>BNJT01002142.1_pt1 | contig 1911598 bp, 2088 predicted proteins | sample 8540491 | NCBI WGS metagenome assembly BNJT01 (sample SAMD00202455, study PRJDB9452) | human saliva metagenome | host: Homo sapiens
AGATCTCGACCGATGCCTTCCAGCTCGCCCAAGAGGTCTGCCAGAGTTGCGTTCGAGTAGGAATGCTTCGTCAGGTACTCATGCAGGCCGGCAAAAGAAGTGCTCACGACCGACGTATGTGACTAGCTGACGCAGGACAGAGGCGCCCTTCGCATAGGTAATGCCATCGAAGTTCACTTCAACATCGGCAAGATCTCGGATCTCGGCGGTGATCGGGTGAGTAGTCGGAAGCTGATCCTGGTTCATGCCCCAGTCCTTGCGGAGCATGAAGCCGGTCCAGCCTTCGGTGTATTCGGTGGCCTCTGCAAGAGCCAAGTGGCTCATGAACTCAGCGAAGGATTCGTTGAGCCACAGGTCATTCCACCACTTCATGGTGACCAAGTCACCAAACCACATGTGAGCGAGCTCGTGGAGGATCGTATTCGCACGAGCTTCAAGGTCAGCGGTTGTGGGACGAGTACGGAAGATGTACTGATCACGGAAAGTTACGCAGCCCGCGTTTTCCATTGCGCCAGCGTTGTACTCGGGAACGAAGATCTGGTCGTAGGTCTTGAAGGGGTAAGGAATACCGTAAGCATCCTCAAAGAAAGTGAATCCCGCGCGTGTGATATCCAAGATTCGATCGGAATCCAGAGAATCAAGCAGCGATGCGCGGCACCAAACACCCAGAGGAATCGTACGACCATCGCTGGAAACCAGCGAGTCGGTCACGCCCTGGTAGGGTCCGGCGATAATCGCGGTGATGTAGGTCGAGATACGTTCGGTCTCTTCGAAACGGTAGGTCCACGAGGAGTCGTTCATCTCGGGTTCGGGAGTCGCCGAGTTCGAGAAGACCTTCCATCCGGCGGGTACCGTCACCGTAAAGGTGAAGGTTGCCTTCAGATCGGGCTGTTCGAAAGTGGTGAATACGCGACGCGCGTCCGGAACTTCGAACTGGGGAGTAGCAATAGGCCTGCGAGTCGGCAGGGTCGACGAAACGGTGGAGACCCTCACCGGTGTGCATGTACTGGCAGTCAGCCTCGACCGTCAGGGTATTGTGTGCAGCAAGTTGCGGAAGGGCAATGCGGTGATCTTGGTGGATGAACGGATCCAAGCTCTCACCGTTGAGGACGATCGAGTGAACATTGTTCGACACCAAGTCCGCGAAGGTTGTTTCTCCTTCGGTCGCGCTGAATGTCACGGTTGTGCGCGAAAAGAAGTCCTTGTCTCCGCGCGTGAGGTCGAGTTCGACGTCATAGTGATCCACGCGGATCACGTCTGCACGCTGGATGGCTTCCTCGCGCGTCAGGTTCAGGCCAGGCATTGCTCACCTTCCGATTGTGTTGACGATCAGGACGCGCGGATGCGCGTAAACGTCTTAATTTTTACATGTTTGCCCTTGTGGCGCGAACCTTGCCGCGCCACAAGGGCAATTGTTGTATCGAATTGAAACCTTGGTTGTCGTGGCTACCAGATATGGACGCGCTCTTCGGGGGCAATCCACAGAGTGTCCCCGGGGGCCACATCGTAGAGCCTCGGCGAAGGGGTCCATATTCGCAACGATCTGATTGCAGCGGAATTCTGCGGGGGAGTGAGGATCGATACTCAGGAGCTGTTTGGCGTACTCGCGGCGGATCGCCGTCCTCCATCCGCGAGCCCACGCGGTGAAGAAGCGCTGTGCTGCGCTTTGTCCGTCGATTTCAGGGGCCGATTGTGGGGTAAGTCCCTTCTGTGCAAGTCGAGCAACATAGGCCTGCCACGCGATGGAAAAGCCCCGCCAAGTCACCAATGTTCTCGCCCAAGGTGAGCGCTCCATTGACATGGAGCGGGGGTTCTTCCCCTTGGAGATCCCGTGGGGTCAGCGCGTCGTATTGATCGACGAGGCGCTTGGTGCGTTCCTCGAAACGTTCCCGATCTTCTTCGGTCCACCAATTCTCCAAGTTGCCTTCCGCATCGAAGCGCGAACCTTGATCGTCAAAACCGTGTCCGATTTCGTGTCCGATTACTGCGCCGATAGCGCCGAAGTTTGAGGCATCATCAGCCTCTGGATCGAAGAATGGTGCTTGCAAGATCGCAGCGGGGAAGACGATTTCGTTCATCGTCGGGTCGTAGTAGGCATTGACAGTTTGAGGCGTCATGTGCCATTCACTTCGATCGACGGGGCCGCCGAGTTTATTCCAGCGACGTTGAACGTGGAAGCGCGTTGCTGCCTCGACGGTCGCGACCAGGGAGTCTGAATCGAAGTGTAAGGATGAATAGTCGATCCATTGATCGGGGTAGCCGATCTTGGGAGTGAATGTGCTGAGCTTCTTCAGTGCTTGAGCGCGGGTTTCTTCGCCCATCCACTCGCAGTGGGTGAGCGCCTGCTCATAGGCGTCGAGAAGGCTGCGGACGAGGCCATCCATGATCTCTTTGTTGGCGGGCGGGAAATGGCGGGAAACCCAAATTTCACCCATGGCCTCGCCAAGGAGAGAAGAGACCAAGGAAAGGCCGCGCTTCCATCGAGGGCGCAGCTCTTGAGTTCCTGAAAGAGTTCGTCCGTGGAACTCGAAGGAGGCATTGACGAAGTCTTCGGAGAGCAAGGAAGCGTACTCGTCGACGAGTGAGTGTTCCATCCACATCTTGAGGACTTCGAGATCAGTGTTTTTCCACAGCTGCGCTGCGCCCTCAAAAAACTCCGGATGCGACACGTTGAGCGTCTCAACCTTTTCCAAGGGAAGCTTTGCGGCCTTCGCCCACAGGTCCCATGGGAACGAAGGGTAGTTTTCGCACAATTCAGCCCAAGTCATGGGGTGGTCGGCTAAGAGAGGATCGCGGTTCGACACCGCATCGCGGTGGAAGGAAGCAACTTGTGTTTCGAATTCACGCACGGCTCGCGCGTGAGAAACGGCATCTTCTTCATTGAATCCGACCAGAGTAAAAAGCTTGGCGACGTAGGCTTCCCATGCTTCGAGAACTTCGCGATGCTGTTCCTCGCGGTAGTAGGCCTCGTCTGGAAGAGAGAGACCGCCCTGGTACAAGTCGAGCATGTGCTGACTGGAATTGTGTGCATCGGTACCGACGTAACTTCCAAAGAGGCCAGCGATTCCCTCGTAGCGGAAGGTTCCCATAAGTGCTGCGAGTTCGTCGTGGCTCGCTACTGCTCGAAGGCGTGTGAGTTTGTCGGAGATGGGGGAGAAACCTGCCTCGTTGGCAGCATCCTCATCCATAAATATTCCGTATAAATGGGCGATCAATTCCGCGTTGTGACCGGGGATTTTATTGGCGGCTGCGTCTTCTGCGATCGCTTTTTCCCACAGCTCAGATTGATCAAGAAGCTCATGGAAGGTTCCGTGCATGGGGCGGTCTGCGGGAATCTCGTGGGTTGCAAGCCACTCGCCGTTGGTGTAGCGGTAGAAATCGTCCTGTGGACGGTAAGTCTGCTCTTCAGTCATAAAGACACTGTACGTTGCGGCTAGTATGTGGCGCACGCCCGATTTCTTAGGAAGGCCTAAGTTCGCTGTGAATGATTACAGGCTGAAGTGAGTAATGTGCACATATGTGCAACACGCCTTGGGAAGATGTGCAAAGTCTCTAAAAGGGTCATGATTAATAAGGAAACAATCAGAAACTCTCTAAGGAACAACGTAACACTATGAGGACGATGGAGACTGATGTCGTAGTCATCGGTGGCGGCTCGACCGGTGCCGGCGTTGTCCGCGATGTCGCAATGCGCGGATTCCGTGCCATTCTTCTTGACCGGGCCGATATGGCTCAAGGAACTTCTGGGCGCTACCACGGATTGCTCCACTCAGGCGCGCGTTACATTGCATCCGACCCTGAATCAGCAACCGAATGTGCAGAAGAAAATGCAATCGTTTCCCGTATCAATGCTGATGCGGTGGAGAAGACCGGCGGCCTCTTCGTGACAACCTCGGTCGACGATGAAGACTACGCCGATCAGTTCATCGCTCGCGCGAGAGCCGCTCACGTTCCTGCAGAAGAGATTTCTCCTGCTGAGGCTCTTCGTCGCGAGCCTCGACTTGATCCGGGACTTAAGCGCGCATTTGCAGTACAAGACGGAACCGTCGACGGCTGGCGTATGGTCTGGGGTGCGGCGCGCTCGGCCATTGCCTATGGAGCGGAGATCCTCACTTACACTCGTGCAACCGGAATTCAACGCAGCCAAGACCGTATCGAAGCGGTCTTCGCGCGCGATGAACGATCAGGCGAGGACATCCGGATTGACTGCTCCTTTGTCTTGAACTGTGGCGGCCCCTGGGCCGGACAAATTGCGGCGCTTGCGGACTGCCATGGAGTGGAAGTCGTTCCCGGTGCGGGAATCATGATCGCTATGAATCATCGTCTTTCACAGAACGTCATCAACCGCTGCATTTGGCCCGCTGACGGTGACATCTTGGTTCCTGTCCACCCCGTTTGCATTATCGGAACGACCGACTTGCGTGCGGAAGACCCCGACAAGTTGCCGATTCTTGCTGATCAAGTCCAGCAGATGCTTGATGCGGGAGAAACCCTGATTCCTGGCTTCCGCAAGTCGCGTGCTCTCCATGCGTGGGCGGGCGCTCGTCCGCTCATCAAAGACACTCGCGTTTCCGAATCAGATACCCGTCACATGGCTCGAGGAATGCACATCGTTGACCACCTGAGTCGCGATGGCGTTGATGGCATCTTGACCATTGCCGGCGGTAAGCTCACGACCTACCGATTGATGGCAGAACGCATCGTCGACATCATGTGTCAGCAGATGGGGGAGGAACGGCCCCTGCCGCACTGCCGACGAAGTTGTTCCCGAGGCAGAAGGCCACTCGAACTACTACATCGGCCACCGCCTCGACGATGTTGAACACCATGGCGAGTCGCCCTCCAGCCAAGAGATCATCTGCGAATGCGAACTTGTCACCCGTGAAATGCTCGAACGCACAATGGACGTTCTTCCCGGCGGGCAACTCGATGACGTGCGCCGTCAAGTTCGTCTCGGAATGGGTCCCTGTCAGGGAGGTTTTTTTGCTCCCCAGCGCAGCGCGGGGATTGCACATGAACGCGGTGACCTCGACGCGCCTCGGACAAATGAACTGCTTCGCCTCTTCCTCAAGAACCGTTGGATCGGACTGTGGCCCATTCTCTTCGGTAAACAAGCCCGTCAGGCTGCTTTGGATAATTGGATCCACGAAGGAACCCTAGACGTTGAGCACCTGCCGACCGCTCCCGATGCTATTCCGCATGAATGTGCGTACTGGGACGCTGTCGAAAGCGGGGAAGAAGCCATGGAAGATGGAGAAGAACAGGAAGGACTCACCCATGCGTGACGCAGTCGTTATCGGAGCGGGCCTTGCCGGTCTTGCTGCCAGCATCCGACTGGCGCAGCGCGGGGCTCAGGTCACTCTTGTCACCAAGGGAATTGGTGGACTCCAACTGGGGCAAGGGACAATCGATGCTTTGGGCTACGCCCCGGAACTCGTTGAACGTCCCCTAGACGCAATCACGCAGCTCGCCGTTGATCACCCCACTCACCCCTATGCGCGCCTCGGGGCATCAAGCGTTGCGCAATCGCTTGAGTGGATTCGCGAACTTCTGGGTCCTGAGCGCCTTCTAGGCTCGGCCGACACGAATGTTCGTATTCCAACTGCGCTTGGCGCACTGCGTCCGACCGCCTTGTACCAGCCTTCGATGCAAGCCGGTATCCCTGTCGGGCAAGCTATGTGATCGTTGGTTTCAAGCGTCTGAAGGACTTTTACCCCTCCCTTGCCGCCGAGAACATGCGTCTTCAAAAGGATGCCAACGGGCAGGCGATTGTGGCGCGTTCAGCCTATATTGATCTCGATATTCGCGGGCAAGAGCGCGACACGACCGGCACGAACTTTGCGCGCGCACTGGATCATAAGGAGACCCGCGAACGCCTTGTCGCACTTCTGAAAGAAGTCGTGCGCCCAGGTGAAACCGTCGGCCTTCCTGCCGTTCTTGGTCTGAATGATCCGGGTGCTTGGCTCGACATCCAAGAAATGCTCGGCCAGCCCGTCTTTGAAATTGTTCTTCAGCCGCCGTCGGTACCGGGTATGCGCCTGAACCAAGAACTCACCGAGATTGCGAAAGCAAGCTGCCGTGTGATGCTGGGATCTTCCCCTGGTTTCCTACGAGGTTGAAGACCAGCAGGTGCAATCTGTGACCATCTCGACCGCTGGGCATGCCCGTACAATCCCGACCAAGTCTGTGATCCTCGCCGCGGGAGGGTTCGAATCGGGAGCGCTCGAGATTGATTCTTACGGTCACGTGAGGGACACGGTTATGGGGCTTCCGCTAACAGGTGTTGATACGAGTCTGCTGAATGGAGACTTCTGGGGCAGTGAACAGCCTCTCTTCAAGGTTGGCTTTGAGGTCGACGACAAGATGCGTGTGTGCACTCCGGGAGCAGGTCCCGTCTACTCCAACGTTTATGCGGCTGGTGGGAATCTGGCTGGTTCAACGCGTTGGAAGGAAAAGTCGGGCGATGGTATCGCTCTGGCAGGTGCGCTGCGCGCAGCCGATTCGATTGTGGAGGTTCTTCAATGAGTCTGGAAATTGTGCCCGGCATCGAAGAAGCCGATGTTTTGGGGCTTGAAGGTGATGACTTCGGTCTTCGTGCTTCCCTTGACGCCTGCGTGAAGTGCACGATCTGTGAAACGCAATGCCCCGTCATGCGCGTGACTGATCTTTTCGCTGGTCCGAAGTACTCTGGTCCGCAAGCAGAACGCTACCGTCAAGAAGGTCAGTTCGTTGATCATTCGATCGACTACTGCTCCTCGTGTGGTACATGCTCTTTGGTGTGTCCTCAGGGCGTGAAGGTCACCGAAATGATTCACCACGCACGAACCGACATGAAGAAGAAGCAGGGAATCCCGCTTCGCGATCAGCTCATTGGACGCACGGGCCTGATTGGCAGCGTCATGACGCCCTTCGCTCCCATCGCCAACTGGGCGCTGGATGTTAAGCCGATTCGCGTTGCTATGGAAAAGATCATTGGCGTTCACCGCAATGCCCCCATGCCTCGCGCCTATGGTCGCACCTTCGAAAGCTGGTTCAAGAAGCACACTCCGCTTCCCAACTCTGGTACGAAGGGACAAGTGATCTTCTTTCACGGTTGCGCAGGACAGTACTTTGAGGTTGAGACCTCAATCCACTCCGTGCTGGTACTTGAGCACTTGGGCTACGAAGTCCTTGTTCCACCGCATGGATGCTGTGGTTTGGCTCTGCAGTCAAACGGTCTTTACGATGAATCGCGTAAGTATGTTTCGCGTCTGACCCATGACCTGCGGAAGGCGAATCGGGACGCGCCGATTATCTCCTCTTCTGGTTCGTGTGGTGGAATGCTTCGCCATGAGGCTCACGACATCTTGGAAATGGATACCCCTGAACTTGAAGATGTCGCCTCACGCACCTGGGACATTTGCGAGTTCCTCATCGACCTCTACGATCGCGGCGAGCTCGACATGAATATGGAACGCATCGACGTGACCATTCCCTACCACGCACCCTGCCAGCTCAAATCGCAAGGTTTAGGTATGCCCGCGGTAGAACTCATGAGCTTGATTCCCGGGGTGACCGTGAAGGAATCCCAGCAGCCCTGCTGTGGTATCGCCGGAACCTACGGAATGAAGAAAGAAAAGTATGCGATCGCCCAGGCGGTGGGAGCTCCGGTTTTCGACTTCGTTAAGCAGGTCAATGTTGAACTCGCGGCCTGCGATACCGAGACCTGTCGGTGGCAGATTCGCACGGCAACCGGCGCGAATGTTGTTCACCCGATCTGGCTGATTCACAAGGCCTACGGTCTACCCGAAGGCTGAGATGAAAGAGAATATCCCCGGATGCGCAGATGACGATGCGCGCCCGGGGATATTACTGTTGCACCATGACTATCTCTCGTCGCGTCGTTGTCACCGGAGCTTCCAGCGGAATCGGACAAGCCACCGCCCGTCTTTTGGCAAAGCGGGGGTGGGATGTCATTGCTGTGGCCCGTCGCCGCGAGCGCCTCGCGGCCCTCGCTGACGAGATTGGCTGTGAGTATTGGGCGGCGGACCTCACCGACCACGCACAGGTGGAGGAAATGGTCGCGCATGTCCTAGAAGGCGGCCCCATCGATGCTCTCGTGAACAATGCGGGTGGAGCCATCGGCGTTGATCGGGTTGCGGATGCAGATCCCGCCAGGTGGAGTGAAATGTTTGAGCGCAATGTCCTCACGGCCTTGCACTGCACGCGCGCATTTCTCCCCTCGATGCGCGAGCGGGGAGGCGACCTCGTCTTCCTGACGTCAACAGCCGCCCACGACACATACCCGGGAGGCGGTGGTTACGTTGCCGCCAAGCACGCTGAGCGCATCATTGCCAATACCTTGCGTCAGGAGCTGGTGGGTGAGCCCGTGCGGATTATCGAGATCGCGCCCGGCATGGTGCAAACTGAAGAGTTTTCTCTCAATCGCTTGGGCTCGCAGGAAGCCGCCGACCGCGTGTATGAGGGGGTTGCTGAGCCTCTCGTCGCCGAGGATATCGCCGAGGCGATTGTGTGGACCTTGGAGCGGCCGCGTCACGTCAACATCGATTCGATGATCGTGCGCCCGGTTGCGCAGGCGACGAATACTCTTGTGGCCAGAACTACGCCCGAGGCCTAGGGCAGGTGCGCACATCGCCTTCCTTCTCCCTTGGCTTCTCCTTATGCGCGTAGCGTGGCGAAGGCACTCACGCTTGCAACTGCGATCAGGAGAACAATGAACGCCCAAGCGAGTGCAGGAGAACTTACCCGACGGGTAAGCCTCGCCCCGAGGATACCTCCGCACATCGAGGCCGCAGCGAAGCAGGTGACCATCACCCCGGCCTCGGCACTGATATCCAAAGTTCCCCCCAGTGCACGCGAAGCCAAGCCGAACAGTGCTGTAATGACCATGATCAGCAGAGACGTCGCGGATGCTTTCTTCATCGGGTAACGCAGGACAAGGTGAAGTGCAGGAACGATAGCGAAACCTCCGCCCACGCCAAAGAAACCGGTGAGAAAACCGGTGACGCTGGCTAAAAGAACCACTAAGGCTGCCTTCTTTAGCGTCGACGCAAGCGAGCGTGGAGAGTCCTCGGGCGTGGCCTCGTCAATCGACGAAGCGGAAGTATCAGCGCGTGCGCGCAACTGTCTATGCACCATAAAAATCGCAACAAACGCCAAAAGAACGCAAAACTCCAGCATGAGCGTTCGTGCTGATACCAGAGGGTTGAGCGCGGAGCCTCCCCACGTGCCGACGATCCCCGCGAAGGCGAAAAGGCTTCCTTGCTTCCAATCAACGTGACCACTGGAAGCGCGAGTAATAAGAGAAACACAAGCGGTTGCACCCACGATGATGAGGGATAATGTCGCAGCTTGATGGGGGTTTTGACCCAGGAGATATACCAAGACGGGGACCGATAAAATACCGCCACCCGCGCCGAGCGCTCCGACAACGATGCCGATCAACACGCCAATGAGCGTGGCTTCAATGAGCACGATGTTCCTCCTTGGGCGGGATCTGGACTCCCTAATGACTGAGCGACCAGGGGATTCATAATTTCTTGAGCGCTTCGTCCGCGCGAAATCAAGAAAGCCATTGCGCGAAGCGCGGGCAGCGCATGCGCGTAAAAGCTCTTGTAGCCCTGACACAGATAGTTGTGGTCGGGGCCATTGTCTTGGGAAATAAAACGATCCTTGGGGCAGCCTCCCCAGCACAAGCGCAGGAATGGGCAATTCCAACACTCGGCATCGAGGTCCTGCTTCTTCGTCCCGAAATCGCGCATTGTGGGGGAGGAGGCAAGAGCGGCGAAATCCTGTGAATCGATATTTCCGACCAGCCAATCCGGTTCAACCCAGTGATCGCACGCGTAGACATCGCCGTTAAATTCCATGGCCATATTCGCTCCGCATGAGGGGGCATGAACGCATACGCTCGCGGAACCGAAAAGCGCAGAGAGTGAAGAATCAAAGTCTTGAACAAAGACCGAGCCGACGTCACGAAGAATCCACTCGTCGAAAATATCGGACAGGAAGCGACCGTACGACGATGGGGTGGTCGATCGTGAGGTCACGCAGTCTCCGTCTTGGCGATATAGGAGCGCCGAGCTTCCGCTTCGCCACCCGAGTTCGGCCTGGCGCAGATGTTCGCGGGGAACGCGCTCGACGATGGGGATAAATTGCATGTACCGCGCCCCGAGTTCGTCTCGGAAATAGCGGTAGACCTCCACCCGTGATCCCTCATTTGCAGCGTGAACCGTGCACAAAATATTCGTCTCAACCTCGGCATTGCGAAGGTGTTCCCACCCGCGGATCACCATCGAGTGAGTTCCATGCCCGCCGCGGTTGAGGCGATAGGCGTCATGGAGTTCTTTCGGACCGTCGATAGAGATCCCAACCAGCACATCATTGTCTTTGAAGAAGCGTGCCCACTGTTCGGTGATCAAGGTGCCGTTGGTTTGGATAGCGTGGTGGACCACTGTGTGGGGCGTCGATACTTCTCGCACAGCTCAATGAGGCGTTCAAAGAAGGGGAGCCCTCGCAGGGTTGGTTCGCCGCCCTGCCAGAGCATCGTGACATCCCCATCGGGGCTTGCCGCTAGGAAGTTTTTGACGTAGGTCTCTAGGGTTTCTTCGCTCATCGACTGGCGTTTTTGGTCGTAGAGGAGTTCTTTCGACAGGAAGAAACAGTACTGGCAGTCCAAATTGCAGGCGGCGCCCGTTGGCTTTGCGACAACCGAGAAGGGGAGCGCGCGAGCGGGGGAGTGCGTCATCGGGTTCCCTCGTTTTCCTTCTTGATTGACGAGGCCGTGGTTGTCGCCGCGTAGGCAGCTGCTTGTGCGGCGGCGAGCGGTCCAAGTTCGGCGCGGACGACGTCGATATTCCATTTCATTGCGGGGATTAATTCTCTTTCGAGGCCGTGGGCGAGCATATCGGAGACCTCAGGGATCGCCTCGGGAAGTTCCCCTGCCACAATGATCGCACGGGGGTTGATGAGAAGAGCAGCGTTTGCGCAGCAAGCCCCGACTGCTTCCATCGCATGTTCGAGAATTGATAGTGTTCTGGAATCTTGATTGCTGACTTTCCTTGCCAATTCGCTCAAAGAAGAAACATCGCATTGAGCGCAGAGCGCTGGGATGGATGCAAGGGTTTCCAGGCACCCCTCTTTTCCGCATGCGCATGGGGTGTGAACGTCAGGGACACGCATATGTCCCAGTTCCCCTGTGAAGCCAAAGTCTCCACCCGATAGGCGATAGGAAATCACCAGGCTGGCGCCGATACCGTTGGAAAGTCGAACGTAGAGGATTGATGGATACCCCTGTCCCGCTCCCCATAGCGCCTCACTCAGGGCAGAAAGGCGGGCAGTTGTATCAATGAGGATATTCCCTTTCCAGCGGCGTGAAATGATATCGATAACGCTGTCGCGGCTGGGGTAGGGGGAATGCGGCGAGTGGGAAATATTTGACCCCCATGGGGACGGGCAGACCGATCCCGATGGTGCTCACGTAGTCAGTGATGATGCCGCGCGTCTGTGCGCGCTCAAGGAGCATCGCTCCCATGGCGTCAAGTGCTTCAAGATAATTAATGGGACGTGAGGCGGGTACTGATTGTGCAATGAGGACATCGCCGCCTCGGTTGAGCAAGACTGCGGCGAAAGAGGCTCGGCTAATGACAATGCCGACTGAGTATGCACATGAACGTGCTGATGTGAAAAGAGTTGAAGGGCGGCCTGCTCCAGTCTTTTCTTCTCCTTTAAGGGAAATAACAGCGTGTGCATCGACAAGCTTTGCGATCGCACGCCCCAGCGTCGTTCTCGAAACCGCAAGGGCCTCACAAAGTTCTGCACGTGACGCGGGGGGATTTTCGCCAAGATAACTGGTGATCTGGTCTTCCAAAGAGGGCACGGCGGCGTGAAGATCGTAGTCCATGTCCTCTCCTTTGATGCAGTGTGGTGTGGGCCTCCCGCACGCCCCGGAAGGCCCACACCGAAGGTGTGTTACTTACCCATGACCTCGTCAAGATCGCTTCGAGCGGTGTTGACCAGCGGAATATCGAAGTCCGTCATGGCCGCCATCCACTTTGCGAAGGAGTGGTCTCCACGCTCGCGGAGTTGGAGGTATAGGTTCGTTGCGAGTTCACGGCGAATGTCGTCGTAGACAGGCACCGTGTATACATTGTTCATCTCTGCGGGATCAACTCTCAAATCGTAGAGCTCATTGATGGACTCCGGTGAGATGACGAGTTTGAATTCCTTTGTGCGCAGCATTCGCTGTTGCAGCGGGAAGTGATGTCCGTGGAACTCGCAAACGATATTTTCACGCCAGCCGGGCACGTCTTCGCCTCGCGTGAGGTCAACGATCGAGCGGCCGTCTTCAACAAGGGCTGGATCGAGGCCAGCGATATCGAGGACGGTTGCGGGAAGGTCGATCAAAGACACGAAGGCGTCGGATTGGCCGACCGCAGAAACCCCGGGGATGTGTGCGATGAAGGGGACGTTGTAGATGTCGTCGTACATCATCGGGCCCCTTATCGTTCAGGCGGTGAGAGCCGGTGAATTCTCCGTGGTCTGCGCAGAAGAAGACTGCGGTGTCATCGAGAATTCCAAGTTCGCGTGCCACGTCCATGATTCGACCGATTTCGAAGTCGATCATGGCGACGTATCCCCAGTAGACCGCGATGAGTTTCTTCCACTGGTCGTTATCGAAGGAGGACGTTGACCAGTAAGTTGCGTAGTTCTGCTGGATCTGCGGTTTACCGATGAGCGAGTCACCGAAGTTTTTCGGGCAAGGTGACATCGTTTGGATCGATCAAATCGAACCATTCATCGGGGAGGAAGTATGGAAGGTGCGGGCCAAAGAAGTGAACGTCCAAGCTGAAGGGCTGTCCGTTTTTCCTTCCAATCGGCCGCATATTCCCGGAGCTTTTTCGATTGCTCGATCAGCCAGGAAACGCTCGAAGGTTGCTTCTTCTGGTTGTTCGAGGCGTGCGGCGATGATGTGCCCGTCGCGGCCTCCCGGGAGCTTTCCTCGCCAGAAGTCGTGGGCGCGAACTGGGGAAGTCCGTGCTGGTTGAGCCATGCGACGTACTTTTCGTTGGCAACGGGGTTTTCAGCGCCCCAATAGGTGTCGTCATCGGCGCCGAACTTGTCGGGGAGGTTCGCCCCACAGTGGTACTTTTCCAACGATGCCAACGTTGTAGCCTGCATCGCGAAGTGCCTGAGTGTAGGTCCAGGTCCCAAGGGGGATCATCGTCTGGTAGGCGATGTTCCATTCGGGGTTGGCCAGTACAAGGTGCTTTCCGGGGCGCTTTCCTGTTAGAAGTGAGGCGCGTGCGGGTGTGCAGATTGCGGTGGGAGTGAAACAGTTGGTGAAGGCAAAACCGTTGCGCCCCATCTCATCAATGACGGGAGTTTGGGCGTGGGGGTTGCCCAGGCAGCCGATCGTATCCGTGCGATGCTGGTCCGTCATGATCACCAGGACATTGCGGACATTGTCCGGGATGTCACTGGAGCGTTCGTATGTGTCAGACATGATGGTCCTTTCACTTCTCGGCAGCGGCGAGCTTGTCCATGTCTTCGAGTTCGGTACCGGTGGTTTCCTTCAGGTACTTTGCGGTGAAGATGACAGCTAGGACACCGAATGCGCAGTAGATCCAGTAGGTTCCTGCAGGCGACCACGAGATGAGGAAGGGGAAGAGCAAGACCACAAGGAAGTTGATGAAGAAGTCAGCTCCCGAGGCCATGGACATTGCGCCACCGCGAATCGAGTTGGGGAACATTTCGCCCATGACGATCGAGAAGATCGGTCCCCACGAGGAGGTGAATCCCAGCAGGAAGGTGCACAGCGCCGCGACAGCGAGGAAAGCCAATACCGGGTTGTCTGCAACGTCGGGCTTTCCGTCCACAACGGGTGCCAGGGTGAAGACGGTTGCAACGACACCCAGGGATACGAAGATCAGTGTGCCTCCGTAGATGAGCATCCGCTTACGTCCCACGTGGTCCACAAGGAGAATGCCGGAGACAACACCGACAATCTTGAAGCCCGTGATGAGCAGGGTTTGCTGCAATGCCATTGATTCGTTGAATCCCACTGCTGCGAAGAGGGAGTTTGAGTAGAAGAAGACGCCGTTGATGCCGGTGAGCTGCTGGAACGCGGCGATCATCATGCCAACCAGGACAAGTCCGCGCCACTTCGAGGAGAAGATCTCACCAATGCTGAGCTTGCGTCCGCCAGTTTCTTCCATTGATGCGGAGATTGCTTTGACGCGCGCTGCGGGGTCGTCTTCACCGCTGACCTTTGCGAGGACAGCTTCGGCTTCCTTCTTCTTGCCCACGGATACCAGGTAACGAGGCGACTCTGGAATCTGTGCCGTAAAGATCACAAAGAGGAGAGCAGGGATGATGAGGCATGCGAAAAGAACTTGCCAGGTCTGCAGCCCCCAGAATGCGGGCTTCGCGGCACCGCCGGTCAGGCGTACGACACCCATATTGATGAGGCCGGCAAAGAAAAGACCGAGGATGATGGCCAGCTGGCGGAAGCCAATCAGGCGGCCTCGGATATCAGCAGGTGCAATTTCTGCGACGTACCCGGGTGCAACGGTGGTTGCTGCACCAAAACCAATGCCGCCGACAATGCGGGTGAGGAGGAGGAAGGGGTATCCGAAGCTTCCCAGAATTGGTGAAAGAGGACCAAGGAGCGCTTCGAAGAGGAGGAAGGGACCAACCCACATCAGGGTTGTTTTGCGCCCGATCTTATCGGAAATACGTCCCGCTCCAAGTGCGCCGATGAGGCCGCCGATGACGCCTGCTGCGCCGGCAACGCCCTGGAGGAATGGGCCAAGGTGGAAGGTGGTGCCGACGGCTTTAATTGCGGCGTTGAGGACCATTCCTTCGAATCCGTAGAAGAAGGGGCCTAGGGTTGCAATGAGTGCAAGGAAAGTGGCGTATTTCCGCGCCCGACGTTGGGTTTCGGTCAACGGAACTGCCGTACGTGAGGTTGACATGAGGTCCGTCCTAAAGGGGAGAGGAATGAACTCATCGGATTGATCCGTGATGCCTCATCTTTGAGGCACCTACACGCTATCTCTGAGTGAATTTTGGGCGTTGACGTGGACAAAATTAATTTCTGTGAGCTGCGTCATAGGCGATGGCTTTCTCTTCACAGGAAAACCTCAGGTGCGACATAAAACAGACATAGAGGTGGTCCATACCTTGAAGACCAAGACGACAGGGCGGATGCCCCAGAGGAAAGGAATGCACATGAGCGCAGAAGATATGAACAAGGACCACCTGGACGAGACTCGAGTCATCGAGACTCAGGCCCAGGATGCGAAGGCACGTGATGCTCATGCCGACAAGACGACCTATGTGAACGTTGCCTACCAGAAGGAAGATGGAACCTACGAAGGTGCTTGGCTTCCCGCTGATGAGATTGTCTCTCACGAGGCCTCAGCAAAGCCCTCCTGGAAGAAGAAGGCAGTAGCCGCCGGTGCTGCAGCGGCTTTCTTGGTTGCAGGTTTTGGCGCAGGTTGGGCAACAAGTTCGGTGGCCTCTCCCGCTCCGACGCAGCAATCGCAGGCGGCGCCCGGACAGCCGGGCCAGGGTGGTCCGGGAGGTCAGCAGGGCCAGGGTGGCCCCGGCGGACAAGGTATGCCAGGCGGTCAGCAGGGCCAGGGTGGCCCCGGTGGTCAGGGTATGCCTGGCGGTCAGGGTGGTCCAGGAGGTCAGGGTATGCCTGGCGGTCAGCAGGGTATGCCTGGCGGTCAGCAGGGTCAGAATGGTCAGCAGGGTATGCCTGGCGGTCAGGGTGGCCCCGGCGCTCAGCAGGGCCAGGGTGGTCCGGGAGCTCAGAACGGCTCCTCCAAGAAGGGATCCGAGAACTCAACTGCAAAGAAGAAGGCTGCTGAGAACTCTTCTCAAAGCTCTGACTCCCAAAATTCTGATTCCTCGTCTAAGTAATGAGGAATTCCTGGTAGGGGTGCTCGACGTCGACATGGCGTCTGGGCACCCCTACTTCTTTTCGTAGACAAAGGGGGTATCGGGCGGATTAATCGGCGTGATACTCGCCGCTTTCAGATAGAGAGCTTTTGAGTTGCGGACTTCTAAAGTTCCTTGGATGCGAACCCATTGATCAGCCTGCGGCGCGAATGAGGTTGTGTTATTCACGGCAAAACCCAAGGCGTAAGCATCGGCTGCGCAGCACCACATGGTCATCCGGGATAAGCCGAAGCTGTCATCTGGACCGAATGGCGGCATCCCTGCCTCCGAGGAGGCTTTGTCTTTGGGTAAAACGAAGCCAGATACCTCGATTGTTTTGCCATCCCACTGATCGGGGTGGGTCACCATATCGATGACGCTGTCGTAGTAATTGTTCGTGTCGATCACGCGGTCGGTGTGGAAGTGTGCTGCGGAAGAAACATCTGAAGATGAAGGGATGGGCGTCGGTGAAATAGCACTCGCTGAGCTCGTTGACCCAAGGAAACTCGAGGGGACCAGAGAAAAAGGTAGGGACCATGCAATGACTGGAATGAGAAGATATACCGCATTCGCGCGTGTTCGGTGAGTATGTTTTTCCGGCCTACGTGCAAAAAGGTCGACAACGGCCCACACAGTGAAGACGACACACAAGAAAATGATCAGCGGAAGGAAACGAGGCGGGAAGAAATAGACCCATCGCCTCGAAAGGAAGAGGAAGCCTAAGCTCGCTGCAGCCAGGACAAAGATCAAAGCGCGTGCCCTCACAATGCACCTCCCAAGCCCCACCAGGTCAAGACAAGACCGGCCAACGCAACAACTGCGGTGATGGTTGCGCAGATGCGAAGAGTAAAGCGCGTCGAGAAAACGGCTGACAACATGAAGACGTTCTTCACATCAAGCATGGGGCCCATGAGCATGAATGTCATGAGTGCGCCGGGGGGAAGCAGACTCGTCATGCTCCGCGCCACGATCGCATCGGATGATGAACACTGAGAGAGAACAAAAGCCATCAACATTGCAACGGCAATGGACACATATGAGGAAGTATGTCCCGTCATAAACCCAGCAGGGAGAAGCCCCTGGATGATGCTGGAGAGTGCGGCTCCGATCAACATATAGGGTACGACGCGCAGGAAGGCCGAGGCTGACGCGGAAGAAAATGAAGAAAAACGCCCTCGCGTAGCGTGCGCCGCGTGGACTCCGCAACCATGTGAACACTCACAGGAGTCATCTGACTCGCTCTGGCGCAAAATCGCCGTCAGAGAGGGCATACGGATGCTGAGCAAAAGAGCAATTGTCATGGTGCAGATGACGGCTGCCACCACGCGGAGCGATACCGCTTTCAGTGACGGGCCAAAGGCGTACCACGTTGAAAACAAGACAAGTGGGTTGATGGATGGCGCCGCAAAAAGGATGATGAAAACAGTGCGCGGGGAACGCCTCGACGCAGCAGGGTACGTACAAGAGGAACGGTTGAACAATCGCAGACGGGAAGAAGCGCGGAATAGACGAAAGCAACGACGCAACCGGCAATGCGGCCTCGTGGGAAGAAACGTGCAAGCTGACGAGGGAAAGAAACACCTCAATCGCAGCAGCGATGAGGGAACTGATCGCCAAGAAAGGTAAAGACTGAAGGGTGATCCCTGAAAAGATTGCAATCATGCGGGAAATCGGGATACCTGCAGCAGTCAATGCCTCTTGAAAGCGGTAGGCGCACACCAAAGCAAGGCACACAACCGCTGTAACGGCCGTCGAAGGTCGGGAAATGTCCATGTGCCTTCTTCCTTGTTGCGTGGCTGTGCATACATCGCTAACTCTATCGCGATGCTGATCTCATTTTTGTGCTTGTGGCGAGAAAGAAGTGCCTTGGGAGCGCGCTTTGCGTAGACTAGGACAGGCGTTGATCCGGCTACGTCTGTAGGAATCACCGGGGAGCATTCGGAAGAACGGGCGAAAGCTCTAGTAGAACCGAACGGGTAAGCCCGTCACAGCTGTTAATGAGCGGCTACGCAGTGCGTAGCAAGCGGGGTGGTACCGCGGGAATCGGCAACGCTGATCCTCGTCCCTGTGGACCCTGCGACACAAGGACGAAACATGACGAAGCACGGCTTCTACCCGCGCCATCGCGATGAGCAAGTGGATCCAAGCCCGTCCTTCCCTCAGATGGAAGGACAGACCCTGGCTTTCTGGGCCGCTGATGACACCTTCCGTAAATCCATTACCCGCCGTCCCGCCGGTAAGGGCGGTCAGAACGAATTCGTGTTCTACGACGGCCCGCCTTTTGCAAACGGCCTCCCGCACTACGGTCACCTTCTGACCGGCTACATCAAGGACGTTGTCGGTCGCTACCAGACCATGCTCGGGCACCACGTTGAGCGCCGTTTCGGTTGGGATACCCACGGTCTGCCCGCAGAGCTTGAAGCGCAGCGTCAGCTGGGAATCGAAGACGTCACCGAGATCACGCGCCCCGGCGGAATTGGGATCGAGGCCTTCAACGAGGCCTGTCGCTCTTCCGTGCTTCGCTACACCAAGGAATGGGAAGAGTACGTTACTCGCCAGGCTCGTTGGGTCGATTTTTGATAACGACTACAAGACCTTGGACATGTCTTACACGGAATCGGTCTTGTGGGCATTCAAGCAGCTCTATGACAAGGGCCTTGCCTACCAGGGTTACCGCGTTTTGCCGTACTGCTGGCATGACCGCACTCCCTTGAGCAACCACGAGCTCAAGATGGATGACGATGTGTATCAGGATCGCACTGATAACACCGTGACTGTTGGCCTGCGCTTGGAAAAGAAGCTGCGCGAAGATTCTGAGCGTCCCGAATTGGCGCTGATCTGGACGACCACGCCGTGGACTCTTCCTTCGAACTCGGCCATCGCTGTCGGCCCGCAGATCGACTACGCCCTGGTTCAGGTTGCCGCAGATCATGAGGGCGTCCTTGCTGGCGAGCGTGTTCTAATCGCTTCGGATCTGATCAGTGCTTACGCCAAGGAACTGGGTGAAGATCCGCAGGTCGTCGCCACCTACAAGGGTTCGGAACTGGTTGGTCTGCACTACCACCCGATCTACGATTTCTTTGATACCCCCGAGCGCCGTGCAGAGGGCGGTGCCCCCGGCCCCAACGGTTGGTCCATCATCGCCGCGGACTACGTGACGACCACGGATGGTACCGGCCTCGTCCACCAGGCTCCCGCATTCGGTGAAGACGATATGTGGACCTGCATGGAATACGGTATCGGCGTGGTTCTGCCCATCGACGAGGGCGGTGTTTTCACCTCGGAGGTCCCCGATTACGAGGGCATGCAGATTTTTTTGACGCAAACCGTTACGTCGTGGCAGACCTGCGCGAGCAGGGTGGACCGATCGCGCGTCGCGCGCCCGAAATCCGCGCTGTGCTGGTGCGCGAGAAGTCCTACGTGCACTCCTACCCGCACTGCTGGCGCTGCCGCAAGCCTCTCATGTACAAGGCCGTGTCCTCGTGGTTCGTGCGCGTGACCGAGATCCGTGATCGCATGGTTGAACTCAACCAAGAGATCACGTGGACCCCCGCGCACATCAAGGACGGTATCTTCGGCAAGTGGCTGGAGGGCGCTCGCGACTGGTCGATTTCGCGTAACCGCTTCTGGGGTGCGCCGATCCCCGTGTGGGTATCGGACGATCCGGCCTACCCGCGTACCGATGTTTACGGCTCGGTTGCAGAGCTGGAAGCCGATTTTGGCGTGAAGGTCACGGACTTCCACCGTCCCTTCATTGATTCGCTCACTCGCCCGAACCCGGATGATCCGACGGGCAAGTCGACGATGCGCCGTATTTCCGACGTCTTCGACTGCTGGTTTGAGTCGGGATCCATGCCCTTCGCGCAGGTTCACTACCCCTTCGAGAACCAGGAGTGGTTCGAGAACCACTACCCGGGCGACTTCATCGTCGAGTACATCGGTCAGACGCGCGGCTGGTTCTACACGCTGCACGTCCTTGCGACTGCGCTCTTCGATCGCCCGGCGTTCCGCTCCTGCGTCTCCCACGGCATTGTTCTGGGTGACGACGGCCTGAAGATGAGCAAATCCCTGCGTAACTACCCGGATGTGGCCGAGGTCTTCAACAAGTACGGTTCCGACGCGATGCGTTGGTTCCTTATGTCCAGCCCGGTCGTGCGCGGCGGAAACCTCATGGTCAAGGAAGAGTCGATCCGTGATACGGTTCGCCAGGTGCTCCTGCCCATTTGGAACACCTACTACTTCTTTACCCTGTACGCCGGTGCGTGCAACGGGGGAGCGGGCTACGAAGCCAAGCGCCTTGACCTATCGGATCAGGCAGTTGTCGGTGCGCTGCCCCAGATGGATCGCTACCTGCTCGCTCACACGCGATCCTTGGCTGAGGATACTCGCTGCGCATTGGACGCCTATGATGTTGCCGGCGCCTGTGACGCGATCCGTGACTACCTGGATGTTCTGACGAACTGGTACGTGCGTACTCAGCGCCAGCGTTTCTGGGACGAGGACAGTGCAGCATTCGATGCTCTCTACACCGCTTTGGTGACCCTCATGGAGCTGGCAGCCCCCTTGCTGCCGTTGCTTTCCGAGGAGATCTGGCGCGGTCTGACGGGCGGGGAGTCCGTGCACTTGGTCGACTTCCCCGTGATTTCCGAGGCCGTGGCTGACTCTGCGCTTGTCGAGGCCATGGACGAGGTTCGTTCCGTCGTCTCCGCTGCTCACGCCCTGCGTAAGACTCACCAGCTGCGCGTGCGTCAGCCTCTTGCGTCCCTGCAGGTTGTCTCAGAGCATCACAAGGAACTGGAGCCCTTCGCGGATCTTATTGCCTCCGAAGTCAACGTCAAGTCCGTTGTTTTCGCTTCTCCCGAAACTTCGGGCCTGAGTGTTCGTACTGAGCTTTCGCTTAACCCGCGTACTTTCGATCCCTCGGTCCGTAAGCTGACGAGCCAGCTGTTCAAGGCTCAGAAGTCTGGTGAGTGGGAGGTTGTGGACGGCGAGTGCCGCTTCGCTTCCGTTGATTTGGATGGGAAGCCGCTGGTGTTGACCGGTGACATGTTCTCCGTCTCCACTTCTGTGGACGCCGCTGAGGGCCAGGTTGCCGATGTTCTGCCCTCGGGCACCTTCGTGGTGCTCGATACGGAGCTGACCCCTGAGCTCGAGGCCGAGGGCTACGCTCGCGATGTCGTTCGCGCCGTCCAGGATGAGCGTAAGAATGCTGGCCTGCACATTGCGGACCGCATCGACCTGACGCTGACGGTTCCCTCCGATCACGTGAGCGATGTCGAGACCTGGAAGGACATGATTGCTTCCGAAACTCTGGCATTGTCCCTGTCGGTTGAGGCAGGGGAGAAGCTCGCTGTGAGCGTCTCCAAGCATTGAGTCTGAGCGCTTTCAATCGGTGAAAGTCGCGGGGTGGGCCACACAGATGTGTGGCCCACCCCCCTTTGCGCATCATTGCGGTGTGCTTTATCCAACCGCGTCGACAGCTTCTTTCGCTGTCTTTAGGCCAACGCCGGTGCGGTCTCGGTAGGCCTTGACGGCTTCAAGCTTGCGTCCATCGAGCACCAGTGCGCGTTCAGATGGACTCAGCGCTAGGTCGATGGCTTCGCCGGAGGCTTTTAAGAGCCGTTCGAGATGTGCAACTCGCTCCTTCAAGCGCTCATTTTCTTCGCGCAGCTCTTCGAACTCGCGTGCATCCCCAATCCAGATACTCATATGTGCTCTCCTTTGGGCTGTGTTTGAGTGACACGGGTGATTCTATCAAGGAGCTTATCTGCAAGGAAAGCATTATTGTGTGCCAGATAACAGAGTTATAACGTTTTATGAAAACGTTTTAACTCGCCTCGGTGCACGCGCTACAGTATCGACATGGCCTCACGGGTCCGACTTGTCGACGTTGCGCGAAACGCTGGAGTTTCACCGACTACCGCTTCACTGATCCTCAGCGGTAGTCGCGCTGACGCGTTCGCTTCGGCAACCCAAAAGAAGGTTCACGAAGCTGCTCGAAGCCTTGGCTACACTCGTTCAATCCTTGGCTCTTCCCCTGAAAATCCGGTGCCACGCGTACAATCTGCTTTTTCTACACCCCTCCCATGGACCGCTTCGTCGAGAGATTCCAACTGCACGCGAGCGCGCGCCTCGAAGAAGAAAAACCTCCACCCTAGTGTCGATCCCAGTTCGCATCGGCGAAGAACAACAGATCGTCAATGCCCTGTCGTGCGGCCTCTACGACAGTGCCTGCCTCGCCTGCAATCCCACCAGTGCCGAGGCCCTCATGGACTTGCTTCCCACGCCGCCTATTCCCACCATGATCTTTGGTACCCTCCCGCCAAACCCCTCCCTACATCGGGGTGACCATTGACGAAACCGCGGGGATTACGCAGGCTCTCAGTGGCCTCGTCAATGGGGGAGCGAAGAAGATCGCCTATCTCACCCAGCGCCGTAGCGCCGAAGAACTTGAAAACGAACCGCGCTGGCACGCGTACACGAAATTCCTCAGCGATTCACACCTGGGTGCCCCCGAAGTTTTGGCGTACACAGAGGGGAGCATCCCATCCTCTTTCCAGTGTGCCACCACGATTTTCACCGGTCGAGATCCCCTTCCCGATGCGGTGTATTGCGATTCTGACCGAGTTGCCATTGGCGCAGTCCTTGCAGCAACTCACTGTGGAATCGCGATCCCCGATGATCTCCAAATCATCGGCACAGGCGCCTCCGTCGATGGCGGCGACCTTCACCCCGCACTGTCCACAATCGGCCTCGACAACCGAGACCTGGATAGCGCGGTCACTCTACTGTCCACACTCAGCGGTGAAGAACCGGAGTCGACAACGCTGACACTTCGGTGGCACTACATGCCCCGAGGGACGACGCACTAAACGAGAAAGAACATAAGGAGCGCAACGATGCGACACAGCTCTTCTAAGCGGCTCAGCCGCACTCTGTCGGTATGCGCGGCTTTTGCCATGGCCGCTTCTCTTGCCGCGTGTTCAACGCCTGGTGGAGTTGGACAACAGTCCTCTGACTCCTCGAGCGAATCCTCGCAGTCGCTGGGAATCCAGGGCGATCGCACCGGTAAGGAAATCCTGATCTACATGTCGGCTGGCCGCGATTACAAGGCCTACACCGACACCTTCGCGGCCTTCGAGAAGGAACACAACGTCAAGATCAACGTCCAGTACTACCAGTGGGGCGACCTGCAGCAAAAGCTCACCGCCGACTTCCTCTCGGGCCAGACCCCCGACCTCGTGGAAGAAAACGGCGGCTGGTGGTCCACTCGCTGGGGTGCAGACGGCAACATCATGTCTCTGGATCCCTTCCTCCAGAAGGAATCCGGATTCCTCGATGACTTCGTCGAATCAGGCCTTGCAAACCGTCAGGCCGACGGCAAGACCTACGGAATTCCTCTCCACGTGACCATGGGCGGCCTCGTCTTCGGTAACAAGGAAATGATGGACAAGGCCGGCGTGACCATGCCCAAGACTTGGGATGAACTGCGCGAAGCCTCCAAGAAGATCCAGGAATCCGGCGTTGAGTACGGTCTGGCTCTGAACAACGACGCCTCCTACACCGTTCCCTTCCTCATGCAGGCCGGGGTCACCTTCACCAAGGACGGCAACGAGCCCATGACTCCCGCAGCCAAGGCAACCGAAGCCATGCAGTTCCAGTACGACCTGATCTACAAGGACAAGCTGGCCCCGGTTCCTGTTGCCTCGAATGACTACGCCGCACCGCGTAAGGTTTTCACCTCCAAGCGAGCAGGCTTCATCCTCACCGGTCCCTGGGATATCTCAGCAGTGCGCAAGGAAGATCCGAACTTCCCGCTGACCGTTGGTGAACCCCTCAAGGGTGATGTCCAGAAGACCTACCTGGCTGGCTCGGGCATGATGATCCCCTCGAAGTCGCAGAACGCAGAGCTCTCGTGGCAGCTCATCAAGGATATGACCAGCCTCAAGGTCCAAGAAGCCGTCACCGCTGAGACCGGAATGGCAATGTCGCGTAAGTCGTGGGCGAACTCTGACGTTGTGAAGAACGATCCGATTCTCTCCGTCGTTGCTAAGTCCCGTGAATTTGCCGCGACCCCCGACAAGGCATTCTGGGGTAACGAAAATGCTGCAAAGATCTCGGACGCTCGCAAGGTGATGTACGAAGAGATCATCCTCAATGGAAAGGACCCGGCTGCTCAGGTCCAGACCTACGAGACCACGGTTGCAGGACTCCTGAAGCAGTAACTCATGTCCGTCTCGTCTCGGAGCCGGGGGCGTCGGGGAGGGATGCGCGCACGCCAAGCGCGTACCGCGTATCTCTTCCTGACCCCCGCGGTCATCTACTTTGTTCTCTTTATGTTCTGGCCGCTGATCCAGGAATTTCAGCTGTCCTTCACGCGCGGTTTTACAACGCTGCGCCCCGTGGGATGGAAGAACTATTCCTCGATCATCCGTGACCCCGAAGTGCAGCATGCCTTCGGAATCACCCTGATCTACGCGGCCTCCGCACTGATTCTGGGTGCGTGCGTGGGCTTGCTCCTCGCGCTCATCCTCAACCAGAAATTCCGTGGGCGCACCCTTGCACGCACGATGATCCTGACCCCCTACATGACCTCGGTGGCCATCGTTGGCTTGATGTGGCGCAATATCTTGGACCCGACGACGGGTATCTTGAACTCGGTGCTCTCCAGCCTGCACCTTCCTACCCAGCAGTGGCTCACCACCGCACCCTTGGCAACCCTTGTCGGGATTACCGTGTGGCAAGAAGCCGGCTACTTCATGCTTCTTTTCCTGGCTGGCTTTGCAGGGCATCGATCCTCAGATTTACGAGGCCGCACGCCTCGATGGTGCATCCCCTTGGAAGCGCTTCTGGTCCTTGACCCTTCCTCTCCTTGCCCCGACGACGCTCTTTGTCGGTCTGGTTGGAATGATTTCAACCCTCCAGCAATTCGGCCTGCCGTACTTGGTGACCAATGGCGGGCCTGGAAACGCCACGAGCTTGTACGTCTACCAGGTGTACCGTGAGACCTTCCAGAGTGGAAACCTGGGCTACGCGTCTGCCATGAGCTTCGCATTCTTGGCAGTCATTATGGTTTTGTCCCTGATCCAGATTCGGACGGGACGAAGGAAAGAGGCACTATGATGTGCGTACCTACCCCGCCCCCGGCCTCGGCAGTCATCAAAAAGAAGAAGAGCATCGCTGAGGATGAACTCTTCCCGGGAGCACGCCTGATTTCGCTGATTTCATTTGGATTGCCGCCGCGATCGCTGTTGCCCCGCTGCTGTACATGATCTCTTTGGCTTTCCAATCCGATGCGGAAGTTTCCGGTGGATCAGCGGTCTTGATCCCCGCGAAGTGGCAATGGGAGAACATCGGCAGGCTCTTTGCAGCCGCCCCCCTTTGGTCGTTTCCTCTTCAACTCGATCCTGGTCGCCGGGCTGATCACCTGCTCGCACATCGTTTTCGCTCCGCTGGTCGGATACGTTTTTGCGAAGTTTGATTTCCCGGGCAAACAGGTCTTCTTCATTGCGATCTTGTCGACCATGATGATCCCGCTCTTTGTGCGTATGATCCCGCTGTATGTGTGGTTCTCGCAGATCGGGTGGCTTGATACCTATCAGGGCCTGGTCATGCCGTTCCTCATGAGTGCTTTCTCGATCTTCCTCATGCGCCAGTTCATTGCAGGCGTTCCCGACTCTTTGATCGAGGCGGCTCGCGTGGACGGAGCAAATGAACTGCGGATCTACCGTTCGATTGTTCTCCCACAGTGCAAACCCGCATTGACGGTCCTGGGATTGTTCACCTTCGTTTTTCCAGATGAATGAATTCTTGTGGCCTTTGATTGCGACCAGCTCGCTGGAGATGCGAACAATTACTATTGGACTATCAATCTTTAAGAGTGAATCTTTCACCGCTTGGAACCTGACGGCAATGGGATCTCTCATGCTGTTTATCCCCGTGTGCTTGCTCTTCGTCCTCACGCAGAAGCACATCGTTCAGGGCATCGCGATGACGGGTATCAAGTAGGAGTTACCGTGAGTGAGAACCATCCGAATATCGTCCTCATTGCCGTTGATCAATGGAGGGGGGATTGCCTGTCGATTCTGGGACACCCCGATGTGCGCACCCCTATCTTGATCAGCTAGCTGGGGAGGAGCGCAGATGACGCAGGCCTATGCGGCTTGCCCCACCTGTGTTCCTTCTCGGATGGGACTCATGACCGGAACCGCCCCGACCACGCACCGCCGGATCGGCTATCAGGACGGGATCACTTTCGATATGCCGGTTACGCTCCCTGGGGCACTTCGCGATGCCGGGTACCAAACCCAAGCAATCGGCAAGATGCACTATTGGCCCGAGCGCGGTCGCATTGGTTTTGATGATGTGATCTTGCATGATGGCTATCTTCACTACTCACGTCACCGCGAGCGCGATTGCCGGATGTACGATGACTACCTGACGTGGCTGCGCGACCAAGAAGGCGCGGGTGCCGCGGAGGACTACATCGATAATGGCCTCGAATGTAATTCGATGGTTGCGCGTCCTTGGGATAAGGCGGAAAAACTGCACCCCACGAATTGGGTTGTCACCGAGGCAACTCAGTGGCTCTACCGGCGCGACCCCACCTGTCCTTTCTTCCTCTACCTGTCCTTCCATCGTCCGCACGCTCCGCTTGATCCGCCGCAGTGGGCTTTTGATAGCTACAACCAGGACGAACTCACTCTTCCGGGCGAGGACAATTGGTCGGATGAATTGATGAGTGAAGAGAGACGGGATTGGGACCCGACCGCACTCGCTGCCCACTATCGTGAACGGGACGTGCGGCTCGCGCGCGCCGGCTACTACGGGCACATGACACACATTGATTCCCAGATTTCCAGGTTTATCCAGACGCTCGGTGAGTTCGGACTAGCCGAGAACACGGTGATCGCTTTTATCTCCGACCACGGGGATATGATGGGCGATCACGGACTGTGGCGAAAAGGTTACCCTTACGAGGCTTCCTCACACGTTCCCTTCATCTTGTACGGTGCGGGGATCGCTCCCGGCACACGTGTGGATAGCGTGGTTGAGATCCGCGACGTGATGCCAACCCTGCTGGACGTTGCCGGTGTGGAGATTCCTGAGGAAGTTGAGGGGCGCTCTGTCCTTCCCTTGATTGCCGAGGCCGATGGTGAGGTTCCGTGGAGAGAGTACCTTCACGGCGAGCATTACTTATTCGACCAATCGATACAGTGGATTCGTTTCGATTCCTACAAGTATGTGTGGTTCTCCGGTTGGGGAGTCGAACAACTCTTCAACCTCGATGAAGACCCCGAGGAATTGGTCGACCTGTGCAAACTTTCCGCTGATGCGCGAAGCAGCGAAGTCAGCGATGCGCTTCTTCGTGGAAGGAACTACCTGATCTCAGAGCTTGAGGGACGTGAAGAAGGATATGTGTCTGAGGGACGTTTAGTGCCCGGATGTGAGGCCGTGAAGGTCCTGACGCATTCCTATCCGCTTCGCGAAGAAGCGCGTTAGGTCTACAGCCAACCCGCTGCTCGCGCCAAGGATGCGGCCTCCGCGCGGGTACGTGCCTCCATTTTGAGCATCGCTGAGGAGACATGGTTACGCACGGTTCCTTGACTCAGTCCCAGCGCGTGGGCAATGTCAGCGATTGTGCCGCCGCGCTCAACTTCGCGCAGAACATCTGCCTCGCGCTGGGTCAGTGATGACGAACCAGCTGAGAGTGCTTCGACTGCAAGACTCTGATCGATTGCGCGACCGCCCGCTGCAAGTGTGCGCACGCCCTCGGCCAAAGCCTCGACCGGCGCGTTCTTCACCATAAAACCCGTTGCTCCGGCATCGAGGGCGCGCTGCAGGTAACCTGGCCGGCCGAATGTCGTGACTATCAGTACGCGTACTCCGGGGAAACGGGCGCGAATTGCTTCGGTTGTCGTGATGCCGTCCATGTGGGGCATTTCGATATCGATAATTGCGACATCTGCAGGAGAATCTGGGCGCGCTGAATTCGTCGGTGGTTTAGCGGACTGGGTGTCTTTCGTTGCCAATCGAGCGAGTTCTTCAAGAGCCTGAACTCCGTCGGCGGCCTGCGCGACCACCTCGATGTCACGCTCTAAGTTGAGCAGGCCCGCTAAGGCTCCACGAATCATTGCCTGGTCGTCGGCCACGAGCACACGAATTGTCACGCTCACCTCCTGCGTAGCTATCTGGGCTACTAGGTTAGCGCAGTTGGGGATCCTATTCCTTGCCCGAATTCACCGTATCGGAGGATACATCCTCTTCGCTACGAGGCGTGGTGGGGAAAGTGAGAGAGATCGTCCACATTTTGCCCGACGCACCCCAGCTCAAGGTTCCTTCATCGCCGACGAGCTCGGATAGCCCAACGAGGCCCGATCCCGATCCCGCCGTAGAAGCCGCATAGGGGGCAGAATACCCGTCATTCCAGACACTGACACCGTCTGGAGATAAGTGAATACGGACGAGGGAAGGGCGAGCGTGAAGGAGAGCATTTGTCACTCCCTCGCGAATAACATGGGCCGCAGCAGCCGCGCGCGGCCCCGACGGAGGTTCTCCATCGTTCGTGATCTCGGCATCAATGCGCGCGACCTCCAGTAATGAACGTGCCTCTTGGAGTTCCTCGGAGGGGGATAGTGCGCGCGTTGCCGCAACGATGCGGCGGACGTCAGCCAGGGCCTCGTTTGATTGGGAAGTAACTGAACGGATTTGTTCACGCGCTTCTTCAGTGCGTCCCTCGTCCAAAAGACGTCCGGCCAATTCGGAGATCATCGTGATACCCATTAACGAGTGGCCCAAGATGTCATGCAGGTCAGTGCTCAGTCGTGCTCGTTCGGCTGCCTTTGCGCGCTGAATTGCGTCCTGGCGGCGTAGGCGTGCGCGAGTCGAACGCTCCATACGCCAGCGAGCCATGCCCACAAAGATGCCCACCAACGCTAGGTAACACCCCGCCCACAGGGGCTCGCCCTCCGCGTAGGCGAAGACTCCAGCGATTGCAACGATTGGGACGATCCCTGCAATCACGTAGCGGCTTGGTGCTTGGAATACCCATGCAACCAGGAAAAAGGAGGTCAACATAAAGGCATAGGGGACGCCGATACGGACCGCGTAGGTGAGGTAGCTCAGCGTCGCTAGCGCCAGTGCCGCGTGGGAGAGGATGAACGGCCTCGTGAAGGAGTTGCGAGCGGGCAGGGGATTGGTCAGCCACGTCGCCGAGTTAGCGATCGCGAGGAGCGCGCACAGTCCGATGATGCTCGCGCGCTGCGTTGAGGAAGGCAATTCCATGGCGTAGGCGAGGGGAAAGCCTAAGAACAGCATCCACGGGGCCGCCCACGCCAGGGAAATTAAACGTTCCTTCATAGCAATAGCCTAGCGAGCCGTGTCGTGGGACGCGCCCCACCAGGCAATTCCAGCCGTAATAACCGTCCACCCGGCGATGTTGAGCCACGCGGATGTCGGCATTGTTACGGTTCCGGCGACCGCATAGACCGCTTGTACGGCACCATACAGGGGAGTGAAGGGCGCGATCTGCGAGACAAAGGGCGGCAGCTGGTCGAGTGGGATGAACATGCCTGACACGAAGGCACCCATGAGCATGACGAAAGCGGAGGCGCTGTAGGCATTCTCACCCTTGATCGTGTAGCCGCAGGCAAGGCCAATGAGCGCACCCAAGGCCGAGAGAGCAACGACGACGAGTCCGCTGACGATCCAGGCACTTGTCTCCATCTGCGAACCGGTCGCAAGCCCCACACTGAAACAGATGAGAGCGATGAAAGCGCTCAGTGCCACGAGAGCAGCCAATCGAACCAGTAGGACGACCCAAGGCTGGATGGGGGTCAGGGCGTACATGCGTGAGATACCGGTCGTGCGTTCAACGGAGAGCGTCGCGCCAAGAGAACCACCCACCAAGATGACGCCGTAGGTGGTCATCATGACGACCATAGCGGCGGCGAGGTTTCCGCGCCCGGTCTGTGTGGTGCGCGCGGCCTCGGTCATACCGAACATCGCGTACATGAACAGCGGGATAGCCAGTGCGAAGGCCATGTTCCACGGATTGAGGATGTGAGAGAGGAAAGTTGAGATCCAGAGTTTCCCTGCGCCCTTGAAGGGGGAGGGATGGGGCGGCTGGTTGCTCGTGCAGGTGCTTGGGTGGTCATGATGCCTTCTTCGTATGTCGTATCTGCGTGCGTGGGCGACGCTCACTCTGCGTCCGCGTGGGAGGTGATGCGCTCGAAAACGTCTTCAAGGTCTTCGTTGTCGGCGACGACTTGCTCGGTCGGCGCGTCGAGGAGTACACGTCCCTCATCGATAATGACGATGCGGTCTGCGTCCTTGCGGGCCTCGGTGAGGTAGTGCGTGGCGAAGAGAAGGGTGCGACCTTCTGCGGCTTCGGCGCGCATCGTCTCCCAGAATGCGCGGCGGGCGAGCGCATCCATTCCCGCGGTCGGCTCGTCGAGGATGAGGAAGTCCGGGTTGCCCGCCAGTGCCAGGGCGAGGCGCACACGCTGGCGCTCACCTCCAGAGAGCTTGTCGATTGGACGTTTTGCCAACTTAGTGAGCTTTGTGCGTTCGAGGAGCTCGTCGGTAGGGATCGGGTTGGCGTGCATTGAGGCGACCAGATCGATGGTGTAGCCGACCTTCCCATCGCGTGGCATCGAGCCGGTCTGGAGCATTGCTCCGATGAGGGAACGGCGCACGGCTTCACGCGGACTCATTCCGTAGACGCTGATCTCACCTGAGGTTGGTGTGGCCAAGCCAAGGACGATGTCGAGGAAGGTGCTTTTACCTGCGCCGTTGACGCCGAGGATTGCAACGATTTCGCCGGGCATCAGGGTGAGGTTGACTCCTCGCAGTGCCTCGACGGGGCCGAAAGACTGGTGGATGTTGGTCGCCTGCAGAGCAGGGGCTTCTTCTGTGTTCATGGCTTAAGTGTGTGCGCCCATGAATGAGGTCAGAAGTGTGCTTTGATGCAGGAGCTCCCATGACAAATGTCATGGGAGCTCCTGAGCTGGCAACATGCCTTTTAGGAATGCTCAGAACTCATGGGATATCCGGAGTTCCTTAGTCAATCGGATCTGTCCCAATAGAAGAATCCTCTGTCTTCCACGCGTCACCGTCTTTTACATGGACGACCGTGCAGCGAGCTTCATACTTGGTCTTTCCTTCGAAGGCATGGCCCTTGACGTTATACTGCTGGTCACCATTCGAACGCGTTTCGCCGATCTGAATTTCGTCGACAAAGACGACGTTAATGGGGCGACTGCTGTTCAGTTTGGCAGTGATCGAACAAGATTTTTCGATGAACATCGCAGTTCTGTCATCGATTCCCTCGTGGCCAGTTTTAGAAGGGCTAGGCGAAGAGGATTTAGCTGTGGAAGATTTTACAGGATTTTTCGTGCACAGTGATCTCTTCCGTTGCCCAGATTTCACTCCACCTCGGGTGAGCGACCTTGCACTCAAGAAGGTACTGAGTATCGCCTTTGTATCCGGAGACCGAAACAAGGAAATTCATGTCTCCATTCGGAGTCTCCGACCCTATGCATGTCTTTGATTTCGGTTCGGTCGTACTTCTGGTCAACATTCTGTTTAATGGCATCGGTGCAGCTATTCTGAACGAGAATCGCCGTGTTGTAGTCGATGCCGGGGAAACGAGTAGGTGTCGGCGTAGCAGAAGTCTTTTTCTTCGTTGGAGAAGCCGACTGGGACGCACTTGACGTTGGTTCGCTTGGAACAGGCGACGCAGATGTCGGCGCAGGAGTCGGTGCCACCTGAGGTGTGGAACTGCGCCACAAGAAGAAGACGGCAATCAACGCCAGGACTGCAACAATCGCAACCCAGATCATGAGCGGCCCTCTATTTACTGGGGGCTTTGGAGGGGCAGGATATGGGGATTGCTGGGGCTGGTATTGTCCCTGGAACGGCGGGTATGCTCCGCCTTGTGGAAACTGTGGTGCTTCCTGGGGATGAGGGGATTCGGGGTGAGGCGTGAAATCAGTCATGGGGTCTTCTTAACAACGGGTGTCGGAGTTGAACTATCTGAGACAGCGGGGGTTGAAACGGGCTTGGGTTCAATCTCTACGCTGGTGGTATCGAAGACAAAGCCGAGCTCGACCTTAGCTGGTTCGTCTGCCACAACAGTGGTACACGTCATTCGATAGGTTTCTATGGCATTGGATTCGCTTGATCCTGAAACTATACCGGTCATCATGTATTGGGTGCCGACATCACCGTAGCGTCCGATTTCTTTGATCGTCAGCGCCCGGATTCCTTCGAACTTGGGGAACCGAGAGGTGTTTAACACGCCGATCCTGCAGTTAGTAACCACACTTTGTCCGATGAAGTCGTCAACTTTTTCTTCGGTGTTAGAAGAAGCAGTGGCATTCGATGACGGTGATACCGGGGTTGGGGTCGGAGATGTTCCCGGAGTTAAAGCTCGCCAGGCGAAGAGGGCTGCGACCGCGAGAAGGGCAACGACAACTGAAATCCAGACAATGAGCTTGATGATGCCCTTTGAAGTTGCCGGTAGTGGGTTCGGCGTTTGCGGGGAGGGGTATTGTCCCTGAGGCGGTGGATACACGCTTCCTTGGGGAACTGCGGGCTGCCTTGGGGAGTCAGGGTAGCCCGGGGTGGGAGAGAAATCAGACATGAGTTCCTCGTTCATTGGATCGGATTCAGGGTCAATCTCTGCCTTCACGTCATATGAATCATCTGCCTTCATATGAGTCGCGGTGCACTTCAATTGGAAGAGGCTTGAAGAGAAATCGGTAGCTTCCTTGTACTTACGTTCTGCATGAACTGTTCCAGTCAGCTCGTACACCTCATTACCATTACTTAATGTCGCGGTTTTTCTTGAGGTCATCGAGTGACACTGCCATGATTTTGTAATCGTCACGAATGGACTGAGAAGAAGCGTTTGAGCACTTTTCAAAGATGATCATCCATGTTTTCTCATCGATGTCATCAAACTTCCTAGTCGGTGTCGGAGCCGGAGAAGAAGATTGTGAGGGATCGGTGAGCGGCGTAAGAGCCACATCTCCAACAACGTTGAAGGTGTCGCTTGCTTGAGCGTGAACAACGCTGCAGACGATCTCAAAGCTGCTCTTTGAAGATGAACCTTTTGCGTAGCCGGTCAAGGTACCTGTGTACGTGTACTTCATGTCGCCGTTGCCGAATTTTCCGTCAAAGCGCACAGACTTTGTTTTGATTTCGTTGATGGCGTCCACTTTCCCAGACTTGGTGGCTTCGCTCCAGCAAGCGCCGCGGCTCCCCGAAATGGTGTCTTCGTCGATCCCATCGTCGACGGACTGTGAAGGATTCGGATTGGGGGTCGCAGATGAGAAGGATGAAGGATCAGGGGCAGTTGGACTTGGCGACGGTGACGCACCGCGGTTGGATGTGTGCCACAAGAAAAAGACAAGGACCAATGCAAGAACGGTCAAGGCCGCAATCCATGCGATGATCGGTCCCTTAGAAGTGGGGTTCTTCGGAGGTTCGCCATACGGAGCTTGAGGAGCCTGATAAGGGGCTTGTGGCTGCGGGTACGCTCCGCCTTGAGGAATCAGAGGAGGCCCCTGGGGAGCTGGGTATCCGGAATTTTGTTGAAAATCAGACATAAGCTCCTCGCACATTTCCCTCGTTTAACGATTAAGTGCTCCAAGTCTACGTTCCAGCACGCCCCTGGGCGAAATCTCTTCCTTCCCATCCGCGCAACGGTACGCACAAACGCGGCGCCTCCATGGCCTCGTCGATAGAATAGGCCCAGCTCAACTTAGGGAGGACTCATGACCGGGGAATCATTCTTCGCGCATCATTCACATGACGAAGCAGAGCAAGCCGCTCCCGCTTCGCAAGAAGAACAGCGTCCGGGGACAATCCCAGCAGACCTCATTCCCTACCTTGAAGAAGCCGATCGCGTCGACGAAGAGGATTTTTGACACTGAGCCAGTTGATAGCGAGCCCGACGAACGCGATCTTGCCCTCGAAGCGCTGGCGCTGAACTCCATGCTCCTAGGTCCAGATCCTTCAATCCTCGCCGAACTTGAAGGCGACTACTCCCAGTGGGGAGAAGACTGGGAAGAAGAACTTGCCGAGCGCCGCGCAGAAGACGCACACCGCGAAGCTCTTTCGGATGCTGCCCACAGCGCGCGACTTGAAGCCCGCGTTGAGGAAATCTACCAAGAAATCATCGCGAGGGTCCCTGAACATCAGGTTCAGCCGACCTTGGATCGTGTGAAAGAAACGCTCGATATCTTGGGAGATCCCCAAAATAGCTATCCGAGCGTGCACATCACCGGCACGAATGGTAAGACCTCAACAACGCGTATGATTGACGCGCTTTTAGCGGCAAGCGGCGTGCGAACCGGGCGATTCACCTCTCCGCACCTCGTTGATGTTCGCGAGAGAATCACCATCGAGCAAGAATCGATCTCTGCAGAAGAATTTGTGCACACGTGGGACGATATTGCTCCCTATATCGAAATGGTTGATCGTGCTCACGCCGAAACAGATGGAACCCGTCTGTCATTCTTTGAAGTCTTCACTGTTATGGCTTTCGCAGCCTTTGCTGATCACCCAGTCGATGCTGCCGTCGTCGAAGTCGGAATGGGAGGTAGATGGGACGCGACGAACGTGATCGATGCCGGAGTCAGCGTCATCATGCCCATTGCGATCGACCATGAAAAGTGGCTCGGATCGACCATTCGTGAGATCGCAGAAGAAAAGGCAGGAATCATCAAGCCCGGTCAGATCGTGATCGTTGCCCGCCAAGAGGAAGAAGCCTTGCGGGTGATCGAAGAGCGTGCGGCCAGCGTCGATGCAATTGTTCGCCTTGAAGGTCGAGACTTTGAAGTCCTTGATCGCCAGCTTGGGGTCGGCGGGCAAATGATTACCGTCCGTACCCCCGCAGCAGTCTATGAGGACGTTTTCGTTCCCCTATTTGGTAGCTACCAGGCGAATAATGCTGCAGCTGCGATCGCAGCCGTCGAGGCCTTCATGGGCGGGCGTGCGCTGGATGCTCACCTTGTCGAGGCCGGGATGCTTGCCGCCACTTCACCGGGGCGCCTGCAAGTCGTGCGCCACTCACCGACGATTATTGTTGACGCTGCGCATAATCCTGCCGGTGCACACACCCTGGGTGAATCCATTTCCGAGGCCTTCGACTTTGAACGCATTGTTGGCGTCTATTCGGGGATGGGGGATAAGGATATCGAAGGAGTGCTCGGTGAGGTTGAGCCCTACCTGGACTCCCTCGTGGTCACGCAGATGCCGGGAGTGCGCGCAAAGCCCGCCGAAGAAATCGCCGAAATCGCGCGCGATGTTTTCGGGGAAGACCGCGTGGAAGTCCACGAAGATATCCTCGAAGCAATTGCCGCTGCTGTTAACCTTGGCGAGGCCGGGGACGAGAGCGCCCCCGCAACCGGCGTTGTCGTTTTTGGCTCGGTCCTCTTAGCTGGCGAAGTCCTGCGTCTCATGGGAATTCGCCCCTAGTAATTTCACTGCGAGCATGGCATGATTTTGAGTAAGTCCAGCTCAGGGGGTAGATAGGGTTGACTCACTCGCGCACAGAGCTTGCCGTGAGCTCATCGCCCTCTGTTCCTGTTGCCGTGATTTCTGGTGGCGGCGGGGGACATGAACCCATGGATTCGGGCTTCCTTGGCCAAGGGATGCTCAGTGGCTGCGTGACCGGGGAACATTTCACCGCGCCTTCTGCCCCGGATATTGCTCAGCTTTTCACTCGAATGATTGAAGAGACACCCGCTGAAGAAGTTCTTGCGATCGTCAAGAACTACACCGGGGATGTGCTCAATTTCCAAGTTGCAGCGGAACTCCTCGAAGACACAGGTATTGCCTGCACACTGGTGTACGTTCATGACGACCTGGCAACTCGCGGGGTTTCACAAGGGGCGCGAGGAATTGCAGGCACAGTCTTATACGAGAAAATTCTTGGTGCCGGTGCATCGCTTGCAATGACAAGCGAAGAGCTCTGCGAGCTTGCGGCCGAAATTGAAGAAACAATCGTCAGCTTTGGCGTTTGTTTCCGTGCGCCTACAACTCCCGATGGAAAACTCTCCTTCGATCTTGCCAAGGGGCACGCTGAAATAGGAGTTGGAATCCACGGGGAAAAAGGGTATTTCAACACTTCCATATTCGGCGCGCTCCGAGGTCATTTCGCGAGCTGTTCATGCAGTTTTTAGTCAGATTTCTTCAGGTAATGAACCATTGATCGCTCTGGTGAATAACTTGGGATCTGCCCCAGAAGAAGACCTGACATATGCGTGCTCCGCAGTAGAAGAATATGCGCGTTGCGCTGGCGAAACGATCGCTCGTATGAAGAGGGGGCGTTTTGTCACCAGTGTCGATATGGACGGTTTGTCGCTGACCTTAATGCGCGCACGTCCGGATATCCTTGCCCTTTATGATGCTCCGACCCTTGCCCCCGCATGGAGTGAATGAAATGAACACCATCAACACACAGTGGTTTGCCCAGTGGATGCGCCTGTGCGCAGCTTCTTTACATCGCGAAGAAGAAAGCCTGACCGAACTCGACCGCCAAATTGGTGACGGTGACCACGGTACGAATATTACGCGTGGTTTCACACAGGTTGAGAAAGCCCTCGCAGAATCCGAGTGGAACTCGTTGTGCGAAGGACTCACCTTGGTTGCTAAGGCTCTGATGACTCATGTTGGGGGAGCTTCCGGTCCTCTGTACGGAACTGGTTTTCTTAGAGGCGGCCGCGCCCTTGCACAGAATCCGGATTGTCCAGCCAGTGAGGCAATCGCAGTCTTGTATGAGGCTATTGCCGAGGGAATTTCACAGCGCGGTAATGCAAGTGCTGGTGACAAAACTATGCTCGATGCGTGGCTTCCCGCAGCGCAAATCGCACGAGAATCGGCCTCTCAAGGAAAAGACGTCAACGAGGTGCTGCTCCACGCTGCGCACGCCGCGCAGCGTGGAGCAGCACTGACCGAAGGGATGAAGGCGCTCAAAGGACGTGCGTCTTATCTTGGAGAACGCTCAATCGGACACGTGGATCCGGGGGCTGTTTCTTCAGCAATCATCATCATGCAGGCAGCCTGTGCTGCCGCCGACGATTAGGACATAACAATGGCGTGTGTGGCTTTTCGTGATTATCTCGCACAGTCAGGAACTTGCTGAAGGCGTTGTTGAACTTGCCTCTCAAATGGCTCCGGACATTCATTTCGAGATCGCTGCGGGGGAGGATACTGGTGGTTTAGGCACGTCTATGAACAAGGTCGAAGATGCCCTTGATCGAGCGCTCGCACGCATTCACAAACCCGGCAGCGACTCGTGCCGGCGTGGTGTTCTTCTGCTGACAGATTTGGGTTCTTCGACCATGGTCGCCCAGACCGTCCTTGAACTACGCGGGAATCCGAAAGATTGCATGTGTGTGACTGCCCCCTTGGTCGAAGGTACGGTCGCTGCTGCGGTTGCAGCTCACGGAGGCATTGGGCTTGCTCAAGTGGCGGTTGCTGCCTGTCAAAGTGCCATTGACTTGGCGGAGCGCGCCCGCACTGAGATTGCTCACATCACGAGTGTCGTTCTGGAGCCATCTTCATCGTCACGAATTTTTGAAATTACCTCGCAGCAGATTCTTGAAGAAGAAATGACAGTCAGTGACCCTGCTGGCTTGCATGCCCGTCCTGCCGCGCTTCTTGTCCGAGCTCTTGCTCCAATTGACGCGCAGGTCTGGATCAATGATGTTGATGCTTCCTCTGTTTTGGAACTCATGTCTTTGGGGGGTTCGTCAGGGCCAGCACATCCATGTCTGCGCTCAGGGCATCGAGCGTGAAGAAGCAATTCGATGTGTCCGGGAAATGCTTCAAGGACACGGAAGTTGATCGAAATTCTGCTGAATATCTTCAGGAAGCTTTAGGCTTAGATTCGTGCACCTTAAAACACTTTCACTGAGAGGATTCAAATCCTTCGCAAGTGCAACGACTCTCCGCCTGGAACCCGGGATCACCTGCGTGGTCGGTCCGAATGGTTCTGGAAAGTCCAATGTCGTCGACGCTTTAGCGTGGGTGATGGGTGAGCAAGGTGCAAAAACGCTTCGCGGCGCGAATATGGCCGACGTGATTTTTGCCGGAACCTCGGGCCGCGCGCCCTTGGGACGAGCACAGGTCGACTTAACCATTGACAACAGCGATGGTCTCCTTCCCATCGACTACTCCGAAGTCACTATCAGTCGCACTCTTTTTCCGAGGCGGTGGCAGCGAATACGCAATTAATGGAACCCCGACCAGGCTCCTGGATATCCAAGAATTGCTCTCTGACACCGGCATGGGCCGCCAAATGCACGTCATTGTCGGGCAAGGGCAGCTCGACACGATCTTGTCGTCGACACCGGAAGAACGTCGCGGTTTTCATTGAAGAGGCTGCGGGGGTTCTCAAACACCGCAGGCGAAAAGAACGCGCATTGAAAAAACTCGGGGATATGGATCAAAACTTGGTCCGGGTCCTTGACCTCACCTCAGAAATCGAGCGCCAGCTGCGTCCTCTTGCACGCCAAGCGAAGATTGCACGTCGAGCCTCGTTCATTCAAGCGCGTGTACGGGACGCAAAAGCGCGTCTTCTTGCCGATGATCTGGTGATCGCTCGAGATCGGCTTCAGCGCGGATCTGATGATGCTGACGTCCAGCACGAGCGCTTAGCTCAGCTGCAAGAGGAAGAAACACTTAGGGGCGCCGATATTCGACGCCTGGAAGAAGAAGAACGCCTCAGGCATCCGCAGGTTGCACTGGCAATGGAAGAATGGCAATCACTCACCGCAATTGTCCAGCGTCTCGATGCCACCATGACGATCGCTCGCGAGCGCGTTTTTAACCCATTCTCAGCCAGAATTGGCCCCTCAAACCGAAGACCCCGCATCCTTGGATGAACGCGCTCAAGCTGCCAGCCACGAGGATGCGCAGATTCTTCAACGAGTCCAAAGCGCCCAGAATCGGGTGGACGAGGCTCTTCGTCTTCGCGGTGAAGCCGAACGCCTCGATGACGAGGCCCAGCGTGCCTTGGCGCAAGCAAACCGACTCCTCGCCGACTATCGCGAGGCCAGTGCGCGTCTCAGTGCGGGTCTTGCCTCGGCGTCTTCGCGCCTCGATGCCGCAGAGGCGGAAGCAAAGCGCGCGAAGACCCAGGTAGAAGCGGCCCGAGAGCGTGAGGCGAAGGCCGCGCAGGAAGCGCAAGCCTACTCGGAAGATAATCCCAGCAACGATTCGCTTGCCTCGAAAGCACTCAACGCTGCACAAAAAACTCGAGAAGAAGCACGCGAAAAGGTCGATGCACTGCTTGCACGTGAGCGCGACGCTCGAGCTGAGCGCGCGCGTTGGGAAGCGCGCCGTGATGCGCTCGCTCAAACTCTCACTCCCAGCGATGGTACCGCCTCGTTTATGGAAGCCAAGGGATCGATGGGCGATCTTCCCAGTGGCGTCCATGTCGATGCCGGATATGAGAATGCAATTGCTCAGCTGCTTTTCCCCTTCTCAGACGCCTTGGTGATGGATACGCACGAGCACGCGTTGGAGAACGTTCGCGATGCCGACGAGCGTAGCCAGGGACAAGTCCGTTTTCTCATCGCAGATTGCGCGGCGACTACCCGCAAGCCGGTCCCACTTGAGGGAATTCCGGGAAAATGGGCCAGAGACGCCGTCACTTCGGAGCGTTTTTCTGCTCTTCTTGATGTGCTCCTTGAGGGCTCGTGGGTCTCGCAGACCATTGAAGAAGCGCGAATTGCTATTGCCCGCCCAGAAATTGAGTGCGTGGCAACCGTACGCGGGGACCTTGTGACGCGCTCGTCCGTGCTGGTAGCGGGGGAGGAGAGCTCTTCACCCCTTGCATTGCGGGCACAGTATGAGGAAGCAGCGGCTGCGGCTGCGGAGGCGCTAAAGAAGGAAAATGAGGCGCAAGAGGCCTTGACCGAAGCCAACGCTGCTCTTGACCAAGCCGTGCGAGGAGCAAATGACGCGCTCAAGGCACTTCGTGAAGAGGACGCGCGTCAAGCGAAGATCGCACAGGAGGCGGCTCGCGTTCACAGTGCTGCTCGGGCCGCTCACGCGGAAACAACGCGTGCCGAAGAGACCCTGAAACGCGCCGAAGAACAACTTGAGCAGGCGCGCATCGCCCACGAAAATGCGCAGGAACGCGCGCGCACCGGTGCACTTGAAGCTCCAGATGTTGATCTCGATGCTGCGACTCGCCTCGCCGAAGAACGCGCAGCTGCAGCGCGAGCAGCGCGGGAGGAAGAAACTGGGGCGCGCCTCGCTTTGCGTGCAGCAGAAGAAGAATCACGAGGCGCGGCCTCGCGCGCCCGGAATCTTCGGCAGGCGGCAGCCCGTAGCCGCGAAGAGAGAATTGCTTACCATCGCAGGGAAGAACGCCGCAAGCGTGAACTCGCACGTGCTCAAAGTGTTCTCGAAGAGGCACAGCTGGGCTTCGAATATGCGCAAAGGGCAGTTGCCGCCGCAAAGGGACGCCGTGACGCGATCGAAGTGGCGCGGCGTGAAGATTCGGAGAAACTCGCGGGCGTTCGCGCACAACTTGATGCCGTACGAGCCCAAATTTCTGAGCTCACTCTTGCCTCCCAACAAGCTCAGATTCTGCGTGCGGAATTACGGATGCGTGTCGAGCAACTTGAGGCACGTTCTTTGGAGGAGATCTCCATGGAAGCAGATGACCTCATCGAACACTATGGCCCGCATAACCTCGTTCCCATCCTCACCGAGGACGCACTCGACCAGGTCGGTCCAGAGGATGCAGATTCGAATGAGGAAGGGCAGCCTGCCCAAAAAACAGAAGAGTCTGTGTCTTCACGGCCCTATGTGCGTGAAGAACAAGTGAAAGTCCTTGACCAAGCCCTCAAAGAACTCGAAAAGCTGGGCCGTGTCAATCCTCTTGCTCTGGAAGAACATGCGGCTTTGGCTAAGCGGCACGAATTCCTCGTTGCCCAAGTACACGACCTCAAAAAATCTAAGGCAGATCTTCTCCATATCGTCGAAGATGTCGATCGCCTAGTTCAAGAAGCCTTCGAAGAAGCATGGAACGACACCGCGAAGCACTTTGAACACACTTTTAATGTTCTCTTCCCAGGTGGAGAGGGCCATCTTGTCTTGACTGATCCTGATTCGATGCTCGATACGGGGATCGAAATTGAGGCCCGACCTGCTGGCAAGAAAGTCAAACGCCTCTCACTCCTTTCGGGTGGCGAGCGCTCTCTTGCAGCCCTAGCTTTCCTTGTTGCAATCTTTAAGGCTCGCCCCTCTCCCTTCTACGTGATGGACGAGGTTGAGGCAGCCCTAGATGACATTAATCTCTCGCGCTTGCTGGAGATCTTCAAAGAATTGCGCGCGACCTCGCAGCTGATTGTCATCACGCACCAGAAACGAACAATGGAAATTGCTGACGCTCTGTACGGCGTCACCATGAGGGACGGCGTAACTCGCGTAGTCTCTCAACGCCTGAATGAATAGGGCGTGCACTTGGCATAGCTGCGTCACTGATGGGAAAGTTAAGACATGATTGAAGGAATTGCGGTCTACATCGTCACCATGATCGTCATGCTTGCTATTGCCGCAGCGGTCATCTTGGGCTTCGCCCTGCATAGGCGTAGTGCTGATCAATGGAAAGACCATTTGAAGAGTCAATCCGCCCAAGAGATTCCGACCCAGATTCCCGAGATCAGCGTCCGCGAAGAGAATATGAGAAACGTGCTTGATAGCTCTCGTAGTTCTCGCGGTTACATGGTTGCCGATGGCCTCCCTGGTTTCGAGGCTGTTGAAGCAATGACCGAACGCATTGAAGACATTGCAAGCCGTCGAGGCTCTCACGCGAAGTCTGCCCCTCGCCAGCTTGGCAAATCGCAAAGCGGTGCCTCCAGCGACGTCGCACCAACGCAAGAAGCCTAAGAAGGAAGACCTGAGGAAAGATTGACCCATGCAGGCTCTCATGGATTTTGTTCATAACCCGGTGGCACCCATCATTTTGGTGGGAGTCATTGTTGTGCTCGTTGGCGCGATTCTTGCCATCGCGCGCTCACGTAAGCCCAGGATGCCCAGCTTCCGCCCGCCACGCCTACGCAGCCGCCTGCCGAGGCCGCACCTGAGGAACCCCGAGAAAGCGAGGAGGGCGAGGCTGAGCAGATTCGCGCCGGCCCCTTGCCGGTGAAGAGGCCGACGCGGAGGGGAGGCGAGCGTTGAGCCAGCCTCGGCCTCGGAAGAACCCGTCCAAGAAGTCGAGATTCCCGAATCGATTCCTTCACGCATGGGACGTCTCCGTGCGCGTCTGGCGCGCTCCGGAGCGCTGGGCAAGTCCCTGCTTTCCCTTCTGTCCAGGGGAGACCTCTCGGCTACCGATTGGGAAGAAATTGAAGACTCCCTGCTGATCGCAGACTTGGGATTGGACGCAACCGAAGAACTCATGGAGGCGCTTCGTACGCGCGTCAAGGTGGAAAAATACGTCAGATCCGCAGGTCGTTCGTGCTCTCTTGCGTGACGAACTACTCAAGCTTGTTGGGCCAGACATGGACCGCTCCGTCAACCTTGATGTTCGCGAGGTTGATGGTGTTCGGGTCCCCGCAACGATTTTTGATGGTTGGCGTCAACGGTACCGGTAAGACCACGACAACCGGAAAGATGGCGCGTATTTTCCGTGCCGAAGGACACGAGGTTCTCCTTGGTGCGGCCGATACTTTCCGCGCCGCTGCAGCTGAACAGCTCGAAACATGGGGAAGCCGCGTGGGGGTGGACGTTGTCCGTTCTGAGCGTGAGGGAGCGGACCCCGCATCAGTTGCTTTTGAATCGGTTGAAGAAGGAATCCGCCGAGGTTGCGACATCGTCATGGTGGATACTGCTGGTCGACTTCAAACGAAGTCGGCGCTCATGGATGAACTTGGCAAAGTTAAGCGCGTCATGGAAAAACATGCGCCCGTAAGCGAAGTCCTCTTGGTCTTGGATGCAACCACCGGTCAAAACGGTTTGCGACAGGCGGAAGTGTTTGCTGAGGTTGCAGGGGTAACGGGCATTGTCTTGTCGAAGCTTGACGGTTCAGCGAAGGGCGGAATCGTTGTTTCTGTCCAGCGAACTCTGGGCGTTCCTGTGAAGTTTGTTGGGCTCGGAGAAGGTCCAGACGACCTCGCACCTTTCGACCCGACCTCGTTTGTTGATGCGATCGTGGGCTAGAACCCACTACCCTTAAAACCTGGTTCTGTATTTTTGTGCTCGTGAGGAGTAGTCACAGTGGCTTTCTCGGATCTGTCTGATCGTTTGACAGCGTCTTTTAAGAGGCTGCGTTCGCGCGGTGTTTTGACCGAGTCTGACGTTGATCAGACCATCAGCGAGATTCGCCGGGCACTCTTGGACGCCGACGTCGCCCTGCCCGTTGTTCGCGAGTTCACGACGCAGGTTCGCGAGAAGGCCTATGGAGCGGCGCGCTCGCGCGCTTAATCCTGGTCAGCAAGTCGTTCGAATCGTTCACGATGAACTGGTTGAGATTCTTGGCGGTGAAACCCGAGAACTCCACTTCGCTCAGCGTGGTCCCACCGTCTTTATGCTCGCTGGTCTGCAGGGTGCAGGTAAGACGACTTTGGCCGGAAAGCTGGGAAAGTGGCTGCGCGAAGAAGGCAAGTCTGTCTTGCTCGTTGCTTCGGACCTCCAGCGCCCCAATGCAGTTGGTCAGCTGCAAATCGTCGGTGAGCGTGCGGGCGTTCAGGTGTGGGCACCGCAGCCCGGTAATGGTGTTGGCGATCCGGTTCAAGTAGCTCGCTCGGGCCTTGACTATGCGATTACGAACGGTATCAACGTTGTGATCGTCGATACCGCGGGTCGCTTGGGTGTTGACGAAGAAATGATGGCCCAGGCCATTGCCATTCGCGAGGCCGTCAACCCCCACGAAGTCATGTTTGTCCTAGACGCAATGATTGGTCAGGACGCTGTTAATACGGCGACTGCATTCCGCGACGGTGTGGGCTTTACGGGCGTTGTTCTTTCCAAGCTCGATGGTGACGCCCGAGGCGGTGCTGCGCTCTCTGTGCGAGGCGTGACGGGGGCGCCCATCCTCTTTGCGTCAACGGGCGAAGGCCTGGATGACTTTGAACGTTTCCATGCCGATCGCATGGCCAATCGTATTCTCGATATGGGCGACATTATGACGCTCATCGAGCAGGCCGAAAAGCGCCTCGATGCTGAAGAAGCAGAGAAGATGGCGAAGAAGGCCATGTCCGGTGAACTCACCTTGGACGACTTCCTCAGCCAGCTCCAACAGGTCCGCAAGCTGGGTTCAATGAAGAAGGTTCTGGGAATGATCCCCGGAATGGCCCAGATGCGTGATCAGCTTGAGAACTTCGATGAACGCGAGGTGAACCGCGTCGAGGCGATTGTTCGCTCGATGACCCCCTCCGAACGTGCAGATGTTTCGATTCTCAACGGCTCACGCCGTGCGCGTATTGCTCGCGGTTCGGGTGTCACGGTTGCCGAGGTCAACAACCTGGTCAAGCGCTTTGAAGCAGCGAAGGCCATGATGGGGCAAATGGGCCAGATGGGACCGGGAGGAATGCCCGGAATGGGATCTATGCCCGGAAGTGGCGGAAAAGCAAAGCAGAAGGCGCAAGCTCGCAAGGACCGTGCGCAGCGAGCACGCGTGGCCAAGAAGGCGCGTAGTGGCAACCCCTGCGAAGCGGCGTCAACAAGAACTCGAGGCCCCTGCTTCCTCCCGAACAGCGTTCAAGTGCGCCTTCGGGGTCGGCTTTCGGCATGAGCGAAGCCCCGCAAGAAGGTCCTCGCCCGACTTTGGATGATCTCCCTGAAGATATCCGTCGCATGCTCGGCCGCTCCTGATGTATTTTGACGGGCATTTATTGACCGAATCGGGATGGGTTCGCGGCGTGTGGGCCCTCAATCCGGTCATTTCGCCCGTCGATACCGTGCCGCGAGGAGCACAGGTTTTACGTGGGTGGGCTACTCCCGGCCTCGTCGATGCGCACTGCCACATCGGCGTTGGCCACGGTGCCCACGCCCTGACTGTTGATGAGCAGCGCGAGCAGCTGTGCACTGAACTCGCCGCGGGCGTGACACTTCTGCGTGATTGCGGTTCTCCCGTCGATACCTCGTGGGTTCAATGCGAAGCTGGCCTACCGGTCCTTATTCGATGCGGTCGTCACATTGCTCGCCCGAAGCGTTATATCCGCGGCCTTGCTCGCGAGGTTGATGATGCTAGAGACCTTACTGTGGTTGCTTGTGAAGAACTGGCGCGTGGCGACGGTTGGGTGAAGATCGTGGGGGACTGGATCGATCGCAGTAAGGGAAAGGACGCGGATCTTGAGCCTTTGTGGCCTCGTGGCGCGCTTGTCGAGGCCGTCGCCGCGGTGCATGAATCAGGTGGTCGCGTCGCTGTCCATGCCTTTTCTCATCGCGTCGTTGATGATCTCTTAGAAGCGGGAGTAGACAATATTGAGCACGCGAGTGGAATGGATCGCGATCAGATTGCTGAGGCCCGCTCTCGAGGCGTTGCAGTATCAGTCACCATGCTCCAACGTGAGCTTTTTGGGGAGTTTGCCGAGCAAAGCCGCGTCAAATACCCGCGTTACTCGGCGACGATGATGGGACTATCGAAGAACCGGTACGAGCAGGCGCAGCTTCTTTTTGATTCGGGGATAACGATTTTGCCGGCAAGCGATACCGGCGGTTATCAGGAACCTGGGAGTATTCGCGGTGAGCTTTTACGCCTGGGCTGGCTTGGGAGTTCCTGCCGATGAGATCCTTTCTCGTGCAACGCTCAAGGCTCGACAGTATCTAAGATCCAATGCGGGTTTTGTTGGCGGGAGCGCGGATCTGATGATTTATGAGCAATGCCCGTCGCGCTCGGTTGACGCTCTTCTTCGTCCGACGCAGATTTGCCGCGAAGGAGTGCTTGTCACCTCGGTGCATACTTCGATTCAATCCTGGCGGTGATGAAGACCACCGCCAGGATTGGGGTGTTTATCCCAATCGGCTTGGAATAACCCTTTATTACTGGCATAATTGTTCGCTGTACTCGACGTGCGAAGAGCCCTCTCATCTGAGTTCGTCGCGTCCCGGGATAATCATCGTCTGTGTTTCCCTACCTGACGTATGTCTGTCCCACACCGATTTGAAACAGGAGTGACCACAACAGTGGCAGTTCGCATTCGTTTGAAGCGCATGGGCAAGATCCATGCACCCGTTTACCGTGTCGTTGTCGTCGACTCGCGCAAGAAGCGTGACGGTCGCGTCATCGAAGAGGTTGGTCTGTACGATCCGACCCCGAACCCCTCGACCATCGAGATCAAGTCTGACCGCGTGCAGTACTGGCTCGGCGTTGGCGCACAGCCCTCGGATCAGGTTCGTAACCTGCTCGTCCTGACCGGCGATATCGCTCGCTTCAATGGCAAGGCTGACGCAGTGTCCCGCGTTCAGTACGCAGATGCCGACAAGGCAGCCGCTGCTGCTCAGGCCATCAAGGACGCCGAAGCCGCTGCTGAAAAGCGCAAGGCAGATGCCTCCGCCAAGAAGGCTGAGGAAGAAGCTGCTCGCAAGGCTGAAGAAGAAGCTGCACAGGCCGCTGCTGCTGAAGAAGCTGCAGAAGAGCCCAAGGCTGAAGAAGAAGCCGGCGAGGAAGCCTGATTATGCTTGCTGATGCACTCGAACACCTGGTCAGCGGAATTGTTGACCACCCCGAAGACGTGCGGGTTTCATCCCGTTCCATGCGTCGCGGGCAGATGCTTGAGGTTCGCGTGAACCCGGAGGATCTGGGACGTGTCATCGGTCGTGGTGGTCGCACGGCTCGTGCGCTACGCACGGTGGTCAACGCGCTCTCCCCGCGTGGGAATGTTCGCGTTGATGTCGTTGACACCGACCGCGAGTGACAACGCAGTGATCTCAAACGGGGACCTGGCTCGATCAGGTCCCCGTTTGTCATTCCTATGACAAGGACTTTCCCATGCTTATGACGGCAGCACTGATTGGCCCCGCACACGGACTACGCGGGGAAGTGATTCTCGATATTCGTAGCGATGATCCCGAACTTTTCATCAGCGGGACAGTTTTTGAAACCTCGGAGCAGTCCGTTCCTGAGTTGACGCTTCGCTCCATCCGTCAGCATAAGGAACGCGTGGTCGCCTTATTCGAGGAAGTGAGCAACCGCGAAGGCGCAGAAGCTCTTCGAGGCGTGCGCCTGCTGACCGATGAACGCGAAGAAGATGACGCCTGGTATCCCTCATCAACTCAAAGGCCTGCAAGCGCGTGATCTGCAAGGCCAGACCTTGGGAACCGTCAAGGGAATTCAGATGGGAGCGGCCCAAGACCTGCTCTTGGTCGCAACTCAGACAGGCGTCGTGATGGTTCCTTTTGTTCACCAAATCGTTCCCGAGGTCGATGTCGAGGGCGGAACCGTCACCATCGATCCGCTGCCCGGTCTTTTTGACGACGACGCCGTTGAGGCACGCTGATTTGAGCAGGGAAGAAACGACGAATGCGCATTGACCTGATCAGTATTTTTCCCGCAGTACTTTTCTGTTCTTGACCTTTCCCTCATGGGTAAAGCACGAACTAGTGGGCAGCTAGATATTCGCGTTCATGATTTGCGCGAATGGACTCATGATCGCCACCGGACCGTCGACGATACACCCTATGGTGGCGGTGCCGGAATGGTCATGAAGCCCGATGTTTGGGGTGAAGCGCTCGACGACATTATCGCTGACTCCACAAATTGCGTATTAGCCATCCCCACCCCCTCCGGTGTCCCTTTTAGTCAGAAGAAGGCGCAAGAGCTTGCTGGCTTTGATCGCATTATCGTTGCGTGCGGGCGCTACGAAGGGATCGACCAGCGCGTCGGCGACCACTATCGCAGCCGCGGCCTCGTCGTTGAAGAATTTTCGATCGGCGATTATGTCCTCAACGGGGGAGAAGTGGCCGCGCTCGTTCTTGTCGAGGCCGTTGGACGCCTGCTCGATGGAGTCATCGGAAATCCCGATTCCTTGGTTGAGGAATCGCACAGTGGAATTGGGCTCTTAGAGTACCCGGTATACACGAAACCTCAGTCGTGGCGGGGACTGGACGTTCCATCGGTTCTGATGAGCGGAGATCACGCAAAGATCGAACGATGGAGGAGTGACCGTTCGCTTGAACGAACTACTCGCCGACGTCCCGATATTATTTCGCGTATCGAGCCGCAAGAACTGTCAACTCGAGACCGTGAGGTTATTGCGGCGCACGGCCTACTTGTTTGCGATGACGGGCTCAGAAGAGTTGAGATCCGTCGGGCGAGGAAAGAAGAAGCCGAGGCTATCAGCGAGCTTGCTTCACGCACTTTCCCCTTGCGGTTCCCGATATGATTCCCGCTGAGGCCGCGCAGGACTTTATCCGAAGGGGTCTGACTCCTGAGGTTTTTGCGCAGTATCTTGCTGATGAGCAGGCACGTTGTTTCGTCGCATGCAGCGGTGGATCGCTGATCGCCTATTCTCTGGTCTTCCTTAATGCTCCAGCAGATATGCCGAGGGGAAATGGGAAATATCCCCTTGATGAGCATGCGGCATACCTATCGAAGTGCTACGCGGATCTCGACGTGCATGGAAGTGGAATCGCGGGAGCTTTGCTTGAACACACGATTGACGCAGTTCGTCAAGAAGGCGCGACACAGATCGTTTTGGGAACCCACATCTACAACGAGCGCGCGCAGCGTTTCTATCGCAAGCACGGTTTCAAGAAGGCGGGGCGTCGTCATTTCCGACTCAATGATCAAGTCGATGCCTCCGATGTGGTGATGGTTCGCCCTGAAGGCGTCTAACTCGCTCTTCCGTAAGGCAAATCACCGTTTTATGGGTAGGTTTTTTCTTTACGCACTGTTCTTTTTCCTCAGAGAATGTGGCAAACTTGAACGGTCTGTGTGTGGCGTAACCTGCCGCGGGGGGCCGCCGGATCATACGGACATATTCACGATCGCAGGCTTGACCTGCCGAAGAGACGTGACTGACCTGCGGCAGAAGCGTCAAGGAGTAAACATGCAAAAAGCTGGACGCCGTCGATGCAGCTTCGCTGCGCGAAGACATCCCTGCTTTCCGTTCCGGTGACACCGTCAAGGTTCACGTGAAGGTTATCGAAGGTAACCGTTCGCGTATCCAGGTTTTTCCAGGGCGTCGTTATCGCTCGCCGTGGCCACGGTGTGTCCGAAACCTTCACCGTCCGTAAGGTTTCCTTCGGTGTCGGTGTTGAGCGTACCTTCCCCCTGCACGCACCGACGATCGACAAGATCGAAGTTGTCGTCAAGGGTGATGTGCGCCGCGCAAAGCTCTACTACCTGCGTGAGCGCCACGGTAAGGCTGCAAAGATCAAGGAGCACCGCTCCGGATTGGCCGAGTGACACTCGCTCGCGATTTAAGCCCGGTATCCTTAAGGATGCCGGGTTTTTCGCATACGTGTGAGAATTTACGGTAGTAAAAGGAAAGGGATTCGACTATGAGCCGCCGTGGAACGCGCGAAAAAAAGTGTACGAATGCCAGTCGCTCACGGCCCCTCGATCAAAGACATCGAGCGTGCTGAGCTTCGCGCACGCAAGAACCCTCTCAATTGGCTGCGTGAGATGGCGATCATCATCATCTGCGCACTTGTCATTTCTTCGTTGCTTCGCGCTTTCCTTGTCCAGGTCTTCTGGATCCCTTCCGCCTCGATGCGCAACACCTTGATCGAACACGATCGGATCGCTGTTTCTCGAATCTCGCAGTACACCGGTGATATTCAGCGTGGCGATGTGGTCGTCTTTGACGACACTCTCGGGTGGCTGGCGAAAAATGACACGAAGAGCTCAAGCCCTCTTCGAAAGGTCGCAGAATTTACCGGAATCCTTCCTGCCGGTGGCGAACAGACCTTGGTCAAGCGTGTGATTGGGCTGGGAGGGGACCACGTCACCTGTTGTACGGCAGAAGGCAAGATCGAAGTTAACGGTGTCGCGATTAGTGAACCCTACCTTGCCAACTCAGGTCCGGCCTCGTCGATGACTTTCGACGTTACTGTCCCCGAAGGGCACCTGTGGGTGATGGGGGATAACCGAACAAACTCGGCAGACTCTCGCTACCACATGGGGAACGGACAGTCTCCCTACGTTCCCGAAAGCGCAGTGGTGGGGCGTGCATTTGCGGTTATTTGGCCGACCAACCGCATGACGTGGCTTGGAGATCGCTCGGTTTTCTCCGAGGTGCCTGATCCTCAATGACGTCATCTTCGCAGGCTTCTCAACGGCGCTCAGCTAAGCTGCGGCCCACGCGTGAGTGGGAGCAAGAACTGCAGTCTCGCTTCGGTGTTGTTGCAGGAATGGACGAGGTCGGGCGAGGTGCGCTTGCAGGCCCGGTATGCGTCGGTCTTGCTTTTGCGCCTCCTACCGGAGTCGATGTCCTTCCCGGGCTTGCCGACTCAAAAAAATGCTCACTATTCGTGCGCGCGAGGCCTTGTACGAGCCGGTCTATGAGTGGAGTCCTTGCATTGAAATCGGGCAGGCGAGTAACACTGAGATTGATCGTTTTGGAATTGTTGCAGCCTTGAGACTGGCGGGGCGTCGAGCCATGAAGGCTGCCCAGGCTCGTGGTTTCAGTGCCGATGTCATCATTTTTGGATGGAAGCCATGAGTGGCTGAGTGACTCGCCGGATCTTTTTGACAGTTTTGACGGCCCTTCCTATCCCGATATTGCTGTTCCACCTGTTGTGACACGGGTAAAAGCGGATGCGCAATGTGCGGTTGTATCGGCAGCGTCTGTAGCAGCGAAGGTGTATCGCGACCGATTGATGATGGAATGTGCGGACCCGGGGTATGACTGGGCCGGAAACAAAGGGTATTCCTCAGCGGCTCATATTCGCGGGCTCCGCGAGCTTGGAGCTTCTGACTTTCATCGGCGCTCATGGAAACTTCCGGGTGTCGACGAATAAAAAGACACTGTGGCCCTCTAAGATACTGAGAGCAACACAGGAGGCGGTCATGTCGAACGATATTGAATCTTACGAGAATAATCTCGAACTAGCGCTTTTTCCGCGAATATCGCGACGTCATCGGACTCTTTAAGTACGTTGTCGAGACCGAACGCCGTTTCTACCTGTGCAACCATGTCGATGTGCAAGCTCGACCTGTCGGCGGCGATATTTTCTTTGAGCTAACCCCTGACAGACGCCTGGGTCTGGGATATCTATCGTTCGTCGCGTTTCGTTCACTCTGTTCGCGTTGTTACCTACAAGGACGTCAACGTCGAGGAACTCAACAAGCCTGAACTTCCTCTCGCTTAAGCACGCTCCAGCGAGGTTTGGTCGCAGGAAGCTCGCGGCCTATTGTTGTTTAGAAAACGGGTTTATCCACAGGATGACGTCTAAACGGCGTTTTTCCACAGAATCCCCTTCCTGCCTCTTTTTTTGCGTGCTGTGCCTGCCATTGTTCCTCTAAGAGGAAGGAGCAATGGTGGATCACAGAAAATACCTTGGCCAGGCAGGGGAGGAGTATGCCTGCCGCTTCATCGAAGACAATGGTCTAGAGGTTCTTGAACGGAATTGGCGTGATTCTCGGCGCGGAGAACTCGACATCCTTGCGCGCGAAGGACGAACAGCTGTCGTTGTCGAGGTTCGCACACGAATCGGCACGACGTACGGGAGTGCACTGGAGTCTGTTGACACGCGCAAAATACTCCAGTTACGCCGCCTTGCCGCCCGATGGGCACATCAGCACTCATCCTTTTCCAAGCTCCGCATTGATGTCATTGCTCTAACTGTCCCGCGGGGGTGCGCGAAAGACGTGCGTGAAGGAGGAAGAGTCGATTTCGATCGCTATCCCCCGAAAATTGAGTGGGTGAGGGGCGTCGCATGAGTTCCTTCCTTGCACGCACGCGAGCTGTCGCTTTGGTTGGCCTCGATGGGACAATTGTTGATGTCGAAACACACGTGGGCCGCGGATTAGTAACCTTCACCCTTGTCGGGCTTCCAGATGCCTCGCTGCGAGAGGCACGTGATCGCGTTCGCTCAGCGCTTCAAGCATGCGAGTTGGAAGTACTGGATCGCCATGTGACAGTGGGACTTTCACCTGCCGGTTTGCCAAAATCAGGTTCGGGTTTTGACTTCGCGATCTCTGTATCTATTCTCCTAGCCTCGTCAAAGATCAGACCTCAGGGTGTCGCTGGAGAGGTTTTCATTGGTGAACTGGGACTGGATGGAAGTCTTCATACCATTCCCGGAGTCCTGCCAGCAGTGATTGCGGCCAGGCGTGCTGGGATCACTCGGGTCTATGTTCCACAGGAGGCGCGCGAAGAAGCTTCACTTGTTCCGGGAATCGAGGTGCGTTCCTTTGCTCATCTTGCTGATTTCGTTCGTGCATTCGGGGAGAAGCAACCCGAGCTCGGATCGTGGGAGTTTCTGGAAACACGGGATCGCTGCCACAACGAAACGAAGCAGGAGAAAGCCCCTGTCTGACTCGCGCAGAGATCGACTTTTCTCAAGTTCGCGGGCATAACGCTGCTGTGGACGCCGTTGCTCTTGCTGCTGCAGGTGGCCACCATCTGATGCTGATTGGTGAACCTGGAAGTGGGAAAACGATGATCGCTTCTCGAATTCCTTCGATTCTTCCAGCGTTAAGTGAGAGCGATGCTTTGACCGCAAGTGCGATTCATTCCCTTGCCGGGGATCTTCCTGCAGGAGGGCTCCTTGACCACGCGCCTTTCCAATCCCCTCATCACTCCATGTCGATTCCTGCAATGGTCGGTGGGGGAAGCAGCTGTATTCGTCCAGGAGCTGTATCTCTTGCCCACGGAGGAGTTCTCTTTCTCGATGAGGCCACTGAATTTGCGCCTGCGGTCTTGGACTCATTACGCCAGCCCATTGAATCTGGTTGGGTCAGAATCCAGCGTTCGGGTCATGTTGCGTCCTATCCCGCGTCCTTTCAATTAGTTTTGGCGACGAATCCATGCCCGTGTGGACATCTAGGCGGACGAACGAAGAGTTGCACGTGTTCGTCCCTGCAACGACGGCGCTATTTGGGGCGCCTCTCAGGGCCTCTCATCGATCGTATTGACATCACTTTGTCGATGAGGGTACCCACACAAGCCGACTTGAAATGCGCTGCAGACTTCACCTCCGCATCTTTGAAGGAACAAGTTTGCGAGGCTCGCGAACGGGCGTTGCGGCGATTGCGAGATACTCCCTGGAAGCTCAATCGGGACGTGGACGGTTCGTGGATCCGTTCGACACACCCACCTTCGGAACGGATTTTGTCCCTAATAGATCGCTCTGTTGACCGGGGAGAACTTTCCATGCGAGGCGCAGATCGCCTCCTTCGACTGATGTGGACCTGTGCTGATTTCTCTGGAAAAAACACGATCGGGCTGGAGGAATTCTCCTGCGCACTCCAGCTTCGCCAAGGAGGCGAACACTATGGAATCGGATAATCAGCAACTGCTGGACGAGGTGTGGTGGAACTGCATCAGTGAGCCCGCGGATACCCACCTTGAAGCTCTTCGAAGCGCATTGGGTGATGAAGAAGCGAAGCGCTGGCTCCTTGCAGAGCAGGTCTCTATCCCTGGCACACTCAGAAGCATTGAAGATGCTTACAGGTCTTGTTGGAAAAGATGGAGGCCCCGGGCTCTTGCGGCTCAACCCGACGTCGAGCTGGCCATCTTGGAAAAAAATCGGTGGCCACATCGTCTTGCCAAAAGATGACAAGTGGCCGAAGGGCTTTGTCAAACTTGGGCAGAGCGCGCCTCGAATGCTCTGGGTTCTCGGGGAGCTCTCGAAGCGGTCGTCAATTGCGATTGTGGGCGCTCGCGCGTCTTCAAATTACGGGAACAGCGTTGCTCGTGAACTTTCCCGGGAGCTTTCTCATCGTGGGTTCGGCACTATTTCTGGCGGAGCGATCGGTATTGACTCCTATGTTCACCAGGGGAGCGTTGACGTGGCTGGCTACACATGTGCGTTCATGGCTGGTGGATTGGGCAATCTCTATCCCGCATGCAACACGGATCTCTTTCGAACGATCCTTGCCTGTGGGGGTGCGCTCATCTCTGAAGTTCCATGCACATTCCGCCCTGCAAAGTGGCGATTCTTGGGAAGGAACCGCTTGATTGCAGCCGCTGCAAGCGGAGTTGTCGTTATCGAGGCCTCACCGCGTTCAGGGGCGCTGGCAACCTCTCGGTGGGCGCTCGAGCAAGGAACACCCGTTGGTGGGATCCCCGGATCTGTATATTCGGAAGCTTCGCGCGGGGTCCATGATTTGCTTCGCAATGGGGGAACTCTAATCCGTGACTATGCCGATGTCCTCGAAATGATAGGGGAGGGGAACACTTCACAGATCCAAGAGCTTCCATTGTTCGGAGAACCTACTGCTCCTGATGGCCTTGTTGATTCCCTCGAACCGCTGCTGCGCCGCGTCTATGAGGCTCTTCCCCAAAGACGGTCCATGACGACCGAGCGTCTTGCTGTGGCGGCTGGCCTCGATGAAGAATCCGTTAAGGTCGCTCTCGCTCGGCTTCAGCTCAGTGCGTTTGTTGCTGTTGATGAACGCGGTTGGCATCGCAGTCTTGGGCAAGCTCGATAGACTGGCCCCATGGGGGAGTCTCTGATCGATGCATGGGGCGTGTATTTGCGCGCCAATCTTGCCGTATCAGAGCACACCCTTCGCGCCTACATCAGTGATCTGCGTTCATTCACTACCTATTGTCAGGTCGGTGAACTCTCACAAGAGAACATCCGCCGCGTCGTCACTCTTCGGGCCATTCGTTCCTGGCTCGCCAGTTTGGTTCAACAGGGGAAATCGCGATCGACAATCTCTCGCAGAACGGCTTCAATTCGTTCCTTCACTGCCTGGGCATATCGCCGCGGGTACCTTGACAGCGATCCCGGATTGCTCGTGACCAGCGCTCGCGGGGACCAAAAAAACTTCCACAGGTTCAGACCCCTTCTGATACGGCTGAACTCCTGTCTTTTGCGGCCACTCGTGCGCGCGAGGAGAATTCTCCGGCGACGATACGCGATTGGGCCATCCTTGAGACGATCTACGCGACTGGTATTCGCGTGAGTGAAGTGTGCTCGCTGGAGACAACGTCGATTGACCAACAGGGCATGACATTAAGGGTGATCGGTAAGGGAAATAAAGAACGAGTCGTTCCTTTTACGCGTGCGTGTTCGTCTGCACTGCAGGTATGGCTGTCTCAAGGTCGCCCGAGTTTGGTGACTCCCGAGGCGGGACGTGCTCTCTTTGTTGGAGATAAGGGAAAGCGCATCGACCCTCGTGTGATCCGCGCGATGATCCATCGAATGTGCGCGCAGGCCGGTGTGCGAGACCTTGCCCCTCACGCTCTTCGTCACACTGCAGCGACGCATATTCTGGCCGGAGGTGCAGACCTCAGAGCCGTGCAAGAAATGCTTGGACATTCTTCACTTCAAACAACTCAGCGTTATACGCATGTGGACGCTCAGCGCCTGAGCGCGATCTACAAACAAGCGCATCCTAGGGCGTAGTGCTCATTGCAGAGTTTCAGCCGCGGGTGTCCTTGGAGCATTCTGAGCGGATTAATGTAGCGGTAACGACTGACTTTCGCACCCCAGTGAAGATCGCCTCTGCGCATCTGCGAATCCTCCTGCTTGTGCGGGGCAATTTCACCGATGCGCTGCCCACGCTGCACGGCCTCGCCAATGCGGAGGGAAGAAGTTGCCGGCTCAAAGGTGGAATGGATTCCCCCACAATCAATGGAAAGAACTTCACGTCCGGCGAGCATCCCGGCAAAGACTACGGTTCCGTTGCACGGGGAGCGAAGCGAAGGATCCTCACTCGCGATGTTGACCCATATCCCTCGTGCGCCTGAAAGCCATGGCTTATCAGGTGGGGCAAAACCTTGGCTAATAGTGAAAGGCTCGGAAAAAGGAAGAGCCCACACGGAAGATGCGCGCGGCATGGATGGCTGAGCTATTCCGGGGAAACAGAAGCTCCACGTGAAGATGAATATCGCCATACCGGGGATGATCTGCAGAAAGCTATGCGCACGTTGATCCATGAATCCAGTGTGGACGTCGGGAAATGATATGAGCTGTCCAAGATGAAATCTGTGGAAAACGCCTAGGAATGTCCACCCTGTGGATAGACGTATGTGAGCTATTGCAAGTGAAATGAGTACATTTTGTCCCCATATGGATCCGAAGAGCTAGGTGAGATGAGATAAGATTGGACAGCATTCGCTGTGCGAATGACTTCGCGTGCTATTTTCCGAGCACCTCACGGAAGTGAAAGTGCCGGGGCAGTTGCGTCACGGTCCAATGGGTCGCAACGTCATAGCACCAGGGCCGAAAAGGCACATTAACCGAGAAAACCGGGGGAAACCCCACGATCCCGCCCAGCGGGGAAAGGACGATGCAATGGCAGTCGTCACCATGCGCCAGCTCCTGGAATCTGGCGTGCACTTCGGGCACCAGACCCGTCGTTGGAACCCGAAGATGAAGCGCTTCATCCTCACCGAACGTAACGGCATCTACATCATCGACCTCGAGCAGACCATTGCCGATATCGATATTGCCTTCGATTTCGTGAAGGAAACCGTTGCACACGGTGGAACCATCCTCTTTGTTGGCACCAAGAAGCAGGCTCAGGAAGCTGTTGCCGAGCAGGCACAGCGCGTTGGCATGCCTTACGTGAACCACCGTTGGCTCGGCGGTATGCTCACCAACTTCTCCACCGTTTCCAAGCGTCTGCAGCGCCTGAAGGAACTCGAGCAGATTGACTTCGACGATGTGGCATCTTCCGGCCGCACCAAGAAGGAACTGCTCATGATGCGCCGCGAGAAGGACAAGCTTGCTCGCACCCTCGGTGGTATTCGCGATATGGCCAAGGTTCCCTCCGCAGTGTGGATCGTTGACCCCAAGAAGGAACACCTTGCGGTTTCCGAAGCTCGCAAGCTCAACATCCCGATCGTGGCCATCCTTGACACCAACGCCGATCCGGACGAGGTCGACTACCGCATCCCCGGCAACGACGACGCCATCCGCGCCGTTGCGCTGCTGACCCGCGTGATCGCCGACGCAGTTGCCGAAGGCTTGCTTGCACGCAGCGCCGGCCGCAAGAACGCTTCCGAGGAAACCGCTGCTGAGCCTTTGGCTGAGTGGGAGCGCGAGCTCCTCGAAGGTGAAGTTGCCGCCGATGAGGCAGCAGCACAGGCCGCGGCCACCGAGTCTGAAACCCCCGCACAGGACTGAAGCTCAGAAAGAAGGAACTCAGTAATGGCTAATTTCACCGCTGCTGATGTGAAGGCTCTGCGCGAGAAGACTGGCGCAGGCATGATGGACGTCAAGAAGGCGCTCCAGGAAGCCGACGGCGATGCTGAAAAGGCTCTCGAAATCATTCGCCTGAAGGGCCTCAAGTCCCCTGTCCAAGCGCGAAGGTCGTCAGGCATCCGCCGGCCTGCTCGCCGCATCCGTCCAAGACGGCGTGGGCGTCATGGTCGAGGTCAACTCCGAGACCGACTTCGTTGCCAAGAACCAGAAGTTCATTGACTTCGCACACTCTGTCCTCGAGGCCGCTGTTGCCTCCGGCGCATCCGATGTTGACTCGCTGCTTGCAGCTCCGATGGGCGACTCCACTGTCAAGGAACAGCTTGACGCAATGGCCGCAGTTATCGGCGAGAAGCTCGAGATTCGTCGCGTGATTCGTGTCGAGGGCGAGAACGTTGATCTCTACCTGCACCAGACCAGCCCCGATCTGCCCCCGCAGGTTGGCGTCTTCGTCGTCACCGACGCAGCTGGGGCAGGCGTTGCACACGATATCGCCATGCACGTTGCTGCCTACATGCCCGCATACCTTGACCGCGACACGGTTCCCTGCCGATGTCTTGGAGAAGGAACGCGCAACCCTCGAGAAGATCACCCTCGAGGAAGGCAAGCCCGAAAAGATCGTTCCCAAGATCGTTCAGGGACGTCTTGAGGCATTCTTCAAGGACAACTGCTTGGTCGACCAGGCATTTGCTCGTGATCCTTCAAAGTCCGTCGGACAGGGTTCTGCGCGACGCTGGTGCAAAGGTCACCCAGTTCGTGCGCGTCCACGTCGGCGCCTGATTTTGTGTGATGGCCCCGCTTTTGCGGGGCCATCACCCTATCTCTTAGGACTCAGCACTCATTCAAAGGAGAAGTACTCATGCCAGCTCGTCGCGTCCTCCTCAAACTTTCAGGTGAAGCTTTTGGCGGAGGTTCCGTCGGCCTCGATCCCACTGTTGTCCGCTCGATTGCAGAGCAGATCGCCCAAGCTGTTCATGCGGGGATCCAGGTTGCAGTCGTCGTTGGCGGTGGTAACTTCTTCCGCGGCGCCGAGTTGTCCAGGCAAGGCTTGGACCGCTCACGTGCCGACTACATGGGAATGCTCGGCACCGTTATGAATGCTCTGGCTCTTCAAGACTTCATCGAGCAATCCGGTGTTCCCGCCCGTGTCCAAAGCGCAATTGCAATGCAACAGGTGGCAGAACCCTATATTCCGCTGCGCGCTATTCGTCACCTCGAAAAGGGACGCGTTGTTCTCTTCGGTGCCGGTGCGGGACTGCCCTACTTCTCAACCGACACTGTCTCCGCGCAACGCGCGTTGGAGACTCATTGCGACGAACTTCTCGTTGCGAAGAACGGCGTTGACGGGGTCTACGATGATGATCCTCGTATCAACCCCAATGCGAAGAAGCTTGACTTTGTCACCTATCAAGATGCGCTGAGCCGCGGTCTGAAGGTTGTCGATGCTGCAGCCTTCGCGCTGGGCCAGGAAAACGGACTGACAATGCGCGTCTTTGGCATGTCAGAACCTGGTAACGTTACTGCCGCGCTCCGTGGCGAAAAAATCGGTACGCTTGTCCTCAGCGAATCACACTGAAAGGAAGATTTCCGTGATCGACGACATCCTGCTCGAAGCAGAAGAAAAAATGGATAAGACGGTCGAAGCAGCCCGTCACGAATTCGGCAATATCCGCACCGGACGCGCAAACGCTGGCATGTTCGAGCAGCTCCTTGTTGATTACTATGGAGCCCCGACCCCGATGCAGCAGCTGGCTTCTTTCCAGATTCCTGAAGCCCGTACCGTTCTGATTTCGCCTTTTGATCGCACTGCGACCCAGGAGATCATCAAGACGCTGCGCGAGTCTGATCTGGGGGTCAACCCGACTGATGACGGAAATGTTGTTCGCGTTATTCTTCCGGCTCTGACTGAAGAACGCCGTAAGGAATACGTCAAGCAGGCAAAGAACAAGGCAGAAGATGCTCGCGTTTCGGTCCGTTCTATCCGTCGTAAGGCAAAGGAAAGCCTCGATCGTCTGAAGAAAGACGGCGAAGCAGGAGAAGACGAAGTCGAGCGCGCAGAAAAGGCCCTCGAGGCTGCAACGAAGGCTCGCGTCGAACTGATCGACCACCTTCTCGCAACTAAGGAAAGCGAACTTCTCACCATCTGATGTCCACCACATCCCATCAACACGCTCCTTCGGTGTTTTTCGCGCGTCTTTTCACCTCAGCCGCGCGAAAACACCCAGCCGCTAGCACCAACAGGTAAGGCCGGTCGCAATCTTCCAGCAGCGGTTTCTTCTGCTGTAGTTCTGATCGCTTTACTTGTGGCCTCGCTACTTGTCGTCCAAGGGCTCTTTGTCGGCTTCGTGTGCTGCATCGCTCTACTTGGGTTGTGGGAGTTGGGAGGAGCCTTCGCTCGGGTTGGTACTCATATCGCCCCTAGCGCCCTTGTACCTTGGCGCAATTGGCATGATGGTCTGCGCGTGGCTTCTTGGCCCCGAGGCCCTCACCATGGCCCTCTATCTCACCGTTTTTGCGGTCGTGGTGTGGCGCCTCATTGATGCCCCCACGCCTTCGAGGATTGCTGACATCACGGCCAGCGTATTTAGCGCAATCTACGTTCCATTCCTTGCTTGCTTCGTTGTTTTGATGCTGCGTGAGTTTCGCTCACCTGCAGTCATCGGGGTCTATGTTGCGGTCACCTGCTTTAACGATATTGGCGGCTGGCTTGTCGGCATTCTCTTCGGAAAGCACCCCATGGCGCCGCGGCTGTCTCCAAAGAAGTCGTGGGAAGGCTTCATTGGATCGCTTGCATTCTGCATTGGTACTGGCGTTGGTGGCTTCTATCTTCTGGGCGCAACGTGGTGGTGGGGATTGATCGCCGGCGTGTGTGGCTGTGTCTGTGCCACTATCGGTGACCCTCACGGAATCCTTTGATCAAGCGTGAAGTTGGTCTGAAAGATATGTCCGCTTTGATCCCCGGACACGGTGGCGTGCTTGATCGCGTGGACTCTCTTGTCATGACAGCCCCCGTTTTCTATGTGATTTTTTTCTTCTCGCACTTCGCTAAGCGATCCGCGATGGACGCAGATGCCGGTGGGAGCGATTAGGCTATGCACGTGGAAAGGAGGCCGTTGCGGTGAGCATCGAAGAGCACAAACGACGTGAGGTACGTCCAACAGATCAATTGCCCGAAGGCGCGACGTCGCCTGATGCGAAGCCTCAGGTTACTTTCACCGCGCGTAGGCGCGGGAAAGCACCTCGTCATCTTGCTGACTTTGACCGCAGCGCGCGCAAAACTTTCGTTTCCGAGGCCGGGCTGCCCGCTTTCCGCGCCGACCAGCTTTCGCGTCACTACTTTGAACGCCACGTGAGCGATCCCGCGCTTATGACGGATATGCCCAAGAGCGCGCATGACGTCATTTCTGCGACACTTCTTCCTTCTCTTGTGCGTGAGGTCGCTGTTCTTGAAGCTGACCGCGGAGAGACACTTAAACACTTGTGGGAACTCTACGACGGGGCACGTGTGGAGTCTGTTCTTATGCGATATAGCGACCGCACGACTTTGTGCATTTCTTCCCAGGCTGGGTGTGGGATGGGCTGTCCTTTCTGTGCCACAGGACAGATGGGATTGACGCGTAACTTGTCGACGGCGGAAATCATTGACCAAGTGCGCTGCGCACATCAAGCATGTGAGCAGGGCATGGTCGGTGGATCACCCACGCACCTGTCGAACATCGTGTTCATGGGAATGGGGGAGCCTCTGGCAAACTATAAGGCAGTTGTGGGAGCTCTCCATCGGATCATTGATCCTTCTCCAGACGGGTTCGGGATGTCGGCACGCAATGTGACTGTCTCGACGGTCGGTCTGGTGCCTGCGATTGATCGCCTCGCGCAAGAAGGCCTGCCCGTGACTTTGGCCGTGTCCCTGCACACTCCAGACGATGACCTCAGAGATGAGCTCATTCCTATCAATTCCCGTTGGAAGGTCGGCGAGCTTCTTGACGCCGCACGACGTTACTTCGTTGCGACTGGACGTCGTGTATCTATTGAATACGCCTTGATTAAAGATATGAATGATCAGGTTTGGCGTGCGCAGCTCCTCGCAGATGAGCTCAATAAACGCGGTAGGGGATGGGCGCATGTCAACCCGATCCCGCTCAACCCAACTCCGGGATCTATTTGGACCGCGTCCACTCGTCGTGCGCAGGATGCATTCGTCCACACACTGCGAGACAATGGAATCTCGACAACGATTCGTGATACCCGCGGCTCCGATATCGACGGTGCTTGTGGGCAGCTTGCGACGGCTGTCAATAACCGCGAGCGCGCACGTCAAAGTGCGCGTGAGAATAATGCACATGAAGAGGAGATGCGATGAGCGACGCTTTTCCGACGACGGGAATTTTCCGGCGTGGTTACGGTAAGGACGCCGTAGATGACTTTTTCGTCGATGCTCGTCATGCCTACGAGGGAGGCCTTCCTGCTGAGCAATTCAGTGCGGAACAGGTCCGTCAGGCTTCCTTCCCTCGGCAACGCAACGGTTATGACACGCAGGCTGTCGATGCAGCGATGAGTCGCCTCGAAGCTGCTTTTGTCCAGCGTGATCGTGCTGACCACATTGCAGTTAACGGAGAGGCTGCTTGGTACGAAAGGGTCGCAGACCGTGCGACCACCTTGTACCCGCGATTGCTTCGCCCCTACGGAGATCGTTTTGCTCACCCAAAGTCCGGAATCGGCTACGCTGCTGAGCAAGTCGATGATCTTTTGGATCGGATCGCTGCCTTCTTCGATGATCGTGAGGAACTTCTGGCTGACGATGTTCGCCATGCCTTGTTCAAGTCCGCGCGCGGCAAAAAAGCATATGCGATGGGGCCAGTTGATGCCTATCTAGGCCGTGCAGTCGAAATCCTTCTCTCCGTAAATTAAAGATGACGCAGCAAGTTGTCCTTCTAGGCTCAACGGGATCCATCGGCACCCAGGCCCTGCAGGTTATCGACCAATACGCAGGGCGTTTCGATGTTGTCGCGCTGAGCGCCGGTGGACACTCCCTAGAACTCCTCGCTGAGCAGTGCGTCCGCTACCGCCCGCAAATCGTCGGGATCCACAGTGGCAATGTTGATGAGCTCGCTCAACTCATTAACTCAAAAGGTGGCATTGTCCCGGAAATTCTCCACGGCGCAGAGGCCTCGACGCAGATCGCTGGATATTTCCCTCGGGCCGTAGTTTTGAATGGGATTACCGGAGGCGTTGGCCTCGGACCTACACTTGCCGCTCTTGAAGCGGGCGCAACCCTAGCTCTGGCAAATAAGGAATCCTTGGTTGTTGGCGGTTCCTTGGTACGCAGGCGCATGCGTCGACCTGGGCAGATCGTTCCCGTTGATTCAGAACATTCGGCGATTGCTCAGTGTCTGGAAAGCGGTGTACATGAAAAGGGACTGACTGCCTCCCGCGTGACGGGAAAGAGCGAGGTCGCCCAGCTTGTTCTCACGGCCTCGGGTGGTCCTTTCAGAGGGAAGAAACGCCACGAACTCACGGATGTCACTCCCCAGCAGGCTTTGGCGCACCCGACGTGGAGTATGGGGGCCGGTTGTCACCATTAATTCCTCAACACTGGTCAACAAGGGCCTCGAACTGATCGAGGCACACCTTCTTTTTGATATTCCGGCAGACGATATTGTTCCGGTTGTTCATCCTCAGTCCATCGTTCACTCGATGGTGACGTGGAAAGATGGCGCAACGATCGCCCAGGCTTCTCCGCCCGATATGAAGCTCCCGATTGCTCTGGGACTCACCTGGCCTGAGCGACTTCCCGATATTGAAATACCTGTTGATTTTCTCCGTGCACAGGAGTGGACCTTCGAACCCGTTGATTTCGAGACTTTCCCGGCCCTCACTCTTGCTCGCGCAGCTGTTTCGGAATCGGAAACGCACCCGGCAGTCTATAACGCGGCGAACGAAGTTTTCGTTCAAGCCTTCCTTGAAGAGAGGCTTCCCTACCTGTCAATTGTCGACCTCTTGGCGCAGGTTCTTGCCGAGCATTCCGGTATCGCACATCCGAGTGTGGAAGATATTCTCGGCGTTGAAGAGTGGGCGCGAAATCGGGCTGAGCACTTGTGTGCTTACTGATTGTGCCTACGGATACACGCTAGATATGGCTAGGCTGGAACAGGCTAAATAGGTTTGGCAGTAGGAATACCGTTGCACGCATTGAATGAGGATGAAGGGCGAACGTGGGAATTATCGGTGTAGTTATTGTCATCGTGGGGTTGTTGATCTCGGTTGCCCTGCACGAATGCGGTCACATGCTTCCTGCCAAGAAATTCGGCGTCTATGTTCCTGAATTCGCTGTTGGTTTTGGTCCCAGACTTCTTGCGTGGAAGAAAGGTGACACAACCTATTCCCTTCGAGCAATTCTTCTGGGCGGCTACGTCCGTATTGTCGGAATGTTCGCTCCGGCGCGTGAAGGAATAAAGACAACGAATAGCAAGGGAAAGCCCACGCTCGCCCAAGAAGCCCGCGAAGCAAGCATGGAAGAAATTCCTCAGGGCTACGAATCTCGCGCATTTTATCTCCTTCATCCAGCCAAGAAGATCGTTGTCATGCTGGGTGGGCCGATGGTCAATCTCTTCCTATCCATCGTGCTCATGACGGTTGCTTTGGTCGGGATTGGAATTCCTCGCGCCTCGCTGACCCTTGGCGATGTTCCCCAAGAACTGACCTCGCAAGGAACAAGCGTCCAAGCTCCCGCATACGCGGCTGGGATTCGAAGCGGGGACACGATCACCGCGATTAACGGCACAGGCGTTCAGTCGTGGGATGAGATGCGCCAAGCAATCGCACACTCGCAGGGCGAAATTGGCGTCGACTATCTGCGTCAAGGACAGAGCTATCATGTGCAGATCGACCCGCTGCGCACGGCTGATTCTGTGAGCATTGGCGTGATTGCTGGAATCGAATACCAAGCGGCAAGTCCAGTGACCGTAGTCTCGTCAGTGTGGCAGACCTTTACGGGCACCGTACAAGTTGTCGTTCGTCTGCCACTTGCCCTGTGGGATGTTGGGCAATCGCTCGTTAAGGGCACACCGCGTGATTCTGCAGGTGTGATGTCGGTTGTAGGAATTGGCAGAATTGCAGCAGATGCGACCTCATCGGATGTGACTGCCTCCAGCGGGGGATGGATGCGCTCGCTTGCTCTACTTCTCTCGATTTTGGCTTCGCTCAATATGGCGCTTTTTGTTTTCAATCTCCTGCCTTTCCCCCCACTTGATGGCGGTCATATTGTCTCCGCGCTTTACGAGTGGATTCGGCGTGGAGTTGCTCGCGTCAGAGGACAAGAAGTTCCCCCGCCCGCCGATACTGCCCGCCTGATGCCGCTCACATATACGATGGGCGCGCTCTTGATCGCTATGACGGTCTTGCTGGTCGCAGCCGATATCATTGCGCCAATTTCTTTGCAATAGGGCTCAGCCCGCGTGCCAGCCGGTTTCGAGTGGGAGATAATAACAAGGTGACTGAGATTAACTTAGGGATGCCGAGCGTCCACGAAAGCCCGTTTCCGCGTCGTAAGACTCGTCGAATCATGGTGGGGGATGTACCCGTCGGTGGAGGGGCTCCCGTTTCTGTTCAGTCGATGACGACAACGAAAACGCACGATATCGGCGCAACACTGCAGCAGATTGCAGAGCTAACCGCAGCGGGCTGCGATATTGTCCGCGTTGCTTGCCCGACCGATAAGGATGCTGAGGCGCTTCCGATTATCGTTAAGCAATCCCGTATTCCCGTCATCGCCGACATTCACTTCAATCCGAAGTATGTTTTTGCGGCGATCGAGGCCGGTTGTGGTGCAGTTCGCGTGAACCCGGGAAACATTCGTAAGTTCGATGATCAGGTGAAGGAAATTTGCCGTGCAGCTTCCGATCATGGAACCTCACTGCGTATTGGTGTGAATGCTGGGTCTTTGGATCCGCGCCTTCTCAAGAAATATGGTCGAGCAACTCCCGAGGCCCTGGTTGAGTCTGCCGTTTGGGAAGCCTCGCTCTTCGAAGAAAAATGACTTCCACGATTTCAAGATTTTCCGTCAAGCACCACGATGTGCTCACGATGGTGCAGGCATACCGTCTTCTTGCAGAAAAAGGCGATTGGCCTCTTCACTTGGGAGTGACTGAGGCTGGCCCCGCATTCCAGGGAACAATCAAGTCCTGCGCAGCTTTCGGTGTGCTTCTTGCTGATGGAATCGGCGATACGATTCGCGTCTCGCTTTCGGCTCCTCCCGTAGAAGAAGTCAAGGTCGGCACGAAGCTTCTTGAATTTATGGGGCTGCGTGAGAAGACTCTTGAGATCGTCTCGTGTCCTTCGTGTGGGCGCGCCCAGGTTGACGTGTGGACGCTGGCAGAAAATGTCACGGAAGGCCTCAAGGACCTTACTGTTCCCCTTCGCGTTGCCGTCATGGGCTGCGTGGTGAATGGCCCTGGTGAGGCTCGTGAAGCTGACCTAGGTGTGGCCTCGGGAAATGGCAAGGGGCAGATTTTTATCCGCGGAGAAGTTGTTGAGACCGTTCCCGAAGACGACATCGTCCCGACCTTGATCAAGCACGCTAATCTTTTGGCTGAAGAAATGGGCTTGGAAGAAGGGGAAGGCTCTGTCGAGGTCATGCCCATCATCCGCTAGGGGAGTTGCGCGATTGCGCTTCACGTATCCTTCACTACAAAGAAAAACAATTGCTACTACCACTTCGATGAAGGGGATTGTTATGAAGATTCGTCACGTATTGGCTCTGGGGGTACTGGGGTGCGCGGGTGCGATTTGCGCGACGGGTTTCCCGCGCCGTATCGGACTGACCCGTTCCGAGGCCGCGGTTTCTCTGCCCGGAGACCTTGAGCTGCCCAACGCCGATGTTGTCGTCGACCGCTCGGTCGTCATTGATGCTCTTCCGACGCGCGTCTGGGAAGTTTGGACGCCGCTTTTGAAGAGGACGAAGACGGCCGTGTGCTGATCCGCCAGGAAAACGACTGCTTGGTTATTCGCGTTCCTGCGCCTGGGAGCAATGTCGAGTGGGAAGACCAGGTTGAGGACTACACCGGTACCTGTACTTTCGCGCTTCTTCCCGAGGCCAACGACCGTACTCGCCTTCACCTTCGTGAGCGTCATCAGGCAACTGAGTCTGTTCCTACGTGGCGACTGTGGGCTGGAGTGTGCGCTGAGTCGTATTCGACCATGTCGATGCTGCGTGATTTGAAGGAAGCAGCAGAGGCTTTGTGAGCTGAACAATATGCCACGGCGGGTGCAGGCTTCGTGCCTGTGCCCGCCGTGCTTTAGGATTGAGGTGTGTTAAGAACTCTTTCCTCTTTTTTTCTGCGTACTTTGCGTGAAGACCCGGCAGATGCCGAGGTAATTTCGCATAAGCTCCTTGTCCGTGCTGGCTACATTCGTCGTACAGCTCCTGGCATCTACACGTGGCTTCCTCTGGGCCTACGCCTTTTGCGTAAGGTTGAAGATATCGTTCGTGAAGAGATGGATGCGATGGGCGCTCAGGAAGTTCATCTTCCTGCGCTTCTGCCGGCGGATCCCTACAAGGAGACACATCGCTGGGACGAGTATGGCCCCACGTTGTTCAAGCTTCAGGATCGTAAGGGCGGGGACTACTTGCTGGCCCCGACCCATGAGGAGATGTTTACCCTCCTGGTGAAGGATCAGTATTCCTCCTACAAGGATCTTCCTTTGACCATCTACCAGATCCAGACGAAGTATCGCGATGAAGCGCGTCCGCGCGCGGGTTTGATCCGTGGCCGTGAGTTTGTCATGAAGGATGCGTATTCCTTCGATATCGACGATGCCGGGCTGGATGTTTCCTACCAGAATGAGCGCGACACCTACGAGCGTATCTTTAAGCGCCTGGGCTTGGAATACGTCATCGTTTCGGCGATGTCTGGTGCGATGGGCGGTTCTCGCTCCGAGGAATTCCTTCACCCCAGCTCGATCGGTGAGGATACTTTCGTGCGTTCCCCGGGTGGCTACGCCGCCAATGCCGAGGCCGTGGTGACCCCCGCGCCGGATCCGATTCCTTTCGACGGTATTCCCGCAGTTGAGATGCGTGAGACGCCTAACGCACCGACGATCGACGCTCTGGTCGAGCGCTCGAACGAGCTCTATCCGCGTGAGGATCGTCCGTGGCAGGCCTCGGATACATTGAAGAGCTTTGTCGTGACCTTGACCCATCCCGATGGGGAGCGTGAGGTTGTGCTCCTCGGTGTGCCTGGCGATCGCGACGTGGATATGAAGCGCCTCGAGGCTTCGGTTGCACCTGCTGAGGTGGAAATGTCGACCCCGGAAGACTTGGCAAAGTACCCCGAGTTGGTTCCGGGCTACATCGGCCCCATGGCCGCTGGTCCGAACTCTCCCGCGCGTCATCTGGACGAAGAAGGCAACCCGGTTGGTGGCATCCGTTTCCTTGTCGATCCTCGCGTCGTTGACGGAACGACGTGGATTGCCGGCGCAAATACTCCTGGGAAGCACGTCTATTGGTTGACCATGGGTCGTGATTTCACAGCTGATGGCACGATTGAGGCTGCTGAAGTTCGTGAGGGGATCTTGCTCCCGACGGTTCCGGTCCTCTGCACCTTGAACGTGGCATCGAGGTCGGCCATATCTTCCAGCTGGGACGCAAGTATGCGAAGTCCTTGGGATTGACGGTGCTTGACGAGAACGGTAAGAGCCAGGTCGTCACCATGGGCTCATATGGCATCGGTGTTTCCCGTGTTTTGGCCGCGCTTGCTGAAACGAACAGCGATGAGCGCGGTTTGGCATGGCCTGCAAACATTGCACCCTTCGATGTGCATGTCTTGGCCACGGGCAAGACTGATGAGATTTTCGATACCGCAGCATCGATTTCATCGGCCCTGGACCGCGATGGTTTGGATGTGCTTTTCGATGACCGTCGTAAGGTTTCCGCAGGCGTGAAGTTCGCGGACGCGGAGCTCGTGGGTATCCCGGTTTCGGTCGTCGTTGGACGAGGCCTTGCTGAAGGTAAGGTCGAGATTCGCCTGCGCGCGAGCGGGGAGTCTTTTGAAGTTCCGGTCGAGTCGGCGGTGGAACGCATCGAGCAGATCCATCGTGATCTTTTGGGAAGGTGAAGTAAATGGCTCTTCGCGAGATTCGAGTGATCGGTGATCCGGTCCTGCGCACTCCCTGTGATCCCATTCGCGATATTGATCAGAGCGTGAAGTCGCTGGTTGAAGATCTCCTCGAAACTGTGGATATGGATGGTCGCGCTGGTTTGGCTGCGAACCAGATCGGTGTTGGGCTGCGCGCCTTTTCCTACAATATCGATGGCGAAATCGGCTATGTGCTCAATCCCCGGATCGTTGAACTCAGTGAAGATGAGTATCAAGACGGGGATGAGGGTTGCCTATCTGTACCGCAGTTGTGGTTCCCCACTCAGCGCGCATGGTATGCGCGTGTGGAGGGCATCGATTTGGATGGTAAGCCTGTTGTCGTTGAAGGCGAAGAGCTTATGGCTCGTTGTCTTCAACACGAATGTGATCACTTGGATGGCATGCTCTACATTGATCGCTTGGATCGTAAGACTCGCAAGCGCGCGCTGCGCGAGATTCGCGAGCAGAACTACTAAGAACAATATCTGACCATCAATCACACGCAACTGCGGCGGATCCTCTAGGATCCGCCGCAGTTTTTAGGTTAGAATAGCTTCACACCGTTTGTTTGTGGCATTGATGGAAGAGGACGTAGGGGAAGACGATCCTCAAACACAGGAGGCCACAATGCGAGGGACTATACCCGCGGTGTACTTTTCGTACACTCAACCCCGCCTGCTCTTTGTCCGCACATTGAGTGGGCCGTTGGTGCTGCCTTGGGAACTGAGGTTCATTTGCAGTGGACTCCACAAGAAGCTGCTCCCGGGATGCTCAGGAGCGAATACTCGTGGGTAGGAAGCGCCGGATCTGGAGCCCGCCTCGCTTCTGCGCTTCGCGGTTGGGAACACCTGCGCTACGAAGTTACCGAAGAAGCAAGCCCGTCATGCGATGCAGGCCGGTGGTCTCACACGCCGTCTTTGGGAATCTTCCATGCCCAAATGGATAGCGTGGGCAATGTTGTCGTTCCTGAGGATCGTGTTCGCGCTGCAATTGAAAACGCCACTTCCTACGAGGAACTGCGTGAAGGGCTAGATCTTGCTCTTGGACAGGCATGGGACGATGAACTTGAACCCTTCCGTCATGCTGGTGCGGGGGCTCCCGTGCGCTGGCTGAATCGAGTGGGCTGACCGATGGGGACCATTGGCGATCTCCTAGGAGATGCACTCGGTCAAGCATTGGCCTCGAATGTCGAAAATACTCCCGTAGACGCGATCGAGGGGGCACGCGAGAAAGCGCAGGAAGAAAGAAGTGCGCATGCTCGCGAGGTCGTCATCAATGCCGTGTGTGCACATACTTCTGCGGAGGCATCTCAACTTCACGATGGCCTTTCATTGGAGGAGTTCGACTTCGATACTCTTTCTCTCTATGCGGTTGTCACGGCAATTGAACATGAACTGAACATCAGCATTGAGGATGCCGTCATTGCTGATTGGCACAGTTTTGGGGATATCTTCGCCAGCGTCGGTGAGCTGACTCACTAGTTCTCAATTCGTGTCCTAAAATCAAAGAGAGCCATAGCTGACGCACTGAATCAAGGAGATAACAGGTGGCACGTATCGAAGAAGATCTGCTGGGCACGCGTGAGGTTCCTGATGATGCATATTGGGGGATTCATACCCTGCGAGCTCTTGAGAACTATCAGATCAGCGGCCGCAGTATCAATCAAGTTCCTGAACTGATTCGTGCCATCGTCCAAGTGAAGAAAGCCTGTGCACTGGCGAACCGCGAATTGCGAGTGATTAGCGCAAAGTCTGCTGATGCGATTGTTGCCGCATGCGATGACATCTTGACGAATGGCTCGTGCATGGACCAATTCCCAATCGATCAGTTCCAAGGTGGTGCGGGGACAAGCGTGAATATGAACGCGAACGAAGTCATCGCCAACCGCGCACTCGAAATGATGGGGTTGCCCCGGGGGGAATACTCGGTCATCAATCCCAACGACCACGTCAACCACTCGCAGTCCACCAACGATGCCTATCCAACGGCGTTCCGTCTGGCTTTGCACGGTAAAGTCGAGAGGCTGCGCATTGCTATCGAAGATCTCGCAGCAGCTTTTGACGCAAAGGGAGAAGAATTCACGACATTCTCACCATGGGTCGTACGCAGCTTCAGGATGCTGTTCCCATGACTCTTGGCCAAGAGATGACCGCCTTTGCAGTGACCTTGCGTGAGGAAGACCCGCGCCTCGAGGCGAACTCGGAGTTGCTTCTTGAAACGAACCTGGGTGCAACGGCTATTGGTACGGGGCTTAATACTCCTGCGGGTTACCAAGAAGCAGTCGTGCGTCACTTGGCTCAGATCAGCGGGGCTCGGGTGAAGGCAGCAACGCACTTGGTTGAGGCAACGTCAGATACTGGCGCTTACGTTTCGATGCACGCAGCGATCAAGCGTACCGCGGTCAAGCTCTCGAAGATTTGCAATGACTTGCGCTTGCTTGCCTCCGGTCCGCGCGCAGGACTGAACGAGATTAACCTTCCAGAAATGGCAGCAGGTTCATCCATCATGCCCGCGAAGGTCAATCCCATCATTCCCGAGGTCGTCAATCAGGTCTGCTTCAAGGTCATCGGAAATGACCAGACTGTCACGATGGCTGCTGAAGCTGGCCAGCTGCAACTCAACGTGATGGAACCGGTCATCGCTCAGGCGATCTTTGAATCTATCGATCTTCTGGTCAACGCATGTGACACTCTTCGTGAGCGCTGCGTTAATGGAATCACGGCAAATGCCGAGGTCTGCCGCTCCTACGTTGAGAACTCTATTGGTATTGTTACGTACTTCAATGATGTGATCGGGCACCACCTTGGTGATGTTGTGGGTAAAGCGCGCTGCTGCAGAGGGAAGACCGTTCGCGAAGTGATTGCCGAGATGGGATTGCTTTCGGATGAAGAGGTCGAGGCGATTCTTTCGCCAGAAAACCTTGCGAACCCTCATTACCGAGGCGCACAGGTCGATTGATCTTCTTGCTTAGTTTGGAATCGGGAGATTAGCTCTCTCGACCTAAACTAGGTGGGCTCGCAAATTAGTGGTTATTTCAGGATGAAAGAATTGCCGATTTGGCTATGTCCTGATTGTCTGCTTCAACGCGGATAAATGCTTGATTTACCTCTGTCACCGCATGCGATATACCTGCAGCAGCGAATGCTATCTGATCGGCTAGATTGTTCATTTCACCAATCAATGAATCGAGTATTTCCTGGCTGCTGCCAGCAGCTGGGATAGATGAGAGTCGTGTTTTTGCCGCGCTTTCTCCAGAGTCATCAGCTTTTTTCGCAGCTTGAGCCACGTATTCTGGATGCCATTCGATATCCTGAGACACCTTACCTCCTAGAGGTTGAAGTAGTTGGCGAGCTCGCACCAGAGCATCGTTTGGTAGTAGCCCTCGAGCCCAACTCGTGCCGGATCTGAACTTTGTTTACGAACCATGCAGGGCGGAGCGAGGTAGCTGGATGGCACACGTGAGGTTGCGATCTTGTAGCTTGCCGAAGGAGTTGATAGCGTTGCGATGCTGGAAATTGGCTCATAGCGGCTGGCAACGCGCTTCCATCGAGTCCACGCCGAATATTCCCAGTTATCTTCCTCAATTTCCCGGTGAAACCTTGGATTCATATATCGAGTCGTCCGATCTATGAGCAGTCCTTTGGCTTCTTCGATATCACCTCTACTGAGTGCGTCAACTGCCTGCGACTGAATGTATCTTGGAGCGTCGAAATCGTTCTCACGAGTGAAGATCGGTGAGTTTGCCAGTAAGACGTGGGGGGTTTCTTCTGTATCGATCAGATAGATATGACTTTCTTCTCCGACGGAGCGCAAAACTGTTGTCGAAACCGGGGCCTGAAAAAAATACAGAGCTGACGTATTACGTTGGGTGTGTAATGAGGTGAGAGTGAATAAATAGTGATCGGATGAGTGCTCTTCTGGATAGGGACAAACAGATTCAGTGCATCCTCGGTCAGGCAGCCTGCAGAAAAAACGGATTCAACGCGCTGTCCAGCCGCTTTTTCAGCTTCTAACCATACCCTTTCGCCATTTCCTGACTCGAGAGCCGCAGTGCGAAAGGCTTCTGTGAGGCAAGTCGGAATTGAAATTGTGGGGCGATCTTTTGTATTCATGGAATCACCTGCAAAGTCTCGAGCATCCGGGGAAGTTGATCAGCGATTGAATTAATTGAAGTCGTTGTTGCGGTTGCTGTCGCATAGAGGCGGACAGTTCTGTTACTAACTGTCTGAGTCCAGGTCCACTGGATCGCTGTGTAGGAGAGTCCTTCGTCAACGTAAAGGCCGGTAGTCATTAGTGTGTCATCACTTGGGATCGGAAAACGTGTCTCTTCGATAGTCATCCAGCCGGGAATAATATCATCGAGGGGTATCGGGCTTTTCCCCATTAAATCGATGGTCACGATGAAATTCGGTCGGAAGCCTGACGTCTTTTCCGGAATTCCGACTGCAACAAAGAGAGCATCATCTAACGGGGAACGGGGGTGCGCGGAGGTCGCGTTAACTATTGGCGGAATCTGCGGAGTGAGTATCGCCTTCGGATTCGGGAGAGATAACGCCCTCCATGTGTCGGGGAGTTCCATTGTCGCGGTTAAAGACATTGAGATATCTCCAAACGTGAATGTCAAATTATTGACCAGACTCGGTGTAGGCGCGATGATTTGGCGATTTTCGTCGAGAAAACCTTGGCGCTTGTGCCACTGCCATTGTTGGTCCACTAGGTGCGGAATTGGAATCGGCAATAAAAAGACGATGCTGAGCATGAGGAAGAAAGGAATACTTCCAGCAAAAAAACCGATTGGATGTGCTGTGGCAGAGCGATCTTTATAGAAAACAGCAAGAGAGAAGCTGAGATCATGCAAAGCATCCACAACGGAATGGCAATTTCGTTGACGCGCCGTGGCGCATTCGCCTTACCGTATGCCCGCCAAAACTGGGCCAATGGGGTGTCCGTATATGTCTCGATGTACCAGACGTACAGTCCCAAACAGCCAAAAGGAAGACCTAAAGCAGTAAAAAAAGAATGCTTGAATCCATAGTTCTCCCTAAGAGGACAGCGCGTAACTGTTGAAAAGTGTTGCGCTACCGTCGCCGATGCTGCCTCCTAGCCACCCGCCTAGAACACCACCAACTATACTTCCTGCAACAATTCCGAGAGGGCCTAGCGAGGCTCCGACTGCCGCCCCAACTTTTGCGCCTAGCACTGCGCCTCCCCATCCGCCCGCAGCACTGAGACTTCCTTTAATTCCGGCACGTGCGATTTTTGTTCCTTCGCCCATTTCAGGGTGGTGGTAGGTATCAGACTGATAGGACTCCAAGGCGCTTAGCCCGCCTCCTGCGATGGCCACACCTCCACCTAAAAGTTTCGCTCCAGACTCAAGTTTAGATACGTTCTTAAGGACAGAAGGAGCTTCTCCATCAACACGAATTGCTTGGGTAACCTCTCCACTGTTGCGTGCCATGAGTCCTGGCTTTGCTCCTTCGGGCACCCTAGGGCTGTGCCGAGCCTGGTGAACGTGCCGGCCGCGGGTTGGTTTCCAGTTGCTGAGTTTTTCCGCGCTCTCTGAACCTGCGCCAGGAGTTCAGATGGACGTAGTCCTCATTAGGAGAAAAAAATCGCATTTTTTTATTAAACAAGTATGCGCCGTGGAACGTTTTAACTCCATCGGTTACAAGGCCTTGTAAGTACTTTTGGCATCTTCCACTCAGCGTGATAGCCCTGCGGAGGGAGGAACTTATCACGGAAGCGCTTTACTAAACTCCCCAGGATTCGTTCGATGTCGCTGGTGTCTAATTTCGAAAGATCAGTCGCAAACTCGTGGTTTGCTGATTCTAAGTTGTTCTTCGTCCACGAGCATCGTTTGCTGAGAGAAGAAAAAAAGTGCCGAATGGGAATCGCGCTGCTGTTCTGATAGATGAATGAAAGCACTTTCGCCGCATTCACTCACTGTTAGCCCAGCTATTCTTGCGTCTTCTCTTATCGATCGAAAACTATCGCGGACTTTTTGGACTGCCCAAGCGTACGTAGATAGAGTCCCCCGTAGCAGCTCTAAAAGTTTGACGGTGTCCAGTGCGCTGTTTTCAAGTTTTTTCAGATCCTCTGCAGCCTGGGGGACACATGACGCGACCTGTGATTCGATGAGGTGTCGTGCGTCGTGGGCGTCTTGAGCCGAGTTTCGAAGCTGACTGATCATTGTCTGAAATTGCTGATCAGCTGCAAACAAGCCGTCGACGTCAATCGCAAAGGTCCATGAAATCGTCTTCACACTGTCATAGCTTGATTGCGGAGTTCCAATACAGTAAGGCTGAGGGGGGGGTAAGCACTGCAGAATCAGGTAACACGCCACTTGCCTCCACATCGCCGCTGACACGGTGTATCGCTGTTTATGCAACAGACACTACGCCTGAGAGTGGACGCAGGCAAGCAGTTTCAACTTTCGGATTCCTGCTTTTTAGTCTGTGTTGCATTGAAAACGCAATGAAAAGTGGGTGGTGAGATTCTCAGAACCTCACCACCCACTGAGCTTTTCCTGCACTTGTCGTTACGCAGGCTTAGCAGTTTTTACTCGTCGCCGGCGTGATCGTTTCCGGAGATCGAGTAGTTGAACAGCTGGTAGCGATCGATTGCCTCTTGGACGAGGGAGCGATCAATCTGCCCACGGTCAGCCAGTGCCTTGAGGACTCGAACAGTCATTGACTCGGCATCAATATGGAACCAACGGCGCGCAGCGCGGCGGGTATCCGAGAAGCCAAAACCATCCGCGCCCAGCACCTGGTAGTCGCCGGGGACCCATTGACGGATCTGGTCAGGGAGCATGCGATCGAAGTCAGAGGATGCGACGAAGGGTCCTTCACTTCCCTGCAGCTGAGAGGAAATGAAGGGGGTGCGTGCCGCTTCACTTGGGTGGAGGAAGTTGAATTCTTCCGCCTCCAAGGCCTCGCGACGCAGCTCTGTCCACGAGGTGACCGACCATACCGCAGCGTCAACGCCCCAATCGCGGGCGAGCAGCTCGCGGGCCTCGCGTGCCCACGGAACACCGACACCGGAGGCAAGGAGCTGTGCCTTGGGGCCGCCGAAGTTCTGGTGGTCATCCAAGCGGTAGATTCCCTTGATTAGACCGTTAACGTCCAGGTTCTCCGGCTCCGCAGGCTGGTGGATCGGCTCGTTGTAGACGGTCAGGTAGTACATGACATTCGGGTCGCGTCCACCTGCATCACCATACATGCGCTCCAGGCCATCGCTCATGATGTGGCGCAATTCGTAGGCATAAGCGGGGTCGTAACACACGAAGGCGTGGTTCGTTGCCGCGAGCACCTGAGAATTTCCATCCATGTGCTGGAGGCCTTCACCCGTCAGGGTGGTGCGACCAGCAGTCGCGCCAATGACGAAGCCCTTCGAAAGTTGGTCGCCGGCAGCCCAGAACTGATCGCCTGTGCGTTGGAAACCAAACATCGAGTAGAAGATGTAGAAGGGGACCATGGGGAGGTTATGGGTCGCGTATGCGGTACCGACTACCTGGAAGGCTGCAGCACTTCCGGCCTCGGTGATACCGGTGTGCAGAACCTGCCCCTGCTCGGATTCACGGTAGGAGAGCATCATGTCCGCATCAACAGGAGTGTATGCCTGCCCCGTCGTATTAAAGATCTTCGCCGAGGGGAAGATCGCATCCAGACCGAAGGTACGAGCCTCATCGGGAATAATCGGCACGAAGTACTTGCCGACATTCTTATCCTTGATGAGATCCTTAATGAGGCGCACCAAAGCCATGGTCGTTGCCACCTCAAGCTTGCCTGAGCCCTTGGAAAGAGCCTCGAAAGGCTTGGTGGGAAGCCCGGGGAGCTTAGGCTGGTGGTCTCGACGCTCGGGCACCCAGCCGCCCAGCTTTTCACGAAGTTCCTTCATGTAGAGCAGAGCCGGGTGATCTGCCGGCGGCATGTAGTAGGGAGGCATGTAGGGATCGCGTTCGAGTTCCTCATCTGTGATGGGGATTTGCAGACGATCACGAAGCTGCTTTGCGTCTTCCAAGGTCAGCTTCTTCATCTGGTGCGTCGAATTGCGACCAGCGAAGTGACTGCCCAGAGCGTAGCCCTTAATGGTGTGTGCGAGGATGACGGTGGGCTGACCGGTGTGTTCCATCGCAGCCTTGTATGCAGCGTAGACCTTACGGTAGTCGTGGCCGCCGCGCTGCAATGCCCAAATCTGGTCGTCGGTCCAGTTTTGAACCATGGCCTTGGTACGCGGGTCGCGTCCGAAGAAGTGCTCACGGATGTAGGCGCCGTCGTTAGCCTTGAAGGTCTGGTAGTCGCCGTCAAGCGTTTCGTTCATCAAGTGAACAAGGGCATCGTCCTTGTCGGAAGCGAGCAGCTGATCCCATCCGCGGCCCCAAATCACCTTGATGACGTTCCAGCCGGCGCCCTTGAAGAAGGCTTCCAGTTCCTGAATGATCTTGCCATTACCGCGGACCGGGCCGTCCAGACGCTGCAGGTTGCAGTTGATGACGAAGGTCAGATTGTCCAGACCCTGCTGGGCTGCCAGCTGGAGCATGCCGCGGGACTCGGGTTCATCCATTTCGCCATCGCCGATGAAAGCCCAAGTGTGCTGGAGCGAGGTGTCCTTGATGCCGCGCAGGTGAAGGTACTTGTCGAACCATGCTTGGTAGATGGCCTCGGCCGGGCCAAGACCCAGCGACACCGTCGGGAATTCCCAGAACTCGGGGAGCTGACGCGGGTGCGGGTAGGAGGGGAGGCCGTGCGCGGTGGAAACTTGCTGGCGGAAACCGTCCATCTGTTCTTCGGAGAGACGTCCCTCGATGAAGGCGCGGGCGTAGGGGCCGGGGAGGCGTGGCCTTGGAAAAACACGTGGTCGCCGCCGCCGGGGTGGTCCTTTCCGCGGAAGAAGTGGTTCAAGCCGACTTCATAAAGAGTGGAGACCGAGGCGTAGGAGGAGATGTGTCCGCCGACCTTGACACCAGGGCGCTGAGCGCGCGTCACTTGAACAGCGGCATTCCAGCGGATCCAGCGGCGGTACTGGCGCTCCATGGCCTCGTCGCCGGGGAAGTAAGGTTCCTGGTCAACGGGAATAGTGTTGACGTAGGGAGTCGTGTATTCCTGGGGAGCTGAATGCCCTGGCGCCTTGCCTCATCCAGCATGTGCAGCAGGATGTAGCGTGCGCGCGGTCCGCCCTTTTCCTCGATGAGACCACTCAGGGATTCAACCCATTCGGAGGTTTCAGCAGGGTCGTTATCGGGAACCTGGCTCAATAGGCCGTTGACAACGGGATGGTTCTCGTTCACTTGATCTCGAACTCCTCTGGTTGGTTAATGGAAGCGTTTTATCGGACACGCCCTCGTGGTTACGGGTCTATTTTCGTCCCTCGGGACAGAAAAAGCGAGCGAGAATAGGACTTCTGGCCCATGATTCTTACCTCATTTGTTGCGGTGATAATTTCCGTGACACTGGGAAAATGACCGGAAAATGGAGAAAGAGAAAATTATTGCTCTGAGTGCATTACGATAAGACCCGTGATAAGCGAAGAAACACTGACAATGTCGTGGCTCGAAGGGGAACTCCGGTGAGTGTCAAACTAGGGTTCACAAAGGGCCAGATTATTCAAGAGTTTTATCTCGACGATGATGCGGATCAGAGCTTGCGCCAACTCGCTGAGGAGGAATGCGGCAACGAGCTAGTTGATCCCGACTATGAAGATGTCGTTGACGGAACAATCGTATGGTGGCGCGCGGAAGACGCTGAAGAAGAAGATCTTGCCGATCTCTTGGTCGATGCCATGTCAAATCTTGATGACGGTGGCTTGATCTGGGTGCTTATTCCCAAGCCGGGTCGTCCCGGTGCTGTCCCTGTTTCCGATGTTGAAGAGGCCGCGCATACAGCCGGTCTTCACGCGACTTCGGCAAGCGCGCTTGCTCCGGAATGGGCGGGAATTCGTCTCACTGCTCGTTCAAGGACTCGCTGAGGTTTTTGCGCGAGACCGTCTCAGCAAGGCAGCGCGTGCCGCATGTTTTACACGCGCGCAATGAATCTCACAGCATCTGATTCCAAGTAATAGCTGCTTGTACTCTATGCTGTACTGGTGCGTTCGTCACCGAGCGCGCTTTGGGCCTTTAGCTCAGTTGGCTAGAGCATCTGGTTTACACCCAGAAGGTCATCGGTTCGAGCCCGGTAGGGCCCACTCAATGAGAAGGACCGGAAGCGAATGCTTCCGGTCCTTTCCGTGTTATGCAGCGCTAGAAGTTCGCGCGCTCAAGGGCTTAATTGTGCACTTCGGGTTCGCTGTGCTCATCTTGTGCAGAATGAACCAGTTCCTCCACGACGTCCTCACCGGCCACCAGCTTTCCGGATACGCCACTTCCGAGCTGTTCCATTGCGAGACGCGCGACGAGCTGTTGGTTTGTTGTGGTCCTTTGCGAGCGAGCTCCCGAGAGGAAACTGAAGAACCAATTGACCAGGGTTCCTACTTGAGACTTGAATCCGACGATGTAGAGCAGGTGGAGGAAACACCATGAAACCCATGCGGTAAAAACCGGTCAGACTGACCTTGCCCATTTGGACGACTGCTTTGAAACGTGCGATCGTCGCCATTGACCCCTTGTCGAAATAGGAGAACTCTGTGCGCTTCGGAGTACGACCGGCTAGGCGTGCGCGTACGGTGTCCGCAGCGAAACGCGCCGATTGAATGGCGCCCTGGGCGACTCCCGGAACACCCGGGAAAGCCATCATGTCACCGAGTACAAAGATCTCGGGGTGGTTGGGAAGAGTGAGGTCCTTGTTGACTTCGACGCGTCCTGAGCGATCAACTTGGGCACCTGTCGCCTTGGCAAGTTGAGCTCCCAAAGGGGCTCGCGGACACACCTGCCGCCCAGACCTTGCAGACGGATTCGATCGTTTCTTCTTCCCCGGACTTGTATTTCAAGGTGACGCCGTCTGCATCGACATTCGTCACAAAGGCATCCATCTTCATTTCGACGCCGAGCTTCTCAAGCTCGCTTCGAGTCTTCTGCCCGAGTTTCTCTCAAAGGGCGGCAGGGGATAGGGGGCTCCGTCGACGAGGATCACACGAGCCTTCGTGGGATCAATTTGGCGGAATTCGCCCTTGAGAGTCTTCGATGCAAGTTCGCGGATTTGGCCGGCCATTTCAACGCCGGTAGGACCAGCGCCAACGACAACGAAAGTGAGCAGTCGTTGAATTTCTGCAGGATCTGTGGCGATTTCGGCCTGTTCAAAAAGCACTAAAGATGCGCGCACGCAATTCAAGCGCATCATCGATGGTCTTCATTCCTGGCGCGAACACGGCAAAGTGATCATTACCGAAGTAGGACTGGCCAGCACCCGCAGCGACAAGAAGCGTGTCGTAGGAGGTTTCGTTGTATTCGTTGTGGTTGCGCCACCGAACGATTTGGTTCTCGACGTCAATATCTTCGACCAGGGCCTGTAGTACGCGAACATTCTTCTGCTTGCGTAAGATTTCGCGAGTCGTGGGAGCGATATCTCCTTCTGACAAGATTCCTGTTGCAACCTGGTAGAGGAGTGGTTGGAACAGGTGGTGGGAGGTTCGCGCTAAAAGCGTGATATCCGCATCTGCATGCTTAAGGCGACGTGCGGCGGTGAGCCCAGCGAAACCGGAACCGATAATGACGATGTGATGACGAGACATTGACCTTCCTTAATTAGGTAAGGTCAATCTTACTAAAATGCGAAATGCTGTGCTAGAGACGGACGCGTGGTGCTTCTTATACTCTCTGGTCTTCTCGCGCTTCTAGTTGTGAGAAGACAGGGTTGATGCTCGCGCGACCAACTGAGGGTCTTGATCAGAGACTGTCCGAGCTTCTTCGCCCCGCAGCTGTTCCAACAGAAGCTGGGCGCCCGCATATCCCATCGTCGCCGGGTTTCGTGAAATTGCGGTAACTGCGGGAGAAAACATGCTGAGCATCGGGGAGTCTTCGCAGGAACAGATTTTAATGTCCTCTCCGATCTTCAGTCCGCTCTGAGCGATGGCTTGAAAACCTCCCAGCGTGAGGATTTCATTCGCGAAAATAATTCCTTCGGGCACAAGGGGAGCTTCAAGGAGCGCTCGCGTTGCTTCCAATGCCGAGGCCTCGGAAAACTCGTTTTCGGGCGAGATAGTAACCCGTGCGCCTCGTTCTTGAGCGAGGTGCTGCAGTGTAGCGATGCGCTGCTGGATGTGAGAAAAAGAGGTAGGCCCGCACACGAAGGCAATGTGCCGGCATCCCTGCTCAAACAAGTGTTCGGCAAGGAGTCGAATCATTTGTTCGTCGTTGCCAATTACTGCGCCGCATCGGTCAAATTTTTGGCCAATGACAACGGTGGGCAGAGAATATTCGTTGAGTTTTTTTGGGGGCGTGGGTCGCCATCTCGAGGATCAACAACGATGACGCCATCCACGCGGCCCTGAGCCCACCACTCCTGATAAGCCCGAAGTTCTTCCTCCATAGAGTGTGAGAGGCGGAGAAGTAGATCGATGCCGGTGCTATCTAATCCCTCTTGGACTCCGGTGATGAAGTCGAAGAAGAACCTTTCGGATGAGTTATTGACGCGTGGTCTTTGAAGGACGAGACCGACGGCATTTGATCGCGAGGATGACAGTGCGCGCGCAGTTGCGTTTGGTCGCCATCCCATTCGGGCTGCGATTTCAAGAATTTTTGCTCGGGTACTCGGCGATACGCCGGGGCGATCGTTGAGGGCAAAGGAGACTGCTGCTCGGGAAACCCCTGCTTCGCGGGCGATATCACGGATTGTTAAACGCGCCATTGCGAAACTCCCTTAAGGTGTGATCGGATTGTTATGAGTTTAGCAGGAGCTAAACCGAATTAGTTGTTAATCTGTGATCAGAGCCGCAAAGCAGCGGTCAGGCAGAAACGGAGTCGTGATGCACGACAATAAAGAAATCCTGATGCAGCGTGTCACTCGTACGCTCAAGGAACGCATCCTTCCTTTTGAGTACACAACACTTTCTTCGCTTGAGGTCAGTCAATGGCGTCAACCCTTAGAAGACGGGGTGATTTCTGAACCAGTTCGCTTTAAGGAAGCCCTTCAAGCAAACTTTGTTCCCTTCGAGCTCGGACAGACATGGGGTGGAGCGTGGCAGACCACCTGGTTCAAGCTTCACGGACAAGTTCCGGCCGACCTCAGCCTCACCGAAGAACAGCGTCTTGAAGTACGCGTTGATCTCGGCTTCGAAGAACACTCCGTCGGTTTCCACGCCGAAGCACTTGTGCGCGATGTGAATGGAAAGACCATTAAGGCCTTGAATCCGCGTAGCCGTTGGCTTCCGGTAGCTCAAACTCCTGGATCAGCGATCGACTTTGTCGTGGAAGCTGCTGCAAATCCCTTGATCCTTGGTGTTCCTCCCTTCCAACCGACCCTGAACGGCGACAAACTCACCGCTTCTCTTGAGGAGCTCTACCACTTCCGTCAGGCAGACCTCGTCATTGTGAATAAGGACGTCTACGGACTCGCCCTTGACATTCAAGTACTCCACGAGATGATCGAGGCTGCGCCTCACTTTGGCGATTACGAGTGGAACGTTCTATTTGGATTGAACCGAGCTCTGGACTGCCTCGACCTGGATGATGTTGTTTCAACTGCAGGTGCGGCGCGAGAAGTCCTCAAGCCTTTCATGGAGGCGCCAGCACTTCCCGGTGCACACCGAATCAGTGCCGTTGGGCATGCACACATCGACTCCGCATGGTTGTGGCCACTGCGCGAAACCCGCCGCAAGGTGAATCGCACTCTTGCCAACGTTGTTCGTCTCATCGAGGACGGCTCATCCCTGATCTTTGCTCTTCCTGCTGCCCAACATGCTGCCTGGCTCAAGGAAGACGACCCGGAACTCTTTGAACGAGTTCGTGACCTTGTTGCAAAGGGACGCATCGTTCCTGTCGGTGGAATGTGGGTCGAACCCGATGCCGTTCTTCCCGGTGGCGAGGCCATGTGCCGCCAGCTCGTAGAAGGCTTGGACTTCTTTGAAAATGAACTCGGCGCATCTTGCCAGGAAATCTGGCTGCCAGACTCCTTCGGGTATTCCGCAGCCCTCCCACAGATCGCGCGTGAAGCTGGAATCGAGCGCTTCCTGACACAGAAGATCTCGTGGAACCAAGTCAACACTTTCCCTCACCACACTTTGCTGTGGGAAGGCATTGACGGTTCACGAATCTTCACGCACTTCCCGCCGATGGACACTTACGGTGCAGAAGTGACAGGTCAGAACTTGACCCACGCTGTCGAGAATTTCAAGGACAAGGGTCACGCAAGCGTCTCGCTCATGCCCTTCGGCTACGGTGATGGCGGCGGCGGCCCCACCCGTGAAATGCTTGAGCGCATCGATCGTTTTAGTTCTCTTCGCGGGGCTCCCGAAGTTGTCATGGAAACTCCGAAACAGTTCTTTGACCGTGCACGTGAAGATGCTGATCAAATCCCCGTGTGGGTGGGTGAACTGTACTTGGAGCTCCACCGAGGCACCTTCACCTCTCAGATCGATGTTAAGCAGGGCAACCGTCGCGGTGAATCCATCTTGCGTGAAACCGAATTGTGGTGCTCCTATGCAGCCGTTAAGGGGCTCATGGACTACCCCTACGAAGAGCTGCGTTCCTACTGGCGCACACTCTTGCTGTGCCAGTTCCACGACATTCTTCCCGGAACGTCGATCGCATGGGTCTACCGCGAAGTTCGCGAACTTCACCAGAAGATCCAGGACGGATGTGAAGCCCTCATTCAGCGGGCCCTCGCAGCGCTCACGGGTGCCCAGAAAATTGGCCAGGCGCGCGCTTTGCTCGCCAACGCCTCGTCCTTCCCGCTCCACGGCGTCTCCCCGCTGTCTGCGGGCGTTGCATGCGAAGAAAAGGACACCGCGGGAGTACACCTCCTCCAAGTAGAGGACGGCTACGAGGTTACGAACTCCTTCTACAAGGCTCGCATCTCAAGCAGTGGTGAGCTCACGTCGCTGCGCGAAAACACTAGCGGTCGCGAGTGGATCCCCGCAGGGCAAAAAGCTGGCGAATTCCACATTCATCAGGACTTCCCGAATATGTGGGATGCCTGGGATCTAGATCCCTTCTACCGTAATTCCCTGCGCGTTGTTTCTGATCGCTCAGTGAGCAACGTTGTTGTGGAGCATGATCGAATTGAAATCCAACACACACGCTCGTGTTGATTCCTCCACGATGGAACTCGTGTGGATCTTCCGATCTGGGGCCGCGGGAATCGACGTTCACGTTGAAGCTGACTGGCACGAGCATGAGAAGCTGCTCAAGCTAGCTATCCCGGTAGAGATCCACACGGACCACGCTCAGTACGAAACTCAGATGGGCTACATCACGCGTGCAACCCATGAGAACACGTCCTGGGATGCCTACCGTTTCGAGGTATCGGCACACCGCTGGGTGCGCTTGGAAAATGCATCGCGTTCGTGGGCAATCGCGAATGATTCAACCTACGGATGGGACGTTACACGCCACCAGAGCGATCGTCGTGGTACCTGGTCGCAGGTCCGTGCAACCCTCGTGAAGTCGGCGCGTTTCCCGGATCCCCAGCAGGATCAAGGACACCATGAGTGGAACTTCCGAATTGTTCCTGACGCCTCAGTTCTTGATGCCGTCGCAGCTGGTCAACAGCTCAACCTGCGTGAGCGTGAGGTCAGCGGTCTTCCCTTCGAAGCCCCCTTCACCATTAGCGGCGCAGTGGTAGAGTCCGTTGCGATGGCTCCTGATCGCTCCGGAGATCTGGTCCTTCGCGTCTACGAGGCCCAGGGTGGTCCTTCACAGGTCACCTTGACTGCGCCCGAGGCAACCTCAGTGACCGCCTGCGATCTGCGTTACCGCCCCAGCGAGGACGAACCGCATCTTCGCGGTGGTGATGGGAAGTGGTCCTTCGACTTGTCCGCTTTCCAGATCACGACGCTTCGACTTTCCTTCACCAAGTGAAGAGAAAGAGCCGATGAAGTTTGGTGTGAATTACACCCCGCGGCGGGGATGGTTCCATTCGTGGCTGGATTTTGATACCGAGGCCGTGCGTGATGACTTCCATGCCATCCGCGCCATCGGTGCCGACCACGTTCGGATCTTCCCGCTGTGGCCGCTTCTGCAGCCCAATCGCACCCTTATCCGACATCGGGCAATTGGTGATGTTGTGAGAACGGTTGAAATCGCGGGGGAGTGCGGACTCGAAGTGACGGTCGATGTTCTTCAAGGACATTTGTCGTCCTTCGATTTCCTTCCCTCGTGGGTCACGTCGTGGCATCGCCGCAACCTCTTCATCGATCCCGATGTCGTCTCAGCACAGCGGAATCTGGTCGCTGAAATGGCACGGGCATTACGTGGGATTCCTGCGGCAGCTGGGCTATCTGTGGGCAACGAGTTCTTCCAATTTGCTGCATCGCGTCATCCTTTCGCGCATGAGGTGAGCGAAGATGACGCGATGCAGTGGCTTAGGGGAATTCTTGAAACGGCAAAACAGGAGTGGCCGCACGGGATTCACACTCACAGTCATGATGATGACCTGTGGTTTGAAGACGATCAGCCTTTTACTCCTGAGTGCGCAACTACCGTAGGTGACCTCACCACTGTGCACTCATGGATCTTCGGGCGCATCGGACCACGGCTTGGAAAACAAGCTCCACAGCTTGTCTGGTTTGCCAGATATTTGTGTGAGCTTGCCGCCGCGTGGAGTGGGGACTCGGGCAGAGGAGTATGGCTTCAAGAAATCGGTACTCCTGAGAACTATGTGGACCAAGACCAGGCTCCGCAGTTCCTCATGGAGACCCTTGAAATTCTCATGGGAGAGCGAGGCGGGGGAGTATCCCCTGGCCTTGAAGCAGTCACTTGGTGGTGCTCTCACGATGTCTCCCGTGAACTATCGGACTTTCCGGCCATCGAGTATTCCTTGGGGCTGCTGGGACAAGACGGCAATCCGAAACCAATCGGAGAGGCCTTCCATCGTGCTGCTCAGCGTTGGGCGGATCTGCGAGTTCAGGGTGAGCAGCGTTCGTCCCTCCTACTAACTGCACAGGAATGGACGCGCGTCGATACCGATGCTCGGCACGAGTATTTCGACCGATGGATGGAGCTTGCCTTGGCAGGAGACGTTCGCTGCGTCGAATTGGACCGTTCTCGTTATTTTCCACATGGTGATCACGGGAATAGAAGAAAAGAAGCTTTCCTCTCTACGGGGGACTCTTAAAACCTACGCGTTCTCAAAGTAGTTTCTTCGAAGGAGAAGACTATGCGTCAGTCGCATACTTTCCTGACTGCCATCGCCTTGAATGCGGCGTTCAGCCTGGCCGCTTGCACTGGTGGTTCCGGAGCAAGCTCCTCTTCGCATGTGCTTAGAAGTTCTTCTTCAAGGGCTAAGAAAGTCTTTCTTGCGATGTGTTTGCCGCGGTGTGTGGGCCACAAGCTCATGCCCCGCTTCTCTATGCAAATAGGGCTTGAACCTGAGAGAAATCCACTTTCCCTGTCGTTGTCTTCGGCAGATACTCAACCCAGCGGATACTGCGAGGATGCTGCCAAGGCGCCAAAGAATCTTTGACTAGATTCCTCACTTCTTTGAGGGAGGGCTCTTCATGAGTCGCCGGAACGAGCGCCGCTGCAACAATTTGTCCCCATCGTTCATCATCGAGGCCGACAACGCAGGCATCAGCCACACAGTCCAATGCGCGAAGAGCTTCTTCAACGTGCGCGGGGGAGACAAGCTCTCCACCCGTATTGATAACCCGTGAGGAACGGCCGATCATATGCATGCAATGGTCCTCATCGAAAACGGCGATGTCTGAGGAGGAAAACCATTCATTCTCGCGTTCTTCTTCACCCCAATAACGCGAGGCAACTCCCGGGCCGCGTACTTCAATGATCCCGGCCTGCCCGGCCTCGGTAATGAGGTGGCCCTGCGCATCACGGAGACGGCACTGGATGTATGGGAAGGGGAAACCAATCGCACCCGGGTGAGCAGGCCAGCGCTCGGGACTCAAGAAGGTCCCGGCGCCTCCTAGCTCAGTCATTCCCCACACATGAATGGGGGACAGGCCCATGCGTGACATTTCGTCAAAAAGTGATGCCCCCATGGCATCTCCGCCGACCAAGGGGTGCGTCCACGAGGACAGATCGATTGTGGCCTCGCGTGCGGCCTGCACGAGCATATGGCACATAGCTGGCACTGCAAACATGATCGAGATACGCCATTTCTCGATGCCGCGAGCCACTTCAAGCGGGTCGAAAGAAGCGAAGACGATGAGGGTTCCTCCGTGAGTGAAGATATCCATCGAGGTGCCGTTGAAACCACCGATATGAGATAGTGGCGCGACTACCCCACAAACCGCTGATCCGGGACAGTATTCGAACCCATCCCTAAAGCACTGAGAAGCCCACCACAGGTTCGCATGACTCAGCGCCGCGGCCCTCATCTTCCCTGCTGTACCGGAGGTGAAAACTAAAGCGGCAGTCTCATCGTGGCATGGCAGCGGTAAGAAATCCGCGGGGCACTGGCTACCGACTTCACGCGAGAGCGTGTCGAGCTCATCAAAAGACACACATGCTAGCGAATTGCTTGTGTGAGGCTTGAAGGTTCGCTGACCAATAATGAGCGCAGGTGCGACTTCGTCATACAGGCGCGTGCGCACTGCCTCGGGGAGGAGTGGCGAAATAGGAACAGAGACTGCATGAATCCACGAAGCGGCGGCGTGAATCAGGAAATGCCACACACTGTTGGGAGCGCATACAACGATTCGATCACCCGCATTCAGGCCCAGAGTCGTGAAATACCAAGCAAGCGTACGAACGCACGAGGCGCTCTGTGCAAGAGTAAAAGTGCGTGCGCTCTCAGCATCGATCAGGCTGAGTCGGTCTGGATGCTGATGGGCTGCAGACAGCAGTGCCTGGGCAGGCGAGAGATCGGGCAAAACTTCCGCCTGACACCCGGTGTTCATCGAGCGCCGGCCATCTGGCGGTGAAGTTCTTGGCGTTTCTTCAGGCGCTCAAGGACCGATCCCGCTTCCTGCAAGGTCGAACCGGAGTTCTCGATGTGTGCGAGTTCTTCCGGAATTTCGAAGCCTCGGGCGCGCATTCCCTTTGCCCACAGCAATCCCGCGCGATAGGACGAACGGACGAGGGGGCCGGCCATGACCCCGGCGAAGCCCATGGCCTCGGCCTCGGCAGAAAGCTCGATGAACTCTTCGGGATGCACCCAACGGTCGATTGGATGGTGCAGGGGAGAAGGGCGCAGATACTGCGTAAGAGTGAGAAGATCGCAACCGGACTCGTGCAGGGCGCGCATTGCTTCAAGAATTTCCTCGCGGGTTTCGCCCATGCCCAAAATCAGGTTTGATTTTGTGACCATTCCACCGTCGTGTGCGCGTTTAATCATTGCGAGTGAACGCTCGTACCGGAAGGCGGGGCGAATTTTCTTGAAGATTCGCGGGACAGTTTCAAGGTTGTGAGCGAAGACCTGGGGAGCGGCTTCAATAACCATATCGATGGACTCAGCGCTGCCTCGGAAATCGTCGACGAGAAGTTCAACTCCTGTTCCCGGGCTCTTTTGGCGGATTTGGCGCGTGGTTTCTGCATAGAGCCAAGCCGCGCCATCGGGGAGGTCATCGCGGGTGACGCCGGTGATCGTCGCGTAGCGAAGCCCCATTTGAGCGACCGATTCGGCGATGCGTCTGGGTTCGTCTTGGTCGTATTCCGTGGGACGCCCGGTTGCGATATCGCAAAAATCGCAGCGGCGGGTGCAGATTGCTCCACCGAGCAGGAAGGTTGCCTCACGGTCTTCCCAGCATTCGTAAATATTGGGGCAGCCAGCCTCTGCGCACACCGTGTGCAGCCCTGCGCCGCGTGCAAGGGAACGCATGTCCTGGTAGTTCTCACCCGCTCGTGCGGTTGTGCGAATCCACTCGGGCTTATTTTCGATGGGAGTTTGCGCGTTGCGAACTTCTACACGCAAAAGCTTGCGTCCCTCGGGATCGGGGAGAGTACTCATTGGGTGCGTCCTTCCGAATTTTTTCCATTGCCGAGGCCGTCGGCGCGAATGCGCCGATGGGTGCAGTTTCCCAGTGGAGCGGCTCTGGAGCTGAGTGAAGTTGGGGGGTAATCGATGCGATCATGTGTGGGACCAAGAGTTGGGCAGCTTGGGTCACATCGCTGGAGATTCCTTCCCATGAGAGGGAAGCGACGTCCGCGTCGGTCAGGCCGCAGGGAATGATGCCGGAGAAAGCATACTGGGGGTCAATATCGACATTAAGAGCGATCCCGTGCATGGTCGCGCCTCGTGCGACCTTCAAGCCGATTGCACAAATCTTTCGGTCGCGGCCGTGGTCGCCTCGAAGCCATACTCCTGCCCGGCCTTCAATGCGTTCCACGGGAAGTCCCCATTCTTCGCGCAGAGTCTCAAGGACGCCATTTTCGACGCTGCGAATCCATGCGTACAGATCGACTGGCTGGCGAAGGCGCACAATCGGGTAGATAACGACTTGTCCGGGGCCATGCCATGTCGCGGAACCCGCACGATCGACGTGGACGACGGGCAGCGTTGAATCGGGAATATCTTGGGGCTTTGTATGACGTCCTGCTGTCCAGGCTGGGGCAAACTCGCCGATGATCAGGGTGTCTTCCGCTTCGCCGCGGGCGACCTGGTCATGAAGCGCATGCTGATAGTCGTTCACGGCGGAGTAATCAGTCAGTCCGCTGGGGATGAGATTCAAAATCCGCACCCTTCGATTTTAGAGGCGTGCTAGGTGCATTTCCTGAGCTTAGAGTGGGACATTCGTCCCACTGCTGTGACCTATCATGCATCCGGTTAGACTGAAGCCATGACGCAATGGACCGTTGACACCATACGAACGCTGATGAATCAGTGGTATCCGCCATCGACAGCACATGGATGGGACAAAGTCGGACTCATTACAGGTGCTCCTCAGGCACCGGTTCACAAAGTGCTCGTGGCTTTAGACCCCACGCAAGCAGTCATTGACGAGGCCTGTGGGTGGGGCGCTGACATGGTCATTACCCATCATCCGCTTCTACTGAGGGGAGCATCATTCCTCTCGGAAGAAAGCGCAAAAGGACGAGCGATTGCTGCTCTCAACCGTTCACACATCGCTCTTTTTAATGCGCACACCAATGGGGATGTTGCAATCGACGGAGTGGCACAGGCCTGTGCAGACGCCATTGGCCTGAAGGATACCGAAGTTCTAGCACCCGAAGGGATGAATGATCAGGGACAAGTAATCGGGCTTGGTCGTATTGGCTCTATTTCCCCGATGAGCCTCAGGCAGTTTGCGCGTCTTGTTGCGAAAGCCTTACCTGCCGGTCCAACAGGCCTGCTCGTCGGCGGTGATCTTGAAGCAACAATCCACCGAGTTGCGGTAAGTCCGGGAGCGGGAGACAGTCTGCTTGATCAGGTCCTCGCCAGCGGGGTGGATGTCTTGATCACTGCTGATCTGCGCCATCACCCTGCCAGCGAATTCCTTGAAGAAGGGCATTGTGGCCTCATTTGTGCGAGCCACTGGGCAACGGAAACCCTGTGGATGCCGGTACTTGCTCGCAAATTGAGGGAAGAAGCACGCCGATCAGCTATGACCTGTGAGGTGAAAGTCTCTACCATTGTGACAGAGCCATGGAACGTTCATTGAATACGGAGGGAAGTTACCTGTGAAAGCGCCTCACCCCCAGCAATTGGTCCTACTCGAGTTACAAAAGCTCGACCAGAAGGAATCTTCGCTCCGCCACCGCCGTCAATCCCATCCCGCACATGAAACCGTGCGCGAACTGGCTGCTCGTCTTGCTGATCTGCGCCGTGCAGCAGTGTCGCAAAGCGCGGTGATTTCGGACTGTGAGCGTGAGAGCGGACGCATCGAAGAAGAAATTGAACGCGTGCGCCAACGTCGTGATCGTCAAAGTGAAAGAATCGAAAAGAACCAGGTTCCCCTGCGCGATATCAATTCCATGCAGCACGAAATTGCACAGATGGATGAGCGCATCAAACGCCTCGAGGAAGACCAACTTTCCGCAGAGGAACGAACCGATGCGGCAAGAAACGCTCAAACTCAGATGAACGCTGAAGCAGAAGCAATTGAAGCCGATGTTGAGTCAACAAAGGCTCGCTTCCTTGAAGAAACCGCCGAACTTGACGATGAACTTCGCAGCGTGATTGCGCAGCGACGTGAGCGTGCTGCTCAGATCGATGATGCTCTTCTTGAAGAGTACGAGGCCGCGCGTGAGAAGAACGGCGCCCTTGCTGTGATCGAGGTACGGGACGGTAACCCTATGGGATTTGCTGAACTTTCACCGATGGAACTCGAGCGCATCCGCCTCACCCCCAGCGACGAACTGTACTTCGCGGAAGATACCGGACAGATTGTCGTTCGGACCCGAAGCTAAAACAAAGAAAAGCCCCGAGATACGGGGCTTTTCTTTTATTCCTCAGCGGTGACCAGAGTCAGAGTACACGTGCTTCCATGGACGTGAGTTGAGCGTGGCGGCGATACCTCAATTGCTTTGACGCGACTTGTCACTCCGTGTGCATCGCAAGTGTGAATCCTGGGAATGATGTCGTGGAGCGCTTCTTTAAGTTCTATTTCCTGAGTGATGGCGGAGGCAACGGGGGCAAGTGCGGCAGCGAGGATTCCACGCCACTTCTTTGCATTGTGCGAGACAACGCTTCGTTTCCCGTCTTTTTCGCGCTCAACGCGAACGTCCCACAGATGCGCCCACTGAGCAGTACAAGCATTCTTGTAGTCACTTGAGCGGCAATCAAGGATTGTGTGCCCAGCATAGTGATCTTTCAGTTCTTCGTTGAGAACTCGGCGCCACAGGGAGGAGATTTTTCCGAGCGGAGGTAAGGCCGCACCCATTGCAAGGCGGTGGAGGGGAATCATGTCGTCAGCGCGAAGCACTCCAAAGATTCCCGAGAAGATGAGGATGTGTCGAGCATCTGATCCTTCCCAGATAGTCGGGTTGTGCTCGCGAAGGGCTTCGTAAAGCACACCAGTGAATACTGTTGATGCCGGGGCGCAAGGCTGGTTCATGAGGGCACGGTTGGCAACAAGTTCTGCTTCGTGCTTCGCGCCGATATTGAAGATGCGCTGCGCTGTTTGGGGCTCGGTGATTCGAGCACAGGCGTTTATTATTTCCGCGCGAGTTGAATTCAAGATCGGAAACGACAGCGAATCAAGGTTCAGATTGGGGCCGTCGCTGGGTGCATTCTTGCCTTCTGAGGGCGGTAACCAGATATCCACAACTCCACACTAGTGATAAACGCGCTAAACTTCCCTGTGCATACGAGTTGGCTGGGCGGCCGCGCGACTTTAAGTCTCGAGGAACGTCCGGGCTCCACAGGGCAGGGATGGTGGCTAACAGCCACCCGGGGTGACCCGCGGGAAAGTGCCACAGAAAAGAAACCGCTGCGTCAGCAGTAAGGGTGAAAAGGTGAGGTAAGAGCTCACCAGCGTTGCGGGTGACCGCATCGGCTTGGTAAACCCCATCCGGAGCAAGACCGAGCAGCAGACGTAAAAAGAATTGCCCGTTCGATGTCTGCGGGTAGGTTGCTTGAGGCCATCGGCAACGGTGGTCCTAGATAGATGGTCGCCACTACGAAAGTAGGACAAAACCCGGCGTACAGGCTGACTCGAATGCACTTGAGGGCCGCTTGGTAATCCAAGCGGCCCTCAAAATATGGTCGTAAGGGAGAATCCCTCCTCTGTGTTATGCGCGAGACTCGCGTGCGGCCTCGAAAGCTGCTCCGACAATGCCGGCAGTGTTGCGCAAGATTGCCGGTACAACGGGAGTACGCAGGTTCAAAAGCGGGAGGAACTTCTCATGGTTGGCGCTCACGCCGCCACCGATGACAAAGAGATCGGGGGAGAAGAGCATCTCAACGTGTGAGTAGTAGCGCTGAAGACGACCAGCCCAGGTCACCCAATCCAGATTCTGTGCTGTTTTTTTGGCCCGCCGAAGCCTGAGTTTCGGCATCGTGGCCGTCGATCTCGAGGTGGCCGAGCTCGGAGTTGGGGAGAAGGATCCCGTCATTGATGATCGCCGAGCCGATTCCAGTTCCTAGAGTCGTCACAATGACGACACCGGGAACGCCTCGTGCAGCGCCGTATATTGCCTCGCCAAGTCCCGCAGCATCCGCATCGTTAAGGGCGACGATCGTGCGCCCAAGATGACGGTCCATGAGCTCGACGACATCGATTCCCGCCCAGGAAGGATCGAGGTTAGCCATGAAAGGAACGCGCCCGTGCACGATGGGAGCGGGGAAAGTGATCCCAACCGGCATTTCTGGTGTGACGCCAAGTGTTTCAAGGACCTGACCGCACACCCTGTGCAACAGCATCTGGCGTTGCAGGGAGGGCGTTTCAATAAGAACACTCTCGCCGGAGTATGTTCCCGTTGTGAGGTCGACAAGTGCGCCTTTGACGCCTGAACCGCCGATATCAATTCCGCATGCGAGTTTCATGTTCTTCTCCTTTGAGTGGCCGCACTACTAAGAATAACTGCCATCCAGAACGGATAAAAATTTGCTGCTGTATCAGGGGAGAGTGAGGATTTCTGCGCCGTCTTCAGTCACGACGATCGTGTGCTCGAATTGTGCTGATCGGCCGCGATCCTTCGTGACGACAGTCCAATCGTCATCCCACTGCTCCCACTCAATTCCGCCCAGATTGAGCATGGGTTCGATGGTGAAAACCATGCCTTCTTCCATGACTTCGTTATGCGCAGGAGCCGCATCGTAGTGGGGAACAATCAAGCCTGAGTGGAATGCTTCACCGACGCCGTGCCCGGTAAAATCACGAACGACACCGTAGTCAAAGCGATGCGCATAGGGATTCAATCACTCGACCGATGACGTTAATCTCGCGACCGGGGCGCACAGCTTTGATGCCACGCATCATCGCGTTACGGGTACGTTCAATGAGGAGATGGGACTCTTCATCCACATTTCCTACCTCGAACATCGCGCAGGTATCTCCGTGAACACCGTCGTAGTACGCCGTGATATCGACATTGACAATATCGCCATCTTCGAGGGGACGATCATCAGGGATGCCGTGGCAGATTACTTCATTAATCGAGGTGCACAGGGACTTGGGGAATCCCATGTAACCCAGACATGAAGGGTAGGCATTGTGCGAAATGATGAACTCGTGGCCTATACGGTCCAGTTCGTCAGTCGTTATCCCGGGACGAACTGCTTCCCCGACTACTTGCAGTGCCTGAGCTGCGATACGGCCGGCCACACGGATTTTTTCAATCGTTTCGGGGCTTTTAATATCGCCGGCAGTGACGACTTCGGGACCTGAGTGATACATGTACTCAGGACGGTCGATGTGTGCGGGAACCGCACGACGCGGTGAGATCTTGCCGGGCTTTAAAGATCCAAGTGGAGCACGCTTTGCGCCAAGTGATTGTGACATTGTTGATTCAACCTCATTCACTACGGTAGTTATCTGAACCGGGAAAATCGCCACTGCGAACGGCGGAAATGTAGCTGCCTGCTGCCGATTCAAGTTCACGGCCGAGTTCGGCAAAGCGACGGGCAAAAGATGGTGACCATGAGGTCATACCAGCCATATCGGACCATACGAGGACCTGTCCGTCCGTGTGAGGGCCTGCTCCGATTCCGATCGTAATGATGGAAAGCTCCTTTGTTAGCTGCGTTGCAACGGGCTCGGGAACCATTTCGAAAACCACTGCGAATGCGCCGGCCGCTTCTAATGCGCGAGCATCTTCCATCAGCTTTCTCGCGCCCTCTCCGCGTCCTTGCATGCGCGGGCCTCCCAAGGAATTTTCCGATTGGGGGGTATATCCAAGGTGGGCAACGACGGGGATCCCCCCGCTTGTAAGCAGAGCAACAGTTTCAGCTCGCGCCGCGCCGCCTTCGAGTTTGACGGCGTGTGCGCCGGCTTTCATGAGTCGCACCGCACTGGTGAAAGCCTGCTCGGGCGAGGCCTCGTAGGCGCCGAAAGGAAGGTCCGCGACGATCAAAGCACGGGACGCTGAGCGGGAAACAGCCGCAGTTGCGCGTTCCATATCATCGAGGGTTACGGGAAGAGTAGAGGAATACCCCAGCACAACATTACCCAGCGAATCCCCAACCAAAATCATATCGATCCCCGCCCGATCAAAGATCGAAGCGGTGAGAGCGTCATAGGCGGTCAACATTGAAATCTTCACGCCCTGTTCTTTAGCCGCCTGGAGATGCTGAATACGGATGCGCTTCTTATCCAGCGGTCCACGTTCGGGCTGTGGCGAGATTGAAGGCAGGGAAGCTGAAGCAGTTGAATCGTCAGCGAGATAACCCGTCATTGTTGTCCTTTCGTCGCACTTTGAGAGTAGTCCGCACTGCGACTTCATTCCAGCCGGAAGAAGCTGTTGACCTACAATGGAAGAAATCCTCGTCCTGTCACGAGGCAAAATGCTGACCCAATCATAGGAGAGTAGGACATGACCGGCACCGCTGGTGGCCTCAATCCCTTAGATGAGCACGCAATCGAAGAGCTTGTCACTCAGGCAACGCAGGCGATCGCTCACACTGAAGACCTCGATGAATTGAAGGCCGTGCGCCTGGAGTTTATGGGAGACTCGGCTGCTCTCGTCCAGGCAAACCGCGGTATCGGCAAACTCGATCCGAAAGATCGCGGTCTTGCCGGTCGCCTGCTGGGATCTGCGCGTTCGCAGATTAGTGCAGCTCTGCAGGAACGCCAGGAGCTCCTTCAAGAACGCCACGATGCGCAAGTTTTTGGTCAGCGAGGCCGTGGACATCACGATCCCGACCGCTCGTGCTCGCGCAGGCGTCCCGTCATCCCCTCGAAACAATCATGGAAGAGATCTCAGATTTCTTCATCGGCATGGGATGGCAAATTGCCGAAGGACCGGAAATTGAACATGAATGGTTCAACTTCGACTCCTTGAATTTCGATATTGATCACCCCGCACGTCAGATGCAGGACACTCTCTACATCGATGGACGCAGCGTTGGGGGAGATAGCGAAGAAGACGCTCACCTCGTGATGCGTACGCACACCTCTCCGGTGCAGTCGCGTTCAATCCTTTCTCGAGGCGTGCCGCTGTACATGGCGTGCCCCGGTAAGGTTTTCCGCTCCGATGCGCTTGATGCGACCCACACTCCGGTCTTCCACCAGGTTGAGGGCCTTGCAATCGATCGTGGGCTGACAATGGCTCATTTGAAGGGCGTGCTCGATCACTTTGCCCGCCACATGTTCGGCCCCGATGCAAAGACCCGTTTGCGTCCTTCCTTCTTTCCCTTTACCGAACCCAGCGCGGAGATGGATTTGTGGTTCCCCAGAAGAAGGGCGGAGCCGGATGGATCGAATGGGGTGGCTGCGGAATGGTTAACCCGAATGTGCTTCGAGCAACGGGAATCGATCCCGAGGTCTACACGGGTATCGCATTTGGTGTTGGCGTTGAACGCACGCTGATGCTTCGTGACGGCATTGCCGATATGCACGACATCGTTGAAGGAGATGTGCGTTTCTCCGAGCAATTCGGTGTTAACGGAATGGGAAGGGGCAACTGAAATGCCAATGGTTCCAATGAGCTGGCTGCGCGACTATGTCGATGCAGACCCGGCGATGACGACCGAAGAACTCGCGGCTGCCTTGGTTCGCGTCGGACTCGAAGAAGAAACCATCCACCCCGCACGCGTTACTGGGCCTCTCGTGGCGGGCCGTGTGCTCAGCCGCGAAGAATTCGAAGCCTCAAATGGCAAGACGGTCAACTACTGCCGGGTGGACGTCGGAGAACATAATGACGCGCCCGGCACTGGAAAAGAGCCTAGTGATCTTCCCTCACGTGGCATTATCTGCGGTGCACACAACTTTGATGTCGACGACCTGGTTGTTGTTTCCCTGCCGGGTGCCGTTCTTCCTGGGCCCTTTGAGATTGCTGCACGAAAGACCTACGGCCACATCTCTGATGGCATGATGTGCTCGGCGCGCGAACTTGGCTTGGGTGAGGACCATAACGGCATCATCGTTTTGCAGAAGGACTTCCCGGATGCAGATCTTCCTGCTGTTGGCCAGAGCGTGATTTCTTTCCTTGGTTTGGGCGAGGAAGTTCTTGAGATCAATGTGACGCCGGATCGCGGGTACTGCTTCTCGATGCGAGGAGTCGCGCGCGAATTCTCCCATTCGACGGGTTCGGCTTTCCGCGACCCGGGTCTTGTGGGCACTCTCGTTGAGTCCGTTCCCGCGGCGAACGAGGCCGGGTTCCCCGTTGTTGTCGCTGATGACGCGCCCATTCACGGACGCTGCGGCGCGGATCGCTTTGTGACTCGGATCGTGCGCGGGGTCAATCCTGCAGCTCCCACGCCTCGTTGGATGGTTGAACGCCTCGAAATGGCGGGAATGCGCTCGCTTTCTTTGGCAGTGGATATCACCAATTACGTGATGCTTGATCTTGGGCAGCCAATGCACGCCTACGATCTTGCCGCTCTTGAAGCTCCGATCGTTGTTCGTCGCGCACGCTTGGGTGAAGAACTGACGACTCTGGATGAGGTTGCGCGCACTTTGGATCCCGAGGATTTAGTCATTTCTGATTCGCCTAGTGGTGAGGAAGGTTCGCGCCTTCTGGGGATCGCCGGTGTGATGGGCGGTGCCTATTCTGAGGTCGAGGAATCGACGACTGACATCCTTCTTGAGGCCGCGCACTTCGACGCTGTATCGATCGCGCGTTCCTCTCGTCGTCATAAATTGCATTCCGAGGCCGCGAAGCGTTTTGAACGTGGAACTGACCCGCTCCTTCCTGCGGTCGCAGCACAGCGTGCTGTTGATCTCCTCGTGCAATACGGTGGCGGTCATGCGGATCCTGCAGTCTTTGATCTCAATAACTTGCCTGAACCGACAAGCTACGAGTTCGCACTCAGTGATGCTGAGCGTTTGACCGGAGTTGTCTACTCGCCAGAACGCGTTCGCCAGCTGCTCGAAGAAGTTGGCTGCACGATCAAGGATATTGACGATGAGCGTGTGCTCGTGACTCCTCCCTCATGGCGCCCTGACTTGACGGGAGCGGCTCACTTTGTCGAGGAAATCGCGCGTCTTGATGGCTATGACAATATTCCTTCGGTTCTTCCGACTGCTCCTGCTGGAACGGGCCTGACTCTTGCCCAGCGAGCGCGACGTTTGGTCGCTCAAGGACTCGCACATGCAGGTCTGACGCAGGTAGAGAGCTACCCCTTCGTCTCTGATTCTTTCGATCGCCAGGGAATGAAGGAAGATGATCCTCGCCGCCAAGCGGTCAAGCTGCGTAATCCTCTTGCTGATGATGCGCCGCTGCTACGTACCTCGGTTTTGGACACTCTTCTTGATGTCGCGGCCCGCAACTGCGCGCGCGGCATTCCTTCGGTTGCGATTTATGAAGTTGCGAAGGTGGTGCACAGTCAGGGCGTTGTTCCTACAGGATTGATCTCGGCCGAGCGCCGTCCCAGTGATGAACAGCTTGCTGCATTGGAAGCTGGAACTCCTTTGCAGCCCTGGCATGTTGGTGCTGTTCTCGCGGGTCAAGCATTGCCGGCAGGAATCCTCTCCGCTCAGCGTTCTTTCGATTGGGCGGACGCAGTCAGGCGGTGCGATCGATTGCGGACCAGCTGGGCGTACGCATCGAGGTGACGCGTGCGTGGCTTGCGCAGCCGACAATGCACAAGGGCCCTCGTCTTCCCGAGGCAGCAACGGATCCCGCTGAAGTTGCCCCCTTCCATCCGGGGCGGGTTGCGCGAATCTTTGCACGAAAGGGTAAGGATTTCGTCGAACTTGCCTTGGCGGGGAGCTCTCCCCGAAGACCTGCAAGGCTTTCGGGCTTCCGGCGCGTTCATGTGCCTTCGAGTTGGATGTTGATGCACTGATTACTCTCATCAGTGATGAGCCTTTGCAAGTGAAGCCTGTGTCGACGTATCCGGCAGCGAAGGAAGATCTTGCTCTGGTTGTTGCCAATGACCTGCCTGTTTCGCGCGTCGAGCAGGTTATTCGCCAGGCGGCAGGCGCTCTCATCGAGGATCTCTCGCTCTTCGACGTATACGAGGGCGACCAGGTTCCTGAAGGCTTCCGTTCTTTGGCCTTCTCGCTGCGTCTTCGCGCCAGTGATCACACTCTGACTCCGGATGAGGTGCAGAAGGTCCGTGCAGACGTCATTGCAAAGACAGAAAAGGTTTTAGGGGCAACGCTTCGCGGGTGATCTGGTTGCGCCTTGTTAGGGATGAAACCAGACTCGTGTGTGAAGGAGTATCAATGAAGGTTTTTGCTGACTGCAGCTTCGCAGCATGGGGCAACTACAGAAGTTGCAGAAGCGATTGCTCGCAGGCTGAAGGCTGATGGCCTCGAGGTTGTTTGTAAACCGCCGCAAGATGTTGACTCTCTTGAAGGATTTGACGCTGTTATTTGTGGCTCCGCTGTTTACATGACTCAGTGGATGCCCAGCGCCCATGATTTTATGGAGCGTTTTGCGCAAGAACTGCACAAGATGCCGGTGTGGGCTTTTTCCGTTGGAATGAACGGCGTCCCCAAGCACGTTCCTCAGGATCCCAGCCGGATTGGTCCCGTGCTCACGCGTATCGATGCGAAGGAGTTGCGTTCTTTTGCGGGACGCTACGATCCTTCTCTTCTCTCGCTTCGTGAGAGGGCGATCGTTCGCCTCGCGGGTGCGGTGGAAGGCGATTTCCGTGACTGGGATGCAATCGATGATTGGGCTCACAGCATTGCTCAAGAGCTGACACGTCAATAGCTTTGATATTTCACGGTTGAATGCCGACGGAAGGGGGCCTATGCGATCCGATTTTCGCATAGGCCCCCTTCCTCCCTTATACTTGCCTGAACGGGAGTGGAGTCAACGTCGATTCGCGACTAATTAAGGGGATTTTGATGTCATCTGAAGCGACACCGCAGACGAAGGCTGGACGCCATGCGGCAATTCGCAATCTGTTAGTCTCCCAAACTATTAGTTCTCAGGAACAACTGCGTTCCGCTTTGGGGACTCTCGGAATTGAGGTCACCCAGGCGACTTTGTCTCGTGATCTCATGGAAATGCGCGCGACGAAAATGCGTGACCGCTCGGGTACCTTGATTTATTCGGTCCCTAACGCAGATGGTTCTCAATCGCACGAAGCTGAGGCCAGCGTTGAGCGCTTGCAGCGGTGGCTGCAAACCCTTCTTGTGACCTCAACCTGCGTCGGGAATCAATTGGTTTTGCGCACTTTGGTTGGCGCTGCAAACCTTTTGGGTTCAGCTCTCGACGTTGCTCGTATCGACGATGTCGTGGGAACAATCGCCGGCGACGACACGGTTTTGATCATCTGCACGTCCGATCAGGGAGCACTCAACGCTCAGGAATATTTGACCTCTCTGGCCGGAGGGGCATCGCATCAAAGCGTCTTGTAAGTGGCGATTTGCGTGAAGAAAATCGCTGTCTAGAACATGCCCGTTAGCCGTGTGGCTAGCGGGCATGCCTTCTTGCGGCTATTCTCCCTACTGGAACTGGTTCTAGTCTTGAGGAATTACGTGAGTACAACAGTGAGTTCGAGGGCCGAATCTCTACTGCCGGCCGTGGGCGTTGCGATATTCTTCTTGGCTTTTGGCGGCCAGGGGGTACGTAATCTCTTTGGCTGGGTCGGTTTCGGCATCATTACAGGAATTGTTCTTATCGCCGCATGGATCATTTTCTTCCTTGCGGGTAGAACAGTGACACTGCGCCGGGTGTCTCTTTCGGTTTCTTCCTACATTCTGGTCTGCTGTTTATCGGTAATTTGGAGCCAATATCGTTTGGAGACTTTTGGCTCAGCATTGATTACTCTTGCGACCAGTTCAGCAGGGGTTTTAGTCGCGATTGCATTCCCTCTTCGACAGATGCTGGATGTGTTCACTCAAGCGATGAAGATCATCATCGCTGCCTCCTACGCCCTCGAATTATGGGTGTCCTTGGTGGTTGGACACCGCATACCGCCGATGTATATGCGCAATTGGAAAGAAGTCCCGGAACTCTATTACTGGGTGAATGATGCTCTCTTCAAAGGCGGGCCGATTCAGGGTTTTGTCGGAAACCGGAATCCGCTTGCTTTCATTGCGCTTCTGCTCATGCTCTGTGTTTTAGTTCTCTGGATCGAGGACAAGAAACACCACGTAAGTAATGGAGCATGGCTCCTTGCGTGTGTGGGCATTTTAGTTTTGACCGGTTCGGCAACCGTTTTCGTTGCAATGCTCGTCTCAGTGAGCGCCCTTGTTTTCTTTTTGATTATTCGCCGCTTGGGCTTTTATGAACGTCGCTTCGCTGTCCGTGTTGCTCTCACCGCCGCGGCAAGTTTCGTCTTGGTCGCCGTCATCATGAAGGATCAAGTCACTATCTTGCTCGGTCGCAGTTCCGATATGACTGGTCGAGGTGTGATCTGGCAGAAACTCTTGGAGCTGTGGCAACAGCACCCCTTCTTCGGATGGGGGTGGGTTGTCTTGTGGCCACCGTGGTTGCCGCTGTTTAAGAACCTGGTTGTTCGTCCCGATGGCACTCCGACAATGCAGGCGCACAATGCCTACATTGAAGCTTTGTTCCAGACCGGAATCGTCGGTCTGATGCTTTTGGCCTTCGCTGTTTTGTGGGTGATGATTCGCATTTTCCGAGTTGCGCTACGCGATCTTGAAACTGACTTAGTGCCGACTTTGGCTGCAGTTCTGATGTTGGCAATGTTTGTGCAGTCCTTTACGGAGTCGCGCCTCTTGACTGAAGGGAATTGGGTGCTCTTCGTTGCCTTTGCAACTTGGCTGAAGGTTCGTGCAGAGTCTTACGACTTCCATCCTCCCCGACGAGCCATCTCCGGGGAACAAACCAGCGCCACTGTGGCCTCGTAAAGGTCAAATGAACGCTTCTACGGAGGCGAGCACTTTTCACGTAAACTATGACTCGTATGTCATTCCAATGGGAAGAGGAAAAATCAGTGACCGATATTATTGACGACCTCCAATGGCGTGGTCTGATTGCTCAGCACACCGACCTTGACGCGCTTCGCGCTCACTTCGCTGCGGGCCCGGTCACTTTCTATTGCGGCTATGATCCCACTGCGCCCTCTCTTCACCATGGGCACCTGGTTCAGCTGATCGTTATGCGTCACCTGCAACTGGCTGGACATAAACCGCTTGCTCTTGTCGGCGGTGCGACGGGCCAGATTGGGGATCCTCGGCAAAGCGGCGAGCGTCAGCTTCAACCGACTGAAGTTGTCCAGGGGTGGGCCGACCGTTTGCGCGCGCAGATTTCGCGCTTCTTGGACTTCGAGGGGCCTGCGGCTGCCCGTATGGTCAATAACCTGGATTGGACTCAGGAGATGAGTGCAATCGATCTTCTGCGCGGGATTGGTAAGTACTTCCGCGTGGGTACCATGCTGAACAAGGACATTGTTGCTCGTCGTATCGCTTCTGATGAAGGTATTTCCCTACACCGAGTTTTTCCTACCAGGTTCTCCAGGCGAACGACTACCTTGAGCTCTTCCGTCGTTACGGTTGCACGCTCGAGACCGGTGGAAACGACCAGTGGGGCAATATGGTTGGCGGCGTCGATCTGATTCACAAGGTCGAGGGCGCTGATACCCACGTTATGACGACGCCGATCATCACCAAGGCTGACGGCACGAAGTTTGGCAAGTCTGAAGGTGGAGCAATTTGGCTCGACCCCGAGATGATGAGTCCGTACGCCTTCTATCAGTTCTGGTTGCAGGGTCGCCGATGACGACGTCGTTCGTTTCTTGAAGATCTTCACCTTCTTGTCGCGCGAGGAAATTGAGGCGCTTGAGGTTGAGGTTGCCGAGCGCCCGCATGAGCGTGCTGCCCAGAAGGCTTTGGCTGCGAGTGTGACTGCTTTGGTTCACGGCGACGAGGAGCTTGCGCGCGTTCAGGCTGCGACCGAAGCGCTGTGGGGGAGTGGAGACCTTTCTTCCATTGACGAGGCCACTCTGGCAGCAGCCACCAGTGACCTTCCTCGTGCGGAGCTTTCTTTGGGAGACTCTCTTATCGATGCTCTTGTCGAAACTGGACTGGAGAAGGGGCGTAGTGCCGCACGTCGGACCCTCGCGGGCGGTGGAGCCTACGTCAATAAGGTGAAAGTTGAAGACGAAGAGGCCGTGCTGGGCGTCGATGACCTGTTGGCAGGCGGCTTGGTTTTGATTCGTAAGGGTCGTAGGAATCTGGCTGTTGTCGCGGTCCGATGAGCCGTTTTTAAAGGTGTGCTCGTCATCATAGTGTTTTGATTTGACGACGGGCCCCAAAACGGCCTAATCTATAACTCGTTGCGCTGAGGGCTACGGAAACGTTGCAAAGCGCGAAAGCCCCTTTGAGATTCACCTCGGGTGAATTGCAAATGTGGGGGTGTTGTTTGTGAACTCGATAGTGTGTTTGTTTTTTTGTTTTTTTATGCCTGTTTTTTTGTTTTTTTGAGTATTTTTGGTTGGGATTGCTTGCCACGGTTTTTTTGTGGTGGGTTTTCCGGGCTTATTGTTTTTACAGTTTTGTTCGGAGAGTTTGATCCTGGCTCAGGACGAACGCTGGCGGCGTGCTTAACACATGCAAGTCGAACGCTGAAGGCTCAGCTTGCTGGGCTGGATGAGTGGCGAACGGGTGAGTAACACGTGAGTAACCTGCCCTCTTCTTTGGGATAACGGTCGGAAACGGCTGCTAATACCGGGTATTCACTGTCCTTCGCATGGGGGTGGTGGAAAGGTTTTTTTCTGGTGGGGGATGGGCTCGCGGCCTATCAGCTTGTTGGTGGGGTGATGGCTTACCAAGGCTTTTGACGGGTAACCGGCCTGAGAGGGTGACCGGTCACATTGGGACTGAGATACGGCCCAGACTCCTACGGGAGGCAGCAGTGGGGAATATTGCACAATGGGCGAAAGCCTGATGCAGCGACGCCGCGTGAGGGATGAAGGCCTTCGGGTTGTAAACCTCTTTCGCTCATGGTCAAGCCGCAACTTAAGGGTTGTGGTGAGGGTAGTGGGTAAAGAAGCACCGGCTAACTACGTGCCAGCAGCCGCGGTAATACGTAGGGTGCGAGCGTTGTCCGGAATTATTGGGCGTAAAGGGCTTGTAGGCGGTTTGTCGCGTCTGCCGTGAAATCCTCTGGCTTAACTGGGGGCGTGCGGTGGGTACGGGCAGACTTGAGTGCGGTAGGGGAGACTGGAACTCCTGGTGTAGCGGTGGAATGCGCAGATATCAGGAAGAACACCGGTGGCGAAGGCGGGTCTCTGGGCCGTTACTGACGCTGAGGAGCGAAAGCGTGGGGAGCGAACAGGATTAGATACCCCTGGTAGTCCACGCTGTAAACGTTGGGCACTAGGTGTGGGGGCCACCCGTGGTTTCTGCGCCGTAGCTAACGCTTTAAGTGCCCCGCCTGGGGAGTACGGCCGCAAGGCTAAAACTCAAAGGAATTGACGGGGGCCCGCACAAGCGGCGGAGCATGCGGATTAATTCGATGCAACGCGAAGAACCTTACCAAGGCTTGACATGCACGGCGGCACTGCAGAGATGTGGTGGCATTTAGTTGGTCGTGTGCAGGTGGTGCATGGTTGTCGTCAGCTCGTGTCGTGAGATGTTGGGTTAAGTCCCGCAACGAGCGCAACCCTTGCCCCTATGTTGCCAGCACGTTATGGTGGGGACTCATGGGAGACTGCCGGGGTCAACTCGGAGGAAGGTGGGGATGACGTCAAATCATCATGCCCCTTATGTCTTGGGCTTCACGCATGCTACAATGGCTGGTACAGAGGGTTGCGATACTGTGAGGTGGAGCGAATCCCTTAAAGCCGGTCTCAGTTCGGATTGGGGTCTGCAACTCGACCCCATGAAGGTGGAGTCGCTAGTAATCGCAGATCAGCAACGCTGCGGTGAATACGTTCTCGGGCCTTGTACACACCGCCCGTCACGTCACGAAAGTTGGTAACACCCGAAGCCCATGGCCCTAACCGTTTTGGGGGAGTGGTCGAAGGTGGGATTGGCGATTGGGACGAAGTCGTAACAAGGTAGCCGTACCGGAAGGTGCGGCTGGATCACCTCCTTTCTAGGGAGCCCATTTTAGGGGATGCGCACTTAGCTTTTGCGGTTGGGTGTGTGTTTCTTGTGCCTGCATTAAGTCACTGCCCACCTGGGTGGTGGGTGTGGGTGCGTTTTTGGGTTGGGCATAAATTGTTGTGCAAGAGGCAAGCATGCTGTCGGGTTCACGTTCAACACCTGTTGGGCGAGTAGCCCATGACTGTTGGCACCAGGGTTTTTTGGTGTTGGTGGTTGTGTGGTGTGTTGTTTGTGATCTGTATAGTGGTTGATGAGCATCTTTATTGCAATTGAAACCTGTTCTCTAAAAATTTTTTTGTTTTTAGGGTTTTTGTTTCTTTTTTTGTTTTTTTGTGTCTGTGGTTTTGTTTTAGTTTTTTTGTGGGCATTCGGTGGATGCCTTGGCACTCAGAGCTGATGAAGGACGTGGCGGTCTGCGATATGCCTTAGGGGAGTTGACGAGCGAGCGTTGATCTAAGGATTTCCGAATGGGGAACCTAGCTGGTGTTATGGCCAGTTACCATCACTTGAATGAAATAGGGTGGTGGGGGAACGCGGGGAAGTGAAACATCTCAGTACCCGTAGGAGAAGATATTCCGTGAGTAGTGGCGAGCGAAAGCGGAGGAGGCTAAACCTTGTGCGTGTGATAGGCGGCGGCCGTTGCGCATGGGGTGTTGTGGGGGCATGATCGTTCGCCTTCTGCCGGGGGTGGGCATGGTGTGTTGTTGGTGGTTGAACCTCTTGGGATGGGGGACCGTAGTGCGTGATAGTCGCGTAGGCCAGCCGGTGGCGCATTGTGTGGGTTGTGTTCCCGAGTAGTGCGGGACTCGTGAAATCTCGTGTGAATCTGCCAGGACCACCTGGTAAGCCTAAATACTACTGAGTGACCGATAGTGCATAGTACCGTGAGGGAATGGTGAAAAAGTACCCCGGGAGGGGAGTGAAATAGTACCTGAAACCGGATGCTTTTAAGCCGTCAGAGCCTTGTGGGGTGATGGCGTGCCTTTTGAAGAATGAGCCTGCGAGTCAGTGGCATGTGGCGTGCTTAACCCGTGTGGGGTATGCGTAGCGAAAGCGAGTCTGAAATATGGCGTTTGTCGCGTGTTCTGGACCCGAAGCGGGGTGATCTACCCATGGCCAGGTTGAAGCAAGGGTAAGACTTTGTGGAGGACCGAACCCACCAGGGTTGAAAAACCTGGGGGATGAGCTGTGGGTAGGGGTGAAAGGCCAATCAAACTCCGTGATAGCTGGTTCTCCCCGAAATGCATTTAGGTGCAGCGTTGTGTGGTTCCTGTTGGAGGTAGAGCTACTGGATGGCCGATGGGCCCTGTGGGTTACTGACGTCAGCCAAACTCCGAATGCCAATAGGGTTGAGCATGGCAGTGAGACTGCGGGGGATAAGCTTCGTAGTCGAGAGGAAACAGCCCAGATCATCAGCTAAGGCCCCTAAGTGTGCGCTAAGTGGGAAAGGATGTGGAGTCGCGGTGACAACCAGGAGGTTGGCTTAGAAGCAGCCATCCTTGAAAGAGTGCGTAATAGCTCACTGGTCAAGTGATTTCGCGCCGACAATGTAGCGGGGCTTAAGCGTACCGCCGAAGCTGTGGCAGCAACACATATAGCTGGCGTCATTGAATGATTGTTGGTGTGTTGTTGGGTAGGGGAGCGTCCTGCATGAGGTGAAGCCTGGGGGAACCTCTGGTGGATTGTGTGGGAGTGAGAATGCAGGCATGAGTAGCGAATCTGCGGTGAGAATCCGCAGCGCCGATTGACTAAGGGTTCCAGGGCTAGGTTTATCCGCCCTGGGTTAGTCGGGTCCTAAGGCGAGGCCGACAGGCGTAGTCGATGGATAACCAGTTGATATTCTGGTACCGCCTAGCAACCGTCCAATACCGAGATCATCATGCTAACCAATTTTGCCGGCCAATACTCGTATCCTTCGGGGTGTGGGTGGAGGTTGGTCTTGGGACCCGGTGGTGGAGGTAAGCGTATTAACAGGGGTGACGCAGAAAGGTAGCTGCAGTGCGCCGGTGGTTTGGCGTATTTAAGGTTGTGGCCCGTCTTCTAGGTAAATCCGGGAGACTTGTGGGTGAGAACTGATGAGGGACGCACGTGTGTGTGGACTTGTGGTGATCCTATGCTGCCGAGAAAAGCCTCGACGCGAGGGGGCAAGGCGCCCGTACCCTAAACCGACTCAGGTGGTCAGGTAGAGTATACCGAGGCGTTCGAGTGAATCATGGTCAAGGAACTCGGCAAAATTCCTCCGTAACTTCGGGAGAAGGAGGACCCTTTAGCTTCCCTGCGCCGCGCGTGCGGGTGGGGCCGGGGGGTCGCAGAGAATAGGGAGAAGCGACTGTTTATCAAAAAAACACAGGTGCGTGCGAAGCCGTAAGGCGATGTATACGCACTGACGCCTGCCCGGTGCTGGAAGGTTAAGAGGAACCGTCAACGCCCTTCGGGTGTGAAGCGGTGAATTTAAGCCCCAGTAAACGGCGGTGGTAACTATAACCATCCTAAGGTAGCGAAATTCCTTGTCGGGTAAGTTCCGACCTGCACGAATGGCGTAACGACTTCTCCGCTGTCTCGACCGTGAACTCGGCGAAATTGCAGTACGAGTAAAGATGCTCGTTTCGCGCAGAAGGACGGAAAGACCCCGGGACCTTTACTATAGCTTGGTATTGGTGTTCGCTTGTGCTTGTGTAGGATAGGTGGGAGACTGTGAAGCTGCGGCGCCAGCCGTGGTGGAGTCGTCGTTGAAATACCATTCTGGTTCAAGCGGTCACCTCAACCTTGGCCCGTGATCCGGGTTGGGGACAGTGCCTGGTGGGTAGTTTAACTGGGGCGGTTGCCTCCCTAAAAATGTAACGGAGGCGCTCAAAGGTTCCCTCAGCCTGGTTGGTAATCAGGTGGCGAGTGCAAGTGTACAAGGGAGCTTGACTGTGAGACCGACGGGTCGAGCAGGTGCGAAAGCAGGAACTAGTGATCCGGCCATGGCACGTGGGTGCGTGGTCGCTCAACGGATAAAAGGTACCCCGGGGATAACAGGCTGATCTTGCCCAAGAGTCCATATCGACGGCATGGTTTGGCACCTCGATGTCGGCTCGTCGCATCCTGGGGCTGGAGTTGGTCCCAAGGGTTGGGCTGTTCGCCCATTAAAGCGGTACGCGAGCTGGGTTCAGAACGTCGTGAGACAGTTCGGTCCCTATCCTCTGTGCGCGTAGGAAACTTGAAAAGGGCCGTCCCTAGTACGAGAGGACCGGGATGGACGAACCTCTGGTGTGCCAGTTGTACCGCCAGGTGCATGGCTGGTTGGCTACGTTCGGGAAAGATAACCGCTGAAAGCATCTAAGCGGGAAACTTGCTTTGAGATGAGGTTTCCACACCCCCAGTGGGTGGAAGGCCCCCGGCAGACTACCGGGTTGATAGGCCAGAGGTGGAAGCACCGCGAGGTGCTCGTGAGCCGACTGGTACTAATGGGCCGACACTAAACACACATCAACCACAACCGGTTGACAGACACTAAAAGAGTGCTCGTCAAACCACTATGCGGATCACAACCAACACAAACCCCCAGCCGCACGCTTGACGCGCGGCACACACTGGGGGCATTCAAGAGAATATGGTTGAACCATCTTGTGGTGGTCATAGCCGCGGGGAAACGCCCAGCATCCATTCCGAACCTGGAAGCTAAGCCCGCAAGCGCCGATGGTACTGCACCTGGGAGGGTGTGGGAGAGTAGGACACCGCCACAACACACGTAACACGTTGTGCCCCGGAACCCAAACGGTCCCGGGGCACAACCATATTCGCGCGGTTACAAGTGAGCCAGCCAAACAACCACGGTAAGGCCCGTCCTTGGGCGTGGTAGACACTCGCATACGACCCATACAACGCTTTCGAAGCGGTTAATCCCACAGTTTTTAGCCATCCACAGGTTGTCAAGCGCGCTGGCTTGTTTGCTAGTCGCCCATTATGCTGGATGCGTTCATAGTTTTAATTCAAGATAGGTGCGGTCGAAGGGCCCGAAGAAAGTAGGAATTGTGGCAGATAGGTTTGACTCCTCGCAGCGTCGTGGACGTGGATCAAGAGGAGACGGCGGTTCATACTCTCGTGGCGATTCTTCTCGTGGACCGCGCCGTTTTGATTCTTCTGATCGACGTTCCTCGCGTGACGGTGGACAAGGTTTCGACCGTCAGGGACGCTTTGGCGATCGTGATAACCGTCGAGGTGGTCGTCGTTTTGATCGTGATGATCGTCGTGGGGGTGAGCGTTCCGATCGTTCGCGTTTTGATCGTGGTGATCAGCGCGATGGTCGTCGTTTTGACCGTTCTGAGCGTGATTTCCGTTCTTCTGACTCTCGTGAGCGTCGCTTTGATGGTGAGCGTTCGGGGCGTTTTGAAAGGGATTCTCGCGACCGTCGTTTCTCCGGACGCGATGACCGCCGCGGTGGTCATCGTTTTGATCGTGATGATCGTCGTGGGGGTGAGCGTTCCGATCGTTCGCGTTTTGATCGTGGTGATCAGCGCGATGGTCGTCGTTTTGACCGTTCTGAGCGTGATTTCCGTTCTTCTGACTCTCGTGAGCGTCGCTTTGATGGTGAGCGTTCGGGGCGTTTTGAAAGGGATTCTCGCGACCGTCGTTTCTCCGGACGCGATGACCGCCGCGGCGCGGGACGCGATTTCCGTGATGCCAAGCGCAGCAGCGCACCCCGTTCGCGCGATGAATACACCGCACCCAACGGTGATGAACCGACAATCCCCGCCGGCGTATCCGCGGAAGAACTCGATAAAGACGCCTTGCGTTCCCTGGCAACTCTATCGGGGATCAACCGCGACATTGTTGCTCGGCACCTCGTTATGGCCGGTCAGCTGATTGACCTTGATCCTGAGCTTGCATACAAGCACGCTAAAGCAGCGGCTTCTCGTGCGGGTCGTGTCGACGTTGTTCGCGAGGCCTCGGCACTCACGGCTTACGCTGCAGGACACTACGAAGAAGCACTGCGCGAGGTGCGCGCGATGCGTCGCTTGCGCGGTGACCTCTCTTTGCGCGCTATTGAAGCCGACTGTGAACGCGGACTTGGGCGTCCCGAGCGCGCGATTGAAATCATCGATCAGACGGATACCTCTCAGCTCGACCTCGCAGAACAGGTTGAGTTGGTTCTTGTCTCTTCAGGTGCGCGCGCAGATCTGGGGCAAAATGAAGTCGGCCTCGTTATTGTCGATGACGCTATTGCTGCTCTTGGAGAGGATGCTGATCCCGAGTTCCTTCGCCGCCTGATGTCGGTTCAGGCGGATCGTCTGCGCGAACTTGGCCGCGATGAGGAAGCGGATCAGGTTGAAGCAAATATTCCTGAAGAGGAAGAAGATCCCGACATCGTCGATGTTGGTCTCTTTGCCGATGCGGATGTCGATGATCGCCGTTCACCCCTGAAGGGTTCGAAGGGAGCGCTCTACACGAACTTTGACGCGGCTCTTCTGGATCTTGACGGTACCGCCTACTCTGGCAAGCTTCCGATCGAGCACGCAGCTACGGCCGCTGAAGAGGCACGTGAAGCCGGACTGAAGATCGGTTTCGTAACGAACAATGCCTCGCGTACTCCGCTCACTGTTGCCGAGCAGCTCAAGGAACTGGGCTTCAAAGCCGAGCCGAAGGACATCATGACCTCGGCAATGGACGTTATCGCTGTCATGAGCGAACACCTCGACGAGGGTGCGTCGGTATACGTAGTTGGCGGAGAAGGTTTGCGTCAAGCACTCCGTGAAGCAGGTTATGTTCTCGTCGACAGTGCTGACGAAGTCCCCGCGGCTGTTGTCCAAGGTTTTGATGCCTCGGTGACATGGACTCAACTGACCGAGGCCGCCTTCGCTTTGCAGCGTGGTGCGCAATACTTTGCGACTAACCTCGACGCAACACTCCCGCAGGAACGCGGATTCGCACTTGGAAATGGTGCACTTGTGCGTGCGGTGAGCTATGCGACCCGTAAGCGCCCGGTTGCGGCAGGCAAGCCTGAGCCTGGTATCTATCAGCGCGCCGCCGAGCTCCTTGATAGCGAGAATCCAATTGCAGTGGGAGACCGCCTCGAAACCGATATTCTCGGCGCCGTCGCGGCCGGAATCCCGGCACTGCACGTTCTTACCGGAGTCCACGACGCTCGCGCAGTGATTTGTGCGCCCAGGGGGCAGCGTCCCAGTTACCTCGCAATGGATATGCGCGGGTTGCTTGAAGAACACCCGTCTCCGAAGCACCACGCGGATGGAACGTGGACCTGCGGCGTCTCGCAGGTCGCGCGACTGCGACGCGATGGTCATCTGACCTTGGATGATGTCGAATTGCGTGAGGGTGCAGTGATCACAATGGATTCCTATCGCGCACTTGCCGCCGCAGCGTGGGATTCGTCCTCTGATCTTGACGTGGTGTGCCCGACTTTGACGGTTGTTGCCAACGATGACCCCTCTGGTGTCTTCGAGGCGCTCGAAGAAGAAACTGTTGAAGCTCCCGTTTCCTTTGCCGAGCAGGCGGTGGGAGACGAGGACGCGCTTGAGTTTCTTCCCGGAGAAGAAGACCTCCAAGAACTCCTGGCCGAGACCGCTGATCTTGAAGAGCAGGACGACTGATTATGCCGTCTGAAGTGAGCGAGACTGGGAGTTCATCCTTGCCCGATAATTTTTGATGAACTTCCAGTCGCGCAGCAGATCGAGTTGCTCGAACAGCTCGATCTGCGCCTTCGGCGCAAACTTGAGGAGCGCGTTGCCCCATGAAATTGCGTCGTATTGATTCGGAACTTGTTCGACGGAACATGGTGCGCTCGCGTTCTCACGCACAAGAGTTGATCGCGCAGCGACGAGTCCTTCTCGATGGACAAATTGTTGAGAAACCCGCGCGCCAAATGGATCCGGCGCAGGCTTTGGTGATCACTCAAGGAGATGATCCGGACTACGTTTCTAGAGGCGCCTTTAAACTTGCAGGTGCTCTCGATGCCTTGGCCGATCGCGCGCCGACTGTTGAAGGACGTCGATGCATGGACGCGGGGGCTTCGACTGGGGGCTTTACTGATGTCCTCCTTCGTCGAGGCGCGGCGAGCGTCGTGGCAGTTGATGTCGGATACGGCCAATTAGCGTGGCGTCTTCAAAGTGACCCCCGTGTGGAAGTCATGGACCGAACGAATGTACGGCTCATGAAAACGGGGGATATTGACCCGGCACCGCAGTTGGTCGTGGGGGATCTTTCATTTATTTCTTTGACCTTGGTGCTTCCTGCCCTGGTTGCTGTAGCGGATCCGCAAGCAGATTTCCTGCTCATGGTTAAACCGCAATTCGAAATTGGTAAGGATCGTCTCGGAAGCGGCGGAGTGGTGAGGAATCTCGATCACCATCGAGAGACCATTGCCAAAGTTATCGAGTGCGCGCGCAATCTTGGTCTTGGAATTGCTGCCGTTGAGGCCTCGCCGCTTCCCGGACCTTCTGGAAACGTCGAGTATTTTTGTATATATGCGCGCTGACCATCCCGAGGCTCTTAAAGAAGATCAAATTCCTGGAGCTATCGACAGAGCAGTCCTCGAGGGGCCTGCTGGACGCACGCGCGCGGCGCACTCTGCGTCTGACGCACAGGAGGGATCGGCCTCGTGAAGAAAATTCTCTTAGTCCGCCACGTCCAACGTCCCGCTGCTATTGCAGCAACTGAAGTCGCAATGCGCGAGTTGGCGCAGCTCGGTATTACCGTAGTCAGTGAAGATCAACTGAAGTCTGAGGGTAACTGGCGCTGAGGCTCCCGAACTTGTTCTGGCAATGGGCGGCGATGGAACGATTCTTGCCGCGGCAGAAAGCGCTCGTCGCTACGACATTCCTCTCTTGGGAATTAACGCCGGACATATGGGTTTCCTTGCCGAGGCCTCTCCTGAATCGATCCCGAAGCTTATGCACCGCCTTGCTACGGGTGATTTTGAAGTTGAGAAGCGTTCAACACTTGACGTCTCGATCAAGCTTCCCGGCGATAACACCATTGAAGACTGGGCACTCAACGACGCAGTTGTGAAGCACACCGATCCAGCGCACCCGGTTCATCTGATTCTCGTTGTCGACGGACAAGATGTTTCGACTTATGGCGCTGACGGCATGATTTTGTCAACGCCGACGGGATCGACGGCCTATTCCTTCTCTGCAGGTGGCCCGGTTGTCTGGCCAGATACTGAGGCTGTGGTCATTTCCCCGATCGCAGCGCATGGTCTCTTTACTCGTCCTCTTGTGGTCGGTCCGAGTTCAACGATCGAAGTATTCATTAACGAAGAGAACTGGAGCGCGCCGGAAGTGTGGTGCGATGGACACCGGCGTACTGTGGCTCCTTCGGGAACATCCGTCGTTGCCAAGGTTTCGGCAAACCCGGTTCGCTTGGTCCGGATGTCACACACTCCCTTTTCTGAGCGCCTCGTGACCAGGTTTAACCTACCCGTGCGGGGGTGGAGAACTCCGGAGGGAAACGCTCCATGATCGAGTCATTGGATATTGACAATCTCGGCGTCATTGAAAGCGCGCACGTTGATTTTGGCCCGCGCTTTACAGTGCTCACGGGGGAGACCGGTGCAGGTAAAACGATGGTGTTGACCTCCCTCAATCTTTTGCTGGGGGACGTGCTGACCCGCAGATGGTTCGCCGAGAAGGGAAGATGAAACCTCCGCACGGGCGAGCGTTGATGGTGTTTTTTTCAGTTCCCTCATCGATCGCTCAAGAGATTGACGAGATGGGCGGGGCCGTTGATGACGGTCTTTTGTATGTTTCTCGTACCGTTCCGCTGAGCGGGCGTTCTCGGGCTGCCTTGGGCGGGCGAGCGATGCCGGCCTCGGCGCTGTCGCGAATTGTCGGCTCATTGGTGACGATTCACGGCCAATCCGACCAGCTGCGTCTGCGTTCGCAAGCAGCTCAGCGCGACGCTTTTGGATTCCTACGGGGATGCTCAGCACAAAGAATTGCTTTCCGCCTATGGGCACGCGTGGAAGAAAGCCGTGGAGATCGCCAATCGTCTGCGCGAAGTACGTCGCTCAAGTAACGAACGCGAAGAAGAAATTGCACGCCTGAGTCAGGCTCTGGAACTTTTTGATACGCTGCGCCCCCGCGAAGGCGAAGAAGAAGAGATGCTCTCGCAGATCCAACGCCTGACGAATACGGAGGATCTGCGTCGCCACGTTGGAGCTTCGCTTGCCTTCCTCGAAGGAGACGAGGACACGGATGGGATTATTGACCTCATTGGGCGGGCGCTGGATTGCCTGCGCGCGGCGGCACGCTTTGATCACTCGCTGAGTTCTATCGGGCAGCGCTTTTAAGCAATCTGCCCTTGAATTATCGGCAGTGCGTGACGATCTTGCACGCTATCTTTCTACTGTCGAGGCCGATCCTGAAGCGCTTGCGGCACTGCATGCCCGTCGTGCGTCTTTGCGCCAGTTGATGGAGGGGCGAGCAGCAGATATTAGCGGACTTCTTGAATGGGAGAAGGAAGCTCGGGCTCGCTTGCAGGCCATGACCGCTGAAGACGACGACCCCGAATCCCTTGAACGAGCTTTGGCGCAGGCTCAAATAGTCGTCCTTGAATGGGGCAACCAGCTTGCTGCCTCACGCCGACACCTTGGTGAGGAATTGAGCGCGAAAGTGACGAACGAACTTCACGCGCTTTCAATGCCGGATGCGAATTTCACTGTGTCATGGGAGGAACATTCGCCCTCATCCACCGGTTTGGAAGATCCGGTCATGCTTTTGCAGCCTCACCCGCAAGCCCCACCACGCCCTCTTGGCGTGGGCGCATCCGGCGGCGAGCTCTCGCGAGTCATGCTGGCTTTGGAAGTGCTTTTGGGTGAACCTGACTCCGATGTGACCTTTATCTTTGACGAGGTCGATTCGGGAATTGGCGGGAAAACCGCCGTAGAAGTGGGAGCTCGTCTTGCTCGTCTTGCCGAGCATCATCAAGTCGTTGTCGTTACTCACCTCGCACAGGTTGCTGCTTATGCGGACCACCATCTTTTCATTGAGAAGAATGACGGACGTACCAGTATCCGTGTGCTCGAAGGAGATGAACGAGCCGGGGAGCTCGCACGGATGATGAGTGGGGATGCGCACTCTGAGGCGGCGCGCCGGCATGCTTATGAGCTCTTGGGGCTGGACATGCCACAATCGAAAGCGTGAGCCAAGAAAAATCAGGACTTTCAGGTAGCAGGAGTACCTCGGTTGAGGGACGCGTATGGATTGCGCGCGATCTCCATCAGAAGATTCCGACAATTGATGAAGACGATTTCCTGCTCATCGAGGATAATGATCTTACGCAGGCAGACGCTGAGCTCATCATTGAAAGTGGCGCACAGCTTGTGATCAATGCGGCGCTATCCGTTACTGGACGCGTGCGTAGCCGAGGCCCTCAGGCGCTGATCAATGCGGGTATTGTTCTTATCGATGATTGTGGATCTGATGTCTGGGCGCTCAAAGACGGCGATTCGATTAGGATCAAGGGATCGGACATCCTCCGAGAAGGCAAACGAGTCGCTCAAGGACACCGCTATGACTCACTGAAGGATCTTCCCTCAGATATTCCGGATGCTGACCAGGCTGTCTCCGATCAACTTCAAGCATTTGAAGCCTCGTCTTCGACCTTCTTGGAATATGAAGGTGCGGGCGTTCTACGAGGAGAAGGCTACCCGGAGCTTGCAACAAAGGTCACTGGCCGTCAGGTCCTGCTGGTGTGTGATTCCCCGCGCGCGAGTCAGCAGTTGCGCGATCTTAGCCAATGGATTCGCGATACGCAACCGCTCGTGGTGGCAGTTGAAGGTGGCGCATTACGCGCAAAGCGTGCGCATCTTAAACCCGCGATTATCGTTGGAGACATGACCGAGGTGCCTGACAAGATCATCCGTTCAGGTGCAGAGATTGTGGTTCCTCGTGCGCATGAAGGGGATCAGGGACGCGACCGTTTGAATCGTATGGGGATCGACTATCATCAGATCGATCTCAGTGCCTCGGCTCAAGATGTGGCTATTAGCCTTCTGAGCTTTTTGGACCCCGCGGCGATCGTCGTCGCTGGCGATGCGCGCGAGCTTGAGGACTACCTTGAACTGCCTCGTTCCGTCGTTACTCCCGCATTCTTAATTCGCTTGCGAGCTGGTGATTTGTTGATTCCGGCCCATGCAGTGAGTGCAACATACCGGAGTCGTATCCGAGGCGGATGGCTGTTCCTCCTTGCATGCGTGCTTTTCGCGTCGATGGGAGTGGCACTCTGGGCTACTCCGTGGGGGCATGACCTCTACATGAGTATCTGGAATTGGATCTCACAATTGTGGTCCCCGTCGAATTCTGCTAGTTCCGATCTAGTCCACTGGACTGAAACTGTCACGTTCTAAGGAAGAAATCATGGTCAACTTTCGCTATCACATCGTGTCTTTGATCGCGGTTTTTGTTGCACTGTGCTTGGGTGTTGTCCTGGGTGCGGGGCCGTTGCAATCGCGTATTTCTTCCGGTTTGACACCCGCCACCTCGACGGCCTCGTCAAATGAAGCACTGGCACAAGCTCAGAACAATGGCAAAATCGAAGCTCGCGCTGTCGCAGAGCTTGCCCAGGGGCGTCTTACAGGATCTCTCAATGGCGTTTCAGTTGCCATCGTGACCGTCCCTGGGAGTGATAGCTCAGATGCTGCTTCCATGCGAGACACTCTTGGAACAGCAGGTGCTCAGGTCGTTGGCGAGATTGAGCTCACGAACACGTGGCTGAGCTCCGACTCGGCAACTTTCCGCAACACACTCGCGACTCCTCTGGCATCGCACCTGACCGGTCTTGCCGGTGATGCCGGTGCAGAAGCAGTCATCGGCCAAGCAATCGTCACTTCTTTGACTCAGAGTGGATCTGAACCTGATCTCGTCAAGCAGATCCTTACCGGGGGCGACACTCCCGTCATGCGCATGACCAAGGACCCGCAGGGCGGTGCCCAGGCTATCGTGGTCGTTGCTCCTCGCGGCGATACTAGTGTGAATACGCAGACAGCAGATCCTTCCTCTCTTGCATCGCAGGCTTCGTGGGAAGGCTTGGCAAAGACAATCGGGAATGCTCCTGCGGGCGGTCTCATCCTGGGTGATGCTTCGACTGATCGTTCTACTCTTACGGCTTTGCGTCGCTCGAATGTTCCGGTAACAACGGTCGACCAGGTTGGAACGACGCAGGGAACAATTTCGGCGGTTTTGGCACTGAAAGATGCCCACTCAAGCGCGCGCTCCTTCGGTGTTGGTAGTGGCGCAAGTGCGATTTTTCCCTCCGGCGCAGTAAGGAATGACCATGACTGAGATTCGCGACGAGCACGTTGCTGTTCGGACACTTTCATCGCGCGAGGTTTTTTTCGGGCAAAGTTTTCGGCATCCAGCGCGATGAATTAGTGCTGAATGAAGCTCAAGAACCGATCCTTCGCGAGTACATGTCTCATCCGGGGGCGGTTGTGATTGTCGCGCTTCGCGGTGACGGGGGAGAAGAAGAGATTCTCCTCGAACGTCAGTACCGTCACCCGGTTCGCGCCAAGCTATGGGAAGTACCCGCTGGACTCCTTGACATTCCGGGAGAAGATCCGCTTGTCGGAGCTCAACGAGAACTTGCCGAAGAAGCAGATCTTGTTGCGCAACGATGGGATGTTCTCCTGGATATCTTTAATTCCCCGGGCTGTTCGTCGGAATCTATCCGAATTTTTCCTCGCACGCGAGCTGTCGCAGACGCAGACTCCCTTTGACCGAGAAGACGAAGAGGCTGATTTTGAATATCAGTGGGTGAAGCTCGATGATGCCGTCACTGCGGCATTGCAGGGGAGCTTGCACAACGCCTCGACGGTCTGTGCTGTTCTTGCAACCGAGGCGGCGCGCAGGCGCGGATGGGACCTCCGCGAGGTTTCCTCCCCGTGGCTTCGATAGATTCAGGACCTTCGGCCCAAATTCTGTGACATGAGTCGCCTGCTCTATCAGGTATTTCGCAACGAAAATGTTGCCTAAAGAGCGTATGATTTTCCTGAGATTCAAGAGTTGTGAATGTAGATTCGCTTGGAGGGCAGCGTGGAAATCAGTGATGCGCGCACCCGGCAGCAGGTGCGTGACCTTGTTGTCGAAAAGGGGCCCGTCACAGCATCGACGATTGCGCGGATCCTTGGATTGACAACCGCTGCGGTGCGCAGACACCTGACGATTCTGCTCTCTGACAGTGAAATTGCAGAGCATGAGTTTACTCAGGTTGGTCGCCGCGGCAGGGGGCGTCCTGCTCGCCACTACGTCGCGACCGCGCGAGCTCACGAAAAGCTCTCAGATAGTTACTCTGACCTAGCAGTCAAAGCATTGGGATATCTCGGGCAAGTTGGCGGGGGAGAAGCTATTGATTCTTTCGCGGCTGCGCGCTCGCGCGAAATTGAGAGGCGCTACGCCTCGACTGTTCGCGAAGCCGGGCATGACCCTCGTTTGCGCGCTCAAGCGCTTGCTGACGCACTGACTGCTGATGGGTACGCGGCGACGGTTCGAGAGATCGGCGGAGGCGGATTCGCAGTGCAGCTGTGTCAAGGCCACTGCCCAATCCGGCAAGTTGCAGGCGATTTTCCGCAACTCTGTGAGGCTGAAACTGCCGCTTTCTCACGACTACTCAATGTTCATGTCCAACGACTTGCAACCCTTGCAGGCGGAGAGCACGTGTGCACGACCCACATCCCCGTGGCGACGCCCGTAATCTCACCCGCAGCGCGAGCCGCTCTTCGCAAGTAGCTCGCACTCAAGTAATAACCGAATTGACGAGGAAAAATATGACCCAGTCACCACCGGTCACCGACGCAACTACTCTGAGTGACGATGAGATCATCAGCTCCATCGGCGCCTATGAGTATGGGTGGCACGATAACGATGACTACTCGAAAGACGTCCCCCTGGGAATCAATGAGTCGGTCGTTCGTTACATCTCCGAGGTAAAGGATGAACCTCAGTGGATGCGTGAACGCCGCCTCAAAGCTTTGGAACTCTTCGAACGTAAGCCGATGCCCACGTGGGGTCCGGATTTGTCGCACGTTGATTTCGATGCTTTTTAAGTACTACGTGCGCCCGACGGATCGTCAGGTGAATGACTGGGAAGATCTCCCCGAAGAAATTCGCGATACCTACGATCGTCTGGGTATTCCAGAGGCCGAAAAGAACCGACTTGTTTCGGGTGTCGCGGCTCAGTATGAGTCCGAGGTTGTCTACCAGCAGATTCAAGAAGATCTTGAACGTCAAGGTGTGATCTTCACGGACACCGACACTGGTCTGCGTGAGCATCCCGAGATCTTTGAGGAATATTTCGGTAAGTGTGTCCCTTCCGGTGACAATAAGTTCTCGGCACTCAATACCGCTGCATGGTCAGGTGGATCCTTCGTTTACGTCCCGCCGGGCGTCCACGTGAATATTCCTCTGCAGGCCTATTTCCGCATCAATACCCAGGCAATGGGACAGTTTGAGCGAACGCTTATCATTGCGGACGAAGGCTCTTACGTCCACTATGTCGAGGGTTGTACCGCTCCGATTTATGACGAGAATTCCTTGCACTCCGGTGTCATTGAGATCTTCGTCAAGAGGGGTGCTCGCGTTCGCTACACGACGGTTCAGAACTGGTCGACGAACGTCCTTAACTTGGTGACTCAGCGTGCCATGGTTGAAGAGGGCGGAACCATGGAATGGGTTGATGGCAATATGGGTGCCGCCATCACCATGAAGTATCCGGCATGCTTCCTTATGGGCGAGCACGCCCGTGGCGAGACCTTGTCGATCGGCTTCGCTGGCCCGGGTCAGCAGCAAGATACAGGCGCAAAGATGGTGCACATGGCACCGCATACGTCTTCCTCAATCGTCTCAAAGTCGGTCTCTCGAGGGGGTGGTCGTACCTCCTACCGTGGCCTTGTGCAGATTAATGCCCGAGCACGTCATTCCAAGTCGAATGTTCTGTGCGACGCGCTTTTTGGTCGACAAGGTTTCGCGTACCGATACCTACCCCTATGTTGATGTGCGCACGGACGACGTTGAAATGGGACACGAGGCAACAGTCTCGAAGGTGTCTGCGGATCAGCTTTTTCTATCTGATGAGCCGCGGCTTGGATGAGAACGAGGCCATGGCGACCATTGTGCGCGGCTTTGTCGAGCCGATTGCCAAGGAACTCCCCATGGAATATGCCCTCGAATTGAACCGACTTATTGAATTGCAGATGGAAGGATCTGTTGGCTGATGACTACCCAAGAGACCATGGCCCGTCCGCATTCTCATGGCGCGGGAGCCCCGGTGGCGCACTCTTCTCGAGGAGATCGCCCGACCTCGTTTTCTCTGAGTGATATCGCAGTTCCTCACGGACGTGAGGAAGACTGGCGTTTCACTCCGATGCGTCGCATTGAGAAACTCTTCGAGACACAGAACTTTGAAACGGAATCTTTGGGCGTGCGTATTGATGCCCCCGAAGGGGTCCTCGTTGAAGAAGTTGCTCGTGATGATCAACGTCTTGGCAGCGTGCTTGCCCCCGGAGACCGCACCTCGGTTGTTGCTTGGAACGCCTTTACAAGCGCACAGATTGTTACCGTGCCGAAGAAGACTGAGCTAGCAGCTCCGATCATGATCGACATTGATGGAGACGAGCTCACTCGCGTCCAGCATCTTGCTCTTCGCGTCGAGTCACAATCGGTCGCCACCATTGTCATGAATCATCGAGGCGGCGAGCATGGTGCGCTCAATCAGACCGTTGAGATCGAAGCAGGGAGACGCCTCGGACCTCACGATCGTCTCTATCCAGGAATGGGATGACGAATTCCTGCACGCCTCCAACCATCGCATTGCGATCGGACGCGATGCAAAGGTCCGTCACATCATCGTGACCTTGGGTGGCGACTTAGTGCGTATCTGCTCCGATACCGATTACCGAGGCCCCGGCGGCGAACTCACCATGCTCGGCCTGTACTTTGTTGATTCAGGTCAGCACTTGGAACACCGAGTATTCGTCGATCATTCGCAGCCCTAATTGCTACTCTCGCGTGACTTACAAGGGCGCGCTACAGGGGAAAGATGCTCACTCGGTGTGGATCGGGGACTGCCTCATTCGGGAAGCCGCCGATGGAACCGATACCTACGAGCTCAACCGCAATCTTGTGCTCAGTGAAGGTGCGAAGGCGGACTCCGTCCCGAACCTGGAGATTGAGAATGGTGAAATCATCGGCGCAGGCCACGCCTCGGCAACGGGACGCTTCGACGATGAGCAGCTTTTTCTATCTCATGAGCCGAGGAATTGCCGAGGCCGATGCGCGACGTCTGGTCGTGCGAGGTTTCTTCGCCGAACTCATCGAGCAAATCGGCGTGCCCCAGGTGCAAGAACACCTGATGAACGCTATCGAAAAGGAATTGGAACGCGCCGCTCTTGGCGCCTGAGGCTACACGACAGTAGTACGAGAACTACAGTGCGGCGTCTAGCGCCGAAGAGGAGAAACAATGTCGACTTTGACGATTAAAGACCTTCACGCATCGGTTGAGACCGCTGAAGGCCCGAAGGAAATTTTTGAAGGGCGTTAATCTGACCATTAATTCCGGTGAGATTCACGCAATTATGGGACCCAATGGCTCTGGTAAGTCCACTTTGGCTTATGCTCTCGCGGGACACCCTGCCTACGAGATCACGAGCGGTGAAGCCTACCTCGATGACGCCTCGATCCTTGATATGAGCGTCGATGAGCGCGCCAAGGCAGGCCTATTCTTGGCAATGCAGTACCCGGTCGAGGTTGCGGGCGTTTCCGTCTCGAACTTCCTGCGTACCGCCAAGACCGCCATCGATGGCCAGGCACCCCAGCTGCGTCACTGGGTCAAGGACGTTAACCAGGCAATGGAAAACCTGCGCATGGATCCCAGCTTCGCCGAACGTGATGTGAACGTCGGCTTCTCCGGCGGTGAAAAAGAAGCGCCTCGAGATCCTGCAGATGGAACTCCTCAAGCCTTCCTTCGCGATTCTGGATGAGACTGACTCCGGTCTTGACGTTGACGCCTTGCGTATCGTCTCTGAAGGCGTGAACCGTGTCCATGGAAACACCGGCTGCGGCGTCATGCTTATTACCCACTACACTCGCATTTTGCGCTACATCAAGCCCAGCCATGTTCACGTCTTCGTGAACGGTCAGGTTACCGCGCAGGGCGGTCCTGAACTGGCCGATGAGCTTGAAGAGAACGGCTACGATTCCTACTTGGAGAAGTGACCTCGATCCGTGTCTGAAGATTTTTCGCTTCGTGAGCTCAGCCGCCTGCGCGCCGACTTTCCTATCTTGGGACGTGTCGGCCGCGGCGGCCAGGCGATCGCTTATCTCGATTTCAGTGCGACTTCGCAAAAGCCGACACCAGTGATTGAAGCGATCACTGAGTTTTATCGCTCGACTAATGGGGCAGTGCATCGGGGGACTCACCTCCTTGGCGATGAGTCAACTGCTGCTTTTGAAGAAGGCCGCTCGGTCCTTGCCAGCTTTATCGGCGCGAAAGCCGATGAAATTGTGTGGACGAAGAATGCAACCGAGGCGATTAATCTCGTGGCCTTGGCGATTCGCAATGCGACTGGGCAGGGGAGAGGGCACATAGCCCTCTCGCACTCGCTGCGGGAGATCGCATTGTCGTAACTAGGGCTGAACACCACGCGAACCTTGTTCCCTGGCAGCAGCTGTGTCAGGCAACCGGTACCGAGCTGCGCTGGCTTGATTTGCACGAGGACGGACGAATCGATACCGATACGCTCGATGTGATTAACGAGCGTACGCGACTGGTTGCCTTTACCCATGTCTCAAATGTGACCGGTGCTGTCTCGCCCGTGAACCAAATTGTTTCTCGGGCACGCGAGTGCGGTGCCTTGGTTCTCTTGGATACCTGTCAGTCCAGTGCACACATGCCAATTAACGTTCGCGACTTGGGCGTCGACTTTGCTGTCTTTTCTTCGCACAAGATGCTCGGACCAACGGGAGTCGGTGCGCTTTGGGGTAAGAGAGAGCTCCTCGATGCGATGCCTCCGGTTCTCACCGGTGGCTCAATGATCGAAAACGTCACTATGGAAAGCTCGAGCTTCATGCCGGCTCCGGAACGTTTTGAAGCTGGTAGCCAGCCCATTGCTCAAATTGTTGGCTGGAGTGCGGCGCTTCGCTACCTCTCCGCTATCGGCATGGACCGCGTTGCAGAACACGAGCGTGTTTTAACCGCCTACATGCTTGACGGGATCAGTGGAATTGACGGAGTACGTGTTCTTGGGCCTGGCTCGGAATTCGAACGTATCGGTGTTGTTGCTTTTGCCGTTGAGGGAGTTCATCCCCATGATGTGGGTCAAGTTCTTGATTCTCATGATGTTGCGGTGCGAGTCGGCCATCACTGTGCAATTCCGCTTCATACCTTCTTTGGCGTTCGTTCGTCGTCGCGCGCTTCAATTGGGCCGACGACTTCGCGTGAAGAGGTTGACCGTTTTATTGATGCACTTGGCCAGGTTCGTTCCTACTTTGGAGGTCGCTGATGTCGAGCTTGGAACAGATGTACCAGCAGGTAATTCTCGATCATGCCCGCGAGCGTCACGGCTGCGGTAACCCCACTGAGTTATCTGCCTCGTCTCATCAGGTCAACCCAACCTGCGGAGATGAAACGACCTTGGGCGTGACGCTGAGTGACTCTGGTGCCATCGAATCCTTGGCATGGGATGGGGATGGTTGTTCGATCTCTCAGGCATCCCTCTCGATGCTCTCTGACATGGTTGCAGGTGCGGATCTTGCCCGAGTGCGTGAACTCTATTCCGCGATGGAAACAATGATGCATTCACGAGGGCAAGGCGTGGATGAGGATACCTTGGACCTATTAGAAGACGCCGCTGCCTTGGAGGGGACCTCCCAGTTCCCGAATCGTGTTAAGTGTGCGCTTCTTGGCTGGTATGCGCTGCGCGATGCCCTCGCGCAGCTTGGAACCGATATTGCAGGAGAAAACGAGTAATGGACACTTCTTCCAACCCGATGGCACAAAACGATGCCGTTGAGCAACGCTTTGCTCCTGCGGCCTCGGCTGTGCCAGAGCAATCTGCCGCCCACAATGACGCACCCGCGTGCGGGAACGTTTTCAATATTGAGGGTACTGATATTAGAGAAGACGGGACTATCGCTGGAGTCGATGTCCTAGAGGCGCTCAAGGATGTCATTGACCCCGAACTTGGGATCAATATTGTTGACCTTGGCCTGGTCTACGGGATCAACATCTCGTCCAATGATGCCGTTGTCATTGACATGACGCTGACCTCCGCTGCTTGCCCCTTGACAGATGTGATCGAACGTCAAGCTCAGATGGTTTTGGCTCCGCTTTCCAACGATGTTCTGATCAACTGGGTGTGGATGCCGGCTTGGGGGCCAGATCGCATTACCAGTGATGGACGTGAACAGCTTCGCGCGATCGGCTTTAACGTCTGAGCGCGTAGTCTCTGTGCGTGAACCCCTTCCGCTATGCTGGAGGGGTTCACCTCTATCGAACGAAAGAGAAACGATGACTGTGGCCGACGCTCCTGTGCAGCCTGTTCTTCTGGGCGGAGATTTTGGAGTCTACGCTTTGGCGCGTTCTTTCCACGAGGCCTACGGCGCTACTTCTATCGTCCTTTCCCATGCGCCGACGGTTTCAATTGCGCGCTCGTCGTTTTGCCGTGTCGAGCCCATCATTGCGCACGCCTCAGATGAGGTTTTGCTTGAGACTTTGATGCACATTGCATCGACCTATTCCGATCGCGCCTTGGTGCTAGTCGCCAATCATGACCTCCATTCCGAGTTCGTCGCGAGGAATTGGGACGTGCTCAGCGCTCATTACGCATTGCCCTTCCCCTCCATGGAAGTCATCGACTATGTGACCGACAAGGGGGCATTCGCTCGCCTGTGCAAGGAACTTGATGTTCCGACTCCGGCTACCGTCGTCGTTTCCTTCCGTGATTTCTCCACTGCCGAGGCTTGGGTTGCGCCAGAGATTCCCTTTGCTTTCCGGTGGTCGCTAAAGCTGCTCGAGGCAATGACTACGATGGGCTGGAATTCGAAGGAAAGCGCAAGATCTGGTTCGTCGAGAGCGCCCAAGAATTGGATGAGCTGTGGGCACGTTTGGGTGAGGTCGGTTTTAGGGGAGACTTCGTTGTTCAAGAACTGATTCCTGGTGACAACACGCAGATGCGTTCAGTGACCGCGTATGTGGACTCGAAGGGGCACATGACGCTGATCGGTTCGGCACGCGTGCTGCTTGAGGACCACGCTCCGACCATGATTGGTAATCCGGTTGCTATGATCACTGAATCTTTCCCGCAGTTGTGGGCGGATGCTCAGCGCATTCTCGAAGCTGCCAATTACCGCGGGTTTGCGAATTTTGATGTGAAAATTGATCCACGCGATGGGCGGGCACTCTTCTTTGAAGTCAATCCGCGAATTGGTCGCAACAGCTGGTACATGACCGCCGCTGGGCACAACCCAATGATTCCGATGGTCGACGACTTAGTTAAAGGTCTTTCACGTGAGCGCGAGGAAGTCCACGAGGAGATCTTGTACTCGATGGTTCCCGATCGCCTGCTCATGCGCTACCTACGTGATCCCGAGCTTGCGAAGCGGGTGCGTGGTTTGATTCGCAGTGGAAAGCGATTCGACCCGCTGTTTTACTCGCGCGATAGGGATCTCCGCCGATCGCTCACTTTGCATCTGCAAAAGCTTAACCACTATCGCAAGTTCCGTCGGTATTACCCTCAAGCGAACGATCGTTCATTCTAAGGGGATTTTAGTCATGTCACAGGCACAGCTCCGCTCGATTACAGCCGAGGAAATGCGTATCGGCGCTGCCGGCGTAACTCCGCTTCCGGTTGAACAGTCCGCGATCTGGGAGCAATACGAAGCTGTCGAAGGACGCAAACTCTGGGGTCGCCTCGAATATTGCGAGGAAGGAAAGCGAATAGCCCTGGTTGCGCTCTATGAGTACTCAATGCGAGGTGCTCGCTATCTATGGGCGAAGCACGGCCCTGTGTGGTTGAAGGAAGCAACCCCTGCACGTGAGCGCGCATTCCGCGATGCTTTGGGTCGCTATGTTCGCGAAAAAGACTCTTCGGTTGTCTTTATTCGTTTGCATGCGACGTTCTCAGCAGATGATCTTCGAGATGTCATGCAGATCATCACCTACGATCGGACGGTCATCATTCGATCCTACGGCGGTGATGAAGAGAAGGTTCTTGCTGATATGACGAAGGAAGGTCGTCGCCAGCTTCGACGTTCCCGAAAGGCCCTTGCGCAGGTCGAAACCAGCATTGCTGACGAACGTGAAGCTGCCGCACAGGACTTCAGCGAGTACTACGAAGTTTTGAAGGAAACTGCGCAACGGGACGGTTTCCACCCGCATCCTCCCGAGGTCTATGCGACGATGCTGAAGGTTCTGGGTGAAGCTCATTCGCACCTATTTGTCCTTCGCGTCGATGGCAAGGTTGCTGCGTGGAACCTCATTTTGGTGAACGATCGTCAGGCTGAATGCTATTACGGTGCAACGACAGCGCTGGCTCGCAAACTTGGCGCGATGCCAGAACTGGATGTTCAATGCGCGCTCATTCTTGGCCCCGATCTTGATCCGCAGGGTGGTATCGATCTGATGGGCATGCACTCGCCTCGAGTGCCGGAGCTTTTCACCGTGGGTAAGTACAAGCTGAACTTTGCCAAGGGCTACACGGATGTTCCCGGAGCGTGGGATCTGCCTTTGCGTCCGCGGCTCTATGCGGGGCTGCGTAACTTGCTTTCACTTAAGCGCGCACTGCGTTCGTGACATTGCCGGCTCGGCGGCTACGATAGAGGGGTCCAAGCCTGTCGATTCTCGATAAGAGCGTTTGACGCGCCTTCGTATGCGTGCAGTTGACAGGTAGAGATGGCGCTCGTCGCCAGAAACCCGAAGGAGCACAGCTCGTGCCTGTTATCAACGCAACTATTGATGGCGTTGCTGTAGAAATTGAAGAAGGCTGCACCGGTTTGCAGCACTATGCCTCGCGTAGTGACGTTGTCGCTATGACAGTCGATGGAAAAGCATGGGACCTTTCCCGTGAAATCCCATCCGGCGCAACGGTAGAAGCAATTACCCTGAACTCTCCAGCTGGCCTGGAAATTCTGCGTCACTCCTGCACACATGTCATGGCGCAGGCGGTTCAGGAAGTGTTCCCGGACGTCAATCTTGGAATCGGCCCCTTCATCACCGATGGTTTCTACTATGACTTCGGGAACATTGACGCGGTGACTCCTGAACTCATGCGCGATCTGGAAAAGCGCATGAAGCGCATTGTCAAAGAAGGCCAGACTTTCCGTCGCCGCGTGGTTAGTGAAGATGAGGCCCGCGAAGAACTTGCCGATCAGCCCTACAAGCTTGAGCTCATCACCACTAAGGGTGGGGGAGCAGAGGATGCTTCTGTCGAGGTTGGCGGCTCTGAACTGACAATCTACGACAATGTGCGCCGTGACGGCACAACCGCTTGGAAGGACCTGTGCCGCGGCCCTCACCTGCCCTCAACCAGGCTGATCGGTAACGGTTTCGCGCTCACCAAGTCTTCTTCCGCATACTGGCGCGGTGACCAGGCCAACGACCAACTGCAGCGAATTTACGGAACTGCGTGGGCCTCGAAGGAAGATCTTGTCGCCTATCAAGAACGACTCAAGGAAGCTGAACGACGTGATCACCGTCGCCTCGGTGCTGAGCTTGATCTTTTCTCCTTCCCAGAGGAGCTTGGTGCTGGTCTGCCCGTTTCCACCCCAAGGGCGGCGTCCTCAAGCGCGTCATGGAAGATTACGTGCGCGAAGCCCACATTGAGAACGGATTCCTCTATGTGGGTACCCCCCATATCTCTAAGGAGGATCTCTTCCATACCTCGGGTCACCTTCCGTACTATGCGGACGGGATGTTCCCACCCATGGATGATGACGGTCAGCTGTACTACCTCAAGGCCATGAACTGTCCGATGCATAACCTGATCTTCAGGAGCCGAGGCCGTTCTTACCGTGAGCTTCCGCTGCGCCTCTTTGAGTTCGGCACCGTTTACCGAAATGAGAAGTCCGGTGTTCTTCAAGGACTCACTCGCGTTCGCTCGATTACTCAGGATGATTCGCACTCCTATGTGATGCCCGAGCAAGCGGGTGATGAAATTAAGCACCTGTTGAACTTCATCTTGACGCTTCTTCGCGATTTCGGTTTGAACGACTTCTACCTCGAGCTTTCTACCCGCGATACCGATGGTAAGAAGAAAAGATAAGTTCATCGGAACCGATGAACAGTGGGAGGAAGCCACCGAAATCTTGCGTCGCTGCGCAGAAGAAACCGGTTTGGATACCGTTCCCGATCCGGGCGGAGCTGCATTCTACGGCCCGAAGATTTCGATTCAGGCGAAGGACGCAATTGGGCGTACCTGGCAGATGTCGACCATTCAGTACGACTTCAACCAGCCGCACCGTTTTGGGCTGGAGTACACCGCTCCCGACGGAAGTCACCGCGAGCCCGTCATGATCCACTCGGCGAAGTTTGGCTCGATCGAGCGCTTCATTGGCGTTTTGACCGAGCACTATGCAGGAGCATTCCCCGCGTGGCTTTCGCCCGTGCAGGTGCGCGTTGTTCCCGTTGCCGAGGCCTTTGATGAGTACGTGGATACGGTTGCTCAGCGTTTACGCGAGCGTGGTGTTCGCGTCGAAGTTGATCATTCTGATGATCGCTTTGGCAAGAAGATCCGTAACGCCGCCAAGCAGAAGGTTCCTTTCACTTTGATTGCGGGCGGGGAAGACCAAGAAGCTCAGGCAGTGTCCTTCCGTTTCCGCGATGGCTCCCAGCTCAACGGTGTTCCCGTTGACGAGGCTGTTGAGCGTATCGTGCACCACATCACCACTCGCAATAACGCTGATCCTAGCGCTGAGGACTGATCGCAATGAGTGACACTCTTCCGACCGAGGATTCACGGGCGCTGGCTGGTGTTCCTGACGGTTTTGATCGTTTGTGGACACCGTATCGGATGGCCTACATACACGGTGATCACAAACCCGCCGATTCCTCGTCGGAAGAGTGTCCTTTTTGTGCTGCACCATCGCGCACTGACCAGGAAGGACTCATCGTTCACCGCGGGGACACGTGCTTCGTGTTGATGAATCTCTTCCCGTACAACTCCGGGCACCTCTTGGTCTGTCCCTATCGCCATGTCTCTGACTACACGCAGCTGAGCGACGAAGAACGGATTGAATTGGGGCGCCTGACCGCAACAGCAATGCGAGTGGAACGCGAAACCGCCAACCCCGCTGGATTTAATTTGGGGATGAACCAAGGTGAGGTAGCGGGGGCGGGGATTGCTGCCCATCTCCATCAACACGTCGTTCCCAGGTGGGCAGGAGACGCGAACTTCTTCCCTATCATTGCGCGCACGAAAGCTGTGCCTGAACTACTTGAAGACGCGCGTGCGCGTCTAGCAGCGGCTTGGCCAACGTCACAGGAGAACTAGTGCTCGGAAACCACGGACGTTCAATAACCAAAACGATCTTCACTCCGCTTGCCAAACTGCTGCTGGCGGCACATGTGACACCAAATATGGTGACCGTTACGGGGACCCTTGTCACGATCGCAGTTGCAGTTTCCACTTTGCCGAGGGGATATCTCTGGCAGGGAGCGCTCGCGTTAGGAGTCGTTCTATTTTGCGATTCCATTGACGGAGTGCTTGCGCGAATGAGTGGGACCTCCTCGACTTTTGGTGCTTTCCTCGACTCGACAATGGATCGTCTGGGCGATGGCGCTGTTTTTGCGTCTCTTGTCGCTTTCGCCGTCTTCACCATGGAACCTTCGACAACGCGAACAGTAGCGATTATCGCGGGCCTGATTGCGATTGTTGGTGCGGCGACTGTTCCCTATGCCCGGGCGCGCGCAGAGTCTGTCGGTGTTATTGCCAAAGTGGGGATTGCCGAGCGTACTGATCGATTGATTGTTGCTCTATTGGGAGCCGCTCTTTACGGTTGGGGTGCTCCAGCCTTCTTCTTTGCCGCAGGCCTATGTTGGGTTGCTTTCGCGTCTCTCGTGACCGTTATTCAACGCGTACACTTCACTGCTCGTCACATTGAACAATCCACGGAGTCATGATGTCGGGTCGCGGTCTTGTGTGGGCGTTTAAAATCGTTCCGCATCTCCCCTTTGGATGTGTCCGATGGCTAGGTCGTCGCGGCGCGGACCTGATGTGTCTTCTCAATGGCACGAGCGTTCGAAGAATGCGCGCAAACCATGAGCGTTTACTAGGACACCCAATTTCGCGGGTCCAGTTGCGCGAAGCAGTGCGCTCACACGTCAATGCCTACGTTGAACAACTCAGTTTCGGCGGCCGAATCGGTGAAGCACTGCGAAGCCGCGTCGATTTAAGTCAGGCCCAAGGGCTGATCGAACTGAGTTCCTCCGGTCCGGTCGTGCTTGCTCTTGCGCATTCGGGAACATTCGATCGCGTAGGCGCAGCGGTTTGCGCTCAGGGACTGGGAATTCTTACCGTTGCAGAGAAACTGAATCCACCAGAGCTCTTCGATGCCTTCGTCAATCTGCGGAGCAATGTTGGCATGGAAATTATCGGTGTCTCGCCGGGGGACAGCGTCTTCCACACCCTTCGTGATCGGGCTGAAGGGCGTGCAGGCCTCGTTGTCCCGCTTCTTGCGGATCGCGATATTTCCGGATCAGGGATCGAAGTGGACTTTGGTTCCCGCAAAGCGCTCGTCGCTGCCGGTCCTGCGGCGCTTGCCCGCGCGCTACGAGCACCCTTGGTTGCTGGGGTTGTCTCCGATGTCGATGATTCGGGCCGCCCAGAATTCGTTCGTTTGGAGATTACCCAAAACCTCTACGACCCAGATTCCGAAGACCCTGACGTTCCCGAACTAACTCAGCGATGGGTGAATGCGTTAACACCGATTCTTCAACGCAGGATTCGCGAGTGGCATATGATGCAAGCAGTCTTTGTTGAGGATTTAGATCCGGAGCGGTTGGAGAGAGCGCGTCAGCGCGCAGCGCAGAAAAGGGCACTAGGTGAAGATCGGAATAGTCAATCCCTACTCCTGGGATGTCCCCGGCGGCGTCCAATTCCACATTCGCGATTTCGCCCTTGAACTGCTTGAACGCGGCCATGACGTCAAGGTTCTTACCCCGGCAAAAGATACAACGGATTTACCCGAGTGGATCACCGCGGTCGGGTCATCCGTCGCTATTCCTTTCAACGGTTCTGTTGCACGCCTTTCCTTTAGCCCCATTGCGAATTCTCGAACAAAGAAATGGCTCGAAGAAGGCGATTTCGACGTGCTGCACGTTCATGAACCCGAGGTTCCATCGATTTCGATGCTTGCTCTTCGAGCCGCAACCGTCCCTGTCATCGGGACTTTCCATGCGGCGCTGGACTATTCTTTCTCGCGCTCAGTTTCTTCTCCTGCTCTTGATCCGCTTCTCGAGAAGCTTGCCGCGCGCATTGCTGTCTCCTCCGAGGCGCGTCGAACCCTTGTGGAACATCATGGAGGCGACGCCGTGATTATTCCCAACGGTGTGGACACACACTTTTTTTGCCCAGGCCGAGCCCAAAGAAGAGTGGGCTGCTACGGACGATCGTCCGGTTGTTGTCTTCCTGGGACGCTTGGATGAACCGCGTAAAGGGACTTCCTGTTTTCGCCGATGCGATTGGCAGGGTTCTTCAGGAGGTCCCCGGGGCTCGCTTCTTGATCGCTGGGCGAGGCGGTGCACACGAATTCCAAAAGCAACTTGAGGCCTTCGGTGATTCAGTCGAATTCCTCGGGGGAGTGAGCGATGAAGACAAAGCCTCACTACTTAAAGGCGCGACTGTCTATGTAGCACCACAGACTGGTGGTGAGTCTTTCGGGATCGTTTTGGTCGAGGCGATGGCCGCTGAATGTGCAGTTCTTGCCTCTGATCTCGAGGCATTCCGAGCTGTGCTTGACCAAGGCGAATCAGGAGCGTTATTTGCAACGGGTGATAGCGCTGATCTTGCTCGCCAGCTCGTTGCATTGCTCAAGGACTCTGAGCGCTGTAGCGCACTCGCCCAACGCGGCCTGAATGCGAGCCGTCGCTACGGATGGGATACCGTGACAGATCAGGTTCTCGCGCTCTACCAGACTGTTTTGGCATCAGCTCAGGGGCAGCCTGCTGATCCGACGGCTTTAGATTTGCTCCGAGGCCGAAATGGGGGAGATGACAGTGAATAACCCGCTCATACTCCTTATTGCGATCCTTACTGTCGGCTGCGTTGCTCTCATCATTCGCCAGTCTGCCATTCTTGCGACGCGTCTGGATCGTCTACATTGGCGTATTTTGACGACGCGCGATTCGCTTGCTCTTCTTCTTGATGAACGAGCTCGATACGGGCAAAGGATTGCCGAGTATCCCGACTTGCCTTCAGCGGTATCGGCCGAGCTCTCTTCGGCTGCTTGCGCATGTGTGCGACGTGAGGATCTTCCTCTCGTTGCCGATGGTCTGGATAGAAGAAGCGCTGAAGCAGCAGCATCGGATGAAGAAACGCGAACTCAGTCTTTGGCTTACCTTGAGGCACAATCAGCGCTTTCACGTGTGCTCCGTAGTGCGATCAATACTGAGGTACGCGGCAGAATGGAAAACGACCCGTACTGGTCTCGCGAACTTCACCAGCTCGATCAGGTATCGTACAAAGTGCAATTAGCGCGTTCGATGCATAACCTCTACGTCAGTCAGACACGCAAAATTCGGGAGCGTACCTGGGTCAGGCTGGCGCATTTGGCGGGGCATGCCCCCTATGCTGTGAGCGTCGACTTTGATGATGACACCCTTGAAGATGGACTTGGCTATTAAATGAGTGATACTACGGTGCGATGGGGTGGTCCGGGGGAGGACTACCGTCTCAAGAAGATTAAAAACCACGGAATCTGAACTCATTCGGCCTGAAGACCCCGCTCCTGAACTTGCCCCGAGTTGGCATATCCCGCAGCGAGTGAAGACCCTGCCCTATCTAGAAATTATCTTTACGCTGCTGGGAACCCTCGGTGTCGTTGTCCTCATGGCGACATATGTCGGCACCGGAGGCGTTGTATCCGCTGCAACGATGACTCTTCTTGCCCTGATTCCGCTTGGAATTGTGCTGGGTGTTTTGAATTACCTAGACCGTTGGGAACGAGAGGGCTGGAAGGCAAAATTCTTGTGCTTCATCTGGGGGGCGGGTGTTGCTACGGCATCATCTCTTGTCGTCAATAGCACTCTGAATCTTGATCTTGCACGCACTTTGGGAGACGCGAATATAGCGACGGTACTGGTCGCCGTGATCGTCGCGCCTTTTGCTGAAGAACTCTTCAAGGGCCTCGGCGTCATCATCTTTATTCTTGCCCGAAGAAACTCAATTAATTCCCGGCTCGATGGATTGATCAGCGGAGGTATCGTTGGCGCCGGATTTGCGTTTATTGAAAATATTCAGTATTTCCTGAAGTCCAGTTCATCAGGCAGCTCGATGTTGACTTCGACGGTATTTAACCGTGGAATCCTTTCACCTTTCGTTCACCCGATGGCAACCTCTTTCACGGGAATGGCTATCGCCTTAGTGATTATTCGCTGCTACGGTCCACTGTGGAGCACAATCCGTGTGTTTCTCGGATATCTCACAGCAGTCTTCTTCCACGCCTTCTGGAATTTCCTTGCAAGCGTGAACGATCAAAGGGAGCTGGTACGTTGCGTACCTGTTCTTTGAAGTGCCCCTTTTCGTCGGTTGGTTTGTATTCCTCATTATCCAATCCTCTCGAGAGGCTTCGAGTATTCAGCGAGGCCTTATTCCCTATGTCGTCGGCGGCTGGGTCCTGCCCGTTGAAGTGGGTATGGTGAGCGATCGCGCTCAACGACGGAACGCGGTTCAGTGGGCCGCGAAATCCGGATCGGAAGCTCGCAAAGCCATGGATCTGTTCTTGAACGCGCTTGCTGCTGTTGGCCTCGATGAAGCGAATCGCGAAAAACGTCGCCGGCCGGACCCCGGGCGTGATGCTTACGACCGCGCGCTCCTTGACAAAGCAATCCAAGCGCGGAGCCAATTCCTCTCATTGACGCAACTGTCCCAAACGGCGGCCCAGGTGGGGGCGTGAGCGCGCACAATTGGCCTCGTGATGAGGACGGATTTCCGCATAGACGTGCGGCGCGGGTCATTCTTTTTGATGAAGAAGACCGTGTGCTTCTGGTCCGAGGCCACGACGCGGACAATCCCGAGCGCTCGTGGTGGTTTACCGTTGGCGGTGGAATCGAAGATGGCGAAAGTGCTCGACAATGTGCTTCGCGTGAGCTTCTCGAAGAAACTGGAATCCATCTAGAACCGGAACTACTGATCGGTCCTATTGCTTATCGCCGTGCAGTGTTCGATTTCGAAACAGTCCTTGCGCGCCAAGACGAAGAGATTTTTTTATGCGCGTACGCACTGTAAGGAGCTGAGTGATACCTGCTGGACCGAAGAGGAACAACGCGTCATTGACGAATACCGCTGGTGGGATATCGATGATTTTGAGGCCCAGTCACGTGACTGTGAATTCTACCCAACCCGGCTCGTCGAACTGCTTCGCATCTGCCTTGCTGGTTGGGATGGTACAACGCTCGTCATTGAATAACGCGCTGGCCTCCGAACATAACGTTCGGAGGCCAGTAACGTCTCTATGCGTGGCTCTTAGCGAGTAACGACAACTCCCTTGGGGACGACGGTAATTCCCGATTCGGTGACAGTGAAGCCACGTTCGAGGTCGTGCTCGAGGTCGACACCGACAACCGCACCCTCTTCGACGATCACTCCCTTATCGAGGATCGTTTTCGAAACGATCGCATGACGGCCCACTCGTGTGCCATTCATGATGACCGAATCCGTCACCTGTGCCCACGAGTGGACGTAGGTGTTGGGAGAAATGATCGAGTGGTAGACCTCGCCACCGGAGATAATCACGCCAGGGGAGACGAAGGAATCCACGGCATGTCCCATGCGGGAGTGCTCGTCGCCGTAAACGAACTTTGCGGGAGGTAGCGAGCCATCCAGGAGCGTCATGGTCGGCCAATCCCTGTTGTATAGGTTGAAGACCGGGTGGACGCTAATGAGGTCCATATTGGCCTCGTAGTAGGCATCCAAGGTACCGACATCGCGCCAGTAGTCGCGGTCACGATCGGTGGATCCGGGGACGTCATTATCCTTGAAATCGTAGTAACCGCACATGCCGCGCTCGACGAACCATGGGATGATATTGCCACCCATGTCGTGCTTGGAAAGAGGATCTTCTGCGTCTTCACGAAGCGCGGCGATGAGTTCTGCCGTCGTGAAGACGTAGTTACCCATAGAGGCAAGGACCTGATTGGGATTATCGGGAAGACCTTGCGGGTTCTGCGGCTTTTCAACGAACTTATCGACGTGCCCGTCTTTGCCTTCGATGACACCTAAAGAAGGCGCCAGCTCGATGGGCTGACGGATACCGGCCACGGTTGCAGGAAGTCCCGATTCGATGTGGTGTTCAACCATCTGCGAGAAATCCATGCGGTAGATGTTGTCGGCACCTGTAATAACGATGTAATCAGGGTTTTCATCATCGACGATGTTGAGTGACTGATAGATTGCATCGGCGCTTCCCAAATACCAGTGTGGGCCGCGACGCTGCTGAGCGGGCACAGGTGCAATGAAGTTGCCGAGGAGAGGAGAGGTATACCAAGTTCGCGTGACGTGACGGTCAAGCGAGTGTGACTTGTATTGAGTCAGGACGACGATTTTCATGTATCCCGAATTGACCATATTCGAGAGAGAAAAATCGATGAGACGGAAATGGCCACCGAAGGGAACGGCCGGCTTTGCCCGATCCATGGTCAAGGGCATGAGCCGTTTACCCTCGCCTCCGGCTAGAACGATCGCAAGAACATGATTTTTAGCCATGACACAAGAGTATGCGCAAACGCACACTTTTGGTGGCCGATTTTAAAACGTGGCGAAGAACATAGTTCGCGCAACATTTCCGCTAAGCTAGAGACATCCGTGCGTCAAAGGAGCTCACATGCGCGTTGATTTGCTGACCCGAGAATACCCGCCACATGTCTATGGGGGAGCTGGAGTTCACGTTACTGAATTGGCCAAAGTTCTTCGCCCCCGGGTTGATGACCTTCGGGTTCAGGCTTTTGATGGTCCTCGCGAAGGAGAACAAGGCGTTTTCGGCTACGAGGATCTGCCTCAACTTGCGCAGGCAAATGCTGCCCTTCGCACTCTCGGAGTTGATCTTGAGATCGCAGCCCAGACGGTTGGCGCGGATCTTGTGCATTCGCATACGTGGTATGCAAATTTTGCCGGACATATTTCGGCATTAATGAACGATATTCCGCATGTGATTACCGCACACTCCCTTGAGCCTTTGCGTCCGTGGAAAGCTGAGCAGCTCGGAGGCGGTTACCGCGTATCTTCTTTCATCGAGCGTTCCGCTTACGAGGCCGCAGCTGGGGTGGTCGCTGTATCGCATGGAATGCGTGAGGACATTTTGCGCGCGTATCCCGCGGTTGATCCCGATCGCGTGCACGTGATCCACAACGGAATTGATCTATCGCAGTGGCATGTACCCACAACGCCAGAAGAAAAGGACCATCAGGCGAAGGTCTTGGCCCAGTGGGGAGTGGATCCCAACCGGCCGTCGGTGATCTTTGTCGGTCGTATTACTCGCCAAAAAGGACTTCCGTACTTCTTGCGCGCTGCGCGTTTGCTTCCGGATGACGTTCAGGTCATTTTGTGTGCTGGAGCGCCCGATACTCCACAAATTGCAGCCGAAGTCGAAGGACTAGTTGCACAGCTTCAAGCCACTCGCAATGGTGTCATTTTTGATTTCAGAAATGCTTCCGCGCGCCGACCTCATCGCACTCTTGGACTGCGCGACTGTTTTTGTTACCCCCTCGGTCTATGAACCGCTGGGAATCGTTAACCTTGAGGCTATGGCAGTTGGCTTGCCAGTCGTGGGAACCGCAACTGGAGGTATCCCCGATGTCATTGTCGATGGAGAGACGGGATACCTTGTTCCGATCGAGCAGCTACACGATGGGACAGGCACTCCTCTTGATCCAGATGCTTTTGAGCACGATATGGCTGAGCGTTTGACTCAAGTCTTGGCTTCGCCCGAAAGAGCTCGAGAAATGGGACATGCTGGGCTTGTGCGCGCGCGGGAACATTTCTCGTGGGATGCAATCGGTGAAAAAGACGGTTGAACTCTATAAACAACTCGTTTGATGAATCTGATTGTTTTGAAAAGGACACACTGTATATCCTGCGAGATACTGAAACAATGGATACCGTGATTGAGCTCAATGATGTCAGCTTGACCCGTGGCGAGACCGAAATTCTTCGTGAGGTTTCTTGGCATACCTCGCGCCAAGAACAGTGGGTAGTTCTAGGAGCAAACGGGGCGGGAAAAAAACATCCCTTGTTCGCGTCGCTAGCGGGAAAGTTGCGCCCTCTTCTGGGCAAGCATGTTTTGATGGTGTTCCACTCGAATCATGCCAACCCCAGGAACTGGCAGCTCGTTGCTCTTTGGTATCTCTCTCGACTACACAACGGCTGCGTCCAAGTACGCGAGTGATTGATGTCGTCCGATCTGCCGCGTGGGGAGTTTCTTCACCTTTTGGTGAGGAATACGAAGACATCGATACCGCGCGCGCACGCGACCTGCTCGCTCTCTTCAGCGTCGCCCACCTTGAAGATCGCCCATTCCATACGCTCTCTGAGGGGAAAGACAAAGAATCGTCCTTGCCCGCGGACTGATGTCGGATCCTGAAGCCTTGATTCTCGATGAACCCGCGGCGGGACTTGATCTGGGTGCACGCGAATTGCTCGTAGCTGCAATGGCCGAGATTATCTCTGGTCGTGCTGCACCTCAGCTGCTCTTGGTGACGCATCACCTCGAAGAGATTCCTCAGGGGATTACGCACGCACTGGTTATGAAAGCCGGTGAAGTCTTTGCCTCTGGCCCTGTTGAGGAAGTCCTAACCGGACGAGTTCTATCTGAAGCCTTTGAACTAGCACTGAGCGTAGAAAATGACAACGGTCGCTGGCTGGCACGCGGCCCTGCCTCGTTGAGTATTAGCCGACTGAAAGGGGAAACAAAATGACGTGGTGGATGTGGCTGCTGACAGCCCTACTCCTTGAATCATTGAAGTTCTCAGTATCACTTTCGTGTTCCTGATGTTTGCCATTGGAGCCGTTGCTGCAGCGATTACCGCATTTTTCGGCGGTGGCCTTATTGCACAAGTCGCAGTTTTTGTCGTCGTTTCGCTCCTCTTGCTCATCGTCATGCGCCCTCTCATGAAAGGACGCATCCAACGATCCGGTGATGACGTGCGCACGAATGCGGATGCACTGATCGGAAAGAGCGGCTACGTGACACAACTCGTGGGGGAGCGCGATGGTCGTATTCAGTTTTCCGGAGGTGAATGGAGTGCACGAAGCACGGGTGAACTCATCCCCGTAGGCACTCAAATTGAGGTTGTTGCTATTGAAGGCGCAACGGCAGTCGTTCGCCCTCTGACAAGTCAGCCATTGTATTAATCAAAATATTTCCAAGAAAGGAGTGCGGATTATGACAGATGATCTTCTCGGATCCGTTGTTGCGATCGTCGCAGTAGTCTTCATCCTCTTCGTCGCAATCTCACTGCTCAGAGCCGTCCGAATTGTTCCCCAATCTGAGGCTTTCGTTGTTGAACGCCTCGGTCGTTTCCGTTCAGTTCTGCACGGCGGTTTTCACCTTCTGGTGCCTTTTGTTGACCGCGTTGCGGCACGAATCGACCTGCGTGAACAGGTGGTGAACTTCCCCTCGCAGTCGGTCATTACTGCAGACCAGGCTATGGTCGAGATCGACTCTGTGATCTACTTCCAGATTACTGATCCTCGAAGCGCAACCTACGAGGTTGCTAACTTCCTGCAAGCGATCGAGCAGCTCACTGCGACGACCTTGCGTAATCTCATCGGTTCTTTGGATTTGGAAGAAACCCAGACCAGCCGCGAATCGATCAACAAGCAACTCCGTGGCGTTCTTGACGAGGCAACTGGCCCCTGGGGCATTCGCGTGACACGCGTTGAACTCAAGTCAATTGAACCGCCGCCGAACGTTTTGTCCGCGATGGTGCAGCAGATTACTGCTGAGCGTACGAAGCGTGCAACGATCTTGACTGCTGAAGCAGAGCGTGAAGCGCAAATCAAGAAGGCTGAAGGTGCGAAGCAAGCTGCCGTCCTCGCGGCCTCGGCACAGCAGGAAGCGCAAGTGCTGCAGGCCCGCGGTGAGAAGGAAGCTCTCATCCTCCAGGCTGAAGGTGCTCGCCAGGCACAGATCCTGCGCGCGCAGGGTGAAGCAGAAGCCATCTCTGTCGTGTTCACGGCCATTAACCAGGGACATGCCACGCCGGAACTGCTCTCCTACAAGTACTTGGAGATGCTGCCCCGAATTGCAAATGGTCAAGCCTCGAAACTGTGGGTGCTGCCCTCAGATCTCACCGGTGCCCTTGATGCGATTTCGAAGGGCTTCGGTCGTTCCTAAGGAAGACAGATGAAACAGCATCAGGAACAAGTCCTTCGTAGCGTTGCTCAAGAAGACATCCGTCTGATTCGTTTATGGTTCACGGATGTCGCGGGAGTTCTCAAATCGGTCGCCATCGACCCGGGAGAACTCGAAGAGGCATTTGCTGAAGGGATCGGATTCGATGGTTCTTCAATCGAAGGGCTGACTCGTGTCTACGAATCCGACATGCTTTTGCGTCCTGATGCTGCAACCTTCCAACGGTTACATAACAAAGGCGATGGCGACGTCCACGGGAGAATGTTCTGCGATGTCCTGACTCCCGATGGCTTGCCCTCTCCTGCCGATCCCCGAGGCGCGCTCGAACGCGCGGTTCAGCGCGCCTCGGAGATGGGGTTTTCTGTTTTCGCTCATCCAGAGATCGAGTTCTATCTTCTACGCCAGCCCGTGGATATCAACCACCTCGAACCCGTTGACCAGGCTGGCTATTTCGACCATGTCACGCGCGGGCTTTCCAACGATTTTTCGCCGCAAGATTGTTCATGCCCTGGAAGATACGGGAATTCAAGTCGAGTTCTCGCATCATGAAGCAGGTCCTGGACAAAATGAGGTGGATTTGCGTGCAGTTGACGCGCTGCGCGCTGCTGACAACATTATGACGGCGAAGACCCTCATCGAAGAGGTCGCGCTCTCGGAGGGAATGCTCGCAACCTTTATGCCCAAGCCTTTTGCCGATCAGCAGGGGCTCGGGAATGCACACGCACCTCTCTTTTCGAAGGTGATGAGAATGCCTTCTATGATCCTTCGGGGCGCTACCAGCTTTCCGAAATTGGACGCTATTTCATTGCCGGATTGCTCCACCACGCGCGTGAGATTGCAGCGATTACCAACCAGCATGTGAATTCCTATAAGCGATTGTGGGGCGGGGGAGAAGCGCCTTCCTTCATCTGCTGGGGACACAACAATCGTTCTGCGCTGGTGCGCGTTCCGGCATATAAGCCCTCGAAGACCACCAGTGCGCGCATTGAATTCCGAGGCCTCGACCCGGCTGCGAACCCCTATCTTGCCTTCGCAGTGCTTATTAGGGCCGGACTCGATGGCATCGAGAAGAAAATGTCGCTTGCCGACGAGGCGGAAGATAATGTCTGGCAGCTCAGTGATACCGAGCGACAGATTTTGGGAATTCACCCGTTGCCGTCTTCTCTTTCTGATGCTTTGCGTGCGATGCGTGAATCAGAACTTGTTGCTGAAGCTTTAGGTGAGCAAGTCTTTGAGCACGTTTTGCGTGAAAAAGAGAGTGAATGGCGCGAATATCGTCGTCAGATCACCCCTGGGGAATTGCGCCAGTTCCTTAAGGTCAATGGATGATCTCTGACCAGGATCTTCGCCGCTGGGGCGTGCATCAACCCGAGCGCGTCCGTGCGCTTCTCGACGAGAGCGGCCTGGTTATTGAAGATCTTGGCCATGCTCTTGACAAGTGTGCGGATATCGAGCAGTTCGCCCTCGTGTGTGCGCGTGCTGCTTCTCAGTGCCCGCAACTCATCCAGGACTTGAATTCTGACGCCGAGGCCGCGTGCCGTTTTGCCGCGGTCGTGGGCTTTTCCTCGTGGTGGGGTGACTACCTGCTGCAGCATCCCGATTTTTTGACGATGTCGCCACCGCCTAGTGGCCTCGGGATGGTTGAATATCTGCGCCAAGCACTGCCGCAAGATTGGGAGGAATACGCAAGCGAAGACTCAAACGCATGGAGCTTTGCGGCGTGTACCTTGCGCAGTGCTTATCGGCGTGCGCTCTTTGAGATCGTTGCCGACGATCTCTTGTCCCCAGATCCGTGTGCTCCGCACCATTTCCAATCAGTTGCTCGTCGCATTTCAGATCTCGCCGATGCAGCCCTTGCAGGCGCGCTCTACATCGCTCAATGCCTTGAAGACAGGTGCAGGCTGATCCCTCTATGTGTCATTGCGATGGGAAAAACTGGGGGACAGGAACTTAACTATATTTCCGACGTTGACGTCATGTATGTTCTTGGTGACTCTCCCGATGACTACAACGGGGAAGATTTACAGACCGCTGAAATGCTTGAACGCGCAAACCAAGATGGCCAACATCATCAACGCAGTGTGTTCAAGTCCGGCCAGTGAAGCACCGCTGTGGAGCGTGGACGCAAATCTTCGCCCAGAAGGGCGTGACGGTGCGCTCGTGCGTACCCTCGACTCTTTCCACAGCTATTGGAAACGGTGGGCTCAGAACTGGGAGTTCCAGGCTCTTCTCAAAGCACGTCCCTGCGCGGGGGATCAGCGCACAGGTGAGGAATTTTTACGGCTTGCCTCTCCCTTCATTTGGGAGGCCTCTGCGCGTGACGGATTTGTCGATGATGTTCGCAGTATGCGCGTGCAGGTGGAGCGTTCCGTTCCAGAAAAGAACCGGGATCAAGAACTCAAACTTGGCGTTGGCGGACTGCGTGATATCGAATTTTCTATTCAATTCTTACAACTGGTCCACGGTAGAAACGATGATCGCATTCGCCAAAGATCAACCCTCGATGCACTCGACGCACTGAGCGCCGAGGGATACATTGCCCGCAGTGACGCGGCAAGCTTGCGCGAGAGCTACGCCTATCTGCGTACTCTGGAACATCGCTCGCAACTTTTGCGTATGCATCGCACACACAATCTTCCGCACTCTCAATCTCAACTTGAGCGCCTCGTACGATCTTTTATTTGGCACGGACGCCAGCACGCATGATCTTCACGAGCATTTGCGTTCGCTTCGTCGGCAGGTGCGCGCTCTTCATCATTCTGTATTCTTCCGGCCGATCATTGCAGCTAGTGCGCAGGCCGACGATGACCTGATCCGTTTGGATCCGCAACAGGCGATGGAACGTTTGCGAGCACTCGGCTATTTGGACCCGCGTAGCGCAATGGGGCATATTCAATCTTTGAGCACGGGAACCAGTAGACGTGCGATGATTCAACGTCACTTGCTTCCAGTGCTCTTATCCTGGATTGCCGACGGAGCAAACCCCGACATGGGTTTGCTGAACTTTCGTGTGCTTTCCGAAGAAATCGGCGACTCGCACTGGTATTTGGCGCTTTTGCGTGACAGTGATTTCGCTGCGTCGCAGCTATGTCGAGTTCTTTCTGCCTCCGAGTGGCTTGGGGCACTTCTTCGTCTCTTTCCCGAGGCTGTGTCCTGGCTGGATTCGCCAGAGTTACTGGAGACTCCATCTCAAGAAACCCTTCGCGGACAGATGCTTGCAACCGCAAGGCGTGCGGTCAGTGCCGAGGATGCTGTCGAAAAAAATTCGTTTAATTCGGACTCGAGAAGTACTTCGAATCGCTTTGAGGGAAGTTACGGGCAGCAGTTCAGGTATCGGTCAAGCACTATCCGACGTTGCTGATGTGTGCCTTCAATCCTCTCTTGAAACCCTGATCGAACGTGAAGCAGGCGAATGCGAGCTTCTCGGCCTAGAGCTGTGCGCTCTGGGAAGCTACGGTGCGCAAGAGCTGACGTACACCTCTGACCTTGATGTCATCGCTATCATGAATGACGAGGCCGGTAGTGAAGAAGCTAGCGTGGCCCACACTCTTTTGACCCGACTTAAGCAGCTGCTTGCGCGCCCCAGCAGGGCACTTGCTGTGGCCCTTGATTTCAACTTGCGCCCGGAGGGGAAAAACGGTGCCTTAGTTCGTAGCTGCGAATCCTACATTGATTATTACCAGAAATGGGCGCAAAGCTGGGAAAAACAAATGCTCGTGCGCCTTCGTCCCCTTGCAGGTGGTCGGAATGAGCATCGTTTATGGGAATTCGTCCAAGAATTTTGCTATTCGAACGCTCTGAGTGCCACCGAGAAGCAAGAGATTCAGCTCATGAAGGTGCGTGTTGAACGCGAACGAATTCCCGGTGGTATCGATCCGCGAATGCACGTGAAGCTCGGTCCAGGTGCGCTATCGGATATTCAATGGCTCGTGGAGCTCTTCCAACTGCAATGGGGATATGACGATCCTTCTCTTCGAGTTGCCTCAACCAAACGTGCCCTTGATGCATTGTGTAAAGACGGACATCTATCCTCTCAGTCCCTACAATCTCATCGAATCAACATGGACGATGGCACAGCGTCTTCGACGCTTGAAAGTAATCGCAACAGGCCCATCGGCGTCCAAGAATGATGTTCTGCCATCGAACGTTGATCAACTCGTCGCTTTGGCAATGCTCATGGGGTATTCGCGTGAGAGTCGCTCTCAGATGATTGATCAGTGGCTGTCCGCCTCGCGCAAAGTCCGCACACTTTTTGAGAAACTGTTCTGGGATATTACCTAGGAGAAGAGAAAACGCGTGAAGCTAGTACTTATTCGACACGGGCAAACAGCAGCCAATCTCTCGGCGGCATTGGATACGCGGCTTCCCGGACTTCCCCTGACAAACCTCGGACAATCACAAGCCCAATCGATGAGCGAACGTTTCTCCAAGGAAGTCGGTGACCGCCTCGATGCCCTCACAGTCTCAGCAATGACGAGGACACGGCAGACCGCAGCTCCTCTGTGTACGCGCTATGGTGTGAAACCCCAGGTGAGCGCGCAGATCCGGGAGGTCTCAGCAGGGGACTATGAAATGTCCTCTTCCCCGGTTGCAATCCGTGTCTATGTCGAAGCGTGCTATGCATGGATGAACGCCAACTTTGCTCATCGCATGCCCGGGGCAGAAGATGGATACGAGTTTCTTGGTCGTGTCGTGCCGATTATTCGTGATGTCATGGAGCGTGCTTACCGCTCGGGGGAGACGAGGGAGTAGGCGGCATCGTTGCACACGGCGGGTTAATCCGAGTTCTTTCCGCAGTGCTGAGCGAAGATATTCGCCTGGGTGTGAGCCCCACCCAGTTCATGTCGAATACGGGAATGGCGGTTTTTGAGGCCAATATTGACGAGTTTCGTCAGCTGAGAATTGGCGAAGTTGCCAATCTGAAGGCGCTGAGCTGGGACGGGCATCAACTGGGCTAAAGCGCGTAGCCCCCGCGGCCTCGGCAATTATTGTTCGCGGGCGGGGAATCTGAAGGCGTGGGGGAGACAGGGAAATCGCTGACCTCGTAAGGGAAATTTCTGTATCTGAGATAGTCGATGAGAAACTGCCTGTGATCTGGGCACGCGAGCCATTTTTTTCGTGCGGCCGGTGTGAATTTTTGGGATTCAACCATTCAATGAGAAATTCCGCGGGATTCTCACACTCTCGCGTTGAGCACACCGCGTGCTCAATACCGTGTCCCAAAGCCATGGTGAATCCTCCCACGATGATGCGTCTGGTTCGCAGTGCAAGCTCACTGACAGATCTGTGGCATTGTCCCATAAAACGCGTGCCCGGTGGGGAAGTTTGTGGATGCGCTGTAGACTGACACAGTATTAATCCAGCCCAAAAGGGAGAAGTAATGTCGGGACACTCTAAGTGGGCGACTACCAAGCACAAGAAGGCGGCGATTGACGCCAAGCGCGGTAAGCTCTTCGCACGACTCATTAAGAACATTGAAGTTGCTGCTCGTACAGGGTGGTGGCGATCCTGCCGGTAACCCCACTCTTTTCGACGCTATTCAAAAGGCGAAGAAGAACTCTGTTCCCGCAGACAACATCGAGCGCGCCATCAAGCGCGGCTCGGGTGCAGAAGCAGGCGGCGCAAACTACGAGACCATCATGTATGAAGGCTATGGCCCGAATGGTGTTGCTTTCCTCGTGGAATGCTTGACCGATAACCGCAACCGTGCAGCATCCGATGTTCGCCTCGGCTTCACCCGTCAGGGTGGTTCTCTTGCTGATCCCGGATCCGTCTCCTATCTCTTCTCGAGGCGCGGTGTCATCGAGGTTCCTGCGGCTGAGGGCGTTGATGAAGATCGACTGATGGAAGTTGTTCTTGACGCTGGAGCAGAGGAAGTTGAAGACCTCGGTGAAGGTTTCGTCATCGAATGCGATCCCAGCGATGTCGTCGCGGTTCGCAGCGCGCTGCAAGAGGCCGGCATCGACTACGACTCGGCCGAAACCCAATTCGTCGCTTCTACTGAGGTCGAACTTGACCTTGAAGGCGCTCTTAAAGTCAACAAGCTGATTGATGCACTCGAAGACTCAGACGACGTGCAGAACATCTACACGAATATGTCTCTTTCCGACGAGGTGCGCGCCCAGCTGGAAGAAGAGGAGTAAAGGATGACTGAGCAGACGACCACACGCGAGGTCGGAACTCCGCAGGTGAAGCGGGGCATGGCTCAGATGCTCAAGGGCGGCGTCATCATGGACGTTGTCACCCCTGAGCAGGCAAAGATTGCTGAGGACGCTGGCGCAGTTGCCGTTATGGCACTTGAGCGCGTCCCTGCCGATATCCGCGCTCAAGGCGGTGTCGCGCGCATGTCTGACCCGGATCTCATCGACGGCATCATTAATGCCGTTTCGATTCCGGTCATGGCAAAGGCACGCATTGGCCACTTTGTTGAAGCTCAGGTACTGCAATCTTTGGGCGTTGACTATATCGACGAGTCTGAGGTTTTTGACCCCTGCGGACTACTCACACCACATCGATAAGTGGAATTTCACGGTCCCCTTCGTCTGCGGTGCAACCAATCTTGGCGAGGCTCTTCGTCGCATTAATGAGGGTGCCGCAATGATTCGCTCCAAGGGCGAGGCCGGCACCGGCGATGTTTCGAACGCGACTACTCATATGCGTAAGATCCGCGACGAAATTCGCCACCTGACCTCTCTGCCTGAAGACGAACTCTACGTTGCCGCGAAGGAACTGCAGGCTCCCTACGAGCTGGTCGCCGAGGTCGCTCGTGAAGGACGCCTCCCCGTGGTTCTTTTTCACCGCTGGTGGCATTGCTACTCCCGCGGATGCTGCAATGATGATGCAGCTCGGCGCAGAAGGCGTTTTCGTAGGCTCCGGAATCTTCAAGTCCGGTAATCCCGCGAAGCGCGCGGCCGCAATTGTCAAGGCAACGACCTTCTACGATGATCCCGCCGTGATCGCTGAGGTTTCCCGAGGCCTCGGAGAAGCAATGGTTGGCATCAACGTTGACGATCTTCCCGTCGACCATCGATTGGCTGAACGCGGATGGTAACGGTCGGCATCCTTGCCCTTCAGGGCGATGTCGCAGAACATGTGCGGGCGCTGGGTGAATCCGGCGCCCGCGCTGTCCTTGTGCGACGTCAAAATGAACTAGCCGCTGTCGACGGCCTGGTTATTCCCGGCGGGGAATCGACAACCATGTCGAATCTGCTTCTGTCTTTCGGACTCTTTGATCCGCTATCGAAGAAAATCGCTGATGGGATGCCCGTTTACGGGACCTGCGCGGGAATGATTATGCTCGCCACGCATATCCTTGACGGGCGGGATGACCAGCGATCCTTTGCCGCGATCGATATGGTTGTCCGCCGCAATGCTTTTGGGCGTCAGGTCGATTCTTACGAAGAAGATCTTGTCATCGAGGGTATCGAAGGGGCGCCTTTTCCGGCGGTCTTTATCCGTGCTCCCTGGGTCGAGTCAGTCGGCAATGACGTGCAGGTCCTTGCGCGTGCGGGGAATTTGCCCGATGGTCCCATCGTTGCGGTCCGCAGTGGCCACGCCATGGCGACCTCTTTCCATCCTGAGATTGGCTCAGACTGGCGATTCCATGACCTATTTGTACGGATGATCCGCGGGGAAGCCTGAAGATGCGGGTATTGGGTATTGACCCAGGTATTACGCGATGTGGACTTGGTGTTGTAGACGTCGATGCGACTCGTCGTGCCTCGATGGTCTTCGTCGGTGTCGCGCGTTCATCAACTGAGCTCGCTCAACATTTTTCGACTGGTCAAGATTGCCGATGCAATCGACCACGTGATTGGGCTCTACCATCCCGAAGTCGTTGCCATCGAGCAGGTTTTTGCACAAGACAATCTGCGTTCTGTTTCCACAACGATGCAGGTCATGGGTGTAGCCCTTGCTGCGGCCGGGCGTGCGGGGCTGCCGATGGCAATCCATACTCCATCCGAAGTCAAAAGCGCCGTCACAGGAAATGGCAATGCCGACAAAGCGCAAGTCCAGCATATGGTTGCTCGTATTCTCGGATTAGATAAACCGCCCAAGCCTGCCGACGCGGCGGACTCCCTTGCTATTGCAATCTGCCATGCGTGGCGGGGGACTGGGCTACTCGGAGCTCGATCGGATTCGACGGTCGCAGTTTCCTCGTCAGGGAAGCTTTCTGCACGCGGACAGCTGACTCCCGCACAAGAAATGTGGGCGCAAGCCCAAGCGGCTCAGCGCCGCACCGGCGCGGTCGATCCCAGGCGGCGGCGAAGCTAGGGTATCGTACGTATGTTCGGCCCATCGATTTGAGGTGAAGTCATGATTTCCAGAGTTCTCGGCACAGTGGCGCAAATCGGCGTCGACGATGTTGTCGTGGTCTATGGGGGACTTGGCTTTAAGGTCTTTATTGTTCCGCCCTTGGCAAGTGAGTTGCACAAGGGCGATGAGATTGAGCTCTACACCCACTTAATTGTTCGTGAAGACGCATTGACTCTCTATGGTTTTTAAGACCGAAGAGGAACGAAAAGTCTTTGAAATCCTTATGTCTGTAACCGGAATTGGACCTCGAATTGGACTAGCTGCTCTGTCGGTCTTCAGCCCAAATGATCTGCGCCGAGCCGTCGCTGACCAGGATGCGGCAACGCTCGCGCGCATTCCGGGAGTGGGAAAGAAGGTTGCCTCGCGAATGCTCGTCGAACTGGGCGACAAACTTGGTCTTCCCGCGCAGCTTCCCGAGGCCTCGGCACCCTCAGCCGGGGTGGTTGAAGCAGAAGTGAAGGCCGCGCTCATTGGGCTTGGATGGAATGAAGCAAAGGCGGAGAGCGTACTGTCTGAACTGGGTGGAAATGGGCTTAACGCTTCTGATCTTTTGCGGGCTGCACTCATGAAGCTGGGAGGCGCAAATGGCCGATGAATTTGAGCCCTCGATCAACATTGTCGCTCCGGATGCTGGGGAACTTGAAAGGGCTGCCGAGGCTGCGCTTCGCCCCAAGCGTCTGAGTGAATTTGTGGGTCAAAGTGTCGTGCGTAATCAGCTTCAACTGGTGCTGGATGCTGCTCGGGCACGAGGCGCGAGCGCTGATCATGTGCTTCTTGCTGGTCCTCCCGGGCTAGGAAAGACGACCCTGGCGATGATTATTGCAGCAGAGATGGGAACGTCACTGCGCCTAACTTCTGGGCCCGCTATCCAACATGCCGGTGATCTTGCTGCGATTTTTGTCAGGCCTTCAAGAAGGCGATGTCCTCTTTATTGATGAAATCCATCGCCTTGCCCGCACAGCCGAGGAAATGCTCTACCTGGCGATGGAAGACTTCCGCGTTGACGTGGTCGTCGGAAAGGGCCCCGGGGCCACCTCAATTCCTTTGACTCTTCCTCCTTTCACTGTCGTCGGTGCGACGACGCGGTCGGGGCTTTTACCGGCTCCTCTTCGCGATCGTTTCGGATTCACGGCGCATCTGGAGTTTTATTCAACTGAAGATCTCGAGATGGTCGTGAAGCGTTCAGCTGATCTTCTCGCTACGCCTATCGATGCACAGGCTGCCCATGAAATTGCATCTCGTTCTCGAGGGACTCCTCGTATCGCAAACCGCTTGCTGCGGCGAGTCGTCGATTTTGCGCAGGTACGTGGAAATGGGCAACTCACTCTTGAGGCCGCTCGGGGAGCTCTTGAGCTTTTTGAAGTTGACGCTTTTGGCTTAGACCGACTTGACCGCGCCGTTTTGGATGCGATGTGCCGTCGTTTTGCCGGGGGACCGGTGGGATTGACAACTTTGGCTGTCACGGTTGGAGAAGAAGCAGAAACTGTCGAGACTGTTGCAGAGCCCTATTTGGTGCGTGAAGGCTTCATTCTGCGGACGACACGCGGGCGTATGGCGACGGCGAAGGCTTGGAAGCACTTAGGGCTTACTCCGCCGCCTGAATCGACGCTTTTTGAGTGATTTTTGTGAACCCGGACGGTATGTCACCGAAAACCGTGCGTAGCTATTAGACTGTATGCGGATAGTTATCGTGCGTATCTGCCCCTAGAAGAAAGACACACCGTGGATTATAAATTCCTGCTCTTCCTCGCCATCGCAATCGTTGCCATGTTTGTGATGAATGCTCGTGCTCGTAAGCGCATGATGGAGCAAGAAAAAGAAGCAGAACGACGTCGCAACGAAATGATGGTTCCGGGCGCGTGGGTTCGCATGCGCTGCGGATTTTGGGGACGCTTTGTTGATAAAGACGGCGAGATCGTCATTCTTGAAACTCCCGGCGGCTCAGAGACTTACTGGGACCAGCGCGCAGTTCTTGAAGTTGCTGAAGAACTTCCCTTCCAAGGCAGCGAGTCTGACAACCAGGACGATACGCAAGAAGAGCCGGAAGAAGAACCCATCCTCGGCTTGGATTCACAGGAAAACCCCACCGACACGAAGTAATCCCCTAGGGGACCCAAAGGCAGCCCATCGTGAAAACTCAAAAGCGTCATCCATGGCGCGCACTCTTTACTCTCATCTTTATTTTTGTTCTCGGGACAGCCTCGCTTGTCGTCGGAAAACTGACGAATAAGGGCGCTTCCTACACGCCTTCCTTGGCTCTGGACCTGCAAGGTGGAACGCAGCTTATTTTGACCCCAGTTTCGACGGGACAGGGCGATCGAGAGGTTACTGAAAGCGATATCACCGAAGCGATCAACATTATTCGCCAGCGTATTGACGCATCCGGTGTGTCTGAGTCTGAAATCTCTTCTCTGGGGTCGAGCAATATTTCTGTGTCGATCCCCGGTACTCCTTCCCAGGAAACCCTGGACCTGATTCGTTCGTCTTCGCAGATGAACTTCCGTCCGGTTCTGGCGATGCTTCCTGCAGTGACGCAGTCGCAGGGGACGCCTACGCCTTCGGCGAGCCAAGAAGCGAAAGTGACGAATCCTCAGAACAGTGAGTCTCCTTCTCCTTCAGAGTCTGCATCGGCTCCTGAGAGTGCTTCTCCTTCAGAGAGCGCATCGCCGTCGGCGTCTGCAAGCCCGAGCTTAGTCACTACCGCACTGAGCGAAGAACGCGCTAAGGAGCTTGCTGATATCAATAAAGACGGCGTTCTTTCTGATACACCCAGTGAGAATCCCGAAAGTAACTCGGATCTGAAGTGGGCCACGGAGCAGGCTCGCTATGACCTTTTCACTTTGGACTGCACCACTGCTCGTGGTGGACGCACCGAGGCGCCAGCAGATAAGCCCTACGCAGCTTGTGATGCGGATGGAAACATTAAGTACCTCCTCGGTCCCGTTGACGTTTCAGGCGCCAATCTTGCTGATGCAAGCGCCGGAATGGGAGTGAACCAACAGGGGCACACGACTGGTGAATGGATCGTCAATCTGACGTTCAACGACGAGGGTGCGAAGCAATTTGCGGAGGCATCGAAGCGCCTGTACGACTTCAGCCAAGATACCGAGGGCGGTAAGAACTACGGCAAGCCTGATCGTAACCACTTTGCCGTGGTGCTGGATGGACAAGTGATTACTGCTCCGTCAATGAATGCAGTCATCACGGACGGCAAGGCTCAGATTTCGGGTAACTTTACCGCGAAGAGTGCCTCAGCCTTGGCCAACCAGTTGCGCTTCGGTTCTTTGCCCTTGAACTTCGAAGTTCAATCGGAACAGCAAATTTCTGCAACGCTCGGCTCTGAGCATCTTGAAAAGGGCCTGTGGGCTGGCCTCATTGGTCTGCTTCTCGTTGTCCTGTACATGGTTTGGCAATACCGAGGCCTTTCGGTTATTTCGGCCGGTTCGTTGCTTGTCGCAGGATGCTTGACCTATCTGGTCATCACGGTTCTTTCATGGGCCGTTGGTTATCGATTGTCACTTGCTGGAATTGCAGGTTTGATCGTTTCTGTCGGTGTTACTGCGGACTCCTTCATCGTGTACTTCGAACGTATCCGAGATGAAGTCCGCGACGGGCGTCCGCTCAGCGCCGCCGTTGATGAAGGCTGGGATCGTGCAAAGCGGACCATTTTGGTCTCTGACGCGGTCAACCTGGTTGCCGCTGTTGTTCTCTACGTTCTCGCTGTCGGTGGTGTTCAAGGCTTTGCCTTCACCTTGGGCGTGACGACGGTTGTCGACTTGGTCGTGATCTTCCTCTTCACGCACCCCATGATGGAGCTTCTCATTCGCACCGAGTTCTTCGGTGGAGGACACAAGCTTTCGGGTCTTGATCCTGAGCACTTGGGTGCACGTTCGGCAATTACTTATGCCGGCCGAGGCCGCGTGGTTGTTTCCGCGCAGGGTTCCGAGTCTGAGCAATTGGGCGCAGACGGCGAGGTCATGTCACTTGCTGAGCGCAAACGTGCTGCTCGTTTGGCGGAGCAAGAGAAGGCGGAGGCGACTGCCACACCTGATGTTTCGGACAAGCAGGAGGGAGAAGACCAATGATGAGTTACGCGCAGTGGGGCAATGCCTGTACTCGGGTGAGAAGTCCTATGCGATCGTTCCTAAGCGTCGTATCTTTGTCCGAGCTGCTTATGCCGTTATTGCTGTGTGCATCGTGTTGATTGCTATCCTTGGCCTCAACCGTTCATTCGAATTTACCGGCGGCTCGCAATTTACACTGACTGGCTTGACCAATACCTCACAACAGCCGGCTTACGATGCGATCCAGAAGGCTAACTTGGCCTCTGAAGTTCGCGTTTCCTCGGTGGGCGTCGACGGTATCCGTGTCCAGACGGAATCCTTGGATTCTCAAAAGACTCTTGCGGTCCGCGAGGCTTTGGCTCAGGCCTACAGCGTCAATGCCAGTGATGTGCAATCCGCCTCGATTGGCCCTTCTTGGGGACGCGATGTCACTGCGAAGGCCGCTCAATCGCTCATTATCTTCTTGACTCTTGTTGCCGTTTTGATGACGGTTTACTTCCGGTCATGGACTATGTCGGTTGCCGCAATTTTTGCGCTTTTCCACGATATTGCAATGACTCTTGGATTCTTCGCGGTTACCCGCGTTGAGGTTTCGCCGGCAACGGTCATCGGCTTCCTGACAATTTTGGGATACTCCCTCTACGACACCGTCGTGGTTTTCGATAAGGTTCGCGAGCTCACCAAGGGAATCAACGATCAGAACCGCTACACCTATGGCGACATGGTGAACTTGGCTGTGAACCAGACTATGGTTCGTTCGCTGAACACCTCCATCGTTGCCTTGCTCCCCGGTGGGATCCATTTTGATTATTGGATCTTTGCTTTTGGGAGCGGGAACGTTGACCGATATTTCGCTTGCTCTCTTCGTCGGAATGATCGTCGGCACGTACTCGTCAATCTTTATCGCTTCACCTTTGCTAGTTATGCTTGAAGAACGCCGTGCCTCAACAAAAGAGCACAATGAAATTGTTGCCCGTCGACGTGAACGCGACGGCGGCAGCAGTGACCATGTCCGCGTCGCGCCGGTTCAGCCCGGTCGACGCCTCGCAAATGATGCCCAACCCAAGAGGAAGAAGGCCCGCCGATGAGCGCTGAGCTCGGCAAAGTTGTCAGTGATCTGGTCTTGAGTCACCTGCGAGAGGTTCAAGACTTCCCCGAGGAAGGAGTGCTGTTCCGCGACATCACACCGCTGCTTGCAGACGGAGAAGCCTTCGCGAAACTCATTGATCTCCTTGCAGACCACTACCGTGGCCGTATTGATGCAGTCGCAGGCTTGGAATCACGAGGCTTCATCCTCGCTGCGCCCCTGGCAACCGCTCTCGGAATTGGGATGATTACCGTCCGAAAGGGAGGAAAGCTTCCCGGTCCAGTGATTGGTATCGACTACGACCTCGAATACGGAAGCGCACGTATGGAGCTCAATCCGGGCCTCGTTCGTGAAGGTGCACGCGTTCTCGTCGTCGACGACGTGTTGGCGACGGGCGGAACTGCAGCGGCATCCGTGAAACTGATCGAGCAGTGCGGTGCGAAGGTTGAAGCCGTCGCTATTTTGCTTGAGCTTGAGGCTTTGAAGGGACGCACAAAGCTGGAGCCTCACGTGAAGGTTGAAACTGCTGTCGTTTTCTAATTCAGGCCTTTCATTCCTGCAGATCACTTGTATCATTGAGGAATGAGTGAGCAAAAAGACGACGTGACCCGGCCGCCCGCGGCCGGCTCACGTGCGTTCAGGACTTGTATGGTTCGGTGCTCGTTCAAAGACGACGACACCCGAGATTGAACCCCTGATTCGTGCCTTACGTGCAAATCACCCGAAAGCCGATATTTCACTGATCGAGCGAGCGTATCATACGGCAGAAAAAGCCCATCGCGGCCAAGTGCGTAAGAGCGGGGAACCCCTACATTACTCACCCGGTTGCCGTCGCCACGATTTTGGCTGAGGTCGGTATGACCTCACCAACGCTTGCAGCTGCTCTTCTACACGACACCGTTGAAGACACTGACTACAGCCTAGAACAACTCACCGCAGATTTTGGGCCCGCAATTGCACAGCTTGTTGATGGTGTGACAAAGCTCGACAAAATCCGTTACGGAGCAAACGCCCAGTCGGAGACACTGCGCAAAATGATTATCGCGATGAGTCGTGACATTCGTGTTTTGCTCATCAAACTTGCTGATCGCCTCCACAATGCCCGCACGTGGCGTTTCGTACCCGTCGAATCTGCGAAGAAGAAGGCGCGCGAGACACTAGAGATATATGCTCCGCTGGCACACCGCCTCGGAATGAACATGATCAAGTGGGAGCTTGAAGAGCGCTCCTTCAAAGTCCTCTATCCCGAAATCTACGAGGAGATCGATCATCTCGTTGCTGAACGTGCTCCTGAGCGAGACGTCTATTTGCGCGAAGTGATCACGCAGATTGAAGAGGATCTGCGCAGATCCGGGACTCAGGGAACTGTGAGCGGGCGGCCTAAAAACCACTATTCGATCTATCAAAAGATGATCGTCCGTAATAAAGCCTTTGATGAGATCTTTGATCTTGTCGCAGTGCGCGTACTGGTCGAGACAGTTCGCGACTGCTATGCGGTTTTGGGAGCGCTTCACGGCCGGTGGAACCCTATTCCCGGGCGTTTCAAAGACTATATCGCCATGCCGAAGTTCAACTTCTATCAGTCGTTGCATACGACGGTGATTGGTCCCGGTGGGCGTCCGGTCGAGATTCAGATCCGCACCTACGAAATGCACGAGCACGCCGAGCACGGCGTTGCCGCACACTGGAAGTACAAGCAGAATCCGAACGCGAATTCGCTTGAGTCGGATCGAATGAGTGCTGACGAACAGATGAACTGGCTTCGTGCACTCGTCGATATGGAACGGGAAACCGGCGATCCCGAAGAATTCTTAGATTCTCTTCGCTACGAGATTTCCGGCGAAGAAGTTTATGTCTTTACCCCCAAAGGTGAAGTCGTTGTCCTTCCGCGAGGGGCAACACCGGTTGATTTCGCCTACACGGTGCATACCGAAGTCGGCCACCACACGGTCGGTGCGAAGGTCAATGGGCGCCTCGTGCCTCTTGACACGCGACTTGAATCGGGCCAGACCGTTGAAGTTGTCACTTCAAAATCTGATAAAGCGGGTCCGTCGCGAGACTGGTTGGCCTTTGTTGCATCGCCACGAGCACGCTCAAAAATCAAGGGCTGGTTCTCGCGTGAGCGTAAGGAAGAGGCCGTCGAGGCGGGCAAGGAACACATTGCGCGTGCTATGCGTAAGCAGAACTTGCCTCTGCAACGTTTGATGAGTCATGACTCATTGCTCTCTGTTGCTACGTCTTTGGGATATCCCGATATTTCTGGACTCTATGCAGCGGTTGGCGACGGTCATATTTCCGCACAAAGCGTCGTCACGAAGCTCGTTGAAAACCTTGGTGGGGGAGACGGAACAGAGGAGACTCTCTCCGAGGCAATCACCCCCGGAAGCCATCGTTCAACAATTGGCGAGTACAGCGCGAAGGGACAGGGCGTCTCGGTCGCGGGCATGAATGCCAATGATGTCTGGGTCAAGCTTGCGAGGTGTTGCACGCCCGTACCGGGCGACGAGATTATCGGCTTCATCACCCGCGGCCAGGGCGTGTCAGTTCATCAGAGTTCATGCCCCAATGCGATCCGTCTCCAGGGGCTGCATCCGGAGCGCTTCGTGGAAGTGTCATGGAGCGGTGAACACTCACAAGCCCAGTATCTCGTTCAGATTCAGACGAAAGCCTTGGACAGGCCAGGACTCCTGGCTGATATGACGAAGGTCATGACCGATTATCGCGTGAACATTCTTCGGCATCGACGGTGTCGACGCGAGATCAAGTTGCAACGGCGCGTTTTAGCTTTGAATTGGCAGAGATCAGTCACCTCAATGCCGTACTATCTGCTTTGCGTCGGGTTGACGGGGTTTTCGAAGCGGTGCGAGTATCGACCTCTGCGGCACAGTAACTGCGTATCGCTTCGTGGAATCCCTAGTGAAACGTCACACCTTTTTTTATGAGTTTGGTGGCTATTTCATTTAGGATGGATGCGTACCGTTGAAGGTATGCCTGTGTGGAGCCCCCACGCACCGCGTCGGATGGGAAACTGTCCCAACCTCTAAGGAATATCGTGACCACTTCGCCTGAACCGCAGGCCGTTGAGCCTGAAGTTGCCGCTGCACGTACTGTCGAACAACCAGGAGTCCCGGAAATGTCGATCGATTTTTGGTCGGATTGACTCGCAGGGAAATGTGTGGGTTAAGGACGGCGAAGAAGAGCGCATGATTGGCTCTTTCCCCGAAGGCCCTGCCTACAGATCCCTTTGCTCTGTATACGCGTCGTTATGCGGATCTTGAAGCTACGATCAAGCTTTTTGAAGATCGACTGGCTTCACTTGGTCCCAAGGAAATCGACCAGACTTTGGCGACCCTCAAGGAGGCTGTTGCCCTCCCTAACGCAATCGGTGATTTGCCAGCATTGCGCGCGCGCGTAAACGCTGTTGAAGAGCGCGCCCAGGCGCGTAAGGAAGAGGCGAAGGAAGAACGTCGCCTCGCAAAGGAACAGGCGCTTGCCGAACGTACCTCGCTGGTCGAGCGCGCTGAAGCGATTTTGGCTAAGGAATCTTCGAAGATTCACTGGAAACAATCAGGTCAGCTGCTTCGCGATCTCCTCGAAGAATGGAAGCAGATGCAGCGTAGGGGTCCGCGCCTCGATAAGAGCACTGAGGACGAACTATGGAAGCGTTTCTCGGCAACCCGTACGCAGTTCGACCGCCGACGTCGTCAGTACTTCTCTGAACTTGATGAGCGTCAAGGTCAAGCCAAGCGCGTGAAGGAAGAGATTATTGCTCGTGCCGAGGCGTTGAAGGATTCCACCAACTGGGGTGAAACTTCTGCTGCCTTCCGTGATCTGATGGAACAGTGGAAGCGTGCTCCGCGAGCATCCCGCCGCGAGGACGATGCACTGTGGGCGCGATTCCGCTCCGCACAGCAGGCCTTCTTTGATGCTCGTCACCGTAATGACCTTGCGGTTGATTCCGAGTACCAGGCGAACTTGAGTGCAAAGGAAGAGCTCCTCAAGGAAGCTGAGGCGCTGCTTCCCATCACTAACCACGAGGAAGCCAAGTCCACGCTTCGTTCGATTCAGGATCGTTGGGCAGAGATCGGTCGTGTTCCTTCTGAGTACTTCCGAAAGATCGAGTCTCGACTGCGCGCCGTTGAAGATGCTTTGCGCCAGGCGGAAGAAGCTGAGTGGCGTCGAACGAACCCCGAAACTCGTGCGCGTGCAACGGGAATGCTTGGACAGCTTGAAGAACAACTTGAGCAGTTGCGTGAAGAACTCGAGGCCGCAAAGGCTGAAGGCGACGATGCTCGCGTTCGTGAGTTGACGCAGGCCTTGGAAACCAAGAAGGCATGGTTCGATCAGATTTCCTCGACGCTCTCGTGAGCCAGGGAATTCGGATCCATGTGATCCCGACGCCCTTCTATGGTGCGAATTGCTATGTCATTTCGCCCAGAAGCGAAGGTAGCGAACCGGTTCAATCTCTTGTTGTCGACCCTTCTTTTGGTGCTCGCGAAAATATTCGAGAGGCGCTGGAAGAAGATGACGCCTACGTGGGTGCAGTACTGGCGACACACGGTCATGCTGATCATGTCTGGGATTGCGCAGAGATCGCCTCGTGGGCACCAGATGGTCCCGCTCCGGTGTGGATCCCGGGTCCTGACGTGTACCGTTTGGATGATCCGGCCTCGCATGTGAGCCTTCCGCTTCCTGAGGAAGTGAATGCGCCGTGGGTGAAGCCTACGCGCATTCAGGAATGCCCAGTCGATACTCTCGAGTACGTTCGCGGTGTCTACTTGCGTATGGTTCCCGCCCCCGGACACACCGAAGGTTCAGCGCTCTTTTGGGTGCGTCGGAACTCACTGTGTTCTGGAACGGCACGCGTGCGCTCGATACCGAGGTAGTTGTTCCTTGGGCGCTCAGTGGTGACGTCATTTTCGCGGGCTCTGTTGGCAGAACCGATATGCCCGGCGGTGATGAGACCCAGATGCGTCACTCCTTGCGTACGCTCGCCAATGTGATCGATCCGCAGACAATCCTCTTCCCAGGGCACTCGGTTGCAACGACCATGGGAGATGAGCTGGAGACGAATACCTACATTAGGCGCGCTCGAAGCATCGGTTAGTTACTTGCGCCGACGTGTGAGCCGGCGCGTGAAAGAATAGGACTCATGGCACTTACTTCACTTTCAGGTTTCCCGGAGTGGCTTCCGCAGGGACGGATCGTTGAACAAGCGATTTTGGACCATATTCGCTCGGTTTTTGAGCTTCACGGATTTGCGGGAATCGAAACTCGCGCCGTTGAGACTCTTGAGCAGCTTCAATCCAAGGGTGAAACCTCGAAAGAAATCTACGTCTTGGACCGTCTTCAAGCGCTGAAAGAAGAAGGCGGACGTTCCTCAAAAGGAACGCCAGATGGGCCTTCACTTCGACCTGACTGTTCCTTTTGCGCGTTACGTGATCGAGAACGCCAACGAGCTTGATTTTCCGTTTAAGCGTTATCAGATTCAAAAGGTCTGGCGCGGTGAACGCCCACAGGACGGTCGCTTCCGCGAGTTCACTCAGGCAGATATTGATGTTGTCGGCCTGGGGGAGCTGCCCTTCCACTATGAAGTGGATCTGCCCTTGGTGATGGCTGAGGCTTTGATGTCTCTGCCGATCCCTCCCGTTCACGTCTTGGTTAATAACCGCAAGGTTGTCCAGGGATTTGTGAGGGGCTCGGCGTCGATGATGTTGAGTCCGCACTTCGCGGCCTCGATAAGCTTGACAAAATTGGGCCTGAAGGCGTGGCTGAAGAGCTTGCCGAGGCCGGGCTTGAGCAGCCGCAAATCGACGTGCTCTTGCGTATGGCACAGATCCGTACCGAGGATTCAAAGCATTTGCGCTCGGAGGTAAACGCGCTTGGCGTATCGAGTGAAACACTCACCCAGGGCTTGGACGAACTGTGCGCATTGGTTGAGCAAGCAGGGGCTGCGATGCCCGGTGTTGTGCTGGCTGACCTGAAGATCGCTCGTGGACTGGATTACTACACGGGTTCCGTTTACGAGAGCGAAATCGTTGGTCACGAGGATCTGGGGTCGATCTGTTCGGGCGGACGTTATGATTCTCTTTGCTAAGGACGGAAAGCGCAGCTATCCCGGTGTCGGCCCTCTATCGGTGTTTCTCGCTTGGTGTCACGGATCCTTTCACAGGACATGGTGACAGCTTCTCGTAAGGTGCCTACCTGCGTTGTCATTGCAGTCGCAGATGAGGAACAGCGCCAACACTGCAACGCGCTTGCGACGATCTTGCGTAAGCGCGGGATTCCCACCGATGTTGCCCCCAGCGCGGCGAAGTTTGGCAAACAGATTAAGTTTGCTGACAAGCGCGGGATTCCCTTCGTATGGTTCCCAGGAAGCGAAGGCGAAGCAGATACCGTCAAAGACATTCGTTCAGGTGAACAGGTGCAAGCTGATATCTACAGTTGGCAGCCTCCGGTAGAGGATCTTCATCCCTCGGTCGTTCCTACGCACGACTCGAACGACTAAGCTTCAAGTGCCTTCGGTGTGCGATCTCACCGAAGGCACTACTGTTTCTAGAGCATTGACCTGATAGCCTTGCTAGGCAACGAGGCGCTACCCAATGGTGGTCGGGCATAGCCTCGGCGGTGAAAACGGTGTGGGGTCGCGCTTCATCCGTGAAGTCGACTCTGAGCGACGCTTACTTGAAGGAAACTTGTGTCCACTGCACCCGAAAACCCCACTGAAACGACCTTTGCTGATCTCGGTCTTCCCGATGATCTTCTCGCAGCCATTACCCAGATGGGGTACGAAGTTCCCACTCCGATCCAAGCCGAGGCAATTCCTGCACTTCTTGAGCTCCACGATGTCGTTGGAATCGCTCAGACCGGGACCGGAAAGACGGCCGCATTCGGCTTACCTCTTCTTGCCCTGATCGATTCGGATGAACGCCATGTGCAAGCACTTGTTCTCGCTCCCACGCGTGAACTGGCGATGCAATCCGCACAGGCAATCTCGGACTTTGCTTCTCGAAGCCGCGATATTGATGTTGTCCCGGTCTACGGTGGTTCCGCCTACGGACCGCAGATCGGCGCGCTCAAGCGCGGAGCCCAGGTTGTTGTGGGCACACCGGGGCGCGTCATTGATCTGATCGAAAAGGGCGCCTTAGATCTGAGCCACGTCTCAATGCTGGTCCTTGATGAAGCTGATGAAATGCTTCGTATGGGATTTGCGGAAGACGTTGAAACCATTACGTCTTCGGTTCCTTCCGATCGCCTCACAGCGCTTTTTTCTGCGACTATGCCCTGCCGCAATCGAAAAGATCGCCCAGACGCATCTGAAAAAAATCCCTCAAGATCGCAGTATCTGAAGAGTCATCGACTGTTGATACTATCCACCAGACCTATGCGGTGGTTCCCTACAAGCACAAGATCGGTGCTTTGTCACGCGTCTTGGCGACGCGTGCGCAGCACCAGAGCACAGAAGAATCCGATGCTGCGATCGTTTTTGTTCGCACGCGCCTCGATGTCGAAGAAATCTCACTCGAATTGAATTCTCGAGGCTTTAAAGCGGCGGGTATTTCCGGCGACGTTGCGCAAACCGAGCGCGAGCGGATGGTCGAGCGCTTGAAGAACGGCTCCCTTGATGTTCTGGTTGCAACCGATGTTGCCGCTCGAGGCCCTCGATGTCGAACGCATTGGTTTGGTTGTGAACTTCGATGTGCCTCGCGAAGCCGAAGCTTACGTTCACCGCATTGGACGAACGGGACGCGCGGGACGCCAAGGGCGATCGCTCACCTTCTTTACGCCTCGCGAGCACTCTCGTCTTCGCAAGATTGAAAAACTCACTGGAACTCAGATGGAAGAAGTCGAGATTCCTTCTCCCGCTGCGGTTTCCCAGTTCCGAGCCAGCCGGATTCTCGATTCGATTGGCGAGCGAATCGAAAAGGGCCGTCTGGATTTATACCGCACGCTTCTTGACGAAATTCACGATACAACCTCGCTTGAGATTGAAGATATCGCCGCCGCACTCTTGGCTAATGCTGTTGGTGATGAGGGGCCGAATGCACGAATTGCTGACGACCGGCGAGGAAACGGCAAAATTCGCCGCGAAGAAGAACTCGATGAGTCCGGTGAATTTGCCAGGGCGAGCTTTGAGGGCGGCCGTGATCGTGAGCGTCCGCTTAAGGGGCGTAAGACTTCGACAACGCCTCGTCACGCGGTGGGAACCGGCACTCGCTACCGCATTGAGGTTGGTAAGAAGGACCGCGTCAAGCCCGGTGCCATCGTTGGTGCAATCACCGGTGAAGGCGGCATCTCGGGCGCAGATATCGGCCACATTGATATCTACCCGACTTTCTCTTTGGTTGAGATCCATACGGATCTTAGTGCAGATTCTATGACGCGTATTTCCAAGGCTCATGTTTCTGGACGTGCCCTGCGAATCCGTGTCGATGAGGGGCCCGACGGTAAAGCACACGCGCCTAAGAAGAGTCCAATTGCACGTAAGGAATCCCGAGAAGGCACCCATCGCCTCGACTGGGGACGCGGGCGTCATCTTCCTCACTCCGAAGAGCGTCGCTTTGATGATCGCCGAGGCGAGCGTCGCTTTGGGGATCGCGAACGTTCGACGCGCGGTGGTCGCTTTGCGCAGCCACAGCGCAAGTCGGCCTCGAAGAAGGTAGCTAAGCGTCGCTTCGGTCGCTGAGTCGCACGAGCAACTTACACGGACGCGCGGGGGAGGAGATCTTCCTCGCGCGTTCGCACTGCTGCGAAGACTCCCACGACAGCGATCGAAAGTGCGATGAAGGTTGCGGGGAGATAAGCAATGGGGCCCGTGAATCCGAGAGCACTCCAGAGAGCCAGCGCAAGAGAGACGAAGGCAAGCTCGACGGCTGCGCCGGCTGAATCGGCAACCTGAAGCCACGAGGATGCTCGTCCATGCATTGAGGGATCGGTTGAACCCAAGGTGAAGTCAGAGATGGTTGAGTGCGTGAAACCAACTCCGATACCGGACAACAGCCAGGCAATGAAGACAGGCCATTTCGGGAGGGACGGGTTGAGGAGCATTGACAGCGGAGCAAGACCGATCACGATCATGCAGGAACCAATTTTGGGAAGTAGAAGGCGCACGCGTCGATTCTTGAACTGCGACTGAATGAAAGCGCCGCTCGCCCACGAAAGCGTTGCGATAGTGACGGCAAGTGAAGCTCTATTCGCACTCCACCCGTGGATGCGCTGGAGTAGAAGAGGCATGACGACTTCCGCACCAGTCACTGCTCCCATCATGAGCAGACGCGTCATGACAAGAGCGGGGATTCCGCGCTTGAGTTTAAAGGTTCCCTTCGGAAGCAAGTGAGGCAGGGTGAAGATTGAGAGCACGAAGCCGAGGGCTCCAACCGCTGACATTGCCCACACCGAGTGAAAAGTTCCCGAGATCTGCAAGAGGAAGACACCCAAACCTGAACCCAATGCCAAGCGAAGGAAACGCGCAGAGGGCAGATGCCCGTGAGGCGTACTGACCAGTCCCTTGAGAACAGAGTGTAAGGGGATAGCTCCAAAAATTGCGAGGAAGGGTGCGACGCCGAAAACAATTCGCCATCCCCAATAAGTTGCGACGAATCCGGCAAGAGCGGGCCCGACGAGGGCAGGGAACACCCACGAGAGTGAGAATGCTGCAAAATAACGCGGACGGTGCAGGGGAGTGGCTATCGCACCGACAAGGACGTAAAGGGGGACGATGATAAATCCTCCTCCGAGGCCCTGGACGAGACGGCCAAGAACGAAGACCGCGATATGCGGCGCGAAGGCGCTGATGAGTAATCCGACGCAGAAAAGTATGAGTCCCCATGCAAACACTCTTTTGACGCCGATTGCGTCGGAGAGTCCACCGGCAAGAACGTTGGCGATGAGGTTCGTAATGAGTGCGGTTCCCGAAGCAACTGAAAACCAAGAGTCTGCATGGAAAGACGCAACGACGTTCGGCATGATCGTCGTTGTTGCAAGCGATTCAAAAGCGGAAAGCGTAATCAAAATGACTGCGGAGAGCATGAGCCCTTTTTCGGCACTCGACCACGCCTGAGAATCGGAGCGTGAACCCATAGCAACACACGTTACACACTTTCGAGAGTCACTTCTACAATGCTTGCCTGATCAACTACGTGTGGACGCAGGTATTTTTCCCGGCTCAACGGCGTGAAAGGAGTATGATGTCCGTGCCGCCGCTCGTCTCGCGGATGGTACCAACGAAAGGAAAAACAGTGCTTCGCACTCACAATATTGGAACGCTTGGCCTTGACCTTGTCGGCCAAACCGTCACCCTGACCGGATGGGTCGATCGACGTCGTGACCACGGCGGTGTTGCATTCATCGATCTCCGTGATGCTTCGGGAATTGCGCAGGTGGTCGTTCGCGATGAACGCGTTGCCCACGAATTGCGCAGCGAGTTCGTTTTGAAAGTGACCGGAGAGGTCTGCGCTCGCCCCGAAGGCAATGAAAACCCGAATCTTGCAACGGGTGCTATTGAAGTCATGGGCGACGATATTGAGATTCTCAATACCTCGGCACCTCTTCCTTTCCAGGTTTCTTCCAACGCTGAAGATTCAGGCAACGTTGGTGAAGAAACTCGTCTGAAGTACCGTTACCTTGACCTCCGCCGCGAACCGGAACAATACGCGCTACGTTTGCGCTCGAAGGTTTCACGTGCGGCCCGCGATACTCTCTACGCTCACGATTTCGTCGAAATCGAAACGCCGACGTTGACACGTTCCACCCCTGAAGGTGCACGTGACTTCATTGTTCCTGCACGTCTCGCGCCCGGTTCGTGGTACGCACTTCCCCAGTCTCCTCAGCTTTTTCAAGCAAATGCTGATGGTCGCTGGAATGGAGCGCTACTTCCAGATCGCGCGTTGCTACCGCGATGAGGACTTCCGTGCTGATCGCCAGCCAGAGTTCACTCAGCTCGACATCGAAATGAGCTTCGTTGACCAGGACGATGTCATCGCAGTTGCCGAAGAAATCATGAAGAACGTCTGGGCCCTGATCGGCTATGACCTTCAGACTCCGATTCCTCGCATGACCTTCAAGGACGCGATGGAGAAATATGGTTCGGATAAGCCGGACCTGCGTTTCGGCCTGCAGCTGGTCGAACTGACCGACTACTTCAAAGACACGACTTTCCGTGTTTTCCAGGCCCCCTACGTCGGTGCGGTTGTTATGCCCGGTGGTGGCTCGCAGCCTCGCCGTACCTTCGACAAGTGGCAGGAATGGGCCAAGGCGCGCGGCGCAAAGGGCCTGGCCTATGTCACGATCGACGATGAAGGAAACCTGGGCGGTCCCGTTGCAAAGAACATTACCGACGCCGAACGCGCTGGCCTCGCCGAGGCAACTGGCGCCAAGCCCGGTGACTGCATCTTCTTTGCTGCCGGTAAGCCTACCGCCTCGCGCGAGCTGCTTGGCGCCGCTCGTTTGGAAATCGGTAAGCGGTGCAACCTCATTGATCCCGATGCGTGGGCCTTCACCTGGGTTGTTGACGCGCCTCTGTTCAAGCCGACCGGAGATGCCGAGGCCGAAGGCGATGTTGCGCTTGGACACAGTGCGTGGACGGCAGTCCACCACGCCTTCACTTCGCCAAAGCCCGAATGGCTCGACACCTTTGACCAGGATCCTGAAACGCACTGGCTTACGCTTACGACATTGTCTGCAACGGCAACGAGATTGGTGGCGGCTCGATCCGTATTCACCGTCGCGATATCCAAAACCGCGTCTTTAAGGTCATGGGAATTGGAGAGGAAGAAGCACAAACACAGTTTGGGTTCCTCCTCGATGCCTTCAAGTTTGGTGCTCCGCCGCACGGCGGCATCGCCTTTGGGTGGGACCGCATCGTGTCCCTGCTGACTAAATCCGAATCGATTCGTGACGTGATTGCCTTCCCGAAGTCGGGAGGCGGCTACGATCCGCTGACCGATGCTCCTGCGCCCATTACTCCTGCACAGCGCAAGGAAGCTGGCGTTGATGCTAAGCCAAAGAAACGAGGCGAAGAAGATACTCAGGCGTCCAGCGAAAAGTAGGACGTCTCAGGGATTTTTCTCTGTATGATTTTGGGGTGGATGATGCGCATCATCCACCCCAAAACTTAGATGAATGCGAATAGGCACAAGGGCTTAGAAGGGATTAGGCTAGTCCTTCAGCAGGACCCGATGCCGATTCCCAGGAGTGATACGAGATGGCTATTCTTCCCCCGCATCTTTTGCCTTCCGCTGTAGTAGCACCACCTTCTCAACAGGTGGTGAGCGGGACGTGCTGGAGAATTCAGGTCCTCTCAGACACAGTGATTCGCCTTGAATGGGATCCGCAGGGAAACTTTGTCGATGGGCCGACACAAATGATGGCTCAGCGAGAGTGCGTTACTCCGAAAGTACTGCGAATCGACCGTGACCCCTGCGGCTCGATCAGTATTGAAACTGCGCATATGCACTTTCACTATGACGGCGAGGCCCCCAGCTCTAATGGACTCTGGGCACAGGTACGCGAAGAAGACAGCTGGGGGGGAACCTGGCGATGGGGGACAGACCGGGAGTTTCCCTGGCTTCAAGGCCGGAACTTGCGAGGGACTTGCCGCACTCTTGACACGGTTGACGGCAGATGCGAACTCGACCGCGGGGTGGTCGATGGCCGCGGAATCGTCTCACTTATGGATGACACCTGCCCGGTAGGTGAAGACGGTAACTTCTTGCCTTCGCGGCCCGAACATACAGATATTTATATCTTTGCCGCAGGCGAAGACTTCCCTGAGGCGGTTCGTTCCTTCTATCGCCTGAGCGGGCCTCAAGCGATTCTTCCCCGCTTTGCCTTGGGTAATTGGTGGAGTCGCTATCACCGATACACCGAGGAAGAATATCTGCGGGTCATGGACGATTTTGCTTCTCGGGATGTCCCCGTGTCTGTCGCGGTGATCGACATGGATTGGCATATCACTGAGCCTCCGGAAGGAGCAGGATCTGGGTGGACTGGATACACCTGGGATCCGCAGCTCTTCCCGAATCCCGAGCGTTTCCTCTCCTCTCTTCATGCGCGTGGCCTTCACACTTCGCTCAACCTGCATCCAGCGGATGGAATCCGCTATTTCGAAGAAGGATACAAGCGTCTTGCGACTCGCATGGGAATTGATCCCGAGTCTGGTCAGACGGTGCTTTTTTTGATCCTGCAGACCCAGAGTTTATGCTCGCCTATTTTGAAGAGATCTTGCATCCTCTTGAGGATCAGGGAGTTGATTTTTGGTGGGTCGATTGGCAGCAGGGAGAACACAGTTCAACACGTGGCCTTGATCCGTTGTGGGTACTGAACCACTACCACTATCTCGATAGCGCGCACCGCCGTGGACGAGGACTCACCCTTTCGCGCTACTGCGGTCCGGGTTCTCAGCGCTACCCGCTGGGCTTCTCCGGCGATACCTACATTACGTGGGACTCCTTGAACTTCCAGCCGGAGTTTACCGCGACCGCTTCCAATATCGGATACGGCTGGTGGAGCCACGATATTGGCGGCCACATGCTGGGGGCGTCGTGATCCCGAATTAGAGACGCGCTGGGTAGAAAGTGGAGTCTTTAGCCCGATTATGAGGCTCCACTCATCGAATAATCCCTTCACTCGCAAAGAACCTTGGGTCTTCGATGCGCCGCACTGCGATATCCAAGAGGAATACCTGCGCCTGCGACACCGCTTGGTCGGGTACTTGCATTCCGAGCAGCTTCACGGAGGTGAAGAACTACTCCCTCTGATCCGCCCGATGTATTGGGAACACGACGGGCATGAGCAGTCTTGGGAAGTTCCCAATTGCTTCCGTTTCGGTAGCCAGATGATTGTTGCCCCGGCGACGTCTCCTTCTTACGAGGCCACCGGTAAGAGCGTGAGCGATGCTTGGCTGCCAGAGGGGACCTGGGTTGATTTGATGGCGAATCTCGCCTACGCGGGAGATCGAAAGATTGCTTGCTGGTCCGATCTAGGTCGAACTCCGGTTTTTGCTCGGGCGGGGAGTGTTATTCCCCTGTGCGGGCGCGCGGCGAAGCCTGAATCGGACGGTGTTCTTGGGGCCTTGGGACGCCAATCATATGTCGGGGTAGAGAATCCTGATGTTCTTGAGATCTTGGTTGTCACAGGTGCCGATGGCGATTACGAATTGCTCGAAGACCGTGACAGTGATGAGAGCCTCGTTCGAACAAAGATTCACTGGAATGATGATGAGGGAATCTTGCGAGTCGAGGCAGCCGTGGGGGATTTGGATTCTCTCCCTCAACAACGAGAACTCTCGCTTCGTCTTCTCGGCCCGAACACGCGCGCCAAACTCATAGAGTTGGGGACTTTCCTTCCGATGCAGGGTGCTCAATTCCGGGTGACCCGTGAGGCTATGAGCGAAAAAAAGACAAGCGTACGCACGAAATTCACCGGATTTTGACACACGCCCGCTGTGAAGTTGAACTTTTGACTCGCTTGGACTCATGCTGGAGCCATGGGCTTGGCAGCTTCCTTGCAGCTCTTAATCATGAGAATATTCCGCACGATCTGCGCGATGCTTTGACTCAGATTGCCATTGCGTCAGACCTCGAGTGAATGAAGGAACATCATGTCTTTTGTTGAAATTCATCCCGAGAATCCGCAGAATCGCCTTGTTGATCGAGTCGTCGATGTGCTTAACACTGGTGGGTTAGTTGCTATTCCGACAGATTCGGGTTACGCGCTTGCGTGCGTACTGGGAAATAAGTCTGGAATTGATCGTATCCGTGTCATTCGTCGGCTTGACGAGAAACACAACTATTCGCTTCTTTGCGACACTTTTGCGCGCCTGGGTGACTTGGTCATTATGGACAACTCGCAGTTTCGTGCGATGAAGGCCTCGACTCGGGGCCTTATACCTTCATTCTCCCTGGAACTAAGGAAGTTCCCCGAATGACGCTTAACAAGAAGAAGCACACTATTGGTGTGCGTATTCCAGACCACCGCGTTGTTCAAGCAATTCTGTCTGCCCTCGGTCAGCCCTTGGTTGCCTCATCGCTGATTCTTCCGGGGCACAGCGAGGTCATGAGCGATGGCTTTGATGTTGATGACAAGATTGGCTCTCAAGTTGACCTAGTCGTTGTGGCACCGGTCGGCGGTGACGAGGCGACATCGGTTATTGATTACACCGATGGCAGCGCGCGTATCGCTCGGCGCGGAGCCGGAGACTTGAGTTTGTGGGAGTAAAAGCACATCTCTTCTGAGCGCATTATTGCCGGAATCGACAGTGAAAACAGATAGCATGAGGGGGTTATGAAAAAGCTATCCCTCAAACTGTCGGTCCTCTTAGGATTCGCGGTTGTTGCCCTTATCGCTCTTGGCGTGTCTGGGTGGTTCTACTCAGCACACGCACTTCCGCGTACGTCCATAGCGGGGCAATCGATCTCTTCTTTGTCTAAACAGCAGGTTGAAGATCAACTGCGTCAGAAGGTTGATTCTGCAAAAGTGACCTTGACTGTTGCAGAGCAGACGCGTGAAGCTTCTCTGTCAGACTTGGGAATCGCAGTCGATATTCCCGCAACGGTAGATGCTGCGTTTTCTGAGAACCGAAATCTGTTTTCGCGTTTTCGAGGAATCTTTCGATCGCGTTCGATTACTCCTGTCGTGAACTTTGATCAATCAAAGCTCAATGCTTTCGGTACTGCTTTGACCTCACAGGTGGGAACGCCAATGAGCGACGCTCATCTCAAGGTCAGCGATGACGGTACTACCTTCGAAGTCGTTCCCGCGCAAGAGGGAATTACCATCGAGAGCTCCGAACTGACGAAAGTTCAGCAAGAAGTTGCCACCGATCTTGGGGGCACAAGGACGTTCGATTCCAGTTGAGGTTCGCAAACCCTCAAGTGACGACTGAAAGGGCTGAGGAAGCAAAGTCACAGGCGATGGCTTTGATATCTCCCAGCGTGACGATCACGGATGGCATCGATGACTTCACTGCTTCGCAACAGGACAAGATGAAGTGGGTCAAGGTCAGTGTCGAAGGAGACAAAGCGGCGGTGCTGGATTCACAAGCTCTTTCAGCTTGGGTGAATGAGCTTGCGAAATCAACGAACGTTGAATCCGAAAAAGGGAATCCAGGGCGTCAATAGCCGTGGGGATGTCGTGGGCGTACTCAAGGCGGGTACCGTCGGTTACCGAGCAAATAACACTGAATCGGTAATTTCCGGAATCGAAGATGCGCTGAAGAACGGAAAATCCTACTCGGGCGACTTTGACTATGACAAGGTCGAGCCCGAATATGATCGCCAGGATATTCCTGACGGCTACGGTGACGATGTGTACCAAGCTGCTGCTGGTGAAAAGTGGATCGACATTGATCTATCGAAGAACACTGTTTCCGCTTATGAAGGTCGCACCATCGTTCACGGTCCAACTCCGATGGTTCCCGGTGCTCCTAATACTCCAACCGTTACGGGCAAGTTCCACGTTTATCTCCAGTATCAATCTCAAACGATGGAGGGAGAGAACGCTGACGGCACTCCCTACAAAACCGAAGGCGTTCCGTGGGTGACTTATTTCTACGGGGGATATGCGATGCACGGAGCACCGTGGCGTTCCTCTTTCGGTTGGTCGGGCTACGGAGGCTCCCACGGTTGTGTCAACATGCCCGTTGACGGTGCCCATTGGATTTACGAGTGGGCAGATAACGGAACCGTTGTTATCAGTCACTACTAAACAGGGTGGGCAAAGATGGACCTCTTTGATTCACAGGGAATCGAAGAATTCGGGACTCCTGTGGTTGATGAGCACGCTCCACTGGCAGTTCGGATGCGTCCCCAAAGTGTTGACGAGATCGTTGGTCAGCAGCATCTGCTCAAACCTGGATCCCCTCTGCGCAGACTCCTCACCCCGAGCAGTGACTCTCCCGCAGGCTTGAGTTCCGTGATTCTTTGGGGGCCTCCTGGAACGGGAAAGACTACTCTTGCCTACCTTATTGCACGTGCATCAGGACGTAGATTCTGTGAGGTTTCCGCAGTCACCTCCGGAGTGAAAGACCTTCGTGACGTGATTTCGCAAGCGCGCCGAGGACTGACTTCAACGGGAGAAGAGACCATCCTCTTCGTTGACGAAGTCCATCGCTTTTCCAAATCGCAGCAAGATGCCCTTCTTCCGGCGGTCGAGAATCGCTGGGTCACTTTGGTTGCTGCGACAACCGAGAATCCTTCCTTCTCGGTGATTTCGCCTCTGCTTTCGCGCTCGCTTTTTACTGACTTTGTATGCGCTCACCAGCGAAGATCTTTCTCTTTTGCTTGATCGTGCTCTTGCCAGTGATACGGGCTTGAAAGCGCTCTTTGACCTGTCTGATGACGCTCGTGCTGGCCTTTTGCGCTTGGCTGGGGCAGATGCACGCAAGGCATTGACCCTCCTCGAGGCGGCCGCGGCCTCGCGGGCGGAAAAGAACGAAGAATCCGAGGGAAGCGCGCAGGGGCCTTGGATGATCGACGCCGAGGACGTCGCAAATGCTGCAAATCAGGCTTTGGTTCGTTGGGATCAAGATCAGCACTACGATGTTGCCAGCGCTTTTATTAAGTCCATGCGCGGTTCAGACGTCAATGCCGCGTTGCACTATCTCGCGCGAATGCTTGAAGCGGGGGAGGACCCGCGGTTCATTGCCAGACGTGTCATGATCTGTGCCGCTGAAGATGTCGGTATGGCTGCTCCCGAGGTGCTGACAACTGCCGTTTCTGCAGCACAAGCGGTTCAAATGATTGGTATGCCTGAAGCGCGGATCATTCTCAGCGAAGCGGTAATTGCCGTGACAGTTGCGCCGAAATCAAATCGCGCTTATCTCGCAATTGATGCTGCGCTGGCCGATATTCGGCAAGGCAAGGGAGGGGCGGTCCCTCCGCATCTGCGCGATGCTCACTACAGCGGAGCTTCACGATTAGGGCATGGCGTTGACTATATCTACTCTCACGATGCCCCTCACCATGTTGCGGCGCAGCAATACCTTCCTGACGACCTTGTTGGTACTTCATACTACGAGCCGACGACGAACGGCAATGAGGCTATCCTCACTAAACGGCTTGCAGTGCTTCGTGAACTATTAAAAGTACGCTAGACTGATCCGGTTGCCCGTAGTGGCGACAGCTACCTGGGGTCTTAGCCGACGGCATTATGCCTGGAGTTGACCCCGCATCCGCACCGCGGGTGCGACATCAGAGACAGGAAAGGTCATTTAATGGCTCACAATCGTTCACGCAAGCAGGTGCGCGAATCCCGCGCCCTTGGCTTCGCACTCACCCCGAAGGCAGTTCGCTACTTCGAGAAGCGTCCTTACGGCCCCGGTGAACACGGCCGTAGCCGTCGCCGTCAAGAATCTGACTACGCGGTTCGTCTGAAGGAAAAGCAGCGTCTTCGTGCACAGTACGGCATCCGTGAAGCGCAGATGCGTCACGTCTTCGAAGAAGCACGCCGCAGCGCAGGTCTGACCGGTGAAAACCTGGTTGAGCTCCTGGAAATGCGTCTTGATGCCCTGGTTCTGCGCGCAGGATTTGCTCGCACCATCCAGCAGGCTCGTCAGTTCGTCGTTCACCGTCACATCATGGTTGATGGCAAGATCGTCGATCGTCCTTCCTTCCGCGTGAAGCCCGGACAGACCATTCAGGTCAAGCCCAAGTCTCAGACCACCGTCCCCTTCGAGATTGCAGCCGAGGGCATCCACCGCGATGCGCTTCCTGCAACCCCCGATTACCTGGACGTTGAGATCTCTCGCTTGAAGGCAACGCTCGTGCGTCGCCCGAAGCGTGCAGAGGTTCCCGTCACCTGCGATGTGCAGATGGTCGTCGAACACTACTCGCGCTGATTGCGTTTAAGTAAAGCCCCGAGGCGCTGCCTCGGGGCTTTACTTTATTTGGTACGCGCGAATGACCAATACACGATTCTGATTGTTGTCCACTACTATGGGGTACTATGCGCACTTCTGAAATTCGTCAACGTTGGCTTGACTACTTTGCATCCCAAGGCCATGAGATTCGCCCGTCGGTGTCTCTTGTTTCTCCTGAGCCATCGATTCTCTTCACGATCGCGGGAATGGTTCCTTTTATTCCCTATATCATCGGTGTTGAACCCGCACCCTGGCCCCGGGCAGCATCTGTTCAAAAGTGCATTCGTACCAATGACATCGATAACGTTGGACGAACCACTCGCCACGGTACCTTCTTCCAGATGAACGGTAACTTCTCCTTCGGTGATTACTTCAAGGAAGGCGCGATCAGTTTCGCATGGGATCTGCTCACGGGTGATCAGTCTGAAGGCAAGTATGGCCTCGATGGTGAACGCATGTGGGTGACCATCTGGGAAAAGGACGAGGAAGCTTTCAACGTCCTGACGAAGCAGATCGGTATGGATCCTCGCCATATTGTTCGTCTTCCTCGCGAAGAGAACTTCTGGGATACCGGTCAGCCCGGTCCCGCCGGCCCGTGCTGCGAATGGCACTACGATCGTGGTCCTTCCTATGGCCCCGAGGCCGTGGGTGGCAACGTTGATCCGGGTGGAGACCGCTACCTTGAGTTGTGGAACTTGGTCTTCGACCAGTACATGCGCGGCGAAGGCGCTGGCAAGGATTACCCGCTGCTCGGTGAACTTGATCAGAAAGCTATCGATACCGGTGCAGGTTTGGAACGTCTTGCATTCGTCATGCAGGACAAGCCGAATATGTACGAGATCGACGAAGTTTACCCGGTAATTGCGGCCGCTGAAGAAATGAGCGGTAAACGCTATGGACTCGGTGCAGCTGGGCCCGAAGCAGGAGCGGCATACGACGATGACGTGCGCCTGCGCGTGGTCGCCGACCATGTTCGTTCCTCTCTCATGCTCATTGGTGACGGTGTGCGCCCCGGTAATGATGGTCGCGGATATGTTCTACGTCGCCTGATCCGTCGCGCTGTGCGTTCCATGCGCCTGCTGGGTGTTGATACGGCAACTATGCCGATTTTGCTCACAGCATCCAAGGATGCAATGAAGGCCTCGTACCCCGAATTGGAAACAAACTGGAGCACGATTTCCGAGGTAGCCTACGCCGAAGAAGAAGCATTCCGTCGCACTCTGAGTGCTGGAACGACCATTTTGGACGTGGCTGTTGAAGAAGCGAAGTCCGCTCCTGGTACGCCGATGATCTCGGGTGCGTCCGCATTCTCGCTTCACGATACCTACGGTTTCCCCATCGATCTGACCCTTGAAATGGCAGCTGAGCAGGGAGTCCAGGTCGACGAGGCGGCCTTCCGTGCGCTGATGGAAGAGCAGAAGGAACGTGCTCGTGCCGATGCGCGCGCAAAGAAGACCGGCCACACTGACGTTCGTATCTTCCACGACATCGAAAGGAGCTCGGTGGCGGCTCGACCTTCGTTGGTTACACGGAAAATGCAATTGATGCCCAGGTCGTCGGCCTGCTCGTCGATGGCGTTCCGACTCCTGCAGCGAGCGCTCCGGCAGAGGTAGAGATCATCCTTGACCGCACGCCTTTCTATGCCGAAATGGGCGGTCAGCTTGCCGACCACGGCACCATTCGCCTCGCTGATGGCGGTGTGATTGAGGTCCATGACGTGCAGGCACCGATTCGTGGGCTGTCAGTTCACCGCGGAACTCTTACCGAAGGCAAAGCGACCTTGGGGGAGAAGGCATACGCGGAAATCGATACTGAGCGCAGGCTCGCAATCGCGCGCGCTCACACGGCAACCCACATGGTCTACGCAGGCTTGCGTCGCATTGTGAACAAGGACGCCGAGCAGGCAGGTAGCGAAAATTCGCCTTCGCGTCTGCGCTTCGACTTCACGAACTCGACTGCCTTGGGCGAAGGACAACTTAACGAGATCGAAAGCCTTGTCAACGAGAAGCTTTGCGCAGGATCTCGCAGTGACCACAGAGATCATGTCGCTCGATGATGCCAAGCGCTCAGGTGCGATCGCACTCTTTGGCGAAAAGTACGGCTCCGAAGTTCGCGTTGTCAGCATCGGCGATAACTTTGATCGCGAACTGTGCGGTGGAACCCACGTTCCTTCGACCGGACATCTGGGCCGCGTGACTGTGTTGAGTGAAGGCTCAATCGGTTCGGGTGTGCGCCGTATCGACGCTCTTGTTGGAGATGGCGCCTACGCGTTCCAAGCAAAAGAACACGCTCTTGTGTCGCAGCTGAGCTCGATGCTTGGCGGGCGTCCCGACGAACTGGCTTCACGCGTTGAATCCATGATGGGCCGTCTGCGTGAGGCAGAAAAGGAGCTTCAAAAGATCCGTGAGCAGCAAGCACTCGCAGAAGCAGCACTGCTAGCTCAAAATGCTCGCAAGATTGGCAAATTTACCAGCGTCATCGCACCCGTGGGCGCTTTGGGATCGGCTGATGACCTTCGTGCAATGGCGACCGATATTCGTGAGCGCCTTGGTAATGACGGTCCCGTGCTTGTCGCACTTGCCGGCATCATTAACGGTAAGCCTATGGTCACTGTCGCGACGAATGATCTTGCTCGCCAGCACAGCGCACGTGCAGGACAATTCGTTCGTCGTGCCGCAAAGATTCTCGGCGGTGGCGGTGGCGGACGCGACGATCTTGCTCAGGGCGGCGGATCCAATCCGGAAGCTATTGAAGACGCTCTGAATGATGTGAATTCGCAGATCCAAGAGCTGTAATGCGCCCAGGAGTTCGTCTGGCAGTTGATGTTGGCACGGTCAGGGTTGGTCTCGCACGAAGTGATGCGGGAGCAGTCCTGGCCTTGCCTCTCCAAACGCTGACTCGTCAAGACGATGCCTCGGAGCTTGAAGAGATTACGCGGATTGCTGATGAGCTCAGCGCGATAGAAATCGTTGTTGGGCTCCCACGCCACATGCAAGGCGGTGAAGGCATTTCAGCGAAAGGCGCACGTAGGTACGCGAGGAAGATTAAAATGGCGTTACCTACGTGTCGCGTGTGCTTGGTCGATGAACGCTTGAGTTCACACGAAGGACACGAACGTTTGCTGCAAGCCGGTGTCGGACGACGCGAACACCGACAGATGATTGATCAAGTGGCGGCCCTCGATTATTCTGGAGACAGCCCTGGAGATGGAACGAATGAGCGGACAAGCTCCCGGAAGGGAAATTGTCCTCGAGGAAGGACAGTGATGAGCGAGAGCACTCCCGAATATCCTTTCCCGAAGCGCGCGAGTATTCACCAACGCCGCTCGCAAGAAAACACTCCCGAGGAGGCACCCGAATCGCCTCAGGTACGTCGACCGGTCCTGCGTTCCTCGGCAAGTGCCCCAGGGGATTCTCTCCACTCATCTCCAGCGGGCGCACAGCCTCGTGAAGCAGAAGCCACTACGCGTGAAGCACAGCCTCTTCCCGAACACTTGCCTACGCGTCGCTCAAGGCGCGCTGCTCAGGAAGACACGGCAGTTGAGACGACGGGAATGCGCTCGCGTCGCCTCGAACAAGAACGGCGTTTGGTGCGTAAACGCAAGCGCCGCAGGGCAGTTCGAACGTTTTTTTGTACTGCTGCTGACACTTGCCCTGATCGCGGGTGGTGCGTACTTTGCGTACACCCAATTGCGTGGCTCCTCATCGTCTTCAACAACCGCCGATGACTACCCGGGTCCTGGCAGCGGACAGGTTGTGGTGACGGTGTATGACGGTGAGTCTGGTCAGCAGATCGGTCAGCGCCTAGTAGACGCGGGCGTCGTCAAATCGCTCACTGCCTTCATTCGCGCATTTGATGCGAATAAAGCAGCCGTGAGTATTCGGCCCGGAAGTTACACACTCAAGAAAGAAATGAGTGCCTCAGGGGCAATCGCTGCGCTTTTGGATGATGCGAACCGCAGTGATAATACGGTGACGGTGACTCCCGGACAGACTAAGGACCAAGTCGCCGAGCAGATTTCGATGGTTGCCGATATTCCTCTCGACCAAGTGAAGTCCGCAATGTCAGATACGGCAGCTTTAGGCTTGCCAGCTGAGGCCAATGGAAACGTTGAGGGATGGCTTGCTCCGGGTTCCTATGAACTCGCAGAAGGTGCGACGGCAACCTCGCTGATATCTCAGATGATTACTCGGACGACACAGAGGCTTGACGGGCTGGGCGTTGCCGCCGCAGATCGCGAAAAGATCTTAACCAAGGCCTCAATTCTCGAGCGAGAAGTTCGTAATACGGAGTATCTTCCGATGGTTTCCCGCGTAATCGACAACCGTTTGGCAGATACAAATGGTGAAACCCACGGTTTGCTTCAGATGGATTCAACCGTCTTGTACGGCGTTGGTAAGACCGGCGGAATCCCGACTGCAGATGACCTTGCTGCTGAGAACCCCCTACAACACCTACCGTAATCCGGGTCTTCCTCCTTCGCCGATTTCACAGCCATCAACCGAGGCAATTGAAGCTGCTTTGCATCCCGCTGAAGGCAATTGGCTGTACTTCGTCACAGTGAATTTGGATACCGGTGAGACGCTGTTCGCGGCTACTCATGACGAGCAAACGCAAAACACTAAGCGTTTGGAAGAATACTGTTCGACACATCAAGGAAAGTGCTGATGCCTTGGGCGGCAGTCATCGGCTCGCCGATTGAGCATTCCCTCTCACCTCTCATTCATCAAGAACTTTGGCGTAGCGCTGGAATTGCCGGATGGGAGTATCGAAAATGCGAGGTGGACGCCCAACGCCTACCTCAGTGGATCGCATCAATAGACCGCGAATGCATCGGGGTGTCAATCACCATGCCGTGTAAGAAGGCAGTGATTCCGCTCCTTGACGTTGTTGAACCACAGGCAGCTGCACTGAATTCTGTTAATACCCTTATTCCATCGGGTGGGGTTTTTTCCGGTTTTAACACCGATGTTTTCGGAATGAGTCGTGCGATTGAACTGAGTCGGCGCAACGCCGGCATGGATCTGGGCGGGCGAGCCGTCATTATTGGTTCGGGCGCTACTGCGGTTTCTGCCCTCGCCGCTGTCGTTTCCTTGGAATTTCGTCAGGTTGACGTTGTTGCTCGTGCTTTTAACGGAGGTAAACTTCCTGCCGATTTCAATCGCAGCGCGATGAACTTGGGAGTGACCTACAGCGGTCATGACCTCACTACGGCAGGTACTTTGTCTCGGTGTTGCCAGCAAGCGGATCTTGTCGTGTCGACTTTACCTTCGGGCGCGCTTGACTCCTACGTTGGCGAGCTCTCAACAATGCCATTGCGCTCGAGCTATCTTGATGTGACCCTATGCGCCGCGTGAAACTGCTGCAATTTCTTGTTGCCTCGAGCGTGGTATCCCCGTGGCCTTCGGTGTAGAGATGCTGGTCTATCAAGCGGTTCTCCAGTTTAAGTTAATGACAGGCATTGAAGCTGATAGTCACGCGATCTCTTCGGTCTTTAAGTTGTTGGAGGCGAAGTAAATGATGGAACTCGTCCCCATATCGGCTGGTGGGTACTATTTCGCCCACGATTATGCCTTGGGAATGGGCGAGTGGAACCTGATTCTTTCTGTCATCGTCTGGCTCGCTTTTTGCACTCTGGCTTTCCCGTTCGGGATGGGCAATCCAAAGGCGCTACTTTATCGAGGCCTCGCTAACCCCTCTTAAGAGAAACGGCGTCGTCTGGTCGGCTGTATTGGTAGGCGCGATCAGCCTTGTTGCTTCTCAGACGAGGCCTGCAGCGCCCGCGGTTGTCGCGCTGACCATGATGGGAACTCTTTTGGCGTATGTTGACGCTAAGACTCATCGTCTGCCTACTCCCTATGTCATTGCGCTTGCCTGCGGTGTCTTGTGCGGAGCGGGGGTGAGCGTCTATTTTCATCCCAACTCGATTCGCGTTCTTGTCGAGGCCGGGGTTGGTGCGTTGATTTGGACACTACCGCTGTGGCTGGGGTCTTTGCCGCGACGAGGCTTTGGCCGCGGTGATGTTCGTTTGGCTCCGATCCTTGGAGCAATGCTGGGTATTCTTGGTTGGCACGCGGCATTGTTTGGATTTGTTGTTGCCTTGGCATCCGCGGCGCTTGCGGCTTTGTGGATGGTCGTTAGTGGCCAGGCTGGCACACGATCGCGTATTGCGTTTGGCCCATGGATGATCGGTTCATCCTTGCTGACCTACCTCCTGTGGGGTGTCGCTATTCCAACCTCCCTGCATTTTTTTCGGTGCCATGATCTAGCCTGCGAGCTGGCTGATTAACGCCTTTTGCCCGTGGGAGACTAGCATTTGAGATAGGTTCTCACGAGGAGGTGAAGGTGGCGGGACTCGACGCGATCATTGCTCACACGCAGCGTATGCGCGCTTTGCGCGAAGAGCGCGTGAGCCTTGATGAGCTCAAACGCGCGTGTGAGAGTGTTCCCGACCCCCTAAGACATCCGGATGAGTACCTACGTTCGGATGGCGCTACCTCTGTGATTGCCGAGATTAAACGTGCTTCCCCATGGGGTGTCTATTCAGATATTGAGGATCCGACGCCTCTTGCTCAGGAGTTTGAGCGCGGGGGAGCAGCGATGCTTTCGGTCGTGACCGAGAGTTCGTTATTTAACGGCAGCTACGAGGACCTTTCACGGATAAGAGCTGCAACAGAGCTTCCACTTGTTTGTAAGGACATCATTGTCTCCGCCTATCAACTCTTTGAGGCCCGCAGGGCCGGAGCAGATGCGGTCCTGCTCATCGCGCAACTTCTCACGCAGCCGGCTCTGGAAGGACTGCTCGAACGCGCTCAATCGCTGGGAATGTCGGTAATAGTCGAAACTCACTCGCGTCTAGATGCTCTTCGAGCTTTAGAAGCCGGTGCTGTAATGATCGGCGTCAACGCCCGAAATCTCAGTACGGGTATTGTTGACCGCCACGTTATTGACGAGGTCATTGATGTCATTCCAACGAATGTTCTTGCCATAGCTGAGTCCGGGGTGCGGGGACCCCGTGACGTGTTTGAATATGCGCGCGCTGGTGCGGATGCTGTGCTTGTTGGGGAATCTCTCATGCGCAGCGAGCAGCCGGCAGAGTTAGTCGCTGAAATGGTCAGTGCTGGTCACCATCCGTCTTTGCTTGCTGACCGGCGGATGCGTGTGCGCGCGGCACATAAGCGTGCAGATGGATCTTGGAACGATACTCGTCGCGAATAATCGATTAGAGTAGTACAGCAACCATCTTGATCCGCAAGGAATATTATTCATGCGCTTTTTAGCACTGCCGTCACCAAGTCAAGGGGTCTGGTACCTCGGACCGATTCCGATTCGCGCCTATGGTCTGATTATCGCTTGTGCAATTCTGATTGCCGTTTATTGGGCTGCTAGGCGTTACGAAACTCGAGGTGGCGACCGTGAACTCTTCTATGACATTGCACTTTGGGCTGTTCCAGGTGGCATTATCGGGGCGAGAATCTACCACGTGATCACCTCGCCAGATGCCTATTTCGGTAAGAATGGCAACCCGATCATGGCCCTGGCAATCTGGAACGGCGGTTTAGGGATTTGGGGCGCGGTTGCTGGGGGAGCACTCGCAGCTTGGCTTGTCGTGCGCCATCGCGGGCAGCGGCTCGGCCCTGTTGCAGATTCTCTTGCCATCCCGCTCCTTGCCGCTCAAGCGATTGGACGCTGGGGAAATTGGTTTAATCAAGAACTCTTCGGGGCTCCTACAACCTTGCCGTGGGGCCTGCGCATCGACGGCGCACACATGCCACTCGGATACGCCAGTGGAACCTTGTTCCATCCTACTTTCCTCTATGAATCGCTGTGGAACCTTGTGGGCGTCGCTGTTTTGCTCTTCATCGATAAACGGCGGTCTATGAAGTCCGGACAGCTTTTCTCCTGCTACATCATGGTTTATACCCTGGGACGTGTCTGGATCGAGATGCTCCGTATTGATGATGCACATCATTTCTTGGGTCTTCGTATCAACGTCTGGACTTCAATCCTTGTATTTATTCTGGGGGTCGTCTGCTATCTCTATGCAGGAAAGCGTGCAGCATCGACGACTCTCGCTGAGGCCGAAATCATGCGCGAGAGCGGCCTTGACGAAGAGGATGACGCGCAAACTCTGGAAACTGCCGAGGCCAGCGAAAACACCGTTGAGGACGGATCCGACGGCAATGTAGATGGGGCCGATAGTCCCAAGCCCTCGGTAAGTCGTCCGGTCGAAGACCTCGAGGCGCGATAGGATAGAAACATGCGTCGAGCAAAGATTGTATGCACTATTGGACCCGCGACAGCCTCAGCTGAACAGATCCAGGCTCTTGTTGATGCCGGCATGGATGTCGCCCGAATTAATCGTTCTCACGGCACCGCTCAGGAACATGAAGAAGTTATCGAACGTGTTCGCCGAGCCTCTCAAAATTCGGGCCGTGGAGTAGCTGTTCTCGTCGACCTTCAAGGTCCGAAAATTCGCCTCGAAACCTTCGAAGAGGGCCCACAATACCTTGAAATCGGTGATACTTTCACCATCACGACTCGTGATGTTCCCGGTACTAAAGAGCTGGTCGGAACAACTTTCAAGGGGCTTCCCGGTGACTGTGCTCCCGGTGATCGTTTGCTCATTGATGATGGCAACGTCGCGGTGCGCGTCGTTGAGGTGAGCGCAACCGATGTTGTTACCCGCGTTGAAGTTCCCGGCTATGTTTCGGACCACAAGGGATTGAACCTTCCCGGTGTTGCCGTTTCTGTTCCGGCAATGAGCGAAAAGGACGAGGAAGATCTGCGATGGGGTCTTCAAGTTGATGCAGACTTCATTGCTCTGTCCTTCGTCCGTTCCGCAGCTGACATTGACTCTGTCCACGCGATTATGGATGAGTACGGCAAACGTCTGCCGGTGATCGCGAAGATTGAAAAGCCACAGGCCGTCGAAGCACTTGCAGAAATTGTTGACGCATTCGACGGAATCATGGTTGCTCGAGGCGACTTGGGCGTTGAAATGCCTCTCGAAGATGTCCCTCTGGTGCAGAAGCGCGCGATCGAACTCGCTCGTCGCGCTGCCAAGCCGGTCATCGTCGCGACCCAGGTTATGGATTCGATGATTAAGAATCCCCGCCCGACCCGAGCAGAAGCTTCCGACTGTGCAAACGCAATTCTCGACGGTGCAGACGCAGTTATGCTCTCGGGGGAAACCTCTGTGGGTGCTTTCCCCATTGAAGCGGTTCGTACCATGGCGCGAATTGTTGAAAGCACTGAAGAAAATGGTGGCGAACGTATTGCTGCGCTTGGACCCGTGGAGTTGGATCGAGCTTCCGCTATCTGCGGCGCGGCTGCAGTTATTGCTGAAAAAGCTTGATGCGCGCTTCTTGGTGACTTTCACTCAGTCGGGAACGTCCGCACGTATGCTCTCACGCCTGCGCACACCAATCCCGATGCTTGCCTTCACTCCGCTTGAATCGACGCGTCGCCAGCTCGCACTGTCATGGGGTATCCAGGCTTATCGGGTTCCCGAGGTCACCCACACTGACGATATGGTCTGGCAGCTTGATCAGGTTGCGCAGAGCGCGCGTCTCGCGGAAGTCGGGGACGAGATGGTCATCGTCGCAGGTATGCCGCCGGGAACCCCTGGTTCGTCGAACCTGTTGCGCGTCCACCGTCTAGGAGACGAGGTCGACTACGTGATCGGTGGATCGCGTGGAGATGCTTAAGTTTGAGTAAATGAAGGGGGTGGCAGGCCGTATGGTCTTCCACCCCCTCACATTTTGAGGAGTTTGACGTACCTTGACGACGTTGCCACGGTCAGCGAAACAGGAAGAAGGGGCGAATTCTCAAAGCGCAGCCGGAGCAAAGCCCGCGTACTTAAGCGGGGTTAATGGCCTACGCGCGCTGGGAATTATCGCCATCGTTTTTGTACCACGTGCGCCCGACTTCTCCTGCGCAGGGTGGTTTTATCGGCGTCACTCTCTTCTTTGTGATTTCCGGTTTTCTTGTTTCGCGCTCGCTTCTTCGTGAGCTTGAGGGGGAGCGGGATATTGCGGTTGGAGCGTATATCCTCAGGCGTTTTGTTCGCCTGTGGCCAACGATGCTTCTCGTCACGGCTTTCTCGGCGATCGCTTCCTTCTTCTATGCGCCGCCGCTGCTGCTCAAGATGCACGAGGATGCGATTCCCGCTCTTGCTTTCTTTTCAAACTGGTTCTACATCTTCCGCGATGTTCCATATTTTTGCACAGGCGGGTCTCCCTTCACCACTGACCCATTTCTGGTTCGTCGCCGTCATTATGCAGTTCTATGTGCTGGCGCCGGTTATCGTCCTCTTAATGCGTGAATTTTTCCGATCTCGAGGAAAGGCAGCTCTTGTTCTCCTGTTCTTCGCTGGTTGTTTTGCCTGCGAGATGGCACTATTGTTCGAGCCTGGATCTGACTCATCACGGGTGTACTACGGCTTAGATACGCGACTCGCAGAAATTCTTGTTGGTGTTGCCCTTGCGTATGGAGAGGGCTGCATTGAGCGCCTCAATACTCTGCAAACAAGGCTGCTTCAGTGTGCATCCTGGTGCGGACTTGCTTACTTGGTTGCTGTGAGTATCTATGCACGCGGATACATGACCTGGCTGTACCGAGGAGGTTTCTTCGCCTCGGCGCTAGTATGCGCAATCGTCGTGAGCGGCGCGATTGTTCCGGGCGCGATGTCGCGCGTGTTATCGACGCGTCCGCTCCAGGTGCTCGCCTCGCGCTCGATGAGCGCCTACATGTGGCACTATCCCTTGATCCTGCTGATGAACCCTGCCAGGCGCACTTCTGCGCTTCCGTGGTGGGCTTGGGTGGTGGAAGCTGGCATTTTCCTCCTGATTACCGAGGCCAGCTATCGTTTGTTGAGAAGGCACCGTCCTTTGCACATCAGAAGACTTGGCGTGCCTTACGAGGCGGCGCGAAGAATACTCGCCGAGTTCGGCTGTGCACATCGGTGCTGAGGTTTGCTTTGATTGTGAGCATTGTGATCGCCAGCATTCCTGGAGTCTTCCTTGAATCAGCATCGAAGAAAACCAACGAGATCTTTGCTTCGGCCGCTTCTAGTCCTTCCGCATATGCTGCTTCTCCAAGTGATTCGCCTTCGCAAGAAATGACGACGACAAGCCCAGCGCCTCCCAGCTATCACGATGTGAACGGGAAGGCGGTATACCCGAAGGCTGCAATTATTCCTAACAACTACGACACCTCTCAATGGTCATGCTCTCCAGAGGAAGGAACATGCACTGTTCCCTTGGTCTTGATCGGTGATTCCGTGTCTGAAGGAGCAAGCTACTACTGGATCCCAACCCTCTTCCCGCAGTCTTTTACGGATACGGAAGTTGGTCGTTCCTTCGAAAAGGGAGTCGCGGTATACGGTGAAGATTTAGCCCAGGGACATGACGGATCTCCGGTGATTGTTGCTTTGGGGGGCAATGGGCCGATTACATCGATGGATTCAGTGCAGCCCTTGATTGAAGCAGCGGGGGAGAGGCCTGTATTCTTCGTGACGATCCGTGCCCCTTACCCCTTCCAAGATGAGAACAACGCATTGATGCGCCAGCTTGCGCAGCGTTATCCGCAAGTGGGCATTCTCGATTGGTATAAAGCCAGTGAAGGTCACGATGAGTACTTTTACGACGACGGTCAGCACCTGACGGAAGAAGGTCGTGAAGCCTACGCGCGAATGATTATGACGGGACTCATGGGAGAAAATAACTAGACACATCGCAGTAGTGTGTGGAATAATTACCTGTTCATCCATGTTGGATGACTCGTAAGGGCTTGCCCTTACCGGCGTCTACAGTCTGGTTGCCTGCGCACCTTGAGCGCATACCGGTAGATGCAGAAGAAGGAAGAGGAGAAAGAAATGAATCAAATGAATACACAGATTTCGGTTCGTGCAGCGCAGGGTCGCTACCAGGCGCTCAATGTTCCGGTTTCGCAGCTGAGCGAGGCTGTCCGTCCTTGGTATCAGGATTGGACCGATCAGAAGATTCAAGAGGCGCTCAATGACTTGGAACGCCCTGAAATGCGTGATCGAGCTGCGGAATTCTTGGGCTTGGAGCTGATCCCCGCAGCCTGAGATGTGATTTGTCTCTCTAGTGTCAACTCCGTCAACTTTACTGGTTGGCGGAGTTGTCGTTTATTTGATGGATTTACGCTGCTGATGCGCATCGCTATTTCCGTGTCATCGCGCGAAAAAGTGGCTTTGAGATCACTGTGATCTCAAAGCCACTGACGAAAAATGTGAAACATATTCGTACCCCGAGTGGGATTCGAACCCACAACAAGCCGGGTTTGAGCCGACCGCCTCTGCCAATTGGGCTATCGGGGCGACAGCGCAAGCGCGCTAATAAGGATAAGATATAACAGGTGCTAGTGACAAACTATCGTACAAGGAAGACGACATGAGTGAAGAAGTTGCACAGCCGCGCCGCGTTCTTGTTGCGGAAGATGAAGGCTTGATTCGCCTCGATATCGTGGAGACACTCACCGGTGCCGGTTTCGAGGTTGTCGGGGAAGCTTCCAACGGTGAAGAGGCCGTCCAGCTTGCTCTTGAACTTGAACCGGACCTGTGTGTCATGGATGTCAAGATGCCGAAGATGGATGGCATTACCGCGGCAGAGAAGATTCTCGCTGAACTCTCATGCGCCGTTGTTATGCTCACGGCCTTCAGTCAGACAGAGCTCGTCGAACGTGCTCGTGATGCTGGAGCAATGGCCTACGTCGTGAAGCCCTTTAGCCCCGCAGATCTTATTCCTGCAGTTGAGATTGCGCTCTCGCGCCATCAGGAAATCGAGTCCCTTGAAGAAGAGGTCGCAGACCTCACCGATCGTTTTGAAACTCGCAAACGTGTTGATCGCGCGAAAGGTCTCCTCATGAAGAATATGGGGATGAGTGAGCCTGATGCCTTCCGCTGGATTCAGAAAACTTCTATGGATCGTAGGCTTTCGATGCGTGAGGTCGCTGATGCTGTGATTAACCAGGTTGAAGGCTAAAGTCACACAGAACTTCTCCAAGGGCGCGAGCCGATGCTCGCGCCCTTCAGCTATGCAACAAGCGATTCGATACGCGTGCTACAGCAAGGGTTTGATCGTGTTCATCTGTAATAGTCACAGTGTGAACAGTTGAGCTCTTCCCCAAGTGGACTTCTGTAGCGCGGGCGCGAACCAAGTCGCCTCGACCGGGGAAACGTGTGAAATGCTCAGCTCAACGCCCACGGCGATGGCGGCCTCGCCATAAAGAGAATGTGCGTGAAGCTGAGCGGCATGGGAAGCTACTGTTTCTGCAAGTGCGGCGCTCGCTCCGCCATGCAGATAACCCTGAGGCTGAGTATTGCCAGCAATAGGCATTTCGGCAAGTACGTTTTGAGGGGAAGCCGAAATGAGACGAATGCCCAGACGCGACATAAGGGTGTTTGCCCAGCTATCCATCCGATGATTTTCTGCATTCAAGGTGTGCATCGTGCCCTCTCGCCGTAGTGTGTCTTCTATGAAGGAGACAATGCTTGTCATCGATGGCCATTCAATGGCCTTTCGTGCATTTTATGCCCTGCCTGCAGATAAGTTCGTGACAGCCCAGGGGCAGCACACGAATGCGGTCTATGGTTTTTGCATCAATGCTCATCAAATTGTTGGAGAGCTATCAGCCCAGCCATATTGCAGTTGCTTTCGATGTCTCGCGTCATTCCTTCCGTACCGATGAGTACCCCGAATACAAGGGGACACGAGACGCAACGCCCGAAGAATTTAAGGGACAAATCGAGCTGATTCGAGACCTGCTGAGTGCGATGGGTATTCGCTCCCTCTCGCAAGAAGGCTTCGAGGCGGACGATATTCTTGCCACCCTTGCTAAGCGCGCGTCAGATGCGGATATGCGCGTCTATGTCGCTTCGGGGGATCGCGATAGTTTCCAAACTGTCACCGATAGCGTGACCGTTCTCTATCCGGGAATGAGCCCGGGTGACTTGCGTGAGATGACGCCGCAAAGCATTGAAGCGAAATACGGAGTCCCTCCTTACCGATACCCGGAAATCGCTGCACTCGTCGGAGAAACTTCCGACAACCTCCCGGGCGTTCCCGGTGTTGGTCCGAAGACTGCAGCACAGTGGATCAACCGTTTCGATGGCCTCGACAATCTCCTGGAGAACGCGGACAAGATCACGGGCAAGCGGGGAGAAGCGTTGCGCGAGCACCTCGAGGACGTGCGACGCAACCGCCGATTGAATCATCTGCTGACGGACATGGATCTTGAGTGCGACATTACGGACTTGCGCCGCGAGGTGACCGACCGTCAGGCGCTCAGTCAGCTGTGTGATGCTCTTGAGTTTCGTTCTCTGCGCTCTCGGGTCCTGTCGGTGGCGAAGATTGGTTTGGGGAGCGTCAGTGACAATGACGAGGCCGAAGCCCCGATCGCCGCTATTCAACCGCAGGTGTCGTGGACGATTGCTGATGGATCAACGTCTGTTGATCAGTGGCGCATTGAACATCCGGGACAGCTTGCACTCATGGTAGATGGCACGCTCAGCGTGAACGCTCCGGAAGCCAGTGTTATTGCACTTGCGACGGCGACTGATGCGTTGATTATTGACACCGCATTGATTTCAGCACAGCAAGATCAAGCGCTTGCCAAACTTCTCAATGAAGACGGCCTGATCCTGCACGATCTCAAGGGCTGCATTCATGCTTTAGGTGCGCGTGGTTGGACGCTCGGAAGCGCGCGCACTGATCTTCTTCTTGCTGCCTATTTGGTGAATTCGGAACATCGCGGGTATCAACTCGACCAGCTTTTTGCTCGGTATTTGGGGGTTGATCCGCAAGAAAAGAAGGATAGTACGACTCTCTTTGAGGTTGGAATCAGTGATGAGCGCGCTCGAAAGCTTGCCGAAGACGCCGCGCGGATGCATTCTCTCGACGTCATCCTTGCTGACAAACTTAAGGAGAGTGACCAGTCGCATCTGCTGGATGATTTGGAAATGCCAGTTGCGGTCTTGCTCGCACAAATGGAGAAATGCGGAATCGGTGTTGATGAAGATTTCTTGACAGCCCTTTCTCATGAACTTGCTTCGGATGTTGACACTGCGCAGCGTGGGGCATGGGACGTGCTGGGGCACGAAGTTAATCTCTCATCTCCTAAACAGCTCCAAACCGTCCTCTTCGAGGAACTTGCTCTGCCCAAGACAAAGAAGACGAAGACCGGATACACGACTAACGCCGAGGCCTTGACGGAGCTTTTCGAAAAAAACTGGAAATGACTTCCTCCGTCACTTGCTAGTCCATCGTGACCGCATCAAGCTCAAGCAGATGGTTGATGGCTTGATTTCGAGCGTCGGTGTTGACCAGCGCATCCACACGACTTTTTTCGCAAACCGCTGCGGCGACGGGGCGTTTGGCCTCGTCTGAGCCGAATTTGCAGAATATTCCTGCACGTAGCGCTGATGGCCTGCGGATTCGTGGCGGGTTTGTTGCGCAAGAGCCGTATACGAATCTCATGAGCGCGGATTACTCTCAAATTGAAATGCGGATCATGGCGCATATGTCGCAAGACCCAGGGCTGATCGATGCCTTTTTCTTCGGGGAGGACCTCCACCGCACTATGGCAGCGATGGTGTTTGGAGTTGAGCCGGAAGATGTGACGGCTGAAGAGCGCTCGCGAATTAAGGCAACCTCCTATGGACTAGCTTATGGTTTGTCCGCCTACGGTCTTTCTGCGCAACTTCAGATTCCCGTTCACGAGGCCGCGGCCCTGCGTGACCGCTATTTCGAACGCTTCGGTGGCGTCCATGATTACCTCGAAGGTCTTGTTGACGAAGCTCGCCGATGGGGCTGGACTCAAACAATTCGGGGACGGAGGCGCTATCTTCCGGATTTGCATTCGGCGAATCGAACGCGACGGGAGATGGCTGAACGAGCCGCGCTGAACGCTCCGATTCAAGGAAGCGCCGCTGATATTGTCAAAATGGCGATGCTGGATGTGCACAAGCAGCTCAAAGACTCAGGTCTTAAATCGAGGATGCTGGTCCAGATCCATGACGAGTTGCTCTTTGATGTCGCGCCGGGTGAAGAGGAGAAACTGCGTCAACTTGTGCGCGAAGGGATGGAAGGCGTGATGTCTCTGCGAGTTCCTTTGGAAGTGGCAATTGGCTTCGGGCCGACGTGGAAAGACGCTGCGCACTAAGGTGGGTGGACTTTCGGCCCCAGTCTGTTAGAATGCTCAAGGTACTGCTGTGTGCAATAGCCATTTGCACCCTGCAGCCGCAATTGTCCATATCTAGTAATACGTCCGTTTCGGAGAACACAACTACATGACCAGCACCAACTCGCAGCCGGCAGTTTCAACGCCCCAGGTTGCAGTGAACGACATTGGGTCCCGCGAGGACCTGCTCGCCGCTATTGACGAGACCATCAAGTACTTCAACGATGGCGACATCGTCGAGGGCACTGTCGTCAAGGTTGACCACGATGAGGTCCTTCTTGACATTGGCTACAAGACCGAGGGTGTGATCCTCTCTCGCGAGCTTTCCATCAAGCACGATGTCAACCCGGACGATGTGGTTGCCGTTGGTGATCAGATCGAGGCCCTGGTTCTCCAGAAGGAGGACAAGGAAGGTCGCCTGCTCCTGTCGAAGAAGCGTGCACAGTACGAGCGCGCCTGGGGACAGATCGAGAAGGTCAAGGAAGAAGACGGCGTTGTTACCGGTACCGTCATCGAGGTTGTCAAGGGCGGCCTGATCCTAGACATCGGCCTGCGTGGCTTCCTTCCTGCATCCCTCGTTGAAATGCGTCGCGTTCGCGATCTCGCACCCTACATCGGTCGTGAGATCGAAGCCAAGATCATTGAACTGGACAAGAACCGCAACAATGTTGTTCTGTCTCGCCGCGCATGGCTTGAGCAGACCCAGTCTGAGGTTCGGACCAACTTCCTGCACACCCTTCAGAAGGGCCAGGTTCGCAGTGGTGTCGTGTCCTCCATCGTGAACTTCGGTGCATTCGTTGATCTCGGCGGCGTTGACGGTCTGGTTCACGTCTCCGAGCTTTCGTGGAAGCACATTGATCACCCCTCAGAGGTCGTCGAGGTTGGCCAGGAAGTCACCGTCGAGGTCTTGGACGTCGACATGGACCGCGAGCGCGTGTCGCTCTCGCTCAAGGCCACCCAGGAAGATCCGTGGCAGACCTTCGCGCGCACCCACGCCATCGGCCAGGTTGTGCCCGGCAAGGTCACCAAGCTCGTTCCCTTCGGCGCATTCGTGCGTGTTGAAGACGGAATTGAAGGTCTGGTTCACATCTCCGAGCTCGCTCAGCGTCACGTTGAGCTGCCCGAGCAGGTCGTCAAGGTTGGCGACGAGGTCTTTGTCAAGGTCATCGATATCGACCTCGAACGTCGTCGTATCTCGCTGTCCCTGAAGCAGGCCAACGAGCGCGTCGATCCCAACTCTGAAGAGTTTGATCCTTCGCTCTACGGCATGGCCGCTGAGTACGACGAAGAGGGCAACTACAAGTACCCCGAAGGCTTCGATCCCGAAACCCAGGAATGGATGGAAGGCTACGAGGCACAGCGTGAGGCTTGGGAAGCTCAGTACGCACAGGCTCAGGCTCGTTGGGAAGCCCACAAGGCTCAGGTTGCAAAGGCTCTTGAAGAGGACGCCGAAGCAGCTCCCGCAGTTGAAGAGCAGGCCTCGTACTCGACCCCGGTCGACTCCGAAGGCACCCTCGCTTCTGACGAGGCACTTGCAGCACTTCGTGAGAAGCTGACCAACAACTGAATCGCAGCGCCTAAGCGCTCATAGTCAGTTCTGAGGCCCCGGTGAAAACCGGGGCCTCAGGTTTTTTGTTGGCATTGTGCGGCGATGCCGCTGTCACTGTTCGGCCGGTGAATGGGAGAAACAGTTAGTGTCGAGAGCGCATTACTTGATCCAGATTCTTCGTTGAAGCGCAGGACTCAGTTCAATCCCCTTGACTAAAAAGTGGCCCGTCTCTTTCGAGACGGGCCACTTCAGTACCAGCGCGCGATAATTATTCCTGAGTGCGCTTGGATAAGACGATATCGGCGAGCAGACCAAGGAGAGCTGCGCCCAATGAGGGAAGAACCCAACCAAGCTGAAGATCCTGCCCGGGACTCCACGCAAGCACAGGAGAAGCGAAGGTCAAGATTCCCAGCGAGATCGCAGTGGTTAGAAGTGACCATAGGCTGGCAACCCAGACTCCCAGGCGGAATGTCCAATGAATGCGCATCGAGTAGCGCAGCGGATGCGTGACGATCGTAACGAAGATGATTGAAATTGCGATTGGGTAGAGGAAGGTAATAATCGGCACCGCAACGTTGAGCACTGCCTTGAGTCCGGCTGATGCCAAGACGAAGGAAATGATCGTGAACCCAACGAGCCAGGTTTTGTAGGGGATCCGCGGAATAAGTCGCTCGAAGAACTCCGAGGTTGCGGCAAGAAGGCCGACCGCAGTTGTCATGCACGCGGTGAGAACGATCAATCCGAAGACGACCTGTCCGGCAGTTCCCATGGTGATGCGTGAAGCGTCGGCCAAGAGTGCAGCCCCGTCGGAGTAGCTTTGACCGCTGGGAATGACGTGACCGATCAGGCCGAGTCCAACGTAGACTAGGCCAAGTAAAATGCCAGCGATTACACCGGCAGAGCTGGTCTTGCGAACGAGCTTGATCCCGCTGAGTCCGCCTTCTCCCTGATCGAAAGATGCAACAACGATAATTCCAAATGCAAGAGCTGCGATGGAATCCATCGTCATGTAGCCATCAAGGAGACCTGCGGTTAGGGGAGCGCTTGCGTATTGCCCAACCGGAGCAGCCTCTGAAGGCGGTAGCTTCGCCAAAGACAAAAAGACCAAGAGCACGAGTAAAACAAGCAGGACAGGGGTCAGGATTTTACCGAGGTGATGGATGATCTGTCTCGGGTTCCATGACAAGAACAACGCGATGCCGAAAAAGCATGCGTTGAAGACTAACGATGAAACGAAAGCGGTTGAATGAATGAGCGGTGCGACGGCCGTCGAGAAGGAAACAGCACCGGTTCGTGGCAGAGCATAGAAGGCGCCGATCGACAGATAAACCATGCATGAGAAAGCAATTCCAAAATATTTGCCTCCGCGGCCAGACAGATCACGCAGGTCACTTCCCGATAATGCGATTGCAATGATCGCAATGACGGGAAGCGCGACGCCACCAATGAGGAAGCCAATCATGGCTAAGTTAAAGTGCGTACCTGAGTTCGCTCCCATAATTGGAGGGAAAATCAGGTTTCCCGCACCAAAGAACATCGAAAACAGCGTGAGCGATGTTGCGATCAGCAAGCCCGTTCCCTGCGAGCGCCTGCTGTGTGTAGTCGTCGTCGATTCAGTCACAATAATGCTTCAAACCCTCTAGAAGTGATAAGTACTCCTGAGATTCTGTCATTTCATACCTCTTTAGCCAAGTGCTGTTCATTGTTCTACGCTTCAGATGTGAACACTCTCATTCGCTCAGGTTCATCGAGCGCTACTCTCTTACGAGCGATTCCCGAGGCGCATCCCTTGGGACCATCCCACGTGCTTGCTCTCAGCGGGGAATCGGCGCCGGTAAGTCCACGCTCGCGCGCGCTTTACGAGGCCTCGGCGCGCACATTGTCGACGCGGACGAACTTGCGCGCGAGGTACTTTCCCCCGATCATCCCGTCTACGAGGCGGTGCTTGTGAATTTTGGGAGTGACCTTGTCGGAGCAGGCGGGGTACTTGACCGACAGCTCTTAGCCCAGCGCGCTTTTTCTTCAGCCGAAGGTACAGCTCTGCTTAATTCACTTACTCATCCAGCAATCGCTGCTTTGGCGCAGGAACGTCTTGCGCAAGCTGGAGACGGGAAGCTCGCTGTCTATGATGTGCCACTACTGACAAGGCACGAAGATGCGGATGCATTCGATGGGGTCATCATGGTGAGTGCTCCGTTGGATGTGCGTCTTGACCGTTTGGAAAAACGCGGGATGAGTAGGCGAGAAGCGGCAGTGCGCATCAGCAGGCAAGTGAGTGACGAGCAGCGTCGGGGCCTTGCCTCGATATGGGTCGACAACTCAGGCAGTGAAGAAGATCTGACAAATCTGACCCGTACCTTCGTTGCGCGTTGGCTGAGCCCCTCGGGGATTTAACCGAATATAGGCTTCAGTATTCGCCCAGTTTTCCCATTATTTCAATGGGAAATCTTCAACTATTCATCCGGAAATCACTCAGGAAAAACCAGGTTTACCTGCAACTATAGATTTGAACATGTAAGTAAACCGGTATCGGCCTGAGCGCCGGGAATCAGAGATCGCGCTGGTCCATTGATTTGGCAGCTTCTCGTACGTGATACGGGATGACCTCTGGTTTCGTAGTCGACATTTGCCGCAGAGTGAGGATAAATGGCACACGTAAAGACGAATCGTTTTTCGGGGAATAGAGCTGTGCGTACGCTTGGAGCATTTGCGCTCGGTGCAGCGATGACGGTGGGAGGACTGTCTTTTGCAAGCGCAGGCGATGTTCAGCCGACTCCCAATGAAGTTCAAGCCCTGGGATACAACACTCTGATCTTTCAGGATGAATTCACCGGAAATGAACTTGACACTTCGAAGTGGGGATACGAATACTCCTGCTTTGACCCGAAAACGCGCTCACAGGCCCAGTACACCGATTCGAAGGAGAATGCGTCCGTCTCGGGTGGAAATCTCCATTTGACCGCGAAGTATGAGCCAACGCGTCAAAAGTATGACAGTCGCTCGCGTTCAATGATCACGGTCGACCGTGAATGCACTCGGACGGTTAATGGGCGCTCCGAAACCTACAAAGCTCCTTTCACATCAGCAATGGTTCAGACGCGCGACAACAAAGGCATAAAGTACGCCGCCTATGGCGACTTCTATGCTGAGGCACGTATCAAACTCCCTAGTGCCGTTGCATCGTGGCCAGCATTTTGGATGACCGGTATTGCCCCGGCATCTTTCCCGGCTCACGGTGAGATTGACGTCGTCGAAGCTAAAGGATGGGATCCGAACTTCCTACAAGCGAATGTTCATACACCTCGGGTCGGGAATCCTCAAAAGACTGAGCAGCACATGGGACAGCTCGGAGGCGATGGTACTTCGCAGACTCAGTTCCATACCTATGGTGTGGAAAAGAACGGGAACTCAATCACCTTCTATTTGGATGGGAAGCGGGGACACACCGTCACTTACGATCAAGTTAAAGGAGATAACCCCTTTATCAATGATGCCAATGGCATGGTGCTTCGTCTCAACCACATGGTTGGGGGTTCTTTCCTAGCCTCTGAGCGTGGTGATACGACGTACACCGATGCGATTAAGTTCAAGGAAGCCTATCAAGGTGCTGGTTCCGACATGCTCGTTGACTACGTCCGTGTGTGGAAGAAGAACAGCAATGCCACGAGCGAGCCAGCCCCTGCTTCCCTCAACGGCTATCGCCGATCCAGAACCTAGTACTCAACCGACTGTGACGACGGCGCCTGCTCCCATGCCGACTACTGCGGCCCCTCAGCCTTCGAGTGAAGTAACAGTGCAACCGAGCGTGCCTGCTCAGCCCACAAGCGCAGCCCCTCCACTCAGCCCACGGCCTCGGTCGCACCCATGCCGGTACCGACTGTTTCAGCGCCCACGCCTTCCGAAGATCCAAAGGCTACGCCGCGACCAACCACTGTAGCGCCCTCTACTCAGCCCACGGCCTCGGAACCGGTGGCGTCTGCAACTACGCAGCGTCCCCCGAAAGCTCGTCGAAGCAGCGATGCTACAGCGCCGGCTCAGCCTACGGAAGCAGCAAGCTCAACCCTGCCTACGCGCGCAGAGGCGACGGCATCGGCGCCATCTGAAGCACCTGCGAATCCTTCGACTGAAGGTGCAGGAGACACATCGGTGAACCAGCCTGATGCCTCACCGTCCAATGAGCAACCTGCGCTTTCGCAGCTTCTTCCGCAAGCCTCGCACCTACGTGAGATTGGTGCCGGTCAAAGCGCAATCACGTCCACCAATGAGGCGGACACGCAAAACGCCGTTGTCGCGCGAAACGCAGAAGCTGCCTCTGCTCAGAATCCAAATTCTGCACGCACACTTGCCGCAACAGGAAGTAACTCCATTGGGTTTGTGTTCGCTGGACTCTTGGCAGTAGTGGGAGTGCTGATGCTCGCTTGGCCGACGCCTGCAACCGCTCAACACATGAGTCCTCGGCGTAAATGAGGCATAGCTTCCCTAACAACGTACGAAGCAGTGCACAGGGGTCGGTGCAGGCAATCTTCATCTCGAAGAACGCCTGCACCGACCTTATGCGTCGTAAGCGAGGCCGACCATCACGATCCTCGAATCCTAAGTTCGCTGTCTTTGCGGCGGTGAGCGCGCAGAACCTCCCAGAATTCCTTAGCCTAAGACTATGAGCGATACCCCCATCCTTCGTCAGGAATACCCCTTTGAAGTGATTTCTGAATACACCCCGTCGGGTGACCAGCCGAAGGCTATTCACGAGCTTGCCGAGAGACTTCGCGCGGGTGAACAAGACATTGTTCTGCTGGGGGCTACGGGAACCGGTAAGAGCGCGACAACGGCGTGGCTGATCGAGGAAATTCAGCGTCCAGCTTTGGTTTTGGAACCCAACAAGACCTTGGCTGCGCAGCTAGCTGCAGAGTTTCGCCAGCTGTTGCCCAAGAATGCGGTCGAGTACTTCGTCTCGTACTACGACTACTATCAGCCGGAAGCTTACGTTCCTCAGACCGATACTTTTATCGAAAAAGACTCGTCGATCAACGAAGAAGTCGAACGGCTACGTCACAGTGCGACAAATTCTTTGCTGACTCGCCGTGATACCGTCGTTGTTTCTTCCGTTTCATGTATTTACGGCCTTGGTACGCCGGAAGAATATGTCGCACGAATGATCGAGCTGAGTCGAGGAATGACGATTGACCGCGATGACCTCCTGCGGGCGTTCATTTCCATGCAGTATGCGCGAAACGACCTTGGATTCACGCGCGGGACCTTCAGAGTGCGCGGGGATACCGTCGAGATCATTCCCGTCTATGAAGAACTGGCAATCAGGATTGAAATGTTTGGCGATGAGATTGATTCTCTTGCTGTACTCCATCCTGTAACGGGCAATGTCATTAAAGAAGTCGATCATGTTTATCTCTTTCCTGCCTCGCACTACGTTGCGGGCGAAGAACGAATGAAACGTGCAATTGCTTCGATTGAGGCGGAGCTTGAAGAGCGTCTTGAATGGTTCGAATCACAGGGGAAATTGCTCGAGGCGCAGCGTCTGCGAATGCGCACAACCTATGACTTGGAGATGCTCAAAGAAATCGGGACATGTGCGGGTGTCGAAAAACTACTCACGCCATATTGATGGGCGCGAGGCAGGTACTCCGCCTCATACTCTTCTCGATTACTTCCCTGATGACTTTGTACTCGTTATTGATGAATCGCATGTGACAGTTCCCCAAATCGGAGCAATGTTTGAAGGGGATATGTCGCGCAAACGTACATTGGTCGAGCATGGCTTCCGCTTGCCTTCGGCAATGGACAACCGGCCGCTGAAATGGGATGAATTTACCGAGCGCATTGGTCAGACCGTGTACCTTTCAGCCACGCCAGGATCCTATGAACTCGATAGGTCCGATGGGGTAGTGGAACAGATCATTCGCCCCACGGGTCTTGTCGATCCGAAGGTTGTGGTTAAGCCGACTCAAGGCCAAGTTGATGACCTTCTCGAGCAGATTCGTGAGCGTGTCGAGCGTGACGAACGCGTTCTTGTGACAACGCTGACAAAGAAGATGGCTGAGGACCTGACGACGTACCTTGCCGAGCGCGGAGTGAAGGTTGAATACCCTGCACTCAGATGTCGATACCCTGAGACGAGTTGAGCTTCTGCGTGAGTTGCGTTTGGGAACTTTCGACGTTCTTGTGGGAATTAACCTTTTGAGGGAAGGCTTGGACCTTCCGGAAGTTTCTCTCGTCTCAATCTTGGACGCAGACAAGGAAGGCTTCCTGCGTTCGACACGTTCTCTCATCCAGACGATTGGGCGTGCCGCGCGTAATGTCTCTGGCGAAGTTCACATGTACGCCGATGACATCACCGATTCGATGCGCGCAGCAATCGACGAAACCGAGCGGCGCCGTGAAATTCAGATCGCGTACAACACCGAACACGGTATTGATCCCAAGCCTTTGCGTAAAAAAAGATTGCAGATGTCACGGACATGCTTGCTCGTGAAGAAGTTGATACAGCAGAGCTGCTCGAGGGGCGGATATAGGCGCGAACGTGTAGCCAGCGATATTCGCGCCGATGAGATGGCTTCGTTTGCGGGGCGCGAAGGCTCAACGCGCACACGCGAAGAACTTGCTCGGATGGCCGAGAGTGATTTGGAAGAACTGATCCGTCAGCTTTCTGATCGAATGATGGAGGCAGCTCAGGATCTTCAATTTGAGCTTGCGGCAAGGCTTCGTGATGAACTCAGTGAACTGAAGAAAGAACTTCGCGCGATGAAAGCCGCTCACTAACGACTTGTGGAAAGTGGTAGGTATTGCTCCGAGAAACGCTTAAGATAGGTACGTTCTTGTTCGCGACTTTGGGAGTCGATTGTGTCTACGACGGCGCACACGCAAACGCGTCCCGTTCCTTTTCATAAGCGTGCTATGGCATGGGGTGCTCACGCCTTCACTCTGACCGGTGTTCTCTGGGCAACACTTGCAACGATTGCTCTCTTCGAAGGGGATATCCGCCATATGTGGTTGTGGCTGGGAATTGCACTTCTCGTTGACGCCGTCGACGGCTCAATCGCGCGGGCAGTTCGCGTCAGTGAATACGCGCCTGGCTTCGATGGGGCAACTCTGGACAATATCGTTGACTATCTGACGTGGACTTTCATCCCTGCTCTGTTCATGGCCTTCCACCTTCCTTTTGGATCGCGGACACTTGGTATCGGCATGGCCCTGTTGGTCTGCATCTCATCGATGTTCTGCTACTGCAATGTGTCGCTGAAAACCCCTGACCACTACTTCATGGGATTCCCGGCTGCTTGGAATGTCGTAGCTGCAATTATGTGGATTTTCCAGACTGGCGCGGTTTTCAACGTTGTTGCCACGGTTATTTTGGCGGTACTGACGGTCGCTCCGATTGCCTTCGTCCATCCATTCAGAGTCGGGCGTTTGCGTGCAATTAACATTGTGGCGGCGCTGGTGTGGGTTGCGGCAACGGCAGCTCTCGTTGCCTACGCCCCTGTACGCCCAATCATCCTCACAGGAATCTGGTGGGTTGCTGGAATCTGGATCCTCGTTGTGAGCGCGATCCGTTCAATCCAGGGATTCCTCAGGAGCTGCGTGACGCGGAGTAGCGTTTCACCAGTCGCGAGTTTTGGACGGAGCGCCACACTTCAGTTGCGATTGACGCGAGGATCATCAGAGCGACAATGACAACCACCGATCCTGGGTATCCGCGTCCGTGGATCCAAAAGTAAACGTACGGCGCTATAAAAGTCACCAGCGCGACGATTGCGCCGGCGTAACGTTCTAATGGCCTCGAAGCGGTGATCATTGCGAGGATTCCCCAGGTGTAGGGAACTGCGGTCAGGACGTCGATCGACCACAAGACGAGGACTGATCCATGGAATTGTGGGACGAAGATCACCGGTAGGGCGCGCAGTGAGGAGTACACAAAAACCACGAGGTAGACCCATACACGCGGATCTTTGAGGATTCGGGTGATCAGCGAACGCTTGTAGACCGTGACCCCGCTGGCTTCGATTTGGTGTACGAGGCCGTGTGGCGTTCGCGTTGCATTCATTCCCTGGAGAGCCTCACGAAAGCCTGGATCAGGGAGCAACTCGTGAACGAGCTTGCTGACTCTCAAGGCAAAGACTGTGCGCTCTTTGGAGTGCTCAGCCCCAACGTTGACAAAGATGGAACAAAGGACCGGCAAGGCGCTTAAGTTCCTCGCGATTGATAGGGCCGATGAGCCAGATAATTCCGCGGTGTTCCAGTGCGTTGCGTACTTCGGTAAAAAAGAGATCAGTGTTTGCAAGGACGGAAGGATCAAGTTCACGTACCTCACGTCTACCCAATTCAGCGAGACGTGAGACTCCGGCGGCGTGAGCGAGGCGAGTGGTATCAAATGCGCACGAGCGTACAACCGGGAGCTCAAAAGGGGCCTGGGTTGACCCGAAAAGGGTCTCCTTCAGGCGACGCAGTCGGGAAATCTGGGCTGCAGGGTCTTTAACGCTCACCCCATCGAGTTTAGAGCACTGCGGTGTGAAGCTCTTAACGACTTGGCATTCTTATGTAGGAGTGTGAGCAGAATCGTTGTTATTCTATGAGTGAGGGGAGTACTCCCACGAAGCGCACCATCGTCAACGCGGTATCGCCTCGGTACCCGGTGTTGCCGCCCAATAATGGGTGGGAAGAGACCTCAAGCCTCACTCCCTGAAAGGTCACTTGTGGACGTACACATCCTTGGCTGGATCGGCCTAGCCATCGTTGTTATTGCGCTGATTACGACCGATATTGTTGGACACGTACGTAAACCTCATGCACCATCGATGAAAGAAGCGACAGCGTGGACTTTGGGCTACGTTGCTCTTGCGGTTGCTTTCGGTGTTGCTATCTGGGCTATCTATGGTCCAAGCTTTGCCATCCAGTTCTACAGCGGCTACATGATGGAATGGTCGCTCTCGCTGGATAATCTCTTTGTTTTCGTCATCATCATGTCCTCCTTTAGGGTTCCTCGTGAATTTCAGCAGAAGGCATTATTGGCGGGCATCATTTTGGCGCTGATCTTCCGCGCTTTCTTCATCGTTGTCGGTGTCACGCTAGTCAATCGCTTTACGTGGATGTTCTTCTTCTTTGGTGCGTGGCTCTTGTGGACTGCTTATTCCCAGGCACGGGAGGGCGCCTCGGAAGAACAAGAAGAGGAAGAAGTTGAAGAGAATCGCTTTGTTCGTTTTGTCCGCCGTATCTTCCCGGTGACCGATGGCTATATCGGTGATCGCTTCTTTTACCGGCACAGCGGGCGCACTTCCGTTACTCCGCTCTTCCTTGTCGTTCTTGCATTGGGGTCGGCAGACCTCATGTTCGCACTCGATTCAATTCCTGCGATTCTTGGACTCACCACGGAGTCCTATTTGGTCTTTGCCTGCAATGCCTTCGCTCTTCTTGGCCTTCGTCAGCTCTTCTTCCTCATCGACGGTCTTTTGGAGAAGCTTGTCTTCCTGAACTACGGCCTTGCTGTGATTCTTGGATTCATTGGCATCAAGCTTGTTCTTCATGCCATGCACGAGAACTCCGTGCCCTTCATTAACGGCGGCCAGCCGATCCACTCCGTACCGGAGATTGGTATTCCCATTTCTTTGGGCGTTATTGCCGGTACCTTGATCATTACCCAGGTATTTACTTCGCTTATTCATTCTCGCCGCCATGGACCGGGAGCTGGCCAAGTGACGAGCACGCCAGAAACTACAATCACCGGCAACGGGGCAAGTTGAAGCCGACGCCAGGCCAGACGCTCAATGTCACGAAGTTACCTCTTCTCGCTCGTGGCCTCGATCATCCGAGCAAATGTCGACTCTTTATTCAAACGCAATCCTGAGCGTTACGCGATGGTTATTGATTGTTTTCGAATCCTGTGGGAACGCAGTTTTGGCGGGTCGCGGTCGTAATACGATCATCAGGGTTTTTCCGAAGTGCGCGCAAGCGGACCTAGACAACCTCGCAATAGTCGATGCTCCGCGCGCACAAGTACGTCGAGATGGCCTCACTGAACAGATCGATGTCGACGATATCGTTCTTGACGATATCGTCGAGCTGTTGGAGTGACAAATTGCGGCTGATGGCGAAATCCTCCGGTATCCGGCCTCAGGGTGACGAATCCCGATGCTGACCGACGAATCGCCCAGTCCTGAAACAACTTGGCGATCAGGTTCTTGCAGGCACATCGGTTGTCGCTGGTTCCGGATTGATGCATGTGAAAAGCGGTGGGGAGCTGACCTGTATGCGCAGGAATCGCTCGCCACGCACGGACTTTCTCTTTGGCAACTTCTGAAATCCAGCAGGGGATCAATAAGATTCTTCGCGTTATTTCGGTCGCCCTGCCGCCGATTATTCTGCTGACCTTATGGTCACAGACTCGCATTGCCGGTAGCGGAGTTCCTCATGCGTGGCACATATGTCTTAGCTGTTTGAGGCGTCATGGAATGATCCCTCAGGTTTGGTTCTCCTGACCTCGATGAATTTCATAATTGGATCTGCAACTTTGGCTCGTCGAGGCACGCTTGTTCAGAACTTCCAGCTGTTGGGTTCTGGCCCGCGTGGATACTCTGTGCTTGGACAAGACAGGGACACTGACCACCGGTGGCATTCGTTTGCGTTCGCTGGAAGTCCTTGAGACTCACGACTTTGATGGAGAGCTATTTACAGCTCTTCGCGTACTTAACGATGATGAGACCAACGCGACTGCCCATGCGGTAAAGGAATACCTGGACTCAGATTCTTCCTTACCCTTAGAGCAATGCGCGGATTCCTGGACGATTCCCTCTCTTCGGCACGAAAAATGGGCAGCGTGGGGGAGTGCGGAGTCCTCGATCGTGATGGGTGCTCCTGAGATGCTCATCGATGGGATCGAGGAACTTGAAGGTCTTCGTCAGAAAGTCCGCTTGTACGCCGAGGAAGGATTGCGTGTCCTCGTCGTTGTTCGCTACGGCCAAAAAGTTCATGACCAGACACTTCCTGCGCATCCCTTGCCTCTTGCGTTGCTTGTCCTTGAGGAAGACCTTCGAGACGATGCTCGTGAGACCCTGGCCTATTTCCGCAGGCAAGGAGTGCGCGTTCGGATTATTTCTGGAGATAGCCCGACAACCGTTGCCGCACTGGCAGCTCAAGTTGGTTTGCAATCACCAGATGGCAATGCGCCTCAAGCATTCGATGCACGCCAGCTTCCGAGCGATCCGACCTCACCCGAATTCTTGGCGATCGTTGAGTCTACTGATGTCTTTGGGCGCGTGACTCCCGAACAGAAACGTGCATTGGTTAAAGCTCTTCAGACTCAAAAACACTGCGTCGCGATGACAGGTGATGGCGTTAATGACGCCCTTGCTCTCAAAGATGCGGATCTTGGCATTGCAATGGGTAACGGCGCCGCAGCGACAAAAAGCGGTTTCGCAGCTTGTCTTGGTCGATCAGAAGTTCTCTGTATTACCGAGCGTTCTGGGTGAGGGCCGACGCATCATGGCGAATATGGAGCGCGTCTCTTCTCTGTTCCTCGCCAAGACAACCTACGCCACACTCTTTGTGATTCTGAGCGCGATTTTTGCATGGCGCTATCCTTTCCTCCCACGCCACTTCACCTATGTCGACACTCTGACCATTGGTATCCCCGCGTTCTTTATTGCGCTTGGGCCAAACAATAGGCGTTATGTTCCAGGCTTCCTCGTTCGAACCCTCTCTTTGGCTATCCCGAGCGGCATTGTCCTTGGCGTGAGCGCTCTTGCCGTCTATTCCTCGGTTGGAAATGGAACCACGCTCGGATCCACTGCGGCAGCTCTTACTGTGTTGATCGCGGGGCTGTGGTTGCTGTCAATTACTGCGCGTCCTCTTGTACCTTGGCGCATTGCACTCATTTGTACGATGGCCGCCGGGGGAGTACTCGGTGTCTTCATTCCCGTTGCCCGTCAATTCTTTGCTTTCGACTGGCCTTCAGCTTCCTTGTGGCCTGTTATCGTGTGTGCTGGCCTGTGTGCCGGTGCTGTGATTGAGGCGTTCTCTCGTGTCCTCTATTTGGGTCGGCTTCGTGAAGCTGAAGAAGAAGGTCGCGCACGCGATTAAGAACACATGTTCGAGAAAAAGAACGTGTCAACACGTAAACTGATTGGGTGCATGATCAGTTAATTGTCCGCGGTGCGCGCGAGCATAATCTCAAGGGTGTCGATCTTGACCTCCCTCGCGATTCGATGATTGTCTTTACAGGATTGTCAGGCTCGGGCAAGTCCTCTCTCGCTTTCGATACAATTTCGCTGAAGGACAACGACGCTACGTCGAGTCTCTGTCTTCATACGCGCGGCAATTCCTCGGCCAGATGGATAAGCCCGATGTTGATTTCATCGAAGGACTGTCCCCGGCGGTTTCGATCGACCAAAAGTCGACATCGCGTAATCCTCGCTCAACGGTGGGCACAATTACCGAGATCCATGATTACCTGCGTCTGTTGTATGCGCGCGCTGGTATTGCCCACTGCCCAACATGTGGTGCGCGTATCCAAGCTCAGACTCCACAGCAGATTGTCGACCGCGTTCGCTCAATGCCGGAGGGCACACGCTTCCAGGTACTAGCTCCTGTAGTTCGTGGACGCAAGGGTGAATATCAAGATCTTCTTGAAGAGCTCAAAGCTTCCGGATATGTACGTGCGATTATCGACGGACAATTGATGCGTTTGGAAGAGGTTCCACCTCTCGAGAAGAAGCTCAAGCACACGATTGAAGTTGTCGTTGATCGCCTTGTCGTCCGCGAAGGTATGCGTCAGCGTTTGACCGATTCTGTTGAAACATCGCTGCGTTTATCCGATGGTCTTGTCGTGATTGATTGCATTGATCTCGATGAGGATGATCCCGAGCGTCGCCGCAAGTATTCAGAGAAACGTTCGTGCCCCAATGACCACCCACTCGCTTTGGACGAGATTGAACCACGAACCTTCTCATTCAACGCTCCCTATGGCGCGTGTCCGGAGTGCTCAGGGCTTGGGTCGAAGCTCGAAGTCGATCCTGAACTTGTTGTTCCAGATGAGGAGCTTTCCCTCGCACAGGGCGCTGTCATAGTCTGGAATTCGAATTTTAAGTACCACAAGCACCTGTTGTCGGCGCTTTCTCAAGAACTCGGATTTTTCCATGGACACTCCGTGGAAAGATCTCCCCGCTCAAGTTCGTGATGCCATCCTCAACGGTCGCAATTATGAGGTGAAGGTTAAATTCCGAAACCGCTGGGGACGTGAACGTTCCTACACGACTGGGTTTGAAGGTGCGCTGACTTACATTCAGCGCAAAAAAGAAGAAACCGAATCACAGCTCGTGGTTGACCGGATGGACTCCTACATGCGCGAGGTACCCTGTAGCGCATGTCATGGAGCTCGGCTTCGTCCGGAAGTTCTTGCAGTCACTGTTGGCGATCTATCAATTGCTCAGCTTTCGGATCTGTCGATTAGTCAGGCGAAGAACCATCTGGATCATGTTGAGTTCGAGGAACGCTCCTCGGTCATTGCCGCACCGATCTTGACTGAAATTCGTGCGCGCTTGAACTTCCTCGTGGATGTTGGTTTGTCGTATTTGACCCTTTCACGAGGCGCCGCCACCCTCTCCGGCGGGGAAGCGCAGCGTATCCGCCTGGCAACACAGATCGGTTCAGGTCTTGTCGGTGTGCTCTATGTTCTCGACGAACCCTCGATTGGTCTTCACCAACGCGATAACCGCAAGCTTATTGCGACCTTGGAAAGACTTCGTGATCTTGGAAATACTCTGATTGTTGTCGAGCACGATGAAGAGACGATTGAAGCAGCTGACTGGATTGTTGACGTTGGTCCTGGCGCGGGTGAGAACGGCGGCTGGATTGTCCACAGCGGAACGCTTGACGAACTTCGCCGAAATAAGCGCTCTCTGACCGGTCAATATTTAAGTGGCAAGCGTTCAATCGCCATTCCCGCCACTCGGCGTCCGCGCGATCCTCAGCGACAAATTACGGTGAAGGGCGCTTACGAGAACAATTTGCAAAACGTGACGGTTTCCTTCCCGCTCTCAACATTTATCGCCGTAACAGGTGTATCAGGTTCGGGAAAGTCGACTCTGGTTAACCAGATTCTCTACCGTTCACTGGCAACGCGCCTCAACGGTGCACGCCTCGTTCCCGGACGACATCGCTCGGTTACTGGAACCGATGAGCTCGATAAGGTCGTGCATGTCGATCAGTCGCCGATCGGTCGGACGCCGCGTTCTAACCCCGCGACCTATACAGGTGTGTGGGATCAGATCCGTAAACTCTTTGCTGAGGTCCCTGAAGCGAAGCTACGCGGCTACGGTCCGGGCCGATTCTCCTTCAACGTCAAGGGAGGTCGCTGCGAATCCTGCAAGGGCGACGGCACTCTTAAGATCGAGATGAACTTCCTTCCGGACGTCTACGTTCCCTGCGAAGTCTGCCATGGCGCTCGCTATAACCGCGAAACGCTGGAGATCTTGTACAAGGGAAAGAGCGTCGCTGACGTTCTCAATATGCCCATTGCCGAGGCCGCAGAGTTCTTCGCGCCGATCTCGCGTATCGCGCGCTACCTGAACACTTTGGTGGAAGTTGGATTGGGCTATGTGCGCCTCGGCCAAGCGGCGACCACACTGTCGGGCGGTGAAGCGCAACGCGTGAAACTCGCCTCAGAACTCCAACGACGCTCAACTGGCCGTACTGTCTACGTTCTTGACGAACCTACGACGGGTTTGCATACGGAAGATATCCGCAAGTTGCTGCTCGTCTTGCAAAGCCTCGTTGACAAGGGCAATACGGTCATCGTTATTGAACACAACTTGGATGTCATTAAGAGTGCTGACTGGGTGATCGACATGGGACCCGAAGGAGGCAGCGGAGGTGGCACTATTGTTGCCGAAGGTACTCCGGAAGAAGTTGCACAGGTCGAGGAGTCTTTTACCGGTCAATTCTTGGCAGAGATCTTCAACGGGAAGTAATCACTTCTCAGTTGCATAAACAACGGGGCGACTAGATACTCTCTAGCCGCCCCGCACAACTTTACTGAGCTTCGGGAGTAGTCCCGGATTCGTAGAGAGCCTCTACCTCATCGGCGAAGTCGGCCAGCACGCGACGTCGCTTGAGCTTCAATGATGGGGTCATGTAGCCGTTCTCCACCGTGAATGCGGCATTAACAATCCGATAGCGTCGAATCGACTCGGCGCGTGAGACCTTCTTATTTGCCCGGGCAATGGCGCGCTCCAAAGACTCACGAACTGCAGGGAGTTCGGCCGCTTGGGCCGCGTCCACGATGGGCAGTCCATGCGAGCGAAGCCACTCGGGGAGCATCTCGGTATCTAGGGAGATGAGCGCGCCAATATAGGGGCGGTTATCACCGACAACGATAATGTTTGCGATAAGGGGATGCGTGGAAAGAGCATCTTCCAAAATTTCTGGAGAAACATTCTTGCCACCCGCAGTGACGATCAGTTCCTTCTTTCGGCCGGTAATCCGTACGTGGCCTCGGTCGTCAATTGAAGCAAGATCTCCCGTCTTGAACCAGCCGTCAACGAAGGCCTCAGCTGTGGCCTCGGGAAGATTATGGTACCCGCGCGAAACGGAGATTCCCCGGACAAGGAGCTCACCATCGGAAGCCAACTTTGCTTGGTTACCCGGCCACACAAAACCAACACTGTCCGGCGGGAAATCCTCCGGGGTCTCGACGGTGATCGGGCCAGTCGTTTCGGAAAGTCCATAACCCTGTAAGAGCGTAATACCCAAACCGCGGTAGAAATTCGCGAGATCGAGAGCTAGGGGAGCGCCGCCCGAAATAATCGTGTGCAGATTGGGGCCGAGAATCGCCTTGACCTTCGAGAGGACCAAAGCGTCGGCGACTCGCCCGCGAATCTTGAGCAATGTCGAAGGGCCGGGTGAGGGGATTTCCGAGGCGTCAGGGACCGGCGTCGTGTCGGGGAGCGGACCTGCAACCAGGGATTCGGGTTTGGGGGTGTTCGCGTATGCGGTAGCTTGAGACAATGCTCGTGCTTGCTGAGCGGCCCACGAGAACATACGTCCCTTAAAGCCGCCGCCAGCTTTGGCCGAAGCAGCATTGAAAACCTTCTCCAAAACACGCGGAACGACAAGGAGCATACTCGGCTTGAAGGTGGCGATGTCATCAACCAGATTGCGGGTATCAGGGGAGAAAGCAACGACCCCTTGTCCTGCCAGCAAACAGTACATGACAAAACGTGCGAGGACGTGTGCAACTGGCAAAAACAGGAGCGAACGAGAACGCGGGTCATTGATGAGGAGAGGCAAGAAGTCATAAGCCTGAAGCATTGGGCTAATGAAATTGCCGTGAGTAAGCACGACGCCCTTGGGAACACCGGTGGTTCCGGAGGTGTAGATGATTGTCGCTTCGTCCTCGAGTGTTACTGCGTCAGTGCGCTCTCGAACTTTCTCAATCGGTACTGCAATTCCGGCCTGAGCCAAGACCCTTTGAGCACCCTTGTCGATCGATAAGATCTGTCGGACACCTTCGGTGCGAACAGACTGGACAAGTTCGGCTTGTTGAGATGTCGCAGTGATGACAATGCGAACATCGGCGTCTTTGAGGATATGAGCAATCTGGACGGCCGAGTCTGTTTCATAGATCGGTACGGTGATCGCTCCACACGATAGAGCGGCAACATCAACGAGCGCCCACTCGTAGGATGTGGGTGCAAGAATTGCCAGATGCTCTCCCGGTTCAAGCCCAAGTGCGATCAATCCACGAGCAAGTGAGTCCGCATCAGCAAGGAATTGATCGATGGTAACCGGCCGCCACGCCCCGACCGGAGAGCGGCGCTCGATCGCTACCTGTGAGGGGTAGTTTTCAGCACGCAAGCGAAGCATCTTCGGAATATTCATTTCGGGAGTTGCCCTGTCGCGTAGCCGGAGACTCCCACGAACCGTCTGCAAGCCTGCGTACTGTCATCTGTTTTTCCCTTTCGGTAATTGTTGCGATGAGGCCGAGGATGTCAGTGCTGGCGTCGTCGGAAGGAGAACCTGCGGCGCGGCTTTTCAGTGGCTTCAACTGGTCCACCGTAAAGTTCATCGATCTCGTGCGCGTAGTCCGAAATGACTTTGCGGCGACGAAGCTTCATCGAAGGGGTAACGTATCCGTTTTCTACGGTGAAGCTGGCGTCAATAATGCGGAACTTGCGGATAGATTCCGCGCGAGAGACAGCCTTATTTGCACGCTCGATTGCGCGCTCAAGCGAGGCCTGAACTTCAGGAAGTTGTGCGGCCTCGGCAGGGGAGCAGCGGGGCAGCCCGTGTTTGCGAAGCCAATCGGGGAGCATTTCGGCATCCAAGGTAATCAGAGCGCCGATGAAGGGACGTTGATCGCCGACGACAATGACGTTCGCGATGAGGGGGTGCGTTGCGAGCGCATCTTCAAGGACCTCGGGAGAAACGTTCTTTCCACCCGCCGTGACGATGAGCTCTTTCTTGCGACCAGTGATGGAGAGCTGACCGTTGCGCGAAATAGAACCAATATCGCCTGTGTGGAACCACCGTCCGTCGGGCATGACTGCCTGAGTTTCTTCGGGAAGGTGATAGTAGCCGGGCATCACTGCTTGGCCTCGGACAAGGATCTCGCCATCCTTGGCAATTTTGATGAAATTACCGGGAAGCGGTAGACCGACGGTCCCAATCGGGTTTGCTCCCAGATGCTGAACTGCGATCGGACCGGTCGTTTCTGATAGACCGTAGCCCTGGATAAGAGTGATTCCCATGCCGGCGTAGAACTGCGCGAGATCGGTTGCCAGTGGTGCGCCACCGGAAACGATGTAGCGCAAGTTTGGCCCGAGAACGGAACGAATTTTCTTAAGGACGAGTGCATCTGCGAGGCCGTGACGGAGTTTCTTCGTTAGTGAAGGGCCGAAAGTGCGCTGCTGAGCGACAGAGTAGCTGCGCGCCTGCTTTGCACTCCACGCGAACATTCGTCCTTTAAGACCGCCACCCGCCTTTGAGGAAGCAGCGTTGTAGACCTTCTCAAGAACGCGAGGAACGACAAGCAAGATTGAAGGCTTGAACGCCTGGATATCAGGAAGCAAATTCTTGATATTGGGTGAGAAGCCCAAAACGCCAGCACCAGAGAGCACTACGTGCATCACCAGACGTGCCAACACGTGCGCGACGGGGAGGAAGAGCAAGAGACGAGTATCAGGCGAGTCGATGACTTCGCCCAGCACCTGGCGTGTACCTGCAATTGTTGCGAGGAAATTCGCGTGGGTGAGCACGACTCCCTTCGGGACGCCCGTCGTGCCCGATGTATAGATGATCGTTGCGATCGATGAGGAGCTTAAAGATGAGCGACGCTCATTGATGTCATCGATTGAGACGCCGCGCGCGGCCCGCGCAATAGTGCGCAAGGCGCCTTGGTCGAAGCTTTCAATGGCTCGCGTGAAAGCGGGTGCAACCGTACGAACGAGTTCAGACTGTTGAGTTGTTGCGGTAAAGACGCGAACAACGTGTGCGTCTTCAAGGATGTGCTGAATCTGAGACGCTGAGTCAGATTCGTAGATGGGGACGGTAACTGCGCCAATGGAGAGCAAGGCAAGGTCCAGAAGCATCCACTCAAAGGATGTCGAAGCGAGGATTGCAACAGAGTCTCCAGAGTTAACACCCAGCCCGATAAGGCCACAGGCTGTGTATTCGACTTGACGCTGGAGCTCTGCCGCGGTCATTGAACGAACTGCACCAACTGAGCTTCGTGTTTCAACGACAACCTGATCTGGATGCGCTTCTGCTCGCCGCATGAAGAGATCCGGAAGTAGCTCGTCGCTGTGAATCGTGAACGTGGGCTTGATGGTGTACGAGCCATCGCGCAAGCGTTTCATTGCGTCTCCGTTTCGGACCCTACTTTTTCAGGTTGACACTAGGCATAGTAGCGCCAAAGTAGTGCCATCTAGCTCACAGATCGTAGTACAGCTGGAATTCGTAAGGGTGAGGATAAGCGCGCATGGGGGCAATCTCCACCGTTTCTTTATAGTTAATCCAGGTTTCGATCAGGTCTTCTGTGAAGACATCACCTTCGGTGAGGAACTCGTAATCGTTGCGAAGCGCTTCGAGTGCGCCCTCCAAGCTTGAAGGAATCTTTGCAATCGAGTCGTAGTCCGCGCTCGGTAGCTCGTAGAGGTCCTTGTCGATTGGTGCAGCCGGTTCAATGCGGCGCTTAATTCCATCAATTCCCGCCATGAGGCATGCCGCGAAGGAGAGATAGGGGTTCGCACTGGGATCGGGAACTCGGTATTCGACGCGCTTTGCGGCCGGGCATGTTCCCGTCACAGGGGATGCGAATGCATGCGCTGCGATTGCGTGCTGAATAGACAAGGTTAATCGGAGCTTCGAAGCCAGGAACAAGGCGTCGGAAAGAATTAACCGACGGATTGGTAAACGCCAAAAGCGCAGGAGCATGCTCGAGCAGCCCGCCAATGAACCAGCGCGCGGTGTCAGAAAGCGAACCGTAGCCTCGTTCGTCGTAGAAAAGCGGCTCGCCGTTCTTCCACAACGACAGGTGTGTGTGCATCCCCGAGCCGTTGTCTCCGAAGATAGGCTTGGGCATGAAGGTAGCGGACAACCCGGCGGCGCGGGCAGCGTTCTTGATGACGTACTTGAACTTCATCATGTCATCAGCCGCGGCCATGAGGGTATTGAAGCGGTAGTTGATTTCCTGCTGGCCACCGGAACCAACCTCGTGGTGGGCGCGTTCCAGGGTAAGTCCAACCTCGGTCAGGAGGTTTGCCATTTCATCACGCAGGTCGGTGAAGTCGTCAGCAGGGGAGACAGGGAAGTACCCACCCTTCAGGGGAACCTTGTACCCGAGGTTTCCGCCGGCTTCGCTGCGTCCGGTATTCCAGTAGGCCTCGTCAGAATCAAGAGCGTAGAAGGTGTGTTGGGGAGTCACTTGGTAGCGAACATCATTGAAGACGAAGAACTCAGCTTCTGCTCCGATGTAGCAGGTATCGGCAATACCAGTTGAACGCAGGTAAGCTTCGGCTTTGGCTGCGACTTGGCGGGGATCGCGCGAGAAAGGCTCATCGGTAAAGGGGTCGACGATCGAGAAGATGATGACCAGTGTCTTGTTGGCGCGGAAAGGATCAATAAACGCAGAGGACAGGTCGGGAATCAGTTTCATGTCCGACTCGTGGATTTGCGTGAAGCCCCGGACCGAGGATCCGTCGAACATAAGGCCATCCTTAAGGACTGATGCCTCGAGCTCGCTAGCGGGAATTGTGAAATGTTGCTGAACACCGGGAAGATCGCAGAAGCGCACATCGATGTACGCGATCTCTTCTTGTGCAATGAAGTCAATAACTTCTTGGGCCTGGGTAAACATGACGAACCTTTCCGCACCGGTAACTTCAAGAAATGATAAACCCAGCACCAAGAGTTTTTCCATAGACCTGCTGGGTGCGCAGAAAGTTCCTGGCGCCGCTAGGCTAAAAGAATGGCTGATCCATCAACCTATCGTCCGAAAACCGGGGAAATCCCAACCGATCCCGGGGTGTACCGTTTTCGCGATGAACAGGGGCAAGTGATCTATGTTGGGAAAGCCAAAAATCTTCGCGCGCGTTTGACGAACTATTTTCAAGACCTAGCTAATCTACACCCCCGCACCCAGAAAATGGTGACGACTGCGGCCTCAGTTCAATGGACCGTGGTACGCAGCGAAATTGAAGCGCTCACTTTGGAATTCACGTGGATTAAAGAGTTTAATCCACGCTTCAACGTGATGTTTAAGGACGACAAGTCCTATCCCTACCTGGCAGTCAGTATGGGGGAGAAATACCCCCGAGTTCAGGTCACGCGCGAGGCACGCCGGAAGGACAGTCGATACTTTGGCCCCTACACAAAGGTGTGGGCGATTCGAGAGACCATTGATCTGCTCTTGCGAGTGTTTCCGCTGCGAACCTGTTCAGCTGGGGTCTTTCGTCGTGCGCAGGCGCAAGGGCGCCCGTGTCTATTGGGATATATCGAGAAGTGCTCAGCCCCTTGTGTAGGGCGCATCTCTCAAGAAGAACATCGAGCCCTTGCCCAAGCAATGTGCGAGTTCATGGAAGGCCGAGCAACTCCCGTATTGCGCGAGATCGAGGCCGAGATGCGCGAAGCAAGCGCTCAGCTTGATTTCGAAACCGCGGCTGAAAAACGCGACGATTTACAGGCGCTGCGAACGGTTCTCGAAAAGAACACCATGGTTCTGGGCGATGGAACCGATGCAGATATTTTTTTGCTCTCGTTAGCGATGAATTGGATGCAGCTGTTCATGTCTTCCATGTTCGTGGAGGACGAATCCGCGGTACACGTGGCTGGGTGATTTCACGTGATGATGATGCCAGCGAATCAGAGCTCATGTCTCGGCTATTCGAACAGATTTACTCTGAAGTACCGGAGGACTTGGGCGCGGGGGCCACGTTCCCTTGAGCAAGCCCAAGCAGTCTCCGTCGATGATGTCGTCCACACCCCGACGCGTGCGGTTCCCCGTGAAATTCTTGTGAGCGTTATGCCAGATGATCGAGAAACACTCGCTCAATGGCTTGGCGGCAAACGCCGCGGCATCGTCGATATTCATGTTCCCCAAAGAGGCAACAAAGCGCAGCTTATGGAGACGGTGAAGGAGAATGCGAAACAGGCTCTGGTGCTTCACAAGACTCGCCGTTCGGGCGATCTTGCTCAACGAGGGCCAGGCAATGGATGAATTGGCGCAATACCTTGACCTTTCCGCCGCACCTCTTCGAATTGAGTGCTACGACATTTCGCATACTCAGGGCCAACAGCAGGTTGGATCGATGGTCGTCTTTGAAGATGGCGTGCCGCGTAAGGATGCCTATCGGCACTTCAACATCCATGGTGATGACGGACATGGGACTTCGGACGACACCTCGGCAATGGATGAAGTGTTGCGTAGACGTTTCCGCCGTCTCTTGGCCGAGGAAAACGGTGAAGATGGCGAAGATGATGAGGGTATTGCTTTCGAGTCCGGTCCGGTCGATGCCAGTGGCAGGCCGCGGCGTTTCTCTTATCGGCCAGACCTTGTGGTGGTCGACGGTGGTCTTCCTCAGGTGAACGCTGCTCGGAGTGCGCTTGATGCAATGGGAATTGATATTCCGCTGATTGGGTTAGCCAAGCGATTGGAAGAGGTGTGGATTCCTGGAGAAGATTTTCCGGTTATTTTCCCCAGGACCTCGGCAGCGTTATACATGCTCCAATATGTGCGCGATGAATCCCATCGTTTCGCAATCACTGCTCATAGGAAACGCCGCGCAAAAACCCAGCAGCGTTCGGTTCTTGATGAGATCCCGGGCGTTGGCCCCTCCCGACAGAAGGCACTCCTGCGTCGCTTTGGCTCAGTTAAGAAGATCCGCGAGGCCACTGTCGAGGCCATTGCCGAAGTGCCGGGGATTGGAGATACCCTCGCGCAGAGTATTTGGGATGCGTTGAACTCTGTGCAGAAAACCGAGTAATGCGGCAAAACCTCGGTAATAATTGTCAACAAATGGCACCATAGGACTATGAGCGATATCCCGATGCCCCCGTTCCCAATGAGGACACAGTTCCCGGAGGGATTCCGTTGCTTGATTCGATTGCCCCCGAAGTTCCTGATCCGGGTTCAAATGAAGTCGTGATCATCACCGGCTGTTCGGGTGCAGGACGAACCGGGGCTGCTCGCGCTCTTGAAGATCTTGACTGGTACGTTGTCGATAACCTTCCACCGGCTATGCTTCCCTGCCCTCGTGGGAATGATGTCCCCAGACGGCGGGGAGTGCACCGTCTTGCAGTCGTTGTCGATGTGCGTTCTCGAGAGTTTTTTTGCTGACTTCGCCCGTTCTCTCGAACAGTTGCGCGAGCTTGGAGTCACCTATCGAGTCTTCTTCCTCGAAGCATCAACGGAGACACTGGTTCGGCGTTATGAATCGAATCGACGTCCCCATCCGCTTCAAGGAGACGGCACTCTTTTGGAAGGAATTCATGCCGAGGCCCGCGCACTTGCTCCAGTTCGGCGCTCAGCAGATGTCGTGATCGATACTTCGGGGATGTCTGTTCATGATTTGACGCGGCATATTCGTGATGTGATCGCCGATGCTGGTGAGGTTCCACTTCGGATTACAGTTGAATCCTTTGGGTTTAAGCATGGACTTCCCCTGGATGCTGATCACGTGCTGGACGTTCGTTTCTTGAAGAACCCTTACTGGGTCGATGAGTTGCGCCACCTGACAGGAAAGGATCAACCTGTCGCTGACTACGTGCTCTCACAACCCGGTGCTCGGGACTTTGTCCTAGGCTACGCAGATCTTCTTGCTCCCATGCTCAGGGGGTATATTGGTGAGCTCAAGCGGTACACGACGATCGCAGTTGGGTGTACGGGCGGGAAGCACCGTTCAGTGGCGAGCGCAGAGCTCATTGCCCGCCGGCTGCGTGAACACGGATTTAGTGTTCGCGTCACGCACCGTGATATGGGAAAGGAATAGCCGATGACCCTACGTTGATGCTGCTGGGTGGATGCAGCGCGGCGATTCGAATAATCGCGTCGTCGCACTGGGGGGCGGACATGGATTGTCCGCAACTCTTCGCGCCCTTCGACACATCACGCGTCAGCTCACCGCTGTTGTGACCGTTGCAGACGATGGTGGTTCTTCTGGGCGTCTGCGCTCAGAAATGCCGATTCTCCCGCCTGGCGATTTGCGCATGGCACTTGCCTCGCTGTGTGAAGAAACGGAGTGGGGTCTGACGTGGCGCGATGTCTTCCAAATGCGTTTGAAGACCAGCGGCCCCATGGATGGACATGCAGTTGGCAATATCGTCATTGCCGGTTTGTGGCAGCTTCTCGATGATCCGGTAGAAGGACTTGACTTTGTCGCTCGCCTCTTAGGAGCTCAGGGGCGTGTGCTTCCTATGTCTGTCGATCCGCTGAGCATTGAAGCCGATATGGATGACAACGGTCGGCACTATACGGTAAAGGGACAATCGAAAGTAGCGATTGCCCCGGGGACAGTTGAATCGGTTCGTTTGACTCCCGAGAAACCGCGCGTTCCTGCGGCCGTTACCGAAGCGATCTCTGAGGCCGACTGGGTCGTCCTTGGCCCAGGTTCATGGTACACATCGGTCATTCCGCATCTGTTGGTTCCTGAGCTTCATCGCTCCTTGGTTACTACTGAGGCTCATCGTGCGCTTATTTTGAATCTTTCGCGTCAACGCGGAGAAACAGACACGATGACCACGGCTGACCACGTTCGCGTTATTGCTCGGTACGCGCCGAGTTTTAAGCTCGATGTTGTCATTGCTGATCCGACGACGACTGATGATATTGATGACCTTGCCGAGGCCGCTGACGCTTTGGGTGCGCGAGTGCTCCTACGTCAGGTGCGCACGGGCGATGGTGAGCCTCATCATGATCCTCTTCGTCTAGCCGCAGCCTTACGAGATGCTTTCGATGGTTTCCTTGGCGAAGTCGGTCGTAGCGAGACTTGGCTTCCCTGATTTCTCACAGTGCTTGTACTTTCCCTAAAGGAGTAAAGGTGTCCCTCACATCGGATATGAAGGATGAGCTTGCCCGCAGTGCGGTTACTTCGCAGTCCGCGATGGCGGCCGAGGTCTGCGCGATTCTTCGTTTCTCGGGTGGTCTTCACTTGGTGGGCGGCCGCATCCTCATCGAGGCCGAACTTGATTCTTCGGTTGCGGTCCGCCGTCTTCGCGCTTTCCTCTCAACCCTGTACAACGTCGAGTCCTTCGTCGTTGTGGTTTCAGGGTTCATCATTGCGGCGGGGCAAGCGCTACGTGGTTCGGGTCGTGCATCGGGCGGATGAACTCGCTCGCCCTCAGTGGCCTCGTTGATGCCGCGGGACGTCCGGTCCGTGGGCTGCCGGCTGCGCTTGTTGCAGCAGGTAAGGACGAGGCCGCAGCCGTGTGGCGCGGTGCTTTCCCTAGCGCGTGGCTCCCTTCTGGAACCGGGGCGTTCGTCATCCTTGGAAATTACGTGTCCGGGACCAGAGGTTGCCTTGGCAATGGTTGGTCTGGCACGCAAAGCTTGGCGCTGTTGTTCGTTCTAAGGAAGTTCGCGGTTCGGATCGAGTGACAGCTCGTGACTCTGAAGCAATCAGCGCGCTAATTCAGGCGCTTGGAGCCCCGGAAACTCATCGTTCATGGGAACAGAGGCGTGAGCGCCGTGAAGCGCGGGGGGTCTGCTAATCGTCTTGCGAATTTTGACGACGCTAATCTTCGGCGCAGTGCGCGTGCTGCGGTCGCTGCCGGTGCACGAGTGGAGCGGGCTTTCGCGATCCTTGGCGATGATGTCCCCGAGCACTTGCGCGAAGCGGGTGAACTGCGCATTAAATTTAAGCAGGCCTCGCTTGAGGAACTTGGAAAGCACACTGATCCGCCTTTGACGAAGGATGCAGTTGCAGGACGCATCCGCAGGCTTCTGGCGATGGCAGACAAGGTAGCGCATGATCGCGGGATTCCGGATACCGAGTCTGCGCTCACCCTTGACATGCTCGACGGTGATTGAGATCTCTCTTTCAGCATAATGTGGGCCAGATCTCTAAGGACTTAGTTCACCCTCATCTGTGGCGGCGAGGGTGTAGATTAGAAGTACTGGAACCGCAGAGCACTGCGGGCCATAGATGCAAACCGCATCTTCATGGTTGATACAGAAAGTGTGTCCCGCAGGGGGCACAAGCAGGAGGACAACAGTGACCACCCGCGTTGGCATTAACGGCTTTGGCCGCATCGGTCGTAACTTCTTCCGCGCTGCAATTGAGCAGGGCGCAGACCTCGAGGTCGTTGCAGTTAACGATCTGACCGACAATAAGACTCTGGCACACCTGCTGAAGTACGACTCGATCATGGGTCGCTTCAATGGTGAGGTTTCCTACGACGATGAGGGCATCATCGTTGATGGAAAGCACATCAAGGTTCTCGCACAGCGCGATCCTGCCGACCTGCCTTGGGGCGAGCTCGGTGTTGAGGTTGTCGTCGAATCCACCGGTTTCTTCACCGATGGCGAGAAGGCAGCTGCACACATCGCAGCCGGCGCAAAGAAGGTTGTCATTTCGGCGCCTGCAAAGAACGTTGACGGCACCTTCGTTATGGGCGTGAACGATGGCGATTACGATCCCGCCACCATGAACATCATCTCCAACGCTTCGTGCACCACCAACTGCCTTGCTCCTCTGGCCAAGGTTCTCCACGAGAACTTCGGTATTGAGCGTGGCATCATGACCACCATCCACTCCTACACCGGCGACCAGCGTGTTCTCGACGCTCCCCACTCGGATCTGCGTCGTGCACGTGCAGCAGCTCTCAACATGATCCCCACCAAGACCGGTGCGGCTCAGGCTGTTGCTCTGGTTCTGCCCGAGCTCAAGGGCAAGTTCGACGGACTCGCAGTCCGCGTTCCCACCCCGACCGGTTCGCTGACCGACCTGACCTTCGTTGCTACCAAGGAGGTCTCGGTTGAGGCTATCCAGGCTGCCGTCAAGGCCGCTGCTGAGGGCGAACTCAAGGGCGTTCTCGAGTACACCGAAGATCCGATCGTTTCGACCGACATCGTGGGCAACCCCCACACCTCGATCTTCGATGCAACCGAGACCAAGGTTATCGGCAACCTGGTTAAGGTTCTCTCCTGGTACGACAACGAGTGGGGCTACTCGAACGCTCTCGTTCGCCTGACCTCGCTGGTCGGCTCCAAGCTCGCCTGATAGGCGCGCTGAGCGTGATGTACTAAGTTCTGGGCCCGTGTACGTGCAAACGTATACGGGCCCAGTTCACTACTCACCAGTTCAATTCTTTACGATATGAGGAGAATTCCATGAGGACGATCGATACCCTGGGTGACCTTTCCGGAAAGAGCGTTCTGCTTCGCTCGGATTTCAATGTCCCCCTCGACGGCGACCAGAACATCACCGACGATGGCCGTATTCGTGCCGCGCTTCCTACCATTAAGCTGCTTCTCGATGGTGGCGCAAAGGTCGTAATCGCAGCTCACCTTGGCCGTCCTAAGGGACAGGTCAACCCCGCTTTCTCATTGGCACCGGTTGCTCGCCGACTCCAAGAACTCACCGGCGTGAAGGTTACCCTTGCCCCCGATACTGTTGGCGAAGGTGCGCGTGCAGCTGTCGCTGCCGCTCAACCCGGCGAAATTGTTCTGCTGGAGAACGTACGTTTCAACGCAGCAGAAACCTCGAAGGATGACGCTGAGCGTGAAGCTTTCGCTGCTCAGCTTGCATCGCTCGCAGATGCTTTTGTTTCGGATGGTTTCGGTGTTGTTCACCGCAAGCAGGCTTCCGTTTACGATGTTGCCAAGCTTCTTCCCAGCGCCGCTGGTCTTCTTGTTGTCAAGGAAATTGAGTCCTTGGGCAAGGCCGTCAACGATCCCGAGCGTCCCTATGTCGTGGTCCTCGGTGGCTCGAAGGTTTCCGACAAGCTCGGAGTTATTGCGAACCTGCTGTCCAAGGCTGACAAGCTGATCATCGGTGGCGGTATGGCTTACACCTTCTTGGCTGCAAAGGGCTATGAGGTTGGCAAGTCTCTTCTCGAAGCGGATCAGATTCCTACGGTGCAGGGTTACATGGAGACCGCTGCAAAGAACGGCGTCGAGCTTTTTGCTCCCCCGTTGACACTGTCGTTGCTCCGGAGTTCGCCGCCGACGCTCCCGCAACTGTGGTCGACGCTGACGCAATCCCGGCTGATCAGATGGGCCTCGATATCGGCCCGAAGAGCCGCGAACTCTTTGCAGATGCGATCGCGTCTGCAAAGACCGTTGTGTGGAACGGCCCCATGGGCGTCTTCGAGTTCCCGGCTTTTGCTGAAGGAACGAAGGCAGTTGCGCGCGCTATGAGCGAAGGCAGCGCCTTCACCGTCATCGGTGGCGGTGACTCGGCATCTGCTGTTCGTAACCTTGGTTTCGACGAATCCACTTTCTCTCACATTTCTACCGGTGGTGGAGCTTCCCTTGAACTTCTTGAAGGCAAGGTTCTCCCCGGTATCGCAGTTTTGGAGGACTGAATAATGACACGTACCCCTTTGATGGCCGGCAACTGGAAGATGAACCTCGATCACCTCGAGGCCAATCACCTTGTCCAGGGTCTGGCAATGGAACCTCGGATCACAACTTCGATTACTCGCGCTGCGAAGTCCTAGTGATCCCTCCCTTCACTGATCTTCGCACCGTTCAGACCGTCGTTGATGCTGACGAGCTTCAGATCAAGTACGGCGCACAGGATATTTCTGTCCATGACAATGGTGCATTCACCGGCGAAATCTCCTCTGAGATGCTGACCAAGCTGGGTTGCTCTTACGTTGTTGTCGGACACTCAGAACGTCGTGAGTACCACAACGAATCCGATCAGTTGGTCGGACAGAAGGCACGCAAGGCTTTTGATGCTGGCATGACTCCGATCCTGTGCTGCGGCGAGGCTCTTGATGTCCGTAAGGCTGGAACTCACGTCGAGTTCGTCCTCAGTCAAGTTCGCGCTGCCCTTGAAGGCTGGAGCGGGGAAGACGTTGCGAAGATCGTCATCGCCTACGAACCCATCTGGGCAATTGGCACCGGCGAAACCGCAACCGCCGATGACGCGCAGGAAGTGTGCGGGGCCATCCGTGAGGCTCTCCGCGCAGACTACGGTGATGCGACTGCTGACTCGACCCGAGTCCTGTACGGCGGTTCCGCAAAGCCCGGAAACATTAAGGAGCTCATGAGCCAGCCTGATGTTGATGGTGCACTTGTCGGTGGAGCTTCGCTGAAGGCAGATTCCTTCGCAGCTATGGCACGCTTCCAGGAACTGTGATCCATTAACTCAGCGGTGCGCCGAAGAAGCAACACTTCGGCGCACCGCTGGCTTTATCCTTTAGTTATTCGCTAGACTACTCAGCGTTGAAGTATCTGAAAGAATCGGAAGAAGAACGTGGCAGCTCTGAAAATTACATTGATCGTCATCATTACGCTGACCAGCATCCTGCTCACCCTGACGATTCTTATGCATAAGGGAAAGGGCGGCGGCCTGTCGGATATGTTTGGCGGCGGTATTTCTTCTTCCGCAGGATCTTCTGGCGTTGCAGAGCGTAACCTCAATCGGATCACTTTGGCTATTCTTCTGATTTGGGCGGTTTCAATCGTCGGTTTCGGTGTGTTGACGAAGTTCGCTGTCTAAGACGTTCTTCATCGTGCTGCATCCGCCTGCGGATGCAGCATTTTTACCCTGCGATAGCATGAGCTTATGCTGAGCGGATTAATGAGTGCCTTACTGGTCTTTTTTCGCCTGCCATATTTTTGGGGCATTCTTTTTACGTGGTCCTATCGGAAAGAGCCGCGACAGTTCAAGAATGCGATTTTCTTCTTGTTGATGCTGGTCTTCGCACTCGGTGCGTGTGCGATCTACACCAATGACATCGGGATAGTCCTTCTTTTGGGAATTGCAATCCCATTTGCACCCATCATTACCGTGGGGTTCTTGCTTGTTAATGCGTGGATTGTCATTCGGCGAGAGGGCTTTTTCTCTTCCAAATGTTCTTCCCGCGCTTTTTCGCGTTGGTAATTGTCGCCTGGATTATCGGAATTCCAGTGGGTATTGGAATAAGCCACTCAAGGGTCGTCGTTTCTCTTTCAGCTTTGCTCTTGGTGCTCGGTTTGTGGTTCTTCTTCAGTTTTGTTGCGCTACTCGTGTATTCCTGGTTCTATCGCAAACTTCCACGGAAGCGACGCTTCGATTACATCATCATTCACGGTGCTGGTTTGAAGGGTGAAGAGCCGACGCCCCTTCTGCGGGGTCGAATTGATAAAGCACTCGAACTTTGGAGTGCTCAGGGATGCTCCGCCATCTTGGTTCCTTCTGGCGGGCAGGGCAGTGACGAGGTCATTTCAGAAGCCGAGGCGATGAGTCGTTACATGCTCCGCCTAGGGGTTCCTCGGGAGGCAATTCTTCCAGAAGATCAATCAACGACAACGATGGAGAACCTCGTTTTTGCCAAGAAACTTCTGGATGCGCGTCAAGCGACACCCTACCGCTGTGCTTTTGTCACCTCGGACTATCACGTCTTTCGCACGGCACTCTATGCTTCGCATGTCGGTCTCAAAGGAGACGGGGTTGGTTCGAGAACCGCCTCATACTACTTTCCGACGGCCTTTATTCGCGAGTTTATCGCAATAACGAAAGAACACTGGATGCCCTATGTGATCCTGACGATCATGTGGGCAACCAGTGTCCTTGCGCCGTATTTTTGGTCAGCTACTGCGGGTTTTCCTGCCCAGTCAGTAGGCCATGCCCTCAGTGAGCTGCAGCAAAACTCTCACGAGCGTTTGCTGCGATATTTTCAGGGGTAAAGCCGTACTTCTCGAAGAGACGGCTACCTTCTGTTGACTCGCCGAAGTGCTCCAGTGAAACGATGCGGCCACAGTCGCCAACCCATCGGTACCACGGCATTGCAATTCCAGCCTCGACGGCGACGCGCGCACGGACCGCGCAAGGGAGGACCGATTCGCGGTAATCCTCGTCCTGGGCCTCGAACCACTCCAGGCAGGGCACCGAGATCACGCGGACGCGAAGTCCTTCTTCGGCGAGGATCGCACGGGCTTGCAGAGTAGGTGCGACTTCAGAACCCGAAGCCAAGAGAAGGATATCGGGAGTTCCCTCGCAGTCTGCAAGCACGTAAGCTCCGCGGCGCAGGCCTTCGGCACCTGCAAGTTCTGTTCCCTCCCCGCGAGCAGGGTTCGGCAGATTCTGACGGCTGAGAACCAAGCCAACCGGGTGACGCTGAAGGAGGGTAGCCTTCCAGGCCTCGGCAGTTTCGGCAGCGTCTGCAGGACGAACGACTGCGAGATTCGGAATTGCGCGATAGGCAGCCAGGTGCTCGATGGGCTGGTGGGTCGGACCATCCTCTCCAACGCCAATTGAATCATGCGTCCACACGTAGGTGACTGGAAGATCCATGAGAGCAGCAAGACGCACCGCGCCACGCATGAAGTCGGAGAAGACGAAGAAAGTTCCACCGTAGACACGGGTCAAGCCATCTGCGGCGATACCGTTCATCGCGCACGCCATGGCGAACTCACGAATTCCGAAGTGGAGGTTACGACCGAAGGGATCGGCTTCGAATGAACGCGAGTAGGTCCCTTCGGGGAGGAAAGACGTCAATCCGTTGAGGAAAGTATTATTTGACCCGGCCAAGTCAGCAGATCCGCCCCACAGTTCGGGAAGCGTTGGTGCAATCGCGTTCAGCACCTTTCCCGAGGCCGATCGGGTTGCCAGTGCCTGTCCTTCAGGGAAGGTTGGGAATGAAGATTCCCAATCGCTGGGCATTTCACCCCTGACGAAGACGGGCAAGTAGCGCAGCCTTTTTCTGGGTTCTGTTCTTGCCACTGAGAGAAACGCTGGTCCCATTCCTCGCGCAGCTGCTTCGCGCGAGCGGCAAATTGACTGCGAGCGTAGGCGACAGCTTCTTCGTCAACATCGAAGCTTGCATCGGGGTTAGCGCCCAAGGCTTCTTTAAGCCTCGAAGGGCGTCGGTCCCGAGCTTTGCACCGTGGATTCCGCCGGTGTTCATCTTCTCGGGAGTGGGCCACCCGATCACGGTACGAAGCGCAATGATGGAAGGCTGCTCGGTGTTAGCGCGAGCTGCCTCTAAAGCAGCATCGAGAGCCCTAACGTCTTCGGTGTAGGAACCATCCTCGCTGAGCCAATTGACGCGCTGAACATGCCAACCATAGGCCGAGTAGCGCGCCAAAACGTCCTCGCTGAAGGCAATATCGGTGTCGCCTTCAATCGAGATACGGTTGTCATCCCACAAAACAATGAGGTTGCCAAGCTTTTGCGTACCTGCGAGCGAAGAGGCCTCAGCTGAAACACCTTCTTGGAGGCAACCATCACCAGCGATGACGTAGACCTTGTGATCGAAAACGGACTCGCCATATGGAGTTGCGGGATCCAGCAGCCCGTGGGTGAACCGTTCTGCCATTGCGAAACCGACAGCAGAAGCAATACCCGTTCCCAGCGGGCCGGTGGTCAATTCGACGCCTGGGGTGTGCCCGTACTCGGGGTGGCCAGGGGTGAGAGCGCCCTCTGTGCGTAGAGCTTGAAGGTCCTCAAGTTCAACCCCCATCCCTGCGAGGTAAAGCTGGAGATACTGCGTGAGAGACGAATGCCCTGAAGACAAAATAAAACGGTCACGACCCAGCCACTGAGGGTCGTGAGGATCAAGATGCATATGGCGGTGGTAGAGGGCATAGGCTGCGGGAGCGAGTGAAATAGCCGCTCCTGGGTGTCCGTTTCCTACTCGTTCTACGGCGTCTGCGGCGAGAATCTTGGCGGTGGAAACGGCGCGGCTATCGAGCTCATTCCATAACGCGGGCACGGTGTAACCTCCTGGCAATTGACGTGACCTCCCTGTAAGGCCAAGTGTAGCGGTTCGGCACGCGTAACTTGGAAATACCCGGCCAGCATCGAAGCGATCCATACAATGGGCGCGTGTCTAGTACCTTTGAGAGGGATCGCGATGAATGGCTCGCGTTTCTAAGTGTTGAAAAAAAGGCGCGTCAACGCATACCGTGTCGAATTACCGCCGAGATGTTGAACGCTATTTGGAATACCAACTTCAACGAGGCCACTGCACCTATGAGGCAATAACTGAGCAGGCAGTCGAAGACTATCTCGCTTATTTGAGTAGTGGAACTGATGGGAGGAGGGCCGCACCTTCATCAGTGGCACGTGCTCTAGCCGCAATTCGTTCTTTCCATAAATACATCCTCCGCGAAGGCATTGCCTCACACGACCCCAGTGCCCAGGTGCGATTGCCTCAAGTTGGAGAACACTTGCCCTAAGGCTTTGACGATCGAGCAGGTTGAGGCTCTGCTTGAAGCTGCAGGAACCGGCGATGATGCGCGTTCCTTACGCGACCGGGCGCTCTTAGAAACGCTGTACGCGACCGGAGCTCGCGTGAGCGAAGTTGTCTCGCTGGCAATTGACGACCTCGATCTGGATGAAGAACTCCCAATCGTTCGTCTTTTTGGCAAAGGACGCAAAGAACGTCTAGTCCCGCTTGGCTCGATGGCACAGCAAGCACTCGAGGCCTATTTTGGTACGTGCGCGCCCTCTTTATGCATCGAAAGGAAGAGGTTGCTCCAATGTGTTTCTCAATAACAGAGGAGGGGCGCTGTCGCGTCAGTCTGCCTGGGAGATTATTCAGCGTGCGGCAACTCGAGCAAATCTTGAGGTTGCTGTATCACCGCATACCCTGCGTCACTCATTTGCTACCCATCTTTTGGAAGGCGGCGCAAATGTACGTGATGTCCAAGAGCTGCTGGGACATTCCTCGGTGTCAACAACCCAGATCTATACCAAGGTAACAATTGCAACTTTGAAGGAGATGTATCGCTCGGCGCATCCACGCGCAAACGTCGATCCCGCGTCGATCGTTCATGCGGCCTCGGAAGAAGGAAAGAATTGAGACTGCCCGCGGGTAGGGGACGCGCATGGCTTTGATGATGCACTAGGATAGTAGGCGTGACGAATCCATCTCAGCCAACGCTTACCGGGGACCTACCTGCCGACGAAGAACAGGATTTCCCGATCCCGGCTCCTTTGACGGGACATGGACCCGCGCGCATTATCGCGATGTGTAATCAAAAGGGTGGGGTCGGAAAGACAACGACCACCATTAATCTTGCGGCGTCACTTGCCGAGTATGGCCGTCGCGTGCTCATCGTTGATTTTGATCCTCAGGGTGCTGCCTCAGTTGGACTGGGTATTAACACCCTGGATATGGAGCACACCATCTACAACCTCCTGATGAATCCGAAGGAAGATATTCATCAGGCTCTGTGCCATACTTCTGTTCCTGGCTTGGATATTGTCCCGGCGAACATCGATCTGTCCGCTGCCGAAGTACAACTCGTCAATGAGGTTGCTCGAGAATCGGCGCTCTCGCGCGTTTTGCGTGCGGTCGTCGATGATTACGACGTCATTCTGGTCGATTGCCAGCCCTCTCTGGGATTGCTTACCGTCAACGCGCTGACGGCAGCGCACGGCGTCATTGTTCCCATGGAAGCTGAGTTCTTCGCGCTGCGTGGCGTTGCACTTCTTGTCGAGACTATCGAGACTGTCCGTGACCGGATTAATCCTCGCCTGAAGATCGATGGGATCCTCGCGACAATGGTGGATACACGAACCTTACATTCGCGCGAAGTTCTTGAACGACTGGACGAGGCCTTCGGAGACTTGGTCTTTACCACGCGTATCGCGCGTACCGTGAAGTTCCCCGACGCTTCTGTTGCAACGGTTCCGATCACGACCTACGCACCAAACCACCCGGGTGCGCGAGCATACCGACGTCTTGCCAGAGAGATCATCGCACGTGGAGACGTCGCCTGACAGCACGCTGACTCAAGCGGCACTTGACGAGTTTCAGGTGTCGCTCGGGGTCTTTGAAGGCCCTTTCGACCTTCTTCTTCAGCTCATTTCACGCAAGAAGCTTGATATCACGCAAGTAGCTTTGGCTGAAGTAACGGATGAGTTTATTGCGCACATGCAGGCGTTTCCTGATTTGTCGCGAACGACTGAATTCCTTGTCGTCGCGGCAACTCTTCTCGAGATGAAGGCCGCGCGTTTGCTGCCCGATTACGACGAGGACTCATCGATAAGCGCAGAGGATTTAGAGGCGCGAGATCTTCTCTTCTCCAAGCTCTTGCAGTATCGCGCGTTCAAACTGGCGGCTGCTACGCTCGCCGAGCGATTGGACACCCACATGGGCCTTATCGCCCGAAGTGTCTCGCTCGAAGCTCGTTTTGCGCGTCTCTTGCCGGAGTTGCGCTTTGAAACAACTCCGGAGGATCTTGCGCGTTGCTTCGCTGAGGTACTGAGTGCTCAGCCTCCCAGCGTGGAAGTCACTCATCTTCACGAGGCTCAGGTGCCGGTAGCCCGCGAGGCTCGCAATGTCGTGGCCTTCTTAACTGCTCACGTGAGAGCGACTTTCGCTCAGCTGATTGAGGACGCTCGCGATACCGCCGTGGTTGTCTCGCGATTCTTGGCTATCTTAGAGTTGTATCGGCGCCGGGCAATTGAATTTGAACAGGAAAGAGCTTTGGCTCCGCTTCAGATCGTGTGGAATGGAATCGACCCTCAGGTCGACGAATGGGAGGAAGACGCATGAGTGAGGCGATTAGTCCACAAGAAGCGCAGCTGCTTTTTGCTCCCGTGGAAGCAATTTTTGATGGTCGTCGATCAGCCTGTCACCTCCGAAGAATTGGGGCGGGTTCTGAACCTTTCCCCCGAGGATATGGAGAGTGTTCTCCACATGCTTGCTGCCGAATACTCGGGTGCGCAGGGGGGCCGTGACCATGGCTTCGAACTCCGACGTTTCGGCGGTGGATGGCGTATCTATTCCTCTGCGCGCTGGGAGTCGCTGGTGTCGCAGTTTATTGTTGGGACTGGACAATCTAAACTGTCTCAAGCAGCACTAGAGACGCTTGCAGTCATCGCATATCGTCAACCGATCTCACGAGCGCGCATTTCGCAGATTCGTGGCGTCAACGTTGACGCAGTTGTTCGGACTTTACTGGCACGCGAACTTGTCGAAGAAGTTGGCCAGTCTTCTTCGGGAGCTCGCTTGTATGCGACGACCGCTGTTTTTCTTGAACGGATGGGGATGAATTCCCTTGACGAATTGGCCCCATTAGCGCCCTACCTTCCAGCATCAGATGAGCTGGACGAACTTGAGGAGACACTGTGAGAAACGAATCCTATAGCGAAGACGGCATTCGCCTGCAAAAGGTCCTCTCACGTGCGGGGGTTGCCTCTCGGCGTGCTGCTGAGGAAATGATTGCTCAGGGGCGCGTGCAAGTTGACGGTAAGGTCGTGCGCGGCCAAGGTATGCGTGTCGATCCCACAACCCAAGCGATTCACGTTGACGGCAAGCGCATCATTCTTGAAGAGAATCGGCCGATTGTCATGGCTGTCAACAAGCCTGTTGGCATGGTTTCGACGATGTCCGATCCTGAAGGGCGGCCAACTCTTGCCGATCTGTTGGTCGACTACCCGGAACGTCTCTACCATGTCGGACGTTTGGACATTGATACTTCAGGACTTCTGCTTCTCACCAATGACGGTGAGCTCGCGAACCGCTTGACTCATCCCTCCTACGAGATCCCGAAGACCTATGTCGCAAGGGTTCACGGAGAGGTGAAACCGGGCGTTCGTCGTCGCCTCATGGAAGGTATTGAACTCGAAGACGGTCCGATTGCAGTGGATTCCTTCCGAACGATGGAAACCTACGGCGACATTACAACGGTTGAGATTGTCGTCCATGAAGGTCGTAATCGTCTGGTTCGCCGTTTGATGGACGAGGTTGGCTACCCGGTTCGCGAACTGGTTCGTACGAAGTTCGGACCGATCCGTCTGGATCACCTCCAACCGGGGACGATGCGTCGAGTGAAGGGTCCGCAGTTGGCGGCTCTCTACGATGTCGTCGGTCTGTGAGAAGCGCCGTGTCGGAGCGCACTCTAGCGACGAACGGTCCCGTTCTCATTATCGGAACCGGTTTACTCGGTACATCGATAGCCTTGGCGCTTCGCAGTGGGGGAGTTGAGGTATACCTTCGGGATGCTTCACCAACTGCTGGAAGACTTGCGCAAGACCTAGGTGCGGGTACTTTGATCGCCTTAGACGATCCGTGTTCTCCGCGCCTCGTCATTGTATCGACGCCCCCTGATGTCGCCGATGTCTGCGTTGTTGATGCCTTGCTTCGCTATCCGCAGGCAGTGGTTACCGATGTTGCCTCTGTGAAGTCCGCTGTCTGCGACGGAGTTTTTGACGAGGCCAAGCGGCGCGGTGCGGATATTCCCAGTCGGTATGTGGGTTCCCATCCGATGGCGGGGCGGGAAAGAAGCGGGGCTGGGGCGGCTGATGCTGACCCTGTTCTACGGGCGTCCGTGGGTGATTGTTCCTAATCGTTACTCAACTCCCGACGCTGTCATGGAGATCCGCTCGCTTGCCGTTGATCTTGGAGCTTTCCCGATCGAGATGGATGCTCGTACTCATGACCAGTCGGTCGCCTTAATCTCACACGTTCCCCAGCTTGTTTCCTCGATGCTCGCCGCCCGTTTGGTTGATGCGCCGCTGTCTGCGCTTTCGCTGTCTGGCCAGGGACTTCGTGATACGACGCGCATTGCGGCTTCTGATCCTCGACTCTGGACGGCAATTTTGGCCGGAAATGCCGGGCCTGTCGTTGAGGTTCTTCGTGAAATTCGCGGGGATCTTGATGACCTTATTGAACATCTCGATGCGGCTGCCCAGCGGGGTCCCCTCGAAGGGGGGAGCGTCGGCGCAGTTCATCGGGTCATGGACCTGGGGAATAGGGGAGTTGCGCGGATTCCCGGCAAGCATGGTGGCGCTCCAACCCGTTATGCGGTGCTTGACGTTTTTGTCCCTGATACCGCTGGTTCACTTGGTCGATTGTTCACAGAACTCGGCGAGATCGGCGTCAATATCGAAGACCTTTCTTTGGAGCACTCCGCTGGAGCTCAGATGGGTGTCGCAAGGATCAGTCTTGACCCATCAATTGTTGCTTCAACGGTGAAACAGCTTGAAGAACGAGGCTGGAATACAGGAAGCGGAGACTAATGATGGAAAGTACACCTCGTCGCCACGGCTTAACGATCGCGATTGACGGTCCTGCAGGTTCAGGGAAGTCGACGATCGCCAAAGCTTCTTGCCGAGCGCCTCGGGATTGGCTATTTGGATACGGGCGCAATGTATCGTTCCCTCACGCTGGTGGCCCTGGAGACTGGAGTTGATCTTGATGATCACGAGGCGGTTGCTGGACTCTTGCCAAGTCTGCATTTGAGCGCTGATTCGAACCCCTGTGAATCCTCACTTCTACGTGGGTGAGAGGAAGTGACCTCGCTGATCCGCACCCCTAGAATTGCCGAGGCCGTACCCAAGATTGCGGTTAATCTTCTTGTGCGCGCGTGGATGGCCGAGCAGCAACGTAAGCGTATGGCCGAGGCTAGCGCCGACGGCTCGGGCATGGTTGCTGAGGGGCGGGATATTACGACGGTGGTCTATCCCTGAGGCTGATCTACGAGTTCTGCTTGTGGCGTCGCCACTGGCCCGGATGAAACGGCGTGCGCGCGAACTTTTTGGTGATGACAGCGCTGAAAGCTTGGCGAAGGTACGCGCGCAGATTGTGGAGCGCGACGCATCTGATTCAACGGTCAGTGAGTTTCTCACTCCCGGTCCCGGAATCGAATTAGTCGATACCTCAGAGCTTGATATCGAGGGAGTTTTGGAAGCTGTTCTTGCCTTACTCCCAGCCGATTCTGGCGTGGCTCACTCGCGAATGTGACGGGGGTCGCTGTACTCGATTGGAGTTTTTGAGGCGAGTTGGGCTAGACTATCCGAGTCGCCAAAATACAGGTGATTAAAACGGGCTGTGGCGCAGTTTGGTAGCGCACTTGACTGGGGGTCAAGGGGTCGTGGGTTCAAATCCCGCCAGCCCGACAGTGATCAGGACCGAGTCATCGGTCCTGATTTTTGTTTATGGGGTTTACTTCTCATGTGCTCTACCTTCGCGCGCGAGAAATATTGCTGCAGCAACGTGTTTTTATGGTTTTTGCATGAAATTGCATACAGTTTTTTTCAGATAAGCGTCACTATCTGGATGTCAGCTAAACAATTGCTCGGAATCCTGTATTTTTCAATCGTTTAAGGATATAGTTTCCTGAAAGGGTTCTCACTGTTATTAAGGCGTATCAATGGGAATGCAACACGGAGCTTTTCAGTAGCCGGAGACCTCGTCTCCGATTCCTCGTCATAAACTCACTCCTTGTCCTGGCATTAAGCTGTTTCTTCCAGCTTGCTCCTGCGGCGCAGGCCGATGGGAATAAAGAAATTCCTGGTACAGGAACATTGAGCTTCTCAGACATTAAAGGTCGAATCGGCGTCAGCGTCATTAATGATTCTGGTACTGACCGAAAGACGGAAGTCTATGACACCGCCTACTCCGGAATTATTCGAGGGAAAGAACCCTTTAACTCTGCAGACCCAAATGAGTATTCGGCACGTCATCGTCGAGGAGTCGAACCGCGTTGGCTGACACCTGAGGTCGCACAAAACGACTATTGGTCGTATTTCTCGCGCGGTATTCCCTACTATGATCAACGTGACCGCGGGGTGATCTCGGTTTCAGATACCTCTGCCCTGGGTTATAAACCCAATGATCCAGGCACTGTGAAAGCGAATACTCCTTTTTTGATTGGTACCGTTCGCCATAACAACTTCCCAATCATGTCCTACGTGCACTGGGTTCACTCGAGCTTTGACATTCAAATTGGAGATTTTAAAGAGTCCTTCCCATTTGATCAGTTTGAAACGGACAATGACACTCAGACCACCGCCGTCAGTAGAAGGGGAGGCCCCTACGTTTTCGACAGCGTGCAGCGGCGGGGTTATTCCTGTCCTTGGAATGCTCGTTATCACGCCTATTCACGCGGTGGCGGAATTAACTGCTATCGCTACGTTGGTGAAGGAAATGGCGATCGAGATATCTACACCAACTACCCAGCGAATTACCCCGAGTCTGCGGGTGTTCCCGATCAGACCCCCGATTCTGACGACATTTTGACCATCACGAAGACGACATCGTCCATGAGCGTCCAGATTGACGGAATGAGCTATCGCTTGGTGCTCTTTGGATTTGTTCCGTCTGTAGATGGGAATTGTCCGGCCGAGGTCCCTGAGGGAACTCAACGAGTCAACGTATTCAAGACGAAGGAAAACCAGAGCTCTTTTGGATGCCTCTACGGCTCGTTCAGCCAAGAGCGCTACGTCAGGATTGCAAAGACTGTGACAGGTGATCCTTCTGTCCAGGGCTCGAGTATTCCTGCATTTTCATTTACGACAGTTGGCTATGGCGATTGGACTGGAAGTATCGACGCAACTCCACGCAAAGATATCGTGCCAAACGTCAGTTCTTTTTATCGATTGGGGAACTTTTTTTCTGATCAACCGTTGACCCCAACCTCCTTTGGTGCGACAGGTACAGTTTATTCGAGTGAGTATTACGCCTTCACTGTGGGCAATAGTCAGTTTGTCATTGCAGAAGGCGGTCCAACCCTACCTGGACGGCCAGCGCCAAATTTCGGACAGCCTGGTTTTAAAGGGCCGTGGAAAGTAGGAGTAGGCGCAACTCAAGGACGCTGGGAAAAAAACGAGCGTCAAATGTCTAAATGGCCTTGGTGAAGAAGTTCAGGCGACGATAGATGCTGACAGCGGTGGTATTGATTTCGGTCAAGTCCAAGCAGCGCGTTCACCCCAAGCTGTACCTATTACGTGTACTTTTGTGAACGAATACACTCAGCCCGAGATCTCCGTTCAAAAAGACATTGGTGGATAACGGCGGAATGTCAGTAGGGGATGACTTCACAGTTACCTTTGCGATTCAAGCGAAAAATGAAGGCACTCTGCCTGGATCGACCGGACCGCTTCGCGATACCCCTGGATTCGCCTCAGGGCTTGAGATCACCTCAGCGCGCGTCGCGGCAAGCTTCGATGAGCTTGATACCGCGTCAGCGGCAACTCTCGATGAGGGAAGCTATCTCCTGACTGAGGGGGTGGAACTCGCCCCTGGCAAAACCGCCACTTTCTACATCCGCTTCAATGTCCACCGAAATCCTGGCGCATCCGGATATTCCGAGCAAAACCTCGAGTGTGAACGCGACGCTGAAGGCACGTGGGTTCGAGGGCGAGGCCTATGGAATCAGGTGAGCACAGATCCTGGCTATGATGCAGACGGGGAAAAGAACAATATTGACTGTGGTCCAGCACGCTTAAGACCAATTCGTGTGACGAAGGTCGGGACTCAAGCACAGGGAGAAGTGAATCCCGATGGTTCTTATCCTCTTCCCGGGGCAGAATTTGCAATCTACGACGCTGATCCTGCAACCGCGACCAGCGCGCTTACACCGGTAAGTGTTCTGAGTGATCCGACTGGCCTGAAGAGCGAATTTGAATCGAGTCCCCTTGAGATCGGACGCGAGTATTGGCTCGTCGAAACACGTGCGCCAGCTGGACATAACCTCCTAGCTCGTGGGGTAAGGTTCCGGCTCAAGATCGATGACAGCTCCGCGGGGCGCCCAACGGTCATCGAACTGCTCGACTCAGTCGAGCAGCGAGGTATGTCAATCACGGTTATCTCGTCTTCCGATGGTCTCGCTAGACAACACCCCGCTATTCAAGTGTTTGATCTTGAAGTCGGTCACTTGCCCTATACCGGAGGAAGTGGAATTCTGCCCTATCTTCTCGTTGGCTTACTGTTGCTCGGCTCTGCAGGAATGATGCGAATGAAGAGAATCTGATTCCCTGCGAAAATGCCTTCGCGCATCGTGTGAAGCCTTCCACTAATTGCTGTTGTTCATGTGACAGATGTGTATAGTGTTACGAAAGTGACAAACCATCATCACTGACGGAGTTTTTCGATGCGATTAGTTTCTCTTGCGGCGGGCATTGCCTTCGTAAGTTTGGTAGTTCCACAAGCGGCAGCTACTGCAGCCCCCCAAAGTAGCGCCCAAGCGGCAACTCAGGGTGTGGCCTCGTCAGGGCAGGAACGTCCAGTCCAAAAGATCATCTTGACCCGCGCACAGGGCGAACCTACTCAGCTTGCCCAAGCCGGCCTCAAGACGGTCAACATTGAAGCGGGCACGCGCTGACGCGAATTTCTCGCGCAACTTTGCAAAGCCAGGGTACAAGCAGCTTCGATCCAAGCCAAGACGCCGCGATTTTGACGGAGCCCTTGAGCGTTGACCCATTTTTGGTCACAGGTCTGTCATGGAGCGGGAAAGACAGCCTTGCCTCAGGCACTCAAATTTATATCCGCGTGCGCGAGAGGGGCGAATGGAGTCAGTGGTACCTCACCGATGGTGACGGCGGTGCAGGAAAAAGACCGCGCTGACGGACACAATGTGCGCGGCGGAACTGACCCATTTGTAACCGCCGGCGCCGATGCAATCCAGGTTCGCGTCACGGGAAAGGAATCTGACCTTCCCTCGGACCTCGAAGTTGCAATGGTCCCCGAAAAATCCTCAAGGCGAAACCGTTTTGAGCGAGAGTGATCTTGACTCGGTCCCGGCCGCGAATACCGATCTCAACCAAGACTCTGTTCAAGAGAACTCTCCAAGCTTTGCCTCGCAGATCGAGTCTTCTCCCGCTGGTCAAAGTGGTGACAGGGACGAGGCAGATTTATCTGCCCAGAACACCGACGACGATCGAGAGACAATCGACACCGACAGTGCACGCTCTGGCTTGATCACCTCCGGCGTAGGTTCCGGTCAGGCTCGTGGGCTTAACGGAACGAAACTTGCTCGCGCTTTCCCCGCAACTGTTCAGCCCAATGGCCTGCCGGTCGCTGTAACCAGCAGGAGCGGTTGGGGAGCGGATGAATCCTACCTTGACTGGGATCCGGAGTACTTTACAGCAAGCCACGTTGTTGTTCACCACACCGCGGGGACGAACAACTACACAATGGACCAATCAGCATCGATTGTTCGCGGGATCTATCACTATCATGCGGTCACCTTGGATTGGGGAGACATCGGGTATAACTTCCTCGTTGATAAGTGGGGACGCGCCTTCGAGGGACGAAAAGGGACACTCTCCTCACCGGCCGGCAAGATGGTCGCTGGTGCCCACGATCAGGGCTTTAACTCCGGCACGATGGGGATCTCGATGATGGGAACCTATCAATCCGAGGCACCATCTCAGGCAACCCTTAATACTGTCGGTGCTCTTGCAGGATGGCAGCTCAGGCGTGCAGGAGTGACAAATATGTCCGAATCTGCAGGCTTTAGGCCCAAGGGGTCCAACCCTAAATATCGGGCCGGCACCTACATCAATCTTGCCCGTATCTCCGGCCACCGAGACACTTACCCGACGAGTTGCCCGGGAGATGCCGGATACTCGAAGCTTCCAGCAATTCGTGAGATTGCGCAAAATGGGGCACAGCCCTCCCAATCGGCCTCGACCTCGACCTCGGCGAATGACCGCTCGGCTTCCTACACCGTGAAAGGCGCGATCTGGGGGCTGTGGAATGACAGTAAGTCACTCATGGGCAATCCCAAATCGAATGAAGAAGCAAGTGCTCCCGGGGTCTACCAGCTCTTCGATCGCGGGACTGCGTATTGGACTGCGCAGACCGATGCACACTTTGTCAGTGGCAAGATCTTCGTCGAATACGGACAGCAACGCTATGAGCGTGGCGTCTTAAGATTCCCTACAAGCAATGAATATTCTGCGGGTTCTGGACGCGCGCAAGAATTTCAAGGCGGAACAATCACGTGGACCCCAAATGCCGGTAGCCATACGCTTCGCTATGGCACCGGTATTGCTAATGCCTTCACTCAATTAGGCGGCGCGAAGGTTTTGGGCGCAGCTACATCCGATGAGACGCGTTCTGGCAGCGGTGTTTTCCAAGTCTTCGAAAAGGGACCGCCTACTGGACGGCGGTGGGTGGAACGCACTTCGTACGAGGCCGTGTCTTCGAAAAAAATACGGTTCGGCTGGGTATGAACGTGGAAAGTTGGGATACCCGACCAGCGATGAGTACGCAGTTGCTTCAGGACGCATGCAAGAATTCGAAGGCGGAGTGATTACAAATTCGAACTCTGGTACGTACATCCTGCGCTACGGAACCGGGATTGCAAATGCCTACCGAGACCTCGGAGGAGCACAGGTTGTCGGCTTGCCAACTACCGCCGAAACGCCTTCCGGAAAAAGGTGTCTTCCAAGTGTTCGAGCACGGAACTGCGTATTGGACCGCCGACGGAGGGACGCACTTTGTGCGTAATGGAATCTTTGGCGCCTATGGCGCATCCGGATACGAACGAGGATTCCTCGGTTACCCGCTGAGCGATGAATACTCTGCAGGATCAGGACGGGTGCAAGAGTTCGAAGGTGGAGTGATTACCTGGTCTTCGGATTCGGGAACCTATGTATTGCGTTACGGCACCGGTATCGCAAACGCCTATCGCGATCTGGGCGGCGCGAAAGTTCTGGGTGTCGCGAAGAGTGCTGAGACGAACTCTGGTAAGGGAGTATTTCAAATCTTCGACAAGGGAACCGCCTACTGGTCGCCTACTACCGGACAGCACTTTGTGCGAGGGCGCATTTTCGAGTCCTATGGTCGCAATGGATACGAACGTGGAGGCTATGGGTATCCCACCAGTGATGAATTCTGGTCCGGGGGGAGCAAAGTTCAGTACTTCGAGGGTGGTAGGATCTCCTCATAATTCGGCCCGGCGGCATAGACGAGGCAATAATGGCGTACACGCAAGAAGACTTTCAGGAATGGATTTTCTTCATTTCTGACAAGCTGGATTACATGACCGATACATTCGCGAAAGAGAATGATCTGAATCTTGACTTTTCGATTGAGGCTCTTGATGCCCTTGAAGAGTGGATGCTTGCTCATTACTCATCGCCGCAAGATCTGATTAACGATCCACGGATGCTCGATCTCCTCACCGTGTATATCGGTGAAACCTATCGTCGTCGCCTTGGTGGCAAGTGGTTCATGGACCTGGAAAATAAGAAGAACGTCTTCTATGCGATGCCTGTCTTAAAAGAGCTCACTTCTCGAAAGGCAGGATACATGACGCCGCTAACCAATGCGACGGCTTCTCTCGATCGGCGTACAGGGACGTATATGAGCACAATCTTCAGGTATAAAATCGAGCTTTCCAAAGAAACTGATGACTGAGCAGTGATGGTTAAGTGCCGTTAATACTAGTGGTGTGGCCTCCCTGATGGGGAGGCCACACCACTAACTCATGTTCATCAGACTAGCGACGACGACGTTCACGTACACGTACCGAGATCTGAATCGGCGAACCTTCAAAGCCGAAGTCTTCTCGCAAACGACGTTCGATGAATCGACGATATCCGGGATCCAAGAACCCGGTCGTGAAGATAACAAAACGTGGTGGCATGTTCGATACCTGAGTTGCGAAGAGGATTCGAGGTTGCTTTCCGCCGCGAAGAGGGTGCGGATGCGCTGCAACCAGTTCGCCCTAAGAAGGCATTTAGACGGCCTGTGGGAATGCGTGTTTCCCAGCTCTCGAGAGCCGTATCCATGGCGCGCGTGAGGCGGTTGATATGCCATGTCGTTTTGGCCGAAAGGTTAATGCGGGGGGCCCAAGCGACTTGTACAAGCTCGCGTTCCAACTCGGCCCTCAGCTGTGCCTGGCGTTCTTCATCGACCATATCCCACTTGTTATTGACGATGACAATGGCGCGTCCAGCATCAACTGCCTGCTGTACCACTCGAATATCCTGTTCTGTGAGTGGCTCCGACGCATCAAACAGAATGAGTGCAAGCTCTGCTTTTTCCAAAGCAGCTTGAGTGCGAATCGACGCATAGTAGTCAGCACCGGTCGTTCGATGCATTTTTGCGTCGGATACCGGCGGTGTCAACGAACCACCATTTCTCGCCATCGAGCTCAATGAGTTCGTCAACAGGGTCACGGGTCGTTCCCGCCAGTTCATTCACAACAACGCGTTCAGCGCCGGCCAAAGCATTGAGCAATGATGACTTCCCGACATTTGGGCGCCCGATGAGTGCAACGCGACGCGGACCGCCTTCGGGAAGTGCCGAGGCGACAGCAGACTCCGTAGGAAGAACAGCCATGACAGCATCGAGCAGGTCGCCGGTTCCTCGTCCATGTAGGGCAGAGATCGCGTAAGGCTCTCCCATGCCAAGCGACCACAGATAAGCTGCCTCGGCTTCCCTGCATAGCAGAATCGACCTTGTTTGCGGCCAAAACCACTGGCTTGCCGCTACGTCGAAGCATCGAAACGATACGTTCATCTGTGTCGGTCATGCCGACAGTTGCATCGACAACGAACAGCACGGCATCTGCCAGATCAACAGCGATTTCTGCCTGTTCTGCGACCGATCGATCAATACCCTTGACGTCGATTTCCCAGCCACCGGTATCAACAAGCGTGAAGCGTCGACCCGCCCAATCTGCCGGGTAGGACACGCGGTCGCGAGTGACACCGGGAGTATCTTGAACGACGGCCTCGCGCCTTCCAATAATGCGATTGACCAGTGTTGACTTACCCACGTTGGGCCGACCAATGACAGCAAGAACCGGGAGGCCAAACTCATCTTCAACCTCGTCACCGTAGTCAAAGTCCTCGTCTAATAGGGCGAGGTCTTCTTCGTCGAGGTCGAATTGTTCAAGGGAGTCACGCATCGCGCGTGCACGAAGCACCCCCTGAGTTTCGTCATAGGGGTCTTGGATGTCGATGTGCTCTTCACTCACAGGCTTATCCTATCGGTTGCAATGCCTTAGAGGCGCGCGCGAATGTCTTGTGCGAGCACTTCCTGTGCAACAGGAACATCATTGTAGGCATGTTTAATTCCGCGGATCTCTTGGTACCACTCGGCTCCCTTACCCGATATCACAACGATATCCCCGGCCTGGGCAGCAAGGATAGCTTCACGAACTGCGTCGCGGCGGCAGGTCGAAACTTCAGTGACGTTCTCAAGATCGGGGCGAATCGAGCGGATTCCAGAAACAAGCTGGCGACGAATAGAAGAAGCGTCTTCCGATCGCGGGTTCTCGTCAGTCACCCACAAGACATCAGCTAGCTGCGCGGCGATTGCGGCAAGGGGCTCTCTCTTCGTCGCATCACGGTCGCCATCGGTTCCAAAGACCAGCACAAGTTTTCCGCGTGTCAGTTCACGCACTGACTTGAGAGTCCACTCAAGACCTTCGGGAGTGTGGGCGAAGTCGACGATCACAAGGGGTTGATTTCCCGGATCCGGATTCACAGAAGTCATACGCCCGGGAACCTGCTCTGCATTCTCCAGAGCCAGGACAGCAGCCTCAAAGTCGGTTCCCATCTGGACAGCACTCACCAAAGCAACGACGGCATTTTGCACATTGACTTCACCGAGCATTGGCATTCGAATGGTACGCAGTTGCGATTGAGGTGTCTCAAGATCAAAGGTGACGGCGGGGATATCGCGATCGAATGTAATCTTGGTAACCTTCCAATCGGCCTCGTAGTCAGAAAAAACTGCGACTGTTGTTACAGGTACTTCACTCTCTCGCGCGAGGCGCTGGCCCCACTCATCGTCCACGCACACAACGCCCTGCTTGGAATGGGAAGGAGTGAATAGGCTCTTCTTGGCAGCGAAGTAGGATTCCATGTCACCGTAGTAATCCAGATGATCGTGCTGAAGATTCATGAAAGCTGCTACGTCGAAGACGATGTTATCGATGCGATTCAGGCTGAGCGCATGAGCGGAAACTTCGACAATTGCGGCACCGCAGTCTTCCTGCCTAGCAAGGGCAAGGATTCTTTCAATTTCGGGAGCCTCAGACGTGGTCTTCTCGGAATTGATCAGCAGATCTCCAACCCGGATCTCGACTGTTCCACACAGCGCTGGATCGCTAAAGCCCCCTCGAAGAATGGATCGCAGAAGATAGGTCGTCGTCGTTTTGCCATTCGTTCCTGTAACCGCAGCGGTTTTCAGTGACGAGGCTGGGTGGCGATAGACATTCGCGGCGATGAGGGCACTTGCCTGACGCGGGTCGGGAACAACAACGATCGGAAGACTTGGATAGTCCGCGTGGGCGCGCGAAGCCCCTTCAGGATCGGTCACGATAGCGCAGGCGCCGGAGCTGAGTGCCGAATGAATGAAACGGATGCCGTGCTGAACAAGACCTGGAATCGCAATAAAGATCCACCCCTCTTCCATATCGGTGGAAGAAACGCTCACACCATTAACAGGGAGCTCGGGATTGGGGCACAAGGTCCAATCCACGTCTGCAACGCCTTCAAGTGCCTGAGTAAGTGGCATGGCGGGGGTATTGGGACGAATTTCATTCGCTTGTGTCATACCGTTTAGCCTAACTTCTTGGCCCATGAAAAGCTCTTTCATCGACACGTGAGCAGGCAAATACCTAGAATGGCACCATGTATGTCCTGACCCGTGAAGATGCTCGCCAACGCTCTGCTTCCATTAAGGTCCGACACATTGATGTGTCCCTCGATCTGAGCGGAGCGACGCATGAGTCGCTTTTCCCCGTATGTTCGCGTATGACGCTTGTGAGCGCTACCCCCGATCTTTTCATTGATTGTGCGGGGATCGTTGAGCAGGTCAGCGTCAATGGGATCGCAGTGCCCTACACGCACGATGGTGAGCGGATCGACCTACATGAATTGCCAACGGGCCAAGAAATCACTATCTGTGTTGAGGCTCAGTGTCGATATTCGACAACGGGGGAGGGGCTACATCGCTATCGTGATCCCGAAGACGGGCGTTACTACCTCTACACACAATTTGAACCAGAAGACGCTCACAGGGCATGGCCGTGTTTTGATCAGCCTGACATTAAGCCCCAGTGGACCTTCCACGTGACTGCCCCATCCTCTTGGGTCGTTACTTCAAACGGGGTTGCGACGACGGTGGCTCTGGAGGATAGAAACACGCGTTGGGACTTTTCAACGACGCCACCTCTGTCGAGCTACATTACGGCCGTTGTCGCCGGTCAGTGGGCTGTTGTTGATGGGGGAACGTGGGAAGGCAGCGCGGGAGATGGCGCCTCGGCCTGTCTCGAGTTACGTCTGATGTGCCGGCAAGCGCTTGCTGGAGCGATGGATAGCGACGATATCCTGACGGTTACGCGCGCCGGCCTCGATCACTATCACGCGCGTTACGGATATACCTATCCCTGGGGAAGCTACGACCAGATTTTCGTGCCCGAATATAACCTCGGGGCAATGGAAAACCCGGGGTGCGTGACATTTACAGAGAGCTATCTGAGCCGAGATACTCCCTCTTTCGCTCTTCGACAAAAACGAGCAAACACGATTCTTCACGAAATGTGCCACATGTGGTTTGGTGATCTTGTCACACCCGCTTGGTGGGACAACCTGTGGTTGAAGGAGTCCTTTGCCGAGAATCAAGGAACGACTTCGGCAGCACAAGCAACTGTTTACACGGGGGAGTGGGCGTCCTTCGCCATTGGCCGTAAAGCATGGGCCTATGCCCAAGACCAATACCCGACAACGCATCCGATCGTTGCCGATATCCCCGATATCCCGGCTGCGACGAATAATTTTGATGGCATTACCTATGCGAAGGGCGCCTCCGTGCTCAAGCAACTCGTTGCTTGGGTTGGCGAAGATGCTTTTTACCAAGGCGTTCGCTTGTACTTCCAGCGCCACGCGAACGGTGCAACGAACCTTGATGACCTATTAACCGCGCTGGAAGAAGCCAGCGGTTACGATCTTGCATCGTGGAAAGATGCGTGGCTTTTAACCACTGGGCCTTCGAAGCTTTCCGTGAAATCAACAAATAATGCAGACGGACAGCTTACGTCTCTGAGCCTCGTGCAGGAAGGTATCGCGCGTCCTCACTGCCTGAATATCTCATATTGGACACTTCAGGCGACGCCCCTCAATGCGTCACTAAGGATCGAGTGCGCATTGAGGGAAGGGATCTGTCGCTGAGTGTTCCCGAAGAGTTTTTCAGTCCCGGGCGGCGCCGATATGCTCCACCTCATCGTTGTCAATGACGATGATCTGACCTACGCGATTGGTACCTTGGATGAACGCTCGACTCAAACCGCTTTGAGCCGAGTTTCGCGCATCGAACAACCGATCACCCGAGCGGTCATTTGGTCGCATCTCTTTGCTGCCGTGCGTGAGGGAGAACTTGACCCCCGGCGCTATATTGACGCTGCACTCACCCATATGACGGCGGAGAAGGAGGACGCGATTTTTGAGCGTCTTCTGGCAACAATCGCTCAATCTCGCACTTTCTTGCCAGGGCATGTCAGAGGAGAATGCGACAGCAAGATTCTCCGGGCACTTGCGCAAGCCATGCGCGAAACTTCCTTGGACCGCTCACGTTCACTTCTTCATCTCTTTGTCGATGTGTGGAGCGGCGGTGTAGATACAAGGTATTCGGATTCGCTTGCGGCCCTTGCGCGAGGAGAAGAGGGCGACTTGCTTCCTCTAATCGCGGGGGAGGAGAGCGCATGGGTGGTCCGCTGCGCATTGGCAGCGCGTGGCCTCGTTGATGAAAAGCAACTTGATGCGTGGCTCGATGAGTCGCCGACGGGGGAGAACAAGACTCGGTGGGTTCGTGCGCGCTCTTCCATTCCCGACGCGTCCATTCGCGAGGCGGTATGGAAGGAAGTCTTGTCGCTGAAGCTGTCGAATCATCACTTGAGTGCATCGTTGCAGGGACTCAATGCTTCCTCGTGGGAAGGTAATGACTACACTGATCATTTCTTCGCTGAGCTTTCGTCATTCTGGGAGCGTGCGTCAATGGGATTGGGATTGCGCTACATCAACGCCGGTTTTCCCATGAGTCTTGATTCTGACCGTCCAGACGAGGCCGAGCACCTCTTGGCGTTGAGTCGTCAATGGCTCGCCGATAATGAGGGTGCCGCCGCCGCGCTTGCCCGCCTCGTTACCGAGAAACTCGACGATTGTGAGCGTGCTTGTGCGCGCCAGAAACAGTGGCAATGAGTACCGACAACGCACAGGAGACTCAGGGGAGTCAGCAGCAGGTAGATCCCGCCGCGTCGATGTCTTTACTCAAGGCGATTCTCGAAAATCCCCTTGACGCGGGTTACGGTGCCTACCACGATGAACCGGTACACGGCAGGGCGGGTGTGCTCAAGCAAACCATGACGATACTGATTGCTATTGCGCTCGGTATTGGGAGCGGTATTGCGATCAGGGGATTGCGCGCACAATCCTTAAGTGAAGTGCACTCATCGTTGCTTAGCCATGCTCAGCAACAGACGCAACAGATTTCCTCTCTCGACGAAGAAGTCTCAAAATTGCGCGGGCAGGTAAAAGAGCTTTCTCACGATCAAGACTCGGATGCTGGCCATCACGACGCGGCAACTAATCTTGCGAATGCTGATACCGAGGTACGTGGTCCTGGGTTAAAAGTGACGCTAACAGACGCTCCCGGAGCTTCTTCCTCACGACAAAGCGATAAGGGACAGGTCCGTGATCAAGATATCCGTATGGTGGTCAACGCATTGTGGAGCGCCGGGGCCGAGGCCGTAAGCGTCAACGGGCAGCGAATCGGGCCTCAATCATTCATCCGTACCGCAGGCTCGACAATTCTTGTTGACGTTACGGCGATTTCTTCGCCATACAACATCGAGGCGATCGGGAACGCTAACGAGTTGTCCCTGTCTTTAGTTCGAGGCTCAACGGGGGACTATCTTTCCAGCGCGGAATCGCTGACGGGAATTACACTGAATGCGCAATCAGTCAAAGAAATGACTCTGAGTGCGCGAGAGAATCGGTCGACTCGCTGGAGTACGGCTGTTGAGGGGGAACACTGAGGTGTTAGCAGTACTTGGATTGATTTTTCGGAATTGTTGTGGGCGTCTTAATTGATCCCACTGTTCCAACGTGGCTGCAGCCCTTCCTTCCAGTCGCGGTCGTTGCCGGACTCGATGCTCTTTTGGGCGCCGGGCGCGCGTGGCTTGAAGGAACATTCCGCGATCGTGTCTTCGTGATGTCGTTCTTCTGGAATGTCGTCGTTGCTTGTCTGCTGGTTTTCTTGGGGAAACAGCTTGGGGTTGGTTCCGCAATGACTACTGCAGTCGTGGTCGTCTTGGGAATCCGAATCTTCTCGAACACGGCGTCCATTCGACGTTTGATCTTTAAGGCCTAAGCAATGGGACAGCACGTCAAACACGAGGATGCCACGCAGGCTCAAGAGCATTTGCAACCGATACACGCGCGCTTACGCGCGGCAATCTTGGCTGTTCCCCGAGGAACTCACCTCCTTCTCTTCGTCATCTGTCTGATTTTGGGGATCGCTCTGGTTACTCAGGTACGGGCGCAGCGTACAGATCCACTGAGTTCTCTGAGCCAAGAACAATTGGTTGAGCTCCTTGACAACCTCTCGGTTCAGGAGCAGAACTTGCGTGTAGAACGCGGACGCTTGGAATCTCAAGTCAGCCAGCTTGAAGACGAGTCTCAAAAGGAAGAGGCAGCTGCGGCTGCGGCAAAGAAAGCTGAGGAGCAAGCGAAGATTAACTCTGGGCAGGTCGCGGTCCACGGCCCCGGTATTGAGATGGTGATCGCTGACTCGGCACACTCGCTGAGCTCAACGCACTTTGTTATGGCAATGGGAGAACTACGCAATGCGGGCGCGGAAGCCGTTGATATTAATGGGCACCGCATTACTATCGCCTCGAGTTTTACGAGTGATGGGGGAGTGATCCGCGTTGATGGTGAGGAGATTACGTCTCCTTATGTCTGGAAGGTGATTGGGGACTCGCAGACCATATCGACCGCACTCGAGATTCAGGCCGGTAGTGCTGCTCAGATGCGGGCAAAGGGTGCGTCAGTGACGATCACACAGATTAAAGACCTCACAATCACCTCAACGTCCACGCCGAAAACACCTGAATTTGCCAAAGAAGTTCAATAGATCCTTCGCGAAGGCGGCACCGCCACACTATACTGAGCCTATTGTCCCTATGAACTGGAGTATGTGATGGAAAACCAGCGCCAGGAGTTCGACCCGACGACGACTTCCGTCTTCAGTCTGAACACTGTTGACGAGGCCGTGGATGCGCCTCTGCCTTTGTCTGCGCGCGATCAGGATGCTGTGAACGCCCTTCCCGCGGGTTCCGCTCTACTCATTGTTCAGCGTGGTCCGAACTCGGGTGCGCGTTTCCTCTTGGATGCGGAAGTCACTAACGCGGGACGTTCGCCGCGCGCCGATATTTTCTTGGATGACGTTACTGTTTCTCGTAAGCATTGCCAGTTCCTTTCTCGTGATGGTGGGCATACCGTGCGCGATTCGGGTTCTTTGAATGGCACCTACGTTAATCGTGAGCGTGTCGACCAGTGTGAGCTGCACGCAGGCGACGAGGTACAGATTGGCAAGTATCGCCTGACCTACCAGCCTTCACCGCAAGTCCAATGAACGCGCGCGCACAGCGCAAGGTTGCGGAAGAAACCATCGAACCGTGGCCTCGGGGCATCAGTCGTGAGCCGGAACTGTCAATTGGGCAGCTTGTTGAGCGCCTGAAAGGGGAGTTTCCGCCATTACACAGTCGAAAGTTCGATTCCTTGAGGAGAAGGGCTTGGTTGTCCCTGCGCGGACCTCGGCTGGATACCGGAAGTATTCCCGTGCGGATATCGAACGCCTTCGCTATGTTCTGGCAAGTCAGAGGGATTCATATTCACCTCTCGATGTCATCCGTGATCAGCTCCGCGCGCTCGATGCTGGCCATGAAGTCTCTCAGCGCCGAGCCGCTCAGGTTGTTGCCTCAGAAGGTAAGGTCGTGTCTGTCGGTAATCGTCGCGCGATTCCCGCCGCTGATCTTGCCGATCTGACCGGCTGTGATTTGAGCGCCATTGAGCGTTACGTGACCTTGGGATTAGTTTCTTCCGATATCGCCGGCTATTTTCCGGCTCGTAGCGTTCAGGTCGTGCTGCAGATTCGTGAGCTTGAATCGATGGGCGTAGACGCGCGCACATTACGCTCAGTGCGTCAGGGCGCCGAGCGTAGCGCGGATCTCATTGATCAGACAGTTTTGTCGCAGACTCCGCGTGATCGGGCTGTTGATCGTGAGCGACAAAATGCGCGTTGTCTTGAGTTGGGGGAGCGCTTCGCTCATTTACACCACGAAATGTTGCGCGTGGCGATTTCGCAATTGACTGATGGAGGGGTGTAACCTTCAACTTGAACTTGAAGGCTCGCCGCGTTGTTGATTGACCCTTGAGCTTCACGTTCGTAGTCTTAACCTCAGATCGTCATTCTTTCGTATCAAGGAGCATTCGTGAGCGCAGAACCGCTGGATGGCATGCAGGGGCGTCAGCCTATGCTCTTTGGTGACCCCTTGGAAGGTCGCGATGGGGACGATGTTGGTTACCGCGGTCCCGTTGCCTGTGCTGCGGTCGGAATTACTTACCGTCAGCTTGATTACTGGGCACGCACCGGACTGCTTCAGCCCTCGGTTCGAGCCGCGCGTGGATCAGGTTCGCAGCGCCTGTATTCCTTCAAGGACATCTTGGTTTTGAAGATTGTGAAGAAACTGCTTGACGCGGGAGTATCTCTTCAACAGGTTCGTACAGCTGTTACCCAGCTTCATCGCCGCGGCGTAGATGATCTCGCATCGATCACTCTGATGAGCGATGGGGCCTCGGTTTATGAATGCACCTCAACCGATGAAGTCATCGACCTTCTCCAGGGAGGTCAGGGCGTATTCGGTATTGCAGTCGGCCGTGTCTGGCGAGAACTGGAAGGCTCGCTGGCCGAGCTTCCGAGCGAGCGCGCCGAAGAGAACGTGTTGGTTGATGAACTTGCCGCGCGTCGCGCACTGAGGCGGTCAGTGTCCTAATCCCATTGCCGAGGCTGCGTGTGTGCTTTGTCCGTTGCTGCAGTTTCGTATAGGGAAGTGGTAAGTAACCAAAATCGAGTGGTGTTGCCCTCCTGATCGACATTACTTGACATAATGTACATTATCGGATCGGGATGTATCTTTTATTTATGCTGGCGTTCTCGCCGCATGTGACGATTTCGGCTAAACTTCTATTCATTCAATCAATACTGCGGGAGGATCAAGGTGGCAGATCGCGAGCTACGCGGAATGCAAATCGGTGCGAAGTCGATGGAGTCCGAGGATGGAGTCGTCTTTGCGGATCGCTTTACAGCTCAGTACCTATGCTCAAATGGACACCAATTTGACGTTCCTTTTGCCTCTGAGGCAACGCCTCCGGCTACGTGGGAATGCCGCTGTGGGCAGATGGCAGAACTGATCGGTGAAGCTACCGAAGATGAAGAGCAAAAGCCTGCAAAGCCTGCCCGTACTCACTGGGACATGCTTCTTGAGCGCCGCTCAATTGAAGAGCTTGAAGAAGTTCTTCAAGAACAGCTGACTCTCCTACGTGAGGGACGCCTTCGTCTTGAAGGACACTACCGTAAGGGCTGATACCCTAGCTGCGCGACTTGACATAATCTGCGCCCGTCCTCTTCGACGGGCGCAGATTTCACTTCTTGCGACGCGAAAAACTTTCGCTTAATGCCATTCTTTGTCACCATGACAAGCTCCTCGACAAAGATCGACCCCGAGAGCTTTGATTCTCCCAATTCACGTTCATCGAAGGTAATAGGCACCTCGACAATCGTTGCCCCCATCGCCTCGGCCATTGTCGTCATCTCAACCTGGAAACCGAAGCCAACGGTCGAAACCTTGTCAAGAATGGCCGTTTCGCGCAACCAAGAAGCCTTGTGAACGCGCAAACCCGCGGTCGCATCCTTGATTCTCGTACCGAGCCAGAAATTGATATAGGCATTTCCAGCACGCGAAAGCGCCACGCGCCAAGGCGCCCACCCGTTTGTCTTTCCTCCGGGAACCCACCGAGAGCCGATCACCATATCCGGATGATCTGGACCAGCCGCTCGGACCAGAAGCTTAGGAAGATCCTCTGGACGGTGCGAGGCATCGGCATCCATCTGAATGAGGTAATCAAATCCCATCTCAAGTGCCCGCCCAAGACCTTCAACATAAGCGGTTGCGAGTCCCGACTTTGCAGGCCGCGTATGCAAATGAAGACGAGAATCTGATTCCATCTGTTCACGAACCCACTCCCCCGTGCCATCGGGCGAAGAATCATCAACGATCAAAACATTGAGCTCAGGGAGGACAGCATGCACGCGTGAGAGCAAACCGGGAAGGGACTCCACTTCGCAGTAGGTGGGGATAACTGCCACTACTCCCCTGCCGGTTTCATACATCTGTTCAGAGTTCGTCATGAGCGGCGTTTCCCTTGTGATCGACGAATGGTTTGCATGCACAGCAACACCAGAAGAATTCCAGTTGATGCCCAGCTAATTTTAGCGGAATATGGCGCTATTCGCGCAGCCCAGGTTAGAGAAGAACGCAGTGGTACCTCGGCGGTTAAGATGGCAGATTGCATCCTGCCGCTTTGGGCGACAACGCTTCCGTCAGGACGAACAATAATCGAATTTCCTGTTGTTGAAGCCTGAACTGTGGAACGTGAAAACTCGATCGCACGAAAACGCGCAATCTGAGTTTGCTGTGACCCTTCGGCACTGAGTCCGAAATGATAGTTATTCGAAGGAATAACGATCATCTGGCCCCCGGAGGTGACTCCTTCACCTAGGAGGTCCTCGTAAGCGACCTCAAAACAGATTCCCATCGCAAGAGGTACCACTCTCCCGTCCTGCAAAGACACATCAAAACGCGAAGAGTTATCCACCGCCTCGAGATCGATATCAACTTGTGCAGCTTCAGTTGCTAGACGCGAAATGATTGAACGCGCAGGAATATATTCACCGAAAGGTACAGGGACCTGCTTGCCGTAATAGGACTCGCTCAAGCCTGAACCCGGATACCATACGCCCATGTAGTTGTAACGACGATCGTCTTGGACACGCGTAATGCCCACTAGGATCGGTGCCTGCGCATCTTGGGCTGCCGATCCAATCATCCCTGAGACGAGACGGTTATAAAGCGGATCACGATCCGTTGAGGACTCACCCCAGACAACAAGATCGACGTGGTTCTTTGACGCAGCAAGATCTTTCGTTAACCGTGCATGGTTTTCCGTAACCTTTCCCGGGCTGAGCGTAGGTTTCAAGAGCAGGAAGCTCGATGTTGCCCTGGATAGCTGCGACTGTGAGTGCGCCGTTTTCTTGGGAGGAATGTAAAGGAAGTGCGATTGGTGCACAGAAGATCGCAACAACACCAACCAAGGCGAGCGGGCGCGAATACCAGTGCTTGCCTCCTCGCTCGGTGAAATCGAATGCGCGGCGAAGACATACAGCGCATGCAATGACTGCCGCGCTTACAAGCACTTCCCCTCCCCAGGGAGCCAAGTGCCCTAAAGGCGTTGTGACCTGGGGGTAAGCAAGATTGCCCCAGGGGAATCCTGACCAAGGAAAATGGCTCCGCAGCTGCTCAATACCCACCCAAGAAACCGCGGTTACGACTATCTGTCCGAGCGTAAAACGTGCCCAGGATAAGCGCATGAGTCCGCTATAAATTGCACCCCAGAACGAGAAGAACACAGTCTCAACGACACTCAAGGCAATCCATGGTAGAACGCTCCCTCCGGTTGCCTGAGCAGTCCATGGGATAAGGGGAAGCCAAAAAGCGAGTCCCACAAGAAACATATAGAAGGCTGCGCGCCATGCACCGACTCGATCCACGCGCGAAATCATGAGCGCTGCCGAGGGGATCATGACAATTGCGATGGACAGATCCGGGAATGATGCCCACAAGCCGCATCCTGCTAGCAGACATACCGCGCCATCGAAGAGAGTTGGACGAAGACCTCGTGTTACTCGGCGTCCCACGTGACCACTCCTCGAAGAAGAAGCTGGCGCGCATCTCGCGCTTTGCTGGCAAGATCAGGTGTAGCAACATGACGGAGCTGATCAAGAAGATCAACGACTTGGCGAACCCAGCGGACAAAAATCTCCAGCAAGAAGAGGGGTCCCCCAAATCGCTGTCGTTAAAGTTGCGCCATTCGCCCACGCGATCACCGCCTGTGCAAGTCCAGGATCCAGCTCAGGAGTTAAAGGAACCCCGAGTTCCTTTTCGATCGAAATAACCGATTGTGACAGGGTGAATGTTTCTTCCCACGCGCGCGCAAGAACTGTTGAATTTGCTGTCCATGGTTCAACGCCCGCAGATTCCTCTCCCCGTGATTGGAAGACGCAGGTTGAGGCGATTGCAGCCAATTCTGGGGCCGAAAGATTGTCCCAGATACCGCTTTGAAGAGCCTCAACAACAACAAGATTGCGCTCGCCAAAAACACGCCTCAATATTTCGCCCGAAGGAGTGACGCGATCGTCAACTAAGAAACCCATCCGATCGAGAACTGCGCATACGCGGTCAAACTGAAATGCGACAGAGTTCGTTCTCCCATCAATCCGCTTAAGGAGCTTCTCATACTCGGCGTTCTTCTTTGCCCACGTATGCCCCGCTCGAGCATGTTCATCACGGTGCGGGCATGAGTGGACTGCGTGGCGTCGAATAGCTGATCGAAGTGTGGCGATCTCACGATCAATTGGTAACGCCTGCGGTGAGGCATGTTTCGTGGACTTTCCGCTGGCTCGAAGTTCGCGAATACGGTGCGCCCACTCTTCGCGTCCCCGATGGCGTCGCAAGGCCTCGGAAGGAGGAAGGCGTAGCACGGTAACAAGTTCAAGGGTTCCGCTCAAGTCCTCCAAACTCAAGGTATGGAAACGCCCATCGCTTCCCAAAGTCCGAAGCAAAGGACGCATGCCTGCGGAATGCTGAAATTCGAGCGCAAGGTATCGACGGGCCTTACGTTTCACACCGATGTCAAAAACTTGACCGGGCTTCAACGAGCGGAATAGCTCCTGGTCTTGGCGCCGGCGCTCGCTCGTATGTTCGCGAGAAGCTTCCTTCTCAAGGCGTGCAAGACGGTCACGCATACTGAAGTATTCGTGGGCCTCACCTCGAGAGCACTCAACATGCTCTCCTAAAGAATCCAACTCCTTCTCAAGAGAGCGCGCACTCTGAGCAAGATGAACGACTGAAGAATCAGCTTGGAACTGAGCAAAAAGAAGATTCCAAGACTTTTTCGGGTTGCTTTGCGCGTGGAATGCGCAAGCAGATTAACGACCATGTTGTACGTCGGATGGAAAGCGCTGACAAGCGGATACGTCCGTTTCGAGGCCAAAGCCGCAACTTCCTCCGGGGCGATGTCTCGACGCCCGCTGACGACCACATGACCTTCGACATCAATCCCGCGCCGTCCCGCGCGTCCCGAAAGTTGTGTAAACTCCCCTGCTGATAAACGAACGTGCTCGGCACCATTCCACTTTTGTAAGGACTCAATTACGACACAACGCGCAGGCATGTTAATACCCAAAGCAAGAGTCTCTGTCGCATAGACAATACGCAGAAGCCCCATGGTGAAGAGCTTTTCAACCGTTTCCTTCATAAGGGGGAGCATTCCTGCGTGGTGCGCAGCCACTCCCCTCTCAAGGGCACGAATCCACGAATCAATCCCCCAAGACCGCGTAGTCTTCAACCGGGATAGTGCTCACCGCTGACTGCGCAATATCGCGGATACGTTCGGCTTGGGAACGAGTCGTCAGACTTACACCGGAAGCAAGGACTTCGCGAACCGCATCCTCGCAGCCCGCGCGGGAGAAAATGAAAACGATCGCCGGTAGAAGATTTGCTCGGTCTAAAGTAATCACCGTTGCAGGACGCGAACGAAAACGCCGTTGACTCAAACGTCGGCCCTGGGGCGAACATGCATAGAGAAGTTCGGGGTTGAGACGCTCGGATTGTCCAGTGCCCCGACGAGAGGGCGCATAGACGTCGTAGAGCTCGCCGTCAACGAGCATGTGTTGAAACAGTGGAACAGGACGTGTTTCAGAGATGATGACCTCGCAAGAGCCGCGAACCTGGCCGATCCATTCGCCAAACTCCTCGGCGTTCGACACGGTCGCGGACAATGCCACAACCCGAGTGTGTTGGGGCAGGTGAATAAGCACTTCTTCCCAGACGGGGCCACGAAAACGATCGGCAAGATAGTGCACCTCGTCCAGCACAACGTGACTGAGAGTATCCAAGTCTGCACCCATATAAATCATGTTTCGTAAGACTTCAGTGGTCATGACGATAATCGGCGCGCCAGGATTGATCGAGGTATCGCCGGTGAGTAGACCCACGCGGTCTTCACCATAGCGCTTCTGAAAATCAGCAAACTTCTGATTAGACAGTGCCTTAATCGGTGTTGTGTAGAAAGCACGTGAAGCGGTCGACAATGAGAGTGCCACAGCGAACTCACCAACAACCGTCTTTCCTGCCCCGGTCGGCGCCGCTACAAGGACACTGTGTCCAGCTTCAAGCGCATCCATCGCGCGGATTTGGAAGTCATCAGGCCTAAAACTCAAAGTATCGATGTACTTCTGACGGAACGAGCGGTCAATGCGCTGCTGACGTCGAAAAGCCTGCATTCCCTGCGCGGGAGACCACTGGCTTTCATTCGGTTCTTGTGCGTCCATTGATGCGCGACGTCGCTTCCGTGCTGGACTCACTCACCGCTCCTAGTCTCTTGAAATTGATCCCAGACTTCAAGGGCATGTACGGAGTAAGTAGCCATGCGTAAACGCCATGAGGCCGGGCAATCAATAATATCTGCCGAAATATCACACAGCAGTGCGAGAACCCATGCTTCGTTCCACACTGGCAAACTCAGCGTCACAGTATCAGCGTCTTCTCTCAGCAGCGAGCACTCGTAGTCTTCGCAGAGCCACCGTGCACCTTGAGAGACAGTGAGGGTCAGGGATTGCGGGGCCGCGGCATCGGGAATCGCGACTCGAGGTCGCCGTCCGCCGATCTGTAGCGTATCAATATGGGTAACGTTATAGCTTCGATGGACCTGTCGGTGTGGATCCCAAGCATCGAGAATCCACGCATCAACAAGGCGACGGAGGCCAAGTGGAAAAACGTGACGAGGGGTGCGGATCAGGCCCGCCTCATATGTGAATGACACCTCGAGACTCTCTGCGATGGCCTCGCGAAGTTGAGCAACCGTATCGTCTTCTCCGCTCTTCGCGCGAGGCTGCTCCTCATCGAGTATGTGGATAATCTCCCTATCCTCGGAAGATGACGCAGCCTCTTCCTGCGCAAGGCGAGAGAGCTTAGCAGCAGCAGTCAAAAGTGCGTTTTTCTCCACCTCCCGCAAGTGCGGAGAGAGCGCACGTAAAGCGACAAGCAAAGTTGCGGCCTCGGCAGGAGTAAATGAAGGAAGTGACGGAAGGGCACTCCCCCGCATCACGACGATCTCTTCCTCGTCGTAAAGCTGCCAGTCGATCCCATAGGAACGATCGAGCATAGAATCGCCGATCTCGCCCATGTACTCGATATCCCTGCGCACTTGGCGGGAGGTACGCCCAAAGTGCTGTGCAATTTGGCGAACCGTGTGGCCCGGATTGTCTTTAATCCACGAGGCCATGGCGAGAATGCGCGCGACCTGCAGTTGGGATTCTTCAGGCATGGCTTACCTCTCCGCAGAGAGAAGCATTTTCAAGGCGGGATCGAAGATCCTTAACGAAGGGCTCGGGAGAGAGAGGAACACAATCGCCGGCGTGGAGAAGAATGAACTGGAGCCAATAGCGATAGGGAGCAAGATGGCCAGTGAAGAGATGCCACTCCCCCTCGGCGTCTTCCTGAGGAAGATCGTGCATCCGGGCTTCTTCGAATGATGGCGATGCTTCACGTACGGCGAAGAGGGGCTGCAGCGGGCGCGAAATGTCGATAGTTTCACTGCGGGGTGAATGAGTACGCGCGTCCCCGGGCTCTCCGAGGACTTCGATCGGCCCAAGGATTCGAGAGAGCCTGAAGGTTCTTTCGCCCTCACGGTCAAGATCGAAGCCTTGAAGATAGATCGCTGCCCCTGAAACCAAGAGGTTCCAAGGCTCTACCGCTCGAGTTTGCGTCGACTTTGGACTGCGATACAGGAATGAGACCACGCTTTGGCTTGTAATGGCTTGGTAGAGAGGCAGTACGTTTTCAGAGCCTGAGAGACGAAGCTGGATGGCCTCGCGCGAGCGCGATTCCATGTGTGCACGGAGCTTCGACGATGCAATCTGAGTGGTATCCGGGGTTTGCCAGGCAGATGCTGCCAGGTCAATGAGGGCAATTTCTTCGGCAGTAAAATCAATATTTTGTTGAGATGGAGACGCTAATCGATAAATGACTTCGTCACCTCTGCGGGAAACGGTGATCTCAACTCCGACTTTCTTCAAACTGTTCTTATCGCGTGAAAAAGCTGAATCGAAAGCATCATCGCTGAGCGTGCGATAGTGGGTGAGCCGCCGGATCTGAGACCTTGAACGTCCGCGTTCTGCAGAAGTCAGGTCAAAGAGAAGGTCGAGGATTCGTACGCTGGTATCGTTCCCTCCACGATGCCTCCTCCTTGTGACAGAATTAATCCAAGCTTTAGCCTAGTGTGCCCTAATGTACGCCAGCGAGCAAAGACACGGGCAGACGACGGGAGTTGGCGGTGAAAAATCCTCCTTTCGGCAAGTGACTACACGAACCTTACAAACGGTCTTGCGCGCTCTGCCCGCGATTTTTGTCAAGGATTGCGCGAGCGTGGGCACGAGGTCAAAGTACTGTCTTATGGTGAGAAATCTTCACTGGATTACCCACTTACAGAGTTGCGCATTCCGATGTTGAACGGATATATCCACGCGCAGAACTTCCGCATCGCGCGTCCGGATCTTCACGTGATGAGGGCTGCACTTCAGTGGGCAGATATCGTCTACGTTGAAGATCCTCTGCCCACGAACGCCGTCCTGGTTCGGGAGGCGAAGCGGGCTCAGATCCCGATTGTCGGAAGTTTTCACGTCTATCCGGAAAATTTCCTTGCTCCATTCCCAGCGTTGAACCGGTCCAGCGTCAATCGCGCTTTGTATGAGTTGTTCTATACGTCGGTCTACTCGTTCTGCGATTGCATTCATGCGCCAACTCAAGCGGTCAAGGAACGTTTAGAACGCTTTGGATACAAGGTTCCAATTGAGGCATTCTCGAACGGATTGCCGCACTCGTGGATTCCCTGATGTCCTACCATCAATTTCACGCAGTAATGAGAACCCTTCACTGGTTTCACGTAGGTTTACTCTTGTCTCAACGGGACGGTACGCGCCAGAAAAAGAACCATGAAGTATTGCTGCGTGCTCTCGCATACTCGCGACATGCACCTGCAATTGATCTCTATCTGCCAGGACGTGGCCCCTCTTGAGAACAAACTACGGCGTCTAGCTTCTCCCCTATCTGCCACTGTTCATTTTGGCTTCATTTCACATGAGGACGTGCAAGGGCTTCTCGACCGTGCGGATTTGTATGTTCACTGCGCAACAGTCGAGATTGAGGGTCTTGCGGCTCTTGAGGCGATGGCACGTGGAGTCACGCCTTTGATCGCGCAATCCGAAGAATCCTCAACCTGGCAATACGCGCAAGATGAACGCTGCGTGTTTCCCTACGACAATCCTGTAAAGCTTGCCCGGCTCATTGACTATTGGCTTGACCACCCTAGCGAATGCCGCGATATGGGAATGAAACACTACGAGCGGGCACGGGCACTCAGCATGACCCACAGCATTGATGCAATAGAGTCACTGCTTGTGCGAACGTATCGTTCGCACACACGCTGATGCCCTCAGACGCCAGTTGGCTCTCTGAGGGCATCAGGAACAATATCAAAACTTACGACTGCGGTACGTAATCGTTAGTCATCACTTGATCAAGCATGACATCTTGTTGAAGAAGTCCAGAAACGGATGACATGAAGCTCAGCATCTCGTTCCATCTACTCGTATCTTGTTCAAGCGAAACTGTCGAATTCGCGCCAAGAATCAGCAGATTTGTCGCTGTTAGAATCTTCGTGGCTGTCTCACGGGTTTTTTCATCACTCAGTGTCGTGTCACGTTTCTCGGTCGCTGCAAAGGCTTGGTCGGGGTGTTCGACGGCAGTTGTCATCCCTTCTTGAGTAGCTGCCAGCAACTCTTTCAGTTCGTTCGCATGATCTTTTGCCCACTGTGGAGTGGTCACCAGAGATGCTGACACGAGTGGAATGGTGCAGTCGCATTCCACCGCCTGCGCATCAACTCCAGCGGCAGATAGCTGCACGGCCTCGTTATTCGCAAAACCAACGATTGCATCGACATCCCCCTTACTCAAAGCAGAGGTCTGGGTATAGCCAATCGACATAACGTTCACGTCAGAGGTCGTCATGTTGGCGCTTGCAAGGTAAGCCTGAAGAGCGAGCCAGGAAGATCCGTACTCCCCCGGGATCCCGACTTTTTTCCCCTTCAGATCAGCAACAGTTCTAATTCCGGTGTCCTTGCGCGTCAGAATCACATTGGGTTGTTCACGGTAATAGGTCGCCACCGAGATGACATCCATACCCTGAGAACGCGCTTGGACGACTTCATCACCGGTTGCCAGAACCACTTGTTCGTCTCCGCTCACGAGCGCTGTAAAGACACCTTCATCGTTGCCGTGATGACGAAGCTCGACGTTAAGTTTGTGCGAAGAATAGCTCCCATTGTCGAGGGCAAGGTAGATGCCAGAAAACTGGACGTTTGGAACGTAGGTTAAACCAATAACGGTTGCACCGCTTGAGCGAGTTCCACCGTGGCATCCACCGAGTAGAACGACTCCCGCAGCAAGGGCGGCAACCTTACGTAATACAGGACGCATTATGCTCTCCAATCACATGTTCGTACTAGTCGGTTTCCACCATGACGCGTGCCCGCGCTTCCCATACGGACATGAGCAAGTAGATCAGCACCGCTTGAAGACACAGGAGAATGATGACAACAAACATTCCTGCTGTGTCGACATTCGTTCGCATTTGCGAGAGCAACATTCCGAGGCCTTTTCCTCCCATCACCATTTCGCCAACGACTGCGCCTGTAATTGAGAGGGTGAAGCTGTTACAGGATTCCGGCAAGAATTGCCGGTGAGGCTAATGGAGTCTCAATTCGCAGAGCCATCGTCAGGCCAGCTGCTCCGTCGAGCTGAGCAGCCTCTAAGACCTGACGATCAAGAGATCGAAGACCCACAAGCGCAGAAATGAGGATCGGGAAAAAAGCGATCAATGCGCAAAGCATAGAAATCGGAACAAGACCGTATCCAAACCAGAGCACCAAAAAAGGAGCGAGGGCAACCGCAGGGAGTGCTTGAGAGGCCCCAAGGAGAGGTTCAATCGCATCCGATAGTGTCTGAAAACGGAAGATGCAGTAGCTCAGAGGCAGTGCGATACACACGCCAACGAGTCCGCCGACTAGAGCTTCTCCGCCGGTTCGCGCAAACGCGAGCCAGAGAGAGGACTGTTGAATAAGGGAGTATCCTCGGGCGAGGACGGCGTACGGCGAAGGAAGACGCCACGCTTGAATCCCGCTCCACGCAGTGATGCCCCACCAAATAAGGACAATACTGGCAAGAACAAGCAGCGGGGCGAAAACAATGAGACGGCGAGAGTCTCGACGCTTCACGGTATTCCTTCCCGCACTTCGAGCTATGCAGCCGCTCAGCGGGGTATGAACCCGCTCAACTACTTCTCCCATCCAGGCTTTAACTGTCGGTACTGGAGTTTCACCAGTTCAACCGCAATAGGTATTGCGGGTCGCGGACTGTTACCGCCGGCTCGGACTTACACCGACCCCGAAGTACATGATCATTGTGGCACGCCGCGATGCGGGTGTCATTTCTAGTGCATATGTGAGTGAGCAAGCGAACGTAAAGTCGCAATCTCGTCATATGCGTCTTCTGCGCGGAAAATTGCAGAACCCGCAACGAAGTTTGTTGCTCCTGCTTCAGCGGCCAGCTCGATTGTCGAACGAGAGACTCCCCCATCGACTTGAATTGAAATATCGAGTGCGGAAGCATCAATTGCTTCCCGAGTCCTGCGAATCTTAGGAATCATGGTATCTAAGAAGCTCTGCCCCCCAAATCCAGGTTCAACAGTCATCACAAGGATCATGTCGAACTCGGGAAGCAAATCGATGTAGGGAGCGATATCTGTTGAAGGCTTAAGGGCAAGAGCAGCTCGCGCTCCAAAATGACGGATCTCCCGAGCGGTTCGGATCGGCGCACCTGCGGCCTCGGCGTGGAAGGTAACGGATGCGCAACCAACCTCGGCATAGGCAGGCGCCCAGCGGTCGGGGTCAGCAATCATGAGGTGTGCATCGATGGGCATAATTCCGGTTCGGACGCAGGCCTCGACGACGGGAAGTCCCCAGGTCAGATTCGGAACAAAGTGGTTGTCCATGACATCAACATGGGCGATATCAGCGCTCGAAATCTTCGTGAGTTCATCCTCAAGTCGAGCGATATTGCAATTGAGAATCGACGGCGAAATGACGGGGATCGTCATGATATCTCCTGGCGGTCTTAGAGCTTTCTGAGTGCAGCAATGAACATAAGGTCAGTTTCGTTACGGTGTTCCCACAGTTGGAGCGTTGAGGCAGCAATGCCTTTGCTTGGGGGAAGATCAAGGGGGCGTGGCGTGATCTGTGCAGCTACAGGCGCGAGATTAATCAGCTCAACCTGGCCGCCTGAAAGCACGCGAGAAACTTGCTCATGCGTTTCAGCAAGAACCGGCGAGCAGGTCACATAGACGATGACACCGCCACTTCTGGTCAGAGCAATTCCTCTGTCAAGAGCCTCTCTTGGATTGTCACTAGTTGTTCAAGGTCTTCGGGCTGCCTGCGCCACCTGGACTCTGGACGCCGACGCATTGAGCCTAAACCAGAGCAGGGCGCGTCAATGATCACGCGATCGAAAGTGCCCAATTGCCAGCGGGACGTCTCTCCACCGAATTGTGTTCCGTCAGCGCAGACCACCTCTGTGTTATCAAGGTGTTCGAGGGTGCGTTCAACGAGGCGTGCGCGGTGTGGATGGATCTCGTTGGCAATAAGGTACGCGCCTCGGGACTGACCAATGGCAGCAAACAATGCGGCTTTCCCGCCGGGTCCCGCACACAGGTCGAGCCAGTGGGTATCCGAGCCCTCCACCGGGACAGAAGCCGCGACGATGGCTGCAAGCTGCGAACCTTCATCTTGGACTGCGGCCTTGCGCTGCCGGATCGCAGGAATGCGCGCTGGATCCCCAGATTCGAGGAGAATCGCATAGGGTGAAACCTCGCCGTCGGCAATGCGCGTATGCAAATATTCGTCGCATTGATCAGCGAGCTCATCAACATCGATTAACCCCGGGCGTGCAACCAAAGAAACGTAAGGAGCTCGATTGTTCGCCGCCAAAAGTTCGCGAATTTCGGAGGCTTCGCAGCCATTAGCCACGAGTGCTTTCGTATATTCTTCGACCATCCACTGCGGGTGCGAATACTCGATTGCAAGGCGCTGCGTCGGATCACATGCGTCGAGTGCTTCACGCCGCACGTCATCGCCTTCTCGGATAATCGAACGCAAAACAGCATTAATAAACTTTACGGGTCCCGCACTGAGATACTGGCGCGCCAAATCGACAGTCTGGGAAACCGCGGCATGGTCAGGCACTCGCATTCGCAAGAGCTGATAGGCTCCCCAAACGAAGGACGTCGACAATTCCCCCCTCGATCTGCGCGAGAGGACGCGAGGAATTCCGAGCAATCACCCAGTCAAGGAATCCTTGTTCGCGCAGTGAACCATACGTGAGTTCAACTGCGAAAGCACGATCTCGTTGATCGATATGTACCCTGCGCTCGAAGTCCTTAAGTACCTTCGGTAGTACAAGGTTCGCGTAGGCGTCTTCTTCGCGAACGAGGCGCAGTACTTCATACGCAATCTGCCGTGGCACATCTGCCTCACGAAACGAGCGATAGCCGTCGGAATACCTGTGAGTTGCCATCAGTGCTCAAGCCCTTCGCCCTAGACGGGCATCGTCATTTAGCCTGGCACCACGAGCCCATGCAGCAGCTTCCATCCACTTCTTGCCTGCGGGCGCTACCTCTCCTAATTCAAGGCAAAAATCAGCGCAACCGACAAGAACGCTCTTCTTCGAAATGATCAAACGTCCAGGGCCAGGCGTTGGGACATCAGTCAAGGAGGCTTTCCCAAGCTTAAGTCGTTGGCCATTCAACAGCGTAAAGGCACCGGGACTTGGGATAACAGCACGAATCTGCTGCCACGTCTGCTGAGCACTATCAGTGAAGGAAACAGCACCATCAGTAGCTTCTAAACGCCGGGCATAGTGAAGCTCAATAACTGGATCGATGATCTGCGGCTGAGAATGCGCGTTGCCTGAAGTAATCGAATCGAGGACTTCAACGACCTGCCGGGATCCTGCAAGCGCCATCTCTTCAAGGAGTTCACCACTGGTTTGATTCTCGATAGCAATGGGAAGCCGTGAAAATACCGGGCCTGTATCGAGGCCCTCTTCGAGCTGGAATACGCATGAAGCGGTCTCTTTACACCCCGTAAGGATCGCCCATTGAACGGGGGCCGCGCCGCGAAATTCCGGAAGATTCGAAAAATGCAGATTGAGCCAACCGTGCGGCAACATATTGAGGATACGCAGCGGGATCAATGCACCGTAGGCAACAACGACTGCGATATCAGCCTTCCAATGAGCGATACGCTCATATGCCTCGTCACTCTTCAGCGAGGAAGTTTCATACAGGTCAATACCAAGCTCGGCTGCGCGTGATGCCACAGGAGACGGAACAAGTGCACGTCCGCGACCGCTTCGCGCAGGCGGTCGAGTAATCACCCCAACGACTTCATGGGAAGACGCAACCAGGGCATTAAGGGTCGGCAGCGCCGCTTCTGGGGTACCAGCAAAAACAATTCGCACAGGCATAGTCTAGCGGTTCTTTAGAACAGTTCAGGGGGATTCAATGTCAGTCGTAGTGGATAGAGTTTGCGCGCTGAACGTACTCCCAAGCGCTCACGCAGGACACGTGCAAGCTGCGGATAATCTTCGGTGTTGCATCGAATGAGCGCGCGGCGGCTTCCCTGATTCACTGTGCGTTTATCACTGTGCGGTGCGTCAACGATGCCGATCAGCTCAGCAGGTAGTTCTTTGCAGAAGGCATTGAGCTGATCTTCAGGGCCGTCAATCGCAACAATGGAAGCGGTGGGCGGGAAACGGAGTACGTAGCGTTCGTCCAAAATACGCTGAATATAGTCTTCGGGACTCCAACGAGTCAGCGCCTGCGCAAGAGGTTGATCCAATCCCGCAGAGACCCAAATCTGGCCTTGCGGCCGAACTAGGGCCGCTGTAGTCAGCCAACGGCGAAGGGCTTCTTCGGGTGCCCAAAGTTCCGGTCGTGAGGCCAACGCCGCTGCGGAGGGAATGATCAAAGCCGCGTACCCCGAGTCGGAATCGGGTTGTGCACCTGCTGTAGCGACAACAATTCGCGGAGAGGAATTGATTGTAGGGCGCTGCTCATCAACGCCTTGAGAAATAAGGAGTGGTACCTGGGTGAATGAACGTCCGATCTCTTCACCAATCCGTTCAGAGCCAATCCGCCACCACCGTAAAGCGGTCCCTTGGCATCTCATACATCTCCAGTTATGTGCTGCTCGTGAACACCACGAACAGACGATGCTCTGATCACGTGATACTTTGAGCGGCCCCGAACAAACTTCACAACGCGCTGGTGCTGCGCAGCGCTGACAACCGACAACGGGAATGTAACCCGCGTTTGGGGCAAGGATGAGTACTGGGCCTTCAGTGAGGCCTCGGCGAATGCATGCATAAGCATCGGGCGGAAGCAAAGCATGTGCTGCACTCCCCTGGCGTTCATCGTCAAGGGCATCAGACACAAAGAAACGCCCAGTTGATTGACGCAGCACTTCTCTATCCGGATTCAGGGAAATCGCCCACTTACGCGCCACAAGATACTGGGCCTTCACCGAACGACTAAAACTGCCAACCGCCAAAGCGACATGCTCAAGGTGCGCGCGTGCAACCGCAATATCGAGTGCATCCGTACGCGGATTGCGAATCTCTCGAAGGTGATCGTCTCCATCGCCCCAGATAATGATCAAACCTAGGTCTTTCAGGGGAAGCCACGCTGCTGAACGCGTACCAATGACAATGCGATGCGAGCCTTGGCTGCTTTGTCGGTAAATCCGATAACGTTCAACGGCGGATTGCTCTGCAGTGTAAAGCGCAATGGGGAGCGAGAGAAGATCTTCAAGGTCGCACCTCAGACGCTGTGCCGCACGCTGCGTGGGCGTAATGATCAATGTGGAACGCTTGGACCTCAAGCTTGCGCTGGCAAGTTCAGTGATTTCTTGTGTGGAGCGTCCCGGAATCGAAGTCCAGACACAGCGTGGATGGTCGCCCTGCTCCAAATGCTCAATGAAATTCGTTCCGTAAGGGTAGGCCGTCCACGCACTGACCTCACTCTGCTTCTTGATCTCTTCGTCAAAGGAAACGTGTTTCTCTTTTTCGACTGATGCACGTCGTGGTGGAATCGCGAGGCTGAGAACCGCAGAGACAGTCGACAAATAGCGGTCAGCGACGTAACGGGCAAGAGAGAAAGTCTGCGGGGCCACGACAGCGCACGTAGAAACCACGTCTATCAGTTCGCGGATGGCTGGACTTGGAGCGCTCACTCGTTCACATGAAAGGACCCATCCCACGCGTTTTGATCCGCTCAAAGGAACTTGGACGATGTATCCGGAAAGATCGATATTTTCCCAAGCTTGAGGAACCAGATAGTCCAAGGGACGATCCAGGTGTGGAAGATCCGTATCAACATACACCCGTGCGATCAGCCGAGGTTCAACATCCTCGAGCTGGAAGCCTGGGAGTGCAATTTCTTCCATCACCATGCCTCTAGTTCATCACATGGCGCTGGCATTTGGAGACCGATTGACTCTGATCTTAGTTATCCGAAAAGAAGCGGACCATATCTGAAGGCGATCATTGCGAGGATCGCGGTGATAACGAGAACAGCAACCAGCCAGTCACCACCGGACTTCATCACAGCTTTCCACCAGTTCGGTGCTGGGAGCACGCCTTGCTTGATACACACTCGAGTCAATCCAAACCAGACCAGTGTTGTGGTGATCGTGATCAGTAAACACCAAGGACACAGGACATGAATGACGAAGTACGACTGAGTGAAGAGCCAATAGGCAAAGAGCACGCCAATTGTGTAGAGCGCTTCGACGCACAGGATGTACCACTTGGGGAAGCGAACTCCCGCGATGAGGGCAAAAGAAACTGCCAGCACAATGGCCTCGAAGAAGATTCCGAGGAAAGCGTTGGGGAATCCAAGCACGCGCGCCTGCGGCGTCGAAGCAACAGCTGAACATGACAAGACCGACGAGACATCGCAGCTAAACCTGCGGCCATCATCGGAAGCAAGCTGCCAGGCTTCGATTGAAAGGACGAAGGAAGCACACAGGCCAATCACACCTGAGATTGCCATTTCGATGGCAGTTCCCCGGTGTGGTGCTCGCGACGAGAGTTCAGATGTGCTCATCCGAGAATATCCTTCAGCATCGATACTCGATCGGTCTGCTCCCAAGGGAAGATATTGCGACCAAAATGCCCATAAGAGGATGTGCGTGCATAGATTGGACGTAGCAGATCGAGGTCCTCGATGATACCGGCCGGGCGAAGATCAAAGCAACGAGTAATGGCCTCGGTCAAAGCATCATCACTTACGCTCCCGGTTCCGAAGGTCTCCACGTACAAACCAACCGGATGTGCGCGACCAATCGCGTAAGCTAGCTGAATTTCGCAGCGCTTGGCATATCCGGCAGCGACGATATTCTTCGCGATCCAGCGAGCAGCATAGGCTGCAGAGCGGTCGACCTTGGAGGGATCCTTACCTGAGAATGCTCCACCCCCGTGACGGGCCATGCCACCGTATGTGTCGACGATAATTTTGCGTCCGGTTAGGCCGGCATCACCTGCGGGCCCACCAATGACGAAGCGCCCAGAGGGATTGACCAAAAGCTTCATCGAAGAAGTCGATAACTCCAAGCCAGCCTCTTCAAGGACTGGGGCAACAACCAAGGCTCGCAGTTGCTCATCCAGGTCTGTCATCGAAAGTTCGGGGTCATGCTGCGTTGAAATGACGAGGGTATCAAGTTCGCGGGGAACCCCCTGTTCGTCGTAGGCCAGCGTGACCTGAGTTTTCCCGTCCGGGCGTAGGCCATGAGCAAGTCCCTGGTGACGAACGTATGCAAGACGTTCGGCGAGCTTGTGGGCAAGCCAAATGGGAGCCGGCATCAAGTCCGGCGTCTCATCAGAGGCATAACCGAACATCATTCCTTGATCGCCGGCGCCCTGTGATTCACGGCGATCTTCGCTTGAAGATGTACGCGTTTCGAGTGAGTGGTCAACGCCCTGGGCAATATCGCTACTTTGAGCGCCGATCGAGACCGAAACGCCGCAGGAGGCTCCGTCAAAGCCCATGCAGGAGGAGTCATATCCGATCTCAAGAATCTGCTCGCGTACGATTTGGGGAATCTCGACGTATGCATCCGTCGAAACCTCTCCGGCTACGTGCACCAAGCCGGTGGTCACCATGGTTTCAACAGCCACACGTGAGCGAGGATCCGCCTCGAGAAGCGCGTCCAAGATGGAATCAGAGATACGATCGCAGACCTTATCAGGATGGCCTTCGGTCACGGATTCGGAAGTAAAGTATTTTTCTCATGTCACTCACGCTTCTATCGTAGTTAGGCGTTCGGCAATTAGATCAACTAGAGTGCGGGCAACGTCGGCTTTCGTCCCGCCTCCTTCGGTGACAAGGGAGCCTTTGGGCATCCATCACATACACATAGTTCGGTACGTCCCCAAAAACCGAGGTTCTCCCTCACGGCGTTCACTGCTAAGTAGTCGGCGTTCTTCCGCCGTGCTTTCGCTCGACCATATTCAAGAACGGTCTGAGGATCGCCGGTTTCCGCAGCGAATCCGATGACAACTGAGGGACGTTGGGGCGAAGAAGTAACGGCCTTGAGAATGTCCGTCGTCTCTTCCAGCTGGATTATTGGCGGCGCAGCGCCCTGCTCTTCTTTTTTTGATTTTCGAGGCCGCAGGAGCCTTTGGGCGGTAATCAGCGACCGCCGCCGCCATAACGAGAGCGTCGCACGACTGGAGTTTTTCGAAAAGCACCGAGTGCATCTCAGCAGCGCTAGAAGCTGGAATAACAGTGCACTCACGTGGGAGAAGCGAAGCTTCAATATTGGAGGCAACCAGGGTCACATCCGCACCACGCCGCGCAGCTTCTTTAGCAATCTCGATTCCCTGTCGACCACTGGAACGATTCCCGAGGAAACGAACTGGGTCAAGCGCCTCGCGAGTACCACCTGCGGTAACGATGATTTTCTTGCCAAAAAGCTCGCCGCTCGAGGCAAGAATGCGGCTTACCTGTGCGGCGATATCCTCCGGTTCGCTCATTCGCCCAGCGCCAGAGTCCCCCGAAGCTAAATCGCCCTTCTCTGGACCGACAACAATAAACCCACGCTCTTGAAGGGTTTTGATGTTGTCTTGCGTCGCCGAGGCGTTCCACATCTGCGTGTGCATCGCCGGAGCCACAATAACCGGACACGAACTCGCTAGGACAGTTGTAGAAAGGAGGTCGTTTGACTGTCCGTGCGCAACACGAGCAATGAGATCAGCGGTAGCCGGCGCGATAACAACTGCCTCACAATGCCGGGCAAGTTCCACATGATCGGCACCTCCACCATGAAAAACATCGGTGAAGACTCTTTTCTGGGTGAGTCCTTCCCACGTAGCCTTGCCGACGAACTCAAGGGATGCCGGAGTTGGGACAACCGATACTGCGAAACCCTCCCTTTTGGAGCAGGCGAAGCAGGTATACGGCTTTATATGCAGCAATGCCCGCTGAAACACCGAGAACGATGTGTGCGGGCTTATGCTCAGGCTTGAGGTGCGGACTCAAGGGTCAACAGGCCTTCATCAATCTCACGAAGTGCGATTGCCAACGGCTTCTCATCAACTTCAGTATCGACAACGGGGCCAACAAACTGGATCATGTTCTGTTCCAGCTGAATGTTGTAGGAATTGATCTGACGTGCACGACGAGCAGCAAAGATCACCAAGGCATACTTCGAATCAACGTGCTCAAGTAGATCGTCGATCGGCGGGTAGGTGATACCTTCTGGCTGTGCAACAATTCCGGACATGCAAATCTCTCCTGAAGTAACGGGCAAGAACTAAAGTCTATTCTAGCCCCATGATTTGGGCCAGTTTCTCGACGGCGGTTTCTAAATCATCATTAACAACAGTGACATCAAACTCACCTTCGGCTTGAAGCTCAGTCTTTGCCGTGAGAAGTCGACGTTCCTGCTCTGCAGCATCTTCAGTGCCTCGGTTCACAAGGCGAGCAACAAGCTCGTCCCATGACGGAGGTGCAAGAAAAACAAACCGGGCATCAGGCAAAGACTGCCGAACTTGACGCACTCCCGCAATATCAATCTCGAGGAGGAAGGGCACTCCCCTCTTCACAGCATCATCAACAGGCCCTCGCGGAGTCCCGTAATGATATTTCCCGTGAACAAGTGCCCATTCAAGCATTTGTCCTGCGTCAACAAGGTGGACAAATTCTTCCTCAGACACAAAGTGGTAGTGCACTCCGTCCACTTCACCGGGGCGAGGTGAACGTGTCGTCATTGAGACTGAAAGCTCGACCTGAGGAAAACGCTCACGCAAGCGCGTAATAACGGTGCCTTTGCCGACAGCCGTCGGGCCAGCGATAACAGTAACTCTGGAAGTAGACATGCCTGTATGCTGCCACAGTGAAGTGGAAACTTCAGCCGAAGCGGCGAATCAGTTCCTCCCGCTGAACCTGTCCAAGACCGCGAACACGCCTAGAAGGCGCAATCTTAATCTCGTTCATGAGAGCATCAGCAGTACTTACACCGACTCTGGGCAGGGCCTCAAGCAAAGAACGCACCTTCATTTTCGCGATCGCTTCATCACTAGCGGCCATATCAATGACCTCTGAAAGAGTGAGCTCTCGCGACTTGAGCGCATTCTTCACCTCAGCGCGCCGACGACGAGCGCGCGTCGCCTTTTCTAGAGCCTCGGCTCGCTGTTGCGGAGTTAGATCTGGCAGTGCCATCTCACTACGCTCCTTTTCTAGATTCCCCTGACAGGAATAGCATCGCACTTTCTTGACGATTTTTGGTGCAAATGCAACCGACAAATCGCTAATTTATAGGCGTGAAGTGACTGACGCGATCATCGAAAACCAACAATCAAATACCCTAGCGAATCCAAAAAGCAACCCAAATACTTTTGCCTCTCAGCGCCATCATGCCAACGATTCTGCACGAGAAACTGCCGCTGACCTGCATCGGATGCGCATCAGAATTGTCAATACCCTCATGATTGGGTGAACAAAAATAAGTCGATGGTTTTTGCAGTTTCTGATAAAGCTCAGATGTCTCAGCGCAAACACATACTATACTAATGTGTCGTATCTCACATTGGCTGAACGGCTGACAAATGATAAACGGGGTGTCTTCGGACACCCCGTTTACACACTTCGACGCTTTAGTACTCGTCTAAGAGATCATCCAATTCATTCATTTCATCGGCACTGAGCTCATCGTCGATGACTTCTTCAGATTCTTGAACAGATTGACGAGACCAGCTCGGTGATTCAATGTCTCGGCGAATGGCATCAAGAATCGCGTTGACAAAGCCCGCGGATTCTTCGGTGGAAATCGACTTGACGATCGAGATTGCCTCGTCAATCGCAATTACCGGAGGAACATCTTCGGAGTTCGACAGCATCTCCCACACCGCGACGCGCAAAACTGCACGGTCAACCGCAGGAATTCGATCCAAGCCCGTTCGAACATGAGAGTCAATGAGACGATCAATCCGATACAGCTCATCCGCGACACCTTCGATAATTTGAATCGAATAGTCGGGCAACGGAGTCAGCGCAGCGGTGATCACCTTGCGTTCACGAAGGAGGTCGCGCAGCACGGTCGCATTCCCTGCCCATACCACGCTGATCGGCCTCGTAAACAACGTCGGCAGCACGCTTGCGAGCCTTCGTCCGAGAAGTGAATTGGTGCTTCTTGTGGGACATTATCAGTCGGTCACGCGTCCGGAGTAAGAGCCATCGCGGGTATCAACCTTGACTCGTGTTCCTTCTTCCATGAAGAGCGGAACCTGAATCTCGTAGCCGGTCTCGAGGGTCGCGGGCTTGGTGCCAGCGGAAGAACGATCGCCCTGCAGGCCGGGTTCGGTGTGAGTGATCGTCAAGACGACGGTTGCGGGAAGTTCGATAAACAGAACCGCGCCGTCATGCTGAGAAACAATGACGTCCTGGTTCTCAATCATGAAATTACGGGCATCACCAACGACCTCGGCAGGAACGTTAATTTGCTCGTAGGTCGAAGCATCCATGAAAACGTAATCGGAGCCATCCTGGTACAGGTACGTCATATCGCGACGATCGACTGTAGCGGTTTCGATCTTGACGCCCGCGTTGAAGGTCTTGTCAACAGTCTTACCGGACAGAACGTTCTTAATCTTGGTGCGCACAAAGGCAGGGCCCTTACCCGGCTTCACGTGCTGGAATTCGACAACCTGCCACAGCTGGCCGTCAATCACCATGACGAGGCCGTTCTTCAGATCATTTGTCGTAGCCACTATAAAAGTCCTCCCAAATCGGGTGAGTTTAAACCGTGGCCATCTTACACGCCACGATGATGTTCTCCGCTACCTCACTCGGAGTTTTTGAACCAGTGTCACAAGAAAAACTTGCAAACTCAAGGTAGGTTCGGTCCAATTCTCAGGGTCATCATCGCAAATAGCGAGCGTGGGGCACCAAGGCCCACCGAGCGCGGAGCATTGAGGCCAACCCGTCGTGCAGCCTGATCAATCGGAAGCTGGAGAAGAACAACCGCCGTCCCCTGTTCCTTCAAGGCAATGAGTCGGTCAATAATCCTTTGATGGCGCGCCTGTGATGGTGAGAGCACCGCAATATCGCATCCGCCGCTCAAAAGCCGCTCACCGGCCTCTTCAAGTGCGCGATCAAATGGGAAATCTTCATCCACGATGAGTTCGCCGAATGAACGCGAATACTCCGATTGAAGAATATCGATATCTTCGGTCAGATTGAACCCGCATCGAGCCGCGATTTCACGCCCAATCGTCGTCTTCCCGCTCCCCGACGTACCCACCAAAACCAGCTGAGGGGAAATTGAGGAGTTCAACGCTTCATCCCCATTGAGTCAGCGCATGCGCGTACTTCATCGGGAGTAATAGGAAGAGTCACAGGATTCTCAAAACCGTCAAGAAGTACGAACCTCAAGACTCCGGCGCGCACCTTCTTATCGGAAAGCATGACGTTGAGAAGATCTTCGATTGACGCATCCTGATAGTGCGTCGGTAACCCAAGACAAGCAAAGTCATGCTCGTGACGTCGGACGTCTTCTTCGGTAAGAAGACCTCGCTGGCGGGCAAGATTGGCCGCAAATACGCAGCCGATGGCGACCGCTTCACCGTGACGGAAATCGAAGTGCTCAAGCTTTTCGACGGCGTGGGCAAGAGTATGACCATAGTTGAGAAATTCGCGCGGTCCACTCTCGTGTAGATCCATGCTCACTACACGTGCTTTGACGGCAATCGAGCGTTCGATGAGTTCAGCGATCACCTCAGAGCTCGGATCAAAGATCGCCTCAGGATCAGACTCAATAATCTCCAAGATTCGCGCATCCGCAATAAAACCACATTTGACGACCTCTCCCAAACCCGCTCGGTAGTCGTGCTTGCTCAGTGTCTTCAAGTGGTCAAGGTCGACGATAACGCGACGCGGAGAGTGGAAGGCACCAACGAGATTCTTACCCACCGCAGTGTTAATACCGGTTTTTCCACCAACTGAGGCATCGACCATTCCCAAAAGCGTCGTTGGAACCGCAATGAAGTCAATTCCCCGAAGCCAGGAGGCTGCAAGGAAGCCCCCGACATCGGTCGTTGCTCCCCCACCAATCGCGACCACGCAATCGGCTCGGCCGATTCTTTCGCGTCCGGCGAGGTCCCAAAGATCAGAAAGATTCTCGATTGTCTTTGCATCTTCTCCATCAGGAAGAACGTGGGTGATCGCCATGTAGCCCTGAGCTTGAAGTTTATGTGCAATAGAAAGCGCATAACTGTGAAGCGGTGGCGCACACAGGATCAAGATCTTCGTCGCATTCGAACGAAGCTTCTCGGTCAAGGTATTGATAGGAAAATCCCGACCGATCACAACATCGTAGGGTTGATCCACTTCGACAGGAATGGTGCGAACCACGGTTTTTTCTCCCAAAGCATCAAGGATTTGCTGGACGACTTCTTGGGATGGACCAGCATTCGTCTGAACAGTTATTGAGGCAACCTCATGGAAATAGTCTTTTCGTTGTTCCCAAAGCTCTTTGAGGCGCTCTTCCGCGTTTCCGGCGAGGAGCGGACGCGCCGATCCCGCAGCGCGCCGAAGTAACTCGCTCAGTTCAGCTTCGATGTAGATCACGCACCGATCGCGTAGACGTTCGCGTGTGCGCGCACTGATGAGTGCACCACCTCCCAGAGACAGAACGCCTGGAATTTCAAGGGCCTGAGCAATGACCTCTTCTTCGATTGCCCGAAAAACATCCTCACCATCGTTGGCGAAGATCTCGGGAATGCTACGCCCCTGACTACTCTCAATGAGTGAATCAGAGTCACGGTGCTGGACGCCAAGTGCGGCGGCGAGCTCGCGTCCGACCCGGCTCTTGCCACTCGCTGGCATCCCAACGAGAACGATCGCTGCCGGGTTCACTGCGTCAGTCCAAGCCGCTCACTGATACGCGCGCAGTAAGCCTGAAGATTGCGCTTGCATTCCTCCAAGGAATTGCCACCCGCATGATCACTCAAAGCGCGGGCAAGAACCAAGGCAACTTCGGCCTCGGCGATCACCGCACCGGGGACGACCTGGCAGGTGTCGGAACGCTGATGAAGAGCTCGTGCGTCCTCACCTGTCGCAAGATCAACCGTTCTCAACGCATGGGGGACGGTTGAGATCGGCTTGAAGGCAGCGCGCACGACGATCGCTTGACCGTTCGATGTTCCGCCTTCGATCCCGCCGGCGCGGTTTGAGGCCCTCGTGAGAGTTCCATCAGCAGCTCGAACAATCTCGTCGTGGGCCTGGGAGCCCAGTAGGCGCGATTGCGCGAATCCGTCGCCGATCTCGACGCCCTTAACAGATTGAATAGACATCAAGGCCGCAGCAAGCTGAGCATCAAGACGGCGATCTGATTGGACATGAGTCCCTACCCCGATCGGAACGTTCCACGCCACAACTTCAACAATTCCACCAACGGTATCGCCAGCGGCGCGGGTTTCCTCGACACAGGCCAAGAATTCGGACTCATCGTCTTTGTCGAGTGCGCGCATCGGCGAGGCATTCAGATGTTCTTCATCAGATGGCACGGGAAGACGACTCAACTTCGCTTCGCATGGCCCGACGCCAACCACATGGGAAACCAATTCGATGTTCGCAAGCTGGCGCAGAAAAGCTTCTACGCACGCTCCTAAAGCAACGCGAGCAGCCGTTTCGCGTGCGCTCGCTCGCTCGAGAATTGGACGAATTTCATCAAGATCGTACGACAAGACACCGGGAAGATCAGCGTGCCCGGGACGCGGTTTTGTCAGCGCACGGTTTCGCGCAACTTCTCGCTCATCGCCTTTACCCGCGTCGACGAGAAGATCCTCGGGTAAAACGGGATCAGCGGACATCACCTTTTCCCATTTCGGCCACTCAGAATTCGCAATCTCAATGACGATTGGCGCGCCAGTTGTCAGCCCGTGGCGGACTCCCCCAAGAATTCGCACGTCATCGGCTTCAAACTTCTGCCGCGCACCGCGTCCGGCACCCAAACGACGCCGAGCAAGGGCATCGCGAATAGTCTGGGTGGTGAGTTCAACCCCTGAAGGCATACCCTCAAGAGTTGCAACCAGTGCGGGACCGTGTGATTCACCTGCAGTAAGCCATCTGAGCATGTTCGTAGTTTCTCACACTTAACCTCGGGTCCTCCAAGAAAAACACACTATGAGGCCGGTGCCGTCGCAAGGATATCGATAATGATGCACAAGGTATCATCACCGGTTGCTTGATCAGGGGAAGGGTGATCGCCAGACGTGAACCAACTTTTTGGTCGATCAGAAGAGGCCGAAGACCCGGCATAAGTTCGCTCAGCCGGACGCGTTCAGGAACACCCGTTCGCCAGGTAGATTCGCGTTCAATTCCATCGCTCCAGCCGCTGACGAAATACTGAACAACGATGTCATCATCGGCGCGCACTTGGCCGCCAGAACCGGTGAGTAACGGCTGGACAGTCGGGCCTGAAGGAAGTTGATCACCGTGGGTAATAACAGGGCCTTCATCGCGCATCGTGACTTCAAGCGGACCGCTTCCATTTACTTGCGCGGAAGCTTGTCCCGAGGCCAAGGTCGGCAAGATATCGATAACAACGACTTCGCCGGTATTTGAGCGCGCCGTCGGAGTTGCACTCGCACCCGAGGCCGGAGAACTCGACAGAGGTCGAGCAATGAGGAGCCGGCTTCCTTCGCTTCTTCCCGTTACTTCACGAGCCATATCAACGCCCAGCGAGTCATTGTCGGCCCGACCGACGACGAGGCGTGGGCGCCCATTGGGGGAAAGCAGCTCACCGGTGCGCGCATCGAAGACAGTCACCGATAAAAGAACCGGGGAACCCGCGGTAATCGCGCGACCTTCTCCCTGCGAAATAATCGCATGTTTTGTACTGACAATTTGAAGCGGTTCACTCAGCTTGACCGTGGGCGTCGCACCAACGCGTCCAGAGACTTCAACTGAGGCGAGGACAGAACGAGGAGCATCGCCCGAGACGGAGCTAGCGTTCCTGTGCGCCACAAACCACACAGAAGAAGCAACCACTGCGCACACAACAAAAAGCGCGATCACTACAAGGAGCCACCGTCGCCTCGGGCGCTGCGATTGTCCATGGCCGCCACGCATACGCTGGCGGCGAGAACTCAAACTCTGAGCGTGTTCACTCATGCTGGAAGGAATTCGTCTCGAGCACGCAAACCTGAGATGAACTGATCAACGGATTCAGATTTGGTTGCGAAAGGATCATTCATCAGGACGTAGCGGCTGGGATCGTCAATTCGTGAAGCACGCACCCAGTCAATCGCCAATTCAACACCCGCCGCCTCCGCAGCGTTGATGATCGAAGAGCGAAGATGCGCACGCGTTGATCGCGGTGCCTGAATGCACGCTTGTTGAACGTGATCATCCGTGGTCAGGCGTCGCATGAGGCCGCTATTTTCCAATCCGCGACGAAGCCCGTTGGGGCCAATATCGTGATACGACAACAGCAAACGTGCAACTCGCGGATCATCAAGCGTGGTCTGTTTGCGCTTGAGATACTCCTGGATCAGACGGAACTTGATGGCGAAATCAAGTTCACGATCAACGGACGACCAGTCACCACTGCGCAGGGCTGCAAGTGCCCGTTGCCACAGGTCAATGACTTGGCGGGTTGAAGTATCGCATGAAGAATCGCCGATATCAATTCCTAGGACATCGATTACGCGCTGAAGAATCCGCTCTTGGATGTCGAGGGCAGAAAGCTCCCCGCCATGTGCCATCGGGACCTTCACTTGAGCCGACAGGTCTTGATTAATCTGACGAATTGCGAGCATTGGATCGGCCAATTCAAGATCAGACAGATTCATCCCGTCTTCGACCGCGTCTAATACCAGCGAAGTCATTCCTACTTTCAGGAATGTCGTCGCCTCGCACACGTTCGTGTCGCCACTAATGACGTGGAGCCTGCGGTATTGACCGGCATCGGCAAGGGGCTCGTCACGCGTATTGATGATTGGACGAGTTCGCGTGGTCGCTGAGGAGACAGCCTCCCACATCTGCTCTGCGCGTTGTGAAAAGCAATAGGCGAGTTTGCTGCCTGAACGCCCTCAGGTGCCCAGCACCCACAAGCACCAACCGCGTGACAAAGAAGGCAACCAGCCCTTGAGCGACTTGCCGGAAGTCACGACGACGGTGAAGAAGATAGTTTTCATGGCAGCCAAAACTGTTCCCCGCGGAGTCCACATTGTTCCGGAACAAGTAGATCCTTTCGGGATCTGCCAATCCCTCAAGTTCTGCACGGGTTCGGTCATTGAGTTGGTTGAGTAACTCATCACCACAGCGGTGCTGGGCAAGAAGGTCCTCGAAAGAATCGCATTCGGCAGTCGCGTACTCGGGGTGAGCCCCCACATCAAGGTAGAGTCGTCCGCCATTTCGCAGGTAGACATTCGGAGCGCGACCACTTAAGGCCAGCGGCGCGAACAACAAACGTGCGGCAGCATCAGCATCGTGAGTCGGAGGTGCACCTGAACGCGTCGCGCAGGTTAGTCCGTACTCGGTCTCGATGCCGATAACTCGGCGCCTCACCTCACTGTCCTCCCTTTGGACAAATCCTTGAACGAATGATTCCGCATTAGTTTCAAGAACGGTATCAATCTCATCAAGCAGTGCATCGAGAGAATCAGTCTGCGCGGAAGACGAAGCGTGGATCTGGCCCGCGGCCTCATCATCTTCGTGTCCGCTACCTCCAGCGAACAACTGTGAAAGACTCATCTTTCCTCCTCTTCTGCACGGATCAGTGTACCGCGCTCAATATCAGCCAAAAGTGTGGCGTCGACACCCGGCCGCTTCAACCAGCGGCCTACGAATCATATGATCGCCGCGGCGCTCACATAGTGAAGTCCACGAGGCCGCGGTAAGTGCGGGGAGATTTCTTACAGCATAGCCACGTAGGTAGGCGCGGGTGTTTTCGGGAGCCCAGTCGGCTGCATGTTCAACCTGCTCGGCAGTGAACATCCGCTTGACACGCCCCGCCCGCTCAAGCGCGACAACCAAGGAACGGTCCTCACGCAAATCCGCCCACTGCAGGTCCATTGCAGCAAGCCTCGGATCATCCCAAGAAGTCCCCAAACGCGCACGTTGGCGATCAAGAAGTTGGTACTTGCCCACCCATTCGACTTCTGTTGCCACGCTGTACAAATCACTCGACATACGATTGAGAATGTCCTCCCAGTAGCGCATGACAAGCTCTTCATCTTCACTTAAGCCGATTCCCTCGCGAGTGAGGCTCTCATGAACAAGCTCAAGATAAATCTTTTGGATATCGAGCGCGCTGCGCGCACCTCCTGCGCAACTGGCTTTGGTACGTCAAGCTGGGATCGTGACTGATATTCCATGTCTCTTGAACGGGATCATCGAGGGCAAGCGCATCCCACTCCATCCCAAGGCCGACCTCGATTGCTTTTAATACCAGCGCGGTCGTTCCCAAGCGCAGGAAGATCGACGAATCGAATTGATTCCCATCCCCACCGATCACGTGAAGACGCCTGTAATAGGCGGGATTGGCGTGGGCCTCATCGCGAGTATTAATAATCGGTCTGTTGAAGGTCGTCTCAAGGCCAACCTCGTTTTCGACGAAGTCGGCGCGTTGGGCAATCTGAAAGCCAGCGACTTCACTGCGCTGTCCGATTCCTACACGCCCCGCTCCACAGATCACTGGACGCGTAACGAAGAAGGGGGTCAGTCCTCGAACAAGATCGTCTAAATCGATGGTGCGGCTGATCTGATAGTTCTCGTGAGTACCGTATGCTGCACCCTTGCCATCAGTGTTGTTCTTGACTAATACGATGTCTTCGCCAGCCTCGCGGGCAACCGCCATCATTCGTCGTGCAATGACTTCCCCAGCTCGATCCCAAAGCACGCCATCGCGCGCATTAGTTGTCTCAGGCGCGGAATACTCCGGGTGCGCATGGTCAACATAGAGCCGTGCTCCATTCGTAAGAACCGAGGAAACCGCTGCTGGCAAATATCCCTGTGATCGCCGAGGCAGTGGCAGAGTCTCACTTCCACCCGAGGGAGCGAGGTGGTAGGGATCGTCAGTGAGCATCGAGGGGTCAGCAGCCGCGCGAGTCAATCGCATTCCACGTAAATCATTGAGCGGGTCTTCGGCTGTGTAATCCCAGCGAACGGGTTCACTCCCTTCACTTCGAGTCCCGCGACGCGAAATCTTCGAATAGGCATCAACGATCCGACACGAAAGATCGACGGGATCAGCTCCAGGATCTGAAGGTGAATAGATGCCGTACTCGGTTTCTGTGCTCATCACCAGAGCCGACATCATTCCTCCTCTTTCTTGATCGGTCGGATGTCAACGATGTCTTGGTCGAGGCCAATTGTGCGCGCCCAGTCCGCCGGCGCCTGACGGGTCGCGAGCTCCATCGATTCTCGGATTTCATCGTCGAGGCCACGCATCAGGTGCTCAATCGTCAGTCCGTTTCGGGAGTTTTTCGATTGCGTCCAGAATTGCGTACTTCTTTGCCCGTTCGACAATCCCAGCAATCATGGCTCCCGAAACGATGTCTGCGAGATAAATCGTTCGATCAGTACCATTATGAGTGCGTGCACTCAAGAGCGCGGTATCAGCTTCACGCCGATACAGATGAGCAACCGCGCGTGAGATCATCTCATCATGAGAAAGTGCATCTGGCCCCGTTTGAAGTGGAACAGATGCATCAAGGTGCTTCATAAAGATTGCGTGTGCCGAGGCCTGGTCCGGTCGATCAATGCGGATACGAACATCGAGTCGACCGGGGCGCAAAACCGCGGGGTCGATCATGTCTGCACGGTTCGAAGCACCCACAATCACGACGTTATCAAGACTCTCAACGCCATCCATTTCGGCAAGAAGCTGCGGGACGACCATGGTTTCGACATCGGATGAAATACCCGTTCCACGCGTACGGAACAAGGCCTCCATTTCGTCGAAAAAGATCACGACCGGTACTTTCGCCGAAGCAAGAACTCGGGCACGAGCAAAAAAATCGCGCGGATCTGTCGTTCAGTTTCGCCGACAAACTTGGTCAGAAGTTCTGGCCCCTTGATCGAGAGGAAATAACCTTCTCCAGAGGAACTGAAATCACGCAGCGAATGCGCAAGCGCTTGCGCAATCAGTGTTTTACCGGAGCCGGGAGGGCCATACAGCAGGATGCCTTTCGTTGGGCGCAAGCCATACTGCCGATAGAGCTCGGGATGCCTAAGCGGCAACTCGATTGCCTGACGGATCGTTGTGATCTGTTCATCAAGACCACCGATGTCATCAAAGGTGACCTGAGGAATTTCAGGAGTAAGAAGCTGCTCAACATCTTGACGAATGACGCGCTCATAGGCAAAAGCCGTGCGAGTATCGACCAAGACACTTTCGCCGGGACGCAAAGTTCCGTGGCGAAGAGGTCCAGCAAGCTCAACAATGCGATGGCTACCAGCCTCCGCTGAGACAACCGCACGATCGGTACCGATCAGCTCGGCGACCTGCGCAAGTTCACCGACGCGTGAGTATTCGCCTACCCCAACGACGACCATCTTGTCGTCGATCAGGACGTGCTGGCCCGGAGAGATCGAGGTGATATCAACCTGCGTTGCTACGGCAAGACGCATCAGTCGGCCAGAAACATAGACCTCAACACTGCGCGCATCCGTATCACCACGGTGAAAAACCCCCAAGGGTCAACGGTGGCTGATTCACATGTTTGAGTTGCTCACGGAGGCGAAGGAGTTCTTGACGAACTTGAGTAAGTGCAGCGCTTAGGTGCGCATTCTTTTGTTCGAGAATCGACAATTCTGTCTGTTCAGAGCTCATCGCTGTCTCTTCCCTCAACCCATGTGCTGGCCTTCGCTTGAAGATCTCGGCGAACTTTTCGGATCTTTTTATCCGAGCTCAGGCGCAAACCCACGCGCGACTCGCTCCACTCGTCTTCCTCATCCCATGCTCCTTGGAGGCCTTCAGCTGCCTTCGCGGGACGCGTGGAACGCTCCTGGGGAAGAGTATTGGGAGCTAGACGTCGACAAATCATGAGGAATCCCGTGTGCGCAACCATTCGGTGTTCGGGGCGAACGGCAAGACCGTCAACATGCCACTCACGTGAAAGGCTTTCCCATGCGAGAGGCTCGGTAAAGTTCTGCGTAGCTCGCAGGTCTTCAATCAAACGCGACATCTGAGTAACGGTTGCGATGTAGCAGCAGAGAACTCCACCGGGAACAAGTGCGTGAGCAACCGCATCAAGGTTCTCCCAAGGCGCAAGCATGTCGAGGACAATCCGGTCAACGCTGGCCTCGGGCAAACGTAGTAATTCCTCTGCAAGATCGCCAACACGTAAATCCCACGCGGGGTGTGGCGTTCCAAACCACAGTTCGACATTGTCCCGAGCGATCTCGGCGAATTCTTCGCGGCGCTCAACAGAAATGAGCGTCCCCTTCTCCCCCACAGCGTTGAGGAGGGCCATCGACAAAGCACCTGAGCCGGCACCGGCCTCGACGACAACTGCTCCAGGGAAAATATCCGCGTAGTGAACAATCGTCCCAGCGTCCTTGGGGTAAACCACAGCTGCGCCTCTGGGCATCGACATGACGTAGTCAGCTTGGAGAGGACGCAGAATTTGGAACTGACGTCCTTCCTCAGTAGTGATCACTTGGCCATCAGGGCGGCCAATCAGATCATCATGGTCGATAAAACCACGATTTGATTGGAAGCGACCACCCGCAACCAAAATCACCTGGTGGAGGCGTCCCTTGGGATCGCGAATTTGAACCCTCTCACCTTCGCGGAGGGGACCACGATGGCGTTCTTGACCGAGGCCATGGAGTGCAGTTTCATGAGTACTCATCGCCTCTACACTACCGTGAGCCAAAGATGAAATTCCTGTTAAAAGCGCGCCTCAGAAGGTGGAACTCGTTACGGTAGGACCATGAGGAATTCCCGTCCGAGTCATCCAGCATTGTCAGCAAGCCGCGCAAAAGAGTATCAGCGCTGCCCGCTTCAGTTTCGTCTCCACGTTGTCGACCGGGTCAAAGAGCCTCCCACTCAGGCGACTCTCTTGGGAACTACCGTGCACAGCGCGCTCGAAAACCTCTATGCGGCTCCACGAATGCAGCGCGATGAAGCACTCGCTCACAGTCTTTTGGAACGCGAATGGAAGACTACCCTCGAGCAAGATCCCACGGTGATGAGTCTTTTTAAGGATCATGCGGATTTTTGAACGTTGGTACGCACGTATGCGTTCAATGATTTCGAACTATTTTTCAGATCGAGGAACCGCGCGCACTCGAACCTTATTCAAGGGAAGCCCTAGTAGAGGGAACGACTCAAGATGGCGTTCACCTCTTGGGGTACATCGACCGCGTCGATCGGGCTCCAAACGGTGACTTACGCGTCATTGATTACAAGACCGGTAAAGCACCCTCTGAGCGATTCCAAGAAGAGGCTCTCTTCCAAATGCGTTTCTACGCGCTTCTTCTCAGCCTCACAGAGCGTCTACCTAAACGTACCCAGCTCGTTTACCTCGCCTCGCAAAAAGGTCTTAACTTTCGATCCGGACCCGGCAGATATTGATCGCCTCAGTGCGCAGCTTGGCGCTCTATGGGAGCAGATCAGGAATGACGCAGTGAAGGAATACTTCCCGCCTCGCAAGAATCCCCTGTGTAATTGGTGCGGAGTTCAACAGTTGTGCCCGCTGTTTAACGGAGAAACCCCCAAGATTCCGCAAGAAGGACTTCAGCGTCTTCTAGCGGTAGGACCTGCTCCCCGTTAGGAATGTGCCCCCTGGACAAAGTTCGGGCACTCACCCGCCATAATCGCCTGAATAACGTCCTCATTCAGGTCTGACAGCTCACGAATGTACGGGTAGTTCTTCGCAAAATCTTCTGCCGCCGCGCCTTTGATCGCCACAGCCACCCCGCCGCTGGCCGAAGCTGCTTGAAGTCCTACGGGGAATCCTCAACGATCAGACAGGGAGGCAATATCAACCCCAAGAAGACGCGCGGCCTTAAGGTAGCCCTCGGGCGAAGGCTTTCCCTCAGCGACATCGTCACCATAAACCGCTGTCGTAAACCCAGGGGTGGCAGGTGCATGGGCAAGCACGCGAGAAGCAACGTGGCGCCGTGTTGCGGTGACGACCGCGGTGGGGATTCCCTTGAATTCGCCCATTCGAGAAGCTCTCGAAGGCCAACTTTCCACGGCAGTCCCTGATCAAGGAGATTGATCACTCCCTGCTCAACGCGCTCCCCCAACCACGGCCTCGTCAAGGGGATGAGCGGCGAAGGAACGCAAGAGAGCCACCATTCGCGGCAAGGTTGACCCTAGAGTTGAGCACGCATATCTGGGGTCATTTTCGTGCCCATTTCGGCAAGAGCCCGCGCTTCGGCAGCTTCCCACAAGGGTTCTGTATCAACAATGGTTCCATCCATGTCGAAAAAGAATTGCCTGAGGTTGTGTCATTCGTGCGGTCCTCTCTTCTTCGAACGATTACACGCCCGCACCCGTCCCCAATGCGGAAAGCACTCCGGTAACAAGGCCAAGGGCTACAAGAATACCAATGGCTATGCGGTACCACACAAAAAGGCGCGTAGGAACGCGTTGAAATGATCTTCAGGAACCACAAAAATAACAACGATTCCAACCCCGAAAGCAATCACTGTTGCGAGCACGGTCAGGGCCAACCGCAATCGCGTCGCCGCCGGTTACGACCTTGGCAACTTTATACAGTCCCGAGGCCATAATCGCGGGCATCGCGAGAAGAAAAGAATAGCGAGCTGCAGCTTCGCGGGAATATCCGAGGAAACGCCCCATGGTAATGGTTCCCCCGAACGGGACACTCCGGGGATCAAAGCCATTGCTTGTGCAAGACCATAAAGTATTGCGTCTTTCCAACTCATCGATTTCAGCTCACGCGTATCCGGCGCGTAACGGTCGACAAAACCAAGAAGAAGGCCGAAGACAATCAGCATCACAGAGGTAATCCACAAGTTACGCAGTGTCGTGTCGATCGCGTCTTGGAAGAGTAGGCCCAGAATTCCGATGGGAAGGGAGCCAACGATGATCATCCATCCCATGCGCGCGTCAGGATCCGATGATGGGACGCGTGAGTCACGCGAACCGAGCGGCAATGAGTGGAACCATGCTCGAAGAATCCGCACGATGTCTTTCCAGAAGACAATGAGGACGGCGAGTTCTGTCCCGATCTGTGTAATTGCCGTAAATGCTGCGCCCGGGTCAGAGGACCCCATCAGTTCTCCAACGATTCGAATGTGCGCCGAAGAAGAAATTGGAAGAAATTCTGTCAGACCTTGGACAAGCCCGAGGATAATTGCGTCAAAGCCAGCTCATACCTCCACTGTAGGGGCCCAGGGCCCCTGTCAGGGCGAAATATGTGCATGTGTAGGCCGTCATAGAGCTGGCGTTCTACTCTAGTTCTATGGATATTCGACACTGCGGAAAACACGGCTTGGTCGTCTCGAGCCTTGGCCTGGGTACGTTGACGTGGGGGCGTGATACTGACGAGGAACAGGCCTGTGCAATGTTGACTGCCTTCGTTGATGCTGGGGGAGCCTCGTCGAAATCAGCCCTCTCCACGGTAGCGGACGCGCACTTAGTGTCCTTGCGCAGGCGCTCAAGCAGGTCGGACGTCATCGCATTGTTATCGCCCTGCGAGGTGCAATGCGTTTTTCGCAAGGTTCTAACGAAGTTTCCGCTTCCCGCGGAGACATGCTGCGTTGCCTGGACACAACACTGGCGATTCTCGACACCGATTATGTCGATCTCTGGCTAGCCACACCTTCAAGTACACCGATTCCCCTGGAGGAAACGCTGTTAGCGCTTCAGTGGGCCTATTCCAGCGGCCGCGCACACTACGTGGGGTTAAGTCACCGCGATACCTGGGATTGCGCACTGGCTTGGGCAAAGTCCGAAACGCTACCCTTAACTGCTGTCGAAGAAGAGTTCTCACTTGTGTGCTCTTCTCCCCTCCTTGGTCGTGCGCGAGACAAGAATTTCGGTTTTCTTGCGCACTCGCCACTTGCCGGAGGCGTACTGACTGGAAAGTACCGCCATGCCACTCCCCCGGACTCACGCGCAGCCTCCACTCATCTGCGTCACACCGTTGCGCCTTACCTTGATTCCTGCGATCCCATTGTCGAGGCCCTCTCCCAGGCTGCGCAGGGGCTTGAGTCTTCAATCGCAGACATCGCGCTCGCTTGGGTACGCGATACTCCCTGGGTGACCAGTGCAATTATTGGGCCAAGGAACCTCAAGCAGCTCGAGCAGCTTCTTGTTGGACAGCTTGAATTGCCTTCACCGATCCGCGGCGTGCTCAACGAATTAGCAGCCGAATAGTAAGTGTGGGGCAGCCATCGAGCTGCCCCACACTTATAGATTTACTTGACCTTTAGGCGACAATTTCAGTCGTCATCGTCCTCATCTTCAACATCGATGAAGTCATCGTCGTCATCGTCCGATTCATCGTCTTCGTCAAGATCGATGAAATCATCGTCATCTTCTTCGTCTTCCCTCATCGTCAGAGACAATGAGGTCAAAAGGAAGCTCGACTTCATACTGCGTGAAAAAAAGTACGTCATCGTAGGTGAAGAAGGCGTCACGAAGTGCCTCTTCAGCGTCAAGCAGTGCCTGCTCGTCAACCTGGTCTGAAGACGTAACTTCATAGTGGTTTTCGAAGGCTGCGATCAATTGATCAAGAACGAGGCGCGGATTCGTGGTCATGGTCACATATCCTACACGAAACTCTAGGGCAAGTTCAGCTGAGAACGAATGCCCGAAACCATGAGGTCAGCGCCCTTGATCTCGGCAGTTTGATCCGCGCCTAGAATACGAGCATTTCCCTCATTATCGAGAAGCTGGGACACACCGTGCTCGGGACCCAGCGGCAAAATCACCCATTCATCACTGGGAACGTATTGAACTTCAGGAGTCTTTCCAGCCAGCTGTGCGGAGATATTTGCGATAACGACACGCGCCTGCGCACGCGCAGCATCCGCACGCTTTGATTCGCGCACATCGGTGAGGTCACCGACTGCATAGACCCGTTCTTGTCCAGATACAAGCAGCGTCGGTTCAACCCTCAGAGCACCATCGGGACGCAGCGCAGCTTCCAAAGAGGTGCCAACAACGTAGCCGGAATTTGGACGCGAGCCATAGCACTGGAACCAGATGTCTGCTTCGATGCTCTGACCGTCCTTGGTTTCGACATTGAAGTGACCGAGTTCGCCGACATTAAACGGCGGAAGGTAGGCAAGCTCTGACCCTTCCAAAAGGCGAATGTTCAGTTCAGCCAACTGCTCACGTACCTGCTCACGCAGAGCCTCAGAGAAGCCGTAAGTCGGCAGGATTTCGGGGCTCTTCTCGACCAAAGTGATGTCAATGTCGGGGAAGGCATGACGCAGTTCCCCAGCAAATTCAATACCAACGGTACCGCCACCAACAAGCAACACAGAGCGTGCACCATGAAGATAAGCGGAGAGCTGGCTCAGACGAGCTTTCGCAACATCTGAACGGGAGGCTGTGTACTTCGCCGGGAAAGGATAAGTAGAGCCAGTAGCGAGCACGACGTAATCCGCATCAATCGGATCCTGCCCGAAAATGTGAACCCGAGTGCCATCAACACGCGACACGGTTCCATGAACAACCCGGCCATTGGTCAAAAGGTTCGTGTAGGGCATGAAGATCGAGTGCTGCCACGCCTCGTCAACGGCCGCACGCAAAGCGGCAGCGTGATGAACAAATTGATCTTTCTGTTCAACCAAGATGACTTCAGCCAAAGGATCAAGTCCCTTAGCGACGGTGACACCACCGTATCCGCCACCGACAACGACGACTCGGGCCACAGCGCTCTCCTTTACTCGTTCGCTCCCCTTCATTGTCCCCGAAAACTTTCTGCGCGACGAGCGCAAAAAAAGTGTGTTATTGCTGACCGAGGGCTCGTGCAATATTCGGGGTGAAGAAGTTCGGCCCCTTCAAAACCTTGCCATCCTCGCGAAGCTTCACGCTTCCATCCGGCATCAGCTTCGACAAATTTGATGCCTGAATTTCAGCGAGGACGCGATTCAAGTCAATACCAGACTCGAGGGCCATGCCGTAGATGACGTAGACCAAATCCCCGAGGGCATCAGCCGTCTCAATAATGTCGCGCGTCCCATCGTCGGCAGCGGTCGCGCGCTGCGTCGCTTCTTCAACGATTGCGCGAGCTTCCTTTCCGTACACCGCGCCCAGGAGTTCAGCGAACTCTTCGCGAATCAAGCTCACGCGCATGTGGAGACGCTCATAATCAAGGGTTGGTTCCTGACCGTCTCGCACGCGATCAGGCATGAAGTAGGTGCTGTGGAACTGCTGAACAAGAGCTTGCGGACGCGATGAGTCCAAAACTTCGGGTGTCCCAGCGCTAGGCCCGTCCCAAGCAGTGGCAGGAGTACGCGGGTCGGTTGAAAGGATGCCACCCACCCAGGCCTCGTAACCGGGAAGGCGGACAATGCCTTCCTTGCGGAAGCCGTTCTTCCACACGGCCTTCCACGAACCCCAATTTCCTACATGAGCCGCCCATTCGACTCGGGAAGCGCCCAAGGTTCCAAAAGCAGCATCGAGGGCACAAGCGACCGCTTCGGTTGCAATGCCCTGTCCCCATTCGCTGTGGCACACAAAATACGAGACTTCATAATGGTCAGAAAAGTGAGCGTTTCGAATAAGTTCGAAGCGGCCAAGGAAACGTCCGTCGTCGACACTTCGGATGGCCCAATCTGTGCTCCCCTGTTCCCACTTCGCTGGGACCTTCGCGAGATTCTCTTCAGCCATCGACAAGGTGTAGGGATACGGAATCGAAATTGTTTCGTGAAAAATCGGATCTTGGAGGGCTGCAGTGAGATCGGCGGCATCCTCAACTGAGATCGGAACCAAGACGATGCGATCGCCATGAACGTCAAATGACTGCATTAGTGTGTTTCCTCCGTCGTATCTGTGGAACCCAATGATTGGCTCCACGCACTTTCCAAAATACGCGTCGTCGCCTCGACGCTCTGTAGACCTTGAACAACGAAACGCCGATCAAAAAAAGATAGGTCGGTATTGAGTCAATCCCCATCTGAATGGCAATTTGGTAATCCGAAAACACTTCGGATGAGGCCACAGGGTCGCTGAGAGCGTCAACAATCAGCGCTTCGGGGATTCGTACGTCCTGCGCGCACCCGATCAACACGTCGGGGTCGGCAAGGTTTAAGCCAACTTCGAAGCGGGCGCGGAACAGGGCCTCGGCATAGGTAAATTGATAGGTCCCTGCGCCCGTCGTGATTCCAGAGCGCCCGTCCATTTCTCGAGCTGCAGCCATAGCCTTATGGGCAAACGAGGTCGGTGCAACAACCAAGGATTCAAAGTCCAGGGAAATTCCATCCGCGCGTGAAAGCTCACTCACTCGCTCAAGTGCCTCGTTGGCCTCGTCCAGACTCATGCCGGGATGGGTATGAACGAGGAATTCGGCCTGAGACATTTCAAGGACACTCGATTGCTCAGGATCCAGCAAATAGGCATGGAAACGAACCTCAACCTGATCACGATGGTCGAAACGCGTCAGAGCATCACGCAGATGATGGATACCGAGGTAAGACCAGGGGCACGCAAAATCTGCCCACACGTCGATATGCATGCATTCTCCTTGAAAAAAACGGTATCAATCGTCCTACCCAAAAAGGGTACGTGTGCCCCTGAAGAGTTACCACCGCAAAACGCGCCTTAAAGCGCGCACGGCGCGTTTTTCATCCAACAGTGATGCGCGGAATATAAAAAGAAAACCCGGGGATCTTTCGATCCCCGGGCACTTATGCGCGGAGGGGACTTGAACCCCCACCCTCGTAAAAATGAGGACTAGCACCTCAAGCTAGCGCGTCTGCCTATTCCGCCACCCGCGCAGGTGACTCACAAAGCTAAAGCTTTGCGGCTTGGAAACTTTAACACGCACGAGCGTCAGTCACAAATCGAGATTCGCGCGAGCGTTTCAAATTTTCCGTGGGCGATACTGGGATCGAACCAGTGACCTCTTCCGTGTGAAGGAAGCGCGCTACCCCTGCGCCAATCGCCCGAGGTGGGTACCGGATTCGAACCGGTGTATACGGCTTTGCAGGCCGCTGCCTCGCCTCTCGGCCAACCCACCCTATCCAACCTCAACCACAAGGATTTTCGGAAGGTCAGAGCGGATGACGGGACTCGAACCCGCGACCCTCACCTTGGCAAGGTGATGCTCTACCAACTGAGCCACATCCGCACTCAGTCTCTATCAGACTGGGGCCTTGTCCGTCGTTAGATAACGACAGTGGGCGATACTGGGTTCGAACCAGTGACCTCTTCCGTGTCAGGGAAGCGCGCTACCACTGCGCCAATCGCCCGAGCGGATGACGGGACTCGAACCCGCGACCCTCACCTTGGCAAGGTGATGCTCTACCAACTGAGCCACATCCGCGTTTAAAACCATCGAAACGGTTTTGCAACGGATGGAAGCCTAACAGGGTTTGGCCCCGGAACACAAATCATGAGTGAGTGTCCCCGCTCACACCCCGCGTTTTTTATTGTGGCGGCGCGCCTCCACCCCCACTTCGACACTCCCTCATAGAGTCAAAGACGTGATCGAAGTGGCACCACCAGAGGATTTCCGAACCGCACTCATGTCATTGCGCGGCGCGGTGCATCCTCACGTCGAAATCGAGGAAGTTCCCGCACCCCGGGCACTTGCTCCTTTCACCGCTGCGCTTGCCCTTCGAACCACTCAAATGGCACACGATGAAGCGCTCGCTTTTGGGCGTTTCATTGTTTTACACGACCCAAACGGACAAATGGGATGGAATGGCCCATTTCGCCTCGTCACTCAGCTTCGAGCCCAGATCGATGCTGATATGAGTTCGGATCCCCTCCTGTCCGAAGCTTTGTGGAATTGGACCCACGATTGCCTTGAGGAGCGCGGCGCCGGTTTCCACGACTTAACCGGAACTGTCAGCAAGGAAGTGAGTGAATCCTTCGGCGGTCTGATTTTGATGGGGTCGACTTTGGCTGTAGAAATCCGCGCTTCTCTCACTCCCAATACGCCGTGGATTGGTGAGCACCTCTTAGCGTGGCAGGACCTCATGTGTCGTATTGCTGGCGTCGAAAACCAACGTTTTCTTGAGAGGGCTTAAGTTGTGCTAGTCGACAACCCGTACGGAATTCTCCAGGGCGACACCGAAGATCCACAACTTATTGCCTACCCCCGAGACGGAATCCCCGAGGTCATCTCGACCATCGACGCGCTCAAGGAAGCGGCAGAAAAGTTGGGGCGCTCAGCAATGCCTCTGGCTGTCGACGTCGAGCGAGCCCAAGGCTTCCGCTACGGTTCCTCCCCCTATCTTCTCCAGCTACGCCGCGAGGACGTCGGGTCCTTCTTGATCGATACGGCTGAACTCAGTGATCTAACGATTCTTCAGCCTTTTATTAATGCCCCCTGGATTCTTCACGATGCCTCGCAGGATCTACCAAATCTGCGTGAACTTGGCCTGCGCATTCCGGAGCTCTTTGACACCCAGATCGCTTCTCGTTTAGTCGGCCTCACGCACTTCGGCCTCTCTGCAGTATGCGAGCAACTTCTTGGGCTCGCTTTACTCAAGGACCATCAGGCCGCCAATTGGTCCGTGCGGCCACTTCCCAAAGACTGGCTCCGCTATGCGGTCCTCGATGTCGAGCTTCTGACGGCCTTAAAGGACGCGCTTGAGCTGCGTCTTGAAGCTCTCGGGCGCCTTTCATGGGCCCAGCAGGAGTTTTCTCACATTGCCGAGGCCGCACCTCCCAAACCGAAGAAAGACCGTTGGCGATCAATTCCCGGCATCGGCAAACTCACTTCCAAGAGAGCTCTCGCTATTGCACGAGAACTTTGGTTTGAGCGCGATGCTATTGCCCAGGAAATCGACTTGGCGCCGGGACGTCTGGTTCGCAATAGTGGAATCATTCACGCTGCCCAACGCCCGCCTCGAACCCGCCATAATCTGCTTTCGATCGCAGAGTTCCGCTCACCACAAACCCGCCGTTACGCCGATCGTTTTCTTGCCGCCGTCGGAAGGGCACTGGTTCTTCCCGAAAACCAGCTCCCGCCTCGTCACCGCAAAGAGGATGATGAACACACCCCCAGCGTTCGTCACTGGCAGCGCCTGCGCGCAGAAGCTCACGATTTGCTTCTCCAGGTGCGCGCCACCGTCGCACAGCAATCTGAATACCTCGAAATCAGCCCGGAGATCGTGCTAGAACCACGTATCCAGCGAGCACTCGCCTGGGATTACTCGCAAGATGAGCCGATTGGGCCTGTTGATGAATATCTTGCGGCTCATGGGGCGCGCCCATGGCAAGTCGCCATCGTCGCGCCCGATCTTCATCAGCTACTTGCGGGCTAGTTCGCGTCTGAGCGTGGCTGCGAGTCCTTCAGCATCCAGATTCAAGGCAGACAAGATGCTGACGCGACTTGCCTGATCAAGGAATTTCTTTGGAATCCCAGCAGTGACAACGCGAACATTCAGAGTTTCATCACGAGTGCTCAAAAGGTCGCGCAGAGACCAACCGAATCCCCCATCCACGAGCCCATCCTCGACACTTAAGACAAGATCTGCGCCTTCAGCCAAGGAAACAAGAGCTTCGGGAACGGGAAGCGCCCACCGAGGATCAACCACTCGAACGGTGGCTTTGCCTTCGTCTTCAAGAAGCGCTGCACTTTCAAGCGCAGCTGGAACCATTGATCCGAGGGCAACAATGCACACCCGAGGCAGTGCGCTCTTCTCATCCCAGTCCTTAAGGACATCGCACCCGCCTTCACGACGCAGGTGGACGATCGGATCGTTCAAAGCTCCCTTGGGATAGCGCAAGACGGTCGGAGCATCACCGACAGCAACGGCCTCGCGAAGTTCTTCACGTAAGGTGGCTTCGTCACGCGGCGCAGCCAGACGCAAACCGGGCACAGAATTCAGCATGGAAATATCCCACATACCATTATGTGAGGGCTCCGTCATCGCCGGTAATTCCGGCGCGATCAAGCACGAAAGTAACACCGCAGTGATGGAGTCCGACGTCCATGAGAATCTGATCGAAAGCGCGGTTAAGGAAAGTCGCATAGACCGCAAAAACCGGGTGGGCTCCGGCAAACGCCATTCCAGCTGCAGCAGCAACTGCGTGCTGCTCTGCGATACCCACATCGACGACGCGATCGGGATAATCATCCTTGAAAGGCCCTAGGCCTACAGGAAGCATCATCGCCGCGGTAACGCCAACGATGTCATCGCGTTCATGAGCGAGTTTCCGAATTTCATCGGCGAAAACACTGGTCCAGGCGAAGCGGGCCGGAGCAATGGGAAGCCCCGTTTCCGGGTGGATCCTTCCCACGGCATGGAAACGGTCCGCGATGTCTTCTTCGGCTGGGGTGTAGCCGCGTCCCTTTTGTGTCATCACATGGATGAGTACAGGTTCGTGAAGCTCGCGGGCACGATTGAAGATCTCTTCCATAGCAGCGATATCGTGCCCGTTAACGGGTCCGAGGTATTTCAGGCCAAGATCTTCGAACATTGCCTGCGGGATGAGAGTGTCTTTAAGCCCTGTTTTCAGGCCATGCAACGCGCCGTAAGTTGCTCGTCCTGGCTCACCGAAATTCATGAGAGTCCGTTTGCCCCAAGACAGTGCTTTCTCATAGTTCTGCGATGAACGCAGAAGATCGAGATGGCGTGCAAAAGCGCCGATCGTAGGCGCATAGGAGCGGCCATTATCGTTGACGACGATAATGGCACGCCGCTTGGGATCCGACGCAATGTTATTGAGCGCCTCCCACGCCATTCCGCCGGTCAATGCGCCATCGCCAATGACCCCAATAGTCCAGGTGGGGTCCCCCTTCGCGCCTTCTCGCGCGAGATTCCATCGACCCACGATAGGGATGAGGACGCGTGAGAATTCTCTACGACATCGTGGATGGATTCTTTGCGACTGGGGTATCCCGAAATGCCACCTTCTTGGCGTAGCTGTGAAAAATCCTGGCGACCAGTGAGCAGCTTATGGACGTAGGTCTGGTGTCCGGTATCGAAAACGATTGTGTCAGAAGGAGAGCGGAAGACTCGATGAAGCGCAATGGTGAGTTCAACAACGCCAAGGTTCGGTCCAAGGTGCCCGCCAGTTTTCGAGACGTCATCGATCAGTTTCGTCCGAATCTCTTCAGCAAGAGAATCTAATCGCGCGGCAGGCATCCGCCTAAGATCGCGGGGTGAATCAATAGTGCTCAGCAATGAAGCTTGATTCTCGGATTGCGTCATGGGAACGATTCTAGTGTCAAGGATGCGATGAGGCTCAAAGAGCAACAGAGTTTCAAGGGCGAGAATTCTTCGAGGCACGAGATCGCACCACGAATTAGAATAGAGCTGGCGAGAACTTTCCCCATGTAGAAGGAGACATGATGAGCGTGCAACGCCCGTACGGACAGTGGGATTCTCCTGTAGAAGCTGATTCGTATACCCAGACATCAGTGCAGCTGTCACAGGTACGCGTCGACGAGGCCGATACCTACTGGGTTGAAGGAAATCCCCGCGACCAGGGGCGCAACACCCTTTTGCGTTCGAATTCAATGGGAGCGATTTCTGAAGTTCTTCCTTTGATCGACGGCATTCGCCTGCCTGACGTACGCACACGCGTCCATGAGTACGGTGGCAAGGCCTACGCGGTCTCGGAAGGATTAATTGTCTTCTCTGACGGTTTTGATGGCCGGGTCTACGCATTCAATACCCGCGATCCTCACCGCAAACTTGTTCCTCTTACGCCCCTGGGCAAGGTGCGCTATGGTGACTTCGAAATCGCAGACGTACGCGGCCTCGTTTATGCCGTTGCAGAGGACCACTCGAACCCAGGTGAACCTGTCAACTCTCTTGTTGCGATTCCTTTGGACGGACGCGCAGCCCGTAACGCCTTCGAAATCATGTCGATCTTCAGCGGTACTGACTTTGTTTCTTCCCCAGCAATTAGCCCTGACGGCACGAAACTCGCGTGGCTGAGCTGGAACCATCCTGAGATGGCCTGGACGCACTCCACCTTGCATGTAGGCGCTCTGGACTTTGAAGGGCGAGTATCTGCTTCCCTGGTTCTGGTTGACCGCCCGAAGGTCTGCGTCTACGAGCCTCGTTGGACCCTCAATGGCGACCTCATCCACGTTGACGATTCTTCTGGTTGGGCGAATCTCTACCGTACCGAAGGCTTCCATTGGAATGACGATGAAGATGCGCTTGCATGGATGGGACGTTTGCGGACTCGTCCGCTCCACCCCAGTCCTCGTGCGTTCTCGCACCCGCACTGGCAGCTCGGACTGCATTCCTACGACAATTTCGACTACGAGAATTTGATTTGTTCGTGGGCTGAGAACGGAACCTGGCATTTGGGGAACCGTTCGCCTCGATAATGGAATGTGTGAAGAATGGCGTACCCCATGGTGGCCGACTGGTAATGTTGCGTGCTTTGAGGGGCGCGTTGTCACTCTTGCCGACTCCCCCACCCACGAACCTGCCATTGTCGAAGTTAGCGGTGGCTCTTCTCGCGTCATGCGTTCCTCCTCGCAAGAACGACTCCCTGAAGAACTGATCTCACAGGCGCGACAAGTTTCATGGACAAGCAGTGACGGAGAAACCGTCTACGGCTTCTACTATGCACCGACGAACCCGCAGTTTACTGCTCCCGAGGCGGAACTTCCGCCCCTCTTGGTCAACGTGCACGGAGGCCCGACCTCTTCGGCGCGCGCTGGCCTCTCCATCGGCGTGCAGTACTGGACGTCACGAGGCTTCGCCTACCTCGATGTCAACTACCGCGGTTCCACCGGTTTCGGGCGCACGTATCGTGAGCGCTTGAACGGACACTGGGGGGTCCTCGACGTCCAGGATTGCGCAGAGGGTGCTCAGTACCTGGTTTCTCAAGGATTGGCCGATCCCGCGCGCCTTGCGATCCGAGGCCGCTCCTCAGGTGGCTACACCGTCCTTTCTGCCTTGGCCGATACGGACGTCTTCACCGCTGGGACTTCGCTCTTTGGTATCGCTGACCTCAAACTACTAGAAGCGACAACCCACAAGTTTGAATCCCACTACGATCTCAAGCTGCTCGGCTCGGACAATCTTGAAGATGCATTGTGGATCGAACGTTCCCCGATACACAAAATTGACCAGATCCATGCGCCGCTTCTTCTCCTCCAGGGAAGCGCCGACAAGGTCGTGCCTCCTTCCCAAGCCGAATCGATGTACGAGGCGCTTCGTGGCAACGGACGCGCGGTTGCTTTACGTATTTATGAGGGCGAGGGCCACGGCTTCCGCCGCGCCGAGAATATTAAAGACTCGTGGGAAAGCGAACTCAGCTTCTACTCGCAAGTCTGGAAGCTTAATGCTTCGTGTCCTGTGCAGGTAGAGATTCAAAACCTCTAAGTTTCTTGGACAGACATGGTGTGGGGGCAGACCAAAACGGTCTGCCCCCACACCATTAGTTAGCTCAGCGCCACGTGCTTACTCGATGCATTAATCCCTGCTCAGGACCGTCATCACCTCGAAATGGTGCGTGTAAGGAAACAAATCCCACGCCCTCATATCTGAAATGCGGTAGCCCTTCTCGCACAGATCGTGAAGATCACGAGACGCAGCTGCTGGATCACACGAAACCAGAACAATGCATTGAGCTCCTGTGGAGGCCATCGCATGACACACCTCTTGACCTGCGCCCGCGCGCGGTGGATCTGCAACGATAACTTCTGCGCCACCGATGTAATCGTTCAACTCTCGTACTGCACCGCCATCCACGTCACCAACGAATGGCTCGCAGGCGCTGCGCCCAAGATTGTTCGCGGCATCAGCAACCGCGGCCTCGTCACCTTCAAGAGTGACCAAGGCTCCACGCTCGCCTACAACGCGTGAAAGGGGAAGCGAAAAGAGGCCCGCGCCCGAATACAACTCCATGACCCGAGAGGGGCAATGAGCACTCACGATCTCTTCGACGTTTCGTGCCAATACCTCGGCGCCGCAGCGGTGGGTCTGCCAAAAACCCCACGGACGAACCGCATACTCATCGCTTCCTTGATGATGTGAAATGCGCCAGTGTAGGGGCCCATCCCAAGCATTGCCTTGCCCGTCCCAGCAGCCGTGATCCGTGCAGATCACGGGAGTGCCACCGGGTGGTGCGATGAGGCGAATACGCGATCCTTGTGGGAGAGAGGAAAAGATCTTGTTGCCTTCCCAAACGGGAAGTTCGTTGATCTGAGCTGCTGCCAAGGGCATCGAATCAAGTCGCACAATCTTGTGGGAGCGATACTGGCGCATCCCAAGGAAGCCTTCCGCATCGACAACACACTCAATGCGTGTGCGTCGCCCGAGAAGACTGGCGGAGCCCTCATCACCAGGTGCAGGCTGAACCTCTACTCCCCCAATCGCATCGATCTGCTGCAAAACGCGCTCGCGGCCAATGCGCCCAAGCTGATCCACTAAAACCTGGCTCTTCCATCGACGCTGTCCTGGGGACTCACATGTGCGAGTTCTCCGCCGCCTACGCCTCCAGGTCCAGCGGCGGGCCACACACTGGGAATTCTGTCCGGGCTGCCTTCAAGAATTTCTATAGCGTCGGCCCAGGCCATACGCTTCTGGCGATCAATGATGCGTGCACGAACACGCTCACCGGGCAACGCATGCCGAACAAAAACCACGCGGCCAGACTCATCTCGAGCGATGCAAGCACCACCGTGTGCGGGAGCGCCGATCGTCAGTTCACAAATCTCGTCGCCCCTGCTCACGCCCTCTCCTTTGCTTCACGCCGTTTAAAGGGATCGTTCACGCTCTGACGTCCTTCGACTTCCGCCTCTTCACCAAGCTTCCACGGAACGATAGTGACGACAACCCCGGAATACGAAGCAAAGACCGCGACAGACGCAGCGCCATCTGATTGTGGAGCAGGTTCTCCCACCAGTGGCGAACAAGGAACTCGGGAATATAGATCACAAGCATTTCGCCTGGAGAACGAAGGCGCCGTGCTCGCACATACGACTTCACAATCTGCGTGACATCTCTGAATGGAGAGGAAATCAATGTGAGCGGAACCGGAAGTCCCGATTCAGTCCACTCGCGGCGAATATGTTCTTCTTCGTCAAGATCCGCAACCACAGAGACGATTTCAAGGTTGGTTGGCGATTGAACACGCGCTGTTGCGATTGCACGCATCGAAGGCTTTGAAAGGTTCGACACCAATACGAGGGCTCTGACACGGGTGGGAAGGGCACGTCGAGCATGCCAGTCATCGATACGTAGCTGCCCGCGAATCGTGTCGTAGTGGCGGCGAATCAAGCGCTGAATACCAAAGACCAGAGCGATCATGACAACAGTGATCCACGCACCGTGCGTAAACTTCGTGACGAGGACGATGGTGAGGACAAAACCGGTCATCATAAAACCAACAATATTGATTGACCTCGAGCGCAGAACTTTGCTGCGTTCTCCCCGTTCTGAGGCAGTCGAAGACGTTTATTCCAATGTCGGATCATTCCCAGCTGTGAGAGTGTGAAGGAGACAAATACGCCGACGACATAGAGCTGAATGAGGCGAGTTACGCTCGCATCAAAAAGAATAACCAAGGCCGAGGCACCGACCGCCAAGACCATAATTCCGTTGGAGTAAGAGAGTCGATCACCGCGCTTGTAGAGCTGACGCGGTAAGAAGGAGTCGCGTGAGAGGACCGAGGCCAAGGTCGGGAACCCATTAAAGGCGGTGTTCGCGGCAAGCACGAGGATAAAACCCGTCACCGCCGTTACCAGAATAAAGAGAACGGAGCCTTCTCCGAAGATTGTCGAGGCCAGTTGGCCAATAACCGGAGCAAAATGAACCTCAGGGTGAGGCGTCCCGTCGAGGAACACCTTAGACGTATCGTCCACCATCTGTACCCCGGTGCGGCGTGCCAGCACAAGGATCGAAATCATCATCGTCGCCGCGATACTGCCCAGAAGCAGCAGAGTAATTCCAGCATTTTTCGATTTCGGACGGCGGAAGTTTGGAACGCCATTTGAAATAGCTTCGACGCCAGTTAGCGCAGCGCATCCGGACGAGAACGCTCGCATAAGCAAGAACGCGCCACCCAACCCAACAAGTCCATCACTGTGTGCGTCGCTCGCATGAATCTCATAAGCAGCACTGGCGGCCAGGGGTAGATGCCCAGTAAAAAGTCGGATAAACCCTACGATCACCATGAGAGCAATCGCAAACATGTAGGTGTACGTTGGGATTGCGAAAGCAGTTCCTGCCTCACGTGTGCCGCGCAGGTTGACGAGCGTGAGAAAGATGATGAGTCCTACAGCGATGGGGACTTCAGAACCCCGCAGGTGAGGAACGATTGTCGTGATGTAATTTGCGCCAGAAGAGATCGATACCGCAACGGTGAGCACATAGTCGACTAGTAGAGCTGAAGCTACAAGAAGTCCCCAGCTCGGACCAAGGTTAGTTGTGACGACCTCGTAGTCGCCACCACCAGAGGGATAGGCATGAACCGTCTGCCTGTACGACAAGACAACAACAGCCAAAACACAGGCAACAACGACGCCAATCCATACTGACTTAATCAAGGCTATTGACCCAGCAAGAGCCAAGGTCAGCAGAATTTCGTCCGGAGCATAGGCGACCGATGATAGGGCATCCGAAGCATAAATCGGCAACGCAAGTCGTTTTGGAAGGAGCTGGCGAGCCGCGGCTTTCGAACGTATGGGGCGTCCGATGATTACTCGTTTCGCGGATTCAACGAATGAAGACACCTTATAAGACTATCCTTTAGAGGACTGAGCGTCATTTTTGTTCGCAGGGTAACCGCTAAGTGCTGTCAAGAGATGCTATCTGCTCTCCGGGCGAGTAGCGTTAGAGTGTGCATTTCGTAATTATGGGTTGCGGCCGGGTGGGCGCAAGTCTTGCAGGCATTCTGGATGCGCAAGGCCACTCAGTTGCCGTCATCGATTCAGACTCCAAAGCATTCCAGAGGCTCCCGCGAGATTTCTCGGGGCGCCGCGTTACTGGGCTTGGCATGGACCGCGATACTCTCAAACAGGCGGGCCTCAAAGATGCCTACGCTTTCGCTGCAGTATCCAGCGGCGATAACACGAATATCATTGCCGCACGTGTTGCACGAGAGACTTTCCATGTCGAACGCGTCGTTGCCCGAATCTACGATCCTGAACGTGCCTTTGTTTACGAGCGTCTCGGTATCCCTACAGTTGCAACGGTCAAACGTACGACTGAATCAGTTCTACGTCGCCTCATGCCTCCTGATGCCGCAGTCACGTGGACTCACCCTTCGGGTTTAGTCTCTCTGGTCACAGCAACACCAATTGCTGATTGGTATGGAATTTCCTTCCCAACTGTAGAAACACTCACCGGCGAAAGAATCGCATTTGTCTCTCGGTTGGGAACAATTCTTCCGGCACGACCTGAGCTAGTTATTCAAGAATACGACCAGCTCTACTTTGCAATTTCGGGAGAAGATCCTCTTCCGCTCCGCGATATTTTGACGCGCGCTCCGCGTATGGAGGACTAAAAGATGAAAATTGTTATTGCTGGAGCAGGCTCAGTGGGTCGCGCAGTCGCCTTGGAACTCCTCGACCACGGCCATGAAGTCACGCTGATCGACAAAAAGCCCGATCAGCTGCGTGTCGCATCTGTCGCCGATGCTGAGTGGGTTTTAGCTGATGCCTGCTCTCCGGAGGCACTTTCCGAGGCAGGTCTGCGGGAAGCTGACGTTGTCCTCGCCGCCACGGGAGACGATAAGGCAAACCTTGTCATCTCACTCCTGGCGAAGACTGAATTCGCAATTCCCCGAGTAGTCGCACGTCTGAACAATCCGAAGAATGAATGGTTGTTCAATGCCTCGTGGGGAGTCGATGTTCCTGTCTCAACTCCACGTATTATGACAGCGCTCGTCGAAGAAGCAATCTCTGTTGGCACACCGGTTAAACTCTTTGCTTTCCATTCAGCTCAGGCAGCGATGTATGCCTTTGTTCTTCCCGAGAATTCGCCGATTATCGGCAGGAGTATCGCAGATGTTGCATTCCCCCCGCGTGTCGTACTGAGCGCAATTTTGCGTGACGGAGAACCTTTTGTCCCACGGGCAGACGACCAATATGAATCTGGAGATGAGCTAGTCTTCCTGATTTCCGCGCGCGGCGGGCAAGCCTTAGATGCACTTACTCAGATGGTGACGATGTCGCTCGATTGAAATCATCTTTGAGCAGCCACCACGTCAGCCACGCTACCGGGATAAACAGGGGAATACCAAGAGCAATTTTCATGGCGGAAAGCCACGCGACATGGTCACTGAGCCACAACGGTACCTGCACCGCAAGCCGAATAATGAAAAGTGCTGCCCATGCTAGCGTGAGCCAGACGCACTTGCGTGCGAGCTCGCGCATTTCACTGTGGCGCATCCAATTCAAGGGACGTCCAGTAAGCGCGCCAAATATGACTGCAACCAGTGGCCATCCAACGGCAAGGCTCAAAAGCAGAACAAGCGCACTGGCAGCATTAGTTAATAGCCCCCACGTAAAAAAATGAATGCCTCGGCCGGAAACAAGAGCCCAGACAACAGCGATTGTAACCCCGAACAGTCCCGAAATGGCCTGTACCACAGCCTGTCGTTGCGCAATTCGAATCACCGTAAAAATGAGTGAGCACAGCGCCGACGCAAGTGCGGAATATACCAAAGCACCGCTGACGAGATATGCACCTAAAAACACCAAACCGGGAAGAACAGCCTCGGCTACTCCCCTAGCTCCGCCAAGAACACTCTGAAGAGAGAAGTCTTCGTCAGCAAGCCACGAGTAGCGATTATTCGACATTCTCTTCAGCAATCAATCGGTAGAGAGGGTTGGTCATGACTTTCACGCCATTGGTTAATCCGACTGTCCCCTCAACTTCAAGGTGGATTCCCGCGTGCAAACCGGGAATATCGCTGCGCCCAGGCCATCGAAGAACAATCGTTCCTGTTCCGTCAAAGAGCGTCGCATCAATAAGCGGACGAATCTCTTCCGGATAATAGGTTACCGATTGGATTGCTCCGAATAGCACCGCCTCTTCACGAGGAAGAACATCGGCAACTGCCCGTCGTCCACGCTCTTCTCTGCTCCGTTTTTTTCATCGTCGGCGTCGAGGTCTTCACGTGTTACGGAGAAAAAGACGCGAGATGCGAGCAACGACTTGCTTAAACATTCGGAACTTCGACACTTTCTTGCGAAGGAAGATGCAACGGCAGAAGGTCGAGGCGCGGACGGGGTTCGTTGCCACGAACAACAACGATTCGATCAATCAATTCTTCGAAATCGCTGGCTTCTTGCCCGCCAAGAGCAGCTGGTCCAACCATATCGATGCGAGCAAACCAGCGGTCACCTTCACGCCCGAGAATGCGTGTACGGGTCGTTCCCTGCGAACCATCGGGTAGCGTCACCGATTCATCGACTTCAAGCTCATGACCATAGCGAGTGTGCTTATCACGTACAGTACTTCCGCCTTCTTCGTAAGCTGCACGAATTTGAGGGCGAAGTTCATCCCACATCCCAGCCGAGCGCGGTGCAGCCTCAACAGAGAACTGAAGGCCTGACGATGCCAAGACAAGCATGATACGGATGATGCTCTTGCCGTCTTCACCCGCTTGAGCGCGAATCTGCATGCCTGGGACTGCAGGGGATACGCAACGACCCTAAATCGACGTAGTCCACCGAGGTGTCGACTTCGTATTCCTCACGAGGTCCGGGAACCTCCCACAACTCTGACTCATCGTAGAGCTGCGGAAGCTTTACCTCTTCGACCTCTTCTTCTACCTGAGATTCCTTACGCGTACGTCCGAACATAACTGAATTATCTCACGCTCAGCCGGCACACTCAGTGCAGACAGGCTGGCCGTTATCATCTGTGTAGGCCAACTGTGAAGCGTGATGGACGAGGAAACACATTGAGCAGGTGAATTCATCATCCTGCTTGGGCACGACGTGAACCGTCAGTTCTTCCTTCGAAAGGTCAGCACCGGGAAGCTCAAAATTCTCTGCAGCTTCATTCTCATCATCGTCAACGTTGGCAGAGCCAGAATCGTTGCGGCGAGACTTCAGTTCTTCAATCGAATCTTCCGCAACATCATCGTCATTCTTACGAGGTGCGTCGTAATCGGTAGCCATAATGCCCTCCCCTTTTCTGTCGTGATGCGTCACGTTCACACACAACACATTCGCTGGGCTGCAGGGTAACACGTTGAAACTTTTCGCGCTACTGAAAAGGACACGCGCCCTGGCAATCGCCGATTTTCGCTGCATCTTTGAGAAAATCTGAGAGCAGATGCAAGGAGGAAACGATGATCGATCTTGATCTTCTCGGAGTTGGCGCTGACGAGGAAACACTGGTCTTCACGGATAGTGAGGGCCATCGTTACACCACCCCAATTACCGATGAGCTACGCGGAGCCGTTCGTCGCGACCGTCCACGCATCGAGGCAATTACTGAAGATAAGCCTTTGCGCCCGCGTGAAATTCAAGCTCTTCTTCGATCAGGTGCACGTGCTGTTGATATTGCACGCGAGCACAATGTTGAGGTTTCCCAAATCACGCGTTACGAAGCCCCCGTTCAAGCTGAGAAGGATTACGCACTTTCGCGCGCACTTTCCAGCCACATCGGATCGCTTCCGGACTCTCCCGTAATGGGAGATTTGGTTGTCGACCGTCTTGCAGCCCGAGGGGTGAGCCCAGATTCCCTTAATTGGTCGGCCTCACGCCAACCTGATTCCCCTGGGTCATTCAGTTGACCTTTGTCCAGGGCGCCGTCGAGCATGGCGCTCAGTGGCGTCTTCCTTCCTCCGGTCACCTCGAGGCCATTGACGAGGAAGCCCGCTGGCTTACTGAAACTGCATCTCCGACGGGCGTTCAAACTTTCGCGTCCCTTCCAAGTCCTGCACCGCTTCCGAGCGCAAACGAAGAAGATATCCAGCAGCGCGAAGCACTCATCGATCAGCTCAATTCTCAAAGGGGCAAGCCCCAGGAGATTGAGTATGACCTTGATGAGGAGGATGAAGAGCTTCCGCATCTTCCTGCTGGAGTTGAATCCCTTGCGGCACGAATTCATTCTTTGACGGAAGCTCGTCGAAGCGCGACCCCGGCAGATGAAGAGGCACAGTCTCGTACAGAAGCTGACGAACCCCTGCTTCCGTTGGAACAACTTGAGGACGTGCCCTCCGCGCCTGCGCCAAAGAAATCAAAGCGGCGTTCAGTGCCCTAGCTGGGACGAAATCGTTTTCGGTTCGCGCGCCTAAACCAAAGGAATAAGAGGAATAAGCATTTCCTCTTGTGTCAAAGAGCCGTGGACGCCGGTAAGGGACATCGCAGCTGCGCTTTGCGTGCGACTGTCAACGATCCCGCCACGGCCTCGTGAAAAAGCGACAAAGTCGCCGGTTTCGGCTAGGCCAGGACCTTCTCCCATCAATTCGGCCAGTTCACGTGGCCCAACTACCCACGCTTGCTCATCTAGGAAGTTTTCCCAACGTTCTTGAACGCGTTCGGGATCTTCACCGCGCTCGCAGTGGACATGAACTGCGCGTGTCTCCCCGGCAACGACGCGAACTCCCTCGCGCAAAGCAGGAGTCTGGGCAACATCAAGAATCTGTGAAAAATCGATGTTGACCATGCCGTGGTCCGCAGTCAGTAGAACACGCACGCCGGCAGGGATTCGCGAAAGGAAGCGTCCCAATCCGGCGTCAAAGTCTTCAAGCGCCTCACTCCACTGCGTTGAATCGGTACCGTAGGAGTGGCCGCAGGCATCGATATCGGACCAGTACAGGTAGACGAGCTTACTCCCCTGTTTCAGCTCAGTTACTGCCGCATCACAACGCTCATCCCAGCGAGTTGCGGGAACAAAATGGGCGCCACGCAGCGCTGCGGTCGTCAACCCCGATCCGGCAAACTTTGCGGGAAGAATAGTCGCACTCGGTATTCCCAAGTCGCGCAGTTTTTTTCAAAATATGTTGGGCATTGCTGCCAGCGCGCGGGATCAATCCCATCAGTAAAAGCAAGGAGATTGAAGATTTGCTCGCCATGAAACACGCTATAGCCCACCATGCGTGTTTGCCCCGGGAGGTGGCCAGTTCCGCAGGCAGTAATCCCCGCCGCAGTTGTTGAAGGAACAACCGAGTACGCAGCCTCAATACTGTCGCGAAAACCGCGAAGAGTTCGAGCATGCCCCAAGTGATCTTGAAGGGGAAGCAACCCCCAAACCGTCGACAAGAATAACGACGACTGCATCAGCCGACGGCAGTGCAAGAAGCCGAGCAAGATCGGGGCGGGCAAAAGGCACCGATGGGGCAACAGCGCCAAGTGCAATCGGAATAACATCGGTCAAAGAGATGTCGCTATCCCCTGCCAAACACGCGCCGCGGGCGCGAAGATTAGAGACGCTCATTGCTGACCACCTGCGTAAGCGCATCGATCAATTTCTGTGCATCAGCACATGCTCGCGCGCCGTCCCCCAACTGCGAGATACGAATCGTCACATCGTCTGGATAGGTGCGAGCTTGGAAACCATGATCAGCCTCGCAAGTCGGATCGTCGCAACGAAGCGACTCAATATCACTGCGTCTTTGGGAAGCCATGTCGACACTGATAGTAATTTCGCTAATCTCTTCGCTATCTGTCGGATCTGCGAAGACTTCTTGGACTGAAACTCCACGAATCGCCCAAATTGAGTGCACTGCAGAAGTGACAACAGCGCTGTGATTGTCAGCCTCGTCAATGTGGACTTGAATAAACGAAGTGCCGGTGAGAATCAGAATCGTCAGGTGACGGAACATGGATCCGCGGTCAAATGCAGCCTCGACTTGAACAAGAGATGCCTTGATTTCTTGATCACCAACGAGCCGATGAACAGCGCGCGTGGCCAACTGCGGGAAGAAACCCGCACCTTCAATATCGCGATCCAGTTTCACCACACAATCTTAACAAGAGCGGCGTGTACTTGGCGGATTCTGAACCTTTTCATAGAGAATCGACCCATGCGAACGAAGGAAGAAAAACTGATCCTGCCCGAGGATGATCGAAACATTACCGAGATCGATGTTTCCTCAGAAATGCGGGGTTCCTTCCTCGAATATGCTGTCTCCGTTATCCATGCGCGCGCACTTCCTGATGCGCGAGACGGCCTCAAGCCGGTCCAGCGTCGCATCCTCTTTCAAATGGACCAGATGGGTCTGCGTCCTGATCGTGGTCATGTGAAGTCCCAACGCGTGGTCGGCGAGGTCATGGGTAAGCTTCACCCCCACGGTGATTCCGCGATTTATGACGCACTCGTTCGACTCGCACAGCCCTTCAATCTTCGTGTTCCACTCGTTGATGGGCACGGTAACTTTGGTTCGCTCGATGATGGTCCGGCAGCAGCACGTTATACGGAAGCTCGCATGGCTCCGGCTGCACTGGACTTGGTTGCCTCCCTTGATGAAGACACGGTCAATTTCGTTCCCAACTACGACAACCAATTCATGCAGCCCGAAGTACTACCTGCTGCTTTCCCTCAATTGCTTGTCAATGGCGCCTCGGGAATCGCCGTCGGTATGGCAACAAATATTGCCCCCCATAATCTGGCAGAAACGATCGCTGCTGCCCAGTATCTGTTGAATCATCCTGAGGCAACACTTGCCGACCTCATGCGATACGTCCCCGGACCAGACCTTCCCGAAGGCGGCGTCATCGTTGGGCTCGAGGGTGTCAAAGAAGCCTACGAAACCGGGCGGGGTTCTTTTAAAACTCGTGCCAAGGTCCAAGTTGAACGCGTTACTGCGCGAAAGATGGGTCTCATTGTCACTGAGCTTCCCTACATGGTTGGACCCGAGAAGGTCATCGAAAAGATCAAGGAGAATGTCTCTGCAGGGCGCCTCAAAGGCATTTCGGCAGTTCAAAACCTGACCGATCGCATTCATGGCCTTCGCCTAGTTATTGAAATCAAGAACGGGTTTAATCCAGAAGCTGTTCTCCAGCAGCTCTATGCGCGAACGCCTCTTGAAGATTCTTTCTCGATCAACGCCGTCGCCCTGGTCGATGGTAAACCCCAAACCTTGGGCCTCAAAGAAATGCTGCGTGTCTTCCTAGACCACCGCATTGAGGTCACGACCCGACGCTGCGAGTTCCGCCTTGCTAAGCATCGCGATCGCCTCCATTTGGTCGAAGGCCTACTGATCGCAGTCCTTGATATTGATGATGTCATCGCGATTATCCGTTCCTCCGACGATGTGGAAACTGCACGCGAAAGGCTCCAAACTGCTTTCGACCTTTCCGAAGTCCAGGCCAACCACATCCTCGAATTGCGCCTGCGTCGCCTCACAAAGTTCTCACGCCTCGAACTTGAATCCGAACGCGATGAATTGAATGCGAAGATCGCAGAGCTTGAAGAAATTCTGGGGTCCCAAGACCGCCTCTACGAACTCATGAGCAATGAAATGAGCGACGTCGCCCAGCGTCTGGGGACTCCACGCCGAACTCTTCTCTTGTCGGCGACGGGCACGCAAGTGGATCAGGCTCTTCCTGGCGCTGCCCTTGCAACCCTGCCAACGGCCTCAGGAAAAGCCTCAACGATGGCGCTTGAGGTGCCCGATGACCCGTGTGTTGTCGTACTTTCCGCTCAAGGAGGGCTTGCCCGTGTCGAAGGCGCAGATCCCATCGAGGCCGGGCCACGCGCATCCCACGACGGAATCCGCGCACAATTGGTATCGACGGCCCGATCACAAATTGCCGTCGTAACCGCAGACGGGCTTGCACACCGCATCGAAGTCGTTGATCTTCCAGCTCTTCCCCGTTTTGAAACCGGGCTTTCATTTGCCGCTGCAACTCCAAGTGCGCTTCTGCTCCATACGGACTCACCCGCTATCGGGCTTTTTGGATCCCGAGGCCTCGACTGTCATGGCAATGGGAACGCGGATGGGCGTTGTCAAGCGGCTTAAGCCCGATGTCCTCCAACGCGACGAGTGGGAAGTAATCTCCATGGAAGACGGCGATGAGTTGGTTGGTTTTGCGCCAAGTACCGACGCATCCGACCTCGTCTTTATTACTTCCGATGCGCAGCTTCTGCGCACTCCCGCCGAGAAGGTGCGTCCGCAGGGACGTACTGCCTCGGGAATGGCGGGAATTAAACTTTCCGACTCCGCGCATGTGCTGGGATTGTGGGTAATAGACGCACCAGAAGAAGCTCTCGTTGTCACCGTTGCAGGGGCAGCAGGAGCCCTCCCCGGAACCGGACAGACGACCGCAAAAGTGACGCCTCTGTCCCTGTACCCCTTCAAGGGACGAGGCACTCAAGGCGTGCGCGTCCAGCGTTTCCTTCGCGGGGAAGATCGCTTGGATATCGCCTGGGTTGGCGAAAATCCGCGTGCGGCTTCGGCGGATGGAAGCCCCGTGGAGCTACCGGCTGTTGACGAGCGACGCGATGCTTCAGGCACACCACTGACTCATGCCATCGCATCTATCGGCTAGCGCTCAGGTCAAGGTGACGAGGTCAAGGTAGGAGTCGTCCCACAGGTCTTCGTCCGCATCTGGCAAAACAAGAACGCGCTGAGGAGAAAGCGCGGTGACCGCACCTGGATCGTGGGTGACCAGTACGACCGCTCCTTCGTAGGAGTGCAGCGCATGCAGAATTTCCTCACGCGAGGCGGGATCAAGGTTGTTTGTCGGTTCGTCCAGCAGTAGGACATTGGCGCCTGAGACAACCAGAGTTGCAAGCGCAAGACGTGTCTTTTCGCCGCCGGAGAGCACATGCGTGGGTTTATCGACGTCGTCTCCACTGAAGAGGAACTGACCGAGAACATTGCGTACATGGGTATCGTCAAATTCGGGCGCACTATGGGACATGTTTTCTCGAACTGTCGCCGCCATATCCAAAGTGTCATGTTCCTGCGCGTAGTATCCGATTTTCAGTCCATGACCGGCTTCAACGACTCCGCTGTCGGGTTCTTCAACTCCGGCCAAGAGACGCAGGAGCGTTGTCTTTCCAGCACCGTTGAGGCCGAGGACAACGACCTTCGATCCCCTGTCAATTGCCAAATCAACACCGGTAAAGACCTCGAGGGATCCGTAGCTCTTCGACAGGCCCTGAGCACTTAATGGCACTTTGCCACACGGAAGCGGATCAGGGAATCGCAAGCGCGCGACCTTTTCTTGAACGCGTTCAGCCCCAACAGAGGCAACGAGTTCCTCTGCACGACGCAGCATTTGTTGAGCAGCAACCGCTTTTGTCGCCTTCGCACGCATCTTTTCGCCTTGAGCGCGCAGTTGTTCGGCTTTTTTTCAACGCAAGCGAGCGTTCTTTTCGGCGGCGACGTTCGTCTTCTTCGCGTTGTTTGAGGTAGGCAGACCAGCCAAGGTGATAAATATCGACCTCTGCGCGGTTGGCATCCAGGTAGAGCACTTGATTGACAGTGTCACCCAAAAGCTTCACATCGTGGGAGATAACGAGTACTCCGCCCGGGAAGGTTTTGATCCAATCACGAAGCCAGATGATTGAGTCGTGATCTAGGTGGTTTGTCGGCTCATCGAGCAAGAGGGTATCCGCCCCGGAGAACAGGACTCGGGCCAGCTCCACGCGACGCCTCTGGCCGCCCGAGAGAGTCGACAGAGTCTGAGACAAAACTCGGTCATCCAAACCGAGAGAATGGGCAATTTGTGCTGCCTCGGCATTGGCAGCCCAGCCGCCGGCTTGAGTAAATTCATGATCGAGACGGACGTAGCGTTCCATCGCCTTTTGCTGGCGGTTTCCCTCTGTCGTCGACATTTCTTGTTCTGCGCGCTTAATTTTCTTGATGATCGCGTCGATTCCGCGAATTGAAATGATGCGATCACGTGCGAGTTGATCAGGATCTCCTTCACGTGGATCTTGAGGAAGATACCCAATGGTTCCGTTGCGCGTAATGGTCCCCTCATACTGAGCGCTTCCATGATCCTCTTGCCCCGCAAGGAGCCCTCATGGTTGTGGTTTTTCCCGCCCCGTTGCGACCGACTAAACCAATGCACATTCCTTTATCAATTCTGAATGACGCATTGTGGATGAGTTCGCGTGGGCCAATACGCAACGAGAAATTGGAAACATTGATCACATATTCATTCTAATGGGCGCCTCCGCCGGCGCCCAACGCGCACTCGGGTAACGTCTGCGGGCAGAATAGAGAGGTTGACAATATTCAGGAAGGAACTCCGATGACCGAGCCAAGTGGGCACACCAAAGCTCCCCGAGTGTATGACATCGTTGCTGTCAGTTTCGTCGCTTTCTTATTGATCTCTAATATCGCCGCAACAAAGGTAACAGTGCTCGATGCTGGCCCGATTCACTTGGTATTTGACGGCGGTGCGGTCCTCTTTCCCCTGACTTATATTCTTGGCGATGTGCTCTCCGAAGTGTACGGTTTCGCGCGCGCACGCAGAGTCATCATCATGGGTTTCGCGGCTTCTCTCCTTGCCTCGCTGACTTTCTGGGTTGTGCAATCAATCCCCGCTGGCCCCGGATACGAGAACCAAGATGCCTTCGTCGCGGTGCTCGGTTTTGTTCCGCGAATCGTTGCCGCTTCAATCGGCGGATACCTGGTCGGTCAGCTCATGAACTCCTTGTTCTGGTGAAGATTCGACAGCGCTGGGGTGCCAACCACCTCTGGGCACGTTTGATCGGTTCGACTCTTGTCGGCGAGGCTTTTGATACCGTCATTTTCTGCACGATCGCCTTTGCTGGAATCATTCCCGGAAGCGAATTCCTCAACTACATCATCACGGGCTACGTTTACAAGGTTGGAATCGAAGTCGTTTTCCTCCCCATTACGTACCGCGTCATTGCACTGGTTCGTAAGGTTGAGCACCTGCGCCGTGAAGAGGTTCTGGCATGACACTTTCGTCTCAGTGGATTGGCGCCCCTATTGACGTCGATTCTTCTTTCCCTCATTCCGATCGGGATCGCGGTTTTGATTGCCACACGCGCCTTGAATACGGCCCAGGTCTTGGCCGTACCGGCACCCTTCACACTGCACACGGCACGATTTCCACGCCCGCGTTCATTCCAGTGGGGACTAAGGCGAATGTTAAGGCGCTTGTCCCTGAAATGGTGCGTGGCCTCGGCGCTCAGGCGGTTCTTGCCAATGCCTACCACCTCTACCTCCAGCCGGGTTCGGATATCGTTGACGAGGCCGGGGGCTTGGGTTCTTTCATGAACTGGGCAGGTCCGACCTATACGGATTCGGGCGGCTTCCAAGTCCTTTCCTTGGGAGCCGGATTCAAGAAGGTTCTCTCGGCGGAGTTTTCAGGTGATGCGGATTTCAAGGATCCCAAGCTCAATAAGCAGGCAGTCAAGGCATCCCGAGCAGTTGTTGACGATGACGGCGTGATTTTTAGCAGCCACATCGACGGTTCTAAACACCGTTTCTCGCCCGAAGTTTCCATGCGCATTCAGCATGAATTGGGTTCGGACATCATGTTCGCCTTCGATGAGCTGACTTCTTTGCTCCATCCACGCAGCTACCAGGAAGAATCCCTGGAACGCACCCATGAGTGGGCACGTCAGTGTCTTGCCATCCACCGCAGGCTGACCCAGGAGCGTGAGGGCAAGCCCTATCAGCAGCTGTGGGGAGTTGTTCAAGGTGCTCAGTACGAGGATCTTCGACGCATCGCTGCCCACACATTGGCTCAAATGAATGTCGATGGACAGATCTTCGATGGCTTTGGGATCGGCGGAGCGCTCCAGAAGGAAAACCTCGGAACGATTGTGTCCTGGGTGAGTTCGGAACTTCCCGAGGACCGGCCGCGCCACCTTTTAGGGATTTCCGAACCTGACGATCTCTTCCGAGGCGTCGAGGCCGGTGCCGATACATTCGACTGCGTCAATCCCTCCCGCGTTGCGCGCAATGCGGCGATTTATTCTCCCGACGGCCGTTTCAACATCACGAATGCTCGTTTTAAGCGCGATTTCACTCCCCTTGTTGAAGGCTGTGGGTGCTACACCTGCACGCACTACACTCGCGCCTACGTCCATCACCTTTTCAAGGCCAAGGAAATCCTCGCTTCAACGCTGACCACTATTCACAATGAGTGGTTCACCGTCCGCCTTGTTGACGCCATCCGAGATTCGATAAATACCGGCGAATATTCGGACTTTAAAGAGGAAATGCTTGGGCGTTTTTCAGGCGCACAAGGCTGAAACCTACGGTAACGTAGGGTCAGACATTCCACTAAGGAGGAGACATGGTCTCAGAGCTGACGACGAAGTCGAGGCTTCAGTATGATCCCGGTACTCCCTACGAGGTTCCGGTCGCTGATACCTCCCTTATTTCCCTTCTCGAGACATCCGCGCGCCTCTACCCTGAGCGAGTTGCGATTGATTACTTGGGGGCAACACTGACATACACCCAGCTGTACGCTCAGGTTCTCCGCGCCGCACAGGTGCTCGTTGAAAACGGTGTTCGCAAAGGCGATGTTTGCGCGATCTGCCTGCCTAACTGTCCTCAAGCCTTGGTCGCTTTCTACGCCTGTATGCGTATTGGAGCCGTTGCAGCCCAACACAACCCTCTTGCACCAATTGAAGAGATCCATCAGCAATTGGATCGCCATCACGGAAAAGTCGCTATTGTTTGGGAAAAGTCTGTCGACGCTTTCATCCGTGAAGGAGACCAGGCTCTCGACTGTATTTTCACCGTCGATATTTCGGCGCAAATGCCTCGTACTTCGCGCGCTTTGCTCAAACTCCCTATCGAAAAAGCGCGCTCTACGCGCGAGCAAATGCGCGGAGAACGCCCCAGGGGACACACTCGTGGGATCACGCGGTTGCGCGCGCACGCCTCATCCACCCTGACACACCCGGCGCCTCGGCCCAAGATCTAGCCGTCATTTTGCACACCGGGGGCACCAACGGCGTTCCCAAATCAGTTCCGCTCACGCACCGCAATATCGGTTCGAATGTCAATCAGTGCATCATGTGGGTATGGAAACTCCATGAGGGCGCCGAGAACTTTTATTCGCTGCTCCCCTACTTCCACGCTTATGGGCTGACTCTCTTGATGTGCGCTGCTGTTCGCCTTGCGGCGACGCAGTTGGTTCTCCCCAAGTTCGATGTCCATCTGGCGCTGGAGGCTCACAAGCGTCATCCGGTGACCTTCTTCGTGGGCGTTCCTCCCATGTTCGAGCGTCTCATGCAGGCCGCACAAGAAGAGCACATCGATTTGACCTCAATGAAGTGGTCGTTGTGCGGCGCAATGCCGCTGTCTCAAACCCTTGCGCAGCAATGGGAAGAGATCACTCAGGGAATGGTCATTGAAGGCTACGGCATGTCTGAGACTTCCCCGGTGATCGCAGGAGTTCCTCTGGCAGCCAATCGTCGGCATGGTGCTTTAGGACTAGTGTTCCCCTCAACTGACATTCGCCTCGTCGATCTTGAAGATCCCTCTGTTGATGTTGAAGAAGGGACCCCAGGTGAAATCATCGTTAAAGGTCCGCAGGTATTTAGCGGTTACCTTGGGGCTCCCGAAGAAACGGCCCGTGTCTTCACCGAGGACGGGTGGCTGCGCACCGGTGATATTGCAGTTATTCGCGATGGCTTCTTGATGATGTCTGATCGTAAGAAGGAACTGATTCTTTCAGGCGGCTTCAATGTCTATCCTTCACAGGTCGAGGACGCGATCCGGTCGATGCCCGGAGTGAAGGATGTTGCTGTCGTTGGTCTTCCCTCGGGGGATGCTCGCGAGGAAGTTACTGCAGCCTTGATCTTGGAAGATGATGCTCCGATGATTACCCTGGCGCAGGTTCGTCAGTGGGCAGAAAAGTATGTTTCTCACTACGCACTCCCGCGCCAGCTCGCCATTATTTCTGAGCTGCCGCGTAATCCCTTGGGAAAGGTCATGCGCCGCAAGGTTAAAGAGCAGCTTCTTGATCCCGCAAACCGTATGTTTTCCAGTGCATCGAAAGCAATTGGCGAGGCCGCGGCTGCGGTAAGCGAACGTCTTTCTCCTCCCGATACTTCCGCAGACGATAAAGACTCCGACAATGAGTAAACAGTCCCCCGACAAATCAATGAGATTGGTTCGCCATTCTCGCGCAATCGTTGATTCACTGAGCCGAGGGGCGCAGCGTCTCGGCTCTTCAACTGCGCAGAGACTGCGTTCCGGTCGTAAGAGCAAGATTGAGCCCCGTGCTCTGTCTCCGCGTCGAACAGTTCAGTGGGTTCCACCCCAGCGCGTCGAGCGCCGGGGTGCGCGTCCTTCATCTTCGGATGCTCGCAAACCTCTAATCCCCCGTTGGCTTGCACAAGCGGGGTATGGATCGTGGGCGATCATCGGCGTACTTATCGTAATCTCCGCCGTTGTCTTCGCAATCGCCCAAGCAACGCCGGTATTTATTGCGATTTTTGTTGCCCTGTTACTCACCGCGATTTTTGAATCCTTTGACCAACTACCTCAATCGCTGGGTGAACCGCTGGATTGCAGTTTTCGCTGCGCTCTTCGCTTTTATTGGAACTTTTGTTGCGCTGATGACGCTTGTCGTGTCCTCGATCGCGGGACAGTGGCCGAATCTTCTTTCAGAAGTGAGTAATGGTCTGGGAAAGCTCTCTGATCTTGTTGCTCGTCTGCATCTTCCTTTCCAGATCCCGCTCAATGATCTCAGCCATTTAAACGAAACTCTTATTGCGCAAGGCAAGAACTTTATCGCGTCCAATTGGTCAGGACTGCTCAGCGAGACTCTAGCGAATGTTTCCAATGCTGCGGTCGTCGCCTCGGTATTGGTCCTCGCCTTCTTCATCACGATCTTCTTCTTGCACTCCGGCGGACAGATGTGGGACTGGTTCGTCTCCTTACTCCCCTATCACCGACGCAAGATCACCAATCGAGCTGCGCAAGCAGGCTGGAGCACCTTCTCCGGCTATGCACGCGGAACGATGCTGGTGGCTGGAACAGACGGCCTCTTTGCTGGAATTTTCCTCCAATGCATCGGAGTCCCCGTCGCCCCTGCTCTTGGTATTTTGGTTTTCATCGGCGCGTTCATCCCCCTGATTGGTGCCCCCACGGCGATGATCCTCGCAATGATCGTTGCTCTTGCAGCAAAGGGCATTATTACAGCAGCTATCGTCGGTCTGGGAATCGCACTGATTGGCCAGATCGAAGGGCATATTCTCCAGCCGCTCATCATGGGGCACCAAGTTTCTCTCCACCCGGTCGTCGTCGGTATCGGCGTCATGGTGGGAACCTTCACCGCTGGACTCCTCGGCGCGATCATCGCGATTCCGATTATTGCGGTTGCTTGGGCGATCTTCGCTGAGCTTTATACCCCGCGTGAACGTAGCTAGCTTGCGGCACGCAAGTTTCAACGGAAATCTCGAGAGCTCAAACGCAGCTGAGTAGAAAACGGATAGATCCGAAAAGCTCGGACGCTTCGCGTACCATAAGCATTTTCGCAGTACCCATCTACGACTACCGCAGAGGCCATCACTTCACGTCGATGGTGCTTCCACGTCGCCTCTGTAACCGTCACGTTGACGCTGCCGCTCTCGTCTTCCAAGCTGAGAAAGAGTACCCCTCCTCCGCTGCACGGACGCTGTCGATGCGTGATAATTCCTGCAACTCTGATCCTCGACTGATTTTTCTTGACGGAGGATCTCGCAGGCCGGAATTACTCCCTGTGCGTTCATCTGTTTTTCGGATCAACGCAAAAAGGATGGCTCGTAACAGATAGGCCCATGGCTTCATAATCCAGATTCATCTGCGCAACAGAATCGAGCGGTGGAAGGGAAGGAAGATGGTATTCCATCCCAAGTCCTTCCAGCATCGGTTGATACTCCCGATCTTCGCCACCATCTTGTCCTAAGACGCCACTGGCCCAAATTCCTTCGCGGCGCTGATATCCCATCGAATCGACAGCACCAGCTTGAGATAGTCTTTCAAGATCTGTGCTGCGAAGCCTAGCGCGCGAGGCAAGATCCTCAAGATCTTGATAGGGGCCTTCCTCACGCCCTCGGAGGATCCTTTTGATGCTCCCCTTATCGAGGCCTCGGATCATATCGAGGCCAAGAACGATCCCCCACTCGGGATGGATATCAACCAGCCCTTCTTTTCCTTCCATTCCTATTCCGCATGCTTCCTGTGCTCGCTCAGCACCAATGATCTGCACAATCTTGCTCAGCGGAAGTACCTGCGTGGACTCTAGCGAAAGGTTCACGTCAGGTGCGCACACACGCAAGCCGTGGCCTCGTGCATCGTGAACAAGAGAGGAAGGGGAATAAAAACCCATGGGTTGATGAGAAAGGATCCCCGCATAAAAGTGCTCGGGATAGTGGACCTTAAGCCAAGCGGACGCATAAACGATATAGGCGAAAGAAAAAGAGTGCGATTCAGGAAAGCCAAAGTCGGCAAATCCCTGGACCCTGCCGAAAGACCTCTTCGCAAAATATCCATCGGGATACCCCGATCTTTCATCCCTTCAATGAAAGGCCCTCGCAATTTTTTTCATTTTCTCCGCGCTACGAGAAGAACCCATGGCTCGGCGTAATTCATCAGCCTGAGCGGCAGAAAAGCCAGCAATATCCATAGCAATGTGCATCATCTGTTCTTGAAAGAGAGGAACTCCCAAGGTCTTTTTCTAAAGCCGGACGTAGAAGAGGATGAAGATAGCTCACCCTTTCTTCCCCCGACGACGGCGCAAATATGGATGCACCGATTCGCCTTGAATAGGACCGGGACGAATGAGAGCGACTTCAATGACAATGTCGTAAAAGCAACGCGGCTGAAGCCTGGGCAAAGTATTCATCTGCGCGCGAGATTCAACTTGAAAGACTCCCATCGTGTCTGCCGCGCACAACAAGTCATACACTCGCGGGTCTTCGTCTTCGAGTTCATAGAGGGAAAGAATTTTTCCTTGCGAATTTCGAATTCCTTCCTTCTCAAGAGACTCAAAAATCGATCCCAAGGCTCCAAGCATTCCCAGTCCAAGGAGGTCAAACTTCACCAATCCGGCGTCTGCACAATCCTCCTTATCCCATTGGATCACGCTTCTCCCCCGCGTTTTTGCCCAACGAATGGGGCAGATCTGGCTCACGGGATGCTTGCTGAGGATCATCCCTCCGGAGTGAATCCCCATATGGCGCGGAAGCCCACTCAAAAGCTGGGCACAGGTGGTAAGCATCATCTGCGAAGGGGCCGTGTCTGTTCTGCGGTTTTCTTCCCTTCGCTGAGCTCGGCTTGGAACGTGAGCCGCGTCAATTCCCAGAGCCCTGGCAGCGTCTTTATAGGCCAATTGCGAACGGTATGTAATCACTGTTGCCACTTGAGCGGCACGTCTTCTTCCATAGCGTTGGTAGACATATTGGATGACTTCTTCACGGCGGGCACTGTCGATGTCGATATCAATGTCCGGGGCTCCTGAGCGTCCCGGGGAAAGAAAACGTTCAAAGAGCATTCGATGGCGAATAGCATCAACTGCTGTAATCCCAAGGCAATAGCAGACGGCAGAATTCGCTGCAGAACCACGTCCTTGGCACATAATTCCCCGCCTTCGACAAAAATCTACGATGTCGTAGACGATGAGAAAATAGCCAGCAAAGTCAAGCTGTCCGATAATCGACAGTTCATGGTCAATGACCTCCCAGGCGTGCGGGTTGGCGGATCGGGGACCATAGAGTTCCTGCGCTTTTGCATAGGAAAGCGCAGTGAGCCAAGAAATTGTTGTATGTCCTTGAGGAACCTCCGTCTCGGGCAAATCCCAGGTATCAAATGACATCGGGTAATAGCATTCGCGCGCAATTCCAGCGGCGTTGGAAACCGCCTGAGGAGCCATGCGATGAAGAGCGAGCATTTCTTCTGCGCTCTTCAAAAAAGAATGCTGGGCTGGAAGAAGATAGCGAATCTCATCCAAAGATTTGCTTTGTCTGAGAGCACATAGAAGGTCCGCTCGATATTTTGACTTAGGAGAAGCCATGGTGACGCCACCGGCAGCAGCAAGAGGAAGTCGATGTTTGTGCGCGAGATCAGCAAGCTCGGCCCCCATGTCAGTCTTCCCCGGGCCGCAGCACGCTTTCAACGATGATGCGCTCGCGCCCGAACAGGGAAATGAGGTCATTGAGAAAACGATCAGCTTGGTTTCTTCCCTGCGCATGCAAAATTCGTCTGAGAGGCCCGCGGACACCTCCCGTTAAAATCCGTATATCCTGCGCATTTTCGGCGATATTTTCGAGGCCGTGGCTGGGGTTTTCACCTTCAACGTCCTCAAGTGTTCGTTCACTCATCAGCGAGCACAGGTCTCTATATCCGTCTTGAGATGTCGTGAGGATTGGTAAGCGAATTCCGGTATCTTCCCATCCACAAGGGAGCCCCCAGCCAGGTGATCCTATCGAGGCGTTGCCATCGTAGCGAGAAAAGTGAGTGGCAGAAAGAGTGAGCTCGGTTCCAATAATCAACGGGAAAGATGACTCGCGTGCAGCCTGCAAGGAGCGGATCAGGGAATACATTCCATCGCGCTCTAGCAGAGCAAGACCGTCAAGACCGAGCTTCTGGGCGCAGAGGATGTAGTCTTCGGGAGCATCTGCACCCTCTAAAAACGTGAAGTAGGAGTGCGCGTGTAACTCAGCATAAGGATGGGAAACCACCCCCCTATCATATCGAACAGGTGTTCGATATCTATTGCTAGGGTTTCACTCCTCCACTTCCAAAAGTTCGATCAATTGATCGATATCCATCCTCTGAGTACTCTCATCACCAACATCATCAACGACGGTATCGATCAGCCTTTGCTTATGCGCCTGAAGCTGACAAACTTTCTCTTCAATCGTGTCCTGGGCAACTAGTCGATAAACATTGACCGCACGATTTTGCCCGATCCGGTGTGCACGATTAATCGCCTGAGCTTCAACAGAAGGATTCCACCAAGGATCCATGATGTAGACATAGTCTGCTTCAGTGAGCGTGAGCCCAACACCCCCAGCCTTCAGTGAGATGAGGAAAACAGATCCTTCTCCTCTACGAAATTTTTGCAATGACATCCTCACGCTTTCGCGTCTTTCCTTCAAGGAGAAGACACGAGATTCCGCGCTGTTTCAGAGCGCTATCGATTCGTTCAAGAAAACTCACGAATTGACTAAAAACAAGCACCTGGTGACCTGCAGGAACAATTTGCTCTAGGTGCGAACACAGCAGATCAATCTTTGCAGAACCAACTCCCTCGTAGCGCTCATCAACAAGAGCCGGATCAAGGGAAAGCTGTCGCAGCCGTGTGAGTGCAGCAAGAACTTCAAATCGCCCTTGAGTCCCTTCATTATTGAGCTGAATACGAAGGAGCCGAGCACGTTCACGAGTGAGGTAACGGTCGTAAATCTGACGTTGTCGCCCTTCTAAGGGAACGGGAAGTAGTGTTTCAATGCGATCGGGAAGTTCAGGTGTCACTTCTTCTTTCGTACGACGAAGGATGAATGGAGCAATCAGCGTATGCAAAAGTTCTAAAGCGCTGTCTTGCTGAGTCCCTTCAATGGGACGTCGGAATTTCTCATTGAAGTGCGCATGCGTCGACAGAAGGCCGGGGACACTCAAAGACATCAGTGACCACAGGTCCTCGAGTGAATTTTCAATGGGAGTTCCGCTCATGCAAATTCGCCAGGGAACCTGGAGTTCTTTCACACTTCGATAGAGCATCGTGCGCGGATTCTTGAGAACCTGCGCTTCATCGATGACGAGTCCACTGAGCGAGTGGTTGTCCCACAACAGGTGGTCCATTCGGAAGAGCGTGTGTGAAGTAATAACGATGTTGGATTGCGAGATCTCATCCCAAGCAAGCGGATTTCGCTGATGCGAGGCGCGAAGCACGCATGTCCTGAGCTGCGGAAAACACCTCACGGCTTCATTTGCCCAGCTTGAAATGACGCTGGTCGGAACAAGAATCAAGACGGGTGATTCAAGACTTCCTTCCTCGCGAAGAGCATCGATTGCTGCGAGGATCTGCCTGGTTTTTCCCAGTCCCATATCGTCGGCAAGAATGCATCCAAAACCAGAGGAAATCCGGCTGCGAAGCCAGTTACGACCTTCAAGCTGATACGGGCGAAGACGAGGGTCTTGATCTTGATCCGTATGGGACTGTGCGCGCAGCGCAAGTTGTTTTAGGGCCGAAGTTCGAGAGCGCCATTGCAGGTCTTCTTGTGCGACATCAACTGTCTGACTCAGTCTTTCCCATAGCCCAAGTTGTGAGGTATGAAGACGAATATCATCAATCGAACGCGATCGCGTCAGTTGCGCAGCTCCACGAAGCAGGACGCGAAGGCGTTCGACGTCGATACCTTCAAGGCGCGCCCATTGTCCGTCATTAACACGAATGTATTCTTCACCTGAAGAAAGTGCCTTCAAAACTCGTGAAATTGGAATTCTTTCGTTACCAACTTGGATCGCGACGTGAAGCCCCCACCAATCCGGAGAATCCGTTGCTTCAATAGCAGCAGTAACAGTCGCCGCCTCTTCACTGAGAGTTAATTGCCTGAGGCTATCGTCAATATCCCAACGCACCGATGAGAGCGGCCACGCTCCGATCTCTTGTATGAATGCGGGGACTTGAGGAAGCGAGATAAGAAGATTCTGGGTACTTGGATGAAGCGACGCCGAGGCAAAATAGCGCCGTAGGAGAGCATGTGCATCATTAAAGGCGCGCTGAATATCCTCATCAAGCTCTGAGAACTTTGTCTGGGGAGACAAAAATGACACGGAAACATTCATTTCTGAGGTGATATTCCAACGCCCATTCGATCTGCGCACACACGCGGTTTTTGGGATGCAAAATGAGTAGGAGCTTCGGCCGGCAGTTTTCTACAGGGAAGGTTCCCGTCGATGAGGTGCACTCAAAACGCTCGCGTAATAGTGGCAGCCATTTGAAGAGGAAATCTCCAATGCTTTTAATTGGGATCTGAACGATCTGATCGGGCAGCAACTCATCATCGATATCCTCCTCAGCAATTGCCCCATCACCGCCGTCACAAAAGGTTAGCGACATATGCGGAGCTTGCCGCGGAAAGGGAATTTCTTCGTTTGCTCTGGTCACATAGTGGCGGCGATACGAAAGTTCAAGACTCTTCTCAGTAAGATTCATGTCGATCACGAGGCGTGACGAACTGAGTTCGAAGTGAAATCGCTGAAACTGCGGTGTTAAAAGCGCGACTCCCCCGCATTGAAGTCTATATAGCCAGCGCGGCGCCTCCATGCCAAGAGAATCTAGGTAAACGTCATATCCCGTTGAAATATGCCCCTGTAATTTTCGGCTGCACTGATAGAACCGGCGGAGAAGTTTCAGTTGCTTAGGTGCTAGAGCATCAATAACCCCACCCCAGCGTGACTGCGCTAATTCCGCCCAACTCAACCTGCGCGGCGGTAGGTGGTCCGTGCTCAAACGCACTGGAGTCAGCCATACTGGGTCTGCAGGATCATGCGCATCAATCACAAGGCCTAAGGATTCTCCTCCGTCCGCTGAAAGCAAGATTTCAAGATCACGGTTCCATGCTGGTTGATGCGTACGGCCCTCACGTGCAGAGAACACATTGTCCATCGCACACTGAAGTAAAAGCTGCAGCATGAGCGCAGGCTCCGTTAAGAAAACACGCGCATTTCAGGCGTAGATGCGGAAAAAGGTAAGGAAGGCGCATATTCGATTTCGCTTCGATAGGACACGCCTTTTGCACGTACCCGTGCCCACACTCGCTGCTCATCCCATGTCACGTCGTCAACGTCACCGCGTTTGAACGCAAGTGCCCCCTGTGCCCATAGAGCGTGACCAACGCATGTCGTTGCTCCCTCCTCACCACAGGAGAGCAGTGCTGCGCGGATCGGTGATGTGTCCATCTCTTCAGGATAATCCACACTCAAAAGGAGCCTCACACTCATATATCCCCACGAGGCTCCACGCATGATGACTCCACATCAAAAGCAGATCTGGAGAAGAATCAGACTTCACTCGAAGGTAATGAGTCTGCGGGTCATGGGACATCTCCACAGTTGGCTCACACCACCATTGTTGAGGTACAGCCCATGGTCCACGCCAGGACAGAATGTGATACCACTTCTCTTCCCCAAAGGCACAGACTTTTACGTCTTGAGGACTACTTGTCAAAGCAGATCGTTCATTAACGCGTACATCTACTTTTCGGCCCCCTTCGGCCTTTCCATAGACTTCCGCTGGGTATGGACGGATACACAGTCTTGAAGGAGCGTCTTCGATTCCTCCTTCAAGGCAAGTCACCTGTTCTTTTTCTTTTCTTTCATCAACGGAGGCGAATCCTGCGCGTTGAGTGGGTGAATATCCCGGAAGGATCCGAGGAATACGAATGGCATTTTCACCTTTATAGGCACAAATTTTTCGCAGAACAGAATCACGTTGAGGTGACTCACCAGCCCGCCATAAAGCTCGCGAAGCCCCCACGCGCTCACAGTGTTCAGCCCGTACATTCACGCGTACAAAGCCCTGCTCGTTTTCAGAAGCAGACAACCAAGCAACCAACTGCCATCGAATCCGATCGGCAATTTCATCTTCCTCTCCGTCTATCCCCCACCATTGCCGTTCATAAGATTGCGATGCAGAATCTTGAGCACTCACAGCGATACTGGAACAACGCAGTCCATAAAAATCCAACTTCTCGCAGATTTGATGAGCTAAGCGGCGCGCACAAAACGCAACTTGCTCCTCGCGTTCAATGCTCTCCTCACATTCTTCTTCCGCTTGAAGATCGTCGAGAAGAATCTGTCTCTCGGGAAGCCATAGATCTTTTTCCCGTAAAAAGTTCCCATACATGTTTTCCAATGCTGCCAAACCGCGAATACAGGGCAGCAGATCCCATTCTCCGAATATCGATTCCTCTTGTAATCCCAGCAGAATGACACGTCTGCACAAACTGAGAAAGTATATTGTGCTGTTTGGGTGGGAAAAGAGAAAGACACTGATGAACTTCGAGCTGATCAAGAAAATCTTGAGTGTCTTCTGGGGCAAGGATAATGCCGCGCCTGGCCGCACCATAACTTGCAAGAGGACCAGAAGCTATTCCAACGTTGCTCTCTGAACCAGTGCAATCTGAAATAGCGTCAACAAGATTTTCAGCTAATTGCGCTTCTCCCCCACTCCAGCGAGCAGCTCCAGCGGCCGGAGCCCAGGCAAGACCCGGATAAATGCAGGCTATTCGAGCGATCCACTGTTCGCATGCTCGCAAAATTACTTCAAACGAAGAAATATCCCGGCGCATATCGAATGGCAGAACTAAAAGATCAGGACATAAATACCGCGCCATGGACAGTTTCATCCCCTGCCTGACACCGCATTTTCGAGCAGGCGGAGTGACGACCTGTATATATCCCCCTGCTTCAATCGCACCGTGAGCTCCGGGAGGAATGTCAACAACCAAAGAATTCACAGGCCAATTAGGAATCCACACCATGACATAGCGCATTTCAAACAGCCTTTCGTCTTTCATACATCTGATCGCACCAGAGCCTGCTCATTCCTCCCCATGGGACAGCAGTAAAAAGTGCAGCTCTTTCTTGACGTACTTGAGCACTGAGACGACGCATATCGCCAATCTCTAAGGGGCACTTTCCGAGATAAAGAACCCTGTAGTAAGGAAGAAGCAAAGAGATAACGCGCGCGTCTGCCGCGGAAGATGGAACTTGCACGCAACGCGCAAGATCAAGACCTTGCTTGGCTGCGTATTCCCATCCAAAGTCATCAGCGCCTATGAGAGCACAGGAGTTTTCTTCGCCGGTGAGCGCCACGAAAATCCGGGTCAGTAGTGAGTAGTTATTCCCAAATTCCCACACACCCGCATAGCTTGATACACGTTCCCAAGACCCGTGCTTTTTCTCAATCCCCAGACGAGTTTCAACATCGTTCAAAACCTGACGAGCAATATCTAGACGCGTCACACAACCACCCCAATCGAACAAATGTTCTATTAGTGTATGTGGCCCCACCTCATTTGCGTCCACTTTTGATCCACTTCAAGAAGTGAAAGAATACCGCCATGCATCTCTTCGATCGCCCAACCGCTCCGAATCCTTATGAGGCTTTGCCCCCAACCCAGACTTTTACTCTTAAATCCAACGATCTGATCGATGGTCAGTCCCTTCCCTTGCTCCATAGCGCACAGGGAGGAAATGTTTCGCCACATCTACAATGGAGCGGATTCCCTCAGGAAACAGAAAGCTTTTTTGTTTCCTGTTTTGATCCGGATGCCCCGACTCCTTCAGGCTTTTGGCATTGGATGATCATCGATCTGCCTTCTTCTTGCACTTCTCTTGCCCAAGGAGTCGGGCACTCAGATCTTGAACTTGATGGAAGCGCTTTCCATCTACGCGGAGATCACGGCGATCATTCCTACTTCGGAGCAGCCCCTCCAGCAGGAGATCGTGCGCACCGTTATATCTTTTTCAGTCCACGCGCTTAACGTTCCCACCTTGCAATGCGATGACGAAGTCTCTTTAGCGATGTATTCATTCCTTGCAATCGATCACTCCATCGCCCGCGCCACTTTGACCGCTACTTTCTCCACTCCGCTGAACTAATATGCTTCACATCATTTTTCTTGAACCTGAAATCCCCGGAAATAGCGGAGCCGCAATCCGCTTAGCCGCTTGCACAGGAGCTTTCCTTCATTTGGTCGAACCTCTGGGATTTGATATGTCCGATACCAAGCTCAAGCGCGCAGGCTTGGATTACCACGACCTCGCACACGTTAAAGTCCACCACACCTTCGACGAGGCGCTTGCAGAGGTTCCTGGAAGAATCTGGGCTTTCACCGGACACGCATCGCGCCACTACAGCGACATCACCTACGCCGATGGCGATGGGCTTCTTTTTGGTCGAGAATCCGTCGGTTTACCTGATTGGGCAATGTCTCACCCTCGAGTCAGCGAGTGCGTGCGCATCCAGATGCGTGAAGGTATTCGCTCTCTCAACCTTGCAAATTCCGCTTCCATCGCCCTATACGAGGCCTGGCGTCAGCTTGGCTTCCCCGATGGAGTTTAGTGTTTCGCCCCTGAGATTTTTGACGAGCGTAAGCTCAATCCCGGACGCTCAACTTGCTCAGCAAGTTCAACGATCCTGCGCGGATTCGATAGCCACATCCAGATAGCGCCGATGAGTGCAACAGCAAGCGGAAGGTAGGAGTAGTCACTCCCAAACGAATTCCATGCATTTCTCACCAGAGCAAACCGCGACAGATGATTCTGCGCTAGCCCGCAGACAAGCGGCCCGATAAGTCCTAAAGTGATCATGCACCAGCCAAGGATGCGCATGCGCCGCCCATTATGTGTCAGAGCAATGGCGGCAATTACGTAAATTAGACCGATAAAAATGGCGGTGAAGCGTACCCACAGTGGCACATCGCGACGATGATACGCATCAACAACGGCCAAGATAGTAACAGTAAGACTGAACAACCAGTACAGAGCGATGACAAGTCGACCAGAGCCGCGTGAGGGTGGCCGGTTATCTTGAGACTGCTCGTGTGCTGCTTCGCTCACATCTCCTCCTTCGTTTAGTGCCATAGTAGTTGTTTTTCCTGAGAAAGCTTGCCAATTTCGACTGCACAACATGTGGGCTGTCTAACCGATTGAGCAGCTATTTTCTCGCGGACAAATACAGTCACTAGTGGAAGAATAGGACCTAAGTCGGACATTGAAGGTCCGTTCTCTTCGCTATCAAGGAGTGGAACACGTGAGCGAGTCTGTATACGACCTCGTCATCCTCGGCGCAGGGTCAGGCGGCTATGCTGCAGCTTTGCGCGCCTCCCAATTGGGATTGAAAGTCGCCCTTATCGAAGGTGACAAGGTTGGTGGAACCTGCCTCCACCGTGGCTGCATCCCTACAAAGGCATATTTACACGCAGCAGAGACTGCTGATGCGATTCGCGAGTCGGACACCTTCGGAGTCCAGGCAACTTTGCAGGGAATCGATATGGCCAAGGTTGGTCAGTATCGTGATTCCATCATCAACAAGCTTTTCCGAGGCGTTCAAGGGCTGCTTTCTTCGCGCGGAGTTGACGTGATCGAGGGCTGGGGCGCCTTGCCTCCCCTGACACCATCGAAGTCAATGGCCGCCGCATCGTCGGCCGGAACATCATTTTGGCAACAGGCTCGTACTCGCGCTCAATTCCTGGACTCGATATCAGTGGCCGTATCATCACATCGGACCAAGCGCTCCAAATGGAGTGGGTCCCGCAGCGCGCAGTTGTTCTTGGCGGCGGCGTCATTGGCCCTAGAGTTTGCTTCCGTCTGGCGTTCCTTCGGAGCGGAAGTCACAATCATCGAGGCGCTCCCCCACCTTGCAAATAACGAAGACGAGGCAGTTTCCAAGCACCTCGAGCGTTCATTCCGCAAGCGTGGCATTGCTTTCCACACCAATACCCGTTTCGCCAGCGCAACACAGGACGACTCCGGTGTTCACGTCGCAACAGAAGATGGCAAGACCTTCGATGCCGATGTTCTCCCTGGTTGCAGTCGGACGCGGCCCTGTCACCGAAGGTTTGGGCTACGAAGAAGCCGGTATCAAGATGGAGCGCGGCTTTGTTCTCACCAATGAGCGACTGCACACCGGTGTGGGCAACATCTACGCAGTCGGAGACATCGTTCCGGGACTTCAACTTGCACACCGCGGCTTCCTGCAGGGCATCTTCGTGGCGGAAGAAATCGCCGGTCTCTCCCCCACGATGATGGACGAATCTGGAATTCCACGAGTAACCTTCTGCGAACCCGAAATCGCCTCTGTTGGCCTGACTGAGAAGCAGGCACGCGAGAAGTACGGCGACAAGGTGCACACGGTCGAATACAACCTTGCGGGCAACGGAAAGTCTAATATCCTTGGAGCAACGGGCTTCATTAAGCTCGTTTCCGTGGAAGATGGACCCATCGTCGGCTTCCACGGCATCGGCGCACGTATTGGTGAGCAGGTCGGAGAAGGCGAACTCATGGTCAACTGGGAAGCCTACCCCGAAGACCTCGCAGCACTGATCCATGCCCACCCGACGCAAAACGAAGCTATTGGCGAAGCAGCGATGGCTCTTGCCGGCAAACCGCTCCACGCACACAACTAACCTGCCACCGACAAGGAGATTGAACATGGCAACCGCAGTGATCATGCCCGCTTTGGGTGAGTCGGTAACAGAAGGCACCGTCACCACCTGGCTGAAATCCGTGGGCGATACCGTCGCACTCGACGAGCCCTTGGTCGAGGTTTCCACAGATAAGGTGGACTCTGAAGTTCCCTCCCCAGCAGCGGGCGTTCTTCTGCAGATTCTCGTCGCAGAAGATGAGACCGTTGAGGTCGGCACACAGCTGGCCGTTATCGGAGATCCTTCCGAGGCCCCTCAAGATGGCCCCGCGCCAACACAAGAAAGCGCTCCCTGAGCCCGCCGCTTCCGCTCCCATCGATGCACCTGTTTCGGCTCCCGCCCGGCTGCCTCGTCGCCAGTCGCTGGAACCGAGGTACTTATGCCGGCATTGGGTGAGTCCGTCACCGAAGGCACTGTCACCACTTGGCTGAAGTCCGTCGGCGATGCCGTTGAAATCGATGAGCCTCTAGTTGAAGTGTCGACCGACAAGGTGGACTCAGAGGTTCCCTCCCCCGCAGCCGGCTTCTTGGCAGAGATCCGTGTAGCCGAAGACGATACCGTCGAGGTCGGCACCGTCCTGGCTGTTATTTCTGCTCAGGCTCCAACGACTGCTGCTACACCCGCTCAGCCGGCAGCTCCGGCAGCCCCCGCGCCGGCACCGGTTGCGGCTACCGTTTCTGCCCCGACAGCTCCCGCAGCACCTGCACCTGTCGCGCTTACGCCGAGCGCCCCTGCCCCGGTCAGCCCATTCCCGACTGCGGCCTCGTTGGCTGAAACCGCAGCAAAGGGTGAGCTAGCCACCCCCGTACCGGCTGAAGTGACAGCTACCGGCTATGTCACGCCCATCGTGCGCAAGCTTGCTCGTGAAGCAGGTATCGACCTTGCCGAGATCACAGGCAGCGGTATTGGCGGAAGGATCCGCCGCGAGGATGTCGAGGCCGCAATCAAGGCACGCGCGGCAGTGCAAGCTCCTGCAGCTCCTGCAGCGAGTGCAGCACCTCAGACTGCCGTAGCAGCAGCCCCTGGCGACAATGTCTTCTCCGGCCGCGAAGCTTCACCGCTGCGTGGAACAACAGAAAAGATGTCTCGCTTGCGTCAAACCATTGCTCGCCGCATGGTCGAGTCACTGAGCACCGCCGCACAGCTGACAACGGTCATTGAAGTTGATGTCACCAAGATCGCCGCTCTGCGTGCGCGCGCAAAGGACGCATTTGTTCAGCGCGAGAACACCAAGCTGACTTTCCTCCCCTTCTTCGTCAAGGCTGCGACCGAAGCGCTGCGCTTCCACCCCAAGCTCAACGCAACGATTAATGACAAGGAAGTAACGTACTTCGATCACGAGAACATTGGCATCGCGGTAGATACGGAGCGTGGCCTGCTGGTCCCGGTCATCAAGAAGGCCCAGGAAATGTCAATCGCCGACGTTTCGCGTTCAATCAACGATCTTGCTGCACGCACACGTTCGGCAACGATCGGTGCTGATGAGCTTTCGGGTTCGACCTTCACCGTCACGAACACTGGTTCAGGTGGCGCGCTTTTCGATACGCCAGTGCTCAACATGCCGGAAACGGCGATCATGGGTGTTGGAACTATTGTGAAGCGCCCCGTTGTAGTTAAGGATGCACTCGGCAACGATTCGATCGCGATCCGTTCAATGGTTTATCTCTCATTGTCCTACGATCACCGTCTGATTGACGGCGCAGACGCATCCCGTTTCCTCATGGATGTGAAGCGCCGACTTGAAGAAGCTGCATTCGAGTCAGAACTCGGCCTGTAGACTTCACTGATCTAATTACTGTGGTGGGCAAGCTTGTGCTTGCCCACCACTTTTATTTCGCAGCGTCAGAAACGATGTCCGCATCTAGCGATCAACGTCCAAACATGAGAAACTGTCAACCGGTATGCGATGTTGCGTCGCCTCGTGGTGCGCTCGGTATCAATGCTCATCAGTATCGATAGAAAAGCTTGAACATGTTTAAAAATCTTTTCAAGAAAACCGATTCTAAGCGTCGTCGTGTTGGTGTCGCCGCCGCTGTTGGCGCTTTAGCCGGCGTCTTCTCGGCAATCGTCAAGTTCGGCTGGGAAGTTCCCTTCCCACCACGCACTCCTGAGCGTAATGCCACCAATCCTCCTCAGATGCTGCTGCAGCAGCTTGGAATGACCTCGGATCAGGTACACACGACGGTCAGCTTCAATGGCAACGATAACCTGCCGATCTATTCCTTCATCATTCACTTCTCTTTTGCAATTGTCTTCGCCCTCTTCTACTGCATCGTTGCTGAGTATTTCCCCGGAATTAAGCTCTGGCAGGGTGCAGCATTCGGTCTCTTGGTATGGATCGGCTTCCACTTGATTCTCATGCCACTGATGGGTACCGTCCCCTCCCCTTCCCCTGGGTTGAAGGTGGACAAAGTTGGGCCGAACACTTCTCAGAGGCACTGGGCCACGTCGTATGGTTGTGGTCGATTGAAATCGTCCGTCGCGATATTCGTAATCGCATCACACACGAGCCTGATGCAGAGGTTCCGCTGGCCGCAGCAACCCGCTGATCATGACACTTTAGGGGGTGTGAAGCTCACCATGAGCTTCACACCCCCTTTATATATTCCTTTGAGGGAGAAAAACCCGCTAACATTGGAGCTGTTATGAGCGAGAAAGTACACCTCAGAAGAAGCGGCGTTTTTATCACAACTTGATGGACGCCTTCCGAATTTGTCAACGAACCTACCCTTGGGTCGGGTGGCTCATGGCCGGCGTTGTTGTGATTGCAACCGCATTGGGCGTTCTTGCAGCCGCATTGACGCACTCGGGCTGGTTCTCGCTCACGTTCCTAGGCTTCTTAATCGGCGTTCTCATTGCGACATTCATTCTGTCTAACCTGACAGACCGCGCGACCTACGCACAGGTGGAAGGACGCGTTGGCCAGGTATACGTCGCCATTAGCCGCATCCGCAACGGTTGGATTGTCAATGAGCAACCGATTGCCGCCAATGCCGAACAAGACCTTGTCTGGCGCCTCGTCGGACGCCCCGGAATTGTTCTTATCTCAGAAGGCCCAAGCTCTCGCGTTCGCTCCCTTCTCGAACAAGAACGTAAGAAGGCACAGCGCATTATGCGCAATGTCGAGATCACGACAATTCAGGTAGGTACCGGCAAAGGCCAAGTGCGCCTTGCCAATCTGCTTCGCGAACTTCGCAAACTCAAGAAGAACCTGACGCGCGATGAAGTGCCATTGGTGAACCAACGCCTGAGCGCCCTTGACAGACGTTCGGCACCAATTCCCTAAGGGAATTGATCCCGCTCGAGCTCGTCCGAATCGACGCGCATTGAGAGGACGTTAAATCACACTCAGGCTTGCAGACCACCGGTTTGCAAGCCTGAGCTCTTTTGTTGACGATGTCACCCCAACCAAATGGTCTTCCAACGCTTCAATCTCTTCCCACATATGACTGCGCTTGAGAACGTCATGGAAGGCCCGATCCACGTCTTGGGCCGACCCCGGAATGAGGTAAGAGAAGAAGCACAAGAATATTTGGAATTAGTCGGCTTGGGAGATCGACTCAACCATTATCCTTCTCAGCTCTCAGGTGGCCAGCAACAACGCGTGGCAATTGCTCGCGCGCTCGCGATGAAACCGGAACTCATGCTCTTCGATGAGCCAACTTCAGCCCTCGACCCCGAACTAGTTGGCGAGGTACTGACAGTCATGCAAAAATCTCGCGCAGGCGGGAATGACGATGATCGTTGTGACGCACGAAGTCGGTTTCGCACGTGAGGTCGCTGATCACGTGGTCTTTATGGATAGAGGGGTAATTGTTAGTCCTCAAAACCCTCGTACACGCGAGTTCTTCTCCAAAGTCCTCTAAGCACTAGACTTAACACTCATACTATTTCGGAGGTCAAGTCCAGCAAGCCTAGGCCTCCGGAACATCGATTGCGTACAAGCGCGATTGACCGACGACTCTAAAGCCAAGATATTCAAAGACGGAAAGCATCGCTGAGCCTTCTGCCTGTGCGATTCCAGTGGCAATATGTGCCATACCGTCCTGCGCCTGAGCAGACATCGAAGTCGCGACGAGCGCATCAAGGACGCGACCCGTCCTCCACTCATCTCCTACACCGATCTGATCGATGTAGCCTTCTTTCCAACCAAGTGCAGCCCAATCTTGCTCGTACTTTGACGATAAGACGAAACCCGCGATACGGGGGCGATCGGAGCGTCGGTCGACAGCAATGAAGGACCACTCTGGCACGAAGGAGCTTCGTCCCATGGTCCATTGTTCTTCAGTCATCGCTGTCCTGCCCTGTTGCTGGGCTATGGAGTTTGCAGCCTGACGTAGTTCCTCATCCCACTGGGGGCTCCATTGTTCGATGGAAATATAGGAACCGAGCGAAGGAATAGCAGGCAGAGGACGCAGTTTTGCTCGCAGGTCGTAGTAGGTGCGTTCCCAATGGAAGCCTTGAGATTTCAAGGCACCTTCAAGGTCGTCTTGCCAGTTTTCAACATAGCTAACGATTGCGCGGCTACCGTTGCCTTTATAGCGTTCAAGCATCGCCTGCGCTGAAAGGATTTGCCAGTCGACTAAGGCACGTCCGAGCCCGATACGACGAAAGTCAGGATCGACGCCTCCTTGGCATAGACATTCAATGCGTGCAGAGGCGCGCAATCGTGTCTGGGCGAAGGCTACCATGCGTCCCGAAGCCATACCTTTCGTTGCTATACCGACGATTCCTCTCCATTGAGTGGGCAAAGAAAGCATTTCAGCAACTTCAGCTAATGCTGTGCGATACGGCGGATTATCACGCGCCTCCATGCGCGCAATTAGCGCACCGAGTGCGTGAAGATCATCCTCTATGAGAACACGCCACGTAATACCGTGATGTTCCGGAGGAAAGGGCGGGATGCTGTCCTCATTTCCTGCGAGTTGAAATGAAACCATTCATTACCGTACTTCTACTGATCGATACTGTAAAAAACGCGGGTGCGATCATTAACAAATCCAAGATGTTCATAAACAGATTGAGCATGCGTTGGACTCTTTAAATCTGCATCAATACCTATCCTGCTCATTCCATCATGAGCAGCGGCGCGAGTTGAAGCAGAAATTAATGCCGAGGCGATACCTCTCCCCCGGTGATCGGCAGGCACACCGATAGTATTGATATAAGCCTCGAGGCGCCCGTGGGCAATCCAGCTTTCTGCAGACCGACCGGCCATGCAGTACCCACAGATCTGTCCCTCATCTGTAAGCGCAACGAAGGACCAGCGATCCTCATAGTCTTCAAGCGCACGATTCCACCAGAAATCTCGGGCTTCAGTCAGGGGGTGATCGCTGAATACTTCTGAGTGCACACGATGCAGTTGTGAAAATGAAACCTCACTCATCGGGCAAATCTTTATATTCTGAGGGACCGGAGCAAGATGCTCTGAACCTTCGAGATCTCGATACATAACTTGGAACATGTGCTTGGCGTAAAACCCCTGCAGCAATGTAGAGACGCCGACGGTCCGTCATGTGCCCATCGACCCAGTTGGCGATTGAAGCCTGCAGAGTAGATTCTGCGCCGAAGTATTCGACGAGCATCTGGCGCGCGCGGCCGTCTTGCCAGTGAAGAAGAGAGCGCCCGACTCCACGGCCTCGCCACAGAGGATGAATGACGGCGTTGACGATGGCAACCGCGGCCTCGGTAACCCCGGTCAAAAACTTTCACGCTCCCAAGAGCAACAATGCCATGATCCTGGGCGATTCCCACGATCACCTCGAGAGGGGAAGCCGTACGGTGCCCTAATGCCAGGTCCGCAATCTCCTGCGAGGCTGTCCGGAAGATCGCATCATCTTCTTTCTCAACTTCGCGGATCAAATCGGCGACTGCACCCTAGATCCGATGGGATCAAAGGCCGCCACCGCAAACCAAGATGAGAACCTGGAAAAGAGACTACCTCGGGCGGCTTTAAACGCTCCGCAAGTCCATTCATAGGAAATATTCTACGGGAAAGCGGGTCCTCAGTCCTAGTTAATATCTATGCGCAGCGCCTAGGCATCAATACGGTCACGATCGATGCCCGCAGCCTCTTCGACAATGAAATCACGTCGAGGACCAACAACTTGCCCCATGAGAAGTTCAAAGACATCTTCGGCGCGACGAAGAGCTTCCTCATCTTTAAGTGTGATGCGCCTAAGTGAACGATGCGCGCGGTCCATTGTCGTTTCCGCCAACTGATCGGCGTCCATCTCACCAAGGCCCTTGTAGCGTTGGATTGGCTCTTTCCAGCTGCGGCCCGCTTTTCGCAGGGCAGCAAGCTGGCGATGGAGTTCTTCCTCGGAATAGGTATAGATGAACTCCCGTCCTTTTCGCCCCTTTCCAGCGACTTCAATCCGGTGCAGAGGGGGAACAGCCGCATAGACTCGTCCCGCTTCAACCATCGGACGCATGTAGCGGAAGAAGAGTGTCAGGAGAAGCGTGCGAATATGTGCTCCATCAACGTCCGCATCAGTCATCAAAATGACTTTGCCGTAGCGCGCCTGTTCAAGATCGAAGGTACGTCCAGAACCGGCGCCAATCACCTGAATAATATTCGCGCACTCGGCATTAGCGAGCATATCGGCAGTCGAGGCTTTCTGGACATTGAGGATTTTCCCTCGAATCGGGAAAAGCGCCTGGTACTGCGAATTACGCGCTGCCTTTGCGGTTCCGAGCGCTGAGTCGCCCTCGACGATAAAGAGTTCGGTCTGTTCGACATCTTCGGCTCGGCAATCCGCAAGTTTTGCAGGAAGAGAAGAAGTCTCCAAAGCATTTTTGCGACGGGAGATTTCTTTGTGAATACGCGCGGAGACACGCGCTTTCATTTCTCCAACGACTTTGTCCAAAAGAGCACTGGTTTGCTGCTTATCGTCGCGCTTGGACGAAGCAAACTTCGCCTCGAGCCAATCGCCGACCACGCGCGCAACGACTGAACGAATCTGGGGAGTCCCCAGAATTTCCTTTGTTTGCCCCTCAAACTGAGGTTCAGGGAAACGAACAGTAACAACCGCGGTAAGACCAGCTAACACGTCATCTTTCTCAGGACGACCGTCCTTAGCCGAAACTTTCAGTTTGCGTGCATTCTTATCGACCTGGGCGCGAAGTACCTTCAAAACGGCTTGTTCAAAGCCCGCAACGTGGGTTCCGCCCTTAGGGGTTGCGATGATATTAACGAAGGATTGGAGCTGTGCCTCGTAGCCGATTCCCCATCGCAACGCACAGTCAACTTCACATGTGCGTTCGGTTTCGACGGCCTTCAAATGACCGCTCTCAGAATCCAAAGCTTGCACCGTTTCCGTAAAGGTGCCTTCACCTTGAATGTGCCAGGTATCCGTCACGGGGCCATCGGTTGCGAGCCAATCAACGAAATCGACAACGCCTCCGTCGAAACGGAATGATTCGTGAATCGTTTCTTCACCGCGTTCATCGAAGCAATTGATCGTCAGACCAGGAACCAAGAACGCGGTTTGACGGGCACGGGCAAGAAGAGTGTCCCAAGTAAAGCCTTCATCCGAAGGGAAGATCTGATAGTCCGCCCAAAAACGAACTCTGGTGCCAGTCTTTTTCTTTGAGACTTTAGCGATTGTCTTCAGTCGAGACTCATCGGTAAAAGCTTGGAAGGAGAATTCGGAGTGCGCTGACGAGAATCATCGAATTCGCCGGGCTCTCCTCGCCTGAAACACATCTGCCAAGTTTTACCACCGCGGTCGACCTCGACGTCCATTCGAGCCGAAAGCGCATTCACAACAGAGGCACCGACACCGTGGAGGCCGCCCGAGGCAGCATAGGAGCCGTTTCCAAACTTTCCACCAGCATGAAGCTTGGTGAAGACGACTTCCACGCCCGAAAGGCCAACTCCGGGGACATCATCTACGGGAATACCACGACCATTATCAGCAACCGAAGCTGAGTGGTCAGGATGCAAGCGCACATCAATCGTGTCGCAGAATCCTTCCAAGGCCTCGTCGACCGCATTATCAATAATCTCCCACAGGCAGTGCATAAGCCCACGGTGGTCGGTCGAACCAATGTACATGCCGGGGCGTTTACGAACGGCCTCGAGTCCTTCAAGAACCGATAGATGCCGCGCGGAGTAGTCTGAGGCTTGGGTTTCACTCACCCAGACAGTGTACGAAGAGCATCTGCCAACTCAGGCGCTCACGCACCGAAATCGACAAATTGTGATACGTTCCCAGATTTTCGGCCATTGGCAGAAAAAAGACATTTTTCGCTTCTTGATCGTCTTTAACGTGGTCTTATAGATGCATGGATACCGTAACTACTGAGAATGCACGACAGACACTCCCCCCGATTTTGACCGCCCACGATCGTTGTGATCAGTGCGGAGCGCGCGCGTGGGTGCGGGTCACTCTTACTACGGGAACACTAAACTTCTGCGCACATCATGCTAATCAGCATCTCGATGCAATTGCCCCGAAGGCCCTTGACATTATTGATGAGCGCAATTACTTCACACAAGGATCCTGACTTTCTAGGGGCTATCCCCTATCATTGGAACGACAATCCCTTCCAAGGAGGAAATAAACATGGGTCTGTTTTCACGACCAAAGCCGGCCGAGGAGGCTCCGCTCACCCCACCGATCAGCCAGGAGCGCCTGATCGACCTCTTTAAAGAACGGGGGTGGCACTACTTCGTTGATTCCGATGGTGACCTTGGCGGCACATGGGACGACGACCAGTTCTACTTCATGCTCCGAGGCGAAAATAAGGAAATTCTTCACATTCAGTCCCTGTGGCACCTCTCGGTCCCCATGGACAAGCTCGAAGAAGCACGCGCTTTCATCCGCGAATGGCACCGCACGAAGCTGTGGCCGAAGGCGTACCACCGCATTAACGACGAAGGCGCAGTCCGCATCTTCTGCGAAAATTCAATCGATTGGGAACATGGCGCAACCGATGCACAGATCAACCAACAGGTTAGCTGTGCTCTTGGAACCGCTTCCGAGTTCTACCGTGAGCTGGGCACAGCTCTGGGACTGTGACACAAAGGAGACGTCAATATGGGTTGGTTCAGCAGCAGTGAATCTGGCGATTCCGTACGCCCCATTTCGAAAGAACGCATCGAGAAGATTTTCGATGGCCAGGGCTGGTACTACGGTCGCGATGATGACGACGACGTATGCGGCCGCTGGGACGGCGCACCGTTCTTCTTCCTCTTCATGGGACAGATGAATGAAATCCTGTCCGTGACTTCGCGCATGGCAGAAGAAGTTCCCATGGAACAAGAAGCAGAGCTCAACGGAGTTATCGAAGACTGGCACCGCGATCGTATCTGGCCGAAGGCCTTCTACGCTCCCACCGACGATGGCACCCTGCGCGTGATGACAGAGGTCAATGTCGATTACGAGCATGGAGCAACCGACGCCCAACTGCTTCAGCAGATCAACTGCTCGATTGCCACTCAGCTTTCTCTCTACGATCACATTCGTGAGACGCTGGGCATCGAAAAGGAAGAGGACGACTGATCGTCTTTTCCGCACGTAGCGATACTTAAGTGGCCGGGACCCTATCAGGTCCCGGCCACTTAAGTCTATAAACGACTCTGTCAGTCCAAGTAGTCGCGCAACACCTGTGAACGGGAGGGATGACGTAGTTTGGACATGGTCTTCGACTCAATCTGACGGATACGCTCACGCGTGACACCGTAAACCTTACCGATCTCGTCGAGAGTCTTCGGCTGGCCGTCTCCCAAGCCGAAACGCATAGAAACAACCCCTGCCTCACGCTCAGAAAGCGTATCGAGGACGCGGTGAAGTTGTTCCTGCAAAAGTGTGAAAGACACTGCGTCTGCGGGGACGATCGCTTCGGAGTCCTCAATCAGATCGCCGAATTCACTATCTCCGTCTTCACCCAAGGGAGTGTGCAAAGAAATAGGTTCGCGACCGTACTTCTGGACTTCGACGACCTTCTCCGGTGTCATATCCAGTTCCTTCGCCAGTTCTTCCGGCGTCGGTTCACGGCCAAGATCTTGAAGCATCTGACGCTGAACGCGCGCGAGCTTATTGATGACTTCAACCATGTGCACGGGAATACGAATGGTTCGCGCCTGGTCCGCCATGGCACGCGTAATTGCCTGGCGAATCCACCACGTAGCGTAGGTCGAGAACTTGTAGCCCTTCGTGTAGTCGAACTTCTCGACTGCACGAATCAGACCAAGATTGCCTTCCTGAATCAGATCCAAGAATTGCATACCGCGTCCGGTGTAACGCTTCGCAAGCGAAACCACAAGGCGCAGGTTGGCCTCGAGAAGGTGATTCTTTGCGTGCTGACCATCTTGCGCCAAAATATGCAGCTCACGGCGCTCGCGAGAGCTCTTTTCATTGGAGCTCGTCTTGAGGATTTCCTCAGCGTAGAGACCGGCTTCAATACGACGGGCAAGATCAACCTCTTGCTCGGCATTGAGCAGGGACACCTTACCGATTTGCTTGAGGTAGTCCTTCACAGGGTCGGCTGTCGCGCCAGCGACGGTAACCTGCTGGACTGGCTCATCTGTCTCATCCGAGTCAGAAACGACGAACCCGCCCTTCGAACGGAGCTCAGCAGCGCTCTGCGGCTTCGAATCTTGGTCATGTGCAGAAGACTCATCATCTTCAGAATCTTTGTCTTCTACGTCGTCATCGTCAGCTTCGATCTCGGGATCTTCCAGATCGTCGACATCGGGTTCAATGTCTTCGACTACTTCCAGATCAGCGTCTTCGGCGATATCGCCTTCAAGTTCCTCATCGTCTTGCGCGGGCACAACTTCTTGAGGAGTCTCGACCTCAGCTGCCTTCTTCCGCGTCCGCTTCGCGCGCTTGGGAGCTTCTTCCACAACATCCGGTTGCGCGTCCTTCGCCGCCTTCTTACGGGTCGCGCGAGGCTTCTTTTCCGCTTCAGGCTGCGCGGTTTCTTGCTCTTGAGCCTTCTTTGCGCTGCGACGCTTCTTGGGAGCGGTTTCCTCTGCTTGTGCAAGAGATTCTTCTTGTGCGGCTGTTGCCTTCTTAGTCGCACGACGCTTCTTGGAAGCTGATTCCTCCGGCTTTACGGAAGCATCGTCCTTTGCCGCCGTTGTCTTCCTAGCTTTCTTTGCTGTCGTCTTCTTTGGCGTCGCAGTCTCTTCCGTTTCTACAGACGCCGGTGCAGCCTGAGACGAGCGACGCGTACGAGTTGCCTTCTTCGACTGAGTGGGTTCAGTTTCAGTATCGCGAGCGCCGGTAGCGCGGGATGGAGACACTCGAATCCCTTTCATGGGTGGACAAAATTAGCCGCCAATCCACTGGACGGCGACATACTGCCTACAATTATAACCGCCCGCACTTAACACGCGCAGCTCGAAAGACGACGCAAAATACGCTTTTACACCGCCTGACCGTCAAAACGCCATGAAGACGTCATCACCGGGCACGGCGCATCAAGCAAAAATTTCTGTTGCAGTATTACCAATTGTTGTCCGCTGTGAACCGCCAGGTCGCAATCCGATAACAATCATGTCAGCCTCAAGAAGACGCGCGCATTCCAAGACTGTGTCAGACATTGACATGTCCCTCCGGCAACGCTTGACTTCAAAGGAAACTTCGCTTCCTCCTAAACGCTCCCACAAGTGAGCCTCTGCAGCACTCTCGTCTGAAAAGGTCCCACCGCTATCATGCGAAGCAACGACAATCATGAGAGACGTTCGCATCCACGATGCCACACGAACAGCTTCGTCCAAGGCAGCATCCGACTCGCGATTCCCGTAATAGCTCACAACAATTGCCACAATCATCCCCCTCACGTTTTCTCTCATGATAAACGTGAGCACTAAGTAGCGCGCGAATGTTCTATAGACTGGGCACATGAGCATTTTGAGCGAGCAACTACTCTCCTTAGGCCCTCGAATTGAGGAACGAAGCCACAGTATTTTGGCCGAGCTCGCCAACTCGATTGCCCCCTCTGAGCAAGTCACTCCCCTGCTAGAGATTTGCCATAAGAGCCTTGAGGAAGGCAAGCGTTTCCGTGCTTTCCTTGCTTTTGTTGGAGGCAGCCTCTTCACCCATACCCCCATCGAGACCTTACCTTTGGGTGATTTAGGCGCCTCGCTTGAGCTTTACCAGGCAAGCGCGCTCGTCCACGATGACATCATCGACCACGCCCCCCACGAGGCGCGGGAATCCCTCCGCACATGCGGCTTTTTCTTCGTACCATCGTTCGTCCCATTTCCGAGGCGATAGTGAAGATTTCGGAGTCAATTCCGCGATCCTTGCCGGAGATCTCCTCTTCTCTGCAGCTGAATCCGCGATGATTCGTCAGTGCGAGAACCTGTCTCATTTCCGCGATCCCGTCATGCAGCTCTACGCGCGCATGCACGCCGAGGTTGCAATTGGACAATTTCTCGATATTTCCGCCGAGCAGCGACCACTTGATATCAACGATTCCGAGGCAATTAATGCCTCAACCGCATTGACCATCGTTTCCCATAAAGCTGCCAACTACTCTGTTGTTATTCCAGCAACTTTGGGTGCCCTCGCTATGGGCGCTTCTCCTTTCGAAGCAGACGCTCTTGGCATGGTGTTGAACCCGTGGGGTCATGCCTTCCAACTTCGCGACGACGAATTAGGTGTCTTTGGAGATCCACAGATCACCGGCAAGGGAGCAGGCGATGATCTGCGCGAAGGAAAGAGGACATATCTGCTCGCGCTGACCTGGCAAAGCGCAAATGCTAGCGAACGCGAAAAACTCGCACGCGGCCTCGGCAATCCGGAGATGACTGCCAATCAACTCGACGAGCTACGCGATATCGTTGCTCGCAGGGGACGCAAACTGCACGAAGAAGTAATTTCGACCTTCGAAGCCCAAGGATTCTTAGCCCTCGAATCCAGTCGTTTCACTCCCGAGCAGCGCGATATCCTCTCTCAGGTGGCAGCGATGCTCATCAAACGCTCGAAGTAGCGCAAACAGTTGATCGCTGGCGCCGTTTAGAAAGCCAAAGCGGAAGCGATCCGATTCACTCGATGATGACGCCCACCCAAGAGCGCCTGCATCGGAGTTTCTCCGAGCTCATCATGCTCGGTGTACAGCCACTGCGCCGCCTCTTCAGGAGAAAAACCACCATCGGACAAGAGGGTGAGTGTGCCCGGAAGGTTATAGAGCGGCTCATAGCCGTCTTTGCCTTTGATCAGAATTTCCTGGGGGACGCCGGTTTCACCCGCATCGTTCGTGTACTGGAAAAGAATGTGGTCACGAATCAGTTGCTTCACACGGCGCGGTTCAATACCAAGCTTTCGAGCTACCTCATCGACGGAATACAGGGCAACAGTTTCACTCATAGCTTTATGATATCGCGCCCTTAGCTACCAGCGGTTCGCTACGGCGCGCGGGATATCGTGAGCGCATTCCCTGAAATCTCCAGTAAAAATCGCACTGATGACTTCTGAGACGGAATTTGAACCCGACAACCGCAGCGATGAACACATCGACGCTGACGGTCAAGACTCGTCTATGCCCGCCGATCCCTTGATCGGGTTACTGGTAGATGATCGATACCGGATTCAGGCACGCCTTGCCCGAGGCGGAATGGCGACTGTATATGTTGCCCATGATGAGCGCCTTGATCGACCTGTCGCACTGAAAGTCATGCATCCTCACTTAGCTGAATCCGCAGACTTTGTCGCTCGATTCCGACGCGAGGCTCGCGCGGCCGCGCGCATCGTGTCCCCCGGAGTTGTTTCCGTATTTGATCAAGGTGTCATCCACGGCCAAGGTTTCTTGGTGATGGAGCTCATCGATGGGACCAACCTTCGCGCCCTGCTACAGGCACAAGGCGCTTTCACGGTTTCACAATCGTTGCAGTACACACAAGACATCCTTGAGGCGTTGCGCGCCGCCCACCGTGTTGGTGTCATTCATCGGGATATCAAACCGGAAAAATGTTCTTGTTCCCAGTGAGGGTCCCGTCCGAGTGACCGATTTTGGTCTTGCACGCGCGGCATCCGAAGTCTCGATGTCCACTACTGGCTCGATGCTCGGAACGGTTGCCTACATGGCTCCCCGAAATTGCGACAAGTGGTGTCTGCGACGCGCGAACCGACATTTATGCCGTGGGCATCATGCTCTACGAAATGCTCACCGGCGCGGTTCCGTGGCAAGGCGAAACAGCCATGCAAATGGCCTATCACCATGTCAACGACTCCATTCCTCTCCCCTCAGAATTTGAACCCTGGATCCCTCGTGAGCTCGACGATCTTGTCGCAGCTCTTGCTGCGAAGGACCCCGAAGATCGTCCTTTGGACGCTCAAGAAGCTCTAGATCTTTTACTACGCGCACGAGCATCCATCCCTGCTGAAATTGCCGGTAAACGCGCTGAAATTGAAGCCGTGGAAGAGGACGATGAGCATAAGACAGCTGCGCTGGGCCTTGTCGAACTCACTGCTCCCCTGCCCGCACAAAAGCTTCCTGCGACGTCTCAGGCAATCGTCCATGTCTCCGGTGGGGTGACGCAGGTAACTCCGCGAAAGACGCGCCGTACCCGATTTGGCAAACTTGTTGCACTGATCGTTTCGCTCCTCATCGTCGGCGTCGTCGGTGGATTGTGGTGGTGGCACGAATACGGACCGGGTTCATATATCACCATGCCGGTCACCGATGGCCGCCCGGTTACCGATGTGGAGAATGATCTAAGCACGCTTCACCTCAAGTTCCAAGAGCGCGAGGACTTCTCCGATACTGTCCAAACAGGAATCGTCATCTCAACGACTCCAGGCAGCCAAGACAGAGTCCACAAGCGTGCTGAGGTCCTTGTCGTCGTGTCAAAGGGCGTCGATATGCGAACTACGCCGAACCTGAAGGGAATGGCAACCGACGCTGCGAAGAATGCCCTGACGACCAGCGGTCTTGCCGTTGGAAATGTGACTGAGGACTGGTCAGAAGACGTCGAAAAGGGCAAGGTTATTTCACAATCAGTTGAGCCTGGTTCCTCGATTCGCCACGATACGAACGTTGACTTTGTTGTCTCGAAGGGACGCGAACCCCTGAGCGTGCCGGCTCTTGACGGTAAGAGTGCCGACGAAGTTCGACAGACCTTAGAATCGATGGGCTTGGTTCCTCAAGCGACGGAAGCTTTCTCATCGACGGTCGCCCAAGGAACGGTTATTTCACAAGAAACTGCCGCCGGGACAACACTCCACCGTGGGGACAAAGTGCAATACACGGTCTCCAAGGGGCCCGAAACCGTCGAGGTGCCGACCGTTCAAGGTCTGCAAGAGAGCCAAGCACGTTCGGCTCTCGAGGCAGCTGGCCTGCAGGTACGCGTTGAACGATTCATGGGTGGCCTATTTGGAACCGTGCGTTCCTCAAACCCCGCTGCTGGAACGGTCGTTCCTCGTGGTACTACCGTGACCTTGACGATCGTCTAAAAGAGCATTACCACTAGTTTGGGGAGAGGAACCAACGGTTCCTCTCCCCAAACTCTATGCTAAGTGCAAACCGCTCAGATCAACGAGCCTCACTCTTTCTTCAAATACTCAGCGACTTGGAAAGCCATCTCTAAGGACTGCTGGTGATTCAGACGCGGATCGACCAAGGTTTCGTAGCGATCACGAAGAGCTTCTTCATCAAGCTGCTCAGATCCGCCCAATACCTCGGTGACATCATCGCCGGTGAGCTCAATGTGAATACCACCAGGAACCGTCCCGACCTGGCGATGAGCTTCGAAGAAGCCAGTCACTTCGTCCATGATGGTTTCAAAACGACGAGTCTTGTATCCGGTAGACGAGGTAATCGTATTCCCGTGCATCGGGTCAGTCACCCAGGTCACTGGACGACCATCAGCTAATTGCGCCTCGAGCAGGGGCGGAAGAACATCGCGAATCTTATCCGCGCCCATTCGGGTAATGAAGGTCAGTCGCCCTTCCTCCCCTTCAGGGTTAAGACGATCAATCAGACGACACATGTCTTCTTTACTCGTCGACGGCCCAAGCTTCACACCGATCGGGTTGCGCACGTGAGAGAGTAACTCAACATGTGCGTCGTCCGCTCCGCGCGTGCGTTCACCGATCCACAGGAAATGTCCCGAGGTGTTGTAAGAGTCCCCTGTTCGCGAATCGATACGAGTCATCGCCGATTCGTATTCAGAAGCAGAGCCTCGTGCGAGGAGAAGAGATCGACGCTGCGCATCTGGGCTGCAGAACCTGCACCAGCGGCCTCGAGGAACTTAACAGCCCGGTGAATCTCCTCAGCAAGAGACTCATAGCGCGCATACGCCGGATTGGCGGTGAAACCTCTGTTCCAGTGGTGTACCAGTCGCAAATCAGCGTAACCGCCACGCGTAAATGCACGAATCAGGTTGAGTGTCGAGGCGGCATGATGATAGAGGTCAAGCAAACGCGAAGGATCTGGAACGCGCGATGACGGCGTAAATTCGAAGGAGTTCACCGCGTCACCCCGATATGAAGGAAGGGTTACCCCATCCCGTGTTTCCATATCGGCCGAACGCGGTTTTGCGTATTGCCCTGCAATTCGACCGATCTTGATCACAGGCAGTGAGGCACCGTAGGTCAGGACAACCGCCATCTGCAAAAGGGTTTGGATCTTCAAACGCAGGTGGTCGGCAGTGGCCTCGGCAAAGGTTTCGGCGCAGTCACCGCCGGTGAGCACAAAAGCTTCACCGCGCGAGGCCGCACCCAATCCAGCTCGCAAATCATCTACTTCACCAGCGAAAACCAGAGGCGGCTGGCGACGAAGCTCAGCAAGAACTGAGCTAAGCGCATCCGTATCAGGATAGGTGGGCTGTTGAAGCGCACGTCGAAGACGCCATGCTTCCCAGGGCGCAGCATCCTGGTTAGCCGTGGGAGCAAAGAGGTCAGGTGCGCCGGGGCGCAGCGAAAAATCGCCACGCCCCGGATGAGTAGAGAAATTCATGGTCACTGTGCCGGAGCCAAGGGCTGACCGAGTTCAGCGAGCAGAGAGGTAAACCACGGCTGAGTAATATCGAAGGGCTTGCCGCCGGCAATACGCGGGAATGCGATGGCAGCGAGCTCGTCACCATTCTCTTCATCTTGGCCGATAACGCCGCTCTCGCCGCGCAGCGCACATTCAACTGCCAGATCGCACATCTGCTTGATCAAAGCGAGATCTTCTTCGTGAGCCGCAGCTGCACGAGAGTAGTAACCCGACTTCTGAACCATGACCTTTTCGGCACCGATAAGGGCCGCAAACTTACGAGCGAACCACTGACCGGGGTTGATGGTATCAAGCTTGACGTGGCCGAAGGGATCGCGCTGAACCTCTTCGCCATTGGCTTCCATCTCGGCAATAATTTCGGGCAGTCCAGCACCCTCGGAGAGGAAGATGTTGACGTTACCCTGCTCGTCCATGATTGCCTTCAGGCGTGCAGCTTCTCCGGCAATATCCAGTGCCGCCTCGGGAACGTAGACGCCGTGAACATCCCAGCGCTCGCGGGTGAGTCCCAGCGAAGGTGCCCAGCGCTTCGTCTGGAGCAGCTCATGGTAGCGACGTGCGGTTTCTGCGGTCAGGTAACCACAGTTACGACCCATGCACTCATGGACGATGAGCATACGGGGGTTCGAACGGTGCTCGCCGATCACGTTGAATGCGAAGCGTGCGCCCTCGTCTGCTGCGGTCCACGCACCCAGGGACTGACGGATCGGAATCACATCATTATCGATGGTCTTGGGCAGACCAACAACGGTCAGTTCGTAGTTGTGCTCGTGCAGGTAGGCAGCGAGGTCTGCGGCGGTCGTGTTCGTGTCATCGCCGCCAATGGTGTGCAGGACATCGACGCCATCCTTGCGCAGCTGCTCGGCAGCGAAAGCAAGCGGATCGACGCCTTCTTCAACGAGGCCGCGCGCCACAAGGTTCTTCGCGTTGGTCAGCTTGACGCGAGAGTTACCGATCGAAGAACCGCCGAACTCACGCAGAACCGCTGCGTCACGACGTCCTTCTTCATCAACGACAACGTAGTTGCCGGTGAGCAGGCCATGGTAGCCATACTGGTAAAGAATGATCTCAACTTCGGGAGCGACCTGGGTGTAGCGCTCAATGAGATCACCAACAGCGGCCGAAAGACAAGGGGCAAAGCCGCCAGCGGTCAAGAGGGCAACACGACGAACCGTCATGGGTAAACCTTTCAGTCTTCTTCGCGCACATCAAACGACCTGCGCCACGTACTTATCTTATCGAGTGCGGGATTACTTCGCTTTATCGGTCCACGAGGGATGACAAGCACACAACTCCGGTTTTACTTTAGTTTTCTTCCTCGTGAAGTTCTTCCTCTGTTGGAGTGGGAACTTCGACGTCAGGGGCAACTCGTCCGCCGGGTGCAGTCTTTCCATTCGAAGGCACAGGGTCCGTCGAAAGCGCCTTCTGCAGCAAGCTGGGCTTTAACATCCGCGGCGTACAAGTCGACGTATTCCTGTCCGGATAAAAAGCATGAGGTTGTACATGATTTCATCGGTGATGGCTCGTAGGACAAAGCGATCACGGTCCAAGCCCTTGTAACGGCTGAAGTCAAGGGGTTCGCCGATCACCATACCGATATTGGTTCGCGAAGGAATCTTCTGCCCGATCGGCTGAGCCGCGTGTGTTCCAATCATCGCAACGGGGATAACGGGAGCTCCGGAAAGCAGCGCCAATCGCGCAACACCGGTCTTCCCACGGTACAGACGACCATCGGGACTACGAGTCCCTTCGGGGTAGATTCCAAAAAGTTCACCTTCGCCGAGGCGCTTGAGGCCAGCTTTCAATGCGGCTTCAGACGCGCGACCACCACTGCGATCGACAGGAATAGTGCCGACGGCGCGCATGAATTCCTTCGTTGCCCATCCCTTGATCCCGGTTCCGGTGAAGTAGTCGGCTTTGCCCATAAAGACAACCTCACGGTCAATCATCATGGGAAGAAAAACTGAGTCCCACACGGCATTATGGTTCGATGCCAAGATCGCGGGACCTGTTTCAGGGATGTTCTCTTTCCCTCGAATCCAGGGCCGGTAAGCAGCTTTGAGAATCGGAGTGCCCGTCAGCTTTAAGGCTTTATACAGACCCATGTTTCCTCCACCGGTGTCAACCGCTAGCATCGTCGTTATGGTCAATGGTTCTACTGTACAGCCCGAGCCTACTTTTTCCGCAATGGTTCCACGATGGTTGGACTCTGCTTGGCTCGTTGTCGACCTTGAAACGACGGGGCTAGGTGCAAAAGGATTCGATTATCGAAATCGGGGCCGTGATCTATGAAGAGAAGCAGGTTATTGATAGTTTTTCTGCTCTTGTCAATCCTCATCGTCCTCTCCCGTCCTTTATCACTTCTTTGACGGGGCTCAACGATGAGCTCCTCGCACAAGCTCAGGATCTCAGTGCAGTGTTCCCGCGTTTTAGTAGCTGGCTTGAAGGCGCGCATCAGCACCGGAAGCTCGCAGGCCTCATTGCCCATAATGTCGCTTTTGATTGGGGTTTTCTGGCCCGCGCCCAGCAGCAGTGCAACTGTTGTCTTCCACCACTTCCCCCTATGACACTTTGTCTTTAGCTCGCTATGCTTTGCCGAGACCAGCAGTTGATAACCATCGATTAACAACCTTGCGCGAGCACTTTGAATTGGGCGGCAGCCAGCATCGTGCCCTTGATGACGCTTTGGCCACAGGGCTTCTGTTCTACGAGTTGTGCGAACTCATTGATCAGCAGGGAAAACACCCGCTGGAACTCGCCTCTCCGGCCTATCCCCTAGTGTCTTCAGACGCACCCAGTTCTTGAGCGTTCAGCGGCGAGCACGCAACAATTCGGCAAGATTTTTCTTGCAGTTCCTGGGGATCAAGAGGTGCGCTCACAATGCGACTAGCACCCTGCCCAGGTCGCGAGCCATTGATCCTGCGGACGCGCGGTGAGCATGAGGATCGGTGGAAGGTTCTCACGGGTATTCGCCAGTTCTTTGGCGACCGACATACCGCCTTCTTTTTGCGTCTCTCCATCAAGCACGAGGACGGCGATATCGTGGGAATCGACAAGTTCAAATACACCAAAAGCGGTAGCAGCCTCAAGCCATTCAATGGGAGCAGTATCTTTCGAGGCCTTGAATCCGACGCCCGTGATCACTGCCTGGCGAGTGGACGAATTATCACTGAATACCAAGACCTTCACGGGCGTTTCACTCACGATGCGCTCCTCAACGCTAAGAAATCGTTACTCAGGGTATTCTAACCACTTTTGAATGCGGAAGTGGGGAGTTGGTTTTCCAACTCCCCACTCGCGTTCTCTTCAGGCGATAGTCAGCCATTGCCGCGGAATTTACTTCGCGGGAATCACCGCAACGATATCCACGACAACTGCCTGAGAAGCCGCGCCTTGAGCTGTGTTTCCTGCACCAACAAGAAGTACACGTGAACCAGCGGTGAAGTCGACGAGCTGATTCCCCTGTGCCACAGTCGTTACTTGAGCGCCAGCCTCGCTCCAGCTGGATTGGGTCTTGCTATCAGCACCGAAAGTGGTACCGACTGCCTGGTATACGACGGTCGAGCCGATAGTGACTTTCTCACCCTTGCCTTCCGCGATGACGATCTTGGCGTCTTCAGTGGGGGCACTTTCACCGAAAGTGATCTTCGGTTCGCTTCCCAAGTCACCGGTCACGGTAATTCCTGCGGGAAGTTCGTTTCCAGTAGGTGTTGCCTTGGTCAATGCCGAAGTGTCTGAGGGGTTAACGGTACCCAAGATATCGACGACGAAGACCAAATCAGCGTTTGCCGGAATGGACGAGCCTGCGCCTTTAGCTCCATATCCCCACTTTGATGGAATAACGAGCTCAACGCGGTCACCGACATGTGCTTCAGCCAGACCGTACTTCCAACCTGGAATAACCTGATTCAGGCTGAAGGCAATCGGGGTGCGCCCATCAGCGAAGGAAGAGTCAAAGACCGTGCCATCTTTGAAAAGGACGCCCGCATAGTTAACCTGGACGATGTCATCGAGGCCGACAGTTGCTCCATCACCCTGATGCAGGGTTTTCACCAGAACCGTGTCGCCGGCCGATCCTGATCCAGCCCTTAATTTCCGGTTTTTCACCGAATCCTCCGGTAACCTCCGGGAAATTTCCCTGACCGGAGCGATCGACCTTCGGCTGATCTGCTGATGATGAAGCCGAGGAAGACGCGCTAGTTGAGGCACTTGCCGAGGCCGATTGGGAGTTCTTGGATTGCCCCGAGCACGCGCTCAGTGCCAAGGTGCAGCTCAGTAGAAGGGCACCGAAAACAGAAAGCTTCTTCACTTTCTCCGATCAGGCGAAAGATTCGCCGCATGCACAGGTGTTCTGCGCATTGGGGTTGTCGATAGTGAATCCCTGACGTTCGATGGTGTCAGAGAAATCGATCGTTGCACCCGCAAGGTAGGGAACGCTCATGCGGTCAACAACAACCTCAACGCCGTCGAAATCGCGAACGGCGTCACCATCGAGCAAACGATCGTCAAAGTAGAGCTGGTAAATCAGTCCGGAACAGCCTCCGGGTTGAACCGCGACGCGCAGGCGAAGGTCATCACGACCTTCCTGCTCGAGAAGGCTCTTGACCTTCTGTGCGGCGACATCAGTCAAGATGACCTCGTGGGTTGCAGTCTCAGTGGTGTTCTCAGACATGCTGCTCCTTCATGTGTTGGGCTTGTAGCTAATGGTTCTAGCCTAAGGCTAGTCATGGATTGATGCCATTTTCTAAGCTGAGAGCGAGGACTCATTTAACTCGCCCATGTTCGTGCAGCTCTCTGACCAAGAGTTTCAAAATCCTCGTTTTCGTCGGTTAACACTCCGTGAATCCCCCACTCGGCTCGCTCATGAGCTGAAAGTGAAGAAATCCGGCCAATCGCGAGAATCGGAAGCGCCAAGCGTGCCGCGGCCTCGGTAAGCGTTGGAAGTGTCGACTCAGCAAGGACCGGAGAGTGCAACTCCGGCTCAAGAACAATCACGAGGTCAACCTCAGCAAAGCGGGATTGAAGATTCGTATGGTAGGCAAGGAAATCCCCATCAGAGATCAGCCTTCCTCCCAGTACCGAGATTACAGCAGCTGCTCCCCCGCTTGCGCCTGACCCTGCGATACGCCCGGGTTCCACTACCGAGGCCGGCTGACCTTGGAGGGGAAGATGCGGTTGTGCGACTTGGTGCAAGAGGCTCATCCATTGGCGATTAAAGTCCGCATCCGTATCGTTTCGCGGGGTCAGGTCGGGATTAAGAGCAAGCGTTGACGAGGGACCAAAGAGAGGCCTCGCACTCGAAAAAGCAGCGTAGAAATCGCCACGCCTGCACAATACTCGTGACCGCTCGATCGCAACGAAAAACCAATGGTCAAAGTCAGAATAATCCGCGCGCCTGAGTCCTGAAAGTCCCTCGAGAAAGGCAACTCCCCCGTCGGTATGTGCGAGATGCCCACCCTCCACAACAGGAGTCTTTCCTGCAAGAATCGCGGCGCGGTAGCGCGCACCTAAGACTTTTAGGTCCGCCTCCTCAGCAGTTGAAAGCACTGCGATCTCCGCGTGAGAACGCATGGCCTCGACAAAGGCACGCCCAGGGCCAAAGGGAGCGCGGTGCGCCTGCCAGGTCGGCGCAAAGGATTGAAACCCCCGCGCCACTAAATCAAGGGCGGGGAGAGGATTAATATCCCCTCCCCAATGCCCCGAAATCAGAACTTGACCCACTTAATTGCGTGCCAAGCGTGTGAGCACCAAGGCCTCGGCGAGCACAGCGGCTTTCAGGTCGGAGAGCGACTGAGACTCATCCTCAGAGTGCGCGTTTGTCAGAGGATCTTCAACGCCGGTGACGACAACCTGCGCGTGGGGGAAGGTCTCTTGGAACTCTGAGATGAAGGGATCGAACCACCAACACCAATATTGACGGCCTGAACACCCCAAGCATCAGTGAGGGCCTGCTTGACGACATGAGAGACCGGCGAATCGACATCGGCAAGGTATCCGGGTCCAAGATCTCGATCAGAAACCTCCACACGGGCGCCGAAAGGTGCGTGCTCGAGCAAGTGCTTCTCAATCGCTTCCATTGCTTGACGCGGGTCCACACCGGGAACCGTACGCATTGACAGACGGAAACGAACATGAGGAATGATCGTATTAGACGAGTTCGCAACCGAAGTCGTATCGAATCCGATGAGCGACACAGAAGGCTTAGTCCACGTGCGTGCTGCCAAATCACCGCTGCCGGCGAGACGGACCTGATCGAGCATTCCGCTGGCTGCACGAAATTCATCTTCGGGCCAATCGACCTCGGCGTGGTCGTCCCCACCCAAGCCCTCAACAACAATATTTCCATCCTTGTCGTAGAGGGAGGAAACGAGCAGAGCAGCACAGGTAGCAGCATCAATCATTGGGCCGCCGAACATTCCCGAGTGGACCGCGTGATCGGCAATCGTCAGGTCAACGGTAAACGCGCAATTACCACGCAGGCTGGTCGTCACTGCGGGTTCTCCGACCTTCCAGTTGTCGGAATCGGTGACGATGATGACGTCTGCCTCGAGCTGATCACGGTAGGTCTCAAGGAAGTGGGTGAAGGAGGGAGATCCGATCTCTTCTTCGCCTTCGATGTAGACGACAACATTCGCGCGCAGCTCCTTGCCCAGGAGGGACAAAGAGCCAAGGTGAACAATGACACCTGCGCCATCATCTGAGGTACCACGGCCATAAATACGATCGCCCTTGACAACTGTCTTCCACGGATCAGAGTGCCAACGTGAAAGGTCACCCGTGGGCTGGACGTCATGGTGCGCATAGAGCAAAACCGTGGGGGAACCCTCAATGTGCGCAGAGCGCGCAAGAATTGCAGGCTTACCCTTTACTCCCTCAGGAGTGGTCACCGAATGAATCTGGGCATCCAGACCCAGTGCTTCGAAACGAGAACGAATATGTTCAGCCGAGCGCTCAACATCGGCATTGTGAGAGGGATCCGAAGAGACCGAAGGAATTGCAACAAGCTGTGACAGCTCGTCGACCAATTGCGGGAAGAGCGCGTCGAGGCGCTCACGAAGTTCGTCAATAGCCATGTATCCAAGCCTATCGCGTCTGAGGCGACCTGTATCAGTGCGCGGTTAAGGCCTGGTCAATGTGCCGATCGACTCTGCTATCTATTACCCTTAGAAGCGTGTTGAGTTCAAAGAAGTCAGAACCCGAAGAAACGCCTGAAATTCGCGCTGCGAGTGACCGTACAAAGAGCGGTCCGACTCCTACGCGCAAGGCTGCGCAAGCCCGTAATGATCACTCCTTGATCGTCGCCGATCGTAAAGCAGCTAAGAAGGCTGCGCGTGAGCGCGCACGTGCCATGCGAGCTGAACGCGACCGCCTCGAGCAAGAAGCCTTGATTACCGGCGACGAACGCCACATGCCCCTGCGTGATAAGGGCACAGTCAAGCGTTTTACCCGCGACTGGATCGACGCGCGTCGCTCGGCATCGGAGTTCGTGTTCCCTGTGATGATCGTGTTCTTTGTCGTTTTCTTCGCAGTGTCTTTCTTCTCTTCGACTTCAGAGCTTGCTCAGCGCGCACTCTTCATCGTCATGCTGGTCATGTACGGACTGTTCTTGATTGCCATCGTTGAGTCCACGATTGTCTGGCGCAAGATCAAGCGCAGGCTTGGTGAAGTTCACCCGCGTGAGAAGATCCCGCCCCGTATGTGGTTCTACGTTTTCTCGCGAGCAATCATGCTTCGCCCGTGGCGTTCGCCTCGCCCGCAGGTTGCTCGCGGGCAGTTCCCAACGAGGTAGCCGAGTTCTAGGGTTTTTGAAGTGGTGGGTATCAGCTGTTGCTGGTACCCAACACTTCGCTTTTATCCACAGCATGCACTCGTATCGGCGTTTTCCACAGGATTCTTCAATGCCCCGCAGCGCAGCAATGTGCGAGCGCAGACTGATGCCATCACCCCTCACGAAAGGACCTTTCCGATGGCATCCCATTCATTTGCGCCGCTACCAACGAGCGGCCTGTACGGAGCTCCCGGTTGGATTGAAGCCAATGGCATTTTTGCAACTCATGCGCCCCTATGTTGACTCCCCAACATCTCTGCCGACTTTGCACGTTTTTTTCGGGTGTGAACGGACGCATCGCACAAGAAGTACGCCCACTTCTCCCCGTTGATAACCTTGCTGATCGCCAAAACAACGCACCGCCGCTCAATTTGTTCTTTGAGGCAGCATTTGCCGATTCGCATGTACTGCTCGGAGGCTATTTGGTTCTTTCTCCACGATGGGATGAACGAATGAGCATCGATTCGGTGTACATTGAGGATTCCTCAGCTCGCGACTATCAAGACTCCCCCTGGGCGCTTATCTATGAAGATGGTGTGTGGGAACGTCTTCAAGAACGACTGGGATTCGACGGCTATTGCAGGCCGGATGAATGCGAACCGATCGCGTGTATGGACGAGGCTCACGGTCCCGGTTGGTGGCTTTGGTGGGACTGATGCAGGCTAGCAGGCGTGGCACAATGAAGGAATGCTCATTGAACTAACGGCCTTATCAGCACAAGACGATCCTCGACTTGCCGATTACACCTCCATGACGGATGTCAATCTGCGTAAGAATCTTGAAGTTGAGCGCGGCTTATACATGGCGGAATCCACGAACGTCATCATTCGTGCTCTTGAGGCAGGACATCGCCCGCGTTCCTTGATGATGGCACCCCGTTGGCTCCCCGACCTTGAGCCCCTTCTTGAGCATTTCTTGGGCGCGCCAGACGGCGGAGATACTCCGGTCTTTATCGCTCCCGAAGAACTACTCGAATCGATTACGGGATTTCACCTCCACCGCGGTGCGCTCGCTGCAATGCAACGCCCTGAGCTTCAACCCGTCTCTGAACTGCTCAGTTCATTGGGAGAAGGCACCAAACGTGTCCTGATCTTGGAAGACCTCGTCGATCATACGAACGTCGGCGCCGCTTTCCGAAGCGCTGCCGCCTTAGGTGCCGACGCGGTCCTCGTCACCCCACAGTGTGCAGATCCTCTGTACCGACGCTCAGTACGAGTATCCATGGGCACTGTATTCCAAGTTCCGTGGACCAGGATCGACAAGTGGCCGGCAAAGGATGAGCTCCATAGGGCAGGTTTTACTCTCGCCGCTCTTGCATTGAGCGATGATTCCGTAAGCCTTGACGAATTCATCACGATGCCGGCGATGACCGCACCGAATGCACGCCTCGCACTCATCATGGGCACCGAAGGCGACGGCCTCAAAAAGGCAACAATCGCCCAGACTGATTATGTTGTTCGAATTCCCATGATGGGTGGAGTTGACTCGCTCAACGTTGCGGCAGCAAGTGCGGTTGCCCTGTGGGCAACACGCAGGATCGGAAACTAAGCTCGCACAGAAAGCTCGGAGACGATCTGCGCAATAACCTCAACGCATTCTTCCCAGCCAGCAACAGGACGCGTAGGATACCCCGCAGCCTTAACCGGATAGTCATTCCCGGCCTCGTCAAGGCGATCGCCAATGAAGAGCATGTCATGTGGGGCAATTCCCGTCATCTCAACCAGCTTTGCCATTCCGTAGGCTTTATCGATGCCACGACGGGTGATGTCGACCGACGTTGAACCGCCTGCACGCACTTCCAGATCAGGAACGTCCAAGGCAACAGCATCTCGCAGCTTGCGCTTTTTTTGTCTCCGCTGGGATCCCATGCGCGCTTCGCCTCGAGAGGAGCCTGCTGGCCAAGGGCAGAAAAAGTGATCTGTGATCCTCGGTCTTCAATGATCTCGCCCCATGGCTGTGCTTCCCACACACCCTGTTCATGAGCGCGCTGGCGTAGCGACTCAATTGCGCGCTCACGTTCGTCCTGGCTCAAATCATTCGCATAGACCTGATCCCAGCTGGAGTGATCCGCATTCCAACGGTAGTAACGCGTACCGCAGGTTGGCATGAGGTGAAGTTTCGAGAGCTGCTCAGAAGAAGCATCCAGATTTTTCCAACAACTGTGCGCGAAATTGGCCGAACTCCCCACCTGAAATGACGCACACTGGAACGACATCTAAAAGTGCGCGCAGTTGCTCAGCCATCGCAGATGGAAGCGCGGACTTCGAAGGAGCCAATGTGTCATCAAGGTCGAAAGCTACGAGGCGCATGCTATCCCCTTATCGCGAGTTGGGCTCCGTAATAGGAGCAGTCGTTTCAGCTTCCTCCTCGCCAGGAGTCGGCAGGAGTCGAAGCATCACGAGTGAAGCAACAAGCCCTCCCCATACCAAAAAGCACGGTGACGAGCATCATGATAATAGCAGCGGCGTTCATGCCATCTCCTGATCAGTGGTGGTTGTCGAGGTGCGCTGAGGATGCGACCAGGGAACAAGCGTAAGAATCGCAGAGGCGATGAGGGCGAATGCCACCGATCCCCATCCGAAGATCGTCACTAAGTAGGTCGCGTATTCGTCGTATCCCTCTCGCAAGCTCGTAATCAGTGAAGAAATGAGCATGAATGCGAGAACTGCGGGAATAACGATTCCAACCAGAAAATCCCAAGCGGGCGGGATCGACGGGGCAGAAACCGAATTGAGGTGTTTGCGCAATCCCGCCAGACGCGGGCGAACCAATGCAGTGAACAGCGTCATTGCGACCGCGCAACCAACGACTCCGACGTTGTTGATGAAGTTGTCGACGATATCGAGTGTGTTGAGTCCAGAACGGGTGCCAAACAAGGCCAGTGAAATCACCGTTGCCGGGATTCCCATGACGAGCGAGGCCTTAATCGGCTGCATCGCAAACTTATCCTGCAGCGCGCCAGAAACAACCTGAAGCAGCGAAAGCAAGGAGGTGATACCCGCCAAGACAAGCGAGGAGAAGAAAAGCACCCCGAAGAGAGGCCCACCGGGCATCATGGAAATGATCTTCGGGAAGGTTACGAAGGACAGGATCGGACCCCTCAATCCCTGAAGTTCAGAAACTGCAACTCCTTGCGTGTGAGCCATGAAGCCAAGGGCCGAGAAGACGCCGATACCTGCAAGAATCTCGAAGGAAGAATTCGCAAATCCCGCGACAAGAGCAGTGCCGGTCACGTTCGAGTTCTTCTTGAGGTACGAGGCGTAGGTCAGCATGATGCCGAAGCCGACAGACAGTGAGAAGAAGATTTGCGCAAATGCTTCAATCCATACCTTGGAGTCAGTCAACGCACTCCAATTCGGTGTGAAGAAAGCGTTGAGTCCTTCAAGTGCACCAGGAAGGAAAAGTGCGCGCACAACGAGTGCCAAGAAGAGGAAGACAAGCAAGGGAAGGAAGACCTTGTTCGCCTTCTCAACGCCCTTGGAGACACCGAAGGAGACAATCAGCAGGATGCACACCCACACAAGGAGGAGCGGCACAGAAACAGCTAGGACCGGCGTCCACGAGAATTCATCGGATCCTACGGTTCCAAGGAAGGACGAAAGGAAGAAGGTCTTCGAATCGTTTCCCCAGGCCTCGTTAATCGAATAGACAACGTAGCTACTCGACCACGCAACAACAGCCGCGTAGTAGGTGATGATGACGAAGCAAATGAAGACACAGAACCAGCCAAGGAATTCACCCTTGGCGCTCATCCGACGGAATGCCCACGGAGGAGTTCCACGGAACTTATGGCCAACCGCATACTCGAGCCAAAGGATCGGAATACCAGCGAAAAGCAAGGCAACGAGATAGGGAACAAGGAATGCTCCACCACCGTTGGTGTAGGCAACACCTGGGAATCGCCAGATATTACCCAAACCAATCGCGGAACCGATTGCTGCCAGTAAGAAACCAGTTTGGCTGGTCCACGTATCGCGCGTGCGTCGTTTTGCAGTTGGTGCTGCTGTGCTCATGTAGACGTTTCCTTCCCTTATACAGGGCCAAACCTAGTAACGTCTCATGCTCCGGGCAATTTCATTCCATCATGCGAAACGAACACGAATAGCTCGATATCCCCAACAAACAGCGAAAACCGCGGTTACCACGCAAACAATAGAAGCACCCGCAGGCAGGTCCAAGGACCACGACACGTAGATTCCGACGATCGAACTGAGGACACCAATAGCGATGGCTCCCCACATCATCGAATGTAAAGAGTTCATCAGCAAACGTGCACTCGCAGCAGGAGTAATCAAAAGCGCAAGGACCAAAAATATTGCCGATGATCTGAACGGAAATCACGACTGCTCCAGCAACGCTAACGTAGACCAGCAGATCTAGAGCCATGACTGGCAGCCCCGCGACTCGCGCACTTTCCCGGTCAAGACTGACCGCGACGATCTCCTTGTGAAAGAACGCAAAGACTCCCACGATCAGCGCTGATGCAATGAGAACAAAAGGCACTTCGGAAGCTGGGATACCCGTCAGCGAGCCAAAGAGGAAATCTTGAAGGGACCCCGCATATCCCGGTGCCCAGGAAATGATGACCAATCCCAAAACCAAAAGCCCCAACGAAGAGCACACCAATAATTGAGTCTTCCTTCAAACGCCTATTTTGCGAAAGAAGTGCGACGAGCACAGCAGTTCCAACGCCAGCAAGCGTTCCGCCCAGCACCAGCGATCCCGAGCATACAAAGGCGATGGCGAGCCCAGGGAAAACCGAGTGAGCGACGGCATCTCCAATGAAAGACATCCCGCGCAGGACAACATGACAGCCAACAACTGCGCATACGCAGGCAGCAACGCAGGTGACAAGAATGGCACGCGGCAAGAACGCCAAGGCGGGGTTCATTAAGTCGTTCAGAAAATCGATAATGCTCAACACTCACATCACCCCGAGGACTTTCAGCAAGGGATTCGAGGGACGAATATCAAAGGTGCGCATCCACACCTCGGGATCTTGAATCTCCTCCGGTTTTTCCAGAGGCAATAACCGTCGAATTCAGTAGGAAAAAGCCGGTCGCAAGCATCGATTGCCCCAAGAATGTCGTGGGTTGTCATGACAATGGCACAACCGCTGCGTGCAAGCCCTTGAAAAACATCAATCAGGCTTTCTTGGGTGGGCATATCGAGGCCGGTAAAGGGTTCATCCAGCAATAGCAGCTTTGGACGCAGAGCAAGAGCCCTGGCAACCAGAACGCGCTGACGCTGACCACCCGATAGCTCACCGATGACTCGCTCTCCCAGCTGTGCCAAACCAACCTGATGCAGCGCTTCTTCAACCGCGCGATGATCATCAATACGAGCTCTACGCCCCCATCCAATCCGGCGGGCAAGCGCACTGAGGACAGCTTGGCGGATCGTTATCGGGAAATCCCATGCAAACTCATGACGCTGCGGAACGTAGCCGACTGCTCGGGGCTGCAGCGGCGCCCCCATTGAGGTAACGTGCCTCGAGCGAGAGGGGATCGCGCCAAGAATTGCGCGTAAAAGAGTCGTTTTTCCGGCACCATTGGGACCAATGAGCGCGCAAAACTCTCCGGGAGCAACAGTGAGCGAAACCGATTTCAGTACCTCGTGCCCAGGGTAGGAAACATCAAGATCGCAAATGTCAAGGGCCGTCACAAGGTTCTCATCGTCCATCAGGCGCCGTCCTCCGACCCGAAGTCACGGCGAACTTCCTCGCGTGCTTCCTCAATCTGCTTTCGAGACTTCTTTGTCCGATGTGCAACGACGATAAAGGCAATCACACCCAAGGCCAAACAGATCGCTCCATAGATCAGATACTCGCTATTTCCGCCTTGTTCACGCGGTACCTGCGGCTTGGAAGTATGCGTCCCTTCTTTCGACGAGGCCGCGAGCGCGCTTGGCGTGAGCGCGCGGGCTTCTTCGACATTTACCTCATCGCCAACGACAAACCTAAGTGTGTCTGACACGCATTGCGGTGCCTCTTTGTCTCCAAAGCACCAGCGCACGCTGAGCGCGTAAGCACCCGGAGCAGAAAACGCCCAATTTGCGTGGACATGTGTATTTGCCTCGACCCAGATGTCTGATTGGGAGGAAGTAGAAGAGTCATACAGGACTGTTGGCGCGCCAAAAGCCCCGTCTTGCAGGAAAAGCCATGCTTGGCCTGGACCCTGAAGATTCCCCAGGGTCATCGTTGCTCCACTGCCCATGACCTTAATGAGTTCGGGGTCTTGAGTGTTCCATCCTAGCCAAACAACCCTAGGGTTCTGAGTTTGCGGAATGACCCAGTAAGACTCTCCCTCGTGTGCGTGCAGGAATGAATAGCTGGGATCTGAGGGAACCTGAAGCTTACCCGACTCGCTCACGCGAAATACAAGAGTGTCCAAAGGACGCCAAATCGGTGTTTCTCCTGAGTCATCACGTGCCAGAATCTCAGGTTTCGAATCAACAATCTTTGGCCCCAAGTCAACGTGACCACGTTCAATTGTGGCTTCTTCGCGCACCACTTGTTCTGAGGAATCTACGTGCTGAGTGAGAGGATCATCCGCTGCCGCTGGCAGTACGACGCTGGCGCTCACAGCAATACTGACAAAGAGCGCTGATAGCCCCCGCGCTATATTTCTGGTATTCATCCTCTTCATCATGTGTGATCCTTTCCTAAACACCGCGACAGTGAGCGAGCATTCGCTTTCATCATGTCGATATACGTCGAGGCGTCCGCATCCAAAGTGTCGCCATACAGCCCGCAGACCTGAACGCCGTTTTCTTCCGCAACTTGTGCGATCACTGGGTGACGGTTGCGCTTTTGCGGTTCCAAGAAAACCGCGGAGATTTTCATGTTCTTCAAGGTTTCAGCGATGCGTTTACGATCTGCAATTGAAGCCTCGCTCCCGTCCTGAGCACTCAGGTAACCAGCGATTTCAAAGTCATAGGGCGCGCGCAAGATAGGCATAGGCATCGTGTGTAGTGACTAGCTTTCGATCGAGCGGATTAATGCCCGCGATCGTCTGCGAAACCTCACGGTCAGTCTCATCGAGTTTCGCGATATAGGCCGAGGCGTTGGCTGCGTATTGCGCACTATGCTCCGGGTCGCGCGTTGATAGTGCATTCTCAATAACTCGCACATAGGCCTGCGCGTTATGAATGTCATGCCACGCATGTGGATCAATGTCACCGTGGACATGTTTGCCAAGCACAGCCTGGGGCAGGACATAGGCCTGCCCATCACCCGAGCCGATAAACTCCCATCCCCGGCCTTTGGGAATCTCACGCAAAGTCCGTGATGGAACATCAATCAGCACTCGCTCGATATTCAAAGACGCAAGAGTTGAAGGTAAGCCGTTGCTCTCCTCCGCATTTTCACGTAGTGGTGCGCCCTCAGGTACTCCACCGTCTTTTTCTCGGTCAACCATCAGGGTTAATGCGCCTGACTTCAGGTCCACGGTGATGTCACTGTGGCCTCGTCGGAGAAGAAATAGTCCACGTTCGCGGGCAACTTCTTCTGAATCGATCCCCACGGCGAAGGTCACGTGTGAGGGAGGAAGCTCGATGGGCTCGGCGTCAGGTGTCGCGCGCAAGCGCGCTCGCAGATGCAGCGTGTAGATACCGGGCTGAGTAAAAACCCAACTCATATGCTGGTGTGCGCCAACAGGCAGAATCGAAGTATCCGTTGCCCAATGATTACCGCCATCAAAACCGTCTCGAGAGGCAAAGGCAATCTCTGGACTTCCAAAACTTGTCGTGATGTAGGCACAGGCCTGTCCTGGTCCCTCGACGCCAGTGACAGAAAGTTCAACCTGAGACGACCGCTTTGCCCCAATCTGGCTTCCATCACCGTAAACTCGCATTCCAAGCCACGGGGTATCAAGGGAGCGATCTTCCACAAGGGGAATCAAGGTGCCGCCAAACTTTGCGCTTTCTTCTGCAAGGGACAGCGAGAGAGCATCCTTGGGAAGATTCGCATCGAGCGCGCGGATCACCGAATGATCCTCCAGCATCAGGTAGTTCGTGACCGCAATATCCGCGTAAGCAATATCGCGAATCCCTCTCAGACTCAGTTCCCACGAGTGCGGATCGGCGCCGTTGGGAATGAGTTGATGAACATCGACGTAATCCCCGCCCACATTTCGTGCAAAATCAGCCAAGATACCCGTTGTTGCAACGATGCTCAGACGGTGCGACGAAGCATCGCTATGCGGCGCGCAGCCTCCAACTGCGCCAGCAAGAACGCACGTAGCAATAGCTGATACGAGGCGTGCAAATTTCACTGTCTCACCCGCATATGCGTTGAGGTGACAATGCATCCGCATCCGATCAGCAGGGCCGCGAGGATCATCGGGGCAAGCTCCACGCTGCCCGCGCCCGTTGATGCCAGAGTGCAGGGCTGTCCCGAGGCCGTGCGGCCGACGATTGCGTAAACCATCGGGCGCCCGTGTTCTCCGGTTCCACCGGCAGCGATCAAAGATCCAGCTGTTCCACTCCCGCTTCCACGCAGGTCCTCACCGCGAGGCGTGACATTCATGGCGATCGTGAGCTGATAGGAGCCTGGCTCAGTAAAGACCCAATTCTGGTGGGCATGAGTATTCGCAGGCAGAGTATAGCTCGTTCCTGCGCCGTCGAAAACGTGAGTGCCGATTCCTGCACCCAAGCTTCCCGATTCAAAAACTGCGACATTTCCAGGGCCTTGAACATCGAGAAGAGAGAAACGGACTTGCCCGCTGGTTTCAGTCACGATTTCTTCGCGTTGCGAGTTCATTCCGAGCCACGGGACCCCTCGAATCTGGGTAGCGGGAATCATCCACACGTCTTGTCCCACACTCGCGGCGTAGTTGAGCGCTTCAGGCGCCTTAATCTTGGCCCTCTCCCCAGTGCAAAGGTCATTGATGCGGGGTCTTTCCACACTGCAGGTACAGCTCGGTCGTCCTTAATTCGCGCAACCAATTGCCCATTTTCAATGGCCGGTCCCAGATCGAAGTGACCGTCGGTAATTCCGCCTTCACTACCAACGTGAACGTTCAGGGTCGTTACTGCTTGGTTTGGAGTCTCGTTAGCGCTGCGGATTCGCGAAATCTCATCCTCGTTCGCTTCGCGAGTAATCCGCGTGGGAATACAACGCTCACTACCTACGCGCTGGGGTGCATCACGCGTGAGTGATTCTTCTTCACCTGTTCTCCCCGCATCAACTGCAGGGGGAAGGACTGCGCCGCTGTCGACCTCCGAGCTCTGGGGCGCCACACCCGGTGCAGCGCCAACCTCAATGAGATAGTGAGTACTACGCGTCGTTTCAAAGGAACCATCGTTTCGATAGGCACGTGCTTGAACGTTCAGCTCATAGCTTCCCGCTTGAGAGAAGGCCCAGTTCGCGTGAGTGTGCGAAAGGTAATCTTGGACGATTGTTGACCCGTTTGGATTTAATTCGTAGCCTCCGGAACGCAGTCGCGACATACGCCCCTGGGCAAAGTCTTCGGTCCACAGCGAAATGCGTCCGCCATTGGAATTTGTGTAGGAAACGTCAAATTCAACGCGCTCGAAGCCCGCAGGAGCAAGAGAAAGAACATCCCACCCGGGCCACGGAAGAGTTGGATCTTGAGTTTGCGGAAGGAAATACCCACTTCCCCCAGCAACAATATCGTGGGGAAGAGAATGTTTGAGTGCCGAGGAAGGAACGACAAGGCGGATGTCTTCTGCTTCGTGTTGAACTCCAGATCCAGTGACGTCTTCCATGACTTTGAGAAGAGGATGCCCCGATTGATCGAGCGTCATGTAGAAGAGGTCGATGTGTCCGTGGTCAAGAGTGAGACGGCGCTCGCCAAAGTTTGCGCGAGGAGCCGCTTGGGTGTGCGCACTAATCGACGAGGCCACTGAAGCTTCGCGTGCCTCTCTTGCCTCTGGGAACGGGGCTCCCCCACTTTGTACGGATTCTTGCTCTTGATTGCTCTTCGGGGACGAGAATTCAGTGCTCTGTGTGGACTTTTGCGTCTGGGCCTGGGGAGCTTCAATGCTCGCGCTAAACTCGGCCTCCGCAATGAGACGAGGCTCCTGCTCCGGGATTACTTCCTGAAGGCGAAGACGCAGCGAGCGAATACCAAGCTCAGCAAAGCGTGCATGCAAGGGGCCGGCTGCGAAGTCTTCTCCCTGGCCTCGAGAACAAATCCCCGAAAGAATTCGTCAGCGCCGTCGATCTCTTCTTCAAACGCACTTCCACGACCGAGATGCCCCAGGGATTCAAGGCTAAGTGAGTGCGGTGCAATTTTTTCCAGATCTGCAGCACCTGCTCGTGCGCTTAATTCAACGGAATACCGCGAATCCGGTGCAAACACAGAAGAGTTGAAATTAACAGAGAGTTCATAGCCCCCATCAATTTCGCGATCAGCATCACGAGTAACCGGGGTCGTTCGAAGCCGAAGTGCGCCATCATGAAGGGGTAACTCTTCGCCCTTTTCTCCAGCGGTACACAAAGACGTCAGCGTCTCATTGTTATCCCCAAGGCAGGTCGAAACTTGAAGACTATCGCTTAAAAGGTGCTCGTCTTTGGAGGAAGAAAGAGCCTCCGCGCGAGTCGGGGCTGGAAGAAGAATCCACGCACTCATCACTGCAATAGTGATCAATAGCGAAAACAGGGCACGTGTTGTCCTGCGGCACAATGATGACATGACCAACTCTCTAGAATGATAATCGTTCTCATTCCCATTAAAGAGGGTGGTCATGCCTCAAGTCAAATGGACCGCCTGAACCTAGTTAAATCCCAACAGCCACTGAGAAATGTGATAACCAGCCATAATCACCGCACGTCCAGGCTTCGAACGCAAGGTAATCAAACGCCCAAGAAGATCTCGGCGTACCGCTCGATATGCCTCCGGCTTCTTCGCTTCTAGCTGTGCCCATAGCTCATCTTTGCGAGCCGCATTCTCTTCCGTTCCCGAACGCAAAAGCATGACTGTACAGATCACACAGTTAATCCGCAGGTAATGGACGAGGTAGCGGTACAGTTTCGGCGGAACATTATCGGGATGAGGAATTGCATCAACCATTGCAGCGTTCACACGCAATAACTGATCGACACGCGAAATCATCACTTGTTCATTGACCGACTGATCATCGCGCCCAATGAAGTAGCGATAGAGGTCAACATCGAGGTACTCGAAAGTGCGCACAGCGATGACCGGCACGAAGGAATAAATGAAGTCGACGTAGAAAGTGTGCGTCGGGAGCACTAGTCCACATTCGCGCACAAGCTCCGTACGCAAAATGAGCGCATGCATCATCAGATATTGGTCGTAGCGGCAGTGCTTGACCTCGTCCCAGCTCACGACTCGATCACGGGGCATCACATTGCCATAGCGGATCACTGCTTTATGGGATTTTCCCTGCTTTTCATAGACATAATTAGCGACCAAAAGATCAAGAGCTTCCCCTTGCTCTTCGCGAAGAGCCAAGCGCTCAAGGGCACGTTTCAACGCCAAACGATCCAACCAGTCATCTGCATCGAGGATTTTGAGGTAACGCCCACGCGCCGAAGCAATGCCAGCATTAACAGCGCCACCATGGCCAGCGTTCTCCTGATGAATAACACGGATATGCTCCGGGTCACGAGAAGCCCATTCGTCAGCGATCTGAGCGGTTTTATCAGCAGAGCCATCATCAACGATGAGTACCTCAACTTCATCGAAGCCACGCACTGAAGTCACTGCTCGATCAATGTAGTCCTGTGCGTTGTAGGCCGGGATCACGACTGTTAACAAAATGTCTGGTTCCACGCCTTGAATACTAGTCTATTCACCCAAAATTCTGACGTAATTCCCTGAACACAGGAGCATTTTCGCGTTATCCTTGGCCTAAGGGCTAAATCGCAATGGGGAGGCATCATGAGCCAAGCAGAAACCATCCTGAACGCACTTGGCGGTTGGGATAACATCACCGATCTTCAGCATTGCATCACCCGCATTCGCGTTGATTTCAAGGATGATTCAAAGATCGACGAGGCCGCACTTCGCGAAGCCGGTGCCTTCGGTGTCGTCGTGGTGGGATCCCACGCCCAGATCGTCATGGGACCGCAAGCAGAGGAAATCGCTGAGGAAATCGCTTCACTCAAGTGAGTTTCGAACTCCACTCCCCCGTTTCCGGGACGCTTCGACATCTCAATACGCTCGCGGACCCTGTTTTCGCTGAGGAGATCATGGGTCCCGGTTTTGCCGTCTCACCAGGAGACGAGCGCCATTTGAAGGTGTGTGCTCCTACGGATGGCATCCTCACTCACTTACTTCCTCATGCCTGTGCAATTACACGCGCGGACGGACAGCAGATTCTTGTCCACCTGGGTATTGACACCGTGAAGCTTGGGGGTGAAGGCTTTACAAGCATGCGCAGCCTTGGGGAGAAGGTCAGTGCGGGTGACCCGATGATCGCGTGGGACACTGCGCCAGCCCGTGAGGCGAACTACCCGCTTGACGTCATCGTGGTTGTCTTGCGCCCACCCACGACCTATCTCGAGAACATCCCTGCAGATAGTTCACCGATTACAACACTGATGCCCGGCGCACGAGTGCACCGGGCATCAAAAGACAGCTAAGTTCACTTAGCGCACATATCGATTCACCTTCGAGAGGAAGGCCTGCACTTTCGCCGACCCCGCAAGATCTTCGATGCGTGCTTCTTCTCCATCACTGCCGTGAAGAGGGATACACCAGTTCGGATATTGATCTGAGGTTCCGGGCAAGTTCTGCGGCGCCTTCTCTCCAACCGCGTCGACAAGCGAAACTGCAAGCAACAGTGCCGGGGAAGCCGCCAAGTAAGCGTGGAAGCCCAAAACAAGATCTTCCTCGCTGGGGTTTTCACTGTGAATGAAGCCGCCTTCTTTCAGGCGAGACTCCATGCGCTCTCGTTCAACGCGGTCAGCCTCGAGCACCTGATCCAGGTCCTCAACAAGCAAGCCCAAACGATTTCGGAGTTGAGTGTGAACCCCCTCGAGGTATCCCAAGGTCGGCGGAAGATCGTGCGTCGTTACTGCAGCAAGGCAGGAACGACGATAGCGGTCAGGCCACAATGGCCATCCGCTTCCTTCTTTTTCAAACCAAAGAACTGACGTGCCTAAGATGCCACGATCATTCAAGTAACCGCGAACCCAAGGTTCAACCGTTCCTAGGTCTTCACCAATGACTACTGCGCCCGCGCGCTGCGCTTCGAGAAGAACAATCCCGACCATGGCCTCGTGGTCATAGGAAACGTAGGCGCCTGCACTGGCTTCCATGCCCTCGGGAATCCACCACAGACGGAACAAACCAAGAATATGGTCGATGCGAACCGCACCCGAATAGGAAAGGACGGAACGCAACATGTCACGAAGAGGCGCGTAGCCGGCCTGGGCAAGGCCTCGCGGAGACCACGGCGGCTGCGACCAATTCTGTCCCTGCTGCGAATACATATCCGGAGGCGCACCAACGCTCATTCCCGGGGCGAAAATCTCGGGCATCGACCAAATCTCTGAGCCCAAAGAGTGCACTCCCACTGCAAGGTCGGACATGATACCCATATCCATACCTAAGCGATGCGCACTTTCCTGTGCACGGATCAGCTGATCGAACACAATCCACTGACACCACTGCCAAAACTCAATTTCTCCAGCCAAGCGCTGGCGCGCCTGCTCGACTTCGGGCGCATTGATTGATGCGAAACGCTCGGGAAGCTCAATATCCCCATTTTCAAAAACCAGAGCAGACCAGAGAGCAAAATCCTCTAAGGATTCACCGCCCTCTGCGCAGAAATGTTCGAATTGCGCCTGGCGACTGATGGAGCGAGGAAGCTCAAAAATCTTACGCAAGGCCTTGAGCTTGGATTTCCATGAAAGATCACGGTCAACGATGTCTTCCTGAGATCGCGAGGCATGCGCATAGCGCGTAATAACTCCGCGTTCCTTTCCATCCATGCAGGCATACTCATCGATGGCCTCGGGACGGATGTAAAGAGGGCTTGCCCAACGGCGCGAAACCGGAAGGTAGGGCGAGGTCTCTTGGGGGAAACACGGCTGGGGTGCATGCAGGGGGTTCACCTGCAAGAAGTTTGCGCCATTGCGCGCAACAATCGCGGCCAAATCAGCCAGATCCTGGGTATCACCCATTCCCCACGAGCCACTCGAACGCGTGGAGTACAGCTGAGCCGCAACGCCCCAACGCTTATGGCCATCATCGAGACGGCAAGAAAGCCTTTGCGGAACAACGATCAAGGTCGAGGAGCACTCGCTGCCATCTTCATGACGCGCAACAATCCGGTGCCATCCTTGGGGCAACCAATTGGGAATCTTAAAGGTCGCGCGACCGACCAAGTTATCGTCGACCATTCGCGGCGGGATCGGGCGATCAAGCTGCTCAAGTTCATGGCGCTGCCCGTCTTCAGTCTCAACGTGGCACCACACACCCGTTCCGTGAGGAACGTGGACAGGAATTTCCGCCTCATTGCCCTGACGACACACGGTTGTCGGAGGAAGCGGCGCAGACCATGCCAAGTCTTCGTTGTGGCGGAACGCCTCATTAATTTCCGCCTCAGAGGGATCAAAAGAAAGAGAGAAACCCAAAGAATTCAAAACGGCGATTAGGGAGGCATCTTCAACATGCTTCCAGTTGCCGTACCAATCCCAGAAACCGGTAGAGACCCCCACGGTCTCGGCAAGTTCACGTAGTTTCTCTGTTACCGACTGGTTTGCCATGAGGTCCTCTCTGAAATACAGCTGCTTTTGTCTATTTTATGGGTTGCGGAATACGTGAGAACAGCGATTTGCCTGTGCCAGCAGACACATCTTGAGGCAAACACAACTGGAGCATCTGCAAAGCAATGCTGCGCGCATTGACACCCGTTACAAGCTGAACGATGTTGCCAGAGCGCACAAGAGCCAATACCTCAGACACACGAAGACTTTCTTCGTCGACCAATTCCGGCGACTCCACTTCGATTCGAATTCGAAGCATGCACGGTTCGATATCGCGGATGTTCGATGCTCCCCCAAGTGATTGGAGAAGAAGCGATGCCGTTTCCACGCCTATCCCCTCTCCACACAAGTGACATACACCTCATAAATATATACGGGATATCCAATGCAGTGCAATACGTCACGTATGACAACCTGAGATACATAAGTGCACTGCACTTTCAGGCGCGGAATGAGCACAATAGATCTATGACAACGCCGCTTCCCGTCCCCACCATCTCAACGGAACCTGTTGCCTCGGTACTGCGCATTCTTTCTCTCAAAGAAAATGGTGAAGATTCTTTTATCGCCCGCTCACTGCCTCAGGTTCGCCGAGTCTATGGGGGGGCAGGTGCTGGCCCAGGGTCTCCTGGCCGCCAGTGCGACTGTGCCCGAAGGGCGACTTCCTCACTCGCTCCACGCATATTTTGTTCGAGGCGGAGACCCGGAGAGTCCTTTTACCCTCGACGTGACCCGAGTGCTCGACGGGCGGTCATTTACTAATCGTTCGGTCTCTTGTTTCCAAGACACCCGCGAGATCCTCACTATGAGCGTCTCTTTCCAGGGCCACGAGGCCGCACCCTCCTATTCGCCGTCTGCTCCGCAGGTGCCCTCGGCAGATGAGTGTCGTTCCGCTTTTTGAGATTTTCAGACTCATGGACCACCCCGTCGGAAAATTCTTGGGAAAGACTGCAGCCTTTGACGTCCGACACATCGGTCAGAGCCTGTACACCAAAGCTGATCCCCTCAGAGAACCAGCGCAGCGACTGTGGATGAAGCCACGAGCTAAGGTTCCGGAAAGTGCCTCGCAGTATGTTCACCGAGCGCTTCTCACCTACGTTGTCGACCAGGTGATGTTGGAGCCCGCGCTCCGCACTCTTGGCTTGTCGTGGATGTCTCCGGGACTTGTTGCTGCTTCTTTGGACCATGCGATGTGGTTCCACCATGATGTCGATATCAATGAGTGGATCCTGTTTGATCAGCGCTGTACGCAGATTGTCGGTGGGCGCGTTTTAGTCGAATGTTCGATATTTTCTGCGCACGGGACTTTGCTTGCCCATGCTACACAAGAGGCAATGCTTCGTATTCCCAGCGAAGGGCACACATCAAGCCACTGGGGATTTGGGGTTGATCCCAAGACCGGCAAACCGATGAGCGGCATGGCGTAGCGCTAATCTTTGCGCCACCGAAGGTGCAACTTACACGTACTTTTTCCTACAGATAACTACCAAAACCATGGGAGGGAACGGTTGTACCGTTCCCTCCCATTGAGTCTGAACCCAAAGATCAGTCGCGAGTGAGTTTACGGTGCGTCACGCGGTGAGGCGCGGCGGCGTCTTGTCCCAATCGCTCGATCTTGTTCTTCTCGTAGGATTCGAAGTTTCCTTCAAACCAGTACCACGATGCGGGGTTCTCATCGGTACCCTCCCACGCGAGAATGTGCGTGGCAACGCGGTCAAGGAACCAACGATCGTGGGTGATCACCACTGCACAACCCGGGAACTGCAAGAGAGCATTCTCCAGTGAAGACAGTGTTTCCACATCAAGGTCGTTCGTCGGTTCGTCAAGGAGCAGCAGGTTACCACCTTGCTTGAGCGTCAGCGCCAAGTTCAGACGGTTACGTTCACCACCGGAAAGGACACCGGCAGGCTTTTGTTGGTCGGCACCTTTGAAACCAAAGGCTGAAACGTATGCACGGGACGGCATTTCGACACTGCCGACTTGGATGTAGTCCAGTCCGTCGGAGACGACCTCCCACAGCGTCTTATCGGGATCGATTCCCGCACGGTTCTGGTCAACGTAGCTCAGCTTGACGGTCTCACCGATGGTGAGCTCACCGCCGTCAAGCGGCTCCAAACCGACGATGGTCTTGAACAGTGTCGTCTTACCAACACCGTTGGGGCCGATGACACCGACGATACCGTTTCGAGGCAGGGAGAAGGAAAGCCCGTCGATCAACACGCGATCTCCGAAGCCCTTTCGAAGGTTCGAAGCCTCGATAACGATGTTGCCCAAACGCGGTCCCGGCGGGATCTGGATTTCTTCGAAGTCGAGCTTGCGACTGCGTTCTGCTTCAGCCGCCATTTCTTCGTAGCGTTCCAGACGCGCCTTCGACTTCGCCTGACGTCCCTTCGGTGAGGTCCGGACCCACTCGAGTTCTTCCTTCAGACGCTTAGCAAGCTTTGCGTCCTTTTGGCCTTGAACTTGCAGACGCTTTTCCTTTGTCTCCAGGTAGGTCGAGTAGTTGCCTTCGTAGGGATACAGGTGACCGCGGTCAACTTCGGCGATCCACTGAGCGACGTGATCGAGGAAGTAACGGTCGTGGGTAACGGCGATCACGGCACCCGGGTAGGTAGAAAGGTGCTTTTTCAAGCCAGAGAACCGATTCGGCGTCCAAGTGGTTGGTCGGTTCGTCAAGAAGCAACAAATCGGGAGCTTCAATAAGCAAACGACACAAAGCGACGCGGCGGCGCTCACCACCGGAGAGCACACTGACCTGCTGGTCCGGTGGCGGGCATCGAAGCGCATCCATGGCCTGGTCAAGCTGCGAATCGATATCCCATGCGTTCAGGGCATCAATTTCGGTTTGAAGCTTACCCATCTCATCCATCAGCGCATCAAAGTCAGCATCCGGATTTGCCATTTCTTCAGAGATCTCGTTGAAACGCGCAAGCTTCGCGAAAAGTATCGGCAGCACCCATACGAACGTTTTTCGATGACCGTCTTGGAATCATCTAACTCGGGTTCCTGCATGAGGATCCCGACAGTGTATCCGGGGCTTAGACGAGCTTCGCCATTGCTGGGCTCATCCAGTCCGGCCATGATCTTGAGGATCGAGGACTTACCGGCGCCGTTGGGACCGACCATGCCGATCTTCGCGCCGGGGAAGAAAGCCATTGTGACGTCATCAAGGATGACTTTTGTCACCGATAGCTTTGCGAGCCTTAATCATTTGGTAGATGAACTCCGCCATGGATTCTCCGTTCAGGATCACGTGACATAACGCCGTCGTAGTTGGGCAGACCCCTCAATGCTAAGGCACGAGTCGCATTTTTGGCATATAGGACTTCTAAGCCGCATCACTTCCATCGAGATCTGACTCTTCCGCCTCCCAAGATGAATCATGATCCTCATCAAGCTCGCACTCACCCGTGCAGTGCTCGCTCAAACACCTGGCTTCAGCGCCAATCCCATCGCTTTCGCCTGTACTACAGTGCGTATCTGGAGCGCCAAGATCATTGCGATAGCCGCCGTTAGATTCGTCCGTATCCGGCTGTGCGGCGTACTCCCCCGCTTCAACGGTTGCTGATTCTTGAACATTGTGTTGAGGAATCCTCGGTTTCATCACTGCCGCGGGGCCGAAAGCAAGGTCAATACCGCAAAAACTCGCGTTAATAACCAGCTCAGCACGCGCCTCGGAATCTGATCCAATCCACGCACGAGCACTTGGCCGCCCGCTGACAATAATCGGAGTTCCCTTTTCAACGCTCGAGAGAAGGTTCTTTGCGAGTCGATCCCACACGCATACCGTGTACCAATGGGGTCACGTTCCACATACTTTCCAGAATCATTAATTCGCCATTGACTTGCAGCGAGGCGGAATCGGATTCCCTTTGTCCCTGACTGACTCGTCATGCTTCGTAGATCTGATCCGACGCGACCGCGAAGAATGACAGTGCCCTGGTTATTCATGGTTCTTCCTTCCTAGAGTCGGGCTCCCCTAACGGGTTCGACCACTGTGCGCCCACGCGCACCGAGAAAAGGAAGACCGGTACCAGCGTCTGTGGAAAACGCCGATACCGGTACGCCCTGTGGAAAAACTCAAAAAGTTACTTGGTTTCCTCACCAATTTCCGGAATTCCCATAGCCACGACCTCTTGAGCGACCTCGCGCGCGTACTCGCGCGTGATGGGCTCGTGGGGGAAAAGAACACGGCGGTAGTACTCGAGTTCTTGAATCGACTCAAGGATATCGGCCAATGCACGGTGTCCGCCGTGCTTGACAGGAGCTTCCTCGAAAGCCTTACGGTACCAGCGCTTTGCAAGTTCCTTAATCGAAGATACGTCAATCAGGCGGTAGTGCAGGTGGTCAATGACCTGCGGCATATTCGCTTCGAGGAAGATCTTATCCGTACCTACGGAGTTACCGGCCAAGAGTGCTTTGTTCGGCGCGGGGACGAAGCGACGAATGTAGGACAGAACTTGCTCTTGCGCTTCTTCCATCGTCGTTCCCGACGCAAGATCTTCAAGTAGCCCCGAGGAGGTATGCATCTGTCGGACGAAATCATTCATCCCTTCCAGAGCCTCAGTGGGAGGGGTAATAAGGACATCAATACCCGGGTCAACGATGTGCAAATCAGCATCGGTAATAACTACTGCAACCTCAATCAAGGCATCGCGGGAGACATCGAGTCCCGTCATTTCACAATCGATCCACACCAATGGTTCTTTCAAATCACTCACGCTCTCAAGTGTAGGCTTCTCACCGAGATTTCACTGTTTGGCGTGAAAAAGTGCGCTCACTAGCCGTGAGTTACGATAAAGACCGATCGTCAATTCAAGGAGTACCTATGTCAACGGATCAGTTCCCCCTTTCTGCCGAGTTGGTCGCCCAGGCCTCGGAAATTTTGGGCGATGTCGTTGAGAAGACACCGGTCATGTACTCCCAGCGCCTGAGTGATTTCGTGGGTGTTCCCGTTCATCTCAAGCGCGAAGATATGCAAACCTGCCGTTCTTTTAAGGTACGAGGCGCTTATTTCCGCATGAGTATGCTCAGCGAAGAAGAACGCCGCCGCGGAGTCGTGTGCGCATCCGCAGGCAACCACGCTCAGGGGTTGGCATATGCCTGTTCTCAGTTGAAGGTTCGCGGAACCATCTATCTTCCCTCCAATACTCCCAAGCAAAAGCGCCAGCGTATTGAAACGATTGGTGGCGATTGGGTTGAGCAGGTGATCGTCGACGGGACTTTCGACCGCGCGAACGCACAAGCACAAGAAGCCGCGCGCCACTCCGGACGCACCTACATCCACCCCTACGACGATCCTTATACCATTGCCGGCCAGGGAACAATCGCCGTCGAGCTTGAGGAGCAGATTCTTCCCGAGGCCGCGGCTGTGCTGGTCCCTGTCGGTGGCGGGGGCCTCCTTGCGGGAATTGCGACCTGGGTTCGTTCCCGTTTCCCCGGAGTCAAGATTTACGGCGTTGAGCCCAAGGGCGCAGCCTCCATGCATGCTGCCCTTGAGGAGGGAGAGATCGTTTCCCTTCCTAAAGTTGATCCTTTTGTTGACGGTACTGCTGTCGGCCGAGCTGGAGACCTGCCCTACTCTGTCGTTCGTGAACTGGTCGACGATATTTTGGTCGTTCCTGAAGGCGCAGTCTGCACTGAAATGCTCGATTTGTATCACTCAGACGGCGTGATCGCTGAACCTGCAGGCGCTTTGGCCTCGGCTGCAGCACGTATGTACTTTGCTGATCCTGAGCAACGCTCTCAGCTTCTGGGCGACGCCAGCGGCGCTCTTGTTGCAGTGGTTTCAGGCGGAAATAACGATATGACTCGTTACGCGGAAATTATGGAACGCTCATTGCGTCATGAAGGTTTGCGTCACTACTTCCTGGTGACCTTCCCACAGCAACCCGGAGCGCTTCGTAGTTTCCTAGAAGACGTTCTAGGCCCCGGCGACGACATTGTCCACTTTGAGTACACGAAGAAGAATAACCGTGATTCTGGGCCGGCTTTGGTCGGCATCGACCTTGCTGATCGCGAGGACATTACAGGATTGCGCGAGCGTATGGAAGCCTCTCCCCCTTCACGTTGAAGAGCTGCGCCCAGATTCCGAAATCTATCGTTTGGTGATTTAAGAGGACTCTGGACGACGCACTCCGCCTAGGCAGCAAGCGTGTGAACGCGCGTGCAGCTTACGCGCACCGTCGGGGTGGAATTGAAACGGTAACCCTGGCCTCGCAGGGTGGAAATAAGATCCGTCTCAGGCAGTTTTGCTCGTAAACGACGGATGTGAGCGTCAATCGTGCGCGTCTGTGTCTCGAGGCCTTCGCCGTACCAAACCGATTCCAGTAGTTCCTCGCGTGAAACTACTTCATCTGCGCGCTGAACAAGGTAGGCAAGCAATTCATATTCCTTGTTCGACAGCTTCACTGAAGATCCGTATACCTCAAGGCGACGGCGGTCCAGATCGATGTGCGTTGATGCTGGCGAGAGCCTGAGTCCTGCAAGAACCTCGAGGAAGTCTTCGAAAGAAGTGGGAACTTCGGACGGACGGGTTTCAGGGGTGTAAACAAGGGTCATGATGTATCCAAACTATTTGGTACCGCACACACCACTTTCATCGTGGAATTTCAGGCGGTAGCGATTGACAGGGGCGAAGGTCAATCACATACACATTCGCGAGCACATGGAGCCGCACATAGGGCGGCAAGTCATGGTCGCGTTAAAAGTCATGGCTTTATTCTATCGAATGCTGAACTTGTGTCAAAAGGAAGAACAAGAGGGTGGGAACACAGCCGAAGGCCACATGTTCCCACCCTCTCAGGCAGCAATAACTACTCAGTTTTCAAGCTGGGCACGCACGATTCGCGTTGCTTCAACAAGGTTCCTGAGGGATTCTTCAGTCTCTGCATAACCACGAGTCTTCAAACCACAGTCGGGGTTCGACCACAGGTTACGTAGCTCGATCGATTCGGCAGCCAGCGTCAGCAGCTCGGTGAGTTCTTCCACCGAAGGAACGCGAGGCGAGTGAATATCCCACACACCCGGGCCAACGCCGTGGTTGAATCCCTGCTCTGCAAGCTCAGGAAGCACTTCCATGCGAGAACGCGCGGCCTCAATCGAGGTAACGTCCGCATCCAAGCCCAAGATTGCATCAAGAATCTGGCCAAACTCCGAGTAGCACAGGTGCGTGTGGATCTGTGTATCAGGACGAATTCCAGCGGTGGCCAAGCGGAAGGAATCCACTGCCCACTTGAGGTACTCGCTGTGTCGAGCAGCATCCAAAGGAAGAAGCTCGCGCAATGCGGGCTCATCGACCTGGACGACCGCAATTCCGGCCTCTTGCAAGTCAGTAACCTCATCACGCAGGGCAAGACCAATCTGGTCAGCAACCTGAGCCAAAGGCAGGTCATTACGCGGGAAGGACCATGCAATGATGGTAACCGGACCGGTCAGCATGCCCTTGACGGGATGAGAAGTCAGCGACTGCGCATAGCGTGCCCATTCAACGGTCATTGCGTGAGGACGGACAACGTCACCCCACAGAATCGACGGACGGGTGCAACGTGAACCATAAGACTGCACCCAGCCGTTCTTCGTTGCTGCAAAGCCATCGAGCTGCTCAGCAAAGTACTGAACCATGTCGTTGCGCTCAGCTTCGCCGTGAACCAAAACATCCAGTCCCAGATCTTCCTGAAGGCGAATCACCGAAGCGATTTCTTCACGCATACGCTCGGCGTAGTCTGCATCAGAGAGCTCGCCCTTGGCCCATGCAGCACGCGCGCGACGAATCTCGGTGGTCTGCGGGAAGGAACCAATCGTCGTGGTAGGCAACAGCGGCAAGTCAAGGCGCTCGCGCTGAAGTTCATCGCGAAGAGCGAAGTCCTCGCGCTGGCGATCAGCTTCGGTCAGCTTTGCGACACGCTCACGCAGTTCGGGGCGAACAACGCCGGGAGCAGCTGCACGCTGCGCAAGAACCTCGCGGGTTGCCTCGACGGCCTCGGAAATCGAATCCCAGCCTTGGCGCACGCCGCGGGCAAGGGTCACAACCTCGGCGACCTTCTGGTCGGCGAAGGCCAGCCACGCGTGGAGGTTCGCGTCAAGCACGGGGTCATCCCACTTTTCGAGTGCAGTGTCGTGCGGGACGTGCTGAAGCGAAGTGGAAGTGGCGACGGCCAGGGATGCGGGGTGAAGTGCCTTCGCGTCATCGAGTCGTGCAATTGCACTATCGAGGTCGCTGCGCCAAATGTTGCGACCATCAACGACACCTGCAACGAGGGCGACCTTGGACAAATCGACGGAAGTCGCCTCGGGAAGAGAACCGCGGCACAGGTCCAGCCCCAGAGCCTCAATGCCGGTGGTGGCAAGAGAAACAGCTGCGCGTGAACCATCACCGTAACCAATGGCAGCGAAGAGCGCAGGACGCTTCTCGAGCGCGGCCAGAGCACGGAAGACACGGGTCGAGTACTCAATGAGGGTGGTGCGATCGACGCGGAGGTTATCAGAAGCAAGCGCATGCTCATCGATCTGGACCCAGGGAGCACCGGCCTCGGCAAGCTCGGCGAGAACGTCTGCGTATGCCGCAACAACATCGTCAAGGCGCTCGAAGGGATCGTAATCGGGGGTTGCTTCATCAGCCTTAGCGACGGCGAGGAAAGTCACGGGGCCAACCAGCACGGGGCGGACAACGGTGCCTTCTTCATTGGCGGCGAGGAAACGCTCGACGATCGTACGATCAGCGAAAGAAATCGAAGTATCCGGGCCAATTTCAGGAACCAAGTGGTGGTAGTTCGTATCGAACCACTTAGTCATCTCCAGGGGCGCGACCTGCGCATTGCCGCGAGCGAGGGCAAAGTGCAGATCCAAGCCTTCGAAAGAACGGTAGCGCTCGGGAACTGCACCCAGAAGAGTGATCGCGTCCAGAACTTGATCGTAGAGCGCGAAGGTTTCGGGGATCGACGCGTCATCCCCTGCCGAGGCCGAGCTCGACAAGTCGGTCATGCGTGGTCTTGCGCAGCAGAGCTTCCGTCGCGCGAAGTTCCTCGGCGGAAATACGGCCCGCCCAGTAGGCTTCGAGCGCCTTCTTCAGCTCGCGGCCACGACCGATGCGCGGGTAACCCAGGATGGTCGCCGTAGGGAATTGAGTCATTTACTTATCCTTTGTCATCGTGAAATGGACGGGTCTAAATGGCTTGCAGAAACAAGTCCAGCGGCATCGAGCACATCGAGAGCAGGTGCCGCTTTATTAAAGGTATACATGTGGATGCCCGGGGCTCCCGCTTCATGCAGATCCCGAGCCAGCCGTGCTCCCAAAGAAACACCGACTGAGTACATTTCTTCGACTGACTGAGCGCTTTCCAAGCGTCGACGCAGGTACTCGGGGAAAACAACCCCGGTTAACTCCGTCATTCGATTGACGCGCTTAATATCAGTCGGAGGCAAAATTCCGGGAACGATCGGGATTGTTACCCCGTTGCTCCGCGCTTTCTCAAGGAAGTTCACGTAGGTATCTGTCTCCCAGAACAACTGCGTGATCGCGAAAGAGGCGCCCGCGGATTGTTTGACGAGCAGGCGTTCAACTTCCTGGTTGGGAGAGGTACCCGCTGCGGGGTTTCCAGCAGGGAATGCGGCAACAGCGATAGTGAGAGGCTTGAATGCTGCACGCAAGGCGGCACCGGGGTATTGCGCACAGCGCGCGGCCTCGATGGAGCGGATCAGAGTGACAAGTTCGGTTGCTGAGCTCACTCCCCCGGGCGCAGGCTGCCAATCCGGGCGGCCGACAGGAGGATCTCCGCGAAGCGCAAGGAAGGTTCGCACTCCGGCGTCCAAGTAGTCCGAAACTACTTCCCCGACTTCTGTTGCAGTTGTTCCCACGCAGGTGAGGTGAGCAATGGGCTGAACGGGGCTGTCCTGTACGAGAGAGCGCACAACATCGCGCGCACTGTGGCGGTCTTGTCCTGCGGCGCCGTAAGTCACCGACAGGAAATCGGGGGTAACGGAGAGAAGACGCTGGACGGTATCCCAGAAAGGTTTAATGAGGTTTTCTTTACGAGGAGGCATGACCTCGAAGGACAAGGTCGTGAGGTCACTAGAAGATTGGGAGGGCTGTGTCATATAAGTCCTTGGAAGTCGGCGCGAAGCGCCACGGTCGGATGCGCGGAAAACTCAGGCGCACATTCGAGCGCGGATCGAACCCACAAGGGCACTACGTCCAGAACTTCTTTCAAGCATGTCTGTATTATCCGTTGTTTTCTTTTGATGTGCACAGCCGGCCCAGAGATTGGGAAAGTGTGACGGCTCGCGCCATGTACACTATGTAGGGCTGGCCAGAGCCTGGCTAGCACGCCTCCGTAGCTCAATGGATAGAGCAAGGGCCTTCTAATCCCGAGGTTGCAGGTTCGAGTCCTGTCGGGGGCGCAACATTTGTCGGCACTGGTGCATTATCGGTAACTAGATAGGCAACTGACACACCAAACAGGCGAGCAATAGCATCAAGCTCGTCAAGCTGCCAGCGTGTCATTCCGCGCCAGCGTTGATTAATTGCTGGCTGCGACATTTCAATCGCCCGCGCCAGAGCTGATTGACTGTAGCCGCGCCTCGCTGACTCTACGCGGATATTTTCCGCGACAACTTCACCAATCGGACGCTCAAAAACTGCCGTTCGCATGCAGAAAGCATATCAGATACATCAAAGTGTAGGCAGATATTAATAATACACTATTAGCTTTTATTCTTATTCTCCATACACAAGACTAGTACCGCCCTAGCGTAACAATTTTAAAACACACAATAAGCAGCACTATTCACAGGCATATCGAGCGGCGAAACATTCCACAAGCAGCTCTGCGACCCGGGAATCACTCAAGCAAAACTTATATGAATAGAGAGAGCGCACGAACGTTTAACTATTTGGCTATCTTTTTGAAATCAGGATTCCCGCTGCCTGTGGCTCATTCGTCGCAACGCTTTGGAATGTGCGGGAGGAACGAGAACGCCTAATCGTTAACTTTTGCAAAGAATTGACCATTCTTGGAGACAAGGAAGCCATCTATAGCCCCAAACGCAGTCCCTGCTGCGAACAGTTCATTTCTGATGCAATTCGCACCACCTACCGTCGCATACCCGATGAGGTATCCGTCAAGGTACACGCCAATTTTCCCGTCGCTCGGACCAACAACGAAAGTGACGTGCGTGAGAGCATCACCGTCGATATTAAGCGTCGCGAGTGCACTTTTAATATTCTTCTGGAACTTCTCAATATCTTTGACCCAGAACGAATCGATAAACTCTGACTGAAGATACCCAACATCAATCAAGTTGAGCTGAGCTTGTCCCTCCTCCTCGAGTAGCTCTTCCGAGACTTCACGAATTGCAAAAGACAAGCGTCGAGGTCCCCTGCCTTTATTTTCAAGCCTTCGGATAGCATCGACAAAAACGTCTACAAGCTGCTCAAGCCCATCGACAGCCTGTCCCCTCTCCTGACATGTCTTAATAACAAGGGTCGTCTTCTCGATGACATCACGCGTGATCGGACCATCGTCGTACATCTATCTCCCCCATCACAGCGTCGTAAGCAGCATCTAGAAATTCTACGCCAAAGAAAATCAATAAAAGTGAGAAAATAATTCGAATGTTCACTCATTGCCTTTGCATCGTCATTCTGCCCCACGCTACCGACGCAGTCTTATGCAATTAAACGATACTCGGCGCATGCAGCTCGCCATCCGTGAGAGTCAATAGTCTATTCCGCAATATTTTTATATTGAAGTTCATGGGGCCTTCGATCATTCGCTCACCTATACGAATCGACTACTGGAGGTTTTTTCTGAAACACATGCGTACGAATCGGACGCTTCGCTTAGCATGCTTTTCTTCTGAAAAACAGCCTACAGTTTGCCTTTATCCCGTACTTTCACCAGAATTTTTCCAAAAAGTCTCACCGAGATAGGAATTTAGGCCTAGAATCTGGCTAGAACCACCCACTCGCACTGTCGCAGGAGTAGCCATGTTCTCTTTGGTGAGCACAAGCTTTACGCCGTCAACGACGGCTATCGGCTCAAATGTTTTTCTAACGGCACTTGCCGGAATTCTTCCGCTCCTGCTGTTCTTCGTCCTTCTAGGCGCTTTTAAAGTCAAGACACACTGGTGCGCATTGATTTCACTGGTTGCTGCACTACTTATCGCGGTCCTCGGCTACAAGATGCCACTGAGCATGAGCCTTTTGGCAGCAGGCCAAGGCATTGTCTTCGCCTTAATCCCCATCATCTACATCATCATCGCTGCAGTGTGGCTTTATAACCTCACCGAGATTTCAGGCCGCAGTAAGGATATGCGAGCTGTCTTCAACACAATCGGCAAGGGCGACATTCGAGTCCAAGCACTGATCATTGCTTTCTCTTTCTGTGGTCTACTCGAGGGCCTTGCAGGTTTCGGTGCGCCCGTGGCAATCGTTGCCGCGATGCTTGTCTCACTTGGCCTTCCCCCGGTAAAGGCTGCTGTTGTGACCATCGTTGGCAACGCGATCAATGTTGGTTTTGGCGCAATGGCAATCCCAACAACGACTGCTGGCCGTTTGGGCGGCCAAAACCCCCTTGTGGTTGCAGCCAATATGGGTCACCTGTCCTGGATTTTTGCCTGCTTCATTCCTCTCCTTCTCTTGTGGATCCTTGATGGGGGCCGAGGCGTTGCCCAGCTGTGGCCGATCGCTCTGATTTCCGGCGTTGCGACCGCTGCCGGGCATTTCTTCACCTCAGAGTTCTCCTATGAGCTGACCGCTGTCCTTGCTTCACTTCTGGGATTGGCCGCTTCTTACATCTTCCTCTTGGTGTGGACCCCGAAGACGCCCGATGACTACCGTTCTGAGAGCACTCAAGAGGATCGTCCCAATGCCTCGCGCATTACCTTGGCACTTCTCCCCTATGTTTTGGTTGTTGTCGTCATTGCTATCACCAAGTTGTGGAAGATCGGCGTCGATATTGATGCCATCTTCAAGTCGACAGACATCAAGATCCCAGTCCCTGGATTACACGGAGAATTGGTAGATTCTGCAGGCAAGGCAGTTTCTTCGACGATCTACACCTTCCAGTTCCTCTCTAACCCCGGAACCTGGATCTTCGTCACTGCCCTAATCGTTGCTTTCATTTACGGTCGCACCAGTTCGGGCGGTCGCTACCCCATGACATTCGGAAAGGGAATTGCAACTCTCTTCAAGACAATCTCCACCTTGAAGATTTCTATCCTCACGATCTGCTTGGTCATGGGCTTGGCCTACGTCATGAACCTCTCCGGACAAACAGGGGCGATCGGTACCGCTCTTGCAACAACCGGCGTGTTCTTCGCCTTCCTCTCCCCCATCCTCGGTTGGTTGGGAACAGCTGTCGCAGGATCGGCAACCAGTGCCGGTGCGCTTTTCGCCAACCTTCAGTCCACTGCCGCACAGATCGCGGGACTCGATCCATCGACTTTGCTTGCAGGCAACACGATTGGTGGAGGTATCGGCAAGATTGTGTCGCCGCAAAATCTCACCATCGCAGCGACCGCAATCAACGAACCCGGAAGCGAAGCAGAGATCCTCAAGAAGGCTGCTCCCTACTCAATCGGTTTGTTGCTCATCTTGTGTATCTTGATCTTCCTTGCCTCGCAAGGATATTTGGGGTCCTACATGCCCGTTGCCTAAGATCGTTGGGCTCGCAGTCTTCTGGCTGCGAGCCCAAGGTCTACTTGAGGAGATGTGTGCTATGGCGAAGCCATTGCGATCCTTGGCAGTTCTCAGTGTCATCATCACGCTTCTGACGGGATGCATTCCCTTCGGTTCAAACGCCACGCAATCGCGTTTACCCCAAGACCCACGCTTCGCCGAGTTCACCTACGAAACTGATGGCGAGCTCAAGATCCAAGAGCGCACCGATTCCTTCAACGAACGGATGCCCGGGCTTCGTGCAACGCAAGGACACGTCGTGGCAGCCAACTTTCCAGAGGGGTGGCTCTTACCCTCACCCGACCATCACTTATGGGTGACAGGCGTCGCAAGTGTTCCTCCTGAGACAATCCAGATGCTTGCCAATGGAAGCGGCGGGAATAACGCACTTCTTCCCGGTATCTATCCAGGCCTCTACGAGTACGTCCCCCAAAACTGCCACTTTTTCGTTGTTCCCTCCGATCATGCGAATACTGTGCTCCAAACTGATAAGAACAACACTCACTCGAACTGGGGCTCATTCGATATCACAAGCTTCGCGGCTTCCTCAGACTGTAACCTCATCATCGTCACTGGCGAAGGAATCAGGGGCTAAGACAACACGTTTCCCCAGCTGAGCACCCTCGCGAAGTAAAGAGAAGCCCAACAGACTTCCTTTCGCAGATACTGGAACTACTACCCGGCCTCGTGAACCCACGAGGCCGGGTTTTTGTTTGTCACGTACCACAGCGTCGTAAAACTGAAAAAGGAAAGGATACTCTGTCTTAAGTCGCATTTTTGGCGCGACAAATAGCTCAAGAGAAGCCGTCATTTCAGCGATCTAATTCTGCGACTTTTCCGCATGACATCAACAATTCTGGCCACTGCTAAGCAAAGGTCTCACACGTTATCCCCCATTGGGACCTCAGCCCCAGCCATACTTTGAGAAATAGCACCTACGAGAAAGGATCTCCCAGTGCGTATCGCTCTCTTCTCAACTTGCCTGGCAGACGTCATGTTCCCCCAGGCAGCCCAGGCGACAGTGTCACTGCTCGAACGCCTCGGCCATGAAGTCGTCTTCCCCGAAGGCCAGGTCTGCTGCGGTCAGATGCACGCAAACACCGGTTACTTTGAAGACGCCGCTAAGATCACGCGCAACCACGTCAAGGCATTTGAACCAGTTCTCGACGGAGAGTGGGACGCAATTGTGGTTCCCTCTGGCTCTTGCACAGGTGCTGCTCGCCACGAGCAAAAGCTCATTGCCGAACACGTTGGCGATGCTCAACTTGCGAAGCGCTCCCAGGAAATCGCCAAGCACACTTACGATCTCACCGAGCTCATCACTGATGTCCTGGGGCTGGAAAATGTTGGCGCATACTTCCCTCACACCGTCACTTACCACCCGACCTGCCACTCAATGCGCATTGCTCACGTGGGTGACCGCCCCTACCGGCTCTTGCGCGCCGTCGAAGGACTGACGCTCATTGATCTGCCCGACGCCGAAGTTTGCTGCGGTTTCGGCGGAACCTTCTCGATGAAGAACTCAGAGACCTCGACAGCAATGCTTGCCGACAAGGTCGCAAACGTGATGTCTACCCGCGCAGAGGTTCTGGTCATGGGTGACTACTCCTGCCTCATGCATGTTGGCGGCGGCTTGTCTCGTCTGAATTCGGGCATCCGCCCGATGCACCTTGCTGAAATCCTTGCATCAACCAAGGACCAGCCCTTCCTTGGCAACATTTCATTCGCACCGGAAAGCGCTCAGGTGATCTGATATGTCTGAAACCTTTATTGGTATGCCAGGAGTCGTCAGTAACGATTCCGACGCCACGGTTCACACCGGAGGATGGCGGACGACCGTCACTATCCCCGAGGACACTCTCCGTTGGGGACCAACTTTCCCCGAAGGCGCACACCGCACCCTTGCCAATACGCAGATGCGCCGCAACCTTGGCCATGCAACCCGGACGATTCGCACCAAGCGCGGCCAACGCGTTGCCGAAATGCCCGACTGGGAAGATCTGCGTGACGCTGCTGAAGCCATCAAGTTTGAGGTCGAATCCCGCCTTCCCGAGCTTCTCGAAGAGTTCGAACGCAACGTCACCGCACGCGGCGGCATTGTTCACTGGGCTCGCGACAAGCACGAGGCGAACCGCATCATCGCCGACATCATCAAGTCCAAGGGAGTCGATGAAGTCGTCAAGATCAAGTCGATGGCGACCCAGGAAACGAACCTCAACGAGTTCCTCAAGGACGAAGGCATCTCCGCGCGTGAAACCGACCTTGCGGAAATGATTGTTCAGCTCGCTGACGACATGCCCAGCCACATCGTTGTCCCTGCAATTCACCGCAACCGTTCTGAGGTCCGTGGCATCTTCCTCGACCGCATGGAAGACGCTCCTCGCGATCTTTCCGACGATCCGCAAGAACTCACGGCCGCTGCCCGCGCGCACCTACGCAAGAAGTTCCTTCACGCAAAGGTTGCCGTTTCGGGAACAAACATGGGCATCGCAGAAACCGGTACCGTCTCGATCTTCGAATCCGAAGGTAACGGCCGTATGTGCCTGACTCTTCCAGATACCCTCATCACCCTTATGGGTATTGAGAAGTTGGTTCCGCGCTACCAGGACGTGGAGGTCTTCGCTCAGTTGCTCCCCCGCTCGGCAACCGGCGAGCGCATGAACCCCTACACCTCGATGTGGACCGGCGTCACCCCAGGCGATGGCCCCCAGGAATTCCACATCATTTTGATGGATAACGGCCGTACAAAGACTTTGGCAGACCCGATTGGTCGCGAGGCTCTTGCGTGTATCCGTTGCGGTTCCTGCATGAACATCTGCCCGGTCTACCAGCACACCTCAGGTCACGCCTATGGTTCGGTTTACCCCGGCCCCATCGGCGCGATCCTCACCCCGCAGCTCACCCAAGGTTTGGGCGAGAAGGACCCGGTTCACACTCTTCCCTTCGCTTCTTCCCTGTGTGGCGCATGCGGCGAGGTTTGCCCGGTCAAGATCAAGATTCCGAACATCCTCCTCCATATGCGTGCCCGTACGGTGGACGTCAAGCACAGCATCGTACCCGACGTGTGGGATTTGGCAATGGGCGTTTCGACTCCCGTCATGTCCAACGCTAAGGCTTGGGAGCTTGCAACGGCCAGTGTGAAGGCAACTCGCCTTATTGGTAAGAAGAAGGGCAAGATCGGCGCTCTCCCCTTCCCAGCCTCGCTGTGGACGGGAGCTCGTGATCTTCCGGTTGCCCCGAAGGAAACTTTCCGCCAGTGGTGGCGGCGCACTCACCCCGAATCAGATGCCTCTGCCCCGCGTACAGATGCACCGGCACGTGGCATTCCTTTGGCCAGTGAGCACGGAATGACTACTCACACGAACGATGAGGAGGCCTGAGATGGTTATGGATGCAAAGACCGCAATCCTTGCGCGTGCGCGCGAGGCCATCGAGCGCTCGCAGGAAGGACGCCCCGTCCGCGAGATCCCTCGTAACTACATCCGAGAAGGGCAGTTTGCTCCCGGCTCAGATGAAGTCATCGCCGATATGATCGAAAAAAACTCGAAGATTACTCGGCACAGGTGGTTGAGGCTCGCGATGACGAGGCCATTGCCGACGCTATCGCAAAGTTCCTTTCCGAGGCGAAGGCTTCTTCCGTGGTTGTTCCCACCGGCCTCGATGATCAGTTCAAGAAGGCAGCCGGACGCGACAAGCGCACGGTCCGCGAGGACTCGCGCGAGGAGGCTATTCCGACGCTGGAACTTGATGAAATTGACGCGGTGGTCACTCGCTCGCGTGTTGGTATCTCGATTTCAGGAACGATTGTTCTTGACGGTGAACCCGATCAGGGCCGCCGCGCGATTTCCCTGGTTCCCGACACCCATGTGGTGATTTTGGAGCGCTCCGCGATCGTCCCGACTGTTCCTCAGGCGGTTGATATCTTAGGTCAGAATCCGACTCGCCCGACGACCTGGATCGCCGGCGGTTCGGCGACCTCGGATATCGAGTTGGTTCGAGTCAACGGCGTCCACGGTCCCCGCTTCTTGCGGGTCATCATCGCTCACTAAGCACTTCAACCTGACACGTTATTAAGTGGTGGGGCGGCGCAAAATGGCCGCCCCACCACTTTAACTTTCCTTGTTCAAAGGAGAGCGAAAAAGCTGACTTAACAAAGTCGCCTAATCCATTTTTTTGCTCCGCATTCTCCTGCGAGTTCTCAAGGCTGAATGTAAAAGAACGAGCCGTCATATCATTCATCACGACATAAAGTTTCTCGCGCCCCTCGAGCTCAGCAAAGAATATGTCTTCGAGCTTAATTCCCTGTTGTTCGAGTTCCTTAGTAAGCCACTCCTTGCTCTGGCCAGAGGCTTCAAGTTGATCCTGAACAACCTGTCCCTTCGAGACTAAGACGTAGCTCAAGCTTCCATCGCCCTTCTTGACAACGGTCAAAGAGCCATTGGATCCATACTGTGCAAACTCAATATCTTCAACTGAAAAGATCCCGCGCGAGCGAAGCTCTTCGGTGAAATTAATGATGTCAAAATTACTCCTTTCATCATCGAGAGAATCAATGACGAAATGGCCGTGATTGATGATGGTCACCGCTTTGCCCTTGAAGATTTGCCGCGCGGGCATAAAGCGTGAAGCAATGAAGTTAAAGAGTGAAATCATCCCAACAGTTGCAAGCAGCAGCACAACGTAAGAGAAAGTAGAAACCGTATGGTTATAGATAATGCCGCCGATGATTCCACCCAGAACAAAGTTTCCGATGAAGTCAATGGAAGTGAATTGGGTGAGACTCTGTTTCTTTGTCAGAGTCAGGTGAGCTGAAATGATCACGATACCGATGAAGAGTTGGTAGATCGAGTGTGCGTCAAGGATAAGTTCGTTCCACATGCGTCAATCGTAGAACGCTGAACCTGAAACAACAGTGTGGGGCCTGGTACCGACCGGTACCAGGCCCCACAAAAAACTTGCGAACGGAGGAATCAGTCCTCGACGTCCAGCAGGCCGTTCTTGTACGCCTTCGCCAGACGACGGGGAACACGCACCTCACGGCCGCCCACCTTGATGGTGTTCAGCTCAGTGAGATCGGCCTTCCATGCGGACCGGCGAGTGCGGGTGTTTGCTCGGGACATCTTGCGCTTGGGAACTGCCATGACCCTACCGCTCCTCTTCTAGTTCTGACGTTTTACCGCGTCGAAAACACCCCTTTGGGGTGTACAGCCATACGAATACGACTTCCGACAACTTGACCACTGTAGCACGATGGGCCAAAAGTACGCATATTCCAAAGGAATTATTCGTGCGAAGCTCGTCTCATTCGAGCCAGACTCCCCACCATGCGACAATGAGACCACCATGTCATCACTTCGCGTCCTTCGCTCAGGAACATCTCTGACTCACGAGATCGAGATCAAACGATCGCGTTTCATTGCTGCGATCGCGCGAACAGATTCGCCCGAGGAAGCACGCACCTTCATCAATTCCGTCAAAGAACAACATCCCCAGGCACGTCACAATTGTTCCGCGTGGATGATTGCGGAAGAGGGACAATCGCCATCCCAGCACTCTTCTGACGATGGAGAGCCCTCAGGAACCGCTGGCACTCCAATGCTCGATGTTCTCAAGAGAAATGAGCTGTGGAATGTGACGGTCGTCGTGACGCGCTATTTCGGAGGAATTCTCTTGGGCGCAGGTGGCCTCGTCCGGGCCTACTCAAGCGCGACCAGTGAGGCCCTCGCACTGGCTTCCTTTGCCCGCCTGGAGGCACTCACGGTTGTGGAAACGGAACTTGATCCCATCGACGCAGGACGAATCGAGGCTGAACTGCGTCGCATGGGAGCACAGGTACTGGCCACCGAATGGAGCCAGAACGTCTTGATCCGCTTAGCAATGTCTCCTGATCAGCTCGAATCTGCCACTGCGCTTCTCGCCAATCTCAGCTCTGGGAAGTATTCCTTCCGTGAATTGGGACAACGTTACATAGAAATCGAGGAATAAGTCGGTCGGTTTTAGAGTTGCGGTGTGAGTAAGGCTCACAGCCATCTGAGGAGAAATCATGACGAACATCGCAGCTGACGTTACCGATCTCATCGGCGGCACCCCCCTGGTGCGCATCAACCGCTTGAACAAGGGCGGTGCAGAGATCGTTGCAAAGGTCGAGGCCTTCAATCCCGCTTCTTCCGTTAAGGACCGTATCGCGCGCTCAATCGTTGATGCCGCCGAGGCTTCGGGACAGCTCAAGCCCGGAGGCACCATTATCGAGGCAACTTCCGGCAACACCGGCGTGGCCTTGGCAATGGTTGGCGCTGCTCGCGGATACAAAGTCGTGATCGTCATGCCATCCTCTATGAGCGTCGAGCGTCGCATTCTAATTCGCGCTTTCGGGGCAGAACTGGTCCTAACCGACCCCAAGGGTGGCGTCACCGCAGCGGTTGAGGAAGCCGAACGGATCCGCGACTCTCGTCCCGGTTCAATCATCGCATCGCAATTTACGAACCCTGCCAATCCTGCTGTCCACCGTCGTACGACCGCCGAAGAAATCCTTCGCGATACTGACGAGAACATCGATATCTTTATTGCCGGTGTCGGCACAGGCGGCACTGTTTCTGGCGTAGGTTCGGTGCTCAAGGAACTTAAGCCGGGAGTAAAGGTGATTGCTGTTCAGCCCGCCGAGTCTCCTCTTCTGACCGGTGGACAGGCTGCACCTCACGGAATCCAGGGGCTTGGCCCCAACTTCGTTGCAAAGACCTACGATCCCAGCGTGGTCGATGAAGTGATCGATATTGAGACCCCTGTGGCTCTTGAGACTTCTCGCCGTGCAGCAGCAGAAGAAGGACTCCTCGTCGGTATTTCCTCCGGCGCCGCTCTGGCCGCAGCAGTTCAGGTTGCTCAGCGTCCTGAAAACGAGGGGAAGCGTATCGTCGTGATTCTGCCGGATACGGGCGAGCGCTACCTCTCTACCGCGCTCTTTGAAAATCTGCGCGACTGAGAACACTCATGAGTGGGTGGGGGCTTATTCCCCACCCACTCAATTTTCTGCCAATCCTCCACACAGCTCGCTAGGCTAGAAACCAGCACGATACGTGCAGATCGCGATTCACGAAAGACTGACCATGGCCTCGTCTCCCCGCAAGGTAATCGAACTTCTTGCAGAAGATCTCCGCACGGCTAAACGCCGCGACCCGGCAGCACGTTCTACCCTCGAGGTCGCACTTGCCTATCCCGGCGTTCATGCACTGTGGACGCACCGCGTAACCCATGCGATGTGGGCGCACCGCCATCTGCGTACTCCTGCGCGTGTACTCTCTTCCCTTGCACGCATGGCGACGGGTGTTGATATCCATCCCGAGGCGAAAATCGGTCGCCGCGTATTTATTGATCATGCGACGGGAGTCGTTATCGGCCAAACCGCTGAGGTAGGTGAAGACGTTGTTATTTCCACGGTGTCACCCTCGGCGGCGTTGCGATGACTCAGGGCAAACGCCATCCAACTGTCGGAAATCACGTGATGATCGGTGCGGGAGCGAAGGTTCTTGGACCGATCACCATCGGCGATGGAGCAAAGGTCGGCGCAAACGCGGTTGTCACTAAAGATGTTCCCGAAGATGCTGTTGCAATTGGCGTTCCGGCACAATTACGCCAAAAGCCTGAGACTCGCATGGTGGAAGAAGACTGCGATCTCATCATCGATCCGAACTGCTGGGAAGAAGACCCGACCTGGTACATCTAGCACTGCAGGTTTTGTCAAGCCCTCGAACATATTCCCAACTTAAGGACTCCTTAGGCGCACAACTTCCCATAGAACCTCGCGCGTGCAACAGATCACATATTCTGTCTTTATGGATAAACATTCTCTACAAGCACAGATTGACGCACTGACGCGCCTTCACGGTGCAGCAGAGTGTGAAATCGGTGTGCTCACACGATTCGATATCCCCGAGCTTGCACAGCTCTCGCTCGCAGCCTACGGAGAACGCCAAACTCTGGAGGCACAGGCTGAAGCAACGGATGAAATGCGCCTGTGTTTCGAAGGGGTTTTCGGCACCCCGTTGGAAGGATCTTTTCTGGGCGCGTGGGTCGATGGAGACCTCGTCGCAGCAATCATCGTCGTCGTTGATCCCCCTGTAGAAGAACCCAGCGGTCTCCCACAGGTCATCGACTTGATGGTCCACCCGAAATTCCGCCGGCGCGGTATTGCAACGGCTTTGGTCGCAGAATGTGCACGCCGATGCCAAGACTGGGGAGCTTCATCCCTGATCGTCCGCATCGATGAGGCAAATGCGCATCTGCCACACGTTTACGACATCTTCCAGGAGAGCGAAAACTACGAACAGGCTTAAGACCCCAGATTCACTGACGATTCTGTCCTAGTTCTGGCAATTTGAGCACCAGAACAGCCTGCGGTTTTGCATGAGCTTCTCACTGATCATGGTCCCGCATTTAATACAGGGACGACCGCTGCGATGGTAGATGTACCACCGTCCAAGTTCTTCGTCCCCTTCAGGAATCGGATCAGGTTGATCTTCGGGACGGATCGTGTCGATCCGTCCGATTTCCAATCCACGAGTCATCAGCTCGCAGATGATGTCCCACAGCTGGCCAACGCGAGCCTGAGAGAGCCGGTTTCCTGCGCGCATCGGAGAAATCCCCGCGAGGAAAAGAGCCTCTGCGCGATAGATATTTCCCACCCCTGCTGCAATGGATTGATCCATGATTAATTCACCAACAGGACGTTTACGCGCGCGAACCAGCTCAATGAAACGTTTGCGCATTGCAGGGTCCCTGTGATGCCCCGGGTTGCAAAGGATCGCAACCGAGTTTTGATTCAGCGACCAGACGTTGCTCGTCGGAAATGAGCTCGCAGCGATTTGGTCCCGTCACATCTGCAACAGCCACTTCGGAGAGGATACGCAGACGAACCTGCCCCACAGGTTCAGGCGCCTGCCACTGCCCTGCTGGGTCCTGGGCCTCGCCGGCAGCAAGATTGTCCCTCGACATACAGGCTATCTTCCGAGTAACTTGCCCACTTGAGGGCAGCATGACGGTGCCCCTTCGTTGCAAACCCAATTCGTCCGGGGAGCACCAATTGACGCCGGAACATCCTGCGTTCGTTCGTCAGCGTCAAAGCGCCAAGAGCCATACAAGCCCAAGTGGATGTGAAGCCACTGAAGGGATTCTTCACTGGGAAGGCACGTTCTCCCCACACCGGCGAACTACCGGTAAAAGGAAGAGCAGCCTCGGCCTCGGCGCTGTTCAAATGAGCAGCGTATTCAGCTTCAGCCTCTCGGGCCTGCTCAATCACGGAAGTGGCGAGGTCGGGAGCAGCGAATGCAACGAACATATGCTTGCCCACTGCTCGCACCGCAACCACAACGTGGCCGTCAATGAGCTGCGCAGACGAGGCGAACCTCCCCTGAGGGGAGGACGCCTGCACCTGCGTGCCTTCAAAGAGAGAGATGAAAAAGTGTGAGCGATCCGGTGGATCGCATCTCCTTCAGGCATGGTTACTTCGGAAGAACGATGTTGACCAATTGCGGGGCACGCACAATCACCCTGAGAGGCTCGCGGCCTTCGAGGAGCTTGACGATCGGACCTTGCTCAAGAGCCAGTGCACGAAGATCCTCTTCAGAGATCGAGACCGGAACCTCGATCTTTGCACGCAGCTTGCCATTGGCCTGGACAATCGCTGTGACGGTATCGTCTTCGAGCAAGGATTCGTCTTCCACAACCGGGAAGGGAACGCGTGCAAGAGAATCTGCATGTCCGAGCTTCGACCACAGTTCCTCACACATGTGTGGAGCAACCGGTGAGAGCATCAAAATGAGGGCCTCGACTGCAACGCGCGGCACGCGATCGAAAGACGTCAGGTGATTGTTGAGAACGATGAGCTTTGCAATCGCAGTGTTGATGCGCAGGTTCTCGTACTCGACGGTCACTTCCGCGATGGTGCGCGCCAAAAGGCGTGCGGTCTTTGCATCCATTGGGTCATCGCTGACGGTCACCTCACCGGTGGTCTCGTCCAAAACATTTCGCCACAGACGCTGTAGGAAACGCTGGGAGCCAACAACCGCGCGGGTGTCCCACGGACGTGAGACGTCCAGCGGTCCCATGCTCATCTCATACACGCGGAAAACGTCGGCGCCGTAGGCGTCATACATTTCATCAGGGGTCACGATGTTCTTGAGTGACTTACCCATCTTTCCGTATTCACGGTTAACGGGTTCACCCTTCCACGTGAATCCGGTGGATTCGTCGCCTTCAACTTCGTCCGCGGGAACGTACTGCCCGCGAGCATCCGTGTAGGCATAGGCCTGGACGTAGCCCTGGTTGAATAGGGTGTGGTAGGGCTCAGCGTCGGGAACGAATCCCAGGTCAAAGAGGACCTTCTGCCAGAAGCGTGCGTAGAGCAGGTGGAGAACTGCGTGCTCCACACCACCGATGTACAGATCGGTGCCACCGCTGATCTTGCCCTCTCGCGGCCCCATCCAGTAGGACAGGTTCTCTTGCGAGGCAAAAGTAGTGGAGTTCGTCGGGTCGGTGTAACGCATCTCGTACCAGCACGAACCGGCCCACTGAGGCATGGTGTTGGTTTCACGGCGATACTTCTTCGGGCCGTCCCCCAGGTCCAGGGTGACGTTCACCCATTCCTGTGCGCGTCCCAGCGGCGCTTCTGGTTCCGTATCGGCGTCATCGGGATCGAAGGTGCGAGGCGAATAGTCGCTAATCTCGGGAAGCTCAACGGGGAGCATGCTTTCGGGGAGTGCGTGAGCCACTCCTTCTTCGTCCCACACGATCGGGAAAGGCTCTCCCCAGTAACGCTGACGGCTGAAGAGCCAGTCGCGCAGACGGTAGGTAACAGCCGCACGCCCCAGGCCCTTTTCTTCGAGCCATTGGGTCATCGCTGCCTTTGCCGCGTCCTTATCCAGACCATTGAGGCTAATTTCATCGTTTGCAGAGTCAACCGCAACGCCATCGCCGGTGTAGGCCCCCTGGCTCAGGTCGTGAGCGGTCGGATCCTGCGCGTCACCAATGGTGCGGATGATATCCAGATCGAAACGCTGAGCGAATTCCCAGTCACGATCATCGTGTGCGGGAACTGCCATGATCGCACCGGTGCCGTAATCCATGAGGACATAGTCAGCAATGAACACAGGAATCCGGCGGCCATTGACAGGATTAATTGCCCACATGCCAGTGAAGACACCTGTCTTCTCCCCGCGTCTTCTGCGCGCTGCTCAGGAGTCTTTGCAGCGGCTTGTGCTCGGTAAGCCGCCACGGCCTCGGCAGGCGTTGCATAGCCGGCACTCCACGCCTCGCGGGTCCCCTCTGGCCAGCTCGCGGGAATATCCAACGCCGCTTGGTCCGAGGCCGATCCCGGGGTGGTACCACCGAGGAGGGGGGTGCTCGGGAGACCAGACAACGAAGGTTGCGCCAAAGAGGGTATCGGGACGGGTCGTGTAGACCGTGAACCCACGATCACTTACGCCTTCACCAACCGCAATGAAGTCAACTTCCGCACCGTTGGAGCGGCCGATCCAGTTGCGCTGCATCGTGCGCACCTTCTCAGGCCAGTTGATGGTGTCGAGGTCTTCAGCGAGGCGATCACCGTAGGCAGTAATGCGCATCATCCACTGACGCAGGCTGCGCTTGAAAACCGGGTAGTTACCGCGCTCGGAACGGCCATCCGCCGTCACTTCCTCGTTGGCCAGAACGGTTCCCAATCCCGGGCACCAGTTCACAGGCGCCTCGGAGATATAGGCGAGGCGGTAGGAATCGATGATCTGCGCGCGTTCACGTGAATTCAATTCATCCCACGTGCGTCCCTGCGCGATCTCGGAGGGAAGCTCACGCGCTCCAGAAGCAAACTGCGCAATCAATTCACTGATCGGACGCGCGGCACCCAGGCCTCGTCCATCGCGGCGCGGTGCCTGCGGATCAAACCATGAATTGAACACTTGAAGGAAAATCCACTGGGTCCAGTGCACGTAGTCCACATCGGTCGTTGCGAAGGAACGACGGCGGTCGTGCGAGAGCCCCAGACGACGCAGCTGACGACGCATGTTCGCAATGTTTTCTTCGGTCGTCACGCGCGGGTGCTGGCCGGTCTGAACGGCGTACTGCTCCGCGGGAAGACCGAAAGCGTCGTAGCCCATGGTGTACAAAACGTTCTCGCCTTGCATGCGATGGAAACGCGCAACGGTGTCAGTTGCGATGTATCCCAGCGGGTGGCCAACATGCAGGCCCTTGCCTGAGGGGTAAGGGAACATGTCGAGAAGGAAGAAGGGCTGACGCTCGGCTAGCTCGCCTGCAAGATCTCCCTCGGGGTTATCCGCGTAGAAGGTCCCACGTTCGTCCCATAGGTCCTGCCACTTGTTTTCGATTTCTCCGGCCAATTGCGCCGTGTAACGGAAATCGGGCTCCCCTGTTGAGATCTCGCTCATCCTTGCCTCCATCTACCCTGAAAACACAGTGTCTTCAGGCTTGTTCTATGCCGTATCTAGGGTAGTGCATTGGCGCAAATTTGCCTGTTTATTCCCACTAGGCAAAAACCCTTGCGGCGTTCGACAATAGAGACATGAGTACCGTTTTTTGAAAAAAATTATTTCAGGTGAGTTCTCTGGGCGTTTCGTCTGGGCCGACGATTCCTGCGTTGCGTTCGCAACCATCGAGCCGACCAGTCCAGGGCATGTCCTTGTCGTTCCACGCGATCCCGTTCCTTCATGGACGCAATTAGATGCGCAGGTGTGCACCCACTTGATGGAAGTTGCACAGATTATTGGTCGGGCACAAGAGCGCGCCTTTGGTGTCGAGCGATCCGGTCTTGTCATTGCCGGTTTTGAAGTTCCTCATACCCACCTGCACGTCATTCCTCTGCGCACCGAGAGCGACGTCCTTTTAAGCAACGCTGCCCCAGCAAGCTCAGAAGAACTCGACGCTGCGATTGAGAAGCTTCGCGAGGCCGTGGTTGCTTTGGGTTATGGCGCTGAAGTTCCGTCCCAGATGACATCACTTCAGTAAACCGTTGTCTCTCCCCCGACATTCGTCACAAATACAAGGGCGACTTCTTGGGCGTTAAGCTCAAGGAGTCGTTCTTTTTCTTCTGCTTGAACGATCACTTTCATCGTTTGATCACTCATTCGTTCACTGACCAGCACGACGGCGTCAAGCCCCAAGCCCTTAGATTCGAGTGAGCGAAGAGCCGATGCACCGTTATCGCTAAAACGAGCAATTTGCATGGGAAAGTGGAGCGGGACATCCCGCAAGGGCACGAGCGAAAGAATACGCACCTGCCCATCCGCCGAAGGAATTGGATCGCCGTGGGGGTCGCGCTTTGGGTATCCCAGATGTTCATCAATCCGATTCAGAAGGCGGTCAGAGACGGCGTGCTCAAGGATTTCGGCTTCTTCATGAACTTCGTCCCAATCGAAACCCAACGCGTCATGAAGATACGTCTCAAGAAGACGATGACGGCGAACGACTTCTAGAGCTCGCCGGCGCCCTTCTTCGGTCAAAGTGACTTTCCCATAGGGTTCATGGAAGGCTAGCCCCTCGGCTGCAAGCCTTTTGACTTTTTCCGAGGCAGTCGAAACTGCGACTCCGACGCGCGAGGCCAGTGAACGAATTGTGATTCCTTCGTCACCGTTTTCTTCAGCTCCCCAAATTGCTTTGAGGTAGTCCTGCGTTACCGTATTTTCGCGGGAAACTCGGCTATCGACCGACGCCATGTCAACTGCTTGCACTCCCCTAGCCTACAGCCTTGTACTCATGATTCGGCCTCAGTATGATTTGCGCATGGCGTCATGAGTATGTAATCTACTTTCTTGTCCTAAGGACAAAGCGCCATTAGCTCAACTGGCAGAGCAGCTGACTCTTAATCAGCGGGTTGGGGGTTCAAGTCCCTCATGGCGCACACAGTACGTTCACTTGTGTGCTACTGTAAACACATAACTGAAGCGCCATTAGCTCAACTGGCAGAGCAGCTGACTCTTAATCAGCGGGTTGGGGGTTCAAGTCCCTCATGGCGCACCCATTGCCGAGGCGGCGCCAATGGCCGGGTACCTCCATGTGTATCTGAGCCCTACTCACCCCCCTCGGAGCCTCTCATGCGTCGTCTCACTTCTTCAGAGAAGGATCTGCTCGCATCGATTGAACAACAGTTAAGTGCTCGTCGCCGTACCGTCATTACTCCCGATATCGTCGAGCAGGCCACCCATCTGGTCCGTTCAATGACCGATCCCCGTCCAGGCCTTCACGAACTCGTCGGCCCTGTGTGCACCACGTCCGACATCGTTGCTTGGCTTGGAATTTCGCGTCAAGGAATCAACAAGGCTGTGCGAACCAATCGCATTCTTGCAGTCCAATCTCCTTCAACAATCTGGTACTACCCCACGTGGCAGCTCATGGCCAATCACTCCGTCATTGACGATATGTCGGATGTTCTCGGTCGCCTGCGTGGTCGGGTTCACCAGCTCACTGCTGCTTCGTGGTTCCAGCGTCCTCTTGAGATCCTTGATCAGACGACCCCTGCACAGTGGATGCTCGAAGGTCATGACCTGCACACCCTTATTGGCGCTGCTGAATCCTTTGCAACCGCCGAAGAACGCCGCCCTTCCTCGGTCCCGCTGTTCGATCCGGAGATCCAAGCAACATCACTGTGACCGCGACGCTCTCACCTTCGCAGCTCATCTACAAGAGCCGGCTGCGGAGTGGGGTTCGACGGCGCACCGCGCTCCGCAGTCATTCATCCCTCATCACAAATAGAAATTGGGCCAAACCGCTTCCTCGTGGTTTGGCCCAATTTTACTTAGTCATCGAGACCAAGGTCTCTGCGCAAGCGAGCAACATGGCCGGTTGCCTTGACGTTATAGAGGGCATGCGTGACAACGCCGCTAGGGTCGAGCACGATCGTTGAGCGGATAATGCCCACGAAGACCTTCCCGTAGTTCTTCTTTTCTCCCCACGCTCCCCACTCGGCAAGCATCGTCTTGTCCGGATCAGAGGCCAGAGGAAAGTTCAAAGACTGCTTCTGTGCAAAGTTTTCAAGAGCCTTCATCGAATCCGCACTGACACCGATAACTTCGTACCCCTGTGCCTTAAAGGAATTGAAGTGATCCCTGAAATCACACGCTTCCTTCGTGCACCCAGGTGTCGAGGCTTTGGGATAGAAATAGACGATGACTCCGACCCGAGCTCGATCTAAGAGTTCCTGCAAAGTCAGTGTGCCCTGTGTTGTTTCGAGCGTGAAATCGGGAGCCTTGTCCCCTACATGAAGTTGAGTCATAGCGACGAGCTTAGTCGCGAGAGACGCCCCTATGCTCGCGTAGCGCTTTCGACGAGTGCCCCACGCCGTCGATAAGGTAAACTCGGAGCGTTGCGCGAGTGGCGGAATTGGTAGACGCGCTGGATTTAGGTTCCAGTGTCTTTGACGTGTGGGTTCGAGTCCCATCTTGCGCACTAATGAATTCCCGAACCTCTCTTAGGAGGCTACGCTCCCCTCACCACGGTGCGCACGTTCAATTGTTGCCTCGGCAATCACACGCGTTCCCCGATACAGCACCATGGATTGCCCAGCTGCCACGCCACGAACCGGCAGCGCAAGGCAGAGCTCAAGCTTTCCTTCATCTCCTCCAAAGCGCTGAAGAGCGGTGACAACGCTGGGCATGCCGTGGGCACGGATCTGCGCGGTGAGCACACGTTCATCGACCTCACCCAAGCTCCGTTCCCCGATCGATGCCCCAAAGGTACGTGTCGCGGCATCGTCGACCTCTCCCGAATCGTCGCTCGCAAGCCAGACGATATCCGAACAGGTCATACGGTCCACAGACAAGAGTTCTGAAGCGCCGACAATCACCTGATTGGTCTCGGGTCGCGTTTCCACCACATACCGAGGCCGACCATCTGCAGCGGGATTTCCCAAGTTCAAGCCACGACGCTGACCAACCGTGAAGTTCCAGTATCCTTCGTGGCGACCAACGACTTGCCCGTCGGTATCGACAATTTCTCCGGGTTTTGAGCCCAGATGAGACTTGAGGAAGCCCTGGGTATCTCCATCGGGAATGAAACAGATATCGTAGGAATCGGGCTTGTTGGAAACCCCCAGCCCCATTCTTTCAGCCTCTGAACGGACCCATGCTTTCGAAGGAGCTTCGCCCAGCGGGAAGATTACGCGCGGCAGTTCCTGCGGCCCCATAATTGCCAAAACGTAGGATTGGTCCTTCGCTTCGTCTTTGCCTCGGTGGAGCTGCGGCCCATTCGGCCCTTGAACAATCCTCGCGTAGTGTCCCGTACAGACCGCGTCAAAACCGAGCGCCCGTGCACGCTGCGCCAGTTCTCTGAACTTCACAAACTCATTGCAACGCACGCAGGGATTCGGGGTGTGACCGGCCGCGTATTGCTCAACAAAATCGGTGATTACTGTCTGCTCAAACTCTTCAGCCAGATCCCACACATAGAAGGGAATCCCCATAATCTCTGCTGCGCGCGCAGCATCTGCCGCATCTTCAACGGAGCAGCAGCCGCGTGAGCCAAGGCGGCACTCTTGAGGCTGAGAGGAAAGCGCCATGTGAACACCAACGACCTCGTGCCCTGCTTCTACAGCTTTTGCAGCTGCGACTGCAGAATCAACTCCACCTGAAAGAGCAGCTAAGACCCTCATGCGACTGTTCCCTCTCGCTCGTCCAAGGCTTGCCCGGCTCGAATGGCGGCGGGAAGTGCGGATAAGAAAGCATCGATATCTGCAGCTCGAGTTTCAATTCCCGTCGACACGCGCAGGACGCCAAGAGCCTGGTTTTCACCGTATCCCAGTTCCATGACAATTCTCGACGGGCGCGAAACACCGGCGTGGCACGCAGATCCAGCCGAGACGTCAACGCCTGCCATATCCATAGCTAATAGGACCGCTTCTGGATGGTGAGTCGGGATCATCAAGTGGATAATCGCCGCCGAGGCCGCGCGGGGATCCACCGTCAAGCGTACGTCATTGGGAAGACCAGCTAGGAGACGGCGGCGAAGTTCTTCTGCCCTCTGAACGCGTTCGAGGCGGTGTGCAGCTGCGTATTCCAATGCGGTTGCCAGTGCACATGCGCCAGCAACATCTGGGGTACCCGAGCGGATTCCCCTTTCATGTCCTCCACCGGGGCGGTCGGTAATGACCTTCACTCCCCGGCGAACAAGCAATGCACCGGTGCCGACAGGGGCCCCAACCTTGTGTCCGCCCACTGTCAGGAGATCGAGACCGCTCTGCCCGAAATTGACATCGCAGTATCCAATTGCCTGCGCTGCATCAGAGTGAAGAAGAGGGGCCAGTGTATCCTCTGAGTTCGACCTGACGAACTCTGCTAATTCCCTAATCGGTTGAATACTTCCCACTTCAGAGCACACCCAAGTCAGCGACATGAGGGCGGCGCGTTGAAGAGCCTCCGGGTTTTCACGCAGATTCTTAAGTGTCGTCATGCCTCGTGAATCGACATCAAACTTGCGAATGCCGAAGCCCTCACGCCCCAGCACTTCAGATTGCTCGCTCACCGCGTCGTGTTCAAGGCGTGACATCCACACATCGCTGCGCGACGCATCTTTGTCTCGCATTCCCCGAGAAGCCCCAAGAAGTGCAAGAGCATTAGATTCTGTTGCCCCCGACGTAAAGACAAGCTCCGGACGCTCGGCACCAAGGGCAGCGGCTGCACGTTCGCGCGCATCCTCAAGCATCCTGCGAGCAGCGCGACCACCGGCATGTAGCGCAGCCGGATTCCCCGGGCGCTCACTCAGCGATTCTTGGGCATGGATCCATGCCTCACAAACACCAGGGGCCAGAGGCGCTGATCCCGCGTGATCAAGGTAATGCGACACGTGTGTCTTTCACTAGTTGTCGGCTCTAGATGCCCTGCCATGCGCGCAAGTGTTCCAGAGCCTGGGGAACGATTTCGTACATATCGCCCACTACGCCAAAGTCCGCGAGTTCGAAGATCGGCGCATCGGGGTCATCACAGATTGCAACGATCGTTTGCGAGGACATAATCCCCACTGTGTGATGAATCGCGCCCGAGACTCCAAGCGAGATGTAGAGCTTGGGAGCAATCGTGAGACCGGTTTGACCGATTTGCGCGCTGCGACGAGCCCAGCCTTCGTCAACAGCGTCGCGGGTCGCGCCAATTCCAGCGCCCAGGACATCAGCGAGATCTTCAACAAGAGACCAGTCATTACCAGCACCACGACCACCAACGACAACGACCTGCGCATCAGTGACATTGGGACGCCCATCTGAGCTGGATTCAACCCGCTCAATAACGAGCGTATGCGTAGGATCGGGATCTACGACTTCAGTAGCGAGCTCGACGCATTCGTTTTCCTCGGCCGTTACTTCCAATCCACGAGAACGCACGCACACGCACGCTGGAGCGCTGTGCGTGGCAATCTCTGCACGCCATGTCCCCCCCCCAAGGCATCTGTGGTCGCACACAAGCGTCCGTTTTCCACGCGAAGGGCCACGGCCTCGGCAATCGCGCAGCCTCCCAAGGTGATCGCAAGCGAAGCTGCGCTCTCGCGGTCAAGGAAACGCGAAGCGAAAAGAAGCGGGGCCTCCAGGTTACCGAAACGCGTGTAAGCCGAGGCGATAGCCGGAGAAAGTGCCGAGGCAGTCAGCGCCGACTCATTCACCTGGAGAAAAACACAGGAAGAAACGCCGAGGCGCCCAAGTTCTTCGCGCAAAGACTCGCGCCCGTCCTGGCAGACCACGATCGCATGGACAGCATCGGCGCACTCATGCGCCTGGGCAATCATGTCGCGATAACGCGAACCCACACAAGCGGTATCCGAACAATCAATGACGACAATCGCGTCCTTGAGACAAGTGCTCATTTCATCTTCTCCTCAATGAACTCAGCCAGACGCGTCCCGCCGTCCCCGGTATCGGTAAAGACTTCACCAGAGCCGCCGCGGTTATGTTCTGTCATCGAGACAACACTCAAAGGCATCTCGGAGCGAGCTCCGGAGAGTAATTCACAGAGGCATCCACTGGGATCGTAGCCAGCGACGTCATCGAGTTCAGCCTGAACGAGAGGCTTCGCGCGCGCTGCCTTCAAATCCTTAAAGCCTGGGAATCGAGGCTCATTGAGCTGATCCGTCACCGAAACCACTGCCGGAAGAGGGGCGCGCAGGGTTTCATCAACGCCATCCACGCTGCGCAGTGCTTGGACATGCCCCTTTGCGGGGTCAACAGTTAATTCACGCACCTGCGACACCAAAGGAACATTCATAACAGCAGCAAGTGCTGCCGGAAGCATCGAGGTCATTGCATCAGATGCCGCCATGCCGCACAGAACAAGGTCGATCGCTTCTTCTTCGGCTAAGAGCGAGATCAAAGCCGCGAGTGCACGCGCTGTCACTGTCACATCGGCGTTTTTCAAGCAAGGGGTCCGAAAGGAGGTAAGCGCTATCGGCGCCGAGAGCGAGACAGCGAATCAATGCGTCACTGGTATCTTCCGGCCCCCATGCTCACAGCGAGCACTTCACCGCCATAAGCAGCAACAAGCTGAGCCGCTGCTTCTACTGCATTCTCATCAAATTCGTTCAGTACATCGTCTTCACCGCGGACAAGACGCGAGCCTTCAAAAACGGCGCCCCGAGCTGGTATCGGGAACTTGCTTAGCCAGCACTGCAATCCTCATGTATCCAGAGTGCCATATCAGGCCTCATACGCGCAGCTCCGAGTGTGCTGAGGAACAGGAACGACTATGCTTGCATGTGTTATGGCAGATTTAGAGGCGGTAATGTCACAACAGCAAACACACACGTTCCGTGCCGTTAACCGGCCGAATCCTCACTATCGTCAGCTGGGCGTTTCAGTGGCAGGATCGGGCCTTAACGTCGCTGTTGTCTCCACGCGCGCAACTCAAGTAGATTTCTGCGTCATCGACCCGCAAAGCGGTAGCGAAGAACGCTACCATCTTCTCGGACCTGATCATGGAATCTGGCACGGCTACATTGAAGGCCTTGGAGTCGGTACTCACTACGGCTTCCGCGCTCAAGGGCCTTGGGATCCCGACGCAGGCTTGTTCTTCAACTACAACAAGCTACTCATTGACCCCTACGGTCGCGGGCTCGCGGGAAACGTCGATATTTGCCCCGAGGTCTACGCCCACAGCGTTGATGAAGATCTGTACCCGGTTTCCTATCCGCTCGAGCCTTCACAGTCCGATTCTGCTCCCTACAACGCGCATAGCGTGGTCATCGACACTTCCTTCCGTCTTGCCCCACAACCCAAGATCCCTTTGGACGAGACGGTCATATATGAGCTTCACGTCAAAGGCTTTACCCAGAAGATGCCGGAGGTCTCCCCGAACCTTCGCGGCACCTACGCAGGACTCGCTCACCCCGCTTCAGTGCGCTATCTCAAGGAGCTTGGCGTCACTTCCGTCGAGCTACTTCCAGTCCACGCAAAGTCTGATGAGCCTTTCCTCGTTGAACGCGGACTCACAAACTATTGGGGATACTCGACTCTGTCATTCTTTAGCCCCGAGCCTTCCTATGCCAGCGCGTCTGCCCGTGCACGCGGACCTCAGGCAGTAATAGATGAATTTCGTGGAATGGTTTCGATCCTGCATGAAGCAGGTATCGAAGTCATCTTGGATGTCGTCTACAACCACACCTGCGAAAATGGTGATGCTGGTCCATCCCTGTCTTTCCGTGGCCTCGATTCGCCCCTGTACTACCGGCGTACCGAGGGATACCCCTCGCACATCATCGATACGACTGGGACTGGAAACACTGTCAATACGGACAATCCCCAGGTTATTTCACTGATCCTTGATTCTCTGCGCTATTGGGTATCGAATATGGGGATCGATGGGTTCCGCTTTGACCTTGCGGCAACCCTGGGGCGCTTTGCAAATGGTTTCACCCCGATGCACCCTGTTCTCATCGGCATGGGCGCAGACCCGATTCTTCGCGAGGTCAAACTTATTGCCGAACCTTGGGACGTTGGCCTTGGCGGCTGGCAAACAGGTAATTTCCCTGATCCATTCTGTGAATGGAACGACCGTTTCCGTGACACGGTGCGCACTTTCTGGCTCTCCGATATGCGTGCATTGGCCGGCGGGCGTGGCGCAGGCGGTTCGAACGAGTTTGCGACTCGCTTGTCGGGGTCTCAAGACCTCTTCGGTCATGGCGTGGGATATCTGCGTGGCCCCAGTGCTTCGGTCAATTTCGTAACCGCCCATGATGGTTTCACCTTGGCGGATCTGACGGCCTTCGATCACAAGCACAATCTGGCAAACCTCGAAGAAAACCGTGATGGTTCTGATAACAACAACTCGTGGAATCACGGGTTGGAGGGGGCAATTGCCTCCCCCATCATCGGCGTTGATCCCGATGTCCGCGACGTAACGGGCATTGTTGAAGATATTATTCCTGCACGTCAGCGCAGCCAGAGAAATCTACTTGCGACTTTGTTGGTCTCTTCCGGAACTCCAATGTTGGTTGCAGGAGACGAATTCTCACGTACGCAATTTGGTAATAACAATGCCTACTGCCAGGATTCTCCGATTTCTTGGATCGATTGGGATCTTTCTGAACTCCAGAAAGACCAGCTCCTAACAGTACGTTGGCTTTTGGCCTTGCGCCGTGCTCACCCGGCGCTTCGCCCCATGGCTTTCTTTTCAGGAACAGATCCTCATGGTGATGTTATCGCTGATCTTTCTTGGTATAGCGCCGATGGTTCACCGATGAGGGACGACATTTGGGGGTCTCAAGAATCTCGAGTTTTCCAGATGCTTCGCTCCGGTAGCCCCTACAGTGGCCGCGACGCCTTGGTTGTCTTCAACGGCACAACAGATGACCGTGATGTCGCTCTTCCCCAAGGCCGCGGCTGCCCGTGGGTTCAGGTTTTCGACACCGCATGGGGTAACCCCGAAGACGGTGGAATTAGCTCTTTGCTCGACGCCACGCGGTTGCCGACTTCTCTCGATCGAAAGAATCCAGGAGAAACTATTTCTTTGGAACCCTTCAGCATGCACATCTACCTGTCTGCTGTAGAGTCTTCGCCTCAGGGTTGATCACGCTAAACTGGCCTAGTGACTAGCAGCGAAGAAACACTTGAGCAATCTACCTCTGATGCATCCCTCGCACGTTCAATTGCGCGTTCGAAGGAAATCGAAGAGGCCATCGACCAGGACCCCTCGCGATTCCGTGTATTAACTGGAGATCGCCCCACCGGCCGTCTCCACTTGGGGCATTACTTTGGAACCCTGCGCAATCGCGTTCTTCTTCAAGAACGTGGCATTGACACCTGGGTTCTGGTCGCCGACTACCAGGTGATTACCGACCGGGACGCAGTTGGCCCCATTGAGGAACGCGTTTTAGGCCTCGTCACCGATTACTTGGCGGTTGGACTCGATCCAGAAAAGACGACGATCTTTAATCACTCGTCAATTCCTGCACTCAACCAGCTCATGCTTCCGTTCCTGTCGCTGGTCACTGAGTCTGAATTGCATCGCAATCCCACGGTGAAGGCTGAACTTGAGGCAACCGATGGACGCGCAATGACCGGTTTGATGCTGACCTACCCGGTCCACCAGGCATGCGATATTTTGTTCTGCAAGGCAAATCTTGTTCCTGTTGGACAAGACCAGCTTCCCCACATCGAACAGACGCGTTTGATCGCTCAGCGCTTCGATAAGCGTTACGGGCGCGTCGACCCCAAGCGCGCAGTTTTCCCGCGTCCCGATGCGCTATTGTCTGAGACTCCCCTTCTCTTGGGAACTGACGGCACGAAGATGTCGAAGTCGCGTGGAAACACGATCGAACTCGCGATGAGCGCAGATGAGACCGCTCGCATTCTCAAGCGAGCGAAGACGGATTCGGATCGTCATATCACCTACGATCCCGACAATCGTCCCGAGGTATCCAACCTGCTGATGTTGGCTTCGTTGGCTACGGGTGAAGATCCAGTTGCCATCGCCGAGAGGATCGGAGACGGCGGTGGTGGAATGCTCAAAGCAACCGTTACCGAGGCGCTCAATGAGATGCTTGCGCCGATCCGCGCTCGCCGCGAAGAACTAGCCGCCGATCCGGGTTACCTGCTCTCTATTCTTCGCCAAGGAAACGAGAAGGCTAACGAACAGGCAGAACAGACCCTGAACGAGGTTCGTCAGGCCATGCACATGGTCTACTGAAGTCCATAAAAATGGTGGTGGTTCACGTTAAGGACCACCACCATTTTGTCTTCTCAGCAACCTTTCAGCGGCTAGACTATGTCGACGCTCACAATTTCCATTACGCTTAGATGTGTGAACGAGACACTCCTGGCCCGCATCCCCGCAACTGAAGTTTTCCCCGTCGTCGAGGACGGAAATCTTCCCGCCAAAGCCACTGCTTTTGAGGCTTTTCCTATCAGGGCGACGGTCTTCAGAGAAGGGCATGATTGCTACGCAGCTGAGGCAGTTCTCCTGCGCCCCGGAGGATCGATTCACTCACGCGCCCTCATGCGCGACATCGCTCCTGGCCTCGACCGCTATGAAGCATGGGTTATGCCCGATGCCGTCGGTCAGTGGAGTTTCAGGATCGATACCTGGTCGGATCCCTATGCAACATGGCGCCATGACGCGTCAGTCAAAAATCGGTGCGGGCGTCGACGTTGAGCTGATGCTTGAAGAAGGCGCACTCTTGATGGAACGCGCCGCCAGGGGCGAGGCACTCAACAACCCCTCACAAACCCAACCGACACGCTCAGCAATCGATACTCTCTTGGATGCTGCGAAGGGACTGCGCAATACCGCGCAAACTCCCCAGCGTCGTCTCTCAACTGGTCTTTCGGCGCCAGTGCGCGCAGTATTTAGGCAGTTCCCACTCAGAGACCTCTACGGTTCTACGCGTACCTATCCCCTTTTTGTTGCCCGCAACCGCGCTCTTGCCGGCGCCTGGTACGAAATTTTCCCGCGTTCTCATGGCGCTTTCCAAGACTCAAAGGGGCGTTGGGTTTCAGGCACCTTGCGCACCGCTGTCGAGGACTTGCCAAGGATTGCCTCAATGGGGTTTAACGTCATCTATTTGACGCCCATTCACCCCATTGGATTGACCAACCGCAAGGGTAAGAACAATGCTTTGATCGCCCACAAGGGCGAACCTGGAAGCCCTTACGGAATTGGCTCAGCCGAAGGCGGACATGATGCGATCCATCCCGAGCTTGGCGACTTTGACGATTTCGATTACTTCGTTGAGCAATCGCGCGAACTTGGCCTTGAGGTTGCGCTGGACATCGCCTTGCAGTGTTCGCCCGATCACCCGTGGGTCAGTGAGCATCCCGACTGGTTCTCGCTGCGTGCTGATGGTTCCATCGCCTACGCCGAAAATCCCCCAAAGAAGTATCAGGACATTTATCCCCTGAACTTCGACCGCGATCCCGAGGGGATTTACACGGCCATTCGCGACATGCTCGAACTGTGGATTTCTCATGGTGTCAAGATCTTCCGCGTTGATAACCCGCACACGAAACCAGTCCCCTTCTGGCTGCGACTTTTGGAAGAGCTTCACACGCGTTACCCGGACGTGATCTTCCTTGCCGAGGCCTTCACCCGTCCTGCAATGATGCGTACCTTGGGCGCTGTCGGTTTTGACCAGTCCTACACATACTTCGCGTGGCGAACCTACAAGGATGAAATCGAAGAGTATCTCACCGAACTCTCCCAAAAAACAGCTCACCTCATTCGACCGACCTTCTGGCCGACGACCCACGATATTCTCACGCCTCAAATGACGACAGGCGGAACGGCAATTTTTGCAATTCGCGCGATGCTTGCGGCCCTCGGAGCTCCCTCGTGGGGAATCTACTCGGGCTACGAATGGGTTGAAAACGTCCAGCGTCCCGGAGCTGAAGAACCCAATGACAACGAAAAGTACGAGTTCAGGCCCCGTGATCCCAAGCTTGCCCAAGGGACAGGAATTCCTGCTCTATTGACGCTGCTCAACAGTGCGCGCGAGCGCCACCCCGCACTGCGTCAGCTCCACGACTTGCGTATTCATCCCACGACCTCGGATCGACTTTTGTGCTTCTCAAAGCACGTTCCCGCTCGTTTCTCTCCTACTGGAGTGCCCGACACCGTCATCGTCGTTCTTTCACTCGATCCGGAAAATACGGTTGAGGGTGAAGTTCACGTTGATTTGAGCGGGCTTTCATTGGGTACCTCATCAGCTAACTTCACGGTTGTTGATGAACTCGACGGACAGCGTTACTCCTGGTCAACGACCAACTGGGTCCGTCTGTCTCCCTGGGATCGACTCGGCCATGTCATGGCCATCGAAACCGAATAATTACACGATCACCTTCGAACATGAGATGATGAACACATGGAACCTCAAGCGACATCAGTGGCCACAGACGTCCTCGATGCAGTAGCCGAAGGACGCTACGCTCTTCCTCACGACGTGTTGGGAGCACACCTTAGTGACGGCGTCGTCACCATTCGTTGTGTTCACCACTTGGCAGATTCTGTCGAAGTGATTACTCCTGATAAGACCCTTCCCGCGGCCCACGAGCATTCCGGGGTCTGGGTGTGTGCTTTCGAAGCAGACGTTATCCCCGACTACCGCCTGCGCGTCACCTACGGAGATCATTCGCAAGTCGTTGACGATCCCTATCGTTTCCTCCCGACTCTCGGAGAGATGGACACCTATCTCATCGGCGAGGGACGCCATGAGCGTCTCTGGGATGTCCTAGGGGCGCATATCACCCATTTTGATGGCGTCATGGGACCGGTCGACGGCGTTGCCTTCGCAGTGTGGGCACCCAATGCTCGCGCAGTTCGCGTCGTCGGCGACTTTAACTTCTGGGATGGCACCGCTCACTCAATGCGTTCCATGGGAGCCTCGGGAGTGTGGGAGCTCTTCGTTCCAGGCGTTGGAGTAGGCGCTCGCTACAAGTTTGAAATCCAGGGCCCCTCGGGTGATTGGTTCCAAAAGGCCGACCCGATGGCCCGAGCAACTGAGATTCCTCCCGCAACCGCTTCAGTGGTGACCGATGTATTCCACACGTGGGAAGATGATGAGTGGCTGCGCGCACGGGAGCACACGAATCCACATTCGGGTCCGATGTCTATTTACGAAGTTCATGCAGGCTCATGGAAGCAAGATCTCGGATACCGCGGCCTTGCCGATGAACTCATCCCCTACATCAAGAAGATGGGCTTTACGCACGTTGAGTTCATGCCTCTTGCCGAGCATCCCTTCGGCGGTTCCTGGGGATACCAAGTGACCTCGTACTACGCGCCAACCTCGCGCTACGGAACCCCCGACGACTTCCGTTACCTGGTCGATCGCCTTCACCAAGAAGGCATCGGTGTGATCTTGGACTGGGTGCCTGCCCACTTCCCCAAGGATGACTGGGCACTCGCCCGTTTCGATGGCACTCCCCTCTATGAAGATCCGGATCCCCTCCGCGGAGAACACCCGGACTGGGGAACCTACGTCTTTAACTTTGGACGCACCGAAGTTCGTAACTTCCTTGTTGCCAATGCCCTCTACTGGCTTGACCAGTTCCATATCGATGGTCTGCGCGTTGATGCAGTGGCATCGATGCTCTACCTCGATTACTCCCGTAAGGACGGTCAGTGGCACCCCAACCAGTATGGTGGGCGTGAAAACCTCGAGGCGATCTCCTTCCTCCAAGAAGCAACTGCAACGGCATATCGCTTGCACCCGGGCATCGTCATGATTGCCGAAGAATCCACCGCATGGCCAGGAGTGACTGCTCCGACTTCCGGCGGCGGCCTCGGTTTCGGTATGAAGTGGAATATGGGGTGGATGAACGACACCCTGCGTTATCTCTCGGAAGATCCGGTCAATCGCCGCTGGCACCACGGAGAACTCACCTTCTCCTTGGTCTATGCCTTCTCCGAGAACTATGTCTTGCCGCTGTCTCACGACGAAGTTGTTCATGGCAAGGGTGCGCTTGTATCAAAGATGCCGGGCGACCATTGGCAACAGATGGCCGGCCTGCGTGCTCTCTACGCCTATCAGTGGTCTCACCCCGGCAAGCAGCTCCTCTTCATGGGACAAGAATTCGCCCAGGAGCAGGAGTGGAACGAAAGCTATTCTCTTGATTGGTGGCTCTACGATCGCCCCGATCACGCTGGGATGGCCGCTTTGGTCTCGCGTTTGAACGAACTCTACAGTGCCCACGCCGCACTGTGGAACGACACCTACACCGGATTTGAGTGGATTGACGCCTCTGATGGCGACCACAACCTCATTTCCTACATTCGCAAATCCGAGGCCGCTGGCGGACACAGCGCTCACGATGAGCTTGTCTGCGTCGTGAACTTCGCGGGTAACCCACACGAGGGCTACCGCGTTGGTTTGCCACACGGTGGCACCTGGCGCGAAGTCGTGAACACAGATGATCCGACCTTCGGTGGTTCCGGAGTGGTCAACATTGGAGACCTTGTCGCCGAAGAGATCCCGTGGAATGGACGGCCCTTCTCCGTCGAACTTCGGGTTCCGCCTCTGGGCGGACTCTGGCTCGCTCCGGAAAAGTAACGGCTTCTAGCAAGAGGGAGGGGGTGCGGATCCTGGGATCCGCACCCCCTCCCTCTAATGTGCTCTACAGTGAGGCGCCGTCTGATCAGATCATCAACAGGGATGAGAGACGACGACGAGCAGCCTTAACTTCAGGAGTGCTTCCGGCAATGCGGAAAAGATCCAAGAGACGAACGCGGTAGTCTTCCTTTTCTTCTTCCGAGGCGTCTTCCATGAGCTGCAAGAGAACCTCGAAAAGCCTCGGCGTGCTGGCCTGCGGCAAAGAGTGCGTCGGCGCGGGCAGAGGGATCATCGCTTGCTGAGCTTTCACGCAATCGAAGATTCACGCGTGCGCGATGATCTTTCGCGTCTTCGTCACGAGGATTCAACTCAATAATCTTGTCCCAAGCCGCGCGTGCGCTTCTAAGTCACCGCGTTCTTCAGCTTCTAGAGCCGGAAGATGTTCTTCGGGGATCGGCTTAGCGACGTCCCTGTCCGCTGACAGCAACTCGTCCGTTCACGCCCATTTTGCTGGGCGGCTCGAAGAAGATCATCGATAACCGGTGCGATCTGTTCCTTAGGCGCAACTCCTTGGAAGAGAGGAACCGGGCGGGCACCGACCAAAGCGACAACAGTGGGAATAACTTGTACTTGGAAGGCCTGCGCAACGCGTGGTGCACGAGCGACATCGATCTCCACAAGCTGGAAAGCGCCCATCTTGTCACGAGCAAGTTCTTCTAAAGTTGCCAGAAGCTGCTTGGACTCCAATGACTGCGCCGCCCACAGCACAACGACCACGGGGACCTGCTGAGAGCGCGCGGCGACGGCCTCGAAAGTCGAATCATCGCAGGTATCGACCAGAGGAATATCAAGGCCCGTCCCCCGCTGGGACGTCGGAGCCTGCATCGCAGGATTTCCCTGGGCTGCCGGCTGTACTCCACCCGAAGAGTTACCTCGCGCTGCCGCGGCGCTCAAATCCACGGCGCCGTGAGAATCTGCAGGCTGAGGGTTGTGAGCCTCGTTATTCATGTCTATTAATCTCCCTTAACGTTGATCAGGGTTGCCCGCGTTATCGTCTTTTACGACCGAGCCAAGTGCTCGTTCGGCACCCACCACACTGATCACCTGTGAATCAGAACCCGACTTTGGGACGTGCAAGAGGACCGTTGCAACGTAGGTCGCTGTTGCTTTCCCCTTAACGGTGTCATCGTCACCTTCAGCAAGTGCTGCAGTGGTTCCTCCCAGACGCATTGTCGAGCGGGCAACAGTGCGCTGATAGGTCTGAGTATAGGTGAAGGAAGCGACGACCAGTGATGAACCATCAACCAGCTGGACACCAACGATGGGGAACTCGTCCGAGATTTCAGCATGGGCTTGAACGTTTCCAGCGGCTTGCACAGCATCATTCAGGCTCTTTGCGTCTTGAAGATAGCGGCGAGCAAAAATCATCACCGGAATACTGGTCGTTTCCAGCATTGCCGGAGTTGAGCATATCAACGTAGCCCTGCAGAGCTTCCTTCGGAGTCTTGACGTAGCCCTGAGCATCCGCAGTCAAAGGTGCGGAACCCTTTTCCATATTATCGAGCTGGAACTGCGCGCCTCCGAGCGCACGCGCCCACCCCAGAAGTTTGTACTGCGAGCGCGCATCCTCTTGGACTGCGAAAGCGATCACCGGCAAAGAGGTTTGATCCAGGTTCGAAACATTCACAATGACGCGAGGCCAATCATTTGAATTCGAGACCGCAACTGATCCTTCATTCACAATGAGTTTGGAGACCTCAGTATTTGTTGCTTTTGCGGCAGCATATTGGTCCGTGCGCATACGCAGTGCGCCACCTTCAAGACGTGCTTGAAGAAGTGCGGGATCGCGGCTAGCATCCGCCGTGTTGAGCGTGTCTTGAATCGAATCAAGAATGCGTTCGACACGGGCAGAATCTAAGTTCGGAGCACTTGCCGAGGCCTGGGCAGTAGTTTCGGGAGCAACCAAATCCCCACTGCCGCAGGCAGCCAAAAGGAAAGCCGGAACAACAAAAACAGGAAGAAAACGTCGTGCGTTCATGTCACTGCTCCTTCTTTCCGCGTTCCTTAGAGGACATCCATCCACCGATAATCTGCCCCTCAAGGACGCTTCTCGGCAGTTTCTTCGACTGATCCTTCTTCATCCTTGGAAACCTGTGGAATCAGTCCAGTGTCGAATTCCTGTCCACCAATGATCACGCGATTCTCGCCATTTTCACGTGCCTGACGGAGTGCACGACGAGATGGCAGGACAGCGCCGGGTCGAATGCTCGACAAGTCGATAATGCCGGTGTCCGTGGATTCACGCTGGGGAGGATCAACGTGTTCATCCTCGCTCACAATCCCGTGGCGGCCAAAGCGCGGCTCTTCTTCAGGCTGTGCACTGCCCTCAGTTTCATCGAGATTCTCTGGATCCTCGGGGGAATAGTCATCGTCTGGGCTTTCTTCTTCCACGACTTCATCATCTTCTGTCGATTGGAGTTCCGGCTCGCCAGTAGCTTCTTCCTCAAAGAAAGACAGCGCCTTCGAAGGAGCCTGAGGATCATCTTCGTCAGCATCCGTATCCGAGCTTTGACGTTCGCGCCAAAGAGAAAAGCCCACCAGTGCACCAGCGACAAGCAGGAAGATCAGAGCAATGATTCCCGAAGCAATAGCCAAGATGTTCTTATGCGGGGTCTTCCACGTCATGGTGACGGTCAGGTCGGATGCAGTCTTCCCATCCGAAGTAATGACAAGAGAGCGACCTGCGGGGACATCGCGAAGGGTCATTGTCGCGCTCGAGGCGGCGGTGGCCTCGTCAAGCCACATATCTCCGCCAGCTGCCGACAAACTCGGCGTTGCGCTCGTGGAAGGCGAAGGCTGGGGGAAGCCTCCGGGTTCTGAGGTTGATCGCTCGAAGGAGAAGGAGAAGGCGTTGGCGTGGGAGATGCACTTACTTGCGCGTCATGTCCCTGGGTCAAAAGATTGCTGCGATTAGCAGAAATACCAGTAATTTCAGCGTAGGACAGATCCGAAACCCATCCTCGGACATCAGAAGACGTGCCCAATGCCATCGTGACTTGTTGACCAGATGCCGAAGAAGCGGTCACCGTCACTTCGCCGCTCTCAAGCTGGAAAAAGCCCCTCGCGGGTAATAACAACCGGCTGCTCGGGTGAAGCAGTGGCGCTAATTTGCTGCGCAGGCTTCCAAATAGTTAAAGCCAACACGGCAACGATCGCTGCAATCACCGCAACTGCACATGCGGCAACTGCTCCTGGAAATCTCTTGAGCTGATCCACTCGGACTCTCCTAGTAATGGGATACCGTCAACCTCTAGTTGTAACTCTACGGGCAAACAACACGAGTGCATACTGGAGGTGTCTCACGCCACGTGCACGTAGCCAATCACGCCCATTATGCCGGTCGAAGACCACGTTTCCAACAGTTAAGGTGCCAGTGTCGCCGAGCGCGAACACCCTGTTCTAAAACCGTAGGCACGTTCTTCAGGCCATGCGACAACATGCGCACTCCCCACCGTGACAGGCTGCAAACACGCAGGACATGTGTAGGTTTTAGAAGAGGTCCGAAGATATTGGACCTGATAGTAATCACCATCGGGTCCAATTTCACTGCGCGCCATTGAGGCAAGAGCAGAAACCTGAAGTGGCCTGCTCTCGCCCCAGGGACGCTTACGAGATCGCTTTCCTCTCACTCCACTACTGTGCCACGGCGTAAAACCCGACGCACATTAAGAGCAGAATCGACCTCGACCACATCGGCGAACTTACCGGCCTCCAAGCACCCGATGCGCTCATCCCCCAGGATGGTTGCGCCCTGTACCGAGGCCATGTAGACCGCATCGATCAGCGGAATCCCACCAAGAGTGGACGCAACACGCACACAATCCAGCAGGTGTGCAGTTCCACCTGCAATGGATTCTCCTTGAGCGAGACGGGCAATACCATCACGAACCACAACGTCTTGAGGACCGAGGGTGTAGGCGCCGTCGGGCATACCGGCAGCTGCCATTGCGTCCGTAATAAAGACAACGTGGTCGCGGCCCACCAACTCGTAAACGTCACGAACCAACAGCGGATCGACATGGACGTTGTCGCAGATGAGTTCGGCAACTGCCCCGCCGCGTGCGGCATCAGAGAGGAACTCTGCGATCGGGCCGGTATCGCGGTGGTGAAGCGGACGCATCCCATTGAAGAGGTGGGTAATGGTCGCGCGCGGGCCACGGCTGGTGTTGGACTGGGCAAAACGGAGCCGCGAGTATTCCAATGCCTCACGAGCATATACAGAGGTCGAATCCGTATGTCCCCAGGAGGGAAGCGCTCCCCCGTCAATCAGGGCTTCCGCAACCGAGCCTTCACCATATGCACGAGGCTTTTCGGGGGCAAGGGTCATGGAGAGGGCATACCCCTCACACAGCTCGATCAATTCTCGAGTGAGATCGGGATCGGGATCGACGATATAGGTGGGGTCTTGCGCTCCACAACGTGCGTGCGAAACGAAGGGACCCTCGAAGTGGATTCCGGCAAGCTCCCCCTGCTTGGCCAGAGAGGCAAGAGTGCGGGCTCGGGCTTTCAGAGTATCGGCATCGGCCGTTACACGAAGCAACCAGGCTGGTCGTACCATGGCGACGATGTTCCATGACCGCAACCATTGCCGCTTCACCAGTTGTTGCGTTGGGGAAAGATTCGCCGCCGCCACCGTGGCAATGGACATCAACCAGCCCGGGAAGGAAGGTTGAATCACTGGGAGCAGGAAGATCTCCTTCATAGTCTGCAGCGGCACATACACGGGTAATGAATTGGCCTTCGATCTCAATAACACCATCGTCAATGATGGAGTCCTTCAGGATTACGCGGCCTCGCATAATTTGTTGATCCATAGCCCTATTTTGTCACACTGACCAGCGCTTTCGCAGTCAATTTCCACTCATCACTTGAGCAATCGCCTCCGCTTGTTCAAGACGTCCTAAAGAGGGTGTTCCCTCATAAGACTCGACAAATTGATATCCCGCGCGAGGGTCTTTCACTGCAATGACACGGCCATTTTCAATGATGAAAGGCCGAAACATTCCGTTCTTCGTCGGACAAATCGCGTGTTCTGCTTGAGCGTCGGCCAGACACGAACGGTCTGCATAACCAACATGAATCTCATCAAAAGAAGGAAAGGAAATGAGCGAACGGGCTTCCTCGCCATGAGCGCGCAGGAGGGCGTCAAGATCTGCACGGTGATACCCCATCGGAGTGTGGATAATCGGAAAGCTGTGCCCACGTTTTTTTCCTGTGCGGCCCCCTCTAAAGCTCGAGCCGCCTCGCGCTTGGGGATGCCCGCCCAACGGGCAAGGTCTTCAGCGCTCACTGGCCCGTGTCCCCAGGCGTAACGGCGCGCAAGGTTTACCAGTGCGGCCTCGTAATCTTTTTCTCCCTGCGCAACGCCCTCCGCGGGCGCCAGCTTGCCTGCGTCAATGAAAAGGAAAGAATTTCCCCGCCTCGGGCCAGCAGCAAGATAACCAGAAATATGCAGGTCCAAGAAGAGGTGCCGGCGATCAACGAAGATCCCCTTCTCCCCTGCTCGACGCGCAGCCTCGCGCTGTGGGCCAGTCCCTGTTCGGATCCCTGCCGCCTCCCATGTACTGCAGAGTTCTTTTCGACTTTGCGGGCCGAAGTCATGAATCTGCTTGCACGCGATCTGTGCCGCTTCTTTGACGAGGCCCCGACTCAATCCCTCTTCTTCAAAGATTGGAGCCATCCATTGTATCGATGCCGCAGCAGCAAACGGAGCCAATGATGGTCCTCGCCGCTGGTGACATGAATAGTCCCCCCGCATGGGCCACGAACGCACAAGCTGGTAGTTCTCAAAAGCCTGATCAATCTGTGCAATCGAAGGGGCACGAAGGCGAAGATTGAGAGCCCAAGGAACCGAGGAAGGCTGTTGTGCTTGGAGAGCGAGAAGCGTGCGCACAGCATCGCGAGGGTTCTCAGCTGCAGTGGCTTTGACGAGGCCATGGCTGATGATACGTGCGAGGCTTCGCTGGGTGGATGCGTCCATCGCAGATCTAGAACAAACGCGAGTCAGGATCGTCGAAACCACGCATCGCGTCGTAGTCCAAGATCAGGCAGTCAATCCCGCGGTCCTCGGCAAGCGTACGGGCCTGTTTGGTAATCTCTTGAGCCGCAAAGATGCCACGAATCCCATCAAGAAGTGGATCGCGTCCGAGAAGAGAGAGATAACGCGTGAGTTGATCGACGCCATCCATTCCACCGCGCCTCTTCACCTCGATCGCGACTGGGAGTCCTTGCGGGTCTCGCACTAAGAGGTCAACGGGACCCACCGGCGTGGGGTACTCGCGGCGAACAAGTTCCCAGTCCTCCCCTAGGATCTGAGGAACCTGTTCGGCGAGGAGCTCCTGAAGGTGCGTTTCAACCCCGTCTTTGACCAGGCCTGGGTCAACGCCGAATTCTTCGCTCACATCGGCGATGATTTCGTGAATTCGGATGACGAGGCGGTCATCCGTTTTATCAGCTTGTACTTGCCAAATCTGGGTGACACCGTCGAGTTCTTCGCCTTCTTCAGGGATCTCAGTAGTGACAGTACACGGCGCGTTCATCCAGTTGAGGGGCTTATATGATCCGCCATCAGAATGGATGAGGACCGAACCATCCGCCTTGTGCATAATCAAGCGGACTGCACGATCGAGATGCGCACTGAGACGACCAGAGTAATCAACTGTGCAAGAGGCAATAAGGACGCGCACAAGCCCGCCTTTCAAGACTTCGAGGAGAACTTAACTTTGGATTGCGGGCGGTTCGGATTCGCACCACGATACAAGACCGTTGTAGGTCAAAGGTTCGACTGCGATATCCAAAAAAACATCCCCTGAACTCAACCGAACTTCGACCATGGAACCATCGGTCGAGCGCTGCAGGGGAAGGGAAACTTCAAAGCCGTGCCTAGGGAGAACAACGTGAGGCTTCATCGAAAGCGCAATGAGACGGTACCAACACAAACGATCGCCCTGATAGTGGCCAATGCCTGACATCCAGCCCGAATGCGAATCGAGACGTGCCCATGCACGGAAAGCGCCGACTTGCTGGTCGAGACGACGAGCGCGCACATTAACGTAGCCCCAGAGGGCAAAAAGGGTAAGAAGGAGGATCACGATTGCGTAGATAGCGAAAACCATGAAAACCTCCTGACAAAAATGAGGGTGTGCGGACAGTTTAACGCCCGCACACCACTCATCTACATCTGGGAGGCGTGTTCCACGACAATCGTAATAAAGTCGGAATCTACCGATGCCAGACCTTGATCGATGTCGAAGTTGACAACGCCGTCTTCAGTCGTCACGCTTACGCGACCCGAAACGAGGCCAGCAAGCAGCGGCTGCCTGCCGGGAAGCACACCAATTGAGCCATCTGTTGCAGGAAAACTCACGTGGGAAGCGCTCCCGTGCCACAACCTGCCTTCGTGTGAGACAACCTCTACCTGCAGCTGTTCAGTGGCAGGCACGTCAGTTGTCCTTCTCGATTTCGTGCCAACGACGTTCAAGATCGTCGATGCCACCAATGTTGTAGAAGGCCTGCTCGGGCACCTGATCGTAGTAGCCTTCGGCGATGCGCTTGAAAGCTTCGATCGTTTCAGACAGCGGAACTGTCGAGCCTTCAACACCGGTGAACTTCTCAGCCATGTAGGTGTTTTGCGAGAGGAACTGCTCGATGCGACGTGCACGTGCAACTGTCACCTTGTCTTCTTCAGACAATTCGTCGACACCCAAGATCGCAATGATGTCTTGGAGTTCCTTGTTCTTCTGCAAAATTGCCTTCACGTGAGTTGCCGTGTCGTAGTGCTCGCGACCAACCAGTGCAGGGTCAAGGATTCGAGAAGTCGAAGCCAAAGGATCCACTGCCGGGTAAATACCGCGGGAAGCAATTTCACGCGAAAGCTCGGTCGTTGCATCCAAGTGCGCGAATGTTGTTGCCGGAGCCGGGTCCGTGTAGTCATCGGCGGGGACGTAAATTGCCTGAAGCGAGGTGATGGAGTGGCCACCTGCCGAGGTAATACGTTCCTGGAGCTGACCCATTTCATCAGCCAAGTTCGGCTGGTAACCGACAGCGGAGGGCATACGGCCCAGCAGCGTCGATACCTCAGAACCAGCCTGGGTGAAACGGAAAATGTTATCGATGAACAACAGCACGTCCTGATGTTGGACGTCACGGAAGTACTCAGCCATGGTCAGGCCGGTCAGTGCGATACGCAAACGCGTGCCCGGGGGCTCATCCATCTGTCCGAAGACCAGTGCTGTCTTATCGAAGACTCCCGCTTCTTCCATCTCATGAATGAGGTCATTTCCTTCACGCGTACGTTCACCAACGCCTGCGAAGACTGACACACCACCGTGGTTCTGGGCAACGCGCTGAATCATTTCCTGAATCAGAACGGTCTTGCCCACACCTGCGCCGCCGAAGAGGCCGATCTTGCCACCTTGAACGTAGGGGGTCAACAGGTCGATGACCTTGATGCCGGTCTCGAACATCTTGGTACGAGCTTCGAGTTGGTCGAAGGCCGGGGGCTGACGGTGAATGGGCCAACGCTCGGTGATCTCAAGCTGTTCCCCGGGCTTAAGGTTCAAAACATCGCCCGTCACGTTGAAAACGTGCCCCTTGGTGATATCACCAACCGGTACCGAAATCGGCGCGCCGGTATCGGTGACGACTGCACCGCGAACCATGCCGTCGGTCGGCTTCAGGGAGATCGCGCGCACAAGGTTGTCACCGAGGTGTTGTGCAACCTCAAGGGTGATGGTCTGGTTGGTTTCTCCCTCGCCTTGTCCCGTTAAGTTCACATCAACGTGCAAAGCGTTGTACAGCGGAGGAATCGCATCCGGCGGGAATTCGACATCGACAACGGGGCCGACAACGCGTGCGACCCGTCCCTGTCCAGTTGAAGTTGTAGTCATTTGTGTATTCTCCATGTGCACGGGCCTCAGCCCTGGACCAATGCGTCGGCACCGCCCACGATTTCCGTGATCTCTTGAGTGATCTCCGCCTGGCGGGCCGAATTCGCCAGACGCGTGTATTTCGTAATGAGTTCTTCCGCGTTATCAGTTGCCGTGTGCATCGCGCGTTGACGCGAAGCCAGTTCTGAAGCTGCAGCCTGCAAGAGGACGTTACGAATTCTGCTGGATACGTAAAGCGGCAGTAGGGTGTCAAGAACCGCTTCAGGTGAAGGAATGAATTCGTACTCGGGGAAAATCGCAGTGTCTTCCTCGTGAGTGCCGCGTTCTTGCTCTCGTTCGCTATCTCCTTCAGGAGCATCGACAACGGAAAGCGGAATCATGCGTCGAACTTCGGGCACCTGGCTCATCATCGACTTGAATTGCGTGTAGACCAAGTGAACTTCACACACACCGCTGAGGTGATGCGGATCTGTGAACCGCTCAAGAAGTTCGCGAGCGATCTGGTTGCTTACTTCCTGAGAAGGGGAATCCGATTCACCTTCCCACGAGTCTTCGATCTGCACTCCGCGGAAACGGAAGTACGCTTGCGCACGACGACCGTAGGTATAGAGAACGGGGATCTTCCCCTCTTCTTCCAGACGTTCAATGAGCCTTTCGGCCTCGCGAAGGATCGTCGCCGAATAGGCTCCCGCCATCCCTCGGTCCGAGGCCACCACCAAGACCGCAACGCGCCGCGTATCGTGGCGTTCCCGGGTCAAGGGGTGCTCAAGATCCGTGTGGATGGCAACGGCGGCAACCGCCTGTGTAAGGGCCTTTTCGTAAGGTCCCAATTCGGTGGCTGCACGACGGGCAGCACCGATACGCGAGGCTGCAATCATTTCCATCGCACGAAAGACCTTAGCCAGCGTTTGCGTTGATGCAATCCGCTGTTTATAGATCCTTTGTTGTCCACCCATTATCAGGCCTCGGAGGCTGCAGGACGAGAACGGACAATCTGCTCTTGGGAACGCTCAGCCTGAACTTCACCATCGTCAAGGTTGCCTGCTCCCTTACGAGCACTCACCCACTGACTGTGGAAGGCTTCCACGCACGAGCGGAGCTCTTCTTCGTTCTCCTTCGTGAGTTCACCTGTTGCGGCAATCTCGTCGAGAACCGAGGAATTCGAGTGCAGGTAGTCAAGCAATCCGCTTTCGAAAGAAAGCACCTCATTGACCTCAAGGTCGTCGAGGAATCCGTTGGTTCCTGCCCAGATTGACGCAACCTGATCTTGAACGACGTAGGGAGAGTTCTGGGGCTGCTTGAGGAGCTCCATCAGACGCTCACCACGCGTGAGCTGTCGGCGAGTTGCCGCATCGAGGTCCGAAGCAAACATTGCGAATGCCGCCATCGAACGGTATTGCGCAAGGGTGAGCTTCAAGGTACCCGCGACCTTCTTCATCGCCTTAATCTGCGCGGCACCGCCAACACGAGACACCGAAATACCGACGTCCACAGCAGGACGCTGGTTCGAGTTAAACAGGTCCGACTGCAGGAAGATCTGACCATCGGTAATCGAAATAACGTTGGTCGGAATGTACGCCGAAACGTCGTTCGCCTTGGTTTCGATGATCGGCAAGCCGGTCATCGATCCTCCGCCGAGGTCGTCGGAAAGCTTTGCGCAACGCTCAAGAAGGCGTGAGTGCAAGTAGAAGACGTCACCGGGGTAGGCTTCACGCCCCGGTGGGCGACGCAGGAGCAAGGACACCGCACGATAGGCCTCGGCTTGCTAGAAAGATCGTCGAAGACGATAAGAACGTGCTTGCCCTGGTACATCCAGTGCTGACCAATAGCTGAACCCGTGTAGGGAGCCATGTACTTGTAGCCCGCAGGATCCGAGGCGGGAGAAGCAACGATCGTCGTGTATTCCATCGCGCCGGCGTCTTCCAGAGTCGAGCGCACCGAGGCGATCGTCGAACCCTTCTGACCGATTGCAACGTAGATGCAGCGCACCTGCTTATTCACGTCACCGGTGAGCCAGTTATCGCGTTGGTTGATGATCGTGTCCAAGGCGATAGCGGTCTTACCCGTCTGGCGGTCACCAATGATGAGCTGACGCTGACCACGACCGATCGGAATCATCGAGTCGATAGCCTTCAGGCCGGTCTGCAAGGGCTCATGGACCGACTTACGCATCATGACGCCGGGAGCCTGGAGTTCCAGTGCACGGCGCCCATCCAAGTCGGTGATTTCACCGAGGCCGTCGATCGGACGTCCCAGCGGATCCACCGTACGACCCAAGTAGCCATCGCCAACGGGGACCGAGAGAACCTCACCGGTGCGGTAAACAGGTTGGCCTTCTTCGATCGAGGAGAAGTCACCGAGAATAACGGTACCGATCTCGCGCTGTTCAAGGTTCATCGCCAAGCCCAGCGTTCCGTCTTCGAAACGCAGAAGCTCGTTCGCCATGGTGCCGGGAAGGCCCTCAACGCGAGCAATGCCGTCGGCAGTTTCTGTAACGTGTCCGACCTCGTCGGTCACGACCTGTGCGGGTTGGTACGATTCCACGAAAGAGTCGAGCGCCGCCCGTACTTCCTCGGGGCTAATGGACAGATCAGCCATTGAGTTTTCCTTCTATCTATTCCTCGAACACATCGGGCTAACCGACGATCGAACGTTTCAAAGCACCGACCCGCGTGGCCAGTGATGCGTCGACGCGCTCCGTGCCCATTCGGACGACGAGGCCGCCGAGCAGATCCGGACGCAAAGTGTAGGTTGCAGAGACTGGGCTTCCCAGTTTCTTCTCGAGAATCTTTTCAAGACGATTCTTCTGATCTTCGCGTAGTTCTTGAGCCGATTCGACAAAGACGAAGCGCCGACCTGATAGCTCCGCAGCGCGGGCAGCGAGTCCTCGAAGCTTCTCCAAAAAGGTGGCCGTGAGAGACTCGCCCGACGCTGCGGCGCAGGAGGCGCAAAGTTGGACGGTTCACGACGCTACCGAAAACCTGCTGTGACAAGTCAGCACGTCCCTTTGGGGACAAAGCTGACAAATTCGACAGCTCGTTTCGTAGATCGCGATGAGACTGGAGGAAAACAGCAATTGCAACCAATTGTGCTTCTGTCTCTTCAAGAACCCCGTCAAGCTGAGCATTGAGCAGGACTGCATCGCAACCCGCATCTTCAATTTTCAGCACGATGTCACGCGGACGAGACCAGTGTCCCTGCCCCAAGTCATGCAGACACTGAAGCGAAACTTCACCCACGACAGGGCCGAAAAAGACGGTCAATAAGAGAGTCTTTGTCGGTCTGGCTCCGCGCGGGATCGGTCAGGGCGCGCTGAACGGAAGAGTGTGTGCGAAGAAAATCCGCAACACCAAATAAATCTTCCGCAAGCGCCATGCGGTCACCATTCACCTGCGTCAGGCGTTCGCGTAACTGCTCAGGAGTCATCAGTTCACACCGCCAACGGGAATCTCTTCAGCCTCAAGCTCATCAAGGAAACGATCGACCACACGCGCCGTGAGATCGGTGTTCTCAGATGCTCGCCCACCAGCTTTTCAGCAAGCTCACTTGCAAGAAGACCCACGTCGCTACGAAGCGAAATTTGAGCAGCCTGGCGTTCGGCAAGAATCTGGCGCTGAGCTGCGTCTTGAACTCGCTGTGCTTCTGCAAGGGCCTCGTTGCGAGCCTGAGCGATAATCTGCTGGGCTTGCGCACGGGCATCCTCACGGATCTGGTGCGCCTCAGCCTGAGCGTCGCGCAACAGCTCGTCCTTCTCGCGAGAGGCTGCAGCAGAATCTGCACGCGCCTTCTCAGCGGCCTCGAGGCCTTCCTGAATCGCTTCGCGTCGCTCGTCGATCATTGAGTAGATCCGCGGCAGCGCGTAGCGACCGACGACCAGAAGAATGATCAACAGGATCAGCGCTGACCAGAAAATCTCATAAAGAGGGGGAAGGACAACGCTGATTCCTCCGACCGATTCTTCGGACATAGGAACAAGCATCGTGAACATCAGACGATAAAGGGCAGAACGAAGCCGATCAGGCCAAGAGCTTCAGCAAGTGCCGCACCAATAATCATGTTGGTGAAGAGCTTGCCGGCAACCTCAGGCTGGCGTGCAGTTGCTTCCTGGGTCTTTCCCACCAGGAGGCCAATGCCGATAGCGGGGCCAATGGTCGCGAGGCCGTAGCCGATGTAGGCAAGGGATCCGGTCATTTTTCTTTCCTTTTCCTTGGGTGAATCAGTCGAAGGCGCAAGAAGCCTTTAGTGTTCTTCGACTGAAAGTCTGATGTAGACGGCCGTCAGCATGGCGAAAATGTATGCCTGCAAGACAGCAACGAAAATTTCGAAGAGAGTCGCTGCAACTGCTGCAACTCCTGTTAGCGCGGCGCCTGCTTTCATCGCGCCGGCAGCCATGAGGAGATTCGAAGTACCGAAGTAGGTCAATCCAAGCAGCAAATGACCCGAGATCATGTTGCACAGAAGACGGATGGCAAGCGTGACAGGACGGACGATGAATGTCGAGAAGAATTCAATCGGCGTAATCAAGAAGTAGATCGGCCACGGCAACCCCTTGGGGGAATAGCTGCGACTTGAAGAAGTGGAAGAATCCATTCTGTTTGATTCCGGCGCCAACGAATGAAACATAGGCGATGACGGCAAAAACGATTGGAACCGCCATGACTGAGGAAGCGGCGATATTCATTCCCGGGACTACGCCCTGAATATTCATGAAGAGAACACCGAAGAAGACAACGCCCAAGAACGCTGCCCAACGCCTTCCACGGCCCTCCCCCAGCATCGCGATAGAGATTCCGTTACGGACAAACTCTGCGGCCATTTCCAAAAGGACCTGGCCACGGCCCGGCACAAGCTTAAGACGTCGCGTTCCGGCCACAAAAAGCAGGCACAGCATCGTTCCGGCAAAAACCCGAACCAAAGTCAGGCGATTGAACTGGAAGAGCGTTCCTTCACCGAAAAATCGTGTCCGGGAAGAAATCACCAATACCCGGCGCGTGTGGCGCATGCGTTACCGCAGGCACGAAGGTCAGAACAACGATGAGAGCAACAACACCGATTAAAACCATGTACCACAGGGGCATGACGAAACGGCGTTGCGCGGTTTTCTCTTCGCCGAGAACTGTCGCTTCCACGTGTTTCACTTCCTCACTAAGGTCAACCCGGTCTAGTGTAGCCCAGCTGGTTGCCTTGATGCAGTTATACGTCCAGAGGGTGTCCTCTGAAAGCTCCCTCAGTCATTTTCTTCGTTGTACGACGTGCTCTCAGTTCGAGAGTACTCACGCATAATGCGCGAAAAAACAACGCCAAGGTAGATGAACACCAGGAAATGCTCGCAAATCAGAACAAGTCCAACGACGATCGCAGATACACCCCAGGCTTTGCTCAGGAACAGCCCAATGATCAGGACAAGAAAAGTCCCTCCCATATGAGCCCAAACCCAGGCGGAACGATTGAGAGAGCCGGCGCAGATCATGGCGCGAACGCACACTGTTGTAACCGCGCCAAGAACTATGATGCAGCCAGAAAGAAGAAGGCTCATGCGTCCCCACCCCGCGTACAGGGCCCAAGCCAGAGCAACACCGGCACCGATGAGGATGAGGAACCCCAAGCGTCGAACAGCTTGAAGAAGCTCTTCGCTTCGAGCCTGCAATAAGTCAGTCATTGTGTCTTCCTTCTTTCTCGCCTGCGCCGAGGCCCGCGGCCAAATAACAGGGAATAGGTCGGGAACTCCGATGCGGTGAAACGCATTCCGATAAAAAGTGCAGGGAGGGTACACAAAGCGACGACCCTCCAGTCATACGTTAAGAGAGCAACGGGAGGGAAAGCAACCAAAGCCGTCCACATCCACAAAATTGCCACAACGCCGCGGTGCGAGTGGCCTCGTTCAAGCAATCGGTCGTGAAAGTGGGAACGGTCTGCGTGGAAGGGGCTCTTTCCGCGGAGCATTCGTCGAACACTGGTCACGACGAGGTCGCCGATGGGCACGAGGATGACGGAGATCGGCAATAGCAAGGGAAGCAAGGAGACGATGAGTTGCTGACTACCCAGAAGCGAGGGGTCAACCTGGCCCGTCACGATGATGCCAGCGGAAGCAAGCACAAGACCCATTGTTTCTGAGCCGCCGCCCATCATGATCGACGAGGGATGGTAATTAAACCAGAGGAACCCCAGGCAGACTCCCACCAAAGTGATGACCGCCAACGAAGCGGTGGTCGCATAGGAGGCAGCTCCCATGATGCGAGTGAGCACGTAGGAATAGACGAAATGCAGCAGCTCCAATGCCAACGATTCCCGCGGCAAGACCGTCCAAGCCGTCAATAAAGTTCACTGCGTTCATAATGCCGACGATCAGAAGAACAGTGAGCATCAGTGACAGACGCGAGGATCCAATCGTCAGACCAAAAATGGGGAAACTGACCATTTGGACACCGTTGAAAGCCATCGATCCCGCAATGAGAATCTGCCCCGACAGCTTCGTCATCCAGTCAAGTTCTACGACATCGTCGACGACGCCAAGGGCGCACATCGCACATGCCCCGCCGACAACTGCCCAGGCCGCGTTCGTTTCAAAAAGCGGTGCCATGTAGGGAATGCGCGCGCTAATAAGCATTGTGATGACCAAGGCAATGGTGATCGCAATTCCTCCAAGCCGAGGAATCGGCGCAGCCTGGATATCGCGGCTTCGCAGTTTGGGGACGATCCCCCATTTCAGGCATGCCCAGCGCACGAGTGGAGTCAACAGGACCGTCAATGCGGCCGCGACAACCATCAGCAGGACATAGACCTTCACGGCGTCGATGTCTCCTCCCTCAGCGCGTTCCGGGCTGGTATCCCAGCACAGTAGCAATATCTTTGAGGGCCCATGCGCCTTCGCGCAGCAGTGTCGCATCCCCATGCGCACAATCGATGATTGTTGAGGGAACGGCGCTCTTGGTCGGCCCTGAATCCACGTAACAGTCTACAGTGCCACTGAAATATCCACGTGCTTCTTCCACATTGGTCGCGGGAGGCTGCCCCGTAAGGTTTGCTGAGGTAACCGCCATGGGGCCAACTGTACCCAAAAGCTCACATACGGCCTCGTGAGCGGGCATGCGCAAAGCCACAGTTCCACCGGTTTGTCCCAGATCCCAGTCAACACGTGGATTTGCTTGGACGATCACGGTCAGCGCCCCCGGCCAGAAGGATTCCATGAGTCGAATGGCGTCGGCGCTCAGATCAGTAGAAACCTCGTGGGCTTGCTCGACAGAGGCAAGCAGTACCGGAGGAGGCATGGTTTCATTCCGACCTTTCGCGGCAAGCAGCGCACGAACTGAGTCATGGTTATCCGCACGCACTCCAATCCCGTAGACGGTGTCGGTAGGGAGAACAACGAGGTCTCCATTGGCAATGCGTTCACTGACAAAGGCGAGATCCGCCGGATCCCACCCTAGGCGACAGTCAAGAATATGCTCCACCGTTTTCTACTCTCCTTCGGTGTATCGAGCGAATAAAAAGCGTGGGACGCCAGCTAAATCACTGAGCGTTCGGACCTGAGTGAAGCCGCGATCGCGTGCATATTCCTTCAAGGTCTGTGCTTGCGATGCCGAGTGTTCCATGGCTAAAAGGCCGTCTTTCACCAGCAAATCACGGCTACGGTCAATCAGTAGCTTGGGGATCCGCGTTCCGTCATCCCCTCCCCCGTAGAGCGCTATGGCCGGGTCGTGCTGTGCTTCGGGCTGGGTCGGCGCTTCACAGGATGGAACGTAGGGCGGATTCGTAACGACAAGTGCAACTTGCCCACCCAGTTCTTTGAGCGTCGAGGCCTGGGTTGCGTCCCCATTGACGAGGCCGACGCTGGCGTGGGAGTGTGCGGCGACATTGCGCTGTGCGTAGGAAAACGCCGAGGGATCCATTTCAACCGCAGTCACGTGATGGGTTCCCTCGAGGCTCAAAGAAAGCGCAATTGCCGCCGATCCGCTGCACAGATCAATCCATTGTCCCTCTGGAATCCCTTCCTTCGCAATCAGTTCCAGAACATGTTCGACAAGCATTTCCGTTTCGGGTCGAACGGTGAAAACTCCAGGCCCCGCATGAAGTTTGAGTCCTCGAAAATACATCTCTGCGGTGACATGGGAGCGAGGGATACGGCGCGCACGCTCGGTGACGGCGGTGCGGTAGCTGGCCTCGGCGAGGGAAGGGACCTCAAGAGGTGCGCGAAGAAGGGAATCCGCGCCCAGCGCCCACGCGAGAAGGTAGCGGGCCTCGGCCGCGGGTGAGGCTCCCCCACTGTCAGTTGAGAGGTCCTCGAGCTGAGCGCTCCCCCACGCGAGGAGCTCAGATTGAGTGCTCATACATGCGCATCTGCAGATGCGAGGCGCTCGGCCTCGTCTGCGCTTTGGAGAGAAGCAATCACGGGATCAAGCGCGCCATCGAGAACCTGATCAAGGTTGTAGGCCTTAAAACCACTGCGGTGATCGGCGATGCGGTTCTCCGGGAAATTGTAGGTACGGACACGCTCGGATCGGTCGACGGTGCGCACCTGGGAAAGACGCTGTGCGGAGGCTTCAGCTTCACGCTTGGCTTTGGCTTCAGCAGCCAATCGCGAGGCAAGAACACGCAGCGCTGCTTCTTTATTCTGCAGCTGCGATTTCTCATTCTGCATGGAGACGACGATTCCCGAAGGAAGGTGGGTGATACGCACCGCGGAATCGGTTGTATTCACCGACTGACCGCCGGGACCCGATGAACGGTAGACATCGATGCGCAGGTCATTAGGGTCGATAACAATCTCATCATCGACTTCGAGTTCGGGCATGACGAAGACACCGGCAGCGCTGGTATGGACTCGTCCCTGTGATTCGGTTACGGGAACGCGCTGGACCCGGTGTACTCCCCCTTCGTACTTCAGGTGTGCCCACACGCCTTCATCGGGAGTGGGGTTACCGCTTGCTCGCAGGGCAAGAGTGATTTCCTTATAACCGCCCAATTCGGTATAGGTGGAGGACAGTTCGGTGGTCTTCCACCCCTTCGAATCCGCATAGCGCAGATACATTCTGGCAAGGTCAGCGGCAAATAGCGCAGATTCTTCGCCACCTTCGCCAGCCTTGATTTCCAAAAATCACGTCACAGGCATCATCGGGATCTCGTGGAGCAAGAATCGAGAGGAGATGTTCGTGCGCAGACTTTTTCTTCCTCTTCGAGCGCGGGGATTTCCTCGGCGAAAGAAGGATCATCTTCAGCAAGTTCTTGCGCAGCCTGAAGATCATCTCGCGCATGAGTCAGCTGATCGGCTGCCGCTTTAATGCGAGAAAGCTCCGCATAGCGGCGGGAAACCCTGCTTGAGCAGTGATGGGGAGGAAAGGACTTCAGGATCAGACATTCGCGTTTCAAGCTCCGCGTATTCCTCGAGCAACGCATCCAATGCGGAGAATTCTTCTCGAGAGCACTCATGACTGATCCTTCCCTAAACCTGATTCAAGGGTAGCTGTTGACACACGTCGGCGCCGACGACATCGTGTCGCCGGCGCCGACTGCGAGCTCACTTGAGGGGCGCACGCGCTTTCCGTAACGCGCCTCGAAACGGGCGACACGGCCGCCGGTATCAAGAATCTTCTGCTTGCCGGTGTAGAACGGGTGGCAAGCCGAGCACACGTCCACGCGCATCTCACCGGAGGTGAGGGTGGAACAGGTGTGGAACGTGTTACCGCACGTGCAGGTCACGACGGTGTCCACGTATTCGGGGTGAATGCCCTTCTTCATGGATATATCTCCTGGATCGTTTGGTGCCCCGGGTCCGAATCGCAGTGCCCATCACATCTGGCGATGAGTCACCTTCCACTGAAAATCAGCGGGACGAAGCGGTGAAGCGGAAGCCGACATGACATTATGCCATGTCCTCCCCCATCATTGCCACGCTCAGACCATTCGCTGAGCGTGAAATGGGTAATGATTACGCTACGCGTTTAGAAGGACGAGGAGGAGCCCGAACCGGAGAAGCCTCCACCTGAACTTCCGTAGCCTCCATCACTGGAATCACTGCTGTGCGTCCAGGTGTGTGCCGTGTTGTAGGTGTGCTGTTGGTACCACATCGACTGATAAATGTAGGTATCCGATTCCCATCCGGGCATGCGGTAGCTTCCGAAAGCAATGGATTTCAGCGTGTCCGCGCTCACCCCGGCACTTTGGGTATTGAGGCGAATGGTTGAGGTCGGATCATAGGTATGAAGGGTGCCATTCAAGTGATACGAGCCCTTGTAACCGACCGTTGCGGCGCCATCGGATTCGTCCTGCATCGTTTCCCATTTTTCGTAGCGTTCTTGCCCGAGTTTGGTGGTATCAGCTTTGAGAGATGCCACGACGACACCTTTGACCCAATTTCGAGTTTCATTCGCAATACGATCAAGGGTTTCCAATGCGTTCACGGGGGTAACCGCACCCTGACCGATCTGGTCCTTGAGCTGGACGATGAGTGCCTGCTGATCAACGATCCAACGGAGAATCTCTTCTTGGCCTCGCATCGCGTCGGGAGTTCCCATTTCCTTGCTCACCGAGGTAACAAGCTCCCCAAGCGCAGTCAGGTCCTCAATGACCGGGCCGATTTCCTTCATCCAGGCGTCGACCCACCCACTTCCGAGATTGAAGAACTCAGAGGCGGAGAACACTGTGTCGTCAGTTGAATCCATTGAAGCGGTCAAACTGAGAAGAGTGTCGGTCTTGTCTTTGAGGACAGCGCTGAAGTACTCCCAGAAACGAGGGGTTCCAATTTCCGCCCATTTCTCTTGAGCGATGCGGAAATTCGCTTGATATTCGGTGTAGCGCAGCTCAAGTTCATCGTGATACTTGCCGCTATCGCCGATCAAGGCAAAAAGCTCGCTCGGCTCGATTGTGGTCCGCCTGCACGTGTTCCCAATGCTCGCGAGCCTGTCGTAAATTCCTACGGGAATCGCGGCGGAGCTTGAAGCCCTTCCATACGGTGACGAGGCCTAAGAAAGAGACAAACCATGCTGGCCCGGGAGGAAGTTCCCCATCGGAAGTGCTATTTCCATTCGCGTCTGGAACGTAGGTTGCCGCTTCCTTCGCGGCTTCGATCATTCCCGCACTCCAACGACCGGCGCGGAAATCATCTTTTGCGGCTTCTTGGATTTTGTCTTGTTTACTGCTGGAAACCTTGGTGTCTTCCCCAAAGTAGGTACCGACTTTTCGATAGCTCGGAGATACAGCAAGGATCACCAATCCGTCAGCCCACTTGTTTCCGCTTGCCGAGAGCCATTCTTTATGAGAGCTGCGCGCGTAGTTCAAGACCGCTTCATTAAAGTTACCAGTGGGCACGGTATCGGTCGATAAAACGACAAGCTTCACCGGCTGTTTGAAGGGCACTTGGCCCAGTGCAGTTTGAAGGCTCTGCCCGTTGACAGTGTCAAAGCTTGAGGTCTGGTCATAGATCTCAACATTGGGATAGTACTGGTTGGCAGCACGCGCAGTTGAGAGACTGGACATAACGATCGGGAAGAGCCACACAGCCGGAACAGAGAGCATGACGAGCAGTCCGCACAGCATTCGCATCATGCCGCGCCTTGCAGTTGCCTTCTTCTTACCTGAAGGGTCGTCTCGAACAATCACTTGAGGCGTATCAGCCATAACCATCCCATTTCGTTGTCGACTAGTAGCAGAATAATGACCTCTCCTAGGTAGAACAAATGGGGCGAAAGACCACCCAGTCTTTCGCCCCACTCGTCGATTATGCTCAATCTGCGGAAGGAACCTGCTTTTGAACCAGCATGAGGAATTCCGCATTCGATTGCGTTTCCTTCAAACGGTCCAAAACCGCTTCCAATGCACTTTGCTGATCCAAGGTGCCCAGGACTCGACGCAGTTTCCACATGATGCGCAGTTCTTCGGGCTTGAGCAGCATCTCTTCGCGACGGGTTCCCGAAGCGTTGATATCAATAGCCGGGAAGATTCGACGGTCAGCGAGCTGACGCGAGAGACGCAGTTCCATGTTGCCCGTGCCCTTGAACTCCTCGAAGATCACTTCATCCATCTTCGAACCGGTCTCAACCAGTGCCGAGGCAATAATGGTCAGCGATCCACCTTCACGCAGATTGCGCGCTCCGCCAAAGAACTTCTTCGGGGGGTACAGCGCAGAAGCATCAACACCACCGGAGAGAATACGACCCGAGGCCGGTGCCGCTAGGTTGTATGCGCGAGAAAGCCTGGTGATGGAGTCAAGAAGAACAACAACATCTTGGCCGAGTTCAACTAGACGCTTGGCTCGCTCGATCGCCAGTTCAGCAACGATTGCGTGATCCGATGCCGGGCGGTCGAAGGTCGATGCAATGACCTCACCCTTGACGATAGAACGCATATCAGTCACTTCTTCAGGGCGCTCATCCACCAGAACAACCATGAGGTGTACCTCGGGGTTATTCAGCTCAATTGCCTTGGCGATCTGCTGAATGACCATGGTCTTACCGGCCTTCGGCGGCGAGACAATCAGGCCACGCTGCCCCTTACCAATAGGGGCAACCAAATCGATGACGCGAGGAGTAAAGGCCTTAGCGGAAGTCTCCATGCGTAGCTGCTGATCTGGGTAGATCGGGGTGAGCTTGGAAAACTCGCGACGCGCCTGCGCATCCTCGATGCTCATACCGTTGACGGAGTCAACGCGAACCAGTGCGTTGTACTTCTGGCGTTGCCGTTCTCCCTCACGAGGCTGACGGACGGCACCTGCGACAGCATCACCGGGGCGCAGTCCCCAACGACGCACATTACCCAAGGTCACGTAGACATCATTGGGCCCAGGCAGGTAACCCGAGGTGCGCACGAAAGCATGGTTTTCTTGAACATCCAAGATTCCCGCAATCGGTGCGAGGTTTTCTTCCGAGGCCTGCGCTGCGGTTTCACGGCGTTCACCGCGTTCACCACGATCGCCTCGTTCGCGACGGGATTCGCGACCTTCGCGGCCACGCCCACGGCGACGTCCTTCACGATCGCGACGCGAGCGCTCACGTGATTCAGGATCATCGCTATCGGGAAGCGAAATTTCAATGTGCTGGCCGGGGACCAAATCTTCCTCTTCACGCTGAGTGGGAGCAGGAAGATCCAGTGTCACGGTCGGGGGCTCAGCTGCTTCACTGGAGACGACGCGGCGACGGCGGCTCTTACGCGGAAGGCTTGCTTCACGCGAGGAACGCTCTTCGGATGCAGTTTCCTGCACCGAAGCCTCGGGAAGCTCAATGCTTACCTGCGGGGCTTCGCTGGCCTCTTCACGCACCGCGCGGCGACGCCGTGGAGCGGAAGCTTCTGGACTGCTGCTTTGGGCAGCGCTAATTGCCTCGATGAGCTGGGGCTTGCGCATGGCAGAAACGCCCTTGAGGCCCAATTCAGTGGCCATAGCTTTGAGTTCCACCAACTTCAGTCGCGAAAGTTCGCGCTCTTGGGTGGTCACATCGTTGCTCAACTGGTAATCCTCACATGCATGGCCCATTGAAAGGCCAGGTGAACTTCTCAATCAACATGAGATCAATAAAAGACACATTCCAACAGGAATATGGAAGAGCGAAGGATTTCCTTCAGTGCGATAGTAGCAAGTCGCTCACGTTTTCTCACTACTTTTCACGACAGAGTCCATCAGTGTGCGCGCTAAATCACACAAACACTCGCCCATCGTCAATCTTTGAAAGATTACCCCGAGTAATCTGCACACCAGACTTTGCCAACTTGAGAGGCAAAACCTTCCAACCGGCAGCCTGAGCATCAGCCTGGACCTTCGGATCGATACTTTCCAAACTGAGAACTGTCGGTCCAGCCCCCGAGATCACAGCCGCTTTACCCGCACCGCGAAGCCACGTCACTAGAGCATGCGAAGGTTGCATGGATTGCCGACGATAGTCCTGATGGAGACGGTCTTCTGTCGCAGCCATGAGCAAGTCATGCACATCATGTCCCGCACCAATCACGCGCGTCTGCCCACCCAAGACTGCGGCCAAAATTCCAGCCCTTGAAAGATTGAACTTCGCATCGGTGAAAGGAACCTGTTCAGGTAAAACAGCCCGTGCCTTCGACGTTGCCAGCTCAAAGTCAGGAATAAAAAGCGACCGGGTCAATCGGAGACTCTCCCGACACATGCACCATTCCGGGCGCCCCATCATCATCCATCCACGACACCGTGACGCCGCCCGAAATAGCGGGGGCAACATTATCGGGATGACCTTCAATGTCCGTTGCGATCGCAAGAATATCTTCAGCAGTCAGAGCGTCTGGATCGCCGATGAGGGCGCGCGCCAGCCCAAGCCCAGCAACAATTGCCGACGCAGACGAACCCAGGCCTCGGGAATGAGGAATACGGTTCGTGCAGTGCATCTGGATCCCGACCTGGGCAACTCCAGCGGCCTCGAGCCCCATTCGAAGCGAGCGAACAACCAAATGGTCTTCGCCCTCATCAAGGACCCCAGCGCCTTCACCCTCGATCGCGACATGCGTCGGACCTGCGGTGGCATGGACACTGACTTGATCCCACAGGTCTAAGGCAAGACCAAAAGAATCAAAACCCGGTCCGAGATTCGCCGAAGTTGCTGGAACACGAACAGCAACGAAGTCTTGGGTGATGCGCATGGAGGGTCACTTTCCAGATTTTTAGATATCCAGCATAGGGAAGATTACGGGCGGAGTGAGCACGTCACACGCACTTTGAAGGGCATCGACGAGGCCGTGGGCACGGTCTCGAGAAATAGACTGAGTACGTAGCGTGACGACTTGCTCCCCCTCAGTATCGCCCTTCACAACATCAAGACTGCACAGCGACACTTCACGAGAGGCACAAACGCCCGCAATCGTTTCGCACACACTAGCGCCCTGGCGCACACCGAGACGAATAATAAAGGGCGAAGCAACGCTCCACTCAGAGGCAAGGACGACGTTGCTTTCCTCTTCGAGACGCAGCGCCCCCTGACCATCAATGCGGTCGCGGGCGGCGGAAACAATGTCCCCAAGAACCGCCGAGGCCGTGGGGTAACCACCCGCCCCCAAGCCAAGGAAGGCAAGCGTACCGGCAGCTTCAGCATCAACATAGACACCGTTTGCGGGACCATGAAGCGAGGCAAAGGCATGATCGGAAGGAACGAAAGTCGGTTCCACCCCAAGAGCCAATACCCGCTCCCCTACTTCATCCCTCAGTTGCGCACGCGCCACAAGCTTGACCACACACCCCTGCTCGGCGGCAAAAGCGATGTCATCGGTCGACAAAGCCGTAATACCCTGCCTTGGAACAGAATCGACACTGACCCAGCGACCGAAAGACAAGGAGGACATGATCGCGCATTTCGCGGAAGCATCGTAGCCTTCAACGTCTGCACTTGGGTCTGCTTCAGCAAAGCCAAGCTCTTGGGCCTGAGTCAAGGCCTCGTTGTAGTCAGCACCACGCGTCGTCATCGCGTCGAGAATGAAGTTCGTCGTACCATTCACAACTCCCGCAATCTGACGCACTCGATCTCCGCGTAAAGAGCCGGAGAGCGCGCGGATCACCGGAATTGCTCCCGCAACCGCGGCCTCGAAATACAAGCGAGTATTGGCCTGACGAGCAGCTTCAAAAAGCTCTGGACCACGCGAGGCAATCAACGCCTTGTTTCCCGTAACAACAGCAATTCCGTTGCGCAGGGCCGCCATCACGTAGTCAAAGGCAGGTTCGACCCCGCCGATCAATTCGACGACAATGTCTTTCCCATCAATCACCGCATAAGGATCCGTTGACAAGAGTTCCGAGGCGAGGGGGAAAGCGCGCTTGGCCTCGAGACGACGAACGAGCACTGATTCAACATCGAGACGCACTCCTAGGCGTCGCTCGTATTCATCCGCCCATTGGTCGAGCAAATGAATCACGTGGCCACCCACTGTGCCTGCTCCGAGGACACCAACACGAACCGGCGTAGCTGCACTCATTTTTCCCCCTGCATCAGGTGTCTCGCACGCATCCATGCGGACTTTTCTTTCCTTGACCTGCGATGAGTCTACTGTGCCAAGCTCTCCCCCACGGGTGTCAACAAGTACTTTGAGATACGCAACTTTCAATCACCTCACCTGAGGGACTTTTGTCCTACACTTGTAGTGACCGGAGCGACAAAAGTCCCAGATTGTTAGACACCGCATATGGGCGAAACGTGCATAAAGATGCTGTCCGTGCATCAAGTGAGAGAGACTATTACCAGATGCCCAACACGGCACCAAAGATGAGGCCGAGCCTCATTAACCGGAGGTTTTCAGCCTGAAAGCCGCGGCAACCGAGAAGAGGGAAAATGACTGATCAGCAGACCGCCGACGTCACTACCGACGCATGGGACGGTTTTGTTAGGGGCCACTGGTCCGAAGAAATCGACGTGCGTGACTTCATTCAGCGCAACTACACCCCTTACGAAGGAGATGCCTCCTTCCTCGCCGGGCCGACGGAAAAGACCCTGCGCGTGTGGGAAACCCTTGAAAAGAACTACCTGTCGGAGGAACGTAAGGTTCGCATCCTCGATGTTGACACCCACACCCCCGCAGACATTGACGCTTTCAAGCCCGGCTACATCAGCGAGGACGACGATGTGATCGTCGGTCTGCAGACTGATGCTCCGCTCAAGCGTGCGATGATGCCCAATGGCGGCTGGCGCATGGTTGAGACCGCCATCAAGGAAGCTGGTAAGGAAGTTGACCCCGAGGTCAAGAAGATCTTTACCCAGTACCGCAAGACCCACAACGATGCCGTCTTCGATATCTACACTCCTCGCATTCGTGCAGCGCGTTCCTCACACATCATCACCGGCCTTCCGGACGCATACGGCCGTGGCCGCATCATTGGTGACTACCGCCGCGTCGCGCTCTACGGTGTCGATTACCTGATCGAGCAGAAGCAGAAGGACAAGGATCGCTACGCAGATCAGCCTTTCTCCGAGCACTGGGCACGCTACCGCGAAGAGCACTCAGAGCAGATTAAGGCTCTGAAGAAGCTCAAGAAGATGGCAGCCGATTACGGCTATGACATCTCCGGTCCCGCTCGTAACGCTCACGAAGCAGTGCAGTGGACCCTACTTTCGGCTACTTGGCATCCGTGAAGTCTCAGGATGGCGCCGCAATGTCCATCGGCCGTCTCTCCGCATTCTTCGACTGCTACTTCGAACGCGATCTGAAGAACGGTACCCTGACCGAGCTCGATGCCCAGGAAATCATTGACTCCCTGGTTATTAAGCTGCGTATTACCCGCTTCCTGCGCACCATCGATTACGATCAGATCTTCTCCGGTGACCCCTACTGGGCAACTTGGTCGGATGCCGGCTTCGGCGAAGACGGTCGTACTCTGGTCACCAAGACCGCCTTCCGTCTGCTCCAGACCCTGCGCAACCTCGGCCCCGCACCTGAGCCGAACATCACCATCTTCTGGGATGAGAAGCTCCCCAAGGGCTACAAGGAATTCTGCGCACTGATCTCCATCGAGACCTCCTCGATCCAGTACGAATCCGATGAGCAGATTCGTGAGCACTGGGGCGACGACGCCGCCATCGCATGCTGCGTCTCCCCCATGCGTGTCGGCAAGCAGATGCAGTTCTTCGGCGCCCGCGTGAACTCTGCAAAGGCCCTCCTCTACGCTATTAACGGTGGCCGCGATGAGATGAGCGGAAAGCAGGTCATGGAAGGCTACGAGCCCATCAAGGGTGACGGCCCGCTCGACTTCGACGAGGTCTGGGCGAAGTACGAAGAGATGCTGGACTGGGTTGTCGGAACCTACGTCGAGGCTCTGAACATCATCCACTACTGCCACGATCGTTACGCATACGAGGCAGTTGAGATGGCTTTGCACGACTCGGAGATCATCCGCACCATGGGCTGCGGCATTGCCGGCCTGTCCATCGTTGCCGACTCCCTGTCTGCAATCAAGTACGCAAAGGTCTACCCGATCCGCGATGAAACCGGACTGGTCGTTGACTACCGCACCGAGGGTGACTTCCCGACCTACGGTAACGACGATGACCGCGCAGACGACATTGCAGCAACCGTCGTTCACACCATCATGGATAAGATCCGCGCGATCCCCATGTACCGTGACGCGATCCCGACCCAGTCGGTGCTGACCATTACCTCGAACGTTGTTTACGGTAAGGCAACCGGTTCCTTCCCCTCGGGTCACCAGAAGGGCACCCCCTTCGCCCCCGGCGCAAACCCGGAAAACGGCATCGATACGCACGGCATGGTTGCCTCCATGCTTTCCGTTGCCAAGCTCGACTACAACGACGCTCTGGACGGTATCTCGTTGACCAACACCATTACCCCCCAGGGTCTTGGTCGTACCCGCGACGAGCAGATCACCAACCTGGTGGGCATCCTCGATGCAGGCTTCGTTCCTGACGATTCCTGCTGCGTCGATGCAACCAAGGGCTACTGATAGAAACAAGTCTTAGGCAAACGGAACACCGCTTGTCTATCCGGCCCCACCCGGAAGAATAGGAGAAATGAAATGGCAACTAAGACCTACGAAGAGCGTCTTGCTTCCATGAAGGCCGCCCGCGAAGAGCGTGAGGAAGGCGCTGGTCTGTACCACGCCAACATCAACGTTCTCGACCAGGCAACCCTCGAGGACGCAATGGAGCACCCCGAGAACTACCCGAACCTGACCGTTCGCGTCTCGGGCTACGCAGTGAACTTCGTTAAGCTCACCCGCGAGCAGCAGCTGGACGTGCTTTCCCGCACCTTCCACCACTCTGCCTGAGAGTAGCTTGACTGAATGGGGCGCTGGCCGCAGGGCCCGCGCCCCATTCGCTTTCTCAGCCCACTGACGAAATTTTTTTCCGTACCTTGATCGTTCTTCCCCATAAGAACGTCAACGGCACACCCCACGGAGTACACGATGACCATGACATTGAGTGACACTGATCTTCTTCGCGATCAAGACTTTCAGGCACCCCTAGCTCGCACAGCTGGCCAGGGCGTCGAAGGCCTCGAAGAATTGACCGATCTAGAGCGCTCAGACCGCCTCGCTCGCATGCGCGAAGGCACCCTGGGGTCAATTCACTCGTGGGAATTGGTCACTGCCGTCGATGGACCCGGAACCCGGATGACGGTCTTTTTGAACGGCTGCCCCCTGCGCTGCCTCTACTGCCACAATCCTGATACCTTCCTTATGAAGGACGGCGCTCCCATTTCAGATGTCGAGCTGCTCAACAAGATTCGTCGCTACCGCCGCGTATTTAAGGCAACAAATGGTGGTATCACACTATCTGGTGGCGAAGTATTGATGCAGCCTGCTTTTGCCAAGCGCATTATCTTAGGCACGAAGGAAATGGGAATCCACACCTGCATCGATACCTCAGGTTATCTTGGCGCCAACTGCGACGACGAGATGCTGGACAACCTTGATCTTGTCCTACTCGACGTCAAGTCCGGCTTCCCGGAGACCTACAAGGAGGTCACAGGACGAGACCTGCAGCCAACTATCGACTTCGGCGACCGAATTGCCGAGCGCGGTGGACCAACGCGCATGTGGATCCGATTCGTTCTGGTTCCCGACCTGACAGACGACCCCGAGAACATCCACAAGGTCGGAGAGATCGTTCAGCGCTGGACAAACGTTATCGACCGCGTTGAGGTTCTTCCCTTCCACCAGCTCGGTTCCGACAAATGGCAGAGCCTGGGACTCGAATACAAATTGGAAGATACGAAGCCCCCGTCGCCCGAGGCCACCGAAAAGGTCCGCGAATACTTCCGCTCTCTAGGCTTCGAAGTCCACTGAGTAGCACCGTAAATATTTGGGCCACTGCACCAGCGTTTGACGCTTGGCAGTGGCCCAAAGTTTATGAGGTCTAGCCTTAAATCGAGGTTTCGAGGGCTGACTGGCGGTCTTCGTCTTCTCGCAGTTCACGGATAACACGCGCTGGATTGCCCACGGCAAGGCTGCGGGGCGGAATCGAACGCGTCACAACTGCACCAGCTCCAATAACACTGTCATGGCCGATTGTGACGCCTTGACATACCGTCACACCGCTGGCCAACCACACATTGTCTTCGATGACGATGGGTTCGGCACTCTCCCATCCCTCGCGACGCGGACCATCTTCCAATGGGTGAATTGGTGTGAGCAGCTGACAATTCGGACCAATGAGAACATCATTACCAATGCGTATCTCCGCGACATCAAGTGCAGTTAACCCGTAATTCGCCCAGACTCCTTCACCGATATGAATGTTGATTCCATAATCGACGCGGAAGGGCGGACGAATCGTCACTCGATGTCCTACACTGCCCAAGACTTGCTCAAGCAGATAGTGCGCGATATCGGGATCTTCTGGCAAGGCGGCTTCATAGAGTTTAAGAAGACGTTGAGCGCGTCTGTTGACCTCAGACATCTTCGGATCATCACCGATATACCAATCCCCTGCGATCATGCGTTCCCAATTGCTTCGCCCATCAGCTTGGAAAGCACCGTGATCGCGGTTCATGAATGAAGTCCTTCCCTCAGCATTCCTAAGAGCAGTTCAAAAGAATAGCGGTCTGAACGCGGGTCTTCGGGATGCCACTGGACACCCACAATGGGAGCATTCAGGTCTTCCACGGCCTCGATCGTGCCATCGGGGCTGCTCGCAATCGAGCGCAGTCCAGTGGCCAGGCAGTCGATCGCCTGGTGGTGAGCAGAACTCACCGTAAGCTCATGACCAAAACCCGCTCGGGCTAAAGAAGACTCGTCTTCGACAATGACCTGATGACGAGTAAAACGGTGATCATCCAAGAGCGTCGGGCTTTCATGTCCCTCCATATCTTGAATGAGCGTTCCACCGTAAGCGACATTGATGACTTGGTGTCCCCTGCAGATACCGAGAAGAGGAAGCTGACGCTCTCGGCACTGCAGAACCAATTCGATTTGTCTGCGGTCGCCATCTGGCCAGTGCTGACCTTCACGGGGGTAGCCGGTTTCCATGCCGTAGAACTCAGGATGGACATCGGGGCCGCCGAGGAGAATCACCGCATCAATCCCCTCCACGATCTCGGACACAGGCCGAGGATCGCTATCGGCGATATGAAGGTGAACATCCCACGAGCTAATCGCTTGGGAAAGTACGCTTCCCTGAAGGGCTTCGAGCAGCGATTGCTCGCGAGACGTTGGACGGTGATCGGTCAAGGCACTGACCAGAAGGCGAGGGCGAGTCATCACGTCTCCTTTGAGATGAACCTTAGGCGAGGGTTCCCATCGGATCCCATGCGGGCAATACGATCGGATCCTTGTCCAGACTTGCTGCCAGCTCTGCAGGCAAGGCGCTCTTACGAACGACGACCTCAAACACATTGTCCGTGAACCACTGGTCATCCATCGTGAAGAAGCCTGAGTCACCCGGCTCCTCACCCCAGGAATTCTCAACCCTCCACGCACGAGGCGCGCCGGCCTCGTCAAGGTCAACGCCGGTAAAGAGCATTGCATGATCCATCGCGGATTCTCCCGAACGAACACGCTCGAGCTTGGTCGAGGAGAAGTCAACTCCGAACAGTCGATCATAGTCATGGATTCCCGTCACGAAGAAGCCAAGACCACGGTCATAAGGCTGAGAGACATCGGCACCGAACCAGACGGGCTCACCTGCAACGATCTGCTCGGCAGCGATGCGCTTGATTGCATCGATGGGAGCGTTGAGGTAACGAATCGGACGGCCGCCCACGACATTGCCCAAGTGCTCAACGGTTTCCATCGAGCCCTTCGGATTTTCGGGACGCGGGTCATCGACCAAGCAGATGTAGTCGCTCAGGTCAACGCCCACGTGTGCCTCATAGAATTCATGAGGTGTCACCTCGCCATCGCGATGGAAATTCCCTTCATCATCGCGCCACTGCCAGTTAAAGCGTGCGGGCGGCTCACCCAAGGAAACAACCAAGATCTTCCAAACATCGGCAAGGATTTCGCGGCGCTTCGCGTCGATCTCTTCTGCGTCTGCACCGCCGGCAATGGCCTCGCGCAAACGAAGCGCACCCACACGAAGAACCGCACACAATCGTGCGTTCATGGGACGAGAGTTGGTCGAAGCCTCGCTCTCGGGCATAACTTCCTTGGGAACCAGACCGTACTTCATGTAGATCGACGCAGCCATATCCCACTGACCACCATCACCCAAGACGTCGGCAAGCAGGAACTGCACGAGGCGACCGTCGACGGGCTCGTCTGCGGTTGCGATGATGTCGGTGAGGAACCAGTTGGCGCGCTCAAACTTGTCCCAGAAGAAGACGTAGCTCTGGGAGAACTCGAAGTTCTTTACGCCCAGGCTCACGCGCGCTCGCGAGCGCAGCAAATTCAGCGAGGAGAAAAGCCAGCAACGGCCTGACTTCTTCTGCGAAGTAGCCTTCCACTCATCGAGGCGGTGCGAGATCGCTGTCGTCGTGTGCTGGATAGCTTCACGGTTCAGCGATGCTGTTTCGATTCCCATTTGAGTCGCGGCGTTCCTCGCCAAGGCGAGTTCATCCGCGTGTGCGTGGCGGAGGTCGTCAACGAGTCCCTTCGTAATTTCAGGCATGTCAATCCTCTCGTGTGTCCTGATTATCAGCGCCATTGCTTTCTTCATAGTACGCGTATCGGCAGATCGTGAAGGTATTTGTCCATGATCGAGGCGTTTTGTATTGCGCATTCGAACACGGGCCTGAAGTCTTATCGCATCCTCGCTGAGCGCCCCTAAACTAGTGGAGTCAGCGTGGAAGGGCCACGCAGGTGTCACAGCGAGGTGCACGATGTCTCTCCATGCTTCCGGCCGCGAATTTTCCTGCGAAGTCGGGGACTATACGCTCAGTGTCGTCAGCGTCGGCGCTGGGATTTCTTCATTCAAGTGGCGCGGACGCGATTTGCTCTTCCCTCATAACGTCGCCGAAGTTGCTCCCGGTTGGTCCGGAAAGGTACTTCTCCCGTGGCCCAACCGTATTGCCGATGGACGCTACACCTGGGATGGAAAGGAATATCTTCTTCCGATCAACGATCGCGGGACCGGCACCGCCTTGCATGGACTGGCTGGATGGGTTCCTTGGGAGTTTGTTGATGCGACGGCCTCGCACGTGGTCCTAGAGGCTTTTATTGCCGCCCAGGAAGGCTATCCGTGGCCGCTAAGCGCACGCCTCGATCTTCATCTTGATGCCGAAAAGGGACTCAGCATCGATATTTCCGCCAAAAACCTAGGGGACTCCCCCGCGCCCTATGGTTCTTCTCTTCACCCTTACCTTCTTGCGGCAAACAGCGTGAATGAATGCACCCTGCACTCACCGGCTTCGACAATCGTCATGACGGATCACAATCTCCTCCCCACCGCTATCGAAGCAGTTCACGATGCCTATGATTTCCGCACTGCCCACAAGATTGGCGACCTGTTCATCGATCATTGTTTCGGGGGCCTTGAAGGACAGTGGGAAGTTCGACTAACAGACGATGAGGGCAAAGGCGTTTCTTGTCCTCGAATACGCCCTGGGTCCAACTCCACACTGCGGATGCTCTTGGGCGCCCCGGTTTAGCGGTCGAGCCTATGACATGCCCGCCCGACGCTTTTAACTCGGGTATCGATGTCGTTTCTCTGGCCCCGGGTCAAAGGCATCGTTTATCAATGTCCATCCGCGGCCTGTGAAGCTTCGTGCGATACTGATGCGGTGTTGACCTTTCAGGAAGCGATTGCGAGCGGAGCGGACCTTCCCGTCCACACCTTGCTCCCTGAGTTTTCCGAAGCTTTCACTCCGGGCAGTGTTTCCATTGTTTCTGCGAGTGCGGGAAGTGGTAAAACAACGCTCATCCCTCTTGCCTGCGCGGATCTCATCACGAGTGGAGAACGCGTGATTGTGTGCTCTCCACGGCGAATGAGTGCACGCTCGTGCGCACGGCGCCTCGCGAGCCTACTCAAAGACCGCCTCGGCAATCTCGTGGGCTTCAGCGTGCGTGGGCAAAGTCAACGCAGCAGGGAAACACGCATTGAATTCGTGACCCCGGGAGTGCTCGCGCGAATGATTCATTCTGACCCAGGGCTTGACGGGATCGGATGTGTCGTCCTCGACGAATTCCACGAACGAGCTGTCGATAGCGACCTGTCTTTGGCGTTTCTCATCGATATCCGCTCTCTATTGCGCGAAGACCTGCGTTTAGTTGTCATGTCCGCAACCATCGATGACACTGCCCTGGGAAAGCTTCTTGGCGATCTTCCTTCGCGTTTCTTTGAACTCAAACGTGAGTTATTCCCCGTTTCGATCCGCTGGGAGGCACCGCCGCGCGGGATTGAGGTCTTCCAGGGAGAGCGAATCAGCCGCGGTTTCTTGCGTCATGTCGCTTCTCTGGCTTGGGATTCCCTCGAGACTTATCCCGGCGATATCTTGGTTTTTCTTCCGGGAGTGTGGGAGATCGAAAGGGTGTGCGAGTTCCTCGACGACGCCGATGCACAGGTCATTCCTCTGCATGCTCAGCTTTCTCCCGCCCGGCAAGATGAGGTCTTTTTCGCCGTCCAATGAACGACGAATCATCGTCTCTTCGGCTATTGCAGAGAGTGCGTTGACCGTCCCCGGAGTGCAAATTGTCATCGATTCAACCCTGAGCCGTCAGACTCGTTTCTCCCCTTCCCGCGAGGCAAGCACATTGGTGACGATCCCATCGCCTCGTTCCTCAATGATCCAGCGTGCGGGACGCGCGGGACGAGTGGGTCCGGGCGTGTGCATCCGCGCGATGGAGGAATCTACCTGGTCTATGCGTCCAGCCCATCCCTCCCCGAAATCACCGACTGCGACCCCCTTCCTCCGCTTCTTTCGGTTGCGTGTTGGTCGCGTGCGGACTTCTCCTGTTTGCATCTTCTTGATACCCCGAGCGCGGGCTACGAAGCCTATGCGCGCACCTCCCTTCAAGCCCCTAGGCGCGATTGACGAGGCCGGGCTTGCCCTTCCCCACGGCCGCGAGTTGGTCCTTGCCCCCGTTGATCCTCGAATCGCACACGCCTTGAGTGCGCTTCAGGGGAGTATTCCAAGCGGTATCGCAGCCATGTGCGCGGCGCTTGTATCTGAAGATCTTCGACCGCAAGGCGCTGATTTGTTCAGCGCTGTCTATTCTCTTTCCCCTTCGAGCCCTCAGGGAAAACGAGTTGAAGAATCAGCTGCACGTTTAGCTTCCGGTATTCGCCCTCACCTCGATGCGGATACAAAGCAGGCACTTTCGCAGGCGCTACCGCTTTTTGTTGCCTTCGCGTATCCCTTGCGGATTGCACGTAAACGAGCACAGAGCAGGCGGTATCTGCTGGCCTCCGGACAGGGAGCCAGCCTTCCTCCCTCTTCTTCTTTAGAAGGTAGCGAGTGGATTGCGATCGCCGAGCTTCAATCTGCGGGTAATGCGGATGCCATTATCCGTTCAGCCCTGCCCATTGACAGTGACGATGTAGATCTGGCGGCTTCACACCTGCGTGAGAAAACCTCACAGTTACGTATCGACAATGGCGTAATTATTGGCTTTGAGGAAGAAAAACTGGGGGCCATCGTGCTCTCTAGTACGCGTTTGTCTTCCCCTGACCGATCTGAGATGCGCGAGGTGGCGCGGCGAAGTCTTGAGGAAATGAGCGTCAGCGATCTTCCGTGGGATGACAATGCAAAACAGCTTCGTATGAGGATTATGGCGTGTCACAAACTCATCGGTGATCCCTGGCCGCCGCTCGATGACGCCCATATCATTCCTGCATGCATTGATCACTTGAGCGAGCAGTGGAGTGCGGGAGTGGCCTTTTCTCAGCTTGACCTGAGCGAGGCCTTGAATGCGCTGCTCCCCTGGCCGCTCAATATGGATCTTGAGCGAGAGGCGCCACAGCAGATCACGATTCCTACGGGTGCTCATCGAAGCGTGAAGTGGGATGAAGACGGAGCCTATGTACGCTTGCGTGTCCAAGAGGCCTTCGGCTGGACCGATACTCCACATTTTGTTCGAGGGCGTCTTCCGCTTCGCATTGAGCTAACTGATCCGGCAGGCCGCCCCGTTGCGATTACAAGCGATCTTGCCTCTTTTTGGGAGGGGCCCTACCAGCAAGTCCGTTCTCAGCTTCGCGGAAGATACTCCAAGCATCATTGGCCTGAAGATCCCTTCTCTGTAGCCCCGACGTCGCGAACAAAACGCCACAGCACTCATTCTTAGTGATCCCCCTCACCTTCCTACGAAACAGGGAATGCCCTGCCATTCATGTCGTTGAAGTGGATGAAGTGGGCCTTGATAGATGGAAGGACAGGCCATGGAAAACTTTGATCTCATCGTTGTTGGCGGCGGTAAGGCCGGCAAATCACTGGCAATGAACCGCGCGAAACAGGGATGGAAGGTCGCGCTCATTGAACGGCAGTTCATCGGCGGTACCTGCATTAACGTGGCGTGTATCCCCACAAAGTCCCTCGTTGCTTCGGCTCGTCGCCTCGACGAGGCTCGCAATGATTCTGTCTTCGGTGTCGAAGGGACTGGGAACGTCCACATCGACCTTGAGAAGCTGCGCGCGCACAAGAATGGCATTGTCTCAGCGATGATCGCCGCGCATGAAAAGTTCTTCTCTGCCCCCGGGATCGACTTCATGCGTGGAAGCGCCAGGCTCCTCGATGCGCACAGCGTCGAAGTTGTCATGGAAGACGGTACGACACGCCAGCTCCACTCTGACAAAGTCCTTCTCAACTTGGGAACGCGCCCCGCGCACCCCCCGATTCCAGGCCTGTGGGAAGCAGGCGCATGGGATAGCGAAGACATCCTCCGCCTCGAAGAAATCCCTTCCTCGTTGGCAATCATTGGCGGCGGATACATCGGTGTCGAGTTCGCCTCGATGATGGCGACCTTCGGTTCGCAGGTCACTGTGATCGCTTCGGGCGAGCATATCCTTGACCGCGAAGACCCCGATATCGCTGCGATCTACCAAGATGTGCTCAGCAAACAGGGCGTCACTGTCCTCACCGGTGCCCGTGCACAGTCGGCCGAAAAGGACGGCGACACCATCCGAATTGACCTCTCTGATGGGCGCGAAGTCATCGCCGAGCGCGTATTGGTTGCGGCAGGGCGCGTTCCCAACACCGATGGAATTGGCCTTGCCGAGGCCGGGATTCGCCTGAGTGAGCGAGGCTTCATCGAGGTTGACGATCACTTGCGCACCCCCGTTGAGGGCGTATGGGCAGCAGGTGACTGCGCGGGAACCCCGATGTTCACCCACGCCTCATGGAACGACTACCGCATTATCCGCGAGCAGATGGACGGAGTTTCCCTGGATGACCCGCGAACCTCGAAGGCTGGTCGAGTGATCCCCTGGGCACTCTTTGCTCATCCCGAGCTGGGCCGTATTGGTATCAACGAAACCGAAGCCACGCAGCGCGGTCTTGATGTTCTTGTCGCTTCGATTGACACGGCTGCGATTCCTCGAGCAAAGACTATGCGCGATACAACTGGAAAGTGGAAGGCGATCGTTGATGCGCATACCCACAAGATTTTGGGAGCTACCCTTGTAGGCCCCCAATCGGGTGAAGTTATTACTGCGGTTCAAGTTGCAATGGAAGCAGGACTAACCTACGAGCAGCTTCGCATGCTTCCCATCGCACACCCGACCATGAGCGAGGGACTCAACATCCTCTTTGATTCTCTTGCCTAATTTAAGCCCGATGCCCAGGGAATCTGCTCCTGTCGAAGGCTGAAACAAGTTGGCCCCGCAGTTTCGAATGAAACTGCGGGGCCAACGGCGTCTTTGGGACTACCTTCACATACGCTCGGGAGCCGCAACACCGAGAAGGTCCAGGCCACTACGCAGTACCTGGGCAACAGCATCATTGAGCCACAAGCGTGCAACGTGGCCTTCATCCACCGGGTCTTCCCCGCGAGGAGTGACACGGCACTGGCCATACCACGTGTGGTAGGCGGCTGCGAGCTGCTCGAGGTAACGCGCAACGCGGTGCGGTTCACGCAAGTCAGCAGCCTGAGCAACCTGCGCAGGGAACTGCGCAAGCACTCCGAGAAGGTCACTATCAGCTGCGGTATCGAGTGCTGCAGGATTGAAACCAGCCTCGCGGCTCACACCGTGTTCGGCAGCATTACGCGCAACATTTTGGGTGCGAGCATGCGCATACTGCACGTAGTACACAGGGTTCTCATTCGTATTCGATCCCAAGAGATCCAGATCGATATCGAGGTTTGAATCCATTGAGACACGAACAAGCGCATAGCGAGCAGCATCCACACCCACAGCGTCGACAAGATCGTCAAGGGTGACAATGGTTCCAGCGCGCTTGGACATGCGGACAGGGACGCCGTCCTTCACCAAGTTCACCATCTGTCCGATAAGGATCTGCATGTTGACGCCCGGTTTATCACCGAAAGCCTCACACATTGCCATCATTCGACCAATGTAGCCGTGGTGGTCAGCGCCCAAGAGATAGATCGCAACGTCGGCGCCACGGTGACGCTTATCAAGGTAGTAGGCAACGTCGCCGGCGAAGTAAGCGGCCTGGCCATCAGACTTGATGAGCACACGGTCCTTGTCGTCTCCGTAGGAGGTTGTCCGCAGCCACACGGCTCCGTCTTGATCAAAAACCTCACCACGCTTGCGCAAGGTCTCGATTGCTGCATCAACTGCACCGGAATTATGCAGTGAGTCCTCATGGAAGAAGACATCGAACTCAGAACGGAAATCGCGCAGACGCTGCTTGATCTCATCGAACATCAGCTCAACACCACGCGCACGGAATGCCTCAACGGCTTCTTCTTCGGGAAGCGTGACCGGATCAGGCTCTCCTGCCGCGACCGCATCTTCGCGTACCTGGGCAGCGATATCAGCGATGTACTGGCCGCCATAACCATCTTCAGGAGCTTCATGTCCCATCGCGCGCGCGTAGAGCGAACGCGCGAAGCGATCAATCTGCGAGCCATGATCGTTGAAGTAGTACTCGCGGGTTACCTTCGCACCCGTTGCCTTCATCAAGCGCGCGAGAGAGTCACCGACGGCTGCCCAACGCGCACCGCCCAAGTGAACCGGACCGGTCGGGTTAGCGGAGACATACTCCAGGTTAATGTGCAGTCCCTTCATGGACTCACCGCGGCCGAAAGCACCACCGGCGTCGACGATAGTGCGGGCAAGTTCGCCCGCAGAAGCTGCAGCAAGACGAATATTAATAAAACCGGGACCGGCGATTTCGGCACTGTCAATGCCCTCGAGTTCGTTGAGACCGCTGACAAGGATCTGTGCAAAGTCACGCGGATTCATCCCAGCTTTTTTGGCGAGCTGCATAGCGATATTGCTTGCCCAGTCGCCGTGATCTCTATTTCGAGGACGCTCAACCTTCACTGTGTCGGGGACGTCGGCAGGATCGAGAGACAGATGTCCCTGAGCGATCTCGGCGAGCAATAAATCATGAATATGGGATGCAAGTTCTTCTGGAGTCACTATTTAAGGGTAATAGTTTGCCTTGCACCTGTGCCACACGCATTGATCTGTGACAGCTCACAAAATAGTGGAGTAAAGTTCGGTTATACGAAGATTGACAAGCGTCGGGGGAACAATGGCAAGCGGGCACCGTCTCAAACAACATCGGCTTTTTGCACTCATGGGGCCTGCATTCATCGCCGCAATCGCCTACGTCGATCCCGGAAACGTCGCCGCGAATATTACAGCTGGCGCGCGCTACGGCTACCTTTTGGTCTGGGTTCTTGTCCTATCCAATATCGCAGCGATGCTTGTTCAATATCTTTCCGCAAAGCTCGGGATCGTCACCGGACAATCTCTTCCTGCTCTCTTGGGAAGTCGCCTTCGCCCCCGCAACCGCATCCTTTTCTGGCTCCAAGCTGAGCTCGTTGCAGCGGCAACGGACCTTGCGGAAGTCATCGGCGGAGCGATCGCTCTCAACCTTCTCTTCGGCATTCCGCTCCTATGGTCGGGCGTCATCATCGGCGCCGCATCCATCGTGATCTTACTCTTCCAAGGACGACGCCAAAACATCTTCGAAGCAGTCATCATCGGAATGCTCGTTGTCATCACAGCCGGGTTCCTTGCGGGACTCTTCTTCGCTCCTCCACACTGGTCGGAAGTGGCCTCGGGGCTGATCCCACGCTTCAAGGGCTCCGATTCGATCTTGGTTGCCGCATCAATGCTTGGCGCGACGGTCATGCCTCACGCGATTTACTTGCACTCGTCCTTAGTCAATGACCACCAGACCGATACTGAGGTCGAGCGCCCCCACAAGAGAGCGCTTCTTCGAGCAACACGCCACGATATTTTGTGGGCACTGAGCATTGCGGGAATCGTGAACATCGGCCTGCTCCTTCTTGCGGCATCTGCACCATCCGGAGTTGAAGGAACAGACACAATCGAGGGTGCCTACCACGCGATCGCACACGCGTTGGGTCCAACGGTTTCAACAATTTTTGCACTCGGTCTTCTGGCTTCGGGCTTGGCCTCGACTTCAGTTGACGCCTACGCGGGTTCTGAAATCATGAACGGACTCCTCCACGTGAACGTCCCCCTTCTAGCGCGCAGACTCGTCACCATTATTCCGGCGCTCATCATCTTGGGAATGGGGGCAGAACCGACCTGGGCCTTAGTCCTTTCTCAGGTCGCCTTGTCCTTTGAATTCCCTTTGCGATCGTTCCCCTCATGCGACTGACCCGATCCAAAGAAGTCATGGGCGAGTACGTGAATAAGCCGCTGACAATCACAGTGGCTTCCGTGATTGCAGCGGCAATTATTCTGCTCAATATTCTTCTTGCTTACCTAACCATCACCGGTCAGGGCTAGAGGATCTATCAGTAGGCATCCATGACGGCGATGCGACGCTTGTGACGCTCATCTTCGCTAAAGGGCGTCGACAGGAAGGTCAGAACAAAACGCGTGGCATCTTCGAGGGAATGCTGGCGAGCGCCAACGGAAATGACATTGGCATTGTTGTGCTCGCGAGCAAGAACCGCGATGTCTTCATTCCACACCAGAGCTGCACGGACTCCCTTGACCAGGTTTGCAGCCATCTGCTCACCGTTTCCAGAGCCTCCGATGACAACGCCCAGAGAGCCCGGTTCAGCGGCGACGCCTTCGGCCGCTGCAATGCACATCTGAGGGTAGTCATCATTGGGGTCATAGGTAGTTGCACCGTGGTCCACGACTTCGTAGCCGGCATCGCGCAGGACGCCTACCAGGTGTTCCTTGAGTTCAAAACCTGCATGATCAGTCGCAATATGAACGCGCATATGAAGTTCCATTCGATTGTGAGGACTGCGAACCCCTACATGATAGGGGGTAGCCAGCCTTAAAGACTAGCGTTTGAGCTGGGGCTAAAGACTGATAAACTGACGTGGTTGCCCCGATAGCTCAGTGGATAGAGCGTTCGCCTCCGGAGCGAAAGGTCGCAGGTTCGAATCCTGTTCGGGGCACTTTTCGCGCCGCAATAATTGAGCGCACTAAAAGCACTGCGAACCATGCTCCAAAGAGCAGCGCATCCACGCGCGGAGACAACACCGAGGCACACCAAGCACCCACTGGAACTGCGCATACCGCAGCGACGCCCACCGTCAGTGCTGGCCCCAAGTGCAGGAGGCCTCGGCGATAGTTCGTGAAGGTCCCGCTTAGCGCACCCGGGAGCATGACGACCATAGAGACCCCGCGCGCGCCCAGGTCAGACATTCCCAGCAAAGTCAGCCCCGGAACTGCAACTGCTCCCCCACCGATTCCAAGTAGCCCCGCGAGGAAACCACAGAGCAGGCCGATCATGACCAAAGCGCAGGCAATCGCAACGCTCATGGTGAGCACGCCCTCACGTGCGGGAACGTAGAAGACCTGAAGCGCGATCAGCGTCAGGATGAAGGCAACGAAGCACCAGCGCAAAGCCACTTCACGCATACGCGCGAGCAGCCACGTTCCTCCCTGCACGCCGATGAGCATTCCAATCGTCATCAACAATGCCGGAACCCAGGCAATGCGCCCCGACCAGGAGTAGGAGATGACTCCCGACAAACACGTGGGGACAATTGCAAGAAGACTTGAAGCCGAGGCCTGACGCTGGGAAAACCCCACCGCCATGAGCGCAGGGACAATAACCGTCCCACCGCCAATCCCAAACATTCTCGAAAGAAAACCAGCGAAGAGCCCCGCAATAATCAGGATCAGGGCATTTCGCGTTGCCTGTGACATCCGTCCTCCTTGTACTCCTCCATTTTAAGCGTGATAGATGCCCCATAACCGCATGCAAAGACACTCAGTGCCACCCATGCACCCATGTCCTAGGATGAATATGGCAGGTTGCCGCATAGCTTTTACGTCAAGGAGTTGCCTTGGAATACCCCTTGTGGTCACTTATTCCATTCGTCACGATGCTCGCTTGCATCGCTGTTTTTGCCGTTAATCCCTGCAACCTCGCACTGGTGGGAACGCAATTCCCAGCCAGCTGACGGTTGCACTAGTCTTGGCGATCCCTGACGACCGCCTGGATGTTCTGAAAGCCGGAAGCGCTCCGCTCATTGACACGGGAATTGAGTATTTCCAATTCATCTGCCTTTTGTTTTCGCTCTACGTGGTCTCGGGCGGTATTCACCTCGCCGGCGACATTCGGGCAACTCCCCGGAACAACACGATTTTCTTGGTAATTGGCGGCGTTCTAGCATCTTTCATTGGAACAACCGGCGCGGCAATGCTGTTGATCCGTCCCCTGCTTGCCACCAACCGCGAGCGTGTGAACAAGGTCCACACCGTCCTCTTTACGATCTTCATCGTGGCCAACTGCGGCGGTTTGCTGACCCCTCTGGGCGACCCGCCGCTCTTCCTCGGTTTCTTGAACGGTGTCCCCTTCACGTGGACGCTGAACCTGTGGAAGGAATGGGCATTCGTCCTTGGGATCCTTCTCCTCTCCTACTATTCGCTTGATCGCCCTGTACTACGCAAGCGAACCCAAGGTGGCCATCGAAGAGGACAACGAGGACATCGAACCTCTGCGATTGCACGGCGCGATTAATCTCCTGTTCTTCGCAGCGATTATCTGCTCCGTTGCTTTCCTACCATCGTGGGATGCCGAGGCCATCATCGAAGGCCATGCGCACGGAAGTGAGTTGGTCCCATGGCGCGAGATCGTCATGTTGCTTGCGGCTGGTCTGTCACTGACCATCGGAAACAAGAAGGTCCGCTATGAGGAAAATGCCTTCCAGTGGTCCCCCATTGCCGAGGTCGCGGCCCTCTTCATCGGCATTTTCGCCACGATGGCCCCCGCACTGCGCGTCCTCGAAGAGGTTGCTCCTTCGCTCCCCTTGAACCGTGGAACTTTCTTCGTCTTCACTGGTTCTTTGTCCTCGGTCTTGGACAACGCTCCGACCTACATGACCTTCTTCGGAATGGCAAAAACTCTGGGTGGCGATGGAACGCTCATTGCCGGAGTTCCCGAGGCCTATCTGATCCCGATCTCTTTGGGTGCGGTTCTGTGCGGCGCTATCACTTACATCGGAAATGGTCCGAACTTCATGGTTAAGTCCGTTGCCGAGGCCGATGGTATTGAAATGCCCAGCTTCGGTCGCTACATTGTTGATTCCTTCATGCTGCTTGTTCCCGAGCTCGCGGCAATGGCAATGATTTTCATTGGCAGTGGCTGGGTGCGCATCGCAGGTATCGTCTTGGCGGTAGTGCTGGTGGGAGTTTCGCTCTGGCGAATCGCACGCGCTCGTACCATTGAATTGGCAACACGTACTCAGGGAATCGACATCTAAAGAAGCCGTTGACATTGAGGCGTGGTCCCCTTTTTCGGGGCCACGCCTCAATTATTTACTCTGCATTCGCTGGCGCGATCGGGACCCATTGGCCCCGATCTTCCAATACCTGACGAGCGAGGGTCGGGTGATCGGTGATGAGGCCGTCAACTCCTAGGTCTAGGAGACGATGCATCTGCGTCTCTTCATTGACCGTCCACACGTGCACTGCGCAGCCCAAGGCGTGTGCAGTCGCAACAAAACGGCGATCGACCACGCGGATGACACCCATCTTCTCCGGGACCTGCACTGCCCATACTCCCTCGAGGGGACCCGGAACTCGCAAACGGGTAGCGGGCTGGGCGAGCTGGGACGCCGCTACAAGCCTCGTCACCGCTGCAACCCCCAGTGATGTGACCAAGCGCGGTTCACGAGAGCGAAGAAGGCGAAGGCGTGACTCATCGAAAGAAGCAATCAGAACCCTGCCCAAGGCCTCGTGCTCACGCACAACATCGAGCAAAGGAAGCGCAACTTCAGCGCTCTTGGCATCGACGTTGAAATACATGTCGGGGAAACTCTCTAGAGCATCTGCCAAGCGGATCATTCGACCGCCATCTACCCCGCGTAACTGTTCCAACTGCGACCACGGCATCTGGCGGATCTCGCCCTTGGCTGGGTAGGTGCGATCCACTTTCGGATCATGGTTGAGAACCACCTGACCGTCCGCGCTCAGGTGTGCATCGGTCTCGACGTGAAAAACCTGAATGTCACGTAGTGCTTGAAAAGCTTCCGGCGTATTTTCGGGAGCTTCGGCTCCCCCGCCACGATGAGCAAGAATCAGAGGGCCTTCACCAAGAACCCGATACATTGTCAGCACTCCTTGCCGATAAAGATGGCCTTGTGCTCAACCATCCACTTTTCCGGATCAACCGGTTCATTCTTCGAGTTATGAATTTCGAAGTGAAGGTGCGGTCCCGTTGACCAGCCATTCGAGCCAACTGCACCGATCTGTTCACCCGCATTGACCTGCTGACCAACCTTGACCTTGATGTCTTTCATGTATTGATGCAGGTAAGCCGAATAGAAAACGGTTCCATCGCTAAGGGTATGACGCATGGTGATGAGAGCACCCGAACGGGAATTCTCGGATACTTCGGTGACCTCTCCGGGATACACAGCGTGGATCGGGGTTCCAAGGGGAGCTGCCATATCCGTACCTTCGTGCATGAGCATGGTTCCGGACACGGGAGAAATACGCATCGAGAAAGGCGAGGTCACCTGATAGGTCCCCTGCTGAAGCGGCCAATAGAGCGTGTCAGCTTTGGTGAGCGTTCGAGTTCCATCGGCGGCTCCGTCACTACTCAGACACTGAGCAGCGAGAGGCGAACGGACTCGTGAACGCGAGGCAGGATCGACCTGGGCGTTAAGACCAGACGAGAGCGTGACTGCGTTGGTATCAGTTGCCCACGACTGAGAACCAGCAGCGACACCAAATTCTCGAGAGGGAATCGAAATTGATACATCCGGGCGCAAATAACCACTTAAGGGGACTGCAATTGTCATTGCACCAAGCGCAAGAAGAACGCCCGAACGCACGATAAGTGCACCGAATTTTGATCCTTTAGCGGGCGTGGCCTCAGCGGAAGAAGAAACGGGAGCGCCGTGAATGCGCGCGTCATGAGCGCGCGCGTGGGCACGCTCTCGACGCGTCGGGAACTTCGGTGCTTCAGGTGTCATAGTTCTTCCATCATCCCAAATAAAAAAAGCTGGATCGCAGTTACTTGTGTCCTAGTGCTCACTTCAGGAACGATAATTTCCAGGAAGAGTGTCCTTCTGGAGGGCGTCGCGGACCCTCACCAACTAGTCGTTCAAGGATATCTTCAAGGAAGAGGACTCCGGTAACGCTCCCGTCTACCCCCATGACTTCGGCGAGGTGAACACCGGCGCGTTGCATATGTCGAAGAGCATCTTCAACTTCTGCGTCCATCGGCACCGCCTCCATCTTGCGGATGCGCCAGGAGGTGATGGGCTCAAAACGCTCTGTTTCATCGGCATAAAGGATATCTTTCAGGTGAATATAGCCCTTGAGCGCTCCCTGAGCGTCCGCAACGGGGAAACGCGAAAACCCAGTGCGGGCTACTTCTTTTTCGACCTGATCCGGCGTAGTCGACTCATCCAAAATAATGAGATCTTCCAAGGGAACCATGACATCGGAGGCGTTCTCCGTCGAGAACTCAAGAGTTCCTGAGAGCAGACCCAAATCATCGTCGATCATTCCCTCTTGCTGGGAGTGTTCAACGATTGTTGCCATCTCTTCGACAGTAAAAGTTGCCGAGATTTCGGATTTTGGTTCAACTCCGGCCATGCGCAAGAACCAATTCGCCAAGTGATCCATACCGTGAATCACCGGACTAATGACGTGTCCAATGCTGACCAAAATGGGGGCCAGAACAAGAAGTAGGCGCTGCGGGTTCGCGATTGAGAGATTCTTGGGAACCATCTCACCGAAGACAACGTGCAAGAACAGGACCAGCGCGAGGGAGAAGGTAAATCCGACAACGTGTACCCACGAGTGCGGCAGTCCCCACTGCTGCATTGGTCCTTCGATTAATGAGGCAAAAGTGGGTTCTGCGACCACACCAAGGGAGGTGGACGCTACCGTCACGCCCAACTGACAGATCGCCAACATCAAAGAGACATGTTCAAGTGCAAAAAGCGCGTACTTCGAACCACGAACTCCTTCTTCAACGAGGGGTTCGATCTGCGAACGACGAGATGAAGTTGTCGCAAACTCACCCGCGACAAAGAACGCATTGAGCGCAAGGAGAATGAAGGTCACGATCACGGCGAAAGTGGCGTTCACAAGAGCACCTCCCCTTCGCTTTCACGCGCGGGAGGAATGATGCTCACCTGCATGACTCGCCTCCCCATCATCTGAATGACCTCTAAGCTGGCGCCCGCAACTTCGCAGCGGTCCCCCACCTGTGGAATCGTTCCAAGCTCAGTCATGATCAGGCCTGCAAGCGTGTCATAGGGGCCATCATCAGGGAGGAAAACTTTCGTTCGCTGCGCGAGTTCGTCGATGCGCAATCGCCCCGGGACCAAAAGGCTTCCGTCGGGACGCTGACGAATACCCAGGCGACGCTGATCATGCTCGTCCGCGACATCGCCAACGATCTCTTCAACGACATCTTCAAGGGTGACGATTCCCGACACTCCACCATATTCATCGACGACGACCGCCATCTGGAGACCTTCTTCGCGCAACTGCACAAGCAGCGTGCCCAGGTCAAGGGTTTCAGGCACGCGCGGGGCCTCGGCAAGCAAAGAAGACGAAATGACGGGAACTTCATCGCGTTTTTTTCGAAAGGAACAGCGACTGCTCGACGCAAAGAAACGAAACCGATGATGTCATCTCGGTCTTCTCCGATCACCGGAAAACGCGAATGCCCGGTTTCGTGGGCCGCACGGACAACATCGGAAGCCACTGCGTCTTCAGGAATCGTATGGAGAAGGCCGCGGTCAGTCATCACGTCCGCCGCATTCAATTCGCTAATTCGGATCGAGTTCGTAAATAGCGACGCCGTCGAGGTATCCAAAGTCCCCTCTTGGGCGGAGTGACGAACCATCGCGGCAAGCTCCGAGGCGGAGCGCGCGGAAGAGAGCTCTTCTTGAGGCTCAACCCCCATCAGGCGCAAGATGCCGTTGGCCGAGGCGTTGAGGAGCGTAATCACCGGTTTGAAGACAACGGTGAACAAGGAATTGAAGGGGACGATCCGTCCCGCAGTCTTGAGGGGGTGCGCAAGAGCGAGATTCTTTGGAACAAGCTCTCCAAAAACCATGGAGAGAACATTGATCAAAAACCGCAGCAACCGCAACTCCTACAGCGGAAGAAACCGCTGTTGACAAACCAAGTCCCACCCCTGCCGAAGTCAGCATATCTGCGAGTGCAGACTGAGTGGTGTAGCCCAAAAGAATCGTCGTCAGCGTGATTCCGACTTGTGCACCGGAGAGCTGCGTCGACAGATTTTTAATCGCCGTGGAGACTTGGCGAGCGCGTGCATCTCCGGCCGCAGCGCGGCTTTCAACGACGGCTTGGTCGAGTGCTACAAGAGAAAAATTCTGCGGAGACAAAGACAAAAGTTCCCGCGGTAAGGATGACTCCTAAAAGGAGCATTGCGATATCAAGAAGCACGTCGACCTCCTGCATCGAGGCGGCATTGACGCATCAGATTTTGATCAGAGCAACAACTGTCACTTTCCATGATTCCTCCAGTCTATCGGTAGTTGGAGTTCTTCGAAGTGTGAGAAAGGCCCGTTGCAGGTGAGGCATTCGCAGCCCCTAGGGCCTAAACTGTTGTCTAAAGTCACATAGCAGTGTTCAGAAAAAAAGGATGGTACAGCTGTGGTGGAATCCCCACGTTCACCAGAATGGGTTCAACAAATGCGCCAGCAGTGGTTGGCCGATCCCCACAGCGTCGATGCCTCGTGGCGCGCCTATTTTGAGGGAGATACCGTCCCCGCCCAGCTCCATCGTCCGCAGGCCCCGCTCCCGACGCAACCAACCGCAGTTGTCAGCGCCGAGGCCGCGCTTGCCGCCCAAGCGGACAACCCTGCAACTGAGCAGCCCGAAGTGCTCGTGACTCGCTCTGACCTTCCTCCTGCTCCCCCGCGCAGGCAAGCGAGGCCTCGTCGCCCCTATGCACGTCGCCACCGCGCTACGCAGACGCCAGCCTCGCGTTCAATGAGCACGGAAACTGAAGACGATATCCGCATCCTCAAAGGAATCGCACGTGCAACCGCACGCAATATGGACGAATCACTGAGCGTCCCAACTGCGACTTCTCAGCGCCAGATTGCCGCAAAGATCCTGATCGAGAACCGCGCGGTTGTGAACTCTCACTTGCAGCGCACCGTTGGCGGCAAGGTCTCCTTCACGCACCTCATTGGATACGCCATCGTCGATGCGCTCTCCGAGATGCCGCAGTTGAATGTCCGCTACCTTCTTCACGACGGTAAAGCCGCAGTTGAAGAACTCGCACACGTGGGCTTTGGCCTGGCGATCGATATCCAGCACGGTGGCGAACGCCGTCTGGTTGTTCCGGTTATCCACGATGCCGATACCTTGACCTTCACGCAATTTGTTGATGCCTATCAGGGCATCATCGCTCGAGCAAAAAAGGGCGAACTTACGGCCGAGGACTATCAAGGTGCCACCGTCACCCTGACAAATCCGGGCACCATCGGCACCACGACCTCGGTTCCGCGTTTGATGAGCGGCCAGGGGCTGATTATCGGTGTGGGGGCAATGGATTATCCAGCCGAGTTCGCGGGAGTCTCCCCGCGCAAACTTGCTCTCATGGGAATTGGCAAGACGATGTTCGTCTCGTCGACCCTATGATCACCGCGTCATTCAAGGCGCAGCCTCGGGTGAATTCTTGCGTTTGGTTGATACGAAGCTTTCAGGCCGCGATGGTTTCTACGAGCGTGTTTTTGCGGCTTTGCATATTCCCATTCAGCCTTACGCGTGGGAAGCGGATTTCGAATATGACCTCGAGCGCGAAAAGGGCAAGCCTGCCCGTATTGCCGAACTCATTCACGCTTACCGCTCGCGCGGTCACCTCGCGGCAGATACAGATCCCCTCGCTTACCGCGTACGCCGCCACCCCGATCTGGACCTGACCAGTTACGGCTTAACCGTGTGGGACTTGGACCGGCCTTTCCCGACCGGCGGCTTTGGCGGAACAGAGCAGATGCTTCTTCGCGATCTTTTGTCACGCTTGCACGATACCTACATTCGATCTATTGGTATCGAATACATGCATATCCAAGATCCGCAGCAGCGCCACTGGGTGCAAGAACGCATTGAAGGACCTTTCAAAGCTCCTTCTGCCCAGGAGCAGCGCCGCATTTTGTCGACATTGATTCACGCTGAGGCTTTCGAAGAGTTCTTGCAGACCAAATATCTGGGGCAAAAGCGATTCTCTCTTGAAGGCGGCGAGTCCTTGATTCCTCTTCTCGATGAGATCTTGAGCCAGTCGGCACGTCGCGGCATCCACGAGGTTGCGATTGCGATGGCCCACCGTGGGCGCCTCAATGTCTTGGCGAATCTTGCGGGTAAGAGCTATGCCCAGATCTTCTCCGAATTTGAAGGAAACCAGGATCCTCGGACCGTTCAGGGCGCGGGAGATGTCAAGTACCACTTGGGAACTGAGGGAGTGTATTCAGCGGAGCCCGGAGTTGCGACCAAGGTGTCCTTGGCGGCTAACCCCTCTCACCTTGAAGCTGCTGATGGGGTGCTCGAAGGAATCGTGCGCGCGAAGCAGGATGTTTTGGGCGATCCTGATCTGCCCATTGTCCCTCTGTTGATCCACGGTGACGCGGCTTTCATCGGACAAGGCGTTGTTCAAGAAACCCTCAACATGTCCCAGCTGACCGGATACAAGACCGGCGGGACTATTCACATCATTGTGAATAACCAGATCGGTTTCACGACGGGACCGGCTTCGGGGCGTTCCTCACGCTATCCGACGGACTTGGCAAAGGGCCTGCAGATCCCAATCTTCCACGTCAACGCCGACGACCCCGAAGCGGTCGTGCGTGTGGGCGCTTTGGCATTGGCTTATCGCGAGGCTTTCCACAAGGATGTCCTCATCGATTTGGTGTGTTACCGCAGGCGTGGTCACAACGAGGGCGATGATCCTTCGATGACCCAGCCGGTCATGTACTCGCTCATCTCGAAGTTGCCTTCTACACGTGAGGTTTATATCCGTAACCTCGTGGGACGTGGCCAGCTGACCGAAGAAGACGCACGCGAGTCCATCCGCGCTTACGAGGCCGAACTCAGCGAGATTTTGGATCACACCCGCGAGCACGGCTGGTCTCCGCAAAAGCGCGGCGAGGATGAAGACGATCAGTGGCAGGTTCCTGAAAGCCAGCTACCCGGTGCGGGAATGATGATCGGCTGGTCTTCCGCTGTCAGCGCTGAAACGCTCAGCCGTATCGGCGAAGCTTATGTGAACTTCCCACCGGATTTCGCAGTCCATCCGAAGATCGAAAAGCTGTGCCACAAGCGCTATGAGATGGCTTCCGGCCACGATTCGATCGACTGGGGTTTCGCAGAGCTCTTAGCTTTTGGCTCTCTACTCATGGAGGGCACGCCGATTCGCTTGTCCGGTGAAGATGCACGTCGCGCAACCTTCGTTCAACGTCACGCGGTCCTTCACGACCACAATGACGGACGCGAGTTCACTCCTTTGCACTTCCTCACTCCCGATCAGGCCCACTTCGATGTCTTCGACTCGCCTCTGTCGGAGTATGCGGTTCTTGCCTACGAATACGGGTATTCCATCGAGCGCCCCTGAAGCCTTGGTCCTGTGGGAAGCACAATTCGGTGACTTTGCGATCGGCGCCCAAACAATCATTGACGAGTTCGTCTCTTCGGCAGAAACGAAGTGGGGTCAGCGCTCTTCCTTGGTTATGCTCTTGCCGCACGGGCAGGAAGGCCAAGGCCCTGACCATTCGTCGGCCAGGATTGAGCGTTTCCTCCAGCTAGCAGCGGAAGACAATATGTGGATTGTTCAGCCCTCAACCCCGGCGAACCACTTCCATATGCTGCGCACCCAGGCCTACAAGCGGCCTCGTAAGCCTCTGATTGCTTTTACCCCCAAGCAGCTCCTGCGTCTTCCCGCCGCGTCTTCTTCCATCGAAGAATTCACTTCGGGATCTTTCACTCCCGTCTACTCCGAAGTTGATTCTCGGGTTAATACCCACGAGGTGACAAAGGTTCTCGTGTGTTCTGGCCGCGTCTACTACGACCTCATCCACGAACGCGCAGAGCGAGGCGCGTGGAATACGGCGATTATTCGCGTCGAGCAGCTCTATCCTCTCCCCGTCGATGAGCTTCGCACAGCTCTTGCCACCTACCCGAACGCCCAAGTGGTCTGGGTTCAGGATGAGCCGAAGAACCAGGGAGCTTGGCCCTACTTTGCACTGAACTTGTTCCCCGAACTGGGAATCGCTCCAGCGCTTGTGTCCCGTCCGGAGAGCGCAACGACCGCCGCTGGACGCGCAAGCTTGCACCGTGAGCAGGCTGCGGATATCGTGCGCCGAGCTTTTTCCTAAGAAGGGGGCACGCAGATGCGTATTTGTGTGATTGGCGATGAGCTGATTACCCCAATGGGTGATCCCCGAGGCCTGGGCTGGGTCGGGCGCGTTTTGGCGCGCTCGTACTTCCCTTCCCCTCCGACCGTCATGACCTTGGCTGTTCCCGGGGAAACGACAACGCAGCTCGCCTCTCGGTGGGAAAACGAAGTGAGCTATCGTCTTGCGCCCGATGAACCCTGTGCGCTCATTATTGCCGTTGGTTGTGCAGATATTCCCGCGGGTATTTCAACGCCGCGCTCTCGACTAAATCTTGCAAACATCACCGACCGAGCTTCGACGCTCGGTATTCCCTCGATGGTTGTTGGCCCGCCTCCTCTTGCGGGAGTCCAATCCAGCGCGGTAAAGGAAGTTTCCTTGTCGTGCCAGCAGGTGTGCGAGCGCAGGGATATTCCCTTTGTCGATACCTTCACTCCCCTTGTCGCACACGATCAGTGGTTTGAGGATATGGCTTCTTCTGCTGTTCGTTCTGCTCGCGGCGCTTCGATGCCTGGACAGTCCGGCTATGCACTCATGGCTTGGCTTGTCCTTCACCAAGGGTGGTTTGAATGGATCGGAGCCGAAGAAAGCGACGTTTAGAGCATAGAGTTTGATAAAGAGACGGGTGTGGGCTCCGATGCATGACATCGGAGCCCACACCCGTTAAACACGATTCAGGCGTTAGGACGCTTGCCGTGGTTCGCGCCGTGCTTACGACGATCGCGACGCTTACGACCCCTCTTCGACATTGTCGTCTCCTCTAAAAACCGAGATATCCAACCTGCACAGTTTTTTTCACACCCGAGGCTAATCTCCAAACAGAGCGCGCCCACAGAGTCGAAATTCACGATTCCTTGGAAGCCCATCTGACCTCGACGTAGGTCTGTGCAATGATGCGCTCGCGCAAGGATTGAGGGGCTTGGTCGCAATAGCAACGCGCAAGGAGGGAGCGAACGAAGCGCTCGGTGTACATCGAGTCCTGGCAGTGCTTGCAGCGAGAAATATGGTCAAGCAGTTGCTCGCGAAACTCTGGGCTCCTCAAGCATTCAGCGGAAATATAGTCGCGGCATTCCTCGCGGTCGAGGAAGTCAATCACTTCAAAAAGGTGCTCGTGTAACTCACGACACGCGCGCTTATCGTCAATCTGCATGATTCTCCCCGATTCCATATTCAGCCGCGAGTGCTGACAGGCCTTCGCGTAGATTCCTGCGTCCTCGATGAAGCCTGGACATGACAGTCCCGATCGGGATATCCAGCATGTCGGCGATCTCTTTATACGCAAAACCCTCTACATCAGACAGAAGGACGACAACACGTTGGTCTTCCGACAGCGACTCCAATGCAGTTCGAAGTTCAGAGGAAGGAATGTTATCCAAGGCCTCTGCTTCCGCAGAAACAAGACCCTTCTCATCGTGAGAAGCAGCAGCGGCGAGCTGCCAGTCTTCAACCTCTTCACCGCCACTGCGTTTAGGCGAACGCTGCGCCTTGCGGTAGTGGGTGATGTAGGTGTTGGTCAAGATTCTGTAGAGCCACGCTTTGATGTTGGTTCCTTGCTGATACTGATGAAACTTCGTGTAGGCCTTCAAAAAAGTTTCCTGCACAAGGTCTTCCGCATCAGCACGATTTCGCGTCATTCCTAAGGCTGCGCCAAAGAGTTGATCAATGAGGGGAATCGCTTGTTCGGCAAACAAACGGTCCCGGTCCTCCTGACTCAACTCCTGCGGTGCAGGCTCACGAGTGTCATGTAATTCGCTCATTGATGTCAAGGCTAATCGCGAAGGCCTCGGATGCGAAAGTGGACGCGCGAAAGCGGGACGGCACCGCGTTCTCTTTCGTCTTGCCACTTGCACATCAAGTTTCATACCCACTTCAACGCAGCAAGCTGATGATTATTCCCTCCGTTTCGATTCAGCAGAGGTGTTTACACGAATTCTCTGCCGAGCACAGGGTGCCAAACGACTTTTTTTGACACAATGGAGTTATGTCTCTTCTGCGTAGCATTGCCCGTCCTCTTCTTGCCGCTCCCCTGGCCCTCGATGCGATCGATGCCCTGGTTCATCCCGATCGTCACGTCGCCAAGCTCGATGCACTCCGCCCCGTTTTTTCGCGCATCGAAGAGCGAAGCAACATTGAGAACATTGATCCGTATCTTTCCCGCAGCGCCCAAATCAGCGCCGGCGTTACTCTCCTCGCAGCGGGGGCTTTCGCATTGGGTAAAGCGCCTCGCACCTGCGCTGCGGTCTTAACAGCCATCGCGCTTCCCATGGCCGTCATCAATCATGAACAGCCTGCGTCGCTTCGTCTAAAGCTTGCCAATTGTGCAGGATTATTCTTTGCGAGCCTCGATCGCAACGGGCGGCCCAGCTATTCTTGGCGTCGCAATCAGCTCATCGAGACTGCTTCGGCTCGCGGAGCGCATTCCTCAGGCGCCGCCCAGTGAGTTCGTGGCGCGCTCCTCGACTCCACTCCCCTATCAGCGCGAAGGTTTCGATCCCCGGGTCCAAATCACAGACCGCACGTGCGCTCTACCTCGCTGCGATAGGAAAGCACCCATGTGTGATTGAGGGCGTCCTTCGCTCACGCGACACCGATCTCTTCGCCCAAGCGCTGCAAACTCTTGGCGCCCAGATCCACATGCTGGGCGACTCCCGCACACAGATCACCCCTGATTTCTTCAGATTCCCCTTCTTCTGAACGCGTCATCGACTGCGGTCTGGCAGGAACCGTCATGCGTTTCCTCCCGCCCCTTGCAGCCCCTTTCTTCCGCTCCCACGCGCTTCGATGGAGACGAGCAGGCATATGCGCGCCCGCTTGCCCCTCTCTTAGATGTCCTCGAAAGCCTGGGAGCCACACTGAGTTACCACGGTGAAAAGGGACATCTTCCTTTCACAATTTCTGGTCCGCTCAAGCCCTCTTCTTCGCCGATCACCGTTGATGCTTCTGCTTCCTCGCAGTTTTTCTCCGCGATGCTTCTTGTCGCGCCTCTTATCGGTGGAGCGATTATTCGAAGCAATGCGCCACTCATTTCTTTTGCCCCACATTGAAATGACCCTCAATATGATGCACGAAGCTGGACTTTCTTGGACGCAATTGGGTGATCGTGAATGGCGGGTGGATGCGGGTGCGCCCACGGCCTCGGAAATCGCAATCGAGCCGGATCTTTCGAATGCGGGTCCCTTCTTATGCGCGGGAATACTCAGCGCAGGAAGCGTCACAATTCCCCAATTGGCCGCTTGCATCAACCCAGCCCGGCGCGCAGTGGCCTTCTCTTTTTAACGAGATGGGTATTGAAACTTCTCTGAAACAAACGAAATGGGAAGCAGCGGACTGACTGTGCGTGGGGGCGGACCGGGGAGTTTCCCCGGAATTGAACGCGATATGTCAACCATGGGTGAAATGGTTCCAACCCTTGCCGCTCTCCTTCTCTTTGCGTCAACTCCTTCGACACTGACCGGGATCGCCCATCTGCGTGGACATGAGACCGACCGTTTGGATGCAATCGCTTCGTCAGTCAGCGCTCTGGGCGGTTCAATCGAAGAACTCCCGGATGGGCTTCGAATCACCCCCGCTTCCCTTCACGGCGCGCCTCTGCGTTCCTTTGCGGATCACAGAATGGCAACTTTTGCCGCAATTGTTGGCTTGGTTGTTGACGGGGTGAGCGTTGATGACATTTCTTGTACCTCCAAGACCCTCCCTGGGTTTGAATCGATGTGGGCGCGCATGTGTGGGGAGAGTGACGTCAATGTCTAGGCGCGATATCGGAACTGACGATCCTCGCGTAAAAGTTCGTCCCTCGAAACGCTCACGACCGAGAACCAAGGTCCGACCCGATTGGGGAACTAAACCAATCGGACAGGTGATCGGCATTGACCGTGGCCGTTACCTCGTTCGTTACGAGGACCTCGACCTTCGCGCTGTCTTGGCACGCGAGCTCAAGAAAGGAAGCGTCGTCGTAGGAGACAGGGTTCGCCTGACCGGGGATTTGAGCGGCCGCGTCGACACTCTGCGCGGATTGTTGCCACGGATGATCGCAGCAGCGTTCTCCGCCGTTCTCTCGAGGACGCGCCAGATCAAAAAGGGCGAAAAAAATCATCGTCGCGAATGCAGAAATCATGGTGATTGTGACGGCTTTGGCGGATCCGCCCCCGCGAATGGGCATGATCGACCGTTGCCTTGTTGCCGCTCACGAAGCGGGAATGCGTGCTGTATTGTGCCTAACCAAGGCCGATCTTGCTCCTGCAACCGAGTTTTTTTGGAAGCCTACGCTGATTTTGATGTCACGACTGTCGTCACCTCAGTTGAGGCAGACTGCCAAGGTCTTGATGAACTCAAAGAAATCCTCGCCGGTCATTTCTCCGTCTTGGTCGGCCATTCCGGTGTCGGGAAATCAACGCTGATCAATGCTTTGATCCCCCAAGCCGAACGCTTAGTGGGTGTCGTGAATCAGGTAACTGGACGAGGTCGACACACTCGACCTCCTCCCGTGCCTTTGAGCTTCCCGGTGGAGGATGGATCGTCGATACCCCGGGTGTGCGTTCCTTTGGCCTGGGGCATGTTGACATCGATGATGTACTGGGAGTTTTCCCTGACGTCGCCGAGGCCTCGCGCTGGTGTCTGCCGCTGTGTACGCACCTAGAAGGTGCTCCTTCCTGTGCCCTCGATGCCTGGACGCAGGGTAAGGATCCTTTCGTTATTTCTTCCACTGACGAGGCCGCGGACCAGGAGAGACAGCGGCGCTCCTCTCGGGTGGCTTCGGTTCGCCGGCTCCTGGACGCGGTGGCTGGCGCAATGAAGGTGTCGAAAGCTGCACGTTAGAGTTCAAACTGCACTCAGTTGCAGGTGGAGCAGGGTCATACTAAGCACATGCGTATTCTTCACACCTCGGACTGGCATTTTGGCCGTAATCTCCACGGCCAAGATTTAGGCGATTCTCGCGCTGCATTTTGCCGCTGGCTTCTTGACACGGTCAGGGAACAAGAGATCGACCTAGTCCTTGTCTCTGGCGATGTTTACGATCGCGCGATTCCTGCGGTTTCTCAACTTAACGAAGTGATGGATCTTCTCCGTGATCTTTCTTCAGCCACGCAGGTTCTTTTGACTCCGGGAAATCATGATTCAGCAAGTCGCCTCGGTGTCTATTCGCAGTTTTTACGTGGCAAGGTTCAGGTCTGCGCCAGTGTGGAAGAGATTGGGAAGGCCCGCGAATACGCAGGTAAGAGTGAGGATCCGGGGGTATTGATCTACCCGATCCCCTACCTTGAGCCGGATTTGGTTCGGGCGAAGCTTTCCGATGATAAGGAAGCCCTCGAACGTACCCATCAGGCGGTGATGGATGCTGCGCTTCGTCGCATTGGCAATGATCTATTGGCTCGGCGGACTTGCGGCGATATGCGTCCTGCCATCGTGATGGCTCACGCTTTCATCGTGGGCGCAGCTCCCTGCGATTCTGAACGCAATATTGAGGTAGGCGGGGTTGCTTCTGTTTCAGCCCAGACTTTCGAGACTTTCGGCGGAGCAAAAGTACTGCCCGAGCCAGGCCTCAGTTATGTTGCCCTCGGGCACCCTGCATCGTCCCCAAGAGGTTTCAGCTGCGCGCGTCCCTATGCGTTATTCCGGTTCTCCTATCGCTTACTCCTTCTCGGAAGCGCCCGGAAATAAGAGCGCAGTTGTGATTGACACTCTCGGCGCGGATGGGAACAAGGCCGTGGACGTTTCCCTCATCGATATTCCCACTGCGCACCCTCTTGTTGTTTTACGAGGCTCGATGGAGTCTTTGCTCGAAGGCGCGAAGGACACTTCACCGCAGGCATATGTGTCCTTGACGGTAACCGATGATTCACGGCCGCAGGAAATGGTCGCCCGTCTTCGCGCGGTCTATCCTCATGCGCTTTCTATCCTTCACTCCCCCGCGCATGTTTCTCCTCTACGGGCGCCGCGTATCCATCTAGAGACAGCGGATATGAACGTCACTCTTGCCGAATTCTTCCAGCAAGCAGGAGGAGAGGCTCTGACGCAGCGCGAACGGACAATTATTGGTGATGTGCTTGATACGGTGAAAGGCCAGCGGCAATGAAGCTTTTAACCTTAGAGTTGTCGGGTATTGGTCCTTTTGCGCAGCGCCAATACATCGATTTCGAGCGTTTTACTGATTCGGGTCTTTTCCTTCTACGAGGATCCACTGGCTCGGGTAAGACGACCTTGATCGATGCGATTGTTTTCGCGCTCTATGGAGATGTGGCTAGTGGCAGTGAGGGAGCAAAAAACCGTTTGCGCTCATCATATTGCGACCCCAACGATCCATCTTTTGTCACCCTTGTCTTTGAAGTATCCTCGGGCATCTACCGAGTTCGCAGAACACCAAAGTATGTGAAAGAAGGACGGAGCACTCCGGTCAATCCAACTCTGGTTCTCGAGCGCGTCGTGCGCGATTCGGATGATCCATCAGGCTTTTCAACGGTTGAACCATTGAGCCGCTCAATCATGGATGCTCAATCGATGATGACCACCTTCATCGGACTCACGAAAGACCAATTCCTGCAAACCGTCGTTCTTCCTCAGGGGCAATTTGCTCGTTTTTTTGACGGCGAAATCCATCGAACGCGAAGAGATCCTTCGTGACATTTTTCGGAACCCAGTTTTTCCAAAGCCTCCAAGATGCCTTCCGTGAACAGGCGAAAGAAGCACATGATTCAATCGTTCAGGCCAGGCAACACGCACGTTCCTCATTGGATTCTTTGCTTGATAGCGTCTCTCATTCTCATCTTAGCGAAGAGTGGGCATGTACAATCCACACTCTTGCGGATTCTCTTGACACCTTCAGACCAGGCTCATCTGTCAATACGGAGTTTTCTGATTTTCGCCTTCGCTTAGATGCTCAGCTTGAAGAGGATGTGCAACAGGCAGACACTGCCCGTCTCTTGCAAAAAGAGCGGTCTCGCCAGCTGAGTGCAGAACTAACGAAGGCACGCGACCTCAATGAGCGTCTCACTGAACGCGCACAGTTTCTTGACCACCGTGATCAGCTGTTTGAGCGCGCTCAGGACATTGATGCTGTGCGCAACAGCGTCGCAGAGCTTCGTCTTCTCCAGCCACTTGAACTTCCACTACGTCAATACGATTCGGCCCACGAGGCACGTGAGCAAGCCTTCGGTGCGCTCGCTGAGTGCTTTGCGCTCCTGCAGGACGCTCCTGAGGATCTTCAACTTGATGAGCTCCAGGCTCGTCTTGACGAACGCGAGCACAACCTCCAGGAGCAACGCGAGTCCTTGACACACGCGTTGCAGGCGCAGGCCCAACTGACGCGCCTACGCGGTGAGCAGGAAGAGTGCATGGCCCAGTGCGAACAGTGCACGAAGAGCGTGGAGGACGCCGATTCCCAGATCCAATCGGTGCAGATGCAAGCTGCGCAGCTTCGCGACAAACTAGAGGCTGCACGCACGGCGGCTTCTGCTCTTCACGACCTTGAAGCTAGCTGTCATCAACTTTCCACGCGCCTTGAAGCTGCAGAGCGGGCTGATCAGCTCCGCAAGCAGCTCATTCAGCTTGAACGCGATATTGAGGAAGCGACACGCCTTGCTCGCCAGCGCGGAGAGCGATCACATGCTGCGCGAGAACTATGGCTTCGCGAAACCGCCGCTTCGCTTGCGTCTACCCTGCGGGAAGAAAACGCGTGTCCTGTCTGCGGTTCCACGACCCATCCCCAGCCCGCTCGTTTCGAGGGGGAAGAGAGCATGAGTCGCGAGCAACTAGAGGCTCTTGAGAAGGCCACAACGGCTGCCGATAAGCGTCTCCACGAACTTACTACTGAACATTCGACCTGCTCGGCTCAGATTGCAGCGCTGGATGAACAAGCTCAAGGTGATAGTGCTTCTGTGAAAGCCCAGCTCAACGAGCTCACGACACGGATCACGGCTCTACGTTCACTTGCGGATTCCGAGCAGTCCATTCACGAGTCCCTTGCCGAATGCCAGGAAAACGAAAAGAACTTGATTGCCACCAAGGCCTCGCAAACGCAGAGACTCTCTCATCTGCGCAAAGAAAACAAGGATCTACTCTTACGCATCGACGAAGAAACACAAGAGTTTACTCAGCTTACGCGGGGTCATACATCGCTCGAAGAGTGGACTTCTTCCCTCGAGGACAGCACTCAGGCACATCAGCGCTCTCGTGAAGTGCTTCAGCACTATCAGCATGCAGAGCAGCGCTTGAGAGAAGCTCAGGGCTTCCTCATGGGAGCCCTCGAAGATGCAGGGCTGAGTCCGGATTCCAGCGGTATCGAGCTCTTAAGAAGCAAACTCCCCCTTCTATCCGATCTCAGCGCCAAGGTCGCAATCCTTCAGGAGTACGATCAGGATCTCTTTGCGACCCGACAAGCCCTTGAATCCGATCGATTGCAGGGGCTTGAAGGACAATCTCCGCTTGATTGTCACGCTATTGCCTCCTCACTCGAGGAAGCAGACAATGCGCTCCTTACTGCAACAGATCACGTCGCCTCGATTCAGGCACATCGTCAGGGAATCAAACGTTCACTGAGAAATGTGGAGAACGCTTTTTCAGCTTTGACTTCCGCTCTTGAAAGCGGATACCCCAAGCAACGCCTCGCAGAACTAGCAAGCGGGACAGGCCCCAGCCTTCACCAGGTCCCCTTGAGTTCGTGGATTCTCATGTCTCGTTTTGAAGAGCTCATCGCCGCAGCGAATCCACGCCTGGCTGAAATATCGCATGGGCGATACGAACTCCGTCGAAGCGATACAGACGCGACCCGTTCACGCAAGAACGGCCTTGGGCTGTCTATCCTCGATCATGAGTCTGAAGAAGAACGAAACCCGTCCACGCTCTCGGGTGGAGAAACTTTCTATGTCTCTCTTGCCCTTGCATTGGGACTTGCAGACGTCGTCATGGCTGAAAGCGGCGGGATTACTCTCTCAAGTATGTTCATCGACGAAGGATTCGGCTCCCTGGACTTGGATACCCTCGACATCGTCATGTCCCAGCTTCTTGCGCTTCGCGAGAGTGATCGTTGTATCGGTGTGATCAGTCATGTCGACGAAATGGCCAGACAGATTCCTGATCAGATTGAGGTGAGGTGGCGCGAAGGCGAAGGATCAACGCTCTCTATCCGACCTTCCTAGCCGCGCGTTGCTCAGAGTTGACGCCGTAATGCCAGTGCTCGCTTACGCCTTTGCGTTCATTGACTCCAACACGCGCACCAGCAGTTCGCGTTCTTCGGGCGCGTACCACTCCAGGCTCTCTTCCCACAGCTGCGCGACGGCCTCGTCAGCGTCTTCTTGTGTCTGAGCTTGAAGAACCTTCCGCACAGCAGGAGCAGAATCTGGAGGATCGATGAAGTACGCGGCGATCGAATCGCTATCGGGTGCACACGGGGAGGTCTGAGCGACATCCCCATCGTATTCTTCCCAAGAAAGTCCCTCGATGTCAGCAGCGATAATGCATCTACTGGGAATACCCGAGTCTTCATCTCGAAGAAAGGCAAGTGAGTCTAGCGCGGCGAGTGTACGCGCATCGTCTTCAGCGACTTCTAAATCTTCACCGTGCAAACCTGCGTCGGGACGGACGCAATAGCCATTGCGGGGAGGAAAGTTTCCCTGGTCCAATTCGCTCGCCAAAAAGGGGTAATAGATGCGCATGGGTCAAGTGTATGCACAATTTTGCGCCCTGTCCCTTATCCCGCTCCCTATGCACTCCGCACACAGTCAGCCACCAACTAGCACGGAGTAAAACAAACTGAATCAAAGCAAATTGACTTGAATGACATAAGGAGAATTAAATACACCTACATCAACCGTAAAGCACGGCACCTAATCGCCTACGATCTGCACAAATAGGTCAAAACTAAGTGCTTCTAGCCCTGCAATTTCCCCATAAAAAATGGCAAAATAGAACCCATGAATCAACGATTCCTCACTCTCGCCGAGGTCGCCGAGACACTCAACATCACGCTTTCCGCGGCGCGCTCGCTGGTCAATTCCGGCGAACTCCCCGCAATCCAATTGGGAGGAAAGCGTATGTGGCGTGTTGAAGAATCCGTCCTCGAAGAGTTTATCCAAGAACAATATGCAGAATCTCGTGCGCGCTTAAGCCACAGTGCCTAGACGCTCCTTCTCAATTCCAATAAGCGGGCAGAAACAACAGTTTCTGCCCGCCTTTTTGTGCACTTTTCCGGGTTAATGCCCGAAATGTGTGTATGGGATGGGCGTGTCGTGGTTTGTGGGTTAATGCCCGGAAACTGTGCATGACGGACGGTTCTACGGTTTTAGCTCGCCCTCGACGGTTTTAGCTCACTCATTCCTGGTTTAGCTCACTCACCTACCGTCTTAAAACGGCAATAGACCCGGAATGAGTGAGCTAAACCAGGATTGTGAGGCAGAGGGAAGGAGGACGGGGCGGTGTTTACCCGGCAATGTTTATCCAGGGGTGTTTACCCGGCAATCAAGAGCGCGCCCTGGTCGATACGCACACCAACTTTGCGCGAGCGACCGATAGCATCGCCATCGACTAAACCGTCATGCAAGGAAGTTTCGGGCATTAACCCACATTTCCTCAAGCAACGAGCGATTGTAGAGCACGCAAGCAACTGAGTTGTGACAATCCACAGCGCTATTTCTGAAAGTTTTCCCAACACTTACTGCACGTTTTCTCAATTTTTAATCGATACTTATGCAGAAATAGTGATTCTTCTACCGACTCAAGACGTTCACTCACGCTACTGGAGAACCGCAAGCAGTCCACAAAAAAACAGACATGTTTTTCCATACTTCACACATTGATTCACCACTTCGATCTGCCCCGATGAGGATCAAAAAAAGTCGATTGACACATCGCCTTCATGCGAGAAGACTCCAAATTAACGCCTCAATGACGAAGCGTCCCCCATCCCCACACAGTATTCGAGGAGCATTTCCATGACACGAAGTTCGCGAGTATTCGTCCCCCAGCCGATCATATTTTTCCGTATTAGTTGGGATCTCAACCGAGATACAACGCAAAGCGTCCAGCAGAATATGAAAACCTACATGAGCGCAGAGAGCCCTTTGCTCCCAAGGAAGCCGGAGATCACAAATCTATGCCAGTGGTCGATCGGGTTTGGCACGCGGAATTATGGAAGTTCTTTTACACATTCGCCCGTATCAGCAGCTCCAACGATGGCTGATACCGCCGCTGTACAAACGCCTTGTGACAATCGTTGAGAGGGATCGACGCGCTTTTCGACGCGAAGCATGCCATCCCGTGCAGTGGCATATCAGCCAGACCTCGCAAACAGTTGTCGAATCTTGTGTGATCGTTGCGCAAGGAGAAGGGCGCCACGTTGTATCCATGCGCCTCCAAACTTTCAAAAATCGCTGGATTGTCACCGCCTTGGACGTCCTCTAGAAAACAGCAGATAAAACAGTGGCGGCGCGCACCACACGGTGCACGCCGCCACCAAAAGGCCGGTCACAGCGGTCAGATCAGCGCTTCTTGCGCTTCTTCGCTGCGCGACGCTGAGCGCGATTAGCTCCCGCAGAGGAAGTTGTTCCTTCCTCTTCTTCAGCCGAAGAGTAGCTCAGGCGAGTCGAGTTCTTTTCTTGGCCGACGTCTCCCATAACAGAAGCGGAACGTTCAATAGCACGCTCTTCAGTTTCGGCAGCCTTACGACGGGCTTCTTCACTGAGCTCAGCTTCAGCGTTGTTGTCTTCCTGAACGCCTTCCTCTGTGGCAGCACGCTCACGAGCCTGTTCATAGGCAAGCTGGAACTGATGCGCATAGGAGAAGACCTGCTGGACGGACTCTTCACGAATGTGGTCCATCATCGCATTGAACATCTGCGCGCCCTCATCCTTGTATTCAACAAGAGGATCACGCTGCCCCATTGCACGAAGACCGATACCTTCCTTGAGGTAATCCATCTCGTAGAGGTGCTCGCGCCACAAGCGATCAACCGTTGCAATCACAACACGACGCTCAAGCGTACGCATGGGTTCATCGCCCAATTGTTGAATTGCCAGAGGATTTTGATTGAGCTGCTCTTCGGCTTCTTCGTACTGCGTGTGAATATCACCCAGAACCTCGCGCATAAGATCCTCGCGCGTCAGCGAGCCAACGCCGCCATACTGCTCTGCAACCTCTTCTGCGGTGACCGACGGCGGGTAGTATCCGCGCAGGGTATCCCAGAGTTCCTTGAGGTTCCATTCGCGAGGCGATAGACCGTTGGTCTTCTCCGCAATGATTCCGGAAACCAAAGACTCCATGAAGCCCTTCATCTGGGGCTTCAAGTCTTCGCCTTCCAGAACGCGGCGACGTTCAGCGTAGATGAGTTCACGCTGATCAGTCATCACATCGTCGTACTTCAAGACGTTCTTACGAATTTCGTAGTTTCGTGCCTCAACTTGGTGTTGAGCGGAGGCAATTGAACGCGTCACCACACGGTTTTCCAGCGGCATGTCATCGGGGTATGCGCCCGAGGCCATGATGCGCTGCGCCAAACCCTGAGGAGAAGAGACGCATGAGGTCGTCTTGCATCGACAGGTAGAAGCGGGACTCACCGGGATCACCCTGACGACCACTACGGCCTCGCAGCTGATTGTCGATACGACGGGACTCATGGCGCTCGGAACCCAGGACGTACAAGCCACCAAGCTCGCGGACTTCTTCTCGCTCAGCCTCAACTGCGGCCTCGGCCTCGGCAAGCGCTTCAGGCCACGCGCGGCGGTATTCTTCTGCATCTGTCTTCGGGTCGAGACCCTGAGCGGCCAAGTTTGCCTGAGCAAGGAACTCAGAGTTACCACCCAGCATGATGTCAGTACCACGACCAGCCATATTCGTCGCAACGGTCACAGCGCCCTTTCGGCCTGCCATTGCAACAATCTGAGCTTCGCGAGCGTGCTGTTTCGCATTCAAGACCTGGTGAGGAATCTTGCGTTCCTTGAGCATCTTCGACAAGAGCTCGGACTTTTGAACCGATGCGGTACCCACCAAGACAGGCTGGCCAGCCGCGTGTCGCTCTTCAATATCATCAATGATTGCGCGGAATTTACCGGCCTCGCTCGGGTAGACCAAGTCGGGCTGGTCCTTTCGAATCATCGGACGGTTCGTCGGAATGGGGATCACACCGATCTTGTAGGTCGATGCGAATTCTGCCGCCTCAGTTTCGGCGGTACCGGTCATACCCGAACGCGAGCCTTCGGGGTAGAGACGGAAGTAGTTCTGAAGGGTGATGGTCGCCAGGGTCTGATTTTCAGCCTGGATCTGGACCCCTTCCTTCGCCTCGATGGCCTGGTGCATTCCGTCGTTGTAGCGACGACCTGGAAGAACGCGCCCAGTGTGCTCGTCAACAATCAGGACCTCTCCCCGTCGACGATGTAATCGCGATCGCGGTGGAAGAGCTCCTTTGCGCGGATTGCATTGTTCAAGAAACCAATAAGCGGGGTGTTTGCAGCCTCGTAGAGGTTGTCGACCCCAAGTTGATCTTCAACCTTATCGATGCCGGATTCCAAGACACCGATAGTCTTCTTCTTTTCGTCGACTTCATAGTCCTCGTCGCGCACCAAGATATTGGCGATGCGCGCGAACTCGGTGTACCAGCGGTTCACATCGCCCGAGGCCGGGCCAGAAATGATCAGGGGGGTACGCGCCTCGTCGATCAAAATCGAGTCGACCTCATCGACGATCACAAAGTTGTGTCCACGCTGGACCATGTCTTCGGGGCGCTGCGCCATGTTGTCGCGTAAGTAGTCGAAACCGAATTCGTTATTCGTTCCGTAGGTGATATCTGCGTTGTACTGCTCACGGCGTTCGGCTGGCTCCTGCCCAACCAACACACAGCCCACAGTCATTCCCAGGAAGTTGTAGACGCGCGCCATGAGATCTGATTGGTATTTAGCTAGGTAATCATTCACGGTCACCACGTGAACGCCCTTGCCTGTAAGCGCACGGAGATAAGAAGGCATGGTGGCAACCAGAGTCTTGCCTTCACCGGTCTTCATTTCGGCGATGTTGCCGCGGTGCAGGGCAATGCCTCCCCATCACCTGAACGTGGAAGGGGCGCTGGCGCAGTGTTCGCCACGCGGCTTCACGCACAGTCGCGAAGGCCTCGACGAGGATGTCGTCCAGAGTTTCGCCTTCTTCGAGGCGCTCCTTGAATTCGTCCGTTTTACCGCGCAGTTCCTCATCGCTCAGGGCTTCAAAGTCTTCTTGAAGAGCGTCAACTTGGGAAGCAAGCCGGTCGAGCTGACGCAGGGTACGTCCTTCTCCAGCTCGAAGGATTTTGTCAATAATGGACACGAGGGCTCCTGGGATTGTGACCGGATGATCCGGGCGTGCGTCGCGCACACTGTTTCTAGTCTACGAATTTCCGACTCCGCTTTCGACTTCTTTGGCTCCGCCGTGTCTTTTTTTCTCTGTCAGCCGATCTTCCCCTTCAGCGCGACGAAAAGGCATGCTCCCGTCTCATTAACAGATATCCGACAAATTTGTGTGCAAAAAATGCTACTCTGTACACCGTCAGGACACAGCGATTCATAGAAGAACTTCTGTGTAGCGCTTTCTCCCCGATCTTTTTGATCTGCTGAAAAGTCATGGTCTCAAGGAGTCAGAGAGCTCGGTTATTATGCCCGAATTTGAATCACTTTCCCCGGACGCCGGGGTATTTGCGCAAAAAGCGCATTGCAGCCGACAGCGCCTACGCTACCTTCTCGCACCGAGACCACGATGGACGCGATCGAGCAGTACATCCTGAAGAATCATCTTCAGCCAGGCGATCCTCTCCCCACAGAATCAGCACTGTGCGAGTCCCTTGGAGTTTCGCGTTCCTCGGTGAGGGAAGCACTTCGTCAACTCAAGGCCCTCGAGATCGTCACTGTGCAGCAAGGACGCGGCGCATTCGTGGGAGACATGACGCTCCGTCCTTTGATCAAGACAGTTTTCCTGCGCTCATCCACTGCCCCTGATTCTGCCGAGGCGCTTTCCCAAGTTTTGCGGGTTCGCCAGGTTCTCGATCTTGGCTTGGCATACGAGGCGATCGAATCATTGAAGGGAACTCACGACGAGCACCTTCATGAGCTCGTTGACACGATGATTGCTAAAGCGCAAAAGTGCGAGTTCTTCATGGATGAAGACATCGAATTCCACACGACACTTCTGAAGAGGATCAATAACCCTCTAGCAGAGCAGTTGGTCAACGCAATGTGGATGATCCATATGATGGCTCTTCCCTCGGTCCACAATGGTTTCGAAGGTTTGTTGGAAACTGCTCGCGCACACGAGGCCATCTTGGTGAGCGCAGAAAATGGTGACCTTGAGGGATACCGCCGCGCCGTCTTCGCTCACTACCACCCACTCAGCGACGCATTGAGCGCGAATCGCGGCGAAAACGATCAAGCGTAAATAGACTAAAGTTTGGGGGCGGAACTGAGAAGTTCCGCCCCCAAACTTCACCGTAGGCGAGTGTTCTATTCGCCGGTTTGAATGACTGTTGCATTCAAACGAAGTACGCCATAGGTCCATCCATGACGGTGGTAAACCACGCAGGGCTGCATCGTTTCTTCGTCAACGAAAAGGAAGAAGGGGTGTCCGACCAGTTCCATCTGGTTGAGCGCTTCATCAACGCTCATCGGGACAGTCTCATGAACCTTCTGCCGCACGATGATCGGGGTGTCTCCCAGCTGCTCCTCACGAGCTTCACCAACCTTGAGGTCTCCAGCGCTCTTGAGAGATGCCGGGGTAACCTCTTCCACTTCCTCGACTGAGGTAACCGTTGCGGGAAGTACATCCAAATCGGGGGGAAGAATTTCTTCACTACGGTGGTGGTCCTTCGCACGATCGCGCATACGACGCAAACGTTCAAAAAGCTTTCCTGCCGCGATATCGACTGCGGCATAACGGTCTGCAGACTCTGCTTCGGCGCGAATGATCGGGCCTTTACCAAAGACGGTGAGCTCGATTCGCTCGGCAGTATCTGCCTGTCGTGGGTTCCTCTGGTGAGTCAGTTCAACGTCGACCCGCTGCGCGCGAGGATAAAACTGCGTCACCTTTGCCAGTTTCTCCTCGATGTATTCGCGGAAGTTGGGGTGAATCTCTGCATTACGTGCAGCAACTGTGATGTCCATGGTTTCTCTCCACATCATGAATGCGGACTGGGCCGCGATTGAAAACCCGGCGACGTCATTGCCCCGGAGTGTCTTTAACTACCACCCCCTATCAGCAACCGATGGCGAGCCATCATTGGAAGAGATGCATCGAGTATAGCAGAAAACGGTGATCTGCATCATAAGAGTGATGCTCATTGTCGCGATCGTGCAATGCAGGCTCCCGCAACCCACGAGCGTTCAAACACACGAAACATCTCATTCATTGTTCCACCACTTGCCACGACGTCATCGATGCCAATGACACCCACTCCCTGAGGAACTCTTTGCGTTGCATGCATGTGACCGTGACGGGATTGCCGCCTTTGTTCGGAGGATTTCCCCGCCTGCGACGACACCCACGGATCAAGTCGACAGACATCACGCACACAGCACGTCACTTCACTGTGTCCTCCCACAGCTGCTGCTAGTCCGCGGGCAACATGGATCGTGATTCCTTGCCCAAAGAGTCGTCTCTTCCAGCTTGCAGGAGCAGGAACTACCCACAGCGATGTCGCATCTGTCCCCACGCTCAGCATCCCGCTTTGCGCAATCGATAGTCCGATATTGACTCCGCATTCGAAGAGAAACCCCGACAGATCAAGCCGAGACGAATGCTTTGCTGCCACAATGATCGAGCGCATCGGGTCCGAATAATCGCTCAGTTCCCACAGTGGATATTCCGCATTTCCCGCGTCTTGCAATTCCCATTGTGGGAGCAACACCGAAGATAATGCTGCGCATTGCGGACACACAGAGTGGTCCCATCTCCCACACCCCACACAGACACTGGGAATGCAGACGCCCACAAGCTCATGCGCGGCCTCGTGAAGAAAACCCATAGGGGAAGCACAGCACACAAGCCGAGGCGCAGCCTCAGGAGCGCAGAATCTGTGGAAAAAACGATTCAGCCAGGATAAGAAATATCGCGCAGCGGCCCCTCGAGCGACTGCCATAGCGCACCCGAACGCACCTGATAATTTCCATCCTTACCGCGAATGACCATCGTCGTTGAGGAAGACCCCGCACTCAGGCGTTCGGTTCCGGTAGGAAGAGCCAAAACAGAGGGAAAACCACCCACAGGAAGAGTCACTAAGGACACCTCGTCTGCTTGGTCGCCACTGCCTCGTACACCACCTTGACGCACAGCAACCAAAGTCGAGCGCCCAGCCCACGAAATATCGTCAACCCCCGCAGATAAACCAGTGAGGGGTTCAAGATCCGTAAAGCCGGTCGGCTCACCATTGCCTCGGCGCACAATTCCAACAATCCACGCGCTCGAAGTGCCACCCGATGACCGCAGAAGCACTGCACGCGCGCCGTCGGGAGACACACGAATCTCAGCAACGTCATTGAGGGACTGATTGGGAGGCACAACTGCAAGGCTTTGCCCCTCAATTCGAGACGCACGCGCTCCCCTACTCTGGGAGACATCCCACACCCAACCGAAGCGATCAACAGAAGGTGAATAGTTCCCCACCGATCCATCAACCGCGCGCACTGAAGAAAGAGCAGAATCAACAATCATCATGCGGTCATCTTCTCGCCACGCAACAAGAGAGGAAGAGACCGGCGAAACCGCAGGGAGAGAAGCAGAAGACGAAGGAGCAATCGGCAGGGAACGCGAGGACGTCGTTCGCCCGTCAAGGCGAACCAGCCCTTCGGAACTAAAAGCAACCGCAGTGTCGAGATCATAGGAAGGCTGCGTGGGAAGATCATTCGTCTCCAGCGTTTCACCTCCCATCGCAATTTCTACCGAATTTACGCGTCCCGAGCGCTGCAGCGTCTGAGAAATCTCCCATGTAAGAAGGCGCTTCGCGCGCTCATCTACGGGAAGCGACCCGTTCAAGGAAACCTTCGCAACATGGTCCGAAAGCTCAATACCCCCACTTGAAATAGACGTGCCCGATGGAATCGCATTGACCAAGGCCTCCCCCAAATGCGACTGAGGCCCAGCGATCAGCCCTTCGACCATGTGTGTTTCGAGGCGACGCGTCGGATACCAACGAGGATCCGCAATCAGGGCATCTCCCGTCGCTGAGGGGAACATCAAGGAAACAAGCTCGTGGGAGGCGGTGAAGGAAGCCTGCGATACCACAACGCCATCTGCTGGCGCGTCAATTCGCCACTGACCGTTTTCGTGGACCAAGTGGAAACGCGCTTCGAGGGATGAGGTTTCGGCGGGAGACAAGACTCCATTTTGATCGACGGAACCAACTCCGACCGCAGTGATCGACGCATTGAGAGTATCGGCCTTCGAGGGATCGAAGGAATATGCAACCTTGGGGGTCGAATCTGTCGAGTAAATCGTCACTAATTTGTGAGGATCCCATGTTTGCGCCGAGGACGACGTTAAGAAGAGACGCGCGGTCGCATAGTCATCGGAGGCTCCCGCGGCACAGGCAAGCAAAAAGCTGTTGAGCAGGGTTTCGGGATCCGCGTCGGCGATCGGCCCGCCTGCAGACAATTCGATCGGCGAGGCGTTGGGAGCGTCGACATCGAAGGCTTCAGGAGAAGACGAGGTCGGAAGAGACGTACAGGCGCTCGCGCAGATCAACGCAGTCATGCAGGCCGCAGCGATTTTGAGACAAGAGAGCGTCTGCGAGGCAAGGATTCTGGACTTCATCGATTCACTCCTGTCCCCATAATTCAAGGGGCTCCGCTTCAATCGCGATTCCCACTTTCCTGGGCAGTGTCATCATGAAGGATGAGCCAGCTCCTAGCTCACCCCATGCACGCAATATTCCCCCGTGAAGTGCAACGTCCTCCAAAGAAATTGCGAGGCCGAGGCCGGTTCCGCCGGTTGTGCGCGCTCTGGCCGGATCTGCCCGGAAAAAGCGGTCGAAAACTCGCTCAACAGTTGCCGGAGACATACCGACGCCATGGTCGCGCACACGCACGGCAACTGCGCTGTCATTGGCGGCGAGCGTGACAACAACAGGTTTGGACTCTGCGTGCTCGTAGGCATTCACCAGAAGATTGCGGATCACACGCTCGATACGGCGATCATCGATTTCCGCGGAGCAGCGGTAGTGCGGCGATTCGACGATCACCTCAACCCCAAGCCTTTGTGCCAATTCACTATTTGCCTGAACGACGCGCGCGACCAGGCTTCGCAGATCCACGCTTTCGGCGACCAGATCGACCGATTGGGCATCGTGCCGAGAGATTTCAAGAAGATCGGCAAGCATGGAATCAAATCGCTCAACCTGTTCGTGGAGCAATTCAGTGCTCCGATTCGTCACAGGATCGAAACTCTGCCGCTGATCCCAAATCATCTCTTCGGCCATACGGATCGTCGTCAAAGGAGTACGCAGCTCATGAGAAACATCGGAAACGAAACGTTGCTGGAGCCTGGCAAGTTCATCGTATTCATCGATCTTCTTCTCAAGGGACTGCGCCATGTTGTTGAAGGCACGACCAAGGTTTGCCATTTCATCGGTGCCACGGGTGTCACTGGCGTCAATGCGCACATCAAGATTTCCGTCAGCAAGTTTTTCCAGCCGCGGCTGCAGTTCGTCGGACAGGTCCCAAAATGTGATAGATCAGCATGAAGGTGATCACGGGAATAAGCAGCAGGAAAGGAATTCCTGCAAAGATCAAAAATCCCCATGACAGTGTTGATGCGCTCTTGATCGCCTTGGAGCGAATAAACAATATAGAGCTGATGGGTTCCTGCTCGAGGAACCTGAACTTTCGTCCCGACAAGAATGGCGGGGACGCGAACGCTGGAGTCTTGCGCAGAAGGGATAGACACCGATTGCCACTGGGGATCCGATGACTCTGCAACAGCTTGTCGCATGTCATCCCCAATCACTCCTTGGACCGAAGGATCAACAATCTCGTTAATCCTCAGTGTTTGACTCTGAGCGGGCGAGCGTAACAACAAGACAGAAACAGCTCCCGTGCCCGCCGCCGAGACTCGCAAAGAAGTCGCCAACTGACGCGTCGATTCTTGGATTTGGTCTGGTGTCGACGCAGTTGATTGATCGAAAAACCGATTGAGCCGAGGGAAAAACGTAAGGCAGCATCGGACAAGATTGCGCTTCGACGAGATTCAAAAACACTGGAGCGCAGTTGCCCCGCAACGATCGTCCCCGCGACCAGAATCAAGACCATTGATACAGCAGCAAGATAGGACGCTGCACGCAAAGAAGCTGAATTACGAATTGCTTGAAGAGCTTCCCACTGAGAAATGCGTTTCCAGCCGCTCCATTGCCGCACGGGACGCGCGATGGCGCGTAAAGCCAGAGTAATCCGTTCGAGTAGAGCCAAGCGGTGCTCTGGGAGCGGGTGCGGGAGTAGTGGCCCCCCAGCATTGTCGGTCATGACGAGGCGTTACCCGCGCGGTAGCCGACACCGCGGACAGTCACCACAACCTCTGGATTATCTGGATCGCGTTCAACTTTGGAGCGCAGACGCTGCACATGGACATTCACCAGACGAGTATCCGCGGCGTGACGGTATCCCCACACGGATTCAAGGAGTTCTTCGCGAGTGAAGACCTTCCACGGTGAGCGGGCAAGCGTCACAAGCAGATCAAATTCCAAAGGAGTCAGGGGAAGTTCTTGTCCAGAGCGGTGAACGCTGTGGCCTTGGACGTCAATCGTGAGGTCCCCGAGGCGTACCAGTTCTTCCCCGCTATCGTCGCGCCCGCGCAGTCGTGCGCGAACTCGCGCGACGAGTTCCTTGGGTTTAAAAGGCTTTGGGACATAGTCATCGGCACCGGCTTCGAGGCCGGAAACAACATCCGTCGTATCGGAGCGGGCGGTGAGCATGACGATCGGGACATCCGACTCACGGCGTATTTGACGACAAATTTCAATTCCGTCGACATTGGGCAGCATCAGATCGAGAAGCACCAAGTCTGGTGCGCTTGCGTGAAATACGTCTAGTGCCTGAGCACCGTCGGCACAATCAGCAACTTCGAAGCCTTCCGCGTGCAACATAATTCCGATCATTTCGGACAGCGCGACATCATCGTCGACAACCAAGATCCGTGAGCTCATATAACGATTGTGTCACGAATCCAGTTGATATGTCGAAAGACGCGGCCTCTTCTATATTTAGGGCTTCAAAAGACTGAAAATCACCTGACACGACTCTGGATTGTTTCTGATTACTTGAATACGTGGCACAATGGCACGGTAAAGGTAGACACATAACCCATATAGGAGTAAGAATGTCTGACCCTCAGGGCACGCCCGCAAACGATCCGTGGGCACCCCAGTCCCCTTCTCAGCAGAACCCTGCACAGGGTTCGGTCCCCTCAACACCGCAGGTTCCTCAAGCCGCTGAAGCAGCTCAGCCCGCACAGCAGCCGTGGGGAGCACCCCAGGCCCCGGCTCAACCCGAGCAGGCACAGCCGCAGCAGCCGTGGGACGCACCCCAGGCTCAGCCCGCACAGCCCCAGCAGCCCTGGGGAGCACCCCAGCCCCAGCCCGCACAGCCCCAGCAGCAGTGGGGCGCAGCTCCTCAGCCTGCAGCAGCATGGCAGGGAGCCCAAGGACAGGGCGGAACCGCGTGGACCGTTGCCCAGCCCGGTATTATTCCCCTGCGTCCTCTCACCGTTGGCGAGATCCTGACCGGCGCTTTCCAGGCGGTTCGCGTCAATCCGCAGACCATGTTCGGTTTTGCCTTCGCGGTTATGGCAGTCGTCGCCCTTGTTGAGACGATCTTCACCGCAATCAGCATTCAGGCTCTGACGAACTCGCTCATGTCGGGTAGTTTCTCTGTGTACTCGATGATTTCGAGCTTCAGCGGCACCCTTGTCTCATCGCTCTTCAGCTTCGTCGGCACGACCTTCTTGGCCGGCATGCTGGCCCTGACCGTGTGGGATGCAGTTCTTGGCCGTAAGTCGACGCCGGCTGATGCGTGGAACCGTTTCTCACCTCGTATCGTTCCGGTGCTGCTCGCAACTCTGCTCTTGGCCGCCATTCAATTCGGTGTCACTCTGGTGATCATCATCGTGTTCTTCCTTCTGATCGGTTTGGTCGGCGCGGGAACAGCCGGATACGCCTACGGCGGAGATTACGGTTCGGCAATGGCAAGCGCAGGCTCGATCGGCCTGTTGATTTTCCTCATGTTCATCACCTTGCTCTGCGTCGTGGGCTTCCTCTCGGTGAAGTTCGCCTTCATTTCGCTCGCAGTGATCCTCGAAGGCTTGGGGCCGGTTGATGCGCTCAAGCGTTCGTGGAACCTTTCCAAGGGTTCCTTCTGGCGCATCCTTGGTCGCATGATCATCATCGGCCTTGTCGTTGGTGTGATTGGCATGGTCCTCGGCGCAATCATCGGGGCCATTATGGGAGTTGGCGCTTCGCTATCTACCGCCATGACCACCAGCTTGATCACGTCCTTCCTGACCACGCTGGTCTCCGCGGTCATCATCCCGGTCCAGTCCTCGTACCAGACGCTGATGTACCTCGATGAGCGCATGCGCAAGGAAAACCTTGCCCCCATGATCGCTGAAGAGGCTGCACGCATCTGATGTTCGTTTGCGAAGCTCCGCTGACACCCGACGACCAGGAAGCTCGGTCGTGGGTGTCAGCGGAGCTTTCGCGTCCGGACTATCAACCCACTCAGCCCTCTCCCTCTCTCGCTTCTTCTCATGGCTTGTTGATCGCCTTTTTCAAGGCGCAGCACACGCCGCACCCTGCTTCTTTCCCCATCGCAGGTTTCTTTATCTTTCTTCTATGCGTTGTCCTTGTCGCCTTGATCGTCATTGTCGCAACGCATCCCATCCGCATGCGCCGACGCCTTCGACACGCAGCAGTGTTTGACGCCGATTCTGAGCTCTCACTTGTCGACGTCAAAGAGAAGATCGCCCAAGCACACGCGCAGGGCGATCTCGATGCCGTCCTTATTTGGTCCTACCGACTTTTCGTTCTTCGCCTTGCCAGCGGCGGCATCCTTCGCGACACGCCGGGTTTAACTGCCAACGAGGCTGCCCAAGCAGCAATTTCCGCACTCCCTCAATTTCCGTGGCCATCAATCAGGCAACCTCCTCTTTCGCTGCGGTGCGCTACGGTGATGCACACGCCAGCGCATCAGAGTGTGAACAGATGGATCAACTGATCTCCGCCTACACGCCGGCTGCAAAGAAGCGGGCCTCGGCATGAAAAGTGCTCAAACTGCCGTCGTCACCCCCACTCTCACTCAGCGCTGGAAAGCTATCCGTCCGCTGGTGATGGTTTTCTTCTTTTCGCTATCAGTCATGATTGCAACCGCCCTCATTCCCCGTAATGAGGCGGATTATTCCTCCCTCTCACCGTCGAATCCAGGTAATTCGGGAAGCCAAGCTCTTGCGGATGCCATGCGTCATCACGGGGTGAAGGTCATTCACATTCACTCGATCCAAGAATTGGTGGCACGCTCAACTCCCGAGACAACCGCGGTCATCACCGATCCTGAGGATTTGACCACGACAACCGCTCAAACTTGACGATCAGCTTCAGCGCGCCGTCTATCTTTTGCAGCGCCCAAGCACCGATTTTGAGCCTCTTCACATCACAACGAATTACGAGAAGAAGTCGTACAATCCCGACACGCTCACCGCACAGTGCGAACTAAAATCTGCACGCGCCGCAAAGCAGATCGAGAATCCTAACGGACAGCTCATCGACACGACCGAAAGCGGCTGGACGAAGTGTTTCCCTTCAAACGGCGCCTACGCCTACCTCGAGAAGAGCGAAGGCACCTACTTCCGTGCTGTTTTTGCCGATTCTGAAATTGCAACGAATGGGAATATCGACCAAGAAGGCAACGCCTCGATGCTCATCAATGCAATGGCTCAAAAGCCCGTGATCTTGTGGTACAACGCCAATTACTCGGACAGCCTTGACGAACCAGATACCGCGTCCCTCACTCCCTCCTGGTTCCTCCCCATGGTCATGATGCTGGGGGCTGGGATCACGGTGATTGGTATTTCCCGAGGCCAACGGATGGGTCGCCTCGTGCCCGAAGATCTTCCCTCTTACGTTCCTTCCTCGGAGACGACGCGTGGACGCGGGCGCCTCATGGCCACCCAAAACGAGCACGGCCACGCGGCACGCCTTTTGCGCATCGAAGCTGCAACAAACATTGCGCGCCACCTCGGACTCGATCCGCAAGCACCACGGGAAACCCTCGAGCGCGCACTCGAAGCTCGAGGCCTGCTCAATTCCCACGTCACCGCACTACTGTGGGGGCCTCCTCCCACATCCAACGCTGAATTGGTCACTTTGGCCGAACAACTGACCGCGCTCACACAGGAGATTGATTACCGATGACTCAACCTGCAACCCCGCCCCAAGGTCACGATGTTCGTGACGCTTTGGTGTCCTTGCACTCAGAAATCGCCAAGGCCGTTGTCGGTCAAGAAGGCGCACTCACCGGCCTGATCATTGCCCTCGTCGCCGATGGACATGTGCTTCTTGAAGGTGTCCCCGGCGTTGCCAAGACACTCTTGGTTCGCACCTTAGCGCGATGTGTGGACTTGGAAATGACTCGTGTCCAATTCACTCCAGACCTCATGCCCGCCGATATCACGGGTTCACTCGTGTGGGACAACGGCAAGAGCGAATTCGAATTCCGCCCCGGTCCGATCTTCACGAATCTTCTCCTGGCGGACGAAATCAACCGCACGCCTCCCAAGACCCAGTCGGCTCTTCTTGAAGCAATGGAAGAACACCAGGTCAGCGTCGATGGACAGACGCGTCCCCTTGCCTCACCTTTCATGGTGATCGCGACGCAAAACCCCGTCGAATACGAGGGCACCTATCCCCTCCCCGAGGCCCAGCTGGACCGATTCCTCCTCAAGATCGACCTTGAGCTGCCCTCTCGCGATGAAGAGTTCAATATTCTTCTGCGCCACCAAAACGGCTTCAACCCGCGTGATCTATCCTCCGCTGACCTGCATCCGGTCGCCAACGCCGCTGATATCCTCGCCGCACGCGAGAGCGCCGCACGCATCGAGGTTTCGCCCGCAGTGCTGACCTACATGGTTGACCTGATCCGAGCCACCCGCACCTCCCCCGCGGTGCGGATCGGTGTTTCGCCTCGTGGCGCCACGGCTTTGCTCCGCGTGTGCCGCGTCTGGGCCTTCCTCCAGGGCCGCTCTTTCGTCACTCCCGACGATGTCAAGGCAATGGCTCACTCTGTTCTTACGCACCGCCTCAGCATGAAGGCCGAAGCGGAGCTCGAAGGCCTCAACGCCCACTCTGTCATCTCCTCGATCCTGGAACAGGTCCCGGTACCTCGCTGATGGCTCTGTCATGGCGCGCTAGCATCCCCGTTTTTGTGGGGATCATTCCCCTCTTTTTCTTCCCGACCTCGCTCTTCTTCTTCGGGTGGTTAGTTCTGTGTGCCCTCCTGTGGGCATTTGATGCAACAATGGCGCCTTCGCCGCGACAATTGAGCATCGAGCGTTCGATCGATACTCCAATTCCGGTCGGAAACCCCGCCCACTCGCGTATCGTTCTTCGCGCCCCTGTCCCGATGCGCCTTGACCTCCGTGATGCGTGGCCGCCCTCGACCCACCCCTCTCCCTACTCGCATTCGCTTGTTGCCCAACCGGAGATGGAATCGCGAGTGACAACAACCCTCCACCTTGAACGTCGAGGCAGTATTCGCGCTGACTATGTGACGGTTCGTTCCTGGGGTCCTTTGCGTATGGCCGCGCGCCAAACCTCAATCGTTGCGCCACTCAACCTCAATGTTTTACCGCCCTTCCGCGCGAAGAGGCTCTTGCCTTCGCGTCTTGCACGCTTGCATGAACTTGAGGGAACGACCGCAACGGTTTTGCGCGGTCCCGGTACCGAGTTTGATTCGCTTCGCGAGTATGTCCGCGGTGATGACCCACGCGATATTGACTGGCGAGCCTCGGCCCGCTCATCTGACTTAGTGGTGCGTACGTGGCGCCCCGAGCGCGATCGTCACGTCATGATTGTCGTCGATGCCGGACGTTCGGGTGCAATGCTCTTGGGTGAGCCTCAAGAAGCAGATTTGGGCGATAAGGACCTCGTTGAACTGGGAGTTGCCCCTCGTTTTAGACGCTCAGATCGAAGCTGCCCTCCTTTTGGGGGTTCTTGCCGATCGCGCGGGCGATCAGGTGCACATGCTTGTTGTCGACCGTGAGATTCACGAAGATCTTGCGCAGCAGCGTGCGGGTGCTTTGATTCGCGAGGCCGCGCAGGCATTTTCGCGCGTCCAGCCTTCCTTGCTTCCCCTCGACTGGCAGTTGGTCATCAACGCGGTCGATAAGCGCCTGCGTCACCCCGGCCTCGTTGTCTTGCTGACCGAGATTCCCCCAGCCGCCACCGATGTTGATTTCTCCGAGGCCATCGCGACCCTCAGCAAGCGCCACCGCGTCATCGTTGCTGGTGCACGCGATCCGGAGCTGGGTCGCATGAGCACAGATTGGACCGATGCACCCTCGACTTTCACGGCTGCAGCAGCAAGCGCCACAAGTCGCGATCTGGACGCAGGGGCACGCGATGCGCGCAGCGTGGGGGCCTATGTGATCGACTGCGATGCCGGTTTCTTACCCGCGCGTCTTGCTGACACCTACATCGCCTTGAAGAAGGCGGGCAAGCTCTAAATCAGATGACGGGGGTCGAGTAACCCGCGTCCTCTTCCAGGTCTCCTGTTGCGCCGGCTCGATATGCCCTGCGCCCAACGACAAAGGTGTAAATCCACACGAGTGCGGTTAAGACAACGCCGCAGGTGATCTTCGCCCAGGTGGGAAGATCAGAGGGGGTCACGAAGCCTTCAATAAGGCCTGAGAAGAAGAGCATGATCACCATGCCCAGAGCAACCGTAATCATCGAACGCCCCGCTTCTGCCAGTGCCTGAGTGCGCGTGCGTTTTCCGGGAACGATCCACGCCCAAAACAGGCGAAGTCCCGCTGCTGTTGAAATCCAGATCGCGGTGAGCTCTGGGATTCCATGGGGAAGAATAAAGCGGAAGAACTGCCCGGGTCCTGCGAAGTGAATGACGATTGCAGCGCTTTGGGCAAGCGCTCCGGCGTTCCCCCACAGTACGAAAGCAGGGAAGAACCCCGTGATTCCACCGGCAACTACTTGAATCGCGATCCACGCGTTATTTGTCCACACGTAGGTCATGAACTGCGCATGAGTATCTTGGCTGTAGTAGCTGACAAAAGACTTATTTGCATAGGTCTTGAGCGCCTCGGGACTGCCCAGAAGAGCCATATTCGCGGGGTCTCGAAGAATCCACCACGTTTGAATCGCCGTCATGACGATGAAAGCAAGCATGACCGCGATCGTCAGATATCGAATGCGGTACAACGCCGCTGGCAAATCGTAGCGGAACCAGCGAGAGATGACCCACAACGATGCCCCTTCAGTTCCGGTCAGTCTTCCTCGTGCCTGAAGAAGCTCCCCTGAAAGATAGGAAATAACATCCGGATCAGGATTTTCAGAACGCACCTTTGCGAGATCACTAGTCACCTGGCGGTATAAGACAGCGAGTTCATCAATTTCCGGGCCGGTAAGTCGACGCGAATGCGCCAATTGATGAAAGCGATCCCAGTGGCGCAAATGTGAAGCTTTTAGTGCGTCGATATCCATACAAGATATAGTGTCATACATGAGCGAGCTTCCTGTAACCGTCCGACGAATCTCTGACGAATCTTTCGTCAGTGGCGAGGGCGTTAAACTCGATCTCAACCCAGCCTCACCTTTCATGAGGACCGGCGCCTTTCTCATGGATCTCACGCTCTATGCGGGAACCTTCCTCATTTTAATGTTCGCCGTCGTCCGTTACGACATCGTCTATGGACTCCCATCGACCCTCAATAGGTCGTTGACCGTCTTCCTGATCTTTTTTCTCCTTTGTCCTCCTTCCCTTCCTCATCGAGGCCTTCACGCGCGGTTATTCTTTGGGAAAGTGGGCGTTTAACATCAAGGTTGTTCGTCGTGACGGTGGGATCATCACCGTTCGACATACGCTGGTGCGTTCTTTGACTGCGATTGTCGAGACCTACATTTGTTTGGGTTTCTTCGCTTTCATGTCCACGATGTTCTCCCCTAAAGCCACTCGTTTGGGGGACCTTGCTGCGGGTACGATCGTTGTGAAGGTCCCAGAACCCGTGTTCTATCCTCCGTTGGTCATGCCCCCGACTGTGCCGAGTGGGCTTCTCAGGCACAAGTGATGCCTATCCCCGATCGTGTCCAGTACGAGTGCATGCAGTTCTTACGGACGAACCGCGAAATTACCGCGCCTCTTCGCATGTCAATTGCGAATGCTCTAGCTGGAAGGCTTGCTGCTTTCGTATCTCCCGCGCCTCCCACGACCGTCAACCCGGAACGTTTCATCGCGGCTGTCCTCGTGGTTTTGCGGGATCGCGAATATGCGAAGGAATTGCGCAGGCAGGATGTTCTTGAGCGTCGTCGCGAACAGATCGAGCGTACGCCCTTCGGAATTTAGTTTTCCGTAGCTGTTCCTTGTTCCATTTGATCATCGGTGATCAGGCGGAATTGCGCGCGTCTACGCGCCCACGGGGAATTTGGATCAAGAGGACTCGAGGGTTCGGTCGCTTCTTCTTTACCGCGCTGCGCAAAAGGACCAAATTCAGCCGGGGACGAGGCCGCGGTCGGGATAGACGGTGAAGCGGGCGTTTGCGCGCTCTGCTGCTCGGCCTCGTGAGATCGATTGCGGGTGTGCGCGGCGGCCGCACGCACGGCATCGACAAGAGCCATGAGGTCGTCGCCCGAGGGTGGTGCCGGTTCAAAGTTGGTCTGCAGGCGGACGATCTGCCATCCGCGAGGAACCGTCAGGCTATTGGCGTGGTTCTCGCATAGATCGTAGGCGTTAGGATCTGCGGAAGCGGACAGGGACCCGACGACTGCGGTGGAATCCGAGTAGTCGTAGGTCAATGTGGCAACAGCCGGCCGTGAGCAGCCGGGTTTAGAACAGTGTCGAACCGAGATCACCGCTCTACAATACGGCATTTTTGACTATCCCTTGGGTCCCCTACTTCGGCAGGTCTTGAGCTGGGCGCGCCTCCACGCGGGTTAGGCTTGTGTTTATGGCTCTCCCATCAGCTTTTCCTCGTTCGCGCGATCGGCACGGTCGTCACCCACGCTACGTGCGCCTTTTTCCTGGGCTCCCCGCGTGGAAAACTCGTCGGGAGATTTTTGATGCCACTGTTGCTGCGGTCATTAATGAGCTCAGCGAGCGTTGGCCCGAAGTTGCCCGCATCGAATTTGCCACGGAGGATGTTCCGCCCTCAGATCCGGCCTCCTGGGAAGAGCACGGCGTTGTTCTTGCACGAGTTTTCCCCGCTGACCGACGCAAGGGATTGGGAGACCGCATTGTTATCTACCGACTCCCGGTGGCTATGCGCGTTCCCACCCAGGACCTCTACGGGGCACTTCGCACCCTGATCGTTGAAAGAATCTCACACGTTCTCTACATTCCCCCGCAGGACCTAGATTCGCTTTCCTAGGTGCGTGAGAATCTTACGCAAGCCTGGCGCTAGTTGATGGTAATTGCAGCCGAGGCCTGCTCGACGTCATCCGCATTCAGCGGCCACAGCGCACGCAAAGTTCCGCTGGGAGTTTGTGCCTCTACCTCGAGGGCGACAGCCACCTGGCTGGGAGATTCAAGAACCACAGAATCGCTAGATGGAAGATCCATACTCAAGGTCTTCCCCGCTTCCACGGTCACCGTCTGCATGCCAACGCTGAGCTGAACTCCGCTTTGCGAATGCACAGGAGTGATGATGAGCCGTGAGTGGATTTCACTGACACCGCTGGGTTTTTTTCTTGGGCAGTTGCTCGAAGTGCGCTGGCGCTCAGGCTTTCGCGTACCATCGATTCAACGCGCTGTGAGGAGGGAAGCTCCGCTCGAATCAGAGCGGGAGAAGCCGCGATGCTGGAACGCATTGCCCAGCGGGAGCCTTCCGCGTATTCTTCTTGCTCTGTGTTCGTGACAATCTGTGCCACCAGCGCGCGATCACCGCGAACGCGCAGCGTATAGCGGTCATCGGTCATTCCACTGAGTGGGACATCGACGACTGTTCCCGCGCTAATATCCATCTCTCCACCGGGGAGGTTGAAGGTCCCGGCCTCGCTCGTGTAGCTCAGGCTGACGTGTGCGCTAGCATCATCGGAGTTTCCTGAGGGCGGAACAAAGAGACGCAGGGTGCTTGTTCCCTGAATGGATACGCCCTGCAGCAATGTCTCTTCACGAGGCCGCGCGGCGGGGGATTGTCGTCGTCCCCTTGGGTGTTTCTCCCTGCATTGCTGAGCTCTGAGTCCATGTAGCCACTCCTTGTCCATCAGCGCGAACATGAAGAACAAGGGCAGTTTCTTCAGGGAAGAGACCGCCAGCCAGCACGGATTGCGTCGAATGTGCGGGAACAGTGAGCTGGTGCGTTTTCACGCCGAGCGGCCCATTGAGTCCAAATGCCTCCAGGCTCACCACAGAAGGGGAAGAATTGGGATTGGCGAAAGTGAGGACAAGGTCTTCGCCCGTCGTTGAGGAACCCAGAACGCTCCATTGATCTGTTGAAGGTAACTGGCACGAGCTCATGCTCAAACCGCGCAGTTCTCCCCCGCCCTGTCCAAGAACTCCCAGTGATGCAGGAAGGGTCTTGGCAGATGTGTCTGCGTGCAATACCTCAAAATTCCGCTTTTTCTCTATTGTTCCAGCGGAGTTCCACAAGGTAGGAGAAGCGACTTTTCCGTCAAGATCAAAGGGGGTTAATGATCCCGGGCGGACACGCGTAATTGAGGGTCTCGGGACTGGCGTGAACGATCTGCGCAGAAGGAAGCGAAGGATCATGAAATACGCGGCCCGCGCCCCAGGATCCGACGCCCAGAATCACAAGCGCAGCTGGAACACTCATCAGGGCGAGTATGCGGTTTCTATTCGGCGTTGTCATACTCGTCCTTTCTTCCTCGAAGGAGCGCGGCAAGAAGAATCACTGCGCATGCCGCGCAGGCAATCTTCCACGCAAGGATCAGCGGAGAGTAGTAGCTAAGAGTCACTTCACCAGCTTCGGGAACGCTGAAGGCTTGTCCCCACCCATTCGTCGGCTCAGCCGCACTCAAACGTTTCCCGTTGAGCGTGGCAATCCAATGAGGATCGGATCGTTCAGCAAGTCGCACAACGCCTGGACCAGAAACGCTTGTTCGGGCGCCGATAACCCCGCTAGCAAGCTCAAGGCAGGGAGCCTCTTTCGAGGCCTCGGTAAAGCACAAGCGTGCAGGTTTGATTCCATCGGGGCGCACTCGCCACGCACTTCCCGCTTCTGTTTCACCAATTCTTTCAATTCCCGGCGCACGATCCAAGGTCTGTGTAATGGATGCGGCGGCGGGGCCTGAGGACTTCACGATGATCGTGTCGATATCGTGAAGGGCCAAGTGCCTGGCAGTGGCATCATCCGGGAATGAAACCAGCGTTGCAATTGACGTGGACAATTGTGAGGATGCAGCGTCGCTGCTCGCGTTCATTCGCTCATGCAGTTTGATCCACGAGGCCACGGTGGAGTGTTCGCTCCAAGCTGGCCCCGCCTCGCGCCAGATTCGTACGTCGAGGTCGCCGTCGGCACCAATGTTCATGACCATAACTCGCGCGTCCCTCGAAGAGTTCTGCGCGTAACGAGACACCAGCGGGACCTGGGTACCCGCAGAGCGCGCGCTCCACTGATCTGAAGGGATAAGAGGAAGCCAAGCCGATGCGCTCATGACAAGGAAGGGGATCAAGGCGATGCACGCCATGCTTGTCAATGCAAGGCGGCCGAACTTTGACGTGGATTGCGTTTCTTCGGCGCAGCTGAGAATCACCAGAATCAGAAGCAGCATTTGGAGGCTGGTCAGTGCGCCTCCCCAGCCGAAGATCGCGGAGCTATCGGAGTCTACCGCAAGGCGCGAAACCAGGAGTGCACCCAAGCCGGCGGCGACAACTCCCGCCATGAGCAGTGGAAGAGCCGCGGGGAAGGAAGTCTCGCCTCGATGATGGCGAAGCGCGCGAAGAAGAGCGAACACAGCCCAAGCCCACACGCAGATCAGGACCAACGCTGAAATGACCATCCACTGAAGTGAGGAAGCTGCGGGGAGCCCCCACGCACCCAAACCGTAGGGTGATCGCTGGAAGGAAGCAGCGGCCTCGGCAGGGATAAGGAGGGCCGGCCAAGCGCGCGCGGCCACTGCATCGATAAGGAAGGGAAGGGTAAGTAGCAGGCCCGGAAGAAGCGTCGATGCGCGTGCGGGCACACGCAGCAATACAAGCAGCGCAAGGAGAGCAAGAAGCGGATATGCCGCAATGAGGATCGCCCCAACAATCGCTGCGCGCGCCCACGAGCGACGCATCATGAAGCTCTCGCCGCGGGAGAGATCATGCAGGGAGCCAAACCACAGGGGAAGAAAAACGTGGACAATCAGCGAGGCCATTCGCCCGCTCATCATCGCCAAAAGTGCGCTGGGCATTGCCGCCCATAGACACATGAGAGCCACGCGGATGGTCGAGTTACTCGTGAAGCGCGAGGCAAGAGTGTCCAAATTCCATGCGGCCCATGCGGGGCAGCGATCAGAAGAATATGGAGAACAGCCGTAGGAGAGATTCGGATCAGGGGCAAAGGGAGCGCAGACGATGCTCCAGATCAGGACGATCGGATCGACCGCGTGCGCGTTTCCGTCACCCGCAGGAAGCCAGCCGGACCAAGCGTAGGTCCACAGGTCGGTGAAGCCTTCGGGTAAGCTCCGCCATGCTCCCCCGCTGATCCCGCCGAGGTCCGAGCGGAAGATCCACAAGCTTAGGACAAGAAGACCCACGCAGGTGATGAGGCGTAGTCCGATGTCGCTCCTGCGCTTTTCACGCAGAGCGTCTTTCCATGATCCCTGTGTATCGTCAAGGTGAGCACTGCGCCGTACGCGCCGCATTCGCGTGGCATCCCAGCGGCTTGTGAGCAGGGGGCGCAAGCTTGAGCGCGGTTGACTTGCGCAACGACTGTGGCGCGAGCGGGAGGCAAGAATGTGGGGAAAATGAGCGAAGAGTCCAAGCCATGCAAAGAAGCGCGCATAGGCTGCTGACGCTCGCCCGCACAGGAGAAGACCCAGGCATGTGAGGGGAATCCACACGAGGGAGGCCAGGGTCTTCGCAATGAGAGACGCGGGGCTGGAAATCAGCGTTGCAAAGTAGAACTCACTTGAGCGACGGATACGCAGTGCCGAGGCCGTGCGAAGCTTGCGTGGGGAGGACAGCTGGAAGTGGGTCAGGTGAGCGTCGGGAGCTGCGACAACGCGATATCCGCTTCGGTGGAGGCGCCAACACAGTTCGAGGCCCTCATTGTAGGGGCCAAGTGCGCGATCAAAACCGCCAACGTGTGAATATGCCTTCGCTAGGACAAGGAGTCCCGCACTGCCTCCGGCAAAGTACATCGCTTGTTCCGTCGTACTGGCCCTGATCGATCTCGCCATCGAAAACTTCGGGGACTCGACGTCCCGAAGATGTTGCGCGAATTCCCAACTCGCACAGAGTTCCATCCGGGCGAAAAATCTTTGGAGTAACGGCTGCGATGGAGGGGCCCTGGCCTGCAGCTTTCAGTTGTTCTTCGAGGCAGTTCGGGGATGGCTCGCAGTCATCGTGCAGGACCCATAGCCAGTCATGGCCTTGCAGCGATTGCCCGCATTCTTTGTCCTTAGCCAGTTTGGCAAGGGTATCGCTGAGATTTCGAGTTCGGCCGGCAGAAAAAAAGAAGCGCACCTTCTGGGAGGTCTTCAGCGACGATGACCTGACCGGAGGATAAGGGTGAAGTGCGGGGAGCACGAACATCGCAGACGATGAGTTGGTCTGGGAGTCGAGATTGTTTATCGAGAGCGTCAAGAAGTGAACGCAGCGCGGGGGTCATTCCCCGTGCGACGATGATTGCTGCAACAGTCCCCTCATACGAGGGGCTCGTGCGCACCATTAGATGGCCGAGCGACGCAGACGACGACGTTCGCGCTCAGACAGGCCACCCCAGATACCGAAGCGTTCATCATTGGCCAGAGCATATTCGAGGCACTGCTGACGCACCTCGCAGGATTGACAAACAGCCTTGGCTTCACGAGTTGAACCTCCCTTTTCAGGGAAGAATGCTTCCGGATCGGTCTGCGCGCACAGCGCGTGCTGTTGCCAGGCAAGGGGGCCGTCGGAGAAGGGAAGGTCTTCGACATCGGAAGTGTCGGACCACTGGATCGGTCCTTCACCCAGAATGTTCCACACGATATTTTCCCCTCTGTGTGATGGTTTGTAACAAAAAGGTCAATACGAGAATTACACGCGTGTCGTTCGCACCTGTCAAGCCGATTGAGGTTAAAGAAGGCGGCGAAAATAGGGGGTGAAAACACTGCACGAATTGACACTTTGTGCAAGTCCAAAAAGCGCACAAAACCGCCATTTCCGCGGAATTACGCCAAAACCTGAACATCTTTCTGAATGCTTCCTGAGAAATTAAGGCAAAAACAGCATATTTCCGCCATTTCAGCTACCCTTTTTTTCATGCAAGCTATCTCACATTTTCTCTCCGTCGCCCAGAACGCGAATCGTCCAATCTTGACCCACTATCACAGTTTTCGAGATGAAATCTCGGGTCCCGTGGCGGCTCGCTGGGTCGCAAAAATGGCGAATTTACTTGCATCAGACCTGAGCCCCAACCTCTTTGGTGACAATGAAACTACTCCGCGCATCCTCATTAACCTCCCAGCGGGCTGGCAGAGTATATTTTGGCAGGTCAGCACTGATTTGATGGGCTGGGAGACCCAGAGTGGCACACTTTCTCAGGATTCACCCAGCATCGCTTTCAGCTTCGATGTGCACGTGAGCGACGAGCTTGCACCCCTTGAAGCAAGCACTGGAGCATGGCGCCTGGCCCATTCCACCGCTCCCCTGGCTATGCGTTGGGGAGGCTCTTTACCCGCTGGGATCCTTGACGCACTGGCCGAGCTTATGGCTCAAAGCGATCAATTTGAGTACGAGGCATTGGAGAGTGCCCCAGGCCTAGATGACTACATTGCACAAGTAGAGGCCGACGAAGATGCCCTGTTCAGTGCGGCCTCGGAACTGGGGACGCCTACGCGCCTCGGCCTCTACACCGAAAACTTCCCAAGCGCTCCCCTGCTTACGCGCCTGTGGATGGATGGCCACGGCGTAGTGGTCGTCGACAAGTCGCATTATGGCGCCCAGAAGGCTCAGGAGATCCTCGCCAGCGAAAAGGTCCGCCTTGTCGTGGATTAGGAGCTGAAAGCGCCGCATGCAAGGGGCTGTTCAACAATCCGTTAGCGGCACGCGTGAAGACCTCATCACTTCTTCAGGTGAAAGATCTCTGTTCCCGCACGATTAATGCGCGCACCGTCACCGGTTTCGATATCCCAGCAGACCATGGCTTCGTTTGTACTGGCACACACGTCGTTGCCAGCGTAAACGCTCTCTCCATAGGAAAGGGTCCGCAAACGCTCGCCCTGGTTCGTAGGAAGGGGTCCATCTCGACGAGCGGCAATTTCTGGCATTTCCCGATCTTCGGAATAACCTGCGAAAAAAATGGTATCTTTCGCAATCGGCTGTGAACCTGGGAATAGCACCGCATCACCATAGGGTTTATCTTCTCGATAGGAATCAACCACGCATAGTTGCAAAAGGTCGCTGGAGAACAAGCAATGAATGTTTCCAGAGGGCGAATTCACCCAGATTCCTTTGGCATCTCCGGTGTCCTCCAGGCGGGTTGCCCCCTGGGGAATCGTGCCAAGAGTTGGGGTCACTCCCCTATCTTCAGCATTCGCCGTGGCACTTTGCGTCGAGGTCGTGGGAGAAGAACCTTGGGAAGCCTCGCTTTGTGCACTCCCCCGCGCTCCATTCCCACTTGCCGAGGCCGAGGGAGAGTTCGGCGCATTCCCGCCGTCTGTGTGGGCCGTGCAGGAAGTCAGAGTAAAGGCCGAGCAGTCCAATGAGGACGACGGGGGCACTGTGATGTTGGGATGACGCATGACAGGACCTCCAACGGCATTGTTTCGGATGCGTTGGGAGGAAGTATATCTACTTCTTGTGCGTAAAAATGAACCTATATCCCAAGTAGTTGCATACCGCTCCGGTGCCCATTGCAACAATCTTTGCAGCTGGCTTGAGTAGGGACAGCGAAATCCCCAGTCCAAGGGCGGGAAGCCCATGGACAATCGCCCAGATGATTGCGGATTGAAGGACCATTCCCGTGAAGAGCGTTAATCCCGCAAAAGAGAAGAACGAGGCCCAGGAAAAACCTTTCGCTTGGAAGACGAAGTGCTGGTTAATCCAGTAGCTCACGCATACGGTGATGATTGTCGAGGTGATATTCGACGGAATCACCGGCAGATCAAAACCCACCGAGAGCAGCGAGAAGAGCGTAAAGTCCAGAAGCGAGGTTCCAACACCCACCAAGAGGTAACGGTAGAAGGAACCCGCTTCAAGAAGACGCTTCCACGCCTTTTGAAAGACGTTCATAGATTGCGTTGTCGCTTATCAGTTCGGGAGCACCGAGGAGTAGCGCAAGTACGCCAAGCGCATGGCCTCGCGGCGCGTCTTCAAGTTACCGGATTGGAGCAGTCCAACCATGAAGGACAAAACGCCGACTATGACCAGCGAAGAGGCCAGTACAGCACTGGGGAGCTTCGGAACATTGCCGGCCTGGATGAAATGCCAGATGACGGGGGCTCCAAAGCACAGGGCCAGAAGCATGAAGATTGCGGAGAAGATTCCGTAGAAAGCCATGGGACGCTCATGAGCGACAAGGCGACCAATCAGTCCGAGAATACGGAAGCCATCGTGGAAGGTACGCAGCTTCGATTCTGAGCCTGCGGGACGATCCTTGAAGCCCACGCCATACTCGGCCTGAGGAACCCGCAGTGCCATGGAGTGGACCGTGAGTTCGGTTTCAATCTCGAACTCACGAGACAGGGCCGGGAAAGACTTCACAAAGCGGCGGGAGAACACGCGGTAGCCAGAAAGCATATCGGTAACGGTGTCTCCGAAGAGGAAACCGACCAAGGAGTTGAACATCTTGTTGCCTTGGGCGTGGCCAGGACGGTAAGCGGAGTTGTCCTTGTCGTCGACGCGGCATCCCAGAACGTGATCAAGGTTTTCACGAACCAACAGGTCGATCATTTCGGGCGCTGCCGAAGCATCATAGGTATCGTCACCGTCGATCATCACATAAACATCGGCATCGATATCTGCGAAGGCACGACGCACAACATTACCTTTGCCCTTGCGGGTTTCCTTGCGAACGATTGCGCCTGCTGCGGCTGCAACTTCAGCGGTGCGATCCGAAGAGTTGTTGTCGTACACGTAGACTTCAATTCCCGGAACTGCATTCTTCAGGTCCGTGACAACTGTGCCAACTGCGGCTTCTTCGTTGTAGCACGGGACGATTGCTGCGATACGCACCTTGAATTCCTTTTCTCCGACATCGGGGGCCACAGGCAGAGCCTGCACTCATGCATATAGCCTAGCGAAGATCACTGCAATTTAGCGAGATAGCACCCCCGGCAAGTCTGTTTTCTAACAGCGTTTGAAGGAGACAGCTACCTGATTTGACACCCTCGGGATTGTTCGGATGCTTGTACTCAGGTAGTCGTCAAGGAAGAAGCCGCCGGCAACCCCATAGATTAGGACCGGGAAAGCACTTTCAGGAAAGCCTTTTCGCAAGGCTGGACAACGAGCCGGAAAATGACAAAACATACAGCCAAAAGCACCAGATAAATAAGCACGATACTCACAGAGGCATATGCAAGTCGCCATACTCCACTGGGGCTGGGAACCGAGAAAACAAATCCCCACAGGTGGGGCTTAAAAATAAAATTCTCGTGAAGAAGATAGACGCCAAAAGTTGCCGGAGAAAGTGTCAGGACAAGGGAAGAGATTCTCTCATGCGTCGAAGCATGCGTACGGCCTGAAATGTACTGAAGCGTCATGATGAAAATAAGCACGCCACAAATCACGGAAAGAATCGGAGACGCCCCCGTACCGGCTGTGAAAAGATTTCCCGGGTAGTACAACTGCTGCCTGAGGAAAGAAGAAACAGCAATTGTATGCGTACCAACCATGCAAATGAGCGCACAGAGTATCATGATCGCCATCGCGAAATACCAACGCACGCGAGGCAGGCGATCTTCGTGTCGACGAATCAAAGCCCCGATGAGATAGAGAGTGCACAGATAGGACGCATCGGTAAAAGCCCATGTGTTTGCCGGGTTCAGAATATGCCAGATAAAGGTAATCCACAGCGATAGGCACAGCAGTGTCCCGTGCTGCCGAGCTGAGGTCGCGTCAAGAAGAATATTGATATAGGGCGCGACAATCACCATCACAACGTATGCACTGATGAACCAGTACGCTCCGAATGTCACTGGGAATACGGACATCAGGATAGAACGAGGATTGACAAAATACTGGCTGGATCCTACAAGGAGCGAGAGAACAAAGTAAGCACCCCATAATCCACACGAATATATGAAGGTCTGAATCCAGATTTTTGCTACTCGTGTGAACGGGCTGCGTGTACTACGTGATAAAAAAAGTAGGCTGAGATGAGAACGAAAATCGTCACGCCTACTTGTCCCGGCATGATCGTGACCGCGTGGAGTGCTGATTTCCATGACTGGGCGAGTGCTGGATCTATCCGTGAGGGAGAATCATCGGAAGCAAAATAGTGCGTCGCGACAATGAGGAACATCGAGAATATACGCAGAAGTTCGAGTTCCCAATGACGTTTCGCGGCTGGCTTCCCAATTTGTGCAGCACTCATTTTTGCTCTTTCCACCTATGATCGACAGATCAAGAACTTATTTTCGCGTGAATAAGGGAAGGTGTGAGCAGTTTGAGCCGCTCGCACCTTCCCTTATCTCACAGACCGAAAGTCTTTTCCCAAGCTTGGACAGAGACCAGTTCTGGAAGAGCTTCCCGATACTCACGGCTCAGCGAGGCCCAACGACGAATGAGCTCCGCATGTAGCGCAATGCTCTCTGTCAGAGCACGACGGTAGTGCTTGGCATCGCGCTGGTAGCGCCATGCTCCGGAGCCTTCTGCGTTCGATACCAGAGCAGAGTTGAGGTTTGCAAGCCTCCACCAACGAGCATCCGTGCTGGAGAGAACATCCTCAACACGATCTTCACGGTGTTCTCCTTCAGGCAGGAATTGCTTGGTGATACCAGCAATTGCCTTCGAGATGAACTGGGCACGTGAATCCGGCTTTGTTCCCACGGGAGCTGGCTTCTTGCGATGCACCGCCGGGAAGTCTGCGGCCTCAGTCATCAGGCGCGCGTCCGTGTATTCCTTTGCCTTTGCACGTGCCTCCGCAGCGCGGGTGTGCATTGACGGGTGCAGGTGGCCAGGGCCAAGCAAGACATCCTTGAGTCCTTGGCGGCGCAGATCGGCGCTGTAGTACTGCAGCGAGAGCAGCGCGCGAACGTCCGAGGCCAGCGAAGTCTTCGGGAAGGATGCACCGCGCGGGTAGGGAGAGTGCAGCAGTGCTGCAACCCAACGGTTGCGCTGGTGGAAGTAGGCCTGCCAATCCAGACCGTCATCTTTTTCGGTCCACGGCACGTGCCACACGGCAGCGCCGGGCAGAGAGACCGTCGGGAATCCGTGCTCTGCTGCACGCAGACCGTATTCGGAGTCGTCCCACTTGATAAAGAAGGGCAGGGACAGACCGATCTCAGCAACAACGGGCTTAGGGATCAAGCACATCCACCAACCGTTGTAGGCAACATCGATGCGGCGGTTCAGGCGAGGATCATTGCGGATGGTGCGCTGAGCCAAGTCAACCGTTGCGAGTTCGGGGTTGACAGCTCCCCACCAGAACTTGTGAGCATCGATAGTCTCACCCATCGAGTGCAAGATCGTACGCTCATTCGCATTGAACATGTGGCCGCCGACAATCGTCGGGGTCAGCGTGTGCTCTGCGAAGGCGAGGGCGCGAAGCAAACCTTCAGGCTCGATGACGGCGTCATCGTCGAGCAGCAGGACGTAGTCCGAATCGGGGTTCTTGAGCATCTCGTACATGCCACGAGAGAAACCTCCGGAACCGCCCAGGTTCGCCTGTTCGATGACACGGAGCTTGCTTCCGAGTTCTTCTTGCAGACGCGGGTAACGCTCGCAATCCTTCACGTTCTTATTGCCTTGATCGACAATGAGAATCTCGGCGATGTGTTCAAGGACATCGGGTTCTGCTTGGAAGCGCTCCGCTTGCGTCAAGCAGTCTTCAGGAAGGTTGTAGGTGGTGATACCCACGGTCACATTGGCGTGACGGTCACCTTCACGAGAAGGAACTGACCAGGTTCCCCATTCCAGTTCGACGTCTTCCTTGAGAGCAGTGATTTCCGGCCAGATCCAGCCACCGTCACCGAAACGGTTCAGCGGAATATCAAAGCTCAGTTCACCAGATCCTGCCCGGGTTGCAACGGGAGTAAAAGTACCGCGTGCAGAAGAACGCATGACCTCAACAACGGCCCTCTTTGATAGCTTCAGAGTCAGACGAATATTTCGAACATCCGTCCAACGCTGCCAATAGGAGGCAGGGAATGCATTGAAGTAGGTTGCAAGGGAGAGACGTTCACGAGCAGGAATGAGCATTGACGTGCGTGTTGCGTCGACGCCGCGCGGCATCTCAAACTGCCGAAGAGTCAGGGCCTTCTCGTCTCCTTGCGACGCACTCAGCGCCGCGCTGGAAGGGGCAACTCCCCAGTCCACATAGAGCGGCCACAACGAAGTGTCGCTTTCTCCTGGAAACACTACGCGCTGAACGGGAACCCACTGCTGTTCGGTCACAGTTCTTTCAGCGACCGCTTCACTTTTTTCTTTCACGCGACACTCCTTCATTGTGTGCACTTATGTGGCAAGTCTATGTGAGAAAACGGAGGAAAATCTATGTCACAGCGCCGCAGAGGCGTTGACTCTTAGCCAAGACCGCAGGCAGTGATCTTGTAAAGACTGTATGGTCCGCGTTCCAGAACACGCTCAAAACCGGGTGTTTCCGGAGTAATGTTCCGAATGCCGGTCCAAGGCGAGTGTTCATCAAAGATCTGTCGATGACGCTCAAGAACAATCGCGTAGCGGATATCCTCCTGTTGGATCACCGGGCAAATTTCTTGCGGGTCTTCGGAAACCTTGTACAAGTCATCCATGATGACAAGAGCATCCGGCTTCATCTGACCAATCCAGTTCCCCGGCATGGAAGTGAAGACAACTGGCAATCCGCTGGTTGCGTATCCAAACATCGATCCATCGAAAGGATCATTAGCGACCTTCCCTTGAGTTCCGGTGATCTGGCTTGCCTCATCCATGAAGGCAATCTCATCAGAATAGGTGTAGTGATCCTGACGGTCCTGGGCATGGTCATTCATCGTTTCAATGCGCCACTTCATGTTTCCCCCAGTCAGCGTGACCGCCGCGATCAGAGCATAGACGAGCGCAGAGGAGATGAAACGAAGAGCGGCGCCCTTGGGATGTGATGTCTTCACAAGACTTTCGATCAGCCACGCAAGAGCAAGCGCCATCAACGGAACCGCAAGGATTGACATCGCACCGGCGGGGCGATAAGAGTCGTGATACCAGAAACCCGTTGCGATGTTTCGGAATTTACCTTCAAAGCCCGCACACAATACATAGAGCGCGGCGATGAATGCGTAGGAAATGACAAGCCAGGCCCGACGGTATTTGATGACGGCAAGAAGACCACCGATGGCAACGCCAATGGCAAGGAGCCACTGTGCAGCCAAACGCACCGATGCTGCATTCGTCGACAGAAGAAGGACCGCCGCAATCGCGCGTTTTGGACTTTGGAAGGAATCCCAACGCCACGTAACGGTGCGTTGCATGAACGGAGCTCTATACAGCGCATACCACAGGCAAGCTGCCAGAGCGACCAGCACAATTGCGACCAAGGCTGCCTTAATAGTGCTCCCACTCGAACGACGCACCTGGTTGAAAGCAAGAGCAACCACGTAGGGGAAGAGAATAACCGCAAGGGTGAAGACCGAGTTGGGCTGAGCCAAGGCAATGGCTGCAAAACCACCAATAGCAATCAGAATCAGACCGCAGAGCTCAGCACCCTTGAATTGCTTGACAAGAACGCCTCGAAGCAAAAGAACAAATGCCGCAAGGTAAGCAGGCGCGAGCGCGTAGGGAGAAGAAGTTTGAGTACAAGACTCCGAAGGCAAGCAATCCCCAGGGATATGCCGCAAAAAGCGAAGAAACCAGAACGGCAAAAAAACTGGCGATAGGCGCACCTTCTTACCAAAAAAAGCACGTCCGTCAGAACGGCAGAGGAAAGCGGCCAAATGGTCAGCAAAACCACCAAGCACGAGGCGTTGATGGCAACCGTCATGGGGGTTCCCAAGCCGGAAATCACCATAGATACCCAGCCGTGCCACAGAGCGGGATAGAAGTGGGAGCCAACGGTCCCGTCAACAGCTGCGCTATGAAGTGAGGATCCGTCTCCGCTTTCGATCAGCCAGCGGATCACCGACATATGGAAGGGGGTGTCGTAGGTCGAGAAGAAAGCCTGGGGAGAGGGAACGGAGCGGATGAAAACTCCGATTGCGATCACGGCATTAACAATCAGTGCACCGACCAGGCCGATGGCACGCGACCCCGCCCAGCCCGAGAAAAGCCTCTTATAGTTCTCAAGCCAATGCCTTGGCCTCGAACCACACAACCACATGATCCCCGCAACTACGATGAACACACCGATGTCGCAGCATAGGACAAACTTGAGGCTCCAGTGTCCTCGAATAACGCCGCTCGCAAGTGACGCGAAGCCCAAGATCGCTGCTCCCGTCACGGGTGCAAAACCGACCGTATAGAGACGTTTACGCAGGAAAAGAGCGTTAACCGCAATTCCGGGAATGTACAGGATCGCAGCCAGCACAAGCGCCGGAACGATCACCGAGAGCCATGCCATTTTCTCTCCTGATCTAGGTGCGAGGTATCAGAGGGAACGCAGTCGATCGACTGCTTCTTGCGCGCTTCCATCAACAAGAAGCTCACCGTGGTGCAGCAGCACTCCCCTATTGCACAGGCGCGCAATCAGGTCCAGGTCGTGGCTCACAATCACCAAGGAGGTCCCTTGTTCTTGCATCTCATGGATACGATCAAGGCACTTGCGCTGGAAGGGTTCGTCGCCCACAGCCAAAATCTCATCAACAAGGAAGATATCCGGGCTGGTGTGCACTGCGACTGCGAAAGCCAAACGCAAGAACATACCCGAGGAGTAGAACTTCACCTCGGTATCGATAAACTTCTCAATCTCCGAAAAAGCGACAATATCGTCAAAAGCAGCTTCGATCTGCTCTTTACTCATGCCCAGAATTGCGCCGTTCAGGAAGACATTTTCCCGGCCCGTCAGGTCTGGGTGGAAGCCCGCACCGACTTCAATAAGACCGGCCATGCGGCCGCGGTATCCCACTGAGCCCTCGTCCGGGGTAATAACACCGGAAATGAGCTTGAGCATGGTCGACTTACCTGAACCGTTGAAGCCGATCAGACCGATTGAGTCTCCCTGTTCGACCGTGAAACTCACGTGGTCAAGGGCTCGGAAGTGATTGACCAATTGGCTGCGGCGCCCCGTCAGGCTCCAGACCAAACGATCCTTCAAGGTGTGCGTATTACGCAGTGCGAATTCTTTAACAACATCTTCAACGCGAATAACTTCAGTCATCACAGCTCCTGGGCGAACTTGGGATCCATGCGCCTGAAAGAGACCTCGCCAAAGATGACAGCGCCAAGAGAAATCAGAAGAGCAATTCCCGTCCACAGGCCCAGATTCGGGAGGTACGGATTCGCAGCAGTATCAACCAGCGTCGGCTGCCAGAACCCATAGTGGAAAAAGCTCAACCGCAATAGTCAGCGGATTGGCCTCGTACACCCACCACAACCAGTGCCAGCCGTGGGCATCCAAGACGTCGCGCACGCTAAACCACGTGTACAAAACGGGAGACACCCACGTAGCCATCATCAAGATCAGGTCAACGAAGTTCTCTGAATCTCGGTAGAACACGTTGAGCGCGCCGGAGAACAGGCCAATCCCCAGTGCGAACATCGACACGATGAGGAAGGCCGCAAGGATCGCCAAAACTCCCCACAGTCGGATGCCAGCCAAAAAGGAGGGCACCGACGAAGAGAACAGCGACCTGCGGAAGGAAGTGAACAAGGGCGACCCACATCGCCGACATCGGGAACAGCTCGCGAGGAAGATAGATCTTCTTCACCAACGGTGCATTGCCGACAACAGATCGGGTTGCGTTGCCAAAAAAACTTCCGAGAAATAGTTCATGAGAACCACGCCGGAGAACATGTAAATCACATAGTTCTCCACGGCGCGGTTCATCTTCATAAAAACGCCAAGTGCGAAGTAGAAAACCAAGAATTGGGTCAGAGGCTTCGCGTAGCTCCACAGCATTCCAAAGATCGAGCCGCGATAGCGAGCCCGCAGCTCCTTGTGAACGATGAGGCTGGTCAGGTAGGGCTGACGGAAAACCTCGATCAGTCCCGATGACTTGCCCGGGGTTTGAAATTGCTGCGATGCGATGTTACTCAACGAGTGGTCCCATCCTCGAACAAGGGGGCAAGCTCGTTATCGAGCATCGTCAGTGCCGAAGCGATGGCCATGTGCATATCCAGATACTTGTAGGTACCAAGGCGGCCCCCGAAGAAGACACGGTCTTCATTCTTCATGAGTTCGCGGTATTGCTCGAGGCGTTCGCGATCCTGCGCGGTGTTCACCGGGTAGTAGGGTTCATCGCCATGATCAGCAAAGCGAGAGAACTCGCGGAAGATCACGGTCTTCTCATCCTGGTAGTCACGCTCGGGGTGGAAGTGACGGAATTCGATGATTCGCGTGAAGGGGACGTCGATATCGCCGTAGTTCATGACGGAGCAGCCCTGGTAGTCACCGGTGTCGACGACTTCCTTTTCGAAGTCGACGGTGCGCCAGGACAGGTCACCTGCCGAGTAGTCGAAGTAGCGATCAACCGGGCCGGTGTAGACGACCGGAACCTTGCCGACGACCGCGGCCTTATTCAGCGGGTTCTCGGGATCGAAGAAGTCGGTATCCAAGTAGACATCGATGAGGTCCGAGGCCACCATGCGTTCCATCCACGCGGTGTAGCCATCCACCGGCAGACCTTCGTACTTATCGTTGAAGTAGCGCGAATCGTAGTTGTAGCGCACCGGAAGACGCGAAATGATCGAGGCGGGAAGATCCTTGGGATCGGTCTGCCACTGCTTGGCGGTGTAGTTCTTGAAGAAGGCCTCGAAGAGGGGGCGACCTACCAAGGAAACGCCCTTGGACTCGAAGTCGGTGATCTCTTGGCCGTCAACTTCTGCTGCCTGCTGGGCAATGAGCGCGCGGGCCTCGTCCGGGCCGTAGGCGGCGGAGAAGAACTGGTTGATGGTTCCCAGGTTCACGGGCATCGGGTAGACAACGCCGTCAACGGTGGTCCATACGCGGTGAACGTAAGAGGTAAAGGAGGTGAAACGATTGACGTACTCCCACACACGCTCATTGGAAGTGTGGAAGAGGTGTGCGCCGTACTTATGAACTTCGATACCGGTTTCCGGATCAATCTCAGAGTAGGCATTGCCACCAAGGTGCGAGCGACGCTCAACGATTGCGACACGGAGGCCCCAGCGGGATGCGGCCTGTTCAGCAATTGTCAGGCCGAAAAGGCCAGATCCGACGACAACGAGGTCATAGTTCACGGTCGAACTCCTTTCAATCCCAGTCAGTATAAGCGAAAGAACTGAGTGAATCGTCTCTTTAGCCCTTCGACACGAACCAACGCATCTTTCCAACGCCTCGATACAACAGTTGACGCAGATCGGTGGGAATCAGGCGATAGCCACCACGAATGGCCAGGTTTCGGGCAAATTGCGCATTGGAAACGATGCCTTCGCTGCGGAAGATCTTTTGCAGACGCATCTCTGAGCGCAACATGTCTCCCCCACGCCTCTTATAGGCGCCCGATCCCACGCGATAACGGACCAGAACTTCAGGGGTATTCCCGCAGGGAACACCTGCAGCCACCATTCGCGCAAACAAAAGGTAGTCCTCCATCAATTGGAGATGCTCATATCCCCCAACTGCCTCGACCGCGCTCTTGCGGTACACAACTGAGGGGTGCGCGAAGGGAGAGCGATAGGAAATGACCCGACGGATCTCTTCTTCGCTGGTTGGCATGGAGCGCACGAGCCCAGCCTCGGCCTCGTCGTCACTGAATTCTTGAATCGCAGACCCCCAGGAGTCCAAGCCCTCCCTCAATCAGAGGAATCTGGATCGCAAAGCGCTGCGGGAGCGAAATATCGTCGGCATCAACGCGCGCAACGATTTCATGGGAGCAGTGTGCAAGCCCAATATTGAGCGCATTCGCCAGCCCCATATTGTGCTTGAGTCGCACGACTCGAACGTCGATAGGCCCCAGCAGGTCGTTTTCTTGCCCTCGTGAGGCGCGGTGAAGGAAGTCGGAAATGCTCTCGTCAACGGGACCATCGCACACAACCACGAGCTGTTTGGGAGAGAGCTCTTGTTCGCGCGTTGCGCTGGAAACAGCACGGAAGAAAAACTCCGGCTGGTCGCCTACATAGACAGGGAGTAGGACTGAGAAGTCACCGAGTGTCATTGATGCTCCCCCTTAGAGCACTCGCGCGCCCCAGAAGAGGAACATCCGCACCCGCAAGCGCGCCGGCCCTGTTCAAGAGCAGCGACTTCATCGGCGACTTCCGTCAGGTGAAGGATCTCGCTTGAGCGCAGAGGCGGACGCCATGCATCACGCAAACCCTCTCGCAGGTACTCCACAGCAGCCGAGCGATCGGAAGACGCCGCAAGCATCTTTGCCCAGCGCAGCGCGGTCGCCGCCCCGAAAGCACAGCGATCAAAGAGCCCAAAACCAGACGAGGTACCAAGCGCCCAGACCTTGTTACGAACTTCGTTGTAGAAACGCGGCCCCGGGTCGGCAGTGGAGTTTCCAAAAGTCTTCGTCCGGTGCTCGACGCGTGCGCCATCCACGTAAAGTCCCACTCGTCCCTTGAGTAGGCGCGCGGTGTATTCAAAATCGTCATTCCACAAGAAGTAGGCGGCTTCAGGAAGCCCTTCTTCTTCAATCGCGCGAGCATCGATCATGATCGCAACGAAAGAGGCCGTGCGGATCTGACGCGCACCAACGGCAGCCGCGTGTTCACGAAGCTCACGCGAGATCAAGAAGCGTTCGCGAGGCGCATTCATCGGGTGCTCGCGTCCGTCAATCCAATCGGCTCGACATGCCAAAACGGCCGGTGTGCCGGGATAGGCCCTCGCGGGTTTGCAAAGAGAACTTCAAGCGCGGTTGGGGTCGGGATCGTGTCGTCATCCATGATCCACACGAGGTCGGCACCCACAGTCATTGCCCTAGCAATTCCGGCAGCAAAACCACCAGCGCCACCGTAGTTTTGCGGCAAAGTGACGACGTTGGAAACAACGGGGTGAGAGGCAATGAGTTGCGGAGTCTCGTCGCTGGACGCGTTATCAACCACAACAACGCCGTCGAGAGGGCGGGTCTGAGCGGCAAGCCCATCAAGAGTTTCACGTAAAAGTGCTGCTCGGTTCCATGCAACGACGACGGCGATGACTCGTGGATTGCTCATGAGATAAGCCTACGGGCAATTGTGATGAAATTGCCAAGCCAAGCTCACCTGTCTCGATATCGCTTGAGTTAGGGTGGTTGAAGAGTAAGTTTCATTGCCCCCCAGGAGACTTCTTCATGAAGTATTCATCTATCGCATCAACCTGTGCAGTGTCAGCACTGTTTGCGCTTGCACTTGCCCCTACAACGCATGCAGATTCTTCTTCCACTTCACCATCCCCCTCTCCGTCGGTCAGCACCGCGGCCAGCGAGGCGATGCCATCGGTTTCCCCACGGCCTCGGCACACGCAACCCCCTAGCGAGGCCGCGCCCACCACTACCACGATTACTACACCCCCCCCCACATCGATCTCCCCCGCTGACGCAATTCGCCAGCGCTGGCAGAACATGGGCGGAGAAAACGGAGTACTTGGCACTGCCACCTCTGGGCTAGTTCCCCTGCGCGACGGCGCTTTCATTCAGTTCTACCGCGGCGGCCAAATCTACTGGACCGCTCAGTATGGTGCACACGCCTCGCGAGACGGAATCCACAGTGCCTACAGCGCACAAAAGTGGGAAAACGGCCCCCTTGGTTTCCCAACCTCTGACGAAGAGAACCAGACCATCGCGGGGATTCGCGGCGCGCTCCAAACCTATGAAAACGGCCAAATTCGTTGGAGCAGCCAGGGCGGAGCCCACCCCATCTGGGGCAAAATCCTCGGACGCTACAAAACCGCAGAAACAGAAGGCCGCTCGCTGGGCTGGCCTCTGAACGATGAGATGAAGGACGCCGCGGACGGCGGGCATACCAACACTTCACCAGTGGCTCAATCTACTTCCACCCATCTACCGGCGCGCACCGAGTGACTGGCGGTATCCGTAACCTGTGGGAAGCTCAGGGTTGGGAACGCGGCCAGATGGGCTACCCCACGGGCGAAGAGACCGCTACGGCGGGTGGCGGCGTGTATCAGACTTTCCAAGGCGGAACCGCATACTGGCACCCCCGTACAGGCACCTACTACGTGCACGACGCAATGCTGGGAGCATACGGACGCGCTGGATATGAATGGGGACGCTACGGCTACCCGCTGAGCAATGAAACCCCTTCTGCAAACGGCGGCGTCTACCAAATTTTCCAAGGTGGAACCGCATACTGGCACCCCGGCTCGAATTCCTATTTCGTCCACGACGCGATTTTTAATACCTACAGTTTCTACAACTGGGAACGCGGAGAACTCGGATATCCCTCTTCAGATGAAACGCCTTCCGCAAACGGCGGCGTCTACCAGATTTTTCCAAGGCGGAACCGCCTACTGGTCACCGCGCTCTGGTTCTCACGCTGTTCCCCTAGATTTGTTTGCCGAATACGGCAACCACGGCTATGAGCGCGGGCATCTGGGATACCCAACCTCCGAACCCTATTGGGACGGAAATCGTCACAAGCAGAACTTCGAACACGGAGTTCTGGAGAAGACAAATGACTTCAATGTCACGTGGGCCGGGCAACCCAACAACTATTTCTGTGGTCCGACCAGTGGGTGGATGATCCTCAACGCGATCGGCGCGCACCACTCTGCACAGGGAACGCCGCTCAGTATCAACGCCGTGGCAAGCCGCGAGTACATGAACACCGTGGGATACGGCTACACGAGCTTCCACGATCGTCGTTTCGAATACGGAATGAACCGTTGGCTGGGGCGCGACGCCTATACGACGATTCACACTCCTTCGGTCGAGCAGGTTCGCGATTCCGTGAAGTCCTCCTTCTCCAAGGGATTGCCGACCGCCGTTGATGCTCAAGAACGCCGAGGCGGCCCCCACTACAACGGTCACCCGAACTCGACCTTCTCCCACATCATGGTCGTGACCTCATACGACGCCAACACTGACTCGATGCGGATTGCCGACCCGGGAGTCCACTACCTCTGGGGCGGCGAGGAACAGTTCTGGTACCACCTCCCCTCCTTCACTCAGAATTTCCTCCAAACTGAGGTTGAGCGTGACGGACGCGAACACATTGGCATCTACAGTGCCCGCTAAGTCAGTGCTTTCCCTTCATCGCCGAGGCCGCACCACCCTGCGTTGCTTTGCTTTCCTCAGCGCCTGCGCTCTTCTCGTCCTCGGCAGCTGCGCAAGTGGAGGGAGAGGGATTTGTCGACCTCGGCGAGCGCGAGTGTGTCGCCTCGTCAGATGGATGGTGTCTTCGAGCCTCTCGTTGCTCAGTCCGCACTGGAGGATCCCCGCGAAGGTGTATGCACAGATCTCTCTCTTCCTTTTGATCTTGTTGCGATGCACGCGAGCGATCAGCCATGCGAATTGTCTCCATCGGGACAAAGTCAGGGAGCTTCCGTAGAAGAGAAATGGACATTGGGCGGGGATTTCCGGCAAATTCCTTCTCTTCCCATCGACGGCTCCCAGGTTTTTGGGTCCTCAACACATGACCCGAGCGACCTGTACTCCTACAAGCCAGCGATTCTTTCCCCGCAAGGGACACGCGAGCTCTCGCCGGATTTACTTCGAGAAAACGGCAACTACGTTGAACCCCTCGACGGGACGCAGAGCGGTCCGTGGATTACTTTCCTCGGACGTCAAGTTTCTTCGTCCTCAACCGGAGACCACCAAGAGGACAATGTCTTTGCCCCGTGGACGATTTACTCCTGGAATATGGACGAGCAACGTCTGCATACCGTGATGACGTGGTCGGATCTTCCCGCTCATAGCCCCCGGAGCTCAGGTGAGCTGCCTCCTGTCAGCGATGGGACACATGCGTTTTACGGCGCAAAGGTTTCAACTGATCACGGAGATTACTCGTTCATCGTCACCCAGGGCCTCGACGATTCAAAGCGCTCTGATAAACCTCAGATTCTTCTCTTTGGTGCTTATCCCGCGACTTCTGAGCAGGGGCTCAGCGCGGTCGCCACTCCAAAGGATTCACCGCTCCCCTCTCGCGTTGTCACGCTCAGCGGCACGGATTTCTCCGCGGTCACCACCCGCTTTGATGTGAAATCACAGGAGTATCGAATCAACGGGCTCTATGCGGCAGGACATCACCATGCGGTCCTCGTTAGTCCATCAACGACGTCTTCCGCGGCCTCGTCCTACCTCGGAGTCTGGGACAGTAGCTCCACTGACTATCCCACGCAGTGGATCATGGTTGATTCCCGAACTCCTTGGGTTTCTATCGGTGAAGATGCGATCGCATGGGGCGCCGGATCGCAGGCGAACAATGCGCAGATGTACCTGCGTTCATGGGAAAGCGGCCAGATCACACGCCTGGGAGAAACTCCCGGCTACTCACGTCCCGTTGTCGCCTCACGGGGACGAGCAGTCCTTATTCCTTCCCTCACAGCCACGGGTGCCGTTGAGTGGAAACTTGGAGAATTCGCCGAAAAATAGCGCGCCCTTTCTTCAAGTAACGATATGATAAAGGCGATGAGTACTCCACAATCACGCATTGCGCGACCGATTGCTCACTCGGCAACGCTCCCATTTAAGAGTGGTGCAGCACGAGTGATTTCTTTGGTTGCCTTCTCCTGCGTCCTCCTGCTGGTTTCCACCGCTTTCTTCATTTACCGCGATTTCGGCAACCAGCTTGCGTCAAACTCCATCAATACCCAGGGTCTGGGCAACGCGAACTCCACCGAGACCGCCGCGCCTTCCGATTCCTTCGAGGGACGCCCCGTCAATATCCTCATCTCTGGAATTGACTCACGCCAGAACCAAGGTGATGACGCCAATGGTGACGCTGCGGAGCTTTCATCAATTCACTCCGATACGACCATGCTTATGCACATTTCCGCAGATCGCACGCGGGTTCAGGTCGTATCAATTCCCCGAGATCTCATTACGGACATTCCCGCGTGTAAGCGCTCAGATGGCACGGTTTCTTCCGCCTACACCGGAATGTTCAACTCTGCTTTCTCTACCGGTTCGAATGACACCGATATCGCAGGCGGTATTGCCTGCACCGAGGCGACCACGGAACAGTTGACCGGCGTGAACATCGACGGCTTCGTCGTCGTTGATTTCCACGGTTTCCGAGGCCTCATCGACGCTTTGGGTGGCGTCTGGTTCGACATCCCCGAAGACATCGATGATTCCCGCTCGGACTTGCATGTGCAGGCGGGATGCCAAAAACTCGACGGTAAAACGGCTCTGGCCTATGCCCGTACGCGTTATGCCGTGGGTGACGGTTCAGATTTGGGCCGTATTTCGAATCAGCAAAAAAACTGGTCGCGGCGATTATGCGTGAATTGCTCGCCAAGAACTTCGTGTCGGATCTTCCTTCGCTCTTGTCCTTCACCAAGCAGGGACTATCCGCACTCCAACCTTCACAAAACCTGTCGAATATCAACACCGACGTGGGTCTTTTGCTCTCCCTGTCCTCGATTGACCGCGCGAATATTCAGTTTATTACCTCGCCGAACCAGTACTCCCCCGTTGACCCCAACCGCGTCATCAATCTGGAGCCACAGTTCAGCCAGGCCTGGGAGGCAATCCGCAAGGATCAACCTTTCCCCGCTGCAATTGAGTTCACCAACGGTAGCGGCCAAGAAGGCCAGACGAATGCCTCGCCCAGCGCTTCGGCCTCGCCTTCTGAAAGCAGCTCCGCGTCTGCTTCGGCTACTCCAAGTACGTCACCGTCGGCAAGCGCATCTGCAAGCGCAAGCCCCACCGCAGCTTGCCCGGCGGAACGCTGATGACTCAGCCGCCGTCTTTTCAGCCCGACCCCTCGCGTAGGCGCCCGCGCCTCTCCGAGGTTCAGAACTCTTCTGTTAACAGCGAAGACGATGGTGTTGTTTCCCCTGGAGTCGAAGAATCTGCTCCCCAGGCAGGGCCCAAAGAAACGGTCATGCCGCCCTCTTTTGCACCGCGCGCCAAACGCGTAGCCTCGGCGCCGAGCTTTACTCCGTCTTCTCCTTCAGCAACCGAGCTTCCGCGCGCGGCAATACCGTCTAGGCCTCACTTCCAGCCCGTTCAAGCGCCTCCCAGTGCCCCCGCAGGCACGCCAGTGTCCCCGCGGCCTCGTCGAAAGAAGAAGCGACGCTGGCCGCTGGTTACCCTCGTCGTGATTCTCCTGATCGCTGCGTGGCCCGCGTACCTCCTTTTCGACGCAAATTCGCATCTCAAGCGAATCGATGCACTTTCCGGCGCCGCGGGCACTCTCGGGAACCACCTATCTTCTTGCAGGTTCTGATTCGCGTGGCGACGGTTCAGTTCCAGACGACACCGAAGGACAACGCGCGGACTCCATCATGCTGGTTCACGTTGCTCCCAATGGGCAGACCAGCAATATTTCGCTCCCCCGAGACACCTACGTTGAAATCCCCGGATACGGGTGGGACAAACTCAACGCGGCGTATTCCTACGGCGGTCCCACACTCCTCGTTCAAACCGTTGAACAACTCACGGGACTGACGGTCGATCACTACGCAGAGATCGGCATGGGCGGGGTTTCCAACATCGTCGATGCCGTCGGCGGAGTGAACCTCTGCTACGACCTGACAGTCAATGACGAGCGCTCCGAACTCAATTGGGAAGCGGGCTGCCACGATGCAGATGGCAAGACCGCTCTTGCCTTTGCGCGTATGCGCTATTCCGATCCGCTCGGTGACATTGGACGCGCTCAGCGCCAGCGCCAGGTCGTCTCAAAGACCGTTTCAAAGGCCACGCAGCCGGCAACATTGATCAATCCTTCGAGCGCTTTGCGCGTCGAGCGTGCGGGAGCAGCAGCCTTTACCGTCGATGAAGATTCTTCTGTCCTCGATGTCGGCAAACTGGTTTTGGCTTTCCGCAGTGCTCAAAACTCCGGAATGACCGGCGTTCCTCCAATTGAGGACTTGGGATACTCGACCTCGGCGGGCAGTGCTGTCCTCTTGGAAGACACGACCGCCCCCGATTTCTTCGCCAAGCTTCGCGCGGGAACACTGACGAAAGACGATCTCACTCCTAAGCTCTGAGTGTGCCGAGGCACCGGCTAGGCTTCGTTGTGAGTCTTCCACAGCGTGAATGCAGCCAAGGAAATCGAGTCTTGAAGTTCTCCTGAGACGATCATCGAGCGCAGTTCGTCGTGGCTCACCCATCGCAATGCGTCAACTTCCCCATCGATCTCGCCTCGTGTCTGTTCGGGCACGGTGCAAGCAATGACCTCGATATGCCCGCCAAGAATTCCCGAATCGGGATAGATCTGGCCCAGAGACATACCCTTTTCTCCATGAAAACCGGTTTCTTCAAGGAGCTCGCGCAAGCCGGTTGCAATTCCATCCGCATCGTTTTCTTCGCTCATTCCGCGCGGGAACTCCCACAGGTCGCGTTCAATCGCGAGGCGACGTTGGCGAACAAGTGCGAAGGCACCCTGATGATTGCGCGCAACAACCACGGCTCCGGCCTTGTCTCCGCCAATCATCACCCGATGCATTCGAGGGGTCGCATCGTTTCCTTCCACCCACAGGGGAAAGCTTTGTGCATGCCACAGCTGCGTCCACTGCATCTTGTGCCCTTTCATATGCGTCAAGCGTTCTCTATGCCTCGGCCAAACGAATTTCCGACATCATCCGCGAGGGGCGAAGTTCAAGCAGTTCACGGATATCCGAATATGGGAAGGAAGCGAGGAAAGCAATCCCCGTCCACATGACATTCATCCAGAAGCTATCTGGACCAAACCAACCCGCATCGTGCGCCGTCAAAATGAAAGCCAGCGCCGTGACCGCGAGGCAGCGAAGCACGCCGCCCATCACTCGTTTACGCCACTCGAGAGGCTCGACAGCGAACTCACGAATAAAAAGAGCAAGGGAACGCCAAGAATTGCGCGTCAAGCGTTTCGCGCGAATTTCTTGCGCGCGAGACGTGCCCGCGGCAGCATTGAGTTCCTTCTGGGCTTCCCGGGCCTGCTTTGTCATCGGGTGGATCAGAACTCGCTGGTATTGTTCGGGCGTCAAAGTTGCCATGGCCTCGGTAATCTCACCATTGACGCTCAAACCGCGTGCCGCGCCGACTTCGCGAAGTGCTTGTTTGCTCAATGCGACGCCAAGGTTCGCAAGGGTTAAGCGCGCATTATCGAGCAAGCGCGCACGCCACATCTGACCCCGACTGAGCGGGCGCACGCACATTCCCCACTGCCGTTGTGCGCGCGTTTCTGGATCATCATCGCCCGAGTCGGTCGCAATGATGGTAAAGCTCATGCGCGAGCTCGGTGCGTCAAGAAGAGCAAGTCTTTTTCCGTGTCGCAGCGTCCTCGTAAAGCAAAGAAAACCAGCGCAGCGCGCAGCGCGCATGCGGAGCAGTTAAGCAACGCCGGTAAACCTGTCCGCCGGGAACGGCGAGGTCCTGCGGTGCAGCATTGTTCATCCAGTGAGCAAGCAGAGCGACGACGTCTCCCCTGCGAGCCGGGCGGGCGACATGTCCCCCGTTGCTGCGTATCCATTCTGGGAGCCAGGCTCGAAGAGTCAGAGCAATCGAGCGGGCCTCTGGATCTTCGAGGTCTTCGATCCTGCCGTGACGCTCCCAAAACTCTATTTCTTCGACGCTGGGAGTCTGAGGCCACGAGATCAGGTGTACCCGCAGGGATTCCATCGCGCTTTGCCACTGGTCTCTTCCGGTTGCTACCAGCACCTCAGCCTCGCGCCTACGGCGAGGGAGGCGAACATACGCTGGATAGGAACCGATGTCCTCTGAGTCGCATTCCTCAAGGTCCGCGAGCAGAGTGCACAGTTGAGCGCGACGAGCCGAGGCCACACTCGCCTCGGTGTCGCCCGAAGCGTTGAGGGCAGCATAAGCGGCCGAGACGAATGTTTCACTTTCAACTCTGCTGCGTTGAAGGGCAATCCATTGCGCTCTCTCCTGAGCATCCCCCGGACGGGCAAAGCCACCCGCGGGTGGAGTTGGCGCCTCGCAACCCACGACTAAGGGAAGATCCTGAAAGCGTGGGATACCCAAGGCCTCGGCAATCCCATCGGGGCCAAGCGAAAGGAAACAGATGCCGTCAAGGAGTTGATTGCGATCAACGTAGACGTAATCCGCACTCAAGAGCGCCATCCGCAGCTTCATGATGAAACGGTGGATGGCAGCTTCTGGTCCAAAGCGGCGCCAAGCCATCGCCTGCTCGAGTGAGTCGAAATCACTGATCGATACGGTCGATGCAGTCCAGTTCACGCGGGCAGGCGATTGGAGGCCGTTGGCGTCAAGCATTGTTCACGACTGAGTCGGAACCTTGATCGCGCGAGGACCTGCCTGCCATGCATCCCATGCCGACTGAAGAATCTCGGCCACGCCATAGTTTGCCTTCCAGCCCAAATCCACCGCGATCGACTGCGGATCCCCGATGAGCATCGGCGGATCACCGGCGCGACGGTCAAGTTCGTCAACCGGGAAATCCCAACCGGATACGGCGCGCAGCCCGTCGATGATTTCACGGACGGAGGTTCCAAGTCCGGTACCAACGTTGAATTGACGGTGCGCGGGAACGCCTCGGCTGAGAGCATCTAGAGCATAAATGTGCGCGTCTGCCAAGTCCTTGACGTGGATGTAGTCACGGATACACGTGCCATCATCAGTCGGGTAGTCAGTCCCGAAAATCTTCGGGTTTTCACCGCGAGCAAGGCGGTCCAAGACCATCGGAACCAGGTTCAAGCACGCGGGGTCCGCCAGGTCATTCCATCCGGCTCCGGCGACGTTGAAGTAGCGCAGGCCAATCCAATTCAGTCCCCACGCTCGTTCAGCATCAGCCATCATCCACTCACCGATGAGCTTGGTTTCACCGTAGGGGTTAATCGGCTTCTTCTCGATATCTTCGGGGATAACCGGAACCGGAGGCATTCCGTAGACGGCGGCGGAGGAGGAGAAGATCATGTTCTTCACTCCGGCCTCTTCCATTGCCAAGAGGACGTTGGCCAGACCACCAATGTTCTGGCGGTAGTACCACGCCGGACGCTCAACAGATTCTCCGACCTGCTTTTTGTGCAGCAAAGTGAATGACACCAGTAACGTCTTCGTCGATCATTGCCTGGGTCAGCTTCGGGAGTGCTTCATCGCGAGCAACATCGACCTTGATCAGGGTTGCGTCGCCAATGCGATTCGCTGCCCCAGTGGTCAGGTTGTCGACGACAACAACCTTTTCGCCTCGTTCCAGCAGAAGACGGACAACATGCGCGCCGATGTAACCGGCGCCTCCGGTAACAAGAATGCTCATGTTGTTCAGTGTACGGCAATTAAAAAGCGTCGCGAGCGTCGCCCCATGGAAACGAGAGCACCTTCGGGCATGACGCGCCCGGGATCATAGGTAGCAGGAATCGCAGCTAAGGAGACTGTGAAAAGCGGAGGGACAGCGCGCGAAAGTTCAATGCGCCCACCCATCGTTTCAATCAGGTCCTTTGCCAAAGCCAATCCGATACCGCTCGATCCGTGTCCGGAGACGCCATTTTCGAAAATATGCGGAGCCAAGTCGGCCTCGACTCCTTCTCCTTCGTCTGAGACTTCGATGACGACTCCGCGATTATTGGCGCTATTGCGCGCATGAACCCACGTTGTTCCGCCGCCGTATCGGAGGGAGTTTTCGATCAGAGTTGCCAAAACCTGAGCGATCTTTGCCTCATCAGCCAAGATCGGAGTACCAGCTTCGTCGGTGAATCGCAGAACTCGACCGGCTTTTTCGAAGGCTTCTTCCCATTCTTCACGTTGGGTATTGAAGATCTCGAGGACATCGATTGCCTCGGTGGCCGCAGACTGGCGTTTGTTCGTATCCAACAGCTCGGTGACAACGGTGGTCAGGCGTTCAATCTGCTCGAGGCAGGAACGGGCTTCTTCTTGAACTTCCTCTTCAGTTGAAATCATTTCGATTTCTTCGAGGCGCATGGACAGTGCCGTTAGAGGGGTGCGTAGTTGGTGCGAGGCGTCAGCGGCTAGCTGACGCTCAGCAGCGAGTCTGCGCGCCATTTTTTTCACCAGTGCGCTGGAGTTCTTCTTGGACGAGGTCAATCTCTTCAATCCCGGAAGGTTTGACACGCGCGCGAACCTGACCTGATCCAATTTGTTCTGCCTGCGCAGACAGGGTAGATCAGCGGAGCGGATAGGCGCCGTGAAAAACGCGAGGCCAAGGCCCATCCAACTGCTAGGGAGAGGATGATTCCTAAGAAAAAGAGCCCGTTAACCTGAGCGATTCCCCGGATTGCGTGTCGTGCTGAAACAGTGATGGAGACGCGCACTCCATTGGCTGACCATGCAGTGCGAGAAATTGTCAGTCCTCGCAGGGGCTGGCCGACTGTGATGGGAGTGGGAGTTTGCGGCAGAGTGACTTCCACATAGGTGGGGCCACCACCTGTGACCAGCGTTTGTGCCCAAGCACGCGCATAGCTTTCGGATAATCCGCTGCTTGCCATGCGCCGATCGAGGGCGCTTTGAACAGTCTGAACACGCGCGTCCAATGCGCTCGTCTGCGCATTCCAGACCAAGATCGACGAGGCGATGGCGCCAGGAACTCCCAGCAGCAGTGCCACAACCGCAACTGCGGTGACAATCATTCGCGCAGCGCGTTTACGCATAGCGAGCCCTTGATCTAGGCGGAAGGCTTTTCGAAGCGGAAGCCCATTCCACGAACCGTGGTGATATAACGCGGTGATGCAGCGTCATCTCCGAGCTTGCGACGCAACCATGAGACGTGCATGTCAAGGGTCTTGGTTGAGCCACTGAGACCGTTCCCCCATACTTCGCGCATGAGGGTATCGCGGGGCACAACGTTTCCGGCTTCACGCACCAAAACGCGTAGGAGTTCAAATTCCTTTGCGGTAAGGGAGAGCTCGACACCGTTGACGTATGCGCGATGTGCTGCTACATCGATACGAACGTCTTGGACAACCAGATCACCATCAGCAACTTCTCCACCACCACGGCGAAGGAGAGCGCGAACGCGAGCCAGCAATTCAGCAAGGCGGAAAGGCTTCGTTACGTAGTCATCAGCTCCAGCATCGAGGCCGACGACCATGTCCACCTCATCTGCGCGAGCAGTCAGGATCAGGATCGGAACAGCACTGCCGGAAGAACGGATCTCCCTGGCGACGTCTAAACCATCCATATCCGGCAAGCCCAGGTCAAGAACAACCAAGTCAATACCATCAAGATCTTCAAGTGCACTCCGGCCGTGATCGTGCGCACGCACATCGTAAGTCTCTCGCGCGAGAGCACGAGTCAAGGGGCCAGCGATCGCCGGGTCATCTTCAACGAGAAGCACTGTAGTCACGGGAACAGCATACCGGATTTCAGGTATTTCTTGTAGATTTCTTGACCAAAATCGGATGAAATCACAAGATCAGGTAAAACACCTTAAGACAGCGTCTTAGCGACGATATGTCAGCAAATAGGGGGAAATTGTTCCAAAACCCCGCAACGTCGCACTTGGGAACTCTTCAACGTCGTATTCCATTCCCGCTTTCCCTGCGGCGATTGCGGCTGCGGTTGTGGGATCCATCAAGATTTTGCCAACAGGAGCAATATCCACCAATCGAGACGCCAGATTCACCGTCGGCCCAAAAACGTCGCCCGAACGAGAAAACACATCGCCGCGCACGAATGACGCACGCACGGGAAGCATCTGATCATCCGCTCCAAGTTGCTCAATCAATGACACGGCAACCCTGAGGCCCGTCTCCAGGTCGTCCGCGATATACATGACCGCGTCACCAATCATCTTGACAACGCGCCCACCGGCGTCGGTGACAGCGTCTCTGGACAATTGTTCGAAGCGGCCGATGAGATCGACGAGCTTCCCGCCAAGAATTGCCGACGACGACGTATAGGAGACCATATCGACAAAGCCCAAGGAACGATTGAGCGGAAAACGCGGCTGCAATCCTTCATGTCCGCGAGTTGAAATTTCATGGTCCATTCGCTTAAGAAGCGCGTCCAACTGACGTCGCCATGAGTGACGCAAGACATCTTCAAGGACATCAACGCGCTCTCGAATATGGTCGAGGACATACATGCGCGCAGCCGTATCATCAAGGCCAAAGCGGCGCATCGTGTCTTCAACGAGCGCCTCAACCTGCCACAGGCCAAGGCGATCAGCTAGGTGAGAGTTCGCGCGAAGAAGAGAGCGTGCCGTTGCCGCATCAATCGCACCGGAAGCCATAAATGTCGACCACTGAAGGAAGAGCTTCGCATCATTTTCGGTGAATACTTTTTCTTTGGCTTGCGGAGAAGGGAAGCCCATTGCGACCCAAAAATCCCGCACTTCTTCAATGGTTGCGCCCGCCATGGAGGCAACGTCTTCAATCGTCAGCGTTTGCGGGCCACCCAAAAGCGAAGAAGTGTTGGTATGCACGGTCGAAAAATCGCGAGTGTTTTCTACGTCGTCCTTCACAACTTCCTCCACAGGTGTGGTCTAACACACATTATTCTAGTGAAGAAAACCTGCTCCTGCACGAGAAAATGCTGAGTATGCAGTTTGTCTTAGCCTCACGCTCCCCCGCCAGACTCCGAATTCTGAGAGAAGCCGGTATCGATCCGATCGTTCGAGTCTCTGAGGTCGACGAAGAAGCAGTCCTCGAGGCTCTTCCCCACGCCAGCGCAGACGAGAAAGTGTGCGCCCTCGCCGCAGCGAAAGGCGACTGCGTGGCCTCGGAAATTATGGAGGGAAAGATTGACCTTCCCAAAGCAGGCAGCCTCCCGCGCGAATGCCTCCTGGTCGCATGCGATTCAATGTTGGAATCCGGCGGCAAACTACTGGGAAAAACCTCACGATCCCCAAACAGCGTTGACACGAGTCAAAGAATTATCCATGTCCCAAGCCGTTCTCTGGAGCGGACACCACCTGGTCCACCTACGCAAAAACTCAACAGGCTGGGAGATCGTCGCACAGAGCACTCGCAGCTGCGCAACCAAGATCTGTTTCGGAGCGATTAGCGAAGAAGAAGCAGCAACATACGTTGCTTCAGGTGAGCCTTTAGAAGTCGCCGGATCTTTCACGATCGACGGCCTCGGCGGAGCTTTCATCGACGAAAATCCACGGCGACCACCACAACGTTATCGGTATTTCAATTCCACTTGTCCGCACTATGATGACGGACTTGGGCCTCAAATGGACCGATCTGTGGGAGCATTCGCGCTCGCAGGCCTCGAACTAATCTCAACAATCGGCTCCGCGACCAAACGCTGGCAGGCCGCCGCGATACGTTCATCGCTCGCGGTCAGTGCAATGCGCACAAAGCCCACCCCGGCCTCGCCATAAAAAGTCACCGGGGGCAACAACGATGCCGCGCTCAGCGAAAAGCAGCAACAAGATCCCAGGAGTTCATCACGCCACGCGGGTCGCACACCCACAGGTACAGGCCGGCAGCGGAGTCACAGTCACGCTCCAAACCGGTAGCCGCAACCGCCTCAACAAGCTGGGATCGACGGCGAGCATAAATCTCTCGCTGCGCCTGGACATGCTCGGTGTCTCCCAAAGCACACTGCATAGCCGCTTGGACAGGCGCAGGCACCATCATTCCGGCATGCTTGCGAACCTCAATGACGGGAGCGAGAAGCTTCGGATCCCCATACATCAAGGCTGCTCGATATCCAGCCGCGTTTGATTGCTTCGACAGGGAATACAGCACAATCAAAGAACTGGGATCCCCATCGCATATGCGCTCATCTAAGAGAGAGGGAACCCCTTCAGTCACATAGGGCTCTTCCCACGCCAAGGCCGCGTAGCATTCGTCCGAAATAACGATGGCATCGTGAATTCGCGCCCACCGGACAACTGCTCGAAGCTGTTCACGTGAGAGCACATGCCCGTCAGGATTTCCCGGGGAATTAAGCCAGACGAGCTGGGCTTGCGGCCAAGAATCCGGGTCCGTGGGATCGACTGGAATGGGAGTGGCGCCTGCCAAACGAGCACTGATGTCGTAGGTCGGGTACGAGGCCTGAGGGAACAAAACAGTGTCGCCAGGACGCACTCCCAAAAGGAATGGCAGCCATGCGACAGCTTCCTTCGATCCGATTGTGGGAAGAACTCCTGTCACACCCACGTCCACCATATTCCGGCGCTTACCCCAATCAAGGATTGCGCGGCGAAGCTCAATGCTTCCGATCACGGTCGGATACCCCGGAGCGTCCGAGCTGTCTTTAAGGGCAGCCTGGATGAGCTCGGGCGTCGGATCGACCGGTGTACCAATGGAGAGATCACACACTCCCTCGGCGTGCTCGTTGGCACGCTTGCGGTAAGGCGTGAGCTTATCCCAAGGAAAGTCAGGAAGATCAAGTGGACGCGGAAGAAGGCTCATTTACTTGTCCCAGTCCTCGTTTTGTGGAGGAAGGGCACTTATCCATGGAACGTCGAAGGACTGCGGACCGGTCTTCTGCGCACCGCCGGGTGAACCCAGATCAACGAAGAAGTCAGCGTTTGCCTGCAAATAATCAGACCATTCACCGGGCAGGTCGTCCTCGTAGAAAATTGCCTCGGTCGGGCACACCGGCTCACAGGCGCCGCAATCCACGCACTCATCGGGGTGGATGTACAAGGTGCGCTCACCCTCGTAAATGCAATCGACGGGACACTCATCAACGCATGCCCGGTCCTTGACGTCAACACAGGGCTGGGCAATGACGTACGTCATGTATTCCTCCTTGGACTGGGTCCGACAAACAGTTCATTCTATTATCGCCAACATGACACGTGACGCGAATCCCGAGCACTTTTCAGCTGATAGTGGGCTAATTTTAGGCGCTCCCCCCAGTAAGGCGGGCGCGGGTATTACGCCACACCATGCGCACACAATTCCAGATCCCCCTAGCGTCGAGGCCACCACTGTTCCTGCGGGAGAGGAACAGCTAGCCGCAGCGATTGCCCGTTTGCCCTGGATGCGCCTTGAGCTCGGCTCACGCGTTGTGGTCCGCTATCGCTTGGAAGACGGGCTCCACGACGCCCTTGGAACCCTGCTCGAAAAGGCGCCGACCCACGTGGTGATCGATACCAAACGAGGCCGCGTGAGGGTGGAGGCACGAACCATGGTGACCGGCAAGCAGGTCCCTCCCCCGCCGCAGATTTAAGGAAAAGCCCCGCGCAAGATGTTTCTCGCGTGGGGCACGCCCTATTGTTGATCAGTCCTTATTCTGACGACGTTCGCGCGCAGCAATCTTGAAGCGTTCCTGCGCATCCAGAACCACCTTGCGCACGCGCACAGCCTCGGGAGTCACTTCAACGCATTCATCATTCGCGGCGAACTCAAGGGATTCTTCCAAAGTCAGCTTTCGTGATGGCGTCAGCGACTCATACACATCAGCGGTCGCACTACGCGTATTCGTCTGCTTCTTTTCACGGCAGATATTGACATCCATATCCTCACCGCGGGGATTTTCGCCAACAACCTGCCCTTCATAGACCTCTGAACCGGGCTCAACAATGAAAGAACCGCGCTCTTGGAGGTTCGTCATAGCGTAGGGCGTTGCCTGTCCCGCGCGGTCTGCAACAAGTGAACCGGTGAGGCGCTGTTCGATCGCACCCTGCCACGGCGCATAGCCTTCGGCAATAGACGAAGCAATACCCGTTCCGCGAGTTTCCGTCAGGAAACGCGTACGGAAACCGATCAGACCGCGAGCAGGAACAATGAATTCCAAGCGAATCCAGCCCGAACCGTGGTTCGCCATCGTTTCCATGCGGCCCTTGCGCTGGGCCATGAGCTGAGTGACCGATCCCAGGTATTCCTCGGGGATGTCGATAGTCATGCGCTCCATCGGTTCAGAGCGCACGCCATCAATAGTCTTGGTGACGACCTGAGGCTTACCAACGGTCAGCTCGAAACCTTCACGGCGCATCTGCTCGACAAGGATCGCCAAAGCAAGCTCACCACGCCCCTGAACTTCCCAAGCATCGGGACGTTCGGTGGGAAGCACGCGCAGCGAAACGTTACCAACGAGTTCGCGATCAAGTCGGTCCTTCACCTGGCGCGCGGTCACCTTTGCTCCCTTGACGCGGCCGGCCATGGGCGAGGTGTTAATTCCAATAGTCATGGAGATCGCGGGATCATCAACGGTGATCAGCGGCAGGGGACGCGGGTCATCGAGGTCGACCAGAGACTCACCGATGGTGATGTCTTCAATACCTGCGACTGCAACGATATCGCCGGGTTCGGCACTTTCGGCAGGGATTCGCTCAAGACCTTCGGTACGGAGCAACTCGGTGATGCGAACGGGCTTAATGCTTCCATCGTGGCGAGCAAGTCCCACGGTTTCACCCTTGCGCAAGGTTCCGTTGTGGATACGCAGCAAGGCGAGTCGTCCCAAGAATGGAGAGGCGTCCAGGTTCGTCACGTGAGCCTGAAGGGGTGCGCCTTCTTCGTACTCGGGACCCGGAATACGGTGAAGAATCGTCTCGAAGAGGGGCTCGAGGTCCTCGGTGGGGATATTGCCGTCGCCGGGGTTGGTGAGCGAGGACTTTCCGGCCTTCGCCGAGGCGTAAACAACCGGAACGTCGAGCAGGGAATCCACATCTGCGTCAACGCCTTCGCTCATCAGATCTTCGGCCAGAGCAAGAAGAAGGTCCTGGGTCTCAGAGACAACCTCTTCGATACGGGCATCGGGGCGGTCAACCTTATTGACGACAATGACGACGGGAAGTTGCGCTTGAAGAGCCTTACGCAAGACGAAGCGGGTCTGCGGGAGCGGGCCTTCGGAAGAGTCAACCAACAAAACGACGCCGTCAACCATGGACAGGCCTCGTTCAACCTCGCCACCAAAATCGGCGTGCCCGGGGGTATCGATCACGTTGATAACCACGCCGCCTTCGAGGCCCAGTTTCTGGGCGGCGGGACCACGGTAGTGAACCGCAGTGTTCTTGGCCAAGATCGTAATGCCCTTTTTCGCGCTCCAGATCACCGGAGTCCATGACGCGCTCGCCGGTTTTTTTCAACCGTATCGCGCTCATTGAATGCGCCTGACTGCCACAGCATGGCGTCAACCAGGGTAGTTTTGCCGTGGTCAACGTGTGCAACAATCGCGACATTACGTAGATCTTCGCGGATGGTCATAAGACTCCCTATTACTTACCGATTCGCTTCCACAGAAAGCTTATCGCCGTTTTTTCAGAATTCCCTTCTCCGAGGGACTATGTGTGAGGCGTTACTCGCGCTATCCTTGTCCAATGGCAAACCGACGTGTCTATCGCGCCAGCAATGACCGCTGCGACGCAAGTTTTTCAGATTCCGGTGCTCAATTCCTCGAATGGACCCCTGCGGGCACCGAGCCGGTACTGTGGCTCTCCGAGCGTTCCCTTCCGTGGGCATCGACGCCTGCACGAGGCGGCGTTCCGATTTGTGCACCGTGGTTCGGCGTTGCGACTGCTTCTTTGGCAGCGCCCGGATCCGAGGCTCAAAATCACGGCTTCTTAAGGAATGCAACGTGGGAACTGGTTGAGCGCACTGATGACAGTGCGATTCTTTCCTTCACCTACGCTCCGGCGACAAAGACGGAGATGGCGAAGTTCCCGCATCGTTTCACTGCTCAGCTTCATGCCTCCTTCGGGGAGCATCTTCATCTGGCGCTCACAATGACGAACGCCGATGAGGAAGCTTTCTACGTGGACGAGGCCTTGCATCCCTACTTCAACGTCTCGGATGTCCGTGAGATCAGTGTTGTGGGGCTCGACGGAGCCGAGCAGCTGTGCACGGTGACAAATGAGCACTCTGTTCAAGAAGGAGACGTGACCTTCACTCAGGGACGGGTCGATTCGATCTTCGACTTCGCGGGGACCGTTTCAATTGTTGATCCAGGTTTTGCTCGGCGAATCGTCATCGAGAAGGAGAACTCGGCATCGACCATCGTGTGGAATCCCGCCGAGGCGAAAGCCGCAGACATGCATCACGAGGACTGGAAGCACTTCGTCTGCGTTGAGGTAGGAAATGTCCGCCAAAACGCAGTTTTCCTCCAGCCGGGCCAATCGCACACAATTTCCCTGACAATCACCGTAGAAAAACTGAACTAGTACCTACCCGTAGGTAGCTGAACTGGCTGTCGTGGCCGCTAGAGTCCAAAACGCTCTGCGAGCCACGGCAGCTGGTCTTCAAATGCTGCCTTCCAGACTTTCCAACTGTGTCCTCCCGGGTATGAGCGTGTGTCAACCGTCATTCCCGAGGCCTTGGCCGCCTCGTCGACTTCAATCAGTCCCTCTTTAAACGATGTATCGTCGCTCCCCCAGGAAATAATCCCTGCGGTACCGTCATAGCGACGGGTTTTCATCACCTGCACCGGGTCATTTGCAGCGTAGAGTTCGCGGCTTCCATCAAAGCCTTCAGAAATGGTTCGTTCCTCAGTACCCAACTGCGGGTGGGCCTCGCCCGACATATCAAGGAAACTGCGATAAGTCTGGGGAGCGCGCGTAGCGACTTGAAGGGCACAGGTTCCCCCAGAGGATAATCCGGCAATTGCCCATTGACCGGCGTCTGCTGAAACAGGGAAATTATCCCGCAGCCACTTGGGAACATCCACTTCCAAGTAGCTCGCGACTTTCCCATGAGAGGTATCCGAACACAGAGGATTCGCTGTCTGGCTCCCAAAGGCATCGACAACCGCAACAATTGGAGCGCGCCCGCCTCTACTTGCGGAAAACTGCTCCATGGTTTGAGGAAGCTTACCCAAGACCAACCAATCTTGAGGGGTACCGGGCTGGCCCGTCAGCAGAGTAATCACCGGAAGAGTTGCCTGCGGATCGGCAAAATAGGACGGTGGAAGATACACGATGGCCTGGCGCGGCTTGAACCCTGAATCCGAAGAAGGAATATCAACACGGACAATAGCGCCCTCGGCAACGCGCGCCATCTGTGCCTCTTCATCGGGATTCTTCAGTTCATCCCACGAAATGGTGCGCACTCCCCCGCCCACGACCTCGGCCATGGTCGGATAGGCCTCGAAATGGTAGTTAATCCCCAAAGCTGCACCGACAGTGATCAAGCCCCACGCACACAGTGCAGCACAGAAACGACGCAACCATTGCTTGCGTTTCATCAAGGCAACAAGAGCCATGACCGCCGCGAGTAAAGCCGGCGACGCCCACAGCCATGTCACTCGCCCTAGTCCCTCTGCAACGGGATGCCAGACATGCTCGACAAGTTGGTGGACGACAACGACAAGGATGAGGCCAACGACGACGCTCATCAGGCGCGCCTTGATCGACAGCGGACGCATGACTTTCAGCCAGATCCAGGCAAGGCTACCCGCAATCAGTACTGCGCCAATGATGGGAACCCAGACACGCAGGAGCGGGACATAGTGAAGAATGCTAATCACGAGAAACCAGCTTTGCAGCCAAAGAAACGGCGCTCGCTGCGCTCATTCCAGGCAGGTACGCGCGAGCAATCGCCAATCCGACAGACGGAGCCTGCGCAATATCGGGAATCGCCAGGTAGAGGGGAACAAAACGAACTTGGAACTTCTTCTTATAGGCAAGAAGTGAACGGAAGCCATAAACGGGCTCCATGGCATTACCCATGACATCCAAAACCGGAGCGAATGCGAAGTGAGAGTCGCGCAAGTCTTCTGGCTCTTCACACTGGCCCGACTCGGCCAGAGGCGCGCCGGAGAGGGAAATGAATTGCAGTCCCTCTTCTTGCGCAAGAAGTGCAGCCTGGCCGATAAGGAAATCGATAGCCAGACGGAAGCCGTGATCATCTCGACGCATCACGTCCAAAGTCAAGCCAATGACGCTGCCTCGTAAGTGGACAGGCATCCATGACGTCACTGCGTGGATATGGTCTTCTTCATCGACTGCGAGCAAAAGACGCGTCTGCGGATCATCAAGTTCGCGCAGCCCGCCCAGGGTGAAGCCCATTTCAGGAAGGGCCTTCTCGTCCGCCCACGCTTGGCAAATCGCCTGAATTTGTTTCTTCGAGGCCTCGTCAAGCTCGGGGTAGGACGCCCACTGTGCGTGGATTCCTTCACGCTTGGCATGGTTGAAGGCAGTCCTCACGTCTTGGAACTTTTTCCCCTTAAATTCGAGGTCGCTCAGGTCAATAATTGCCTCTTCAGCGACCTTGACCGTTGACCAACCTAAGCGGTGTGCTTCTTTGGCCCACTCTTCATGGACCGAGTAGAGGGCGGGAATAAGCGAGGCATCCGTCGCGAAAGTCGCAAACTCCGAGATCGCAGTGGAGATGTGTTCCTCATCTGCGCTGCACTGCGTGAGAGTGAGGGCCACACCGGATTCTTGGCGGTAGGAGACACCGCAGGTGCGATCGGGACTCATCCACGTCGAGTTTCCCTGCCAGGTGAGCATCCATCCCAAGGACCCCGCGCCTTGTGATTCGACCAGCGCCAAGAGATCATCTTGCCTCTGGTGGCTCACATCAACCGGAGCCAAAAAGACCTTCAACAAGCTCACAGAACTGATAACCCACACCGCAACGGGAATCCAGACAGTTGCAGTGGCCGCAGCCACCGTCGTCGCATACAACGGGGTGTCAAAGAGCCATTGCGCGCCCGCGGGGGCATATGCGGTCAGATAAGCCTCAAGAAGATTCAGCGGCGTGGCATCAGGAACAAAGTAGTAGGGCATTGACATACCGACAGCAAGGGCGACAATACCTCCGGCAAGGAAAGACAGAAGAGATGTCAGTCCCGCGCGCTTCCACTGGCGTTTTTGACGCGCGAACTTGGAAAGCAGAGGCATTCCACGCGGTCAGCAGCATCGTGGCGAGCGGGAAGGTCACTCCAACCACGAGTTTCATCGTGGGAATGTTGACGGCGAAATATCCCTCGGGGATCTCCTCTGCACTACCCGAAATCGTCGCCAAGAAGAGAATAGTCTGGGCAATGCCAATGACGCTCAGCGCGCCTTGAAGGATCAGAGTCCCCACCCAAGCTCCGCGTCGGCCTCGGAAAAGCCCAAAGGCGAGGACCAACTGCACAAGGAAAGGAATCGAGGCCAGAATGACGGGAGCATAGAGCATCAAGGAGTTGCCGTAGGCCTCCCTCAAACACCTCATGGGGGCCTCATTTTGCTGGCACAGCGCCCACATGTACTGCTGCTCGGCAAGCTCGGGAGAAAAAGCCGCACGATCAAATGCCAAGAGGCCATGACTTGTAAAAGTCCAGATTGCATTGACCGCCCCGAGAGTGTAGGCGGTGATGACCAGGGGGATCACGTGGCGAACAGGATCGCCAATGCCCAGCATTGAACGATTCCTCGTCGACCAGCCAATCGCAAAGCCACCAACCAAGCAGCCGGAAACGAAAGCGAAAAGTCGGGCCAGAGAGCCTGCGCTACTGCTAAATGCAAAAAAAGCGCAAGAAGGATAACAAGCACACCAATACGCGTGCGCCACGCCCACAAGCGATTCATCTTCGCACTTGCGGTCCCTAATGCGGATACCAAAACGAGGACGGAACCCGTGACCGGGCCACTGACCATGGGAAACGCCCAATTCAAGGAAGCGCTATGAGCCACGGCGGCACACGCCCACAATCCCGTAAGAGAAATCGGAAGCGAAATCACGGCAGAGAGCGCCCAAACTTTTGAACCGAGGAAACGCTCGAGTAGTCCACCAACAATCAACATCATGAGGATGAGGTTGATCATGATTCCCGTTGAAGGAACCCACAAAACGGTGGTGAAAGCGTGAAGCGGCTGAACATGCCCGCCCTGAGCAGCAAGATCGTGTATCCACTGTGCGCGAGTCATGTGCGACGCGCAGGCCACGATCAGCATCAGGACTGAAAGAAATACAGAGCATGGAGCGGTTCGCAGCCACTTTCCAAGGACGTGTACCGCTCTACTCCCCTGGCTCGCGATGCGAGTAGAAAGCGATTCGACTGTATGTTCGCCGTCCGTTGCGGATGGACTTGAGCTCACTGGAACTCCTTCACAGGCAGAGGAACGCCCTGCTCCTCCCGAATTCGATCTTAGAACAGTGCTCCGACAGCTCAACTCGAAGTTCCTCGTTTCAGGGTTGAATCAGGGATATTTCCGGGTCAATCCCATATTGAGAGGCACTTCGGTCACAATTCCACGTACACTGTGTGACGGCTCAACCCGGGAGAGGAGCAATATGGGATTGCGCAAGGCATTAGCTCATGTGGTCATGCGAGTGTCACGCTGGACTTTTACGCCCGGACACCCTCTTCCCGAACGCTGCGTCGTTTTGGGAGCACCTCACACCTCGAATTGGGATGGTTTCTACATGGTTGTTGCCATGTGGGCACTGAAACGTCCCTTCTATTTCTTGGTGAAAAAGAACCTCACAGACGTCCCGGTCATTGGCCGGATTGTGCAGGCAATTGGCGGGATCCCGGTTGACCGCGAAAATCCCGGACGCTTGGTAGAGCAAGTCATCGCTTTAGCTCAGTCCAGTGAAACTTTTGTCCTTGTCATTGCTCCCAAGGGCACGCGTTCGATTCGCCCCTATTGGAAATCTGGTTTTTATCGCATCGCTCAGGGTGCGAATTTGCCTGTGGTTCCTGGTTTCATCGACGGTGGGCAGCGCCGCTATGGCTGGGGAGCTCCCATCGAACTCAGTGGAGATCAGAGCAAGGACATGGATGCCATCCGCGCGTTTTATGCGGGAATTATTGGGATTCACCCCGAAAAGACCTGCGTCCCCCGCCTGCGCAGCGAAGAAGCGGACAGCTAGTTTTTAGCCGCGGTGGAGGCGGCACAGCGTCATGACGAGTTTCTCCACTGCTCCTTCAGGATCCTTCGACGCGCCTTTTGTGTCTTCATCAGCTTGGGCGATTGCGGTGATTGCGGAGGCCAAGGCAGGGTCTGGCCATGAACGCAGTTCCCTGCGCGCATGCTCGGCCTGCCACGGAGACATCCCAAGATTCTTCCGTCCCGCGGGTGCGGAAACTTTCGCCATCGCCCGAAATTTCGTTGCAATTGCCGCGACGAGTTGAGCAGGAGCGCTTCCCGTCGCGTATGCGTGCCTGACCAAAGTGAGTGCCTGCGCGCTGTGTCCGCCCACGATTGCATCGGCAACTTCGAAGCTCGTTGCCTCGACTCGCCCAGAGTAGTAGCGGCGAACCGCCTCATGGGTAATGGTCCCCTGGACGTCACTCAGCAATTGCGCCACAGCTGCCGCAAGTGCACTGAGGTCGTTTCCTAGTGCATCAACCAAGGCCTGCGCGGCTTCTGTTTCAATTTTTCCGGTGTGCGTTGCGTACATCGGAGCGAACAAAGTCCAATTTATCGCGATCATTTTTCAGTGGTTCAGCCGGAATCACCGGGAATCCGGCCTTCGCAATCGCGTCGAGGAGTTTCTTTCCTCTGGCGTTACCGCCCGGGTGACGCAGGAAGATCCATACATCGGCGGCAGGCTGGCTCAGGTATGCCTGCAGATCAGTGGCTAGGGCATCCGTCATGTTCTCGAGGTCAGAGATGATGATCATCCGGCTTTCGCCGAAAAGAGAAGGCGAGGTGAGAACGTCCAGTTGGCCTGCTTGGTAGCTTCCCGCAGGAAGATCTGTCCGCTCAAGGCTGGGATCGACTTCGTGTGCGAGGCGTCGCAGCTCGCTCAGCGCTCGATCTGCGAGCAAGCTTTCACTGCCCTTGATTAAAACAACGGGAGCAAGACGAGGGAGAACCGGTGCTGCCTGAGTTTTCGCTGCCATAGGCCGCTCTCCCCTTCCGTGTTGTACCCATCCGCTTATCTTGACTAGCTTTCCCCTCCTAGTGTGACACGTTCGAGAGGCCTCGACGTCGTGAAGCGCCGGAGGCGAGCAGCAACAATGAGAGCAACACTAATGCCCGCACCCACAGCAAAGATTCCGGCGTTATTTCCAAGCGAGACTCGAGCTCCAGGTAGGGAAGAAAAGAGTGTCGCAACAGCTGAGATCCACGCTGTTCCCCATGATGCAATCCAGGCACAGGCAAAACCAAGAGGCGCGTATAACTGCGCACCAAGAGCAGCAGCGAAAGACGCAATGGTTACCGGAGTGACGAATGGCGAGATCAGAATTTGCGCTGGAATCGACCACAGCCCAATCCATGAATTCATGGAGATCATGACGGGGAGCGTGGCAAGTTGCGCTCCAAGTGGGATCGCCAGCAATGCACTCATTCGGGGGATCCACGCGTTTTCCGTAGCTACCCCAATTTTTTCTCCCTCATGCGAAATCCACCGGGCGGGGACGCTGACTCCCCAGGTAGCAAGGACAGAGAGACAGAAACCAAGTGAACACGCCTCGAAAGGAGAAAGGAGACAGACCGCTATCACGACGGCGCTCAAGGATGAATATATCCCTCCTTCGCGGTTCAACCACATTCCGCCAAAGGCAATGAGACTGACCCCAAATGAGCGTAGAACCGAGGCTTGGGGGCCGACCAGTGCAACAAAGAGAAGAAGAACCGCCAGTTGCACGACTAGTTTCCATTGTTTTTTGCGCGGCGATAGAAGGCCGATAGTCATCAAGAGGATCGACATGTGGGCACCGGAGACAGCTGTGAGATGGGCGAAAGAGACGGTTTTCATGTCGTTACGCATCCGGGCACTGGCTTGATGATCATCTCCAAGAGACATGCCTGGAACTAAAGCTCGAGCATGCTGTGGAAGAGAAGAAACAACTCTTTCGAGGTTGCCGCGAAATGCTCGTGAGAATTGTGACCATCGATCCGTTGATGGCAGGAGTTCCCATTTCTTGACGCGAATAGACCCGACATTGGGAATGCTATGGGACCAGGTAAGATCGAGCTTCCCATCGAGCGCGATGACATCCCCGCGTCGAAGGTGAGCAAACTGAGAGGTTTCACTGGACAACAGGAATGTCATGGTCTGGTGCCCCATGACGTACTGCGCCCTCGCGAAATAACGAGCACGCTGTTTCTTCTTCGTTTTGTATCCTTCATCTTGGGGAATGCTTTCTTTCACTTCACTCACGAGCCGTGCGTGAAAACCCTGCAGATTCAGCCCATGCGCACTGATCTGCGTGCTTTCCTCTTCCCAAGCAGCGGCCCGAGTTGTTGCGAGCCAAAAACACGCTGCCCCTAGACACACAATGACGCTCATCGTGGCAGCGCATTCGCTCCACCGCAGCAGCCATGCGCGCCCAGGCAACCCCAATCCGCTGTAGGCAGTGAAGAGGATCATCCCCGCTACGCTGCTCCAGCCAAGGACATAGCGACCGTTGAGGAATGCATAGGTTGACGACCACACTGCGAGAGCGATGGGAAGCAAGCGAATATCTACCGATCTTCGTCTCATTGACACGCCCCTTGACGAATCTTTTCAAGAATCGATGGGCCGATCCCCGGTACAGCATCAAGATCATCGACACCGCTGATGGGATGAGATTGGCGATAGGCGATGATTCGATTGGCAAGGGAGGGCCCGACACCGTCGAGATTCTGTAGTCCGACAGCATCGGCGCTGGCGACATCGACGCACGTTCGAGGAGCATCTCCGTTTCCTTCTGCCTGAGAAGACTGCGCCTGTTTGAGTGAACGTACTTTGAGCTGTTCACCATCGACAAGGACTCGTGCAAGGTTGATGCTCTGCGTATCGGCGTCTTCGGTGAAACCACCAGCTTCTTCGATTGCATCCATGACTCGCGTTCCCCTGACGAGGCGTATCACTCCGGGGCGGCGGACTTCCCCCGTCACGTGGAGAACGATCTGGGGACCGTTGCTATTCGATAGAACGCTGGCAGATGACGATGGCACAGAATGAGCTGAGGCGGATTCCTCGGCCACGGCTTCGTTGGTGGAGGGAGGATCGAGCGCGGTCCCTGATTCCCACGAACTCAACGCAATACCAAGCACTGCGAAAACTCCGCAAACCGCAAGCACGACCGCAGCTGTTTTTCCACTGCAGTTTTCCAACGCAAAGGAGAAGATGAAGATGGCCCACTGCCCTCTTCCTCATCAAGGTTTTGTGCTTCCTTGGAAAGCACCACCTGTTGAAGGCGACGTCTTCGGCGCATCGGCGTGTCAGTGTTCATTCATGCAGTGTGCTCGCATCGATCCACTCAGCGCTCCCCCGATGCCTCGATCTGTGGATGAATCGTCTGCACTCTGTTTCTGTGGATAACTTTGCCGGACGCAGAATGAGACCTTGTTGCCATCAACACGTAAAGTGTGGTTAAAATAACGCCAACATACACACCTTCTCACTCAAGGACTGTCATGCGTATCGGCTTCATCGGAACAGGTGCAATGGCTTCAGCTATTGCACGCGGTGCCGTGGCCGCTGGCTTCAGCGGCGCGGATCTGATGTTCGCTGATCGACACCACCAGGCCGCCGAAGACTTGGCAGATGAACTGGGAGGCGTTGCACTCGCATCGAATCGTCAGGTCGCCGAGCAGAGCGACCTCTTGGTCCTTGCAGTGAAACCGAATGTCCAGTCAGAGGTCATTCGCGAGATCCGCGAGATTGTTCTTTCTGCCAAGGACCTCTGCGTCGTCTCGATTGCTGCAGGTCGCTCAAGCGACCAGATCTACACTGATTTCGGGGCCGCGGTTCCGCTGGTTCGCGTCATGCCCAACGTCAATGCGCAAATCGGCCAGTCAATGAGCGCGCTTTGCCCGGTAGGGACAACGGAGGAGCAGCTCGCCGCAGCTCGTAAGCTTCTGGATTCGGTCGGCCAAACGATCGTGCTGGATGAGAAGTACTTCCCTGTTTTTTTACAGCGATCGCTTCCTCCTCCCCGGCATGGATCTTCCGCATGATCGATGCGATGGCCGAGGCCGGCGTCAACCACGGCCTCACGAAGGCCGATTCGACGCGCATCGTCGCCCAAGCGTTCTTGGGAAGCGCGCGACTCATGCTCAATGGCCTCGACAATGGGCAAGTACCGGCAAACCTTATTGACCGGGTCTCTTCCCCAGGAGGAACCACCATCGCTGGTCTCCTTGCCGCCCAAGACGCGGGGCTTTCTTCCGCGATTGTCGCAGCGGTTGACGCTGCTGTTGAGCGCGACCATCATCTTGGCTGACGTCGTCACGAGACGCCGTCAGGATAATCCCCCGCACCCGCGTAGTTTTGTCGCAGCCTTCACTTAAGCTCGCGCATCCCGTTTCTAACTTCGCACCCGACTGAAGCTTTTGCTCCTTATCCACGTCAGTTTTTCACACACAATTTCTTGGAATAGTCATGCTTTTTGTTGAATGCAGTCGTCCTCTCGGTGATCGTCATGCTGGCTCTGAGCCTTGCCCGAGTGCACGTCGTCATCTCTCTCTTTGTCGCCTCTGTTGTCGCCGGACTTGTCGCTGGAATGGGTATCTCGGGAACGATGGTCGCTTTTCCAAACCGGCCTCGCAGGAGGCGCGAAAAAGTGCCCTTTCCTACGCCCTGCTCGGCGCTTTTTGCTATGGCAGTCGCTCACTCAGGTCTGCCAGCCCTGCTTGCGCGTGCAATCGTTAACCGCATGCGCAACGCAGATGCAGCGAGCTCCGTGCGCGTTGCGCGCGGCGCCAAATGGGGAATCGTTGGCGGCGTCCTCGTCATGGGCGTGATGAGCCAGAACTTGATCCCCATTCACATCGCCTTCATTCCGCTCCTCGTCCCGCCGCTCATTGGCGTGATGAACGAGCTCAAGATGGACCGCCGCCTGATTGCCTGTGCGATTACTTTCGGTATCGTCACCGCCTACATGTTCTTCCCCATCGGCTTCGGACGGATCTTCTTGCACGACATTCTCTACAAGAACATCATCGCTGCCGGCATGGATGTGTCTTCTGTCAACCCCATGGCAGCAATGGCAATTCCCGCGGCTTCAATGGCAATCGGTTGTGCGATCGCACTTCTCTTCACCTACCGCAAGCCGCGCACCTACGAACAGCGCGACTCCTCCTTCGCATCTTCCGAGGAGAAGCCGATTGACATGAAGAAGGTCTTGGCCGCGGTGGCTGCCCTCATCGTGTGCTTCGTCATTCAGACCGTGCTCACGCGAATGGATTCTGAGGCCGATCCGCTTCTCGTTGGCTCTTTGGTGGGTCTGTGCATGATGCTCTTCATGCGAGTCGTCCCCTGGCAGCAGGCCGATGATGTCTTCAGTGGCGGTATGAAGATGATGAGCCTCATCGGCTTGATCATGATCACCGCGCAGGGCTACGCCTCGGTCCTCAATGAATCGGGTCAGATTAAGCCTTTGGTTGATGGAACCGCAGCGCTCTTCAACGGTTCAAAGGTCCTTGCGGCAATCATCATGCTCTTGGTTGGCCTTGTCATCACCATGGGTATCGGCTCGTCTTTCTCGACCCTGCCGATCATCTCTGCGATCTACGTCCCTCTGTGTCTCACGCTCGGCTTCTCCCCCATGGCGACGGTGGCGATCATCGGCACCGCTGGAGCGCTGGGTGACGCAGGTTCACCGGCCTCGGATTCGACGCTCGGCCCGACAGCGGGACTCAACGTCGATGGTCAGCACGACCACATGCGGGACACGGTGATCCCCACCTTCTTGCACTACAACGTTCCGCTCTTAATTGGCGGATGGATTGCTGCAATGGTCCTCTGAGCAGTTCACAATCCTCATTCCCGAGGCCGGGGCTGGGTGCGCGTCGCGTGCCGGCCCCGGCCTCGGCCTCTGTCGGGGACACAGCGATCATCTGTTCATTCCCCCAGAACACATGAAGAATTCACCGAATATGTGCACGAGCAATGAAGAGGGGATGCACAATAGAGACCATGACTGATTCTTCAACGCCTCCTGCGCTGAGCAAAAAGGAACTCGACGATCTGACTCGAGACACTCCAGCTTCGGGGCCAAAGCGCTCCATCGCTTTCCTCGCAGGAGTCGCTACCTTCGGTTCCCTGCTCTTCGGATATGACACGGGAGTCATCGCCGGCGCACTCCCCTATATGTATATGCCTCGCAGCGCCGGAGGCCTTGGAATTAATGAATTCCAAGAAGGTCTGGTCGGGGCATTTCTGGCCCTCGGCGCCGCACTGGGAGCGATCGTCGGTGGCCGCCTATCCGATCGCTACGGGCGCCGCCACAATATCCTCCTTTTGGCGGGAATCTTCATTCTCGGAACGCTGGGGTGCACCTTTGCCCCGAATGTCGCAATTCTGTACATTTTCCGTTTCATCTTGGGGCTTGCCGTCGGTGGTGCCTCGGCAACCGTTCCCGTGTACCTCGCAGAGTCTGCCCCAACTCGCGTTCGGGGTTCCTTGGTTGCGCTCGACCAGTTCATGATCGTCTTCGGCCAGCTTCTCGCCTACTCGATGAACGCGATCCTTTCCAGCGCTCACGGTGGACCTCAGGTCTTTGTTTCCGAGGACCCTTCAGGCACTTTGACCGGCGGACAATGGTATCCCTGGGATCAAGTCCAGCACGTGACAACCGCAGTCGTCACCAGTGGTGATGGCTTGGCATGGCGTTGGATGCTTGTACTTGCAACGATACCGGCCGTCTGCCTATGGCTGGGAATGCGCCTCATGCCTGAGTCTGGGCGCTGGTACGCTTCCAAGGACCGCTACTACGAGGCCATCGGCGCGCTCAAGCGTATCCGCGATCCCAGGCGCGACAATCTGCGTGAAGAAATCGAGCAGATCGCGGCACTTCAGCATGATCAGCACGCTCAAGGACACTGGTCACTGCGCCGAACGGTTTCTGTCAAGTGGACTCGGCGTTTACTTCTCATCGGCATCGGCCTTGCGTGCTTCGATCAGCTCACCGGTATCAATACCGCGATGTACTACCTGCCCAAGATCCTTGCTGCAGCAGGTTTCTCCGCAGCAGATTCCATCACTCTCAACGTCATTACAGGTGCTGTTGCATGCGCAGGAGCAGGTTTCGGCCTCTATCTGGTGTCGCGTCTTGCTCGCCGCCACGTCGGCATCTACCAAGAAACTGGCGTGACGCTTTCTCTTTTTGCTTTGGCGATTGTCTTTGGCTTCGGGATCTCTCCCTACGTCCAAAGTGATGGAACAATCTCACAATCGATCCCGACATATCTGCCGTGGCTCGTCGTTGTTTTGGTGTCGCTTTTCGTCTTTGCCAAGCAGTCCGGAACCGTCAACTGGGTTTTGGTTTCGGAGATCTTTCCTTCCAAGATCCGAGGCGTGGCGCAGGGTTTCGCTGTCGGCTGCGGTTGGTTGATGAACGCTGTCGTCACCTGGGTATTCCCGGTCATGATTACGCACTTGGGAGCAACGTGGACCTATGCCGTGTTTGGCCTTGTTAACGTTGTTTCCTTGTGCTTCTACGTGTTCATCGTTCCCGAGACCCGAGGCGTATCGCTGGAAACCTTTGAAAAGAACTTCAGTGAGAAGTACGGATGCTAAGGAGAGCGCGTTCGTGGGTGTCATCAGCCCACTGTGCGGCCTCCCATAGGTCGCGTGTGTGGAGGGGCTGGACATAGGTTTCCACCCAGGTCTCGCCGAACTCTTCGTCGTACCAGGGATCGTGCATCAAAAGGAAGTCTCCGACACGTCCCCAAATGAGAAGCCAGTGCGGGGTATCTTCCCCATTGAGTGGAGCGAGGTCGACTAGAGCAATGACGTGCTTGCCCGATTCTAGTGCCGAGGTGATGTCTTCTACCGACAGTTCCCTCACCTGGGAGGTGACTCCCAACTCACGTGCGCGCGCCATATGCTCGTGGTGAAGAGCGACCCGCGCCCGCTTTCCCAGCATCGTGGTTTTAGAAACTCCCACAATGGGCTGAGTGGTCGTCACAAGGACCTCGACCTGTGCGCCGTGGTCCGCTAGTGCCGAGGCCAAGCCGAAGTGCCCCACTCCCCCTGAGTAGGTCGCTTGACGCCAGAGGTTGAGCTCATTGACAAAGTCGGTGTGCGGGTCGCCTTCAATCTCACCGAGCGTCATCAGTGCGCTTGCGGGACCGCAGGTGAATTCCGTCTTTTGGTGCTCGTATGCGGGGATCGCTAAGTTCGTGGCTTCCGGCTCGTAATCTGGATTCCAGAAAAGCCAACCGCTATGCGAATAGTCTCGATCATTTTCAATGGGATGCGGGTTCCCGTTGATCGTTACCTGCTCAAAACCGCTCGAGCGAAGGACATCTACAAAAACCCCTTCATCAGCCCAGGAATCGGCCTTAATCAGAGGAAAGTCCCGTGAACGCATGTCATCGCTAAGCTCCGCCACGATCTCACACAGGCGGACAAGCTGTTCGTCGTCGCTTGCGTCTTTTCCGCTGCATAGAAGTGTCCATCCAGCGATGCGCAAGTGAGCTGACAGCTCACGGTGTACTTCCCACACTCCCACAGGGCCATTGATCCACAAGGTCGCATGCATTTTGGGCCCAAGGCATGCCCAGTCTTTCGCACGCTCATGCGGGACACCTAAAGCGATCAGTCGCTCGTAGCCATTGTCGCCAGATTCAATCGAAATCCGCAAAATATCTTCAGTCATCGTGGCCCTCTTGTCCGGGAACAGCAGCAAGAAGCGCGCGAGTGTAGTCCTGACCAGGAGAGTGAAGAATATCTTCCGTAGGTCCTTCTTCGACGATCACTCCATCTTTCATAACAATCATCCGGTCACACATCTGGCGTGCAACTGCAAGATCATGCGTAATGAAGAGCAAGGCGAAACCTTCTGTGCGTTGCAGGCGAAGCAAAAGTTCCAGAACTGATGCCTGCACCGAAACATCAAGGGCGGAAACGGCCTCGTCGCAGATCAGAAGCTGCGGATGCGTTGCCAAAGCGCGCGCAATCGCCACGCGTTGACGCTCGCCGCCCGACAAACGCGCAGGGTAGCGATCGGCATAGGAAGCAGGAAGATCAACAGATTGAAGAAGCTGCGCTACCTCGCTGGCCTCGCGGCCACCCACGCGCAAGGCCTCGGCAAGGGTCGCACCAACGCTTCGAGCGGGATTGAGGGCCGAGTAGGGATTTTTGGAAGACGATCCCAATCGGCGGCGGTCCCGCGACGTGCGTGCGCCGAGGCCCCCGCTCAACGCCGTTGATACTCACGCTGCCCGAATCAGCCTTTTCCAATCCAATGATCAGGCGTGCGAGCGTTGTCTTTCCTGAACCCGATTCACCGACAATTCCCACTGACTCTTGTGGTTTTATCGCAACAGAAACACCATCGACGGCCACGTGCCTTCCTCCGCGCCCGTGGCCGCGAAAAACCTTGACCAGCTCACGAGCCTCAACAAGAAGAGGAAGCTCAGTGTGCGCGGTAGAAAGCCGGACTCTCAGGGCGAGGATTGGGACCATCAAGTCGAGGCTCAGCAGCGGCGAGCTCGCGTGTATATGGAGTTTCTGGGTGAGATAAAACCTTCTCAACGCTACCCGATTCGACGACGCGCCCATGGCGCATTACAACTACTTCATCCCCATACTCGCGAGCAAGAGCTAAATCGTGAGTGATGAGAACCAGCGCCATTCCCCGGATCGAACGAAGATCACTCAAAAGGTCAAGGATTTCTTTTTTTGAGTCGTCACATCCAAAGCGGTTGTTGGTTCGTCGGCGATGAAGACAGCGGGAGAAGAATCCAGTGCGGCCGCAATGGCGACGCGTTGACGCATACCACCGGAGAGTTCATGCGGATACGCTCGGGCGACTCGCTCGGGAAGACCGACCTCACGCAAACGCTCCCCAATCCGCTCGCGACGGTCACGCTGAGAAAGGCGCTGCCCGGCGATGATTTGATCTCCGCATCGCTGAGTCGGCGACAAGGACGTGAAGGGGTCCTGAGGAAGCCAGACAATGCCTTGGCCACGAAGGTTCTTGAAAGCTCGCGAATCGCGAACAATGTCGTATTCGCGTCCCTGCAGGGCGATGCGCCCTTGAGCGCGAAGAGAATGCGGGGTAAGGGCACAGATCGTGCGGGCAAGCATGGATTTGCCTGCGCCAGATTCCCCGACGATCACCAAGGTGTGACCTGCACGGGCACGAATCGTCACGTCGTCGACGAGGCTACGGCCATCGGCAGCCCAGACACTGATACCCGAGGCCACCAAACCCTTATCGTCAGTCGTCATGAGCGCACCTCCTGCCTTTCGCTCCACCAATCGCCAGCGATGTTAATTGCGGTAGCGGTGATAATGATCGCAAGGCCCGGAATCACGCAGGCGGCCGGATTTTGAGCAAGAATAAAACGTCCATCGGCAAGCTGGCGTCCCCAGTCTGCGTCCTGAGCTCCCACGCCAAAACCGAGGTAGGACAAGCCTGAAAGAGAGACAAGAGCAAAAGCGACGTTGACAAAGAGGTTCGCCCACACGATCGGGGTGATATTGGGAAGAATGTGGATGCCTAAGATGCGCGGAGAAGACAGTCCCAGAACCTGGGCAGATTCGATATAGGGCTGTGGTTTCTGCTGGAGCGTCGCCGCGCGGATCATGCGGATATCTGAGGGAGCAAACAAGATGATCAGAACGCCCACGGTCACCCAGTAGGAGCCTCCAATCACGCCCGCGACAACGATCGCCAACAAGGTAACCGGCATGGAAAGCAGGATTTCGCACGAGCGAGAAACCAGTGTGTCCCACCAGCCTCCCCACCAGCCGGCAGTCATTCCAAAGAGCAAGCCCAATACCATTGAGCCGCCGGCAATGACGATGGGGCCAAGGACCGCCGATCGAGTCCCCGCAATAGTGAGGGCAAGAATATCTCGACCGACTTTATCGGTTCCAAAAATGTGGCCCACCGTCCCGGCGGGGCTGACGCCTAAGCTCACGTCCTGGCCCAACGCGTTGGGAACCAGCAACGAAGAGAAGAAAACGCAGAGCGCAACCAGAGCCAAGATCACGAAGGAGAGCGCGACGGAACCCGGGATAGTGCGCGCAAAGCGGCCGAGGCCTCGTAAAGTCGAACGGAAACGATCAGTAGGCTGAGCGCTGCTCATGCGGCACCCCCTTCTTCAAGCTTTTGACGCGGATCGATCGCAAAAGCAGCGACATCCACAACGAAAGTAACGGCGATAATGACCACCGCAACCAAAAGCGCAATCGCCTGGACGACGGGCACATCCTTATAGGTGATGGAGTCGGCAAGGAGCTGCCCCAGTCCGGGAAGAGAAAAAGCTTCCTCCACGAGAACCGTCGAGCCGAAAAAGAGTGCCCAAGATCAGTCCCGCGGAAGTAATGATCGGCAACGAGGCCGCGCGCAGGTACATGCGAGTGATACGCCCAGAGGCCAAGCCGCGCGAGCGCGCGAAAGTCACGTAATCCTGCTTGAGTTCGGCAACGACCGCAGCGCGCGTAATCCTCACGATCATTGCGCCGATCCCCGTTGCCAGCGCAAGGGCGGGAAGGGCAAGGTGCCAGAGGGTGTCGAGGAGTCCCTCCCCTTGCCCGAAGATGGGGAACCATCCGAGCATAAGTCCAAAGACGTAGAGAAGGACAAGCCCCAAGGCGAAACCGGGAGCGGAAATGCAACGACGCTCCATCCGACGATGGAGCGATCAACCCAGCTTCCTGCGCGGCGTGCTGCCCAAATCCCCAGTGGCACACCGACACAGATCGCGATGATGAAGGCCATCAGCGTTAGCGTTGCCGTCAGGCCGACGCGACCGGCGAGAACATCCGTGACAGGAGTCGCCGAACGTACCGAATCGCCAAAATCACCCGTGAGCGCACGGGAGAGCCAGTGCCAATAACGAATCAAAAAGGGTTCGTCGAGGCCGTATTTTTGCGTAATGGCAGCACGAACCTCGGGGGTCAGGCGGCGGGTGCCAACCAAGATCTTCACTGGATCTCCCGGGACCATGTCCAAGAGGGAGAAGATGATGAAAGACAGGGCTAGCAGTACCGCCGCGAAACCCGCGAGGCGTCGAGCAAGAAAACGCACCATCACTTCGTGACGTTCAGGGACGCGGCCCAGGGGGTCATGAAGAAGTAGGACGTGTAGTTATTAGGAGTGACGGTCTTGGAGAAAGCAGTTGAAGTCTTGCCCCACCAGATCGGCGAGTAAATCGTGTTCTGCTGAGCAATTCGCTCAGCGTCAACAATTTGCTCGGCGCGCTTTTGAGGATCCGTCTCCTGGTTCGACGAGGCGATGAGACCTTGAACTTCCTCATTCACATAACGTGCGGGATTACTAGGACCGAGCAGCCAGCCGGCGATTTCAGCGGGGTCACCGGTCGTCGAGGTGTAGCTCATGTAGTACAGGCCGTACTCGCCCGTTCCCACCTTGGAAACCCACTCTTCGATGGGCTTCGAAGTCACCGTGACGTTAATTCCGATCTGCTTGAGGTTCTCCGCAATAGCGAGTGCTGCGGATCCCATTTCAGGAATCGAGGCCGGGTAGGTCAATTCGGTGTCGAAACCATTGGGAACCTTCGACTGAGCGAGCTCTGCGCGAGCCTGCTCCATGTTGAAGGAGTCAACGGGGAGATTGGCTTGGAGCCCGCGAGCCTTATCGACGCCGATCTCGCTGCCCAACTGATCGTTGGGTTCAATTCCGGTCGCAACCTCGCCTCGGCCCTTGAGGATCGAGTCGACGATGGCCTTGCGGTCGACAGCGTGAGCGATTGCCTTACGGACGTGAATGTCATCGAAGGGAGCAACGCCTTCATCGAAGGTCAGCCCCACGAAGGAACGGTCGGATTCGGTCAGGACCTTCACTCCGTTGATCGATTCAAACTGAGAAAGCTGATCCGTCGGGAGCTGAGTCGAGATGTCGATCTGACCGCTTTGCTGAGCGAGAAGACGCGAGTTTTTCATCAGAGAAGAAATCAAACTCGATGGTCTGCGCGGGGGTATCTCCACCCCACCAGGTTCCGCTTTTCTCAAAAACTGCCTTCGAGTCGGGCTGGAACGATGTTGCCTTGTAGGGGCCAGTCCCCATGATCAGATCCTTGGATGAACCATAGGACTGCGCGGCCTCGTAGAAGGACTTCTCAGTGATCCACAGGCCACCGTTTGCCGTCACGGTCCACCCGAAATTCACGGCCGGAGAAGGAAGGGTAATGGTAATTTCCCACTCTCCGGTCTGCGCGGCCTCGATGCCTGCCGTCCAGTACACGGCCGAGGAAGGCGACTTTTCGGGATCCTTCGCGACGTTGATCGAGAAGAGAACATCTTCAATGGTCACGGGGTTACCATCTTGGAACTTCGCGTCCTGACGGATCTGGAATACCCAAGTTTTCGCATCATCCGTGTGGTAAGCCGTCGCGATTGCCGGAACCAGCTTGCCGTCCTTATCGACAGCGAGCAGACCTTCAGAGGTTACCTGTGCAACGTAGTAGTTGATAATTCCGGTTTCATGGGCGGTATCCAGAGTCGACAAAGAACCCGGAAGACCAACCGTAACTGTCCCTGCCTTACTCGAGGATTGCGTCGAAGAAGCATTCTTCGGCGCACAGGCTGCCAGCGAGGTACACATAAGGACAGCGGCTGAGACAAGAGCGGCTGCTTTCATGGTGATGCGTGATGCTGGCATCCAATTCTCCTTTGTTCCTTCGGCGCGCACGGGTGTGCACAAATATAACGATATGGGTCAACAGCTCCCTTGGCGAGTTGTGCCACGTGCTGGTCGTTTGTAACAGTGAATCTCACACTCACTGGGCATGAAGCGAAGCGCCAATATAGCGGCGAACAAGGCGTTCTAGATCACGCGCGGTCGAGAAGACGTCTTCGATGGGCATATGTTCGTCGTGCGCATGAAGTTGCGAATAGACCTCGCCGAGAGTCGCGCCGGAAGCACACGATCCAAAACCGTAGCCCACTCCCCCCTTGCGTCTACCGACTCTCAGGTCTGATCCTCCCGGGAAGAGGATGGGGACCACGACTGCGCCGGGGTGCGCTTCGCGAAGAACTTCTTCGATTGCTCGGTAGAGTGTCGTCTCGATTGACGAGGCCGTGGCTGGTTCGCTGAGCAAGCGCTCGATCTGGACGCTGGGGGCCAGCTCCCCCAAGGCCTCGAAAATCGCGCGATCGACGTCATCATCACTTTGCCCAGGCAGAGTACGGATATCGAGTTCAATGTAGCCAGAAGAGGGAAGAACGTTGATCGGACCTCCGGCCCTGACAACGGTTTGCGCAACAGTCATATGCGAAACGGCGTGAGCGTAGGCAGCAAGATCACCAAATTCACTGTAGTCACCATCGTAGGTACCATCGAGCAGCGCGGATTCCAGCGAAGCGTCAAACTCGAAAGCGCGTACAAAACCCGCCCAGATTTCATCGCTTGCATGGGGCCATTGGGCGTGTGCAAGAGCACGCGAAACCCTGCCCAGCATCTCGACAGCGCTGACTCGACCAAGGGGAATCGATCCATGACCGGCATCCCCGCGCACATGAAGACGCCGTTGTGCGGCTCCCTTTTCACCGACAATGACGACGACGCTATCTCGGCCTCGAGCGCCTCGAATATGGGCGCCTCCCATTTCAGATAGCGAAGCATCCCACGAGAAAGCCTCGGGATGATGCTCACCGATCCACGGAACTCCCAGTCCGCCTCGTGCTTCCTCATCCGCAGCAGCAACGAAAGTCAGGCTTGCTTGCGGACACACCCCACCGTCGGCGATTTCTTGGGCGATGCGGCGAGTAACGACAGCCATGGCTGCGGTGAGGTGGAGCATATCCACACTCCCTCGTCCCCAAATTTGGTCACCGCTGATTTCCCCCTCAAAAAGGTGGGTGCGTCCAATGCTTGTCATCGACTGGAACAACGTCGGTGTGCCCCAGAAGGGTGAGAGCTTCGCAACTGGGATCCGTTCCATCAATGGTGACGACTAAAGTCGTGCGACCAGGATGGGCTTCAATGCGTTCACACGTTACGGGAAGGTCGGCAAAGTAATCTTCGAAAAGATTGGCAGCCTTGATTTCCTGTCCTGAATCTGGGGTGAGGTCATTGACCGATTGCAAGGCGATGAGCCGTCGAAGAAGATCGAGTGTTTCTTCTCCGATTTCACGTGTTTGCACCGCAGCCATGACTATCCCTTTCAAGTGTGAGCGATCCTTCATCCAGACTACTCAGACTCTCCTTCTTCGCTCGCGCAGACCGTTCGATGAGCGGATGTAACGAAGGGATCCTTTTGCTCGTGTGCACGCTGCTTTGCATTCTCCAGTCTAGTCCCCACTGTGAGCGACTCATCGGCGCGTTCTCGCTAGACCGGGGGGCCGATGAAACGTAGGCTTGGACGGTAATAAGTCCACGACTCGGATGGAGAATATGTATGAGCGCTCAGCGCCAAGCCGAACCCACCTCGCTGCCCGCACCCCAGGTGCCGGACAAAGGTCGCCACTGAAGGCCTCGAAGCCCAGTGGAACCAGCGTTGGGAAGATCAGGGAACCTATCGTTTTGATCGAAGCCGCCCCCGCCAAGAGGTTTACTCGATTGACACTCCCCCGCCCACGGTTTCGGGTTCGCTTCACGTCGGCCACGTGTTCTCATACACGCACACCGACGTCGTCGCGCGTTTCCAGCGAATGCTGGGCAAATCGGTCTTCTACCCCATGGGCTGGGACGACAATGGTCTGCCCACAGAGCGCCGCGTGCAGAACTACTTTGGGGTTCGCGTTGATGCAACCCTCCCCTATGATCCGAACTTCGAGCCCCCGCACGTTGGCGGCGAAGGCAAGTCCATCAAGGCTCGCGATCAGGTGCCGATCTCGCGTCGTAATTTCGTGGAACTGTGTGAGCGCTTGACCGTTGAAGATGAGAAGCACTTCGAGGACCTGTGGCGCCACCTGGGCCTGTCGGTTGACTGGACCCAGAACTACCAGACCATTGGTACACGTGCCCGCAAGGTTGCCCAGGCTGCTTTCCTGCGCAATCTTGAGCGTGGCGAGGCCTACCAGGCTGAGGCTCCTGGCCTGTGGGACGTTACCTTCCAGACTGCGGTTGCTCAGGCTGAGCTTGAGAGCCGCGAATACCCGGGCTTCTACCACCGCCTCGCCTTCCACATCACCGACCCCGCGCGCGCTGCCGAGGCCGCTGCGGCCGGTGCACCGGTTGAGAACGGTGTTGATGTCTGCATTGAGACGACTCGTCCCGAACTTCTTCCCGCGTGTGTGGCTTTGATCGCTCACCCCGACGACGAGCGCTACAAGCCTCTGTTCGGTACGACGGTTGCCTCCCCCGTTTTTCGGTGTTGAGGTCCCTGTTCTTCCCCACCCCGAGGCGGAGATGGACAAGGGCGCCGGTATCGCCATGTGCTGTACTTTCGGTGACACGACCGATATCGATTGGTGGCGCGACCTGAACCTTCCGCTGCGCACCGTTTTGCGCAAGGATGGTCGCCTGCAGACTGAAACCCCCGAGTGGATCACCACCGATGAGGGTCGCGAGGCCTTCGCTGAGCTTGCGGGAAAGACAACCTTCTCTGCTCGCGAGGCCTTGGTGGCGCGCCTCGAGGCAAGCGGCGAGATGCGCGGTGAACCTCAGAAGACGATGCGCCAGACGAACTTCTTCGAAAAGGGTGACAAGCCCCTAGAAATCGTCACTTCGCGTCAGTGGTACATCCGAAACGGCGGCAAGCCGTGGGTCAATCCTGCAACGAACAAAGACCTGAACGAGGAACTCATCGAGCGCGGTAAGGAACTGGAATTCCACCCTGACTTCATGCGCGTGCGCTACGAGAACTGGGTACGTGGCCTCAACAACGACTGGCTGGTCTCTCGCCAGCGATTCTTCGGCGTTCCCTTCCCCCTGTGGTACCGCGTTGATGACAGTGGCGAAGTCGATTACACCCAGATCATCACCCCCAGCGAGGATCAGCTTCCTGTCGATCCCTCATCGGATACAGCTCCCGGTTACACCGAGGATCAGCGCGGAGTAGCTGGCGGTTTCGTGGGCGAACTCGACATCATGGATACTTGGGCAACCTCTTCACTTTCCCCGCAGATTGCCTGCGGTTGGCTTGAGGACGAGGACTTGTTCTCTCGTACCTACCCGATGGATTTGCGTCCGCAGGGTCAGGACATCATCCGTACCTGGCTGTTCTCAACGGTCGTCCGCGCTGATCTGGAATTTGGCGCACTCCCCTGGGCACACGCAGGTCTTTCCGGATGGATCTTGGATTCGGATCACAAGAAGATGTCGAAGTCTAAGGGCAATGTCGTCACCCCCATGGGCTTGCTCGAGAAGTTCGGCTCGGACGCGGTGCGCTACTGGGCGGCATCTGCTCGACTGGGCTTGGATGCTGCTTTCGATGAATCCCAGATGAAGATTGGCCGTCGCCTGGCCATCAAGGTACTTAACGCTTCGAAGTTCGCTCTCACGATGGGTGGAGACGCAGATCTGGATCTGGATATCACGCACGTTGTCCAGCCCCTCGACCGTTCGATGCTTGCCGCTTTGCGCGAGGTTGTCTCTTCTGCGACCACGGCTCTGGAAAACTACGAGCACGCGCGTGCACTGGAAGTCACCGAGTCCTTCTTCTGGACCTTCTGCGATGACTACTTGGAGCTCGTGAAGGAACGCGCCTACAACCGCGAGGGCAAGTGGAGTGATCAGGCTTCTGCTTCTGCCCGCGCAGCGCTGGCGATCGCCATCGATACTTTCGTTCGTTTGCTTGCTCCCTACCTGCCCTTCGTGACCGAAGAGGTGTGGAGCTGGTATCGCGAAGGCAGCGTCCACCAGGCTGCATGGCCGACCACCTCCAACCTTGAGGTCACCCCTGATGGGAGTATCGAGGGCGCGATCGAGGACGCTTCCAGCGTGTTGCTGGGCGTTGCCTCCGAGGCACTCGTGGTTCTTCGCCGCGTGAAGTCCGAAGCAAAGGTTTCCCCCAGGACCCCCTTCCTTGAGGTGACGGTATCTGCTCCCGAGCAGATGATCCCCCTGCTTGAGGAAGTTCTGGAAGACCTTGCAGCCGCGACGAAGATCCAGGGTCCTGCCCACTTCGAGGCCTCGGCAGACTCTACCGAAGATGAAGGCACCATCCGTGTCGCTTCCTTCGAGTTGGGCGAAGCCCCGGCTAAGAAGAAGAACTAGTTCTAGGTATAAAGGTGTGGGCCCGGCAGCTGCCGGGCCCACACTCTATACGAAGGAAAGACCTATTGGAGGTTTTCCTGGTTGTCGTTCACATGGGCACGAAGGCCGTAGCGTTCTTCTTGGCGACGGCGAAGAGACTGCTGAACCCCTAGTCCCGCAAGAGGAATGTATTCGTCACTCTCTTGGGTATAGCCCTTTGCCACCGCCCAGCCCCAGATCCGCGAGCATTGGATAACAGCATCTCGTTCAGTTTTGACTGAATCCACTCCCCTGAAGGTAATAGGAAGTAACGCGGAGGAACCGTCTGGGCGAATGACCTTCACTTCAGCTGTCTGAAGAGCTCGACCTTTCTGGTTCACACGGCGAACATACAAACCCGTTCGCGAGTGCGGCCACGGAATCTGTATTTTCCTTGACAAGATAGACAGGGTGATCCCTTGGGAGTCGAGACAATCTGTACTTGGGAAATAAAGGAAACCATGAATAATAAGAAAGACGATGATCACCAGATCGATCCCTAGCATGAAGGACCAGATCAATGGATGATCCGCGTCAATGACCGCGTCTGTTCCCTTGGCCAGCATCGTCGGGAAGGGCATAGAAAGAAAGAGCGCTAAACACCACGACAAAATCACCATAAAGGTCGAACCTTTTTCGAAGACTATTCTCTTTGCTTCAAGAGGAATCGGCTTCTCGTCGTTTTGATCGTAGTAGTAGTCACCGTCTACAACCGTCCCGATCTTCGAGGCAATTTTTTTCTGAGGCTCGAAGCGCTCCCCAGCAGCGGGAGGAAGTGAGAGTTGAGGAGAATCCTCAGCAGGCTGAGGAGCGTAGGGATTACTCATTTATTGATTGAAGTTCTGGCGAAGACCGTAGCGTTCTTCCTGAGACTGACGAAGTGCTTGGTGAATTCCAGCTCCCGAAAGAGGAATGTACTCCCCCGTCTCAACGGTGTAGCCCCTTGCAACGCCCCAATCCCAAATACGCGAGCACTGAACGACGCCTCGCCATTCCAATTCATCGGAGTTCGGACCGGTGAAGACAATCCCCAAGGGAATCTGCATTCCCTCAGCACTGATCAGTTTCACGTCAAAGGTCTGTGTCATCCGAGCGCTCGCCGAAGCTGCGTTTCCAGCCCGCGTGTTACGGACGTAGAAACTGGTACGCGAATGAGGCCAGGGGAAGCGCTTCGAGCCAAAAATGCTCGTGACATAGAAGCCCTGGTAGTCGATGTAGTCTTTGCGGGGCATCATGGCGAGCCCGGCGACAATCAAGAGAGCCCCGATCAAGAAACAAAGAATCATCGCTACAACTGACTGTTCAGTGCGCACGGAATTGACACATGCAAGGAGGAAAACTCCTCCCAAAACGAAGCCAATAATTGCTTTAGTCCATGAACCTTTTTCAATGATCAGTCGGTTCACCATTGTGGGAATCGGACGATCATCAAACTTATCGAAATAGTAGTCACCGTTTTCAATCCTGCCGGTTGCTGGCACGCTTCCCTGCGGAATTGACTGTCCGCTCATGGGCGGCAGGCTCGGCGGCATCGTCGGTTCACTCATTTTGTCCTCCTCAAATGTGTTTCAACATTTTTATACTACAACTGTTGTGAGAGAGGACCTTTCGCTCAGAACATATGAGTTTTAAGGCACAACTGGCAGTTTTTCTTGAACTGAGCAGCTACTTACAGATAGCATTTCTCGGTATTGTGCTCAGACACTGAGTATTGAAGGTTTTGGAGGCTCGTTATGTTCAGGCGTTCACAGCGAGGGTGGAGCATCATTGCTGCCCTCGCCACTGCAAGCGTTGCAATGGGTATTGCTGGGGTCTCCACCGCACAACTCCAGGCTCAGGCAGATGAAGAACGCGTCCCCGACTTGATCCTCCTGAAGGATGCAGCCCACGTCCAGATGTCTGGCGGACAGCCCGTCTACGACGAATTCGGCCTCCCGATTGGCCTTGATTCGACCGCAGATGGCCCCATTGGACGCTTTGAGGTCGGAGACTACGTTGTTTACCGCATCAATGTTCTGAATCGCAATTATGCCAATGTGAACAGTTTTACCGTTTCGGAGTTCCTTCCCGAAGGGGTCACCTATCAGAACTCTTGGACACGCAGGTGCGCACACACTGTTATAGCTCCAACCGACCATCTGTGGGTTCGCGAAAGCCAAAGCGTGAATCCCGATGAGAGTCTGTACCCAGATAGCCCGATTACTTTCCCCTGTCGCGCACCTGAAGGATACTCTTCAGGGACCTACGATCACTGCAGCGGAACATGGACGAGCAGCACTGAGTATTTTGGTTACGCCGCATACTCCACTTTGTTTGTCCTTGGACGTGTCGACAAGAAGGGCGCAGGAAAGACGATTTCCAACACCGCTCGTTTTACGGAGATCTCTCCTCAAAATTCAAAGCTCTCCGTTGACTCATGGACCGCAGATATTACGGTTGCACCTCTTGCTAGCGGCGCACAGGTTGAGGAGATCACTGACCCTTCACCTTGCTCAACACCGACGCCTTCAGATTCCCCCACGTCTTCGCAGCCCTCACCATCGGTGAGCACATCCGCTCCCTCCGCGGCCACAAGTACCCCCACTACCACGCTTAGCGCTAGCGAGGCCTCGGCAATGACAAGCGCGACAGCAGCCTCTCGCGCACCGCAGACAACCACGCTCGCACGGACGGGTGTTCCCCTCGCTCTTCTTGGGGGAATAGCGCTACTCACCACTATTGCAGGATCATCTTTCCTCTCGAGCAGGCGTAAGCTCAATTAACCCCCCCGTTTACAGAAGGATCGACATACCATGACACTCCGTCATTCTCGACGCCGCAGTTTGTGTGCAGCACTCCTCAGTGCCTGTGTTGCACTCGGAATTGTCGGCGTTTCAGCATCCAAGTTCCAGGCCAACGCTGACCCAAACCAGGGCGCTGATCTTATTGTCTTGAAGGACGCTGCCCACGTCCAGATGTCTGGTGCTCAGCCTGTTTATGGCGCGAACGGACTGCCCATCGCTCTCGATTCGACGGCTAATTTCCCGATTGGGAACTTTAACGTTGGCGACTATGTTCTTTACCGCGTCAACATTCTTAACCGTGGCGTTGGCACAGTGACAAACATCAATGTGAAAGACCTACTGCCCGAGGGAATCACCTACCAAAACTCGTGGACTCGACTGTGCAATAACGAGATCCTTGCCTATCCTCCGGTCGATCACCTCTGGATCCGGGAAGGACACGACTTTGATCCGAACCCAGACGACGGCCTCATTCGAGACTTCACTTTCCCCTGTACTGATGCCAAGACTTTTGGTTCCTATGATCACTGCACTGGAATCTGGGACGGCGGCGCAGGGCAGCTCGGTTTCATGAACTACACGACGCTGCATGTGCTGGGACGCGTGAATGAAAAGGGCGCTGGGGCAACCATCTCTAACACCGCCGCACTCACGGGATTTACCGGCGCTAATGCACAGTCCTCTGCAGACTCTTGGACCGCCGATATCACCGTCGCTCCGCTGGCTGCTGGAACACAAGTCGATCCAATCCTCGACCCCTCGCCGTGTGCAACCCCCACCCCCTCGCCTTCTCCGTCCGTTAGCTCAACAACACCTACCGCAAGCACTCCTACGGCTTCAGTGAGTACAAGCGCTACATCTCCTTCAGCCAGTGAGTCAACGACGGTTTCGGTAAGCGCAAGCACGAGTCCGGCAGGAGTGCCAACCAGTGCATCGGCTCCGTCAAAACTGGCGCTCGCACGCACGGGTGCCCCGATTGCTTTCCTTGCTGGGGCAGCAGCACTGAGCGCAAGTGCGGGCGCTGCCTTGCGCAGACGCAAGCGTGGCTAGAAAAGTTTCCTGCATTTAATTGCGGTCTACGCGAAGCGTAGACCGCAATTTTTCTGAACGAAGAGCGAGTAATAGGACAAAACGTATTGGTCGGGGGTTAGTCCCGGGTGTGGTGGAGGCCGTTCCTGGGATGGCTGCTTCCAGGTCCTCCACGCGCAAGAGCTGCGTCCAAGGTGCTAAACCGTGGATAAGGCCGTTGAAGCAGCCTATGGCGTTGATTTTGATGGCGACGAAGATAAGATTATTACGCACCTATTCAAACTCTACGCCGAAGTATTGAGCAGCAATAAATGGCCCTTTTCTGGCCCCTCGAGCCATATTGGGTAAAACAAAACCCGGTATCTCAGCGAGTTTTTGTTGAGATACCGGGTTTTTCTGGTAGTTCGGACAGGATTTGAACCAGCAACCTCCGGGTTATGAGCCCGGCGAGCTATCGAACTGCTCCACCCCGCAACCATGCAAAAGATATCCCTAGCCAAATGTGATATGTACCCAGAATCCTGGACACATGTTATGAATTAAGCGGAACACATGAATGCTATCCTGCACATTACAGGTGGCATCGATTTTGTTTTTCGGACTATAGGACAAAAAGTGTTGAAAAAAATTTTAAACTCATTCACATTTCAACGTTAAAATGTGGTATATTTTCCTTAGAATTAGTTTTTATGGAGAACCAGCTATTGTACCAACGTTTCAACATAGATTCCAAACTGGTTTTTCCCATTACTATCTATATAAATGAGAAATTTTTGTAGCAGTTTTGGAAATATATATTGGCCTGTTTCAGTCAGGTCTTTGTTTAGATATACCATTTGAAGGATACGGTTCTGCTGATCTAGAGGGTTTTTTACAAGTAGCTTTCTTTCGAAGCAGAACTGCAAGAACACAATGTTCTTGTCATAGAAAATCCTCCACTACAGCTGCGCCAATACTGGTATATGTAATGTCGTACACCAATCGCTTATGGTCAAATTTCTCCGCATAGAGTAGTTTTAAAGCTGTTTTCCAGTGTTCCTCTGGTATTATCAACATTTTGTGTAAGGCTGTGCTTGAGTAGCCACGGTAGACGGGTTCTGGGTGTCCGAGCAAGTCATTCACGCTGTCTGTGTAGACTAAGCACAACTCGTCGTCAAACAATCCTCCGATAAAGTTACCATTGCAGTACAGCATATAGTCCTTACACTTAGCTGGAGAAAAAGAAAGACTATATCCTTGTAAATCTAAGTTTTTATACACTTTGTTTAAAAAATCTATTGATGTCATATATAACTTCTCCAATGCATATAAATCAAAAAAATCGAATAACACTTATTTATTTAATCGACTGTATTTCATCACATATACAATTTTTCATAAAAGTTTAATAAAAAATCCCTAGCCTCATGGCTAGGGATATCTTTTGCATGGTAGCGGGGACAGGATTTGAACCTGCGACCTCCGGGTTATGAGCCCGGCGAGCTACCGAACTGCTCCACCCCGCGTCGGTACCTAAAAAGATACCTGCCTTGGCCCAAAAGCACAACTCGAGGCGGGTGACATGGGTCATGTAGATCCACACGCTCAAACTGGACGCAGATGAAAGTGCCAGGTTTTTAGCATCGCTCCATGACACTTCAGAGCCTTTTTCTCCTTCCTCCTCTGCGCACTCCTAGCCTGTTTATCGTGGGCAGTGGGCAAGCATAGCGGGACGCTCCACGTGCGCCTCGAACTTTCGCAAGATCTCGCACGCAGCCAGGCCCAAGTGGCAGAACTGCGCGAACGCCTCACACAAGAACATACTTTCCAAAGCTTCTTGGCCGATTCTCAATCCCAAGCAGCACAGCTTGATTCTGCGCAGCACCAACGGCTCATGCAGACAATCCTTCCGATCAACGAAGGCTTAAAGCTCCTTCAAACCTCCGTCAGTTCTTTAGAACGACAGCAGGCCGCGCAAATCGGCGCGCTTGATCAACAATTGAAGTGGACACGCGAATCGGAAGATTTACTTCGGCAGTCCACCCAAGAACTCACGCGAACACTCTCCCATGCTTCTCTTCGTGGAACTTGGGGAGAAGCCCAGCTGCGTTCTCTCGTTGAGTCTGCCGGGCTTATCGAACACGTCCACTTTGAGACCCAAGTGGAGACGGCAGGCCGATCCAAACGCCCTGACATGATCGTCCTTCTCCCCCAAGACAAGTGCATTCCAATCGATGCGAAGGTTCCCCTAGACGCCTACTTGCGCGCCCAAAGCGAAGACACTCCACTACATGTGGATGGCGAGGATCCTTCGGATCAGACACTCACTTACGAGCAGCTGATGCTCCAGCACGCAAAGTCCTTGCGCCGCCACGTCAGTGAACTCTCCCGAAAGGAATACTGGAAAGAACTCCCCCATGCCGCTGACTATGTCATTGCTTTTATTCCCAGTGAATCGGTTCTCTCTGCAGCATTGCATACCGATCCTTCACTCATGCACGATGCATTGAACATGAATGTTGTTCTTGCATCCCCCACTTCCCTGTGGGCAATTCTGCGAACGGTTGCCTTCACCTGGCGTCAACAGAGCCTCTCCACACAGGCGCAACAGATTATTCAGCTCTCTCAAGAACTCTACGAACGGCTCCAAACGCTTGGAAAACATGCCTCCAAAGTCTCCGCTGCACTCAACAATGCATCACAGTCCTGGAATTCCTTCCTCGGCTCTTTTGAGTCACGCGCATTAGTCAGCGCACGAAAGCTCTCAGGAATTGATCTCAGTCCTGAGCCCCTCGAGCACGCTGAGGTAGAGGCAAAAACTCTCACGATGCCCTTGTCACAGGCGGCGGAAGACCTCGACTCGCCAGCGGAGGGCATCTCCTGAGGAGGGACGCCAGGCCTCGTCGCTGCGAAGAGGGTCAAGCCCCCACTCGTCAGGGGAAATCTCTGGCGCAAACACTTTATTTTCACTGGTCTTGATCTTCTCGATGCAGGGCTCATCAAGTTCCAAGAAAGAAACGACAAGCTCATCCACCAGCGGCATTGACTGCGTGTAGATCTGTGCGCCGCCCGTGATCCAGACGCGCTCGCTACCCCGCTCGCGTGCATCCTTTTGTCCAAGTCGCACTGCTTCATCTAGGGAATGCGCAACCAGAGCACCGTCCAGTTTCAGATCTGGGTTCCGGGTGATGACGATGGACGTTCTACCAGGCAGGGGACGCCCCAAGGCATCCCACGATGAACGACCCATAATAATCGGGCAGTTCATTGTCTCGGCCTTAAAGTGCGCAAAATCTGCGGGAACCCGCCAGAGCATTTCAGTCCCAGAACCCAGCAGGCCGTCAGCAGTTTGTGCCCAAATCGATGCAAGAGGGACCAAGCGATGCTGTGCTTGTAATTCCTCCCCCACCGTCATTTCCCAGGCATTGCCCCCGTGGTGATTCACACGGCCACCGGCGCTTTGATCGTCGGGTGATGTTCGTAGCCCTCGATCTCGATATCGTCGAAATCGTAAGAGAACATCGAATCCGCTTGGCGTAGCTTCAAAGTTGGGAAGGGATAGGGCTCACGCGAGAGCTGCTCATTCACCTGTTCGACATGGTTCGAGTAGATGTGGCAGTCTCCACCGGTCCAAATAAAGTCGCCAACTTCCAGGCCGGCCTGCTGAGCAAACATGTGGGTCAAGAGCGAATAAGAGGCGATATTGAAAGGAACGCCAAGGAACATGTCGGCACTGCGCTGATACAGCTGGAGGGACAGGCGCCCCTGGGCGACATAGAGCTGGAAGAACGCATGACAGGGCTCAAGAGCCATCTGCGGAAGATCCCCAACATTCCAGGCGGACACAATCATGCGACGGGAATCAGGGTTAGTCTTCAGTGTCTCTAAAACCTGAGAGATCTGGTCAATCTCACGACCATCCCCAGCATTCCAGCGACGCCACTGGACACCATAAACGGGCCCCAAGTCACCATTTTCATCGGCCCATTCATTCCAGATACGAACGCCATTTTCCTGAAGCCAGCGAACATTTGAATCCCCGCTGAGGAACCACAAGAGCTCGCCAATGATCGACTTCATGTGGACGCGCTTGGTCGTAATGAGCGGAAAACCCTGTGAGAGGTCGTAGCGAAGCTGAGCACCGAAAAGGGAACGCGTGCCCGTACCCGTGCGGTCGGTCTTTTTCCGCACCCTCACGCATAATCTTTGCCAGTAGGTCTTCGTATTGCCTATCAACCTGGTTCATTACTTTTCCCTTCCGGCTTTTCGTTTCTGCGTCTTTCGCCAGCGCCTACAAGCCTAGTGGCACACGCTGGCGAAAGAGACAGCAACTCTCAAGATTCGCGAACCTCTTCGGAGGCGATATGCAAGGTGTGAGGCAGTGGCTCAGAAATGCTATGCGAGATCGTGCAATTGCGCTCGATAGCGGAGCCAGCACGACGAAGAAGATTAACTGTCTCTTCTTCACTGAGCGAAGAGAGGTCCTGAAGAAGTTCGACTTCCATCGAGGTGAAGCGGTCAGCGGCCTCGTCATATTCGGCGGAAACGCCGGCAATCTGCGCGAATTCCTCGCCCAAAACTGCGGCGAAACGCGCATCAGAGGACATTGCCATGCAACCGGCCAGCGCAAGCTTGAGCAAATCACCTGGGGTGAAGCGTCCCGGGCCGTCACCGACCAGAACCTCAGCTCCGCGAGCATTACGAGCGACGTACTGACGCACTCCTGTCCGTTCCAGGTACAGAGGCCGTGAGGGGCCACCCGCAGCCGCGACAGACTGTGTTGTTTCGCTGATCTCTTCAGCCATGATGTGTCCTTCCCATGTTCTTTATCAGTTCACAACCCAAAGTAAAAGGGTTTTATTCCGCGATGTAGTACTCGCCCGCATGTCTCTTGAGCCACGTGTCAACTATTGTGTGCTCTCGCTTGAAGAAGTCGTCAAAATGCGAGGCCACCGTGGCCTCGACCATGCGTCCAATAAGAGGGATGGCAATTCTGTATTCGCCGCTGAGCGCCCACTGACACTGATTGCGATCCCACTCCACGGGACTCACGCTTTGGGTCAGGTGCGCGCTGACAGAGACCGCCTCGGCGCTGAGCGTACATGTCGCTTGAAAGTGCCTGGGAGCGACCTGCGTCCACACTTCGTCGTATTCGATGAAGACTTGGTTTTCCACCGCCGAGCGCGCTCGAGCAGGAAGTGCATCGGGGTTGAGTTGTCCGCGAACGCTCACGGCGCCTGCCTGCGGGTGCTCCACCACGGCCTCGCGAATAAGTTCCCCAAAGCGCGTCTGAACGAAATCCCCGTTCGTGCTGATTTCGACGAATGCCTCTGGCGAGCATTGATACTGCGCATCCCCATTGACCTGCATCATTGTCCCATCTTCTTGCCTGCTTCGCCCGTTTGTTGAAGCGAAGTCCACAGGAGTGATTGTATCCTTGCCGCCCGTTGATTCTCACAATAAGGCGAGTGCCGCTATTGTGAAGACATGTCGGACATGTCAAGCTTTGCCCAATCTGCAGAAGTCTCATTCACTCCTAAGCTGTCCCCGGGAGCTCACGATCATTTGCACCAGCTCTTGGCTGATTGGCAGGTTCTTGCAGACCTTGCGGCTGCCGACTTGGTGTTGTGGCTTCATACAGACGATGACCGTTTCTTCGCCGCAGAGAATTGCCGCCCGTCCACCTCGATCACCGTTCACGCTGATGATCCGCGGGGCCTGTATCTTCCTCTTGCTCGCGAGGCCGAGCTGCGTGAGGCGATGAGAACCGGCAAGGTCGTGCGCCCGACTTCGCCGCATTGGGCCGGCACCTATTCGGTTCTCGAAGTCTGCGTGCCCATCCCCTACGAGGGCGAAGTTATCGCAGTGCTCACGCGCGAAACGAATCTATCGTCGCCTCGTCTTGCTCAAAACTTTGATACCTGGACCAGTGACGCGGCGGACATCATCTGCGAGATGATCACTCAGGGCGAGTACCCCTACAAGTCTGCTCCAACAGCTTCCGCGCATGGCGTTCCTCGCGTCCAAGACGGAGCGATCCTCATCGATCAAGATGGAAAGGTCCTTCAGACGACCCCCAACGCTATGTCGTGCCTGCGTCGCATTGGAATCCGTCAAGATTCTGTATTTGGCGAAATCTTGGCCGAACGCATCACAGATGCTGTCAGCGATGAGAACAGCGTTGAAGAGTCTTTGGCGGTCGTTGTGATGGGACGCGCCCCTTGGCGCGTCGAGCTATCGGTTCAGGGGGTCACAATATCCTTGCGCGCACTTCCGCTTGTTGACGGTCATAAGCGTCTGGGCGCCGTCATCTTGACGCGTGATATCACCGAGATTCGCCGACGCGAACAAGAACTCATGACAAAGGACGCAACGATTCGCGAAATTCACCACCGCGTGAAGAATAATCTGCAGACGGTGTCAGCTCTGCTGCGTCTTCAGTCTCGCCGTTCTGATCTGGAAAGCGTTCAGGCCGCGCTTAAGGAAGCCGAGCGACGAGTCCAAGCGATTGCAACCGTTCACGAGGCCCTCTCACAAGACGTCAATGAACAGGTTGATTTTGACGATGTCGCGCGAACGATTGTGCGAATGGCCGGAACGCTCGCTTCAACCGATCATGCGGTCGATGTGACGACAACCGGCGAGTTCGGCAGCCTTGCAGCAGCGCAAGCGCAGGCCATGGCGACTGTTCTTAACGAGCTCGTGTCGAATTCGGTTGAGCACGGTCTTGCGGATAAGGATGGGCTGATCCGCGTCCACGCGCAGCGCAACGGTGACCAGCTCACTGTCACAGTTACTGACAACGGCGCAGGAATCCAGCCCGGTCGGGCGATGACGGGTTTGGGAACGCAGATCGTTAATCAGATGGTTCGCGGCGAACTTCGAGGCAGCATCGATTGGGAGCCTGCTGAAGGTGGCGGAACCGTCGTCACATTGAAGGCCCGTTTATCCGACTGAAAGTTTGTACCCACACCTTTCCTCGAAAAACTAATGAGGAAGGGCCTAGATACAACGCTTGAGATGTGAATGTCGTTGGGGGCGGGAGGATTGAAATCCTCCCGCCCCCACAACATCACTCATGTGTCAGCACATCAGGAACCAGAGCCCTTTTGTGCTTCCAGTGCCTTTTGAGCCTCAATAGCCTTGGCAAGGGAATCGTTGAGGCGCTTTTGCGATTCACCATAAGCTGCCCAGTCATTGTTCTTCAGGGCGTTTTGGCCATCTTGGATGGCCTGGTTAGCGTCCTGGAGAGCAGAGGCGAGCTGCTGTGAGGGCTCGCTATTCGTATCGGTATTTTGGTTCTTATCCTTACCGGAGGTGTCCTTACCCGTCACCTTCGCAGCTGAATCTCCACCGAAGGTCTGATCCAGTGACTCTTGCAAAGTCGGAGCGAATCCAACGCGATTACCAAAAGCCGTCAAGACGAAACGCAGCACCGGATAGTTTGCGCCGCCCGATCCTTGAATGTACACAGGCTGGACATAAAGTAGGCCTCCGCCCACAGGCAGGGTCAAGAGGTTACCCCGAATGACCGTTGAATCCGATAGGTTCAACACGTTCAATTGCGAGGCAATTGTCTGATTCGTGTCGTAGGCATTTTGGATCTGTCCGGGGCCGGGAACCGTCGTCGAGGAAGGCAGTGCGATCAATCGCAGTTTGCCGTATCCCTCACGGACTTGCCCAGCCTGGCTTCCCGTTTCCGAATCGACTGCGAGGAAGCCAGCCATGGCCTCGCGCTTAGACTCACCACCGGGGACGAACACCGAGGTCAGGGAGAACTCCGCGGAGTCTTGCCCAGGCATCTGCATGGTCAAGTAATACGGCGGCTGAACTCGGATCGCTTGCAGCTGCGCGGAGGTCATGTTCTGAGACAAACCATTGGCTGTTGCCGCAGTCGAAGTTTCTTCTGCGAGTCGCCAGCGGTCACCGCCGGTGTAAAAAAATCAGCGGCATCACGCACGTGGTAAGACGTGAGAAGGTCACGCTGAACCTTGAACATATCCTCCGGGTAGCGCAGGTGCCCCATCAGGTCGGCAGAGATATTTGCCTTGGGTTCCACGGTTCCGGGGTAGATCTTCGTCCAGGTATTGAGGATCGGATCGTTATCGTCCCACTGGAACAAACGCACCGATCCATCATAGGCATCGACGATGGCCTTCACCGAGTTACGCATGTAGTTGATGGAGTTTCCTTGGATGTACTCTCCCACCGACTGTGAACGTGAATCGACTGTGCTGGAGGACAGCGATTGGTGCTGGGCATAGGGATAGGAATCCGTGGTCGTGTAGGCATCAACAACCCACACCAGACGCTTCGGGGTCGAAGGATCTCCATCGGTATCGACAACCGCCGGGTAAGCCTTCTGTTCCAGGGTCAGGTAAGGCGCAACCTTTGCCACTCGCAGCAAGGGATCACGGTCATACAGGATCTGGGATTCTTCATTCGTTTGAGAGGAGAAGAAGATATCGGTTGACCCGAACTTGATCGAGTACAGGAGCTTATTCCACAAATTCCCAACCGAGGGACCACCGTTGCCGGTGAAGGTTGTGGAGACCTGACCACCGGGAGCGTTGTCGTCAGGGGTAGTCAAGTTCTTGGGGCGCGGTGCCCTCTGGGCCACCAACGATTGAGTAATCAGGCGCCGACTGAGAGAAGTAGACGCGAGGCTCGTAGGGATCCCATTTCACCCGTCGAGGGGATGGATTGCTCCCAGTAGGCGGGAAGACCATCAGAAGTGATGGTGTTACCGTAGGCAGCGACAACACCGAAACCGTGGGTGTAGACGGTGTGCCGGTTGACCCAGGTCTGTTGTTCTTGCGAGAGTCCAGCAAGGTTGAGTTCACGCATCGAGATGACGGTGTCACGACGTTCACCATTGATGGTGTATCGGTCGACAAAGAACCCGGAATCAAAGGAGTAGTAGGGACGCGACTGCTGAAGCTGCTGAACAGTCTTGCGGATCACCTGCGGGTCGAGCAGTCGAATCTGCGAGGTCGATTCCGAGTCTTCGCGCAACTGACCGGGTTGAGCACTGGTCGTTGCGTCATAGGTCGTGTAGTCCAAATCGTCCAGACCATAGGCACTCAAAGTCGCATCAATATTGTTCTGAATGTAGGGAGCGTTTAAAGAACGCGCGTTCGGGCGGACCCTGAACTGTTCGATGAGCGCGGGGTAGGCGCCACCGATGACCAATGCGGCAACCACGGTGACAACGACGCCGATCGTGGGAAGGCGCCAGGTGCCTCGGAAAGCGGCAATAAGGAAGAGAACTGCAACCGCGAGCGAGATTACCGCGAGGATTGAGTGCGCAGGAAGGGTGGCGTTGACGTCCGCATACATTGCGCCGTCAATGTTGTCCCCACTTTGAGTGAGCAGCGAGTAGCGTCCGATCCAGTAGTATGCGCCGATGATCACCGAGGCCACGGCTGCGAGGATCCCCAGGTGGCGTCGCACGTTTTTCCGAGCGTGCGGGCGCGGAGTGAGTTGCAGTCCTCCGTAGAGGTAGGACACAGCAAGCGAGACCGCTAGGGAGAGAAGAACAAGGCGCATGAGGAAAGAGACGACCAGCTCAAGGAAGGGAAGAGTGAAGACGAAGAATGAAACGTCCCACCCGAAAATCGGGTCGGTCTTCCCGAAGGGTGTCGCGTTGAGCCAAGTGAGGACAGTCTGCCATCCTTCGGCGAGCCTGATTCCAACGGGGATACCGATCAGAAGAGCAACCAGCCAGGCCAGCCCCTTCTTGTGGGGCTCAATCGCTTCTTGGTATTGGCGAAGATTCGCGCCTGCTTCTCCCCTGCCCGATGGCACGCGATGACGATGAGCCAGACCAATCATCGTGCGCAAGAGAGCTACTGAAATCACTGCACCGATGAGTGCCAGCGCAGCGATAGCTCCCCACCGGGTCAAAATGATCCGAGTCGAATGCATCTGCTGGAACCAGAGAATTTCGGTCCAGAACGATGAAGCAGCGTAGACAAAAAAAGCCCCACGAGCACCAAAACCACAACGGTGATGGCTCCGGGGGCCGATCTTGGGGCGACGGAACTCAATCTTGGGCAATTGGATGGGGTTATTGCCGATGGAGAAGGGAGAATCGCTCACAAAGCTTCCTCTCTAAAGAATGATCACGATATGTGTATTCTAGCCAGCCGCGCATGCATCTGCGTGCGCCAAGTGCCTGTGGGAAAATGAGCGCATGAATGAACTCACCCCCACCGCTAACCAGCTCGCCCTCGCTCATGTCGTTCTCGACGTTGAAAAAGCGGCATCACTGGTTGGCTGGGATCATGCGCCTTCCCTTTATGCTCTGGTGCACACAGCGACTCTTCTCGATCAGCCTGATCTTCCTGAAGAACTCAAAGACGCCCTGCGCCAAGAATGGGATGGCACTGATACTCATTTGAGTGCAATCATCCAAGAAGACTTCCAGGGGAAGACCTCGAAGAGATGCTCGCCCACCTCGCATGGCCGCCTTCGGTCGTCGGTGCAGCGCTGAGCCTCGAACGCGTCATTGTTCCCCCCGAGGTGGAAGCACAGGCTCCGGAAGATCCCGATGAAGCTCTTGCTTTCATTTCGAATCATCCCAAGGCTACCGATGTTCGCATTGCAGCGGGAGCCCTGCGCAGCGGCGAGACGTGGAGCGCTCTGCGCGCGCGTACTTTCGACAGCGATGACAAGGTCGGTCAGGGGTCGCAATTGGTCCCCGGGCTAACGGACGCGCTCTTAGCCTCGCTTTCCTAAGGAATCGACGAGCTGCGGCCTGCCCCTGACGTTCTTTGGCTTACTTGGCTTCGCAGGTCGGAAGGGAATCCCCACGGTCTGCGGCAATCGCATCTACTGCCTCGTGAGCTTCATGAAGGGTTGACACACGCACGACCCGCAATCCCTCCGGGACGTGCCCAATGACCTGATCGCAATTGCTTTCAGGGGCAAGGAACCAGCTAGCTCCGTCGCGTTTTGCACCCTGCATTTTCTGTGCAATTCCACCGATTGCACCAACTTTGCCGTCATAGGACATGGTTCCGGTTCCAGCGATCGACTTTCCGCCCGTCATGTCTCCTTCGCTGAGGCGGTCAATGATGCCCAGCGAGAACATCATTCCCGCGGAGGGGCCGCCGATATTCTCCAAGGAGAAATGAATATCTACGGGAAGATTAACCTGCGCATCCAGGTAGATCCCAAGCTTTGAGCCTTCTGTTTCTCCGACAGAGGCAGCAGAAACAACTGTTTCTGTCCGTTGATCCTCACCGTTTTTCACCGTGACTTTGAGCGTCGAGCCGGGAGCAACTTGGCGCATGATCGCAAAAGGATCAGCGGGAGTTTCGATTGAGTGAAGGACCCCGTCGGGGGTTTCGATCGATTGGAGGATATCGCCCTCACGCAGTTTCCCCTGTGCGTCGGAGCCCTCGACGGTGCCCGTAATCTTGACCGTCGCGGGGACTTTCCAGCCGAGCTCCATCAAGGCTGCGACTTTCGCCGTCGATTGCGATCCCGTCATTTGTGCTTTGTTGGCGTTATCAACCTGCTCGCGGGTGACGTTATCGGGATAGACCTTCGAATAGGGAACCAGTTCCGAGGCCGGGGTGAGTTCCGCTTGAATCCACCCGTAGACGTTGAGCCTGCGCCCAGGTCCTCCCATCTCAGAGACCGTCACCATTCGCAATTGGCCGCTGTCCGCATTGGTCGAAGGATCTGGGTTTTTGATTTCTTCACCCGTCAGCGGGTTGGTCCCTGTGATGGAGAGAAGTTCCTCAGTACCATCTTTCGTTGCCGCGGCGCCCAAAATATTTACCGTCGGCCCGGGAAGGCGTGCGACGTAGGGCAGCGGGACAACCGCGGCAGCCACGCCAAGAATGCTCATGACGACAAGCGTGGCCGTTAGTCTACGTAGCCAGCGCAGGCTACGAGCATTGGCCTGCGGGTCTTCATCGTTCACGTCGTGATCGTCATGGAGTTCATTCATACCTGTCATTGTCCCTCAGTACGGAAATATTCGTGAGGCGGAAGTATGTGCCGGTACCCGAAGACGATTGCGCTGTGAGCTAAGTTCGTTCCAAACTGGGCATTGAGCTAGAACGCGGCCCAGCTCACAGCTAGGCTCAACACATGAGCGACAACGAATCGAACATGGAAGAGTTTCTCCGTAACCTGCTCGGCGAGCAGGCAGCCCGAGCGGCAATGGAATCCATGCGCGCTCGCGGGATTGACCCCGAAAGTCTCAACAGTCAATTCCCCGATCCCGAGGTCATGCGTCAGGCACTGACTCAGTTCTCCATCATGATGAATGGACCTTCAGTTGGACCTGTGGATTGGAAGAGCGCCCTTCAGCTCGCTCAGTCGAAGGCATGGGATTCACGAGAAACTGCGGTGACTGCCGCTCAAGCACAGCGCGCCCGTGAAGCGATGACTGTCGCAGATCTGTGGCTGGATGCCACCGTCGAGTTCTCGCCCGGTCCCGTCAACCGTCAGGTCTGGACTCGCGCCGAGTGGATCGACGGCACTGCGGAGGTGTGGAAGAAGATCTGCGAGCCGGTTGCAGCTAACGTCGCCAAGGCCTTCGAGGACGTGCTCAACGAGCAAGAACAGCACCTGCCCGAACTTGATCCCTCAACGTCAGAAGACATGCCTGATATCGCCAGTTTGCTCAACTCAACGCGCAGCATTTTGCCGAAGATGTCTTCTTTCCTTTTCGCAAGCCAGATCGGTGTCGCCCTTGGCAAAATTGCGCAGAGCGCCATGGGATCCACCGATGTTGGTATTCCTTTGACCAATGGTTCGACAACTGCTCTGGTCGCGCGCAATGTTGAGGATTTCGCCGATGAACTGGACATCCCCTTCGAAGAGGTTCTTCAATTCATCGCCCTGCGTGAGTGCGCACACCGCCGCCTCTTCTCCGGAGTCCCGTGGCTTTCTGGGGATCTGACCCGCGCGGTTGAGCGCTATGCCCAGCACATTGCGATCGATTCACAGGCAGTCGCCGAGGCCGCAGCACATTTCGATCCGGAAAATGGTGAATTCACCGACGACACTCTCAACGAGCAAATCTTCGCAGCTGCTCCCACTCCCGAGCAGATCGCTGCAATGGAGCGAGTGGAAAATCTCCTTGCCCTCATTGAAGGCTGGGTTGATGTCGTTACTGCTCAGGCGGCCCTCCCCTACTTACCTCACCTTGAACAGCTTCGCGAACTCATGCGTCGCCGGCGCGCATTGGGCGGTCCGGTTGAGAAGATTCTCGGTAGTCTCATCGGGTTGAAAATGCGTCCGCGGCGTGCACGAGATGCCGCAAAGCTCTTCCAGTTGGTGTTTGAAGATGGCGGAACCCATGCGCGTGAGGATTTGTGGGCGCACCCGGATCTGATCCCCAATAGTAATGAGCTTGATTCCCCGGAGACCTTCGTTGCTCTTCGCCATGCCGAAGCTGAGGCCAGCGCCGATATGGATCAGGCATTGGAGTCTCTCTTGGACGGTTCGATGGGGTGGGCTGAGGGCCTTGATCCCTCAATGGATCCCGAGGCCGATACCCTTCGTAAGGCGGGGTACCAGATTGGGCAGCCAGACGAGGCCGCTCGTCCAACAGATTCGGGGGAAGATTCCTCAGAGGAACCGCCAGGCGGATCCGACAGCGATCTTTCCTGATACTGACAGGCAAGTATCGAGTTCGTCCACAGGGTGTGCGGGCCTTCGGCGTTTTCCACAGATTGCGCCGAAGTGCCCGCACGAAGTGTCCTTGCGTACACAATGGAATTTATCCATGACAGTGCGGAGGAACAATGACGAACTCTCTCAGCCTTGAAATTAACGGGATTGACCCCGTCACGGTCGCCGCGGTCGACCTCATCGTTCAGACCCTGCCAAGCACCAGAATGCGCTTGGTCGATTCTCGGCGGCTCAGTGCAGAATTAGCGCGCTTATTCCCAGATGAGCACCCGTTTCCGCGCCGTTCTCAAGCAATGCGTGCTCATCTTGAGCAGCGTTACCCTGATCTGCGTTATTGCAATTCGTATTCGCCCGTCGATCTGGCAATCGTGTCTTCTCAAGGCGCTCATAACCTTGAGCAAAGCGATTCTTTCATGCTCGAAGATATTCCCCACATCTTGAGCTGTCAGAGTGAGGGCTGGTGGGATATTGGCCCTCTTGTCATTCCAGGACTCACCTGCTGTGCTCGCTGCATCGATTCGTCCTCGGAAGAACGTAGCCCTTCAAAAGGACGAGGCATTGCTCTGTGGCGCCTCGAGGCACCACTTCCGTGGCTCACACATATGGCGGCCTCGTGGCTTTCTTTGATGATCTACGACTTTGCGCGTTTTGGCTGTGAACACTCCACCTGCACGAATCGTTTTCTTCGAATCTCGGCTTCGGGAGATGTTTCGTGGCATGAACTCAGCATCAACCCCGACTGTGGCTGTCACGGCGCGGCATCAAAAGACGCACTCCGCTTGCCAGAACCTGACTGTGAAAGGCGCTCCCCCGCTGGCGCGCATCGCCTCGCTTCACTGCCGCGTACCGAGTATGACCTGCTCAGCCACAATCTTCGCTATCCCCTGGCTTCTTAAGCAGGATCAGTATCGACTGTGACCTCTTCGCCTCGGATAATTGCCAAAATTTGAGGCCCGAAGTAGTCGATCTTGACTTCACCAATCCCTTTGATGACGCGAAGCTGAACAAGGGTTTTTGGCTGAGCGATTGCAACATCGCGCAGGGTTTTTGTCGGTGAGGACCGCAAATGCGGGGATCAAACGCGCTTCGGCCTCGGCTTTTTCTCCATGCACGCAAGCGCTCAAAAAGCTCGATGACTTCCGGGGAATTGTTTTCTTCAAAATCCGCGCGGGCCACTCGCGCTGCGCTCTTCTTGGAGCTGCCTCCTTCAAGCGCACCGCCTCGGCCCACCCGGGTTCGGTTCTTGTCGTCCCGAGGCCACAGATCTTTCAAGAAACGCGAGGCCTTGCGTTTTCCATTACCGCCATGACGAGAACGCGAGTATGAGACACAGAGGCGATCACGAGCACGCGTCATTCCCACATAGAGTAGGCGTTTTTCTTCTTCGATCGCGTCTTCTCCTTGAGCTAAGGAAATTGGGATCAGTCCTTCACTTACTCCCGCGACAAAGACGTTGTCCCATTCCAGTCCTTTTTGCAGCATGAAGCGTTGAAAGCGTCACTCCTTGGGTTGCAGGTGCGGCCTGTGAGATCTCTCTTTCGGCAAGATCAGCGACGAAAGCTACGAAAGACGCATCCCTTCGCTGGCGCGCCATCTCAACGATTGCGTTGAGGTTATCCCAGCGTTCTCGAAGGGCTCCTTGCCCGCTGGGGGCCTTTGCACTCCACCCGGCAATTCCCACTAGGTCTTCGACCAATTGGACAAGGTCGCTCTCATCCTTGCCTTCGTTTCGCAACATGGTCGCCTGTTTCTTGAGCAGGTACATTGCGCGCCGTACTTCCTCACGTTCGAAGAAGCGCATTCCCGAGTGGACGATGAAAGGAATCCCGGCCTCGGCAAGCTGTGCTTCAAAGGATTCAGACTGTCCGTTGGTGCGGTACAAGATTGCGATCGAAGAATACGCCGCACCCGCCTCGTGGAGCGAGCGAATATCTTCCGCGATGCCTCGTGCTTCATCGGTGTCATCGTCAAAACTGCGATAGCTGACGGGACTTCCGTCTTCTCTTTGAGACACCAGCTTCACTGCTCCCTTGAGCACCGAAGAATGCTCTCCCTTCATCAAAGCATTGGCAGCACTGACAATCTGCGGGGTCGAGCGATAGTCGCGCACAAGTTCGACAAGTCGCGCGCCTTTGTGCGCCTCAGCGAAATCTTGGAGGTAGCGCGGAGAGGCACCAGCGAAGGAATAAATTGTTTGCGCAACGTCTCCGACGACGCAAATATCGTGGCGCCCACCCAACCACAAGTTGAGCAAGTGCTGCTGCAAGGCCGACACGTCCTGGTATTCATCAACGACGAAATAGCGATACTGGTCGCGGATCCGCTTGGTGATTGCCGGGTAATCCTGCAGAATTCCCGCGGTAAGGACCAGAACGTCCTCAAAATCGAGGACGCCTCGCTCTTCCTTGGCGATCTGATAGGCGTCCATCACAGAGAGCACGTCATCCACGCTCAAGTCTCCCGGCGTGGTGCGAGTATTCGTGCGAATGGCATCGGCATAAGCATCGGCGTCAAGCATGGAGACTTTCGCCCACTCAACTTCCGCCGCAAGATCGCGAACCAGCGCCTTATCCGCACGGATCCCCAAGCGCGCCGCTGCCGACGAAATCAACGAGGCCTTGTGCTCGATCAGCGGGGGCATCGACCCGCCAATGGCGCTGGGCCAAAAGAACTGCAATTGGCGCAGTGCCGCTGAGTGGAAAGTACGCGCTTGGACACCGGGAACACCTAAGGCTGCCAAACGTTCGCGCATTTCAACGGCCGCACGTTTAGTAAAGGTTACGGCCAAGACATTGGCCGGCTCATAAATCCCACGCGCGACGCCGTAGGCAATGCGATAGGTAATCGCACGAGTCTTTCCCGTCCCGGCTCCCGCGAGTACGGCCATGGGGCCGGCCGCATACTGAGCGACCATACGTTGGTCCGGGTCGAGAGCCTCCAGAAGTTTCTCGGCTGCGGAATGGTCGCGGGCGTTCACGAAACCCGTCCAAGGTGATGGAGCCACATGTCGATCATCTTTCGCGCGATCGCGGTGTGAGTGGGAATCTCGAGTTCTCCCGATTCGACAAGGGCCATCAGTTCATCGCGAGTGACCCAACGCATGGCATCGACTTCGTCCATATCGGGTTGAGGAGTTGGGGTACCGTTCACCGAGGCGGTGAAGCCCATCATAACCGAGCGTGGGAATGGCCAGGGCTGAGTTGCGAAATAGCGGACGTCTTCAACGTCGAGGTTTGCTTCTTCCTTGGCTTCGCGAACAACAGCGTGCTCGGGGGTTTCTCCTGCCTCCACGAATCCGGCGATCAGCGACATGAATGCGGGTGTCCACGATCGATTGTGCCCAAGGAGAATCCGGTCTTCTTCATCGGTAATCAAGACGATAACCGCAGGATCTTGGCGCGGGTATTCTAAACGATCGCACTGCACGCAGCGTTGGATTTCTCCCCCATTTTCACTGCACATCTGCCCGCCGCAGCACGAGCAATACTGGTTATTTTCTTGCCAGCGCAGTAATGCCAGTGCCCGTCCAGCACTGGTGCGATCCGCACTTTCCAAGTGCGCGGCCTCGTGACGCAAGGAAAGCCAGGAAAGTTCCTCCAACGGCACATCCCACTTATCGCGCAGGGAGGCAAGGCTTTCTTCGGATACGATCGCGATAAAACGCACAACCTCGCGCGAATCTACTCCGGCAAAGAACACGCGATCGCAGTCTTCAACTACTGCCCCCATATTCCACGCTTCGTAAAGCCCTTTGTTCACAGGGAGCACCGCGACCTTACCTTCAGTCGTCATCGCGAGGATGCGAAGCTCTTGTGCGTCTTTTTCGAGTTCTTTGAGGAGTGCACTATAGCCCCCGGGCGCGTTCAAGCGCTTCACCCACGCGCCAAGTTCACGCGGGAAAAACAGTTGTTCATCGGCAAAGGGAAGACCATTGATCGTGTCGAAAAGGGGCATGCTGTAACCGTAGCCGTCCTTCGCTTCAACCACAACGCAAATGAGCGTTAGGCTGGAGTCATGACTACTTCTCAGCTTCGCGCCGATGGGCGCACCCCCTCTCAGCTTCGCCCAATGTCTATCACTCGTTCCTGGGCAGGAACCGGCGAAGGATCTGCACTGATTGAATGTGGGAACACGCGCGTTTTGTGCGTTGCCTCGCTAACCGAGGGCGTGCCGCGATGGAAGCGCGACAGTGGAGAAGGCTGGGTGACCGCGGAGTATTCAATGCTCCCGCGCGCTACTTCCGAGCGCTCCCAGCGTGAATCCGTCAAGGGTAAAAATCGGCGGCCGCACCCACGAAATTTCGCGTCTCATCGGCCGTTCGCTTCGCGCGATCGTTGATATCAAGGCCCTCGGAGAGAACACTCTGGTTCTTGACTGCGATGTTTTGCGAGCTGATGGCGGAACCCGCACCGCTTCCATTTCGGGCGCCTATGTTGCGCTTTACGAGGCCATTTCTTGGGGTATTTCGAAGGGGATCGTTGCGGCTTCTTCTCCCGAGAAGGTCCTCTCTGATTCTGTAAGCGCAATTTCCGTTGGCATCATTGATGGCACCCCCATGCTCGATCTTCCCTACGTTGAAGATGTGCGCGCGCAGACGGATATGAACGTTGTCCAGACGGGTTCGGGTTCTTTCGTTGAGGTTCAAGGAACCGCTGAGCATGCGCTCTTCTCCCGTACCGAGCTCGGCGAGCTCCTTGACTTGGCAACCACCGGTAACGCCCAGATCCGCGACCTCCAGGCACGCGCGTTGGCAGCGCAGCCGGGAGTTACCGTTTCTTCCGAGGCCGCACTGTGAGCTCCGTACGCAGCGCAGATGCACCTCGCCTGGTTTTTGCGACCGGAAATGCCCACAAGGTTGCAGAGCTCGAGGCGATCATCGCTCCCCTCCTCCCCGAGGGTGCTGGCCGCATTGGCCGGATGAGCGATTTCGATGTTACCGAGCCCGTTGAAGATGGCGCTTCCTTCGAAGAGAATTCCCTGATCAAGGCCCGGTCTTTGTGCGCAGCAACCGGAATCGCTGCGCTCGCCGATGATTCCGGCCTGTGCGTGGACATCATGGGCGGCGCACCCGGGATCTTCTCTGCCCGATGGAGCGGAGCTCACGGGAACGACCGCGCGAACCTTGAGTTGCTTCTTGCTCAGCTCAGCGACGTCCCGCTCCATTTACGAGGCGCGGCATTCGTTTCTGCTGCAGCGCTTGTTCTGCCCGATGGCCGCGAGTTCGTTGAGCTCGGACGCGTCGAAGGACACCTGACGACCGCTCCGCAAGGCGAGCAAGGATTTGGCTACGATCCAATTTTTGTTCCCTCGGGTATGGATCGCACTGCCGCACAGCTCAGCGCGGAAGAAAAGAACGCGATTAGTCACCGCGGGATCGCTTTCCGCGCGCTTGCGCCGAGGATTATTGAGGTCCTAGCAGGCAACTAAGCAAGGCGCAGGAGGACGCGTGGCCAGATGGTGTGGAATTGTCCGGCTTCGCGGGGTTTTCTCTGCACCAAAGCGGTGTCTGCGAGTACTAGAAGTCGACAGACATGCCGGTCGTCGCAAGTTCCACGCGCCCGCCAAATGCTTGTTCCGCTTGGAAGCGCGTGGCCTCGGGATTATTCCACGGTTGGATATGCGTGAGGATGACTCTGCCAACTTCGGCACGCGCGGCAAGGGTACCTGCGCGGGTGCCATCCATGTGAATGCCCTCGACGGTATCTTCTTCAGTAAATCCGGCCTCGCTGAGGAGAAGATCAACCCCGCGAGCACCCTCAACGATGCTGTCGCATAGGTCAGTGTCACCGGTATAGAAGAAAGTACTGCGCGATCCAGAGGCATCGCCTTCTGAAAAACCAGAAGGGCCGCTAATGCGAATACCGAAAGCCGGCACAGAGTGCCATGCCCGCGCTGCACTTAGGGTAAAGGGCCCCAGAGTCCATGTCTGAGTGTCGCGTAGTTCCTTGAAAATAAACTCTGTCGAGTAGTTTTCTTCTTCGCCAACTCCATCGATCTGGCGAACACGGCCGGGCAAACATGCCGGCCCCGCAAGAACCATGGGGTCACAATACGCGCCAGGTCCCCAGCGGCGGTAGACGTGCAGGGAAATGACATCTCCCATGTGGTCTGCGTGGCAGTGCGAGAAGATCACTGCATCGATATTGGTTGGCTCGATGTAGCGCCACAATTCACCGAAAGATCCTGGCCCCATATCCAAGACAATGTTCCAGGTTCGCTGCCTCCCAGTTCTTTCATCGGGGCCGAGGGCTTGAAGCAGATAGCACGATGCCGGCGAATCCGGACCCGACATTGACCCCGTGCAGCCAATGATGCGAAGCCTCATTGGGCGCCTCCTTCTAGTGGGAGGGCGGGAACTTCACTGACGCTTTGGACCTCGGGCCCTAAGAAACGACGGGCAAGGATCGGGAAGCGTGAGGATGCGTCGGTGGTGAGGAACTGATGCTGGGGTTCATCACTTGCGCCGCGGCGCGGTGCGTGGAGCAGATCACGGTCAACCAACTCGTTGTAGGTGACATTCGCCGTCGTTGCAGAAGAGGTCACCAAACGGACGGTATCCCCCATGACTCGGCCGATCACTCCGGTGAGAAGCGGGTAGTGCGTGCACCCCAGAATCAAGGTATCGACCCCTTCTTCTTTCAGGGGCGTAAGGTACTCGCGGGCGATTCCTTCCAATTCGGGGCCAGCCGTTTGCCCGGCCTCGACGTACTGGACGAAAAGTGGGCAGGCCTGTTGGAAGACTCGAAGACCCGGAACTGCGGCAAGAGCATTGACATAGGCTTCTGACTGGATAGTTGCTTGAGTTCCAATCACGCCGATTTTTACGATTGTGCGTCGCGACAACAGCAGCGCGCGCAGCGGGGGTCACGACCTCGATGACGGGAATGCGCTGGCCAACCCAGTAGCGTTCGCGAGCGTCCGACAGCGCAGCAGCAGTCGCAGTATTGCAGGCAATAACCAGCGCCTTCGCCCCTGCCTCGACGAGGCGATCAAGGCCCCACAGTGTCAATTGGCGAACTTCAGCGATCGGACGCGGGCCATAGGGAGCGTGAGCCGTGTCCCCCAGGTAGACGATGTCTTCATCTGGAAGTTGATCGATGATGGCACGCGCAACCGTCAGCCCACCCAGGCCAGAGTCGAAAATACCAATCGGCGCGTTATCCATACAATGAAACTAACTCGCTTCACCCTGGAGATGCACTGATTTGAGCAGTGACTCTTGCCACCATGTCATCAGAAGGTAGATGGCTGCTGCACTTTGCTCGCGTGTTCCCTCAGGTTTTTCCTGAGCAATTGTCTCAATCCGGATCAGGTCCGAATCGTCGTGAATCCCAAGTTCCCCGGCCAAAGCAAGGCGCATGTCGGTCAGAGCACCCAGCCAATTCCACGTCGATTCTTCATCGAGAACGAGGTAGTTCGTCCCGTCGACCAGCACTTCGTTGAGTTGGTTACACACGGTGCGCAGACGCGCAGATTTTTGTGAACGCAGGGTATCTTCGGTCAGCGCGCGCAGCCGCGCAGCCTCCTGAGGATCTGCGCTCATGGGGGGAAGAAGGAAGTCGAGGGCAGGATCGATTGCCGCTGCGCGTTCACTTTCGAGTCCTGTCGCAGCGGATAAGAACATGGGGAAATCCCCCGGGTCGTCTAAGACCACGAGTATTTCGTGAATCAACTGCTGGATCAGAAGGTTGTAGTCCCTTCCAATCGGTGCGCTGATTCCCCGTCGTGAGACGGTAAAGGGGCCGATCACGTGGCACGCTCCAATGTTGATTGCACTCCGTAGTCGTGAAGTGTTTGTAGGTCTGCTTCGACGCGTTCACGTAGCCCAGTGGCGATGATGGCCTTTCCATCACTGTGCACCTGCAAAGTCAGTGCTTCGCACGTAGGACGCGGGTAACCGAAGTGCCGGTGAAGGACTTCGGCGATGTAGCCCAATGAGTTAATCGGGTCATCCCAGACAATGAGGTTCCACCTCGGCACCGACGCTTTTACGGTCCCGACATTGGGATTTTTCGCCGTCACAGGAACGCCCGACATACCTTAAGCCTACGCAGGAAATGCCCTCCTGTCTGCATTTTTTTGGCATTTCTTGCACATATTTCCACAGATGCGATTAGATTTGAGATATGCCCGCATCATTTGAAACGTCGCTTCTGACGGATATGTACGAATTCACCATGCTCGATGCCGCAATGAAGTCGGGAACTACGAACCGACATTGCGTCTTTGAATTATTCGGGCGTCGTCTTCCCGCCACTCGCCGCTACGGCGTCGTCGCGGGGACCGGTCGCGTTCTCGAGGCCATGGCGCGCTTCGAGTTCTCCCCCGAACAAATCCAGTGGTTGGCTGAGAAGAAATCGTCTCAGACGCCGCGCTGGAATACCTTTCCGATTTCCGCTTTAAGGGCACGATTTCGGGCTACGCGGAAGGCGAATGCTATTTCCCAGGCTCCCCCCTTACTCACCGTTGAGGGCACTTTCGCCGAATGTACCCTCCTCGAGACACTCCTCCTGTCGATCTACAACTACGACTGCGCAGTTGCTTCTGCTGCTTCACGAATGACAATTGCCGCGCACGGACGCCCCTGCCTGGACATGGGTGCACGCCGAGGCCACGAGCGCGCAGCTGTCTCTGCAGCACGCGCCTCAGTTATCGGCGGCTTTGCAGGCACTTCAGATCTCGAGGCCGGCAAGCGCTACGGCATCCCGGTGATCGGTACTGCCGCCCACGCATTCACCCTGCTTCACGACAGCGAACGCCAAGCGTTCGACGCTCAGATCGCTTCTCTTGGTCCCTCGACGACTCTCTTGGTTGATACCTACAACGTCACCGAGGGTGTGAAGACCGCTGTCGAGGCCGCGCGCGCAGCAGGTGGAGAGCTTGGCGCCGTGCGCTTGGACAGTGGCGACCTCGTCGCTCAGGCCTTTACGGTTCGCGGACAACTGGATGCGCTCGGTGCGACCTCCACGAAGATCACTGTGACTTCCGATTTGGATGAGTACGCTATTGCTGCTCTGGGGGCTGCGCCCGTCGATTCTTACGGTGTTGGCACACGTCTGATTACCGGTTCCGGCGTCCCCACCGCCGCCTTGGTATACAAACTCGTATCCCGCGAGGACAGTGACGGAAATATGGTGGGTGTTGCGAAGAAGTCTGCTTCGAAGAACACCGTTGCCGGTAAGAAGTATGCCGGTCGTCTTTACGATGAAGACGGCTATGCCAGCGAGGAAGTCTTGGTGACGGGAAGCGCTGAAGAAGCTGCAGCTTTCTTTGAGGAAAACGGCGCGCGTCCCCTGCAGGTTCCACTCATTGTTGACGGTGAGATCTTGGCCGAGGGATGGAGCTCTGAGGCTCTGGCTCAGGCACAGGCTCGTCACTTGCGCTCGCGTAATGAATTGCCTTACCAAGCATGGCGCCTCTCCGAAGGCGAACCTGCTATTCCAACGCGTTACGTCTAAGGACTCAACGCTGTTTTGCGGCCGTGGGGCTGCGGTGAATCCTTTCACCGCAGCCCCACACCTGTCTATCGTTTCCAAGTCAGCTAGCCTCGGATAAACCGCCTACCCGCGGCCGACAAACCACTCACGCAAGAGCGCGATACGGGCTTCGATCTGCTCGGTTGTTGCCTGAGCAACCTCAGGGGCCGCCGGCTCTCCTGCGCAGTTCCGCATGAATCGTCGCGTGAGCTTGCCCTGAACGCCTCGACCAGGACGAAAACCAGACGCGAAAGTTCCTTGCGTTTTGCCGCGCGCACGCGGTGGGCGGGGATATTCGCGTTATCCTCGCGCGCACGCCTCGCACTAGCCTCACGACGCTGGGTCGCAAGCTGTTCTTCTTGGCGCGCGCGAAGCAATGTCGTCACCTGTTCGGGTTCCAAGAGACCCGGGATCCCCAAGTATTCTTGCTCTTCAACAGAACCCACATCGGCCTCGGTCCCCCAAGCCGCTCCGTCAAAGAGGACGGAATCAAATTGTGCGTCCGCACCCAAGGCTTCGAATTGGTTGAGAAGATCACTCGAGGCGCTCTCGGTCTTGTTCGCCTGCGCAACCATGGCGTCTTCGGGGTTCCACATGTCCCCCTCTTTCGAGGGCGGACGATTCAACGCGTGATCGCGCTGAACTTCCATTTCCCCAGCCAAACTGAGTAGAGGAAGAACGGAAGGAATGAAAACCGTCGCTGTCTCGCCTCGGCGCCTTGCGCGCACAAAACGCCCAACAGCCTGCGCAAAGAACAAGGAAGTCGAGGCATTGGTCGCGTACACTCCCACACTCAGGCGGGGAACGTCCACGCCTTCGGAGACCATACGCACCGCGACCATCCACTTATCGGTCGATTCGCGGAACTCATCGATGCGCTCGGAGGCATCGGCGTCGTCCGAGAGGACAACGGTTGGCCTATGCCCAGTGATCGCACGCAGCTGGCGAGCGTACGCGCGAGCCTTGTCTTGATCTGCGGCAATCACCAGACCGCCGGCGTCAGGGACTTGGCGACGCACTTCTTCCAGGCGCTGATCAGCCGCTTGGAGAACGGCGCTCATCCATTCTCCCTTGGGATCCAGGGCGGTTCGCCACGCCTGTTTCATGAGGTCCTTCGTGAGAGGTTCCCCAAGGCGCGCGGTGTAGATATCTCCCGCGTTCGTTCGCCACGACATCTGTCCCGAGTAGGACATGAAGAGCACTGGACGCACAACGAAGTCGCGCAGAGCATCGCCGTACCCGTAGGTGAAGTCGGCTTTAGAGCGCTTGATCCCCTCTTCGTCTTCTTCGTAGCGAACGAATGGGATGGCGGAGGTGTCGGAACGGAAAGGAGTGCCGGTGAGGGCAAGGCGGCGCGTGGCCTCGTCAAAAGCATCGCGAATGCCATCGCCCCACGACAGGGAATCTCCCGCGTGGTGAATCTCGTCGAGGATCACCAGGGTGCGGTGCAGGCGCGTGCGCGCGGCATGAACCATGGGATTAGACGCAACCTGCGCGTAGGTGACCGCCACACCGTCAAAGTGCGAGCCCGCCATTCCCTGCGAGTTCGAAAATGCGGGGTCGATGTGGATTCCTACGCGACCCGCTGCCTCGGCCCACTGGCTTTTGAGGTGTTCGGTCGGGCAAACGATCGTCACTTTGTCAACTACTCCGGCGCCCATCAGCTCGACCGCGATGCGCAGAGCAAAGGTCGTTTTGCCGGCACCCGGGGTTGCAACGGCAAGGAAATCCTTGGGAGAGGCAGCCATGTACTGTTCCAAGGCTGCAGCTTGCCACGCTCGAAGGCTACCCGCGGTCCCCAGGGGGCTCGGCGGGGAAAAGCGGGAGGAAGAGAAGTGACTGCGGAAGAAGAAGCGTGCAAAGGGCCTTGCGCGGCGGGAGTCACTGCGCGCTGCCCCCCTGATCTCCCCATCAGAGAAGGGCCAATTGCGCCCGTTCTTGCCCATCGAATCACGAAGTTCCTTGCATGTGGGGCACACGGGGTACTTAGAGGCATCCCGAGTGGGAATCCAGACCTTGCCGCAGAGGGCAACAACGGGTTGCCCCGTGATCATTGAGGAATCAGCCTTGTCGCGGCGCACGAAGTGAGCGAAACGATCGCCGTCGCCGGGGCTTTTCTCTTGTTCAACCTCGGTGCGCTCAAGCAGACCTGTCGAAGACTGGGTTTGCGGGCCCTGCGGCGCGGAAGGTCCCTGGGGTTCATCGAGAAAAGACATGTGCCCTATTGTATGACGCGGCCGCTTCCGATGTGGATCAGAAACGGCCGCGAATACTGGAATTACGCTTGGTGCTTAGCCCAGACCTCGCGGTAGAAATCGGCCAGTTCCAGGCCGACTGCTGCGTCTTCGTCCAGAAGGACAACCGCGTTGGGGTGCATCTGGAGGATCGTCGCAGGCCAGCGTGCAGAAATCGCACCTTCGACCAGCTGACGAACGGCCTCTGCCTTACCCGCGCCGGTGGCGATCAAGAGTGCTTCGCCGGATTCCATGATGGTTCCCAGGCCCTGGGTAATGCAGTGGGTCGGAACCTTGGTGATGTCTCCGTCGAAGAAGCGCGCGTTGTCGCGGCGGGTCTGCTCGGTGAGCACATCGACGTGGGTGCGCGAGGCGAAGGACCCGCCGGGCTCGTTGAAGCCGATGTGTCCGTCTGCGCCGATTCCGAGAATCTGGAGGTCAATGCCGCCGGCATCGCGGATTGCCTTGTCGTAGTCTGCTGCGGCCTGATCGTTGTCGCCGGTCCACACGTTGGGGCCGTGCGCGGCGCCCTTGGGGAAATCTACGCGGTCAACAAGGAAACGGTGGATGAAGTTTGCGTAGCCTTCGGGGTGGTCTTCGGGCAGGCCGACATATTCGTCGAGGTTGAAGGACTGGGTCTGGGCGAAGGAGATTTGGCCTGCTTCGCAGCGCTTTGTCAGTTCGTCGTAGAGAGGAAGAGGGGTCGATCCCGTTGCGAGGCCGAGAACAGCGGCGGGCTTGCGCGCGAGGAGCTGTTGGATACGGTCGGCTGCGACGACGGCAATATCTTCGGGGGTGGGCAGGATGGCAATCCGCATTGAAACTCCTCATTGATGTTGGGATCGCAAGGCGTGGGCGAGGCTGTGGCCGCTTCAGTATGGGGTTACGAGGCCAAGCAACGAACACGCCTGTGTGTACAGTTTGTGTACCTTCAGCTTACACCCAGCTTTGGAGCGAGGAGAAATAGGAGGGTGTGATCTGCGCGAGATACAGTTGTGCCCCGATCACGAAGACCGGGGCACACTATTCACGCGTGCGTTGGGACGCAAAAGATTGCGTCAACGCATTTCAGCGCAGAGCTGAGGTCACTTGGCGACAGCCTTCTTCAGGGTGGAGCCAGCGGAGAGCTTGACACCGAAGCCTGCGGGGATCTTGATTTCTTCGCCGGTACGGGGGTTACGGCCGGTGCGGGCTGCACGCTCAACGCGCTCGACGGAGAGCAGGCCGGTCACCTTGACGGTCTCACCCTTGGACAGGGACTCAACGAGGACATCCTGGAACGCAGCAAGGGCGGCGTCAGCGTGGACCTTCGAGATGTTGGCGCGCTCGGCGATCTTGGCAACAAGTTCAGTGCGGTTGACGGACATAGAAAAACCTCATTCTTGTCGGTTATGGATGCCACTTTGGTGGCTTCAGGGAACAGATTAGGGAATGAATCCCAGTTTTGTCAGCTTTTCCGCGACTTTTCGGGGCGTGTCTTAATTTTTTGGAGTTTTTTGAGCGCTTTTTGTGTCGAGCGACACAGAATTGCTCTTCTTGCACCTCAGTTACGGCTTGATCGCACTTCGATGACGATTGATGAAAATGTCTTCAAACCGGAGCAAAGGACGGTAGTGTGCGAACTAGTCGACGAAGACCGCTTGGAGGATGGCTGCCATGGGAGTTCCCAATGTCACGATCGGAGAAATTTCGTAATGGTCAAAAGACAGCCAACAGCCCTGCTTCTGAGCACCGCTCTCACAATTCCACTATTACTCGCCGGATGCACACAGCATTACGAAGTGAAAGAACCCATGTCACAACCCTGCCAAACGGCCGCAGTACATTCCAACGCCGTCTTCTACCCAGTCCAAGGAAGCATCGATCCGAGTTTTGTCTTTTCAGGAGCCTGGATTGAAAACGGCAGAATGAAAACAACTCTAGATGGCGGGTGGGCATACGATCCTCCACTACCTGGTTATAACGGTGACCTCATTGAAGGAGAGCCTGTCACAATCCCCGGCACCGGAACCTTCGAGCTCACCGGCATCACTCTTTCACGATGGGGCAACTCACCAGAAACAATCACTTTCTGCTTCACACCCGACCCCAATCTGCTCGACAACGCCAAAGAACACCTACCGCCAGGCCAAACACTCCCACCCCAAGACGAGCACTAGGAAAACCTCATACTGCGACAGCGACTTATGCTTGAATCATGAATTCGTCTGTTCTCTCGCCATCATCCCTATCCCACGATTCCAGCATCGTACTCGTGGTGATTTTCATTGGTTTTCTGAGCATTGCAGCATTCAAGCGCTTGATTTGGTGGGCCCTCAAAGAAACAGACTATTCCGATCAAAAGAAACAGAATCTTGTCAATAAGTGGGGACTCCTCCCCTACACTGCACTGAGTATCTACTCATTAGCGCACGCAAAAAGCACTCTTGTTTTTGTGCGTCAGAGTGCACCTTTCGCGTATCCAATGTCGCTATCGTATTCTTCTTTCTCCCCACGCTTGCGACCATTGCCTACATCGTGACAGAGGTTTCTTTCGTCCAAAGTGCCATCATCTGGATTCTCGATAAAGTCATTCCCGGACGACGAACAACTCAGAATCAGGCGAAACCACGACATCGAAAATAGTGCGGACGTCTCAGTCCTCGAACTCCAAGAAGGGAAGAGATCACACAAGGAGTTCAGCACATTAAAAGCTACTGGACGTACACGGAAAATATCCCGACACATGCAGTATTCGATTTGAAGGATGTCCGCACGTACGCTCGATTTCTTCCACTGATCTTGATTCAACAGATCCCGTTTCCACACCCTCACGTGACCAGCAAGCGACGGCCTCACCCAGCCGGAGACGTGGATTCTTTACGCTCTCCGGGGTGGTCATCATCGCGATTGCAGCGAGCGGAGCTTATGCCTTTACCGCGCATTCAACTGCCGCGGCCGTGAAAGATGTTCAAGCTCAATTGGTCGATGCAGAAAATGACTTCACTACTGCACGCGCCGCTGCACAGGCTTCTATCGCTTTGGCTGACGAATACGCTCTCGCTTCCGAGAACGTAACCGCACTTAAAGCTACTTACGCTGATTCGGACGCGACTGTTACCGCTCTGACTGAGGCTCCCAACAATACGAAGGCCAGTAACGAGAAGATCGAGTCGCTGAAGAAGGTCCTCGATCAGGCTAAGACCTCCACCAACAAGCTCAACGCTGCTCTGGCCCCCATCGCGGGTGAACTCGACGATCTGACCATTAAGAAGCTTGATGAGGGCTGCCAACAAGGCAGATCAAGCCCTGAATGACGCGAAGAATCTCATGGGTGAAACCGATGGGAAAGTCAAGGACAATGCGACCCGTGACGGCTTACAGTCCACCATCGACGACACCACGAAGACTATTGACGAAGCACACGAAGCTGTGAAGAATCGCTCGCACGTGGGCGATGACCGCAAGTGGAACGTCGATGAGGAAAGAAGCTCACCGATGCTGTACATGCTTTGGGCGAGAAGTCGAATCAGGTTCGCGATTCACGAGGCCAGTGGGAAGCCGAGCAGGCCTCTGCTGCTTCGTCCAGCGTTGGGGCTTCTCGCTCGACCGGCGCTTCCTCTTCCCATTCACGTTCTAACGGTGGCGGCTCCGCCTCACAGTCAGCCGGTTCCGCTGGCGCTTCTCAGGGACGCTCCAGCGGAGAAACATACTGGACTTATACCGAAGAATCAGACCCCAGCCTCGGCTACAACTGCACTCTCAAGACCAACGGTTCTACCACCTGCCATGACAATAGCGGCAACGAGATTTACAAGGATGGACAGTGGTCCAACGGCAACCCGAACGGACGCTGGAGTGAAGGTGGCCGCTGACCTCACGCAACCCCGGCCTCGGCAATCAACTGACGCACAGAAGCTAGCGGGTGCGGAGAACTGAATAAACGCGAGCGCCGAGGCCTCGAAACCCCACGTGGATTTCAGACCTCGGCGCTAGTTCGTATCGAATCAGTCGTCGTAGTGCTTGGTGCGCTCGATATCTTCTTCGATCTGCTCGCGAGTCACTCCACGAACATCAAGCTCAGCGAGCGGTGTCATGCGGTCCTTCTTGATGAGGTGGTAGCCCAGCCAGACTCCCAAGAAGAGCGGGACACCAATGTATGCCGAGATGATCTCCCACATCTGGCCAAGGAAGATCGCCTCGTAGTTCTGGCCGAGAAGCACGATCAGACACATACCGAAAGCCAAAATCGGTCCGAAGGGGAAGAATGGCGCGCAATACGGCAGGTCCTCGAGCTTGTAACCCTGGAGCAGGTAGGCGCGACGGAAACGAATATGGCACGCCGCAATACCTAGCCACATAAAGATTCCCGAAACACCGACGATACTCACCAACCAGGTGTATGCCGTTCCCTCACCAACCAGCGCCGTGCAGAAGCCAAGAGCCGAAACGGCAGCAGTAGCGAGCATCGCATTAAGCGGGACTCCCCTCTTCGTCACGTGGCAGAAAACGCGGGGGGCCTGGCCAATGAGAGCCATCGAGTGCAGCATTCGCGAAGAGGCATAGAGGCCCGAGTTACCGGCCGAGAGAATCGACGTCAAGATGACCGCATTCATCACGGCTGCGGCGGCTGCGATGCCCAAACGGTCGAAGACCAGGGTGAAGGGCGAGTATGCGATATCCGATTCACTGCTGCGCAACAGGTTCGGGTCAGTGAATGGAATCAGCGTACCGATAATGGCGATAGCACCAATGTAGAAGAACATGATGCGCCAGAAGACCGACTTAATGGCGCGAGGCACATCACGGTGAGGATTGCCCGATTCTGCTGCAGCAACGCCAACAAGCTCGGTTCCTTGGAATGAGAAGCCGGCGATCATAAAGATCGTGACGATCGGCAAGAATCCGCCATGGAAGGGCGCGTCTTCAATGCGCCAGTTCGCAAAGCCAGGCGACCCGTTGCCCAAAATGCCGAAGATCATGGCAACACCGGAGACCAGGAAGACGATGATGGTCACGACCTTAATGGTTGCCAGCCAGAACTCGGCTTCGCCATAAACCCGCGCACTAAGCGCGTTCAAACGGTGAGAAGGACAAGGAAGCCCGCTGCCCACATCCACCCAGGAACGTCCGGGAACCAGTAGGACATGACGATTCCCGAGGCGACAAGGTCAGCTGAGACCGTTACGGCCCAGTTAAACCAGTAGTTCCACCCCATCGCGAAGCCAAAGGAAGGGCTAATGAAGCGCGCGGCATAGGTTTGGAAGTTGCCGACAACCGGCATGTGCGCGCTCATTTCACCGAGCGACTGCATCAGGAGAAGTACCATGAGGCCGATTGCCGTGTAGGCGACGAGCGCGCCCCCCCGGACCGGCCGTTGAAACCGTAGCGCCCGAGGCGACGAAGAGACCGGTTCCGATCGCACCGCCGATGGCGATCATCTGCATGTGTCGACCGCTCAGACCACGCTTGAGATCTGTGCGCTCAGCGACCTTCCCGCAACCGCCGCATTGCTGCGCATCGAGGCCTGCAGAATCTTCTTTTATTTGAGGTTGCGACCAGAACATAATGATTCTCCTACGAATCTTTTGTGACCTGAGCCAAGGCTCAAGTTAGTGGTACGAGTGTACTACTATGCATCGCCAATACTATTCATTCCCAGCGTAATCGCAGAAATTTTTGCAGCAGAAATGGCAAGATTGCGGACTTTTTCTTTCTTTTTACGATCCCATTAATTGGACAAGCGGACACAGCTTATGAGGAACAGCCATCGTTTAGGCCAATCCACACGCCTAAACTATGTCTATTTTCCAATATTTATGTAACGCACTATCGAGAAGCTCAAAGGCGGTGAGGCGAACATCACGACCTTCAGAAAGCGCAGAAACGGCAGCGCCATCAACAAGCGCAATAACAACTTCAGCCGGAAGGTCAACCCCGACCGCCGACAAAACAGTTGTTACCGCAATATTGAGTCGAACACGACCGAATTGATATGCACTGGCCACAAGCGCCGCTCCGCCCGCGGAGACGAGCTGCTCATAGTGCCCTTTAAGATTTTTCATCATCAGGAAGCGTCGCAGAAAGGATCAAATCGATCCGTTCCTTTACCGAAGCATCACTCTTGAGCTTTCGAGCTCTAAACGCAGCACGTTCGGCACGCTCAGACCAACGACTCATGTTAGCCAGACCCGCTTGATGAAGAAGATCCTCAAGACCGTCAAAATAGTATGTTGTTGCGGATAAAGAGCACCCGGCAAGCCGCGCGACGGAACGGTGTGAAACCGCTTCCGGACCACCCTCACGAAGCAAGGTGGCAGCAGCGTCAATGATCAGCTGGCGCTTATCGAAGCCTTTTCGCGTACTTGCAGTGTGCGAGATTGCGCCAGCAGACATCTGGGTCCCCTTTCTAGTACGAGCGTCCTAAAAAAATCTTATTTATTCAGGGTTATGCGCTTAACGGTCATACTATCCCCCACCCTATGTCTTTTGCTGATTGAAATAGGTGAGAAAAAGAACTCGGAACCTTTGCCGTCGCAACACCGTGCAAAGGTTCCGAGTTCTATTTTCCTGTTACCCCTGAGACTGGGCGCTTTCCGCTTGCTCACGATCGAGAGCACTTGTCGCGTGCTGTGGAATCGCAAGCATGGCAGTGAGCGCCAAGAAGGCAATGAACGCCAGGTAGTAGGCGGGTGCCAGGGACGAACCCGTGTATTGGATCAGTGCCGTGGCAATTGTCGGAGCGGTTCCACCAAGAAGAGCATTCGCCGTATTGAAGGACAATGCGAATCCGGTGTAGCGAACCTCGGTCGGGAAAGACTCGGCGAGGAAGGTCGCCAAGGTACCGTCGTTGATCGTCAGCATGATTGCAAATGCAATTTCACACAGAAGGACGACCCAGACGTTACGAGTTCCCATGAGCATGAAGATCGGAACTGTCAGGACGATGAAGGCAACCGATGCAATCAGCAGCATCTTTCGCCGTCCGTGCGTATCTGACAGTGACCCATCACCATGATCGAGCCGATGTAGACAATCAGCGGTGCAGTCGACAGTGCCGTAGCCAAATCTGACGAGAAGCCAAGTTCCTGCTCAACATAGGTCGGCATGTAGCTCAGCAACAGGTAGAAGGCGACTGCATTCAGCGATGCCACGCCGAAGGAGACACAAATCGTACGGGTGTGGTCCCTGAGGACCTTCGACATTGGTACGCTCTGCTTTTGTCCTCCGCTGATCGCTTCCTTCATCGCAATGTAGGTTGGCGAGTCTTCCAGGTGGAGTCGGATGTAGCGGCCGATCATCCCGAGGGGACCTGCAAGGAGGAATGGGATCCTCCATCCCCACGATTCGATCTGTGCATCCGACAGGAAGTGGAAGAGGCAGGCGGTCAAGAACGATGCGGCCAGCAAACCAACTGCAGTCGATGCGGGAACCAGCGCAGTATACATACCGCGTTTCTTCGGCGGTGCATATTCTGCAAGGAATGTTCCCGCTCCAGCGTATTCACCCGAGGCCGAGAAGCCCTGGATCATACGGAGGACGAGAAGGCAGATGGCTGAAGCTAGACCGATTGTCTTATGTCCTGGCAGGAACGCAATTAGGAATGTCGAACCCGACATGATGAGGATCGACCAGGAAAGGGCCGATCGACGACCATATTTGTCACCCCAAATTCCCCAGATGAGACCACCAACGGGACGCAGGATGAAGGACATTGCGAAGATGGCGAATGCTGAAATCAGCTGGACGTTCTTATCCTCGGAAGGGATAAAGACCGTACCGATGACAGCTGCCAGGTAGCCGTACGAGGCGTAGTCAAACCACTCAATAAAGTTACCGATGAACGAGGCGCCAGCAGCGCGCCTGAGAGTCTTGAGTTTCTCCTGTTCTTCGGCGCTCATTTCATGATGGAGGAAGGTGTGGTGTTCGTTGCCACTATCAGACGGTGCTTGACCACTCATCGCGCCTCGACCTCCTGAAGTGCATCCCCCTCCTCTACGGGAGCCGCGGCCTTATCCCTAAACAAGATCGGGCCAATGCCGCCGACAATGATCAGCAGGCCACCGATGGCACCCATGACGGTCATGCTCTCGCCCCAAACGACGACGCCGAGGAAAATAGCAACCGGGCATTCCCAGTAGGAGATCGTCGAGATCTTCACAGCGACAAGGTTACGGCCAGCGACAACAAGTGAACCAAGGGCGATCAAACCACAGACGATGAAGAGGATGACAGCCCAGCCCCAGTTAGAAGCGGTGAAGGATGCGACGCCGTGCCAGGGACGCAGAATGATGCTCATGACGAGTGCAGCGCTTGCGGCGCACACGAAGTTCCAGAATCCACGAACGGTGGAGTCCATATCGCGGCGGTAGCCGTAGAAGAACATCGAGAGGCCGTAGAAAACGCCGGAGAGGAAGCCGAAGAGGTCACCAAGAGGCTTCTGCGGGTACTCTGCGCTGGCACCTGAAAGGTCAAGACCGAAGCTCAGGTGTCCGTTCTCCCAGTCGATGATTCCTATGGTCATGAGCATGCCGACGAAGACCATTGCCAGGAATCCGCCCGCCATAAGGCTGATGTGTTCCTTACGGAAGATTCGGGCCAAAAATCGCGCAGAACAAAGGACCGGTGTAGATCAAGAAGACTGCGTTTGCAATCGACGTCATCAGAGTCGACGAAATGTAGAAACCGAGAGACAGGCCAATACTCACGCCACCCATGATGACCGAGAAGGAAACCTTAGCCTTCCACAGATCATGGAATTTTCCGGTAATGATCGCGATGAGCAGGAAGCCAAACATCGCGGTGGTCATACGACCAAAGGACAAGAACGAACCGATAACCGCTTTGTCTTCTGGGAGCAGTCCCTTTGTAGCGCCACGCGAGAAGGTACCAACCATTGCCATACCGGTAGCAGCAATGAGGATCATGATGACACCGAGCTTGTCGTTCATTTTGTAGCTAGATTGTGTGGACATCTTCGTCCTTTCTAAAACCTGGAAGTGTTAATGCTTCAGCAGAACCAGGTCCGCGGGCTTAGTGGGAACAACAAGCTCGATTAGCGTTCCCGATTGGGCAACCACGTCCCCGTTACTCCCCGGCTAGTCACGACATTCACCACCGGGGAATTCTTGTGCAGATAGGGGTAGGCCCCCCCGATACAGAATTGGAGGAATCGGGGGGGCCTAGCCTTTAGATCGTCAGACCAGCGTGGGATCGTCGACCTGGTTGGGGAAGTAATCCTCGCAGCCACCTTCACGGTAAACGTCAGCGGTCGCGCAGTGCAGGCCGCCGCCGAATGCGTAAGCATCACGGAAGGGAACGGGGATGACGTTCATGCCCAGCTTGTCCATCTGCTCCATCTGGTGGACCTCAGAGGCCTCAACACAGACGGTCTTGTGGTCGATGACCAAGCAGTTCATGGACAACCACACCGAGGAGTAGCACAGCGGCGGCGGGGTGGTGTGTGCCGGATCTGCGGCGTCAACGATCTGCCAATCGTTGGCTTCGAAGATCTTGCGCTGCTCTTCGGGCAGACGACGGTGGGGGTTGTTGATGATCAGGCCCGGACGCAGCGGCACGAAGGTCGCGTCGATGTGGATCGGGTAGGGATCACCGGGGAAGTTCACAGCGTGAACGCGGAAATCGGGGTAGTAGCGCTTGAACCACTCCATTGCCTTGCGGTTGGTGGTAAGGCCGTGCTGGATGAACAGATCCTTACCAACGCGCATGACGTCAGCTGCGTCCCACATGGGTTCGAACTCGGTGGTCACGAAGTCCTTGTTAGCGGTACGAACGAGGCGCTCCTCGATGGTGATGCGCTCATCGTAGTAGTTGTGCTTGTAGGACTTGTCGGTCAGACGAGGACGGGGAGCCTGGGTCCAGAGGAACTCGGGGTCCTGCTCGAAGTACTCGTTCATGAGCGGCCAGTAGGCCAGGTACTCGAAGTAGCGGCAGCGGAAGGAGTTTGCTGAGGAGAGGATCTCGTTGCCCATCGTGAGCAGGATGTCACGAGGAGGCATCTGGGTGAAGCCGGACTCGGTGCGGAAGTCGGGAGTCTTGATCTCCTGGTTCCACTGCAGAGGAGTCGGGCGGTCAACCTTGACGCCGAGGCCTTCGAGGATCTTGACGTAGTTGTCGAGCTGCTCGTTAGCTGCTTCAACGGTGGCGGTAGGACGGGGTCCCCACATGCCGCGCATCTCGGAGTCAACCGGAACCTTTTCGGAGGTTGCGGGCTCTTCGGGCGGAATTACGGAGAAGTCTGCACGGCCAACGATAACGTGCTTCAGCGGATCGAAATCATTCCAGGAATTGACGATCTTCGTCATTGTGTTCACTCCCTTGTGAGTGTGTTGTTAATTTATCCCCAAATTTCTTTGAGGGATGGCGGAGAAAACCGCTCTCGAAACAGTTGCCAACCAAAGTTGGCGATCTCCAAGTGGGCGGGTTTTCCCGCCCTTCTTCGGTTCCCCGAAGAAGCTTGGTTCCCTTGGGCACTGTGGCCCTTGGGTCCGCTTCCCCCTCGGGAGGTGTGTGGAGCGTGAGGGGGAAGCGGAAGTGCTATTGAGCCTTATCAGGCGTTGTAGGTTCCGTCGGGCGTCACGATCGTGCCGGCATCACCGGCGATGATCTTCGTGGCATCCTCGAGGCGACCGATTGCAGCGACGCCGCCGGTCAGCTCGACGAAACGGCACACGGCCTCGACCTTCGGGCCCATTGAGCCAGCGGGGAATCCGTATCCACGCATCTCGGCCGGGGTTGCGCGATCAATGCGACGAGCGTTGGGGGTGCCGTAGTCAAGCTGTGCACCATCAACGTCGGTCAGGATGATCAGCATGTCCGCTTCGAGGGAGTCTGCCATGACAGCTGCCGTCAGGTCCTTGTCGATAACAGCCTCGACGCCTTCGAGCTTGCCTTCGCCGTTGCGAACGACCGGAACGCCGCCGCCACCGCCACAGATCACCGTGGCGCCGGCATCAAGGAGGACCTTGATGAGCGGGGTTTCAATCACGCGCTGCGGCTTGGGCGAGCCCACGACGCGGCGGAAGTATTCACCGTCAGCCTTGACAACCCAACCGCGCTCTGCGGCAAGCTTCTCAGCTTCTTCCTTCGAGTAAACCTCGCCAATGAACTTGGTGGGGTTCGCGAAGGCGGGATCGTCGGCCAGAACCAGAGTCTGGTTGATCAAAGCCATGACATTGGCACTGGGGAGAGCATTCTTAACACCCTGCTGGAGCCAGTAGCCGATCATGCCCTGGGTTTCTGCACCCAGCGTATCGAAGGGGTAGGGCTCGGACAGACGAGCATCGGATGCGGATTCCAGTGCCAGGACACCAACCTGCGGGCCATTGCCGTGGGTGATGACCAGTTCGTGGTCCTTTGCGAGCTTAGCGAGCTGCTCTGCTGCCAGGTTGACGTTTTTCAATCTGGTTGCGAGCGTCCGGCTTTTCACCGCGCTTGAGGAGGGCGTTACCGCCCAGTGCAACTACGATGCGCATGTTACTTTTCTTCTCCGAGGGTGGCGACCATGACGGCCTTGATGGTGTGCATGCGGTTCTCAGCCTGATCGAAGACGATCGAAGCGGGAGACTCGAACACGTCGTTGGTCACTTCCAGGCCGTTGCCCATACCGGTCTTCTCGAAGATGTCCTGGCCAACGGTGGTGTTGATGTCGTGGAAGGAAGGCAGGCAGTGCAGGAACTTGACGTCCGGGTTTCCGGTTGCTGCCATGAGCTCAGCGTTAACCTGGAAGGGACGGAGCAGAGCGATGCGCTCATCCCACTTTTCCTTGCTTTCACCCATCGACAACCAGATGTCGGTGTAGATGAAGTCTGCGCCCTTGACGCCCTCTTCGATGTTGTCGGTGACGAGGACCTTGCCACCGGACTTTGCTGCGAGTTCTTCAGCAGCTGCAACGACCTCGGGAGCGTTGAAGAGTTCCTTGGGGGCAACCATGCGGACATCCATGCCGATCATGGCGCAGGAGATGAGGATCGAGTTGCCGACGTTGTTGCGGGCGTCGCCCACGTAAGCGATGCTGATTTCGTTCGGCTTCTTGCCGGAGGCCTCGAGCATGGTCAGCTGGTCAGCGAGCATCTGGGTGGGGTGCCAGTCGTCGGTCAGACCGTTCCACACCGGAACACCGGACAGAGCAGCAAGCTCGTCAACGTGTGCCTGCTTGGAGCCACGGAACTCAATGCCGTCGTAGAAGCGGCCGAGAACGCGAGCGGTGTCGGCGACGGATTCCTTGTGGCCCATCTGGGAGCCGGAGGGATCCAGGTAGGTGACGTGTGCGCCCTGGTCGTATGCCGCAACCTCGAAGGAGCAGCGGGTACGGGTCGAGGTCTTCTCGAAGATCAGCGCGATGTTCTTGTCGACGAGGTACTTAACCTCGCGGCCGGCCTTCTTTGCGGCCTTCAGTTCGGCCGCCAGATCGAGAAGGTAGAGCCACTCTTCAACGGTGAAGTCGGTTTCCTTCAAGAAGTGACGTCCGTGCAGGGGGAACTCCATTGTTGTTTCCTTTCAGAGAGTTTTGTTGTTTCTTCCGCGTGGAGGGCAGGCCGCTCAGACCGCTTCACGCACGACCGGGCACGACATGCAGCGCGGGCCGCCACGGCCTCGGCCAAGCTCGTCGCCTGGGACAGTGATCACTGTGATGCCGTTTTTCGGTCAAGAAGTCGTTGGTGGTGATGTTGCGCTCGTAGGCGTAGACAACGCCGGGGGCGCCCGCGAGGACGTTGGAGCCGTCGTTCCACTGTTCGCGTTCTGCTGCGAGGGCATCCATCGGAGGAGTCAGGATCTTAATATCATCCAAGCCGAGGGCCTGTGCGATGACCTTGTGCATGTCCTGAGGATCGTGTGCTGCGACCTTGATGCCGCCTTCACCGTCGGAGGTCAGAGTCATGGATTCAACCATTCCCATGCCAGCGTACTTCGTGAAGACTCCATAGTCGGCCTGGGTCATGACGGTATCGAGGTGCATTTGCGCACGTTCCTTGGCCATATCCAAGGCGATAACCTGCTTGACCTCGCTGTTGCCGAAGAGACGGCGGGCCATGCGCTCAACACCGGCGGGGGTGGTGCGTTCACTCATGCCGACCAGCACAGCGCCGTTTCCGATAACCAGGACATCTCCGCCTTCGACGGTTGCCGGGCCTGCCTCGTTGCCGTTGCACCACTTCTTGATCGAGGGGTCCTGGAAACGCGGGAGGTAGTTATAGATCGCTTCGTAGTTAATGGTCTCGCGGCGACGTGCTTCCTTGCGCATCGAGTTGATTGCAACGCCATCGTAACCCAGCAGGAGGTGTCGCGAGTGAAGAGGTGGTTCGGCAGCGGGGCGACAACGAAAGAGGTCGCACCCATAGCGTCGTAGATCACGGAAGAAATGGGGCCGAGGTTGAGTTCGGCGAATTCTTCCTTGGTCAGGCCCGCAACCATGAGTTCTGCAAGCTGAGCTCCCGTAAGGGATTCGCCGTAGGCGCGCATCGCTTCGGCAATCGCAACGCCGTGGCTCTCTTCGGTGAATACAGAGGTCAGAACGTGCTGGCGAGCCGCAGGAATATCCATTGCTTCGGCCAGTAGATCCTGGAAGTAGAGGACCTCTGTTCCCTGAGTACGCAGGGAGTTCGCGAAGTCGTCGTGCTCTGCTTGAGCGTGCTCGAGCCAAAGCATGTCATCGAAAAGGAGATGTTCCATATTCGATGGGGTCAGGCGCAGCATTTCGCGTCCGGGGCGATGAATGATCACCTGGCGGAGGCGCCCGATCTCGGAAGTAACACTTGGTTGCATTTCTTGTGGTCCTCTTCTGCTTCTTCGCATCATGAGTTAGATCACCTGGAGATGGAACAAGCGTACCACTTCGTTCCAGAAAAATCACTTGTCCAAAGCTGTGAAAATGCTTAGCCTGCATAAATATGCGGACAAAAGTCCCTTATTCCTGCGAAATGTATCGATCGGACTAGGCTAGGCAAATTTGTCCGATAAGTAAACAAAAGAATATATTCCTGAAATATTCGTCACATGTGACACAGAACACACTGAAAGCCTGGGGGACAACCCAGGCTTTCAGTGTGAAGAGGTCAACGAGGCGAATCTTCAGCCTTTCACGCAGCGCTCTGCGGCCTCGACAACATTCATCAGAAGGAGCGCGCGCGTCATAGGCCCACTCCCCCAGGATTAGGCGACAGCCAAGCAGCAACGCGATCAACGCCATCGGCCACATCTCCCATCAAACGCGCTTTCCCTGTATCTGGGCTCACCACGCGGGAGACCCCGACATCAAGAACAACCGCGCCAGGTCGCACCATCTCAGCAGTAACAAGCCCCGCATAGCCTGTGGCTGCGACAACAACATCCGCAGCTCGAGTATGCATCGCCAAATCACAGGTTCCCGTATGACAGATAGTCACCGTTGCATTGACATCCTTGCGTGTGAGCAAAAGCCCGATTGATCGCCCAACCGTAACGCCTCGCCCGACGACGCATACATCCGCGCCGTTAAGATCGATCCCATTGCGCTCGATCAGCTCGATGACAGCGCGCGGCGTACACGGTAGAGGCGAGGTAATAGCTTCGCTCCCCCGCAGCACGAGTCGCCCAAGATTTGTCGGGTGCAGACCATCGGCGTCCTTATCCGGATCAATCGCCTCGAGAATTCGATTCGTATCAACGCCGCGAGGAAGTGGCAGCTGAACGATGAAACCCGTGCAAGCGGGATCAGCATTCAGCTTTTCGACTGCCGCAAGGATTTCCTCCTGCGAAGCCTCGGCAGGCAAATCGACGCGAATCGATTCAATACCCACTTCCGCGCAGTCACGATGTTTACCGGCGACGTAAGCGACCGATCCGGGATCCTCCCCCACCAAGACGGTACCAAGGCCTGGGACTACTCCCTTTTCGCGCAAGGCCTGGACTCGGCCTCGAAGCTCATCCTTGATCTGAGCCGCACACGCCGTGCCGTCCAGAACCCGAGCATCGCCTTCCCACGGAGTTCTCATTGATTAAGCTCCGCGTACAGGGGGTGAGCATCGGTGAGAGCGCGCACGCGGGCACGCAATCCATCGACATCAACACTCCCGCTTGTGCCCTGAATGAGAGCAGTCGCAATAATGTCGCCGACTTCTTCGAAATCAGCAATGCTGAAACCACGCGTTGCCAGCGCGGGAGTTCCAATGCGAAGACCCGAGGTCACCCTTGGGGGACGCGGGTCGAAAGGCACCGCGTTGCGATTGACCGTGATACCAACCTCGTGGAGCAGATCTTCTGCCTGCTGACCATCCAAGGAGGAGTTCACCAAGTCCACCAAGACGAGGTGGACATCGGTACCACCCGTGACAAGGCGAATTCCCGCTGCCTGTGCATCGGGCGCCAAGAGGCGCTGAGCAATTGCCTGCGCACCGTCAAGGGTTCGCTGCTGACGATCCTTGAATTCCTCGGTCTGAGCGACCTTCATGGAAATCGCCTTCGCAGCGACGACATGCATCAGCGGACCACCCTGCTGACCAGGGAAGACCGCACTGTCAAGCTTCTTACCCCACTGTTCACCGCGCGAGGACAGAATCATTCCCGAACGAGGCCCGCCCAAAGTCTTGTGGACGGTCGTGGTGACGATATCGGCGTGAGGAACCGGGGAGGGATGCAAGCCTGCAGCAACCAAGCCAGCGAAGTGCGCCATATCGACCCACAGCGCCGCACCGACCTCGTCCGCAATTTCGCGGAACGCAGCAAAGTCAAGGTGACGAGGGTAGGCCGACCATCCCGCGATCAGCACGCGGGGACGCTCACGAAGCGCGGCCTCGCGAACCTGCTCAGGCTCAATGCGCATGGTTTGCGGATCAACCTCGTAACCAACAGCGTGGTAGTTCTTACCCGAGAAGTTGATGCGCATGCCGTGAGTGAGGTGGCCGCCATGGGCAAGGGAGAGACCGAGGAGAGTATCACCGACGTTCGCCATTGCCATGAGAGCCGCCGCGTTCGCCTGCGCACCCGAGTGAGGCTGGACGTTGACGTAGTCCGCGCCGGTAAAGACTTCCTTCGCGCGCGAAATCGCAAGAGACTCCGCAACATCGACGAACTCGCATCCACCGTAGTAGCGACGACCGGGGTAGCCCTCGGCGTACTTGTTGGTCAGGACAGATCCCTGCGCTTCAAGAACCGCACGCGGAACAAAGTTTTCCGAGGCGATCATTTCGAGCGTGTTCTGCTGGCGTTCCAGTTCCTGATCCAGAACCGCTTGAATTTCAGGGTCGAGTTGGCGCAGTGGCAAATCGTTGAGCGTATCCATCTTCAGTCCTTCTGCGAGTCCGGGGGCCACGCGTGCCCGGCGAATTTGGATCAACCTTACCCCACAGCGCCAATTTGGCAAGATCGCGCCCAAAAATGACATGCATAGTGCGTACTGAGCGCTTTGAGAGCCACAAGCGCGAGGCCTCCTCGGGAACAAAGGCCTACCTAACTTTCGTGAATTGTGATAACCTTTATCAAAGTTCGGTCATGCGAACTTTGATAAAGATATAAGCAAACATCACCCCAATGAAGAGGAACCTCAATGCCCACCGCTTACTCGCGTTCATTTCTAGCCGCCGCAGCGGTCTGCCTGCTGGGCGCGACTTCTCTCGCCTCGTGCTCAACTGCCTCTTCACAGTCAGGCACCCCCTCACTCACCCTGGTTGCAAGCACCACCCAGATCTGCGACTACGTCACCCAAATTGCGCAGCAGCCCTCGGCTCAAAACTCCATATCACTCGATAAAACTGATGCCTCGGGAACGCAATCCCATATTGGGGCCCCCGCTGAGAAAGCCAGCGCAAAAGTGCAGCTCACGTGCCTGCTTGCCCCCAACGCCTCGGCACACGAGCACGAAATGACTCCCCAGCAACTGCAAGCACTCTCTCAGGCGAAAGTCTTGCTTGTCTCGGGCGTCGACCTCGAGCACTTCCTGGATCAGGCCGTGAGCGCCTCTGGTTTCAAGGGAACGATGGGAGTGACCTCGGGAATTCTCACTGCCGCCGACCTCAAGGATCCCCAGGGCCAGGAACAGCGCGACAAGCAACTCCCCTATTCCGTTTCCCGTGGCACGCACACTGTCGAGGCCGCACCTTGGCCTTTCCCACCGGAAGAAGGAGAGAGCGAGCCGGAGTTCGCCTACGATCCTCACGTCTGGACCTCTCCAGCGAACGCAGCCCTGCAGGTCCGCAACATCGGTGAATTCCTCTCAGCGGCGGACCCCGATCACGCCGAGGCATACAGCACGGCAACCGAAGAATACGCAAAGCGTATCGATTCCCTCGATGCGTGGGCGAAGGCCAGCTTTGACAGCGTTCCCGCTGATAAGCGCGTCCTCTTTAGCTCCCACGATGCCTTCGGATACTTGTCGAAACGCTACGACATTCGTTTTATCGGTGCTGCACTGTCTGATTTCAACGAACAGCAGGATGCAACCGCTGAGCACATCGCACAGGCAAGCGAGGAAGTGAAGAAATCCGGAGCGAGCGCGATTTTCGCTGAGAACTCCAATAACTCAAAGTCGATTGAAACGATTGCGCGCGCCGCTGGAGTCAAGGCCATCATCGGCGACGACGCACTCTACGGGGATTCACTTGGCCCCGTGGGAAGCGAAGGAGAAACCTACATCGGCTCGATCATCCATAACGTCACAACCATGACAAAAGCCTGGGACGGAACGCTTGCTCCCCTGCCCGAGCAACTCGCGCATTAGGCGAGCATGATGAACGCAGACGCTCATATGTTTTCGGAGCCTGACGAGGGCCGCGATGCTGGCGCCACTGTCTTCTCAGCCAAAAATGCCAGCATCGGCTACTCCCAGACACCGGTTCTGACGGGAATCACCCTCTCGCTCAGCCCCCGGGCATGCCCTCGCTTTGATCGGCCCAAATGGATCGGGAAAGACAACGCTCATGCGAGCGCTCTTGGGAAGCGCCCAAGTCATCTCCGGAGAAGTGAGCTGCCCGCTGGATTTCCTCGGCTACGTCCCGCAAAACAGTGATATCGACTTGAGTTTCCCAATCAACGTTCGTCAGGTCGTCGAAATGGGAATGTACCCCAAGACAAAGCTTCTCCGTCCACTCAGTCGCGAACAGAAAGAAGCGGTCAGTGCAGCATTAGAACAGATTGGCTTAGTCGAGCGTGCCCGCGAGCGCTTTGGGACCCTTTCCGGCGGCCAACGCCAGCGCGTTCTGGTCGCGCGCGCCCTGGTCGCCAAGCCTCGCATGGTATTGCTTGACGAACCTTTCAACGGTTTGGATGAGCCCAACCGCGAAGCTCTTCTCTCGCTCATCAACCAAGCGAAAGCACAGGGAACCGCATTCATGATTTCAACCCATGACTATCGGGTCGCAACCGAAGTGTGCGATGAGAGCCTCATCGTGGCTGGACGCCAAGTTGCCTACGGGCCGACCTCTCAAGTTTTCCGTCCGGAAATCATCAATGAAGCTTTCGGCGGGATTAACAATGTTTAGCGCGATCGTAAGCGCTCCGCCCCTGTGGCTCTCTCCCTTTTTCCTCCGTCCTCTGTTCTTCCTTGTTCTCTTCGGGATTGCATCGGGCGCGGTTGGAACCCTGGTCAATCTACGCAACTGGCAATTCGGCGCCGAGGCCTCGGTCCACTCGATCTTCCCGGGGATCGTCGTTGGCGCGGTTTTCGGCGGTATCGATTGGATCCCCGCGGGCGGGGGAATCTGCGCGATATTCGTTGCTGCCGCATTAACCTGGGCGATGCGCCACCGCGCGCACGAGGCCGCCGCATCAGTTGTCCTGACCTCTTTCTTCGCGCTCGGCGTCATCATTTCCCTCAAGAAGGGCGATATGTCGGGCCAAATGGAGGCGTTGATGTTTGGCCGCCTTCTGGAAGTTACTCCCCAGCGCATGGCGGTTTCCCTCATCTTTTGCCTTTTTGCCTGCGTCCTAGTCGTTCTTTCGTGGCGCGCTCAGCTCATGCGCGCCTTTGACAGTGCGGGAGCACTCGCCGCGCGAGTACCCACGACGCTGTGCGATGTCTGCCTGAACGCCGCGATGTGCGCAATCGTCGTCGCGGGGGCCTCGGCAATTGGTGTTCTTTTGGTCGTGGGGTACCTCATTGTCCCCGCACTCGCCGCCCGACTTCTTTCCTCATCGCCGAGGCAGATGCTGGGCTATTCGGTACTTCTTTCCTGCGCGGGTGGAGCGCTGGGGATAGCAACTCTTCTGATTCCCCTTTCCCGTCCTACTTCACCCCAAGCCTCGGTTGCTCTGACCCAAGTGGCTCTATGCGCACTCATCGTCGGACTGCACAGAGCACGAAAGCGAGTTCGGACATGCTAGCGATCCTTCTCCTTCCTCTGTGTGAGCTGGCGCTGCTAGGAATTCTCTCCGGAATTGTTGGGACGATGACCGTCCTGCGCGGGCGCGTGTTTTTGCTGAGTCAATCACGCACGGAGCCTTTCCGGGCGCGGTGATCGGTGTCGTGTGTGCATCCGTTTTCACTAGGGATCACAGCATTCTTGCACTCTGTGTTTTCTTGGGCGCACTGGGTTTGTGTTTGCCACTGTCTGCGTTGATGAGCGTTCTGGCGCGAATCCCGGGAGTCTCGGGCGGAGCCGCTGCCGGAGTCGTCTTGACCTTCAGTTTTGCCTTGGGCTATTTCCTCTCAAAGTGGTTTGCCCCCTTGCCCTTGCAAATTTCGAGTTTCCTCACGGGCTCGATCATGACCGTTACTCCGGTGGATATTGTGCTTGCAGGCATGGCATTGGTCTGCGCTCTATGCATTCTTGCCCTACGCGGACGCCATGTTCTCCTCTTGTCTTTCGACGCACAGGGCTACCGAGCGGCGTTTCGGTCTTCCCCCCGGCGCCCTTGTCCTCACTGACGCTCTCATTTCCGCTCTTATCACGGTTTGTGTCATCGTTATGATTCCCGCGGTAGGAACTTTGCTCCCTTTGGCATTACTGATTGCACCCAGTGCCGGTTTGATGCGTTTTATTACCCGACCGGGAATCTTGATGGTCGCGTCAGTGTTCGCTGCCCTTACGATCTCGGCCTGCGGTTTCGGGATTTCTCTTGTTGCCGAGCTGTCATCGGGGGGATGCATTGCTTTAGCGGCAGGAGTGTTCTTCTGCGGGTGCGTTGCTTGGGAGGCTCTGGCCTCGAGGCTGAAAGCAGGCTCAACCCCAGCGCGGCAGCGCGTTATCCGCCAGAGAAGTGAAGCATAGAAATCAGCACGTGAGTAGACAAAGGGGCGCCGCAATGCGGCGCCCCTCAGCCGTTAGACCAAGAAAGTCAGGCGAACCGACTCTTGATCAAACCGTAAGTTTCGGCGAGATTCACTTAATGAAGCCGAGCTCCTTGACGGTGTTGTATTCGTCCTGGAGAGCAGCAATGTTGTGATCGATGCCAGCGCGAGTTGCCTCAGAAACCTCCAGGCCTTCGACAACCTGCCACTCGCCACCGTCGGAGGTGACGGGGAAGCCGAAGCACAGGCCTGCGGGAACACCGTAGTGCTGGCCATCGGACATGATTGCGGCGGTGGTGAACTCTCCGGCGGGGGTTCCCAGAACCCAGTCGTGCATGTGGTCAATTGCGGCATTTGCGGCAGATGCAGCAGAGGATGCGCCGCGTGCCTCAATGATCGCCGCGCCACGCTTGGCAACGGTCGGGCGGAAGTAATCTGCAAGCCATGCCTCGTCAACAAGTCCGGAAGCGGCCTGTCCACCAACGGTCGCGTAGGAGACATCGGGGTACTGGTCAGCGGAGTGGTTGCCCCACACGACCAGGTTCTTCACGTCGGCAACAGCTGCGCCGGTCTTGTGTGCCAGCTGCGAGATTGCACGGTTGTGATCCAGACGCATCATTGCGGTGAAACGCGATGCGGGAACGTCACCGGCTGCGTGAGCTGCGATGGTTGCGTTGGTGTTTGCAGGGTTGCCAACAACCAGGACGCGCACGTCTTCAGCAGCGCCATCATTGATGGCCTTGCCCTGAGGGCCGAAGATACCAGCATTGGCCTCGAGGAGGTCAGCACGCTCCATGCCAGCACGGCGAGGCATTGCGCCAACCAAGAAGGCAGCGTTAGTGCCCTGGAATGCAGCCTTGGGATCATCGTAGATATCCACGCCTGCGAGCAGCGGGAATGCACAGTCATCAAGCTCCATTGCGGTGCCCTCAGCGGCCTTCACGCCCTGGGGGATCTCCAGCAGGTTGAGCTTAACGGGGGTATCGGGTCCGAAGACAGCTCCCGAGGCGATGCGGAAAAGAAGGGCGTAACCGATGTTTCCGGCGGCACCGGTGACGGTGACAATACGAGGTTCTGCCATTGTGGGCACTCCTTCAGTTATTTCGTGCGACGCGCAGCGCCGCGACGATCTGATGATCGTTACCCCTTAAGCCTATTGCCTCTCCCCTGATCTTCGTGGTGTCAGCAGTCCCAAGTGGGACTCGAATACCCCATTTTTTCTTGTGATGTCCATCACGACCTCGGGTCTTTCAAGTCCCGCCGAAGTGCAAGCGGCCGGGACTACCATGTTTGGGTGAGTGAAAAGAAGGACTCTCCTCAACCCGGACGCATGACACGCATCGGGCATGTCTGCGCAGCCCACCGATCGCTACTCGCCGTTGTCGCAGCGATTGTGGGAGCAATCGTTGGTGCCGCAGCCGTCCTTTTCAACGCCATGATCGGCGCATGGACCTGGGTAACGACAGGTTACTGGGACTACACGCAGCACATTGGCAGCTCGCATGGCCGCCTCCCCATCCCAGCATGGGTCTTCCTTCTCTTCGCCCCTGTGATCTCGGCGCTGATTTACGGGCCCCTTATCTCCCGCTTCGCACCTTCTGCGAAGGGACACGGGATCCCCGAAGTCATGCTCGCGGTCCAGCAAAAAGGCGGATATATCCCTTCCAAAGTCGCTGTCGTCAAACTCATTTCTTCTGCCCTCACCATCGGCGGCGGAGGATCAGCTGGGCGTGAAGGCCCAATCGTTCAAGTTGGTGCCTCACTAGGATCTTCATTCGCAGCTTCGCTCCACTTACCCAAAGAGCGCGTCATCATGCTGGCTGCCTGCGGAAGCGCTGCGGGAATCGCAGCGACTTTCCATGCTCCCCTTGCTGGCGCTTTCTTCGCTCTTGAAGTGATCTTGACGCGTTTCACTGCCGAGGCCTTTGGCTACGTCGTCGTTTCTTCTGTCCTCTCTTCCTTGGTTGCACGCGCAGCAAGTGGAGATCATCCCCTCATTGATTTGGGCGGAACTTTCCCCCTGCAGTCCCTCCCCGATATCGGATGGGTTGCGATCCTCGGAATTATTGCGGGCCTTGTTGGCCTTGCCTTCTCGAAGTTCCTCTACCTCAGCGAAGACTGGATCGATGCCTTCTGGGCTCGAATTCCACTCCCAAATTGGTCTCGACCAGCGATTTTGAGCATTGCCCTTGGCGGAGCTCTCATCTGCTTCCCCTACATGTACGGCTCGGGCTACCCAATCGAGATTTCGGCGATCTTTGGCTCCTACTCGATTCCATTCCTCGCTCTTTTGCTCCTCGGTCGAATCCTCTATACCTCCTACACCATCGGTATCGGTGGGTCGGGCGGAGTCTTTGCTCCAACCTTGTTCATGGGCGCAATGACCGGAATGATCTTCGGTCAGCTTGTCGATCCTTGGGCTACCTCACAAAGCGCGATCTTCGGCGTCATCGGAATGGGAGCCGCCTTTGCCGGTGCCGCACGCGCCCCCATGACAGCGGTCCTCATCATCGTTGAAATGACCGGACAATATTCCCTGATCATGCCCATGATGTTGGCCGTCATCATCGCAACCTTTGTTTCGCGATTCTTCACTCGCTCAACGATTTATACGGAAAAGCTCCGCCGCCGAGGCGATGTCCTCCACGAACCCGTCGACGACACTTTGCTTGGTCGTCGAAGTGCTCGCCAGCTCATGACCACGCCCAGCCGCATGTTGACCGAGGACATGACGCTGATTCAGGCACAAGAGTGTTTCCAATCAACGCCAGTGCCCTGCCTTCCCGTTATCGCAGCGAAAGACCGCTACCAGGAAACGCCTCGATATCTAGGAATGCTCACTTTGAGTGAGCTCACTTCCTATCTTTCTCGAGGTGTTCCCCCACATACTCAGATCAGCTCTCTTGCTCTGGATGAGTCCTCCTCGATCTCCCCGTCGGCGCTTCCTTCCCAAGTCCTTGCTCGCCTGAGCGCTCCTGATAATCCCTGGGCACTCGCGGTCATCGACGAGGACTCCCCCACCCCCAATTTCCTGGGATGGGTGACCCAGCAGAGCCTCGTGAAGGAAATTGCCGCGCAACAGGGGCGCGCAATTAACGCCGGGCACCTCTCATCATGGGGATCTCGCTGGCAAGATCGCCACCCGCACGCCTCTCGACACGTAAACTAAAACCATGTCTGACGAAGATCCTGACCTGTTAGCCTTGTCCGCTGACGAAACCTCGGTTTCCGCTTCCTCCCCCGAGTCCGGAGAATCGCTTGAAATTGAAGGCGAAACTCAGGCCCTTGAGTGGCATGCACCTATTTTTGGTGCGCATCGACGAGAACACGACGATCCCCCATCTTCTTGCGCGACGCGTCCAGCGTTCGGCGCGCCGCCCCCTGATTGCCCGCAAACTCGAAATGGGCGATACCTGGCAGAATATGACCGCTGCAGAATTCTACGAAGACGTTCAGGCAACGGCAGCGGGACTCATCGGGCTAGGCCTCGAACAGGGCGATGCGCTCGCGGTCATGTCGCGTACTCGCTACGAATGGACGCTTCTGGATTACGCCTCGTGGTGCGCAGGGCTTCTTCCAGTGCCGATCTACGAAACTTCCTCAGGCGAGCAGATTGAATACATCATTCAAGACGCAAACGTTCGGGCAGTGATCACCGAAACAGTCACTCAACGCGAGCTCGCTGAGTCAGCGTGCCGTCGCCTCGGGCGCAGTGACATTACTCTGCTTTCCCTTGATGCCGAGGCGATGCAAACCATCCGTGATGCGGGGGTCACGATCCCGCGCACAATGGTTGCTCAGCGCTCTCAGGCACTGACAACCGATGATTTGGCGACAATCGTCTACACATCGGGAACAACGGACGCCCCAAGGGCACAGAAATCACGCATGGGAATTTCACGGAGCTCGCGCTCAACGCCCACGCGTGGATGCCTGAGGTTGCGATGGGCAAAGACTCGCGTCTGTTGCTTTTCCTCCCCCTTGCCCACGTATTCGCACGCTTCCTTCAGGTTTTCCAGCTCAGCGGTGAAGGGATTTTGGGGCACACTCCCGATACCAAGAATCTCCTTCCTGACCTTGCGACCTTCAAGCCTTCATACCTCTTGGTGGTCCCTCGAGTACTTGAGAAGATCTACAACTCAGCCGATGCGAAGGCCGGTCGTGGTGGCAAACAGAAGATCTTCCGTTGGGCAGCCAATGTGGCGGTTCAGTACTCTCAGGCACTTGAGACTCCGGAAGGCCCCTCAAGGCGCCTGAAAATGCAGCACGCTGCGGCGTCGCACTTGGTTTACTCGAAGATCCTTCAGTTGGTTGGAGGAAACGCGCGCTTCATCATTTCTGGCGGCGCGCCCCTTTCGACCAGGCTGGCACATTTCTACACGGGGCTCGGACTCCCCGTTCTCGAAGGTTATGGTTTGACCGAAACAGTCGGCCCGCTCTCGGTTAACACTCCCCGATTGTCCAAGATCGGAACCGTTGGCCCGCCTCTTCCTCCCCCTGTCGGTGAGAATCTCCGACGAAGGCGAGATTCTCATTCAAGGCCCCTCGGTCTTCCGCGGCTATCACAACAACCCAGAGGCCACTGCCGCGTCATTCACCGAAGATGGCTGGTTCAAGACCGGAGACTTGGGTTCTCTTGACCGCGACGGATACGTCCGCATTACCGGTCGAGCGAAGGACATTATTGTTACCGCGGGCGGAAAGAACGTTGCACCTGCTTCCTTGGAAGACCCCTTGCGTGGCCATCCCCTGATCTCGCAGGTCGTCGTCGTTGGCGACAAGCGTCCCTTCATCTCCGCGCTGATCACTTTGGATGCAGAGATGCTGCAACTGTGGCTGAAGAACCACGGTCTACCACCGATGTCCATTGGCGAGGCCGCGACCAATATCGAGGTCCTCTCAGCTTTGGAGCGTGCAGTCGACCGCGCAAATGAGCATGTTTCGCGCGCAGAATCGATCCGAAAGATTCGCGTGTTAACCACCGACTTCACGGAAGCCAATGGGTTGCTGACACCTTCACTCAAGGTCAAGCGAAAGGCTGTGCTTGAGCGCTACGCCAACGTTATTGACGACGTCTACGGAGGTCCCGTTCAAAACGGCTAAGCAATGCTAGTCGCAAGAAAACCCGGTACATCGCTCACCACGACGATGCACCGGGTTTTCTTTTATTGCGAGGCCAATGCAGCAGTTGGCGGTGTATGTGCCGCCCGCAGGGCCGGGTAGAGACCTGCAATTGCTCCAATGACCAATGGAGCCCCGAGGCCAGCGGCGATGACGTACCACGCGATAGTGACGGGCCATCCGTATGCGAGACACATTCCCCATGTGACCGCCGCGCCAATCACACATCCCACGCATCCGCCAAGGAAGGAGAGGAGCAGGGCCTCGGCAAGGAATTGCATGCAGATATGTCCCCGTTTGGCTCCCAGGGAACGTCTAAGCCCGATTTCGCGGCGACGTTCAAGGACGGAGATGATCATTGTATTTGCGACCCCGATCCCGCCGACCAGCAGGGCGATAGAGCCAACGCCTGCCAGAAGGGTTGTCAGAGTCTGATCGGCTGCATTCTTTGCAGCCAGCGCATCCGATGGACGTGAGACTTTCAGACCGGTCGCCCCTTGAGGAGCCAGTGTCGGACCAATGAGTTCTCGAACGTTTTCGACCTCAGAATCCAAAGAGCGTTCATAAATCGTCGTTGGAGCTTGTCCTGCCCCGAAAAGCTGAGAAGCCACCGGGATTCCGATAAGAGCTGCGTTATCGAGTTCTTCCGCCAAAGGCGAGGGCTCAAGAATCCCGAGCACGGTGAAGGAGGTATTCCCCAGCCACACTTGGGTTCCAGGAGTTGTAATCCCCAAAAGATCCGCAGCTTTCGAGCCCAATACGACACCCGGATACCGTGATGTTGCATCATTCAGCCAGGTTCCACGCGCGACTTTCGCCGAAACAACGTCCAGGAGATTCGTTGGTGCAGCCATCGTCAAAATGCCCCCCGTCGCATTTGGATCAATCAAACGCGAGCGGTACACCGAAACTCCCGACAAGGTCGACGTCGAGGAGGCATCGGTTACTCCCGGAATCATCCGCATGCGCCCCACTGAGTCTTCGGGAAGGATCAGGTTTGCGCCGGAAAGATCAGCACCTGAGCGAGCCGTCAGCATATTGGTTCCCAGCGCCTGCAGCTGTTCATGTAGACGTGCCTGGGACGAGGCAGACACCCCGACAACGCCAACCATGGCGGCGATACCAATCGCAATTCCCAAGGCCGAAAGGATTGCACGCATTGGCCTCGCGCGAAGGCCGCTCACTCCCAAGCGCGCGACGTCACTGCCACGCAGGCACGAGGCGTGGGTGATTGTTTCCCTATCGAGGCTCATTGGCTCACCTCGCTTGCGGAGTCAGAAACCACTTTCCCATCGCGGATCATGACTTGGCGCGGAAGTGAGGCCGCGAGATCGTTGTCATGTGTGATGACGATAATCGTCGTCCCCGAATCATTGAGTTCGCGCAGGAGTGAAACGATTGCTTCTCCTGAGCGCGAGTCGAGGTTACCAGTGGGTTCGTCAGCAAGGAGCAGCGCCGGTGATCCGACCAATGCACGAGCGATAGCCACGCGTTGGCGTTCACCTCCGGACATTTGGTGCGGACGGTGCTCGATTCGGTGTTCGAGCCCGACCTTTTCAAGAGCTTCTCGCGCTTTCTCACGCCGTTTCGCGCGCGGGACACCCCGGTAGAGCAGTCCGTCAGCGACATTGTCCAAGGCAGTAACTCCCGGCGAGAGGTGGAATTGCTGGAAGACAAAGCCGATAAGGGATGCACGCACCCCGGACAGTTCTGCATCACCTAGAGCGCTGACGTCCATTCCTTCGATGATGACCGCCCCCGAATCCGGGCGATCCAGAGTGCCAATCAGGTTGAGGAGAGTTGACTTCCCAGATCCAGATGGACCGACGATGGCAACGAATTCTCCTTGGTCAACACTCAAACTCACTCCATCACAGGCAGTAACGGGGGGGAGAACCGTAGCTGCGACGAACCTCGCGAAGTTCAAGTAGCGGACTCATCGGTTTGGCACCGCCACAAGTTGTCCCTCGTGGAGATCATCGGAGGAGATCTCCACCCTGTCTCCAGCAAAGAGGCCGGTTTGCACCGGAACTCGCGTGACTTTCCCATCTTCACCAACGAGCTCCACACCGAATTGGTCGGGAGTGATCGCCACGAGGGCCCCCAGAGGCACTGAAAGAACATTCGTTTTCGTCTGGGAGGTAATACCCAGTGAAACCGAGGCCTCTTGAAGTTTCTCTGTCGCAGCGGAGTCATCGGGGGTGACGGTGATGGGGATGATGCGATCCTTGGTCGCCTGTGAATCGCTTGCCCCTTCAGCGCCTGCTTTTTCCTTGGGAGGCTCGACGGACGAGATGGTGCCCTTCGTTGTTTGCGCGCCGGGGAGCCGGATGGTCACCTTGGTACCGACGACTCCCAGAGATTGGTCGGAGAGCTTGAGGTTTGCGGAAATGATCTGCCTGGAAGACGAGGCCGAGAAGAGATCGCCCCCTTGAGAAACAGCGTCGCCAACTCGGGCTTTAAGACTACCGATACGTAAGTCTTCGGGAGCAAAGAGCACACGTCCAAGCGGAAGCATACCGTCTTGGCTCAGTCCCAGTTCTTTTTGCCATTTGTTGATAGCGGCTTGGGTTCGCCAGTCGAAGCGAGTATCCGCTTGCCCGTCAAAATAGCCGAGTTGAGACAATGCCTCTTCGAGTTGGTGGATATCTTCTCCATTGCTCATTCCCGCTTCGAAGCTGCGCCATGCAGGAGTGGAACCGTGGAGAAGATAGCTGCTTTCACCGCCCACCGTGTAGATCTTCTCCCCCTGTTTGAGCGTGGAACCGGGAGTTGGAAGAGCTGTGATGACACCATCGAAGCTCGATTTTTGGGTGTAGGAGTCGGCGTAGTGCAAGGTTCCTTGGACGGTTGTCTCACCGACAAGGTCTCCGCGAGTAATTTCCGCGCTTGCACCGCTAAATTCCTGGGCATCGTTTGATTCTGAGGAGTTGCTTGAGCACGCTGCAAGAGAGCAGACGATCATCCCCATTGATGCAGCCAGCGCACCTATACGACGGTATGTGCTGCTTTCACGAGTGGTCACTTGTTGCCTCCGACGCTTCCGAAGCATTTACTGACGGCTTCAGAGGGGACATTCCGAACGTCGACGACGCCATTTGTCCCGGATCAGGAACGTCATAGCCCAGGTCGCGCAGGCATTGAGTTCCCTTTGTCAAAAGCTCACGTGCGTGCGGATCGTTTGTCAGGTCGTTCTCTTCTCCAACGAGTGAGGAAACCTCTTCCATACACGCGTTGACAGCGGAATTGAAGGCGTCGGTAGCGTTGGCGAATTGGTCGGGAGTTAGACCCGTATCGGGCACGTCGAAGCCCTTGTTTCGCATGCATTGTCCGAAGGCGATGTTGGGGTCTTTTGATCCTGAGGCCTGGGCTGCGCTCTTCGAAGTGGTGGCTTTTGACGACGCCGATGATGAGGATGACGTTCCCTGCGAGCAAGCGCTAAGGGCAAAGACCAGTGCGAGTGCGCCGACTACGAGGGTACGTGACGAGCGATTCTTCATCGAAGCTCCTGGGAGGATTTATAACAATTCGATATCTTTTGATAACGACTTGATAACATTCTATACCCAGAAGTTATCGAGAATCAATTCCACTAATGTGATTCAGGCACACCCTCCGCCTGATCATAGGCAGCCTTAATATCCTCGTGGTGACGAATCACTTCACGCACCATGAAGTTCAAGAATTTCTCGGCAAAATCAGGATCCAAACCAGACTCTGTAGCCAGCGAGCGAAGGCGCGCAATCTGCACGCTTTCACGAGCAGGATCCGCAGGGGGAAGCTCATGGACAGCCTTGATAAGTCCGACCTTCTGAGTGCAGCGGAAACGCTCGGCAAGGATGTGAATGAGGGCAGCATCAATATTGTCGATTGTTTTGCGCGCCTCGATCAGTTCTTGAGGCAAAGAGGTATCCGGCATGATTCCCCCTAGGCGCTCTGGACGCTTGCAGGATCGACCTCGTACAACTCGGCACTCCCCTGACCAAAGCACAGCCTCGCGAGTGACAACGACACGGGAGACGTCATCACGCGAGGGAAGGTCAAACATCAAGTCCGACAAAGTTGCTTCCATAACGGAAGAAAGGCCTCGTGCCCCCGTCTTACGCTTGTTCGCCAGCTCCGCGATGGCAAGCAAGGCCTCGTGAGTGAACTCCAAGGAAATGCCATCAAGCTCAAAGAGGTGCTGATACTGAGCAACCAAGCAATTCGTGGGCTCGGTCAATACTCGAACCAGATCTTCCTCAGAAAGCTCTTTAGTCGAGGTCAGCACAGGAAGACGACCAATAAATTCCGGAATCATACCGAATTTGTGAAGGTCTTCTGCGGTGACAGATTCATAAAGGTCACCCATCTCAGCAGAAGACTTCAATTCCGAACCGAAACCGGTGGAACGCTGGCCCAGACGAGCCTTGACGATTTCTTCAATTCCTGCGAATGCGCCGGCAGCGATGAAGAGGATTCCCGAGGTATCGATCTCAAGGAATTGCTGATGCGGGTGCTTGCGGCCACCCTGCGGAGGCACCGAGGCCACCGTTCCTTCGATAATCTTCAGAAGAGCCTGCTGCACGCCTTCACCTGAAACATCGCGAGTAATCGACGCGTTTTCACCCTTGCGGCCAATCTTGTCAATTTCGTCGACGTAGATGATTCCGCGCTCGGCCTTCTTGATGTCTCCGCCGGCTTCTTGGATCAAGCGGAGCAAGATGTTCTCAACGTCTTCACCCACGTAGCCGGCCTCGGTCAATGCTGTCGCATCCACGATGGCGAAGGGAACATCCAAAAAGTCGAGCCAAGCAGCGCGCCAAGTGGGTTTTACCGGTTCCCGTGGGGCCCAGGAGCAAGATATTCGACTTAGTGCCGTACATATCTTCCTCGTTGCCCGCTTCGCGCGAACGCACACGCTTGTAGTGGTTGTAGACGGCGACAGAAAGCGCACGCTTGGCGCGGTCCTGGCCGATCACCCAAGAATCGAGGAATTCGAAGATTTCACGAGGCTTTGGGAGAGGAAGACCCGAGGGCGCGCTCTGCGGTTCAGTGTCTTCGGCAATAATTTCGTTGCACAGGTCGACACACTCGTTGCAAAATGTAAACGCCGGATCCCCCAATGAGCTTGCGGACCTGCTTCTGGCTCTTTCCGCAGAAGGAGCACTTGAGGGCCTCAGCTCCGTCGGTCAATCGACTCACGTATGCCTCCTGAAAAACTTCACCCGAATCGGGTCTTTTACTGAAATCCAGCCTAATTCACCCGGTGCTCTACAGCGAATTGACGCGCGGGATGCACAGTGTAAGACCGGTCATTCAATAGGAACGGGAGAGAGCGCCAAAACGCTCTCCCCCGCACTTCCTTAACAGCGACTCAGTAAAGTCACGCAGTTGTTCACTAGCTGCGAGCCTTACGAGAAGCCAAAACCTGGTCAATCAGACCGTATTCTTCAGCCTGAGCGGCGGTGAGGATCTTATCGCGCTCGATATCGCGGCGAACCTCTTCGACCGGCTTGCCCGAGTGAGCCGAAAGCGTCTCTTCGAGCCACAGACGCATGCGGTCGATCTCGTCGGCAATGATCTGGATATCCGAGGCCTGGCCTTGCATTCCCTCCATCGCGGGCTGGTGGATGAGGACTCGAGCGTTCGGCAGTGCCAAACGCTTTCCGGGAGAGCCAGCGGCCAGCAGAACGGCGGCAGCTGAAGCAGCCTGTCCCAAGCAGACAGTCTGGACCTGGGGCTTGATGTACTGCATGGTGTCGTAGATCGCCGTCATTGCAGTAAAGGAACCACCGGGCGAGTTGATGTACATAGTGATCAGCGAATCCGGATCCTGCGACTCAAGGACGAGGAGCTGAGCCATGATGTCGTCGGCGCTTGCGTCGTCAACTTGCACGCCCAAGAAGACAATGCGGTCTTCAAAGAGCTTTGCGTAGGGATCTTGACGCTTGAAACCATAGGCGGTGCGCTCTTCAAAGTTCGGAAGAACGTAGCGAGCCTGGGGCATTTGACGGGCAACTGCGTCGAAATAGGGCTGAGTGCTCATCAGTTTTCTCCTCCACGGTTGCCAATTTCCTGCGGGCTATCAATCACACGGTCCACGAAGCCGTATTCCAAAGCCTCTTGCGCGGTGAACCAGTGATCGCGATCGCCATCTGCCTCGACCTGCTCGACCGACTTACCGGTACGCGATGCGGTGATCTGTGCCAGTTCCTTCTTCATGCCCAAGATCAGATCCGCATTAATGCGAATATCCGTCGCGCTACCTCCGGCACCACCCAGGGGCTGGTGCAGCAGAACACGGGTGTGAGGAGTGATGTAACGCTTTCCGGGAGCGCCGGCGGTAAGCAGGAACTGTCCCATCGATGCAGCAAGGCCCATACCAACGGTCACGACGTCGGGCTTGACGTACTGCATGGTGTCATAGATGGCCATGCCCGCGGTCACCGATCCACCCGGAGAGTTGATGTACAGGTAGATATCACGATCGGGGTCTTCAGCAGCCAGCAAGAGGAGCTGTGCGCAGATCGCGTTTGCGTTGTCATCTCGCACTTCGCCGCCAAGCCAAATGATGCGCTCTTTGAGCAGGCGCTGGTAGACCGAATCTCCCAGTCCCATGGGCGTTTCATTTCCGCCCGAGGCTTGAATAGCCATTCACGCTCTCCTTCAATTTCAGGGTCCGGTTCCCGTAATGGAACCTCACTGAATCCAAACTTATCGGTTCTGACACCAGTTGGCGCTCTAAACTAGCGCTTTTCGCTCACGGCGCATGGAAAGACCACGGCGATCTCGCGCAGATATGACGTGTGGGCCGAAACCCTCAGGTTCCGACCCACACCAAGTCATGAGCTTCGCATTGCGAAGAACTCAGTTGCGCTTAACTCAGCGACTCACTTTTCGTCCGCGAGTTCTTCGCCGGCCTTCTCGACCTCGGCGACGGTCTCGGCTGCGGCTTCTTCAGCAGCAGCTTCATCCTCAAGGCCGAGGAATTCGCTCAGGTCAACGGGGTTGCCCTCGGTGTCCTTCACGGTTACCTCACGCAGAACCTCGATGAGAGCCTTTGCACGGCCCAGATCGGCGACCACTGCGGAGATCTGCTGCGGATCCGAGAAGAGGCGGTTAATGTCCATGCCGTAGTTCTGGGACATCTGGATGGCGTAATCGAAAAGCTCCTGCTGGCCAACCTGAACTTCGTTCTTCTTAGCGAGCTCTTCGGCGAGGATCTCGGTGCGGTATTCCTTCTCGATGGCCGCGCGAGCTTCCTTCTTTTCCTTCGCGGAAGCATCGGCGCCCAGTCGGTGGTTGAGCTCGAGCTCGATCACGGACTCGGGGAGCAGGATCTCGGTGCGCGAAAGCAGCTCATCGACGAGGCGATCACGTGCCTGAAGTGCCTGCTGCGAAGTCTTGCTCTGTGCGGCCTGCTTCTTGAGGTCTTCCATGAGCTCATCGATGGTATCGAATTCGGAAACCATCTGCGCGAAATCGTCGTCGGCCTCGGGAAGCTCGCGCTCCTTGACGGACTTGACGGTGATGGTCACCTCGGCCTCTTCACCTTCATGCTCGCCGCCCTTGAGGGTGGAGGTGAAGGTGACAACGTCGCCCGCGTGGGTCTTGCGCAGCGCGGTGTCCTGGCCGTCGAGCATGGTGCCCGAACCGATTTCGTAGGAAACGTCGGAAACGGAGTCAACCTCTTCACCGTTGATGGTGGCAACCAGGTCAATGGTGGTGAAGTCGCCGGTCTTTGCCTGGCGCTTGATGGGCTTGAGGGATGCGAAACGACCACGCAGAGCGTCAAGCTCAGCCTGAACGTCTTCATCGGTGACCTCAACGGAGTCAACTTCGATGACGGTGTCCTTGCCGTACTCAGGCAGTTCGAAGGAAGGAACGACGTCAACCTCAGCGGTGAAAACGACCTGGCCGGTCAGTTCGCCACTGGTCGAGGGATCTCAGTGACCTCGACATCGGGCTGGGACATGGGGCGCAGTTCGTGCTCGGACACGGCAGCGGAGTACTGGCCGGGAAGAACCTCATTGACGACCTGCTCGATGACGGCTGCACGGCCGAAACGCTGATCGATGATGCGAGCGGGAACGTGACCCTTACGGAAGCCGGGGATGGACACCTGATTGGCGATGCTCTTGTACGCCTTGTCCATTTCTGACTTCAGTTCCTCAACGGGGATTTCAACAGTCAGACGAACCTTGGTGGGCTCGAGGGTCTCTACAGTGCTCTTCACGTGGATTCTCCAGGTCTTTCTTGGGACGCCAAAACGGCGTATTTCAACTGAACTAGTCTACGACAGCACCCGCCAAAGCTGCTAGCTGGCTGTGGGCTTCACATTTTTCGCCCGCGCGAAGCTGGCCAATTGACGAGGCCGTGGCCGGGCTGGCAATAAAAAGTCGGGGTGACAGGATTTGAACCTGCGACCCTCTGCTCCCAAAGCAGATGCGCTACCAAGCTGCGCTACACCCCGTGAGACTGTCGTCTGCGGATCCCATAATACGGGACTTCACCCTAAATTTCGCAATCGCACAAACAATCAGGTAGTATCGATCCGCACGCGGATGTAGTTCAATGGTAGAACCTCAGCCTTCCAAGCTGATGGTGCGGGTTCGATTCCCGTCATCCGCTCTGAAAAAGGAGCCCCGGTTTTCCGGGGCTCCTTTTGTTTTGCCGCGCATTCTTGACCAGAGGATCGCTAGGCCAAGATGTGCGCTAGAACGTCGAGGTATCAATGACAAAGCGGTAGCGCACTTTCGAGGCCACAACTTTGTCATAGGCCTCGGTAATGGACTCTCCATCAATGATTTCAGTCACGGGACGCACGCCGTGCTGGGCGCAGAACTCCAGCATTTCCTGGGTTTCAGCAATGCCACCGATCTGCGATCCTGCAACGACCTTGTTTCCGTTGACAACCGCTCGCATGGGGATGACCATCGGGTTCTCGGGCAAACCAACGTCAACGAAGACACCGAAAGGCTTGAGCGCCCGAACAAGTCCCGGGTAGTCCAGATCATCCGCGCTTACCGTGCAGATAATGATGTCAAAAGACGAGGCCAAAGATTCGATCGTACCCTCTTCCGAGGTTGCGTAGAAGGCAGTGGCACCAAAACGACGTGCGTCTTCCTCCTTGGAACGCCCATGAGAGATCACCGAAACTTCCGCGCCCATCGCGGCCGCGATCTGAACACCCATATGTCCGAGGCCACCCATGCCAACGATGGCGACCTTCTTTCCCGGTCCGGCCCCCCATCGGCGCAGCGGCGAATACATGGTGATTCCTGCACACATCAAAGGAGCGGCATCACTGAGCTCCATTTCATCGGGAACATGGCAGCCAAAATCTGCACGTACCGTCATAGCCTGGGCATAGCCTCCAGCGGTCGGCTTCCCATCAGGACCTGCGCGGAAAGTCCAGTAGGCATGAGGATTATTGCAGAACTGCTCGTGCCCGTCGGTGCAGTACTCGCATTGCCTGCACGAGCCCTGCAAACAACCGACACCGATCCTGTCCCCTACCTTGAAATTCGTGACTCCTTCACCGACCTTGGCCACCACGCCGGCAATCTCATGTCCACCCACAAAGGGGTACGGAATAGGCCCCCACTCGCTGCGCGCAGTGTGGATATCCGAGTGGCAGATTCCGGCATATTTAATGTCGAAGAGTACTTCTCCGGGGCCGGGCTCGCGGATATCAATGATGGTTGGGTGATAAATCGAGCGAGGATCATCGCAGGCATATGCGCGAACCTTGGGCATCGTGAACTCCTTCGTCAACGCTACGTGTGCCAACTGCGCATCAACGCATTGCCGAAACTTTAGCACCGCAACATGAGAAAAGTCCCGAAACCAAAGGTTTCGGGACTTTTCTATCCGGGTGGCTGACGGGACTCGAACCCGCGACGTCCTGGACCACAACCAGGTGCTCTACCAACTGAACTACAGCCACCATTGAGCGCTGCGAAAAACGCAACGGGGAAACTTTAACATCAGTGCACGCAAAGTGAGAAATCAGAAACGATAAGCGTGGCACTTACCACGAAGTTCACTCCCTCAATACGTAAAACCGGCTCCCCCATTGCAAAGGCAGGAGAGCCGGAATTCGCGTTGAACGCGTCCTTACCGCGCTCTCACTCACCAGAAGGCGCGAGTCGAAATCGCGTCGGCGAAGTTATCCAAAGCGTCAGGCGTGGCAGAAAGGTACAGATCAGCATCGGTCGCTGAAACTTCCATGACTCGGAAGGAACCTTCACCGTCGGGGACCAAGTCCACGCGGTTGTACAGAAGAAGCTCGTCGCGTCCCAGGCGTGCACGCATGTACTTGTGTAGAACTTGACGAATCTGCTCGCCCCATTGCCATGACTCAGCATCTGCGGGGCGCGCAGTAACCACGGCCTCGTGCATAGAAGGATCCGTGACGGAGGAAGGATGGAGTACCGCACGCTTTTCGACCGCGTGCGAAAGCAAGCCGTTGAAGAACACCAGGGAAATTTCGCCGTGCACGTCGATGTCCTCCAAGTAACGCTGGAGCATGACGGAACGCCCCTCGTTCAAGAGGTCGATCGTCTGCGCCAAAGCAGCCTGACGCTGGAGAGTATCAATCGCTGTGTAGCGACCGATATCGCGGACACCAGAAGACACAGCAGGCTTGACAACGAAGTCACCGAGAGCAGGGAAACGTGAGTGCACCTGATGCTTGGAGAATCCATGCGAAGGCTCAAGCCACGTCGTCGGAATGACGGGGAGGCCGAGTTCTTCCATGTCCTTCAAGTAGTGCTTATCGGTGTTCCACTCGACAATATCGGCGTTGTTGAGCAGGCGCGGAACCGACTGCGCCCACGTAATAAACTCCTGGCGCTGCGTCGCATAGTCAGAAACCGAACGAAGGACGCACAATCCAGCTTTTTCCCAATCAACGGTGGGGTCATTCCAGACCGCGATCTGGGGATCCATTCCGCGGTCAGCTAACGCGTCGGGAAGCCCAGCTTCATCGGAGAAGAGTCCCGGCATGCTCGCGGAAGTAACAAGGGTGACCTTGGGTGTTTTCGTCATGAAGATATCCTACCTTAGTCCCAGGGGACGACTAAGAGCCTCTTCAAGCAGCGAGGTCACCAGTTCCGTATAGCTCATCCCAGCCTCGGCCCACACTCGCGGGTACAGGGACAAGCGAGTGAATCCAGGCATGGTATTCACTTCGTTGACGATGATTTCGTGAGTTGAATCGTCGTAGAAGAAGTCGACGCGCGCCAACCCCTCACATTCCAAGGCCTCGAAAGCCTTCAGGGCAATGCTCTGGATCCTCTGCGCGTCCTCGGCCGGAATGTCAGCCGGACACATCAAGGAGATCGCATCGGTGTCGACGTACTTGAGTGCGTAGTCGTAGAACTCCCCTTCGGGAACCCCAATCTCACCCAAGGGCGCAGCCATTGCCTCGCCACCTGCGGGCACGCGCACACCGCACTCAATCTCGCGACCATAAGCCATGGCCTCGACAATGATGCGCGGGTCGTTCGCGGCTGCTTCCTTAATCGCAAGGTCCAGCTGATCGGGCGAATCAACGCGAGAAATACCCACTGAGGAGCCTGCACGCGTGGGCTTAACAAAGACGGGGTATCCCAAGGCATCAATGCGCGCACGCACGTCCTGCGGATCCTTCGACCATTGTTTTTCGGTGACCAATTCCCAACGACCAACCGAAATCCCGGCCTCGGCAAGGACAGTCTTGGTCAGGTGCTTATCCATCGAGGCCGAACTTGAAGTTACGCCACAACCAACGTAGCGCACATCGGACATCTCGAAGAGGCCCTGAATTGTTCCGTCTTCGCCGTAAGGACCATGCAAGAGAGGCAGAACGACATCGATCACGCCCAAATCTTCAACTCCAACAATTTGGGCATTGTGATCTTCAGGAGACCCTGTCATAAGTGGTTTCAACAAGACGGGCAAGGCCAGGAAGCAGGCTCACGCGGCTCAATCCCGGCACAATCGTCGTATCCGAGGCCGTGCGAAGATCCACCAACTCCGGGTTATCATCCACACGCACCCACTGCCCATCGCGCGTAATTCCAACGGCAAGGACATCAAAGCGCTCACGGTCAAGAGCATGAAGAACACCGGCAGCCGTCGCGCAAGAGACCAAGTGTTCGCTGGAGCGTCCGCCAAAAAAACGACAAGGACGCGAGGACGTTTGACTTCACTCATGGGGTCAAGATTACCGCGAGAATCGACCTTGCCCCACTGTGCGCGCCTTCAGACCAGCTCAATTTTTCCACCCATCCATCTTTCGTGGACGCGAGAGCAACATGTTCCCCATGTCGTTAATTCCCGCGCGTCCCTCAACAACTTCAACAACTGCTGTCGTAATCGGCATGTCTACGCCAATCGACTGGGCAAGCTGCAGAATTGGGATCGCCGAGGCCACGCCTTCCACGACGCCAGCAGAAGCAGCAAGAGCATCCTCAACGCTCATGCCCGTTCCGACTCGATGTCCGAAAGCAAAATTTCTGGACAGCGTGGTCGAACAGGTTGCGATTAAGTCGCCAATTCCCTGCAAGCCCCGCAAAAGTTGCCGGATCTGCCCCTAGGGCGGTGCCCAAGCGCGTCATTTCTGCGAGGCCACGCGTCATCAAGGTCGAGCGAGTGTTAATTCCTAAGCCAAGCCCTTCCGCCGCGCCAATCGCAACGGCGATAACGTTCTTGGTCGCACCGGCGATTTCTGTGCCAATCACATCCGAGGACAGATAGGGGCGGAAATAAGAATTGTGGCAGACTCCCGCAATTTCTTTGGCCAATTCAAGATTGATCGATGCGACAACGGTTGCTGTCGGTTGGTGCACCGCAATTTCACGCGAGAGATTAGGCCCAGAAAGAACCGCAATCCGATCGTGCCCCACGCCAGAAGCTTCACTCAAGACCTCATCTACTCGCTTAAGCGAGCCCAACTCAAGGCCCTTAGCCAGGGAAAGCAGCGCAGTTTCATTTCCGAGGCTGGGGCGCGCTGCCTCGAGAGTCGCGCGTACCGCTTTGACGGGGATTGCAACGATGAGAAGATCCGCGCCATCAACGGCCTGGCGAAGATCACAGGTCGCGGTAATTGACTCGGAGAGAAGCAGGTCAGGGAACATAGCGAGGATTTTTCATGCGAGTTGATCGCGGAGACGATCTCTGGATTGCGTCCCCACATAGTGACGGCGTGTCCAGCATCTGCAAGAACCTGGGCAAAAGTGGTTCCCCACGCGCCTGTGCCCAACACACTCATTCGTGTCATCATTGTCATTTTTCTCCCATCCGCCTCAACCCTACTAGGATAAAAAGACGCGACGTGCCCAAGGAGGAGCTCATGTCTAAACGCGCAGCCCCTATCTGTCCTCATTCTTGTAACGACAGCTGCATTGTGCGGGTGCTCCCCTACCCCATCGCGGAGCGACGCATCAAACACGCCCACGGCCTCGGCAAGCAGCCAAGCCTCCTCGCCTGCTCCTAGTGCCAGCGCACGTACATCGGCGACCCCCAGTACGTGGGAGAGCATTGAACCCCGCTTCCCACAGCAATCCCTTGGCAAAGAAGACGCCAATCACGCTCCGGTCTTCCACGACATGCGTGTGGGAGACCACGATGGCTTCTATCGCGTTGTCGTTGAGTTCACTGGAAGTGACGACGTGGGATGGCTCGGAGGGTGGACGACCTCCCCGCTCACCCAGGGCAAGGGAGATCCCATCGATTTGGGAACGCCCGTGTATCTTGATCTCAATCTTCAAGGCGGGGCTATGCCCGTGAGCGAGGAACTCGCAGCCAACTACTACAAGGGACCCAAAACCCTTGATATCGGGCCAATACGCGTACTCGAGAACGGAACTTTTGAGGCCGATACTCACATCGTCATCGGAATGGACCGAAAGCGTGAGGTCACCTTGAGTGCGCTCACCAATCCCTCGCGAGTCGTCATCGACATCGCGAAGTAACAAGGGCTCGCGCGCTAGTAGTCGACGCGTTCCTTGAGCTTGCGATCCCACACGCCGGCAGGGGCTTCTTCCCCGCGAAGCTGTGCAACGCTCTCGATCATGGCGCGCTGAATCCGTTTAGTTGCTTCTTCGACGGCCTCGTGGTCGGCCGAACCAGATTCGCGGCACAGGTCCTCAAGGGGAATCGGATCACCGATACGCACCGATACGCGCCTGCGTGGACGGAAGTCAATGAGTGCAGAACCCGAGCGCATGATCTTTTGCTCTCCCCAGTGGATGAAGGGGATCACCGCCGCACCGGTGTCCAAGGCGAGTCGCGCTGCGCCCGTCTTGATCCGCATCGGCCACAAATCAGGATCTAAAGTCAACGTACCTTCGGGATAAATGGCCACGCATTCGCCCTCGCGAAGGGCCTGAGCTGCTGAGGCAAGAATGGCCCCGGGATCCTTGGCACGTCGGTTTACCGGGAGAAGCTTCATCTGACGCATCGCACCGCCCAAGAGCGGCACTTTGAAGAGCTCTGACTTCGCCATGATACGAACGGGAATATCGGCTTTCATCATGACCCACAGCAGGCAGACCGGGTCGATGTTTGACAGGTGGTTGCACACCAGAAGAAAACCGCCCTCACGTGGAAGCTTATCAAGGCCTTCCACGTCGATTTTTGTCCACGGAACCATGAAGGTACGGAAGACGCCTCGCGCGAAACGGTAGAAACCTGTGAGCCGGTGAGTCATGTGTGTAGTCTAACGAAGCGGACACGCGGGTAAAAACGCTGTTCCTCACGCGCGAGTATTTTTCTAGGCAAAAACTCGAAAAACCCCAGGTTGGACCGAAATCTCAACGGACCCGCGCGCAACTTGATCGCCGTCTCCCATTGTGATCAGTCCGGCGCTATCAAGGATTTTTACTCGGCTGACTGTTTCCACGTGCACGATCGGGTCATCGACGCGCCGGGTTGCAAGCACTCGCGTCAAAACGCGGATCGCTTGGTGTTTTGGCACCGGGTCGACGGTGAGAAGCTCAAGCTTGCCGTCGCTGGGATTGGACGTGGGAACGATGTTGATCCCACCGCCGAACCATCCCGAGTTTGAGACGGAGACCAACCACCCGCGGATACGCCGCACCTGGCCGTCGACCTCGATTTCCATGGTCCGAGGCTTGAACTTGGCCAGCGCGCATACCGCTCCCCACGCGTATGCAATAGTCCCGGAACTAAAAGGCGATTCATTCGCAATCTGATTGGCAAGGGCATCAAGACCAAAAGAAACTAAGCCAAGAACCTGCGATGCCTCACCGGAGCGAGTGCCCTGTGCGTCTAAATTCTGCGCCTCGCGTGGAGGAACACAAGGCGCGACCTTCATGGCATCCACATCCCGAAAACGCTCAATGGTGCCCTGCCTCCGACAAAAACGATCTCCGAGGCCTGGGGAAGCTTACGGATATGCGCCAGCGCATCCGTCCCAATCCCTAGACAGCGGCACAGGTCATTGCCCCGCCCGCCGGGAAGAGGGATCACTGTCCCGCCTCGTTTCCCAACCTCAGAGGCGATGTGAGCGATATACCCATCGCCGCCAAAGACTCCGACCCACTGGTGCGTCGACGCGGCAGCAAGCTGGCCTGGATCGTCCTCACGATGAGTAACAACCACCTCAACTTCCCATCCGCGTTCACGCAGGAGCGCAGCAGCTTGGGGTGCGAGGCGCAGCGCTCGGCCTCGGCCAGAAAGAGCAGAGACGAAGAGCTGTAAGGATGGCGCTGAAAGGTCCACGAAAGGCTCTTAGGAAAAACTCAGCGGTCTGTATATTCGACGCGTGCGTCCAGCTCGCGCAGTTTGCGGATGAAATGCTCGTATCCGCGCGAAATCACGTCGATACCCGAAACGGTTGAGGTTCCCGAGGCGGCCAGGGCGGCAATCAAGTGTGAGAATCCACCGCGAAGGTCAGGAACAACGATGTCTGCAGCATGAAGAGGCGTCGGCCCCGAGATAACGGCTGAGTGATAGTAGTTCTTCTGGCCAAAACGACACGGTGTTCCGCCCAAGCACTCACGGTAAACCTGAATATTTGCACCCATTTGTCGCAGCGCAGAGGTGAAACCGAAGCGGTTTTCGTACACGGTTTCGTGGACGATGGACAAGCCTTCGGCCTGAGTGAGAGCAACGACGAGGGGCTGCTGCCAGTCAGTCATGAAACCGGGGTGAACGGCGGTTTCCAAAGCAATGGAGTGCAATTCGCCGCCGGGATGATAGAAGCGGATACCTTCTGAATCGATATCGAATGCGCCGCCGACCTTGCGGAAGGTGTTGAGGAAGGTCGTCATATCCGGCTGGTGTGCGCCTCGAACGTAAATGTCACCGTGTGTGGCCAGGGCTGCCGCGCCCCAAGAAGCGGCCTCGATGCGGTCAGGAAGTGCGGTGTGGCGGTATCCGCTGAGGGTTTGCACGCCTTCGATGCGGATGGTGCGGTCAGTATCGACGGAAATGATGGCGCCCATCTTCTGAAGAACGTTGATGAGGTCCATAATTTCGGGCTCGATTGCCGCGCCCTTCAAGGTCGTGATGCCATCGTTGCGCACTGCCGTCAGCAGGGTTTGTTCAGTCGCGCCAACGGAGGGGAAGGGAAGTTCAATGATTGCGCCGTGAAGCCCGGAGGAAGGGCGCTTGATGTGAACACCATCGGGCTGTTTTTCAACGATCGCGCCGAACTTACGTAAGGTTTCCAAGTGGAAGTCGATGGGACGGCCACCGATCGCGCATCCTCCCAGTTCCGGAATGAATGCTTCGCCGAGCTGGTGGAGAAGAGGCCCGCAGAACAGGATCGGAATGCGCGAAGCTCCCGCAAGAGTGTCGATATCAGAGCGCGAAGCCACGCGAACATTCGCGGGATCCATGCGCAATTTGCCGCGCTCTTGGTCGTAGTCAACCTTGACCCCGTGCAGGGACAAGAGGTCAGACACCACGTCAACATCACGAATCAGAGGGACGTTGTAGAGCTCCGAGGGTGTGTCGGCCAGCAGCGATGCAACCATCGCTTTGGGAACAAAGTTCTTTGCTCCGCGCACGGTAATGGTGCCCTGAAGCGGGTGGCCACCTTCAACTCGCAGAATCGAGGACATCTTGCTGGTCTCCTAGCTGTCGACTTTCTGTGACCACTTTAGAGCAGCTCGCCCTCATCTGCGTGCGCTTCGGGCACCTTTTGCGGGTGGCGAACTACTCAGAGGCGACGGGACGTGCAGAAACAACCAGTTGCAGGGGAAGAACCTTCGCAGGAAGTGTCTTCGGTTTGAAGGACGGCCTGCGCTCTTCGTAGGCGGTAATTTCTGCCTCGTGACGCAAGGTCAAGGCGATATCGTCCAAGCCTTCCATCAGTGTCCAGCGCACGTAGTCATCGATCTCAAAAAGTGCAGGTGAAATCACCGAGGCGCGCCGTCTTGTCTTCCAAAAGAAACCGTAATTTGTGCGCCGGGCTCAGCTTCGAGCAGTTCCCAGAGCTTCTCGCAGTCCTCCTGGCTGATAATTCCGGTAACGAGGCCTTGCTTGCCTGCGTTCCCGCGGAAAATGTCGGCGAACTTGGGCGCGAGAACAACCTTAAAGCCGTAGTCGCGAAGTGCCCACACGGCATGCTCGCGCGATGAACCGGTTCCGAAATCAGGCCCAGCGACCAAGACCGATCCTTGGTTGTAGGGTTCGCGATTCAAAATGAAGTCAGGCTCGCGGCGCCATGCGTAAAACAGCGCGTCATCGAAGCCGGTCTTTGTGACGCGCTTCAAGAAGACCGCCGGAATGATCTGGTCGGTGTCGACATTTGAGCGGCGGAGCGGGACACCAATACCTGTGTGCGAAATGAACTTTTCCATGAGTTTTCCTTCGGTGTGTATCAGCGCTGAGCCGGTTCATCCAGGTCGGCGGGCGAGGACAGGGTTCCACGAATCGCGGTTGCTGCTGCGACCAGTGGGGAAACCAAGTGTGTGCGTGAGAGCTTTTCCTTGGCGACCTTCAAAGTTACGATTTGAGGTCGAGGCGGAGCGTTCTTGAGGCGCCAGCTGGTCAGGATTCATTCCCAGGCACATTGAACAGCCAGCATTGCGCCATTCCGCGCCGAAATTCGTGAAGACTTTATCTAGGCCTTCGGCCTCGGCTTGAAGACGAACACGTGCTGAACCGGGGACGACCAGCATGCGCACTCCCGGGGCTTTTTCGTGGCCACGGATGATTTCGGCGGCCGCGCGCAGGTCTTCAATGCGGCCATTCGTGCATGAACCTAGGAAGACCGTATCAACCTTGATATCGCGCATCGGGGTGCCAGCTTCGAGGCCCATGTAGTCCAGAGCCTTCTTTGCGGCCGCACGCAGGGTCTCATCGGTGAAGTCCTCGGGGTTGGGAACTCGTCCAGACAGAGGAACGCCCTGTCCGGGGTTGGTTCCCCAAGTCACGAAGGGTTCGAGGTCTTCGGCATTCAAAATAACCTCGGCGTCGAAAACCGCATCTTCATCTGAGTGGAGTGTCTTCCAGTATTCGACGGCGCGATCCCAGTCTTCGCCTTGAGGAGCGTGGGGACGTCCCTTGAGGTAGGCGAAGGTTGTCTCATCGGGAGCGACCATTCCGGCGCGAGCACCGGCCTCGATGGACATATTGCACACGGTCATGCGGCCTTCCATTGAAAGCTCGCGAATTGCCTGACCGCGATACTCGAGGACGTATCCCTGTCCCCCACCGGTTCCGATCTTCGAAATCACAGCCAAGATGATGTCTTTTGCGGTCGCGCCCTTGGGCAGAGAACCGTTCACAGTAATAGCCATCGTTTTGAAAGGAGCCATGGGGAGCGTCTGAGTGGCAAGAACATGCTCGACCTGGCTGGTTCCAATTCCCATCGCCAGGGCTCCAAACGCACCATGCGTCGAGGTGTGAGAGTCACCGCAGACGATTGTCATGCCGGGCTGTGTCAGTCCAAGCTGGGGGCCAACGACGTGAACGATGCCCTGATCAGCGTCCCCCAGGGAGTGCAAGCGGATACCAAATTCCTTCGCGTTCTTGCGCAGGGTCTCGATCTGCGTGCGGCTGGTGATATCTGCGATCGGGAGATCAATATCGACGGTGGGGGTGTTGTGGTCTTCGGTTGCGATTGTCAGATCGGGGCGACGCACCTTGCGCCCAGACATACGCAGACCGTCAAATGCCTGGGGACTGGTCACTTCATGAACAAGATGCAAGTCGATGTAGAGCAGGTCCGGGGCCCCGTCTTCCCCATGTACAACTACGTGATCAGCCCAGACCTTTTCGGCCAGCGTTCCACTCATTTCCCGCTCCTTCTTCGACTTCTTTCTTCCCATGATTGACACTTACAGTGGAGTTGGACTTGATATCTCATTTACTGAGATGTGAAAATAACATCATGGAGGACTCAGAAGCCTTTGGAAGTGGAGTTGGCGTTCTAGATAAAGCCGCGTTGGTTTTGAGCGCCCTCGAAGCAGGTCCGGCCCCCTTGCACAGTTGGTCGCAACAACGGGTCTTGCACGCCCAACAGCACACCGACTGGCCGTCGCGTTGGAGTATCACCGCTTCGTTGCACGCGACATGCAGGGACGTTTCGTTTTGGGGCCGCGTCTCCAAGAACTCGCCTCCTCTGCTGGCGAGGACCGTCTGCTTGCGGCCGCGATGCCTGTTCTGATTGCCTTGCGCAATCACACCAAGGAATCAACACAGCTTTTTCCGTCGTCAAGGCGACTTCCGCGTATGCGTTGCCGCTTCTGAACGCGAAATGGGTCTTCGCGATTCCATTCCCGTTGGCGCAACCCTCACCATGAAGGCAGGGTTCTGCCGCACAGGTTCTTCTTGCGTGGGAAGAACCCGACCGCTTGCACCGAGGCCTGTACGGCGCCAGCTTCAACGCAACAATGCTTGCGCAAGTTCGTCGCCGAGGCTGGGCACAGTCGGTTGCAGAACGCGAGCCTGGCGTCGCGTCGGTTTCCGCCCCCGTTCGAGGCCCATCCGGCCGAGTGCTGGCCGCGATCTCGATTTCTGGCCCCGTCGAGCGCATGGGACGCCAACCGGGACGCCAGCACGGCCCCTCGGCGGTTGCGGCAGCCAATAGGCTCTCTGATTTCCTCCGCTCCGCCGAGGGAATGGAAGACTAAGACACCGCAGTCATCGCGCGCCGGTAATACTCCTCCGTCGAGTCAATGACCTTCTCCCACGAGAACGGAAAACTTGCGCTCATGTTGTGCGCACGAATGTCGCTGAGGCACTCAGGACGGTCAAGTACGCCCACGAGCGTTTCAATCATGTCCTCGTCGCTGTCAAGACTCCACCCATTCACGCCGTCCTCAACCACTTCAGCAAGCCCTGATTGTGAACGCGTCATCACTGCGAGTCCAGATGCCAAGGCTTCGCGTCCCGCGATCGAGGCAGATTCTTTGATCGAGGGGGCAAGGAAAATATCCGCTCGCGAATACAGGTCCTGTAGCTGACCGGCGCTCATACGTCCTGGAAGAAGAACCCACTCCCCCAGGTCATACTTGTCAACCTTGCGCACAGTGGCATTGAAAAGCGGTCCCTCACCCGCGATGACCGCACGCAAGGGGAAAACGGAAGCGTCGCCTCGGCGATAGTAGGAATTCCAGCGGCGAGAGGTCTCTGCGAGGATATCGATGAGCGCATCCACGCGCTTTCGAGGCGCAAAGCGGGTTGCCGTGACAGCAAGGATCCCTTCGTGCGCAAGAGGGGGGCGCTGCCATGGAGCCAGATCAACACCGTTATGCAAAGTACCGATCTGAACGCCCTCCCCCATGACCGCTCGAATCTGATCATTGACGAGCTGTGAAACACCCGTCCAGATGATCGGAGCCCTATTAAGGCCCGTTCTGCGTGCGATGGCAGTGAAGCTCGGAATTGTCAGGCGCGGATCCCACAGAGAGTGCACGGTGACGACCTGGGGGATCCCAGAATTCTTGAGGCGCAGCAAGAGGGATTGGACGACCGGCGTGAGTTCACCCATGTGGTAGTGGACGACATCGGGGCGAAAACGCGTAATGAAGTCACGGAAGCGCCGAGGCGCCTTCGGATCGACGGGTGCGTCAAATGGATTCGACCATGTCGAGCGCAAAACCGTATAGGGGCAAGGCTCGACCTGCGTGTCCTCAGGCGTGCAGGTGAGAACAACGATTTCGTGGCCTCGGGCGTGGAGGTGGTCGGCAAGGGCACCCACCTGCGTTTCAATTCCGCCCATGGTGGGACGGAAAGTATCGGAGACCAAAATAATGCGCATGGTGTCATTCTTACATGCTTGACGGGCAGCACTTGGGTAGCAATCTTTGGATAACAAAAAAGCAGGGCCGAAGCCCTGCGAAGAGTTGTACCCCCAACCGGATTTGAACCGGTGTTAACGCCGTGAGAGGGCGTCGTCCTAGGCCGCTAGACGATGGGGGCGGCGCGCCACAACGTGCGCTGTTCTTTTACGCGACAAAGCGTGGAAAAGAATCGTACCCCCAACCGGATTTGAACCGGTGTTAACGCCGTGAGAGGGCGTCGTCCTAGGCCGCTAGACGATGGGGGCCTTCTCGCAAATTTCTTTGCGATGGCTGGGGTACCAGGACTCGAACCTAGACTAAATGAACCAGAATCACTCGTGCTGCCAATTACACCATACCCCATGGCGCAATCCGTTCGGTCAGACCGAAGCGGCGACAAGAGAAAAGAATAGCGAACTGCGCTCTACTTGCCAAATCGCAGGAACGTGGCACTGATCATAGTGTGGCATGTATGAAGAACCGCAGGAAGCGAGTCCTCCACCGGAGCCCCTAGGGCTCCAGCTCCATCCCACTTCCTGCGGCCGATTATGGTGCTGGCGCGCGGCGTCAGCCATCTCAGGTGGTGACCAGTTTAGCCCAGTCGGTTGCGCAATGAATGCAGACGATTGAGCACACTCACGACCCAAGATTTCCATGGATTCAAACAGCGGCGGGGACACCTGGCGTCCCGTCACTGCCACACGAATCGGGCCAAAAGCAATGCGCGGCTTGATATCCATGCCCTCAACAATCAGCTCGCGCAACGCGTGCTCAAGAGCCTCGGTTGTGAAGGGACCGTCGTAGTTTTCAATGAAGTGGATCGTTGCGTCCAGAACCTCAGGAGCGTTCTCCTTGAGCTTTGATACGGACTTCTCGTCCAGTTCAAGCGCGTCATCCTCAGTGAAGAGGAAGCCCAGCATTCCGGGAGCCTCGCCCAGCAGCTGAATACGCGTCTGAATGAGCGGAGAAGCGTGCTGCATAATCTTCTGTTCGTCAGCGGTCAGCTCGTCGTAGGAATCAGCCGACACCAAACCTTCGCGGTGAAGGAAGGGGACGATGCGGCCTCGAAATCATCGGGCTCAAGCAGGCGGATGTGCTCAGCATTGATCGCAATGCACTTCTTGGGGTCGAAACGCGCGGGATTCGGGTTCACGTCGGAAATATCGAAGGCCGCGGCCATCTCTTCCATGGAGAAGACATCGTTATCGGGGCTGATCGACCATCCCAGTAGGGCGAGGTAGTTGTTCAGCCCCTCAGGGATCATTCCGGCTTCGCGATGCAAGAGCAGGTTCGATTCAGGATCGCGCTTGGAGAGCTTCTTGTTGCCTTCGCCCATCACGTAGGGCAGGTGACCGAAGCGAGGCATGAACTTGGCAATACCCAGTTCTTCCAGCGCTCGGTAGAGGACGATCTGCCGAGGCGTCGAAGAGAGCAGGTCTTCACCACGCAGGACGTGCGTGATTTCCATGAGTGCGTCATCAACGGGGTTGACCAGCGTGTACAGCGGGTGACCATTGGCGCGGACAATGACGTAGTCCGGAACCGAACCGGGCTTGAAGGTGATCTCGCCGCGGATCAGGTCAGTGAAGGTAATGTCCTCATCGGGCATGCGTAGGCGCAGAACCGGCTTGCGTCCCTCGGCGCGGTAGGCGGCAATCTGATCTTCGGTCAGATCACGATCAAAGCCGTCGTAACCAAGCTTGGGATCCTCACCCTTTGCGATGTGGCGAGCTTCGACCTCTTCGGGAGTCGAGTAGGACTCGTAGGCATAGCCGGCTTCGAGGAGCTTTGCCGCGACATCACGGTAGATGTCCATGCGCTCGCTCTGGCGGTACGGCGGGTGCGGGCCTCCCTTACCGACACCTTCATCCCAATCCAGGCCCAGCCAACGCAGCGAATCAAGAATCTGATCGAAAGATTCCTGGGAATCGCGAGCAGCATCGGTGTCTTCAATACGGAAGACGAAGGTGCCTCCGGTGTGGCGCGCGTATGCCCAGTTGAAGAGGCAGGTGCGGACCATTCCCACGTGAGGAGTTCCAGTTGGCGAAGGGCAGAATCGGACGCGAACATCGGCGCCACTTGCGGTAGTCACACTCATAATTTCTAAGTTTAGCTCCCAGAATTTGCCCCCGTGCACATTCTTTCCACCGGCGAGGCTGGTGGCGGGATAGGTGCGTCACTTTCCCTTGGGCGCCAAAGCGAATTCCGAATATGAATCCAAAGCCATACAATGGGAGCCAGCTCACATTCCCGGCCTCGTCTGGAGGCCACCCTCGAACAATCGTGAAAGAAGCTGTCGCATGGAATTTCGTAGCGCTGAAGAGTTGTGTCGCATCGGCTCGTTGAAGTGGACGGGCATTAAGCCTGCCGATGGCAGCGATGTTTTGGGCGCTTGGGTTGCCGAAATGGATTTCGGCACCGCTCCTTGCGTTGAGAAGGTCATGGTTTCGGCGATTCAGGACGGGCTTTTGGGCTACAACCCGACGTGGCTCGCCCCCGCAGTTTCCGAGGCTACTGCCGCTTTCCAGAAGAAGCGTTTTGGTTGGGATATGGATCCGAAAGCGGTGAGGGTTGCTCCTGCGGTTCTTCCAGCCTTGGAGGCGATGATTCAGTACCTGGTTCGCCCAGGATCCCCGGTCATTGTCCCAACTCCCGCCTACATGCCTTTCTTGACGATCCCACCTGCACTGGGGCACTCCGTCATCGAAGTTCCTTCTCTCCATGGCGATGCCTACCCCGGCGGGTGGACGCTGGATCTTGATGGAATTAAGGCGGGCCTCGAGGCCGGCGCTGGCTTGGTCATCTTGTGCAATCCGTGGAACCCGGTGGGGCGTGTCCTCACCGAGGCGGAAATGCGAGCCTTACAAGAGCTCGTGTCGCGCTACGACGCGCTGGTGTTTTCTGACGAGATCCACTCCCCCTTGGTTTTGAGTGGTCGCGATTTTGTTTCTTATGCGCGGATGGGCGCAGAGTTTGCTTCCCATACAATTACCGCAACCGCGGCGACAAAAGGCTGGAACATTGCGGGCTTGCCCAATGCGCAGGTCATCATTCCAGATGAGGGACTTCGCGAGCGCTGGGACTGCATCTGTCAAGAGAAACTCCCCCATTCAATGTCGACGATTGGTGCCTTGGGTTCGATCGAGGCCTACACGAACGGTGACGAGTGGCAGCGTGAGATTTTTGAGGTCATCGAAGGCAATATTCGCACTGTGAGCGAGGCACTTGCTTCCACGAAGATTGATTTCCGTCCCCCGCAGGCAACCCTACCTGACGTGGTGGGGATTTGAGGCCTATCCGCAGTTTGGGGACTCCCCCGCGAGTGTGCTGCTTGAGCGCGCACATATTGCGGTTAATGCGGGAATCACACTGGGCGCGAATTACTCGAAGTGGGCACGAATGAACCTCGCGTGCCCACCAAAGGTGGCCGAAGAGATGCTTTCGCGGGTTCTGGGCGTTCTTTAGCCCTTCAGTCCACGGCGAGCGCGGCCTCGATACCGGCAACGACCGTTGTGGATGCCTTTCGCGCGGCATCCACAACGTCTTGCGGGTCGGTTTCTGCTTGGGCGAAAGACAGGTCTGAGACAACTGACATACCGGCAACACGGACTCCGAGTGCATGAGCGGTTATCGCCTCAAGAACGGTCGACATTCCAACGCAATCGGCACCCAATTGCACTAAGGCTCGACTTTCTGCACCTGTTTGATACTCAGGCCCACGAAGGAAGGCGTAAGTCCCCTCTCGACCACAGTGTTCACGCATCCTCTTGCTCATCTCACTGTCCCAAACCTGCGAGATATCGACAAACAGGGGCCCATCAAATGGCGAGGAACCGCTGAGATTCATGTGATCCGTAATGACCATGACATCACCCAAGGACCAGTCGCGCAGGCATCCATTCGCATTGGTCACAATTGCGCGTTGGATACCCGCGCACGCAGCCGCACGGATCAGCGCGGTGACAGTAAGAGGCCCGTGTCCCTCATACAGATGAGTTCGTCCGGTTGCGACCAGAACGGGGCCGCATTCGCGCATGTAGACACGAAGTTCATTGCGGTGTCCATCCGCAACCGGGGCGCTCACACCGGGAAGTGACCCCAAAGGCTGCGAGGCCGATGGTTCTCCCCACTGATCGTTAAGCGCGTCTGCTAAGCCCGATCCCAAGACGACCAATGCGAAGGGAGCTCCCCGCAAAGGGCGCGAATCTGCTCCGCTGCGGCAGTGGCCTCGGGGTCGAAAAGAACTGAAGAAAAACGGGGATCAGCTGTCAAAGCACACCTTCCTCAACTTTTAGCCGATCGTGTGGGAAGGCGTGGCTTCCTGCGCACGAACGCGACGCGCACTGGTCAGCCAATATCCACAGAAGCCCACCAGCAGGGCAAGAAGGATTCCGATGTTGGAACCGGCCCAATCTCCCTCTCGACCTCCGAGCGGACCAAGGAGATAGCCCTGCCACGCGAGCCAGGAGGCATTTGCATTGACAACAAAGCCCCAGCCAACGAAGGAACCGACAGCCAGTGTGGCGATTGCTCCCCAGTTAACGGAACCGTAGCGTCCCGTTGACGTGAAGAGTGAGGGCTCGTCGTAGTCCTGATGACGGAGCGCGATATCAGCAAGCATGACACCACCCCAGGTGGCGATGACCACGCCAAGGGTTGTGAGGAAGGCAGTGAAAGGAGTGAGGAAGGAATCAGCAAAGAAAACAACGACGATCGTTCCGATAGTCATGATGGTGCCGTCAATTGCGGTGGCTACAGGGGCGGGTCACCGGGACGCCAGTTGCCAATAGCGAAAGGCCAGAGGAATAGATATCCATAACAATTCCACCAACAAGACCAAGAATTGCAACGATCGCAAAGGGGATCAGGAACCAGGTTGGAAGAATTGTTGTCAGCGCGCCAATCGGATCGTTGCCGATGGCTTCAGAGAGAGTGTCATAGTTGGAACCAACCAGCAGCACGCCGAAGATCACCAAGATAATGACGGGCAGCGCGGCACCTGCGGTCGTCCAGCCGACGACACCGGCGGTTGAGGCCTTGCGAGGAAGGTAGCGTGAATAGTCCGCTGCTGCGTTAATCCATCCAAAACCAAAACCAACCATGAGCATGCACATCGCACCTAGGAGCATTGCGAAGGGAGCTGCGGGACGTGCAGAAAGGACTGTGAAGTTGATTGTCGAGGCCGAGAGCAGAAGGTAGACGATCGTGAGGATTGCCGTCGCCCAGGTGATCCACGTTTGGACCTTCATGATCGCTTCAAATCCGAGGATGCCCGCTCCTGCTGCAAGGACAACAACGACGACCAAGGCGATGATCTGTGCAAGCAGGTGGTTGCTGAAACCAAGCGCTCCCATGACGGTCGCGGTTGCCTGAACCGCCATGATGGCAAGGAAGGTCTCCCACCCTACAGTGAGGATCCAGGAGATTGCTGCGGAGATACGGTTTCCGTTATATCCGAATGCCGCGCGAGAGAGCACTAGGGTTGGTGCAGATCCTCGCTTGCCGGCGATAGCGATCAGGCCACACAGAAGGAATGAGAGTGCAACGCCAACAACGCTCACAAGGATCGCCTGCGCGAGCGAAAGACCAAAGCCGAGCACCCACGAACCCCAGGAAATACCGAGGACAGAGATATTAGCGGCAAACCAAGGCATGAATAAGGACGATGGTGTGCCTTTTCTTTCGGATTCGGGGATCACATCTAGGCCGGCCATCTCGATGTTTAGACCAGACGAAACCTGAGTGGTCTCACTCATGAACAATGCTCCTCTGCATTCGTGTTACCGCAGTTCATGTGGCTCTCAATCCACACTATGAACTATAGGGAAAGCAAGCAGACCAAGGTCAGATACTCACGAAACTGATTCGAGGGATTGGCCACACCTTCACAGGAGGAAAAAAAGCAGCCGGGCGAACTCAATGTGTCCATCCGGCTGCCTCGGCCCTCGAAAAATCAAGCAACTAACTGCGACGAACCCAATTCCGCAGAATCCCACCATCTTCAGACATATAAGCATCCAGCAACGATTGGGAATCAACAGACGCAATATGCGCAAACGCAGTGAGTTCTCGGTGGGTGGGGAACATTGTACGGACGGTCAAAGGCAGGACTTTTCCATCCAGCTCTAGCCCTCCAACCCACGGAAAGAACTGCGAATACACATAAGGATGAGCAACGGGATCAGAATCAACCTGCGGAATGATGATCGGATCCCAACCTAGATAACTACGTGCGAACTCGCCCACGTGGATAATCGCGCCCTTCGCCGTCCAATCCTCGAAGGGCGAAGCAACGAAAGTCGAGCGATCCTCCCAACGCTCACTGGGACCATACTTGTACAGCAAAGTGCCCTGATCATCGTGTTCGGTCCACAAATTATGCCAGTAAATACCGCTATCCCACGTCAGTGCAATACCAGTGCCGCGATTCATCCAGAAAGCGCCAGAGGATTTAGCGAATTCAATCAGTTGACTGGTAGTACTCATGACAGAGACCGTCCCTTCAAGATACCCAGTTCAACGCACTCAGCGACCGTGAGAAGCTCGCCACCGTAGACGAAACGCACTTCCCGCGCGCCACCTTCCACACCGAAGTTCGGTGCAGTCACTCCGGTCACGATCAACGCATATACGGGAAGCTTCGCAATCGTGTACGCGTAGTACGGTGAGTGGACATCGGTGATTGCCAGGCAGCGCTGCTGGAAAGAATAGGGCTTACCATTCGGGTCGACCTGCCACACGCGCGAAAGATAGGGGTAGCCGATCATATCGACCATATCGCCAAATTTAGAGGTGTAGGCCTCCAGGCTGGTGAACTGCTCAATGCTGGAACGCACCAGTGAAGAACTCACCTCTTCACTGTCCATCAACCAACGCCAAGGACCCTGCGGTTCCTTGGGCTCTGGTGTCGTTGAATCCATATATGTCACCTTTCCGCGAGCTATTCCCCATCATATGCCACGAAACATGTCATCCTGCGGGCTTCGAAACCCACTGCGTTAAAAGCGGCGCAGCATCTGGACGCAAGTAACACTCCAACACGTCAAGCGGCGAATACTCAACCACGTGAGAGAGTCCCGCAAGCAAGCGAAAATCGCCCGTTTTACACGGATAGAATTTCCCATCATCTGAGCGAATTCCAAGGTAATCATGTCGAAGCGAAGAACCCGTGCGAACCATTGTCCACCCCGAACGGATTGAAGCAGTGTTTCCCAGTGTCAATTCGGGAAAACCGTATCGACTGCGCAGAGGATTTCCATAGTATTGAAGTACACAGTGGTCGAAAACCTGCCGATTAGTCGTCTGGAACAAGGCAGCACCTCTGGAGGCGCGCTCGCAGTAGTAGAAGGAATAGACACTCTCTTGGTAATCGGCCTCTTCGTGGGGAGCAGCAAAAAAACGCCTGCATTGAAGACGACCCCACCGTCAGCGGCAAAACTTCCGCTCACTTTCATTCCCCAGGCATCACGAAGTTCCTGGGATAGACGCTCAACGAAGTCCATTAGGCACCTCCTCAGGCATCCTTGTCTTCACCGAAACGTAGCGTCTTTTAAATCCGCTCAAACCCGACAAAGCTGCCATGCTTTTACGCTACATCCACAGAGCGACTCTCTACCAAATTTCAACAGATTTGACGTCACAATGTGGTCATCAAAAACCTTGGGGTGACCGTGTTAAGCGGCCACCCCAAAGAAAACTACGAGTAGAAATAATTGCTACATCGCCAAGTTTGTCAGCGATCCAATGCCCTCAATCTCAACTTCAACGCGTTCACCGGAATTCAGGCGGCCTCCGGCAGGAGTGCCCGTTAGAATCACATCACCGGGCAGAAGAGTGAAAATTCCCGACACATAGGACACGATCTGAGCGATTGAATATCCCATCTGCGAGGTGCTTCCACTCCCCCGCTCTTCCCCGTTAATGCGCAACGTAATCTGCGCATTATCGGGGTCGAAAGAAGAACCGACCGTGATCCATGGCCCCAGAGGGCACGCGGTATCCCAGCTCTTGGCACGACCAAGTGCGCCACCGTCCTCGCGTGCAGCATCCGCCGCGGTCAAGTCGTTTGCGCAGGTATAACCCAGCACCACCGAGGGAGCATCCTCAACGCTCACGTCCTTGGCCAAGGTTTTAATGACCACCGCAAGCTCGGCCTCGTAAAAAACTTCCTGTCCCCAGGAAGGAAAGACGATCGGGTCATCGGGGCCAATCACCGTAGTATTCGGCTTCAAGAAAACGCTGGGACGCGCAGGGGGATCGCTCGGAAGCGCACCCGGAGCCGGGTAATTCCCGCCCAAGCCAATAACCTTGGAACGAGGAATAACAGGCGAGAGAAGTCGCACTTCGTCCAGCTCGAAAATCTGGCCCGAGGGCTCAACAGGCGAAAAACAGTGGGTCACCCTTCAAGCCAACGATTCGAGTCGATTCATCCTCCAAAGCTCCGTAGTAAATCGAGCTTCCTTGAGAAAAACGAGCGATACGCATGACGACCTCCTTTGTGTCGCAAGTAGCCTATCGCGAAGTAGTCTCCCCATCCCACACATCGCCAGGAAGGTCGCCAGGAAGGAGCGGATTGTCCTTCGCAACAAACACTGGATCGGCAATTCCCGCGCTTGCGCTGGGCCTCGTAATCGCGTAGTGCACCCAAGCCCCAGGGGGCGAGGACGATCAAGGCGACCAGGTTCGTCACGGTCATAATGGCCATGGCAATATCAACCGCGTTCCAGACCAGATCCAAGGTAGTCAGCGAACCGATGACGACCGAGGCCACGGAAATGATGCGTACTGCCCAGGTTGCAACTTTGGACTTGACAACGAACGACAGGTTGATTTCGGAGTAGACGTAAGCCGCAATGACGGACGAGTAAGCAAGCACGAAGATCAGGATCGACATGGGCATGATGGTCCATTGCCCCAGTTGATCGGCAACCGCAAGGGTTGTCAGGTTCGCCGGATTCGCCTCGGGGTTTGACCAAACCTTCTCGCCGGCAATCAAGATGACGAAAGCGGTTGCGGTACACACGATGATCGTGTCAACGAAAACACCCAGAGACTGGATGAGACCCTGGCGAACGGGGTGCGACACGGTCGCCGTTGCTGCGGCGTTGGGAGCGGTACCCTGACCGGCCTCGTTCGAGAAGAGGCCGCGCTTCGTACCGTTGATGACTGCGGCGAGGATTCCACCACCCAAGCCCGCAAGGGTCGGTTGCGGGGCGAAAGCTGCGGCAAAAATCTGACCGATGACAGCGCCGAATTTGGGAAGGTTCAGCACACAGATCACGGCAACCATGATGACGTAGACGGTGGCCATGATCGGCGCCATCCACTCGGTCACGCGAGCGACAGTCTTAATTCCGCCGAAGATCACCATTGCGGAGAACACAAAGAGAAGAGCAGCGATGACTAGGTGTGCGCTGGACAGGCCTCCCAATCCCGCGATCGGTTCACGGGCCGAGGGGCTCAAAGCGGACAGAAGAGTCGAAGCGATCGCGTTGGATTGCACCGACGTAATGACGAATGCGCAGGTCACAACGGTGATGATGGCGAAAACGCTGGCCAGAATCTTGTTCTTCATACCGCGGGCAATGTAGTACGCGGGACCGCCGCGGAAGGTTCCGTCAGCGGAGCGAACCTTAAAGACCTGGGCAAGCGTGGCCTCGAAGAAGGCGGTAGCCATGCCGACGAGGGCAACGACCCACATCCAGAAGATTGCACCCGGGCCACCCACGAGAAGAGCGACGGCCACGCCGAAAACATTACCGACACCCACGCGCGCGGCCAGAGAGATCGTGAAAGCCTGGAAGGAAGAAATTCCTCCCTTTGCACCGCCACGGGATCCCGAGATCGACCGGATCATCTCGGGGAATTGGCGAATTTGCATGAATCGCGAGCGCAGCGTCAAGTACAAACCGGTTCCGATGAGAACCCACACTGTGATGTGCAGGGTAATCCAGTCAGCAATGTTTTTGGATGGACTGTGCGAGGTTCGCCATTCGTTTCTCCAATACGTACGAGGCCGTGGTGCGCGAGCGCCGGTGCGCGGTGGCCGATCGGGTGGTGTGTGCCCAGCAGTTTACAGGTCTTGACGCATTTTCTTTGAACGCGGCCGAAAACTGGACGCAAATGAGGGGACGTCTGGGAAGATAGAAACATGAGCGCGCCATTGAATGAACTCCTCGATGATCTGGAAGATCGCGGTGTATTGACCGACGACGATGCCCTGTATGAGGCATTTTCATCGTGGGCATCATCAACGGGGCGTCCCCTGTACCGTCACCAAGATGAATCTTTGATTGAGATTTTGTCGGGAAACCACGTCATTGCGGCAACGCCCACGGGCTCGGGCAAGTCAATGATTGCTTTGGCTGCGCATTTTTGTGTCCATGGCGCATGGTGGGCGCTCATATTACACCGCACCGCTGAAGGCCCTGGTATCAGAGAAGTTCTTTGATTTAGTGGCACTTTTTGGCGCTGAAAACGTCGGTATGGTGACGGGCGACGTGTCTTTGAATGCGGACGCTCCGATCATTTGCTGCACTGCGGAAATCCTGGCGAATCAGTCCTTGCGTGAGGGACCGACGCTCGACGCGGACATGATTGTTATGGACGAGTTCCATTTCTATGCTGATCCCCAGCGAGGCTGGGCGTGGCAGGTTCCACTCCTTGAGCTCACGCGTCCACAGTTCATTGCAATGAGTGCGACGCTTGGGGATACGACTGTTTTCCGCAAGCAATGGACGGAGCGAACGGGACGGCCGACGGTGGAAATTACCGATGCACAGCGCCCTGTTCCCTTGGAATACGACTATGTTGTTGACACTCTGCAGGACACGGTTGAGCGCCTACTTTCAGAGGGACGTCACCCGATCTACATCGTTCATTTCTCGCAAAAAGATGCGGTTGATACTGCCTCAGCTCTGACCGATCGCAAGCTCATTTCTCCTGAAATTCGTTCCCAGATTTCGCGTGAGATTTCTACAGTGTCGTTTACGAAGGGCTTTGGGCAGACTCTGCGCGGCCTTCTTAGTCACGGGATTGGGGTTCACCACGCGGGTATGTTGCCGCGCTACAGGCGCCTCGTTGAGCGCCTGACCCAGCAGGGTTTGCTCCCGGTTATCTGTGGAACTGACACCCTTGGAGTCGGTATCAATGTCCCCATTCGCACGGTTTTGCTGACTTCCTTGGTGAAGTTCGACGGAAACAAGATGCGTCACCTGCGTTCGCGTGAATTCCACCAGATTGCCGGGCGCGCGGGACGCGCGGGTTTTGACACCGTTGGTTTTGTCCGCGTTCTGGCCCCCGAGCACGAAGTGGAAACGGCGCGCGAAAGAGCACGTTTAACTGCCGTTCAGGAGGCGGCTCGTGATGAGCGCGAGGCGAAGCGGGCTAAGAAGAAGGCGTCCAAGAAGCGCAGCGGTCCGAAGGAAGGCCAGATCACCTGGTCGCGTTCAACTTTTGAGCGTCTACGCGATGCGGCCCCTGAAGCCTTGCAGTCTCACTTCGAGATGACTCACGCGACGGTTCTGAACGTGTTGGGCGGCGCAGCGGATGCTGGGCGAGATTCTGCAGAGCATCTCGTTCATTTGGCCCTTCACAACGATGATCCGCAGCTCCCTGCGAACCCTCATATTCGTCATCTTGCAGACATTTATACTTCTCTTCTCCAAGCCGGGGTTGTCGAGCATCTCTCCAGTGCCCGGGCTCAGGAGTTGGGTGTCTCTAGGTTGCAGTTGGTTGCGGATTTGCCGGATGATTTTGCGCTCAATCAGCCGCTTTCTCCCTTCGCTTTGGCTGCTTTCGAGCTTCTTGATCCGGATTCGCCGACCTTTGCCCTTGACGTGATTTCCATTGTCGAGGCCGTGCTTGAGGATCCCCGGCCCCTGCTGTATGCGCAAGAAAACCAGGCGAAAGCTGCGGCCGTTGCGTCCATGAAGGCACAGGGGATGGAGTATGACGAGCGCATGGCTGCCCTAGAAGAGATCTCGTGGCCTAAGCCTTTGGAAGAGCTCCTCTCCCCCGCTTTCAGTGTCTATGCGCGTTCAAACCCGTGGGTTGGAGATCTTGAACTCTCTCCCAAGTCGGTCATCCGCGAAATGATTGAAAACGCCATGACCTTTACCGAGCTCATCTCCCGTTACGACGTGGGACGCTCAGAGGGCGTCATTTTGCGCTATCTCAGTGATGCCTATCGAATGATGCGTCAAGTGATCCCGGAAGAAATCATGACTGAGGAACTTGAAGCCATGATTTCGTGGTTGGCTGATCTGATCCGCAGCGTTGATTCTTCTCTTCTGGACGAGTGGGAAGCAATGATGAACGGGGAGGAATTGACCGAGGCCGAAGAGGTTTCTTCTACCGTTGGAGCTGAGCGCGCATTTGGAGCCGATGAGTCCGGAGTTATTGCTTTCACGGCAAATCGTCATGCTTTCCGCAATGCCGTACGTCGGGCGCTCTTTAATTTTGTTGAGTTGATGAGTCGTGATGATGTCGATGGGCTTGAGCGAGCAAGCGCGCAGGCCGCAGATAGTGATGGGCTCTTTGCTGAGGCTGCGCCGTGGACCGGCGATGATTGGGATCATGCCTTGGAACGCTACTGGGCAGAACATGACTGGATCGATATCAATCAGGGCGCGCGTTCCCAAGCGCTTTGTGCCTTGGAAGAACAGATCAGCGGCGAAGACATCTTGGCCTTGATGTCCTTCTCCGCCAGGGATAACGCCATTCAGCGCAGTCGTTTCGAGGCCCCTTGCGCGGGCTGTCGATGAGGGCTCCCGCCGGTTCGGTCTGGTTGGCGACTCAGACCATCACGGATCCGGAAGGCAATATGGACTGGCGTATTGCCGCCCTCGTGGACTTGGCTGCCTCTGACAAGGAAAAGCTGGCGGTTCTGACCGTGCTCACGGTCGACGCGCGGTAGGGCGCATCTCAAAACGCGCCGATAGTACATGTTTTAAGCTGCTACAACCTTGATGCTCATCAGAATTGCCGCAATAATTCTCGCAGTCCCCAAGTAAAGATAAGTGCAACTGCTACGACATTTTCTACAACGAATGAAGTAACGTCACAAGGTTCTTTAGAAAACGATGGCACCTATATTTCAGATCAACAACCTGAACGGCAAGATATCGCCTAACTTTTGAATTTAGAATATTCAGGATCCTATCATCAATTTCAACATGCGGACTAATAGAATCAGCCCGCAATCGAATCTCTGACAACAGACCGTCGAGACCAATACACCTTTGACTATCAGGAAGGAGCCAAGCGCCCAAAGAACCCGCATCTTCAATCAATATCAAGTTAGAAGACCTAATTTCAGCATTGTCCAGTAGGCCAACATCAAGAAACCAGCGGAGCACCTTAATCACGTCAGGCCTCGGAAGCTCACAGAAATAACGCCACACATCACCCTGAGGCTCTTGCACACACGCTTCCAATTTTGGAAGTCCTATACACGCAAACACAAGGCGCCTATGATGTCCATTTTGCGACACAAAGTAAACCTTGCGTCCCCCAGGAAATGGATATTCATCTAAATAGAGCTGATTCATATCGCGATACAGAGATTCAATATCAGCTCGTTTTTCAACAGCATGCTCAACAATTTCTTCAACGGAATGATGATAGGGAGTAAAGTCGGAGTGAACATAAATTTGCGAGCTATTCACCCACTTTCGGAGATGCTTTCTACCCCCCTCAACATACGGTATACAATAAGGCTGCGTCAGCTTACGTTCGAGCTGCTCGCGTAAGCGATCCTGATAGAGCGATTGAGCCTCACTATCGGATCGACGCGCCTCCAGCGCACATACCTCTCGCAACTCATCCAACATGTTCTCCTCGCCCTTCCTCTATAGCATCAAAACTATCTACAGTTTCATGTGTCAATTCTATTCAAGCACGCCTTGCGAATCAGCCAATCCGCGCCCGCGAAGAGCGCCATGAAAAGCAGGGCGCCGATCAGGATCGCGAGGATGTTGATGGCGACCTGCGTAGCCGATGCGCCACACGTTCACGAAGCTGTAGGGGTACTGGTGCGTGAAGGTGCCCCGCACGAGCGTGTACGCCACCCACGCGACCGGGATCAGCAGGGCGCGTCCCAGCGTCGCCCAGGTGATGCCGCCGCGCGGCCCCGCGAGCGCTGCCGCGCCGACGAAGGCGGCGGGGACGCGCGCGGCCAGCACGTACTGCTCGGACAGGACGCGGCGCTCGAGCGCTACTGGGCAGAGCACGAGTGGATCGGCATCGACCAGCGTGCGCGCGCCCTATCGCTGTGCTCGCTGAACGAGGCCCCGACCCGCGAGGACGTACTGGAGCTGGCCCCCGCTGCAGTGTCATCGGATGTCGAGCGCGCCAGGTGGCGCGCATCGAGGCGATCGTGGACGCGGTCGATCAGGCTGCGGCCGGTACGTTTTGGCTAGCCACGCAGACCCTGTTCGACCCGCAGGAGGACATGGACTGGCGCATCGTCGCCCTCGCGGACGTGCCCGCCTCGGACGAGGCGAACCGCGCCTGCCTGGCGACGATCACCTTCGGGCCGCGGTAGGGTTCGTCAGCCCACCTTCGCCACGTGGGCGAAACAGCGGCCGTCAGACGCTGCTGCGCACCTCCCGTGATCGATCCGGATACGCCTGAGAAACTGGCCGCTCGCCTATCTCCTGCTGAAGACGTAGAAGGTAGCCGTCAGGGTCCTGAACCAAGAACTGACGAACACCGATCTCAATATCGCCTGCTCGATACCACTTCTCTTCGGGCTCAACGAAGATTGGCCATCCTGCGCTCATGATGCGCTGCAACGCAGGATCTAGATTCTCGACCTGCACCTCGAAGTTGATCCCGCGGCCAAGCGGCGGCTCAAGGGGCCAGTCTCCCACGTCCTCCCCGGGTTGGTCTGGTCGAGCATCAGGTGCGCATTGCCCAAGACAAGGTATCCAAAGCCCTCCTCGGGTCTTTCATATCGGAGGGAAAACCCAACAAGATCACACCAGAAGTGCCGGGAGGCCTCGTAATCGGTAACGGAAAGTTCGGGAACAAGCCCGGGTTCACAGGTCATTTCTGTACTCTATCAGGCCGCTCGGATGCAGAAGTTGAACTCGGTCATATCGGTCAGAGGTCGCAATTCATAAGAACAAAAGCCCGGAAAGTTACGCTTGCGCAGCAAGATCAACGACCTCGGCACCAACAATTTCTGCTAGGTCAAGTGGGCTCAGCTCTACGCTCACTCCCCTGCGACCGCCCGACACCAGCATCGTTTCGTGATCCAAACATGATGAATCAATAAAGATTCGATGTTTTGTCGTTTGTCCCAAAGGGCTAATCCCGCCAACGACATAGCCGGTCCGGCGCTGTGCAACAGCTGGGTCGGCCATCACCGCATTCTTCGCTCCTGCAGCCTTGGCGATCAACTTCATTGACAGGTGCGCGAGCGCGGGAACACACCCCACCACGAACTCCCCCGTCGGCTCAAGCTTAACCATCAAAGTTTTAAAAGCAATCGCGGGATCGATCCCCAATTTCTCAACGGTTTCTTCACCGTAGGCACGCGCGGAAGGATCATGCTCGTACTCGTGAACAACGAAAGGAACCCCAGCCTCGTTCAATTCCTCAATTGCGTGAGTGGGTCCTGAAGCGTGATCTTTAGAGTGCTTGCGAGCCATACCTCCAGTGTAAGTCCCAGACATATGCTCTCTTGGCTTCAGTGACATGAGAAAGCGGCCGGGCTGATGGAAATCAGCCCGGCCCTGAGTTTCACCACAAACAGCGGAGCGAGACTTTAGACGAAGGTCGCCTGCGGGTCATCGATCACCATCTTGCCGAAGGGGAAGCAGGTGATCGGGATGAGCTTGAGATTGGCAATCGCCAAGGGAATACCGATGATGGTGATGGCCTGGAAGAAAGCAGTGATGACATGTCCGATTGCCAGCCAGATACCGGCGATGAAGAACCAGATCAGGTTCATCAGAGCCGAACCGGCACCCGCTCCGGGCATCGGGACAACTCGCTTACCGAAGGGCCACAGCACGTAGGACGCGATGCGGAACGAGGCGATACCCGCCGGGATCGTCACAATGAAAATGCACGCGAGCAATCCGAAAAAGATATAGTCCAAAAACAGTGCGAAACCGCCGAAAACCAGCCAAATAATATTGAGCCAGAAGCGCATCTCTTTCCTTCCATCAACTTGTGTTCAACAAGTTTCGCACAGCCGTCCCTCAATTCGCGCTCGTTTTTTCCCCTGATTCTCCCCTGATTTCCCCTGAGTCGTGTGGCTACACTGAGAGTATGACTATTCCTTCAGCGATTGCCCAGGCCCTTGACCGTATTGACCGCGCGCGCCAAGCCTGCGGTCGCACCGATCGCGTGGACCTGGAACTCGCAGTGAAGACTCGCACTCCCGAGGAATGTCGCGAGGCTGCCCAGGCCCTGAGTGACCTAGTCAGCCAATCCTGTTGGGGCATAATCGCGTCCAGGAAGCCACGGCAACAGTCGAAGCGATAAGGCAAGTGCCCGGAACACAGGTCCACTTGATTGGCCCGCTCCAATCGAACAAGATCAATCAGGCCTTGGCCTGCGTCGACGCAATTGAATCGATTGATTCCATCCCACTTGTCCAAAAAATCGATTCACGCCTCGACCGCGAACTCCCCGTCTTCATTGAAGTGAACATCTCTGGAGAAGAGACCAAACACGGCTGCAGTCCCACCGATGTCCCTGCCCTCATCGAGGCCGTCTCCACCTCGGCACACCTGAGCCTCGCAGGCTTCATGACCGTCGGTCTCAACTCCTCCGCCGAAACAGATGTGCGCCGCGGATACTCCCAGCTGCGCCAGCTACGTGACCGCAGCGCCGAAGAGCTTGACCTCCCCACAGGCACCCTCGAGCTGTCGATGGGGATGAGTAATGACCTCGAATGGGCGATCGCAGAAGGGGCAACAATCGTCCGCGTCGGAACCGCGGTTTTTGGCGCCCGGCGCCTAGCTACGCGCGGATAGAGCCTTCCCAGCCACCCAGTCGATCCCAACGATCGCACCGAGAAATACCAGCGCCCCGCACAAAATTGCGACGATATTGATGCATACCTGCTGGTATCCCAAGACCGTCACATTGACGAAATCGTAAGGGTACTGGTGGACGAAAGCGCCGCGAACCAGCGTGTAGATGATCCACACAATCGGAATGACCAGAGCCTTAAGGACGACTCCGCCACTCACTCCTCCGCGCGGCCCGCATGCCAATGCAACGACGACCATCAGAAGTGGAACAACGACGTGCTGGAGCGGATTCGTCAAGACAGACCAACCGCTTAGGACCTCAGTTGGACGAATCAAGAAGTGGTAGACGATCGCCGTCACCGTGATCATCATGAGCGCGCACAGTTGAAGTGCGCGTCCCCACGAGCCGATCTCACTGCCACGAAACGCGATGAGCGTTGCGACAATCGCAACCAGAATATTCGACCACTCCGTGAAGTAAGACAGACATTCAATCATTCTCTGGCCGAAGCCGGCCCAGCCAAAGGGAGCTCCACCGAACATCCCAGGCCGGGCCACGGCCTCGCGAGAATACCCGTCGACAGCGGTAATAATCAGCGTCAGTACGACACCAAGCCACGCGGCGATTGCCACAAGCGCATAGCCCCAACGGCCAGCGGTCGCCAGAGTCATCTGCTTTCCTCTCACTGGTCCTATGCCCAGTCGGGAAGAATACGCACGCCACCCTTATCTGCAGACGCGGCAAGCATTCCGTAGACCTTCAAGGCGTCAGAGACGTGACGCGAACGAGGCTTGGACGGCTTCCACGGAGTGGCCCCCTTCTCAGCGCGACGACGCTCAAGTTCCTCATCACTGACATTCACGCGAAGCAGACGCTTGTTGACGTCGATCTCGATCTCATCGCCCGTGCGAACCAAGCCGATTGCACCGCCGGCAGCGGCCTCGGGAGAGATGTGACCGATCGAGATACCAGAAGTGCCGCCGGAGAAACGACCATCGGTGATCAGCGCGCACTTCTTACCCAAGCCCAGTCCCTTGAGGTACGAGGTCGGGTAGAGCATTTCCTGCATGCCCGGCCCTCCCTTGGGGCCCTCGTAAGTGATGACGACGACGTCGCCTTCCTGAACCTTCTTGCTCAGAATCGATTCAACTGCCTCTTCTTGAGACTCCACGACGAAGGCGCGACCCACGAAGTGGAAGAGCGACTCATCAATACCCGCGCTCTTAATGACCGCGCCCTTCTCGGCGATGTTGCCGTAAAGGACCGCAAGTCCACCGTCCTTTGTGTATGCGTGCTCGACGTCGCGAATGCACCCGTTCTCGGAATCCGTTTCCAAGGACTCGAAGAGGTTCGCAGTCGAGAAAGCATGGGTCGTGCGCACGCCACCGGGCGCGGCGAGGTAGCGATGCTTGGCCTCGTCGCTCGCACTGCCACTGCGGATATCCCACTTGGCAAGCCATTCCTCCAAGGAAGGTGCGTGGACGGAGTGAACATCACGCTGCAGCAGACCCGCGCGGTTGAGCTCGCCGAGGAGTGCGGGGATACCACCGGCACGATGCACGTGCTCGATGTGGTACGTCGTCGAGTTCGGGGCCACCTTGCACAGGCAAGGGACGCGACGGGAAATCGCATCAATGTCGTCCAGAGTGAAGTCCACACCGGCCTCGTGAGCGATCGCAAGAATGTGAAGAACGGTGTTAGTGGAGCCGCCCATCGCAACGTCCAAGCTCATTGCGTTCTCAAAGGCGTGCTTGGTGGCGATGGAGCGCGGCAGAACCGAATCATCATCGTTGTCGTAGTAGGCGCGGCACATATCGACAATGCGGTGGCCAGCTTCCAAGAAGAGCTTCTTGCGCTCGACCTGCGTGGCCAGGGTCGTTCCGTTTCCGGGCAGTGCCAGGCCAATGGCCTCGTTCAAGCAGTTCATCGAGTTCGCGGTGAACATGCCCGCGCAGGATCCACAGGTAGGGCAGGCATTTGCCTCAACCTGAGCAAGCTGGGCATCAGAGACCGAGTCATCCACGGCCATGACCATTGCGTCGATCAGGTCAAGGCGGTGCTCAACAACGCCTTCAATGGAAGCGCCGGATTCCATAGGACCACCCGAAACGAAGATCGTCGGGATATTCAAGCGCATGGCAGCGATGAGCATACCGGGAGTGATCTTGTCGCAGTTCGAGATGCACACAAGAGCGTCCGCGCGATGAGCGTTCACCATGTACTCCACCGAGTCCGCGATCACCTCGCGCGAAGGCAGCGAGTAGAGCATGCCGTCGTGGCCCATGGCAATGCCGTCGTCAACGGCAATGGTATTGAATTCCTTTGCGACGCCGCCCGCCTCGCGGATTGCGCCAGCAACGAGCTCTCCCATGTCCTTGAGGTGGACGTGGCCGGGAACGAACTGGGTGAAAGAGTTAGCGATCGCGATGATCGGCTTGCCGAAATCTCCGTCCCCCATACCGGTTGCACGCCAGAGGGCACGCGCTCCGGCCATGTTGCGGCCTTGAGTCGATGTTGCTGAACGCAAGGGCTTACTCATGGATTACTCCCCCAATGACAATTTTGTAACTGTTTCAACCCTAGTTCCGCATGGGGGGCTAGTTCTCGCTCAGATCAGGAAATGGATGAGGTCTTGCGTACACTTTTCGCCATGTGGCACGGTTTTGCGGCGCTTACTAAGGCTTTGCGAGCTGTCCACTTTTTGACCGCCCACACGGCCAGAGCGATGCCAGCCAGGGCAAAAACGATAAGTTGGTATCGCGAAATCCATTCTTCGACGAGTGCCCAATTCGCGCCGAGCGCATATCCAGCACCGATGAGGATCGAATTCCACGCCGCTGAGCCAATTGCCGTGTACACAGTGAAGGGCAGGAGTTTCATTCGCTCGATACCGGCTGGAATGGAAATCAAGGAACGTACAACGGGAACGACGCGTCCCAGGAGAACTGCCAGCGGGCCCCGGCGCACAAACCACGCTTCAGCTCGCTTGATGTCGGCCTCCTTAACAAAAGGAATCTTCGCAGCCAGGGAGTAAAAGCGCGCCCGGCCAAACCACGCACCCAAGGCATACAGCGCCAATGCGCCGACAACCGATCCAATCGTTGCCCATACAATTGCGCTCACCAAGCCCATACTTTCCCGAGGCCGCAGCAAAGCCCGCGGAAGGCAGGATCACTTCACTGGGGATGGGCGGGAATAGGTTTTCTGCTGCGACAGCAATACCGACGCCGGGGGCACCAAGGGCACCAACAAGCGAAACAACGGCTTGGACAATAGGTTCAAGAAGATTACTCATGCCTGTAGCATCGCGGTGCTAGGCATGGAAGAGTTTTGCTCACCCTTAGCGCGGGCTGTGAAACCTGATCACGGGGCGGAGCACTGAACGAGCTCACCCTCGCCCGCGATACGCAGGTGGTGTTCCGCGGCAGAGATGAAGACGGCCTCGCCCTGGCCCAGCGTGCACTCCCCCGCTTCGGTCGACAAACTCAGGCGGCCGCGGGTGACAAGGGCGATGCGCGGCCCCTCGCCCGGGACACGCAAGGCGGTCAGGTCGGGAGTGCAGGTCGTGACGGTCAGCTCGAATTCCTGCGCGGGAGCGAGGAAGCGATCCGAGTGTGGGCTGGGGTGCTCGGGAGCGAGGCGAATCGGCGGGAGCGCCGAAAATTCAGCGATTTCCACCAATTGCGCGCTGTCGACGTGCTTGTGGGTGAGCCCCGCGCGAATAACGTTATCCGAGGCCGCCATGACCTCAACGCCCAGACCCCGCTGGTAGGCATGGATTTGGCGCGGCGGAATGTAGGCCGCTTCTCCCGCACGCAAAGACACAGGATTCATGAGGAATGCCAAGATGATTCCCGCATCGCCACCGTGCGCGGCCTCAAGTTCACACACCAGTTGGTCCGCACGAAGCGAGGGCGATTCCCCCGCTTCGAGACGGCTCCGGCAGGCGGCGACAAATTCTTCCACCAAGGGCGGAGTCACTGGTGAATCAATATCGAAGACCCACGAGGCCAAGGAACGCAGGCCCCCGCGGACCGTGGAGAGGTTCAGGCGACGGCGGAGCAATTCGGCCAGTTCCCCGTCCAGTCCTTCGAGGAGTCGCCGGGCCTTACGGGGAACTCGAAAACCGATAAGCGCATCAAAATCAGTTAATGCGTAGAGCATCTCGGGCTTGTGGTTCATGTCCCGGTAGGAACGGTTCGGCGCGGTACGCTCGATTCCCAGCACTTCTTCGCGCAGGTAGCCCTCACGGGCGATTTCCTTGGTGGGGTGAACCTGAAGGGAAAGCGTCTCGTCGGGTGCAATGACTTTCATGAGGAAGGGCAGGTTGGTTCCAAAGGCGTAGAGGATGCCCGAGCCAAGTGCTTTCTTCGGGTCCTGCGCAATGAGGTCACCCAGGGTTGAACCGTCTTGGAGGAGGGTTGGACCATCTGGGTGATTACCGAACCAGAGTTCAGAAACAGGCCTGGGACCGGGGGTTTCACCTAGGAATTCAGCGATTGCGCTCTGTGAACCCCAATCGTCAAACTTGCGCCAGCCCTGCAGCTGTTCCATCTGGTCTCCTCAGCCTTTCCATGAAACCGAGGTCCGTCCGTCGTTGGAGGACAACGAGTGGACGGCGTTTTTACGAAACGCTCGGTATGTGTGAAAAGTTTAGCGTGTCCCTTCTTCGCGTTCAGCTAGAGCGCGTAATGCTCCACCCGATTCGTAGAGTTCATCCCAGGTTCCGCTCTCCACAATGCGGCCCGAATCCATAACGATGATGCGATCAACATCGCGAATGGTGTCCAGGCGGTGAGCGACGACGATCAGGGTCTTATCACTGGTGCGCCTGCGAATCCCCGCCAGCACGCGTGCTTCAGTTTCGCGATCAACTTGGGAGGTGGCCCTCGTCAAGGATCATGATGGGGGTATCGCGCAGGAGCGCGCGGGCAAGGGCCAGACGCTGGCGTTGTCCGCCGGAAATGCGCTCGCCCATTTCGCCGACCTGGGTGTCGATTCCTTCGTTTTTCCGAGGCGACCCAAGCCGTCAGGTCAACCGCTTCCAAAGCCTCGCGGAGTTGGGCATCGGTAGCGTCAGGGCGCGCAAGAAGAAGATTCGCACGAATTGAATCGTTGAAGACGTGGGCGCGTTGCGGTGCCAAGGTGACGACAGAGCGAATATGGTCCTGGGTGTCCTCACGCAGGTCCACTCCCCCAATGCTGATCGATCCGGAGTCCGGATCCCACACGCGGGCAAGCAGCGCGGCAAGCGTCGATTTCCCGGAGCCCGAGGCGCCAACGATCGCAGTCGTCGAGCCGGCAGGAATAGTGACGGTCACGTCGTGGAGGACTTGGGGACGATGCTTCTCGTATTCTTCCGCGTCATCGTGAAGACCTGAAGCTAGAGCAACCTGCGGGTAGGTAAAGTCCACGCCCGTAATCTGAAGATCACCGCCGCCAGCAATGGGACGGGGACTTTCCGGATTAGGAACCAGAGGTTCGCGGTCTGTCACGGCAAAGATCCGCGCTGCCGAGGCGTAGGCCTGATCCAAATCTGCCGTCAGATCTTCGACAGCCAATACCGGTGCGAAAGAAGCAAGAGCAACACCCACAGACATGGTGATTTGAGCAATGCTCAGTCTGCCCGATGGATAAGCCGAGTAGGCGACAAAGAGCTGAGCGACGACAGCCAGGGGAAGCAACGCTTGATTCATTCCTCGGCGAATAGCAATCCAGAAAGACGTCTTGTACTGAGCTTGGAAAATGTATTCTTCCAGCTCGTCAGCCATTTCATTCATGCGGTGTTCCTGCGCCCCGAAGGCAATGACTTCGCGCACGCCCCTGCACCGAGTCGGTGACGTGATGCGAAAGCCTACCGCGAGTTGCGCGAAGCACTTGCGCAGCTTCGCCGGTGGTCTTTCCACCGACGGTCGGAACACAAACCCCCGCAAGGATCAGGAAAGGCGCAAGGACAAGCGCATTAAGCGGCGAGATTGCCACACCCATCCACACGACAGTTCCAATCGGGACAATCACAGCTGTCGCCAGAGGAACCAAGGTGTGAGCGAAAAAGACCTCAACACGATCCACATCTTTCGTGACTCGCGAGAGTAAGTCGCCGGTGTCTGCGCCCTCGGTCATCGCCGGGGCTTGAGGCTCAAGAGAGTCAAAGAAATAGTTACGCAGGAGGGCCAAAGAACGGAAAGCCACATAGTGTCCCGCGTATTGCTCGAGATAGCGGAACAGGGCCTTGAGCAGAGACATCATCACCAGCGCCCAGACCACCCATGACAGGGTGACCGAAGCCGGATCCGAGGCATAGGAACCCAATGCCCATGTTCCCACCGCAAAGAGCGCGATCCCCAAAACCAAAGCAACAATGCGCGCGAGTAGAGAGAATACAAGCGGGAAAAGGACGGGACGAGCGACGCGAATGAGGCGGCGCGAGAGGTCCATGCGCGTGAAGTTCTGGGGGTTCATCGAAGTTCCCCTTCCTTCAGTTCAACTTGGCGGTCTGCGTGGGCGATCGTTGCTCCTCGGTGAGAGATTGTGATGGTCGTGCGCCCACGTGCAACGGTATCGATGGCGTTAAGAATCTGTCTTTCACTTTCCAGATCGACATGGGCGGTCGGTTCATCAAGTAGAAGGATCGGAGCATCCTTGATAAATGCCCTGGCAAGTGCGACGCGCTGCGCTTCACCGCCCGATAGTGCCAATCCCTTATCGCCGACGCGGGTATCCAAGCCCTCGGGAAGCCTCGCCAGAAGATCGTCGAGGCCGACGGTGCGCAGCGCCGTGAGGATATCCTCATCGCTCGCTGCAGGGTTGGCGATCAAGATGTTCGCGCGCAAAGTGTCAGAGAAAAGGTAGGTGGTTTGTTCGACGACAGCGATTTGCGAGCGAACCCATTGCAGGGGTGCCTGGGAGATATCAACGCCATTAATGCAGATGGATCCTTCGCTGGGACGGTGGTGCGCCTGGATCAGGCTTGAAAGCGTTGATTTTCCAGCGCCCGATGTACCAGTGATGGCAATGTGCTCACCGGGGGCAACACGAAGGAAGCATTTTCAAGGATCGGGAGGTCGGCCTCGTAAGCGAAAGAAACGCCGTTGATACGTACTTCTCCGGGGATGGGAAGCGAAGTCGGAGCAAGAACGCCATCTTCTGCCGGGTCGACGACCTCAGGAGTTTCGCTGGTGAATCGCTTAATTTCGCGGGTTGCAGCGATACCTCCCATGCCGATGTAGAAGAACTGACCGATTCGATCCAAAGGATCCAGCATGATCGAGGACAACAGAACAAGGGTGACGGCCTGGCCCACACTGAAACGACCATCGCTGAGACGCCAGTAAGCAAGAGCTGTCGCGCCGGTGATCATTCCAAGCGAAAAGACACCGTCAACAACCAACAGGACCATTTGGTTTCCCGCAAGGTAACGCATGACCTTGACGCGCACGTTCTCTGCCGCATCAGCGAGGGTGCGACCAACGGCTTTTCCTGCACCAATGTAGGACAGCGTTGAAAGCCCCTGGATCGCGTCAAGTTCTTGGGCCGCGAGCGCTCGCGATGCTGTGCGGTAGCGGTTCGACACTGAACGGAAAGCTGCTTGGAACGCGCCAACGGTCAGCGGAACCAAAGGAATCGAGATCGCGAGAAACGCTCCTGAAACCGGATCCATAGTAAAAACGACGACAACAACAAGAAGCGGGGTGAGCAAGGAGGCCAACATGGGGGCAATGAAAGTGCCCCGATAGTTCGAGCTACGTTCCACTCCGTCGGTCGCAGTGTTGACGATGCGACCCGAACGTTCCTTCGTGCGCTCGCTGACACCCAAGCGGAAAACCTGGGCGACCATGGCGTGACGTAGACGTGGTTCTTCTGCGCGCAGGCGTGTACCCCCCGAGAAGGAGGCGCTAAACGCCATCATTCCTGCTGCTAAGGCTAAGAGTGAAAGGTATCCCAGTGACGGGAGACTGATATTGCCGCTGATGAGAGCATCAATGACTGAACCGAGCTCGATGTAGAGAATGATCAGGAACATCGCAGGCAGCAGATTTTTGATGATCTCGATAACGTTCGCCATCCGCTGTTTCGGGAAAGGCTGCGGTAGTGCGCTTGGCGAGGCGTTGAGCTCCGGTCCCATCGATTCGCTCTCCTCATTCGGCTTTATGACGTCATTTCATTATGACTCTACTTAGGACTACCTTAGCTTCTTAATGACAGAAAGTCATATAGAAGGTTGGAGCAAGTAAAGAGGGTGCATAAAGGGGCGTTCGGATTACTCCGAACGCCCCTTTATTAAGGTTTACAACGCAAACTCGCGGGCACGCCCACGCTTAAGTGCGCGGGAAGGCGGCCACGGCCTCGTCAATCGAGTCAGGCCAGACGGTACATCCAGCCGAAGGGATCTTCCGCGCGGCCCATCTGGATGTCCGTGATGTCCTTCCAAATCTGATGGGTGACAGGACTCGCGGGAAGCTCGACGTCGAAATCGTCCGAGGCGAGGCGTGCAATCAGGGGTCACGACAGCAGCGGTACCACAGGCAAAGATCTCAGCGATCGAGCCATTCTTGATGCCCTCAACCAGGTCGGCAAGAGCAATGGATTCCTCGGTTACCAGCACACCACGCGAACGCAGCAGGCGGCAGATCGCGCTACGGGTGCCACCCTCGAGGATCACGCCGGTGAGCTTGGGGGTACGCACGCTTCCATCGGCCATGACGACGAACATGTTCATTCCGCCGAGCTCTTCGAGGTACTTGTGCTCGTAGGTATCCAGGTAGCAAACCTGCTTGAAACCGCGCTCTGCGGCCAGGTTCTGCGGGAGTAGCGAGGCCGCGTAGTTACCGCCAGCCTTCGCGGAACCGGTTCCGCCAGGGCCAGCGCGGTGGTAGTGCTTCTCAACCCAGATCGACACGCCGGTCTGAGTGCCCGACTTGAAGTAGGGGCCAACCGGGGAGCCGATGACGTAGAAGTCAACCTGGTGAGCGGAGCGCACGCCAAGGAAGGGCTCAGACGCGAAAGTAAAGGGACGCAGGTAGAGAGAGGATCCTTCAGCACCCGGAACCCACTTCTCATCTGCACGCACGTAGTTGACGAGCGCGCCCACGAAGTCCTCACGGTCCATCTGCGGCATGGCCAGACGCCAATTCGAGTGGTTCATACGCGCGGCATTAAAGCCGGGACGGAATGTCCAAATGCTGCCGTCGGAGTGACGGTAGGCCTTGATGCCTTCGAAAGCAGACTGGCCGTAGTGAAGGACAGCGGCCGCGGGAGACAGATCAAGAGGACCGAAGGGAATGACCTCGCGCTGGCCCCATCCGGTTTCGGGCGTCCAGCGCATGTGTGCCATGTGATCGGTGAAAAACTGTTCCGAAGTTCAGTTCCTCCATGGCCTTTTTCGTAATCCGCCTGCGGGGTCGGATTCGGGTTCTGGGTCAGCGGGAAACGACCAGCCAGTTCATCTGCAGAAGGCAGAGGCTCCTCCCCCAATCGCTCCAATTCGGTGGGAGTGTGCTGCGTTTCTGTCATCGTGTCCTCCTCAAAAGCTGAAGTGCTTTCAGAATATTCCCCTTGCGGGGGTCAAGCATAAGGTGGTCCGCCATCTGACCCGTTGGGGGCGGTGCGCGCGACTCTCGGCTCCCGCTCCCCCGGGCCTGGTTCGCATTCCTCTAGGGTGAGCGGTGCCGGCGGAGTGGGTCTTCTGGTTTCTGCTCCCCGGGCGTCGGGAGTCTTCCGGCTCCCACTCCCCCGGGCGCGGCCTCGTCAGCGGCGAATCAGCGCGACCAGGTCGTTGCCGATCTGCTCGGTCGTACGTACCAAAGGGTCGCCAGCGGCATTAGCGGCCGCACGGTTGCGCATGTCTTCTTCAATCGCGTCCATGATCGCGCGCGACTGATCGGCATAGCCGAGGTGATTGAGCATGAGCGCAACAGAGGCAATGGTTGCGGTCGGGTCCGCCTTGCCCTGACCCGCAATGTCGGGCGCGGAGCCGTGGACGGGCTCGAACATTGAGGGGTGCGCGCCTTCGGGGTTGATATTTCCCGAGGCCGAAAGGCCAACGCCGCCGGTGACAGCTCCCGCCTCATCGGTCAAGATGTCGCCGAAGAGGTTATCGGTGACGATGACATCGAAGCGACCCGGATCAGTCACCATGTAGATCGTTCCGGCGTCAATGTGACAGTAGTCGACGCGGACCTGCGGGTATTCGCGGCCCACTTCCTCAACGATGCGGCTCCACAGGCCACCGGCAAAGACCAAAACATTGTGCTTGTGGACCAGCGTGAGGTGGTGAGCCGGACGGGCTGCTGCCTGTTCGAATGCGTAGCGCACCAGGCGCTCCACGCCAAAGGCCGTGTTGACGGAGATCTCCTGTGCGACCTCGTGAATCGTACCCTTTCGCAGGGTTCCGCCGTTTCCGGCGTAAAGGCTTTCAGTGCCCTCGCGCACGACGATGAAATCAATGTCTCCGGGGTTCGCCAGCGGGGTCGGGACACCCGGGTAGTAGTGCGAGGGGCGCAGATTGACATAGTGGTCCAGTGAGAAACGGAGCTTGAGGAGCAGGCCGCGCTCAAGAACACCTGAGGGGACCGACGGATCGCCAATCGCACCCAAGAGGATGGCATCGTGCTGATCGATGACCTCGAGGTCGGTGTCGGTGAGGATCTCGCCAGTGCGGTGGTAGCGGCGCGCGCCAAGATCGAATTCTGTGTACTGCAGTGTGACGTCAGAGGGAATGACAGCTTCCAGAGCCTTGATGCCTTCGGGGACGATTTCCTGCCCGATGCCGTCACCGGGGATTACTGCGAGTTTCAGATTTGTCATGCTGCCATTGTTGCGCGGGGGGCGGCAGGTCGGCAGAAGGTGTCCATATTTCGGGGTGCGTGGGGAGGGGTCTCGTTCCTGAAGTCAGCTCCCCACGCCTCCCCTATCGACACCACTCGGCGGCATTGGCACCACTTGGCGGCATTGACGCTACTTGGCGGCATCGCATAGCCCAAAAAGCGCAATGCCCGTCCTCCAAACGGTGTCAATCGCGCCAACCGGTGTCAATCCGATCGGACGACACCGGATTTCACCGTGAATACCCGACACAAGCCACTCCAAGCAGCGTCAATCCGCATCGAAGTCACCGAATTTCACCGTCAACACCACACACGAAGCACGAAACAGCGCTAAACCCTCCCAACACCGCCCGAAACACCCGCTTCGCACGCAACAAACTTTTCCACAATGCGGGTTTGCAACGATTCATCCACATGTTTTCAGCCAGAAAACACGCAGCTCTCTCCCCCGCCCCACACTGTCCACTATGAGCACACAACTGCCGCACGTGGCCTTGAGCTATCGCGGGAGCTCCTCCAGAAGTTCCCCTCTCAAGGGACAATTCCGCTTGTACCGCGGCGCCTACGTCCGGTTGCCATTCGACCTCAGCCAAGCGAAGCCCTGGGAAATCTGGGAATCAATTGCGCTGGCACGCATTATTGCGTCAGTCCAGCGAAGAGATCCAACACCACTTGTCGTTGGCAGCTCTGCGCTGCTATTCCATGGAGTGCGAGGCTGGATCGTGAACCCAAACGTTGAGTTGTATCAGCCGAAACGACGGACAAGCCAGCTCATTCCGCCGTTCAGATGCGCGGCAAAGCCCGTGCCCGCGGTTCGGCGAGTCTATCGACGCGGCCCGCCGATTACCTCGGAACGCACGCGGGTTTCAGGCTTGCTTACCGAGCACCCCTACGACGCGCTGATCCGCTGCGCGATGCACGATGACGCGCTGCAAGCATTTGCACTGGGATGCAGCGCCCTCCACAAGTGGTCTGGATTCAGTAATTTTTCGCAAGATGCCTGCCGAGGCCGCGCGGAAGACATACGAAAAGAGATCCTTTCGCGTTTGGAACGCGCGAAGGGACGCCGCGGCTATGCCCGCGCGCGACGGATCCTGAGTTCGATTGACCCGGGTTGCGACAACCCTGCCGAGGCCGCGCTGACCTGGGTGGTCCGTGCGCTATGTCCCTACGACTTTTCGACGCAGTATGAGTTTTCTGCAGGCGGACGACCTCTCTTCGCTGATATCGCGATTCCGCGGCGCAAACTCATCATCGAGTTTGATGGGATCGAGAAACTGGGCTCGACACAAGGGGAGTTTGACCGCGCGAAACGCTCGTGGGTTCAACGCGAACAGGCACTACAAGACCAGGGCTGGTGTTTCCTTCGAGTCAACTGGCGGGATTTCAACGATTGGAGTGAGCTGCGCAGACGAATTAGCTCTGCGTTCGGGGTAGCCGCGAAGCCTGTTCCTGCTCGTTTCGCATTGTTGTGGGAGCCACCAAGCGAACGGTGCGATGGTGAAGGGCGACGCTTTCGAGGCCACGAGTGGAATGGGTCGGACGGGAGCTGGACTTAAAATCTGTTTTCCGATTGTGAGTCAAACCGGCACGAGCTGAAGGCGGGACTGAGTAGCATAATCCCATGTCGACAACCATTGATGTTTATCCGACAGTAAATGCCCCTGCCTCTTGTTGAGGAGATTCGTGGGCGCACACAAGAGTTATTTCAAACATTGTTGAACCGTCATGGTATTGGTTCGACAATCGAGGTTAAAGCCTTCTATCCCTCTGCGGCGGATATACCAATTAAGTACGTTGAAAAAGATGTGGTCTGGACGCCGGATTTATATTTGGGCTTCGTATACTTGATCGATGGGATCTGGGATTCAGATTCTTGGCCTAGTTGTTCTTTTGTCGAAGATGACGATCGAATTAGTGAAAAATACTTGGTCTATCCATTCGACTCAAAACCGGAACACCTCGGCTTGTGGTACATCGTTGAAGAATTCGAAGATATTGTTCCTCCAACTCAACTGGCAAAAATTCTGGCACAAGACCACTACTGGACCGACGAACGTAACTTTGCTGGCCCTGCCGTTGCCTCAACCGGTTACGGTTTGGTTTGCGCAGCTCTGGCTGAAGCAACCGATGGAATCATCGCCTCATTTGACTGCGCATTCGACGAAAAGCACAACGGCGAAACTGCTGAGGAGTTCCTTGCTTGGTGGGGTGACAGGCAAATCGATTTCTATGGCGAGGATGCGTTCAGAAATCCGCGAGGGAAAAGATACCAACTAGTCATTGGGTAGAAAGCTCGTGCACGTGCCCCCAGATGCGGCCGGTGCGCAAGAATACTCATGGACAACCACCTGTGAACCGAACGACAGGTGGAAACGACCGCGACTCCCACGAATGCACCTTGATCTCCAAGTTCGCCCCAAGTGTGGGCAGGAAGCGCCTCTTGACCACTAAGAATCTACACGCGTAGAATCGTGACCATCGTCACCGGATACACCGCCCGGAACGCTCACCTACCAATCCACGCTGCGAGGAGGCAGCTAATGGCACAATCGAATGAGGAACTTCAGGCATCGGACCTGAATTTCCAGACCCCTGAGGGCCGCAAGAGCTTCTGGCTCAATATCGTTTCAGTCTGGCTGGGCACGACAATGGAATACGTCGACTTCGCCCTCTACGGACTCGCCGCCGGCCTCGTTTTCGGCGATGTCTTCTTCCCAGAGCAGACCCCGATCATCGCACTACTTTCATCCTTCGCAACCTACGCCGTCGGCTTCCTCGCTCGCCCGCTGGGCGCCATCATCTTGGGCCGCGTCGGCGACCTCCACGGCCGCAAGGTCATCATGGTCATCACCGTCGGACTCATGGGCATTTCGACCACTGCTCTGGGCCTGCTCCCCACATACCGCCAAGTCGGCTGGCTTGCTCCTGCATTGCTCGTATTCCTCCGCCTCTGCCAGGGATTCGGCGCAGGTGCCGAACTCTCCGGTGGCGCAGTCATGCTCGCCGAGTTCTCCCCCGTCAAGCACCGAGGCGTGGTCGCCTCGCTTATCGGTGTTGGCTCCAACACGGGCACACTCCTTGCTTCTTCAGTTTGGCTTCTAGTCTTGACCATGCCGAAGGAACAGCTCATGACGTGGGGCTGGCGAATCCCCTTCTTGATCTCAATCTTCATCGCTTTCTTCGCAATCTTCCTGCGCCGCTCCATGCAGGAAAGCCCCGTGTTCACCGCATTCAAGCTGCGCAAGCAGCGCGAACAGGAATCGGTCGTCGAGGCCGGTCTTGACGCGCACGAAGGCGGCTGGCGCGCATTCTTCGTCATGCTCGGCCTGCGTATCGGAGAAAACGGCCCTTCCTACATCGCGCAGTCCTTCCTCGTGGGCTATGTTGTCAAGGCTCTGGCCATGGAGAAAGCCGTTCCGACGACCGCTGTTCTGGTCGCCTCGTTCCTCGGTTTTGCAATCATTCCCTTCTCCGGATGGCTCTCGGATCGTTTCGGCCGCCGCATCACCTACCGAGTCTTCTGCGCGCTTCTGGTTCTCTACGCATTCCCGGCCTTTGCTCTTCTGCAATCTAAGGACCCGTGGATTGTCGGTTGCGTTATTGTTGTCGGAATGGGACTGGGGTCGCTGGGCATCTTCGGCGTGCAAGCGGCCTACGGCGTCGAGCTTTTCGGCGTTCAGCACCGTTACTCACGAATGGCTGTTGCCAAGGAACTCGGGTCGATCCTCTCGGGCGGCACTGCTCCGATGGTCGCCTCGGCGCTCCTTGCAACCTTCAATTCGTGGATCCCGCTGGCAACATACTTTGCGGTTACGGCCTTCATTGGCTTTGCGACCACTTTCGTTGCTCCCGAGACCCGCGGCCGCGACCTCACTCTCCTTGAGGACGCGATCTAATACCTCCCAAAGGGGCGAATAGACATGGCGAAGCAGCCCACCCGCGACGACGTCGCTCGACTTGCCGGCACCTCAACTGCCGTAGTCAGTTACGTCGTCAACGGTGGGCCTCGCAATGTCCGCCCCGAGACCCGCAAACGCGTTCTCGAGGCGATCGAGCAATTGGGGTATCGCCCCAACGCCTCGGCTCAGTCTCTTTCACGAGGCCGCAGCGACCTTTTTGCGCTCCTCGTCCCCGACCTCGCGAACCCCTACCTCGCCGAGCTTGCCCAACGCCTCGAAGAAGAATTCTTCCGCAGGGACATGGTTTTGGTTGTTGGGGATTCGCATGACGACCAGGACCGCGAGTCGACGATTCTCGAGGCCTTTCGCCGCCAGCAGATCGCGGGACTCGCCTGGTACGGCGTCACCCAGCCGCTCCCTCTGGATCTTCTTGAGGACGCCTCGTTCCCGGTGGTTTTACTCAACGAACCCGACGGGCACCGCATGGGTAACCACCCAAGGACCACCCGCCTCGTCGCTGACGAACAGGAGGCTGCGCGCGTGGCGACCGAGCACCTCCTGCAGCACGGGAGGACTCGTGTGGCAATGGTTGCTGGTCCTAAGGGGCGCCACAATGCCCGCGAGCGCATCCGCGGGTGGCGTTTGGCTTTGCGCGAGGCCGGGGTCGAAGAGGGTGCGGTTATTCACGGGCCCTTTACTCGCGCCGGTGGCGTTCAGGCAGCTCAGGCTTTGATCGATTCAGGTGCCGACGCGGTTGTTGTTTCAAACGAATTGCAGGCTACGGGTTTGTTGCGCGAGCTCCATTGTGCGGGGGTCGCCGTGCCTGAAGATATCGCGGTTGTTGTCCTCAACGGAACAGCATTGTCTGAGTTCTTGTGGCCGCCAGTGACCAGCGTGGACGTCCCCGTGAGCTCGCAGGCCGAGGCAATCGCTGATTTTGTCACTGGAACGGATCGCGCGCGCGACCTGAGCGTAACCTCCCGTTTAACGAAGCGGGCAAGCTGCGGGTGCTCGTATTCTTCGAAGGAATGATGATGTCTCTTCCGATCATTGTCGACTGCGACCCAGGAAATGGAATCCCGGGCGCGAATGTTGATGACGCACTAGCTCTTGTGTATGCGCTGCGCCATCCTGAGTTGGATTGCCGAGCCGTGTGGACGGTTTTCGGGAACACCCCTTCTGAGACTGGCGCGAAGTGCGCCCACGAGATCATTGATTCTGCGACGGTTACCGGCCAGACTCCCCCACGTATTCAGCAGGGTTCGACCCATCCTTTGCTGGCGAGCACGCAGCGTTGGGACCAGCAGCGCGAGGAATACGCCTCGAGCCCAGAGGGGGTAAGCGCGTGGGGAGACGGGCGCCTCGTCCCCGTTGCGGGCGATGGGGATTCTTCCATTGACGAGGCCGTGGCTGAGAAGTTGTTCCGCGATGTTACGGACGCTGCATCGGTCGCTGCGGCAACGTCGGCGGGCCAGAAGGTAACGATTGTTGCGATTGGTCCGCTGACGAATATCGCGCGTTTGTTGACTGCGCATCCTGAGTGCCGCGAGCTTATTGAGCAGATCGTGTTGATGGGCGGATGCTTTGGTTTCGGCGATCTTGTCGATACAAATTTTGCTGTCGACCCCGAGGCTGCACAGATTGTTTTCGCTAGCGCAATCCCGCTAACTGTTGTTCCTTTGGATACTACTCGGACGACTCACATGTCTCAGGAGCGCTGGGAGCGCATATTGAAGGCTTGTACGGACAAGGATTTGGCCGAGGCGCTTCGACAGTGGATTAATCCGTGGCTCGCTTTCTCTCAGCAGACCCGCCCGGTTGATGGCATGTGGGTCCATGACTTGGTGACCCTGTTTGCGCTGACAAATCCCGAGTTGGTCGCGATTGAGGATGCGCATTGTGGGGTTAACGAGGCGGGGAAGCTGATGCGTTGTGCAGGCGGACGTCTGGTGAGGGTTGTGACCGCGGTGGATAACGAGGGTTTGCTGGGAGCTTTGGAGCGAGTGATCGCTGGCCGGAACTAGGTTTTCGTTTCACCAGTGCCAAACTGCCCGCAGATGAAGGTGCTTCACAGTAAAGTGAAAGCATGCTTGACGATGCGGTTGCACAGAAATTACGCGCGTTCTCTGAGGAACGCGATTGGGACCAGTTCCATTCGCCCGAAAAATTTGGCGAAATCAATTTCTATCGAGGCCGCTGAGCTCTTAGAGTGCTTCCAGTGGTCGCCCGATGGGGATCCCCAGGCAATCAAGGAAGAGCTCGCCGATGTCCTCACCTACTGTTATTTCCTTGCAATGAAGGTCGGGCTTGAGCCTGATCAGATCGTGCTGGAGAAGCTCGCCGTCACCGCCCAGAAGTATCCGGTTGAAAAAAATCGCGTGGGAGCAGTGTGAAGTATGACCAGCTGGATTGATCAGGCTGACAACGGCGATTGACACCTGCACAAATCCGTGCAATACCAACGCCAAATAGACGAAAAACAACACGCAAAAATTACATCTGCGTCATTCAGATGCATTAATCTGAGAATACGCAGCACACCTTCGGGGAAATCTCCAAGAACGCAGCCGGTGATCAGCGATGTTCACCCGGAACCCATCCGCCACACAGAAGGGCATCTCCATGCACAGTGATTCCAATGCAGACCAGCTTGCATTTGAAGTTGATGGCGTTCCAACACCCAACGGCACCTCTGTCCCTTCTGCATCTACGATCACTGAGCCTTCCGCTCCCCCATCTTCTTCAGCCAGCGCACTGGATGCGCTCCTGAACGAGTACCGTGCGCGCGCGACAAGCGAACGCGAGAAGGGCACGCTCTTCGGCCGCATCGTGAAGAAGGTGGGCTCCTCCCTGTACTGGGACGACTGGTCCAAGGATATTGCAACGGTTGCTGGGCGTTACATCCGTTTAATTGAACAGTTGCTGGAAGACCCCGAGCGGCAAGATGCATTCCAGGAGTTCGTGGCGCGCTGCGCCAGACCTTGAATCCGTCGGTGGATAATGTCTCCGCGGTGGAGATGCTGGCCCAGCACATCCTGACGGCAAAGCCCATTACGGTTGGCAATGGAACAGGAAAAACAGACGAGCAAGAAGCGGAGGAGCAATGAAAAGAATTAGCTACAACCCGTTGTGGAAGAAGCTCGTCGACAAAGGCTGGCTGAAGCGCGATCTCCAGCAAAAAAAGCTGGCATCAGCACTGGAACCGTTACCAAGCTCGGACGGAACGAGAACGTCACCACCGCCGTTCTCGTCAAGATCACCGAAGCACTGGACTGCGGACTGACCGACATCGCGGAGATCGTCGAAGTCATCGAGTCTGTGAAGGGAGATAACGATGTCAAAGCTCACTGAAGAGGACGTCAAACTCAGGTTCATTACACCTGCGATCACCGAGACGGCTGGTTGGCGTAAAGAGCAACTTTGTATGGAGCTTGTCATCGCTCCTGGCCAGGTCATCGTTCAAGGTACCAAGACCAAACGGGGCGAGATCAGCAAAGCGGATTACGTGCTGCTTGGTTCGGAGTCGCGTAAGCCGCTTGCGGTTGTTGAAGCCAAGGACATGGAGCACACTGTTCGTGCAGGTCTGCAGCAGGCACTAGGTTATGCCGCGAAGCTTGACGCCCCGTTCGCCTACTCGTCAAACGGCAAGGGCTTCATCGAGCACGACTTCTTCACCGGCGTTGAGCGAGAGATCGGCTTGGATGAGTTCCCTACCGCGGATGAGTTGTGGCAACGCTATCTGGTTGGCAAAGGACTTGACGCTCAGGGTGCGGCACTGATTGCTGAGCCATATCATGTTGACCCGTTCAAACCGCAAGAAGCTCGCTATTACCAGCAGGTAGCGGTAGACCGCACGCTGGAAGCAATCGCACACGGCGACCGCCGTCTACTCCTGGTGATGGCCACCGGCACCGGCAAGACATTCACGGCCTTTCAGATTATTTGGCGGCTCCTCAAAGCTGGAACAGTGAAACGGGTACTGTACCTTGCCGACCGCAACGTGCTGATCGATCAGACCATCACCGGCGACTTCGAGCCACTCTCTGGCCGCATCACCAAGGTCAAAGGCAAGCACTTGGATTCCTCTTACGAGGTTTACATGAGCCTGTATCAACAGCTCGCTGGTGAGGAGGGTGAAGAACCATTCCGGCAGTTCAAACCAGAGTTCTTTGACCTCGTCATCATTGATGAGTGTCACCGTGGATCAGCACGCGAAGAATCGCTGTGGCGACGTGTCCTCGACTATTTCTCTAGCGCCATCCACATTGGTATGACGGCAACACCGAAAGAAACCAAGGAAGTGTCGAACATCGACTACTTTGGTGAGCCTGTCTACACCTACAGTTTGAAACAGGGAATCGAGGATGGCTTCCTCGCTCCGTATAAGGTGATCCGTGTTGGCTTGGACGTCGACTTGGAGAACTGGCGACCGTTCGAGGGGCAAGTCGACGTTGATGGCAACGAAGTTGAGGATCGCGAGTACAATGTCAAGGATTACGACCGTAACCTCATCATTGATGAGCGCACCCAGATGGTCGCCAAGTACGTGACGTCCTGGCTGGAGAAGTACGGCACTGATTCGAAGACCATCGTCTTCTGCGTCGATATTGAGCATGCTGAACGAATGCGCCAAGCCCTAGCGAACGAGAACCTTGAACGGGTCATCGAGGACTACCGGTACGTCATGAAGATCACCGGAGATGATAAAGAAGGCAAGGGTCAGCTCGATAACTTCGCTGACGGCAACGAGCAGTACCCGACACTGGTGACCACATCGAAACTGCTCACCACAGGCGTCAACGTCAAAACGATCAAGCTCATCGTCTTGGAGTCCAACATTGGGTCGATGACGGAGTTCAAACAGATCGTCGGACGCGGCACCCGACTCGATCCTGAGCATGGCAAAGAGTTCTTCACGATCATGGACTTCCGTGGATCGACCCGACTCTTCGCCGACCCGGATTTCGACGGTACCCCAGCAGGCAGCATAGACATGCCTTTGCCCGAGCCTGGAGATGACGGCGAGATCCCCGAACCCGAATGGCCAGAAAACGACGAAACCGTGGAAGACCCCGGGTCTGAAGATGACATCGAGGACTTCGGCCCAGATGATGTGATCATCTGTGATCCGCCTTGGATCGACGACCCAGCCCCTGAAAAGCAAGGCAAGGTGCGAGTTCGCGGTGTCGAAGTCAAACTGCTCAACGAGCGCGTCCAGTACGTCGATCCCGTCACCGGCAAACTCATGACCGAATCGATCCGCGACTTCTCGAAGCGGTCATTGCTGAACACGTACTCCAGCCTCGACTCGTTCCTTACCGCTTGGTCGCAGGCCGAGCGAAAGGACGAACTCATCGGCCAGCTCAGCAGCCGTGGCGTTTTCCTTGAGGCGATACGCGAAGAAGCTGACGGTAGGTTCTTCGACGTTGACGATTTCGACCTGATCCTCCACGTTGCCTTCGACAAGCCTCCACTGACCAAACAAGAGCGTATCGATCACGTCAAGAAGCGCGGTTACCTCCACAAATACTCAGACACGTGCCGCGAAGTGTTGGAAGCGCTCTTGGATAAGTACGCAGATATCGGTATATCTGAAATCGAAAACAACCAGAATCCTCAGCGTTGACCCATTCACCCAGTACGGGTCACCGCAGAAGATTGCCCGCCTCTTCGGAGGACGCGATGCCTACCTCCAGGCCATTCGTGAACTCGAAGACGCCCTCTACGAAGCTGCATAAGGAGCACAAGTAGCTAATGAGCCTGAACTCGTTCATCTCAACCTCCCGCAAGATCATGCGCGGAGACGCCGGGGTCGACGGCGATGCCCAACGCATCGCCCAACTCACCTGGCTGTTGTTCCTCAAGGTCTACGACGCGAAAGAAGCCGACTGGGAGTTCCACAACCCCGCCTACCAGTCGATCATCCCCAAACATCTCCGCTGGCGATCTTGGGCACCCGACCGAAAAGACGGACGCTCCAAGACCGGTGAGGAACTGCTGACGTTTCTCAACACTGAACTCTTCCCAGTCCTCAAATCGCTGCCGATCACCGCATCGACGCCGCTCAGTCAATCCGTGGTTCGGGCAGTGTTCGAGGATTCGAACCAGTACATGAAGGACGGCATCCTCATCCGTCAACTCGTTAACCTGATCGACGAGATTGACTTCGAGGACTATACAGACCGGCATGCTTTCGGCGAGATCTACGAGACCTTGCTGAAAGAACTCCAAAGCGCGGGCAGCTCAGGTGAGTACTACACGCCGCGCGCGGTCACCGACTTCATGATCGAAATGATCAACCCCAGGCTCGGAGAGACCGTCGCGGACTTCGCAGCCGGAACAGCCGGGTTCCTCACCTCAACGCTCAAACACCTCGACGAACAGGTCGAAAGCGTCGAAGACCGCGAGGGCATATCGCTCCAGCGTTTACGGCATTGAGAAGAAGCCAATGCCGTACCTGCTTGGCGTGACCAACCTACTGTTACACGACGTCGACCAGCCCCAGTTCATTCACGGCAACTCACTCGAACGCAACGTGCGCGACTTCAAAGACAGCGAGAAGTTCGACGTCGTCACCATGAATCCGCCCTACGGCGGCACAGAGCAAGAATCGGTCAAAGCGAACTTCCCGCAAGCCTTCCGTTCCTCTGAAACCGCAGACCTATTCATCGCGCTCATCACCTACCGGCTCAAACGACACGGAAGAGCCGGGGTCGTACTGCCCGACGGGTTCCTCTTCGGCAACGACGGCGCAAAAAGTCGCACTGAAGGAACGGCTCCTCAAGGAGTTCAACCTCCACACCATCATCCGCCTGCCGGGCTCTGTGTTCTCGCCCTACACCTCCATTGCTACCAACCTGCTGTTCTTCGATAACACCGGCGCAACCAAAGAAACCTGGTACTACCGAGTAGACCTCCCCGAAGACTACAAAGCGTTCTCCAAGACCAGACCAATGCTGAGGGAACACCTGGCCGACGCCGCTGAGTGGTGGATGGATCGCCGAGAGATCGAAGACGCTGACGGCAACCCCAAAGCCCAGCGGTTCACCGCCGATCAACTTATCGAGGGCGGTTACAACCTTGATCTCTGCGGCTTCCCGCAACAAACAACCGTCGTGCTCAGCCCAGAAGAAACAATCGCTGATTACAAGACCAAACGAGCCGAACTCGACGCGCAAATCGACGCCAAGATCGCCCAAATTCAAGCGCTCCTGGCGGTGACCGAATGATAGCCGACCGCCTCCGCGCTGCCATCCTCCAAGCCGCCATCAGCGGCAAACTCACCGACCAACGACCAGAAGATGGTACCGCCACAGAACTCCTTGAACAGATTAAGGCAAAACGCGCCGCACTGGTCAAAGCGAAGAAACTCAAGAAGCAGAAGCCACTTCCACCCATCACGGATGAAGATCGGCCATTCCCGATACCTTCCAATTGGGTATGGGCGCGTTTCGGGGAGGCCGCGAGGTACGCGCAACGAGGCAAGTCCCCAACGTATGCCGATGTCTCCCCGTATTTGGCGGTCTCTCAGAAGTGTGTGCGCTGGACAGGATTCGACCCTGCGCTGGCACGCCCGTATGCGTCCGAGGCGTTCGCTGCGCTTCCACAGGATCGGATTCTGAGTGCGGGCGACATTCTTTGGAATTCAACAGGCACCGGCACAGTCGGTCGGTCAACCGTCTTGCCAGAGTCAGGTGACTTCGGCAAGATGGCTGCAGATTCGCACGTTACAGTCATACGAACCTTTCCAGAGGTACTTCCCCGGTTCATCGACGCCTTTTATCTCGTCGCCGCACATTCAGCAGAACATGGACGACCTGACAAGCGGAACCACCAAGCAGCAAGAACTTAATTTGGGAACCATCCTTGAGCTGCCTCTTCCCATCCCACCGCTTGCCGAGCAGGAGCGGATTGTCGCCAAGCTTGACGAGGTTCTGCCGCTCATTGACCAACTTGCTGAACTTGAGAGAGAGAGAGTATCTAGACCGCGAGTTCGCCAAAGCAATCGAACGCGCGATCCTCCAAGCCGCCATCAGCGGCAAACTCACCAAGCAACACCCCGAAGACGGCACCGCAAAAGAACTCCTCGAAACCATCAAAACCGAACGCCAACAACTCGAAAAAGGAGGGCAAAATCAAGAAGCAGAAGCCACTGTCGCCAGTGTACAAAGCAGACGAACCCTTCGAACTGCCAGGGACGTGGGCGTACCCCGCTTTGGGCGAGATTGTCACACTGATTCGTGGGATCACCTTCCCGGCGTCAGCGAAACACAAGGAATCGTTTACTGGGGCTGTCCGGTGTCTGACCACAGGGTCGGTGCAAAGTAGGTATTCAGACAGCGCTGATGTGTTCGTAGACGCCTCGTTCGTTAAGCGCTCCGATCAGTATCTATCTCGCGGCGATGCCATCTTGTCAACAGCAAACTCAACCGCGTTAGTAGGAAAATCGATCTACTGGGATGAGGCTCATGAGCGCACATTCGGCGGGTTCTTAACTGTTGCTCGTGCGATGGATAGCCGACCCGCTGCCACTCGATATCTTCATACAGTCCTACGAACGCTGTTTCTTGGCGGTGCATTCGCCGAGAAGTCGACTCAAACGACAAACATTGCAAACCTCAGTAATAAGATCCTCTATGGGGTTCGGATCCCTCTGCCGCCTGCGGCTGAGCAAGAACGCATTGTTGCGAAGCTTGACCGAGTACAGCCCCTGGTGCGAAGCATAGAGGAGCTGGTGTCGTGATCACTAAAGTTCATATCCCGGGCTTTCGTTGTTTCAAGGAGCTTGTCCTCACACCAGCTGAGATGACGCGAAGTTCGGTTTTCGAAGATCAGACTGCACTGCCTGAAGCGGTATGGGTGGGCGTTGCGCAGATACTCTGCTCACCAGCGACTACTGCCAGGAGGCGAGAAGGCGATGGGTGACGAAAACCGATTGTTTCGACAATTCGAAGCGAATCTCCGCATGACTCCGGCGACAGTCAGCGCGGTGCGCAATCGATACCATGCCATCACGCGGCGCATCAATGTGGACTTCTGGGGAACGTCCTCAGACACAGATCACTCCTGGTACGCCGGGTCATATGGTCGCGGTACAGCGATCTCAACGAGTGATATCGATATTCTCGTGGAGCTACCGCCCGGTGAATACAACAACGCTTGGGCGCGATCCCTGTTTGGTGGGAACGGGCCATCCGAGCTACTCCAAAAGGTGAAACGAAGTCTCAGTGCGACCTATCCTCAAACCAAGCTGCGGGGGAAGGACAAGTCGTCGTCGCCGAGTTCACAGATGGAGTTCGATTCGAGATAGTCCCCGTGTTTCGGGCGGAAACGCAGGGTTATTCGATCTCAGGCCGCAGCCCACTGGAGTGGACCATCGACCGCTACCACGTGAAGACAGACAAGGCGTCGGGCATCGTCAACGACCCGAACGATTTCCTGCGCGAGCAGGGCCGCCCCGACGCGGTCGTGGACCTGATCAAGCGTCTGGTGACGGTCTCGATGCGAACCCAGGAGCTCCTAGCAGCACTGCCGCCGCTGGAGATTCCCGAGCAGTAGAGCGCGCCTAGCTGCCATAAGTAAGACATAAACCGCCCAAACAAGGATTCCTAATCCATGCCATACGAACTCGAAGATAAGCTAGTGATCGGTATCGCTTCAAGCGCCCTATTCGATCTGTCCGAATCGGACAAGATCTTCCGTGAACAAGGAGAAGAAGCCTACCGCGAATACCAGCAGGAGCATTTGTATGACACGCTAGAACCCGGCGTAGCTTTTCCTTTTATCAAACGACTTCTATCGCTCAACGATCTAGGCACCAAAGAGAACCCGCTCGTTGAAGTTATTGTTTTTGTCGCACAATTCGCGAGACACCGGGCTCCGTGTACTTCAATCCACAAAAAAACGCATGAGCTAGGGATAACGCGAGCAGTATTTACGCAAGGCAAAGCTCCTTTCGAGTACATGACAGCGTTTAACATGTCCCTGTTTCTTTCTGCCAATAAGCAAGACGTGGTTCAGGCAGCACGGGCGGGATTCCCGGCAGGACAGGTGATTGGCGAGACCCCCCGTGAAGAAACCGATAAGGAATCCAATACTGTCAATGTTGCCTTCGATTTCGATAATGTGTTGGCCGGTTCTTCTGCCGACGATTGCTATGAAGAGCAAGGGCCAGAGACATACCGAGTAATTGAAAGTGCACTCGCAAAAACTCCACTTGAGACAGGTCCGCTTGCACCACTACTACGACGACTAAACGAAATCCAAGACAAGGAAGACCAGAAAAAAATTTCTGACCCAGACTATGAAAGACGTCTGCGAATATCGATCGTGACTGCAAGGAGCGCCCCAGCTGAGGAAAGAGTTATCACTTCGTTGCGCGAATGGGAGCTCCACGCGAACGACTTATTCTTTCTTGGAGGGATATCGAAAGCGAAAGTCCTCCAAGTTCTAAAACCCCATATTTTCTTTGACGATAAGATCGATAATTTAGAAGAGAGCGCCGATACAGTTCCGTGCGTCTACATTCCAGCTTCAGAGTGAGTATTTAAGAGCTACTGCCGCAGTCCTGTCCCTCACGAATTCGGGTCGGCGTCGATCGCTCCCTGGACGTCGTTGAACAGCAGGTTCGAGATCTCAACCCTGCACGATCTCCACATTCGGCACGTCGTGCAGCAGCAGCGGATCATCCGCCGAGGTCTGCAAGGCCAAAGTTCCGCACCCAAACAGGCGATCATTCAGATCCTTGACCATCTGAATGTCCGAGATACGACTGAGAGGCAAGTCGTGCCCCGCGCGCTGGAAAATACCCGAGCGCGTAATGATCCGCTTCGTCGTCACCGTGTAGGTCGCGGCCATCCATTTCGCCCACGGCACCACGAACAGCGGAATCGCGATAATGACAAAGACGATCCAAATCGCCGGCAGCGCCCACTTTCGCGAGTCCACGGGTACAAACACCGATCCAACAATCGCGGCAACAAGCAGCAGCACAACCGCCACGATCCTCCACAGCAGCACCTTGATGTGCGTGTGCATATGGCGGACGACAACTTCATCTTTGCTCAGGAGCTTTTTCGACAAACCCATACCCTCATTCTGCCAGACCGCGCCCCACCCTTCTAACAATTTCGACTCCCTTCGAGCCTGCTAGTCTGGAACAGTCGAGAGGAAACACATGAACATCCTGGTCACTATCCTTCTGGTTTGCGCCGCACTCATCGTTGTCGTTGCCGGCCTCCACCTATTCGTGACCGGGCTTCTGGTCCGCAACCAAGCGGTTCGTCCACCTCTTGGCCTCTATTTGCGCGATATCCCGGTTGGCTCGCACGCATGGAACGCCGGCCACCAAGCCGTCTGGGTCCTCCTCTTCATGGGCGGAGTCCTGGGCACCGCGCAAGGAATTGCGGTCATCGCGATGGCCTTCATGCACACTTCCGGCTCAACCTCGACCAGCCTGATTTTTCCTTGTGATGGGCGCGCTCACCGTCGCGGTCCTCGGCTGGAATGCGCGAGCAGGCGCCACCCAAGTTGCGCTTGCGACGATCGAAGAAGACCAATCCTCCACTGACGAGGCCTAGCGGCACCCCCAAACACACGAAGTCGGCAAATGCCATGCCTTATAGCCTGTGTCTTTTAGTGACTTCGTGTGGAGGATAAGGAGAGTCCCTGGGCACCCAGCCTTCTTTCAGCTATTTTCGTTGATAATCCCCACATTTTCGCAAAACTGTATGGAACTGCAGGCTCGCTGCGTTAAAGTGGAAACCTATCTCAAGAAAACCTGAATTTTCTCTGGAGTTTGCATGATCCTGTCATTTGTTCGTCAGCGCAAAGCGCTCGGCGTGACGCAGCGCTCATCACTGTCCCCCTCGCGGGCGCAGCACTGCTCGCCCCCCACCCACGCAGCCTCGGCAGCAGACGGAAGCGCGGCCTCGGCAATCACGCGCCCCGAAGTTTGCCAATCCCCCAACACCGTCATCAAGAGCGTCTTCTCCCCCGACGGCGACGTTGACAACTCACTGACCATCAACCACAACCCGACGGCCACAACTGCCACCGACGAAGCAGACCGCTTTGGCGAAATTGAGATCGCACAGGGCTCGACACTGACTGTTTCGGGCGAGTTCTCCAAGTACACGACCTCGCGCCCTCTGGGCGGCACTTTCAATGTCAACACAACGATCATCGCTGCATCGCCCTCGGGGATTGGCGGCGACTTTGATCCCGACCTGATCGGCGTCATCAACACCTCAACCGACCCGATCTCGCAGGCAAACAACGGCGGCAAGCTCTCCTACATTTTCAAGGCAACGAATCGCGCCGAGGTCGGTAAGACCTACATCGCGTACTTCCACCACACACTGATGGGAAACTCAGACTCCCCCATCAACACCGGCGGGAACACGAATCACCTGTTCTACACGGGTTTCCGTGTAAAGGTTGTTGCGCCGAAGAATTGCGCTCCCATCGTCTATGACGCAAACGGCGGCACCATTAAGGGCCAGGCAACCTACACTGACGCGGTGGCCTCGACCGGTACTTCAATTACGACGCGCACAAGCCTCCTGGCTGAAGAGCCCGTTCGCGATGGCTACACCTTCGTGAACTGGGCGAATAGCACGACGCTGTTGGGCACGACCTACACCTATACCTACAAGCCGGGCGCGAATGTCTCCGTGTGGACGACCGCTGCCACCACGAAGACCTGGGAGCAACTGCTCGAAACAAACACCTTCACAGCAGTGTGGGCACCAAAGTACTCTCTGCACTACGACGCGAACGGTGGCTCGACCACGCCTCCAAGCGTTGAAGGCAACTTTGAGGTCGATCGCAAGACCGGCGACGTTACACAGCCTTCGGTCACGAAGACCGCTGCAGACGCAATCACTCGCGACGGCTACACCTTCAAGGGATGGAAAGACCAGGCAAGTGGTGAGGACTTCACTCCCGGTGACGCGGTTGAACTGACCACCGCAAACCCGAACCGCGTACTGGTTGCACAGTGGGAGCAAAACGCTGTTCCTACTCCCACCCCCACGACTCCGACGCCTTCGGCAACCACTCCGGCACCCGTTCCGTCGGCAACCACGCCGGCACCTGTACCTTCGGCCTCTACTCCCCCGGTCGCACCGACCGCTCCGGCAACGCCTTCCACTCCTCAGTCTCCGGCTCCGGTCGGTCCCAACCAGCCCTCTGACCCCGGTCAGCCCGGCGGAAACCCAGCACAGCCCGGAACAGACAACCCGGCACAGCCCGCTCAGCCTGCACCTGAACAAGGCACCCAGGATGGAAACGCTCCGCGTGCACTGGCACACACCGGCTGGTCACCCGTCGCTCTTGCTGCCTCGGCAGCCTTCTTGAGCATGGGAATCACGATCCTCATGGCAGCGCGTCGCCGCGGCGAAAACTGAAGCGCTGCGGTAATAGCACCAAGGGCCCGCTCAGCGGAATAAGCCTAAAGCTGCCAACACATTTCAATACAAATGGCCGGGGCCGGGGAGCATAATCGCACTCCCCGGCCCCGGCCTCGTTAATCAGCAGACCAACCAGACGATCAGGTCAGATCCACGCTCCCGAACGAGCGAAGTAGTACCAGCGACCGTCGATCTTCTGCCAGCCAGTACGCATCTGGCCATCAGTACCGAAGTAGTACCAGGACAGGCCAATACGCTGCCATCCGGTCGCCATATGACCATCCGTTCCAAAGCGATACCAGTGCCCATCGAGGTTCTTCCATCCGGTCACCATGCGGCCGTCAAGGCCAAAAGTTGTACCAGTGGCCATCAATCTGGGCCCACCAGATCTTCATGACGCCCGTGCTCGGATCAAAGTAGTACCAGCTGCCGTTCTCTTGGAGCCAGCCGTTTGTGCGGGCGCCGTACGAGCTGTAGTGGCTCCACTTCCCGTCCTGCTGTTCCCAACCGGTGACCATGATGCCATCAGCGTTGAAGCGGTACGTTGCATCGCCAATGATGACGCTTTGCGAGGCCGCGAAGCTGCCGTCCTCGAGCTGCCACTTCCAGCCGGCACCGGTGTTCACCCAGTGCGCGGGTGTCGCAGAAGGCGTGGGATCCGGGGCCGGGGTCGGCTCGGGATCAGGGGTGGGCTGCGGAGCGGGCGTTGGATCGGCTGAAGGCGTGGGCGCCGGAGTCGGGTCCACCGAAGGGGAGGGCGCCGGGCTCGGATCCACCGTCGGAGCCGGCGTGGGCTGCGGATCGACCGAAGGCGTCGGCTGCGGAGTAGGCGCGACGTCCTCGCCCGGGTCCGTCAAACCCAGGTACGCAGCGTCAACGCGCATGAAATCAATGTTCTTGTACCCACCGGTCTCATACAGCAGGCCCCAGGTTCCATCATTCAGCGCGTGCAGGGTCGAGTAGGCCATGTCGCCGCTCTCGAAAAACCTTGCCCTCGCTCCAAGTGAAGCCATCGTCGTAGGACACACGAATCGTTCCATTCGCGCGGGCACTCGACGAATCCGCATTCGAGAAGAGCAGGACGCGTGCGCGCGCCGAACCCTGAGGTGCATTCGGGTATGCGCGAATGATCGAGGCATTGTTGCGAGGATCCGTCAGGTCCCAGTTGTGACGGAAAGGACCCCAGGTCTGACCGCCATCGTAGGAAATCGCCTCGAGGCGTTGGCCCGCGGTGCCCTGCGTCCGAGAGTTGAGCAGCAGGCGCCCGTCAGAGAGCTCAACGACCTTGTTCTCATCCGCACTACCTTCACTGGGAGCGCCCGGCTTCCACGTTGCGCCGTGGTCATCGGAGTAGACAGAAACCGCCATGAGCGAGGTGCTACCCGCATTTGCGACCGCGTACTGCTGAATCAATCGGCCAGCGTGTGCGCCGTAGCGCAGCTGGATGCCTTCACCCGAAGATGCAAAACGCGTAAACCACTGACCTTCATAACCAGCCGTCACCTGATCGGTGATGGTGCGAGGGTTCACCCACGTCTGACCGTTGTCGTGCGATTCGACAACATGAGCGTGGAGGATGTTGCGCGCGTTGGGATCGGTTCCCAGCTGCGATTGGAAGAGGCCCGCGTCAAAAGACTTCACCGAGAAGAGGAAGATCGTCCCGGTGGTGCGATCAACAACGAAAGAAGGATCCGAGAATCCGACCTTATTCGCGCCGGGGGTTCCGGCAAGAGCGGTTTGGATCGGGGTCCACGACTTACCGCCGTCCTTCGAGATGCGGTAGACGATCGAGTTCGCCTGGGGCGCATCCTGGCAGGTTTCGGGGCGGCCATCCCATGCGGCGATAATCCAGCCGTTGGTGGCTGTGGTCAGGGCGGGGATGCGATGGCACTTGAATCCATTCAGACCAGGCGAGGCCAGGCGCGCGACCTCGCCGATCGCGTAGTCCTTGGGGGTTTCCACCGGGTCCGGCTCTGCTGCACGCGAGCCGGGGAGCACGGTGATGGCCTCGGCAGTGGCGACAATTCCGCCGGCGATGACGTCGTTTCCGTTGCGGTCGCGGGTCGCCGCCCACGTCGAGGTGGGGGTGAAAGAGCCGGCGGTCAGGTCGGCCTCGGTGATCGTGTAGTCGCGGACTTGCACTGCTTGGTGGTGTGCGCGGCGAGGTTGTGCCAGCGGCAGTTCGGCGCGCCGGTGGTCAGGACGCCAGCGAGGTTTGATTCCTTCGGGAATACGGTCAGAGCGCTGTCAGTCTCGTTCGTGTAGGTGAAGGTGAATGTGAGGACGTCCCCCACATATACCTTGTCCCCGAGGGTGTCTGTACGCGTTGCGGTAACGGTGATCGGCGCTGGGGTTGTTTCGCTTGCCGAGGCCGCGGCCGCGTCGCCGGGTTGGGTGTCACTTTCGGGGGTTGCCAGTGCCGGCAGAGAGAACGACGCACACAGGAGTGCAGCGCCTGAGACGGCTGCTAGGGCCCGCCCATATCGACGGAGGGTCATCTTTGGTCCTTCTGGATGAATGATATGGATGCGCGACTGAAAAGCGACGCGTGAGTCAGGTCTCAGTCATCACGTAAGTCATCTTACAAATTCGCGGGACCTTCAGACAGTTTCATCAGGATACTATTCGCTGCCTTTCAGCATATTTACACCGATTTTTGTTGACGTGTGTGCGAATAGATGCGGCACTATCGGCCTGCAACTGGCATTGACACAGGAACGCATCAATTGGCACAGCCTATCCAAGGGCTCGCACCACAGCCTCTCCCACAGCCTCTCCCCCTCCACATGAAGTCAACAAAAGACACAGGCTATCCAGGGGCTCTCCCCACCCCCACACGAAGTCGGCAAAAGACACAGGCTATAAGGCATGCCATTCACCGACTTCGTGTGTCTTTTCGGGAAGGAAGGGCGAGGCCGGACGAGCGCGAGACGGAGACAGACTGGCGGCCCCGCGCGCGCTCGTACACAAAAAAACGGCTGTGGGCCGGTGCGTATGCACCGGCCCACAGCCGTTTGGTCAAAACACCAGTCTTGACCCGAACTCAGCTCAGCTTAAGCAGCCGACCGAACCACACAAGAGGTCAGCTCAGCGAGCTGCGCTACCTTCGGTGTAGTCCTCATCAGCCTGGGTCCAGCCGAAAGCCTTACGCAGCTTCTGACCGGTGGCCTCGATCGGGTGAGACTCTTCCTCAGCGCGCAATGCCTTGAACTCGAGAGCACCATTGTCCTGGTCCTCGATGAAGCGGCGAGCGAAGGTGCCATCCTGAATATCAGTCAGGATGTCGCGCATAGCCTGCTTGGAGGATTCACCGATAACGCGCGGGCCAGAGATGTAGTCGCCGTACTCAGCGGTGTCAGAGCAGGACCAACGCTGCTTGGTGATGCCACCCTCGTTGATCAGGTCAACGATCTGCTTCATCTCGTGGCAAACCTCGAAGTAGGCGATCTCGGGCTGGTAGCCAGCGGCAACCAGGGTCTCGAAACCGGCCTGGATCAGGTGAGAGACGCCGCCACACAGAACGGCCTGCTCGCCGAAGAGGTCAGTTTCGGTCTCTTCGGTGAAGGTCGTCTTGATGACACCGGCGCGGGTGCCACCAATTGCCTTTGCGTAGGACAGAACCAGGTCCCAAGCCTGACCGGAAGCGTCAACCTCAACGGCAACAACGTCCGGGGTACCCTTGCCCTGGGTATAGGTCTCGCGGACCTTGTGGCCCGGGCCCTTGGGGGCGACCATGATGACATCGTGACCGGTGGGGACCTCGATGTAGCCGTAGCGAATATTGAAGCCGTGCGCGAAGAGGAGGGCCGCGCCTTCCTTCAGGTTCGGGGCGATCTGCTCGGCGTAAACGAAACGCTGCACCTGGTCGGGCAGGAGGACGGAGACAACGTCGCCCTCAGCCACGGCCTCGGGAACGTCCTTCACCTCGAGGCCGGCTGCCTCAGCCTTGGCCCACGAGGAGGAACCGGGACGCAGGCCAACGACCACGTCAACGCCGGAATCCTTCAGGTTCAGTGCATGCGCATGTCCCTGCGAACCGTAACCAATAACGGCCACCTTCTTGGACTGGATCAGCGACAGGTCTGCGCCGTCGTCGTAGATGATCTCTGCCATTCTTATTTCTCCTTTAGTTGATCCGTAATCGATTGCTCACCGCGACCGATCGCGACAGCACCCGATTGGACGAGTTCGATGACGCCGTAGGGTTCCATGGCCCGCAGCAGCGCCTCCAGCTTGGGTAGTGAACCGATCGATTCAATGACGACCGACTCAGGTTGAACGTCGACAACGTGCGCGCGGAACAAGTCCACGACCTGCAAAACGCCAGTGCGACGAGATTCGTCAGCGCGAACCTTCATCATGAGCAAACGACGTTCGACGGATTCCTCGGGGTGGAGCTCAACAATCTTGAGCACATTGATGAGCTTATTGAGTTGACGCTTCACCTGCTCGATGGGAGCAGAATCGGCCTCGACAATAATCGTCATGCGTGAGATGCCGGGTTGCTCGGTCTCCCCCACTGCGAGGGACTTAATGTTGAACGAGCGGCGTGCAAACAAGCCGGAGACTCGGGTCAAAACACCGGGCTTGTTTTCTACCAGGACAGCCAGCGTGTGCATCATCAGTCTTCCACCTCCCAGTCGGGCGCGATATCGCGGGCGTAACGAATATCGTCATTGGGTACTCCGGCTGCGACCATCGGCCACACCATCGCGTCTTTCGAAACCCTGAAGTCCAAGAGGACCGGGCGATCATTAATCGACATCGCCCACTTAATTGCGTCCTCAACGTCCTCGGCGCGACGTACAGTGCGCGCCTCCAAGCCATAGGCCTTAGCGAGCATCTCAAAGTTGGGGATCTGCTCACCCTCAGTCGGGTTCAGCGTCGTATTCGAGTAACGCTCCCCGTAGAACAGTGTCTGCCACTGACGCACCATTCCCAGCACCGAGTTGTTGATCAGCGCGACCTTGATCGGGATGCGGTTGATCGAGCATGTTGCCAGTTCCTGGTTCGTCATCTGGAAGGAGCCATCGCCGTCAACGGCCCACACGACCTTGTCCGGCGCACCCACTTGCGCGCCCATGGCTGCGGGGATGCAGTAGCCCATGGTTCCCAGACCACACGAGGAAATGAAGTGCGAGGGTTCTTCGAATTCGATGAACTGAGCGGCCCACATTTGGTGCTGTCCCACGCCAGTGACGTAGATGGCCTCGGTGCCAGCGATCGAGGACAGCTTCGAGATCACCTCTTGAGGAGCCATGAAACCGTCAGTGGGTTCGACCCATCCAAGCGGGTAGGTCTCGCGCAGGCGGTTCAGGTAACGCCACCACCCCGAAAGGTCAGGCTTGCCGAGGCGTTCGTAGGCCTCGGGAAGAGCGGCGTTCAGTGCAGCCAATGCGGGCTTGAGGTCCGCGACCACTGCAACGTCGGCGTAGCGGTTCTTTGACATCTCGGCGGCGTCGATATCGACGTGGACGATGCGGGCGCGAGGTGCGAAAGAATCCAACTTTCCGGTCACGCGGTCATCGAAGCGAGCGCCCAGCGCGACAACGAGATCCGCACGCTGGAGAGCTCCCACCGCGGGAACAGTGCCGTGCATGCCGGGCATCTTCAAGTTGTGCCGGTCCGAATCGGGGAAGGCACCGCGTGCGGGAAGAGTCGTTACAACAGCCGCGTCGGACAGTGCGACCAATTCGCGCAGTTCCTTTTCGGCGCGTGCTCGGACGAGGCCGCCGCCGACGTAGAACACGGGAGCCTGCGCGCGTGCGATCTCCTCTGCGGCGCGCTCGATTTGGCGCGGAATGGGCTCAAAAGCGGGCTGATAGCCGGGAAGATCCATAGGCACGGGCCAGATGTATTCGAATTCTTCGACCTGTGCGGATCGGGTGATATCCACGAGGACGGGACCCGGTCGGCCAGTTTTGGCGATGTGGAAGGCTTCGGTGAGGCGAGCGGGGATTTCACGCGGGTCCGTCACCAAGAAGGAGTGCTTGGCCAGGGGCATTGAGGCACCCACGACGTCGGCTTCCTGGAAGGCATCGGTGCCGATCAGGGAGGCGCCAACCTGGCCTGAGATGACGACGACTGGGACGGAATCGATGTTTGCGTCCGCAATCGCGGTCAGAGTGTTTGTTGCCCCTGGACCCGAGGTTACGATCGCAACGCCCACCTTACCGCTGGCCAGGGCGTATCCTTGCGCCGCATGGCCTGCACCCTGTTCGTGGCGCACGAGGATGTGGTGGAGCGAGGAGCTCATCAAAGGATCGTAGGTGGGCAGGATCGCACCACCGGGCATGCCGAAACGTCAGTCACGCCCAATGCTTCAAGAGTGGTCACAATGGCTTGCGCGCCAGTCATCACCCGACGTATTTCGTCAGTCATTATCAGCCTTCCAGTCGGTCTACGCTTCCGCTTCAAAGGACATGAGTCCTTTGGGGAATCATGGGGTGTCATGCATGAAAAAATCCCCTTCACAGGTGCGGTCGCGGCGCAAACTCAGGTGTTTGCAAACGCGTAGCGCATATGCGCGGGGATTGAGGCGTGCGTTCCATCCGACAATTCACACGGCAGGAATCGCACGCCTGGGTACGATGACCGAGACGAGAATTCCCGAAATGCGAAGCTTCATCACTCTTCTACCGTAGAGCCTCTTGCGGTCATGAGCTTTTTAATCTCACACTCCGGAATATGTGGGACCTTGGCCTCAAAATCGAAAATTTGTCAGACAGCAATTGAGTCCCTTTCGACACAATCTGCATAATTCTGCGCTTCATCCATTTGGCCCCTCTCCCGAGTAAGACGATACTGAGAAGCGGATACAGAAAATCCTGATCACCAGACAATGGAGCCATCACAGTGGAGATCTTATTTACGAAGCTCGCTGATCAGCCTGTTCTATTCTTGTTCCTCCTGATCGGTATCGGAATGGCCTTCGGCCACGTGAAGATCAAGGGAATCGGACTGGGTGCAGCAGCTGTCCTTTTCCTTGCAATCGTCTTGTCAGCCTGGGCTGAAACCTACGGAATTCACCTACGCGTCACCCGAGAGCTGGGCACACTTGGCCTTGCGCTCTTCGCCTTCGCTATCGGTATGAATTCGGGCGCCTCGTTCTTCCATAACCTGAAGAGCGCGGTCGGCCCGATTCTCACGATGGTCGCCCTCTACGGAATCGCGGCAGCCTCCGGTGAAATCATTGGCCGTATGTGGGGAATGGACCCCGCTCTCATCGCCGGCACCTTCGCCGGAGCCGTCACCAACACTCCCGCTCTTGCCGCCGCAGGCGAGGCCTCGGGGAAGTTGGACTTGGCGACCGTCGGTTACTCAATTGCTTATCTCTTCGGTGTTATCGGTATGCTCATCGCCTCGGCCGCGGCCCTGTCCTACGGGAAGCGCGACAAGGATGCCCCCTCTCCCCTGGCGAACCGCACGATCCGCGTCGAGCGTGACGATCACCCCTGCTTGGGCGATATTTATACGACTCTGGGTTCAAAGATCACCTTCTCGCGCCTGCGTCGAGGCGAAACCGGCCCCATCATGCGCCCGTCGATGACCGACACCGTTGACAAGGGCGACTTGGTGACCGTCGTCGGCCCTCGCGAGCTGGTCGCCCGCGTTGCAACCGAGTTAGGGGCACCCCTCCTCACACTCTCTCATCGAGGACCGCGCCTACTTGGATTTCCGTCGCGTGACAATATCGAACCCGAAGCTCGCCGGCCACACTGTGGAAGAGCTGGACCTTGCGAGCAAGTTCTCCGCGACCATTTCCCGCGTTCGCCGAGGCGACGTCGATATGATCGCCGAACCTGGCCTTGTTCTTCAGCAGGGTGACCGCGTCCGCGTGGTTGCACCGACCTCGAAGATGCGGGAGATTACAAAGTTCTTCGGAGACTCCGCACGAGGTCTGTCTGACCTTAATCCGATCAGCTTGGGCGTGGGCATGGCGCTGGGAATTTTTGATTGGCGAGATCCCGATCTTCACCCCGACTGGAGCCTACTTCTCCATTGGTTCAGCAGCTGGCACCTTGATCGTTGGCCTGATCTTCGGACGTCTGGGACGTATCGGTCCTATCGTCACCGCGATGCCCTTCACGGCTGGACAAGTTCTGGCAGAGTTCGGCCTTCTGGTCTTCCTCGCACAAGCGGGTGCTAACGCAGGTGGACAGATCGAAAAGGCCTTCACCTCTGGAACCTGGCTGCAGATCCTCTTGCTGGGCATCATCATGACCTCGATCATGGCTATTGGCCTCTACGTCATCATGCGCTGGTTGTTCAAGATGGGGGGAACGAAGCTCTCGGGTCTTCTGGCTGGCGCTCAGACGCAGCCTGCGGTCCTGGCTTTCGCAAACTCTCGTACGAATATGGATCCGCGCGTTTCCTTGGGGTACGCGCTGGTCTACCCTGTTGCCATGATCGGCAAGATCCTCGTCGCTCAGATCATGGGTGGCATGTAATCACTCTGAGTGCTCAAAGCTCGTGGGCCCCGCACCAACAGGTGCGGGGCCCACGAGCTTTCACTCAACTCAGACCTCAGTCACGCGGCTTTTCACGCATTTCCCAGGTCTCGATGATGTCGCCTTCTTGGATATCCTTGTAGCCCAAGGTGATACCGCATTCGTAGCCCTCGCGGACTTCGGTGACGTCGTCCTTCTCGCGGCGAAGCGATGCGATTTCCAGGTTCTCTGCGACAACGACGCCATCGCGAACCAGGCGAGCCTTGGTTCCACGCTTGATGGTGCCCGAGCGGACAATCGAACCCGCAATGTTGCCGAACTTGCCGGAACGGAAGACCTGACGAATCTCCGCGCTGCCCAATGCGACCTCTTCGTAGATCGGCTTGAGCATGCCCTTCATCGCGGCCTCGACATCGTCGATCGCCGAGTAGATGACGTTGTAGTACTTGATCTCGACGCCCTCGGCATCGGCAAGTTCCTGAACACGCTCTGCCGGGCGGACGTTGAAGCCAATGATGACTGCGTTGTCCACGGTCGCCAGGTTGACGTCGTTCTGGGTAATCGCACCGACACCGCGGTGGATGATACGCAGAGCAACTTCTTCGCCCACGTCGATACGCAGCAGCGAATCTTCCAAGGCTTCAACAGCACCTGAAACGTCACCCTTGATGACCAGGTTGAGGGTATCAACCTCGCCTTCCTTGAGGACCTTATCGAAGTCTTCAAGGGAGACACGCTTACGGCGCTTGGCCAGCATGGCCTGACGCTCCGCAGCCTCACGCTTATCAGCGATCTGGCGGGCAGTACGGTCATCGGTGGCAACCAAGAAGGAGTCACCAGCGCGAGGAACCGAGGTTAGACCCAGCACTGCAACCGGCGTCGAAGGTCCGGCCTCGGACACGTCATTACCGCTGTCGTCGAACATCGCACGAACACGGCCGTGCGAGGAACCGACAACCAGGGAGTCGCCGACGCGCAGAGTACCGCGCTGAACCAGCATGGTTGCCACAGCACCGCGTCCCTTGTCCAGGTTCGCTTCAATGGCCACACCGCGTGCGTCCGTATCCGGGTTCGCTTCCAGGGTCAGTGCCGCATCAGCGGTCAGCAGCACGGCCTCGAGAAGCTCATGGATGCCCTTGCGCTGCTTGGCCGAGATGTCGACGAACATGACGTCGCCGCCGTATTCTTCGGCAACGAGGCCGTACTCGGTGAGCTGTGCACGGATCTTCTCCGGGTTCGCCTCTTCCTTATCGACCTTGTTAACGGCAACAACGATCGGCACGCCAGCGGCCTGCGCGTGGTTAATTGCTTCAACGGTCTGAGGCATGACACCGTCATCGGCTGCGACCACGAGGATCGCGATGTCGGTAACCTGCGCACCACGGGCACGCATAGCGGTGAAGGCCTCGTGACCGGGGGTGTCGATGAAGGTGATCGGGCGGCGCGTACCGTCCTCTGCGGTGACCTTCACCTGGTAGGCACCGATGTGCTGAGTAATGCCACCGTGCTCAGAATCGACGACGTCGGTGTGACGGATCGCGTCGAGCAGCTTGGTCTTACCGTGGTCGACGTGGCCCATGACCGTGACGACCGGGGGACGCGGTTGCATGTTCTCTGCGTCGTCGAGTTCCTCGGCTTCGAGGTCGATGTCGAAGGACTCGAGCAGTTCGCGATCTTCGTCTTCAGGAGAGACAACCTTGACGTCGTAGCCGAGCTCTGCGCCCAGTGCTTCGAAGGTGTCTTGATCCAGCGACTGCGTGGCGGTTGCCATCTCTCCCAAGTGGAAGAGGACGGTAACCAGCGCTGCGGGATTAACGTTGATCTTCTCAGCGAAGTCCGCCAAAGAGGCACCCTGGCGGATACGGATCTGCTGCCCATCGCCGCGAGGAATCGACACGCCGCCAATGACGGGTGCGTTCTGCTGTTCAAACTCTTGACGCTTCGCGCGCTTCGACTTACGTCCGCGCGAGCTCTTGCCGCCACCGCGACCGAACGCGCCCGGCGTTGCGCCGCGGCCGCCACCGCGACCACCGCGAGGCGGAGCGAAACCGCCACCGGCATTTGCTCCGGGAGCGCCCTGACCGCCACCGTTACCGCCACCGGGACGGGTACCGCGGCCTCGGCCACCACGAGGACGATCAGAAGAAGGTGCGGGACCATCCGAGCGAGCGAAATTCGCCTGTCCGGGCATCATTCCCGGGTTCGGACGCGGACCGCCACCTGTTGGTGCGCCACCTCGCTGCGGACGAGGGCCACCGGAACGCCCGCCCTGTGCGCCTGCAGGACGCGGGGGACGTTCACCACCCTGAGCACCGCCGCGAGCGGGACGTGCTCCCCCGCGGCCACCCTGGCTACCACCGGGACGAGGCATGCCCTGGCTGGATGCGTAGGGGTTGTTTCCGGGGCGCGGACCGCCGGGACGAGGTGCACCTGGACGAGGCGCACCTGGCTTAGGGTGCTGCGCCGCCTGCGGGACGGGGTGCGCGAGGCGCGCCCGGCTTGGGAGCTGCACCCGGCTTGGGGGCAGCGGCGTGAGTATCACTTGCAGGGCGAGCACCCGGCTTGGGCGCGCGAGTTTCCTTCGCGCTTTCGACTGCTTCGCCCTTCGGGGCCTCAGCCTTAGGTGCGCGAGGCGCAGGCTTGCGCGAGGCGGGCTTGGGGGCCTCGGGAGTGGGGGTTTCGTCCTTCACTGAAGCCTGAGCGGACTCTGCCGGCTTCTCAGCGCTGACCTGCGCGCGAGGCTTGGGGGCAGAGGGCTTCTTGGACGTGCTCTTGGCGGCATCGCCCGATGCGGCTGATCCGGAGAGCTTTTCGAAATGTTCACGCGCGTCACGCGCGACAGGGGGTTCAAGTGCGGAGGACGAAGCCTTGACGTATTCGCCCTTGTCTCGTAGGTAGGCCAGCAATTCCTTGCTGGGGATTCCGAGCTCTTTCGCGAGCTCGTGGACACGCAGTTTTGCCACTTTTCTCCTTGTTCGGGAACGTCCCCGAAACGGAGACGTATCACTGATATTGCAGGCAGCTCATCGCTGGGTACTCATCGGGTGCCCATGGGCTTTCAACCCGCTTTCGCTACTCGTTGTCCGGCGCCCTGTGCGCCGCTGACAGAATGGCCTCCCCCAAGGCCTTCCACTGCTGGTCGGTCATGTCGACCGTCCTGCGCAGTGAACGCCCTATCGCCCGCCTAGTGCGGGCAAGGTCTAGGCAGCGAGTTTCGGGATGAAACCACGCTCCCCGACCGGGAAGTTGACGACGGTCATCAACGTGGAGATGTCCGTCGGTAGAGGCAACGACACGGATTAACTCCGAGCGTTGCGCGCGTATTCCACAACCCACACAGGTGCGAAGCATAGAGGTGGATTGAGACACGCCTTCAAGCTTAGCTGGTTCAGTCCTCATCCAAGTCATCGGATTGTGAGCGACTGATCACGTCATCCGGAGTGGACGAACGCGACGCCAGTGCTTCTTCACCGTTTTCGGTGTCCGAGTGAATGTCGATGTGGAAGTCCGTCAGACGCGCAGCGAGGCGTGCGTTCTGGCCTTCTTTACCGATTGCCAGCGAGAGCTGGAAGTCAGGGACAATCGCGGTGGCAGTGCGCTGTTCAACAGAGTGAACAACCACGCGGGACACGCGAGCCGGAGACAAAGAGTTAGCGACGAAACGCGCCGGGTCTTCTGACCAGTCGACGATGTCGATCTTTTCTCCACCCAGTTCGTTCATGACTGCACGCACACGCGAACCCATGGGGCCAATGCAAGCACCCTTGGCGTTGACGCCCTCGCGGGTTGCCAAAACAGCGATCTTCGAGCGGTGTCCAGCTTCGCGGGCGATTGCCTTAATGCGGACCAGTCCCTCTTGAATTTCGGGAACCTCGCGCTCAAAAAGACCCTTGACGAGGCCGGGGTGAGTGCGCGACAAGGTGATGCGAGCACCACGATCAGTGCGCTCGACGGAAACAATGAGCGCACGCAGGCGGGTGCCGTGGGAGTAATCCTCGCCGGGAACCTTTTCAGAATCGGGAAGAACGGCCTCGAAATCATCAGCCAACTTCACGATCGTCATACGCGAGTCACGGGACTGCTGAACGACACCGGTAACAATCTGGCCGGTCTTGCCAGCAAAGTCACCCAGGACGCGCTGATCATCGGCGTCACGCAGGCGCTGCATAATGACCGAACGCGCGGTGGACTGGGCGATGCGGCCAAAGTTCTTCGGGGTGTCGTCAAATTCACCGATGGGGTTGCCATCATCATCTTCTTCGGTGGCCATCACGGTGACACGGCCGGTGCGCTTATCAATTTCGATGCGAGCCTTTGAAATCGCACCGGGGATGTTGTGGTAGGCCTTGAGCAGCGCTTCTTCGATGGCGTCAACCAGGGTATCGAGCGATACCCCCTTCTCGTGTTCGACCATCCGCAGGGCGGTCATATCGATTTCCATAGCGTCTCTCATTCCCACGAGCCGAAGTCGACGCGCGAACGCGCCTTCTTGATCTCGTCATATGCAATTGTGTGGCTTTCAGCGCCGGTATCTACAGTAGCGCTTTTTCTCGTCTGCCTGGCTGACTCGTCCCACGACCTTGTCACCGTTGCGCAATTTCACGCTGACAAGTCCGCCGATCTGACGCATCCAGTGTTCAGGCTTCTTCAGCTCTCGTTCAAGGCCGGGAGTGGATACTTCCAGCATGTAGGCGTCCGAGATCGGGTCGGCTGAATCCATGGCTTTGGAGATTGCCCGTGAGATTTCGGCAAGAGCATCGGAAGACAGACGCTCCCCGCCAAGGGGTTCTTCAACGGTGATGCGACACACCAAGTCGCCGTTTTGTTTGAGGATCGTTACCGCGTCAAGCTGCGCCCCCGCTTGGGTGACGATACCTTCGACCAGCGCACGGACCTGTTCTTCAATCTGTGTGGGTGCCACCTTCACTCCTTCACGCGACACGGTATTCTAGGCAATCGTACTCGTCTTTTGACCATGGGATGATGTTGTTGTGAAACACCCGAAACTCTTCACTGCGTGTATTGCCGCCCTCAGCATGTCCTTGGGGGCATGCGGAATCCACCTGGAATCTTCCGCTACGCACTTGCCCGCACTGACCGGTTTCGCTCTTTCCCGTGATGCCTCGGCAGGACCGAGGCCGCAGCAGCCCAGCGCGCGCATTCCCTCGCCGCCCTTGCAAGCGAGTGCTCCTCCTGTGCGTCTTCTCTCGAGGCCCTTGCGCAGAGTTCGCAGCAACGCTTGGATTTCCTCGGTGGAGTGTGGGATCCGTGGAAGGACCAAGAGAATTCTGCCGATCTTCCCCAGCCTGAAGAGGTTGCCGAGGCCCCCTACACGATCGAAGAATTCGTCTCGTGGCTCGTGATCTCGGCTCGCCGGGACCTGCGCGCAGCCAGCAACCCCACAACTTCCTCTCCTGAGCAATCACGCCAACTGAGCGCAGTCGCACTGGGACGCTACGCCTCGGCAGTGCAATTGGCCCAGGCATACGCAATCGACATTGACGCGGGCGATCAAGGCGTTGATGCCCTCGCCCAACGATTCACCCAGGCCACAGGCGCCACCCCCAATTGGCTCGTCCGTCAGGGAGCTTCCTCTGACCTCACTCTCCCCCAGCCCTCGCAAACAACTTCCGCTTTTTCTTCTTCCGACGAGGCCGCAGCTTCCACCGCGAGCTGGGACTGCATCGCACAGACTCTGCCGAAGTCTGCGGTCCACACCACTGACTTCTACGAGGCCGAAACCATTGAGAATGCTCTCCTTGATCGCGCCTCGCGTTCTTTGGAGCGAGGAAGCAAGGATTCGCGCCAATTGCGTTGCTCTCTTACAAACACCTCGCCTTCTGATCTTGCCCAGGCGAGTCTTCGCGCCGATGTCAATCTGCTCCAGTCCGACTCGCAAGATGTTCGTCTTTTTGGCGTTCAAGCAGCCCTTGACGATCTTCGCCTCTGGGCTGGTGCTCCGACTGTTGCGTTCCCAGCGGTGGTGACTCTTCAATGAGTTCAGGACTTGCCAATTATCACGATCTGCTCCCCCGCGGGGACGCGGATGCGCTCCACATTGAGCTCGATGACGGAGCAATCCTCGTTTCGGGACGCTATGCCTTGATCATGCTCCGCGAAGGTGAAGTCGCTGATTCGGCGATGTGGTACGAGGTTCAGAGTGCCCGCTGGGAGGGTGAAAAACAGGAGTTGAGCGTGAATTGGGTTGATCCGGCCCGTTCCCCTCTTGTTGTTCATTCTTCGCACTCTCCCATGCGCGCTTTTATGGAAGACATCAGCGAGAAGGTCAATCGCACTCAGGTTCTGGTTCGCAGCATAAAAGCCCCAAATGGTGCGGTGATTACCGCGCAGATCCGCAAGCGCGAGGATGGAGAGTTGTTTTCTGTTCTTGCCGCACGCGGAAGGCTTGATGACGAGGCGATGGAGCTTGCGCATTCCCTTGAAAAGCAGCTGCGCGAAAGCGTCGGTTTGGAGTAGCCCACAAGCTACTGTGCGCGCTCGGTGAAGCGCTGGCGTACTTCTTCGAGGCGCATGAGCTCTCGGAAAGCCTGAGTGTATTGGGGATCGTCTTCGCTCAGGCGTTGAAGGTTCGCATTCGCATCCGCCAGTCGCCTTGTCACATCGAGACGGACCATCGCGCCCATCGCTCCCCTGCAGTACGCGCGGAGCTGGTCCTCGCGGTCTTGAGGGAGCGGAGCAACCGCTAATTCCAGCAACACGGCTGCCACTTCGGGAATCATGAGCGCACGGACATCGTCGACGAAGGCCCGCGTTGCCGCCTGAACAGCCTTGGCGCCAGTCCCAAAGTGTTCCTCTGCTTGGCGAAGGACTTTCACGAAAGCATCCAAGCCTCCCGCCGCTCGGATCGCGTCGTGAACTGCGCGGTAGGAAGGAACAGAAAACGCCTCTCCCCCGAGTTCTTCAAAGCCCGATCCCACCACGTACATGGGGTATTGAATGAGTGCTTCGAGGGCTTGCCGCTCGATGCGAGAAACCGGGTCCTCGGGGCCTCGCCTCACAGGGGCAGGCTGCGGAGTTTCCGCGGGCGCTCCCCTTCCCGCGTACGAGGCCGGGCGCGAGTGCGCGCTTGAACGAACCGCACGCGAGACCTCGGAAATATCCATGCCGATCCACCCCGCAAGCGAACGCGTGTACTCGCGTTGGAGCGCGTGGTCGCGGATGCGAGCAACGACGGGAGCCGCCGCACGCAAAGCTTTCACGCGCCCTTCTGCGGTGCGCAAATCAAGTTGACGCAGAACGGAACGGATCACGAACTCAAAAAGTGGCGTCCGAGAGTTCACCAATTCCACAACGGCGCGCTCTCCTTGAGCCATGCGGAGTTCACAGGGGTCCATGCCATTGGGTTCAACTGCAACGAAGGTCTGGGCTGCGAAGTTCTGGTCCATTTCGAAGGCGCGAAGCGCAGCCTTCTGCCCTGCCGCGTCACCATCAAAGGTGAAGATCACTTCTCCACCGTGGGTTTTCCCATTGCTGAGGACAACTCCAGCGGCACTGTCCGCGCTGTCTCCTAAAAGCCGGCGGACAATTTTTACGTGGTCTTCACCAAAAGCGGTACCGCAACTTGCGACCGCGTAGCCGACACCGGCGGCGTGGGCAGCCATGACGTCCGTGTAGCCTTCGACGATAACGACCTTACGGTTTCGTGTAATTTCTTTCTTCGCAAGATCGAGGCCGTAGAGGACTTGGGACTTGTGATAGATCGGGGTTTCCGGGGTGTTGAGGTACTTCGGAGAATCTTTGTCGTCGTCGTTCAACCGCCTGGCGCCAAAGCCAATCGTCGCTCCCGTAATGTCGCGAATTGGCCACATGAGCCTGCCGCGGAAACGATCGTAGAGGCCACGGTTTCCGCGAGTTGCAAGGCCTGCAATCTCGATTTCTTGATCGGTAAATCCCTTGGAGCGCAAGTGCCGGGTGAGCGCATCCCATGAACTGGGCGAATAGCCGATTCCGAAGTGACGACAGGTCGCCTCATCGAAGCCTCTCCTGCCAAGGAAACGACGTCCTTCATGAGCTTCTGGGGAAGAGAGCTGCGCCTGGTAGAACTCTTCAGCGACGCGGTGTGCATCCAGAAGACGCTGGCGGCGACCGGGTTCCTCGCGGCGAAGGGTCCCGCTTCCCGCAGCCTCGTAACGCAAAGTAATTCCGGCCTTGAGGGCAAGGGCTTCCACGGCCTCGGTGAAGGAAAGAGAATCGACTTTTTGGACGAAACTGATGACGTCCCCACCTTCACCGCAGCCAAAGCAGTGCCAAAAACCTTGGGAGGGGCGGACGTGGAACGAGGGCGTACGCTCGTCGTGGAAAGGGCACAATCCTTTCAAAGAATCGACACCTGCTGGACGCAGGGCAACTCGCTCGCCGACGATTTCTTCAATGCGCGAAGCATCACGTACGGCGGCGATGTCTTCTTTGAGAATCAGGCCGGCCATGAGTTCAGTTTAGCGAGTGGACACTTTTCTAGCAGAAAGATGTGGATGGCATCGGCCACCCCGATCCGCTTTCTCACAACTGTGAGGAGAGCATGCCGCACATGCGCGCGTGCCAGCGCGATGCGGAGATATCGGTCAACGAGGAGACTTGGTCGATGACGACACGTAGGCGCTGTCCCTCGTCCGTGGTTGAGCGCCATTGAGCGGCAAAAGGCGGCTCGAGATATTCGGGACCGGCGTTGACAAGAGCATCAACCAGGTCGTTGAGGAGCGTGCGCTGCTGGTAGTAAACGGGTTCGCTTTCGCGCGGACTCATGACGTAGTGGACCGCCATGCCCTTGAGGACTTGGATTTCCGCGCGAGTATTGGCCGGGACGACGAGCTCGGCGAGGTAGCGCCCCAGGGGCTGGTCTCCTGCGACCTCACGGGTCGCCGAAACCGTTGCGTTGGAGAAACGGCCAATCAGCTCGCTAGTCAAGTCCTTCAGCGCAGCCAAATCAGCGTAGGAGCCACTGAAAGACGCCATCCATTCGGGCATGGTCACTAAACGCTCGAAAGCGCGGTAGAGATCGTCTTCGCAAATCGATGTGCCATACCACTTCATCGTGGATTCAATGACCCCTTGGGTATGGGAATCGCTGCGCAGGCGTTCAAGATCCATCTTCCCCGTTGCAACAGCGTCTTCCATGTCATGAACCGAGTATGCGATGTCGTCAGAAAGGTCCATGATTTGAGCTTCGAGGCAGCGCTTACCTGCGGGAATTCCTTGACGCATCCAATCAAAAGTCGGACGGTCGTCCTCGTAGACGGAGAATTTCCGTTGAGACTTCACCGGGTCTGGGCCTTCGCCCCGCGCCCACGGGTATTTGCAGATCGCATCCAAAGTTGCACGCGTCAGGTTCAGGCCCGCCGGGCCATCTTGGCCAATGACTTTAGGTTCCAGACGCGCGACGATTCTCAAGGTCTGCGCGTTTCCTTCAAAACCACCGATCTCGCGAGCCAACTCGTTGAGTGCGAGCTCCCCGTTGTGGCCGAAGGGCGGGTGGCCCAAATCGTGGGAAAGACAGGCTGCGTCCACAACATCGGGGTCTGCGCCCAGTTCTTTGCCTAGTTCGCGCCCGACCTGGGCAACTTCGAGAGAGTGAGTGAGGCGAGTTCGGACAAAATCGTCCGATGTGGGCCCCAGAACCTGTGTTTTCTCCCCAAGACGCCGCAAAGCCGACGAATGGAGTACTCGCGCACGGTCGCGTTCGAAATCTGTCCGAGATCTGGATTTCGCTGTCTCTGGGACGAAACGCTCACAATCGCTGGGCACGTAGGCAGGGGAAGTGTTCACATGATAAGCCTAACTGTTTGTTGAAGGCTTTCATTGCATAAGATGGTGTTGTGCATTCAACGAACGGGACTCAGGTGGTAACTACCCTCGTCCATGCTGCCCGGAAAGGCACTCATCCGTGGTGGTATTCGTCGGTCATTTGCCGCATTCCCCGGCGCGTTGACCATGATCTTGCTCAGCAGCTCAGCGAAGAGGCAATCCGCTTTGCTCGAGTGGGCGTTGATGCCCTCGTGCTTTCTCCGATCCCCCAGATGATTTGGGGCGTCAATCCAGAACTTATTTCGCTGGTCAAGCGTTTTCACAGGGTCGGTGTCAAGATCATCGTCCATCTTCCCGGTTCAGCTGATTGGAATACCTACGATTTCAACGGTCCTTACTCCGCCGATGAGACGGTGACGACTCTGCTTGGCCGTGTGCGAGCATGCGTAGATGCAGGCGTCGACGGGATCGACTTTGGGACTCTGCCGTTCATTCACTATGGGCCGGATTCAGTTGAACGCCGAGAGTTCATGCATCTCTTGCGCGTGGTCATGGCCGAGGTAGCTAACACTGATACCTTGCCTATTCTGACTTCAAGTTTGCCCCACATGGACGACTCGGATTTGCAAGAGATTCTTCAAGAATCCTGGTTCCATCACCTGCGTAATGACACTCTTCTTGACATCGAGTGGAAGAACCCGCAGCTGTGCGATGCTATCGCGAATACTTTCGCCAACCGCGACCCTGTGGGGCACGTGGCCGCTTGGCCTGCGCTTCCCTACGATGACAGTGAGATTCATCGTGCACGCACTCTTTTCGCCCTAGCCCTTCCGGGAGCTACTTATTTCGATTCGCCGTCAAAAGACACCATTTCCAGTTCCTTTGTGTTGATGGTCCAACAAGCTTTGCGTACGCGCGAAGAGCACGGAATGGGAACGGGCTCTCTTGCCCATGTACGAGGCCTGCCCTGGGCTGGTCCGGATTGCTTGGTTCACATGAGTGCTCAGGTTTTGGTTGTTTTCAACACATCAGATACCACCGTTCTTGTTCCTTCCGAACACCGTCCCTTGGTGTCAACGGGAGTTCTGCCAACTTCCATTGCGTCTGATACTCCACTAGCCCCTGGCCAGTGCGCCTGGTTTGAAACCGCACGCATTCACCCGCGCGCGTTTGCCACGGAATAAGCATTGGACTGCCCGTACACTTAAATCACTGTTCCATCACACCTGGAGACTACGTGGACTTCATTAAGCGACTTCTCGCGATTTTCATCCAGGCCGCAGGCCAGAGCGTCCAAGATGAAACGCGCTCATCGAAGCGCCGCAAGCGCTCATCTTCTTCCCGCAGCGCAGGAACTCAGGCTCATTCACCCAAGGCTCGCACGGCCTCGGGAAAGGAAAACAAGGTCTGGGACGTGCGCACGCTTGGCTTGCCACCTTTCCAATACGCTCCCAATCCCGATGGCGACGCGGATCCGGGCGAAGTCGTGTGGACCTGGGTCTCCTACGAGGATGACCCCAGCCAAGGCAAGGATCGTCCCGTCGTTGTCCTTGCGCGGGTATCTCAGGGCCTTGTCGTCGCACAGCTCACTTCTAAGGATCACCGCAAGGACGCCGAGCAAGAGGCACATTGGGGACGCTATTGGTTCCCCATCGGCACCGGCGCGTGGGATTCGCAGGGACGTCCCAGTCAGGTGCGCTTGGATCGCCTTCTCATCGTCGACCCTGCGGATGTTCGCCGCGAGGGCGCAACCGTCGATCACTCGACCTATAACGCCGTGTGCGATGCCTTGCGCGCGCACTGGAATGCCTAAGTTTTCTCCCCATAACACTGCGAGGACGAACCATGACTGATTCCGCTGAAATTGCTCGCCTGAAGGCCGAGGCCGCACAGGCCGCCGCCGAAGCTGCTGCCGCTAAGGCACAGGCTGCGCAGGCTGCACTTGACGCTGCTCTTGCCACGCAGGCTAGTCAGGGCAACCAGAGCGAGGCCGCGCCCCAGCAGGCGGCCCCCGCTGAAACTCCTGCAGCACCTGCGGAAAGTACACCCGCCACCCCCGCCGTGGCCTCGGCAAGCGAAGGGGAACTGCAGGGATACGCGGAGCAGGTCCGCACGGGATACTCCTTCACCGCGCCTTCGATGCGACTGGGAGCTTTCTTGGATGGCGATACCCCGGTTCCCGGCGCGCCCGTGGGGATTCCGCTGGGCTTGATGAACCGTCACTGCCTGGTTGCGGGTGCAACAGGTACGGGTAAGACGCGTACCCTCCAGCTCATGGCAGAGCGCCTCTCCGAGGCCGGTGTCCCCGTTTTTGTCACCGATATCAAGGGAGACCTGACGGGTCTAGCACAGGCGGGTAGCTCTTCCGAAAAAAACTCCTTGCTCGTTGCGCAAGCATCGGACAGAACTGGGAGGGTAAGGCATTCCCCACGGAACTGCTCACTCTGGGCGGACGCGGCGAAGGCGTTCCGATCCGTACAACTATCACCGAATTTGGCCCCCTTCTGCTTTCGCGCGTGCTGGGGTTGAACGATACACAGTCCTCAGCGCTGCAGTTGATCTTCCACTGGGCGGATAGCCAGCAGCTCGCGCTGATTGACCTGAAGGACCTGCGCTCGGTCATTGACTACCTGACGAATAACGACGAAGGCAAGGAAGAACTCAAGGGAATCGGCGGGGTCTCCCCGGCGACCGCTGGCGTGATTTTGCGTGAACTGGCTGCTTTGGAGGCCTCGGGCGGCGATGTTTTCTTCGGTGAACCCGCCTTTGATATTTCCGACCTTATGCGCATGTCCACAGACGGTCGCGGCGTGATTTCCTCCCTTGAGCTGCCCGACTTGGGCAGCCAAGGCGCGTTGTTCTCGACCTTCCTCATGTGGCTCTTGGCTGAGCTTTTCCAGACGCTGCCCGAGGTGGGCAATCCGGATAAGCCCAAGTTGGTCTTCTTCTTCGACGAGGCCCACCTGCTCTTCACCGACGCTTCCAAGCAGTTCCTGCAGGCGGTTGTGCAGACGGTTCGTCTGATCCGTTCCAAGGGCGTGGGCATTGTCTTTGTGACACAGTCCCCTACCGATGTTCCCGATGAGGTCTTGGCTCAGTTTGGCTCGCGCGTTCAGCACGCACTGCGTGCACACACACCGAATGATGCAGCGAACCTCAAGAAGGCAGTGTCTACTTTCCCCACCTCGCCCCTGGATTTAGCTGAAGTCCTAACTTCTCTGGGCACCGGTCAGGCCGTCGTGACGGTTTTGGATGAGAAAGGCCGCCCGACCCCGGTCGCGCCCACCATGCTGGATGCGCCCGCCGCGGTCATGGGACCGGCCGAGGCCTCGGTCGTATCCTCGATCGTGAGCTCGTCCCCCTTGCTCGCGCGCTACCGCGATGCCGTCGACAATGAGTCGGCGTTTGAGCTAATGGAAGCGCGACTTGCCGCAGCAGCTCAGGCCGCCGAGCAGGCAGCCGCTGAAGCCCAGCGTGCGCTTGACGAGGCCAAGGCTCGCAAAGAAGCTGAAAAACAGGCTGCGAAGGAAGAAGCTGCGCGCCAGAAGGAACTCGAGCGCCTGCAGCGCGAGGTTGAAAAGGCTGAAGAGCGCCGTCAGCGCGAGTTGGAAAAGGAAGCCTTGCGTCGTCAGCGCGAGGCTGAGAAGGCCGAAGAGCGCCGCCAGCGGGCAACGCAACGCGTGATCGAGTCCACGGTGAAGACCGTGGGAACGACTGCTGCTCGTTCACTCACTCGTTCGATTCTGGGGACGCTTTTCAAGTAAATTCAGAGATTTCGGGCATTTCTCGACACTTTATCGACGACCTGTCACAACCCCTGTCGGATTTTTCACCTTACGATGCGAAAGGGAATGAAATCGACAAAAATGGAGTTGTCAGAAGTGATGGCAATGGTGCGTCCCTCATGGGCGCATCTACAGATAGGTTTTAGGAGAACAATATGACTCAAGCACACCCCGTTGTTGCAGCAGCTCTTCAGCAGGCTCTTGTTGATTTGACCGATCTGTCACTTCAGGGCAAGCAGGCTCACTGGAACATCGAAGGCCCCGGCTTCCGTTCGCTCCACCTGCACCTGGACGAGATCATCGACGAGGTTCGCCTTGCTGCTGATGATGTCGCCGAGCGCATGGCAGCAATTGAAGTTGCCCCTGATGGCCGCGCAGCGACCGTCGCAGCAACCTCGCTGGTTGACCCGATGGAGCCCGGCTTCCTGCCCACCGATAAGACCGCTCGTCAGTACGAGGAGCGCCTGCTGGGCGTTGCCGAGCGCATCAAGGCAACCCTGGATCCGGTGGACGAGCACGATCACCTGTCCAACGACCTGCTGACCGGCATTGCAACCGGCCTGGAGAAGCAGGCCTGGATGCTGCGCGCAGCAACCAAGGATCTCAACTAATTAATTGAGTCTGGCTTCAACTGGGGGGCGCCTCTTCGGAGGCGCCCCCCACTTTTGTCTCTTGAGGGCTATTCCCCTTGAGACACGAAAAAAACTAAACTATCGAGTACCGTGATTCCCCGAGCTCAATGGAGGCTCGTCATGTCCACAATTCCTACCACGAAATCAAAGACAACAACCCACATCGGGACTGCGATTTCCTTCGTCATTGCGGCCTCGCTCGTCATCTTTTCGATGATCACCGGCAAAGCGACCGTCATCTGGGTGTGTATCTTGGGCGTTCCGACACTTGTGTGGGCAATTTATCGGCGCTCATGGCTTGCCGCAGCGCTTGGGCTCATTGAAGTCTTCTGGATCTTCATTGTCCTTGCACTGGGAGACCTGATCTACGGAAGCGCAATCTAGCCACAGGCAACCTCAGCTACGCCCAAGCCTCTCCGCCAATTCCCGTGCACCCCATTGACCGGGTGCGCTCTCGCGTCCGCTCACGGTCACGAAAGAGGCAACTCCCCCATCTTCAGGTTGAGTCGCACGCGTCTGTCGGCCAAACTCACCCATCGCTAAGACGATTGACGGGGCCGACACGTACTCGGCCGCCCACCTCTGGACCAATTCAACGTTGAGCGCGTCACGCTCCGAATTGGCTAAAACCGCAAGCTTTGCAACGTCTGCACCCAAAGCTGCCATGGTTTCCAGAAGCTCTCGCATGATCTCCGATTCGGGAGTCACCTCGAAGTCATGGAAGGACATGATGACCTTCGCACCCTCAGCGTGTGCCTTCTCGGTCAATGCAGGCGCAGCCGGCGCCATTTCCACATCTACCGCATCCATTCCACACTCGGCCAGCAGCTCAACGATCTGGCCATAAACCGGCGTTGAAACTTCAGCCTTTCCACCCTGAGCAACTGTGCGAACAGTAGCCAAAACAGGCACATCCGAAGCACCCAAGATCTCTGCAGCAGACTTTGAAATTTCTTCGCGGGCCTGGTCACTCAGTTCTTCACCTGAAAGCCCCCTAAGAACATCCAAGTAGTCCACGCGCCACTCGAACATATCGTGTGGCTCACCCGAAGCAGCCTCGATCTGTTCAACGACCCCACGCACGTCCCCCGCCATCAGAGGAACAATGAAAACTACCGGCTGCCCACCGCCCAGAAGCACTCGGCCTCGTGGAGGAATAGCACTCGCGGGGTCAAGCAATCCCGCGCCCACACCTGAAGGCGCAACGCCGTAGGCCTCGCCCAAATCACTGCGTCCAATAACAACAGGTTCCATGACGTCCCCTCCGGCAAACAATCCTTAGTAGCCAACTTCTGCATGATGAATCGACGCCCGCTCGGCGTCCGTCAAATAACGGTGTTCCAACCACCCATCGGGCAGGTGCGGGGTCTTCTCTCCCCCAGCGCGCCCACGAGGCCCACGCGCGGCCTCGGGAAAATCCTGGTCAAGGTCCAAATCGGTCAGGCGATCGCTCAGGTCATCAAGCGTAGAGACCATCCCGAGCGCGTGGCGCTGCGGCCCACCCACCTTGAAACCACGAAGGTACCAGCCGATATGCTTACGCATTTCGCGCATCGCGCGGTCCTCGTCGCCTTCTTCTTCCACGCACCAACGAGCATGGGTTTCGATGATAGCGGCAACCTCGCGAAGTGAAGGTGAAGGGAAGGCAGACCGCCCGTGGTAGGCGGCAACGATATCGCGGAAAATCCACGGTCGCCCCTGCGCGCCTCGGCCGACGGAAATGCCATCGCACCCGGTCTGACGCATCATCGCGATCGCATCCGCGGCCTCGAAAAACGTCACCATTACCGAAGACCGGAATATCCAGGGCTTCCTTGACGCGCGCAATGTAGTCCCAATGCGCTTGGCCCGCGTAGTGCTGGGTTTGGGTGCGCGCGTGGATCGTCACGGCTGCCGCACCAAGTTCTTGAGCGATCTGCGCGGCCTCGAGGCCGGTCTCGTGCTCGCTATCAATTCCCATGCGGATCTTTACCGTCACCGGGATCTCGCGGCCACACGCATCCCCGCTGACCCGCGCCTGTGTAACAACCGCGCGTAGCAGGTCGGTATACAGATCACGTTTCCACGGTAGCGCCGCTCCCCGCCCTTGCGCGTCACTTTGGGGACAGGGACAGCCGAAGTTGAGGTCGATATGGTCGGCGTATTCGCCTTCGATCATGATCTGGGTTGCGCGCGCCATGACCTGTGGGTTGACTCCGTAGAGCTGCACGGAGCGCACGCGTTCGGCAGGGGTCTGGGCGAATCATCGCCATCGTGCGCGCGCTTCCCTCAACGAGGGCTCGCGAGGTCACCATCTCCATGACGTACAGGCCCGCCGGAGCATCGACGTGGGGCGTCAGTTCCTCTCCCGCGCCATTTTCTTTCCCAACTTCCGAGGCCGCGGCCGGGCGAGCGCTTTCAGTAGTGCCGGGAAGAGCAGCCGGGCTGGGCGTGCCAGTCAGGGGCGAAGGCCCACCCAATGCCTCTTCACCAAACATGCGACACAATCGGCGGAAAGGCGCATCCGTTACTCCTGCCATCGGCGCCAAGACGACGGGAGTAAACAGCCGCAGTGGCCCAACCTGCAAGCAAGCTGGGCCACTAGCGTGAGACTGCGAGGTCACTCAGCAAACTCCCAAGCGCTCAATCAGGTAGGACTTGACCTGGTCGAGCGGGATACGGACCTGCTCCATCGAGTCACGCTCACGAATGGTGACGGCGTGATCCTCAACGGAATCGAAGTCGTAGGTGATGCAGTAGGGGGTGCCGATCTCGTCCTGGCGACGGTAACGACGGCCAACGGCGCCGGCATCGTCGTACTCGATGTTCCACAGGTCGCGCAGTTCTTCTGCAAGCGCCTGCGCCGGGCCGGTCAATTCTTCCTTACGCGACAGAGGCAGGACAGCAACCTTGACGGGAGCCAGACGCGGGTCGAGCTTGAGGACAACGCGCTTGTCAACGCCACCCTTTGCGTTGGGGGCTTCGTCCTCGTGGTAGGCCCTCAATGAGGAAGGCCATGAGGGAACGGGTCAGGCCGGCGGAAGGCTCGATGACGTAGGGGGTCCAGCGTTCACCGGTCGCCTGGTCGAAGTAGTCGAGCTTGGCGCCACTGGCCTCGGCGTGAACACCGAGGTCATAGTCGGTACGGTTGGCGATACCTTCGAGTTCACCCCATTCGGAGTTCTGGAAACCGAAGCGGTATTCCAGGTCAACGGTGCGCTTGGAGTAGTGCGAAAGCTTTTTCCTTCGGGTGCTCGTATTCACGCAGGTTTTCAGGATCAATACCCAGGCCGACGTACCACGCCTTGCGGTAGTCGATCCAGTACTGGTGCCATTCTTCATCAGTTCCCGGTTCGCAGAAGAACTCAAGTTCCATCTGCTCAAATTCACGGGTACGGAAGATGAAGTTACCGGGGGTAATTTCGTTGCGGAAAGACTTACCGATCTGGCCGATGCCGAAGGGCGGCTTCTTACGTGCCGCGGTCATGACATTGGCGAAGTTGACGAAGATTCCCTGTGCAGTTTCAGGACGCAAGTAGTGCAGGCCGGCCTCGTCATCAACGGGACCAAGGAAGGTCTTGAGCAGGCCCGAGAATGCCTTGGGTTCGGTCCACTGACCACGAACACCACAGTTGGGGCAAACTACGTCTTCCAGCGACAGGGAGGATTCGTCAACGCCCTTCTTATCAGCCAGTTCTTCAATGAGCTGATCTTCGCGTTGACGCTTGTGGCAGTTCTGGCACTCGATGAGCGGGTCGGTGAAGGCCTTGACGTGTCCGGAAGCAACCCACACCTCGCGGGGCAGGATCACCGAGGAGTCCAACCCGACGACGTCTGCACGGCGGCGAACCATGTAGTTCCACCACTGACGTTTGATGTTCTCTTTGAGTTCCACGCCCAGCGGGCCGTAGTCCCAGGCGGAGCGAGTACCGCCATAAATCTCACCGCAGGGAAAAACAAAGCCGCGGCGCTTGGCAAGAGAAATAACTGAATCAAGACGAGAGGTGGATGGCTGTGCCACGAAAACTCCTTTATTAGGGCTCACCGCACCTGGCTGGCGCAGTGGTCTGTGCATATTTTAGCCGCTGTACGCATAGGGAGCTTGGGGACTGCTAGGCGCGCCAACGATTGGTGACATTTCAGTGAATTGATTTGCTCTTGTTCCCTGTCATAGCATCAAGGCGTGCGCATGGTGATTTCGACCTTGGCCTACACGATCCCGCGCGAAATGGTCATCGTGTGGGTTCTTGCTTTTGCTCTGCGTCTTGTTTTCATGTTATTTGTCGCATTCAGTAAGTCGCGTTTAGCGCAGCGAGCCTGGCCATTTACGAAGGTCCACACATTAGATCCGGCAAATTTTTTACGCCTGTGCGCGTGGGCTTTGTTTGCGCTGCTTGCTGGAATGACAGTTTTTGCTCGGCAACACGGCTTTAGCACGGATATCGTTCTTGCCCTTGGCTGGCTCACAATCACTTCAGTCCTTCTTATTCCCCTGTGCCATCTCCCTCTGAATTTTCCGACGTGGCTGGATCCCAGATGGCACGACAGTGTCCGCAAAGGACTTGTTGACGAATTAGGAAACCTTCTTCCCCGCGGCGGCACAGTCCGTACCACTACAGAACTCACTTTGAGCGGTAGGAAAATAAGAGAGTTTTCGACTCGTATTGTGCTTCCTCTAGGCTGGCAGCGCGTTGAGGAAATGCCCTCTTATCTCACGCCTACTCCTTTGGCCCCCGTTGTTCTTGTCGCCCAAGGACCTATGGATTACAAGAATCTGCGGCCATCAACACTTTCAATCTGCGCGACTCCGGCCAGCAGCGAGCAACGTCTACCGCAGGGAACTTTGAGCGAGGCAATTGCACGGCAGATTCCGGGGTGGTTCACGCTTGACGAGATCACGCAGAGTAAGCCGAAAGCCTCCCTCATGTGCACGGGAACATACGCTGATGAAGGCGTTTCCTTGACAGCTATTCAATGGTCATGGGTTGAAAAACTCGACTCGACGACCTTCGTCAGGATCACCGCCACAGCAACAACAACGACGCGCATGTTTCCTGAGCATTTCAAGGATATGGGCAAGATGGTAACGAAGATTAGCGTGGCATTATGAGCACTTATTTCTCTGCTCCCCTCAGCCTGCCAACCGCCTCGGTTCCCGCGTTCATTGCCCTCGCGGGTCCTGCAGAGTCCGCGCGGGAAAGTTTGTCGGCGGAAGCCCAGATGGGCCTCGACAAGGTTTTCGAGGCCGATGGTACTTTGAGCGGGCAAGCGCAGATGCTCCTCGCACCGATCCGTGAGGACAGTACTCCCCTCACGCAATTTGCGGTGTCACCGCGTTACCCTTCTTCCGGAGTTCGCAGGCAGTGTGCCTTCATTGCTCCGGGACAGTCGACCATTCTCAGTAGTTTGAAAGAACCTGAAACAACCCAGGTTTATCTTGCAGAAACGCACGATGTACCGCAGATCGTCGCGGAGTTTTCAAGCTTTCCTTCCCTCAAGAATCGATTCGATGGCCCCAAACGCGTGCCCATCGAGTTCATCGATGCGGCAAATTCCGGTGATGCCATGGGGGCGCACGAAATTCTTCTAGAGGATCTGCAGAAATCGAAGAAGAGGTCGTCTTTTACTCGCCTAGTCAGGGAAAAGAACTGGGAATATGCCGTGTGGACAAGCTGGACGCGAAGCCCTCAGGGCTATCATGTGCACCGCAGCTACACTGTTCTCTCCGTTCCCTGGGCGGCATACGTGGTGAGTGCGCGCACGCTTCCCGAGAGCTATCTGACGCAGCCCTCCAATGCGCCAGATTTTGCTCAAACTTCAGGCACGGTAGGAGACTTGGAGAAGTGCACGCGAACAGAACTGTGGGCAAAGCTCGCGCCTTTTGTCGTGCCCTAGGAAGTGTGGAGAGCAAATCATGAGATATCAGTTGTTGTATGCCATCGCGTGGACAGTTCTCCCCGCCGTGTTCTTGTTTTCCTGGTGGCTGGAAACATACAGCGATTCGCGCCTTGCTGAGATCATGCGCGGTTTTTTCGCCACTCGTTTCGCTCCCGCTAGGAAAATTGCCCGTCGCGTGATCTGGACCGTTGCGGCGCTTTGCGGCGGTATTTCGTTCTTGCTCCTGACTCTTTGGGGAGTGGGGCCTATTTCAGAGGTCCTATTCTGTGCGTGTTTAGCCCTGCTATTGGTCGGCGCTGGTTTTATGTTCCCTTTTCCCTTTTCGCTTCCACGGTGGATGGACGCGGATTGGCAATGGTATAAGCGCCACGATTTGGTTGACGAGAACGGGAATATCACCAGCAAATACGGAAGAACTGCTCGGGAGGCACTGCGTTTTGCCTTAACTGAAGGGCGCGCTGTTATTGTGAGCGCACGCCTTCCTCTGTCTATGCAGTGGCGTGAACTCCCTCGAGACACTCCGTCTCAGCTGCTTCCGCCTTCCCCGGCAACTCCCCTGTCTCCTCGATTGATCGTCGCCCAGGGCCCCTCAGATCCCCAGTCAGGTTTTCCCTCGTCCTTCACGGTTACTGCGTCTCTTGGAGATACCGATGCACTCCCCTCAGTCGGCGAGCTTTCTGCAGTTTTGAGTGCGAAACTCCCGGGCTGGAGCACTCTGGCAGAAGAAAACGTAGAACCTGCTCGTTACTCTCCTTCGGGAGAGTCTTCAGCGATCTTCGCTCAAGCTATTCGTTGCAAGGGCGTTTACACCGATGCCGCGAGCTCATACACGGTCATTCAATGGGTGTGGAGAATACCCATGACTGCGGATTCTTTCGTGGTGATTACGGCAACCGCAACCACAACCACCTCTCTCTTTGCGACTGTCGCGGAAGACATTTCAGCGATGTTCACGAAGCTCAAGGTCGAACTCTAGTTTTTGTCTCTCGAGGCCGCGCCCGAGGGCACTCGCGCTAAGAGAGTGTGGGGAGCAACCTGAGTCGCTCCCCACACTCATTTGGCCGATGTGCCTTTCAGCCGACGCGACGGATGTGACCGGATGCCGTCAGGGGCCAGCCCGCGACGACAACTGCTGCCGAAATAAAGCCGAGCAGCCAAAAGGCCGGATTCATCGGGGGCAGATAGCCTGACTTGTGGACAAGCGTGAGAATCACCCAAGTGATCGGCACGCCGATGCTACAGATACCCAGCGGGATTGCGAGCATGAGCGCGAAAGCCCTCTTCCAGGTCGAGCCGATGCAACGAGAAACTCCTCCGATGAAACGTCCGGCCCCATCGCAGACGACCCAAGCGAAGACAACAAATAACCACGTGTCGACGCCGAGCGGGAAGGAGCCACGTCCCATGAAGAAGAGCAGGGGATGGATTGCGATAAGAAGCCACCAGATGAGAGACCCCAAGCCAATGATGACAATGGAATGCACGTAACTCGCTGCGGTGAGTGCGGTGCGCGAGCCACCGCTAAGAGCAGAAGCGCGCAAGTCGACGGTAGCGCTGACGATCCCGCAGATAAAGAGGAAAGTACCCGTGACAAAAAGCGGAGTTTGTGGCGGACTGCTCAGCGTTCTTGTTGATGTCGGAGACTGAGAGGTAGACGATGCCGGTGATCGCGAGGTTGGTGAGGAACTGGAGGCCCACAACCAGCAGGTAGAGCACGACAGTGAATCGCGAGCGAACAAGCCCAATACGCAGGGGCGAGGGGGAGGATTTGATGAGGTCTGGGGTTGCGGTGTTCATTGGTCGTTCTCCTGGATGAGGTAGGCGAAGGCGTCCTGGAAAGAACAGGGTGAGGAGGTCAGTGAGTGGGATGCAATCTCATGGTCAGCGACACCACGGCCACGCAGGTCCACAACTATCTCTCGTGCGGACCCAAGCGCGCGAGAAGTAATGACGGCAATATCGGAATGATCGGCCAGGAAGCGTTCCACGTCAGCGGCGTTACCGGTAATCGCACAGATACGCGAAGTGAACTCGTCAACGCCCTCATGGGCAAGCAGACGCCCATTTTTGAGGGCTACGACGTCTTCGGCAACGTTTTCAAGTTCGGACACCATGTGCGAAGAGATGAGGAAGCTGCGCCAGGGACGGCGCCCTTCCATGATGTCAGCTGCCAGAGTGATCAATTCCTCGTAGAACGCGTATCTGGTGGGGACGTCCATGGGAGCCTGAATCTCGTCAAGGATAGTGATGGGAGCACCCGAGGCCAGCGCGACGGCACCGGTCAAGATGGCAGCCTGCCCCGAAGACATTTTGCGCAACTTCTTACGGCCCTTCAGCTGAAAGTCAAAACGCTGGACATAGTGGTCAAAAAGTTTCTGATCCCACGTCTGGCGCAGCGAGGCATAGGCAACCAGCGCGGTGGCCGAGGAGTTGTCGAAGTCCCTGTCCGAGGAGACCATGATCGAGTATCCGAGCAGGTCATTAGAGCTCACCTTCGTTCCATTTATGGACACGTTTCCTGCCGAAGACGGGAGCAGACCACCCAGGATCTGCATGAGCGTCGTCTTTCCCGAGCCGTTGGGTCCTACCAGGGCGGTGACGGTTGCATCTCCGAGAGTGAGCGAGACATCGCGCAGGGCTGGTGCCGCCTCCCCCGGATAGGTGTGGCTGATGGAGTCGAGGGTAATCATGAGCGTTCCTTGGCAGTCGTGTCAGCGCTGTAGGCGCGGACGTGGTCGATGATGGCGTCGATATCGAGGCCCAGGGCCAGGCCCGCTTCGACGGCGGGATTGAGGGTTTCCTCCACGTAGGACGCGAGTCCGTCGGCAATGAGTGCATTCCTAGCGCCTTCAGCGACGAACATGCCGATGCCACGTCGCTTTTCAACGAGGCCCTCATCGACGAGGATTGCGAAGGCCTTGCCGACGGTTGCCGGGTTGATGCGGTAAGTCGCGGAGTATTCCGTGGTGGAGGTGAGCTGATCCCCGGCTCGCAGGGCACCGCGCAGGATCTGCGCACGGATGTCATCGGCAATTTGCACGTAGATGGGGATCCCCGAGACGAATGTGGGTGCCATGGGCAACCTCCCCGGTTCAGTGGTTCATTACCTGCCTAATGAACCATATAACCAACCAACCTGTCAAGTCCACCATCAAAATCTCTTACGAAGCAGCCCCCGCTCCCCCGCTTTCGCGCACAAAAAGAACCCCGGCCTCGTCCCCACAATGAGGAACGAGGCCGGAGCTAGGTCAGCGAGAAGCGGGTGCTTAGCCCTTCACCGCACCGGAGGTCAGACCGGAAACGATGTACTTCTGCAGGGTACTGGAAGAGCAAGATCACCGGAATTGCTGCAATGATCGAGCCTGCCGCGAAGACACCCCACGGGGCATTACGTTCGTCAGCTGCCCAGTTGTACATGCCCACGGCCAGCGTGTACTGATCGGGGGTTTGCATAACAACCTTGGCAATAACGAAATCACCGAAGCTGGAGATGAAGCTCAGCAGACTAACAACTGCCAGAACAGGAAGAACCAGCGGCATGATGATTGTCCAGAAAGTCTGAGCATGCGATGCGCCATCGATCTCTGCGGCCTCATCAAGTTCGCGAGGAACGGAGTTGAAGAAACCGAAGAGCAGGAAGGTGTTCGAACCCAACGCGCCACCGAGGTAGACACAGATCAGGCCAAGCTTCGAGTTCAAGCCCAAAACCGGGAAGATATCCTTAATTCCCAGCAAGAGCAGGAAGAGAGCCACGAAAGCCAGCATCTGCGGGAACATCTGGACCAGAAGCAGGAAGGTCAGCGTCCCACGACGGCCGCGGAAACGGAAGCGACTGAAGGCGTAGGCAGCGGCTGCGCCCATAAGGACAGTTCCAATGGCGGTCACCGTCGAGACGACCAAAGAATTGAGAATCCACTTCCAGTACATGCTGTACTGGTCACTCCCCAACGCCTTGAAGTGATCAAGGGTCAGTCCATCAGAGAAGCTGATACCGGAGGTCAGTGTCGCATTCGGAATAAAGGACACCGAAAGCACGTAGAGCAGCGGGATGAGGCAGTAAATAATCACTGCGATACCCACAATGTGCCTCCAGCCGACTTCCTTCCACCAACGTGAGCCGCGGAGCGTTGTCAACTGTGCATTTTCTTTGCTTTGTGCGCTCATCACAGTTCCTCCAATGCCTTTGTCTGACGGAATCCAAGCCAGGCGATCACACCAACAACAGCGAAGATGAAGATCGACATTGCCGAGGCCAAACCATAGTTGTACTGGCCGCCCGCGAAGGCGATCTTGTAGACCATCGAAATCAAGATGTCAGTCTGACCCAAGGCGTAGGGCACACCTTCAAAGTCCGGCCCACCCTTCGTCAGCATGTAAATCAACGAGAAGTTGTTGAAGTTAAACGCGAAAGACGCAATCAGCAGCGGGGTTGTGGATTGCAAAACCAGAGGCAGCTTGATCGACCAGATGGTTCGCAATCCAGACGCACCATCCATCTTTGCCGCTTCTTCAACATCTCCCGGGAGCGACTGAAGCGCACCCAAGCAGACGAGGAACATATAGGGGAAGCCGAGCCAGAGGTTCACACCGAGGATCGCGACCTTCGCCATAAGTCCATTGGTCAACCACGGAACCTGCGCCCCACCAAGCAACACGTTGTTAATGAAGCCGAATTGCTCGTTGAGCATGCCCTTCCACACCAGGATCGCCAAGAAGCCAGGGAATGCGTAGGGAAGGATCATCAAGGACTGGTAGATCTTTCGGCCTCGGATTCGCTTGTCGGAGAAAAATCAGCGCCAAGATAAGCCCAAAAGCGAATGTCGACAGGACAGATCCGATGGCAAAGACGAAAGACCACACGAGCGCATTCAGGAATGGCTTGACAATTCCAGAACCCGAAAACATCTGTGAGTAGTTGGAAGCACCCACAAAGACACGCCAACCGGTGGATAGCTGGTTACCCTGGCTATCTTCGAAAACACCCTTTTGGTTATTCGCCTTGTAGACGACACCGTCTTGCGTGTTCGTCAGTGTATCGGCAGCTTCGTCGTAGGTGAAGGTGGACTTGGCGAGGTAGCCGGAGGTTCCGTCCGTCGTGACATAGTAGCCATCGTCAAGGTTGGAACTCACGGGAACCGTCAGCTGAGAAACTTCCGTCTGGCGGCTGGCCAGATCACCAAGGTCAAGGATCTTGTAGCCCGAGACATCGGTAATTCCCATTGCCGTCACAGTTCCCTGGACGCTCTGGAGAGGCTTGGTTGCCGTACCGAGCTTCAGCTCGCCGCTTGTTGGATCCGCAATGACGAGGCCAAGCTCGCTTCCATCTTCAACGACCGCGGTCTGGACAGTTGGAGCCCCTTCAACACGCTGACGGTTCGAGGCCAAAATAGCTTCGATTGCATCCGTCTTCGTCGAGTTGTGACCATCTCCGTAGTTGGTCAATGAAACATACCCGGTGTAGCCCATGACGAAGAGCTGGTAGATCAAGAGGAAGATCATGCCGGGGAGAAGATATTTAGCAGGGAGCGCTCTCTTCGAGAAATACACCCAGTTAATGACGATGAGCAGGAACGCCATCACACCGATGATGATCCAAGAATCGACGGCCCATGCCGCCATGATTCCGTAGATGCCCAGCGCATCAATGAGCATCATGATGATGAGTTTCGCAATAAAACCGGGCCGCATGACATCACGGGCATGCGAAGTACGGTCCTTCTGAACGGTACTCGAGGAAGAAGCTGCAGGCATTGTGGTCCTTCGTTACCTATAACAGCGATTAGGGAACCGTGAGCAAAAATGCTCAGGGATGGGTTTTGCGGGCACCCGGTTTGGGCGCCCGCAAAACCGGGAGACCTCACTACTTGTTCATTGTGGTCTTGATGTTGTTAACCATGGTCTCCCACGAGGAGGCGGGATCGGCACCATTCACAATGGCGACCTCAGTCTTGCCCCAGTAAACCCACACGGCTTTCATTTCGGGGATTGCCGGCATGGGCAGACCGGAGCCTGCGATGGAAGCAAACTGCTTGAGGTTTTCGTCGGTGAGCGAGTCAGCAACTTCGGTCATTGCCGGAACGCGTCCACCCAGCTGCTGCAGCTTGGACTGTGCTTCCTTGGTCTCCAGGTACTGGAAGAACTTGTTGACCAAGACCTGGTTCTGGGTCTTGGAGCTCTGGTAGAACACCTGAACACCAACGAAGGGCTTGGCTTCCTTGCCGCCTGCGGAAGGAATCGGGAGGACGGAGACGTCGAGTCCGGCTTCCTTAGCAGCGGTGACATTCCAGGGGCCGGTCAGCATGTAAGCCGCGTTGCCCTTGAGGAAAGCATCCTTGGCAATGTCGGAGGTGATGTTCGGGTTGAGGGTCTTTGCTGCACCCTGCTCCTTGAGCCACTGGGTGAACTCAGATGCGCCTTCGCCGCCCAGGGTCAGATCAGAGGTGTAGGAGCCGTCAGCGGACTGCTTGAAGACCTCGTTGCCGAAGGAGGTCTCAAAAGCGTAGAAGTGGTAGGGGTCACCGTCGGTGCCCATCTGAACAACGAAGGGGTACTCCGAACCGGCCTTCTTACCCGAAGCGATCATTTCATCGAAGGTCTTCGGGGAGTCGGAAGTGAGCTTGTTGTTACGAACCAGTGCAACAGACTCAACGGCGTAGGGAACGCCGTAGGTCTTGCCGTCGTAGGTCACGCCCCGGATTGCCGCCTCGGAGAACTTTGACTTTGCATCGCCCAAGTCAACGGGGGAAATAACGCCGTTCTTCACCAGCTGGCCGAGCCCGTCGTGGGCCGTAACCATGATGTCGGGGCCGTTTCCGGTCGGAACCTGGCTAATGAACTCTTGACCCATGTCGGTCTCAGACTTCTGAACAACCTGAACGTCCACCTTGGTGGCCGCGGTGAAGTCCTTGGCCAGCTCCTGGATCTGCGAGTAACGGGTGTCATCGGCCCACACCGTCAGCGAACCGACGGAAGAAGATGCACTCGCGGTTGCCGACTGGCTGCTCGAAGAGCTCGAGCTTCCATTCGAGCACGCTGCAAGCGTTGCTGTAACTGCCAAAACTCCGCATACTGCTATGCCTCGTCGCATGTCAACTCCTGATCAATTGAGTATTGCTCGTACACAGTTGTACTTTGCACTTAAGGCCACTCTAATCACAGAAAATCGTTTTCAGCAAGCGGTTTCAGGATTGTTAGAAAAATGATATCTTTGAGGCACATCCCATCTATCATGCATGCCCATTCTGAAAGGCCCTTCGATGTCGAAGAACCGCACCCGCATGGCCGACATTGCCTCACATGCCGGTGTTTCCATCGCTACCGTTTCGCGCGTATTTAACGGAGTCGGACAGGTTTCGGACGACACTCGATACCGAGTTCTCACAGCGATCGACGAACTTGGCTACGAACGCCCCAGCATGCTTGCCGATGACAACCGCCTCATCATCGGAGTGATCGTCCCAGAACTGACAAATCCCATTTTTGCCACCTTCGCCCACACCCTCCACACAGAGGTCGACAGGGCAGGCGGTCAAGCTTTTATTGCTTCGCAAACCCCCGGCACCACCAGCGAGGAGGAGCACACTCAAGCTTTCCTTGCACGCAGCGTTTCAGGACTCATCTTCGTCTCCGGCCGCCACGCAGATCTGCAAGCAGACCTGAGCCGCTACTCAAATCTTTCCCAAATCCATCTCCCCTTCGTCACCATTAATGGCGCTCGAAGTGAGGTTCAAGCACCAGACTTCTCAACCGAAGATGCTCTAGGAATTCGCGCATCCATCCAACATCTCAAAGAACTAGGCCACCGCAAGATTGCGATGCTCGGCGGGCGCCATCACGTCGTCCCAGCACTGCGCAAAGGCGAGGCATTCCGCCAGGTCATGTCCGAAGAACTTGGGATTCCCGACCCCACGGTTGTGGAAACTTTCTACACTTACGAGGCCGCGGCCTCGGCAACCCATTCCCTGATCGATACGGGAATAACGGCAATCATTGCCGGATCAGATCTCCAGGCAATGGGGGCGATCCGAACCATCCAATCCAGGGGGATGAGCGTTCCCGGCGACATTTCAGTCATCGGCTTTGACGACTCCTTCCTCATGCCCCACCTCTCCCCCGCCCTCACAACGGTCCGACAGCCAGTTCAAGCTATTTCACATTCGGCCGTGTCTTCACTCTTCGATGCCATTCACTCACAAAAACCGCAGCAACATCAGGATTTTGCGTTTACTCCCGACCTTGTTGTGCGCGGGTCCACAGGGCGAGTTCGCTTTTGACAATCGTTATCAATACGCTTGATAATGATTATCATGAGTTTTTTTGCGTTCACATACCGTATTTGCCGTTACTGCCGTCGCAGCGCTTGCTTTGAGCGCATGTTCTTCTTCGGCCTCGTCACCATCCTCAAGCGCTTCAAGCTCCCAAGCTTCCGCTTCCCCCATGAAGGTCATGGCTAGCTTCTACCCCCTCCAGTACCTGACCGAGAAGATCGGCGGAGACCTGGTCAGCGTCGAATCCCTGACCCCTCCAGGAGCAGAGCCCCACGACCTCGAATTGTCAAACCAAAAGGTCCAGCAGCTTTCCCAAGCAGGAGCAGTCGTCTCACCTTAAGGGCTTCCAATCTGCCGTTGATAAAGCCGTTGAGTTGAACGCCCCCAAGACCGTCATCGACGTCTCAACCAGCGTTGACCTGGTTGACGCCGAAAAGCACGAAAGTGAATTGGACGTCGCCGACGACGGCGAGAAGACAGAAGAAGCTCACGAACATGAGCACGAGCACGGCTCAACCGACCCTCACTTCTGGCTCGATCCCACCCGCATGGCCAGCGCAGCGACTCAAATCGGCGACGCTCTTGCCCAAGCAGACCCCACCAATGCAGAGACCTACAAGAAGAACGCTGCTTCCATGAAGTCTCAGATGGAAGCCCTGAGCAAGAAGCTTGTCGACGGCACCGCAAAGTGTCAGCACAAGGAATTCGTGACCTCTCACGAGGCCTTCGGATACCTTGCGGACCGCACCGGTCTCACCCAGCTGGGCCTGTCCGGCCTCGATCCCGATTCAACCCCCTTCCCCGCACGACTCAAGCAGATTTCCGATGCGGTCAAGGCCAAGGGAATCACGACCATCTTCACCGAAGAACTCCTCAGCCCCAAGGTTGCTGAAACACTAGCAAAGGATCTGGGAATCACCACTGCAGTTCTCGATCCGATCGAATCACAGGCCGATGATTCGAAGGACTACGAAGCAGTGATGAACGAGAACCTTGAAGCACTGCAAAAGGCTCTGAGCTGCGAGTAAACACCGCGCCGGATTTGAACTGATATCTCCGCGTTGGGGCGGCATGATTCCACAGTGAACCATGCCGCCCCAACGACTACACTCGACACTAATGGGAACGACATTCAATATCTCTCCTGACCCGGTGATTGCTCTGGACCATGTCCACGTCGCTTGGGAACACGACCTCATTCTTCATGGCATCACCGCATCGATCCCCCAAGGGCAATGCGTGGCAGTAACGGGCCCAAATGGCGCTGGAAAATCCACACTCATGAAAGCGATCCTTGGTACAGCTCCCATTTCTTCGGGAGATATCACGCTTTTTGGCAATTCCACCCAAAAGCGCTCGTCAATCCCCTGGCAGCGTATCGGCTACGTTCCCCAACGAGCGTCCTCCGGCGGCGCGATTTCCTCATCATGCATTGAGGTAGTCCTCTCCGGGCTCCTCGGCACTCGCAAGTGGTGGCACTCGCGCGGCGACCGCGCCAAAGCGTTGGAAGCACTACGCGCAGTCGGCCTCGCACATCGCGCGAAGGACCCACTCCACATTCTTTCCGGCGGGCAACAACAGCGTGTACTCATTGCGCGCGCATTGGTCCGCTCCCCCGAGCTCCTCATCATGGACGAGCCCATGGCTGGAATCGATGCCTCTTCACGCGCCAGACTGGCTGACATTTGCCAAGCCGCAAAAGACGCAGGCGTTACGATCCTGCTGGTTCTCCACGAGCTGGGCGAACTTGCTCCCAGTCCTCGACCGCGAACTCCACATCCGATCCGGGCACTTTACCTACGACGGCCCGGCTCGAAGTGACGCACGCGATCCGCACGCCGACCACTGCACTACGGTCGACCACCGAGAAATGGAGGTGGGCCGATGATCTTTGATATGCTCGCATCCCCTTTGATGCAACGATCCCTTCTTGCTGCGCTCTTGGTCGGTTTGTGCGCGCCGATCGTCGGGACCTACCTGGTGCACCGTCGCCTCGCGATGCTCGGTGACGGGATCGGCCACATCTCCTTGACGGGTGTGGCACTGGGATGGCTCGCCGGGACCGCTGCAAATGTCACGCCGCATGATCAATGGGCAATCCCCGGGGCCCTAGTTGTGTCCTTACTTGGCGCGATTACCATCGAGCTTGTCCGCCAGTCCGGGCGAACTTCCTCAGACGTCGCCCTTGCCATGCTCTTTTACGGCGGCATCGCTGGAGGCGTACTGCTCATCGGGCTGGCCAATGGCACATCCTCCCAGCTGAATGCCTATCTTTTCGGCTCAATTTCAACTGTTTCAAGTAGTGACGTGTGGTCGATTTGTCTCCTGGCTCTTGTCATTGTCGTGATCGGTATCGGCTTGCTTCCCGCGCTCTACGCGGTCACTAATGACGAGGAATTTGCTCGCTCGACCGGGCTACCCGTGCGTGCACTCACCATGCTCATCGCGATTTTGTCAGCCCTTACAGTTGTCGTCGCGATGCGAATCGTTGGGTCCCTCCTTGTCTCGGCTCTCATGGTCGTTCCCGTTGCCATCGCGCAATTGGGTGCGCGTTCTTTCCACCGAACCATGGCGTATGCGATGGTCCTGGGAGCAGTGCTATGTCTGGGCGGTTTAACCCTGACCTACTACGTCGACCTCTCCCCCGGCGCAACAATTGTTGTTGGCGCGATTGCTCTCTATGCTGTTGGATACGGAATCCGAGGCCTACGCGACCACTTCCGCCGCAAGCAGAGGATGCGCGCACTATCCGCCCCCGCCGTCCATCCCGAGGCCTCGCGCACGGACCACGCACACGCCACCACCGCACGCGGCTAGGGATACAAAGAAGGAACACAGGCCTCGTCAATGAAAGGATCGCCATGCAGCGAATGACCAAGCAACGCCAGGCGGTTTTCGACAACCTCAGTGAGCACCGCGACTTCCGCAGCGCGCAGAAGGTCTTCGAGGACCTCACCTCGCGCGGGCACAAGATCGGCTTGGCGACGGTTTATCGCAACCTCCAAGCATTGGCTGAAGACCATCAAATTGACGTGCTACGCTCCAGCGAGGGCGAGGCCCTGTATCGCAAGTGCGACACTCATACACATCACCATCATTTGGTGTGCCGCAATTGCGGACGTGCTGAGGATCTAGGCGTTGAAGAACTTGAAAAGTGGGTTTCCACGGTTGCACAGACGCACGGTTACACTCAGATCGAGCACTCGATTGAACTCTTTGGCCTGTGCGCCGACTGCACGCGAAAGGCAAATAATTGACCCCCTCATGGGCATCCTCGGGACTGCCGCTCTTCATCTTCCTATTTTTCGTTGTTTTTCATCGCGCACAGCTGACCTATTGGCTGGGGCGCGCTGCGGCAAAGGGAGCACTGGCCTCTGCGGGGAAGAACGGCCTGCGAGGAAAGATCGCTGCTTGGTTTAACGGTCCCGTCCCGAAGTACGGCGCTCGACGGCTCGAGCAGTGGGGAATCATCATCATTCCCCTGTGCTTCCTCACTGTTGGCGTTCAGACTGCCGTCAATGCCGGCGCGGGCGTCGTGCGAATGCCATGGAAGAAGTACACGCTCGCAATGATTCCGGGCTGTATCGCCTGGTCGATCATGTACGGTTTGGGAATGCTCGCCGTCTGGATGGCTGTCGTGCGCGCGGCAGCCGGTTCAGTGTGGGGTTGGCTCGGCCTTATCGCAGTTGTTGCGGTTGTCGCAACGGTCGTTCTGGTCAAGCGACGCCGCGGGCGCGAAAGCGAACAGAGCCTCGAGCACGGGTATGAGCACCTGCACGAGCACCTGCACGAACATCTTCAAACCGAATTGACACACGAAGTCGCGGAATAGCACACGACATCCGTGCCTTCCTCCGTCTCCTCCTCCAAAAGACACAGGAAGTCGCAAAAAGACACACGCCATAGCCTGTGACATTCACCGACTTCATGTGGAGCTAGCGTGGAGGGGGCAGGAACGAGGCGCTACAAAGCGCCACCTCGGCTATTCGCCAGCCCCCCAGCCACAAGGCCCTAAGCGCCAGCCCCGCCAGCCACAAGGTCCTGAGCGCCACCGAAGCGCCGCTCACGCCCGGCATATTCAAGAAGGCAGTCCCACAGAGCCTCACGATCAAAAGTCGGCCACGGCCTCGAGCTAAACATGAACTCTGCATAGGCCATCTGCCACAGCATATAGTTCGAGAGCCTCTGCTCCCCCGAGGTTCGAATCATCAAGTCAACGTCGGGCACATCAGGCAGATACAGGTGACGCGCAAAAGTCCGCTCGTTCACCCCGCGCGGCGACAAACGCCCCGCGGCAACATCTTGCGCGATCGAGCGCGCAGCATCTGCTATTTCTGCGCGGCCCCCGTAATTCACGCACATCACCAAATCCAAAGTGGTGTTCTGACGCGTCTTTTTCCTCCGCGCGCTCCAAAGCGTGAATGACCGATTTCCACAGCTTCGGCTCGCGACCGCTCCAACGCACGTGCACTCCCCACTGGTTCAGCAACTCCGTGCGCCTAGCCAAGACATCACTGGCGTAGCTCATGATGAAGCGGACCTCTGCGGGCGAGCGCTTCCAGTTTTCCGTCGAGAAGGTGTAGACGGAAAGATAACGCACTCCCGCATCGATGGCCCCGGCGATCGTGTCGAGAAGCGCATACTCGCCGGCTCGGTGTCCCTCGGTGCGCGGAAGCCCCCGATCATTGGCCCAGCGCCCGTTCCCGTCCATGATGATGGCGACGTGGCGGGGTACTTCCCCGGCCGCAAATTCGGGTGCTTGCCGAGGCCACTGCCCCGGTCCTGCGACCGGCTGACGTGGGTCCTTGGGTGCGCGATCCATGGGCGTCAGTTGCGCAAATTCAGGGCTCATCCGTGTGCGCTCCTTTCCAGGAGTTGCAATGATTTTAAGCGTCGCTCGATATGCCATTGAGTGTAGCTAGAAACAAGTCCCATCATTTCCGAGCGCGCCCACGTCGGCGAGTTATCAGCGTCATGCCAATCACCGCTCAGAAGAGATCCCATGAGTTCCATTGAGTCAGGGGCCGGAAGCGAAGCACCGGGAGGACGGCAGTTCTCGCACACGGCGCCACCTTCGGTGATCGAGAAGGCAGCGTGCGGCCCTTCGGCTCCACACACTGCGCAGTCGAAACAGGAGGGGGCCCAGCCTGCAATCGCCAGGGCGCGAAGCATGTACGAGGCCAAGATCAGGGCTGGGTCGTGCCGGCGATGAGACAGCGCGTGGAGAGCTCCGACCAGTAGCAGGTATTGCTGGTGGGTTCCATCGTCTCCATCGCTTGAAAGTTTATCTGCGGTTTCGACGATGACCGAGGCCCGTGAGTAGAGTTCGTAGTCAGAAGCGAGCATTTCCCCGTGGGAGGCAATCGTTTCAACCTGAAGGATCGTGTCAAGGCTACGACCGCGATGAAGCTGGATGTCAACGACAGAGAAGGGCTCGAGTCGTGCTCCGAACTTTGATGTCGTTCGACGCACGCCTTTGGCAACAGCGCGAACCTGGCCGTGTTCAGAGGTCAGAAGCCAGATAATTCGATCGGCCTCGCCGAGTTTTTTTGCGTACGCAAAACCACGGCCTCGTCCCTGTAACTCCTGATCACCTTCCTATTTTCACATTCTCCGCCAGCCCAGGCTCGACGCGACACAAAATTGCGCTTGGGGCCGAAGCGGCCCCAAGCGCAATATGCCTGCGTGACTTCAGATCCTGCCTCCTCCGCATTGATTCGGAGTATGTGAAGGATCTAAATCACGAACGCTCAGATATTTGCCTCACGAACGCTCTTGTATGCCTCAAGATCGGTGTAGAGCTCATCTCGCAGCGGGTTCTTACGCCCACGAACAATCACATAGATCTGGTAGAGCGCAACAGCCACGTTAGCCGCGAGTGCGATCGCAGAAACGGTCATGAGGGCCGCGTCATTGTGAGAAGCATTGACCGCGAACTTCGACGAGGTGACGAATGAGGGCACTGCCATGGTGAACATCATCCACAGCGCAAGGGTGTGCGCGCGGTGCTGGAGCCATGCGCCTCGTTTAATGAAGAAGGCGGGGATGGTGCAGGAAATCAGCAGAGCCGCGCCAGCGTAGAAGGAGTGGTCTCCCACGCAGTTGTACACATACGCGAAGTTCCACAGATCGTAAGCGATAATCCAGAACCACAGCATGTCGGGCCAGATCATGTCCTTTTCTTTATCACGAGAGATAAAGATTCCAAACCAGCCACAGATCGTCAGCAGGTTGAGCAAACCAGCGATACCGTTCATATAGTTCCAGGGACCGGAGACCATGAAGACTCCATCGACCATCTCACGCACGCCCATGGCACCGACTTGGAAGTCACGGATGCAGGCCTCGGTGATGTTAATGGCCAAGATCGCCGGCGGGAAAGCAAGCGCCCAACGATTCGTCTGCAACTTGGGAATGTAGCGGATTGCCATGAAGCCCAGGCATCCTGCGAGGGCGGAATAGACCTTGACCCAGTGGAACCAGGTTCCTGTCGAAGAATCGGGCCCCCGCTGTTGTCGGCCAAACAAAGATGGTCAAAACAATGGGAAGAACAATGAAGATTGCGATCCCCGCCCACTTCCAACGTCGGGTGATCTCATTGCCAACGATCAAAGCGGCGAGTACCCCGAACCATGCAAGCCAGGAGTACCAGGGAATTGACTCGAAGAGGAACATGTCTCCAACTCCTTTGTGAAACAAGGTGATGTGCTCACTCTAAGAGGCACTTCTTGTGCGAGTCATTGGACACCGAATCGAAAGTGTCTAATACTCAAGGGAGCACGGCATCCCACATGTTTTTATTCAGCCATCACACAGGACTATTGACCTAGGACTTTCATGTCGACCAACGCAGAGTTAACCCGCGAGAGGCTCGGCAACGCCCCTCAAAGAGGAGCTCAGAACCACACCGCTCACCAAAGTGACGGTTCGCCGCCTCACGGAAATAGCAGGGGTCACGCGCCAGGCTTTTTATTACCACTTCCCCGATGTCATGTCCTTGGCTACCTGGGTCTTCGAGCGCGAGATCGTCACGCACATCATGGCTCATGCAACCTACCGGGAGTGGTCCGATGGATTCTGCGAGCTCTTGGTCTACATGAGCGAGCACCGCGAGCAAACTTATGCCGTCGTTTCTTCCCTCAGTCGCAGTGAAATCGAGGAATTCTTCTACCGCGCTTTCCGGGAAATGATGCGGGCAATCATCAACGAATTGGAAGGAACGACTCCCCTTGACCCAGCCCAGCGTGATTTCATCATCGATCACTTCACCTTAAGCGTCGTCGCGCATCTATTCCACTGGCTCAACCGGGACATGCAAGCAGATCCCTACATTTTGACCGAAAACATTGAGGTCATCATGCGCGGTTCGGTCGCGACGGCACTTGATCGTTACTCGACTGATGCCCCTCCCCCGCTCATCCGCCGCGAGGGCACACACTAGTTACATGATTCCTCATCAACATGCAGGCGCTTCGTATACCTCGCGCACGCGATGAGAAGAGACGTTGGGGGGCGAACATCGCCTGATGCCCGCCCCCCAAAAACAGCTATTCACTGGTTGCGCAACGCGCGGTTTACCGCCGAAATCACAGCCTTATAGGATGCTCGGGTAATCGAAGAATCGATTCCAACACCCCACACGATCTGTCCGTCGACAGCGGCTTCCACGTACGAAGCTGCCTTCGCGTCGCGACCCTGGCTCATGGCGTGCTCGGAGTAGTCCAGAACGCGCACGTCCAAATCGAATTGGTGCAGGGCTGACACGAAAGCATCAATCGGACCGGTTCCGTTTGCGTCGATCGCGGTCAGCACACCGTTATCTGTAAGTTCTGCGTGCAATTCAACGTGTTCATCGTCGACAGTTCCCACCTGGGACTTGCGCAATTCGAAGCGGCCCCACGACTGTAGGCCGGGAGCAGCGCTGGTGGGCAAGTATTCGTCCGCGAAGATCTTCCACAGTGCGTCGGCGTTGATTTCGCCGCCGTAGGTGTCGGTGTGCCGCTGAACGATTCTCGAGAATTCAACTTGCAGTCGGCGAGGCAATTCCAAGTTGTGTGCCCGCGACATGAGGTAAGCGACCCCGCCCTTACCGGACTGAGAATTCACACGCACCACGGCCTCGTAGGAGCGTCCAACGTCGTGCGGGTCGATGGGAAGGTAGGGCAGCTCCCACACCACAGCGTTCTCGTCGCCTCCGGCAGCGTCCACCTTTGATCTTGCGGGCTGCGAAGCCCTTCTTGATTGCGTCTTGGTGAGATCCCGAGAAGCTTGTGTAGACGAGGTCGCCAACGTATGGCGCACGAGGCGATGCCTCCATCTGGGTGCAGTGCTCCACGGTGCGGCGGATCTCGTCGATGTCCGAGAAGTCGATGCCCGGATCAATTCCTTGGCTAAAAAGATTCAGGCCCAAGGTCAGCAGGTCAACGTTACCGGTGCGCTCACCTTGCCCCAGAAGACAGCCTTCGATGCGGTCAGCGCCAGCAAGAAGTGCAAGTTCAGCACTGGCGACACCGGTTCCACGATCATTGTGCGGGTGAACAGACAGCGCAATGTGCTCGCGTCGGGAAAGGTTACGCGACATGTACTCGATCTGGTCGGCGAAGACATTGGGGGTCGCGCGTTCAACGGTCGAGGGCAGGTTGAGGATGATCTCGCGGCCTTCTTGGGGCTGCCAGATGTCCATAACGGCTTCGCACACTTCCAGTGCGAAATCACGCTCGGTATCAATAAAAACTTCGGGTGAATATTCGAAGCCAAAGATGGTCTCGTCACCCAGTTGGCGTTCGGCCTGTGCAATGACTTCACGCGTACCGAAGCGGGCGAGCTCAATGGTCTGCTCACGGTCTGCGTGGAAGACAACCTCACGAAAAACCGGAGCGGTTGCGTTGTACAAGTGCACGGTCGCACGGGGGAAGCCAATCAGCGATTCGACGGTACGCTCAATAAGCTCGGGGCGCGATTGCGTGAGCACCGAGATCGTCACGTCCTCGGGAAGAGCATCATCTTCAAGCAGTGAACGAACGAAATCAAAGTCCGTTTGCGATGCCGAGGGGAAGCCGATCTCGATTTCCTTGTAGCCCAAGCGAACAAGAAGATCGAACATCTTGCGCTTTCGCGCGGAATCCATGGGCTCAATCAGCGCTTGGTTTCCGTCACGCAGATCCGTGGACATCCACCTGGGCGCATGGGTAATGCGTTTGGAGGGCCACTGGCGATCGGGAAGATCCACCGGGTTGGTGTCAAGGAAGGCGCGGTACTTGACCGTGGGCATTCCAGAACCGACAGAACGAGGAACCTTAGATGTTGTCTTCACATCTTCAGTCTATGAAGGCTCGTGGCACCGGGCACGACGAGTGCACATGGTGGACACGCTTCTTTAGGCCTCGTTCGTTGGCTCTTCTAGGCGAGGAACTCCGGTCGGCGATTCCATGAGCCACGCACGGTCGGTCAGCATTCGCGAAATCGCCAGGCCAATACCGATCGCAACAATTGTGAAGAGAACGGTAGACAGCTGCTCGAGAGCTTCCATCGTCTGGCCATTGTTCAAGTACGTGAGCGAACGATACAGCGGAACACCGGGGATCATGATGACCACGGCAGGAACGGACAAGGTCACGCGCGAATAGCGCGTCTTCGCCGCAACAGCAGCCGCCAAAAGTCCTGCACATAGGGCAGCAAGTCCCACTGCCGCGGGCACCGGCATTCCCAGTTCAACAGCCAAAGCGATACGGCCGGTGTTGATGACCGCGCCGATCAGAGCCGCAGCAGCGCAAACCTTCGGCGGAGAATTAAAGAGCATCGCGAAGCCAAAGGCTGCAACAAAACTGGTGAAGAAGCGTAGCGGGAAGTGGATATAAGCAGGAAGTGAAACAACGTATTCGGGGGTGACTGACCAGTTGAAGACCTTGGAGATACTCCATACGGCAACACCAGCGGAGACAACCAGCATGGCAACGTAGACGATGCGCTGAATACCACCGGCAAAATCGTGACGCACCAAGTCAATAATCCCGGTAACCAGCGGGAAGCCTGGAACCAAGAAGAGGAGCGCTGAAATAAATCCCGCTTGGTGAGTGGGCTCAATCCCCATGTACTTTTGCGCCAAGTAGACGCACAGGATGTACGCGCTTGCAGCGATGCCTCCACACACCATCCACACACCGAAGTGGTTCATGTGGCGCTTGAGCATTTGACGTCGGAGGAACTGTCCAATGAAAGCTGCGATTGCGACAACCGAGCACTCCACCCATCCCCCAGCATTGAGGAATGCGAAGGCCGCACAGGCAAGTCCCGAAGCAAGAGCATTCGCGAGCCATCCGTACAGGGGCTTGACGCGTTCAATCTCGTCAAGAGCCTTATCGACGTCTTCGACAAGCACTTGCGTGCCTTCAATTGTTGCCAGATAGTTTGTGATGCGATCAATTCGATCAGCATTGACACCCAAGAGACGCTGCTCAGCAAGTTCGGTACGGAAAGTACCATTCGCATAGGCTGTTGCAACGACCCTCAGTGAAGGTCACCTGAGCGTGGTGCTTTTCGATGCCAACCGCCTCGGCGCAGGTGCGCATCGAGGCCTTGACGCGGTAGGAACCAGCACCAGCAGCAAGAAGCATCTGTCCCAAGCGCAAAACGACTCGGGATTGGTAGGCCAGACGGTCATGCGCAGCCATGCGATGCACGGTCAGTGATGCGTCGTCCGGGTCAAAGGACGAAAGCTCAAAAGCGTTAGAGTTTTGGGGATTTTCGCTCACGGGATAAGCATGCCATGAAATACCCGTTCAGACTCAGGACCCTGGTCAGGGCACAGATGTTGAATCCCCCACTTTCACATCAAAAGTGGGGAAACACTCAGAAACCAAGGCGTTGAAGCATCTTCGGATCCGACTGCCAATCCTTAGCGGTTCGCACGTGCAAATCAAGGTAGACCCGGCGTCCCAAATACTCCTCAATATTGGCGCGAGCACGCGTCCCAATTTCCTTCAAACGCGCGCCCTTCTTACCGATAATGATGGCCTTTTGGGAATCGCGTTCGACGTACACATTGACGTGGATATCCAACAAGGGCGGACGGTCATCACCCTCGCGCTTAGGGCGTTCGATGATCTCTTCGACTTGCACGGCCAGCGAGTGAGGAAGTTCGTCGCGCACGCCTTCAAGTGCGGCCTCGCGAATAAATTCGGCGATCATCGTTTCGCGGGACTCATCCGAAATATTGTCCTGCGGGTACAGAGGCGGAGAAAGAGGAACCGTCTGCGCCAAAACCTCACGAAGGCGGTCGATCCCCTTGTTCTCGAAAGAGGAGACGGGAACGATTGCACTCCATTCCCCGAGCTTTTCAATCGCCATGAGGTGTTCCAAAACGCGTTCGCGAGGCACGCTATCGCACTTAGTCGCGACCGCAATGATCGGCCTGCGAACGGAACGCAATTCACGCGCAATGAACTGGTCGCCCGGTCCGATGCGCTGGTTTGCAGGCAGGCAGAAGATCACGCAATCGACTTCAGCCAAAGCCTCGCGGACCATGTCATTCAAGCGCTTTCCCAAGAGGGTTCGCGGACGGTGATATCCGGGAGTATCAACCAGGACCAGCTGGTAGTTGTCACCGTGAACAATGCCGCGAATATTGTGGCGAGTCGTCTCCGGACGTCCCGAGGTGATCGCAACCTTGTGTCCGACAAGCGCATTCGTCAGGGTTGATTTTTCCGACGTTGGGACGCCCAACGATCGAGATGAAACCCGCACGGAAATCTTCGGGGAAGTCGGGAATGACAATATCGGCCGCCGCATTGGTTTCGGCACGCAGTTGACGCAGGGAATCAACGCTGTCGGCCACGTCCTGCGCGATCTCATCGTCGGCCTCGTCGAGATCTGAATCGCCGAAGTCTACGCCCTCATACTCCGCATCGAGCGCTCCGGCCGCATCCACACCCTGGTCATCATCTTCCTCGGGGAAGTCCAAGGAGTCGATGTCCACCCCTTCAAAGGCGTTGGGGCCGGCCATCAATTCGTCATCGCTGGGAAAATGCATTGCTACTCCTGGCTTTGGTTGGTGTCGTCGGAGGAAACTTCGGGGGCATATGAGCACACGATTGTGCCAACTTGGCGGCGGCGCCCACGTGCTTCTTCGGCAACCATGTGCACGCCGAGCATATCGCCAGTCGCTCCGGGGAGGGGAACACGCCCGATCGCTTTGGCCAGCAGGCCGCCCACAGAGTCGACGTCTTCATCGTGCAATTCCACTCCCCACAGCTCACCGAGTTCCCAAATCGAGAACCTAGAGGGGACGCGCCACACGCCGGGGGAAATCTCTTCGGGTTCGATTGTGTTGCGATCGTGTTCGTCGGTGAGTTCGCCGACGACTTCCTCGATGATGTCTTCAAGAGTGACGAGGCCGGAAATCCCACCGTATTCATCGACGACCAGTGCAAGGTGGAAGTGCTCGGCCTGCATCTGGCGAAGCAGGTCATCGGCGGGTTTCATTTCGATGGTGAACTCGGCAGGGCGCATCATTTGATCTGCGCGCAGTTCGTGGTCACCTTCGTAGGTCTGGAGCCGCTGAACGACATCTTTGAAGAAAAGGATTCCGCGCACATCGTCGGTATCTGTCCCGGTGACAGGGATGCGTGAGAAGCCTGATCGAACGAATAGACGCAGGGCCTTGTGCGCGGGGGTGTCGAAGGAAATTGTCACCATTTCCGTGCGCGGAACCATCACTTCGCGCACGAGGGTGTGCCCAAGTTCGAAGACCGAGCGCAACATCTGGCGGTCTTCTTCTTCAAAACCTTCGGTTTCGCCAACCTGATCGACCATTTCGCGCAGTTCATCAGCCATTTCCGCACGCATTTCAGCTTCGGTGCGTTCCGGCTGAGGTAAGACCGCGCGCGCTTTGTGTGCAACGGGAGCAAAGAAGTGCGCGATGGCCACGAGGCGGGTGATGAGCGGGGTGAATAGCAGCGCAGCACCGGTGGGGTTGCGTTGTGCCCAGCGCGTTGCAATCACGCTATTGGCCAGGAATTGCGCAAGGGTGACGATCGCGATCGTCACCAGTCCAGCGACCCACCAGTGATTGGCAAGATGCAGCGCGATCGTCGCCATCGACACGGCGAAGACCACCTGCGTAAAGGTACGAACGCCTCGAAGGACAAATAACCACGCGCCGCTGGTCCACCAGCTCCATCAGGGCACCCGCGTGCTTCTTCTCTTCTTGAATCAAGTCCTCGACAATGGCGCGAGTCAGTTTCGAAAGCGCAAACTCACTGGTCGCAAGGACCATCGCGAAGAGGAGTGCAATCGCGGCGAGGATACTCATCGCCGCGACGGGTACTGCTGCTTCGATCATCGCTGCGCCAAGAAGCTCAAAAGGAGCTGGCGTTGCAGGGCGAACATCTCTTCTTTTTCTTCGGGTTCAGCGTGATCGTATCCCATGAGGTGAAGCATCCCGTGGGTGGCGAGGAATAGCATTTCCTCTGCGGTCGAGTGGCCGGCCTCGCGGGCTTGCTTTTCGGCGACCTGGGGGCAGATGCAGATGTCCCCCAGCGTTCCCGAGGCCGTGGGATGCTCGGCGGTACCCGGGCGGAGTTCGTCCATCGGAAAGCTCATGACGTCGGTGGGGCCTTCGAGGTCCAGCCAGCGCACGTGAAGTTCTTCCATGGGTTCGGGGTCGATGAAGATGATGTTGAGTTCGACCTCGGTTGAGACATGCATCGCGCTGAGCACGAAGTCAGCCAATTGCACGAACTCTGCAATGTCGATCTCGTAGTCGGTTTCGTTGAGAACTTCAGTCATGACTTAATGTCCATTGTGTCGGGAACGGGAGTGAAGTGAGCGGTCTCGGCGCGCTTTCAGGCGTGCCAGTGACTCATCCCAGCGTTCGTATGCGTCAATGATCTCGCCAACAAGTCGATGACGCACAACATCGGCGCTTGTCAGATGACAAAATTCTATGTCATCGATGCCGCCCAGAATATCTTCAATGACAAGCAGGCCACTGCTGCGCTCCCCCGCGAGGTCGATTTGCGAGGTATCTCCGGTGACGACAACCTTGGAGTTGAAGCCCAGACGGGTAAGGAACATTTTCATCTGTGCAAGCGTCGTGTTTTGTGCCTCGTCCAAGATAATGAACGAATCGTTCAAAGTCCTACCGCGCATATACGCCAAAGGGGCAACTTCAACTGCGCCGGAGGCCATGAGCTTGGGCAGAGCATCGGGATCCATCATGTCACCCAAGGCATCGTAGAGGGGACGCAGATAGGGATCGATCTTGTCCGTCAAGGTTCCCGGCAAGAAACCCAGATTCTCCCCAGCTTCGACCGCGGGGCGCGTGAGAACAATGCGTCGGACCTGACCAGAGAGCAGCGCTGATACCGCCTGCGCCATTGCAAGGTACGTTTTTCCGGTGCCGGCAGGGCCGAGGCCGAAGACCAGGGTCGAGCGTTCAATGGCGTCAACATAGGCTTTTTGCCCCGCAGACTGCGGTCGAATCGAACGTCCTCGACTGCGAAGAATCTCCTGTGGACGCTCAGTCGACGAGTGCGCTGACGTGAGGAGTGCGATTGCTTGTTCGACTCCGTCGGCATCGAGAGACTGTCCTTCTTTAGCAAGTTCAACCAGTTCGTCGACCAATTGAACAGCCATATCGACAATGCCTTCGGGACCAATCATCGACAGAGTGCGTCCCAGAAGGGAAAAGCGCACCTGCGGGAACCCCTTTTCAAGGGAGCGCAAGACGCGATCTGATGTGCCGAACAGGACAACCGGGTCAACGCCTCTGGGAATTTCGATCCGTTTTGCCTCCATGTCACCACCGTCCAATTGCATCGCTGATCAGTGACAAAGCAACCGGACCTGCGGTCGAGGCACGCAAGACTGTTGTCCCCAATAGGCACACGCGTGCACCCGCGGCCTCGAAAAGAGAAAGCTCGTCGGGATCAACCCCGCCTTCAGGCCCGACGACCACGCTGATCCGAGGCGGAAGGCAGGGTTCCCGGCACCGTCTGTCCAGAGGCCTCGTCAGTGGTCGGCAAAGACTTTTCTGCAGCGGCACGCAACTCACGCAGGAGAAGACTCAAAGGGGCTCGCGTGCTCTCATGGCAGACGATCACCCACGCGCCGGATGCCGTTTCTTCGCTCATCCATTGAGCAAGTCGTTGGGAGGTGCAGGCATCTTCGAGGCGCGGGATGAAGGCACGACGAGATTGCTTCGTGGCCGACCTTAAAGTCGACTCCCACTTCCTCATGCCCTTCGCGGCTTTTTCGCCCTTCCAGCGCACTTCACTGCGATTAGCCTGCCACGGGATCACGACGTCGACCCCGACTTCGGTTGCCATTTCGATGGCCATTTCGTCGCGGCCGCCCGTCGACAATGCTTGAACAAGGATCAAACGTGGAGACGGTGGCACCTCATGAATGATCTCTTCAACGCGAAGAGTCAATGACTTCTTCGTTCGTTCACTCACGCTCCCGCGCACACGCAAACCGTCACCGTCAACGACGTCGAGCATCTGCCCCACGTCCATGCGACGAACGGTTGCCGCGTGAAAGCCTTCATCCCCATCCAGAGTGTAGGAACCCCCGCGAGTGCAGCCTTGGAGGGCGGCGGCCTCGGGAGCGATGAAAACGGGAAGGGTCATCGATGTGTTCCGATCACTGGCCTGTGAAGGTTTCGCGAAGCTTGTCGAAGAAAGAAGAACCCCGCTTTTCGGGACGGGCGCTTTCTTCCCCGCGCACAGCGGAAAGCTCTTCAAGAAGCTCGCGGGAACGGTCGTCAAGCTTGCGTGGAATCTCGACGTTGATGCCGATATGCAGGTCGCCACGGCCAGGACGCTGCAAGTGGCCAACACCCAAACCAGGCAAACGCAGTTCATCTCCGGGCTGAGTTCCAGGCTTGACCGTGATGGATTGTTTTCCGTCCAAAGTATCGAGCTCGAAAGTGCTCCCCAGAGCTGCTGCAGTCATGGGAATGGTGACGGTCATGTACAGATCGTCGCCTTGACGCGAGAAAGTGGGATGCCTCTTTTCGACAATATCGACATAGAGATCACCGTTCGGGCCGCCGCCGGGACCGACCTCGCCCTGTCCGGCGAGGCGCAGGCGCATGCCGTCTCCCGCTCCTGCCGGGATGTCGATGGTCAGGCTTCGGCGAGTACGCACGCGTCCTTGGCCCGCGCATTCATGACACGGCTGTTCAATGACGGTTCCATAGCCCTGACAGGTGGGACACGGAACTTGGGTGCGCATGGTTCCCAGCATGGTCTGCTGGGTTTGAATCGAATAGCCCGCGCCGTTACAGGTCCCACAGGTTGTCGGTTCGCTCCCGGGCTCGCACATCGATCCGTGGCAGACATCGCAGGCGACGTAGGTATTGAGCGAAATTTCGCGATGCGCGCCGAAGGTTGCTTCTTCCAGGGTGATTTCAATACGCGTGAGCTGCTCGCGGCCCTGACGAGTACGCGACTGAGGGCCAGCGCCTCCGCCGAATCCGCCACCGAAGGCTCCGCCAAACATGGTTGAGAGGATGTCCCCGAAGTCGAAGGAGTCACCAGCGTATCCGCCGCCTCGGGCAGCATCTGCACCACCGATATCGTACATGCGGCGTTTTTTTCCGGATCGGAGAGGGTTTCGTAGGCGACCGAGAGTTCCTTGAAAGCTTCCTCGTCCCCGCCGTAGTCCGGGTGTAATTCGCGGGCCTTCTTGCGATAGGCCTTCTTGATTTCGCTTTGGTCGGCGTCGCGTGAGACTCCGAGGATTGCGTAGTAATCGTTCACGAATATCCTTTTGCGGCTGCGATTAGTGCGTTGAGTTCAAGTACTTGGACAGATACGAGGCCACGGCGTGGACCGTGGACATTGTCGAGGCGTAGTCCATGCGGGTGGGCCCTGAGGATTCCCACATGAGCTGAGTTCCCCCCGGAAGCGTAGGTTCCTGAAACAAGGGAGGTTTCAACGAAAGCATCGTGTCCGTTTTCGGAACCGATGGAGACGTGGACGTCGCCGTTTCCTTCATCCATTTCGGCGAAGAGACGCAGGAGAACGACTTGTTCTTCGAGGGCGTCTAAAACCGGGGCGATATCGTGGAAGTCAACACCGCTTCGAGCAAGGTTCGACATTCCCGCCATAGCGATTCGCGCGGAAGGCTCTCCTTGGAGGAGGCTGGCAATGATCTCACTGATGTCTCCGGCGCACCCAGATAGTGCGGGCGGCAGACACTCAGCCATGGCCTCGTAATGGGCACGAACTTCTCCCGCGTCTTTGCCCTGGTAGGCGGCGTTGAGGACCGAGCGCAGCGTCAAGAGATCTTCTTGGGCGAGGTCTTGGGGCATCTCACGCAGGCGTTCAAAAACTTTACCCTGCTCAGAGATGACCACGATGAGCAGGCGCGAGTCGCTCAGATCGACGAATTCGATGCGGCTCAGTGTTGAGCGCGCGTTGACGGGGTATTCGATGAGGGCAACCTGGCGCGTAACCTGGGCAAGCAGGCGCACTGTGGCCATAACGACATCATCGAGGTCTTCGGCGCGGGCCAAGAATTTCTCGACTGCCTGGCGCTCTGGGGTGCTCATGGGCTTGAGGGTTGCCAATTGATCGACGAAAACTCGGTAGCCCTTGTCGGTTGGTACGCGGCCGGCGCTGGTATGGGGCTGGTAGATGAGCCCCGCTTCTTCCAAGACAGCCATGTCGTTTCGGATGGTTGCCGAAGAGACACCTAGGTCTTGGGATTGTGCGATGGCTTTGGACCCCACGGGTTCACGCGTGTGGACATACTGGGACACGATGGCTCGTAGAACGTCAAGGCGACGGTCGTTCATTCATCCTCCCCTAATCTGGCACTCACGCTATTTGAGTGCCAGTTTACTCCGCAAATACCCAATTCGCCCTATTATCAACAGTTGTCCCCCGGAGCCGAATGGGAAAGAAGGATCATTCCAAACCGGGCTGAGTGACGAAATCAATGAGTTCCTCGACGCGCCCAAGAAGGGCCGGCTCGAGGTCTTTATAGTTGCGAACCGTGGAGAGAATTCGTTTCCATCCCATCGCGATATCGGCCTGAGTCGCATGGGGCCAACCCAAGTGTTCCAAAGTCCCGTGTTTGATATCCACTCCCCGAGGGATTTCGGGCCACTTTTCAAGTCCCAAACGCTGCGGCTTCACCGATTGCCAAATATCGACATAGGGGTGACCGACAATGAGGACAGCATCTTTCCAACGCGCGCTCACGGCCTCGGCGATGCGGGATTCTTTGGATCCGGGGACCAAGTGATCCACAAGCACGCCCGCGCGTACTTTCTCGGTGGGGCCGAAAACTTCAAGGATTTCCTCCAAATGGTCGACGCCCTCAAGAAGCTGAACGACAACCCCAACATCGGCAAGGTCGTCGCCCCACACGTGCTGGATGAGCTCGGCATCGTGGCGTCCCTCGACCCAGATTCGAGACTTTCGCGCAACACGCGCAACACGGTTTTCAGCAGCAATCGATCCGGAGTTTGTGACCGCCCGGCCGCCGGGAGTAGTCAAAGCGGGAGCCTGCCGCACCGGCGCGGCCTTCGGAGGAAGCGCAACAATCGGCTTTCCTTCAAGCCAGAACCCGCCGCCAAGGGGGAAAGAACGCTTGCGCCCGTGTCGATCCTCGAGTTCGACCAGGTGCACTCCCCCGGATTTCTCAACGCGGGTCACTGCACCAACCCATCCGCTGGAAATATCCTCAAGTACCATGCCGTACTCGATAGCAACTTCAACAGAGCGCGGCCTACGCGCACCCGGCCCATCACGATGCGGGTCGAATTCGAAGATGTTGGTCCCGTACATATCTGAAGTCACCGCTCCACACTATGAGGACGGGACGCTCTATTCCCCGATCAACACTCTTTCCCGCGTAAGTGTGCGGCTCGTAACTCAGTATCCAAGGAGCTCGCGCGTCACGTAGTCAGCTAAAAGCCTGCCCTGGAGAGTCAGAATCGCCCGCCCCTCGTCGGCTGCCTGAGCGTCGATCAGTCCTTTCGAGGCCAGGGGTCCAAGCGCGGCGTAAAAAGCCTCGCGGTCCCCTTCCTCCTCCTGGGGCGCTTCAACGCCTTCGCTGGTGCGTACAGCCAAGAGGATGCGTTCCATTTCTCGCGTCGTCGCGTCGAGGATTTCACCGGCGTGTGCGGGAGAAAGTCCCTCTCGCAGTCTTTGCGCATACGCCGAAGGGTGTTTGACGTTCCACCAGCGATAGCGACCGATGTGAGAGTGCGCGCCCGGACCGATCCCCCACCAGTCCCAGTCGCGCCAGTAGGCAAGATTGTGTTTCGAGGCGTGGCGCAGCTGGGTGGAAACAATTCCTTCTTCGCCCACCTCCCTGCGCGCGAAGTTTGAAATTTCGTACCAGCTGTAGCCGGCCTCGCCTAGGAGTCGATCCGCAATTTCGTATTTCGAGGCCCTCGTCGTCTGGGTCGGGCATGGGAAGTTGCCCGCGAGCGACCTGCGCGCCCATTTTGGTTCCTTCTTCGATGACAAGGGCGTAGGCACTGATGTGGTCCGGTTCCATTGCGATCGCTTCTTCAAGCGAGGTCTGCCAGTCCGTCAGGCTTTCTCCGGGGGCTCCGTAGATGAGGTCGACTGAGACGTCCATCCCGAGTCTGCGGGCCGCGCCGACCAATCCGGGCAATTTCGCTGGATCATGGTGGCGATCAAGGACGCGCAAGACCTCGGGGACGGCCGATTGCATGCCGAAGGAAAGGCGGGTGAAGCCAGCCTTGGTGAGGCGTTCAAGCGCTGCCTCGTCCACGCTTTCGGGGTTCGCTTCTACGGTAATTTCCGCGCCGGGGGCGATCCCAAAGTTTTCGCGCACTCCCACAAGGAGACGTTCAAGGATATCGGTGGACAAGAGCGTGGGGGTTCCGCCACCGAAGAAAATGCTCGAGGCGGGGCGCTTACGCATACCAGCATCGCTGAGGATTCCTGCTCCCATACGCATTTCAGCGAGGGCGCTTTGGTCGTAGCTCTCTCGATCAGCTCCGGGGCCGAAACCGACGGTGTAGGTATTGAAGTCACAGTAGCCGCAACGAATTTGACAGAAAGGAACGTGTACGTAGATGGCTAGAGGACGCTTTGCGCATGCTTCGGCAAGTTCAGCTCGGAGACGACCGTACTCATCCCAAGCCTGACCTTCTGGCTGGTGAGGGCTCATTGAGGCTTGGGGGTTGAGGTCGAGCGGGCGACGATTTGGGAGATCACGACGAGGCTTCCTGTCAGGACTGTTAAAAGGATGAAGGGCCACAGCCAGTTAGCCGTCATGTCGTACATGCGCCCCAAAACCCACGGCCCCAAGGCACCAAAGCCGTATCCAATGCTTTGGACGAGGGCAGAAAGCGTGCGGGTTTGAGCCATGTTGGTCGTGCGTTCAATGACCAGCGTAAAGGTAATTGAGAAAAATGCACCTTGCCCCAGTCCCCCGCATGCACTCCACAAAGCCCAGCCTCCGGGAAGAAGGAGCATTCCGATTGGCATGAGAAGCCACGACAGTGAGACCAGCGTGAGGATTGTCGAGGTCTGGGCGCGGATCATTTTCTGGACGGCCATCATGCTCAGCGGGGCCGCAACACCCACGATGTGGTAGATCGATGCTGCAAAACCAGCATCGTTTGGACCCATCTCAAGCATGTCTGCAAGGATTTTCGGCAGCCATGCTGCGACGCCGAAATAGCAGAAGGTATTGACAGCGAAGGCGAAAGCCATCAGCCATGCCATGGGCCAGCGATAGATTTCCGAGGCCTTGGCGGGATCATCCGTTACGACTGAGTCGTCCGTATGGATCGTCCATCCGGCTTTTTGAGCGAAAAAGGGGCGGATTCCCGGGCGATTGAGCGGGTAGATTGCAAGGCAGGCCACGAGTGCGATCAGAGCTGGACCGACCCCCCATACTCCCGCTGCGCCTCTCCATCCGACGTATGCAACCAGCGGGAAGCTGAAGGCGGTCGAGGCGGCAATCATGAGGTCGATCATCGTGGAGTAAACCGCCGTCATAATTCCCGCGCGATGGCGAAAATCGCGACCAATGAGCATAGTGACGACCAGGTTGGAGCAGGTAGTTCCGATGCCAATGACACAGGTGCCAACAAATAGTGACCAGGCCATACCAAGCGAGCGGAGCACGGCACCGAGGATCACGATTGCCAGCCCCAGACAAACGGCGCGATTCAGGCGGATTTTTTTCGCAGGATGAGTGCGGTGAATGGGGTGAAGAAACCGAAACAGAAAACGGGGATTGACGTCGCTAATCCGGCCTCGGCCGAGGAAAGTCCCAAGTCTCTTTGGATTTCCTCGATGATGGGAGGCAGTGCAGTGATGGTTCCTCTGAGGGATCCAGCGAGGAGCACGAATGCGGACAAAGTGATGAGGATCCACACGAACCTACGCTGAAAATATCGCGCGTAAGCTACCTGTTTCACTGTTCTTTCTTCCTTGATGAATGTGGGATGGATTACACAATGTTTCCATAAAACGCTCAAAAAGAACACTTCGTGTTTTTGGCGCGAATACAGCTGTGCCCGTCTTCTCCTCATCGAAGAAGACGGGCACACGTTGTGGACCGAGGCGGGGCTTTCTCGGTTCATCGAGGAAGCCCTCGTCCCCGTGCGTTCTGCTAACAGAACGCATCTCCACTCTTCGCAGATCCGCCTATCGCGAAGAGGAAGCCGGAGTTTCACGTTGGAGTGAAATCTCAATGCACAGCCAGCATATAGAAATTGTCAACCAGGTGAAATATGAACACCCTAAATGTCACCTGTATCTCTTTGTGAAGTGGGAAAACACAGCGAGGCTGACATTGGATATCGCTACACGCTTTCACGTGGAAGCCGGACTCCGATAACGTCATGTACACGACGCCCCGCATCGATCCCGCGCGTTTCAAAATGAGTAACGACACGTCCTTCATAGCGCGGCGCGAAACCACCGCGCTTTGGTTCGGGATCCTCGGGATCAGGCCTTTGCCCCACGTAAGGATTCTCAAAGAGTGGGCATCCTTCAATCACATCTCGCATTTGCCAGGCGTAATCATCCCAGTCGGTCGCAAGACGCCACACCCCTCGTCGCGGAGCACTCGGGCAACTTGGAGCGCGAACTCATCGCTGACGAGTCGACGCTTGCGGTGGCGCGCTTTCCTCCACGGGTCAGGGAAGAAGGTCCAGACCTCGTCAAGGCAGGCATCGCCCAGCATGATCGGGAGCGCCTGTGCTACATCGGCCTCGAGCACTCGAATGTTATCAGCGCCCGCATCCACTGCCTTGGAAATCAGCTTGGCAATCCCAGGCACCCACACCTCGAGCGCAAGGTAATCACGATCGGGGTTGGCTGCTGCCGCGGCTACGATCTGCTCGCCCGTCCCCGAACCAATCTCAAGTGTCAGCGGCGCCCGTCTTCCAAAGAGTTCCTCGGTATCCAGATGGAAATCGTCGGCAACAGTCGTGTAGCCAATGCCTCGTCGAGGTTCAATGACATAGCGGTCGGCATGCGCTTCCCATGTGCGCGCAAGGTTGACGGGGAGTTCACGGCTACGGCGTGTAAAGGACTTCGTCCGGCTCATGAAAACGGTCCCCTCTGGGACGTCTCCAGGTCGGCGGCCATTGCGCGCATTAGCGCCAGCAGACTGAGCGATATCAGTAGCCTGTGCTGCTGCCCCGCCCGCGGCCTCGTTACCCTCTGCCACGGTCATTTCTTTCCGGTGGGCACATCGGAGGTCAAGGCCGCGATGAAGGCTTCCTGCGGCACGTCCACGCGACCGATGGACTTCATGCGCTTCTTGCCTTCCTTCTGCTTCTCGAGCAGCTTGCGCTTACGGGTGATGTCACCGCCGTAACACTTCGCAAGCATGTCCTTGCGCAGAGCCCTAATGTTCTCGCGAGCAATAACCCTGGCACCAACAGCCGCCTGCACGGGAATTTCGAATTGTTGGCGAGGGATCAGTTCCTTGAGGCGCTTCGTCATGCGCAGACCGTAGGCGTAGGCCTGGTCCTTGTGGACGATCGCACTGAAGGCATCGACGCGGTCTCCGTTCAGGAGAATATCGACCTTGACGAGGTCAGCAACCTGCTCGCCGCTCTCGTGGTAGTCAAGCGAGGCATAGCCGCGAGTGCGCGACTTGAGGTGGTCGAAGAAGTCGAAGACGATCTCTGCAAGGGGGAGCTGGTAGTGCAGCTCGACGCGATCTTCTGAGAGGTAGTCCATTCCTCGCATGGTTCCACGACGATCTTGGCACAGTTCCATGATCGTTCCCGTGAATTCAGTTGGGGTCAGGATTGTCGCGTTCACGACGGGTTCGCGGACTTCAGAGATCTTCCCTTCGGGGAATTCAGAGGGGTTATCAACTTGGACCTCGGTGCCGTCTTCTGCAACGACCTTGTAGACGACGTTGGGCGCGGTTGCGATCAGGTCCAGTTTGAATTCGCGCTCGAGGCGTTCGCGGATGATTTCCAGGTGCAGTAGTCCAAGGAATCCGCAGCGGAAGCCAAAGCCCAGGGCCGCGCTGGATTCAGGCTCGAAGGTCAGCGCTGCATCGTTGAGCTGGAGACGTTCCAAAGCATCGCGCAGATCCGGGAAATCAGAGCCATCAACTGGGTAAATTCCCGAAAAAGACCATGGGGCGCGGGTCGCGATAGCCAGCGAGAGGTTCTTCAGCACCACGAACAGCTGAGGTCATGGTATCACCAACGCGGGACTGGCGAACATCCTTCACGCCGGTAATAAGGTAGCCAACTTCGCCGGCAGCGATTCCTGGAGCAGGAGTTGGCTCAGGTGAAATAACACCAATTTCAAGCAGTTCGTGAGTTGCGCCGGTAGACATCATTCGCACGCGTTCACGAGTGGAGAGCATGCCATCGACGACTCGGACATAGGTAACGACGCCTCGATACGTGTCGTAAACGGAGTCGAAGATCATCGCACGCGTCGGCCCCTCGGGGTTACCCGTAGGTGAGGGGATCTGACGAACAATCTCGTCAAGGAGGTCCGGAACGCCCTCACCGGTCTTGCCGGAGACGCGCAGAACATCATCCGCTTCGACGCCAATGAGCTGAGCGATTTCAGTGCGTATTTTTTTCGGGCTGTGCGCCCGGAAGATCGATCTTGTTCAAGACCGGGATGATGGTCAGATCGTTCTCTAAAGCTAGGTAGAGGTTCGCCAAGGTCTGTGCTTCGATCCCCTGGGCGGCATCGACGAGAAGGACGGCGCCTTCGCAGGCGGCCAGGGACCTTGAGACCTCGTAGGTGAAGTCCACGTGTCCGGGTGTGTCGATCATATTGAGAGCGAAAGGCTCCCCTTCGAAGGCCCAAGGCATACGCACGGCCTGGCTTTTGATGGTGATGCCACGTTCGCGCTCAATATCCATGCGGTCCAGGTATTGGTCGCGCATGTCTCGACTTGCAACCACCCCGGTGAGCTGAAGCATACGGTCAGCCAAGGTGGACTTGCCATGATCGATGTGAGCGATGATGCAGAAATTGCGGATGCGTTCCTGCGGGGTGGCCGAGGGCTGAATCAGCTTGGCCTGCTCGGGAGTAGGAATCGGGGACAAACAGGACCTCCGGAAGGATTGTGACGTCTGGTCTATCGTCCCATTAGTAGGCACAGGCATGCCAATTCCACGCCGATAGGGTGTGCGTTCTCACCATTTCTCAAGCAGCTGTGAGCATTCCGGGGGTCGTTAGGTGCCTATTTTTCTGGTAGAGTTGTCGCTCGGACTCCCAGCCTGGTCGGGCAGGGGGTCTGGTTAGAGCCGTTTGCGGGTGTCCCCATGCCCCAGTCCCGGCACTGACACAGCCCTCACCGACCTGTACGTACGAAAGACCAAGGAGTAATCCGACTGTGGCGAACATTAAGTCTCAGATCAAGCGGATCCGCACCAACGAGAAGCGCCGTCAGCGCAACCTGGCTGTCAAGTCTGAACTGAAGACCCTGGTGCGCAGGACTCGCGAAGCCGTCGAGGCTGGCGACAAGGAAGCAGCAATCGAAGCTCTGCGCATTGCATCGCGCAAGCTCGACAAGGCCGTCTCGAAGGGTGTTATTCACCGCAACCAGGCCGCGAACCGCAAGTCCAAGCTTGCCCGTCGCGTCCAGTCGCTCGGCTGATCTAAACGCTTGTTGTGGCCCTTGCAGGAAACTGCAGGGGCCACATTTTTATCTGCCAAGACTTAAGTATCGCCATAGAATACGGGACAGATAAACCCATCCGTCCTCGGCAGAGAGCACCTCGCCGCCACAGACTAAAGGAGCCAAAGGTGGCCACTGATCTTTCACCCACCGCCCAGCGCTACGCCGCAGGACCACACCAGGCGTGGCCTCGTCTATCGGAGGGGGTAGAGCGCTACCTGGACTCCCCCACTGCGGGCACTCTTCCGGCGGATATGCCGGGTGGCAGGCACCCAATCTTGGACGCGCTCGAACTTCACCCGGTGAATGGGACACGCGCAACCGATCCGGTTCCCGACGGATTCGAGGTACTGTACCTTGCTGCGGGTTGCTTCTGGGGTGTGGAGCGTATCTTCTGGCGCCAGAAGGGCGTGTGGGCAACTGCTGTTGGTTACATGGGCGGCGGGAACGCAAACCCGACTTACCGAGAGGTCTGTACGGGGCGCACGGGCCACGCCGAGACTGTCGCGGTGGTCTACGACCCCTCCGTGACCGGCGAAGGCGGAGCAAGCCTGCTCAAGACCTTCTTCGAAAACCACGATTCCACTCGGTCTAATCGCCACGGCAACGACGTGGGCACGCAGTACCGCAGTGCGATTTGGGTGACGACGCCGGGGCAGGCTGAGGTGGCATCGCTTCTGCGCGGTGCGTGGGTGGCTGAGTTGGAGCGCGCGGTGCCGGGAGCCCGCTGCTATACGACGATTGGCGAGGCCGGGGCGTGCTTTGCTCAGTCGGGTGGCCCTTTCTACCTCGCTGAGGACTACCACCAGGCGTACTTGGAGAAGAACCCTGATGGATACTGCAATCACGGCCCCAATGGGGTGACCTGCCCCGTAGGGATCCTCAATTTGCCCGCGCAGGTAAGCATCGAACCAGCGAAGTAGTCATTCATAGATTGCACAGTCCACTGCGAGAATAAACAATTCGGGGGAGGCAGTTTCTGCCTCCCCGAACGCTGTTTACCAGCTCACCACTATGCGTTTTCAGGCGTTACGGTTACGCCTTCAACATCCATTTCATCCAAGCTCACGGTGCGGTCCTTCTTCACCAGGTGGTAGCCCAGCCAGATCAGCAAGAAGACCGGAAGTCCGATGTACGAGGAGGCGACTTGCAGAAGCTGTCCACGGAAGATGGCCTCGTAATTCTGGCCCAGCAGAACGATCAAGCACATACCGAAGGCAAGAATCGGACCGAAGGGGAAGAAGGGTGCTTTGTAGGGAAGCTCATCGAGGGAGTGGCCCTGCTTGACGTAGGCCCTGCGGAAGCGCCAGTGGCAGGCCGCAATACCCAGCCAGACGATGAATCCGGACAGACCCGAAACATTGAGCAGCCATGTGTAGGCAGTATCTTCACTCACCAGTGCCGCAACGAATCCGAGTGCGCCGACGGCGGAGGTGGCCAGCATTGCGTAGATCGGTACGCCGTGACGCGTGACCTTTGCGAAGAAGCGAGGCGCCTGCCCGATGAGTGCCATCGAGTGCAGCATTCGCGTGGAGGCGTACAGGCCCGAGTTTCCTGCGGAGAGGATTGCGGTCAGAATGACGGCATTCATCACTGCTGCTGCAGCGGCAACACCCATACGCTCGAAGACCAGAGTGAAGGGCGAGTAGGCAATGTCTGCAGCACTGTCACGCAAGAGGTTCGGATCGGTGTAAGGAATCAGCGTTCCAATGATGGCGATTGCGCCAATGTAGAAGAACATGATGCGCCAGAACACGGTCTTGATTGCTCGAGGCACGTCGCGGCGAGGATTAGAGGATTCACCTGCTGCAACACCGACAAGTTCGGTTCCCTGGAAAGAGAAGCCTGCAATCATGAAGACCGAAATGATGGACAAGAATCCACCGTGGAAGGGAGCATCTCCGGCGGTCCAGTTCTGAACTCCCGGGGAGTCATTGAAGATTCCGAAGATCATCAGAGTGCCTGAAATCAGGAAGACGATGACGGTGATGACCTTGATCAGGGCGAACCAGAATTCTGCCTCACCATAAACCCGCGCGCTCAGCGCGTTGAGGAATGTAAGAAGGAAGAGGAAGGAGATTGCCCAGACCCAGGAAGGGACGCTCGGCAACCAGTAGGACATGACAAGTCCCGAGGCGACGAGTTCGGCTGCGACGGTGATCGCCCAGTTGAACCAGTAGTTCCATCCCATTGCGAAGCCGAATGAGGGGCTCACGAAGCGAGTGGCATAGGTCTGGAATGATCCCGCAACGGGCATGTGTGCGCTCATCTCACCAAGAGATTGCATGAGCAAGAGGACCATGAGGCCGATGACGGCATAGGCCGTGAGGGCTCCGCCAGGTCCTGCGGTTGAGATTGTTGCGCCCGAGGCGACAAAGAGGCCGGTGCCAATTGCGCCGCCGATAGCGATCATCTGCATGTGGCGTGCTGATAAACCACGCTTGAGTTCCGTGCGCTGGGGCTTGTCCTTGGACTGTACCTGCTGGTCAGTCTCAAGGTTCACTTCCATTGCACGTGGGTTCGGCGTTTCCATGCCGCACTCTCCTATGGTTTATCGGTCCGCGGCCGGACGCCGCCGACTCTGGTCCTCATAGTCTGCCATTGCATGACCTGAGCTTTCCGCTTTGTTTACCTTTTGGACATGAGTGTGAGCAAAGTTATACCCCTGTTACCGACTGCTGAAAATGATCAAGTACCCCGCAAAGTGGATACACCCATCCATTGAGAGAGTCACACTATCCAGACAACATTCAAATTCGTCACGATCGCATTCAATGCCTATTCTGTGAATAGTCGTCCCTTGGACAAAGGAATTGTGATGAAGCAACGCATGCTGGGAATCATCTGCGCACTTGCGATCGCCATAACTTGCGCTTCGGCAGGAAACGCTTCTTTTGCCGACCCGTACTACGAACTAAAAGACAGTTATCAGATCACGTCTCCAACTGAAATTGGACACACTGTCAGCATGATCGATCCCACCGGGCAGACGATCACCAAAGACAAGTGCACGAGCAAACCCGGAGACTACACCCAGGCGCACTTCCGAGTACAAGGCACCAACAGTATTTGCGACCTTGTTCAGGTCATTAAGGATGACGCAGTCAGCGAACGTCTAAAGATCGACGGTTCAGAGTTCACTTTTACTTCTATGACTGCCGTCTTGATTGATAAGACTTTTGAAGGCATGTCCTTTAAGGAAGTCAGTGTGACCTTCCCTAAAGGTTGGGTCGCAAAGACCGCAGACTTTGACGGAAAAATCAATGAGAAACAGACAACCGTCACCTGGACGCACATCACCCGGAATGTGACGGTCAAGGGAACCACCAAAGCCGGTACTTCACCTACGTCCGAGGCGAGCGAATCCCCAACTTCCTCCCCAACTTCTAACGTTTCTTCCTCTTCGAACAATAACTGGATATTCCTCGGGGTTGCTGGCCTGATCCTCATTGGTGGTGGCACCGCAATTTTCTTGGTGCTGCGAGGTCAGAAGAAACCCCACTTAGAGTCCATGCCTGCACTAGGAACGTATCCAGACCCCTTCACCCCACAACCGGGGCAACACCACCAGGACACCCAATACTTCCCCCCACAGGGCCAGGTTTCCCCACAGCAATGGCAGGCAGCGCCTCCACCACAGCCGGAGCAGTTCAACCCGCAGCAACACCAGTGGCAGCCGCCCGAGCAAGGGCAACAACCTGGGCAGTATCCGCAGCAGCCAGGCCAGTACCCGCAGGGCTAACCCCCAAGCTGCGCATTCAGCATCCACTCAGCATTCTGTAATTTAAACGATACACAATTCGTCAGCCGCGACGATTGTGCCTATTCTTTTGTTTGTCTGTCCTCATATATCGAGAAGGAACTCTCATGAAGCGACGCACGATCGGGGCAGCAGGCGCCCTGGCACTCACAGCCAGCCTCTTGTTGGCGACAGGACCAGCTTTCGCTGACGAGCCGCGTTTTAGCGTGGAAGAGACCTACGATTTCACCTCTGCAACTCACTTGAGCTATACCCAGCATTTCAGGGACAGCTCGAAGACTTTGATGACAGAGTATACATGCAGCTACATTTCAAGCAAGAACCCAGAGCTCAGCACCAAGTTCCACACAGAAGGCTCAGTTAACGTCTGTGATGTAATCACCGAGGTCAACGAAACTGATATCGATGAGCTCTTGGAGGTCTCTGGAAACAACTTCACCTTCACTTCCGAGTCTGATGGCGTGTTGAAGGTCATGTCTAAAGAGTTCCCCGACGACAAAATTGACAGCATTGGGAAGGTGACTGCGAAGTTCGCTGGCGGCTTGGTTCCCAGTTCTGCCGATAATGGCGGCACGATCGACAAATCAACGGGCACAGTCACTTGGTCCAATGTCAAGACTGCTGTCAAAGTAAAGGGCAGTACGGACGGTAAGGCAGCTGCTTCTTCCACAGCGAAGAGCAGTTCGACAAGCAGTGCCTCAGCAGATTCCGACTCCACCAGCGCAGCATCCTCAACGCCTGATTCCACCTCGTCTTCCTCCTCGTCCGGCTCGAAGTGGATCCTCTTGCTGGTCTTGGCAGTCATCGTCATCGGTGGCATCGGTGCATTCGTTGTCATGAACAACCGCAAGAAGGCCCAGCCCAAGGCGGCCAATACCCACAACAGGGTCAGTACCCCACACCAGGCCAATACCCGCAGCAGCCGGGCCAGTATCCGCAGCAGCCGGGACAGTACCCGCAGGCCTAACCCCAACCCACACATTCAGCAACCACTCAGCATTCTGTAATTTAAACGATACACAATTCGTCAGCAGAGTCGATTGTGCCTATTCTTTTATCTGTCTGTCCTCATATACCGAGAAGGAACACTCATGAAGCGACGCTCTCTTGGAGTCATCGGAACTCTGGCGCTTGCTGGCACCTTTGCTATGGCGACCGGTTCAGCTATTGCAGCTCCGAGCATTGACCTCGAAGAAACCTACGAATTCACCTCGACCACGTCGGGAAGCTATACCCTGAGCATGATCGACACCAGCGGTACTCTGATCTCAGAGTCCATCTGCAAGAGTGTGCAGTCTGCCGGAGCAACCACGGCTTTCCGCACCAGCGGCTCTTCCCACATCTGCGATGTCAGCCAGTCCTTTAAGAGCAGCGAGATTTCGCAGGTTCTTGAGGTTAGCGGCAAGGACTTTACTTTCACCTCCCAGACAGAGACTGCTGTCTCGCGTCTCTCATCAGCGATGCCCGGCTTGACAATGCAGAAGGTCACCGCAAAGTTCTCTGGCGGCATGGTCCCCACAACCGCAGACAACGGCGGCACCATTGACAAGGCGACCGGAACTGTCACGTGGACCGACGTGAGCGATGACGTTTCCGTTAAGGGCACCACCGATGGTTCAGGTGCAGCCTCCGGCAAGTCTTCTTCGAATACCTCCTCCGATAAGAGCAGCACTTCTTCTTCCTCGTCTTCATCTTCGTCTTCGAGCATGAAGTGGGTTCTTCTTGGCATTCTGGCCGTTGTCGTCATCGGCGGCATCGTGTTCTTCGTTGTCATGAGCAACCGTAAGAAGACTCAGGCACAGCCCATGGGTGCACCCGGCGCATACCCGGGCGCCTACCCCGGTGCAATGCCTCAGCCCGGACAGTACCCCGCTCCGACCGGCCAGGCTCCTGTCGATCCGGCGCAGTACCCGCAGCAGGGTCAGTACCCGCAACAGCCCGCGCAGTACCCGCAGCAGGGGCAGTACCCCCAGCAGCCGGGTCAGTACCCCGATCAGGGACAACAGCCCGGACAGTACCCTCAGGCCTGAGTAGCTCTCAAACCTGAACATCTGGTGGGGCGAGCGCTTTGAAAGCGTTCGCCCCACTGTCTTCTCCACCGCTCCCTTACTTCACAGACGCACCAAGCCCGCTCCGGCCTCGGAAATCAACCGCTGAACGGAAGGAATCCTGATGACGCTCTCTCTACTGAAGCGCGCCGCCTCCCTCGCTTGCGCGCTCGCTCTTAGCGCTGCACTGAGCGCGACGCCCGCCCACGCTCAAGATCAGGGCGTTCAGATCGAGGAGCAGTATTCGCTCTCAGCCTCGGGCTCAATCACGTACCGCTTGAAGATTGTCGACATAACGAAGACCATCACTCTGGACACGTGCAACTCCCTCTCCCAGGTCATCGAGTGGTCAGAGGTGCACTTTAATGCTGCGCCAGCGGCAAGCAACTGCCAGATCGCTACGGAATACACGCGTGATAAGAATCCCTATGTTGGCACTGACGAAAAAGGGAACTTTGTCTTCGCAGCGAAGAGCATCCAATTGTCGGACCTCAACATCACTTTTCCCGCGGGAACTTCCCTAACAGAGCACGAGTTCCACTTCAGCGCTGATACCGGTCAACTTTCACAGATGAGTCCCGGCGGAAAAGTCAGCGATGGTGTCAAGGGCTTTATTACGTGGAAGGACGATGTTCCTCAGATCGTCGGCGTGGCAGGGACCATCGAGAAAGCGGAAGATTTCCGTACGACCAATCGCGTTGAATATCAAGGGGTCTCCCCCGTCGAGCTTCCTTCTGGCCTCGAGGATATTCCGGCGAGGCCCTCGACAACGAGCACGCCTGTGACTCCGGCGACGGGAGCGCTGCCTTATCGTGGGGATCGTGAGACATGTTCATGCCCGAGCTCGAAGTTACTCATCCCGTCGATGGTGGTCTTGATTGTCAGCATCGCAATACTCACGCGCTCGGCTCGTAAGCGCTCGCGTCCTTCTTCTCCGCCTCCCTCCCTCCCTGGCTTGGGCCAGTAGACGTTGGGAGCGTACGTGGCTTTTTTTCATTGCCGAGGCGATTGCTTGCTTGTGTCCTGAGTTGCGTGTGCGCGGGAGCTTTTCTTCTGCTTTTCCAAGGGGCTCCTGCGCATGCCGTGAATAATCGCGTGACGATCCGCGAGTCGTTCGTTTTCTACGATATGGGGTTGTTGTCGTACGAACTGTGGGTTTTTGACTCCTCGGGGACGATCACGGAGGATAGCTGCAAGGCTCTTCCTCAAGCGCGGAATAATGCCCAGACCACCTATTCCACTGATCCACAGCGCAAGACGTGTTCGATCAAGGCGAGTTTCTTCACGTTAAACAACCCTTATGTGGAGGCCAGCGATGATGGAGCTTTTACTTTTGTCACGCGTCCCCTTCGCTTTGAGGATTTCAAGGTTTCCTTCCCGGAGGGCACGTCCTATCTCACTCGAGATCTCAGCTTCGCGGGGATCAGCCTGAAGATCTCAAAAATGAGTCCCGGTGGCACCGTGAGTAACGGGCCGCGAAACAGCGTGCATGTCCAGTGGAGTGGCGATCTTGGCTCTTCCCTTGCGGCTGTTGGTACTTTTTTTCGCCTACAAGCGATTTCCGATCAACCAGGCGCGTTTCAATGCCGGAAGTCGCGCCTGACGAGCTTCCGACAGACCTTGAAGTAGTCGCAACTCCAACGCCATCTATGCAATCGACACCACGCGCCACAAGAACACAGCGTTCCTCTTCGGTTCCGCCAACGCATACACCACTGGTAGACATCGACGGTGATGCTCTCATCAGAAAGATCATGGGGCTCAGCGTATTCGTCTTCGCAGCCTTCGGCGTGTACTCAATATGGAATGCAAAACAGCGGCAGGACGCTCAAATATCCCATCGTCAAACCGAAGCAAAAAGTCGATGAGGAGCTCAGCGATGACCACGCGGAGGGAAGAGCTTCGCCTCGTTCCCCTTCGTTCTTCCTCCCGAAGAGAGAATCCCTTCTCCACCGGAGTCTTCCGCGCAAAGCGGTGTTACGCCAGACGATCCTTCGTCTTCCCCGCGAAGCCGCTTCGCTCCCCCGACAAACTAGTATTCTTCACACTGAGACGCAGCCGCTTCACGGCCACCTCACTCAAAGGAGTCATGCATGCACCCTGCCACTTCATCGACACACACACGCCCCTGTCCTTGCATGCGCCTGTGCGCTGACTCTTTTTCTCCCCATCGCTGGGGCTCAGCCTGCACATGCCTTGGACAAAGACATCAGAATCAACGAGGACGTTCGTATTGAGCGCGATGGTCGCACTCAATACAGGCTCACTGTGACCGACGAATCTCAGACCATCACTGAGGACACGTGTACTGCGTTGCCATTTGTCCAGGAGTGGTCAATCGTCGACTTTTCGACAAGTAAGTACTACAGCCGTTGTGAGATCACGACGGACTTCAACCGTCACGTCAATCCTTATATCGGCGTTGATAGCAACGGAAACGTTACTTTTGCTGCAAAGCAACTCACTCTTGACGATCTGGGGCTGACTTTCCCAAATGATGCCTCGGTTACCTCCCGCCGTTTTTCTCTGAGCGGTACTTATTTCCGGGGAACGCAGGCAACCCCGGGCGCTAGTCTCGATCGAAGCGAATACTCCGACACTGTTACCTGGGAAAATGCATCAGCTCGAATCCTTGGAGCAGAGGGAACTCTCGAGCAAAATGATTATTTCCACACCCAAGAACGCCAAGAGTACAAGGGCATAGCTGCTGCCGACATGCCGACCAGTCTTGAAGCGCTCCAGCCCTCTTCTTCCCCAAGCCCTACGTGGCGCGCCACCGGCGCTCTTCCTACCCCGAGACTCCTCACAAGTTTTATCGGCAAGTACTTCATGTTCGGCTTCATTGTCATCGTGTTTGGGGCGATTGGCCTAGTGAGGAGGGCAAATAAGAAGCGCCGCAAGCGAGAGAGCAGTGGCTTCGTCATCCCCACCGCCTATCAGCCGAGTATGCCTACTTCCGCTTCGCAGACGAAGAATCCCTTCGCTCTTTCAGCTGACGAGGTTTCTGTTCCTTCTGCCGAGCACTCAACTCCTTCAGCCGTTGAGCCCCCTTCGTCAACTCAGGGGCCGACGAACCCCTACGCACCACCATCGAACTAAACGCACACCGCTGGGGCACGGCCTCGGTAATCTGACGCTACCGGACGAGGAATCACCATTGCAGGTCTTACGACGAGAAACGAAAACCCTTTTCCTTGCATGCATGTGCGTGCTGAGCATTGTCGGCGGGATACTTGGCGCCTCCCCGGCACACGCCGCGCGAAACGAGGTCGATCTTTCCGAGTACTTCTTTGTGGCCACATCGAGCGTGACCTACTCGATCTATATCAGCGATTATTCCAAGACTCTCGATCAGAAAGCGTGCGAAGCAGTACCCCAGGCAACGGAATGGTCCGAAGTGCACTTTGAGGCGGGAACTTACTCGAATGATTGCAGAATTACAACAAAGTTCAATCGTTTTGTTAATCCTTATATCGAGATCGATGACCAAGGAAACCTTACTTTTGCCACAAAACTCCTGAAACTTGAGGAGCTCAATCTTGGGCTTCCCAGTGACGTCAAACTGACGCGCCATGACGCATACCTGCAGGGGAGCTACCTGACTATTTCGGAACTCAGCCCGGGAGCGGTACTGGATGAAGACGATAGCTCCGCTGACGAAGCGAAGTGGATGAGCACATCGGAAACGCTGATTGGCGCGAAGGGGAGCGTGCAGATCTTCAGCGACTTCCACGCAATCGAACGCAAAGAGATAAACGGCATGGTTCCCGCCGAGCTTCCTTCTGGTCTCGAGGCAGTAGTACACCCGCTCCATCACGCCCTATACCCCATCCCCCAGCCCCACTCCTTACCGGCCTGCACGCGGGATCGGGACGATTATCAAGATCATTCTGGTTCCGGTCGTCTGTCTCTTCTTAATCATCGGCGTTCCCATGATCATGCGTGCAAACAGCAGGAGAAAGGAGCGCGAGCAGCGAGGTTTCGCAGTTCCGCTGAGTTACCAAAGTGGGACAGGTTTTTCCGGCTCGCTAACTCCCGGAGATACCGGGCAAAATCCCTTCAAACTTTCAGATGATTTCCACGTGGAAGATGCGCCTGTTGTGCCCTCTGTTCAGGATTATTCGACACCCGCGCAGCCCTCGTCTTCATCAGCCCAAAGTGAGATTTTCCCCGGGGATTCCCAGACAGAACAGGGGAAAAATCCCTTTGCCCCACCCTCGGAATAACTGTTTTTGCGCACCCCACACAATTCGATATGCTTGAAATAGCGTGATTCACTTTCAAAGGATGCCTCAATGAAGCGTTTGTATTCGACAGCGGCCACACTCGTGCTTGCAGGAGCATTGGTGCTCCCTACTGCAACAACTGCGCAGGCTGCAGATTCAGACTTGACCGTCTCGGTGACATTGAGTGTCTACAACAAGGGAAGCGTCGGACACGCGCTTGAAGTGTATGACCGCACCAAGCAGATCGACGAAGGCAAGTGCAAGTCGTTTTCAAATGGGAATAATGACTACCGCATCGAGTTCGCCCAGGGTGATAACTTCACTCGTTGCTCAATCTTCCCGCCTTTCGAAGGCCCCGAAAATGCTGGAAAGTACTATTCGCTTGATGACAAGGGCGAGTTTATCTTTGTCTATTCAAGCGAACAGTTGATGCAGGAAACCGAATTCCTCGGCCGCCCGCGCGATATAGGCTACATCAGCATCCGCCCGCTGGTTTTTGACCTTGATTCCGCATCTGCAGGGGCAAAGTTCACCGACTACTGGGCCAATCGCCGAGACGATTCAAAATACACCCCCGTCGAACAGATCGTCCTGTGGAATAAGCCCGATGGAAAGGTCGCCGTCCACGGCAAGAAGACGGATGCTTACCAGGGCAACGCGACCGTTGCCGCACAGTACAGTACGCCCGTTCCCTCATTTGAGCCTTTGACACCGGCGCCGACAGATCCCGCTGCGCCCGACCGTAACCGCACTGCTTCTGCATCAAAGTCAGGCTCTCTCCTTGGCTCAATTTCTTCAACAACATGGATCATCGCTGCAGCAGTCGCTGGTGGCCTCGTTGTCCTTGCAGGAATTGTCTTCTTTGTCCTCCGCGGCCGTTCGCGAAAGGCCGATACCCCCGCGAAGTCTCAGCGTCAGCAGGCACGCGAAGAAGCACGTGCAGCGAAGCGTCAAGCTCGCGAGGATCGCAAGCGCGCGAAGTCTGGTGCTACCGCATCCGCACCGATGTCGCAGGAAGCTCTTCCTCTCGGTGGCGCCCCCAGCCGGCTCCAGCGCCTGCAGCTCCCGGAGCAATGCCCGGCACCACAGCTTCAATGCCTATTGCCACTCCCGTCAGAGGAGTGCGTGCTCCCTCTGGTGCAGCTTCAACGCCTACTTCCACAGCGGCATCGACGCCTGCCCAACCGCAGGTTCCTCAAGCTCCTCGCGCTCAGGCGTCCGCTCCGCACACCCCGCTTCAACCTACCCAGCAGGCGTACAAGCCAGCTCATGCTCCGGCCCCGACGCAGGAACAAACTCAAGAACCCTCTCAAACAGAGGCTGGAATTCCCTCATTCGCCGCAGCCCAGTTCCCCGCACAGACGGAAGCACGTCACGCCCCAGCGCAGCCCGAGCAGCCGGTTGTAGCTGAAGACCCCGCTGGCGCGCCAGACGTTGAGCCGGCGGCAGTGGCAGAACCTGCACTGCCTGCGGTGAGCGAGCCGGAGGAGGCTGCTCAGGAACCGAAGACCGAGGCCTTCGCGGCCGCGCAGGCGGAAGAGACTGCACAGGCGGAAGAAGCTGCACCGGTCGAAGAGACTGTTCCCGCAGCTGAGCACAATGAGGCCGAACAAGCACAGCCCGAACCCCAGGATCAGGCCGATTCGACGCCCGTTTCCAGCCCGGTAGCGACACAAGAACCGCAGAGTTACTCTCAGCAAGGCGCGCAAGCGCCCGCAGCACAGCCTCAGGCTCAGCCTCAGCAGGCTCCGGCACCTACACCACTTCCGCAGTACCAGCCTGCGCCGATGCCACAGGTCCAGCCACAGGCTCCCACGCCTGCGCCTGCTCCGGCACCAGCGCCGGCACCGCACGTACAGCAGCCTCAGCCCGGTTACACGCCCATGGCCTCGCAGCAGCCCGCGCAAGCTCCCCAGCAGTGGGGTCAACAACCGCAGTACGGCGCAGCCCCATGCAGCAGCAACCGCAGCAACAGCAATGGGGACAGCCTCTGCCCCCGCAGCAGACCAGGCAAAGCCAGCGACAGAGCTACGTGCCGCTTCCTGGCCAGCAGCCAACGGCTGCACCGCAGCAGTGGGGCCAGCCTCTGCCTCCGCAGCAGGGAGTCGGCTATGGCCAGCAGGGATATGCTCCTGCTCCCCGACAGTGGGGTCCCTCGTACGTTCCCCCGGCACCTGCTCAGCAACCTGCCCCTGCGCCTCAGTGGGGTCAGCGGCCGCAACAAAGCCAGCCCGCACAACAGTGGGGTCAGCCCAACGGCGCCGTACCCCCGCAGGGCCAGCAAGGTGGCCAGCAATGGGGACAGCAGCAGTACGGCGCGGCTCCCCAACAAGGACAACAGCAGTGGGGTCAGCAGCAGGGTATGCAAGGCGACCAGTGGAGGCAGTACGCCAGCCAGTCCGGCCAGCCCGCACAGCAGGGGCAACCCACGCAGCAATGGGGCCAGCCCACACAACAGTGGGGCCAACAGCCCAATGGTGCCGCGCCCCAGCAGGGCCAGCAAGGTGGCCAGCAGTGGCAGCCTCCGCAGCAAGGCGGACAGCCCAATCAGCAGGGCCAGCAGCCTAATCCCTGGGGACAACAGGGACCCGCGCAGCACTAACGAGCTGGATCTCGATAGATAGTTTGGGGGCTTGGTATCAGGTGATACCAAGCCCCCCAAACTCATCGCAGAAACCTCAGGTGCGTTCTTCCCTCCAATTCGAACGCGCCAGCGGGTATCTACTCGATGACCTTCTCAAAAGACCACACGGGCACCTCGTTCCCATCTAAAGAAACCGAGTGCTCCCCCACGACTTGATATCCAGCCGAGGAATAGAAGCTCGCATTCGTGGGAGTACAGGTAATGAATGCGAGACGTCCACCTCCGTGGGAGCGCACGTATCCTTCGATTCCCCTCTCGAGGAAACGCCGACCGATTCCCTGATGCTGGCGTGAAGGATCGACGGCGATAACGGTCAGGAACCAATCAAAATCGGATTCACGACGCACTACCGTATCTGCGGCCTCGGTAAAGGCAAAGAAACGCACGAGGCGATCAAAGCGCATATACCCCAGGAGCGGCCTGCAATAGCGAAGGTATTCAAGCAACCCTGGCGGGCGATGATTCAAGAGAGCAACTCCAAGGATTTCACCCTGGTCTTCAAGGACCAGAACGGTGTGATACCGCGCGAATACATGAATCATGACGGCGTGGACATCGCGAATCCAATTGGAAAAATCCTCGGGATCGGCCAGTAGCCCCTTCACTGCTGTATGAAGAGGGTAGTTCTCGAAGGCAGCACCCGCTATTTCAGCGAGCTTATCGATGTGCTCTGGGCGCGCAGAGTAAACGTGCATGGCCTTCCCTGTTCGTCGGCACCTCATGGTGAGGTATGAGCGGATATTGAGGTTTTAGGCTAGGGCGTCAACCTGCACCTGTACTGTCTACAGACAGTATGAGGGCAGGGCAAAACACTCGCAACAGTTTGCATTCATAAATGTATCGGGAATTTTTTGAGGAAAATTCAGACACTTCCCGCAATCCGGCTGCCAATAATCTAAAAACGTAACTTTCAAGCACCTGTAGAGACGTTCACTCACAAACATCGACTTGTGCTGCCCATGAAAACATGCGGATTCCGTCCCCGTTGTCCCCATCAACAAGCTCTCAATACTGGTGACAGTTGCGTTTTCAGCGCTCATGTTGCGCGAGCGCGTCTCAGGGACGGTATTTATTGGGAATCGCTGGTATGTGTGCCGGGACTGTTCTTATGATCATCGGCTAGCCCAAGGAGGGGAGAATTATGCTGCGTCGCGCAACACCCGAAGATGCAGAGGCACTATCCGTGCTTGCGTCCACGTGCTACATCCAGACTTTTGGACAGCTTTACTCTTCCGAAGACCTTGATCGTTTTCATTCACGAGGCCTACTCCCCCGAGGTCCTTCGTGGCGAGCTCGCGGACCCCCAGCGCCCAACCTGGCTGCTTTTTCCTTGAAGAAAGCGAGGCCGACGCGACTGCACCAGAGTGCACTGATGCGCGGACGGCCTCGGAAGGCAAACTGATTGGCTACGTGACCGTTTGCCCCGCACACCTCCCCCACCCCGACGTCAAGCCCACCGACGGAGAAGTTCAGCGCCTCTATCTACTGCGGGAATACCAAGGTGGCGGGCGCGGATCGATGATGCTCCGGCACGCGATCGATTACCTCCTTGCCGATGGGCCGCGTCCCCTGTGGATTGGCTGCTTCAGTGAGAACTTCGGGGCACAGCGACTCTACGGGCGCCACGGGTTTAAGCTGGTCGGCGAGTACAAGTTCATGGTTGGCGACCACGCTGACCGCGAGTTCATCATGCGCCGCGAGGCCGAAGTTCAGGAGTCATAATGAAGACAGCACACTGGCATGCACTTTTGCTTGCAGGAGCAGGAGTTATGCATTTCAAGGCACCGCAGGTTTATGACGCGATTGTGCCACGTAGCCTTCCCGGGAATGCGCGAACCTACACCTTGGTGAGCGGCGCAGCCGAGTTGGCAATTGCCGCTGGCCTTGCGCTTCCATTGACGAGGCGACTGGCCGGTTTGGCCGCGAGCGCACTGTACATCGCCGTCTTCCCCGCGAACATTAAAATGGCCGTGGATTATCGCAAGGAAGGCAAGCCTGCGGCCGCGCAGGCACTGCGTATGCTCGACTACCGCTTCAGATTCCTTTGATTCGCGGGGCATGGAGGGTGTTTCGAGGGAAGTAGGAGGCCTCAGTTATTCACTTGCTTCCACTCCGCGGCATCGAGGCCCGGAGGCGGAAGCTGACGCAGGTGCTGTTTGAGCCGTGTCGCTTGAGTTTGCAGAGCAACGAAGGTCATTCCACCCGAGATCACTCCCCCGATCAGGGGAACAATCTTCGACATGGTTTTCGCCATGCTCTGTTTCGTGACCGAAACGCCAATCACTTTAAGAGACTTCTTGACGACCGGATACCACGTTGTCTTCATGAGGGCTTTGCGCGCGATCCTCTTTTCGATAGCCGGAGCAACGATCACTCGCGCAAAGTCGCGCAGTGACTCCGCAGCTCCCGCAACTCCCAGCATGACACCGAAGAAGAGGCCCATCTGGGCAATAGTCTCATCATCGACATCGTCCAAATCCGTTAAGAATTCTCTCCACCCATACAGGTACGCAAGCTTTTGCATGATCCGCAGCGAGTGAACGTAGTACTGAGTGAGGTCGGCGGGCACGGTTCCGAGCATCGCCAGGCCACCGGGGATTCCTGCAGCAAAAGAGAGCGCGGTTGATTTCTTAGTTTCAAATGAGATCGCGTCACTTGCCAGTTTGTCCAGCAACTTGCGCGAAATACCTGCAGAGACAGGATCACTCGCGATCGCACGCTCAATCTGGGCATCACTTAGATGAAGCTTTCGCAGTTCTTGGCGCAAGAAGCCCTCGCGCGAGATCCGTACTCCCCGCAGGCGAACGAGCTTCTTCAAGAAGAAAACCGCGTAGACCGAGGCCTGCTGATCCTGCTCTGAAGACGCCTCAGAAACCAGGGAGACAGCACCATCTTCCTCGACGATTTCGCCTTCGATGATCGGCTCGACAACGAGCTCGTCTTCGCCTTCAACATTCCTCTGGGCCATTCTTGTCTCTTTCATTCAGTGACACCCAAAATAGATAGTGCGATTCTAGTGGAAGCAGGCACTACCCACGCTTCGTGGGATACCGCCGGTCCTCACCCTTCCACCAGGGCATCCACGAGGCGTATCCATCGGCAGGCGCGGTATTGGACAAGGGCTCAAAACCAAGCTCTTCAGGAGTCTGCGGAATTCCGTCGACCAGGAAATACTTATCCTTATCATCGCAGTGCTCGCGCACAATCGTGCGGAATTCCGCCAGCTCACAGTACAAAACTCCGGTGATCGGATTGCGCTTAAACACCACGATCTTGTAGAGCCAGTAGACAAAGAGCATCACGTTCGCCACCAAGGCAACAACCGCACAAGCATTATTCGCCCGCGGGTCCATGGTCGCAAAGTTAAAGATGTCCGAGGGCGGCACCAAGACCTCGGGAAGCAAAGTATTCATCGAAATCCAGAACACCAGTGTGAAGCAGCGGAACCAGATCCACTGTCCCTTCGCCCAGGTGAACGCAGGGATCGTGCAGGCCAACAGCAGGGCAAGAGTGCAGTACCACGTGTAGTCTGCCAGCGAGTTGTAGAGGAACGCGTGGTTCCACAGGTCGTAAGCAATGACCCACGGCCACACCATGTCCACCCAGATCAGCCCGCGAACCTTCTGCTTGCCCGGCGAGGTTGCGATGATTTTTCCGAGGCCGGTGATCGTGATGATATTGAGCAGGCCGGCCAGCGCGGATAGCAGGTTCCAATATCCGCCGATCGTACGGAATCCAGTTTCAGGATCAATACCAACGTGGCGAGAAGACAGGTTCGCTGCAACTTCCTGATACCACTGCATTGAATGGAGCTCTGCGCTGACGCCTCGCGCCTCGGGCAGGCCGGCGATCATATCGATTGTGTGCGCGTCGTTGACGCCCTTCAGGCACTGCCAGTCGGCGCCGCACGCATAGTAGGTGTCAGCATTGAAGTAGATCGTGAGGTCGCGGATGTTCGCTTCCATGATGTTGACGGCCAAGCCGATCCACAGTGCGACGCCCAACCAAATCGCATATTTGTGCGCTTTGTCCGGGTTGCGTTTGGCGTAAACCAAGACGGTTCCGGTCATGGTGGCGGTCAGGATCATGATTGCGTACTTGCCAAATGGGAACCACCCGACCATGGGAGTTCCATGGATCCACGCGTAGGGCATGAGCAAAATGCCGCCAACCGTCCACACGGCAAAGATCGTCCAGTTCCATCGGCGATTGATCTCGGCGACAAGGATTTGCGCGAGCAAGACAAGTAGCCAGATGAGATAGACCTTTGGGGTTCCCAGCTCCCAGAGGAAGAGCGAGTCCACAGCATTCTCCTTCGAACCTGTAACTAAGCTGAATATTTTTCGTCTATCATAGTGCCTAAATCACCCAAAGATGTGAGGTTTGCTACATCTTCTGCAGTGTGCTGGAACCACGCACAGCCCCGCATCCACGCGATATTGGCTCAATTAGTCCTCAAGGAGGAGGATCATGAAACGACACTCGTCACGCTTTGGCAGACTCTGCCGCCTCGGCCTCGTCGGAGGAGGCGCACTACTGGGCGGAATGTACGCCTTCAGCCAACTCAGCGGCAAAGCCACCCCCGAAGAACAGGCCTGGCGTTACCCGGGCGATGATCTCATCGACGCCAACTACGACAACGGGTATTCCTCCACCCTACGCGATCACCATCGACGCCCCCGCCTACGCAGTGTGGCGCCTCTTCAAGCAGATCGGTGCAGAAAAGTCCGGGTCGTTCTCCTCCGAATTCCTCGAGCGCGTCTTCGCGCGACTCCCCTTCTTCAACTCTTACGAGATCCAAGAAGAATTCCAGCAGCCCGATTCCATGATGCCCGGAGACATTGCAGCCTTCGATTTCCACGGAATGTCCATGGAATGGACCGACGTCGTGCCCGGCAAGTACATGGTCCAGTGGGTCGACACGAAGAACCCGCCCAAGGCACCCGGTTCCTATGCATTCCGCTTCCCCGGAATGAAGCACTTTGCGGCAGCATGGTGCTTCTACATGGTCCCCTTGGAGGGTGGACGCACGCGCCTGATCAACCATTGGCGCATCGGCTACGAACCCCCCTCGCCCGCAATGACCGCACTCAACTGGGTGAACATCGAGTTCATTGGCGGCTGCATGACGCACCTGCAAAACCTCTACGTCAAGCGCGTGCTTGAGTTCCGCAAGAAGCAGCACCTGACGGGTCGTTTCATGCGAGGCATGCTCGGCGGCCGATTCTTTAACAGCGAGACTCCGGCTGGCCGCTACGATGGCACTCCCTCTTCGAGGACACCTACACCCAGTGGTTCCGTTTCGGGCGCAGCGCCCCGGCCGTCGCCGAGATCCGCCCACCCGTCACCGACGATCCCTCGTGGCCACCGACGGGCCCGGGCACGCCGTGGGAAAGCGAGGTTGACGCCTCGTACTTCGAAGGATGGAGCGAGCCCGCATTCTCGTGGGATGAGCAGATCCGCCAGAAGATGGAGCGCACCTACCTCACCGATTGGGGCAAGGAGCAACACTGATGGGCTCGATCACTCCCCCGGATTACCCGACCCTCTTCTTTTTCGAGGCCGGCGAGTGGTGGGATTACGCGATGCTCCTCGTGGTCATCGCTGCCCTCGCCTTCACGGCGTGGCTTGCCCAACGCAATATGTGGGTGGTCCTCGCCGTCTTCGTCGTCATCCCGGTCGCGCTCACGATCTTTTGGTGGCCGCACTCGACGCAGGGCACGGCCTCGGCAGGCTGGTTCCCAATCGTCAAGCAGTACTCGGCGCTGGCGGGGTCCCTGTGTTTGGTCGCGCTTCAAGTATTCCCGAGGCTACGGCACAACCGCGGGTACCTGCTGATTCCGCCGGTGATCCTTTCCGTCAACATTGCCGAGGCCGTGGTGAGGGATTTCCAGTGCTACGGCATTCACGGGGTGGATCCTTCCCAGGGCATGGTGACTTGGGGAGGTCCGTGGAACATCATGAACGGGATCGCGGGCATTTTGAATCTGCTTGCAATCTCGGGGTGGATCAGGATTTTTCGTCTCCAAGGGCAAGGAGCGCGCGCTCGTCTGGGGCGACCTGACGATCGGGTGGATTATCGCCTACGACCTGTGGAATTTCGCCTACGTCTACAACTGTCTAGCGGACCGCGCGTGGTACTCTGGCGTGGCACTGTTGGCGGCGTGTACGATTCCGGCTCTCATGAAGTTTGGGCGAGGCGCGTGGATCCAGTACCGGGCCTACACGCTGACTTTCTGGTCGGCTGTGGTGCTCACCTTCCCGCATTTCATGCAGGACTCGATGTTTGCACACCGCAGCGCTCACAACCCCACCGCGATGTTCATCATCTCCGCGGCCGCACTGCTTGCAAATGTGTGGGTTTTTGGCCGTCACGTGTATGTGATTGTCTCGAAGAAGCGCAATCCCTTCACGCAGGAGGTTCATGCCGATGAGCCGACTTACGTGGAGTGGGTGCGGGACTTGGCCTCAGATGAGGACAAGGAACTGATCGCTGCGCGCCTTGGGACGACTCCCGAGAAAGCGGGGTTTGTGAAGGCGTCTTAAGATCGTGGCCGGGGCGCACGCGCCTCGGCCACTGCTTTATCAGACTTCGTCGACTTAAGCGACTTCCACCGTCGCAAGAGGAACAATTCCACTCAATGCATCCCCCAGCGCATCTTCGGCACAGTCAAGCTCGTAGCGCATCTGCAGGTTCATCCAGAACCCCGGGGTTGTGCCGAAGTAGCGGGACAGCCTCATCGCGGTATCCGCCGTGATCCCACGCTTCCCATGGACGATTTCATTGATACGACGAGGCGGAACCCCAATAGCAACAGCAAGCTTGTGCTGCGTAATTCCGAAGCCCTCGATGAAGTCCTCCATGAGGACTTCGCCCGGGTGAATCGGAGCAATTTTAGTGGTAGTCAACGATCTCAACCCCTTCTGGACCAGCATCGCTCCACCTGAAGCAGATGCGCCACTGATCATTGATTCGGATACTGTACTGCCCCGCCCGATTACCGCGCAGAAGCTCGAGCCGATTGCCCGGAGGAATCCGGAGGTCCTCCAGACGGCACGCAGCATCAATCTGACGCAACTTGCGCAGCGCGCCACGCGCGACCCGGCCACTGCCTCGTAGAAGAAAACTCAGACGTTGAAGCGGAACTCCACGATGTCGCCGTCCTGCATGACGTAGTCTTTGCCTTCCATGCGGACCTTGCCAGCAGCCTTCGCTGCAGCCATGGAACCGGCCTCGATCAGATCGTCGTATGAGACGATTTCAGCCTTGATAAAGCCCTTTTCGAAGTCCGTGTGGATCACGCCTGCAGCCTTGGGAGCGGTGTCGCCCTTGTGAATCGTCCAGGCGCGCGCTTCCTTCTCACCGGCAGTCAGGTAGGTCTGCAGGCCAAGGGTGTCGAAGCCAACGCGTGCGAGCTTGTCCAGGCCCGATTCGCTCTGACCGGACTCAGCCAGCATTTCACGCGCATCGTCCTCATCCAGCTCAACAAGCTCGGACTCAAACTGCGCGTCCAAGAAGATCGCTTCAGCCGGAGCAACCAGAGCGCGCAATTCGTCTTGCATCTCCTGGTTGTCCATCTCCGCCGCATCCATATTGAACACGAAGATGAAGGGCTTAGAGGTCATGAGCTGGAAGGACTTGAGTGCATCCTGATCAAGCTTTGCACCCGCGGGGCCGCTGAGCAGTTCACCCTTTTCAAGCAGTTCCATTGCCGCGCGCGCAGTTTCCAGGACAATTGCCTCGGTCTTCTTGCCACGGACTTCCTTTTTCCAGACGCGGGATCTGCTTTTCAAGCGTCTGCATGTCAGCCAGAATCAGCTCGGTCTTAATGGTTTCGATATCCGATTCAGGATCAACCTTGCCATCAACGTGCACAACGTCGGGGTCGGAGAAAGCACGCGTCACCTGGCAAATGGCGTCGGCCTCGCGAATGTTCGCAAGGAACTGGTTCCCCAAGCCCTCCCCCTCAGACGCACCACGCACAATACCCGCGATATCAACGAAAGAAACGGTCGCGGGAATAATGCGCTGAGAACCAAAAGATCTCGGCGAGCTTGTTCAAACGCGCATCGGGAAGCGGGACCACACCGACGTTCGGTTCAATGGTCGCGAAGGGATAGTTCGCAGCCAGAACAGTCGCGCGGGTCAGAGCATTAAACAGAGTGGACTTGCCAACGTTGGGCAGGCCGGCGATACCAATAGTTAAAGACACGCCCCTATCCTATCCGACGAGGCCGTACTCCCGTTTGCCCGCGCGCACAGAAAGTGCGTGGAAAAGCGGGTGAACTTGCGCTCAGCTCGTGTGATCGGGACCCGCAGTGCGGCGAGCGTGAGGGCGATTATCAAGGTGACCAGCGTCCTTCAGGGTCCGAACGCAGATCGCGAGGAAGCGCGAAGGTCGTCGTTTCCGTCTCGGTTCGCACCTCTTCAACTGTTGGGAAACCGCGGTCTTGCAGCCAGGCGACAACATCGCGTACAAGGATCTCGGGCACCGACGCACCAGAAGTCAGGCCAACCGTCGAAGCACCTTTAAACCATTCTTCTTGTAGTTCCTCGGCCTTATCGATGCGATAGGCAGCTGGAACGCCCGATTCGAGCGCGACATCAACCAGACGTACCGAGTTCGAAGAATTCGCCGAACCCACGACAACCATGACATCAACCAGCGGAGCAATGACCTTCACGGCCCCTTGGCGGTTCTGTGTCGCATAGCAAATGTCATCCGAGGGCGGATCAACAAGTTTGGGGAAACGCTCGCGCAGGCGATCAACAGTCTGGCGAGTCTCATCAACCGACAAGGTCGTCTGTGAAATCCACACGACGCGCTCGGGGTCACGAACAACCAGATTGTCGACTTCTTCAGGACTTCCAACGACTTGAATATGCTCCGGGGCCTCACCAAAGGTCCCCTCAACTTCTTCGTGACCTTCGTGGCCCACCAAAATAATGTCGTAATCATCCTTCGCGAAGCGCACGGCCTCGCGATGCACCTTGGTCACCAGCGGGCATGTCGCATCAATGGTTGCTAGGTGTCGCTGCGCTGCGACCTCATGAACCTGCGGGGAAACTCCATGTGCGGAAAAGACGACGCGCGCTCCCTCGGGGACCTGGTCGGTTTCTTGAACGAAAACCGCCCCGCGCTTGCTCAAGGATTCCACAACGTATTTGTTGTGAACGATTTCTTTGCGCACGTACACGGGGGCGCCGTACAAATCCAGTGCTTTCTCTACGACATCAACTGCACGGTCAACACCCGCACAATACCCGCGCGGCGCTGCCAGCAAGATCTTCCCACCGGCATTTTTTTGTTCAAGGCTGCCCAGCGTCTGGTCGTCAACAGTCATGCTTCAACGGTACAGGCAGGCAGAGTATCCGCGCAGCCGAAACTACTGATGCTCCTCACACTGGACGCAAATGCCAGGTGCCTGTGTCATGCTTGTTTCGTGCCAGAAAAGATGCCTCCTGCTGCAAAAGCCGCCGACACCACGCGTGACAACCCGTGGCCGCTGAGCAGGCTTACCCAGAACATCAAGATCTACGTGGATCGTATGTCTGCGCTCTGGGTTGAAGGCCAAGTCGTTCAATACAACCCACGCCCGGGCTCGCGCATGGCTTTCTTTACGCTGCGCGACACAGAATCTGACACGTCGATGACCGTGACCGCTTTCCCCAATGTCATCACTGCGATTGGTGCGAGTTTTGAGGAAGGCGTGAAAGTTGTCGCCCGCGTCAAGCCCGTTTTTTGGGAGCGCAGTGGCAGCCTCAACCTTCAGGCGGCCGAAGTTCACCTTCAAGGTTTAGGCGACTTACTGGCTCAAATAGAGCGCTTGCGCCAGCGCCTAGCCGCAGAAGGCCTCTTTGATATAGATCGCAAGAAGCCCCTTCCTTTCCTCCCGCGAGTGATCGGCCTGGTGTGTGGCCGAAACGCAAAAGCTAAAGACGATGTCATCGTCAACGCCAGCGCCCGTTGGCCCGCTGCCCGCTTCGAGGTCCGTGAGGTCGCCGTCCAGGGACAATACGCCGTCCGCGAGGTCACCCAGGCGATCGCGGAGCTGGATTCCCTCCCCCAGGTTGACGTTATTGTTGTTGCCCGAGGTGGCGGCTCCGTTGAGGATCTTCTTCCCTTCTCTGACGAGGCCTTGGTGCGCGCCGCTGCTGAGGCCTCCACTCCCCTGGTGTCAGCTATCGGCCACGAAGGGACGCTCCCCTTTGGATTACGTTGCGGATTACCGCGCCTCAACACCGACCGACGCTGCCCGCCGGATTGTTCCCGATCTTGCTCAGGAACTTGATGGCCTTGCTCGGGCGCAAGAAGGAATGCGCAGCGCGATTCAGCGCAGGCTCGCTCAAGAGCGTTACAACCTCGATTTGCTGGTGTCGCGTCCAATTTTCTTAGCTCCTGCTGCAACTTTGGAGCCACATCGGACTTTCATTGACTCCGCTCTCACGTCACTGCGCACTCAGGTCGAGCGTCGCTTGAATTCTGAGCGTCAGAGCATCCTCCAAGCCTCGGCAACCCTTCAGGCTCTCTCTCCTCAGGCGACTTTGGAACGCGGATACTCGATGCTGCGTCTTCCTTCAGGGGAGCTTGTCCGCGACGCTTCGCAAGTTCCTAAGGGGACTCTTGTGGAAGGAATCTTGGCACAGGGTCGTTTGGTTGCTCAGGTTGTCGGTTCAACGCCCGCAACCCGCGCACCTGATTCCCCACAGTAGCGTCCTCTTTCAGACTCAACTACCACCCATACTTGTCACTACCGGAGGTTCCCATGGCAGAAACAGCCCTTCCTGCACCCGAAACACTGTCCTACGAAGCGGCGCGTGATGAACTCGTTGCGATCGTCAAGACGCTTGAAAGCGGACAGGCTCCTCTTGAAGACACTCTTGCGATGTGGGAGCGCGGCGAGGCCCTTGCAACGCGTTGCCGTTCCATCCTCGACGCGGCAACTCAGCGCATGCAAGCAGGAGCAGAATCACCCCAGTCCGACCAGTAGACTCCGGGTCCCGCAATCAGCTGGGAATGGTTAGACTTAAAGCGTCATCTGTTAGTGGAACCAGCCAAAGTGGTCTGGCAACAGGAGGAAATATGGACCTCGCAATCGACCCCCACATCCTCTCCATCGGAGAGGCACTGATGGATATCGTTGTCCCAGCGGACAGCCCTGTTCCAACTGCCGAAATCCCGGGTGGTTCACCCGCTAACGTCGCAATGACTCTTGGGCGTCTGGGCCGTAACGTCGGCCTGCAGACGTGGCTTGCACACGACGAACGTGGCGAGATTATTGAAGATCACTTCACGGCCTCGCACGTGGTTATTACCGAGGAATCCTTCGGTGCGGACCACACCCCAACTGCCCTAGCAAAGCTCAACGAAAAGGGCGCAGCGACCTACACCTTTGATCTGGATTGGTGCCCTCCATGCCCGATCCGGGTTTCGACGCAGGCCCGAATCGTTCACTCCGGTTCCATCGCCGCAGTCATCGAGCCCGGTGCACACGCCGTTTTGGATGCCATGGTCACCGCGCGTCAGCACGCGATCATCACCTATGACCCCAACGCGCGCCCCGCACTCATGGGCACCCCCGAGCAGGCTCTCGCTACCGTCAACAAGTTCATCGGCATCTCCGATGTCGTCAAGGTTTCCGACGAAGACATCGCGTGGCTGACCAACGGACGCGAAATCGACGAAGTCGTGCGCGATTGGCTCACAGCAGGCCCCTCACTGATCGTTGTCACGAAGGGCAAGGAAGGCGCAGCAGCCTTCACCTCCAATGGCGTTCGTCGTTCAATCCCCGCCGGAGACGTCAAGGTCGAAGACACCGTTGGTGCAGGAGACTCCTTCATGGGCGGCCTGATCGATGCCCTGTGGTCACTCGGCCTGGTGGGTGCTATGTCGCGTCCTGCTCTGCGCGATTTGGATGCTGCAAAGGTCGACTTCATCTTGCAGCGCGCCGCAACCATCGGTGACATCACTGTCTCCCGCGCAGGCGCGAACCCGCCGTGGCTCTCAGAGCTCGCTGAGTTCCTCGCCTAAGAAAGGTCTCTGAGCGCAAAAAGGCTGATTGGGGGGCTTGAATCCACACGATTCAAGCCCCCCAAAGGTTATTTCAGTCGCAGCGTCCAAGGATTTCCCTCAGTGATAACCGCGCCTGCGCATTTACCGCCCGGGAACCTCGCTGACCTTACTTCCCCATTCGCCTCTCACGCTGCGCATAGCGCGCAACGCGCGCAGGAAGTCGATCTTGCGAAAATCTGGCCAATAGGTTTCACAGAAGTAAAACTCAGAGTGCGCAGACTGCCAAATCATGAAGCCCGACAGTCTCTGCTCCCCCGATGTACGGATCACCAAATCAGGGTCGGGTTGATCTCCCGTATACAGATGCTCGGCAATATCAGAGTCCTTCAATCGTGAAGCCAAATCTTCAAGGCTCTCCCCGCGCTGGCCCGCATCGCGGATCACCTCACGCACGGCCTCGACAATCTCATGACGTCCGCCGTAGCCGACGGCAATGTTGACGCTCAGCGCGCTTGTGGCGGGGCTTTCCTTCGCGGCCTCACGGAGGGAATCGGCAATATCATCTGGGAGCAGGCGCAGATCCCCAACGATACGCAGGCGCCATTTCCGGTTTGGCTGAGGGCTCTGACGGTTTGCGAAATGATCGTCAGGAGTTCAGAAAGCTCATCGCTTTGACGCGAGAGATTATCAGTGGAAAGCATCCACAAAGTGACGATCTCGACGCCGACTTCTTCGGCCCACCCAAGAAACTCCGCAATTTTTCCCGCGCCGACTCGGTGTCCTTGGGATGCTGTGAAGCCGATCGACTTCGCCCACCGCCGGTTTCCGTCAAGAATGACTCCAACGTGACGAGGGATTGGGCGCCCCGATAAAGATGCTCGTAAGCGCTTCTCATAGACGTCATAGAGCATGTTCCACTGTGACACTTTCAGTCCCTTCCGCGCGAAAGAGCGTCAATACTGTTTAAGAATATCGCGATTCTCGTTCCCCTTGCATATTCGTCCGTGGCCTTAAGTTCCCTCACACCTACTGCCACAAGCGATGATTTTTCTGCACAATTGGCGTACCCTACGGTGTAGTAAGTTACGCAAACGTAGGTAGAGTTTTCAGAGGAGGCAGCAATGAAAATCGCTTCCCTCAAACCCACTGAGTGGTTCCCCGGGCAGAAGATATCCGTCAAACCTCACTTGAGAGGATGGATCCACCTCGTCGCCGCACCGCTCTCCTTGGCAGCATCTATTGTTCTCACCTGTCTCGCTCCCAGCGGGGCAACCAAGTGGGGTTCGGCAATCTACCTTGCGGCCTCGCTGATCCTCTTTGGAATTTCAGCGCTCTACCACCGTTTCTACTGGTCGCCGCGATGGGAAATTGTGTGGAATCGCCTCGATCACTCCAACATCTTCCTGCTCATCGCCGGCACCTACACTCCCCTCTCGGTCGCAGTGCTTCCTCACGACCAAGCGGTCACGATCTTGTCAATCGTCTGGGGAGGCGCGCTGGCCGGAATCCTTCTCAATCTCTTTTGGCCGACCGCTCCAAGGTGGCTCGCAACGCTCATTTACGTTGCTTTGGGGTGGGTTGCTCTGTGGTACCTCCCCCAATTCTGGGCGCTCGCGGGACCGGCTGTTGTTTGGCTTCTCTTGGCCGGCGGAATCTTGTACACGATCGGCGCGATTGTCTACGCAACGAAGAAACCCGATTTATCGCCTCGATGGTTCGGGTTCCACGAGATCTTCCATACCTTCACGGTTCTTGCGTGGGCGTGCCATTGCACCGCCGTGTATTTGACAGTTCTGTAAATTTTTCCACAGATAGCGCAAAATCCACATTTCCAGGCTGAAGGCTGCTAGGCTGGCAAATCTATAGAATCAATGCGAAGGCCGACGCCCGTCGGCACATGTCGGAGGCATAAGTAATGGCTGATACCCAATGGCTGACTCAAGCTCAGTATGACAAGCTCCAGGCGGAGCTCACGGATCGCGTCGAGGTGCGTCGTCCTGAGATCGCTCGCCTAATCGACGCGGCTCGCCAAGAAGGCGATTTGCGCGAGAACGGCGGCTACCATGCCGCTCGTAACGAGCAGTCCCTCAACGAGACCCGTATCCAGGCACTCGAAGAAATGCTGCGCAACGCTGAGGTTGGCGAAACCCCCGCTGATGATGGAATCGTCGAACCCGGAATGGTCGTCACCGCTCTTGTTGCAGGCCGCGAGCAGAAGTTCCTCCTAGGTTCCCGCGATGCCGGCGGCGACCTCGGAGTTCAGGTTTTCTCTTCTCAGGCTCCTCTGGGCGCAGCAGTGATGGGACACCGCAAGGGCGATATCCTCACCTACGAAGCACCCAATGGCCGCGAGATCACCGTTGAGATTTTAGATGCAACACCTTTCGTTGGCTGAGTAAACCCAAACGCATTGTGGGGGCTCCGGAGTTGAACTCCGGAGCCCCCACAATTTCACGCTGTCGGCTCAAACAATGCGCTTTCAGCGTCAATCAGCTTCATGCATCGCTGTCTTCTTCATCCGTTTCAGCGCTCTGCTCGATTTCATCAGCGACACGCGTCCCCGCGCTATCGCCCGGCTCTGCAGTGCCAGCAGTGACCATGCGTTCGCTCAGTTCTTCGTTGACAGCGTAGGTGTGTGCTTTCAACTGCTTCCCCTGCGAGAAGGGGAAGATCTTCACCGTAGGAATGAGCAATCAACGCATCGAGCGTCCCCGGAGCTCCACCCGGACGATCAAGCTTTGTCGCTAGGGAAGGCTCAGGATCATGTCCGTGCAGGTAGAGCACAGTGGAGTTGATGAAGGCTGCGATCGGGATGGAGAAAATCGCTCCCGCGATTCCCGCAATCATCGAACCCGCCGTCACACCGAGCAAAACAACCAGAGGGTGCAAGGACACGGCGTTGGACATGAGAAGCGGTTGAAGGAGGTTCCCCTCGACTTGCTGAACCAGCAAGATAATGACCAGCATGATCAGACCGACGGTGAATCCCTGATCCACGACAGCGACCAAGACTGCGATAATTCCCGAAACCAAGGAACCGATAATCGGAATAAAAGAGCCGAAAAACACCAAAACGATGATCGGGATGACCAGTGGGACGCCCAAGAAATAGGCACCGATACCAATGCTCAGCGCATCGATGAAGGCAACTTGCATCTGGCCAACCACATAGCCACCCATGCTCGCCCACCCGCGAATTGCGGCCTCGTGAACGGGCTCACGAGCCGCCTTGGGAAGCAAACGCACGAACCACACCCAGATGTCGCGACCGTCTTTAAGGAAGAAGAAAAGGCAGAAGAGAGCGATCACCGAACCGGTAGCGACAGAAATCGCTGAAGACGTCGCGTTCACCGCACCGAAAATCAGGGACTGCGCGTGGGATTGCACCCAGGCGACAATTTCGGATTGCAGGTTTTCCAGATGCGAATCGATACCGGAGGTGTCGATTCCCAATGGGCTGGTGCGCAACCATTCAAGGAGGGTGGTGAGACCTTCGTTCGCGCGGGTGAGCAGCGAGGGGACCTGCGAGAGGATCTGGGCCCCAGCAGTCGATAGTGCGGCACCCACGACAACCACAGTTGCCAGCAAACCGCTGAGAGCAGCAAGGGCTCGCGGGAAGTGAGCCTTGCGGTGAAGCCACGACACCATCGGGTTCAAGAAAACCGCAAGAAGAAGCGCCACCGCGATCGGCACGATGATCCCGTAAACGAAGGTCATCCCATAAATCAGCAGGGCAACCGCCGCGACGACGACGATCGCGCGCCACGCAACCGCCGCGCCCACGCGCAAAGACCAAGGCACAGCCTCGGAAGCATCTCGGCTGGTGGGCTCATCCTCAACGACAACGCGAACGCGCCTTTGTCCATCCCCCTGAAGATGAGAGCGCCGCTCTTGAACGCGGCGCCTGATCTGCCCAAGAGGTTTCAGAAGTGACGAGGCCAAGCTCGAGCTGGATCCTCCTCCCCTATCCGAACGGCTGGGGCGTTGATCGGGGGCTGATGCTGCTTGCTGCGCATCCTTTTCGCTCATGCTTAGCCTCGTCTTTTTCAGTTTGTTGGCTCAGGCGACACCGAGAATATCGGTGACGAAAAACAAAGGGTATCGCCGCCGCGGATCCCAGCCTGAGGAACACCGCGCTGACCATAACCGTATTCGGAAGGAATGGACAGCAGGACGCGCGAACCTACGCGCTGGCCAATGAGTCCCTCGTCCCAACCGCGAATGACCATTCCCACGCCGATTTGGAAGCTCAGTGCAGCACCGCGGTCGTAGGAGTTATCGAAGACGTTTCCATCCCAGACTTGCCCCAGGTAATGGCAATGGATGGTGTCTCCAGCTTCGACGACCTGGCCATCGCCCTCATGCAGGACCTCAACGAGCAGCTCATCGCTGGGGGTGGAATCAGTAAATTCCAGAGTAGGCTTACGGCCAAATTCACCTGTCACTATTAGGGTTTTCCATGGTTTCTCCTTTGGGAAGTACTGCGATAGAGGATTGAGTTATTCAATGAGGCATCCCGAAGGATGCAGAAGGGGCCACGCTCGAGCGAGCGCGACCCCAACTTGTTAGCGACGAGACGCCAAGATCGAAAGAATTCGCAGGATTTCGACGTACATCCACACGACCGTGACCATGATGCCGAAGGCGCAGTACCAAGCGAATTGCACGGGAGCACCTCGCTCAACGCCCCTGCTTGACGGTATCGAAGTCACCGATCAAGGCCATGGTTGCAAGAACAACGGCGATGAGGGAGACAACCACGCCCAGCGGAATGCCCTTGACGTAGATCGTGTCGATGGGCGCCATCGCTCCGAAGGCCACCAAAACTGCGTTTGCAATGCGGGTCAGAAGAAGCGCCAAAATGCCGATCAAGGTGAACTTCGCGAGCTTGGGCGAATTACGCACCTTGCCGGAAGTGAAGAGGACAAGCGTAATTCCCGTAACGGCAAGGGTTGCGATGAATGCCTGAGCGACGATGCCCGGGTAGGTCATTTCCATGAAGGAGGACAAGGCACCCAGCGAGACACCTTCTGCGAAGGCGTAGGCCATGATGAGCCCCGGGCGAATGGTCTTCGAGAAGGAATTTACCATTGCCAGAATGAAAGCGATGAGCGTTCCCAGTCCCATGGCGACAACGCCCAGCATGGGGTTCGTTGCAGCGAGGAACCACGCAGGAGCGGCGCCAAGAAGCAGAATCAGGAAAGAGATTCCGGTCTTCATCAAGGCGTCGTCATAGGTCATGCGACCGCGATCAACCGCGTCTGCGGAAGGCGCTTGGTAGGCCTGCTGGAGGTCGGCATACACGGAGGGGTCAAGGCTGGGGGCGCCAGCGTAGCCGCCTTGAGCCTGGGTCCCATAGGTCGAGGCCTGGGGCTGAGCATAGGGGTAGCGCACGGGATCAACAACGGTTGTCCCGGGAGCTTGAGCATTCGTGGGCTGGTAGCCGGGCATTGCCGGGTAGCCCGCGGGAGTCGAATCGGCGCGAGACCAGTCTCGCTCCATCTTTGAGAACACGGGGTTTGTCATGAGATTTCCTTTCCCTCGGTTCAGTATCTATTGAGTACCCCCAGTCGGACTCGAACCGACAACACACCGATTTTAAGTCGGTTGCCTCTGCCAATTGGGCTATGGGGGCATCGCCACTAGCGACGAGCCAGCATCGAAAGCGCGATACCGTCAAGGATATCGTGTTCGGAGACGTGGGCGCCCGCTATTGGGTGGTTTGTATTCTCGCAGCGTAGAGCGACGCGGTCCATGACGCGTTTCCAGATCAGGGCGCCACCTGCGATGACGTCCGCGCGTCCCTCTGGCATGAAGCCTAGGGCAGCCTTGACCGCCAGTGGTTGCTCGAGCATAAAACGGACCGAGGCATCGGTATCCGCGTGGCTCAGAAATGCGCCGTCGATCTTTTCCGGCTGGTACGAGGCCAAGCCCAGCGCGTGTGCGGCGATCGTTGTGATGGTCCCGGCTACGCCCACCACGCCTCTAACGCTGGAGAAATCAACGACCTCTTCGGCCTCGTCAAGGCGGGCGTCAATCCACTCGCTGGCCTGGGCCTGGACCCCATCGGGAATCGGCTGATCGCTTGCGCATCCTGCAAAGAATTTCTCGGTCACGCGAACGGAGCCCATATCGGCCGAATATGCCGCATCAACGCCCTTACCTAGCGTACCTACGACCATTTCCGTTGAACCGCCGCCGATATCGACGACCAGCACCTTCCCGCGATCGTAGGCGTGCACGCTGCTTGCAGCACCGGTGAAAGACAAGGCGGCTTCTTCAGTTCCGGGAACAACTTCCGGGTAGACACCCAGGAGTTCTTTCACCGGCTCAATGAAATCCTGGCGGTTTTCGGCGTCACGCATTGCCGATGTCGACACGAAACGAATGTCCGTTGCCCCCAGATTGTCAATCATCCGCTTGTATTCGCGCACAGCTGCGAGGGTGCGTTCAATTGCCTCAGGAGCGAGGCGCCCCGTGCGGTCAACGCCCTGTCCCAAGCGCACGATCCGCATTTGTCGGGTGAGATCGTTCAAGGTGATGTGCTCACCCATGGTTTCGCCGTCTGCAACAAGAAGTCGAATTGAGTTCGTTCCACAATCAATTGCCGCTACCCGCGTCATGGTTCCGTTCTTTCTGGGGAGTTCGCTATTTCTAGAAATCGACACGCACCACGCGCATCAGCAGGTGCAGGATTGGCAATCCCACAGGCCTCGTTCGCGCATCATCTCCAGCGCAAGGTCACCAATCGGGTTCACGCCCTCCCCCGCGGCCAAGGCATGACCGACCAGCGCGTGCAGACACTTGACGCGCGTGGGCATTCCGCCGGCGGATACGCCATGGATTTCAGGAACGTCGAGCTCCAGCTGCTCGCCGAGTTGCTCGCGGGAAGCAATATAGGCCTCGTGAGCATTCTGGTAGGCGGCGCGCAGGTCCTCGTCATCGGCCAGGCGCTCATTGAAGTCTTCCATGACCTTGGTTGCTTCAAGCGTCGAGCAGGCGCGGACCGCTCCGGGACTGGTCAGGTAGAAAGCTGTTGGGAAAGGAGTTCCGTCTTCAAGCCTAGGCGCCGTCGCGACAACGGTCGGCTTCCCGCAAACGCAACGCGCGGCAATCCCGACGACCCCTCGGGGAACACGTCCCAATTGTTCTTCGAGAACCTGAAGATCCTCGGCACTAGCCGGCGTAATTGCGTTCATCATTCCTCCACATTCAGACAAACCCGGATTATTTTACGCGAAAAGGCTTGCGGGAGGGAGTGTTTCCACGCAATGGATCTGGCCCACGTGGCACGCGGTGATCAGTTGCCAGTTCCTTGTGTGCTTGCGCTACTTTCAGGAGTCGCAGACTGCGAGGGAGATGGCGCATTCCCGCCTGTTTGTGCGGTCTGGATATTTCCCGTCGGATGGTCAGCCTCTTCGACCGTCATCGAGAGGACCTGCATCCATGGGCGAGCGGGGCCCGCCTCGCGCGCAGCCGCGACCTGCGCTTGGTCTTGATAATCCTTACCGGGGTCCAAGACGGAGTACTGAGTTTCCCCAGGCTTGACATATCCGAGGCGTTCGCGCGCCTGCGAGGCAATGTACTGCGGGTTCGACCACAGTTCGAGTTGCTGGCGCTTCGCGTCATTATCCGCTTGGGTTTGCTGGACTTTTGCCTTGATCGCAGCAAGTTCGCGTTCTTGACTCCACAGCTGCATGAAGGAGGGAACGAGGAGCATCGCGAGAAGCGCTCCAAGAAGAACCAATCCCAAAATACGCATCGAAATTTCAATGCCGCCAAAAGATACCGAGGTGGGGCGCTTCGCGGCACTTTCCGCGGCTTGGGCGCGGGACCTGGGAGCTTCGCGTTCCGGACGCACTCGCGCTGTTGTGCGAATGCTTGGTGTACTTTGCGTCCCTTGAGCGCGCGTACGCGGGGTTTTTCCTCCCTGACGAGGCCGCCGCTGGGTATCAGGCTCAGCCGCAGCTTGACGTCTGCGGGCATTGGGGACGACTGGGCGTCCTCTTCTGGGTTTCTGAGCCATATCCCTATGGTGCCTCAAGCGGGCAAGACGGGCAGGACATAAAACTCATGTGTTCCCAATTGAGGGCTGAATCGCATAACGAAGGGGTGGGTGATGATTTCTCATCACCCACCCCTAAGGTCACGCTTCTACGAGCGTGTCAGTATGTGCTTCTCAGAAGGAAGCGCGGGGGAAGGAAGAACGACCCGCGTACACTGCTGCAACGTCGAGGTCCTCTTCGATGCGCAGGAGCTGGTTGTACTTCGCCACGCGCTCGGAGCGAGCGGGAGCACCGGTCTTGATCTGGCCGGAGTTGGTGGCAACCGCGAGGTCCGCAATGGTGGTGTCCTCGGTTTCACCGGAGCGGTGAGAGGTCATTGAACGGTAGCCGTTGCGGTGTGCTTCTTCCACGGCGTCCAGGGTCTCGGTCAGCGAGCCGATCTGGTTCACCTTGACGAGCAGAGCGTTAGCAGCGCGCAGCTCGATGCCCTTGCGCAGACGCTCGGGGTTGGTGACGAAGAGGTCGTCGCCAACGAGCTGGACACGATCGCCGATCTCTGCGGTCAGAGCGGTCCATGCGTCCCATTCGTCTTCCGACAACGGGTCTTCGATGGAGACCAGCGGGTAGTCGCGGATGAGCTTCTCGTAGTAGGTGACCATGTAGTCGGTCGAGCGGCCTTCGCCTTCGAACTGGTACAGGCCATCCTTGAAGAACTCGGAGGAGGCGACGTCCAGGGCGAGTGCAACATCGGTGCCGGGCTTGAAGCCGGCCTTCTCGATGGCCTCGATGATCAGGTCGAGTGCGGCGGCGTTGGAGGAGAGGTTCGGTGCGAAACCGCCCTCGTCGCCCAGACCGGTGGACAGGCCACGTTCCTTGATGACGGCCTTGAGGGTGTGGTAGACCTCGGCGCCCCAGCGGAGGGCATCGCGGAAGGTCGGAGCACCCAGAGGAGCAATCATGAACTCCTGGATGTCAACGTTGGTGTCTGCGTGAGAGCCACCGTTGAGGATGTTCATCATGGGAACGGGCAGGATGTGAGCGTTGGGGCCGCCCAGGTAACGGTAGAGGGGCAGACCTGCGGACTCGGCAGCAGCCTTTGCAACAGCAAGGGAGACACCGAGAATGGCGTTTGCGCCGAGCTTGCCCTTGTTGGGGGTGCCGTCCAGCTCGATCATGATTTCATCGATGCGACGCTGGTCGGAAGCGTCTTCGTCAATCAGTTCGGGGGCGATGATGTCGTTCACTGCGTCAACGGCGTCCTGAACGCCCTTGCCCTGGTAACGACCCTTGTCGCCATCGCGACGCTCAACGGCCTCGAATGCACCAGTGGAGGCGCCAGAAGGAACTGCTGCGCGCTCGAAAGTGCCATCTTCAAGAATGACCTCAACCTCGACGGTGGGGTTACCGCGGGAGTCGAGGATCTCGCGAGCTCCGATTGCTTCAATGCTTGCCACGTTAATTCTCCAATCGATTAACTACGTGACTACTGTCGTATCTAACGCTAGTACATTCGGGGCCACTCCATCAGTAGTACGCGAGCACTCGCACACGTTTTCCTCGTCACGATCAAGGGCACATTGGCGCAAATTAGACATAGGTCCCCATAAATGCTGTATCGCCCACCCTCACGGGTGGGCGATACATCACATTTCAGACACGTGGGGGTATACCCATACGCCCACGCGCAGCCACCGGCTAGTTCTTGCCTGCCTGCTGCGCGGCAGAGCTCGAGCGGACGACGTCGCCGAAAACTGTCTGAGTCAGCTCATTGCTTTGCGCATTGTAGGTGCCGTAGCGCGGATTGATCTCAACCTTCGTTGACTGCATAATCTGCGAAATCTGATTGCTCAGCTCCTGCGATTTTTCGGAGGAAAATCCCATTGAACGCAGCTTTTGCAGAGCCAAAGTGTCCTTGACGATCGTCTTCAAGAAGGGAGTCGGTTCTTCGACAGGAGTGCTCTGTCCTCCACGGGCAACAACGCGCTCCCCCATTTGCTGGAACTGTTGCATGACCTCTTCGTCGCTCACCGTCACGCCGTTTTCTTCAGCCACTTGGCCCACTGCACGTGAAGAACTCATATCCGGAAGGAACTGTGCTGCATCGACCTGCTGTCCCATCAATGCGCTGAGCTGCTGACTAGACAGGTCCAGTTCTGCCTCGCTCACGCTCCAATCACCAATGATCGCTGCAGTTCCCGGGTGCGTGGAACAGGCACCAAGGCCCAATCCACACACGGCCAAGATTGCCGCAGCCTTCGATGCGCGTGAAAGAGAAACCATGACTATATCCTCCGGAAAATCACTCTGTATAGGTGTCAGTGTAGCGCTCTGATTAGGCCTGAGACGCCTGCGGTGGGTTGAGTACCTTCGTCATCAGATTTTCGATCCAGTCGATGAGGGCGTGATCTGTCAACGGCACACCACCGACACGCGCCGTCATCGGCAGAGGAACAAGCAACTGACGAACAGCGGCTTTCACGACACATCCCGGGTACAAACGCTTGAGCCTCATCGCCTGAGATTCTTTCAATTCGATGGGGTGAATCCGCAGGTATTTACCCTGCGTTGCAAGCTCATCAATACCCATGCGACGCAGGAGCGAACGAAGACGAGCAATCTCAAAGAGCAAGTCAACCTGCTGGGGAATAGGACCGTAGCGGTCAGCCAACTCCTCGCGCAGATCTTTTTCCTGTTCGCCGGTTTCAACCGCAGCAATCTTGCCGTAGACCTCAAGGCGTAGGCGTTCAGCAGAGATGTAGTCCTCTGGGATATGCGCATCGACGGTAATGTCCAAACGCAAATCCTTCTTTTCTTCCTTACGCTGCCCCTTAAAGGCAGCGACCGCATCCGCGACCATTCGGACGTAGAGGTCAAAGCCCACGCCCTCGATGTGTCCCGATTGCGCGCCTCCCAAGAGGTTACCGGCGCCTCGGATCTCCAAATCTCGCTGAGCAACCGCAAGCCCCGCACCCAGATCAGCGTTCTGGGCAATAGTTTGCAAGCGCTCGTGCGCCATCTCTGAAAGAGGCCGGTCAGAGGGGTAGAAGAAGTACGCATAGGCGCGCTCGCGGCCTCGGCCCACGCGACCACGTAACTGGTGCAGTTGGGACAGACCAAAAGTATCCGCACGATCAACAATCAGAGTATTCGCGTTCGAAATATCCAGACCGGTTTCCACGATGGTCGTACACACCAGAACGTCGAAATCGTGGTTCCAAAAGTCAACGATGACGCTTTCCAATTGGTGTTCGTTGAGCTTTCCGTGGGCAACTCTGATCCGCGCCTCGGGAACAAGTTCTTGGATGTGCGCTGCGACCGAGGCGATGGAGTCCACGCGGTTATGCACGTAGAAGACCTGGCCATCGCGCAAAAGCTCGCGTCGGATAGCGGCGCTGACCTGCGCGTCAGTATGCGCGCCGACGAAAGTGAGAACGGGCTGGCGTTCTTCGGGCGGGGTCTGAAGAATCGACATCTCGCGAATGCCCGAGACCGCCATTTCCAAGGTCCTGGGAATGGGGGTTGCGGACATTGAGAGGACGTCCACATCGGCTCGCAGGGCTTTGAGTGTTTCCTTGTGCTCGACACCGAAACGCTGTTCCTCGTCGATGACGACCAGGCCCAGATCCTTGAAAGTAATGGCCCCGGAGAGCAGCGAGTGTGTGCCAATGACTAGGTCCACCCCTCCTGAGGCCAAGCCTTCCTTAACTTTTTCCGCTTCCTTGGGCGTCGAGAAACGCGAGAGCGTGCCAATGGTGACGGGGAATCCCGCGTAACGTTCCGCGAAGGTTTCGGCGTGCTGCTGGACGAGAAGCGTCGTCGGCACCAAGACAGCGACCTGTTTGCCATCCTGGATTGCTTTGAAAGCTGCGCGGACTGCGATCTCGGTTTTTCCATAGCCCACGTCGCCCGTGAGGAGACGGTCCATGGGCATGGGCTTTTCCATGTCGGCTTTCACTTCGTCAATGGTGACGAGTTGGTCGGGTGTTTCCACGTAGGGGAAGGAATCTTCCAGCTCGCGTTGCCATGGGGTATCCGGCCCGAAAGCGTGCCCCTTCGTCGCCTGACGCACCGCGTAGAGGCGAATGAGTTCCTGCGCGATTTCTTTGACGGCTTTGCGAGCCTTTGCCTTGGTTTTTCTCCCAGTCGGCCCCGCCCATCTTCGTCAGTGCGGGTTGATCCGAACCCGTGTACTTCGAGATCTGATCCAAGCTATCTGTGGGAATGAAAAGTCGGTCGCCGGGCTGGCCACGCTTTGAGGGCGCGTATTCCAAGACCAAATAGTCGCGAGTAACCTGTCCTTCTCCACGTCCAACGGTGCGGGAAACAAGCTCAATGAATCGCCCAATTCCGTGCTGATCATGAACGATGTAATCCCCCGGATGAAGCGTGAGGGGGTCGACTCCCTTTCGCCTGCGCGAGGGCATTTTCCGCATGTCTCGGGTTGTCGCGCCTGCGCGCCCGGATAGATCCGACTCGGAGATGATCGCAAGTTTGAGTTCGGGGGCAACAAAACCACGAGTTCGCGGAGCTGAGACAACATAGAGCACCGAAGGATCCTGCGAAGGATCACATTCTTCAACGATGCGACTTCCAATTCCTGCGTCCGTCGCGATGGAGTTCAAGCGACGGGCGGGGCCTTCTCCTTCGGCCGCAAGGATGAGCGTCCATCCGGCCCTCAGCAAAGTCCGGATATCGTCGAGGGCACGCGCATAATCGCCTCGATAGGGGCGCACGTCCCGCGCACCCAGAGCTACCAACTCGTCTGAAACAACGATAGAGCGCGCTTCTTTCTTCAGGAGAGCTCCCGAGGCTTGCGCCTGTTCATCTTCGTTGTTCGCGGGGCTTCCGCCTTGTTCGGCGATTGCCTGAGCAAGTTGCGCGGGAGGAAGGGCAGTCAGGTCCCACCAAGGACGCCCCCTGTGCTCCCCAGATTTCTTCCAATGGGATGAACGAGGCCTGTCCTGCTTCAAGGGTACTGCTCCCCACCGGCAGCCTGGGACCAGGCCGCGGCGAGAAATTCCTCTGTGGTTGCAACCAGATCCGCCCCGCGAGCACGAATACGCTCAGGGTCAACGGCAACAAAGAGCCCGCCAGCAGGAATGAGATCAAGGAAAGAATCCATTCCTCCGACCAAGATTGGTGCAAGAGATTCAAGGCCCGGAGCCGCGATCCCCTGCGATGCTAATTCCAAGATTTCGGCTGCGCCAGGAAGCTGGTCGATTTCATTGCGAGCCTTGGCGCGAACCTGCGGGGTCAAGAGCAGCTCCCGGCAGGCAACCGCCCACACACCGGCCTCCACAACCCCCAAAGTTCGCTGATCAGATACGGAGAAGGCACGGATTTCATCGACCTCGTCTCCCCATAATTCGATGCGCAAAGGGTGCGCTTCTTGAGGGGGAAATAGATCGAGAATGCCACCGCGAACCGAAAATTGTCCGCGTCGCTCGACCATATCAACACGCTCGTAGCCCAGGTTTTCAAGTTCTTGAGCCAAGTGCGGAAGATCCACGATATCCCCGGACTTCACGCGCACGGGGGCACGATCAGCAATGCCATGAATGATGGGCTGCATGAGCGCTCGAACGGGAATGACAACAACATTGAGACCTCCCGCGTGTTCATCGCCGGATTGCGGGTGAACAAGACGCCGCAGGACCGCAATGCGTTGCGCCATGGTGTCCGCTTGAGGTGAGAGGCGTTCATGCGGCAATGTCTCCCACGAGGGAAAGACCTCGACCTCATCAATCCACGCGCGCAGAGCGAGCGCCGTTTCTTCGGCCTCGCGCCCGGTTGGGGTCACGACATAGGTTGTGCCACCTCGGCGAGCGGCCATCGATGCAATCAGGGGAATGCGCGCACCGGCGGGAGCAACGGCACAACCAGAGATCCCCTGGTCAACGGATTCGAGCACCTGCGACAGTGCTGCGTCGCCTTCAAACGATGGGAGAAGAGAAGAAAACTGAGGCACTTAGGCTCCCTGTTGCGTGTGCAAGCGCTGCTGCGCCTCGCTGAAACTTGTGGTGACGATATCTTCGACAACGTCTCCGGCCTGGGCGATGGTCACTGCGAGCTCGGTCAGCTGGTTTTGATTCATCCGCGCAAGCACATAATCAGCAGGATTCATTCGCCCCGGCGGGCGACCGATTCCGATCCGCAGCCTGTTGTAGTCACGTGTGCCCAGGACCTGAGAGATTGATTTAAGGCCGTTGTGGCCGCCTTCTCCGCCCCCGGTCTTTAAGCGTAGAGTGCCTTCAGGAAGGTCGAGATCATCGTGGACGACCAAAAGGCGTGAAGGCGTGACATTCATGAACTTCGCGAGACGCCCGATGGGACCACCCGAAGTGTTCATGTAGGAATCGCTGATTGCCAGAATCACTCGCGGTCCGGGAACCCCACCGGGGAGCATTCCCAATCGAATATCTGCGCAGTGGGTCCCTGAACGATGGGCCGAAAGCTGGACTCCCGCATTGGAAGCGAGCAGGTCCACGAGCATATGCCCGACATTGTGGCGCGTATTCGCGTACTGGGCACCTGGGTTACCCAGGCCCACAACCATCCAGGGATCCGTTGAAGTCATAGAACGATTGTGCCACCCCCTCCCCGCATCTGCGTCCAGGAAGAAGGTGGCACACCTGTGAAGTTGAGCGTTGAGAACGTTTAGAGTTTCCCGCGGGAGCTGAAGGAACGGCAACAATGAAAGCTGGCTCTCCCAATTCGTGATCTGCGAAAGCGCGCGCAACAGCCTGTGCGGTTTCCTCCACACGCTCGCGATCAACCAGGGCAATGGCACTGCCGCCGAATCCCCCACCTGTCATTCGCGCGCCATAGGCACCTGCGCCGCGTGCTGCGTCCACAGCAACATCGAGTTCCGTGCACGACACCTCGTAGTCATCACGCAGGGAATCGTGCGAATCATTCATGAGCGCGCCGACAATCTGGACACGAGAGCCTTCCAGGGGGCCTTCCTTGAGGAGCTCAATCAACGCTCGAGTGCGCGCAATTTCAGAGACAACGTGACGCATGCGCTTACGAAGCCTCTCATCTTCCAAAGCGTCACTGGCACCTTGCAGGTCTTCGACCTCAACGAGCTGTTCCACACCCAACTGTCGGGCGGCCTCTTCGCAATCAGCACGGCGTTGTCCATACTGTCCATCCGCCAAGGAGTGCGCAGCCCGCGTATCGATAACAAGCAGCGCAAGCCCCTGAGATTCCAGATCGAAGGGGATGTGTTCCACGCTCATATCGCGGCAATCCAATGCAAGGGCATGGCCTTCTTCGCAACGCAGCGATGCGGTCTGGTCCAATCCCCCGGTGTTTGCTCCCGCGATCTCGTTTTCTGCACGGCGCGCACACTCGACGAGGATTGCTCGTCCCTTATCGCTGGGCGCACTCAGCGGGCCGGCCAACCCCAGGTCTTCGGCCTCGTCAATGGCGACGGCCATTGCACACTCAAGGGCGGCAGAGGAAGAAAGCCCACCGCCGCGGGGAACGCAGGAGTAGAGCGCAGCGTCAAAACCGCGAATCGGCCCATAACCAGCCTTTTCAAGCGCCCACGCAACGCCGGAAAGATACGAGGCCCAGCCAATAACTTCACCCTCGCAGCCACGCGGTGCGATCTTGTCGAGGTCCAGCTCATCGACGGCCTCGCGGGTCTGGGGCGACACCAGACGCAGCAGGCGATCCTCGCGCGGGGCGTAAGCGATGAAAGCTCGATGCGGGAGGGCAATGGGAAGACAGGGACCCCCGTTGTAGTCGACGTGCTCACCAATAACATTGACGCGCCCGGGTGCCGACCATACATCGAGCGGCTGGTAGCCGAAAGTTTCTTCAAAAAGTTCGCCGGCGAGTTTGCGTCCTTCGTGGGCGCTTAGAGCGGTTGACCAGGACAGATCCACGTGCACACTTCCTTGGGTGAATCGATCAATACAGTGTCTTCAGCGTAGCGCATTGGGCATCTTCCTCACGCCGTTATGCTTGTGGACTCGATGTGCTCGACGCCGGCCTCCCCCATGTACCATGGGCGAGTTCGTATTCCCCATTTCAGGTAGTTTCATGTATCTCCCTCAGCGTTTACCGGGCCAAGAATGGCTCGGCGTTGTCGTTGCGATACCTGAACCCTGGGTGAGTGCGCTGACGGATATTCGCGTCGGTTTGGGTGATGAGCAGGGAACAAAAGTGCCCGCCCACATCACGATTCTTCCACCAACAGCAGTGGATAAGGACCGCCGCGAGGACGTGATTGAACACCTGCGCACAGTTGCGCAGCGCTACACGCCTTTCCGAGTGACCTTGGGTGAGACGGGAAGTTTCCGCCCGGTTTCGCCAGTTGTCTATCTTTCTCTTGCCGAGGGCGCGCGCGAGTGCACCTTCCTGGCGGAAGATATCCGCTCCGGCCCCCTGTACGCCGAGGCTCGATTCCCCTATCACGCACACGTGACCCTTGCGCAGGGTGTGTCCGATGAGGCGCTGGACCGTGCGATGAGCATCGGCTCCTACGAGGCCTCGTGGATGGTCCCGGGTTTTCGCCTGGATCGCGTGGACAAGAACGGCGTCTACTCATCCATGGCGCTTTTTGATTTCGAGAGCGCCTGAGTATTTAGACTTCGTAGCTCACCGACAGCGGTGCGTGATCGCTCCAGCGTTCCTCGTACGAGGCCGCGCGGCCGATTGAGAAAGAAGTAGCCTTCTCCGCCAGCGCGGGCGTCGCGAACTGATAATCGATACGCCAACCGGTGTCATTGGTAAATGCCTGACCGCGCTGAGACCACCAGGTGTAGGGGCCTTGAACGTCGCCGGCAAGATCACGCATGACGTCATGCCATCCCGCGTCGAGCCACTGATCGAGGAATGCGATTTCCTCATCGAGCACACCCGCGCGCTTGTTGTGGTTCGAGGTCCAATTCTTGATGTCGGAGCGGGTGCGAACAATGTTGAAATCCCCAGCAACGACGGTCCCGAGGACGTCTGCTTGTTCCTGCGCGGCCTCGGCAAGAAGTTCTCCCATGCGGCGGCCAATGCGCGGCAGATGCGCCATCTTCGCGTCCTGCTTGGGGGTGTCTTTTTCGCCCGAGTGGAAGTAGGCGGAAACGACGCGTACGCGCCCCGCCTTCGTTTCAACGATTGCTTCTAGCCAGCGTCCGGAATCGACGTCGCTTTCCTGGTCGTCAAGAAAGAGGCGCGGTTCACCGCTCATGTGTGCGCTATCCTTGCGCACCGCAACTGCGACACCTGCACGTCCCTTAATTCGGCAGGGAAGAATGATGCTTTCCCATGAATCACCCAGTAGTTCGGTGGCGATTTCTTCATCCGCACGGACTTCTTGGAGAAGAAGAACATCGCAGGGGTTGGCGTCGAGCCACTCCATCATGCCCTTGCGGTGTGCGGCACGGATTCCGTTGACATTAACGCTGGTAACAGTGAAAGCCATGGGCTTCAGTGTACTTGCTGATGAGTGATCAGGAGGAGGGAGTAACCATTGTCTTCATTGAAATCCTGCTCTACCCGGTGGAGGTCTGGTTAATTTCGGGCTAGCTTTTATGGGCACAGATCCTTCTACCCAAGGAGTGCCATGCGCGCTGTTGTCATGCACGAACCCGGCAATGTCACCGTCGACGAGATGCCGATGCCGACCATCCTCGAGCCCACGGACGCCATCATCAAGCTGGCGGCCACGTGCATCTGCGGCTCGGACCTGTGGCCTTACCGCGGCTTTGAGCCGGTCCACGAGCAGCGCATGGGACATGAGTACGTCGGAACAGTCGTCGAGGTGGGCGAGGCCGTCACAACCGTGAAGCCCGGAGACTTCGTCGTCGGGTCCTTCTGTATTTCCTGCGGCGAGTGCGAGATCTGCCGCGCCGGCTACCCCTCTCGCTGTGTGACCGCCTCCGCGCAAGGCGACACCTACGTCAGCACCCGCGCCGGCGGTACCCAAGCCGAATACGCACGCGTGGCCCTCGCGGATGGCACTCTGGTGAAGACCCCCGCGATGCCCACAGAGGAGCAGCTTCCCTCCCTCCTTGCCGCCTCCGACGTCCTTGGCACCGGCTGGTTCGCCGCTGACGAGGCCGGGGCAGCTCCCGGGAAGACGATCGTCGTCGTGGGTGACGGGGCCGTGGGCCTGGGCGCAATCATTGGCGCCAAGCAGCTGGGCGCCTCGCGCATCATTGCGATGTCGCGCCACGCGGATCGCCAGGCGCTAGCCCGTCAGTTCGGCGCGACGGACATCGTCGAAGAGCGCGGCGAGGAAGGTATTGCCCGGGTCAAGGAAATGACTGGCGGTCTAGGTGCAGACGGCGTTGTCGAGGCGGTGGGCAATGAGGCAGCTTTCGATCAGGCGCTCGGCTGCGTGCGCCCCGGCGGACATCTGTCTTTTGTGGGTGTGCCCCACGGTGTTTCCTTGGACATGGGCCACATGTTTAATGCCGAGGTCCACATGTTCGGCGGTCCCGCTGCCGTGCGTAAGTACCTGCCGGCAATGATTGATCTGATCTTTGGCGGCGAGATCAACCCGGGCGCTGTCTTCGACCTGGTTCTGCCTCTTGAGCGGGCAGCCGAGGGCTACGCTGCCATGGACGAACGCCGCGCAACAAAGGTCATGTTGACACTCTGATCAACAGGCCTGTTCGCTCTTAGTGCCCCTGTCTTCGCCGAAGACAGGGCACTATGCTATTCACTATGTCCGAATCGACACTGACACCAAGCCCTCAGGAATCACACTCACAGTCGAGGTGCTGCGCTGGGCAGAGCGAAAATGCCTGCCGAGATACTGCGGAAAAAGTATTAGCGAGCAGCCACGAACACACGCATTCCCATAGTCATGATCATTCGCACGGACATGCTGCTTCTCGCAAAAGGCTTGCGATCGCATTGGCAATCACAGCGACGGTTTTCAGTGCAGAGCTTGTTGCCGCTTTCTTCACGTCTTCCTTGTCTCTAGCAGCCGATGCCGGACATATGGCGGTCGACTCTGCCGGACTGATTATCGCATTCATTGCTGCGAGCCTGGCCATGCGCCCTCGTGATAATCGCAGGACATGGGGATGGGCGCGTTCGGAAGTTCTTGCTGCAGCTTTCCAAGCAGGCATGTTAGTCATCATCAGTCTTTTGGTTGCGATCGAAGGCATTCAGCGCTTAGTCTCCCCCGTTGAGGTCCGTGCAACGCCCATGCTGTGGGTTGGAATTTTGGGATTGGTCGCAAATGCGCTCTCTCTCATGGTGCTCATTGGCGGGCGTCACGCATCGCTCAATATGCGCGCAGCCGTTCTTGAAGTAGCAAACGACGCTATGGGGTCTTTTGCAGTCATCATTGCTGCAACTGTTGAATTGATCGGCGGGTGGAGTCGCGCGGATGCCCTAGCCTCAATTTTCATCGCACTCTTAATGGCCCCGCGCGCATACATGTTATTGCTTCGAACCCTGCGGATTTTGATGGAAGAAGTACCCGCAGAGATTGATCTTGAACAGGTCCGTCAGCACATGCTGTCGATTCCCTTGGTCGAGGATGTCCACGATCTTCACGTCAGTTCGGTGGCTTCAAACCCTAGTGACGGTTACCGCACATATTGAGGTTTCCGAGGCGGTTACCGCCGGTCAGCGAGACCAGATTATCCACTCTCTGAACGAGTGCGCGATGCACCATTTCCCGGTCGAAATTGCCCATTCGACCTTCCAAGTTGAATCGATTTCGCACGCGCAGCACGAACACCTCCGACACTGAACGACTTTTCCTTTCCAGAGGGACGTACGCCGTCTATGGATTAATAGATAAGCCCCCACCCCAAGGCAAGCAAAAGCGGGCCGCAGCCACTGCCTCGGCAATGACGACGACCCGCACAAGCTGCGAGCTACCCCTCTAGCGATTCGCGCGGTAGAACTCGATGAGCGCGCGAGTGGAGGAATCCTGCTCGGCCAAAACGCTCTGGTCACCCTCGATTGCGGGGAGGATCTGCTTGGCGAGAACCTTGCCAAGTTCCACGCCCCACTGGTCGAAGGAGTCAAGACCCCACACAGCGCCTTCAACGAAAGTGATGTGCTCGTAGAGGGCGATGAGCTGGCCGAGGACAGCGGGAGTCAGCGCGGGCGCCATGATCGAGGTCGTCGGACGGTTTCCGGTAAAGACTCGGGCCGACACCAGCTCTTCTGCGGTTCCTTCGGCGCGAACCTCTTCTGCAGTCTTACCGAAAGCGAGTGCCTTGGTCTGTGCGAAGAAGTTCGACAAGAATAGCTCAGTGCATATCGGCCTCGCCGTCACGGATGGGCCAGGTCGGGCGGGCAAAGGCGATGAAGTCTGCCGGAACCATACGGGTTCCCTGGTGGATCAGCTGGTAGAAGGCATGCTGACCGTTGGTGCCGGGTTCTCCCCAGAAAACCTCACCGGTGTCGTAGAAGACCGGAGATCCATCGCGGCGAACGGACTTACCGTTGGACTCCATGGTGAGCTGCTGGAGGTAGGCGGGGAAACGGTGCAGGTACTGCGAATACGGGAGCACTGCGTGGGTATCAGCGCCCAAGAAGTTCGAGTACCAGACGTTGAGAAGGCCCATGATCAGCGGGAGGTTTTCCTTCGGCGCTGCCGAGGCAAAGTGCTGATCGATCGCGCGCATTCCACCAAGGAATTCTTCGAAGTGCTCAGGGCCGATGGCGATTGCCAGCGAGGTACCGATTGCGGAATCTACCGAGTAGCGTCCGCCCACCCAGCTCCAGAATCCGAAGGCATTCGCCGGGTCGATACCGAATTCAGCAACCTTATCCAGTGCCGTTGAGACCGCGACAAAGTGCTTGGAGATTGCGTCCTTCTCCTGCTCGGGATCATCGCCGATGACACTCTTTTCACGCAGCGACTTCAAGAACCAGTCGCGCACGGCGTGTGCGTTGGTGATGGTTTCCAAGGTGGTAAAGGTCTTCGAAGCGACGATGACCAAGTGGTTTCGGGGTCCAGATCCTTGGTGGTCTCCCCCACGTCGGTCGGATCAATATTGGAGATGAAACGGCACTCCAAGCCCTCTTGGACGTATGGCTTAAGAGCTTCGTAGGCCATGACGGGACCCAGATCAGAGCCACCAATTCCCACGTTGACCACAGTCTTCACGGGCTTGCCAGTGACACCAACCCATTCACCCGAGCGAACGCGGTTTGCGAAGGAATAGACACGTTCCAAAACCTCGCGAACATCGGCGACAACGTTGCGTCCATCGACGATGAGCTCCTCGCCCGCCGCGCGGCGAAGTGCCGTGTGGAGGACGGAACGGTTTTCAGTCACGTTAATGCGATCGCCTCGCAGCATCGCATCACGAAGAGCGAAAACCTCGGTTTGATCGGCCAGTGCAAGAAGCTGCGCCAAAGTGGCATCATCGATCAGGTTCTTGGACAAATCAACATGCAGGTCTGCCACATTCAGCGTCCACTTTTGGGCGCGCTGCGGATCGTCTTGGAACCATGCGCGCAGGTCAGGGTTAAAGACCTCCGCGTGTTCGTCCAGTTCTGCCCAGGCAGGGGTCGTCGTCGGGTCAATTGCGCTCATCGTGCATTCTCCTGATTATCGAAAGTTCCGGTATTCCCGCTCAGTGGCCAAAGCCCTCAGCCTGAATAATAGTCACTGGCTGTAGTTCACGCGGCGGGGCTTGCACCGATACTGCAGCAAGAATCGGACGAAGATCGCGCCACCATTGGTTGAAGGGGCGCCGGTTTGCAAAGTCGAGGTCATCGAACATGCGCTCAACAGGACGCACCTGAATTGCATTCCCCATATCGCCTACGTAGACGGCTTGTGCTCGCCCGTCGGCAAACTGGTCTGCGCATTCGCTAAGTGCAGCATTGACTAGGCGAGTCGCAAGAAGGCGATCATAGGGAGTTGGAGTTCCGCCCTGCTGGAGATGGCCCAGCGCGGAGGAACGCACATCATAGAGACCTCCACTTTCGGCCTCGAAAACGTTAGCGAGGAATTCGCGGTTGTAGTGCGCATCAGCCTCTTCGTTGACAACGACAAGGAAAAGTCGACGCCCGTTTCGAAGGTCTGGTGCATGCGATGCGCGTCCTGATCGATTTCAGCCAGAGTCGTGTTTTCTTCATTCAAGTAGGCGTATTCCGCGCCCGAGGCGATGCCTGCCATGAGGGTCAGGTATCCGCAGCGGCGTCCCATGAGTTCCGCTACGAAACACCGCTTCGAGGCCGCGGCGCTTTCCTTGATCCGATCGAGCGCCCACACCGCGTTGTTGAGCGCAGTATCGGTACCAATTGCCAGTTCCGCACCGGGAAGGTTGTTATCGATCGAGGCCGGAACCAGAACGATCGGGATGCGGAACGCCGGGTAGCGATCCAATTCAGTCGTCATTTCCTTAACGGCGAGGTAAGCGTTCAAACCGCCAACCACCAAGAGCGCATCGATCTCATTGCGCTCGATCGCACGGCCCAGTGCGTAGTACTCGTTGACGGGGGGAATTGGGCGACGAGTGCCCAGTTCAGCACCACCTTGGAAAGCCCAACCTTCAACGTCTTCCCACGTCAATTCGCGAACTTGGTTATCTGCCAAGCCGGCCCATGAACCGTCAACGCCGAGCATCGTCCAGCCCTTGGCGATGCCGAGCCTGACCGCTGCACGTGCCGCGGTGTTCATGCCCGGCGCAAGGCCTCCGGCGTGCAGAATGGCGACGCGCTTGCCGCTTTCCTTCGGGGGATTATCCGCAAGATGAGGAGGCGTCGCCAGAAGCTGGTTGATCCCCACCATCAAGGTAAAGGAACGACCGCGAGCAGCCTGAGCAGACTGGAAATCTCCGGACTTGATGAGGTCTTTAACGCCGCGAGTTTCATGAACCGCTTCCATGAGAGGAATGCGGGTCACGCGGTTGTGCCGCACGCCCAGAATCGAGGCAACATCGGGATCTGCGGGATCAAGGATCTCTTGAACTGCGGCGTAGCCAAGCAGGGTCGACATCCAGCGGTCATAGGCCGAGGGGGTACCGCCTCGTTGGACGTGGCCCAAGATGGTGATTCGCGCGTCTTCGCCGGTACGTTCCTTGAAAGCATCGGCAATGTCTTGAGAAGTAATGGGGGTTCCCGCGCGATCCATTGCTCCTTCGGCAACGATGATGATCGATTCACGTCGACCTGCCGCGCGCCCTTCCTTGAGCAGATTGACCATCTCGTCTTCCCAGCCGTCACGAGCCGGGTCTTCGGGAGTGAAGACATAGTCTGCGCCGCCTGCGACTGCAGACATCAGGGGAAGGTAACCACAGTGACGTCCCATGACCTCGACAATGAAGGTGCGCTGGTGCGAGGCCGCGGTTGAAGAAATCTGGTCGATTGCGTCGACGATTCGGTGCAGTGCAGTGTCCGCGCCGATCGTCATATCGGTACCGACCATGTCGTTGTCGATGGAACCAACCAGCCCGACGATGTAGAGGCGTTCGTGGGCTTTCGCCTGTTCGGCGCTGATCTGGCCTTCGTTGACCAGCTCGCTGAGGTGTTGGGCCCATTCCGTGCGGAATTCTTCAGTTCCCGACAGAGATCCGTCACCACCGATGACGACGAGGCGGTCGATCCCCTGTTCGATCAGGTGCAGTGCCGCTGCATGACGCCCTTCGTACTCGCGAAATTCTGGACAACGAGCGGTACCAATTACCGTTCCGCCCTGCGCGAGGATTCCCGAGGCGTCGGTCCAGGTCATGGGGCGAATACTATCGCCGCCTTTCACTGCGCCCGACCAGCCGTCGAGAATTGCAAAGGGGCGAGCGCCTCGGGCAAGAGAGGTTCGGACGACTGCGCGAACCGCGGCGTTCATTCCCTGCGCATCCCCACCAGAGGTGAGGACACCGATCTTTATCGGTTCTGACGTGCTATCGATGGCGACTTGCTCCACGAGTCATGCTCCATTCCCACAGTGATCAACAGCGAACGGCGTGCATTAAGTCTATTGCTTAATGCACGCCGTTGCATCCACCTTAAATTCGCGGTGAGAGATTGTTCAGGAACGCCCACTCTCGGTAATGGTTGTCCCGTTCAGGGCAGCAGACTCCGCGAGCTCTTCGGGGCTCACAACACCCTCGACAGAAACCTTGTGGAGGTATGCCATTCCATCGAAGGCAAGTTCGCGGGTGTGCTCAGAATCGCCTTCGGGCCCTCAACTTGCCGCCGGTGACGCGATCCATGATGATCGCGATCGCACCGTCGCCGGTCACGTTCGTTGCAGTTCCGAAGGAGTCAAGCGCAATGTAGGTGGCAATCATCAGAGCAACTGCAGAATCATCGAAGCCCAGCATCGACTGCAAGATACCGGTGGCGGCCATAATTGCACCGCCGGGGACACCCGGAGCAGCCACCATGGTGATACCGAGCATGAAGATAAATCCGACCCACTGCGCAGTGGTCACGGTCATACCCTGGGTGTAAACGATCGCGAAGGCAAAGGCAAAGATCTTCGAGGTCGAACCTGCGAGGTGGATCGTTGCGCACAGAGGAATGGTGAAAGAGGAAACGGCATCGGACACGCCATTCTTACGGGTCTGTCGCAAGGTGACAGGAATCGTCGCTGCCGAAGAGGAAGTTCCCAAGGCGGTCAGGTACGCCGGAAGCATGGTGAAGAGAGCCTTGAAGGGGTTGACGCGTCCAATGGCGCCAGCAACGAAGTACTGGGTCAGCAGAATGACAACTTCAAGGATGAGCACGATCACGACGACGCGGATGAGCGTGCGCATGATGTGCACTGCTTCACCGGTGTAGGTCAGGTTCAAGAAAATACCGAAGATGTGCAGGGGAAGCAGAGGAACGATGATGTTCTCGATCAAGCGGGTGATGATCGCACGGAACTCAATGAAGCCCTTGCGCAGAACGCCCCTGGGGCACCAAGGACAGCCCAATTCCAACGACGAAGGACAGCAAGAGTGCGGTCATCACACCAACGACCGGAGGCATTTCGATGGTGAAGTAGGTCTTGAGGACTTCCTTCGGAGTTTCTACCTGAGTCAGCTGCCCAACAAGAACCTTCGGGAAGAAGTATGCGCATACACCGTAGGTCAAGAAGCCTGCGAACATCGTCGAGGCGTAGGCGAGCGCTGCGGTAAGCCCCAGCCAGTGGCCGGCTCCCTTACCGAGGTCCGCGATTGCAGGGGTCACTAGGCCGATGATGATCAGCGGAATAGAGAAGGACAAGAACTGCCCGAAAATAGTAGAGAAAGTGACGAACACATTGCCCAGACCGGAGGGCATAATGTGGGATCCACCAACGGTGACGGAGCCGAGGACCAAAGCCAAAACAATAGCCGCCAGCACCCATAAAAAGGATGCCGCTTTGTTCGAGGAACTTTCTCATTGCATAAACCTCTTGTGATTGATTACGGACTTGGCAAGAGTCTCAGGTTTAGAACAAGAAGTCAGCAATGCCCACAATATGAAACAAATGTTTACTGGGTCACATTAGCCGAGGCCGAGGGTTGCGGTGTAGGGAGAGAAGTACCAGATAAGCGCTCCAAGAACGACATAGAGCCCAACATCGGCCCACCGACGGCGCGAAGCGAACCATGGGCGACCAGGCCACACTGCCCGCATTGCCGCCATGACGAACATGGTCACCACCAGGAGAAGAACCGCTTTATGAGGATGATTCATCACCGCAAGAACAGCCATCGCCATGCAGGAGAGGACAACAAAAGCAACGCTCGCTAGCGTCGCAATTCCGCCTGTCGATCCTGAGGATTCCTCTTCCATAGCTCACAGCCTATCGCGTCAACGGGGATGAGCGCGACGCACTCAACACGGGAGGACTACCATGGTCTCGTTGGCTTCCTTGGTTTTCAACCAATCAGCCCCGCTAGTAGACCCAACACACAAGGAGCATCCGTGACCGCCCGTTTTATCGTCATTGCCGCACAGGCAGAAGCCGCCTCACAGGTCAGTGACGACTTCGCCAAGCTTGTCCCCTCTTCAACGCTGGCACGGGTGAGCGCCGGTGGCACCTCGACAATCGAGGCCATCACCTCCAACCCCGAGCAAGCCCTCCCCGCGTCGTGGAAGATATCCGCTCACACAGAAGACGTCGTCCTCATTGATGCACTCCCCGAGGGCTCCGTGTCGACTTTTGACACCTTGGGCTGGAACCTCGACGTCGCTGCTTCAACCAATGCGCGCGTGATCGCCGCTTTTGACACCGAAGGCGCATCGCCCGAGCTCGTGCAGCGCGAGATTGAGGTTCTTGAGCGCCGCGCACGCCAGCATGCAACCCGCCTCGCAGCGGTTGCTCTCCCCGCGGCCATGGCCTCGCACGTTCAGACGGAACTACCCATTCTGGAACTACCTTTCAGCGCACAGACTCTGGAAGCGGCCTCCGCGCTTGAGGCACCGCAGGTCGTCACTCCCTTGTCTTTCCAGGCAGACCTCATCGAGCGCGCCCGCTCCAACCGCAAGCGCATCGTCTTGCCCGAACCCGAAGATGATCGCGTCCTGCGCGCAGCCGCAATCGTTCTTGAGCGCGGAATTGCCGACCTCGTATTGCTCGGCGATGCTCAGGCAATCAACGCACGTGCAGCGGAACTTGGCTTGGATGTTTCGGCAGCTACCGTCGTTTCCGTCGATGACCCCGCATACGCAGAGCGCTACGCCGAGGAATTCGCACGTCTGCGCGCCAAGAAGGGCGTAACCATTGAGCAGGCTCGCGATAAGGTTCGCGACGTTTCCTACTTCGGCACGATGATGGTCCACATGGGCGACGCCGACGGCATGGTGTCAGGCGCCATCCACACCACCGCTCACACCATCGTTCCTTCCTTCCAGATCATTAAGACCGCCCCCGGCGTCTCGATCGTTTCTTCGGTCTTCCTCATGCTGCTGAAAGATCGCGTGTGGGCATTCGGCGACTGCGCCGTCAACCCGAACCCGACCCCCGAGCAGCTCGCTGATATCGCAATCTCTTCGGCCGCGACCGCGCGCCAGTTCGGCCTCGATCCGAAGGTTGCCATGCTCTCCCTACTCCACCGGGACCTCCGGTTCGGGCGTGGACGTGGATGCGGTTGTCGAGGCCACCCGCCTTGCCCGCGAGAAGGCTCCCGAGCTGGCGCTTGAGGGACCGATCCAATTCGACGCTTCCGTTGACGAGGCCGTCGCCTCGGTCAAGCTGCCCGACTCCCCCGTCGCCGGCCACGCGAACGTCTTCATCTTCCCCTCGCTCAACGCCGGAAATATTGGATACAAGGCCGTTCAGCGTTCTTCCGGAGCCGTTGCGATTGGCCCGGTTCTGCAGGGACTCAACAAGCCCGTGAACGATCTCTCACGCGGTGCGTTGGTTGAAGACATTGTCAATACCGTCGCCTTGACAGCCGTTCAGGCACAGGGCTAACAGATTTCGGGGGTGTGGGGACAATCCCACACCCCCGAATCACGTCCGCGTAATAGACGCGAGTAAAATTCAGTTAACTGCCCATAACAATCCGGGCGGACGGCCTCCGGCTTCGTCGAGTTGCCTAGGGTCGTCAGCACTCCCAAGGAAGGTATGTCGTGACCGACACCGTTCTCGTTATTAACTCTGGTTCTTCCTCCATCAAATACCAGCTTGTCAACCCCGATAATGGTGACGCAATCGCCAAGGGCCTCGTTGAGCGCATCGGCGAATCTGAGGGCCACATCCAGCACAAGTACGGCGAGAAGGTCGTCGATGTGAACGAACCTATTGCCGACCACGAAGTTGGCATGCGCGAAGTTCTGCGCCTCTTTGATGAGGTCGGCCCCTCTCTTGCCGAGGCCAACATTGTTGCCGTTGGTCACCGCATCGTTCAGGGCGGTAAGTACTTCGACGGACCGGCACTGATCACCGACGAGGTCCGCGACCTCATCGATGAGCTGTGCGCCTTGGCTCCCCTGCATAACCCCGCACACCTCAAGGGCATTGATGTTGCCCGCGAGCTCATGCCTGACACCCCTCACGTGGCAGTCTTCGATACCGCTTTCTTCCAGCGTCTTCCCGAAGAGACCGCAACCTATGCTCTCAAGCAGGAAGTCGCTGAAAAGTACGCTGTGCGCCGCTACGGCGCTCACGGCACTTCTCACCAGTACGTCTCCGGTCAGGTTGCTCGCCTCATGGGTAACGATGCTCTGCGCCAGATCGTCCTTCACTTGGGTAATGGCGCATCGGTGTCCGCGGTCAAGGCCGGCCGTCCGATCGATACCTCGATGGGCCTGACCCCTCTTGAGGGTTTGGTCATGGGAACCCGCACCGGCGACATCGACCCCGCCGTCGTTTTCCACCTGCAGCGTCAGACCGGCTGGAGCGCCGACGAAGTTGACGATCTCTTCAACAAGCAATCAGGTCTCAAGGGCTTGACCGGAGAGAATGACATGCGCGCCGTTCGCCACATGGTCGATTCCGAGGACCCCGAAGTCGCACGCCGCGCACGCCTCGCCTTGGACATCTACGTCACCCGCATCATCAAGTACATCGGCTCCTACACTGCTGAGCTCGGTGGCCTGGATGTCATTACTTTCACCGCTGGCATTGGCGAGAACGATGCGGATCTTCGCCGCGAGGTCTGCGAGCGTCTCCTCCCCTTTGGTGTGCGCATCGACGATGAGGTGAACAACCAGCGTTTCTCGGCCGCAACGACCATTTCGACCGACGATTCCTCTGTTACTGTCATGGTTGTTCCCACGAACGAAGAACTTGCGATCGCCCGTCAGGCTCTCACTCTGATCTGAGTTTAGACGCGACTTTTCATCGCAATACGAGGCCGGGGCTGCCATGCGCACCCCGGCCTCGGCGTATTCTTGAAGGCATCGAACGACAAAGGAGTTACGGTGTCCACTGATATTTCAACCCTTACGAATTGGATTCGCACCTCTCCTTCAACAGTATTTTTTTCGGTGGGGCTGGCGTCTCCACGGAGTCAGGCATTCCCGACTTTCGCGGCGCGAACGGCTTCTACTTCCAAGAGCGCACAATCCCCTTGGAGCAGGTCCTCAGTATCGATTTCTTTTCGGTTCACCCCGAGGCCTATTGGGAGTGGTTCCGCGAGGTACACAAGCCGGTAGAACCCAACGGCGCCCACTGCGCACTTGCCACGCTCGAGGCAGATGGGCTTCTCGAGTGCGTCATTACCCAAAATATCGACGGTCTTCACCAGCGCGCCGGCTCACGCACAGTCTGGGAGCTTCACGGAAATTGGGAGCACCTTCTGTGCACCGCTTGCGGCGCTGGCTATTCGCTTCCTTCCATTCCCGATGCCCTGGAAGAGCTAGTCCCAACCTGCCGTCGCTGCCACGGACAGCTCCGTCCTGATATCGTCATGTACGGCGAGGCACTGAACGAGGACGTCATCAGTGGCGCCGTGCAGGCAATCTCGCACGCCGATCTCTTAATCGTGGCTGGAACATCTCTGGTCGTCTATCCCGCTGCGGGATTACTTAACTATTTCTCGGGTTCACACCTGGTCTTGATGAACGCGACGCCAACGAACGCTGACGCTGACGCAGACCTCATCATCCGCGACCCCGTTGCTCACTCTTTTGAACAGATCATGAACGAACTGAAGTAGACACACCAAGCCAGCTACGACCTCGAGAAGGCGCAAGCCGCCCAAGTAGGCGACAATAGCCCTAGCGACTCAGGAGGAAAGCCATGAACTTCCATTCCCTTTACGACCAGGGCTTCGCACGCGTGGCGGCAGTGACGCTCCCCGTTCATCCCGCACAGCCACTGGCCAATGCCGAAGAAATCATTGCAGCCGCGCGAAGCTGCGATGAACGCGGCGTCTCGATCGCGCTCTTCCCTGAGTTGTGCGTTTCGGGGTATGCAATCGATGATCTTCTCCTTCAAGACGTTCTTCTTGATGAGGTCGAGCGCGCGCTGACCACCATCATTGCTGCCAGCGCGGATCTTCTCCCCCTGATCGTCGTCGGCGCGCCACTACGCAAGGGAGCAGCCCTCTACAATTGCGCGGTTACAATCCACCGAGGCCGCGCACTTGCCGTCATCCCGAAGTCCTATCTTCCAAACTACCGTGAGTTCTACGAAAAGCGTCATTTCGTGACTCCGCGGAGCTTTGATAACGATCTTCTTCAGGCTCCGTGGGCCCCAACAGAGCCCTACACGGGGGACGCTCCCCTATTGCCTTTTGGCTCCGTCACAATCGACGTGACCGACATCCCGGGGTTGTGTGTGGGTATTGAGGTCTGCGAAGACATGTGGGTTCCCGTCACTCCCGCATCTCTCCTTGCGCTCGCAGGCGCAACCGTCCTGCTCAACCTGAGCGCCTCCCCCATCACCGTCGGACGAGGCGATGAACGCAAGCTCCTCGCACAGTCGACCTCCGCGCGCTGCGCATGCGCCTACGTCTACACCGCAGCCGGCCCGGGTGAGTCAACGACCGACCTTGCGTGGGACGGGCAGACCCTGATCTACGAGGCCGGCCAGCTTCTTGCCGCCGGGCAGCGTTTCGCCTCGGGAACCCAGATCACCATTGCGGACGTCGATGTCGAGCATCTGCGCACCGAGCGCACGCGTCAGAATTCTTTCACCGACAACGCTCAAAAGATGCTTGAGGGCCTCTCGATTCCACGCCCCTACAGCATTGCCATTGAGATGAACCCGCCGCGTACGAATCTGGGTTTGGAACGCGAGGTCGATCGCTTCCCCTTCGTCCCCGACGACCCGAGCCAGCTGGAACAGGACTGTTACGAGGCCTACAACATCCAGGTTGCGGGACTTGCGAAGCGTCTGAGTGCTATTGGACAGCCCAAGGTTGTCATTGGGGTTTCTGGTGGTTTGGATTCAACGCACGCGTTGATCGTTGCGGCTCGAGCAATGGACCTCTTGGGTCGTCCGCGTACAGATATTCTGGGCTACACGCTTCCCGGCTTTGCGACTTCCGCGCGCACGAAGACCAATGCGATTGCGCTGTGTGAAAGCTTGGGAGTCTCCTTCAAGGAAATCGATATCACCCCTGCGGCCAGGCAGATGCTGGCTGATATCGATCACCCCTACGCAGATGGTCACGACGATTATGACGTGACCTTCGAGAACGTTCAGGCAGGACTGCGCACGGACTATCTTTTCCGCCTCGCAAATCACCTGGGCGGTATTGTCTTGGGTACCGGTGATCTCTCAGAGCTTGCGCTGGGTTGGTGCACTTACGGTGTGGGCGACCAGATGAGCCACTACGCCGTCAATACCGGCGTCCCCAAGACGATGATCCAGCACTTGATTCGTTGGGTGGTTTCTTCTGGCCAGTTTTCCCCCGAAGTTGGCGAGATTTTGCTGTCGATTCTGGGAACCGAAATTTCTCCCGAGCTCGTCCCAGCAAAGCCCGGGCAGAAGATGCAGTCCACGCAGGACAAGATCGGCCCCTTACAACCTGCAAGACTTCAACCTGTACTACGTGCTTCGACGCGGGGCTCGCCCGTCCAAGATTGCATTCTTAGCAGAGCACGCCTGGTCAGATGCTTCTCGCGGCAACTGGCCAGCTGGCTACCCCGAAGAGGACAAGGTTTCATACTCCTTGGACGAGATCGTGAAGTGGGAGCGTCTGTTTATCCGTCGTTATTTCACTCAGCAGTTCAAGCGCAGTGCACTCCCCAATGGCCCCAAGGTTATGGCTGGCGGATCGCTCTCCCCGCGCGGGGACTGGCGTATGCCTTCGGATGTATCTGCCGAGGCGTGGCTGCGGGAGTTGGACGGCGCCGTCAGCGGCCTCGTCGACTGAATCTCTCACACGAAAGGGGCTGGGTTACTCACAAACCCAGCCCCGATCAACATTTTCTCGCTTTACTTCTTTGGTGATCGCTCACGTGAATCCAACATGAACAGCGCCATCTTGGAAGGCTCGAGCGCACGCACGGCGTGAGGCAGTCGCGTTCCAAAGTGGATCACATCTCCCGGGCGCAGAATCACTGTACGACCGTCAGCGGTGATTTCCAGAGCGCCCTCGAGGGTCTGGAGGATCACGGGCATTGCCGCAGTGTGCTCACTCAGTAGTTCGTCGGTATCGAAGGAGAAAAGAACCAGTCGCATTCCTTCACAGTGCATAACCGTGCGAGAAACCGTTGCCCCCTCATTGACCTGAATCATGGACGCAATGTCTTGAACATCGGTCATGATCGGCACGGGGACCTCAAGATTGGTGTCGTCACTGAGCGTCATCGGTGTCTCCTTCCAGCGGCTTGTGGGCCACGATTGTCACCCCGCACATTGAATCTTGATAGGTGCGGAAAGTCTTTCTCATTCCTAGCACACGGGCGCGCAGCTCTCGATCCGAAAGAACATTTCGAATGATTCGCAGTGTCTGTACAAAGCCTTCGTCACGGACATTGCGCGAGAAATCGAGTAGAGCCATCGGCGCAGTTTGAATCGTTTCAACAACGAGGCCGCATTCTTCCAGTAGTTCCGCCCACTGTTCGCAGGTCAAAGGACGTGCGTTCACGTGAATAGCTCGTGCAAGGTCTTGACGAATCCGCGTGTGCAATTCTTCGTCGATATCATCGGGTTGGACGGCAAGCTCGTGGATCGCGTAGCGTCCTCCCGGTGCCAGCAGCCGCACGGCCTCGGAAATGATCGCGCGTTTAGCTTTCTCTCCCTGCATGGTGAGCATAGCCTCACCCACAACAACGTCGGCACTACCCTCGTCCAAGCCGGTCTCCGCCGCGTCCGCGTTCACAACTGTCCCGCGCGCAGCGACCAACTCGGCGACCTGCTTTGCAGCAACGGGGTCTTTTTCAATCCCCGTGTACGAGGCCGGGCGCGCGGCAAGGATTTCCGTTGCGGTACGTCCAAGCCCAGGAGCGAACTCGACGACGCGTGCGCCGGTCAGGCGCGCATTGGACAGCATCTGGAGGGTCAGTTCCAGCCCTCCGGGACGCAGAACGCGCTTGCCGACGCGAGCGAGCACCCAGTGCCCGGGAGCGTTCGAGGCCGGGCGTTGTGAAATGGGAAGGGCTTCGTCAGTCATGGCATTTCCTCTCACTCGAAGAGCTTCTGGCCCACGTAGGTGTCGTTCTCACGCACTCCGGGGAACATGAGGTACACGCCTGAGGCCAAGTGCTGGAGGTACTCGGTCAGCTGATCGCTCTTCATCTTCGCCAAAACGGGGATAAAGCCCTCAGCGGGGTTACGCACATAGGCAACGAAGAAGAGGCCCGCGTCCAAGCGCCCCAAGTAGTCCACGCCCTCGAGATAGTTGTATCCGCGTCGCAGCATGCGCCGCCCCGAGTTGTTATTTGGGTTCATCATGGCGACGTGAGAGTCCGGGGCAATAGCCAAGCCGGAGGAACCGACAGTGGGGTTACCCTCTTGTCCTTCCTTCGCGAAATCAGGATTGGTGAATTCTTCGCCGCCCGACAGAGGCGCTCCGTGGATCTTGTCGCGTCCGATGATCTGTTCTTGTTCAGCCAAGACCAGATCGTCCCAGACCTCCATCATCATCTTGATTTTGCGAACGCACATGTAGGAGCCTCCTGCAGCCCATGCACCCTGATCATCACCGGCTTGGATCCACAGGTGCTTATCCAATTCGGCTTGAGAGTCTTCGGCCTTGATGTTGGATGTTCCATCCTTGAAGCCAAAAAGATTACGAGGCGTTTCCTGGGACTTTGAGGTCGATGAGGTTCGCCCGTATCCCAGCTGCGTCCAGCGCATGGTCGCGCGACCAAATGCGATGCGCGTGAGGTTGTGAAGGGCGTGGAGATTGACCATGGGGTCTTCGGAACAGGCCTGGATGATGAGGTCTCCGCCGCCGCGCTTGGGGTCGAGCTTTTCTGCTGCCATGGGCGGAATGCCGTCACGCAGAGCAACGGGAAGTTTATCGCCAAGACCAAAGCGATCTCGCCCTTCATCGTCGATGAAGAGCGTTTTTCCTACACCGAAAGTGATGGTCAGACCTGCGGGGCCAAGCCCCATCGACTCACCGGTATCGGCCGGCGCCTTCGTCAGCGAAGTTGTGTAGTCCTTGACGAGTTCGCCATGAGTCATGCGTTCAGCGGCCAAGGTCCAGTCTTGGAGAAGCTCAATGAGCGTATCACGGTTCGTGGTCGACAAATCGAAAGCGGCAGTGTGCATCTGCTGCTGAGCGGGAGTAATGATTCCCCTGCTGGTGGTCACCGCGGAACTCGTAGGTCTTCTTCATGACATCGGAATCGATGCCATCACCCGCGTGGCGACCGAGGGCAAATCCGCCGCCACCGCCCAGCCCAAGGGTAAGTGCACCGAGGCCGGCTAATCCTAAAAATTGGCGACGCGAGAGTCCTTCTTTGGTGCCCTCGTGATCGGCATTGCCATTGTTTTCAGCTGCTTCGTGATGCTGAGTCATGACTGGGTCCTTTGATGACAGACGGATGGTGAAAGTGATGCCGTCGGGCGTGGCGCGCCTTCAGGTGCGCCACGCCCAACGAGTTGTAACTAGTACTTACTGGACAATTGCCGCCGTGAGCTGTGCCAGGGGCAAGCGAAGCGCGTTGACCTTGTCGGAAAGGGCCTTACGACCAGCTTCGTCAATGCTGTCGTAAGAGACGTAACCGTCGCCGTCCTTGTGCTTATCGAGCTCGTGCTGAAGCTCGGTGAAGGCATCGGTGATCTTTCCTGCCAGCTTGGGGTCCTTTGCCTTCGCAAGATCTTCAACGTCACCGTAGGCAACCTTCGCGCCCTCGACGTTTGCGACGAAGTCATACAGATCAGTGTGAGAGAAGGCTTCTTCTTCGCCGGTGATCTTCGTGGTGGCAACCTCTTCAAGCAGCGAGATTGCACCGTTGGAAATATCCGACAGAGAGATCTTGAAGTCGTTGGAGTAGACCAGATCGTAGAGCTTCTGAGTATCTTCGACCAGCTTGTCAGCCATTGCTGTGCGCTGTTCCTCGCTCAGCCCCTGGTAGCCATCGGGACGCCACAGGTCCTTTCGATTGCGTGCCAGCCGGTCCATTCACCGTCAGCACCTTCTTCCTGCCAGTCAGCTTCGCGCTGGTCCAGTGCGGGGTCAATGTCACCGAAGGCCTCGGCAGTGGGCTCAATGCGCTCGTAGTACATACGGGCGGGAGCGTATGCCTTGCGAGCCGAATCGAAGTCACCCTTCTTGTAGAGCTCGGCGAAGGACTTGGTTTGCTCCAGGAGCTGACCGGACTGATCGCGGACGTATGCGGTGTAGTTGGTGACGGCGGCATCGATCTGTGCCTTCTCGTCCGAGCTGACCTCGACTGCCTTGCCCGAGTCGGTCACGGTGAACTCCGCGGCACCAACCAGCGCGCCAACCATGTTCTTCTTGCAGGCGGTGAAGTACTTGCCGGGCTGCAGGGTGACGGTGTAGTCGACCGAGGTTCCGGGGCCCAGATTTTCGCGCTCTCCAACAATGCGGAGCTTGTCTTCGGCAAGAATTTCAAACTCGTTGCGGACGGTTCCGTTGTTGGTCAGCTTGAAGGTGACGACGCCTGAAGGAACGCTCGCGGCAGAGACCTTACACGTGTCATCGGTGATGGTCACGGTCAGCGGTGCGTCGCTTGCGCCAGCGCTTCCCGAAGCCGAGGTGCTTGAGGGATTATTGGCGACGCATGCGCTCAAACCCAGCGCAGAAACAGCCGCAACTCCAATGACGAGGCGCGTGCGGGAGGTTTTCATTGTTCTCCTTTAGGGGTGGGGTGTTTGGCGCCGACCATTCCGGAACGGACCAGGAAGAGCGGCAGAATGATGACGATGTAGAGCACCCAGCCGATGAGCTGGAGATGTGTCGGGGAAGCATTGACGTTGAACATTGCTTCCAGAAGGGTCCACCACCACGAGGAGGTGGTCAGCCACGAGTAGACCGAGCCATCTAGGTATGCGGTGATGTCATAGATGGGGATGCCCCATCCGGGAAGTACGGACGATTCTTGAAGGTCTCCAATACCGTAGGAAACGATTCCTGCAGCGACGAAATTAGAAGAAGACCGGTGATATTGAAGAAGATTGAAAGGTTAATTCGAGCTGCGCCGGTGTAGATGAGCCAGCCGATAACAACGGCGACGAGCAAACCGGTGACCACTCCGAGTGCGGGCGCTGCAATTGCATTTTCAGCAGAAGATTTGATTGTTGCCCACACGAAGAGCGCGGTTTCAATGCCTTCTCGTGCAACTGCAATGAAGGCAATCCACACGACTCCCCACTCTGAGCCAGATGCAAGTTGCGCTGCAGTATCCTCACGAAGTTTGCGCGCAAATTGGCGGGAGTTTGAACTCATCCACAGGATCATCCACGTCACCATGGCAACGGCGACCAGTGAGAGCGTTCCGCCGAGGATTTCCTGCGCCTGGAATGACAGGGTGTAGGGACCCCAGGTCATGATTGCGCCGAGGCTTAAGGGCAGCGCTGCGGCAATGATGACGCCAAACCATACTTTGGGGAGCAGGTTCCTGCGTCCAACCTTCACCAAGTAGGCCGCTACAACTCCGACGATCAGTGCGGCTTCAACGCCCTCTCTGAGGGCAATCAAGAAGTTCGCGAGGAACATTCATCTCCCAACCGAATGATTTACGACAACCATTCATAACCTAATTTACTGAACTTAGGATAACCTGTGTTACCTAAGTACGTCCCCTTTCGTTGTCTTTCTCACGCTGAACAGACGAAAGGCGGTGTAGGCTCAACCCAGAAGCCGCATCAGAAGGAGAACCCATGCGTCCCATCCACTGGATCATCGTCTTGATCGTTGTCCTTGTTCTTTTTGGCGCTCAAAAAGCTCCCCGACTTGGCACGCTCCATCGGCAAGAGCGCAAAAATCCTCAAAGAGGAAATGAACGACCTGTCTCAAGACTCCTCATCCACCAGCGAGCAGACATCCATGTCTGAGCCTGAAAACACAGATTCGTCGAAGTAATTCCCTTCTCAACGCGCCATCATTTCGCTGCGAACCAATGACCCGGGCTGATTCTGACGCATATATGTCATTGACGCGCCACCTCCTCGAGCTGCGCGCGCGGCTTCTGCTCAGTCTTGCAGGCATCCTCGTTGGAGCAATCGGCGCGTGGTTCCTCTACACTCCGGCAACCACGTGGCTCACGCGTCCACTCGCCTCAGCCGGGGCCTCGGGAATCAACTTCCGCACGATCATCGGCCCCTTTTCGACACACATCACCTTCGCACTCTGGGCGGGCTTCATCCTGACAACTCCGTGGTGGCTGACCCAACTCTGGCTCTTCATCGCCCCCGCTCTCACGCGCACGGAAAAACGACGCACCGCACTGATCGCAATTCCCAGCGCGATTCTTTTCCTTGCGGGAGTCGCCTCGGCGCTGTGGTTCCTCCCCCACGCGGTCAGCCTTTTTACTTTCTGAGCTTCCCCAAGGCACCTCTGCGCTGCTGGATTTTGATTCCTATATCAGCTTCGTCGTGATCCTAACTTTGGTGATCGGTGCGTCTTTCCTTTTCCCCATGATCATCATCGGGATTCACACCCTTGGCTTGGCCTCGACTTCTCAGATTCTGCGCCGCTGGAGGTGGGCAGTCGTGGGTGCGACAGTTTTTGCGGCGATTACGAATCCACTCCCCGACCTGTGGTCGATGATTCTTCAGATGTGCGCACTTCTTGCCCTGTATTTTGGTGCGCTTGGGGTGTGCTGGCTTCGCGATCTTCTTGCGAGGCGTCGGAAGCGTAAGCGCGAAGCTGCGCCATCGCCTGATCCGATTGGCTCCTGAACGAGGCCGACACCTCCAACCAGCGTCTACGCACTTCGAGGATGCGTCGCGCGGCCTCGCTCATTCCCTTGGGCCCCAGAACCACGAGGACCACCACGGCGATGATGATCGCTTCGGGTCCGCTGATTCCTAAGAAGTCCATGTCGTCACTCTTGCACGTTAACGCCCCTGCGGGCAAGCACAGTTGAGGTCAGGACCAGCCCCGCGCCCGCGAGTGGGATGACGATCATCGCCGAAAGCAACGAGGTGTGCTGCACAACGAGGCCGACAAGCGGGGGTGCCGCAAGGAAGGCGAGGCGCCCCAGCCAGGAGACGATCGTCAGTCCCGTGGCGGGGTTCATCCCGCGGATATCGTGGGCTGCGTTGTAGGCCAGAGGTACCGAGGCCGCGCATCCCAGTCCTGCGGCGGCGAAACCAACGAGAAGCGCGGGGAATGTGCCAATGGCGAGAGCACTTCCCATTCCGATCAAAATGAGGGTTCCTCCCCCACAAATGACGGCACGGGGGCCATAACGATGAACAAGCGAATCGGCGATAAAACGGCCACACGCATGCGTTGTTAAGAGAACGACATAGCCCGAACCAGCGAGTCCCGCACCGGCGTGGGCATAGTCTCGCATGAAGAGCGTCGCCCACGAGGAGGCGGCGTCTTCAATCAGCATGCCTGAAATACACAAGATGACGAGCAGAGCAAGGACAAGGACCGGATGCCACGAAACTGTCCGCACTCGGGAGGAATCATCGGCCTCGTCTTCGTTGTTGTCTTGTGGGTCTGCGCCGCGGATAGTGAAGGGCATCACCGCGAACCCAAGTGCGATGCAGATGCATGAGGCAACGAGGCTGTGGATCAGAAGAGAAATGTGGAAAGTAGTGGTCAAGACACCAAAGAGACCACCAACCGCAGCTCCGACAGACCACATCCCGTGGAAAGCACTGATGATTGGCCGACCATAGAGGCGCTGGAGACGAAATCTCTGCATGTTCTGTGCAACATCAACGATTGAATCACTGCAGCCATTGAGGAGGAAACTCGAGGCAAGAATGACGTAGAGAATTGTGGCAACAGTTGGCGAGACACCTGCATGGGCGCGAAGCGTTGAGGTGAGGCCAATGAAGAGAACCGCAAGACCGACCCCGATGGTCATGACCGAGGCAACCACGCGCGAGGTTAAGCGGCGAACCGCTCGCGCAGCGAAAGGACCAGCGAGAATTCCTCCCAGGGATGACAGCGCGATGGTTGCACCATAGGCACTGGAGGAAAGACCGAAGGCATCTTTAATTTCAGGGAAGCGTAAAACAAGACTGCCCAAGAGCGCGCCATTAGTGAAGAAAAGCGCAAAAATCGCAGCGCGCGCCTTGCGACACTCAGTGAGGGTCACGACTGCTTGTTCCACCTGACACTCCTTGACGATCAGCATAGCGCGTCGCATTTTAGCGGATCGTAGCAGTCAAAGATGGAAGAAAACTCATCGCGTTAATAACCAATCCTGAAGCTTGTTCGTAGCCGGGAGCACCGGGATGGAAACCATCACTCGCCCAAAAATCTGGGACAAGTTCAGCGTGTGCCACATCGGCATAGTCAATTCCAAACTCCCGACAGATTTTTTGCGCAATCCGTGGAGTAAGTGCATCACTTTGATTGTCAACGCCACTGCCGGCGACTAAAGAATCACCCACGGCCACCAGACGTAGGGGCTCGGCTGCGGCCTCGGCAATGGGTGAAGAAGGAAGGACTACCCGCTGCGCAGTCCGGGCGGTTCAGGGGCGAGGCGGACGGTGTGCTTTGCCCACAGTGCTTGCGTGAGCAAGATCGTCTTCTTGATTGGATTCACTTTTCCACCCTACGCGCGACTGCACTCTCACGCTCTTGCGTTTTCTATTTTCTGTCTAAGGCTAGGACGAGTGACCCCTGAAAATTGGCACTCTCCGAGTAGGCTTAAGACGTACATTCCTGGTCACAGATGTGAAGGAGGCACTCGTGGCAGAAAATACTCGTACCGAATCCGATTCCATGGGCACCGTTGAGGTTGCTGTCGATCGTTACTGGGGCGCACAAACAGAGCGTTCGCTCCACAACTTCGACATCGGTCGTAACACTTTCGTGTGGGGACGCCCCATGGTTCGCGCACTTGGCACTTTGAAGAAGGCTGCTGCGCTTGCAAACGCCGAACTCGGCGAGCTCCCCCAGGACATCGCAGACCTGATTGCTCGCGCCGCCGACGAGGTGATCGAGGGCAAGCTCGATGATCACTTCCCGCTGGTCGTCTTCCAGACTGGATCCGGCACGCAGTCGAACATGAACGCGAACGAAGTCATCTCCAACCGCGCGATCGAGCTTGCTGGTGGCGTCATGGGCTCCAAGACTCCCGTTCACCCCAATGACCATGTGAACCGCGGCCAGTCCTCGAATGACACCTTCCCCACTGCAATGCACATTGCTGTGGTCCAGGAACTCCAAGCGATGTATCCGCGCGTTGAGCAGCTGCGCAATACTTTGGATGCAAAGTCAAAGGAATACGCGGATGTCGTCATGGTGGGACGCACCCACCTGCAGGACGCCACCCCCATTACTCTTGGCCAGGTTATTTCCGGCTGGGTTGCGCAAATTGATTTCGCCCTCGACGGCATTCGCTACGCGGATTCTCGCGCACGCGAGCTGGCGATCGGTGGAACCGCAGTGGGAACGGGCCTTAACGCTCACCCCGCTTTCGGCAAGCTCGCCGCGAAGAAGATTTCTGAGGAAACCGGCATTGAGTTCAAGCAGGCCGATAACCTCTTCGCAGCCCTGGGCGCACACGACGCACTCGTTTTGGTCTCTGGCGCACTGCGTGTTCTGGCCGATGCGCTCATGAAGATTGCCAACGATGTGCGCTGGTACGCCTCCGGCCCGCGCGATGGCATCGGCGAACTGATCATTCCCGAGAATGAACCCGGTTCGTCCATCATGCCCGGCAAGGTCAACCCGACCCAGTGCGAGGCCATGACCATGGTCGCGACCCAAGTCTTCGGCAACGACGCAACCGTTGGTTTCGCCGGCTCTCAGGGCAACTTCCAGCTCAACGTTTTCAAGCCCGTTATGGCGTGGAACGTTCTGGAATCCATCCGACTGCTTGGCGATGCGTGCGTTTCCTTCGATATCCACTGCGCGTACGGCATCGAGCCCAACCGTGAGAAGATCCAGCATCACTTGGATATCAACCTGATGCTGGTGACCGCTTTGAACCGCCACATCGGTTATGACAAGGCTTCAAAGATTGCGAAGAACGCACATCACAAGGGCATTTCTCTGCGTGAGTCCGCTCTTGAGCTGGGCTTTGTCACCCCCGAAGAGTTCGACGCGTGGGTTGTTCCCGCCGACATGACGCACCCCAGCGCAGCAGATCAGTGATCTAGGGCGCCTCTAGCGAATTACTGAGTGGTCCCCGGTCTGGATGTCCAGGCCGGGGACCACTTTTCACGCTCTAAACCATTGACGAAGCATCACTATTTATGCATGTAGCTGGAAACTATTCAGCCGTAATATGCACACAGTCGCAGACTTAATCAAAATCACAAGCGCTTGTACTGAAGCTCCCTCTACCCAGATTTATGATTTTTTCGTGAGAAAATCCCTAATCACTCCCATCATCCTTGCAGTCGCCCTTTTCGCCTGCGTTTTTGCTCCAGCACTGCGCCCCATGGTTCTCGTTGCGGGACTAGTGGCCGCAGTCTTCTTACCTTTTGCAGCGATCTGGCATCAGACCGCTTCTGAAGGCCCCTCATACCAACGAAATCTCTACGGCGCACTAGCCTTAGCTCTGATTCTCATCAGCCCGGCAATCACTGCCCTGGTAATGAACACAGCCGCCTAAAGCCAAGCACCAACCCCTTCAATAGTTGTGGGGCGACCCTCGATGTGGTCGCCCCACATTTTTTATGCCTTGACCTGCAGAAAAACTATTGACAAGGGATTAAACACCCGGGGATAATTATTCATGGGTGCACCAAAGAACCGTTGCACGCCACCTGTCTTTCCTTCGCGGCTTCCCTCACCGCCACCGCCAGCTTTGCGCGACCACTTTCCTTCAATTTCAAGGAAGAAGTCTAGTTCACTCCAAACTGGCCATCGTTTACATAATCGGCTCCTGCTGCAACCAATGGGATCCGAATTCGTTCCACTAGGAGGAATAATGTCAAATCTACGCAGCGCGACTGTCGACACTCAATGGAACGCATGGGAGACATCCACCTATCTTGTTTTCGTTGGCGGCCTTCCACTTCTCTTACTTTGGCTTCCACCTCTCTTCCATGACAACCCATTAATTTGGCTCACGAAACCAGTCGCTATCGCCATTGTTATTGGGCTCTTACTAGCACTCACTGGAAGCATTCTCAGGATTAGAAATATCGTCGGTCCCTCACGGGTGATTCGAATTATTTCAATCGTTGTAAATTTCAGTATTCCTCTAATCGTCATTGGAACACTGTTGGGGACGCTCCATATGACCGCCGCCGAAAGCTTCTATGCTTTCTCACTAGAGTACGAAAACATTCTCTGGCCGAGCTGCTTGTCTTTGGCCTTTGCTGGATTCACGGCATTGGATCTGTGGGTTCCACGACCGGAAGTTGCTTCGCTCACTCTTCACAAACCAACCCTCTAACTGATCTGGGTGGCGAACTAAGACGTTCGCCACCCAGAATTTTGTCTCAGCGCACATAGGGGCTGACGACAACTTCCGCCTTTTGTAGGTCCTTCACTTCCGAATACCCTGTCGAGGCCATGGTCCTCTTAAGCGCACCGATGAAGTTGAGCGTTCCATCCGCTCGCGTCGAGGGACCGTACAAGATTTCACTGAAGGTCCCCGAAGTTCCCACGCGCACGCGGTGACCTCGCGGGAGTTCTGGGTGCGTGGCCTCGGAACCCCAATGCCAACCGCGTCCGGGGGCCTCCTCGGCGCGCGCAAGGGCAGCCCCCATCATTACCGCGTCTGCACCACACGCGATTGCGCGCGTCATGTCACCGGAACGCCCAATTCCACCATCCGCAATCACGTGGACGTAGCGACCGCCAGACTCATCCATGTAGTCACGGCGTGCGGCAGCAACATCAGCGATTGCCGTGGCCATGGGAGCATGGACGCCCAGGGACTGGCGAGTTGCATGGGCCGCTCCCCCGCCAAAGCCGACCAGAATACCTGCAGCGCCCGTACGCATGAGATGCAAAGCAGCCGTGTCGGTGGAGACTCCACCGACAATGACGGGAACATCGAGCTCATAGATAAAGCGTTTCAGGTTGAGGGGCTCTGCACGCGAGGAGACATGCTCGGCAGAAACCGTCGTCCCACGGATCACGAAGAGATCAACACCCGCCTCGACAACAGCGCGCCAATAGCGCTGGGTCCGCTGGGGTGAAAGCTTTCCCGCGACCACGACTCCCGCATCTCGGATGTACTGGAGGCGTTCGGTGATGAGATCGGCTTGGATAGGCGCCGAATAGATTTGTTGAAGCCGCGCGATTGAGCCTTCGGCGGGGAGCTGGGCAATCTCATCCAAGATCGGTTGAGGATTTTCGTAACGTGTCCACAGACCGTCCAGGTCTAAAACCCCAATTCCACCGAGCTTGCCAAAAAGAACTGCCGTATCGGGACTCATCACCGAGTCCATGGGGGCTGCCATGATGGGGACGTCGACATGGTAGGCATCGATCTGCCACCCAACGTTTACGTCTGCAGGGTCCCTGGTCCTTCGTGCCGAAACAAGTGCGATGTCATCTAGCGTGTATGCGCGGCGGCCTCGTTTTCCTCGACCGATTTCGACCTCATTACCCATGGAGCCATTGTAGTCACTCCCCCGGTGGGACGATATTGTCCCCGCATCGAAGACACGCCACATACATCACCATTAAAGTGGCGCATTTCACAGTTGGCTTGCATTCTGATACGACTTTACCTTTGACCAGAAAGCTCTGTGGAGACATGACGATCGCCCACAAATTTTTACCCAATTTTTAGAGTATTAAGGACGAGGCCATGGGCGCACTTCACCAGTTCCCAACCTTTTACTTTTCCATCCACACCTGCAGAAACCACCCTGAACGCCGAGGATGAAAAACACTTGAAGAGAAGGGCAGCAATGCGCAAAATGTATACGTCATCACAAATACACCCGCAAGTGGTGTTCGCCATTTGATCCGCAGGAGGTCATCATGTTGACAGCAGCAGCTGCCACTCAAAGGGATTTCCGTCGCAGTTCACGCGCGGAAAGCCGCATTGCGCAGGACGTATCGCGCCGCACAAACGAGCGCACACCCCGTAAGTTGGGATCTCGCGATCGCGCCCAGATGCCTGGTGCATACACGCGTTTCTCATTCCCCTTGCCTTTGCATCCCTGATTCATCACAGTTCATCTAGCGATGTCCCACTTCCACAACGAAGTGGGACATCTTTTTATCCGGATCCGAAATTGGACGCAAATGACGGAGCAACGGTGCACACTTAAGGCATGACACACACATCAGTTCCGTCGTGGGACCAACTCCCCTGGCTTGGCTTTGATACTGAAACAACAGGGATTAACCCCCACACTGACCGTTTGGTTACCGCAGCGCTGGTGCTGCGCGAAGGCGGTGCCACAGCCACTGCCGACTCTGACGTCATCACGACGTGGCTTGCAGACCCCGAAGTTGACATCCCTGACTCTGCAGCGCAGATTCATGGGATCACGACACAGACGGCACAAACCCAAGGCCGCCCGATCCGTGAAGTTCTTGAAGAGCTTGCCGCTTCTCTCGCCTCGCATATGGGACACGGATATCCCGTTGTCGCGTTCAATGGAAGTTTCGATTTCACCTTGCTCGAAGAAGAACTCCGCAGGCATGGACTCCCCACTCTCGCTGAAAGGCTCGGCCTGAGCGAACCCGCGCCCATCATCGACCCCTTGGTCTTGGACCGCCATCTTGATCGCTACCGCAAGGGGAAAAAGCAGCTTTCCCTTATGGCCAGCGCATACGGGGTCCCCGTTTCAGAAAACGCGCATACCGCCGAATATGACGTGGTTATGACATTGGACGTGTTGGCAGCAATCGCCCGCAAGTTCCCGGATTGTGCTGCTCAGAGTTGCGCTCAAATCCACGCATTCCAAAAGGAAGCTCACGCAGCCTGGGCAGAAAACTTTGAAAACTTTCTACGTTCGCGGGGACGGGACACACACATCGACCGAGAGTGGCCCCAGATCACGCCGAGAGGTCGTAGCGATGACCAGGAGTAAGCATGCTTCGTGCGGGTACACCGAGTACCGCCGTTTTCACCATGTCTTGGGAATCGCCTGCGTCTGGGCGCCTGTACGAGGAAGTCGCCGGACAACGGCCACGGTGCCCGGCGTAGAGGCAGGGCTTGGTCGATCTTCGAGCCGACCGCTGAACTGCAGGCTCGCTGCGCGGACAGCGGGCTGGTGAGAGAAAGCCGAAGTCTCGGTTCTGGTCCTCGATAGCGGCGTCGGTCGCGGTGACCTACATGCCTTCGCACACAATGCATGGGATTGCAGCTACCCCCTCGCGGGAAACGGGAATCTTGATGAAGAGGTCGCCGCCGATCTCGCGGTGCAGAGCGCGGACCTCGGCGACCATGTCGTCAGCGCGCTGGGAGACGTTCTGGACGCGCAGTTGGGCGCCCGTCGGGCAGGAAGATGTTGAATTAAGTGCCGAACGCCGAGGAGTTCCTTGTCCTCCCGGTGCAGAATCGTTCGGACGGTCGTCACTCCGTCGATGGGCGGCCATTCCAGAGGCTTTGCTGTGGAATAGACATCCGCATGATCGATGAGGATGAACATTGGAGCGATTCTTTTGCACTCTTGCGAGTTTTCGTAGCTCTAAAACAGTGCGGGCGGGGAGCAGCCCGTCGACTGCACCCCGCCCGCGTTTCACGCTCGATTGAGCCGTTCGACGATGAGCTTCGCAGCTTCTGCATTGCCACCTGCGTTGCATGTCTCTCTCCGAAACTCGGAAAGACGCGTGTGACACTCACGATCAGATAACACACGCATGGCAGCCTCACGAAGCACATCGGCAGTTACTGCATCGGCCTCCAACACTTCGCCCAATCCCAGCTCTTTCACCCGCCGAGCCACAGTCGGCTGATCGTTACCAACTGGTACCACCAGCATCGGCACTCCGTAGAAGAGTGCCTCATTAACGCTGTTCATTCCTCCGTGGGTAATAAAGAGAGATGCTCGTGCAAGCACCTCAAGCTGCGGAACCCTGCGGCGGACCATAATCGTGGGTGGCAAGGAGCCCAGGCTTTCAGGACGTACAGACCCACCGATCGCCATAACAACGCGCACGCCACAGCTGCGGAACGCTTCCACACACCGACGGAAGAAACGCTCGGACTTATTGAGTTCTGTCCCAAGAGATATGTAGATGAGGGGGCCACTACCCCCGGGAGGCGAAAATGACTCACTGCAACGTCCATCGATAGACGCCCCTACGAACGCGTATCGAGATGAAGGAAATTCCTTGGCATATATCTGAAAGCTCCGGGGCGTATAGACGATATTGAGGCTAGGGCTATTACACGCAATCTCGGCTTCGATCTCTCGGAAGCGCCACCCATATCTCCTACTTAAAGGTGCAGAAATGAGCGATCTAAGGCGCGGAAAACGGAAGATCGAGGTTAAGTACAACCCACCGCTTCGCCCGAAGTCGTCCAGTACATGCTCATTGAGCGCAAAGGTTGAGAAGATCCTGATCGGGACTATCCCCAAACGGTCGGCGAGTGCTTTTCCTGAAACAAAGAGCATCTCGTAAATAAGGCAATCGTAGTCTGAGCCGACACGCAGCACCGTCCGGTAAGCAGCACTCCAGCAGTGCATGCGATCCTGGAATGGACTCGGACAGAGGGGATAGTCGTCATAAGGGACAAAATGTGCGCCCGTATCTTCCACAGCTTCCCGCCACGTAGGCGAATGAATGTAGGTCACACGATGTCCCATATCAGTGAGTACCCGAGCTAAGCCGAGCGTCGGGTTCGTGTGCCCAGAAAACGGTAGATTCACCATGAGAATGGAGTAGAAATCACGCTCATTCATAGAAACGACCTACCCCATTTTTGATGACTGCGATAGAGTCCTCACTGAGCACCGGGGCGTCGAAACGCTCGAGGAAAGCAGCGATAAAATCCACCTTTTGGCACTTTCGCTCATAAGAATCCGAAACGATCAGCGGGTCAATCCACACATCTACAAGCAGAACCAACACTTCAGCGACTTCACCCGGGAACGCACAGCCAATTTCACCAGACTCCATTCCCTGGCGCAGCATTCGTTCCAAGTGGGGCGCGAGCGTTGTCAGGGAGTGACGCAATGATCCCAGCAAGGCTTCAGGAACCTCGCTTACCCAGTTGGCGCGCCCGATACCATTTTGCGGACCGGAGGCGACCATATGCGCCGTGAGGCTTGTCATCCTATCGATCACCGACACATCCGATTGTGCAGCCAAATCTTCGACAAATGCATTCAAATACTGCAACTCACCCTGAATAACGGAACCCAACACCTCCTGCTTCGATGAGAAATGGTGATAGATCGCCCCCTTCGACATTCCACTTGCCCCGACGATATCTTGCATGGTTGTACTGTCGTACCCGTTCTCCGCGAATAGCTGTCGGGCAGCTGCACAGATCATCTCCCGAGTACGCTCGGACTTCTCCGCCTGATTCATACAACCTCCATAACAACCGCTGGTCGGTTTTATTTTAACGCCCTCCCCACACTGCCGCGACTTGACGGAAGAACCAGCTCCCGCCCCGCTTTTCCCAACACCTATCTACACAGCGGCTATATAAAAATTTAATTACCTCCAAAACACGAACGCCCCTACCGCCTCAGACACCATCATTCGTCCCGGTCACCTTCAGCAATAGAGAAAGCGGGCGGGAGCAGTCCACCGACTGCTCCCGCCCGTCACAAACGCTCGAACCGCGATTACTTCGCCGAAGAGTGGTAGTTCGGAGCCTCAGTTGTCATCTGGACATCATGCGGATGCGACTCGCGCAGACCCGCAGACGTAATGCGAACAAAACGGCCATTACGCTTCACAGCATCGATGGTTGAGGCACCCAAGTAGAACATCGTCTGGTGCAAACCGCCCACCAGTTGGTAGACAACCGCAGCGAGCGAACCGGTGTAGGGAACCTGGCCTTCGATGCCTTCAGGAACAATCTTGTCGTCTGAAGACACATCCGCCTGGAAGTAGCGGTCCTTCGAGTAGGACTTGCGACCACGCGAGCTCATGGCACCCAAGGAACCCATGCCGCGGTAACGCTTATACTGCTTGCCATTGGTGAAGACAACCTCGCCAGGAGATTCTTCGCAGCCTGCCAGCAAGGACCCCAGCATGACCGTATCGGCGCCGGCAACGATGGCCTTGCCAATATCACCCGAATACTGCAGACCACCATCAGCGATGAGCGGAACACCCGCAGGCTTGCAAGCCAAAGAAGCTAAGTGAATCGCGGTCACCTGAGGCACACCGACGCCCGCAACGACTCGAGTCGTGCAGATCGAGCCCGGTCCAACACCGACCTTTACAGCGTCAACGCCCGCATCGATCAAAGCCTGAGCGCCTTCGGTCGTTGCGACGTTACCGCCAATGATCTGAACGCCATCAAAAGTCGGGTCCGCCTTGATCTTGCGGATCATTTCCAAAGCCAGGGCTGCACCACCATTCGCGGTGTCTACCACCAAGACATCAACGCCAGCATCACGCAGTGCACACGCACGCTCCCAGGTATCTCCCCAGTAGCCCACTGCAGCACCAACCATGAGGCGGCCGCGTTCATCTTTTGTTGCGTTCGGGTACTGCTCAGTCTTAACAAAGTCCTTAACGGTAATCAGACCCGTCAGGCGCCCATCCTCATCGATAATCGGCAGCTTTTCAACGCGGTTCGTCGCAAGCAAAGCCTTCGCTTCTTCGCGACTGGTTCCAACCTTTCCGGTTACCAGTCGCTCGCGAGGAGTCATGCAATCACGAACCTTCAAGGAACCCCACTGATCAGTAGGAACGAAGCGCAGATCGCGGTTGGTAATGATGCCGATAAGCTGCTGGTCATCATCCACGACGGGCAGGCCAGAGACACGATAGTGCCCACACAGCTGATCCAGTTCTTCGATGGTCGCATCTGGACCGATAGTCACAGGATCCTCAACCATTCCCGACTCGGAACGCTTCACCTGACGAACCTGAGAAGCCTGTTCTTCGATCGAAAGGTTGCGGTGCAGAATTCCGATACCACCTTGGCGAGCCATCGCAATCGCCATACGCGCCTCGGTCACCGTATCCATCGCCGCAGAAAGCAGCGGAATACGCAGGCGAATCTTCTTCGTCAGCTGCGCCGAGGTGTCAACCTGTGAGGGAACAACATCGGTCAGTTCAGGAAGAAGCAGAACGTCATCGTAGGTCAGTCCGGTCAAAGCAAAAGGATCATTGTGAATGTCTGCCATGAACGAAGTCTAGGCCTCTTGAGCTGCCAGAGCATACTGCCCTCGAGCGAAATACCGCGAGGCGTGGCTAAGCTCACCAATAATGAGCCGTATCACTCCGCCAGTTGCTTGAGCGCCAAAGCAAAGCACGGAGTGTTTCCAACCTGCGGGAGCAGGAGCATCTGGGCCACATGGTAAGCGTCCGCCTTGCCTTCCCACGTCGTACCAGACTCCACACCCGAGGCGTCCACTTCATGAATCCAGCGCCCCGTGGCCTCGCGAAGATAACGATCCGCCCAGTCGACCCACTGCGCATACAAGGTACTCAACTCAGCCACGCGGGAGGCATCCCCCGCTTCTTCATGAACCCGGCCGAGCACACACGCGCTATTGACGGCCTCGCACAAGACCCAGTGCATACGGGTATCAACGACCGCACGACCGTCCCAGCCGGTCGTGTAGACGAAACCACCGGCGCCATGGCGATCCCAACCATCGGCGCAGGAACGATTAAAGAGCTGTTCGGCAGCTTCAACCATCCAGTCATCGCGATCACCGAGGCCGATCAGTGCTGCGCGCGTATGAAGAATCAGGCGCGCCCACTCCATACCGTGCCCGGGGGTAGCCCCGTAGGGACGGAAAGGATCCGAAGGGCGATCCGCGTTGTGCTCGGGAAGCATATTCCACTTAGCGTCGAAGTGCTCAGGAATGCGCCACCGCAATTGCTCGGCCGTATCGGCCACGAAACGGCAAATTCCGCGAGCGCGGTCCAACCACAGGCGATCCCCCGTCGCATCGAAGGCGGCAAGATAGGCCTCGACGGTGTGCATATTGGCATTCACGCCGCGGTAGTCCTCGCTGATGGTGTAGTCACGGTTCCACGCCTCACGGACGCGTCCGAACTCTGGTTCCCACCAGTGCTGATCTTGGTCAGCCAACGCGCGATCGAGCAGTTCTCGCGCTCCGGGACGCCCTAAAACAGTGGCGGCACTTGAGGATAAGATGACGAAAGCGTGCGCGTAAGCCTGCTTGAGGCCGCCATTTGCGGGCTCGACGACCTTCCAATGCGGGCCATCTTCGCGTTCAACGATTTCGGTGACGAGGCCGGAGTACCATCCACCGTTCTCGCGGTCGTACATCGGTCCTTCGGAGAGGCAGCGAATTCCGTGGTCTACCAGAGGAATCGCCCAGTCGTAGCCCTTGAGTGCGGCCAGCGCAAAAACATAAGTCATGCGCCCTGTAATCCATAGTTCAACGGGCTTGGAGGGATCGACAGCTCCATTGCGATCGAGGTATCCGAATCCGCAGTCAACGACGGATCCTGCTGCAAAATGAGCGAGTTCTTCGAATTCTTCGTCAAAAGCCTCAATGAGCTGAGGATCTTCCCACGGGGTCATCTTTATTCCTCTGCACGCTGCCGCACCTGCGCGGCGTAATAGATACGCGTCTACGCTAACACGTTCTTCAACGTGCGGTAACCGCTACGAGGCTAATTCTACTAAACCGGGCAAGGCCCTGTTTATGCGAGATTATTTTGTGCGCGCCACGGCGCGCGTAAGCTTCGCCCCGAGCAGCGCCAGAGTTTCTTCCACGCATGCGGAAACAGTGCGCACACGCAACACGTGATCATCCAGAACGCGCGGCGACTGAGGTCCAACCGCAATCACATCGATCCCATGGTTGTGCACCGCCGAGGCCACGAAGTTCTTACACTCTTCCCCCTGACCTAGGGTGATGAGCGCAGCGACGTTGGAATCAATGTTTTCAACGAAGGCATCGAGCTTTTCTTTTCCGCCAACCCATCCGCGACTACAGGCACCCAAGACCACAACATTTGGCCCATACCAGCGAAGAGCAACTCCAATCACGTGAGCGGGAAGCAGGTGCGCACGATCTCCCAAAATAATGATGCTGGGAGAGGAAGGAAACTTCGGTTCAGGACGCTGCTCCGACATCGCACGCAGAACGTCATACATCGCTTGGGTTAAGAGCGACGAGCCTGCAACACCGGGAATCTCCCCGTGATAGTCCGTTGCCATCACTTCGAAAGCGGGCTCAACTAAAAGCATCCAGGTGTGAAGCAGACCTTTTTCACTGATGCTCGCCTCAATCAAGTGGACAAGCCTCTCGCGGTCTCCCGCGCGCGCGGCGGCAACCAATTCATCCGCTGTGCGCGGAGGCGCAACCTCTTCTAGATCGCCCCTGGACTGGGACAGCACAATCGCAGCTGCATCTGCAGGAGTAACACCACTTTGAATCAGTTCAATCATGTGGCTGAGTCGCGCAACATCTTCAGGAAGGTATCGACGGTGACTACCCGCGGAGCGTTCGCCCGGTCCCAGACCATAACGTCGTTCCCAGGTTCGAAGAGTCGAGGCAGAGACGCCAAGCTTGGAAGAAACAGCAGTAACGGTCAGCGGTGCGTCATGAGCCGGGGGAAGCACAAGTTGTGCGCGGGGCATCGCCTTCTCCTGCCTTTCTGAAGGATACCTAAATGAATGCTACCTATTGATTGTCAGCTCTAAAGGTCCTCTTCGCCAATCGAGCGCTGAGATTTTGTCCGCTCACAGCTGAGCAAGAATATGTGACCGGCAACAAAATTATGCTTTCAGCTTCCTTGCAGCTGGCCGTTATATGCCGTAATAATGCGGTTTTTTTGCTGGAAGCTAAAGCATTTTCGGTTTCCTGTGAAACAACTATGATTCTGTGACAAGGGCTTGAATAACTCTTGCACAATTCGGTAGCCTTCATTCAGTCCTTCTTCAAGAGATCGTCTCTTGCTGGAAAGACCAATGAATGGAGGTACTCATGTCTGACGTCTCCCGACTGCCCGGACCTTCGATTGATGCGTGGGAATGGCAGTATCAGGGCGCATGTCGCGACCTCGACACGGAACTTTTCTTCCACCCCGAGGGCGAACGAGGCTCAACGCGTCGTCGTCGTGCAGCTGGCGCCAAAGCCATTTGCGCAACCTGCCCCGTCATCGAGCAGTGCCGCGAATACGCCCTACGTGCACAGGAGCCCTATGGAATCTGGGGCGGCATGACCGAAGAAGAACGACGCGAAGAAGTTCAGCGTCGTCGAATCCGCCGAGCATCCTGACGCGCTTCATACGTAAACACCAAACTCGCTCGGGACGCTTTCCCGGGCGAGTTTCCTATGCTCGCAGGCTATTCGCCCTCACGGGCCCCATACAATACACTGAACTCATCCCCATCAATTCAGGCGAAAGGTGACCAATGACGACGCGCCAAGGCAGCAAACAACGAATCATCGCTATCGCTCTTCTCGCATGCGCTGTCGCACTCATTTGCGGTGCCGTGTGGTGGACCAACCGCCCTTCTACCCCCGCAGCAACGTCGTCGGCCTCGGCAATGCCCAGCGCAAGTGCAACGCAGCAGACACCGGAAGCATCGGCCGCGCCCACCGCGCAAAGTTCCTTCGCTCCCACGGTCACCGACGAGCAAGGACTCAGCATCATTCACGCACAGCAGCACCGCGACCCCGGCGATGCCCGCGCAAAGGGAAGCGTTGACGCTCCTGTTGTCATGGTGCTCTACTCTGATTTCTCGTGCCCCTACTGCACGCGCCTTGCCAAGCAGGTCGAACCTCAGCTTGAGGATTTGGTCGCAAACGGCACGCTCAGGATCGAGTGGCGCGACCTCGCACAGATCTCCCAGTCCTCTCCCCTTGCCGCTCAGGCGGGAATCGCAGCGGCCAATCAGGGGCGCTTCTGGGAATTTGTCGCAGCGGCCTACGGAGAAGCTGATCCCTCCGGACACCCCGAATACACGATGGATTCTTTGACCGCGCTTGCCCAAAAGGCCGGCGTGAGCGACCTCGACAAGTTCCGTGCGGATACAACGGATGCGAATACCGCAGCGCAAGTCAAGCAGGCGCAGAACGATGCCTACCAGATCGGCATTCAGGGCACTCCCTTCATGTTCATTGGCGATAGTTTCATTTCGGGCTACCGCGATGCTGACTACATCCGCGCAACCATTGCCAACCAAGCCGAGCATCTCAAGAAGTGAACCCTTTTATCGCATTCTTAGGCGGAGTTTTAACGCTGTGCGCGCCATGCTCGGTCATGCTTCTGCCTGCGTTCTTCTCCTACGCATTTCGCTCGCCTAGTCAGCTCATCGCGCGCTGTGGGATCTTTTGGCTCGGGCTCATGACTCCGCTCATCCCACTTGGCATTGCGCTTTCCAGCGTCGTCGCACTCATCCGCGAGCATGCTTCTGTGATCACCCACGTTGTTGCTGTCCTCGTGATCTGCGCGGGATTCATCACCATCGCGGCCCTCGACTTTCCAAAAGTTCGCTTGAGTAGCCCGAGGCCTGTGCCCACGCGTCCGAGCGCGGGACGTGGACTTGCCTTGAGCACGCCCACCGCAGCTGGCCAGCTCAGCTCCCGCGCGGCCTCGACGCCTCAAATTTCTCTTTCTCCCGCTGCGGCACCCTCGGGAGAAAAGAGCACCCCCATCGCGGTTTATCTTCTGGGGATTACCTACGGGATCGCGGGCGTCGGATGCGCCGGGCCCATTCTGGGAGCGGTTCTTGCGACCTCAGCACTGGGCGGGTCTCCGGTTACTGGCGCAATTTCGATGGTCTTCTACTCGGCAGGAATGGCATTTCCCTTGCTCCTTCTTGCACTGGTCTGGAGAAAAACTGCTGGGCGCGTTCAGGCAATTGTCCGTCCCAAACCGCTGCGTTTTTTTGGGCAGGGAGACGACATGGACGAATGTTATTTCGGGAGTCGTTTTAATCGCCCTGGGGCTTCTGCTCCTGCTCGTTGACCTCGGCAATCCTCTTGGCGGTCTCATCTCGCTGGGAACATTGTCAGGGTGGGAGGAAACGATCATCGCTACCTTTGGTGCGATCCCCTGGTGGGTCCTTGCAGCTGCCGGAGCACTGATTGTTGCTGCTATTTTCATACTGATTCCCCGCGCCGACTCCTCGGACCAACGCGGGACTTCTTCGGATAAAGAGTGATGGGTCCGGACCTTATTGTCCGAACCCATCCTCAACAAGCGCTCTAAGCGCCTGTATCAAGATTCTCAGCGCTCGACGATCGCCAGAACGTCGCGTGCAGACAGGATCTGCAGCTCTTCGCCGTCGTACTTGACTTCGGTACCACCGAAACGGCTGAAGATCACGTGGTCGCCAACCTTGACGTCGACGGGGACGCGGTTGCCGTTGTCATCAACGCGGCCGGGGCCAACAGCCAGAACTTCGCCTTCCTGGGGCTTTTCCTTGGCTGCATCGGGGATGTAGAGACCTGAAGCGGTCTTTTCTTCGCTGTCAACCTGACGGATAACAATGCGATCTTCGAGGGGCTTAATGGTGATTGCCATGTCAGCACTCCCTTTCTTCTCGTAACGATTTGTCATCCCTTCCCTGCCGTCGCGGGGGTCAGGTATGGGATCGCAATGTGTTTACGGACTCAGTTTAGGCTTCGATTGGCACTCTAGCAAACTGAGTGCCAGCCTCTTCTTTTCTCTCCACCGAACTCCCACACGCCCCACCAGGTTTCTCTTCTACCTTGAATTTCAGCAAGAATAGTGTTCATGTCCTCCATTACGCCCCTCTTATCCTCCCCCGGCCGCGAGTTGCTTGCGCATTGGGAACACGAGGGCGCGTTTCGTTCCCTCTCCCCATGGATCTTGCGCTCGCAATACGCTCCCAAGTCGCAGACCCGGAAGTTGCCTCGGCAATCGCTTCCCAACTCCAGCTGCGCACTCAAGCGGAGAAGAAGTTCGGCTCTCTTGCTCGCACGCTTTTGTGGACGCGCGATGGTTATGAGCAAGCGACGCGCTGGGTGGTCGCCCGCCTGCACGCGCAACGTTTCCTTGATTCAGGTGCACACCACATCGGCGACCTCGGGTGCGGAATTGGGGCGGATTCCTTTGCCTTTGCCCGAGCGGGAATGCGCGTGACGTCCTTCGACATCAACGACGAGGCCCTTGCTGCAGCGAGCGCGAACCTTTCTGCTTTCCCCTCGTGCCACGTCGAAAAACGAGACGTCACGACGCTTCGCGGCGAGGACTTTCACGCCTACGGTTTTGATGCTCTTTTCGCCGATCCTGCGAGGCGCACGGGCAAGCAGGGCGGCTCAAAGCGCATTACTTCCCCCGAGGATTGGTCTCCTTCCTTGGATCGTGTGCTGGGATGGGGGGACTCTATCCCCCACCTCGGAGTCAAGGTCGCTCCTGGGATTCCCTACGACTTGATCCCCGAACACTTCCACGCGCAGTGGGCCAGCGTCGACGGGGACCTTCTCGAGGCCGCGCTGTGGACACCAGAGCTCGCACCAGAAGGGGCGGGGCGATCGGCAAGCGTCATCACTGATGATCAGGTCCACACCCTCATCGATCCGCAGACGCAGGCGGCAAATTCGCAGCCTCGCCAAGCCGAGTGCGGCCCGCTGGACAGCTATCTTTTCGAGCCGGATTCTGCGGTCATTCGCTCAGGAACAGTCGCCTGTCTTGCAGAGCAGATGGGGGCTCACCTTGTCAGTGAATCGATTGCTTACCTGAGCGCGCCCACCCTTTGCACGACACCTTTCGCCAGCGCCTTCGAAGTAATCGATCACGTGAATCTGCGAGTCAAGAATATTCAACAGGTACTGCGTGCGCTCAACGTCGGGCGCGTCGAAATTAAGAAACGCGGAGCCGACATCCAGCCAGAGACCTTAAGAAAATCCCTGAAACTCAAGGGAGACGCCGAAGCTGTCATCATTGCAACACGCATCGGCGGAGCCCACCGGGCAATTATTGCCCGGAGAATCAGTGGCGGGGAAGCATAGAAGTCTGCGTCAGTGGCATCCCAGAATCGGGAGAGAAATCCCAGTCTGAAGGGGCAACGCCCGCGCGGACCAATTCCGACCCCATAGCGGCGATCTGTGCACCGTTATCCGTGCAGAAACGCAAAGGAGGCATGCGGACGGTCAGTCCCGCGGCCTCGGCTCGCTGAGCAATCAGGGAACGCAAGCGCGAGTTAGCTGAGAAACCACCACCCACGACGATGGTGTCGCAGCCGTGATCGAGGGCAGCGCGCACTGCCTTCGAGGTCAAGGAATCATTCACTGCTTCAGAGAATCCAGCACAAATATCCGCGGCAGGAAGTTCTTCTCCACGTTCCTTCAGCCCTTCCACGTAGCGCGCGACAGCAGTCTTAAGTCCAGAGAAGGAGAAGTTGTACTTGTGGCGTTCTTGGTCTTTTCCGGCAGCCAAACCACGCGGAAAACGGATCGCTTGAGGATCTCCCTGCTGCGAGAGACGGTCAACGTGGGGGCCACCCGGATAGGGAAGATCCAGCAGACGACCCACCTTATCGAAGGCTTCGCCGGCAGCATCGTCTAGGGTTCCGCCGAGTTCTTGAACGTCGGTTGCGATGTCGTTAATGAGAAGCAGGTTCGAGTGTCCGCCCGAGACCACAAGACCAATGAAACGCTCTGGAAGAGGGCCATCGGCGAGCTTGTCGACAGCGAGGTGACCGATAACGTGATTGACCCCGTACAGTGGTTTTCCAATTGACGAGGCCAGTGCCTTGGCTGCACAAATACCGACGGTGAGCGATCCGACGAGGCCCGGGCCGGCAGCAACCGCGACTGCATCCACCTCGTTGAGAGTGACGCCTGCTTCTTCAAGAGCACTATCCAAGGTCGGAATGAAGGATTCCAAGTGTGCACGCGAGGCAATTTCAGGAATGATGCCACCGTAGCGGGCGTACTGATCCATGGAGGTCGCGGTCCGGTCAACTAGAAGATCACAGCCACGCACCAAGGCGACACCTGTCTCATCGCAGGTGGATTCAATTCCCCAATACCAAGGGGTCTTTTTCACTCACCCGCCCATTTTAGTCCGGCGAGTCATGATGCGCATACGCCGCAGGGATGGGGACGATCCCGAAGGATCGTCCCCACACCAGTGAGTATCGAAAGACTCAGACGCCCTTGAGGGCTGCCTTCCAAGCTGACGGTTCAGCGTGGAGATCACGTCGAGCGGGATCTGCTTGGGGCAGACAGCCGCACACTCGCCGATGTTTGTGCAGGAACCAAATCCTTCTTCATCCATCTGGTTGAGCATGTTGACAACGCGACGGTAGTTCTCGGGCTTGCCCTGCGGAAGCAGGTGCAGGTGCGTAACCTTCGCCGAGGTGAAGAGCATTGCCGAGGCGTTCGGGCAGGCCGCCACGCAGGCACCACAGCCGATGCAGGCAGCGGCTTCGAATGCGCGATCTGCGTCCTGCTTGGGAACCGGAGTGCCGTTAGCATCCGGAGCTGCACCGGTGTTCACCGAGATGTAGCCACCGGCCTGGACGATACGATCCAGGGCGCTGCGGTTAACAACCAGGTCCTTGATGATCGGGAATGCTTCTGCGCGCCAAGGCTCGATGGTGATGTCATCACCATCGTGGAAGGTGCGCATGTGCAACTGGCAGGTCGTGGTGACCTCGGGGCCGTGGGCAATGCCGTTGATGACAATACCGCACTGGCCACAGATACCTTCACGGCAGTCCGAATCAAATGCGATCGGTTCTTCTCCGCGGGCAAAGAGCTCTTCGTTCAACACGTCGAGCATTTCCAGGAACGAGGATTCCTCAGAGATGCCGCGGACTTGGTATTCGTGCATGGCACCCGGATCCTCGGGTCCGTTTTTGGCGCCAAATCTTCAGTGTCAGGTTCACTTGTAACTCCGCTGCTTCAGCTCGATGTTGTTGTAGATCAAGGCTTCCTTGTGGAGGATCGGAGGCTGGTCCTCGCCACCCCACTGCCATGCTGCAACATAGAGGTACTTGTCATCGTGACGGAGGGCTTCACCTTCCGGTGTCTGCGACTCCGCACGGAAGTGGCCACCGCAGGATTCCTCACGGTGCAGGGCATCGATGCACATGAGCTCGCCCAGCTCCATGAAGTCCGCAACGCGGCCGGCCTTTTCGAGGGACTGGTTCAGCTCGCCAATTGACTTGCCCGGAACGCGAACATCACGCCAGTAGTCAGCGCGAAGTTTGCGGATCATCTCGATGGCCTTCTTCAGGCCTTCCTCGCGACGCTCCATACCGCAGTATTCCCACATGATCTGGCCCAGTTCCTTGTGGAAGGAATCCACCGAACGCGAACCGTTGACCGACATGAGCTTATCGATGCGCTCCTGAGCGGAGTTCAGTGCCTCAACGACATCCGGGGACTGAGCATCCAGCTTGGGCAGGTTGAAGCAGTGTGCCAAGTAGTCGTTGATGGTGTTCGGAAGAACGAAGTAACCATCAGACAGACCCTGCATCAGTGCCGATGCGCCCAGGCGGTTTGCGCCGTGATCGGAGAAGTTTGCTTCACCAGCAACGTACAGGCCGGGCAGGTTGGATTCCAGGTCGTAGTCAACCCACAGGCCACCCATCGTGTAGTGGACGGCCGGGTAGATACGCATGGGCACTTCGTAGGGGTTATCGCCCGTGATGCGCTCATACATATCGAAGAGGTTGCCGTACTTGGCGGACACTGCAGCCTTACCCATGCGCTGGATGGCCTCGGAGAAGTCCAAGTACACGCCGCGTGCAACACCATCGATCTTCGGGCCAACGCCGCGTCCCTCATCGCACATGTTCTTTGCCTGGCGGCTTGCGATATCACGGGGAACGAGGTTGCCGAAGGAGGGGTAGATACGCTCCAGGTAGTAGTCGCGATCCTCTTCGGGAATGTCGCGAGGATCCTTTTCGCAATCCTCGGCCTTCTTGGGAACCCAAATACGACCGTCGTTACGCAGGGACTCCGACATCAGCGTCAGCTTGGACTGCTGGTCGCCGTGCTGCGGGATGCAGGTCGGGTGAATCTGGGTGAAGCAGGGGTTCGCGAAGTATGCACCCTTGCGGTATGCACGCCAGATTGCGGTTGCGTTGCAGCCCATCGCGTTCGTCGAGAGGAAGAAGACGTTTCCGTAACCGCCGGTTGCCAGAACAACCGCGTCAGCGATGTGGGTTTCAAGCTTGCCTGTGGCCATGTCGCGCGCAACGATACCGCGAGCGCGACCATCGGAAACGATGAGTTCCACCATCTCGTGGCGAGAGTGCTCGGTCACGGTGCCAGCGGCAACCTGACGCTCAAGTGCCTGGTAGGCACCGATAAGCAGCTGCTGTCCTGTCTGGCCGCGTGCGTAGAACGTACGCGAGACCTGGACACCACCGAAGGAACGGTTATCCAGCAGACCGCCGTATTCACGTGCGAAGGGAACGCCCTGTGCCACACACTGGTCAATGATGCTGGCGCTGACTTCAGCGAGGCGGTACACGTTGGTTTCACGTGCACGGTAGTCGCCGCCCTTGACGGTGTCGTAAAAGAGGCGGTAGACGGAGTCGTTATCGTTACGGTAGTTCTTCGCAGCGTTGATACCGCCCTGCGCTGCGATGGAGTGCGCGCGGCGGGCGGAGTCCTGGTAGAAGAAGACGTCGATGTTGTAGCCCATCTCGCCCAGCGATGCGGCGGCTGCGCCACCGGCAAGGCCGGTGCCGACGATGATGACGTGGAGCTTACGACGGTTGGCGGGGTTCACCAGAGCCGCGTTGAACTTACGCTGTTCCCAGGCCTGAGCCAAAGGAACATCCATAGGGGCCTTCGAGTCGGCGATCTCTTCGCCTTCGCGGTACAGCCCGTGAATCAAAGTATCAGTCATGTCTCAATGTCCTTGTCAGGAGATGTAACCGGCAACGATCGCCAAGGGAGGAAGCGCGAACATCAGGAAGATCAGGGCTCCGACCAAGCCGGAAACGATCTCCATGAACTTACGAGTTCCACCGCGGACCCATCCCAGCGACTGGAATGCTGACCAGAAGCCGTGGGAGACGTGAAGCGCTGCAAGACCAACGAAGATCAGGTAGACAACAACCATCAGCGGGCTGTGGAAGGTTGCGACCATGCGCTCGTAAGGAGTGGAGTCTGCAGTGAAACCGGTGCGAACCGTTCCCGTTGTGAAGTGCAGGATGTGGAAGACAATGAGGAAGAAAAGCAGGACGCCCGTCATGCGCATTGTGCGCGCGGCGTAAGCATCTGCCGCGCTGCGCTTAACAACGTATGCACTGCGACGTGCACGGCGCGAGCGCTTCCAGGTCACGGCAGCTGCCCAGATGTGGATGACCAGCATCAGGACCATCGCACCGCGGAACACCCAGATGAAACCGCCGTGGGGGAAGATCGGCACAAAGGCTTCTTCTTTCAGCCAGTGCGCGTAGTGGTCGTAGGCATCTTGTCCCAAGAACATCTTGAGATTGCCATAGGAATGGAAGAGCAGGAAGAGCACGAACACAATGCCGGAAATCGCCATCAGCTGTTTGACGAAAACCGTCGTGGTCCATGCGCGACGCTTCTTTGTTGCGACTGTTTGTGAGGCCATGAGATAAGCCTATGCTGAGGAAGCGTCACTTCGATGGGACCGGCGACCCCCTAAGGAAAAAACAGCCTCCCGCGTCAACGAAGTATTCCGGAAAACCTGAGGTTTTGAGGGACAAAGCGCACGAATTAGTCAGGAAAAAGACTCGTCACAGATTCGACAAAATCTCCCTAAAATCCCACCATTAAGGCAACATCCTTTTTCGTATTTTATTCATCGGACAATGAGCCGCATATTCAAGGCATCTTCACGAGGGTTGCGGAAGTAGCCTTTCGTCCGACCAACGACCTCAAAACCGGAATTCTCATAGAGAGAAATCGCAGCAGCATTGGACTCACGGACCTCGAGGAAAACCCTTTCACTCCCCCAGCGACGGGCAACATCGATCAGGGCATCCATCAACACGCGACCCAGCCCACGGCCTCGAAAATCGGGCAAAACACCCATGGTCATCACATCTGCGTCGATCCCCATCGCGATTCCCGCATACCCGCATAAAACCGGCGCCGCCACATCATCATTCACGCAGACACCGAAATACACGCTGCGACCCGAGCTCAGCTCTTGAGCGATCATCCCGGTAGTCCACGGGTCTTCGGGAAAAATCTCCTGCTCGAGCGCGACAAGAGCCTGGAGATCCTCAATTCCAAGGACAAGAAGCTGCCCACCAGAGGCCTCGGCACGCTCGCGAGCAATGGATTCAAGCGAGGTCACATGCGCTCCGGAGCCTGGCCGTGAATATCGGGACGACGTAGGTAAAGGGGCTCAGTTCCTAAGCGATCTTCCTCCCCACGAGCCAAACGAGCACGGACAATGCGAACCATTACCGCGGGATCAAGCGGGAGCATCGGTCCCATCTCAGCACCGGCCAAGACCTCGCCGCTGTGAGAAGGAACGGGAGCATCCGACACCAAGAGCCCGGTTTGTTCGCGAAGCGCTCCCCCAAGAGCGCGCGCAAATCCGACTTCGAGCTGGCCGATGAGACGCACGTCATCGGGGCCTTCGGCCACGAAATGGCCCCAATACAGTTCCTTTCGCCTTGCGTCAGTGAAGGCATAGACGTGAGTATCGGGCGAGAGATGATCCAGAGCACGTCGCGCAATAGCATCGAGACTGCACACGCCGTACACGGGAATGCCAGCAGCTTTTGCAAAGACCCGTGCCGAGACCAAACCTGCACGCAAACCCGTGAAGGGAGCCGGGCCGGTTCCCACACACACCGCGTCTAATCCCGCACGTGAGACATCGGTGGGAAGGCCAGCGTCCTCGAGGGCTTCCAGCACGCAGGGAGTAATGGATTCAGCGTGGTGACGTCCTGATTCATCGCGGGAAGCGCCAATCACTTGCCCATCACGAACGATGGAGACAGCGGTTGCCCCAGAGGTATCAATACACAATTCGGTCATAATTCGATCCTATTCCACGCTGGTTTTCAGCTCAGGAGCAAGCTCGTCGAAAACCCCATCCCAGCGACTCGAATAGGGAGTAAAGGTAATAATTCGCTGCCCGTCATCCATGCTTTCCAAGTCAACAATGCCGCCGTCAAGGGAGACCTCCCCGCCTTCTTCACGGCGTACCTCGATCTCGAGGCGAGAATCGCTCATCGCTTCCGTCTTGCCTTCACCCCATTCAACGACCGTGACTGCTTGGTCGATGGTCGAGTCCAAGTCCAGCGTTTCGAGATCGTCCAGATCGCGGATCCTGTAGGCATCGGCGTGGATCAAGTCCGGACCACCAACCAGTGAGGGGTGCACACGCGCAACGATGAAGGTCGGCGAGGCAACAGTTCCTCGTACGCCGAGCCCGCTCCCAATTCCCTGCGTCAGAGTCGTTTTTCCCGCTCCCAAGCCGCCTCGGAGCATGATGAGATCTCCGGCGCGCAGGTGATGAGCAAGTTCTTCACCTAGGTGTCGAGTTTGGTCAGCGTCACTCACGCGATAGCTGAAGTGGATAGTGCTGTTCTCGGTCATTGTTCCTCTTCGTACTGATAGTTGCGGGGAATGCGCTCACCCAAACGCGTGACGATCTCGTAGTTGATGGTTCCCGCGCGAATCGCCCACTTGTCAGCCGAGGGGCATCCCTTTTCGGGATCACCGAAAAGAAGTGCTCGCTCACCCACGCGGGCAGGCGGGCGTCCGCTGGCCGAGGTCGGTGTACCCGCCTCACCCTCGGCCGGACCGAGATCAATCATGAATTGGTCCATACAGACTCGCCCAATGATCTGCGTTGGGAATAATCCCCGCTCAGTTTCGACGACGACCGGCGCCCCGTTCGAGCACGCGCGCAAAATCCCATCACCGTAGCCCAGCGGCACCAGCCCGATCCACCTGCGCGTCGGTGCTTGCCAGGTTCCTCCATACGAGGCCGGGGTTCCTTCCTCGATGACCTTCACTGAGGTCAGTGGCGCACTGAGTGTCATTGCGGCCTCGATACCCAGTTCACGTGCGCTTTTGACGGATGGGTCGGGAGAGAGAGCCCATACATCCCGATTCCCACGCGGACCATGTCGTAGTGGGTCTCGGGGTGCCATAAGATTCCCGAGGTCGCCGCAAGGTGGCGGATTCTCGGGCGCACTCCGGCCTGGGCAAGAATCCGCAGTCCTTCTTCAAAGATCTTGACATGAGAGCGCGTTGATTCTTCGCCCGAGGGACTGGGGTCATCGGCGCGCGACATGTGGCTCCACGCGCCCACGATCTCGATCAGCCCCTGATCCTGCGCCTCGCGAAGAGCTTGCGCGAGTTCGGGAAGATCTGCAAGCGTCGAACCTGCACGCGACATTCCCGTATCGATCTTGACGTGCACTCGGGCGGGCCTGCCCAGCGCCCGCGCGGCCGCGCAGATCTCATCGAGCACCCACGTCCACGAGACTGACAGGTCAATATCTGCCTCGATCGCCGTGGAAAAGTCAGTGCCCGTCGAAGAAATCCACGCGAAAATCGGGGCATCCTTGCGCGCAATACCGGCTTCATCGAGGCCGGCGCGAAGTTCCAGCGCCTCGGCCAGCTGTGCAACACCCAACCACTGCGCTCCCGCCTTCAAGGAAGCAAGCGCAACGGGAATCAGGCCGTGACCATAAGCATTGGCCTTAACGATTGCCATCTGAATAGTCGTCGGCGAAGCGGCACGCAAGACGGCTAAGTTTCGCGCAATAGCGGAGAGATTTACTGAGGCTACAGACGGATAGCCTCGTCCAACTTCGGAAAGTTCCACTCCCCAGTATCGCACCCTCGTCTATCAGGAACACAGCGGCCCTACGATATCTGGAACTTTGCGGGCAATTTCGATGGCTTGAATGGGACGGAAACACGCGTCCTCACCCATGCTCGCCTTCGCCCCTGCCCGCGAATGCACCCAGACTCCCGCTCCAGCGCACTCGCCGCACTCGGCCTCGGAAATGGTCGCACCGGGATTAAGCCGTTCCACGCGGGCCTGGTGCGCGGCCAAGGTTCCCGCGACAACCCCGGCGAGCACGTCTCCGCTTCCAGCGACTCCTGCCCACGGAGTTTCCTGGGGAATTTCGACGGCGGTGATGCGACGCTGCCCCTGGCTGTACTCCGAAAAACACACAGTGTGCGCGCACTCTTGAGAACAACAACGGCGTCTGTTTGTTCCACCAGCGTTTGTGCCGCTCCAAGGGGATCGACATCGACCTTCGCGCGCGTCGTCTGTTCCCCAAGTTGCGAGAGCAGACGTGCGGCCTCGCCGTGGTGCGGGGTGAGGATTGTGCGCGACAAACTTCTACCGCGCTCCTTCCCGTAAGCCACGAGGCCTGCGACCGCGTCGAGTGCACCGGCATCGATCACCAGTGGGAGCTTGGAATCAATACAAAAACGAGCGAGTTCCACGCAGTCCTCTCCTCTGTCGGCATCACAACCGGGACCGACGAGGCCTGCTTGGATCCTTCCACCAAGGGTGACGACACCGGGAACGTGCGTTAAAACCAAGTCTTCTACCCGGCGCGGGGCGTTTAATCGCACCATCCCGACGCCCATCTGCGCGGCCGCGAAAGAAGCAAGAAGACCGGCCCCAGGGTAAGTATCAGAACCCGCGACTACCCCGACAACGCCTCGGCGATACTTATCGTCGGTGGGGCTGGGAGCACGAAAGTAGGCGCGTACCTGTTCCTCAGAGAAGGGAAGAGTGTCCACTGTCATGAGCGTATTCTTTCACGCCCGGCGGCAAGCTCAACTGAAGGAGCGAGCAACGCCCACCATGATGACGCCGATAACCATGATGACAACGCCAATGATCGTCCAGCGCATCTCACGACGCGTGCGTGCTTCGTGGAGGATCACAATTCCACCGAAAGTCTGAATAATAACGCCCATCTGTGACAGAGGGAAGGCAACCGCGACGCCAAGGAGCGAGGAAGAAACTTGAGTCAGGAGAATAGCCGCACCCCACATCATGCCGGGGATCAGTTGGCGAAGAGTGAGCAGACTCCAGCGATTGTCTTCCTTGCCAAGTTGAGGCGAAAGCGCAGGAATCGTTGCGATGAGACCTACAAGGAAGTAACCGACCGATTGAGGAAGGATCACGGAGCGGCCATCCAAACCAAAGCCTTGAACAATCAGCAGGTAGGCGACAAGGCAGGAGGTTGACACAACCAGAAGAATTGTCCCGCGCTTCCAATCAACGTTTTCTTCGGCAGCTTTCTCTGTTTTTTCAGTCTTGGAGATGAAGACCACGCCCAAGGTGAGAAGCGCAATAGAGCTCAGTGCAAAGACAAGTGCAAGACCATGGTTCATCTCACCGAAGAGAATGATCCCACCCAGGCACATGAAGATAATCTGGCCGGCAGTCGTCAGCGGCATAGTGCGTGAAACACCGAGCACCTTCAGGCAGAGAATTTGGAGATACTGCCCGAATCCAAGGATCAAGCCTGAGAGGAAGGAAATGAGCAGGGTCTTGGTTGTCCAATGAACATCAATGAAGGGGGTTGCCAGAGCTGAGAAGAGGAAGGCACCTCCCAAAGTTCCCAGTGTCTTTTGGCGATCATCGCCGCCTTGAGCGACAAGGACGATGGACATAAAGCCAAGGAAAAGGGCCGGAAGCAGAGCGACGAAGTAGTCGATCACCGCATACTCGCTTTCTGGTGCGTCAATTAGTGCAACCAAGGAATGTTGTTTTCAGACTAGTGGACAATCAAGCAAATACAAGGGGAGAGATCCCCTTCTGGCCTGCGCGATAGATAACAATTTGGCGCACACCTAGCCCCTAAATCGTGTGCGCGGCACAGCAAATTGCGACAATGAAGACCGTGAGTGAAATCAGCAACACCGAAGAATCGCCCTTCGACTTTTTCTCCCGCGACCAGTGGGATCGCCTCGCCGATAGGTCGCCTCTTCCACTCACTCATACTGACCTTTCGCGTTTGGCATCCCTTGGCGATCCCATCGATATTGCCGAAGTCGACGCGATCTACCGACCGCTGACTGCACTGCTGCAGCTCTACGTTGAGGGACACCGACGCGTTGAGCGTGAACGCTCTCATTTCCTCACGCGCTCTCACCGGGCTCCCGTCCCCTTCATCATCGGAATTGGAGGCTCGGTCGCGGTTGGAAAATCTACTGTCGCCCGCCTCTTACGTTTTCTCTTGTCCCGATGGGAAAAGACCCCGCGAGTTGATCTGATCACGACAGATGGTTTCCTTTTCCCCAATGCGGTACTCCGTTCCAAAGGCCTGCTTGGGCGAAAAGGTTTTCCCGAGTCCTATGATCGCCCAGCGCTCATTTCCTTCCTCTCAGCAGTGAAATCAGGGATGCGCAATGTTCAGGCTCCCGTCTATTCGCATGTCGTGTACGACATCGTCGAAGGCGAGAGCGTCGTCGTAGACTGCCCAGACATTCTCATTGTTGAAGGGCTCAATGTCCTTCAACCTCCCAAATGGGGACCTGGCGTCATGCCGATCGCGGTCTCAGACTTTTTCGACTTCAGCATCTACGTGGATGCAGACGCCGAGCACATCCAGCAGTGGTACGTGGATCGTTTCCTCACCCTGCGCCAGACCGCGTTCACCCGCGAGGATTCTTTCTTCCGCACCTACGCTTCCTTAACGGATGCTCAGGCCGAGGCTACGGCTCGCTCGATTTGGGAGGAAATCAACCTCCCAAACCTCTTGGAGAACATTGCCCCAACCCGCGAGCGCGCAACGATGATTTTCACCAAGGGCGCGGATCACCGTGTCGAGTCACTGCGGCTTAGAAGATGAGTTCCACTCCCAGCGCATAGCGCAGATCGGTCTGCGGAATCACGAGGCGTGATGCGCCTTCACGCGCTTCGACGATGACCTTTTCCTCGCTTCCAAGGATCCGGGCACTGCGCACCTTCCCAGGGACCTCGAGCCACGTCGATGCAAGACCGACGGGCGCGAAGGTTGCGTCCTCAAGCGAGGGTTCCGCGGCCTCGGCGCCAGATGGTGCCGGGGGCATCCCGAAAAGGAAGACGCGAGCCTCACTGTCCTTTGGGTGGGTCGCGTACCAAGACCAGCCCTCTTGCGCGCGTACCGAGGTGATCGGTGTCCACGGACGGGTTGCGTAGATCCCTTCGCCGTTGATACGCAAGAAATCGCCGAGCTGTTCGAGGCCGCGCTGAATCCACGTGGACATGCCTCCGCGCGCGTCGGGACCGATCCCAATGAGGTAGTTCCCGCCTCGCGACACGATCGCCAATAGGTTGGAGATGATGTGACGCATGGGCTTGATTGGCTCTTCGGGACGCATCGAGCACCAGCCGCGAGTCATGGTGATGCATGATTCCCAGGGGTAACGTCGAATATCGTCCGGAATTTCCTGCTCGGGGGTTCGATAGTTTTCATTCACCCCGTGGACTTCTCGGTCAACGACCAAGATATCGGGCTGAAGACGGCGTGCATTCTCGGCGATCTCGTCGATATCAATGGGTTCATCAGGTTCTCGAACCCAACCGGCATCGAGCCATAGCACGTTGATACGCCCGTAGTTGCGCAAGAGTTCGTCGATTTGATTGTGGGTGTAGCGGACGAAGGAATCCCACTTTGCGCGGTGTTTCTCGATATCGAAGTTGTGGTAGCGGTCAGTGATGGTGCGGGCACGATCCCAATATCCCGGGTGGTTCCAATCGGCCTTGGAGAAATAGACGCCTGTTTCCATGCCACGTTCGCGGAACGCATCGAAAATTTCACGAACGATGTCGCGACCAAGACCGGATTCTTCACTGGTCGACTTAAAGTTCGAAAAGTCCGTGTCATACATGGCGTAGCCGTCATGATGCTTAGTCGTAAAGACGACGTAACGCATTCCGGCATCGGCGCACGCGGCGGCCCATTCCTCGGCATTGAAATCGTCCCCCGTAAAGGAGCGAGCTTGGTCGCAATACCACGAGTGGTACTCCTCGTCGGTCCCCTTCCACTCCTCGGGTGGGTCAGTAAAGCCGCCCAAACGCTGGCGATGCAGGGACCAGGAGCCATCTTGGCCAATGTGAGAGAAGATCCCCAGTGGATGATGACACCGACCTTGTGGTCCCTCCACTGCTCAAGCGCTGCGACGGTGCGCGGGTTCGTTGGCCAGATGTACCCGGGATCGGGGTATTGACGCAGCGCACCCGCAGCTTCTAGTGCATCGGGAGCAAAATCTTCGCTCAGTTCGTCGCTCATTGGTGTGTGCCTCTATCGGTCTAGAACTTCAATCCGCCATCTTCGATTCCACGGAAGAAGTACTTCTGCGAGAAGGCGAAGACTACGACAACAGGAACCAGTGCAACGACCGCTCCTGCCAAGACCAATTGATAAGTCGTTCCCTGAGCGGAATTTTGAATGGCTGTCAGTTCCAACATCAAGGTGTGCTTGTCGTTGTCGACCAGCATGAGTAGCGGGAAGAGGAAATCGGACCAGGCGCCGATGAAGGAGGTCAGTCCAACGACCGTGAGAGTTCCGCGAACCTGAGGAAGGAAGATTCTCCAAAAACGCGCCCATTCGCCCGCCCCGTCAATCAGTGCGGCATCTTCAATTTCTTCGGGGATCCCAAGGAAAGCTGCGCGCATCATAAGGATCTGGAAGGGGCCAATCATGGCGACCATCCACACGCTGGTCAGTGTCTTGTACGTGCCGATGGACACCATCATCGAGTACAAGGACAGCATGATCGATTCGAAGGGGAAGATCATCGCCGAGAGGACGACGAAGTACATGATGTTACGACCGGTCCATCCCCGCCGCGAGAGCATGTATCCACCCAAGCAGGACAAGATGATATTTGAAATGACCGTCAGCGTTGCAACGATGACCGAGTTCCCAATCGCACGCAGGATCGCGGTTTGCTTAAACAGTGTCGTGAAGGCTGCAAGCGACCAGGTCTGCGGGAAGATCGTGGCACCTTGGCCGAAAACCGACTCCCCCGGAGCTTTGAATGCCGCGAGGAGAGGAAGTAGAAGCGGTCCCACCATGAGGATCGCGACGACGACCAGCGTGATGTAACGCAGGACAAGGCGAGAGCCTTTGAGCTGACGCGATGCGACATTGCGCGATTGATGCTCAAGCTTGCGAGCTTTGCGCCAGCTCGCGAACTTTGACGAGGCCTCGGCGGGGCTGGTGGAGGAAACTGCGGTGCTCATTGATCTTCAGCCTTCCTCTGGAGCTTCTGGGAGGCAATGATGAATCCGAAAGTGATGAGGAAGAGGCAGACCGAGGCCGCATCGCCCTTACCTAAAGACCCGTATGTCGGATCGGTCCAGTCTCGGATGTACATGGTCAAGGTCTTTGTTGGAGAGGCACTTCCACCAAGGAGGTAGACCTCGGTAAAGATCTTGAGGCATCCAATGGTTGTGAGTGTCGCGACCAAGAACATCATGACTTTGACGCCCGGAACAGTGACGGTGAAGAAACGACGGACACTGCCCGCACCGTCAAGCTCGGCGGCTTCGTAGAGGGATTTATCGACGTTCGCAAGAGCGGACAAGTAGAGAATCATGTAGTAGGGCAAGCCCTGCCACAAGGTAATGAGCATCGCGCAAAAGAGGATGAGCCATTGGTTCGAGAGGAATGGAACCGTATCCATTCCCCAGGAAGTCAAGAGGTTGTTTACTGGTCCTCTTTCATTAAGCAGGTAGCGCCAGGCCAAGGAAATCACGACGAGCGAGGAAACCGCAGGCAGGTAGTAAAGCGCGCGGAAAAATCCGATGCCCGGAACATAAGACTTGACTAGGAGGGCAAGGAGAAGAGGGAGAAGCACCATCAGAGGGACAACGCAGACCGCGTAGATCAGCGAGTTACGAAGAGATCCCCAGAATTCCGGATCGTTCAGAACGTAGGTATAGTTTTCGACCCCGATGAAGGGACCAATTTTTCGCAGCGGTTTTGTTTTTGTAAAAGAGACGAAAACCGTTGTGATGAAGGGATAGATGTAGAAAGTAATAATTGCCAAGACCGGGAGTGTAATCCAGATCCACGGCATCCATCCCGGGCGGAAACGCGCGGCCCCATTAAGAGATCGGCTTGGGGCACGTCCTGTACGCGACGACATTGTCAGGTCCTTCGGTGCTGTTCAAGGGTTTTGCCGGGGCGAAACCGTAGTGTTTCGCCCCGGCAAGGGGTAGATCATTCGCCCAGAGCCTTGAGCTTCTTGTTCATCTGATCTTGTGCAGTCTTCAGAGCGGTCTTCGGGTCAACCTCTCCACGGATTGCCTTATTCACATTCTCAACCAGGCTGTCCTGAACAGCCCCGGTGGTGTAGAAGACGTCGGTGTAGGCCTCGGCGTCCTTTGCAGCCTTTGCAGCTTCTTCGTAGGCAGCCTTGAAGACCGGGTCGTTAGCGATCTCCGGCGGGTTGGCAACGAGCTTGTCAAGAGCGCTTGTTGCTGCCGGGAAGATGATCGCACCACCGTCGTGGGTCCATGCGTATTCGTTCTCAGCGTTGGTGATCCACTCGGCGAACTTCATTGCCAGAGGTGCGTTCTTGGTCGAGACGGACACGCCGATGTACTGGCCTTCGAAGACCGGCTTGATTCCAGGGTTGGTCGGGAAGGGGCCGACACCGGTGTTGTTGTAGACGGTCGCGTTGTTTGCCTTGACGGACTTGAGGAAGGAGGCGTTCGGGGTACCGAATGCCAGGTTTCCATCCGCGTATGCCTTGCCCGGATCAGGTTCGCCGGTCAGCGAGTCCTTCGGGATTGCACCGCTCTTGTAGAGCTCAGCGAGGCGGGTCACGTACTTGATTGCCTGCTCATTGTCAGCAAAGTTGAACTCGGTCTTGTCAGCATTCATCAGGCTGACACCCATTCCGTGCAGCTGGGCGGTCATGTACCACTGCGGGGAGCCGTAGATACCGTAGTCACCCTTGCCGTCCGCTCCGACCTTAGCGGCGTAGTCAAACATCTCTTCCATGGTCTTGGGAGAAGTGTTTTCATCCAAGCCTGCGCGCTTGAAAACTTCCTTGTTGTAGGTGGTGATGTAGGGGCCGAAATACCACGGAAGTGCGGTGTGGTGCTTGTTTGCGCCCAGCTCGGTCGAGTCCCAAATGGTCTTGACGAACTTGTCACCAATACCGGGAGCCTTCACGTCAAAATCCATGAGGAGGTTGGACTTTGACAGGGCCAGGATGGTGGAGGAAGGAACGTTCACAACGTCTGCCATCTGGCAGTTGGTTGCCTGAGCAGTGATGGTCTGGTCGAATTCGGCGCCGCCTGCCTGATCAGTCCACTTGATCTTGACACCGGGGTTAGCGTCCTCAAATTCCTTGATCTTCTTGGTGAAGAAGTCGCCGAAGTCGGTCTTGAGGCCCTGGGTCTGGAAGGTGATTTCGCCTTCGACCTTTGAGGTGTCGATCTTCGAATCATCGAGATTCGTTGCGGGGATATCACAGGAGACATCGGGCTTGGGGATTGAACCTGATGCGGATCCACCGCTTGCAGAACTTGAGGAAGAGTCGCTGCTGCCGTTCGAGCAGGCGCTCAATCCTAGAGTGCTCACCATGGCCAGTGCGACGACGCCAGCGGCCATCTTTTTCTTCAACATGCGAAACCTCCATTGGTTCGTGTCGTAGATCGATATGAATACCGAATCACTAACTATCTCGTGTTAGTTGATAAGCCTAGGCTACCGTTGAGAACCCTAGCTTTTACGTTGCGTAGCGGACAATTGTTATAGATCCGTTACACAAACGATGAATTCGATGGTCAGCGGATTCATCCGCGCACCGAATTCGGGGCGCGCATCAGGGCCACACGAGCGAGTCCCGATGCCATCTTGAATGGCATCAAGCCAAACAAAAGTCCGATTCGAATGCGGCAAATCTTCCCAGTGACCCGCCAGGGCAAGCTCTCGCTCATTCCACGACGAGGCACTCCACCCGACTTCACTTCGAGGAACGATCGTGAGCACACGACCTTCCCCTCGCAGCTCGAGGACCTTCAAGCCCGGTCGGTGCCCGCCTTCTTGAGGCTTGACGCCCACATCCCATAGATCTTCAAGCTCAGCGCACCCAAACCCATCTGGATTAGCGCCGGGCATATCCGCATAAGCAATATCTGTCTCCCCCACCCACGAGGCCGTCCACCCCTTTCCCGGGATGCGCAGACGAACCCCCGCGCGAGGAATGCGCTCTGGCCAGTGCCCATAGGGAGTCATTTCAACCTTGACGACGAGGCAACTTCCCGGCAACGCAGCCCCCGCGGATACACCTCCGATTTTTCCGTCTACGGGAGTGAAACTCCAGCGAGCTTCAAGCCCAAACTGTGCAGCTGGCGGCGCCCAGCGTTCAATCAGCACCCGCGTCCCATGTTCACAAGAGCTTCCGTGCCAGGTTCTGCGCAGGAGATGCAAACGTGCCATTTCCCATCGTTGAGCGTGGGAGACTCCCCATTGCCCGGTCCCTGTTCCCAGTGGACCCAGATCATTAGAGGAAATCCCCCAATAATCGACGGGACCGCGACCTCGATCGTTGTCCGTTGGCGCACGGTAAACGCTGATCTCTGCCATGATCGGAAGCCCGCCCAAACTCTCCACGCGCCCACGATCGTCAAACACGGCGCCGCACTCGGCCTCGTCAGAGGAAAGCAGGGAAGAGGCCGACGAAGCCAAAGCACGCAAGCGCTCCTCGGCCTCGCCACCCGATTTCTGCGAGCGCTCACGAAGGATCGGCGCATCAGGTGCGAGCGCGCGAATCCATGCCCAGGTCCCCGCATAGGGACGTGAAAGCGCATCAACCAAGCCATCGCAGACGAAATTTCCGTCGTGCACGTCCTCTCCGAAATCGCCGCCGTAGGCAAGAGCACGACGCCCATCAGGAAGGGTGCGCCACAGCGCATGGTCACGCCACTCCCACACAAAGCCTCCAGCGTGACGAGGATGGCTCATTTGCTCGGCATAAGCGGCAGCTCCACCGGGGCCGGTTCCCATCGCATGAAGGTACTCGCACATGATGTAGGGAGCACTGCGAATACGTTCTTTCGCAGCGTCATCCACAGTCGCACTTGCATGGCTTGGGACAGCAACAGGGGCATGTAGATCCGTGTCATCAAGCACCGCAGCAACTTCTTCAAGCGTCGGATACATCCGCGAGTAGATATCGACGTACTCCATGGCGTGGTCGCCTTCGTAATGGACGATCCCGCGTCCGTGGGTGCGTGCGTGGAGCCAACGCGCGCCCCCTGCCAAGTTACGTCCCGTTCCAGATTCGTTCCCCAGGCTCCAGCAGAAAATGCTGGCATGATTCTTGTCGCGCTCAAAGGCGCGTTCGGTGCGGTCAAGGTAGGAGGCTTCCCACCGCGGATCATCGGAGGGGTTATCGATCCAGGTACGGTCCCCCTCGAAACCGTGGGTTTCGATATCTCCCTCGAGCATGACCCACAGTCCAATTTCATCGGCCAGATCAAGAAGGTGCGGGTGAGGCGGATAATGAGAGCTTCGGATCGCGTTGATTCCCATCGATTTCATCAGTTCAAGATCGGTTCGCGCGAATTCTTCGCTGAATACTCGCCCTTCGTCGGCGCGAATTTCATGGCGATTGACACCATTAAGCGTCAGGGGATGCCCATTGGCGTGCAGAACACCATCAACGATTTCGACCCTTCGGAAGCCGAGGCGCAGGTGGCGCTCTTCCGTCAGGCGGCCTCCCTCCCCCACCGCTTGCACGCGCGCGGCGTAAAGTTTCGGGGATTGCGGGCTCCACGGCTGGACAGTTCCGAGGCCGATGTTTTCGCTCCGGTAGCGACCATCCTCCCCTCGCGCGAGCGTCAGCGTTGATGCCCCGAGGCCTTCGATGTCCAGATTCGCTTCAAGAGTTTCACTTTGCGCTCCCCGCACTCTTAGCTCAAGGGTTGCAAATCCTTGCCCAGCCTCGTAATCGGTGTTGATCCACAGATCTTCGATTGAAAAAGCGGGGAGATAGCGGAGCGAAACTGAACGAAACACGCCTGGAAGCCACCACTGATCCTGGTCCTCAAGGTAGGAGCCAGCACTGAACTGATGGACGCGAAGAGTAACTGTATTTTCACCGGGGACAAGTGCCTGGGTGATGTCGAATTCATGGGCGAGGCGTGAACCGCGGGCCATTCCGATCCATTGGCCATTCACCCAGACGACGACTTGGGATTCAACGCCCTCGAAGCGCAGGCGAATCTGACCTCCCGATGAAAGCCAAGACTCCGGACACGTGAAATACCGCGAATAGTCGCCGACTGGATTATCTTCCGGAGGAAAGGGTGGATCCACGGGGAATGGAAAATCGACATTGGTATAGGCGGGAGCACCCCAACGACCTTCTCCCCTCAACACCCAATGGCTGGGCACGTCAATAGTCTCTGTCTCAGGGACAAGAGGTTGTTCAAAGGCCACTTCGGGATTGATATTGGGGTTTGGATCGCTGCGGTGATAGTCGAAAAACCACGTTCCATCCAGACTCAACTCACCCGGGTCATCAGCGAAATATGCACGCGGTAACACGAGTTTTCCTCTTCCCGGTGCATATGAGGGCGTAGTCTTCATCATGAGCCTTTCAGGTAAGTCAACATCGACGCCTTGTAGCACACCTAGACTAACACGTTATAGTTGTTATATTCACGCAGATTCGATGGGCCCAGCACCAAGGGAGATGAAATGGATCGAGCCACTCGGGCAGACGTCGCTCGTGCAGCGGGCGTCGCTCCCTCAACCGTATCGCTCGTGCTCAATGGTCGCGGGCCAGAAGTCAAGATTGCACCAGCGACGATCCAGCGTGTTCAAGATGCTGCACGCGAACTCAACTACATCCCCAACGCAGCCGCCCGGTCGCTGCGCCGCGGCAAGTCCCACCTCATCGCCCTCCTTATGGCCGAGCTGCCGGACGATCCCTTCGTGCCCGTCGTCCACACGGTCCTCACGACCGCAATGATCGACATTCAGCGCCACGGCTACCTACTCCTCCCCCTGTTCCAGTCGGGCGACGGAGCCTCGGACGCCGAGGTCATCCGCGGGGTCCTGGGCGACACACAACTGGCCGGCATCATCCGCGAGACCACGTCGGCCGAGGCCTTCACCTCGCGCCTGCTCGCCAACCTCGGCATCCCCGTCGTCGCCATGTCGATGATCGAGGCCAACCCGACCGGATCAGAGTCCTCCCTCATTCGCATCGACGAGGGTGCCGGCGTGCGCGACGTTCTCTCTGACTGCGCGCTCGTAGATCCGGCAACCGGCACGGGTCAGGGGCATGCCGTCTTCCTGGCTGGCCCGAACACGAATCACGCGCGCCAGAACCCGATCGCGAGCGCGTTCGGCACGAAGTTCACCCTCTACTCACTGCCCGACTGGGAACCCACCACGGCCTACCAGGCCGCGCTGCGCCTCCTCGACGAGGACCCCTCAATCTCGCTCATCGCCCTGGCCGACGACTCGCAGGCCCCCGGCGTCTTCCAGGCTGCCGCAGACCTGGAACTGTCAGTACCCGGGGACCTGTCGATCCTCGGCTTCGGCAACCAGGACCACCGCAGCGCCTCCGCACTCGGCCTCACGACGGTCGAGTGGCCCCTCAAAGACATGACCGAGGCTGCCGTCTCCTCGATCATCAACGTGATCGAGGGTCGCTCCCCATGACCGACATTCACCCCAGCGCATCCATCGACGAGGAGGCCCCGGACGGCACCCCGATCGCGACGATCCCGACGCGCCCGGTCTGGCGCTCATCGGTGGCCAGGCGCGCATAGGAGACGCACTCCCCCGCCGCGTCGGCAGTCGCGAGCTTATTCCCCCACCCGCTCAGACGCACACACCCATTGCTGACACGGTCTCACCGGAAACACCACAAATAGTGACAGGGAAACTATGATGGGTGCATTCCGACCTTTGCAGGAGAGTGTCATGAGCGACAACGAGCTAACGCCCACCCCACACGACGTCCAGTTCACCGTTGCGACGCCCGACGGTCAGCCGGGCCAAGGGCTCATTGCCGTCACCGGGCGCACGCGTGATGCCCTCATCGCAAGCCTGACGAGTAGCCTCGCCACGACAGGCAAGTACACCCCCGACGCCCGGGCTGTCTCCCCTCAGGTCCTCGGCTTGACAGCCTCGACGGCGACCGCTGTCGCCTCCACTGCCGCATCCGCGGCAATCGCCCCGACTCTCTTCATGGCCACGGCCAATCCCGCGACGCTCATGCAGCTCGGCTCCGGTGTTGGTTCCGCCGTCATGGGAGCCGGTGGAATCGTCGCCCAGGCACCCTTCATTCCCGTCGCCGCCTCGCTCCCTGTCGTTGCCCCACTCGCGCTCATGGGGGTTGTTAACACAGCCGTGACCATGCGCCAGTTCCAGGCAGTCAACGCCAAGCTGGATACTATCGCAACCACTCTCACCAACCTCCTCGTGCGCACAGACATCACGCAGATCGCCGGACTCATCGCCGCCTCGAAAACCCTGGGCGACATCACCGAGGAATACGGCGAGCTCGGGCACTTTACGCCGTCCATGACGGCCCGTTTCGCAGTGGCCGAACAAGCCCTCGAAGCCGTCGCCCGACGCCAGGAGCTCCTTCTCCTGTCCGCGGAAAGCCGCGCTCTGGATACCGACACGCCCATCGACGATGTCATCCGCGACGTCAACGCCGCTGGGCTCGCATACATTACCGAGGTCCAGGTGCATGCCCTGCACGTAGCGCTCGCCCTGCAGGAATGCCCGGCACTGGTCGCCAAACGTAGACAACAGCTGACGGAGTGCATCGATAAAACCAATGAGCGGTGGAGCACGCTGAAAAATCTGTCGGAGGGGTGAAGGCTAAGATCACCGAGTACGAAGAGGAAGATCAAAAAGAAGTCAAAGTTCTCCCGCCAGACACACGATCTCTCGGCGTTGAAAGAACGCCGAGAGAAGATCCTCGAAAATGAAAAGGCTCTCATCGATGAACACGGTTCGAAGCTGGAGGCCTTCAAGGAGCTCTCACAGAGCCTGCGAGAGCAGCAGGAATCGCGCGCGACGCTCGTCTACTGGCGCGACGATGCGGGCGAGCATTCGTTCCTCACCGAGCAGCTGAGCATCGATCCCTCGCGCTGAGCATCCATCGACAGTTCACCTTTACACATGCCCGCGCGGCACCGAGCGCCGATGCGCCACACCCACATGCGCTCTAAAGTGGCCCCATGGATCCCGAATACGTATTCAATAAGGCCCTGCCCTATCTGACAGGCAGGCTCAAAGATGCCGGCCTCACGGTTCAGATTGGCTTCAACCGAACCGAGCGCACGGTATTCCTCCTCCTCAACGATTCCGTGAAGTGCAGCATTCAAGGACTCATGACCAACCTGATATCTACGGAACCGAACGAGCACCGCGATCTGATGGATCCGTGGGTCCCGTACCTCATCGAGCGGACACGCATCGGGGAAACCATCCTGAACAATCCCGACGAGCTACGTCGACTCATACGCACCCTGTTCTGCAATGGGGACGCTGCCACTCACCCTCACCTTTCTTACGCCCGCAAATTCCCCGACGGACTCGCGCTGACACTCAGTCTCGACTACGAGACCCCCAGTTCAGGCTGATCGATGAGCAGCTGGCTCAGTGCTCGATGAGCGTCGACGAGCTCTTCGACTATGCACAAACGAACACCGACGACATCCCCATCGGACACATCCGGCAGTACGGTCCGTTCACCTGCATGTCGGCGCAATCCCCGTTCGTCACGGCGAAGGTCGCGAACATGCCCGAGCTTATGTCGCGTTTCCTCATTGATGCGCCGCACGGCCTGTTCTTTATGATCCCGGCGAACCACATGATCTGCTACGCCCCCGCAGACCCCGCGAACATCTCGGAACAGCTCACGACCCTCGCGGACTTTAGCCGCCTCCCCGTCATCGCCACGATCATGCAGGACCCGGACGCCGTTCTGAGCCGCAACATCTTCTACTATTCGCCGGAAGGAACGTACGAGACGATCACACAGGACGACGATCCGGCCCTCGAGGAGTTCTTCACGAATCCACACATCGATGCCGAGACCGTCCGCACCTGCGTCGATCAGTACCTTTCGCCCTCCCCCGCTTTCCGAGCGCGATTCGCGTTACCCTAGTCGCCCGGCCGACACGAGGGACACATCGGACAATCCTCGACGCAAGCAGGAGGACGGCAGGCGGCCTCGCACGCCGAGGATGTATAAACGTGCGGGGCGGGCACCGGTGGGTGCCGCCCTACACGCGTACGTCTCTCAGAGGCTCACAGCGCCAGGTTTTCCTTCACGACATCAGCCAAACGCGAAGCCACGCCATCAGCTTGCGCCTGCGTCGCAGCCTCGACCATGACGCGAACCAAAGGCTCGGTACCGGAGGGGCGCAGCAGCACGCGTCCGGTATTACCCAGCACGGCCTCGGCAGCGGCAACGGCCTCGGCCACGACCGGGTCGGTATTCGCGCGAGAACGATCCACTCCTCCAACGTTGATCAGGGTCTGCGGGAGGCGCTTGATGAAGCTGGTGAGGTCGGCTAGGTCTCGACCGGATTCCTTCACCATGCGTGCCAACAGCAGCGAGGAGAGAATACCGTCGCCGGTGGTCGCATACTTCTTCGCAATGATGTGCCCGGACTGCTCGCCGCCCAAGGAGTAGCCGCCCTCGAGCATCGCTTCGAGCACGTAGCGGTCACCAACTCCGGTCTGAACCGTCTGAATACCAGCCTCCTGCATGGCAAGAATCAAGCCGAGATTCGACATCACCGTAACAACCAGAGTGTCCTTGGCAAGCTGGCCTTCATCGCGCATATGCACAGCCAGGGCGCCCATGATCTTGTCACCATCAACGAGATTTCCGTGGCGGTCAACCGCAAGACAACGGTCAGCATCGCCATCGTAGGCAACGCCGAAATCGGCCTCGGAGGCAACGGTCAGCGCCTGAAGCTGCTCGGGATGGGTCGAGCCGGCCTTGTCGTTAATGTTGCGCCCATCGGGAGCCGCATTAATGACAACGGCATCGGCACCCGCCTGACGGAAGGCTTCGGGAGCGAGGAAAGACGCACCACCATTGGCGCAGTCAACCGCGATGCGTAGACCATGAAGGTCTGTACCCAAGGAGGTCATGAGGTGCTCAATGTAGGACTTTTCCGCCCAGTCATCGTCATATTCGACCTCACCAACGGCGGCGCCAGTGGGACGATCCCAAGGAGTATTGAGGAGCTCTTGGATTTGGTCCTCGACTTGGTCAGGGAGCTTGTAGCCGCCGTGCGCGAAGAACTTGATGCCGTTGTCGGGCATAGGGTTGTGCGAAGCGGAGATCATGACGCCCAGATCGACTGAGGACGAGGCCGTCAGGTGCGCAACGGTCGGGGTGGTGACGACACCGACACGGACAACGTCCATTCCGGCGCTTGCCAGGCCAGCCGCCAGCGCGTGGTCGAGGAATTCGCCGGAGATTCGTGTATCGCGACCGATGATGGCTTTTGGTTTGTGTCCCGAGGCCGGGCGTCCCTGAATCGTCAGGCGAGCTGCCGCTTCACCCAGTTCCAGTGCGAGGGGCGCGGTCAAATCAACATTTGCCAGTCCGCGTACGCCGTCAGTTCCGAACAACCTTGTCATCGGGGTTCCTCCCGCTCGAAAATTAATCCACCGCTATTCTAGCTGCTCACTGTTCACTCAATCGATTGACCAGCAAGCAACATTGCAGGAAAGCAAGCAGAGAACAAGGCATTCTGAATACAAAAGGTGTGGCCCCAATCTTCCGATTGAGGCCACACCTTGAAGTAAAGGCGAAGATCAGCGCTTCGAGAACTGCGAAGCCTTGCGTGCCTTCTTGAGGCCTGCCTTCTTACGCTCAACAGCGCGGGCGTCGCGGGTCAGGAAGCCAGCCTTCTTCAGTGCGGGGCGGTTCGCGTCACGATCGATCTCGTTCAGTGCGCGAGAGATGCCCAGGCGCAGCGCGCCGGCCTGGCCGGAGATGCCGCCGCCATTGATACGAGCGATCACATCGAAGCGACCGTCGATATCAAGCAGGGTGAAGGGAGACTTCACGAGCTGCTGGTGCAGCTTGTTCGGGAAGTAATCTTCAAGAGTGCGTCCGTTAATGGTCCACTGGCCGTTGCCGGGAACCAGGCGAACACGGGCAACGGCTTCCTTACGGCGGCCAAGGCCCGCGCCGGGCGCGGTGATGGACTGACCAGCACCAGCAGGCGCTGACTCAGTCTCTGTGGTGTAGGAGCTGGGGACAACTTCCTCATCCAGCTCAAGAATCTCGGTGGTCTCAGCCACAGTTCTCCTCAGTGCAGTTCGTTGGGCTCAGAAGCGCGACGCGCTCACTGGGCGACCTGGGTGATTTCGTAGGGAATCGGCTGCTGGCCGATGTGCGGGTGCTCAGCTCCGGCGTAGACGTGCAGCTTCTTGAACTGCGCGCGGCCGAGGCTGGTGTGAGGAAGCATGCCACGGACTGCCTTCTCAACTGCGCGTTCAGGACGCTCAGCCATGAGATCGCGATAACGTGTTGCACTCAAACCACCGGGGCGACCGGAGTGGCGGTAGGCCATCTTCTGATCGAGCTTCTTACCGGTGAGGGCAACCTTGTCCGCATTGATGATGATGACGTAATCGCCCATATCAAGGTGAGGGGCAAACGTCGGCTTGTGCTTCCCACGAAGGATAGCGGCAACTTGAGCCGCCAGGCGGCCGAGGACGACGTCAGTGGCGTCGATGACGTACCACTGCTTGTCGGCATCCGCCGGCTTAGGTGAATAGGTGCGCACGGGCGTAACCTTCAATTCTTTTCTGTCATGGGGCCTAGCATCGAGTATTCGACGCACCGGCCCGCTATGAAACGGTTCCGCGAGGCATCAGCCGAATTTCTTCTCCGGCGAGTGGGAAGGCACCAGAGGTCCAGCTGACACACAGCACCTGTTAGTTTATGCGTCTGCTGCGCTCCGGGTCAAAGCGCAGGCCAGAGTGTGGCTAATTCCTCAAATCGTTTCTTGCTCAACCAGCGCAGCAATTGCCACCCATGGCCCACTCTTCAACGCTTCCATCGAAGGCGAAGCCACGAATCCGGCGAGTGCGGTGTACCTGCGCACTCCACTCGGCCTCGTCGGGATAGCTAACGGATTCCAAAGTCAGCCCGTGCGCGGGGGCAATGGGGGCCGCGTCCTGGCGCGAGGCATTCTCGAGCAGTTGCGCGGGCCATGTCTCCTCGCGCGCTCCCCTACCGACTTCAATAAGGGCACCGACAAGAGAGCGAACCATGGAGTGACAGAAGGCGTCAGCGCGCACGTGACACTCAAGTACGCCGTTTTCCTGGGCCTCGGGAGCAATGCGTAACTCACGCAGTTCACGAATCGTCGTCGCACCCTCGCGCGGGCGGCAATACGCAAGGAAGTCATGCTCACCCAGCAACGGTTGCGCCGCACGGTTCATTGCCCTCGACGTCAAGGGCGTGGGGGACCTCGCACACATCCCAGCGCCTGGCTAAAGGAAGCTTCCCTTCGGGGGCGAGGCGGTAGGTGTAGGAGCGCTCAAGGGCGGCGAAGCGCGCATCGAAGTCAGTGCTCACGACGCTCACGCGATCAACGCGCACATCACTGGTTCCTCGAGGAGCCTTGAGCCCACTGCCAATAATGAAATCAACATACGCACGCCCGAGAAGGGAGTTCACTCGCCGCTGGAGAGCATCCGCACACGCTGCGTGCAATTCCCCTTCATCGCTGGGTCGATTCTTCTCCCTCACGAGGCCTCGGAAAGCCTCCGCGGAACAATCGAAGTGAGCAACCTGGTGACGCGCATGCACTCCCGCATCGGTCCGCCCTGCGACGGTGAGGATCACAGGACGGCGCAAAATCGTCGAAAGCGCTTGGGTGAGAACTCCCTGAACAGTGCGCAAACCATCTTGGGCAGCCCAGCCGTGAAAGAAAGTCCCATCGTAGGCAAGGTCAAGACGGATCCTCAGCGAGGCAGATTCTAGAGCTCCCATGAGCGCACTCCCCCGATAATTCCGGCGTCGTTGGGAACGATAATGACATCGTCCCCAAGCTTTTCGCGTTGGGAAGGAACAATGCGCTTCGAGTTCCCGCCGCCCAAATAGAGTCGGTCCCACATGTACATGGGGCGCAGGCCCTCAACAACGCGACGGACGCGACGTGACCAATGCATATCGCCCAATCGCAAGCGTTCGTGCTCGCCGATGTAGTCGTCGTAGGTGAGCCCCCAGCGAATCGGTCCTTGAGAGACTTCAACATGTGGGGCAAGACGCCCGCCGTCAAAAACTGCGTTTCCAAGACCCGTACCCAGCGTGATGATCATTTCTAGGCCACGTCCGGTGATCACCCCGGCTCCTGCAACTTCTGCATCATTGAGGACTTTAGTGGGGATGCCCAAGGCACTCTCAATAGCCTGCCCCATATCGAAGTGATCCCACTTTTCGACGAGCTCGGGAAGAACGCGCGAACGCGGGCCGTCTTTCGTGATGTAGTGCGGAGTCGCGATAACAACGCCGTGGCGAATCATTCCAGGCATTCCAACGGTCACGCGGTGAGCTTCTGGAAGCTGAGCAGCAAGATCGATAATCGTTTGAACCAGCAGCTCAGGAGGGAGCGGGTACGGCGTTGGAGTACGTTTTGGCGGAGCAACCATTGTTCCCTGTCCATCGAGTACAGAGGCTTTAATTCCGCCGCCGCCGCAATCCACTGCCAGTGTCATCTCGCGAGTCATAGCTACAGGCTACAGCCACCACCGGCTTTCATCCTGAAGAGGAAAGAAAAATAGAGGTCACATTGGGTGTAGCACAAGGGCCGGGCACCACAGTTGTGGTGCCCGGCCCCGAAAAGTCGCTTACGCGAGCGTGGTCACTTCTCTTCTTCGACCTGCTCGGCGGCGTCAGCTTCTTCGCCGGCCTCGGCTGCGATTTCTTCAGCCTCGTTAGCCTTGGCGAGGTCGCCTTCTTCACGAGCCTCTTCGGCGCGCTCTGCTGCTGCTTCTGCGGCTTCCTCAGCTTCTGCTGCAACTTCAGCAGCAGCGGCCTTTTCGGCAGCCTTCTCAGCAGACTTCACGACTGCCTTCTTCTCGACGGCCTCCATGCAGAACTCAATCTGCATCATGGGGGCATTGTCGCCCTTGCGGTTGCCCAGGCGGGTCAGACGGGTGTAGCCGCCCTTACGCTCGGGGTCAAGAGCAGGAGCAATGACGTCGAACAGGGTGTAGAGGGCATCGCGGTCGGTGATAACGCGTGCAACGGTACGGCGAGCGTGGATGTCGCCGCGCTTTGCCTTGGTCACGAGCTTCTCAACGAAGGGGCGCAGGGCCTTAGCCTTGGCCTCGGTCGTGGTCAGAGAGCGGTGTTCAATGAGCTGAGTCGCGAGGTTCTTGAGGATCAGCTTCTGGTGTGCCGGGCTTCCGCCCAGACGAGCACCCTTCTTGGGGGTGGGCATTTTTGTCTCCTAGGAATTTATGCGTCCACCGGACGCAGCATGTCAGATGGACTGGTCGTCGCTGAAGTGGATAGACCCGGATTCGCTGGCCTCACCGGAGGGCAGGACGGAATCCTTCAGGGTCATACCAAGGGTTGCAAGAGCTTCCTTGATTTCTTCAATCGACTTCGTTCCGAAGTTGCGAATGTCAAGCAGATCCGCCTCGGAGTGAGCCACGAGCTCGCCAACAGTGAGGATTCCGCGGCGACGCAGGGCGTTGTAGGAACGCGACTGCAGGCCGAGGTTCTCAATGGGCAGCGCGAGGTCGGCAGCGAGAGTGGCATCGGTGGTCGAGGGACCAACTTCAATGCCTTCGGCTTCCTCGTTCAGTTCGCGCATCAGACCAAAGAGCTCAACCAAGGTCTTGCCAGCGGAGGCAACGGCGTCACGCGGGGTGATTGCCGGCTTGGTTTCGACATCGATGATCAGGCGATCGAAGTCGGTGCGCTGCTCAACACGCGTTGCCTCGACCTTGTAGGTCACCTTGACAACGGGCGAGTAGATCGAATCGATCGGGATGCGGGAAATCTCAGCCTGAGGGTCCTTGTTCTGAGCTGCCGAAACGTAGCCGCGGCCACGCTCAACAGTCAGCTCGATCTCCAGCTTGCCCTTTTCATTCAGGGTTGCCAGGTGCAGATCGGGGTTGTGAATCTCAACGCCGGCCGGAGGGGTGATATCCCCTGCGACGACCTCTCCCGGGCCTGCCTTGCGCAGGTACATGACAACAGGCTCGTCATTCTCGGAGGAGAGAACGATCTGCTTGATGTTCAGGATGATCTCGGCGACGTCTTCCTTCACGCCCTCGATCGTGCGGAACTCGTGAGGCACTCCATCAATGCGGATGGAGGTCACAGCAGCGCCGGGGATCGACGAGAGCAGGGTTCGGCGCAGGAGTTACCCAGCGTGTAGCCGAAACCGGGCTCAAGGGGCTCCAGGATGAAACGGGAGCGCAGTTCGCTGACCTTCTCTTCGGTCAGGATGGGTCGCTCTGCAATGAGCACGTCTTAGTCCTTTCTTCCCGGCGCCCGCCATATGACGCCGGATAGGGGTCCCGCATTGCGGGGAAAAAGGTAAGGACGAGGCCACGGATTCTTTTGTGATCCCGCCCAGACGTGGGGGGTGGATTTCCGTCGGATTTCCACCCTCCGAGGCTCAGACGCGACGACGCTTCGGGGGACGAGCGCCGTTGAATGCCTGGGGCGTCACGTCCTGGATCGAGCCAACTTCCAGGCCAGCAGCCTGCAGCGAGCGGATCGCGGTCTCACGGCCGGAGCCGGGACCCTTCACGAAGACGTCGACCTTCTTCATGCCGTGCTCCTGAGCGCGACGCGCAGCAGCCTCGGCGGCAAGCTGAGCAGCGAAGGGAGTCGACTTACGCGAACCCTTGAAGCCCACCTGACCTGAAGAGGCCCAGGAGATCACTGCACCGGTGGGGTCAGTGATAGAAACGATAGTGTTGTTGAACGTCGACTTGATGTACGCGTGTCCGTGAGTAACGTTCTTTGAAATCCGGCGGCGCGGCTTGCGTCCAGCGCCGGAACGAGTGGTCTTTGCAGCCATTACTTTCAGTTCCTTCGAAGTCGTGTTGTATCAGTCCACACAGGACTGAGTGGCTTTACTTAGCCTTCTTCTTACCTGCAACGGTGCGCTTGGGGCCCTTGCGGGTACGCGCATTGGTCTTGGTGCGCTGACCGTGGACCGGCAGGCCACGACGGTGACGAAGTCCCTGGTAGGATCCGATCTCAATCTTGCGACGGATATCTGCCTGAACCTCACGACGCAGATCGCCTTCCACCTTAAAGGTGTTCTCGATGTATTCGCGCAGCTTGACGAGGTCTTCCTCGGTAGCATCCTTCACGCGAAGATCGGGGCTCACGCCGGTGGCCTCGAGGGTCTCCTTGGCGCGGGTGCGTCCAACTCCATAGATGTACGTGAGCGCGATCTCCATACGCTTTTCGCGAGGGAGGTCGACGCCGGCAATACGTGCCATGTTTATGCTCCAAATTGTTCATCGGAGGTCGTCACCACTCCTCCCGGGTGAGCCACCCGGCCCCGGCCTCCGAACCGAGGGTCGCGCAAGCGCGTGTGGAATGATGCTGCCGGATTGCTCCGGCGTTTTCACAGCGCGGGATCAGCCCTGACGCTGCTTGTGCCTGGGGTTGTCACAGATGACCATGACGTTGCCGTGGCGACGAATCACCTTGCACTTGTCACAGATCTTCTTGACACTCGGCTTGACCTTCATGGTGTGTACCTCCGCTACCCGCGGGTAGCTTGTGTCGGTTTGTTCACTTGTAGCGGTAGACGATGCGGCCTCGGGAGAGGTCGTAGGGGCTCAGCTCGACGACCACACGGTCCTCGGGCAGAATGCGGATGTAGTGCTGACGCATCTTGCCGGCAATGTGGCCAAGCACGATGTGTCCATTGCTCAATTCCACGCGGAACATCGCATTCGGCAAGGCTTCGACAACCGTGCCTTCGATTTCGATGACGCCGTCCTTCTTCGCCATATCCTCCGTCTATCCTCTACTACTTTTTCGGAATCGGGCGGCCGCAGGCTGCTCGGGATGGTCTTCGGAAACAGGCATACTGATCCCAAAGACACGTCCAAGGGTCGAGCCTACGCTATTTGAGGCCCTCTTGAAAAGCCGGAGACAATGTCTATCGCCTCACGATTAATGTCAGTCAAGGCTGACCGGGGTCACACCAAAGGGCGCTAAGCCTGCCGCTCCCCCATCAACCGCGCTGAGAATACTGATACCGTCATCGAGGATTGCCACGGTATGCTCCACTGGGCGGCATCCGAGCCATCGACCGAACGCACAGTCCAGTCATCGTTTTCTGTCAGCGTCTCAATATCACCGGTCGTCAGCATCGGCTCCACAGCAAGAACCATTCCGGGGCGCAATTTCGGCATGAGTCCACGCACGCGATAATTGAGGACCTCAGGGTCCTGATGCATCTTTGTTCCGATGCCGTGACCCGTGAACTCTTCAACGATTCCCGCTTCCCAGCCCAAGTCTTCCGCGCGTTCAGCGACGACACGTTCCACGGCCTCGCCAATCGCGCTCACACGCTTGCCGTGCGCGACGGAAGCAAGCGCCGCCCACAAAGCCTCGCGCGTCACCAGGTCCAGCTCACGCCTGCGCGCAACGCTCCCCTGCTTCGATACCACTGCCGAGGCCTCGGCGGGCGTGGGCGCATCAGCGCTGGGAAGTGCACCACTCCAGCGCTTGCCCGCGCCAGGACCCTGGTGGCGGCGCACCCAGGTGCTGGCGAAGTCCTCGTCGCTCGTGAATTCGTCGCCAATCACCAAGGTGAAGGCAGCGTCGCCGTGCCACTGCTGGCCGGACCGTTCAAGCCATGCGCCACAGTCAAAGCTCACGATGTCGCCGGCGGCAAGCTTGTACTTTCCAGGGATCCCATGAACGATGACATCGTTGGGCGAAATACAGACGGTGGCCGGATAGCCGTAGTAGTTGAGGAAATTCGAACGGGCGCCGCAGCGACGGATCGCGTCGGCACTCACTTCATCGAGTTCAGCTGTCGTGATACCAGGACGCGCTGCTTCACGCAGGCTGCGGTGAATTTCTGCGACGACAAGTCCAGACTCACGCATCCACTTCATCTGGTCGCGAGTTTTGTATTCAATGCGGGACATGCTGTTTCCTTCAGGTAAAAAAAATCAAAGGGCGCGATGGACATGTGCCACCGCGCCCCAGTTTTGCGTGAACGCTGCGTCGAGCGCCATGTACGCAATGGTTTTAGTTATTGAGACCGTCCAAGACTGCGAAGATACGTTCGCTGACTTCGTCAATCGTTCCACGACCATCGATTGCCTGAAGCAGATCCTGGTCTGCGTAGTAGGTGGCCATGGGTTCGGTCAGTTCGTGATAGATCTCGAGGCGGTGACGGATGACGGGTTCCGTGTCATCCGCACGGTTCTGCTCGGTCGCGCGTTTGAGCATGCGAGCAACAACCTCGTCTTCGTCGACCTGAATCTCGAGGACGGCGTCGAGGCTGACTCCGAGCTCCCCGAGCATGTCACGCAGAACATGTGCTTGCTCAAGCGTGCGCGGGTATCCGTCAAGAAGGAAGCCATTTGCGGTATCGGGCGCCGCGAGGCGAACCTTCACCATGGGGTTCGTGACAGAGTCGGGAACGAACTCGCCGCGTTCCATGTACTCCTTGGCACGCTTGCCCAGCTCAGTGCCCCTCAGACATGTTGGCGCGGAAAATCTCTCCGGTCGAGATCGCAGGAATACCAAAACGCTCGGCGATACGTGCTGCCTGTGTGCCCTTGCCCGCTCCGGGAGGGCCGAGGAGAACGATAGCGGTCATCGCAAGAATCCTTCGTAGTGGTGCTGTTGAAGCTGTGTATTAATTTCCTTCACCGTCTGCAGGCCGACGCCGATGATAATCAGAAGGGTCGTGCCGCCGAAGGGCATTTGTCCTTGAGAAATATGCAGCGGGATGATCGCCAATGACGGGATCAGTGCCACAGTGACCAGGTAGAGAGCACCAGCGGTGGTGATTCGGTTGATCACGTAGCGCAGATATTCAGCCGTCGGACGACCGGCGCGATAGCCGGGAATGAAGCCGCCGTAGCGCTTCATATTGTCCGCTACTTCATCGGGATCGAAAGTGATCGCGGTGTAGAAGAAGGTGAAGAAGAGCGTGAGCAGGGCGTAGGTAGTCAGGTATGGCCACGCGTCCTGGTGGAAATTGGCACTGATCCATTGGACCCACTTGGAGTCCTGGCGTCCAAACTGTGCAAGCATCGGGGGGAATGCAAGAAGAGAAGAAGCGAAGATGACCGGGATAACGCCAGACATGTTGATCTTGAGCGGAATGTAGGTGGTAGTACCACCGTACTGGCGTCGGCCGATCATGCGCTTTGCGTACTGAACCGGAATTCGGCGCTGAGCCTGCTCGAGGTAGACAACCACAATCGAGACGACAAGCATCAGGCCGAGGATCGCGAAGACAGCACCCCACTTACCACCCTGGCCGATGGTCAGAAGCTGCGCGGGCATGCGCGCGGTGATCGAGGTGAAGATCAAGAGCGACATACCGTTACCGATGCCGCGCTCGGTGATCAATTCACCCAGCCACATGATGACGCCGGTACCGGCGGTCATGACGATCATCATGAGGAGGAAAGTCCACACGGAGTTTGAGGGAATAACCTTCTCTGCGCATCCGGCGAAAAGGTTGCCGGAGCGGGCCAGTGAGATCATCGTCGTCGACTGGAGAATACCCAAGAAGATTGTGAGGTAACGCGTGTACTGCGTGAGCTTTGCTTTAGCCTGTCTGACCTTCCTTGTGGAGGTCGTCGAAGCGCGGGATCACGACGCGAAGAAGCTGGATAATAATCGACGCGGTGATGTAGGGCATGATGCCCAACGCGAAGACAGACAACTGGAGGAGCGCCCCACCGGAGAATAGGTTGACGAGGTCCAAAAGCGAGGCGTCGTTTTGCTGAGCTAGACACTTCGCAACTGCCTGTGAGTCAACGCCCGGAGTTGGGATGAAGGATCCAAGACGGAACATCGCCATAATGAACAGCGAGAAAAAAAGCTTCCGTCGAAGATCTGGGGTACGGAATGCCTGCGCGAACGCACTGAGCAAGGCTTCCTCCTAGTAGATGGAATAAATGCGATCCACAGATCGCAGGACTCCCAAAAAGCCTACCTGAAATAACACTGATTCTGTGAATTAAAGGTAGCAAACTTGGAAAACTGTGAGATGAGTAAAGGCCCTCTCCCCTATGTGCGATGCCGCTTGTGGGGATCAGGCCGTGTTGGTGAGAAAGCGGAACGGGGGTGGCCCGGAAACCGAGCCACCCCCGTGGCAATCACTACTCAGCGGGTCTTGATGGATCCGCCAGCAGCAATAATCTTTGCTTCTGCAGAAGCCGACCAGGAGTCGACCTCCACCTCGAGCTTAACAGTGAGCTCGCCGGTGCCCAGCACCTTAACTGCCCAACCGTCGCGCACCGCATTGCGTGCAACGAGATCCTCGACAGTCACCTTTCCACCTTCGGGGAAAAGCTCCTGCAGACGACCGACGTTGACGACCTGGTACTCAACGCGGAAGGGGTTCTTGAAACCACGCAGCTTGGGAAGGCGCATGTGGATGGGCATCTGTCCACCCTCGAAGCCCGCGGGAACCTGGTAACGGGCCTTGGTGCCCTTGGTACCACGTCCAGCGGTCTTACCCTTTGAACCTTCACCGCGGCCAACGCGGGTCTTCGCGGTCTTTGCACCAGCGGCGGGACGCAGGTGGTGCAGTCGAACGACGCGCACCTGCTCTTCACCGGTGTTCTTCGTGGAGTCCGCCATGGTCAGTCGACCTCCTCAACAGTAACCAGATGACGCACCGTGTGGATTGCACCGCGAACGGTTTCCGAATCCTCACGAACGACGCTCTGGCCGATCTTGCGCAGCCCGAGGGTGCGCAGCGTGTCCTTCATGTTCTGCTTGGCGCCGATGGAGGACTTGACCTGTGTGATCTTCAGATTTGCCATCACTCAGTCACCCCCGCTGCAGCCTTGTCAGCTTCGCTTGCCTCTGCGGCAGCGCGCTCTCAGCTTCGCCTTCTGCGCGTGCACGAAGCATCGAGGCCGGAGCAACGCGCTCGAGCGGAAGACCGCGGCGAGCTGCGACTGCTTCGGGCTGTTCCAGAAGCTTCAGTGCGGCAACAGTTGCATGAACAATGTTGATTGCGTTGTCAGAACCGAGCGACTTCGTCAACACGTCGTGGACGCCTGCAGCCTCGAGGACTGCACGGACGGGGCCGCCGGCGATAACGCCGGTACCGGGGGCTGCCGGACGAAGCAGAACTTCGCCGGCCGCGTCGCGGCCCTGAACAACGTGAGTGATGGTACGGCGGATCATGGGGACGCGGAAGAAGTTCTTCTTCGCTTCCTCAACACCCTTGGAAATGGCCTGGGGAACTTCCTTAGCCTTTCCGTAGCCGATACCGACGGTGCCTTCACCGTCACCGACGACAACCAGAGCGGTGAAGGAGAAACGACGTCCACCCTTCACAACCTTGGACACGCGGTTGATGGTGACAACACGCTCGATGTACTGATCTTTATTTTCGCCCCGACGAGCGTCGCGGTTCTCGCGACCGGAGCGACGGTCACGGCGCTCGCCGTCGCCTGAGCGCTCGGCGCCTTCCTGACCGTTCCTGCTTCGCTGCGATGCAGCCATCAGTTGATCTCCCTTTCCTCGAGCCTCAGTCACAGCTCAAGTCCGCCCTCACGGGCGGCTTCTGCGACTGCCGCAACGCGGCCGTGGTACTTTATTGCCACCGCGGTCGAAGACCACAGCGGTGATGCCTGCGGCCTTTGCGCGCTCTGCAATGAGAGTGCCGACCTGGTAGGCCTTGTCCTTCTTCGTACCTTCAGCGGCAACGAGTGCAGCTTCCTTGGTCGAAGCGGAGACCAGAGTGTGACCGATGGTATCGTCCACAATCTGTGCGACCATGTGGCGGTTCGAACGGGTGACAACCAAACGCGGACGCGCAGGGGTGCCCTGAACCTTCTTGCGCAGGCGCAGGTGACGACGCTTGCGAGCGACGAACTTGCCCTTGCCCTTGACTGTGTACGCCATCACTTACCAGCCTTTCCAACCTTGCGACGGATGGTCTCGCCCACGTAGTGGATACCCTTGCCCTTGTAGGGTTCAGGCTTCTGAGCTTACGGATGCGAGCGGCGGTCTCTCCGACGAGCTGCTTGTCGATGCCTGCGACGGTGAACTTCGTCTGCGACTCAACGGTGAACTCGATGCCCTCGGGAGCGGTAACCAGGACGGTGTGCGAGAAACCGAGGGAGAACTCGAGGTCCTTGCCCTTGGCAACAACACGGTAACCGGTACCGGCGATTTCGAGCTGCTTGGAGAAGCCCTTCGTCACACCTTCGATCATGTTAGCGATCAGGGTGCGAGTCAGGCCGTGAAGCGAACGCGCGACGCGGTCATCGCTGGGGCGGGTCACTACGACCTGGCTTCCCTCGATGGCGACGTTGATCGGTTCAGCCACAACGTGGCTCAGCGTTCCCTTGGGGCCCTTGACGGTAACGTCTGCACCATTGATGGTGACGTCAACGCCTGCAGGGATATCGATCGGATTCTTACCAATACGCGACATTACTCAGCCTCCTCATCACCAGATGTAGGCGAGGACTTCCCCACCCACACCCTTCTCGGCTGCCTGACGGTCGGTGAGCAGACCAGAAGACGTGGACAGAATTGCCACGCCGAGGCCGCCGCGAACCTTGGGCAGGTTGGTGGACTTGGCATAGACGCGCAGACCCGGCTTGGAGACGCGCTGCAGGCCCTCGATGGCGGCTTCGCGGTGCGAACCGTACTTAAGGGTGATAACGAGCGTCTTGCCGACCTTGGCATCCTCGACGTCGATGGAGGCAATGTAGCCTTCCTCGACGAGAATCTTCGCGATTGCGGCCTTGAGCTTCGAGTACGGCATGGAAACCGACTCGTGGCGCGCATGGTTCGCGTTACGCAGACGCGTCAGCATATCTGCGATCGGATCAGTCATTGTCATTTTGGGGATTCTCCCTTCCTCGTCGCGGTTTCTCCGGAAAACCGGGACCTACGACGTCAGTTTTACCAGCTGCTCTTGGTGACACCCGGAAGATCGCCACGAAGGGCGAGCTCACGCAGGCACACACGGCACAGTCCGAACTTGCGGTACACCGAGCGGGGACGGCCGCAGCGGTTGCACCGGGTGTAGCCGCGCACGCCGAACTTGGGCTTACGCGCAGCCTTGATCTTCAGTGACGTTTTAGCCATGGTCAGTCCTCCTTAAACGGGAAGCCGAGGTGACGCAGGAGGGCGCGGCCCTCTTCGTCGGTGGAGGCCGAGGTAACGACCGTGATGTCCATGCCGCGAACGCGGTCGATGGAATCCTGATCGATCTCGTGGAACATGGACTGCTCCGTCAGGCCAAAGGTGTAGTTGCCGTGTCCATCGAACTGCTTCGAGGACAGACCGCGGAAGTCACGAATACGCGGAAGCGCAGTCGAGAGCAGACGGTCAAGGAACTCCCACATGCGATCGCCACGCAGCGTCACGAAAGCGCCAATAACCTGGCCCTCACGCAGCTTGAACTGTGCGATCGACTTCTTTGCCTTACTCGTCTGAGGCTTCTGGCCGGTGATGGCAGTGAGGTCGCGGATAGCGCCTTCAAGTGCCTTCGAATCACGAGCCGCTTCGCCGACGCCCATGTTGACGACGATCTTGACAAGACCGCCAACCTCCATGGGGTTTTCGTGCTTGAACTCTTCGCGCAGAGCGTCACGAATTTCGGAGTTGTACTTTTCCTTCAAACGCGGGGCCATTGTCAGATCTCCTTGCCCTGCTCGATACCGCGGCGAGCACCGCCACGGGTGACGCGGACGCGAACGGTGCGCGTACGGCCGTCACGCTCAACGGTGTCCTCGCGGAAGCCAACGCGAACGCGCTGCTTCGTCTCGGGATCCACCAGAGCAACCTTCGACAGCGAGATCGGAGCCTCGACGGTAATGATGCCGCCGGCCTGGCCCTGAGTCTGTCCCTGACGAACATGGCGGGTCTTCAGGTTAATGCCCTCAACGAGGACCTTCTCCTCAGCGGGGAAAAACGCGGATAACGCGACCCTGCTTGCCCTTGTCGCCGGGCTTGAGGGGCGCGAGGCCCTGCTCTGCACGGCGAGCATTGCGCTTTGCGAGTTCCTTTTCATCCGAGGTACGTCCACGAACGACCTCGACCAAGTCACCCTTACGAATCTTCGCTGCCATCAGATCACCTCCGGTGCGAGAGAAACGATTCGCATGAACTTCTTTTCACGCAGCTCGCGGCCCACGGGACCGAAGATGCGCGTACCGCGGGGTTCACCGTCATTCTTGAGAATAACTGCCGCGTTTTCATCGAAACGGATGTAGGAACCGTCGGGACGACGGGTCTCCTTGCGCGTACGCACGATGACCGCCTTAACGACGTCCCCCTTCTTAACATTGCCGCCAGGAATAGCATCCTTGACGGTGGCGACGATCACGTCGCCGATTCCGGCATAACGCCGACCAGATCCGCCGAGAACACGGATGGTGAGGATTTCCTTTGCACCTGTGTTGTCGGCGACCTTCAGTCGCGACTCCTGCTGGATCATTTTCTACTGACTCCTGTCGTCGAGCTGAGTTCTCTGCCCCGGAGTTTCCTCCGGGGCCGAGCCTGCCGAACGGATTTCGGTCTGTTAGGCGAAGGTCACTTCGCCTTTTTCGAGAATCTCGACCACGCGCCACCGCTTGGTGGCGGAGAGCGGACGAGTCTCCATAATCAGGACGAGGTCGCCAACGGAGCACTCGTTGTGCTCGTCGTGAACCTTGACCTTCTTGCTCTTGCGCATAACCTTGCCGTAGAGGGCGTGCTTGACACGGTCCTCAATCTCAACGACAACGGTCTTGTCCATCTTGTCACTGGTGACGTAGCCACGACGGACCTTGCGCTCGTTGCGCACAGTGGTTTCTGCCATGTTGGTCACTCCTCAGTGCCAGGTGCGGTGCGGTAGCCAAGCTCCCGTTCACGCGCGATGGTGTAAATGCGGGCGATATTACGACGAACAGTCTTCATGCGACCGTTGTCTTCAAGGGAGCCAACTGCCTGCGCGAAGCGGAGGTTGAAGAGCTCAGCCTTTGCCTTCTCGAGTTCGGTGGACAGTTGTGCATCGTCCATGGCGTCGAGATCGGCGGTGGTCAGACCCTTTTCGGCCATCAGTTGTCACCACCCTCGCGGACCACGAAACGGGTCTTCATCGGAAGCTTGTGCTGGGCGCGACGCATTGCCTCGCGGGCAAGAGCCTCGGGCACGCCGGCCAGCTCGAACATGATGCGTCCCGGCTTAACGGGAGCGACCCACCACTCAACGGCACCCTTACCGGAACCCATACGAGTTTCGGCGGGCTTCTTGGTCAGCGGGCGGTCGGGGAAGATGTTGATCCACACCTTGCCACCACGCTTGACGTGACGGGTCATTGCGATACGAGCAGCTTCGATCTGGCGGTTGGTCACGTAGGCACCCTCAAGTGCCTGAATGCCGTAATCGCCGAATGCGAGCTCCGTGCCGCCGGTTGCAAAACCGGTGCGGTGCGGGCGGTGCTGCTTACGCCACTTAGTACGACGGGGAATGAGCATTGGGCTCAGGCCTCCGTTCCGGTCTCGGTAGCGGCAGGTGCCTCAGTCGAAGCTTCCTGCTGCTGAGTGTTCTCCTGCTGCTGCTGGCCACGCTGGCCGCGACGCGGGTTGCGGCGCTCGCCACCACGGCGTCCACCGCGGTTGGCCTGCTCAGCCTGCTGGCGGGCAAACTCACGCTCGGTGATATCGCCCTTGTAGATCCACACCTTGACGCCAATACGACCAAAGGTGGTACGCGCCTCGTGGAATCCAAAGTCGATGTTCGCGCGCAGGGTCTGCAGCGGAACACGGCCTTCGCGGTAGAACTCGCTACGGCTCATTTCAGCGCCACCCAGACGTCCGGAGACCTGGACACGGATGCCCTTGGCTCCCGCACGCTGTGCGGACTGAATGCCCTTACGCATCGCACGACGGAAAGACACACGGGCAGCGAGCTGCTCGGCGATTCCCTGTGCGACCAGCTGTGCAACCAGATCGGGGTTCTTAACCTCGAGGATATTCAGCTGAACCTGCTTGCCGGTGAGCTTCTCCAGGTTCTGGCGAAGACGATCTGCTTCTGCTCCGCGGCGACCAATAACGATACCGGGGCGGGCAGTGTGCAGATCGACGCGAACGCGGTCACGCGTACGCTCAATATCGACCTTTGCAATACCTGCACGCTCAAGATTCTCAGTCAGGTTCTTACGAATTGCGACATCTTCTGCAACGTAGTCGGCGTAACGCTGACCTGCAGTCGTCGAATCCGAGAACCAACGAGACCGGTGATCAGTAGTGATTCCCAGGCGGAACCCGGTGGGGTTAACCTTCTGGCCCATTTACCGGTCTCCCTTCTTCTGATCTTCCTTAGTGCCGACCACAACAGTGATGTGGCTCGTGCGCTTAAGAATGCGTCCTGCACGGCCCTGAGCACGGGGGCGGAAGCGCTTCATGGTGGGACCTTCATCAACAAAGGCTTCGAGGATCAAAAGATCCGCCTCGTTGAAGGTCTCCTTAGCGGCTTCTGCCTTCACCTTCGCGTTAGCGACGGCGCTCAAGAGAACCTTGCGGACATCGGTGGCGACGGCCTGCGGGGCAAACCGCAGAATGTCGGCTGCCTCCAAAGCAGCCTTGCCGCGAACCTCGTTCACGACACGGCGTGCCTTCTGGGGCGTGACGCGGACAAAACGCGCCTGCGCCTTGGCTTCCATGAAATCCTGCCTTTTCTTCCGTACGCAAGGCCGGCTCAGCGCCGACGTCCCTTGCGATCGTCCTTGTCGTGGCTACGGAAAGTGCGCGTAGGAGCGAACTCTCCGAGCTTGTGGCCCACCATCGACTCAGTGACGAAAACGGGCACGTGCTTGCGACCGTCGTGCACGGCGATGGTCAGTCCCAGGAAATCCGGGGTGATGACCGAGCGACGCGACCAGGTCTTGATAACGTTCTTCGAGCCGGATTCGACCGCCGCGTCAACCTTCTTCATAAGGTGATCGTCGACGAAGGGGCCCTTCTTCAAACTACGAGGCATTCCCAGCTCCTACTCAGCGATTCTTGCCGGTCTTGCGACGACGCACGATCATGCGGTCGCTGGCCTTGTTCGGACGACGGGTGCGGCCCTCGGGCTTGCCCCAAGGCGACACAGGGTGACGACCACCAGAGGTACGGCCTTCACCACCACCGTGCGGGTGGTCAACCGGGTTCATAACAACACCACGGACATGCGGGCGCTTGCCCTTCCAGCGCATACGGCCGGCCTTGCCCCAGTTGATGTTGGACTGCTCGGCGTTGCCGACCTCACCAATGGTTGCGCGGCAAGTGATTTCGACGTTGCGAATTTCACCGGAAGGCATACGCAGCTGAGCGAAGCGGCCTTCCTTTGCGACGAGCTGAACCGAGGTACCAGCACTACGAGCGATCTTTGCGCCACCGCCGGGGTAGAGCTCCACAGCGTGGACGACGGTACCCAAGGGGATGTTGCGCAGGGGCAGGTTGTTGCCGGGCTTGATATCGGCCGCGGGGCCAGCCTCGACAATGTCGCCCTGGTTGAGCTTGGCGGGTGCCAGGATGTAGCGCTTCTCGCCATCTGCGTAGTGCAGGAGGGCGATACGAGCGGTGCGGTTGGGGTCGTACTCGATGTGAGCAACCCGTGCGGGCACGCCATCCTTGTCGTGACGACGGAAGTCGATCACGCGGTAGGCGCGCTTGTGGCCGCCGCCGCGGTGGCGGGCAGTCACACGGCCGTTGTTGTTACGGCCGCCAGTCTTGTGCAGCGGACGCACCAGCGACTTTTCGGGCTCGGAACGAGTGATCTCGACGAAGTCAGAGACGCTCGAACCACGACGACCCGGGGTCGTGGGCTTGTACTTGCGAATTCCCATGATTTTCCTCTAGTTCTCCGACGCTCAGGCCTGCTCGCCGAAGATGTCGATGGTGCCTTCACGCAGGGTCACGATCGCGCGCTTGACATCCTTGCGCGTGCCGATTCCGTTGCGAGTGCGGTAAACCTTGCCCTTGCGGTTCTGCGTCGCCACAGAAGCAACCTTCACGCCGAAGATTGCTTCGATCGCCATCTTGATCTCGGTCTTGTTCGAGCGAGGATCAACTTCGAAGGTGTACTTGCCCTCATCCATCAGGATGGAAGACTTTTCGGTAACAACCGGACGCAGGATGATGTCGCGGGGGTTCTTAGCGGATTCGATCGAGCTCACTTCGTTTCCTCCTTGGTGCCAAGGAATGCCTCGAGGGCGCCCTGGGTGAAGATGACATCTTCGTGATCGAGGACGTCGTAGGGTGTTGAGCTGATCGGCCCACAGCACGTGAACTTCGCGTGCGTTACGCAGCGAAAGAGCGGTGAGCTCGTCGCCGCGCTCGAGCACGACGAGTGCCGGACGATCGGCAACAAGAGCGCGAACCGCAGCCAGTGCCTGCTTGGTCGAGGGCTTCTCGCCTTCGAACAGAGCGGTTACGACGTGGATGCGACCATTGCGTGCGCGGTCTGACAGAGCCGAGCGAAGAGCGCCCACCTTCATCTTCTTGGGGGTGCGCTGCGAGTAATCGCGGGGCTGCGGACCGTGGACGATGCCACCGCCGGTGAAGTGAGGTGCACGGATCGAGCCCTGACGAGCGTTACCGGTGCCCTTCTGGCGGAACGGCTTCTTGCCACCACCGGAAACCATGCCGCGCGTCTTGGTTGCGTGCGTGCCCTGACGGCCTGCAGCAAGCTGAGCGACGACGACCTGGTGCATCAGCGGAATGTTGGTCTCAACGTCAAAGACCTCTGCGGGAAGATCGACCGAACCGGCCTTCTTGCCCTGCAGGTCCAGAACATCGATGGTACGGATTTCAGACATGATCACGCACCCTTCACAGCGGAGCGAACCAGCACGATGCCGTTCTTAGGTCCGGGGATTGCACCCGAGATCAGGAGCAGACCCTTTTCCACGTCGACGGCCTGCACGTGCAGGTTCTGGACGGTACGACGGACACCACCCATGTGGCCAGCCATACGCTGACCCTTGAAGATGCGACCGGGGGTTGCGCAAGCACCGATAGAACCGGGCTTACGGTGGTTACGGTGAGAACCGTGAGATGCGGACACGCCAGCAAAACCGTGACGCTTCATAACACCGGCAAATCCCTTGCCCTTGGTGTTACCGGAAACATCGACAAGCTGTCCTGCTTCAAAGATCGAAGCATCCAGTTCCTGACCGAGTTCGAAGTTATCAGCCTCGGAGGTACGGATCTCGGCGAGATGACGGCGGGGAGCAACCCCAGCCTTTGCGAAGTGAGCAGCCAGGGGCTTGGTCACCTTACGAGCATCGATTTCGCCAAAGCCAAGCTGGATTGCAGTGTATCCGTCAGTTTCCTCAGTGCGAAGCTGAGTAACGACGTTGGTGCCAACCTGCACGACAGTCAGGGGCACGAGGCGGCCGTCGGCGTCCCAGACCTGGGTCATACCGAGCTTGCGGCCGAGCAGCGCCTGAACAGGCGCGGCAGCGTGCTGCTTATTCTTTGCCATTGCAGATTACCTCAGAGCTTGATCTCGATGTTGACATCCGCGGGCAGATCGAGACGCATGAGCGAATCGACGGCCTTAGGCGTCGGGTCGATGATGTCGATGAGCCGCTTATGCGTACGCATTTCAAACTGTTCGCGGCTGTCCTTGTACTTATGGGGCGACCGAATCACGACAAACACGTTCTTTTCGGTCGGCAGCGGCACCGGGCCCACGACAGTGGCACCTGCTCGCTGCACGGTGTCCACGATCTTGCGCGCGGAGCTGTCGATGACCTCGTGGTCATACGACTTGAGCCGGATGCGGATCTTTTGTCCCGCCATGCCGTCTTACCTCTTCTCGTACAGATTCGGCGCCGGTACCCGTACTCGGGCGTGTCCCTCTTCGCGAGAGCGCCCGATGCGGACCGGCGTCTTGTCCAAAGATCTTGGGCATTTTGCCCGGTTAAACAGTGATTGCACTGCCTAACCGCCCTACCTCTAGTAGGGCAACCCCCCTATTTTTGCAGAAAGACGCAGGTCTCCTCAAGCTTGGAGCCAAGGAAACCTGTGTGAATCCACTGACATAGAAGGCATGCGCACACATTGCTCCGATGGAGGTGCTGTGCGCACCGAGTTCCTACACTACACCGCACTCGGGCGTGTCGCAAAGTCAGATCGGTCACTTCCCTGCTCCACACGCCGTTTTCACTCCATTGCCGAGGCCGTGGCACAGGTAGAGAAGACGCGCGCTTGGCCGCCGCCTCCCTCATCAGATCGCGCCCACTCCCCCGCACCTGCGCGACTACCACACAGGAAACCAGCCACGGCCTCGGCAATTGCAATAAAAAAGAGCAGGCCCGCTCAAACGAGCGGACCTGCTCTACTGAAGAATCAGCGATCGCTAGGCGATCAACAAAGTCACTTCAGGATGTTGGTCACACGACCGGAACCAACGGTACGGCCACCTTCGCGGATTGCGAAGCCGAGGCCGGGCTCCATGGCGATGGGCTGGATCAGCTGAACGGTGATCTCAGTGGTGTCGCCAGGCATGACCATGTCGGTGCCCTCGGGGAGGGTGATGACGCCGGTCACGTCGGTGGTACGGAAGTAGAACTGAGGACGGTAGTTGGAGAAGAACGGGTTGTGACGTCCGCCTTCTTCCTTCTTCAGGATGTAGACCTGGCCCTCGAAGTCGGTGTGAGGCGTGATGGAGCCGGGGACGGCCACAACCTGGCCACGCTCGACCTCGTCGCGCTTGGTGCCACGGAGAAGCAGACCACAGTTCTCGCCTGCCCATGCTTCGTCCATCGACTTGTGGAACATCTCAATGCCGGTGACGGTGGTCTTCTGAGGATCGCGGATACCGAGGATCTCAACTTCGGAGTTGATCGGCAGCTTGCCACGCTCGACACGACCGGTGACGACGGTGCCACGACCAGTGATCGTGAAGACGTCTTCGATCGGCATGAGGAAGGGCTTGTCCATGTCGCGCTCGGGGGTGGGGACGTAGTCGTCCACAGCGTCCATGAGCTCTTCGACCTTGGCGGTCCACTCGGGGTCACCCTCGAGGGCCTTGAGTGCGGAAACCTGGATGACGGGAGCGTTCTCGCCGTCGAAGCCCTGCGAGGACAAGAGGTCGCGGACCTCTTCCTCAACGAGCTCCAGCATTTCTTCGTCATCAACCATGTCGGCCTTGTTCAGGGCGACGAGGATGGTGGGCACGCCGACCTGACGGGCGAGCAGAACGTGCTCGCGGGTCTGGGCCATGGGGCCGTCGGTGGCGGCGACAACGAGGATGGCGCCATCCATCTGTGCCGCACCGGTGATCATGTTCTTCACGTAGTCAGCGTGGCCGGGGCGTCAACGTGTGCGTAGTGACGCTTCTCGGTCTGGTACTCAACGTGAGAGACGTTAATGGTAATACCGCGATCGCGCTCTTCGGGAGCGTTGTCGACCTGATCGAAGGGGGTGAACTCGTTCAGATCCGGGTACTTGTCATGCAGAACCTTGGTGATTGCTGCGGTCAGCGTGGTCTTGCCGTGGTCAACGTGACCGATGGTACCGATGTTGACGTGCGGCTTGGTGCGCTCGAACTTGGCCTTCGCCACTTGTGTCCTCCTGGACTCGGGTAGAAATTCTCAGCCTATGGCTAGGTGTCAGCATAACACCCAATGGGGCATGAGACCTACAGGTTTATTGATTCTTGTCAGGTTGGTCACAACTAAGAGGTCTCTTAGTCGTGACCAACCCTGTGGGACTCACTCGCCCCGAGACTTTCCGATGATCTCATCCGCGACGTTACGCGGGACCTCGGCGTAGCTATCGAACTGCATGGAGTACACCGCGCGGCCCTGCGTCTTGGAACGCAGATCGCCGATGTAACCAAACATTTCGGACAGCGGAACCTGTGCGCGGACCACGCGCACACCGTGCTGCTCGTCCATGGACTGGACTGCACCACGACGGGAGTTGAGGTCGCCGATGACGTCGCCCATGTACTCTTCGGGCGTACGGACCTCGACGGCCATGATCGGCTCGAGCAGAACCGGGGAAGCCTTCTTTGCGGCTTCGCGGAATGCCATCGAACCGGCGATCTTGAAGGCCATTTCCGAAGAGTCAACTTCGTGGTATGCGCCATCAAGCAGGGTTGCCTTGACGTCGACCATCGGGTAACCGGCAAGAACACCATTCTGCATGGCGTCCTGGATACCGGCATCAACCGAGGGGATGTATTCGCGAGGAACGCGTCCACCGGTGACCTTGTCCTCGAAGATGTACTCTTCTTCGGAGCCGGCCGGGATGGGCTCGAGTGCGATGATGACGCGCGCGAACTGGCCGGAACCACCGGTCTGCTTCTTGTGCGTGTACTCGAACTTCTCGACGTTCTTACGGATGGTCTCGCGGTAAGCAACCATGGGCTTACCAACGTTGGCCTCGACCTTGAATTCGCGACGCATACGGTCGACGATGATGTCGAGGTGAAGCTCGCCCATACCGCCAATAACGGTCTGGCCGGTTTCGGCATCGAGCTCAACCGTGAAGGTCGGGTCCTCTTCTGCCAGCTTCTGGATGGCGATGCCCATCTTCTCCTGGTCAGCCTTCGACTTGGGCTCAACGGCCACGAAGATCACGGGCTTCGGGAAGGTCATGGACTCAAGGACGACCGGCTTGTCGATCGCGCACAGCGTGTCGCCAGTGGTGGTGTCCTTCAGGCCAATAACCGCGTAGATGTGGCCTGCATGTGCCTCTTCGACCGGGTTTTCCTTGTTGGAGTGCATCTGGAAGATCTTGCCGATGCGTTCCTTCTTGCCCTTGGTCGAGTTGAGGATCTGCGAACCCGCCTCCAGCTTGCCGGAGTAAACGCGGACGAAGGTCAGCTTGCCGTAGAAGGGGTGGGCAGCGATCTTGAATGCAAGAGCTGCGAAGGGTTCCTTCTCCGAGGCCTCGCGGACCTCAGTGCGCTCTTCTTCGTCGTGGCCGGGCTTGAAGCCCTGAACGGCGGGAATATCGAGCGGCGAGGGCAGGTAGTCGATGACCGCGTCAAGCACGGGCTGAACGCCCATGTTGCGAAGTGCAGTACCGCAGAAGACGGGGAATGCGCGACCGGAAATGGTCAGGGCGCGAACGCCTTCCTTAATCTGATCAATGGTCAGCTCGCCGTTCTCGAGGTAGGCCTCGGTCAGCTCATCCGAGCCTTCCGCTGCTGCCTCGATGAGGGCCTCGCGGTACTCTTCAGCCTTTTCCTGGAGCTCTGCGGGGATCTCGCCGCGAACAACGAGCGCGCCAAGCGTGGGCTGGCCGTTCTCATCTTCGGCGGGGTAACGCACAGATTCCATGGTCAGCAGATCGATGGTTCCCTCGAAGTCATTCTCTGCGCCGATGGGCAGGTGCATGACAATCGGGGTTGCGTGAAGACGATCGCGAATGGTCTGAACCGAGAAGTAGAAGTCAGCGCCCATCTTGTCCATCTTGTTGATGAAGCAGATGCGGGGGACGTCGTACTTATCAGCCTGGCGCCACACGGTTTCAGACTGGGGCTCGACACCTTCCTTACCGTCGAACACGGCAACTGCACCGTCGAGGACGCGCAGCGAGCGCTCAACCTCAACCGTGAAGTCAACGTGACCGGGGGTGTCGATGATGTTGATTTGGTTTCCGTTCCAGAAGGAGGTGACGGCTGCGGAGGTGATGGTAATACCACGCTCCTTTTCCTGCTCCATCCAGTCGGTGGTGGAGGCGCCATCGTGCGTCTCACCAATCTTGTAGTTGATGCCCGTGTAGAACAGGATTCGTTCGGTCACGGTGGTCTTGCCGGCATCGATGTGAGCCATGATGCCGATGTTGCGAACCTTCTTGAGGTCAGTAAGCACCTCGTGTGCCACTACATCAGTCCTTCGTTTGAAGTGAGGGTGTTAAAACATCCTGCCCGCTCCGGATGGGGTCATCACGAAGCGGGAGGGGTGGTCACCAGCGGTAGTGAGCGAACGCGCGGTTCGACTCAGCCATCTTGTGCATGTCCTCACGACGCTTGACAGCGGCGCCAAGACCATTGGAGGCGTCGAGAATCTCGTTGGCGAGACGCTCGGTCATGGTCTTCTCACGACGCTGGCGCGAGAAGTCCACCAGCCAACGCAGTGCGAGGGTGGTCGCACGTGCGGGGCGAACCTCAACCGGAACCTGGTAGGTCGCGCCACCAACACGGCGGGAACGAACCTCGAGGGCCGGGCGAATGTTGTCCAGTGCGCGCTTGAGCACGGAAACGGGTTCCTGCTCGGTGCGCTCACGAACCATTTCGAGTGCGCCGTAAACAATGCGCTCTGCAACGGTCTTCTTACCGTCGAGAAGCACGCGGTTCACGAGCTGGGTCACGATCTTTGAGCCGTATACCGGGTCGTCGACCAGGGGGCGCTTGGGAGCGGGGCCTTTACGAGGCATTACTTCTTCTCCTTCTTTGCGCCGTAACGGGAACGGGCCTGCTGGCGGCCACGGACACCCTGGGTGTCGAGGGCGCCACGGACGATGCGGTAACGCACGCCGGGGAGGTCCTTCACACGACCGCCACGAACGAGGACGATCGAGTGTTCCTGCAGGTTGTGGCCTTCACCGGGAATGTACGCGGTGACCTCGATGCCAGACGAAAGGCGCACACGAGCGACCTTACGCAGAGCCGAGTTCGGCTTCTTAGGGGTGGTGGTGTACACACGGGTGCACACGCCGCGACGCTGGGGCGAGCCCTTGAGCGCGGGGGTCTTCACCTTTGCGCGCTTGGTGCTGCGGCCCTTGCGGACGAGCTGCTGAATGGTAGGCACTGGTTCTCCAGTTCAATTCCGTCTACGGTTTAAGGATTTCCTTAAACCCATGTCTCAGTCTTCCATGACTGTCCTTATCCCCCCAGCGCGCACAGCGATCCGCCAGGGGCCGGCGTGCCATGATAACGGGCCTAGGCCTCGTCAGAGAATGACACCCGGAGCTCCGACGGAGGGAGCCCGCGCGTTCCAAGTTCTTCTTCAAACGACCGCTCCATAGAGGCGATCTACAAAAGAACAGGAACCGTCCACCAAAAGTGGACATAGGAGACCCGCACAGTCACGGGTACCGGGTTCAAGAATAGTCAGCTATTCCCACTCCCGTCAAAGCCAGATTGTTCACATTGTTTGTGGGACTGCCCACTTCTGTCTTAGCTCACCCATTCCTGGTTTCGCTCCCCCATTCCGGTTTTAGCTCGCTCACCTGCGGCCTCAGAACAGCAATAGGCCCGGAATCAGTGAGCTAAACCAGGAGTGCACTGCACTAGAACAGAACCAGCCCTAGGTGAAAGCTCCCCGTTGCACCGCTCGCTATCCTTCTTTCCACAGGAGCACCCATTTCCACAGGACCGTCGGGAAATAGGCGTTTTCCACAACTACATCGTTCGTACTTTCGGCGTCGCCTACTAATGGCGACACTTGCAAAATGAGCCCCGTTACCATTGAAAATATTCAAACTCGACATAACGCATTCCGCCATTTACGCGAAGATTCAGAGGTCTGCCGAATTCGCCGCGGGTATTATGCGCGTTTTCATTCCCCAGACAACGTTCCTCTCTGGGATTTGTGGCAGGCCGTTGCGCTCTCCCGCATATTCGCATCAGCTGCGCTTGCCCGAAGCGGTCGTGTATTTACCGGAAGATCCGCGTTGCTCCTTCACTCAATCCCTACATGGGTCACGAATCCCAATGTTGAGTATTGGCGGAAAGACGGGTGTAGAAGAACTATCCCCTTCTCTAGTGTGCAGTTTCAGAGCAAGAGCGTTCCTCCGTGTGCGATTACTCTTCGTTCTCAGGAACCTCACGCGGTGGTACGACTTCCTGAAGGCCTCATTGTTGAGTCGATTGAAAGTGCAGTAGTTCGAATTGCACTCAACGAAGAACCTCTTGAAGCCTTTGTCGCCGCATGCATGGCGTTACATTCACTTTCAGATTTTTCGCGTTATGCGCTGGAAATATCTCGCACTCGCGTTGAGATAGCAAGAGACAATCTATTGACGGTATTACATGATCGACTAACGCACAGGAACTATGCGATCGCACATTCGATTCTCGCTTTTGCCGACGGTGGCTGCGACAACATTTTCGAGGCCGCGGTCCTTTGGGTGGTCCGTACTCTTTACCCGGGTGAAGTGGTCACACAATTTGAGATTCACGGCAGATATGGTCACTACTTCGGTGACATTGTCATTCCCGCTCTCCACTTGATCATCGAGACAGATGGAGTGAGCAAGCTTTCTCTTCCGCGTTCAGATGGATTGTCCGCAGAACACGTTTGGATGCGTCGCCAGCAGGATCTCATTAATCTCGGATGGAACATCTTCAGAGTCTCTTGGGCAGACCTTGAAGACTTCGCAGCTTTACGTCGTGCTATTGCGTCACATTTAGGGATAAGACGTCTTCCGCCAAGTTCAGAATGCGCACGAATATGGGCCCTTCCCAGCGCTGAATGCGATGGACCGAAACGTCGCATCCATACAAAGAGACATCGCTCAGCCTCATTTGTGGGCGCCGATGACCAACCGGACTCCGGGTTTGGCTCACCCATTCCTGTTTTAGCTCGCTCACCTGCGGCATCAGAACAGCAATAGGCCCGGAATCAGTGAGCTAAACCAGGAGATGGCGGAGTACGGAGTGAGAAGTGCGAAGGGCAGAGTGCGAAGGGCAGAGTGCGGAGGACGACGCACCGCGGACGACAGAAGACAGACGGAGGACACCGACCGGTCCCGATATAACGACACACAACGGGACAACAGCAGAAGACAGACGAAGGTCTTAGCCGCCACGCAGAAAGTCTCTCTCCCCGACAGCCTCGATCCTTGACCGAGGTCGGGCTCGCGGAGCTTAATGCCGGGGCGCCACGGCGGTATCAGCCCCGTCACCGACGATGGCAATCACAGGGGATGCACGAGGGCCCGGCCCCCTCGCGGGGACCGGGCCCTGTGACGTTGTCGACCGGATCTCCGATCAGTGTGCGCGGCGCCTCGCCGCTACGAGGCCGACGCCGGCGACGCCTAGCAGGCCGACGAGCGCGATGGCAACTCCGGTGTTTGCGCCAGTGCTGGCAAGCTTGTTGCCTTCAGTGCTCTTGCCGCCCGTGGGCTGCACCTGCTCAGGAGTCGGCTGGGACTGCTCGGTAGTGGGCTGCACCTGCTCAGGAGTCGGCTGGGACTGCTCGGGCAGTGGGCTGCGGCTGCTCAGGAGTCGGCTGGGGCTGATCGGGCTTCGGAAGCTCGGGGAAATCGCACGTCGAAGACTGCGAGGTATCGGACTCGACGATGGCTGCACCACTCGTCGTCGTCCCCGAGATCTTCACGAGCGGAGTAACCTCAGTGCTGCCTGTGATAAGGAACGAGAACTTCACCGACCCGTTGGCGGGAAGCTCCAGATTCTTGAAGGTCAGAACCTTACCCGCGACCGTCGGCTCGGGGGCGCCGGTGGCCGACTGGGGAACGTAGGTGGCGTCGTCCGACAGGGTCGCGACGACCGTCTGGACCGACTTGACGTCCGGGTTCGGATTCGTGATCGTCACGCCGATGGTGCGCGTCCCGGTGGAGTCGGCGCCCGGCTTGGCGACGGCGCACGTCGCGGAGGACAGCGCGACCTGGCCCTTCGGCGAGAAGGAGGTGACGAGAGAGTAGTCGACCGTCGCATTCGGCTCGAGGGTACGAGTCCAGCTCAGAGCCATGCCGTTGTCCCGGTTGGAATCTGCGCGCTCGAGCTTGTTGGGCAGCGGCGTACGATTCTCGACCTTATCCCAGACCTGGTAGAAGGCACCGTAGTAGTAGTTCGAACCGGCGGTCGTCGGGACGAACTGTTCGACTCGGCCACGATCCGAATGCTCGCCGGTTTCCGGATCCTTCGCTCGACAGATGACCGTCCCCGTGTTTGCGTCGTACTCGCCGAAGCCGTAATCGTCGTCCTGGAGGTAGCAATCTGCCGCGTGGTAGAGAGTAAAGTCCTGAGCGGCACCCGAGACGTTCTTCACCGAGGTTGTCGTCGCGTAGAAGTCATTGCCCGTTGAGTAGGTATCCGTCTGCGTGATCTCGAATCCGCCGCCGCGAACGACAGTCGTGAGGACCCACGGATCGGCTTGGGTACCCATGCCGGACTTCGTTTGCGAGACCGGCGTCCAGGCGATCGTCCCCATGGATTTCGCCGAACGAGATTTCAGCACACCCGGACCGAAGAGCTCAGATCCCACAGCGAGGAAGGTTCCACAGTCGGCTGGATCCGTAGTGGAGTAACCGTTGTAGAACTCGTTGTACCTATCGCCCTTGTAGTTGATCGAGCAGTTGAGCGTGTCGGAGATGGCGATCCGGACAAGCGGACCTTCCGTATCCTCAATCGTGGGACCGGCGGCGAAGGCTACCAACGGGTTGATAACGAGGGTCGCGGAGCCGAGCGCTGCAATGACCAGCTTCTTGGACAGGCGCATGAGGAGACATCCTTAAGCGTTAACGGATAGTGTGCAGCCAATCTAGCATCCCGCGTCAGCTTTCCAAATTGTTGAACTTGTCATGTTCGATCGTCGCCGCCAGTGCTTGATCTGCGCCGCCGTGAGACATCCCCGGCGCGCTCAGCCAAGCAAGCAGACGACAAGGAACCCCGGCCTCGTCACGCTTACGCGGAAGAGGCCGGGGAATTTCAGGAAACCGCTGAGGCGGTTACTCCTGAAGGTCATACCGAAATCGATTGCACCAAGGGCATCCAGGAAGTCCGCGGACACCTGGCCGTCTTGGAAATCAAGCTCGGTGTAGTTCGAGTTCGCCAGAGCCTCGGGCGTGGGCTCGACCGTAACGTTGTTGTAACGCGACAGGCCGGTACCAGCCGGGATGAGCTTACCGAGAATGACGTTCTCCTTGAGGCCAAGAAGCTGATCCGACTTGCCGTTCATTGCGGCTTCGGTCAGGACCTTCGTGGTCTCCTGGAAGGATGCAGCAGACAACCACGAATCGGTTGCCAACGACGCCTTGGTGATACCCATGAGCATCTGACGACCGGAAGCCGGCTGTCCGCCCTCGGCAGCAACCTGACGGTTCTGCGCAAGGTAGGCCATGCGGTCAACCAGTTCGCCAGGCATGAAGGTCGTGTCGCCCGGGCTCCAGGATGGTGACCTTGCGGAGCATCTGGCGAACGATGACCTCGATGTGCTTGGCGTGGATACCCACGCCCTGATCGCGGTAAACCTTCTGGACCTCGTCGACGAGCTGCTTCTGGGCCACGTTGCGGCCCATGATGCGCAGAACTTCCTTGGGATCCAGCTGGCCTTCGGTCAGTGCAGTACCGGCATCGATGTGCTGTCCTTCTTCCACCAGGAGCTTCTGGCGGCGAGAAACCTCGATGACCAAGTCTTCCTTGGCGTCATCACGGATGATGACGATGCGACGCACCGAAGGATCTTCGTCGTCAATGTGAACGCGACCAGCGGCCTCGTTCATCTTGGCTTCGATCTTCGGGCTACGCGCCTCGAAGAGTTCCTGAACACGAGGGCAGACCCTGCGTAATGTCGGCTGCCGAGGCCGCACCACCGGTGTGGAAGGTACGCATCGTCAGCTGGGTACCCGGGCTCGCCAATCGACTGAGCGGCGATAATGCCGACGGCCTCGCCGATGTCGACCTGCTTGCCGGTGGCCAGCGAGCGACCGTAGCAGGTCGCGCAGGTGCCGACCTGAGATTCACAGGTCAGGACGGAGCGGCAGACAACTTCCTCCACGCCAGCTGCAACGAGCTGTGCGAGCAGGTCATCACCCAAGTCGCTTCCTGCCGGAGCAACAACGGTGCCATCTTCTGCAACCGCATCGCGAGCAAGGGTACGTGCGTACGCCGTGGTCTCGATGGTGTCCAGAGCTTCCCACTCTCCCGCAGAGTTCTTCTGCGCGATCTGGATGCGCACGCCCTGGCGGGTGCCACAGTCGGCCTCGCGAACGATCACGTCCTGCGAAACGTCGACGAGGCGACGGGTCAGGTAGCCCGACTCTGCCGTACGAAGAGCGGTATCAGCCAGACCCCTTACGAGCGCCGTGGGTAGCGATGAAGTACTCGAGAACCGTCAGGCCCTCGCGGTAGTTCGCCTTAATGGGCTGCTCGATGAGCTTCTGCTTCGGGTCGGACACGAGGCCTCGCATACCAGCAAGCTGCTGGACCTGAGACCAGTTACCTCGAGCACCGGAAGAAACCATGCGATACACGGTGTTACGTGCCGTGAAGTGTTCGCGCATATCCTGCGCGACTTCTTCGGTGCACTTGAGCCACAGGTCAACCAGCTCTTCGTAGCGGGTTTCCTCGAGGATGATACCGGTCTCGAACTGATCCTGGATCTCGGCGGCCTTGGCCTCGTAGCGAGCGAGGATCGCACGCTTGTTCGGGGAAGCCTGAATATCCGAGAAGGCAATGGTGATACCCGACCAGGTCGACCAGTGGAAGCCAGCCGACTTGAGGGCATCCAAGCAGTCCGCAACCAAGACGTTCGGGTAGCGCTCGGTGAGGGTGTTAACGATCTGGCCCAGCTGCTTCTTACCGACGACCTCGTTCACGAAGGGGTAGTCAACAGGAAGCTGCTCGTTGAAGATCGCGCGACCCAGCGAGGTTTCCAGAATGATGTCGTCGCCCCTCGCTCCAGCCTTCGGGAGCTTCCCAATCCAGCGGAGGAACGATACCCGAGAAACGGATACGAGCGCGCTGGTTCAGGTGAAGATCGCCGTTATCGAAGGCCATGCGGGCCTCGGCAACAGTGGAGAACACGGGGACGATTTCCTCGCCGTTCTCATCGCGGGCAACCTCAACCGAGGGATCGGGATCCGAGGTCAGGTGGAACAGACCGATGATCATGTCCTGAGAAGGCATGGCCACGGGGCGTCCATCCGAGGGCTTCAAAATGTTGTTGGTCGACAGCATGAGGATGCGGGCTTCAGCCTGCGCCTCTGCACCCAGCGGCAAGTGAACTGCCATCTGGTCACCGTCGAAGTCAGCGTTGAATGCGCCACAAGCCAGCGGGTGAAGCTGGATTGCCTTACCTTCAATGAGCTGAGGCTCGAAGGCCTGAATACCGAGGCGGTGCAGCGTAGGTGCACGGTTCAGCAGCACCGGGTGCTCGCGGATGACGTCGTCGAGGACGTCCCACACCTCGGGGCGCTGACGCTCAACCTTACGCTTTGCAGCCTTCACATTCTGCGCGAAGTTCTTCTCAACCAGGCGCTTCATAACGAAGGGCTTGAAGAGCTCCAGAGCCATCTGCTTGGGCAGACCACACTGATGGAGCTTGAGCTGAGGTCCAACGACGATAACGGAACGACCCGAGTAGTCCACGCGCTTACCCAGAAGGTTCTGGCGGAAACGACCCTGCTTGCCCTTGAGCATGTCAGAGATGGACTTGAGCGGCCGGTTACCGGGGCCTGCGACAGGACGGCCACGGCGGCCGTTGTCGAAGAGCGCGTCAACAGATTCCTGAAGCATACGCTTCTCGTTGTTGACGATGATCTCGGGCGCACCCAGCTCGAGCAGACGCTTGAGTCGGGTATTGCGGTTGATCACGCGACGGTAGAGATCGTTCAGGTCAGAGGTCGCGAAACGGCCACCATCAAGCTGAACCATGGGGCGAAGATCCGGCGGAATAACCGGGATGTTCGTCAGAACCATGGACTCGGGCTTGTTGCCGGTCGCAACGAATGCGTTGATGACCTTCAGGCGCTTGATCGCACGAGTCTTGCGGGGACCGTTCTCGTTCTGAATGATCGAACGCAGCTGTTCGACTTCGGCTTCCAGATCAAAGGTCTGCAGACGCTTCTGGATAGCAGAAGCGCCCATGTCGCCCTTTGAAATAGGTGCCGTAGCGAGCAACCATCGCGCGGTACAGGCGCTCGTCACCTTCAAGGTCACCGACCTTGAGGGACTTGAAGCGCTCCCAAACGGTCTCCAGGCCTTCAATATCGCCGTCGTAACGACGACGGATCTTAGCCATGTCGCGCTCGCCGGCCTTGCGGCGGCGTTCAATCTCGGTTGCGGAGGCATCGGAAGCTTCGAGCTCAGCGATCTCGGCTTCCAAGCGCTCTGCGAATTCGTTGATAGCGGCATCGCGCTGGTTTTCGAGGTGGGTCTTTTCGACCTCGAGCTCGGAACGAAGATCCATCAGGTCTTCGTCACGGCCCTTCTCGTCAACCTCGGTGATCATGTAGGCAGCGAAGTAGATGACCTTTTCGAGGTCCTTCGGAGCCAGGTCCAGCACGTAGCCCAGGCGCGAGGGAACACCCTTGAAGTACCAAATGTGGGTAACGGGAGCTGCCAGGTCAATGTGACCCATACGCTCACGACGCACCTTGGAACGCGTCACCTCGACACCACACTTTTCGCAGATGATGCCCTTGTAGCGCACGCGCTTGTACTTACCACACGCGCATTCCCAGTCGCGGGTGGGACCGAAGATCTGCTCACCAAACAGACCGTCGCGCTCGGGCTTGAGCGTGCGGTAGTTGATGGTCTCCGGCTTCTTCACTTCACCGTGGCTCCACGAGGCGATGTCCTCGCCCGTGGCCAGGGTGATCTTCAAACTGTCGAACGTCTTGGCGTCCAGCAAAGTCATTGCTCCTTATCAGATCGCATCGATGGTCGCCGCGGCGTTCGGACGCGCATCAAGAGTGATGCCCAGTTCCTCACGCGCATTGAAGTCGTCATCTTCTTCACGCAGGTCAATTACGTTGCCGGCTGCGTCGAGAGCTTCGACGTTCAGGCACAGCGAACGCATTTCCTGGATCAGAACACGGAAGGATTCGGGGATGCCGGGCTCGGGGATGTCCTCGCCCTTAACAATCGCCTCGTAAACCTTGACACGTCCGGTGGTGTCATCGGACTTGATGGTGAGCAGTTCCTGAAGGGCGTAGGCTGCGCCGTACGCTTCCAGGGCCCACACTTCCATTTCACCGAAGCGCTGGCCACCGAACTGGGCCTTACCACCCAGAGGCTGCTGCGTAATCATCGAGTACGGGCCGGTTGAGCGAGCGTGAATCTTGTCGTCAACCAGGTGGTGCAGCTTGAGCATGTAGGCGTAGCCCACTGCAATCGGGTACGGGAAGGGTTCGCCAGAGCGGCCGTCGAACAGGCGCGCCTTGCCCTCGGCGTTGGTGAGGACGTCACCATCGCGGTTGGGGTTGACGTTGCGCAACAGACCGGCGAGTTCTTCGGCCTCGAGGCCGTCGAAGACGGGGGTTGCCACGGGGGTCTCGGGGGCGACGACGATGCCTTCTTCGGGAAGGTGCTTCGTCCATTCTTCGCCAGCCTTGACGGCTTCCGAGGCGTCCCAACCCTGGTGGGCGAGCCAACCAAGGTGGTACTCGAGCACCTGGCCGACGTTCATACGGCCGGGGACACCCAGCGGGTTGAGGATGATGTCAACCGGGGTGCCGTCCTCGAGGAAGGGCATATCTTCGACCGGGAGGATCTTGGACACAACGCCCTTGTTACCGTGGCGGCCTGCCATCTTGTCACCAATGGTGATCTTGCGGCGCTGGGCAACGTAGACGCGAACCGTCTGGCGCACGCCGGGGTTGAGATCGTCTTCGTCGTCGTTGAATTCACGAACGCCAATGACGATGCCTTCTTCACCGTGGGGAACGCGCAGCGAGGTATCGCGAACCTCGCGAGCCTTCTCACCGAAGATGGCGCGCAGCAGGCGCTCTTCGGAGGTCAGTTCGGTTTCACCCTTCGGGGTGACCTTACCGACGAGGATGTCACCAGCGGTCACCTCGGCGCCGATGCGAATGATGCCGCGCTCGTCCAGGTCCGCGAGGGATTCCTCGGAGACGTTGGGGATATCGCGGGTGATTTCTTCCTCACCGAGCTTGGTTTCGCGCGCGTCGACTTCGTACTCTTCGATGTGAATCGAGGTGAGGACGTCCTCTTCGACAACGCGACGGCTCAAGATGATGGCGTCCTCGTAGTTGAGGCCTTCCCACGACATGTACGCAACCAGCAGGTTCTTACCCAGTGCGACTTCACCATTGTCGGTGGCGGGACCGTCGGCGAGCACGTCGCCTTCTTCCACGCGCTGACCTTCGTCAACAATCACGCGCTGGTTCGTGCAGTTACCGGGGTTGGAGCGCTCGAACTTCTCGAGGCGGTAGGTGTCGCGTCCGCCTTCATCCGTCGTGACGACAACCAGGTCTGCCGAGACCTCGGTGACAACACCGGAGTGCTGGGCGATAACCATTTCGCCAGAGTCGTGTGCGGCACGCTGCTCCATACCGGTACCCACCAGCGGAGCTTCCGTGGTGAGCAAGGGCACGGCCTGACGCTGCATGTTCGCGCCCATGAGGGCTCGGTTTGCATCGTCGTGCTCGAGGAAGGGGATGAACGCGGTTGCCACGGACACCATCTGGCGAGCAGAAACGTCCATGTAATCCACGCGATCACGAGCGATGAGTGTCGGGTCTTCGCCGGCAACACGGCACAAAACCTGCTCATCGATGAAGTGTCCATCAGCATCGACCGGCGAAGAAGCCTGTGCGATGAAGTGGCCCTTTTCGTCATCGGCGGTCAGGTACTCGACTTCGTCGGTGACCTGTCCGTTGCGGACGATACGGTAGGGGGTCTCGATGAAACCGAAGGGGTTGATGCGGGCGAAGGTTGCCAGCGAACCAATCAGACCAATGTTCGGGCCTTCAGGGGTTTCAATCGGGCACATACGACCGTAGTGCGAGGGGTGAACGTCACGAACCTCCATGGAGGCGCGGTCACGAGACAGACCACCGGGACCCAGGGCCGACAGACGACGCTTGTGTGTGAGGCCAGCCAGGGGGTTGTTCTGGTCCATGAACTGTGAGAGCTGCGAGGTTCCGAAGAACTCCTTGATTGCAGCCACAACAGGACGGATGTTGATCAGGGATTGCGGCGTGATGGAGTCCGTTTCCTGCGTGGTCATACGCTCACGAACGGTACGTTCCATACGTGCAAGGCCCGTACGCACCTGCGCCTGGATGAGTTCACCCACGGCGCGGATACGACGGTTTCCAAAATGATCGATGTCGTCGGACTCGACGCGAACCTCGACGGGCTCACCGTGACGGACGCCTGCGAAGGTCTTCTCACCGGCATGCAGGGCAAGCAGGGTACTTGACGGTCGCAATGATGTCGCCGATGGAGAGCACCAGTTCGGGGCTATCGGTCGGGGTGTCAACAGCCAGCTTCTTGTTGATCTTGTAGCGACCGACCTTTGCCAGGTCGTAACGCTTGGGGTCAAAGTAGAAGTTGTGCAACAGAGCCTCAGCGGCTTCAACGTTGGCGGGTTCGCCCGGACGCAGCTTGCGGTAGATATCGGTCAGCGCCTCGTCGCGGGTACGAACGGTGTCCTTCTCGAGGGTCTCAAGAAGCACCGGGTAGGCGGCGAAGTGCTCGCGAATCGCGGCCTCGGACAGGCCAAGAGCCTTGAGGAAGTGCGTCACCGACTGCTTACGCTTACGGTCGATACGCACGCCCACGGCGTCACGCTTATCGATTTCGAACTCGAGCCATGCACCACGGCTGGGGATGATCTTCGCGTTGAAGATTTCCTTGTCGGATGCGCGATCCGAGGTCCGCTCGAAGTACACGCCCGGCGAACGGACGAGCTGCGAGACAACGACACGCTCGGTGCCGTTAATGATGAAGGTGCCACGGGCGGTCATGAGCGGGAAATCGCCCATGAAGACGGTCTGCGACTTAATTTCGCCCGTGTTGTAGTTCATGAACTCGGCGGTCACGTACATGGGTGCCGAGTAGGTGTAATCCTTAGCCTTCGCTTCTTCAACGGAGTACTTCGGTCGTTCCAAGCGGTGATCGCGGAACGAAAGAGACATGGTACGTGCCACGTCTTCAATCGGCGAGATCTCTTGGAAAATTTCTTCAAGACCGGAGACATCCGGAACATCTACGCGTCCAGCAGCCTTTGCGGCATCCACGCGTGCTTTCCATGCATCGTTTCCCAGCAACCAGTCAAAGCTTTCGGTCTGCAGGCCGAGCAGATTCGGTGCCTGCAGAGGCTCGCGGAGCTTAGCGAAAGAAATGCGGTTCTTGGGCTGGTTGGCAGTGTTGGTACTTGCAGCCAACGGGGGTCCTTCCCTGCGTTTTCATTGCGCGCACACGCTTTTCGACCCATTAACTGACACCGTCCGCATCCGCCCAGCGCCTATTACAGCGAATGGATACGGGTCACCTCGGGCACAATAAAGCGCAAATACTCATCATAGGCACAGGGATATAGGGGCGCAATGCTCGACGGACAATATGTCCAACCTCACGTTCAGGTTGCCCCCAGAACTACTTCAGCGTAGAAACGCGTCCAGTGCCCCAAGTCGGGCTTGAACCGACGACCCACGGATTATGAGTCCGCTGCTCTGACCGACTGAGCTATTGGGGCGTAGAAAGTTTAACGCGAAGTATTGCCTTCAGCGCAACACGAGCCCCGTAGTCCCCTACTTACTTGAGAACAACAACGACGTCGGGATCGCCCGTCTGCGTTTGAACAACGCGCGAGATTCCCAAGACATTTGCGACCTCTTCGGCGGTGGCTTTGAGGTTGGGATCCTCGTAGTAGACGCTCGTAACTTCGGTATCCCAGCCACGCGCGTTTGCGGCGCTTGCACCATCGAAACCGGCGTTCGCCAGTGCAGAAACCTTCTGCGCAGCAAGACCTTGAGTTCCGGTTCCGTTCAGCACGGAGATCTTCGCGGAGTGACGCACCGGGATGGTCGGTGAGGGAGAGGGGGTCTCACTTGTCGTCGCCGAGGCGGAGGGCGAGGCGGTGGCCTCGGAAGAAGGAGAAGCAGAGGGAGTGGTCGCGCTTGCGCTGGCAGATGCCGTCGCAGTAACGCTGGTCGTAGCCTTCGGCTGCGAGCCACCCGAGGTCAGGATGTGGCTGATCCCCCATGCGGCCGCGGGAACGATCACCAGCACTGCGAGGAAGGGCCACACGCTCTTCCAACGCGAGGGCTGCTGAAGGTGCATGCCCTGAGGCATGTCTTCGCCGGCGCGGTCAAATTCGTCCTTTGGATACTGAGAAGTCACGGTTTCAGAGTAGCGAAAACACTATCCCCGCGCATAGTCCCTCCCCGCGTGGCTGAGATTTCCCCATTTCAACCGATTGACGAGGCCGCGGCCCGGCAAAGCCTGCGGCTACAGTAGGTCCGTGGAATCTTTGGATCGAGTGATTGACCCTTCGTGGGCACGTGCACTGGCCCCGGTTGAAGACAAAATTCATGAGTTGGGTGCGCAGCTGCGCGTTGAAGTCGAGGCTGGGCATGGGTATCTTCCCGCCGGAAGCGATGTCTTACGCGCTTTTACCTACCCTCTGGATCAGGTGAAAGTCCTCATTGTCGGCCAAGACCCCTACCCCACTCCCGGGCATGCGATGGGCCTCAGTTTTTCTGTTGCACCCGGCGTTCCTTTCCCTGCATCTCTGCGCAATATCTTTAAGGAACTCACTACCGATGTGGGCGTTCCCATGCCAACCAGCGGGGATCTGACCCCTTGGTCCAGACAGGGAGTGTGCCTTCTCAACCGCGTATTGACGGTTCGCCCCGGACAGGCCGGCTCTCACCGGAAGATGGGATGGGAAGAAGTGACCTCGCGGGCCATTGATGCTCTGGTTGAGCGCCGCGATTCCTCGGGGAATCGTCTTCCGCTGGTTGCAATCTTGTGGGGACGCGATGCGCAGTCTCTGCGCGAGCAGTTGGGGGATACTCCCGCGATTGAGTCTGTGCACCCCTCTCCCCTGTCGGCCAGGCGCGGTTTCTTTGGCTCGAGGCCTTTTAGCCGCGCAAACGCGCTGCTTGCGCAGCAGGGGGCAACAGCGATTGATTGGCGACTTCCCTAAGGCGAGCGTGTTCAAAGTCGCCACTCAGCGAAAAGGGGCACCCGCGTACTCTGCGCGGGCGCCCCATCTCTATAGAGCTCTAGCGATTACTGCTTGATGAAGCGGAAACGCTGAGCCTTTGAACCGTTGTATCCGTAGGTCTGCAGAGGTGTCCCATCAGCATTTCGCCCGCCCTCTAGGTCGAGGAACAGCAAGGGAGCAACAGCGGATGCAATAGCTAGATCACCGTTGTCGGTCTCGACGACCATCCATTTCTGCGCGTGAGTACCGTTTGCAGGTTGTTGAGTCACCTTGGTCCCAAAGGCTTTGCTGGCACCGTAGACATCCAGCACCTTCCCTGAGCCAACATTCGTCAAAATGACATAGCCCTGAGCATCGTGACTGACACGCCACTTTTGTGCAGAACTACCATTCGCCGAATAGAGCCACACGCGTGCGCCGGCGTCCTGTGACGCCCACTGGACATCCAAACGCTTTCCGGGAGCGGCAATCGGTTCAATCTCGTAAATCCCATCTTCGACAAGGCCACGCGTTGCATCGGCGGCATCATCAAAACGACTGATGGGGTCGTTGAGCTTGTCGAGGCGCCACTGCTGAGCGGTCGTGCCATTTGCAAGGTAACCGTCAATGGGTCTGCCATTTTGAGCAATACCGGCACTGAGGTCGACGACCAATCCCGTTCCCACATTGCGAAGCATGTAGGCCCCGCCCGTGACCGAAGTGATCACCCACTTTTTGATTCGGGTTATTCAGATCCGTTGTCCAGAGCTGAAGTTGGCGGCCCGGAATGGGCGTCCCATCTGTACTATCCAGGGATTTATTCGACCAGACATTTTCGAGGCGGTAGTAGCCATCGCCGTCACGGGAGATCTTCCACATTTGGTCGTGGAATCCGTAGTTGGTCCACGCATGGACCTTTGCGCCGTTATCCAAAGAATAATCCGCAAGAGCCATGATCATGTCAGGGTTCACAACACTGGAAATCGAGTAGTAACCCGGGGCAATATCTGCCTGCCCTTCAGGACTTACCAATGGCTTCGTCGGGATAAACGCGAAGGTCTGAGCGTCTGAACCATTGGCCGTCCACAGTTGAACGTTCGCACCGGAGAATCGCCCTCCCGCCGAGATATCAAGGACGATCGACGGATCCAAGGCGGAAACAATGGTGATACGCCCCTTGTCACCGGTCACGATCTTCCACTTCTGTGCGCGGCTTCCATTACCGCTCCACTGTGCGACATTCGTTCCGGGGCGGGATGACCCCCACTGCGCGTCAAGGACTTTACCCGAGGCGACGTTAGTAATGGTCGCAAACCCCTCAGAGTCATAAGAGACCCGCCACTTCTGAGCACCACTCAAGTTCGCGTTCCACAGCTGAACATTCGCGCCGTCATTTCGGCTCGCCGCCCAAACATCGAGCACCAGGTCATCTGCAAGCGCGGACTTGATGTAGTACTCGCCCGCTTCAACCGACGACTTAGCACCCACGCCGTTTTGGACGCGGATCTTTTCGAAGGAATTGACGTTCTTCTTGTAGTAGATAATGACGGAGTCTGTCGCATCCCACAGCGCGTGGGTGTAGCCTTCCTTGGCGCTGATTGAGTCAGAGAATTCGACTTGGTAGCAGGTGTGGCCGCCTGGGCACAGTTTCTTCAGCCCGTCTTCGGCCTTGTCCATGGGGACGATCCAGTATTCAAGACCGCGGTAGGGCGAAGCCTCGGATTCCATTGCCTTGGTCTTCGTCAGGTTGAAGACACCTTTAGCTTTCCCCGGCTGTGTGCTGGCAAAGGTTGATGACTCATACCCCGCAACATCAATGCCCGGATTGAAGAACAGGATGAGCTCCGCGGCGATTGAGGCATCGACATCGGTCATTTCAAGGCGCTTGAGTTCGTCTTGCTTAGCGGTAGAAAGCTCGGTCGGGGTCGCGGGATGTCCCTTGTAGTAGTAGAGGTAGCGGTCCCCGTAGTAGCTCTGCGTGAACCGCGCATAGTCTTCAAGCCAGTCTCCTGCTTCAGGTGGGTTCCAAGCATGAGCATGACTTCTTTGCCCTGTTCCTCAGCTTCGTTGAAGTAGCCGTCATTGAAGTTGTAGAGGGCCTTGAACTGAGCTGTCGCTTCAGCAGAGGGCGCGATATTGGTCTTGAGCAGAGCAGAGATATTGACGGCCTTGACCTTGGAAGAGCTCTGAACTTCCTTGGCGAATGCGTCTCCATCTCCGGGCGAGCTCAGCAGTTTCGGCCGGGAGAGCCACCACTGTGCATTCGGTTCAGAATCAACCATCGCCCACAAGTAGGGCGACATCTCCCAGGTACTATCGGCAGGGTATTCGGCACGGCCCTTGGCATAGGTCTTTGCCTTCAGTTCTTTCCACTCACGCACCAAGCGTTCGTGTGTCCCCTTTGGGGTTTCCGTCGTTATAGACATCGGGGAACTTCACGTAGGAGTATGCGCCGTCAGTGATCAGACGGATCGTGTAGCGATCCTGAGGGATTTTATTCGCGTAAATAACCTTCTGGACAACGTTGACGAAGACGTCAACGACGTAGAGGTTGATCGTCGAGGAGGGGTCTAATTCGCGCAGGTCGCGCACGTAGTCGGCGACGATGTCGATGCGATCACGGAACTGCTGCGAGGCCTCGTCGAAGCCACCGGGTTGGAGGGCGATTTCCTTTTCAGAGAGATAAGGAAGCCCGTAGACACCGTAGTTATCAGCCTCGGGTCCGGGCAGCGCCTTCCAGTTGTAGGCGTTCGGGCGCTCAAACATCGCGATTACCGGACCGGATTTCCGAATCGAGTTTTCTCCCCACAAGTTCAAGGAGAACATTGCTACGGGCAAGGTCGCGCTGACCGGTGCGATGTTGTAGCTATCTGCAGTCACGCCAATAGTTTGGTTGGACAGAGCGCGAACAGTGTTCCCGTTCTTTTCCAAAGTAAGCGAAGCAGTGAATTTTCCGAAGGTCCCAAAGTCAAGGGAGTAGTTTCCCTCCTGCACCTGAGCGAGGGGAATCTTCTTATCGATCTCGCGAGTGACTTTTTCCGCGGTAGTTCATCGTCGCGCGAAGGTGAACAGTATCCGCATTGGCAGCAACATCATCTGCGGCGTCATCAGCGACGCGTACTCGCACCTGGGTGGTGTTCCTTTGTGGTTCAAGAAGGATTTCCGAGGCGTCAGTCGAGCGAGCGACACGCCTGCCTTGGGTGGTGGGCGTGGGAGCTTCTTCGGGTGCGAGTGAGGCGCTGGCTTCAGGAGCGGCAGCCGGCGAGGCTTCAGAAGGTTGCGAAACCGTCTGCGTCGTATGTGGTGCCGTTGGGGTTGCGTCAGTGGATGGAGCCGCAGGAGCGGCCTGTGCGGGAAGTACAGCGGTTCCGACTCCAAGCGTGGTGGAGAGCAGCGTTGCAATGAAAATGCGCCGGAGGGTGCGCTGGCGCATCGAAGGATATACACGGTGCATGAGAAGTAAACCCATCTGTCGTGAAAAGCTCAGGTGCCAATTGGGGGCGCACCTTTGCGTAGGCTTGATGGACAGTTGCGAGTTTACCGAGCCAGCGGAGCATTTGTTGCTGCGACAACCCGAATTTATTGGATTCAAATGTTTTGAAAGCTTGAAAACACAGGGGAAAGACAGGAGTCAGTTTCCCGGATTAAAAATGGATACCTCTGTATCCAATCGGTACACCAGTAGCGTCCTGCATAGTGGAGTAGGTTATTCGAGCGGTCAATCCTTCCGCAGGCGGCACACGACGATGTCAGAAGGGCCGAGGGCTAGCTGCAGAGGCTTCCGAAGAAACCGCGTTTCTTCTTGGCGGCGGCGTACTCCTCTTCAGTATGGTCCTTATCGCACCACTGTTCCGGGGGCACTTGTTCCCTCACCGAGTCGATGTGCTTGCCGCAGCCTTTCCAGGTGGTCTTTCCGCATACTTCACAGGTGGTGGGTCGACACATGATTGTCTCCTTCGTTGATCGGGCCTCGAATCCTTCAGCAGATCCGCTGCATGGTGTGATGAGGTTTTTCTAGGCGGGCTGATTGCTGTGTCGCATCAGCCTAGCCGGAGGAACAATTGCTCGAGTTCTTCGATCGAGATGCTCCCGGTTTTGACTAGAGATTCTTCCGCTTCGGGTGTCGGCGCATCATCGTTTTCGAGGATGGAATCCTCGATCGCGCACTGCGACATGATCGTCGCAACCGCGAGGTAGCTTGCGCGTTTCATCGCGGAGTTAACGGCTGCGAACTGAGTCAGGACATCGCGACAGTTCGCATCTCCACTCTCAATGTGGTCGATGAGGCTGTCGAGCTGCCCGCGAGCACGCTTCAGGCGATTGACAACCTGCTTGCGCGTCGTCATGAGTGCCCCTCCCCCGTGACGAGAACGGCCTCGGCCCGATCGCCGAGCCATGCGCGCAGCGTCTGGATGCCGCCCGACAGCATGGTGACCTTGAAGCCCGCGTGGCGCACGATGCGGTAGCCGATCCAAGAGCGCACGCCCGCAGCACACATGACGACGAAGGGCTGGTCGCCGACGTTCTCATCGACCCAAGAGCGGACTTCATCGAGGCGGTCGCGCAGCTGGGTGTGGGGGATGTTCAGGGAGTTCGGCATGTGCCCGGCCGCGTATTCCCCCACCGTGCGTACGTCGAGGACTGGCATATCCTCGGTGAGGGCCTCCGGACCGGTGAGGATAAGTTCGCCGGCCAGTACGTTGTGCGCGACCATTCCGGTCTGGTTGACGGGGTCCTTGGCCTGACCGTAGGGCGGCGCGTAGGCGAGGTCCAGGTCGATGAGGTCCGTCGCCTTCAGGCCAGCCCGCATGGCGGTCGCAATGACATCGATGCGGCGGTCCACGCCGTCGGCGCCCACGGCTTGTGCGCCGAGAATCTGTCCGTCGGTGCCGACGTGCATGAGGATGTGCACGGGATTGGCGCCGGGGAAATAGCCCGCGTGTTGGTTGGCGTGTGTGTGCACCGTGAAGTACTCCGCGCCCGAGGCATCGAGAGTCGCACGGTTAGCGCCGGTCATGGCGGCGGTAAGTCCGCCGATCCGCACGATCGCGGTGCCCTGAGGCCTCGGGATGGGGCGCGCGGTGGCCTCGCCTTGTTCGGCGTCGGCAATAGCGTCAGCGACGAGGCGTCCCCCGCGGTTTGCGGGTCCGGCCAGGGCGACGGGGCGGTCATGGTCGCGGCCGACCGTGCCGTCGCCGACCGCGTAGACATTGTCCACGCTGGTTCGCCCGTGCTCGTCGACGAGGATGTAGCCACGCTTGGTCTCGATACCCGCGGCCTCGGCGAAGGCGGTGTCGGGGCGGACTCCAGTTGACAGGACGATGACGTCGGCACCCAGCTCGGTACCGTCGGAGAGCGTCACGGAGTCGTGGTCCTCGCCATGCTTGATGGACTGGGCGGAGACACCGGCGTGGACGCACACGCCGAGGCCGCGCAGCTCCTGCATGACCAGCATGGCCATCTCAACCTCGAGGGGCGGAAGGACATGCTCGGCAAACTCGACGAGGTGGGTCTCGAAGCCTCGCTGTGCGAGGGGCTTTCGGTGGCCTCGATGCCGATGAACCCGGCTCCGAGGACAACGGCGCGCGTACCCAAGGCCTCGCGCAGGGCGAGCGCGTCGTCGACCGTGCGCAGGGTGTGCACGCGCGGGGAGTCGAGGCCGTCGATCGGGGGCCAGCTGGCGAGGCCGCCCGGGGAGAGGATCAGGTGATCGTAGGTGAGCGCGTAGGCCTCGCCCGTCTTCGTGTCGGTGACCTGGAGGCTGTGCGCGCCGGGGTTGATCGCGGTGACCTCGGAGTTGATGCGCACGTCGAGGTTGAGCGCAACCTTGAGGGTTTGCGGGGTGTGAAGGAGGAGCTTGGCGGGGTCTTCGATCTCGCCGCCGACATAGTACGGGAGCCCGCAGTTCGCGAAGGACACGTATTTGCTGCGCTCCAACACGATGATCTCGGCACCCTCATCGCGCCTGCGCAGGCGTGCCGCCGCGCTCATGCCACCGGCGACCCCTCCGACGACTACTACTCGCATGTTCGGCTTACTTTCTGGCTTGAGGACTAGTCTTCTTCGACTGCTCCGACCATAGCCCCGGGGGCATCTGAAGACAAGGATCCAACACCTTCTGCACACGCCCGAACACAGCGAGTCTCTTCAACGCTTCCAGATACCCTGCGACAACTGGATAGGAAACAACGATCTGGATAGGTTATGAGTCCGCTAAAGCAATAGGTTGGCGTAACTTTTTGAGGAAGAGCACCATGTTCAGCTTTTGTATCCTTGCGAAACAGCGAGCATGGCCGATTTATTGATCTATCAGACATAAATAAGAAAGGAAGAGTTCTTACTTTTTCACGAATATTAGAACTGAGCATCGATTTTTGAGGTCGACGAAACATTGCGGAAGCGCCTATAGATTACTCTTCTTCAGGTTGCAGTCACGACAGAGCATCTGACAGTTCTCCGGTGTTGTGTGGCCGCCCTTGCTCCAGGGCAGGATGTGGTCGGCATGCATCTCGACAATCTCGAAATGCTCCCCACACATCGGACAGATGCCCTTCTGTTGCTCGTAGGCTGCGCGACGATCACGTTCCGTAAACGCACGGATGGACAATGCCCGCTCATTGCCCGTCAGGACGTACTCATATACCCCAGACTTCTTGGTTACGTCCTCGTCCGCCATCAAAGCGCTCACTTGCGCTTCCAGCGATTTCGGATTGAGATCAGTCCTGTCCTTGTGCTGGTTGTAGAACAGGCCCCACTCCAGGCCTTTCATCTCCTTGCGATACTTCGGAAAGACCGCTTGCACCCAGTCGATGACCGACCGGAAATAGTTCCACAGGGCGACGGCTCCCTCATCATGCTGGTGTGCAGCCATGTAAGCCTCAATACTTAACCCCTCAATAGCCGCAATCCAGCGAATGGCCGTCTCTAAGTACTCCTGGCGAATAGATGAACCCTTGAGATAGTCCCCGCCGACGTGACTCGCCGGGCACCCAGTCTTGGAGAAATAGCGCTTGGCATCGGACACCCAGGAACCTGCATACACCGCATTGCGCAACTCCTGCTCCGTCAGTTGCTCACCCGCGATGTTGATAATTCTGAACCAGTCCAGCTTTTCCGAATCCGTCCCCTCACAGATGTAGACGAACAGCGGATAGTTGAGGAACTTCTCTTTCTGGTCTTCTGGGAGGTTGTAGAAGTACTTGTCATCCACGGAGAAGTTACCGTCGAAGTACTCGCAGATCGAGATCGTCCGCTGCTGGCCATCCATCACCTCATAGCGAGGTGTGTCGGGGTTATCCTGGAAGGCCTCACCGCGATCCACCCAGTACATGACGTTGAGGGGAAGCCCCTTCATGACGGTGCGGATTACCTCGTCACGCTGGGCATCCTTGTACACAAACTCACGCTGGTAGGGCGGGCGAATGTCAAGCTGGTCGAAATAGGCACGCACACCCTCTTCAGCGTCGTTGAAATAATCGTCCACCACGTCCCGGACGAGTATCTTACGCTCTTCGATCTTCATGACTACGCACCTTCTGGTAGCTCGGGGTGGAGATTACGGATAAACACTCGCCGATATACGCCCTTAAGGGGATATCCAACATCAAAATAGGTGCCACTACCAAAGCTATCTACCCTGATCACGCATCCAAGTTTCCCGGTCAAAGACTTCGCAGGTTTTCCGTTAACCATCTTCCGCTTTGAGCCATATGTTTTCGTTTGCGGAAACCAGTCATCTATACCGCTCAAACCCACAATCTCAAATTGATCTGGGTTGTGCTTGTCGAGGAAAGTGATCGGCACCCCCATCACTCCAGCATAGTCCGAAGGGATGTCTGCTACCTTACTAACCTCAATAGCGTCATAGTTGTCATAGCGCGGGTACTCGTCCTCATGCCCGGCATAGCGGCGCACGAGAATCAACTGCTCGTGGCGCTTTTTGATGTCCAAGTTCGTAAACCAGCAGATATTTCCCATTGAGCGCCACTTTTGGCCAGTATCGTCTTGCCAATACCGCGTAGCACGCGGTTCGTAATAATCAGGCACAGTAAATGCCATATCTCCAAACTTATTGCCCAACCACATCTCATTACGCATGAGATAGCCGAAAATTTCCTTGTAGGTGATCGCGTTCTGGCTACCGATTACGATGAAGTGCTTCTCACACTCCATAAGTGTCGCGATGTACTCCCGGAACAGCGAGAACGGCGGATTTGTCACCACAATGTCGGCTTCCTTGAGCAACTCCAAGCACTCGTGGGATCGGAAGTCGCCGTTACCTTCCAGCTCGGTCAGTTCGTTTTCGCCGGACTTGAACAGCTCGGCCACGTCGAGCATGTCCACGCCACCGTCCCCGGTAGCGTCGTACACCGTAGTTACGACGGCCTTATATGGTTTGCCTATTTTGCTCTCATCGCCACCGAGGACGTCAAACAAGCTGAGCTGGCTCCCGGTAATAGGAGACCCGGCATAGCAGGTGGCAATGAGCTTCTTGAGGCCGAGACGCTGGAAGTTCAGCACGAAGAACTTGAAGAAGTTGGACTCGAAGGGGTCGTCACAGTTACAAAGAACCGTCTTGCCCTTGAAGTGACGGCGGTAGTACCGCATCTCCTTCTCAATATCGGAGAGCTGCGTGTAGAACTCGTCTTCCTTCGCCGTCTTCGCCGCCCCAAGACTCGTGTTCCCTGCCATGGTGTTCCTTGCTTACGCTGATATACCAGTACCTATTAAAGATACGACAAGGGCAAGGCAACCTGGGCCAACGGAGCCGCCACGCCTTAACAATACCTATTCAGTGTCGCCTGCATGCACCCCACGACCAGCTAGGGCGTCGTTGAGCGTCCACCTAGAGACCCCGAGCCGGTCAGCGTGAACTTGCCGGACGGGGTGGATGTGGACAGGGCGCACCCCTTTCGCCAACGGTAGATGTAGTGCCGACAGCGCCTGACGTCAGAACTGGAAACGGATCCGGGTGCACAAATAAGCGCCGTCCAGTTGGAGGACGCCTTTTTGCGTCACTTGCTCATGCAAACTGGAACACGAGTACGAACCTCCGTTCATAGAAACGGAGTTCGCCACTTCGCGCGGTTGTGGAGATGGCGGGATCGAATCCCCGTCCAGTGGCCGGTCCCGAATTCTTCTCCGAAGCGCAGTCTACGGTCTTATTTCTCAGCCCCCAGCATTGCGTAGACACACCGATGGATAGGCTCAGTTGACGAGGTGTCGGAGGCACCCCACCAACATGGGCGACTCCCAGTGGCTCCCTAGACGACGCCAGACACCGGGCCAATAGCAACTCCCGGGCTGACGGGCTAAAGGTTCAGGCTGCGATATTAGGCAGCGAACGTAGTCGGTACGATTCTGTTCGGCACCTATTGGTTTGCACGCATCATTAACCGGTTGAGCGTACATTCTCGGCTCACTCCACTCGAAACAAAGTAGTAACCGGGGGCAATATCTGCCTGTCCCTCAGCACTTACCGATGGCTTCGTCGGGATAAACGCAAAAGCTCTGTGCGTCCGAGCCACTGGCTCTCCACAGCTGCACATTTGCGCCGTTATCTCGGCTCGCTGCCCAAACATCTAACACAAGATCATCGGCAAGCGCAGACTTAATGTAGTACTCACCCGCCACTACTGCGCTGGGCACCATTAGCGCCGAGTCAGCGGAGGGCGTTGTAGAAGCGGCATGCGCGGGTGCCGTTACACTCCCGAGACCTAGGGCAGTTGACAGCAGTGTTGCAATGAAAATGCGTCGGAGGGGCGCGCCTTTGCGTAATCTGGATCGACAATTGCAAATTTACCGCGCCAACGGAGCATTTGTTGCTTCGACAACCTGAATTTATCAGATTCATAAATGTTTCGAAAGCTTGAAAACACAGGGGAAAAAAACAGGAGTCGGTTTCCCGGATAAAAAAATGGAGCCACCTGTCGGACTCGAACCGACGACCGTCCGCTTACAAGGCGGGTGCTCTACCAACTGAGCTAAGGTGGCAACCCACATAGTGTGCCATGAGTGGGGCCGCAAAGACGAATTAAAAATCGCAATGTGGCTCACACGCCACTCCACGATCCTTACCACCACCCAGACACAGCACACATAAACTCAGGGGACATCTCAGAAGATACAACAGGGGCGCATGCGCGACCATGTCACGCACGCGCCCCTGAAAAGCACGATCACATGAGAGCGATCAGCAGCATCACTTCGATGCAGATGCCGGACCGGCAGCTTGAAGCTGAGCAGTAATCACGGGATAGAAATCCTTGACACTGGTTGCCTTGACGCCCTTGAAATCAACGACGGCTTTATCGTTCACAACGAACTCAGGAGTTCCCAAAGATCCATTTTCGCGACCGTCAATCTTCGCCTCAGCCCACGTGTTGGTCGACTTTGTCAGATAGTCATTCACACCGTTTTCAGGGAAAGTGTCAATAACATCTTGCGGAATTCCCACCTGCGCAGCGATTTCTTTAACCTTTGTAGCAGAAGCAGACAGGTCCTGAACGACAGTTCCCTTGCCGGAGTTGTACTGATCGTTGAAGTAAGACAGCAAGGCGTTGTGGAACTTCATCCATGTTTGTGCATCGACCTTTTGTGCGGCGACCAGAGCCGCACTGGTTGACGCATACTGATACGCAGCCTTTACCGTATTCACGGGCTGGTACTTGATGTTGTACTTACCGGCAAGGACGTCCTGGCTAACCTGCTCACCAAAAGCCACATCGTATGCAGCGCACACATGGCAGGAGTAGTCGAAATACTCAGTCAGCGTCGGAATGGATTCGTCGACCTTTCCAATACCGAGGTGGGAAATAACAACGGGCTCACCATTTGAATATGCACCGAGCGCAGCCGATCCGGCCTCGGCGATTTCTGCCTTCTTGCGGTTGGACTGGACGATAACCGCAGCAATTGCCACGATGATGACAACCACAATCAGCGCAACCAAAGAAATGATGATGTTGCGAGTCCGGCGATCTGCACGCGCCTGTTCTTCACGCAGTTGCTGCGCTTTTGCGCGTACATCCTGCGAGCGGGAAGACTTTGCCATTATTGCGGGCCTTTCTGTTGAACTGCATTCAAGACTAGCGAGCAATGCCCGTTTACGCACCGATACCAACGCCGCCGCGTCACTTTTCATTCCCGGCGCAACAAGAGAACCTTAGAAATTCAGGGCAAGGACAGCTGCGACGCCACCGGAAATGAGCAGACCAAGAAGTACTCGCATCCACGTCTTGGGAACGCAGGTCGACACGCACACGCTCACTCCATCGCGCAAAGCAGATCCCGTTGGCATCACCCACATTCCCCACAGGGCAAGAGTGGTCAGAACCCAGGTCAAGATGATCCACGAGGGACTCCCCGCAAGCCACGCATCAGACGTGATCGGCGCGTGGCCGGTCAATACAAGCGGGAACCACCATGTTCCGGGATCTCCGAAGGGGGTGGAGAAGAATCCAAAATCGGGGGACAAACCGAGAGGCTCGTAGAGGCCTCGGGAAAAGAGAATCCACTGCCCCCACGCCAAAGTGGCCCCAGGGGCTAGACCAACCGCAGTAGAGAGAATCCCTCCAAGCCCGGTAAAAGGAGCAACACCGAGTGCAGCCCAGGTGTCACTCGATCGCGCCTCCTGATTGAGGATCCTCCGATTTTCACGCCATTTATAGGCGCTCCCAAGCACTGCGAAGAGCGCGACGATCACCCCCACGCTGATCAACCCGATCAACCCCCTATATATAGGGATCAGTGCCAGAGCAGAAAGAATAATCAACCCGAGAATATTCGCCGTCTTCACCTGCTGAGGAATATACGCGGGTGCTTGGGTTGCGAATTCGATACTGGGTGGGATCGACGCCTGTCGATAGCCATCTTGAGCAGGTAGGTAGCTTGTCCCCGTTGGCGAGGCCATGGGATGCGGGTAGTTAAAAAGCGAGGTGTCGTCAGTGTTTGACTGCGCACCACCCATGAACTGCGGATATACCTGAGTTTCATCCGGAGATGAGAAGTCATTCGCTAATGCCGCAGTGCGGTCCGGATCGTACTCTTCAATGACTGCGGTCTGTAAAGCATCGTCGTCAAAGACCTGAGTTTCCTCGTTAGCGGAGTCATCTGCGACCACTGAGACACTGGGGGTATCCCCTTGACGAACAGGAGCCAAGAGTCGTGCCCAATTGAGGTTTTCCCACGCTTGACTTCCCCCATAGATCGCAATCTTTTCAAGGGGGAACCCTCCCCAGTGCGCAAGATGGCGGATGATGTAGTCAGGGTTTGGGCGAAGCTGAGGATCCGGGTGAAGTCCTTGGCGCATGAGTTGAGCGACAGACGAATCGAGGCCGGCGGTGTCGGGATCCCCCTTGAGCACCCGATCCAAGATCGCAGCGGTCACGCCACTTCCATAGGGTGGGCGCCCAGTAAGTGCCGCAAGCAGGGTAGCCGTCCACGCCCACCAATCTGTCGTTGCCGAGGCCGAGGCGCCCTTGAGCAATTCGGGTGCGGTATATCCCGCGGTTCCCGATACCAGACCGGTTTGAGTCAGACGCGCCTCGTCCTGTCCCATGGCGATACCGAAATCGATGAGCACCGGCCCCTGCGGGGAACAAATGACATTCGAGGCTTTCACATCGCGGTGGACAATCCGACGAGCATGAACATCTTGAAGGGTTTGGGCAAGCGCCCCGCCGATCGCCGCAACCCCTCCAACATTGATCGCACCGCGAGAGAGTAATTCAGAAAGCGTCGGGCCTGGAATGTACTCACTGACGACGAAGGGTTGAGTTGCATCGATCTCGATGTCCAGGATGTGGGATACTCCCCCACCGCGAATGGAATTCACCGTTCGTGCTTCTCGAAGGAGACGCTCACGGTAGTCATCATCGGCGGCGAGTGCGGGGTGCAGGATCTTAAGGGCTACACGTTCCCCGGCCTCGTCGCAGGCAAGCCACACGGTAGCAGCGCCCCCCCGCACCAAGTCGTTTGAGGAGGCGGTACCCACCGATGATCTCTTGCTCACGCACCCCCCAAGGGTATCGAATGCCCAGCTCATTTCGAATCTCTTCTATGCACTTCGTTTTAAATTGAGCTGGATTTTTCGCAAATCCTGGTGCTATCGTGAGCAAGTACGCACTTCACACAGGTGGTGAAGGACGTGCGGCGACAGTGAAGACGCTGTCGTCTGGTCTCTACTAAGGATCGTCCGGCACGTACCGCCGGTGGAGGTTCAATATGGCAACTGTAACTTTCGATAAGGCAACCCGAATCTACCCCGGGTCAGATAAGCCCGCTGTCGACCAGCTCGATCTTGAGATTCAGGATGGTGAATTCCTGGTTCTCGTCGGTCCCTCCGGTTGTGGCAAGTCCACCTCGCTGCGCATGCTCGCAGGTCTTGAGGATGTGAACTCTGGCCGCATCTTCATTGGCGATAAGGACGTCACCGACGTACAGCCGAAGAACCGCGACATCGCAATGGTCTTCCAGAACTACGCCCTCTACCCGCATATGACTGTGCGCGAGAACATGGGCTTCGCGCTCAAGATCGCAGGCACTCCCAAGGATGAAATTAACAAGCGCGTTGAAGAAGCTGCACGCATCCTTGACTTGGAGCCCTACTTGGACCGCAAGCCCAAGGCTCTCTCCGGTGGTCAGCGTCAGCGTGTTGCTATGGGCCGTGCAATCGTCCGCAAGCCTCAGGTCTTCCTCATGGATGAGCCTCTGTCCAACTTGGATGCCAAGCTCCGTGTCCAGACTCGTACGCAGATCGCTTCGCTGCAGCGCGAACTCGGTGTCACCACGGTCTACGTGACCCACGACCAGACCGAGGCTCTGACGATGGGTGACCGCATCGCGGTTCTCGCAGGCGGTCTCCTCCAGCAGGTCGGCACCCCGCAGGAAATGTACGAGCGCCCCGCCAACGAATTCGTCGCAGGCTTCATCGGCTCCCCCGCTATGAACCTCGGCAAGTTCAAGGTTGAAGGCAATGTGGCAAAGCTCGGCACCGCAGAGGTTCCGCTCTCGCAGGCAACGCTGGACGCCATGGTTCCCGAAGATGAAGGCAAGATCACGATCGGCTTCCGTCCCGAGGGCCTCGAGGTTGTTTCTGCAGAGACCGAAAAACACCATTCCGATCGAAGTTGAGTTCGTTGAGGAACTGGGTTCGGATGCCTACATCTACGGCCACCTGGCAGGTGCAGATTCCGGCCACGGTCTGGGTTCCGGCAGCGAAGGTAAGGGCGAGCAGCTTATCGTCCGCGTTCCTCCGCGCACCGCTCCCAAGCCTGGCGGCGTGATCCACACCCGCATCAAGGAAGGACAGCAGCACAACTTCTCTGCGTCCACCGGTGAGCGCCTGCCCGAGTGACCTACTCGGCGTCTAGACGCTACTAAGGGGCTAAGCCACGGGGCCCGCAACCATACTCGGTTGCGGGCCCCGTGCCACTTTGCTCAATGAATGCGAGAATAGAGCTATGCCCATTCCCTCAACGCTTGAGATCACAGCGGTGACGGTTGACCCCGCGCTGTTGGATTTACCTTGGGATATTCCCCTTGAAGAGTGGCCGACAGAGATTCTCGCTGCTCTTCCTCGCGGTATTTCTCGCCACGTCGTCCGTTTCGTCAACCTTTCCGACAGAGTCATCGCGGTCAAGGAAATCGGTGAAAGCGTCGCATACCGCGAATATGAGCTCCTTCGTAACCTCTCGCGCCTTGGGGCTCCTTCTGTCCTTCCCACTGCGGTCATCACCGGGCGACGCGATGCCTTTGGTGAAGAACTTGCGGCTGTGCTGGTTACCGAACACCTTCAGTTCTCTTTGCCCTACCGCGCGGTTTTTAGCCAGCACATGACTCCCGAGACAGCAGGGCGCTTGATCGACGCCCTCGCAGTTCTCCTGGTTCGTCTTCATCTTCTGGGCTTCTATTGGGGCGATGTTTCTCTTTCAAACACGCTTTTCCGTCGCGACGCCGGTGCCTTCTCCGCGTACCTCGTTGACGCAGAAACTGGCGAAATCCATCCTTCTCTTACCGAAGGCCAGCGCCTCTACGACGTTGATCTGGCACGGACGAATATCATCGGCGAATTAATGGACCTTCAAGCAGGATCTTTCTTCCCCAGCGATGAAGATCCCATCGAGGTCGGCGACCGGATTCGCTCGCGCTACTTGGAGCTGTGGAACGAACTCACCGGACCTGAAGTTATTGAATCCAACCAGAAGTGGAGAGTCGCTCAGCGCATCCGCCGCCTGAATGATCTCGGCTTCGAAGTAGGTGAACTCCAGATGTCCTCCGACCTTGATGGAACACACCTGATCATCACTCCAAAGGTCGTTGATGCCGGCCACCACCACCGCAAACTCATGCGATTGACGGGCATGGACGTCGGCGAGAATCAGGCCCAACGTATGCTCAACGATATTGAGACCTACCGTGCCATGACGGGTAAAACCCGAATGCCTCTAGAGATCGTTGCACATGAATGGATGAACGAAGTTTTCGAACCTGTCATCACTGCCGTTCCCGCCGAGCTCGCAGCCAAGCTGGAACCGGCCCAGATCTTCCACGAATTCCTGGAACACCGCTGGTACCTTGCCCAAGATGTTGGGCACGACGTTCCCCAGGATGAAGCCATCCAGTCCTATGTGGAGAGCGTCCTTCCCACCAAGCGCGACGAAGCGATGCTGCTCGACCCGGCACTGATGACCCAACCTGACGAAGGCGCGGCCTCGGAGATGGAAACGCTCACTGAAGAAGAGGGTTTCAGCCGCCAAGAAGAGCGCGCGGGAATCGACGGAATGCATGGGAAAGCCGACGAAACGGAAACCCCCACGGACCGCCCGAAGATGCAATTCGTGCCCGGAGTCGGACTGATCCCCGTCGATGACTATTTCTAGAATTGCGCAGCGAAGGAGAAATAATGACTGAATTCCCAAGGATTTTCGCCCACCGCGGGGCGCCCACGCTCGCGCCCGAAAACACGATCGCGTCCTTCGCGAAGGCCTCGGAAATTGGGGCCCGCTGGTGTGAGTGCGATGTGGGTGTCATGGCAGATGGGACCCTGCTCATCATCCACGATGACACTGTCGACCGCACGACAAATTCCTCGGGTTCCTGGGATTCATGGGGATACGGTGAGCTGCGCAGGCTCGACGCGGGCGCATGGTTCTCGCCGACCTACCGTTTTGAGCGCATCCCCGAGCTGGCCGATGTTGTTTCCTTTGCCAACTCAACCCAGACCGGCTTCAATTTCGAGCTCAAGCCTCGAGCGGCAGGCAGACGCCGCGATACTCTCATCGAGAATGTCGAAGTAGCCCTGCGCTCTTTTGTGAACAAGGACAAGATCCTTATTTCTTCATTCGACCACGACCTGCTTCGCGCGGTGCGCGAGGCTATGCCCGAAGTTTCGCTCGCCTGGCTGTGCACCCCAGCGGAAGTGCGCGCAGGAAGCTGGCGCGAGGCCTCGCAGATTGAGTGCACTGCGATCCACCCCTGCGGGCAAGACCTGACCGAGACCGACGTCCACGAGATGCTCGACGCCGGCTTCGACGTCAACGTCTGGACCGTTAATACCGTCGAGGATGCGCGGAAAGCTGCGCAATGGGGCGTTACGGGAATCTTCACCGACCGGGTGCAAGACTTCCCCGCCGAGGCCTTGGCGCGAGCCTAGGAGTGCTGAATGACCCACGCCCACATTGCGATTGCTGCGGCGTGGCCGACATTCATTGAACGCGTTGAGCCGCGCTGCGTAATGTGGAGGATTTCGTTGCATTCCCGGCGCATTTCTTCGCTCAAACCGCTTGATTCTTCACCGAAGACCAAGCACGCCCGCTTGGGAAGAGAATGCCCTTCCAGGGGAATAGAGCCGGGAACATTGTCGATTCCAACTGGGATGATTCCTCGTTCGTGCAGCGAGGAAATAAATTCACCGACCTCGGGGTGGTGAATAACCTCCAAGTAGCGATCGGTCACCATGGCTCCGCGCCGGTTCCACCTGCGCCGGCCGACGATGTGGACGCGGCTTACTCCCAGAGCATTCGCGCTACGAACGATTGAGCCGATATTGAAGTCGTGACCGAGGTTTTCGATGGCTATCTCGAAGGGAAGTGCGCGAGAGGCGATGTCGGCAATGATCGCTTCCATCTTCCAATAGCGGTAGCGATCCTCGACATTGCGCCGATCCCCCTCGGCCAAGAGCTGCGGATCGTAGAACTCTTCCGATGGCCAGTTTCCTGGTCCTCCCGGCCAGGGGCCAACGCCAACTTCTGGCTGAGAGTTTTCTTCCATGGTCGCCTTCTTCCTACCGAACAAGCTCGCAAACAGATAGATTAGAGGCATGACGAATTCTCTTTCCACTGCACTGTCGGACATGCCCCCAATTAGCGCTTGGCTTTCGGATATGGATGGCGTTCTGGTTAAGGAAAACCGCGCCCTTCCCGGAGCCCAGGATTTCATCTCAGCTTTGGAAGAGAATGGCATTCCATTCCTGGTCCTGACGAATAACTCGATCTTCACAAACCGCGACCTATCTGCGCGCTTGGCGAATTCGGGCCTGAACGTTCCCGAAGAGCACATCTGGACCTCGGCGAATGCAACCGCCGCATTCTTGTCCCAGCAATCCCCCAATTCTTCCGCCTATGTCATTGGCGAAGCTGGCCTGACGACGGCGATCCACTCGGCCGGCTACATCATGACCGATCAGGATCCCGAGTTCGTGGTCCTCGGTGAAACCCGCGTCTATGACTTCTATGCTCTAACCACTGCGATTCGCCTGATCGAGCGCGGTGCGAAGTTCATCGCGACGAACCCGGATGTTTCTGGTCCTTCAGATGAGGGCACTCTTCCGGCAGCGGGATCAGTCGCCGCGATGATCCAAGCCGCGACCGGCAAGGCCCCCTACTTCGTCGGAAAGCCGAATCCTGTGATGATTCGTGCGGGCCTGAACAAGATCGGTGTTCACTCTGAGAATGCCGCAATGGTCGGCGATCGCATGGATACGGATGTCCGCGCGGGCGTTGAGGCAGGTATGAGGACCTTCCTCGTTCTTTCTGGTTCGACCAGTGCCGAGCAGGTTTCTAATTTCCCCTTCCGCCCCTATCGGATTTACAACGGCATCGGCGATCTGATCCGCTACGTCAATCCTTCGTCCAACTGATAGTGCTGATATGACGACACACGACCCGCATCTTCTGACCCTCCGCGGCCTTGCCGCTCCTCTTCTTGAGTCGCCCAATCCTTTGGCTCGTCTCAACGAGCTCACTTTGAGTGCTCAGGGGGCGGCCGTTTGCGGGCATATCCTTATCGATCTTTTGGAAGAACATGACCTTGCCATTGGGGATTATGACCTGGTGATTGCCCCTGAAGGCGATGCGGCTCTTGCAGCGGCGATGATTCACGCTGCAGGAGGGAGAGGGCTAGACCTTGACGCCGCGCTTTTCCTGCCCGCCCAAGGCCCGGCCTCGGCAATCAACAACGCAGAGGGCGAACGCCGCTTCTCGGGTTCCCCACTCTCGGGGCGCAAGGCGGTTCTTTTAGCGAATTCTGCGCTGGCTGATGGAGAGGAGATCCTCGCCGCCGCGACGGGTGCGGGGCGCAAATCGTGGGTTGTGCTTCGCTTCTCCCGGACGAGGCCGCGCGCGCTTTCGCCGATTCTGCGGGCATTGCGTATTGCTCGCCGGCGCTTGGTGACTAATCATCAAATGGTCATCATCACGTGATGTATGACATATAATTATGCGTACTATTTCCGCAAAGACAACGAGGTCTGCCCAATGGTACGTCGTACGCGCACTACTGCCGCCGTTTCGATTAACCCGCGCTCCGCGCAAAATATGTCGACTCGACCGGCCGATTTTACGAAGAACAAGACGCAGGTTAGCCCTTTCAAGGTGTTCGGCGCTGTCGGTGCATTGGCCTCGATTGTCACCTGTTTACTCATTCAGCTTCCCGGTTTGGACGCCTCGGGAACGCGAATGTTCGGAATCTTCTTGGCGGCAATCCTCCTGTGGGTGACCGAAGCTGTTCCCCTTGCCGGCACTGCTGTGCTGGTAATTTTCCTTGAGGTTCTCTTCATTTCGGACCATGCTCTTCTCTCGATCCCAGAGAAGGCGCCCGCCTACACGAAGTTCTTTGGTGCGCTAGCAAACCCCGTAATCATCCTCTTCTTGGGCGGTTTTATGGTGGCCGACGGGGCTGCAAAGTACAAGGTCGATCGCGCGCTCTCCGCGGTCCTGCTGAAACCATTCATTGGGAAGCCTCGCCTGACCGTCATGGGCGTCATGCTCATCACCGCAATCATGAGCATGTTCATGTCGAACACGGCGACGACCGCAACGATGTTCGCCGTCATGATGCCCGTCATCATGGCACTCCCAGAGGGCAAAGCACGCACGGGTATCGCGCTTTCGATCCCGGTTGCTGCGAACGTCGGCGGCATGGGCACCCCCGTCGGCACTCCCCCCAACGCCATCGCTTTGGGCGCACTTGAAAACGCGGGCGTCAAGGTCACCTTCTTCCAATGGATGTTGGCAGCAGTCCCGCTTATGCTCGTTCTTCTTGCGCTTTCGTGGGTTTTCATCGCCTGGCGCTACATCCCCTCTGACGCGCAGTTCAACATCGACACCTCGGCACGTTTTGAGAAATCAAAGAATGCCATTATTTTCTACGTGGTTGCGGGAGTAACGATTCTCCTGTGGATGACAGAATCCCTCCACCACATCTCCTCTAACGTCGTCGGCTTCCTACCGGTCGTGGCCCTCTTGATGACGAAGGTGATGAGCGGTGATGACCTGCGAGCCTTGGACTGGCCTGTTCTGTGGCTGGTCGCGGGCGGCATTGCGCTCGGATCAGGCGTGGCCGCCACCGGCCTCGACAAGTGGATGCTCGGATCGATTCAGTGGGCCTCGATCCCCGGAGCACTGCTCATCTTGGTCCTCGCACTGGTCGGTTGGGTGACCTCCAACGTCATCTCCCACTCGGCCTCGGCGAACCTCCTGGTCCCAATGGGTATGGGCCTTGCGGCCACGGTTTCCACAAGCGCCGCGGAAATTGCAATTGTCATCGCGCTGGGCTGTTCGCTCGGCATGTGTCTACCCATCTCCACTCCGCCGAACGCGATCGCCTATTCGACGGGAACCACCCCCACGAAGGAAATGGCCATCGTCGGTATCGTCGTTGGAGTGATCGGCATTATTTGCTTTCCTTCGTCGCGCCTCTGACCTGGGGTGCGATTGGGGTGATGTAGGTGTCTTTTCCCGAGGCCGACTCCCCTTCCGCGAGTGCGCCGGGTCTTGCGCACGGCTGGACGCACGGCCCTTCTTCGCTCGATGCCTCAATTCTGGAGAAAACGAGTGTTCGTAGTGGACATCGGAGCGGTTATCACGTCCATGTTTTTGGTTGTCGGCGATAATTCACGCCAACTCGCCGGCCCCCTGACCCGCGATCTCACGCAGTCTTTCCCCAATCTGTGTTTTGACAGGATCGAGAGCGCCGAGGATCTCGCGCTTTTCTTCGAAGGACTGGATGAAGAAGACCACGTTCTTCTTGGCGTTGCCACCAGCGAAGTCAAGGATGTCGATGCGCTCATTGATGCAGCCCGAACATCCTCGCTGATGGCTTCAACTCAGTGGATGCTTGTCACCGATCAAGAACTCCATACGGACCTTGCGGCGTGCACCGAGTCTGGGCATCTGGCTGCCGTCGTGCGTTTCCCGTGGACGGTTCCCCTCTTGTCTGGGCAAGCCTACTCGACGATGCGTCGTTACCTCGAAGAGTGCGGGTACTGCACATACGAGATTCTCGACCTCATTCAAGAACCTCCCTCTTTTGCTGTTCAAGGTCCCATCCTTGAGGGACTAGATCTAAACGAGGACCAGGTCGTACACGAACTCCTCGAAGGTGTCGAGCGCGTTTTGGGGCCGAGGCCTCGAATTTGTCTCCCCCGCGGCACGCACCTTCTCACCCAAGGACACCGGGTCGAGGCTGTTCATTTGGTTCTTGAGGGGACAGTTTCCCTGCACCGCGATTCTCGCCACGGCGAGGTCCTTGCCCACCTTGCAACCTCGGGTCCACTCATTGGTCTGATTTCGCTCGCTCGAGGCGAAAACGCCTTTTTCACAGCACTGACGACAAGCGAAGCGACCGTCGTGCGCCTGACTACCGAGCAGCTTCAGATTGCGTTAACCGAAGATCCCTCAATTTCGACAGTCTTGACCGCGCTGGCGATTCGTTCACTGACGCGCCGACTCATGCGTGCCGAGGACCTGCACTTGGAAAACGCAATGCTTGCCGAAGACCTCGAGCTTCAAAAAGAAGAGTTAGCTGCAACCCTTGAGGATCTTCGCGCAACCCGCGCCGAGCTTGTTGAGCGCGCACGCTTTGCTATGCTCGGTGAGCTCAGTGCAGGAATCGCTCACGAGCTCAACAATCCCGTGACAGCTCTTCTGCGCGCGGCTGGGCACCTGCGCGAGGATGCCGAGGCGGTAATGGCTTCGCGCGCGCCCGAGGCCTGCCGCAGTGCACTTGATTGCGCGATGGACTCTCCGCCGCTGTCTACCGCACGCGAGAGGGAACTCCAAAAAGAACTCCTTCCCATCCTTCACGACCGCAGTGTCATCCGTCAGCTCATTCGCGCTGGTTTGACTGACACTGCCCACGCGCACGCTTTAGCAAACGACCCCGCTCAACTCGAAGCTTTCCAAGCAGGAGCACGCCTAGGAGGCTCATTGCGGTCAGTGTTGGCCTCGGGAGAACGCATTATTTCCCTTACCCAGTCCCTGAAGGGATACGCGCGCCCCGATGCCGATGATCTCAAGGAAGTTGATGTTCGGCGGGGAATCGATGATGTCTTGCGACTGACCTCTCACCGCGTCCACGGTATTGAGGTCGTGTGTGAATACGAGGATGTCCCTCCCATCCTCGCTCACCCCGCCAAGCTCCAGCAGGTGTGGACAAATCTCATTGTCAACGCCGCCGAAGCAATTGAGGACGAAGAGGCGGACCTCAAGGCGCAGGGGCAAGAAGGCGCGGCCTCGGAAAAGAAACTTCCCGCACGAGGCCACGCGGAAGCACGCATCACCATTACCGTCGCAAATTCCGGCGACGGCGTCGAAGTGTGCGTGTGCGATAACGGACCGGGGATTTCTCCGCAGGTCCTCGAACGCATTATGGAACCACACTTCACGACGAAGGCTGGTCGTGTGCGTTTCGGTTTGGGAATGGGCATGTCCATTGTTCATTCGATCATCGCTGATCTGGATGGTCAGCTCACTATTGACTCTCACCCGGGGTCCACAATTATGCGGATCCTGCTTCCACTACATCATGTTCACGAGGAGGAATCATGACCCTGACCATTTTGTCCCTCGAAGACGAGGCCGATGTCCGCCAGGCACTGGAACGTGACCTTGAAGATTTTGAGGGCCGCATCCGTTTAGAGCTCGCGGAAGATGTTGAAGATGCGTGGAGCGTCATCGAAGAAATTACCGATGACGGGGATGAACTTGCCCTGGTTCTTTCTGACCACCGCCTTCCGGGCAAATCCGGTGTCGATTTTTTGGTTGAGCTCACTGCAAATCCGCGCTTTGCTTCCACGCGAACAGTGCTGGTGACTGGTCAGGCCGATCAGAGCGATACGATTCGCGCGCTCAATCAGGCGGGATTGGACTACTACATTGCCAAGCCGTGGGACCCGGAGGTTTTGCGCGAGGTCGTGCGCACTCAGCTGACGGATTACGTCCTTGAAGAGGGGATCGATCCCCTGCCCTACATGCTGTCTTGGACGGCGTGCGGGTCATGGAGTCGATTCGCTAGCACAACCCTTGCAGCGAAAAAGAAGACCGGCCCTGGACCCTTTCGGGCGGAACCGGTTCTGGTACCTACAGTCTACATCCCGGGGATTTCCTGAGTCAGGCAAGAAATCCCCGGGAATAGATGAACTATTACCCTCTTCTTCTGATGACGACAGCGGTGCCCGCGCCGAGCGCGATCGCTCCGGCAGCCACGGGGATCCACCACCAGCGAGATAGCGGCGATCGCGATGGTGCGGCTGGAGAGTCTGCTGCCAAAGCAATGGGATTAGCCTCTGGCGTTTCTTGCGCGTCGTCACTCGGTGAGGTGGATGCTTCCTCCTTATGCTCACCTGCAGGGCTTGTATCCGCACTCGTTGCGCTTTGTGCACTGCTGCTCGATCCGAAGACCTGTCCTCCCGTCAAGCGTTCAACGGCGCTGACTCGTCCCAGCGGGCTGGCTGCTCGAGAGGGTGCAGCATTGGAAGACGCGAGCGTCGAAGCCCCGGGAGCAGGAGGATTCTGCGCTGCCGGTGAGCTCGCGGGAGAATCCACCGGAGCTTGAGAGGGCTCGGGGGCAGGCGTCGCAGTCGGCGCTTCAGGCACTGGGTTTGAGGAAGCAGCAGGGGTAGGCACGCTCGGCACTGCGGATGCACTCACCGAAGGTGTAGGAACCAAAGTCGGCTGCACGGAAGGAAGCGCGGTCGAGGGGCTAGATGGCTCCGGCCTAGCTGCGGCCTCGTGAATGGAAGCAATCCAACTCACCGGTGCCGCAATTTCCTTGTCTCCATCGAGGGCGCGGATCTGCAGGCGATAGCGACCTGGGCGCGAGAAGACCCAATTTGCGTGCATGTGAGTCGGCGAATCCGTGTGAATTCGAGAGAGCGCGGGGTTCGCAGAATCGATCATGACCTGTGCTGGGCCGCCGAAGGTGCCCGTTTGGAAGAATGCGACACGGGAGTCTTTCGGAGATTCGAGCACGCGGAGTTCATAGTCGATTCCCTTGGGGAAGAGAGAATAGTCAATCCCTTCCGTGCTCACTCCGGGCCAGACGATGTCAGGGTTTTGGGTTTCAGGCAGCACATAGCTGGATTCGCCAATCGCGCCGAGAACGTCATAGCTTGGGTCTGTCAGGCTCTGAGGGCGTGTAAAACGGGCGTTCACACCGACCTTCCAGGTCACCGAGTCGATTGAGCGCATGACCGAGGTCTTCTCACCCGTGAGTGAATCGTCCTTGAGCACCAGCGAGTACTTCGTTGGACTGGAAGAATCTGTGCGAAGGCGCAGGTCCATGTGTCCGTGCGTAAGCTCAACCGGACTCGTCTTCAGCTCGTCAGAAGCGTGGTCGTTGCTCGTATCTGGAATAGTCGGGGCAGGCGATGCAGATGCAGACGGCTGCGGCGTAGGAATGAGCGGCTGCGTCGTTGGTGCTGGAGTGGGCTCAACCGTGTTTCCACCCGGCCACATCTTCAACTTCAGATCAAGCCCGAATGATGAAGACAGTTCGACATCTTCTTGCGCCTTCGTTGTCATCGAGGCCAAGGACTTCGGGTGCGGGCGAACAGTGAATTTCATATACATGGGCTGGCCAATGCAGGCCCCAAGGTCTTGCTGCTGAACATCGATTCCGCCCTTTCCGAGCGTGCCTTCGATGGCGCACCACGGCGAGAAGTCGTATTCACTTTCAAAGAACTCAACCTTGTAGGCTGCGCGCAATTCGGGGTCATCGGCTTGGACCTGAACCGTGTATTGGTCTTCGCTTCCTTCCTTGCGGACATATGAGACATGCACCCCTGGACGCGACACTGAAATGTGCGCGGGGTCCCAGACGGGGCTCGGGTCCGGGTTTGAGGGCTCAATGATGACCGAGCTTGATCGGGTGACACGTATTTCCGCTCGATCTCGCTGGGAAAAGGCTTGAGGTGTCGAGGCCCAGCGCGCGGCCCCACTTCCAGACTCAGGAATGAAGACCGCCTGAATCAGCGCGTCATCATCGCCGAGGAGTTCGCGTACCTGCGCACGCCCATCGACGACGGGTTCTTCGGTGAGAAAGTATCCATTGACGGTGAGCCACAGACGTCCTTGATCCCCCGGATTTCCACTGTTGAAGGTGATCTCGCTGAGGTGCTGGTCGCCAGGATGTTCACGCTGCGCATTGGGAGCAAGCGTGAGGGAAGGACGTGCCTGCGCGCCGTCACTGCGCTCGGTGGGTGCCGCTGCGAAGGCCTCGTGAATATCCTTGATGCTTCCAGAAGCAGGATTCGAGCCACCCACCTGCCACGTCAGTGACTGGATGGGAGAAGTGTAAATAGTCGTGCCATCAATCGAGCGGGCATTAACCCGGAAGCGGGCCTGGTAGCGGCCAGGCTGCGTAAAAGTCGTGAAGAGGTGCGTGTGGCGCGGGTTGTAAACCGAACGATAAGCAATATCGTGACTGGAAAGGAAACGAGAGACTGAATCTCCGTGGTCGATGAACATTTCCATCCGGCCAGGGCCATCAACATTGATAAGGTCGAGCGTGTAGGTGCTTCCGTCAAATTCATCAGGGGCTGCCCACTCGACCGAGGAGTCAGCTCCGAGGCCCGCCCAGATTGGAGTGTTATTGGGACCGGGGTTTTGCGGGGCTGCGTTGAGCACCGAGTGCTCGGGACCCAAGAAAGCAAGATCAGGGCGCTTCTCAGGGACTTCTAGTTGGTACTTCGCATCCTGTGCACCGCTTCCCGCCCAAGCCTTCGGTAGCCATAAGACGGTTTTTTCAACCGGCATGTTGATGGTATTCATGGTGAAACTACGCGTGTCAGCATGCCAGATGGGAATAGGAGCATCAACGTGTTGTCCAGTGACAACCCACTCGGTATCGCGGTCGGGTCCTGCCCATGCCGCTTGGGGGGCAAACACGAGGGAAAGTGCGAGGGCTCCCGCGGAAATCAGTCTCTTTGTTCTCATAATGAGAATCATTATCACTCTAGAAATGGGGCTCCGTCAATTTCGCGACGAGGCCGCGCCTCCTTCGCTGAGTCTTCCCCCTCAGCGCGCACCGTTTTACATATGCGGAATGCTGCGCATCACCCTCCGCGTGAGCCAACGCGGCGACACTCTCATCGCAGCCATCGCAAGTTTGTAAACCGGGCGCGGCGTAACCAGCACCTGTCCGCGCCGAACCGCATCCAAGGCCTCGGAAACAACTTGCTCAGGGCTCGCCCACAGCCACTGGGGCGCCGAGGACATATCGACCCCAGCGGCCTCGAAGAAGTTCGTATGCACGGGTCCTGGACACACCGCGGTCACCGTCACACCGCTCCCCCGCAATTCCTCTGAAAGACCCTCACTAAAGGCCCTGATCCACGCCTTGTGCGCACTGTAGGTCCCAGCACCCGTCTCCGAAGCAACTGACGAAAGATTGCAAATTGCCCCGCGCCCACGAGCGCGCATTGCCCGAGCTGCCGCATAGCTCAAAGCCATGGGAGCGCGAACCATGACGTCCAGCGCATTCTCTTCAGCCTCAAGGGAGTTATCAACAAAGGCCTTCCCCAATGCAAAGCCCGCATTATTGACCAGCAAACCGATGGGCGCCTCATCCTGACGAAGACGAGCGGCTACGCGTTCGACATCTTCGGCGACACTGAGATCTGCAACGAGCACCTCTACGCGCACACCCGCGATCTGGCGGAGTTGCTCAGCCAGCTCCTCGAGTTTGTCCTTGCGTCGCGCGACCACAACCACATCATGGTGCGCCGCAGCCAGTTGCCAACAAAATTCCTCACCAATACCAGAGGTTGCCCCGGTCACAAGTGCTGTACCCATGGCGATTATTTTAGGTCCTGCCGCGTATGCTGGGGTGCCATGAGGCTTGCAACATGGAACGTTAACTCAATTCGTACCCGCGTCGAACGCGTCATCGCTTTCCTTGAGCGCGCCGATATCGACGTCTTGGCAATGCAGGAAATTAAGTGCAAGCCCGAGCAATTCCCCGTCGAAGCCTTTCACGAGGCCGGCTATGAGGTGCGTATGCACGGCCTTAACCAGTGGAACGGTGTTGCCGTCGCTTCCCGCCTCCCAATCGTCTCAACCGAGGTCAACTTCCCCGGCCAGCCCGGCTTCGGTGATCCTGAGGTCGTTGAGGCTCGCGCGCTGGGAGTCACAGTCCTCGATGGAGACCAGGAAGTCACAACCTGGAGCCTGTACGTACCCAACGGCCGTGAGCTTGACCATCCGCACTACACCTACAAACTGTGCTGGCTTCACGCTCTTCTTGAGGTCGGCGATACCTGGCTTGAACAGGGCCGCCAGATCGCGCTTGTCGGAGACTGGAATATTGCACCCTATGACCACGATGTCTGGGATATCAAGGCATTTGAGGGACAAACACACGTATCCCAAGCCGAACGCGAGGCATTCTTTGCCTTTGCACAGCACGGATGGGATGAAGTCACCCGCGAGCGCGTCTCCCAATACACCTACTGGGATTACCAAAAGCTCCGCTTCCCGAAGAACGAAGGAATGCGCATCGACTTCGTCTACGCCTCGCCGCAATTGGCCGCGCGCGTAACCTCTGCTTCGATCGATCGAGATGAACGCAAGGGAAAGGGCGCTTCTGATCACGTTCCCGTGATCATTGACCTCGCATAGCGTGCAAGATTTCCTCGTTCAGGGCGCTCCAATTGTCGTGATGCCACGGGCCAAAAGGCTCTTCGCCTAAGAAAACCGCGCGTTCGCCTGAAAGAGGATCGACCCACAGGAAAGATCCCGACTGTCCAAAGTGACCGAAGGTCTTTCCCGAAGAAGAGGGCGCAGTCCAATGCGCCTGCTTATCACCCTTAATTTCCGCCCCGATTCCCCAGGGACAGGGACGGAAATTTCCATATCCGGGAACGATCCCATCCAGATGAGGGAAATGAACAGTGGTTGCCAGGTCAAGAAGTTCGGCGCTGATCAGCGTCGGGCGAGATAGCTCGCGAGCAAAGAGCATGAGGTCTTCCGCGTGGGCATAGCCCGAATAGGCCGGAGAGCCTTCAACTGTGAGGCTTGTCAGCCCCAGTGGTTCAGCAATCGTTTCTTCGATCCAGCGACCAATCTCTGTGCCCGTGGCTTCTTCAAGCATGTCCGCGGCCGCTTCAATTCCCGCATTGGAGTAGATCCTGCGGGTACCCGGTGGGCGTGTGATGCTGCGCTCCCCCATTGTCATTCCCGAGGCGTGGGAAAGCAGGTGCTCTAGCGTCACCCCCGGATAGGGAGCAGGCGCACTCAATGTGACGAGGCCTCGAAAGATCGCAATCAAGGCTGAGTAGGCGGTAAAAAGTTTTGTGACCGAGGCGAGGGGGAAGACTTCCCGCGCATCCCCTAAAGCAAGGGAAGCCCCCGCACCGTTTTCCGCGAGAATCGAGGCACGGAAGGGAACAGAAAGCAACTGCAGAGTCATCGACTACTTCGAGGAGCTCGAGTACTCCACGAGGAGCTGCTGGAAGGGCGCAGCAGCCTTGCGCGGAATCATCGATCCCAGGGCAAGAAGTTGCTCAGCGCTGTAGTGGAGCTCGCGAACGGCAAAGGCCAAGTACTTGACGATAAGTTCACGGCTATCGAAACGCTCGCCGTCCCAACCGCCCAGGATCACCATGCCATACCAGCGCTCAACGAGCCTGCGAGTATCAACGGGGTTGTCCGGGTCGCGATCGGGCATTTTCTCCGCGAGGCGTTCAAGCAATTGCAGCATTGCTTCGACTCGATAGGAGAAGTGATCGTGTGCGGGGTGGCTTTCATTGACCGATTCGACGGTGAACACGCGATCCAAGTCGGTCATGATTTGGTTGTCACTTGCAGCCGCAAGACGAAGATGAGCAGCAATCCACTCATTCATCGTGTCAACTTTGGCCCCGCGTTCTTCCAGAACAAGTTGGTCAGCTTCGCCCTCGGCGCCTTCGCGGGTGACGACATCAACGTCGAAAATTCCGAAAGCATCTTCAAAAGCATGGATCACGTGCAGAACGAGGGCGTCTTTCGTTGGGAAGTGGTACATCACGGTCGGATGTGAGACGCCAATTTCGTCGGCGAGGTCTCGCAGCGAGAAACCGTAATAGCCGCGAGTTGACAATAGCTGCGCAGCACCACGGATGATTGTTGTCCGGGTGGAACGCCCAACGGAGTAGCTGCCTCGCTTCTTGCGAGTTGCTCCGCTTTGCACACCTTCGTCGTCGCTCACGGCTACCTCCTTCATTCTTCAGTTCTGCTCTGTTACTTGGGATAACTCTTAGAGTCTATGCGAAAAAAATGGGTGGCGCGAAATTATCGCGCCACCCAAAGGTATTTTCGTGATCAACGACCTATGATCTCAATTTTCAGCTCTTCAAGATCATCGCTGACATCGATGAGGACTTGCTCTCCGTCAGTGAGTTCGCCACTGAGGAGGAGCTTTGCCAAACGGTCACCGATCTCTCGCTGAATGAGACGACGCAAGGGACGAGCACCGTAAGCCGGATCGTACCCGCGCCTGGTCAGCCAGCCACGAGCGCCTTCGCTGACGCTCAGGCTAATGCGACGATCCTTGAGTCGCTCGGCCATGGAATCAACCAAGAGGTCAACAATTCCAGACAGATCATCGGGGCTAAGCGGGTCGAAAATAACCGTTTCATCCAGACGATTGAGGAACTCGGGCTTGAAGGAGGCACGCACGGCGTTCATCACGCCCTCACGCTTTTCTTCGTCGCTGAGGTCTGGATCCGTGAGGAACATCGATCCCAGGTTCGAGGTCAGGATCAAGATGGTGTTCCTGAAGTCGACAGTGCGCCCCTGGCCGTCGGTGAGACGACCGTCGTCCAAGACCTGCAAGAGAATATTGAAGATCTCGGGGTCAGCCTTCTCAACTTCGTCTAAGAGGACGACGCTGTAGGGGCGACGGCGCACGGCCTCGGTCAGTTGACCGCCCTGTTCGTAACCAACGTATCCCGGAGGGGCACCGACGAGGCGCGCAACCGAGTGTTTCTCGGAATACTCCGACATGTCGATTCGAACCATCGCCCGTTCATCGTCGAAGAGGAACTCGGCCAAAGACTTGGCAAGCTCCGTCTTACCGACGCCCGTGGGGCCAAGGAAGAGGAAGGACCCTGTCGGCCTATTCGGATCAGACAGCCCGGCGCGTGAACGACGAACCGCATCCGAGACCGCGCGAACAGCGTCCTTTTGCCCGATCAGGCGGTGGGCAATGACGTCTTCCATGTGGACGAGCTTCTCACTTTCGGTTTGAAGCAGTTTGCCCACGGGGATCCCGGTCCAGGATTCAACGACCTCTGCGATTTCGGTGGGACCAACCTTTTCGGCGATCATGGGTTCGGCCGAATCGGAATTCTTCTCCTCGGCTTCAACCTTTTCTTCCTCTTCACGAATCTGGCGTTCGATCTGGGGAATATCGCCATTTTTGAGGCGGCCAGCCTCATCGAAACGACCCGCGCGGATTGCAAGTTCAAGCTGGGTGCGCAATTCATCCAATTGCACGCGCAGCTCACCGACGCGGTTGTGTCCGGCCTTCTCTGCTTCCCAGCGACTGGTCAGAGCAGACAGCTCCTCGTTCTTGTTCGCGAGGTCCTCACGCAGCTTCTTGAGGCGCTCAGCCGTGGCCTCGTCCAAACCATCGGGGTCAGATTCGGTCAGGTAGGACTCTTCCATGCGCAGGCGGTCCACTTGGCGACGCAGAACGTCGATCTCCTCAGGGGAGGAGTCCAGTTCCATGCGCAGGCGGGAGGCGGCCTCGTCGATCAGGTCAATGGCCTTATCGGGAAGCTGACGACCGGTGATGTAGCGGTCGGACAGCTGTGCGGCTGCAACCAGAGCGCCATCAGAGATGGTGATCTTGTGGTGTGCCTCGTACTTGGGGGCAATACCACGCAAGATTGCGACGGTATCCTCGACCGACGGCTCACCAACGAAAACCTGCTGGAAACGACGCTCAAGCGCGGGGTCCTTTTCAATGTTCTCGCGGTACTCATCCAGAGTGGTTGCGCCGACCATGCGGAGCTCGCCACGGGCGAGCATGGGCTTGAGCATATTGCCCGCGTCCATTGCCCCTTCAGAGCCACCACCGGCACCGACGACCGTGTGAAGCTCATCGATAAAGGTGATGATTTCACCATCGGAGCGTTCGATTTCATTCAGGACGGCCTTGAGGCGTTCCTCGAATTCACCGCGGTACTTCGCACCCGCAACCATCCCGGTCAGGTCAAGAGCGATGAGCTTCTTGTTCTTCAGGGATTCGGGCACGTCGCCCGCGACGATTCGCTGGGCCAGGCCTTCCACGACTGCGGTCTTACCAACGCCAGGTTCACCGATGAGAACAGGATTGTTTTTGGTTCGACGGGACAACACCTGGATCACGCGGCGAATCTCGCTATCACGACCAATCACCGGGTCCAACTTGCCTTGGCGTGCCACCTCAGTGAGGTCACGACCGTATTTCTTCAGGGCCTCGAAGGAGCCTTCGGGATCGGCACTGGTAATTGGATCGGGGCGAAGCTCATCAAGAGCCTTCTGCAAGCGTTCTGCGGTTGCGCCATTTTCGCGCAAGATTTCGCCGGCGCTATCGTCATTTGCTGCCAGCGCAATGAGAAGGTGCTCGGTGGAGACATAAGCATCTCCCTTAGCATCGGCGCGCTTGCGGGCGTCGTTAATCACTTGGATCAGGCCGCGCGAGGTTTGCGGCTGAGCGACGCTCGAACCACTGGTTGAGGGCAGTGCCACCAGCGCATTGCGCGTACGCGCGCCGATTTGCTGCGGGTTTGCGCCAATTGCTTGAAGCAGGGAGTAGGCAATGCCCTCGCCCTGTTCAAGAAGTGCTTCCAAGAGGTGCAGGGAATCCACCTGCGGGTTCCCAGCGGCCTGTGCCGACTGGACCGCGCTGCTCACTGCCTCTTGGGCTTTGCTTGTAAATTGTTCAGTCATCATTCCTCCTGCCGCTCGTAATGGGCGGCTTTATTCGTTCTGACTAACACAACGTCAACAAAGTTGAGTCTATTCCACTCAACTTTATTTTTTTCTCCACGAATCAGCATTCGAAGGCACATTTCACAAAAAAGAAAAGAACGCTGAGTCTGGCGCATAACACGCCAGCTCAGCGTTCCCCATATGAGAGCAGTTTTAGCGCGAACGACGCAGATAGATTCCTAGACCTATCACGCTCAAACCCAGCATTCCAACGACACTTGACCACGTCATCGCATCGGGAGCCTTCGACAGGGCCACAGACTCACTAAAGCCAGTCATTCCAACCATTTTCACGCCGTCGGGAGAACAACTCAGAGTGTATTCACCGGGGGTAAGCCCAGAGACAGTCCACTGATTAAGAGTGACCTGCATCGGGTGCTCGCCACCATCAGCGCCCCGCAAGCTACATGTCTGTGCACTCCCAGCGGTGATCTGCACGACGTAGCCGCCACTGGAATCAACCGTCACGCTTTGACTATTGGATACCTCGCGAAGGCTCGACTGCATCGCCGAGAAATCGGTTCCAGAAAAGGCGATAGCAAAGAAGAGCACAGGGGCACATACAACGGACATGACAATGCCGAGGAGAATGACCCAACCTCCACGCTTACGCGCGCGTGGCACTGCTGCGACCGAAGAGGACTCAACAGGCGCCTGCGCGGGTGGCGCGTAGCCCAGCGGCCCACCTGACGTACGCAAACGGATTCTTCCCGATTCCCCTTCACGAGGCAGTCGCCGGCTAGGACCGTCACTTTCCTGTGCAGCAGGCACTGCAGCGCCGTCGGAAGAAGACGACGAGGCCTCGGCAGAGGGATCGTAGCGAGGAAAGCGCACAGCACGCACAGGTACAACGACTTCACCGTACTGCTCCCAGGGAACCGCAGAAGGAGAGGAGGGGGCTGCGCTCTCTTGCGATTGATCCTGCCGCTGCGGCGAACGGGCTCCGAAACGCGGCTGATCCTCAGCGGCCATCGCGATCCAATCGCGAAATCGTCGCACCTAGGCGTTCCTTGCGAAGCTCGTCAACACCTGGAATTTCAAGGGGCTCAAGCTCGTGTCCACAAGCGCGCTCAAGCAGCAAATCAGCCAACTGCGGATTGCGAGCAAGAACCGGCCCGTGCAGGTAGGTGGCGATAATCGAACCCTGGACAGCACCGTCGACCGCTCGAGACTGCTGAGCATCACCCTCAGCACCTTGACGATCAGCGGGCAAGGTCGAATTGCCGTTACCGAAAAGAACCCTGCCCAAGGGACGAGCAAGTGGCCCCAGGCGACTGCCACCACCGTGGTTCTCAAAACCCGTCAAGGGCTCGGTCAGCCCCTCAATTTCGGGTTGAACAACGAGTTCACCAATGGAGCGCTTACCCTGCGGCAAGGTCGTGAGGTCCAAAAGACCCAGGCCAGAAACCTTGCGATTACGCGCATCCGTGTACCAGTGGCCAAGGATCTGCAAGGAAGCACAGATTGCAAGGAGAGGGCGACCGGCCTCGACCGCACGCTTCAGGCCAGAATCGGCGGTGAAGGTCTCAACTGCTAGCTCCTGAGCGGCGTCCTCTCCCCCACCGAGGGTGTAGATATCGAGATCATCGGGGATTGCATCGCCCACGCCGACGTACTCGATCCGGGCGTCGATTCCGCGGCGGCGCGCACGCTCCGCCAAGACCAGAGCATTACCGCCATCAGCGTAAGTCCCCAAGACCTCGGGAAGAAGAACACCAATTCGCAGTGCACTCATTCTGCTTCCTCCGCTTCACGATGAGAGTCCAAAACCCGCTTGAAATCACGCAAAGCCGTGTAGTTCAGCAGGATTTCAACGCGCCCAGGGGTGCATGCGCGAAGCGCTTCCATAGGCAAGGGGAAGAGTTCACAATGCACACCCGCATACTCCAAGCGAACCGCAAGATCAGCGCCGCGCTCACCGCAGGCGTAAACCTTGCGCGCCGGCGCGCCCAAGACTGAGAAATCGACGTCCCAGAGCCACGAGAGATCCTGACCGTCAGCGACCTGGCCGTTCACGGCAACGATCACCTGATCGACGGCCGGATCGATCATGTACATGGCTTCTTGCCAACCGGCGGGGTTCTTCGCCAGCATGAGTCGCGCCAGACGCCCATGAATTTCGTAAGTCGAGTAGCGGCCCGCAACTTCTTCAACCTGCGACATCGCGCGGCACGCTGCCTGCGGGTCCACGCCCATCGCAACCGCCGCAGCCAAGGCCTCGAGAGCATTCGACAGATTCGCACGCCCCGGAAGGGACAAGCGAAGAGGAATGCGCAGCCCGTCCTTCCTGCACGCAACAGCAGCAGGGTGAGCAGCATCGGACAGATCTTCGTCTTCAAGCCACCACATGGGTTCGGGACGCTGGTATTTCTCAAGCCTTCTTCACCCGAAACGGAGGTCAAGGGAACCACTCGCCACGAATCATCAGAGTGGATTACGCGCCCGCCCCGAGGAAAAAGCGGTCGAGTCCCCCATCCATGCATGCCCCGCTGCAACCCATTGAACATTGGGGCTATCCCAAGCAGCAGAGGCAATCAGCGGATCGTCGCAGTTCGCGATGACAATGCTGTCAGGATGCTCATTAACGGCCTTGCGCAGGCGACGCTCTACCGCGCCGATTTCACCCACGCGATCCAGTTGGTCACGCGAAAGGTTCAATAAAACGATCGCTTGAGGGTTGACGAAGCGACTGACCACCGGCATGTGCATTTCGTCGACCTCGAGGGCAGCCAGCGGCGCGTGAGAGCGCATGAGAGCGGTTGTAATTCCCGGCGTCATATTGTCGCCGTTGGTATTGGAGGCAACCTCACCGATTGCAAAGAGAGCCGCGCGCAGGAGCCGAGTTGTGGTCGACTTTCCGTTCGTTCCGGAAACGACGGCGCTGCAGCGATGAGCAGCTAGATCGGCGAGCAGATTCGGGGCAAGTTTCAGCGCGACTTTGCCGCCGATCATTCCTCCCGATCCGCGGCCGAGCCGACGCGAAGCCCAGCTGGCGCCCTTCCCTGCAGCGATTGCCGCACGCGAACGCAAAGTCAATGAAGTCATGGAAACAACACTACATGCCTCCATGCTTCATAGCTTCTCCACAGCTTGGACATAATGCACACAGATTTGCCGTGGGCACAGTTAATGCCATGAACACGAACGCAGAACTCACCGCTCGAAGCGCAGCAGGCACCCAGGCCTCGGCTATGAGCGCATACGCCACCTCGGCGATGCGCAAGGCGACCCAGGCTATCCGCGCCAATGCGCGAGTCCTGCGTTACCTGGCCTCGTCGCTTTCTTCCACTGCTGTGGACTACACGCTGCTCCTGATCCTTAACGCGACGATCGGCGGCGTCTTCTTGCCGGTCGCACTGGCCAGGGTTTCTTCGTGCACGATGAATTACGCAATGAACCGCAAGGTTTTCAATGCACGAGGCGGAGTTGTGGCAACCGCGATCCGTTACGCGATCATGGCGGCGAGCGTGATGACCATGTCCTACCTGATGATTCAGGCTTTGGTCTCCGCCGGAATGGCGCTGTGGATGGCGTCGCTGACTGCAAGCAGTTCCTTGTTCATCGTGAACTACCTGGGTCAGAACTTCTTCGTCTTTGGCACCTTGGCTGACTTCCGCGTGTTCATTACCGAGGCCGCCGCTTCCGCAAGCGTCTTCGCTTCCCGGGCAGCAACTGTGTGTGCTTGCGCAATCCGCGGCATTGTTGCTCGCCTGCGCGGACGCGAGCTGGTTTTAGCCGCCTAACTCTCATAACGAAAAACGGGAGGTATCTTGCGATACCTCCCCCACTCGTCGCCTCGAGGACCATCACCCGAGGGACGAGCTATCGTGAAACCACAACGGTTCCTTCGATGACCCGAACTCCTTCGGGTGACGCTTCAATGAGCGCGCGGACTCGCTGGTTACCAGCGGGCCTCCACGCGACCAGACCGTGATTCCTGACGGGCACCATGCCGCGCCGAGTCTCCTCGCTGCGCCGCGCATGCGCACGACGCATGGGACGAATCTGACCATCTGGGCTTGCGACAAAAACTCTGTCGAAGACGGGTTCGAATTCTTCGACCCGCTCAGCCAAGGCATCGCGCTGTTCTCGCAGGCGATCAACTTCGTCTTCCAGCTCCATGATCCGCTGGATACCAGCCAAGTTGATTCCCTCTTCCTGGCTGAGGCGTTGAATCTCCTTCAAGCGCTCGACATCGCGTCGGGTGTAGCGCCTCCCGCGGCCCTTCGTACGCAGGGGCGTGACAAGGCCGATTCGGTCGTATTGACGCAAGGTCTGCGGATGCATTCCCGCAAGCTGTGCTGCAACGGAAATCACGAAGGTCACTTCATCTTGATGTCCCATCACGCACTCACCTTCTTCACAAGTTCTGCACGAGGATCACCTTGGTCTAGACCATCAGCCAGCGCCTTGATCGAGTCAAGCTGCTCAGGGGTGAGGTCCTTGGGGACCACCACACTGATGGTTGCCAAGAGGTCACCCGTCTCCTTCTTCGTGGCCACTCCGCGCCCCTTCAGGCGCAGGGTGCGACCAGAATCAGAACCGGCAGGGACCTTGACAGTGACGGTCGAACCATCGATCAAGGGAACTTCAACCTTGGCGCCCAGCGTAGCCTCGGCAAAGGTCACGGGAAGGGTCATCCGAAGGTCGTTACCCTCGCGACTGTAGACTGGATCCTCCTCGACGTGGATCGTGACGATCAGGTCGCCAGTGGCTCCGCCGTTAAGCGAGGCCTTCCCCTTGCCGCGCAGTCGCACGCTCTGTCCGTCCTTGATTCCCTTGGGAACCTTGACGGTCATAGGCTTGCCGGAGACAGCCAACTTGATGTTGACTCCACTCAGGCTCTGCCTGAGCGTGATGCGCGTTGAAGCATGCAAGTCTTCACCCTTTTGAGGCGCTTGCTGGTAGGACGCTCCGTGCGCGCCGCCGAAGTCACCGAATTGAGAAGCACCAGCGAAGGGTGAAGATCCCCGCGAAGAGCCGCCACCGAAACCGCCGAAAGCACCCAAGATGTCGTCCAGGTTGATACCTGCGCTGCCGTTGGTGGCAAAACGAACGTTTCCGCCGTTTCCACCGCCGAAAGCTCCGAAGATATCTTCAAAGTTCACGCCGGATGCTCCGCCGCCACCGGCACCGCCGCGGAAACCGCCGGCGCCCATCGCACGGATCGCATCGTATTGCTGGCGCTGCTCAGGGTTGGACAGGACCGTGTAGGCCTCGCCGATTTCCTTGAAGCGTTCCTCAGCTTCGGGGTTACCCTTGTTCTGGTCGGGGTGCCAGGTGCGCGCAAGTTTGCGGTAGGCCTTCTTGATTGTGGCCTCATCAGCATCCTTGCTTACGCCAAGAACCTTGTAGAAATCCTTTTTGGAGCCAATCTTCTCCACTCACTGCGCGTCACCTCCTTTTTTGACTCTGCAGTTCGTTGAATATTCCTTATTCAGGGTTGTACACTAGGACTTTCGCCGCGCGGATAATGGTGTCTCCGCGACGATATCCAGATTGCAAAACCCTGTCCCAAGACCGGGTGATCCACGTCAGCGCTGGGCTGAGCCATGAGCGCTTCGTGAAGCATGGGGTCAAAATCGTCCCCCTCGTCTCCGAAACGTTCCAGCTCGAAGCGCGTGCGAAGCGTGTCTTCCAGCTTGTTCGCGATAGAGGCGAAGGGACCGTCGTTGAGATCCCCGTGCTTGCGCGCGGCCTCGATATCGTCCAAGACACCGATCATGGCTTCCAGCACCTGGTCACGCCCGGACTGGACGTGGCCGGCAACGGATTCCTGGAACGGCGAACGAAGTTCGAATATTCCTGGTTCAGGTTGTACAGGTCTGCGTGGGCACGGGCGAGTTTTTTTCTTCCGCCTGCGCCACTTGGTCGAGAGCCTTGGACAGTTCACTGTCTTCCAGCTGCTCTTCGAAGTCCGACATGTCGACCTCGCCCGTTTCCTCGCCCTGAGCGCTTGCCGAGGCCGTGGCCGCACCTGCAGCTGCGCTCTCCTGAGCGTGGGGCTGGGCGTCGCCCGGGGTGGCCGGCTGAGAGCCGACCACCGGATCCTGGGCGTCGTCGGAAGTATTCGTGGGCTCGGTGCTCACTTGTCGTCCTCATCCACGACTTCGGCGTCGATGACGTCGTCATCGGAGGAGGAGGAAGACTGCGAAGCGCCTGCTTCAGCGGCGGCCTGAGCAGCCTGAGCGTTCTGATAGACCTCCTGGCCGATCTTCATCGCGGACTGGTTGAGCTTCTCAACGGAGCTCTTGACAGCCTCGATGTCGCTGCCCTTGAGGGCTTCTTTCACGGCGTCAAGGTCACCCTGGACTTCCTGGCGGGTCGCTTCGGAGACCTTGTCGGCGTCTTCCTTCAGGGTCTTCTCGATGGTATAGACCAGCTGCTCTGCGGAGTTACGAATCTCAAGCTCCTCGCGGCGCTTCTTATCGTCCTCTTCGTGCTGGGCGGCCTCGTTGACCATACGATCAATCTCTTCCTTGCTCAAGGCGCTACCGCCGGTGATGGTCACCGCGGTTTCCTTGCCGGTTCCAAGATCCTTCGCGGAGACGTGAACGATACCGTTTGCGTCGATGTCGAAGGTCACTTCGATCTGGGGAACGCCACGCGGTGCGGGAGCGATTCCGGAGAGCTCGAAGTTACCGAGCGACTTGTTGTCAGCGGTGAACTGACGCTCGCCCTGGAAGACCTGGACCAGAACCGAGGTCTGGCCGTCGGCGGCGGTCGAGTAGACGCGCGACGCCTTGGTCGGGATTGCGGTGTTGCGCTCGATGACCTTGTCCATGACGCCACCCATGGTCTCAATGCCCAGAGACAGAGGAGTCACGTCGATCAGCAGAACGTCCTTGCGGTCGCCCTGGATGACGCCAGCCTGCAGGGCTGCGCCAACTGCGACGACCTCATCGGGGTTCACGCCCTTGTTGGGCTCGCGGCCACCGGTGAGCTTCTTGACCAGTTCGGCAACGGCGGGCATACGGGTCGAGCCGCCGACCAGGACGACGTGGTCGATCTCGCTAACGGAGATTCCGGCGTCCTTAATAACCTTCTCGAAGGGGGTCTTGGTGCGCGCGAGCAGATCCTCGGTCATTTCTTCGAACTTCGCGCGGGTGAGGGTCTCGTCCAAGTGAACGGGGCCATCAGCGGTGACCGAGAGGTACTGCAGCGAGATGTTCGTGCTCATGGCGCTGGACAGTTCCTTCTTGGCCTGCTCAGCTGCTGCACGCAGACGCTGAAGAGCAACCGGGTCCTTGGACAGATCTGCGCCATCCTTGGACTTAACCTGCTCGATCAGCCAGTCAACGATGCGCTGATCCCAGTCATCGCCACCAAGGCGGTTGTCGCCGGCGGTTGCGCGGACCTGAATGGTGGAGAAGCCGTCGTCGTCCTTGCCGATTTCCAGCAGGGAGACGTCGAAGGTGCCGCCACCGAGGTCGAAGACCAGGATGAGTTCGTCTTCCTTACCCTTTTTCGAGGCCGTAGGCCAGTGCCGCTGCGGTGGGTTCGTTGACGATACGCAGGACGTTCAGGCCTGCGATCTGTCCGGCATCCTTGGTTGCCTGACGCTCCGCATCGTTGAAGTATGCGGGGACGGTGATGACCGCGTCGGTGACGGGTTCACCGAGGTAGTCTTCCGCGTCCCTCTTGAGCTTGGAGAGGATTCGTGCGGAGATTTCCTGAGCGGTGTACTTCTTGTCGTCGATTGTCACGGTCCAGTCAGTGCCCATGTGACGCTTGACCGAAGAGATGGTGCGATCAACGTTGGTGACCGCCTGGCGCTTGGCGATTTCGCCAACCAGGACCTCGCCGGTCTTGGAGAAAGCAACGACTGAGGGGGTCGTACGTGTGCCTTCTGCGTTTGCAATGATTGTGGGTTCTCCGCCTTCGAGCACTGCGATAGCGGAGTTCGTGGTACCGAGGTCAATACCTACTGCGCGTCCCATAATGAGTTTCCTTTCATCAAAGCGTGGTGGAAATTGTCGCCGAGGCGATACCGCGCTTTGTACGTCTTCTGTTGTGGTGGCCGAGGATATCGACCTCCAGACCACCTTGAGCCTGTTGCACTCAAGTTTAGGGATCAAGCCTCACACCCGCAAGCGCTACACCCAACCTTGAGTCTGACATACTCAACTTTTTTTGGAGGGTTTTATTCCCTGTTTTCCAAAATTTCCTGCTTCTAATTGGCGGCAACGCCAATTACCATTGAAACTCCGCGGAAAAGTCAGGATTTATTCCGCGGAACTTCTCCATATCGCGACGCTCTTTCTTCGTCGGGCGCCCACTCCCGCGTTCACGCTGGGCGAAGGCGACCCCCAGCCGAGGCCTCGGCTCACTGAGATCCTCGTAGCACAGCTTCGCAAAGGGATAGCCCAGACGCTTCACAAGAAGCTTGCGAACAATAAGGACACGGTCGAAACCCTCCACCCGCAGACGGACCTCATCGCCCACCCGCACTTTCTGCGCAGCTTTTACCGATTCCCCGTTGAGCTTGACGTGTCCGGCACGAGCAGCCGCCGTCGCCTGAGAACGCGACTTCACTTGGCGGGTTGCCCACAGCCAGGTGTCAATGCGCATGGTCTCGCCACTCGCGAGAGCCCCCTGGGGGAGCTCACTCGGTTCGTCAGCTGCGCTCACGCCCGGCTTTTCACTCATGGGAGCATCTTAACGCCCACACACTTGCAGCCTTCTTACTCCCCCGCCGCCCGCACAACTAGCACTCCACCACTCAACGCCCACTCGGCCTCGTTTGTGGCAAAGAAGGGAGCAAGATGCCAAGATGAAACGATGGAGTGCGAACATTTAACAAGCGGGCAGTGTCATTCCTGTCCGCTGATGCCCACTCCCTATGATCTTCAGCTTGCACGGCGTCAGAGTGTGGTCGAAAAGATCCTTGCCGATATTCCACACGCATCCGCCATGCAGTGGCTCCCTCCCGCAGCGTCGATACCTTCTCACTATCGAACGAAGGCAAAGTTCGCGATCGGCGGCACAACCGAGCATCCGACTCTGGGCATCACCGGCCCAGCGCCCACATACGCGGGCGTCGACCTTCCTCACTGCATCGCACACACCGATACCATCGCTCGAAGCATTGAGCCCCTCAAGGAATTCATCAGGAACACCGGCATTGAGCCCTATGACATCGCGAAACGCACGGGCGAACTCAAACAGATTCTTGTGACCCAGGGCTCCGATGAAACCTTGATGATCCGTTTCGTGATGCGATCGAAGCGTGAACTGGCGAAACTGCGTTCTCGCCTGCCTCTTCTACACTCCCTCATCCCCACGCTCCAGGTCGTCACCGTCAACATCCTTCCCATTCATGCGGCCCTTGTTGAGGGCGATGAAGAAATTGTGATCTCCGAGCAAACGACCCTTCCCATGCTCGTTGGCGATGTCGAACTACATTTGGGGCCGAGGTCTTTTTCGCAAACCAACACAGGAGTGGCCTCGGAACTGTATCGCCAAGTCGCGCAGTGGGCACGCGACAGTGGCGTCACCTCACTGTGGGATCTGTACTGCGGAGTGGGCGGTTTTGCCCTGCATGCGGCGCTTGGCGGGGTTAAGCGTGTAAGCGGCGTTGAGATTTCTCCCGAGGCCATCGCCTCGGCCCAGCGCACCGCTGCCGACGCTGGGGTAAGCGATCGCGTGACGTTCATTGCCGCAGACGCCGTACAGTGGGCTTTTGAGCAGGGCGTTGACGCCTGTCCCGAGGCTATCGTCGTCAATCCCCCGCGGCGCGGCATTGGTGGGGCTTTCGCAGAGTGGATTAATGATTCACGCGCGAGCTACGTGATCTATTCCTCGTGCAACCCCAAGTCGCTTGCGAGCGACTTAAAAACGAATGCCAAATTACGCCCCACTGCAGGCGCGGCTCTTCGATATGTTCCCCCACACCGAACACATGGAATGCGCGGTATTGCTGGAAAAATTGCCATAGCATGACGGGGCGTCGAGTCTGCGATGGTGCAGATGCGGATCACGTGTGCGCGATGCGACCGCGCCTTGTAGAACATTCAATCCAAAGCTAAGCTCTCAGTAGACGATGTGCTTTTTGTATCGACAATGAGTACACTGAAAAAAATCCTGAATCACGACGTTTTAAACACGCATCAAAAAAACTGGGGGACATAATGAGGAAAAGCCGGAGAGTTCTGGCTACAGGCGCTGGGCTGGCCCTTTTCGCCGCAGGTACGGTAACAATGTTTGCGCCTCGCGGCGCTCAAGCCGATGGCCAGACCTTCCCTCTTTCGCAGTACGCCTCTTCTACAACGACGACTGTGTGTAATACCGACCCTGTGATCACGACCTATCACGGTACCGTCGTAGTAGAGATCCCGATCACCACGCTTCTTGCAGGCCACGAGGCCGAAATCCGCGCTGCAGCTGCGCAGGGGCTCTCCCCCCACGATTCCGGTAGCTCCTTCAACTCCGACATCACACTGACCGTGAGTGTCCCTGAGGAAGTCAATTTGGGGACGTCTCGCGCGAGATCTACCTCGTCAATGCTCGCCTACACCTGGTTCTCCCCCAACTCTGACCGCACACAGGTCACGGCGAACATCCAGTTCAAGGATCTGAACTGGCAGCAGCTCCTCGATATCTACGATGCAGAGAAAGCCAACCCCGGCCAGCACACGATCAAGGTCCAGGTCCCCTATGCCGTTGGCACAACAGACCCCGCGGCAGCGACTCGACTGGCCAGCGAACAGGTTACCGTTACAGGTAAGTTCAATTTCTTCGCTTCATCGACCACCCCCGCTCAGGTCTTTAACTTCGATACGAAGACCCTGACGCTGGCGGAGTCGCCTACCGACTGCTTCGCGTCCGCACCAACCCGGACAACGCGCTGGGTTGACGAAGAAGACGGCCACGACTTGCAGCCCCCGAAGACCGGACCGAATTTCTTCCAAGCCGCAGGAATTCCCGACTACGAATTCTCCACCTGGGAGCTCTCTTCGGATCGCTTGACCGGCATTTACAAGTACAAGAAGGCTTTCGGCTCTCTTCCGGTCAACGGTGATGACCCGGCGATCGACACCGATTTTAAGATCGGCACCGATGAGAACCCCCAACTCAGAAGGAAGAGATCCACGCCGAGAATAAGAACTCGCTTCTGACCATCGAGAACGTCGTTCACTTGAATGACCTTCGCGGTGGACGCATTGCGGATCTCCTCCAGAAATACGACGAGACTCCCAACGCTTTCGACGATATTGCGCTGAAGAATGCTCACTTGGGCTTCACAACCCAGATCACTCTTCCTGCACAGCTAAAGTTTTCTGACCCCTCGGCCATCTCGGTGACCGGGCTTCCCCAGGGCTTCTCAGCGAAGACAGTGGCAATTAATGGACAGACCGCAACGGTCACCGTTGACTTCGATCACCCCGATCAGATCACCACCATTGAAGCCCTCAAGGATGCGATGGCGGGGCTTCAAGGTGAAGCAGTGATCACCATTAAGAAGATTGCCTTCACTGATTCCGCAACTGCCGATTCGGATTACACGATCGATCACCTCACGCAGGGCACTATCTCGGTTGATGTCGAGAAGCAACTCGGTGCCATCGTCATACCCGGGCAGCCTTCACCCGCATGCCCTCCGACTATGGGCGAATACGAAACTGTCGAACCGGCCGAGCCTCACCCTGTTCTTGGAACAGTATTCGATCCCCCGTCGCCTGCTTGTCCTCCTTCGGACATCCCTTTTAGCGCCGGATGGAGGCTCCCCATGACCGGCCCTTCTGCCGGATGGGACGAAGCTCCGCTCATGAAGCACACCTTGAAGTACACGACCAGCGAGTCGCATCCCTACGTGACGCGCCTGTCCTTTAAGCCTGGTCCGACGCCGACACCGACGACGGTCACGCCCTCGGTTCCTCCCACGCCTGCAACGCAGCTCGCCAAGACCGGTGCTATCACCGGTGGAGTGCTGCTGCTCGCTGCCGGGACAAGCGCTATTGGCGCCGCGACAATGCGGAAGAAGCGCTCGTAATTCGCATTTCATAGTCATAAGGCGGGGGTGCCGGTGATTCACCGGCACCCCCGCCTTTGATGTGGTGGGAGCTGCCCCTCAGCTCAGCTCCCCACCGGGATACTCACCTCAATTCATGCGCCGTCTACGCAGTGCGTAGCCTGCAGCTGTCAGAAGGGCGGCACTGATCAAGATCGTGCTTGTTTCGCCACCCTGTGCGAGCAAGAGATGACTTCTTGCCCTTGCGAGTGCTCTTCTTCTTTCCATCCTTTGCCGAGGCCGTGCCCGCTTGCTCTGCAGAGGCGGAGCCAGCCTGCTGTGCGCCGCTTTGAGAAGGATCGGCGCTAGGCTGGGTACTTGGATCCCCGCTAGGCTGGGTACTTGGATCCCCGCTTGGCTGGGTGGTGGGATCCGTTGTCGGCTGAGTACTTGGATCCGTCGTTGGGTCCGGAGTTGGGTCCGCCGTTGGATCCGGAGTCGGTGCCGGCAGCGCGACGCTGAGCGCAGTGCTCAAGCCAATGCGTGCGTTCGCCCGCATTGTTGTGCATGCCTCCGGAGTCGGATCAGCCATGCAATCCACGCCAAGAAGATCGTTGGTCGTAGGACGCTCGATCTTCACCATGCGGAGATTGTCGAATAAGACCGGCGCATCGCCCTCATCAGCGGCGATGGTGAAACGCACCTTCGTTCCATCCTTCGTGACCGTGAAAGTCACAGGAACGCGTTGGAAGGAACTAGGATCGCTATTGGTCCGGTGCTTCTGATCCGCAGCCATCCAGTTTTCGGCCCAGGTCCGGTCAATGACGGTCTCCGGGTTTGCAGCAGGATCGGTATCGTTCACCGTCTGGACATCCAGATAGTTCTGTCCGACCAGTCCTTCAGCATTTGTATTCACCGTCAGCGCTTGTTCATCATCCAAGGAGCGAGCACGGCGTGCACTTCGCGTACCAGCACTGCGGTCGCTACCCGAAACAGCTGCGCGCGTCGTTCCGTCGGGAACAAGAACGCCCAGCTCGGCGATTGCAAGTAGGCCATCGGGTTGGTCGGCCTTGGTCTTGTAATTGCTCAGGACTCGGATGCGAACATACTTCGCGTTCACGGCCTCGTCGAAGGTAATGCGCTGAGCAAGAGCCGTGTTTCTCAAAGTGCCTTCGGCGACCTTCTGATTGATGTTCGCTGCGTCTTGGCCAACATAGACCTCGTAGGCCTTGGGCCGGCCATTAGCTTGCCCCGCGCGTCCTGCGATCGACAGGCCGCCGATACTCACCGGCTGTGCGCCAGTGGGATCGTTTCCTTCGAAGAGTGCGAGATCAATCGTGCTGGGGTGATCGGTGAGGTTGACCCAATCCTTGTCGTAGAAGGTCGTCAGGTCCTTGTCGAACATGTTCGAGGCCGGGTTCCCTTCGTAGGCAGCGGGTGCGCTGACCAGCTGGAGGGCTCCCGTGTAGTCCTTAAGCGTCAGAGTCGGAGTGGGCTCAGGGGCGGGGGTGTCACCACCCTCGGTAGCGTTTCCACACAGGACGCGGGCATTACCCCAGTTCGCGTGGTCGTTACCGTTGCCATTGCCGCCGTCTCCAACGATCAAGCGGATGTACTTCATCCCTCGAACATTGCCCGAGATGTCCCTCGGTTCGCTTCCTCCCCTGATGACCGAAGTTTCTGGAACGACATCGGACCAGTTGGAACCGTCAGCGCTACCGATGACGTGGAAGGTCACTGAGCCACTCCACTGTCCATCCTGCACGCCAACCGTTGCCTTGAAGGTTGTGCACTTTCCTTCCAGTTCGAAACCGAGGTCACTGGGAGCGTGTGCGCCCAGACCCTTGGCATAGGGCTGATCATTCATCGAGATCGGATCACCGTCTCCTGCTTGATCTTCACCGACCTCGCTATCACGTTCGACAGGTCCCCAGCCGTTGGAGTTCCACGTCGATGAGAAGGGGATGTCAGATAGGTAGTTGACGGCATTGGATCTGATGGATCCCAGGGCTGTCACACTCGTTGTGCCCACAGCGGTACGGTCCTCATCACCGATCCGGTAGTGGGCCTGGTGCGTCAAGGTGACGGCATTGCCGCCGGCCCCTTCGGGAATGCTCACTGTCCACGTGGTGGTGAAGGTTTCTCCCTTGGCAAGAGTCTCGGCAGTCGTGGGCGAAGTCGCCTGTGCGCTCCACCCAGCCGGAAGACTCAATTCGCTGCGGACATTGGTGACGTCCGCGGACTCATTATTCACCAAGGTCGTTGTCACTTGGACGGTCTTGCCTTCGATCGCGCTTCCCTGGGTTGCGATGCTCGCAGCAGCGCAGGCGGGGACGTCGGCGGTTGTTCCAAGATCTTCGACTCGGAAGTTATCGATCGAGAAATCGTTTCCTGACTTTCCTCCCTGGACGTTGTAGAGGCCAACCCAGTAGGAGCCGCAAGCACCAACATTGAGTTCTTCAACGAAGTGCGAGGGCCTCTCCGTTTGGGGAAGGAGCGTCGAATCGAGATAGTTCGCACTGACTCCGTCAGCTCCCGCAGAATCGTATGCGGTGACCCAGTAGTATGAACCGCTCACGGCGTTGTCGTAATCGTAGGAAATACGGTAGCGGTGTCCCGCCTGCAGATTCACGGTCTGCGGAACAGTCCGGTAGACAAGACCGCCGTTTTCTTCATGGCTCTTCAGCGACCAGTGTCCCGCGATCGCATCATCCGTCGCCTTTCGTGAACGATCGGGAAGGACTCCGCCTCGTTGAGTGTAGGGAGCGTTCAGCGAGGCCAGGACTGTGCGCGGGTCCGTGATATTGCCGGCGTCGCCCTTGACGAAGGGGCCCCAGCCTTCCGCAATATTCTCGAAGTCCTCAAATACTGTCGTCACAGGCTTGTCTCGAGTAGCCCCCAAGTCCCCATTTCGCTGCTGCGATCCAGCGCTTGTCACTCCATCTCCCGAGGCGGAAATAGTGACCTTGCGGGTCTTTCCATTGTTGATTTGGAGCCACGCGCTGCCCTGGTAGGTTCCTGCGTTCAGGGTCATCTCTTGGGACAGCGAGGCCTTGCCTGCACCCAGTTGCGCGACAGGATCACCGTGAGGATCCTTCACGACGCTCACTGAACCAGCCGTTGTGTAGCCACTCAAGCTTCCCGAGTTAAATCCGGGATCAGCGAAGACGGTTCCTGCACCCCATGCGGGGGTTGAGACGGCTGCGGGAGCGTTTTCTGGAACCAGCACGAAGGCCGTGTGGTCACGATCGCTTTCAGCCACTCCGTCATAGACCGAGGCCGGGATGGTGACCTTTCCGCCGGAAATAGCCAGATCAGTGACCTTCACGCGTCCTTGATCGGTGAGTCGGTAGAGAGCCAGAGACCCAACACCTTGGTACGACTTCGTCAGCGTCCACTCCGTCGCAGTTCCAGCGGGGTTGTAGTAGTACAGGCGATCTGCCCCGGCAGAAGTTCCGTTGTCCTTCCACGGCAAGAGGTAGCTATCGCCTCGAAGGACTGTTGCCCCGTCGTAGACAAATTCACGCGAGGAAGACATGTCTGCCTGAATCGTCCCAACGACGTAGCTAGCCTCTGTTTGAGCAGTAACCGCCGTCGCCCCTGAAGCCACCGTTCCATTGGCAAATGTGTAGGTGTGCTTCGTCTTGCCATCCCCTGCATCCGCGGTGTCGTAGCGCATGATGCGTGAGTTCTGGAGGAACTTGCTGGGCAGGTTGTTTGACCAAATATTGCGATAGAACGCGTCTTGGTCTTGGTGGCCAGTCCAGCCTTCGAACTCGACAATCTGGGGGTAGCCCAAGACAACGTTCGGGTTCCAATTGTCCTTATTCGCATTATCGACGAAGCGGATGACCTGGGAGTTCAAGCCCTTGTTGGTTGCACCACCGTAGTGCTCGTCATTCGACCAGTGTGACCACAGCGAGTGCCTCTCGAAGCGGTCTGCCCATTCAGATCCGACTTCCCATCCCATCTTGTTGAGTTCGTTGCCCAAGCGGTCAGCTTGCCAGCCCGAACCGTAGTAGACGTCGATGTAGATCCAGCGGAAATTCGGGTACTTGCTTAAGGGGAATTGATTGCGCAATTCCTGGAAGCGATTAACGGCACCGCCATTGCCCAAGTCGTCACGCTGATTGACGTAGTAGGACTGGTTGAGCCAGTTCCACCCGCGGCCACCGGTGAAGGGAAGAGAATGGAAAGAGTTTGCTTCCGGGTAGGCCTCGGTCGTATTGACGTGAACGCCGTAGATCGCATTGACATCCTTCGTGCTGGCGAAGAGGGTGCCGAAGTCGGCCTCGCCACCGGCGCGAGTATTGACGTTACCGCCGTAGTCCATGTGGCCCGAATCGTGGCCTTCAGAGGCATAGCCCTTGACCATGACGCGCTGCCCCAGGCCGTCAGTCGCAAGGCTCACGCGCTTGACGTCATCGGCGATCTGGAGGAAGGGATGGGTTGCGGCCGAACCGAAATCGAAGGGAATGTGGGTGACAACCCACTTATGATTGTCGGCTGCGCCGGTGATCTCGGGAGTGATATCCGCATAGGCAACTGCGGCATCTTGCCAATCAACGCCGCCCGAAGAGTTCGCGTCTCCTGTGAAGACAAGTGTCGTGTAGGGGCGTTCTTCGTCCCCAATAGCATCCGTCGCGGCCTCGGAACGGTAGGTCCACTGACCGTTTTGCGCGATCAGAGTCTTGATGCCGTTTGTTCGATAACTTGGCGCTTCCACCTGGAATTCCAGTTGTTTTCATAGCCGTGAGGCTGGTCGTAGGTTGCGTTGGTTTCCATACCGACGGCGACCTTATTGGTGTTGACCATGAGGTAGGCGCTGGGTTGTTCGTAGTAATCAATGGGTGTCGAGGCGGTGATGCTGGCAAAAGTATCGTCAACACCCGCATAGGAGTCGCCATTGGCTGCGCCTCGGGATACTCCCGTGATGCCGCATGCGTATGCTCCGCCTTGGTCTGCATTTACTGAGACGAGGCCGTGGCCGGGAGTTTCCACCGTGTGCGCGCCGCTCATCTCAGTGATGCGGAAGGTCAAAGTCGGTCGCTTTGCGCCCTCCGTTCCTTGGGAGCGGGAGGTAATTTCCTGTACCTCGATCTCGGCTTTCATCGTGATCTCACTGCCGACGAAAGTTACCGTGTAGGCGACTTTCTGGTCGGAAACACGCTGCGCTTCAACAGTGTCGACGGTGTATTGGTTTCCGTCGATCGTGACCTGGTGAAGCGTTTCCGCGCGGCCGCCAACGGGGTTTCCCGCAAAGGTATATCCGGTGACCTGCGGGAATTCGTGCGAGACCGTTGCACGAAGTTGTCCCGCGCTAATGGTCGTGGGCGCGTTGAGAATAACGGGGGTATCTGTTGCACCTTCAGTAGCATGTGCAACCGCTGATCCCGGAAGGGACAAGGCGAGTGCCCCAAGGATGGCCAGGGGTCGCCAAAAGACGCGTTTGTCTATCATCGTGTCGGGCTCCTTTGCCTAGACGTGACTCATCTATCTTCCAGCGAACATTCATCAAATGCAAGGAGTTTTTGAGAGGTATTTGTTCCACAGGTGGAGCACAGCTTGTCCATAATCCCTACAGAAACCGGCCGTGAATTCTAGGGGCATGAACAAGAATGACTTCCCCGCTCCGGCCACTCCTTCGGCCGATGACCTTGCCCGCTCTTTTCGCTGCCCGCCAGCAGGCAGCCACCGCCCAGGCCACTCACGCAAGCTCGGCCTCGGCAGAACACAATACTCCTACCCAACGCACCCGCCCCGCGAAGCGTCGCCGCAAGGGACTGCGCAACGGAATCATCGCGGGTGCAACCGCGATCACGCTGGCTTTGGGTGGTACCACCGCGTGGGCCCTCAACCGCTACGTGATCGACCACGTTGAAGTCACCAGTGCTTCTTCGTACGAGGCCGCGCAGGGCAACGCGCAGACAACTTCTCTGAACACGGATAGCGCAACGATCACCTCGGATACCTACACGAACGGAAACACCACGATCTCCGTCAAGCAGGTCCAAAACAACGGCGTCACCTATTACGTCGCCGATGTCCAGCTCTCCGATGCCACTGCTCTACGTTCCGCTTTCGCAAACGATCAGTTCGGCGCGAACATCACGGACCTGGTGTCCTCGATCGCAACGGATAACAACGCGGTCTTCGCTATTAACGGCGACTACTACGGTTTCCGCTCGACGGGCATCGTGATCCGAAACGGCACAATCTACCGCGACAGTGGCGCTCGTCAGGGCCTGGCCATCTACAAGGACGGCACGATGAAGGTCTACGACGAAACGCAAACCAACGCTCAAACCTTGGTCAACGAGGGCGTGTGGCAGACTCTCTCCTTCGGTCCGGCTCTTTTACAGGACGGCCAGGTGATCAGCGGAATCGACAACCTGGAGATCGATACCAACTTCGGTAACCACTCCATCCAGGGCAATCAGCCGCGAACCGCAATCGGAATCATCGACGACAACCACTTCGTTTTCGTTGTTGTGGATGGACGTTCTCGTACGTCAAGCGGCGTAACGATGAGTGGCCTAGCAGAAATCATGCAGAGCCTGGGGGCAAAGACCGCTTACAACCTCGACGGCGGCGGCTCTTCTGAAATGTGGTTCAACGGCCAAGTCGTCAACAACCCCTCTAACGGTGGCGAACGCGCTACCTCCGACATCATCTACATCACGAAGGGAGCTTGAGCCATGTACGTGTTAATTCCTGCTTACCAACCGGATGCACGGTTGCCGCGTCTCATCCTTGAACTGCACCGAGCTGATTCAGCAATGCGCATTGTTGTCATCGATGACGGTTCCGGCGAAGAATACCGGGATATCTTCGATGCCTCGCGTACTGCAGGCGCCCACGTCATCTCCTACGAAGGTAACCGCGGTAAGGGCTACGCACTTCGGGCTGGTTTCACCTACATTTATGACCGCGCCCAAAGCCTTGGAATCAATGACTGTGTTGTGACTGCAGACGCCGATGGCCAACACACCCTGGTGGATATCTTCCGTGTGGGCCAGGCCTGCGCGACGTCCAATCAGAGTGTCCTGGGCGTCCGCGAGTTCGTCGGTCATGTTCCGGCGCGTTCGAGGATTGGAAATAGCGCGACTTCTGGGCTCTTTTGGCTTGCAACCGGCTGGAAGCTCAAGGACACCCAGACTGGACTCCGTGCCTTCCCGATTGATCTTTTGCCGACCTTGATCGATATTGAGGGCGATCGTTATGAGTACGAGCTCCGCGTCCTTTTGCAGCTTGCGAAGTACCGTCATCCGGTGACACAAATCCCGATTGAGACGATTTACGAGGCCGGCAACCCGACCTCTCACTTCCGCCCGCTGCAAGATTCCGCGCGAATTTGGGCCCCGCTCCTGAAGTTCGCTGCTTCTTCTGGAATTGCGACCATTATCGACTACGTTTTGGTTCTTCTCCTGAACGCGATTACGGGGACTTTGCTCTTCCCCGTTGTTGCTGCTCGTTTGGTCAGTGCTTCGGTGAACTTCGCAATGAATCGCCACGTTTTCGAGGCCAAGGGAACCTCCCTGCGCCGCAGCGCTATGCGTTACGCTTCCCTTGCCCTTGCGGTCGTCGCCGGCTCCTACATCATGCTTTCCGTGATGACGAGCGTGGGAGTGCCGCTATGGCTGGCAAAGATCATCGCTGACACGACGATGTATCTGGTCTCCTACTCCGCGCAGAGCCGCTATGTCTTCGCTCCGGAGAAGGAGACGGCCTCCGGGCAAGAAAACACTTGTGGCCACTCTGCCTCTGTCCAAGCCGCGGCAGTGGATCTGCAGGATTCCAAGCCCGAGGCCTCGCTTCCGACCCCTGCAACGCCCACGTCGGCAGCTGTGCACTCATTACGCGCACGTGCTGCAGTGGGTTCACATAACGATACATTTCGCTTGAGCCGCGCCTCCTAGAGGAGCCCTCGCGCGCTATCCTCAATGGCATAACTTTGGCTCATGTCCACGCACCAATTAAGGAGCACCCATGCGTATCGAGATTCTGAATACGCTTCCCGATTCTTCTCACGATCAGGTTCACGAGGCCTTCGACCGTTTGCTTCCGCAGCTGTCATCCTCTGCGCAGCCCTTGTCTATGGAACAGATTAAGGAGCTTTTTGCCCAAGAATGCCTGCACCTGGTGTGCGCCGTTGATGATGAGGAGAAGATCGTGGGGATGCTCTCCCTGGTCGTCTTTGATATCCCAACGGGAAGGCGCGCGTGGATTGAAGATGTTGTAACAGATCAGGCCGTGCGCGGACAGGGCGTTGGTCAAAGTCTTGTGGAAGCCGCAGTGGACCACGCCAAGGCGTTGGGGGCTCGGACAGTCGATCTGACATCCCGGCCGACGCGAGGCGGCGAACCGCCTCTACCGTCGGGTTGGTTTCCTTCAGCGCGAAACCAACGTCTACAGGAAGTCGTTATAACCGTGTAGACCCAGAATGTGGGGTGGGGCAGCTTAGGCTGCCCCACTTTTCTTTTAGAGAATCGTGTCGGAGATGACGTTCAGGATCCTCAGCAAGGTATCGCGGTCACTGCCGTCTACTGCACTGAGAAGCCCGCTGCGGATTGCGCTTGCGAAGACACTATTAGCGGCCTCGTAGGCCTTGCGCCCCTCGGGGGTGAGGCACACAAGAACGGAACGTCGATCCGTTGACGATCCTTCTTTACTGATGAAGCCCTTTGCGACAAGACGGGAGATCGCGCGGCTGGTTCCAGAGCGCGTTAACGAGACAAGAGCCCCAAGCTCTCCAGAACGCATGGGCTGTTCTCCATTAGCAAGCTCATCGAGCATTTCAAACTCGATTAAAGCCAAAGGAGCGCTCTTGCTAATTTCGGAACCCAAGGCGCTCTGAACAGCACGCGTAACAGAACTCCACGCGTGCCAAAGCTCAGCTTCGCTCTCATCAAGGAGAGTCTCATTGCTTTGAGTAATCACCCTTTCAATTTATCAGCCTCAGAGAAATAAAACTACCCCCTGACCTGCGCAAATGCGCAAATAAACCGGACGGATTTTCATCGAAGTATTACAAACTAATATGATCTGACAACGATTGCATCTAAATAATTGAACAAAGTTGTTTTAGTGTCATCTCGCCTTTACTGAAACGAAGCGGGAGCCAATATATGCGACTCAATATTTACCATTGCACATATGTTCACCCGTTCCTGAATAAAATGTGCAGCGTAAAATGCAGGTATGACACCACGACTTGAGTCTAAAAAAATCCAGAACTCGACTCCAATACTCTTGATTATCTCCATTTCCTAGCTGATTCCCCGACGCCCTATCACGCGGCTTCCCTCGCCGCTCAGCGCCTCGAAGACGCGGGATTCACCCGCCAAAGCGAAACAGAACCCTGGGACGCAAGCCCCGGTGGACATGTTATGGTTCGCGGCGGAGCCGTCATGGCATGGGTGGTTCCCCAGAACGTCAGCGATGCGACAGGATTCCGAATTGTCGGAGCACACACAGACTCCCCCGCTTTCACCCTTAAGCCCTCACCTCAGACCACGACAGGCGATGGCTGGGGGCAGATCGAGGTCGAGGTCTACGGCGGGATGATCATGAATTCCTGGCTCGATCGCGAACTATGCGTTGCGGGTCGACTGATCATGGCCTCGGGAGAAGAAATCCTGGTCCGCACAGCACCATTGGCACGCATTCCTCAACTCGCAATCCACCTCAACCGAGGCGTCAACGACTCTTTGCACCTCGACCCCCAGAAACATCTGCACCCCGTATGGACGGTCGACACCCCAGATGCCTCGCTGATGGACACGATCGCCCGCGCTGCTGGTCTGGAAAACGCAGACGAGGTCGTTTCCTTCGACCTGATCTGTACGCCCTCACAAGGTCCCGCTACCTTTGGTTCGGAGGCACAATTTGTTGCCGCTGGACGCCAGGACAATCTCTCTTCGGTCCATCCTGCATTGACGGCACTGGAAGACATCGCAGGGATGGGCATTCCTGAAGGCGGAGACATTATTGTCTTGTCGTGCTTCGACCATGAAGAAGTGGGTTCCGAATCGCGCACAGGCGCGGCCGGCCCGATCCTCGAAGACGTTTTGCGTCGCACTGCTTGGGCGCTTGGACGTGATGAAGACGGCTACGCGCGCATGATTGCTTCGTCTACTTGCGTGAGTGCCGATGCTGCGCACTCGGTGCACCCGAATTACCCCGAGGTGCACGATCCTTCGCATCACCCGGTCATGGGCCGCGGCCCGGTCATCAAGATCAACGCGAAGCAGCGCTACGCAACAAACGGTGTGGGTATCGCCCTGTGGAAGCGTGCATGCACACGTGCAGGAGTCTCTTCACAGGACTTCGTATCGAATAACGCCTCGCCCTGTGGGACAACGATCGGCCCAATCACCGCAACGCGTCTGGGTATCGAGACCGTTGACGTGGGTGTTGGATTGCTCTCTATGCACTCGGCTCGCGAGATGAGCCACGTCCAAGATCTTCTTGATCTTCGCAAGGTGTTGGCTGCCTACTGGCTTGGCGCCTGATTGATTGACATGCCGTGGTGCCCGGGTGAGTTCTCACCCGGGCACCACATTTTCACCTCTTAGTTAAACGCAGCAGCGAGCTCGCCGCTCAGCGCGCGCGCAATCGTCCGCCTGAAGCGTTCATTTATCGGCGGAAGCTCATCGCCTCGAACAAAAGCAGCTTGAGTATTTTCCCCATCGGCCGGGAAGGGTTCTCCGTCCTCCCACTCGCACGCAAACGCCAAGTCAAGGTAGGTTGTTTGGTCCCCATTCTCATAGATCACAGGACCCACGACTTCGACGCTGATCAGACGCTGTGCACGTGCCTTGCAGGCCGTCTCTTCGAGGATTTCGCGACATGCGGCTTGAGCGGGCTCCTCTCCCGGATCGATAATCCCGGTCACTGGAGTCCACTGATGGTTGTCTGCGCGTTGGACAACCAAGATCTCGACGGAAGCGGGGTCGATGGGGGCACTCCAATCGACGCTCGCCTCATCGTGGCCTCGAAGAACGACCGCGGTGCAGCCCGAAAGCCAGAGCGGGGAATTGCCCACATGCTTACGGAGCTCAAGAATAAAGTCCGGTGTAGCCACTGATCCTCCTACTCACAGTGTCCAAATAAACGGGATCAAGAAGATCTTGACGATGATGGCGAAAGCAAACATCGTTGCGTAGGCGGCCTCGATTCGTTCATCGGCCACCCGCGCATCGGCAGCCTGCAAGACTGCCGGCTGGCCCAAGAAGCCAGCGACAGCGCCCGCGCTACGAGGCGCAGACAAGCCCAGGAAGCGGCCTGCGATCGCCTGCGCGACGCAACATGCCGCAACGATGATCAGCGCGAGGAGAGCTGCCTTCCACCCTTGGGGACTGGCCAATAGCTCAACGAAAGCAGGGCCGGCGTTGAGGCCCAGGGCCGCCAAGAAGAGCATGAGGCCAATGGAACGGATCGTGATGTTCGCCGAGGCCGGCAGGGTCCATACCAGCGGGCCTGTGCGACGAAGCGCGCCAAGGAGCATACCGACAATGAGCGGGCCCGCAGCTGAGCCCAGCTGGAAGGTTGCTCCGCCAAACATGGGGAAGGGAATTGCCCCGAGCGCCATTCCCAGAACCATGCCGATTCCAAAGGCCATTCCATCGACTTCACTCACGCGACGCTCGGAGTCACCGAGGAAGCTTTGGACATTGTCGAGTTCTTCTTGAGGGACAACAACTGCGGCATGGTCGCCAAGGTTGAGTTTGAGGTCATCGCTGGCGAGCAGGTCCAGATCGCCGCGTCGAACTCGCGTAATAGCAGCGCCGAAGCGGGTCGCCATATTGAGTTCCGCAATTGATCGACCGGCAACATCTGGGCTGGAGACGACGATGCGCTCGAAGGCAACGTCTGAGCGATCATCGGCCAGGTGCGCCTCGGTCTGGACACCGAGCTGTTCGACAACTTCTGCGATTGCCGAAGAGCCGCCAACGAGAACAACTAGATCTCCCTTGCGCAGTTCTTCGCCGGGAATCAAAACTCGCGTACGCCCCTCGCGCTGCAGGTAGGACATGCGGACGCGTCCTTCTCGCCAGGCGGGGATCTTTCGGGTTGCCACAGCCCGCTCGACGCGGACGGTTACCGCGTCTAATCCCGCACCCGCGAGTGACGGGGTGTCTTTTTCGCCGAGCCACTTGCGCGTCACTGTCATCGTGACGACGATGATGCCGACGATCACACCGATGGGGTACCCGAAAGCGTAGCCCACTGCAGCATCCGGGCTTCCACTGACGCGCGTGGCCGCGTCGAGTGCAGGGGCCGCGGTCAGTGCGCCCGTGTACAAACCAGTGACGAGGCCTTTGCCCAGTCCCAGGAAATGGCCACCCACCCAGGCAATGACAGCTCCGACGATACAGATAATGGTCGCAGAGCCCAGGAGAGAACTCTGGCGCCGCAGATCAGCGAAAAATGTCGATCCTGCGGCAATGCCGACTGTGTAGACGAAGAAGGCCAATCCAATTTGTTGAATAATCGCGGTCCCATGCCCTGCTTCGGGACTATATGCAGAGACCAAGAGACCAACAAAGAGAGCTCCGGCCGCACCGAAACGGAAGGGCCCGACACGAATCGCCCCTAAAATAGCTCCGAGTCCAACAACAAGGAATAGAGTCAGAAGATGGTTCTGCGCGAGGAATTGGGCCATAAGGACTAAGGGTAGCTTCCAGTGGAGAGGAAACCCAGAGTATTGCGAGATAAGAGTAGATACAGTGGCGAGTAAGACACTCTCGCATCCAGAATGTTCACAGTATTCGCACAGCATGTTACCGTTCAATAAAGGGCGACGTATAGGAAGGATCCCGCCATGACAAATCCGCAGCCGGGTTGGTACCGCGATCCCTCGAACTCCTCCCAGCTGAGATGGTGGGACGGATCGCAGTGGACCAGCTATACACAGGCAGCAACCGGTGCCACAAACGGCACGACCCCTGCAGGTAGAGTAACGACCTCGTCATCCGCCTACAGCGCTGTGCCCGCTCACCCATCAGCTTCAACGACCGGCTCTGCACAGGCACAGTACCCATCTGCTCAGGCTTCAAGCGCTCAGCCTCAGGCACCGTTTGCGCAGACGCGTCCTTCTTCTGCGCCGGCCCAAGCACCTCTCGCACAGCCTCAGGCGCCCCTGGCCCAGCCCCAGGCACCTTTCGCGCAGGCTCGCCCTGCATCTGCGCCGGCCCAAGCACCTCTCGCACAGCCCCAGGCGCACTCCGCTCAGGCTCGCCCTGCGTCCGCGCCAGCTACCCACATGCCTTCCGCGCAGCCCCAGCCTCGTAACGGCGGCGCACCCCAGGCGAGCGTTCCTGGCGTCCCCAAGCGGGCTACTCAGCGGCGCCAACGCGGCCCTCCTACGCCTCGGCGCCGCAGCCTGCGTACGGATCGAGCAGCACATCTAGCTTCCCCGGCGCGCCCGCGGCCCCCATGGCGCCTGCTCGCCCTGCGAAGCCCGCAAAGCCGAAGAAACCCTCCGCATGGACGGGTAAGCAAAGTTTCTCACCGTCATGTACGTGCTTTTGACGGTCGCTTTTACTGTTTCTGGCTTCGCACTCATGAATTCTGCGCAGCACAATCAGGACCGCGCCTCAATCCTTGACGCTCAAATTCAGCCGCTGCGTCAAAGTGTCGCGGAACAGCAAAAGAAGCTTGACGCATTGAACAAACAGCTGGAAGGGTCGGGCAAGTGAGCAGCATGAATCCCCAGGCAACAGGTGAATCCACTGAATCCGAGAAGCCGCAGGAAACGAAGGCTCCCTCTTCGAAGATGCCGAAGCGTGTCGTGAGAATTACCGCGGCACTATGCGCTATCAGCTTGATTTGGGTAGTTGTCACACTGGTTCAAGCCCTGCTCGCTTACCAGAAGGTCAGCTCCCTGAGTTCAGAGACCAGTGATCTTCAATCGCAGTCAGCCTCGATTGAGCAACAACTCACTGAAACGCAACAGAAAGCAGCCACGGCTCGAGTACAGCCGTGGTGCGATTCGGTCACCCCAGCATCTGCCAGTGATGCAGGCAAGATCCAAGACCTCCTCAAACAGTTGAAGACCGTTGATCCGAAGGGCGAATACGCAGAGCAAGTCTGCCCCAACAAGGTCAAGGCATTCACTATTAATCAGGATTACTCCAAGCTACAAGCCTCCTTGGAGGACATCAGCGTCAAGTGCGAAGCTGACGGCAACCACGTGAGGATTTCGGGTGAGCTTAAGAAGTACAAGGGCCCGAAGGAGGCAACGAGCTCAATGAAGAAGTCGAACCTCACTCTCACGATCACTTCATCGCTTGAAGGAACCACTGATACTGCGCAAACCCAAGCAAAGATTGAGGGAATCAATCCGGGTGAATCGAAGCAATTCAAGGCAGAAGCTGATCTTCCGGCGAAGGCTCTGACCTGCCGAGTATCCGCGGTGTCCTGGTGGCCCGCTGATTTGAAGTAAGGACAGCATCGCATTTTTGGGCGGCATCTTCACGGTGCCGCCCAAAAATACTGTTGAGGGGTATGCGGATCGCATACCCCCAACTACTCGTTTCAAGAGAAAAACGTTTAAAGCGCGTTCTCCTAGTTCCTCGCGATGGCCTCGCGCACCAAAGGAATCAGTGCCTCGCGCGAGGGATCCAATGCCTCGGCGCGGAATTGTTCGCGATCGGCACCCTCAAAGGAGGCTGCTGTCTGCGGATCCTGATCGCTGGGGATCGAGAAACCGAAGACAATGACGTCGACGACCTTGCGGATCGGGATTTGGTTCGCCTCTGCGGAGTCATTGACGCTGCCCAGAGCCTCGAGATAGAAGATCGAGAGGATCTCACCCATGATGTTTGTCGGTAGAAGTGGCTTGCGTCCCATACGTTCGAGGGCAGATTCCAGCATGCCGGTAACAAAATCGGCCAGCTGGTTGCGCTGACTTCCCGGAATACCGCTTGCCTCGGGGTTACGCATCTGGAAAAGACGGTATTCCATGAGGAGGATGTAGGCGGTGCGCCCTTGAGTTGCCAGGCTTTCCAGGGTCCCAACGATACTGTCGAGGTCCAGCGGGCCTTCGATTGAATCAAAAGCCTGCGTCATTTCGGTGAGAAGTTGCGTCGAATATGCGATGAAAGCATCCTCAAGGAGCTCATTCATATTCGAGTAGTTCGAATAGAATGCGCCGCGAGTGTAGCCCGCACGACCAACAACTTCATCAATTTTTGTTCCCGCAAAACCGCGTTCCACAAGAATTTCCACTGCTGCGTCAACGAGGCGCGAGCGCGTGAGCGCCCGGGCTCTGCTTTCGCCCTCCGCGCGTTTCTTAGTCACAGCCACCTCCATGAGTATAGAATTACTCGGCACAGCATAGTCATTTTTTTCGTTGATTTTTCTCAGCCAAAATCACAGTTTTAGACGTTTCTTCGGCATTTAGTAAAGGAATGAAAAAGTAATTTCAACGGTCGAAGAACATATCATGTCTTTAAGATCATAAAAATTTGTGCACTTGTGACGTGTGAATTCACCCTGGAGTATTTATCATGGCCCCCAGCGTTCGGCACTTGCCCTTGATTTCTGGACATACCATTCCCCAATTCGGCTTTGGAACATACAAGCTTGTCGGCGAGGACGCTTATCGCGGGGTGCTCGATGCACTTGAGATTGGCTACCGCCACATCGACACCGCGCAAATGTACGGAAACGAGGCCGAGGTTGGACGCGCCATCGCGGACAGCCCTGTGGCGCGCGAGGAAATTTTCGTGACCTCGAAGCTCAACAATCCCAACCATGAGCCCGATGTTGCGCGCGCCAGCCTCGAGCGTTCTTTGGAGGACCTGCAGCTGGACTACTTGGACTTGTTCTTGATCCACTGGCCTCTTCCCATGCACTACGGCGGCGATATTATGCCCACGTGGCGAGCGATGGAGTCTTTCGTCCGCGAAGGATTGGTTCGTTCCATTGGTGTTTCTAATTTCGAGGCCCACCACCTCCAGCCGATCCTCGATGCCTGCGAGGTTCCGCCCTCCATCAACCAGATCGAATCACACCCGTACTTCGCCAACCGTGAGCTACACCGTTTCAATGCTCGCCACGGGATCATTACCGAGGCCTGGGCTCCCCTGGCGCGCGGGGTTGTCCTTTCCGATCCCGTGATTGTCGATATCGCGCGCGAAGTCGGTGCGCAAGAATCGCAAGTTGTTCTGCGCTGGGCAATTCAACGAGGCGACGTCGCTTTCCCGAAAGCGTCCTCGCATGAAAGGCGCGCGGAAAACTTCGCCATTACAGGCTTTGAATTGGACGCGGATCAGATGCGCAGGATTGACGAACTGGATCGCGGGGAGGAAGGACGCACGGGGCCTCGTCCCGATGAGATGGACCGAATGTAGCGCTTTCGCTTCAGGCGCAACTCATATCGTTTTTGGATATGAGACAGGCACAGATTGTAGGTGTGCCGCTGGGCTATCGTGAAGACATGACTCATGTTTCTACGACTGACTTGGATCGAGTTCTTGCTTCTCTCGATCCTCAGCCCAGCGGCACCTATGTCTTCTCTCTGGTCGACGAGATTCCTCAGGGGGTCGATTTCTTCGCCGTGATCCGCGACGAGGATGGCTACACCGTGGTCGTTGAGCAAGAGATTGCCCGTGAAGCAGGCATCAATGCCGATGAACTGTACACGCGAATCGACTTGGGTTCTTCCACCGAGCTTGCCGCAATCGGCATTACTGCATCGATTGCACAGATCCTCGCAGCGCGTTCGATTACCGCGAATTTCATTGCATGCCGTCGCCACGACCATCTCTTTGTTCAGCCTGATCGCGCGCAAGAGGCCAGCGCTTTACTTGAGGATCTTGGCCGTCGCGCTAAGGGCTGGCTGCCCGCCTGAAATTCATTTTTCGGACACACGCACACGCGTCTTCGGCCTAAAGTAGAAGCATGGCTGTACTACCTACGGGGAGCGACGAAGCGATCCTCCGTCTTTCTGACGGGACGGTCAAACAGCGCAACCTTTTAACTGGAACTGAAGTGTGGACGGTTCCGGGTCGGGCTCACCGCCCTCTGACTCGCCCGGGTTCGCCTGCGCCTATCATCGATCATGATTTAGACGGGCATCACTGCGCCTTCTGTTCGGGTCGGTACCTGGAAACACCTCCCGAGAAGGCGCGCATTGTCCGCACGCGCGAGGGTGAATGGGAAACTCTCCACGGCCTCGGCGCTGAGGAACTTGGAGATACCGTTGCTGAATTCCGGCGAATTCCCAACCTTTTCGAGATTGTTTCTTACAACTATTGGCACCTCAACCACGGCCATGTTCCTTCCGAGGCCGAGCGGCGCCGGATGGCGGAATACTTAGCGTCCCCGCAGGGCTACGACCACGTGATGAATGTTGTCCGCGCGCGTTTCTTAGCCTCGGGTGGAAGCCTCGAGGAGTTTGAGGATCTGTCGGATTCGGAGAAGCTCACTCAGGCGAATGGTTTCTTTTCTGGCGGTCACGATCTGATTGTTGGGCGACGCCACTTCGTCGATGGGGCGAAGGACACGTCTCAATTGGCTTCGGCTGGGACGCTGACTCCCGAGGAGCACTTCCAGTACATGTCGATGACTGTACGGGCGATGCGGGACCTGTATGACTTGGATCCGGCCGTGAAGTACGTGGTGGCCTTCCAGAACTGGCTTAAACCCGCGGGCGCGTCTTTTGATCACCTGCACAAGCAGCTTGTAGCGATTGATGAGTTCTCGACGCAGACGCATGACGAGATTGAGCGCGTGCGGACCTATCCGGGAATCTATGACGAGCTCTTGAAGATCGCCGCGACGCGTGGGCTGATTTTGGCGCAAAACGATCACGCTGTGGCGATGGCTGGGTTTGGGCATCGCTATCCCTCCTTGGCGATTTGGCCACTTCACGCGCCGGCTGAGCCTTGGGAGTACTCCCCTGAGCAATTACGAGGCATCAGCGACCTTGTGCACGCGATGCACGCGGCGACGGGCGCGGAGGTGCCGTGTAATGAGGAGTGGTACTACCGGCCTCCGAGTTCGTCGATCCCCATGCGCATGAGGATCTTGATCAAGTGGAGGATCTCCACGATCGCCGGTTTTGAGGGTGGGACAAGGATTTACCTCAATACGATCGACCCGTGGTCTGTGCACCAGCGGATGCTGGAGCGCCTGGTTGTCATGCGCGATGAATGTTCGATCGCGCCGATGAAGCTGGGCGAGGAGTGTAAGGTCACGCCGCTGCTGTTGAGGTAAGGGATTTAGGCAGGTTGTCGGCGTTCTTTTACTGTTTGCGCGCGGTGTGGATGGTCGAGTTCCCGGTTTATCGGGCATAGCAAAGGCGAGAGACCCGAGGCCTGCCCGAAAAAAACAGTGGGCTGGCTGGCTTCCCTCGCCTTGTACAAATATCGGGCTTTCGGCCCCCGCTTTCTTACGGGCTATTATTTCAAGCCTGGTGGAGGGTACTAACCCGACAAGACCGAGCGTAACAGGGATTTATCAGGAAAGCTAGCCTTGGCTTGCAATCAAAAACACTGCGGACGTTCTGCCCAATAAAAAAACTTGTGGCCCCAACATCAGTTGGGGCCACAAGCCTAAACGCGGTAGCGCAGGGATTTGAACCCTGGGTGGCTGTTACACCACACAGCATTTCGAGTGCTGCACCTTCGGCCGCTCGGACACGCTACCTCGGCACCCCACAATAGCGGATCTGGCAGGATCGGGCAATTCCACGCCAACATAGACGAAGCGACCTAGACTGACGACATGGCAAAACGGCGTATCGATCCAGCAGAAGGCCACACCGCACTCCTCACGTGGTACCGCGCCCCCGAAAGCGCCTCGCGCGCAACTCTCTTCACCGCCGTACGCTACACGCTCGAAGAAATCGCAGCCCCTACACCCCGGTCGATCCGTCGAACTCCGCGTCCCCCCGGCAGGCGCCACTCAAATCCTCCCGGGTACGACGCACCGCCGAGGGACTCCCCCGGCGGTGATCGAAATGTCACCAGAAACCTGGCTCAAACTGGCATGCGGAATGCTGGATTGGAGTGACGCGCTCTCCCACGGGGACCTTCAGGCCTCGGGACAGCGCACCGATCTTTCCACGTATCTTCCGCTATTTTTCTAATTTGCGATAGCCGGCTGATCAAGATCCGACAGGGATCTGTGACGCAGCTTCAACCGGCGCAAACCACTTATTCGTCTTATTCACCACGCCGCGCTGAGCAACCGCCGCAATAGCGGCAGAAACCGCCGCGAAGGTCACCACCGAAACCAAGGATGCCGTACCGTCATCATCCTGAGGTGCGGCCTGACCGGTCACAGCCTTCCAGCCCAGCTCCGCAACCTTTCCGGCCACGAAACCGACGGCCATAGACAGCCCTGCGGTAATGAGTTTCTGACTGAGACTGCTTCCCATGATGACTCCTTGCATCAGATCGCATCGAACACTCGATACCAACATTTTGCCCTATTGACGCGCGAATATCTCACCTTCTATGCACTATTGCTTAGACTGGTACGGTGCGAAAGACCAAGACCGCCTCTCCGTCCACTCAACGCCAAGCTCGCCGCTTCGCCAGTGCCGCTCTCCTATGCGCGCTCGCACTGAGCGCCTGTTCCCCGTCAATCCCTCAGGGAGCCCAGTGGACGGACGATCCTTTCCGCACAGACTCAAGCTCGTCTACCCAAGCGGGCTCGGCCTCGGCAGTAGCGAAGCACACGAAGGCAAGCGGTGACCAAGGAATCCCGCGCGGAAGCGGAACCCTGCGCATTGCTTACGCTCCCGGCTGGCAGCTCCCCGCCGACTACGTTTCGGCTTTCGAGGCTGCAAGCGGCTACACCATTGAGCAATTCCCGGCGTCGTCTATTTCAAGCTCTCTTGACGCCGATATCCTCTTCGGCATTGATTCGGCCACGGCCGCTTCCCTGGGTGCGACGACTTCCCCCACGCTAATCGGCAACGACCCGATTTGCGCCTACGCGGATCGCTCATGGTTTTCTGCAAACCGCAAGGCCTTGCCGAACTCTCTAGCGGAGCTCTCGTCCTCAACGTACGCACCGCTCACCGCACTCCCGCCGGAGAACTCGCCAATCGGAAGCCAATACATGGCCTACGCCCAGAAGGCTCTTGGCGCAAACTTCGAGGACTGGGCAGCCGACCTGCGCGAATCGGGAAGCTTCTCATCTTCGGCCGGTGATGCGCTGGGTCAGTGGAGCGTCACGATCCCCACCGACCGCGCCTCAATCATTCCCGAGGCCGACTCCGCACAAGGCTCTCACGCGCGCCCGATCCTCGTGTGGGATGCTCGCCTAGCAGTTGCCGCAGCCTCGAACACGGGCACGGAAAGCCGCGCCAAAGCGATCCCGGGATCGTGCGTTTCCCACGAGGTAGTGGCCGCTCCCCTTCCGGCTTCCACTCACGCCGAGGCTGTGGATTCCTTCCGCGCCTTCCTTTCCTCACAACTGGGCAAGGACTCGGCTGCATACGCAGGCTTGGCGTATAACGAGGGGATTGCAGCGGATTCGCGCGCAGCCTGGTTTATGGCGCCAGCAAACTAAGACACTTTTCAGTCGTTAAGCTCAAGAGCTGCTGCAATTCGATCCCGTTTGCGTTCGCGCACCCACTGGTGGCATGCCCTCGCCGACAAGGCAAGAAGCGCCAGAACGTTGAGCGATGAGCCGATCAGAGTCATCAGCAAAATATGACTGGTTCCAGAGTGGGCGATATCGGCTACGGCGACAAGAATGTTTAAGCTCAGAGCGGTCATCAAGATAATTCGCGCGCGAGGGTGTCCCTGCCATGTGAGTGCGGCAGTGACGATCACTAGGCCAACCAGAATGACAGAAACAAGACCAACCGTTAAGCGCAGCGCAAGGAGATTAATCTGCGATTCTGCGAGCTCATCAAGGGGTCCGACATTGATCGCGGCGTACTTCCAGGGGTTTCGCAAAATAAGCACCGCATTGATGACCTCGGTCAGAACCATGCAGGCAACCAGCATCATTCCGACGATCAACTGAGTGGGGCGCCGGCGATGTGCCCGCGTATCAACGACATGGGCATCAGCGATTTGAACCGTATCTTCGTCATCAACTTCAACGTCGGTGACATCGAGAAGGTAGAGGTCGCCGTCGGTGACGACTCGGTCACCGCCACCGTTCTTATCGTGATAGGCACTGAAGAAGTCAGGCAAGATTTCGACGCGGGCATCCTCGCAGGCATAGAGGACATCATCGACAATGTAGTTGCGCTCGATGTCGATATCCGCATCGATCTTGTGAGTGATTTGGAAGGTGAGCAGACTCAGACCAATTGCCCGGTCAAAGGTACCAGCGGCAAGCCACTCGACCCGCCTACCGCCGGGGAGGACCCATCCTTGAGGAGTGCGCCAAAAACGCACATGGTGGCGCTCCGACGACTTCCCTGGAACTGATTTTTGATAAGCAAAATGCTGCTTTCGCCCAAAGAGCACCAAGTTTGATACCGGCGCAGAATCATAGTGCTGGCGAGTGAGCCATGAACGGATCACACGGAGCACACTTCTGGGGCTGATGGGGTCGGCTCGTACCCAACCTGCAGCAGTCATTGCCGCGTGAATATCGACCTCGCTACCCAGTAGTGCCAGATTCACCGGGTCACCCAGCAAGCCATCAGCAGTCCTGGTTCGCCCAATGAAATAGTCGGGGACATAGAGCCACGTGAGAAGCTGGTGAAGTCGCGGAAGCGCGAGGTAGGCAGTTACCCCCCAGCAGATGACGAACCATGCGATTGCAGTGGGCTTGAGCCTGATAGAACCCGCCAAAAACACGTATGCGAGCCACAGGGTTGCGATTCCGGAGAAGATGAAGAAGAGCGCGTCAACGACGTCATCGAAGCCCCAGTTACGTTCTTGAAGGAAATCGAGCTTTTCTGAGGCGTGCTGGTAGACGGGCGGATGCTGTGGGCGAGGACGCTCCAGACGTGGACATGCGCTGTGCTCAGCCCCCGGCTGTTCCGAGGCCTCAGGCGGTGTTTCGCTCATGTCCCATCCTCAGTGCAAGAAGTATTCCTTCATCAGCTTAACCCAGATGGATCGTAAGATTGAGGGCGCCTGAAAGTGAGTCAACAGGCGCCCTCTGGAGACGCAGTATGTCAGGGGTTTTTCACGTCTCCGGCACTCACGTTACCGCGAGAGCTAGTCGGACTGAACGTTTTCGCACCCTTGAGTTCGATGTAAATTTTCCGCAGATTTCCGCCACTTTCGAGCGAAACGACAACCGTGTCTACCTCTCTTAAACACGGCCGCTACCATTCCCGGTTTCCGCACTCCACCCACTCAAAATTGGGTACAAAAAGACCCCCCAAAACCACTTAGGGACTTTAGTCCCATTCATGGTATTGGGGGGCGCCCAGTTCAGGCGTGACGGCGGATAAACTCCGCGAAGGCCTCGATAGCCGACTTCACGAAAGCCTGCGTTCCAGCGTCAACAAAACGACCATCCTCGCCAAAGGAATCCACATTTGCTTGAAGGAACATTTCGGGCTGGGTCATGTTCAGCGGATTGAAGAAGGAGAGGGTCTGACGCACAGCCGCCTGGCCAAGAGCAGCTCCAACCGCTCCAACAGAAGCACCAACGACATACAGGGGCTTACCACCAATCGGGTTCGATCCCCACGGGCGTCCCATCCAGTCAATGGCATTCTTCAAACCACCGGGGATCGAGCGATCATATTCAGGGCTCGCAATAAGGACTGCGTCTGCCTCTTCAAGGATCTTCTTGAAGTCGGTAGCCACCTGCGGGTAATCCGCCTCGAGATCGGGGCTGTACAGGGGGAACTGAGAGAAGTTTGCCTCGACGAATTCCAAATCCTTAGGAGCATCGGCGATCATCGCACCGACAAGCTTGCGGTTAATGGATGTGGAGGACAGAGAACCAATAATGTATACGACCTTGTACGTCATGGGACAAACCTTTCATCACTGAGCCGCGTCTTCAGCAGCGCTGAAGATCTCAACCCAGTCAGAACTTCAGCTATTCCCCATTGGGACCTAAGTCACTGATCTCCTTTACCAGGCGCCGTTTCCTCCGGTGCCGCGCTTGCGATCTTGTTCCTTGCGACCGTCTTGGTCACCCTTTTCTATGCGGCGCTGCATTTCCTCGCGCTTCTTGCGCTGCTCATCAGTCTCGCCGTCATAAGGATCCTTCTTCTTGTCAGTCTGCTGATCCTTATCGTCCTTCTTGTCCTTGTTCTGATCCTGCTTATCGTCTTTGTTCTTGTCGTCCTTGTTGTCTTTATTGTCTTTGTCGTCCTGATTATCTTTGTTATCGGACTTTTCAGCCTGCTCTTGCTTCTGCTTCGCACGATCGTGGGCCTTGTCAGCATCAGCTCCACCACCCTGGCCCTGCTGATTTTGCTGATTCTGCGTCGAGGACGTCGACTGGCAGGGGGAAACGACCTCCCCCATCTCCTTATAGAGCGCTGCCGCTTGAGCACGGTCACTCGCCATCGCGGCGTCACCCTGTTTTTCCAATCCGAGCGCAAGGTTCATTCGCACGGTGCACTCGTAGGAATAGGTTTCGATGCGCCCATCCTCAACCTGTCGCGCCTTGGGAACACGGTCCCACGCGGTACGCAGTTGCTCCACACCCGAGTCGATGTGGTCAAGTCGAAGGTCTTCGGTACCCGCGTTGTAGTGCGCAACCCAGCTCGCCGGACCCAGATCCCCCCAATAGATCTGGCGAGAATAGGAGGTCAGCGCGGCCTCGTGATTGCCCGCACGCACGGTCCTACCCGTCGCCCAAGCCCACAGGGGAAGCGAAACCATATAGGTACCGACCGCGAGCGCAAGGACAACGACAGGCATTGACCACCACAGCGGGCGCAGGAGTTTTCCGTTGCGCGGACGACGCGCGTTGCGTTGAGCTCGGTCTGCCGAGGCCGGTCTTGCGCTCGGAATTTCCTCTGACGAGGCCTCGCCGTCGTTCTGCGCACCCGCAGGCGGCTGGTAGAACCCCTCGGGGCGTTCCTCTACACGAGCTGTCGATCGATGCTTAAATCGCACGGGTCCTCCTCAGGGCGTGAACGCGGCCGGCAAAAATGGCGGCTTCCCATGCCATGAGCACGGTGAGAACCAGCGCCGAGGGCCAGAGAATATAGCGAGAGGTTTGAATCATATCGCGACTATCCGCAATATTACGGGCGTTCGAAACAGACGAATTTGCAGCATTTCGGATTGCTGAATCACTGGGAGAACGCACCATATCGACACCGAGCTGGGACGCAATCTGGTTGAGCTTCGCAACGTCAATCTTTGAGATCGCGTCGGGCGTTCCAGCCTGGGTGTAGTCCTTGATGTACTCAGGAGTCTTCGAATTCTCTTGCCCCAAGGCAGAGACCTTCATGCGACCGCCTTTCTCGGTCCCATAGCCGATGACGAGGCCGCCTGAAAGCTCGGGCTGGACCTTCTTCCAGTCGTCTGACTCACCCGCGCCCGCGCCGCGCCATGCATCACTGTTGGAGGTCTCCCCATCGGTAAAGAGGAAAAGGACGCGAGTATTCTCCGGGTGTTTCTTTGCGGCAGCTTGCATTTCCTCAGCGAGGTAGGCCGCCGGACGGTCCGGAGAAGAACCGCGAGAGGTGGAACTCACTTCATGCGTCAGAGTGCTCATGAAAGAGCGAACCGCACCAAGGTCAGTGGTCAGTGGAAGTCCGGTATCGGCCTCGGAATCCCAGGTCACAATACGGTAGCGAGCACCCGGAGCGGCATTGACAATGGTCTCAACATCGTGACGCACACCGTCTAGACGAGGCTTTGAGCCATCCCAATCCTCGGCCGCCATTGAACCCGTGCGGTCAATCACGAGCCACACCTCAACGTTGGTTGTGACTTTTTTGCGCTTCTCCGGGGATTGAAGGACCCACCAAAATCGACAAAAGAGCGAGGGAAATTCCACCTCGTCTGACCAGATCAGAAGTCCTGAAGGGCTGATGACGACGGGCGCTCCACCAGGAGAAAAATAGGCATGCCGCAGCTATCACAACGACGAGGTAAACCGGCATGAGCGGTCGAAAGGAGAGCGACAATATTCCTCCTGGGTTCGGATCAAACACTGGCAAGTATAGTGGCGAACCCACATTCAGCAGATAGAACATCTATTTGACGACTGAAGAGATACATATGTAAATTTGAATCTGCAGCACAGTGTCCTAAATACACAATCACCAGGAAATTCGAGGCAAAATGAAAGCGCTCTCAAAGATTGCAACTGGTTCACTTGGACTAGCGCTCCTCTTCTCTTCCCTCACTGCCGTAGGCGCAAACGCCGTCGAGGCGGGCGCTGATGGACAAATCAACGGCGACCGTAGCTCCGGCTGCGTTGTCGACTGGACAGCGCGCGCAATGCTCGATGAGAACATGAACAATATCCCCCGGGGACTGCGTGCCGGCCCCTACGCCACTTCGGGTTTCATGGAGAGCGTTCACCCTCGTCACGGCAGCCAGGCCATTCTTGAAAACCACCACTGGTTTAACCCAAACTTGAACCTTCAGTACTGGCGCATCCCGGTCGGCGCTAACTACGAAATCCTCCCCGGCGCTGAGCTGACGGTCGATCTTCCCGATGACATGACGAACATTCAGTTCTTCGGAGATCTGAGCTCGCAAGTCGTCAACGGCGATGTTGATCGCTTCATGCGTGGTCAAACTTTCGGCGCACTCGCATCGAACCTGCACTGGGACGTCGTTCCGACCGCAACCCAGACGGACGCTGCACGCAACATCTGGACCCTCAAGTTCAACCAGGGCCTGCCCCTGGGACGCGCAGCTGTCATCGAATTTGTTGGTAGCGGTGACCACACCAAGCACTACGAAGCGACGTCTCACCTGAGCGGCCTGCGCGCGACCGACGAAAACGGCAATGCTTGCAGCCCCATCCCCACCCCTTCGCTCACCGTGGGTCACTGCCAGGCAGGAGTTGTTGGCCGTACCGTCTTCTCCCCCTACTCGCAAGATATTGATCGCCGTGAGAAGTATGCAGACAGCTGGCAGGGAACCGGCCAGCTCTGGGGCGAGGCTGGAGCAGACGGCTGGGATCCCTCACGCCAATACTCCGACGCTGCTGGCGCAACGCGTCGCATGCGCTTCTACGCCGCAACCAAGCGTGAACTGAACAACGCAACGATGACCGTGAGCGCCCCCCAAGGTGCAACCTTCGACGAGGCCTCAATCGCCTCTGCGCTCACCCCTGGCGCTGGCCAGCTTGTTGCTAACGGCTTCTCACAGTCGGTGACGGGAACTCCCGCCCCAACCGTGAGTGCCGATAAGAAGACGCTGACCTTCACCGTTGCACATATGCCGGAGAACTCCTCCTTCAGCGTTGAGGTGAACGCTGTGCTCACCGGCGAGAAGGCACACCAGACCCCGACCTCGAAGCCCATGGTCTTCTTCCACACCTTGGTTGGTTCCATCCCCGGATGCGAGGTCACGCCGACTCCGACCACCCCGGCAACCACACCTTCCACTCCGGCTACTCAGCCCACCCCTGAGCAGCCTCAGAACCCCAAGAAGCCCGCTCCCCTGGCACACACCGGTGCCGCAGGATCATTGCTCCTGGGACTGGCAGGAATGAGCCTCTTTGCAGGCATGCTGGCACTCAAGCGTCGCCGCGCATGATCTGATTCGACAATAGGTGTGGGGGCCGCAGCAATCGCTGCGGCCCCCACATTTTTGTATCTATACCCAGGCCGAGCATGCCCGCACCCAGGCGAGCGTGCTCACATCGGGAGGCTACAGCCTCGTCACTCCCAAAAGCCCAAGGAAGGAAAGAATAGCGACGGCAAGCCAGCCTGCGGGAGTTCCCACGCGATCCGTAACCGTCACGCGAGCGTCACCTTCGATCTCGTTCACCTGCTTGGCCTCGATATCTTTAACAATCGAATCCACTGTGCCCGAACTTGTCATCTGGTAGAGGTTTCCCCCGGTCGACTCGACCTGGTTCTTCATATCCTCGCCATCTGTGCCCAGGTAATTACCGGGGAATAGGCCAATCACCTCAACTTTTTGACGCTTCGCAAAGTCAATCGCCTCGCTCAGGGAATACAGTCCCTGGCCGACCACCTCATTGTCCGAGGCCAAAATGACAGTGCGCGAACGATCTTGATCTGTGTGGTCAAAACCTAAGACACACGAGGCCAAGCCGTCGCCGATCTGAGAAGCAACTTCCTCATCGGGATCGTCGGTCCCTTCCAGGTACTTCGCGAGCTCTCTGGAAATCCGGTAGCCGCTGGAGGTACGCGCCAGAATACCGTTCCTCAGGACCGAACTGAGTTCATCCAAGTACTCAGTCACCATCGGATAGTCATCGGTCAGAGGGAACTTGCGAACGGAACGACCACTCCACAGGTATAAGGAGACGCGCTCCCCATTAAAGTGCTCAACCAAAGTCTTGAAGGCTTCGCCAATTTCACTGTCGTAGTCCAGCATCGAACCGGACGCGTCAAGGCAGAGGACAATATCGCGCGAGGCAAGGCGCCGGTCGTCGACCCGGCGATCAACCGGGTTCGCTGCGACGACAGCCAAGGATGCTGCGCCAACACAAAAAACAGCCAAGAGCGCAGCGACAATCATCCGAGTTTTACGCATAAGCGCGCGGTAACGGGGAAGATTACGAACATAGCCCGTGTTAGCAACCCACCCTCGCCTCTCACTGGCGTGGAGCTTTAAGCCAACATGACGCCATCCGATGGCCGCGCCAAGAAGAATAACGACAAGGACAACAGCAATCAGGTATCCGTATCTCACGCCTTCACCACTTCCCTCGCCTTGCCGGCAATGGCACTCGCATCGAAATAGGTTTCGCTTCCGTCGGCCTCGGACTCAGCTTTGAAACCGTGCTCGCAGACTTCAAGAGCGTTGGCAAGTTCCGGCCACGTGGGCACAATCCGACGAATCTCATCGACTGTTGCAGTTTCAAGATCACGTCCACTGCGTTCAGTACCCAGCGCCCTCAAAAATACCGGCGATCGCCAGGTGAACCTCGCGCTCGTTGAGATCCTTGGACTGCAGACGCCCCTCAACCTCGTCAATGAAGCCCAAATAGCGCTGACGGCGCTTCTCATCCAGAGGGATCAAGGTGACCTGGTCTTCCTCAAGCCCACGACTCGAGCGAAGCCAGCGGATCACCCACACACCGATCCACACAAGGGTCGCAGACAGAACTAAGACACCGGCGATCCACATCCAGTGCGGGTAATTGACGACTTCGCGCAGTTCACCGGACACGATTTTTCCCTTTCCAGTGCGGACAAAAGGGTTCGCACCACTTCAGCGCTCGAGGACACGCTCACCCGCGTAATTCCTGGGATGTCGAGGAGCTGACGCACAACTTGGCGACTTTGATCGGCGCGCACGGCGGCCTCGGAAGCAATCTGCGAATCTTCCAAAAGGAATCCGGGCAATGGGCCGGCATCAACGTCAACGATACGCGTCCCCTTGGGAAGCTTCGTGGGATCGGCGTCGGCAACCTGCATGACGATCATGCGATGGTGGACGCTCAGACGCTTGAGCAATTCCAGCGCACGAGGCGTGGGCTGGGGATGCGTTTCATCCGTGACCAAGACGATGAGGGAGCGCCGATGCGTTGCCGCTTGTACGCGAGCAAGCAAGGTCTCTAGATCCGAAGAGGGCGAGCGCAAGTCGATATCTTCTTCCAGGCGGCGCAAAATCAGCTCAATATGAGCGTTACCCGAGCGTGCGGGCATATGACGCATCCGCCCCTGACATCCGGAAACCAGACCAACCTGGTCACCGCGGCTGGATGCAAGCCACGCGATTGCCTGGCAGATCGTCAGCGCAATGGCTTCCTTACTCTCTCCGGAAGGAGCAAGCGCGCTCATGGAACGACCGGTGTCAACGACTAGGACAACCTGAACATTCGCACTGGCCTCGTATCGTTTGACGATCGGAGTCCCGGTTCGAGCGGTCGCTGCCCAGTCGATGTCTTTAACGTCATCGCCGGGCTTGTATTCGGCCATATCCATGAATTCCCAGCCCTGTCCCGCGCGCGCAGAATAGTGCTGGCCCTCCATGAGAGACAGAAGTTTGCGTAAGACGGGCAATTGGGTTCGACCAGCCAAAGCACGCAGCTGAGAACTATTCGTCCGAGCCTTCTGGTGCTGGTCGACATTGCCTAGGGTCTGCGAGCTTTCCTCGACGATCCCCCTCTTAATGATTGGACTCACGGCACCGCTACCGCAGAAAAGACGGCATCGATGAGGCCGTCGACGGAAATATCATCCGCCATTGCATCGAAGGTACGAATGATACGGTGACGCAAAATCGGGTGGCGAAGTTTCTTAATATCCTCAGGCATGACGTAGTTACGCCCCTGCATGAGGGCAACTGCCTGACTGACACGCATGAGGGCGATGCCACCACGAGGTGAAGCACCCACGCGCACGTGCTGCGAGAAACCGGGAAGCGGGTTCGGACCCATGCCGCGAGTGGTGTTAATCAGGTCGACGATGTAGGCCTTCAAGGTGTCGTGCAGGAAGATGCGACGAGTCATCTGCTGGAGGAAGGTCAGTTCTTCCAAGGTAATGGGTTCAGCATCGATGGGCTTATCCATGCTTCCCGAGTCGATCCTGTTGAGGACTTCGAGCTCTTCGAGAGGCTGGGGGTAGGTGATGATTTCTTTCATCAAGAAGCGGTCCATCTGTGCTTCGGGGAGCACGTAAGTACCTTCTTCTTCGATGGGGTTCTGGGTTGCCATGACCATGAAGGGTTTGGGCAGCGGGTAGACGGTTCCACCGATGGTGGTCTGACCTTCCTGCATGGCTTCAAGCATCGCGGACTGGGTCTTTGCCGAGGAACGGTTAATTTCATCCAGGAGCACGATATTGGCGTGGACCGGTCCCAATTCGGTCGTCATTTCGTTTTGTGCCTGGTTCCAGATACGCGTACCGACGATGTCGTTAGGCATGAGGTCTGGCGTGCACTGGATGCGATGGAAGCTTCCTGAGATTGCCATTGCGATGGTCTGAGCCGCGGTGGTCTTTGCAAGACCGGGCACCGATTCCATGAGGATGTGGCCCTGTGCAAGGAGGCCGACGATCAGGGTTTCCCTGAGCTGTTCTTGGCCAACCACGCGCTGCGCGAAGATCTTCTGGATGCGGTCCAGGAGCTCTTTGCTGCGTTTGAGCTCATCATCGGTGAGGTATGTAGACATTCAGGAAACTCCCGGGTGATTGAATAATTACCAATATCTTACTGGTTTCAGCAGCTCGTTCCGACTCGCGACTTCACTGCCCGGTCTGAGTGGGCGTTGGAAGCGTGAACGGCGAAATTGAGAAGGTCGGAACCGTTACCGAGATCGTTGGAAACGGCGTGACATGTGGGATATTCGTTTGTTTTGGACTCGAATGGATATAAGAGCGCCAAATACCGAATATCAGCGCAATGATGAGCCAGACAACCCACCTCTTGCTTTTTGCGTTCCGCACAGTGGAACCGTGGGGCGAGAGATCCACATCATTGTTCGTCAGGCGCATGCGTCGTCGCCGTTTCCATCGCGCACGCCTATTCCCTGCCAAGGCCGATCCCGCTTGGGTGGGCCTCGGCAGGCGAGTTCCCGCGCGGCCTCGTTGACGGGGTTTCTCGGGCACAGCGCTGGGCGCAGGGAGGTCGAGATGAGAAAGATAGTTGGGAAGGGGTTGAATTGTTCCCTCTTGAAGGGCACTGGGACCCTCGCGAGTGAAGCGATCAACCAGAGCGATTTCCTCATCAAAGAGCGGCTCGATCGTGACGACTGGAACCCTGGACGACAGGTCTCGAATGAGAGACTCCAAGAGCACCACGGATTCGGGGGAAATGTAGGCCTCGGGATAGATCGGGAGGAAGCTTCCATCACTATCGATGAGGACCGTGGCCTTTCCTGAGCGAAGCAGACACGTAACGTCTGAAACCCTGATCTCAATTCGCCGCACGACTGGGGAGGTGGTGCGTTCTTGGGAGGCGTCATGCCACTGGGCAACCACACGCTCAGGAGAGACCATCAGGTGATGTGGAAGGGCAAGAGCATAGCCGCTGAGGCTCGCGGGGACGCTTGAGAGGAGATCTGTGCCCTCGGTGGAGGGGAAGGGAAGCGCTTCCACCGGCTCGGGCACGCAATGAGTGGTTGCGAAGCGATCGTAGGTGCTCTTCGGTGCGGTCAGTAGCGGGAAGCGTTCAAGCAGTTCGGGCGAGGCGACATCTGCCGCGATGTGGGCACGTGCCGCTACTTTGTTGATAAGTGCGAGGACCTCGTCACGCGTTGGAATACTATCGTCGTTAATGCGGTGCAGGTGCTGGGAAACCTCCAGGTTTTCATCGTCTTTATGACGATTAATGACCTGTTGAAGGTTGACGGTGAAGTCACGATCCGGGTCGAAGTAGACATCGAGGAAACGGCGCGCGTCCTCGAAAGAATCCAAGTCGTCGAAACGGATCATCGCAATAAGATCAGGGGCGATCGAGTAGGCATCCGTCGTCACCTTGAAATCCGAGTATTTGGGATCCAGTGAGCGCAGGATATTCGTTGCATCCATCGCAATTGCCCAGCGGGCGACAAGACCCGCACGCGTGAGGGGAACCGCAAAGGAGAAGAGATAATTCAACCCACATTGCCATTGACTGCCACGGATGTATTGGTCTCGTGGAGTCCCTTCGTCCACGGCGAGGAGATCGTCAAGATCCAAGGAATCGGGTTCGCGGTCAAAGCCGAGACCAAGGAAATCGGGTTCTGTCGTGACAAGAACACAGGGATAACGCCCCTCGAAGGGGAGATTCTCCGCGCAAGGTGACATGCTGATGCAAAGTAGCGATCGGCCTCGAAAGTGGCGGTATCGCTGCGGAAAACGGAGAGCAAGGCTTCATTGATCCCCATTCTGTTCGCCACGTCGGCTGTCCACATCGACGTGGCGGATGCTCGTCCTGAAACGGGGAGCAAAAAGCTCTGGATGGTCAAAGCACGCGGGAAGACGCAGCCATGCCTGACGGACGATCTCACGCGGCCCGTGGACGCGGATATCGATCTCTGAAAAAGTAGGTCAGGCACTCAACTTGAGCAACGTCGAATTTTCCGGGTGCGTATTCGACGGGGCGTTGAAGTTCGGTTCGAATGGACTCCATGAGGACGTGAAGGGCGCCCATTTCCTCAGGCTTCACGTCAAGAGTCCCATAGGCAAGGGTCAGGCACATCCACAGTTCTCCCGGCTTTTCAACAACCGGGTCCATTACGGCCCATTCGAAGCCGTTGATGAACTTCCACTGTTTGGCGACCACACCCCATCCTTTCCTATAAGAAGCCTTTTTCTACTCTAAGACATAGACGCGATTAAAAACACAGGCGGGTGGCTCCCTCTCGGGGAACCACCCGCCTTGACGCTAGCTAAACGCTATCAGGCCTGCTTTGCAGCAGCGATACGCGCGCGGAACTTCGCGAGCTGCTCGGTGATAGCTGCCGGGAGCTTGTCACCAAACTGCGAGAAGTATTCCTCGGTGTCGTCCATTTCGGCTGCCCATGCGTCGGGGCAAATCTCGAAGAGCTTGTCCCACTTGGCCTGGTCGATGTCCAGACCATCGAGGTTGAAGTCCTCGAAGTGCGGGTAGCGGCCGGTGACGCCGTCGATTGCCTCAACCTCGCCAGCTGCACGGCGGACGATCCAGTCCAGAACACGGGAGTTATCGCCGTATCCGGGCCACATGAAGTTGCCGTCTTCGTCCTTACGGAACCAGTTGACCTGGTAGACCTTGGGGAAGTTCTCGCCCAACTTGTCCTGCATCTCGAGCCAGTGGCCCCAGTAGTCGGCCATGTTGTAGCCACAGAAGGGCAGCATGGCGAAGGGGTCGTGACGCAGCGAACCGGCCTTGACGTCGGTTGCAGCAGCGGTGACCTCGGATGCAACGGAAGCACCGATGAACACGCCGTGTGCGGGCTCGTACTGCTCGGCAACCAGCGGAACGTTGGTTGCGCGGCGGCCGCCGAAGAGGATCGCGTCAATGGCGACGCCCTCGGGTGCTTCCCAGTCGGGGCAGATGATGGGGCACTGCGAGGCGGGAACGGTAAAGCGGCTGTTCGGGTGAGCAGCCTTTTCGCCGGACTCAGGGGGTCCAGTCGTTGCCGTGCCAGTCGATCAGGTGTGCCGGCACGTCACCGTCGATGCCTTCCCACCACACATCGCCATCGTCGGTCAGTGCAACGTTGGTGAAGATGGAGTTGGCCTTTGCGGTCTCCATTGCCATGGGGTTGGTCTGGTAGGAGGTTCCCGGTGCAACACCGAAGAAGCCTGCCTCGGGGTTGATGGCGCGCAGACGGCCATCGGTGCCCGGACGCATCCAAGCGATGTCGTCACCCACGGTCTCGACCTTGTAGCCGGGGATGGTGGGCTGGAGCATGGCGAGGTTGGTCTTGCCACAGGCGCTGGGGAATGCAGCGGTGACGTGGAACTGCTGACCGGTGGACTCACGGGTCAGACGCAGGACAAGCATGTGCTCAGCCATCCAGCCGTCGCGGCGTGCCATGGTCGAAGCGATACGCAGAGCGAAGCACTTCTTGCCGAGCAGTGCGTTGCCGCCGTAGCCCGAACCGAAGGACCAAATCTCGTTGGTCTCGGGGAAGTGGGTGATGTACTTCTCGTCGTTGCAGGGCCAGCTGGAATCTTCCTGACCGGGCTCCAGCGGAGCGCCGACGGAGTGAACGGCGGGAACCCACACGCGGCCCTCATTGATGAGGTCCATGGCAGCCGCACCCATACGGGTCATGATGCGCATGTTGACAACAACGTAGGGAGAGTCGGTGATCTCAACGCCGAGCTGGGAGATGGGGCCACCCAGAGGACCCATGGAGAAGGGAACCACGTACATGGTGCGGCCCTTCATGGCACCCGTGAACTTCTCGTGCAGGGTTGCCTTCATTTCCTTGGGGTCTGCCCAGTGGTTGGTCGGGCCTGCGTCTTCTTCCTTCTCACAGCAGATGAAGGTACGAGACTCAACACGCGCAACGTCAGAGGGCTTGGAACGGGCGAGGAAGCAGTTGGGGCGCTTCTCTTCGTTCAGCTTGGTGAACATGCCGCTCTCAACCATCTGAGAAGTGAGGCGATCCCACTCTTCCTGGGAGCCGTCAGCGAACTCCACACGATCAGGGGTGGTCAGCGCTGCAATTTCAGCAACCCACTTGATGACATCTTCGGGAGCGTTTGCCGGAGCGGCTGCACGCACATCCTGTTCGGTCACGGACATTTTTGCCTCCTGAGGCACTCGGTGATTCTGGGGCGCGGTCACGCCCCGATCTACGCTCTAATCATCTCTCACCACACCGGCATTTGCGCGGGCGATAGGTCCCTTTTGGGCTGAAAATTCTGACAAATGCGTCAACTTCGGCGACGGAATGCCCCACTTTTCCCGAGAGATCCGAGCTTTCGGGCATAATGTGGCAATAGACACACTACTCAGCAAGAAGTTCCTGCCTCAGTGAACTTGAATATGCAGTGTGTCATGGATGACGATTGCCTTGAGGCAATCTCAACACAATCGGAGGAACATTATGGGGATCCGCAACAGAACGCAGGGCCCAAATTTCTTTGAATTCTTCACCCAGCAAGCAGACAAGCTCGTTGAGGGCGTTGAAATTCTTGCTCAAATCTACGCTGCTTCCCCCGAAGAACGAGTCGCACTTCGCGATCAGCTTCACGGCGTTGAACACCAATGCGATGAACTCAATCACGAGATCTTCCAGCGCATTAATTCGTCCTTTATTACCCCCTTTGACCGCGAGGATCTTCAGTCCCTGGCTGCTCACCTCGATGATTGCATGGACTTCATCGACGAGGCCGGTGACCTCTTGGTCCTGTACGGCATTACTAACATTCCCGAGGAGATCCTGACCCTCCTCAAGTCGCAGATCGCGGTTCTCACCCACTGCGCGGAGCTGACCGCGCAAAACATGCCGGCACTGAAGTCCCCTGTCGACATGCGTGATTACTGGATCGAGATCAACCGCCTCGAAAAACGAAGGCGACCTCACCTACCGCCGTGCCCTGACGACTCTTTTTGACTCTGGTCTCGACCCCATCACGATCATCAAGCTCAAGGATGTTGTCGAGAGCTTGGAAGCCTGCGCCGATGCTTTCGAGCACCTGGCGAATGTCATCGAATCCCTCGCACTGAAGGAATCCTGAGTCGTGGATCTTAACCTGATCCTGGTTTGCGTCGTCATCGCCGTTGCTCTGTTTTTCAGCTACACCAACGGCTTCCACGACGCAGCGAACGCGATCGCCACTTCGGTTTCCACAAAAGCCTGGACGCCTCGTGCCGCCTTGCTTATGGCTGCAGTCATGAACATTCTTGGCGCGATGATGGGGACCGCAGTCGCGAAGACAATTGGCGAGGGAATCATCTCCATCAGCCCATACGCTGAATCCACTCAGGTGGAAATGCAGCAAAAGGGCTTGGTCATCATCCTTGCAGCCCTCCTAGGCGCGTGTATTTGGAACCTCATTACGTGGTGGTTTGGTCTGCCTTCCTCATCCTCTCATGCACTTATCGGTGGCATGGTTGGTGCAGGTTTGATGAGCGGCACAGCCGTTTATTGGTGGGGAATCGTTAAGTCCGTCATCATTCCGATGTTTGCTTCACCAATCATCGGTTTCGTTGTCGGTTATTTCGTCATGCGTGTCGCTCTCTTCCTTTTGCGCAATGCTCAATACCACCGCACCATGCGCCGCTTCCGCGCTGCTCAGCGTGTTTCCTCTGCGGCTATGGCGCTGGGTCACGGTATCCAAGACGCACAGAAGACCATGGGCATTATCGTCATGGCTCTTCTTGCCGGCGGCTACGGTGAAACACACCAGATCTACGATCCGGTCACCGGAGATATGACGGTCCCCCTGTGGGTCAAGATTTCCGGAGCCTTGGCAATTTCTTTGGGGACAATGGCTGGCGGCGGACGCATCATGCGTACCATCGGTCGAAAGATCATCGATCTTGACCCGGCACGAGGCTTTGTCTCAGAAGCGGTCTCCTCATCGATCCTCTACCTGTGCTCCTACGTTGTCCACGCTCCGATTTCAACGACGCAGGTCGTATCGACATCAATTATGGGCGTGGGGTGTACGAAGCGATTCTCCGCCGTACGCTGGGGTGTTGCAGGTTCGATCGTTACGGCATGGTTCCTGACCTTGCCAGCAGCTGCTGTTGTGTCTGGAATCGTCTACTGGATCTGCGCACTCATCGTTGGCGTCTAGTACCCTCGATTGAGTGAAGTCCTTTTTAACCGCATCTGTCTCGGTGTGCTTGCCTGTATTTTGGGGGCAGGCACGCTGAGCGGGTGCGGTTTTTCGTCAGTGATGCGCCTTTCGGTCGGCGCCTGCGTTCAGGTTCCTCCAACGACAAGTGCCTATTCCTTGGAAACCGTTTCTTGCTCTCGCCCTCACCAAGCTGAAGTGATCGCGCTACCGACGGTTGCAGGCGCAGACTTCCCCGAGGCCGCACAACTTGAAACGGATGCTCGCCGCGAGTGTGAGCTAGCCTTCCGGTCCTACGTTGGGATCCCCGCTGAGGATTCTGCTCTTGATCTTCTCTGGCTAGCCCCGAGCCGCGAATCGTGGGAGCGCGGAGACCGACAGATCGTCTGCATAGCGGCAGCAAACGGCCAGCAAACCCTGAGCGGTTCAATCCACGATTCAGCGTATTAGAGCGCTACTCCCCTGCCCTTGGGGCATGCCTTTCAACATCGAGGACACGAACTTGTCCTCCGTGCACGACGGTGTGCAAAATGACCATCTCCGAGGCCGAAAGTTCCCTGGCATCGAGCGGAAAGTTCATGCGCACACCCGAAGGCGTGAACTGTCGGAATACGTCAAAAATCCCTGGAAGCATACTTCGCGGGGTACATAAGACCCGCGGCTGACTGTCGCTGATGAGCGCGCGAGCGAAGGCCTCGTCAGAGGAAGGGGAATTCGCTCCAGCGGCGCGCGACGGGAGTGCCTCGATGTCAACTCCCGCGAGCGCGGCCCACGGCCCCAGGGTCTGGCGGGTCCGCGCACTCGAGGTTGCCATTGCCCGGCGCACACCGTAAGAGGAGAGCAGATCGACCAGCTCGAGGGCTTCGCGCACGCCAACACGTGACAGGGGCCGAGTCTCCTCGTCTCCCTCCCACTGTTGAGCAGAAACCGTGCGCGCATGAGGGAGCAGTGCCAGCGCGGTTGTAACGAGTTCGCCGCTGCGGCCTCGCATGACGAGTTCTGTCAGCAGGCGTCGGTCCCCGCGGCGCGTCAGAAGATCGTGTGCGCGAGAAGTCGTCATCCACTGCGTTTGGTCGATTTCGCGCGAAGGTGCACGGTGGACGGGTTTGCGCAGGTGGACGAGGCCGTCATCCTTTCCGCCGTCGCTGTCCATCAGCGTTCCGACCCAGTAGCGCACTTCCTTGGTCTGTCCCGAGCCGAGGCGGTAGCGCTGGGTAGTCAGGGGCGCGCCGAGGCGGATGACGTGACCGGTTTCTTCTTCGACTTCGCGCACCGCCGCGACGGGAATAGTTTCTTTGCCCTCAATCTTTCCCTTGGGCCACGACCAATCGTGGTACTGAGGACGGTGAACCAGCAGAACTTCGATGTCTCGCTCATCCAGCACTTCCCCGGGAATGATCGGTCGTGCGGGGTCGCGAAATCGCCACACGAGAGCGCCGCCTGCGCGAATGAGGCGCATCGGGGGCATGGGCTGGGGGCTGGGTGTCACGTTATTAACCCTAACGTAGAGTGAGCGCGGGTGTGGATCATACGCCGCACCCGCGCTCACTTCACTCGCCGGAAATATCAGAAATGATGTTTCTATTCCTCACCGAATTGGACGAATGCCTCCGTTTCACGGGAGCGCCACAGGGGCATGATCTGACCAAGTCCAGTGACATCCAAACCGATACCGGAAAATCGCGGATCCTCATGATCCTCAAACCAATGGTCGAGTTCGTTTCTTAGCTCTGATTGAATTCCACTGTAGGTCGGGTCATCAATGAGATTGCGACGTTCATCGGGATCGCATTCGAGGTCGTACAGTTCCTCTGGCCCTTCTTCACGCCAGACGTATTTGAGCATCCCGCGCCGGATCATTCGTGCGGCTCCATATTCATCGAAAACTGCGACAGAATCGCTGCCCGACTTGCCTCGAAGGATATCGAGCAGCGTGCCTTGACCTCGGCGGACATCGGCAGCGCACTGGGCCCCAGCCAATTCACACAAGCTCGTGAACAAATTGAGGCTAGAGATGAGCTCATTGACCGGAGAGGAACACCCGCGCTCACGCCCAGGATCAATACCGACGGAGGCGGCGAGGGCCTCGGGAATACGAATCAGGAAGGGAACTCGTACGGAGTTATCCCAGAAGTTCAAAGGGAACGTGCCATTCCCCTTCCCCCAGATTCCGTGATGCCCGCAAGAGAAGCCGTTATCAGACATGAAGATCACGATCGTGTTTTCCCACTCACCCTGCTTCTTGAGCTCATCGACGAGGGCGCCGAAAACCCGGTCGACTCCGCTCAGCGCGGCACAGTAGCCGCGAAGCGAAGGAACGGGATCTCGATAAGCATCAGCGAATTGATGTACCCGTTGATAATCGGCCCAAGGATGGGGTTCCTCTCGTGGAATCGAAGGGAACTCCTCATCTGCATAGATGCCGAGGAGTTCATCGGGATGTTGGTCTTCTCCCCACGGATCGTGCGGAGCCGTTGTCGCGGCAAAAAGGAAGAAGGGCTGACGTTCCCCGTCTTCACCCGTTGCGGATGCACGCTCGCGAAGGAACTCGAGGGCATGGACGCCAACTGCATCGGTGAAGTACAACTCTTCCTCGGCCTCGTGACCATCTTTCCAAATCGGCGCACCCATGTATGGGCCACCCCCGTAGCGATGCGCGTACCACGAGGAGAATCCCGGCGCGGGCTTGCATGAATCCCCTAGGTGCCACTTTCCACTCAGTGCGCAGGCGTAACCCGAGCGCTGAAGAATTTGTGGGAGAGTTTCGAGGTGATCAAGATAGGTGTCGGCATCAGCGCGGGGATGCCGAGTACCCGTGAGCCAATCATGCACACCGTGAGTAGAAGGCATGGTTCCGGTGAGGATCGATGCTCGCGCCGGAGAACACACTGGAGACGGCGTGTGCATCTGCGTAAAGACATACGCGTCCGAGGCGAAGTCCTCCAGAGCGGGCATGCACAGTTCCGGCGTGATCCATGGAAGCGCCCAGGGCCCCTGATCATCAGTGAGAAAGAGCAGGATATTGGGATGCAAGGTCATTCCTTAACGCCTCCAGCAGAGACCCCGGCGGTAAAGTAGCGCTGACCGAAGAGGAAGATCACGACGATTGGCAAGGTCATGAGAATGACCGCTGCCATGAGAAGGCTCCACTGGGTTGAGTTTTCTTGATAGAAGACTGCAAGTCCCTAATTGGAGCGTACGCATATCGTTTGATTTCACGGAAACAAGTGGCCACAAGAAGTCGTTCCATGCGCCTTGGAACGCAAGAACCGAAACGACCGCAACCGCTGGAAGCGCGAGGGGCGTGTAGATCTGCCAGAAATACGTCCTTCACTTGCACCATCGACTCGCGCCGATTCACCCAGTTCATCGGGAAGATCCAAGTAGAACTGACGCATCAAGAAAATACACAGTGCGGAAATCACGTGCGGGACAACTAAGGCCGCGTAGGTATCGAGTAGTCCAGAGCCGCCATTTCCCCACAGGTCATTACCTCCTGCGAAAGGCACGTGCGTGACGATAACGAAGAGCGGGACCATCATGACTTCCGGCGGAACGATGATAAGCGCAATGAGGACGAGCATAATGGTCTTCTTGCCCGGGATCGGCATCTTTGCAAGCGCATAGCCAGCCATCGCGCATAAAAGGACCTGAAGCACCGTCGAGGCCAAGGACACGACAAGTGAGTTCGCGAAAAAGAGCGGGAAGTTCTCTGCACGCATGGCTTCAGCGAAGTTCGACCAGGCGAATTCATCGGGGATACCGAACTGTAATTCACGATCTGCGGGGGCTAAAGCAACCAAGAAAATCGATGCCAAAGGGACAACGTATAGAGCTGTGATGATCAGGGCAAGAGTGTGGAACATGCCAGATCGAAGGATTTTTCTCATCGTGTCCCTCCAGAGTGCTCAAGCGTGCGCTCGGGGGTAGCACTACGACGTGCTGCCCGGTTTTGGAACAAGCGAACGGGCAGACCAACGACGATCACCGTCGAGAAGAGCAGGACAGCAATGGCGCATGCTCGACCAATGTCAAGGTAGGTGAATGCCGATTCATAAAGCTCGTAGACGATGGTTCGCGTGGAGTTTTCAGGACCACCTTGGGTCATGACGTAGGCCTGAGTGAACATTTGAAAACCACCCATTAGCCAGGTGATTGCCACAAAGAACAAAGTGTTCTTCAGCTGCGGTATCACAACGTAAATCAGGCGACGGAAGGCACCGGCTCCATCAATTTGAGCGGCTTCAATGAGCTGGGGCGGTATCGCTTGGATTCCGGCCAGCAAGATGACCATGTAGTAGCCCATGTTGCGCCACAAGGACACAAGCAAAATTGAGGGCATTGCCGTAGATGCCTCAGTGAGGAAGTAGACCTTTGGCATTCCCAGGTCTTGGAGAAACTCATTGATTGGTCCTGAAAATGGATCAAAGAAGAAAGACCAGAACAGGGCGACAATGACGTAGGACATCGCTTGCGGCATATAAACGATCGTTCTCATCACCGAGTTCCCATGCAGTTTTTTTGACTGAAGAGCATGGCAATCATGAAGGCAACTACGACGCCGATAGCAACCTGCCCGAAAGCGAAGTACAGGGTATTCCCGATTGCTTGCAGGAAGACCTGATCGGAGAAGAGACCAATGTAGTTCTCAAAGCCAACCCACTCTGGGGGGTTAATCAGGTCGTACTTGGTAAAGGAAAACACTGCTGCAAGCGCCAGAGGCAGGAGGGTGAAGAGAATAACTGCAACCCCTCCCGGGGCAATCAGTGACAGGCCGGCTCGTCGGCGCTGGCGTTCCAGCGCCGACGAGCAACGGGCTGTATTCAATTGACGAGACATATCAGTGCCCGAAGGCGTTGAGTTTCTGGTCTATTGCTGCAAGAGTCTCATCCACTCCGACTGATCCCCGGACCGCCGGATCAAGCAGCTTGTTGATGTCTCCGCCAAATTGCATCATTCCTGGATGCGGGGGCTGAGATTGGGCGTCTTTTGCCAGCGCCATGAGCTGAAGTCCCGTTTCACCAAGCCACGAGGCCTCAGCCAGATCGGTACGAACAGGCAGAACACCATAGCTCTCGTCAAATGCACTCAGGTTGTCCTTTTCCATGAGGAAGGAGATGAACTCGAATGCTTTATCGGGGTTCTTGGAGTTCTTTGCAATAGCGAGCTTGTTGATCCACGCTCCAGCAGCGCCCTTCGATGCCGAAGGACCAACCAGTGCGGGGCCGATGAGGAGTTGCTTGGCAACCTCAGGGTTCGTGCTCTCTGCGTTGTAGTAGTCGTTTCGCGATCCCAAGCCCATTGCTGACTGACCTGAAACCAGAGGACGCGCCCCACTACCGGAGTAGACCAAGTGGTAGTCAGCAGTTCCTTCCTTGAAGCTTGTCACCAAGAAGTCCAAAGCTTCACGAGCTTGCGGGGAAGAGAAGTTCGAGGTCCCGTCCTCTTTCCAGTACTTGGCTTCGTTCTGCATCATAAGTTGAGCGAATCCTTGCTGGAGGCCGATGGACTTGTCAGTACCCCCAGAAAATCGGAGATTCGCAAATCCCGGCGTCACGCACCTTGAGTGCGACTTGGTGGAATTCCTCCCACGTTGTCGGCAGTTTCGTTGTGTCGACACCGGCTTTTTCGAGGAGGTCCTTGCGATAGACCGGAACGCGAAGATCGAAGCCGTAGGGAATTGAGTACTGCTTACCGTCCCACTGCCCGTCTTTAAGTAGCTCTGGGAAAATCTTGTCTTTGTCTGCCCACTTGTCCATGTACGGACCAAGATCAAGAAGGGCTCCCTTGTCAGCGAGCGGGGCGGTCCAGATCGCACCGAGAGAAACGACATCCGCCATCTGCTTCGATGCAGCTGCGGTCGTGTACTTCTGGAAGGCGCTCCCCCAGTCTGAGGTCTGCAAAGTGACGGTGACGCCGGTCTTCTTCTTGAATTCCGGTAGGACATTCTTCTCGATGTGCTCGATTGATTTCTGTGATGCTCCGAGCATCATGAAGGTGAGTTTTTTTCTTCGCTTCCTGAAGAGGATTTTGAGGCACCTCCTGAACACGAAGTGAGCAGCGAAAGTGCTGCAATACCCGCGATAAAGGCGGTTCCAAAGCGTCTACGAGTAGACATGGGTACTCCTTGTGAGAACAACTCGACTTTGAGAAATTCACACACCCCGTCGCTGTTACCTGCGTCATACTAGCAGCCAACTCAGACGATGCCAATACCTTTTGTAACTTCGCAATACTAAATAAAGATCTCAGTCCAAATCACCGACGCGAGCACGGGAAGAGGCGCGCTCCAATTCCTGCGCCGTCATCACCAGCGCGCGAGCACGCATGGTGACCCCGTAGGCCAAGGCATCGTGCGGATCATCAATCCACTGCTGACCAACCCGAGGATCTCCAGCGGCAATAATCCGCATCGCACGTGCGATGGCAGTGAAGATCTCCTCAAAATCATCATCTGTGCGCTCTCCTCGCAGCAGCGCATCAGCTTGTGCAATCACCTCATCAAGCGGCGCATCATTCAAGGGACGCTCAAGCCCCGGAACGCGTTCGGCAGCAAGTCCCAGAAGATACAGCTCTGCCACGATCAAAGGGTCACGGTGGTACCACTCGCGGAACAAATAAACCCGCCACAATGCGCCGGGAAGAGTGAAATCTGGACTCGAGGCCCATAGCTCAGCAACCAGAGGGATCCCACCCGTGGAGACAAGCTCCTTCAAACGCGCAAGCGCATGAGCATCGAAGTCTTCATCACCGACCCCAAGCAACGCCCAGGCTGTCGAGTGCGCAAGAACCGAGGAATCCGCCACATCCTGAGCGCCAACAATTGCTTCAGTCTGCGCATAGTCCAAGATCGCGGGACGCCTGGGGATGCGTTGCGTTTCGCCCATTTGCTCTCCTGCCATTAAGATGGTGGGGTTGGTTCGGTTTTCCGACCACATAGCGGGAATTCCCGCGGGCCTATAGCTCAATGGTAGAGCAGCGGACTTTTAATCCGTGGGTTGGGGGTTCGAGTCCCCCTGGGCCTACTCAGCACCAGAAAGACGCTCGACGTTAACCTCCGGGCGAGCGCGTCCCGCCAAGGACGCTATTCCCACAGCAATCGAAATGCACACCAGTCCCACCAGCTGCCAGATGCTGGGAATCTGACGCAAAAGCAGAGCACCGATCAGCGCAGAAGTTGCGGGAAGAAGCGCGGTAAACAAAGCGAAAGTCGCAGCGGAGACCCGCTTCATTGCCATCGCCTCGAGCGTATAGGGAAAGACTGTCGACAAGAAGGCCAAAGCAACCACCGCAATCAGCACCCTGCGATCACTGAAAGCAGCCATCGCACCGTGCCCAAGGATCGGTGCAGAGATCAACGCACTGAAAGCACACCCCAGCGACAAGTTGACCATCGCAGAGCTCGACGAGGCTGCCTTCTGCCCCAACATGATGTAAGTTGCCCACGATGCGCCGGCCGCCAGAATCCATACAACCCCAGCCAAGGTTCTCGGAGCACTCAAATCCAACCCAAGTCCACCGATCGCACACACCCCGGCCAAGGCAAAGAAGGCAGCGATTCTTGGCGCCCAGCCACGGCCTCGTACAACAGCAACCGTCACAGGGCCAAGGAACTCAAGCGAAACCGCAGCCCCAAGGGGAATGCGGGAAATTGCCTCGTAAAAGCAGGCGTTCATGCAGACCAAGGCAATGCCGAAGAAGAGAGCGCCCTTCAGGGTCGCGCGATCAAGGCCTCGCCACGGGCGCACCCAAGCGCACAGGACCAAACCGCCAACAAATCCCCTCCACCAGGCGACCGAGGCCGGCTCAACGACCGAGAAAGCAAAGACTGCAACTGCGGCGCCGCTGTATTGAATAAGCGCCGAGGCGACGATCAGAATTTGGGCAGGAACACGGTTGATCAGGGATACGGGAGCTCGATTCGTCACGGAGCCAATTCAACCATTTCGTGCACTTCCTCAGCGAGAACAGCGTGGTCCTTGGTGCCATGGCGGGATGCGATTGCAACCGCGAAGGAGATTAAGAGAAGACCAATCATCTGCCATAGGGTCGGAATCTGGCGAAGAATGATGACCCCAACAAGAAGCGAGGAAGCGGGAGAAAGCGCGGTGAAGAGTGAGAAATCCGCCGCCGAAACACGATGCATCGCAATGGCCTCGAAGGAACAGGGGACGACCGTTGACAAGACTGCCACAACAATGACGATTCCCAGGATGCGAGGTTGAGTGATCGCGGGGAAAGCCTGGTGGAGAACAAAAGGCGCAACGATCAGTCCACTGAGCGCACAGCCCACAGCAAGGTTCGTGACTCCCCGATCGCTTCGAAGCAACGCGCTGTCCAAGGAGAATGTAAATCGCCCAGGCGGCTGCGGTGAAGAAAGCCCACTTCATTCCGATGAAGACGCGCGGGTCAGAAAGATCAAGGCCCAGACCGCCAATGGCGACAACTCCGGCCATGGCCAGAACTGCCGCAATTCTTGGGCCAATTCCTCGGCCTCGGACAACGGCAACAACAACGGGGCCAATGAACTCCATTGACACTGCTGCCCCCATCGGCAAGTAATCAATTGACTCATAGAATGCGACATTCATTGCCAGCAGGGACAAGCCAAAGAGTGCCGATTCGAGAAGATCTCTCCGGGTCAGCCCGGCCCTCCACGGACGCCTCAGCGCGCATAGAAATATGCCGGCAATGAAGACGCGCAGCCACGCGATAACACCCGGCTCAAGCGCGGAAAAAATCGTGACTGCAAACGCGGCACCACTGTACGCACTGAGCGCTGCGCCAACGATCAGAACGGGCGCAGAAACATGTGTGAGGAGTGCACGAAGATGGGAGAGCACCTACCCACTATGCCATAGCGGCAGGTACAAAATGAAGACTCAAGGAGTTCATACAAAAGCGATTTCCAGTGGGCTGATCTGGGGCGTCGTCAAAAATGTGGCCAAGATGCGAATCGCAGGTTGCGCAACGCACTTCAATGCGCCTCATTCCATGGGAAATGTCCTCGAAGTAGTTGACGGCTCCGGGCAAAGATTCATAGAAACTTGGCCATCCGCAGTGCGAATCGAACTTGGTCGTCGAGGGGAAGAGCTGCGCCCCGCATGCGGCACACACGTAGGTTCCTTCCCGGCGCTCCTCCAGTAGCTCACCGGTGAAAGGCGCTTCGGTTCCAGCCTGACGCAAGACAAGGAACTGCTGGGGACTTAAACGCTCACGCCATTCCTCTTCGCTTAAGTGCACACGTGGGGCACTTTGCTCACTGCGGGCGAGGTGTTCGAGCTTCGTGGCGCGATCGCGAGTGCGAATAATTTTCATGATCAATTCCTCTCGCTTCGAGGCTCCGGAAGGGGCGGGTCGCATCTTGGGGAATGCGCGGACCGGCGTCTTTGCGCGCCGCTTCTTCTTGGTGGCGCTTTGCTGCCGCCTCACGTTCAGCAAGGACGTCTTCACCCGGTCCAGCGTAGATTTCGTTGCGCTCGTCGGCCTCGGGGGATCCCGAAAAGAGGCGTTCCCCGCGGATCACTGTTTCCTCGGGGTGGGCACCCGTTTCCTGGGCTTGTGAAGGTGCCGAGGCGGCGGGAAGCACCGCGGTTTCCTGCGGCGCGGGGTGAAGATTGCCGAGGCGCGCGTTGGCTTGTGCGACCTTCTGTGCCAGTTGTTCGGCAACGAGAGGTGGAGCATGGTCTGCGTGAAGACTTGAGTTTGTTCTTCGGCGGGGCTGGGGGAAACGCTTCGGATACTTCCCGTGTCCGCCAATTCGCGTTGACGTTGCGCCATTGCGCGCCTGCGCGCTCGCTTTGCCTTTTGCCGTGCGGCCAGCAAGCGTACCTCGTGCACGGCATCTTCCTCCTCCCCTATCGAGGCCGCGGGCGAAGCAGAAACTGGAGAATCGGGTGAGTGTGCGGTGTGCGCATCAGGGGCACCGGTCGTATCAACCGCGATACCCGACAGTTCCTTTGCGAGGCGAGCGATGGCCTCGCGAGAAGTATCGTGCTGGATGCTTTGAATATCGAGGGGCTGAATGCGGGTCAATGGACGAACAGCAGGTTCTTGCTCAACAATCCAGCGAATCATGTTTTCGCGCAGGTAGCAGCGCAGGTCCCACAGTGTCCCAGAATCCTTTGCGGAAACGACGATGCGAACCGTGACGGTCGTTGCATCCGAGTCGGCGACTTGGACGGCCCACGAGCGTCCGTCCCACAAGTCCGTTGCCAAGAGAAGTTTTTGCACCTGGTTTCGGATCAGGGTCATGGGAGCGGCCCAATCCAGTTTGAGCTCGACTGAGCCGAGCTGTTTGGCAGCTCGACGCGTCCAGTTTTCGAAGGTGTTTGAGGTGAAATAGGTAGAGGGGACAATCAGTCGGCGTTCGTCAGCGAGGCGAACAACGATGTAGGAGAGGGTAATTTCTTCGACTTTTCCGGAGGGAGCATTCACTCCCCAGCGACCACGACGTCACCCACACGAATCGCGTCCGTGAATGCGAGTTGGATTCCTGCAAAGACATTGCCCAGGGTTTGTTGCGCGGCAAGACCGGCGATGACGGAGATGAGACCGGCCGAGGCCAGAACAGTCGTCATCGCTTGGCGGGCGGCATCAAAAGTGAAGAGAGCGAAGCAGATTCCGACGATGATGATGAGGACTTGGAGTAAACGGCGAATGATTTGCGCTTGGGTTTCGAATTTACGGGAGACGCCGCCGTCACGTGCCTGGCGGATTTGCGCGGCATCTTCGAAGATCCAGGCGCAGTTATAGATCATCCAGGTCATCGTGAGAATGGAAACGATGAGAAGGACATGCGAGGCGAAACCAACTAATCCGCCGTTCGACCAATCGGAGAGAGTCGTATTGACAAGCATCACCTGCAGGCCGGTCCATGCTCCCCATGACAAAGCTGTCAGGTAGAAAGAGGTGCGAACTCGTTTAACGATGGCGGCAAAGTAGCGTGAGCGGCGGGCGATCGGTCGCACAATGATGGCAATTGCGAGAGCAATGAAAAAGCCGATTGCAGCACCAACAAAAGTGGCAAAAACAAGCGATGCGACATTGAGTGCATTGTCGACTGCTGCCTGGGTAATCCCCGAGGGGGAAGGCGAAGGAGAGGAATCGTCTAGAGGAAAAATCATCAAACCATCCTTATGTCGCTCATCATCTTCTCAATCAAGCCTATGCGCGATCAATGAAAAGCGCCTGATGCTTGCGTGAGGGACAATGACAAAAACATGCACCATTTCAAGGAAAAAGTCCTTGTGTGACGGTCATCACTGTCATTCTTTTTTTGCTTTAACGGCACGCTTCTGCCTAATATTCTCTTCGTCCTCGGACGCCAGACCGGTGGCCGAACAATGGCCCCCATCGTCTAGAGGGCCTAGGACACCGCCCTTTCACGGCGGCGACACGGGTTCGAATCCCGTTGGGGGTACTTCTTCGAAGTCGTTCGTGTCGACAGTGAAGAAAAAAATTCAATCAGGCTTCACCTATTGTGAGGCCCCGTAGCGCAGTTGGTTAGCGCGCCGCCCTGTCACGGCGGAGGTCGCGGGTTCAAGTCCCGTCGGGGTCGCAAGACCAGGCCAGTAGGTTTCGGTCCTGGCTCTGTAGCTCAGTTGGTAGAGCGTTCGACTGAAAATCGAAAGGTCACCGGATCGACGCCGGTCGGAGCCACCAGATAAAACCCCGCAACGCGGGGGTTTTGCTTTACCTATTTCACACCAAGCGCTGCGCACTAACTTCTCCACGTTGCCATCTTGTCAACAATGTGAGCTACGTAACATTTCTTCTTCAACAACCCGAACGCACCCCTTACAAAGCGCAGCAGCATGCGACTCAGTCACCCTCCCACCTTCCCAAAAACATAGAAGGGAAGGAGGGCTTCCATACCCAAAAGCGATACGCACTTGAATCCCCGCACCAAAACTCACTAATATTTAGATATCCCACACAGATATTTCAGGAGATTTTAAGGTGTTCACACGCGTAAAAAAGGCTGCGGGATCAGCAGTTTCGGGGCTCGCAATGCTCCTCTCTTGCTTCCTCGCATTGGCCTACATCGTTGTTTCTCAGGCAGGCGCTTCTCAGGCAGCAACCATCAACGACATCGTTAAAGATGTCCACCTTTCTGGCGTCAGCGGTTCTACCAAGCTCGGCATTGGCACCATGATGCAGGTCGATTTCGCCATCGACGGAACTGGCAAGAACATCCGCGAAGGCGACACCTTTACTATCCAAGCTCCCGCAGAACTCAATACCTTCGCAGCAACCGGCACGAAGCTTGAGTTCGACATGACGGCTCCCGACGGTGCAGTTGCGGTCAAGTGTTCGGCTCCCGCACCTCAACCCGGAGCAATCATCACCTGTACTTTCACCGATTACGCGAATACTCACCAGATCACCACCGGATCCGGCTGGGCGAAGATGAGCGCTGCAGCAAAGACCAATGCAGCTGCGGTCACCTTCACCATTGACGGCAAGGCAGTCTCAGTTCCCCTCCCCGGCGATGGCACCGGCATCGGTGATACCAATCTCGGAAAGACCACCAAGCACAACAAGGGTGGCACCGTCGACAGTGACGACGCCTCGCTGATCAACTGGTCGATCAACGTCATCGAATCAGGAATCTCTGTGAGCACCATTACCGTCGAGGACATCTTCCAAGATGACAACGGCGGCTACACGCTGGCTAACGAGCCTTCAATGTCCGTTTGGGCAAACGGTGATGATTTCCCGCTGGGCGAGTCAACCTCTGTGTCCAATGGCGACGCCATCAACGGCGGTGTCTTCACCGTGACGAAGAAGGCGGATGGCACCGGCTTCACCGCCACGTGGCCCAAGGGCACCGGAAATGCGGTGTACTCGATTTCCTACAACACCAAGATTAAGAACCCGGCTATGGTCGGAAAGTCCGCAACCTTCAAGAACAACGCCTCGGTGAACGGAGTTGTCCTTAACGGTAAGGCTGTGATCACTGCTGACGGTGGCGGCTCCACCGAAGGCAACACGACCACGACTCCGACCCCGGCTGTGACCACGACTCCGACCCCGACGGTCACAACCACCACACCTACCCCCGTGGTGACCACGACCCCGACCCCCCGTCGTCACGACCACAACTCCCTCCACCCCCACCACCACGGCAACCACCACGCCCACCCCGGCGGTAACGACGACTCCGACCCCGACGGTCACAACCACCACACCTACCCCCGTGGTGACCACGACCCCGACCCCCGTCGTCACGACCACAACTCCCTCCACCCCCACCACCACGGCAACCACGTCGCCCACTCCGGCCGTGACAACCACACCTACCCCATCGGCTACCACCTCCACGCCTGCGCCGTCGACCTCGACGACCAGCACGACGCCTCCGGCAAGCACCCAGAGTACAACTCCTCCGCTTCCGCCGGCTCCCTCTGAGAGCGTTCCGCCCGTGAAGCCCTCGGCAAAGGAACCAAACCGTTCCCTTGCCTCTACGGGAGCAACGACGCAGATTGTCCTCGGCGCAGCGCTGAGTGCGGCCACAGCTGGCGGTGTTCTGGTTGCCCGCAAGCGTCGCGAGCAAGCCTGAAAGATAGGCGCTTAACTCCTGATGAGGGTGGGGCCTCCACGCGAGATCGCGTGGAGGCCCCACCCACATGTTCTTTTAGCTACGCGCTGACTGCATCTACCAGCGCAGGAAAAGACGAAAAATCAGTCTTCGCGGGTTGTCACTTCGATGATCTGAACTTCCGCAGAATCAGGAATATCCGCGGCGCGCGGAGTTGAGGAAGCTCCGGCGCCCGCTCCGGCCTCGTCAACGACCGTGCTATCGACGACACGCACCCCGGGGCGAGGCGCCCCATATCCTGCGCGTCTACTTCCCTGGCCGCCTCCACGGGTGAGGGCCCGGCGCAGCAAGAAAAGAAAAACGCCGACGATCACCAAGATGGCAACGACGACGAAGATAATGAGGTTGCCCAAGGCAGTAAGTAGTGTGCCAATCATGTCTTCACCCTACACCGCACCCCTGTTGCGTGAGACAATGGAGACCTCAGCTCATAACGAACAAAGCGCAGGCCGCGCCGCCTACTGAACGCTAGAGTTCGCACCGGTTTCAGGCATAAAAGGGGTCGATATTTTTATGGGGAATAGAGTCGAAACCCAGGACCGCCTCTTGGCCGCGACCCGTCAGATCATCATCAACGAAGGCATTGAAGCAACCTCTCTTGAACACATCTGCTCGGTAGCCGGTTTTACCCGCGGGGCGTTCTACTCGAATTTCTCTTCAAAGGATTCACTGCTGGGAATCCTTGCTGAAGCCGAGTATTCCGACCTTATCCAGCGCCTTCGCGAGCGGGTGCTCCTGTGGGAAAACGCTCAAACACCAGCATCTCGAAATGACGATGGAGACCGCCACCTCCTCATGGAGAATCTTCTTTTCGAAGCACTGGACGCGATCCACATCGATCAGGGCCTCTACATCCTCCACTCCGAGATGCTCATGCGTTCCATCCGCGATGCGGAATGGGGGATGCGCCTCCTCGACCTCAACCGCGAGTTCGCCGATCAACTCGGCTCGGTCCTGCACACGATTCTCACCGCCGCAGGTCGAGAACTCACCGTCCCCATCGGCGCTCTCACCCAAAGCGTGATCGGCGTCGTCATGCGTGCCGCCGGTCTTGCGGGATGGCGTGAGGCAATCCGCGCCTACCGCAGCGAGCACAGCACGCCTACCGATTCGGGCTATCCGGCGCCCGCACCTCGGGAAAATCATCCACCGGTACCCGCGGCACACACCGCTTCCCAGGCCAGCCCCGCAACCCGCTCGATTCTTGAGGTTGTTTTGGTGCTTCTCTACGCGTGCTCGCGTGAAGCCGAGTAGCCCGGCTCATACTTTTCACCCCGGACGAGCCACGGCGATACACATCGGTATCACCCACTAAGGCTTTTTATAGAAAACTCTAAGAGTGGCGATATTCCGCCACAAACTCGCCCTCTTCCCGTACCACTGTTCGTACGACCGGACAGAATATGCACCCCTGTATTTGTTCAGCTATGTAGCGGCTTGAACGATGGGCATGATGCATATCGACACCACTGCGCCCATCCTTCACTGCGATGAGGTTGACTCAACGAACACTCTTCTCGCCCGTGCTGTACGCGGCGAGCTACCCGCTGACGAGGCCTTCGCCCCCTTTCGGGTCGCGCGGCGGCCTCGGGATGTGCGCTTTGGGCTGACCGACAAATTCACGGGCGCGGACGTGACGGCCGGGTATGGCTCTCCTCCGATGAGGCACTGACTTTTTCTCTCCTCATCGAAGTCAGCGAAGCAGAGATGGAATGGCTCACGGCTCTTGCCGGGGTAGCACTCCTGTGCACGATCAAGGCCACCCCCGCCCTCCGCCTCGATTCTGAACTTTCATTGAAGTGGCCCAACGACCTTCTTCTTGGAGGACGCAAACTCGCCGGTATCTTGTGCGAGCACGTCGATCTGGCTGCATCTGGCCACCTCGTCATTGTGGGCGTCGGTCTGAATATCGGTGCCCTTCCGGAGGCGGTCAAAGACTTTGCCGTAACCATTGAAAGCGCCTTTGATTCTTCCTCTCGCGAAGCTTTCATCGATGCTTTCCGAGGCAATCTTGCGGATTGCATCTCGTCTGGTGACCTTGCCGCTTGGCGTGAGTCCTATTCCTCCCTCGTCGCGGTGTTTGGCCGCGAGTGTCCTGTGCATCTGCCCGGCGGAGCAGTCGTTTCAGCGACCCCCCTCAGCATCGATGATCATGCCCACCTCGTGTGTCAATCACGAGAAGGCGAAATTTTCACTGTCACAACCGGGGAACTTTCCCCCACCCCACTCGTGGAAGGACACCTGTCATGACGAATGCCCTTTCTCCCGTTCTCGTTGCGAACCGAGGTGAAATTGCGGTTCGCGTCATCCGCACGCTGCGCGAACTCGGTCTTGAATCGATTGCCGTTTACGCCGAAGCAGACCGCGACACCCTCGCTTGCGAACTCGCGACATCCGCATACTCCCTGGGCGGACGCAGCGCTGCAGAAACCTATCTCAACCCCGACGCAATCCTCGAGGTCGCAAAGAAGGCTGGTGCCCGCGCCATTCACCCGGGATATGGTTTCCTCTCTGAGAACGCTGACTTTGCTGCCCGCGTCCAAGAAGCCGGACTGATCTGGATTGGTCCTTCTCCCGAGGCCATCGATGCCTTGGGCGATAAGATCCGCGCTCGAGCGCTTGCAGATTCTTGCAATGTCCCAACCATCGCCGGTCAGTCTCTTGAGGGAACAAACGCCGAGGAAGCCATTGCGCTGGCCAACGAAATTGGCTACCCGGTCCTCATCAAGCGCGCCGATGGCGGCGGCGGACGCGGAATTACGCGTTTTAATTCCGACTCGGAACTGCGTGAGTTCTACACGAATCTTGTCGATCCCCAGACACTGTCCCTGTGCTTCATGGAGAAGTTCATCGCACGCGGTCGCCACGTCGAAACACAGTGCGCACGTGATTCCTTTGGCACTTTTGCCGTCGTCTCGACCCGCGATTGCTCGGTCCAGCGCCGCAACCAGAAGGTCGTCGAGGAAGCTCCCGCTCCCTTCATTTCGCAAGACCTCCACTCCCGCCTCGATCACTTCTCTCGCGCGCTCTTCGACGCGGTGAACTACGTGGGGGTCGGAACCTGCGAGTTCCTCGTCGAAGATGATCATGCCTACTTCCTGGAAGTCAACCCTCGCCTTCAAGTCGAGCACACCGTCTCTGAAGAAGTCACCGGATTAGACCTTGTCGCCGAGCAGCTTCGCATCGCCCACGGTCTTCCCCTCAACATCATTCCCCCTGTGCGAGGCCACGCTATCGAAGTGCGAGTCACCAGCGAAGACCCCGCTAATGAACTCATGCCGGCAACCGGACGTCTCGGCGCAATCCAGTGGCCGGGCGGACCGGGGGTGCGCATCGACTCTTTCATACGTCCGGGTGAAGAAATCGGTACCGATTTTGACTCTCTCATCGCCAAGATCACCGTCCACGCACCGACCCGCATCCAGGCGATCATCCGTCTCCAGCGGGCGCTCGATGAGCTCAACGTTGAGGGACTTCCCACCTCCGCTCCCCTGCTCTCGCACATCCTGGCAACCCCGCAGTTTAGAAGCGAAGAAGGAGATGCCCTGGGTGTCTACACTCAGTGGCTCGAGCGCGAGGGAATCCTCACCGAGGTCGCCGAGAGCGTGCGCGCGCAGGGGACAAACCCCGCCGAGGCCTCGGAAGAAGGACGCGAAGAATGCGCCGTTATGCGCTCCTTCGTCATCGAAGTCGACGGTAAGCGCGTCGCCCTCAAGCTCCCGAGTGATCTCCTGAGCGCAACAGGTGCAGAGGGCGCGGGGCGTCCGCGGCCTCGCCAGCCACTGCGACGCGCACTACGCCAGCGCGCAAACTCGGTCGAGGAAGGACCCAATGTCACCTCGCCCATCCAGGCAACCGTCATTCGCGTTGCCGTTGAAGAAAGGCCAAGAGGTTGAAGAAGGCGAGCTCGTCGCCGTTATCGAGTCCATGAAGATGGAAAAAGACCCTCACCGCGGGATGCAGCGGATCAATCGCGAAGATTCACGTGGCTGCCGGCGACACCGTCAAAGCCGGAGACGTCCTGGTGAGCATTAAGGAGGAAGCATGACTCCGTCAAGCACTCATCGCCTCAAGGAAACCGAAGAACACGAGGCCATCGGTCGTCGTAATTTCTACGATCGCACGCACTCCATCCTGGAGGCAGCAGAAGAGCGAGCACGCGAATCACAGCACGCGCGAGGCCGCAAGACCGCCCGCGAGCGTCTGGATTTCCTGCTCGATGAAGGTTCTTTCAACGAACTCAACCGCTACGCAGGCGGGGATATCGAGGCCGGAGAGCTTGGCTCGGCGGTGATCACCGGTATCGGCACTCTCGACGGGCGTCCGGTTGCCGTTTACGCTCAGGATTTTTCAATCCGCGGTGGCACGCTGGGCAAGGTTGAGGGAGATAAGATCCTTCTCCTGATGGACCGCGCAATTTCGATGCGCATTCCGATCATTGCCCTGCTGGACTCGGGTGGTGCGCGCATTCAAGAAGGCGTGACCGCACTTGCGCAATACGGTCGAATCTTCCGGAAGACCACCGAGGCCTCGGGAGTCGTCCCGCAGATTTCGGTGATCCTCGGTCCCTGTGCGGGAGGCGCGGTCTACGGGCCCGCACTGACTGACTTCATCATCATGACGAAGAACTCCTCGTACATGTTCGTTACCGGCCCCTCTGTTGTGAAGGCGGCGACCGGCGAGGAGATTTCCTCGGAGGACCTGGGCGGCGGCGACCTGCACAATTCAGTTTCGGGTGTTGCCCACTTCCTGGCTGAGGACGAGGAAGAAGCCCTCGAATACGCGCGCACTCTTCTGTCTTACCTTCCCCAAAACTGCGATAAGAAGCCTCCGCGCTATCTCTTCGAAGACGATGGGACCGAGGCTCGCGCCCGTGAGGTCGCCTCTTTGGTTCCTGAATCCCCCAAGCAGGACTACGACATGGTTGAAGTCATCGAGGCCCTGGTGGACCACGGTGAATTCCTTGAGGTTCAGCCGCTCTTCTCTCCGTCGATCGTCGTCGGTTTTGCCTGCTTCGAGGGCCGCCCCGTGGGTATCGTTGCGAATCAGCCCAGCGTGGACGCAGGAACCCTAGACGTGAACGCCTCGGAGAAGGCAGCACGTTTCGTCCAATTCCTTGATGCCTTCGGGATTCCGATCATCACCTTGGTCGATGTTCCCGGATATCGCCCCGGTTCCGAACAGGAACGCGCGGGAATCATCCGCCGTGGCGCCAAGCTCATTACCGCCTACGCAACGGCCACGGTTCCCATGATCACCGTCATCATCCGAAAGGCTTTTGGCGGCGCCTACATCGTCATGGGGTCAAAGTCGCTGGGCGCAGATATGAACTTCTCGTGGCCCGCATCCCAAATTGCCGTGATGGGCTCTGAAGGCGCGGTGGACATTGTCTTCCGCCGCCAGCTGGCCGCCGCAGGCAAGGAAGGACGCAACGTTGCTGAGCAGCGCGCGCACTACCAGGAAATGTACGAACGCCAATCGATGAACCCGAATCTCTCACTGAAAAATGGCGAACTCGATGCCCTCATCGAGCCCTCCATGACCCGCGAATATATCTGCCGCTCACTGGCAGTTCTCCACTTGAAAGACCGTACGGTCACCACCCCTCGTGTCCACGACAACGCCCCTATGTGATGAGGAAAGTAGATCAATCATGACTGCATTTTTTACCGAAATCCCCACTCCCTATGCATTGACTTTTGCGGGACAGGGGTCCTCGTGGCGCCCTGCTCTGACGTCCTCTTTGTCCTTCCCGCCTCACGCGCAGATGCTGCGCACCTACTACGCGCAGGTGCGTGAGCTTCTCGCTCCTATCGCCGCAGATCTGCTCACCAGCGCACCCGGGTCCTTGGAGCGTCTCAATGGCTTGATGAACGGCGATACCTCCGATCTTCCCTCTGATACCTCTCCTTCGGTGTCAGTTCCCGGGATCACCTTCGCGCAGCTCGCTTCTCTTGCTGACCTTGACGCAACCCAGCTCGACATTCACACGACCTCTCCCGTGCTCTTGGGCCACTCCCAGGGCATCTTGGGCGCCGAAGTTGCACGCGCGTGGATCGCCCGCGATAACCAGCGCGTCACCCACGTTCTTGCCCTGGCCGTTCTCATCGGCACCGCTGCGCAGTCGCTGAGCGTTCGCCTCGGCGCCACGAAGCTTGGGGATGCCACCCCGATGCTGTCTGTGCGCGGGCTCCCCTGCTCGATGATTTCCGAGGCCTTGGACGCCCAGTCGCTCTCCCTTGCCGTCGTCAACGGCCCGCGCTCCGTCGTTCTTTCGGGTCGCCCCGATGACCTTCAGGCTTTCCGTCACACGCTTGAGTCCCGTGTTACCGCCGAAAACCGCGCATTGGAAGAGCACCTCAAGGGTGGAACTCCCCTCGAGGCTATTTTCGAATTCCTCCCCGTTTCCGCTCCCTTCCACTCTGACATGCTCGAAGAGGCCGTCGCACAGGTTGCTGCGTGGACGCGGACCCTAGCCGAGGCTGGCCACAGCATCGACGACGCCGAGGCAGAGCGTGTTGCTCGTGCAATCCTTGTTGAGCGCGACGACTGGTCGGCAGCTGTTGCCTCCGCCGTGTCGGAAGGTGTCAAGGTCTTCATCGATCTTGGCCCCTCGAATATGCTTACGCGCCTGACCCAGGATCTTCTGGATGGAACTGGCGCACAGATTGTGGACGCATCAACGAATGCCCGTCGCACCGAACTCGATGAGACCGGATCGCACTATGAGCCCGAATCCGACTGGTCGCAGTTCGCTCCCAAGGTTGTTGCACTTCCCGATGGTCGCCACGTCGTCTCGACCGCCTTCACGCGCCTGACGGGTCGCTCTCCCATCGTTCTTCCCGGTATGACCCCCGACGACCGTTGGTCCTCGGATCGTCGCAGCAGCAGCAAACGCTGGACACTGGGCAGAAATGGCCGGCGGTGGACAGTACTCCGAAGAGGTCTTCACCGAGCACCGCTTGGAGCTTCAGAAGCTTCTCGAACCCGGTCGCAGCGCCGGATTCAACACGATGTTCTTTGACCGCTTCATGTGGAACCTGCAATTCGGCGTCAACCGAATTGTTCCCAAGGCTCGCCGCGCGGGTGCCCCCATCGATGCCGTGACCATCGCCGCGGGTATTCCCGAATTGGACGAGGCCCGCGACTTGATCGCCCAGCTGCGCGCCGATGGTTTTGAGTACCTGTGCTTGAAGCCCGGAACCGTGGAGCAAATCGAGCAGGTCCTGCGCATTGCTCGCGCGAACCCCGAGCACACGCTGATTATTCAGGTCGAAGACGGCCACTCTGGTGGCCACCACTCGTGGGAAAACCTGGACGATCTGCTCTTGGCGACCTACGGACATATTCGTCGCACTCCCAATGTTGTTCTGGCTGTCGGTGGCGGTATCGGTTCGGCTGCCGATGCGGCTCGTTACATCACCGGCCAGTGGTCCGTGGACCTGGGATCCCCGGCGATGCCCGTCGATGCGGTGCTCGTGGGCACGGCCTCGATGGCTACTTTGGAAGCGGAAACTTCCCCGCAGGTCAAGCAGCTCCTCAAGGACACTCCCGGCGTCGGCGAAGATGGTTGGGTCGGTAGCGGGAAGGTTCGCGGTGGAATGACCTCGGGCCTGTCGCACCTGGGCGCCGATATGCACGAGATCGAGAACTCCTCCGCACGCGCATCGCGCCTCATTCACGAGGTCGGCTCCGATCTTGAGGCGATCAATGCACGCCGCGATGAGCTCATTGAGGCCATGAACAAGACGGCCAAGCCCTACTTCGGCAAATTGTCCGAAATGACCTACGCCGAGTGGGCACGCCGCGTCATCGACCTGTCCTACCCCTGGGCGGATTGGACGTGGACGGATCGCGCTCTGGATCTCTTCCACCGCATTGAGTCTCGTCTCAACCCCGCCGACCACGGCGATATTCCGACTCTCTTTGAGAGCCGCGAGGATCTTGAGGACGGCCAGGCAGCTCTGTCTCGCCTTCTTGAGGCCTACCCCCAGGCAGAGACGACTCGCGTTGTCCCCGCCGATGTCGCATGGTTCCCGGTCCCTGTGCCGCAAGCACCACAAGCCGATGCCTTTCGTTCCGGTTCTTGATGGCGATCTGGCTCGCTGGTGGGGAACGGATACCCTCTGGCAGTCTCAGGATGCCCGTTTTGATGCCGATGCTGTCCGCATCATTCCCGGCCCGCGTTCGGTCGCTGGTATTGATCGCGTGAACGAGCCCATCGGTGAGATGTTTGCGCGTTTCGAGCAGGCAGTTGTCGATGCTCTTGCCCCCTCCTCCGCACAGGTCCCCCACGTGTGGTCGCGTTTCCACGACTTGGAGGACGCGGCCTCGTTCCTGCGGGAAATCTCCCACATTCAGTGGGCGGGCAACCTGGTCGACAATCCCGCATACACCTCGGTGGACGCGACTGAAATTCTCCACGACGAGGCCGGCTACTCGATCCGCATTCACTGCGATTCGATGTGGGACCAGACCCCGAACAGCTCGCACCATTCGGTGGAATACATCGATATCCCGGTTCTTCTGTCCAGCGCGTGCATGACCGGCGCCTACCCGGTTGTTGACATGTCACGCCTGTCCGTGACCGCTTATGATCTGCTTGCGGGTGCTGCGGGCGTTGGAACGACGACCGTCAATGGCGACCACATCGAGAAGATGCCCGCGGTTATCCCGGGCGAAGGCTTTGGTATTGTTCGCGATTCCTTCACCTTCACCGAAAACCTGGGCTTTGCTCACGGTGCGGTGACCGGTGGCGCACTGTCGACCCAGCTGGCCGCGGGAGTTCCTGACGCTCTGGTCGGCCCGTGTTGGCCTGCAATTTACGCAGCACTGGGTTCGGCGATATACCAGGAGTTCCCGTCATCGAGGGCCTGGTTAACGCCGTGCACTTGGATCACTCGATCTTCTTGGACCGCGAACTGCCCACCTTCGGTTCTCGCGTTGAGGTCGAGGGACGCTGCGCCGAACTCGCTGAGTCTTCCGCGGGTCGAGTCGTGCGCGTCGAACTGGAGCTTTCCGTTGGGGGCGAAGTCTTCGCACGCATGGTTGAGCGCTTCGCGATCCGAGGCCGCATTGCTTCGACCCAGCCGCCGGCCCCCGCTCCCGAGGTCGCCGATTCCTTCGTTGATACTCCACGTTCTTTCCTGCGTCACGTGCGCGTCCAGGCACCGGAGAATATGACGGCTTTCGCCATTGTTTCTGGCGATTTCAACCCGATTCACACCTCCTATGCGGCCGCACGCCTGTCTGGTCTGAGTGCACCGCTGGTCCACGGAATGTGGCTCTCGGCAACCGTTCAGCACACGCTGTGTGCGCACTCCACTCAGCCGGTCGATAGCCCCGACACTCTGGGTGTCATTCGTTCGGTTGAAATGCCCGAGGCTGAGATCTCGGCGTGGTCGTACCGCATGTTCGGCATGGTCCAGCTCAACGACATCGTGGATATCACGATTGAGCGCGTGGGCCGTATCGGCGGCGAACTCGTCCTTGAAGCAACCTGCCGTATTGGCGATGAGGTTGTCTCGATTGCCCGTGCACGCACTCGTGCACCGCGCACCGCCTATGTCTACCCCGGTCAGGGTATTCAGCGCCAGATGATGGGCTTGGAGCACATGTCTGCAACTGCCCGCAGCGTCTGGGCACAAGCGGATGCACATACTCGCAAGGCCCTGGGCTTCTCGATTGAATCGATTGTCCGCACGAACCCGACCGAACTTCGCGTTGGTTCCGAGATCTTCCGCCACCCCAAGGGCGTCCTCAACCTCACGCAATTCACTCAGGTTGCTCTGGCAACTCTTGCCTACGCGCAAACCGAAGAACTGCGCGTCGATGGGGCATTTGAAGAGCACGCCTTCTACGCCGGCCACTCGCTGGGTGAATACACCGCACTGTCGGCCTACGCGCAGATCTTCCCCTCGAGCAAGTCCTGGAGATCGTCTTCCAGCGCGGATCAGCCATGCACCACCTGGTCGAACGCGATGCGCAGGGACGCTCGAACTACGCAATGGGAGCTCTGCGTCCAAACCAGTTCGGAATGGGTGACGCCGAGGTCCGCGATTACGTCGCCTCGATCGCCGAAAAGTCCGGCGAGTTCTTGGAGATCGTCAACTACAACCTGGCTGGCTCCCAGTACTCCGTTGCCGGAAGCATTGCCGGATTGAAGGCTCTGGAAGCAGATACCGCTGAGCGCGCACGCGCACACGGCGGCCGCCGCGCCCTCATCATGATTCCTGGAATTGATGTTCCCTTCCACTCCTCGCGACTGCGCGCAGGCGTTCCGGCCTTCCGCGACAAGCTCGATTCCTTGCTTCCCGAGAGCATCAACCTTGATGTCCTCCAGGGTCGCTACATTCCGAACTTGGTTGCACGTCCCTTCGAGTTGAGTCGGGACTTCGCACAGTCGATCCTCGAGGTTGTTCCTTCCGAGGCGACCCAGAAGCTCGTCGATAATTGGGCCGAGGCCGAGGCCAATCCTCAATCGACCGCGCGTACCCTGCTCATCGAGCTTCTCTCCTGGCAATTCGCTTCCCCGGTTCGCTGGATCGAAACCCAGGACCTGCTCTTCAGTGCTCCTCCCAAGGGATTGGGCGTCGAACGCCTCGTTGAAATCGGTCTTGCGTCCTCGCCGACCTTGGCGAATATGGCATCGAAGACCCTGTCCCTGCCCGCTTTTCGCACAGGTTCAAGTCGATGTCTTGAACGTTGAACGCGATAGCGCCCGCGCTCGTAACGAGGATGCGGTTGCCGCCCCCGAGCGTGCGCAGGCAGACTCCCCCGCTTCCGCCGACGAGGCCGCACCCGCCGAAAGTGCAGCCCCGGCCTCGGCAGTGGAGGCGCCCGCCGTCGAGGTGGAGACCCAAGCCCCCGCAACTCCCGCACCGGCTGCCGCAGCAAGCGGAACCATGCCGGAGCTGCCGCTTTCCGCTTCGGACGCGATCCGTATCCTCTTGGCCTTCTCGAACAAGCTCCTCCCCGAGCAGATCGAGTCCACGGACACGGTTGAAACGCTGACCAATGGCGTTTCCTCGAAGCGTAACCAGCTCCTCATGGACATGGCCGCCGAGCTCTCTGTGTCCACGATTGACGGTGCCGCAGAGGCGTCAATGGGCGATCTCTTCTCGACGATCGATTCGCTGGTGCCCTCCTATGCAGCTTTCGGACCGGTCCTGTCTGAAGCGATCAACTCCAAGCTGAGGAAGATCTTCGGATCCGCAGGACTTCCCGCAACCTTCACCACCGGTTACGTCAAGGACAACTGGGGTCTGTCCGAGCAGTGGGCTGCACGCGTGAACGCAGAAATCCTTCTCGGTACACGCGATGGCGACTCGATTCGTGGTGGTAGCCTCTCGACTCTGCCGGGTTCGGTTTCCTCCGCAAAGGATGCCTCGGCGCTCATTGACCAGGCGCTGGCACTGATTGCAGCCCGCGAGGGGCTAACCCTCAGCCGCCCGAGTGCGGGTGGCTCGGCCGGTGGCGAGGTCGTTGATTCGGCGGCCCTGCGCGATCTGGAATCGCGAATCCTCGGCGATCAGGGAATCTTGGCAACCCAGGCGCGCGATATTCTCAAGGCCCTTGGCCTGGCCGAGGCTCCCCTCGCCACCGAGATCGAGGATTCTTCCTCCTTGATCGCCGCTGTCGAGGCCGAGCTGGGAGCAAATTGGGAAGCCTCTGTTCGCCCCGCTTTCGACGAGCGCCGCGCGGTTCTCTTGGATGACCGCTGGGCAACCGCACGTGAAGATCTTGCACGTATCTTCGCTGGTTCTCTTGACTCCGCCAAGGTCCCCGCAGAACGCTTGCGCGGAGGTGGCCAATCCTGAGTGCATTGGCATCCTGGTACGCCGCTCACACGGCGGATGCGGACTTGAAGACCTACTTCACGAAGGTTTCCGAGGCCGCCCTTGAGGCAGCCGAAGGCCGTTTCGCTGGAGATGTCGCCGTTGTCACCGGTGCTGCTCCCCACTCGATCGCTGCCGCGGTGGTGGGCGAGCTGCTTGCTGGAGGCGCGACCGTCATCATGACCTCTTCTCGCGTCAACGATGCTCGTCTGGCCTTCGCCAAGGAGCTGTACCGCACCCACGCCAACATGGATGCAGCCCTGTGGGTTGTTCCCGCGAACATGGCCTCCTTCCGTGACGTCGACGCACTGATCTCGTGGGTCGGAAGCGAACAGACCGAAACGCATGGTGCAACGACCGAGGTCGTTAAGCCCGCGCTTCTGCCCGATCTTTTCGTTCCCTTCGCGGCGCCGCGCGTCTCTGGAACCGTTGGTTCGGATCCTCAGGGTGCGCTCGCTCAAGAACGCCTGCTTTTGTGGAGCATCGAGCGCGCAATCCACCTCCTCGCCGGCCTCGGCGCGGACACCGCTCCCGATCACCGCACGCACGTCCTGCTCCCGGGTTCCCCGAACCGCGGAATCTTCGGCGGCGACGGCGCCTACGGCGAGGCAAAGGCCGCTTTCGATGCGATCGCGACCAAGTGGGAGCACGAGTCCGGTTGGCCGACGCGCACAACCATCGCTCATCCGCTCATCGGTTGGGTCCAGGGCACCTCGCTCATGGGTGGCAACGATATCCTCGTTCCCGCCGCTCAGGCAGCCGGTGTTCACGTCTACACGACCGAAGAAATCGCCGGAGAGCTCGCTTGGCTCCTGACCCGCGAGGTCCGTGAGCAGGCTGCTCAGGCTCCTGTTCACGCCGATCTCACGGGCGGCCTCGCCGATGCTGGACTCGACCTTCCGGCACTGGCACGCCAAGCGCGCGAGCAGGCTGCGGCCTCGGCGCACGAGGCCGCAGAACAGGCCCCGGCAAGCGTTCATGCACTGCCCAACCCGCATGCCCCGGCTCTGGCTGCTCCTCTCGCGTGGGATACTCCGCGAGCAAGCTTGCGCGATCAGATTGTCATCGTCGGCACCGGCGAGATCGGTACTTGGGGTTCGGGTCGTACCCGCCAAGAGGCTGAGTTCGGTGAGGACTTCGACCTGACCGCAGCCGGCGTCCTCGAGATGGCCTGGATGATGAAGCTCATCACCTGGTCCGAAAGCCCGCAGCCCGGTTGGTATGACGCCTCGGGTACGCAGGGTTGACGAGGCCGAGATCTACGATCGCTTCCGCGATGAGGTCGTGGCCCGATCAGGTATCCGTCGCTTCAACGACGATTCAAACATGGTTGATTGCGGTTCGAATGACGTTCGCACGGTCTTCTTGACCTCCGAGCAGACCTTCACCGTGGACACGAAGGCTGAAGCCGAAGATTACGTCTTGGCGGATCCCTCGCACACGACGATTTGGGAAGAAAACGGCACCTGGCACGTCACCAAGTCCGCTGGTTCCCCCGTCCAAGTTCCCGCGCGAGCAACCCTGACCCGCACGGTCGGCGGCCAGATCCCGCAAGACTTCGATCCGGCGCAGTGGGGTATCCCCGCTTCCATGGTCGAGGCCCTGGACCGCATCGCCGTATGGAACCTCGTCACCGCAGTGGACGCCTTCATCTCCTCAGGCTTCTCCCCCGCTGAGCTCCTGCAGGCCGTCCACCCCGCGGATGTGTCCTCGACACAGGGCACGGGTATTGGCGGCATGGAGTCCCTGCGTCACGTCTTCCTCTCGCGCTTCCTGGGAGAGGATCGCCCACAGGATATCCTTCAGGAGGCTCTGCCTAATGTTGTGGCCGCACACACCATGCAGTCCTTCATCGGCGGCTACGGCCAAATGATCCACTCGGTGGGCGCTTGCGCGACCGCAGCGGTTTCCATCGAGGAGGCCGTCGACAAGATTCGCCTGGGCAAGTCCGACTTCGTTGTTGCCGGCGGTATCGACGATATCTCCGTCGAGTCGCTGACCGGTTTTGGCAACATGAACGCGACCGCCGAGTCCGCCGCGCTTGAGGCGCGCGGAATTACCCCGCGTCACTTCTCTCGCGCTGGAGACCGTCGTCGTGCGGGCTTCCTCGAGGCAGCCGGTGGTGGCACCCTGCTGGTGACCCGCGGTGATATCGCTGCGGATCTGGGACTGCCAGTCCAGGCGGTTGTCGCCTACGCGCGTTCCTTCGCGGACGGCGCACACACCTCGATCCCCGCCCCCGGCCTCGGCGCTCTGGCTGCTGCTCGCGGTGGACGCGATTCCGCGCTCGCTCACGCGCTTGCCGATCTCGGACTGAGCGCGGACGATATCGCGGTTGTGTCCAAGCATGACACCTCGACTCGCGCGAATGATCCGAACGAGGCCGAGCTCCACTCGCGCCTGTCGGCGGCCCTGGGACGAAGCGAGGGCAACCCGCTCTACGTTGTCTCTCAGAAGAGCCTGACCGGTCACGCGAAGGGTGGTGCTGCGCTCTTCCAGGCAGCGGGCCTCATCGATATCTTCCGCCGTCAGGAAATCCCCGCAAACCGCTCTCTGGATTGCTTGGATCCCGACATGGCGCAGTGGATGCCGCTCCTGTGGCTGCGCAAGCCCCTAGATGTCTCCGCGTCCCCAGTTCGCGCGGGCGTGCTGACCTCCCTGGGATTCGGTCACATCGCGGCAATGGTTGTCCTGGCACACCCGGGTGCCTTCGAGGCCGCTCTGCTGGCCGAACGCGGTGAGGCTGCGCTGGCCCAGTGGCGCGAGCGCGCGCAAGCACGCCTCGAAGAGGGACGTCGTCACCTGGACGAGGCCATGATTGGCCGCGCGCAGCTCTTCGTTCCCATCGAGGGACGTCGCCTGCCCGCCGATCGCACGCACGAGGCCGAGGTTGCCCTGCTTCTGGATCCTTCCGCTCGCTTGGGTGCAGATGGCACCTACGCGGGGGCAGAGAACTGAGCCCAGCGTGACATCCGCGGCAATCGGAGTTGACCTGGTCGACGTTGCTTCCTTCGGGGAGCAGCTTCGCCAGGAAGGCTCGGTGTTTCATCGAGTGTTCACTGCTCGGGAGTGGAACGCGGCACTGCGTTTTGCTCCCGAGCAGGGGGCCTCGCCTGCCGGGCACTCTCCTTCAGGGCCGCTTCAGGAGTCTGTAACTCATCTTCTGTCTGAGTCTTCCGTGCCTGAACTGCCCACACGCGCCCTGCACTCCCTTGCCGCACGTTGGGCAGCAAAAGAAGCCTTCATCAAGGCGTGGTCCTCGCTCTACTACGGCAGAGAGGACCCACTGAAGTCCGCCGACATCGATTGGGCTCAAATCGAGGTGGTATGCGACCGCTGGGGACGCCCCGCCTTCCGCTTCCACGGCCGGATCGCCTCCGAACTAGATAAGACGCAAGAAGAACTCAAGGCATCGCTTTCTTGGCTTCTTTCTCTCTCACACGACGGTAACTACGCGATTGCGTGGGTCAGCGTGAAACAGACTGATCTGCGCGAAGCAAAGGAATTCTCATGAGTACACAACTAACTTCGCCCGCATCTGTGGGACGTTCCTCCGTTTTGGCCGATCACCTCGGTGCCGATTCTTTTGCGAAAGATGCACTGATGGTTCTTGCAGGAGCCTCCCTCGTGGGCGTACTCGCGCAGGTTTCGGTTCCGATGTGGCCAGTTCCGATCACCGGCCAAACCCTTGGGGTCCTTATTGTCGGAGCAATTCTGGGTGCGCGCAGGGGTGCTTTGTCCCTGCTGTCCCTACATGCTTCTTGGCTTGGCAGGAATGCCCTGGTTTTTCCGCTGCGAGCGGCGGTCTTGCTGCCCTCGCAAAGCCTTCTTTCGGCTACATTCTTGGCTTCATTCCCGCAGCATGGCTGATCGGTAAGCTCTCTGAGCGAGCGTGGGATCGCCACTTCTGGCTCTCTCTTGCTGCCTTCGGCGGAGCGACCCTGATTCCCTTCATTGTTGGAATCCCCTACATGTGGGCGGTTCTGCGAATCGGAGGAGTGAGTATGTCTATCACTGAAGCTCTGAACGCAGGATTTACACCTTTCATCATCGGCGGGATCATCAAGGCCGCCGCTGGAGCAACCGTTGTTGGTGGCCTGTGGAAGGCAATGGGATCAGGGAACGTCTCCCGCTCATAAGCCCCAGTTTGCGCTCTCGTTTGTGACGAAGGGTGTGGCCCGCGCGTTTCACGCGCGGGCCACACCCTTATCGTTTATTTGATCCGAATCGTTCTCTCGGATGTTTCTCTCGCAGGAGGTGATTACTCCTGAGACTGCTTCCCGTGCCTCGATGCACGAGTACGCACCACTACCCCAGCGGTTCCCGGAACAAAAGCGGCGGGTTTGCGGGGAAGAACGGGGGCGGGTGCAGGAGCTTCCTGCACTTCCGGCCTCGGCAGGCGTGCCTGGAGGGCGGTGATCGCCTCGGCAGGAGAATCAGCAACGAGCGGCTCCTGCGGGGCGATTCCAGAGGGTTCCGGGGCCCAACCGCTCAGAGTTTCGATTTCCTCGGCGCGGTGAGCGCGCGGCGGCACTCCGACGAAGGGGTTATCAGGACGGTCGCGACGGGTTTCGAAGAAGGCCCGAAGCTGAACGGTCGCTTCCTTTGCGAGAACGCCGGGAACGACTTCGACCTGGTGGTTGAGGCGAGAGTCGCGCAAAACGTCGCGCAGCGAGCCTGCGGCACCTGCTTTCGGGTCCCATGCGCCGAAAACAACACGATCGACTCGTGAAGAGACGGCGGCTCCCGCACACATCGTGCACGGCTCAAGGGTGACGACCAGGGTGCACCCAATGAGGTTCCAACGATTCAAGCGCTCTCCGGCCTCGCGGAGGGCCATTATTTCAGCGTGGCCACAGGGATCATGCAGGGCTTCGCGGCAATTCCAACCCCGGCCGATAATGCGTCCCAGAGAGTCAATAACGACTGCGCCCACGGGGACATCCCCCATTTCTCGGGCTTTATTCGCCAAGAAGAGCGCGCGGGCCATCGCTTCTTTGTACTGATCCATTGTTGTCACCCTCAAAGCCTATCGCGTAAAGGGCCCTTCGCGGGTTACTCTTGAACTATGCGCCTTCATATTGCAGATCACCCACTCATTGCCCACAAGCTCACCGTCCTGCGTGACCGCGACACTCACTCGGCGACTTTCCGCCAGTTGGTTGACGAATTGGTTACGCTTCTTGCCTACGAGGCCACGCGTCACGTCTCAACCACTGAGATCGCAATCAATACCCCCGTTGCGCCGACCGTTGGCAAGCGCATCAGCGAACCCCGCCCCATCGTTGTCCCCGTTCTTCGCGCCGGACTGGGCATGCTCGAAGGCATGACTCGTCTTCTTCCCACCGCCGAGGTTGGTTTCTTGGGAATGAAGCGTGATGAAAAGACTCTCGAGGTCGAGACCTACGCGAACCGTCTTCCCGAGGATCTCTCGGGTCGCCAGTGCTTCGTTCTTGACCCGATGCTGGCTACCGGCCACACGATGGTCGCAGCAACCAAGTACCTCTTTGATCGCGGAGCCAAGGACGTCACCTGCGTCTGCCTGCTGGCTGCTCCCGAAGGCCTGAAGGTCCTCGAAGAGTTCGTGGGCGATCGTGCAGATGTGACCGTCGTTGTCGCATCCGTTGACGAACGCCTCAACGAAAAGTCCTACATCGTCCCCGGTCTGGGCGACGCCGGCGACCGCCTCTACGGTATTGTCGACTGAGTCTAACGACTGGTCTTAAACGCTCAAGGTGCCGCGTCCTTTTGGACGCGGCACGCTATATGCGTGTGGAACATGTGTGGGGGCGCGGCCAAGCCGCGCCCCACACATCAAAAAGTAGCGATCAGTTAATCGCGAGATTCCTTGATCAGAAGGCCGGAATCACCGAGCCATCCTTCCAGGTGTCTTCGATGTACTTCTTCACCTGGTCGGAGTGCAGGAGCTCATCGAGCTTCTTCACGGCCTCGGCCTTATCGCCTGAAACACTAGTCTTCCACACGAGGACGTTCACCGAGGGGTTGTTCTCGGGGGATTCAACGGCCAGACCATCGCGAGAAGGCGCAAGGCCGCCTTCCTGCGCGAAGTTACCGTTGATCACCGAGTAGTCAGTCTCACCCAGGTTAGAGACCAGAACGGGTCCGTCAATTTCCTTGAAGTCAAAGTTCTTCAGCTTCTTAACGGTGTACACGTTGACGTCACCGCTGGCGGGGATCTCAACAAAACCGTTTGCAGCAAGAAGGCGAAGTGCGCGCTCCTGGTTGGTGACATCGGAGATCACGCCAATGATTCCACCCTTTTCAGGAAGCTCATCCAGGGACTTGTGCTTGGAGGAGTAGATAGCCAGGGGCTCGAGGTGGATGCCCTTACCGGGAGTGAAGTCGTAGTTGAACTGCTGCTTAGCCTTCTCCAAGTAGGGAACAGTCTGGTGGTAGGTGGCATCAACTTCACCCTGATCCAGCGCACGGTTGGGCAGATCGTAGTCGGTGAACTCCTTGATATTGATGTTGATTCCCGCATCCTTTGCCAGGTTGTCCTGGATGTACTTGAGGATCTTCGCGTGAGGTGAAGGGCTGGCTGCAACGGTGATGGTGGTTGCACCGTTCGAGGAGGACGAAGAGCCCGTGGAACCGCTGGAGCAGGCCGAGAGGACCAGTGCTGCTGCAACGCCAAGACCGGCAAGAGTACGAAGAGAACGAGAGTGACGCATGAGAGTAATTCCTTAGATTGTCTATTTCCTACAAGCGGGGGGCCTTGCTGACCCGGGATAATCCCGCGAATGATGACTTAATTACCAAGCAGAGTTCGCGACCCGGCTGGTGGATGCTCAGCGGTGATCCACCAGCCGGCTGAGCATGTCGCCAATCATTTGAATTAACTGAACGATGATGATGATCGCAACGACAGAGCAGATCATCGTGTCTGTCTGGAAGCGGTGGTACCCGTAGTCGATCGCCATCTTTCCGAGGCCACCGGCACCAACGACGCCCGCCATTGCCGAGTAGCCCACCAGGGTAATCGCCAAAACCGTCACGGACTGGATAATGCCGGGCAGGGCCTCGCGAACCAAAATGCTCCAACGAATCCGACGGTTGGAAGCCCCCGCCATAAGCGCGGCCTCGACCTTGCCGTTTTCGACGGAAAGCAGGTTGGTTTCCACCAGGCGAGCAAAGAAAGGAATCGCACCGATAACCAAGGGGAAGGTTGCCCCCTGCCAGGTAATCGCACTGCGCATGACAAGTCTGGTCACCGGAAGCAGCACGATGATGAGGATCAGGAAGGGGAAAGAGCGGCCAACGTTGACGATCAAACCAACGATTTGGTTGATCATCTTGTTAGGAGTGAGGCCCGTCTTCGATGTCTGAACAAGAAGCAGGCCGAGAGGTAGACCAACGAGGACAGTGAAGAGCGTGCCGAAGATGACCATGAGCAGGGTCTCCCCGATTGCCGGGAGAAACTGCTGGGTGAGCGCGGGGTTATCGCCCCACGTCGGGTCGCCTTTGCCCAGCGGAAGTAGCGTGAGAACTGTTGACAGAGCCGAAAGGTTCACAGCGAACGCACCTCCACATGTGCGCCTTGAGCGCGAAGCTGGTCAATGATCGAGGAGCGCTGGGCGGCGGGGATCGCCAGAGCCAAGCGTCCAACCTGGACAGCCCCCATTGATTCGAAAGTTCCCGCGGTCACGTCCGCGCCGACCTTCGCGGCAAGGTTGAGCATATTCGAACCGGTTGGGACACCGGGGTGTGAGGTGAAGATGACGTCCAGAAGAATGTTTCCGTCTTCCGAGGCCTGGGTTAGGGTATCGCCTTCCGCCGAGTCGCTCTGTGCAGCGATTTCACGGTCAGTCAGCTCGCGGTTGAAGTCAGCGACATCGAGTTCGTCGACGCTGGGTGCGGGAACCAATTCCTTTGCCAGAGGTGAACCCGGATCGGCTAGAACTTCTTCGATTGTTCCGCTCTGGACAATTCCGCCATTTTTTTCAGGAGGGTCACGGAGTCACAGATCTCGCGAACGACTGACATCTCATGGGTGATGATGACGATGGTGACGCCGGTTTCGTCACGAACCTGGCGCAGCAACGACAGGATCGCACGGGTTGATTCGGGGTCAAGGGCTGAGGTCGGCTCATCACAGAGCAAAACTTGGGGGGTGTCTGAAAGAGCGCGGGCAATGCCCACGCGCTGGCGCTGGCCGCCAGAAAGCTCAGAGGGTAGGCTCCGCCTCGATGTTCGAGGCCGACGAGGGCAAGAAGTTCACGAACGCGTTCTTTGCGTTCCTCACGGGTGAATTCTTTCTTTGCGGCGACCTTCAGCGGGAATTCAATGTTTTCTCCCGCAGTCTTGGCATCGAAAAGGTTCGCTGCTTGGAAGACCATGCCAATCTTGCGTCGCGCTTGGCGCAATTCGCGCCCGCGAAGCTGCGACAGATCAATGTCATCAACGATGATCGACCCAGAACTCGGTTTTTCTAGGGCCGTCAGACGGCGAATGAGCGTTGACTTACCGGCACCTGACTGGCCCACGATTCCGTGAATGCTGCCTGCTTTGACGTGCAGATTCACGTGATCAAGGGCAACGACATCATCACTTCCCTTCACGGGATAGATCTTCGAGACGTCGATCAGATCAATCACTGGGTCCTCCTTCCATGCAGTCTTAGACTATGAGTCCCTATCGGAGTGTCCAAATTTTTTGTTACACAACCTCACATAGCGAAACTGACAGCAATGAGGAAACCGATAACCGCCAAGACGCTCGCACCCAACCAAACGCCTAGAACAAGGCCCACAGCAGTGCGGTATCTCCGCTCACGAATGAGGGTTACCGCATCAAGCACAGCGGTCGAAAAGGTTGTAAATCCGCCTAAAAACCCCGTTGATACCACGAAGTACAGTGGCGAAACCGGAGCAAGCGAACCAGCAACCAGCCCCGCGCATAAACAGCCCAGCATATTGACAAGGCCGATCCCCCACTGGGGTGTTCGCTTTGCACGACACTTTTTGAGATAAAGATCCAGCTGCCAGCGAGAGAGCGCGCCCAGCGAACCAAAAAGGCACACGAGAAGAAAGAGCAGTGGGGTCATTTCTTTGCCCCCTGAGGGCCTGACTCCTCATGTGGAGTGAGAGAGTACCCCAAAGCAGCAACCCCAATACCAACTACAAGCAATACAAGGCTTGCAAGCATTCCCTCGATAAGCAGAGGCAAGGAGTACAGCGCCACAGCACTCAACGGAGATGAAACAGCTCCAGAGAGCTCGCCCCCATCAGCGGGGACTGCTGTCATTGCTTGGACTGCATTATAGATACTAGCCACGACCATGGTGGCGTATGTGGTCAGAGCACCTGCGAAGCCACTTCCTGCGACAAGCATGACTTTTCTGCGTACCGCATCCTCACGGAAATAGCTCTGTGCCCAGGCAGTGACAAAACCAAGAAAGAAGGCTCCACAAAGATTTACGGCCACCGTGGACCAAGAAAAAACCGTAAGTTTCCCACTACCCGTAGCAGCAAGATCCAATCCCGCACGAATTGCAGTGCCAAGGAAAGCTCCGAAAGCAACACACAACCACGAGGGAATACTCGACACCCACGCCATATGCGTATGGGTCGCGTCACTGCTCGGGGCGCCTGTTCCCGTGCGGTGTGATGCATCTGTCCCCACACAGCCTGACGGGTTCGTCTCGCGCGCTGAAGAGCCTTCCCCTTCCGCGCCGCGTCCGCGATCTCTTCGTTCTTCCATGTCTTCAAGGTTAGTCTGGGGGTATGGCAACTGCGGCACCTTTTTCTTCTCACCCCAGCAATGGTGCGGAAAACTCCCCTTTTCCCACCTACGCAAGCACGGCCTCGGCAATGGAAGATACTGCGCTGCACACAACTGGTGTAGGACGCTTTGCTCCCTCACCGAGCGGCGACCTGCACTTGGGAAACCTCCGCACCGCGCTGCTCGCGTGGATGTGGGCGCGCACAACCGGACGGAAGTTTGTCTTGCGAATCGAGGACATCGATCGCGTGCGCTCCGGTTCCACGCAGCGCCAAATCGACGAACTGAAGGCACTGGGAATCGATTGGGATGGCGAGGTCCTCATCCAGTCCTCGCGCGCGCACGTCCATGACGAGGCCGTCACCCGCCTCTTCCACGAGGGTTACGCTTTCGACTGCTTCTGCTCGCGTAAGGACATTCGCGAGGCCTCGTCTGCCCCTCACGTTCCACCGGGACACTACCCCGGGACCTGCCTGCACCTGAGCGAGGCCGAATTCAGTCGAAAGCGTGAAGAGTTTGCCGCCGAGGGACGCCGTCCCGCGTTGCGTTTGAAAGCCCCCGTCGCCGAGTGGACTGTCCATGATGAGTATTTCGGCGATTACACGGGGCCCGTTGACCATTTCGTCATTCAGCGCTCTGACGGCGCCCCTGCATATAACTTGGCAGTCGTTGTCGATGATGCCTTCCAAGGCGTCGATCAGGTCGTGCGCGGAGATGATCTCTTATCTCAGTCCCCCGGCCAAGCTGTCCTTGCACGATTGCTCGGCTACCCGGAGGTCACCTACGCACACGTTCCCCTGGTTTTAGCGCAATCGGGCGCGCGACTCGCTAAGCGCGATGGTGCGGTAACCATCGAGGAACTTGCAGAACGTGGTGTGACGATTGCCCAGATCATTGAGGTCTTAGCCCGCTCGATGGGGGTTGAAGGGGCTCATTCCGCCTCACAGCTTCTTGAATCAATGGATGTTGAGAAACTTCGCGCGCTCCCCCAAAAGCCGTGGACACCTGATCTGGTGAGGGCTCTTCGCTTGATCGCTCGGCGTGACGCCTCGCCCTCCCCCTCGCCCCTACAATTGACACACGAAGTCGGCAAAAGTCACAGGCCATAAGCTGTGTTATTTCACGACTTCGTGTGGAGGGGGCGAGACCGGGCAGCACACGGGAGCATGCACCAGGAGCTAACGGCACAAAGCGGCAGCGGGCAGCACAAACGGGAGCTCGGATAACACAAACGGAACCGGGTGCAGACAAAGGTATGCCGGGGGCGAAGGCCCTCGCCTTCACCCCCGGCTACTCTGCCCTACTACGAGCAGCAGCTGCCTCTCGCTACTTCAGAGACGAGCTTGCCGCTTCCTGCAAGGAGTTCAAGGTTTCTTCCACACCTGCGCCATTGAGCCAGGTGGCCTCGATCTGTTCCTGAATCTGGTCGGCGATCTTCGGCCAGGCCTCGACGCGCGGTGCCATGCGGGCGTAGGTCGTCGCGGTCTTCAGATACTGCGAGCGGTGCGGAGCATTGAGGTACTCGCTGGAGTCCAGAGCCTTCTGGGTTGCAGGCATGTGACCCGTCGCGATTGCCCAGTCCCCGGTGTGCTCATTGAGGAACTTGGTGAATTCGAAGGCCGCACGGTACTTCTTAGCATCGGGCTTGGCCGAGACGGGGACGGTCCACACGTGGGAGTTCGCCCAGGTTGCCTTGTCCTTGAAGAGCATGAGCGCGTCGCTGGTCTCGTACTTGAAGGGAGCTTCAGCGGTGAACTGGTTGACCGACCACACGCCGTTGTACATCACTGCAGACTCGCCACGCAGGAAGGCCTGCACGGAAGCATCGTAATCGTGGTTGACGGTCGTGTAGCCGTCCTTGACCAGGGTGTTGATGAACTCCAGGGAGGTCTTCGCCTCGGGCGAGTTCATGTTTGCCTTGGTACCGTCCGCGGAAATGATGTCCGAGCCCTGCTGCTGGACCAGGGTCATCCACAAGCGCTCGCCCATCGGGTCCTTCGACAGGGCGATATCGATGTAGTTCTTTCCGGTCTTCTCCTTCACGGCCTTTGCGTGCTCAAGGAGCTCATCGGGCGAAGTCGGAAGCTTGTAGGTGCCATCCTCACCGACCAATCCGGCCTGGGAGAGGATATCCATGTTCAGGTGGCTGATGATGGCGTGGGTGTCGAAGGGAACGCCCCACTTCTTGTCCTTGTAGGTCACAGCGTCCAAAGCGGGCTTCGTCGAGCCGGACAGGTCGATGCCGACTCCATCGGGCACCTCCATGAGCAGGCCCTTGGCCGCGTAGTCGGGCAGGTTGGAGCCGTGCATGATCGCCACGTCGGGGCGATCCGACGAGGCCAGAGCAGCGTTGAGCGAGTCGTAGTAGCTGTGCCACGAGGCGCCGCCCATACGCTCGACCTTGATGCCCCACTTGTTCTCAGCGTTGAACTTGTTCGTGAGGATCGAGATGGCGGTGCATTCGCTGTTGGCCTTGGACAGGTCGGTGACTCCCTCGGTCTTTTCCTGGCAGTCGCCGAAGAATCGAGCCATGGTGATGGTGGTCCCCTTCAGGTCCTCATCGCTCACGCCGGCAATTGCTGCACCGTCGACGGTCTTGGAGGAGGATGTGGAGGACACTCCGCATCCGGTGAGCACGAAGAGAGCGGTCGTTGCCAGCGCGCATGCGCTGAATCCCGCGTGACGTGCCAGTGCGCGTCCTTGTCGCATTGTCATGCCTTTCAATCTGTGTGGTGAATGGTGTGGTGAGTTTTCCTGTGTATGTAAGATCGCCATTTCCGAGGCCATCGTTGAGAACCCCGGGAAAGCCGATCAGGCGTGTGGCGCAGGTGGCGATAGCCTACTTATCGCCACTGGACAGTGAGATTCCTCTGATCAGATACTTCTGAAGCAGGAGGAAGACAATGAGCAGGGGCGCGGCACCGACGATTCCTCGGGCCATCAGCGAGCCCAGTTCTGTCGATTGCGCGAAGGTTCCCTGCAAGGATGCGAGGCCCGTGGTCACCGTGAACATTTCGGGCTTTGTTGCCGAAACCAAGGGCCACAGGTAGTCGTTCCAGGTCTGAACGAAAGAGAAGGTTGCCAGGGCGATCAAAGCCGGTCGCGCCAGCGGAACCATGATGGAGAAGAAGACTCGAATTGGGAGAAGCCCCATCAACTTGCGCAGCCTCTTCCATTTCGCTGGGTACCTGAGAGAAGAACTGCGTCATGATGAAAACGCCCAGGGGGAAGGCCACGCGGGGGGAAAATCAGCGCAATGTAGGAATTCGCCAGCCCGGCCTCGGAAAACATCATGAACAAGGGGACGAACATTGCCTCTTTAGGAACCATCATTCCCGCCAAGGTCAGCCCGTAGACCACGGTGCGCCCGGGGAAAGGCAGCTTCGCGAAGGCGTATCCGGCGGCCGCGCAGATGAGGACGGTGATGATCGTGGCGGTGATCGAAACAATCATCGAGTTGAGGAACCAGCGCCCCGCGAGTCCAGTTCTAAAAAAACGTCCACATAGTTCGACAGGGTCGGCTCGGTGGGGACAAGGATCTGCGAGTTCGTCTTCAGTGAGGAGTTCGAGCTCAGGGAAATAACCACCGTCCACAGCAGCGGAATCAGCCACAGCAGGCAAGTACGAGCATCACTGCGTGGTAGCCGCAGGACTTGAATTTCTCTCGCATCTCAGCGGCTCCTTTGGCGTGAAATGAGGAATTGAATGAGCGAGATGAAGACCATCAGCACGAAGAGCACCAAGGACATTGCCGAGGCGTAGCCAAGCTGGGTATCCCTAAAGCCCGTCTGGTAGATGTAGCGCACGAGGACATCCGTTGTTCCACCGGGGCCGCCCGCGGTCATGATGTTGACCTGACCGAAGATTTGGAACGAGGCAATGATCTGCGTGACCAGAACCAAGACCGTTGCGTGGCGAAGGCCCGGAAGGGTGATGTTGACGAATTTTTGGAAGGAATTCGCGCCGTCCAAGCTTGCGGCCTCGTACAGTGTCGGATCGATGTCTTGAAGGCCCGCACCAAAGAGGATGAGGTTGAAGCCGACCGTCCACCATACGGTTGTTACAACGATTGCGGTCATTGCCCACTGCGGATCCGAAAGCCACGAGATGGTCCCCCATCCCATGTATTCGGTGAAGCGCGCGACGATGCCGCGCGAGGGATTGAGCATGTATCCCCAGATCAGTGTGGCAACCGAGACCGGTAGAACGTAGGGGACGAAGAGCGCCGCGCGGTAGAAGGAGCTTGCCCGTCCGCCTCGTTGAAGGAGGAGTGCGTAGATCAGGCCGAGGCCCGCGATGATCGGCGTCGAAACCAGGGTAAATATCGCGGTGTTCTTCATCGCGTTCCAAAAACGCGGGTCAGACCAGGAACCGCCATCACCGGGATGGATTCCCAAGATGATTGCCGCAGCGATCAAAGTGACGATCAAGAGGATTCGGCCCGAGTTCAGATCGCGTTCGCGCACCGCCTTGACGGCCACATACACTCCGCACACTAAGCAGAGCAATCGAACAAGCCACATCGAAGTGGCGTCCCAGACCAGGCCGGTACCGCCAAGCATGTGGGTGTAATTTTCCAACCCGATCCATTCGCGGGTACTGCCCAGCAGGTCCCAGTTGAAGAAGGACATGAGGACAGCCTGGACGACCGGGAAGAGGATGAAGATCCCGTAGAAGATCAGGAAGGGAAGCGTGAAGGCGAAGTTCACGGCCCATCTGCGAAGCACGCGTGGCTTAGGCATTGTGATCACCTTCGAAAGCCGTTGACACGACACTGCGCTCATCGGTGCCTAGCACCGCGCTGGCCTCGACAATCGTGCGAGGCCGAATCTGTCCGCTCTGCTGAGCGGAGCTGGTGACGAAACCACGAATCACATCCAGTGGGAGCTTCGGAGTGCGGTTTTCGTCAGCGAGGCCGTTTGTTTCTTGGCGGGTGTCGGTCAGTTGCGTGTAGCAGAAGCCCGCGAGGATCGGAGAGGCTTCAAGGGCCTCGAAAAGACCACTCACGCGTTCTTCGTAGGCTTGCGCATTGGGGACAACCGCGTAGCCCCATGCGTCTTCCGCGTCTAGCGGCAATGAGATTCCGCCGAACTCCGTGACCATGACGGGGCGGTCATCGCTCCACGGCTGGCCCAGAAGGATCTTGCGTCCCTGTGGGCCGACTCCGTTGACCAGCTCTGCAATCGATTCACGGTCGGCGTAGTTGACGCGGAGTTGCTCGCCGTAAACCCCGTAGTCGTGGGTTGTCACGATCGGAGTTTCGAGCTGCTCCCACCCATCGTTTGCGATGACTGGGCGAGTTCCGTCAAGCGCATCGGTCAGGGCGACGACCGAACGAACGAAAGCCTGCTGGCGCGGCGAGGGTGACGATGAGGTCTACTCCCCAACTTTCGTTGAAGGGCACCCACACGATGACGCTGGGGTGGTTGCGGTCGCGCAGAACTAGGTCGTGCCATTCCTGCGTGGTGACGCTGACCGCTCGGTCGCTGAAAGCGTAGGCCGAGGCGGATTCTCCCCAGACCATCATTCCCATGCGGTCGGCCCACGTCAGGGTTCGTCGATCGGCGCTGCGTTCGTGAATTCGCACGAAGTTGAAGCCCATGTCTCGGGCAAGTTCCAGGTCCTCTTTCAGCGCCTCGGCGCTCGGCGCAGTGAAGTAAGAGCTTGGCCAGTAACCCTGGTCAAGGATGCCACGCAGGTAGGTGGGCTGGTGGTTGATCTCGAGATAGCGGTGCGAGAGGTCGACGTCGCGGATTCCCACGTAGGAGACAACCTCGTCTTCGCCCACGCAGATGCGCGCGTTGATGAGGTTGGGGTGGGCGGGCGACCACAGTAGGCGGCCCCATTCCTGGCGGTTTGCCAATGCCGGGATTTGTGCGACGAGGCGGAGCTGGCCTGAGCGCGCACGGACCATTGTTGCCGCTAGCGTGGCGCCCGCGAGGTCAAGGGTGAGGCTTGCCTCGATGGCGTTTCGGCTGCCTGTTGCGGCAGGAAGGCCAGCGCACTCCACATCGCAGGTCACTTGGGCTTCTTCGATGTCCCAGGACCAAGTCAGCGAGCGGACGTAGTTTGCGGGCACGACTTCCATCCACACATCGCGCCAGATCCCGACGACGCAGTGGTACCAAATTCCGTGGGGATGTTCTTGCCAGTCTTGCTTACCGCGAGGCTGGTCGACCGCGTCAAGGCGGTCATGTGCTCGCACGACGATTTCAAAGCCTGCGTCGAGGTAGTCACTGGGGTCGATCTCGACGGTGAAAGGGGTATATCCGCCTTCGTGATGGACGAGGTGAAGCCCGTTGACCCACACATCGCTTGCGAAATCGACGGCTTCGAAGTGAATGAGGAGGTGGGGGCGGTGGCCGGCGTCAGTTAGGCCGGCGTCTTTGATTTCTTCAGGCGTGACGCGCCTGCGATACCAGACAACATCGGAGCGCTCTCCACTCCACTGACTGCTGGGGCTTCCGGGAGGGAAAGGAACGCAGATCGTGTGCGAGAGAAGTGGGCACCGGGGAGGTGCCATCCCAAGGTGAGGCCCTCATCGGTAGGATCCGTTGCGAATTCCCATTGGCCGCCTAGGTTCAACCACGATTCACGGCAAAGATCGGGGCGAGGATAGTGCGCGTCGCTCCATGCTTCAAAAGTGTCTACGTTGACCTTCATGGGATTATCATGCATGATTTTCCAGATAATTGCAACGTAGCAAATTATCGCAATCTCTTCAGCAGATTCCCTGATTTTTCAGTAGAATAGAGCCTATAGCCCCTGACAACTCCACATACTGCCGCGATTTTATCGGAGACGGACATGAAAGCTTCACGCCCAAATATGCGCGATGTTGCGCAACTTGCCGGCGTCTCACAGCGCACCGTTTCAAACGTAGTAAATAACTTTCCGCACATCTCCCCTGCTACTCGGAAGGCCGTTGAGGACGCAATCCGTCAACTGGGTTACCGGCCAAACATTGCTGCGCAGCGCCTTCGCCAAGGTCAGACACACACTTTAGCGCTCGCAATCCCTAACCTTGCGTGGCCCTACTTCGGGGAACTTGCGCACCTGATCCAAGAAGAGGCGCGACGCAGCGGATATTCGATCATGGTTGTCGAGACTGCCGGTTCGCGCGAACATGAAGTCTCGGTCTTGCGCGACTTCCGCACCAACCTCATTGATGGGCTCATCCTCTCCCCCATCGAACTCGACCTCGAAGGCCTCAACCAGCTCGAATTGGATGCGCCGCTGGTACTGCTCGGCGAGAGGATCCAGGATGCGGGTATCCCCCACTTTTCAATGGATAACGTCTCCGCGGCCTCGGAAATGATTCATCATCTCTACGACCAAGGAGCACGCAGCTTCCTGGTTCTCGGATCGACGCATACGCAGGCAACCTCCAGCGCCGGCGCACTTCGCCAACGCGGGATCGAGAAGGCACTGACTGAGCTCGGACTGGACTCGTGGGCATGGCGCAGCGTCGAAGTTTCCCCGTGGACAGCGGGCGGCGCGCAGAATGCCCTCTCGCAGTGGTTGGAGTCCAATAACCTCCCCGATGCAATCTTCACGATGAACGACCTCCTTGGGATTGGTGCACTGCGCGCGCTTGCCGAGGCGAATGTGCGCGTGCCCGAGGATGTGCTGGTCTCCACCTGGGACGATACGGTTCTCTCGCGCTTTTCAACACCGACGCTGACCACGATCACCCCCGATACTCACGCGATCGCTCGCGAGGCCGTCCAGGGGCTAATTGCGCTCATCGAGGGGCACGGGGGTGCGGGCGGAAAGCAGGCGCGCGAAGCGAATGGGAAGCTCAGCAGTGAGGAAGGCGCGGCCTCGTTAGAGGAAGAACCTCAGGGCGTGGCAGATGTGACGGTCTCACATACGCTTTCGATCCGCCGGTCAACCCTTCGAGCTTAAGCGCGTAAGCTCCTTCATTCCTGTTTTAGCTCGCACACCTGCGGCCTCAGAACAGCAATAGGACAGGAACGAGTGAGCTAAAACCAGGAATGAGAAGGAGGAAGGAGGAGGGGGAAGAACGGCAGGCGGCCACCGCGCACATACACGTGTGGGCAGACCCGAAGGCCTGCCCACACAAGAAAACCGCGAAAGAACACTCAGAGGTTCAGCTGGATCTTTCGACCGGGAACGGCCTCGATCAGCTCGCGAGTGTAATCCTGAACCGGATTGTCGAAGAGAGCATCGGTCGTATTCGCTTCAACCAAGCGTCCCTTTTCCATGACCACAACATCATCGGCGATCTGGCGAACAACAGCCAGGTCGTGAGTAATGAACAAGTAGGACAATCCCAGCTGAGCCTGCAGATCGTTCAGCAGGTGCAGAATCTGGTTCTGCACAAGCACGTCCAGAGCAGACACGGCCTCGTCCAGGACGATCACTTCGGGGTTCAGTGCAAGCGCACGCGCAACGGCAACGCGCTGACGCTGACCACCGGAAAGCTCGTTCGGGTAACGACGCATGGCGCTTCGCGGCAGAGCAACCAAGTCAAGCAGCTCAGCGACGCGCTCTTCGCGCAGCTTCTTCTCGGCTTCGCCATGACCTTCAAGAGCGGCGACAGCCCACGGTTCGGGGTCGCGACCGGTCGCCTTCGCGCGCTCCACTTCCTGCTGAGCGTAGGCCTTCGTGCCGTAGCTGTGGATGCGCAGCGGCTCTTCGATGATTCGGTAGATCGAATACATGGGGTCCAGCGAACCGTAGGGGTTCTGGAACACTGCCTGAAGGCGACGACGCAACGCGAAAAGCTGCGCCTCGCTGTACTCCGAGGTATCCTCGCCGTCGAAGAAGATCTTGCCCGAGGTCGGCTCCAGCAGGTGGAGGATCATGTTCGCGGCAGTTGACTTACCGGAACCGGATTCGCCCACGACCGCCAGAGTCTTTCCACGGCGCAGCGTGAAGGAGACATCGTCGACCGCAAGAAGCTTCGAGGCCTCGCCCTTCGCGCCGCGAATATGGAATTCCTTAGTGAGGTGCTCGACGCGAATCATTTCCTCGCTTGAGGCGTTCTTCGCCGAGCCGGTGAGCTCTTCTTCCGTGTGCGTGATGCCACGTGCATGAGCGCTTTCGATACGTGCCGAGGCCAAGGACGGTGCCGCGGACACCAGACGCTTTGTGTAGGGGTGCTGCGGGTGCTGGAGGATCTCCAGAGCAGGACCGGATTCCACGATGCGACCACGGTGCATGACGACCAGTTGTTCGGCGCGCTCAGCGGCCAGACCCAAGTCGTGGGTAATGAAGAGCACTGCCGTGCCCATTTCCTTGGTGAGAGTCTCGAGGTGATCGAGAATGCGACGCTGAACGGTCACGTCCAGTGCCGAGGTAGGCTCGTCAGCAATGAGCAGCTTGGGACGAGAAGCAAGACCGATTGCGATCAGCACGCGCTGACGCATACCGCCCGAGAACTCGTGCGGGTACTGCTTTGCACGACGTTCACCATCGGGAAGGCCTGCCTGCTCAAGAGCTCGGTCACGCGCTCCCCTGCTTCGGAGCGGGGAACAATATTGTTCGCAAGGAGGGCTTCCTTCACCTGTGTTCCCACGCGAAGAACGGGGTTCAGGTTACTCATCGGGTCCTGGGGAACCAAGCCAATGCCAGATCCACGCAGTTCGATCCATTCCTTGGAGCTCATCTTGGTGAGCTCCTTACCGTCGAACTCGATGGAGCCGCCGGTGACCTTACCGGTACCCGGAAGCAGGCCAATAACCGCAGCGGCGGTGGTCGACTTACCTGAACCGGACTCGCCGACGATTGCAACGGTCTGGCCAGGGTAAATGGTCAGGTTAGCTCCGCGAACGGCGGGAACGACACCGGTCGAGGTCGTGAAGGTGACCTCCAGGTCGGTGATCTTCAGCAAGGGGTTGGCGTCGTCCGGGTGGACTTCAGCCTTCTCGACGCCTTCGAGGATGACCTCGGTGACAGTCTCTTCGAATTGTTCTTCGTTCACTTCTTCGCCTTCGGGTCAAGGGCTTCGCGAACGGCGTCACCCATCGTGATGAAGCTAAGCACGGTCAAGGCCAGTGCCATAGCGGGGTAGAAGAGAACCATCGGTGCCTGCCTCAGGTTATCCTTCGCCTGCGAGATGTCAGCACCCCAAGACACCACCGTCGGGGGGGAAGACCAATACCCATGAAGGAGAGCGAGGCCTCGGCGACGATGAAGGAACCCAGAGCAACCGTCGCGTAGACGATAATCGGTGCCATGGAGTTCGGGATGATGTGGGAGAGCAGGATCCGCCAACGCGATGCACCGGTTGCCTTCGCGGCCGTCACGAATTCTTCGTTCTTGGCGCTCATGACCGAACCGCGCGTGATACGTGCAATCTGAGTCCAGCCGAACATCGACAAGACCAAGATGACCATCCAGATATTGCGGTGTTGCTTGAACATCTGCATGAAGACAATTGCAGCGAGCAGCAGGGGAACTGCGAAGAAGATGTCAGTGACACGTGAGATCACGGCGTCGATCCAGCCGCCGAGGAAGCCGGCGATGGAGCCAAGAGTTGCACCGATCAAGACGACGCAGATCGTCGTCAGGACACCGACGGAAACCGAGGCGCGTGCGCCGTAGATGACGCGGGCGTAAATATCGCAGCCTTGGAAGGTGTAGCCGAAGGGGTGTCCGGCCTCGGGCTTGCCCAGCGAGTGCGAGAGTTCGCAGTAGTCGGGCTTAACGCTCGTGAAAAGCTGTGGGAACGCAGAGATCAAAACGGCAATAACGATAATGACCGCTGCAATCCAGAACAGGGGACGCTTGCGCAGATTCTTCCACGCTTCACCCCACATTGAGGCGGGCGCGGACTCATCGGCGACGGCGTCAACTGCGCCCAAACCGGTCTCATCAATATCCGAGACGTAGTGCTCCTGACCGGCGCGAGTACGCGAAATAGCTTGCGAAGGGATGAAATCACTCATAGCGAATCCTCGGATCAAGAACGGCGTACAGCAGGTCAACAAGGAGGTTTGCGGTGATGTAAACCATGACCAGGACTGTCGTGAAGGAGACAACGGTAGCGGGCTCACCGCGGACGATGGACTGCCACAAGGTACCGCCAACACCGTTGATGTTGAAGATACCTTCGGTGATGATCGCGCCACCCATGAGGCCACCCAAGTCGCCACCGAGGAAGGTTGCAACGGGGATCAGCGAGTTACGCAGAATGTGGCGCGTCATCACGGTGCCTTCTTTCAGGCCCTTGGCGCGTGCGGTACGCACGTAGTCGGCAGAGACGTTTTCGGACACCGATTGACGTGTGAGTCGGATGACGTATGCAAGAGAGGTTGCGCCTAGCACAATTGCAGGCATCGTCAACGATTTCAATGAAACGGTACTTGCCGTTGGCGGGAAGATACCCCACTTGATGCCGAGGAAGAACTGCATGAGGAAGCCGATAACGAAGGTCGGCACAGAAATGACGACCAACGAGAGAACCAGGACCGTTGAGTCGAAGATACCGCCGCGACGCACACCTGCGATAACACCGAAGAGAATACCGAGAATGGCCTCGATCAAGAGGGCGTAGATGGCAAGTCGGATGGTGATCGGGAATGCGGTGGCCAGCACCTCGGTCACCGGTCGCCCGGAGAAGGTCTTTCCGAAGTCAAGTGTAAAGATGCCCTTGAGGTAGAGCAGGTACTGCAGCCAGAAAGGCTTATCGAGGTTGTACTCTTCGCGGATTCGAGCTGCCGCAGCCTCGGTCAAGCCCTTATCGCCACCGAGGGCCGCGACGGGATCACCTGGCATCAGGTAGACCATCGCAAAGATCAGGAACGTTGCTCCAAAGAAGACCGGAATGGTCTGCAGGAGACGTCGTCCGATGTATCGCAGCATGGACAGGTCCTTTTAATACATGCGTTTACGAATGGTTTTCGCAAACTCGTCGGGGTTCATCAAGATGAACGGGATTTCGCATGGGTCGCACACTCTACAAGCCTGAGGCCGAAAGCAGGTACACGACACTACTCATGCGTACTACTGATCATAGTAATGCAAAGAAGTGGTAAATGGTCAATCGTGTGTCTTTAATTACGCGCACACACGTCCATTTCACGAGATGTCATGAACAACTGTGGGGTGGAAGCCTCATGACCTCCACCCCACAGTTGTTCCGCCTATGTTCAGCGGGGAAGAACTATGTTCAGTTCTTGGTAATCGCGAAGTAGTTCACGGTCGAGTTCCAGGTGAACTGAACGTTGCTCACCTTGGTGGACCATGCACCGTTGGTGTTCGAGTACCAGGTCGGGATGACCGGCATATCCTCGAAGAGCAGCTCTTCTGCCTTGTACTGGAGTTCAAGAGCCTCGGTGCCCGAAGCGGACAGAGAGTCGCTCAGGTACTTATCGAACTCAGCGTTCTTCCAACCGGCGTAGTTGGAGGAAGCATTCGAGGAGTAGGTCGGGAACAGGAAGTTGTAGAGCGAGGGGTAGTCGCCCTGCCAGCCCTGACGGAAGCCGCCCTTAGTGGTGCCGGCCTTCATGTCGCCCAAGAGGGACTTGAAGTCTGCGTAGGCGTCGCCTTCAGCCTCAATACCCAGGGTGTTCTTGATGGAGTTGCAGGTTGCGTCAACCCACTGCTGGTGTCCACCATCGGAGTTGTAAGCGATCTGCAGCTTGCCGCTCCACGGGGAGATGGCGTTGGCCTGTGCCCACAGTTCCTTTGCCTTCTCGGGGTTGTAGTTCAGAACCTCAGAGCCCTTCAGGCCTTCCTTGTATCCATCGATTGCGGGAGAGGTGAAGTCCTTAGCAGCGGTACGGGTACCGGCGAAGACGGTCTTGATGATCGAATCACGGTCGATCGACATCGAGATGGCCTTGCGACGCAGCTTGCCTTCTTCACCGGAGAAGTGCTCCAGGCGATTGGGGATGGTGACGTACTGAATGATGGCCGCAGGCTGGTTGGCCGTACGTCCGGACAGTTCCTGCTGGTAGCTGGAGAAGACCGAGGTCGGGACGCCATCGAGCACGTCGAGGTCGTTGGAGCTCAGGTCAGCGTAAGCAGCATCAAGGGACTGGTAGAAGACGATGCGCAGGCCACCATTCTTCGCGGTACGAGGACCGGAGTAGTTGGGGTTCACGGCCAGATCGATCTGCTTGGAGTGCTGCCAAGCATTCTCACCGTTAGGCATGTAGGGGCCGTTACCCACGGGGTGCTCGCCACCGTTCTTGGGGTCTGCCAGAGTCGAGTCGGGAAGCGGAGAGTAGGCGGTGTAGCCCAGGCGCTTCATGAAGTCCGATTCGGGGCCCTTCAGCTTGACGACGAAAGTGTAGTCATCGAGAATCTCGAGGCCGCCCTCCATGTCGCCGGAGCCGTCATCGTCGGTACCGATAACGCTAGCGAAGAAGCTTGCGGAGCCCAGGTTCTGCTTCGTGGCCATCTTCCATGCCTCAACGAAGTTCTTTGCCAGGACGGGAGTGCCGTCGGAGAACTTACCATCGGCGCGGAGCTTAATGGTCCACTCGGTGTTGTCAGCGTTAGGGGTAATGGACTCTGCAGCGTCCAGCTGAGTCGAACCGTCAGCCGCGTAGTAAGCGGGGGACGAGAAGATGCTGGAGACGATGCGGCCACCACCGGTCTCGTTGGTGTTCGCCGGGATCAGCGGGTTCTGGGGCTCAGAACCGTTAACGGTGACAATGTTGTCCGAAGACCCACCAGACGACCCACCATTGGAGCCGGTGCTGCCAGAAGAGCAGGCGGTCAGTGTCAGACCAAGGACGGCGGGCACTGCCAGCCAAGACCTCTTGAGGTTCATAGGGATTCCTCCTATTAGGAATGCTGTTCATCAGAAGTGCTGATGACCGAGAGCATAGCCGACTTTCTTCCCAAAAACTTCACGTGTCCATGATTTAAACATTACATTTCGATTACGATTGTCAAGATTTGGTAAAGAAGAATCTCTAGAAACTGTGTTCAATATGTCAACCTATGCCACATATCACAGGGGTATTAATTTTGCTTCCTTGTCAACCATCGATATCCGGTCTCATCAGGCTTATTGCCTAGTCAACAGCCCGCAAAATGGCGCGAAAATTTAGCGTTCAGCACGAACTACCCCCTGCCGTAACGAACCGAAACAGACTAGTCTAAACAGTGCAGGACTCGCCGCCTCGAGGACTGCAGCCGGATATTTGGTCTTGCTTCAGCGGCCCAAATATTCGGTTAGACGTTACGGGGTTGGCGGTTGCGGCGGCTCAGTTGCAACCGCCCGCCTTAACGCATTTCCATCTTCGCCGAACCAACGTGGGATACCCGCCGGCACATCATCCAAAGCGCCTGACGAAATCGCTTCGAAAGTACCGTGCGCCATCAATTGCTCGATCTGCGAGAGCGAACGAATAGCAATTCCCGCAACATTGCGCGGAAATTCCCGCGCAAATTCGGCATAAATCTCAGGATCATGCTGTCCATCATCACCGACAAAGATCCACCTCATATGCGGGAAAGTTCGACGTAGACGACGAAGCTCGCGTTTCTTGTGTTCCATCCCGGATCGGAACCACCCGGTATTCGAAGGCCCAAAATCCGTCATGAGCAAAGCGCCCATCGGGTAGTCAGCGCGTCGCAAAAATTCACGCAAGCCGGGGACCAAGTTCCATGGCCCCGTCGACAGGTACATGACTGGCAACTCACGAGGCCGCGCTCCCCCGCGCCCGCCAACATCCTTTCCCTGGGCGAGGATTGGCATCTCTCGACGAGAAAGTTTACGTAGGAAACGGGCCATTCCAGGCACGGCCTCGCGCTGAGAAACACGCTCCATCAGCGCATGCTTTGCAGCTGTGAGAAGTCGCGGAATCATCGAGACAATGATGGTGTCATCGATATCGGAAACCACACCAAACTCTTCGTCGTTGCCAATCACGCGCAAAGAGACATCAACCGATTTTGCTGCGCGCACTCGCCCCAAAACACGATCATCGTCAGCGCTGTGAAGGCGGAACAACTCGCCGCCCGCGCTGAGCTCACCTTGGCCAAGCTGAGACAAATGGAAAAGCTTCTCACCCTCTTGCAAACCCAGTTTTGCGACATCGCAGGCGTTCAAGGGCTGAATAGAGGCGGTATGCCATCCCGGCGCCAAACCGTGTCCCTCAAGGTCAATATCGATGTATCCGCCGCGGTCACTGAAAGCAAGAGTTTGAGCCTGACCAAAAGTCACAACAACGGGTTGACCGGGGACCCTGTGCATCGAAAAAAACTGACGCCAGCCGCGGCGCTGGTTGAGCCACGAACGCTCACCACCGCGGTCCTCCATAATGACTCGAGCCATGACACGAGCCGTTTTCTCAGAGGCATAACCGCCAAAACCCACGATCCCAGGGTAGAAACCCGCCCACCCCAGCAGGCCTGCGAGGGCCTCGGGAAGTTGCCTCGTCAAGGGAAGCAGCGACGGAAAGCGCGAGGGATGGGGTTTCGTTATCGATCATCTCAATCCTCATCCAAAACTTCGCGCTGTCGAGCGGCCTCTTCCTGTGCAGACTTTTCCAAAGACCTCTTCAATGTCGGCAGGCCAACAACCATACCCAGAACCATAAGCCAAGCAAAAAAATCGCAATCATCACGTAGGCACCGGTGGAACCATAGCGGTCAACTGCCGGTCCAGAGGCGGAAGAACCAAGGGAAACACCCAAGTTGATCGCTGTGCTCAGCCATGCCAAGCCCTCGGTTTGACGGTGGCGAGGAACCGACTTCGTGACCATCATGTTGACGTTCGTCATGGTAGGCGCGCAGGCAATGCCACTGATCAACATGATGATCCCCAGCGAGACCAAGGAGTTCGCCAGCAGATATGCAGTCATTCCAATGGCAAGGGCAACAACGCCGACTGCGAAGAGTTTCCACAGGGGGTGGCGCCAGCTTCGCGCGCCATAGAGCAGGGCAGAAATGAAGGAACCGACGGAGAACATGGCCAGCAAAACGCCTGAAAGCGCCGGAACCCCGAGCTCCTTCGTGAATGCGACAACCGCGATATCGTTTGCTCCGAATTGCGCGCCCATTCCAGCGTAAGTCAGCATGAGGACGATCATTGCGGGGAGCAGAAGCGAGAGAGCGTTGAGGGGCCGAGGCCGCGGCGCCAGTAGCTGTGCCTTTGCCTCGGTTTTCGGAAGTGGATGCCTCCCCCGCCTCGTCAAGGTGGACGGGCGAACGATGGGACACGGGAACCGGCTCGGAAGAGCGCTGTCCCAAGAAAAGCGCAGCCCCGAGGACAAGGAAAACGATGGAAACGGCAACACCCGTCGTCGGGTGAAGAGCAGTGCCCAAGACCGTTGCAATCACGGGGCCAACAATGTAGACGAACTCGTCAACCGCGGCCTCCAAGGCGAAGGCGCTATTGAGCTGGGCGACGGTGTCAGTCGCGCGAATCCAACGTGCACGAACCAATGCGCCTGGAGAACCCCACGTGGCTCCCGCGATACCTGCCGATACGAAGAGGATCCATGTGGAGGCGACTTCTAGGGTTGCAAACAGAAGGACCGTGGTCGCGATAGCTGAAACCGCAAAAACTGGTCCCATGACTTTGAGCTGTCCATAGCGATCGACCAGTCGTGCCCACATCGGTGCGGTCACCGCCAAAGCAATGATATTGATCGCCGAGACCACACCGGCAAGGGTGTAGTTTCCATATGCCGTCTGGATCGACAAAATAATCGAGATCGGCATGATGGACATGGGTAGACGCAAGATGAACCCGGCAGCCGAAAAACGCCAGGCACGGTTCAGACGAAGAATTTCCCCATAAGTCGACAGCACTGTGTCAGTTTATGCGCTTCCACTCACCTTTGACACTCTCCACGCGTATGGTGCCGCGCACCCTTCAAAGCGCGTAAACAGCGCTTGGCCTCGACCATTTCCGCACCCTGGACGCCGCGTACGGACCGCGTACGCCACGGCTTAGTTCGTCACTTCAATCTTTCCGTGAGCCCCGGCCTCGGCAAGGCTCATGATGTGGTTGACGAAGGTGTAGGTCCCCGGCTCCTTGAAAGAAAGCTCAACGAAACCGCCCTGCGCGGGAAGCATGGGGAAGGTTTGGGATCCCCCTCCCCCCACGGCTGATGGCGTTGCCTCCGTCGATGAGCGTGTAGCCGCCCTCGTCCCAGACGGTGTCGAATTGTCCACCAACGATGTGGAAGGACATGGCGGTATTCGGGCCAGAATCCATCAGCCAGAATCGCACGCGCTCGCCGACCTTCACTTTGAGGGGGGTGCGCGTCGTACTGGAAGGGGCGACCATTAAACGCCTGCAGGTCAGGCATCATCGAGGCGATCTTCGTCGCGTTCGCAGTACCGCCGTTATCGCCCAAGTACAGCTCGGTCGCAACCATCGCATACTCGTGGTCGACCGGGCGCAGATCGCTGGGGTCAATAATCACCGCGCCGGTCATGCCGTTAGCAATGTGCATGGACATGGGATGCGTCGAGCAGTGGTACATCCAGATACCGGCTGCCTTCGCAGTGAAGGTGTATTCCAGCGTCTGCCCGGGATCAATCGTCTTCATGGCCTCATCCGGCGCAATATCGCCCGCGTGGAAGTCCAGAGAATGCCCCATGGTTCCTTCGTTTTTCAGGGTGATGTGGAAGGTATCGCCGATCTTCCCTCGAAGGGTCGGAGCAGGAGTGTTCCCGTTGAAAGTCCAGACCGTCCGGCTGACATCTTCGCTCAGGTTCTGCACGATATCGTCGCGGGCAACCAGAGTGTAGTAGTGGTCTTTTTCTTCCGAGGCCGGTGCAACTTCAGCGGGATAGGGATCGACTTTCGCTGCGTAGGCTCGCAGTTGGTCCGCGGTGGGGATTCCCGTCCCCGTTGCAACCTCGTGGTTGTGGGAGCCGCTGCCAGAGTGCGAGCCTGCTGATGCAGAGCTGCCCGCTGCGCCATCGGCGACAATACTGAGCGTCATCCCCATCTCGCGATGCCCCGGCAGTGAGCACCAGCCTTCAGTGTTGGCAGTGATCACTCCGGCGTCCAGTTCTGCGCTTGCTCCAGGGGCCAGAGAGCCGGTCGTTTGCCCATTGGCCAGGACCAAATCGTGGCGTTGCTCCGCGGTGTTCGTGAAAGTAATGTGCAGTCGATTTCCCGCCGGAACGTGGACGACAGAGGGAGTGAAGGACATCCCTTGGACACCGATTTCCACGTGGGTAGTTTCACCGGTTTCTTTCACTTGGTTTGCCGAGGCCGCGCTTGAGTGTGCCCCCGCATCTGCGCCCGTCGTACCCAGGTTTGTTCCTCCAGCGAGGACGCTGGCAACGACGAGAGCCACAACTGCTCCGAGGCCAGTGAAGACCATTGCTGCCCGCGAGGGCCCAGTGTTTTCTTCGCTCATTGAACCTGCCTACTTTCACTCAGGGTTTCACTGCGCGCACGACGCGCCCGCGCTTGAGTACTGCCAGTTTTTGCATAGATAACGACATCGATGACGAATGTCGCGATCACAAGAAACCATCCCGCCATTCGAAGTACGTGAACAGAGGGGCTATCGCTTGTGAAGAACAGAAATAGTTCAAGGATCAGCGTGCTGTTTCGCAGCCCCAGACGCAGAGAATACTGCCAGTCGATGATCGCAATGCCGATTCGAACAACGGAGGGACCACCGCCGATCACAACCGGCATCAGATAGGACAGGGCACCTTGGAAAAGCTGCGCAAATCCAGCAATTCCGATGATGGGAAGCCACATGAGAGTGAGCGCACGAAGCTGAGAGGGGGTAGAGACGAACAGTGAGGCGACTCCCAGAGCGCACACTCCCACGCTGATCCACAGCAGACCCAGCAGGAATGACCAGGCGGAATATTCACGCGGACCTTTATTCCGAAGGACTTTCGCGTAAGGGTAAACGATCCCGACAATTGCACATGTCCCAACCGCAAGAATCCCTGCTCCAACCAGGGGCATCACGCCCAGAAGGGCGCCCGCGATTGCTAGGAGCAAGCTCAAACACCAGGGAAGAAGAACCCGCACACCGCCGCTCACTGCATCGGGCGACATCCGAGTGCGCAGAATCGTTGGCCCCAAGGTAATGACCGTTCCACCAATTGTGAGACCGACCCATCCCGCGACGCCGCTGAGTGCGTGAGCGAGGGTCAGGCGATCGCGTATCGCGACCAGGGCCTCGGGAATGGAGGGGGAGAACATCGTTGCGCTGACAAAGGAAGCCAGCAGCGCGGCAAGAACGAAGAACGAGGCCGAGCACACGTAGTAGCGCACGACGATGACGAAGCGCGATGCCAGGCGTTCACGAAGGACCGAGAGCATTTCGGCGCCGTGCCACGCGGCGACTGCGGCAATTCCGGTCGCGGCGATCATCGTACCGACCATCCATCCCAGCCACATCGAAACAAAGAGTAAGAGGAAGCAGGCATTGAAGATCAGGATGCGGATGGTGTTGTGACGGCGCGCTCGTGGATCATCAGCGGACAAGCGTGCCAGAGAGCGCGCAAAGAACCACGACCACTGGAAAAATCCCATTGCTCAAGACGCCCAGGGTCACCAGGTGGATTATCGTCCACAGGGGTTGGGGCATCCGATTTTTCACGACCAGCGTGACAAGAGCCATTGCGACCGCGATGATCATCCAGATCGAGGTGAAGGTATCGGTGCGCTGTCGAGCTGTCTTTGCGGGAGTCAGAGTGGATGCGGGAGGCGAAGCAATTTCAGGCATGCGTGCTCCGATCGCGCCTCGCATTCGCAATTGTCACGCTCGCTGTCGTGACGACAAAGAGAAGGAAGGCGCACACGCCCACGGTTCCGCCAAAGCGCCAGGGAAGTGCGGCCTCGCGCGCACCAGAAAGGAAACGAATCAGCAAGCTGAGGTGGAAAAGAACCAGAGGGACCCACATCGAAAGGTGGTAGGGAACGTCGCGACGAATCACCGAGGGGATGATGACCGGCGCGTGCGCAATGACCATGGAAACTGCGAAGCCAACTGTCAAGGCGTGGACAATCGCATCGTAGCCGTAGCCGGAAAAGCTTGGGGGCGCGGTAATCCACAGAGCGGCCGGAAGCAGCGCCCACCCATATCCCGCGAGCATCGCGACTGCGGAAAGACGCGGAATTCCGGAGATATTTATGGTTTTACGAGCGACATCGTGATACCCCATATCGATTGCAAGTGCCGCAAGTGAGATTCCTAAAAGCGGGTAGGCGACAAGGGGGACAATCAGCGTCAGTGCCAAGGAAATGAGCAGAGCCCCGACCCAGACCAAATTCGCTTCTCGGTTGCCTCATTGAAGGCAAGGCGCGCAAGTTCAAGGCGCTCACCAATGATCGTCAAAAGCAAGAAGAAGAGCCACCAGGGCATGATGAGGGCGACTTCCAGGCCTCGCATCCACAAAAGAATCCCGCACAAGCCGACACATGCACCGATCAATTGGATGAGGACCGCGTACGAAGCTTGACGCTTTTTCCACACATGCCGGTAAATCATGACCAGGGTGATCATGGAGAGTGTCCATAGCACCGCTGGGAGCATCCGCTGGGATTGATATCCGGGAAGTGTGCGGCTCAGGTAGGCCGGAAGTGGCAATGTGGCAATGAAATTGGCAACCGCAGGGCTTTGAGAGATGACGATGGCCGCAATTCCCGCGAGCGCCGAGGTAGCCGGGGAGAGGTAGGCCCATCGAGAGTTCAGCGCTACTGCCCGCTCTAAACAGATCGCTGTTCCCAGGAAGCCGTAGACCATGAGAATTCCGTGGATTGCGCCCAAATCAGTGGAGCCCACGGGAGCAAGAGCACCCAAGCGAACAAGAGCTGCGTCAAGTCCCGCAAGAAGCGCAAGTGCCGCCCCCATGAGGAGGATCATTCGAGGCCAGGGGAAGGGAGGACGTGCAGCGGTTGAGGTATCCACGCGGCCGTGCGCCTTCTCCACCATTTTTACCGGACCTCTCCTGCTTTAATTACGCTCCCTTAAAGGTACCGGTCAAGAGGCTCTTTTTCCACCAAGGCCGCAAATCCTGAACGCGAATAACGGATAGGGGTGCGGGGCCGTCACACGACCCCGCACCCCTCACAAAGGTTATGAACGCGAGCTCAGCCCTTCAAGGCCTCGCTCACCAGCTGCTTTGCCGCTTCCTGAACCTGAGCAAGGTGCTCGGCTCCGCGGAAGGACTCAGCATAGATCTTGTAGACATCCTCCGTGCCCGAAGGACGAGCCGCAAACCACGCGACGTCAGTCGTCACCTTCAAGCCACCGATTGCTGCATCATTACCTGGAGCACGCACGAGCTTTGCGGTGATCGGGTCACCAGCCAGTTCGGTTGCGGAAACATCCTCGGGAGACAAAGCAGCAAGCTTTGCCTTTTCTTCACGGTTCGCAGGCGCATCGATTCGCGCATAAGCCGAAGCCCCGAAACGTTCGACCTGTTCTTCGTGCAGCTGCGAGGGTGTCTTACCGGTAACGGCCAAAATCTCAGAGGCCAGAAGGGCCAAGATGATTCCGTCTTTATCGGTGGACCACACGGTGCCATCCTTGCGAAGGAAGGACGCTCCTGCGCTTTCCTCGCCGCCGAAACCAAGCTCGGCGCTGACCAGCCCGGGAACGAAGTACTTGAAGCCCACGGGAACCTCAATGAGCTTTCGCCCAATAGAATCAGCGACGCGGTCGATGAGTGCCGAGGACACCAAGGTCTTACCGACTGCAGCGTTTGCGGGCCAGTTCGGGCGGTGCGTGAAGAGGTATTCGATCGCAACGGCCAAGTAGTGGTTCGGGTTCATCAAACCGTCGGGCGTCACGATTCCGTGACGGTCCGAGTCAGCGTCATTTCCGGTCGCAATATCGTAGGGAGTGTTTCCGTTTTCGTCCGGAGTCATCGCATTACGCAACGAGGCCATCGCATAGGGAGAGGAGCAGTCCATACGGATCTTTCCATCCCAGTCCAAGGTCATGAACGACCATGCAGGATCAACGATTGGGTTGACCACGGTGAGCTCAAGACCGTAGCGCTCGGCAATTGCGCCCCAGTAGTCCACCGATGCTCCGCCCAGCGGATCGGCGCCAATGCGCACGCCGGCCTCGCGAATCGCATCGATATCGATGACCTGGTCAAGCTGATCGACGTAGTAGGCAAGGTAGTCGAAGCGGTGGATACAGGGGTGATCCAGCAGGTCCGAACCCAGCACGCGATCGACGCTGCGCCAGCCTTTTTCAAGGATTTCGTTGGCGCGCTTGGCGATCCACGAGGTCGCATCGGAGTCCGCGGGACCACCGTGAGGCGGGTTGTACTTGAATCCGCCGTCACGAGGCGGGTTGTGGCTGGGGGTGACGACGATACCGTCAGCCAGTCCCTCCCCTGCCATGCGCAGGTGCTTGGGTGCACCATTTGCGCCGAGGACCGCCACAGAAACCGCGGGGGTCGGAGTGAAAGATCCGCGTGCATCAATGCGGACATCAACGTTATTGGCGGCCAAGACTTCCAGGGCGGTCCGCCATGCGGGTTCGCTCAGCGCGTGGGTGTCGCGACCAATGAAAAGCGGACCATTGAAGCCCTGCTCGGCTCGGTAGTCGACTATCGCCTGGGTGATCGCAACGATGTGTGCTTCATTGAACTTGCCATCGAATGCGCTACCGCGGTGACCGGAGGTACCAAAAGACACCCGTTGATCGGGGTTTGAGGGGTCCGGTTCAATGTCGTAATACGCGGAAATTAGCGCATCAATATCGGTGAGGTCTTCGGGAAGGGCAACAGTGCCAGCTCGATCAAACATGCTTTTAGTCTGCAATGTTTCCCTCAGGCGTGCAAGAGAGTCCACATAGAGCACAATCATGAGTAAATATTCGTCAAGCCCCGACGTCTTGGCCGCCCGTGGGCTAAACTCGATCAGGATGTCGCTTTCGCAACGACGCTGACAGTGACAGGCATGGACGGCAAAGGAGAACCCCATGGGCTGGTTGGATTCAATCGAGCACAATCGCTGGCTTTCAGCGCAACTTCAAGCTCTGATCGCAGAAGCAAAAGTCAGTACAACACCTTCAGGTTTCAGCGAAGGCCCGGAAGGTGAGGAACCCAACCCTCGCGCCCAGTTCACCCTCAGTGCTCGAATGCTCCACGCCTTTTCTTTGGGGACGCTCTTGGGGCTTCCGGGCTCTCGCCGCTACGCCGACCACGCGACGCGTACCCTGCGTCGCGTGATTGACGAGCACCTGAAGGAACTCCCCGACCCAAGCGCCGTTGATGAAGAAGAAAACACCGACTCGGAAGCTTATAAGGCAGAAGTTCGCGGCGGAGACATCGACTACCAGCTCGATAACGCACTACTAATCAGTGCGAGCGCCGCGGCCACCGTTGCAAACCGCCCCGGCGCACACGAACTCCTCCTGGGGGCTCTTCACGAACAAGAACGCCGTTGGCTAGCGCCGAATTCGCTAGTCTACGGGGCAATTGCCTCGGGAAGTACACAGCACAAGGCTCCGATCATCTCCCTGGGGACCCTGGCCTCGACAACCGAGGCCTACCTTGCCGCCGCTGAAGCGACCGCCGACCCCGTGTGGATCGACCGCGCAGAGGCGATCACCCTTGCGGTCGCGCGCATGGGAGGCGAGGCCTCGTGGAGGCTCGGCGAATACATCGATATCGAGACCTCCTCCCCCCGTTGCCCAAGGCGAGCAGGGGTGGGCAAAGAAAGTGGGAACACTGGTCCTCGACCCCCGTGCTTGAGGGAGTACAGATCGGTACCCTGTTGCGCTGGGCGCGTTTGTCGATCGAGGTCCGCGCTGCGCTGCGCTCTTTGGGACGCAAACCCGATGATGCTCTTCTCGAGGCCGCGACCGAATTCTTTGAGCGTGCTCGCGTCGACGGGTGGAGGCAGCTGGGCCATGCCGGCTTTGTCACCTCTGTCGGTTTCGATGATCACGAGAAGCAGATTCTGGATAATCGCCACTACATGTGGGTTGCCTGCGAGGGCGTATGCGCGGCGGTTTCTCTAGCGCGAGCGCTTCGCGATGACGGCGCCAGCGAGGGTGAAGTCGAACACTATGAGCACTGCTATCGTTCATGGCTCGATTTCATTAACGATGAGCTCATTGTCCGCCCGGGACAGTGGCTGCACGTCCTCTCTTTCGACAACCAGGTGACTGAAGAGTCGACCCCGCGCAGTGGCGATATTGCGTGGGCAATTCAGACCGTATTGATTGGTCGTATTCCGATGTGGCCGCCTTTCGCTTCGGCCATTTCACGAGGCCTTCTTGACCACCCTGAGGAGGCTCCTACCGACCGTCGCTCCTGGGTTCCTTTCCGTCGACGCCACTGAGGAATATTAGGGATCTATTACATATTCAGGAAGACGAATGTGCGAATAGATCAAGATCCGCTATGATTGGCGGGTCTGGAGGGCTGACCGAGTGGCCGAAGGTGACGGTCTTGAAAACCGTTGTGTCAGCAATGGCACCAGGGGTTCGAATCCCTTGCCCTCCGCGGTTCCGACAACAATAAGGTCGCAGTGCGTTTCGCGTCTGCGAAGAAAATGCCTTAGAGTAGTCGGCATTGGAGACGTCGCATAGTCCGGTCGAGTGCGCCTCCCTGCTAAGGAGGTAGGGGTTCACGCCCCTCGCGGGTTCAAATCCCGCCGTCTCCGCAAATAACCCCGAGTTTTCCTTGAAAACTAGGGGTTTTTCTATGCCTATTTCGGTAGGCTGGCACCTTGTTGCACCGTCACCCACTTGTCTGAGCACTTTTCGTCACAATGATGAAATACACAAACAATTGCCCAGGTGGCACGCAGAAAGTAAATTAAAGCTTGTATCCCTATAAATTGTGCGATGAGAGAGATTTCCATGACACACCCTCGACTGCTCAATACGCGTGTGCGTATAGCTGGTGCGGCAAGTATTGCCACACTTTCGCTACTGTTCACGCCGCTCAGCCCCCTATACGGGAGCGTAGCGGCTGATAACAGCAGCGAGACCACTCAGGCAGCCCAAACCTCGGATACAGGCAGCGAAAACGCCACGACCGAAGAAGCAAGCGGCGCCTCCGCTGAGGAAACCCCTGCTCCGGCAACAAATACCGAAGCCCCCGCAGAGATTTCAGCACAGAACGCAGGAGTGAGCGCAGACGCGAACACCCCTCGCACGCGCCGCGCCCGTGCGGTCGCGGACGACCAGGCGACCCTGGCCCTGAACGTCGTCAACGATGAACCGACCCTGCGCATCCACGACGATCAGATCACGACGATCAATTTCTCCTGCTCCTCGGTCACCACCCCCTGTAAAGGCGCCGAAATTGAGCTCACGCTGCCCGGCCCCATCACGCCGGCCGGCCTCAAGCTCGCAGAGCGCGGCTACACGGTCGTCCCCGTCACCGGCGACAGCGTCACCAAGACGACGAACTCGACGGAAAAGACCCCGGACGGCACCCGCGTGCAGCGCTACATCTTCAAGCTGAAGGACCCGCTGCCCGCCGGCACGTCCGATCGAATCCAGGTCACCTGGCACTACGACTACTATGACGCGCCGAACAACTCCACGACGAACCAGACGGTGACCTTCCGGGCGGCTAACGCCCAGACGGTCGAGCAGGCGCTCACCACCACGTGGACGGCCACCACCGACGTCGCCATCGAGAAGAGCGGCCCCACGAATCCCTCCAACTATCCCGCGGCCGGCGGCGAGACGACCTACAGGCTCCGCTACGGCTACCAGCAGATCGACCAGACCAACCCCAACAAGGTCGGCATCCGCTGGAACGGCTCCTCGCTGAAGAACGGCCTCAACGGCCTCGGCTTCGTGGGTGTCCAGAACATCAAGGTTGTGGACCCGCTGCCCGCCAAGGCCGTCTTCGTCACGGCCTCCGACGGCGGCGTGTACGATCCGGCCACCCATACCGTCACCTGGTCCTACGACAAGTGGTTCTGGCAGAACCCGATCGAGTCGACCGTCACCGTGAAGTACCCCGCGGGTAGTGTCACGACCGCCGACACGGTCACCAACAAGGCGACCATTAGCGCCGAGGTCATGAACGACCCCTCGACCATCGTCACCAAGAGCTCCGAGATCAGCCACGGCTTCGCCGAGCGCAAGCCAGGCGGCGGCATCTCCAAGGCCGGTAACGACTGGGCGTACCAGGTACGCGGAGGCCTCTACCAGTGGCGCTTCGGCGGCGACAACACCGGTAACACCGTGCTGCACTTCCGCTGGGAGGACACGCTTCCCTGCACCTGGTCCTCCCAGGATGCCAAGGCCTCGGGAAACTCCTGCGATACCCCGACCATGGTCAGCCCCTACCGCTTCACCGTCTTCAGCAAGTCCGGGTACGAGGATAACGGCGGCTGGAAGCTGGAGTACTGGACCAACAAGGGCAACCATGAAACCGTGGTCTACAACAAGACCACAGGCCTCACGCTTCCCGAGGGCGAGTGGATCACCCGCTTCACGATCGACACGGACGCCGCTCCGCAGTCCCGCCCCTCGGCGTGGCTGCACGGAACCGTTCCCACGGATTTCCCGAAGACTGAACCCGCAGACTTCGCCTCTCACTACAACCCCGCGTCGCAGCCGGAGAGATACTACAACTACGTGGCCTCCCCGGATTATGTGCGCTTCCAGAACTGCGCGAGCGGAACCGTCACCGACAAGGACAGCGGCCGCGTCCTCGTCCAGAACGACAACCTCTGCTCCTGGATGCGCGTGCGCGACGAGTTCCCCTCCGTGCAGGCCTACAAGGTCGTTCGCACCAACCCGGTGGTCGTGGGGAAGCCCGCACAGTTCTTCATCAACGGCACCGCTAAGGCGAAGTCCGAGGGTGGCACGCCCACTCCGTTCACGATCGTGGACCTCCTGCCCGAGGGCTTTGATGTGGACGATGTCTCCAAGATTGTTCCCGAGAAGCGCTCGACGCTGAAGAATCCCGACGGCACCCCCTACGACCTGAGCAAGGTTACGGTGGAGATCGAGAAGAACTTCAACAACACCGGCCGTACCCTGATTCGCTGGAACGTTCCGGATCCGGTCGAGGGCAGCCTGTACTCGACCTTCGACGTGAACGTGCTTGCGACCGCTCCGGCTGGTAAGAACACGAACGACGCCATGGCGTTCATGCCCGGCGACGGCGCGAAGGCGACCACCGAGGATAAGAGCCTGCGCAACACGAACTACTGCATCGGTAGCCGCGCGGTCGACACCTTCGACGTGAACAAGAACGGCTCGACCACCGACTACACCTGTAACGCCGCGAGGGACTTCAACGTCGCGACGACCCCGTCGATGAATATCGCGAAGGAAGTGAAGGGTAATAAGAACCCCGACTTCGTTCCTGCCGGCGAGATCGCGGAGATCGACCCGGGTGCCGACGGTGCCTACCGTTTCACGATCTCCAACTCGGGTAACACCCCGCTGACCAAGGTCGTGGCCTACGACATCCTGCCTTACGTGGGTGACGTGGGTGTTGGCCCCGCCTCCTCGCAGGCCCGTGGCTCCCACTGGAAGCCGAACCTGAATTCCACGGCGTGGGCGTTCGAGTCGGTGAAGGAGAAGCCGGGTCGCGATCCCGAGGTCACGGCTGTTCCGGCCTCGGACATCACGATCCAGTACTCCACGGTTCCCAACCCCTGCCGCGGCGAGGTCCTCTCCGCGGGTGGCGCCATGAATGACGCCCCCGCCGGTTGTACCCCCAATGCGTGGGGCGACGCTCCCGCCGACCTGACGACGATCACCGGCTTCCGCCTGGTGATGAACCGCGACATCGAGCCGGGTGAGAAGATCCGCTTCGTCGCGACCATGACCTCCCCGGTCAACGCCAACCTCATCGCCTGGAACTCCGTGGCCATGTCCGGTGGCTCCATGCAGAACGGCAAGGTGTCCTATCTGCTGCCCAACGAGGCCCCCAAGGTCGGCATCAACGTCTCCTCCGACGTCGAACTGAAGAAGACGGTTGCCCGGGCGAAGATGAACGGCGACGAGCCGGTTCGTGACGCTAACGGCGTCATCGAGACGGTTGAGTCGACGGACCCGATCATGCCGGGTGACTACATGCTGTACAAGGTGAACCTGAAGGCCAAGGGCCCTGCTGTCGCCTCGGGTATGAACGTTGCTGACGCTCTGCCTTCTGGTGTGGAGTACGTGTCTTCCGAGACGCGTATCTGCCAGGATGGTGCGACGAACCCCTGCACCGGCCCGGTCTACGCGACCGCCAACTACGATGCGGCGGCCGGTACCTGGAGTGCGATGGAGTCCGGCATCCTCGACACCAACCTCAACGTTGGTGGTACCGAGACGCTGTATCTCCTCGTGAAGGTCAAGCCCTCGACCGAGGGTTCGACCATCACGAACACAGCGACGCTGGGTAAGTTCGACCAGATCGACTCCAACCCGGACAACAACAAGGACAGCGCGACCTTCAAGGTGGGCGGCACCATCTCGGGCACCATCTACAACGACAAGGATGCGACCTGGTTCAACGATTCGCCCGTCCTCGATAGTCCTTTCGAGGGTGTGACGGTTCGTCTGCTCGACGCGGACGGCAACCCGGTGAAGGACTCGTCCGGCGCCGACATCACCACGAAGACCGACGCCGACGGTAGTACACCTTCACCCGTCTGCCGCTGGGCTCGTACAAGGTCGAGGTCGTTGCGGGTGATGCGAAGGTTGACGGCACCGACGTGAACCTGGCCGACTACAAGCAGACCTACGGCTACGGCTCGTCAACCAGGCGCAGCGAGGCCGGCAGGGCAAGCTCGTCACGCCGACCCCGATCGCCCTGACGAGTGCCGCGCCCAACGCCACGAAGGTCGACTTTGCGTTCGTGAAGCCCGCCTCGGTGGGTAACTTCGTGTGGTTCGACGCGAACAAGGATGGCATCCAGGACGCGGACGAGTTCGGCGTCGCCGGCGTCACCGTCACTCTGACGGACGGTGCCGGCAACCCGGTCATCGACCTGGACGGCAACCCCGTCAAGCCTGTGGCCACGGATGCCAACGGTAAGTACGAGTTCACGAACCTGATGCCGAACGTCGATCGGATCGTCGCGAACGCGGGCGAGGAGAACTACAAGGTCACCTTCACTCCTCCCGCCGGCTACTCCGCGACCAAGAGCTACGCGGCTGCGGACGGCGAGAAGGACTCCAACGGCGCTGACAGCTCCGTGACGCTCACCGAGGGTCAGAACGATGAGACCGTCGACTTCGGCCTCGTCGCCGACGGCACGATCGGTGACACCCTATTCTGGGACGTCGACAACAACGGTGGCTCCGCGCCCTCGGGCCCGGACAAGCCCCTGGCTGGCGTGACCGTGACGCTGACCTTCAAGACTCCGGCGGGTGTTGAGAAGACGCTCACGACCACGACCGACGCGGACGGCAAGTACAAGTTCGAGAACCTGGCCCCCGGCGACTACAAGGTCACCGTTGATCAGGCCTCGCTGACGACTGCATGCCCCGCGTGCACCGCACAAACCCACGCTCCTTCAGGAAATCTGACCCCTTCAGAGAACCAGACGCTCTCCCTGAGCTCGAAGGTCACTCTGAGCCCCGGCAAGATGAGCAACGATTCTCAGGACTGGGCTTTCACCGGTCCTGCGAACACCGCGATCGTCAAGACCATCACGGATCCGGCAGCCGAGCCCGCGGGTGGCTTCACCCCCGGCACGACTGTCACCTACACGATCACCTTGACGAACGAGGGCCCCAACCCTGCAACCGGTGTCATCGCGCAGGATAAGCTCCCCACGGGCGTGACTTTCGTGAGCTCTACCGGCGACGGCACCTACGATGCAGCCACCGGCAAGTGGGACCTGAGCGATGAGGGTCATCGAGAAGGATTCAACCCGCACGCGCACCATCGTCGTGCGAGTGACTCCCGAGGCCGCTGGTTCGATCGTCACCAACACGGCGACCATCGAACACCAGGATCAGTTCGGTGATAAGACCGCGGACAACACCTCCTCGGTGCCCTTGACCGCCGGTTACACGATCGCTGGCAAGCTCTACAACGATGCCAACGCATCCTTCAGCTCTGATAACGGTGAAAACCCCTACTCGGGTGTTACCGTCGCGCTCCTCAAGAAGGACGGCACCCCCGTCCTCGACAAGGATGGCAACCCTGTAACCACCGTTACCGACGCTGACGGCAAGTACTCCTTCGCGGGTCTTCCCCTGGGTGAGTACAAGGTGGATGTTGTGAACCCGACCTCTGGTCCTCTCGCAGGCACCAAGCCTCTCGAGGCCTACACGGGTCGCTACAAGACCAGCGCTGAGGTGACGATCAAGGCTGAAACCGGTTCTGTTATCGACGTGAACTTCGGCTTCGTCAAGCCCGCTTCGCTGGGTGACTACACCTGGATGGACGTCAACCGCGATGGCATTCAGGATACCGACGAACCGGCTCTGCCCGGCGTGACGGTTACCCTGACCTACGCGGACGGCTCCGCCGTGACCGATGCTTCTGGCAATGCGGTGACAGCGAAGACAAGCGACGCGAATGGTAAGTACAAGTTCGACAACCTGCTGCCCGGCGACTACAAGGTCTCCTTCCAGGCCCCTGCAGGCTACGAGGCCACAACCTCGGATGCCGGAACCGACCGCGCTCTCGACTCCAACGGAGCTACGGCCTCGGTCACCCTGGCTCAGGATCAGACGGATGAGACGATTGACTTCGGTGCCGTTGGTACCGGTGTCATCGGCGATCAGCTGTTCCTCGACATCAACCAGAATGGTGGCAATGCCCCCGACGCTGGCGACAAGGTGCTGCCCGGCGTGAAGGTCACTTTGACCTGGACCGGCCCGGGTGGAATCACCCGCACCTACGAGACCACGACCGATGCGGATGGCAAGTACAAGTTCGAGAACCTGCTGCCCGGCGACTACAAGGTGAGTATCGATCCTGAGACTCTCCAGACCGCCGAACCGCTGCTCGACGTTCTCACCCACTCCCCCGCTGGAGATGTTGAGAACAAGACGGTGCTGAGTGACACAACCAAGGCTGACTCCACCGCCTTCGCAACGGCCATGAAGCTCACGGCTAACCTGACTCTGACGGGCGAGAAGAACCAGAACCTTGATCAGGACTGGGGCTTCGGAATCTCGGCTGACACCGCCATCAAGAAGGCGATCACCGATCCGGACGAGGTCGATCAGGAAACCTTCGAGTTCACCCCCGGTAAGAAGGTCACCTATACCCTGACCCTGTCCAACAATGGTCCGGGCGTGGCAACCGGTGTCACCGTCTCCGACAAGCTCCCGGCGGGCGTGAAGTTCGTCAAGGCTGAGGGCGACGGTACCTACGATGCGACCGCCGGCGTGTGGAACCTGTCCGGAGAGACCATCGCCAAGGGTGATGATCAGTCCATCGAAATCACCGTCGAGATCACCGGTGAAGGTGCGGGCGCGCTCGTCACGAACGTCGCGCGTATCTCCCACCAGGATCAGGCGGGCGACAACCCGACGAACAACGAGTCCTCGGCGTCCTTCAAGGGCGGCTACAACCTCGGTGGCACGATCTACCGTGACTCCGATGCAAGCTTCTCCAAGAGCTCGACCGAAGAGCGTTTCGCCGGCGTGACTGTCGCCCTGCTCGATGGCGATGGCAACCCCGTCCTCGATCACGATGGCAACCCCATGACGACCGTGACCGATGCCGATGGCAACTACCAGTTCGTTGGCCTCGGAGTGGGCACCTACCGTGTCTCGATCGTTGATCCGAACACGGGCGTCTTGGCTGGTCTGACCAACACCCAGGCCTACACCGGACGCGGCGCAACCCAGGCACCGGTGACCATCACCGATTCCTCGGTCCAGGGCGTTGACTTTGGCTTCGTCAAGCCGGCAACGATCGGCGACCGCGTGTGGAACGATCAGGATCACAACGGCGTTGACAATGGTGAGCCCGGAGTTCCCGGCGTGACCGTGATCCTCAAGGATGCTTCCGGCACCGAGGTTGCGCGCACGACGACCGACTCCGATGGTCACTACCGCTTCGAGGGAGTCCTCCCCGGCACCTACACCGTGTCGATCGAGGTTCCTTCCGGTTACGAGGCCGCGTCGACCGCTCAGTCCGTTAGCGTGACGGAGGGCGAGGTCAACTTGGATATTGACTTCCCGGTCACCTTGATCCCGACGCCTTCGCAGCCTGCGAAGTCGATCCTGGCGAAGACCGGTTCGGATGCTCAGTGGATCGCAATCCTCACGGCCATGCTGCTGACCGCTGGCGTGGGTGCCCTTGGCACCGCTCGCAAGCGTCGCAACTAATCGCATGACGCGAGTGCGGGCCTAACCGCAAAGCTCGGGCCGGGCCTCGACGAAAGTCGGGGCCCGGCCCTTTTGTGTCTTATCGTTGCGTCCCCAGGGGTGCGCTTTTGCGAGTTCGCTTTGTGCTGCCCAACCTGCGGTCTTAACAGTGCGCGCACCGCGGCTTAGATCGCGCAGTCATGCTTTAGCTCTCCCCTTCCCCCGTTAGCTCTCTCATTCCTGGTTTAGCTCGCTCACCTGCCGCCTTAGAACAGCAATAGGCCCGGAATGAATGAGCTAAACCAGGAGGGAGGGAGGAGGAAGAAGAAGAGAGCGCGGGAACGAGGCCGCACCGGGCAACGCGCGCCGACAACCCCGTGCCCTGGGGACCGTACAGGTACGACTGTGCCCCTGGGTGCGGCAGCACCCAGGGGCACACGGCCTTAGCCAAGAAGCGGCGGCATGAGCCGCTGCCTGAAAAGCTTCTCAGTCGAGCTGGTCGAAAGAGCGCATCCAAGCAGAGTGGATCGGATTCGCATCCGCGACCATGGCTTCGAAACGGTTATCCGCGATCTCAATGACCTCGTTGAGGGTCACACGCATTTCGCGCAAGTCCGAGCTTTCAACACGGCGCCAACCATCAGCCAACAATTGATCCGCTGAATCAATGCGTGAAACACAGACGATCATCGGACGATTGAAGCGTTCGCGGTAGGCCTTACCCAAGACGCGAAGCTCTTCTTGCTTCACAGGGTCAAAGTCACCCAGCAAGGTGGAACCGGTGTCCACCAAAGCCTGCTCATCGGCTCGTCGGACAACAGGAGGTCAACGATATCGATGTAGGCGGCAATCAGTGATTCCTGTTCCTCGGGGCTTGCCTGAGCAACGGCGTCTTGGAAGGCGTAACGCAACTCTGACACGTTAGCGAAAGGCGCGCGGGCCCATGCTCGCTCTAGTGGCCACGTGACGCCTGAGAACATTGGCTCAAACACGCGAACGAACTTCTCTTCGCCCAAGCTATTGACTGCGTCCAAGTCCAGCGGACGACCATCGAGCATCGACACCGCGGGAGCTGGCTTGCGACCAATGTGGAAGAAGATGATGTTGAGGATGATCGCGCAGATCGAACCGATAGTCACACCGGATCCGAACAGAATCTGCGCCCACGAAGGCACATATCCTGCTAAGTCCGGCTTCAAGGTCACCAGCAGGCCCAGACCGATTGAGGTCGACACGATCACCGAATTACGGTTATCGCGCATATCAACCGTGGACAGAGTCTGAATACCAACAACCGCAACGGCAGCGAACATCGCCAAGGAAGCGCCACCGATCACCGGCTTGGGAATCGACGCTACGACGGCTCCAGCCTTGGGGAGTACACCCAAGATGATCATGATGACACCGGCCGCGGTGACAACCCAACGGGACTTCACTCGAGTCAGACGTACCAGACCAACGTTTTGAGCGAAGCAGGTGTAGGGGAAGGAGTTCAAGACACCGCCCAGAGCGGTGGAAAGGCCATCGGCACGCAGGGCGTTAGCGATATGCGCGGGGGTAATGCGCTTTCCAACAACCTCACCCGTGGCGAAACATCGCCCGTGGTCTCGACCGCCGTAATCGCCATGACGATCAGCATTGAGATGATCGCAGCGACAGAGAACTTCGGAATTCCAAAGAAGAAGGGGATGGTGACACCCACCGGTGCCGCCTCCCCCCACAGCCGAGAAGTTTGCGTCTCCAAGGAGCCACGCAACAAGGGTTCCTCCGACCAAGCCAAGAAGGACCGCGATAGTCGCCATGAAGCCGGAGAAAATACGCTGAATGATGACGATGACTGCAAGGGTTCCCAGTGCGTATGCGAGGCCACGCAAGGTTCCTGGAATGGGGTCCGCGCCAACCTTTGCCGCTGCACTTCCCCAGGCGACAATGTCATTTGCCGCGACCGAGAGAAGGGTTGTGCCCATGACGGTCAGCAAAGTACCGGTGACAACAGGCGGGAAGAAACGCAGCAGTTTCGCGAAGAAGGGCGCAGCAAGGAAGGTTGCAATACCGGCAACAATGATGGAGCCATACATTGTTGCGAGGCCTTGAGTTCCGCCGCCTGCCGCCAGACCGACAGCAATCAGGGGCGAAACCGCAGTGAAAGTGACTCCTTGAAGGAGCGGTAGGCGGACACCGATCTTGGGTCCGAGTCCTGCAGATTGAATGATCGAGGCGATACCACAGGTAAAGAGGTCCGCGTTGATCAGGTGAACAGTGGTTGCCGAATCGAGTCCCAATCCGGTGGCAATAACCAGCGGAACAACGACTGCCCCGGCGTAAAACGCGAGGACATGTTGAAAACCAAGGATTGTGAGCTTGGGGAAAGAAGGGACTGCATTGACGGGGTCGATGTGGATGGTGGACATTTTTGGCTGGCTATTTGCCATGGCTGTGCTCCTGCACGTCACTCAAAAATGGACCTCTTCATTTTTACTCATTTTGACCAACAAATGAAAGTTCCCTCCATTCGCGTTGCTATTTCTTTGGTTGACGAGGCCACACCTCCTTCCGTGATATCGCGCGGTAATTCCGTGGCACAGGGAAGCAGAAAACCAGGGGATGTGATTGATGACGCATTTGTGAGTTTGCTTGTCAGAGCAGCTTGTGCTTAAACTATTTCTCGGCCAATCAATCGGCTTTGCGCTCGTAGCTCAATGGATAGAGCATCTGACTACGGATCAGAAGGTTGGGGGTTCGAGTCCCTTCGAGCGCGCAAGCGGCCCCGCTCGGTGCGTCCCACCGGTCGGGGCTTTGCTTTACCCACTTTCGAATGCGCCGACGCGGGTTAAAGGACAAAGCGTGGGTTAAAGGACGAAAAGAGTTGGTCTGAGCCCGACCTTTCGGCCTGATGGTACGGGAAAGTTGGCGTTTGGTTGCTCGATGAAGATTACTGACACCGCTCCAAAACCGATATCATTGCTTTCTTTTCTGCCCGGGTCACCCCCAATCCCCATGTAGCTTTCACTGCAATCTGCCTCTGGACGTAGGCGCATTGGTATGCGCTATTGGACGGCAACCACTGATCGGCACTGCTCGCGCCTTTGTCTTGATTCGCCGCCCCATCAACAGCCAGCAGGTTGAAAGGATCGTTCGCGAAGTCTTGACGCCGCGCTGCATCCCACTGCCATGCCCCGCTCTTCCAGGCGTTCGCAAGGGCAACAACGTGGTCGATCTGGACGGCCTCGGAAGAATCTTCGCCTCGTTGGAAGTCGATCTGGCGCCCGGTATAGGGATCATCTAAAACCCCCGACACAACAACGCACTGCGGTGAGCTTCGCTTCATCTGAAGATCACGCAGGTCCCGCTTCAATACGTCGTTTCTGGTGTCGCAACCATTGCGGTCCACATCCGCCCAGCGCTGACCGAATTGATCTCGAGAATACTGCGGGACGGATTCTGAGCCTTTCTCAATAACACGCAGTTCTTCAAGCGCGCGGCGGCTATCATCAGCACTTCCCAAGGTCACATCCGCCGGCCCTGTTGCATGGGTGGGCCCCGAGGCGCGCCACCAGAATCCCACCAACAGCGCGAGAGCCGCGAGGAAGACACTGAACACAATGACCAGACGTCCACTGTGGGTTCTTTTCATCTTCCTCACCTCCCGGCTTTCCTGAGATCTACCAACACCCTAAGGGAAACAATATCCATGCCTCCCTCACACTATGCAGCAGGGAGTCATCATTTCCCGCTACAGCACCCAGATCTGTGGAAAACGCCGAAAGGACCTACACCCTGTGGATAAAAAGAAACCCGCCTCCCTGGAAGGAGACGGGCTTCCCAGTGCACTTCTATGCTGTTCGAACGCCCAGACGTTCCGGCGCCTAGACGCCCAGGCATCCAGATGCTCAGGCATTCAGGCCGCACATCAGCCGATCTGTGCGCGACTCGCTATCCGCTCACGCAGCTTTCCGCTCATGCACCTTCTCGCCCACGAAGTAAATACAGACCAAAAGCAGCGTCAGTGAACCCATCGCAAGCAGCTGTGCACGTCCCGAAGCATTAAAGAGCATAAGGACAATGAGCGCGAAGAGACCGAGCAGCGACAGCCTCGGAACCCACGGCCATCCCGGAACACGCAGCGACAAAGCTCCCTGTGCTTCCAAAGACGGGTGCAGGCGGATCTGCGCAATAACGATCATGATCCACACAATGAGCAAGACCATTCCAACCGCATTGAGCAGAATCTGCAAAATCACAGCGGGCAAGAGCCAGTTGAGTGCGACCGAGATCAAGGACAACACAACCGAGACCGCAACTGCATTCCGAGGAGTACGACCATGCTCAATATCGCCGTGTAGAGCAGCAACCTCAATGGACTCATTGTCAGTGTGCGCAACTTCCTCGACCTTCGAGCCCAGAAGCCAACGCGGCCCCATCCCACGAGAAGCCAGGGAGTATGCGATACGGGAAGAAGCGTAGATATTTGCCGAGAAGGCACTGACCAGCGCCGTGAAGACGATGATGTCCATTGTGACACCGACCCCCGGGAAGTGCGCCATGTCAAGGACGGCCGCGAAGGGGCGCTTGCTCATTTCCGCGGAGTTCCACGGAAGCAAGCAGATCAGGAGGGTCACTGAACCAACGTAGAAGACCAGAATTCGCCAAATGACTGAACGGATTGCCTTCGACATTGCGCGCCGCGCGTCGTCGGCCTCGGCAGCGGCAATGGTGACGATTTCGAGGCCACCAAAGGAGGTGATGATCGCAAGAAGTCCGACGGCGATTCCGGAAATGCCCGCAGGCGCAAAGCCACCGTTTCCGACAAAGGCCTCGTGCAAGCCCTGCGTACGCCCCGGGATGAAACCGATGAGCATGAACAGACCGATAGCCAAGAAGGCAATAATCGCCAGGACCTTCAAGGCCGCAAGACCCGCCTCGACAGCACCGAAGTGACCGGCAGCCAGCAGGTTAATCCCGCCCAGAACAATGACAATTACCAAGGTCACGACCCACTGAGCAACACCCGGGAACCAGTGGGTGAAAATCTGCGCGGCGCCGGTCATTTCCAATCCCAGCACCATGATGAGCATGACCCAGTAGAGCCAGCCGGAAGTGAAACCCGCCCAACGTCCGATTCCAGCTTCCGCGTAGGTCGAAAAAGAACCAGAGGAAGGGATTGCTGCAGCGAGCTCGGCAAGGGAATACATCACGGCAACAACGATCAGCGCAGCAAGGATATAGGAGATCAGCACCGCGGGACCGGCCTCGGCAACGGCAACACCGGTGCCAACAAAGAACCCGGCGCCGATTGCGCTACCCAGCGCCATCATCTGCAGGTGGAAGGACTTAAACTTCTTCGAGCCGGACTTGTTTCCGCCAAGAACCGGCGCTTGGCCCTGTGCAGTTGTGGCTGCTGCCTGTGTGTTTGTTATCGGTGTACGTGCCTCATTGCTCATTGATCCAAATGTTCCTCAATAATTTTCTTTGCATCTTCATGATCGACGGAACGCAGACGCAACAGTGCACGAAGCTGCGTCGCCGTCATTGTCAGTGTCCAGTCATTATGCGACGGAAGCTGCCATTTTCTCCAATGTGCAAGAACCGTGAAACTTGATCCCACGATTGTCGCAATCAACATGCCGATCTGTTCCAGACCCGACTGTCCGAAAGCAGCCATGATCGCGGCAGAAACGAAGGCCGGTGTTGCATAGAGATTGTTCCCGCCAAAGACCTGCGGAACCATTCCAGCTGAGATATCGCGGATCATTCCGCCTCCCACAGCAGTCATGATTCCCAGCAAAATTGCCGGCCCGACACCGAGCCCGGCATTGATCGTCTTCAACGCACCCGTAGCGGCCCAGCACCCCAGGACCGTGCCATCAGCCAGGACTAGGGCAATTCGCCAAAAACGCGAGTCCAAGCGCCAGAGCATGGCAACAAGCGCACCGACAAGCGCGGTTCCCAAGTAGAAGGGATCGGTCAGAGCAACGGGCGGGCCTTGATCGAGCATGATGTCACGGAGCATGCCTCCCGCGAGCGCGCACATGATTGCAAGAACCATGAAACCCACGGCATCAAAGCGCTTGATACGCGCAATGCGTCCGCCGAGAATCCCGTTGAGCAGCACGCCAAGAAGGTCGATGACGCGGAAGAGATCCGGCAGGGTCTGATTGAGGGTATCGAGCACGATCCCTATTGTCATCCACTTCTCAACAGATTCCAAGGAGCGACGGGGACGATCTCAGAACCCAAGATTGAGCGCCGAGGCCGAGGCCGGGGGCAGTGTCTCGGACATGCTCAGTTCGGCCCGACCGAGATGAAGATATCTAGGCAACGCTCGTCTCGAAGAGCAGACCGAGGGCGAAGGTTGCACCGGCAGCACCGAAACCAATGAGAAGTTGGCGCAAGGCACGCGGCGCAGGAGAACGGCCCGAAAGCACACCAACGATGCCGCCGGTAAACAGTAGCGCCATCCCGACAAGCCCAACTGCAATGCCGGCTGCCAGCATTCCGTTTAGGCCAAGAATGTAAGGAATGAGCGGCAAGAAGGCACCGGTTGCGAAACAAATAAACGACGAGGCCGCCGCCCGAATCGGGGTTCCGACTTCTTCGCTTGCTCCCACGCTCTGCTCATTTTTCGAGGCGAAGATCGGCCGACGGGTAGCGTGCGTGTCCCCTGCACTTTCTCCCATGCGCCCCTCGGCCTCGGCAAGCTGACGGAAAATCTCTGCGGCATGAGCAGAAGCGTGCTCTGCGTCCTCACCGCGCGCACGGAAAAGCAGAGCCAGTTCGTTCGCGTCGACGTCGAGGGAGGGAAGGGAACGGTCGGCCTCGGGATCGGGAATGGAGGCGTCAAGGAGTTCACGCTGCGAGCGTACGCTCACCCACTCGCCGGCTGCCATCGAGAGCGCGCCTGCAAGGAGGCCCGCAATACCGGTCGTCAAGATGTTCGAGGTACTCATACCCGCACCGACAACGCCCAAAATCAATGCGAGATTGGAGACCAGACCGTCGTTGATGCCAAAGACTGCCGCGCGGAAGGTCCCCGCCAGAGTTTGGCGCGAACGTTCAGCCAGCGAGCGCACAACTTCGCCGTGAATGCGTTCATCGGCTGCCATTTGCGCGGGAGCGTCATCATCATCGTCATACGAGGAACGCTGTTCGGTGCGCTGGGCCATAGCCAGGACAAAAATCGTTCCAAACATGTAGGCGAGCATTGCCGAGATGCGGGTACGCAGCGGCGGGTGAGGCGCCGGAAGTGCGTGTTCACCCAGCAAAGAGAGCCAGTATTCTTCGTGGCGACCTTCTGCCTCGGCGAGGCCCAAGAGGACTTGGCGTTCCTCCCCGGTTCGCTGCTCCGCGAGCGCGCGATAGGTGCGTGCTTCCATGCGTTCTTCGGCGAGATAGCGCCTCCAACGGCGAATTTGTGCGCGCGTGGGTTCGGCTGCTGTGTTGAGGGATTCAGTCATTGTTCAAGGGCGTGTTTTCGCTCAGTCCGCGTAGGTCGGTAGGTCTTCGTCGTCTTCCGAGGCCTGGGCCGGCATCCGGAAGAGACGTTCCTTGACGGCATCGGCGACCTTATCGGTGACCTTCTCTCCCTGGGTGCGCACGAGGGAGGAGACCTTTTCACCGGCTGCGTCTAGTGGACGTGCGACCACGGGGAAACGGCGCACTTTCGCGGCGAAATGGCAGATTCTTTCGTATTGTTCGCGGCCTGCTCGAGTTCCCTAGGGACGTAGCCGATACCGAAACCGACGGCAATTCCCATTTTCGTTCCCACGAGACGCCTTTCTTTTCAACGCAGGCGCTTAAACGCGCCGTCGTGCGATGTGAGTCTGGAATAGAAACCAGCCTAGTGGGTGGCGAAAGCTATTCGCTACTTGTTTACCTTTTCGCACGTTGTGAGATGAGGTATTTCGCATCCGAGAAGAAACCGATACGGTGGAGTCATGAGCGAAGTACGTATGAACACTCCCCGCGGGATCACACTGTCGGGAACTTTCGTTCAGCCTGTAGATTCTCGGGATGCCGTTGTCCTGTTTTCTCACTCTTTCCTTGCAGACCGTCATTCCGGCGGCCATTTTGACGATCTTGCGCGCGCCTACCGCAAGGCGGGCTATGCGACTTTGCAATTCGATTATTCGGGGCACGGACTTTCTGACGATGAGGTGATTTCTCGCGAGTCCCAGATCGAAGACCTCCAGGCAGCATCGGGCTGGCTTGCGGATCAGGGCTTCACTAACCAGCTCATTCACGGCCACTCTTTCGGCTCGGTGACCGCACTGGCGGCGCGCTTGAGCCACGCGACCGCGCTCTTCTTATCGGCGCCTGTCCTTGGCCCTCTCTCCTACGATTGGAGCGCGATTTCTCCAGCAATCAGCTGGACGAATTGGAGCACACGGGTCGCACGTGGATCCCCGATGACTCTGAGGGCCCCCGTGAGTCCTTCGTCATTTCCAAGCAGACACTTGCGGACCTGTCGATGGTTGACCCGGGCATCATCGATCCTTCGGGAGCTCCCGTCCTGATCCTCCACGATGCTGACGATATCGAGCTAGACCTCGTGGACCTTACTCGTGACGCCTTCCCTCGCCTTCCCGATGGCTCGCGCGTGGAATTGATCCACGAAACCTCCTTTGGTGCGGGCGAGCATCCCGAAATCCTGCGCGAGGCCGCACTGGAGTGGGCACAGCTGTGGGCTGAGCCCAGCGGAGAATTTCGCCAGTAACGCACACACCCAGCTGGCCTAGGCGTTCTTCGATACTCTGAAGGGGGTGTCCTCTTCCCAGCAGCCCAGACGTCGGCGCTCACACTCACGCAGGGGCCGCCCAGCCCATGCGCCCGCGCCTTTTCGTCCTTTCACGCCCGAACAGCTTGCCGCTCGGGCCGCTGCGCTTCCGGTCATTTCTTTCCCGGATCTTCCCGTCAGTGCTAGACGCGAGGAAATCGCCCAGGCAATCCGCGAGCATCAGGTCGTCATCATTTCGGGCGAGACCGGTTCGGGGAAGACGACGCAGATCCCCAAGATTTGCTTAGAATTGGGCCGCGGAATCGCCGGGATGATCGGCCACACCCAGCCTCGGCGTATCGCCGCGCGCTCTGTCGCGGAAAGAATCGCCTCGGAACTGGGGCAAAAGGTCGGTAAACAGGCCGGCGAGGTCGTTGGCTATCAGGTGCGTTTCACCGACGAGGTCGGCCCCACGACCCTCGTCAAACTGATGACGGACGGCATCCTTTTGGCGGAAATCCAGTCGGATCCGATGCTGCGCCGCTACGATACTTTGATCATTGACGAGGCCCACGAACGCAGCCTGAACATTGACTTTATCTTGGGTTACCTTGCGCGGCTGCTGCCTATGCGCCCTGATCTCAAGGTGATCATCACCTCGGCAACGATTGATTCGGACCGTTTTGCCCAGCACTTTGGCTCCTGGGATGGCCCGATCGGAGAGAGTACTCTGCTTCGACCCGCCCCGGTCATCGAGGTTTCGGGACGCACCTTCCCCGTTGAGATTCGCTACCGCCCACTTGCCGCCGATGCACCGACCTCGTACTCCTCGACTTCCGGGAAGGACACGAACGCGCTCCTCTCCCCCACGGCCTCGGCAACTGGGGAAGAAATCCTGGCCGGCAGCGGCGTCGAACAACTGGTTTTAGAGGACGCGGATGATCCTCTCGCTGTGGAGGGCTACGGTGCAGGGGTCGAGATCGACCTTGAGACGGCAATCTGCCACGCGGTTGATGAACTGTGCACCGAAGGCCCCGGGGATATCTTAGTTTTCCTGCCCGGCGAGCGCGATATCCGCGATGTTGAGCAGGCCCTTCACGACCACCTCGGCAACCGTGCACCGCGTGACATGTCGCGCTCGAAGAATCCGGCGGATATCGAGATCCTTCCCCTGTTTGCACGTCTGAGTTCGGCAGAGCAGCATCGAATTTTTGAGGCGCACTCTCACCGCCGCGTCGTCCTGGCAACGAACGTTGCCGAAACCTCTCTGACGGTTCCGGGAATCCGCTACGTCATTGACCCGGGTTTGGCGCGTATTTCGCGCTATTCCAACAAGACGAAGGTGCAGCGCCTCCCCATTGAAGAAGTCTCGCAAGCAAGCGCAAACCAGCGTTCGGGACGCTGTGGGCGTGTGGCAGACGGCATTGCAATTCGACTGTATTCCGCGGAAAACTATGCGTCGAGGCCGCCTTTTACCGAGCCGGAAATCCTGCGCACCTCGCTTGCGTCCGTCATTTTGCAGATGAGTGCCTTGGGCTTGGGTGATGTGGCTTCCTTCCCTTTCGTCGATGCTCCTGATTCGCGAGCTATTCGCGACGGCATCAATCTGCTCGTCGAAATTGGGGCACTTCGTGCTTTGGAGAGTTCTTCGAGTTCGCAAAGTGGTTTTGAGCTCACGCCTATTGGCCGTGATCTTGCTCGTCTTCCCATTGACCCGCGTCTGGGGCGCATGTTGCTCGCGGGCAAGGACGCGGGCTGCGCCTCGGAAATTCTCATCATCGTCGCGGCTCTATCGATTCAAGACGTTCGGGAACGGCCTTTGGACCACCAGGAGTCTGCCGACACCGCACACGCGCGTTTCACCGATCCACACTCGGACTTCCTCACCTACCTCAACCTCTGGCGCTACCTCCACATCCAACAGCGCGACTTGTCAGGCACGGCCTTTAGGCGCATGTGCCGTGCCGAATTCATTCACTACCTACGCTTCCGCGAGTGGCGCGACATTGCGCACCAACTCCGCGATATGGCCCGCACTATCGGCATCCACACCGAGCCCCTCGGCATTCCTTCGGCCGGGGATGTTGTTGACGAGGCCTCGCGCGCGGGAATCGCCAACGCAGCCGCGCGTGCCGCCGTCGCCTATACACGATCGACAAGCGCGGTTGATACGGATGACATTCACCGCTCGATTCTTGTCGGGCTTTTATCCAGCCTAGGAGCCTGGGACCCGGTGACTCGCGATTACACGGGGAGCCGCGGAACCCACTTCACGATCTGGCCGGGTTCTGGAATCACCGGCCACCCCGATTGGGTGATGACGGCCGAACTCGTTGAAACCTCGCGACTTTTCGCGCGAACGGTGGCGCGGATTCGCCCTGAATGGGTCGAGCCCCTTGCCAAGGATCTCCTCACTCGCGTCTATTCCGAGCCGACTTGGAATTCCTCGCGAGGCGCAGCCTACGTCCAAGAAAAAGTTATGCTCTACGGCTTGACCTTAATCGCGGACCGTCCGGTTCTTCTCGGACGCCTAGGGTCCACTCCCCTGGGTTCAATTCGTGGTGCAACGCCCAGTGACTCGCCCTTCGCAGCGGCTGTCAGTGTTCCTATCACTGCTGCCGAGCTTGCCCGCGAGATGTTCATCCGCCATGCCCTTGTTCACGGTCAGTGGCGTGAGCGCCACGCCTTCCAGCGGCGCAACGACGAGGCGATCGAGCGTGCACGCGAAACGGAACGCAGGAGCCGCACCCACGGCCTCGTCGCCGATGAAATGGCGCTTGAAAGGTTCTTTGACGATACTCTTCCGGCGTCGATTATTTCCACCGGGCACTTCAACCGTTGGTGGAAGGACAAGAAACGCACGGATCCCAAGCTCTTGGACTACCCACCCAAGCTTCTTCTTCCCCGAGGCCTCGGCCAAACCGGCGAGGGTTTCCCCGATCATTGGGTGCAGGGCGAGCTGCGTCTTCCCCTGTCCTACGAGTTCCACCCGGGTTCCCCGCGCGATGGAGTCTCCATGTCGATCCCGATCGAGGCCTTGGGGCGCGTGAGCGATGAGGGAACCGATTGGCTAGTGCCCGGGATGCGTGAAGAACTCATCACCGAGGCGATCCGCGCACTCCCCAAGGCAAAGCGCCGCCTACTTGCCCCGGCTCCCGAGGTCGCAAAGAGCGTGGCAGCGTGGATCGAGGATGCGCGTTGTGGTCGCGTTGACCTCAGTGCCCCTGCGCCGAAGAAAGCGCAGTCTACGCAGCAAGAAGAAGACCCTGCGTCTTTGAGCGCAGCTTTGGGTCGATTGGCTGCGTGGGGCGAGCGAACCGGGCAAGCGCGAAGCACGCGCAAGACTTCAGAGACTGCAACAGCTCCTGCGAAAACTCCCGAGCCGACAGCTCCAGGAAGCACTGCCAAAGCCGAGGACACCCCTTCCGAGCAAGGCACCGCACGTACTGCACAATCGGCCTCGTTTAACGAACTATTCACGCGTGCGCTGCGAGAATTGCGCGGAGTTGACCTCAGCGACTCGGATCTACGCGCAATGGAGGATTCTCTTCCCGATCACTTGCGGATGACTTTCGTCGTCCACGATCACGATGGCCGCGAGTTAGGAAGTGGTAAGGACCTTGGCTACCTCAAGCGAACTCTTGCTGGAGCAACCGATCGCGCCTTACGCACCGCTGTCCGCCAAGCCCTGAGCGAGGCCCAACAACGCTCCGCTCGGGCAGCGCAGGCTCAGGGGGAGCCACAGGCAGGCGAGGTGCCTACAGAAGCAGAAACCGTCAGCGGCGACCATTCGCCTGCACCCAACGCAGGCTCGACAGCACCTGCAGGCGCGGCCTCGGCGATGGAAAGCGGCGAAGGGGAACTCTTCGCGGATAATCTTGAGGCCTTCCCCAGCGCGCCCCTTCCGCAATCAGTTGAATCGCGCGCACAGGGCTTGCTTATCCGCGCATTCCCGGCGCTTGTCCCCCAGGGGGATCGCGATAATCCGCTAGCCGGAGTACGCGTCATGGCGAATGCCTCTCAGGCGCGAAGCGAACACCGCCTGGGTATTGCGAATCTTGTCCTGCGCACAATTCGGCTGTCCACAAAGCGCGTATCGACGCGCTGGACGGGTCGTGAGGCCCTCATGCTCACTTCCACGCCGTACCCGAGCACCGAGGCGCTCATTGCCGATGCGCAATTGGCAAGCGTGCGCGCCCTGAGCGACACCCTTGCGGGAGACCGCGGGCTGTGGGCGATCCGCGACGCCTCGGCCTTTGAGGATCTTTCCACGCGTATTCGTGACCGCCACGAGGACCAGGTCTACTCGATCATCGAAGTAGTTGTCCGCGCGATGGAATCTTGGGCACAGCTGCAAGATCACCTCGCCGAGGCCAGTGGCCCCGCGTATGCGAGCCTGCGCAGTGACGTTCAAGCGATCGCGTCCTCACTGGTTTTTGACGGTTTCATTGCCGCAACGCCGCTGGAGCGACTGCTGAACCTTCCTCGCTACATTCAGGCGCAATCCGTGCGGCTGCGCAAGGCTCTGCGCTCGCCCGCAGATGTTTCTCGCGACGAGAAATCGCGCGCGGCCTTGTCCCAGATTGACGAGGAAGTTGAGGAGTTGCGCGAGCTCATGGATACGCGTCCCTTCGATGGGCGCCACGAGGCCGCATTCGAAGAACTCCTATGGATGCGCGAGGAATTGCGCGTGTCCCTCTTCGCTCAAGAACTTGGAACCGCACGCAAGATTTCCCCGCAGCGCATGCTCGCCGCGATCGATCGCCTTCACGAGGCCATCTAGGGGGAGGCGTGGAACGTGAAGACGCGCAACAGATGGCGCGCGAGCTGATGAACCAGCACGGTTTGAGTGAGTGGTCTTTTCGTTTTGATCGTGCGCGCAGGCGAGCAGGTTCGTGCGTCCATTCCCGCAAGGAAATCACCCTCTCTGGGCCGCTGACCACCCTGTATGACGCGCCAACAGTTCGCGGAGTCATTCTCCACGAGATCGCCCACGCCCTTGTGGGATCCAGTCACAATCACGACGAGGTGTGGCAGGCGAAAGCCCGCGAGTTAGGTTCGCCCGATCGTGCGCGTCTTTCAGGAGGATTGCCTGCACCTCGCCCCGCGTGGAGGGGAGTGTGTCCCGTGTGTGGGGCTGTTCGGGAGTTGTATTCCATGCCCCGCAGGGTCACTTCCTGTGGCGCATGTTCGCGCACTTTCGATCCCTCGCGGATTTTCCAGTGGTCTTTTAACGGCCAGGCGCGTGAGCCGGGTGGGCAGTAGGCTCGCCAGCTACGTGCGCTCAAGAAGCGCACGCGTTAACATATGTCCATTCACCCGATCTTTTTGATCCCATTCAAAGGACTCATCGCATGACTGCTTCCACCCCTTCGACGACGGCGCAACTACCAATACCGGTGAGAACCGCGAAAACCTGAGCTGGCAACAGTTTGGCGATGCTTCGCGCGAACTTGCCCAGCAGATCGTCAATTCCGGGTGGATGCCCGACCTTATTGTTGCAATCGCGCGCGGCGGCCTGATTCCGGCCGGCGCGCTTTCCTATGCACTGGGTGTGAAGGCAATCGGCACCATGAACCTGGAGTTCTACACGGGTCTGGGCGAAACCTTGGATGAGCCGCAGGTTCTTCCCCCGCTGATGGATGTCTCCGCGATGGATGGCAAGAAGGTCCTTGTTGTCGATGACGTTGCTGATTCGGGTAAGACCCTCAAGAAGGTCATGGAGCTTATTGAAAAGCGCGGTTTGAGCTTGGATGGTCAGGCGCACGCAAAGGTCGAAGCACGCTCCGTGGTGATCTACAAGAAGCCGGTGTCAATCATCGATCCGGATTACGTGTGGCACTACACCGATCTGTGGATCAACTTCCCCTGGTCTGTTCTGCCTGTCGTTCAGGCACAGTAGTCGTTTGAGCTGAGGCTCTACGACACACAATGACAGGGACTGCGTGCTGCTCGCAGTCCCGTGATTATTTGCCGGCCCTCAACGCCTCAGTTACAGGGCAACTAGAGAGGCGTAGTGCTCGCGCTGGTGGTGTACGACCTCAGTGCTTTGAATATCCCCATTCCGGTTGATCACCCGCAGGTTCCTGGGACCCCCAACGGTTGCAAACAGATGCGCTGCCGCGCCGCACGCCCAACGACTGTCTGCGTTTGAGCGATGGACGACGGTCGGAGCGACAACTCCATTTGAAGAAAAAGAGAAGAGTTCATCTTCGAAGAGCACCGCCCAGTCCGAGGCGAGGATTCGCACCCCGCTTCCGTCAAGGACAATGCGCTCCTTTTGCGTAATGTAGCTGAGTCCTTGCAAGAAAACCGCAAGGTTGCGAGCGAATTCCATGACAACTCGCCGGCAGACGAAGTCTCCGGTGCGGGCCATGGTGATGAGTTCTTCTATGTCGCGCGGCCTGTCGTCTTTCCCTTCGTCGAGGCGTGCGCCTCGAGCACGGGCAAGAACAGCCGAGGGGATCAGCGCGCCGCTGGCGCATCCCATGTGTCCCAGCGAGCACACCCCGTTACTCCCCGCGATAGGAAGGTGGAGGACTCGTTGGTATTTTCCGGTGGGATCTGTGATGAGCCTTCCGCCCTCGACCTCAACGAACGCAACCTTTTCTGCAATTTGAGCGACGAGGAAATCATCTATTCTCCGCCCAACCCCATAGGCGATTTCGTAGGTTGCCAAGCCTTCAAGGTTTGTAATGATCGATAGAGGAAGCCGCGCATCAACGGTGATGTATTGGAGGAGTGGGAAATGATCCCAGTCCAAAGCTTCCAGAACACAGGTGCGCTGACGGGTCACTCTCCCGCTGATGCTCAGGCCAATTCCCCTGATCGCCCCATATGGTTCAGCGCTTTGGACAAGTTCTTCGCTAGTTTATTGATGGTGGTGACGACTTTGTCGGAGTCACTGGTGATCGCGCGGGAACGTTCTTCGCGCACGCGCCCCGAGCGATCCATGACAACAGCATGGATTCGTCCCGGTAAGAGTGCGATTCCAACCGCGCATTCATCAAAAAGTTCATAGCCCGGAGGCTTTGTTTTGACCTGCGGCGGATCCGCTGTTTTTTTATGAATATCATACGGTTCCATGACGAGCCCCTTTGCAACAACGTTGTCGCACGAACACGGGCGTGCTCAGCAGAGTCAGTGTATACCCGCGCCACCCATCATTGCTTGAGTTGCAACATTATTGTGGAAACCACGCTCGCATGTATGCGTAAACATTTGCGTTCCCATAGACAGAGCAGTCATCCCCACGCCCTTTCAACGCACCCCTGTTCGGCACATAAGGCGTGTAGTTATACATGCTCGCAGTTGCGCGGTTAGCAGGAGTAATCTGCGTCGTGGTGCACTCTTGTGCGGGCGCATAGCGAGCCTCGACCCGCTGCCCAGCCTGGAATCGATAACGCTCAGGCTTAATCCGATAGATCGCAAATTGCCGCGCCGCATAGTAGACCTGCCGTTGAAAACCCGCGTAATCGGGATCGCAGGTACTGTTATCCGGACAGGCGTAGCCCATCGCGCTGGGGTAGCTAAACCACTGAAAATCCCCACCCGAGGCGTAAATCAAACCCTGTTCTTTTTGGAGGGTCACCAGAAGAACCTGCGGGTTCACTCCACATGAACGCGCGGCTTGCCCGATGATCTGCGCGGCACTTTCTTCCTCACCGCCCTGGTATCCCCATGGACAGTACTCATCGCCCGCATAGCTCTCAGTGACGACTGAGAAATCCTTCAAGCAGGGGATATCTTGATCATTCGCACGCCCCGCCCGGCAGCCTTCACCTTTTTCTTCGATGAAGGCCGCAATCTGCGCGTCCGTCATCGTCGTCGAATCGTCCAGCACCCGGTCTGAAATGAAGTTTTCCGGGTCAAACCCCGTGTAGTCGAGCGCGATTCCGCGGGGCGCTTCCGACGTAGGCGTCTGGGTGATCTCGGGTTCTGCTTGCCCGCAGCCCCCTATCCCCATTGCCGAGGCCGCCGCCACGCACAGCGTGAGAAGCGCGCGCGTGCGCGTGAATCGTTTCGTCACCGATTCAAGCTCCCCTGCTGCATACTCAAGGATCGCGGGAGTGCACTTTTCGATGGTCGCGCGCGTGGCCTCGAAATCGGAATAATCACCGTACCAGGGGTCGGGCACATCACGACTGCCCCCGCGGGCGGGCTTGCCTGCAACCTCCTCGAAATCACGGAACATGCGGATCTTCGGATCGGGGCCACCCGCAAGCCGTTCAAGGGCGCGAAGGTGGGAGGAGGTCATCGCAAGGATCAGGTCCCAGCGCTGGAGTTCCCCCGCCTCGACCTGACGAGCACGATGCGAGGGCACGCGATACCCGCCCTCGCGCAGTGCACGTGCAGCACGCGAATCAATGCCATGCCCGTGTTCTTCATCGCTGATGCCCGCGGAATCAACACAAATGTCGACTCCGCTATCGGCGGCCGCCTCGCGAAGGATTTGCTCGGCCATCACGGAGCGACAAATGTTGCCGGTGCAGACCATCAGGACTGAAAAGGACATGGCATCACCTCTCAGGCGCAAAAGAGCGGGAGGTATGCGCGCACGGCCTCGAAAGAGTGGTATGCGGCGGTCTCACCGTTCATGTGGAAGTCCTCATCGGCGCCTTCCCCGGTCAGGTCCGAGATCGCGCGTAGGCAGATCCAGTCGATGCCGTTGGACCAGCACACCTGTGCCATTCCGCAGGTTTCCATGTCGACCGCGAGCGCGTCGGGGAAGCCAGCGCGAATTCGGGCAACAACCTTTTCGGAGGCAAAGGAATCGCCGGTGACGATGCGGCCCGTGCGCACGGTGTGGGGCTGTGCGTCCCCGAGCTTGGCAAGGGCGTCGATGGCGCGCTGCGAAGAGTGGTAGTCCACGGGCATGCGCGGGATCTGGCCAAGTTCGTAGCCGAAAACGGTGGCATCGGCGTCGTTGTAGATGGTGGAGATGGCGCCTGCGACGTCGCCGACCTTAATTCCGCCTTCGAGGCCGCCAGCGGTGCCGCCCGCGATGACGATCTTCGGGGTGGCCATGGTCAGGCCTCGTGCGACCGCTGCCGCAGCGTTGGCGATGCCCACGCCGGAGGTGATGACAAGGACGGTGTGGCCCGCAAACTGGCCAAGGGCATAGCTCTGCTGGTGGTGGCCTTCCGCGCCGACGTTGAGGGTTTCGACCGCGTCGGCACCGGGGAGGGGCGTAAGTGCGTCAAGGAAGGGCTGTGCTTCCATGACCATCGCGCACTGAATGAAGGCGTCAACCGCGGGAAGTACGCGCGAAGGGGTCAGGGTCAGGGACATGGGTGGCCTCTCTGGGAAGAATCGTCAGTTGTTGGTTGAAGGAAGCGGCACGCGCCTCAGCACGAGGCCGCGTCGTCCTGAGTGACGACAAGCCACTCGTCGCGGTGCGCGAGGAATTCGCGGACGGCGTCCTGCGCGGCGGACAGGGGAGTGGTTCGCGCCCCAGCCGCACTGGACCTCGTTAGCGGCGGGAACTTCGGTTGCGTTGAGGATGTCTTCGAAGGTTGCCTGCAAGATGGGAAGGAATTCTTCGGTTTCCACGCCCAGGAGCAGCGCGTAGAAGCCAGTCTGGCAGCCCATGGGGCCGAAGTCGATGAGCTTGGTGGTGTGGTTACGCATGAGCTCTGCGCTCAGGTGTTCGATGGAGTGAACGGCAGGCATTTCCAGGTGAGCCTTGTTCGGCTGCGTGAAGCGGACATCGTACTTGATGAGGACGTCGCCTCCGGGGAGAGTCTTGCGGTCGGCAACGCGAACGTAGGGGGCAAGGACAGTGCGGTGGTCGAGGTTAAAGGATTCGACATTCATGCGTTCAGTCATGACATCAAGTTTATAGAGATTCGCGCAAAGTGCGCGGGGCAGTCTCGCATGGCGCAAAAGAGTTTTCTCCCGTGTACCTGGTGCCCCTCTTTTCCACTTCACGGGGCTTTTTCGGGCACAATAGAACCCATGGATCTTCAGCCGCCGATTGATGTCACCACGCAGGACGAATACAGCGCAGATACGCCTACTCCCGCCGCGATTGTCGCCGGCGAAGTCCCCGCAAGCTCGGCCGCTCGCCCGCTTTCAGTTTTCGATATGTTCTCGGTCGGCATTGGTCCTTCTTCTTCGCACACGGTGGGTCCCATGCGCGCGGGCTTGGCTTTTTCGACGGAGCTGTGTGCGCTTCCTGAGTATTCGCGGCTCTCCCACGTGTGCGTCGAGCTTTTTTTGGTTCTCTTGGTGCGACCGGCCGAGGCCACAACACTGATCGCGCGGTCCTGCTGGGTTTGGCGGGCTATGACCCGGAGACTGTTTCTATCGATACGGTCGAGAGCGTCATTCCTTCGATCGCCTCGAGCGGGATGCTTCCTTTTGCGGGCGGGCGTGATATTCCCTTTGATATCGAGGCGGATATTCGTTTTCTTCCGCGGACGGTCCTGCCCTACCACGTCAATGCTTTGACCATCACTGCTTACGGTGAAGATTTGCCGACGGCGGATGCTTCCCGAGGCCAAGACAGCATCGCCCCTGATGGCCAGGGGTTGCGGGAAGTCTTCCGAATCGGTCGATTACCCGGGTGAGTTACTGTTGCAGCGCACCTACTATTCGGTGGGCGGCGGCTTCGTCATGGCGCAAACGAATGACGATAGCGAGCATCCTGAGATCGCTTCGCTTGCTTCAGCGCAGGAAACGACGGGAATGTGCACTCCGGCTCCCCTCCCCTTCTCGACGGGCGCCGAGCTTTTTGGAACAGTGCACGCGCTCTGGGCTCTCGATCGCCGAGCTCGTGCGCGCCAATGAGCTTTCCGCGCGTCCCGCTGCTGCACTCACCGAATACCTCGATCACATTGCGCATACGATGTTCGGCGCGATCGACGCGGGTATCGCCTCAACGGGTATTTTGCCGGGTGGTTTGGATGTGCCCAGGCGCGCAAATGCCCTAGCTGCACAGTTGCGTGCCCGCGCAGAGAAGGCTTTTTGCTTGGAAAAGCGCCACGGCTGGGCCGGCGCTATGCAAGATCCTTTGCGTGCCATGGACTGGGTTAACCTCTACGCTCTTGCGGTGAACGAGGAAACGCTGCGGGTCACCGCATTGTCACTGCGCCGACGAATGGCGCTGCTGGTGTGATCCCTGCTGTTCTTGGTTACCTTGTTTCTTTCTGCCCCGAGGCCGGTGCTGAGTTCCCGAATTGCTCTCCTGCGCAGATGGCCCGGATTTCGGAGCTTCCTCTGGGCGGGGATTCGGAGTGCGCGCGCGCTCGACAAGAGTGCATTCACGAGTTCTTGCTCGCGGCGACTGCGATTGGCGCTCTCATTAAGACCAATGCGTCGATTGCCGGCGCGGAGGTCGGCTGCCAGGGTGAGGTCGGTTCGGCCTCGGCGATGGCCGCTGCGGGGCTTGCGCAGGCTTTGGGTGGCACTCCAGAGCAGGTGGAGAATGCTGCTGAGATCGCCATGGAGCATTCCTTGGGACTGACCTGTGATCCGGTTGGCGGCCTGGTTCAGATCCCGTGTATTGAGCGCAATGCGATTGCTGCTGTGAAGGCGATTAATGCGGCTCGAATGGCCCTGTGGGGCGATGGCCGACACACTGTGTCTTTGGACGTCGCGATCGAGACGATGCGTCAAACGGGAAATGACATGCTCTCGAAATATAAGGAGACCTCGGCTGGCGGTTTGGCTGTGAACGTTGTCGAGTGTTAAGAGCCGTTGTGCGTGAAGCTCAGTGCCCCACCTTGGTTTCCCAAGGTGGGGCACTGAGGTGTGAACGACGTATTGCGCGAGCTCTACTCGTCAGCTTCAGAAGCGTCAGTGGTCGGGGTGTTTCCGCTTTCGAGGCCTTGTGCGGCGTCGCCTTCAGCTTCGACTGCGCCACTTTCTGCCGCTGCGAGCTGCGCTGCTTCGCGCTTCTTGCGGTTCTTGTGGGCGAGGAACCAAAGGACTGCGGTCGCGATGAGGACGATGATAATGCCGACGACAACGGCGATCATCCAGGTCTGAACGACGGCGGGTTCAACATCGGCCGATTCTTCTGCGACTTGCGCATCGTCCATGGGGATGCGCTCGCCGGTGACCAGGAGGCGGTGAGTGTTGATTCCGTATGGAGTACAGGTGATCAGGGTTGCGAGGTCTTTTCCTGCGACCTTGTTCAGGGTTTCCGTTTCGTTCGGGAGAACGGTTCGGATGTCGGTGACCTTGTACTTGAGGTGGCGCCCTAAGACTTCGATGTAGAAGACGTCGCCGAGTTCGACGCGGTTGAGGTGGTCGAACATGGTTGCGCTTCCCAGGCCCGAGTGGCCGGTGAGAACCGTGTGGGTTCCTTCGCCGCCGACGGGGAGTGCGGTTCCAAAGAGGTGTCCGACGCCCTTTTCAAGGGTGGAGGTTTCTGTGCCGTGGTAGACGGGGAGGCTGATGTCGGCATTAGGGACCTTAACGGTCGCCATGACGGGGTTGACGTTCAGTTGTGACAGGTAATCGGAGTATTGGGGGGTGTTGGGCCGCTGGGATTCCAACCAGGGGTCAAGGATGGGTGCTTCGGCGGCTTGGCGGTTGTATTCGTCGGCGCGTGCCAGTTCATCTTTGATGACATCTCGGCCGACGTTGGTCTGTTCAGCGCTGAATGCTCTCGCGATGCGCTGTTGTTCGACGTTGTTCTGGTAGGTCGAAACGACTGGGTAGAGCAGGACCAAGATTCCGAGGATCAGCAGGATCGGGGGGAGGATGGTGAAGAGGCGACGGCGACGTTTTGCCTTGCGGAGTCTATGCTCGCGTTCTTCCGCGGTTTCGGGGGTGTTTTCCTGAACCGGGGTGCTTGTGAGGCTGTCGTCTGCGTGGATGTCGTTCTCGCTCATGAGTCGCCTTTTGGATGGGGTGATGGGGTTGGTGTTGATTGTACAGAAACGGGTGCGGGAAGACCTGTGGGCCTTCCCGCACCCGGCTAAATCTCAGTCAGAGATCAGGCGTTTTCCTTGCGACGCTTGTTCGCAATGGTGATGGCGCCAGCGCCAGCAACGAGTGCCGAGCCAGCTGCGATCAGCACGCCCACACCGGCAGCACCGGTGACGGGCAGGCGGAATCCACCGTTGTGAGGAGCATCCTTGACCGTGGTCTCCAGGGTGTACTGGTTGTCGGCCTTGGAGTTGGACTGGAGGATCTGGAAGGCGATCGGGCGGGTCTGGAGCTCGAAGCCTGCAGGAGCCTTTAGTTTCAACGAGGCAGTACCAACCGGGGTTGGCGACCTGCTTGTTGTTCTCCCAGTCGTTGTTGCGCAGGGAGTCGATCTCCACGACGCCGTCGGCGTCGGTGGTGAAGGTGTCCTTGCCACCAACGGTGATCTTGTCACCGAGAGTTGCGTTCGTGGAAACGAAGTTGTCGGTGCCGGAGGTCAGTCCGGTGGGGGTGCACTTGTAGACCGAGAACTCGGCGTCCTTGAGCTTGGCGGTCGGATCAGCTGCGGAGACCTTGGTGATCTTGACCTTGCCGAACTTGGAGACGACCTCAGAGTTCGGGTACTCCGGGGAGGAGTGGTGCCCGACTCGGGATCCCACAGGGGTTGCCGGGGTGTTCGGGATCAGGGTGACCTTGTTGGGGACCAGACCGTTTCCGGAGAGCGGACCGGTGACGGTGCCCTTGAGCTTCATGACGACCTTGGTGGCGTCGGTTCCTGCTGCACGGGCGGCAGCAATCTTGTTACGGCCGGCTTCGGTGAAGACAGCGGTGATGAACTTGTAGTTGTCTGTACCAGCAGCAACGGTTCCGGTAGCGGTCTTGAGATCGTAGTCGGTGCCGGCCACAAGAGCGGTGCCATCGGACAGCGCCAGGGTGACATCGCTGGTCGCAATGGTGACGCGCTTGTCGTACTGGTCGGCGACCATGTAGTCTTCAGCTTGTCGCCAGCGGGGAGGCTGGGGATGTCGGAGTTAATGGTGTAGTTGATCTCGGAGCCAACCGCGGGAGTGGTGTCGTCCTTGACCTGCTTGTCAACGCCAGCCTTGGAGTTCTTGGGGTAGACGTGCAGGTTGTAGTTCCACTCGTTCTTCTCGGTGGGGTGCGTCATCGGGACGGTGATGATGAAGGGCTTGGAGCCGATGTAGCCCGCGGGGGTCACGGTTTCGGTGACGATGTAGGCGCCGAGGGGCAGGTTCTCGAACTTGGCGAGGCCGCCGCCAGCGGTGGTCTTCTCGACCGGGGCGTCAACGCCGTCAGCCTTTGCGGCGTCAACGTTGCCGTTGTAGCCCACGAGCTTTTCCCAGCCGGCCTGAGTGGTCAGGTCGACGCCGGTCAGGCGCTGGACGGTGAACTTTGCGCCGTCGAGGCCGGTGCCGGTGACGGTGGTGTCCTCAAGGCCGGTGCCTTCGGTGGTGCCGTTGGTGTCATCCTTCACCAGCTTGTGGATGGTGATGGAGCCGGTCTTGGCGGGGTCCAGGTCGACCAGCGAGGGGAGCTGGGGAGCGGTTGCAACGACGCCGAATGCGGATGCGGTCGGGGCTGCCGTAGCAATACCCGGAACCGCAGCAGCGCCAGCAGCAACTGCGATGACGGCGAGGAGGCTGATGCCTCGACGGGTCTTAAGAGTTGTCATTTGTGTTCTCCTGTTGTACGGGATCTTTGAACAGATCGAGTGATGGTGATGTGAACTAGTCATCAACTAGGGTCAGTGTCTCAGGCGAAGTTTTCCGCCTTGCGACGCTGTTTCATGGTGACCAGAGAGATCACCATCGCCCCGCCCATAAGCGCCATTGCGACACCGATGTACGGGTAGATTCCGAGGCTGCCCGAGACGGGCAGGTGTCTACCTCCGTGTCCTTGACCAAGATGGTGGCCTTGCGTGCGCCGCCCACAACGAAGCCCTGATCGCTCTGGGGCAGTGTTGCGTTTGTGACGGAGGCGTAGGCCTGAACGGCCGAGTTGGCCCACTTGGTCTGATCGCGCACCTCCGCGCCCAGGGTGACAACGGTGCCGTTGCCATCCGTGGTCAGGCGGAAGGGGGATCGGACGAGGCAGGAGGCTGTGTCCAGCCGGTGCCTTGGTCTCAACCAACCAGTAGTCGGTGTTGAGTTCAAGGCCGGTGACTGACCAGTAGTAGACGTCCGTCGTGGTTCCTGCGGACAGGGTCTTGACGAGGGTCGCGGAGGTCGAGTTCTGCGGGTTGCCGCCGCTGTAGATCGCGAACTCTGCACCACTGAGCGGGTAGAGCGCCGATCCATCTCCGGAGGTGTACTGGTTGGTCGGGTCTGTGAAGGTCTTACCAGTGTTCTGGGTACCGGCCTTCACGACGACGATCTCGTGAGGAACGTTGGGACCACAGGCCTTGTTGTTATCAATGCCGTCGTGATCCTTACCGTTCTCGGCGTAGACCTGGTTGAAGAGGCCGAAACCGGGAACCGGGAGGTTCTTCTGATCGAGGTGGCATGCGAGGTTGGTTTCGCTGTAGCCGGAGGCAGCGGTGTTGCGCTTGACGTGGAAACGGATCCAGAACTCGGCGGTAGTGCCGGGCTGGAGGGTGACTCCATTGGTCAGCGTGTAGACACCGTTAGCTGCGGTCGCGTTTGCAGCACCAGCGAGGCCGGCCTGCGTGGTCGCGATCTTTGCGGACTGGATCTCAAGACCCTTAGCGAACTCCGGCTTATCCGTGAGCTTGCCGGTGGTGGTTGCGATCTGTCCGTCGTTGGTTGCGACGATCTTGTAGTCGACATCGAATTCGGCTGCACCGGTGGCGCCACCGTTTGCTTCGATGCTCTTTTCAACGCGAACCTTTGCGGGCACGTAGGGGCCGCAGGCCTTGTTGTTGTCGATGCCGTCGTGGTCCTTGCCCGTCTGAGCGTTGACCTGGTTGAAGAGGCCAAAGCCGGCGGTGGGGATTCCCTTGGCGTCGAGCTTACATTCGAGAGCGGTCTCGTCGTAGCCAGCTGCTGCGGAGTTGAACTTGACGTGGAAGCGGATCCAGAACTCGGCGGTCTTGCCGGGCTCAACCTCCACACCGTTTGTCAGAGTGTAGGTGCCGTTTGCAGCGGTGGCGTTTGCAGCACCAGCGAGGCCGGCCTGGGTCGTGGCGACCTTAGCGGACTGGATCTCAAGACCCTTGGCGAACTCGGGCTTGTCCGTGAGGATTCCGGTCGAGGTCTTCAGGTTTCCGTCGTTGGTTGCAACGATCTTGTAATCGACATCGAACTCGGTCGCGCCGGTGTTTGCGCCGCCATTTGCTTCGATGCTCTTCTGAACACGAATCTTGGTGACGGGAACCGGGCCACAGGCCTTGTTGTTGTCTTCACCGTCGTGGTCCTTACCGCTTTCGGCGACGACCTGGTTGAAGAGGCCATAGCCGGCGGTGGGAATACCGTTGGCGTCGAGCTTACATTCGAGGTTCTTAACGTCGTACCCAGTGGCCGACTCGTTGCGCTTGACCTGGAAACGGATCCAGAACTCAGCGGTCTTACCCGGATCGAGTTCCACTCCGTTGGTCAGGGTGTAGACACCGTTAGCGGGAGTCACAGTGGCTGCGCCGGTGAGTCCTGCCTGGGTGGTGGCGACCTTGGCGGACTGGATTTCGAGGCCCTTGGCAAAGTCGGGCTTATCGGTCAGCTTGCCGGTTGAGGCCTTGGTATTGCCGTCGTTGGTTGCAATGATCTTGTAGTCGACGATGAAGTCGGTGGCGCCCGTGGTTGCGCCGTTTACCTGGATGCTCTTTTTCGACGCGCATCTTGGTGACGGGAACAGGGCCACAGGCCTTGTTGTTGTCTTCGCCGTCAGAGTCCTTGCCGTTTTTCGGCAATGACTTGGTTGAAGAGACCGAAGCCGGGGGTCGGAACGTTGTTTCCGGTGACCTTACATTCGAGGTTCTTGACGTCGTAGCCAGCGGCAGTCTCGTTGCGCTTCACGTGGAAGCGGATCCAGAACTCAGCGGTCTTGCCCGGATCGAGGTTGACTCCGTTGGTCAGGGTGTAGACGCCGCCGCTTGCGGTTGCGTTTGCAGCGCCAGCGAGGCCGGCCTGGGTCGTGGCGACCTTAGCGGACTGGATTTCGAGGCCCCTTGGCAAAGTCGGGCTTGTCCGTCAGCTTGCCGGTGTTACCGGCGCCGTTCCCATCGTTGGTGGCAACGATCTTGTAATCGACATCGAACTCGGTCGCGCCGGTCACGCCACCGTTGTTTTCGATGCTCTTTTGAACGCGCAGGTTCGGGACCTTCGGAGCTTCGTATTCGTTGACGAAGGTACAGGTGATGGGAGCTGCCTCGTTCGAGGCTGCGCCGCCGACGTTCTTGAAGTTGACGCCGCGTTCCGTCTTGGTGACGGCGACGTCTTCGCCGATACCGTTGACACACTTGATGTCTTTGAGCTTCCACTGCGGATCAGCAATCTGATTTTTCCGAAATGGTGAAGTCAGAGTTGCCAACCTCGAAGGGAATGAAGTTTGAGTCGTACTTTGCGCCTCCCTCACCGAAGGCGATGGGGGTCAGCGACGCGAGTGTCTCGGTGGGCGCCATGTACTTGTTGCGCGCCGAGGCGGAGGAAGCCGTGGGCTTCGTGACCGACACGGTGCCGGTGGTCGCTGGCTTGCGGCTCGTGTTGTCGCGCCAGGTGTCGCCGGTGGTCACCGCGAAGTTGGCGGCGGGGATCGTCGGGTTGGCACCCGCCGGGTCCTCGACGGCCTTCGCGATGCGCACGGAGCGCTCCTCGGTGATGACGCCGTAAAGGCAGGCGTAGTTAACCGAGAGCTCCTGGGTGACGAAGTAACCGGTGGGCTTGGCGTCCGCCGGAGGCGTCGCCGGGCAGTTCGCCGTCGGGATTGAGTTGAAGTTATCCGGGGTCAGGAAGTTGGTCGCGTTCGTCGCGGGGACGAAGCCCCACAGCTGCAGGCGATAGGTGCGGCCGTTCTTCGTAAAGGTACGATCCGAGGTCGTCTTCTCCAGCTTGACGGTGTCGGAGACGTAGGGGTTCTCGTTGACGTTGCCCTTCGCGCCCGGCCAGAAGCGAGGCATGACCTGTTCCTTCACGAGCTGGTTGTGAGGCTGCTCTGCACCGCCGTTGTAGTACTGGCTGTACAGGTCGTAGTCACCGTTACCCTCGCCCACGTACTTGACGCAGTACATGCGTCCGGAGCGAGACTCGGGCTTGTTAACATAACCCTGCGAGCGATCCGCCGCGTTCACCGGGTCCGGCTCATAGGCGGGACCGATGAAGGCGCCGGAGGGCGTGTATCCGGGGCGACCGTAGGTATCACCGGACAGCACGTAGTCACGGGGGAACTTGCCACTGATCTTCTGGGTTGCGTCCCAGCCGTTAAGACCGAAATCCTTAGAGCACGTTCCCGTGCCGGGCTCGCCTGCCGTCTTCACGTAGGCGCCGCCCTTGCGGTAAATGATCGTTGAGGCCAGGGTGTTGAAGGTCTCGTGGTTGATAAAGGGGAAGGACTCGCCCTGGTCACCGGGAATCAGATTGGTGAACTGAAGGTTCAGGCTCGAGACCAGGTAGGGCTGACCGAGACCACCAGGGGCAGCTGCCTGCTGAATCGGCAGGTTGTTGTGGCGGATCGCGCCGAGCAGGAAGGTCTCACCCGGCTGGACGGTACCCGGGTTGTTCGGCTTGAAGCCGATGGCGCTCTGGCCGTTCACCCAGATTTTGTTTGAATCCGCAGCCCACTTGTCGTAATGCTCCTGCATCCACGCCTTGCTGGCGGGCGGGTCACCGTAGTCGGCCGTCTGGTTGTCCCACTTCCACGGCGCACCGCGGGCAATGTAGGTCCACGCGTCATTATTCTTCGCGTACTCGCCACCCAGCCACGTCGTCATCGGGTTCTGTCCCGTTTTCACACGATTCTCAGTCATGCCTTTGACGATGCCGTAGCGGATGCTGTCGTTCAGGTTTGCGCCGGTCGGGTTCTCACGGGTATGCCCCTGACCCATGGACGCATAGACATTACCAACGTCGATGCCGGTGGCGGCGGGCTCCTGCGCCGCATAGGCAGCCTGAGGAGCAATGATCTGGCTTCCAACCAGTGCACTACCCGCGGTCGCGGCAACGGCTAATGCCGCCACAAAGCGCGTCGCCGCAGTTCTACGCTTCGAAGTAGCTTGGCTTTTCGCATTCGTCATGCTGAGCGTGCTCCTCATGTTGTGGTGGGATTTACTGACAGCTTACTGACAATCGAGCAATAAATGTAGCGTTAGCAACAGTTTTGGTGTCATCCGCCATCTACGGACATCAGAACGTCTAAACCCTAGAAGAAAGCCCTTCGATTTACAACTGAATCGTTCAGACTTTTCTCAGCTTCAGATTAACCCTGATTCATTTCTGAATGAAATCTGTACGCGTATCACCCTTCTCATATGTGTCCTGACCTGCACACACGCACATTTCCTTTGGACTTCATGCGAACTTTCAGTACCTGTACGTGATCTCGCTCACATTAATAAGGCTTTACGCATTACCTATTCAGCATCTATGCATTTTCTTTTTAAGCCGGCTTTACCCTTTTTAATTGTCGACGCCCGACACGCCGAACTCGCACAGAAATTCATCGAAATTTTCGTGTCCTTACCCACAGCGCAACCCCCTTCTGTGGACACCACACGCACCTGTATCCACAGCCCCGAAAACCCAAAACTCCACGAATTACACCGATGTAAGCAAGGTTCATCCACACCCCTTCCACAGGAGTACTCACTCCCATCCACAATTAGTGCCCACCCAGACCCCAGACACAACATATTGGGCCTGCTTGCGAATAGACACACAAGGTGTAGTGTTGACCCATGTTCCGCTCCCCCGGGTCAATAAGCGGAAAAACGAACACTTACCCACAACACTGAAAGGTCAGACCATGTCCATCACCGTCTACTCCAAGCCCATGTGTGTCCAGTGTGATGCGACCTACCGCGCACTCGATAAGCAGGGACTGGACTACACGAAGGTCGACCTCACCGAAGACCCCTCAGCCCTCGAATTCATCAAGGGCCTCGGTTACCAGCAAGCACCCGTCGTCATCGCCGGCGATGACCACTGGAGCGGCTACCGCCCCGACCTCATCAAGGCCGCAGCGCAGGCCTCGTCCATGGAATCGGGACGCGTCGTCAACGCCTAAAAGCAACCCGCCCGGTCCCCACACCACTCTTCAGGGGACCGGGCAACTTTTTGCTCCCAAGCAGAGCAGGCCTCGTGAAAGGAAAAGACCACATGGTCAACGTCGTCTACTTTTCGTCGGCGACGGGCAATACCCGCCGTTTCGTGGAAAAACTCGGCTTCCCGGCACAGCGAATTCCGCTCCTCCCCCGCGACGGCTTCCTCCACGTTGAGCAACCCTACGTCCTCATCGTCCCCACCTACGGCGGTGGCAACATCAAGGGCGCGGTACCCAAACAAGTCATCAAGTTCCTCAACGACGAACACAACCGCTCGCTGTGCGTCGGCGTGATCTCCTCGGGGAACACCAACTTCGGCACGGCCTACTGCCTGGCCGGAGACATCATCTCCGCAAAATTACACATCCCCCACATGTACAAATTTGAGCTCCTCGGCACCGCCGAAGACGTCTCACGAGTTCGCGAAGGATTGAGCGAGTTTTGGCAGAAAACCTCACTGACACAGGAGTAGAACCAGCCCCCTTCCCCGAGCTGGATTACCACGCGCTCAACGCGCAACTGAACCTCTACGACGCCGACGGCAAGATCCAATTCGAGGCCGATCGACAGGGCAGCACGTCAGTACTTCCTCCAGCACGTCAACCAGAACACCGTGTTCTTCCATGACCTGGAAGAAAAAATGGAATACCTGGTCGAGCAGGGCTACTACGAGAAGCACGTCCTGGACCAATACGACTTCCAGGACATCAAGGACCTCCACAAGCAGGCCTACGCACACAAGTTCCGCTTCCCCACCTTCCTGGGCGCCTTCAAGTACTACACCTCGTACACGCTCAAGACTTTCGATGGAACCCGCTACCTAGAGCGCTTCGAAGACCGCGTCGTCATGGTCGCGCTCTACCTAGCGCAGGGCAACATCGAGATGGCGCGCCACCTGGTCGACGAGATGATGACCGGGCGCTTCCAGCCCGCAACCCCGACTTTCCTCAATGCCGGCAAGGCAGCGCGAGGCGAGCTGGTCTCCTGCTTCCTCCTGCGCATCGAAGACAATATGGAGTCCATCGCCCGCGGCATCAACTCCGCACTGCAGCTGTCCAAGCGCGGTGGTGGCGTGGCCCTACAGCTCACCAACCTTCGCGAGGCAGGTGCCCCGATCAAGAAGATTCAGAACCAGTCCAGTGGCGTGGTTCCTGTGATGAAGCTTCTCGAGGACTCCTTCTCCTACGCGAACCAGCTGGGCGCACGTCAGGGCGCGGGTGCTGTCTACCTGCACGCACACCACCCGGACATCATGCAGTTCCTGGACACCAAGCGCGAGAACGCTGACGAGAAGATCCGTATTAAGACCCTGTCGCTGGGCGTTGTCATCCCCGACATCACCTTCGAACTGGCACGCAAGAACGAGGACATGTACCTCTTCAGCCCCTACGACGTCGAACGCGTCTACGGAGTGCCCTTCTCGGAAATCTCGGTCACCGAGAAGTACCACGAGATGGTTGACGATGGTCGTATCCACAAGAAGAAGATCAACGCACGTCGCTTCTTCCAGACCATCGCTGAAATCCAGTTCGAGTCCGGATACCCCTACATCGTCTTCGAAGACACGGTCAACGCTGCGAACCCCATCAAGGGCCGCATCACCATGTCGAACCTATGCTCGGAGATCCTCCAGGTGTCCGAGGCCTCGACCTACAACGATGACCTCTCCTACTCGCACATTGGTAAGGACATCTCCTGCAACCTGGGCTCGCTCAACATCGCGAAAACCATGGATTCCCCGGACTTCTCCAAGACCATCGAAACCGCAATCCGCGGCCTTACCGCCGTCTCCGACCTGTCCGATATCCAGTCGGTGCCCTCGATCGCCCGCGGTAACGCCATGAGCCACGCCATCGGCCTCGGCCAGATGAACCTCCACGGCTACCTCGCCCGCGAACACATCTACTACGGCAGCGAAGAAGCCCTAGACTTCACGAACATGTACTTCATGGCCGTCGCCTACGAGGCCATCAAGGCATCCTGCCTGATCGCCCGCGAGCGCGGCGTGAGCTTCGAAGGCTTTGAAGACTCCAAGTACGCCTCGGGCGAGTACTTCCGCAAGTACATCGACCAGGTGTGGGAACCGCAAACTGAGCGCTGCCGCGAACTTCTTGCGGCCTCGACAATCCACCTGCCCACGCAGGAGGATTGGGCGGCCCTGGCGGCCGACGTCGCCCAGTACGGTATGTACAACCAGAACCTCCAGGCAGTCCCGCCGACCGGTTCAATCTCCTACATCAACGGCTCGACCTCGTCGATCCACCCGATCGTCTCGCGCATCGAAATCCGCAAGGAAGGCAAGATCGGTCGTGTCTACTACCCGGCGCCCTACATGACGAACGAAAACCTGGAGTACTACCAGGACGCGTACGAAATCGGCCCCGAGAAGATCATCGACACCTACGCGGTGGCGACCCAGCACGTCGATCAGGGCCTATCACTCACGCTGTTCTACCCCGATACGGTGACCACGCGTGACCTCAATAAGTCCTACATCTACGCATGGAGGAAGGGCATCAAGACCCTGTACTACATGCGACTGCGCCAGATGGCACTGGAAGGCACCGAAGTTTCGGGCTGCGTGTCCTGCATGCTGTGACGTCAGGTCCGTTTGTCGGGTAGAGCGGGGGTCGGGAAACCGGCCCCCGCACTGCATGTGCGCTGGGGCTCGGGTGTGCCTGCGGGTGCGTGGCCTCGTCCGCGGGCTCGGAAAGTCACACGGGGGGCGACGCGGGCGCGGGCGCGGCCTCGGAAAGTCACACGGGGGGCGCGGCCACGGCCTCGGAAAGTCACACGAAGTCGGGAAATGACACAGGCCATAACCTGTGACAAACACCGACTTCATGTAGAGCGGGCAGGAGCAGGCCTGGAGCCGGCTCGGCGCAGACACGAGCAGTCTTGCGAATCCGAATAGACACACGAAATTGGAAAAAGACACAGGGCATAGCCTGTGACAAACACCGACTTCGTGTGGAGCAGGCGGGTAGGAGCAGGCAGGCAGGCGGGCAGGAGCAGGCCTAGACAGGCCTGGACGGGCAAGAGCAGACAGGCAGGCAGGCATGAACAAGCTTGGAGCAAGCTTGGAACGCGCCTGGACCTCATGCCATTGCCTATGATGGAGGCATGACGCAACCAGATCCTCAAGCGCCCAATGTATTCCAGCCGCCGAACATGCCGACGCCTCGGGCGCCGCAGGATTCAGCAGGGCCACAACCAAGCGCCCCGTTGAGCGCGCAACAGAGCGATCCGATCAACGCGCAGCAAAGCGTGCCCATGGACTCACAAACAACACCCGAGGCCACGCCGCAGGCTCCTGCCAACATCCCCTGGGGCACGCCCGAGAGCGATCCTTTCAGCATGCCGCGTGCTTCCCAGCAGAGCTCATCCGCGCCTCTCGCCGCCTCGGGAACCAGCGCCTTCGCGCCCCAAGCACCCATCGGCGCCCCGGAGTTCACCTACAACCCGACCTCGCCGAGCATGCAGGCCGAAAGCATCCCGAGCACGGGCCCCATGGTTTTCGCGGTCCTCGGTCTGTTCCTCATCGGTCTCTTTGGCACGATTCCCGCGTGGGTCTGGTCAAACACGGCAATCAAGCGCGCACGCGCCGCTCAGATCCCCGAAAGCTCCTACCAGCAGGCACTGATTGCGCGCACTCTTGGCATGATTGGCACCGCCATCCACATCTGTCTGGCCGGTTACCTGATCTACTATGCAGTGACAACTTTCTCCGCAGCGGTCGGCTGATCAACCATGTCACCTCGCGATTCTTCACCTTCAGCGCGAATCCCCGGACAGAGTTCGACCGCCGAGTACCGCAAGCACACCGGGTCCGACCGCGATCTTATTCGCGCACTTCACCAACTCGATGGGCGTTCCTACCCGTCCTATAAGTCGGTCCTAGGCTTATGGGATTTTGGCAGTTTTTCCCTGTCCATCGACCGCATCCAGGCCGATCCTTATGCTCCGCCCTCGAAGGTGCGCGCCATTTCGACGCCGCAGGAAATGGGGCTCCCTCAGGCTGCGATTTCTTCTTCCGAGGCGCGCCTGGCCTGCGCGGACTACCTCCTGCGCGCCTTTAATCGTTCGCTTCGCGAGAGGCGCCTGAATGACCTTCAGGTCATGTCCCCCAGCGTTGAGATCCTCGAGCGCAGCGCCTGCACGGTCAAACCCGACCGCGTCGAACTCCGCTTCGAGGTTCGTATGCCCGCGCGCGGTCGCACGATTTTGGGCCGCCGCGCCGCGCAGATTTTCGACCTCGACATTCCAGATGCTGTCCAAGACACTTTCGACTACCTCAGCGATATCCCCGAAGTTGAGCGCGAACGCCAGGACCTCCTGCATCACATCGAGGTCTACGAGGACTACTGCGCCCTCCAGTCCATCTTGAGCGAGCGCGGCTGGGTTTCCTTCATCGCCAACGGCTCTATCCTTGCGCGCCGCAGCGGGGTCTCCCAATTCCCCCTCGCGGACGCTATTCCCTTCTCTTCCCCCTCTACTCTCGAGGCCGAGGTCGAGCTTCCCCACGCGGGCACCCTCCGCGGGATGGCTATTGAGCCGGGCGTTACGGTGATCGTGGGCGGCGGTTACCACGGTAAGTCCACGCTGCTGGGTGCGATCCAGCGCGGCGTCTATGCGCATATCCCAGGCGACGGCCGGGAGTATGTGGCCACTGCACCGAATGCGATGAAAGTCCGTGCAGCTGATGGCCGGGCAGTCACGGGCGTGGATGTTTCTCCCTTTATTACACACTTGCCCGGAAGCGCTGATACCTCGCGTTTCTCGACGGAAAATGCTTCAGGGTCGACATCTCAGGCTGCCTCCTTGGTCGAAGCAATTGAGCTGGGTTCCCCTCTGCTCTTGGTCGATGAGGACACGAGCGCAACGAACCTCATGATTCGCGATGGACGCATGCGCGAACTTGTCCAGGCAGAGAAGGAACCGATCACGCCCTTGGTTGATCGTATTTCCTGTCTTCACCGCGACCGTGGTGTTTCAACGATTTTGGTCATGGGAGGTTCTGGCGATTATCTCGATCAAGCTGATCGCGTGCTCATGATGGACCACTATCGATGCGTCGATGTCACTGTTCGCGCGCGCGAGGTTGTCTCACGCCCTGCCTCGTCCCCATGAGGACCTGCCGATGAGCGCCCCCGCGGCACCTCGCTTCCCCATTCGTTTGCGCGGACCCGAGCGCGCAAAGACAAAGGCTGCGGGCCTGTCCTCGATTACTTTGGATAAGGTACACCTCGACCTGGGCGACGTGGAACAAATCGTTGATTCGGGACAGACCGAGGCGATTGCGTGGATGGTGCGCGGCCTGCTCTTCACGTACGCGGATGGGAAGTTGGATATCAACCAGCTCCTTGCTCGCCTTGAGCGTGCGATCAATTCTGAGGGCTTGGACGTTGTTGCCAAGTTCGGTGCGCATTCTTTGCCGGGGCACCTTGCCCGCCCACGCCTCGTCGATGTCGCTGCAGCGGTGAATCGATTCAGGGGACTGCGGCTAGGGGATAGTGCGAACAGTTAGGCTGAAGCTCGGAGGAGTGCAGCACGAGGAACGAGGCCGTGGAAGCCGGCTCCCCGCACGCGCATAAACGCTGTGGCCTCGGGGTCGCCACCGGGGAAAATCAGGGGACACCCGGGGCATCCCCCCATAGTGGGGAGCACGCCGCTGCGCACAAGATAGAGAACATGAATACTTCTCCATCTTCAACACCGGTTGTTCGCCTCTCCCACGTGTCCAAAATCTACGGATCGGGCGACACCCAAGTCAGCGCACTCAAGAACGTCAGTGTCGATTTCTACTCGGGTGAATTCACCGCAATCATGGGTCCCTCAGGTTCAGGTAAGTCAACAATGATGCACATCCTGGCCGGCCTTGACTCGCTCACCTCAGGAACCGTATTCATTGAAAATACCGATATCACGGCGCTTAAAGACAGCCAATTGACAAAGCTTCGACGCGATCGGATCGGCTTCGTTTTCCAGAGCTTCAACCTCATCCCCACACTAGATGCTCGGGCAAACATCTTGCTCCCCCTCGAGCTCGCCGGACAGAAAGTCGACGAGGACTGGTTCAAACTCATCGTTTCTTCACTGGGTTTGGAACAGCGCCTCAGCCACAGGCCCTCCGAGCTTTCGGGTGGTCAGCAGCAGCGCGTCGCCGTTGCCCGCGCTCTCATGAGCCGCCCCGCAGTCATCGTCGCAGACGAACCGACCGGTAACCTCGATTCGCACTCCTCCAAGGAGGTCCTTGACCTTCTGCGCCGAGCAGTCAACGAGCTCGACCAGTCCGTCATCATGGTGACCCACGACGTCCACGCGGCCTCCTATGCCGATCGCGTCTTGGTTGTCCGCGACGGCGCAATCGTTTCAGACCTTCGCGAGGCCAGCGAAGACGAACTCAACGCTGCGCTGAGGTGACACCCGTGAGTTCAACATCCACTCTGCTTCGAGCAAACCTACGCACCCACGGTCGCCGCTATTTCTCAACCGGCTTGGCCGTTGCAATTTCCACCGCTTTCATCATCGTGACCTTGCTCTTCACGAACACGACGACCTCGGCCCTCACCCGAAGCATTCGCGAGGCCTACCGAGGCACGACAGCACTTGTCACCATCAATCCCTCCCACGATAACGACGAGGAACCCACCCCCGAAAGCGTCACCCAGCAATTCGCCTCGGTGACCTCTCAGATCGAGAAGATTCCGGGAGTCACAGCCGTCGGCATCTCCACGCAATACCCCCTCATGGGCAAGGCTCACGACGAGCGAGAGGCCTTCTTCCTCTCTCCCCTCCTCCCCGATCCTTTCCTCTCGCTGAAGTACACGCAAGGGAAAGCCCCGGCCACGGCCTCGGAAATCACGATCCCCTCCACTTCGGCGCAAGAACTGGGCCTCCAGGTCGGCGAAACCCTCACGCTCACCTCCCAAGGGACGGAAAGCGCACACGATTTCACGGTCAGCGGGATCTACGACTCGGGGTCAAATATCACAGCAGCTTCGTATGTGACCACCGAGGGGTACACCTCGGCGGTTGGCATGGGACCGACCGGCACCATCCGCGTGGCAACAAACCTGCCCGGGGACAAGTACGGGAACCCGACTGCAGCCGAACAGGATACCTGGGTGAAAACTCTCGAGTCGAATCTCAGCACCGTCAATGGAGTGAAGGTCCAGAGCGTGGCATCGGAAGTCGAGCGGGACCTCAAAGCGATTCAGGTATCGGGGGCTCTCCTCACCGCCATTGCCCTGATTTTCCCAGCGATCGCCATTCTTGTTGCGTCGGTTGTCGTGTCCTCGACGTTTAAAGTCATTCTTCAGCAACGCCGCCGCGAGTTGGCACTCCTGCGTGCACTCGGTGCGGACGTCAAGCAGGTGCGTTCACTTGTTCGTCGTGAAACCTACGCTATTGGCGCGATCTCGGCGTTCATCGGCGTGATCCTGGGACTACTGGTTGGCGGTTTCGGCCTGGGACACATGGTCGAGGGAGAGAATTTCCTCTCGATTGTCGCATCACTCTCTATCCCCTACGCAATCGGCGTGTGGGCATTCGGAACCCTCCTCACCGTCTTCGTCGGACGCAAGCCCGCCCGCGAGGTCTCTCAAGTTCCGCCGATCGCTGCTCTTTCTCCCGTGAACGAGGCCGACGCCTCTTCTCGCGCGGCGCGCCGCCTGACCCTTGTCATCGGCCTCTTCCTGGCCGTCGTCGGTGGAGGATGCCTCCTTGCGGCTTTGAAGATCAGTAGCGCCACGCAGAAGTTCGCCCTGTCCTTCTGTATGTCCATGGCATGCCTCATTGGTATTCTGCTGATCTGCACGGTTATTGTTCCCACTCTCACCAAACTCTTTGGTCGCCTGTGGCCGGGAATGCTCGCTCGTATGGCACGCGAGAACGCTGTCCGTAACCCCGGACGCACCTCCGCAACCGGAACCTCAATCGTCATTGGCGTCACCCTGGTTGTCACCATGATGGTCGGTGCGTCTTCGATGCGAGACTCCCTCATCAACGAGGTCAATGAGCGCCGCCCATTCGATCTTTCCGTCAGCACGATCACGACTGGGGAACTCAGCAGTGATATTCAGGCACGCGTCTCATCGACCGAGGGCGTTGCTGCAAGCGTTCCCGCACACTCGATCTTCGGCACCGTAAACGTCGAGGGAGAGGCGACCGCAGGTAACGCGCAGGGCGATGCCGATGAGCAGAGTCAGATTTTCGGGGAGCCGAACTATTCGACGGTCGCCCACTCAAAGGTCGAGCAAATCGATGACTCAACTGTCCTGGTCGGGATGGAAGCCTGGAATGGCAAAGACGTCAACGTGTGCTCGAGTGAGGGAAAATGCCTCACCTTGAAAGGCAAATACACCAAGAACTTCAATGGCACCTACGAAGTCAGCGAAGCAAATCTACTCAAGCTCAATCCGAAAGCGCCCGTGACGGACATGATCGTCAAGCTGAAGGACGGCGTCTCGGCAGCAAGCGTTCAGAAGGACCTCGCAAAGATCGATAGTTCCTTAATCGTCAACGGATCAGCGCTTGAGCGCGAAATGTACTCCAAGATGATCGATCAGATGCTACTCATCGTCGTCGGTCTCTTGGGAGTATCGGTTCTGGTCGCTCTTGTCGGTGTTGCCAACACTCTTTCGCTCTCCGTTGCCGAACGTACGCGGGAAAACGGGCTGCTCCGTGCTCTTGGCCTAACCAAGCGTCAAATGAAAACCATGCTCGCCTTGGAGGCAGTCTTTATTTCGGTAACCGGAGCCATCATCGGCTCCGCACTCGGAATCTTCTTCGGGACCGTCGGGATCCTGGCACTCCCCTTGGAAGGACTCACTATTTTCATCACTATCCCGTGGATCCAAATCGCAGCGGTTATAGGGATTGCGGTGCTTGCCTCCCTTGTTGCCTCGTGGCTGCCGGGACGTCGAGCGGCAAAAGTCAGTCCTTCGGCCGCTCTTGCAACCGAATAAGGGACACCGAATGAGATTTCGAGCGTGATAGTACAAATGGGTGTGGGGCCGAGCATGTCTGCTCGGCCCCACACCCATAAGATCAAGGTTTATAGGCCTAAGAAGGCCTCCCACCTGGGAAGATCTGCGCGTGCACGGGCAACGCCCGCATCGTAGGCATCTTCCAGACGATCAACGTTCATCTCCATCTTGTCGATGCCCAGGTCCCCCGGAGTCACGATCAGTGCTCGCCCTTGTTCTTCCAATTGGAAAAGCTTGCGCCGAGCAGCGTTGTAAGCGACAGTGCGACGGGCCACGGCCTCGGCAATGGAAGGAAGACGCGGGAAGGCCAGACGCAGCGCGGAGCACACACCCGGTTTCGTCGGGGTTTTTGACAAAGTCGCGCGGGCGAGTGAGGACCACGAAGAATTTGCGGTAGCCGTCGCGCATCGGTGCGTCCAAGGGGATTCCGCCGTTGGGGCCAAGAGCGCCGTCAACGTAAGTGTCGCCGTCGATTGTGACCGTGGGCATGATGATGGGAAGAGTCGACGAGGCACGCACGCAGCGGCCAACTTCTTCCACCGTGCGCATATCGTCCTTCGTGAACCACACTTCTTCGCCTCGAGTGGCGTTGAAGGCACCGATCCGGACCTCAGCTGGGTTGGCAAGGAAGGTATCGAGGTCCAGGGGCGTCGCCGTCAGGCTGGGCGATCTCGTCATAGAGGGTAATCGACGTTGAACATGCCGCGGCCTTCGATCCAGTGACGGAAGCCCCCAAATTCGGGGCTGTCAGCGACAGTGGTGAAGGTGTCGTGTGCACGCTTGGCATCTCGAGACACGTAGTTCACAGTGTTCGACGAACCCGCTGAAATCCCGGAAACATGCGGGAAATCAATTCCTTCTTCGATCAGAGTGGCGACAATTCCGGCGGTGAAGGCGCCGCGCATGCCACCGCCCTCAAAAACCAGTGCGGTGTCATCAATGTGCTTCAGATTCGTCGATTTCACCTTTCGACTCTACGTCCGAGGCGGGACTCCTGCGAAGGGAAGACCGCGCTTTTATGGCGAAAATTACCCGACTGCTCCCGGACGTACGGAAGGGACGCAGGTGTGGAGGCGCGGCCTCGTCGGCGCTTACTTCGTTGAATTTCCAGTGAAAACGACGTAGTGATAGAAAACGAAACGGAATGCCGTTCCCAGAGCAAAGCCCACGACATAGGCGGAAATATTGTCTGCCAGCGGCGAGGTCAATCCCAGAATGTGGTGACTAAATAGCAGGCAGAATTGCGTGATTCCGATGCCACAGAGGTTGGCGAAGAAGAAGAGGAAGGCCTCACGTCCGGCGTTTTTCTTGGGTGCGCCCGCGGTAGGTCCACACTCGGTTCATGATCCACGAGTAGATCGTCGCGACGCTGGCGGCCACGGCGTTGGCGGTGTTCGCGTGGCCCGCGAGGACGCCGAGGGGGCCGTGTTGGAGCAGGTTGAAGAGCCCCATGTCGATGACGAATGCGGTTGCGCCGACCAGACCGAATTGGAGGAATTCCTTGATCCATGCGCGCAGGGTTTCCGCGAGGTTTTGGGGGGCGGGTTTGGGCGCGCTTGCTGAGGTGGCTGGGTGTGAGGGTGCGCTTGCGGGGGTCTCCCCGTTTGCGGGGGCCGGCTGCTCAACGCTTGCCGAGGCCGTGGTGGGCGTCACTTGTTCTGTTTCCTGTGTGGGCACGGTAAAGATTTTAACGTTTATTTCGTCGAGCGTTTGGGAAGGCTCAGCTCAAGTGCGCTCCAGATGACGGCGTGCTCCCTTAGAGTATGAACATGACTGAAGAGACCGCTCCTGTTGCCCCGCAGCGTTTTGGGACGCGCGTGCGTTCCATTCACGGGGACCATTTTGATGATCCGTGGGACTGGTTGCGTCAGCGCGACAACCCGGATGTCATTGCCCATGTCAATGCGGAAAATCAATGGGCGGAACAGGTCTGCAAGCCGGCTCAGGAGCTGGCTGAGAACCTCGTTTCGGAGTTTGATTCATTCACCGCACCGGTTGTGTATTCGGCTCCCCAGCGCGTTGGGGACTGGTGGTATTTCCAGCGCCAGTATCACGAAGACTCCTATGCAAAGCACTACCGCGTGTCGGCCTCGCGCTACCCGGACACTCCGGTGCTGGCAGATAGCGAAACTTTGGAAGGTGAGCAGCTTCTTCTCGACGAAAACCTATGCGCACAAGGTGAAGAGTTCTTCAAGGTCGGGGAATTGGTGCCAACCGCGGATGGGCGTTTGATCGCGTGGTCTCAAGATACCGAAGGCGACGAACGCTGGACGTGGATCATTCAAGACGCGTCCAGCGGCGACATCGTTGACCAGGTCGTGACTGACGCGGGCTATGGCTTCGCGTGGGCCGCGGATTCTCAGTCCTTCATCTACACGCGAGTCGATGACGCATGGAGGCAATTCCAACTGATGCATCACCGCGTGGGCGCGGATGTCGAAGAGGATTCCCTGCTGTTGGAAGAACCTAACGAGGCCTTCGATCTGTGGTTTTCCGCGTCGAACGACCCGTGGCACGTCGTTGTTCACTCGACCTCAACGACCAGCGGCGGTGCATGGCTGTGGGATCCTTATGCACCCAGTGCTTCTCTGCTTCCCGTTGTCGCCAAGCGTGATGACGTCCAGATCAACGTTGAACCCGCAGGCGATCACCTGCTTGTCATCCACACAGCACTTTCACGCGAGGGAAGTTTGGCATGTATTCCTTTGCCTCAAGAGGGTGCCGCTGATTCGGTCGTGGACCCCGAACGCTGGGTGACGCTCTACACCGCCCGCGACGGTGAGCGCCTGAGCGATCTCGAGGCATATCGCGATTTCTTCACCCTGTCCTACAGGCGTGACGCGCTCCCCAAGCACGCTACTACCGGCGTAGTCATCCTCTTGAAGTTATTGATGGAAAAACCGGTTCCGGCCTCGGATTGCAGTGATCTGTGGACACTCGGGGAGGAACTCAACAAAGAAGGTACGATCCGTAGCCTCTATCCCCTCAGTTCTGGGAGATTCGAAGACTGCCTTGTTCGTGTGGGGTATCAGAGTGTTTTGACTTCACCCACCGTGGAAGAACTCGATCTGCGAACAGGGAAGTCGCGTATCCTCAAGGTCACTCAGGTTCCCAACTGGGATCCGTCTGATTTCATGGAAGAACGCGTGTGGGTGACCGCCCGTGATGGACACACTCAAATTCCCGTCACTTTGGTTCATCGTCGCGATGCCCAGCCCGACGGCACTCACGCGGGGTGGATCCACGGCTACGGTTCCTACGAGGTTTCCTTCGACCCCGAGTTCGACATCCTGCGTCTTCCCGCACTCAAGCGAGGCGTCGTTCACGCGATCGCACATATTCGCGGTGGTGGCGAAATGGGACGCTCATGGTACGAAGACGGTAAGAAACTGGTGAAAACACACACCTTCACCGACTTCTTGGACGTTGCGAACTATCTGGTTGATTCCAGATGGGTTCACCCAGATCGTTTGATCGCCGAAGGTCGCAGCGCGGGCGGTCTTCTCATGGGTGCGGTCACAAACGCACAACCCGATCGTTTTGCTGCGGTGATCGCAGGAGTCCCTTTCGTTGACGCACTAACAACCATCTTGGATCCCTCACTCCCCCTGACCGTGGGCGAGTGGGAGGAATGGGGTAACCCCATTGAAGATCCTGAGATCTACGCGCTCATGCGTTCCTACACCCCCTACGAAAATGTCCGCGAAGGCGTGCGTTACCCCGCGATCATGGCGACCACCTCGATCAATGACACGCGAGTCTTCTACGTTGAACCCCACAAATGGGTCCAGCGTCTTCGACAGGCCACCGCACAGGGTTCCCGACCAACCTCCTATCGTGATCCGCACCGAAATGGTCGCCGGACACGCTGGAGCTTCTGGGCGCAAGGGACGTTGGCAGGCTCGGGCTCAAGAATTTGCCTTCGCACTCCACCAGGTCGGAATCACCAAGTAGAGGAACTTCCTATGACGATTACAGCCGCAGTGGATGGTTCTTCTCTGGGTAATCCGGGGCCTGCTGGATGGGCCTGGGTGGTCTCGGAGGAATGTTGGGATGCGGGCGGCTGGCCCAGCGGTACCAACAATCTGGGCGAATTGAATGCTGTCCTTGAACTCCTTAAGGCAACTGCTCAGGCCGGTCTTGCCGACGAAGAACTCCACATCCTCGCGGACTCTCAGTACGCGATCAATGTGATCTCCAAGTGGTCACCAGGGTGGAAGAAACGCGGGTGGGTCAAGGCCGATAAGAAACCCATTAAAAACCTGGAGCTCATTCAAGAGATTGACCGCGCCATGCAGGGGCGCATCGTGACCTTCGAGTGGGTGAAGGGCCATGCGGGGCATCCTCTCAACGAGCGCGCCGATGATGCCGCGCGCTCGTGCGCGGAAGCTTATCGCGATGGCCGCGATATTCCCACGGGCCCGGGGTTTGTGTCGACTGAAAGTGCAGAATCCGGTGCTGGAGTATCCGCTGGAACCCTAGAAGTGTCGAGTGCGGCCGGTACTGCGGCAAGCGCGGCGACGGAATTGGGCGCAGCCACGCTCAAGGCTGATGCGGCCTCGGCAGGCGAGGAAATTCCGGAAAGCACGACGGGGACGGAAGCTCCGGAAGTACTGCTTGAGCGCCAATTCCCTTGATGCGTGGCTTCAGGCAGATTCCCGCACGCTTAAAGCGCTCGAAGCACCCGGGTGCATTCGGATCTGGCACAACGGTTCTCTCACACAAGGTTTGGAAGGACGCGCACCCGAGCACGCGGAGGCCTCGAATTTCCAGGTGATCCCCGTGAATAAACTGACTGAAGACAACTCTGTTCTGAACGATTCTGCGGCAATAGCCGGTTCCGGAGAACAAACATCACTGCCCAACCACACCAGTTCAGACACTGTTTCACATGCAACACCCAGTGTCACCTGGGTCGTGACCTACGTTTTAACGTGGACGGGCGGGAAACTACGCGAAAGCAGCACCTGGGTTGCGGGGAAGAGGGGCCTCGGATCCTCATGCACCAGTCCTCACCAATCCGGTAGCGCGGCCTTCCAACTCAACGAAACCAAGGTCGAAGCGATATCCCATCACACACGCAAGGAGAACAGCCGTTCCTTCTGTCACTGAAGTCATCATCGGTATCGAACCTTGGTCTCCGCGACTCGGTTGCTGAAGAAGTTTGACCGCCGGTTAACGGATTGATCCTGTTCCGATTCGTGAACACCGCATGTACGTCCTGTTCTGGCCGCCGAGAATAGAGGGATGCCATCCTCAACCCGCACGGAAATCCTCACCGGAATCCGCATGACCGCACCCATTGCGGCGGGTTACATTCCTCTGGGGATTGCATACGGCATCTTGGTCATGCAGCTGGGAATGCCGTGGTGGATGGCCCCGGCACTGTCAATAGCAGCTTTCTCGGGATCTGCTGAGCTACTCGTCATCACTTTGGCGGCCTCATACACTCCAATTGCCGTCATCGCTGTGACGATGCTGCTGGTGAACTTCCGGCATCTTTTCTACGCCTTCTCCTTTCCTCTTCACCTGGTCGAGGGTAGGTTCGCGCGCTTCTTCTCCATGTATGCCCTGGTCGACGAGGCCTACGCGATCACCGCAGCGCGACCCGAAGGCTGGACGAAGCCTCGTCTGCTTGCCATGCAAGTCACCTATCACGCGACGTGGGTGGCCTCTGGTTTAGTTGGCGTTCTTGCAGGGTCTTGCATTCCCGCTCAGATCCAGGGCTTGGATTTCGCGCTCACGGCACTGTTCATTACTTTGACCGTCGATTCAATTCGCTCTCTCGAGGACATTCCCTCGGTAGTTTTTGGCAGCTGGGTCGTTCCTCATCGCGATGCTCATCTGGCCTAAACAAAAGCTATTGCTTGCGCTGCTGCTATTCGTCGGCGCACTTGTGGTGCGTCATGTGCTTGCAAGAAGTAGCGAGAGAATATCCGGCCTCGGTGCTGATTGTTCCTCCGCATCGCAGCCTGCCGCCAACGGGCTCTCTGCCCCTGATACGCGCTCCACTTGCGACTCCCCTTCCCCCTCAGACTCGCTCTCCGCCTCGGGCTCCGATCGCGACGACCAAGCGCACGCACCACACACCGGTGAGGAGGCCTGATGTCTCACTCGCTCCCCTACCTCTTCGGAATCCTCTTGGTCGTCTTCGTTATCGACTTCACCTTGCGCGCGCTCCCCTTCAAGATCCTCGAGCCCCTGCGCGAGTCAAGCTTCGTTCGGAATATGGCCGTGTGGATGCCCCCAGGAATTTTGTTGATCCTTGTTCTGGCAACCCTGAGTGACAACGCGGGCACTGCAGGCTCCCAATGGTGGGCGGCCATTATCGCAACTGTCATCACCGTCGTTGTCCACCTGGTAACGAAACGGCGCCTCCTGTGGAGCGTCGGCCTCGGGACCCTCAGCTACATCCTCATGCTGAACTGGCTCTAGAAGCCTGACGTACGCTGCCCACGCCTCGTCCCGCACGCCCCGCCGCGTTCGAAGCCCCAGCCACCGCCTCATCCCTCCACACGAAGACTCACCCCCTCCACACGAAGTCAGTAAAAGACACAGCTCGTTTCCAGTGACATTCACCAACTTCGTATGTCTTTTGGTACGGAACAGCAGTACACGGTGTCACGCGCCTTCCCGTCCTGCGCTTAACCAGCTACCGCCTCGTCCCTCCACACGAAGTCAACAAAAGACACAGCTTATTCCCTGCGACATTTACCGACTTCATGTGTCATTGCGGCAGGAGACGCGCCGCACTCCCCGCCACCCACCGTTTCCAAGCCGACTTCGTGTGATATTCGGGGAGCGGCAGGCGGAACGGCGCCCGCAGCCGACTCAGCGGCGCCCGCAGCCGACTCCGCGGCGCCCCCCGCACGCCGCGCGCTCTGCGGCGCTACCCTTGTCCCATGCGTACGAACTGCTACATCCACCACGCTCACACCGTCTACGAGCACCGCCTTGACGTCCCCCTCGATCACACGCGTCCCCTCGGCGCAGATAACCCGACCATCGAGATTTTCGCGCGCGAGGTCGTGCGTCCCGGCAAGGAAAACGCGCCCTACGCCGTCTTCCTCCAGGGCGGTCCCGGCTACCCCAGCCCTCGCTTCGGCACTTTTGACGGCGGGTGGATGAATCGTCTCCTGCAGGATTACCGCGTGGTCCTCCTCGATCAACGAGGCACCGGCCAGTCCACCCGCATGGATGCGCAATCCCTTTCCTTCCTTCCGACCCCACAGGAAAAGGCCAACTACCTGCGCTATTTCCGCCAAGATCAGATTGTCTACGATGCCGAGGCCTTCCGCCACGAACTCGCGGGAGACGAACCCTGGACGACTCTTGGCCAGTCCTACGGCGGCTTCATCACAACTTCGTACCTCTCGCTTGCCCCCCAGGGCCTGAAAGCCAGCCTCATCACGGGAGGCCTGCCCGGCCTCGTCCATGTCGATGAGATCTACCGCCTGACCTACCAGCGCACAGCAGCGCGCAACCGCGCCTATTTCCAGCGTCACCCCGAGGACGAGACAACGATCCGTCAGATCGCCGCGCACCTTCGCGACACTGAGGAACTCCTCCCGACCGGCGAGCGCCTGAGCAGCGCGCGCTTCCGTCAGATCGGCATGATGCTGGGCGGACAGGGACGCACCGATCAGCTCCACTACTTGCTCGAGGGCCCGTGGGTGACCATCAACGGCCAGCGCCGTCTATCCACCCAATTCTTGGAAGCAATCGGTGACGCAACGAATGTTGCGCCGATCTACGGCGTGTTCCAGGAATTCATCTACGCCTGCGCAACGCCCGAATTGCGTGGAACCGCAACGAATTGGGCGGCAGATCGCCTGGCCGAAGAAGTTCCCGGTTTCGCGAAGGACGCTGACCCCCTGGATACTTCCGAGCCCTACTACCTGACGGGTGAGCACTTCATGCAGCGTGTTTTCGATGAGGACCCGGGGCTCGCTCCCTTGGCGGAGGTCGCGCAGATCCTTGCTGAAACGACGGATGCGACTCCCGTCTATTTCCCCGAGGCCTTGGCACACAACACCGTTCCCGTCGCCGCCGCGGTTTACTACGACGACATGTTTGTCCCGCGCGAGCTCTCCCTTCAGACGGGTGAACTCATGGGTGCGCACCACTACATCACGAACGAGTACCAGCACGATGGATCGCTCTACTCCGGTGGAAAGGTCCTCGATCACCTGCTCAAGCTTTTGGCGGACTAGCTCTTGGCCTCGTCATTTTCGTGATTCATTCGATCAGAGGCAGATTTCAAGCGACGAAGACGGTAGTCTTAAAAACTATCAGGCCCGCTTCCTATCCCGGATCGCGCCGCATGAAACACTCGTGTCAGGAGGACGCGTGAGCGTAACGCCCGTTTTTGAAGCCATTAACTGGAACCGCATCGAAGACGATAAAGACCTCGAGGTCTGGGATCGTCTGACCGGTAATTTCTGGCTCCCCGAAAAGGTGCCTTTGAGCAACGACTTGGCATCGTGGAAGACGCTCACCGCCGAAGAACAGCGCATGACGAACCGCGTTTTCACCGGCTTGACCCTGCTCGACACGCTCCAGGGAACCATCGGCGCGGTCTCGCTGATTCCGGACGCCCGTACCCCCCACGAAGAAGCGGTTTACACGAATATCGCCTTCATGGAGTCCGTGCATGCGAAGTCGTACTCTTCGATCTTCTCCACGCTTTTGTCCACCGAGGAGATCAATGAGTCCTTCCGCTGGTCGAACGAGAACGAGGCCCTGCAGCGCAAGGCAGAGATCGTGAAGTCCTACTACCAGGGTGACGACCCGGAAAAGCGCAAGGTCGCCTCGACGATGCTCGAGTCCTTCCTGTTCTACTCGGGCTTCTACGCGCCCATGTACTGGAGCGCTCACGCGAAGCTCACCAACACCGCTGACTTGATCCGCCTGATCATTCGCGACGAGGCCGTGCACGGTTACTACATTGGCTACAAGTACCAGCTGGCCGTGAACGAGTCCGACGAGGCTCGTCGCCAGGAGCTCAAGGACTACACCTTCTCCCTGCTCTTCGAGCTGTACGAAAACGAGGAAGAGTACACCGAAGACCTCTACGATCCGCTCGGCCTGACCGAGGACGTCAAGAAGTTCCTGCGTTACAACGCCAACAAGGCCCTGATGAACTTGGGCTACGAGGCCCTCTTCCCCGCCGATGCGACGAACGTGAACCCCGCGATCCTGGCGGCCCTGAGCCCGAACGCGGATGAGAACCACGATTTCTTCTCGGGCTCTGGTTCTTCCTACGTCATGGGCGAAGTGGTCGACACCGAAGATGAGGACTGGGACTTCTAAGTTCTGAGCCCTGCTTAACTCACCTGACTGAGCATTAAAGGAGGGGGCGCCCGCCGTTTGGCGGGCGCCCCCTCCTCGCTATTTCTAGGCTTCAAGACCCTCGCGTCGCCTCATCCACACGATGCCACCGGCAGCAACCATCAGCACAGCACCCGCTCCAAGGTAGGGGTAGATGCCTGTGGACCCGGCTACTGGTAGATGCCCAACCTGAGTATCAACCACGCGGATACCCGGCAGAGCCGCATCTCCAGTGCCGGCCTTTGCGGGTAAAACTCTCACGGAGGAGAAACCATCATCGGGACCAAATCGGTGGTGATCACGGTCGAGGCGCAGCAGCATCGGTTCCAACACTGATGTGGAAGGGAATTGGACGTGGCAGCAGAACGTGTCCTGCAGGCGCGCGGGTCTCAACCAGCCAGTAAGTCTTCCCTGTCGCCAAAGGAGCACTGATAAAACTAGAGCCGCCGTCAAGAACACTGATCGGAACACCACTGAGCGCCTGATTGTCATAGATCGCGAAAGCCGCGCCATTGAGCGGATAGGTTCCATCATCGTTTTGAGTTCCGACCGGTTGGGTGCCGGCCTTCTCGATGCGGATCGGCCGCGGGCGAACCGGGGCACAGGCCTCGTTATTGGATTCACCATCGTGGTCGTAGTTTCCGCTGACGCGGTTATATAGACCATTCTTTGGGCGAAGGCGATCATTCTGGGTTGCACACTCGAGCGCGACCTCGTTGTAGCCCGCCGCGGTCTTATCTCGGCTCACACGCATACGGATGTACCAGGTGGCTGACTGACCGGGCTCAAGATCCGCGCCTTCGGTAAGGACATAGGATGCGGCGGCCGGCTGCGCTGCAGCGCTTGCAAGTCCCTCAAGAGTGGTCGCAACTGCAGCCGAGCGGACATTCAATCCCGGTGCGAAGTCCGGGGTGTCGGTCAAACGACCTGTTGTTCCCTTGAGAGAGCCATCGTTGGTGGCACTTATGCGATAGGTCACCGTAATGTCATCGGTCGTTGCGCCTTCAACGCTTTCCAGATCCTTCTGGATGCGGAGCTTGGGGACCTTTTCTTCATTCGTGAAGGTGCAGGTGATGGGTAGGGCCGCGGGGGATGAAGCCGGGGCGACCTGGGAGAAGTCCACACCACCCGTGTCAGGGTCACGAGTAACGTTGACCCGCTCGCCAATGCCGTTCAGACAGGTCACGTCGACGAGGTTCCACTGCGCAGAGTTCGGGTCGTCACTGGTCTTCCAGGGGCCGAAACGGCCCGGTGCTCCAAACTGCAACGGGAACCTGCCGGCGATTCGCGGCCCTGTCTCAGCGACGATGAACTGAGAGAAGCCGGGCATGAAGGCCCTGTACCCGGAGGTGACCGCCCCGGCCTTGCCGAAAGCGGTCGGGGTCAGGTTCGCGTCCTCGAAGGAGTTCCAACCGACGAAGCCATCGGCCGTGACGCTGGTGCTGAGCGGTGTTCCCGTGGGCGCGGACCAGTCACCAACGCCCATCGTTGTAAAGGTGAACGGTGGGATCGTTTCGCCCACCTGCTCGGAGTCTTCGGTGACCGCCTTCGCGACGCGCAGGTAGCGCTCTTGGCTGAAGGAGCCGTAGAGGCAGCCGAAGGAGCTCTGGTTTTCCTTGGTCGTGAAGGTGGAGACCGGCGTGGCGCCAGCAGGGGGGTGTTGCCGGGCAAGAACCATCGGCGCTGGGAACGAACCCGTAGAGGACGAGGCGGTAGGGGATCCCGTTGACGCTGATCGTCTGGTCCGAGGTGGTCTTCGTGATCGTCAGGACGTCATCTGACTGGGGGGTATGGCCAGGCACGCCCGCCGAACCCGGATAGTACTGGGGCTGATCCGTGTAGATGTCGTAGTTCCCTTTTCCTTCACCAACTTTTTTGAAGCAATGCCAGTTGCGATCGGATCGAGCGAGCGCATAGTAGGGGGCAGTCGATGGGCAGGTGCGCGGCGCGGAGGCACGGGAGACCCACTCGTAGGGGCCTCCCTTGCGTCGCACGGCCGTCGTGTCCGTGTCGTTGTCGGTTTCCTGCTGGTCAAAGGGGAAGGATTCCTCCAGGTCACCAATACGAATGTCGAAAGACGAGTGCACCCAGTGAATCTGGGAGTAGATCGGGAAGTTGTTGTGTCGGACCGTACCGATAAGGAAGGTGCTGTTGAGGGAGACCGTCCCGGGGTCATTCGGCTTGTATCCGAGCGCACTGGTTGTCGAGGTCGAGATCGCGTTGGGAGTGTAGTCCCCGTGGTAGGCGTTGTGGTAGTAAGCGGCCATGTGGTAGTCCCAGGCCACGCCTCGAGTAACGTAGGACCAGTAGTCGCCGTTATTCGCAACATTCGCGTCAAGCCAGTCTTGGGAATAACCCGCGCGATAAGCGACGGAGCGCTGGTTCGGATCCGAGGAGTCGTAGTTGGTCATTCCACGGACGACACCGAAGTAAGAGTTGTCAGCAACAACGGTGCTTCGATCGGTTCCCGAGTCATTGAGAACAGCCTTGCCAATTCGACCTTCGGAGCGATTGAAAGTAATGGTGTCGGCACCGGGTGTTTCAAGGGGGGCATCTGCCCGGGCCGGGGATTGAAAATTAGTCACTGCGGGAAGGGCAATGAGGGCTGCAAGGATGCACGAAATCACCGCATAGCGCGTAGACTTTCGACGCTCAGGACGATGCTGTACATGCTGCGGTTGGGGGGCAATTCTGAACCGATTCATATATCTCCGTATCAGGGATCTCACATGATATTAACAGCATTAATTGACATTGCAAACATGTGACCTGCGTCATCAATAGAGCACCTTAACGGACCCGCTCAAATAGCCTTTCAAATACCCTTCACCCCGCCCAATTTGGGATGAAACTGTAAAATACTGTCAGTAGGCCTATCGGATCCTTCGGGTCAGGGCCTGCACGCAAGGGTTGGACACCGAACAAGGAACAGTCTGCATGAGTATTTTCGACCGTTTTGAAAGCGCGGTAGAGCGCGGTGTAAACGGCGCCTTCTCGCGCGTTTTCCGTTCGGGAATCAAAGCAGTTGACATCACCTCGGCGCTCAAGCGCTCCATGGAAGACCACGTCCAAGAACTCTCCACCGACCGCGCGATCGCCCCCAACCACTTCCTCATCCGCATGGCACCCTCCGATATGGACGCATTGGGTGACCTCGACATCCTCGCCGGCGAATTTGCCCAACAGGTAACCGATCACGCGGCCTCTCAGGGCTACGCTCTTCTAGGCCCGATCTCCATTGATTTCACGCGCGACTCGGAGGAATTCACCGGCCAGCTCCAAGTGGAAGCGCGCAACGAACGAGGCGCCGCCGCCCCGGCCACGGCCTCGTCACCCTCCCCGAGCACCCCATCCTCGACATCGACGGCCAAAAGTGGCTCCTCACCGAACCCGTCACTGTCATTGGCCGCGGAGCCGAGGCCGACATCACCGTTGCAGACTCGGGCGTTTCGCGCCGCCACCTGGAACTCCGTATTACTCCCACCGGCGTGATTGCTACCGATTTAGGTTCGACAAATGGTACTTTTCGTCGAGGGCCACCGCATTGATGCAGCGACCCTTTTTGGACGGAAACCAGATCACCATCGGACGCACCCGAATCTTGTTCTGGACGCACCCGCAAAGTGAGGATGCCCAGTGACTTCAGATCTCACCTTCACCCTCTTCCGCCTAGGTTACCTTGTTCTCTTGTGGCTCCTCGTTTTGGGAGCGGTCTCAACTCTGCGCCGCGATATCTTCGGCACGGTCGTGACCCCGCGCGGAAAAGGACGCAAGGATGCGGATCGCAAGCGTCGCGAATCTCGGCGTTCAACACATACTTCCGAGCCGCGAAATCTTCTCCTAACCGGTGGTCCACTTGTGGGCACGATCATTCCCCTCGGAAGCACTCAGATCGTCATTGGACGTTCACCCTCATCAACACTGGTTTTGGAAGACGAGTACGCATCTTCCCAACACGCGCGTCTGACCCCCGCTGACGGACGTTGGTGGATCGAAGATCTCGGTTCCCGAAACGGAACTTTCGTGGACGACGAAAGACTGACTTCGCCTCGGGAATTGAACGTGGGAGATATCGTCCGAATCGGCCAAACGACCCTCGAATTGGTGAAGTAATATGGCCCCACCCAAGCCCGTCGAATTTCACTACGCCGCTCGCAGCGACGTCGGCTTGGTGCGCCAAAATAACCAAGATTCCGGCTACGCGGGCGCAAATCTTCTAGTTTTAGCCGACGGAATGGGCGGCCCCGCGGGCGGCGATATCGCTTCCTCGGTTGCTATTGCTCACCTGGTTCCCCTCGATACCGACTCCCACCCCGCTGAGACTCTTCTCCCCTCTCTTCGCGATGCCCCTCATGGACGCGCACGAGGAACTTTCCGAGCGCTCCGAGCAAGACCCCGAGCTCGCTGGACTGGGGACAACCTGCATCGCGCTCATGCGTTCGGGAAACAAGCTCGCCATGGTCCACATCGGCGACTCGCGCGCCTATCTTTTGCGCGGCGACACCCTCACCCAGGTCACCACCGATCACTCTTTCGTTCAGTACCTGGTGGACAGTGGCCAAATTACCCCTGAAGAGGCCGAACATCACCCGCAGCGCAATGTCGTCATGCGAATCCTTGGTGATTCTCAAGCCGATGTCACTCCCGATGAAACCATGCGTGAGGCAGTCGTGGGAGACCGCTGGCTGCTGTGCTCTGACGGCCTTTCCGGAGTCGTCTCCTCCGATACGATCGCTGAAATTCTCACCGATGTCCGCGATCCCGGAGAGTGCGCCGAAGAACTGATCCGGCTGGCTTTGCTTGCGGGTGGTCCAGATAACGTCACCTGCGTGGTCGCCGATATCGTTCCCGCGGGCACCGTCCCTCCCAGCGCACCGCAGATAGTTGGTGCTGCCGCGAAGGATCGCCTCGCGCCCACCCGTGGGGGTGGCGGGGCAGCGGCTCGCGCTGCGGCTTTGGCTTCCCCAACCAAGGAACTTCCCGTCGACGACGAGGCCGAGGCCGACGCTCCTCGGCGCCCACGTTTCGCTTGGCTCTTGCCCGTGATCAGTTTGATGCTCGCAATTGGCGTCGTTATTGCCGGCTGGTTGGGCTGGCAGTGGAGCCAATCCCAGTACTACGTCATGGGTAAAGACGGCTCAGTCGTCATTTTCCAAGGGATCCCACAGTCCATTGGCTCGTGGAATCTCTCCCACGCCGTTGAAATCACCGACGTGAAGCTCGACCAGCTCGCAGCGGTCGATCAGCAGCGTCTTCAAGAGCCTGTCACGCGTTCCTCGCGCGGTGAAGTCGATGCCTATGTTGCGATCTTGCGCTCGAACGCCCGCGAGCGAGCCCTTCAGCAGGCGCGCGAAGCTCAGCAGGCTCAACAATCTCAGCAAAACAGCGACCAACAAAACCAGAGCCAACCCACCCCCACCCCTGAAGCAACACAGGAGGGGGGCAACTAGTGGCAACCGTTTCCATTAACCCCTGTCCGCCCCCGGCGCGTCCTTGAGCTCTTCCTTATGTTGATCGCGCTGGCGGTTGGAATCGGCGGCTACGTCCTGACCACGCTCAACCGCACGGGGGAAATCCCCGCGAATTTGGGACTCCACATCGGGATCTTGGTGGCTCTGGCGATTGTTGCCGAGGTCGGTGTTCACTTCCTTGCCCCCTACGCGGACCCCGTAATCTTGCCGATTGCGGTTGCCCTGACCGGCATGGGTTTGGCGATGATCTACCGGATCGACTTATCTCTTGATGCCCTAGGAATGGACACAGTCGGTGTCCGACAGTTGATGTTCGTTGGAATCGCCATCGTCCTTGCCGCGGTCGTCTTGGTGCTGGTGCGTGATCACCGTGTTCTTCGCCGCTACACCTACACTTTTGGCCTGGTTTCCCTTGTTTTGCTCCTGCTTCCTATGATTCCCGGCCTCGGCAAGGAAACCTACGGAGCACGAGTGTGGATCAGCCTCGGCCCGCTGTCTATGCAGCCGGGCGAGCTTGTGAAGATTACTTTGGCGATTTTCTTCGCCGGTTACCTGGTCACTAACCGCGATAATTTGACCATCGGCGGCCCGAAGGTGTTGGGATTACGTCTTCCACGCGCGCGCGACCTGGGTCCGATCTTGGTCGTCTGGCTTGTCGGTGTGGCAATTCTTGTCCTCCAGCGCGATCTGGGAACCTCGCTTCTCTTCTTCGGGCTTTTCGTTGCAACCCTCTACGTCGCAACGAATCGAGTCTCGTGGTTGGTCATCGGTTTCACCATGTTCGTCCCCGCAATTTTCATTGCGATCAAAACATTTAGTCACGTGCGCGCTCGCTTTGACGTGTGGCTCAATGCCCTTGAGCCCGATGTGTACAACGCTGAGGCAGGTGGCTCCTACCAGCTGGTTCAGGGGCTCTTCGGCCAGGCCTCGGGCGGGCTCATGGGAACCGGCTGGGGCCGCGGATATCCGCAACTCGTCCCCCTAGCGAACTCGGACTTCATTTTGTCCTCCTTCGCTGAGGAGCTGGGAATCACCGGTCTTGCGGCGATCCTTGTCCTGTACTTGGTCCTCATCGAACGAGGCCTGCGCGCAGCGATCGGCGTCCGCGACGGTTTCGGAAAGCTTTTGGCCACGGGCCTGAGCTTCTCCTTTGCCATCCAGATTTTCGTTGTTTTGGGCGGAATTACCCGACTGATTCCTCTGACCGGATTGACCGCGCCTTTCTTGGCGGCCGGTGGTTCCTCCATGGTGTCTTCTTGGCTGGCTGTTGCGCTCCTGATCCGAGTCTCTGACGCTGCGCGCCGTCCTTCCGTGCCTTCCGCATGGACGTCTGGCAGCCTGCCCGAGGTGGAACCGAAGCGTCGCCAGGCCCCCGAACACATGGGAGGCCGCGCGTGAATACTCAGATTCGTCGCCTTTTCGTCATCGTGCTCATGATGTTCGCGGCCCTCGGCTTGATGGTGACCAATAACCAGGTCATTCAAGCCCCTTCACTGAACGCTGATGGCCGCAATCAACGCACGATTTTGCATGCTGCTGAAACCGATCGCGGCCCGATCATCGTTGACGGCACGGCGATTGCTTCCTCCGAAAAGGTTGAAGGATCCTCGCGCTACCAGCGCTCTTATTCCCAGGGTCCGCTCTACGCGCACACGACCGGCTATTTCTCGGCGGCATTCTCTCAGTCCACCGGGATGGAAGCTGCGGCAGAGGACATCTTGGATGGTCAGTCTCAGGCCCTCCTCGCTCAGCGTTTCCGCAATCTCTTCACGGGTCAGAACCGTCAAGGTGGTGGCGTTGTTTTGACGCTCAACCCACAAATGCAGCAAATCGCCGCAGAAAAGCTGGGGAATCGTAAGGGAGCAGTCGTTGCTCTCGATGCCAAGACCGGTGCCGTTTTGGCCATGTATTCTTCGCCGTCCTATGACCCAAATTCCCTGGCGGTTTTTGATTCCCAGGAAGCCAACGCGGCCTACACGAAACTGATTAACAACCCTTCGAAGCCCCTGTATAACCGCGCGATTGCTGGCGATCTTTACGCTCCCGGTTCGAGCTTCAAGATCCTCACCACCATTGCCTTGCTTGAGAAGGGCGCTGTCACGCCGCAAACAGAGATGGATTCTCCTGTCTCAACAGTTCTTCCGGGAACCCAGACCTCGGTATCGAATATTGAATCGACGGAGTGCGGCAATGGCCACCCCACTCTTGCCGAGGCCTTCGCACGCTCGTGTAACACGACTTTCGTTCTTGCCAGCGAAAAAGCTCACTCATACAGATTTGGCTGACCTGACGAATCGTTTCGAGTTCGGGACAAGCCAGAAGATCCCCTTGAGCGTGACTGCCTCGCAGTTCCCGGATTCAACGGATTCTGCGCAGCTCGCGATGAGCTCCATTGGCCAGTACTCGGTGAAGGTCACGCCTTTGGAAATGGCAATGGTCTCGCAGACCATTGCCAACAAGGGCACCATGATGCGTCCCTACATGATTTCGCAGATCGTTGACTCTGACCTCCAGGTTCAGTCCGAGACTTCTCCGGTGCGCGTCGGTCAAAAGATCAGTCCCGAGATCGCTTCCCAGATGACTGAGCTCATGCAGGGAGTCGTCTCCCAGCCCTACGGAACGGGCACCGAAATGGCTCTTCCCGGTATTTCCGTGGCGGCGAAGACCGGAACGGCTGAAGTGGGTGACGGTTCGGGGCGCGCAAACGCATGGGCCGTTGGTTTTGCGCCGGCTGACAACCCGAAGATCGCCTTCGCAGTCTTGGTTGAGGGCGATGATTCCAGGCCTGTTCCCCACGGCGGAAGCGATGCGGGTCCCATCGCACGCGCACTCCTCCAGGAGGGATTGAAGTGAGCGATTCGAAGCCTTCGACTACCCCTAACCAGCTTGCCGGACGACTTCTTGGCGGCAGATATCTCCTGCTCTCCTTGATCGCGCAGGGCGGCATGGGCGAGGTGTGGAAGGCACGTGACCGTGTCACGGGCCGAACCCTTGCCGCGAAGGTCTTGCGCCCCGAGCTTTCCGGGCAGGAACTTTCCCTATCTCGCCTGCGCATTGAGGCTCGAAACGCGATGAGCGTTGAGCACCCGAATATCGCGAACGTTCTTGATTCTGGCGAAGAAAAATGGCCGTGGCTGGATCATCATGGAGTTGGTTGAGGGCCGCCCCCTGACCGATTACCTGCGAGGCGGACAGTCAATCTCTCCCGAGTACCTCATGCCGATCCTCATGCAGATCGCCATGGCCCTTGGTGCGGCAGCCCAAGCCGGAGTCGTTCACCGTGACATTAAGCCCGCGAACGTTCTTATTCGTCCCGATGGCATGGTGAAGCTTACCGATTTCGGGATCTCGCGCACGGACTCGCAGATTGATCTCACCGCCGACGGCATGGTCATGGGGACCGCCCAGTACCTTCCCCCGAACAGGCGATGGGCGAGAAGGCCACGTCTTTGGGTGACCTTTACGCCCTGGGTGTGATTGCGTACGAGGCCGCAGCTGGGGTACGCCCCTTCACCGGGAAGTCACAGGTCGATATCGCCTTCGCCCACGTCAATGAGCCTGTCCCTGCGCTTCCAGATTCGGTTCCCGAACCCTTGGCCCGAGTCATCTATCACCTCCTCGATAAGGATCCTCAGCGGCGCCCTGAATCGGGTTCGGCATTGGTCCGCGAGTTGGTTGCGGCTGGAAGTGAGATGGGGGTTTCCTCCGAGCGCGTCCGCTTCCCCCGCCGACGATTGAGGCTCCCCACCACGGAGCTCCTCCGACTCCCGGAGCTCCCGCTGTGGAGACTCGCGTAAATCCCACTCTTCGCTCCAGTGCCCCGGTTCAGCACACGCAGCGGCGCTCGCTTCCGCCGGATCTCCTCGAGCCGGTCGATCTTGAGGCGCAGGCAGCGAAGCCTTCCTTGGCTGCGCGCAAGCCTGCGGCCTCGCGAATGGGAAGTGTCCCGCGCACGCCTCGTCTGCCCGAAACGACGATGCCCGAGGCGCAGGCCGCGAAACCTGCTGCGCCTACGCGAGAGAGCCGGCCTTCCACCACGAAGGCGGCCGCCGCCTCGGCAGAGATGCCCCGGCGCCGTAGAAGCGCAACACGACCACAGCGCGTGACGATCAATCCTGCTCTGATCCGCTGGCACGCAGTCACTGAAGAGAACGGAACAATCCGCACAAGTGCTCCCGTGAAGACTCGCTACAATCGTTCTGTTGTGGCACCGGAGCCAACGCGTAAGGACCAGATCGGGAAGTGGTTGGTCATCTTCTTGATCTCTCTCACGATTTTCTTAATTGCAGTTGCTACTATCCACAACAGATTCGGGTCGCTCTTGCACCGAACAAGTGCAGAGGTCTCATCCAATCAGGAGGTTACGACATGGCAGATTCCGCCCCTCGAGTTCTAGGGGGACGCTATGAGGTGCGCTCGCTTATCGGGCGCGGAGGCATGGCCGAAGTACACCTCGGGTTCGACAAGCGCCTGTCGCGAATCGTTGCTATCAAGACGCTGCGAACCGACTTGGCGATGGATTCCGTCTTCCAAGCGCGTTTCCGCCGCGAAGCGCAGTCCGCTGCTTCGCTGAATCACCCCAACATCGTCGCCGTTTACGACACGGGTGAAGAGGCAACGCTGCTCCCCGATGGTCGTAAGGTCTCGATCCCCTACATCGTCATGGAGTACGTCGATGGGCGTCCGCTTAGGACCTCCTCTCCGACGATGCGGGTCCTTTCCCGATCGCCGAGGTCGTCGACATTGTTGCCGGCGTCTTGTCAGCGCTCGAGTACTCGCATTCGGCTGGCCTCGTGCACCGCGATATCAAGCCCGGAAATGTCATGCTGACCTCCAAGGGTGAGGTCAAGGTCATGGACTTCGGCATTGCTCGCGCAATCGCCGATTCCCAGGCGACCATGACGCAGACCAATGCGGTCGTGGGCACTGCTCAGTACCTCTCCCCCGAGCAGGCGCAGGGTAAGCCTGTTGATGCGCGTTCGGATCTGTACTCCACTGGCGTGCTGCTTTTCGAGCTGCTCACTGGAAAGCCGCCTTTCACGGGCGATTCTGCCGTGGCCGTTGCCTACCAGCACGTCCAGACCATTCCGCCGCTCCCCTCGTCCATTGCGGGAGATGTTCCCGAGGCGATGGACCGCGTCGTCATGAAGGCATTGGCCAAGAATCCTGACGATCGTTATTCTTCCGCGGCGGCAATGAAGGCTGATCTCTTGCGAGCAGCTCACGGCGCTCATGTGAATGCCCCCGAGACCGCTGTGTGGGAAAGCGCGGCAACCCAGACGCTTCCCACGGTTGCGGGCGCACCGGCATTCCCCTCGCCCTCTTCACCTTCGGATGCGACGCAGACCAGGATCGCACGCGCGGGTTCGCAGGCAACCGCGGTCCGTCGCGCAGATGAGGACGAGGAAGAAGACTCCAAGAAGAAGCGTCCTGCAGGTTTGATCGCTGGGATCATCGTTGTCGTTCTTGTTGCTCTCATTGGTATCACGTGGCTCGTGGTCACGCATTCTCGCGAGGATTCCACCTCCGAGGTTCCCAATGTTGTCGGCCAGTCTCAGGCCGAGGCGATGCAGACCATTAAGAGCAAGGGCTTTGAGTGGGCGGTCGCCGATGAACAGGTCGCCTCCGATACGATCCCCGCGGGTTCTGTCGTGTCGACAGATCCGGCTGCGGGTACTGCCGCTAAACCTGGTTCTCGCGTGATTGCAACGATTTCTTCTGGTCCCGCTTCGATTACGCTTCCCGATAACCTTGTTGGCATGAGCCCGGCTCAAGCCCAGCAGACCGTCGAGGCGCTTGGTTTGAAGTGGACTCTGTCGGATCAGAAGGAAGCGTCAGATAACGTCGAAAGCGGCAAGATTGCACGCGTCAGTCCTTCTGCTGGTTCAAAGGTCCGCGCTGGATCGACCATCACCGGTTATGTTTCTTCCGGTTCTCAGAAGGTCACGGTCCCCGATGTCACGGGTATGAGCCAGGATCAGGCGCGCAATGCCCTAACCCAGGCCGGCTTGTCCGTTGGCAACGTCAACACCGTTGACGAGGCCGGGGCTTCGCAGGGCCGCGTCGTGTCGACTTCACCCGCAGTTGGTTCCGAGGCGAAGCGCGGTGACACGATCTCGCTCAACATTGCTTCGGGTAACGTCGTCGTCCCCGATAACTTGACGGGACAGAACTACACGACCGTGGCCTCGTCGCTGGAGGCTCTGGGCTTGCGCGTGACGATCATTCAGATGCCTGATCGTAATGCTGCCGCCGGCACTGTCACCGGCGTGACGCCCAGCGAGGGTTCTTCGGTGCGTCAGGGTAGCTCGATCACCCTGTACGTTTCGCAGGGGGCTAACGGCTCGGCATCGCCCAGCGCTTCGAGTCACTGAGGCGGATCGTAAAACTCGCATAGTGTTGGGGGGCTTGGCACTGCCAAGCCCCCCAACACCTATATTCAGTAACTGAGCGGCGCTGCCCGCTCAAAGCAGGCGCAGCCCCGGTTAATCAGACCGAGGCACCACCCAAGCCAAAGAAGCGTTCTGCCCACGGGAAGACGTAGGCGAAAAGCACTGCGACTGCGAAGGCAGCGATGACCAGGCACAAGAAGACGCGGAACCACGTGGGTCCCGGAAGGTGGCGGAAGAACCATCCGTACATGTTTTTTCCTTCCTTACTCCACGGGCTCGTCAAGCAATTCGGCGGGGACACCCGTGTTCTTCGGGGTCCACGATTCAAGCTTGAGGTGGACGATGAATCGTTCGGAATTTCCGTATTCGGGGTTGCAGGTCGTCATGGTCATCAGACGCTCAGTCGGCTGCTTCGAGAATGTCAGGTCTCCGGGAACCGGCGCGATGACGCGGATATTCGTTTCGTCGCTTGCAGGAACAATCTCGTTGGACTGGTAGGTGTAGACCAGGTAGAGATCATTCGTTTCGACAACAACCTTGTCGTTTTGCTTGAGCAGATCGATGAAACGGAAGGAGTTACCGTAGGAACGACGGTGTGCAGCGACGGAGAAGTTTCCAAGTTGCCCGGGCTGCGCGGTGTCCTTGTAGTGACCGGCCCAGCCCTGATCGATGATTGTTCCGGTTGTGCCCTCGCCCAGGGAATCTTCATCCAATTCCATGAGGGAACGTGGATGATGCCGTAGAGTTCGTCGATTGCGGGGGTCTGGGTAAACTCCGGCGGGTCCTCGGTGTGGCGTTCGCCGAGCGTGCGCTTTGAGGGGTGCTGATTGGAGAAGTCAGCAACGGCCTGCGCACGCGGGCCTTCCACCTTGTAGCTGGTCCAGTACAGCTGCCAGACGGCAAACAACCCCAAAATGACGGCAATCGTAATGAGGAGCTCGCCGATGACCGAGAGGAAGGTGGCGCGCGACCGGCGGGGGGGCTGCCGGTTCTTCTACGTGTTCACCCATTCTCTTTCACCACCTGTGCGTATCGAAGGGATAGATCTTGGGCGGACGCCGGAAACTCGAGGTTATCTGAAGTTTTCAGATCCCAGCCCAATCCGTAGCGTGCCACATAACGCTGGTAATTGACGACTCGAGGATTCGTTTCGACCGAATTTCGGAGCTGATTCACATTTCCGATGGCCGAGATTTTATAGGGCGGCGAGTAGGATGTGCCGCCGACAAGAATGACGTTTCCGATGCAGCGAACGACAGTCCGCGGTGCGATGCGTACTCCCTGCACTGTCATTGCTTCGGCGCCGCCCTCCCACATGGCGTTCATGACATCATCAATGTCTTGCTGGTGGATGACGAGGTCGTTCGGGTTGACGTTATCGGGAACCGTGTCAGTTGGCGCGTCAGAGAGCGTTACGGTGATGCCGGGTCCTGAAACGGGGTGCTTGGACAGTTCATCGACGGTGTCCGAAGCCTGTTGGTTCGTGGCGGGAACGTGAGCTGTGATCTGGTTCTTCAGGGAAGTGACAGAGTCTTGGAGTTCCTTCACTTCGCTTTGTCGGTGTCCGACGAGGCCCGCGAGGTCGAGGTGGGTTTGCGAGCGGGTTTCCGAGTTGGAATGCGCGCTTGCGACGAAGAGGATTCCCGAGGCCGTGGTGACGAGGAGAACCGAGGCCGCTGAACGCAGGGTGCGTCCCCGAGGACGGGTAAGCGGTCGTCCAAATAGTTTCACATCGTCTCCTGGTTGCGAGCAGGCTTTCGTTGAGATTGGGAAGTGTAGTTCTAGTATCCCCTGTTTGGGGTGTATACGCCCAGTTGCTTTTGATGTTTGGCCCAGTCCAGCTAGGCTAGAGGGAGGCCGCCTGTCGCGGCGTTACCCGGGAGTAGTTCCCGAATACCTGCCGCAAGAAAGGATAATCGTGGCTGAGCCGAAGAAGAGCGAGAGCGAGAAGGACACGAAGTCGCAGTCCGAAGAGACTCAGGCAGAAGAGTCAAAGCGCGAGGATCGCAAGCGCGAGACCAGCGAGAAGGATGAGCGCTCGAAGCGGGAGAAGCGCGGCAAGGCTGGTAAACGCGATAAGGCAAAGCGCGACAAGCGTGCGAAGGCTGCGAAGCGTGCAGCCGCTGAGTCCGAGTCTGAGATTCACGCATGGACCGATGGCATTCCGCTCTCTCCCGTGTGGTGGGCTCCGGTGTTCACGACGCTCATGATTGTGGGCCTGTTGTGGATTGTTGTCTTCTACATTTCGAGCGCCGCTTACCCGATCCCGCAGCTTGGTCAATGGAACCTCGCAGTGGGTGGTGGCATCGCGTTCATCGGCTTCTTGATGACAATGCGCTGGCGCTAAGCACTGATCTGGAAAAGCTCCTGCTGGGGGGTGTTCGCACGCGAACACCCCCCAGCTTTGTCTGCATTTCGCACGCTATCCACATACACGCGCGAGAATCCACACTCGCCCACACTCTATCCACAGGCAAATCCACAGCTGGGGATAAATCTCATGCGTGTAATTACCCAGCTTCGATTCCCAGATTTACGCATGAATTCGATTGGATGAAATGTGTATTCAAACCTACAAACCGCGAAATATCAACGAAAAATCCAGAATTGTCTGCAAAGATCACGAAAAATGTGAATTTTTCCTTGGCTTTCAGCTTCGAACGCCCCCACATAACGTTTTCCACACGTTATCCACACCCTCAAAACTAAACAACAGCTAGTTCACAATAGATGCACAGCACTCGTTCAGAAAGCTGGGGAATAAGCAGCGAAAAGGCCGTAAATTGGGGCTTTTCTCTTCTAGTAAACAGCGCTGCGACTATGCCGCGCTACTAGCGAGCATGAAACTCGATACGCCTTCCGGCCTCGTACATGCCGCCGAGCAAATGCCCGTGCAATGCCGGCCGGAAGGAAGAGACATCGGTAACTGAGAAGGTTGTCAGAGAATCCACGCCGTATTCCGCAAGCATCGGTGCCGCAGGAGAGGAGGGGCCAACGATGATCGTACGCGCGCCTCGGGAAAGTTCAAGAAGGCGCGGCATGGTCTTATTGACGAAAGCAGAACCCGTAATAAACACGTAATCACAGGTCGGGAGAACATACTCGGCGGCAGAATCCGGCAAATCACCGGGAAGAGTATTGCGCTCGAGAACGATCAATTCGCTAACCGAGGGAAGCGCAGCAGGAGCAAAGGGAAAATGGCCGATGACCGCGACTCTCTTACCAGCGGTCTGACGTGCCCAAGGATCAAAAAGGTTCTGCCAGTTATTGACCTCGCAGGGCGCGAATCCGGCAGCTTCAGCACGCGCTGGAAGGGCATACCACGAGTTGAGAGCCGCCATGCCGACCGCGGCCTCGGCAAAGTTCCAACTCTTCGCGAAAGCTGCAACCTCGCGCAGACTCAGCCCCGTGACGTCTTCGGGAAGGGAACGCGGCACAGACTCGACGGGCATATGGAAAGCCATCCCGGCGCCGGCCTCGGAATTCTCAACGAAGGCCCACTTGCCTGCGCGCCCGCACGCGCTCACGCGCACGGAAGGATCGATCTGCTCGATCAAACGATCATAGATCTCCCACGGATTCCACATATCCAGCATTGCGAGTCCTAGATTCCGATAAGCACCATGTAGGTGACAACAAGGATGACGATCTCGGCGGCAAACATTCCAGCAACGCCAATAGCTGTACGTACTCCTTGCTTCTTCGCGGTCATTCCAGCGCGTGGTCGGCCGAGAAGGAGCAGCACCCACGCACAGAGCATTCCCGCGATGAGGCCGCCGATATGTGCCTGCCAAGAAATGCCCGAAACGATGAAACCGTAGAGGAGGTTGACGGCAAGAAGCCCGGCGATTGCGCGCGCATCGATACCTGCCGCGCGTTGAAGAACGAAAACCGCACCGAAGAGGCCAAAAATCGCGCCCGACGCACCTACGGTGACCGTATTCACCGTAGAGGTATCAATGAGCGCCCATCCCAGGACGCCGATTGAGCCGCCAAGAGCACTGATCAGGTACAGGGCAAAGAAACGGGCCCGCCCCAAGAGGGGTTCCAGTGCTCGCCCAACGGCATAGAGCGAAATCATGTTGAAGGCCAAGTGGGTGAGATTGAGATGCAGGTATGCAGTCGTCAAAATACGCCACGGCTGAATGAGTCCGTAAAGAGGAGTGAAACCCAAGTATCGCGTGACAATGTGGTTGCCCACAAAGTCCCCGAGCCACAGACCGATACACAAAATAATGGTCGCGTAGGTGATCAGCGGGGTTTCGGCGCCGATCCGCACATTCCCGACCTGACGAGGCCGAGCTGCCCGGGAACGACCAAAGAAGTTGCCTCGGCCTCTGCCCGCGCAATCCACACAGATCGAACGAACTTCCGTGGGGACAACACACTGGGTGCACATCGGTCGATTACAGCGTTTGCAATAGTCGACGCTGCGCACTCCAGGGTGGCGCGGGCATTCCGGTGCGGCGTAGGGATCCGAGCGCCGCCCATACAGAGGCTGGGACATAGTTTCCTTAGTGTCAGTCGACGATATCGATCGAAGAGATCACGACATCGTCAACCGGACGGTCACCGCGACTCGTGCGGGTCGTGGCAATCGCGTCAACAACGCGCTTGGACTCATCATCGATCACTTCACCGAAGATGGTGTGGTTGCCAAGCAGCCACGGGGTCGGGGCGACGGTGATGAAGAACTGTGAGCCGTTGGTGCCCTTGCCCATACGCTTGCCCGCGTTGGCCATGGCCAGCAGGTAGGGCTTGTCGAAGTTCAGGTCGGGGTGGATTTCGTCATTGAACTGGTATCCGGGACCGCCTGTGCCGGTGCCCAGCGGGTCACCGCCCTGAATCATGAAGCCGTCGATTACGCGGTGGAAGATCGTACCGTCGTACAGCGGACGGGAAGTCTGCTGGCCGGTCGAAGGATCGGTCCATTCGCGCTCACCCTTGGCAAGGGAGGTGAAGTTCTTGACGGTGTAGGGGCGCCTGCTCGGGGAAAAGCTCGAGTCGAATATCGCCCATATTGGTATGAATTGTTGCTTCCATGACTCCATCGTTCCAGATTCACGTGAAATCGGCACGGGATTTTGCCGAGTTTTCCCGCGATTACGCTGCATGCGAAGGAGGAAGAGTGCACAATAGAGGGGTCACATACGTTCAAAAGCGAACGCAACTCTCTTAGACAGATTCGGAGACATCATGGCTAGGACCCCGAACATCGACACCGAAAAGCTCAAGGCTCAGAGCCTGCAGCTCCGTGACGCAGCGGCAGTGCACGCGGGCCGCATTGCCGTGCGCGCTGCCGATCTGGCAGAACAGGGACTGGATTGGGCAGCTCCCCGTGCACAGGCTGCACTGGCAAGCGCAATCGAGCGCGCCACCCCCTTGTAGAGTCCGCAACTGATCGCGCACAGGCCGTTGCCGATCGCGCACAGCCCTTCCTATCCGATATTCACGGTCATGTCGTCGACGACTACCTGCCTCGCCTCAACCGTGCAGTGACCGAGTCCGCTGCCGCACTGTCCAGCGAGGGCGATCTTGGCGAACGCGCACGCGCTGCACGCTCGGCATCCGCAAAGGCTCTGACGACTCCGGCTCGCAAGAAGTCCTGCAAGAAGTGCCGCTTCCTGCGCGCCCTGTGCTTCACCGCTGTGGCCGCAGCAGCAGCCGGCGCAGGCTACGTCCTGTGGAAGCGCAGCCAGCCGATCGAAGATCCCTGGGCCGAGGACTACTGGGCAGACCTGGAAGTTGAGGACTACTCAGCCGATCAGGAAGCTTCTGCCGAGTAAGACAGAATGCCTCCAGCAGGCTTCATGCTTTGTGGGGGGTCGCAACGCTCAGCGTTGCGACCCCCATCAGCTTTTCGTCAAACCCGTCGTCAGCGAAGGCGTACGATCCTCTAACGCTCCACTACACGCCGAACGCGTAGAACGACGCTCCCACAAACCCAAGAACCCCAAGCACCCAGGGGCTCACATTCAAAGCGATTCCCCACGTGTTGAGCTTGCGCTGTTTCTCAGAAACCGGGACTGCAGGACTCGGCATCGCCAAAACCACGCCGAAAAAGGTTGACCGGCGCAACAAGACCGATCCACATGATCAAGAAGAGAATCCATACCCAGCCTGCGCCTTCGGGGTGCCCGCTCTTAATCGCATCTCGAATGAGGAGGTAGGGCACCAAGAACGAGCACGCGACAAACACCCAGCCGACAAAACCAAGAATGAGCGGCGAACGCTTCAGCTTGGCTTCACCTTGAACCAGAGGCGCACCCACATATTGGCCAGCCGGCTGCGGCATTGCCTGGTACCCAGGGCCCTGATAGAGCGCGGCACCCTGCTGAACAGCCTGAGGATTCAGCGGTACTCCAGCGGCTTGCGGCATTGCTGCACCTTGGACCGGCACTGTGCTTTGCGGCTGCCCCTGATCAGGGACTCCTCCAGCGACTCCACCCTGATAGGGATTGCTTCCTTGGCCCGGCCCGCCCAACATGCTCACAATGTCCTCCTCGCGAATAAGTATTCCGGGGATTGAGACTATAGGAGGCCGGGCGCCTACGCAAAGCTTTATTCAGCAAGAAGAGCCCGCAGCACCTGCACAACCCCGGCCTCGTTATTCGAAGGCGCAAGGAAGCGCGCCGCCGCACGCACGTCAGCAGAGGCATTCTCCATCGCGAAAGAAAACTCAGCCTGAGCGATCATCGACAGGTCATTTCCCGCATCGCCGAAAACAGCTGTCTGCTCCGGAGTAACGCCCAGATAGTCCTGAAGTTCGCGCAGTGCGCGCCCCTTATCAACGCCGCGAGCTTGGAGATCAGCCCAATTCGCAGCCGAGATCGCAAATTGGTGGCTAAGCGCAAAGCGCCCCAAAGTCGCATCCGCAAGCGGAGTGACATCACCGGCGCTGTAAACGGCGAGCTTTATGATCGCCTCGTCGATCCGTCCCTGTTCGATATCGTCGATCACCTTCATCAGGTCATCGACGCATTGTGTGCGCGTGTAATAGGGCACAACGGATGCCATGAAGCCTTTGTCTGTGCGTTCCACATAGGCGCAGTTTTTCCCGCATACAACGAGGCCACCATCGAAGTTATCCCGTTGGCTCCCCTCAGCTGCACCCTCGCCGACATCCTCGCGTGCAATGTTCGCGCCCGGCCTCGGCAATGTGTGCTGACGGACTAGGCGCACATTCTCGCGCACCGTTGCAAGGTCAAGCGGAGCCGATGAGATTTCACGTCCGTCGCGCATAACGATCGCACCGTTTTCTCCGATAAAAGTGAGCCCCGGGCGCTCGGGGAACATATCGATTAAGCTCCACACTTGCCTGCCAGAAGCGGGAACAAAGACGATTCCGCGTTCCTCCAACTGGTCAAGAAGCTCGTCTAATCCGGGAGGAAAATTCTTCTCATCGTCGAGCAGCGTTCCATCCATGTCGACGGCGACAAGACGGATTTGGGCACCGGCGTAGGACGCGGGATCACTGACCATAGTTTCACCCTCGCTGAAGTCACAGGTAGAAGACGTAGATATCGATGAGGCTATCAAAGAGTTTCTCGCCCGCAAGCATCAGGTTCACGAGCACAATAACAATGACCGCAGCGATGGCATATCCGCCCAAACTCCACAGGTGCGTCCCATGAGCTCGCGAAGCGATCAGGGCATATTGCCCGGTGAAACGCTGCTAGTCCCAAGGGAAGCTCGTAGACCGCAAATGCCTCCACGAAGAGGGGGGTGGCCCACCCATAGGTAACAATTTCACTCAAGAAGGCCAGCGCAAACATCACGAGCATCAGCGCTGCGCACACGGCAGAGACAACTCCAGACGTCGAAATCATGCTGCCCGAAGATGAATGCGTCGTGGGTTGATCTGCTTCTTTCGTTGTTTGCATCGACCGTCTCCTCTCGACCTTTGAGCGCCAACGATGTCTGCTCACACTATCCCATTGCCTCCCCAAAGCAAACTGCCTGCGACGCCGTCTGCCTGCCCATCGGCTGGAATAGTTAATCTGCTAGGTTGATGGATATGACCCATGCGCAATTGCTCCTGCGAGCCTATGCTCGCGCAACAAATATGTTGATTGCCGGACGGCGTTTCATCACCTCCGACGGAGAGCTCACCGCGCTCCTTGAGGCTTTCGGAGCCCAGGTCATTACCCCTGATTATTCCGAGGCCGCCCCCACCGGCCTCGACGTCATCTTCGACCTGGATGAGGGGGCATTTCCTCGCCCCGGTGCGATCACCGTCCTCGCCCCCGGCGGCAGCTTCCAAGGAGTTTACGCTCCCGATACCTCAGTTTTGCGTGGCCCCGAGGATCCCGAGCGCATCGCGTGGGCCCGTTCGCTCATGCCCGTCACCGAGGCCGCAGTTCGCCGCATTGCCCACCTCCTCCCGGGCCGCCGCATCGGCCTCGCCCTGGTTTTGGAACCTAAGACCGCTGCACTTGCTTTGATGCTTGCCGAGGCCGGAGCTGAGGTGTGCGTCTTTGGGCACGCAAGTGAGACCCGAGATGATGTTGCCGACGCACTGCGCCGCGCGGGACTGAAGGTCTTCGCCGACTCCCACGCAACTCGGGAGCAGGAAGAAGCACTCGCCCGCGACTTCCTCGCGGAAAACAATGAGTACCTGCTGGATGACGGTTCGCATCTTATTCGCATGGCTCACGATCCGGGTCGCGCTCCCACAGTGCTTTCCGCCTTGCGCGGCGCTGCCGAGGAAACGACCTCGGGACTGCGTCCGCTGCGTCATTTCCCTCTGCGCGTTCCTGTGATTGCCAGTAATGATGCACGTTCCAAGACCCTCTTCGATAACGCCTACGGCACGGGCCAATCCTGTTGGACAACGATTCTTGACATCATCGATCCTGCAGGAATTGGAGCCCCAGTCCCTGGAATGGCGGTCGGAGTCATTGGTTACGGAGACGTCGGCAAGGGGTGTGCTCGCTTTGGCCGCGCACTGGGAGGAAAGGTCAGTGTTGTTGAGCTGGACCCGGTCCGCGCTCTCCAAGCGCGCATGGATGGTTTCGCTGTCGCTTCACTGTCTGAGGTTGCCGCACGCGCAGGCATGTTGATTTCCGCGACGGGTGAGCCCTCGACAATTCCGCTCAACGCGCTTGAGGCTCTCCCCGAAAATGCGATTGTCACTGTCGCGGGCGGCGTGGTCGGTGAAGTTGAGATCGAAGAGGCACTGGCCGCGGGCTGGACTTTTACCGAGGCCGGCGACCCTCATGTGCAAAGGCTGACCAGCCCGACGGGCAAGTCCCTGCGCATCCTCGAAAAGGGCGAGGGCATCAACTACACGGCCGGGGAAGGCAATCCCATCGAGATCATGGACATGAGTTTTGGAGTCCAAGTCGGCGCACTTACCGAGCTACTGACTCACGGAGATGAACTCGCACCCGGTCTCCATAACCTTCCCGTCCACGCTGATGATGCGGTATCTCAAGCTGCGCTTGATGCACTTCGCGGGACAGGCAATGCACAATAGTTCTATGACTTCGACGCTTTCCCAGGATGACGCAGAGATCCTCAGCCCCCGCCCGCATTCCGACGTCGTCGAGGTCTACTCAGCTGGGCTCGTCATTCCGATCACCGCCCCATCCGTCTTGGACGGTGCTATTGCGGTTTCCGGTGGACGGATCGAACACGTGGGATCTCGTGATTGGGTCATCCACGCACTTGAGCAGGCGGGACGATCTTTCGTCGAACACCACGTAAACGGGGTACTGATGCCCGGCCTCGTCAATGCGCACACCCACTTGCAGTACACGGGAATGGCAGAAGTTGGCGCGAGGCGTTACACGGGTTTCCCCTCGTGGGCGCAGGCTTTTGACGCGGTCTATGACCATACCGATTTCGATTGGAAGGCCGAGGCCGCGCGCGGTGCTCGCCTATCGATCCGTTACGGGACAACCAGTGCTGCCGACGTCGTCACCGATCCCGAGGCCGCGGGCGCGCTCCACGACCTAGGCCTGCACGGCGTCGCTTACTGGGAAGTCATGGGGTGGTCGAATGAGGATTGGGCGGCTCACGGTCCGGCAAGCGTCAATGCCTCCCTGGATGCGATGCCCACTCCCCCGCAGATCGGCATTTCTCCGCATGCGCCATATTCCTTGGATGCGGAACCTCTTTTGGATCTTTCCCGACCTTGCGCGCCGACGTAACCTTCGCCTGCATATCCACTTGGGTGAATCCCATTCCGAGGCCGAGTGGAAAGAAGGCCGAACCGCGCAATTGGACGATTTATGGCGCAGCGGGGCCTCGACCTCCTTCACGGAAATGCGTTCCTTGGGCGGGGGCTTCTCGGCGACACAATTCGTCGACCAACTGGGGTTTTGGGTCCTGATTGCCATGTGGCCCACGGGGTGTACATGACCGCAGATGACCGGCGTCGCCTGCGTTCTCGCAATACTGCTGTTGCTTTGTGCCCACGCTCGAATCGTGTGATTGGCTTGGATGCTCCCCCTGTTGCCGCCTACCTGAATGAGGGCAATTTGCTGGCCGTGGGGACGGACTCTCTGTCCTCTTCTCCCAGCCTTGACGTCATGGAAGACGTTGCGCTCCTGTATAAGATCGCTCGCGCTCAGGGTTATGGGGAAGGCGACCTGGCTCGTCGGCTGTTGCACACCGCAACTTTGGGCGGGGCTGTCGCCTTGGGATTGTCGACTGGCCCGCAGCGCGTTGGTCAGCTCCAGTCCGGCGCGGTCGCAGACATGGTGTTTTTCGATGTGCCCGTAACGACGATTGTCGACACGATCGAGGAGCTCGTCCAAACCGGCGCTTCTCGCCAGATTGCAACGATTATTGACGGGAACCTGCGCTGGGTTGATCCGCGTTTTACCGACATCTTTGAGGGAGACGTGCAATGACTACTCCCACCCCGCTCGCTTCCACGCTCGTGACACAGCTTGGCCTTGCGCCTCACCCAGAGGGCGGGCACTTCCGCCGTACGTGGACCGCACCCACGCATGTGGAAACCCCGCGCGGCCAGCGAGCCACGGCCTCGGCAATCCTCTTTGTGCTCGATCGCGACGAGGAAGCGGCTTGGCACCTGGTGCACTCTGATGAGCTGTGGATTTGGTCGGGTCCGGGCGCACTTGAGATTCACCTCGGCGGAGATGGCGAGGCCCCCAGTTCCGAGCCGCAGATCGTAGTCCTGGCGTCGCCGGATGCTGGCGATGCAGAACTCTCCCCTTCTGAGCCTTCGAACCCCGTGCAATTCCTTGTCCCCGCCGGTTCGTGGCAGCGTACTTTTGCTCGAGGCCAAGCGGCGCTTGCCACCTGCGTTGTCTCACCAGAGTTCTCTTTCGAGGATTGGAAATTAGCCTCGGCGGGTCAGTGAAACACCTCGTGTTTCAGAAGGATTCACAGTAGACGCGTCCCCCGCCGCTTCGAATCACACGACGCACATCGGCGACCATGGCAGGTGAGCCGCACACGTAGTAGTCGGCACCTTGGTCGATACCTGTCGTGCGTAGGTAGTCCGTGACGCGGCCCTTGAATGCGGCGTCGCTTGACTCACGTGTCATGCAGCGAATCACGTGAGGGATCGGTGTTTCAAGTCGTAGCGTCAGATCCTCATCCGCCTTTGCGCATCCAAAGAGCAGTAGGTCGCCAGCGCGGATTCCTTCATCAAAAGCAGCACAAAATGGGGCAATCCCGCTTCCTGTCGCGATGAAAATCCTGCGGCGGGTGGGAGCCTCGTCGTTTCCGCGTTTGTCGCTGTGAATGTCGAAATTTCCCATTGGGAGTTGGAGTTCAACCTCGTCTCCGGGCTGCAGGCCACGCGCGAAGGCTGCCCCCTTCCCCTTGGTTCTCACATCAATGAGGAAACGTGCGCTTTGTCCAGACGCACTTGCCAGGGAATACGGCCGCCACTCAAAGGGAGCGACTCGGATCAGGGCATACTGGCCGGGGCACCACTGCAGTGAACGTGGGAGCTTGAGGACAATGTCTCGGATATGGGGGCTTAGCCATTGCGCCTGGAGGACCTGAGCGGCGAGGCGTGGCGCACTGTGGGTTGAATGGTCCTGCGTTGGTTCTGGAGCTGAGGTTTCACGTCCACTCGTGGAAGCAGCGCTCAGGCTCTGATTGATCTGCAAGTAGCCCTTTGGCCCGAGGATTCGACAAGCGCTTGTCCACCCCGCCATCGTGGCTCCGACAATTCCGGGAAATCCCGCATCTTGGCCCGTCAGGAAGAGTCCTGGGATCGGTGTTTCAGGGGTGGTCAATCCCGCTGTGAATCGTTGTGGGGTGAGAGGAAGGCCGTAGAAGCATCCCTGTGAATGAGAGGTGTAGTGCTCGATCGTGAGAGGCGTCGCCACTTCTTCGTAGCGAACAGAGTGCGCAAAGCCCGGGAGAGTACGGTCAACGAGCGCGATCAATCCATGCGCCATTGTTGATTTGAGCAAGTCGTAGTCGCTTCCCCTGTCTCCTTTCGTTGTGTCCTCCCACGTATGGAATGCGCCGGCTTCAACGAAGGAGACAATTTCAGCGGTGGCGTGCTGGTCGCCTGCTTTGAGCCCCGGGAAGGAAACAAATGCCGTTTGGGGATTACCTTCCATCAGCGCCGCGGTCAATGCCGCTGGAGTCTGCGAGCCGTCACCCTCGTTGATCCAGATATTGGAGCCGTCGATCCCCTCGGGATAGTGGTCAAGAGTGAGGTAGACGATGACTGCTGTTCCCCCGTATCCCATGCGCACGATCGATTCGCGTATCGGTTTTGTGAGTTTTCCCGTCCTTCCCTGCGCAGGAAGTAAACGGTTATACGTTTCGCTTGCTCCGGCTCCGGAAACAATGATCGGGGCACGTTCTTCATAAGTCATTGGTTGTGCACCGGAAGTATCGGTGACGCGGACTCCAACCGCCCGATCGTTTTCGACAAGAATTTCTTCGACACTTTGCGAAACGCGAATTTCTCCCCCATTCGCGCGGATCTTTTCTTCGATCATTCGCGAGATCTGCCCGCTTCCTCCGCGAGGAAACCACGCTCCATTCATGTAGTGGCCGACGATCATCGCGTGGGCGACAAAAGCACTGCGCTCAGGTTCGACTCCGTAGTCTCCCCAGTGCGTTGTCAGGAGTGTTCTTAACGCGGGATCGCGAAAACGACGATTCATATAGTGCGCAGTCGTTTCACACGCAAGGGAGGTGTGCGCCTGTTGCGCCAAGCCGATCAGAGGGGCCACCTGTTGCGGGACAACCTGACGAACATAGTTGAGCGTCATCCACGAATATGCCCGCGCGACATCCTTGAAATAGCGCTTCAGCGCTCGTTTCTCCTTCGGAAAGAGCGCCTCAAGTCGCTGGCGATAGAGAGCTGCGTCTGATGGGACGTCAAGAGTCACTCCGAGCTTTGGGAGGCAGAAGCGGTCGTAGCTATCGGGCATCTGCATCCACGAGAGTTTCCCGTCCGTGAGGTAATCAATGATGTGACGAGGCCGAGTCCCCGGAGCCATGTCGCCGACGTAGTGCAAACCCACGTCCCAGCTTGCGCCTTGGCGTCGAAATGCGTGGGTAAGTCCCCCTGGGGTGGAATGTTTTTCGAGGACGAGCACTCGCTTCTTCGCCACTCCTGCGAGCAGTCCTGCGGTTGTCAGTGAACCTATTCCTGAACCGATCACAATTGCGTCGTACATACACACCCCTTCTACTTGACAGTGTCTAGTAATAGAATCATGCACTCCTAGACGCTGTCAAGTATTAACGGCACCTTTCCCCTATACTGATGGCATGACACGCTCAAGCGAAGCTCCCGGCCTACGCGAAACGATCCTCGCGATCAGCGGAGAACTTCTCAACGAAGGAGGACCCGCCTCTCTGTCCATGCGCGAGGTCTCGCGGCGAGCCGGATGCACACACCAGGCTCCCTACCACCACTTCAAAAGCCGAGAGGGAATCCTTGCAGCGCTCATTACAGAGGGATTCCTCGCCTTGGAAAAAGCACTCAGCGAGACACTTCGCGCCAGCGCAGATGCGACACCCCAGGAGACGACACGCGCAGCAGGACACGCGTATCTGACTTTCGCCCTGAAAAATCCAGGGGTTTTTCGCATCATGTTTCGCTCTGACATGTACGATCCCGACTCACACCCCGAGCTCATCCAGGCCAGCCAAGCAGCGTTCCCAGCTCCACGGCCTCGCAAAAATTGCCTACGGGAGCGAGGATCCACACGCAGAAGCAACGCTTTGGGCGTACATCCACGGCCTCGCGATCCTCGTTCTCGACGGACCACCCGCACTTGGGGGAGCGCAGGAACAGAAACACACCAATTCGCCCACGGGTGCATTGACTCCCCTTCTTCATCGATGGTATTTCTTAACGTGTCACCCCAGCCTCCTTTAAAAAAATTGAAGCTATCGACAAGAACACCACCATGCCTTAGGCTGAGAGAGCGTTCCGGTAATCACTGGAAGTATCACTATTGAAGGAGTCATCGTGGATCTGGAAAACATCAAGAAGCAGGCTGAAGAGGGCTTGGAAACCGCAAAGGACAAGGCCGAAGATCTCAAGGACAAGGTCGGAGATGCTGTAGAGGCAGCGAAGGACAAGGCCGAGGACGTCGTTTCAGACATCAAAGACAAGCTTGGCAAGTGACCATTAGCGTCAAATAAATCAGAGGGCAGATCCAATCATCGGGTCTGCCCTCGGGTATTAGATATAGTCTAACCCGCATCCCAGAGTGATTTTTACCAAATCTCACCATCTGCACTATCGCTTCCCACCCGGTCGCAATTGCATTTAGCCTTATGACATGGGTGCTTTGCCCCTTCGCGGCAGGCACTCACAACAAAATTGTCCCAATACTTCCTTAGGGAGCACACGTGGTTCGTCCCAAGATCCATTTCCGTAAGTCCGCACTCGTCGCAATCGCAGCAACCACCGTCATGGCCCTGAGCGCGTGCGCGGGCGGGACCACTTCAAGCAACACCACTTCCGCAAGCGCCGATGCTAACGCAACCGGCGAAACACTTCCCACCGTCACCAAGGGCAAGCTGACCATCGCCACCGGCGACCCGGCCTACAGCCCCTGGGTCCTCAACGACAACCCCGAATCCGGTGAAGGCTACGAGGCCGCAGTTGCCTACGCCGTCGCCAGCGAGCTCGGATTCTCCAAGGATCAGGTCGTGTGGAAGCGCACCACCTTCGATTCGGCAATCGCACCCGGCGCCAAGGACTGGGACTTCAACATCCAGCAGTTCTCCATCACCGATGCGCGCAAGCAGGCTGTGGACTTCTCCAGCCCCTACTACACAACCTCAGAAGCGGTTGTCGCCGTTAAGGGCACTCCCGCCGCTGAAGCAAAGAGCATTAACGATCTGAAGAAGCTCAAGTTCGGCGTTCAGGCCGGCACGACTTCCCAGAACTACGTGATGAACAAGCTCAAGCCCAGCGTTGATCCCCTGGTCTTCAACGGCTCCGCCGATGTTGTCCAGGCCCTCAAGGGCGGACAGGTTGACGCAATCGTCGTCGATCTACCCACCGCATTCAACGTGATCGCAACCCAGGTTGACAACGGCACGGTCGTCGGTCAGTTCACCGCAAACGAGGACGGCAACAGCTTCGGTCTGCTGCTACCCAAGGGAAGCGCGCTGACCCCTGCAGTCACCAAGGCTGTCGACAAGCTGCGTGACAATGGCACTCTGGCCGAACTCCAGAAGAAGTGGCTGGCGGACGCCGCGTCAGCTCCGATCTTCGAGCAGTGATTCTTCTTCTCCGGCTTGGGGTCTTCCCCAAGCCGGAGAATTTTCATTTATCCTTCCGCTGATTGCCCCGCGCACTCGTTATCCATTTAGAGGACCCCGTGCTCAATCACTCTCGTTCAGATGACCCGATGGCTGAATTCCCAGTCTCTGCGGTCGAAGAGCAGCGCCGTCGTTATCGACGTAAACGCACCACTCGTTCGCTTTTTTTATTTCCGCAATTTCCACCCTGATTATCGCCGCCATCATTGTTGCGGTCCTTGCTTCCTCTCCCGGATGGAAGACCACACAGGAAACCTTCTTTAACTGGGAATACGCACGTCAGGCCATTCCCGCCGTGCTCTCCGGTATGTGGCTGAATATCCGCATGCTGCTGGTGGCAGCAACCGGCGTGGCAATCTTCGCAACCCTCCTGGCTGCTACCCGCACCTTGGCTGGACCGGTGTTCTTCCCGCTACGTTTCCTCGCGGCCGCCTACACCGATATCTTCCGCGGAATCCCCTTCATCGTCGTCTTGTACTTGATCGGCTTCGGTATCCCGGCACTCAACCCCTCGAGGCGCATCGATGTCACGCTCTTGGGCACTGTCGCGCTCATCATCACCTACACCTCGTATGTTTCCGAGGTTCTGCGCGCAGGTCTTGAATCCGTTCACCCCTCGCAGCGCTATGCGGCGCGCTCCCTTGGCCTCACCCACGGTCAGACCATGCGTCACATCATCGTTCCCCAGGCAGTCCGCAAGGTCACCCCGGCACTGATGAACGACTTCATTTCGATGCAAAAAGACGTGGGCCTGATCTCGGTCCTGGGCGCAACGGATGCCATCCGAGCCGCTCAGCTCCAGCAGGCGACTACCTACAACTTCACCTCCTACGTGGTTGCAGGCATCTTCTTCATCATCTTGTCCTTCCCCTTCATTCGTCTTTCCGATTGGTACACCGCGCGCCTGCGTAAGCGCGAACAGATGGGAGGAACCGTCTGATGAGCCAGACAACAGTCACGAACGAGGCCAACGAGCAAGCGACCTGCGATGAAACCGTTCTGAGCATCCAAGGCGTCGTCAAGCGCTTCGGATCCAATATCGTGTTGCGCGGCCTTGACCTTGACGTCCGCCGTCACGAGGTCGTGGTCCTCTTGGGTGCATCCGGTTCCGGTAAGTCCACCCTCCTTCGCTGCGCCAACCTCTTGGAACGCGTTGATGATGGGCAAATCTTCCTCTCGGGCCAAGACATCACCGATCCGAGTATCAACGCGGACAAAATTCGCGCGCAGATCGGTGTCGTCTTCCAGCACTACAACCTCTTCCCTCACATGTCGGTCATCGACAACGTCACCCTTGCAGCCCGCAAGGTTCACGGATGGAGCCCCGAAGAGGCAGCAGAGCGCGGAATGAGCCTGCTCGAGCGAATCGGTCTTGCCGCAAAGGCCCGCGAGTTCCCCGATCGCCTTTCGGGCGGTCAGCAGCAGCGCGTGGCAATTGTTCGCGCGCTCGCCACGAACCCTGAGCTTTTGCTTCTCGACGAGATCACCTCGGCACTGGACCCCATGCTGGTCGGCGAAGTGCTCGACCTGGTTCGCGAGGTCAAGGACAGCGGTTCAACGATCCTCATGGCCACGCATGAGATTGGCTTTGCCCGTCAGGTCGCCGATCGCGTCGTCTTCTTGGAGCGTGGAAAGATCGTCGAACAGGGACCGCCTGAAGAAGTCATCGGAAACCCGAAGATGCCTCAGACTCAAGAGTTCCTTGCTCGAGTGTTCCACTGAGAATAAGCGAATAGTTGTGTGTCCCTTGGCGGCTTCCCACGGAAGCTGCCAAGGGACACACGGCATTTAGTCCGCGGGTGATTCGACGTCTTCCCAGAAGCGCGTCACGACATCCGCCAAAACAGCTGGATTTTCCAATTGAGCACTGTGCTTCGCATCGGGAATAGTCTCATAGCGTGCTCCAAGAACCAGCGCTTCTTGACGATGCATTCGCTCTGGCCAGACGCTGTCCCCCTACCCCGTGAGCAATCAGTACGGGAAGTCCGCTCTGGCGCAGGGGCACAGAAACATCCGGATAACGAGCCAGAATAATGGCCGCTCCCATCAGCGAATCCTCACTTGTCACCATCGATCGATGCGCAATGAGCTCTTCCCGAGGATCCTCACTCAAGAACTGCGAAATGTACCAAGCCGAAAGCCTCTTCCCCGTCGTCGAGGACAGCAAACGCTGACGCAAGGGAGTCCACCGCATTCCTTCGGGAGGCCTAGGACCGGTAGAAAACAGGGTCAGTGAACGGAAAAGCTCAGGGGCTTTCACCGCAGCCTGCCGCGCAATGACGCCCCCGAAGGAGTGCCCTAAGAGGTGCACGGGCCTCTCTTGAGCGCCCATTGATCGAGCAACTTCAATCAGGTCGCCCACAAAGTCACTCAAACGGTAATATTCCACGCCCTCAGGGGCCGCGGAATCAGCCTGTCCTCGCTGCGAATATGCAAGCGCCGCGCGACCGCGCTGCGCCAAATAGGGCATAAAGGGAGTGAAGTCTTCTTTTGAACCCGTAAAACCTGGCACGAGGAGCGCAGGGGTCGCCCCAGCCACGGCCTCGTCAGTCACTACCGCAGTCAAGACGCCAGCAGCACTGGGAATCCCCAGGCAACGCAAACCCTCGGGAAGACCTCCCCCAAAAAGGCGCGCAATGAACTTCTCCACGTATCTGCATACATTCCCCCACGCACATTGGAGTTTCACTCGAGCTCAAAAGCACCCGTGTACAGCTGGTAGTACACGCCCTTTTGAGCAATCAGTTCGTCGTGGCTTCCACGTTCAATAATACGGCCGTGATCCAGCACCATAATGGCATCGGAATTGCGGACCGTTGACAGACGGTGTGCAATGACGAAGACCGTACGCCCCTCCATGAGGTTATCCATGCCGTTCTGGACCAATGACTCAGTACGCGTATCGATCGAGGAGGTCGCCTCGTCCAGAATCATCGCCGGCGGATTGGCAACAGCTGCACGCGCAATAGACAGCAACTGTGCCTGCCCCTGCGAGAGGTTTGACCCATTGCCGCTGAGCTCGGTCTGGTAGCCATCGGGAAGACGCTCAATGAAGGAATGAGCATTCGCGAGCTTTGCGGCTGCGATACATTCCTCATCGGTCGCATCCAGTCGCCCAAAGCGGATGTTATCCATGACGGTACCGGTAAAGAGCTTCACATCCTGAAGCACGACGCCCAGCGAGCGACGCAAATCAGGCTTATGAATCTTCCTGATATTGATACCATCAAAGCGGATCTTGCCATCGTCAATATCGTAGAAACGGTTGATCAGGTTGGTGATGGTTGTCTTACCTGCACCCGTCGCGCCAACGAAGGCGATCTTCTGACCGGGTGTTGCCCACAGCGAGATGTCGTGCAAAACCATCTTCTTCCCGTCGTAGGAGAAGTCGACATCTTCCATGACCAACTCGCCGCGTAGACGCGTGTAGGTAATCGTTCCATCGCTGTGAGGATGGCGCCATGCCCACACTCCCGTGCGTTCTTCAGTGGGATGGACATCGCCATTTTCATCGACCCGCGCGCGGACCAGGGTCACGTAGCCCTCGTCTTCTTCACTCTCTTGCTCCATCAAGGCAAAGACTCGGGAGGCGCCGGCCAGACCCAGCGCGATCATCGGGACCTGCATCGAGGCCTGCCCCAGCGTCTGCGTAAAGTTACGCACCATGCCCAGGAAGGAGACGACAATACCGACGGTGATTGTGCCCATTCCCGCAAAACCAAGGTTCGGCGCGTGAAGCTCGATCATGACGCCACCGATGAGTGCGACAAGGACGTAGAGGATATTTCCAATGTTTCCCAGCGCCGGCATGAGCATATTGCCGAATTGGTTAGCGCGCTCCGAATCGTTGAAGAGCTGGTGGTTGTATGTGAGGAACTCTTTCTTGACGGCGTCTTCGTGGTTGAAGACCTTGATGACCTTCTGGCCATCCATCATTTCTTCGATATATCCTTCTTCGTCTGCCAGTGAGCGCTGCTGGGCAACCATGAATTTCGCTGAGCCACCGCCCATCTTCTTGGTTACGCCGAACATTGTTCCCGACATCAAAAGGACCACAAGTGTCAGCCACACCGAGTAGCTCAGCATAGTTGCGAGCAGCGCAAGGATGGTCAAGATCGAGGAGATCAAGGTCGGGATCGACTGACCGATCAACTGACGAATCGCATCTGTATCGTTCGTGTAGGTCGACATCACCGCGCCGTGCGGGTGCGTATCAAAAGAACTTCAGGGGCAAGGACTCCATGCGATCGAACATGTCATCGCGCATCTTCTTCAAGGTGCCCTGGGTGATGATGGCCATCAGTCGCGTGTAGATGAAGGAACACACGATTCCCGATCCGAAAACAATCCCCATCACGGTAACGATGCGGATCAAGGTTGGCATGACTGCAGGAAGGCCCTGTTCCATGCCCGGAAGAATTACGCGGTCAACGATTTGCTGGAGGAAGATCGCACCAACGGCCGATGCGATTCCCGAAACAATGATGCACACGAAGACCACAAGAAGAAGGCCCTTGTAACTCGCCCACAAGTACTTGAGGAGCCGGCCAAGCGGCTTGGGGACGCCTTCAAGCTTGTGCGGATCCTTTTCTTCCGCTTGCAGTGTCTGTTCTTTTTGCTCTGTTTGCTGCGTCGTCATCTCAGGCCACCTCGCTTTCGCTCGGGCTGTTTTGTGTGTCGTACAGTTCGCGGTATTCGCCGCCCAAGTCCAGAAGCTCTTGGTGCGTGCCGTGTTCCTTAATGCGCCCGTCATCCAAAAACGATGATCTGGTCGGCGTGCTGAACTGAAGAAATGCGCTGGGCGATAATGATCGTTGTCGTATCGGGGATTTCGGTTTCGAATGCCTGTCGAATCAACGCATCGGTTTTGGTATCCACCGCGCTGGTGGAATCATCCAAAATGAGGATCATGGGCTTCTTGAGGAGCGCGCGAGCAATGCACAGGCGCTGCTTTTGGCCACCAGAGAGGTTGGCGCCGCCTCGTTCGACCATGGTGTCGTAGCCATCGGGGAATTGACGAATAAACTCATCAGCCTGCGAAAGCTCGCACGCACGGATCAGCTCCGCATCGCTCGCGTCCGGGTTGCCCCAACGCAGGTTTTTCTTTGATCGTTCCCGAGAAGAGGATGTTCTTTTTGGAGGACGACGGAAACTGCATCTCGCAGGGGTTCGAGGCGGTAGTCGCGAACGTCGATGCCGCCGACCGTGACCTTTCCTTCGGTGACGTCATAGAGGCGAGGGATTAGCTGAATGAGTGAGGTCTTTGCTGAACCTGTTCCGCCCACAATACCCAGTGTTGAACCGGCGGGAATGGTCAGGGAGATATCCGACAGTGCTGGGCGCTCTGAGTCTTCCCTGTACTTAAAGGTGACGTTTTCGAAGGTGATATCCCCGGTCGGGACCTCGCGGATACCGTATTCGGGAGAGGTCAGCGGCGATTCGTAACGAAGAACTTCCGCGATACGATTCGCGGATTCTCCAGCGATCGTGATCATGACGAAGATGAAGGCGAGCATCATCATGGCCGTCAGGATTTGGATGCCGTAGGTGATTAGGGCCGAGAGCTGACCTGTGGTCAACTCCGTACCGCCAGAGGCAACAATCATTTGTGCGCCGATGAAATCCACCAGCATGATGGCTGCGAAGATGAAGAACATCATGACGGGAGTATTGAGTGCCAGAACCTTCTCCGCGAAGGTGAAGTCTGCTCGCACTTCCTCTGAACGACGTGCAAAACGCGTCTTTTCGTATTCTTCATTGACGAAAGACTTAACGACGCGAATACCTGCAATATTCTCTTGCACCGAGTTGTTCAAAGCGTCGTACTTCTTAAAGATCCGGCGGAAGACCGGGAAGATGAAGATGATGATCCCGAACATGATTGCCGCCAGGAAAGGCAACATGATGAGGAAAATCAGGGACATGTGCCAGTTGATGCGAAGCGTCATGACGATCGAGAAGACGACCATCAACGGGACACGGACGGCAACACGGATAATCATGCCGTAGGCGTTTTGGACGTTTGTCACGTCCGTTGTCATGCGGGTAACCAGGGAGGACGTCGAAAAACGATCGACATCCCCGAAAGAGAAATCCTGAACCTTAAAGAAGAGGTCTTGACGCAGGTGCTTTGCCAGACCAGCTGCTGCGGTTGCTCCGAAACGGGCGGCGAGGATTCCGAAAAGGAGCGAGAACATCGCCATAACCAACATGAAGACGCCCAGGCGCACGACCGGGGTGAGCGCGCCGCCTTGAAGGTGATCAACCAAGGAGGCCATGACCAGGGGGAGGAAGCACTCAAGAATGACTTCTCCCGTAACAAAAAATGGCGTCAGGAGTGATGCACGACGATACTCGCGAAGGCTCCTCAATAAGGTACGAATAATTGACATATAGTACTGAACCCCTGGCTGATTACTGTGTGTAGTCCATGCCTACCTGGCGGTGTCTTGAGCACGGAGCCCCGCTGTGACAACGATAGGAATGCCGAGAAGATGTGATGTCTTCATATTAACCGTCGTCGTATCAATTGGCATTGCGCGTCATTTCCTTCGCCATACTCATTCATAGCTTATTCATAGCTTGACCCCAAAGCTCCCACAGATTCGCCTCGTACATTTGCAATATCAGACATCGGGGGTCGTAAGGCCCCGTCTCCTTTTACCTGTTGAGGGACGCTGTTTTTTACGCATATTGTGTTGATGGGATGCACTGTGGGGGTCGGTTTCACCGGCCCCCACAGTGTTTTCCTATCCGTGCAGCTCTCTTCCATAAAAGCCACTAAATCTTCAAACTTTCTTTCGTTATACTGTGCCCGGCACAATCTACTCACAAGACAGCAAATCTAGAGGAGCGCGAGCAATGACGAACGAACAGGTAGTACCGCAGGCGACCCCCGAAAAGCAGACCGAGGACAGTATTCCTACTCGCCGCCTCGACCCCGCCGCCGACGTACTCGGGGCAGCTCAGTGGACCTGGGGATTTTCTACCAAGCACACGCCCTCAACGATGCTTCACCTTCTTCTCCTCCCGGTGGCCATCATGCTTCTGTGGGCGGGGCTGACCAGCCGTGAGAACCTATTCCTCCCCATTTCAGTAACCTTGGGGGTTTTCTTAACCGCTCTGGGCGCTCAGAGCCGTTCATTTCTACTCTGCACGATTTCCGTCATGATTCTGCTCTTCCCGGTCTATCTCGTCGTCTACGGACTTCTTTTTAATCCGTAATAGACAGTGAGGCCAGTGAGCTCTTATCCGCGGACTTCACTGACGTGTGTTACCACGCGCGTCCGGCGATACATCGAGACGGTAAAACTGTCCTCGTAGATGCAGTGCTTACGAAGTTGTCTGTATGCGTGAGTATTCGTGTAATTCGTGCCATCAGTGAACTTCAGATTGATCTCTTCGCCTGACTCCTTCGCCAAGGTGACACGCGTTGTAAATATGCGGGTCTTTAAATTTCTCCTGCGCATCACGGTTGAAGTCTCTTCTTTGTGCGCCACGCAACGCACGGTGAGGCTCTCACTGCCCGATACAACATCTGCCACTACCTGAGACGACAATACAGCGCCCATTCCCACAAGACCGCAATCAATGGCAACCAGCCCGACACACAACACCTTTGACATCATGGGAGACAAACGGCGACGGAATTGCACCGCATCGCGCACGCTTCCCTGAGCACACCGCTTGATGATGGGAATCAACAACATCGCAACAGCGATGGGCGTCACGCACACCAGTGCCCAGCTCACCAACGCAAAAGACCACAATTTTGGCGACATGAGGTAGAAGAGTGGCCCGGTGATTCCAGTGATGATGAATAACCACAGGTTGACTGTTCCACGCCGACTCATTGAGCGAAGCGATAGCAGTGGTTTCACCTTTACTCCTGCCCGAGTGCCCTCTCCAATGCACTCAGCCCCATTGCCAGCAGCGCGGAATCACTTCCCTGTGCCTGGCTCATCGATTGATCGACAAGTTCACGCCATGGACCTTGCCGCAGAACACAACCATTCTTCAATACGATGATCCGCGCGTCCAGTGCCGCGGCGTCTTCGATCTGGTGCGTGGCCATGATGATCGTCCTGCCCGCAAAGCGCTGCGCAATCAACTCGCGCAAGCCGCGCGCCGCCTCGACGTCAAGCGCCGCCATCGGCTCATCCAAGAGCAACATATCCGGGTCCACGACCAGCGCTCGCGCGAGCGCGATTCGCTGTGCTTGGCCCCCAGACACCCGCGCAGGCCGACGCTGCTCCAATCCTGCCAAACCCACAGACTCCAGGGCTTCGCGCGCACGCACCTCGGCCTCTGCAGTGGGAATGCCCGCGCAACGCAAGGGAAAGGCAACATTGGCGAGCACACTCATGTGAGGGAATAGAACGGGCTTCTGCTCCAAAGTGGCGATCTTTGGCTGGCGACCCGAAGCGCCATCTGGCCACTGCCAGGTACAGGTCATCTCCGGAGCATCGAGGGAAGCAGAGATCACCGACAAAGCGTGCTCTTTCCCGAACCGTTATGACCCATAAACGCCGTGACGGCGCCGCCATGACAGGTGAGGTCGACATCGATATGCCGCTCGGGAAGCTTTCCGGCAATCCGCACGCCGGGGACGGGCACGCGTGGAGGCTGGTCCTGCGCGTCTCCATTCTCATTCTCGAGGCCGTGGCCGGGCTGCGTGGCCACGCGCGAGGTCTCTGAGGGAACTTTCACCTCGTCAAGGGCGGCACCACTCATCAGGCGCGAATACCACCACTGCGAGAAAGCCGAAGCGCCGCCAACTAAGACAAGTGCGACAAAGACCAAGATGACTGACAACATCAGGGCCATGTCGGTTGATTCTTCGCGCTGGAGGTAAATCTCTAGGGGTAGCGTGCGGGTTACTCCAGCCAACGACCCAGCAAAAGTGATCGTCGCACCGAATTCACCGAGCGCTCGCGAGAAAGCCAAAGCGGTCGAAGACACCAGCGCGGGAATCGTAAGCGGCAGGGTGACAAACCAGAGCGTCCGTGAGGGGGGTAGCGCCCAAAGACGAGGCGACGCGTTCCTCATCGAAACCTCGCGTGCGCAGTGCACCTTCGAGCGAAGACACAAAGAAAGGCAGCGAGACGAAGGTCTGCGCCATGATGACCGCAACCGTCGTGAAGGCAATATTGATGCCGAAGATTTGCAGATAGGCTCCGATCAGCCCACGGCGGCCCCAGGTGATTAAAAGCGCCAAACCCGCGACAACCGGCGGAAGAACCATGGGCAAGGTGACCATGGAGCGCAGGAGCCGCGACCACCACGTATCTCGCGCACGCGCGCACACCAGCGCCAGCGGGAGTCCAACAAGGATGCATACAAGGGTCGAGGAAAGACAGGTGCGCAGCGAGAGCGCAAGGGCCTGCGAACTCAGTGCTTGAGTGAATAGGTGGGGAAATTGAACCCAATCAATGCGCAGGAGCAGTGCAATGAATGGGACAAGGAGAAAAAGAACAGCACAGGCTGCGGGGAGTGCGATCCATCGCGGGATCCCCGCATGCCTATGCGTGCGCGTCATCGGTATGAATTCTGTTCTCTTCGGAATCTCAGCCCTGATCAGAGGCAATCGGACCCGAGAAGCCGTACTTCTTCAGCACCGCCTGTCCCTTGTCGGAAAGAACGGCATCGATGAACTTCTGCGCGGCTTCCTTGTTCTTTGTCGAGACGGTCAGGGCGATCGGGTATGAGTTCACGACCTCGTTTGCACGAGCAACCTCGATGGTTTCGACCTTGTCGCCAGCGGCCTTCGCATCGGTCGCATAGACCAGGCCTGCATCGGCTTCACCGCTCTCGACCTTTGCGCGTACGTCGGTCACCTTCTGTTCTTCCGAAACAGGGTTGAGGGTGACGCCGAGCTTTTCAACCAGCTGCTTGGTTGCGTTACCGCAGGGAACGCCCTGTGCGCACACAACGAGCTTCTTCCCATCCAAAGAAGCGTCGAGGCCGGTGATCTTTCCCGGATTTCCCTTGGGGACAATCAGTGTCAGGACATTAGATGCGAAGGGCTTTGGCATATCGACGAGCTTCGCATCACTTGCTTTGGTCATGTTCTTCTGGTCTGCAGATGCAAAAACGTCAGCAGGTGCGCCTTCCTTCATCTGGTCAACCAGAGTCGATGAGCCCTGGAAGTTGAAGGTCACCTTGATGTTCGGATCACTTTCCTTGAGGACCGTGTCGGCGATCTCGGGAAATGCCTTGTTGAGCGAAGCCGCCGCAAAAACCTTGAGTTCGACGGGCATTGCACTGGCAGTCGGCGCTGTTGACGAGGACTCGGAGGAACTAGAGGAAGCTGATCCACTTCCTCCCGAACATGATGAAAGAGTAATGAGACTTAATGCCGCGATGACGGCAAATCTATTGAAAGACTTCACAGGTTCCCTCCGCGCGGGATTTGAAGAGAAACATTCGTTGCTTTGATTTGTGCCATAGCAATGGAGCCAACCTCAAGCCCCAGCTCACGCACCCCTTCGGTGGAGATCAGAGAGACGACTCGATAGGGACCACACTGCAAATCGACTTGGCTCATTACTGTGTCACTGCGGATAGCAATTACCAGCCCTTGAAGGTGGTTTCGAACGGACTGAGAGTCCTGTCCTGCAGCGATCTGGTGAACTTCGGGTTGACTGACGATGAGCTCGGCAACCGATGCGCCATCAACGCGTAGTGGCCCATTATTTCCATTGTTTTCCACGCGTCTAACTAGGCCCTCGTCGAGCCAACGACGAACGGTATCGTCACTAACACCAAGGAGGGTCGCAAGAGTGGAGACTTTGTAGTGAGGCACTCAATTAGTCTAATGGAAATAACCCGATTTCTCCGAATAAATTGAGATCTATTAATGAACTCCCCGCAAATGCGTCATTCTCCAGCTGCTTGGCGTACGGGAATATCTTCAAAGAGCACACGACATCCGCAATCATCAGCAAAGGGAACAACCGTCAAGGAGATATCCCCATTGCTCAGCTCCTCCACAATGTGGCGGACGGCCGCGCCGTGCATGCGACAAACGATCTGCTGAATACGGGTATCCCCAATACCCACGTAGGGGCAGGAATTAATGGAAAGATTCCCGTCATCGGTATTTTCGGCACGGAAGCCACGCGTTGATAGGAACACTCTCAGCAAAGAGAAGAGTGCTTCCTGATCATCGTGAGCAGCATCAAAAGCACCTGATTCGCGAATGAGGTCAACATACTGCTGCCCCCAGTTGCGCCCCATTGCGTCCGCAAGCTGTTCGCCACCATCGTCCGCCTGCGCCATTGCCGAGGCCGCAGCAATAAGAAGTTCTGTCGACTGACGCTGGAGGCGAGCTGCGTCTTCAAGGACAGCAATTTCGTAGTACATCGCGGGACGACCGCGACCTTCGGGCGAATGCGTGCGGCGCACGACCAAACCCTGTTCGAGTAAGGGGATCAGGGTCTCACGGACAGAGTTCTTGTGAATGCCAAGGTACTCGGCAACCTCAACGACGGTTGCCTCTCGACCAATATCTGTCAACGCATGCAAAACCTTGCGTTGAGCGGGAGACGCGGTCGCTAGTTGGGCCATCATGTCTTCAATACCAACGGGCCCAGCCTTCGTCTCGCTACCGATCACTGCCTCTCCTTGTGTGCCATGTGTTACGGGATATGTTCTTCATTCTAATGCAGAGGAAATCTGGTGCCCCAGCACGTTTCAAATGGCGAGGCCGTATGCGCTGGTCAGCGCATACGGCCTCAGTGTTTCAACCTCATTACGCGCCCTGGTAGGGGGCGTCATCAGATGGGAAGTCCTTGCTCGACGGTCCTGCAGCGCCACCTCGAACCGGAGTCCACCCACGAGCCGGCTGCGAAGCAGCGGTTGCGGCCGAACGTGAGCGATAAACAACATAGGGGCGGGTCGGGTAGGCGACAGGCGCCGAAAGAACATGCACCAAGCGGGTGAATGGCCAGACCGCAAACAGGATCAGACCAGCAACGATGTGCAGCTTGAATTGAAGCGGAACATCGGTCATCAAGGAGACATCGGGCTGGAACATGAAGATCGAACGGAACCAAACCGAGATCGTCTCACGGTAGTTGTATCCGCCGTCCTTACCCAGAATCTGCGTTGTCAGCGTTGCAGCACCGCCAAGGAAGATCGCAACGGACAAAAGCACGTACATGATGATGTCGTTACGCGTAGTTGCCAGGCGCACAGACTTCTTCACAATGCGACGGTAGAGCAGCCCCAGCAGGCCCACCAAGGTCATGAGTCCAGCGATACCACCACCAGTGATCGCAACCATGTGGTAGGCATGCTCGCTCACTCCCATGGCCTCGGTCCACGACTGCGGAATCACCAAGCCCATAACGTGACCCAGCGCCACACCCAAAATACCGAAGTGGAACAAGGGCGAGGACAGTCGCAGGATACGCCCCTCGTTGAGCTGGGAGGAACGTGAAGTCCACCCGTACTGATCACTGCGGTAACGCCAAATCAACCCACCGATCAGAAGGGTGAATGAAATGTAGGGAAGCACTCCCCAGAGGAAAAGGTTCATGACAATCCTTAGAGTTCGTTCTCACCCGCGGGCGAAACAAGGGATGACGGAGTTTGTACTGTGGGCCAAGGAAGATCACCGCGATCAGCCATTCCCACCATTTCACTGGGAGGGCCTTGACGGACAAGCGTCTGCATACGGGCAAAAGTAGCCTCGTCCACCTCGGGCAGAGCCATACGCAAGGCAGCAACAACATGCGCCCACGGGGAGGACAAAGAGAGCAAAGCAGCGTGAAGAATCTCGATTCCCTCGCGGTGCGAGGCCAACATCGACTCCACAAGCTCATGCTCTTCACCCTCGGTGCGAGCAGCAAGCTCGAGGATATTCGGCAAGTAGTCAGGAAGCTGATCATTATCGAGCTGCCAGCCCACTGCCGCATAGAGATCGCGGACGATAGTCAGAGCGATTCCCCTCTGTCGGGTGTCCCCCGTTGCGTAGTAGGTCAGCTCCAAGCAGCAGCGACGCTTCTGATCAAAGGTTTCAACGTAGGCTTCCTCGACCTCGCGACGCGAGCGTTCTCCCGCCCAGTCAAGGAACTGGGAGAACTCAGCCGCGGCCTCGGCAGAAGCTGAGCCAAGGCAGAACCTACCTCGGTCAAGATCTCGTCCCATTCCTGCCCCGGGTAATCCAAAAGGGCGGCGGCAATCATGAAGGTCGCCGCGCGCGACTCACGGCTCTGCTTCACGACCGGAAGGGCAGGAGCCGGATTGCGCGTAGGAATAAAGGTCGCTGTTGAGGGACTCATTCGGGTCGCCGTCCAATGCTCACGGGAACCTTTCCACCCTTCTTCGATCCGCAACCGGACTCGGAACCTTCACCCACGGGGCACAGGTAAGGAGTCGGTGTACGCATGTCTTCGGGGTGTGAAGTCGGGATCACGTAGCGGTCCTCGTACTTCGCGATAGACAACAGGCGATACATCGCCAGAATGTCTTCTTCGCTCATGCCCACGGCCTCGGGAATCGACGGGTCGACAGGCTGGCCCATGTTGACGTCACGCATATAAGAACGCATAGCAGCCAGGCGACGCAAGGAAAGCTCGACGGGGCGAGTGTCCCCAGCGGTGAAGAGACCCGCAAGGTATTCCAAAGGAATGCGCATAGTCGACAGCGCCGTCAAGAGAATCTTGTGGTTCTCGCCATCGGCACCCGAATTGGTGACGGCATCAACGACCGGCGAAAGCGGCGGGATGTACCACACCATGGGGAGCGTGCGGAACTCCGGGTGCAGCGGAAGCGCCAGACGGTAGTCCACGATCAGCTTGTAGACCGGTGAATTCTGCGCGGCCTCGATGAAGGAACGGGGAATGCCACCAGCCTGGGCAGCAGCGATGACCTCGGGATCGAAGGGATCCAAGATCAGCTCGCGCTGCGCGTAGTACAGTTCCTGCTCGTTCTTCATCGAAGCTGCTTCGGTCACGCGATCAGCGTCGTAGAGGACAACGCCCAAGTAGCGCAGGCGACCAACACAGGTCTCGGAGCAGATCGTGGGTTCGCCAACCTCGATGCGCGGGTAGCACAGGGTGCACTTCTCGGCCTTACCGGTCGAGTGGTTGAAGTAGACCTTCTTGTAGGGGCAGCCCGACACGCACATGCGCCAGCCGCGGCACGCATCCTGGTCAACCAGCACAATGCCATCTTCTGCACGCTTGTACATTGCGCCCGAGGGGCATGCAGACACGCAGGTGGGGTTCAAGCAGTGGTTGCAGATACGCGGCAGGTAGAACATGAATGCTTCTTCGATGCTGGTTTGCACCATGGTCTGCATCTTGGCAAGCGTCGGGTCCTCGTGCATGGTCTCCAAGGAACCACCCAAGTTGTCGTCCCAGTTCGGGCCCCACTCGATGGTGTCGATGGTCTTACCCGTCATCTGCGAGCGTGCGCGAGCAGTCGGCATTGCCTTCGCTCCGGCGGGAGTCTGGAGCAGACGATCGTAGTCGTAGGTCCACGGCTCGTAGTAGTCGTCGATCTCAGGCATATCGGGGTTTGCGAAGATCGTTGCGAGCTTCTTCAAACGCCCGCCACTGCGAGGAACGAGCTTGCCGGACTTGGTCAGGCGCCATCCGCCCTTCCAGTGATCCTGATCTTCCCAGGTGCGCGGATAGCCAACACCCGGTCGGGTCTCAACGTTGTTGAACCACATGTACTCGGTACCTTCGCGGTTCGTCCATGCCTGCTTACAGGTCACCGAACAGGTGTGGCAGCCAATGCACTTGTCAAGGTTCATCACCATGACGACTTGACTCATGACCTTCATCGTTTCATTCCCTCTCTTCAGATCTGGGGGGACGAACCCTCAGAACTCCACATCCTGGCTACGGCGACGAATCATGGTGACTTCATCGCGCTGGTTACCCGTCGGACCGACGTAGTTATAGGCGTAGGTGAACTGGCCATAACCACCGATCAAGTGCGAGGGCTTCAAGAAGATGCGCGTCAAGGAGTTATGCGAACCACCACGACGCCCGGTCGATTCATTCAAAGGAGTGTTCGCAACACGCTCTTGAGCGTGGTGCATATACACGGTGCCCTCCGGAATACGGTGTGAAACCACTGCGCGAGCAGAGACCACACCGTTACGGTTGTGGGCCTCGATCCAATCGTTATCGCGTACGCCGATCTTCTCGGCATCCTGCGGGCTCATCCACACGGTCTGGCCACCGCGTCCCAGGGTGAGCATGTAGAGGTTGTCGAAGTACTGCGAGTGGATCGCCCACTTGTTGTGGGGGGGGTCAGGTAGCGCACAGCAACCTCGGCTTGGCCTCGGCCATCGCGACCCATCGTGCCGGGAGCAGCCTCACCCAAGAGGTGATGCAGGTCCAAGGGAGGACGGAAGGTCGGGAGTGACTCGCCCATCGCCTGCATCCAGTCGTGATCCAGGTAGTAGTGCATACGACCCGTTAGAGTGTGCCACGGCTTGTGGTACTCGATGTTTTGGCTAAATGCCGTGTAGCGACGTCCGCCGTGTTCCGAACCGGACCACTCGGGGCTAGTAACGACGGAAACGGGGGCTGCCTGAACATCCTTGAAGGTCACGTGCTTTTCTTCGTCACCTTCGGCCATTTCGGCCATGTTTCCTGTGCCCACGCGTTCCTGCAAAGTCTTGAAACCGCGAGTTGCCATGGAACCATTGGTCGTACCCGAGAAACGGAGGATGAACTCGCATGCTCGCTTATCGGTATCCATGCGCGGACGCGGACCCATGAAGGTTTCCCAGGGTTCCTTCCATCGCGATGAACTCGTCGATTTCCTTCTGAGCGTTGAAAGCGACGCCCTTCGTTGCCATTCCAGCCTTCTCGATGAGCGGGCCGACGGTGTTGTACCTGTCGGAAATCGTTCGGTAGTCACGCACGACAGGGATGAGCTTGGGCATATTCACGCCCGGGACCCAACCAATTTCTTCACGAGGCGCAACGCGACCATGCGGGGTCAGCAGTTCGTCGGGTGAATCGTGAGTGAGCGGGGAGGCGATGACGTCCTGCATCGGCTCGGGCAGGTGAACTTCGGCCATCTTCGATACGTACGCCGAGAGGTCCTGGAAGAGCTCGAAGTCGGTTCGCGCATCCCACGGCGGGTTGATTGCCGCATTGAAGGTGTGCACGTAGGGGTGCATATCGGTGCTGGACAGATCGTACTTCTCGTACCAGGTGGCCGCGGGAAGAATGACGTCCGAGTGCAAGGTGGTCGTGGTGTTGCGGAAGTCCGCCGTGACCATGAGGTCAAGCTTGCCTTCCGCGGGGGCATCGCGCCACACCATGGACTTGGGGCGATCTTCAGCTTCAAGTTCGCGAGCCTGAACATCGTCATCGGCACCGAGCATGTGACGCATGAAGAACTCCGCACCCTTAGCGGAAGAGCCCAAGAGGTTCGTACGCCAGTTGAAGAGGATGCGCGGGTAGTTGACCGGGTTATCCGGGTCTTCACACGCGAACTTCAAGGAGCCTTCGGTGAGTTGTCCGGAGATGTACTCTCCGACGCTGACTCCTGCTTCTTCGGCTGCACGTCCAAGTTCCAGGGAAGAGCGATCGAAGGAGGGGAAGGTGGGCATCCATCCGCGCTGCGAGGCCTCGACCAAGGTGTCGGCAACCGTCTGGTCTCCGAATGCCTGGCCTCCCAGCGGCGAAGCGAGGCGCTGAGCTTCGAGGCCGTCGTAACGCCACTGGTCCGTGGTGAGGTACCAGAAACCGGTCGCGATCATTTGACGTGCGGGGCGCTGCCAGTCGAGTGCGAAGGAGTACTGCGTCCAACCGGTAATCGGCCGGACCTTTTCCTGACCGACGTAGTGGGCCCAGCCGCCACCATTAATGCCCTGGGTTCCACAGAAGGTGGTGAGGGCAAGCATGGTGCGGTAGATCTGATCGGCGTGGTAGAAGTGGTTGACACCTGCGCCGAAGATGATCTGTGAACGGCCCTTAGAATCGATGGCGTTCTGTGCAAATTCGCGACCAATACGGATTGCAGCTTCCGCGGCGACGCCGGTGAGTTCTTCCTGCCATGCGGGAGTTCCGGGGGTCGAGGCATCGGTGTAGCTCGTGGGCCAGGTGCCGGGAAGACCCGGACGTGCCACGGCATACTGGGCAAGCATCAAGTCGTAGACAGTGGTGACGAGCTTGCCGCCAACGCGACGGACGGGGACGCCTCGGGTCACAACGCCTGCACCAACCGCTGCGGTCGGGGCCTCGTCTGCAACTAGGTCGAAGCGAGGCAGCTTCACTTTCGGCGCTCTCGCAACCTTCCTCGTAGAAGGAGAGGCGTGCGTCGACGCCGTCCATCGTGAGGTTCCACTTGCCCTTACCCTCATCGGTGTAGCGATCGGCCAAGGTGCCGCGCGGGTCACGCACAGCGCCCGACTTGTCCATCACGAGGAAGCGGAATTCGGGGTTGGGACGGTTGCGGGTCTCTTCATCGACAGCCTCGGGAACATCCGCAACGGAGAGGAACTTGCCGGGGACGAGGCCTTCGGGAGTTTCGTCCAGCTCCAAAAGGAAGGGGGAATCCGTGTAGTGGAGCATGTAGTCCTGGAAGCGCTCGGTGGGGTGCTCCACGTGGAATTCCTTGAGGATCACGTGGCCCATGGCCATGGCCAAAGCACCGTCGGTACCGGGGTTCACGCGAAGCCATTCATCGGCAAACTTCGTGTTGTCCGAGTAGTCGGGGGCAACGGAGACAACCTTTTGGCCGTGGTAGCGGGCCTCAGTCATGAAGTGCGCATCGGGAGTACGCGTCAGCGGCAGGTTCGAACCCCACACGATGAGGTACTGGGAGTTGAACCAGTCGCCGGCCTCGGGAACGTCGGTCTGGTCGCCAAAAACCTGGGGCGAGGCGACGGGGAGGTCTGCGTACCAATCGTAGAAGGAAAGATTGACGCCGCCGATGAGCTGCAGGTAGCGGGCACCCGCACCGAAAGACACCATCGACATTGCGGGAAGCACTGAGAAGCCGGCAATACGGTCCGGACCCCAGTCGGCGATCGTCGCAACATTCGCTGCTGCAACGATTTCCATTGCCTCTTCCCAAGTGGTGCGCACCAATCCGCCCTTGCCTCGAGCACGCTTGTAAGCGCGGGAGATTTCGGGATCGGAAGTGACTGCGCGCCACGCCTCCACGGGGATCGCCCAAGCGTGCCTTGGCCTCGCGATAGGGCTCGAGGAGGGCTGAACGAACGTAGGGGTGACGGATACGCGTCGGCGAGTATTCGTACCAGGAGAAGGCAGCGCCTCGGGGGCAACCGCGAGGTTCGTAGTCGGGCATATCCGGCCCAGTCGAGGGGTAGTCAACCTGCTGGGCTTCCCAGGTAATGATCCCGTCCTTGACGAAGACCTTCCACGAGCACGAGCCCGTGCAGTTCACGCCGTGAGTGGAACGTACGACGCGATCGTGGCTGAAACGTTGACGGTAGAAGGCATCGGCCTCACGTCCGCCAACTAGGAACATTTGACGCGCGTCAGCGCTGACCTCGCCGCGGCGCAGACGGCCGCCCAGCGTCAGGAGTCGGTGGTCGATCATGATATGTACTTTCTCATCGGCATGGCCTCGGGGATTCCCGAGGCAGTGTCACAGTTGTTGCTGAGCGAGTCTTTCGCCCGCAGTCGGTGGCGCAATAAGCGCATTCATGAACTTATGAAAGTGGAGGGTGACGGGCTTCTGGAGGGATATTGAAGCCCGCCACCGAGTGAGGGGCTCAGCCCGGGAAAGGCGCGCCCTTGCGTGCGTACTGGCGCCAGCACAGGAGTGAGGCCAAAATGCAGAAGATCGCGCAGCCCACGAAGAAGGTCCATGCGCCCTTCGCGCCGACAGCTGAGAGAGCAGCGCCGACCAAGAAGGGACCAAGGGAGGCAATCGCTGAGGTGAAGCCGATGGCGCCACCAGCCTGACGTGCGGGCATAATCATGGGCATCTGCTTGAAGGTACCTGCATTTCCGAAGCCGGAGAACAGGAACATCAGCAGCATGAGTGCCATGAAGATGTAGAAATCAGTCCAGCCCTTGGGGTTGTAGAGAACCCAGGCAATGCCACCGAGGGTGACGGCCATGCCCACGCCCGAGATGAAGGTCCAGATTGCGCCGCCCATACGGTCACAGAACACACCCCAGGACATACGGATGATCGAGCCAATGAGGGGGCCGAGGAAGGCGAAGGTTGCGCCCAGGACCGGCAGGCCGATCGAGGAAGCGCGGCCGAACTGGTTGTTGATGAGCAGGCCGAAGACTGCGGAGAACCCGGAGAACAGACCGAAGGTCATGACGTAGAGGATCGTCATGTACCAGGTGTTGGGGTTGGAGAAGATATCGAGCTGCTGCTTGATGTTGGCCTTGACGGGCACGTCGCGCAGCCAGATGAAGGCGAGGATCGCGGCGACGAGGCACCACGGAATGAAGAAGACCGCAACGTTGTAGACCCAGATGCTCTCACCCGCGTGGTCGCCACTGGCCTGCGTCTGCGGAGCCAGCCAAGTCATTCCGAGGAGGCCAAAGCCCATGAGGATGGGGCCAACAAGCTGGATAACGGACATACCGAGGTTACCGATACCACCCTGCAAACCAAGGGCTGTGCCCGAGAGACGCTTGGGGAAGAAGTATCCAGTGGAGGGCATGTAGCCGGAGAACGCGCCGCTGCCGATGCCACACATGAAGGCCAGAGTCAGGAGGACACCGTAGGGAGTGGTGTTGTCCTGAACGACATAGAACCAGCCCAGCATGGGGATCACGAAGAGAAGTGAGGTGATTCCCACCATCTTGCGAGTACCGATCAGCGGGGGTAGGAACATGTAGACCAGACGCAGAAGTCCCGCGGCAAGGCCAGGGAGAGCGGTGAGCCAGTAAAGCTGTGAAGCGCTGAGGTTAAACCAAGAAGCGTCAGTTTCGGTGCAATTGCACTGGGGAGGAACCACACGCAGAAGCCCAAGATGAGCGAGTACGTGGTGATGGTGAGCGTCCTCCACGCGAGCTTTGAATCCCACTTTTCGGGGTTGTTCGGATCCCAGTCTTTCAGGACGTACTTGCTTCCCGACTTTGCCGGCGCGGGTGATGAATCAGCATGTGAGGTAGTCATGTCCACTCTCCCTTTCCTACCTAAACGCGTGCTTGCCGCTAATATATAAGGGACACCTCGTTCTAATTGGGTGATGCGCGAAAAATCGCGAAAATCCTTGTAAGAACGTCTATTTCTGTCAACTGTGAAAACGCCCTTTAAGGACCTATTTCGGGAGGTATGTTTTGCGTAATAACACTGGCGCTCAAACCGAACGTCCCGACCCTCACGCCACAATCCAGCAAAAAGGCCTCCAGAAGATGGAGGGAACTGTCGCAGGTGCGGTAATTACTGCTTCAGATCGTTGCTTCCGCGGAGAAACCGAAGATCGTTCGGGTCCTCTCGCAGCACAATTGCTTGCTAAATGGGGAGTCATTGTCGACGAAGTCCGCGTTGTTCCTGACGGTGTCGATTCTGTGCGCGGAGCAATCCTCGATGCAATGGCCGCCGGCGCCCGCGTGATCCTCACGACCGGAGGCACTGGCGTTACCGATCGTGACCTCACTCCCGAGGCCACCGCTCCCCTTCTCGACGCGCGCCTGGATGCCATCGCCATGCAGATCGCCCAGGTTGGCTTGGCAAATACTCCCCTTGCTTCCCTGTCCCGAGGCCTGGTCGGAGTCAGTCGCCAGGGTGACACCCCCGCTTTCATCGTCAATGCTCCCGGCTCACGCGGTGGTGTCAAGGACACGATCAGCGTGATTGGTCCTCTGGTTCCTCATGTTCTTGAACAGCTCGATCTGGTGACCGACTGACTGTCTATGTTCGAGCCTCGTCTTCTGGATAGCTTCGGCCGCGCTGCCACGGATCTGCGGATCTCGGTGACCGACCGCTGCAATTTACGCTGCGTCTATTGCCTGCCCGAGAAGGTCACGGATTGGCTGGATCGCGCCGATGTCCTTCGTCCAGAAGAGTTCCGTCGCCTCGCTAAAATCGCGGCAACGCTCGGGGTCACCCAGGCCCGCATCACCGGCGGAGAACCCCTCTTGCGCCCTGACCTTCCTCAGATTATCGAGGCCGTGCGGCTGGGTTTCGAAGACGCGGGAGTTGAGCCGGACCTTGCTTTGACGACGAATGGAATCGGGCTGGATCGCGTCATTGATTCCCTCGTAGATGCTGGTCTTCAGCGCCTTAATGTCTCGATTGACAGTTTGGATCCTCTCCGTTTTGCCGAGCTGGCGCGACGAAAGCGCTCAAGCGATGTCCTTCGCGGCCTCGATGCAGTTGACGCTTCGGCGCTTCCGGGGACGGTCAAACTCAACACCGTCGTTGTTGACGAGGCATCTTTGGATGAAATCCCAAGCCTGGTCACTTTTGCCTTGGAGCGTGGCTATCAGTGGCGTGCCATTGAGTTCATGCCGATTGGTCCTTTGGCGGCTTCTTTTTCTTCGCGCCCGACGGCGAAGGATATTCAGCGGGTGTTGCGGAAGAACTTTGAGCTCACGGATATCATCACCGCTGCCTCAGAGCCCGCTCGACGTTGGTCGGTCGCGCCGAGCGATACTCATCCGGGCGGAATCATCGGCGTGATTGCATCAATGACCTCCCCCTTCTGTTCCTCGTGTACGCGTACTCGCCTGAGCGCGGATGGAAAAATCTATTCCTGCCTGTTTAGCGTCGACAGCGTCGATCTTCATACGCCGATGCGCGCGGGTGCGAGCGATGATGAGCTCGCTGAGCTGTGGAAGGATGCCATGTGGGCAAAGCCCGCGGGCCATCAGCTCCTCGCTCCGGTTCCCCAGTCCTATTCCATGTCGAAAATTGGAGGTTGAGCATCCCCATGCAGATCACGATTCGTTACTTCGCAGCCGCGTGCCAAGCTGTTGGGCGCGACAGTGAAACGATTGACGTTGCTGAGGATTCGACCGAGAGCATCGTCGATTTGGTCCGACGCTCAACACCGCGCGATATCGACCAACTCCTTGCGGCCTCGTCCTTCTTGGTGAACGAAGAACCCGTTGACGCTCATGCAAGCCTGGCCCAGGCTTTGGGTGTGTCTTCCCTCAGCGCCGAGGCCGTGGCGGCTTTGGCGGAGCAAGGCGGGATTCGCCTCGATGTTCTTCCGCCTTTCGCGGGAGGCTGAGAGGCACTTAGGGCGTGTTGCTCCACTCGTTATGACCGTCGGCAAAGTACTGATCCTTCCAGATCGGAACGCTTGCCTTGATGTCATCGACGATCTGCGCACACAGCGAAAGCTTCTTTTTCGGTGTGCGCTGTCAACAACGACGAGCAGGGCAACGTCACCGATCTCAAGGTGACCGACGCGGTGGCGAACATAGATTCCGTCGATCTGCGGATTCCCCAGTGTTTCCAATGATTTTTCAACACTCGAGCGCAAGAATTTCGCAGCTGCAGGGTGTGCGGAATACTCGAGATAGTGGACGCCCTCACCGCCGTCGTGATCGCGGACAACTCCCTCGAAACGACTCGCGCGCCGGCGTGAGCTGGGATAAGGGGAACTTCCCCCGAGCACATCTCCGTCGGAACAGAGACAATATCGGTATCAATAATCACGGGGTTCCCCTTTTTTAGTCGTCGTGAAGGGACACGGACATGGTAGCGCAGCGAGACATCATGACCGCTCGTATCCCCGGAATTGGGGAGAGCGGCATCGAGAAGATCCGCGCTGCCAAAGTTCTTGTTGTAGGTGCCGGCGGCCTGGGTTCACCCGTTCTGGCATATCTGGCCGCTGCGGGAATTGGAACAATCGGCATCTCAGATCCGGACCATCTTGAAGAGAGCAATCTTCAGCGCCAGGTCATCCATGGCGCATCACGTCTGGGAATGGTCAAGGCAGAATCCGCCAAAATGACGGTTCATGCACTCAATCCCGAAATTCGGGTTAACGTCGAGCCAAAGATCGTCGACGGACAAAGTGACGAAACGATTGCCGCCTATGATTTCGTCGTTGATGCAACAGATAATTTCACCGCAAAGTACGCGATTTCTGATACCTGTGCACGAGTCGGGCGCCCACATATGTGGGGCACTCTCGTTTCAATGTCCTTCCAAGCATCGCTTTTTACCGACGGGGTTACGCTGCGCGATGTTTACCCAGAGCCACCCACTGTTGAGACGATGAGCTCGAAAACCGTCGGAGTCTTAGGAGCGGTTTGCGGGCAGGGAGGTTCTGTTCTTGCAACTGAATGTCTGAAGTGGGTGACGGGTGTTGGTGATCTCCTCATCGGGCGTCTTCTCATTGTCGATGCTGCGGCTGGTAGGTGGAATGTCGTCCCCTTCCGTCCCCGCAATAGCCGAGCCACTGCCTCGTCTGTCACTCCCGCCTCGCAGACCCCCGAACCCATCGAATAACGCCATACACTGATCAACAGATACAGAAGTGCCCGAAGGAGAAGGCGATGCAACTTCTTGAAGAGTATTTGGATTCAATCCTGGAGCAGGTTCATCCCCTCTCCCCCATTGAGCTCCCTATCGAAGAGGCACTCGATCATGTCCTGGCGTGCGATCTTGAAGCACGCGTGGCCGTTCCGCCTTTTTCCAACTCGGGCATGGATGGTTTCGCTATCTACCTTGATGAAAATTACGAGGCCTCACCTGAGCATCCCCTGATCCTGCCGGTCGCCGGTGATATTGCGGCCGGAGACAATACGGATCACGTTCTTGAGCCTGGAAGTGCCTGGCGAATCATGACGGGAGCCCGCGTCCCCAAGGGGGCGAACACGGTCGTTCCCTGTTGAAGACACCTCGGAAGAACCCGGACCCCATCCGCTTCCTGAGAGGATCAGTATTTACGCTCCCATCAAGGTCGGCGCCCACGTTCGCACCCAGGGCGAAGACTGCTCTCCCGGCGATACTGTCTTGCGAGCAGGCGATGTCCTTACCCCCGCTGCCATGGCCTCGGCAGTGTCGGTGGGATATGCAAAGGTCAGCGTCTATCCCAGCCCACGCGTTGCCATCGTTTCAACCGGTGACGAGCTGCGCGCACCCGGCGAAGACCTCAAGGGGGCGCAGATCCCTGACTCGAACTCTGTCATGATTGCCGCCTTGGCTCGCCGCGCCGGTGCCCAGGTCGCGGGCGTTTTCCGGTCAAATGACGATCCGGCACAGTTCGCGGATGTTCTTCAGCGCGCTGGCGAGGTTGCTGACCTCATCATCACCTCGGGCGGTGTCAGCGCAGGCGCCTACGATGTGGTCAAGGAAGTCGGCTTGGGACAGGGCGTCGAATTCGTTCGCGTCGCAATGCAGCCCGGAAAACCGCAGGGTTTCGGTGTTCTTCAGGCAGCGGATGGACGCGAGGTCCTTCTTGCAACCCTCCCGGGTAACCCCGTTTCTGTGTTCGTTTCATTCCACATGTTTGTTCGACCGATTTGGCCGAACTCACTGGTCGCGACGGACACGAACTGCTGCGCCCCATCGTTGTCACTTCGCCGAATGGCTGGCGCTCGCCGGCGGGTAAACGTCAGCTGGTTCCAGTCGTTCTCTCCGAACCCGATGGTCCCGAACAAACCCCGGTTGTTGTTCCCACGCACAAGCTGGGGTCGCGCTCGCATCTTGTTGCTTCTTTGCATTCCGTTAACGCACTGGCCATTGTCCCTGAAGATGTCACCTCGGTTGAACCCTGGTCGATTCTTACCGCAATTCGTGTCTGAAAGAAGAATCATGAGCGATACGCATCCCTTCACTCACCTCACCGAACGCGGCGAGGCACATATGGTTGATATCACGGCGAAAACTCCGACCGTCCGTCAGGCGCGAGCCCGTGGATTTGTCGAGTGCTCTCCCGCGATCATGAGTGCCCTTCGCGACGAATCCGTGCCCAAGGGCGATGTTCTTGCGGTTGCTCGAATCGCTGGAATCCAAGCTTCGAAGCGCACTCCCGATTTGTTGCCTCTGGCTCACCCCATCGCTGTTCACTACTGCGCGGTTGACCTTTCCTTGGCCGAGGACGGGGTTGAGATTCGCGCGACCGTGCGGACAGCCGATCGCACGGGCATTGAGATGGAAGCCCTCACAGCTGTTACTGTTGCGGCTTTGACCGTCATCGATATGGTGAAGGGCGTTGACAAGATGGTCGCCATTCGCGAATGCTACGTCGAGGAAAAGAGCGGCGGCCGGAGTGGCACATGGACTCGCTCAGCGCGTTAATTGTCCTGGGCGGAGGCGACGGAAAGCGCCTAGGTGGGGCCTCAAAGCCGGACTTGGTCATTCGAGGTCGTCGAGCACTGGAGTGGGCGCTGATTTCTCAGCCGAATATTCCGCATGTGTGCGTTGTTCCAGAAACGGTGACTGTCCCCAGTGACGTTATTCGGGTGATGGAGGATCCGCCAAAATCCGGACCTGCGGCCGGGTTCTTGACCGGTGTCGATGCAGTGAGGCGGATCCTTGGGGATGCTTGTGCAATGCCGCGCTGGATTGGGCTTGTTCCCGTGGACGCTCCCCTTGCATCCCTGTGCTTTCCTCTTCTTCTCGAGGCCGTGGCTCATTTGGCGGCGCAGGGAAAGCACGTGGATGGCGTCAGTGCATGCGCCGATGGTTACCGCCAAAATCTCATCGGAGTTTTTTTCGCTGGAGGCAGTGAGTCGCTTCCCCGCGAGTGAGTGGGTCAATCGTTCGATGCGTTCCCTTCTTGCCGAGCTCAATACCGTTGATATCGAGGTCCCGGCATCGTGGGTTGCTGATATCGATACTCCCGTTGATTTTGCAACGCGCGCAGACATACGCAATAGACGGGGAGCTTCGCACAGAAGGAGAAAGCTCAAGTGAGTGAATCGATTGAAATTCCCGGTTCGGGGAGTTTAGAGACGCTTCCAGCTCTGGAGCACCTCGATCTTGTGGCTCCCCCAGTCGCGCGTGCACTCACCGCGCTCGAAGCGGCCGACCCCGCGGTGGCCTCGTTCGCGCGAGTAAGTGAAGTTGACCCGGAACTGGCTGATACGGAGGTTCTCACCCAGGCTTTCGGGATGGATCTTGCGCTTTCTTCGAATTGTATTTTTGGTTGCGGGCAAGCGCGCGGGTGAAGAAAGAATCGCAGCGTGTGTTGTGCGCGCAACGACCAACGCTGATGTCAATCACGTGGTGAAGAAGCTTCTCGACGTACGAAAAGCCTCATTTTGGCCACAAGAACGCGCAGTCGAGGCCTCGGGGATGGAATACGGAGGGATCACTCCGCTTGGCATCCCCGAGGCCTGGCGACTGTTGATCGATTCGCGTTGCGTGCAGGGATGGTCCTGCATCGGGTCGGGACTGCGCCGCTCAAAGCTCTTCGTTCCCGGAGAGCTCCTTGCTGCGCTTCCGGGCGCCGAAATCGTGGAAGGCCTGGGGATTTAGTCGATTTCGGGGAACCAGATGCCGATTTCGCGCAGTGCGGATTCAGGCGAATCTGAACCGTGAATGATGTTCTCCATGTTCGGCGTATCCCAGGCGCGTCCAAGGTCCCCGCGGATGGTGCCGGCGGGAGCGGTTGTCGGATCGGTCGAGCCCATCATGGTGCGCATGCCTTCAATGACGCGCTGGCCTTCAACGATGATCGCGACCAGGGGGCCGGCGCTCATGAAGTCCAGGAGGCCTTCGAAGAAGGGCTTGCCTGCGTGGTCGCGGTAGTGCTCGGCGAGGATTTCACGCGAGGCAACCATGATCTTCAGGCCCTTGATGATGTAGCCCTTCGCTTCGATGCGGCGCAGGATCTCACCGGTCAAACCGCGGGCGTAACCGTCGGGCTTGACGAGAATGAGGGTGTGCTCCAACGAGGGATCCAATAGGTGCTGACGTGTAATCAGAACGGAATCGGCGCTCACAAAATCTCCTTTGCTTGAGTGAGGACGCTTCAGCATAACCGGCGATGGGCCGAAAGTCATAGCCCCAGATGATACGAAAAAGGACTGACCGCCATGGTCAGCCCTTTTTCGTTATCCCATCAACACAGAGCAGTCTTCCCAGAAAGTCTTCCGGAGAGATACGAGCAACACCAGTCACTCGTTGTCTGATGCACCTAGTCTACGAAGATCAACTGCGAGGAATACGTGCGTTTCCTGAGAGTTTTCTGGAGCAGGTTTCCCATGCGTCAACTGCGCTACTTGGCTTTAATCCCGCAGCTCACAGATTCGCATCATTGGACTGCGAAAAATGATCTTCCACAAATGCTGGACCCTCAAAACCATGACGCCCCAAAGTCTGGAAAATATCGTCCATGATCTGCGAAGGTTCCTGCAATCCCGCCGAAAACTCCGGGTGTTGAATTTCGATTGCCGCAAACCCGGCGGGATCAGACACTGGCTGAGTATCGTACTTCTCCCCCAGGAGCCCATTCACTTCCTCAAGGTCCGCGGGCGCGCCGAAAATCCATGTTGTCGCAGCGGGGCCTTCGGCGTTTCGCCCCAAGTAGAGGCGCATCAGCACGACCTTCTTACCCGCTCGCGGGAAACTTCCGCCCACGCGCGTGAAGAGGTGCAGATCCAGATCGCCCAGCGATCCATCAACGAGGCAGTAGGCGTAGGCGCCGATCCCCCGAACGCTCAGTGCATCGGCCAAAATTCCGAGGAACTCATCCGGGAAGGGCTCTTCTTGGAAGTAGATTCCTTCTCCGCGCTCAGGTGCGTGCTCGCCCATGATGGAAATCGGCAAACCTGCTTCGTCAAGTGCGCGCGCCACCAAGGAGATATTGAATTCAGGAAAAGGGTGCAAGATTGCGGCGTTTTGACCTAAGCGCTCGACGAACACATAGGTTGAAAACCCCAGTTCTTGCGTGACCTGCGTACTCACAAACTCTCCTCTTTCAACGCGACCGATGACCACCTACGCACCACCGCCTCGGCAATGGAAATTAACTCAGGCACAGGCCTTGCGAATGCAAGACCTCAAGGACGGGGGCCGTGTCGAAGGTGTCGGGCAAGCCCATCTGTTCGCTGATGATCTGGGTGAAGGCATTGGTGGCTCCAAGGCCGGCCTTGCGCATTTCGTAATAGGCGCGCACGTCTTCGTCGTATTCGGCCAGGGCCTCCAGGTAAGAACCCTCAACCTTCGGGTAGGTGTTTTCACCGACTGCCAAGTCCTTGGGGATGCGCGGACGGTACGGCGGATCTTGCAGCGGGCGTCCCACCAGTAGGCCGAGGATCGGGAAGGTCATGCGCGGCAGCTCGAGGAGCTCGATCGTACGCGCAGGACCTCGCAGCAGCGAGCCAAGGTAAACCGTGCCCAAACCCATGGATTCAGCCGCAACTTCCATATTGTGAGCGGCCAAAACCGCGTCTTCCATGGCTGCCAAGAACAGGTTGGTGCGCTGGAGCGGAGCAATATCCATTCCCGCTTCTTCGCGAATTCGCGCATTGCGGTAGAGGTCGACGACGAACATGAAGAGATCGCCGCAACTGGTGCCCACGTAGGGTTGGCATGCGACCTCGGCCAGAGCATCACGCTTTGCCACATCGGTGATGTGAATAATTGAGAACTGCTGGCGGAAGGATGAGGTGGGCGCGCGACGGGCTACGTCGATGAGGGCATCGCGTTCCTTGAGGCCAAGCTGGGTGTCCTCGAATTTGCGGATGGTGCGATGTGCGCGCAGGACGTCGATGGTCGGGTTGGTCAGCCCAACTTCGGGAACCTTGCGATAGTCTTCAGCCTGCATTTTGCTCCTTTGGTCGAAGTGCGTATTTCTATTGTGTGTTTGCGGCTGACTTTTCGCCATTTCTTCCCTTTGACGGTCCTATCGGGTCACAATTCGGCGACAACTTGGGTGCAATTATCCAAAATGTGGTGGCAAAAATGGACGCTCATCCAGCTATCGCTAAACTTAGCTTCATGCGTAAATCTCTCATTGCAACTATGTCCATTGTCGTTATGGCAGCAACCGGTCTTGCTGCTTGCTCCAGTGGTCCCTCATCAGCAACCAACGAAAAGTTCATCACCAAGGATCCCGCTACGGTTGTCGAAACCGGCGTGAAGCTCCCCGAGCAGCGTGACCTCGAGTTCAAGCTCGATGGCAGCGTTTCGAAGGCGAAGGTCGAAATTGCCGACGCGGAAATTGCCGAGCAGGTCAAGGGTTCCAAGAACCTTCGTATTCACCCCAAGAAGGTCGGCGAAACCACCATTAAGCTCACCGATCCCAACGGCAAGGAATACCAGATTCCTCTCGAGGTTGTTGAAGGTAACAACTGACATTTATTCACTCTCGTCCCCGGGGCCAGGCTCAGCCTGGCCCCGGGGCGTTATTTTACCTGCGTTATCGGACTCATATTCATGTACTTTTCCTTGAACTTGTCTAGAAAATACGTACATGAGGAATATTGACCTGTATATGACCTACGTCATATATTATCGCCTGTCCGCAGATTGCAAAGGAGCATGAGGTGACAAGCATTTCCCCTCCGGTCTACGAACAGATCGCACAGACCATCAGACGCCAAATCCTGGACGGCGATCTCACCGCCGGCTCACGGATTCCGTCTGAAAGCATTCTGTGCGAGCAGTTCTCTGTAACCCGGGGAACAGTTCGCCGCGCCCTCCAAGTCCTCATCAGTGAGGGCTATCTTCGGTCCTACCAAGGTAAAGGAACCTTCGTTACCTCACAGGAAAACAAGCATGTTTTGTGGGGATTCGGCTCGTTGACCGACCGCCTCGAGGGAACAAGCGACCACGCACGCGCACGCGTCTTGGATCACGCGGTGGTACTGCGTCAGAATCGGCCCTTCCTACGACTCAAGCGCCTTCGCTTGATTGAGAACAACAACGGCTCTTTCCCGGTGAGCCTCGATATTTCTTTCCTCCCGATTGATCTATTCCCCGGCATCCAAGAAATTGATTTCACCGATGCCTCGATCTATCACATCCTTCGCGATGCCTATCGGACAACCCCGAAGTTCTCGGTCGTCTCGATGAGCGCGCGAAGCATTGACCAAGAAACCCGAACAGTGTTAGGCGAACCCGTGGGAACGCGATGCCTGCTTCACGTCACAGGATCAACCTACGACCACAATGGCGCATGCATTGAAGACAGCGAAGTCACGTACTCCACACGCGTCCAGGCAACCATGACGATTGATCAGGTCAGAGGATATGCCGAACCTGTAACTCTCAAAGAGGAGAATACCCATGTCTGCTAAGCAGATGAACAAGATGACACTCTACGTCATCCCCATCGCCATCGCTCTCAATATCGTTGTTTCCAATATCGTTTTTGCCCTCAAGCTCCCAATTTGGCTTGATTCGATCGGCGTTGTACTCACCGCAGTTATCTCCGGCTTCTGGCCAGCAACGATCGTCGGTGTTATCACTGGCCTTGCATCTCTGATTACGAACCCCTCCAATATCTTCTACATTCCGCTTTTCGTTATTACCGGTGGAGTTGCGACAATCTTGTCCCACTACAACGGCTATTCGACATTCCTGCGTTCATTGCTCTCGGGAATTATTGGCGGAATTACTACCGGCGTATCGGGATCGCTTATCACGATCATCGTGTACCACGGTTTGTCCTCAACAGGAACAGGCATCATTGCTGGCCTCCTGCGTCAGATTGGTGCTCCAAACTGGTTGGCAGCAATGAGTGCCGGCGTTTCAGGCGATATCACAGACAAAGTCATCACAGCTCTTGTCGTTTTCTACATTTTTGATTGCCTTGCCACAGCGCACACTTGCGAAGTTCCCCAATGGAGAAATACCTCCAGTCTCGTCAAAAGGTTACAAAGTAAGCATTTAGACGCCGACGAAGTAATGTCATGACTACGGCTTCCAGCCAGAACACCGCGGAACACACCACGATGCGGCAGGCAATTCTCGACGAGATTGCGCAGGATGTTCCACAACGATTCGTTGAGAGAATTCACCCTCTTCTGCGTCTAGCCATACCAGTGATCCTCATGATCGGGGTTCTCAGCACCGGCGATGCGCCGACATACTATGCCTTCTCAATAGTGATCATCGTTGCCTCCACTCTCTTCGGAGTTTTCTCGGTGTTCTGGCCAAGGTTTTGGAAGATTGGCACAACGATTGCGGTTTTTACCCTCTTTGTTCGCGCCTTCTTCGAATACGGAGATTCTGTTCTCTTCCATGTTGGCCCCCTAACTGTCACTCAAGAAGGGGTCGATTCTGCAATTTGGTACATCGCCATGTTGCTCGCGGTATGCGCTCCACTCATTCTTCTGAGTTCAATACTTTCCCTCAAAGACATGGCTCAGGCTCTTGAGACTATGGGAGCGAGCCGACAAGCCTCTTATGTCGTCATGAACTCCATCCGCTTGGTCCCTGAACTTGGACAGCGCGCAAGTGCCGTCCAAGATGCTCAACGATCACGCGGGATCCAAGTGGACGGAAGTCGCTGGATTCGCCTACGCGCGTTACTTCCAACGGTGTCTCCGCTGGTTCTTTCTTCTCTCGCAAGCGTTGAAGAACGCGCGATTGCAATGGAAGTTCGCGGTTTTGGTGTCTCAAAAGACACACAACTTCTCAAACCTCACCAAAAGTTCTCTGTTAGGGACGCTCTTTACCTACTTATCTCTTTACTTGTATCAACAGCCATTGCTTTGGGAGGTCGATTCCTATGGTGAACGCAATAAGCGTCACTGATCTTTCGGTTCGCCACCCACTAGCTCCGACCAATGCCCTCGACGGCATTTCACTTGAGCTCGAGCAAGGAAAAATCTACGGATTAATCGGCCCAAACGGATCCGGTAAGACGACTCTGTGCAATACTCTGCGCGGACTCATTCCCTCTATTCTTGGGGGAACAGTGACCGGAAGTATCCGTATTCTCGGTGAGGATCTCACCGAGCTGGACGAACGACAACTTGCAGCCTCTATCGGCCTCGTCTTCGAAAACCCCTACACACAACTCACAGGGGTGTGCACTACAGTCGTCGAAGAAATCGCATTCGGGTTAGAAAACCTTGGTTGGGACCGCGATCGCATGATTGATCGTGTCGCCCAGATTATTGTCGATACACATCTACAGTCCCTTGCCTTTAAAGACCCACTCGAACTCTCAGGGGGTCAGCGTCAGCGAGTTTCGTTGGCTGCTGTCTTGGCCATGGATACTCCCATTTTGCTCATTGACGAACCAACTTCGCAGCTCGACCCTTTGACCACTGACATGATTCTGGAGGTAATTTACTCACTGAAGAACACTGGAAAAACAGTACTTTTGGCGGAAAACAAAGTCGATCTACTCGTAGATATCGTCGATGAATTTATCATCGTCGATCGAGGACACACCTACGCTCAAGGAAGGGCACAACAGGTACTCCCCAAAGCACTGGATGATGGTGTGCGCTGCGGCTTCCCTGAAGTACTGCGTCTATCGGCAGAAGTTGGGCGCTCACCATGGCTCACTCGCGAAGACGCTTGGGCTGACATCGCTGCATCTACCCGAGTAACAGATCTCGGAGCACATCATGATTGAATGCCGTGATATTTCGTTTTCATACCCGGATGGAAACCTTGCTCTCAACAGAGTTTCCGTACGCTTTACTTCGGGCGAACGAGTTGCTCTTGTCGGGCAAAATGGCGCGGGAAAATCAACGCTTTCAAAGCTTCTCAACGGTCTTATCGCACCCTCGTCTGGCGAAGTCTTCCTTGATGAGACAAGCCTTACACGTATGCGGAGTGATCAGATTGCCCAACAAATCGGCTACGTTTTTCAAAATCCGAATGATCAGATCTTCTGTACGAGCGTGCGTCATGAGTGTGCCTACGCTCTGGAACGTCGAAAGACGCTCACCACCGAAGAGATCGATCAGAGGGTTAGCAATGCTCTAGAAGTCTGTGCCCTCACGGATGAGGCCGAGACTAATCCTTTGGATCTACCTCTTGCTCAGAGGAAATTCGTTACCTGCGCCGCGGCTCTTGCACTGCGCCCCGATTACCTCATCGTTGACGAGCCCACCGCAGGCCTTGATGACATCGGACGGGAAACGCTAAGTGGAATCCTCCAGTGGGCTTCCCAAGAAGGAATATGTGTCATTGCGGTATCGCACGACATGCGTTTTTGTAATTGAAAATTTCCCCAGAGTTGTCGTTATGTCCGAAGGAACCATCATTTGCGACGACACTGCATCCTCTGTATTCGCAAACGAGGCGGTCCTTGAGCGCTCGTATTTGCGTGTTCCTCCAGGTGTTGAGGTTGCCCGCCGCGCGAATGCTTCGCCGGATCTCATCACACTTGATGCTCTGCACGCATTTTTTAATCAGATCTTCACTACTGCAGAAAGATAGGAATAATGACTCCTTCACGTAGTGCCTGTCTTGGACAATGGCCTCACAACCGATCAAAGCTCCTGTTGGGAATGCTCCATCTCAAAGGCGAGGGACAGCAGGACATTCTGGACCGCGCGCGCAAAGAAAGTGAGATCTTCAGTGAAGAAGGTTTCGACGGAGTTATCGTAGAAAACTACTTTGGAAGCTATGACGATGTTGTCTACTGCCTTCCTCGTATTCTCGAAGAATTCCCTCAACTGTTTGTCGGTGTCGATATCATCTGGGATAACGACAAAAGCTTCGATCTTGCCGTCGAGTACCAACTTCCATTCATTCAACTCGACTCCCTGGCGGGGCAGCTTCCTCCCGAGCAAGAACCAGCTTTTGAAGAGCGAGTGAACTGGTGCCAAGAAAACTCCCCCACTGTGATCTTGGGAGGCGTGCGACTTAAGAATCAACCCGTACTCAGCGGAAACTCTCTTGAAGAGGATCTTCACCGCGCAATGCGACGAGGTGATGGAATCATCGTCACCGGACGTGCGACAGGTGTTGAAACTGAGATCGAGAAATCTCAACATTTCGCGAGATTATTGGTGATTTTCCACTAATTGTTGGCGCCGGAGTACGGGCCTCAAATTGTGTCGAACAACTGAGGATTGCCGACGGAGCAATCATTGGCTCTTCGTTGAAGACTGACGGTGATGTCCACGGCGACCTTGAGCGTTCACGTGTCGCAGAGCTTGTCCGCCTAGTTCGTCAACTTGAGGGGCACTGATGAAATCCCATGTTCGTCCCACTTATACGGTGGGCATCGATGATATCTCTGCATGGGGACAAGAATTGTGTTTTTCTCCGGAGCACCCCACCGTCATTCAAGCATCCGGTGAAGGCTGGGAAGACTTCAAAAGCAGGGAGAAGATCAACAGCAATCCTGTTAACCTCGCAATGACCTTCGTAGAATGCTTCAACGCGCCCGTAACTGCACTCGAGCGTCATGATCACACCCAAGAAACCTTGCTCCCAACCTCCGAACCTATAATCTTCGCAGTCTGTTCTTCGCATCACCCCGTACCAACTGCTGAAGACTCAGTGTTTATTGTCATCCCACGCGGCTGTGCGATGATCCTCCATCGTGGGACATGGCATTCACCGTGTTTCGGAATTGATAGTTCGACTGCGTATCACTGGCTTGCTGACTCTGACCCTCGTTTTCCATCCGAATGGATCCCCATCGAAGGCGGTTCTGTCACAAGCGCACTATTTGCTCACTGCACAGGCGGAGGGCCGAGGAGGCACTCGTGAACGCACGTGTGACATTCATCGGGGAACCGATTATGGATGTCCTATGTCCGCTCGATCACTGGCCACAGCTGGGGGACAAAGCGACATTTTCTTCACTGGCTCGAATCCCGCGGGGGACAATCGCCAACATGGCTGTCGCTGCTCGTTGCAGCACAGCCGATGTTGCTCTCATTGGCTTCCTCAAAGATTGTCCCGATTCAGGTACCTTGCTCAATGATCTCAATAGCTGTGGGATCGATACTTCACTCATTACACAAATCGCTGACGGTGTTGAGCCAGTCTGTTTAGTGTTCATAACCGAAGGTTCTAACGCTGTCATCTACCCTGATCGTCAATCTGAAACAGTCACCCTAGATGAGCAAGCTCTGGAACGAATCTCGACTTCGACTATCCTGTGCTCGACTCCTGAAAAGATCCGTAGAGTGCGAAATAACGACCAACTTGCTCAGGCCATTTCCTCTATGCAAGTGAGCGATGGCCGATTCGTCATCGATGCAGACACTGGTGCCGAATTTGACCCTACTGATCCAATCCTGTCAACAGCCAACATTCTCATTGTCAATGAGTTTGGTGTCCGCAGGTGTTTTGCGACCAGCTGGGATGACATTAGAAACGGAATGTCCTTACTTACCAGCGAACACAATGATGCGACCTTGCCCCCGATTCTTATCGTGACCGGCGCGGAAAAAGGTGCCTGGGTCTATACCAGGGAAACAGATTCATGGGAACATCGCCCCGCAATCCCCACGCATGTAGTTGATCCGACTGGTGCAGGAGATGCTTTTGTCGGAACCCTGGTTGCGGAACTGGCCCTCGACAAACCCCTGGGCTCCGCTCTTGATAGTGCAATCAGAAGCGGAGCCCAGGCAGTCAGTACCAAAGGCGCAAGGCTCCCGCTCCCCTCAAGGAAGCACGGCCTCGGCAATCCCTAGAAACGGACGCTACGCGCAAGCGGTTCGCACTCCGCCAGCACTCGGCCGGCGCGGAAGTTCGCAAGCACGGGGGCACCGAAACTCAGCGCGTGGAACCAGTCCTCGGCGTCCAGCACGATGAAGTTCGCCGTGTTTCCAACCTCGATGCCGTAATCGGAGAGATTGAGCGTGCGCGCGGCATTGTGAGTGATGAAGTTGTACGAGCCCGTGATCTCCGGGCGCGCCATCATCTGCGTGACGTACAGGCCGTTGAGCACGACATCACGCAAGTTTCCGGTACCCATGGGATTCCAGGGATCCTCGATGTCATCCTGCCCGAAGGAGACGTTGATTCCCGCCTCGGTCAGTTCCTTCACGCGAGTGACACCTCGGCGCTTCGGGTAGGTGTCGACGCGTCCCTGCAGGTGCGTGTTGACCAGAGGATTCGACACGAAGTTGATGCCGCTCATCTTGAGCAGGCGCACCAGACGCAGGAAGTACGCATTGTTGTAGGAGTGCATCGCCGTCGTGTGCGAGGCGGTCACTCGCGGCCCAATTCCGGCTTCGAGTGCGCGCGTGGCCAGGGTTTCCAGCCCGCGCGAGGCCTCGTCGTCGATTTCGTCGCAGTGCACGTCCATGAGCAGGTTGTATTCCTGGGCGAGCTCGACTGCGAAGTTCAGCGAGGACACGGAATACTCGCGGGTGAACTCAAAGTGCGGGATCGCGCCGATGGCGTCCACACCCATTTCCGCCGCGCGGCGCATGAGGTCGCGTCCGTTGGGGAAGGACTCGATGCCCTCCTGCGGGAAGGCGACCAACTGCAGGGTCATGGAGTCCTTGAGTTCCTCGCGCAGGTCAATGAGCGCGCGAAGGGCCGTCAGGTCCGGGTCGGTCACGTCGACGTGCGAGCGCACGTACTGGATGCCGAACTGTGCCTGCTGGCGAAGTGCCCGGCCCGCGCGGTCCTTGACGTCCTCGTAGGTCAGGCTCTGCTTGCGCTCGCTCCACACCTCGATGCCCTCAAAGAGGGTTCCGCTTTCGTTGTAGCGCGGCTGGCCTGAGGTCAGCGCCGTATCCAAGTGAACGTGGGATTCGATGTAGGGAGGCAGCACCAGCTTGCCCGTGAAATCGCGGATTTCTTCGCCTTCACGAGGCGTCAGTCCCGCGCCGATTTCCGCGAACTTTCCGTCCGTGATGCGGATGTCGACTCCGGCGGGTCCGTCTTCAATGCGGACGCCTGTGATCAGCAGGTTCGCTCCTGCGTGTGCGGCGCTCATTGACGGATTCCCTTCTCGATTGCGCTTCCGACGAAGTAGACGAGGATCGCGACGACCATGGCGTTGATCGAGACGATTCCGAAGCCGGGGGTCAGCCAGCCGGTCAGCGCGCCCGCGACCAAGGCGACGATCGGTGCCCACTTGATGGTGGTTGCGCTCTCACCCTCAGTCATGTAGGGTCTTCCTGCGGGCGAAGTAGTCCGCGACCAGGACCGCACCGATGGGAGGCAGAGTGGCGTTGAGCAGGCTCAGCCAGCCGACGAAGTTGTCGTAGAGCCACAGGGCACCCAAGGTACCGATGACTCCAGCGATCAGGACCAGGGGCTTCTTGTTGACTCCGGTGATGTTCGCGTATCCAAGACCGGTCGTGTACAGGGCGTTGTTGTTCGTTGTCCAGATGTTTGCACCGAGGACGATGAGGGCAGGGATCAGCAGTCCCTGGGCCATCATGACGTAGAAGATGTCGTCCTTGCCGGTGAAGGCACCGCCGACCGCGCCGAAGGAGAACATCAGGGTGTTGCCGATGAAGAAGGCGATGACCGTCGTGATGACCGCCGAAGTGGTGGTCTTAGCGAAACGCGTGAAGTTCGGGGTTGCGCTTCCGCCGGAGACAAAGCTTCCGATCACGAGGCCGATTGCGGTCACCGTGGTCATTCCCTGGTTTTGTCCGAAGACAGCGTGGAGGCCGCCTCCGTCGTTCACTGCGGCGATCATCGAGTAGCTACCGAGGATTGCGATCAGGGGCACCGAGATGAAGGAGACGATTTCGATGGCCTTGATTCCGAAATAGGCCGAAGCGGTCATGAGTCCGCCTGCAACGATAACGACCGGCCAGGGGCTGATTCCCAAAGTTTCTGCTGCAGGGATACCAAACATTGCCACGCCGACACCGAACCAACCCATCTGCGTGAAGGAGATGAGCGCCGAGGGGAGGTAGGAACCAATGCGTCCGAAGGTGTGGCGAGACATGAGGTCGAAGCTCAGTCCGGTCTTTGCGCCGATGTAGCCCAGGGATCCGGTGTAGACGGCCAAGATCGCGCCGCCGATGATCACCGCCCACACGTACTGTGAGTAATTCAGGCCGTTTCCGAGCTTTGCTCCAACGCTCATCGAGGCCGAGAAGAAGGTGAAGCCGAGCATAACAAAAACCGACGGCCCAAAATGACCGTCGGTTCTGAGATGGAACTGCTTCAAATGAGAAGTCATCATCGTGTCGAGTGACTTCTTCTTTTTCTCGGGTGGGGGCGATCGTGCTCATCGGTTATCCTTCCTGCTTCTAAGGTTTCGTGGCACTACATTCGTAAACTTCATCAACTTGGTGCTGAACCAGCCCAAATTGTCAAAAGACTATCGCGCCGCGAACACTCATTGCAAACCCATTCCATGTGAGACATAACGCACCCAGAAAAAGACCGTGGCCCCACCTCTCCCTCCAAGGAAATGGGGCCACGGCCACTACGGAGTTCCCCAGCGGCTACCGCTTGAAACTCCATGTTTCAGTCTGCCCTGAATGGCAATCCCACAGGTGAATGACTGTCCCATTTTCGGAAGAGTCTTCCCGAACTGCCAGACATTTCCCAGTCGCCACGTTTTGCAGTTGACCGCCTGACAACTGCCTCCATTCCTGCGTGGGCGCGGGAACACAATCCCACAAGTGAATGGGAGTTCCGTTCTCATTGCGCTGCTCGAAGATGTCAAGGCACTTACCGGCCAGCATGAGTTTGCCCTGATCAAAGGTCACATTCTGAGCGTAGATCGGCTCGGAGGCGCTTTGGTCAGAAGACGTCGTGCGCGCACAATCCCACTCCTGAATCTTGCGACCATTGAGGCTCGCGCCGTCCCACAGGTCCAAGCACTTCCCATTTCCATTGACCAGCGCACCCTCCCGAAGCTGAGTGCTCGGAGTGTTGTCGGGAGTGTCGGCGTCCGCGTGAGCGTCAGTGTTACCGCTATCGTTGTGCGCGGCCTCGTCCTTTTGCGTGTAGAAGAAGTCCCACACGGACAGCATGTCTGCCGTGAAGTTCACGGTGAGCTGTCCCTGCTCGTTGGTCCTCACGGTGAAGGGAATCTCGCGAGCACGACCGCCGTCAACGTCGGGACTGACCGCGTACAAGTGCGCGGGAACTTCACCGTCGCCAATTGTGTAAGAGACGGGCAGTCCAACCAAGGTCTTGGGCTTTGCGGTGGGATCACGCCATTTGTCGTCATTGTCCTTCTCGAAGTTGATCAGGTGAAGAACCTGCGTATCACCATTGGTCATGGCGTTTGCCCAAATGGTGTTTGCGCTTCCGTTAGAGCTGACGTTATGCCCTTGGATCGACACTCCTCGGCTCACGCGGTGAAGGTCAGGTCCGTAGAGGACATTTTCGTAACCGGTAATGACGTTGTAGTAGTTGCGCAGCCAGTCCTGCAGTTCATAGCTCATGAACTTGATGCGGTCAGGGAAGAAGGGGCCATTGAGCATGTTGTTGTCCTGGCCCAGTTCCAGGTGGTGTGCGCCATTTGCCGCAAAGATCGCATCGGCCAGCTCAACGGAAGGGGTGTCGAAGGAAGACACGGTCAACGAGTCAACGTTGATATCCCCATAGTCGCCCTGATCGAACTGATAGGTGATCGTGTGCTGTCCCTTATCCAGCCACTTGCTCCTGGCCTCGCCCGTGCTCCACCGGGTCCAGATGTCAGAGTTGTCATCGAAGTGTGTCGGGCTTGAACCCATGTACATGACGCCGATCTTCTTGCCATCGACGTACACGCTGCGCACGGCCATTCGTCCGGTTGCATTCGCCCAGCGCAGGACTAGACCGTAGTTGCGACTCTCAGTGACGTTGACATTGAAGGAGACAGCGTTCCCTCGCCATTCGGGCTGCTCAACGAAACCGTTGCCCGTGTAGCCCTCGTGGTCCGAGGCCGTGGGCAGTCCCGCGTGAGAAGCGTCCTCGGCCTCGTATCGGTCGCCCGTCACGGAGTCGGAGTTCATGTAAGCAGCGACGACTGCGCTCTTGCCTCCGGACTCCTTACGCTGACGCTCCAGATAGTCCGCCAAATTCGAGTTCGAGGCCTGCCCGCCCCACAGCTCGGTGTAGAGATAGTCGGCTTTGGACTGAGCCAATTGGCTGGAACCGTAGCCGTCAACGGCATTGAGCCCAACGGGCTGACGTGTCTGCTCCGAAGTCTCGTTCACAAGCGACGCAAAGCCGCCTTCGAGGTCAACCGAGTTCCCGTTGACGTCCCACGCACCCTGAGGGTTACCGAGCTGGTCGATATGCGTTCCTTCGAAACCCAGTTCGATCTGCTTCTTGTACTGATCGACCATGTGCTGACGCCACTGAGTATTCTGCGGGTTCATCATGTGCAGGGTTGTGTCCTGCTGACCGGGGATCATGACGCTTGTCCACGGGACGCGAGTGTCGTTGTCGCCGCGGATGTTGATTGCCCAGTCACTACTCACGCCGTGGTCTTGGTATCCCTCAAGTGCTGCATAGCTCATGGAGTAGGGCAGCGAGGCAACGCCGGCATCATCGCCCGAGGCGATGAATTGCTTGATAACGTCCGAGGAGAAGTTCCACTTCTTCCAGTCGCTCCACTGCGCTGCGACCTTGCCGTCTTCGTACTTCACTGGGTCTTCGTGGCGCCACATCCAGTCGTAATACTGGAGCGAGTTGATGTGGTAGTCCTGGGCCAGCTGATCGATGATGACGTCCGTCTTTCCACTGAGGTCAGCACTGTAGTTACCCAGGTAGCCAAAGCGCGGGTAGCGCGTCCAGGTGCTGGAGACATCAATCGCCGTATTCGCTTGGGAATCTTCGGTGTCGACTTCCACCATGTAGCCCGTGAAGTCCGTGCTCGGGGGAGTGAAAGTCCAGGTCGTTTTGCCGTCTTCCGAGGCCTGAGTGCTGTAGTGATCGACGTGCTTTCCCAGGTGGGTGAGCGAGAAGTTTACTTCCCCGCTCCCTTGGGTTTGGGCAGTGACAGTAACAGGTGTTCCCGGCTCGTAACGCGCCTTGTCGGCCCAGACTTTCGTAACTGTTGGGGCGGCTTCTGCTCTGTATTCCGCGCCGAGTACTGTCGCGCTTCCCGCGAGTACACCGGCGGTTACAAGCGCCCCGATTTTCTTTGCGGTTCCAATCCGCATGCGTATCCCTCACTCTGTTTTTCTGCGTGTTATCAGCGAAAACAGCCTGTTATAGCTTCGCGATGACGCTACAAAGATCGCCTGAACGCATCCAGAACCATTCCTGCACGCAACATTGGCATAACAATGAATCACAGCGGCTTAATTCTGGGCTAAAAAATCGTTGAAATACCGCGGAAGAGTGACAATAAAACAGCTCTGACCTGCACTGATAACTATCAGCGCAGGTCAGAGCCTCAATTCACCGAATACGTATTCACTATTTCTCAGAAAAATCGTGAATTTCCAGCGAATTCAAACATGAATGGTCTCAATGGTTGACACGATGACTATCGAAGAAAAACCCGCGCCCTCCACGGAGCAAGCGGCGCACCCATCTCTTCCCACACATTCGCATTGGTCAGGACTGGGACAAACGCAGGTACGGCCTCGGAAATCTCTGAAGGAAGGACCGGGGCCAGATCTTTCGAGGAAAGATTTGCAATAACTACCAGCTGGCGCTCACCCAAGGTGCGGCGGAAGGCGAAGATCTCACGATGCCCCGCATCGATGCGCTCGAAGCGCCCATCAGCGATAACCGGCAGGTGATGACGTAGGCGAATGAGCGCGCGGAAGTAGGAGAACACCGAGACCGGGTCCCCCACCTGCTCGGAGGCGTTGATGACCGGATAGTTCGGATTGAGAGCAATCCACGGCGTACCCGTCGTAAAACCGGCATTGTCCGACGCATCCCACTGGACGGGAGTGCGCGCGTTATCGCGGCCCATCGCACGCAGGCCATCAAGGACGCGCTCGGGATCGTCTCCGTGTTCGGTGGCCACACGGTAGTAGTTGGTGGACTCGATGTCCTCAAAGTCCTCGATCCCCGCGAAGACCGTGTTCGTCATGCCCAGTTCTTCACCCTGGTAGATATAGGGGGTTCCGCGCAGGAGATGAAGAATTGTCGCAAGCGCAGTCGCACTGTCATACCAGTACTTTTCATCGCCGAAACGACTGACCGTGCGCGGTTGATCGTGGTTGCACAGGTAGAGGCTGTTCCATCCCCGCTCGGCGAGGCCTTCTTGCCAGCGCGTGAGCGAGTCCGCGAGGTCTCCTGCCTCCAACGTGCGGCGGCCGAATTTTCCTTCGGGCAGCCCTAAGCCGACGTGCTCGAATTGGAAGATCATGTTGACTTCGTGGCGCGCGGGATCAGAGTAGAGAGGCGCATTTTCGAGGAGTACCCCGGGGGTTTCCCCAACGGTGAAGATCGCTCCACGGCCCTCGAAAACTTCACCGTGCATTTCCTGGAGGAATTCATGCAGGCGCGGCCCCTCCATGTAGAAGGGGCTTCCGTCGGCAAGATCCTGACCGGGCTGGCAGGTGCCATCGGGAAGGCCGGGGACCTTCGAGATCAGGTTGATGACATCCATTCGGAAGCCATCGACCCCGCGGTCCAGCCACCAGCGCATCATTTCGTAGACGGCCTGGCGAACTTCGGGGTTCTCCCAGTTCAGGTCGGGCTGTTTTTCTGCGAAGAGGTGGAGGTAGTACTGACCGGTATGCGGGTCGTATTTCCACACGGGACCGGAGAAGAATGATCCCCAATTCGTGGGTTCGGCTCCGGGGTTCCTCCCTCAAAACCCGGACGCGGGTCACGCCAGTAGTACCAATCGCGCTTTGGATTATCGATCGAGGAACGCGACTCAATGAACCACGGGTGCTCGTCCGAGGTGTGGTTGACGACCAGGTCCATGACCAGTTTCATCCCAAGGGAGTGAACGTCTGCGATGAGTTCATTGAAGTCGTCCATGGTCCCGAAAGCGGGATCGATGTCCTGATAATCGGAAATGTCGTAGCCATTATCGGCTTGGGGCGAACGGTAGATCGGCGAGAGCCACAGGACATCAACGCCCAGTTCCTTCAGGTATCCCAACCTGGAGCGGATCCCCTGGAGATCGCCGAAACCATCTCCGTTCGCGTCATTAAATGAGCGGGGATAGATCTGGTAAACAACCGCGCTCTTCCACCATTCATCGGCCGGAAAATGAAGTGCCGAGTGCGTTTCGGGAAGTTGAGTTTCATCGAATAACACAGAGAACCTGCCAAATCTTCGTTGGTGGAGGTGCGAATGCCCTGCGGACCTTGGATGTTCGTGATCTCAGTGAACACCAACTTCTGGGCGATGTCTACACGCGTCCCCCCGCTCCCTTCCTCCCCCCATCCAATCCTCCATTCCTGCTTTAGCTCGCTCACCTGCGGCCTTAGAACGGTCATAGGCCAGGAGCCAGTGAGCTAAAGCAGGAATGAGAGAGCGAAGTGGGGCGCAGCGGGGCGGAGTGAGTGGGGCGGCATCGCCGCGCTGTATCCCCCTTCGCCACGTCCTCACCCCTTCGTCGCGCCACCGGCAAGGCCAGCAACGATGTAGCGCTGCAGAGCAATGAAGAGGATCAAAACCGGGATTGCAATAACCGTGGCCACAGCCATCAGGTCATTCCAGTTCGTCGCATACTGACCAATCAGGCGGTTCAAAGCAACCGTCAAAGGCTGCAGATCCGCCTTCGTCAGCAAGGTCAACGCGAAGGTGAACTCACCCCAGGTCATGAGGAATGAGAAGGATCCGATCATGATAACGCCGGGGCGAATCGTTGGGATCACCACGCGAACGATGGTTCCAATGATTCCGAGGCCGTCAAGTCTCGCCGCCTCCTCAACTTCCTTCGGGAACTGCTTGAAGAAGGGCCGCAGCATGATGATCGCGAAAGGCAGGGTGCCCGTCACGTCCGCCAAGATGATCGAGGGGAGGGTGTTAACCATTCCCGCTTGACGGAAAGCACGAACATCGGGATCGAGATCGCGATGGCGGGGAGGAGCTGAACGACGCTCAACAAGATCAGCATCCCCGTTGTCACTGCGCTCCTCATTCGCGCGATCGCGTAGGCCGCGGGGATTGCAAAGAGCAGCGTCAGTACCAGACACCCAGCAGCGATGATCGCCGAGTTCCCCAGCGCCTTCCAGATCCCAAAGTTGTCGCTGAAGGCGACTCGGAAGGAATCAAGCGTCGGATTTTGCGGGATGAGGTGCGGTGGCTGAACGAAGGTTTCTTTCTGCGTCTTGAAGGCCGTGCACACCATCCAATAGACCGGGAAAAGATAGAAGATCGCCATGACCCATGCGGCAGCAGATTTTGCGATGCGCACGCGGCCTTCACGCTTCTCGTGCTTTGTCTTCGCAAAAGTCCTCGTTTCCGAGGCCTCGGCGCGCTTTCCGTCCTTGGGTGCACTTTCGCTGGCCACACCTTGGACTTCAGAAGTCTCCACAGACATTACGCGTCCTCCTTATCCAGCGAACGAACATAGAACCACGACAGCGCCAAGGGCAGAACCATCGTCAGCATCGAGGCGGCTGCACCATTACCAAAGTCGAAGACCTTGAAGGTCTGCAGGTAGGTGAAGATCGGCAAAGTCGTCGTCGCTTCAACGGGCCCGCCTTTCGTCATCGTGTAGATCAGGTCGAAAACCTTGTAGGTATTGATGACGCCCAAGAGCAAGAGCGAGAAGACGACGGGACGCATGAGGGGTTCCGTGATGGAGAAGAAGGTACGGATGGGACCCGCACCATCAACTTCGGCGGCCTCGTACAAGCCATCGTCAATGGTGTGCAATCCCGACAAGATCAGGAGCATGTTGAAGGGCATTCCGACCCAGAGGTTTGCGACAACGACCGCGACCATTGCGGTTGTTGGACCGGTGAGCCACATGACCGGTTTGTCCACTAGGTGCATTGAGGTCAAGAAGTAGTTAATGACGCCGAAATCTGAGTCGAACATCCAGCGGAAGATCGTGCCGGTCACAACGGCGGGAAGAATCCAGGCGACCAGCAGCAGTGCGCGAATAATGCCGTTTCCGGGGAAGGGCTTGCGGAAGAACAGTGCCAGCGCGTATCCGACGAGGAACTGCAAAGCAAGGGATGCGACGGTGAAGATCGCCGAAAGCTTGACGCCATTCCAAAAACCGGGACTGGCCAGCATTTCCTTATAGTTCGCAAAGCCCGTCGGGTGGTAGTCACCCGTAATGAGGTTGGAGCCGTTGGCGTTCGAGATCGACAACCAGACGTTGTACAGCAGCGGAATGACCAGGAAGATCGTTATGTAAATGATTGCGGGTAGCGCGAGGAGGAGCCCCAGGCGTCGCGTGCGCGCCATGGAACGAGATCCTGCGTCGTGACCCGCTTTCTTTGTTCGCGTCATCGTAAATTCACTTACTCAGAGTTGCGGACTCCCCACGCGAGTAGGGATACCGTGGCTTGGCCACGGGCTCCCATTGTTGCGTTTGTACTCGCGTGGGGTGCCACTAGGTATTGTGCGGTCCTTGACGAGGCCTACGATACTCGCCGGACCTGTGTCCTTTGCCGCTCAGTTCTTGGGCAACAAGGGGGTGATTGTCTCCGAGGCCTTCTTCGCTGCGGCTTCGGGGGTTGCTGCACCAGTCAGGGCTTCCTGCATGGACAGCTGGATGGCCTCAGAAATCTTCGGGTAGTCCTTTCCGTATGCGCGTGCGTGTGCGTACTGGAGCTGATCTTCGAAGACCTTGAGCTTGGGATCACTCGAGAGCTTGAGCTTGCCCTGCAGGTCGGGGCGCGAGGAGAGCTGGCCGGAGCCATCGCAGTAGATCTTGGCGCCTTCTGCGCTGGTCAGGTACTTAGCGAGCTTCACGGCTGCCTCGGACTGCTTTGCGCCGTTCATGACGACAACGTTTTCGCCACCCATCGAGGTTGCTGCGCGCTTGTCCTTAGGAAGCGGAGCGACGTCCCATTCGATCTCGGCATCCTTGGTCAGGGTCGAGAGCTCCCACGGGCCGTTGATCATCATCGCTGCCTTGCCGGTGATGAACTGGGTGCGAGCGTCTTCCTGGGTATAGTTGACGACTGCTTCGCTGACGGAACCGTCTTCGATCATGCCGCGCAGGTAGGCCAGTGCGGTTGCGCCGGACTCGCTGTAGTTGGACATGTCGCCGCCGGTCTGCCACACGAAGGGCAGAGCTGGAAGGTTCCGGACTCGTTCTTCACGGCTGAGATTGCCAGGCCCTTGACGTCACCCTTGGTGGTCTTCTTGGCTGCTTCCTTGAGGGACGCCCAGTCGGTCGGAACCTCAACACCGGCTTCCTTGAGCATGGTCTTGTTGTAGTACAGGGCAAGGTTGTTCGAGTTCAGCGGAATACCGTAGGTCTTTCCATCGAATTCAACCGAGGACCAGGGGCCATCGAAGAAGTCAGACTTGTTGATGCCATCACCGCTGAGGTCCTTGAGCATGCCCAAAGACGCGAAGTTCTGGTTGTCGACCACGTCCACGACTGCAACGTCGGGGACCTCGCCGCCGACCGAGCCCTGGAGAATGGACTTCGACAGGTCAGCGAAAGCGAAGGTGGTGCGCTTGACCTTGATATCGGGGTTTGCCTTCTCGAACTCTGCAATCGATGCTTCGATCGAGCTGTTGGCCGTGTCACCGCTCAGGTAGTCCCACATTTCAACGGTGACCTGTCCGCCGGAGGCACCGGACGTAGAATCCGACTTGCCTCCCGAACATGCGCCCAGTCCCAGTGCCATCACTGAGGCACCGAAAAGGGCAACGCCGCGCATTGCGAGCTTCGATGTGTGTGTGCCATTATTCTCTCTCCTTTGAGTGCTGATAGTTGTCCGTCAGCAACTACCAAGTTCCGTGTTTTCACGGACAAATACGGGGATGCACTCCAGTGGTGCATCGATGGTGACCTCTTGCCCACCCTCGAATACATCTCCCAGGGTGTACGAGGCCGTACCTGCCTCTTCTTCGCCGCCTGCGATCAGCAGTTGCTGCCAGCGCACTCCCGCGGGAAGGTAGACGCGGGCGCTGCGGGCGCCAGCCTCGACAATGGGGGCGACAAGGAGGTCGGGGCCGAGGAGGAATTCTCCTTCGTCTTCCCACGCGCGCGCATCCTCGGGGAATTCGAGGAAGAGTGCGCGCATCGGGGAATTCCGCGCTCGGCGGCCCTCGTCCATGACGCGGCCGATGTAGGGGCGCAGCGCTTCCCTGAGGTGGATGTAGCGTGCGCAGATCTGTGCGACTTCCTCACCGTAGGACCAGATTTCGTTGGGTCCGCCGGGGTTGTCCGAGGCCACGTCCTCGCGGGGTTCGCGGTGACCGTGGACGCGCATGAGCGGGCAGAAAGTACCGAACTCGAACCAGCGAGCGAAGAGCTCCCTGGTACGCGGGGTCGCTGGGGTCGCCTCCGTGGAAGCCGCCGATGTCACTGGTCCACCATGGGATCCCCGAGATTCCAATTGATTGGCCTGCTCGGACCTGAGTGAAGAGCGCTTCCCAGGTGGGGGCAATATCGCCGCTCCATACCGCCGAGCCGTACTTGGCTTGGCCGGCCCACGCGCTGCGACACAGGCTGAGGAATTCGTCTTCACCCTGTTCGCGCATTCCTTCCCAGACCATGCGCGCGTTCTCGCGCGGGTAGAGGTTGGAGACATTCAGGCCGCTTCCGGCGTAGAAGCGCAGGTTGGAGGGGTGACCGGGGTTGAGTTCAGGTTCGCAGGCATCGAGCCAGAACACGCGGACACCCAGATCGAAGTAGTTGTTCTTCAGCTTGTTCCAGACGTACTCGCGGGCCGCGGGGTTTGTCGGGTCGTAGAAGGCGACGGGGAGCGGCCGATCCATTCCCTTATCGCGGAATGTTTGGTGGTATTCGACTCCGGCTTCGGTGCCGACCAGCAGGCCTTTGGCGCGAATTTCTGCGTCCGTTTCAGCCAGGGGTGACACTGTTGGCCACACGGAAACCATCAGTTTCGTACCCATTTCCTCCAATTCGGCCATCATCGCCTCGGGATTTGGGTATTCGTTTTCGTCAAAGCGCCACTCCCCCATTGCGGGCCAGTGGATGAAGTCGGTGACGATCACAGATAGGGGCAGGCCGCGGCGCTTGTATTCGCGCGCGACATCCATGAGTTCTTCTTGGCTGGTGTAGCGCAGCTTGGATTGCCACAGGCCCAGTGCCCACTGCGGAATGCGCGGCGCGTGGCCGACCGCGTCGGCGTAGGCCTCGAGGATTTCCTTGGGGGTATCGCCCACGCACACCCAGTAGTCGATCCATTCACTGCCTTGCGCGACCCAGCGGGTGCTTTCTTTGGCGAATTCGACGCGGCCGACGGAGGGGTTGTTCCACAAGAATCCGTAGCCCTTGTCAGAGAGGACGAAGGGGATGGAGACTTCTCCGTTGCGTTGGATGAGGTCAGAGACGATTCCTTTGTGATCGAGGAAATCGTAGGAGTGTTGTCCCATTCCGTAGAAGCGTTCGCCGGGGTCGGAGGCGAAGCACTGGTGGACTTCGTGTCCGCCGAAACCGGGGTAGATTCCGTGGGCGCCTGGCCACCAGAAGTGCTCGGGGGCTTCGCGGAGGATAGATTCGCCGTCCTTGCGGAAATCCAGAAGGAAGCGGGCAATTCCTGTTCCACCGTCAAGGTTGGCAACGACGCTGATACGCCCGTTGGTGAAGACTTCTTCGGGTGTGTCGTAGCCGGGGATCTCGGTGACCTTTGCTTCTTCCGTGCTTGTCCCGAGGCCGGTGGCGGGCCCCGCTTCGAGGGCTCCTAATCCTTGGGGGAAGTCTGCAGAGGGGCCAATGCGCACACGAAGCGCATTGCGCCCCCATGCCTCAATGCGGATGAACTCGTGCGCGAAGCAGAGTTCAACTGCGCCGGGGTACTGCTTCTTCGTGTACACCTGTGCTCCTTTTTGACCGGACGAATACGTATTCGTTTAATGACAATTTTCAGGAGTTTTTCTGGTATTATTCATTACGCATACGTATTCGTCGGATAAAAAATATTTGCGGGCATCGACGCCCGCACATGTGATGCGGAACTCACAATAAGTTGTTCACGCGATCCTGTCAAGATACCGGGAGGACCTGAGATGGCGCGTCAGCCAACCAGCAGAGATGTCGCAAAACTAGCGGGAGTCTCGCAAACCACGGTCTCGTATGTCATGAGTGGACGCCGAGCCGTCTCCCCGAGACGGAAAAAGCGTGTCCAAATTGCAATGAAAGAGCTGGGGTATCAGCCCCATGCGGGTGCCCGATCCTTGCGTTCACGAAAGTCCCGCGTCCTGGGAGTGGTGGTCCCCTACCACGAGGGAGCGGACGCGGCGGCCCAGCACTACATGCTGATCACTTTGGCGCAGCTCTTGCGCGAGCACGATTTCGACCTGCTGTTGATCACCGCCGACGAGGGCGCCGCCGGGCTTCGAAGAGTCATGCAGACCGCGCTGTGTGACGGCCTGTTCATCATGGAGGTGCGCTTCAATGATGCTCGTTTGGGCGTCGTTGCAGAGAGCAAGATCCCCACGGTTTTCATTGGAACCCCGGGCTCTGGGCCTTTTAATGCACCGATCCAGTCCATCGACGTTGATTATTACGAGGCCGGGCGCGCCGCGGTTCACCGCCTGCGTGACGCGGGAGCGCGCAACATTGCTTTCGTCCATTCGGCAAGCCCCGATGTGCAATCGTTGAACTTCGTCTCGCAGTTCAGGCAGGCGGTTGTTGATACGGCGGGCGAGTCCGGGATTCCTTTGCTCTCGCGCACGTGCGGGACGGGAATTCGCGAAATCCGTAAGCTCGTTGGGCAAATTGCCGGTGATAATCGGATTGATTCCTACATTTTGGGGCCGACGATCTCTGCGGATGACTGGTGCAACGCCCTGATCGATCTGGAGATTCGTCCCGGCCGTGATGTCTCGCTGGTAGCCAGCGGTTGGTCTTCCGAGCGCGCGCACTGCCTATTCGATGTCGATCACTTTGATACGCGCCCCGACGAACTATTGAGGCGTGCGGTTGAAATGTTGGTCGCCCAAATCGATGGGGAACCTCGAAAGGAAACCGCGACCGAGGCTGTAGCCGCCGGTTCCGTGACGTCGGCAGATTCCGAGGCGAAGATCCGCCGCCCTGTGCATGGTCTGACCCTGCTTGATCCGATCTTCGTGCCCGGAAATACGGTTGTTGGGGAAGGACGACAAGGCTGACTTCCTCCCCACCCCGCCCCATCTCCTGGTTTAGCTCGTTGATTCCTGACGTATGAGCGTTCATAGGCCAGGAATCTGTGAGCTAAACCAGGAAAGAGGGAGCTAAAGCCGGAGCTAAAGCCCTCAGACCCTACACCCCTTACTTGCGCCCGCCTCGCGCGGCGTACTTCTCGACGTGACGCTCAAGTGCAGCGCGAACGAGGCCCGCGAATAGCGGGTGAGCATTCGTCGGACGCGACTTGAACTCGGGGTGCGCCTGAGTTGCCACATAGTAGGGGTGCAAGGAACGATCCAGTTCAACAAACTCGACCAGGTTTCCATCGGGCGAGGTACCCGAGATGTGCAGGCCAGCCGATTCCAGCTGATCGCGGTAGTCGTTGTTCACCTCGAAACGGTGACGGTGGCGCTCCGAAACCTGGGTCTTCCCATAGGCCTCAGCAACAACAGAGCCCTCCTGAAGGACCGCGGGGTACGCGCCAAGTCGCATGGTCCCACCCAGATCACCATCACCCTCAACAATGTCGACCTGGGAGTCCATCGTGTGAACGACCGGATCGGGAGTCTCGGGATCCATCTCGGTCGACGAGGCCCCCGTCAACCCCAAGAGATCACGCGCGGCCTCGATGACCATGCATTGCAGGCCCAAGCACAGGCCAAGGGTCGGTACGCGATGCTCGCGCGCCCACCGCAGCGCACCCAACTTGCCTTCAATGCCTCGGATGCCGAAACCGCCGGGGACGATAATCGCATCCACACCTTCCAGTGCCTTTTGCGCCCCCTCGGGAGTCTCGCAGGTGTCAGAGGCAACCCAACGCAGGTCCACGCGCGCATTATTCGCAAATCCACCGTGCTTCACGGCCTCGGAAACCGAAAGGTAAGCGTCGTGCAGGTTGATGTACTTTCCAACCAAGGCGACCTCAACGCGGTACTTCGGGGACTCGACGCGCTCAAGGAGCTCATTCCACTCGCTCCAGTCCACGTCGCGGAAAGCCAAGCCCAGTCGCTGAACCAGGAATGCGTCCAAGCCCTCGCGGTGCAGTGTCGGGGGGACCTCGTAGATCGAGGCCGCATCCTTGCATTCGATAACCGCGTCACGGTCAACATCGCACATGAGTGCAACCTTGCCTTTGATTCCTTCGGGCAGCGGGCGGTCGGTACGCAGCACTAGGGCATCGGGCTGGATACCGATCGAACGCAGCGTCGCAACCGAGTGCTGGGTCGGCTTGGTCTTGAGTTCACCAGCCGCAGGCAGGAAGGGAATTAGCGCAACATGCACGAAGGCGACATTGTCGCGACCCAGGTCGGCGCGCACCTGACGCGCGGCCTCCAAGAAGGGCTGGGACTCGATATCGCCGACGGTTCCGCCAATTTCCGTGATAATGACATCGGGGGCGTTTCCCTCGGCGTCAGGGATGGCCTGCGCGCGCATGACGCGCTTGATCTCATCCGTGATGTGGGGAATGACCTGGACAGTGTCGCCCAGGTATTCGCCGCGGCGTTCCTTCGCGATAACGGTCGAGTAGACCTGACCGGTCGTCGCGTTCGCCGCGCCGGAGAGGTTCACGTCTAAGAAGCGCTCGTAGTGGCCGATATCCAGATCAGTTTCCGCGCCGTCTTCCGTGACGAAAACCTCGCCATGTTGGAAGGGGTTCATGGTCCCCGGATCGACATTGATGTAGGGATCGAGCTTTTGCATGGCAACGCTCAGGCCGCGTGAACGCAGCAGGCGCCCCAGCGACGAGGCCGTCAAACCTTTACCTAAAGAAGAAACCACACCTCCGGTGACGAAGATGTGGCGAGTGATGTTTTCCTGTGCGTCTTGTCGACGTCCATAGCTGTTTACCATGGAATCTCAGTTTACAACCACCCATTCTCAGTCGCGACCTTGAGCGCTTCGGCGCGCGTGTGCGCGTGGGTCTTATCCATCGCCGAGCTCACGTAGTTGCGTACCGTCCCCGCCGACAGCATGAGTTCCGAGGCCACGTCCTCCACGGTCCCGCCGCTTTCGAAAGCGCGCAGTACCTCGACTTCGCGGGCGCTGAGCGGGCTTTGGCCTTTCGTGAGCGCGTCGACCGCGAGCGCGGGGTCGACAACGCGAAGTCCCTGTGAGGTTCGACGAATGGCGTCAAGCAGTTGAGTAGCAGGAGCGTCCTTGACGACAAACCCTAATGCACCGGAATCGAGTGCGCGCTGGACGTAGCCGGGACGCCCGAAGGTTGTCACCATGAGTACGCGCGCAGCCGATCCTCGTTCTTTCAAAGCAGTGGCGGTACTGATGCCATCCATGACGGGCATTTCCACGTCCATGATGACGACCAGCGGAACCTCGCTACCTGGATGCGCGCCCGCGTAGTCGTCGATCGCGGCCAAGGCCTCGTGACCGTTTCCCGCCTGAGCGACAACTTCCATGTCGTCCTCGAGGTCAATGAGCGCACTGAGCGCACCACGGATCAGGGCCTGGTCGTCGACCACAATCACGTGAATCATGCGGTGTCCTTCGAAGCGCGAGTACTTGACCCGTCAATCGTACACGCAGCTCAGAGCGCCTCGCCCTTGAACGCCAGCCGCAGCTCCCAGGTGCTGCCTTTACTTGCCCAAGTCACATCCCCTTCCGAGGCCGCGCGCTCACGTAGTCCCTCAAGTCCCGTTCCCCCACCTCGCGAGGCCAAGGAGTACTTCTGCGAGTATCCGTCGTTTCGTACGAGGACCTCAGCGGGAGTCAGGCGCACGTGGATGCTCTCGGGGTGGGCGTGGGTAATAGCGTTGGCAGTTCCCTCACGGATGATGTGAGCAGCAAGGGAGGCGCGAGGGCCGGGTGGAATGTCGCCTCGGATATCGGCGGTGAATTCAATCCCCGCTTGCTCGCAGAGTTCGCGCGCCAAATTCACTTCTTCTTCCGGGGACAAACTGCGCGAGGCCGCAATGATCCCCCGTAGGTCCTCTTTCGCCTGGCGGGACAACTCCAGGGTCTGCGCAATCTGTTCACCGGCCTCGTCAATCTTTCCAACGGAAAGCAGGCGCTGGGCAAGTTCGTTCTTCATAGTGATGACGGTCAGCGAGTGCCCGAGGATATCGTGTAGATCTCCGGCGAAACGCAGGCGTTCGCGTTCGCGGACCAGACTGATTGCTTGGCGTTGGCGTTGTTCCTCTGAGTGGCGGTTGTCGAAACTGCGACGCACGGCCAGGGTTAAGCCCAAAACCATGAGCAGGGCGATGATCGCGTAGCTCAAGGCCAGTGCGTCAATGCTGCCAATGGGCAGCAAGATGGCGATCACTTCCCAGCCGACGAGCGCCACCAGGCCTGGGACCACGTAATTCCGGGGTGCTTGAAGGTTCCAGCCCGCAATCGAGTAGGTGATGAAAAGTGCCGAGGTCACTCGCGATGCGCCGGCTGCGACCAGAACTAGCCCCAGCGCAACCACCAAAGCCAGCAAGATCCCGTGCGAAATCCACATCTTCTTCTTGATGTGTGCTCCCCATTCGGGGGTTGGGTTCACGACGTAGATCGCGATATCGGCGACTGCGACTGCAAGAGTGAGGGCCAGGATCACTACCGTCATGCCGAAAGATTCGACACTCGGGACCATGACCAGGGGGAATGCTAGGAAAGCCAGGTAGGGAAGTGCCCACAACACTGCGGACAAGCGCGGGTGGCGCCGTGTCCACGATGCTTTGGCTGTGGTGGTATCCATGCTCTTCCCTCTCCCGCTTTTTCTTGGAATTCTTCCTGTGGCACGTGAGTCTGTCAGCGATCAGTGTCCCTGTGCTGCGCCCAAACTGCAAGCACGACAAAGGGAATGAACCAGGCCGCTGCAGAAATTACCCAGGTCCACTTGAAGGAATCGAAACCGTACAGGGGCAGTTGCGAGAGGTAGAAGATTCCGTAGAAGGGGCTTCCCGGCGCGATGCTCTTGAAGAAGCTTCCCATGGAGTCAATCGGAATGAACATTCCGGCAAGGAATGCGCCCAGGACGACAACGCCGTTGATCACTGCGAAGGAGGTATCCGAACGCAGGAGGAATCCCAGTGCCAGACCCAGCGTTGCTGACATCATGGCCGCGGCCAGGACAATCAGGGCGCTTTGGATCCAGGCTGCGGGAGTCATGCGCGCTCCAGTCGCATACCCCACGCCGTAGGTGACAGCAATGACGACAGCGCTCATGGAGATTGCTGCGACCAGACGAGAGAAGATGAAGGCTCCGGAGCTCACGGGAGTAAGCGCGAAGAGGCGAGATGTTCCGGACGTGCGCTCCAGGGCGACAACCGTTGCAGCTGATGCCCCGGCGATCATCACGCCGTAGAGGGTCATGGAGACCAGGACAGTTGCACCGACATTGGCGTTGACCGCCCACTCTTTCGAGTATTCCTGTCCGGCACCGAACATCATGTAGAGGAAGATCGGCAGAATCAGTGCAAAACCAAACATGGCCGGGTTTGCCACCAGTTTGAGGAAGGCCTTCCAGGTGAGCATCCCGATTCCTTCCCACGAGCTAACTGCGGTGCGTTTGCTCCAGGGGTTGGTTTCTGCGTGAGTGTGCGTTGTCATTTTGAATCCTTATATACGTAAAAAAAGCTGTGGGGAAATCTGCGAGGCTCGGGCGGGCTTTACTGAGTGAGCTCCGAGAAAACGTCCTCGAGGCTGGAGAAGACGACCTCAAATTCACGAGCATTCTCAAGGCCAATGACGAAGCGCGCTGCCTCATCGGAGAAGGTCGTGCGGAACTCTACGCGCACCCACTGCTCATCGGCGTCGCTCTCCCCACGGAACTTTCGGTATCGGATTGGCGGACCTTGGCCTCGGCAATTTCGCTCAGCTCCCACGTCGTTCCCAATTCTGCGGCGCGAGCAGCCAAGGAGGCGCGGACCTCGCCTAGGCGCGCGCGGGGAACAGAGAAGGCAACGCGCGTTGTCGAGTGGGCGCGGCGGATTTCCTCGGTCGGGGCGTCGGCGGTGATTTCGCCGGCGTTGACGATGATGGTGCGCTCGGCGTAGTCCTGCGCCTCGGCCAGGTAGTGGGTGGCGAAGAGGATCGTCTTGCCTTTCGAGGCCTGGGCGCTCATGAGCTCCCAGAACTCCTTGCGCATGGTGGCGTCCATACCGGCGGTCGGCTCGTCGAGGATGATGAGTTCGGGGTCGGGCAGAGGGCAAGTGCGAGGCGGACGCGCTGCTGCTCGCCGCCGGAGAGCTTGCGAATCTTGCGCGCGAGGAGGTGTCGGAGGTAGGTCTCGTCAACGATGGGGTCGATGGATTCTTCGCGCTTGTAGACGCGGGCGAAGAGCTTGAGGAGTTCTGCGACGGTGTAGTCATTGGGCAGTGCGCCGGTTTGCAGCACGACTCCCACGAGGCGGCGCCGAATTGCTTCCTTGGCGCTCATGCCGAAAACTTCGACCGTGCCGCCATTGGCCTCTTGCAGGCCCAAGATGATGTCGATCGTCGTGCTCTTTCCTGCACCGTTGCGGCCCAAGAATGCGACGATTTCGCCGGAATCGACGCGCATGTTGATTCCTTTGAGGGCCTGAACCTGCCCGTAGGTTTTGACGAGGCCTTCGGCGAAGATCGCCGGTGTGGTGGAGTGATCCGTGTTCGTGTTCATGCCTCTAGTCAACCGTCGAGGCGCAAAGGGCAACAGTGGCGTTTGAACGAAGTTTCACATGACACTTGTCATGAGATCTTTATGAGGCTTCTTCTACTATTAAGGGGTGAGTTCTTGCGATTCCCATTTAATTACTCTCCCCGTCCGCCGTTTTTCACACTTCTATCCTCAAGTTCGCGCGCTACTCACCGAGGCTTTCCCCTCTTCTGAACTCGTGCCTGAATGGGTACTCAACACCTTCGCACTGCGTCGTTCCATTGATTTTCTGGCTTACTTTGATCCCGCTCAAGAGTCGAGTTTTTGCGGGATTACCCTCACGATTCACTCTGAAGATCTACTCTTTGTCATCTTCCTGGCAACGGACCGTTCCGCACGTTCCAAGGGGTATGGTTCGCGCATCCTGTCCCAACTCAAGGAGCACTACCCCGAACACGCGATTGCCCTGGAAATTGAACCGATGCTTCGTGATGCCGAGAATTTTCACCAGCGCGAGAGGCGACTGGCCTTCTATCAGCGCAACGGCTTCGATGAGACCGGGTTGTTTACGAATTATGAGGACGAGAACTACGAGATCTTGCTTTACATTCCCGCGCAGCTTCCCGACGGAGGTGAGATGGCGCAACGCTACAAGGATTTAGGCGTACTGTGTGGAGCCCTTGAGGAGCTCCTGTCGTCTTTGACTATGCCGGTCTTCATCCCCACCATCCACGTCGGCATGAGGGAATAAGCCGAGGCCGAGGCCGCGGCTACGCGAGGGGGTCAGGTAGGTCGCGGTGATCGTTGGGAATCAACACCGTCGGGTCAGACACCACCACACCTCCTCGCCGTCGTTGAGGTCAACCTCAGCCTAACGAAGAAAGCTGATTCAGCAAGTAATTACTCGACACTATTTCGATACTTGAGAAAACAACCCATCGTAGGCAATTCGCGGGCACTGGCCTCGTACCGAAATCATCCCGCACGGCTCAAAGCCATAAGCCTCCAGCGCTCGGCGCATCGGTCCGTTTTCAAGGTGCGTATCGCAGCGCAAATACGGGACTTGTCCCGCGCAAAAGTCCATGACCACGCGAGTGACCCCACGGCCTCGGACGCTGGCAAGGCGATGGATTACGCCATACTCATCATCGAAGTGCCACGCACCATCAATCTGGGAATACTCCTCTTCCGGCCCGCGAGCGAAACTAAACACTGCCAAAGGCCCCTGTTCATCACAAACAAGGAAGCACTCGCCTCTTTCAATATCACTGAGTGCATCACTGCGGTTGGGGTAATCGCTGGGCCACTGCGTCGGATTACCGTTCGCCCGCATGAATTCGCGGGCGTGGTCAAAAGCAGACTCGATGAAATCCACATCATTAGTAGTGGCGGGGCGTATGAACATGCCATCAGGGTAGCCCACACACGAAAATCACACGCGCGACCGGGCACCCTTTCATCCAAACCGTTACGCTGCACCTATGGCCAGCGAACATCCCACACGAAACGAGCACTTCGGAAAATACCTTGCTTTAGGTATCGGCACTCACATCATGTGGGGATTTTTTCCGCTGTACTTCCACCTTCTTGAACCGGCCGGCTCGCTGGAAATCATCGTTCACCGAGCGCTATGGGCCTTCATCGCCTGCTTGATTGCACTGGCACTGACTCGCTCCCTGCCCAGAATGTGGCGCGTGATCCGAACCCCCGCGCTCATGGCGCCACTTGCCGCCGCAGGTTTCTTGGTTGTCATCAACTGGACCACCTATATTTACGCGATCCTCATCGGCCACACGACCGATGCCGCGCTCGGCTATTACATCAATCCCCTCTTCACGGTCGCCCTGGGGATGGTCGTTCTCCACGAGAGAATCTCGCGCCTTCAAGGCGTTGCTCTTGGCCTAGGCGTTCTTGCAGTGATTGTCATCATCGTGGGGCTCGGCCGGCTCCCGTGGATTTCGCTCGCACTTCCCGCATCCTTCGGCCTGTACTCATTGGTGAAGAAAAAGGTCGCCCTCAAGGTTGCTCCCCTCGATGGAATGGCCATTGAAACCGCGGTCGTCATCCCGATTTTTAGGGATTTATTACGCCTACCTTGTTGCCCACCAATCGACGTCATTCCATACCCTTCAGCGTGCCGGCGATGGTGCGATGTCCTGGCAGCTTCACCTGGCAATGCTCATCGGAGCGGGAATCCTGACCGTCATTCCGCTCATCACATTCGCCAAGGCATCGCAGGGACTCCCGCTGGGTCTCTTGGGCTTTCTTCAGTACATTTCCCCCAGCATCCAGCTGGTTATTGGCGTGTGCATCTTCCACGAGTACATGGAGCCGACGCGCTGGATTGCGACTGGAATTGTCTGGGTCGCTCTTGCTCTTCTCAGTGTCGACGGCGTGATCAGAATGCGACGCGCCAGGCAATAACGACGCCCACCGCGACGATAATCGCCACCACGATCCCCGCGATCACGCGGTTTCGCACGCTCTTTTTCCCCGCGAGGCTTACGCGAGCGCGTTCCGTTTGCGAAGGCCTCGAGGTCGCTGAGTGGACCGCTATTCACCGTTTCCCGCCAGCTCCAATCCACGGCTTCACCTGACGAGGCCGTGGTGGGGATAGCCGTTGGAGCGTACTGCGACGCTGTGGCTTGGGCAGGTTCAGACTGAGGCGGCTGAAGCTGCTGCGGTGCTGTTGGCGCTGCCTGGACGCCGTAATCGATGATCGGTGTCCCCATGGCCGGGGGCATACCCATTTCGGAAGCGCTCGGGCCAATCGGCATGCTCGAGGTGTACTGAATCTGCGGTTCGAGCGTTCCCCCAGAGGAGTCAAGGATCCACTGGCGCAATTGCGGATACAGGCTTGGATTTTTCAGCAGATGCCGACGAAGGTCAGGGCGCTCGGCCGCGAGTTGCGCCATGAGTTCGGGCGGCATCGTGGGGTCTTGAGCTTGGGCGGGGGTGATCGAATTCAGGTCGTACATTAGGCGGGTTCCTCACGAGAGGTGAAGTTCGCAAAGCGCGCCATATGTCCTTGGAAGAGGACGCGAATTGTTCCCGTCTCACCGTTACGGTGCTTCGCCAAGATAATGTCGGCTTCGCCCGGACGATCCTCGGGATTGTAGTACTCGGGCCGGTGCAAGAGGATGATGATGTCCGCGTCTTGTTCGAGTGAACCCGATTCACGCAGGTCGCTCATCATCGGCTTCTTATCGGTTCGCGCTTCGGGACCGCGGTTCAGCTGCGCGACCGCGATGACCGGGACATCGAGGTCTTTGGCCAGAAGCTTGAGGTTTCGCGACAGGACAGAAACTTCCCTGCTGACGTGATTCGACCTGCTTGCCCGTTGTCATGAGCTGGAGGTAGTCCACGACGACCAAACCCAGATTGTGCTGCTGCTTGAGTCGGTAGCATTTCGAGCGAATCTCGGTCATGGTGACATTCGCTGAGTCGTCGACGAAGATCGGGGCTTCAGAGATCTTCCCGGTCGTTTCCGAAACCTTGCGCCAATCGCGTTCGGTCATCTCGCCCTTCATCATCTTGCTCATGAAGACCGAGGACTCGGCGGAGAGCATACGCATGGCGATGTCGTTTTGGGACATTTCCAGCGAGAAGATGACCGATGTGATGTCGTGCTTGATGGAGGCGGAGCGGCAAAAATCAAGTGCCAGCGTGGACTTACCCATCGCAGGACGCGCCGCGACAATGATCATCTGCCCGCCTCGCAGACCACCGGTCATTCGATCAAGGTCGACGAATCCGGTGGGGACGCCGGCGACCTTACCCTGGTTAAGTTCGATCTTTTCGAGCTCGGTGAGGATGTTTTCGGACATATCGGCCATCGACACATAGTCGGTTTGCGCTTGGCGTTCTGCGACGGCGAAGATCTCCGCCTGGGCTTTGTCGACGATTTCATCGACATCGCCGCCAGCGTCCGCGTAACCGAGTTGGACGACTCGCGTGCCCGCAGTGACGAGGCGACGCAAGATCGCGCGCTCTTTCACGATTCGCGCGTAGTAGCCCGCGTTTGCTGCGGTAGGAACCGATGCGATCAGGCTGTGGATGTACGAGGCCCCGCCGACCCTGGACAGATCCCCTTGCCTTTGAAGTTCACCAACGACCGTCACTGCGTCCGCGGGTTCGCCCCGGCCCATGAGGTCGATGATCGTGTTGTGAATGGTTTCGTGGGCAGGCTTGTAGTAGTCACTTCCACGAATCTCTTCGCTGACATCGGTGATTGCTTCTTTGGAGAGCATCATGGAACCCAAGACGGACATCTCTGCGTCGATGTCTTGGGGTGGGGTGCGATCGAAGTCTTCCGATGCCATGTGTGAAGCTCTCCTCAGGCGGATTGTGCGCATGTGGATGGGGGTTAAACGCAAAGCGCGTACACGCGAGCCTACTGCCAAGCGAGCGCCACTGCCACTCTCAAGTTCAACACGAATGTGGACGGATTGTGGATACTCTGTGGATAGCGCCGCGTGTCTTCCACATGCCCTGTGGATGAAGTCTCTTTCACAAGCCTATTCTCAGCTTGCCTTCAGTTTAGGCTTTCCCCGGAAAGCCGCCATTTTCCGAGTATGATCTTTCCACAGATGTGTACACAGTCTGTGGATAAAAAGTGGAGGGACAATCAGTGGATAGCGCCGATCAGCGAAAAGACATGTTTCAATCGCAGATTGAAGGTTTACCGGAGTCACAACTTGCGATCCACAATCAGGCTGCATCAACTGCTAAAGAGTGTCCTGAACAGGTTTTATCCACAGATAAATCCACTTCCGTGGATAAACCAGCACTCACTGACACATCCGAGGATATTTCCAGAACTTCCCCAGCTAAGCGCGATGAATCCGCACAAACTCACAGCAAACAGCCCAGCCTGACACGCCAAATCCTCTCCCTCGCGATCCCGACCCTGGGCGCAACAATTGCGCAGCCACTTTTCCTCACGATCGACTCCGCAATGGTTGGCCACCTCGGCGCCGAAAAAATCGCCGGCATGTCACTTGCCATGATCGTGATCAATACGGTCTACGGCATGTCGATCTTCTTGGCCTACTCGACCACCGCCGAAACCGCTCAAGCAATGGGAGCCGGAAACGAGCGCCGCGCACGCGAGCTCGGCGTCCACGCCATGTGGTTGGCCGCCATCATCGGCATCACACTCGCAGGGGTTCTCGCACTTATCGGCACTCCCCTTTTGCGAGCACTCGGAGCAGCCGAGGAAATCATGCCCTATGCCTCGTCATTCCTGCACGCATCACTGCCAGGGCTTGCGGCATCGCTGATCACCATGGCCGCCACCGGAGTTTTGCGCGGAATGAAGGACACCACTACCCCACTCATCGCCGCAGGAGTCGGTGCCCTCCTCAACGTCGGCCTCAATGCATTCCTCATCTATGGGATCAATCTGGGAATCGTCGGCAGCGGAATTGGAACCTCGATCGTTTCAACCATCATGGCCATCAGCTTGGTCGCAATCCTCGCCCGCCCCGCACGAGCCGCGGGTGTCTCTTTGCGTCCGTCACTGACGGGAATTCGCCAATCCGCGCGCGTCGGTGGTCCTCTCCTGGCACGCTCGGTCGCAATTCGCCTGGCCTTCCTCACCTCGATCTGGAGCGCGACGACGATCAGCGTCAACGGCCTCGCGGCCTACCAAGTCGTCATGTCCGCCTGGCAAATCCCGCTCTTCCTTCTCGACTCCCTTGCGATCGCCTCGCAAACTCTGGTCGGATTCGCCATCGGTTCGGGGGATCGCTCGCAGCTGCGCACCCTGCTTCGCACCCTCGCGTGGTGGGGAATCGGAGCGGGCGTCATCATCGGCACCCTCACCGCTTCCTTTCCCCGTGGATCCCTTCCTTCTTCGTTTCCGAGGCCGTCGTCCGTCACATGGCGATCCCCGCGGTCATCGTCAATGCGGTCTTCTTCCCCGCACAATCACACGCATTCCTGCTCGACGGTGTCTTGATCGGTGCAGGGCGCGGAGCTTCCTTGGCGAAGGCAGCATTCCTCAACCTCGCGATCCTGCTTCCCGCGCTGTGGGGATTTACGCTTCTTCGGCCCTGCCTGAGTGAGACCGCGGCGGTAGCGGTACTCATTGGTTTGGTAACCGGCTTGTACATGGTGACTCGAGCGATCACGAACTCGTGGATCACGTGGTTTTCGCCGCGAAATGCGCTTATTCCACGGGATGATTCGCTCGCTCCATCGCAGGCCGCAGTGTGATTCACCGCTCGTGACAGGAAGCTGAAAAAACGCTAGACTTGGACGCTGGACTGTTTCCACCCACCCGGGACGGAACTCAGTCTCGCGGACACCCATGTGTCCGTGTGCAAAAGCCGGTGGAACTCCGGTGATTGCAACGCATGACCCTCCTGTCACGGAAATACCGTGACCGCGAAGACCACAGGAGGTGGGTATCAACGTGCGTGAATACGAACTGATGGTGATCCTCGATCCTTCGATCGACGAGCGCACCGTCGCCCCGCAGATGGAGAAGTACCTCGAGCAGGTCACCGCTAACGGCGGCTCCGTCGAAAAGGTCGACATCTGGGGCAAGCGTCGTCTTGCCTACGACATTCTCAAGCGTTCCGAGGGTATCTACGTTGTCATCAACATGACGACCACCCCCGAAATTGCGCTGGAAATCAACCGCTTGATGACTCTGAACGAGTCCATCCTGCGCACGAAGCTCCTGCGTCCGGACGCCCACTGACCTTCGCTCACCTGAGCAATCACCTCACACAGCCCACCAAGGAGATCCAATGGCTGGAGAAACCGTCATCACGATCATTGGCAATTTGACCAATGATCCGGAACTGCGTTGGACGCAGAGCGGAGCACCCGTCGCCGACTTCACGGTGGCATCCACCCCGCGTTCCTTCGACCGCCAAAGCGGCGAATGGAAGGACGGGGAAACCCTGTTCATGCGCTGCTCCGTCTGGCGCGAAATGGCTGAAAATGTCGGCGAATCCCTGCGTAAGGGAATGCGCGTCATTGTCACCGGTCGCCTCGTGCAGCGCTCTTTCGAAACCCGTGAGGGCGAACGCCGTACCGTCGTCGAACTTCAGGTCGAAGAAGTCGGCCCCTCACTGCGTCGCGCAAAGGCACAGGTCACCCGCACGGGCGGCCAGGCCTCGGCAGGCGCACCCCAGGAGGCTACTCCCAGGGCGGCGGATACGGACAGCAGCAGGGCTACGGAAACCAAGGTGGTTACTCGCAGAGCCAGGCCAGCTACGGCGCACCTGCCGGCGGTTCCCAAGACGATCCGTGGCGCACATCCGATTCCGGTGTTGCGACCTCTTTCGCCGAGGATCCGCCCTTCTAAATCGCACCGCGCGCCAAGTAACCGGCGCACACACGTGCTGAAAACATGCTTGGGAGCGTTCACTCGCTCAGATCATCAAGGAGAACATCATGGCGAAGCCTCAACTTCGCAATAAGCCCATCAAGAAGAAGGCCAACCCGCTGAAGTCGGCCAAGATCGAATCGATCGACTACAAGGACACCGCTCTGCTGCGTAAGTTCATCTCGGACCGCGGCAAGATCCGCGCTCGCCGCGTCACCGGTGTCTCCGTCCAAGAGCAGCGTCGCATTGCTCGCGCCGTCAAGAACGCACGCGAAATGGCTCTGCTGCCCTACACCTCTACCGGCCGCTGATTCGAAGGGAAGGACTGAAAAATGGCAACTACCAAGCTCATCCTCACCCACGATGTGGATCGTCTCGGATCCGCCGGCGATGTCGTCGAGGTCAAGGCTGGATACGCTCGTAACTACCTGATCCCCCGTGGCTTCGCCACCAAGTGGACCAAGGGTGCACAGGTTCAGATCGATCAGATGGCTGCTGCTCGCCGCCGTCGTGAGATCGCCTCCATCGACGATGCTCGCATCGTGCGCGATGCCCTGCAGGCCGCGGTTGTGACCGTGAACAGCAAGGTTGGCGCACATGGACGCCTCTTCGGTTCCGTCTCCGCTTCTCAGATTGCAGAAGCAGTGAAGGAACAGCTGGGCCAGACCATCGATCGTCGTCGCGTGATCATCGATGACCCGATCAAGACCACCGGTGACCACACCGTGACGGTCAACCTTCACTCCGAAGTCACCGCGAACCTCAAGGTCCGCGTGCTGGCTGTCAAGTGAGCGTCTGACAAGACCATAAAGAGGGCCGGGGCCTCCCGAAAGGAGTGCCCCGGCCTTTTGTCTTTCTTTTTCACGGGTGTCAGGCAGCTGCCTGAGCAGCGCTCCATTCGACGCTCGAAGACGTGTCCGCGCCGATGGAGCCCCCGAAATTACCTGCCTTCTGCCCGACTCGGACCGCCACCCTCGGAGCCGGCAGCACCCGTATTTTTGAGCGGTCGGAGTCTGGGTCGGCTGTACCTCAGATCCCTGCGTCGGCTCACTCGCCTCGGGGGTCGGGGTCGGCGTCTCTTCAGTAGGCGTAGGTGTTGTCGATACCTGAGGGGCGGGAACCACAGGTGTCGCTGACTGACGGGTATACCAATCGAAGTGGAGCTTCGTCTGGTTCGCGGTCGCCTGCTTCATGTAGCGCATCCACACGGTCACCGGCCAGTCACCACCGTGGAATTGGCCAAGCCCACCGATATTCGTCAAAGAAACGGGACTTCCGTTTTCATCGAGCTGGTACATGCTCACTGCGGTGACCAGTTCAGGCGTGAAACCAACGAACTGCGCGGTCTTTTGGTCTTCGGAGGTACCGGTCTTACCGCCGGTGTCCTGCTTGAGTGCGGCCGCGGCCTCGGCAGTACCACCCGAAGCGGTCACTGCTTCAAGCGCAGGAAGGACGGTCGACATGGTCTTCGTATCGAAGATCTGCTCCGGGTCAACGTTTGTCTTGAAGACCTTGGAACCATCGGAGTTTTGAACCTCGCGGACAATGTGCGGAGTGGTTCGCTTTCCGCCCGAAGCAATCGTCGAATAGGCGTGCGCAAGGTCAATGTTGTGGGGAGCCGCAAAGCCCAAGACGTTGAGCAGCGAATCATCCAAACCGTTCGTGTCCTCGGGGATTCCCAAGTCGATCGCGACCTTCTTCGTGGTTGCGGGGCCAACTTCCTGGTTGAGTCCAACGAAAACGGTGTTGATCGAGTTCTTCGTTGCGTTCACCAGGTTCTGACGGCCCCAAGACACACCAGAATCGTTACTCACCGCACGCGACATTCCACTAAAGGTCTTGGGCGAGGAGCCATCGTACACGTCGTAGATCGAGCCCCCCTGCTCGGCGTGAGCAACCAGGGCGAAAGGCTTGAAGGTTGAACCGGCAGCCATAATGTCTTGCGTTGCCGCATTTTGCTGGCGCGTGAGGTAATCCTTGCCGCCGTACTCCGCGACGATTTCACCGGTAGCGGGATCCAATGACGTCAAAGCCACGTGCATGGAATCTTCATTCCATCCGCGCACCGTGTACATGTACTCCGCAGCGGCAACAGCCTGATCCTGCTTGTCCTTATCAATCGTCGAAATGATGCGGTATCCACCAGTCGCCAGCTGATCTGCCGTAAAGCCTTCTGCCGCGAGTTCAGTCCGGACCTGCTCCATGAGATAGCCGGTCGGGCCTTCCATCGTCGGACCACCCAAGGTATCGGGGTCAATGGTCTTTGGGAACTCAGCAGCGTTTGCGTCTGCCTGCGAAATCCAACCGTCCTCAACCATCAGGTTGATGACGCGCTGCCAACGCGAGCGTGCTTTCTCTTCATCGACTGCCGGATCCCACGCAGAAGGAGCGGGGATGATCCCGGCGATCATTGCGGCCTCGGAAAGGGTGAGATCCTTTGCTTCGTGACCGAAGTAAGCCTGAGATGCGGCTTCGATCCCGTAGGCACCGCGACCAAAGTAAATGGTGTTGAGGTAGTTGCCAATGATCTCGTCCTTGGTCTGCTCTCGATTGATCTTGAGAGCAAGGATCGCTTCCTTGGCCTTCCCCACATAACCGGTCGTTTCGCCGACGTAGTAGCGCTCAACATACTGTTGGGTCAGGGTCGACGCACCCTGGCGCGCCCCACCCCTAATATTGTTGACCAGCGCGCGACCGATACCTTTGAGATCGACACCGGAGTTCGTGTAGAAGGTGCGATCCTCCGAGGCAACCACGGCGTGTGCGACATAGTCGGGCAAGGTGCTGGAATCGATGATCTTCCTATTCACCTGCGACATCCGGCCCATCTCGGTGGTGCCATCGGCGTAGTAAACGGTCGTCGTCTGCGCAAGAGCAACCTGATCCGCCTGCGGAATCTTCAACGAAGCATAGGCAATGAGGAAGGTACCAAAGCCGGCAATAATGAGGCCGAGGAAGGTGTAGAAGGCCCCTCGTGCAATCCGTGCTGCAAGGCTGCGCTTCTTCTTCCCCTTGGTCGGCCCCTTCTTCTTTCCGCCGCCCTTACCGGCCGCTGCTGTACATGATGCCGGACGCGTCGACCCCGTGCGCGAGGTACTCCCTGACGAGGCCGCGCGAGTGCTTGTCCGCCGACTTCCGCTTGAACTGGCTGCTGCCCCGCTCGAGGAAGTGCGAGAAACTCGTGCAACCGCTGAAGTGCGCTTTGGCGCAGAAGAAGCAGGTGTCTGGGGGATAGTTCCCTCGCCTTCACGACGTGCCTGCTGCGCAAGCCGACGTCGAGTTGCCTCGGCTCGCGAGGGAAGGGCGCGACGTCCCTGGTCGTCGTTTGCTTGTGAAGGTGCCACGAAATCCAGCCTTTCAGCATAGGTTCATCGTGACTAGCCTACGCAGAAAGGCAGGCAATTGCCTAAAGGTAGCTCCGGATCGGCTTAGTTTTCACTGGCAGCGCGACGTTTACGAGCCCTCTTCTGCGCGACCATTTCTTCCCAGCGAGCCTGCTGAGCCTGATACTCTTCGGCAACTTCGCGCACCTCATCGGATGCCCACCAGGCAAGCAGGGCCTCGCGCGCGGCCTCTTCACCCATGGGCCCATTTTCCATGCGCAGGTCAAGGAGGTAGTCGCGCGCCATCTTCACGGCCTTAGAGGGGCGGATCCCCAGAATCTCCATGATCTGATCCCCGTTAAGATCGGGGCGGATCGCGTCGAGTTCTTCTTGCGCGCGCAGCGCGGCAATACGTTCTTCTAGATCGTCATAGGCGGCAGACAAGAATGCGGCCTTGCGCTTATTGCGAGTCGTGCAGTCTGCTCGGGTCAAGCGGTGAAGGCGCTCGAGAAGTTCTCCCGCGTCCGCGACGTAGCGACGAACCGCCGAATCGCTCCACTTCGCATCGCCGTAGCCGTGGAAACGCAAGTGAAGGGCAACCAAGTCAGACACGGCGTCCGTCGTGGCCTTGTCGAAACGCAAAGCCTTCATGCGCTTGCGCGTCATTTTTGCGCCCACCAATTCATGATGGTGAAAAGAGACCGTGCCGTTGGATTCGAAGCGTCGCGTGGCCGGCTTGCCGACGTCGTGCATGAGGGCAGCAAAACGCAAGATAAAGTCCGGCTCGGGAACCGGGCCATCCGCGTCGGTCTCCAGGTCGATCGCCTGATCCAAGACGGTAAGCGTGTGCTGGTAGACGTCCTTGTGTCTGTTGTGTTCATCAACGGTTGACACGAGGGCTGACACTTCAGGAAGAACAATGTCAGCAACGCCCGTGTGGACCATGAGCTCAAGGCCGCGCCTGGGCCACGGGGAAATCATCAGTCGCTCGAGTTCGGCGCGAATACGCTCTGCCGAAACAATCTCCAAGCGCCCCGCCATAGATTCCATGGCGTCCATGACGTCCTCATCCACGTCAATGCCAAGCTGGGCGCTAAAGCGTGCGGCTCGCATGATGCGCAGTGGGTCGTCATCAAAGGACTGCAGTGCGCTAACCGGGGTGCGAAGACGACCCACCGCCAGATCAGAGAGGCCGTCATGAGGATCAACGAGCGCCAATTGTGGCAGGCGCATCGCCATAGCGTTGACGGTGAAGTCGCGACGAGTGAGGTCGCCTTCCAAAGTGTCGCCGTATTCAACCTCGGGCTTTCGCGATCCCACTTCGTAAGAATCAGTGCGATAGGTCGTCACTTCGACGACAAAGTTCCCACGCCTGCCACCGATGGTGCCGAACTCGCGGCCGATATCCCAGGTTGAGTGTCCCCACTGAGCAAGAAGCGCTTCGGTCTTCTCTGGGCGAGCAGAGGTCGTGCAGTCAAAATCGTGAGGGGTCAGCCCCAAGAAAGCATCGCGAACCGGTCCCCCGACCAAGCTGATTTCCTCACCCGCCTGAGTGAAGATCTCGCCTAATTCGAGGATTTCCTTGGGAATACGAGAGAAAGCCTCTTTCGCCTGGGCCATGAGTAGGCCCAAATCACCCTCGCCTAAACCCGAGGGGCGGGGTGCGTGAGAGCGGGCTTGACCCATTGTTCGCGACAGTTGTGTACTCATCCCCTCCAGCATGCCATGTTTTAGCCTTCTTTGGCTTGCTCGCATCACGGCTTCATTCATGGTTGACACGGGAATAAGGTCACTCGCAGCCATAGCACAGGCTGTAAAAAGTGCGGTAATTCCCACTCGACCGATGGTGCGACCTGACCCGGAGGGGTAATCCCGCTTAAAGTGGAACTATGACTGTACCTTCTGAAGCGTTACGACCCGGAGTGCCTCAGCCTCCGCGTCGTCATCCTTCGTTGCGTGCAGCGAATTCGGCCCCTCATTTCCTTCCCGTTTCCTCTGAGACTTCTGCCGGGGGCATCGTTGTCGATGTTCGCAATGGCCAGCCCTACGCAGCGATCATCGCCAGACGGAATCGCTCGGGGAAGATTGAGTGGTGCCTCCCGAAGGGGCATCTTGAAGGCTTGGAGTCTCCCGAAGAAGCCGCTCTTCGCGAAGTCGCTGAAGAAACTGGTATTCACGGGCGCATCATTCGCCACCTCGCCTCGATCGATTATTGGTTTTCCGGCGTAGATCGGCGGATCCACAAGGTTGTCCACCACTACCTGATGGGTTACATTTCCGGGTCCATCACCGTTGAGGGAGATCCGGATCACGAGGCCGAGGACGCCGCTTGGGTCCCCTTGCGTGAGCTCTCGCATGACTTGGCTTACCCCAACGAGAGACGCATTGTCGGGATCGCTTTTGGACTTGCTTTTACCGGGATGCATCATGACGCGAATGCGAGCCACTCAAATTGCACTGACTCTTGTGCCCCTCGGCGCCCTGCTTCTTTCACTCCAGCCCGCGAGTGCGGCCACCCTTGCCTCACTTCCCACCGCAGGCACCCACGAGGCCTCTGCTGCCTCGGCCTTACCCACCGCACTTGCGCCTCAATCCAGCGCGCGACCGGAGGTTTTGGGTGAAGCACCCCAGCCCTTGGGAGTTGACGTTCGGATTAACCGCCTCGAACCGCGAGTGATCACTGCTCAAAACAATGTGCAGGTCTCGGGCGTTGTTCGCAATCTGACAGATAAGCCCATCCAGAATCCGTCTTTGGATGCTTATGTTCAGACTTATTCACCGCTGACCGCTTCGGACCTCTCGGCTTATGTGACGGGGAAGTCCTATCAGGGTCGGCGCGTGCATGCGGGAACCTTGGAAGCAACAATCCAGCCCGGCGCCGAACAGGCCTTCCATATGACAATTCCTTTTGAAGACCTCCCCTTCAGTTCGGACTTTGAGTGGGGGCCGCGAGGTATCACGGTCGTCGTTGAAGGTGATGAAAACCGGGGAAGTGACCGCTCCATCCTGATCTGGGATTCGGCATATTCCCTTGAACATACGCGCGTCAATGTTCTCTTGCCCTGGACGTCCTCAACTCCACGCATGACCAGTGATTCCTATTCGATCCTGTCTGCAGCATCCATGTCGGGAGTAACTTTCGCGACCGACTCGCAAACTCTGGTCGACGAGCTCACCGTTCCTGAAGATCGCGCAACTTCCAGCGCCTCGTCTTCTTCGCCAACGCCTTCTGCTTCTTCTTCCGAGGCCAGTGCTTCCCCTTCCGCTTCCGCAACCAGCGCCTCGCCGTCTCCTTCCTCTTCCGCCACCCCGCGTTCCGAGGCCGAGATCACCGCTGATCGCCATACGCGCGCTGCTTTCCTCCAGACCTTCTTTGAACGCACCCGTGAGCTCGTGGCTCTGCCCAGTAACGATGCGGACCTGACACTTGCAACAACTCTCAATAACGACACGATCATGAAGTATCTTGTCGACTCGCGGGCACAGGTTCCTACGACTCTTGCCAAGACGCAGGCTCTCCTTCCCTCGTCCTCCCGTTCCTCGGCAAGCGCCTCGGCTTCTGCCAGCGCAAGCTCCTCTGCCAGCGCAAGTGAGGCCTCGCAAAGCCCAAGTCCCTCACCAAGCGGCGAGGCAAGCCAGACCCAGAGCAGCACTACAGCACCCAAGCTCATCGATAACGTGTCATGGACGACCTCGGGAAGTTGGGGAAAGCAATCCTTGAACGGGCAGCTTGGCTCAACCCTCATTGCTCCACCCGGCGAGCTTGCGCCCGAAAGCGAGCAAAACTTCACCTCCATGGCGAAAGTTGAGCTCTCAGCCGATGGCCAGACCATCACCAATAATGATGATCACTCAGGTGAAAGCTACACGGCTCTCAGTTCCCTCTCGCCCATGACGGACCTGCTTTCCTGGGATGCCCAAAGCCTTGATGACGAACTCGATACCCAGCAGTTCCTCACGGCTATGACCGCAATGATCACCCGCGAACGCCCGAGCTTGTCGCGGACACTTTTCGTCCCGCTTCAACGTTCTTCCTCACTGGATGAGACCCGACTTGAGCGCGTGCGAGCGATCCTCGATAACCGCTGGGTTGAGGGGATTTCCTTCAGTGACCTGATGAACTCCGAGGCAACAGACATCGAGCGTACGGCCGTCCAAGATTCGCCTTTTAGCGACTCACTTCGCTCAGAAATGAGCGCGTTGAGCGGCGCCTACGCGGCTACTCTTCCCTTGGCGGGGGCAACGGAAAACGTTGACGCGGCTCGCCTGAGGGTGGATGCAACCGTTTCAAGCGCGCTTCGGGCAGACCTTGGGGATCAGCGATCCGAGACGATCGTGAGCAGCATTCAGTCGCTCAATACATTAGCTCTTCTGTATCGGTTGAGTCTTCTAACGCGGTCAACCTCATTAATAAGAGTGCTAATTTCCCCGTTCGCGTGCGCAATTCTTTGCCGTGGCCGGTCAATGTCGAGGTCACTTTGCTCCCGGGCGATCCCAGATTGCGCGTCACTAGTACCTCGACGGCCACAATTCCGGCGAATTCTTCTTCAACGGTTGAAGTACCCGTGACGGCCATCGGTTCGGGCGATATACGCGTGACGTACAAGGTATCGACACCCAGCGGAACCGTCCTTGATGATTCGCAAAGGGTTTTAGTCCGCATGCGCGCCGGATGGGAAGATGCGGCAACAGTCGTCATGGCAGTTCTTGTCGGACTTGCCTTCGTCGGCGGAATTATCCGCACGGTTCGGCGCCGCTTCAAAGCCGCTACCACTGAGGAATCTTCACACTTACCCGGCGTTGGCGGCGTCGAAAAAGGGACGGTCAACGTTCCACTGTCCACCGGAGCATTCGTGAAAGCCGGGCGTCCCCCGGCCAAGCCGACGACATCCGAGTCACATGAAGAGGATCAGGAATGAGTGAAAGCCAGGCTCGCAACGGTTCGCTTTTACGGGCCAGCGTATTGATGGCCTCGGGAACAATGGTTTCCCGAGTCCTTGGCTTCATCAAGACCGCAATGCTATTGGCGGCGTTGGGTTCGGCCGGCGGTGCGGTCTCTGCTGCATTCCAGACAGCAAACACCCTGCCCAACACGATCTTTAATCTCCTTGCCTCCGGCGTTTTCGACGCTGTCTTGGTTCCGCAGATTGTTCGCGCACTCAAGAGAGATGAGGGCCAGGTTTACATCAACCGCCTCATCACACTGGCCGGAACAATCCTTTTCCTCGTGGCCTTTGTTTCGACCCTTCTTGCGCCACTTCTCATCATCATCATGGCGCCGGGCTACAGTATGGAAATTCGCTCCCTCGCGGTTTCCTTCGCCTTCTTGTGCTTGCCGCAGATCTTCTTCTACGGGCTCTATAACCTGCTTGGGGAGCTCCTCAATGCACGCGGAGTTTTTCGGCCCCTATATGTGGGCACCGGTGCTCAATAACGTCATTGCAATCGCAGGTCTGACCGCTTTCTTGGCTCTGTGGGGTTCCCACGAAGACTTCGCCATCACGGACTTCACCTCCCCGCAATTCTGGCTCTTGTCGGTGACGACGACCTTGGGTGTTGTGTGCCAGGCACTGGTTTTGTTCATTCCCATGAGACGAGCAGGGGATCTCATTCAAGCCTGACTTCCACTTCCGTGGGACTTCTTTCGGTTCGGCCTCGAAGGTTGCAGGCTGGACATTTGCCACCTTGGGCGTATCCCAAGTCGGCGTTCTCTCAACGAACGCCATCGCCTCGATCGCAGATAACTACCTCAACCAGAACCCCCAGCCCATCGCGGGTCTGGCCGGATATTCGGCTGCGTTCTTGATCTTCATGCTCCCTCAGTCGGTCATCACCGTTTCTCTTGCGACCGCAATCTTCACGCGATTGAACTACGCGGTCGCCGAAGATAACGACGAGGAAGTTGCCGAGCACTACCACACGGGTATTCGCCTCATTACCTCACTGACGGTTCTTGCTGCCGCGATCTTCATGGCGGGCGCTGCCCCGATGATGCAGCTGGTCGTCACCAATACGACCCGGCCCGAACTGATCTCTTCCTACGCGCTGATCCTGGTTTCCCTCATGCCCGGCGTGGCCTCGACGGGAATCGTGCTGATGAGCCAACGCGTCTTCTTCGCTTACGAGGACGCAAAGCCCGTGTTCCTCATGGGCATTGTCCCCACCATTTTGCAGATCATCGTTGGGTGGTCGATCTACTTTGCAACGGGCGTGCGCTGGTGGGTCATCGGCGCGGCTCTTGGCGAAACAGTGTGCCGCATTGTTCAGGGTTTGATTGCGATGCGTTGGGTTGGTAATCGCAATCGCTTCGTAAATTCTTCGCTCATTGTCCGCTCCTACCTAACCTACGTCTGTTGCGCAATCATCGCTGGAGTCGTTGGTTTTGGCGTGCTGTGGCTCATGGGGATCTACACGACGATTTCCTCGAAACTGGTGCGCTGGCTGGTCTCTGGCGTGAAGTTCGGGGTCGTGGCAATCGTCGTCACCGTGATCTACATGCTTGCGATGCGCTTCATTAACCCTCAAGAATCTGCAACCAGTATTCGTCCCCTGCTCACTCGTTTGCGTCTTCCCGCAGCGCTGTGTGCGCTCCTTTCGGCCGCGCCGTCGCCGCAGCGTCCCGAGAGCATTCATAATAGGCTGGCAGCATCACGCAAGGAGGAAGTCATGTCCGCTGAGGATCACCGCACCCCTGCCGAAGGTATGCCTCGCTGGGTTCCGCTCTCCGTCGACCTCTCCGTGCCTGCTTTCGATGAGATCGTCAATCCCGATGCGCCGCATGAGCCGGCTCCCGCGCCGCAGATTCCCGCGCCGGTAGTTCCTGCCTCGCAACCCACGCTTCCCCAGGAGAACCACAGTTCCCGAGGCCACGTCGAGATGAGCCAGGCCAAGCCAGAACTTCCCATCGTTCCAACCCTCCCGGCTACGGCGCGCGTCTACGACCTTGATGCGACCGCTCCGGCCGGTATTCCCCTGGGTGCTGCAGCTGCCGAGGCCGTGGCCGAAACTTCCGCCGCAAAGTCTCCTTCTACACCTTCTCCTTCTCGTATCCCCGCACCGCATCCCAAGGGTTTTGCTGAGGGTGCTGTTGTGGGCGGCGCTGCTGCTGCCGAGGGTGTGGCGGCGACGGCTGCCACGCGCGTCGGTCACGCTGGTGCTTCCTTTGCAGGTAGCGGGCACAGCAGTGGTACCGGTGGCGGAAACGGTGGCGGCCGAGGCGAAGGTGGCCGCGCACAGGGATCACCGGCCTCGGGCGGTGAAGGTGCAGAGCGCGGAATTGATCCCACGCGCCCGACGATTATCTTTGCCGCAGTGCTGACGGTCCTCGCAACCATTTGGGCGGGCGCAACCGTACTCAGCCCGGTCAAGCACTCCGGTGTTGACGACATCGTGAACCAGGCGAAGAGCGCCTCGCCTTCGGCTTCCGCGTCGGCTCAACCTTCCGACAATCCTTCACAGGCGACAACTGTGACACCGGTGATCTCCAGTGTGTCTGTGCTGTCGTGGAAGAATGACAAGGGCGACCACGAAGAAATGGCCGTCAATATGATCGATGGAGACGCAAAGACCAGCTGGCACTCGCGCTACTTCGATTACAACCAGTTCCTAGACGACACCGCGGTCACCGTGCTCGTAAAGTTCGAGAAGAAGTCAACGGTTTCTGAAATCACCCTGACGATGGATCCCTCGACGACTGGCGGCGAAGGTGTTGTTCGTGCTGTAGATCCCAATTCGCCTCGTACGGGAACAGAAATCGCTACCACGACGTTCTCTCCCACAACGGACATCAAACTGGCACACCCTGTGGAGACCGATGCCATCAGCATTACCTTCCGCAAGATGCCAACCTCGCAAGATGGTCGCGCATGGGCGTGGATCAGCGAGCTGTCAGTGAAGTAACCGCAACTTGCCCATAGGAGGCACCATGTCTGAAAACATCCATGACGTCGTTATTGTCGGTTCTGGCCCCGCGGGGTACACGGCGGCTATTTACACTGCTCGTGCGGGTTTTAAGCCCGTTGTCGTCGCGGGTGCGCTTGCAGCCGGTGGTGCTCTGATGAATACCACCGAGGTCGAGAACTTCCCGGGTTTCCCCGAGGGCATCATGGGTCCGGACCTCATGGACCAGATGCGTCAGCAGGCTGAAAAGTTCGGCGCGGAAGTGCGCTACGAGGATGCCTACGCGCTTTCTCTTGAGGGCGATATCAAGACGATCACTCTTGAGGACGAGACCCTCCAGGCGCGCACGGTGATTCTGGCGACCGGCTCCGAATACCGCCACATGGATGTGCCCGGTGAACAAGAGTTCTCTGGTCGTGGTGTTTCCTACTGCGCGACCTGCGATGGTTTCTTCTTCCGTGACAAGCACCTGATCGTTGTCGGTGGTGGAGATTCCGCCATGGAAGAGGCCACCTTCCTGACGAAGTTTGCCTCGAAAGTGTCGGTTGTTCACCGTCGTGACCAGCTGCGTGCCTCGAAGGCAATGGCTGATCGTGCTGCGGCTAACCCGAAGATCGAATTCGTGTGGAATTCCGTTGTCGAGGAAGTCCTTGGGGATTCTTCGGTGACGGGTGTGCGCCTGCGCAACACCGTTGATGGTTCCGAGAGCGTCCTAGAAGCCGAAGGCGTTTTTGTTGCGATTGGCCACCTTCCCCGCACCTCGCTGATCGCCGATCAGGTGGCGCTGGACGAGGCGGGCTACATCGTGGTCAACGATCCGGGGACCGCGACCAACCTCCCGGGTGTTTTCGCCTGCGGTGATGCTGTTGATCACACCTACCGCCAGGCAATTACCGCTGCGGGTTCCGGTTGCCGCGCTGCCTTGGATGCGCAGCACTGGCTCGAATCTCAGGAGTAAGTGATGAAGGCCTTCGGTTTCCTAAGCTTTGGACACTACGCACGGGACGGAAGGCGCGGACTGAGCGGGCGCAATGCCCTTCATCAGGCTATCGAATTGTCGGTCGCTGCCGACGATCTAGGTGTCAATGGCGCCTACTTCAGGGTGCATCATTTCGCGCCCCAGGGTGCTTCTCCTATGCCTTTGCTCTCCGCGATTGCTGCCCGAACGAAGCATATTGAGGTCGGTACCGGCGCCATCGATATGCGCTAGCACATGTCTGAGTCATGACGTTCGATGCCACCCCTATCGTTTGTGGGCACGCGCTGCGCGCAGCCCGTTGGCGATAACGACGACCTCGGCGACCTCGTGGACAAGGACGACCGCGGCCAGGCCGAGCACGCCGGTGATGGCCAGCGGCGGCAGCACGGCGATGATCGCCAGGGACAGCACGATGTTCTGGTTCATGATCACCCGGCCGCGGCGGGCATGCCGCAGCGCCTGCGGGATCAGGCCAAGGTCGCGCCCGGTGAAGGCGACGTCGGCAGACTCGATCGCGGCGTCGGAGCCGGTCGCGCCCATCGCGATGCCCACAGTCGCACCGGCCAGGGCGGGGGCGTCGTTGATGCCGTCGCCGATCATCGCCGTCGGTGAGGCCTCGGAGAGCTGGGCGACGATGCGGGCTTTGTCCTCGGGCCGCAGCTCGGCGTGCACGTCGCCGATCCCGGCCAGCTTCGCCAGCGCAGCAGCGGTGCGGGAGTTGTCGCCGGTGAGCATGCTCACCTCGACGCCCTGGTCACGCAGGATCCGCACGACCTCGGGGACCTCGGGGCGCAGCTCGTCGCGGACGCCGATCGCCCCGGCCAGGAAGCCGTCGACGGTGACGAGCACGCAGGTCTGGCCCTCGGCCTCCAGGTCCTCGACCCGGGCCTTGAGCGGACCGGCGTCGATCGAGCGCGGACTGCCCACCGCCACCCTGCGGCCGTCGACCAGGCCACCGATGCCGTGCCCGGCCTCCTCGGCCACGTCCTGCGCGGCGAGGTCCCCCTGGCCCGCGGCGGCGATGGCGGCGGCGAGAGGGTGCGTCGAGTGCTGCTCCACGGCGGCAGCCCAAGCAAGCACCTGCACATCGTCGAACCCATGGGCGGCGACGACGGCGGTGACCTCGGGCCGGTTGCGGGTCAGAGTGCCGGTCTTGTCCACGGCCAGGTGCCGGATGCCGCCGAGGCGCTCGAAGGCGGCCCCGCTCTTGATGACGACGCCGAACTTCGTCGCCGCGCCGATCGCGGACACCACGGTGACCGGCACCGCGATCGCCAGCGCGCACGGGCTGGCCGCGACGAGGACGACCAGGGCGCGGGTGATCCAGGTCTCCGGGTCGCCGAGCAAGGACCCGAGCACGCCGACGAGGACGGCGAGGACCATCACGCCGGGCACCAGCGGGCGGGCGATCTGGTCGGCGATGCGCGCACGCTCGCCCTTCTCTGCCTGGGCCTGCTCGACGAGCTCCACGATGGTGGTCAGCGAGTTGTCGGTGCCCGCCGCGGTCGCCTCGACCTCCAGCACTCCGGCGGTATTGATCGCTCCCGCCGAGACCGCGTCATCGGGTGCGACCTCAACCGGGATCGACTCGCCGGTGATCGCGGAGGTGTCCAGGCTGGAGCGTCCGACGCGGACGATCCCGTCGGTGACGACCCGCTCTCCCGGACGGACCAGCAGCACGTCGCCGACGGCGATCTCCTTGGCCGGGACCTCCACCGAGGCACCGTCGCGCAGCACGGTCGCGGTCTCCGGCACGAGCTTGAGCAGCGCGCGCAGGCCGCCGCGGGCGCGGTCCATCGCCTTGTCCTCCAGGGCCTCGGCGATCGAGTACAGGAACGCCAGCGCGGCGGCCTCCTCCACGTAGCCGAGGATGACCGCGCCGACGGCACTGATCGTCATCAGCAGCGCGATCCCGAGCTTCCGCTTGGCGAACAGCTTCCGCAGCGCGCCGGGAACGAACGTGTACGCGCCCAGCAGCAGGCCCGCCCAGAACGCGACCAGCGCCGCGACGTGCAGCCCCGACCACTCCAGCACCAGGCCGGTGCCGAACGCGACCCCGGAGAGGATCGGCACCACCAGGCCCGGGTCGCGCCACCACGGGCGCTCGGTCTCCTCTGCCTCTTCAGCGGCGTTGGTGGTCGGCTCGTCGCAGCCGCAGGCGGCGCTCACGAGGCGTCCTCGGAGCCGCTCGGACCGCAGCAGCCGGGCACCGAGCAGTGCGGGTCGATGCACGGGGCGCTCTCGTCCACCGCCAGCGTCACGTCCATCAGCGCCGTCAGCGCCGCGGCCAGGTGCGGGTCGGCGATCTCGTAGCGGGTCTGCCGCCCCTCGGGCTCAGCGACCACGATGCCGCAGTCGCGCAGACAGGTCAGATGGTTGGACACGTTCGAGCGGGTCAGCCCCAGCTCGCGCGAGAGCACGGCGGGGTGGCTCGGGCCGTCAAGCAGGGACATCAGGATCCGGGAGCGCGTCGGGTCGGCCATGGCCCGGCCGAGCCGGTTCATGACGTCGAGGCGCGAAGCAATAGTCAGCATGCACTGAACTATACAGTGATAGCTGACCAATAGTCCAGTTGCAGTGGCTGCCGCACGCACTCCGCGCGCTTGCCCTCGGGAATCACGGTTACCTCTCGCGCCACCTCGTTCGTCTTCCTCAGCGACACCAGTTCAACCATGCAACCAAGCTTAGGTGAACCGGTGTTTGCAACCGCCATATGTGCTACGAAAACCCGCTGTACTTGGCTGAGGAAGCTGCTGCACTGGACCAGATCGCTGATGGCCGCGGTTGCGATATGTCTCGCGAGAAGTTCTACCGCTTCCTTGACGCCATTGACGGGAAGGGGATGGCAACTGCCGCGCCTGAGGACCAGCAGTATCCACTGATGGTCCAACCCGGTTCGCCTCTGCCGATTTTTCCCTCACTCTGAGGGCCTGCGTCAGCGAATCTGGTGGGGTGCGGGCTCGAATTATTCCGCCGAGCAGACCGCTCGTGACGGTGTGAATATGATGAGTTCGACTCCGGTCTTTGAGAGCGATGATCGCAGTTTCGGTGAGATCCAGGCCGAGCAGATTGCACTCTACCGGGCGGCATGGAAAGAAGCGGGGCACTCGTGGACACCTAGGGTGTCTGTATCGCGTTCGATCTTTCCATTGCTCAGCGCGAAGGATCGCGGAATGTATGGCTTGGAAGCATACTCAAGCGATCAGGTCGGACGTTTGGATATGGGAACAGCGACTTTTGGTCGTTCCCTATGCCGCTACGCCCGATGTTTTGATCGAGCAGCTTCAGGCCGATCCGGCTATTGCTGCAGCGGATACTTTGTTGCTGACAATTCCCAACCAGCTGGGGTTTGAAGAGAATCTGTCGATTATTAGCAACTTTGCGAAGTATGTTGCTCCTGAACTGGGGTGGATTCCAGCCGATCAGGGTCCGGTGACGGGTTATCCGATTCAGTGAATCTGTCCATGGCAAGGCTCTTGTGCCACTAGGTGGATTGAGTTAATTGCCCGCGTGATTGAGGGGCTGACGTGCCGGTGCCTTTGTAGGGGCAAAGACACCGGCCCGTCATTCCACCGGCGCCATTGCAGGTGGAAGCTCACCAGTTCGAGCCCCTGACCTCTCGATCTAATACGCTTAATTTTAATCCGGCTAAAACGTCAAGAGCTGGGAAAACGTGCAACCCTAGGTGCACGTTTTCCCAGTTCAGGCAGACATCTGACATTTTTTCAGCACGCCTGTCGTTACCAGACTTTCTATTTCATTCCTTCACGCATGTCACTGAGCAGCCTTCGTCGCAGTGGACCGGTGCTTTCTGAGGCAAAGAGAATCAGCGCAACTCCTCCCGCTGTCATCCCGATAAAGATTCCCATACTGCTGAAGGACACTCCCATGGTCAGTACCGGGGACATGAAGCACAGTCCCAGCACCAGCGCACCGCCGATCATGAGCACGGCAGGAAGCATAATTTCAAGCCTGCGCGAGCGGTCCAGGAATTTTGCCGGAGAACCCATGTACTCCAAGGCCTTAATCTGATCGATCGAATCAATGACGCGAATCCCCTGGTTGATCGCCGTAGAGATCGCTCCCAAAACCAGTGTGATTCCGAAAGTCAGCAGCATCCCCGTACGGATATCACCGAGCAGGATCACACTGGTCTCTTCCATATCGGGGCTACTCGACACGCTTGTTGCCTCAAAGAGCGGCATAAGTACTCCCACGAGGAAGGCAACTAGGGCAATCGCGCCGAAAGACCTCCACACGCTCTTGGGATCATCAGTAATGCGTCTTCCAGCGAGCATCATCTGCGGCGTACGCGCGCATGCGGACATGATTCGTCCCAAGACCGAGACACTCAAGGCACCGACGACGTTGACCAAGGCAAAGATCACGCCCATGAATCCCAATAGCACCGACAAGCCGATAGCAATTCCTGCATTCCAGATGGTTCCACCAATAAAGAGCCAGACGACCATGAGGGCGACCATGATGCCCAGCCCCACCGGAGACACCTTCGACACATCGCTTCTTCGGCTCACTCCTAGGGGCGTGACGGCCACGCGACGCATCGCAAGCATCGCGGAGGCAGCTGCAAGGATCATCATCAGTGCGGCCTCGGCAATGAGGATCAGGGGACCGACCCACATCTCGCCGACACTCAAGGCAATTCCCTGGAATGAAATCAAAGTCCACCCGGGTAAGCACGCTGCGTACAGCAGCGAACCCGCAACAACACCGACCAGCGCATAAACCGCGGTCTCGATGACGCAAGCAAGGCGAGTTTGCCCCGGTTTTAAGCCGATGAGTCTCAGTACAGCAAGGTCACGCGCTCTGCGACTCAGCCCCAGGCGCGCTGCCGCACCACCCATCGAGAGGATCGGGACAGTCATCAGCGTTGCAGCAAAACACGCCATCACCACGTAGAAGGTTGCGACATCGCTGAAACCGGCCGGTGGGTTACTTGCGCGAGAGACAAATGCGCACACCCCTCCTGTGACGCTCAGCAAAATCGCATGCGGGAAAGCGAAAGCAAGAACCGTCAGGATTGTTGTCGCTCGGTCACGCGAACGCAACGTTGCCTTGGCTGCGGTCAGTGTTGCGCTCATCGAGACACCTGCTGATCGATCAAGCCGTCGCGCATGTGAATTTCATGCGGGAGGCGCGCCGCAACTGAAGGATCGTGGGTGACCAAGATCAGACTGGCACCCGTCGCCGAGCACGCTCCGGTCAGGACACTCATGACTTCAGCGCCCGTCCCCTGGTCAAGCGCGCCCGTCGGTTCGTCAGCAAAGACAACTTTGGGGTTAGTGATGAGCGCGCGCCCGATCGCCACACGTTGTGCTTGCCCGCCGGAAAGTTGCCCCGGACGGTAGGGGCCTGCACCATCCAGCCCCAGATTCACCAGGATCTGCTGTGCTTGAGTAACCGCGTTCTTGCGCGCAACTCCCGCCAGCATGAGCGGCATTGCAACATTCTCTTGACATGGCAGCTCGGGGAGGAGCTGACCGTCTTGGAAGACAAAACCAAAATTGCGCAGCCGCAGTTGCGAGATCGCCCCCTCGCTCATCGCCGTCAATTCGGTACCGTCGAGCATGATGCTTCCCGAAGTCGGGCGAAGAACCCCCGCGAGGCAGTGCAGCAAGGTCGTTTTACCGCATCCTGAGGGTCCCATGATGGCCAGTTGACTCCCCTGGGGGATCGAGAGGCTTACTCCCGCGAGTGCGTAGACCGTGTTTCCGCCTCGCTGGTAGGTTTTTGTCAGCCCGCGAACGATCATTCCCGAGGCCGTGGATGCGTTGGGTGCGTCTGGCGCGCTTGCGCCCTGCTGCAGTGGAGTAGTCATAGTTTTAGTGTGCTCGTGAGCTACCCGCGTTCACTATTGGGTATTGCCCTGATTTACCCCTGGTTGTGACGATGGGGATGTACCCTAGGAAACAATTACGTGCACATCATTGTTATTACCAAGGAAAGCCATGCTCACCCTCACCCAACACTTTGAGCAGATCGCTGGAATTCTCCTTGCACTGTTCTTGTCATCCCTGATCGGTTTGGAGCGTCAAGCGCGCGGAAAGAGCGCGGGCTTACGCACGGACGCAATCGTTGGCATGACCTCTGCTCTTCTCATGGTGGTCTCCAAGTATGGCTTCGATGATGTGCTCGCAGCAGATTTGGTCCGCGTAGACCCCTCCCGTGTCGCCGCGCAGATTGTTTCCGGTATTGGCTTCCTCGGTGCTGGCATTATTTTGACCCGCTCAGGCGCGGTACGAGGCCTGACCACCGCCGCCACGGTGTGGGAAACCGCCGGGATTGGTATGGCGTGTGGCGCGGGCTTGTGGGTTGCTGGTGTTGCAGTAACGTTCATGCACTTCCTCATTGTTTTTGCCCTTACGCCGCTTGCCCGCCACATCGGTCCGCATTCCCCGCGTCGGCCAAATACTGTTGTTCTTGAGGTTGTTTTTGACTCCGGGCAAGGGGTGATGCGCCGTGTGATGAACGTGATGACAGAATCGAAATGGCGTATTTCCCAGGTTCGCAGTGATACCGAAGGCAAGCGCGGTCACGCGTACATCGAAACGACGACCGCGGACCGTGTCGCACTCCCGGCGCTGATTGCAACGATCTCAGATCTTCCCGGGATCTACTCGGTTGAAGAAGCGGATCCGCACGGCTTGGATTAAAGGTATCCACGGCCTCGTTGACGGTATCCAATAGTGGGCGAATAGTGGCACACTTGGACGTGTGTCTTTTGACATAGTGACTCAGAAAGGTTCGCGATTATGACTCAGGATTCTCAGTTGCAGGGAACTCGACTCGACCCGTGGTTTGATGCCTACGCCGATCGAGCTCACAACCTGCGAGCTTCTGAGATTCGCGCGCTTTTTTCTGTCGTCTCGCGGCCCGAGGTTGTTTCACTTGCGGGCGGTATGCCGAACCTGAAGGATCTTCCTCTGGAGAGCCTCGCCGAAACCGCGAAGGAGCTGATCCTTTCCTCCGGCGCCCAGGCACTGCAATACGGTTCCGGCCAGGGCTGGGAACCCTTGCGCGAGCAGCTCGTCAACGTCATGACCTATGACGGCATCATTGGCGCTGACCCTGACGACGTCGTCATCACGACGGGTTCGCAACAGGCACTCGACCTGATGGCCGAGCTCTTTATCGATTCCGGTGACGTTGTTTTGGCCGAGTCTCCTTCCTACGTTGGCGCCCTTGGCTGTTTCCGTGCCCGCCAGGCCGATGTCATTCACGTTGATATGGATGACAACGGCATCATTCCCGAGGCCCTAGAAGAGACAATCCGCCGCCTGAAGTCCGCCGGTCGCGCCATTAAGTTCCTCTACACGATCCCAAACTTCCACAATCCTGCGGGTGTCACGCTTTCCTTGGAGCGTCGCCCCCTGATCGCCGAAATCTGCATGCGTGAGCACGTGTTGATTTTGGAAGATAACCCGTACGGCTTGCTTGGTTTTGATTCTGATCCGCTTCCTGCGCTTCGTTCGTGGTCTCCCGAGGGCGTTGTCTACTTGGGTTCGGTTTCGAAGATGTTCGCGCCCGGTATGCGTATTGGCTGGGCGCTTGCCCCTCACGCCATTCGGGCGAAGCTGGTGTTGGCTTCTGAGGCCGCTATTTTGTCGCCGGGTATGTTCGGCCAGATGTTCCTCTCGAGCTACCTGGCAGGTTATGACTGGTACAGCCAGGTTAAGGTCTATCGCGCGATGTACGCCGAGCGTTGCAAGGCCATGTTGGATGCCCTGGCGGAGTACATGCCTGACTGCTCGTGGACGACTCCCAATGGTGGTTTCTACACGTGGGTGACGCTTCCCGAGGGCCTGAATGCGCGCAGCATGCTTCCTCGCGCCGTGAAGGCGCAGGTGGCCTATGTTTCCGGTACGGCTTTTCTACTACGACGGCCGGGGAGCCGATCACATGCGCTTGTCCTTCTGCTATCCCGAACCTGATCGTATCCGTGAGGGTATTCGGCGCCTTGCTGGCGTTGTTAATGCTGAGAAGCAGCTCGTCGATATGTTCGGCGTTGCACCCGAAGAAGAAGCTGAATTTAACGAACCGTCATGATGGTTCCGTTCACACCGAAGACTAATTCCGAGGAGAAATCGTCATGTCCACTGATTCATTAAAGGTCCTTATTGTCGCGGGCGGGCTGACCCATGAGCGTGATGTTTCGGTCCGCTCCGGACGTCGCGTTGCAAACTCCCTGATCAACCAGGGTTTCGACGCGAAGGTCGTCGATTTTGATCAGAATCTCCCCTCAGAGATTTCCGCTTTCGGCCCCGATGTTGTGTGGCCGCTTGTCCACGGATCTTTGGGTGAAGATGGCTCACTCCCAATCCCTTCTCGAGGGTGTCGGGGTTCCCTACGTTGGGTCAACACCAGCGCAGGCAATGCTGGCTTCCAACAAGCCCACCGCCAAGGCCCTCGTTGGCGCGGCCGGACTCGATACCCCCGGATGGATTGCACTTCCCCAGCTCCTATTCCGCCAGCTCGGAGCACATAACGTTCTTGGGATGATCAACTCTTCCCTTACTTTCCCGCTTGTCGTAAAGCCTTCTTCGGGCGGTTCGGCTCTTGGAATGTCTCGTGCTCAGGATCCCGGTGATCTTCGCTCCGCCATGGTTGATGCTTTCTCCTACGAGGAGCATGTCATGCTTGAGCGTTTCATTGATGGCCGTGATATCGCCGTCTCGGTTGTAGATCTTGAGGAAGGGCCCATCGCGCTTCCGCCAGTCGAGGTCGCGACCGATGACGGTCATTATGATTACGACGCGCGCTACACAACCGATGAGAGTGAGTACTTCGTACCCGCTCGCCTGAGCAACGATGAGATGACGGATGTGCAGGCCGCTGCCATTCAGATCCACGAGCTGCTCGGTCTTCGTGATCTGTCGCGTATTGACTTTATTGTCGACGATAACGGCAACTTCTGGTTTATTGACGCCAATGTTTCCCCCGGAATGACCGATACTTCGCTTTTCCCCCAGGCTGCCGAGGCCACGGGTTCCTTCGACGAGATTTGCGCTGCGATCGTCCGCTACGTTGCCGGTCGCGGCTGAGCTCAGCGCATTGCCTTTCCGCTTTTATTGCGATGATGGGCGGGCACCCGAGGTGCCCGCCCATCATTTTCACGTCTCAGAGGATTCCGAGTTCCATCAGTCTTTCTCGTGTTTCGCGAGCATTTGACCAGGTCAATGTGGAAATACCGAGAAACTCTGCAGCCTTTGTATTCTCTTCGCGATCGTCGATAAACAGAATACTTTCTGCTTCGATCTGAGCCGCTTCGATCGCCTCTCGATAGATTCCACGATTCGGCTTCGCGACTCCGACATAGGAGGAGAAGATCATTGGCCCATTGAAGTACTTATGTGCCCACGGGCTTTCCATCACGATTGATGCGTGTGGCGCTGGCATGTTCGTCAGGACCCCCATGGTGTACCCCTTCGCCTTCAGCTCCTCAAGAAGGTTAGCGGCACACTCATCAATCCCGTACATTCGCCGAGAGTCCGCAATAACAAGTTCATTGAGCTCTGATTCACTGGGCTCCGGTAGTCCGCAGTCACCGCTGACGGCATTCCAGAATTCCTCGTCTGTCATGCCTTCGTCATATGAGTCTCGGTGGGCCCAGATCGCGTGGTCAATCAGTGTCAGCACATGAGGCTCGGTCCCTAGGTTAAGAATCGAGGCAAATTGCTGAGGATCAGGCCGATGCGTGACTAGAACTCCACCAATGTCGAAGTAGATGAGATCAGGTTTTGGTCTATCCATTAGTTCTGTGAACCTCCGGCTCTATTGTCTCGCATTACTGTTCAGACAACAAACCGCCTTCTCATACATGTGTGGGTGATGTTTCACGTGAAACATCACCCACACATATTCTTTCCTTTTGTGCTTTGCTGCTCAACTTCGCCAAACCCTCACTGCCCGCTGCGACACTTTCACGCCTTCAAGTGCAGTTGTGCCGGCAAGACATTCCATCAGAGGTAGCGTGTGCAGCGAGTGCGACAGCGGAGTGGAACTAGTCGTCGCGATTCGCTCGCGGTAAGAGAAGGTCTGCAAGACGCTGAAGATCCTCGTTCCCCGCAAACTCGATGATGATCTTGCCCTTGCGCTTACCCTCGGAAATTGTCACACGTGTATCCCATGCATCGGCGAGTACCTGGCTCATATGTTCACCAAGGGGAGAAGCAACCTTCATGCGCTTCAACGAGTTACGCGATGGGCGCTGAATTGAACCCAAACGAACAAGCTCTTCCGTTGTTCGGACAGAAAGCCCCTCCGCAATAATGCGGTTTGCAAGAATTTCCATGTCCTCAGCTGAGCTCAAGCTAAGAAGTGCACGTGCATGACCTGCCGACAAGACCTGCGCCGATACCTTCTTTTGCACTGAGGCAGGAAGCTTCAGGAGCCGTAGTGTATTTGCAATCTGTGGTCGCGAACGCGCAATTTTCTTCGATAGTTCTTCTTGTGTAGCCCCAAAATCCGCCATTAGCTGCTGATATGCGAAGGCTTCTTCAAGGGGATTGAGCTGTGCGCGATGGAGATTTTCAAGCAACGCGTCTCGCAAAAGATCCTCATCGTCGGTGTGGCGGACAATTGCCGGGATACTCGCTAACCCTGCCAATTCACTCGCGCGCAACCTGCGCTCGCCCATAATGAGTTCGTAGCGTGCCTCGGGCTTTTCCTCGAGAAATTGCTTCAGTGTTTCAGACGGCGTTTGATCAAGCGCAATCCTACGGACAACGATCGGCTGTAGGACACCCACCTCACGAATGGATGCTGCAAGCTCGTTAAGATCGTCTTCGTCAAATACCTGTCGCGGTTGACGAGTATTTGGAACAATCTGCTCTAAAGGAATCTCTGCAAAGGTTGCACCTGGTACTTGCAGGAGATCCGATGTTTCACGTGAAACATCGTTTTGATCGTCGCGGCTTTCCTTGGACGACGCGGCCGCGGCCGATACTGAGGTGGAAATTGCTTCCCCCTTTGCACCGCCTTCCGAGAGTCCCTGCGCCTTCGGATCCTGACTCTTACGGGTTCTCGTAGTCTTGGGAGCGCCCGAACCACGCGCGCTCGTCGACTTGCGACTCTTCGGTTCGAGCAGTTCGCGCGCAGAACCTCCCCGTGTTGTGGCGCTTGATCGCTGACCAGGGAAGAGAACATCAAGGGGGCGCTTTGCTACTTCCTCGGGATTCTCACTCTGCGCCTGCGGGATGAGGGCACCGAGTCCTCTACCCAAACCTGCTCGCCGTTGAGTCTTATGCTGTGATTCGGAGTGCTCCGCCATGCTGACTTACCAATCTCGCGTACTCGTGATGATGAATCTATTGTTTCACGTGAAACACAAAAATGTGGACTAAACAATCAAAAAACGATTTTCACAGCGGCCTTCTCCTGAGATTTGCAAGACCACGAGATGGCGGCGAAATACCGGCTCCGAAAAACGAAATAAGCCTACTCAGCGAGACGCAGACTCAACTCGAGCGCAGCTTTGCGGTATGCAAGGCTACCTGCCCCGTTCGGATCGTAGGTAATGACGCTCTGCCCATAGCTCGGTGCTTCAGAGACACGAACCGAACGAGGGATAACCGTCTGAAGTGTTTGCGTCGGGAAGTGTGAACGAACTTCTGACTCAACCTCTTCAGAAAGTTTCGTACGCTTATCGGCCATGGTCAACAACATAGTTGAAACATACAATTTAGGATTGAGATCGCCGCTGATGCGATCGATTGTGGACCATAGCTGGCTCAGACCCTCCAGCGCGTAGTACTCGGTCTGAATCGGGATCAAAACCTCGTCGGCAGCGACCATGACATTCAAAGTGACCAAGCCCAAAGAGGGCGGACAATCGATGAAAACTAAATCAATTTGCTGATAGGCCTCGACGAAATACGAAACAGCGTCGGCAAGACGAAACTCGCGCCGCGCACAATCAACAAGCTCGATCTCAGCGCCTGACAAATCTATCGTCGCCGGACAGACCCAAAGATTATCCAAATCAGGACAAGCCTGAAGAACTTCACCAATCGAAGCCTGACCAGTGATGACCTCGTAGGTCGAAGGAGTACCAGGAGAATGTGCGATACCCAGAGCACTCGAGGCATTCCCCTGAGCATCGGCATCGATCACGACAACCTTCAAACCGCCCAAAGCACAAGCCGCAGCAAGATTAACAACCGACGTAGTCTTGCCGACCCCGCCCTTCTGATTAGCAACGGCGATCACGCGAGTGGATGAAGGCACACCGAACTTAGCCTTGTCCAAAAAGGCGCGATCTTGAAAGTTTTGGGTAATCTGATCCGAAAGCGGAGTCTGACCGGCCATAAAATTTGAGCCTTTCTCGCACGTCAATGACACAAGTGTAGGCAAGAAGGACGCACCCTGATAGCTGAGGACACGCGCTACCAGAGCTATCCCGGCAAGCTACGAGCGAACTCTCTTCGCGACCACAACGAAGGTCGAATCATCCTCCATCACGGAAGGAACCTCGTGAATCGAGGCCGCCAAATGGTGACGCTTGAGCTCAACTTGCGCGGCCTCGACCTCTTCACCAGCACGACGACCTTTAAGTGCAACCAGCGAACCACCGGGAGCAATCAACTTGAGGTCATACGAACAAGCTTTGTCATATTCGCCAACGCTCGCGAGGTAACAACATCTGCCTTGCCCTTCCCTCGAAGCTCTTCAGCACGCGCCTGATGAATCGTGACGTTATCCAAGCCAAGTGCATCGACGACGTCGGCAAGCCACTCACAACGCCGAGCCATTGGCTCCGCAAGGTGAACATCAAGGTTCGGCCGGCACACGGCTATCACAATCCCCGGGAATCCGGCTCCCGAACCGACGTCGAGAACCTGTCCCTTCTTCGGGAGGAAGTCAAGCACCGCAGCGGAGTTCACGAGGTGGCGCGACCAGAGCCGGGGAAGCTCTCGCGGACCAATCAGCCCGCGAAGCTCTCCCTCTTCAACCAACATGTTCGCAAACTCGGCGATATCTGGATATGACAAGCCAAAAAGTTCGCGAACTTCCGGTCCTGGAACCTCAAGTTCAATCTCTTGCTCAGCCGAGCCGCCCCCGAGGGTGTCCACTCAGGCCTCCTCGGCCTCGTCGGCGGCGGACTCTTCGGCGGGAAGAATAACGACGCGGCGACGGGGCTCAACGCCTTCAGATTCGCTGCGCAGACCCTCAGAGGCAACAACGTCATGGCAGACCTTGCGCTCAAAGGGGTTCATCGGCTCAAGCTTTTGAGGTTCACCGGTCGCACGCAGGCGAGCGATGGCCTCGTGGGTCAGATCCTGCAGATCAGCCTTACGATCAGCGCGGAAGCCTGCGATGTCGAGCATGAGTCGCGAACGCTCGCCAGTCTCGGTCTGGACGGCAAGCCGAGTCAGTTCTTGGAGCGCATCGACAACTTCACCGTCCTCACCGACGAGGTGGTCAAGAGCAGAGGGGTTCTCAGAAATAATCTCAACCAGTGCACGGCCATTTTTCGACATCGATTTCGATATCGCCATCAAGATCGGCGATATCGAGAAGCTCTTCCAGGTAGTCAGCTGCGAGTTCGCCCTCTTCCTCTAGGCGCGACAGCTCGTTGGACGTATCTTCGCTCATAGTATTTCCTCCATCAGGGGATGTTTGATGCCATGGGCATCGAGTGGTCTGTGGTGGCGCGATCAGCGCTTCTTCTTCTTTGCAGCGGCGCGACGAGCCTTACGGCGCTCCTGGCGCTTGCGCTCGAGTTCGTCAGCGTCAACCGAGGAGTTCGGATTCTCCGTGGCCGCCTGTGCACGAGGCGAACGGGTACGTGCCTGACGTTGTGCTTCCTCACGCTTGGCCGCGGCCTCGCGACGGTCCGCTGCGCGTTCGGTTGCAACCTTGACACCGCGCATCCACACCTCATCGGGAAGGGTCGTCCATTCCTGCATAGAGAGGTTGCGGTAGATCGAAACAATCTCTCCCTCGCTCATCGCCTCGGGGAAATCAGAGGCAACCTTCTGGCGCTTCGCGCGGGCGCGCAGCTCCTTCAAAGTGGTCGAGTTCAAAGCCTTGAGTTCATTGGAACCATCAGCCAGAACGCGACGCTTCTCGTCGTAATCGGCAAAGAAGGGGCGAGCCCAGCTCTGGTAAGCGCTCTGACGCTTGGCCAAAAGCGCCTTGTAAGCAGCGGAGTTCGGGTTCGGCATGTTCTTAATCACCCACAGCATCTGCAGGTAACCCCAAATGCCCGCGGTCGTCGTATAGATCACGACACCCATCTGGAAGAACAGGCCCGAGAAGATGAACATGAAGGGCATGACGTACATCATCATGCGCTGCGAACGAACCATGGGGTTGTTCGGATCCTGATTCTGCGGCATGTTCTTCGTCATCGTCAGACGGATGGTCAAGAACTGCGTCGCAACCATAATGACAATGAACACAGCGAAGATCAGCGTCGGAAGCGAGGCGAAGGACGAGTCACGGATGGTGTGAGACAGCGGGACGCCGAAAACCTGCGAGGAATCGATTTCCGAGGCGACGGCCTGAGTGATCGGACCCAGGGAGTCCACGTGACGCGAACCAACCTGGTAGCTGCTTTCTGCAAGCGCGTGGATGGCGTAAATCGCGCGGTACATCGCAAAGAGAACCGGCAGCTGAACGAGCATCGGCAAGCACGAAGCGAAGGGGTTCACACCGTACTTCTTGTTGAGCTCGGAGATCTCCTGCTGCATGCGCTGGCGGGAGGCCATATCCGTCTTGCCCTTGTATTTGGCCTGAATCTTCTGCATCTGAGGCTGAACAATCGACGTGCCTCGCATGCTCTTGAGCTGCTTGAGGTACAGCGGGATGATCAGCACGCGCACCAAAATGGTCAGCAGAACGATGGACAGGACCCACGTGAATCCTGCACCGCTGTTCATACCAAGGAGCAGCAGCAGGTCGTGAATCCTGACCCAGAGCCAGGCGACCGCTACTGCAAAGGGATAGAGAATCGAATCCACAGGAGTCTCCTTATGATGCGCGGGGGACGCTCACTGCGTCCGTGTGGTGCTCGGCCCTCGCCGAGAAGTCTTCGAGAGTGTCGACCGATGTTTCGTCATCGGTGCGATCCATGCCCATGGGGGTTTGTGCCCATGGATCGTCGTAGCCGGCCCAGTCTTGGGGTGGCGTCCAGGCTTCGCTGGTCCACTTGCCGCGTGCGGGAACTTCATCGACCCCGCCGAGGCTCCAGGGGTTACAGCGAAGGATTCGCCAGATAGCTAATAGTGTTCCCTTGACGAGGCCGTGGGTACGCAATGCCCCGAGCGCGTAGCTTGAGCAGGTGGGGTAGTAGCGGCAACGCGGCGCGAAAGTGGGGAAATGAAACGCTGGTAGAAGCGAACGGGAATGATGGCGATATACGCAAAAGGAGAGCTCATGCGCGTCCCTCCAAAGATCGATCCCATTTCTTCCATGCCCTGGCCAAAACCTGATCTAATTCTTCACCCAATTGCGCGGAAGTGACACCCAATGCATCGGCCTTTACTCGGACGACGACGCGTGCGCCAGGAGGCTGTGCACTTAGGCGATCGGCCATGAGATGGCGCAATTGACGCTTGACTCGGTTGCGTCCAACCGCTCGCTTGATCTGGCTCTTAGGTACGACGAAACCGACGAGGCGTGAATCACTTTCCTCGTCGGTTCGACAATGCACAATGAGCCTTTGCTGACCCGCGCGCGATCCGCTTCGGATTGCGAGGCGGAAGTCCGCTGGATTCACCATGCGGTTCGAGCGGGGCAACACCTCGCGAAAGCTCAGGCGGAGAGGCGGGCGCGGCCCTTGCGACGACGCGCAGCCAGAATCGCGCGGCCAGCGCGGGTGCTCATACGCAGGCGGAAGCCGTGCGTCTTGGAACGACGACGGTTGTTCGGCTGATAAGTCCGCTTGGTGGTCACTGATATCTCCTCGAATCGGTCATGGACGGTGTTTATCTCAACGACAAACACATACGAACCAACAGCCTAAGGGTTTTTCACCGTTCCGTCAACGAAAGAGCCACTTCATGAAGGTCATCCACACCTGTGGAAGGAGGTGTGGATATATAAGGGGCAAGTTATCCACATTGCAAGTTATCCACAAAGCTGTGGATAGAAGCATTTTCTTTGCCGCTCAACGGGGAGGTGTTGTAACTACACAAATGTCATTTGGGGATTAAATATCCACAGGTATATCCCCAGCTGTGGAAAACGTGGCATCATATTAGAGTTATCGGCGGAAGATGATTTCGACAGATATCATTTCTCGTGTCCTATCTCACGTCAGTTTCCGGAGGTTCCTGTGTCTATCGATGCCCTTACTCAGGCATGGTCTGAGGCACTTGCTCAAATCTCAGACCAATTAAGACCTGCAACCTTGTCTTTCCTACGCTCAGCAAACCCCTGGGTGACATTGACGGAACGATCTTGATCGCTGTTCCCAACGATTTCACAAAGAAGTGGATCGAAAACAACGACGCGACTGATCTAACTGCTTCTCTGACCAGCATCCTTGGGCGAAGTGTTCGTCTAGCAGTCACCATTGACCCCTCTCTTGAACCCGAGCCCGAACCAACCGAGCAAACCCCAGTTGCCTCGTCGGTGGGGGGCTCGGGCGAGATTCAACCAGGCACCACCACGCCAGACCGAGCCCCTGCGACTCAGGCAGCGCCGTCGAGTAGCCCGCAACTCGCAATCGACACCGCTAGTACCCACCTGAACCCGAAGCACACTTTCGATACTTTCGTTATCGGTCCCTCAAATCGCTTCGCCCATGCAGCAGCTTTTGCGGTCTCGGAAACTCCCGGGCGCGCCTACAACCCTCTCTTTATTCACGGTGATTCCGGTCTGGGCAAAACCCACCTCATTCACGCAATCGGCCACTACACCCTCTCGCTTTTCCCGCAGATGCGTGTGCGCTACGTGAATTCCGAGGAATTTACGAACGACTTCATTAATTCCGTTCGTGAGGAGAGCATCGAAGAGTTTCAGCGGCGATACCGCGAAGTCGATGTGCTTCTGATCGACGATATTCAGTTCATTCAAGGCAAAGAACGCACGGTTGAAGAGTTTTTCCACACCTTCAATTCCCTCTATAACGCGGGAAAGCAGATCGTGTTGACATCGGATGTTCCGCCTCGTGAACTCGATTTGGAGGACCGTATTCGTTCTCGCTTCGCTGCGGGTCTCTTGGTCGATGTCTTACCGCCTGATCTTGAAACGCGTATCGCGATTTTGCAGAAGAAGGCAAGTGCGGAAAACATCGAGGTTGATCCTCGTGTCTTGGAGTACATTGCTCAACGAATTTCTTCGAACATTCGCGAACTTGAAGGTGCGCTCGTCCGCGTCGCAGCCTTTGAATCCCTGTCAAAGGAACCCGTGACCGTATCGATGGCGGAAATGCTCCTCAAGGACTTCGCTTCGGATCCTCAAGATACCGAGGTAACGCCTACCTTGATCATGAGTCAAACTGCGACCTACTTCGGGGTAACCATCGATCAGCTTTCGTCTTCGGATCGCTCTCACGTGGTCGTTGAAGCGCGTCAGATTGCGATGTACTTGTGCCGAGAACTCACTGATTTGTCCCTGCCGAAGATCGGCGCAGCATTTGGTGGACGTGACCATACGACTGTCATGCACGCTAATAAGAAGATCGTCGGCTTGATGGCAGAAAAGAGGGAGACCTTTAACTACGTCACCGAATTGACGAACCGCATCAAACAGGCGGCGCGCGAGTCAGCAACACTGGGTTAAATGGCGGATTACTCCCATTTTCGGTGCAATCCACAGAAGCTGTGGAAACTATGGTGAAATCGCAGCTCGTGCATGTGTACAGAGAAAGGGAAGCTGTGGACCTTCGAGAATGACAAAAAATTCTTCCACAAAAAGATGTAGTTCGTTCACATCAGATACACATCTACGTCCACGATGAAATTCTTGTCATTAAGCGGAAAGAACCACTTATCCACACTATCCACATAGCCGATGACGACGACGAACTAAGTTCAAGACAAATAACAAAAAAATTCACCCGCATCACTCAAGCCCCCTGGTGAACTCCACAGCGGCGAATTTTTTTCAGTTTCCTTGACGCCTACAGCCAGCTAAACTAATAAACGGTATTTCTTTATTCAGTTCCAAGGAGAATCCATGAAGTTCACCGTCGCCCGCGACGTGCTTGCTGAAGCTGTTTCATGGACAGCGCGTGTACTTCCTAGCCGTCCCGCAAGCCCCATCCTTGCCGGAATGCGTATTTCAGCCCAGGGTCAAGAGCTGACTCTGTCCTCCTTTGACTACGAAGTCTCGGGAAATTCACGAATTCCTGCATCCGTTGACGAGGAAGGCGAAGTCCTAGTTTCAGGTCGACTTCTTGCCGATATTTCAAAGTCACTGCCCAACAAGCCCGTCACCATCGAAGTCGACGGACAAAAGGTTTCACTTTCCTGCGGTTCTTCACACTTCACCTTGGCTGTCATGCCGATTGATGAATACCCCTTGCTTCCCGGACAGCCCCAGGTTGCCGGATCTGTTGATTCGCAGGTTTTCGCCCAGGCCGTTGCTCAGGTGTCAATTGCCGCGTCACGCGATGAAACTCTTCCCCTGCTCACTGCAGTCCGCGTTGAAATCGATGGCGACAACATCACGCTTTTGGCAACCGACCGTTACCGCTTGGCTATGCGTGAGCTTCACTGGGATTCTGTTTCCAACATGTCCGAGGCCGCATTGGTGAAGGCTCGCATCCTCCAAGACGTTGCCAAGTCAATGACCAGCGGTGCAAAGGTTGACGTCGGTCTTTCTCAGGAATCTCAGCCCGGTGCTTCCTCACTCATTGGTTTCCAGGCCGGTGGACGACGCACGACCTCGACCCTCATGGATGGCGATTACCCGCCGGTCCGCAGGCTTTTCCCCGAAACCACAACAATTCAGGCGATCGTTGAGCGCCACACTCTGCTCGAAGCAGTCAAGCGCGTATCTTTGGTCGCCGAACGCAAGACCAGTGTTCGACTCTCCTTCTCGGATGGACAACTTGTCCTCGAAGCCGGCCAAGGCGACAACGCCCAAGCTTCCGAAGTTGTTCCCGCGCAGCTCATGGGTGAGGACATCGCGACGGCATTTAACCCGCAGTACCTCAGCGAAGGTCTGTCGGTGATGGATACGGACTTCGTTCGTTTCGGTTTCACCCACCCGACGAAGCCCGCGGTCATCACGGGTCAAGAGAAGGCAGACGGCGGAGAATCAACCGATTTCCGCTACCTGCTCATGCCGATCCGCTACGGAATCTGATCTGGAGTTTGTGTGCGAGTTTCGCACGTTGCGCTGGATGACTTTCGTTCATATCGCCATGCGGTAGTGGGGTTTTCGCCCGGAACCACAGTGCTTTTGGGCGCTAATGGCCAAGGAAAAACCAACCTCGTCGAGGCGATTTCTTACCTTTCAGCTTTCTCGTCGCACCGCGTCAGTGCCGAGCAGGCGCTCGTGCGCCTCCCACTTACGGCAGATGAGCCCCAACCCGGCGGTGCAGTTGTCAGAGTCAAACTCGTTACCGCCGGTGAGCGCGAAACTGTTATTGAGCTCGAAATTGTCCGCGGCAAGGCCAACCGTGCGAAGGTGAACCGTACTCAGGTGCGTCCAAGAGAAGTTCTGGGTCTGCTCAAAAAGCGTGGTCTTTTTCACCCGAAGATCTTCAAATCGTTCGCGGTGACCCGCAGCTTCGTCGTCAATTTATGGACGATTTGCTCGTTCAGCAGCAGCCGCTGATCGCGCAGGTAAAGAACGATTTCGAGAAGGTCGCTCGCCAGAGGGCGGCGCTGATGAAGAGCGCGCAATCCCAACTGCGTAGGGGATATACCCCCGATTTTTCAACGATTGATGTGTGGGATGAAACCTTCGCTGAGCTTTCAGCCCGATTGAGCCTCGCCCGCGCCGGCCTCGTTGCCGAACTTCGTAGGCCCGCAGCAGATGCTTACGAAGAAATCGGCGGGTCGCCCCGGAAAATGGATATCGAATTCGTTCCTTCCCAGGGAAGTTGCCCGCCCGAGGCCAGTGGCGCGCAACTCAAAGAGGAACTCAAAGATCTGCTCGCTGCTTCGCGCATGAAAGAAGCCGAACGTGGCGTCAATTTAGTCGGTGCACATCGAGACGACCTCAAGCTCTCCCTTGGTGGCATGCCGGTGAAAGGATATGCAAGCCACGGCGAGACATGGTCGGTTGCACTTTCACTGCGTTTGGGCGCTTTCGAGCTGCTTTCTCGCGATGGAGACACCCCGATTCTCATTCTTGACGATGTATTTGCAGAGCTAGACTCCTCCCGCCGAGCCGGTTTAACACGTATGATTACCGGAGCGGAACAGGGTACTGATCACGGCAGCTGTCGCCGATGATGTTCCGCCAGAATTGCACGCTCAGACTCATGCTGTTCACTGGGATCCTGAGCTTGGAACGGTGGTCGGTGATGAGTGAATTTTTCCGATTTTGAATATGCCTCTGCAGCACTACGGCGTGCACAAGCCAGAGCGCAGGCCCAGGGGCACTACCGCGTACCCTTGCGGACTCGACGCCGCTCGATCAGTGGCCAAAGTGAAGAGTTTGCCCAAGAAATTCTGCTCGACGATGAGCACGAACTTGATGATGTGAGCGTTGATTCCGCGGCTGATCCCCATGGTGAATTCAGCGCGCTTTCGACCGTTGTTTCGCGGGCGGGAAGTCGATGGATCAAAATGCCAGGAATGGCGCCACTTCGGCGAAAGTACCGTGAACCTAAGCGCCTTGGGCTCACGGTTGATTCCCTCATTGCTCAGCGCGGTTGGCAAGAGCACACTCGCATGGGTGATCTCATGTCGAGGTGGAGCCAGATTGCCGGCGAGGAGATCGCTGCTCACTGCAAGATCGAAGCAATTGAAGACCGACGAGTCATTGTCCAGTGCGATTCGACGAACTGGTTTAAGAACGTTCAGCTCTTTCTTCCCCAGCTTGAGCGCAATATTGCCGAGGCCGTGGGTGAGGGTGTTGTGCAGCAGGTGATCTTGCGTCCACCAGCCTCTCCTTCGTGGAAAAAGGGCCGTTTATCGGTGCCTGGACGCGGTCCTCGAGATACCTACGCGTAGTTTCTGAACGTGTGACTCATCACAGCCTCAAAAACCGCTAGTTTTCGCGGATAATTCCTGTGAGTGATTACCCCTCATAGCGGTGTCAATCAGGGCTTTCCCCTTGCCTTTTCGGTAGAATAGGAACGGTTGTTTTATTGATACTGCGCCATTTTCGGGCAGTACGCACCCGTGTGGGTGAAGAATGAGGGGAGCCATTAGGTGGCTGAAACGCAAGAACCAACAGTCGATGACGGATCCGACGGCTACGGCGCGTCAGATATTACCGTCCTCGAAGGTTTGGAGGCGGTGCGTAAGCGCCCCGGTATGTACATTGGGTCAACCGGTGAGCGCGGCCTACACCACCTGGTGTACGAGGTTGTTGATAATTCCGTTGACGAGGCCTTGGCTGGCTACGCGGACCACATTGAGGTCACGATCCTGGCCGATGGCGGTGTTCGCGTCGTCGATAACGGCCGCGGTATTCCCGTCGACGAACACCCCACCGAGCACAAGCCCACGGTTGAGGTCGTCATGACGATCCTCCACGCGGGCGGAAAGTTTGGCGGCGGCGGTTACGCCGTCTCTGGTGGTTTGCACGGTGTGGGTATCTCGGTTGTCAACGCGCTGTCAACGCGCGTTGACACGGTTATTCGTCGGCAGGGCTACGCATGGCGCATGTCTTTTGCCAACGGTGGCCACCCGATCACCGAGCTCGTTCGTGGCGAAGAAACCAACGAAACCGGTACGACGCAAACCTTCTACCCGGATCCCGAAATTTTCGAGACGACCGTTTTCGATTTTGAGACCCTGCGTCAACGTTTCCAGCAGATGGCATTCCTCAATAAGGGACTGCGCATTACCTTGACCGATGAGCGCGAAAGCGCCACCGGCGAAGGCGACGAAATCGCGGGCGACGAGCAGGCCTCGGAAGAAAAGCACAAGGGATTCCGCCAGGTCTCCTACATGTACGAACACGGTCTGCGTGACTACGTGGAGTACCTGGATTCAGCGAAGAAGACCGAAGCGATTAACGCTGACATCATCGACTTCGAAGCGGAAAACGACGAAGGCACCATGAGTGTGGAAATCGCCATGCAGTGGACCACCTCGTATTCTTCTTCGGTTCACACCTTCGCGAACACGATCAACACCACCGAAGGTGGCATGCACGAAGAAGGCTTCCGTACGGCGCTGACTTCGCTGGTGAACCGCTATGGGCGCGAAAAGGGAATCATCCGCGACAAGGACGACAACCTCACCGGTGACGATGTGCGCGAAGGTCTCACCGCCGTCATCTCCATCAAGCTCACCGAGCCCCAGTTCGAAGGTCAGACGAAGACGAAGCTCGGAAACACCGAAGCTCGTACTTTCGTTCAGCAGCAGGTCTACTCCAAGCTCACCGACTGGTTCGACGCGCACCCCGCAGACGCGAAAGCCATTATTTCGAAGGGTCAAGCCGCTCAGGCCGCTCGCGTTGCCGCACGAAAGGCGCGTGAGGCTACCCGCCGTAAGGGTGTTTTGGAATCGGCCTCGATGCCCGGAAAGCTGCGCGACTGCTCCTCGCGAGTGCCCTCAGAATGCGAAATCTTCATCGTCGAGGGTGACTCCGCAGGCGGTTCGGCGGTCGGCGGACGTGACCCCGAACACCAGGCGATTTTGCCGATCCGAGGCAAGATTTTTGAACGTGGAAAAAGGCTCGCCTGGACCGTGCACTGAGCTCGGATACGATTCGCTCCCTGATCACCGCTTTCGGCACCGGAATTGGTGAGGATTTCGATCTGTCGAAGCTGCGCTACGGCAAGATTGTCATCATGGCAGATGCCGACGTGGACGGCCAGCACATTGCAACCTTGTTGCTCACGCTGCTCTTCCGCTACATGCGTCCCCTGGTCGAACAGGGACACACCTTCATCGCTATGCCTCCGTTGTACCGCATCAAGTGGTCGAATGCGGAGCACGAATTCGCCTACTCGGACAAGGAACGCGACGAGATGCTCGCTGCGGGGGCTGCTGCAAACCGTAGGCTTCCCAAGGAAGGCGGCATCCAGCGCTACAAGGGTCTGGGTGAGATGAATGATCACGAACTCTGGGAAACCACCATGGATCCTCAGCACCGCATCCTCAAGCAGGTCACTCTCGAAGATGCAGCAGATGCCGATGAAACCTTCACCATCTTGATGGGCGACGACGTCGAGAGGCGCCGCACGTTTATCCAGCGCAACGCCACCGACGTGCGCTTCCTCGACATCTAAAGCCCAGCGATGGGGTCGCGACGCACGCGCGGCCTCGTCAGTAGAAAACGAAACGAAGGACCAAAGTGAGCGACGAACAGACAGTCGATGCCGAACACATCCGCGACATCGAACGTATTCGCCAGGTCGACCTGCAAAAGGAAATGCAGCGCTCCTACCTCGACTACGCAATGAGCGTGATCGTCGGGCGCGCGCTGCCCGACGTTCGTGACGGACTCAAGCCCGTGCACCGCCGTATTCTCTACGCGATGTACGACGGTGGTTACCGTCCCACCTCTTCATTCTCCAAGTCATCGCGCATCGTCGGTGACGTCATGGGTAACTACCACCCGCACGGCGACGCGGCGATCTACGATGCGCTCGCACGCCTCGTGCAGCCCTGGTCGCTGCGCGCCCCGCTGGTGGCAGGCCAAGGTAACTTCGGAACCCCCGGTAACCTCGGCCCGGCAGCACCGCGTTACACCGAATGTAAGATGGCACCCCTGGCCATGGAAATGGTCCGCGATATCGACGAAGAATGCGTTGATTTCCAGGATAACTACGATGGCCGCAACCAGGAACCGACCATTCTTCCCTCCCGATTCCCCAACGTCTTAGTGAATGGTTCGGAAGGTATTGCGGTCGGTATGGCCACGCGAATCCCCCCGCACAACCTGCGTGAAGTTGCCCGCGGTGTGCAGTGGGCGCTGGACAACCCCGAGGCCTCGCGCGAAGAACTGCTTGACGCACTGATCAAGCTCATTCCCGGCCCCGATTTCCCAACCGGCGCAACGATTTTGGGTCACCGTGGAATTGAGGATGCCTACCGTACGGGACGCGGCTCCATCACTCAGCGAGCCGTTGTTAGCGTTGAAGAGATCCAGGGACGCCAGTGCTTGGTCGTCACCGAACTGCCCTATCAGGTCAACCCCGACAACCTCGCTGACAAGATTGCTCAGCTGGTTCGCGACGGTCAGATCCAGGGCATTGCGGATATTCGTGATGAGACCTCGGGACGCACCGGTCAGCGTTTGGTGATTGTCCTCAAGCGTGATGCGGTCGCGAAGGTTGTTTTGAACAACCTCTACAAGCGCACCTCCCTGCAGGAGAACTTCTCGGCGAACATGCTGGCGCTGGTCGACGGTGTTCCGCGAACTTTGTCGATTGACGGCTTCATCCGCCACTGGGTTGCTCACCAGATCGACGTAATTGTGCGCCGCACGCAGTTCCGCCTGCGCAAGGCTCAAGAGCGTCTGCACATCTTGGACGGTTACCTCAAGGCACTGGATGCATTGGATGAGGTCATTGCCCTGATTCGTCGCTCGCCCACGGTCGACGAGGCACGAAGCGGCTTGATGGAGTTGCTCGATGTTGATGAGATCCAGGCCGACGCGATCTTGGCTCTGCAGCTGCGCCGCCTGGCCGCTCTGGAACGTCAGAAGATTTGAACGAGCACGCGGAACTGCGTGCACGCGTTGAAGATCTGCAGGATATCTTGGCTAAGCCCGAACGTCAGCGCGCGATTATCTCCGAAGAACTCGGTGAAATCGTTGAAAAGTATGGTGATGAGCGCCGCACGACCATCGTTCCCTTCGACGGGGAAATGTCGATGGAAGACCTCATCCCCGAAGAGGATGTTGTCGTCACCATCACTCGCGATGGCTTTGCAAAGCGCACCCGTACCGACAACTACCGTTCCCAGAAACGAGGCGGTAAGGGCGTTCGTGGAACCCAGTTGCGCGGCGATGACGTGGTGGAACACTTCTTCGTCACAACCACGCACCACTGGCTGCTGTTCTTTACGAACCTCGGTCGCGTCTACCGCGCGAAGGCTTACGAGATTCCCGAGGGCGGTCGAGATGCCAAGGGCCAGCACGTTGCAAACCTCCTGGCATTCCAACCTGAGGAGCGCATCGCACAGGTTTTGGCAATTCGCACTTACGAGGACGCACACTACTTGGTGCTGGCAACAAAGTCTGGCCTAGTGAAGAAGACCCCGCTGGAGATGTACAACTCTCCGCGAAGTGGTGGCATCATTGCCGTTAACCTGCGTGAGGACGAAGAGGGCAACCCCGATGAGTTGGTCTCCGCTCAGCTGGCTAACGCTGATGATGATCTGCTGCTGGTTTCGCGTGATGGTCAGGCCGTTCGCTTCGCGGCAACGGACGAGCAGTTGCGACCCATGGGCCGCTCGACTTCGGGTGTGCGCGGTATGAAGTTCCGCGACGACGATGAGCTCTTGACCATGGACGTCCCGCGTGAAGGCACGGATCTGCTCATTGTGACGGAGTCCGGTTACGCCAAGCGCACTCCGATCGAGGAATACCCGACCAAGGGCCGTGGAACCATGGGTGTGCGCGTGGGTCGCCTTGTTGAAGAACGTGGCGGACTCATTGGCGCGCTGGTCGTGGATCCCGAAGAAGACATCATGGTTATCACCGAGTCCGGCAAGCTTGTCCAGGTCAATGCTTCCGATGTTCGCCCGACCGCTCGTAACACCATGGGCGTGATCTTTGCTCGTCCCGATGAGAATGACCGAATCATTGCAGTGACGCGCAATCCTGAGCGCGACATTGACGAGGAAGACGCCGAGCAGTCAACCTCCGAAGAGGAAAACTCTCAGGTGGGTGTCGGCGAAAATAGTGACGAAACCCCCGCACAGGATGTAGCGTCAGAGCATGACGACTCACAGGAGGTTCAGGAATGAGTGATCACGCATCCAATGACCGCGATGATCTTCCCCGTCAGGTAGACCTCGCGATTGTGCGAGTGGACGCCTGGGGAGTCATGAAGGTGGCATTCCTTCTCAGTGTTGCACTGGGAATCGCCATGGTGGTCGCAGTGTTGATCTTGTGGCTCATGCTCAATGCGATGCACGTCTTCGCGTCGGCAGAGAGCTTCCTGCAGTCCATCGGAGCCTCGCAGATGGCCTCGCTCTTGGACTACGTCAGGCTTCCGAAGGTCATGGCCTACGCGACTTTGATTGCTGTGATGAATGTCGTCATGTTGACCGCTTTGTCGGCACTAGGCACATTCTTGTACAACCTGGTCGCTTCGCTCGTCGGTGGCATCAAGGTCACATTGATGGATGACTGATCGGGCATTCGAGCTCGTTGGCCCGGGGGTATTGATGGGGACATCAATACCCCCGGGCCTGTGTTTCGCCTACTGCGGCGGCAGCCGCTAGGTCGAGCTTTGCACGTGCTTCTGGGTGATATGGGCATCTGCCAGTAATGAGTGGGCGACGTCACGATCAACAATTTGGCGCGAACGCCCGCCCGCATGTACTATTTAACGCGTGCCTCTCGGCATGGCAATGGGCCTATAGCTCAGTAGGTTAGAGCGCAGTCCTGATAAGACTGAGGTCGGTGGTTCGAGCCCACTAGGCCCACCATCCGCAGGAACAATTGAGCGGAGGCTCCCATGAAGAAGTTTGTGAAGACTCTTTCGCTAGTGGCTTGTGTCGCTGCAGTGGGACTTGTGGTCCGGCAGATCTGCCAGGATCTCTCCGACAATGAGGAACTGTGGACATCCCTTACGGATGACGTCTCGCAGGCGTAAATCTGAGGGAACCCCTTTGGGGCTATGGCGCAATTGGTAGCGCACCTGCTTTGCAAGCAGGGGGTTACGGGTTCGAGTCCCGTTAGCTCCACCACCAAAGGTCCAGCTTCGGCTGGGCCTTTTTCTTGTCTACGGTGTCTAGCCTGGTATTCGGAAACCGCGCATGTAGTACCGCGTTTAACACCGCACGTGGATACGGCGCATAGCGCATAGCAGCGCATAGCTCGCCGCGAGATCACACGCACGTCACAGACGGTTTTAGCTCGTCCATTCCTGGTTTAGCTCACTCACCTACCGCCTTAAAACGGCAATAGGCCCGGAATGGGTGAGCTAAACCAGGAATGTGTGTGTGGGGATAGAGAGGTGGCCTTCAGCCGGTGCTTACCCGACAGTGTTCAGCCCGCGATTAACAGCGCGCCCTGGTCGATACGCACACCAACTTTGCGCGAGCGACCGATAGCATCGCCATCGACCTCAACAATGGCAGCCTGGTCCAAGGAAAGCTCGCCTTCCGTGAGCTGCCTAAATGACAATTCCGCGGGAGACGCGGGCATATTGACGGGTGGCAACCCCAAGCTCTGCCCAAAGACCTTCAAGGACAGGTGCGCCCAGCCGACAATACCAACCTGCGTATCCACAGCGATGACATCGACTAAACCGTCATGCAAGGAAGCTTCGGGAGCCAAGGTTACGACGGGCAAATCACCGCAGTTTGCAAAGAGAACACAACGGGCAGTGAATTGTGTCGACACATCACTCCCATCGGCCCCCTTTCCCTTCAAGCGGGCACCCATGCGGGGCACATTGAGCGAGTTCACCGCTGAAATGACATACGCTGCCCAGCCAATAGTTTTCTTAAGCTCGGGGTCCGTCTTCGACATTGTTTCGCCGTCAAAGCCCATCCCAGCCAAGGTCACAAAGGGGAATTCATCGTCTAAGGCCAGCGCGGCCTCGTCAGTGGAACGACGGGAATCCGAAGTCAAAGCGGAGAGCAGCTTTCCCTCGCATGGAAGGGAAAAGCGCTCCTCGGGGTCAATCATGCGGAGCCATGCCAAATCAACGCTGCGGGTCGACTCACCCAAAGCAACAGCCAGAGCATCGAGGGGAGAATCTAAGGGAAGCCCAAGATTGCGGGCCAAAACATTACCCGTGCCCTCGGGCAGGATGCCCATGCGAACCCCGGTATGAGCCAGACCGGCGGCCACCGCGCGGACAGTTCCATCGCCGCCGGCTGCGATCACATGTGTTGCACCTGCGCGCACGGCCTTTCGTGCCTGAGAGACACCGGGATCTTCAATAGTGGTCTCGAGGAAGTGAATGTCTCGCACGCCAAGAGCACGCGCATCCATGGTCACCGAATTGCGGAAAGCTTGGGGATCCTCGTGCTTGGAAGGATTAAAAACCACCCATGGGCGGATATTCTCAGCGATGCCCGGGGGAAGCGAAATCGCCGAACGATGCGCGCGGCGAGCACGAGATTGAATGAAGTATTTAGCACCAGCCGTCACGCCAGCGCCAGCGATTCCCGCAAGCGCAATCAAGTAGGGCGACGGTGGATGAAACTTACGCATACTGCAAGTGTAAAGGGCACATCGGTGCACGCGGTGATATTCGTCGGCACTGACACGGGTGCGTGAACTAAGATGGCCCCATGATTGATGTGCGTGCATTGCGTGAAAACCCTGAGCCCGCCCGCGCCTCACAGCGCGCTCGCGGAGCTGACCCCGCCCTTGTTGACCAGATCCTCGAAGCCGACGTCGCCCGCCGCGAAGCCTTGCAATCTTTCGAGGCCCTGCGTGCGACCCAGAAAGAGGTCTCCAAGTCCGTGGGTCGCGCCTCAGCGGAGGAACGCCCCTGCGATCCTTGCACGCGCAAAGGAACTTGCCGATGAGGTGAAGGCTGCCGAGGCCACTGCCAATGCTGCCGACGCCGAGGCCGATCGCCTGGCTCGCCTGCTCCCGAACCTCGTCCTCGACGGAGTTCCCGTCGGTGGCGAGGAAGACTTCGTCGTCCTGCGTCACGAGGGCCCCGCGCCTCGTGATTTCGCAAGCGAAGGCTTTGAGCCCCAGGATCACCTGGCACTGGGTGAGGGCTTGGATGCCATCGACACTAGGCGCGGCGCGAAGGTGTCGGGTGCTCGCTTCTACTACCTCAAGGGTGTGGGCGCACGCCTCGAGCTCGCCCTCATGACCATGGCCATGGACCAGGCCGTTGCTAACGGTTTCGTGCCGATGATGACCCCGACCCTGGTGACCCCGCAGGTCATGGGCGGTACCGGCTTCCTCAACGAGCACTCCGAAGAGATCTACTACCTGCCCGCCGATGACCTGTACCTGACGGGTACCTCTGAGGTTGCGCTCGCCGGTTACCACGCTGATGAGATCCTCGACCTCAGCGCCGGCCCCAAGCGCTACATGGGTTGGTCGACCTGCTATCGTCGCGAGGCCGGTTCGGCTGGTAAGGATACGCGTGGCATTATTCGCGTCCACCAGTTCAACAAAGCTGAGATGTTCAGCTTCTGCCGTCCGGAAGATGCAGAAGAAGAGCACGCACGCTTCCTCGCGTGGGAAGAAGAGATGCTCGCTAAGGTCGAGCTGCCCTATCGCGTGATCGACACGGCCGCCGGTGACCTGGGCACTTCCGCTGCCCGCAAGTTCGACTGCGAGGCCTGGCTGCCCACTCAGGAGCGCTACATGGAGGTCACTTCGACCTCGAATTGCACGACTTTCCAGGCACGTCGCCTGGGTATTCGTGAGCGTCGCGAGGATGGCATGGCCGCCGTGGCCACACTCAATGGCACTCTTGCCACCACCCGCTGGCTGGTTGCGATTCTTGAGAATCACCAGCAGGCCGATGGTTCGGTTCGCGTTCCCGAGGCCATGCGCCCCTATCTGGGTGGCCTCGAGGTTCTTGAGCCTGTTGCCGCAAAGTAACGAGGCTGCGTGACCAGCTATTTGACGGCGCCGCTGAGCGGTGAGGCTCCCCGTCCTTTCGAGGAGCTGGTGGAGGAGGCGCTCAATGCGCTTCCGTCCACTTTCCCGCGTGATATCGCGCAGGCGATGGTCGCCCTTGACATCGATGGGACAATTTTGAGTCCCAGCGGTGCCAGCACGCAGGTCGTTGAATCGATCGCGGCGCTCAGCCGCGCCGGTGCGCAGGTCGTTATCGCGACCGGCCGCTCAATGGGTGCAGTCCTGCCCGTTCTCCCGCTACTGGGCTTCCGCCGCGGGTGGATCGTCGCGTCGAATGGTGCGATCCTTGCTCGCGTTCACGAGGCCGGCTACGAGATTGTGCATCGCCACGAGTTTTCCCCCGCCGAGGTGATCGACGAGGCGTTAAAGACTCTTCCACATGCGCGTTTCGCCGTCGAAGACCGCCGTTTGCGTTTGGTTTCAACTGGCTTCCCCGAGGGGGAAATCGTTGAAGACACCGAGTTGGTGAGCATCGATGAACTCAAAGCGATGCGCACGCCCAAGCTTGTCATTCGTGAACCTGCGCTGGACCGTGACACCTTTGAAGGTATCTTGTGTGCTTTACCCTTCGCGAAGACTCACGAGGTTTTCGTCGGTTGGACCTCCTGGGCTGATATCAGTTCACTCGGGGTGACGAAAGCCAGCGGACTTGATGAACTCCGACAGGATCTCTCGCTTCCCGTCGAAGGAAGTGTCGCCATTGGCGATGGCACGAACGACATTGCCATGATCGAGTGGGCGGCCTTCGGGGTTGCTATGGGCGGTGCCACCGAGGAGATTCGCGTCCACAGCGATTTCGTTGCGGCAGCAGTCGAAAACGATGGTGCGGCCGCCGTCATGCAGGCGATTTTGCGCTGGTGCGCAGCCACGGCCTCGTGAATGCTAGGAAAACCGCTACGATAGCCCCATGGGAAAAGCCTCACGTCGTAAAAAAAGTAGCAGTCAGCGCGGATCAACCGGCATACCGCCCCCCGATCCCCTTCGTGGAACGCCCCTTCGAAGGGCTACCCAACGAGGTTGAACTGGTCGCAATGCGCGAAATTATCCCCTGCGCAGTGCTGAGTGGGCGCACCACCGAAGAGCACGGCGGTGCAGAGTTCGACATCGTCACCCTTCTGCCCGACGGCCACCCCGCAATGATCCGTCCCGATGGACGTATCCTCGTTGGACTACAGACGCGCTCGAACTCGGGCGATCTCTCCCACGACGTTGCCGCAGCTCTTCTTGCTGCTCTCCAAGCACAGTCCGACGGTGTCGACGGCGTCATCGATATTGATGTGCGTGAGCCCGCCCCCTCGCCTTCAGGACATTGTTGATCCGAAGGCGTTTAGCGACATGGAGATCACCGCCGACTTCGGCTACTGGTTCGATCCGAATCAGGAACTCACCCCCGAAATGCGCGACGCGCTCGAACAGAACCGCGCCGACGTTGTTCCCACCGTTGCAGTGCCCGGAACCGAGGGCATGTACTGGTGCGAAATGAACCGCAACTTCGTCCGCTACGTGTCTGCTGCCCCTGAGCACAAGCTTTTTGATGCACTTGCCCGCTTGCAGGCAGCAGGAAACGCACGCCTAGGTGAAGGTTCGCGCTTCGTCGGAGCTTTCCGCGCATGCGGCCTGGCGATCCCGGTTTTCGAGCTCGCCGAAGGGGCCTCCGCCGAAGACGTTGCTCAGGAAGCGAAGGCTCTTGCGGAAAACGTTGAGAAGGCGCTGGAGGACACCACACCGCTGAGTGCAGACGAACGTCGCGCGCGCCAGGGCCTCGTTTCGCGCCAGGTGACGATCCGCTAACCGATCCCGGGGGGAAGGTCGGGATAAACTAGCAGGGTGACTCCCGCTCAATCCGTCGAACCCTCACCTTCCCAGAAGGTCGCGGCGATCATCTGCGCCCACAATGTCGGCCGCCAGATCGCCTCGACCGTGCGCGCATGCCGAGCAATCCCGGGCGTTGACCTGCTCATCGTCATCGATGATGGTTCCGATGATGAGACGGGAAAGTACGCGCGCGCAGCAGGTGCGGTTGTCGTCCGCCATTCCGTTCCCCGAGGCCGGGCCTCGGCACGCGAAACGGGTGTCAAGGTTGCCGCGATGCGCGACCGCGTGGACGCTCCTGGTCGGCACATTCTCTTTCTCTCGGGCGACCTGGGGAGAGCGCCGTGGATGCGGCTTTTCCTTGTCGAGGCCATTTCCAGTGGCCGTGCGGACCTTGCCTGCGCTGTTCCCGCGGGCCTCGGCAGCGAAGATCCGAGCAGTGCGCGCAAAGAGACCGCCGCGCAACGCCTCGCACACAATACGATTCGGCGCCAAACGGGTTGGGATTCTCAAGCACCCCTGTCCGAACAGCTGTGTATTACCCGCGAGGCGCTCAACGCGATCATGCCTTTCGCCAATGGCTACGGCCTCGAATTGGACATGAAGGTCCGCCTGCTCGCCTTGGGGATGACCGCTATCGAATTGCCCTGTGCTTTCGAGCACACGGGTGATGATCACAGTTTGGTGAGCCTCAACCGGCCGACAAGCCTGGCCGATGTCGCGTGGACCTCGACGATGCTTGCGCTGCGTAAAGTTCGCCTCCGTCGACGCTATCGCACTCCTGTTTCGGCCCAGCGCGTGGGCATTCCCTTCCCAGATCCCGAACACACTCCGGTTTCCCAATCACGTCCAGGAGAAGTCAGTTAATGTCTGAAAAAGGTACCCGTCGGCGCCCCTTAGAGCTGCTTTCGGCTTATCTTCCCGCGGCCCTGTCGGTCTTGCTCGGTGCCTGCTTATACATCACCTTCTCTGTGGGGCAGTGGCGCTCACTTGATGTCCCATCGTGGGATTTGGCAATTTTCACCGAGGCCGCGAAATCCTATAGTCACTTCCAGGCACCGATCGTTCCTGTCAAAGGACCCGGATACAACCTGCTGGGTGATCACTTCCACCCGATTTTGGTGCTTTTGGGGCCGATCTATCGCTTCTTCCCCTCAGGATTGACCCTGCTGGTTGTTCAAGATCTTCTGATTGCGGTTTCAGCGTGGCCGCTGGTTCGCCTCACGACAAAGCAGGCGGGATGGCTCCTCGCCTCGATTATCGGTATCGGCTACGTGACCGCATGGGGTTTCCAAGGCGCTGTCGCCTCTCAATTCCACGAAATCGCCTTCGCGCTCCCCATGCTTGCGTGGGCCTCGGCCGCTTTCGTTGAGGGCCGTTGGGTGGCAACGATGGCGTGGTCTGCGCCGCTTGTTCTGGTCAAGGAAGACCTTGGCCTCACCATCATGATGATCGGCTTGATTCTGTCGTGGCGAGGAAAGGACTCGATCAAGAGCTTTGCGTACCCGCTGTTCTTTGCGGCTTTCGGAGTTATCGCTTTTGTCGTGACGATTAAGCTCCTTCTGCCCGCTTTTAACGCTTCAGGAACCTGGGCTTACAGTCTCGATGGTTCGCAGGGCCGCGGAAACGTCACCATGATCGAGAGGGCTCTGTGGCCCTCACAAAAGTTCGGTGTGATTGCCATGGCTGTCTTGGGTGCGGGGATTATTGGTCTGGCCTCGCCCTGGTTCTGGGTGATCCTACCGACCATCGCATGGCGTTTCCTCGGTTCTGTCGACTACTACTGGGATTGGAAGCACTGGCACTACAACGCGATTTTGGTGCCGATCCTTCTGGGCGCGCTCTTGGACGCTCACCGCAGGTGGAGTGAGCGCGAGCAATCTGATATTTCACGAGGCCTGGGCTGGGTGATGAGCCGACAGCGTCCCTTCGTCGCCACGGTTGCCTTGGCGATTCCCTGTGCGGCAGCGCTCATCACGGCCCCGCAGCTTCCCATGTGGAAGATGACGAACCCCGGGTTTGGAGCAGTGAGCCCGAGGATGGCTCAGGTCGAAGAGATCAATTCACTGATCCCGGAAACGCTAATGTCGAAACAGATCTGACCCTGCTCGCCTATCTGATCCCCGATCATGAGGTCTACTGGGTGGGATCCGCGAAGGATGTTGCCGTGGATTACGTCGTTGTCGATCAGCGCGGTGCTGCGTGGGGAGAGCAGAAGAACGTTGAGGCGGTTTCCTATGCACAAGGAGCACACCCCGGTTCCACCTATAAGTTGATTTACAACTCGGGCGGTTTCCAGGTCGCTCAGCGCGTTAACTAGAAATGCTTACGCGAATTGATTGAGCGTCATATCAGTCAAGACACACGGTGCCCCCGCGAAAATCGCGGGGGCACCTGCATGAGAGTGATACTTTTCAGTGCGCGCGACGCAGCCTCATGGAGTTGAGGACAACACACACCGAGGACATGGCCATCGCAGCCGAAGCGAGCATCGGGTTGAGAAGTCCGAAGATCGCGAGCGGAATCATGATGACGTTGTAGAAGAAGGCCCAGAAGAGGTTTTCTTTGATGACCTTCAGTGTTGCGCGCGAGATACGAATCGCGGCGGCAGCCATCGTCGGATCCGAGCTCACCAGCGTCATGTCGGCGACAGCGATTGCACTATCGGCACCCGAGCCCATGGCAATACCCAAGCCCTGAGTCGAGGCCTGTGCCAGAGCGGCTGCGTCATTAACACCGTCACCGACCATGGCGACCTGGTGGCCCTCTTCTTGAAGGCGCATCACCGCATCGCGCTTATCTGCGGGAAGAACTCCTGCAATAACCGAGTCAATCCCCACCTGCGAGGCAACAAAACGTGCTGCAGATTCATGGTCGCCAGTGAGCAGAGTTGGAGTGATCCCCAAGGCCTTGAGCTGGGCAATCGCATCCTTCGACGACTCTTTGACAGTATCGCGAACAACAAAGGCACCCAGAAGTACCCCATTAAGGTGCCCGGGAAGTTCGCGCGTTTGGGGAGTGAGGGTTGCTGTGGGTGCTTGAGCGGAAGCAAGCCGACGCGAACGCACCTGTGGCTCGTATCCCGCTGCTTTGACGACCTCTTCAAGCTCAGCGTCGCTGTAATCGTGCTTGAGGGTGATTCGAGCACTCTCAGTTGCCAGATTAACCTGCGCATGAACACCATCGAGCTTGCCCAACTTGCGCTCAACCCTGCGCACGCAGGAGGCGCAGGTCATGCCGCCCACAGCCATATCGACGATGATTCCGCCATCCTCGTCCTCTTGCGTGGGCTCCGAAGCCTGCGTCGGGTTCGTATCACCAGCGGAAGAAGTTTCCTGCCACCCCTCAACGCGCGCGCTGGCCACAACGGTCGCTCCCGTGGCCTCGGCCTCGGAAATGGCGGAAAGCGCGGAGTGGGGAAGGGAAATACCCAGCTCACTCAGCCAGCTCACGCGGCCGGCCAGAAGGAGTGCGCCATCCTCGGCGAGCGCGGAAACCCCAAGTCCGGGGTGGTTGCGCAGCTCGCGAACCGGGTGCGAGGAAAGATCGCGCTCGCGAGCGGCGGCGGTCAGTGCACGGGCAATCGGGTGCTCCGAGGCCGACTCCAGCGAGGCGGTCACGCTGAGTGCATCCTCGCCAGCCTGGGCATCGGGGGAATTCGCGCTTCCATCGGGGAGGATCACGGATTCCAATGACATGGCACCCTTCGTTAAGGTGCCGGTCTTATCAAGGAGCATCGTGTCGATACTGCGCGTGCGCTCAAGGACCTCGGCGGAAGAAATGAGGATACCCATCTGCGCAGCCTTACCCGAACCCACAAGAAGTGCGGTTGGAGTGGCCAAACCAAGAGCGCAGGGGCAGGCAACAACCAGGACGGCAACGGCTGCAGTGATTGCGCTTTGAATACCGGCCCCGGCAAGGAGCCAGCCCGCCAAAGTCAGTAAGGAGAGGGCGATAATCATCGGAACGAAGACCGAAGAAGTACGGTCGGCAAGACGTTGGACGGGAGCCTTCGTTGCCTGAGCCTCGGTAATCATCTGGCCAATGTGGGCCAGCTGGGTCTCTGAGCCGACGGCGGTCGCACGGACGATCAAAGCACCCGAGGTGTTGAGGGTGCCTCCCGTGACTGCGCTGCCGGGGGATACTTCGCGCGGGAGTGATTCGCCCGTCATCAGTGAGGTGTCCAGGGCGCTGGTGCCCTCTTCGACGATGCCATCGGTTGCAACCTTGTCTCCGGGGCGAACCTGGAAGAGGTTTCCGACGCGAAGTTCAGCTGCGGGGATGGTGCGGAACTGGCGATCCGCGCCGCTTCCTTCAACGAGGATTGCGTCCTTCGCACCAAGTTCTAGAAGGGAGCGCAGGGCATCACCGGAGTGGTAGCGCGTCCGTGCCTCCATCAGGCGGCCGGCAAGGAGGAAAGTGACGATTGCGCAGGCGCCCTCAAAGTAGATTTCCGCGTGCGTCGCGTGGCTGCGCGCGGGAATGAGCGACATCTGCATGCGCATGCCCAGCATTCCTGCACCGCCAAAAATGAGGGCGTACCACGACCATAGGCTCGATGCGATCACGCCGAGGGAGACCAGGGTATCCATGGTGGAAGAGCCGTGGCGGCCCGCTTGGAAGGCAGCGCGGTGGAAGGGGGCCGCACCCCAGATCACGACGGGTAGTGAGGCGAAAGCGACGACCCACTGCCAGCCGGGGAACTGAAGTGGAGGAACCATTGACAGGCCCAGAACGATGACGGTGAAGGGGAGTGTTACAAGGAAGCGGTTGCGCAAGTCCGCGGCGCGGCGCAGCAGGCCGTCCCCTAAGTGTTCGTTCTCGGTATCGTGTGATGTGCGGTGAGTTTCGGTAGTCATTCTGAGCGATTCTGTCGTGTCTGGTTCATGGGATATCCGGGGGCACCTGGCGGTGCCCCCGGATGGTTAGGGGTCAGAAGTCGCGAGTGATTCCGACCAATTCGAAGCCGGCCTCGGAGACGGCGTCGCGCAGGGCGTTGTCGTCGAGTTCGGTGTTGGTGACGACGGTCGCCTTCGAGGTCGCGCCGGAGTTAAGGATGACCTCAACATCGAGAACGCCGGGGACCTCCTTGAGTTCTTCGGTGACCGATGCGACGCAGTGTCCGCAGGTCATTCCGTTGATGGAGAGCTCAACAGTGCGATCAATTTCCTGTGCCATGATGGCGCCTTTCTTTGGTGGTGGAAACGGAGGAGAAAACGTGTGGTGTGCGCTTAGGACTTCACCAGTCGCGCGATTGCCTTTGTGGCTTCTTGGATCTTTTCGCGTCCTTCTTCTTCGCTGTGTTGAGCGGCGTGAAGAACGCAGTGGTTCATGTGGTCTTCAAGGAGGCCCAGTGCGACGGAGTCCAGAGCGGACTGCACTGCAGAGATTTGCGTGAGGACATCAATGCAGTAGGTGTCCTCTGCAACCATGCGCTGCAGACCCCTGAGCTGGCCTTCGATTCTGCGTAGGCGCTTGAGGTAATGCTCGGTTTCTTCGGTGTATCCGTGAGCCATAGTGATCCTCCTTATGTTTCGAAATATACCCCCGGGGGGTATATGCGTCAAGAGGGGAAAAATGTCTGTCCCCCCACTCCGAAGCGGTGCCGAAGTAGGGGGACAGTGACTTTGCTGAGTGCCGAGGCCGCGGGTGCCTCGTGCGCGCAATCAGTTATGCGCGCCGACGCGTCGTAGCAACGGTGGCCACACCTGCGAGGGCGAGCAGGCCGCCCAGCGGAAGGACGAAGTCAGCCACACCTGTGTGCGCCAAGGGGCTCTTCGGGTTCGTCGAAGGAGCTGTTGAGCCAGTGATGGAGGCAGGTGTCGTGGTCCCGTTAGGAGCCGGGGAAGGATTCTGCTTGATGGTCGGAGCCCACTTCGTGTTGTAGGTGACGCCACCGCAGGCGGACTGGGTGCGAGTCATACCTGCGTTTGCCTTCCAATCCCACTGAATATCAGCGGTGTCGACGACAGTCTTTGCCGGGCGAGGCAAGTCAGTGCCGGGAGCAGATCCAATCGCGCCTTCTTGTGTGTACTCCATTGCGGTGATCTCCGCGGGAAGCGCATGTGCCGCATCATCGGAGGAATAGGTGACCGTGAGTGAGGGTTGCTGCCTGAGCTCGATGGTGACAGGAGCCCCCACACCGTTGGTGAAGTTCACGGGGCGCACGCCAGCGAGGAAAGGAACCCGGGCAAGGGCGGGAATATCCAAGCTACCGGTGACGCTGGGAGAGGTTGCCTGAATCGATGAGCTTGCGGAGGCATTCATACGCGCTTGAGAAACTGTCAGGCTTCCTTCGAGGCTCGGGAAGTACACCTTGTTAGGACGCATGGACGCGTCTTCCAAGGCGCCGGCAGTGGTTCCATCGACCCAATTTCCGCTGGCATCTTGGTGCATGAGGCGGTAGGTCGCAGTGAAAGTTCCATTAACGACCGAAACGCTCTGGACGCGCATTGCCTTTGAGAAAGCCTCGCCAGTTGCGGCATTGGCCTTCTCGAACTGCTTCTGTACTGCCTCGACCGTGTAAGCGGCAGTGTCGATATCGACATCATTCGTGTCAACGGTCATGCTGGTCGTCCACTCACCAGTGATGACCAAACGGTTGAAAGCAGCGGGATTCGTGAGGCGGCCATAGGTAGCCATGTCTTCGTAATTTGTCCACACATCGGTCATATCGAGAACGCCCTGGAAGCCAATAGCGTAGCTGTCCTTGGGAGAAGCTCCACGGCAGACAAGGGCGGCAGGCTGTGCGGGATCAACATCGGCGGGTAGAGTCACGATGTCGCTTCCGGGAGTGTAGACCTCCCCCGAGACAGAAATCGGGATGTCAGTTGATGCCTGTGAACTGTGGAAACTGCCGCCGCCGACAAGAATTGCACCGGCGAGTACGGGAACGCTGCACAGTGCGAATACGCGGTATGACGAACGCTTCATGGAGGTCTTCTTTCTACGGGCTGCCAAATTTCGCGGAAAAGCGCGAGACACTCTGGAAAATTCTAACAGCGGATATGACTATGAATCCAGTAGCATGACCTCAAACTGTCCCCACCTGCACCCATGCGGGTTAGGCTATCGTGAAGGGATAGGAGGGATTCATGAAAACGCGACGCTATCGCAACTACTACGCACGCAGGCGTGCCCCGCACTCCCTCTCCTCCTTCTACCTGCGCGCGAAGCTGATCCCACTTGCCCCCAAACTCCTTTCAGCGCTCGCGGTTGGTGCGGCCTCGGCAATGGGATTTCTTCCCACGGATATCCGCAGCCGTTTGCGCATGCAATCTGACCGACTCGGCGAAGAAGTCTCGGAGCAATCTCAGTCGATCTTCTTCCGCGAACCCGGACTCGATGTTCTTTTTCGTGCGCGTACTCGCGTCGATCGCAGGAACAGCCGGTGCGATCGTTCATGCGGCAGCCGCATTCGATGCGATCGTGGGATGGGATCGCAGTGGGAAGCTTCAGCGTCTTGCCCAAGTAACGCCTCGAAATGGCTGTGAAGCACTCATGGCAGGGATGCTTATTGCGGGAACATCCCTGGGACAGATGACGGGTGGAACCGCTCACGCGGATAAGTACTTTGACTCTGAAGTGGGACCGGAGATCATCGAATATCCCGGACATCCCACATCTTCGGCCCATCGCCTGTGGGCTCCGCACTCCCTTCAGGACATGGCAGCAGATATTGATGACCTGTACTGGGCGGGAACGTACGGTCAATCGATCAAAATCACCAGGGTCGGCGAAGGTGAGCAGCGGCGCTGGTTAGTGTCGATTCCGGGAACGAACCACTTTGATACGCCATCGACCCCTAACCCCGCGGATATGGAAACCAATATCCGCGAAGCTTTGGGACTGAGCTCATCGATGCGAATGGGCATTATTCGCGCTCTTCATCAAGCAATGAGTGAAGACGGCATCGATCCATCCGACTACGCAAGCGAGCCCATCATCATCGTTGCCCACTCGCAAGGCGGCCTCATTGCAGTCAATCTGGGAAGTTTGCCCCCAGAGGATGTCGGGGTCAAGGTCCAGGGGATTTTGGGGCTTGGGTCGCCGGGGCACCGGGCATGTCTGCGTTCCGATGTCGTCATGGTGGATGTCGCACACGATCAAGATGTTGTCCCATCGACTGATGGAGCTGGCGCACGTATCCGCGATCAACGGGTCATGGTTGGACGAAACCTGACTCAGCCGCGGATACAACCCCTGTACTATGCACACTCCTCGTCGACCTACACCGAGACGGTTGGCCGCTTGGAACGCAGGTCAGAGGTCACGCGATGGGACCGCGTGGGACAGGCGATCCGCGCACTGCAAGAAATGCTGCCCCGTGATGGCGAGCCCACGCGCGTTCGTCTCTATGACATTTGGCAAGAACTCGATGACCCGCACGGAAGTGTCTGGGCCAGGGTGAATGTCCTTGACACCGCTCAATCGCAGGACACCGCAGCTGATGGTGACCACAATTCTCACGGGGGGAACTGATGGCGCAGAATCGTTCAATTGCGCGAATCCTTGGGATTGTCCAGCAAGGGGCAGAGCAGATTTCACTTCCTCGTATATCCAACCGACTCGGTCTTGCCGCCTTGGGTGTGGCAAGCCTCGGGGTGGGGGCGGCACTCACGCGCTTGCGTCCGACGGATCGAAGCGGGCGATCCGAACGTTTCCAAGCCTTGATCGAAGACGCGCTTGAACAAAGTACGCCGCAGTGGGTGTGTACAAGTTGCCAGGTTCAGGTCAACGAAGGTTTTGGGAAACCGACCATGGTGAGCTTTTCGATCAACATGGAAGAAAATCAGCCAATAGATGATGATCGCGTCGACTTTGCCCGGAAGCTCCTTGAGGCTGTGGTGCGCGCCGTGTGGAAGAACCCCGAAATTGCACCAATCGGCATCCAAGGACGCATGAGCGTCAATGGCGAAGACACAGTCGATATGCGGGACCTCGGCTACTCTGCGCTCCAGGTACGCCCCGAAGAACTCTTCGAACGACTCGGAGCCCCGGCTATCGACCGAGGATGGACACCCGCCTAAGGAAGCGGGAAGCGACTCTACTCGGCGCTGATCCACTCAACCATGTCTGGGGCGTACCCGGTATAAGTCGCGGGAGTGAGCTCCATCAGTCGGTCTTTTGCGTCCTGAGGAAGATCCAGCGATGAAACGAAATCGCGCAGGCGAGTGGCGTCGATATCGTGTCCGCGAGTCAGCTCCTTCATGCGCTCATAAGGGTTGTCCATCCCCTGACGTCCCTCAAGGGAAGCAAGACGCATCACCTGCTGAATGGCCTCGGAAATGACTTCCCAATGCTCACCGAGCTCGGCGGACATGATCTGGGCGTTCAACTCAATGCCCTCAAGGCCGCGGGTCAAATTATCGATTGCGACAAGAGAGTGGCCAAGGGCAACGCCGATATTACGCTGGGTAGACGAATCCGTGAGATCACGCTGAAGTCGCGAGGTCACCAGGGTCGCCGCAAGCGTCTCAAGAAGAGACGAGGCGATCTCAAAGTTAGCTTCAGCATTCTCGAAGCGAATCGGATTGACCTTGTGAGGCATCGTCGAAGAGCCCGTGGACCCCTGAGCACCCAACTTTTGGTGGAAGTAACCCATGGAAATGTAGGTCCAGCAATCCGTTGCAAGGTTGTGGGCGATGCGGCCAAAGCGCGAAATATCGCTGTAGAGTTCGCTTTGCCAGTCATGGGACTCGATCTGAGTTGTCAGCGGATTCCACGACAGTCCCAGTCGCTCAACAAAGTCCTTCGTGAGCAGTGGCCACGGGACAGCGGGCAAGGCGACACGGTGCGCTGCCCAGGTGCCCGTCGCACCGTTCATCTTTCCCAGGTACTCAGTGTCTTCGATGCGTGAAATTTGGCGGGAAAGTCGGTAGACGAAGACAGCCAATTCCTTGCCGATCGTGACCGGAGTTGCCGGCTGACCGTGTGTTCGCGCAAGCATGGGGATACCGGCGCCGGCCTCGGCACAATCAAGTAAGCGTGCGAGAAGTCCACGTGCGCGCGGCAACCAGACCTGGCGGATTGCGGCTTGAATGTTCAGCGCGTGTGCAAGGTTATTGATGTCTTCGGAGGTTGCGAAGATGTGAACCAGAGGACGCAGCTGGGGAAGGACCGTATCGGGACCAAGGAGGGAACGCGCTTCTTCAAGTCGATTGTCGATGTAGTACTCGACTGCTTGACATCGTGACGGGTTTCGGCTTCGATTTGGGCGAGTTCGGCAATGGAATCAGCGTTGAATTCCCGCGGAAGCGCGCGCAAATAGTCGACCTCAGCGTCAGAGAGCAAGGGAGCGTGGGCGATGACCCCGCGGCGAAGGAGCTCAATCATCCACTCGATCTCAACGTAGATGCGGGTGCGGTTGAGCGCGGCCTCGGAGAGGTACTGGGTCAGTTCCTGAGTGTGCAGGCGATAGCGGCCATCGAGGGGCGACAAAGCTTGGCCTGCTGCTGCCAAGTCTGCATATCCGGTCTCGGGTGAAAACATGGATTCCTGCTGCGATGTCATGTCTTAATCATCTCAGACCTGCGGCATCGTGCCATGCGGGCGCTCGCGTCAGAGGGAAGGTCTATCCACAGGGATGCACCGTCATCGGCGTTTTCCACAGATTTTTGCTGCGCTCTGTGGGGGCGGGGTAGGCAATTTTAGGCTGAGCTCATGTGGTTCATTGCGGTGTGCCAGTCACTGAAGGTGATTGAAGACAATTGCGTTGCGATCAGCGAAGAACTGCGTGCTCACTCTTTTGATTCGTGGACGGGGCAGGGAAGTGAAGGGGCGCGCGCAGAAATTGAGCAGATTCGCAATGACTGTCGGGTGTGGGCGGCGCTGGCAATCGAAGCGCGCGACCTAGCCGAAATTGAGAGCGCGGCAGCGGGGGCTCAGACATGAGTGGGCAGTGCGTGTCATGGATGGTGGTTTCTTCGGATACAACGCGCATTGATACCGAGGCGCTTGTCGACGATGTTCTATTCCTGCGAAGGATTCGCGAGGCCCTTGATAGTCAGCTCGATGCGGCGCATTCGCTCAATCAGGAGTTGTGTGCACATCAGTGTGGGGGCGCTTTGCAACGTCTGTGTGCTCTGGGTGCTCAACTGAGCGAGCAAATTGGTAGTTGCGCGGACAGGCTTGCTTACGTTGCGTCCATCCATGCCGCTGCCGAGGCCGACGCTGCTTCCTACCAGAAGACTGTGCGCAGGCTGGGCGGCAGTATGGGAGAGTTTTTCGTGGGCGGGAGGATTGACGGTGTCGCGAAAGCTCGCGGGTCTGGGCAAATACGTCAATCCTTATGCTCCTTTCTTCTTTGCGCCGCTTGGTGTCTTTCATGGAATAGCAACGATTGGCACCCACGGATTGTCCTTTGTTCACCAACCATCGGATGCGTCTTTGGGGTTACGTACACAAATGGATGTTGCTGAACTATCGCGGCTGGTCAATGGGACTTCATCGCGTTCGGACGTTGAGGTTACTCGAGATGCTGCTGCACAGATGTCAACGCTGTATGCGGCAATGGGGTGGTTGATGTTTGGTCGGCACTCGGGGGTGAGGATTTCAGCGCAGAACCTTCCCGATGACGCGCCGTCTGGGCCGACAAGCCAAGTACTCTTGGGAGTTGCGCAGGGAGGGCGCCCGACGGAATATTGCGGTTCTTTCGGCGCGGTCGTCTATGCCGTTAACGCTGTAGCAGCTTATCCACCGCATACTCCCTCTCCTCAATCGCAGGTTTCGCGTCCTCAGGCGGGTGCCAAGCAGGAGAAGGTCGAAACCCCATTGAAGGCCTCGGAGGCATTGGAACGTATCGGGCAACTTCGCTCCAGTGCAGACGAGGGGCAAATTGAGATCCTTCAACACGTGACGGTGGACGCAGATGGGACTGAACACCGTGCGTGGTCGGTCATGATCAGAGGGACACAAAAGTGGGGGCCGGGCGAAGACAATCCCCAAGATATGCTGACGAATCTTCAAGCAGTTGGGCAATCCCAATTCCGATCAGCTCAGGGCAGTAAAAACTTCCATGGAAATGGCGGGGATCAAAGCTGATGAGCCCGTTGAGTTTGTGGGTCACTCTCAAGGTGGGATTATTGCCGCACAGTTGGCCGCAGATCCGCAGGTGCGCTCGCACTACCGCGTTGCCTCGGTGCTGACCGCAGGGTCACCGGTCGCGGGATTCCATCCCGACTCAAGTGTTCCCATGCTGAATATGGAAAACACGCGTGACATTGTCCCCGCACTTGACGGCGGAGCGAATGCGAATCGCGGCCACGCATTGACCCTGCATTTGACAGTGAGCACTTAGAGAGGAAACAAGGACAGGACAATCCCATTGCCGCTCACGATATTGCGACCTACACCGAAGCAATTCGAGAGTGCGAATCGGTGGACGCGAGCCGCTATCGCAATATCGAGGACGTGCTTCACTGGGAAGAGGAAAGAAGAACTCGGCTGGGTATCACCGAGGCGACGCGCACACGTTCCTACATTTTTGATACCCGCCGAGTTTCTTAAGAAGTGGCTCGAGGCCAGACGGCACTGGTGAATTACTTCTTCTTAGCGCCCGTGAGTCCTCCAAAAAGCGAGGAGACAACAGCGGTAATGATGGCACCAATGACGGCCGCGCCAAGGCCGGAAACGGAGAAGGGCAGGCCCATGGAGTCTGCAATCGAACCCGCCACCAGGAAGCCAATGCCGTTTGTGATCAGGGCGAAAAGGCCGAAGGTGAGGATGTAGAGCGGGAAGGTAAGAATCTGAATGAGAGGTCGAACAATGGAGTTTACGACGGTGAATACCAGTGCAATCAACCCCAAAATGACAACGGTTTCCGTCATGGACGTACCGCGTGCAATGGTAATTCCCGGGACAAGAGCAGCTGAGACCCATAGGCCCAGCGCCGTTCCAATGAGACGCAGAATAAAGTTCATACGCCCCATTATCGCTGATCGGTCAATTGCCGACTAGCGGACGATTGCCAGGACCGCAGAAAAGAGACATGCACAGGAGACATATTCTCCAAGACCGATGACCAGGGGAGGAATCTTGAGGTGCCTGATCTTATGCAGTGCAGGGATAAGGATCGCGCGCAGGGCGATCACGACGAAAGCCAGAAGCACTCCGCCGGGAAGACCATGCGCGAGCACTCCGATCAGGCATGCGACCACAAGTGCCAAGTGCCAAGCAACGGAGACGATATACACCGATTTCTTATGTGCCCCTCGGATGAGGGAGCGGACGTAGACGATAGATCCCAGCATGTAGGCGGCGACGGCTACCGCTGCGCACCAGAGTTTGAACTGAGAATAGCTCTCTGAGGTAATCCAGATCGACAGGGGGAGGGTGCACGAACTCGCAAGAACGCTCGACACGTGGGAAGCAATGGAACGGCGGCGCTTGCGGAAGGCCTCGTAAGTTGCAACTGCGCAAAACACGGTGATGGGAATGATGATCCGCGCGATGGCATGCGGATGCATGGCAATAACCGGAACCCCGCACACGACAGCTACGCCCGCCCAGGTGAGGAAAGCGGGAAGGTAGGTGCGGCGCCGCTTGGGAGAGGCCGCCCAATACAGGCTCAGGGCATGGAAGGCGCAGTAGGCGGCGGTCCATGCTGCAAGGAGTAGGAATTGAATGGGCTGAGGATGGACGGTGCATATTCCGACGGCGATCGGAAGAATTGTCATGACCCAGGCGCCGTGTTCGTTTGAGAGCCATCCGCGCCGGACCAAGCTTCGCATCTTCGAGCCACGTTGATTCATGGGCAACAGTGTAGTGTGCCTATTCACTTAGGGAAACCTAAGAAATGTGCGGAAAGTGTGCGAGCGCTCACCGATATCCCATGCTCTGAGATGAAATTTTCGCGAACTGAATTATCGGCGCAATGTTATAGGTATGTCAACAAACGATACACGCGAAGAAACCGTCCCATCCTCGGTTGCTGCTCAGCCCGAGCTCTCTCAAGAAGATCGTTCTGCCCGCATCGCGGTCACCGTATTTCCGCTCATTATTATTGCGGCATTCGCTCTGGGCCTGATTTTCCCGACCCATGCAGCAAAGCTCGCCTCAGGTGTGAATATTGGCCTGGGCATCATCATGTTCGGCATGGGCTTGACCCTGACCCTTCCTGACTTTGCCCTTGTCGTGAAGCGCCCCTTGCCCGTTATTGTCGGTGTTATCGCGCAGTACGTCATTATGCCTGGAGTTGCCTTCCTCCTGGCCAAGCTGCTCCACCTTGATCCGGCAATCGCAGCCGGCGTCATCCTGGTCGGTTGTGCTCCAGGTGGCACCGCCTCGAATGTCATCTCCTACCTGGCAAAGGGTGACGTTGCGCTCTCGGTGACCATGACATCGATTTCCACCCTGCTGGCACCCTTCATGACCCCCCTGCTGACCAAGTGGCTGGCCGGTCAGTACATGCCCGTTGATGCAAAGAGCATGGCGCTCGCAATTGTTCAGATCGTTCTGATCCCCGTCATCGCAGGCATCGTTGTCCGTATGCTTGCTGGGCGCTACGTTGAAAAAGATCCTCCCGGCTCTTCCCTGGATCTCCGTCCTTGGCATCTCCTACGTGCTGGCAGCAGTCGTTGGCAAGTCCGCCGACAAGATCATGGAATCCGCACTCATCGTCTTCGCCGTGGTCATCCTCCACAACCTGCTGGGCTACTTCTTCGGATACTTCGCAGGCCGTATCTCAGGCGGCGATTACCGTGCAGCCCGTACGACCGCGATCGAAGTCGGCATGCAGAATTCGGGTCTGGCAGCCGGTTTGGCAACGAAGTACTTCAGCCCCGAGGCCGCGCTTCCTGGCGCAGTCTTCTCGGTTTGGCACAACCTCTCTGGTGCACTCTTAGCCATGTTCTTCCGCCGTTTCGGCAAGCAGGGCTGACCTAAGTCTCACCAAAAATCCCGCTCTTTGCGGGCATGAAAAAGTGGGCGACGCGCGCGAAATGCTGCGCCGCCCACTTTTTATTGTCTGCGTTTACTTCCGGTTTCCCGGACGAGGCGATCGTGCCCCCTCCGTAGAGATCCCAGCTGTCACTTGCGGGGTAAGCGGGCGTCCAGCTGCGGTCTCAGCGCGCAAGTGAGTGACCACGGCCTCGAGGCTGCCACAGGCCTCGGCGACCGCTTTCTGACGCTGATAACCCACACCGATACTGCGCAGCGTGTGGATAAAGTCGAGCTCCTCTTGGCACTGAAGAGCATCAGCGATGGGTTCCAATTCGCGCACAGTCTCGTCAAGAAGATCATCGATATGGCGTTCGTTGCCGTGGATGTCTTCGATGAGGACGGCATCCATTCCATATCGCGCCGCGCGCCACTTGTTTTCCGCGAGGAACCACGGCGATGTCTTGGGCAGTTCTTCACCGCGGTCCAAGATGCGCGAACCATATTCAACGAGGCAGTGGATCAGTGCAGTGATCGCGCCAATTTCGGCAACATTGGAGGCAGAGTCGCAGACGCGAACCTCGAGGGTTCCAAGCCTGGGCGAGGGGCGAATATCCCAGCGGATCTCATCAAACTTTGAGATGATTCCGGTCTTCTTCATGTCCTGGGTATAGCCCTCAAGCTCCTCCCACCTGGTGAAGAGCTGTGGAACCCCGGCGGTGGGCAGCTGCTGGAAGACCATCGCGCGGTTGTCGCAGTACCCCGTGTCCGTGCTCGCCCAGTAGGGCGACGAGGCCGAGAGCGCTTGGAGCCTGCCGAGGTGGGTTGCGAGAAACCCCAGCAGCGGAAGAACCTTTGAGCGGTCCTCGATCCCAACATGGACATGGGTGCCGAAGAGCAGCATTTGGCGACCCCAAAACTGCGTGCGATTGACGAGTTCGGCGTAGCGCTCGGAGTCGGAAACACGCTGATGGGCAGGATTGGCGAAGGGGTGCGAACCAGCGCCCGTGAGGTCCACGCGAAGTGCGGATGTGACGGGACGCAAGAGATCAAGGCCCTCATTGAGATCAGCAATTGCGTCCCTCACGCGGGTCTGTTTGCGCGAGACCAACTCGATCGTATTGCGCAGCATCTCCCCGTGGATCAAGGTGTCATTGGGATAGCGAGCCGAAATCTCACCGAGGATGGCTTCCGCACACTGGCGTAGATCTTCTGAATCGACATCGATCAGCTGGAGTTCCCATTCCACGCCCAAAGTTGAACGCTCGGACTGAGCAAAAGAAATGGCCATAGCTCCCCCTCGTCAGGCTCGCTTGTAACGGTGGATAAACGATGCCAAAAGGTCGTGGGCGGGTTGTGTATCTGCCGCATCGCAGCGTGCAATAACGGCAGGCTTTTCTTCCGCAGGATAGTAGGTGTCCCCGTAGGTATCAATGCGAAGATGCATACCTTCACGCGTAATTTCGGGATGGAATTGAGTGCCGTAGACATTGTGGCCCCAACGCAAGATCTGAACGTGGCAACGTGAGCCCGTTGCCAAGAGCTCGGCGCCGGCGGGAATGGTACCGATGGCATCCGCGTGCCCGGTATATGCGTAGAAGGTGGGAGGAAGAGCGCCAGTGAGCGGATCCTTGAGCCCGGCCTCGGTCAAAGTGATCTCAGGTGCTTGAAGATCTTCCGAAAATCCTTGAACAAGGGGGGCCCCGGAAGCACGCGCAAGGGATTGGATACCGAAGCAAATTCCAAAGGTCGGGAAATCGCGCTTGAGGAGGATGGCTGCAAGAGCGTCGATCCGTTCTTCCACGCGCAGGTGCTCGTCAGTCTTGTCCTCATGCGGGTGCTCGAATCCGAAGGGGGAACCCGTGATGATCACGCCCGAATACTGATCAAGATCAATGTCACTCGCCGGGTGGGGGAGGCCGCGTCGACAAGGGGAAGAGCGTGAAGATCCCGATCGTCAAGACCGCCGATAGCCTTCATCGAGGCCAGTTCATCGCGCGCAAGAATGCCATCTGGACGGCAGACGGCCACCAGAAAGGGGCGGTGAGCTGGTTGAGAAGCGTTCATGGCGCCACGCTATCAGGGTAGGTGCCGCACGTGCGCGAACAATGAAGAAGTTGGGACTGTGTAACGGGTAAGAAAAAACCCGCAGCATCAAAAGATACTGCGGGAATCACGTCGGGGTGGCGGGATTTGAACCCACGGCCTCTTCGTCCCGAACGAAGCGCGCTACCAAGCTGCGCCACACCCCGTGACCGTATGAGTATAGCCGTCTGAAGCTATTGCGCCAAATTTACATGCGACGCCCGCGCCAAAAGAGCGCTTTCACCGTCGTTGCGTGGAGTGGAGGCGCCACCCGTCAGTCGTGAATCGTCAGAATCGATACTTCTGGACGCGTTGCAATCCGAACCTTGGCGTAGGGAGAGGTCCCAAGGCCTGCGGAAACATGCAGCCACGAACACTCATTGACTCCGGTTTCCCACACGTGTAATCCCTTGCCGAACTCGCGGGGAAGATCGCAATTCGTCACCAACGAGGTCACGCCCGGAAGACCAATCTGCCCACCGTGTGTGTGACCGGCAAGGATCAGTTCGGTCCCCAAGTGAGTCATTGAATCGAGGACACGCGTATAAGGAGCATGCGTGACGCCAATACGAATGGCATCGGGGCTCAGCCAGCGCTGTGAGAGTCCATTGATTGAGTCGCGATTGATATGCGGATCGTCAACGCCGAGGAGGGCAAGAGGAGCGGGAAGGGTGGCGGGGAGATCGGCCTCGGTGATCCTTTCGTTTTCCGCCTGAAGATACGCCGAGGCGTTGGAGAGGTCCGCCCACCCCATCGAGCGCAGGTGCGCGGCAAGTTCCGTCCACGGCAAGTCCACTGCGCGGTCCACCTTCGCCGATTCTCGAGGCCTCAGGTAGCGCGTCCAGCTCTTGCGCTTGGGGGAGTAGTAGTCATTCGACCCGAAAACGAAGGCTCCGGGGAAGTCGGCAAAAATCTCGTGTGCTTGGATAACCGCGCCAAGAGCATCGGGGCTTCCGAAATTATCGCCGGTGGAAATGACGTAATCGAATTCCTCGGTATCGCGGACTTGCTGTAGGAACTCAATGATGAATTCCTGACCGGGGAAGAGGTGAAGGTCCGAAAAGTGAAGCACTTTCGCCATGCGGGTATGAGAACGCAGCATGGGGGTCGACAGTGCGGACAAAGGAACGTCGAAGTGACGGACGATGGGACGGCGTCGCTCGACGCTCCCCCAGGCGAGAGCAGCGGTGCCGCCCAAAGCAAGGGCAGCTACGCCTCGGAAGGCGCCAGTGGCGAGGCGACGCTTACTCATCGCTCAGTCATCCCCTTCATCGTCATCGTCCCCAGGCCCATTGCCTTCTCCTTGGTTTTGGGGAGCAGCGGGCGTAGCGCTGGGAGTGGGTGCTTGGGTGGCCCGCGTGACCGTCTGAGGCGCGCCGATGTTTGCATTGGGCATGGGCTGATTGGGTGTTCCCTCCAGCGCCGTGCTCATGTACGGTGCCCAAATATTCTGGCCAACGAAGGTTTCACCGAAGATCTGCGAGTAATAGCGACCGTTAATGCGAACGTTTTGGACTGGGGTTGTCGAGGCGTTGCCGTGGCCAACCCACGCTGCGGTGGTGAGTTCGGCGGTCGATCCGGTCAGCCAGGTGTTTGCCGAGTAGTCGGTCGTACCAGACTTAGCGGCGAATTGGCGTCCGCCCGACAATCGCGTAGCGGTGTAGTACTGGCTTGCCGACTTCGTCAGCGTTGTTGCGACCTTTTGGGCAACCTGCGAATCGATGACCTGCTTGCAGTTTGCAGAACCTTCCTTGAGAACGTTCTCTTGGCGGTCAGTGACCTTGGCGATCGAGTAGGGCTGGCACATCTTGCCATCGTTGACGAAGGTCGCAAAAGCGCGGGCCATGGTCAGCGGCGAAGCAGAACCAGAACCCAAGATGTTACCGGGAACGGCCAAGATCGGTTCGCCGTTTCCGTCATCGATACCCATATCGGCCGCGACTTGGAAGATATTGCAGAAGTTGAGCTTGGACGCCATGTTGACGAAGGAGTGGTTCACTGAAAGACCGGTTGCGCCGATGACATTGAAAGCACCGTCTTTGCCCGCCAAGTCGACAACGTTCCAGCTTTCAGTGTGGACGGGCTCGCCATCACACTTGAAGGAACCGTTGGGGAAGTTGGTTCGCCCATCGATGGTTTCGTAGCCCGATCGACCTTCCTTATACCATTCGGCCAAGACAAAGACCTTGAAGGTTGATCCGACCTGGAATGAACCATCAGCCGAATAGTTCGACATAGTTTCGTCTTCACCCACGCCATACACGGTGTTTTGGGCCATGGCGACAACTTCGCCAGTCTGGGGGACCAGAGAGACTAAGGCATCGTCCAAACCGGAAGCATCGTTGGACGGAATGGTCTTCGTCAAGGATTCATAGGCCGCGTGCTGCTTCTTGGGATCCAGGGTTGTGCGGATGGTCAGACCGCCGGTCTTGAGCAGGCGCTCACGTTCAATAGAGGTCTTCCCAAAGGCTTCATCGGCGAGGAATTGGCGCACGGCATAGGAACAGAAGTAGGCGTTTTCATCCCCCGCACCCGAGCAGCCTTCACGGATTTGCGTGGGGTGAAGCATGTCGCTGACACTGACGGACTTAGCTTCGGCTTCTTCTTGCTCGGTGATAACGCCCTGATCAGCCATCACGGAAAGGACGATATCGCGGCGCTCCTGTGCGGCCTCGGGATGCTGAAGCGGGTTGTACTGCACCGGGGACTGCACGAGGCCGGCGAGGAGGGCCGCCTCGCCAGTGGAAAGTTCGCTGGCGGACTTGGAGAAGTAAAGCTTAGAGGCGGCTTCGACACCGTAGGTGATGGGGCCGAAGGGAGCGATATTCAAGTAGCCCGTCAGGATTTGATCTTTATCCATCTGCTTTTCGACGGCAAGTGCGTACTTGATTTCGCGTAGCTTACGTTCGGTGGTTTGCTCGGTTGCGGCTTCAACCTGGTCGGCATCGCCTTCCATATAGCCCTTTTCAGCCAAAGCATTACGCACATACTGCTGGGTAATGGTCGATGCGCCCTGCTTACCGCCATCATCACCGAGATTATTGACCATTGCGCGGGCAATACCCGTGGGGTCGACACCGTGGTGTTCGAAGAAGCGTCGGTCCTCAATGGCGACGATTGCCTTCTTCATGACGGGAGCGATTTTGTCCGAGGGGATCACAATGCGCTGCTTGTCGTAGAAACGGGCAATTACTTGGCCGTTCGTATCGAGCATGGTGGACTCGGTCGCGGGAGAGACGACTTGGATGTCGGTGGGGATCTCGTCGAAGATCTCCATCCCTGCCTTCGCTGTGATTGCGCCGGTTCCGACGGCTGGCACTAAGACGCCAGCACTGACCACGCCGACAAGCGCGGACGCGGCCAAAAATGACAGCAAAAGCGCTACCAGCTGAGCGGGTCGAACGAAGCGTGTATGCGACTGAGCCATAGGTACAGGATACGTGTCCAGCGCGGTGAAGGGCAGAGGAAGACGGGCAATGCCTTGAATACCAAGGACAAGGAGGCAATTGGATTGAGATAGTCCCAATTTCACTTATGTGAATTTCATGTGTAGTCTCTTAAGGGGAGGTCAATGTTGACCGCAGATGTGGAGAGGGTGGAATCAATGATTGATGACCACAGCTGGGTGGAGTATGCATTGTGTGCCGAAAAAGAGCCCGATGCACTATTCGTACAAGGGGCAGCGCAGAGGCAAGTTCGGATGCGCTGCATGGAATGTCCAGTTCGCCTCGAATGTCTTGCTGATGCGCTGCAATCGCGAATGTCTTTTGGCGTGTGGGGAGGACTTACGGAACGCGAACGACGCATGATCTTGCGGGTGTACCCGAACGTTGATGATTGGTCGAAGTGGCTCAACTATTCTCCGGACCCCCTTGCCGCTGAGCTGCGTAAGCCTCGGGTCCCGCAGAGTCTGTCGATGAAGTCTATTCGAGCCTCAGCCAGGGTCCTCCGAGAAAGACCCATCCCCGTGCCCATTGGAGCATGAGGCTTTGGTGAAGGTGTCGTAGGATAGCGCTATGACTACTTGGGAATATGCAACAATTCCGCTTTTGACTCACGCGACAAAGGCAATCCTCGACCAGTGGGGCGCCGATGGTTGGGAGCTCGTCCAGGTTGTTCCCGGACCGACCGGTTCGGATAGCTGGTGGCCTACTTGAAGCGACCGAAGAACGACTGATTCCGCTCAATTAAGCGGGCGATATAACGGTGGGCTGAGCAGGTGATGTACCCTGCTCAGCCCACCGTTATACGTAATGCTGAATCAGCGCGCGCGGCGTGCTAGGCGATCAACGTCCAGCAAAGTGACGGCGCGGCCTTCCAGGCGGATCCATCCGCGGGAGACGAAGTCGGCCAGAGACTTGTTCACGGTTTCACGAGAAGCACCAACGAGCTGTGCGAGCTCTTCTTGGGTGAGGTCGTGAGGAACATGGATGCCCTTATCGGTTGCAGTGCCGAAGCGATCGGCAAGATCGAGGAGAGCCTTGGCGACGCGACCGGGGACATCGGAGAAAACCAGGTCCGACAGCGATTCATTCGTGCGGCGCAGACGCTGAGCCAGTGCACGAAGCATGTGCTTTGCAAGAGTCGGGTTTGCCTCGACGATTTCCATCAGGTCGGTGTGCTGCAGGTGGAGCAGTGTTGCGGGAGAAACAGCGGTTGCGGTGGTTGAACGCGGGCCCGGATCGAAGAGGGTGAGTTCACCAAGAATCTCGCCGGGGCCGAGGACTGCAAGCAGAGACTCGCGGCCATCATTTGATGTGTGCCCCAGCTTCACCTTTCCCTCGGTGACGATGTAGAGGCGGTCGCCAAGATCGCCTTCGTCGAAGAGGGTCTCACCGCGGCGCAGCGTCGTTTGGCCCATCTTCTGCTGCAGTGATACCTGTTGGGCCTCATCAAGTCCGCTGAAAAGCGGCACTTGGTTGATGAAGTTTGCGTCTCCATACATAAAGCCGGAACTCCGTTCTTTTTGCGAGCGCCGCTAGCCAGCGCCGCCGACTCCTGAGCTGTCCTAATCCTGTAAGACGGCAGCCCAGCACGAAAGAGCCACCGTGTGATAGTCGTAACTATTATGCACGGTGAACGAGCTAAAACACAGATTTGCACACACTTTGCGTAAATTCGTAGCGATGCGTGCCACTTCTCTACTCCAGCGAGGCAGACTCGCGGATAAAAGGAAGGATCGCGGCAACGAGTGCGCGCGGATTTTCTTCCTGTGGGAAGTGGCCACTTTCAGAAAGCGCGCGCATGGTGAATTCGCCCGAAGTGGCCTGCACATCATCGGCAAAAATCAATGTGTGACCACAGTCCGTCATTACGCGTTTGAATCGATAAAACCGGGACCTCGACCTTGCGCGTCAAAACATCCTTTGAGGCGAAGGACGGCCTAAAAGTCGCCTGAAGAGACTGCCACGCAGAGCGAATAGCGACATGACGCGAAAGCGCCTCACGGTACACACCCGCCTGCGAAAGCATGTGATCCTGCGTGAAAGGCGCCGCCCACTGCGAAATCGAGCGGTCCACCCACGCTGACTTCGGCGCAAGGAAAGTAAGGCGCGGCCGGCGTGAGAGCAGGGTTGAGAACCAGCGGCCTCGGCCTCGTGAAGAAAGCCCACGAAGGAAGTGCACACCCAGGGGTGGGGCGCACACAGGAACAATCGAGCGCAAACCAGCCGGCTCGAGGGAGCCGAGCATCCAGGCGATTACTCCGCCCATACCGTTACCGACGACCGTGTAGGAAGAAATTCCCAGCGCCGAGGCCACGGCTGCCACATCCGATGCAAGCTGAGTGAGCTCGACTTCCCCGGGAGTAAGATCCGAGGTTCCAAAACCACGGATATCCATGGAAATCGTGCGGATTCCGGCCTCGGTGAATGCGGGGATTACCTCGCGCCACGTCCACCACGTCATGGGGAAGGAATGGAGCAAGATGACGGCAAAAGCGGAATCCTCGGGACCCGCGTCGGCTACGTGGAAAGAAGCCCCCGATGCCGAAACGCGGCGGTGAACCCACGGGCCAGGCGCCTCGAGAAGGGTGCGAGAAACCTCGGGCTTCACCGCAGACCAGCTGCCTTTGCAGCGCGGCGACGCGCGCGGGCGGTGTAGTGTGCGCCCGTCGGATTCACGCGCTCAACCTGCTCGCGCATGGCTTCTTCCGCGCGCCCACGTCGACGTGCCGAGTGAGACAGCGAGGCAACGCCCATCAAAACAATGCCCAGGATCAGCAGGCGGCCTGAGTAGCCAGATGCCTGCAAATGGTGGGCAAGGTTCGAGCCGAAGGAGCCGGCGTTTTGCAGGAAATGCAGAAGTGAGACGGTGTGTGCGCTGGTGAAAGCCGGGGCAAAAAAACCCAAGGAATACCAGCGGCAAGGAAGCACAGTCCGGCGATCCATGCGCCCAAGGAGGAACGCTTGAATGCTTCAAAAAGCGCGATGATCGCAACAAAAGCGATGGCAAGTTCCGTGATTGCCAGCCAGTTGATGACGCCGGTCGCAGCCGGATTACCTTCTGGCAGGGGTCATTCGGGCACCCGCGTCAGCGACGAGGTACCAGGTGATCGGCAGCGCAAGCATTCCCAAAACGAAGGAGAACAGGTGTGCACCGGTGCGTGAGGGCATTTCGGGAACGATGGAGGCGCCCTCGAAGAGAACATCATCGAGGCTCTCAGGGGTGTCCTGAGGAACACTGCGCTCCGCGGCATCCTCGCGGGGCTTCCACGTGGCCTCGGTGACGGGAGATTCCTCTTGCGGGGCAACGAAAGCGCGGCGACGAACGGTTGTACTTTCGAGTTCGTCTTCGTGGACGTCGTCGGCAACTTCAGGTTGGTCGCCAAAACGACGTGAAAGTGCATCGGGAACTTCACCGACGGGGGCCGAGGCTTCTTCCGCTTCGGCTGCTTCTTCGACCGCGTCGCTTGCGACGGGGATCGTCGTGGTCGTGTGAAGATCCTCGGCTGCTTCTTCGACGGGGGCTTTTTCGGGGAATCCTGGGCAGTTTCTTCAACGAGCACTGCTTCTTCCGAGGCCGGGGCTTCCTCGTGTGAGGCCGAGGCATCTTCGACATCGTGGGTTTCGGGTGCCTGGGTGGGGGTTTCCTCGAGCGGAGCATCCTCGTGCTCAACACTCACGGGCTCGCCGTTGCTCTGTGGCTCTTCGGGGGTGTCGCTTGCGGCCTCGACGCTCGCTTCGGCTTCTGCGGGCTCTTCGGCGGGAGAAGCTTCGTGCACGGGTTCTTCGGCACTGGCCTCACCCTGGGCCTCGTCGGAGGAAGAATCGGTGGACTCCTCTGCGGACTGGTCTTCGGAAGCGCTGTCCTCAGGCTGTTCGTCTTGCGCGCGCGAGGCAAGAACATCGTCGAGGGAAGTGGGGGTGACGCCCATGTGAACCGGCTCAACCTGGCTGGTCTCAGTAACTGAAGCGCCGCCGATAATGTCTTCGGTAGCAGATGCTTCGCCCGGGAGAGTGACTTCTTCACCGGTCAGCGGCAATTCTTCGTTTTCGTTGCGGTGAATCGCTTCGTCCTTGACTTCTTCGGGCGATGCTTCGTTGTGTTCCTGGTCAGACATGAGGCCTCCTCTTCTCGTGCTGACGATAACGAGAAAAACGCTCGGGATGGGGGATTACCCGCCGAGAAGCGCCACATTTAGCGAATTAATCGTTTGAAGATGAGTCGCTCGTAGCGTAGCGGCGCGCCCAATAGATTCCCAGAGTCGATGCCGCGAGGATCATTCCGTAGGCGGCGATCGTCGAAGCAGACATGAGGACCTGTGTCCCCAAAGAGGGACCCGGAGTGACAACGACGCCAGTGAGGGTCGTTCCCAGAGGGATCAACAAGAACCCGGGAATGATGTAGGTCCATGCGATGACTTGAGGGCCGATCATTGACCAACGGGAAGCCAAAGCTACGAGGCCAAGAATTTCAGCGACCGCGGCGCTGAGGAATGGCTGGAGCGGAGTTTGTGCGACAACCCCGCTCAGGCCTCGTGCGGCCATAGGAAGAGAATCGGTAGGAGCGCAACGAATGAGCAGCGCCAGGGCGCCAATACCCAAGGGGAGGGAAGCAACAGCAACAGCAATACGTTCGCTTTGGTGGCGCTCGAAAGGCATGAGCTCCTCAGCCTCTGGGTTCTTCGCGCAGGCGCGGTGTGTCAGGGCCAACGCAACGCCCGAACCTAGAAGGATTGCGGCCACGCACACCGGGTAGAGATTCCAACGCTGAGCAGCGGACATGTCATCGGCTGAAAGGTTTGCCGCAACAAGGAAATGAATGCGGAAATAACCAAAAGTCTGCAGGAAACCGATAATAAGCGCCCAAGCGGCCGCGACGAACATTCCGATGGAATGACGCTCGCAGTTAATTGAAATCATGCCCAAAATGATGGCTGAAAACGCCATACCAATCATGCCCTCGACGGAGGCCAAGGGTACGCCGATAGCCGCACGTGCTTGAAGATCCGCAAGGGACATTCCCATGAGGATCAAAGCAACGGGCGCAAAGATGGCAGCGAAGAACGCTGAGCGCAGAGCGGAGCCGGGCGGCAAGGACAGTTTGGACATATGTCAAGTATGCCGCTATTTGCTGGGAATTGAGCGGCGTGCCCAATACCCGATTCCGATCCCACCCACGAGGGCCAGTGGAATCATGGCCAGCGTCATGCGCGTGCGCTTTCGACTGCGAATCCGAACGGTCTGGGTGAAGGTATGGATGGGCCATTCGCGCTCGCGGGCGATTGCGGCAAGGGACCGATCAGGGTTGACGGCCTGGGGATGGCCGACAAGCTCAAGCATGGGCAGATCCGACGCGGAATCGGTGTAAGCGTAGGACTGACTGAGATCCCACCCGCGTTCTTCGGCGAGTTTTCTGCAGGCTTCGGCTTTTCCGGCTCCGTGGTTGAAGTGAGTGATCGTCCCATCGACCAGCCCGTCTTGTCCGCGCCCAACAATGGTGGATAGCGCATCGGGAATTGAAAGCAGGTGGGCGATTGGCCGGACTATCTCCATGGGTGAGGCGGAGGCGATGACAACGTGGTGACCCAGGAGTCGGTGGTGGTCGATGAGCGCAAGGGCTTGGCGGTAGCACAGGGGCGCGATGCTTGAACTCGTGACACTGTTGACGATTTTTCTCTACATATTGAGGGTCCCAGCCGCGAGTGAGTTCACCGAGGGCATGCATCATCGATCGCATCCGGTCATCGTCCGCACCGGTGAAGAGGTAGGGGAGCTGGACGATGGTTGCACGCAGGGAATCCCAGCGACTCATGACACCCGCGTGGACCAGCGGGGTGCTCAGCGCCATTGCCGAGGCCGTGGCCAAGATGGTCTTGTCGAGATCGAAAAATGCGGCGATGTGGCTATCTTCTGCGAGGGCTTGGCGGTTTTTCCCCGGAAAAGGAGGTTTCGGGGAATCGATGTTTTCGTTGTGCGTAGTCATCATCGGCACCTTTTGGTTGATGTGGACGCAACATTGCTGTCCACAGAATTGGGATTGCTTCTAGTTTTCCACAGATTCAGATGGGGCACGTGCATTCTCTACAAGGAATATTCACGCTTGAAGAATGACACGAATGGGAATCGTTGCGTGGAGTGGGCTTGAAGGACGGGCAGTGGAATCGCTGCGTGCGGTGTGTGCTGTTCTTGGGATGCGCGTGTGGCAGGGGAGTCCCCATGATCTCAATCGCGGTCGAAAGGGATCCTCTCGCAGCAGTTCGCGCGAGGAGATCAACAGAATCGAGGACCTCGTCAGTGTGGTCATTGCGGATTCATCGCAGCGTTCAGGCTGGGAACACTTGGGACTTCATGTCATCTGTGTGGGTGAAGGGCTTCGACTTCCCGGTGGGGAAAAGCTCCTTGGCCAATTACTTGCGGCCGATATGGCTCGGTGGATAGCTACTCAAGGTTCCGTGGCTGGCCGCATATGCGTGGGGATCGCGGGATGGAGTGGGGGAGCGGGCGTATCCACTCTCGCATGGGATCTGTGTCGCGATACTGGCAGTATTTGCGTCAATCTTTCTGGCCCCGGTCCTTTGTGCGCTTCACGCGGGTCGCTTCTTACTCCCCCTGCCGAGGCCGCAACCTGGTCCTCGATCAGTGTCCACGAACACTTCTTCCTTCCCTCACTGATCCGAGAGCTTCCGGTCAGTCGGGGAGTCCCCTATCTGGGAGGGATGCACACGGTGGCGCATACGCAGATGATTCACGGGTTCCCGCAGTGATTTCAGCGCTGAAGGGCGAAAGAAGTATCGTCTGTGATTTGGGACTGTGGGGGCCAAGATGCGCCAGAATTAGTGAGGTCATCGATGTCCTCATCCTCCTTGGTCACGGTGACGCGCTTGGAGCTGCACGTTTATGTGCGCTCAGTGCTGCCAATCCTCCACCTTGCCCAACGTATGCACTCATTGCTCCACGGGTAGCGGCTGTGGGGTTGAGTCGCGCAGCCAGTGTTGGCCTGATTTCGCCTTCACAAATCACACGCATCGTGCACACCAGGACCCGTCCGGTCTATGCGGCAGGGATGCGGCCTCGGCAGGGGAGGCGGGGAAGGAAAGCGCGCGCACAACTGTGGGAACGCATGGAGGCACCACAATGACTGTGACTGATGCGCTCTTGATGGCGAGCACTGCGGGAGAAGCCCTGGATGAAGCAATTGTCCGTCTTAAAGCCCCGGGGAAGGGCATTGAGGATGTGGGATCCGCGCTCGAAGAGCTCGATGCGCGCCTTAATGGACTTGGGGAAGTGCTCGCGCCCTTGCTTCATCTTCCAGGAATTACCGATATTTTGGTGAATTCCACGCGGGTCTGGGTCGATTGCGGGCAGGGCGTGGAGCCCATCGACAATGGGTTTTCTAGTGAGGAAGAAGTGCGCGCCCTGGCCATCACAATGGCGGCGATCTGCGGTAAGCGCCTCGATGATGCAGTGCCAATAGTCGATGGAATCTTGCCCATGGGGGTTCGCGTTCATGCGGTGATTCCGCCGCTTTCCGGCGAAGGAACGGTCATTTCTTTGCGTATCCCAGCCCGTGGTGGCCTCACTCTTGAACAGATGCGCGCGGGAGCGAGTATTGATGACACCACGCATCAAATTCTGAGTCGAATGCTTGATGTGCGTTGCAATGTCCTCATTTCCGGGGCGACGGGGAGCGGGAAAACAACGCTACTGTCTGCGCTTTTGAGCAGTATCGCAGCAAATGAGCGCTTGATCTGTATCGAGGAAATAAGCGAGCTGCACCCCGCTCACCCCCATGTCGTGCACCTTCAAGCGCGCCAGGCCAACACTCAAGGCCGAGGCGAAATTACTCTTTCCGAACTTGTGCGCGCTGCAATGCGAATGAGACCCGATCGCATTGTTTTTGGGAGAGTGTCGGGGTAGGGAGGTGCGCGACATTATGAGCGCCCTCAATACCGGACACCGCGGTAGTTTTGCAACGATTCACGCCAATACTTCCGCGGAAGTTCCAGCCAGGCTCAGCGCTCTTGGTGCACTTGCGGGGATGAGCGCTGAGGCCACTCACGTGCAGGCCCGTGCCGCTTTTGACCTTGTCGTACACATGGAAAGGAACGTGGGAAGCTCTGGAAATACTGGCCGGCGCGTTGCCCAGATTGGTGTTTTTGGAGTTGAGCACGGGGAGCTCACCTGTGCGTGCGCCTATCGCATTGATCGCCGAGGCCGTGGTTCGACCGGTCCTGCCTGGGAAGAATTGCGTCGCGTGCTCAGTCGGGATTCGTAATGCGAGCGCGCCAGTTCACTCGCGTTCAAGCCTGGGATCCACACCCTGCGGAGAAAAGTTGCGCGCTGGCCTCGTTCGGGAAGAAAGAAAGAGGGCGGCCAAAAGACATCCACTGACGCTGAAAAGCTTGCGCAGAAACTTCGCAAAGTCAGTGCTTTGCTGCAGGTCGGCATTCCCGCGCAACAAGCGTGGCAGGAAGTGAGCCGAGTGAAAAGTTGCGGGGAAGGGGAGTTCGACGAGTGGGGAATTCCCGGGGAGATCATTACTCAAGCGGGCGAACACGCTCGGAGTATTCGTGCGGCCTGCGGGATCTCAGCAGTTCTTGGAGCTCCTCTTGCTCAGGTTTTTGGATTGTCTTGCCGATAGTTTCGATGACCTTCACGAGGCGCAAGAAGCTCGAAGGATTGCGGGAGCCGGGCCCGCGCTCTCGGCAAAAATCCTCAACCTGCTTCCGATTGTGGCTCTGCTTGCGGTGAGCGTGATGGGAGTTAATCCTTTTCCTGTCCTTGCCGATGGAGGTGCAGGGACAGTGTGCGGTGGCGTCGGATTGGCGTTTTTTTACTTGCCGGACGGTGGGTATCGGTGTCGATGATCCGGACATCCCAGCGTAGATGGGATGAAGACGGAAGCGAGGACGCGGCGCTTGCGTGTGACCTCATGGCAGTAGCTTTGGATACGGGAGCCTCAATTCCAAGGGCTCTGGAATGTCTTGGACGCTGCTCGGACCGTGACGAGTTGCGTCTTGTCTCAAAAAGCGTTTGAGTGTGGGGCTCGAATGGGAACTGGCCTGGCAGGAATGTTCAGAGCAATACCTTGAGGTCGCTGAGATCCTTCGCGAGGCATGGATGCGGGGTGCTGCAGTAGATGAACAATTGCGTCGTTTCGGCGCAATGGCACGAAAGAAGCGTCTTGCAGATGCGCGGGCGGGTGCCGAAGAACTAGGGGTGAGGCTTGTTGTACCCCTTGGGCTTCTCATGTTGCCGGCATTTATCTGCCTAGGTGTCGTTCCCGTGTTGATCACGCTCGCTCACAGTGCAATCTGACAGTTTTCAAGGAAGTTTTCCACAGTATTCGCGTGCTGACGATTCATCCACAGATTCGTGAGGCAGAAGAGATAAGCAGGCTAAAAAAGGGGCACTCTCGAAGACGTGGGACAACACAGGAAGGAGACTCCCATGAATAAGAACATGACAACGCAGAGTGCTGACATGCGGGAAGAAAATTGCGACGCGGAAGAGGGCTCGACGACCGTTGAATACGCGATCGGTGCCCTTGCGACCGCTGGATTTGCCGGTTTGCTTCTCGTCGTTCTCAAATCCGGTGTCGTTCAGTCGGCGCTGGAGCACCTCATTTCAACGGCACTGAGTTTTTCATGAGTAGGCGCGCTCAGCTCACCGTGCCTTCGCCTGATCGAAAGGGGGATGAAGGCATGGTGAGCGTTGAAATTGCACTGGGAACCTTCTCAATCGTCGTCATGATTGCCATAGTCATTTCGGTGTTTGCGGCATCAATGACCACTCAGACACTGTGTTCTGCACTGGGAATTGGCGTGCGTGAAAGCGCTCGCGGAGGTAACGGCATACAAGCTGCACAAGCAGTAGGTGCAGGACTGAGTAACCTCCACTTTGAATTCAGCAGCGATGAGCGCTGGATCTATGGCTCAGCTGAAAGTTCTTATCGGGGTCCTGCTGGAGTACTCGGCTTTCACGCGCACTGTCGCTACCAAGGTTTACGTGAGAGCACTCTTGTCGGCGGTGAAGACTGATGTCTGTGGTGGATCAATCTGGGGCCGATAGAACGAAAGGACGGAGCGCTGACCAGGGCTCGGGAACACTGATGGTGATCGGAGTTGTCGCACTTGCCATGGTGCTCGCCTGTGCGGGAGTTGTGTGCGCAGTTTCCTTGTGTCCTTGAATCGGGCTCAAGATATCGCGGATCTGAGTGCCTTGGCAGGCGCGGACATTTCTGCGACTGCTCAGTGGGAGGACGTTGAGGACAAAGCGTGCCAAGTAGCGCAAGAAGTTGCAGAAAGCAATGGCGCGCAACTGAGCTCATGCCGGTGCGAGGGCGTCGATACCATCGTGAGGATTCGTCTTAAAGGTGCATGGGGATGGATGATTGGGCGCTCTGCACGGGCGGGTGTTGACCCCGTAGATGCACTTGAGGGGCCTGCCCCCCCGGCTGGCCCCTCAAGTATCCCATCAACACAGTGCGAGTTTCCCGAAAAGTCTTTCGGTGTGGCATCCCCGCTTAAGCGGGGTCCAACTCTCGATGACTTAAATATAAGAAACCATGCTGTGTGGATACTATTTTGTATCTGGAAGTTTTCTGGGAATTTCTTCGAAGGGGGAATGCTCACAGAGGAACTCCAAGAGGCGACGCGCCCCTTCCTTCGACAGGGGTTCATTTCCGTTGCCGCACTTCGGAGATTGGATGCATCGCGGGCAGCCATCGTGACACTGGCACTCTGCGACAGCCTGGTAAGTGCGCTGAATCCACTCTCTGGCATGCTTAAATCCAAAATGCGCATAACCCGCCCCACCCGGATACGAATCGTGGACGAAAACCGTCGGCAAGTCCGTATCCGTGTGCAGATTCGTCGACAATCCGCCCAAATCCCAACGATCGCAATTCGCACACAGCGGCAGTAGGGCGATAGATGCGTGCTCAGCAGCGTGAAGAGCACCCAAGATGCTGCCTCGATCAATTCCTAGAGAAGCCATCGTTGATGGTGAGAGGGTGTACCAACACGCTTGGGTACGCAAAGTACGTTCGGGCATAGCAAGGCGAGTATTCGAAATGAATTCCAGACCAGGGAGACGAAGAAGATCAAAATCAGTCACCTGGCGCGTGACATCGACACTACCTCGATACCAATGAACCAAGGAATCTGGACTGACCCACTCTTCATCCACGTCAACAATGCGAATGGAGACAGCGTCTTGTGCTCTGGTTCGTAAGGGGGTGCGAACTTCTTCAACGTATGCCAGCCTTGCGGGTCCCTCCTCAAGAGAAAGGACATGGAAAGTACGTCCCTGATGAACATAAATCGCATCGGGAAATACTTGAGAATCCGCAGAATCTTGAGGGACCGACCCGATAATGCTTCCACTTCGAGCATCAACGATTTGAACATCCCGACCACTGCCACGGATCTGAATTCGATCCCAGGGTTGCTCACCGGAGGTGATATTCCAGCGCCAGCCACCACTGCGGTTTACAAGCTGGCCTTCGGCGCCAAGCTGCGCTAAAAGTGCGGGCGCTCGCGGTCCAAATACTTCGGTGGCTTCCCTGTCAGAAAGAGGAATCTCTCCAGCTGCGGCGCACAGGTGATCGCGCAAAACCCAGGGGTTATCGGGGTCAAGAACTGCGGCCTCGACAGGGGAAAAGATCTCATCGCTGTGGTGCACAAGGAAAGAATCAAGCGGGTTATCACCAGCAATCAGAACGGAAATACCCTCCGCCCCGGCTCTTCCCGATCGACCAACCTGCTGCCAGAAAGATGCTCGTGTACCCGGCCAACCGGCAGTGATTGTGACATCCAAACCGGAAATATCAATCCCCATCTCCAAAGCGGAAGTGGTTGCCAGGGCTCGAAGCTGACCCGAGCGAAGCGCGGCTTCCAAGGCGCGTCGTTCCTCGGGGAGAAAGCCTCCCCGGTATGCGGCAACTGTAGAGGCAAGCTCGGGACTGTCGTGGAGATTCTCGCGCGTTTGAGCAGCGACAGTTTCTGCACCGCCTCGAGAGCGGACAAAGGTCAATAGGCGGGCATTGTTGCGGACCAGCTCTGCCGACAACAAAGCGGCTTCGGTTTGCGCAGAAAGGCGCTGAGTCGGTGCCTCCAGAACAGCTTCTTCACCCGCCTCGGCGGCTTGCAGGGCAGAAAGGAAAGACTCAATTGAAACGTCATCTTCGCGAGGAACCTCGCGCCCCTCCCACATGAAAACGTGGTGAGTGCCGCGCCCCGATGTGTCTTCGGTGATGGCATCGATCTTCTCACGTCCGATCATCGTCTGCGCAACAGACTCTGGATCTGACAGGGTCGCCGACATCATGATCACCTGAACGCGTGCGCCAAGGTGTCGTGCAATACGCAAGAGTCTGCGCAAAACCAAGGAAATATGGCTTCCGCTCACTCCGCGCCACTGGTGCATCTCATCAACAATTACGTAACGCAAGGATGCCAACACACGCATCCACCGTTCGTGGTTTGGAAGCATGACGTAGTGCAGATAGTCCGGATTTGTTAGGACAATGTCGGCGTGAGCGCGCGCCCAATTCTTGGCCTCACGAGGAGTATCCCCATCAGCAAGCGCGACCAACAACTGCTCCGGGAGCGCGCCAATGAGCTCATTGAGCGCGTGGAGTTGATCCGCTGCCAGGGCCTTCGTCGGCGAGAGATATAGGCACGTGGGCCGATGGTGGATATCGGAAATGCGGCTCGAGACCTCGGCGTTGAGGAGGTCAGAGAGGATGGGTGTCCATGCGACCAGGGACTTACCTGAACCTGTGCCCGTCGCAATGACAACATCGTGACCGCGGTGAATTGCCTGGAGTGCTCGGAGTTGGTGAAGCCACGGAGAATCTACGCCCCTGTTTCTTCCACGCAGAAACAAGAGAGGAGGGGAGCCAATCAGGCCAGGAACCATACTCAGCCGCGCGCGGGGGAAGAAAACGGTAATCAACGAATTGACCGTTGTTTCCGCGAGCGCGAATGATGTCAAGAAGGGCCTGCGAGTGAGCGCTCATCCCAAGCCGAAAGCCGCACCGGAGCGGGTGGGTGGTGCGCCGGCCTCGTCAGTTTGAGAAGGGAAAGGCGCGTCAGTATCAGAGTGCGTATAGGGAGCACTTTCGGGAGCGCTCCACCCAAGAGTCTGAGTTGCTGCCTCTTGCATGTAACGGATCGCGTCGATACCCGTGGAAATTCCGGCTCCCAGGTGGTCGGTCAATTGCTGATCCGACAATCCCGCGGAGGTATCAACGGCAAAATCTGCGCACACCTGAAGGGAACCCTCGGGGTCGAGCATCCAATACACGGTCGGGAAGTACTTCTCGCGATTCCAGGAGTCAGCCGCAGCGAAAAGCGGGTGTCCTGCGGTTTCGGCATCAAAATCCGTGTCCCACACCGCGCGGATTGACAAGAAACGCTCGGCAGAATCCATGCTCAGCAAGAAGGGGATGCCGTCAAAAACTGCGCCGGCAGCACGGTTTTCAGCCAAAACATCGGCTTGGAATTGGAGATCGGCCAAAGCGCGCATCAGACGATCAAAAGTCACTTTGTACGGAGTCGTTGAATCGTTCGGAATAGCGAAGGGGCCTGGAAGAGTGCTCATTCGTGATCTCCCCCCTCGTTCCACGTAACAAAGTCGGAGAGAGTCTCCTCAAGGTCCGAAAAGAACCCCATCATCATCGACATTGAGGTTTCAAAAAACGCATCAAGCTGAGCTTCGGAAAGCCCATTCGTCGCCACAATGTCGCATTCGGCTATCAAGCCGTATCGGTGGCCGTCCTCGAAAGGAGCGAGATACGCCTTCGGGCCGGTTCGCGTTGAATTACAGCGTCGCACCTCTTCAACAAGGGAAGCGAACTGAGCGTCATCGGTTGCGATCCCACGCCAATGTGCGCGCAACTGAAGGATGTGGGGATTTGAGGTGTTCCAAAAATAGACGGCATTACGCGTCGGTACGGCGAGTTCCTCTTCCGAAGATTCTCCGAAATTCAGATCGTGGCCGTGGAGAACGGTGCGAATGCGGTCGGTGTTGACCGGTGAGAGCGACACGTAGCACCCCTGATCCGAGTCGTAAGGTAGCGTTTCGTCACCGTGACTCACGCTTGTTGACTTCTCCACTGTAACCGACGCGCGGGGTCAAAGCTCGAGATAAGGGACGGGAAAAAAATTAAGAAAGCTCATCCCGATCAACCAAGCGAAAACCAAGCATTCAGATAGATAAACCTCTGTATTGATGAGTAAAATAAAGCCTTCGAAGACGGTGTTGAGAGGGAAGGAGTAGCCGATGGCAGAGCGTCAGCCGCACCCTTCCGAATCTTCCTCCACCAACGATGAAACCGAAGTCTTTTCCTCACCTTCCCCCGGCGCGCCATCCGCAGGGGAGAGTGCAACGCGCACCCTTCCCGAGGCCTCGGCTCACCTTGAAGGATCCCGAGGCGCACGCCCTGCATTTCCGCGCGTGAACCGCCCGGCCTCGCCCGCGCCCGCAAGAACCGCTTCCCGACGCTACCGCCCTCGCCTTTTCCGGCGCATCAGTGCCGCAGCAGGGTGCGTGCTCCTCAGCGCCGTTATCGCTTTCCTCGCGATTTTTACCGTTAAGGGCCAAGCAATTGACACCTTGTCAATGGAAGCAGCAATGCGCTGGGCTGATCCGCTCGGTTCTCTTGGCCGCACGGTCACCCACATCATTTCTGTTCCGGCAATGGTCATCATCGGGGTAGTGGTTGTTGTTATTGCCTGGCTGCGCCGTCGCCCAACGCTTGCGGGTCGCGCGCTCGGAATGGTGATCGCAGCCAATACGACGACCCAGGTTGCCAAGCTTCTGATTGAGCGCCCGGACTACCATATGTCAGCTGCGACAGTGAATTCTCTTCCCTCCGGTCATACGACTGTTGCGATGTCCCTTGCCTTGGCCTTGGTGATGATTGCTCCTGAATGGTTCCGAGGCCCAGCAGCGTGGGTCGGGTACCTGTGGACGTCGCTTGTGGGTATTTCCGTCATGGTGTTTGGCTGGCATCGTCCCTCGGATGTGCTGGTCGCGATGGCCGTGTGCGGTTTTTGGGCGTTGATCCTGTGTCCTCTGGAAGACCGGCCCCGCCACGGGGTTCCCGTGCAAAAAGCGATGGTCGTTATTGCGCTTGCGAGTGCGATTGTCGCGGCTTTGGGCTTGGTGTACTCGTTGTGGGCATTGACTCCCAATGATTTGGCGCAGATGGGGTCCGGGGGCATTACCTACGCGGAGTTCTTGGATGCTTTGCCGCGCAGAGCGCATGTGCTTGCGGGGATTTCTTCTTTTGCGGTGATTGCAGTTGGTGGCCTCGTGATCCACGAGGTTGATCGCCTCTCAGGCGAGTAAAGACGAAAAACTTATTCACAGCCTGTTCAGGACTTTGATCCAGGCGCGCACCGTCGCGCGTAAATTGTGCATTTTGCGCGAGTCGCGACACTCCGCATGTCACCCCTGCCTCTCTGGTATTGCCACTAGATATTGTGGGATGCGTTCGTCTCAAGCACTAGATATTGTGCCCCCACAGCGATGATGCCAAGTAAGCCGGAAAGGTCAATCGTGACTACGTCTCCCACAACACGCTACGAAATCGACGCGATCTCAACGATCGAGGAATACCTCGACCGCTCTGACTGGCGCGTCAACGCAAATGCCAACCAGGGATACTCACTGGGTGGTCTGATCCTCAACTCCGCCGGAAAGATGATTGCGAACTACTGGCTGGAGCGCGTCTACTCTCCCGAAGCGGGCGTGGCACACCGCAACGGTGACATTCACATCCACGACCTCGATATGTTCGCTGGCTACTGCGCAGGATGGTCACTCAAGCGCCTCATTCAGGAGGGCTTCAACGGGGTCAGTGGCGCGATCGCCTCGGCACCCCCGAAGCACTTCTCTTCCGCCTGCGGCCAGATCGTGAACTTCCTCGGCACGCTTCAGAACGAATGGGCCGGCGCCCAAGCCTTCTCCTCCTTCGATACCTACATGGCGCCTTTCGTTCGTCTGGACAATATGACCTACGACGAGATCCTTCAGTGCATGCAGGAACTGATCTACAACCTCAACGTGCCTTCGCGTTGGGGAAGCCAGTGCCCCTTTACAAACCTCACTTTCGACTGGACCTGCCCCGATGATCTGGTTGACGAGCACCCGCTGATCGGTGATGAGATCGTTGATTTCACCTACGGTGACCTCCAGAAGGAAATGGACCTTGTCAACCGTGCCTTCATCGAGGTTATGACCGGGGGAGACGCCGATGGCCGCGTCTTCACCTTCCCCATCCCGACCTACAACATCACTCCCGACTTCGATTGGGAGGGCGAAAACGTTGAGGCCCTTTTCGAAATGACCGCGAAATACGGTCTGCCCTATTTCCAGAACTTCATCAATTCTGACCTGGACCCGCACATGATCCGCTCAATGTGCTGCCGTCTCCAGCTGGATCTTCGCGAGCTGCTCAAGCGTGGAAACGGACTTTTCGGTTCAGCCGAACTGACCGGTTCCATCGGTGTCGTCACCATTAACATGGCGCGCCTGGGTTACCGTTTCGCGGGAGACATGGAGGGCCTCGTCAAGGAACTGGACCGACTGATCAACGTCGGCTCGGAAAGCTTGGAAGCAAAGCGTGAAACGATTCAGTACCACATGGATCACGGTCTCTTCCCTTACTCGAAGCGCTACCTGGGCCACCTGAACAATCACTTCTCCACCATCGGCGTCAACGGCATGAACGAAATGGTCCGCAACTTCTCGGGCGATGCCTACGACATCACTGATCCCGCGGGCTTCGACATGTGCTGCGCAATCCTCGACCACATCCGTGAGCGGATGGTGGAACTCCAAGAAGCCACCGGCCACATGTACAACCTCGAGGCAACCCCAGCCGAAGGCACGACCTACCGCTTCGCAAAGGCAGACCGCCAGCACTACCCGGGAATCCTCCAGGCCGGAACCGAGGAACAGCCCTACTACACGAACTCCTCGCAGCTTCCCGTGGGTTACACCGACGATCCCTTCCAAGCTTTGGAAGATCAGGAAGTTTTACAGGGTAAGTACACGGGCGGCACGGTCTTGCACCTGTACATGGGCGAGCGCATGAGCTCGGGTGCGGCATGCAAGGAAATGGTGCGTCGTTCACTCACCGCCTTCAAGGTCCCCTACATCACCATTACCCCGACCTTCTCGATTTGCCCCGTGCACGGCTACCTCGCTGGCGAACACTTCACCTGCGAAAAGTGCGCTCACGCTCACCCCGAGCGCGAGCCTCAAGAGTGCGAGGTCTGGACCCGCGTTATGGGCTACTTCCGCCCCGTGAAGTCCTTCAATATCGGCAAGAAGGGTGAGTACGCCGAGCGCACGATGTTCTCCGAGGCCGCGGCATCTGAGCACGGTGAATTGGTGAGCGCTTTCCCGCCCGTGGACCAGCGATGAACCTTGCAACCTTGACCGCCTCGGACCTGCAGATCGCGGGTCTGACCCCGATGTCCAGCGTGGACTGGCCGGGGAAGTTTGTGGCGACGGTGTTCGCCCAGGGGTGTCCTGGGCGTGCCCGTACTGCCACAATCAGGCGATTATCGACCCGAAGATCCCGGGAGTGGTCTCGTGGGAGAGGGTCGAGGAACTGCTGGGTCGGCGTCGGGGCCTGCTCGATGGCGTGGTTTTTTCCGGTGGCGAGGCCACGCGCCAGTTGGCCGTCCTCCCGGCGATGAGCCGCGTACGTGAGCTTGGTTTCGAGGTCGGATTGCATACGGCGGGTCCTTATCCCGCGCGTCTGCATGAGATCCTTCGCACTGGCCTTGTGGATTGGGTCGGCATCGACATCAAGGCGATGCCCGGTCCTCATTACGAGGCCGTGGCGGGGCGTCCCAATGCGGGTCCGAAAGCGTGGGAGAGCTTGGGTGAAGTCCTCGATTCTGGGGTTTCCTACGAGGTGCGCCTGACGGTGTACCCCGATGGGCCTCGTGATGGTTACAAGGTTGCCTCTTGCGTGAAGGATTTGGGGGCAACTCACTTCGCTTTGCAGCAGGCTCGCGCTTTGGGTACGGCGCAGGGGTTTAACGCGGGGGATGCTGCGTGGGACCTCGAGGTCCAATCCTTGGCGGATGATATTGAAAAACTTGGGTTTGAATCTTTTCAGTTCAGACCTGCCTAGAAAACGACGAGTTCGGTTGCTCCGTGTGTCATGGGGAGGAACCGAGCGTGTCAATAGCCGCGATGTGCACTGAAGTGGGGTTGAGTGCAGCGGCTATGGGTTGTCGGGAGTGCGTTCAGTCGCGCTCCCGACAACTGCTATCCGGCGTAGACTCGTTGAGTCTCAAACATCAACATGCGTGAGGAGCTTTCCCGATGATGATCGTCGCAATGGCTTTTGCCATTCTTTCCGCACTGCTCCACGTTTTTCATCTTCTACATGGAGTCAATTTCCTGGACCTCCGAGCGCACCCGCGCGACCTTCAACATGAGTGAAGAGGCGGCTGAAAACACGAAAGAAATGGCCTTCAACCAGGGCTTTTACAACCTCTTCCTCGCGCTTGAGGTATTCGTAGGGGTCCTGGTTTACGTGTTCGCGTCCCCGGCCGTTGGCCTCGCCCTGATGCTCTTTGGGACCGGCTCGATGTTCGCTGCAGCACTGCTCCTCTTCATCACCTCGCCGGATAAGCGGAGCGCAGCCATTAAGCAGGGAGCTCTTCCGCTATTCGCTGTCATTGCGTTGGTTGCCACGATGACACTGATTTTTCCTGGTCTAATTCGTGCACAAAGTAGCGTCGGTGAAGTAGGTTAGTTCTGTGAGTGCACCGCAACCTCAACTGACCCGACGCGAGCTCTACCGCCGCGAACGCCAGCTCAAGCAGAACTCGATTTTCTCGATCGTGTTCTCAGTCATGGCTGGCGTCAGTGTGTTGAGCCTTTTGGTGCTGACGGGAATCCTTCCCATCCCCTTCCTCAACGGTTTTTCTGCGAAGGTCGAGTACGCCTCGGCGGGCGATATCCCCTGCCCCAGCGAAGAAACCCAGCCTCTTGCGGCCTCGGGAATCAAGGTTCAGGTACTGAACACGACTTCGCGTTCTGGGGTTGCGCGCGACGCCTCGGACATGCTGAAGACCGTCGGTTTCCAGGTCGCGGATCCCTCCAACTTCTCACCGGAGTACGCGGGATCGGCACAAATCCAAGCAGGACCGCAGTCAGTGGACCAGGCCTACACGGTGGCACGTTTCTTCCCCTCATCGCGAGTGACCCTGACTGACAACACCGAGCCCGGGGTGACGGTTCTTCTGGGGTCGCTCTACAACGGAGCCCTGACCGCCGAAGATCTGCAGCGCGTGCAGGAAAATCACGACAACCTCAAGGGACCCAGCACCTGCCTGCTGGTGAAGTCGACGAAGTAACAGTTGCCGGCACGCCGCTAAAAGCGGGCGTGTGAAAGGTCTGGAAGTGAATCCAGATAGGCCAGAGCCGCGGAAATCAGTGCGCGACGTTCCTGGGTGGTCAGATCATAGGAATTGATGTGGTCGTGGACCCACAAACCATCGGCGATGATGTACAGCAGGTAAATGTCTGGATCTGCAAGGATTTCCTCACGCGGGAGCAACCACGGGCCCAAAATGTCATCCCACACCTCGGCGCCTTCTTCGCTGGTGTGCGTATCCAGAGCAAGTAAGAGGTCGGCGCGGGTTGCGTTCTGCGAGAGAACCTCGACGACGGCGCGCAGGCGCTCGCGGGGGGAAAGTTCTTCGGGTGGGGCGCCCGCGGCCTCGAGCAGGCTTGCCCGCCATGACGAGGCCAAGTGCTCGTTGAGCGCCAATAGCAGCGCCGCGCGCGAGGGGAAGTGGTAGAGCAGGCCGGACTTTGACATTCCTGAGGCCTTCGCCAGTGAATCGTAGGTCAGGGCGTCAAGGCTCTTCTTATCGATGATCTCGAGGGCGGCCTGAATGAGCAGGGACTTTTTACTCGTGCGCATACTTGGTCTCCTTCGGATTGTCTGCGAGAAGCGCGGCGGTGACGACGGCAGCGGTGAAAGAGACTGCAATCGTGATGCACAGCGTCCACGTGTAAGCGGTATCGATAGCGGAGGCGGCCATGGGGGCAAGAGCCGGATTATGAGCCGAGGCATCCATACTATGTGCAACTTCGGGTGCGGCGTTGATTGTGTAGAAAAGTGACATCAGCGAGCCGAGGATAGCAACCGAGAGCATGGTTCCAAATTCGTAAGAAACCGATTCAATTGCCGAGGCCATGCCAGTGCGGCGCGCGGGAGCGGAGCCGATGATCGCGGTTGAGGTGACGCTCATGGCCAGGCCGGTACCCGTACCAACGAGGACCAAGGCACTCATGAAGAGCGGGAAGAGGTCTTCACGGATCGCAAAGACCGCAAGGATTCCAGCGATGGTCGCAATGACGTAGCCGCCCGAGATCACCGTCCGAAAGCCGATGCGGTCAACGTAGCGGCCACCAAAGATTGCGCCGGGGAAAGCAGCAATTGCGACTGCGCCGGTCACGAGGCCGGCTTGGAGTGGGGTGAACCCCGCGGAGAGTTGGAAGCGCTGGGTTGTGAGGATTTCGATTCCCGAGACGACGAACATTCCGAGAAATGCGCCGAGGAAACCAGCGGTGAAGAGGCGGCTCTTGAAGACGTCCAGGGTGAGGAGCGGAGTGTCAAGGAAGTGCTGGCGGTGGGCGAATAGGGCGAGACCGATCGCAAAGAGGACGACTCCCGTTGTCACCAAAGTGGTGTCGATGGGGGTGTGAGCCAGATTTTCGATGGTGAGAACGAGGCCAACCATGGTGACGGTTGCGTAGAGGGAGGATATGAAATCCCAATTGCGTTTCGGGTTAGGGAAATTGTCCGGTGCAATGAGGTAGGTGCCCGCAAGAGCGATGATGACGATCGGAATGTTAATAAGGAAGACTGCGCCCCACCAGGTGTGGGTCAAGAGGAAGCCGCCCAGGAGGGGCCCGACGGCGGAACCGACTGTCGCGACTGAGCCCCAGATTCCAATCGCAGTGTTGCGCTCGCGGGGCTCGAAGAAGGTCTGGCGGATGAGGGCGAGTGTGGAGGGCATGAGAACTGCTGCTCCGGCTCCGAGGAAAGCGCGAGCGCCGATGAGAACACCAACGTTGGGTGCGAATGCGGCGACCGCCGATGCGATGCCGAAAATCGTCAGGCCGATTACGAACATGCGACGGTGACCGATTTTGTCTCCGAGTGTTCCGGTTCCTAGGAGCAGGCCAGCAAGGACAAGGGGGTAGGCATTGATGATCCACAGGCCCTGTTGGTGGGTCGTGTGGAGTTCGGCTCGAAGGGTGGGGAGCGCAACGTAGAGGATCGAGTTATCTGCAGCAACGATGAATAACCCGAGGGAAATGATCAGCAAGAAGGCCCAACGAGCTCGGGCCGATTCGGAGCGCATGCGGAGATCGTAGCACATAACTGTAACGGACGTCCGGTTTAGTTACTGGCTGCGAACACGGGCCGTTGTGGGTAAAAGTCGGGGCCGGGAGTGTTCTTTCGAACACCCCCGGCCCCGAATGATCAGAGGCGATCAGGCTTGTGTCGAGCGATGCCTTGAAGCGTAGGGTTCGCTTTCGAGTTCGGATCCCTGCGGGAGCCGAAGCGGGCGAGGCCTGCTCAAGGTTGGTTCCGCGCAGCTTCGAGATGCCGCGCATGCCGTGGTAGACGATGATCGCAGCGCCGGTGCCCAGGGCGATACCGCCGAAGGTCATGCCGCCGATGTCCCAGGTGAAGTCTGCGATTGCGACGATCAGTGCGATGGCAGCGGTATTGAGGTTGACCGGGTTGGCGAAGTCCACGCGGTTCTGGACCCAGATACGCACGCCGAGCATGCCGATCATGCCGTAGAGGACGGTACCAGCGCCGCCGAGGACACCGGAGGGAATCGTTGCGATGAGCGCACCGAACTTAGGCATGAGGGAGAGCAGGAAGGCGCAGCATGCTGCGACGATGTAGGCAGCCGTCGAGTAGACGCGGGTTGCGGCCATAACGCCAATGTTCTCGGCGTAGGTCGTTGTACCGGAACCGCCGCCCGCACCTGCGAGCATGGTGGAGACACCATCTGCGAAGAGGGCGCGTCCGGTCAGATCGTCAAGGTTCTCGCCGGTCATTGCGGACACGGACTTCACGTGGCCGACGTTTCTGCGATGAGGACGAAGACCACGGGGACGAAGAGGCCCAGAGTGGAGACGGAGAAGGAGGGGGGTGTGGAATTGCGGCAGACCGAACCATGCGGCCTCGCGAACGGCATCGAAGTTGACCTCGTGCTGGAAGACCGCAGCAACGTAGCCAATGAGGACACCGAAGAGGATGGAGAGGCGGCCGATGATGCCCTTGAAGAGGACCGTAATCAAGCAGATCGAGAGGATCGTGATGACGGCGGTGATCGGGCCGGTCTTGACCCAGTTCCATGCAGCGGGCGCAAGGTTCAGGCCGATGAGGGCGACGATTGCGCCGGTGACCGTCGGGGGCATGATGGCGTCAATCCAGCGCACACCTGCAAAGTGAACGATGATGCCGACAAGAGCCAGGGTTGCGCCGGTGGCAATGATGCCGCCCAGGGCGAAGCTCGGACCGAGATCCTTCGTTCCGGAGACCGCCATGATCGGCGAAATTAAAGCGAAGGACGACCCCAAATAACTTGGGAGTCGTCCTGCAGTGATAAGGAAGAAGAGGAGCGTTCCGATTGCCGAGAAGAACAGCGTCGTTGACGGCGGGAATCCGGTGAGCAAGGGAACCAAAAAAAGTTGCCCCGAACATTGCAACGACGTGTTGTGCGCCAATTCCAATTGTTCGAGGCCAAGAAAGACGTTCGCCGGGAAGAACTACGTCCCCGGGAGCAATACTGGTGCCATCGCCATGAAGTTTCCAGCGGAAGAATCCAGATTGTGCAACAGACATGCTGTTAAATCTCCGATCAGTTAAAAGGTCTGGGCCGAAACCGGTCGGAACACCATCATAGCCTTCTTTTGCGCTTGAACATAAAACCGCTCGCTATGTGGCGCCTCACATCAGAAGCCCTCGATGTGGCATCCTTGAGGAAGGAAGAACATGAAGGGAGCCTGATGAGTGCATTAAACCCCTATGCTCCCGGCGGGAGTGGGATCAGCGGGCAGGGCGCGGCAGCTGCAAACAGTGCCCCTGGGCAAGCTGGCGTAAACGGTGCCGCAATTCAGACGGCAACCGTTGGAATTGACGATCCCTATGGTCCAACCCCGCACCTTGAGACTCCAAAGCCCCAGCAGACACAAATGGTCTTTCCGGGTAGCGATGATCCGGCGCTGCTCTACGTATTTTCCTCGCCCGGTTATACCTCACCTAAGCCTCAAGTGAATTCCGTTGCCACTGCTGCCGCATGGTGCGGGTGCTTCTCTTTGCTCTTCATTCCCGCATTCATTGCAGTCATTTTGGGGACGATCGGGCTTGTGCAGTCAACGTCGATGAACGGCGTAGGGCGCAAGGCTGCGATGGGGGCAATTGGTGCTGGCAGCGTCGGCATTGTCTTCTGGGTTTTAGCTTGGATGCTTGCCTTTAGCGGGCTGAAGTAGGAAATTCACGCGCGTGCTATTCACCTATGGTGAGGGATTCCACGCTGGATAGTGGCATCAAAATTTCGCGATTTCGGCGAATTCCGCTAGCATTACGGGGTGCGTGTTTCACGCTCCGGAGGATTCGCCTAGTGGCCTATGGCGCACGCTTGGAAAGCGTGTTGGGTGCAAGCCCTCGGGGGTTCGAATCCCCCATCCTCCGCAGTACGTCCCCGGGATCTCAACGGATCCCGGGGTTTTTCCTTTGTTTGCAACGTTTTTGGGCTGTGTGTATTGAAACCGATATATACCGATAGGTACCTTTGGGGGCGCTAAAAGTGGCCCCAATACGCCCCCATCAATTTGAGGTTCGGTTATCTTGCAGAAATTCCCTCCAGGGATCGAGAGGGACACAGTGTGTGAAAAATATAGGGCGAGCGCCTATGCCTTAATCAGATCCGTCAAAGACTCGACGTGCTTCCTGTCTGCCTTGGCTCGACGCTCCCACTGGCGGGCATGTACTTTCCAGTCTTCGGGAGCTTCGGCGTCGCCTGCCTGCGCAGGAGAGCGGGAGGCATGAGAAAACCCCACTCGCAAGTCGCGGCGGGGTTTATTTGTTTACTGAGACAGCGTGGTTACACTGCCGATTTTTGCTTGAGCGCGAGGCCTTCGCGAAGCTCAGCGAGTTCTTCGTCATAAAGTCCCGATGCGTTGACGTTGACTTCTTGCAGTCGCTCTACCCAGTCTGGGGAAACGATGTCAAAATCGATGAGTGAGGTCACGACTCCGTCGACATCAGGGCCGTCGCAATCGAGCATCATACGTAAAAAAACGCGACTGCTTCTTGCGCGCCAATCGCGTCAAGCGCCTCGATTGCGTCGAGCACGAACTGTGTTGTCGTATCTGCTGCCATGCGCCTACTCTACCTACTCTATGAGGCGCGGCTAGTGTTTTCGTCACTCCTTATTCGCGCAAAGCGTCTCTGCTGCCTGCAGGATATCTCTTTCCGTTCAGCTTCGCGGGAACTCTGTTCCGCCGAAACGCCGGCCGTAGCCGCGCGGGTTATAGTCTCGAATCAGCGGATCGCTCTCGACTCGCATGCTCGTAATGAGCACGAGCGCATTTGGAAAAAGAAAGACCCCGCCCGCCCGCAGTGTGCGGACGGGCGGAAAATCTATGTCGTTTTGAAAATCAGGCGCGACGCTTGCGAGCAGTCACAGCAGCGCCGCCAGCAGTTGCTACAAGAGCGGCTGTAGCCAAAATTCCTGATTCGAAGCCAGTCTTTGCCAGTTCAGGCTTCTTTGGTGACTGAGTCGTCGGCTGGACAGGAGCAGGTGTGGTGGGAGTGGTCACCGACGGAGTCGGAGCCTCGGTCGTTGGAGTTGCGGGCTGAGTCGGAGCCGGAGGCTGAGACGTGGAGGGCGCGGGAGTCGGCGTTGCCGCGATCTGTCGGATCACGATGTCGGTATCGCGACCAACCGCGCCTGCGTCAGTCGGATTGTTCGGATCCACGGTCTGCGCGGCCTCGTTAAAGCCGAAGATCGACTGGCCGGGAACAATTTCGTAGCCGCTGGGAAGCTGGGGCAGAGCGGTCGACGCCGCACGAGAAGGATCCGCTTGATCATTGGCATAGACCGTCGAAGCTAAAACTTGGCCAGAAGGATCGACCAGACGGACTTGTCCGAGGTGTGAGTACCTGACCTCGCAGACAAAGTGAATTGCAGGATTGTCTGGATCGAAGTTCACGGCAGGTGCGGAGATCTGCAGCGTGTACGACCCCTGGACGACGGGGCTAGGGATTGAAGGGAGCGTCGCCGAGCCCGGGGCGGGCTGGTACTCCTGACGAGGCTCAAGAATGGTTTCGTTTTCGTCTGCGATGTAGCAGGTCGCGGGGCCCGCGACCTCGGCGGCCTGCGCCGACTGCTGAGCAAAGACGGGCAGTGCTGCGACGAAAAGTAGTGCGGTCGCTGCGCAAGTCAGTTTGGTTCGCATTGAAATTCCAACCAGCTTTCTTCCTCAATGTTTAAACGCGATGATGGGGATGCACTTATTCGATACAAGTTTATATCGAGTGGGTGAGCTGTCCAAATATGTGGCTTGCGAGGCCTAAGAAACTGGGAGGAAGACTGCATTTGTTACCACGGGTCGCCGCGAAAGCTTCGGTCCGTGTAAACTACTTTCGGATCCTCCGCGTGACGGTATCATCCGAACCTCCCCAGGGTCGGAAGGCAGCAAGGATAAGGGTGCGCTGCCGGGTACGCGGGGGGTTCTTTTATATTTCGGCGCCAAATGGCGATTTTTCCCCTGTGTAACTACACACATATGGTTGCGTAGTGACCTATCGGGAAGCTCGAAAAACTCATCACTTTTTCAGCTGAAGAGCCAATTTCTTCGCCCTCAAAATCCCGGTGTGTGTGCAGGTCAATAGCTATTTGTCGATACAAATTTGAATCCGCATATACGTATCACCTTATTACAAATAGAATCGACCTGATCCATCTCTACCTTCAACAGGAGAACACAGTGCATAACGTCGGTTCGCGCTCTATCTGGCGCCGCGCCGGTCAGATGCTGTCCATCTTGATCGTCGCAACCCTCGTGGTTTTTGGACTGGGAAATAACCCCAGCCGCGCCGCAACTCCCGTCCTCAACGTCAGCATTACCCCGGAAAAAACTTCCTACAATTCCGGCGATACCCAGAAGTACACCGTCTCATGGTCGTGTACCTCGGTGACTGAGGACTGTGTGGACTCAGTGATTAAGGTGCGCATTCCTCATGCTGTGAACCAGGCAGGCGATGCTGTCGATAAGGCAGTTGCAGCGAACCTTGCAGCAACTGCTGCTTCGGGAACGCCTGCGGTGAGCGCGAATATCACTCAGGGAACAGCGACCACCGACGCTTACGTTACCTACAACATGGGACGTATTCCCGCGGGTAACTCCTACCAGGCTGTCATCACCTTCGAAATGCCGAACAGCTACACGCCTGATCAATCGACAGTCTCACCCGAAGTTTCATTTACTTCGGCAGATACGACGGTAACCGACGATACGAAGGTTACTAACCATGCGGAAACAACTCTTGCTCTGACCAAGAAGAAGCCAACCGCAATCGGTCCGAAGGGCAGCAACGTTACCTATTCACTGACACCGACGATTACCTCCGGAACGCTTGGTCCGAACCGCGGCAAGCTCGCGGTTGTCAACACCAAGCTGGTCGATAAGCTGCCGAGTTGTGCTGTCTACGTCAGCGCAACTTCCCAGGGCTCAACTGATGGATCTGAGTTCACTGGAGCAGAACCGACCTACGACGCGGCAACGCATTCCCTTACCTGGGATCTGGGAACGCTGGTTCCGAATGTCGTGACCCTCACGATTAACGTCACGCTGAACTACCCGACGACCTGTGCAGATACGACGGTTACCAACACAGCAACCGTTACGGGTAGCCCCTACGGCGATCCCACGAAGACCGCAGCCGCTAATTCCTCGGTCTCGCACGACTTTGCCGACAAGGTCACCTACGGCGGTACCTTCTCCAAGAATGCCCTGCAGCAGTTCAAGCGCGGTCAAAACGGCATGTGGCTGTACTGGTACAGCAATACCTCAAATATGCCGATTGTTCTTGAATACACCGACTACCTCAGCTGTGCACTGACCTCTCCTACCGATGGATCGACTGATTGTGCGAATCCGTTGATGTTCGCACGAGCAGCGGAACTCAACACGACTTCTCCGGTCGAATTCACTTACTGGACCAATAAGGGGAATACGGGCACGCAGACTCTTACTGCCTCGAAGAAGTTCGATTCAACTGTTCTGGCAACAGACGAATACATCACGAAGTTCCACTACAAGCAGACCCTGAACCCCTCGGAAAACGGACGTTTCATCGTCCAGGGCCAGATCAACGCGAAGACTCCCACGACTGAAGCCGGAGCCGACTACGTACGCGCCGACACGAACTCAAATGCGTGGAAGGCCGGGACAGATCCCTCGTGGGTTCGCGTCCAGAACTGCGTGACCGACCTGTCGATGAAGTCCGAAGATGGGGCTCAGTCCATTGGTATTCCTGCGGATAACCTCTGTGACATCCTCCTGCTCGAGACCTCGCGTCCCTCGTACTACAACGCAAAGTCGACCATTGCGAACTCTCAGGCAGCACCGGGACAGGAAGTGACCTTCTCCCTCGTTGCCAATAACCGGACGATGTCTGCGCCGGCTCAGCCGATCATTGCCGACCTCCTTCCCTGCGGCATGACCTATGTCGAGAACTCGGTTGCGGGTGGACCACGAGGCTTCAACGCAACCGTCGACTCCTCGCGCTGGGTCACGGACGCAAGCGGATGCTCTCGCCAATTGGTGACCATTACGTGGCCCGGCTTCAAGGGTGTTGACGCAACAAGCGTGACCTTGCGAGGCCTCGTCAGCAACAAGATGAAGCCCGGAACCTACACGAACCAGGCATTCATCTCTCCGGCAGAGCGCGAATACCAGAACGCCGATCCCTGCTTCTACTCGGGCACCACCGATATCTACGACATCAATGCCAATGGCTCTGTCACCGATAAGGTCTGCCCCGTAACCTCAGGCATGAGTGTCAACGAACTGGCAGCAGCAGGCGTTGTTCTTGAGAGCCTCGGCTCGGTTCCCGGATCGGTGTACATGAAGTACAACGATGGCACCTCACTGATCCGTCAGGGTGAAAACGGAACCTTCCGCATCACCCCGACCAACACCGGTAATGCCAACCTGTCGGATATGACCGTCTACGGCACCCTGCCGCACGTCGGCGACACGGCAGTTCGCACCAGCGCAAGCCGCGGTTCCGAGTGGGCACCCATCATGACCGGACCAATCCAAGTCCAAGCCGGAAATGGAATTGACCCCTCTCAGGTCAGCATCGAGTACTCGACCTCGTACAATCCTTGCCGCGGTGAGGTCATGGAACGCGGAAAGGCCAAGGCGGACGGACCCGCAGGATGCGATAACAACTGGACCTCAACCCCGGCTTCGTGGAGTGACGTCAAGTCCTACCGCATCTACATCAACGGCAAGACCACCCCGATCGAGGGTGGCGCATCGATCCCCCTGATCGTCCCGATCAAGGCTCCCGATAACGCCAATGGCGTGGCCTACGAATCGGTTGCAATCGCAGCAACCCAGGCCTCCTCGAACCAAGCGGTCTTCCCCAGCGAACCCTTCAAGGTCGCTATCGCCTCGGCCTTCGACGTCGCGCTGAACAAGAGCGTCGCCTCCGATGCCTCGGCGCTCTCACCCGGCGATGAAGTAACCTTCCGCGTCGACGCCGCAAACACGGGTCAGGGTTTGTCGGCGAACACCAAGGTTTTGGAGAAACTGCCTGACGGCGTCACCTTCGTGAAGTCCGAATCCTTCATGTGCCCCACCGGCTACGTGTCGGGTACCCCGGATGCGTGCGAGGCCGGTGCTGCGGCCGGCACTTACGACGTGAATAGCGGAGTGTGGACCATTGGCGACCTGACCGCGGGAAGCCACGCCTCGCTGTACGTGACAGTTCGCTTGAACGATGGAACCGATGGCAAGACCATCACCAACAACGTCGAATTCAAGGACCTGCCTCCCTACGACGTCAACCTGAACAACAACAAGGCAAGCACGTCGATCACCGTCAAGCATCGCCTCGCAGGGCAAGGTGTACTTCGATAAGAATGACTCCTCGTCCTACACCGCTGGCGAAGAGGGCTTCAACGGTGTGACCGTGAACCTCGTGGACGCAGCCGGAGCAGTTGTTGCCACCACCACGACCGACGCGGATGGTAATTACTCCTTCGCTAAGCTTGGCGCAGGCACCTACACGGTGAAGGTCGTCAAGGATGGCGATCTCGCCAACCTGACTCAGACCGAAGACCCTGATGGCACGAAGGACAATGCCTCCGGTGCAATCACACTCAACGCGGACAACCCCGTTCGTGAGAACGTGAACTTCGGTTACGTGAAGAAGCATGCGATCTCGGGCAACATCTACCAGGATGAAAACCGCGATAAGACGAAGAACGGGGATGACATCAACCTCTCCGGCGTGACTGTCACCCTAGTCGACGGCTCGGGCAACGTTGTCGCAACCACCACCACTGACGCCTCGGGAAATTACAACTTCCCCGGCCTGCTGGACGGTACCTACACGGTCAAGGTGGATACGACGGGCAAGCTCGCTGGCTTCGAGCAGACCGAAGACCCCAGCGGTGCGGCAAACTCGCAGTCCAACCCCATTACCTTCACGCGAAATGATCCGGATGTCGCCGATGTGAACTTCGGTTACGCAAAGAACTACACCGTGACGGGTTCGGTCTACTACGACAAGGACCGTAACTCGTCGATGGGTACGGGCGAGCAGGGATTCGGCGGGATCACCGTCAACCTGCTGGATAAGGATGGAAACATCGCCGCCACCACCACGACTGCGGCCGATGGTTCTTACTCCTTCGGCAAGCTTCCTGCAGGAAAGTACTCTGTGGAGGTTGAGCAGTCTGACCTGCTCAAGAAGCTGGAGCAGACCCAGAACTCGACTGCACAGTTCACCCTGAACAACGCCAGCCCCTCCAAGGACAAGGTCGATTTCGGCTTCGCAACCAACTACACCCTCAAGGGCACGGTCTACCGCGATGGCAATCGCTCCGAGGCGCTGGATGCTGGCGAGAAGCTCTACCAGGGCGTGACTGTCGAACTGCTGAACTCGACAGGTAACGTTGTGGCCACCACGACCACCGATGCGCAGGGCGCCTACAAGTTCCAGAACTTGGAAGCGGGCGACTACAAGCTTCGCGTCGTCAAGGATGGAGCGTTGGCTGATCTGGTTCAGACCGAGGATCCGGATGGAACCGCGGACAATACCTCTGGCGTGTACACGCTCAAGCTTGAGGATCCGATCCACGAGAACATCAACTTCGGTTACGTTTCCAACAACACTATTGAGGGAAGCGTCTACCGCGATGACTCGCGCAACGGTAGCCAGAACGGCAACGAGCCGGGCTACACCGGAGTCACCGTTCAGCTGCTGGATAAGGACGGCACCGTTATCTCGACCGTGACGACCGATGCCAATGGCCACTACTCCTTCTCCAACCTGCCCGATGGCGACTACTCCATCAAGGTTGTGAAGGATGGTGCGCTCACTGACACTGACCAGACCGAGGATCCGGACGGAACTAAGGACAACGCCTCGCAGAAGATCACTCTGAACGAGGCCAACCCGAAGAAGTCCGGTGTGAACTTCGGTTACGTTCCGGACTACTCGATCGCCGGCAACATCTACCGCGATTCGAACCGCTCCGAATCCAAGGACGTAAGCGAAACCGTCTTCCAGGGGTCACGGTCAACCTGGTTGATGCCTCGGGCAACATCGTTGCAACGACCACGACCGACGCTGACGGAAACTACTCCTTCTCCAAGCTGCCTGCCGGTGACTACACCGTGAAGGTCGTCAAGGATGGCGCCATCAAGGATATGGACCAGACTGAGGATCCGGACGGAACCAAGGACAACGCCTCGGGGAAGATCTCGATCGGTGCAGACAACCCGACCCAGACCGGTGTGAACTTCGGATACAACCCGAACAACATCATCAAGGGTTCGGTCTACCGCGACGATAACCGTTCCTCTTCCCTGAACTCCGGCGAGGAGGGCTACGAAGGCCAGACCGTCCAGCTGCTGGATGAAAACGGCAACGTCATTGCGACGACTCAGACCGGCGCGGATGGCAGCTACTCCTTCGAGCACCTGGCTGATGGCACCTACTCGGTGAAGGTCGTCAAGGATGGTGCCCTTACGGACACCGAGCAGACCGAGGACCCGGATGGTACGAAGGACAATGCCTCCGAGCCCTATCACCCTGGATCCGACCCAGAGCGTGAAGGAAGGCGTTAACTTCGGTTACGTTCCGGATTACTCGCTCTCCGGCACGATTTACCGCGATGGAAACCGTAGTGCCTCCCATGATTCCACCGAGAATCCCTACGCGGGTGTCACTGTGAACCTGCTGGATTCGGCGGGCAATGTTGTGGCGACAACGACGACGGATGCCAACGGCGCCTACAGCTTCTCCAAGCTTCCCGCCGGTGACTACCGCGTCAAGGTCGATACGACCGGAACGCTCAAGGGCCTGGACCAGACCGAGGATCCCGACGGCGTCGCGGATTCGACCTCTGGAACGATCTCCCTGAGCAACGCGAACCGCACTCAAAGCGGTGTGAACTTCGGTTACATCGAGAACAACTCGATCAGCGGCACGGTCTTCCGTGACGAGGCCCGCAACGGCGTCAAGGATCCCAGCGATCCCGGCTTTCCCCTCGGTCAAGGTGACCTTGCTCGATGAGAACGGAAACGTCGTGGAGACCACCACCACGGAATCCAACGGCGCATACAAGTTCTCGCACCCTGCCCGATGGCAAGTACCGCGTGAAGGTTGATACGACCGGTGTCTTGAACGGCCTCGAGGTCACTCTTGATCCCGATACGCTCAAGGATTCTCAGTCCGAGCTGATCGAACTTGGTGAGTCGAACCCGACCGTTGAGAACGTCGACTTCGGATACATGGAGAAGGAAGTTCCTCCGGCTCCGCAGCCCCCGAAGCAGCCGAACCCGAAGGCTGTGCCCTCGAAGTTGGCGCGTACCGGCGCTGAGTCCGGGGTTCTGGGCTGGGGTGTTGCCGCACTGGTTGCCGGTGGTGCGCTCCTTGCACTCCGTCGCCGAGGCCGCATCTCCTAATGCGCGTTGCCGCCGCTGAGTCGGTGGCATAGACGTGAGTCGGTGGAGGTCCAAGTGGGAAACTACTTGGGCCTCCACTTTTATGATTTTTGCGGTGTTCTTGCGGCTTGGGGCGAAAACAGGACGCAAATGAGCGCGCAGGGGCCGTAAAGTTCAAGTGTGACGACAGCTCTTTATCGCCGGTACAGGCCCGATACCTTCGAACAGGTCATCGGTCAAGAACACGTGACCGAACCTCTTCGTGCGGCTCTTCGCGCCCACAGGGTGAACCATGCGTACTTGTTTTCTGGTCCTCGTGGGTGTGGCAAGACAACCTCTGCGCGTATTTTGGCGCGCTGCCTGAACTGCGCTGAAGGCCCAACAGACACTCCCTGCGGCCAGTGTGAGTCCTGTCGTGAATTGGCAACTGGTGGCCCGGGTTCGCTTGATGTTGTTGAAATCGACGCTGCCTCCCACGGTGGTGTGGATGATGCACGTGACCTACGTGAGCGCGCCACTTTTGCGCCGGTGCGTGACCGCTACAAGGTCTTCATCATCGACGAAGCCCACATGGTCAGCCCCCAGGGCTTCAATGCTTTGCTCAAGCTTGTGGAAGAGCCGCCCGAGCACGTGAAGTTCATCTTCGCAACGACCGAACCCGAACGCGTGATCGGAACCATTCGTTCCCGCACGCATCACTATCCTTTCCGCCTGGTACCACCGGATATCTTGGAGCCCTACCTGCATACCCTGTGCGATGAGGAGAACATCCGCGTCGGTGAAGGTGTTTTGCCTCTGGTTATTCGCGCCGGTGGTGGTTCTGTACGTGACTCGCTATCCGTGCTGGATCAGCTCATGGCCGGCGCTATCGAGGGTGAAATTGCGTATAAGACTGCAGTTGCACTGCTTGGCTACACGGATACCGCGCTTTTGGATGAGAGCGTTGATGCTCTTGCCGGTGGTGATGGAAGCGCTGCGTATCGCGTCATTGAAAAAGATGGTGTCCTCGGGGCATGATCCGCGTCGTTTTGTTGAGGATTTCCTCCAACGTCTGCGCGACCTGTTGATCATTGCTGTTGCGGGTGACGGGGCTAGTGATGTTCTGGTTGGTACCCCACACGATCAATTTGAACGCATGAGCATCCAAGCAAAGAACTGGGGGACTCAGGCGCTCTCACGCGCTGCTGATCTGACGGATCAAGCTTTGCGTTCTATGACGGGCGCAACCTCGCCCAGGCTTCAACTCGAACTCTTGATCGGCCGAATCTTGGTACCCGCCCCAAGCGCACACTCTGATGCCGGATACGGTGCTTCTGCCCAAGGACATCCAGGTGGTGGTTCTGGTCCGCTTTCTGGCGGAGTTGGCCTCGTTGGGGGAGGGGCGCCTGCGGAAAAAGCCTGCGGGCGCGGGTTCCTTTGGCGCTCGGCAAGCGCGTGAAGCCTTGGCTCGAAAGAAGTCCGAAAAGAATGGGGAGCAGGGTGCTCCTCAGAGCCAGGCTCAGATTCAGCCCCAGTCCGTTTCCCGAAGCTCGCGTGGAATCTCCTGCTTTTTCAACTGGGTGGGAGGTTGCTCAGCCGGCGCAGCGTGGGGGAGACGCCTCTGCTTCCACTCCGGCACGAGCATCTGGACCCGTTCAGGCCCGAAGCCCCCGCACAGGCCTCTGCGTCCCACCCCCGCCACTACTCCCGCGCCGGCCCCGAGCCACTCTGCTGGAGGAGCAGCAGGCGCTGACCTCATCCGCCAGCGTTGGGGTGATGTCGTTGAACGCCTCGCGACCCACAGCAGGGTTGTGTGGAGTTTACTCTCGCAAAATGGGCAATTGGGTGCCGTTGATGGGGATCAATTGGTACTGCTCTTCCCCAGTCAGGGAATGGTTGCCAGCTTCACCAATGGTGGCAAAGCCCAAATCGTTGAAGAAACAATCTATGACGTCCTCGGTATTCGCCTGAATGTCAGCGCACAGGTTGGACAAGCAGGCGGTGGCCCGGCGGTTTCAACGCCTTCTGCCAACGCGCATGCCGCAGCCGCGGCGCCCGCGCAGGGCGCCAGCCAACAGTCGGCACCCCAGCGTGGCGGGCAGAGCCGCGAAGCTGAGCATCGCGCCGAAGCGCCGCAGGAAGCACCCGTTTGGCAGGGTTGCGACGCCTCCGGAGTCCTCAGAAACCAACGCCCCGACCGAGCAGGGATTGCGTGTTCCAGCTCAGCCGATTGACGCAACGCAGCCCTATGACCCGCAATCCCCCGCGTCGTACGATTGGCGTACCCAGGAGCCGCCCCCTTTTGATCCCGGCGAAGACAGCAACGCAGAGCTTGAAGCGCCTGCTTCCTCGCAGCCAGTGCCGGAGCCAACGCCAAAGCCAGTGGCCTCTCGGAATAGTGCACTCGATCAGCCTGAAGACGACGATGAAGACGAATCAGAGTGTTTTACCCCGACCTCGGGATGGAGCGAGGCGGTCATTCAACCGCCCAGTTTTGATCCCGAAGAAGAGGAATCGGTGCCCTCGGTTCCTGCTTTTGCAGAGGTGACTCCCTTGCCCTCGCAGCGCTTTGCTGCACTTGCCGCGCGTGAGGAAACGGATGAGAGTGACGCGGAAGAGGCCTCGCCGGAAACAGAGGATGAACCCTTCGAGGTGCCCACTGTGTCCGCCGCGGAAGACGACAGTGCCAGCATTGATGATGAGGACATGTCCGAGTCGAATCTCTTCGGGATTCCCGCGGTTTTGGATATTCTCGGCGGAACCATCATTGAGCAGAAGACCGACGACCAGGGAGGGTGGTGACGCGTGTACGAAGGAGCTCTTCAAGATCTCATTGATGAACTTGGCCAGCTTCCCGGGGTTGGGCCAAAGAGCGCGCAACGCATGGCTTTGCACCTTCTCGAGGCCGAGCCTGAGGATGTGGAGCGTCTGACGACGGCGATCAACGCGGTGCGACACCAGGTCAAGCACTGCTCGGTGTGTGGGAACCTCACCGAAGACGATGAATGCTCAATTTGTCGCGATCCTCGCCGCGATCCCAGCATTATTTGCGTCGTGCAGGAACCGAAGGATATCCAAGCAATTGAAAACTCTCGGGTTTTCCGCGGACGCTACCACGTGCTCGGTGGAGCCATTGACCCGATCCACGGAATTGGCCCCGATCAGCTCAGGATTCGCCAGCTCTTGGGGCGTCTCTCTGACGGTGTCGTTCAAGAAATCATCATCGCAACGAACCCGAATATCGAAGGGGAAGCGACGGCCTCGTATTTGGCCAGAACCCTGTCCACCATTGGCGTGACAACAACGCGTCTGGCCATGGGGCTTCCCGTGGGCGGCGACCTTGAGTACGCGGATTCCATTACCCTGGGTAGGGCAATGGAAGGCCGGCGCAACATGTCCTGAATGTCGACGGAAACTGTGAAAGGATCGCGATGTGAGTACTTCAGAATCTAACTTCATCCGCCCCGATGGGACGCCCGCGCGCATTCTTGTCGTCGACGATGAATCCGTCCTCGCTGAGCTTTTTGGGATCGGCCTTGAGGCACCAGGGCTGGGAAACAAAGACCGCAGCCAATGGCTGGGAAGCCTTGGATAAGGCCGATACTTTTGACCCCGATGTCGTCGTCTTGGATATCCAGATGCCTGGACTGGATGGAATGGAAACCTTGGAACGCCTGCGTAAGCGCAAGCCCCATCTTCCGGTCCTGTTCTTGACGGCTCGTGACGCGGTTGCTGATCGTGTTGCGGGACTGCGCGCTGGTGCCGATGACTATGTGACGAAGCCCTTTGACTTGGATGAAGTGACAGCGCGTATCGACGCCCTGCTTCGCCGCTCTGGAATGGCTTCGGTTACCGCTGAACGTGTTCTGACTGTTGGTGACCTGACCCTAGACGAAGACTCGCACGACGTTGCGCGCGGTGGTGAAGCTATCACGCTCACGAACACCGAATTCGAGCTGCTGCGCTACTTCATGGAAAACCCCAATGTTGTCTTGTCGAAGTCGCAGATCCTCGACCGCGTGTGGTCCTACGATTTCGGCGGTCAGGCAAACATCGTCGAACTGTATATCTCCTACCTGCGTAAGAAGATCGACGCTGGGCGTGACCCCATGATTCACACGGTCAGGGGAGCCGGTTATATCCTCAGGCCCGCCTCCTAGGATCGCCAATGACAAGCTCTGCCCCCCAAGCTTCGAATACCGAATCACAGGCGCGCACCCCCAAGCACAATGCTCCCCAGCCAAAGCGCAAGCGATCGCGTCTTCTCACTGTTCGCCTGAGTCGTTTTCTTGCCGCAGCCGTCGCTTTAGCGTTGGTCACCATGCTTGCCGCCTCGGCGCTCGCAATGCATTCGTGGATGACTTCCAAGATCGATAGTTCGCTTGAATCCATGCTCAGCAGGCTTGAAAAGAACGCAGAGCTCAGCTTGCAGCAACCTGTTCCCCCACCCCCGCCTCCAACGGCCGGGTCACAGGAGGACCAGGATGATCATGACGACGACCACGGACCATCACAGTCGAATTCTCCAAGTTCCTCTGCTTCGCCAAGTGAGCACGGACCGCGTGGTTTGCGAGGCCCAGGTTCTGCAGAAGGCCAGTTGCAGCTCATCAAGGACGACGATGAGATCGTTTCGGGTGTCGTCAAGCAATTTGATGTGGTGGAGCTCGATAGTGCCGCTCAGCAGCAGATTCTCTCCTTGCGCTGTGATAGACATGGACACAATGTCAGCTTGCCGAGTTTAGGCTCTTTCAGGGTTATGTGCGGTCAATCAGACTCGGCAACACTGGTCGTCGGCCTGTCTTTGGCAGCCAATAACTCGACGCTGATCATGTTGGTGGCTCTTGAAGGCGTCATCGCTCTTGTCGTGATCGCAGGCGCGACTTTCATCGGCCGCAAGTGGATTCGCAAAGAAATGCTCCCCTTGGGTGAGGTAGCGGCGACCGCGAGAACCATCGGCACCAAGGACCTGATTGCCACACCAACGGTTGAGGACTTCCAACGCGTTGATTACTCCATCGCCCAGCCTGGTGATGAGGTCGGCGATGTTGGTTACGCCCTCAATACGATGATCGACAACGTTGAAACGGCACTCCAGGCTCGTGCCGAATCCGAGCAGCGCCTACGCCAGTTCGTTGCCGATGCCTCGCATGAGCTTCGCACTCCCTTGGCGTCGATTCAGGGCTACACGCAGCTTCTGCAGCGCGGGGCAACGGACCAAGAGCTTGCACTTTCCCGCATTGCCTCAGAGTCTGCCCGCATGTCTGGATTGGTCGAAGACCTCCTGCTGTTGGCTCGCTTGGATGCGGGCCGAGAACTCGCCAGTGATCCGGTCGATCTGATCCCCCTGGCGATTGACGCGGTTTCGGACGCACACGCAGCAGGTCCGGATCATGAGTGGGTCTTGGACCTCCCTCAGTTCGATGACGAGGACGACGTCTGCGTCTCCTGCACGGTTGCGGGTGATGAATCTGCGCTTCGCCAGGTCTTCGCAAACCTGGTGAATAATGCGCGAATCCACACCCCAGCGGGCACGCGCGTCAAGGTTGGTGTGCAGGTGATCGGCGGCGGGGCATCGGCACCTGGGTTTGTACGCATGAGTGTTGCCGACGACGGCCCGGGTATTCCGCCCGAGTTGCGCGCGACCGTCTTTGATCGCTTCGTCCGAGGCGACACTTCGCGCTCACGTCAGGGAAGGGATCGTCTGGCCTTGGGCTGTCGATCGTTTCGTCGATTGCCGAGGCCTTGGGCGGCCGGGTGGACGTCGATACCGTGTGCGACGGTGAGGGCGCGCCCGGTGAACACGGGACGACCTTCTCGGTGATCCTGCCGGCGCTGGAATTGTGACCTGCACAATTTATAAGAAAAGCGAATGACAGAATGGCATTAATTCGGTATTCTTAGATCAACCGTTCAGCCCGCCTCAGCCGATATGGTTGAGAGTGGGCTGGATCTTTTCTTTCGAGATCGCAATATATTAAGCCCTCAAGACCAACGAGGGTGTCGTTCGGGACTCTTGTCAACCGTCGATAAGGTTGGAAAACAGCGTCGAGAGTTTAATTTTGAAAAAGGTCTTCTCTCGGTTGATAAGCAAGACCCGATTCCTAAGGAATATAACCGCAATGCAATGGTTCATACTGGTTCCTCCGGTCAGTACACGATAGTTAACTGTATGAATGTGTTGTTACTAGCAACAAATCTATAAATTTTCGCGGTAACTATTCTGAAAGAACAATGGCTGATTTTCGCTCGGACTTCTCAGAGGTTCTGGGTTCTTGTTGTCCGCATGCGAAGGAGAGCTTGCTAAAGATATGAAGTCCTATTTGGATGCTTTCACTTACGACTACGTCGGCCAGTAGCGATTGAGTGTTTTGTGCGTGGTTCAAAAGGATGCCCGTCATTGAAGAGATCTCGCTCAGTCTCAAGCTTATGAACGATAGCTTCCACTACCCATTGAGAAAGTGACCTGACATCTCCGCGAGAAAAAGAAAGCACATAAGCACCTCTGACTTCATCAGCGAGTTCTTTGGGGACTCGGAATGACATTTTCTCCAGTTCCCGACGTTCATGGATTTCATCCTCTAAGGCAAATTGAGGGCTATCAACTGTCTCGCTTGGGGTCTCAAAGAGCGGAAAACCTGGGTCGATGTCGTCGTAGATTTCGTGCCCACTTTTATCATCAACGCTGATCGGGATGTCGGTTGCTGAAAATTGAGGATGAAGAGTGGGCTGAAATGGAAAACCCTGGTCATTAACAATTTGACGCAAGAACATGTTGATCGCGGTAGACACGTCAATGCCCATGCGCGCAAGGGTATCTGCAGCAGAACGCTCAAGATTGCTGTCTGACTGCCGTTGATTCATTATTGATCTCCTAGCTTAAGTGAGATGGGGGTGCGTCAAAGTGACCTTCGTTAGTAAAAGTGTCGGGTGGCACTACTAAAACTCCACTTTGAGCGCAGTGCGCGCGCGGTAGCGTGCATCACCCGGGTCAGCGGCCTCGACAACGGAAGCAGCAGCCAAGCGGCACTGTGCCAGGCTCACCTGAGCAAGCTGCGCACCGACCGAGGGGATAGCCAAGCGCGGCATCGACAGCGCAGGCACACCCATACCCGCGAAAACGCAGGCCAGCAGCGGGTCAGCCGCGGCCTCGCCACACACACTCACGCTCACCCCGTGCGCGAGGCCAGCGTGCGCAACCTGCGCAATCAAGCGCAAAGGCGCGGGTTGCCAAGGATCGGAATACTCGGCGAGGTCCGGTGAGAGGCGGTCCGAAGCCATCGTGTACTGGGTGAGGTCATTTGACCCAATCGACACGAAGTCCACGTGCTCCATGATTGAATCGATCATTAGCGCCGCTGCGGGAACCTCAATCATGACCCCAGCATGCAGCTCGACCTCGAAACGCTCGGAGAGCTGGCGAACCGACGAGGCAAACCACTTGGCCTCGGCAGCTGTTGACACCATCGGCGCCATCACCGAAACCGAAGTCTCACGCTGACGCATCGCCGCAAAAGCAATCGCCTCGAGCTGGTTTTGGAGAATCTGCGGATGCGGACCTGAGGTTCGGATCCCGCGAACCCCAAGAGCCGGGTTCTCCTCGCCGGGAATCGTCGCATAGGCCAGCGGCTTATCGGAGCCCGCATCCAGCGTGCGCACGCACACTGAATACCCCTGGAACTCTTGGAAAATATTCGAATAAAACTCGGTCTGTTCCTCAATGGAAGGCTCGGTTTGCGCGTTGAGGAAGGCAATTTCTGAACGGAAAAGCCCGATCGAATCGGCAAGTGGGGAACGGGCAGCAGCCTTCGCGCTGGCCAGGTCGTGGATATTTGCCAGCAAACGCACGGGATGATCATCCGAGGTGTGCGCGGGCGGTGCCCACTTGAGGGTGGCCTCGGCGCGGCGTCGATCGCGCTCCACGGCCTCGCGGGCCTCATTTTCGGGAACGCCAGTGGTCACGGAGCCCACAAAAGCATCCATGAGCACATACTCGCCCGTGCGGATTTCGTTGATGCGACGAGCCGCCACGATGCAGGGGATCCCCAGCTGGCGAGCGATGATCGAGGTGTGCGAGGTGGGGCCGCCCAGCTGGGTCACGATTCCCACGCAGTGCGCGGGGTTGAGATGCGCCGTGTCCGAAGGCGACAAATCCCGCGCGCAGAGAATATAGGGGCTTTCCGAGGCCGCCTGTACCTTCCGCGCATGCACGCGCGCATCGCTGGCCTCGTCACCTGAGGAAGCAGCTAAGTGGGCAAGAATTAGGTCGCGCACGTCCTTGAGGTCCGCCACGCGCTCGAGCATGAGTCCGCCCGAAGCGCGGAAGACTTCGGTGAACTTTTCGGTTGCGCGAACAACCGCCTGGGGAGCGGGTACCCCGGAATAAATCCACGATTGTGCCTCCGCAATCCAGCTGGGATCGGTCGCTAGGGAAGCAGTCATCATGAGCACGTCGGAAACATCGCCGTAGGCCTGTTCGGATTGGGCGAAGAGGTCATCACCGACGCTTCGGCAGATCTCTTCCAAATGCGCGGCACATGCGGCGCGCTCCTTGGGGGGAAGCTCGGTGAACTCTGTGGGGGGGAGAGGGTGACGTGATGTCCATACGATCGGTGCGTAGGACACTCCATGAACGACGGGAGTGCCGTAAACCGTGTGCGACATCGTGCGTTCCTTTCTTGGGAGCCGAGCTCACACTATTCTCCCATGCCCCGAAGGCTCCGGTATGTGCGGTAACTTACGTTTACAAATGGGCACATACGTTCACGTGTTGGTCAAAAGTCGCAGCAACCCCAAACTTTCGCCACGATTAGGGAAGGAAACCAGAACACAGACAGTTAGGACTACTCGTGGCGCTCATCGTGCAAAAGTACGGAGGCTCGTCCGTCGCCGATGTCGAAGCGATCAAACGCGTTGCAAAACGCATCGTCGACACTCGAAACGCCGGACACAAGCTCGTCGTTGTCGTCTCCGCAATGGGCGATACAACTGACGACCTCTTGGACACGGCCGCTCAGATTACCGAGCATGCTCCCGAACGTGAAATGGATATTCTCCTCACCGCGGGCGAGCGTATTTCGATGGCCCTCCTGTCTATGGCGATTAACGAATTGGGTGTTGCCGCTCAGGCCTTCACCGGCGCACAGGCAGGCATTCACACGACCTCCGCCTACGGCCGCGCACAAATCACCGGCATGGTTCCTGAGCGCATTGCCCGCGCAATCTCGGAAGGGCAGGTCGCAATTGTCGCCGGATTCCAAAGGAATTTCCGATGACGAGGACGTGACGACCCTGGGCCGAGGTGGCTCCGATACGACCGCGGTCGCTCTCGCGGCTGCCCTCCACGCTGATGTCTGCGAGATCTACACCGACGTTGATGGCCTTTTCTCTGCAGACCCGCGAATCGTAAAAAAAGGCCCACCGCGTTCGCACTATCTCGACCGAAGAAACCCTGGAGCTGGCCGCTCACGGAGCGAAGATCCTCCACCTGCGCGCCGTTGAATTTGCCCGCCGCTACAAGGTTCCCTTGCACGTGCGTTCTTCTTTCTCCGAGAAAGATGGAACCTGGATTTCCGACACCCCTGCGTCCCCCTCACTTAAAGGCCTGGTTCCCGAGGCCGCATTCCTCGACCCGAAAGAAGGACAGATGGAACAGCCCATCATTTCTGGAATTGCCCATGACCGCGGCCAGGACAAGATCACTGTTGCCGGCGTCCCGAACCACCCCGGTCGCGCGGCGAAGGTCTTTAAGACCATTGCTGCTGCGGGCGCCAATATTGACATGATCGTCCAGAACATCCCCGTCGGCGATCGCACTCGCGCGAACATCACCTTCACCATTCCCGAGGCCGACGCCCAGGTTGCTCTGGATGCTTTGGATGCCGCGAAGGAAGAGATCGGTTTCAAGAGGTCCTCTACAACCCGAACATCGGCAAGCTTTCGCTGGTGGGTACCGGCATGCGCACCAACCCGGGTGTCGCCGCACGCCTGTTCGCTGCGCTGTCTGAGGCGGGAATCAACATCGATCTGATTTCTTCTTCCGAGATTCGTCTGTCGATCGTGACTCGATTTGGAAGACCTGGACCGCGCGGTTGCAGTTGTCCACTCTGCTTTCGGCATGGACGCCGAAGTTTCCGAGGCCGTTGTCTACGCTGGCACGGGCCGCTGAGAACGCGTATTTACACAAAGAGAGGCTGAAAATGGCTGGTTTGACGGTTGCTGTTGTCGGTGCGACGGGCCAGGTTGGTCGCGTGATGCGCACAATCCTGGAAGAGCGAAACTTCCCGGTTGAAACGATTCGTTTCTTTGCCTCCGCTCGCTCGGCGGGTTCGACACTCCCGTGGAAGGGCACAGAGGTCGTCGTTGAAGACGTCGCGACCGCTGACTTCTCCGGGATCGACATCGCGATCTTCTCCGCGGGTGCAACGGCCTCGCGCGAGTATGCGCCAAAGTTTGCCGAGGCCGGCGCAGTAGTCGTCGACAACTCCTCCGCATGGCGCAAGGACCCCGAGGTCCCGCTGGTCGTCTCCGAAGTGAACGGTGCAGATATCGCCGATCGCCCCAAGGGCATCATTGCCAACCCGAACTGCACGACCATGGCCGTCATGCCTGCAATTAAGCCGCTTGCGCAAGCTGCTGGCGGTATTGAGCGTCTGACCGTGTCCTCTTACCAGGCCGTGTCTGGCTCGGGACTCAAGGGTGTTCGTGAGCTCCTCGATCAGGTTCGCGGTACCGTCGATCAGAACCTCGAGGGCCTGACCACCGACGGACATGCCGTTGATTTCGGTACTCCCCAGGTTTACGTTGCCCCCATCGCTTTCGATGTTGTGCCCTTGGCCGGCTCGATCGTCGACGATGGCAGCTTTGAGACCGACGAAGAGCAGAAGCTCCGTAACGAATCGCGTCGTATCCTGCATGCTCCCAATCTGCTTGTGAGTGGTACCTGCGTGCGCGTACCGGTCCTGACCGCACACACGATGACCGTCCACGCCGAGTTCCCCGCCTCGATTTCTCGCGACGAGGCCGTGGCCGCGCTCAACAGTGCTCCCGGAGTTCGCGTCGTCGATGTCCCGACCCCGCTTGAGGCTGCCGGTGAAGACGATGTCTTGGTCGGCCGTATTCGCCAGGATCAGGCCGTTCCGGATAACCGCGGAATTGTTTTCGTGGTGAGCGGCGATAACCTGCGCAAGGGCGCAGCTCTGAATGCAATTCAGCTGGCTGAACTGGTTGCTGCTGAGCTACAGGGCTAGAGCATGTCGAACGAGCCGGGTTCTTGCGCGTACTGCGTGGGTGCCGCCTGAACGGATGCGCTCCTAGGTAAGCAATAAGTGGTGGGGACGGCTTGGCCGTCCCCACCACTTATCTGTCGTACGAAGTCAGTACTGAGTGAGGTCAGTCGTTCTGAGCTTCCTGCTTCGCGACCTCTGCGTGGACCTCTTCCATGTTGAGGGCCTGTGCCTGGGAAACCAGGTCGTCAATGGCCGCTCCGGGGATTGCGCCGGAGTTGCGGAAGATTAGGACGCCTTCGCGGAAGATCATCAGGGTCGGGATTGATGCGATCTCCAGTGCTGCGGCGATGTCCTGGTTGGCATCGGTATCGACCTTGGCGAAAACAACATCTTCGTGACGCTCTGAGGCTGCTTCGAAGATCGGGCCGAACTGGCGGCAGGGGCTGCACCAGTTTGCCCAGAAATCCACCAGTACGATCTTGTCAGAGTTGATGGTCTCGTTGAAGTTTTCCGAGGTGAGCGCGATCGTGCTCATGTGGGTACTCCTTTTTTCGGTGAGGGGCACACGCCCCGGGTTATGTTTAGCTCAACGGCGTGTGCCGGTCACTTATTCCACGATCCTATAGGAGTTTGCCAGATCACAAATGCTCATGCGCTGACCGGGCAGCGCATGTAGGCGGTATCTCCAGCGGTTTCAGCGTCATCTGGGCCGTCCTCTGAGGCGTTCTCAACCGAGGAGGGACGTTGCGCGGAGGAAGTAATGGGGATATCCGCGCCGACGCCTCGAAGAATGAAGGTTTGCACGGTGGCGATCGTCGCCTCGCGCTGCTGGGGATTTGCGGGGAGGCGATTGCCTGCCAAGCATGAGTGGATCAGGGGGATCAGTGCGTGGGGATTTTTGTTTGGGGATCGCGCCGCTTTCCATGCATCGGCCGAGGATTTCCAGGAGCCTGGTCGAGATGATTGTTGCGTGATCGTGCAGGTGCGCGGAGTTCTCGCGCGAAACCTGAGTGCGCAGGTTAAAAGTCGAATTCAGGTGGTAGCGGGTCGTCATCTCCAGGTGTGCGCGGATATAGATACGCAATTGGGCTAGGGGATCGTTGACCTGTGTGATCGCCTCTTCGAGGCGTTGCGAGAATTGCAGGGTGACGCGACGCATGAACTCAAGAAGGAGGACTTCCTTGTCGGGGAAGTGGTTGTAGACCGCGGTGCGGCCGACTTTTGCGCGCGTGGCGATTTGGGACATCGAGATTGAGTCGAAAGGCTGCTCGGCGAGAAGGCTTGCGAGAGCATCGAAAAGGCGGTTGCGGGTGAGCTCTCGGTGGTCGGCTAGCGAGTCCCCAATAATCTTCGGCATACATCTATTCTGACAGAAAAAGCAGAAGTGTCTGAATCGAAATCGGGTGTGTGGGCGATGCCTATCAACAAGGAACCGCAGATGAGTACTGCTCGATCGCAGCTTGAACGATGGGAAGGTCTGCGGGAATCCAGGGAAGAGCAAGGACCTCGTCAAGGCGAGTCCACCGCAGTTCCAGGTGGGAGTGCCCGGGAGTGAGCTGTTGGTCGGGGTCCGCAAGCGTGCAGCCCCACACCGCCATGACGCGTCCAGCAAGGATTGGCCACCATGGTCCCTCGGGGAGAAGATGGGCTGGTGGACCACCAGCGCGCACCCCAGTTCCTCGTCGATTTCGCGTACGAGGCCGCGCACGGGGTCTTCGCCTTCCTCAACCTTTCCGCCGGGGAGCTCGAAGAGGCCTCGTAAATCTTCCGGATAGGAGCGCGAGGCGCACAAAAGCGTGCTTGGGTGGGGGAGGCAGTCGAAGATTGCAGCGGCAACGACGGGGCGAGGGTTGGGTGAAGTCACAGCTCATAGTCTATGTCGGAAGCTTTGGACTGAACTCAAGCGAGCCGCTATGATGAACGAGTTGCGTTGGTAGCACCGACTGCGTGCTCGGCGCCTCGCGGGCGTAGTTCAATGGTAGAACTTCAGCTTCCCAAGCTGACAGCGCGGGTTCGATTCCCGTCGCCCGCTCCAGACTTCCCGTTGAAATAACGCCGTTTTCGAGAAATCGGAAGCGGCGCGTTCTGGTCGAAGGGTGCTTGCGGGCGAGCCTGTGCTAGCCTGGATGCCAACAGGATTCCCCGCACCTCTCCTCTGGATGTGTCCCAGGGAGACGTTTTTTTACCCGGGGTACTTCATAGACCTGAAGCTTTCGACGACGATCGCCGAATAACTTGTTCTGATCGAATGAGTATGAATGAGGTGCTCAGCGGCCCTTGGGTTGCGCGTTGATGGGGAGGCCACGGTGGGTTCGCGGTTAGGGTGTGCTGCTTAAGACTGCTGCTGGTTGGGAGATTTTTCTACGACCATTGGGCAGCCCAAACGATCGGCTTGGACATTGCGATCGATGGTGCGCAGGCCACCATCGAGCGCGTGCGTCGTATGGCTCCGATGGGTGTTGACGATCCGCATGCTTGGAAGGGGGCGACGTGGATTGAGGGCACGCTGCTGATCGATGAGACCAGGAAACTGGTGGTGTGGGCAGAGGAGAGCGAGGCGCTCTACATGCCTCGACTTATCAACTACCTCGTTGAGCACACTTGGCCTGGGTGGACGGCCGTCTGGTCAGCCGAAGGAACCAGGGGAACCCTTCGGGCTGCTGGCGTCGATCCGGCCACCATCTTCACACACCGTTCTGATCGTTTGCCATGCGATCGCGCGCCCGATCTAGAGCCATGGGATGAATGGCACGGGGCCGATCCCATCACCGTGCGTATGTCAGACGGCGGGCTCGTCACCTGGCGCGCTTACGGCTTCCTGGACGATGTTGTTGGATTCGGTCCTGAGAATTTCCTGGCTTTGGCTCGTGAGGTAGCCTCCCGACTACCGGATGAATCGAATGCGTGGGAGCCGACCATGGATGACGATGTTCCGACTACCGGGATATTCGTGGACTACCAAGCACGCTCGCTGCGCTGGTGGTCGCTCCAGGACGAGGACTTGCACCTGGAGGATTTCACGGCGTTGTGGCCGGGATGGACACTCACCAGCACTTCCGACGACTACTCATGGCATCAAGAACTCGCCGGCGAGGTATTCCGTACTTGGACTAACGACGTAGACGAATGCCGCTCTTGGATCGCAAAGGCCATCGAGGAAGGCGCACGAGCCAACCCGCTCGTGAGTATGGCCATCGCCCTGTCAGGCCAGGGGCACGAGGTCAGCCCGTACGCCTCCGCCTTGGAATTCGTTCCCTCCAACCGCAAGGCCACGATGGAAAGCTTCGACCGGCTCCTCGATGCCGTGCGCGACGAACCATTGAAACCCGCACGAATGATCGACCGACACGGAACCATCACACCTCCGTTGAACGAGGAAGAGCGGACTTGCTGAGCCGCCCCTTGGTGCCCCCACCAAGTCCCCAACCCGCCAACGCTTTGTCCTGAAGTCATATACTTGCACACCCTCCTGACACGCCCCAGGGCATCCCGCCACCCCGACAATGCATTTTTGTTACTCGAAAGACGCAGTGAATGGGGGTCCTCATGAAGGCAGACCTAGATGATGAACAGCTTTGGAAAACTGTCGTCGACGCTGCGCTCGAGCTTCCCGCCAGCGAGCTTTATCCCTTTAACGAGGAGTTGGAGGTCGCGCGAGTATGCGGGAAGTGGTTCATGATCTCGACCATCCGGGGGAAGCGGATGGTGAATCTCAAGGCGGATCCAGAGGAAGCCCGTGCGCTCTGTGAAAGCTTTGAATCGATCACTCCGGGTTATCACATGAACAAGAAACACTGGATCACCGTCATGCCGGGACCGGGGATTAACGACGAGCTCATCCGCGAGCTTGTCAGGGAGTCGTACCTGCTAGTAGTCGACGGGCTGCCGAAGTATCAACAGCCAGTTGATCCTGCACGCTATGGGCACCGCGAAGACTGAGGTATTTGCTTTCAGCTAGGTAATGACTTTCGTTGATTCGTCATCCAAGTTAGGGGCAAGAACGTGCGACGCCCAGCAGGCGGGACGCTCCCTGAGAAATCCCTGAAGTGGGGAAGCATTGTTGTGAGAATAACGCGCGCCTTACAATTGGGCAACGCCGTTCATCGAAGGAGACGCACGTGGCACAAAAGACCCGCACCGCCCAGGTGTTCGATGTTGTCAAGGTTCTTGCCTGGGTAGTAATCGCCGTGGCCTTAGTGAAGTTTGCTTTCTTCCCGGCCGCTCAGGAGAAGCAGATGAGCGGCAGCGTGGATCCGGGCGGGTCCTTCGGGCAGATGACAATCTCCGTCGGGCGCGCGGACATCACCAATACGGTGACCCTGACGGGCACGATTCAGCCCGACGAGCCGGTCGTGGCCCGCGCGACCCTGGACGGCAACGTCGTGCGCACCTTCGTCAATGACGGTGACAAGGTCTCCAAGGGTGACCCGCTCCTCCAGATCCGCAAGGAGATTCCCGGCGACACCCGGCAGGTGACCGACGAGAGGGGCAACGTGAGCGTCGAGACCGCGGAGCCGACCTACAAGTACGAGACCGTCATGTCACCCGGCGATGGCACGGTTTCGACGGGTGTGCTCGTGGGCCAGCAGTTCGCGATTGGCGACACGGTTGCGACGATTGTCCCCCCGACCTTCTCCGCGGTCGCCTCCCTGAGCGCGGACCAGATGTACCGCATGCAGGACGCTCCTTCGACGGCGACCGTTACCATTAAGAACGGTCCCGCACCCTTCGAGTGCTCGGGTGTGAAGGTGGTGAGTTCGACCGGCAAGGCGCAGGACCCGAAATCAAACGCCGGGTCCGATAACGGGGCCTCGGCCTCGACGGACCTGAAGGCCCGCTGCGCGATCCCCTCCAACCAGAAGGTGTTCGCCGGCCTGCAGGTCACCCTCGAAATGACGGCCGGATCGGCGATGGGCGTCCTCGCGGTGCCGATCTCCGCGGTCGAGGGCCGCTACCAGTCCGGCTCCGTCTACCTGCCGACCTCCGACCCGACTAAGCCCGAGAAGCGCGCCGTCACCCTGGGCCTCACGGACGGCAAGATGGTCGAGATCAAGAAGGGGCTGACGGAGGGCGAGGAGATCCTCGAGTTCACCCCGACCTCGAACAAGGACAATCAGGACGGCCAGACCGGCCCCTACGGCGGTATGGACTCCGGCATGGCCGGGGGTTCGGGCGACGCAGCGGGCACACAATGAGTCTCGTGTGCCTGCGGGGCGTGACCCGCACGGTCACCCTGCCTGACGGGGAGGCCCTGCACATTCTGCGCGGTGTCGACCTGGACGTCGCCGCGGGCGAGCATGTGTCTATCGTGGGTCGATCGGGCACGGGTAAGTCTACGATGCTCAACATCATCGGCCTGCTCGATGTCCCCACGTCCGGCAGCTACGAGCTCGACGGCGTGGATACGACGCGGCTCGGCGAAGGGCGCCGCGCTCGCATGCGCGGAGAAGACTTCGGCTTCGTCTTCCAGCAATTCAACATCTTCGCTGCACGCACGGCCTGCGAAAACGTCGAGGTCCCGCTCCTGTACGCGCCCAGCACACAGCTGCTGCGCAGGCGCTCCATCGCCCTCGACATGCTCGGGCGTGTGGGTTTGGCGGATCGCGCGGATTCCTACCCGGGTGAGATGAGCGGCGGCGAGCAGCAGCGTATCGCGATCGCGCGCGCCCTTGTGCGTCGCCCACGCGTGATCCTGGCGGACGAGCCGACCGGTGCGCTCGACCCGGATACGGGGAGCGTCGTCATGAGCCTCCTCGAGGAGATCGCCCGCGAATCCAACTCGGCGCTCATCGTCATCACCCACGATATGGCCGTGGCCGCTCGAGCGCAGCGCGCCTACGAGCTCTACGACGGCACGCTGCACGAGGTTGAGGATCCCTCCACTCTTGCGCAGCGCGTGGAGGCTGGGCATTCGGGTAACGGGGTCGGGGCCGACCAGGCGTTGTCCCCCACGATGTTGCAGGAGGGTGAGTAGTGAACGCCGTTAGTCAGATCCTGGGCGCGCTCATCGAGGCCTGGGGCGAGGTCAAGGTCCAGAAGGCGCGCGTCGTCCTCTCCCTCGTGGGCGTGGTCGCGGCTGTGGCCGCCATGACGATCGTCATCGCGCTCGGCGACCTGCTCCCTGCAGTCCTCGCGTGAATTGGCGGAACTCTACGAGGGGCGCTCCGTCACCCTGCGCCTGACCCCCGAAAGCTCCTCGGCCTCCTCGGATGGTTCGGCGGGCAGCGGTCCCTATCAGGATGCATCCGATCCCGCCTCGGCCGCCGGCGCGCAGATCGCGAAGCGACCCGACGAGAAGGACACACTCGGCGAGGCTATGGGTACCCTGGCCGAGCGCATGGACATTCACTACTGGTCGCGCTTCTCCAGCGGCGGCGGCGACATCGTCGAAACTCGACAGGCGCGCTCCAGCGGGCAATTCCCGCGGCTACCCGCTCACGAACATCTCCGACATGGTCGACGGCGTCGCGTTCCAGGGCGTGGACCCCTCCTACGAGGTCATCTTCCGCACGCGCATGCTCGCCGGCCGATGGGTCGAGAGCAGCGACGCCGACCAGCGCCTGGTCCCCGTCGTCATCTCCGAAAGCCTGTGGAACCAGCTGGGGCGCGCCCCCATCGACCAGGTTCCGATCGTCCTCCACACGAGTGATGGCACGGCGATGCGCGTCGTCGGCATCACCAAGTCGAAGAGCTCCTTCGACATGCCGACCGTGTTCGCGCATTACGACGCGGCGCGCATCTCATTCCCGCAGATGGGTGCGCCGTCCATGTTCGCGTGGGTGGGCACCGAGAACGCGGATCAGGCCCGCGAGAACCTGCCGCGTGCCCTGGCCTCGATCCTCGGCGAAGGCTGGCAGGTCTCCGTCTCCGGCGGCGAGCACGAGGACATTGGCGTGGAGCAACTGGGCACCATTTCCAACGTCATCATGGTCATCGGCGGCATCATCGTGTTCCTGGGCGCCCTCGGCCTGCTCAACGTTGCGATCGTAACCGTGCGCCAGCGCGTGCGCGAGATCGGCATCCGCCGGGCCGTCGGCGCCTCCGCGGCGCGCGTATTCTTCGCGGTCTTCATGGAGTCCGTCGTCGCGACCTTCGTCGCCGGCGTCATCGGTGTGGGAATCGCGGTCGTCGTCGTCCGATTCCCTGCCCCTGGAGGCGCTCAATATCTCTTTGAGTGACACCCCGGCCTTCCCCGCCGGCGCCGCCATCGCCGGCGTCGCCATCTCCACGAGCATCGGCGCCCTGTGCGGCATCATCCCAGCATTCGCGGCCGTGCGGATTAAGCCGATTGATGCGATCCGCTACTGATTGATCGGCGAGGTCAGGTCTCTCCAAGCGGACCGCGTGCGGACCGCTTTTTGTTGCCTGGAGGTACGCCTTACTCCGCGTCTTCGTGCCAGATCTGACGGAGCTCAACACCCATGGGGTAGGTCTCCATTGTTCCGTCGGAAAAATTCACTTCGACGCGTTCTTCATCGTCCTCGTCATCGGGGTCGCCCGCCCAGTCGACCCATTCGATCATCGGGGACAACTCGCCGTTATCCCTGACAATTCGATAGCCCTCGCCAAGTAGCTCAGACATGACGTTTTCGATCTTGCTCTCATCCATGGCATCCTCCGTGATGATCAGAATGATTGAGTGTGTGGAGCGTACCCATAGGTTAGCAGCAAACTTCCTGTATGCTTCCTGCATACGGAGCGGATGCTCATGGAGGAGAAGCAATGACCCCGTCGCGCCTTGCCGCGAATATTTCAGGTACGCCCTCAAAGGGACGTATCTACGCGCTTCATGGCGTGACCGACAATGCCGCATCCCTCAGTGATATCTCCGCTCGATGGTCCAGCGACTATGAAGTCGTCTTGATCGACGCCCTCGGACACGGCTGTTCCCCGCGCTTTACTCCCACGCAGCTCGAGGATCCCTTCGACGCACTCGTCAGCAGCGCGGCCTCGTACATCAGCACAATCGAAGAGGCCTCACCCGCACCCTTCGTCGCCCTCCTCGGCCACTCGATGGGTGGAGCGACCGCGGCCGACGTCGTTTCACGAGGCCTCGCCCCCGTTGACGCCCTGGTGCTGGAAGACCCCGCACTTCTCACCCCCGACCAGCGCGAGCACTTCCGCGCAAGCGCCGAAGACCGTATCGCCCGCTGCGATGAAGTCACGCAGTGGATGGGACGCGAAATCGACATCCTCCTCAAGGACTACCCCCAGTGGAGTCCTTCCGAGGCCGGCGGCTGGGCTCAAGGAAAAGCCCAAGTCGACCGCGACTTCCTTGCCCGCGGAGTCGTGAGTGGAAGCCGAAGTCGCGAAGAAATCCTCGCCCCAATTTCAGTACCAACCCTGCTCATGACCGGCGATGGCGACGACGTACTGATCGGGCCCGGCGGGATTGACGAGATCAGCGCGATGGGAAACCCGTCTGTTGAAACTCTGCTCATTCCTGGCGCGCGCCACTGCGTGCGCCACTCGACCCCCGCCCCCTTCTATGCCGCCGTCGATGCATTCTTTACCCGAGTCGCGCCGAGCAAGTGAGGAACGATGAGTACCTATCCCATCTACCTGCGTCCCGAACTCGCACCGATCATCGCCGAAACCCCCGAGCAAACAACGTGGGATCTGCCCGCCATGCGCGCTGGGGGAGATGCGCTTCTGGCAAACCCCCACGAAGCAGACAATAGAGTCGAAGTGACCGCGCGCGGGCGCACCTTTATTCCTGCCGATTTGGCTGAGGACGCGCCCCTGATCATCTCGATCCACGGCGGCGGATACGTCGCGGGCCGCGCCGCTTTCGATGACGCGAAGAACGACGAGCTGGCCACGCGTTTCGGTGCGATCATCGTCTCTCCGGAGTACCGCCTCGCACCCGAATTTCCCTTCCCGATCCCCGTCGACGACTGCATTTCCGCGCTTGCCGAGGCCCTTGAGCGCTTCGGACACGAGCGTCCAACTTTCATCCTGGGGGATTCAGCGGGAGCAGGGCTGGCCTATTCCATGGTGAGTCGCCTGTGTGGGTTGGGTCTGCAAATGGCGCAAGACGAGGTAATCGCGGCTCGATACAAACGAATTGCATCCCTGATCAGGGGCATCATCTTGCTTGAGCCCTGTGTTGATCCGACCCTGTCGACCCCCTCAAGCAGGTTCTTCACTGAGGGTCCCGTGTGGACGCGTCGCGCGGCGGCTGGAGCCTGGCGTCACTACTTCGGTGTTCCTTTGGATGCAGAAGTAACAATTCCCCTGCGTCTGATCGAGGCGGCATTCCCGAAGCCGAGCGCAGAGTTCAGGGAAGAAGGCTTCCCACCCGCGCTCATCGTTGTCAACCCCGTCGATCCTCTTCGAGATGAGGGAATCGCGCTGGCAACAGGCCTCGTTGATGCCGGTTGCATCGCAGAAATGCATATGTTCGCTGGGACCTTCCACGGTTCTTTATCGATGCCGGGGTCGGTGACTTGGGGTGAGATTCAGCTGCTGATTGATCGTTTCGTGAAAGAAAACTCGGTAGCCCGTTAGCGCATTCATATACGCGTTGACCTGCGTTTATACATTTCAGTGCTCTTGATGGGCGCATCCAGCATCTTTGTGCTCTTCGTAATCAAAGTGCAATCCATGGACTCTGGAATTGGCTTTCTACGTAGTAATACAGTTCACATAAGGACTTCCGTGTCAAAGGGGCATGAGGGGAGCGGGAATGGCGGTGTGGCCACCCGCCCGCCTACAGGAAGTCGCAGAACTATCAAAGGAGAGTTCAATGGCACGACGTGCACTCGCGGCTGTTGCCGTAGTCGGTATCGCAGCTGTGGGCCTGACCGCCTGCTCTGGATCCAAGGACAAAGCCGCCTCTGGAAGCTCAGAAGGAAAGTCGCTGGTTGTCACCTATTACAAGACCTCGTCCTTCCCGCAGATTGAAGACTTCATGAAGCGCGCGAAGGAAGAGTTCGAGTCCACTCACAAGGACGTCACCATCGATCTGCAGCCCGTTGAAGCGGACGCCGATCAGTACATGACCAAGCTCGCGCTGATGAATAAGTCGAAGTCAAAGGCTCCCGACATCATCTACGAAGACACCTTCCAGGTCATGAGCGATGCGGCAGCCGGATACCTGGCCCCCATTGACGACTACGTCAAGAGCTGGGACGAATGGAGCCAGTACCCCGAAAGCTCGATCCAGGGCGCAAAGGGTCTGGACGGCAAGATCTACGGCGTTCCCTTCGGCACCGATACTCGCGGTATCTACTACAACAAGAAGATCTTTGAGCAGGCCGGACTGCCCACTGATTGGCAGCCCAAGAGCTGGGATGACCTTCTTTCTGCTGCGCGCACCATCAAGGAAAAGGTACCCGACGTTATCCCGATGAACATCTACGCGGGCCGTGCAGGTGGCGAACAGACCAGCATGCAGGGCTTTGAAATGCTGCTCTACGGCACACAGGACACCCTCTACAACACGGACACCAACAAGTGGGTCACGGGATCCCAGGGCTTCAAGGACGCTCTGACCTTCTACCAGACCGCATACTCGGAGGGCCTCACCCCCTCCAACGATATTGCGCTGGACAAGGCTGTCGGCACCCGCGTTTCCACCGAGCTCCTCCCCAAGGGCAAGCTCGCCATTGATATTGATGGCTCCTGGCTGCCTTACGTGTGGATGCAGGACTCGACGAAGTGGGCAGAATGGCAAGAAACCATCGGCCTCGCAAAGATGCCGACACAGAAGGGACAGGCACCCGGATTCACCACTCTCTCCGGTGGCTGGGTCCTCTCCGTTGGATCTCAAACCAAGGATCCCGCACTGGCAGCCGACTTCGTCAAGACCGCGCTGAACAAGAAGGGCTCCCTGCAGTACTCCATCGCAACCTCTGCGATCGCAGTCCGTAAGGACATCGTCTCTGACCCCGAGTACCTCGCAGCGAACCCCTCCTTCAAGTTCTTCGCAGGAATTGTTGAATACACGCACTTCCGTCCCGCAACTCCTGACTACCCGCAGATCTCCACAAATATCCAGACGGCCACCGAATCCGTGGTGACGAAGGAACAGACCCCAGAGCAGGCCGCAAAGGCCTACGACGAGGGCCTGGTGAAGATCGTCGGCGAAAAGAACGTCGAAGCGGCGAAGTAACATGTCCACCTCGGTTCGTGTGGGGACCGAGAGCACTGCGACCCCTGGCGGGCGACGCGAGACGCTACTTGCTCGCGCCGCCCGCCAAACGGGCCGAATGGGTCTTCTGTTTCCAGCAGTTGCCCTTATGGCGGTGTTCCTCGTAGGTCCCATTGCATATTCGGTGTATGGGTCTTTGACCAATGCCGCCCTCTCGGGCTACAAAGCAGCAAATCCTGAATTTGTCGGCCTCGAGAACTACGCGGATCTGCTGTCCAGCGGAGCATTCTGGAAAGCGGTCCTGCTGACGATCATCTTCGTCGTCGCCTCGGCTGTGATCGGCCAAAATATCTTGGGACTAGCCCTTGCCATGCTCATGAGTAAAGCCCCCAAGATTCTCTCCACCCTGGTCGGTGGCGTCGTTGTTATCGCATGGGTCATGCCGGAGATCGTCGCAGCCTTTGCGCTCTACGCATTCTTCTCCACCGATGGAACGCTGAACACGCTGCTCAGTTACATCGGCCTCGGCGGAACAACCTGGCTGCTGACCTTCCCCATGTTCTCTGTGATCATGGCGAATATCTGGCGCGGAACAGCCTTCTCGATGATGGTCTACTCCGCTGCACTGGCTGAAGTTCCGCCTGAGATTCAAGAAGCCGCGAAGGTCGACGGCGCCCGAGGCTGGCAGCGATTCTGCTTCGTGACCCTGCCTATGATCAAGGGGTCTATCTCAACCAACCTCCTGTTGACAACCCTTCAGACCCTGGGCGTCTTCACCCTTCTCTGGGTTATGACGGGTGGCGGACCGGGCACTCAATCAACGACTCTCCCGGTCATGGCATACCAAGAAGCCTTTAAGAACTCCCTGATTGGCTACGGAACGGCTATTGCGACCGTGACCATTGTTCTGGGAGCACTCTTCGCTCTGGTCTACATCCGTGCTCTCAAGCCGGAGGTGGACTGATGGCTACCCAGCGCAAAGAAATCCCCTCCGTCGCGAACCCGCGAGAAAAGACCGTCCGTCTGATTTCGAGCGCAATCCTTGCTCTGATCGGCATCTCCTTTGTCGTTCCACTGGCATGGGTTCTCTTCGCGTCTTTCAATCCGACAGCGACGGTGTCCTTAAGCATCCCCGAGCACTTCACGACCTCGAATTACTCGGATATTGCGACATTTGATCGCACGTGGCTGCCGCTGTGGAACTCTGCGATTCTCTCCTTTGGTACGGCCATTTTGACCGTCTTCGTTGGCGCGCTCGCGGCTTATCCGCTTTCTCGCTACAAGAGTCGTTTCGCGCGTGGATTTATGTACACGATTCTTTTTGGAACCTGCCTTCCCATCACGGCGCTCATGGTTCCCGTGTATTCGCTCTTTGTCAGCATGGATTTGATCGATTCAATCCCGGGGATTATCTGCTTCATGACCGCAACCTCCCTGCCCATGGCAGTGTGGATGCTCAAAAACTTCATGGACTCCGTCCCCGTATCCCTCGAAGAAGCGGCCTGGGTCGACGGTGCCAGCGCGCTCAAAGCACTGCGCACCATCGTCTTACCGCTGATGAAGCCGGGCCTCTTGGTGGTCTTCATCTTCATCTTCACCGCGACCTGGGGAAACTTCTTCGTCCCCTTCATCCTCACGACCGACCCGGACATCCAGCCCGCAGCCGTCGCCATCTACCAATTCTTTGGGACGCACGGCGCGGTCGTCTACGGAAAACTGGCCGCATTCGCAGTGATCTACTCCAGCCCGGCGTTGATCCTCTACGCGATCATGCAAAAGGTCTCGGGAGGAAGCTTCGCCTTGGCTGGAGCCGTGAAGGGATAGGCCTCCCCTCCAAGGCCTCCCTTCTTCCTCACTCCCGAGGAAGTGTGATGCGCCTGGTTGTCGAATCTTCGGCAACCAGGCCATCGCTGATCAGTGCCTCAATGACCCGAGGCGCCTGCTCGGGATCCGCACCTTCCAAGCGTGCCGCAGCCACGGCCTCATCAATGGAGATTCCCTCGGGAGAGCGCCGCAGCGCCGCCATTACCCGCCCCCGGGCCTGGCGATCCGTTCCCTTCCAACTTTGCCCACGAGGCCGCACCTCGGCAGGCGGGAAACCGGCGTTTGCCCATGCGCAGTCCTTGCGCAGTGGACAACCCTCGCACTTGGGGGAGCGCTGCGTGCACACGAGCGCCCCGAACTCCATGATTGCCACATTCCAACGGGCGCAATCCACACCATTTTCGGGCAACCAGCCAACTGCGGCCGCGAACTCGACGCGCGAAGGCGCACTGCGCCGAGCAAACTCCACCCCGTCACGCACGCGCGCAAAAACTCGGCGAATATTCGTATCAAGGACGGGAATGCGCTCGTGGAATTGGAAGGAAGCAAGAGCGCTCGCGGTATAGGGGCCGATCCCAGGCAAGGCCAGCAGGGCCTCGTAGCTATCGGGAACTTCGCCACCCCACTCGCGCATAATCACCTGCGCGCACTCGCGAAGCCGCAGTGCCCGCGAGGGATAGCCAAGGTGTGCCCACTCGACCAAGGCCTCGGCAGGGGAAGCGGCAGCGAAATCTGCAGGAGTCGGCCACAGCCTCATCCACCGCTCCCAAATTGGCTGCACGCGCGGGATCGGGGTTTGCTGGCTCATCACCTCAAAGACCAAGGTTCCCCACGGCGAGACGTCACTCGCACGCATGGGGAGCTCGCGGCGATGGAGCTCGTACCACGCGAGGATCGGGGCGCGAAGCATCTCGTAATTTGGGGTTGGCACAAGAGGTAGCTTAGCGGTCAGCCAACGCGCCCGCCGAGGCACAATAGGGAGCCGAAACTGTGCGAGAATGGCACCATGCTGCTCAGTGATCGCGATATTTCGGCAAGCCTCGATAGCGGACGAATCCAACTGGATCCGCTGGACCGCTCTCTAATTCAACCCGCAAGTATTGACGTGCGCTTGGATCGGCTTTTTCGGCTTTTTGACAACCATCGCTACTCGGTAATTGACCCCGCGGCCGACCAATCCGACCTCACCCACAGTGTCGATGTGGGGCCGGATGATCCCTTCGTCCTTCACCCCGGCGAATTCGTGCTGGGCGCGACCTACGAATTGGTCACCCTAGGCGACGATATTGCCGCGCGCTTGGAAGGCAAGTCCTCGCTTGGACGCCTGGGCCTTCTCACTCACTCGACCGCTGGCTTCATCGATCCCGGCTTCTCAGGCCACGTGACCTTGGAGCTGTCGAATACTGCGACCATGCCGATCCTTCTCTACCCGGGAATGAAGATCGGCCAGCTGTGCTTCTTCGACCTGTCTTCTCCCGCCGAGCACCCCTACGGAAGTGAGGGTCTCGGCTCGCACTACCAGGGACAGCGCGGCCCCACGCCCTCGCGGACGCACCTGCGTTTCACTCGTACACGTATCGAGCGCTAACCGTGGGACAGGAAGCCTCTCTGCCGCCTCGTCGCCGGTCGTTTCGCGAACGAATGGACGCGGTCCCCGCTGGGGAAGCGCATGATTCGGCGCGCGGCGGTGGAGAATCCTCGCTAAGTGAGACTGCTTCGCATCCTTTGACGCAGACTTCGATGACTTCGGTCGGCGGGCTGCGAGCTTTCGATACTGCGCTCCGTGTGAACGATACCGGCGAAATTCGCATCGATGATCACGTGGCACGCGTATCTATGGGGGCGTCGGCGGGCGAGCGTGAGATTTTGCCGCTGCCCCTTGAGCTTGCTCAGGATCACCATCTTTTCTGCGTGGGCGCTTCCGTTGAGGATGATGAGCTTGAGGCTCTTGCCGTTTCCGCTTGGGACGAGGCCCACTGGGTAGCTCCCGGACGCTTGCACCTGCGCGGGGGAGTCGAATTGTCCGGCCCTTGGTCTCTTCCCGTTAATGTTCGAGGCGAACTTGGCTTGGGTGCGGATTTGACCAGCGCGTGGGTTTTTGGAGTGCGAGCCGATGCGAGGCGCGCGCGTTCCCGAGGAATTGCGCGGCAGCGATCGCTGGGCTGAGGCCTTCCCTGAGGGACTGCCTTTCGGTATTGAATACCAGGTTTTGCTTGTGCTGGAGCGGATGGCTCGTCGCCTTGCGGGTGCGCTGCGCATCGCGGGCAGTGGCCGCATTATTCAGCCCGATCCTGATTCTGCGGTGTCCTTGGCGGTCTACACGCCGCGCTGGCTGGGTCCCGCTCAGCTTGCCGAGGCCTTGTCTTCTGCCTTCCCCGAGATCATCGATTCGCGTGAGCTCATTGGTCAGGAGGCGCCTCCTCAGACACGTCGGGAAGCCGCAGCAGAGAGGGAGCTTCGTTCGGTGGCTCCCGAGCTCAGTGATGAATTGCGCGAGGCGCTGGCTCGTGACCGTGAGCGTGCGGAGGCCGCGGAGCAGGTAGTTGATGGATATGCGCTGCTGGCTCCCATTGCCAATCAGTCGATGATGATGATCGAGGCGCACCAGGTCGAGCATGCTCCTCACGTACTGCGATGGGAACAGTGGGCGCAGGGGGCAGTGATTGAGTATCGATTGCGGTGGCTCCCGAAGGGGCAGGTTCAGATTCCTGAGGTGATCGTCACACGCAGTGAGCGCTTGGAACGGATGCGATCGATCCGCGATATTGAATCCGCCGCAACTATTATCCATGCGATTACAGGCGGAGCCGTGGTTGATGAGGATGATTTCTTAGTATCACTTGATGATAGTATTAGTGCTGATCACAGCTAGTTCGTCTGAAAAAAGCCTATGAAATTCGTGCTCAGGTGCTGTATTCTTTAAGAGTATTTATTCACTCGTGAATTATGGAGTTTTGACTGTGTCAAACCTACGCACGAAACGCGCTGTGTCAGCGCTTGCAGCACTGACATTGGCGGTTGGTGGAATCGGGGCTGTTGAGGTTCTTTCCGATCACGCCCCCGCCGCGGTTGCAGCAAGCTGCCCCGCGCCCACAACCAATATCACGTCCAAAGTGACGATCAGTGACCCTGAGCTGACTGATCAAAACGGCACCCCGAAGACAAGTTTCACTGTCGCAGCGACCGTTGGTTTCAAGGTGAAGTGGTCGACCAGCTCGAAGGTTCACGCCGGCGAGTACTTCCAGTACAAGGTTTCGACTCAGTCAGCTAAGCCGATCATGCCCTTCAACTTCGACGTGAAGTCGTCGACGGGCACAGTCATTGGCTGTGGCACCTGGGATCAGGATGGTAACGTCAAGGTCGTCTTCAATGATGCGGCCGAAGGCGCAGCCTCTTGGGACGGTTGGGTGATCACTACGGCACAGCTGACCCTGTCCAAGAATGAGGTTGGTAAGAAGCAGCCTTTCAAGCTGACCGAGACGAAGTCGGTTGACGTCGATATTCAGCCTGGTATCGGCGTCGGCGTGGATTTCCGCAAGGATGGCTGGCTCTTCAACGTGTACAACAGGAACCGTACGCTTGCGTGGCGTATCACGGTTCCCGGTGGCGACACTGGTCTGAAAAATGTCAGCGTTGTTGACAACTCCGAAGACACGAAGTGGGACTTCAACTGCGATGACCTTGAACCGCTGTTGAAGAACAACGAAGCAAATCTCAAGCTCGTTGACTCGGTCGCTAACGGCTACAACGGGCCAGATGTGTCCGGCGGAGCCATTCGCCAGAACGCGACCATCAGCTGCTCGGCGAACAAGCTGGAAATCAAGCTTCCCGAGGTTCCCGCAAATAAGTTCGCGATCATTGTTCTGTACGGTCACACCCCCGAGGTTGTTTCCGGCCACTACTGGAACACCGCGACTATCACTGCGAATGACATGGAAACCCGCACGGTCTCTGCTCAGGACGTCGTCCTGGGTGCAGATGCAGGTGCAGCAGCACGTCAGGTCTTCTCCATTGCAAAGAAGGTCGATGATTCTGCCGCAGCGCTGACCGAGAACCCGGACTTCACTTTCGAGGTCACCCTGAAGGGCCCCGGTGTTGACAGGACTGAAACGGTCACTGTTAAGAAGGGACAGACCTACACCTACCCGGACAAGCTGCCTATCGGAACGAAGGTCAGCATCAAGGAAAAGAACCTTCCCGATGCAAGTGTTCTGTGGGATAACGCGACCTCCGGTGTCTTTGACCAGTCCGAGGGCGTGACCTTGGGTGCAGACAAGAAGACTGCAACCCTGACGATTAATCCTGAAAAGGATTACACCGCAACGGTGACGAACGTGACCAAGCCGAAGCCGACGCCTTCGCCGACTCCGTCCACCACGACACCGACGCCTTCGCCGACACCTTCGACGACGACGCCAACCCCGTCTCCGACTCCGTCGACGACTACTCCGGTTCCGACCCCGAGCACCACCACCCCGGTGCCCACTCCGTCCACGACTACTCCGGTGCCGACGCCTTCCACAACGACGCCTGCACCGACTCCGTCGACGACCACTCCGGTTCCGACCCCGAGCACCACCACCCCGGTGCCGACCCCGTCTACGACTACCCCGACTCCTGCAGTGAGCACGACGCCCACGCCTTCGCCGTCCACTTCGACGACGCCGAGCCCTTCAACGTCGACCACTGCCTCGGTGCCTCCGGCACCCTCAGAGTCGAATCCTCCCGCGGTTCCGCCGAGCACTCCCGATAAGCCGAAGAATCCCAAGTCTCCTCTGGCAAAGACCGGCGCAGACAGCGGAATCCTCCTGGGAGCTGGCCTAGCCGCTCTCCTTGCCGGTGGTGCGGCAGTCGCATCGCGTCGCAGGATGGGCTGACCATCTAGCGAGCTGACGCTCTAACGCACTGGTCCCGGTGGCGAGAATTCGCCACCGGGACTGTGTTTTATCCGGGTAAAGAGTGTACTGATGCTCCTTCAAGCCTTTAGAGGCTTATAAGCGCAAGACTTGGCTTCCCCCTCTATGCCACATAGAAGAAAGCCGTCAGAAGGGTATAGCAAACCCGTCTGACGGCGTTTCCGTATGTCTTAAAGCGGAAGAGCTCGGCTACTTTCGCGATTGCGAGGAAGGGGACGTCCAGTAATCTTCGTCATCCCAATGATCATCATCTGCAGACTGGTCATCTTCGGCGTAATCCGCGTAGCGCGCGTACAAATCATCTTCGTCTGTCTGCTGCTCTTCGCTATGCGCCTCATGCCCGGCTGCAAGCTCCCTTTGGAGTGCATCCAGGTCGGTGTCAGGGCTGAAATACTTCAGCTTTCGTGCGACTTTCGTCTGCTTGGCCTTTTGACGGCCGCGCCCCATGGCGTCGACCCCCTCTACGTCGGTCGGGTCCGCACAAGCGGTGCCCTAGGTGTTCAAAATGTTTCGTGGGAACATCATACCTAAAAACGATGCCCGATCCCCACCTGAAGTGCTAGGTGGAGCCAAAATTACGCGCTCAGCGCTAGAAGCTTGCGCGAGACCTCTTGATACGCGAAACGACTCTCCATGCGACAAGACCGATAACTGCAGCCGTGGAGCACGCAACAATTCCCAGAGTCTTGAGAGCTTCAGGATCGCCTTCGCGGGCTTGCTCGGTGATCAAACGGGCGCGCACTTTGAGCTCTTCGACCTTGAGGCGAGCCTTATTCTTGGCCTGCTCGATCTGGTAGGAAGGCTGAAGCTGGCCAACAAGCTGATCGACGGTCTGCGTCAGCTCTTCGCGGGTTGCCCGAAGCTGCGCCTCGATTTCTGCGGCGCTGGGGGCGGGAGTTAGTGCCTGCTGATCATTGCTCATCTTTGTGAGCTCCCTTCTTCAAGGCATCCATGCTTTCCTTCAAGCCATCTTGAGGATGGGGAACATGTGCGCGCGACTTCTTGAGCTTTGAAATTCCAACAAACGCAAGGACCAAGACGAAGAAGAAAATTCCGCCACATACGATCAAGGATGCTGCCCATGCGGGAAGGACTAAGGCCAGAGCCAGCTCAATGCTGTGGAAAATCCAGCCCAGACCGTAGAGTGCAAGAACGCCAGCAACGGCCAACGCACCGATTCCTGCCTTCGTGTAGTTCAGGAACGTCATTGCCTGAGTCTTTGCCAGTGCAATTTCTCCGCGAATCAATGACGAAATCTGCCCCGTCATGCGGCTAAAAAGCTCGCCAATGCTGGGAGGCTGAGACCCGGAGGGGCCTGCCCAAATGAGGGATGGTCGTTGCTCATACCTGCATCGCTTCCTATGAAGATGGGCACCGAAGTGCAGTCACCCTCTCATTTTGACACGAATTAGCCGCGAGTAGGACTCAAAGTCGCGAGTTACTCACCCTCGGCCGTTGAATCCTCGCTATCGGGTATGACCGATCCAGGCAGCTCCCCCAAAATCTTTTGCGCATGCTCAATCAGCGCACGCTCTTCCGGGCTTGCTTCTGCAGCAGTGGGCAGGTCCTCGTTGAGCTGCTCCTTGAGCTCATCGCCCAGCGAAGCGCGAGCCTGCTCGATGCGATGGAAGCGGCGTGCTTGCTCGATTGCAGCTAACGCGATCTCCGCAGTTTCCGGGTTCTCTTCCCATTGAGAGGGCAGGGGAGTAGGTAAGGGGGAGTCCGCTGTGCGTATGACGCGCGTGGTCAGCGGGTGCCAATTCGGCGTCACTGTGCCCTTTTTGCTCATTGCCGAGGCGTGATCTTCAACCTCTCCGCCATCCGCGGTGTCGGAAACGGAGCTTTCGTCACCTTCCGAGGCCGCGGGCGTGACATTGCTGGACGCACTTTCCTCTGCGGGTGCTTCGGTATCGTCGGCGGGGGTGTCTTCCTCCGAAGCGGGTACGGATGCATCGGAAGTCACCGGCTCGCCTGCGCGGGGAATGGGGCCGAGATAAGCGCTGGGATTCTCATTAATGGCATCGCAGGCCATGCGGATGAAGTGCGCATCAAGGTCAGCGGCGTCGGCGACGATCGTGCTATTGGCAACGATGAGCACACGCTGAGCCAAGGCAGCGGCCTCGGGACTGTCGGTGAAGAAGACGACGCAAGTGCCAGTGGCGCGAAGAAGCTCGCAGGCCTCGGAGAAATCCTCGAAGGAGGGCGCGTCTTCGGTCTGGATAGGGAAATCGCTGACAACTACCAAATCTGCGCGGTAGATCAGTGCGCGAAGGACCTGGAACTTCAGGAGATCGCAAGCGCTGACATCGCGCGCAACTCGATCAAGATCAACGCCAAGTCGTGCAGCCCGCCGGCGGATTTCACCCGGATCGACGATCTCTCCCATTGCGGCGCAGGGAACAATAAGGTTCTGGGACAGCGTCAGGGAGGGAATCAAAACCTCGTCCGGGGAAATCAGAACGCTGCGGCTGCGCGCTGGCATCCACACCGAGCCCGCGTCCAGCGGGCGCAGGCCGGCTAGGGCAAGGGCGATTGAGCGCCTACGCACTGCCTGCGGATCAAAAACCGCTACCGTCGATCCGGTGCGGAGCGCAAGATCGGTGTCTTCTAGGTAGTGCGCCTTGCTGACCGAGTCGATGATGCTGGCGCTGCGAGCGAAGTACATGACTCTTCCGCCGACACTGCCAGACGCCGTGCTCCTGCGGGTTCGCCACCAGCGACGCTTGGGTCGCGAGGCAACAAAGGCTGCGCGTTCTTCATCGGTGGGGGCGTGAGTTGTCATAGTGCAATTGTGCCAATAGCAGTGCTCAATTGCGGCGTGCGCACGCCGCAAAATGGCAGTTTACTGCGGAAGAAGAGAATCGAAGACGTCGTCGATGCGCTCTTGGATAAATGGGGTGAGGGTGGCGTGGATTCGTTGGCGTGGCATGCTTGCCAGGGGTTCCAAGGCAATGATGTAGCGCATGGTCACGACCCCGTAGAGCATCGACAAGAGGAGCTCAAGCATTTCCCCGAGGCGGCGCGCATCGGCGGGATCTGTGGCCAAATAGTCACTCACTTGCTCAAGGACATCCGTGCGTATGTAGGTGCGAAAACGCTGTGATGTTGAGGTGTCGGTGGTGAGAGCGCGCATGAGTGCGGTGAGCGTTTCTGAGGTGAGTTTGTGCTCATACAGATCGAGGATGTAATCCACGAGGCGTCGCGCCGCTTCTTTGGGGCCTGGCGTGAGGAGTGCGATGATTTCCGAGGCCGGATCGAGGGGGAGGTCCATGCAGGCTCGGAAGAGCTTTTGCTTGGTGTTGAAGTAGTAGGTGATCAAAGCGGGATCACAGCCTGCGCTACGGGCAACCGAGCGCATCGTCGTGTGGTCGTAGCCCTGAGTAACGAACTCGCTGCGCGCAGCTTCGATGATGCGTTTTTTGATTTCTCCGCGGGAAGCGGAGGGACCTCGATGGATTTTTGAAAGAGGAGATGTTTCTTTATTCAATTCAGAAGTTTCAACATCTGATGAAACTTCTGAGAGCTCCTTCAGGGAATCCGAAGGCTCTTTTCGCTGTTTTTGTGCCTTTGTCGCCCGTGATTGAGTCATGTCTTTAGTCTAATTTCAACAGTTTGGAAATTAGAAATCTGCGTCATAGTTTCGCAGCATGGATACGCAGATCATTGAAGGCTCACGTCTACACGCCGAAAGCACACCCGAGCACCCGTGCCAGCTCGGTATTGATGTGGGCTCAACGACGGTCAAAGCCGTTGTCTTAGACGGCAACCGCATCCTCTTCTCAGACTATCGCCGCCACAACGCAGACGTTCGCGCCGAACTCGGACACCTCCTCGAAGACATCGAGGACATCTACCCCGGACTGGTCGTTCAGGCAGCGATCACCGGCTCGGGCGGCCTGACGACAGCCCGCGCAATGGGCATCCCCTTTGTTCAGGAAGTCATCGCCGGAACGGAATCCACTCAGCGACTCCACCCAGAAGTCGACGTCGTCATCGAATTGGGCGGCGAAGATGCAAAACTCACCTACCTTCACCCCACCCCCGAACAGCGAATGAACGGAACCTGTGCGGGTGGAACCGGAGCCTTCATCGACCAGATGGCCACGCTGCTCCACACCGACGCCTCGGGACTGAACGCGCTGGCCGAAGCGCACACTCAGCTCTATCCGATCGCCTCGCGCTGCGGTGTCTTCGCGAAATCGGATATCCAGCCACTGATCAACCAGGGCGCCGCTCACGAGGACCTCGCGGCCTCGATCTTCAGCGCGGTCGCAACCCAAACTATTGCGGGTCTTGCCTGCGGTCGCCCCATCCGCGGAAACGTCATGTTCCTTGGCGGACCCCTGCACTTCCTCCCTCAACTTCGCGAGGCCTACAAGACCCTGCTCCCCAAGGCAGACTCCTTCATCACCCCGGAAAACGCGCAACTGTACGTCGCGATCGGGGCCGCGCTCTTGGCCTCGAAAGAAGCAAAGAAACGAGGTGAAGAACAGGGAAGCCCGCTTGCTGACCTCATCGACCGCCTCGCCACCGCACACGTCGAAGCGGAATCCGCGCGCATGCGCCCCCTCTTCGCTACCCCGGAAGAAAAAGAAGAATTCGTCCAGCGTCACGCGCAAGAAGTCATTCCGAAGGCCGACCTCTCGCAGGCCCGCGGGCGCTGCTGGCTCGGAATTGACGCCGGTTCAACCACCATCAAAGCCGTCGTCATCGACGAAGACGACCGGATCGTCTTCACCCACTATGCCTCCAACGAAGGCGATCCCGTCGCTGCGGCCGTCAACATCGTCCGCCGCGTTCGCTCGGAACTGCCCGAAGGCACCGTGATTGGTCGATCCTGCGCAACCGGATACGGCGAAGGTCTGGTCACCGCGGCCCTGACCATGGACGAGGGCGAAATCGAAACAATGGCGCACTATCGCGCCGCGGAATTCATCCAGCCCGGTGTCACCTCGGTCATCGACATCGGCGGCCAAGACATGAAATACCTGCGGATCAAAGACCACGCAGTCGATTCAATTTCCGTCAACGAGGCCTGCTCCTCAGGTTGCGGGTCCTTCCTGCAAACCTTCGCGCAGACCATGGGAACCGACGTGCGAAACTTCGCGCAGATGGCAATGGAATCGAGCAGCCCCGTCGACTTGGGAACGCGCTGCACGGTCTTCATGAATTCATCGGTCAAGCAGGCGCAAAAAGAAGGCGCGGATGTGCGCGATATCAGCGCCGGTCTGTCCTACTCGGTCGTGCGTAATGCCCTGTACAAGGTCATCAAGCTCAAGGACCCCTCGGATCTGGGCGAACGCGTCGTCGTCCAGGGCGGAACCTTCCTCAACGACTCCGTTCTTCGGGCATTCGAGCTGCTGACCGGCCGCGAGGTTGTTCGCCCCGATATCGCCGGACTCATGGGCGCTTACGGTGCGGCGCTTACGGCCCGCATGCACGACAGCGGCGAAGGTGAGTCGTCGCTTGCGCGCATCGAAGACCTCGAAGACTTCCAAGTCGAGACCACGCGCAAGACCTGCCGCCTATGCCAAAACCACTGCCAGATGACGATCTCGACCTTCTCCAACGGAGAAAGGCACGTATCGGGGAACCGTTGCGAGCGCGGGGCAAGCCTTGAGAAGGTCCCACGCAAGTCGGACCTACCCAACCTCTACGACTGGAAGTACAAGAGGATCTTTGGATACCGACGCCTCACCGAAGCCAAGGCGTTCCGCGGAGACATTGGTATTCCGCGAGTTCTGGGCATGTACGAGAACTACCCCTTCTGGTTCACCATGCTCACCGAGCTCGGCTTCCGCGTGATGATCTCAGGGCGAAGCAACCACGAGCTATTCGAACAGGGAATGGAATCGATCCCTTCCGAAAACGTGTGCTACCCGGCCAAGCTCGTCCACGGACACATCGAATCCCTGTTGGATAAGGGGATTACAACGATCTGGTACCCCTGCGTTGATTTCGAACAAAAGCTCACCGACGCGGATAACAACTTCAACTGCCCGGTCGTTGCAACCTACCCCGAAGTCATCCGCAACAACATGGAACGCTTGAATGAGCCGGGCGTGAAGTTCATCAGTCCCTTCATCAACTTCGGCAACCGCGACTACCTGCCCGCACACCTCGTGCGTACCTTCGCGCAGTATGGCTACGACATCAGCGTTGAAGAAATGACCCGCGCACTGGATAAGGCGTGGGAAGAAGACGCCGCGGTCAAGGCTGAAATTAAGGAAAAGGGTCGTGAAGCGCTCGAGTGGATGCGTGAACACGGAGTGCGTGGAATTGTCTTGGCGGGCCGTCCCTACCACCTCGACCCCGAAATCAACCACGGCATCCCCGAGGTCATCATTGGCCTGGGAATGGCCGTCCTCACCGAGGACTCCATCATCGACCAGCGCTTGGGAGCGCCCCCTTCGCGTACGCGACCAGTGGTCCTACCATTCGCGCCTGTACGAGGCCGCCGCCCGCGTGGGCGATGAACCCGACCTCGAGATGGTCCAGCTCAACTCCTTCGGCTGCGGCGTCGACGCGATCACCGCCGACCAGGTCCAGGAAATCCTCGAGGGCCGCGGCGACGTGCACACGGTCCTCAAGATCGACGAAGTATCGAACCTGGGTGCCGCAAAGATCCGCCTGCGTTCCCTGGAAGCGGCGGTTGCGGAACGAGGAACCATGGCCTCGGGAACGATCGACACCGCGGTGCATGAGGACCCGGCTTCGGTTGCCGCGCGCGAAGAATCCGAGCAGGTCAAGGCCGGACACATTGAAGCGCGGGCCGTCTTCACCGAGGAAATGCGCGATGCGGGATACGAAATTCTTGCCCCGCAGATGTCGCCTATCCACTTCCGTTTCCTGGAGCCGCTCTTCAGGCGCGCGGGGCTCAATGTTCGAGTCCTTGAGCACACGAGCCGTCAGACCATGGAAACGGGCCTGAAGTACGTCAACAATGACTCCTGCTACCCGGCGATCGTCGTCATCGGTCAGCTTATTGACGAATTCGTGTCGGGTCGAGCAGATCCCGATAAGACTGCAGTCGGCATCACGCAGACCGGCGGAATGTGCCGAGCAACGAACTACGCCGCACTGTTGCGTAAGGGTCTGCGCGATGCGGGGTATCCGCAGGTCCCGGTCATTGCACTTTCCGTTCAAGGATTGGAAGACAACCCCGGCTTCAAGATCGGAATTCGCCATATTCACAAGGCAATTCAGTCCTTCGTCATCGGCGACGCAATCCAGTCCATGCTGCTTCGCGTGCGTCCTTACGAGGCCGTGCCCGGAAGCGCGATGGAACTGTACCGCCGCTGGGATCAGATCGTGCGCGAGTGGGTCGTCAGTGATCGCTCTGAAACTTTGGGACGTGTCGGTCCGACGGGTCTCCTGACGGGGCGCCTGCGCTATTCAACGCTGATCAAGCGCTGCGTCGCTGAGTTCGACGCTCTGGAATTGCGTGATATTCCGCGTAAGCCTCGCGTTGGTTTGGTGGGAGAGATCCTTGTGAAGTTCCACCCCGATGCAAATAACCACGCGGTTGACGTCATCGAGGCTGAGGGCTGTGAGGCGGAACTTCCTGGCCTCATGCAGTTCTTCCACAATTCGGTTGCGACCGCGGAGTGGGACTACGAGAACCTGGGGATCGACGGCAAACAGCGCAAGATCTTGCCCATGGCTCTGTGGCTCCTCAAGAAGTATGAGGTTCCGGTCCATCGCGCCTTCGAAGAGACGAATGGGAAGTTTGAAGCCCATCGCGATATCGAAGAGATGATCTCGCGTTCGGAGGACATTGCACGCCTCGGGAACCAGGCTGGCGAAGGCTGGTACTTGACGGCTGAGATGGTCGACATGATCGAACACGGATGCCCGAACATCATCTGCGCGCAGCCATTTGCATGCCTACCGAACCACATCGTTGGAAAGGGCATGTTCCGCGCGCTGCGCAACCGTTACCCGCAAGCAAACATTGTCGCGGTCGACTACGACCCGGGCGCCTCGGAAGTCAATCAGCTCAACCGAATCAAGCTGATGCTGGCAACCGCTGTTCAACAGCACAATGCCGCCGAGCGCGATGGTGAAGATGATGGCGTGCTGCAGCTGGTCGGGATTGATTTCGATTCCGAAGACCTGGGCGGCGAGACCGTTGCTGGTGCCTCCTGCGGTGGTTGCGGGTGCGGATCCGGTGGCGGTTCCTCTGATGGCGAGGGACGCCGCGTGGTCGGCTTGGGCATGCCTGCGATGCCGCCGAGGCGTGGTGCCGCTTTCCGCTGAGGTAAGTGTTGGGGTGTTGGCTGGGTGGCGCATGGCTGAGTTCTGCGCGGACAATCGCTCGGCCGGCGCGCTCTTCTCTAGGGGAATATCCTCAGGAATAACCGTGTTTAAGTAGCGGATATTTTGTGAAATGGAAGGGTAACAATGCGCCTCTCAGCACTGGAACAGGTTCCGCTTTTTGATGGATCGACTCCGCATCAGGCACTGGAAGACATGGTGTCTTTGGCTCGCGGGCTGGAAGAACTGGATTTCCATCGCTTTTGGATCGCAGAGCACCACAACACACCGGTCTTTATGTCGTCCGCTCCCGAGCTGGTGATGGCTCACCTTCTGGATCGGACCTCGCGTATTCGCATTGGTTCGGGCGGCGTAATGGCCATGCACCAGGGCAGCTTGCAGATGGCAGAAAAGTTCTTCACTCTTACCACCTTGTTCCCTGGACGCGTCGACATGGGATTGGGGCGTGCCCCCGGCGGTGACATGATCTCTGCCCGCGCGCTCAACCAGGGGACAACGATCGATCCGCAATCGATCAATGCCCTAATCGATGAAACTTTGGCCTTCATGCGAGGGACTTTGCCGGAGGGACATCCCTACGCCTCGGTTGGTGTCTACCCGCGCCCCGAGGAGCTTCCCGAACTCTGGCTTCTGGGTTCTTCAGGGCAGAGCGCAGCATGGGCGGGGACTCGAAATATGAACTACGCCTACGCGCAGTTCTTTAGCGGCCAACAACAGCCCGAGGTCATGGACCACTACCGCGCACACCTGCCCGAAAACCTGAGTGAAGGCCAAGGGCAGACCCTTTCCGCGCTCGCGGTGAGCGCTGCAGCAACTGAAGCGGAAGCCCTAGAACAAGCACTTCCGGCATTGAGCTTCCGCATGTGTTTGCGACTGGGACGTCCCGTGCGATTCCAGCGCCCCGAGCAGATGAGCGCCGAAGACCGAGAAGATGCACTGCGATGGGCACAACGCGATCGTTCGATCATCATTGGCACCTACGACCAGGTTGCTCAAACGATTGCAAACTTTGCGCGGAATCATCGCGTTGATGAAGTCATGCTGATCAGTTACATCGCTGATGTTCAGCAAAAGCTTGCCCAGTATCAAGAACTCCAGACGCGCCTTGGATAACGCCTGTTGTCGGCTCTAAATCTTGTCAGTGGAGAATGCCGTGGCCCCCGCCTTTAGGCGGGGGCCACAAGCTTTAAAACAAATGAGCAGCGATCACAGGGCTGCTGCGAAACGCTGTGCGACGTTCTCCCAGTTCACAACGTTCCACCAGGCCTTGACGTAGTCGGCCTTGACGTTGAGGTAATCCAGGTAGAACGCGTGCTCCCACATATCCAGCATGAGCAGCGGAACAGTTGCAACGGGGATGTTGCCCTGCTGATCGGTCAGCTGGTAGGTCACGAGGCGCTTGCCCAGGGTGTCCCATGCGAGAACGGCCCAGCCGGAGCCCTGAAGACCGAGGGCTGCAGCGGCGAACTGTGCCTGGAACTTCTCGAAGGAGCCGAAGAACTCGTTGATAGCGTCGGCCAGATTGCCTTCGGGGCGAGAGGCGCCGTCGCCGGTCATATTCGTCCAGAAGATCGAGTGGTTGGTGTGGCCACCCAGGTTGAAGGCCAGGTTCTTTTCCCACAGGTTGATCGCGGCAAAATCGCCAGCTTCGCGAGCTGCTTCCAGCTTCTCCAGTGCGGTGTTTGCGCCGGCCACGTAGTTGGCGTGGTGCTTGTCGTGGTGCAGCTCCATGATCTTTGCAGAGATGTGGGGCTCCAGTGCCGCGTAATCATAGGGAAGTTCGGGAAGGGTGTAAATGCTCATCGGGCTCTCCTTACACTTAGGGGTTGATACCCCAAGACTAGTACTTAAGTCCCTATGTGTGAGTGCATAGGTGGGCGAGTTCACTCAGCGCTCAACGCACCACGCAAAAGGGAGAGGGGGGGAAGGCTCAGTGGCCTCGGCCTCGGCGGAAAAAGATGGGAAACCCCAACAGCAACTCCGGTGATCAGCGAGCCGAGCACAATGCCAAACACTGCCGCACACGCGGTCTCAACAAGCCAGCCAAGGAAACCACCGCCCGAAGCGAGCGTGTGCTCAATCGTCGACACGACGTTGTGGAAGAAGCCGACGCCCACCTTCGCAAGGTTCTCGATGACGAGGTGTCCGCCCACCCACAGCATCGCAATTGTTCCAACGACGCCGATTGCGTTAAAAAAACCTTGGGCATCACGCGCACAATCCCACGGCCGATATTATCCCCGGGACCGGGGCGGTTATCGTCCGGATGCGTCGCGCCCTTGGCCAAGCGAAGCCCAAAATCGTCCATGCGCACCAGGACAGCAACGATTCCGTAGACAAAGAAAGTCATGAAGAAAGCGACCGCGATCAAGACCGCGACCCGGATCGACATGGACTCGGCGTTCAGTCCGTCCATGGAGACCAGCATGATTTCCGCCGAAAGAATAAGGTCGGTGCGCGAGGCTGAAGAAACGATGCTTTTTCGAGGTCTTCCGCGCTTTGAGGGGCCGTATCTTCGGCTGAGTCTTCGTGTTCGGGAAGCCAGTGCAGGGCCTCGAGAACCTTCTCTCCGCCCTCAAAACACAGGTAAGCGCCGCCCGCAATGAGGAGGAAAGGCAGGACTTGCGGCGCAAACCACGTGAGCAGCAGCGCGACCGGCAGAATAACAACCAGCTTGTTGATTAACGAGGCCTTGGCGATTTTTCCCGATAATCGGCAGCTCACGCTTGGGGAAAGTCCGGAGACGTACTGCGGAGTGACGGCAGTGTCGTCGATGACGACGCCAACCGCTTTGGCCGATACCTTCACCGCGCTTGATGCAACGTCATCAATAGACGAAGCCGTTGCTTTTGCCAGAGTCGCAATATCGTCCAAAAGCGCTACCAGTCCGCCAGACATCCACTCATCCTTTTCCTTGGGGACACAGGCATTCTAATGGGCGAGCGGGACGTCCTGCGCGGTGGGGGAGCTCGTGGGAATATGTGCCTGAGAACTTGCGTGAATAAGTCGACGCAGATGCAGGTCAGGCGTGAGAAAGTAATGCTATGACGGAATCACTGATTGACACTCTTCCCAGTCCGACACCGGGATTGGAACCGGGATTGATCGCGCGCTTGGCAGCCGACCTGGGTGGCGCCGGGTGGAGTGTTGACGCGATGGAAACCATGATTAGCCCGACGGCGCGTGCTGCGCTCATGCGTAATCAAAGGGTTCCGGCCATTCGCGAACTTCAGCGGAAAGACTCTGCGGCAGCTGTGTTGACGCGCTTCTTTGTCTTGGGCTGCGCGGAAAGTGGGGATGTTCTTGCGCAGGCTCTGCCCACTCTTGGGGTCCACGGCGCGGTCGACTTGGGATTGATTTTTCCTGCACTCGATGCGGAATCGCCTTCCGGCCAGCAACTTTTCAAAGCAAATTACGACCTGCGTCCTCACGCGGCACAGCTTCACGGCGGCCTCAAAAACTGGTGGATCCTATCGGACCTGGGTGAAGATGTGACGGGTGAACCCATTCGCCCAGACCACGTTCTGGGAATCGGCGGCGCAACGACCTCGCTCTTGAAGGCAACACTTCGAACTCCTGTCGAATCCGCCTTGGATCTGGGGTGTGGATGCGGAATCCAAGCCTTGTATTTGGCCACACACGCTACTCGCGTTGTTGCGACCGACCTGTCGTCGCGAGCCTGTGAGATTACGCGCTTCAACGCCGCGCTCAATGGTGTCGAATTGGATGTTCGCAAAGGCTCTCTGTTTGAACCGGTCGAAGGCGAAGAATTCGATCTGATCGCCTCGAACCCGCCCTTTGTCATCACCCCAGACTCGCTTCGAAGCTCAGGGGTCCTGGAGTATCGCGACGGCGGAATGAGTCGCGATCATCTGGTGCGCACGGTGATCCGGGAAAGCCCGAAGTACCTCAAGCCCGGCGGTGTTGTGCAACTCCTTGCGAATTGGGAGATTCCCGGATGCTTGGGACACCCTGACGACTGGAAGAGCGTCGTGCGCTCGTGGGTTCAAGATCTTCCCGTTGACGCATGGATTGTGCAGCGCGACCGGCTTGATCCCGCGCACTACGTTGAAATGTGGCTTCGTGACTCCGGTCAGCAATTGCACCAGCGCGAAGACTACGAACGCGAATATGCCCAGTGGCTTGAAGACTTCGTCCAGGCAGGAGTCGTCGAAATTGGCATGGGCATGGTCGCCCTGCGAAAGCTCGATACGCCGCGCCCCGGCGTGTGCGAATGCGATGAACTTGAAGGGGGAGAATCCCCATCCGGCCAAGACGTTCAGCGCGCGCTCGCATCCTTGCGGCTTCCCGGTGATCTCAGTGATCTTCACCTGTACTTTGCTTCCAATGTGACGGAAGAACGGCATTTCCTGCCCGGAGCGCAAGATCCCTCCGCCTTGGTTCTTCACCAAGGTGGTGGGCTTGGACAATCGGTTGCCTCGACCACTGCTTTGAGCGCCTTGGTTGGTGCATCGGATGGCGAACTCAGCGTGGGGCAGATCTGCGGGGCTCTTGCAGCCCTTCTGGAATGCGACTCTGCGCAGCTTCAGGACGAACTTTTCCCGCAGGTACGCACCTTAATTCGCTGGGGATTCCTTCGGCTCGAATCGGATCAGGAGTAACTGAGATGCCTCTCCCCGCGCCTCTGACCCATCAGCCGCCCCTGTGGGTGTGGTTCCTTGTCGGCACATTTGAACTAGTGATCCGGCTGATTGCCTTGGGCGTCGTTCCGAAGCGGAGGCGCGCATCCACGTCTACCGCGTGGCTTCTGCTCATTTTCTTATGGCCAGTTGTTGGCGTTCCGCTCTATCTGATCTTCGGATCTTGGTGGGCAATGGGAAAGTCTCTGCGCTCTGATCCAAAGGCGCATCAATTGGTTAAGCGCATTCTGGGCGCGGCTTCTCACAAAGCTCACGGTGGCGGAAACCCAGAAGGATCCGCGGAAATTGACGAAGGCAGCAGCGCTCTGCCTGAGCGAACGGCCTCGTTAATGCAGCTCAATAGGAAGCAGACCTCCTTCCCTGTTAGCAGCGGAGAAGTGGTTCAACTTCTCAATGACACCGACGAGACCTTCAAGGCAATGGCCCGTGAGGTTGATCGGGCGCAACACCATGTCAATGTCCTGTACTTCCAAACCTCGTGGGATCAGTCCACTGATCCGCTCTACAAAGCCCTGGTTCGTGCCTGCGCTCGCGGCGTGAGCGTGCGTTTGCTGGTGGATCATCACGGGGTGCGAACAATTCCGGGTTGGCGCGACTTTTGCCGAGTCTTGGACGAATCCGGCATCCAATGGCGCATCATGCTTCCCTTCAATCTGTTCAAGGGGGAAATTCGACGGCCAGACCTACGGAACCACCGCAAACTTCTGCTGATTGACGGTGAATTCGGTTTCGTTGGTTCGCACAATATGGTGGCCGCGGACTATGACACTCCCGCCTATCAAAAAGCGGGGATTGAATACCACGACACTTCGGTTGAAGTGCGTGGCGAAATTGTTCGCCAGATGGAGGCAGTGTTCGCGGCGGACTGGTACTACGCCTCGGGCGAAGAGCTGACTGTCGACGATCTTAACCTTGACCAGGCAGAGCCAACCCCGGGCAAGCCGATGCAGATCATCCCCTCAGGGCCGGCTTACCCGACAGAACCCAACCTGCGGATGTTCGTTTCGATGATCTCGCAGGCGCATACGCATGTATCTATCGCCAGCCCGTACTTCATTCCGGATGAACCACTCCTGACGGCATTGACAAATGCGGCGATGTCGGGGGTTGACGTCCATCTCTATGTCTCCGAGCAATTCGATCAGTTCTTGGTGGGGCACGCGCAGCGCAGCTACTACGGTTTCCTTCTGCGATCAGGGGTAAAGGTTCACCTCTACGCTCTGCCCAATATGCTGCACTCAAAGTACGTCGTGGTTGATGGGGAACTTGCAGCAATCGGATCATCCAACATGGATTACCGTTCCTTCGGCTTGAACTACGAAGTCATGCTGCTGGCCCAAGATTCGCATCTTGTTGATCTTCTCCTGGAAAACGATCAGCGCATCATTGCGCGATCTCGTTTGCTTACCATCGACGAGTGGGAAGCGCTTCCCTGGTACAAGCATTACATCGATAACATCTGCCGCCTGGGCAGTGCGTTGCTGTAAAGCCGTGTCCCCCTGCACTACGCGCAGGGGGACACAACTATGTGAGTGACCCATTTCCTCAGTCAACGTTCTTTGCGTTCCTGTATTCGCTTGTGCGATTCATCGTCAAGCTCGCGCTCCCACCTGGGTGCATCTTCCCATTCGAATCGCGACATGGGATTGAGCTGGAAATTCTCATCAGACGCATCAAGTAGGAGATAACGAGGGGAAGGATAGGTTCCATCCCACGGAATCTTGTTCCAGACGCCGTTTGGTCCCACCAAAGCCTCTCGTCGGCGTTGGTCATGAAGATCGGAGGCCTCCATGGCCTCGCCCTCTTCATTCAACCACAACCAGCGAGTAACGATGAAGGCATCACAGGCTTCTTCCCACGACGAGTAGGTTGTGCGCAGACCGTGATTAATCAGGGCCAAAGTGTCCTCGGCCTCGTCGCGGGTCATCCACCCAAGCCCCTCACCGGCGCGCGTGAGGTTTGCTGCTCGCATAAGATCCCACGCGGTGAAATTGGTCGTTTGCAATCCACGTTCATCATTGATGAAGCGGGAAAGTTCACGCCAACGACTCTTAGGAAAACCCGGATTAACACGGGTCTGTGAGGCAGCAAGATCGAGAGCCTTCTTGCGAAGGTCGTTGTAGTAGGAACGGTGCCCATCTCGCAACATGCTGTAGATCTGCCGCAGAAGAGTTGAGCGATCTGTAATATCCCAATCTCGCTTCAGCATTTTGGTTATGCCTCGAGAATCCGACAAACCAAAACTATTGAGATAGTCCCCGTAGGCCAGCGCATAGACCATTCCGGGGGCGAGGAGCTGAGCCTCGACGCTGGATGAAAGATCTGAGTGAGGACCTTTAATGCGCGGCCTGAAGGGGTCGCTGGGCTCTCTTGACGCGACGATGTCCTGCTTGGCAGAGGTGAACTCGTCTGCGGAAGCGTTCTGACCTGCGCGCGGCTTCTTTTTCGGCGAAGAGTCGGTTTCCTCGTGCGGACTCTCGCCACTGGGCCTTTGAGTAGTTCCACGTTGCTCGCGAGATGTGGGAGCTTTTTTCGAGCGCGGGTCTTTACGTCCCTTGACGAAAGCCCACGCGAGAAGTCCAGCAAGTATGGCCAGCGCCACCCACATGTCGTAGGAGAACTTGGAGAGCAAGTTTTCGATCATAGGTATACCTCTTTATGGAGAAGATGAAGTCAGCTACGCATCTGAATCCGCTTGTGCGTCTCATTATCCAATTCGCGCTCCCAGAGGGGCGACTCTTCCCAGGACGAGTAGGGTTGTGCATCGACGCTTGTGGATAGAGAGGCAATCGATCCGATCACCTTTGGTGTGTGGTGCTCGTTGAGTTGTTTCCACTCGGCGGTATCCACTTTCGCGAGCGTTCCCGGCGTGATGTCTGAAGAAGGCGATGACGTGACACCGAGTTTTTGCCCGCGACGGCGCATGAAGGTCTTCTTCAGGAAATGAAATCCCACCAGCACGACAATGATGAACACTGGCATGGGGACCACGGAGAAGAACTGATCGAGCATGAGAGGTATTGTGCACGACGTGGACGAGGTGGGCAAAACACTCGCGTGCAAATCGACGCTGTCCAAAGCTACTCACAGACCGTCTCTCGGGGGTCGAAAATTATCCACAAAAGACGCGCGGAAAAGCACATCGATTCCCGGAAAGCCTCGTAACGCGGTAATGTCCTACCCAGTGGTACTCCGCGGCGCTCGCCATCGGAGGACCAGCAAAGAGTGCTACAAATACGAGGTAGCAACGGAAGGGACAAACAATGGCAGCGACCAAGCTGGTGATCGTAGAGTCTCCCGCTAAGGCGGCGACGATCGAAGGATACTTGGGACCCGACTACCATGTGACCGCCTCGATCGGTCACATTCGCGACCCTGCCACAGCCCTCGGAGCTGCCCGCCGACATGAAGAAGGGTCCCTACGGGCGCTTCGCCGTCGACGTCGAGGACGGCTTCACCCCTTATTACGTTGTCAATCCCGACAAGAAGAAAAAGGTCACCGAGCTCAAGAAGCTCCTCAAAGAGTCCGACGAACTCTTCCTGGCAACTGATGAGGACCGCGAAGGTGAGGCTATCGCTTGGCACCTTCTCCAAGTCCTCAAGCCCAAGGTTCCCGTGCGCCGCATGGTCTTCCACGAAATTACGAAGGAAGCGATCCAACGCGCACTGGAAAATACTCGCGAGCTCGACACAGACCTTGTTGACGCCCAAGAAACTCGTCGAATCCTTGACCGTCTTTACGGTTACGAGGTCTCGCCGCTGCTCTGGCGCAAGATTCGCCCCTCCCTGTCCGCGGGCCGCGTTCAGTCGGTCGCAACGCGCTTGGTTGTTGATCGCGAGCGCGACCGCATGTCGCATGTGAGTGCAGAGTACTGGTCGATCGATACCCAGTTTGCCGCTTCGGGTCAGTCTTTTGGCGCAAAGGTTTCGCACATCGATGATCGTCCCGTCGCAACCGGTTCCGATTTCGATGAAAACGGTCGCCTTTCCGCGAAGGCTACAAAGAACGAGGCCTTCCACCTAGATGCCCATTTTGCGCCGCTCTTCGCCGCGGCGCTCGAGGCCGCGCGTGATTCTGCCATCGATTCTGTTCAGCAGAAGCCCTACCGCCGCCGCCCGGCAGCGCCCTTCACGACGTCGACGCTGCAGCAGGAAGCGTCCCGCAAGCTTCACTGGAATGCTTCCTCGACGATGCGGACCGCTCAGTCCCTGTACGAGTCGGGTTTCATCACCTACATGCGTACCGATTCCACGGCCCTATCCGCGCAGGCCATCAAGGCTGCTCGCCAGCAAGCTACGGAACTTTATGGGGCCGAGGCCGTGGCTGAGAAGCCGCGCATCTACGGCACCACCTCTAAGGGTGCGCAAGAAGCTCACGAGGCCATTCGCCCCGCCGGGGATCACTTCCGCACCCCCGCGCAAGTTGCCTCGGTTTTGAATCGTCAGCAGCTTGCACTTTATGACTTGATCTGGAAGCGAACCGTCGCTTCGCAGATGGCGGATGCCCTTGGTTTTACCGCAACCATCCGAGTGCGGACCGATGTTGAGGTCGAAGGTCAGCCTCACGCAGTGCTCTCCAGCGCCTCGGGAACTGTTATCACCTCTCCCGGCTTCAGGCTGGCCTACCAAGAAGGTCAGGACAAGGGACGCTACGACGCGGAAACGACCGATACTGAGAAGACCCTCCCGCAGGTGAGCGAAGGGGAAGTCGCGCTGCTTGAAGAGGCGCAGGCACAGGGACACCAGACTCAGCCCCCGGGCCGCTACACCGAAGCGACCTTGGTGAAGACCATGGAAGAGCTCGGAATTGGTCGCCCCTCGACCTATGCGGCAACGATTCAAACCATTGGCGATCGCGGCTACGTCACTCACCGAGGCCAGTACTTGGTTCCGACTTGGCTTGCCTTCTCGGTCACGCGACTGATGGAAGAGAATCTGTCGAACCTGGTCGACTACGACTTCACGGCATCGATGGAAAACGATCTGGACCAGATCGCTGCGGGAAGCGAGGACCGCCACGAGTTCTTGAGCACCTTCTACTTAGGTGCAGACGGTAAGGGTGACGCTGACGGCCTGAAGTTCCAGGTTGAATCCCTGGGAGACGATATTGATGCCCGTGCGGTGAACTCCATTGACATGGGAAATGGCGTCACCTTGCGAGTGGGTCGGTACGGACCCTACATGGAGAAGGCCGATGGGACGCGCGCAAATGTACCGCCCGAGGTCGCTCCCGATGAGTTGACGGAAGAGAAGATCGCGGAACTTTTCGCGCTTGCTGCAGATGACGGACGCGAGCTGGGAATCGATCCCGCAAGCGGGCACATGCTGGTTGCAAAGAACGGCCGCTACGGTCCCTACGTGACGGAAATTCTGCCCGAAGAGACCGAGGAAGCGGAAGCTTCTGAAGACGGGAAGCCCGCGAAGAAGACGCGAAAGAAGGCTGCGGCAAAACCGCGCACGGCCTCGTTGTTCAAGTCGATGGATCTGGCGACCATCACGCTGGAGGATGCACTTGCGCTGCTTTCGCTTCCGCGCGAGGTTGGTGTTGATCCCTCTGACGGTGAGGTGATCACCGCGCAAAACGGTCGCTACGGCCCGTACCTGAAGAAGGGCAGCGATTCGCGGACCCTTCCCAGTGAAGATCAGCTTCTAACGATCACCTTGGACGAGGCGCTGGAGATCTACTCTCAGCCCAAGCAACGAGGCCGCGGGGCAGCAAAGCCCCCGCTGCGTGAGTTTGGCGAGGACCCGGTGTCGGGCAAGAAGGTCACCGTCAAGGACGGTCGTTTCGGTCCCTACATCACCGATGGTGAAACCAACGTGACCGTTCCGCGCGCCGAGACCGTCGAGGATCTGACCGCTGAACGCGCGTATGAGCTGCTTGCAGACAAGCGCGCGAAGGGCCCGGCTCCCAAGCGCACCCGTAAGACGACTGCGAAGAAGACAACGACTCGACGCACGGCGAAGAAGTCTTCGGCAAAGAAGTAAATATTCTTTCGCCCACCGGTCCAAAATGGACGCAAATGCCGGTGGGCACTGTCAAGATAGAGACATGAGATCAATGGGTAGTGGTGCACAGGCGGGGCGCGGACTCTTCATCACCTTCGAAGGGGGAGATGGAACCGGCAAAAGTACCCAGATTGACCGGGTACGGCGCTGGTTTGAAGAACGCGGTCAGCAAGTCGTCGTGACGCGTGAACCCGGTGGAACGGAACTGGGAACAACTTTGCGTCAATTGGTGCAGAACGGACCAGACGACGTTGACCCTCGCACCGAAGCACTGCTGTATGCCGCTGATCGCGCCTACCATGTCGCGACATTGATTCGTCCTGCGCTCGAACGCGGCGAAATTGTGCTTGCTGATCGCTACATTGACTCATCTCTGGCATATCAGGGTGCAGCGCGAAGCCTAGGCGTTGATGAAATCCGTAGCCTGTCCATGTGGGCAACGGAAAGTCTGCTCCCAGATCTCACACTGCTTATTGATGTTCCACCAGAAGTTGCCGCTAGGCGTCGCGGCGGCGAACCGGACCGAATGGAACGCGAATCCATGGAATTCCATGAGCGCGTTCGTCACCAGTACTTAGCGCTTGCGGATTCTGAAGCAGACCGCATCGTCGTCATCGATGGTGTGGGAACTGAAGATCAGGTTTTCAGCGAAATTCGTGGAGTCCTTGAAGAACGCGTTGATGCAGCATTCCAGGGATTGCCCGAAGAAGCTGCAAAAGATACCAAGCCCGTTGAATCTCAGGCCACGCTCTGGGCCCTATTGGATGAGGACGGCATTCTCCTGTGAGTGTCTGGGACGAAGTGGTTGGCCAGGAACATGCCCTGGCAGTATTGCGACAGGCTGCTGACGCTGCCCGAGCAATTGTCGGCCGCGCGTCCCAAGGAATTGCCGTTGATGATGCAGCGCGCTCCATGACCCATGCGTGGCTCATCACCGGACCTCCCGGCTCAGGTCGATCCGTTGCTGCCATGGCTTTTGCAGCCTCCTTGCAGTGCACGGGGGATGTCCCAGGGTGTGGTCACTGTTCGGGATGCGTCACAACTCTGGCTCGGACAAATGGGGACGTGACAATCCTCAGCACCGAATCAACCCAGATTCGTATCGATGAAGTGCGACAAATCGTCGTGCGCGCGCAGACCGCTCCTTCGCAGGGGCGCTGGCGAGTCATTGTCATTGAAGATGCGGACCGCATGATGGAACGCACCGCGAATGTTCTTCTCAAGGCAGTTGAGGAACCTCCCGAACGCACCGTGTGGCTGCTGTGTGCGCCCAGTGCGGAAGACATGATTACAACGATTCGTTCACGATGCCGCCACTTGGGGTTGCGAATCCCAGATCCGCACGCAGTCGCAGAGCTCCTTGTTCGTCGTGACGGGGTTGAACCCGCGGATGCCCTTTCTGCTGCCCGTGCAGCCCAATCGCATATCGGCTTGGCTCGGGCCCTCGCCAAAGACCCACAGATGCGCCAACGTCGTCGGGCAATTATCACTGCCCCGGCACAGGTGCGTTCCGTCGGAGAAGCCGTTTTTGCCGCCGAAGACCTGCATTCCATTGCAAAGGCCCAGGCAGAATCCCAATCTGAAGAACGCAATGCCCGCGAAAAAGCTGAACTCATGCGCCAGCTCGGAATGGAGGAAGGCCAGACCCCGGCCTCGCACCAGCGCGCACGCATTCGCGAGCTCGAGGACGAACAGAAACGGCGTTCGAAACGCGCAATTCAAGACGCGCTTGATCGCGCGCTTGTGGATCTTCTTGGGATTTACCGTGATGTCCTCATGCGTCAACTGGGAAGCGATCAAGAACCTATTAACGATGACTGCGTGGACCTCATCGAAGAACTGGCTACGCGCTCAACATCGCAGCAGACCATGACCCGCATCCAAGCGATCGAGGAAGCTCGAAAGCGGCTGACAACAAACATGTCAGTCCCTCTGATTTTGGAAGCGATGACGCTCTCGCTTCGACCGCAGGTCTAAACATCTAATAGGGTAGGGGCATGAACTCACGCTCTCGCTTGATTGTCGCCGTCCTCGTGGTGCTTGCGCTCGCATCGAATTTCGGAGTTGCGTACTACTTGAAGGGCTCGATCGATAGCTTTGCAGAGGCTGCTGCTGCCGTTAGCCCGAACAATCAGAACAAGGTGACGGTTGCACACAGTGCTGATCCTCTTCCCGGGAAGCCGACGAAGGATCAGTTCTATTCTCAGCCCCTCAATTGGCGACAGTGTGAGGTTTCGGAAATCACCAGCAACGGCGTCGCTGCGCCGCGCGATATTGACAAGTATCAGTGCGCGTCGCTGACCGCGCCTCTGGACTGGGAGAACCTCGACGGGAATCAAATCGCTCTTGCCTTGGCAATCCACCGCGCTGATCAGAGCGAAGGCAAAGCTCTTTTCTTCAACCTCGGTGGTCCCGGCGGAGCAGCCGTGTCCTCGATTACCTCACAAGTCAACAGCTCCTTAGGGACTGGGCTTGTTGGGGCATTCGACATCGTCGCTCTGGACCCCCGAGGGGTCGGTGCGTCTACTCCCGTTCGCTGCATGAGCGACGAAGACCGCGATAAGCAGGCAGCTGGCACAGGCAGTGATAAAGACCCGAACGCTACTCCCGCTCAACTTATTGAACAGGCAAAGAAAGATTCTGCTGACCTTGCCAAGGGATGCCAGGACCTGAGCGGAAACCTATATAAGCATGTTGACACGGTCAATGCGGCGAAGGACTTTGACATGGTCCGCGCGCTGCTGGACCAAGATAAGTTCAACTACCTGGGTTACTCCTATGGAACATTCCTCGGTGCAACCTACGCAGGACTTTTCCCAACAAACGTTGGACACATGGTCCTTGATGGTGCAGTTGATCCTGCGGTACAAGGCGATGACCTCGCGGCCATGCAGATGCGCGGTTTCGAGGCCTCTCTCCGTCACTGGGTCGAAGACTGCCAGGCCGGGCGTAATTGCCCGCTCACTGGTGATGCAGACGCGGGAATGCGAAAGATGAAGGCCTTCTTCGATAGCTTGGAGAATTCGCCGCTTGAGACCTCAGATGCGAATCGCCCTCTGACGCGCAATCTGGCAATGAGCGCCGTTATCGGACTGCTGTACTCGACTGAGACCTACTCAATTTTGACGCAGGCCATGACCTCGGCCCTCAATTCGAACGACGGCTCCATGTTGCTCTTCGTGGCTGACCTCCTCAATGAACGCAACAAGGACGGCTCATACGCCTCGAACTCGATGGATGCGATTGTTGCGATCAACTCGCTGGACTACTCGCCTGTCGGAAACGCGGACCAGTGGACAAAAGGCTACGAAACCCTCAAGAGCGAATTACTGGTCTTTGGTGAAGAAGCTGGTTTCACTTCAGCCGGTCTGGAGGGATGGCCCACCTCGCACGCGAAACGCCAGCCGATTAGCGCGCAAGGCGCGCCTCCCATCATGGTCGTCGGAACGACTCACGATCCTGCAACGCCCTACGTCATGTCACAGAACCTGGCGAAGGAACTGTCCTCGGGCGTATTGGTAACGTGGGATGGATGGAACCACACCGCTTACTCAAAGAGTGGCAGCAAGTGCGTGGCGACAGCCGTCGAAGGATACTTCCTGCGAAACGTTGTTCCCGCCGCCGATGTTCAGTGTGGCGCTGACTCCTGAGGCGCTTCGGGCTGTGGAGATGGCTCAATACCTCCGCAAAATGTTCCTAGATCTTGGCAGTTGGGCTGCGGCTCGCTAACGTTGAGGTATGGACTTTTTCGGCGATGACGAATCAGAAACCCCAGGCCAGAACACGGACAGTGTTGAAGCTGAGGTGCTCGTTGACACCACCATCGAAAATGCGTGGGCTCTGGTTTCCGAACCGGGCTGGTGGATTAACGACGGTCCTCTAGGCGACCATGAGGTTGAACGCGACGATAACGGCGTGTACCACATCACCGATCCAGAAGCCGGGACGTGGCTCGTCGAGAAGGTTGACGAAGACCCCATGGACGTTGTGACCTTCCGCTGGTACCCGCTGGCTAGTGACGAGTTCCCCGAGGAATCCCTGACTACCGTTGAGGTTTCTTTATCCGAAGAAAAGGGTAAGGTCGCACTTCACGTTGAAGAATTCGGAATCTCTGCCCTCAGTGATGACGAAGACGAGGCCTATCAGCTTTGGGAAAATGAGGCCGGCCTGTGGGATCAGGCGGTTGACAGCGCGAAGGATTACCTCGAGACGCGCTGAATTCTCCTTGGCACCTGCTAGGTCTGCACTGGCAAGTGACGCTTGCTCATTTTTCGCTAGGATCTGTTTTTTCTTCTATCGATCAGGCGCAGCGCGTGCTAGCGTGTAAAGCTCAGCTAGGAGAATGGACCAACATGAGTACCAGCGGACATGCTGAGGAGAACAGTGGTGGGGCCTCGGGCCGCGAGCTTCAGCGCAATCTAACGAACCGCCATATTCAGCTCATCGCTATTGGCGGCGCAATTGGCACCGGTCTTTTTATGGGCTCCGGAAAGACCATTGCCACCGCTGGCCCGTCCATCTTGCTCGTCTACTTGATCATCGGAAGCGCGCTCTTCCTGTTCATGCGAGCCATGGGGGAGCTTCTTCTCTCTGATCAAAGCTATGGGACTTTCGCGGATATTGTTCGTGATTTTTTAGGCCCAACCATGGGCTTCGTCGTGGGCTGGACCTATTGGCTGTGTTGGGTTGTTACAGGTATCGCAGACGTCGTTGCAATCACTGGATACGTGCACTTCTGGTGGCCTGACCTTCCCTCGTGGATTCCTGTCATCGCGACAGCGCTACTTCTTTTTGCCCTCAATGCGATGACCGTCAAGGCTTTCGGCGAAACCGAATTCTGGTTCGCCATGATCAAGATCGTCGCCATTGTTGCCCTGATTGTCGTCGGCGTCATCATGGTAGCGATCGGCATGCAAGACAACGCGGGAACAACAGCCGCGGTTTCGAACCTATGGGTGCACGGAGGAATATTCCCCACCGGCTTTATGGGATTCTTAGGCGGTTTCCAAATCGCGATCTTCGCCTTTGTAGGTATCGAACTTGTGGGGACGACGGTTGCAGAAACCGCCAATCCAGAGAAAACTCTGCCCAAGGCAATCAACTCGATTCCCGTGCGCGTGGTGATCTTCTACATCTGTGCGCTTGCGGTGATCATGATGGTGACGCCATGGAACCAAATCGATAAGTCTCAATCCCCGTTCGTCACGATGTTTTCGATGACCGGCCTGGGAATGGCAGCATCGTTGGTGAACCTTGTTGTTCTCACCTCTGCTGCTTCTTCGGCAAATTCGGGAATCTACTCCACTTCGAGGATGCTCTTCTCGCTGTCGATCCAAGGAGACGCCGCGCCCTTCTTCGGTCGTCTCTCAAAGCGCCACATTCCCCAAAACGCACTCTTCCTTTCATGCGTCTTCCTTCTGTCGGGCGCGGTTCTTTTGGCATTTGGGGATTCGATCCTCAGCGTCTTCACCGTGGTGACAGCAACTTCGGCGACGCTCTTCATGGTCGTGTGGATTTTGGTGGTTATTTCCTACCTGGTTTACGTGCGTAAGTACCCTGAACGACACAAAGCAACCATTTTCCCCCTGCCCGGCGGTGTCTTCTCGGCCTGGCTGTTCATCGTTTTCATTGCTGTGATGGCGGTCGTTCTCTCGCTCGAGACAGAGAGCCTGCAAGGGCTGCTGATGTCGGCTGCGTGGATGGTCATTATTACCGTGGTCGGTGTTGTACGTCGTCATCGCGCTCTTGATCGCCGAGGCCGTGCTTCGCTCTCCGCGTGACCTCGCTGCGCCGCTTCCCGTGTGACAGTGGCGTCTTTTCAGCCGGAGCTGCGCAATCTCTGGGCGCTGCCTTGTCGCGATGCGCTATGCTGACCGGGTAAGACAGGGGAGCCCACAGCGGGCTGAGAGTGCGAATGCAGACCCTTACACCTGATCCGGATTATGCCGGCGTAGGAAGTCGCAATCTCCGGACTGCCCTCACCCCGAGGCGGTCCAGCCCTCCCACCTGAGCGGAGGAAACAATGTCTACTTTTTCGGCGCACCGTCGCGCTCGTTTCATCGCGTCAAGCGCGATTCTTTGCATTGGAGCCACTTCTGTTGCAGCATGCTCATCAAGTGCAAAGGATTCTTCGACAAGCCAAGGCAGCGCGGCCTCGTCAAGCGGTGAACAAACGGTCACGGTTCTTGCCTACGATTCATTCGATTTCCCGCAAGAACTCCTCGACAAGTTCCGCGAACAGACCGGAATCACCGTCAAGATCCAAGCGATTGGCAACGGCGGCGAGCTAGCCAACCAACTCGTCCTCACGAAAGATGCCCCGCTGGGAGACGCGGTATTCGGCCTCGACAATACGGTATCGACGCGCATTGTCGGGCAAGGCGTCATTGCGGACGCATCGATCACCTCGCCCAACTCTGCAGATAACTTTGCGGGAGAACCGGGATTGGTTCCCATCGATCGCGGTGACGTGTGCGTCAACTACGACAAGACCTGGTTTAAGGAACACCAGCTCACTCCTCCCGCAAGCTTTGAGGATCTGGCGAAGCCCGAATACAAGAACATGCTCGTCGCCATGAATCCGGCTTCTTCGACTCCCGGAATGGCCTTCATGCTGGCCACCATTGCCAAGTACGGTCCCGATGGCTACGCGAACTACTGGAAGTCCCTCAAGGACAACGGCGTGAAGATCACCGAAGGCTGGTCTCAGGCCTTCAACGTTGACTACAGTGCGGGTGAAGGCAAGGGTAGCTACCCGATGATGGTGTCTTACGGTTCTTCTCCCGCTTACGCGGTCAACGATGCGGGAACTGAGTCTTCGACCGGTGTCATTACCGACACTTGCTTCCGCCAGATTGAATACGCCGGTGTCCTCGCTGGCGCAAAGAACGCGGAGGGCGCGAAGAAGTTCATCGAATTCCTCCTCTCCGACGAGGTGCAGAGCGCGATCTCCAAGGCAACCTACATGCACCCCTACGCGGGGAAGGCTCCCGAGGCACTGGAGAAGTTCGGCCCCCTGGCTGAAAACCCCGCACGTGTTGATCCCCAAGAGATTCAGAAGAATTCTGCAAACTGGCTCAAGACCTGGCAAGAAACGGTTCTTGGGTGAAAAACTTGCGACAGCGTGTAGCGAGGGTGGGCGCCGGGGCCGTTGGCTTGGGCGTCCCCCTGGCTTTTCTCACGCTGTTTTTCGCGTGGCCCGCGGCGACGCTCATCGCGAAGGGTTTCGTAGCGCCCGGTGGGGGGCTTGATCTCTCGGGGCTCGGCGAACTGCTTTCCGCGCCGCGCACGTGGCGCGTCATTGCTCGCACTCTCTGGATGGCTCTCCTGGGTACCTGTGTTTCACTGCTTGTGGGCCTACCCGGCGCCTACGCGCTTTACTGCTGTCGCTTCCCCGGTCAGCGCGCTCTACGTGCGCTCATCTCCGTTCCCTTCGTTCTCCCAACGGTCGTTGTCGGCGTGGCCTTCCGTTCCCTCCTCGCCCCCCAAGGCTGGTTGGGCTTCCTGAACCTCGATGGGACGCCGACAGCGGTCATCGCGGCCATGGTCTTCTTCAATTACTCGCTGGTCGTTCGCAATGTCGGTAGTTTTTTTGGGCGCAAATCGATGGTCGCCGCGCACAGGTCGCGGCCTGTCTCGGAGCGCGCCCCCTGCGAGTATTTCCCACCGTTACTTTCCCGGCCTTGCTCCCCGCGATCGCCTCGGCAGCCTCGCTGGTCTTCTTGTATTGCGCTACTTCCTTTGGAATCGTGCTGATTTTGGGCGGTTCGAAGCTCACGACCGTCGAGTCCGAGATCTACATGCTTACGACCCAGTACCTGGATCTGCGTAGCGCCTCGGTCTTATCGATCGTTCAGCTTGTCGTGATCGCGCTGTCCTTGATTGTCGCCGAGGCCGCGCGCCGACGCGGTACTCGAGCAGTCGCCTTAAGGTCCTCACAAGCGGGGCATCGCGTCCGCCGAGGCGATGTGTGGACACTTGTGGTGAGTGCGGCGGTAATCCTCGTACTGGTCGTGCTTCCCCTTGCTGCGCTCGTGTGGCGTTCCCTCCACCGCCGAGGCCGCTTCACCTTCGAGCACTACCTCTCCTTGGCCGATTCCTCCTTCACTCCCGCACTGCGCGTTTCCCCCCTCCAAGCACTGGGGCACTCGCTTCTTGTTGCTCTGGTTGCGATGATGATTGCTTTGAGCGTGGGTGTTTGCGTCGTCCTTCTTGTGACTCGCCATCCGCGTTCGCGGGCGGGGCGCGTGGCTCTTTCTCTGGTCGAGAGTGCCTTCATGCTTCCCCTGGGAGTTTCTGCAGTTACGGTGGGTTTTGGCTTTCTCATCACCATGAATCGCCCGCCCCTTGACCTGCGTTCGTCGTGGATCCTTGTTCCTTGTGCGCAAGCTGTTGTCGCGCTTCCCCTGGTGGTTCGCTTGATCGCACCCTCATTGCGCGCCATTAACCCGCGTTTGCGCGAGGCCGCGGCAAGCCTCGGCGCAAGTGATGCGCGCATCATGGCGACAATTGATGGTCCCGTCCTTCTTCGCAGCGTCGGCATCGCCGCAGGTTTTGCGGCTGCGACATCGCTGGGCGAATTCGGTGCGACTTCCTTCCTCGCCAAGGGTGATTCGGTCACGCTCCCGGTCGTGATTTATCGCTTAATTTCGCGCCCAGACGCACTGGACCAAGGGGTTGCAATGGCCTCGTGTGTACTGCTTGCGCTCGTGTGTGCGCTGCTCATTACGTGTATGGAGTGGCTGCGTCCCGCTGAGATTGGAGAGACGGTATGAGTGAAAACGTTGCCTTGACGTGCAGGAAAGTCAGTGTCGATTACGGGGCTTTTCGCGCACTCGATGAAGTGTCTTTCGATGTAAAACCCGGACAAATTACTGCTCTCCTTGGCCCCAGTGGCTGCGGCAAATCCACGCTCTTGCGTGCCATTGCTGGCCTTGAACGACCCAGCGACGGGGATATCCGGTGGGAAGGTGAGTCAGTTCTTGACACACCCACTTATCAGCGCGGCTTCGGGTTGATGTTCCAAGATGGGCAGCTTTTTCCCCATCGAAATGTTGAGGGAAATATCGCCTACGGCCTGCGTCATTTTCCACGTGATCAGCGTGAACGCAGAGTCGCCGAAGTCCTTGCAATCGTTGGTCTGGAGGGATTTGCGTCGCGCCGTATTGAATCCTTGTCGGGAGGACAGGCGCAACGGGTAGCTCTCGCCCGCGCACTCGCCCCGCGGCCTCGTCTTCTCCTTCTTGATGAACCGCTTTCCGCGCTTGACCGCACCATGCGCGAAAGCCTCTCAGTCGAGTTGCGCGAAATCATTACCGGCGAGGGAATTACAAGTATCTACGTCACTCACGACCAGGACGAAGCCTTCGCCGTCGCCGACCAAATCGGAGTGATGATTCAGGGCCGCCTGCGCCGCATCGACACTCCCGAGGCCATGTGGGCAAATCCTGGGGATACAGAAGTCGCGCGTTTCTTGGGTTTTTGCGAGCATCGAACTCGAGGGGAGGGCAGACGCGGATGAGGTCTGGATTGAAATCACTGGAGGGGTATCTCGCCGCGCTCGCGGGTACTATGAAGTGCCCGCTCGCCTCGAAAATCAGGCTGATGGTGAGCCGCGCATAGTGAGGATTCCTTTCGGAAGCCGGGTTCCCGCGGTGGGCGAGCGAGTCAAGGCTCGGGCATCACACGGCATCATCCACTAGGCTTCACTCGTGACCAATCCCTTCCGTCTTGCGACTGACTCCTATGGAGCGGTGCGCCCAAGCTACCCGCGCGAGGCAGTCGAGACAATCGTGGAAGGGGCCGAGGCCTCGACACTCACGATTGCAGACGTGGGAGCGGGGACGGGTAAACTCACCGCCGCACTCCTTTCTCGCGGGGCGAAGGTCGCGGCCATCGAGCCTGCTCCAGCGATGCGCGACCAGATGAGGCAGCTTCTGGGAGAGGATGCGAATCTGAGAATTGTCGACGCATACGGGGAGTCAACGGGGCTTGCTGACTCCAGCGTTGACCGCGCGGTTTTCGCTCAATCGTGGCATTGGATGGATGCGGAAGCTACCCTGCACAGAAATGCACCGAATTGTGCGCCCCGGCGGGAAGCTCATGATCGTGTGGAATCAGCTCGATGTCACGATTCCTTGGGTACACAGGCTCACGCGCATCATGCGCTCGGGAGATATTCATCGTCCTGATCGGCCGCCCCTTTTGAGTTCGCAGTGGTCGCAGCCGGTCTTGGAACGTTTCGACTGGGAAGACGAAACGACTCCCGAGGAGATTCTTGAATTGGGGACAACGCGCTCCTCGTATTTGCGCTCGACCGCCGCAGGCAGGGAAAAGATGCAGGCAAACCTGCGCTGGTACCTGTATGAGCATCTGGGATTTGCGCCGCATTCCACTGTGATCCTGCCGTACTTCACTCTTGTATGGACGGCAGATCGGGCACAATAGACAGGTAGGACAAGAGGGGGTGACATCATCGATATTTCATTGCTCGGCCTGATCGGCGCGCTGGTCATGTACGGAGTCTCCGTCTCTCCCTCTCTTCTTGCTCGCTCGTGGCAGTGGCACGCGGTAGCTTCCGGTGTTCTCACAGCTGCTGGTTACATCCTCGGCCTGACCCTTCAACGCCTGTACGCGATTGTTATCCCCCGATTGGGAGTTCAGATCACTGCTCCGCCCACGGTGGCGCTCGCTTTTAGAGTCATTCTCTTCTTTGGTTTCTACCTGTGGCTAATTCGCTGGTTGATCCACTCCTATCGCGAACGTAGGCGAGCCGATGTTCTGGTTGGAATGCCCGGCGAGAACTTGGGCCAGTACCTTCTGGGCACTGCCGGAGCTTTCGTCCTCACCCTTGTCCTTCTTGCCATCGCTTCTGGACTGCAGTGGATTGGGCGCGCTCTTCTTGCTTTCTTCAGTCAGTGGTTGCACTACGTTCTTGCACTGTCCATTACTTTGGCGCTCCTCGTCATCATCGTTTACGGATTGACCTCGCAGGTCATCATCAAGCTGGGAATTAACTTCTTCACCCGTCACGCGCGCCGCATGAACAATCGGACCGCTAAGGGAATCGTGCAGCCCCAAGTCAAGGAACGCTCTGGTTCACCTTCGTCCTACTCGAGCTGGGAGTCTGTCGGCGGTCAGGGACGCGTGTTCCTTGGGCGCGGTCCCAGTCGCGCAGATATCGAGGCCGTCGCCGGGTGCGCCGCCCAAGAACCGATCCGCGTCTACGCGGGAATGCCAGCAGAAGGGCAAAGCCTCCAGAGTGCAGCTGATCTAGTAGTACGCGAACTTCACCGAAGCGGGGCATTTGAACGTGCAGTTATTTTGATTGCAACATCGACCGGATCGGGATGGGTTGACGAATGGCAAGTCCAACCCTTGGAATACCTCACCTTGGGAAACTGCGCGACGGCGTCCATGCAGTATTCCTTTGTCCCCTCCTCGATTAACTTCCTGACAGATCTGGACGTCTCAGAGGAAGCCGCGGTCATTCTTTTCGAGACGATTCGCCGCGCGGTTGACGAACTCCCTGAAGAGTCGCGACCCGCACTCTTCGTGTGCGGGGAATCCTTGGGTGCCTACGCCTCGCAACATGTCTTTTCAGGGATCGTCGATGTTTTGAATCGGACTGACGGTGCGCTGTGGGTCGGAACCCCCGCCTTCACCCCCATGCATGCCGAACTTACCCAAGTGCGTCACCGAGGCAGCCCCAGGTTGCCCCCGTTGTTGCCAACGGTCGCCACGTTCGTTTTGTCAATGTTCCGGAGAACTTGTGGACGGACGTGTATGGGCGTGAGCTTGGGCGATGGAACTTCCCGAGAGTCGTCTACGCGCAGCACCCTTCCGATCCTGTGGTCTGGTGGAATTCACAGCTCGCCTGGAACAAGCCCGACTGGATTTCTGAACGTGTCGACGGGGACGTGAGTCCACAGATGGTCTACACGCGCCTAGCTACCTACATTCAGGTTCTCGTTGATATGCCCGTTGCGGGGACTGCTCCGGGCGGACACGGACACACCTACCACGAGGAGCTCATCCCTCTGTGGGAAGCAATCCTCGGCCTGCGAAAGAACAGTGAGCATATGGGTTCTCGCTTTGGACTGGATTCGACGTGGATTCAGGCCGACACTCTTGGACGCATCGGTCAGGCAATTAGCGACAATCTGGCCAAATCGGAACGCCAATAGGGACGCGAAAGGACGCGCGCGACCCCGCAAAAAGTGTTGCCGGGCCTCGCTGCAAAATTTTTTTAGTGCACTGAATTTTTGGTGATACTGTGACCGCGACCGCGTCGATGCGGTCGCAACAACAATCTATGGTTTTAACGATGACGACGTCCCCGCCCGCATGGATGCCTGCGCGGATGTGCGGAAAGAAGACGAATGATGAGTATTGATATCAATCAGATCATCGATATGAGGGTCAACCACCCCGAGCAAATCGGTTTCGTGATGCGTGACCGCGGAATGGGGATCCGTCCCAACGCGAAATTTCTCATGATCGCTGCCGACGACCCCGCGCGTGGAAACTTGGCGGCGGGAGGCAACCCTCGGGCGCTAGAAGACCGATGGGATCTGCTCGACCGTCTGTGCCAGGCCTTCGCCATCGAAGGAGTCAAGGGGTGCGTGGGTGCAGCTGATCTTGTCGAAGACCTGACGATCGCGGGAGTGCTCAAGGAAAAGTTCGTCATCGGCTCCATGAACCGAGGTGGCCTCGCTGACTCGTCCTTCGAATTGGACGACGTCATGAGCGGCTACGACATCGCAGGAATCCACGAGTCCCGCTTGGATGGCGGCAAGATGCTGCTCCGCTTGGACTACAGCGATGAGGGCTCGTCCCATACCCTGTCTCGCTGCGCCCGCGGGGTGTGCGCGCTCAACGCCTCGGGTCGAATTGCCCTGCTTGAAGCGGTGATCTCAAGCCGCGACGAATCCGGCCGCGTCCGCACCCACCTCGATATGGATTCCATCTGCCTAGCGACTGCGATCGCATCGGGTCTGGGAACAACCTCGGGACTGACATGGCTCATGCTCCCGCTGTGCGAGGACGTGAAGCGTCTTGCCCATGCGACCACTCTTCCCATCGTTTTGCGAGTCGACTTCAGCGCGGGCGTGGACGCGGTTCGTGAACGCGTTCAAGAAGCACTCTCGTACCCGAACATCATTGGGATCATGGCGGATACCTCGCTGGTGTATCCCAGCGAGGGAAGCGTTGAAGATGCGGTGAAGGCGGCCCTGGAGCTGATTGCCTAACTGCGGCTGCGGCCTCGCACCCCTTGCGAGGCCCCTCAGATCAGGTTCCGCTTCTGCATGATCTTGAGCGCGACCCAACCGAAGGGTGCGCGGCCATAGAAAGTCACGAGGCGGTAGATGATCGCGGTTGGCAATGCGATGGATACGGCGATACCGGCCACCTGCAAACCGCCGGTGAGCGCGGCCTCGACAGGACCGATACCGCCGGGGAGGGACGACCGAACCCAGGGAGTTCGATGCCAAGTAGGTAATCGAGAGAGTCACAAGGTTCAGCGACCCGCCCATGGCCTTGAGTGAGGCCCAGAACGCGCCGACGAAACCGATGTTCATGAGCATGTTCCCCGCAAGAACCGCGAGGAGGCGCTGGGGCTGGCCGGCAACCCACATGAGGCGCGGATAGACCTGTTTCCACGTGGGTTCGATCTTCGACCAAATGAACTTTCGGATCTTCGGGATAGAAATGCAGATAATCACCACAAGGGCGACAACTGCGACACCGGCGATGATCGCGCCATAAGGCAGCGATACAGACAGTGAGGATCCGGAGAAGAACAAAACGGTGACCAGCAGGGAAATAGTCACGAGGAACTGTGAAATCTGCTGAAGAGTTACGGTTGTAACCGCAGCGGCTGTACTCATCTTCTGCTTGGTCAGGAAGCGCAGGTTGAGCGCGGCGGGTCCAATTCCAGCAGGTGCGACCAGAGTGACAATCGAGGCGGCGACCTGGGCAAGAATCGAGTCGCCGAACTTGACCTTCTCTTGGCTGAAAGCAACCAGAGGAACTGCGCCGCCAACCCACGTTGCAGCTGCGAAAGCAAAAGCGATGGCAATCCAGATCGGGTTGGCCTGCTTGACTGCTGCGACGATATCGGAGAAGTTCAAGGAACCCATCAAGATGATTGCGGCGAGCGCAAGAACTGCGAAGGTGATCATCGTCTTGGGGGCGAAACGTTGCAAATTAGCCGGTTGGATAGATTCTTGAGGAGTATCGGCAACAATTCCTTCGCGGAGTTTGTCAAGCAGATCGCTGCGTCGAAGGCTTGCAGTCACCTCCGAAGGCAGGACAGCCTTTTGCAGCACCGGCGCACAACCGACTAGGGCTTCTTCGGAAAGATTTCGTTGCGCCGAGGCCAGCGCCCGATCCTTTCCGACATAGATCGCAAGCAGAGTGAGCATCTGGGCGACATCGATGCGCTGATTGAGCTCGTTCGTTGCAACCTCACCCTCCTCCCAGTGGATCAGCCACACCTGGGAGGACTCATCCACAACCAGGGAAGAGGGGGCGATGCGGCGGTGGCTGATCGCATGGGCGTGCGCAAAGACCAACTGCTTCCAGGCCTCGTCAAGGATCTCATCGGTGAGTGCATCTGCCTCGGCAAGATCCTTCAAGGACGCGGTCGGTGGAAGCACGCGCATGACGGTCATGATGGAGTCGCCCGCCTGTGCAAGCCCCATGGGTTCGGGTAGGTGTACGCCCGCGCGCTTGGCGGAAATGGTGGTCAGCATGGAACGCTCGGCAGCGGCCTTCACAGAGGGGGAAACCCAGCGGGAAAGGCCGCGAAGGCGGACGTTATTCCACACTTCCAAAAGGGTCCCAGTCATTCCGCGCCCCGGGTCGAGCATGGTGATCTCGTAGGGCACACCGTAGATATCCCACACCTGATAGTGGCGATTGCCATCAACGGGGGGACGGCGAGGAATCGTGTATTCAGCTGAATCGGATGCGTGGGGTTCCGCGTGGAAATGGCCGTGTTCTGATTCGGTGACCAGCCATGTTTCCAGGTTGACCCCCGCGGGAAGAAGATCTGTGCGAATGATGCGTTGGGGTGTGATTCGGATGGAGAGAAGCGCACGAACAATCTGACCGCCCGAAGCGCTGCGGTCCTGGAATCCCAAGACAAAGCGCGAGGCCGACCCAAAAGTGCGTCCCAAGAGCACGGAGAATACCGCCGAGGGAAGCGTAAGCTGGCCGCGCAAGACCCAAATGACGATGATGACGGCGAGTGCCCAGTACGACCAGCGAATCGTGCGCATAGCCTCGGCCTCGCCTGCCGCAGTGAAGAGCGCGATGAGCGCGACGGCGACCAAGTTAATTGCAATGTACGAGGCCGTTTGCCCGTTTTTCCGAATAGGTGACGCTCAGTGGGCCGGTCGCGGTTTTGGGAAGTTGGCGCAGGAGAAGCAGGATTGCGTACGAGGCGACGCCTGCGATCACGCTTGTTGTCAGTGCTTCGATTGCTGTGGAGACTTGGCGGCGGAAGAGCAGCATGCCGATCACAGCGATCGGGGTGACAAGAATGGTTAAGCCCTCGACCAGAGACAAAGGCATAAGCAGCAGATCGCGAATGACTGTCACGCGGAGGACGTCTTGGGCAACGCCTTCGGTTGTTGAGGAGGCGACGAAACCCAGCCCCCACGCCAAGGCGATACCGAGGAGGCAGAAGATGGCCTCGACAAGGTCGGAGCGGCGGCGTCGACGGTAATGAACCCGATCGGCGAAAAAGACCGCCTCGGGAAGTCTTGACTGGCGCGTAGGAGCGTGATCGGGTGTGTTTTCTTCCGCCTGCTCGGACGCGGGCGCAGGGGGCTGCGGGGCGTCAGAGGCCTCGGACGTGATCAGTTCCTCGGAATTCTCCATGGATGACATCCTATCTGTCTTCTAAAGACCGGTAGGGTTGACTTCGTAACATGCCGTGCACTCTTAAGTGAACGGCGCCCGAGTTTAAGGAAATCTGCATGCTTGCTGCCGTCATGGTCAATGCCTCAGGTCTGGATACCTTCATCAACTGGTTCAAGGACCCCGAAAGCCTGCTGGTCGCTATGGGACCGTGGGTTTTGTGGGGAACAATGCTCATTGTCCTCATCGAATCCGGTGTTCTCTTCCCGGTTCTTCCCGGCGAATCGCTGCTGTTCACTGCGGGTTTGCTCCACGATCGACTGGGGCTACACCTGCCGACACTGATCATCATGGTTGTTGTTGCGGCCTTCATTGGCGCACAGATCGGCTACTTCCTCGGCGCAAAGTGGGGACGCAGGTTCTTCAAGCCGGATGCTCGAATCTTGAAGACCGAGCACTTGGAGAAGGCCGAACGATACTTCCGTGACTACGGCGGGCGTTCCCTGGTCATTGGTCGTTTCATCCCCTTCGTTCGTACCTTCATTCCGATCGCGGCGGGAATGGCGCGCTACCCCTACGTCAAGTTCCTGATCTTCAACACCCTGGGTGCCTTGATCTGGGGTGCGGGATTCATCCTCGTTGGCTCGCTGCTGGGTAATGTTCCCTTCGTGCATGACAATCTGACCTTGATCTTGGGTGTGATCATCCTCGTCTCGGTTCTGCCCGTGATCATTGAGATCGTCGGAAAGAAGCGTGCAGGCGAGCACGTTGAGGCCGGTGAAACCGAGGCCCTCGCGCAGCAGGAGCACGCCGAGTGAGCAAGCTGCGAATCGCATTCCTAGGGCCCTTCGGGACTTTTACAGAGCAAGCTCTGCGCCAGGTTGCCCCGGAAAACGCTGAGCTTATTCCCCTGACTTCCCCGCCGCTCGCAATGAAAGCGGTACGTGAAGGAAAGGCCGATTGGGCGGTTGTCCCAATCGAGAATTCCATCGAGGGTGGGGTCAATGCGACGCTCGATGCGCTTGCGGACTACCCGCAGCTGGTGATTCGCGCGGAAATGCTGGTTCCCATTACTTTCCATTTGGCTGTGCGCCCCGGGACGCGCGCGGAAGATATCCGCAAGATCGGGACGCACCCGCACGCGTGGGCGCAGTGCCGAAACTGGGCCGAGGAGACCTTCCCGGGTGTTGTTCACGTTCCCGCGACTTCAACCGCTGCAGCGGCTGAGACTTTGGGGGCGAGCGAGGGAGCATTTGACGCGGTCTTGTGCAATGCGACCTCGGTTGAACGCTATGGTTTGGAATCGCTGTTCACGGATGTAGCGGATAATCCTGGTGCGATTACGCGTTTTGTGTGCGTGAGAAGGCCGATTGAAGGGTCCTTGACTGCGCCGACTGGACACGATAAGACGACGATTCAAGTCGCGCTGCCGGTGAACCAAGCGGGTTCGCTCATGCGTCTCCTTGAGCAGTTCTCGGTGCACGACGTGGACCTGTCGCGAATTGAATCACGGCCCAGCGGTGATGGCCTGGGTGCCTACACTTTCTCGATCGACATGGTTGGGCACATTACTCAAGAGCACATTCAGGCTGCTTTGCGAGGCCTGTACCGAGTTTCTCCGGACGTGCGCTTCATGGGGTCCTACCCCAGCTCGACTGTCAATAGCGCGGATGTTCCTCAAGATGACGAGGACTATCGCCGTGCGCGGACGTGGGTTCGTGAACTCATTGCCGGGGTCTCACAGGACTGACCTGGTAATTGTCGAGGCCGGTTGGCGCTTAAGAGCGTCAGCCGACCTCGCAGTTTAGTTAGGCAAGGTACGCAATGCGCCTGCTTTGCGGAAGAAGCGGGCCAAGCCTCGGTGGGGAAAACAAAAGGACCCAGCTTTCGCTGGGTCCTTACTACGTGCGCGAGGGGGGAGTTGAACCCCCACGCCCTCACGGGCACACGGACCTGAACCGTGCGCGTCTGCCTATTCCGCCACTCGCGCGTACGTGGAAACTTTAGGGAATGAGAAACGATAAGTCAAACTGAATGATGAAAGGCGGCGCGCATCACCTTGAGACATGTAAAGACACCCATCCCATAGCTGACCACCGCCCGCGCGCAGCCGGCTTCCGTTCGTCTTTTACTTCGCGAGGAAGCGTTGGACGAAGCTTTCGGGTAGGTACAGGTATTTTTCTGCAAGCCCGATGAAGGTCTCGAAGTCGATCTCTGGATTGCTGAAAAGCTCGTGAAGTTGGGGATTGTCGCCCCGGGTAATCGGGCCGAATTCTCCAGTGGGTAAGCAGTAGAAGATGTCGCGACTGATCGCGTAGGCGTTGTTATTGCCGAACTCTTCCATGACCGCGAAGCGCATGAAGTCGATCATCTGGAGTATCTGTTGTGAGGTGTCCTCCGGGTCGATGGGTGCATAGAGCAGGACGGAGCGTTGCGGAATGGCAAAGAACAATCCGTGGGGCGCATTGATGTGGAGATTGCTTACCAATGCGCCGATGTTTGCTGCCTTACCGGCAATAAATGGTGATTCTCCCAGTAGTTCGGTGAAGGGGCCCACCTGTTGCTGAGTATCGATGGGCTCGTTATCGGTGTTGATCTGGCCGTAGTGGAAAGTTCATCGACCGAAAGTGGGTATCGGGCAAGACTTTGATCCGTTACCAATGACACGCTGTTTGGGAAATCCAGGTAGAGCGCTGTGGCTAATCCGGCGGTGAATGGGCGAATGTAGGTGATGGGGAGATCTGAGCTCTGCCCGCTCCGGATGATGCGTGTGCGGATTCGCTTGCGAAGCTCATCGGGATCATTAACCGAGTACTCGGGCATCCGCAGAGTTTCAATCATGAAGGCAACCCAGCGCTCGATTCGTTCTTGGTGCTGGGCCTGGTCGGAACGCGATAAATCTGACAGAAGGTTTTCAACGTTGAAGCGCATGGTGTCGACGGTCAGAATGTAGCCGTTTGTTTGCGGATCGACCTGGGGAGTGGCATCAATGCCAGCGTCTTCCAAGCGCTTCAAAAGATAGGGAAACGTGCGTTGAATCAGTTCATTGCGGTCCATGTGCGTGAGTTTAGCGTTTTTCATATTTGAAAGAGCTGGATTGAGGCTGGATGGGGACTTTGATGAGGGCTTCTTCTGAGGGTAAATTTGTCTGATGAATATGCTGCGTTTTGCGGCTTGACCTGTCAGACTTATACATGCATGTCCCAACGACGGCGACATTCACGGAAGGATGAGCACAATGACAATCCCATTCATTATCGGAGCCTACGCCTCGCATCCCGCACCGGAACTGCAAGAGGAGTATTACAAACTTCTCGCACAGCAGCCGTGGATCAATGGCCTCGAAATGCCCTATCCCGGACAGATCGCCACCGACAATGAACTTCTCGCCGGCCTACTCGCCGCGAACTGGGATTTCAACACCATCACCGCCATCCCCGGCACCATGCAAAACGTCGGAAAAGACGCGAACTTCGGCTTGGCCTCGCCAGATAGGGACGGTCGCGAGGCCGCGCTGGCTTTCACCCGCCAGCTGCGCGAGGACGTGGGCAAGTTGAGCGAGCACGCCGATCGTCATGTGGTGACGCGCATTGAAGTGCACTCGGCACCCACTCGGACAGCGGAAGGGGACGCATTCAGGCGATCTCTGGAAGTTCTGCGCGAATGGGACTGGTACGGTGCGAAGCTCGTGATTGAGCATTGCGACCGTTTTATCTCCGAGCAAAGCCGGAAAAGGGATTCCTCTTGATCGACGAAGAAATCCAGATCGCTGCCGAATTTGAGGTCGGTGTCCTGATTAACTGGGGACGCTCCGTTCTAGAAGAACGCAGTGCCGATGCTGCCTACGATCACATCGTTGCGGCCGGGAAACGCGGGGTTCTAGACGGCGTCGTCTTCTCGGGAGCGGGTCCGGAAGAAACCCAGTATGGCTATGCCTGGATTGATGGGCACCTGCCCGGTCAGACCGATGAGCCGGCATCGCTCATGAGTAATGCAGAAATTAAGCACTGTGCACGCGCCGCGATCGAGGGCGGATGCGCCTATCTGGGTGCGAAGATGTGCGTGCCCAAGGACGCAACCTTAGAGGAGCGCCTCGCGATGCTGACCCACGTCTACAAGGCTTGCGAGCTCCAATAACTGTGCTTACGTAAGCGCTCGTTGTATATCCGCTCTAGGGGTATCCGCCGCCGGAGTATGCCCCCCCTCGGAATATCCGCCTGAATGTCCTCCGGAATATCCGTCCGCGGACAAAGTGCGTCAATGTGCGGGCATAGCGCAGCTATTTCGCGCCTATCCTTCGAGCTATGACGCACTTTGTCCGCTGGAGAGACTGTCAAAGCGGAAAACGAGGTTCGTCTGCCTCGCGCTGAAGTCGCAGCCGCTGCCTCGTGCTGAGGTCGCACCGCGCAGCCGGTCCTACTCCACGGTGACTGACTTGGCGAGGTTTCGAGGCTGATCGACATCCAGCCCCTTCACCGCAGCAAGCTCACACGCAAAAATCTGCAGCGGAACAATTGTCAGCAGCGGTGCATACAGCGTCGGAACGGGAGGCACGCGGAAGACAACTTCAGCGAACTCGTCGACCGATGCGTCGCCTTCTTCTGCAATGACAATGGTTCGTGCTCCGCGCGCACGGACCTCTTGGATGTTCGCCAGGACCTTCGCATGCAGTTCGGGACGGCGCGGAGTTGGCACAATGACGACGACCGGCTGACCTTCATCCACCAGGGCGATCGGCCCGTGCTTGAGCTCGCCGGCCGCAAAACCCTCCGCGTGGATGTAGCAGATTTCCTTGAGTTTGAGCGCGCCTTCAAGAGCGACGGGGTAGCCCACGTGCCGCCCCAAGTAGATCACCGAGGTCGCATCTTTCATGGTGCGGGCGAATTGGCGAACTGTCTCTCCGCTATCCAAAACCTTCTGAATCGCCTCGGGAAGGCGCGCAAGTTTCTCCATGTAGTCGGTGATTTCGTCGGCGTACTTATTCCCGCGAACCTGTGCCAGGTACAGGCCGAGGATGTAGCACGCTGTCACCTGTGAAGTGAAGGCCTTCGTGGAAGCGACCGCAATTTCGGGCCCTGCATGGGTGAGGATGACGGCATCGGATTCGCGTGAAATGGTCGAACCGGGAGTATTGACAATCGCGACGACCTTCGCGCCCTGTTCGCGGGCGTGGCGGATCGCCTGGATCGTATCCATGGTTTCGCCGCTCTGAGAAATTGCAACAACCAGGGTCTTCTCTCCAACAACCGGGTCTCGGTAGCGGAATTCGCTGGATAGTTCGACCTCGACGGGGATACGGCACCAGTGCTCAATCGCGTAACGGGCGACTTGCCCCGCATAAGAGGCGGTTCCGCAACCAATCATGATGATTTTGTCGATCCCACGCAGGACGTGCTCGGGGATGCGGATCTCATCAAAGCCAAGTGCTCATGCGAGTCCATTCGATCGGCAAGAGTCTCAGCCACGCCCCGAGGCTGTTCGTGGATTTCCTTCTCCATGAAGGTCGGCCATCCGCCCTTGGTCGCGCGATCCGCCGAAAAATCGACTTCGTATTCCTTCAGGGGAACCGGGTGCCCATCCGCACCGATGACCGTTACAGCGGAAGCGCTCACGACAACCAGCTGGTCTTGCCCAATTTCCACCGCGCGGCTCGTGTGCTCGATGAAGGCAAGGACATCTGAACCCAGGAAGTTTTTCTCCTTCGCCGAGGCCAATAACCAGCGGCGATGACCTGCGCGCGGCAACGATGACCTTGGGAGATTCAGCGGACAATGCGAGCAGTGTGAAGGTTCCCTCGAGCTCGGCGGTTACTTCCCGCATGGCGACGACCAATCGGCGTGCGACGGCCTCGTCGGTGCCGCTCAGCCCTGCAACTTCTTCCGTGTACGAGGCCGCATCCGCCTGATCGTAGGCGCGCGCAAGCAGGTGCACGACCACTTCCGTATCGGTTTCCGAGGCGAAAACCGCACCTTGTGCGCGCAGTCGGGTGCGCAGTTTGTCCGCGTTTTCGATGATTCCATTGTGGACAAGTGCGAAGCGCCCATCTGGGCTGACGTGGGGGTGAGCGTTTGCTACCGTGGGGCGCCCGTGAGTTGCCCAACGGGTATGCCCGATCCCGGCGTAAGCATCGGCGGGCGCATCCTGATCAACAGCCTCACGCAGGTTGACCAGCTTGCCGACGGCCTTGATGACGTCCAGTTCTCCCGGATACGCCAATGCGATTCCTGCAGAATCATATCCGCGATATTCCAGGCGTGAAAGTCCATCAAGAACGACCTGACGGCTTCGCTGAGAGGCCTGGCATGCAACGTGTCCAACAATTCCGCACATGTTCTCATTGCAACACAGGAGCCTTGCTATCGCTTGCCGGGCAGCTATGTAGCGCCTGTGAATCCTGCCTAGAATGCGCCGTCTTTCCAGTGAATCGGATCGTCCAAAATTCTCTCGAGAATCTGGAAAGCCCCACCGCGCAGGGAAAGGTCCTCGGATGAGGGAAGGATATCGATAGCGGGCGCATACCAGGGCGCTTGGAGGACTCGAGTTTCCAATTCCTCGTGCAGCGTTGGCAGCAGGTAGGGTGCGATCTCGGCGACGAGGCCGCCCAAATAGACCTGAGAAATATCGACGGTGTTGACGACGCCTGCTAGAGCCTGCCCCAGTGCATGACCGGCATTGGCAAGAGCATCTTGAGCCTGTGCACTGTGTCCGGCAAGCTGGGTAAGCTCGCGCGCGCTAGCTCCGTCTCCCAAGCCCGCTGCTCGGCACAGCGCCTTGAGTCCAGCAATGGTTTCCAGGCATCCGCGTGCTCCACAGGAGCAGACGTTTCCTTGAGGTTCAACGCAAATATGCCCGATTTCACCCGACCAGCCGTGAGCTCCGCCCAGCGGTTGATGGTTGATGACGAGGCCGCCGCCGATGCCAACTTCCCCGGAGACATAGATGAAAGATGCGGGTCCCTCGGGAACGCCTGGGCGGGGATGGGCGACCGCAAAGGCTGCCAAGTCGGCCTCGTTCGCAATGAGGGTGACGTGGAGGTCGTGGAGGGGGTGGGTGAGTTCGTCGAAGGGGATGTTCTTCCAGCCGAGGTTTGGAGCGGTGACGAGGGTGTCGCCAGAGACGAGGCCGGGGAGGGCAAGCGCGCTGCCGAGGAAAACCGTGCTTTCTTCGCGTCCTGCGTGTAGGACGCGTCTTCCCATTCGAGCCAGTTTGCGCAGGATCGTCAGTGGATCTGAGCCGGAGAAATCGCCGTCCTGTGTCTCTCGAGCGAGGACATTGCCGCTCAGGTCGACAAGGTATGCGCCAAGAACGGAGATATTCACCTGCAGTCCCAGTGCGATGACCGTTCCCGAGGCGGGGGAGAGGACGCTTGTGGGTCGGCCTCGTCCGCCAGTGGCGAGTTTATCGTCGCTTTCTTCGACGAGGTCGGTGGCAATGAGTTCATCGACCAGACGTGACATTGTTGCGCGTGAAATTCCGGTTTGAGCAGCGATTCCCGCGCGGTTGATTGCGCCAGGATTGGCCAGGATGTGGCGCAATGCCAGCGAAAGATTGTGTGCACGCAGATTTTGGTTCGTGGCGCCAGAATGTGGGCTTTGCGTGCGAACTGTGTTGGCCATGTCTTGACTCTATCGCATTTTTTGGATTATGTTATGAGACATAACAAAACCGTGCATACTTTTGCACCGATTAAAAATCTGGAAGGTCATGCTATGGCGCATACACCTCGACCCGAAGATCGCTTCTCTTTCGGCCTGTGGACCGTGGGATGGAATGCGGTTGATCCCTTTGGAACCGGCACCCGAGCCGTCCTCGATCCGTGGGAATACACGGCGAAACTCGCAGAAATCGGCGCCTGGGGTATTACATTCCACGACAATGATGTCTTCGACTTCGATGCCTCGGACTCAGAGCGTCATGAGCGAGTCATGCGCGTCAAGGAAGTTGCCGACGCAGCCGGACTCGTCATCGAAATGGTGACAACCAATACCTTCACCCACCCGGTGTTTAAAGACGGCGGATTAACGAATAATGACCGTGAGATCCGCCGTTTCGGCCTGCGCAAGATCTTGCGTAACGTCGACCTTGCGGCGGAACTTGGCGCGACAACCTTCGTCATGTGGGGCGGGCGCGAAGGCGCAGAATACGACTCCTCCAAGGATCTCAATGCCGCATTCGATCGCTACCGCGAAGGCCTCGATACCGTCGCCGCCTACATTAAGTCCCGCGGCTACGACCTCCGGATCGGTCTGGAACCCAAGCCTAATGAACCTCGAGGCGATATCTTCCTTCCCACCGTCGGTCACGCCTTGGCCCTGATCGCCCAGCTCGACAACGGCGACGTCGTCGGATTGAACCCCGAAACCGGACACGAACAAATGGCCGGCCTGAACTACACGCACGCATTGGCTCAGGCGCTCAACGCCGGAAAGCTCTTCCACATCGACCTCAATGGTCAATCTGGCCTGAAGTACGACCAAGATAAGGCATTCGGACACGGCGACCTTGCCAGCGCTTTCTTCACCGTCGATCTGCTTGAGAACGGCTTCCCCGGGGGAGGACCTCGCTACGAAGGGCCTCGTCACTTCGACTACAAGCCCAGCCGAACCGAGGGCATGGAAGGCGTGTGGGAATCCGCGCGTGCAAACATGGAGATGTACTTGAGGCTGGCCGAAAAGGCTCGCGAATTCCGCGCCGATCCGCTCACCCAAGAACTCATGGAGGCGGCATCTGTCGCCGAGCTGGCAACTCCCACGCTCGCACCCGGTGAAAGCATTGACGACTTCCTTGCTGACCGCAGTGCCTTCGAGGATTTCGACGCCGAAGCAAAGGGCGCTCGTGAGTACCACTACGTCGAGCTCTACCAGCAGGCCATGCGCCACCTGATCGGCTGAGACCATGAGTGAGAGCAGGCCATTCGTCGCTGGAGTCGACTCCTCCACGCAATCGTGCAAAGTTGTCATCTGCGATCCGGTCAGCGGCAGGATCGTCCGCGAAGGTCGCGCCTCGCACCCAGAGGGAAGTGAAGTTGACCCTCAGGCGTGGTGGGATGCTTTCCTCGAGGCCGTGCGCGCGGCTGGCGGGTTGGACGACGTGCGTGCGCTCAGCGTGGGCGGGCAACAACACGGAATGGTCTGCTTGGACTCGCAAGGCGAGGTCATCCGCCCGGCGCTTTTGTGGAACGATACCCGAAGCGCCGGTGCGGCCGAGGAACTCACCTGCGAACGAGGCGATGGTGACCTTGAGCGCGGTGCTCGCTGGTGGGCGCAGGCCACGGGACTCGTTCCCGTTGCCTCTTTTACGGTCACGAAACTGCGTTGGGTCGCAGACAATGAACCGGAAAATGCGCGAAAGATTGCGGCAATCTGCCTGCCTCACGACTGGCTGAGTTGGAAAAATCCGCGGTGGTTTTGAGGCTGTCGGATTGGAAGGATTGTGCACCGACCGTTCCGACGCCTCGGGAACGGGCTACATGGACCGGGCTGATGCAGTCTACAGGCGCGAAATCTTGGCTCAGGCCCTAAGAATCTCGGTGGAAGAAGCCGAGGGAATCATCCTGCCGAAGATCTGCGAACCTGTGGAAGCCATGGGGTGTGGGGATCCAGCGCAAGGATGGGGAGAAATCGCCATCGGCCCAGGGTGTGGGGACAATGCCGGGGCTGCGCTCGGTGTTGGCCTCGGTGTCGGACAGGCGTTGCTCTCGTTGGGAACCTCCGGGGTTGTTGCCGTTGTGAGTGAAACTCCCGTCGAAGACCCCAGTGGTCAAGTCGCCGGCTTTGCTGACGCCAGTGGGCATTGGCTTCCCCTCGCGTGCACGCTCAACGCCTCGCGAATCCTCGACGCGGTCGGCGCGATGAGCGGCCTCGGCTATGAGGAACTAGACGAAGCGGCACTGTCGGTTCCCGACGCGGGAGGGCTGCGCCTCGTTCCGTATTTTTGAAGGCGAACGCACGCCGAACCTGCCCGATGCCACTGCCCGATTGGAGGGAATGACGCTCAAGAATTCGACGCGCGCGCACCTTGCTCGGGCCGGTGTCGAGGGGCTGCTTTCCCACATGCGTTTCGCGCTCGAATGCGTGCGTGAGCTGGGAGTTCCGATCGAGAAAGTGCTCGTTGTCGGCGGTGGAGCGCGCTCGCGGGCAGTGCAGAGCTTGGCGCCCGAATTCTTGGGGGTGCCCGTTGAATTTCCCGAGGCGGCAGAGTACGTCGCCCTGGGGGCCGCGAGGCAGGCGGGGATGTTACATTCGCCCACGATATGAACACGCCGTGCGCGGCCCACGTCTGGGCCATAGCATGAGGCTATGTTCCAACGAATGCGTAGCTGACCCACGCGTCAGCTTTTGACCAGACCTACTGATGGCTAGAGATTACTCGCCCGGGTCGTACGTCTTTGCGTTGGAAACTGCCGCAATCGCCGAATCGTGAGCGCAGCGGCTCGACCCCTTCAGCCATCGCCTCTCCTCACGTCACAAGAATCAAAAACGTGAACACAAGGAGAGATAACAATGGGCGCAATTGAGGCAACGGACACCGACTACCAGAACTCTTGGGCATTTGAGACCAAGCAAATTCACGCGGGTTGGGACCGTGATCCCCAGACCGGTGCAACTTCCATCCCGATTCTTCAAACAACCTCATTCGCTTTTGACTCCGCGGAACGAGCCGCAGCCCGCTTCGCCCTGCAAGAGCTTGGCCCCATCTACACTCGCCTGGGCAACCCGACCAATGATTACGTCGAGGCCCGAATCGCTGCCCTCGAAGGTGGCGTCGGCGCGCTCCTGACATCCTCAGGCCAGTCCGCAATTGCCCTTGCGGTCCTCAACCTGGCATCTGCGGGGAACAACATCGTTGCTTCGCCTTCGCTTTACGGCGGTTCAACCTCGCTGCTCAACAACACCCTGCGTCGCCTCGGAATCGATGCCCGCTTTGTTCGCGATCCCTACGATGTCGAGGAATGGCTGTCTCTGGCCGACGAAAAACACCGTTGCCTTCTACGGCGAAACCATCCCCAACCCCAAGGGCGACATCTTCGATATCGAGAAGATCGCGCAGGCCGCACACTCCGTTGGCGTTCCGCTTATCGTCGACAACACTGTCGCCACCCCCTACCTGACCAGGCCAATCGAATGGGGCGCCGACATCGTCATCCACTCGGCCACGAAGTACCTGGGCGGCCATGGCACCGCGATCTCGGGCGTGATCGTCGATGCCGGTAACTTCGACTACACGAAGGACCCCAAGCGTTTCCCCGGTTTCAATGAACCCGAATCCTCCTACGCGGGCCTCGTTTTCGGACATGACCTGAGCGCCGAGAAGCTCGGAGCAAACCTCTCCTACATCATTCGCGCACGTGCAATTGGCCTGCGAGATGTCGGCTGTGCACCCTCGCCCTTCAACTCCTTCCTCATCGAGCAGGGCATTCAGACGCTCTCACTTCGCGTCGAGCGCCACGTTGACAACGCGCTGAAAGTTGCGAAGTTCCTCGAGGCCCACCCGCAGGTCGAGTCCGTCAACTACGCGGGCCTCGAGTCCTCGCCCTACTACGAGCTCCACCAGAAGTACAACCCTCGCGGTGCCGGTGGCCTCCTCTCCTTCGTCATCAAGGGCGGCCTCGAAGCAGGAACCTCATTTGCGACCTCGCTCAAGCTTCTCCCGACCGTCGCCAATATCGGTGACGCAAAGTCCTGGTCATTCACCCCGCATCCACCACGCACTCCCAACTCAGTGAGTCCCAGCTGCGCGCCGCGGGAATTGAACCCGGAACCGTCCGCCTGTCCATTGGCATTGAGAACGTTAACGACATCATTGCCGACCTTGTCCAAGGATTCGAGGCCGTCGCCCACCTGGCCTGAAACTGGCCAGCCCGCGCAATCTCGAGGTAAGTGAGGAAGAGACCATGAGCCGACGTGAACTTGGACCGATCCCCGTCAGCGGTGCCTGGACGCCTAATGACCCCGTCGCATTCCGTAAGTTTGCGCACTTGGGGGCCCCTCCGCCTCGAAAATGGTTCATTCCTGCCGGAAGTGACCCTGGCCTACGAGACCTTGGGCACGCTCAACGAGGACCGATCGAATGCGATCCTCGTGCTGCACGCACTCACGGGCGACGCCCACATCTCGGGGCCGGCGGCTCCTGGTCAGGTCACTGCGGGCTGGTGGGAAGAGGCCGTCGGACCGGGCAAACCCTTGGATCCCGAGCGCTACTTCCTCGTCGTTCCCAACGTCCTCGGTGGCTGTCAGGGAAGCACCGGCCCGGCCTCGGCAGCGCCTGACGGGCAGCCGTGGGGCTCGCGTTTCCCCGTCATCTCAACGCGCGACCAGGTTCAGGCCGAGGCGCGGCTGGCGGATTACCTCAGGGATTCCCACGTGGAACACGGTCATCGGCGCCTCCCTGGGAGGACACCGCGCGCTCGAGTGGGGAGTGACCTTCCCGCTGCGCTGCGAGCGTTTGGTCGTCGTGGCCTCGGCGGCATGCACGAACGCGGAACGTGCGGCTTGGGCGCACACTCAAATCCGCGCCATTGAATTGGACCCCAACTGGCGAGGCGGAGACTACTACGACCAGGAAGAAGGCCCTCACGCGGGACTCAACCTCGCGCGACAAATCGCTCACGCCACCTACCGCTGCCCCGATGAGCTGGACGCGCGCTTCGGGCGCGCGCCCCAGGACCGCGAGGACGTGTTAAGCGGCGGCCGTCTGGCTGTCCAGTCCTACTTGGACTACCACGGGGCAAAGCTCGTGCGTCGTTTCGACGCGGGTTCCTACGTTTCCTTGTGCCGCACGATGCTGAGCTACGACATCGGTCGCGATCGCGGGGGAATTACCGAGGCGCTGCGGCAGATCACCGCGCGAACGCTGGTCATTTCGGTGGACTCGGACCGACTGTTTTTTTCGCAAAGGAAGGACTCAAGGTCGCCGAGGGAATTCCCGGCGCGCAATACGCGTGCCTGTCGTCTCCGCACGGTCATGACGGCTTCCTCATCGAATACGAACAACTCAATCGAGTCCTCGAGGATTTCCTGGAAAATCAACCCTCTTTCATTGATTCTTCGGCACTGTAAAGGCGCAATTTTCTTTCTTATGTGAGGCCTGAGCTAGGCACAGCTCATTCATAGAGTTAGCTGGCTCAATTGGATCATCACGATCCACGAAAGGACCTCACATGAAAACGCCAGCTTCGACTCTTGTACGGTTATCAGCCGTAGCCGCGGTCGGCGCGCTCGCACTGAGCGCCTGCTCCTCGACTTCCGGCACCGCATCGGCCTCGTCGGCCGTCAGCGCGAAGGCCGCCTCAAGCTCATCGGTTTCCGCGGAATCCGGGACTGTGATTGCTCCTCCGACCGCTGCCGAGGCCCTGGCTGCGAACGCGAAAGCCTCCTACGTTGAGGACAGTGCGTGGGATGCTTCTTCGGCTCAGGCCATTACTTTGAACGGAAGCAGCGCGAGTACCTCAGCATCTGGAGTGAAGGTCGAGGGTTCCACGGTGACGATCACCCAGGCTGGCGTATACAAACTTTCTGGAACGCTCAATGGCCAGGTCAAGGTCGAGGCCGGGACCGATGCCCAGGTCGTCTTGATCCTTGATGGCGCGACAATCACGAACTCTTCGGGTAGCGCCATTAATGTGGTCTCTGCGGATGATGTTGTGCTGTCCTTGAATGGTTCAAACACTGTCACTGACGGCACGCCTTCGGATACGAATGCTGAGGACAACGCGGCGATTTACTCTGATGCAGATCTCACAATTACGGGTAGCGGGTCACTGACGGTTAATGCCAACTACAACGACGGCATTACCAGCAAGGACGACCTCTACATTCTGTCGGGTAACATCACGGTCACCTCGAAGGACGATGCGCTACGTGGCAAGGACTCTCTGACCGTTGCCGGCGGAACTATCAAGGTCACTTCAGGAGGGGACGGCCTGAAGTCAGACCAAGATAGCGACACCACTAAGGGCTACGTCAATATCACCGGCGGCACCATCGAAATCACTTCGACGGGTGACGGTATCCAGGGTGAAACTGACGTCATCATCACCGGCGGTGATACGACGATCATTGCCGGTGGAGGCGCTTCATCTGGAAAGGACTCCAACAATTCCACCAAGGGAATTAAAGCCGGTGTCTTCCTGATTGAAGACGGTGGTGAAGTCACGATTGACTCCGGTGACGATGGTTTGCACTCCGATGGTGCAATCCGACTGACCTCCGGAACGATCGTTGCTTCGACTGCTGATGATGGTATCCACGCTGAGGGTGCGGCCGTTCTTGACGGTGCGAAGGTCACTGTTGAGCAGTCCAGCGAAGCCCTTGAAGGTGGTTTGATCACCATCTCCAATGGCGAGGTTAATCTGACCTCCAGTGACGACGGTATCAACGGCTCCGGTTCGACTACTGTTGCAGCAGTTGAAGCGGCAAAGACCGCGACCAAGACGACCACGACCAACAACGGACCCGGCGGTGGCTCCATGCAGGACACCGGTGAGAAGATCCTGATCTCGGGCGGCACCATCACGGTGAACGCCGGCGGTGACGGCATCGACTCCAATGGTTCAGTGGAGATTAGCGGCGGTAACACGATCGTTTACGGTCCCACGGATGGCGGGAACGGCGCACTGGATTCGAACGGTGAATTCTTGGTCAGCGGTGGAACGCTTCTTGCCATCGGTTCTTCCGGAATGGCTGAATCGCCTTCGACCAGCTCTTCACAGGGATGGCTGCAGGCTTCGGCTTCCGGGAACGCGAACTCGACCGTGACCATCAAGGACTCCAGCGGAAAGGTTTTGGCCAACATCAAGGCAGCAAAGACCTTCCAGAATGTGGTCTTCTCCTCTGCGGATGTGTCGAATGGTCAGAGCTACACGGTGAGTGTGGATTCGAATTCGACCTCTGTCACTGCCGGTCAGGCGACCGGCAGTCAGGGCGGTCCCGGTGGGGGAGCGCCCGGTCAGAGGGGCGCTCCTGGTGGACAAGGCGGAAACCGTCAGGGCGGCCGCTGAGTGAAAGAGTGGGGGATGCGACTTCGGTCGCATCCCCCACTACTGTTTTCTCTACTTGGTTGTTCTACTAACCTGTTCGGTTAAAAGGCGGGTGGTTAACTCACGGCCCCACCCCGTGTGCCCACCCCGCGGATCCACCCCACCCCGCGGACAAAGTGCGTCTGAACGAGAGGCTCGTGAGCGTATATGGCCGGAATCGGTCGAGCAATGACGCACTTTGTCCGGGTACGTGTACGCAAGAAACGATCTTTTCGATCTGTGGGTGTCTCAGGGCGCTTTGTCCGGGTGTCCTAGCCTCGAGTATGACCAAGGCGCCCCCAAAGTGCATGGCTGGGTCAAGTTTCGCACATAGCTCATTCATAGACTCCACTGGCTCAATAGTTACGTCACGCACGAAACAACCTTGAGGAGCATCAAATGACTGCACTCACCACAGCGATGGTTCTGCCGATCATCATTGACCTCTTCGCAATGTTGATCCTGGTTGGAGCCCTCTACTACCCCCGCCACCGGCGCGCCGATCTCGTCGTTGCATTCTTCGTTGTCAACATCGGCGTCCTTGCGGTCGCAAGCGTCATGGCAAACTCAACGATCTCCGCAGGCCTAGGACTTGGCCTCTTCGGTGTCTTGTCGATCATCCGACTGCGCTCCGACGAAATCAGCCAGCGAGAAATCGCCTACTACTTTGCTTCCCTTGCCATTGGCCTGCTCCTTGGCATGAGCACCGCGATCTACTCCTACGCAATGGTCGCTCTGGTCCTAGCTACCCTCGCCATCGGTGACTCGACCTTGCTCCTTGGCCGTTCGGGCTCGCAGCAAGTCCAATTCGACCGCGCAATCGCGGACGAGCAAGAACTTCGCCAAGCGCTTGAGGCTCGCATGGGTGTCAAGGTGACCGGAGTCAAGGTCATCAAACTCGACATGGTCAACGATCTCACCTTGGTTGACGTTCGCTACCGGGTCCCGGCCAGGCGCTGAGCCTGCACGAAAGACCACCCCGGCCTCGGCCTCGTGAAAGAACTGGAGGACACCATGACGCACGAACTACACAACCTGACGAACCTCGAAGGAATCAGCCTCGATGACATGAACGCACGCGCCGCGATGCTTACGCGAGTCGACCGCAAGTACGTCGTGCCCACGGATCGCTTGGATGAGTTGCTCGCGCTCATGAACCCCGCAACGCAGATCCTTGAAATCGGGGGGAAGAATGAGCAGCGATATGCCTCGTGCTACTTCGATACTCCCGAGCTGCACTCCTTCATGGACACCGCGCACAAGCGCCGCCGCCGCTACAAGGTTCGTACGCGCTCTTACCTTGATTCGGAGCTGGCCTTCCTTGAAGTTAAGACCCGAGGCCCGCGCGGGCACACCGTCAAGAAGCGCTTGGCCTACGACTTCGCTCAGGCTGCGCGGATGGAACTGAGTTGCGAGGGCAGGTTTTGGGTGGCCGAAAGGCTCGAGGCCGCTCAGTGCTTTGACGGCGTTGGTCGGGTTGATTCCCTGCTCCCCGTGCTCTCTGGAACCTATACGCGTTCGACGCTTCTCATGGCAGGCGGCCAGGGGCGCGCGACGATTGACACCGATCTGAACTGGGACTCATGGGGTCGTGAGCTTCAGGCTCCCCACATTGCGATTATCGAAACCAAGTCTGGCGCAGCTCCTTCTGAGCTGGACCGATTGCTGTGGGCAAACAGGATCCGGCCGTCGCGTATCTCGAAGTACGCGACTGCGATGGCTCTGCTGGCTCCGGACTTGCAGACAAATCGGTGGACTCGCGTGATTGATCGTTTCTTCACGATGAGGCCGACGGTCCAGCAGGCGCTTGCCGCATGAGCCGACCGCGGGATTGATCCCGCACACAAGCTGTCCCGCGAAGTGTGCGTGATGACCCAGAGGTGCTGCGCGGGACTAGGCTGGGGGGTGTGGAAATTCCACGCCCCCCAGTTCTGATGCGATCGTGAGGAAAAGAATGACACTGCCTTCGGAGAAACTTGCTGAGCTTGGCCTTGAACTGCCTGAGGTTGCCAAGCCTGTTGCCGCCTATGTTCCTGCCATTGAGGATCGCGGTGTTGTGCGCACCTCCGGTCAACTTCCCTTGGAAAATGGCGAGTTGGCTTGCATTGGTGCGGTTGGTGAAGATGGTGCGGATCCCGAAGACGCGTACGAGGCCGCGCGGATTTGTGCGTTGAATGCGATGGCGGCTGCGGCTGCAGTTGCTGGTGGTGTGGATCGTCTGGCCTCGGTGGTTAAGGTGACTGCCTTTGTTGCGTCCTTGCCGAATTTCTATGGGCAGGCTGCTGTGGTCAATGGCGCGTCTGAACTGCTGGGTGAGGTTTTTGGCTCTCAGCACGCGCGTTCAGCTGTGGGCGTTGCGGCCTTGCCGCTGAATGCCTCGGTCGAGGTCGAGGTGGAGTTCGCACTCCGTTCCGAGTGAGTGGGATCGCTCAGCGCTCTATTTAGCAAGGATTTAAACTGAAATAAAGGTCTGTATGCGGGCGTTCCTGTGAGTGCCCGCTGATTTACAGCGTTATTCCAAGGAAGAGGACAAAATGGCAGAGACTTTGCCCGAGGCAGCAGCGCCGGGAACTGGACAGCAATTCAAGCTGGTCGATGTGTCGACCACCCCCTCTGAGGGCGGTTGCGGTTGCGGTTGTGGCGGCCACGGAAAGAAGGAACAGGCTGCTCCTGCAGCAACTGCACCCGAGTCGCACGGAGGCTGTGGCTGCGGTGGGCACGGACATAAGGCTGAGGCCGCACCTGCCCGTGAATCACACGGCGGTTGTGGTTGTGGCGGACATGGACACGGTGCTCAGGAAGCTCCAAAGGCTGAGGCACCTGCTCACGGTGGTTGCGGTTGCGGTGATCACGGCCAGGGAACAGCGCACGTCGTTTCGCAGGATCCCGCCGTTCGTGAGGACGAGCTTGTTATTCATTCCCTGCCTAAGGTTGTTCGCCATGCTCTGCTCTTTGCTGCGATGGATAACCTGCCGCTTGGCGCATCGCTGATTGTTGTGGCACCGCATCAGCCGGCTCCGCTCTTCAACTACCTGCAGGAAAGCGAATCGCACTACCGTGTCGAGACCATCGAGACCGGCCCGGTCGACTGGCGCTACCGCATTACGCGTCTGTCCTAGTTTTCTGAGGCTCAATGCCCGCGAGCTCTGCGCTCGCGGGCATTTCTGTGTCTGGTGTCTCCGAGTTTTATATCGCCACTTCAATTCCGTTTTGCCTCCGCGGACAAAGTGCGTCTGAATGGGGGAGGCTTTGGTGATTCTCCCCGATAACCCAGAAGCAATGACGCACTTTGTCCGATGTGCCGGGTCGGCGGTGCCCTTAAAGAAGCCGAGCTGCCAATGATCGTCTACTCTCGGGCAGGGCGCTCAGGACAAACTGCGTCTGTGTGGGGGAGGCTTTGGTGATTTTCCCCGATAACCCAGAAGCAATGACGCACTTTGTCCGATGTGCCGAGGTGACGAGCAACCTCACGACGCCCTCGCTCAAGTGCCTCACTCGCTTCGCTGTCAGCGGCCGAGCAAGTCCTGTCGCTGGCCGAGCCGCCCCGCTGCGTGGCCGAGCCGCGCAGCCGACTGACTAAGCGACGCCCCGTCAGGTGACCGCGTGTCCAGTTTCAATAAGAAAACCCGAAATACCAGCGAAAGTCTCGCTGGTATTTCGGGTTGTTCTGAGCCGCCTGTGGGAATCGAACCCACGACCTATTCATTACGAGTGAATCGCTCTGCCGACTGAGCTAAGGCGGCCGGGCAAATCCTCACTTCCGAAGGGAAGTGCAGAAAAGCTACCGGAAGTACTTTAGCGGTATCCGCTTCGGAGAAGCAAACGTTGTGCTGCTGTGATGGTGTGTGATTGCCAGCACGCACTCTTGCTCACGCCTGCCACTACCTGCGCGTTCCTCGGGTGTTACCCTGAATTGTGTTGACAGAACATGACGAAACGTCAGAAAACCCAGCGGAGACGCCCGTCGTCCTTCTTGTAAATCTAGGGACTCCCGAATCGCCCAGCCCCAGCGATATCCGCCGTTTTTTGCGTGAATTTCTGAGTGATCGTCGAGTAATTGAACTTCATCCTCTGATCTGGAAGCCAGTCCTTGAAGGCGTGATTCTTCCTTTCCGCCCCTCTCGAGTCGCACCAAACTATCGTTCGATTTGGACTGAGCATGGTTCGCCGCTCATGGCGTATTCCATCGCCCAAGCCGAATCTCTTTCAGAGCTGCTTGGCGGTCAGGCGAAAGTTGTGCTCGCTATGCGCTACGGAAAGCCCTCTATTGAGAGCGTCCTTGATGATGTGTTCGCGAAGGGGCATCGCCGCGTCCTTCTACTTCCTGCCTATCCGCAATATGCCGCGTCATCTGCGGGAACAGTCACTGACGCATTAGCGCGCTACATCCTGAAACGTCGCAATCATATGGAAGTGCGCACGATCCGTTCGTTCCCTACGGAACCCGCCTATATTGAAGCCCTAGCCTGCGCTATCGAGGAAGATTGGGCACGCCGAGGTCGCCCTGATTTCGCATCTGGAGACCAGCTCCTTGCGTCTTTCCATTCCATCCCTCAGAAAATGCACGATGCGGGTGATCCCTACAAGCATGAGTGTATGGCGACGGCAAATGCACTCCGAGCGCGCTTAAATCTCGACGAAGACCAGCTTCTAGTCACTTTCCAATCGGTTTTTGGGCCCGCGAAATGGTTGGGGCCGGCGACCATCGATACCGTTGCTGAGCTTGCTCGTCACGGGACCCGGCGTCTTGATGTGATTTGCCCTGGCTTTATGACGGATTGCCTAGAAACCGTCGATGAGATTGCTCAACTGAACCGGGAGACTTTCCTGGAAGCGGGCGGCTCAGAGTTCAACTACATCCCGTGGGGAAATGCCTCGCGCGGTGCCGTCGAGACTTTGGAGGCCCTCGCCCGGCGCGGGCTTGCGGGTTGGATTGATTGACGAGGCCGTGGGGGAGTTATAGGAAACGCCTCGTGCATTGGTGCTCGCTGACGAGGTCGCGCCAAGAAACCCGCTAGGCTTCGGTTCGGTGAGTGCGCAGTTGCGTCCAGAGGCGCGAGGCGCCGACACCTAGTCCGAGCGCGATCGTGGTTGGAACCAAGAGCGTCGCGCCTCGGTGTGTAAATTCAATGACCAAGCACAGTGCGGTCAGAGGGGCACTCATTGATGTGCCGAGGAAAACAACAGCGCCAATGAAGGCGAAACAAACAATGGCTGTCGTGTCGCCGGGGAAGATGTGCGACCACATGACACCGAAGACCGCCCCGCAGGAACCGCCAAGCGCGAGTCCTGGCGTTAGTGTGCCGCCCCATGCACCCGAGCGAATAGTTGCAAGTGTCCCGACGAGCTTGGTTATCCCATCGATAAACAAAGAAACAAGAAGTGCCAGGCCGATTCCAGATGCCGCGCGTGCTCCTTCGCCCAGAATCGCGCCGTCAAATGCTAACTGTGCGGTGGACTGACCATTCCCAGCAATCGATGGGACCCAGATGGTGATGACCCCGATGAGCGTGAAGGTGGGGATCATCCACACGAGCAATTTCCACCCGGTGGGTCGCGCGGCAGAATAGGATTTAACCGCGCTCTTGAAAAGGGTACCCAGAATGCCAAGAAGGGGCCCGACGATGACGGCCCACAGGGTGAGGGAAGCAGTTGGGACAAGCTGCGCGGCCTCGGGAAGAGAATAGAAAGGATCGGTGCGCACCCAGCCGTGTGCAACCAAAACCGCGCAGCCGCTAATGACTAAGGCAGGCCAGACGGTGCTTGCGTTTACTTCAAGAAGGAGAATCTCGAGTGCAAACACGGCACCCGAGAGAGGAAGTGAATAGACAGCGGCGAGGCCGGCACCGGCTGCGCAGCCGACAATGATCCGGCGTTGTGGGGGAGTCAGTCCGAGTAGATCAGAAATTTTCCCACCGAGGGACGCACTGATTTCGCGGGGAGCGACTTCTCGTCCGATGGAAGCACCCATCCCCACAATGAGGATTTGATTCAGTGAGTGCCAGAGCGTGAGCCAAAAAGGCATCTTCTGGCCATCAACTGCTTTTGGAAGAGAGACAGGCTTCCCGCCCATGCGGGAGTAGAGGTACCAGGACAATGCACCAAGAATTCCCGCTCCACTTAAAGCAAGGACACGGTGCCACCAGGGAACTAAGGAGATCGCCTGAAGAAGTGTGCCATCAAAGTGGCCGAAAACAAGGTGCTCGATGATGTGGAGAAGATGCGAACACCCGGCGCCCACAAGCCCTGCAGCAATTGCGGTAATCGCAACCGCGAGCCCCATTCGAAGGCGGGGAGACCGTGCAGAGATTGGGAAACCGGGTGTACTCACAGTTCCTGAGACTAGTGACGTTTCTCGACTTCGTCCAAACGCGTGTTCACATCTGAGCTCACGCGAATGATCACGCTGAGGTCTTCGTCGGAAATGTCATCGCTAATGATGTCGCGAAGAAGAGCTCGCTCAACGCGCTGCGCCTTGGTGAGGAGTTCCTTGCCCGAGTCTGTGATCGTGATTGTTCCGCCGCGACGGTCGAACTCGTAGGGCGTGCGCACAACGAGGTTGCGGCTGGCAAGGCGGCGATAGGTGTGGGTCAATCGCGAAGGACTAAAAATGACCGATTGGGCAAGTTCTCCCATTCGGATTCCGATTTCACCGGTTGATGCGACCTCGTCAAGGACGCGGTACTCGCCGAGCGACAGTCCGAAATTGCGCTTGAGTACAACCTCAAGAGCCGCCGAAGCCCTAGTAATAGTAATGAAAAACTGTTCGATCTCGCGAGCACGCTTTTCTTGGTTCATGTCCCTTCTCCGTTTTGCGTTCAACACCGAGGATTCTCTAACAAAAGGACAGTTTATAGACTTTGGCCAGGCCCTTCAACGCTCAAAAGCGAAATTGAGACAGCAAAATTGGCCCTTCAGCGGATTATTAGTCCCCACATAGAATGTGATAACTTTTGATTAAATGTGCATTGCTTGATTCAAGAGGAACTATTTCTCTCCCAAGCTGATGAGTTTTCGAAAGGTGAAAACTGTGCAGAAAAAAGTTGTTGTATTAGTCGATGACCGTGACGGCTCAGTTGCCGAACAAACCATTTCTTTTGCCTTCAAAGGTGTATCGTACGAGATTGACCTTTCGAACGAAAACGCCGAAGAGTTTGAGCGGGTACTCTCCCCTTGGATCTCAGCCGCCCGTAGGGTTGGTGGGCGATTGAATAGTCGTCGTGCGGGTCAGTCTGCTGCCCCTGAATCAAAGAGTTCGCAGGTACGACGCTGGGCACGCGAAAAAGGAATTTCTTTGAGTGAACGCGGACGTATTCCGACGGCAATTGTTGAGCAATTCGAAAAAGAGAATCGCTGAGTTTTCTTAAGGAAAACTTGTCTTTATGCGGGGTGTTTTAAAACAGAACACCCCGCATTTATTTGTGTATCCAATACGTTTTGTATTGAGTGGTCAGTTTTTGAAGCTGCTTACGGAGCGCCTGTTGATTGGGCAAACGTGCAGCTCAACTAGGCAATAGCTGGGAGATTGACCTCTCCGGCAATAGACCGGTTCATCCACTGTGCGAACTGATCGCCACGAATTTCGTGTGAAAGCAAGAAGATTGTCTTTGCGTAGAGAGCTTCCAATGTCATGTCGTGAGCGCTGATGGCCCCTAAACGTGCCAAGGCGTTACCAGCCTCGTAGTGTCCCAGAACCACTTCGGATTGGTAACACTGGGAAGCCACGATCAGTGGAACATCCTGTGCGCGAAGCCCTGCAAGAACATCGACAATTCCCGGATCTGAAGCCGGGATATTGCCCACGCCGTAGGCGCGAATAATGACAGCTTCGGGTGCGGGAGTCAGCATTGCGCGCAAGCGCGTGGCGGATAGTCCCGGAACAATATCGATGACCGCTACGTCGTGACGGGTATAGGGGGCGGGCTCGGCCCAGCCCTCACCCGCCTCGATGCCGTGGTACCACTGCCACGGAGCACCGGTGCGCGCGACCGGCAAAGTCGAAGGGGAATCAAATCCGGCGAAAGCCCATGACGAGGTCTTTGTCGCGCGATTGCCCGCCAAAAGCGTGTGGCCAAAGAACAGCGTGACACCTCGAACTTGCGGGCTTCCAACGGCGCGCAAAGCCCCCGTGACATTCGCCGATGCGTCCGTACCCACTACCCCCAGCGGATACTGTGAGCCCGTGAAGACAATCGGCTTCTCAAAATCGGCCAGGGCGTAGGAGAGTGCAGCTGAGGTATAAGCCATCGTGTCTGTGCCGTGTAAAACGATAAAAGCATCCGCACTATCGGCGTGAGAACGAACGTCATCGATAATCATCTGCCAGTGGATAGGCGTTGTCTCAGAAGAATCAACTAAAGGAGAGAGCTGAGAAAGAGAAACCTGTCCCGAGAGCTCAATACCGTCCAATTGCGTATTGACCCACGAGGCCAAGTCAGCGCCCGGACGCAAACCATCCGGAGAATCAACCATTCCGATGGTGCCCCCGGCGTAGGTTACGTGGATCCTCATGATGGTCCTCTTCTGTTGCGTGGACGATTGGTGGTGAAGCGAAGCGCCAGATGAAAGCGAATGGCCGGCTCGGCCTCGTCAATCGAAGAAAATCTATCGCGAATGGATGGCTGCGTGCACGCCATTAAGCGGAAGTTCTCATCAAAGATGCCGGACGCTCGCGCATACGGAGAAGGGGCCAGGACGCCTGACGCATCCCAGCCCCCTCTGCAAACTACAGAGACTCAGCCCTTGGAGACCGAGTTGTTGGCACCCGTATCGGCAACATTGGGGTTGCCCGAGGAGTAGGTGACTTTGTTGCTCGAGCCGCTGATGCTCACGCGGTTCACGGAAGCGAGGGTGACAGTGTTGTCGCTGCCGCCGATCGTGAGGGACTCGATTGCGTGGGTCGAGGTCAGCTTGACGTCCGAACCGAAGATCACCACGTGGGCGACGCCCTCGGGAACGGTGACAACAACGTCAGAATCTACGATAGTCTGAGTGCTTCCGGTGACGCCCTGTGCCGTTTCCTTTGCGTTGTTAGCGGCAGAAGAGGCGGTTGCCTGCGCTGCAGAGACGGTCGCAGACGCGCTGGCCAGGCCGGCCGATGCGGCGGTCGAGGCCTCGGCAGCGGCGCTCTGGAGAGTTGCCTTCGCGGAGGCCAGCTGCTCGGCGCCCTGATTGTTGGTCTGGCTACAGGCGCTGATGCCCATAGCGAGGGCCACGGTCGTGGTGACCGCGAAAGCGGCCAGAGAACGAGATGAACGAATAGTCATCGTGAATCCTTGAAAATGATCAGAAAGCGGGAATGAAGATTTCAACTCGGCGGTTCGCTTGGCGGCCTGCCGGGTTGTCGGAGCCATCAGCGTTCGTGTTCGGAGCAACGGGCTTGCTCTCGCCGAAACCCTGAGAATCCAGTGTTGCCGTGACGCCATCCTTCTTCAGCTCGCTCACGACGGCGGCTGCGCGCTCCTCGGAGAGCGTCTGGTTCGATGCGTCATCACCGATTGAATCGGTGTGGCCATAGATGTGTGCAAGCGGGACCTTCGCATTGGTCAGAACCTCAGCGAGATTCTTCAGGGTTGCCGCTGCCTCGGGGCGAATATCGGACTTGCCGAAGTCGAAGAGGACGCCGTCCTCAAGGGTGATGGTGGTGCCGCAGCTCTCGATGGGCTTGAGGCTGTCGACCTTGGGGAACTTGCCGACCTTGCCAGCAGTCGGAGCCTTGTCGGCCTTGATCTGTTGTCCGTTGACCTGCGCGGTGCCATCGCCATTGTTGATGATGTTGAGGTTCGGGTCGGTGTAGACACCGCCACCCTTGCCATCAAGGTTGTAGTTCACGGAGGTCTTGGTGTTGCTGTAGGTGCCCGAGCCGTCAGCGCTGATGACGATGCTTTCGCCCGTCTCGGAGTTGTTGTAGGTGCCCGAGCCATCGGGGCTGATGACAATGTTCAGGGTGTTGGAGTTGTAGGTGCCCGAGCCGTCGGCGCTGATGACAATGTTCAGACCGGTGGATGAATCGTTGTAGACACCGCCGCCCGTACCGTCGACAACGATGCTCACGGGGCCCTCGTTGATGACGCCGGAGCCGTCACCATTGTTCACAACCTGCTTGTCGCCGTTGTTCGAGACGCCGGAGCCGTCACCGCCAAGGACGGTGTTTCCACCGTTGGTAACGAGACCGGAGCCGTCACACACGGCGGGAGCAACTGTCACGCCGGGAACGGAGGAAATCTTTGAGGTCGCGTCGATAACAGCCTTGTCCGCGTTGGAAGCGAAGACGCCGATCGGGGGAACCTTGAAGAGAGGAATCGGCGGGATCTCGCCGGGCTTGTAACCTGCGACAGCCGGCACTGCGGTGGCCGTCGTGGCGGAGGCCTCGGGAGCTTGCGTCGTCTCGGTTGTCGTTGAAGTAGAAGGCGTGCTCTGGGAGCATGCACTTAGAGAAAAGAGTGCGGCCATTGCGGTCAATGCGGTCGCCGTATGGAAAAAGTGGCGCTTTGTTGTTGTGTCACTCATGCGGAAAGTTTAAAGGAATGTCGCTGGGTGCTTACTGGGCGGGTACTCGATATGGACTGATCATGGTTGATTTGTTTGCGAGTGCATGTGAAATAGATGATGCATGACACACGTCCTGACACATATGGAAAAAAAGGGTGAAAGAATAGGAGCATGACCTACAAACTGGTGCTGCTCCGCCACGGCGAGAGCGAATGGAATGCAAAGAACCTCTTCACCGGTTGGGTGGATGTTCCGCTGTCGGACAAGGGCCGCGCGGAAGCAACCCACGGTGGTGAGCTCCTCAAGGAGTCCGGTGTTCTTCCGGATCTCCTGTTCACGTCGATGTTGCGTCGCGCGATCATGACCGCGAACCTGGCTCTCGACGCCGCTGACCGTCACTGGATCCCCGTTGAGCGCAACTGGCGTCTCAACGAGCGTCACTACGGTGCGCTCCAGGGTAAGAACAAGAAGGAAATCCGCGACGAATACGGCGAAGAGCAGTTCATGCTGTGGCGCCGTTCCTTCGACGTGGCTCCGCCCGCCATCGAGGCTGGCTCCGAGTTCTCGCAGGATCAGGATCCCCGTTACGCCGGCGAGCCCGTTCCCATGAGCGAATGCCTCAAGGACGTCATCGCACGCCTGCTGCCCTACTGGGATGAGACCATCGTTCCCGCGATCAAGACTGGAAAGACCGTGATGATTGCCGCGCACGGCAACTCCCTGCGCGCCATCGTCAAGCACCTGGATGAGATCTCCGACGAGGATATCGCCGGCGTGAACATCCCCACCGGTATTCCGCTGGTGTACGAGCTTGATGAAGAGACCCTCAAGCCCATCAAGAAGGGCGGCACCTACCTGGATCCTGAGGCCGAGGCGAAGATCGCCGCGGTCGCTAACCAGGGCAAGTGATCTGAGCGGAGTCCCGGCATCGCCTTTTCAGGCGATGCCGGGGCTCCGTTATATCTGCTGCGGGGTTCTGTTTATTGACGCCAAGCGGTCTATGCGGATACGACCGCGGTCTTCGCGAACGCTTATGCGGCTTATAGGGATTCGTATTTTGGTAACAACGCGCCGATGTTCTGCGCAGGTGCTTTGCGTGAAGCCGCTTATGTTGTCTGCGCTGATGCTGTTGCGACGCGTGTAGTTCCTGCGCCGATGCTGTTACGACGCATCAGCCCGGACAAAGTGCGTCAGAGCCTCAACCGATTCGCAGTATTTGTACCTTTGCCTCCGCATCCAGACGCACTTTGTCCGGTTGTATGGAGATTTGGACGCGCTAGGGTGCGATCGCAAGGGTGGGCCATTTGAGTAGCTGCTGTACGGGGTGGTTTGGGTCTGTTTGGGATGAAACTGTGCCGGTGACTGCGACTTTGTCCGACGAGATGAGGGCTTAGGCTGAGGCACGCACGTTGATTCCAACCTTGGGTCACTTTGTGGCCGTACGAGCGGTTCGGTTTCGGGCCTGAAGTGCAGTGATTGCGTATCCACAGTGTTGTGTTTGAGCTGAGTTATCCACAGATTGCGTAACTGTTTCGCCCGTTGAACTCGCAGCACGCATCCTTGTTTATAGATGAACAGTGTTTATCGGGTGCAGATCCGAAAGAGGAGGGTGCGATGAAGATCGATATTGAGCCACGTCGCATCTCCTCGATTATTCGGAGTGTGTCCCAGGCGATGCTCTACTCGTCCAGAAGTAACAGACGCGTTCTTGCCAATCGCTGTCGATTCGGTGAAATTGTTCGGATCATCAGAGGAAGTTATCTTCCCTCATCTGTCCTCCGATCGGCTTGTCATCAAGGGCTGGTGAATGGTCAATTCGTGGTCCTGGTCGCACGAGCTCTGGCGGCGATCCACCGACGTCCCTATCTCGTGCTTGATTCTCGTGTGTCACTCTTTATCTATGGCTACACGCACGACTTTGCCCTCGCTCCGGATTTGTGTCACGGCAAAGATCACAGCCTTCGTCCTCTGCATTTCCCAGCAGTTGCTCTCGATCAGCACGTCGTCGCAGCTGCGATCAGCGTCCGCCCGCGTCATTGTGATGGGCGTGCGGGTCTTAAGACTGTTTCAGGACTGCGTTTCTTAGATCAAGAATCTCTCCTCATCCGCTGCGTGACGCGTGCACCTCGCCACGTGCACTTGGCTGATCTTTTTGCCCAGATCAACATGATTTTTTTGCGGCCATCGTCAACTTCAATCGTTTCAGGCAAGGGGTTTCTCGCGCCCGGGAACGCTCAGTTCGAGAGAATCTTCAACTCATTCATGCGAGCCTTGCCCGCAATATTCGTAACGCCGCCAAGCTTCGATCCTTGATCCCCAGACTTGATGCAGGCTGCGAATCTCCCGGCGAATCTCGTCTCCTGTTCATTTTGCAATCTGCCAGGGCTCCTCAAATGCAGACCCAATATGAAGTCATTGCTGTCGGTCGGCAGTGTTTCGTCGATATTGCTTTTTCCAAGGCACAAAATTGCATATGAATTTGATGGCCGCCAGAAATATGGGGATACCGTCGATCAGGTTCATTCGATGATTGAAGATGAGCAAGATCGCCAGCGTCGTCTCGAGGCCGAGGGCTGGAAAGTCGTTCGTCTGCGGTGGAGTGCGCTGGCCGAACCATCCCTCGTTCTGAGACAGCTTTCCGAGATTCTTCTCTGGCAAGCGAGGCGACGAAAACGACTCAGAGTCCGATCTAATGGCTAGGGATCGCTTGCGCGCGGAGAGAAACCCGAGACTCATTTCGGTAGATGGAAGCGGGCCCCGGGGCCACTTGTACGCGGAGGGACATGGGAAGGAAGAGTGCAGCTGGGTTTGAAGTTTCGATAACTGCTGGCCGCGGGAGAACTGCTACCTTCCCGCGGAAAGACTTCAGGCAGCAAAGCTCTGTGAATCCTCAGGAAAAAGCGAGTTCTCGTCCCGGGCGCACAAAGGGCACGAACTGATAGAATATAAACCGCAGTTCAGCTGGAGTGCAGGAGTTTCTTCTATGTCATTTGAGATCGGTCAGACCGTTGTTTACCCTCACCACGGTGCCGCCAAGATTGAGGAAATCTCCACCCGCATGATTCGCGGAGAAGAGAAGATCTACCTAACTCTTCGCGTGAGCCAGGGAGATCTTACTATTCAGGTTCCCGCCGAAAACGTTGACCTTGTTGGGGTTCGTGACGTTGTGGACGAAGACGGGCTTGAAACCGTTCTCTCGGTTCTTCGCGCACCCTATATTGAGGAACCGACGAACTGGTCTCGTCGTTTCAAGGCAAACCAAGAGAAAATTGCGACCGGTGACATTGTGAAGGTCGCCGAGGTTGTCCGCGATCTTACTCGTCGCGATGATCAAAAGAAGCTCTCGACGGGCGAGAAGCGCATGCTGACGAAAGCGCGTCAGATCCTCAGTTCAGAACTTGCTCTTGCCCGCGGCATCGATAAGTCCGCTGCTGCTGCTCGCCTCGATGAGGTCCTTGCCGAGGGCTACGACTCCTCCCTTGCTATCGCAGACGACCTCCCGGAAGACGATTCGGAAGAGTGACACAGACTCATTCCGATCGAGTTTTTGCGGTAATCACTGCCGCAGGATCGGGTAGTCGGCTGGGCTCCGATTGCCCTAAAGCCTTGGTCGATCTTGAGGGTATGTCTCTTGTTGAGCGTGCTCTGCGTAATCTCCACGCGGGTGGCGTTGGCTTTTTCGATCATTACGGCCCCTCCCGCTCACCTTGACGAATTCAACGAGGCCCTTTCCTCGCCGGAATTACGTGCAATCTCGCGTGTTGTCCCCGGTTCTCCTCTATCGCGTCAAGCCTCTGTTGCGGCAGGCTTGGACGCGCTTGCAGAAATCTTGGGGAAAGAGGACGCCGCCTCAAAGTGCGCCATTTCTGTATCGGATCCCACGGCCTCGGCAGTGGGGGAGGATACGCCGGTGCTGATTCACGATGCTGCGCGCCCCTGGTGTCTGCGCAGCTGGTTCGGCGGGTCATCGAAGCCCTCCGATCTGGTGAGAAGGCTGTCATTCCTGGGCTTCCGGTTGCCGATACCTTGAAGAGTTTCCGCCTGATTGACGAGGCCTCGGCGGGGGAATCCTCGAGCGCGCGCTATGTCGATGCGACCGTTGATCGTAGTGGACTGGTTGCTGTCCAAACTCCTCAGGGATTTCCGTGGTCGGTGATTCGGGAACTGCATAGGGGTGCCGCGTCCTTTGGAAACAGTGAGGAAACAGCGCTTACTGATGATGCAGGCTTAGCTCAGAGCGCGGGGATTCCCGTTCGGATCGTCCCGGGTGAGGGGCGTGCACTCAAGATTACGACCCCAATTGATCTGGTTTGCTCGTGCGATCCTAGCCGGGGGCGCTCAAGCTTGACGACCATCACATCTATTTTTTCTTTTTCTGAACTGTGCCGTGCTAGGTTCACTTGTAGGCCTAAGGTCGTAGGCGCATAAGGAGTGAGTATGAGTGAAACGACGACCCCTCAGTCGATGAATGCTTCGTCGAAGAAGAAATCATCGATCCTGACGAAGCCCGTCATTGAGTGGGCAATGTGGGACTGGGGATCGGCAGCGTTCAACGCAGTTGCAACGACTTTCGTCTTTTCGGTGTACCTGACACACGATGGCACTTTCACTGACAAGGGAACTGCCAGTGATTACCTCTCGTGGGGTCTTTTCGCCGCGGGAATCATCATCGCACTCTTGGCCCCGATTACCGGACAGAGGGCAGACCGCCGTGGAAAAGGTGGCGTCGCGCTCTCAATCTTCACGGTTCTTGTGGTGATCTGCCTGGCGTTGATGTTCTTCGTTGCGCCGCAGGGACCCCTGGGGCCGCGTGGGGGATTGCTGTTGGGTATCGGCCTGCTTGGTGTGGGAAATATTTTCTTCGAGTTCGCCTCGGTGAACTACAACGCGATGCTGAACCACCTGTCAACGAAGGACAACATGGGCCGTATTTCGGGCCTTGGATGGGGTTCGGGTTACGTTGGTGGAATTGTTCTGCTCCTTATTCTGTACGTCGGCCTCATTAACCCCGAGGTCGGTTGGTTTGGAATCACCCACGAGAATGGGCTGAATATTCGAGTTTCGATGGTCATTGCCGCGCTGTGGATGTTGCTGTCCTCTTTGCCGTTGATGTTCCACCCGGTTAAGCCCAAGCACATTGACGAAAAGCACGGCGAGCACGAGACCCTATGGGATTCCTATCGCAAGCTGGGAAGTACGGTGAAGTCCCTGGCTAAGGACACTCCGCACACCCTGTTCTTCCTGATCGCTTCGGCGGTCTTCCGTGACGGGCTCGCTGGTGTTTTCACCTTCGGCGCGATCTTGGCGGGTACCGCTTTCGGCTTCACATCGGGTGAAGTAATTATCTTCGCGATCGCCGCGAATATCGTTGCAGGAATTGCCACAATTGCGATGGGCACCTTGGATGACGTCATTGGCCCGAAGCAGCTCATTGTGCTGTCACTGAGCTGCATGGTGGTTGCGGGAATGAGCGTCTTCTTCCTGCACAACGGCGGAAAGATCATTTTCTGGACTTTTGGTTTGGCGCTGTGCGTTTTCGTCGGGCCGACTCAGTCTGCATCTCGGTCTTTCCTGGGACGCATGATTCCCGAAGGTCGTGAAGGCGAGGTCTTCGGGCTCTACGCGACGACAGGACGAGCAGTGTCCTTCTTGGCCCCCGCGATGTACGCGGTGTTCTTGAACCTTGGCCGCAGGTGGACGCCGGCTGGCCACGACTACACCTACTGGGGAATTCTGGGCATCATTTTGATCTTGGCTCTGGGCTTGATCTTGACGCTCTTCGTTCACCCGGCGAAGGCACGGCTCGATAGCCTGCAGTAGTTTGGGGCGGTAGCCTCGACTGGGCCAAAGTTGCCTGGCCTGCAGTAACCAGTGGGGGCTTGGGGCATCCGCATAGCCCCTACGCGCGCCATGGTCGTTGATAAGGTGGCCGTTACCTCGAAGAGTCCGTGGTCCTTGCGCCTTCGTGCGACCCCTTAGGCGCTCGTACGCCCCTACGCGCGGAAAATCAATGCTGTTGCGCTTGCTGCGATTCCTTCCCCCCTTCCGGTGAAACCGAGGCCGTCAGTCGTTGTAGCTGAAACTGACACTGGAGCCCCCAGAATCTGGCTCATCTTTTCTGAGGCTTCGGGTAGTCGCTTCATCATTCGCGGCCGTTTTGCGATTACTTGGACGGTGACGTTTCCAATCGTCCATCCGGCTTCGGAGAGCATTCGCCTAACTTCCGTGAGGAACGCTTGCCCAGAGGCGCCCGACCATTCGGGGCGATCCGTTCCGAAGTTCGTTCCCAGATCTCCGAGGCCGGCAGCAGCGAGAAGCGCGTCGCAGGCCGCGTGGGCGGCGGCATCCCCATCAGAGTGCCCTTCAAGAGGGGTTTCCCCCGGCCATTCCAGGCAGGCAAGCATTAGCGTTTTCCCGTCATGGGGCGAAACGGATGAAGCAAAGGCGTGGACGTCGATTGCGTGTCCGACACGAAAAGGGGAAGACATTTCACTCATGCCAGTAGCCTAAATGTCCTCGCCGGCATTTGCGTACAGTTTTTCTCAACTCAGGCAAAGCGTCTCAGATGAATCGATTCACCCCGCTGCCTGCCTGTGCTCACGGTAGGGTGAGACCGTGCGTTACATTTCGACCAGAGACACCAAGGCCACTTCCGCGCCCTTCTGCGATATTTTGCTCGCTGGACTTGCGCCTGATGGCGGCCTGTACCTGCCCGAAAGCTACCCATCGCTCAGCAGTAATCAGTTGAGCGAGTGGCAGACACTGCTCAAAGAACGCGGTTACGCCGCCCTTGCAGCTCGAGTTCTTGAGCTGTTTATCGACGATATTCCCCGCTCAGATATTGAAGCCATCTGCGCTCGTGCCTACCGCACCCCGGTCTTTTCCGACCCTGAAATTGTCCCCGTAACCTGCCTGAGTGAAGAAGAAAACCTCTGGCTTGCGCACCTGTCCAACGGCCCCACAGCCGCATTCAAGGACATGGCCATGCAGCTGCTCGGCGAACTTTTCGAGTATGAACTTGAGCGCCGCGGAGATTGGCTCACCATCGTCGGTGCGACCTCGGGTGATACGGGAAGCGCCGCCGAGTACGCCCTCCGTGGACGCAAGGGCCTGAGCGTTGTCATGTTGACGCCCGCGGGTCGCATGACACCTTTCCAACGCGCACAAATGTTCTCTCTCCTCGATGAGAACATCGTTAACGTGGCTGTTGATGGAGTTTTCGACGACTGCCAAGATCTTGTTAAAGCCGTCAACATCGATGCCGACTTCAAACAGCAGTGGCATATTGGTGCGGTTAACTCCATCAACTGGGCACGCCTGTTGGCCCAGGTTGTCTACTACATCGCGACATGGTTGCGCCTGAGTGAGCGCCTTGGTGAAGACGCGCGCGTGAACGTGTGCGTTCCCTCCGGCAACTTCGGCAATATCTGCGCTGCGCACATTGCCCGCCAAATGGGGCTGCCCTTGGGCGCCTTGGTCGTTGCGACAAACGAAAATAACGTTCTTGAGGAGTTCTTCCGAACGGGCGTCTACCGGGTTCGAAGCAGTGAAGATACTCTTGCGACTTCCTCGCCTTCGATGGATATTTCAAAGGCTTCGAACTTTGAACGATTCATCTTCGATCTTGTGGGCCGAGATGCCGCGCGCACGCGTGAACTCTTCACTCAGGTCGCAACTCAGGGCTACTTTGATCTCTCGCAAACCGAAGAATTCGCAAAACTTCAGCAGAACTTCGGCTTCTGCGCGGCCTCGTCCACGCACGCAGATCGCCTCGCCCAAATCCGCCGCACCTGGGAGGAATCGCACTACCTCGTGGATCCACACACCGCCGACGGTGTGCAGGTTGCCCGCCAGGTCGCTGGGCAGCTGGACGGCCCCGTCGTGGTGATGGAGACTGCGCTTCCCGTGAAGTTTGAGGAAACGATTGCCGAGGCCGTGGGCTTTGTTCCTCCGGTTCCGCTGCGTTTTGCGGATATTGAGGGGCATGAACAGAAGGTCGTTGCGTTGCCTCGCGATGTTGATGCTCTTAAGGAACTGATTCGCACGCGCGTGCAGCCGGGAAGGTAATTTCTCTGCGTTTACACGGTCCCGGGAACTGAACTGGTCTCCAGATGCAGGTAGCACCGTTTACCATGAGAGCATGAGCCTTCATCTGTACGATTCGAAAACTGCTCGTCTGAAGCCGCTGGAACCGGTGATTCCCGGACACGTGGGAATCTACCTGTGTGGTGCGACTGTTCAGGGGTCCCCTCACGTCGGCCACTTGCGCTCGGCGGTTGCTTTCGATTCACTGATCCGCTGGCTCAAGCGCGCAGGTCTGGAAGTGACCTACATTCGCAATGTCACTGATATTGACGACAAGATCCTGAATAAGTCTGCCCAGGCCGGGGTTCCGTGGTGGGCGTGGGCGCAGCGCTATGAGCGCGAGTTCACCGCCGCATACCAAAAGCTTGGCGTTCTAGAACCTACCTACGAACCTCGCGCGACGGGTCATATTCCCGAGCAAATTGCACTGGTGCAGCGGCTCATTGACCGCGGCCACGCATACAGCGATGGCGCGGGAAACGTGTACTTCAGCGTGAGTTCTCAGAAAGACTACGGTTCCCTCACTCACCAGCGCTTGGAAGATATGCGAACGACGGAAGATGAATCGCAGATCGATTCGGCAACCGAGGCTGGGAAGAAGGACCCGCGCGACTTCGCGCTTTGGAAGGCTGCAAAGCCCGAAGAACCAGCCACGGCCTCGTGGGATTCCCCTTGGGGAAGGGACGTCCCGGCTGGCACCTCGAATGCTCGGCTATGTCGTACCGCTACTTGGGTGAGACTTTCGATATTCACGGCGGCGGAATCGACCTGCGCTTCCCTCACCACGAAAACGAGCAGGCCCAGTCTCACGGAGCCGGCTGGGACTTCGCGCGCCTGTGGGTCCACAACGCATGGGTGACCACCAAGGGCGAAAAAATGTCGAAGTCCTTGGGAAATGTGCTCTCGATCGACACCCTCACGGAGGATTTCCCAGCAGCTGCGGTGCGTTGGGCTCTCTCGACCGTGCACTACCGCAGCGCTATCGAGTGGGGGCCGGATACCCTCCTGGATGCGAACGCAGCATGGGAAAAGTTCTCGACTTTCGTCACTCGCTCGATCGAGGCCGTCGGTGAAGCAAGCCCGGAGGAACTGTTCTTGAGCCCCGAAGAACTCCCCGAAGCCTTCACTCAGGCAATGAATGACGACCTCAATGTTGCGGGCGCCCTTGCCGCAGTCCACGAACAACTCAAGCTGGGCAATATTGCCCTGGCAGATGGTGATTCCCAGGCCATTAAACGCCAGCAAATCCTGGTTCGCTCCATGCTCGATGTGCTCGGTTTAGACCCGGCCTCGCCGCAGTGGGCACACGCAGGCGCGGGTGCGTCGGCCTCGGGAAACACCGGGGATGACCCGCAAAAGCATGCGCTTGATGTGCTGGTTGGTGCTCTCCTCGAGCAGCGTGCCCAGGCGCGCGCCGACAAAGACTGGGCAACAGCTGACCAGATTCGTGATCGCCTCGCAGAAGCGGGAGTCCAGGTCGCCGACGGGAAAGAGGGAGCAACCTGGAGCATCGGATAGACCAGGTAGTGTGCAGACGGGTAGGAATGATGGAGTATGTAGCGTTACTGCGCGGCATCAACGTCGGTGGTAAGAACAAGGTCGTCATGAGCGAACTGCGTGAGCAAATCGCGTGTGAAGGCTTTGTGGAAGTACGCTCATACATCAACAGCGGGAACCTTGTTTTTATAGCCGATGCTACGCATGAAGAAGTGGCTCGTAGCGTCGAGTCTGTCCTAGATCGATACTATTCCTTCCCGATTCGCTTGGCTCTCCTGTCTGGGCAGGAATACCTTATGGAATTGTCTGATCTACCCCACTGGTGGCATGGGGACGCCGCTCGACGCGACGTTCTTTTCTACACACGCGGGTTAGAGCAGGACCACGTACGCGAGCGCATCGAAGCAATGGTGCTGGGAGATGAATCCGTCCACTTTGGCAAGCATGCCGTGTTCTGGGCAAAATTCGACGAGGCCTCGTTCCTCAAGACCGCCTACCACAAGTACCTGATGCGCGAGGACTTTTATCGCCAGGTGACAATCCGCAGCGGTGCGACGGTTGAACGGATCGCTGCAATGCTCTCGCGGGACTGATCCCTCTAGTGTGATATTTGCCCACACGCGCCCTTGAGGCCCCTACGCGACTTGAACGCCGTATGCTTGTGTCAGTTCACGACAAAACAAGGAGACACGATGGCTGGAAATGACGGACGTCGCGGTGCCGTAAGAAAACCGGGTTCGAAGAAGGGTCCAAAAGGTCGGCACTGGCGGTCACTCGCGCCGTCGCCTTGAAGGTAAAGGACCGACCCCCAAGGCCGAGGATCGCACCTACCACCCAGCATTTAAGCGCAAGAAAGCCCGCGAAGCCCGGGAGGCTCAGGAAGCCGCCATCGCGCGTGCTCGAGCCAAGTCTTCGATCAAGATCGCTGAGGGCCACGAGCTGATAGCCGGCCGCAATCCCGTTGCCGAGGCCGCGCGCGCGGGAGTGCCCATCGAACGTGTCTTTGTCCTTGACAACGTGAAGGACGACCGCGTTGAAGAAGTTGTCCGCCTGGCCTCGGGAATGGGAGCGCCGGTCTACGAGGTCACGCGCCGCGACCTCGACGTCGCAACTGACGGTGCGGTCCACCAGGGCGTCGCCATTGAAGTGCGCGGATACGAATACCGCGACGTCGAGGATCTTATTGCGGAGTCTTTGCAGCAGCTGGATATCCCGCTCTTGGTAGCCCTTGATCAGGTCACTGACCCGCATAACCTTGGCGCTGTCTTGCGTAGTTCTGGGGCTTTTGGCGCGGACGGTGTGATTATCCCCGAGCGCCGCAGTGCAGGCGTCAACACCACCGCGTGGAAGGTGTCAGCAGGAGCGGCGGCACGCGTGCCTGTTGCGCGTGCGACAAACCTTGTGCGAGCGCTCGAAGACTGCAAGAAGGCCGGTTTCTTCGTTGTCGGCCTCGATGGGGGCGGCGACACCGAATTGCGCGATCTCAAGCTTGCCGACGGCCCGCTGGTCGTCGTCACTGGAGCTGAAGGAAGTGGCCTGTCTCGTTTGGTTCGTCAGACCTGCGATCAGATCGTGTCGATCCCGATCGCCTCGGCGGTGGAGTCACTCAACGCAGCGGTCGCCACGGGAATTGCCCTCTATGAGGTCGATTCGCTCCGTCGCGCACGCGCAGAAAAGTAGCGAGAGTCGCGCTCATTGCGAATAATGCCCCCTGCCTACGCAGGGGGCATTTCCTTAAATCTTGCCTTTGCGGCGGCGCTTGACATCTCTGTGGATGCAGTAGATGTTTTGCGTCTCTAAGAAATGGTCTTTCGGCAGGTCGTCGGCGTAGAAATACGTTGCACCCCCGCGCAAGAGACCAGTGTTTCGGTATTCCTCTTCGAACTGGTGCAGTGTCTCGTATAAAACATCGTTCAGAATCGAGTCGTTATTCGCGATGATGTCGCTTGGAGTGCAGTAAAGCTCAGTAAAGAACTCTCCTTCTGCGGACGCGCGGCGCGCGGCAACCAGCACCCGGTTCCTCCCGAGCATCGAACGCTTGAGCTTTTGCGGGAATAAACGCGGCGCAAGGTTCACCCAATCATCAGAAATTCCCGACCATAGCAACTCTTTGAGGTCCGAGCCGATAATGATCTCGGTGCCCGTCCACCCGTGAAGGGCAAGCTCCTCCCTGTATCCGGGAGTCTCGCCGCGTGCGCCGAAACGATTCCAAAAATCAAGGCAGCGTCCCACAGCGTGCTCGGGCGATTCATTGACCGGGTACATTGCTGAATAGCGAGCGACCGACGTTGTAAGAAAAACCGGGATGTTTATTGGGATCTCGGTGTTTAATGAAACCCATCGTTCACTCCTTTGCTGCAGGGATGTGCTTTGGCACCTTATTGTGTCTTTTATTGTGGGTGCAAATCAAAGCCGAATAAGGCCGAAATCAGGACTGAGTAGCGTCATAATTACTCACTGAAAAATTTCAGATTCAAGGGTGTTATGATCCGATCATGAGTTTAATCGGTCTAATCATCATCGGCTTGGTCATTCTCGTCGGCATCATCGGTGCAGTCGTTCAAGTTTGGCCATCCTCGCCTTTCATTGGCGGAGCAATCTTTGTCTGGGCGTGGATGACGGGGACGGGAATTGCCTGGACTGTTTTCGCGATCGCTGCGGTTCTTCTGGGAATTGCTGCGATTCTTAAATATGTGATCCCCGCGCGAAAGATCGCCAACGCAGGAATCCCCAAATCAACACTGGTCTGGGGTGCTTTCGGTGGCCTCGTGGGATGGTTCCTCTCTGCGCTGACGGGACTTGTTGCCGCATTCCCCTTCGGATTGCTCATCGGAATGGTCGCGGCTACCTACATTGCTGAATACCTTCGTGCCACGGACAAGCAGACAGCAACGGCCTCGACGCTCCAAGTTCTGAAAGCGTTCGGGTGGTCTGTTGCTATCGAGCTCTTCGCAGCGCTCTCTTCCGCAACGGCGTGGCTTGCCATTGTCATCGTCGGAGCCAGGTGACGTATCACCACTGATCTTGTGCCTGCGCGTGGGTGTCCTGCCCGCGCGCAGGCCTTTTTATTGTGGAATCAGCGGACATGCGGAATGCTGCCTCCCGACCGCCAACGATCCACAATGCGACGACGCAAAGGTCAGTAGCACCTGCTTGGCGACAACAAAGTTCACTCAACCCGGCCTCGGCAATCCTCGGCTAAACTATGCCCTGTTGCGCCTTCGCTGACGCGATCACTTCATATACCCGCTCAACGCATTGAATAACGGAGAAAACATGCCCGCCGTCATCGTTCTCGGCGCCCAATGGGGCGACGAAGGCAAGGGAAAAGCAACCGACCAGCTGGGACAACACACTGACTACGTCGTCAAATTCAACGGCGGCAACAACGCGGGGCACACGGTCGTCATCGATGGCGAAAAGTACGCCCTCCACCTCCTGCCCGCAGGCATCCTCTCCGAAGGCGTTACCCCGATCATCGGTAACGGCGTCGTCGTTGACCTCGACGTTCTTTTTGATGAAATTGAGACCATCACAGCCCGAGGCGTGGACTGCTCGCGCCTCTTGATCTCGGCAAACGCACACATCATCCCCGCCTACAACCGCCTCATGGACCAAGCCAACGAGCGCGCCCGCGGCAATAACCAGATCGGCACGACCGGACGCGGCATTGGCCCGACGTACGCGGACAAGATGAACCGCATCGGCCTGCGCATCCAGGACCTCTTCCACCCCGAGACGCTGCGCGCCAAGGTCGAGGCCGCGCTTGCCCCTAAGAACACGATTTTCGAGGCCGTGGGCCTACCTATCCTGGATCCCGCCGAGGTGAGCGACCACCTCCTGTCCTTCGCCGATCGTATTGAGCCGATGATGTGCGATGTATCCTTGGTCGTCAATGATGCGCTTGACCGCGGCGATACCGTTCTTTTTGAGGGCGGTCAGGCGACCATGCTCGATATCGATCACGGCACCTATCCTTTTGTCACCTCATCGAACCCGACGGCCGGTGGTGCGCTCGCGGGCGCGGGCGTTGGCCCGACTCGAATCAATTGCGTCGTCGGTGTTGCAAAGGCCTACACGACTCGCGTGGGAGAGGGCCCCTTCCCGACTGAGCTCACCGACGAGGTCGGCGACGACCTGCGCACGCGCGGCGGAGAATTTGGCGTCACCACTGGGCGTCCGCGTCGTACCGGTTGGTTCGATGCCGTTGTTGTTCGCTATGCAACGCGCGTCAACGGATTGACCGACCTGTGCCTGACCAAGCTCGACGTTCTCACCGGTTACAAGGAAATTCCCGTCTGCATCGGCTACGAGCTTGATGGCGTTGTCGTTGACGAAATGCCCCCGGATCAGGTCGATTTCGCCCGCGCGACCCCCGTCTACGAGATGCTCGAGGGCTGGAGTGAGGACATCACCGGCTGCCGGAGCTTTGATGAGTTCCCCGAGGCCGCGCAGAAGTACATCCTTCGCCTCGAAGAGCTTGTGAACTGCAGGATTTCGTCGATCGGTGTTGGTCCTGGTCGCGAGGCAACGGTTATTCGTTTCCCGCTGCTGGGGGAGTAATCCTCCGACGCCACGTGTTTTTTTAGACCGGCGTCGCGTTTCCTGTTGAAGGGAGCGCGGCGTTGGTGCATGTGGGCGCCATTTGCGCATAAAAAAGCGCGCACCGAGCCGAAAGCGCCTGTCGGCGCGAAGGCCGCTCGTAGCGGCAGAAGTTGGAGCCCGGGGCTTAACAACTCGGTACGCATGCAAGAGCATAGAACACGAGCGTGCCATGCGCATGATGGGGCTCCGCGCTGGGATTAAGACCCCGGAGGCATCCATGTGGGACTATAGAGGAATGGAGCACCTCGAGCCATCCCGTCCGAAACTACCCTCGCGCCGCGAACGCCAGCGTGAACTCGCTGCTCAACGCGCGGTGGAAGAACCCGCGCAAGAAAGCCCCAGCCAGGTTTCGCGTAGTGTTCTCGAGTATGACGACACGATTGAACCCGTGACACTGAGCACAGGTATCATTCGTGTTCGCCACGGTATTCGAGCGGGAGAACTCGCGCTTGCGGCTGAAGGCCGCCACTCGAGCACGCATTCGCACGAACATCGGCCCATTAAACCCGAGCTTCGTCGTGGCCTCCACACATCCGCGTTGACGGTTCTCCTCCTCTCCGCCGCGACTTGCGCACTCTGGTTCACTCCATGGGAATCTTGGGCGTGCGCGGTTGTCGTCGCCTTGGCCTCGTGCCTGTTGGCGGCGGGCTGGCCATCGTTGACGAACACAAAGGTCACGGTCCCAGCACAGGTCGCGGTCGGCCTCGCAGGCTGTGTTTCCGCGGGCGTCGTAACTTTCACCGCCGACCTTATGGCGGCCACCGCCGTCATGGGTTTGGGAACGGTTGGTCTTGTGATTGTCGAGGTTTTTACGGCTTCAACACCGCGTGATTATTCGAAGAGCGGGCGGGTCGTGTGGGCGGCGCGCTCGACGACTTCTTCGCTGATGAGTTCGATGACCGCGCTGCTCCTGGTTGTTTCCGCGTCTTCATGGGTGACCCTTGCCTCCTCGCAGGGATGGAGGATCGCGGTTCCGATCGCTTGCGTGATTGTCTCGTGCACGGTGTGGGGCGATCAGATTGGTGCGAGTTTCCGTTCACAGTCTTTTGGCGCGCTTGGTGCGGCGCTCCTGTCGGGCGTCCTTGCCTCCGTCGCCGTGTGGAAGCTCGGCCAAAGCGCGGACCTGAGTCCGATTGTTCTGCCCGGCCTGGCGGCCTATTCGGGGCTGACGACGGCTGTCGTGATTTTGGGCGTGTTTACGGGAATTGCGGTTGCCCTGGTTGTCATCGTTTTGGATGGTTTCATGGGGGACACCGAGTGGGCGCGGCCGACGATGGGCGCGATTGCGCGTGGGAGCGCGAAGTTCCTGCTCGCCGCCTTGCCCGTGTATATCATGTTCCGGATCGGCGGGATTTAGCCGATTTCCGAGGCCGTGGCTGGGCGAGTAGCGCCCGATACGGGAGTCTTACGGAGCGCTGGGCGACGTCATCCCTGTGTGAGACGGTTCGTTTGGGCCCCCGCTTTGCATAAAGCTTAGGGAGAGCCGCAGCCTTGAGACCCGGTTGATGTGGGGAGCGTGCGGGGATGAGGCTTGGTGACCAATTTCGGTTCGCAGATGAAGGTGGGGCCGCTTAGGCTGGATGCATGATGGTCATTCCAGAAAATCTGCCCACTGAAATCGCTCCCTTGGCTTGGATGCTCGGCCAATGGAAAGGCTGGGGGATGCTCAGCGTCGATGAAGGCGAAGATCAGCCGATCTATGAAGAGGTCGAAGGCCTGATCAGTGGCGTTCAGATGAAGCTCGTGACAAGGATTTACTCTGCGAGCGCGCGTGAGTCGATCGATCCCGTCTGGGATGCCGCCACGGGCGTAGCGGCCCTCGAAATTGGCGATCTGATGCGCGAAGAAACGCTCTATGTTTCCCTGCTTCCCGGATCTGGAGTACTGCCTGAACCCGGCCAGTTTGAGACCCGTGAAATGGTCGCGCAGGGTGCGCAAAGTGACGGTTATAGCGCTCGCTGGGTGGGGCGCTCCATGGGGCCACGTGTTCAGATGGAAACAGATGCCCTGATTTGCGATCCTGCGGCTATTCTCTACCAACGTTTTTCGCGAATGTACGGCCTCGTTGCCGGCGAAATGCTGTGGGCGAATGAGAAGCAGCTTGACGCTGAAGAAGACCAGGTTGAATTGTCGGGACGTCTCATGCGCCTCAATGACGAAGCTGGTGAAGAGTAAGTGACGCTGGTCGGAGAAGGTTTCTCTTTGGATGCCAGGGGAACCGGCCTCGGTGATGGCGGAAGGACCAATGAAGCGCAGTGGGTGTCTCCGCTGGCGGAACTTCCCGGCGCTGTTGTGCTCGATGATCTTGACGCTGATCAGACAGGGGAAGGAAACTTCGATGAAGCGCCTGGCGGTGTGGAGAAGGCAGCACAGGAATCCGAGGCTGCCCACTATGGCGCTATCGCGCACTACGGGGATCCTTCCGGAGAACAGTGGGCTTTAGAAGCTGGCCGCGCGCTGGTTGATCGTCCCGATCTTGCCATCGTCGAAGTTCGTGGACCAGATCGCTTGACCTGGCTCACCTCGATTTCCAGTCAAGTCCTCACCGGAATCGAAGCGGGGGAATCGCGGGAGCTCTTAATCCTCGATCCGCAGGGCCACATTGAATACGCGGCCGGCGCGATCGATGATGGGGAAATTCTCTACCTCGTGACGGAACGTAGCAGCGCACAGGGCCTTGCGGATTGGCTGAATTCCATGCGTTTTGCCCTCCGCGTTGAAATCACTCTCTCCCAACGTTGGTGGATCCTTGGAAGCGTTGGAAATAGTGGTGTTTCTGACTATGAACAGGTCGAGATGACCTGGAATGACCCATGGCCAGGCGTGGTCGATGGGGGAGCGGAGTACTTCCGCGGCTCGCACCCGGGAAAGAACGTCTCCTTCCATGTTCACCTGATTCCCAAGGAAAAAAAGCGCGCGAGTTCTGGCAGGCGTGGAGCAATGACCAGCCCAAGCGCCGCGCGGCGGGAATGAACGCATGGGAAGCGGTGCGCATCGCAGCGTGGCGGCCTCGTCTGGGATACGAAACCGACGGACGTTCCATGCCCGCGGAACTGGACTGGCTGCGAACCGCAGTGCACACGAATAAGGGCTGCTACCGAGGGCAAGAAGCCGTCGCGCGAATCTTGAATCTGGGGAGGCCTGCACGCCGATTGGTTTTCCTCCAACTGGACGGATCCAGGGGCGACATCCCCAGCGGGGACAATTCATTGAGCTCAACGGTCGTCGCGTGGGAATGGTGACCTCGGTTGCAAGGCACGCAGATATGGGGCCGATTGCGCTGGCACTGGTTTCGCGCGCCCTTCCGCCCCAGGTCGTGCTGGATTTGGATGGAATTGCAGCTGCGCAAGAGCTGATCGTACCGGTCGACGGGAAATCCTCGGTATCGCCGAAGGAACGTCCGGGGGCTGGACTGCATAATCCCGAATTGCGCCGTCCGGATATTCCGGCACTTGGAGGGAAGTCAATAGGTAGCCGGTAAGGGCTCACTGTTGCCCGGATGATTGCCTCGCTGGTAACTATGGGATGGCACAGCTACAAGCGGATGATGAACTTAGGAGCCAAGGAGCACTCCCATGCGTGGAATTTTGCAGCGCGTTACTCGCGCATCAGTGTCGGTCGATGGTCAGGTTATTGGAGCATTCGACGGTCCGGGAGCCGTTGTCCTTGTTGGAGTGACTCATGATGACACGGTCGAGAATGCGAAGACCTTGGCCCGCAAGATCGCGGAACTGCGCATCTTTGAGGATGAGACCTCTATTCAGGACAGCGGGGCATCCGTACTGATCGTTTCCCAATTCACTCTCTATGGCGATGTGCGCAAGGGCGCCGCCCATCATGGTCAAAGGCTGCACCTGGACCTGTGGCAGAGCCTTTGGTTGATTCTGTTGTCGATGAGCTGCGTGCGCGCGGAATCCATGTTGAAACGGGGCGTTTTGGCGCCATGATGTCGGTGGATCTGGTCAATGACGGGCCCTACACCTTGGTTATTGAGGTCTAGCAGAACGTTGTTTGATGGAGGCCGGAGCTGGTGAAAGCTCCGGCTTTTGTCAGTTTTCGGTGGTTTTGCTGCGCCGGGGCTGTCTCCTCTTCCCGGACACAATCATCCCCACCTCCAGCCCTGTTCTCTATTCCCTCTGCCCACTTCCAGCCCCCTTCCCCGCCCGCACTCCGGCCCCTGCCCCCGTTCCTCCTATTCCAGCCAGGCACTCTATTAGGCCGCCCCCGGACAAAGTGCGTCATAACGAAGGTGTTTAGTCCAGATCATGTTCTTTCCTCGCACACTCTGACGCACTTTGTCCGAAGGTGGGCACGGGATCGGGCCCGGAATACTCTCGAGGCTCCGTAAAACCCATCTGCCCTCGGTGAACAAACGCGCGCGCGGCCTGGGTTCCCCGTAGTGTGGGAGTCAGTGAAAACCAGGTCGCCTGCGCCTCGCTGCGATCTGAACAAAAGGGAGAAACGATGTTTGAACGCTTTACGGACCGGGCCCGACGGGTCGTGGTCCTCGCGCAGGACGAAGCGCGCAGCCTCAATCACAATTACATCGGGACAGAGCACCTGCTGCTCGGTTTGATCACCGAAGGTGAAGGCGTGGCAGCCAAGGCGCTCGAAAGCCTTGACATCAACAAGGACGCCGTTCGCTCAGCCGTCATCGACATCATCGGCGAAGGTGAAAAAGCCCGTCGAGGGACACATCCCCTTCACCCCCCGCGCCAAGCGCGTCTTTGAGCTGAGCCTGCGTGAGGCGCTGCAGCTAGCCACAACTACATCGGCACCGAACACCTCCTCCTCGGCCTGCTCAAGGAAGGCGAAGGCGTTGCCTCGCAGGTCCTCATCAAGCTCGGCGCAGACCTTGGCAAGGTCCGCCAGACCGTGATCGAGCTCCTCTCTGGCTACCAGCGCAATGGCGACGACGGGCGCGAAAGCGTTGGCGTCGGCGCTTCCTCAAGCGGAAGCGGCCAAACAAACTCCGCGATCCTCGAGCAATTTGGCCGCAACCTCACCCAGGCTGCCCGCGAAAACAAGCTCGACCCGGTGATTGGCCGCCGCACTGAAATGCAGCGCGTCATGCAGATCCTCTCGCGCCGCACGAAGAACAACCCCGTTCTGGTTGGCGAACCGGGCGTTGGTAAGACCGCCGTTGTTGAAGGCCTCGCCCAGGCAATCGTTGCGGGCGACGTGCCCGAAACCATCAAGGACAAGCAGATCTACAGCCTCGATATGGGCGCGCTGGTCGCCGGTTCGCGCTACCGTGGCGACTTCGAAGAACGCCTCAAGAAGATCCTCAAGGAGATTCGCACTCGCGGCGACATCATCCTCTTCATCGACGAGATTCACACCCTGGTTGGTGCGGGCGCTGCGGAAGGCTCCATCGACGCCTCGCAGATGCTCAAGCCCATGCTTGCGCGCGGCGAACTGCAGACGATCGGTGCAACCACCAACGACGAATACCGCAAGTACATCGAAAAGGATGCGGCTCTTGAGCGCCGTTTCCAGCCGGTGAAGGTCGATGAGCCCAGCGTCGAAGAGACCGTGGGCATCCTCAAGGGCCTGCGTGATCGCTACGAGGCCCACCACCGCGTGATCATCACCGACGCTGCGATCCAGGCCGCCGCCGAGCTGGCCGACCGCTACGTCTCTGATCGTTTCCTTCCCGATAAGGCCATTGACCTGATGGACGAGGCCGGTGCCCGCCTGCGTATTTCCCGCATGACCGCGCCGCCGGAGTTGCGTGAGCTCGACGAGAAGATCGCTGAAGTGAAGCGCAATAAGGAGTCCGCGATCGACGATCAGGACTTCGAGAAGGCTGCGGCTCTTCGCGATGAAGAGCAGAAGCTGACCGAAGAGCGCAAGCAGAAGGAATCCAGCTGGCGCGATGGGTCGCGCGACTCGATCGCTGAGGTGACTGAGGACGATATCGCCGAAGTTCTGGCTATGTCGACCGGTATCCCGGTCTTCAAGCTCACTCAGACCGAGTCCGCGAAGCTGCTCAAGATGGAAGACGAGCTGCACAAGCGCGTCATCGGTCAAGATGCCGCGGTTAAGGCTCTGGCTCAGTCGATCCGTCGTACTCGAAGCGGCCTGAAGGACCCGAAGCGTCCCGGTGGCTCCTTCATCTTCGCCGGCCCGACCGGTGTGGGTAAGACGGAGCTCGCGAAGGCCCTGGCTGAATTCCTCTTCGGTGATGAGGACGCGCTGATCCAGCTCGATATGTCCGAGTTCTCTGAGAAGCACACCTCCTCGCGTCTCTTCGGTGCTCCTCCCGGCTACGTCGGCTACGACGAGGGCGGCGAGCTCACCGAAAAGGTCCGTCGTCGTCCCTTCTCTGTCGTCCTCTTCGATGAGGTTGAGAAGGCTCACCCGGATATCTTCAACTCCCTGCTGCAGATTCTGGAAGAAGGCCGCCTGACCGATTCGCAGGGCCGCAAGGTTGACTTCAAGAACACGGTGATCATCATGACCACCAACCTTGGCACGCGCGATATTAATAAGGGCGTGCTCACGGGCTTCCAGTCCACCGAGAACATCACCCACGATTACTCGCGCATGAAGGCCAAGGTGAACGAAGAGCTCAAGCAGCACTTCCGTCCCGAGTTCCTCAACCGCGTGGACGAGGTCGTTGTCTTCCCGCCGCTGGACAAGGAACAGATCAAGCAGATCGTGGATCTGATGATCGCCAACCTTGCCAAGCGCATGGAGGCTCAGGATATGAAGCTCCAGATCACCGACGAGGCGCGCGAGCTGCTTGCCGACCGCGGTTTCGATCCGGTTCTGGGCGCTCGCCCGCTGCGTCGAGCGATTCAGCGCGATATCGAGGACGCGCTTTCCGAGCGCATTCTCTTTGGGGACATCCTTCCGGGGCAGGTTGTCACTGTTGGCGTGAAGGGCGAAGGAGAAGAACGAGAGTTCACCTTCAACGGCCAGTGAGGCCGCAAGCGGTGGACGTCCTGGGTAGTTCCCCTTGAGTTCGCCGTGACTTGTTGTACGAGGCCGGGCGGGGGTCTGCGAGAATTGTTGCGCAGGCCCCCGCCCGGTTTGTGTGCGTCTTATCCACAGCACTCAATACGTACATGAATGTAATTTCTGCGAATTTTTTCGCGAGATTCCGGGAAAAAGCTCGAAGTGACCTGTGTGAAATTGAACTTCAGTTCCTCAAATGAGGGCAGTGCATGGGACACTAAAAAGAGGTCAACTTTAAGAATCGACACCTCTATCCTGTGCAAGAGTGGTGAGAAGTAAATGAAGCAGAAGAATAGTGTTCAGCGAAAGCGCATGAACCGACGCCGGATCCCGGCTGCGTTGGTTGCGGCTTTCACTGTCACTGTTTCAACTCTTGCCATTCTTCACCAGGGCGTTACGACCGCTGAAGTCGACGTCGATGACGGCGGCATTTGGGTGACGAATTCTTCGAAGAAACTCGTTGGCCACCTGAACTACGATTCCCGAATCCTCGATGGTGCTTTCCGAGCGAATACGACGGAATTCGATATCGGGCAGTCCGGAAACGATGTGACTTTTACCGATAAGACCGCTCACTCGGTTGCCCCGGTTGATGTTGCTCAGGTGTCACTGGGTGCTGCAACGTCTCTGCCCGAAAACGCTCGCGTTGTTCAGGGCGGCTCGCGCTTGGCAGTTATGGATGCTTCAGGGGGACAGGTCTGGCTTTCCCAGGTATCCAGCCCTTCGTCAACCGCTTACACGGATGAGGGCGCAGTTGCCACCGACATGGATCAAGGCGTTGCAACTGTTTCCAAAAGGGCACTCTTTTTGCGATCTCCCCGCGTGCTGGACGTCGAATTAGTGTGACTCGCGAGGGGCAGCTCGACCGTCTCAAGTCCACCGACATCAAGGGGCTGTCGGCTAACGCCGAATTGGTGCTGACCGCTGTTGGTGAACAGCCCGTCGCCTTGGATACTCGCAACAGGGTTCTGGTTCTTCCCGATGGCTCCCTGCGCAATCTTGCAGATGATGGGATTAGTGCTTCCGTTACCCTCCAGGATGTCGGCCCGGATTCCTCTTCGGTTCTTCTTGCAACCGATCGGGAACTGATCTCGGTCCCGCTCAAGGGCGGTGCGGTCACGAAGATCCCGGCATCAAGTGACGGTTCTTCAGGAACTCCCGCGCGTCCCGTTTTTCATAAGGGATGCGCGTATGGAGCGTGGGCAAAATCAGGTGCATATGTCCGTAACTGCACCGATCCCAGCTTGAATAACCAGATGATCGTTGACTCCTTGAAGAAGGCAACGACGATCGTCTTTAGAACAAATCGCACTCGAATCGTCCTGAATGACACCACCTCGGGATCCGTATGGCTGCCCGAACACAACATGGTCCTGATGGATGATTGGGATAAGCAGGATCCCAATCTTGATAAGAAGGAGAAGGAAGAAGATTCTCCTCAGATCACCGACCAGATTGCTGATCCCCAAAGACAAGATCACAACACTCCTCCCGACGCGGTCGATGATGAGTTTGGTATTCGCCCGGGACGCACAACTACTCTTCCTGTTCTGAACAACGACTCAGACGCAGATGGCGATGTTCTGACTGCTCGTCCAGTGACCGATCCCCAATTTGGTAAGGTCACGCGCACTCGTGGCGGCCGAGCGCTGCAGATTACGGATATTAGTGATACCCAGACGGGAAGTACCTCCTTCACCTACGAGGCCTCCGACGGTCAGGCAGTCGCTACCGCGAAGGTGACGGTGACCGTTCACCCGTGGGATATGAATTCTGGTCCCAAGCAGCTGCGCGATCCCGGTATCGCCTTGGGACACCGTGCGCAGATTGAATACAACGTTTTGACGGATTGGCAGGATCCGGACGGCGACCCGATCTTCTTGTCCAACGCGCGTGCCCCTGAAGGAATCGAGCTGCAGTTCCGCGAGGAAGGAACCCTGCAGATTCGTGACCTGGGCGCCAGCGTTGGAGTCCACACGATCGCCTTGGAAGTTTCTGACGGACGTGCGACGACTTCGGGGACCTTGACCGTCAATGTGCAAAATCCCGGTAACCTTCCCCCGGTCGCCAACGCGGACTTCTATGTCGCGCGTGCTGGCGAAATCACGACGATTTCTCCCTTGGCAAATGACACCGATCCCAACGGTGACAACCTCTCATTGGTTGCACTTTCCGTTGCTCCTGCCGGTAGTCAGATCACCCCGGATCTTGAGCTGGGAACCGTCAACTTTGTCGCACAGGCCCCTGGTTCTTATCAGTTCACCCTACACGGTGAGTGATGGCCCCGCGACCGCTTTGGGCGTGGTCCGAGTCGATGTTGTCCAAGTTGATGAACAGGCAGTTCCCGTCGCCGAGGACGACTTGGCAGTTCTTCCTGCGGGTGGTTCTGCCCTTGTCGCTCCGCTGAACAATGACTCCGATCCTGCTGGTGGCGTGTTGGTCGTTCAGCAGGTTGAGGTTCCTGATGGCCTCGGACTGGAAGTCACCCTGGTAGATCGACACCTCTTGCGCATCACTGCGCCCGCAGGTCTGGATTCGTCAGTTTCCTTTGACTACGTGGTTTCCAACGGAACGAATACGGCTCGTGCACGTGTGACCGTTGTTCCCACGACTGCGGAAGATACGAAACTCCCGCCCGATCTCCAGCCTGACCGCACTCGCGTGCGCGTGGGAGATATCGCCTCAGTACCGGTGCTTGCCAATGACCGTTCTCCTTCAGGATTGAGCCTGAAGGTTGACCCGAGTCTTCAGTACACCCCGAACGAGGCCGTGGGCACGCCTTTCGTAACCGGTAACTTGGTCCGCCTCGAAGCCGGTAACACCCCCGGTGTCATGCACGTGGCCTACACGGTTCGCGATAGCGCCGGAAACATGGCAACGTCAACGGTTACTTTCGAGGTTCTGGAGAAGAATGGAACGAATGCTCAGCCTCAGCCGAAGGCATTGACTGCGTGGGCAGTCAGCGGTGAAACAACGCGAATTTCCGTGCCTTTGAACGGTATCGATCCCGACGGTGACTCGGTGACTCTTGTTGGAATCGAGCAATCCCCGACCAAGGGTACCGTCGAGCTCGGCGTCGATTGGCTGGAGTACACTCCTGCCCCGAATACCATTGGAACCGATATCTTCACCTACATCGTTGAAGACCGTCAGGGCAAGCAGGCCTCGGCGCGAGTCCGCGTTGGTATCGCGCCTCCGGCTACCTTGAATCAGCCGCCAACGGCAGTACCGGACACGGTTCTTACCCGTCCTAATAGGCAGCTCGGCGTCGCTGTCCTTACCAATGACATCGATCCCGATGGCGATACGATTTCGCTCGTTCCGGGTTCTTTGCAGACCTCGACGGAAGAGCTCAAGCCCGAAATTCACGGTAACTCCATCTTCCTGACGACTCCTGCCGCGGACGGCTCCTACTTGGTGTCCTACCAGGTTACGGATAATCGCGGCGGTGTTTCACGTGGCACATTGACCATTAACGTCGCCAGTGATGCTCAACTTCAACCGCCCATCGCGCGCGATGACGTCGTCTCGACCTCGCAGCTTCCCGCCAAGGGCGGAACTCTAAAGGTTTCGGTTTTGGCCAACGACGAGGATCCCGATGGGGATGTCAATAACCTCCGCGTCACGACGAAGGCTGAAGGTGTCGAGGTTTCTGGCTCTGACCTGGTGATTACTCCGAAGGAAGAGCGCATGCTGATCGTCTACACGATCACTGACGCTGATGGTTTAAGTTCCTCGGCGGTTGTGTCCGTCCCTGGACTGGAACGCAATCACCCGGCTATTGACACCACTAAGGTTCCCGTCAAGGTACGAGCCGGCGAAGATGTCTCCTTGGATATCGCCGACTACGTCATTGTTCGTGATGGTCGCAGCCCACGCATTACCAATGCCGCAACACTGCGTCCCTCCGCCGGCATCGATGAGGGAATGACGCTCAGCGATGACCGCCACGTTCACTTCCACGTGAATTCCGAGTGGTCTGGTAAGTCCTCCTTCTCCTTCGAAGTCTCCGATGGAGCGGCAGGGGACGACTCGGCGTTGACCTCGACACTGACTCTTCCCCTGAAGGTCGAGGCGACCCAAAACCAGCCTGTCACTTTCGTTCCGACCGGGGTCAGGGTCGCTGCAGGTGAAGAAGCCACCGCAGTCGATCTGGCACAGATGGTGCGTGACCCGGAAGGCGCGGATCCCGCTGGCTTCAAGTACGAGATTTCGAACCTCCCCGAGGGCGTGGCACTAGCCTTGACGGACACACCTTGCTGGTGCGCGCCGATGTTGATCGCGCCAAGGGCCCGGTTGGCATGGTGACCGTCAGCGTTGATGATGGCGCTGGCGCGGTCAGTGGTCAGCTGCCCATTACGGTTGTCGCATCGACCCGCCCCCTCATCCAGGTTTCTGATGCCCTCTTGGAGACAGCACGATCGGGCGGACTCGAAGTCGTCGATCTGACTCGTTACACGATCAATCCCTTCCCGGGAACGCCCATTCGCGTCGTCGGTGCCTCCATCCAGATCGGTGAAGGAACCGTTGATCCGCAGGGAACGAACCTGAATATCACTCCCGCTGTTGGATTCCGCGGGCAGATGACGGTCAGGTACCGTTTGATGGATGCGACTGGTGATCCGGATCGTATCGTTGAAGGCAAGGTACGCCTCGTTGTCCGTGACCGTCCCGATGCTCCGACGAATGTCTCGGTCACGGCGACCGGCCCCGGTTCTGCTCTGGTGACTTTCCAAGCAGGAGCAGATAACGGTGCGACCATTACAGGATTCACGGCGACGGACCGTGCAACCGGCCGCAGCTATTCCTGCGAGTCTGGCTCATGTCAGTTGAATGGCCTTGAGAACGGTGTTCGCCACTCCTTCACGGTTGTCGCACACAACGCGGTCGGTACCTCCGATCCTTCGGCTGCTTCGGCTGAAGTTCTCATTGATATGCGTCCTGAAGCGCCACTTCCTCCGACCGTCGAGCCTGAAAACGGTGCAATTATCGTGCGTTGGAGGCCCCCGACGAACCAGGGATCGGCAATCAAGAGCTACACGCTTTACGTCTACGAGAACGGTGGTGCGCGCCAGATTGAGGTCCCCGGAAATGTGACCGAATACCGAGTCGATGGTCTGCGCAACGGTCAGACCTACTCGGTTGCGATCTCGGCGCGTAACGGTGCAGAAGAGCCTTCGCCGACGTCACAGAACTCGCAGAAGGTCATTCCCTTCGGACCGCCTGAGCGTACCGACGGTATTCGCGTCGAGAACCTCGGTGGTTCAGGTGACCGCGGACGTGTCCGCTTCACGTGGCCGACCCCCAACGCGAATGGTGCGGAAATCACCCGCTACACCATCGAGGTGAACGGTCGCTCCGTTGGTGAAGTTGGTGGAGATAAGAACGAGTACACTGCGGAACTCGCCACCGGTGAGAACTACCATGTGAAGATCCGGGCCTACAACTGGCGCGATCAAAGCTCGGATTCATCTGAGGTTGCCTTCCAGGTCTACACCTCGCCTCTGAACCCGAATGTGTCGTCCTTCTCTTCAACCGCAACGGGCGAGCACGGAATGACCAAGGTGAACGGCCTCGCTGTCGTACCCGGTCAGGGCTTCAATAACCGCAACCTGCACTTGGAGTGGTCGCGAAGCTCTGGCGGAAATGGGCAGTGGAATTCTGTGACCAGCGGCGAAACCATCAACGTCGGAGCTGATGGCGACATTCAGATTTTCATCCGCCAGGTTGGAAATGTGAACGGCCAAGATGTGCCCGGTAACGCTGTGCCCGTCACGGTAAAGGCAAACTCGAAGCCGGCACCTCCCACGTACAGCATGGTTCTGAACGGTACCTCAGTCGTCGTTAGCTGGGATGCAACCCCGCCTGCTGGCTACCTTGCCCCAGATGAAGTCATCCTCTGGTACAAGGACTCATCAGGCCCTGCCAGCCCCACGCAGGGCAAGGTCCTGCAGGGAAGCGCAACTTTGAACCCAAGTGGTGGGCAGGTCCTCGAGGTTTCTGTCGGTTCTCAAAACTCTTTGGGAACGACTTGGGGTCGTCTCTCGGGAACCAACATTGAGACCGCAAAGATTAACATTCCCGGTACATTCAGCGGTTCAACATCTCAATGCACTGCCGCGAATGCTCGTGGGGCAGAGCTAGCGGAATGCCAGATGGTCAGCATTACATTGCCCTCGACATGGGCAAGTGACGCGGTGCCACTGCGATGCTCGATGTGGGATGACTTCTCGCAGAGCTACGCGACCTTCACTCCTCGAGGAGGACCAAATTCCACCTTCGAAACGGGCGTTCGACTCAGTAAAGGCAAATTCGGGTAATCTTCCGATTCTGCTCGGCCGAGTCACCTGCTCAGTTGCGAGGTAGCCGTGACGCCACCTCCCTCCGCCCCGCGCGGGGCACCGAGTCCCGCCACCCACAATCAATATGCACATCACTCGAAACTGAAAGATGAATGGAGTCCCTCCCATGGCGCTTAGCACGCAAGATGCCCAGCGTTTCGCAGAAACCTTCGCTGGCCTCGTCGGCGGTATTTCTCAGGCGCTTCTGGATAAAGAACCAGTGATCCGCCTGGCACTGACAACCATGTTCGCCGGGGGACACCTCCTTCTGGAAGATGCGCCGGGTACAGGAAAGACCGCTCTTGCTCGCGCGATTGCTGCGACCATTGCGGGTACTCATTCGCGTATTCAGTTCACGCCCGACATGCTCCCCAGTGACATCACCGGCGTGAATGTCTACGATCAGAAGAACAACGAGTGGCATTTCCGCTCGGGCCCGATTTTTCGCTTCTATCGTCTTGGCTGACGAAATCAACCGTGCCTCGCCCAAGACTCAGTCCGCTCTCCTGGAAGTCATGGAAGAAGCGCAGGTCACCGTCGATGGCGTGACTCACGCTGCGCCTCGCCCCTTCATGGTGATCGCAACGCAGAACCCTGTGGAGCAGGCGGGAACGTACCCGCTCCCCGAAGCTCAGCTTGACCGTTTCTTGATGAAGGCCTCGGTTGGCTACCCTTCGCGTGCAGCGATGGCGGAAATCCTCGACGGTTCGGCGGCCCCGGACCGCTCCAAGCGCCTTAAGCCCCTGTTGGATAGTGGGCAGGTTGTGCGCTTGGCGGATTTGGCCGCACAGACCTACACCGAGCGCGCCGTGCTCGAGTACGTTGCTGCCCTTGCCGAGGCCACGCGCGAAGACGACAGCGCAACCTTGGGTGTGTCGACCCGTGGCGCCATCGGCATGGTCCGGTGCGCGCGAGTGTGGGCCGCTGCTCAGGGGCCGCCACTTCGTCCTCCCCGATGACATCAAGGCGCTCGCTGCACCCGTGTGGGCGCACCGTATCGTTGTTGACCCGGATGCGGCCTTCTCGGGAGCGACCGCGCAGGGCGTGATTGCTCGCGCACTGTCTTCGGTTCCCGCCCCGGCGGTGAGCGCCTGACAATGCGCGTATCGCTGCAGTATCGAGTAAAGGTGGGTGATCGTGGGTAAGCACTCTTCTGGTAAGCGTGCTGAGAAGCGCTCATCCTTGGCCTCGGCGCGCGCAAATCTGCGTGAATCTCTGAGCAGGGCTCCGCCAGGGCATTGCTCGTTTTGCGCACTCTGTCGCCTCGGCTCCGGGCATGAAGTACTTGCGCCACGGCGCGCGCTCGGTGACTTCTGTCGGTTGGGCTGTTGGTGCCTCGGTACTCCTTGCTGCACTCGTCTCATACCTGTGGGGTTGGGTCGAAGCATTCTTCATCGGCTGCGCAGGTGCGGGTGCTCTCTTGATTGCCATCATCTGGGTGATTGTTCCTTCCCCTCACAAGGTCTCGATTCGTCTTCCGCGTCAGCGCATTGTTGCCGGGCAGACGGCCGTCGGCGAAATTACCGCAGAAAACACCTCGGATCGCCGTGCGCGCAGCGGTCTGATCGAGCTTCCTATCGCGTCCTCGGCTTTGCAGTTCTTGGTCCCGCCTTTGGGTGGTCGTGAGGTATGGAGTGAGGTTTTCTCGGTCGTTACTCACCGCCGTGGCGTTGTCACCGTCGGTCCCGCTCGCGCGCTTCGAGCCGATCCCTTGGGTTTGATTCGTCGTATCGGCACCTGGTCTAAGCCTGTGATTTTGTACGTTCACCCCAAGACGATCCGTATTCCTTTCGATGCCACGGGTATTCACGCGGACGTCGAAGGCGTGACAACCGCGAAACTATCCTCGTCGGATGTGTCTTTCCATGCCTTGCGCGATTACGTTCCCGGTGATGACCGGCGTAATGTGCACTGGCCGATGAGCGCACACACGGGCCGCTTGGTTGTTCGCCAATTCGAGGAAACGCGTCGTTCTCACCACCTGATCATTTTGGATACCCGTCTTGGGCAGTGGAGTGACCGAGATTCCTTCGAAAATGCGGTGTCGGTTGCGGCTTCGCTTGCTGTTGCAGATATGGCTGCCTCTCGAAATGTGTCACTATCGACCGTCACCGATTGGGTGACAACGACTGCCGCGACGCGTATGTTGGATGCCCTGTGTGCGATTCAGGATTCTGGAGAGGAAGACCTGATGGCTCGCCTGCGCGAGGCCATCGCGAAGCGCCCGGGTCTTTCCGTCGTCACCGTCGTTGTCGCCCCGACTGTCGATGACAATCAGGCGTCGCAGTTGCTCAACGCGATTCCGATCGACGTGCGCAGCGCGGTTGTCCGAGTTCGCCCGGGACACCCGAAGATGCGTCGGTTGAGTCATGGAACCTTGGCGGATTGTCCTACGCTTGACGATCTGCCTCGACTGGTAGCCGCGGGGGTCTGTCCTGATGACAACATCGACACAAGGCCTTCATCTTGATGCACGCGCGGGCTTTCCAAGTGTCGCGCGCAGGTTTGCCCGCTTGGTTCCTCATCGGTTTGGTTGCGCTTTTCCTTCCAACAATCTGGATTCACGAGGCCGTATTCGGTTCGTGGGCTGGATTGCGTGCCGCCGGCGCTGGCGTTGCTGCGGGACTTTTTCGTTGCGTGGGTCTCGTCCTTCTGGCGTTGGGATACGATTTCTTCGATTGCGGGGCTCATTGCGACACACTTCCTTATTGGTGGAGTGGCTGCTTATCCCTCGACGACTTTCTATGGCCTTCCGACTGCTCGGACTCTGCAGCTCTTGGTTTTGCAGGTCGTGTATTCGTGGAAAGACCTGTTAACTGTTACCCCTCCGGCCTCGGCGTACATCGGTCCCACGATGGTTCCGTGGCTGACGGGACTCCTGTGTTCTTTCATCGCAGCTCTCCTTGTCCTGCGGTCAGGGCGCGCCATCGCGGCGGTTCTTCCTGTTGCGATCATGGGCATTGTTGGCATCGCGTGGGGTAAAGGTGGAACTTTCCCGAATATCTACCTGGTCGCTGTGTGGTGGGCGCTTGCCTTGGGCTGGTGCGCCTGGGCAGGACAGTATCGTCGCCTCGAGGCCGGTCTAGACGTTCGCGTCGGAGGAGCGATCGATGCCGATGCGGCAACGACCCTGGGTGAAACAACTCGGGGAGGGTCGCAGGGCACGATCCACGTGGGACGCCAAATTGCGGGCGGGCTCTTGGTTATCGCCCTGGTTGCGGGCGCAGCTGTTCCACTGACGAACCTTTACGGTCCATGGTATTCGCGTATCGTTCTGCGTGATGTCGTTCAACCCCCGTTGGATGCTCGCCAATATCCTTCGCCTCTGTCTGCTTTCCGCCACTACAACGTGGACCTCAAAGAAGACACATTGATTCACGTGGATGGTTTGCCCGAGGGAGCGCGCGTGCGTATCGGTGTCATGGATAGCTACGACGGCACCACGATGACCATGTTGTCTCCGGGTAAGGGACCGTCAAACGGCTATATCCATGTGGGATCGACCTTGCCCCAGCACAAGCCTGTTGAGGGTAGCTCAAGCGCCCAGATGTCCTTGAAGACCTCGCAGCTTTGGGGCCGTGGGTCCCCATCGTGGGAACCCCCCTCGACTATGGTCTTCAACCAGGACGCATCTGCCTCGGGTACTCAAGCTACCGCGCAAGCGACGACTCTTCAGGACGGTCTTTACTACGATGCGTGGGCTAATGCCGCGCTGTCGACCACGAAGAATGTCCAGGGCGGGAACATGGAGTACTCCACGGAGTCGATGATCGTTCCGATCTGGTCTGATGGTCAGCTTTCCGGAACTCACGCCGTGCCCTATACCGGTGGAGACACCAGTGTCCCGGACGAAGTTCGTGAGTTCGCGACCCAGAAGTCTGCTGCTGAGCAGGGAGACCTCGCTAAAGCTCGCGCGATCGAACGTCACCTGAAGGAGAAGGGCTTCTACGAGAACGCCGATGATCCTAAGTCCCGCCCGGGTAGCCGCGCGGACCGTTTGACTCGCATGCTCGAGAGCGAGCAGATGATCGGTGACGATGAGCAGTACTCCGTGCTCATGGCCCTCATGCTGCACAGCTTGGGCATGAACGCTCGCGTTGTCATGGGCGCCTACCCGAATGACTCGAAGGGCGGAGACATCGACCTGCGTGGTTCAGATATGCACGCGTGGGTTGAGGTTGAATTCCAGGGTGTCGGCTGGGCTATTTTTTGACCCGACTCCGCCCAGGGATCAGAAGCCGATTGCAGAGGAAACCCGTCCTCGCTCGGTCCCGCGTCCCCAGGTGCTCCAACCCCCGGAGCCTCCCGAGGAACCGGCAGATCTTCCGCCTTCCACGTCGGATCGTGGTTCGGATTCGAATGATGATTCTCGCTTGAAGATTCCGTGGGGAGCTATTGCAACCTGTGGCGGTGTTCTTGCCTTGCTGACGGTTCCGCTGCTTGCCATTCTTGTGGCGAAGAGTCGTCGCCGTAAGAAGCGTCGAGGGGCTGTGCCTTCACGTGCGCTTACGGGTTCGTGGGATGAGGTCGTTGATCTTGCGCGCGATGCGGGCGTTGTCGTTCCCACGGATATGACTCGCCAGGAAGCCGCGTGGATGCTCACGTCTTCGCCTTTGTGGCCGGCGAGTGCCGCGAAGCCAGGATCAATGTCGAACGCGCAGTGGTACCAGTTTGGTGAGGAATTGCCCAGACCAGTACGTGTTGCGCGCGCGGCCGATACCGCGGACTTCTCCGGCGACGAGGCCCTCGCACAGCAGGCCGATGAATCGTGGCAAATCGTTGACGAACTCAGCAGCGAGCTGAAATCGAATGCGACTCGTTGGACCAGAATTCGTCGCGCCCTATCTGTGACCTCCTTGAGCGCACGCTACCGCCAAAAGCATGGAGCATCTCCGCTTGGGGTGCTTCGTCGACGCCTCCGCCATCCTTTTAGAGGACACCAGTCATGACGCCTTCGGTTCCAGCACGTCGCCTTCCTCCTCCCGAACTACCCGGTCACACCTGGCTGCGTTCGCTTGGTTCGGGTGGTTTCGCGGACGTGCACCTGTATCGCCAAGAACAGCCTGCGCGTGAAGTCGCCGTGAAGGTTGCGCGCTCGGTGGGCGATCAGGTGGAGTACGCGCAGATTCGCCACGAGGCCGATGTGATGACCTCCATCGCCGGCCATCCCGCCGTGGTGGAGTTGTACTCCATTGGAACCTCTCCGGATGGGCGTCCCTATCTGGAGATGGAGTTTTGCCCGGTAGCAAATGTGGCCGAGCAGGTGCGGCGAATGCCCTTGGCTGTGGATCGTGCGCTCGACGTCGTGATCAGGCTGTGCGGCGGCGTTGAAATGCTGCACCGCAATGGCTACGTTCATCGCGATATCAAGCCCGCGAACGTCATGTTCGATTCCTACTCCTACCCGGTGCTGGGCGACTTTGGTGTTGCTGCTCGCATCGGTGCTCTGGAGAAGGGAAGCTTGGATGGTTTTTCTGTTCTTTGGGCGCCTCCGGAACAGCACAATCGTTCGACTCATGCGCATCCGACCCAGGACGTGTGGGCGCTCGCAACGACGCTGTGGACTTTCCTGAGCGGTCGTAGTCCTTTCGAGGACCCGGTTGGTGACAATAGTGCCGCTTCTGTTGCTGCCCGCGTGTACGAGGGACGAATTCGTGGTCTTTCGCGCCCTGATGCCCCGAAGGAACTCGAGCGGGTCTTGCGCCACGCGATGCAATTGGATCCGCGAAAGCGAACCTCTTCTGCCGCCGAGTTAGGGCCGTCAGCTCCAAGAAATTCAGACGCTCATGGGGCGTCCCTGTGACGAAGATGGAGTTGCGCGATGGAAATGCGCTCTCCAGTTTTGGTGGGCAGTCTGCATCGGGGTCTTCGGCGGACTCTTCTGCGTCATGGAATGCGGACCAGTCGGATCAATTTTCCGGGGGAGCCGCTCAAGACGAGGCAACGCGTCTTCGTGCGATGCCATCGATTGATGCAGAGCGTACGCGCCTGCGTCCATCTTCTGTGGATCTTCACCCCTCTTCGGCTCCCGATTATTCCTTTGCTTCGCCCGCACCTACCGGGGGCCTGTTGACGGCGATGTTTCTGCCAGCCCGGCCTCGGCCTCGGGGATCAATGCAGCTCAGGAGGGTGCTTCAGGTGTGGCGCCAACGCAAGCTGGCGGCACCGAACTTGGGGATCCTTCCGCAGTCGATCCGCAGATGGGCCAGGCGCCTGCACCTGGGGGAGGGGCGAGCGAGGCGTTTGGGGCGGGCTATGCGCCTGCGCCGGACTCGTGGCGAGCTCCAGGGCATACGACTGAGAATACTTTTCGATACCTCGCATCCCTTGGGATATCTGCCAGATGGTCGATCTTCGGGCCCGAAGAGAATCATCACGATCGTTGCGCTTGTTGTCCTGGGAATGGTTGTTTTAGGCGCGGTTATTGTCGCAATGCTCACGGGTGGCGGGAAGATTGTCGGTGTCGGCGATACGACCCCGACTCCCTCCGCAAGCGTAACGACAAGCGCTCAAGGAGAGGACCCTGTTTCGGTTCCTCCGCCGGCGGTCGAGCAGCTCGTTGCCCGCGTGAATGGGGACAACATTCAGTGGAGTTGGACGGATCCCGCGGCTGCTTCCTCTTCGGCTGGCCGCAGGCGCTACGTTTACACGGTGAGTAAGCCCGGCCAGGATGATGTCGTCGCGGATACTCGTCAGAATGCGGTTTCCGTGAAAACTGTTCCCGGTGACGTGTGCATCGAGGTTGTTTCGGTGGCGGAAAATGGCCGTTCTTCACAGCCGACGAAGGCTTGCGTGAAGATCGGGGACAATGGGCAGCTGATCGAGCAGCCCACTCCGAGCCAAAGCGCACAAAAGAGCACTCAACCGAGCACTCCATCTCCCACACAATCCAGCGCTCACTAGGCGGGCGGGAAGGCGACCGGGGCCGTCGGATGAGCGGGGACTCCGCGAAGAATAACCGACCGGCCGCTTTACTTGTCTTTCACACATTCCGACCGCTCGCGGCGTTTCCGACCCGTCGCATACCCTACTCGTCTTTCGAGCGGAGGCGGCGGATCAGCAGGACTGCAATGACAATTGTCAGTCCCGCACCGGAAATTCCGAGTGCCCACAGCCTGCGCGGAGTCGTCGTATCAACGGGGAGATCCGGTTTAACCATGACTGGGTTCGCGGTTTTTTGGATCGGCGGGTAGATCGGGTTTTGGGGACCGGGCATGGTCCCATCGTTGACAAAATTGAGCGCATTGAAGGGGGCGACGATTCCCCACCCTTCCTCGGTGGTGCGCTGCGAAGGCGAGCTGCGCAAGGCGGTTGCGAGGAGCCGGTACTTCCACTGGTCTGGCGTTTCATCGGGATAGCGTGCTGCGATCAGCGCGGTGATTGCGCCCACGTATCCCGTTGCGTATGAGGTCGATGCTCCTTGGGCGGCGAACATGCAGTCGCCGTTGGCGAAGAAGGTGGTTGCGATCTGTGCGCCTGGTGCTGCGATTTCAACGTGCGTTCCGTGGACGACAGAATCAGTCGGATTTCCAGCGGCATCCACCGCCGTCACCGAGAGAGCCTGTTGATAGCCGGCAGGGAAACGTACTGCGGTGTCTTGAGAGCCATTGGGAGTTTGCTCAACATTTCCAGCTGAAGCGACAACGAGCGCTCCCTTTGCGTGGGCGTATTCGGTCGCCCCGCGTAGGGCTGCGTCGTCAGAGGCTAGGGATTGAGGGACGACGATGACTCGGATTCCCTGGTCCGCTGCCCAACGGATTCCTTCGGCTGTTCGCGTAGCTGTTGGACCTTTACCAGCGCGCTTGCTGTCATCGCTCGCGTCAATGTAAACCCGCACAGGAACTATTGTTGATTGGGGAGCAAAGCCAACGACTCCGGAATTAGGGACTTCGCGCGCTGCAATCTGTCCTGCTATCGCGGTCCCGTGTCCAGAAACATCCTTTCTGCCATCACCGGATTCGACAAGATCAACACCGGGTTCGACTGCACCCTGAAAATGCGCGTTTCCTGCAGCGACTCCGGAATCGACGACAGCAACGCGGACGTTTCCGCGGGATAACTCCAAGGCATCCTTCATGCCGAGGAACGCATACGCGGAGGGCATTTGTGTCAGCCATTTGTCAACGCCGATTTGGCATGCTTCTTCGGTCTTTTTCGAGGCTGAAGCGCCTTTATGTTGTGAGTTGCCTTGCTCCGATCCTTGCGTATTCCCGGGAGTTGGAGTGTCGGCATAGCTTGTCGGGACTGCTGTTATAGCGCAAAGAAGGATAGCTGTACATGAAGCGAAGAGAGTGCTCTTGCCTTGTTTCACTGAGCACCTACCGTTTCCCAAGCTGCGCTGGTGGTCAGTTCTTGCCCTTCAGGGACGAGAGCAAGCCACGCAGCAGGAAGAGGAGAAACTGCTGTCTCCGGAAGGCCGAGGTGGGCTAAGGAATCCGAAGGATTAGGTCCGAGTCCGTGGGCCTTCCCAAGGTCAGAAATAAAAATGATTGGTCCACCTGAACCACCTGAAGAAGCACGCACCAGTGCTCCGGATCCGCCACGGACGTTAACTTCACGTGGTTTTGCTGAGTGATTTCAGTAGTTGGAAGCGATACGAGGACTGTAGACGCCCTGGAGTGGCTGATCGTGAGCTGCGCGCAGGGAGCGACATCGGGTCCGAGCACATCACCAACTTGTGTTGGCCAGTCTGAAGGGACGATACCTTGAGTAACAACGGTCAATGATGCGAGCTCCGAGAGGTCAATCATCAGGTTTTGGGGGCTTCCTCGATCCGCCCACGAGGCCTGGTAGAGCTTGTAAGAAAAGTCGGTGAGCGGGGTGATAGTTCCGTCACCTGTGATTACGTAGCGCCGGGGAGCACCTGATTCATCAACCTCAATAATGGTTCCGATTTGTGCTGCGGTGATGCGTGGGGACATGCCTGACACGGGGCGTCCGACGTTAGGAATTTCGAGCGGCTCTAACATTGAACCTTCGGTAAATAAGTTCAACCAGTTTGCGGTAACAGGAGTAATCGTCCGTCCAGAAAGATCAAGAACGTTCACAACAGCTTGAGCGTGCGCAATATCGATGGGGTAACGGACTCCTCCAGTAACGAGATATAGACGTCCCTCATTCGAGACCAAAGCCGTCGAAGCGCTTTCCAATCCCTTTGGGTTACCAGCAACCCAAGTTTTGATTCCTGAGGTTGTAGCGCACGAGGTCCACTCGTAGGAGTGGAGTTGGTTAGCTGTGGGAATATCGTCCGGAACGTCCGCCAGTCCAATTGCGCTACCGCGGGGAATCCCTTCAAGCGAAGATGTTGAGACCGACGAAGTCACGAGCTTTCCGGTTTCGCTCAGAAGCTTTGCTGAGGTGACGTTCGAGATGGGGCGTAGAGTACCTTCGATCGAGTAGTATCTTGCACCTTCGCCTTTAGTCATGATGAGATGCGAGTTTTTCCCAACCTGAAGGCAAAGTCGGTAAAAATCGACCGATTGCTACAGCAATGAGAAGGACGACTGCGGCTACGGAAGCTCCGACAATCAGCGGACGGGTGGTTGATTTTGACTCGAGCTCCTTACCTCCGGGCGTGCCCGAGGTGAAGGCAGTGACAAGTCTACGGCGGTTAAAGCGCTGGGCTTCCAGAATATCCTTATTAGAAGGCATTAGAAAACCCCCCACACGAGCGTTGTGATTGGGACAAGCGCTAGCAAACTAACTAGGGAGAGGGTATCGGCGATTCGCGTAACCCAAGGACGCATCTTGGGATCGATAACCGTCAGTGCAAGTACCAAGCCCGTTGCAAGGAAGAGCAACAAAACAATGGGGATCAGTGCTTGAGGCATGAGAACTGCACTGCCAATCGCGCCACTGAGAATTAGGACAATACCTAGTAGAGCTCCAATAAGAACTTCAATACGCGAACGTAGCGATCGCGTTGAGAGGAGCAAGGCGATACCCGCGCAAATTATAAGGAGCAGTGAGTAGCGCGTATCCAGAAGTAAAGGAACGCACAAAAGGCTTCCCAGTGAAGCACCAGTTTTAAGGGAAACGGTCAGAATATGACCCTCATTTACCTTACGAACAACCTCGTAGGGATCGATGGTTTCCTGGATTCCTGTCACTCGTACAGGAATCCGAGCCATAGCAAACCAGGGGGCGATCAAAATAAGCACTATTAATAAGGTATAGATCGAACTTGCTGCACGTTGTGTGGAAAGATGGGCAAGCCGGTCAGGAAGCCAACTGTAGCGGCCGAAAACCCATAGGTGAGTGGAGCAGTGATAGAGCCATGCAGTGGTTTCGGAAGAATAATGAGGAGAAATGCAGAGCATACGATTGCTGCGATTCCAAAGCCTGCAAGGGGAAGAGCTGACCAGTGGCCCGGAATTACACTCATAACTGCGCTGCCCGCAAGGATGGGAATTGAGTGCGCGAGTGAGAGTGGAGCAAGTCGGTTTGAGCTGCGTGCAATGATCGCGGAAGCAAGCGCAGCGAGGGCAGTTCCGGACAACCCGACGATTAGACCCAAGTAACTTCCGCGCCCACTGGTAAAGATGAGAACAGCCGCCGTGAGGACCAAAAGCGCAGATGCATGTGTGCTAAGATCGACCGAATTGTCAGAATTCCATGGCGCCTGGTCGTTTTCAACCGCGGTTCCTACGGCTTCTACCAGATCGTCATAGCGTAAATCCTGTGTGCTGTCACCAATTTTCGACAGAATAAGAACGGATCCGGCTTGGATGCCCTGATTGATTAGTGTTTGGCTCTGATCGAGAATCTGGCCCTGAGAATTCGTAATTCTGTATCCCTGGGAGGCGGAACTCGCAGATAATTGCGTGATTTGCGTCACAATATTCGGTGCAAATTCAGCGAGTGCGACGTTCGTCGGGACCGTCATATCGACAGTGTTCTCACCCATGCGAATGCTAACGGGCATAAGGGCTGGAGGCTAGATGCGGTAGTGCTTGCCATGAGGTTCCTTTGCTCAAGTGTCCTGCTCTAAGCCTAGCCGTTTTCATGAAACCTGTATTTGCATTCCCAGATCGCTTCGATAATGTAATACCCGACATCGCGATTGTGCCCTCCGTTACAAGGGTTCAATCACCAACGAACTTCGGGGGAACCCGAACGGAAACTTAGGAGGGTGAACTAATGAGCAACGCAAACATCTCTGCGGAACAAGCTAGTTATGATGCCATTCGTAGTGCGGTCACTAATCTGCAGGGCTTTCTGCAGGGACTGAACTCAAAGGTCAAGGGTCAGGTCGCCACTGTCATCGGTGGATGGCAGGGTGGAGCCGCACAGGCGTTCAACTCGGTTATGGAGCAGTGGGACGCTGGGTCGAACAAGACCACCCAGGCACTGAGCGACTTCGAGAGCGCACTTGCCTCTGTTGGCGCCCAGGTGACGCAGAGCGAACAAGAAAATCAGCAGACTGTCGCCAAGACCGGCGCAGCTATGCTCAACCTGTGAGTAGATCGGACGGAAAATGACTAGCGGAGACTTTCGCGTAACCCCTCAGCTGCTGCAGCAGACCTCTACTGATATGCGCGCGCAGGCCGCAGAACTGCTCAGCCAGCTTGAAAGCTTTAACAAGGATGTCCAGGCTCGTAGCGCCACATGGGAAGGTGCTGCAAAGGAATCCTACTCGGAGAAGCACGCCCAGTGGACCGACGGTATGCACCAGATGCAGCAGGCTCTCCAGGCTTTTGCGGTCCTCGTTGATGAGCTGGCAAGCAACTACATCACGACCGACCAGGCTGGATCGCAGACGTTCAGCGCCCTGTCGACCGGACGCTGATTTTTCAACTGCACGATGCCGCTAAGTGTCGTGCGCGTACGGAGTGTGGGTGAGCAGCGCAATATGCTCACCCACACCCATAATTTCTTCAATTTGTTCAGTCCTTGAGGGCTGATCTTTTTCTGTCACATTCCTCCAGGGGGGGGGTTGAGCATGAGTCTCGTCAATGTCGTCGCCGGTGAATACGGAGCGACATCCGATGCCTTGAGCCAGGTGTCGAGTGAAATTCAAGGCGCGAAGATCGACGATCTTTCACATGCCGTGCAAGGATCAATGCCAACTGCGCGCTCAATCTCTGCGGCGGTAAGCGTTCAGTCACGTGTCGCATCTCTGTTGCAAACCGAGTCGCAAGCTCTGCAAGCGCTTGCGGTTGCAACGCGTAAAGTTGGTGCCGAACTTGAAAAGGCAGAAGCTGAAAACCAGAAGCGTGTGAAGAGCCAAGGTGATGCGGCACTGAACGGTACTGCGGCGCGTTCAGGCAGCTCGCGTGCTGGCTCGTCGGCAGCGAAGAAGGCTGCCTCTGTGCTCAATGGTGGTGGCAGTGGCGAAGGTTCGCGCGGCCGCAAAGGCACCCGCGGTGTTGGCCGGGCAGCACACTCTCACCCAACTACCCCAGATGGTGGACAGGCTAGTGCTCCTATCCGTCGTCCTGATCTCGCAACGCCTCCATTTGTTCCCTCAGGTAACGACCAGCCAGCAATGGGCCTTCCCAATAGCGGCAATGGCGTGAATATTCGTTGGGGTGCAGACGGAGCAAATCTTGATTTCGGATTTGGGGGCGAGGATTTCCGGGTTCAAGGATCGGTTGATCTTGACTCGCTTTTCAATCACGATAAAGCCCCGGAGATTCCGGATGTTCAACTTCCAACCGAACAACCTGAGATTCCTTCGGTTGAAAATCCTGTGCCCCCAACTGATCTACCGAGTGCTGATGCCTCTGCAGAAGTGGCAGCCACCGGAGAAGAGCAAGGCCAGGCAATGGCTGGCAATGCTTCCGAGCAGTCCCGACCCGCCGGTGCGACTGTTAGCGCGTGAACTGACGAGTAAAAGGAATAAATAATGTCTTTAACATGGGGCCAGATCAAGACGTGGACTTCGTCTGGGCTAAGTAGCTACGCAGGTGTTTTTGGCTACGAAACGAGCGCTTATTGAAACCCAATCTGCCACCGTTTCGCAGCGCATTTCATCTTTCCAGGGGCAGGGGGCGGCTGCTAGTTCTCTGCGAGAGCAGATGATCACCGCTAAGAACAAGTTGGATGACGTGGCGGAAGAACTCGGACAGATTCGTTCTGCTGTTACAGGTGCGGCAAGTAGTGTCGGTACGGTCGAAGCTGCGGTTAAGGTTACGCTTGCGACTGCCACGGCGATGCAGTGCTCTATTTCTCCGATAGGAAAGTCAACCCTGCCATATTCCCCCAGCCCGTACACTGAAGCCTATCGGCGTATGGCGGAAATGACTGTGGATCTGCTCGTTAAGAAAGCGGTAATGCTTGCTACTACCGCTGATACCACATTTAGCGCGGCTCTGCGGTCGGCTGGTATGCCGGGTCTCGCAAAGACGGCGGCTTCGTCAAAGTCGTCAAAGACGCACGATTTGTCGCCTACAGAGCAAGCTCGCTTCAAGAACATGACGCCCGAGGAGCGAGCGAAGTACTGGTCTGAGCAGTCTGAAGATCAGAAGCGTCACCTGTGTGATCGTTACCCAGAAATGATCGGGAATGCCGATGGTGTCGAGGCCTGGGCACGTGATCGCTCAAACAGACTGAACCTTGGCAAGAAGATGGAAGCTGCTCGGGGGGAAGTCGACAAGTACCGGGAGCAGTACGAAAATGCCTGGCCTTGGGAGAAGAGTGCGATTAAGGAAAAACTTGATCATGCTCGGGAGGCCCTAGCTAGCTACGAGAAGATTGATGAAGCCTTAAAGAACGGTGTGAGTCTTGAGGACTATCAGCATGGGAAGAAGGGTGAACCGATTTCGCTTCTGACTTTGCAAGATGATGGTCTGCGTGTGAAGGCTGCGGTTGCGCAGGGTGATGTTGATAATGCGAAGCACGTTGCAACCTTCGTGCCAGGTATCTCGACCACCGTCAATGGCAGCCTCCATGACTACATCCGTCAAACTGGAAACTTGCGTCAAGCCGCTATAAACCAGGGCGGGCTCCAGGCAAAGGATGTAGCTACGATTGCGTGGCTTGGTTACGATGCCCCGGGCGAAGCAAGCTTGGGTAATGCAAAGGACATTGCTTCGCCGAAGATGGCGCAGGCCGGCTCCGATCGTTTGGCTGGATTCATGAATGGATTGCAGGCTTCCCGTGACTACGGTGCCGGGGATGCGCACATGACCTTGGTCGGCCACTCTTATGGTTCGACGACTTCAGGTATGGCTTCAACAAAAGTCAATTCAGGCGTGATTGATGATCTAGTTCTCTGCGGTTCTCCGGGAATGGGAACATATAACACATCGGACATTAATGTTGATGAGTCACACCGCTGGGTGTCTGGTGTTCCTAGGGGAGACAGTGTCCAAGGAATGGGATCAGTTCTTCCAGGCAGTAAGATTGGTTTCGGCCACCTTGGGAAGAATCCGCTGGACGAGGATTCGAGCTTTACGCATCTGTCCAGCGATGCAACAGGTTCGCCGCTATATGATCCCACTGCGCCGGCAAGCAAACCGCACAACTTTAACTTCGACAACCACAGCATTTATCTGGAAAATGGCACAGAGACTCTGCAAGACTTCGGTCGTGTTGTCGCAGGAGTGAAATAATAGTGCGGCGTGTACTGGTACTGGGTGCCGTAGTAGCACTCACACTCTGCGCCTGTTCGCCGGGTGTGCACGATACGACGGATAATAGAACAGCGTCGACTTCAGGATCGTCGGCTTCGGCGAAGGGAAAGGTTAAGAAAGTGAATTATTGGGATGGAGATCTTCCCCTAGAGGAACGTCAGTCTGTTCAGGCTTTCCAGCGTGATGCAGAACCGACGATTCTTGCGTTCCGTAATCGCCTTGCCGAAGTTGGTGGCGGTTCATGGGAAGCCCGTGACTTTGGATCGTCGATTTCGCAGTGGGACGATAATTCGGCTGGTTTTGATCAGAAAGCATGGGAATTAGTTGGACAGACCGTCGCAGGTCCGTATGTTCCTGTTGAAGAGGTCGAGAAGATTGGCCGCGAATTTTTTGCTGAGCTTTACCCAGAGTATGAACTAGGTTCGGACAAGAGTGGGGTGCGCCAGCTCTCGTGGAGTGATTCCGCAAACGGCGGCTTCTTATACGTGACTGTCCATCAAGATAAGTCGACCTATCTGCGTTACCAGACGGGCCTCCGCCCTTCTGATGGGACGACAGAGAGTCCGCGTGAGTTCGTATCTGGTCGCGTAGAGATCGATATTCCGGAAGAGTGATTTCACCGGCTTGAGCTGATTGGGGTCTGAACACCGTCGTGTTCAGACCCCAACTTTTCCGGTTCAGCGAGTGGATTTTGTATCCGCGTCAAATACTTAAAACGATAACTTTGATCGGCCATTATCGGCTAACCGATAGTTTGCGTTCACCCAGCAGGAGTAGGGTTCCTGCGGCAACCTTAATCCGTTGCCCGCGGGGCAATGACTGGGTTGAACCGTCTGCCGCCTGCAGGCGCGTCCCATTCGCTGAGAAAGTATCCTCGACCCACATCATTTCGCCCTCGGCCGGCGCGACGCGCAGGTGCGTGCGTGACAGCGAACGTGTGGAATCTGCAATTGCTACAGCTCGTGCGTCTGCGGGAGTCTTCTCGGGTGCGCGTCCTAGGACAATCTGAGCATTGACTTCAATGCGCTGTCCATCGTCGACGATAAGTGTAAGGGCTCGTGTTTGCGTGAAAAAGGATCCCGAGCCGCTCTGCTGCGGTGTGCTTACTTGTGGAGCTGGTGCTTGGGGAACCTTCGGCAGTGCCGAGGCTACGCTCTGGCGTACAGGTGCAGCAACACTGGGTGCAACGGGAGCCTGCATTGAAGGAACGGGCTGAACCTGGAGCTGTGCCTGGGTTTGTGGCTTGGTCTGAGGCTGCGATTGAACCGTTGGCTGAGACGTAGGATGCGCCGGCTGGACCGGTTGCTGGGCAGGAATGTCGACAGATGCCGAAGCAACGGTAGTTGTCACAGCCGGTGAAATGACTGGTGCGTCCGTCGGTGCTGGCATTGAGGAAAACGGTAGAGAGTGAATTGGCGCCGAAGAGGGTGGTGCTACCTGCGGTTCCGCAGTAAGAAGATCTGGAAAAGCGCTTGGCCCTGCCCATTGGTGGGCACGAGCGATAGCCGCCTCGTCAAATGCTTGGTTTTCGATTCCCGGAAGATCAGATTCAACGAGCGGGGATGCAGTGCCAGAAACTTGCGAAGCAAAGAGCTGTGTATCTTGACTCGTACGGCTTGCTCGAATGTCAAGGTTCGCTGTCCCGCAGATGCGATCGACCCACGTGCGACCATTGTGTGGAACTGCCCAAGTCACGATAGGGCCGATTGCCGTGGCGTGAAGAAGCAGCATGATTAAACTGTGAGCACTTTGGCGAGCAAGGCCAGGGGCATGGTCTTGCTCTAAACCGTTGCTCGTAGGAGTCGCTTGTGCTGAAACTGCAGCGACTTGCATGACGAAAGCCCCAGGGGTTCTACCCGAGCGCGCACGGATGAGCGTGCCGATGATCCACACTTCTGCAATGACGATCAGCGAAATCAGCCATGAAGGATAGATCCACCAGGTGAGAGCAGTAACCGCCACAAGAAGAGCCATATCGATGACGTATGCAGCCACCAATGCACCACCCGTTGCGGGCGCAGAGTAGACGCGCTCATGGTGCATTTGTGCAGTCATAGGCGGCATAGCGCTGGGCTGAGGGGTGAATTGAGCGTGCTCTCCAGCGCCAAATAGCGCATCAGGATCAAGGCCTTTTGCTTGGGAAACGGGAACTTGGACCGGAGTAATACGAAGTTCACTCATGATGCCACCTGTCGAACAAGGTCAAAGAGATCCGCAGCGAAGAAAGAGGCGGGAAAAAAATAATGGTCAATGAAAGCGCTTGGAGAATGTCAGTAAGTCGGCCAATCAATGGGGAGTGCTCTTTTTCTACACGCATGCGAGTCCAAAGAACAGAGATGCAGCCCAGCGCGACTAAAGCGGCAGCTGCATAAGTGTTGCCTACTAGGCTTCGAGAAGCCGGAGAAATGAGCAAAGTTGCAAGTAAGATTAGGGCTCCCACGCGGGGAACCACGCGAGAGGACGCCCAGCGACGTTCGCGGGGAACAACTAGTAGTGCAATGATCGAGGCGCAGACCAGTGCGGAGGATGCGATTTGCTGAGTGGAGTGGATCCCGACCATTGAATAGATGACGGGAGCGCCTAAAACGATCAATCCCAAACCGACGTATTGCACGAGGCGAGTGCGTGAGGTTGCATCGATGACCGTGCGGTTGATGCGGCGCCCGGTAATTCGTGAGGGAGAAGGAACCTCGGGGGAGCGGACAGTCGGCGCGGAAGTCGTCACAAGTGGCATATCGAGTAGCTGGGTTGCGGGGATACGAACCGACAGACTCGGAGAAGCAGTAATTGCACACATTGCGAATGCAATTGCAAAAAGGAGCAATGCGCGCGATGGGAGCATTGATGAAAGTCAGTACCGTTGCACAGGCGGTAAGAATTCCCCAGCTCAAGGCATGTGCGGTAGTGAGAGGAACGCTGCGCCACAACCACAGGCCCAATGCAACTCCGGTTGCCCCCCACAGTGGGAACAAGAGGGCAGTCACTTGTGACATCGTTGCGACTTGCAAAGCGTCGGTGTAGATGCCAGCTCCACCCAGTACGGGTAGTACTCCTAGGAAAGAAATACCTGCGCTTAATGTCCATGCGCATAACAGACCTGCGTTGGTGTGAACACGTCGTTGGTAGAGCATGACTAAGCAAAGCGCCAAGGACAGTGCTCCAACCGTGAGCGTTGCCCACCAGGGAAGGGAAAACTTTGCCGCAAAACGGGGAGCAATGAGTGCACAAAAGATCAGGAGCGCATCCATGGCACATGCAAGAAGTGCACAGATACTCAAAACCAGCGAGGGGCGGAACCAAGGGTCAGAGGTTCTTTCAATAGCACGTTGTTCTTGGCGAAGTCGCTCGCGTCCTGAAGTGATGGAAATTAGGACTCCCTGGGGAAGATCCTTCCCTAGAACCGCTCCCAGATTCAAAGGCCGACCGTCAGCGCCAGTGATCTGAAGACTAGGATCGGTCGAATCGATATCAAGCATGGACAGAAGGCCAGTGAGTGTTGTTCCCAAAGGAACTACCACATCTTGGGTACCGGAAGCATCGGTGACAGTGACTGCTGCCTGTTTAAGAGTCACGCCCTCTCCTTCACCTTGATGCCCCTCGAGTCTGCGGACATTTCTGTTCAAAAGTCATCATTCAGACTACCTGACGTTACAAGCACCGTGCCACGCCGTACTACGGTCTGCTGAGCTACAAGCTAGGATACATACAGATGTGAACGAAAACGGGAGATTGCACTCCAGGAGACTGTATGGCCGTCAATGAGCAAACGGAAGCCCCCGAGCTCCCCAGCGGTGAAATCGCTGTTGAAAAGCCGCCAAGCCAGGTCGAGGCTGGTGGAATGGGATCAATCCTCGCGACCGCGATTCCCATGATGGGCTCGATGGGCGTCATGGTGATCATGGCACTCACACAAGGGCAGAACACGCGCATGCTCTTAATGGCCGGCGGTATGGTCTTCATGATGTTGTCGATGGTAGGTTTCAACATTTACCGCCAGGTCTCGCAATACCGCAATAAAGTGAATTCACAGCGCCGCGAGTATCTTTCCTACCTATCTGAGACGCGTACCAGCGTGCGTAATATTGCCGCGAAACAGCGCATCTTTATGCAGTGGTACCTTCCCGAACCTGACGCACTGGTGCTCTTGGCTGAAGAAGGTTCCCGCTTGTGGGAGCGTGAACTGGGAGATGATACGGCGGTCTCTACCCGCGTGGGTACGTCAGATCAGGAACTTGCAATGAGGCTGGTTGAGCCGGATATTCCGCAGATGGCTAATCCTGATGTGGTGTGTCATTCAGCGATGCGTCGTTTCTTGGATGTTCACCAGACTGTTGAGGATCTTCCCTTTAGTTTGGATCTCGGCCAGTTCTCACATATTGAAGTGGCCGGCGATGCCGATCTCGCTCGCGGAGAAGTGCGTTCACTTATCTGTCACTTGGCGGTTATGACTCCAGATACCGTGCTGAAGATCGCGGTGTTGACGACACCGGAGAATCTGCCCCATTGGGAGTGGATGAAGTGGCTCCCTCATATTCGCTCTGCTGAAGTGACTGATGCTTTGGGTGGTGCGCGCATGGTCTGTACCAGTTATACGGACCTTGAAAGTCTCTTGGGCGAAGAACTGACGACGCGAGGCCATTTCCAACCTCGAAATGACGCGAGTCCCTGGCCGCACTTGCTTGTCGTGACTGACGGTCAAGAACTTCCTTTGGACTCTCACTTGGGCTCTATCGAGGGATCTGCAGGTGTCACGATTGTCAAAGTCTTGACGACCTGGGGGATGTTCAATTCCCCAACCGGTGTTCGTCTGCTGCTTCACCCGCCGTCGGATGATCGTACGCCTATGGAAATCCTCCTTTTGGAAACGAAGCCGGTGCTTGCAAACGCTGACTATATGGGGATCCCTCAGGCCGAGGCCGTGGCGCGTCGATTGACTCGCTTCCTGACGGCGGGTGGTCGAGATGCGGCAACTCCTGTAGGCAAGCCTGACCCCAAACGTTCCCAAGACCTTATGGAATTGCTTAATATCGGCGACGTTCGTGATTTTGATGCGGAACGCCAGTGGAAGCGCAGGGTTGGTCGTGACCGCTTGCGCGTGCCTTTTGCGGTGACGCCGGAAGGCATCCCCGTGGTTTTGGACATTAAGGAAGCTGCACAGCAGGGTATGGGTCCCCATGGTCTGCTTATTGGTGCAACTGGTTCAGGTAAGTCCGAAGTGTTGCGTACCTTGGTATTGGCATTGGCGCTTACGCATTCGCCCGAACAACTCAACTTCGTTCTGGTCGACTTCAAGGGTGGCGCAACCTTCGCGGGCATGTCTGATTTGCCCCACGTCTCGGCCATGATTTCGAACCTGGAATCGGAATTATCCCTGGTTGATCGTATGGAGGACGCTCTCCATGGCGAAATGGTTCGTCGTCAGGAGATCCTTCGCGACGCGGGTAACTACGCCAACGTTACTGACTATGAAGAAGACCGTTTGGCTGGAAAACACGATTTTCCTGTCATTCCAGCGCTGTTTATTATTCTGGACGAATTCTCTGAACTGCTTACTGCTAAGCCTGACTTTGGTGAACTCTTCGTAGCGATTGGTCGTCTGGGACGTTCGCTCTCTATTCACATTCTGCTTTCGTCACAGCGATTGGAATCGGGCAAGCTCAAGGGCTTGGATTCGCACCTTTCGTATCGCATTGGTTTGAAGACCTTCTCGGCGTCTGAATCTCGAGAAGTTCTGGGCGTGACTGACGCGTACGATCTTCCTCCTTACCCAGGTTCAGGCTTCCTTCAGCCTGGTACGGATCAGCTGATTCGTTTCCGCGCTTCTTATGTTGCAGCTCCACCACCGCCTCGTAGCGCACTTCCTAATGCACAGACTGAGGCTGCACGCATTCGTCTGCTGCCCTTCTCTTTGGGGGAGGTACTGGACGACACTCCTGATGAGGAAATTCCCGAGGGCGGTCTTGTTGCTCCCGGCGATGAACTCTGGGAGGGAATGACAGAGATTGATATCGCCGTTGCGCGAATGAAGGGCAAGGGAATGCCTGCTCACCAGGTATGGTTGCCGCCCCTGGATGTCCCGGACACCATGGATTCGCTCATGCCAGACTTGGCTGTTGATCCAGAGCTCGGTCTTATTTCTCGCGAGTGGCGTTCGAAGGGCCCGCTGCGTATTCCCTTGGGTATTGTCGATCTTCCTCACGAGCAGCGTCGAGAGATCTTGGAATACGATTTCTCCGGAGCGGGTGGACATATGTCGATCTTGGGCGGGCCTCTCTCCGGTAAGTCGACTGCGTTGCGTTCGGTGGTCATGGCACTGTCCTTGACTCATACTCCGAAGGAAGTTCAGTTCTTTGTCATTGACTTCTCCGGAACCTTCGCTTCGTTCGAAGGCGCGGCGCATATTGCTGGTGTTGCTTCTCGTGAAGATGAGGATATCTTGAATCGTATGGTGTCTGAAATTGAAGGCATCATCGAAGACCGTTCGGCTTACTTCCGCGCGAACCGTATCGACTCTATGGCGACCTATCGCCGCGGCCGCGCACAGGGGCGTTTTGACGATGGGTACGGAGACATCTTCTTGATCGTCGACGGTTGGGGAACTTTACGGAGTGATTTCTCTGATGCTGAAGACCGCATCCGTCTCTTGGCTGAACGCGCTTTGTCCTTCGGTGTCCACTTCATTGCAACTGCACTGCGAAAGATGGACTTCCGCATTCAGATGCAAGACATTTTCGGTTCGCGTCTTGAGCTCCGCATGGGTGATCCTTCGGACTCAGAATTTAGGCGTGAAGTGGGCAGTAAGGTTCCTGAAGGACGCCCGGGCCGTGGTCTGTCGATGACTGGACATCACACCTTGGTTGCTCTTCCTCGCGCGGATGGTATTCACGATCCAGCAACGATAGGTGAAGGTGTCGAAGAGACGCTGGTCCGAATTGCAGAATCGACAGAGACCGGCCCGCGTCTGCGTCTGCTGCCTGAGAGAATTACTGCTGCGCAGATTGAGGCGAGCCGTGGGGAACAGAAGAAGATTGTTCTTGGTCTGGAAGAACGGCGTTTGGGGCCGTGGACTTTCGATCCCGAAAACGACTCCCACATGTATGTCTTTGGCGACGCGAAGTGTGGAAAGACCGCTTTCTTGCGCAACCTGGGCAATCAGGTCTTGGCCAAGCCTGGAAGCCGCAAAGCAATGCTCGTTGTCGTCGACGTGCGACGCACTCTACTGGGTGAGTGGAGTGACGAAGATATGCCGATGTATATCTCGAACCGAGATGAGATCTTGGGAAGTATGGAGGCAGTTGCCGAGCAGCTGCGTATGCGCCTTCCAGGCCCTGACGTGACACCCGAACAGTTGCGTAAGCGCAACTGGTGGAAGGGGGCCGAAGCTTGGGTTCTCGTTGATGACTATGACCTGATCTCAACGGGTGGTTTGAGTGGCTCGCCGCTGCAGCCGCTGCAACCTCTCTTGTCTCAGGCACAAGATATCGGCTTCCATTTGGTGATCACGCGCCGCATGGGTGGTGCCTCGCGCGCTGCCTACGAACCGATTTTGCAGTCCCTGGCTGAACTTTCAGCTACTGGAATCATGATGTCGGGTAACCCTTCGGAGGGGATGGTCATTGGTCGCGAGCGTCCTCGTGCGTTGGCTAAGGGCCGAGGCCTAGTGATTTCTCGAGATCAGGGCACCTTCTTGGCACAGATGGCGTGGAGTGAATCCAAGGTTCAGTAGTAGCGACACTACGATCAAATCTTAAAGCTCGGAATTCCCAGGGAATTTAATGCTTAAGATGGTAAATTGTCGGCTGATAAGTTCGCTGATCGGCCCGGATTTGTGCGTAGTCTGTGTTGGTTTGCCGGTCACAACGGAAAGAAGTGAACTGTGGCAGATAAGATCACTTTCGATCGCGAGGCAATCGGAGTTGTCGAGAAAAAACAGTGGCAGGATGCTGAGTCTCTGGGGCAGATTGGCGCCTCTGCGGGCCGTATTTCCTCAGCGGGTGTAGCCGTGCCTCTTCCTGGTCCTGGTGGCTCGGGTCCGCAGGAGCTTACGTCTGCTGTGGATGCCTTCAATAAGGCAATGTCCATGGTCATTCTGGAGTATTCGGATGCGGCGTCAAGCCTTGGATCGGCTACAAAGAGTGCCTCAGCAAACTTTGACAGCACCGAGAAGTACAACCAGGAGCGCGCGGCTAAGCTCGGAGTGGAGTGGAATAAATGAGTATTGATCTTCGCCCGGGTGCGACTGCCCTTGAAGAACCGAAACCTGTGCCGATGGCGGCCGAGGTTGCGTCCCGTTGGACTGCAATTGGTTCGGCCTTAACGCAGACTCAGGCTGTCCAGAATGCGTCGATTCCTCCTGAATCTTGGACGGGCGTGGCTGCAGATGCTGCTTCGGCTGAGATTCAGAAACTCGGTGGGAAGCTTTCAGATCTTTCTGCAGCCTTCCCGGGTCCTGCGAGTGCACTCAACACTTGGGACGAACGGAATACACAGGGGATTAAGAGAGTTCGACACCTCCAACAGCAGTGGGACGAGGCTATTGCAGTCTATAAACGCCGAATGGCTGAGATCGCTGCGCGTGCTGCGGCGGATAAGGACTATAACCCCGCGCCGGATCGTAAGGCTGCACGTGAGACGTTGTCTTCCGCCCAAGCTCCGCTGAAAAAGTCTTATGATGATGAGATTCATCAGCTTGATGATGCTGCGAAGAAGGCTGCAACTGAAATTAGAAAAGCGTCAGATGATAAGATTTCGCCTGATGCGGTGAAGGGCGGGCGTGCCGCGGTCGGTGCTGCACTTTTTGGTACTGATATGCCTATTTCCGATGGTGCAGCGGAGTGGGAGTATGCTCGCGATCAGGCGCCCAAGATGCGCGATGATATTGAGAAGGCAGCAAATTCTGGTAAGCCTTTGACCGAGGAAGAGGTCAAGAAGCTTCAAGAAAAATGGGGCGATAAGCTGCAGAATCCTTACTGGGTCCAAGCCTTGGCTGACTCTTACCGTGCGAAACACGGTAAAGATGCAAACTTTTCCGACGTGCTCAATAGGTTGGCGATTAATGCGGCGGGCACACCGCAAGATGAGCACGACTCGGGTGGAACACGTAACCAACTGATGGCATCAGTTGGCAGCGCAATGGTTCTTGCGACCGGTGGTGTCGATGCAAGTGCAGGTGCTATTAATACTAATGCGGCCTACCAGACAGTAAGAGCTGGTCTCCGTGGCGTTGATGGTACGACTACGATTGCGCAGATTGAAGCGAACAATATTGCTGACTTCAAGGAGACCGGAAGTCAGTCTTATGAGCGCTTCCCGGGGCAAGGAGCCACAGCGCAGTTCAACGGCTTTTGACGTATTTTTCCCAATTGACGGGGTATGCTGCGGCGAAGAATCCGGATCTCACTTTGGGCGCCGGGGTTTACCATGCTGCACCCGGTGAGACTTCTCTTGCATCCGACATTATGGCCTATGATCATCAGGCTCAACGCGGCTATAACTCCCTGTATGGGGGCGTTGTCGACGACGTTTCTCGTTATTCATTGATTGCGATGACGAAGGATGACGTTACTGCTCGAGGCTATGCTCTAGACCCGATGCAGGGACTGTATATGTTGTCGGATACTCCCGATGCATTGCAGGATGGGGCGGGGCCCGCATCTATGCAAAAGGCTGAGACTAACCGGTTGATGTATTTGCGAAGTTTCCTCGATGGGGATACGCCCTTCGATGTTGATCTTCCTGATGGTGCGGGTAAAGATGGGCCGATTAATGTCGCTCGTTATCTGACTGGTAATCGAAATCAGGGTGGACCTGGGGCGTTCCTTGGAACCGTCGATGGGGGCGATGCGCTTGGCAGCATGCTGAACGACGCCTCTAATCCTCACACTGCTAGTGCAGCTGAGCCCGTGGCCGGTGATTTCCCTGACGACCCGGATCAGAAGCAGTTTAAGGCTGCTCACGATATTTGGGAACGTGACTCTCGTGCGCGACCGACGATCGCGGCGAATACTATGGCCGGTTATCAGGATGGCCTATCTCGCGATAACTCTGGTGGATGGGGTAGCGGGGTCGAAGATAAGACCAAGCAAGGTGAAGACATTTACGGCAACCACAATTCGCGCTTGCGTTCGTGGATGGGATCGATTATTTCACCTTACGCAGCTGATTTGGCCGATCAGATGCACAATAACTCGTCGCCTGGAATGCAGGCTGGATCCCGAATGGGTGAGAATCACACGGCGCATATGCGTTTCAGTCGAGACATGGTCGATCGCTTTAAAGGACCGGGTGGTTTGCTCCAAGACCTTGCCTTCGACCAGCCGGAAGTCATCAAGGATAGCCATTACGATAACGGTAACCCCCTGGATGATAGGTATGAGGGCGGGCGGATGCCGGCCCTGAAGGCAGTTCAGGTAGCCGCCTACACTGGTTACATGGACGGTGTTGCTCAGGCGATGGAAGAGCCAGACTATGGCGTTCGTATGTCAAGGGTTAACCGCACTACTGACATCTGGACTGAGCTGATCCAGGAAACCTTCGATGCGCGCTCAGACAAGAACGTGGAAGTCGCACGCGCACTTGATAAGTCAAACGAAGAAGCGCGTAAGATTGTCGATTTCATTGTCGACAAGGGATCAGACTATGCGAGTAGTAAGGTTCCCGTTGGTGGAGACTTGCTGCAGCATGCGATCAAGTCTGCTGCAGGTGCAGGTGAAGACGCATGGTGGCCGACCGACAATGAGTCAAAGGTCTGGGATGCGGGGCGCCACGACACAAACAAATCGGCACACGAACTCATGCAGCGCGGTCTGACGCGTGTGATGTACGATTCGCCGTATTGGACTGAGCGTGGAGGCACGGTGGATGTGTCGCCTGGTAGCCAGGGGCTGGCAAATAAGGGCTTCTCATTCGTCAATCAGGACGGCACTATCAAGCCTTATGACTCGTTAACTGACGACGAGCGCGCAACAGTTGATGGTTACTTCAAGGGAATCAATAGTGATTTTTCATGATGTTCTTGATCATCAGTATCAAGCGCAACAGGATGCGGAACATGATGGGAATCCTGTCCGCCCGAAGGGAAAATAGGGTGAGCTAGCCGCCACTAGACTGTGTGAATTCTAGTTGGTATTGCCTGCGGGAATTTCCCACAGGCAATACTTTTTTAGTATCTGTTAAGGTTGAAATGTTATTCTTCAACGGTAATGTACGGCCGACGGTGATCCGCGCTTGGCATGCTCGAGCATTGAGAGGTTCAAATGACAGAAATTAGCTTCGATCGTGAGGCAATTGGAATTGTTGAGAAGGCTCAATGGACCGATGCCGAGGACTTAGGACAGGTTGGCGCAGCTGTCAGTAGGCTGGATAAGTACGATGTAGCGCTGCCTCTTCCGAAGGATCCAACTGATGGTGTCACAGCCCTCGCGACTGCAGTGAATGAATTTGCGTACTACGTGGGCTGTGCGGTTTATGAGTATTCTGACGCATGCGCTGAATTAGGCTCAGGTATCGCGGACTATACGCAAGATGCAGATAGTTCTGAGAAGTACAACGAAGCTAAGGCCCGTGCAGCCGCTGCACGCCTTGGAGTAGGGGAGAAACTCTGAAATGGCAGATATGAGGAGCGGCGCGGATGCGCTGCCGCAGATTCCGGATGTTTCTGGAAAGGCTGAGGAAGCAAGAGCTGAAATTGCGAGATTGGGTACGGCAATTGGAAATACCCAAGTTGCACAAAATAAATCCTTACCCCCGGAGGAATGGACTGGTGCTGCCGCAGATGCAGCTTCCGCCGAGATTAAAGTACTCGGCGAGAAGACGGCAAATCTAGCAGGCATTTTCCCGCGTGCAGCTGCGGCCCTATCTTCATGGTCAAGTGCGGTATCAGACTCGAGCAGTACGATTGTGACCCCTGCAACGGCGCTGGGATGCTGAGGTTTCAGCATATAAAGAAAGCGTAGCCAATATTGAGGCGCAGTATTCCCAGGGAGATCCATCTAGAAGAATTCAACTGGGAATAGCTAGGGATCAATTGGAGAGCGCGCAGAAAGTCATTCAAGCCAAATATGATAGCGTAATTGTAACTCTAAACGAGTTGGCAAAGTCGGCTGCTTCCGAAGTAGATGGTGCGCGCCAAGAGATAGTCCCGGATAACCTGAAAAAACAAGGACGTGGAGCTCTTGCGGCCGCGCTGTTCGGTTCAGATACGCCTATTCTTGACGGTGCTGCTGAGTGGTCAGCTGCGCAAGATAGTGCCAAAGAGATGCTTCGAGATCTCGAGGAAGCCGCAAATTCGAAGGAACCCCTGACTGCAGAGCAAGTGCAAGCTCTCCAGGATAAATGGGGGAAAAAAACTTAAGAATCCCTACTATGTTCAGGCAGTAGCAGCGGAATCGCGCCGTAAGCATGGCGGTGACGGAGTCTTTTCTGACATGCTGAATAAGCTAGCGATTAATGCTGCGGGGGACCGGGTTCCCGATGAAGATGAACGGGCAACAAGAAATTCGCTCACGAATAGTCTTGGTACGGCCATGGTTTTGTCTACTGGTGGAGTTGATGCATCCGCTGCGGGCCTTGAAACCTCCGAGAGTTATGCAAAAGTCAAGGACGCACTGTTATGGGGCGACGGAAAGACTACGGTTTCACAGATCGAGCAGGCGAATATTGCAGATTTTATAGCTACAGGTGAGAAAGAGTACAAGCGTTTTTAATGTTATGGGATCTCCTATCATTCGTGGCTACGATATCTTGACTCAAGCTACAGGCTCATGCGGCTGCGAAGAATCCTGATTTGGCATTTGGGCGGGCGGTTTATGAAGGTGGTGATGACTCGCTCGCTGCGAAACTTGTTAAGTACGATTACGACTATAGGCGCGGATTAGCTACACAGATCCCTGCTGATCAAGCGAATATGTTTTCGATCGTAAATTACACCAATGAGGACCAGCTTGCGTTCGACCACTGTAGGGATCCTCTGCAGGCGCTTTATGAACTTTCAGATACTCCAGATAGTATGCAAGCTCCATGGTATTCGAGAGAGCATCCCGAATTAGCGATTGCCGAGCAGGATCGTTTGGGTTCGGTACGAAACTTTATGATGCAGGACACTCCCTTTGAGTTGAAGGGAGACTGGGATCGTAATGGATCCTCGAGTACGGAAAAGATATCGATGGTGCGCTATCTGACGGGGAACCGCGGAGATGCTGATTATCGTGGCTTTATCGATGGGGGTGACTCCTTTGGAAAAATGATTGAGGATATGACCTCTCCTCTCGATGGAGAGACGAAGACTCTGCTGGGGGATCCTCGTTGGAAGGAAACGGCTGTTACACAGGCTTCTATTGTCGGTAACTATGTCGCTGGTTATCAAGACGGTTTGGATCTTGACGGCGAAAAGGTTGGGGATGAGGATGCCTATGGTGCGAAGAATCCGAAGCTGAGGTCTCATACCGGTATGATTTTTGGGTAAATGGGCGGAGAGTCTTGCCTTAATGGATGACGATGCCGCAAATCCAACGACGACGGCTGCAGGGAGCGTGAGAGAAGGTCGTGTAAGTTCAGCAACAGGACAAGCAACATTTTCACTCGCCCCCGGTTTGCGTGATTCTCTTTACAAAACTGGTGGACTTCTCAATGATCTTGCCTATGACAATCCCGAACAAATTGCTGGTAAGGATACTCCGTATACTTGGGATGATAAGTTCGTGGATGGTCGGCCACCGGCATTGAACGCCCTCCAGGCCGGTGCTTATGGTGGTTTTAAGGAAGACCTACAGCGTGGCTTCGCTGGTACGATGCTGCCTGGAGAGAGTGCTTCGGACAATATTACTGCTAGCGTTAATAAATGGGGGCATTTATTAGCTCAGATCGAAAGTGCATCAGCCGATAAAACGATTGCGCACCATGCGACACTTACAAGTCGAAATGAGATGATTCGTCAAGGTATTGATGTCTTAGCAGACGCTGTTCCTTTTGGTAAGCTTCCTGGACCGAAGATCGTCGAAGCGATGGCCTCGGGAGCATTTGACGGTACTAAGAACACAGTTTTGGATTCCATTCTTCCCACAGATTTCTCTCAGGAGGATCTGAAGGCGCAAGTGAATAGCAATTATAAGGCGAACGCTCTCGTAGCAGATACCCTTGCAGAGGAGTTCGCAAGGCATTCAGATTGGCCGAATGCCCTTGGGAAGACGAAAGAGGAACTCATCTCGGAATTTATGGAGGAAGAGGCACCGCATCGTGACGGTGTGAAGCTTACTTCAGATGGAAAGTTTCCTCCGTACAGATCGTTGACCGAAGAACAGCGAGTGCGATTTAGAGATTTTCTGAGTGATAAAACCCAAGCACGTGAAGGGCTTCGGGCTGCGAAGGAAACCACGTGGGAAGCCTTCCTGGATAAGCAATACAAACTGTGAGCGACTGGTTTGCTGTCACTTGTAGCAGTCTTTGTTTATCTAAGTGTTGGTGCTACTGGTTATTTAGTTGTGGGTTGAGGGAATTGTCTGATACCCCAACCCACAACTTTTTAGATGCGTATCTACCCTTCTACCGAAATACTCCCAATCACAGGGTTCCACTCGCGGGGGATACGCTCGGCAATGAAACCGGCCTGATTAAACGGGTCGGCCTCTAGGAGCTCCAGAGCACCGGCAGCATCTTCCGCGCGCACGATGATCAACGCGTCATGAGTGCCGGTGTAGGGGCCTGCCGCAATCAGACTGCCCTTGGCTGCAAGCTCGCCGTTAAACGCGCGGTGCGTGGGGCGGACCTCGGCCATCTCCTCGTCACGGTCAGTAACATAGTGGTATTCGACAGTGAAAACCTTCATTTTTCCTCCTCCATAGGGAAACACACTTCACGATATACCGACGAAGTTCTCGACGGGAAATGAAAAGGGGCACGAGACTTCAGTCTCGTGCCCCTCACGTTTATTCTCTTACCACTGATCACCCTGGTCGCGTACGGCAACCGGCTTCATTGCATCAGCGCTGCCAGCGGAAAGTCCAGCAGCCATCGGAATCTGCTCTTCAACGCCGTCAACACGAACAGCCTTCAGGCCAGCAAGAGCTCGACGCTTTGCGCGTTCCTTGTCTTCCTTCGAAGCTGCGCCGGCAACAGTACCCACAGGGCCTCGTCCCACGGCCGACGATGCTGCTGCGCGGGCAGTCGAACCTGCAGCACCAGCACTCGCAGCGCCCTTAGCGCTCGTTGTGGAAGGCGACGACGTGGCCTTTGTGCTTCCTGCAGTGCCCTTAGCTGAGGCAGCAGTAGCAGACTTCAGGGTAGAAGAAGCGGCAGTCTTTGGCGATGCAGCGCCCTTCGCTCCCGTTGTGGCCTTAGCGGCACCAGCCGCCGGTGCACCAGCAGGACGAATGCTAGCGGCGGCACGCGCGCGAGCCGACATCGCCGAACCTCGACCCGCAGAGGTAGAGCCTGCCGCCTTGCCAGAAGCCGTTCCACCGGCAGCGGGAGCTCCCATGCCGCGGGGGAAACCGCTGCCAGCGCGAGCCGCATTTGCTCCGGTTGCAGATGGAGAAGCGGTGTTTGCCATGCGGGCGGCGCTACCCCAGTTTCCGGCCTGTGCAGTACCGCGGGGTGTGAGTGCACCATTCTCAAAGTTGTTCATGACGCGTGAGATAGCATTCGACGATGCGAGACGCGAAGCCGTCGAAGGAGCAAAAGATCCACCCGCAGGAACCGTACCAAACTGTGCGCTAGCGGCGCGTGAAGCCAAAGTTCCCATCGAACTAGCGATCGAAGACATGCTAGTCGTCATACGCCCCAAACCGGCTAAAGCGCCACCGGTAGTCAGAGCGCCGCCAGCAATTGCCAAGCCCTTCGATTGTGAAGAAACATCAAAAGAAGGACGGTAGTCAGGATGCCAGCGTGGATCATTTGCATCCGTAACGGGAGCGGGGATGTGTCCACCAACAGGGCCATCGGCGGTCATGTAGCCACCGATGGGCATAGTTGTGACGTCCACACCTGCCAAAATCGAAGATGAGGGTGAAACCGAAGGAAGAAGACTCAGTCCTCCAATAGGCGCATGCTTTAGCTTAGTGAGCTTCTTACCAATAGTGGCACCGAGTGATCCGCCAATTGCGGCCGTCAAGGCAGTTAAACCAAGCTTCTTAAGGTCACTCAAGCTGTCCATAGAGAAGCCAACGGAAGCCGTAGAAACACCAGTGTTCATGGATACTAGGGTGGCGCTTGCAACAGCTTCGCGTTGTGCATTTCGCTGGATTGCCAAATTACTTAGATACTCTTCCTCAAGCCGGCGAGCATGTTTTGAACCGCGGAACATTCGTGCAGCAGCGGAGTAGTCCGCCGGGTGAAGAAGCTCAGGGCTGAGCGTCCCATGCACCCGCTTTGCGGCCTCCATCATGCCACGTGTACCGGCATGAACTTCGCCTACGCACTCAAGCCGATCCTGCAGTTTTGTGAGTTTGCCTTCAAATTCGGAAACCCAGGCGGCCATAGCGTTATTTGTGTTTCCAGAGACTCCGGTATTACCGGAGAAAGAACTGCATGCTTGCTTTAAGACACCGATCTGTTCGCGCAGCTCACTGAGCATCCTGGAATCGGGATCCGAATAGTCAAGATGAGCCACGTTTGTGAGTCGGCCGTAGAACGGCGACGCGGGCATTACAACTACCATGAGAAGTCTTTCTGGACGGCGGGAAAGTTGAACGAATTAAGCTTTCTTTGACTGTGCGGCAGCTTGCAGGGGGGCCAAAACTCCCAAGAGTGACGATGCGAATTTGCCAACCGTTTTGCCTTCTGACTCAAACTCTGCTCGAGTGCGCGACAAGCCGCGCATTGCTTCAAACTGCTCGGTTAAATACTGAACTTGGTCGAGGTTAGCAGCTTCGTCGCCCTTGAACTTCCTCTGTGTCGCATCTACAGCCATAAGGAAAGCGATAAGCTCCGCGTTGTGGTCGATTAACTCGGAGCGAATATCGTCGATCGATGATGAATACTGACGGCGTGCCAAAAGGGGGCCAACTTCAATTCCCCATTTTGCCGAGTTCTGAACATCCCTAAGTGCGCTTGCTTGCTGGGGTGCGGCGTGGGAGAACTCGCCTCGAGTGTTCTCCAACTGCTTTTGTGCGGCATCCAAGGCAGCGTGTGATACCTCAAATACTCCCTGCATAGGATCCTCTTTCTCCCATGTGCAACCCTGTTATCGAGAAGCTTAACAGTGTCCCTTTTGCCTTTGAAAATGTGCAATCCCGTTCAAAGGTGCACAAGTCCTTCGATATATGGGATTATTTTCGCGTAAAAGAGAACGTACGTCAAAGGAGGTTGCACTGTGGACCTTCCTCTCTGTGGGACCGTGATCCGCACCGCGTGGGGTGCGACCAGTGACATTGGTCCCGTGCGTTCCTCGAACCAAGACTCCTGGCTCGTCCAAGAGCCCCTCTTCGCCGTCGCAGACGGAATGGGCGGAAACACCGAGGGCGAACTCGCCTCGACAACCGCGCTGGAAGTTCTCTCCACCGCACTCAGCCCCGAGGCCCTCTCCGCTATCGACCCCAACCCCGCCGAGCTGGTCGACGCGATCCGCGACGCAGCCCAGGCTGTGGCCTCGTTAGGGCAGGAGGGAGACCCAGCCGCCCCGGGGACCACGCTGTGCGGGACTCTCACCATCGACCAAGACGGCCCCCAGTGGTTGACCTTTAATATTGGCGATTCGCGCGCCTACCTGATCGCCCAGGGCAGCATCGTTCAGCTCACGACGGACCACTCGGCCCTTCAAGAGGCAAAAGAATTCGCGCAGCGCACAGGCGCAGACCTTGTTCTTCCTCCTTCGAATGTCATCACTCGAGCGCTCGGCGCCGCAATGCCCGAGCTCCCGCAGGCCGACTACGTCCTCACTCCCATGTGCGAAGGCGACCTTGTCCTAGTCTGCTCCGATGGAGTCCACGGAGTTCTGAGCAACGAAGACATCCTCGCCGCGGTCAGCGACAATGCTTCCCCGCAAGAGATCGCAAACGCCTTGGTTGACCAGGCCTTGGCTGCGGGCACTCGCGATAACGCAACCGCTCTTGTCATCCGTGCACAATCGGTTGTGGGAAGCCGCTACGATGGAGACATACGCGCGAGCGTGCGTCCACGTATCCCAGTGAGGCCCCTCCCGGTCACAACGGCGCGCCGCGCCCGATAAGAGAAAAGAGTTTTTCCATGCTGCAATTGGGCCGCCATGCAGTTCGCGGCAACGGTGGGTTCATCGTTGCCGGACCCCTCGGCTTTGCTTTGGTTCCCGCTGAGCTCGCCGATTCCGCTCAGCGCCTTGTCAACGATTCAAACGAGGACTTGGCAACGTGGGTGAATCACGCTGCCAGCACCGGACTGCCTTTTGCACACATGGATCTGCGCGGCGCGGTGCCGCTGCTCTCCCTTGGCGGAAGCGCGAACGTGCGCGCCGTTGCCCCCGGCTACGAAACCCCCTTCACCTGGGGCGGCCCGCTGTCCATGTGGGAGTTCGTCCCCGGCGAGTGGACCATCATGGACATCGCCCTGTCCTCCTTCGACGATTCTCAGCAGTGGGTGCACTTTGCGGATACAGCCGCCGAGGCCAGCCAGGTCCGCGTCGGTTACCCCGTCGAGCCTGAGCTTTCCGCAGCCCCCGCCTCCACTCACGAGGCCGCGCCCGAGCCTGCCGCGGAAGCTCCGCAGGTGCAAGAGGATTCCGTTGAGCCCGCCGCGACTCCCGAGCCCGAGGCCCAGCAGAGTGTGTGGGAACCCATCGCTGAACCCGTCGTGGAAACCCCCGTTGAGGAGCCCGCAAACGAACCGGCACCGCAGTACCTGTGGGCACCCGAACCCGAAGCGGATAACGCCCAGAGCGAGGACGCCTCGGAATTCGCAGCCGGTGCTCAAGTCGGCGCGACACAACCCGTGCTTTCTCCCGCAGCTGCACCCGTATACACCAGCCCCGAGGCCCTAGAAGCAACCATCACCTCCGAAGCTTTTGCTGCAATGCAAGACGCTGCAGCGCAGGAGGCACCTGCTCAGGAGCCCGCCGGCGCCGAAACCTACGCGGATGCTCCGCAGGTGGAAGAAGCTGCGGAATCCTACGAGCAAGTCCAGTCGGTTGAACAGGCTCCCGAATCCTATGTCGCCCCCGAATCGACGGAGGTTCCCCAGGAATTCCCGGTCGCCGAAGAAGAGCAAGCCCCGGTGGTTAGCGAAACCCCGGCGCAGGTTGAAGCAGAGCCTCAGGCGGAAGTGGTGGAAGTGACGGATGTCACCCCGCAGGAAGCCCCGGTTGTTGAGGAAAGCCCAGATGCGGCCTCGGCAGTCGAAGAAAGCGCGCAGGCGGGGCCGCTCGCACCCGCCTTTGAACTCGACAACGCGGACACTGGCGCAACCGTCCTGCGCCGCGTGAGCGACGACTCCACGCACACGAGCGTCGGATACCTGGTCTACGCGGGAGCCGCGCCCGTCGAACTCACTCACGATGTCATCTTGGGCCGCGACCCCAACGCGCGCGTTCTCACCGGTCGCCCCGCCGCAACCGTGATGCGCGTGCCCAGCCCCGCGAACGAAATCTCGCGCTCGCACGCAGCCGTCATGCCCAGCGGATTCGGTTCCTGGATGCTCATGGACCTGGGAAGCGCCAATGGAACGCTCCTTCGCAGCTCGAACGGCAACGTTCAAGATGTGCCTCCGCGCGTCACCGTAGCGCTCAACGATGGCGACGTTATTGACTTGGGAGAGAACGTCCTGGTCGAATTCATCGTCCGATAAACGCTGACCATATTCTGAACGGGCCACCCCCGCGGGATTCCGCGGCGTGGCCCGTATCATTTGGAGGGCACTTTCCCATTAGTTACTATGTGAATACACAGGGACCCGAGGACGGGTATCCCCCCGAAACAACGGAAGTTGAGGGACCAGATGGTCAAGTATGTATATGACTTCTCCGAGGGCGACAAGTCAATGAAGGACTTGCTCGGAGGCAAGGGTGCGAACCTGGCGGAAATGACGAAGCTCGGTCTGCCCGTTCCTCCCGGTTTTACGATCACCACCGAAGCATGCCGCGTCTACCTGCACGACGGTACTGCCCCCGAGAGTCTCGATACTGAAGTGACCGTCGCCCTTCGCAAGGTCGAAGAAGAAATGGGCCGCAAGCTGGGCGATCCCAAGGACCCGCTCCTTGTCTCCGTCCGCTCCGGCGCGAAGTTCTCCATGCCCGGTATGATGGAAACCGTCCTCAACATCGGCCTGAACGACGAATCCGTCCACGGCCTGGCCGAAGTTTCCGGCAACGAGCGTTTCGCGTGGGACTCCTACCGTCGCCTCGTCCAGATGTTCGGTAAGACCGTTCTGGACATCGACGGAGACCTCTTCTCCGACGCGCTGGATAACATGAAGAAGGAACGCGGCGTTAAGGGCGATACCGAGCTCAACGCTGAGGACCTCAAGAACCTGGTCGATATCTTCAAGACCATCGTCTACGAGCAGACCGGTGAAGAATTCCCGCAGGATCCTCGCACCCAGATGGACATGGCCATCGAGGCCGTTTTCCGTTCCTGGAACACCGAGCGCGCACGCATCTACCGTCGCCGTGAGCGCATCCCCCACGACCTGGGCACCGCAGTCAACATCTGCACCATGGTCTTTGGCAACATGGGCGAAAACTCCGGCACCGGCGTGTGCTTCACCCGCGACCCCTCCACCGGCCACTCCGGTGTGTACGGCGACTACCTCGAGAACGCTCAGGGCGAAGACGTCGTTGCGGGTATCCGCAACACCCTGTCCCTGGCCGACCTTGAGAAGATCAACAAGCCGGTCTACGACGAGCTGCGCGGAATCATGCACAAGCTCGAAACCCACTACCGCGACCCTGTGCGACATCGAATTCACCATCGAGCGCGGCAAGCTGTGGATGCTCCAGACCCGCGTCGGCAAAGCGCACCGCTGCCGCCGCCTTCCGCGTCGCCGTCCAGCTGGTCGACGAAAAGCTCATCACCCGCGACGAGGCCCTGGGCCGCGTGACCGGTGACCAGCTCACCCAGCTGATGTTCCCGCAGTTCGACTCTTCTGCTTCAAAGGAGCTCATCGCTCGCGGTATGGCCGCCTCCCCGGGCGCAGCCGTTGGCCGCATCGTCTTCAACAACGCTCAGGCTGAGGCCTCGGCAGCAGCAGGCGTCAAGTGCGTGCTGGTCCGCCGCGAAACCAACCCCGACGACCTGCCCGGTATGGTCGCAGCCGAGGGCGTTCTGACCGCCCGCGGTGGCAAGACCTCGCACGCCGCTGTCGTTGCGCGCGGCATGGGTAAGACCTGTGTCTGTGGCGCTGAAGCCCTCGAGATCGACGCCGAGGCCGGAACCGTGACCGTCGCCGGACGCGTCCTGACCGGTGAAGACGTTATCGCCATCGACGGCCAGACCGGTGAAATCTTCCTGGGCGAGGTCCCCGTGACCGACTCCCCGGTGACCACCTACCTGAGCCACGGCCTCGAAGCTGGCCTGGCTGCGGCAGCTGGCGACCCCGGTACCTCCGAACTGATCGAGGCCGTCCACCGCATTCTCACCCACGCCGACGAGGTGCGTCGCCTGCAGGTTCGCGCCAACGCCGACACCCCCGAGGACTCGCAGCGTGCGCTGGAGTTCGGTGCGCAGGGCATCGGCCTGTGCCGTACCGAGCACATGTTCCTGGGTTCGCGTCGTCCGCTGGTTGAGCGCGTCATCCTCTCCGAAGAAGGCTCCGCTGAGCGTCAGGAAGCATTCGACGCCCTGGAGAAGCTGCAGAAGGAAGACTTCCTGGCAATGCTCGAGGTCATGGACGGCAAGTCGATGACCGTGCGTCTGATCGACCCGCCGCTGCACGAGTTCCTGCCCCAGCTCACCGAGCTCGAGGTCAAGGTTGCCTTGGCGAAGGCCGCTGGCACCGTTGATCCCGCGGACGAGGAAATGCTGGTCACCGTGCGTCGCTTCCACGAGCAGAACCCCATGCTGGGCCTGCGCGGCGTGCGTCTGGGTATCTACCTGCCCGGCCTCTTCGCCCTGCAGATGCGCGCACTGTGCGAGGCCGCTGCTGAGCTGGTTGCCCGTGGCAAGGATCCGCGCCCTGAAATCATGGTTCCGCTGGTTGGCTCCGTGCGTGAGCTGCAGCTGATCCGCGAGGAAGGCGAGCAGATTATCGCCTCGGTTGCCGCTGACAAGGGCGTTGACCTGTCCGGCGTCACCATCGGCGCAATGATCGAGCTGCCGCGTGCGGCTATGACCGCCGAGGACCTGGCTGAGGAAGCCGACTTCTTCAGCTTCGGTACGAACGACCTGACCCAGACCGTGTGGGGCTTCTCGCGCGACGACGTCGAAGGCGTGTTCTTCCCGCAGTACATCGAGGGTGGCATCTTTGGTGTCTCGCCCTTTGAATCGATCGATGTTCACGGCGTCGGCACGGTTGTGGCCGAGGGCGTGCGCCGCGCACGTTCCACCAAGCCGGACATCAAGCTCGGTGTCTGTGGTGAGCACGGTGGCGATCCTGCATCGATCCACTTCTTCCACAAGGTCGGACTCAACTACGTGTCCTGCTCGCCGTTCCGCGTGCCCGTGGCGCGCTTGGAGGCCGGTCGTGCAGCCGTCGAGGATCACATCGCACTGTGATGTCTGAGATGAACTGACACTGTTCTGAGCCTGTCCGCCTCGCACGTGTTTGGCGTGCGAGGCGGATGTGTTTTGGCTGCGAGTGGATGAACTTTTGCTGCTAGGTGGATGGGTTTTGTGTCGAATGCCGTAGGCCCCGCCAGCTTGCGCTGGCGGGGCCTTGTGCGTGTTATGGACGGTGTCTCAGTACTTCTTCGGTCCTGAATTTGCGCCAGGTTGCGCAGAGAAAGTGGTCGGTGGTGTGTGCAGGGGTGCTGGGCCAGACGCAGGAGCGGCTGTCGGGGCTTGTGGTGTATACGGTGACGCGGGCATCGCGCTACTGCTCTCCACAACCATCACATTGCCGTTGGTGGGCACGATATTGGCAGGGGAGTGCAGACGAGCCATAGCCGTTTGCCGTTTACGCCATGCAAAAACGGCAATGATGATGGCAAACACAATATAAATTGCGTGTTCGACGGTTGGATCATCTGCAAGGTTGGGCGCAACTTCTTCTGCAAGCTTCAGGGCGAAGTTCAGCATGAGGATCAGGCTTGATACGACCACAATTGGGAAACTGACAATCGCGTAGATGCGTTGAGAGACCGAGTACAGCAGGTGATTGAGCTTGTGATACGCGAATCCAACAACAACCATCGCGAGAACTGCCCAAATGAAGTGGGCCTTTTCTGAGGATGTCAACCAGCCCATGTGATCCGCCGTGAAAATGCCGGACAACCCTATGACAAGCAGATAGTCGGGGGAGAAGAGCATCCACAGAAGCATTCCCATGTAGAAGAAGATCACGACGATGAATAAGAGCACGAGCAAAAGAGCGACCAACACCTTGTTGTCACCGTAACAATGTGAAATTTGTGCTAGCTGATACCTTCCTGAACGTCATCGATGGTCTCTGCGTCGTCCTTCAGTGCATTTCTTCGTCAGATGTTGAGGGGCTTTGATGCTTGGGTTGCGGGGTGTGCAGGGATAGTCAAAATGTGACGAGCGGCATTTTTATAGAGGTGATGTCATAGATGCGGCCGCCTGCACTTATGTGCAGATGGGTCTGCACATAAGTGCAGGGGCTTGTAGGGGTCATGGTCAATTTTGATCAAAGAGCTTCTGACCTGCTAAGATGATCTAAATAACAGGGTGTCACCTTGAGAAATAAGGTCCAATTCTGTGTCCTACTGCACACATAACCGGGTGACACGAAAAATGACGCGTTTCATAATTAACAACGGAGATCGGACATTGATTGGTCCGATTTTTGATTTTGTCCACCCTCGACAAGGAAGTCAGTGAACTGACTATGGAACGTCGCATTTTTGCACACCGCGGTCTGAACCGTGTCGCACCCGAGAACACTCTTGCAGCTTTCGAAAAGACTGCAGACGCTGGACTCACCTGGATTGAGACTGACGTCGACATCCTGGGCGATGGCACTCCGATCGTCATCCATGACACGTCATTGGATCGCACCACGAATCGCCGTGGCTCCTACTACGGCTTGGAGAAGTCCGACCTTGCATCGATCGATGCAGGCGCATGGTTCTCTCCCGAGTTCGCCGGGCAGCCCCTGCCGACTCTTGAGCAGCTCATCGAGCTCCTCAATCGTCGTGGTCTGAATGCGAACATTGAGATTAAGTCGAACGAGGCAGGCGGAGCCATGTCGATGCGTCTCATCGATTCCATCCTCGATGCACTGACCGGCCTGGATCCCGAGCGCGAAGTTTTCTTCTCCTCCTTCAACCACGTGCTGTTGGCGAAGATCAAGGAACGCGCTCCCCAGTACGAGGTCGGCTGCCTCTACGAGACGGTTGCCCTCTACGACGACTGGAAGTCCATGCTTGAGCTTGTCGGCGCATCGTACATTCACCCCGAGGATCGCGGTCTGACCAAGTCCAAGGTCGAGGCATTCCGCGAGGCGGGCTTCGGAGTGAACGTGTGGACTGTGAATTCAATTGATCGAGCACACGAGCTCTTCAATTGGGGCGCAACCGGTGTCTTCACCGATGTTGCAGACTCTTTTGCCCATCTTCAGTGAGTAAAACTCGAAAGGTAAATTGAACAACATGTCGGAAACCTCAGTAGGCGCAAAGTCGCGCCTTCCTAAGTTCATGCAGAAGGGCCGCATCGGCGGCTTCCTCACTGTCGTGTTGACCGGCCAGCTGGTCTACGTCTCCTTCGAGGCGTTCAAGGGATCTCTGCTGATCCCTGTGACCAATGCTCTTGGCATCACGGTCGCCGACTTCGGTACCATCATGGGCTGGCTCGGCATCGCCATGTTCATGTACGTGCCCGCCGGCTGGGTGAACAACCGTTTCCCCATCCGTAACATTCTGATCGCCTTCGCCTCTTGGCGACTGCTGACCTTCCTGTTCCTGTGGCTCTCCCCGGTCTTGGGCTACCACCTGAACATTAAGATGCTTGTTGGCATTGCAATTACGTGGGCAATTTGGGACGCCATCGGTTGGCCCGCCGTCGTCAACGGCGTTTCCTTCATGGCATCTGACTCTGACTCCAAGGGTCGTGGCCTCGCAATGGGCCTTCTCGAGTCGATCCGCCGTGGCGTTGAGTTCTGCATGAACCTGATCGTCATCGGCTGCATGGCCATTTTCCCGACCCACGCAAACGGCATCATGATCGGCTTCGGTCTTGCTTACTCGCTGCTGCTGATCCCGAACATCATCGCCATCCTGCGCTTCGTTCCCGCCAACGCTGTTGCCGAGTCCGAAGGCCACTCCAAGAACACCGCGGCTCTCATGGGTCTGCTCAAGGTTCTGGCACAGCCCGGTGTTTGGTTCGCAGGTATCGCCGGCATGTGTGTGTACTGGTGCTACGTCAACCTGATCTACTCCTCGGCTCCTTACCTGAAGCTGGTCTTCCATGCATCTGACGCTGCCTCCGGTGCATTCGGTATCTTCTCGACCGGTTTCGTTGGCATCATCGCCGGCCTCGTTGCAGGTATGCTCGCTGACTACGTCTTCAAGTCCTCGACCACCATGGTTGCAGTCGCTCTGACCGTTATCGCCATCGGCGTTGGTCTGGTCTACCTGCTGCCCGCATCCGACTCGATGATGTGGCCTGCAATGATCCTGCTGGTCGTCATGGCATTCGGTGTCTTCCTTGGTAAGTCCGTGCTGCTTGCTCCTATCGCCGAGCTGCACCTGCCCGAGGAAATCAACGGCTCCGCTATGTCGGTCGGTTCCTTCCTGGTCTACGCCTCCATCCTTTGGGGCAACCCGACCACCGCTGGAATCATCACCGCTCACGAGGCCAACCCCTACGATGGCTACCGCATCATCTTCCTGATCACGCTCTGCGTGGCACTCGTTGGTGCTGCTTGCGCCTACGCACTGGTGTTCTCGAACCGTCGCAAGAAGGCTCTGATCGCTGAGGTTGAGTGATCCTTTCACGGATACTCTCCACTGAATCCAATTCAGTTGGCCTCTCGAGGCTGAACTGACTGAGGCGGGTCCTCATCGTCCCAGGTACTTCGGTACCGAACCTAGACGATGAGGACCCGCCTTTTACATGTCTTCAAGCCCTTGCTTCCCTGTCACCACTCTCAACTTCTCCGGCCCGTCTTCGTCCACGCCTCGGCGTGATTGTGAAACAATAAGACCAGATCGCATCTATTCATTCATCAACACACATCTGCCGGCAGGGCATGAGGGGTTGGAGGCTTCATGGCTCTCTTTGAATTCGACGAGGGGCGTTTGATCCCCGCCCAATTCGGCCGCTCTGTTTCCGGTGGTCTTACCCCCGAAGTTGTTGACGCTGTGTGCAATCAGGTCCTCGAGATTGTTTCGCGTCCTCTTTTTCCTATTACCTGGCGTGATATTTCGCCCTTCGAAGCACAGGCTTTCATTGATGAAAGCTCTCCTGAAAACGAGGCCCCGCGCCTGACCGCTTTGGACCCCTCCGGTCAGGTTGTCTCTGTTGAAATTCTGGACTTTTTGGACTCCGATACTCTGATTCAATCCCTTTCACGCCTTGCGGGCACTGCCGCCTTGTCGTGGTCTGATTTGGCCCGTGAGTATCCCGGTGGCGTTGCAGCTTTCAAGTCCGGATGGCTGCATTTCCGCGATTCCATGCCGCCGTCGCCCGGCGCCGGCCCGCGCCTCGTCATGGTTGTTGGGAGCATCGACCCGGCCGTGCGTCCCTGCACTCGAAGTCCCTCGCTGCCTCAGGCGTTGAGGTCCACGAGATGAGCCTGCGCGAAATGAGCAATGGGCGTTCCTTCCTTGAGGTGCACGCCGTTGGCCCACGCACCCTACGCCCACGCCCCCCACCTGCTTGCCGGCCGCTCCGAGGACGTGCCCGCGATCGCCTCGTCAATCCCGGAAGTAACCGTCACAAGCGTGCATCCGGTCGCCCAGGCCCAGGCTGACTTCTCCGAAGAAGCTGAGTCCGCGCTGCGGGAGGCAGACTTTGAGTCCGCCGAGCATTCGGCGGCGGGCGATGTCGAACTCTACTCCGACGAAGTATTCGAGTATGGCGCAGACGCTGAAAATGCCATCGAGCGCGAGGGGAGGACCCCCATCACCACGCGGCACCGCAGGTGAATGAGGAAGCCGGCACCGGCCTCGTCAGTGAAGAAGAATCCGAAGAACTTGCTCGCGCACGCGAGGCGGGAATCCCCGTTCTTGCGCGCGATGCGGCCGCGCTGCGTGTCCTGGGGCAGATCATCGCCGAGGACGTGCCCGCGATCCTGCTCGAGGCTCCGCAGGCGAATTGCGAGTTCACGGCCGATGGACTCCTGCGTGCGGGAGAGCAAACCTGGACTGATCCGCAAGAAGCCTTAGTGCACTTTCAAGTCGGCGGAGATGCTTGGGCGCTGTGGCACCTGGGCGGCGAAGAAGGGCCGACCTTGGGAGAGTCGCTAGCCGAGGTCAATCGCGAGATTATCCGCGAATATTCGCGCGAAGGCTAAACGTCGGTCTTTGAGGGGGCTATGCTCTTCGTTCAGTTTCCCGTGAGTTAGATAAACGCGCCGATCCAACGATTCATCGTGTTGTAAACTTCTGCGCGCACCTGCGGGTCCGACAGCAGCAAGTCATGCTTACCGGGGAAGCTCGCCACTGTCACCAGCGGGCCAAGTCGCGCGGAACGCTCAAGGATGACCTCGCGATCCAAAACGACATCGCTGGAGAAAACTGCCTCGGTGAACTCTTCACCGAAATAGCTCGACCTTGACATCATTGAAAGTACGGGGATGTCCAGGTGCACTGAGCTCGCGACGTTTTCGTGGCCGTCCAGGATTGCCTCTAGCCACGCAGCGTAGGCCGGGTATGAGCCGGGGCGCTTCCACTCAAGGGCATAACTCCATCCCTTGACCGCAGGATCATCCGGGTAAGCGGCAAGCGAGTCAGGCAGGGGAGCGTCAAGTGCGTTCCGCCCCTCACGCAAGGAACGGCCGTAGTGGTCGGGGCCGTCTCCTCCGGGCACCGCCCACATGGGATTGCGTGAAGCAATGCGTTCGAGGATCGGTGCAACGGCTGAACGCATCGAAGCCATGGTCTGCATCTCAAGCCAGGCAGAATTCAAGATCAGACCATCGAGTGCGCCCGGGTGACGGTTCGCCCACAAGGTCGCCAAGAGTCCGCCCGTCGAGTGCCCCATAAGGACAAGTGGCAGATCGGGGTAGTCCTCGCGAATCAGGTCGAGAGCTTCCGCAATGTCCTCGTCGTAAAGACTGAGGTTTGAAACGAAACCCATGCGTTGACCAGGGCGCAGCGAACGCCCATAGCGGCGCAGATCGAGCGCGTAGAACGCTCCGCCGCATCCTGCGATGTCTTCGGCGAGCTCGCGTTGGAAGAAGTAGTCGTTTCGACCGTGGATATAAAGGAGTACGAAGCGCGGGGCCTGCGGTGTAGCTCCGCTGCGCGTGGAGTGTGCGTCGGTAGGCGAAAGTGCGGGCGCAGCAGGGGAGGAGGCGTGCGTCGAGGAAGCGTGGCCTCGGTAGCGAACAAGGGTCGCGACAACGGGGCCCGCATCATCGTCCATCAGAGGAATGGTCCGAGATTCATAGTCTGCGCCGAGCACGTCTTGGCGCCAGTGGTCGCTTGGTGCGGGGCCTGCTTCTCCCCAGGGAGCAAGAACCTTCTCATCGACGAGGCCGTTGAAGCTTTCGGGAGAGGTCGGAGTGTCGGGGAGTTCAATGTCGTCCATGATTCTTGCTCCTGCTGATGATGGGTTGTGTATCGATTTTATGCGGAAAACTCGGGGGTGGGAGAGATCTTTGTGACTAATGTTGCGATTGTTGCGATCGTGATTTCTGTGGCTTCGGTTAAATATTGTTGCGTATGGTGCCGAAGTGAACTACCCTCAAATCCTGTATAAGAAGAGACAAACGCCCTTATCCCGGCGTGCAACGACAGGTGGACCAGTGAGAATTGAGACAAAGCGTCGCGGCCTACGCGCATTGAGCGTGACCGTGCTATTTGCTTCACTCGCTGCAGCAACTCCCGGCATTGCTCTTGCAACTCCCAGTGAAGATGACATTGCACGAGCTCGTGAAGCTGAAGACGCAGCAAAGATGTCGGTCGCTCAGATTGAGGTTGAACTGGCAAGCGTGAAGACCGAAGCCGAGCTCGCACTTCAAAAAGCGCAAAGTGCTGCGGAAGAACTCAACGGTGCGCGCTACGCACTCGATCAGGCTACACAAACCGCACGCCAGGCACAGGCCGATGCAGACAAGGCCAAGGCCGACTATGAGGCAGGGAAGAAGGAAATCGCTTCCATCGCCCAGACTGCCTACCGCGACGGCGGCTCTTCACTCGATTCTCTTGCACCGTACCTTTCCGCCGACGGACTGCGCACGGTCGAAACGAAACAAACAACGCTCAACTCCTTCTCGGCCTCGGCAAACGTCAAAATGCAAAAGGTCGCAGCTTTGGAGCAGGTTGCCAATGTCATGAATGACGCGGCCGTCCAAGCGCAGGCCAAGCAGGCCGCGGCAACCGCAGAGGTTGAGGCTCGCACCGCCGAAGCGCAGAGCGCGGCAAGTGCAGCGGCAAGCGCGCAGACCATGACCGCGGCGCGTCGTGATGCGCTGGTCCAGGAGCTGGCACGCAAGCAAAACACGACGGTTGAACTGATCAACCAGCGCGAGGCCGACCTCGAGGCTCAACGTCAGGCGGCGGCTGCCGAAGCTGCACGCCAGGCTGCCGCTGCGGAAGCGGCACGTCAAGCCGCTGCTGCCGAGGCCGCTCGCCAAGCGCAGTCGCAGCGCCAGCAAAACTCGTACGTCGCTCCCGCTCCCGCAGCGCCGAGCTACAGCGAGCCCTCGTACTCCGGCGGCGGCGGAGGAAACTCAGATGCCGCAGCGGGTGCAATCGCGTGGGCAAAGTCCAAGCTCGGTGCTCCTACGTGTGGGCGGGCGAAGGCCCGGGCTACGACTGTTCCGGTTTGGTCACCATGGCCTACCGGTCGCAGGGCATCTATCTGACCCACTGGTCGCAGGCGCAGTACTCCCGAGGGAACGCGCGTGCCCGTCAGCCAGGCGCAGCCCGGAGACTTGATCTTCTGGAACTGGGACGGCGGCAATATCGACCACGTCGCGATCTATCTGGGCAACAACCAGATCATCGAGGCACCGACCTTCGGTGTTCCAGTTCGAATCACTTCGATCTATGGTTGGAGCTCAGTGCTGCCATACGCGGTTCGCGTCGCGTGATGGCGTGAGCGGGGGTGGGCTTCGGCTTGGCTCGCTTCGCGTTCGCTGCTCCGCTCCGCTAATTCGCACACGAAGTCGGTGAATGTCATGCGTTATAGCCTGTGTCATTTCGTGACTTCGTGTGGAGGCTGGGCAAGTGGCTTGGTGGGTCAGCATAAGGGCTGGCCTGGGAAAGCGCTCGTCCGGCAAACGAGCTCGGCCCAGCAAAAGACACACGAAGTTAGAGAAAGACATGCGTTATAGCCTGTGACATTTAGCTACAACGTGTGGAGGGTGGCTGTGCAACAGGCCCGGGCGTTTGGGGAAGACGCCCGGGCTGAGTTGTATCTATCCCCGTTACAGTCATGATGCGCCTGACGCATCGCTGTGCCCCGGCCTTACGCTGTCGGCGTGTCAATCCGCTGACGCATCGCTGTGAACCGGCGCTACGCGGCCCCCAGCGCTGCTTGTGATGCTCTTGTCGTTTCCGCAACAGGGCGTTCGTTTGCTGCTGTCACATGAAGTTGGTGAATGACATGCGCTATAGCCTGTGGCATTTGCTGACTTCGCGTGGAGGTAGCTAGACGGGTGGCGCGGCAGGACTCTTGCGTGGAGGTAGCTAGACGGGTGGCGCAGCAGGACTCTTGCGTGGAGGTAGCCGCAGATCCGCTTGCGTCGAGGTAGCCGCAGATCCGTTTGTGACCTGTCTCAAATTGGCAAGAAACAGAAATAACTTGCTCTGGCCATTCGTTCCTACCGATGACACCGCAAAATGGCAGTCACGCGTCGGACTCGCTTCGTTGCGAAGAGGAACATCATGATCACATTCGACACTGTTTCAAAGACATATCCGCCTGACACGCGAGCAGTTGAAGACTTTTCTCTAACGATTGCCCCGCATACAACAACAGTGTTCCTCGGGACTTCAGGATGCGGCAAGACCACGCTCATGCGGATGGTCAACCGCATGGTCACTCCAACATCTGGGACCGTTACCGTCCGAGGCCGAAACGTCGCTGATGAAGATCCTGTCGCTCTTCGCCGCTCCATCGGCTACGTCCTCCAAGACGGGGGCCTTTTCCCGCATCGAACAATCGTTGACAACATTGCAACCGTTCCAGTTCTCGAAGGCGCATCAAAGGCAAGCGCGCGAGCAGATGCGCTCAAACTCATGGAGCTCGTCGGCCTCGATCCCTCAATGGCAAAGCGCTATCCCGCGCAGCTTTCTGGCGGCCAGCGCCAACGCGTCGGTGTCGCGCGAGCATTGGCAAACCGTGCCGACATCCTCCTCATGGATGAACCCTTCGGCGCCCTCGACCCTCTGGTCCGCTCTGACCTCCAGCGCCAACTTCGTCGCATTCAAAAATCCTTAGGCACCACGATCCTCTTCGTTACCCACGACATCGACGAGGCCATCTTGCTGGGTGACCGCATCGCCCTCCTGCGCGAGGGGGCTCAGATTGCCCAAGAAGGTACTCCGCGCGATCTTCTCTTAAATCCAGCCAATGACTTTGTTCGCGAGTTCCTTGGAACGTCTGCAATCAGCGAGCGTGAACGAATTTTTGGAGGGCGCACCCGGTGGATCTCAAGCGGGCAAACCCGGCTTGGCCTCGGCAAACGACGCACAGGGAGAGCGCGCGTGAACTGGCTGTCGAGCAGTTGGGCGCTCATCGGAGAACTTACCGCCGCGCACCTCGCGATCGCGCTGCCCGCCATCTGCGCCTCGATCCTCATTGCGGTGCCGATCGGCGCGTGGGCGCAGCGCTCGAAGAAACTGGGCAGCGCGGTTCTTTCCTTCCTCTCGGTTCTCTACGCAGTTCCCTCCCTGCCGCTATTGGTTGTCGTGCCGGTGATTGTGGGGATCGCGCTGCGCTCGCGGATGAATATGGTCATCGTCCTGACGATCTACGGGGTGGCGGTCCTTATTCGTCAGTGTGCCGAGGCCTTTGCCGCGCTTCCCGGAGATGTCATCGAGTCCGCGGATGCAGTGGGAATGTCGCCCATGAGGCGTTTCTTTACCGTCGAGCTCCCGCTGGCCGTTCCCGTGATTGTTTCGGGAACTCGAGTGGTTATTACCTCGACCGTTTCTTTGGTTACGGTCGGTGCCTTCATCGGTGTGCGCTCGCTGGGAACCCTGTTCACCGATGGTTTCCAACGCGGTTTGACCGTTGAGGTGGTGGCCGGGCTGGTGATGACGATTGCCTTGGCTGTCGTGCTTGACCTGCTTGTTGTCGGCGTGGGTGCTCTTTTTGACTCCGTGGAGGCGAGCGCGATGAATCTGATTCTTGAAGCTCTGAGCTGGCTTGGTCGGAGTGAGAACTGGCTAGGCCACTCGGGCATATTCTTTCGGGCCGGCCAGCATCTCCTCTTTGTTTTCCTCGTCGTGGGGATTTCTGCTGCGATTGCTCTCCCGATTGGCCTGTTCATCGGCCACACGGGAAAGTGGAAGAACCTGGTTTTGAGCGCGACAGGTGCTGCGCGTGCGGTGCCCACTCTCGGCGTGCTCACTCTTGCAGGATTGTGGTTGGGCATTGGCTGGCAGGCGCCTCTCCTCGCCCTTGTTGCACTAGCGATTCCACCGATTCTTGCGGGCGCCTACTCGGGGGTGATTTCCGCTCAGGGGACGACTGTCGAGGCCGCGCGCGCGATTGGTCTGACCGAGAAACAGATCCTTACTCAGCTGGAGATTCCGGTAGGGGCACCCCTCATTCTTGCGGGGCTACGTTCTGCACTTCTTCAGGTGATCGCGACTGCCACTTTGGCTGCATACACGGCGAATCTGGGCTTGGGGCGGTTCTTGTACGCGGGTTTGAAGACCCGAGAGTACGGCCAGATGATTGGCGGCGCCTTGATCGTTGTCGCACTGGCGCTTGTGTGCGATCTTGCATTGGGGGCTGTGCAGGAGCGAGTGAGTCGTCGCCTGGGTGCGCAGAAAGCGAGTGTGCTATGAAGCCTTTTTCTGTCCTTTTTTTCATTCCCGAGGCCGTCGCCGCGCTGGTGCGATAGGCGCTGGGCTTGTCTGTGCGCTCGTGGGCGTAGCTGGCTGCGGGTCGAGTGAGACCTTTGAGGGACGTACATCTGGCGATGCCATTGTTGTTGGAAGCCAGGATTACTACTCCAATGAAATTCTGGCTGAAACATACGCGCAGGCGCTTGAAGCTTCGGGGTACACGGTTGAACGTGAATTCCGGATTGGGCAGCGCGAGGTCTATATGCCCGAGATCGCATCGGGGGCAATTGATGTTTTCCCTGAATATACGGGGTCTTTGCTTCAATATCTCAATCCTGCTGCGACGCAAACTCAGGCAGACGAGGTGTATCACGCTCTCGCATTGGTCATGCCCGACGGCTTGAGTGTTGCCGATCAGGCCGAAGCTGCCGATCAAGACTCCTATGTCGTTACTCAAGAGATGGCCGAGCGATACGAACTTAAGGAAATCGGCGATCTTGCGCGTGTTAATCCGTTGGTTTTGGGTGGGAATTCGGAACTCGAGACCCGTCCCTATGGGCCGAAGGGATTGGAATCTGTGTACGGGGTAAAAGTCGGCTTTACGCCGATCGAAGATTCAGGTGGCGCGCTAACGGTTAAGGCTCTTGAGAATAATCAGGTTCAGTTGGTTGATCTTTATTCTTCTGACCCGGTGCTGGCCAATGGAAAGTTAAAGGTTCTTAATGACCCGAAAGGGTTGATTTTGGCTTCTCGAGTTGTGCCGGTCCTCTCGCAGCGTATCGATAGTCGTGCGCGCGATGTCATCAATCGCGTCTCGAAAGAACTGGGTCCGCGCGACTTAGTTGAAATGAACCGACGTTCGACGGCTGAAGCGATGTCGGCCTCGGCGATTGCGTCGCAGTGGCTGGAGGAGAAGGGGCTGCCGCACAAGTAAATGAGGGTGCGCTTGTGTGGTGTCGAGTGCCGCCAGCTCATCCCTAAATGTCACACGAAGTCGGTATGCTTGCCCTCTATTTCTCACACGAAGTCGGCATGCTTGCCCTCCATTTCTCACACGAAGTCGGTGAATGTCACAGGAAACGACCTGTGGCATTCTCCAACAACGTGTAGAGGTTGGGTGAGCGCAGAGCTTTCGTGTGTAGGTAGCCGGGGCGCTGCTCGTGATGCTCTCGCCGCTTTCGCAACAAGCTGTTCGTTCTCCGCTGCCACAGGAAGTCGGCGAATGCCATGCGCTATAGCCTGTGACATTTGGCGACAACGTATGGAGGTTGGGTGAGTGCAGCGCCTCGCGCGGAGAATGTGGAAGACCATCGAGAGACGCGTCAGGTGAAAGACGCTGGATACTCAATCGATATACCCCTTGTCCCATAGCTGGCTCGAGGTCGTTGGTATGGCCTCGAGCAAATCAAGCCGTTGGGCAAGATCGATCTGAAGGCGAGGCAGGGTCTTTAGCTGCTCCCACGTGTATCGAATGACATTCCATCCGCAGTCGCGCAGGTTCTGTTCTCTACGAATCCATCGTTGTTTGCGCGGTAGAGGTCCTCATTTGTGCTTCCCAGTTTGCTCATTCCGTCAAATTCGATCGCCACGCGTTTCTCTGGAAGAGCGAAATCGATGAAATATCTTCCTGTACTACCGTTCATCTCGAACTGTGTCAGTACAGGACCGCTATAGATGCTGCGGATCGCGTAGAGCATTGCCGCTTCGGCGGGGTTATCGCATCCTGCATCTGCGTTCTTCACAATGAGCTTCGCGGTAGAAATTCCATATTTCCAGCCGTTTTCCTGAGCAACAGACAATCGTCGAGTAAGTTCCTCGCGCAGGTTGTTTTCACGCTTCCTTGAGTCCCCGATGCGCTGTAGCGAGAATTCCGATTCGGTGTGCAACATCATGCACATGGCGACAAAAGCCTCAAAGTGTTGCGGCCCTATTGCAAGACGAAGAGCTGCATCCAATTTGTCTTCTACTTGAATGCCTTTCTCTGTTAACCGGTGATCTGTCAGCGGAGGTCTGCGCAACTTTCGAACCTTCACACGTGGAATGGTGAAACCCGAGTAGTGCACCGATGGGAGCGTGGAATTTGGATAGGGCTGAGGACACCAAAAAGTGATGTCGTGATTCGATGACCACAGCGGAACTCCCTGGACACAAAGCGAGCTGGTTCCAACGAATACGATCCGCGGATCTCGTGATTGTGCGAGAGAAGCAATACGTGCACGATCAATGTATTGCTTAACTTCCCACCGAGGTAGTCCCGACGAAATGGTCAGCATAAATCCGCGTTTTATCCTGACTTGTGAGTGAGAACTTCCGTCTATTGGTGCTAAATAAACTTCTCGTGTTGATCGGGAGAGTACGCACCCTTCTATCTCTTCTTCGTCCATGTACCCAGTGTCTGTAGCACAGTTCAACCAGGGGGAGGCTTGCATTAATCTGTGGAAAACGCCGATTGCGTGTACACCCTATGGATAACTCTTGGCTGCTTGGTGTGAGTAGCGCTGAGTGCGCAGCTGCTCCCGTTCGCCTTCTCAGAAAAGTCACATGAAGTCGCTAAATGTCATGGGTTATAGCCTGTGTCATTTACCGACTTCGTGTGGAATTGGGGGACGAGGCAACGTGAAGGCAGCTGGGCAGCAGGGCCAGTCAGCCGGGCCGGGGTTGAGTGGTAGGGGACGTGAAGACGAGGCCGGGGTTGGGTGGTAGGGGACGTGAAGACGAGGCCGGTGCTGGGTGGTGAGGCGGCGTGGAAACCGGGACAGGCGTGGGTGTAAGCGGCTCGACACATGTTGTCGGCGAATGTCACGCGTTATAGCCTGTGTCATTTGCCGACTTCGTGTGGAGGAGGAGCCAGCCAGACAGTCGAGCAAAGGCAGCCAGCCCAGCCCGGCAGTGTCGCAAACAGAAAAGGGCTGGTGCCCTAGTGAACACCAGCCCCGATCCCGTTGGGAGAACGATGAAACCCTCAGTGAGCGTTGAAGCCTTCTGTCTCTGCGCGCTCGAAGGAACGGCGGATTTCTTCTTCTGCTTCTTCTCGGCCCACCCAGTGCGCACCTTCGACGCTCTTGCCGGGCTCGAGGTCCTTGTAGACCTCGAAGAAGTGCTGGATTTTCAGGCGGTGGAACTCCGAGACATCTTCGATGTCGGTACGCCACGCGGCGCGCTGGTCCGAAGCGGGCACGCACAGGACCTTATCGTCACCGCCCTTTTCGTCGCGCATGCGGAACATTCCAAGGGCGCGGCAGCGAATCACGCAGCCGGGGAAAGTGGGTTCTTCGAGGAGAACAAGAGCATCCAAAGGATCCCCGTCCTCGCCCAGCGTGTCATCGATAAAACCGTAGTCGTCAGGGTATCGAGTCGAGGTGAAGAGCATACGGTCCAAGCGGATGCGTCCAGTCTCGTGATCGATCTCGTACTTGTTACGGTTCCCCTTGGGAATCTCGATGGTCACGTCGAATTCCATTCGAGCCCTCCTGAGTCGTTGATCCACCACGTGGATGTCGATTACGTATTCTTACCCCCCGAAGCATTAGGGTGTTCCTAGGTCATTGACGGAAGGACAACCCCTACATGCGACGTGGGACTACTGCTGCGATTGTAGGCGCATCAAGCGCCGCAGTGCTGATCGCAGCCTATTTTGTAGCAGATGTGCAGGATGCCGCACCAGGCATCTTCACACTTTCTCAAGCACCCGCACCATCTGCTGCCCCCACAGCGTCAGCTGTGCCCGCTCCGACACTGAATGTTCCACAGGGACAGGGGGATAGTCAAGCCCCCACGAGCCGCGAGCTCGAAGAAGCATGGGCTCCTGCCGTTGCCGCCGCGCAGGAAGGCGGCTGGAACGCGTGGGCAATGGTCGTTGATGCTCGAAGCGGGAACACTCTCTACGAGTACAACGCGAATAGCGCCCACACCCCGGCTTCGATCACCAAGATCCTCACCGCCTACACCGCACTGTCCCATCTTGACCCGAATTCGCACCTGACGACCTCAGTCGCGCAGGACAGTGACAATATCTACCTCGAGGGCGAGGGCGACCTTCTTCTGGGAGAGGGAACCAATTCCATCGAGGTCAGCGGTCGCGCGGGCCTCGAAACCCTGGCAAAAGATACCGCGAGTTCCCTGATGTCGAAGGGCATTTCGCATGTCGAATTGCACGCGGCCCCCGCGCTTTTTGCGGATTCCGCGCGCCCGGCCTCGTGGAGTGAACAGCAGGTTGCGGGCTACGAAGGCCAGCTCGCCCCCTACGCGATCGACGCGGGCCGCACCTATCCCAAATCGAATGAGTTCTACGCGGACTCGATTTCGAATGTCTCCGAGGTTTTCGCGCAGAAGCTTCGCGCGCAGGGAATCGATGTTGATTTCGGGGTCCGAGGCGTAGCCCCCCAAGGCGCAACCCGGATCGCTTCCGTGCAATCCGCGAGCGTCGATGAGCAGATTCGCTGGATGCTTTATCACTCGGATAACACCCTGGCTGACCAGTACTGCCACTTCGCCGCGCGTCAATCCGGTGGAGAAGCAAGCTTCGCCGGGTCGGTCCAGACCCTCGAAAAGACACTGAACGACCGCGGAATTCCTACCGATCAGCTTTCTTTGGAAGACTGCTCGGGGCTTTCCTCGAACGATCGGATTCACCCGAAGACTTTGGCGACCATCCTTTCTCAAGGCTTCGACGCCACCCAACCCGTCGCGCCGCGCGTCGTGCGCAATCTCCCGTGGGCGGGAGTCCAGGGGACTTTGGCGAATCGCCTCACCGATGACATGGTCGCGGGCAATGCTCAGGCGAAAACGGGATCTTTGGCGGAAGTGTCCTCACTCGCGGGAGTCGTCTCGACCTCGAAGGGGCACCCGGTGATCTTCGTTATCGGCTTTGACAAGGTTCCCGATGATGGCGCGTATGCTACTCGCGGTTATCTGGATAGTTTTGTCACCGCAATCGCCGAAATGTGACGGGCCGATTCGATAGCATAGAAGCATGCCGATCTATCCCACTCTGACACAAATTGCGCAGGTCTCTGCTTTGGGCATTTTCTCTGGCCCCCAGGCGTCTTTCGCTTCGGCGCAGGCGATAGTTTCCCGCTTGAAGCGCGGCCAAGAGTGGGCACTCAAGCGCCTTCCCGGCGTCATTGGCCGTTTTGCAGAGTTCTCGCCGGTTGAGGTCTCTCTTCCTCTCGTCGAGCGCCGCTCATCGATGCGTCTGTGGGCGCAATTCGCCGAGGACTGGGGAGTGCCGCTGCAAAGCGCACCTAGGATTCTCACCGCCCGGGGCGCTCTCGGAGTTCTCGCGAGGCGTTCTCTGAGCGTGAGCGGTCCTAATGGCGGAGCCGCCTGCATTGTCGCTCCAAATGTTCTCGAGGCCGGTATCCGCGGAAAGTTCGACTTGGGAGACTGGGCAAAGTGGGTTGCTTTGCGCGCAGCTGTTGACACGTGGCTTTCTTCGCGTACGCCTTTCTTTGAGGAATACTGTCGCGAACTCGTTCCGGTTGCCTCGATTGACCCGATTGATGCGCAGGAGCTTTCTCGTCAGCTTCTTGTCCGTGACTGCATCATTGATGTTTTTATGGATTCATTGACTCCGAAGGACCTGTCTTCCGTTAAATGGATCGACGCGCATCGCCCGGCTGATTTCATGGTGGATGGAGCGCTCGTCACCCTTTTGGGAGGGCTTGTCCCGCAGGGCGTCATCCAGGCTCGCCGCGAGATGGCGAGCTACGTCCGCGAGGTTGTTGCGGGCCCCGGTCTTGAATCGATTCTGACTCCGCGGATGTGGCCGAGCTTCCAGTGAAATCTATTCCCGCAAACCCCACGGGGGATGTGCGACGTCTCTCTCTGGCCGTGCGCGAGCACGTGCACTGGGCACTTGCCAATTGCGACGCGATTCTGATCGCAGTATCGGGCGGCGCAGATTCCACAGCTCTCGCAGCGGTCGTCATCGACCATTGCCTACGCGCTGGATCCACCCCTCATACCCTCAGCGTCGATCACGGGATCCGTCCGGGTTCGGATCGCGAGGCCCAAGAAACATGCAAAGTGATGGCCTCCTTGCGTGCGCAGAGTTCGTGGGTGAGCGTCACCGTCGACGCCCCTGGTGGTCCCGAGGCCTCGGCGCGCGTGGCCCGCCGGAGTGCACTTGCCGAGCACGCCCAGACTTTGGGCGAGCGGGTCGCCGTCTTCTTAGGGCACACGATGGACGACCAGGCTGAGACTGTTCTTTTGCGACTTGCACGAGGCTCTGGAGTTGGCTCTCTGCGAGCGATGAGTGTTCGCGATGACGCCGGGAGCATCGTGTGGATGCGTCCCCTGATGAATTGCCGCCGCAGTGAGACTCTTGGAGCATGCCGCCAGCTTGAGCTTCCTTGGGTTGATGACCCCTCGAACAAGATGGACGGTCCGTGGCGGGCTGCTGATGGGAGTGCGCTGCGCCGGAGCGCCGTGCGCGAGCAGGCAATCCCCAGCCTCGCGCATAGCCTTGGGATGGACCCGGTTCCTTCCCTTGCCCGCACGGCTGAGCTTTCCGCTGCAGATGACGATGCCCTCAACGAGTGGGCAGAGCAAGTTTGGCAGCGCGCGTGGGAGGATTCGGCCGAGGCGGCCTCGGGAATCGGGGCACTTCGGGTCGCAGAACTCAAAGAAATCCCCCAAGCGGTGCGTATGCGCGTTCTTCACCGCTATCTCTGCGCAGTGGGAGCACCATCCCTGGCTCACCTCGAACAAGCCGATGCGCTCATCACTTGCTGGAGCGGGCAAGGCCCTCTCTCGATTCCCAAAGGAACCCTCACGCGCGTCGGAAAAGGAAAAGACGCGAGGCTCATCTTGCAACCATTGCGCCTAGAGCGAGAAAGACCGCGTCACTGAGCAGCCCGTAGGGCACATGTGGCACTCTTAATTATCTGGACTAGCAGTCGAAAGGACATGGAACTGTGGACGCACAGGACATGGGAGATGCGCTCGAGCGCATTCTGGTTACCGAGGACGAACTATCTCGCCGAATGCGTGAACTCGCTGCGCAAATCGACGCGGATTATCAGGGCAAAGAGCTTCTTTTAGTGGGCGTTCTCAAGGGCGCTCTCATGGTGATGGCCGATTTGTCGCGTAATCTTCACACGCCTCTGGCAATGGACTGGATGGCGGTGTCTTCTATGGGACCGGCACGAAGTCTTCTGGCGTGGTTCGCATCCTCAAGGATCTCGACGCAGATGTGCATGGTCGGGATGTCCTGATTGTCGAAGACATTATCGACTCGGGTCTGACGCTGTCGTGGCTCCGTGAGAATCTATTGACTCGCGGCGCAGCATCGGTCGAAATTGCTGCGGCCCTGCGCAAGCCTGAAGCTGCAAAGGTCCATGTTGACGTCAAGTACGTCGGTTTTGATATCCCCAACGAATTCGTCGTGGGCTACGGCCTCGACTATGCAGAGCGCTACCGTCATCTTCCCTTCGTCGGGACCTTGGCGCCGCATGTTTATGGCGGCTGAAAGGGGCTTCCATGGCAAATAACACTCAGAGCAAGAAAAAGAAGAACGCCTGGGGGCTTGCAGCAATTCCCGTTCTGCCCCTCGTCATCGCGCTGTTCTTCTTGTGGACGTGGTTCCAGCCCCAGTCGGTGGATACCTCCGAAGGCCTTCAGATCCTGAAGGAAGCCCAGATTGAGCGCGTGACCGTCAATGACGGCACGCAGCAGGTCAACCTGATGCTGAAGGACCCGTGGACACACAAGGCGGCCGGGGCCAATGATCGTGAGCGCAGCCTTGGACGTTCGATCTCCTTCACCTACGCGCGCACGCAGTCGCAGACTATCGTCGATGCCGTAGAGAAGGCCTCGCCAACAACCGGGTGGAACGCCTACTATCCGCAGTCTTCGCTTCTGGGTTCGACCTTGGTCATGGTCTTGCCGCTGCTTATCGTCATGGGCCTCTTCTGGTTCTTCATGGGTCGAATTGGTGGCGGACGGATGATGGGCCCCTTCAGCCAGAGCCGCACGAAGGAATTTAACCAAGAACGTCCGAATGTCACCTTCGCGGATGTCGCGGGTGAAGATGAGGCCGTTGAAGAACTCGAAGAGGTTCGCGAGTTCCTCATTGCTCCCGAAAAGTTCCACAAGGTTGGAGCCCGCATTCCCCGAGGCGTCCTGCTTTACGGTCCTCCCGGAACGGGTAAGACTTTGCTGGCAAAGGCAGTTGCAGGAGAGGCCGATGCCCCCTTCTTCTCCATTGCCGGTTCCGAGTTCCTCGAAATGTACGTCGGTGTTGGCGCCTCGCGCGTGCGCGATTTGGTCGCCCGCGCCAAGAAGGTTGCCCCCGCGATTATCTTCGTCGACGAAATCGACTCCATCGGTCGCCACCGTGGTTCGGGATATGGCGGCGGCTCCGATGAGCGCGACCAGACTCTGAACCAGCTCCTGGTTGAGATGGATGGTTTTGACGATTCCTCGAATTTGATCTTCATCGCCGCAACGAACCGCCCCGATATTCTTGATCCGGCGCTGCTGCGTCCGGGACGCTTTGACCGTCAGATCGCGGTTGAAGCCCCTGATCTCAAGGGGCGCGAGGCCATCTTGCGTGTTCACGCCGAAGGCAAGCCCTTGACCAATGACGTCAACCTCCACACGATCGCGAAGCGCACCCCTGGCTTCACCGGCGCCGACCTTGCCAATGTTTTTGAACGAGGCCGCGCTGCTGACCGCTCGCTCCAACGCTGATCTCATCGATAACCGAGCCATTGACGAGGCCATTGACCGCGTCATCGCCGGCCCGCAGAAGCGCACCCGCGTGATGAACGATCACGACAAGCTGGTGACCGCCTATCACGAGGGCGGCCACGCCCTGTGTGCCGCTGCTCTTCGATACACGGACCCGGTCACGAAGGTAACGATTCTTCCGCGCGGTCGCGCTCTGGGCTACACCATGGTGCTCCCGACCGAGGATCGTTACTCTAAGACCAGGAACCAGATTCTCGATGATCTGGTCTACGCGATGGGTGGCCGCGTCGCCGAAGAACTCGTCTTCCGCGATCCTTCCACTGGCGCCTCGAACGATATCCAAAAGGCCAGCGCACAGGCACGTGCTTTGGTCACCGAATACGGTATGTCCGATCGCATCGGTAATGTGCGACTGAGCGCGGACGAATCCGATCCCATGACCGGGTATGGAATGGGCCGCGGGAATGAGCGCGCATACTCAGACGAATTGGCATCCATCGTGGATGAGGAAGTTCGCAAGTTCATGGACGCGGCAACCCGCGAAGCGTGGGAGATCCTGACGAAGAATCGTCACGTCTTGGACCGTCTCGCTCAGCGTCTTCTTGAAGAAGAAACCCTGGATGAAGCCCAGCTGGCTGAGATCTTCGCCGATGTCATCAAGCAAGATGAGCGTCCCGTGTGGAACTATGGCGAAGAGGCTGCCATTGAAGGTGCAGTCATGGGCAACCCCATCGAGATGCCCGGTGGTGACCGCGCGAAGTTTGATCCGAATTCGGATTCCAGCGAGGCAGCGGCCGAGCCGGCGATGACGCTTGATGATCCCGCCGGGGAGTGCAACCCGAGGAGAATGCTCAGTGACCTACGATCAGCACGGCGTTGAAGATGCTTCCCGCGCTCTTCTTGAGGCAGTGGGAGAGGACATCACGCGCGAAGGCCTGCGTGATACTCCTTCGCGAATGGGGCGTGCGTGGCGCGAGCTGCTCAGCGGTTTGGAAGAGGATCCCCGCGATCACCTGAAGACCACCTTCGAAGTGGGGACGGACGAAATCGTCATGGTCCGCGATATTCCCTTCTATTCCGTGTGTGAGCATCACCTTCTGCCTTTCTACGGACACGCGCACGTCGGTTACATCCCGAAGGGTGGTCGCGTGACGGGGCTTTCGAAGCTCGCGCGCGTTGTCGAGGGCTATGCTCGTCGTCCCCAGGTTCAAGAGCGCCTCACCGCGCAGATCGCTGATGCGATTGATGAGGTTCTTGCCCCGCAGGGCGTCATCGTGGTTGTCGAGGCCGAGCACATGTGCATGACCATGCGCGGTATCTCCAAGCCCGGCTCCTCAACGGTAACTTCCGCTCTGCGCGGGATCGTCAAGCGCGATGCAACTCGCGCGGAAATGATGTCTTTGGCCTTGGGAGGGGTCCGTCGATGACGTCTCACGAGGCCGCCTCCGCTTGGGCGCTCGCGGGCGGTGCGCGTCCGCCTCGTCTTCCCAAGGGAATCACGCTTCCTACTGACCGCATGCTGGTCATGGGAATCCTCAACGTGACTCCGGATTCCTTCTCCGATGGGGGACGTTTCTTTGATCCGGGTGCTGCCTTTGAGCACGCGCTTCAGATGGTTGAAGCCGGCGCCGATCTTGTTGATCTTGGCGGCGAGTCGACGCGTCCGAATTCTCAGCGCATCAGCGAGGATGAGGAGTGGGAACGTATTGGCGCGACCATCCAGCGCCTGACTGAGGCGGGGATCGTCGTTTCGGTTGATACTCTTCACGCGATCACTGCTCGCCGAGCCGCAGATGCTGGCGCCGCAATCATCAATGACGTCAGTGGGGGGCGCTGGGATCCGCAGATGAACGCTGCGGTTGCCAAGACCTCGTGCGCCTACGTGATCCAGCACTACCGCGCGCTTCCGGGTATGCCCGAAGAATCCTTCGATTACGGGGACCAGCCGATTGCCGTGGCGCTGCGTGAGCGCGTGGCAACCCAGGTTCGCGATGCTCTCGAGGCCGGTGTTGAGCCTGAGCGAATCATCGTCGACCCGGGACTGGGTTTCTCACTTAATAACGAACAATGCTGGTCTCTCGTCGCGTCGCTCCGGATTTTTTGCGGAGCTTGGGTACCCTGTTCTTATAGGTGCGTCCCGGAAACGCTTCCTCGGTCAGTCCCCCTTTTTGGACCGAGACGAAGCAACTCTCGATATTTCTCGGCGCGCGCTTTCAGACGGGATGTGGGCTGTCAGGGTCCATGCCATAGACCAACAAGCGAGGCTTGTGCGTGCAGGGAGGTGAGGGCACGGTGGGACAGCTCGATGTCATCGCATTACGCGGCATTTCAGCGCAGGCTGTCCACGGAGTCCTCACGAAGGAGTGGAATGCTCCTCAATCTTTCTCGGCTGACATCCTCTTGTGGGTCGACACTGATCAAGCGGCACTCAGTGACGATATCGCCGACACTGTCTCCTATGCGGAAATCGCTGAAAAAGGCACACGCAATCCTCAGAGGTCCTTCGGTTCGCCTCATCGAAACGCTGGGACATCGAATTGCGGACGTCGCAATGGAAGATGAGCGAGTGCGCGGCGTTGAGGTCACCATCCACAAGCCCGATGCTCCCATCGATGTTCCTTTCGCTGATGTCTCGGTGACAATCCGTAAAGGGAAATATCCCCCTACCTTTCGTTACGGCATCTCATGATCTTCCTTTCGACGGGCCGACCTCGGAAGAAGACAAGCCGGCGCAGCCCAGTGGCCCGATTGCGCCTGAGACTGGCGCGGATGAAGAGTGTGATACCCCGGGCGTTGGCGTTGAAACGGTTGCGCACCCCACCTCGGAGTCAGACGCTGTCACGCCAAGCGAAGCTGCCCCGGAAATTGAAGTTCCGGCGGAGCCTGTCAAGCACTCGCATCGTGGTGCCTACGCTGTCGATGATCGTCCTCCGACGTGTGACGTGGTCCTGGCTTTTGGCGGAAATCTGGGGAATGTTCCCGTCACTTTGAAGAATGCCATCGAGGAAATCTCCCAGTGGGACAACGTTGATATCACCACTGTCTCTCCGCTGGTACGTACCCGTGCGGTATTGCGGCCGGGTCAAGACGCCCAGCCGGATTATTGGAATGCCGTTGCTCTGGGAACATTTTCTCTTGCCCCTCTGGATCTCCTTGATCGCATCCACGAACTCGAGGCGCGCCTAGGACGCGTGCGCCACGAGGTATGGGGCGCACGCACCATCGATATCGACGTCATCGATATCAAGGGAGTGACCTCGGATGATCCGCGCCTGACGCTACCTCATCCTCGAGCACACGAGCGAGCCTTTGTCCTTTCCCCGTGGCTCATGGCAGACGAGAATGCGGAGCTTTCGGGACACGGCCCTCTTGCAGATCTCATTGCCCAGGCACCCGATCGAGGTGGAATCCTCGATGCGGTTGCTGACTGGATGGAAGATCCCGAGTCGGTCATCGCTGATTCAGACGAATTACTCGAAGAATTGCGTCTGCCCCGTCTGGAACAGGCCGAAAAGCTTCGCCCCCTCAAGCTTGAGACGAATGGTATGTCAGCACGTCCCAGTCGTTTGGACATGCTTCCCGAGGCCTCTCGTTCCGATCTGGCTCCCGACGATGAAGGGACGGATTTCGTCTGGAAACAGCTGTGGAACCGTTGGAGTTCCCCGGTGGATTCGGTCGAGTCTCGACATGTTGAGCTGTCAAAGCCTGCAGCCTCGCAGCCTTCGGCAACGTCGGCCCCCGCGGCTGCAGCGTCTTTCGAGTCCACAACCGGTGGTCGCCCATCGGAAGAAACTGATTCATCCGTTCCGCCCAGCGTAGCTTCATCGAATGAAGCGCCTATTCAGCTTGCGAGCCGCCAGGTTCCGGCTCCCGCACCGCTGAACGTCCCTCCGCTGAAGCTTTCTCGTCTTTCCGCTCAGGCAGATAGCTCCGCGTCGACTGAGCTCACTGAGGGAATGGTCTCTTTGGCGCCTCGTCGCCCCATTCCAACGGTTCGGGTTGAACAACCCACGGTGGTTCGCCGTCCCCTCTTCGAGCGCGTGCAGAGCCGCGAGTCCGAGATCCCCAGTGCTTCTCTTGAGGTCGCCACTGAAACTCCCATGATTCAAAGTGCGGAGCCGCTGGAAGAGTCTGCTCCCTCAACCTCGCCGATTACCGCAGAAGTTCCCCTGAGTCGCAGGAAGCGCCGTCCTCGGTGGCGTCCTGTGACCGAGGAAGGAACTGGTATTTCCACGGCTAATTCCCCGCGTCCTTTCCGTGCTCGCACGGATCGTTTAGCCGCCCAATCGCATCGCGCCAAGCCCTCGCACCGCGCGCCCGAGTCCCCGGATTCACCATCGAAGGCTGCTCAGCAGACTCCATCCGTCTCCAAGGCCAACGCTCCGCAACCCCGCCGAAGCTCACTTTTCTCCCGCCGACCCGAACAGGCCTCGGCGCAAGAGAAGGCACAGGCACAGGGGGAGGCTCAAGCGAAGGGAGCTGCAGCCTCGCACCGTAACCCTGCAACGCGCGCGCTTCCGGGCTGGACTTTCTCTGAGGACGTTCGCGTGGTGGATGATTCCAGTGCGCTGACCCCTCGCGAGGCGACTTCGGCCCCTCAGCCCAGTCTTCCCCCGCGCTACAGCCACGTGCTGGATCCCAAACTTGCCGATACCATCGATCAGGGGCCGGCACAGGAAACGGGACCACAGACTCCCTCCTCAAGTGTTCGTCGCAATGTGACGATCCGTCCCAGTGTGACCGGCCAGATTCCTGTCTTCCGTCGTCGCCCTGAGGACTCATGAAACCGCTGAGTATTGTTCTTCTTGTCGCCGAGGCAGCTGCTGCCTCGGCGCTTGCAGCTGCAGCCACTGCTGTTGCAATTCGCTTGGGACAAGGCCCCTGGATCATTCACCCAGCACTCGCATTGGTTTTTCTTATCGTTGCGGGAATCCTCGTATGGCTTGGCCTGCAGGTTCGCCGTTTCCGCGCTCACAAGACCACGTGGATTGATGCCGTTGCAGCCTTGAGAATCGCGATGTTCGCGCGGGCGAGCGCTCTGGTAGGTATTCTCAGCAGCGCAATTATGGTCGGAATGTCTCTTGCCTTCTTCACGCGCTGGGAGGCTCAAGCGAGCGTTTATGCGGCAATTTGTGGCCTGATTTGTGCCCTTGGTGCCCTTGCGTGGGGAATTGCCGGGATCGTTGTTGAGCGCTGGTGTGTCATCGACCCCAAGGACGACGCCAAGGAAGGCGAACAACGAGCGCACGGAGCCAAGGGAACAGTAGGGGCTTCGAGTCGTGTAGGTGCAGGTAACGGAAAGTCGCAGGGGGCACTCTAATGGCACGGCGTTCTGGACCGTCCTCGTCGAAGCCCCCGCGTCCTTCGGGTCGTACCCCTCCCAGCAGGGGAAGAAACGAACTACTGTCCGACCTGCGCAGGTTCCAGCCTCGTTATGGGTGAGAAGAATTGTCACGGGACTTGGCTTACTTCTCATCGTTGCGCTTCTTATCTGGGGGATTGCAAAGGGAGTTTCGGCACTGACGAAGTCCAAGGAGGCAGAGCCTCAACCGCAGCCCACCAGCGCGCAGCCTACCCCTACAGCAACAGCGACGGGTGCGGCCGCGTTGAAAGACGGAGAAACTGCAAGCAGTGATGGGATCGTTGATGCTGATGGACGTGTCCGGATCCCTGCGTGTGCACCGGCGGATCTGACGGTCCGTCCGTCTGTATCAGACACCTTGGTTGGGCAAACCCAAAATGTTTCTGTCGCAATCGAAAATCGCGCGGGGGTTGCCTGCTCCTTTGAATTTGGACAGATCGATCTGAAGATTCTCAGCGGCGACGAGACTGTTTATGACGGATCAAAGTGCCAGCGTGATCGCGAGAGTGCTACTTTGCTCTTAGTTCCGGGGGATACCTGGAATGGCGGTTTGAGCTGGGATGGAGGACTCTACTCGGGGTGCACTCCTCGCGATGGAAACTCTGATGGCGCGACCGATCCGGCACAGGCCGGAACCTACCGTGTGCAATTGATGCTCGACGGGAAGACCGTTGGAGACGAGAGAGTCTTCACGATTACGCAGCCCGCGCCAGCCACTACCGAGGCGACACCGATGCCTTCCGAATCAGCGCAATCGCAGGGCGACTCGCAGCAGGGCGAACACGAGTAAGGGCCCGCTTTTTACCAGCCGACGATTCCCGTCGCCGCCATTGAGAACTGATTCTCTAGAGTTTCACGGATGAGCTTTGCTCGGTAGGGGCCGATTCCTTCGATCTGTTGGAGGTCTTCGACGCTGGCTTCGCGCAGGTCTGCAAGATTCTCCCAGTGGCTGGTGATTTCCTTGATGACATTCCACGGCAGGCGGGGAACCAGGGACAGAGCCCGGACGCCTCGGGGTTGGGTCATGCGGTCCAGATCGGAAGGATCGTAGACGCCAAGCCCCAGAACGTTTGCGATAGCCGCAAGATCGACAAGACGGTCACTGGCGAGCTCAGATAAAGCAGCTTCGGCGGTCGCCACGGCAGATGAATCCCTGATGTAATCACGAAGGACCAGAGCGCGTTCCGATCCGGCTCCGCGAACCAGATCATCAACCTGCAGGGCGAGAAGGCGGCCTTCGGAACCGAGCTCTTCAAGGTACTCGTTAATTTCAGACGTGATGCGGCGGATCATTTCCATTCGCTGCATGACGGTTGCAACGTCACGAATGGTCGCCGAATCGCGCATTTCGAGGATTGTGAGAGTCTGCAAGACTTCATCGAGACGTTGGCTGTAACGGTCCAAGGTGTCGACCGCGAGATTTGCACGCGAGAGCAAAGCTTCAGGTTCTTCGACAATGTGGTGGTATTTACCGACGTAGATCGAGATCAAGCGCATGGATGCGGAAACCGAAAGAACGGGAAGGTGCGTTTGATAGGCAGTACGCTGCGCAGTGCGGTGACGCATTCCCGATTCGTCGGTCGGAATGGATTGGTCGGGGAAAAGCTGGACGTTTGCCTTGCGGATTCGCCAATTCGTTGGGTCGATGATGACCGCGCCATCCATCTTGCACAATTCACGCAGGCGAGAGGCGGTGAATTCCACGTCCAAATCGAAGCCGCCCGAACACAGCTCTTGGAGTTCAGGAGAAAAGCCGAGGACGATCAGTGCGCCCGTGTGGGAGCGCTGAATGCGTTCGAGGCCCTCTCTCAGCGCAGTTCCGGGCGCGATGTCCTGCAATGCGCTGCGCAAGAGTGCGGCATCTGATGTCATGAATCCAGCCTTTCGATGCGTGATCCCTGCTCTAAGTGTATTAGACGGGTTCTTGCAATGAGCGAAGAAACTCAGCGGATTGCGGCCCGTAGTGCGCTTGCAAGATCAGAAATGGGCAAGACGGTGATGCCATCGACTCCCATTGCTTCTTCGCATCCCTGCGCGGGGATAATCGCGGTTGTAAAACCCAAGCGGGCGGCTTCTTGAACGCGCCGTTTCACTCCCGCACAGGCCCGTACTTCACCCGTCAAACCAACTTCACCGAAAGCGATGAGTGCGCTGCGAGTAGGAATCCCCCTGACTGCCGAGACAATGCCGATGGCAGTAGCAAGATCCGCAGCGGGTTCGCTGATTCGCGCCCCTCCGACCGTCGAGGCGTAGACATCACAATCAGAAGTATCAATTCCGAGCCGCGCCTGCAGCACTGCCAAGATCATGGCCACGCGCGAGTGATCAACACCAACCGTTGTTCGACGCGGGGAGCCGGCCGAAGTATGGGCCACGAGTGCTTGAATTTCAGTGGGGAGGGACGACGTCCCTCCAAAGTGACAGTGACGCAAGAGCCTGGAACGGCAGATTGCGACTGTGAGAGGAACAATCCAGAAGGATCTGTTAGCCCGATAATGCCGCTGTCGCTGAGCTCGAAACAACCCACTTCATCGGTGGGACCGTAGCGGTTCTTGACCGCCCGAAGCAGTCTCAAACGCGTGTGGCGATCGCCTTCGAATTGGCAGACGACATCAACGAGGTGCTCTAACAAACGGGGCCCTGCGATGCCGCCGTCCTCGGTGACATGACCGACCAAAAGGATCGGGATGGAGCGTTCCTTGGCAACACGGATCAACGCGCTGGCAACAGCCCTTACTTGCGCTACACTTCCCGCACCACCATCAAGCTGGTCTGATTGCAGCGTTTGGACAGAGTCAACAATGACGAGGGAAGGGTTTGTTGCTTCGATGTGGCCAAGGGCCGTGGATAGTGATGTCTCATCAGCGAGGAAAAGCTGAGGGTGGAGTGCGCCGATACGCTCAGCACGGCCTCTCACCTGTGAGGCAGATTCTTCCCCCGTGATGTAGATGACCGGGGCCGCACCAGCACAGGTTGAGGCAACCTCTAAGAGAAGCGTCGATTTGCCGACGCCCGGCTCTCCGGCCAGAAGAATTACCGCTCCGGGGACAATCCCGCCTCCGAGGACGCGGTCAAATTCCCCGATACCGGTGGCTTTGCTGCGTGCCTTCTCTGCACTGATGTCATTGATGGGCAGTGCGGGCTGGCGCGGGTAGTGGCAAGAGTTGCTCCGGGAGCTTGGACACTAGGACCGGATTCTTCCATCGAGTTCCACTGGTGGCACTCGCGGCACTGTCCGACCCATTTGGGTGAGGTCCACCCGCATTCGCTGCACCGGTAAATGCTTTTCTCTTTAGCCATGTCCCTACGCTAAACCACGCCGGGTGCATCTGCGTCCAGTTGTGGACGCAGACAGAAAAACTACTTGGCGCAATAGATCACGGACGATTGGCGAAGTACTCCAGCAGGCGCGTATCACCCGAGACAACGATGACGTCTTCTCGATTAATGCGCGTCGTGGAATCCGCATACTCGAAAGGCGCGCCGGGACGAAGGATACCCAGCACGTTCACGCCGTAGCGGCCTCGTAGATCAAGCTCACTCAAGGTGAAGCCACAAACTTCTTTGGGGGGACGCAGCTTCATGATCGCGAAGCCGTCCTTATCCATTTCGATGTAGTCGATCATGCGTCCACCCACGAGGTGAGCGGTGCGCTGACCAGCGTCGAATTCGGGGGCAACAACGTGGTGTGCGCCGATGCGACGCAAGATACGGCTGTGCTCGCGCGAGATTGCCTTCGCCCAGATGTTTGTCATGCCCAGGTCGACAAGGTTTGCGGTGATGAGAACGGAAGCTTCCAGAGAGGAACCGATACCCACGACCGCCGAATGAAAGTCGTGCGCACCCAGCTGGTTGAGTGCTTCCATTGAGGATGCGTCGGCCTCGACAACGGGAATGCGACCGGAAAACTGCTGGACGCGGCGAGAGTCTTTTTCGACCGCCAATACCTCGTATCCGAGCTTTTCTAGGGTCAGTGCGACGGCTGAACCGAAGCGTCCCAAGCCAATAACGAGGGTTCCCGATGAGAGGTCCTTATCTTCTGCCATAGTCGTATTCTCCCATGCGCGTGCAGTTTTGGTTGGAGTCAATAGGGGACGAGGCCGGGCTGGGGCTAGCCGATGAGGGGAGCTTCTGCGGGGAAGCGAATGGCACGAGGCCGATCGCGCAGGGCGAGCGCGGCCGCGAGAGTCATTGTTCCGGTACGTCCGGCGAACATGAGTGCAGCCAGTACGTACTTTGCCAGTGCCGGGAGCGCGGGGGTGATCCCCGTTGAAAGCCCCACTGTCGCAAAGGCAGATATCGATTCAAAGAGGACGACATCCAAGGTGTAACCGGTCAGTGAGAGCAGGATGACCGTCGAGAGGCCGACAAGGAGAGAACCCATGAGAGTGACCGCAACCGCGAGGCGAAGAACACCGTGGGAAATGCGGCGGCCGAAGACCTCGATGTCGCGATCGCCTCGTGCCTCTGCAGCAGCAGCGAGCAAAAAGAACCACGAAGGTGGTGACCTTGATGCCGCCTGCCGTCGACACGGAGCCGCCGCCGATCATCATGAGGACATCTTGGATGAAGTGAGTTTGGGGGCGCATCTGACCGACGTCGAGAGCGGAGAGGCCGGAGGAACGAGCGTTGACTCCGCCCAGAAGCGCATTGAGAAGCTTCGAGGAGACATCGAGGTCACCGAGCGTTGAAGGGTTTGTCCACTCGGTGATGGCAAGAGTGATGGTCCCGAAAAAGTCAGAAGGATATAGGTCGAAAGTGTGAGCTTTGTGTGGAGCGCCCACTTCGACGGGGTACGCCAATGCTGCGAAAGATCAAGGATCACCGGGAAGCCAATAGCGCCCACGAAGGTCCCCAGAATAATCGGTCCGAGCATCCACCAGTCATTGTGATAGGGAGTGAGGCCACCACTGAGGATCACAAAACCAGCGTTATTGAAAACCGAAATTGCCATGAACATTGCGTGGAAGAAAGATTCCACAAGTGTGTCGTGGCCAAGAGTGATGAAGCGTGGGAGGAAGGCGAAGGTCAGAACGATCTGCGCGCTTAAAGAGGTAAAGATGACAGCTTTGAGGAGCGCTGTCAGTTGCCCCATGCCACTTGATTTTGTTTCGACTGTCGCGAGCATGCGCTGGGTGAGGCCGAGCTGGCGTGACACTGCGTAGCCCAAAATGGTCGCGAGGGTGACGACCCCCAAGCCGCCGATGAAGATACCCAGCGCGATGACCGAGTGGCCAAAGGGTGACCAATATGTTGCGGTATCGACGACGGTTAAGCCAGTGACGCAGACGGCAGAAATTGCCGTAAAGAGAATATCGATGAAGGGTGCGCGTTCCGTCGAGGCTGTTGCAATGGGGAGCGCAAGAAGCGAAGTAATAAAGGCAATGAGCATGACGAAGACGATCAATGCCAGCCGAGCGGGAGAATAACGAGCTTGACGAGCAAACCATACGCGGAAGCGCATCCATGGTCCCGAGTCTTCAAGAACCCGAGGACTCACTCCACGCGGGTAAACAACGGCGGGAGAGGGACGATCTTCGGAAGCAAGTGGCGCGGTCGAATAGTCACTCGAACGGTGCTCAAGAGCCCGAGCATGGGAGCTAGGAGAATGTCGACGGGGTATCCCGCGACGCACGCCTCGGCGTCGGTTAGAACGAGCCATGTCACCTCCCGTTTTCACTCGTTAACACTCATCCTAGTGCCCCAAAAGTCTAACGCCTGAAACGTTTGTGAATAACGTGACACAGGTGGCTGAAGTAATTACATGAAATTGAAGTGGAGAAAGTTGCATTTTGGGGGAGTGAATCACGTATCATAGGACGGAAATAATCTTTGCACGTCTGGGAGTCATCAATGGATCAGCACTCTGCCCCGCGTTTTATGACGGTATCTGAGGTGGCGGACATTATGCGCGTCTCGAAGATGACTGTTTATCGTTTGATTCACAGTGGAGAGATGCCGGCAATTCGCGTAGGCAAGAGCTTCCGCGTTCCCGAATCAGCTGTGGGACAGCTGATCCGTGCCGGTCTGACTGATCACATCGATGAACGCGTTGCGGGGATTAACGGGTAATATAAACCTGCTGTGCCTTTTTGGCACCTGACGTCAGGCGGTAGTCACCTCTGCCGCACCCTACACACTCGAGGGAGGAACCCCATGGGCTCCGTCATTAAGAAGCGCCGCAAGCGCATGGCGAAGAAGAAGCACCGCAAGCTGCTGCGCAAGACGCGTCACCAGCGTCGCAACAAGAAGTGATCTTCTTGAAGGGTCCCTCCACAGGTGGGGCCCTTCGGCATATCCTCCATTCCCTCCTCTTCTCGCGTTTTGCTCGCGCGTCGATGATGGGAGCCACGAAAGGCACTGATATGAAAACCGTCATTCACGTGATGCGCCACGGCGAAGTCGACAATCCCGAAGGTATTTTGTATGGCCGCCTTCCCGGCTATGGCCTTACCGATCTTGGTCACCAAATGGCTGAAGCCGTCGCCGACTACTTGGTGGATACCAATGCGGATATCACCCACGTCGTCGCCTCGCCCCTGCTGCGCGCACAACTCTCAGCCGCGCCCACGGCCTCAGCCTACGATCTCGAAATCGAACACGATCACCGCCTGATCGAAGCAGAATCGGTTTTCGAGGGCGTCGCGGTGAACGCAAACCGGTGGATTTTGGCGCAACCGCAATACTGGCGCTACTACGTCAATCCTCTGCGTCCATCGTGGGGAGAATCCTACGCTCACGCCGCACAGCGCATGACCCGCGCGGTCGCCCGTGCACTGCGTGAAGCTCGCGGCCACGAGGCCCTGCTGGTGTCCCACCAGATGCCGATTGTTTCGCTTCAGCGTTTAATCCGCCACCAGCCTTTAGGACACTCGCCGCTGTCTCGTCAGTGCTCTCTTGCCTCGCTGACATCACTCATTTTCGACGACGACGTGCTGGTTGGGATGACCTACACGGAGCCCGCTGCGCACCTGCTTTCCCAGGCCTCGGACATGGTTCCGGGAGTATCTGAGGCTCAGCTCAAGCGCTAGGTGTCGGGCCTTCTTCCGCACCGGAATCAGAATCCTCTCCATCGGCTGCGGTGGAGGGGTTTTCTGTATTTTTCTTCTCTTCTTCGCGCTTGCGTTTCATCTGGAGATCGCGTTCGAGGCGGAAGAGGAACTCGGGATCATCATCGGGCGCTGCTGGAGCTTTTGGAGAGCCCTGTTCCTGACGTTGTTCTGCATTCGCAACAGCCTTGAGGACAATCCACGCCAGCGCTCCCAAAGAAAGGAAAGGAACCGTGACGACCAAGATGATGAGCCAGGTCATTCGCGGCAGATTCAAGGGCATGCGGTCCGCAGGAGTTGTCGCCCAGTCCGAAATTGCATAAACGGATGCAGCAAACCAGGCGATAACAAAAAGAACGCGAACCATGCTTCGAGTCTAAAGCAGGCGCTCACACAAATGTACTGGAGACCAAAAGGGCGCTCACGAAGATGGCCCAGCCCAAGGTCAAGAAACCCGTGTGTTTAAGGACCATGATGAGTCCCTTCCCACGCAGGTCGCTGAGGACCAGATACGCGGGCTGAGTAATCGCCAAAAAGCCACGTGATCGAGGCCAGAATGCACACGATCACAGGAGTGCCAACGGCTTGGGGAAGAGCGGTAAAAACTGTGATGGGGAAGAGAAGACACAGCGCATAAATCCAGCGTGAGGCCCGCTGCCCCAAACGCACCGCAAGAGTCTTCTTTCCGCTCGCACTGTCTGTTGGGATATCGCGGATATTGTTGACCATGAGCATGGCAACCGAGAGCAGTCCCAGGCACGAGGCCATGAGCCATAGCCACCAGGGAGCCTGAGGGTTGTGCGTCCAGGTTGTCCCAACCGTTGCCATCAGGCCAAAAAAGACGAAGACGAAGAGTTCGGAGAGGCCGATACCCATGTAGCCGTAGGGGTGTTTGCCTCCGGTGTAGAACCATGCGGCGGCGACGGCTGCGATACCGGCTGCAATGAGGATCCATGCCGCGCTAAGCGCGACCAGGATCAATCCGAGTACGCCGGCTGCCGCAAAGCATCCCAGTGCTGCGCTGAGAACACTTCGAGGCCGAGCAAGCCCCGACCCGGTGAGGCGCTGGGGACCGCTGCGCTGATCATCCGTCCCGCGGATCCCGTCGGAGTAGTCGTTAGAGTAATTGACACCAATTTGGAGGAGCAGGGCAACGCTGAGCGCAAGGATGGAGCGGAGCGGGTGGACGGCCCCCAAAGCAAATGCTGCGGCAACACCAACAAAGACCGGGGCTGCGGCGGCCGGAAGAGTGCGCAGACGTGCGCCTTCAATCCAATCTTTCACAGTGGCCTTAGGCTGCGCATTTTCGCTCATCGACGCCACTCTGAATCAGTTCCGGTGAGAGATTCCGCTAGGGCGCGTGCTGCAAGGCGATTAACCTTGCCCGATGCAAGCTGGGGAATCTCAGGAACAAAAATAATACGATGCGGTGCCTGCGGCCGACCGATCTGGTTGGCGACGGCCTCGCGGATCGTGTGGCCCCAGTGCTCAACGAATTGTGCAGGGGGAGGGAAGGACGTCATGTCCTCAGGGACAATCAGGCAGGAAAGAACTTGACCCCACTTCTCATCATCAAGTCCCACTGACCAAGCATCCTTGACTCCGGGGACGTTCTTAAGAGCGTCATCAACGCGAATCGGCGGAATATTGAGGCCTCCGGAGATGATCATGTCATCGGCACGTCCCATGACCTTAAGGCGGCCTCCTGCGTCAATCAAGCCAGTGTCACCACTGATAAACCAGCGCGTGCCTGCCTCGTCGTGGAATGTGGAGTCCTGGTCGAGGTATCTTGTCAGAAGAACTGGGCCGGCGATTGCGACGCGTTCTGCGCCATCCCATTCGAGGGTGCGGACCATAATGCCGGGAAGCGGAATGCCGTCGTAGACGCATCCGCCGCAGGTTTCGGTCATGCCAAATGATTCAACGATGTGGAGGCCGGCTTCTTCTGCGCGAGCACGCAGAGCAGGATCGAGGCGCGAACCACCGATGAGAATGGTGTGAAGTTTCGCCATTGCCGCAAGGACCTCGCCTCCAGCATCGAGGCACGTTGCCAGCTGTGTGGGAACCAAAGAAAGGTAGCCCGGTAGCTCAGGGGCGGAAGTAGCACCTGCAATGGCTGGAAGCAGGTCTTGCGGGTTGAACCCGTGGGTGCAATCGACAATTTGAGGAGAAATCTCTGTGGCTGCCGCACGCATGAGGACTTGGGCGCCCGCAATGTGGTGCGAGGCAAGAGCGAGGATCCAGCGTCCGGGGCCGTCCAGAACCGAATGTGTTGCCTTCACTGAGGCAAGCAGCGCTTCGATGGACAATCCGACAAGGTGCGGTTCCCCGGAGGATCCCGATGACGCTAAAACAAGATCGATCCCGTCAAAGAGGTTGGGATCGTCGATGCGGTCGGCGAGTTCGGGATAGAGCTCGGGCGGGAAGGCTTCACGAGGCGTAGTCACGGCTGCGCGCAGGCTTGAGGGTGGCACTTGGGCGGGATCGCGGATCACAACAACGGTGCGTGGAGCGGGGTGGTTGGGGTCGGCCTGGCGTTCTTCATGCAGCTCAACGAGCTTGTGCAAGGAAGCGTGCGCCATAGCTACAGATGCCGGGGAGGTGCCCCCCGGAACAACAAGAAGACGAAGGTCACTCACTTTTTTACCTCCCCGGTACCGCCTTCTTTAACAGTACGCCTGACCAGCGGAAATAGGGTACCAGGAAACAATCAGCTACGCGCGCGAAGACTTTGTGGGCATGAAACTGTGAGTTTATCGCAAAAATAATGTGAAATCGGTAGGATAGGGACGATGACTGAACATACTTCTTCCCGATCGCGCAAGCCTCTGATCCTTGGCGTCTCGCTTGGGTTTTTCTTTGTTGCGCTGATTGCAGTGGCTGTCGCTTACGCAGTGCATTACTCGGCGCGTGCTCTGCCTAATGTGACCGTGGCGGGACAATCCGTTTCGGGAATGACTCGCGATGAAATTGTCTCCATGGTCGATGAGCGCGCCGCCGGGATGAAGGTCAACCTCAAGGTTGAAGGGCATTCAACTGAACTCGCGCTTGCTGACATGGGCATGACCGTTGATTCTCAGGGGAGTGCTGAGCAAGCGCTTGCTCCGAATAAGAGCATCTTGGAACGTTTTTAAGGCGCTCGCAGTTCATCACGATGTCCCCGCTGCAGTCACAGTCGACGACGTCAAGCTGAGGGATCTGTCGAATAAGGTTGCCTCTTCCCTGGGAACCCCGGTCGTTGATGCCAGCGTGCATCCTGCAGAAGACCAGGAATCCTTCGTGGCCACTTCTTCACAGGCCGGCCGAGGAGTTGCCTACGAAGAACTTCGTTCAGCCCTTGGTGAGGCTGCCCGTACGTTGCGTGGAGGAGACCTCGAACTTACGGCCTCGAATCTGTCTCCCGTCGTTGACGACCACACAGCACAGGGGATCGCCGAGAGTGCAAATAAGCTGGCGCAGATCCCTGTTGCGATCTCCGACGGTGAGGACGTGATCGAGGCCGACGCGAAGGCTCGCGTTGGCTGGGTCAAGATCTCGTCCGCCGAAAACGGCACTTTGAATGAGCCGACGATTGACGATGAACGCGTACGTGAGTGGGTTCGTACTCAGGGTGAAAGCACCAATCGTGAGCCTGTGAATGGTCGTCACAATGTGAATTCCGCTGGCGATATTGTTCAAACCCCGAAGAAGGCAGTTGATGGCCGCAAGGTGAAGGACCTCGATGCTCTCTCGGCTTCCGTTATTGAATCGCTCAAAGCCAATCGCGAATTTAAAGGTGAGTTCAGCTACGAGACGACTCCCGCGACGTATGAGCGCAAACTGATCGCAGATGGTGCCGAAAAACTGGTGTATCAAGCGGCTCCCGGCGAAAAATGGCTTGAGATTAACCTCGGAAATAATTCTGTCACCGCCTATGAAGGCGCGACAGTGGTCCATGGTCCGGTCGCAATTGTGCCGGGTTCTCCTGGCCACGAGACGGTGACAGGTCTGTACAACGTTTACCTCAAGTACCAAGCACAAGACATGGGCTGCACTCCGGATTGGCCGTACTGCGCGAAGGGTGTTCCGTGGGTGACCTATTGGACGGGTTCTTACGCCTTCCACGGTGCTCCCTGGCAGGACTCCTTTGGGTGGAGTGGCCCGGGAGGCTCGCACGGCTGCATTAATATGCCCGTCGATGAGGCGCGCTGGGTCTACCAATGGTCGGAGATCGGGACTCCGGTCATGTCGCACTACTGAGCCGCAAATCCGCGTGAGTCCTTTTTCGACTGGGGAATATGTCACGAAAAGATCGCGCGATGGGGCCAATAGTCCGGTGATCTTCGCGCGCAAATGTGGGAGAATAATCCCTGACAGATGTTGTCATCAATTAGGAGGCTCCTGTGCCCATCGCAACCCCTGAGGTTTACAACGAAATGCTCAACCGTGCGCGTGACGGAAAGTTCGCGTACCCGGCAATTAACGTGACCTCTTCTCAGACTCTGAGCGCTGCACTTCGCGGTTTCGCTGATGCCGAATCCGATGGCATCATCCAGGTTTCCGTGGGTGGCGCTGAATACTGGTCAGGTTCCACCGTCAAGGACCGTATCGCCGGCTCGCTGGCAATGGCTGCCTACGCGCGTGAGGTCGCAAAGAACTACGACGTCACCATTGCGCTGCACACCGACCACTGCGCAAAGCAGAACCTGGATTCCTGGACCGAGCAGCTCATGCACATGGAGGCCGAGGAAGTTAAGGCAGGTCGTCTGCCCTGGTTCCAGTCCCACATGTGGGATGGTTCCGCTATCGCCCTCGATGAGAACCTGGAAATCGCCAAGCGCCTGCTCCAGCTCGCAGTTGACTCCCGCACCGTCCTCGAGATCGAAGTTGGCGCCGTGGGTGGCGAAGAAGACGGCGTCGTTGGTGAAATCAACGAGAAGCTCTACACCTCGACCGCAGATGCCATCAAGACCGTTGAGGCTCTGGGCCTGGGCGAGAACGGCCGCTACATCACCGCTCTGACCTTCGGCAACGTGCACGGTGCGTACAAGCCCGGCCACGTCAAGCTGCGTCCCGAGCTCCTGGGCACCATCCAGGAAGAGGTCGCCGCTCACTACGGTCTGGATCACCGTCCCTTCGACCTGGTCATGCACGGCGGCTCCGGCTCGACCGACGAAGAAATCGCACTGGCAGTTGCCAACGGCGTCATCAAGATGAACGTTGACACCGACACCCAGTACGCCTTCACCCGCCCGGTCGTCGACTGGATGATGACCAACTACGAAGGTGTCCTCAAGATTGACGGTGAGGTCGGCAACAAGAAGAAGTACGACCCCCGCGCATGGGGCAAGGAAGCGGAAGCCGGTATGGCTGCACGCGTCGTCGAAGCTGCTGAGCGCCTCGGCTCGGTCGGCACCAAGATGCGCTGATCGCTTCTGAGTAAGCATTTATGGTGGGGGTACCTCAAGGGTGCCCCCACCTCGCTTTTGTCTTGAATGCGGCGACTCAAATTTCGTGAAAAAGTGTGTCCATCCCAATTCGAAGAGCTACAGTCAACTTCGAAGAACAGAGACGCTAGACTTGAACCAAGTCGAAGGACCACCGAGGGTCTGACGGAAGGAAGACAAAGATGACTGATGCACCATGGACCCGCGTTGAGGGCATGATGATCGCTTCCCAGCTTGATCCCGCCGAGGTTGCCCAGGCACTTCGCGAAAAGGATGTTCTGGTCCAGCTTGAATGGTTTGAAGCCACCCCACAGCTTCTAGGACTCAACGTCGCCGTAGCAGACGGGTGTGTTGCAACTGTTACTGAAGGATCAAGCGAGGCTCGGCCAGGTCTTACGCTTACCGAGCTCGCCCAGGATCTTGCCCAGCGCTTCAACGCTGAAGTTCGTTTGGGATCTGAACACGCTGACGCACTTTCTCAGGATGAGAGCCCGCTCGCTGATTTCCTCCCCGACGAGGCCGAGGATACTGAAACTCCGGTCCGCATTGTCGAGATCGGTCGCACTCCCGCTTCGTCAGTGCCTTTACTTGCAGCCCTTGAAGGTGTTGACGTTGCCGATATTGAGCTCGAGGATGGCTATCGTGCTCTCCTTGCTGAGATTCCGGAAGAGAAGTCCGGATGGAACTTCGGGGATCTCCCCTTGGTCTCCCTGACCATGACCGACGGTGATTTGCATCTCTACCTTGTCACTGACGATCACTTCGAGCACGTGCTCACCTACAACTGGGGAATGACGGTTCGCATCGTTGTTGGTTCTTCCTCTGTCGAGGCCGTTGATCCCGCCGTTGTTGACTTGGTAGGGGATCGCCCCGCATTGCGCGAGATCGCAGCCCACGTTCCCGGAGCCGATGTTGACGCACTCTTGGCAGCCCAAGAACTTCGCGGTGCGGAAGCAATCACCGGGGTCGTCCGGGCTCTCGCTCTCCCTCGCGGTATCGCCGAGTTCCTCTCGGGGACCATCGAAGCAAGCGATGTTGAAGGCGCGGTCCTGCATGCCGCTCGCGGAATTTCGAATGCGATCGGACGAAGTGTTGACATCATGATGACCAGCACTGAGGATGCGCAGACAGCGATTCAAAAGGCCTATATGGCGGTTGTTTCTGAGCGTCCGTGGATTATCTCAACGCTTGCCAGCTTGGAAGCAGCTGTTGGTGCGTCCATGCTTGTCTCGACACTGAAAACCCCCAAGCCTCGCTCTGGCTGGAGGATTTTTGCGGGAGTCTTTGGCGGAGCCATGCTTGTGGATGCATTTGCTGAGATCGCTCTCGCGCGCGTGATGCGTTCGAAGTTCCACCGTCGTTGAGCCTGCGAATCTGATAAAACAATGCCGTCCATGCCTCTGATGAGGTGTGGACGGCAGTTCTTATCCCCTGGATCGGATGAGGAAAAGTTTCTGGGTTACTTCCCCTTGTGGAAAGTTGCCAGGGCCCCGGCCGCAGCAGTGACAAGAAGTGCGGCAACCGCGACAGCACTGTTTGCCTCTACATCGCTCATGAGGCCGCCGCGGCGTCCATCGGCGTTGAATGCGTAGCTGGACGGGGGATTTACTGCGTCGGCGTCAGCGGAAGTAGACGCGGCAGAAGCCGAAGGGCAACAGTTGCGGGACTGATCGGTGCGATCGGAGCATTTGTACTGCGCTGGGCCGCACGGTTGCTGTTCTGCTGGGGAGCTTGCGAGCGGTTCGCAGCGGCCCCGTTGTTTCGCGAAGAATTTTTGAGCGCTAGGACGGTTCGGTGACTGCGGTGAGTACACTCGAACGACGCGGGCGGGAGCCGGAGTGCGGTGGTCCGCATTCGGGCGAGGCCTGGGCTGGACGATCACACGCCCCGGATTCTGATGAGTCGGGGAAGCTGTTGCTGGAACGCGCGTATTCGGGGAGGCGGTGGGTGTTGCCTTCCTGGTCGGCGTTGCGGTCGGTGTGGGCGCCGACGTGCTTACAGATGCAGAGGGAGACGGAGTCGGAGTCGGCGTCGTTGAAGGTGTGGCCGCCGGGCAGCTGAGCTGCCCGCTGAGTTCTAGCTCGGTCCAACGCGATTCGTCACTACTCAGACGCTTCCAGTGGAACTTAGTGGTTGTTTCGCTAGGCGAACTTGGCGAGCAGCTGGGCGCGCTCTGGCGAATGCGTGCGACGATCGAAATCTTAGAATCGCGAGGCATATTGACCACCGAGTGGAAGAGAGGAACTTCCTTATCGGAGGTGAAAGCAGCGGAACGCTCATCCGTGAAGTTCGGGCAGCTTGCTCCGCCATCCGTCGTGCATTCAAGGGTCCATGTCAAGGTCTGGGCGCCCGGTGCTTTACTGGAGAAAACGCCTTCGATTTCGAGCTCGCGCACGTCGTTGCCGACATTGCTGAGTTCAAATGTCATTGTCCGAATCTCACCCGAAGCGACGAGAATTTCGGGAGTCGAAAGGCTGGAGTCGATCGTGGGGATGGAATTCAGCTCGTCGATTTCTTTGATGGAGGTCGCATTAGCTGAAGGAATTGCATGGGACTCGACCCAAGTCTGGCCTTCATGTCCGGTGAAATCTCCAACAGAAGGATCGCCTTGCGGGGTCGGCTCGGGGTCGAGCTCGTCCAAAGTCACCGCGGGAGTCTGGTTCGGAAGCTTTTCTTCGGGGGCAAACTCGGCGCCCTCGACAACGATCTCCGCCTTTTCGTAGGGAGTGCGTGCGAATCTCTTCCCGAGTTCAGAATCTCCGTCCAAGACAATGGCGTCGGAAGAAGCTCCGATAGAAACAGTGCGCGAAGTCTGAGCCGGCTCTGTTGAATCAGCTGAAGGGGCGGCAGCGTAGACCTCATCGGTCTTGTCTGCGTTCATATGCCCATTTCCAGGAGCTACTGAGACGGTTGTTGAGGGAAAGAGATCAACATCTGCAAGGGCCGGCGCCCACGGCAGGGACATGATCGTGAAAGATGAACCGATTGCTGCCGATGTGAGGAGAATGAGGGTGCGCGAAGCCCGGGGAGCCTGTCGATACGACGGCGCCCTGTGGGAGGATCGCGTTCCTAAGTGAATTCTCACATAGGCCCTTTCGTTCTAAGTGGAATGCACGATGGGAGTGTGCACCACTAACACGCACTGTATGTTAACGGCAGTACTAGTTTATAGGGTTTGTCAAGGTTTTGGGATACACAAGTGTATCAGAGCTGTAACGTTCCCTGAAAATCAGCTAAAAATGTCATGGATTGCAACCCCTGTCTTAGATTTACAGACCCTGAAGAGGTACTGAATAATTAGTCTTATTAGAAATAGTAAGGATAGGGCGACCAATCTGGCGCGCGGTGCTCAATGAAGGCATCTCGGCCTTCCTGAGCCTCGTCAGTCATGTACGCCATGCGTGTGGCCTCTCCTGCAAAGACCTGCTGTCCTGCCAACCCGTCATCGGCAAGATTAAAAGCGAATTTCAGCATTCGGATGGCCTGGGGGGATTTTGTCGAAATGATGCGAGCCCACTCGAGTGCGGTTTCTTCCAGCTGTGCATGGGGAACCGCTTCGTTGACGACGCCCCATTGTGCAGCCGTATCCGCATCGTAGCGTCGAGCAAGGAAGAAGATCTCGCGAGCTCGTTTATCTCCCACCTGACGTGCTAAGAGAGCTGAACCATAACCGGCATCAAAAGACCCAACATTTGCATCGGTCTGCATGAAGGCCGCATGCTCACGCGAGGCAAGGGAGAGATCGCAGACGACATTGAGACTGTGCCCACCTCCCGCTGCCCACCCGGGGATGGCAGCAATAACAACCTTGGGCATCGTGCGAATCAGGCGTTGAACCTCGAGGATGTGGAGTCTTCCCGCCCGCGCGGGATCAATCTGTTCCCTTCTCTTTTCTACCTGTGCCGAGGCCTCGCTTCCCTCAACTTCATAGCGGTAGCCATCCTTGCCGCGGATGCGCTGGTCGCCTCCCGAACAAAACGAATAGCCGCCGTCGCGAGGGGAGGGGCCGTTCCCCGTCAAAATGACGGCGGCAACGTCACTGGTCATTCGCGCGTGATCAAGGCAACGGTAGAGTTCATCAACCGTATGTGGGCGGAATGCATTGCGAATTTCAGGACGATCGAAGGCAATGCGAACGACGGGCAGATCCGCGCCTTTGGGGGCGCCGTCGATAGGGCCTCGGGAAATCCCCCGATGGTACGTCATATCGGTGAGCTCGAAGCCCTCAACCTCGCGCCAGCGCGTGGGGTCAAAGGTGTCAGAAACAAAATCCAGTGCACTCATACAGCCAAGAATACCGACCCGCTACCACTTGGTCCCGGCACGTTTTAGGATAGGGGGGTTCACATATTATGCGTCCGCCTAAAGGAGCCCATTGATGTCCTCCTCTTTGTCCGTAATTCCCGGACTTGTCCCTCTTCCAGTCTTCATTGAAGAAGCACAACCCCACCCCGCTGATGCAACATGGGCAGAAATTAGCCCCTCGGTTGTCCTGTGTACCGAAGAAGAATTCGAGGCCGCAGTCGCCCCCTGCGAGCTCCCAGCCGGCTGGCAGCGCAGCGAGGCCTACCTCTTGAACCTGTCCAACGGTGCGGCGCAGGTGAGTGCGATCAGCGAACTTGGACTTTCGCGAGGCCTAAGAAGGCTGAATACCTTGGCGATCGCCAATCATCACCACGAGCCCGTCGCTGTGAAAATTTTTGACTACCCCGCATACAAGCATCGCGGCCTGCATATTGATGTCTCTCGCCATTTCTTTGGTGTTCCCACGATCGTGCGTGTCATGGATGCGATGAGCGAGCTGGGGCTAAATATCTTGCATCTGCACCTCAGTGACGATCAGGGCTGGCGTATTGAAATTCCACAGTTCCCCGAGCTCATCGAGCGCTCTTCTGATTGTGCGGTTGGCGGGGAAGAAGGCGGATACTACAGCCTCGAGGACTATCAAACGTTGGTCGAAGAAGCGCGCTCGCGGATGATTGCGATTATTCCCGAGATCGATATCCCGGGGCACGTCAACGCAGCACTTCACGCTATTGAAGGTCTTAACTCCGACGGCGTATGCCCCCCACTCTATGAGGGCACAGAAGTAGGCTTTTCGACGCTGTCTACCAAGGCCCCGGCGACGCAAGCATTCCTCGAAGCGATCGTCCAGACCCTTGCTCCCTTCTCTCCCGCGGGAATTCACATCGGTGGGGATGAGTCCTTCTCGACCGCAGAGGGCGATTACCCGATTATCGTTGGCAGCCAGATTGAACGCATCCATGCATTGGGCAAGCGCGCTTTGGCATGGGAGGAAGCAGCGGATCTTTTGGGCGAGGGAGACCTCGTACAGGTCTGGCATGATGACCTCGAAGGCGACTCTATCGCTCGCGCGGTTGCGCGCGGCGTGCGTGCGGTTATGTCTCCCGGCCCCAAGGCCTACTTCGATATGAAGGAATACCCCGAGCAGAAGCTCGGTATCACCTGGGCCGGCATTCTTCCCCTGAAGAATGCGTGGGATTGGGATCCGGAAAAGATCTGTGAAGGCGTGGATCGCGAAGGGATTGAAGGCGTTGAGGCCTGTTTGTGGAGTGAAACCCTCCGTCGCGAAAAAGATGTGTGGGAAATGCTTCTGCCGCGTTTAGCCGGCCTTGCTGAGGTCGCCTGGGCTGGCGGGCCCGTAGGGAGCTGGGAAGACTTCCTCGAGCGTCTCGCAGGCCTTGAGGGGCTGTGGCGAGGCCGCGGGTGGTACATCAAGTAGCAATAAGGTGATGCCCTCCCCGATTCGGGGAGGGCATCGTCGTCACCCGCACGCGCATTCCAAACGTTGGGCGGCGAGGAAAAGTGCTCAGTTATTAAACCTGGGCGTACAAGCGCATGAGGCGCTCGACTTCTTCTTGGACCAAGCGGGTTGCCGGACCAACGTACTTGCGCGGATCAACCAAGGAGGGATTCTCGTTGAGGATTTCGCGAACTCCCGCGGTGAAAACAACATTCAAGTGCGTGGAGACGTTGATCTTTGTCATACCTGAACGAATGGCCTGAACCATGCCTTCGTCGGGTACACCCGAAGAACCATGCAGCACCAAGGGAACCGGAACTGCCTGGTGAATTGCGGAAATCAGACCGTTATCAAGGACTGCCTCTCGAGTTGCCATGGCGTGTGAGGATCCCACAGCGACAGCAAGAAGATCGACGCCGGTGTCGGCAACAAACTGTGCCGCGTCGTGGGGATCGGTGCGTGCCGAGGGATCGTGGACACCGTTCTTGCCGCCCACTTCACCGAGCTCCGCTTCAACGCTCACGCCGTGCTCGTGCGCAAAGGCCGTAATTTCAGCGGTGGTTTCACGGTTTTGGGCATCGGGAAGCTTTGAACCGTCATACATGATCGAGGTGAATCCCAGTTCGATCGCTTCGCGGCAGAGGTCGGTGTCTTCCGCATGGTCCAGGTGCACTGAAACCTGCGCGCTGGACGCATCTGCGAGTTCAAGGAGAGCCCTGCCCAAGGGACGCAGACGGCCACCGTGATACTTCACAGCGTTTTGCGACAGCTGCAGGACCAGCGGCAGACCGGTGTTTTTCAGCGGCCTGAACGAAGGCCTCGGCGTGGTCGAGAAGGACCACATTGAAAGCGGCAAGGCCAACCTTGCGCGCGGCGCACTCGCGTGCGAGTACAGCGGTATCAGCAAGCATCGTGACCTACTTTCTTGTGAATTTAAGACAAACGGATGGGGGTAATACGTGCGAGCAATTCCTCGCGAAGTGGGAGATCAACTTCGCCAGCGACCGGCATAGTCACCGCAGCAGCCGAGGTAGCGACGGCCTCGGCAATCGCGGTGGAAATGATGGATTCAAGGTCATCCCCGGCCTGAGCAAGCGAACGCGCCAAGGAGGCAACGCAGGCATCACCCGCACCAGTCGGATTTCCTTCAAGGACAACGCCCGCCTCGGCATGCCAGTGGCTGTGGGCGGAGAAAAGGTCCATCCCTTCTTCTCCACGTGAGACACACACCCATGTGGGGCCAAGCTCGAGCAAGGTGCGTGCCCCTTCCTCAATGGAAAACGCGCCGGTCGCATCAAGGAGCTCGTGGTGGTTGGGCTTTAAAACATCAGCCCAGTGTGCGCACTGAACCAAAGAAGGCCCCGAGGTGTCCAAGATGATCCGGCATCCGCGCTCGCGGGCAGACTCAAGAATTGGCTCAAGAGACTCAAAAACCTGTGTTCCCGGGAAGAGAACCGGAAACAACCAGAACATCCGAGGCGCCTAAGGAAGCATTCAAAAGCTCGCGCATCTCTTCCCAGGAATGAGGAGGAAGCGAAAAACCTGACTCGTTGTACACCGTCGCTTCGCCGTCGATCATGGCGATTGACCGGCGCGTTTGAACGGGAACATCGACCCAGTGCGTCGTGACCTGAGTGGTCATTTCCTCCATTAACGAGGCGATGGCTTGTCCCGTAGCTCCCCCGAGGAAGCCCGTCGCATGGTTGGGTACACCAAGCTGCTCCAAAACGCGAGAGACATTCAGTCCCTTGCCTCCAGGACGCTGGGAATACTCGGTAATGCGATGAACCTGTCCCCGAGTCTGATCGGGGCCTGCCACGTAATGTCCAATGCCGGATTCGGTGTGAAAGTCCAGATCATGATTCAACCTCGATTCCGTGGCTTTGGAAGGCAAGCGCCGCGGCGCCCAGTGCCTGCGAGGAGGAGCCAAGTGCTGCAGTGAGAACCGGGGGAGCGGGCATCACGGTGCAGCCTTTGTCCAGAGCACTGCGCAGCGGATCGTAGACAAAGGGACCCGCCGCGGCACAGTCCGCCGCCAAGGACGACGGGAATCGCCCCAACCTGGTGACATACCGTTGCCAGAACCTCACCCAGAAGGCTCATCGAGGTTGAAAGAATCTCTTGGGCAAGGTGAGAAGAATCCTCATGGGAGTTGGCGAGTTCTTCGACCTCGCGCGCGCCCGAGCCCCGGGGAAGGATTCCTGCCTCGATTGCACGTCGCGCAATCCCCGAAGCTGAGGCAACGCGCTCGAGGGGGACAATTTCTGAAGGATTGTCCGGGTGGGGGACAGGGATCTGACCGATTTCTCCTGCCCATGGGGCGCCAGGAGCCAGACGAGAATTGATAACAAGTCCCGAGGCGATTCCTGTTCCCACCGCAACGTAGAGGCACGAGGTGCAACGAACTCCCCACAGCGCCTCGGCCAAAGCGCCCGAACGCACGTCATGTCCCAGGGGGACAAAAAGAACCCAGGGCCTGGGAGAGCATCTCGCTCAGTGGGGCATCTTTCCACCCTAGGTTGGCGGAAAAAAATACCGATCCCGTGTTCTTCGTCAATAATCCCGGGGACGCATGCGCCTACCGGCGCCTCGGGCGAATCCTCGCGCAGGGTGCGGGCCAGTCGCGCGGCTGCGGCAACGACGTCTTCGGCACCGGTGCGCGGAGTAGCGACGGCCTCGGAAGTGGCAATGATGTTGCCTCGGGTGTCGGCGAGCACCCCTTAATAGTGGTGCCGCCGACATCGATCCCGATGGCCAGCTGCTGGTCCGCAGTGTTCACTTGAGGATCACCGAGCGGGTCAGGTGGCGCGGAGTATCGGGGTTCAGGCCTCGAGCCTCGGCGCGAGCAACTGCCAGGCGCTGGGCAACGACCAAATGAGCCATAGGATCGCCATCGAAGGTCACCAATTCAGCGCCGGTTGCAGCAACCTGATCGGCCATTCCTTCGGGAACAGGGCCGAAAACCCAGGTGAGACGGCCGGGCTGTGCGATCGAAATGGGGCCGTGGCGGTATTCCATGGCCGGGTAAACCTCGGTCCACGACTGCGAGGCTTCGCGCAACTTGAGGCCCGCCTCGTTGGCCAGGCCAATGGTCCACGCGGTGCCCAGGAAGGTGATCTGCTCGGCATCCACCCAGCGCTGGGGGATTTCGCACTCGAGTGCGCGCTGAGCGTCATCTGCGGCGCTCGCAATATCGTCTCCGAGGCTGTGGCGGAAGTAGGCCAAAGCGGTGGTGGCAAAACGAGTCTGGACGACGGACTCTTCGTCTGCGAAGTCCAAAACGACCTCTTCGTCAGCGAAGGGGGTTGCCGGACCGTTGCCAACAGCGGTGATCAAGACGTTGGGAACACCGCGTTCTTTCAAGCCGCGCAGAATGTCGATGATTTCGGTTGTCGTGCCTGAACGAGACAGGCAGACGACTCGATCGTAGGAACGATCCCAGGGGAATTCGGTTGCAGTGAAGGCATCCGAGAGTCCCTTGCCCTGGCGCTCACGAGCAACGGTGTAGGCCTGGGCGATGAACCATGAGGTTCCGCATCCGATCACCGCAATTGATTCGCCATCTTTGGGAAGAGCATCGGTGGGAACTTCGCAAACTCGACGCCACAGCTCGGGCTGGCTGTTAATTTCTTCTGAGGTAAGGGACATCGGTGTCTCCAGTGTGTAGAGGATGTGCATCACCACGCCGGTGTGCTTGTAATATCGTACCAAGAAGGAGATAACTTGGGACTGGCTGAAAAAGTCCGCAAAGTTGTTCCCTGGGTGCAAAGAGGCTAGATATCAACACAACGGAGTGACAATGACTGACAAAACGACGCGACTGGGCCGCCTGACTCTCCCTATTGAACGAGGAATTGACGAAGAGGTTCGCTCCCTCGTTGAGCGGCTTGGTGCCGACGCTGTCCGTAATTCAGATGGAACCGAATTGCCCGAATGGGTTGATCGCGCCTTTGCCAAGGTTTACAGCACGTACTTCCCTGCTCGCGGCGACGAAGAGTGGGCAGACCAAAGTGAAGGCGAACGCATTCACCAATATTTGTCCTCGAATGCCCATACTGCGCCGGAAAGTGGCCCTTTGTGCATCGACGTGATGGAGGGGTGGTTCCAGGCTCAGTTCCGTCCAGATACTCAGTGTGATACATCACGTTGGTGGCAGGTGATTGACCGAACCAGTGGTGAGGTTGTCGATCCTTCACAGTGGAGCGTTGAAGATGTTCCGGCCCAGCCGATCGTCGATCCTGTCCCGATCGTCGGGGATCTGCCCAAGAACGCCGGAAGCGCCGTTGTTACGATTCATTCCCCCAAGCCTTTCCACGTCTACACCGTGAGCTTCTTCGCAGTGCAAGTTTGGGATTCGACCCAGATGTACAACTATTTGACGAATGACTGGGCGCTTGAGGAAGGGCGCGTCAAAGAACGTCCCTTCGATGTGGCATTCCCGCGCACCTGGGAGCATGTCAAGGATGCCTTGGCGATCTGGCTTAAGGCCAACCCCCAGGTGGATGTGGTTCGTTTCACGACCTTCTTCTATCACTTCACTTTGGCCTTTGATTCCCGAGGCCGTGAACGCTACGTCGATTGGTTCGGCTACTCCGCCTCGGTTTCGATCCCGGCAATGGAAGAATTTGAAGAGGAATACGGCTACGCGCTGACCCCCGAGGATTTCGTTGACGGTGGCTGGTACAACTGTCCTTTCCGCACTCCCACTCCGGTCTTCAAAGACTGGATCGATTTCACTTCCAAGCGAGTTGCCCAAAAGGCCGGTGAGCTGGTTCGTCAGGTCCACGAGGAGGGCCGCGAGGCCATGATGTTCCTTGGCGATAACTGGATCGGCATGGAACCCTACGGTCCTTACTTCCCCTCGATCAAGATGGATGCGGTTGTTGGATCCGTCGGCTCGGCCGCGACTTGCCGCATGATTTCCGATATCCCCGGTGTGCGCTACACCGAGGGGCGCTTCCTTCCCTACTTCTTCCCCGATGTTTTCCGTGAGGGCGGTGATCCCCTGGGCGAGGCCAATGAATCGTGGCGCACCGCTCGCCGCGCTATTGTCCGCAGTCCCCTAGACCGTATGGGCTACGGCGGTTACCTTTCCTTGGCGCTCAAGTTCCCCGAGTTCATCGACCGCGTGGAGGAAATCCTTGGAGAGTTCCGTTCCCTTCACGAGGCCACGGGTGGAAAGAAGCCTGCATGTGCACCCGTGCGCGTTGCCGTCTTGAATGCGTGGGGTAAGTTGCGTACCTGGCAGACCCACATGGTCGCCCACGCCCTGTGGTACAAGCAGATTCACACCTACCTCGGGGTGATTGAAGCCCTTGCTGGCTTGCCCTTTGATGTGCGTTTCATGTCCTTCGACGAGGTGATTGAAGGTGGGATGAAGGCGCTCGAAGACGTGGATGTCGTCATTAATGCGGGCGCGGCCAACACTTCCTTCTCAGGCGGGCAGGTCTGGGAGGATCTTCGTCTCCAAGACGCTTTACGACGCTTCGTTGCTCGCGGTGGCGGTTTCATTGGTATTGGCCAGCCCACGGCCCTCGGTAGGGACGCAGGGAAATGCTGATCGCGGAGGAATCTGCCGCGGAAGCATCTTCGCGCTCTCTGACGTTTTGGGCGTCGATCAGGAGATCTCGTGGTCGCTGTCCAAGGATCACTACGAGGAGCCGGTGAGCGAGCACTTCATCACCGCTGATCTGGATGGGGACTACATCTTTGGTGAAGATCCCGGTGATGTTGTCGTTACCGACTCTGCAACTGACGTTTTGGTGATGGATCACGGCAGTGTTCGTGCTTCGGCTCATGACTTCTGCGGCGGACGCGGCGTCTATCTTGCGGGTCTGACATGGTCGACTGCGAATAGTCGTTTGCTTCACCGCGCCATCATGTGGGCAGCCCATGCTGAGGATCAGTGGGAGTGCGTTCTGTGCTCGTCGAACCCGGATGTTGAAGTTGCTTGGTATCCAGAATCAGCACTCGCATTCGTTTATAACGATGCAGATGCCCCCCGTTCGAGTGAGATTTCTGGCCAGGGCGGACAAATCCTCGTTGAATTGGCTGCAGGTGAAGGACGCTGGGTTGACTGGGGAAAAGGTCAGCTTCTTTAGTTATCAAATCGTAATCAACTAATTGCATAGTCACAGGTTAAAAAAATGTGTCAGACATCTTCTCTGTGAGTTAGCATAAGAGAGCAATGGATGAAGCTGACAAAAAGGTGTCAACTTTATAAACGTCCCACGATGGAGAGGGAACAACATGCACATGTCACGCCGTTCCATGAGCGTCGTCGCGCTCATGTCAGTCGCTGCGATGGGTCTGACTGCGTGCTCGGGTTCGGGCACGAAGACGGATACCACCGCAAGCTCTTCGGCATCTGCTGATAAGGCAGCGACCATCACCTACCTGCACCGTCTGCCCGATGGTGAAGGAATGACCAAGGTGTCCTCGCTGGTTGAACAGTGGAACAAGGAACACCCTGACACTCAGGTTCAGGCGGTCAAGTTCGATGGCAAGGCCAACGAAATGATCAAGAAGCTTGAAACTGACGTCAAGGCGGGCTCCGGACCTTGCTTGGCGCAGATCGGCTACGGCGAACTCCCCGAGATGTTCACCAAGGGTCTGCTCGAAGACGTCACTGAGTACGCCAACCAGTACAAGACCAACTACTCTGCCGGCGCATTCTCGCAGGTAGGCGTTGGTGGCAAGTACTTCGGCCTGCCCCAGGACACCGGCCCGCTTGTTTACTACTACAACAAGGCAGAGTTCGACAAGCTGGGAATCAAGGTTCCCACCAACCTCGATGAGTTCAAGGCCGCTGCCAAGACCGCAGCAGCTGAGGGCAAGTACATCTCCGCCTTCGAGACCGATGAAGCACAGTACAGCCTGTCCGCACAGGCAGCTGCAGCTGGCGGCGTCTGGTACAAGGCTGCAAACGACAAGTGGACCGTCAAGATCGACGATGCTTCCGCCAAGACCGTTGCAGACTTCTGGCAGTCGATGCTCGATGACAAGACCACCTTCGTCACCGAGCGTTGGGGCGATTCCTTCACCAAGGCCCTGACCGACAAGACCCTGATCGGCACGATCGGCGCCGCTTGGGAAGCACCGCTCATCTCCGGTGACCTGGAGAAGACCGATAACAAGGGCGAATGGGCAGTTGCTCAGCTCCCTGATTTCGGCAAGGGCGCCCTCACCGGCCCCGACGGTGGTTCCGGCGTTGCAGTCATGAAGGGCTGCGCGAACCCCAAGGGTGCAATGGAGTTCAACAACTGGCTGAACACCCAGGTCGATGCTTTGGTTTCCCAGGGCCTCGTCGTTGCAACCACGACCGGCACCATGAAGACCCCGGATTCGGTCAAGGAGTTCTACGGCGGACAGGATGTCTTCGCTGAACTGTCGAAGGCAAACGCCAACCTGGCACCTGACTTCCCGTACATTCCCTTCTTCTCGAGCGTCGGCGCTCCGATGACCAAGGCCGCTACCGCAGCCGGTGACGGTTCCGGAAAGGTGATCGACATCTTCAAGGCTGCTCAGGAGCAGTCCGTGAAGTCGCTCAAGGACGGAAACCTCCCCGTCGCCGAGTAATCATTGATCGCGGAGGGTGTGGTTTCTCCGCGGAGAAACCACACCCCTTTACGTATTCCCCGTCATATAACCCAATAATTCTGCGAACAATCGAAGGTGATTGATAGATGCAGTCCCAGACTCAAAACCGGCGCATTAGAGAGCGGCACGATGCGCGTACCGGGTGGGCATTTATGGCCCCCTTCTTCATCATGTTCCTCTTGGTTTTTGCCGTTCCGATTTGCGTGGCAATCTACCAATCCTTCTTCCGTCAGGTTGCAAGCGGCGGTGGCCTCTATGGCGGCGGCGAACTTGAAAAATCAATTCGTCGGCTTCGATAACTTCGCTATGGTCATCACTTCCGCCGACTTCTGGACGGGCATGGGACGAGTCGTGATCTACGCGGCCTTCCAGATCCCCTTCATGATCATTTCGGCTCTTGTCCTTGCCCTTGTTCTGGACTCCTTCTTGGTCCGCCGCGCAGGCTTTTTCCGACTAACCTACTTCCTGCCTTTCGCCATCCCCGGCATCGTCGCCGCAATGGTCTGGCTCTACATCTACACACCTGAGCTTTCCCCGATCGTCAAGTTCTTCGATTCCCTTGGTCTTCACGTCGACTTCATGGCTCCTGGAGCGCCCATTCTGGCCTCGATGGCAAATATGACCACGTGGACCTACACCGGCTACAACATGTTGATCTTCTTGGCCGCGCTCCAGGCAATTCCCCACGAGCTCTACGAGGCCGCGCGCTTGGATGGCGCTTCTTCCTGGCAGATCGTTCGCAGCATCAAGATCCCCATGGTCTCTTCCGCGGCGCTGCTGGCAGTGCTGCTCTCAATCATCGGCACGATTCAGCTCTTCAACGAGCCCGCGGTCATGTACTCGTCCAATAGGTGGATGGGCAATGCTTACACGCCCATGATGATGGCCTACAACACCATGTTTGGTCAGATCTCACCCGGTGGTGATGGTCCGGCCTCGGCAATCTCAATCGTTATGGCGCTGGTTGCGGGCGGACTTGCCGTGATCTACGCACTCTTGCAAAGGAAGACCGTCCGATGAGTACCACCATGCGCACACTGCCCGATGGACGTCACTACACCCCCTCTCTCGAGGGAATGCCCCCGCGTTCACTTGCTCCCTCCAAGCTCGCTCGAATCGTTACGATCGTTGCTCTGACCTTCACCATGCTCTACTTCGTTCTGCCGATCATCTGGGTGATGTTCTCCTCAACGAAGTCGAATGCCGATCTTGTTTCCACCAACGGCTTCTGGTTTGGTCACTTTGAGCTGGCGGACAACTACACGAAGCTCATGGGGTGGACTCAGGGCCTGTTCTGGCGCTGGGTGCTCAACTCCCTCTTCTACTCAACAACAGCAGGGATCATCGGAACTTTGATTTCGGTCGCAGCGGGTTACGCAATGGCGAAATTCGTTTTCCCCGGGCGAAATGTCTCCATGGCCATGATCATGGCAGGCCTGCTCATGCCGGTCGCCCTGCTCACGATTCCCCTGTACGTGGTCTTCCATAACCTGGGTCTGACCGATACGGTCTGGGCGATCCTCATTCCCAGCTGCGTGTCTCCCTTCGGCGTGTTCCTTGGCCGGGTCTATGCGGATTCTTCGGTTCCGACAGAGCTCATCGAGGCCGCGCGCATCGATGGGGCCTCAGAAGCTCGAGTCTTTTTCACGATTGTCTTGCGTCTACTGGCGCCGGCAATGGTGACGATCTTCCTCTTCATCTTCGTGGCAACCTGGAACAACTTCCTCTTGCCCTTGATGATGGTATCCACTCCCGAACTCAAGCCCGTCACACTGGGCTTATACGGAATGATGAGTTACTTTGCTCCTCAAAAGGGCGCAGTCATGCTGGGCGCGCTCTTGGGCGTTTTGCCGCTGATCGTGCTATTCCTTGGCTTGCAGAAGTACTGGCAATCGGGCCTGGCTGCCGGCTCCGTCAAGGGATAGTCAGCCCGCTGTTGAGCAACCTTGAGGTGCTGGGAAGGATACGGAAGTGGACGCGATTGCCTACGGCGGCGATTGGAACCCCGAACAGTGGGACCGCGAAACCAACCTGCGCGATATCGAACGTATGGTTCGTGCCGGCGTCAATCTAATCTCCCTGGGGATCTTTTCCTGGGCATCTCTTGAACCCGAAGAAGGTCACTACGATCTGGAGTGGTTGGCGGATCTCATTGATCAGCTCCACAGTGCTGGAATTGGCGTGGACTTGGCCAATGGGACCGCTTCCCCTCCGGCGTGGATGGCTCAGCGCTACCCCCAAACCCTTCCCGTTGATTCTCGAGGCGTGCGTTTAGGATTTGGATCGCGCCAACAGTACAACCCTTCCAGCGCGCTCTTCTCCCAAAAGGCCTGTGCGCTGACCGAGGCCATGGCGCGTCGTTTCGGCGATCACCCGGGCGTCGTCATGTGGCACATTTCCAACGAATATGGCTGCCACACCTGGGAGAGCTTCGACGAGGAATCTGCGCAAGCTTTTCGTCAGTGGCTGCTGGAGCGCTACGGCACTATCGAAGCGATCAATCACGCCTGGGGAACGGCATTTTGGTCCCAGACCTACACCGATATTGCGCAGATTCAGCCCCCGCGTGCAATGCCGACTTTCCACAACCCGTCGCAGATGCTTGATTGGCGTCGTTTCAGTGACTGGGCACTACGAAACCCTGATGATTCGCGAGCGCGACGTCATCCGTCGCTACAGTGATCGCCCGATCACCACGAACTTCATGGGGAACCTTCCCGCTTCGTCAACTACCGCGCGTGGGCACCATTCCTGTGACATCATCGCTGATGATTCCTACCCGGACCCCTGCGGATCCCCCAGGGCTGCGCACGAGATCGCCTGGCAGGGGTGACGTCATGCGAGGCCTCGGCGATGGATGCCCCCTGGCTGCTGATGGAACAGAGCCCCCGGTGCAGTCCAGTGGCGACCCGCAGAAACTCTCCCAAAGCGGCCCCGGACAGTTCCTTTCTGTGGACCATCGCTCGCATGGCGCACGGTGCGGATGGAATCCTCCAATTCCAGTGGCGCCAATCCGCCAAAAGGGGTCGGAGACCTTCCACTCTGGAATGGTCCCGCATTCGGGTGAGAACTCGCCGATCTGGACGGATGTCGTAGAGCACCGGTCAAGCTCTCAAAGTCTGTGCATCCCTGTGGCGGGACTCGCGATGAGCTGCCCGCGCCGCTGTCGTCATCGACTGGGAGAGCGAATGGGCACGCCACCTGCGATCGGTCCGATCAGTTCTGAAAAATCGCTGCTGACTCGTGGGGATTCTTCGCGTCCCGCTCGAGTCCTGGCACCAAAGCCTGTGGGAAGCGGGAATCGCGACCGATGTCGTGGGTGTCGATAACGACTTCACCTCCTACGATCTCATTGTTGTGCCGGCAGTCTTCATCGACTACCCCCACATGGCGCACTCTTTGCGCATTGCCGCCGAGCGCGGCGCGCAGGTAGTTATCACCGCCCCGAGCGCCGTTGTGGACAGCCAGTGCGGCGCTATTTTGGGCGGGTACTTGGGCTCTCTTGCAGACCTTACCGGAGTGAAGGTTGTCGAACACTCGACCTTGACCGGCCCCTCTCAGGGGCGCACTTACGATGCTCGCGAGAGCACTGCTTACAGGATTTCCGGTGCCGTAGAAACTCCCGCTGCCCTGAACTGGTGCGGAATTGATACCGACAACGAGGCTCTCAAGCGAACCATCGAGCTGGTTGGAGACGTTGCCAAAGACCTGCGCTCGGGACGCTGGGCCGAAAAGATCGTTCCTGCCGGCGAACATGAGTGGCGAGGCCTCGGCGAAGGAAATTCCTCGGCCGGCGTTGAGTGCGTGGCCTACTTTGATGGCCGAGGCGGCGGAGTCGACCTTGCGGGAGCGTGCGCACTGAGCAGAAACCGAGTTGGGCAGGGCTCGGTGTGGTATGCCGCAGCCGACTTCGATGCACTCTCGCGATCGGTCCTTGTACGCATGTGGGCGAGCTACGCGCGAATTCTCCCCGTGTTCCCCGATCTTCCTCGAGGAGTTGAGGCACAGGAACGCGAGGGTTTCCTCTTCCTTCTCAACCATTCCGATCGTGCAGTTGAACTGAGCGGGATTGTGGGCAAAGATCTTCTCAGCGGAAGTGAATGCACGGGACACGTGGTCCTGGCTCCGCGTTCAGCATTAGTCGTTGAGAGATAAGGGATTCCATAGTGGAGAAGACGCATGCGGATGCTTCGCCCCTCCGTCTGCACGAACTCTCTCTTGAGCAACTACCTTCCGACGCGCGACGCGTACTCGACGGGATTGATCGAGTGCTCGTCTATTCAATCCCCATGCGTGTGCGTTTTCGAGGGATTGATGTGCGCGAAGGCCTTCTCCTCCATGGCGAAGAGGGCTGGGGAGAGTGTGCTCCGTTTTGGGATTACGACCCCCAGGAATCTGCTGCTTGGCTTGCCAGCGCATTGGAGGCTGCGCGCATTGCCTCGCCGCGGCCTCGTCGATCAAAGGTCCCCCTCAATGTGACGATTCCCGTGATCGCAGCCGATGCTGCACGCCAGAGGATACTCGACGCTCCTCAATGGACGAGTGCGAAAGTGAAGGTTGCCGATGCGCGTTCCGACCTTGAGCGTGATTGCAGGCGCGTCGAGGCAGTCGCCGAGGCACTAGCTGAACGACACGGGTCATTCGCACGGGTGCGTGTCGATGCCAATGGGGCATGGGACCGGGAGAGTGCTCTCACGTGGATTGCGCGTTTGAATCGTGCAGCCGGTGCAGTGGGCGGACTTGAGTACGTTGAACAACCCTGCATGGCAGTTGAAGACCTCGCATGGGTGCGTCGAAAACAAGACGTTCCCATCGCTGCAGATGAATCGATTCGTCGCGCGGAGGATCCCCTCAAAGTTGCGCGTCTCGAGGCAGCGGATGTCGCTGTCATCAAGGTCGCACCCCTGGGTGGAGGGCGTGCGGTTAGTCGCCTTGTTGAGGAACTCCCGATGCCACTGGTGATCTCTTCGGCACTCGAGACCAGCTTCGGCTTGGATTATGCAGCGCGAGTGGCATGTGCTCTGGATCAGGAACCACGCGCGTGCGGGCTGGGGACCGCTAATCTACTTGCAGCAGACACTGCGCTCACCCCCGCGCTCATCGACGGTGGCTGCATGATCTCATCCAGGCTTTCCTTGAACGAAGCTTTGGTGAGCGAAGCACCTGCTGACAGCTTCCTTTTTCAGTCCTGGGCTGAGCGCCTGACTGAAATGGTGCACTATCACTAGAAGAAAAGACATGTTCCCATCACAAGCTCTAGCGCACGGCATCATTGACTCCCTCATCGCAGGTGGAGTCCGCGACTTCGTGTACTGTCCCGGATCGCGAAATGCTCCTTTCGCCTATGCTCTTGCGCGCCTAGAAGCGCAGGCAAAGAGCCCGATTCGAGTTCACGTCAGGCTCGACGAACGCTCCGCCGCCTTCTTCGCCTTGGGATTGAACCTTGATGCGAGTGCTTCGCAGCGACGGGGCCCTGCGCGAGCCTGCGTCATCACGACCTCGGGAAGTGCAGTTGCCGAGCTCTATCCCGCGATTGTTGAGGCCCGCTACTCCCGTGTCCCGCTGCTGGCCATCAGCGCCGATCGCCCCGTCGACCTGCACGGAGTCGGGGCCTCGCAAACTATGACGCAGCAGGGGACCTTTTCTCGCCTCACATCGTGGGGGAGTGGAACTTCTCGACCGCGGCAGAAGAAATAGGGAATATTCCCTGATCGCATCTGCCGGGCTCTTGCGGCGAGTGCTGGTTTGCCGAGTGGAACGCCCTGGTCCCCGTTCACATCAATTGTGAATTCCGTGATCCGCTGGTTCCCGAAGACTCCCCAGAGCGAGAGTGCGTGCGAGGCCCGTTGAAGGAAAGCGACGCGCTGGGGGGTATCGGTCTATCCCGCGCATTTCCTTCGCGATCCCCTCAGTGAGAACATTCTTGAACCAGAGCGAGCGACCGTCGTCATTGCGGGACAGGGAGCTGAGGAAGCAGTGCTTGAGTGGGCCGCTCGCTCGCGGGTTCCGGTTTTTCGCCGAGCCAATGGTGACCGGGGTTCCTGAAGATGTACGTATTCCTTTCCAGCAGACGCTTCTTGACGATGAAGAGATCACGGGGCTCTTTGAGCAGATCATTGTGACCGGACGGCCGACTTTGTCGCGTCCGGTTCAGGCCGTGTGTGCTTCCGGTAAACGAGTCGTGGTCGTTGCCTCCCTACGGTGAGTGGCCCGATCTGCGCGGAAGTGCATCATGTGTTGTCCCATCTCTTCAAGACAGCGATTGTGTGGACGAGGCTCGCCAACTTCCCCTACTTGAAGCGCTGCGTGAACGCGTGAAAGAAGTGCGCGCGGGGATCGAGGAGATGATTGCCTCTTATGGGGATACCCCGAGCGCACTTGGAGTGATGGATATCGTGTGGCAGCTGTGCCCGAGGATTTTCCTCGGGGCTTCCAACCCGGTTCGTATCGCTGACCTCATCGCGCATCGCCACGAAAATGCCAGTGGCCCTACCCAGGTCTGGTCGAATCGAGGACTGGCGGGAATCGATGGCAATACCTCAACCGCTCTTGGGTGGGCGAGGCGTGCGCGCGCCTCGAAGGCGCAGATTACTCGGCGGTGACTGCGGTGATGGGGGACCTGACTTTCTTACACGACGCCTCTGGTTTGGGACTGCCTCGCGGTGAAGAGTTTCCGTCTCTTCGAGTAATCGTTCTTGATGATTCCGGTGGCTCAATCTTTGAGAGTCTTGAGCACGGGCGCACAGCGCCTGTGGAAATGTATGAGCGTTATTTCGGGGTCTCACAGCGCGCGGATATCTCCGCACTTGGCGCGGCATACGGCGTAAAAACCCGCACTATTTCCTCGCTTACCCAGCTTCGCGAGATCCTTACGTCACCAGTTGAAGGACTGGAAATTCTTCATCTTCCTATTTCGCGACCGACGAAAGATATTGCGCATCTGCGATCCTTGTAGCATGCTAATGTAACAAATTGATAACGATTGAAATGGGTTGGCGATGAATACTAACGAAAACACACCCGAAGACGGCGCACGCTTCCAACCGCAGATGAATGAAACACCCGAGCAAAACGCCTCGGAAACTCCTAGCCCTGTCCTTCCAACTCCCGCAGCTCCGGATGCTAGTGACGCAAGCTTTTCGCAGAGTACGCCGGTCGCCTCGGCAGAGGAAACCGGCGCAGAAACTGTAGAGGCAGCACCGGTTGCCGTTGCGCTCACTCCGGTCAAGCGCGGCCCGGGCTGGGGAGCCCTCTTCCTCGCCATGGTCTGCAGTATCGGAATGGCAACCGGTGGAACCCTGGTACTTGGCCAGAATCTGCGTTCCTCTGTTACCACCCCCTTGGTCAGCCAGACTTCCGCCCCTGCACAACCAAACTCTGCTGGAACCGCGGTCGATTGGGAGGCGGTTTCGGCAACCGTGTCTCCCGCGGTCGTGACAATCAACGTCTCTGGGCAAAACTCTTCCGGCGTCGGATCAGGCGCGATCGTTGATTCCTCCGGCAACATCGTCACCAACTACCACGTCATCTCCTCGGTGGTCGACGGAAGCGGAAGGATCCAAGTCACCCTGACGGATGGGCGAATCTACGAAGCGAAAATCGTTGGAACTGACCAAAGCACAGACCTCGCAGTGATTCGCCTGGTCAATCCGCCTTCGGATCTGGTCGCCGCGCAATTCGGTCAATCTTCCGACCTCAAGGTCGGTCAGCCCGTCATGGCGATCGGTTCACCCTGGGCCTATCAAATACCGTAACGACTGGAATTATCTCGGCGCTCAATCGTCCCGTCCAGGTGCAGGCCTCCGAATCGAATGACCAGGGCAATTCGAAAGACCCCTTCAATCAACTTCAACAGCAAAACAATCAGGCGGTGACGACGAACGCCATTCAGGTCGACGCCTCGATCAACCCCGGTAACTCGGGCGGTCCTCTCTTCAACGAGCACGGGCAAGTGATCGGAATCAACTCCTCGATCGCCTCACTGTCCTCATCATCGAGTTCTCAAGCGGGATCGATTGGTCTGGGTTTCGCGATTCCTTCGGACCCTGGTCGTTTCCGTTGTCAATCAGCTCATCCAAAATGGCACGGTCGACCACGCCAGGCTGGGAGTTTCCATTACGACGGGCGCTGCACGAGTTGGAAACGATACTCGCGCGGGGGCACAGATCTCAGCAGTGACTCAGGGCTCGGGCGCAGAAGCCGCTGGATTGAGGGCGGGTGACGTCATCACGGCTGTCGACGACAACACTGTTTCATCGGCGCAATCCCTGGTCGGATACGTGCGGCGCTACATGGGTGGCCAGGAAGTCAAGGTGACCTACGTGCGTGACGGCGTTGAGAACACCGTCCACGTAAAACTCCAGTCGGAGAACTAGGCTAGACGCCCAAAACCTCAAGAATCGGCCGCATCTTGGTCTGAGTCTCTTCAAATTCGCTGCTCGAAAGGGAATCTGGCATGATTCCGCAGCCGGCGAAGACTCGCAAGGTGCGGCCGTGATCTTCAAGTTGACCGCAACGAAGAGCAATCCCAAACTCGCCATTACCGGCGCCGTCAATCCAGCCCACAGGCCCCGAGTAACGGCCGCGTTCGATGCGCTCGTGAGCGTGAATAAGATCGAGAGCATCATCAAGGGGGGTGCCGCATACCGCAGCCGTGGGATGCAATTGCGCGACAGCATCAAGAACAGAGCCTTCGGGAAAAGATGCGTCAACATCAGAACACAAGTGAGCGATATTGGGGAGCACGAGGACCTCGGGACGTGCAGGTGCGCGTACGTCCTGGGCAATGGGCAGTAGAGCTGCGACAACCGATTCAAGGGCGAAAAGATGTTCGGAGCGATCTTTCAAAGATAGCGGGAGCTTTTTCCGCATCTTCGGGACGGCAGCTTCCTGCTAGGACCCGCGAGTGGAGGTGCCCGTCTTTCAAGGAAACCAACATTTCCGGGGTTGCGCCGATCAATCCGTCAACGGAAAAAGTCCAGGTTTGCGGGTAGCGCTCATGAAGACTCTCAACGAGGGCAGCCTCGTTAATTTCGCCGTCGCTGCTGATTGTCAGGTCGCGCGCCATCACAACTTTTGCGGCCTCTTCATTGCGCAGTGCGTCAATCACCTCGTCAACAGCCCCGCGCCACTGGTCCTCGCTCATCGCGCCGGGGCACTGCTCGACATGTGAAGGAAGCGTGTGCTGGCGTATCGGCGGCGCAAATTCGGGTTTCACGTGAGAGTCAGTCGAGGCGGCGATGACAAAGCGCTGCGAACCGGAGGTGATGACTGTCAATTCCGGAACGATGAGGGTACGCTCACCATCGTCTTCAAATGCACAGGATACAAAGGCAAAGGGAAGAGTAGGGAGGCTTTTTCCCCAAGCAACGCGCGCCCCTCACCCCAATGAACTTGGGCTTTTTCCCGCAGGAGATCCCACACGCGAGCGGCCTCGGTGATCGCAGCATTTTCCCCGGCCTCAACCAGAGGAGGGCGATCCTTCCCCCGCTTCCAGCTCCAGGCTTTCCCCCAACCGACCATGGCCTCGTCGCGGATCCACGCGCATACTCCGGAAGAGGGAAGCAAAGAGAAGATCGACGTGCGCCCATACTCGCTGGAAGGGTCAAGAAGATCAACCCAGCAATACAGCGTCGGGATCGTCGAGAAATGTCGAGAGGGCATGAGTCAATGCTAATTCCCTGGGCGTCGATGAGCGATTGAGTGTGCCTAAAACACGCACAAATGGGAAAATAGATACATGAGTGCACACACTTCCTCTCAGCCGCGCCGCGCCGATCTTGGAAAGTCTCAAGACGAAGTAGCTGCGATGTTCGACGACGTCTCCCAGCGCTACGACGTGATGAACGCTCTGCTCAGTGGCGGGATGAATTTTTGTGGATGAAGGCGCTGACCGCGGCACTCAAACCCAAGCCCTCCGACTATATTTTTGGACCTTGCCGCTGGGACCGGTGCGTCATCGGTGGCGATCGCGCGCAGTGGTGCTCGCGTTGTGGCATGCGATCTCTCGGCCGGAATGATTGAAGTGGGACGCGCTCGCCACCCCGAGGTTGATTTCGTTCAGGGCGATGCCATGAACCTTCCCTTCGAGGACAATACTTTCGACGCGGTCACAATTTCCTACGGGCTGCGAAATGTACCCGATCCGAAGCGCGCCTTGGAAGAAATGTCTCGCGTGACGCGTCCGGGTGGGCGTTTGCTTGTCTGCGAGTTTTCAACGCCAACATCGGCGCTTCTGCGTGCGGGTTACTCGCTGCACCTTCAGTATATGATGCCGCTGGTTGCGCGCTTTGCGTCCTCAGACGATGTTGCCTACGACTACTTGGCTGAGTCGATCCTTGACTGGCCGGATGCTCCCGAAGTTGCAGCCTTGATTGCCGAGGCCGGGTGGAGCGATGTGCACTACCGCTACCTCACGGGTGGCATTGTTGCGCTTCATCGAGCCGCCAAGGCCTAGAGGGGCGCGGAAGACTTCCGGTCGTTTGCAGAGTGTGGACTGCAGGCGGCCGGATCCTTTTATGGGCCCTCACGCGGAGCGCATAATGGGGGAGTCAAAGAAGACTGTGTGAATGGAGCCTTCATGTCCACACCACTGCGCGTCGGAATCATCGGATTGGGAGCGCGATGCACCATCGCCAAGAACTGCCAGGATTCCACAGTGTCTGCTGAGATAGTCGGCGGGTGTGATCCCAACCCCGCAATGCGCGAGCGCGCTCGTGAAATCCTTGGCGATCATCCGTGGGTAGAAAGTCTGGAAGAGCTTCTTCGCCTGGGAATCGATGCAGCAATCGTCACCAGCCCCGATGACACTCACGAAGACATCACATGCCAACTGCTCGAAGCCGGGGTTGGAGTCTACTTAGAAAAGCCCATCGCCATCACCATTGAGGGTGCCGATCGCGTGCTTGAGACCGCGTATCGAACCAGGACTGCGCTCTACGTTGGACACAATATGCGCCACATGGCCGTTGTCCGAATCCTGCGCCAAGTTATTCGCGATGGGTTGATCGGCGAGGTCCGTGCAATCTGGTGCCGGCACTTCGTGGGAAACGGCGGCGACTACTACTTCAAGGATTGGCACGCTGATCGCAGCCGAACGACAGGCCTGCTGCTCCAGAAAGCCGCCCATGACATCGATGTCGATGAATTGGCTCTCCGATTCTGTCCCCGAGCGGGTCGTCGGAATGGGGGACCTCATGGTCTACGGAAAACTCACAGATCGCAGTGGCCAGCGCAGCGATCGCGTCATGAGTGACTGGTTTTCCCTATGAAAAACTGGCCGCCGGAATCCCTCACGGGACTCAACCCCGTCATTGACGTTGAAGACCTCTCGATGTTCATGATGAGACAGGTCTCAGGAAGCATGATTTCCTACGAGCAGTGCCACTTTCACTCCGGATTACTGGCGAAACTACACCGTCATTGGAACCCGAGGGCGCGCAGAGAACTTCGGCGACGGTGACGGCGGAGTGGTGCGAGTGTGGAAGCACCGGAGTCGCTGGGAGCCTCAAGGCGACATTGAAATTCCGATCCGAGGTGATGCTCGTGGTCACGATGATGCCGACGTCGCAACAATGGACGAATTCTTACGTTTTGTTGCTCACGGAGATCAAACAGATACGACACCCTTTGGGTGCGCGCGAGGCCGTTGCTGCAGGGGTCCTTGCAACGAAGTCGCTACGCGAGGGCAATATTCCCTTCGATGTACCGCGGGTGGCCCCGCACATTGCTGCCTATTTTGAGGGCAATCAAGAGCGAGGCCACCGGTGAAGACCGCGTGATCTGCGGCTTTTCACTGAAAAAGGACTGTGGGAATCTACGGCGAAGAGCAGGTGGTTGGAGACTCCTGAGTCGCAACTGGACGTGCTCTCAAGAGCTGCGAGAAAGTGCAGTTTTCTCCCGATCTAGCTCTTCGGATCATTAACGCAACGTGCATGTGCGTAAATTAAATAAGGGTGTGCGCTCGCTCACGGCCCCAAAGTGTTGTGCTCACGGACTTTTTGGCGTTCTTCAGCCCTTTGTGGACGCTGTGACTATCGTCGTCTAATGGACCCTGATTACATTCAGGTGCTTTATGGAGCGTTCAGGAGGAGTGGTGAGCCAGCAGGCCCAGGACATGAGTGCCGACGTCGTCGTAGTCGGCGCCGGCCCCGGCGGTGCATCGACCGCTTACCATCTCGCGTCCCTTGGAATTGATGTCCTCCTTGTCGACAAGGCGCGTTTCCCGCGCGACAAAATCTGCGGTGATGGCCTGACTCCCGCTGCCGTTCAAGAGCTCATCCTCATGGGTGTTGATACTTCTGGTTGGGCGCGAAACCGCGGTCTGACGGTCATTGGAGGCGGCCACACAATCCACATGGAGTGGCCCGATCAGGCCTCGCTTCCCGGATACGGAATGACGCGCGCGCGCATGGACCTTGACCACGCGCTGGTTCAGCGTGCACAGAGTGCGGGAGCTCGCCTCGAAGAAGAACTGACCGTCACCGAGGTGATCCAAGATTCTGCCCACCGGGTGTGTGGCGTTCGTGCACGCCGAGGCCGCGGCGAAAACTCCAGAAGAAGTGACCATCCGCGCCAAGCTGGTCGTCGACGCCGGGGGAGTATCCGCAAAGGTCGCCACCCGCCTCGGAATTGAAAAGAACCCCAAGCGTCCCATGGGAGTTGCCGCGCGCACCTACTTCCGTAGCCCTCGTGGAAATGAAGAGTGGATGGAATCCCACCTAGAACTGTGGGCCGGAGAACCCGGACACTCTGATCTTCTGCCCGGATACGGGTGGATTTTCCCCATGGGGGACGGAATCGTCAACGTTGGACTGGGGTCGGTAGCTTCAACGGCCAGCGCAACAAGCCTGCCCTATCGCCAGGTTTTTGAACAGTGGGTTGCCAACCTCCCCGAGGAATGGGAATTCACCCCCGAAAACCAGATCGGCCAGCTCCGTAGTGCAGCGCTTCCCATGAGCTTGAACCGCAAGCCTCACTACACCAACGGTTTCCTTCTTGTTGGGGACGCCGGTGGAATGGTTTCTCCCTTTAACGGTGAGGGAATCGCACCTGCGATGAAGGCGGGGCGCTACGCTGCCGAAGCGATGGCTCAGGCTCTTTCGCGGACTCACCGGGCGGGAGTAGACCGCGCGATGAGCGCCTACCCGCAGCGAGTTCGCGACGAGTACGGCGGCTACTACCAGCTTGGGCGCATCTTTGTTCGACTCATTGAAAACCCCAAGATCATGCGTCTGTGCACGACCTACGGTCTGCCCATCCCGCGCCTGATGACACTGGTTCACAAGCTTCTGTCGGATGGATTCGAACGCCAAGGCGGCGACTTCGACGACCGACTGATTACGACCCTATCCAAGATGGTGCCATCAGCATGATGGCCACGAAGGTACACCCGATGTGGGAGGAACGATGACCAATCCCTATGTTCCGCTGCTGATCATGGCCGCAGCCGCCATGGTCCTTGCGCTTGGCGGGCTGGGCGCATCCGCAATTCTGGGGCCAACACGGAAGAACCGGACGAAGGCCGACAACTACGAATGCGGTATCGACCCCACCGAACAGCACCTGGAACGCGGACGCTTCCCCGTTCGCTACTACCTGGTCGCTATGACATTCATTGTCTTCGACATCGAAGTGGTGTTCATGTACCCGTGGGCCGTCAGCTTCAACCAGCTGGGACTCTTCGGATTGGTCGCCATGCTGACCTTCATCGCGGTGATCACCGTCCCCTATATCTACGAATGGCGCCGCGGCGGACTGGATTACTGAGGTAAGAGGAAAACAATGGGAATTGAAGAAAGCCTGCCTGCAGGCATTGCCCTGGCAAGCATGGAGAAAATCCTCGGTCTTGCTCGAAAGCACAGTCAGTGGCCGGTCACCATGGGCTTGGCGTGCTGCGCAATTGAAATGATGGCAGCCGGAACTCCCCGTTTCGACATGTCGCGTTTCGGCCTGGAAGTTTTCCGCGCCTCGCCGCGTCACTCCGACCTCATGATCGTCTCCGGACGAGTCTCCCACAAGATGGCCCCGGTTATTCGCCGTGTCTATGACTCAATGGCTGACCCCAAGTGGGTCATCTCCATGGGAGCTTGCGCATCTTCGGGCGGCATGTTCAATAACTACGCCGTCGTCCAGGGATGCGACCACATCGTTCCCGTCGATGTGTACCTTCCCGGCTGCCCGCCTCGTCCCGAGGCGCTGATTCACGCAATCCTCACCCTGCGTGAGCAGATCGGTAGCGAGCCGCTGGGGGCGCACCGTCGCGAAATCGCACGCAAGGCTGAGGCTGCAGCGCTTGCGGCAACCCCCACTCACGACATGAAGGGATTGCTGGCATGAGCGAAGAAATCAGCCGTTTTGGCGCAGCAGAACCCTCGGTGATCAAGAGCCGTCAGGGAATGTTCGGTGTTGCCGACCAGGGCGATACCACGGGCTTCTCTGAGCTCGAAACCGTTGCTGTGAGCGCCCCGGCCGCCACTCGTCCCTACGGTTCCTACTTCGACCAGATCGTTGACGTCCTCGAGGAACTCATCGAAGCCGATGGATTGGTCGTCACCGATGTCATCGAAAAGGTCGTCATCGAACACGGTGAACTCAGCATCTTCATTCCGCGCGAGCACATTCGCCGCGTTGTGCGCTACCTGCGCGATGACCAAGATCTGCGTTTCGAAATGTGCTTGGGAACCAACGGCGTGAACTACCCCGAAGATCGCGGCCGCGAGCTTCACGCCATTTACCCCTTCATGTCAATCACGCACAATCGCATGATTCGCTTGGAAGTCACCTGCCCGGACGCGGATCCGCACATTCCCTCGATCGTCGATATCTACCCGGCGAACGACTGGCAAGAACGTGAGACTTGGGACCTGATGGGCATCGTCTTCGATGGGCATCCCTCGCTGACGCGCACCGCTCTTCCCGATGACTGGGTAGGGCACCCCCAACGCAAGGACTACCCCCTGGGTGGTATTCCCGTGGAATTCAAGGGCGCAGTCAATGCCCCTGCCGACACCCGGAGGTCGTACAACTAATGACTACTCCTTCACTGCATGCGGCAGCATCAAGTGCGGGCCTGGACATTGAAGATGTCCCCGAGGTCCTGGCTCAAGGCGGCGACTGGGATGACGTCATCGCCGAGATTGAGCGCATCAACCACGAGCGCGTCGTTCTCAACATGGGTCCCGTTCACCCCTCAACCCACGGCGTTCTTCGCCTGATCCTCGAGCTGGATGGCGAAACCGTTCGCGAGACTCGCGTCGATACCGGATACCTGCACACGGGTATTGAAAAGACCATGGAATACCGCACCTGGACACAGGGCGTGACACTGTGCACCCGCATGGACTACGTCGCTCCCTTCTTCCAGGAAGTCGGGTACTGCTTGGCGGTCGAAAAACTTCTTGGCATTACGAATGATGTTCCTGAGCGCGCGAACTTGGTTCGTATTCTCCTCATGGAGCTCAACCGTATTGCCTCGCACATCGTTGCTATCGGTACCGGTGGTAACGAGCTGGGCGCGACGACCATGATGACCATCGCATTCAGGGGCCGCGAAGAAATCCTGCGAATCTTCGAGCGCATCACTGGTCTTCGTATGAATCACGCATTCGTGCGCCCCGGTGGAATTGCTCAGGACCTGCCCAGCGGTATGGTTCCCTATATCCGCGAGAAGCTCCCCAAGGTCCGTCACGACATCGGCGAGCTTCAGGACCTGGTTTTGGCTAACCCCATTTTTAAGCAGCGTTTCATTGGCGTCGGCTACATGCCCCTTTCCGCGATGATGGCCCTGGGATTGACCGGCCCCTCCCTGCGAGCAGCGGGTCTGCCTCAAGACTTGCGTAAGGACCAGCCCTACTGCGGTTACGAGAACTTCGAATTCGATGTCCCGACCTATGACTCGAATGATGCCTATAACCGCGTGCGCGTCCGCTTCGACGAGTGCTACCAGTCTCTGCGCATCGTCGAGCAGGTCCTGCGCCGCCTCGAAGAAACCGAAGGCCAGCCCGTTATGGTTTCTGACCCGCACATCAAGTGGCCCGCACAGCTCTCGGTCGCAACGGACGGCCAGGGTAACTCCGCGGAACACATCGCGAAGGTCATGGGAAGCTCGATGGAATCCCTGATTCACCACTTCAAGCTGGTCACCGAAGGCTTCAAGGTTCCCGCCGGTCAGGTCTACCAGACCGTCGAACACGCCAAGGGCATCTTGGGTGTCCACCTGGTCTCTGCTGGTGGAACCCGCCCCTTCCGCGCACACTTCCGCGACCCTTCATTCGCAAATCTGCAGTCTCTGGCCATGATGACGGAAGGCGGACAGCTCGCCGATGTCGTTGTTTCACTGGCCACTATCGACCCCGTTCTGGGAGGCGTTGATCGATGAGCTATCCCGTGGAAACCTATGAGCGCCTAGCAGGCGAGGCACGCGAAATCATCGCGCGCTACCCGCAGGGCCACTCTCGCTCCGCACTGCTTCCCATGCTTCACCTGGTCCAGTCTGAAGACGGCTACGTGAGCGCCAACGGAATCGCACTGTGCGCCGAGCTTCTGGGCATCACTCGCGCAGAAGTCTCGGCAGTTGCGACCTTCTACACCCAGTACAAGCGTCACCCCACCGGCGAATACCTCGTGGGCGTGTGCACCAATGCCCTGTGCGCTGTCATGGGCGGCGATGAAATCTGGGAGGCCGTCAGCGAAAAGGTCGGCGTCGGAACCGATGAAACTAACGAGGCCGGAACCATCACCCTTGAACGCCTCGAATGCAACGCGGCCTGCGATTACGCGCCCGTCGTCATGGTGAACTGGGAATTCTTCGACAACCAGACCCCTGAGTCGGCGTGTGCCCTCATCGATGACATCGAGGCCGGTAAGCCCCTGCACCCCACGCGCGGAAGTGCTGTGCTACCGACCTTCAAGGAAACCGAGCACGTTCTTGCCGGCTTCCTTGACGGACACGAACACGAAGGACCCAGCGCAGGCGAGGCCTCGACACTGGGACTGAGGATTGCCGAAGAACGCGGCTGGAGCGCTCCGGCTGACGTTCCCGCGGAAGAAGGAAAGGAGACGGAAGGTGAGTGAAGCAACCGTGGCACTGACCCCGATTCTGACCCGCGGATGGGGAAGCGATCGCTCGTGGACTTTGGAGTCTTACCTGAGCCGAGGCGGCTATGAGGGCCTGAAGAAGGCCAAGACCATGGAGCCCGCCGAGATCGTTGAGACTGTTAAGGCCTCTGGCTTGCGAGGCCGTGGTGGCGCTGGATTCCCCACGGGTCTCAAGTGGTCTTTCCTTCCGCCCGATGACGGTCTTCCTCGTTACCTGGTGGTCAACGCCGATGAATCGGAACCGGGAACCTGTAAGGACATCCCGACAATTATGGCGAACCCTCACGTACTGATTGAAGGTATTGCGATCACCTCGCGCGCCATCAATTGCAACCACGCTTTCGTCTACCTGCGCGGCGAAGTCGTTCACGTCTACCGCCGCCTGATGAATGCGGTGAAGGAAGCCACTGAAGCCGGGCTTCTGGGCGATCTGCGCATCACCGCTCACGCCGGCGCCGGCGCATACATCTGTGGTGAAGAAACGGCTCTTCTGGATTCTTTGGAAGGCTTCCGCGGTCACCCGCGTCTCAAGCCCCCCTTCCCGGCTGTTGCGGGTCTGTACGCTCGCCCGACCGTTATTAATAACGTTGAGTCGATCAGCCAGGTGGCGGGAATTTTCCAAAACTCCGCGCAGTGGTACGCCTCGATGGGAACGGAAAAGTCCAAGGGACACGGTCTGTTCTCGATCTCAGGTCACGTGAAGAACCCGGGCCAATTTGAAGCTCCCTTCGGAATCACCATGCGCGAGCTCATCGAGCTTGCCGGCGGTATTCGCGAAGGACACCAGCTGAAGTTCTGGACTCCCGGTGGTTCCTCGACCCCGATCTTCACTGAAGCAGAACTGGACACTCCTTTGGATTACGAGTCCGTCGGTGCTGCCGGTTCAATGCTCGGTACCCGAGCCCTTCAGGTCTTCGATGAAACAACCTCTGTGGTTCGCGTGATCACCCGCTGGATTGAGTTCTACCAGCACGAATCCTGTGGTAAGTGCACGCCCTGTCGTGAAGGAACCCTACTGGCTTAAGCAGATCATGCTCCGCCTTGAGGCTGGAAAGGGCCAGGAAGGCGATATCGATCTGTTGGACGAGATCGCACACAACATTTTTGGCCGAAGCTTCTGCGCCCTGGGCGATGCGGCAGCAACTCCGATCATGTCGGGAATTAGAAGTTCCGCGAAGAATTCGAGGCCGGGCTGACGACGCCCGCGCGCGAATTGTTCCCCTACGAGGCCTCGAGCAACTTTGCCAAGGGAGGAGTTCGATGAGCGAGAACCTAGTAAAGGTCACAATCGACGACGTCGAATTGGACGTTCCCGCAGGCACCCTGGTGATCCGCGCGGCCGAGAAGGCCGGAATCCGTATCCCGCGGTTCTGTGATCACCCGCTGCTTGAGCCCGTCGCCGCATGCCGTCAGTGCTTGGTTGAGGTCGGAATGCCCGATCGCAATACGGGCGAGCTGCGTTTCATGCCCAAGCCTCAGCCTTCATGTGCTCAGACTGTCACCCCCGGCATGGTCGTCAAGACCCAGCACACCTCCGAGGTTGCCCGTCGCGCCCAGGAAGGCGTGATGGAATTCCTGCTGATCAACCACCCGCTTGATTGCCCGATCTGCGATAAGGGCGGCGAATGCCCCCTGCAGAACCAAGCAATGAGCGAAGGTCGCGAGCTCGCGCTTCATTGACGCAAAGCGCACCTACCGCAAGCCTTTGAAGCTGACCTCGCAGATCCTGCTCGATCGCGAGCGCTGCATCCTGTGCCAGCGCTGCGTGCGCTTCGGTAAGGAAATCGCGGGCGACGTGTTCCTGGACCTTCAGGGACGAGGCGGCGGCACAGCGCCGACCGAACACCACCACTTCATGGGTGAGCAGGTCGGCTCCTTCGATACCGCGGTCTTGGATTACTTCAACCCGCAGGAAAAGGACAATGTCCAGGCGGGAATTTCGGGCCCTTACGGCCAAGAAGGCATCATTGGCTCCCTCAATGAGGGCGATCTTGCCCCCAATGATCGTGATGTCTCGGGCCGCGCATTCGCCTCGTACTTCTCGGGAAATATCATCCAGATCTGCCCGGTTGGCGCTCTGACCTCTAATGATTACCGCTTCCGTGCACGCCCCTTCGACTTGGTCTCGACCGCTTCGGTGACCGAGCACGATGCCTCCGGTAGCGCGATCCGCGTGGATATTCGCCGCGGTGAAGTTGTGCGACGCCTCGCCGGAAATGACCCCGAGGTCAACGAAGAGTGGATCACCGACAAGGACCGTTTTGCCTTCAGGTGGTCGGGCGTTGAGCGCCTCAATACTCCTTTCGTTCGCGAGAACGGTCAGCTTGTCCCGACCTCGTGGTCGGATGCCTTGGACCGTGTCCACCGCGCACTTGCCGGCCTTTCCGGTGATCAGGTTGGTTTCCTTCCCGGCGGTCGCCTGAGCTTCGAAGATGCCTGGGCATGGTCGAAGTTCGCACGCACCGTCGTGGGATCTGATTCCATCGACATGCGTTCGCGAAGCCACAGTGAAGAAGAGCGTTCATTCCTTGCCGCCCACGTGGCAGGCAGCGGTTTGGGCGTCACCTACTCGCAGCTTGAGAGTGCCGGCCAGGTCCTCCTGGTTGGGCTTGAGCCCGAGGACGAGTGCGGCGCGCTCTTCCTGCGGATGCGTAAGGCCACTCGCAAGGGCAAGCTCCGCGTTGCTTCTTTGGCCCCCATGACTTCCCGAGGCCTCGCCAAGCTTTCTGGAGAGCTGCTGCGTTGCGCTCCGGGTACCGAGGTTGAGGTTGCTGCAGCGATCGCTCCCGAAGGCGAATACGCCGAGCTTGCTGGGCGCCTCGAGGGTGGAGTCATCCTCGTTGGTGAACGAGCCAGCCGCACCCCCGGACTTCTCAGCGAAGTTGTCCGTCTCGCCCAGCGCTGCAAGGCACGCATCCAGTGGGTGCCTCGTCGTGCGGGTGAACGCGGTGGCCTCGAGGCCGGACTTCTTCCCGGCCTCCTGCCCTTCGGGCGTCCGGTGTCTGGCGCAGATGCGCGTGAAAGCCTTGCGTGGGGCGAAATCCCCGCAACTCGCGGACTCGACGCTTCGCAGATGCTGGAAGCTGCAACTGACGGCCGCGTGAAGGCCCTCGTCGTCGGTGGCGTTGACCTGCGCGATTTCGACGATCCGGCCGCTGCGCGAAAGGCGCTTGATCAGGTTGATTTCATGGTGAGCCTTGAAGTTCGCCGCAGCGAGGTAACTGATCGTGCAGATGTGATCTTGCCGGTCGCTCCGCCGCTTGAAAAGAACGGCACCTTCATCAACTGGGAAGGACGCCTGCGTCCCTTCGGTCAGGCAATCGCTTCTCGTGCACAGACCGACCGCCTTGTTTTCGATGCTCTTGCTCGCGAATTCGGCGCTGATCTTGGTCTTTCCGATCTGGTGAGCCTTTACGACCAGGTCAACCCGCTCATGAACTGGAGGGGTGAGCGCGAAGAATTCGCTCCTGCTCAAGCCTCGCCGCTCGTTGAGCTCGCACAGGGACAGGCACTCCTCGCCACCCATAAGCCGATGCTCGATGCTGGTCGCCTGCAAGATGGCGCACACATGCTGGCAGGAAGCGCACGTCGCCCCGTCGTCTTCGCGGCGCGCGCGACGGTGGCGGGCCTCGGCCTCGACGAAGGGGAACTGCTCACGCTGAGCAGCCCGCGCGGAAGCGTGACGCTTCCCCTGCAATTTGCTGATCTTCCGGAAGGAGTTGTCTGGGTGCCCGAGTGCTCCCAAGGCTCCCTCGTCCATGAATCACTGGGGAACTTCGGTTCTTCTGTCACCCTGAGCGCAAAGGGGGAGGTGGCCCGATGAACATGATCCCCATGGAAGTTCCCAACTATTCTCCCGCGGACTTCTCGCAGGAAACCTGGTGGTTGACAGTCCTCAAGGCCGTTTTCATCATTGTTTTCCTGATCCTCAACGTTTTGCTCGCACTGTGGGTTGAACGTCGAACGATCGGACGTATGCAGACTCGTCCCGGCCCGAATGTCGCCGGTCCCTTCGGCTTATTCCAAGCAATTGCCGACGCCGTGAAGCTGCTCTTCAAGGAAGACATGTGGACGCGCAAGTCCGAGAAGTTCATCTACCTGCTCGCGCCTTCGATCTCCGCATTCGCAGCCTTCAGCATCTTCGCCGTCATTCCGATGGGCCCGAATGTCTCGATTTTTGGCCACTCAACACCTCTGCAGCTGGCAGATATGCCGGTCGCTGCCCTGTACATCCTTGCGATTTCTTCGCTGGGCTTATACGGCATCGTTCTGGGTGGTTGGTCTGCATCCTCAACCCTTCCGCTCTACGGCGCGGTGCGTTCCTCGGCGCAGGTGATCTCATACGAATTGTCAATGGGAATGTCCCTGGTTGCGGTCTTCCTTATGGCCGGCTCGATGTCGACCTCGCAGATCGTTGCATCCCAGGCGCAAACCTGGTGGTTCCTGCCCTTGGCCCCGGCCTTCGTCATCTACCTGATCTCGATGGTCGGCGAAGTGAACCGTCTTCCCTTCGACCTTCCCGAAGCTGAAGGTGAATTGGTCGCCGGTCACATGACCGAATACTCTTCGATGAAGTTCGGTTGGTTCTACCTGTCTGAATACGTCAACATGTTCAACGTTTCAGCGGTGGCAACGACCATGTTCTTCGGCGGATGGCACGCTCCATGGCCGCTGTCGCACATCGAGTTCCTCAATAGCGGCTGGTTCGGCATGCTGTGGTTCTTCCTCAAGATGTGGTTCTTCATGATCCTCATGATCTGGACACGAAGCACCCTCCTGCGTTTCCGCTACGACCAGTTCATGCAGCTGGGCTGGAAGCGCCTCATCCCGATTTCCTTGGCGTGGCTCGTCATGGTCGCCATCATTCGCGCCGTGACTCAGTGGGTCTCCCTCACTCTGCCTCAGCTCATCGGCGCGGTCGCCGGCATCTTCGTTGTTGCGCTGATCATCATGTGGTTCGCAGATTCTGCCGATGCCCGTAAGGAAGCCGCGAAGGAAGAAGAAGCGCGCACGCCTCGAGAACTTCGATCCGATGGCCGACGGCTTCCCGGTACCTCCGCTTCCCGGACAAAAAGCTCCCGCCCTCGCCGCGCGCTTCCCGCGTGGTCAACGCAGTAATGGAGGAGACGAATGACTGAGCAGAACCAAAGCGAGAACTTGCGCTACGAGCAGGATCCCAAGGGGCCGATCGGTCAGTTCTTCGCGCCCTTCGCCGGGTACGGAGTGACCCTGTCCTCCTTCTTCCGCCCGACCGTTACCGAGCAGTATCCCTTCGAGGGTCCCTTCGTCGAACCGCGTTTCCACGGACGCCACCAGCTCAATCGCTACGCCGACGGCCTCGAAAAGTGCGTCGGTTGCGAATTGTGTGCGTGGGCGTGCCCCGCAGATGCGATCTACGTCGAGGCCGCATCCAACACTCCCGAGGAACAGTACAGTCCCGGGGAACGCTACGGCCGCGTCTACCAGATCAACTATCTGCGTTGCATTTTTTGCGGTTATTGCATCGAGGCCTGCCCGACTCGTGCGCTCACAATGGGCCACGACTTCGAGCTGGCTGAATACACTCGCGCAGACGATATCTACGAGAAGGATCAGCTCCTGGTTCCCCTCTCCGAGGGAATGCTCCAGCCTCCTCACCCGCAGGTCGAAGGCTTCTCCGACGGTGACTATTACCGAGGCGAAGTCCACGGCCCCACGCAGGCACAGATCGACTGGGTGCGCGAGCGCCGCCCCGAAGATCCTTCCCTTGCTACTGCACGTCCCGTCTACGAGGAGGCACGTCAGTCATGATCCTCATGAATTGGCCCGAAATGGCATCAACAGGGGAGGCGATCCTCTTTGGCTGCGTGGCAGTGTTCATGATTGCCTGCGCCCTGGGCGTGCTCTTCTTTAAGAAAGCTGTCCACTGCGCGATTTGCATGGTCGGAGTCATGCTTGGCTTGGCCGTCCTCTACCTGATGCACGGAGCAGCTTTCTTGGGAACTGTCCAGGTTGTCGTTTACACCGGCGCCATTATGGTTCTCTTCCTCTTCGTCATCATGATGATTGGTCTGGGAGCATCCGACAATTACGCGCAGCAATCGCGCGGACGCATCATCACTTCGGTGCTCATCGCTCTGGGCTTGGCAGCTGTCGTTATCGGAGCTGTTGCCCGCTCGCGTGCAACGGGTTCCTCTGATTCCTTGAGCTCTGAGCCCTACTCGAACGCTCCGATCACCGACTTGGCAGCGACGCTGTTCTCGCGCTACTGGTTCTCAATGGAACTTGCGGGAATCTTGCTCATCACCGCGGCCATCGGCGCGATGCTGCTCACTCACTCCGATCAGCTCGGCCCGGTTCTCACCCAGCGCACAACTGCAGAAGCGAAGATGCGTGCCTTTAAGGCCTCGGGACGCAGGATCGGTCAGCTTCCCGCCCCTGGTGTGTACGCACACTCCAACGCGGTCGATGTTCCTGCAATCTCTGGCGAAACGCACGGCCCAGTCGAGGCCTCGGTCCCCAGGGTGCTGCGCGTGCGCGGCTTGGAGCGTGTCGTTGGGCAGGTCGAACCCGAGGTCGCGCAGTCTCTGGCGCTTGCCAAGAGCGGCGCTCTTGAGGACACGATCTTCGATCCCACACACCCGCAGACTCGTCAGCGTTCGCAGGCTTGGGGTATGCCCGGTGCGCCCGCCCCGAGCGGCTTGAACCAGCCCCTTGCCAGCGATAGCAGTGAAGAAGGGAAGGAAGAAGAATGAGCCTTGCAGCCTACCTCGTGCTCTCGGGGATCCTCTTTGCGATCGGTGCAGCGATTGTTCTGGTCCGTCGCAGCGCAGTGATCTCCTTGATGGGAGTCGAGCTCATGCTCAACTCCGCCAATCTTGCCTTCGTAACCTTCGCGCGAATCCACGGAAACGTCAGTGGAGAAATCATGGCCTTCTTCGTCATGGTTGTTGCTGCGGCTGAAGTCGTGGTCGGACTGGCAATCGTTGTGTCCATCTTTAAGTCACGCGTTACCACCAACGTTGACGACCTCGATCTTCTGAAGAACTGAGGAGTAAGCCGGAATGACCTTTACACTGCTGAATGCTGTGGCCCAAGCCGCAGCTCCAGTCGAGGCTACGGGAGTCTTCTCCTGGGCTTGGCTGATGATCGCAATTCCAGCTGCCTCCAGTGCGATTCTTCTTGTGCTGGGACGCCGCAGCGATCGCTGGGGTCACCTGCTGGCGACCTTGGCCTCATGGGCCGCCTTCGCGGTGGGCGTGGCGGTTATCGCCACAATGCTCTCCCTTCCCGCTCAAGGACAGCGAATCGCGCTTCCCCTGTTCTCGTGGATTCCCGCGGGAGACTTCTCCGTTGACTTCGGATTGATGCTCGACCCGCTGTCGATGACCTTCGTCATGCTGGTCACCTTCGTTGGCTCCCTCATCCACGTCTACGCGATCGCGTACATGGAGCACGACACGGATCGTCGTCGCTTCTTCGCCTACCTCAACCTCTTCATCGCCGCGATGCTCATCCTGGTTCTGGCGGACTCCTACGCGGGTCTCTTCGTCGGCTGGGAAGGCGTGGGCTTGGCCTCGTACCTCCTCATTGGATTCTGGAACCACGTTCCCGCCAATGCGGTTGCTGCAAAGAAGGCCTTCGTTATGAACCGAGTGGGCGATATGGGCCTGCTCATCGCCATGATGGCAATGGTCGCGAATTTCTCGACCGTCAACATGGAGAAGGTCAATTCGATGGTCGTCTCGATCTCACCGGTGCAAGCAACCATCATTGGTTTCTTCCTCCTGGTGGGTGCTTGCGGTAAGTCCGCTCAGTTCCCGCTGCAGGCGTGGCTCGGCGATGCGATGGCTGGCCCGACCCCCGTGTCCGCGCTTATCCACGCGGCAACGATGGTCACCGCCGGTGTCTATCTCATTGTTCGCTCGGGTGCGATCTTCCAGGCTTCGCCCGTTGCTGCGACCGCGGTTGTTATCGTCGGTGCAATCACACTGCTCTTCGGCGCGATCGTCGGCTGCGCGAAGGACGATATGAAGAAGGTGCTCGCAGCATCCACTATGAGCCAGATCGGCTACATGATGCTCGGCGCAGGTCTTGGTCCCATCGGTTGGGCCTTTGCGATCTTCCACCTCTTCACCCACGGCTTCTTCAAGGCCCTCATGTTCCTTGGCGCGGGTTCGGTGATGCACGGCATGAACGACCAAGTCAATATGCGTCGCTTCGGCGCACTGCGCACCGCCATGAAGGTCACGTGGATCACCTTCGCATTCGGCTGGCTTGCGATCTTGGGCGTCCCGCCCTTCTCGGGCTTCTTCTCCAAGGACAAGATCATCGAAGCGGCTTTCGGGGCTACCACCTTTGCGGGCCACGAGGCCGTCTGGGCCGGTTGGGTCTTCGGTATCGTGACCATGGTCGGCGCTGGAATCACCGCCTTCTACATGTCGCGACTGTTCTTTATGACCTTCCACGGCACCGCTCGTTGGACGACCGAAGCTGAAGGCTCGGGCGTGCATCCGCACGAATCCTCTCCTTTGATGACCGTCCCGATGATCATTCTGGCGATCGCGGCCGCCGCTATCGGTGGAGTTCTCTCAATCGGAAACGCTTTTTACGACGTGGCTCCAGCCTTCGCTGGGCGAGGTTGAGCACGCTCATCCCGTTGCCCCAGAAATCGCAATTCAGGTCGTCACCTTGCTTCTGGTGCTTGCGGGCGCTGGCCTTGCGTGGATGATGTACGGACGTCGTGAGGTTCCCACCGCAATTCCTGCGGGTAATGCGCTCACGCGTGCTGCTCGCCAGGATCTCTACCAGGATTCGGTGAATGAGGCACTCTTCATGACTCCGGGTATTGCTCTGGTTAAGGCCGCAACTCTTGGCGATGACAAGGCGATTGACGGCATCGTTCACGTGGTGGAAAAAGGCATCAGCGGGTGCTGGACGCGCGGTGGGTGCTACCCAGTCCGGACGCGTTCGTACCTATGCCTCCTACATTCTTGGCGGGGTAGTCCTTGCCCTGGCCGCCGTCTTGGCATTCACGCTGTGAGGAAGTAAGAGTTATGCAGATTTCTCAAATGACCAGCGCGCCACTTCCCGTGGCTGTCGATTCTTGTCGCGCTTCCCGCGCTGGGTGCCTTGATGCTTGCGGTGGTCCCCGCCCTGCGTCGCGCCGGGCGTACCTTCGCCCTGATCTTGTCGGTGTGTGAACTTGCCGCGGCCATCGTGGCGTTTGTCAGCGCCTTCGATTGGTCGTCGTCTTCCAGCTATCAGCTTTCCGAGGCCTACTCCTGGATTCCCCAGATCGGCCTGAGTTGGGCGGTGGCCGTGAATGCACTGGGCGCAGTGATGATTCTTCTTGCTGTCGCCTTGGTTCCCCTGGTCGTCTTGGCCGGCTGGAACGACGATGAAGACGAGGCAAAGGCAGGGGCTTATTTCGGATGGGTGCTGCTTCTTGAAGCCTTCATGGTGCTGATCTTTGCGGCTTCCGATGTCCTGCTCTTCTACCTGGCCTTCGAAGGAATGCTCGTTCCGCTCTTCGTCATGATCGGTCGTTACGGAGTCGGCGAAAAGAAGGCTCGTCAGCGTGCTGCGATGAAGTTCCTTCTCTTCTCTCTGGCCGGTGGTCTGGTGATGCTCGGTGGCCTCGTTGCCATCTGGGCGCTGGCTGCTCGCCGCGGAGATACCCTCTTCCGCCTCGATATGCTGGCTTCGGGGACGGTGAATCTCCCTGTGGGAATTCAGGTCGGTCTCTTCCTGACCTTCTTCATTGCCTTTGCGATTAAGGCCCCCATGGTTCCGGTTCACACCTGGCTTCCCGATACTGCTCAGAATGCTCGCCCGGGCACCTCGGTGCTCCTTGTTGGCGTTCTCGATAAGGTCGGAACCTTCGGCATGATCACCCTGTGCTTGCGCTTGTTCCCGCTCGGAGCGGCCAGCCTACAGTGGTGGATCTGCGGCTTCGCGGTGGCCTCGATTTTGTGGGGTGGCCTGGCTGCCATCGGACAAAACGACATCATGCGTCTGGTGTCCTACACCTCGGTCTCGCACTTCGGCTTCATGGTCCTCGGTATCTTCATCGGCTCGCAGATCGCACTGACCGGCGCCATGGTTTACATGGTCGCTCACGGTGTGTCGATCGCAGCGATGTTCCTCCTTTCCGGTTGGCTTTCCGCACGAGGCGGCACCCAAGACATGCGCGAGTACGGCGGTATGCAGCGCGTGAGCCCGGTCCTGGCAGGCTTGTGGCTCTTCTCGGGTCTGGCTTCAGTCGCGCTTCCCGGCCTGTCCGGATTCGTCCCCGAGTACCTGGTTCTCATGGGAACGTGGAAGGTCTCGACGATGCTCGCGCTCTTCGCAGTACTCGGCGTGATTCTGGCCGCGCTGTACATGCTGATGCCTTACCAGCGGGTCTTCACCGGTCCCGCCGCGAGCTGGAAAGGATCAGATTGCTGATCTGAATGGACGTGAGAAGACCGTTATGACCCCGCTGGTCATTGCGATGCTCGTCTTGGGTATCTGGGCGGCGCCTCTGGTTTCTGCTCTGACGCCGATTGCGACGCAGGGCGAACAGCTGATGACCGCTGCGAGTGCAATTTTGAGTGAAGGGAGCGCACAGTGAATTCTGTGGCAACAGCCGTGACGTTCACGGTCCCCGAGATTTCCTGGGCTGCACTTGCGCCCATCCTGTGTGTCCTTGGTGGCGGTATCCTCGCGGTTCTCGCTGAGTCTTTCGTGCCGGTGCGTGCGCGCCGCTCGAGCGTCATTGGAATCGCTCTTGTTGCGCTCATTGCTTCAGCAGTTGCCCTGGTCATGCGCTGGGCAGTGGTGACAGTGACCCCCTCGTCACTGGGGGAGTACATTGACGATCCTCTGACGATCGCCGCGCAGGGCATCCTTGTCCTGATTGCCTTCTTTGCGGTCCTTGTCATTGCGGACCGTTCCGAGGCCGGCGACGGCGCCTTTGCCGGACAGCCTTCGGACCGCCCCGGTTCCTCTGATGAGGAGCGCTCGGACGCGAAGGGCTACCAGCGTTCTGAAATGTTTGCTCTGGTTCTTTTCTCAACCGGCGGCATGATGATCTTCCCGGCAGCGAATTCCTATATTGCACTTTTCGTTGCTCTGGAAGTGATGTCTCTTCCTTTGTACATCCTGGCCGCGACCGCGCGTCGGCGTCGTCAGCTCTCGCAGGAAGCTGCGCTGAAGTACTTCATTCTTGGTGCGTTCTCCTCGGGCTTCATGCTCATGGGTTCTGCTTTCCTCTACGGTTACTCCGGTTCGCTCATCATCTCCGATGCAGCTACCCCGACCCCGCAGACGGCTGGAATGCACGTGCTCTTGCTGATGGGCACTGTCATGGTGATGGTCGGCTTGCTCTTCAAGGTCGGCGCAGCTCCCTTCCACGCGTGGACTCCCGATGTCTACACCGGTGCTCCAACTCCCGTGACGGGCTTCATGGCTGCCGCGGTTAAGCTCGCAGCCTTCGGCGCAATGCTTCGTTTCTTCCAGGTTGTGGCAGCTCCCCTGCAGTGGAGCCTGATTCCGATCGTTGTCGTTGTCGTTGTCTTTACCATGCTGGTTGGAACTTTCGCCGGCCTCGTGCAAATGGACGTCAAGCGCATGCTTGCCTACTCGTCGATCGCTCACGCGGGCTTCATCCTCTTGGGTATTCTCTCGCTGGTGCGCTACTCAGCTGGTCACGTACTCTTCTATGTCTTGGCCTACGCGGTGGCGACCGTTGGAGCCTTCGGCGTGATCACCCTGGTTCGTTCAAGTGACGACGAGGGAAATATCGGCGGTGAAGTGACGGATCTGCGCCGCTGGGCGGGACTGGGGAAGACCAACCCCGGCTTGGCCTCGGCAATGCTGATCTTCCTGCTCTCCTTTGCGGGTATTCCTTTCACGGGCGGCTTCATTGCGAAGTTCGTCGTCTTCTCGGATGCTTTCGCGGGCGGATACGTCTGGCTGGTCGCGCTCGCTCTTGCCTGCTCGGCTGTCACAGCCTTCTTCTACTTCCGTCTGGTTCGCGTGATGTTCTTCATGCAGCCGCGTGAGGACGTTGCGGTCGTTCGCTCTGAAGGTTTCGCTGGTGTTGCGATCACCGTGTGTGCTGTGGGTACGATTGCCCTTGGACTCTTCCCGAGTCCGGTTCTGTCTCTACTCAATCAGGTGGTTGTGCTTCTCCCGTGAGCGCCGTAATCGATTTACACGTTCCTGATCTCGAGGCCCGAATTCTTCCGGGCCTCGAGGCCGTTGAGGACCGTTTGCACCGTTCCGTCAGTGATTCCAGGGACTTGGTCACTGAACTCACCAGTCATTTGGCTCAAGCCGGTGGCAAGCGCATGCGTCCCTTGCTCACGCTGGTTGCAGCGCAATTCGGCGACCCCCAGCGCGCTCTGAGCGATGAGGTCCTTACCGCAGCAACCGGCATTGAACTCACGCACTTGGCATCGCTCTACCACGACGATGTCATGGATTCTGCTCCCACCCGCCGTGGAGTTCCCTCGGCTCAACACCTGTGGGGCAATAACCGCGCGATCTTGGCCGGCGATATTCTTTTCGCTCGTGCCTCTGCGATGATCGCGACTTTGGGTGATGAAACGGTTCGCCACCATGCCGTCACTTTCGAGCGCCTGTGCATGGGCCAGCTCAATGAGACTTTCGGTCCCGAAGAGGGCGATGACCCGCTGACTTTCTATCTCCAGGTTCTTGCCGATAAGACCGGTTCCTTGGTGGCATCTGCTGCTGCTTTCGGCGCGATGCACGCGGGCGCAGATGAAGCGACCATCGAAGCACTCACGCAGTTCGGAGAGCGCCTAGGCGTCGCCTTCCAGATCGCGGATGACGTCATCGACCTGGGCCCTGCAGAAGGGCAGTCAGGCAAGACCCCTGGAACGGATCTTCGCGAAGGCGTGGACACCCTTCCTGTGCTGCTGCTTCGCCGCGCACAGTCCAACGGAAATCTGGATCCCGAAGGCCAGAAGATCTTGTCGATGCTGAGTGGGGATTTGTCCTCGGACGAGGCTTTGGCTGCTGTGGTTGCGCGGCTGCGTGAGCACCAGGTCGTCACCCAGACCCGTGAGCTTGCTCATGAGTGGTGCGAAAGCGCATTGGAATGCATCGCCGATCTTCCCGAGGGGGAAGCAAAGCAGGCGCTGATTGCCTTTGCGCACTTGATGGTCGATCGCGTCGCCTAAGTCCTCTCGGCTGCTCCTCAGGTCGTGTGCTTGTAGGATTGGAGCAGGATAAGGGCTGCGCGTGGGCGCAGCCGGAGAAGAGGATCACGCGTGAGCACCTACAACGTTGCCGTTATCGGCGCAGGCCCTGCGGGCATTTATGCATCTGACATTCTGTCCAAGTCCGGTTTGGACGTGAATATCGATCTGTTCGAACGCCTTCCCGCCCCCTACGGCTTGGTGCGCTACGGCGTTGCCCCGGACCACCCGCGAATCAAGCAGATTATTGTCGCCCTCTACAAGATTCTTCAGCGCGGTGATATCCGTCTGCTGGGTAATGTTGAGGTTGGCCGCGATATCACCATCGAGGATCTCCACGCCCACTACGATGCGATCATCATTGCCACGGGCGCTGATCGCGATGCTCCACTGAATATCCCGGGCGTTGACCTTCCGCAGTCCTACGGCGCTGCCGATTTCGTCTCTTGGTACGACGGGCATCCGGATTACCCCCGTACGTGGCCTCTTGAAGCAAAGTCCGTTGCGGTGCTGGGCGTCGGGAATGTTGCACTGGATGTTTCGCGTGTCTTGGCCAAGCACGTTGAGGACATGCTGGTCACTGAGATCCCTGAGAACGTTGCCAAGGGCTTGGCTGAAAACCCGGTTACTGACGTGCATGTCTTTGGTCGTCGAGGCCCCGCGCAGGTGAAGTTCACCCCCTTGGAATTGCGCGAATTGGGACACGTCCCCGATGTTGACATCATTGTCTCCGAGGATGATTTTGACTTCGATGAAGGCTCTGAGGAAGCTCTGCGCGCCTCGAACCAGCAGCGTCAGGTCGTCAAGACCTTGACCAACTACGCGATGGAGGACCCCGAATCGCACACTGCCTCGCGTCGCATCCACATTCACCTTTTCCAGTCTCCGGTCGAGATCCTTGCCGATGAGGACGGAAATGTCAGCGCAATTCGCACCGAGCGCACTGAGCTCACGGGGGATGGTTCCGTACGCGGAACCGGTGTCATCACCACCTGGCCCGTTCAGGCGGTTTATCGCGCAATTGGCTACTATTCTTCGCCGGTCCCAGGACTGCCTTTCGACAAGCGTGCAGGGGTTGTTCCCAACGTCGAGGGACGCGTCATCGATTCGGACACAACACAAGACCCCAATGCGCCGGTGGTCCAGGGCGTGTACGCGACCGGTTGGATTAGGCGTGGCCCTGTTGGCCTGATCGGTTCGACGAAGTCGGATGCTCAGCAGACTATTTCTCACCTCGTTGAGGACGCGGAGGCGGGTCGCCTTCACGCGACTTCTTCTGAGGTCGGTCACGAGGCCATGGTTGCTCTGCTTCGTGAGCGTGGCGTGGAGTTCACTACCTGGGAGGGATGGGAGCTTCTTGATGCGTACGAGGCCGCGCTGGGTGAGAAGTACGGTGAGCTTCCCGGTGGCCGCGGCGTGCGTGAACGCATCAAGGTTGTCTCGCGTCGCGCGATGACCGATGTGTCTTTGGGTAAGGATCAGGTCCACGAGGACCTCATCGGTCAGATGGGGGAGATGGGAGTTCCTTCTGCCCCCGAGCGTTTCGAGGATTACTCGGGTCCCAGCCGCATCTAGCGGGTCAGTCGCGCAAAGGAGGATTATGCGCACGCGTCACTATCACAACGGTTTCAAGACCGCCCTGCTCCTTGGGGGAATGTGGGCTCTGCTCTTGCTCATCGGCTCGGGCATTGCCTATGGAACTGGTCGCGCGGTGTGGATTTTCATCTTCGCAGGAATCGGCTTGGTTCAGACGGCATGGTCCTATTGGAATTCGGCGACCATGGCCCTGCGTTCGATGAACGCATACCCGGTTACCGAAGCTCAGCAACCGGCGATGTATCGCATTGTCCGCGAGCTTTCTCAAACGGCTGGGCAGCCAATGCCGACGCTGTGGGTCGCGCCGACCATGACTCCCAATGCTTTTGCGACAGGACGTAACCCTGCTAATGCTGCAGTGTGCTGCACGGAGGGAATCCTGCAGCTACTGAACGAGCGCGAGTTGCGTGGAGTACTGGGACACGAACTCATGCACGTCTACAACCGTGACATTCTGACCTCCTCCGTTGCGGCAGCGATGGCGGGTGTGGTGACCTCGATTGCTCAATTCCTGATGTTTTTCGGTGGTGGTAATCGTCGTGATCGTGAGGGCGGGGGACTGGCTCTGATTGGCTCGCTTGTCCTTGCCTTGGTTGCGCCTTTTGCTGCGACACTCATCCAGTTTTCTCTCTCGCGTACGCGCGAATTTGATGCCGATGAAGATGGTGCTCTTCTGACGCAAGACCCCTTGGCGCTCGCTTCTGCATTGAAGAAGCTTGAGAGTGGAAACTCACAGTATCCCCTAGCGGCCACCCCACAGACGCAGAATGTCTCGGCGATGATGATTGCCAATCCCTTCAGGGGAGGGGGAATTCGTAATCTCTTCTCGACGCACCCGCCGATGGATCAGAGAATCGCACGCCTCGAGCAGATTGCGGGTTACTAAGTCGCGCGCGAGTGCGTGAGATAGCGGTGGGGCCGAGCGATATGCTCGGCCCCACCGCTTTTGTTTTTCAGTTGCTCAGCGATAGTTCACGAACTGAAGAGCTACGTCAAGCTTTTTCTCCGGAAGGGCCCTTGAGAAGGGCTATCACTGCCTGAAGGTCATCGCGTGACTTGGAGGAAACGCGGATTTCATCTCCTTGGATTTGTGCCTTCACTCCCTTGGGGCCCTCGTCGCGAATCAGTTTTGTGATCTTCTTCGCAACATCCTGCTCGATCCCTTCGCGCAGAGGGGCAACGAGACGGTAGATCTTGCCCTGTGCCTTAGGCTCACGATCCTTGAGATCAAGCGCCTTAAGTGAAACTCCGCGGCGAATAAGCTTTGTCTGCAAGACGTCAACAATAGCCATGACGCGCTCAGGGGTGTTCGCCTCCATTTCGATGGCGTCACCAACCAGTCGAATCGAAGCGTCAACATTGCGGAAATCGTAGCGAGTTGAGACCTCTTTTGCGGCTTGATTGACCGCATTATCGACTTCCTGGCGGTCCAATTTGGAAACGATGTCAAACGATGAATCTGCCATGATCATCCTTTCTTTGTGCGTTGTGGCGCACTTCGGTCACTTTGATTGGCGCAGTGCCGGGTCATTCTGCTATTCTTCCACAGCACCGATTTTTTCGGCGCATGGCAGGTTTCAGAGCGGCCAAATGGATCTGACTGTAAATCAGACGCTTCGTGCTTCGGGGGTTCGAATCCCTCACCTGCCACGGTCTCTTCGAGACTCGTTGTGATGTCATTCTCAATCACAGGAATTGCATTGTGGTTCCATTTTGAGTTAGGCTTCTCGGCGTTGCCCCGATAGCTCAGTCGGCAGAGCGTCTCCATGGTAAGGAGAAGGTCAAGGGTTCGATTCCCTTTCGGGGCTCAGGTCGCGGCTATAGCCGCAGCCGCTGCGGCGGGGTAGCTCAGCTGGTCAGAGCGCACGACTCATAATCGTGAGGTCGCGGGTTCGAGCCCCGCCCCCGCTACCAGACCAACGAAGAGTCGCACGCCGACATAAGCAAAAGCAAAAGGGGAATCACCGTGGCAAGCAAGTCTCAGGACGTTCGCCCCAAGATCACTCTGGCATGCTCGGAGTGCAAGGAGCGCAACTACATCACCAAGAAGAACCGTCGTAACACGCCGGATCGTCTTGAACTGCAGAAGTTCTGCCCGCGTTGCCGCAAGTCTACGCTTCACCGCGAGACCCGCTGACGGCATCGCGCTCACCCCGAGGAACGTAAGGTCCTCGGGGATTTTTGTTATCTCGGTGGTGTTGGGGGTTTATTCTTTCTCCTATGACTACTCGTGGTGAACCCCGTCAGATCCTTGTTCCTATCGGCTCAGGTGAGGTGCGTATTCCGGCGATTGTTACTGTGGCCAGCGGGCGCACAATTCTCTTTTATGACGAACGCCCAGCCCCGGCCTCGGGAAATGGATCGGACTTCAACGGGCTCACTATGGCCTCGGACCTGCCCAACCCGAACAAAATTCGCTGGATGGAACGCACTGCGGCGGGGGAGTGGTCGACTCCTCGAGATCTTCCCGCGACGCTGCCCGCGATTACCTCAGATGCCTGCGTGGGAGTAGATGGCGACGGTTTCTTGCACCTTGCATGCGCATCAAGCGATGGTCGAGTCGGCTACATGGACTCGCGTGCCGATGGTGATCGTCTACAGGCGATCCTTGCCTGGGGATCTTCCCCGGAGGACCTGCGTGTGACGGATCTGACGGATGAGCTTTACCGGGAGAGCGGAGCGGATGCACTCTTCGCGACCTCTGGGTCAACAGTGAGTTTCGATGGCGCAGTACTGATTCCTTATGTTGTGCGCGTTGGGAAGGAGACTCATATTCGAGTTGTTGCCCTTCGAGCAGGGAGCATTGAATGGATTTCAGATCCCCTTGTGGGGCCTGAGGGTGTCCTGCTCGACGAAACAACGCTCACGGTGTGGGATGGGCGCGTTGTGGCAAATTGTCGCCTCCCAAGGATTTGAAGGACGAGGCGCAGGCGGGCGCTACCTGGCCTGGGGGGATGGCCGCAGCTGGGCTGACGGGCACCTGTGGGAGTGCGAGGACCCCGGGTGCAACGCGAAGGCAATGGGCGATCTCTTTGTCCACCCCCATTCGCTTTCGGCGCGCGAACGTGGCACGCTCCTTCGCCTGACGCCTCCGTGGGAAGGTACGGTGCATGCGGATTGCATTGCTTCTCTTGGGTTTGGGGGTTTTGGCTACAGTGATGCCTTGCTCTCCGGTAACGAGGCCGTGGTTGTTTTTGAGCGCGATTGCGGCTTGTGGGAGGCGGTTGTGTGCGTGAGTGAAGCACCTGTTTCCTGAGCTTTCTGCGAGTGTTTGCGCACGTCTTCGGAGTTTTTTGGCGAATGTTGATTTACCCCTTGCGGAAATTTGTCAGACAACATATGCTTGCTTCAGCGGGCGTGATTCACGGACCGCACATCCCATTTCTCGAAGATGAGGAGCGAGAACATGCGTATGCGCAAACACTTCGCAACCGGTGCTGCAATGGCAGCAGCGGCAACCATGGTCCTGACCGCCTGTGGCGGCGGATCTTCCACTTCACCATCAACCAGCAGCGGTAGCTCAGACTCAGGCGCACCCAAGGGAACCATCAACGTGGGTTCCGCCTACGAGACCACTGACTACAGCCCGATCACCACCTCGGCACTCGGCATGGGCGCAAACTGGCAGGTCCTCGAAGGCCTGTACCGCTTCGACATGTCCGACTACTCGGTCAGCCCCGCGCTGGCTGCCGGCGACCCCGTGAAGGTCTCCGACACCGAGTACGAGATCGCCCTGCGCGACGGAGCCAAGTTCTCTGACGGCACCGATGTCAAGGCAGCAGACGTTGTGAGCTCCTACGAGCGCACCACTGGCGACAAGTCCATCTTCCGTCAGTTCTTCACCTTCGTGGATTCCGTTTCCGCGAAGGATGACAAGACCATCACCGTCAAGCTGAAGTACCCCTTCTCCAACCTGAAGGAGCGCTTCGTCAACGTTCACGTCGTTCCTTCGAGCATGAGCGAAGACGCACTCAAGGCCAAGCCCGTTGGCACCGGCCCCTACAAGTACGAGGCAATCTCGGCAACCGAGATCACCGCAGTTCCCAACGAGCACTACAACGGCAAGACCCCCGCGAAGGCAGCCACCCTCAAGTGGAGCGCACTCAAGGACGACGCAGCACGCCTCTCCGCCGCTCTCGGTGGCAGCATTGACGTGATGGAAGCCGTTCCCGCCGCAGCGCAGGATCAGCTCAAGGCAGCAGGCTGGAACGTCGAAGCCAAGCCCGGCTACGGCAACCCCTTCATGATGTTCAACACTCAGAAGGCTCCTTTCGACAAGCCTGAGGTGCGCCGCGCATTCATCAAGGCCATCGACAAGCAGAAGCTGATCTCTTCGGCTCTGAACGGTCAGGCTGTGGAAGCCAAGTCCTTCCTGCCCGAAGCAAACCCGGCCTACAAGAAGCCCGCAACCGACCTGTCCTACGACAAGGACGCAGCTAAGAAGCTGCTTGCCGATGCCGGCGCTTCCGATATGACGGTCAACCTGGTGACGACGGACCACCCGTGGGTTCTCTCCCTGGTTCCCCAGATCAAGTCCGATCTCGAGGCACTGGGCCTGAAGGTCAACCACCAGCAGATGGCTTCCTCGGCTCTCTACTCGACCGTGACCGACGTTGACAACCCGACCTACGATGTCGTCCTGGCCCCCGGTGACCCCTCGGTCTTCGGCACCGACCCCGGCATCATCGTTTCCTGGTGGAACGGTGACAACGTGTGGACCAAGAAGCGTGACGGCTGGCAGGTTTCGGATCCTGAATCCTTCAAGAAGCTGCAGGGCCTCATGGATGAGGCCGTTCAGCTCGACGGTGATGCTGCCAAGGCTAAGTGGGGCGAGGTTCAGGATCTGCTCGCCGAGCAGACTGTGATCTACCCGCTGGTCTTCCGCAACATGATCACCGCCTCCAACCCCAAGAAGGTTGACGGATTCAAGGCGATTTCCTCCACCGGCCTGCAGCTGCTTGGAGTAAGCGCGAAGTAAAGCCCTAGCAGGCTTTCGACGAAAGGAGGGGTGGGATGCCCACCTTGGGCTAATGCCACAGTGGGACCCCACCCCTCCTTCATTTTGCTCAATTCCGCTTGACATGGAGGTCTAGCAGTGAATAACCTTCTGCGCCTTATCGCGCGACGACTGGTGGCGCTGCCGATCATGGTGGTCGGCGTGTCATTCCTCGTCTTCTTCATCATGTCGCTGTCTCCCATTGACCCCGCCTACTCGGCACTGGGCGAGACAGCCACTCCCGAAGCTCTCGAAGCGTACCGCGTTGAACGCGGACTCAACGAGCCCTTCTTCACCCAATACGGAACGTATCTGTGGAACATGCTTCACGGTGATCTCGGTCTGTACGCAACCGGCACGGATTACCACGTGAGTGATCTGGTCGCACAGGCGCTGCCCGTCACCCTTCAACTCACCTTCTTGGGTCTGTTCTTCGCAGTCGTTATCGCTTTCCCCCTCGGCGTCATTGCTGCTCTCTACCGCGATCGCTGGCCCGATCAGCTGATCCGCGTGATCTCGGTGATCTGCATTGGTACCCCTTCCTTCTGGCTGGCAGCGCTGCTGGTCTTGGCTTTCGTCGGTGGTTCCATCCCGGTTTCCGGTCCTATTCCTGCATTCGGCGTCGATCCCGCGGGTTGGTTCCTCCGATTACTTCTTCCCGCTATCGCATTGGCTGTCCCTGTGATCGGACAAATGACCCGCGTCGTGCGTACCTCAATGGTTGAGGAACTCGACCGCGACTACGTCCGTACCGCAATCGGTGCAGGCATTCCCAAGCGTGTTGTCGTTGCCCGCAACGTTTTTGCGCAACGCGCTCATCACTCCCGTGACTGTTCTCGGTCTGCGTATCGGCTACCTCATGGGTGGTGCCGTCGTCATTGAAATCATCTTCGCCATTGATGGCATGGGTAAGCTCGTGCTCCTCAAGGGCATCCAAGAGAACTGGGTGACCCTGGTGCAAGGTGGCGCCTTGGTCGTCGCAATCGCCTTCATCATCGTCAACATCATCGTTGACATGCTCTACCTGCTCATCAACCCGCGTATTAGGTCGGTGTGAGTCATGAACCAAAAAGCAAAACTCGCAAAGGTCACCGCGAAGGGTGCGCATTTCTCACGCATTAGCGCGATGTCTTTGGGATCCAAGATCGCAATCGGTATTTTGGCACTGGTCGTTCTTGTATCAATCCTCGCGCCCTTCGTGGCACCCTATTCGCCCGAATTCATCGATACGCCGTGGCAGGGGCCGTCGTCGGCTCACCTCTTTGGTACTGACCACGCGGGTCGAGACATTCTTTCTCGCGTCCTCTTCGGTGGTCGCTACTCGCTGCTCATCGGCCTGTGCTCAACCGTGATCGCACTCTTCTTCGGCGCCATCATCGGATCGATCGCAGCTGTGACGCGCAAGGCCATCTCCGAGACCATCATGCGCATCCTGGACATCATCATGGCTGTCCCCGGTATCGCAATGGCGGCTGTTACGGTTCTGGTCTTCGGACGCACACTTGCCCAGTCCGACAACAAGATGGGCATTGTCTTCGTCATTATCTTCTCGATCGCATTCGTCTACATCCCGCAGCTGGCACGTATTGTTCGCGCAAACGTGATGGCCGCATACGGTGAAGACTACGTGCGTGCAGTGATCGTCTCCGGTGCCCGTGCACCGTGGATCCCTCATCAAGCACGTCATGCGTAACACTGCTGCTCCGGTTCTGGTCTTCGCCACGGTTTTGGTCGCAGATGCGATCATCCTCGAGGCCTCGCTGACCTTCATCGGTTCAGGCCTTCCTGCAACCATGGTTCCCACCTGGGGCAATATCTTGTCCGAGGCCTCGTCCTACCTCTCGGTCCTGCTGGGCTACTGGTGGACTGCCTTCTTCCCCGGCCTGTTCATCATGATCACCGTCTTGTGTTTGAACATCCTCTCGGAAGGCATCACGGACGCGATGGTCGCGGCTCCCTCCACGGCAGCTGTTGCCCAGGTCGACAAGAACTCTGAGCGCGAAGCCGACCGTATCCTTCTCGATCCTCGCCGCGCCTACGCCGAGCAGGCAGAATCCCTGCAGGCACGCCTCGACGATCTGGAATCTGTCGAAGGCAAGCGCACCGACCGTTTCGACGATGACTTCACCGGAGAGCCCCTCCTGGAGGTCAAGGATCTGTGCATCAAGTTCGAGCGCCACGGTGATGTCAACGTTGTCGATCACGTATCCTTCAAGGTTCGCGCTGGCGAAACCATGGGTCTTGTCGGTGAGTCCGGCTGTGGTAAGTCGATCACGGCTCTGACCATCATGGGCTTGATCGATCCCAAGGCAGAGATCACCGGCGAAATTCTCTACGAAGGCAAGAACCTCCTGGAGATGAAGCCTGAAGAGCGTCGTGCGCTTCTGGGCCACGAGATGGCAATGATCTACCAGGATGCGCTTTCCTCGCTGAACCCGGCCATGCTCATCAAGGCACAGATGAAGCAGCTGACCAAGCGCGGCGGAACCCGCAGCGCAGAGGAACTCCTCGAACTGGTGGGCCTGGATCCCAAGCGCACCCTCGAGTCCCTACCCGCACGAGCTTTCCGGCGGCCAGCGTCAGCGCGTTCTCATCGCTATGGCTCTGACCCGCGACCCGAAGCTCATCATCGCGGACGAACCGACCACCGCTCTGGACGTGACCGTTCAAAAGCAGGTCATCGACCTGCTCAACGAGCTGCGTGAGAAGCTCGGCTTCGCAATGATCTTCGTCTCCCACGATTTGGCGCTTGTCGCCGAGGTGGCTCACAAGATCACCGTCATGTACGCCGGTCAGGTCATCGAGCAGGCGCCGACCAAGGAACTGCTCAAGCACCCGACCCACGAGTACACTCGCGGCCTGCTGGGCGCAGTGCTTTCGATCGAAGCCGGATCCGGACGCCTCCACCAGGTTCCCGGAACTGTTCCCTCGCCTCGAGATTTCCCGAAGGGCGACCGCTTCGCTCCTCGTTCCTCGCACCCCGACTACGGCCTCGACATCCGTCCGGTCCTCACCGAGGTTGGCCCCGAGCACGTGTATGCGGCACTGCCGCCTCGCGAGGAGGTTCTTGTCGTAAGCGAGACCGTCGTCATCGAAGAAGGTCAGGAGGAAAACTGATGAGTACCGAAACTCTGATTGTCGAAACCGAGACGGTGATCGCTACACCCGAACCTCCGATCATCGAGCTCAAAGACGTTGAGGTGACCTTCAACTCCCGCACTGGCTCACTGTTCCGCCCCCACAAGGTGCACGCGGTTCGCGGTGTCAACATGCGCATTGAGCGCGGACAGACGCTGGGTATCGTCGGCGAATCGGGCTGTGGCAAGTCCACGACCGCGAACGTCATGTGCGGATTGCAGATGGCGACGAAGGGCAAGGTGTTCTTCAACGGTGAGGAAGTCACAAAGCGTGGCGCAGATGCGCGTAGGCGCATCGGACGCGTCGTCTCGGTGGTCTTCCAAGATCCGGCGACCGCGCTGAACCCGCGTATGCACGTTGCCGATCAGCTTGCTGATCCGCTGCGCGTGCACGGTATTGGTGACGAGGCCTCGCGCGCCAAGCGCGTGCAAGAACTGATCTCTTTGGTGGGTCTGCCTTCAAGCGCCTTGGATGCGCTCCCCGGTCAGCTCTCTGGCGGTCAGCGTCAGCGCGTTGCAATTGCTCGCGCACTGTCCATCGGCCCCGATGCGATCATCGCTGACGAGCCCACGAGCGCACTGGACGTTTCGGTGCGTGCACAGATCCTGAACCTGCTCACGGACCTCAAGAGTGAACTGGGCCTGGCGATGGTCTTCATCTCACACGACATTCAGACGGTTCGTTACGTTTCGGACCGCATCGCCGTCATGAACGGCGGGAAGGTCGTTGAAGAAGGGCCTGCTGCGCAACTGCTTGCTGACCCGAAGGATCCCTACACTCGCAAGCTGCTGGGGGCTGCGCCCTCACTGCTGCACCCAACACTCGAAGGAGAGAACTGATGACTTCGCAGATTCGTGGCGTTGTCCCGCCCCTTGCTATCCCGCTGAAGGATGGCGAGCTGGATGTTGTGTCGCTGGAGCGTCATATCAATCGCATGATTGGCGCGGGGCTTAACGGCCTCTTCGTCTCCGGCTCAACCGGTGAGGTCGCTTTCTCGACCTCCGAGCGTCGTCAGCAGATCCAGCGCGAGGTTGTTCGCATCGTCGACGGCCGCGTCCCGCTCCTGGTCGGCGTCATCGACACCGAAACTGAGCGTGTCATTGAGAACATCAAGGCTGTCGAGGAAATCGGCGGTGCACGTGGTGTGGTCGCAACCGCTCCTTTCTACGCACTGGGCGGCCAGGCTGAGATCGAGAAGCACTTCCGCATCCTCAAGGAGAACACCAACCTTGAGCTGTGGGCCTACGACATCCCCGTGTGCGTGCACACCAAGCTGCAGAACGACCTTGTTCTTCGCCTGGGCAAGGACGGCGTCCTTGACGGCGTGAAGGACTCTTCGGGTGACGATGTGGGCTTCCGCTGGCTTTCTCGCGCTAACGAGGCCGCTGGCCACCCGCTGCAATTGCTGACCGGCCACGAAGTGGTTGTTGACGGCGCCTACATGTCGGGTGCGGATGGTTCCGTCCCCGGTCTGGCAAACGTTGACCCCGAGGGCTATGTCCGTCAGTGGCAGGCCTTCGAGCGCGGTGACTGGGAAGCCGTGCGCACTGAACAGGACCGCCTCGCGGACCTCATGCGCATCGTCCAGGTCAGTGGCGTTCAGGGCTTCGGCGCTGGCGTTGGTGCCTTCAAGGCTGCTCTGCACCTCCTTGGTGTTTTTGATTCCCCCGAGATGCCTCGCCCCGTGAAGGCTCTTGAGGGTGCAAACGTTGAGCATGTCGCCTCCGTCCTTCGTGAGGCCGGTCTGCTCTCCTGATCATCAGCGAGGCCGAGGCGGTACTTCCTCTCGCGTACGCGCGAGCGTGCGCCCGCCTTGGCCTCGCTGATTAGTCTTCTCTTCCGTTGCCTTTTGGAGAATTTTCATGACTACGCTCCTTGCTCTTGATATCGGTGGAACGAAGATCGGTTGGGGTATTGTCGAGGCCGAAGACAGCTTCACCGTTACCGAACGTGGCTCAATCCCTACCTTGGCCGCTCAGGGTGGCGCCAATGTCGCTGCGCGAATCTGCACACTGGCCTCGGAGCTGATCGAGTCGCACCCGGCGATTGCGGGTATCGCAGTTGCGAGCGCCGGAGTTGTCGATCCCGCGACCGGTACGATCGTGTCTGCAACGGACATCATGCCCGGTTGGGCGGGGACCAAACTCGGTGACCTCCTTTCCGCGCACACGCAGCTCCCGGTTCGTGTCCTCAACGATGTGCACGCGCACGGGCTTGGAGAGGCCACTTTGGGTGCAGGGCGGCCTATCGCAGCGTTCTATCTATCGCCGTGGGAACGGGGATCGGCGGCGCCTTCGTCGAAGACGGTCGTGTTGCCTTCGGTTCTCGCGGCATTGCGGGACATGTGGGCCACGTTCACCACCATTTCGCACCCGATATGGTCTGTTCGTGTGGGCGCCTGGGACACATCGAGTCTTTCTGCTCCGGGTCGGGAATTACCACCTGGTATAACTCGCTGCGTCCTCAAGACAAGCCGGAAGTTGACGGCGGACGCGCACTCCAAGAGCTCGCCGATTCTGGCGACCCCCTTGCACAAGCGTGCTTCGCGCGCTCCGCGTACGCCCTTGGCGAGGCCACGGCCTCGTTAGTGAACTGTATGGATCCCGCCGTCGTCATTATCTCCGGTTCGATGACTCGCTCGGGGGATATCTGGTGGGATGGTCTGAACGAAGGTTTTTCAGCCAGCGCGATGACGCCCGTTGCGACGACCCCCATTCTTGTTGGTTCCCTTGGTGGCAATGCACCGCTGCTCGGGGCTGTTTCTTTCTTCCTCAACGCATAGGAGTTCACCATGCATCCGCTTATTGCCGGTCTTAAAGGAAAGCTCATCGTTTCCGTTCAGGCTTACCCCGGGGGAGCCCATGCGCCACCCCGAGACTATGGCTCAGATTGCGCGTGCCGCTGAAATCGGCGGCGCTGCGGCGATCCGTTGTCAGGGACTGTCGGATATCTCCGCGATCAAGGGACGTGTCGATGTCCCGGTGATTGGTCTGTGGAAGGAAGGGCACGAAGGCGTCTACATCACCCCTTCGCTGCGTCACGCGCGCGCCTGCGTCATGGCCGGTGCCGATATCGTGGCTCTTGATGCGACGGGTCGTCCGCGCCTTGATGGTCGCAGCTTTGCTGAAACCGTTGCGGCTTTGCGCGAAGAAGAGACACTAGTGATGGCTGACTGTGGTTCTTTTGAAGATGCGCAGCGGGCTGTTGATGCCGGTGTCGATATTGTTTCAACGACTCTTGCTGGCTACACCGGAGATCGCCCGAAGACCGATGGCCCTGACTTAGAACTTCTCGAGCAGACAGTTCAGGCATTCCCAGGTGTGCCCGTGATCTGTGAAGGGCGTATTCACACTCCGGAGCATGCTGCAGCTGCCATGAAACTCGGTGCTTCGCAGTGATCGTGGGTACCGCGATTACTCATCCGACGTCGGTTACCGGTTGGTTTAAGGCCGCCGTCGAAAACTAACTTTTCTTTCGAATATCAATCGGTGTCCGTGTGGAGCTATTTCACACGGACACCTCTTTTTGCGGCCTTTAACCACGGGCCTATCGGCGAGTAAAATTGCGAACCGTGTCTATTCCCTCATCGCCTGCTCACAGTGCCCTTCGTGCAACCTTTGTGGTCTACGCAGGCCTAGGTTTTGCAACCTCAGCGTGGCTCTCACGTCTACCCGATGTGCGTGATCACCTGGGATTGACCCCGGGAACCATCGGCATGATGCTGCTGATTGCCTCCCTGGGTTCTTTGTTGACCCTTCCCACTTCGGGTCCGATCGTCATGAAGATCGGTGCACGGTGGGCTGGGCGAATCGGCGTATTCATTTGGGCATTGGGCATTGTCGGAGCAGCGACGGGAACGCTCGCGAATTCTCTCGTGCTCTTCACCGGTTCCCTTGTTTTCATGTCTGCCGGGGCGGGCCTGTGGGGATCGAGCATGAACATCGAGGCTGGTTTGGTCCAAGCTGCTGTGAGGCGCCTTGTCGTTCCAGTGATTCAAGCGATGTACGCGGTCGGCATGCTCGGCGGTGCATTACTTGGAGCGCTTGCCTCGCGAGTCGGAGTTCCACTCGGAGCGCACCTATACGGTCTGGCTGCTCTCGAGCTTATTGTGTGCGGTGTTTCCATTGGTTTCTACCTCAGCCAAGACGAGGTCGCCGCTCTTGAACCCGCAAAGGACAGCCTCGTGGGTGAAGGGGAGGAGGCCTCGGCAGGCAATGCGAAGAAGGGCCTGACCCGCTTGGCGTGGCGCGAGCGCCGCACGGTTCTGATCGCGCTCATGGTGATGAGTGGCGGACTCCTGGAAGGCGCCGCTAACGACTGGCTGAACCTGTCGATGGTCGACGGTTATGGTTTTGCGACCTCGACGGCGTCGGCGATCTTCGCTTTCTTCTTGCTGATGATGACAATCATGCGTTTCGGATCTCCGCGTTTAGAGAGGCGTTTTGGGGCGCCGCATCTGCTTCGATTGACCATGGGATGCGCGATCGTTGGCCTGATGCTTGTTGCCTTTGCGCCGCATCATATTCTTGCGGTTATCGGTGTTGCCTTGTGGGGTATCGGTGCATCCTTGGTGTTCCCCCTGGGTATTTCCGCCCTGAGCATTGATCCCGTGATGACGCCTGCGCGAGTATCGGTCCTCTCGACCGTGAATTATGGTTCGGCGCTCATCGGACCGCCGATTTTAGGTCTTATTGCAGATCACGTCGGCTACCACCGTGCGCTCATTTTCGTCGTGCTCCCGGTGTGTCTGGCCATCGTCTTGGCCGGACAGGTTCCGGACCAGCGGGGGCGCGTGCGAGCCGTTGCACCTCTTGACGATTAATCTTGAGTCATGACGACTCTTGCTGAATTGACGACCTTTCGCGTGGGCGGAGAGGTTTCTCGCCTTGTTCGCGCAACTTCCAGTGAGGAATTGGTTGCTGCCGTTCGCGCGGCCGATGAGGAGCAACGCCAGCTTTTGGTTCTGGGCGGCGGATCGAATCTGCTCGCATCGGATGCTCCATTTGATGGAACTGTCGTCGCTGTACGTCCGGGTGCAGAGATTGCGCGCATAGTTGAAGAGGATGCGGCTGACTCGGTGATCGTCCGTGTGTGGGCCGGCACGATCTGGGATGACTTTGTTGCGTGGAGCGTCGAAGAACAGTTGTCCGGTATCGAGGCTTTGTCGGGGATCCCCGGAAGCGCGGGAGCATCCCCGGTACAGAACGTGGGCGCCTACGGACACGAGGTCGCTGAAACAATCCACAGCGTCGAGGCCTACGACCGCCTCGAGCAGCGTATTGTCCGTTTGCTCCCCTCTGATCTTGGCTTTGCCTACCGTTCCTCCGCGATCAAGCACAGCATCGGTCAGCCCGGTCTTCCCGGTCGCGTCTGGGGGCCGACGGGGCGTTGGGTCGTGTTGAGCGTCGACTTCCGCCTCGAGCGCTCATCCCTGAGTGCCCCCGTCATGTACTCCGAACTCGCACGGCGCCTCGGAGTGGAGGCTGGAGAGCGTGCCGAGGCATCCTTGGTCCGCTCGACCGTACTTGAGTTGCGCGCGGGGAAGGGCATGGTCTTAAACCCTGAGGACCACGATACGTGGAGCGCGGGATCTTTCTTCACCAACCCCATCCTTCCCGAGGCCGTGGCTGCTGCGCTCCCAGAAGAGGCTCCTCGTTTCCCGGCGGGGGAGGGGCTCGTGAAGACTAGTGCTGCGTGGCTCATCGACCATGCAGGCTGCTCCAAGGGCTTCCATCTTCTAGAGGCTGGTGACCCGCCTCGTGCATCCTTGTCGACCAAGCACGTGCTCGCGCTGACAAACCGCGGGGGTGCAAGTGGTGCAGATATCGAGGCTTTGGCGCGCGCTGTGCGCGAGCGTGTCTTTGATGCCTATGGCGTGACTCTTGTTCCTGAGCCTGTTGCCATCGGTATTGAGTGGTAGTTCGGACTACCTTCAACGAGCTGAAGGAGGACCGTTGTGAACGAGTACCTTGCGAGCTTGGAAAGAGACCTTTCCCCGATCGGGGGAGGCTTCAAAGAGGAAGAGCGACGGGCACACCGCGACTACGACTCTCATGGTCGTGAACAGGCTTTGGAAATTGCCTATTGCGCATACCGCTCCGACGTTTACCAGGTGCGAATGTACGCGGTTTTCCTTTTCGGATATCTCTCACAGGATCAGGAAGTGCTTACTTTCTTGAGGGAAAATGTTGCCCAGGATGACAACTGGAGAGTTCAAGAAATCCTGGCGAAGGCTTTTGACGTTTTCTGCGCCACTACGGGGTATGAGCACTCTCTTTCAGTGATCGACGAGTGGCTGGTTCATTCCAATCCGAATGTTCGTAGAGCTGTCACTGAAGGACTACGGATATGGACCAGTCGGCCCTATTTTAAAGAGCACCCATGTGAGGCAATCAAGAGGCTTTCGGCACTTCGAAATGACCCGAGCGAGTACGTCAGAAAATCTGTGGGAAACGCTCTACGCGACATCAGTAAGAGATTCCCGGACCTGATTGCAACCGAATTAAGCGCGTGGGATCTGGAAAGCAAGGAAACTCGACAGGTCCACAAACTAGCGGGCAAATTCATTGAACGGGATGCCGCTCACGCCGCGGGCGGGGCTGCAAGCCACTGATCGATTTCCGTTTTCCACACGCGTTTCGAGGCCTCGCTGGCCAAGGAAGCATCAATCGATTGACGGGCCAAATCTGCCAGCTGAACGTCAGAGAGGCCGAAAACATCACGTGCGGCCTCGTACTGGGCAACCACACGCGAATGGAACAACAAGGGGTCGTCAGCCGAAAGAGCAACGCGAGCGCCGGCCTCGATAAAGCGCATGAGTGGAACCGATGCGAAATCTGGGAAGACCCCCAGGTGAATATTCGAGGTCGGACACACTTCGAAAGAAATATCCGCGTCAATCAAACGCCGCAGCAAATCGGGATCTTCACTGGTGCGTACGCCGTGACCCAAACGCGTCGGGTGTAGGGCTGAAACAACATTCATCACAGATTCCGGGCCCAAAAGCTCCCCGCCGTGAGGAACCGAGGCCAAACCGCCATCACGGGCAATGCGGAAGGCAGGCGCAAAAGCTGAGGTGTCGCCAACGCGCTCATCATTGGACAGACCAAAGCCCACAACCTGTCCGGGGCCATCGCCGGCATACTGAACTGCCAGACGAGCAAGCGTGCGTGCGTCAAGAGGATGGCGAATTCGCGAGGCCGCAACGATCAGTGCAACTTCAACGCCCGTGCGCTTCCCTGCAGCAATCGCCTCGTCAATGATGATCTCCAAAGCTGGCGTAATCCCGCCAACCCAAGGTGCATAAGACGTGGGGTCGACCTGCATCTCGAGGCGACGCGAGCCTTCGGCCGCATCATCTTCCGCGGCCTCGGCAACGATTCGTCGCATCGCGGCTTCGGAACGGACCAAAGCTCGCGCGGCATCGTAGGAGCGCTGGAAACGGAACCAACCGCGGGCGTCCGCGGGCACGGTTAAGGGGTCCAAGTCCAACAGGTGAGGAGGAAGGCGAGTGCCTTTTTCCTGCGCCATATCCACCAGCGTTTGTGGACGCATCGCGCCTGTGAAGTGCAGGTGAAGATGCGCTTTGGGGAGCGTGGACAGCGGCCGACGCCCGGGGGGAGTCGGTGCTGGAACCGTTAACGAAAGCTGGCGAGATGCTTGACGCTGCTCCATCAGTGCTTCTCGACCCACAGGAGCAAGTCGCGCAGGACCATGGCCTTCTCAGGCTCGTTGAGAACCTCGTGACAGGCCCCATCGATGACACGCAGGTGAATATCCGCACCGGGGTGAGCCTCGAGCACGCGCGCAACAAACTCTGCAGACCCCTCCGGCGAGGTGAGTTCATCGGCGCTGCCGTGGAAAAATCAGCGTGGGGCAGGTCAGGCGATCTGCGTGCTCGAGCGCCTTCTTGCCTTGAATCACCATGGTCGAGGCCGTCAGAAGCGGGGGAGCACCGTGGTAGTTGAGCGGATCGGCGTCGAAGGCCTCCTGAACGCTGGGATCGCGCGAAAGCAAAGAATGCTCGGGCGTGGACTGGGCCGCCGGAACCTGCACTCCCGGCAGGTAGCGAGCGAGTTTCCCGAGGCCACCAACCACCGGCGCGGGAAGCTGAGGAAGCGGGATGAAAGCGGGACCAGTGAGGACCATACAGCGAATGCCTCGCTGTGAGATCAAAGCCGAGGCCGCAGTGATGAGACCCCCCATTGAATGCCCGAAAAGAATGAGCTCATTGAAACGGGAATCGGCCAAAACTTCTTGGCGAGCACTGATGTGGTCCTTGATCAACGCACCGACGTCGACCTGGGCGCGAGGACCTGGGGAAGTGCCGTGGCCGTAGTGGTCGTAGGTTGACACATCGTAGCCAGCCTGGAGAAGCGCATTGATCAGCCCTTCAAAACGTCCCGAATGCTCGCCATAACCGTGGGCGACAAGGACGTGTCCATTGGGTTGGTCGAGGTGTGTTCGCCGCGTCGAAAGGTCCATATGTCAATTGTGACAGCTCAAGGCGTCATTTGGGTAGCGATATTGGGGTGTGACTTGACGAAGAGTAAGAAAAATCCCGCACGGCTAGCAATGTGCCTACCGCGCGGGATTTCATAGTGGAACCCTGAGTCAGCGAGCCTCGGAGAGAAGCTCCTGAATTCGTCCCACGCCCTCGACCAAATCGTCATCGGACAAGGCATAGGAGAGGCGAATGAAGCCTGAGGGGCCGAAGGCTTCGCCCGGGACAACTGCGACCTCAACCTCATCGAGGATCAGGTCAGCGAGCTCGCCCGACGTGTTGGCCACGCGGCCTCGGAACGCACGAGGTGACGCGCAGCATCGTAGGAGCGCTGGAAACGGAACCAACCGCGGGCGTCCGCGGGCACGGTTAAGGGGTCCAAGTCCAACAGGTGAGGAGGAAGGCGAGTGCCTTTTTCCTGCGCCATATCCACCAGCGTTTGTGGACGCATCGCACCCGTGAAGTGCAGGTGCAGGTGCGCCTTGGGGAGCGTGAACAGCGGTCGTCGCCCAAGGGGAGTCGGCGCTGGAACGGTAAGAGAAGGCTGGCGAGGAATAGAGGTCGATCCTATCAGTGCTTCTCGAGCCACAGGAGCAGGTCGCGTAGGATTATATCCTTCTCAGGCTCATTCAAGACTTCGTGGTAGGCCCCATCGATGACACGCAGGTGAATATCTGCGTCGGGATGCGCATGACGTACACGCTCAACAAACTCTGCAGAGCCCTCCGGCGAGGTGAGCTCATCGGCGCTACCGTGGAAAATCAGCGTGGGGCAGGTCAGGCGATCCGCGTGCTCGAGCGCCTTCTTGCCCTGAATCACCATGGTCGAGAGCGTCAGACGCGGGGGAGCGCCGTGGTAGTTGAGGGGATCGGCGTCGAAAGCTTCTTGGACGCTGGGATCATGCGAAAGTACGGAATGTTCGGGCATGGACTGTGCTGCCGGAGCCTGTACTCCCGGCAAATAGCGAGCCAGTTTCCCAAGTCTGCCAACCACGGGCTTAGGAAGCTCGAGGAGTGGAATGAAAGCGGGTCCGGTGAGGACCATGCAGCGCAGATCCTTGCGGTAGATCAGCGCAGAAGCAGCGCTAATCAAACCACCCATCGAATGCCCAAAGAGGATCAATTCATTGCAGCGTGAATTGCGAAGAGCCTGTTGGCGAGCAGCGATGTGGTCCTTGATCAGCAGACCGACATCGACCTTGGCGCGAGGGCCTGGGGAAGTGCCATGACCATAGTGGTCGTAGGTTGACACATCGTAGCCAGCCTGGAGAAGTGCATTGATCAGACCTTCAAAACGTCCCGAATGCTCAGCATAACCGTGGGCGACAAGGACATGTCCATTGGGTTGGTCGAGGTGTGTTCGCCGCGTCGAGATGTCCATATGACAATTGTAACAGCTCGGGACACACTTTAGGTAGCGCTACTGCACACTTTTTGACAGCGCGTTCATAAAAGCCCGCGCGGAATCGTAGGCGCGCTGGAAACGGAACCATCCGCGCCCGTCGGCCGGCATGGAGGCCGTGTCGATGTGCAGCAGGTGAGGGGGCAGGCGCACGTCCTGCGTGCGCGCCATCTCCACCATCGTGGTGGGCCCCATGGCACCCGTGAAATGCAGGTGCAGGTGCGCTTTGGGGAGGGTCGCGAGGTCGCGCCTGCCCGGTGGGGTGGGGCGCGGGGCCGTCAGGTTAGGGACAGCAGGCGCTTCCACGGCCTAGTGCTCCCCGAGCCAGATGATGATGTCGCGGATCAGGCCGGGACCCTCGGGCTCGTTGAGGAGCTCGTGGTAGGCGCCGTCGATGATGCGCAGATGGATGTCGGCGTCGGGGTGCGCCGCGCGTGCCCTTCGAACCAGTTCGCGAGAGCCGCGCAGGTCCGCCATCAGGTCGCCGGAGCCGTGCATGACGAGCGTCGGAGTGCGCAGGTGGTTGGCGCGCGCGATGACCCTCGTCGCCCTGAATGATCGAGGTCAGGCCCGTCAGGATCGGCACGCCGCCCTTGTAGGTGAGCGGGTCCGCGTCGAAGTCGCGCTGGACCTGCGGGTTGCGCGACAGGGGGAGACCGCCATGTCGGACGCGCCCTTCGCCACGACGAGGCCGGGGCGCAGCCTCGCGAGAGGCAGCAGCATGCGGGCATGGGCAGGGGGCGACGTGGGGGAGTGGGCGCAGCGCCGGAGCGGAGAGCACCGTGCCGCGCAGCCGCGTCGGGTCAAGGATGGTCGAGGCAGCAGCGATGAGCCCGCCCATCGAGTGCCCGAACAGGAACAGGTCCGGGGTGCGCGCGTGGGCGAGGGTTGCCCGGCGCGCGTCGCCGAAGTCGCGGATGAGCGCGCCCACGTCCACGCGGGCGCGGGGACCCTCGGAGGTCCCGTGGCCCGCGTGGTCGTAGTAGGCGACGTCGTAACCGGCGCGGGTGAGCGCACAGCGCAGGTGGGCGTAGCGCCCGCTGTGCTCCGCGTACCCGTGGGCGAGGAGGACCGTCCCGAAGGGGGCCTCCTGCTCTGTCCGTTCGAACGAGACGTGCATCAGGCGAAGAGCTCCTGCACGCGGGTGATGCCCTCGACGAGGTCATCGTCGGCCAGGGCGTAGGAGAAGCGCAGGAAGCCGGAGGGGCCGAAGGCCTCGCCCGGGACCGCCGCGACCTCGACCTCGTCGAGGATCAGGTCGGCGAGCTCGCCCGACGTGTTGGCGACGCGGCCGCGGATCTCGCGGCCCAGCAGACGCTCGACGGAGGGGTAGACGTAGAACGCGCCCTTGGGGGGTCGGAACGTCGAAGCCGTCGATCTGGCGCAGCATGTCAACGATGAGGCGGCGGCGACGGTCGAAGGCGACGCGCATCTCGTCCACGGCATCCAAGGAACCCGACACGGCGGCGCGCGCGGCCTCCTGGGCGACGTTGTTGACGTTGGAGGTCAGGTGCGACTGGAAGGACAGCGCGGCCTTGATGACGTCGGAGGGGCCGATCATCCAGCCCACTCGCCAGCCGGTCATCGCGTAGGTCTTGGCAACGCCGTTGAGGATGACGGCCTGGTTGGCCAGCTCGGGAACCAGCTTGACGATGTGCGCGGTCTGCGCCTCCTCGTACAGCAGGTGCTCGTAGATCTCATCGGAGATGACCCAGATGCCGTGCTCGAGGGCCCACTGGCCGATCGCGGTCAGCTCTTCGGGCGTGTAGACGCTGCCCGTCGGGTTGGACGGCGAGCACATGAGGAGGACCTTCGTGCGAGGCGTGCGTGCGGCCTCGAGCTGCTCGACGGTCACCTTGTAGTCCTGGTCGGCGCCCGCGAAAACCTCGACGGGGGTCGCGCCGGCGAGCTTGACGACCTCGGGGTACGTCGTCCAGTAGGGGGTCGGCAGGATCGCCTCGTCCCCGGGGTTCAGCAGCGCCGCGAAGGCCTGGAAGACGGCCTGCTTGCCGCCGTTGGTGACGACGATGTCGGCGGGGGAGACCTCGTAGCCGGAGTCGCGCAGGGTCTTTTCTGCGATGGCCTCGCGCAGCGCCGGGAGGCCGGCGGCGGGCGTGTAGCGGTGCATCGCGGGGTTGCGCGCGGCCTTGACGGCGGCCTCGACAATGTAATCGGGGGTGGCGAAATCAGGTTCGCCCGCACCGAAACCAACGACGGGGCGTCCCTGGGCCTTCAGTGCCTTGGCCTTAGCGTCGACGGCAAGGGTCGCTGAGGGAGTGATATTTGCGAAGCGCGTTGAGACGCGGGAGGCTGATTGAGTATCCACGCGAACATTGTGGCATGGATAGATCCATTTATTGGTGTGAGTCACAATTTGAGCGCTTATGAGGCGAACGCATCGCGGTGAGTTGGACAGGAGGCCTCTTCTCCCCTAAACTCAACCGAGCAAGTCTTTTTCGGAAGAGTTGCAGTAGGGCAGTGGCGCAATTGGTAGCGCACCGGTCTCCAAAACCGGCGGTTGTGGGTTCGAGTCCCGCCTGCCCTGCCACTCAGGTGCATAACTATTGGAGGAACGATGAGCGAATCCCAGGCTCGCCGTGAAGAATCCCCGCGGGTGGATCGCACGAAGAAGCGTGCAACCCCCTCGCGCGATGGCGCACCTCAAACCAAGGAAAAGCGCCCGAATATTTTCAAGCGTATGGTGATCTTTGTCTCTCAGGTGATCTCTGAGATGAAGAAAGTCATCTATCCCAGCGGTTCTGAGACCTGGACGTACTTCCTGGTCGTCATTGTGTTTGTTGCCGCAATTATGGCTTTCACTGGCCTTCTTGATTTCTTATTCGGTAGACTGAACTCATTGGTATTTGGCTGAAACCGTTAACCCGCCCGCAGGAATGCAGGCGGGTTTCTTCTAGGGCTCGGCCGCGAACACCGCGTGAGCGTTAAGCACAGGAGGAAAACCCGTGAGCCTAGACAATATCGAAGAGGCCCCGATCGACACCTTTGACGGTGGAATCGCGCCCGAAGCTGATCTGGAAACTGCCGCACAGCGCGAAGACGAGGTCGCAGAGCGCCTTGAAGATACTCCCGTCGAGCGCGAGGAAGCACGTGAAGAAGGCGAAGCGGAAGCTGGCGTTGAAGAAGCAGCTGAGCAGGCGGCCTCGTCAGAAGATGATCCGGTAGAAAAGCTGCGCCGCGAACTCTACATGTCTCCCGGCGACTGGTACGTCATTCACACCTACTCCGGTCACGAGCGCAAGGTGAAGGCAAACCTTGAGCAGCGTATTACCAACCAGAACATGGAAGACTCGATTTTCCAGGTCGAGGGTTCCCGATGAGTACGTCATGGAGTACCGCGGAAATGCGAAGAAGCGCGTTCGTCGCGTGCGCATTCCCCGGCTACGTCATCGTCTGCATGGACTTCAACGAAGACTCCTACCGTGTGGTGAAGGAAACCCCCGCAGTCACCGGCTTCGTGGGTGACCAGCACAACCCGGTCCCGCTTTCGATCGACGAGGTCGTTATGCTGCTGACCCCGAATGTTCTCGAGGCCGCGGCTGCAGAAGAGAAGAGCGCTCCCGCCCCCGTCCAGGAAGTTCAGACCCAGTTCGAGGTCGGCGAGGTTGTCACAGTTATCGACGGCGCATTCGCCACCATGAGCGCTGTGATTTCTGAGATCATGCCTGAAACCCAGCGTCTGAAGGTCCTCCTGACCATCTTCGAGCGTGAGACCCCCATGGAGCTCACCTTCGATCAGGTTGAGAAGATCGAAGAGTAAACGCCTCGTGGCGTGACCTCGAGCACCAAGACTTGGGGGAGCGCCGACATCGCGTTATGATGTAGATTCGTGCGTCTGGGTGGACTATGTCCGCAGGTTGCTCTTCCTGTGGGCGCCACGTGGATGCATGCCGCGGTAGTCTCCGCGGCCCAGTAAGAAAATAGAAAGACCCGAAATATGGCACCGAAGAAGAAGAAGGTCACCGGCCTCATTAAGCTGCAGATCGCTGCAGGCGCCGCGACCCCTGCTCCGCCCGTTGGTCCCGCACTGGGCCAGCACGGCGTTAACATCGTCGAATTCACGAAGGCATACAACGCTGCAACTGAGTCGCAGCGCGGTTCGATCGTCCCGGTTGAAATCACCGTTTACGAAGATCGCTCCTTCACCTTCGTCCTCAAGACCCCTCCGGCCTCCGAGATGATCAAGAAGGCTGCAGGTGTTGCAAAGGGTTCGGGTACCCCGAACACCGCCAAGGTTGGATCGATCACCATGGACCAGGTGCGCGAAATCGCCCAGGCCAAGATGGTTGACCTCAACGCCAATGACATTGATGCCGCTTCCAAGATCGTCGCGGGCACCGCGCGTTCCATGGGCATCACTGTTCAGGACTGACCCTTTATTACCTCGTGGTAGGGCAGGCGCTGCCCGACACCCACACCTGCAAGGAGAAGAAGCAGAATGACGAAGCGCTCTAAGAGCTACCGCGCAGCGGCGGAGAAGATCCACGCTGGCGAACTGTACAGCCCCCTGGCCGCAATGCGTTTGGCCAAGGAAACCTCGGTCACCAAGTTCGATTCAACCGTCGAGGTTGTTATGCGATTGGGTGTTGATCCCCGCAAGGCGGATCAGATGGTCCGAGGCACCGTTTCCCTGCCGCACGGCACCGGCAAGACCGCTCGGGTCTTGGTCTTCGCCGTTGGCGAGCGCGCACAGGAAGCACTCGACGCTGGAGCCGACGAGGTCGGCGGCGACGAGCTCATCGAAAAAGGTTGCCAAGGGCTACACCGACTTTGATGTCGCCGTTGCAACCCCGGACCTCATGGGCAAGGTCGGCCGTCTGGGCCGCGTCCTGGGTCCGCGTGGCCTCATGCCGAACCCGAAGACCGGCACCGTGACCATGGACGTCGCCAAGGCTGTCCGTGAGATCAAGGGTGGTCGTATCGAGTTCCGTGTCGACAAGCACGCAAACCTGGCTTTCATCGTCGGTAAGGCTTCCTTCACCGCCGAGCAGCTCGTTGAGAACTACGCAGTTGTTCTCGATGAGATCCTGCGTCTGAAGCCGGCTTCCGCAAAGGGCCGTTACATCATCAAGGCCACGGTCGCCACGACCATGGGCCCCGGTATCCCCTTGGATGCCACCAAGACTCGCGCCCTGACCTCCGAGGATGCTTCCTGAAGCACTAGAGGTTAACGGCAGATAGTCGTTTTCTAAGGCCCCCACGAGCAGCGCTCGTGGGGGCCTTTTGTGTTATTCCAATTGGGCACAGGTCTTACAAGCCTACATAAAGATAGGCTATCCTTAGATTTATTCAATAAACCTCACTATCGTCAAAGGTTGCGATCATGTCTCAGGTTTCAAACTCGGGCGTGACAAAGGCACGCTCGGCTGTCACCATCGGCGCATTTACCGCCGTCTATTTCATTCTCATGTGGTGCTCGGGAATGCTCGGCTTCTTCGGCCCAGCATTCATGTTCGTTGGCTGGATTGTTGGTCTCCTCCTGAACGGCCCGGTCGTTATGTTGATGATGGTGCGCTCGCGCATGTTTGGCACGGTCACGATCATGGCGGGCATCGTCGCCTTCCTCATGGTCGTGACAGGACATGCGTGGGTCACCGCACCGGTCGCTCTTGTTCTCGGTTTCCTAGCTGACCTCATCGCTCGCAGCGGTGGATATCTGAGCGCCCCTCGAAACATCGCAGCGTACATGCTGTTCTCCCTGTGGATGATCGGCCCGCTTGCTCCGATTTTCTTTGCTCCAGACGCTTACTACGCGGATGTCGCGTCCCAGATGGGCCAGGACTACGCGGACGGAATGCGTGCCCTCTTTAGCCCCGCGGTCATCAGCGTGTGGGTCATTGTTGCGATGATCGTTGCCTGCATCGGTGGACTCATCGGGCGCTTCCTGCTTCGCAAGCACTTCGCAAAGGCCGGCGTTGCCTGAGATCTCGCCGGCCGAATCGGCTCCCGGTGAGTCGTCGAGCAGGCTGGACCCACGCACGAAGCTCTTAGCACTTCTCGTGCTCAATGCAGTCGTGATGCGCGCGAGTCCCACGACAACCCTTGTTGCCGTTCAGGTCTTGGTAGTGGTTGCCCTCGCGTGGGAGGTGAGCGCTCGGTCCGCGCTGCACACGGGGTTCGGTTGCTTCATCTGCGACGTCGTCACCCTTGGTTCCCCTTTTCTCATCGCTTGGATGCAGTCGATCGGCTGGCCTCGGAGCATCGTTCTCATCATCGGAACCTGCAGCGCGATCATGTACTGGTTTGCTCGCTTTTTTGCCGGCTTTGGCCTTGCACTCTACGTGTATCGCACAACCAGGATCGGCCAGATGAAAGCCGCTTTGCGTGCCGTGCACCTGCCGCGGGTCTTCGTCGACGCCCTCGTGGTGGCCTTCCGCGTCATCCCGACTGTGGGGGCCGAGGCGGTCGCTATCCGCGAGGCTATGGAGATGCGCGGCGTCGACCTCAGGGCGCGCGGGGTGCTGCGGCACCCACTCGTGATCGCGGAGCGCTTCTTGGTCCCGCTGTTGTCGTCGATTGCGCGCGTCGCCGACGACCTGGCGGCCTCCAGCGTGGTCCGAGGCCTAGGCGGGGACACGCGCCCGACCTCCCTGACGCTTCTGCGTGCAAGCGCTTGGGACGCGCTCGCCCTCGCGTGCGTAGCCCTTGTCCTCGTGCTTGAGTTCTTCTGCTACCTGGGAGTCCTCCCGTGATTGATGTTGAGTCCCTGGCCTTTTCCTATGTCAGCGAGCTGACGGGAGACCATGTTGATGCTCTGCGTGGGGTCAACCTGTCTGCCCATCCGGGTACCCTCACTCTCGTGTGTGGTTCCTCCGGCTGCGGTAAGTCGACGCTCATGCGTACGCTCACTGGCCTCGTCCCGCAGATGACTCCGGGAGAGCTGGAAGGTGCGGTGCGGATCGACGGGCGCGATCTGGCAGAGGTTCCCCTGACTGAGGTCGGTCATCTGTGTTCCTCTGTTTTTCAGAATCCACGCACTCAATTTTTTTCTGCGACACCGTTGCAGAGGAACTCGCATTCTGCGGTGAAAACTATGGCCGAGACCGTACGGATTTGATCGAGAGCAGTGAACGCGCCGCAAAGCTCATGGGGATCTACGCCCTCATGGATCGCAAGCTGTCAACGCTGTCTGGCGGACAGCTTCAGAAGGTAGCTCTTGCGTGCGCGCTGGCATCTGGTGCTCCGGTCCTCCTCGCCGATGAACCGACATCAAACCTCGATCCCGCAGCAATCGCTGATGTGCGACGCGCCCTCGAGCTCCTCAAAGAACAGCGGATGACGATCGTTGTCGTCGAGCATCGCCTCCACTTCCTGAGGGGACTTGCCGACCAGGTTCTCCCTCATGGAGGCTGGAGCGGTGACGAGGCGCTGGAGCGGCGAGGAGTTCTATTCCATGACGGATGAGGAACGCTGCTCTCTTGGCTTGCGTACCCTCGTTGATCCCGGACCGCCCGAGGCCTGGGTGGCCTCGCGGGGGAGCGGGGAAGTAGCCGCGGGCGCTGAGGCTCCCCGGCTATCGTGCCGCAACTTGAGCTTTTCCTATGGTCGCACTCCAGTTTTTCAGGGCTTTAATGCGGATTTTCATTCTGGAGAAATTACCTGCATCGCCGGGGCCAATGGCGTCGGCAAGACGACTCTTGTCCGTATGCTGTGCGGATTGGCGGCCCCGAACTCTGGAGAGATCTCCTTGGACGGTGTGACTAGCTCGCGCAGGCACAGGCGCGCGGCGTGCGCACTCGTCATGCAGGACACCGGGCGTCAACTCTTTTCCGACACACTTAGCGGCGAACTAACCATTGGTGCCTCGGATGCCGGCGGAGAAGCCGGAGAAAAACTCTTGGCCGACTTCGACCTCGCAAACCTAGGTGATCGCCACCCCCTGAGCCTCTCGGGAGGGCAGAAACAACGCCTCGTCATTGCTGCCGCACGCGCAGCGAGGCGCCCCATCGTCATCCTCGACGAGCCAACCTCGGGAGTCGATGCCAGACACCTTGATTCAATTACCGCCACCCCTGCGACGCATTGCCGACGAAGGCGCCGCCGTCATCGTTGTCACCCACGACGGTGAGTTTGCCTCGGCGTGCGCAGATCGGCTCATCACACTCAGCCCGTTAGGTGAAACCCGTGCTTGCGAAGGAGACCACTAATGACTGTCACTGATCAGGAGAGGAAAGCCCGCATGGGAGAGCGCGGTTCATCCACTAGCGATGTGCAAATCGACGACCCGCGCGCTGCACATAAGGCTGGGCAAAAGGCGTTCAAAGAGCTGACTTCTCCCATCCGTATGGCCATGACCGTGGCGCAGATACTGGGCGTCCTCTACGGTGCGCTTGCAGTCGCTCCTTATGTCATTCTCGTCCAGCTAGGTGAGGTGCTTCTTGCTGCGGCGCGTTCGGGGGTCTCACCTGAGCGCGGTGAGGTTATCAATCTGCTCATGTGGCTCATTGGCGCATTTGGCATGCGCTATGGGATCTATTTTGTCGCCTTGAGCGTCACTCATTTCGCGGACGTGCGTTTCGGTCATCTTGTCCGCATGCGCATGGTGAAAGTTCTCGCTTCAGCGCCCCTCGCGTGGTTCACCTCGACGAACTCGGGGGCTGTACGCAAGGCGATCCAGGACGACACCCACGATGTTCATACGGTCATCGCCCATGCGCCAGTTGAATCTGCTGCTGCGGTGAGCGCGCCTCTCTCCTTGTTGATCTACTCGTTTATCATCGACTGGCGCCTAGGCCTGCTCTCAATCGCCACCTTGCCGATCTACGCCCTCATTAATGCCTGGATGATGCGGGACATGGGCGAGAAAACTGCCGAAATGGACCGGTACCTCACGCGTGTCTCGGCAACCATGGTCGAGTTTGTTTCCGGTATTAGCGTCGTAAAAGCATTTGGTACTGTCGGGCGCGCACATGAACGCTTCAGTCACGCGGCTGAAGATTTTGCGCGCTTCTACGTTGCGTGGTGTGGACCATTGCTCAAAGGGTCCGCGCTGGGGCAGGCTGCTGTTTCGCCCTCGATGATTCTATTGATATCGACAGCGGGAGGCTCGGCGCTGGCAGCTACTGGGATCGTGAGTCCCGTTCAAGTCATTACCTGCGCGTTGATCGCCCTTGTCATTCCGGCCGCAATCGAGGTACTGGGTTCGACGGTTTGGTCCTATCAGATCGCTGGAGCTGCCGCACTGCGCATTGTTGACCTTCTTTCCGTTGCCCCTCTATCGACGGATGGAAGTGAAGAACCGGTGGGCGCAGATGTCGAGGTTGACAAAGTGTCCTTCTCTTATGGTTCTACACGTGCCCTAGACGAGGTCAGTCTGACAGTTCCCGAAGGAACAGTGACCGCGCTCATCGGCCCATCCGGTTCTGGAAAGTCCACCCTCGCAACCTTGGTTGCCCGCTTTGCTGATCCAGACCAGGGCAGTGTGCGTATCGGAGGCGTTGATGTGCGAGCCATTGCTCCCGACGTCCTCTACCGGCACGTGTCTTTTGTTCTCCAAGATCCGCAGCTTCTTGATATATCCGTGCGTGAAAACATTGCGCTGGGCAGGCCAGATGCCAAGGACGAGGCAATCTGGGCAGCTGCTACCGCTGCCCGCATTGACGACTACGTACGTTCCCTTCCACGAGGCCTCGATTCCGTCATAGGAGAAGACGCCCATCCCTCGGGCGGGCAGGCCCAGCGCATTGCGATTGCGCGCGCACTGCTTGTCGACGCGCCAATCCTTGTGCTCGACGAGGCCACCGCCTTCACAGACCCCGAAGCCGAGGCCGAGATCCAATCAGCTCTCACCCGCCTCGTCCAAGGAAAAACAGTTCTGGTGATCGCCCACCGGTCCGCATCGATTATCGGTGTTGATCAAATCGCCATCCTCGAGGCAGGTCGTCTCATCGCGCGGGGCACGCCCGAAGAACTCGCGGACCACCCGTATATGCGTGAGCTTTCTGCGCCCGTGAAAGGACACTGACATGTTCGAGCTGATCTCCAGGCTGCGTGAGCCTCTCTCTTCTGAGGGGCGCACCGGATTCTCCCACGTTATGTACCTGTCCTGCATTGTCGGACTTGTTCGGGGTTTTTCCCTGATTTCATTCATTCCGGCGGCGATTGCGCTGACATCAGGACAACCCGCGTGGGGTATGGGCTTACGTGGGTGGCTCATCGCGCTCGCCGTGTGTGCAGTGGCCTCGTTTATCTTGGAGTACTTTCTAGCCATCCGCTCCTACGTGGTGGCCTTCGATTTCCTTACGAATATGCATCGCGCGATCGGAGATAAGATCGCTTCTCTGCCTCTTGGTGCTTTCCGCGCGGACACGGCCGGGAAGACCTCGCGCCTTGTCTCTCGCGAACTCATGATGCTCGGCGAGATCTTTGCCCATATGTACTCGCCTTTGATTGCCGCGATCGTCACCTCGTTGACAATGCTGGTAGGGATTACGGTCTTTTCCCCAATGCTTGGTATCGCATGCCTAGCTGCGATCCCCATTGTTGGCGGGGGAGTGTGGGTTGCGCGTCGGTGCCTACTTTCAGGCTCTGCGTTAAAAGAACCTCCTGCCCAAGAGCTATCTCACCGCATTGTCGAATATGCGACGAAACAGGGAGCCTTGCGCGCTTGTGGGCGCTCCGCCTTCTATGAGCCGCTTCAGCAGGCTGAAAAATCCTATGGAGTGGCTGCTAGACGTTCTCTAATTAGAGAGACGCTGGGACAAATCGCCAACGGCATGGCTGCACAGCTTGTTGTTGTTTCTCTGATTAGCGCGATCGGTGTGCTTGCTGTTTGGGGAAGCGTGAGTCCAATTGAGGCAGTCGTTGCAATCGGTTTGCTTCTGCGATTTACACAGATCCTCGTCGATATCGGCGCGCTTGCCTCCGCCTTTGAGACGCGTCGCCCGGTTCTTGATCTAGCTCATGAAATCCTTTCCGCCCCAGAACTTCCTGTCCTATCGGATGATTCGGCTTTGAGCGTCCAGTCCGCGTCGAATTCGTCCGTTGCGCTTGAGGACGTTGTTTTTCTCCTACGAGGCCGATCAACCCGTCTTACAAGGTGTGTCCTTCCGCGTTGAGCCGGGAACGATGACCGCTATTGTCGGTCCTTCAGGCTGCGGAAAGACGACAATTGCCCGTCTCATCGCGCGTTTCTATGACGTGGACAGTGGCGTTGTCAGTGTGGGGAATCGAGATGTTCGTAACTGGGATACTGGGAAACTCATGTCCCAGCTCTCTTTGGTTTTCCAAGACGTCTATTTGTTTGACGATACCCTCGAGGCGAATGTTCGTGTCGGTCGCTCCGATGCAAGTGTCGCCGAGCTGGATGAAGCCGCGCGCCTGAGCGGTGTCGACGAAATCGTCGCGCGCCTACCACTAGGGTGGGACACTCGCGTGGGAGAAGGAGGACGTGCTCTCTCCGGTGGTGAACGCCAACGTGTGTCCATCGCCCGAGCGCTCTTGAAGGATTCTCCCATTGTTCTTTTTGATGAGGCCACCAGCGCCCTTGATCCCGAGAATGAACACCGCGTGACTGCGGCTATGGATGCATTGCATCGTAGCGCGACCCTCATCGTTATTGCCCACAAGCTTGATACGATCACGGCGGCTGACCAGATTGTCGTCCTTGATGAAAATGGGCGTGTTACGCAAATTGGTACTCATGCGCAGCTCTTCGCGGATGCTGAGGGGCAATACCGAGGATTCTGGGAGGCTCGCTCACGGGCTGCGGGATGGCGCCTCGTCTGAGGTAGGCGGTTGGTGCTCGTCCGCCTCGTCCATGAGGTGTGCTGATCCACATTTGCCAGGGTGGATTCATGCGTGCGGGCGTGTTAGTCTATTCGTTGCCGAAGACCGTCGGTCATCCACCTCGGTGGATTCCAAGTGCGAAAGCATCCGACGCAGGTGAGTGACTTCTTTCGAAGTGGGTTTTATTGAGCCCGGCCGCTTTCCTGCGTGCCGGGCTTTTTTGTGCGTCCGGCGGCGAAGTTTTGAAAGGAGGACCATGGCGAAGTCCGACAAGGTAGCAGCAGTTGCTGAGCTCGTGGAGCGTTTCCGCGGAGCTGACGCTGTCCTGCTGACCGAGTACCGCGGCCTGACCGTTGGCCAGCTCAAGCAGCTGCGTCGCGGCCTGGGCGAGAATGCGACCTACGCCGTGGCAAAGAACACGCTGGCGATCCTGGCGGCTCGCGAAGTTGGTCTCGATTTCCTCGAGGCCGACCTGAAGGGCCCGACCGCTATCGCTTTCGTCACCGGTGAGCCCGTTGAGGCTGCCAAGACGCTGCGTGATTTTGCCAAGGAGAATCCTCAGCTGGTACTGAAGTCCGGTGCTATGGAGGGTGCACAGCTCTCCGCTGAGGCAGTCAAGAAGCTTGCCGATCTCGAGTCTCGCGAGGTCCTGCTGGCCAAGGCCGCAGGCGCCCTCAAGGCGAAGATCTCTCAGGCGGCATACGCCTTCAACGCGCTCCCGTCCAAGACGGTGCGCACCATCGATGCTCTGCGTGAAAAAGCAGGGCGAAGCGGCCTGACGTGACAGGCCCGCAAAGGTAACCGCCTTTGCGATCACATCCACAATCTGCTCACGTAGCAGGCCAAAATCGAAAGGATGCCAATCATGGCTAAGCTCTCCAACGACGAGCTCATCGAAGCTTTCAAGGAAATGTCCCTCATCGAGCTCTCCGACTTCGTGAAGCTCTTCGAAGAGACCTTCGACGTCACCGCTGCTGCTCCCGCAGCCGTTGCCGTTGCTGCTCCCGCCGCAGGCGATGCCCCCGCAGACGAAGAGAAGGACGAGTTCGAGGTTGTCCTCGAGTCCGCAGGCGACAAGAAGATCGCCGTCGTCAAGGCCGTCAAGGCTCTGACCGGCCTGGGCCTCAAGGAAGCCAAGGACCTGGTTGACGGCGCCCCTCGACCATCTTCGAGAACGCCAAGAAGGAAGACGCCGAGAAGGCTAAGGCTGAGATCGAAGAGGCCGGCGGCAAGGTCACCCTTAGTGACTTTCCCCGTCTGATTCATTCAGACTTTCGCCCGTCATGGGCTGTGAAACCCCGTTCTGCTACGGCAGGGCGGGGTTTCCGCTTTGCGCGCGACGGTTTGTCCAAGCATCAACCTCGACCGGGTGCGCCGGCCCGCCCGCTCGCCTTCCGCGCCGCGTGCGAGGAGCCGCCTGGCCGCGAGCGACGGCCCGCCCGCTTAGCGTCGGCAGCCGCGTGCGACGGCCCGCCCGCTCACCGTCCGCGCCGCGAGCTTTCGCTCGGCGCGTCGGCTCGAAGCCCGGCCAGGCCCTGCCGCCGCACCCGGCCACGCAATCAAGCCACGTGCGCACTCGACTTGACCATGACGTGACGTGAGACTTCACAATGATTGACATGAGCGATGACAAGAATCTCTACACCGTTGGTGAGGTCGCTGAGCGCTTTTCGGTGACTGTACGAACGCTTCACCACTGGGAGGCACAGGGGCTCCTCGTGCCTGTCGAACGGAGCTGGTCAAACTACCGGCTCTACTCGGTCGAGGACTGTGCTCGGGTCCAAAGGATCATCATCTATCGAGCGACGGGAATGAAACTGATGGATATCAAGGAGCTTCTTGATTCCGATGACTCTGCGATTGTGCACCTCAAACGTCAGCGAGAGAGCCTTATTGCCCATCGCCACCAGACGGACAAGATGATTGCAGCAATCGATACCTTATTGGAGGATGCAATGAACGAAAATTCTCTCAGCGTGGAAGAAGTTGGGGCAATCCTTGGGGATGCTGACTTTGCCGCGCATCAGGAGGAAGCTGAACAACTCTACGGTGACAGTGCAGACTGGCAGGAATCTCAGCACCGCACTGCGTCGTGGAGTGCGAAGGACTGGCAGGGAAATGCTGACCGTTTTCAGCAGGTCGAGAAGGACATGATCGCAGCCATTCGCAAGGGCGTTGCCCCCGATAGTGATGAGGCGGCAGCTCTTGTTGCCTCGCATCGGGAATTGCTCAGCGAGTTCTTCCCGGTGACCCCTGCGAAGCACTATATGATTTCTCGTTCCTACATTCACGACGAGCGTTTCCGCTCGCACTACGACTCGCAACTCGACGGTTTTGCTCAATGGCTCGCGTCTGCAATTGAGTGCGCTGCTCGCGATAGTGGTGTGGACATCGACAATCCCGAGTGGGTGTGATTGGTGTGTGAGGCAGGCCATGAGTGAATGCCCTTTTCGGATTTGCTCTTGGCCCACTTCATCGGTACTATTTCTTCTTGTCGCTTTCCCGCGTAGCTCAACGGCAGAGCATCCGACTGTTAATCGGACGGTTACTGGTTCGAATCCAGTCGCGGGGAGCTTCTCCCCGGTACTTGGTACCGGGGTTTTTCTTTATCAGTGAACTCATCTCGCCCGTCTTGCACTCTGAGGCTGAGAGTGCCAGACTTGGAGTTAGCACTCGGGAGTGCCGAGTGATAAGCACTAAGGCCGGTGAGGCTCTGGAGGAACCTGAGTCGTCCGTCGCGGGCATCGGTCCAATCCGCATCGCGGAAGGATAGAAGAACATGACAAAGCTCATTCACTTCGATGAGGAGGCACGCCGCGGCATGGAGCGCGGTCTGAACCTCCTCGCCGACACCGTTAAGGTCACCCTGGGCCCCAAGGGCCGCAATGTCGTTCTCGACAAGAAGTGGGGCGCCCCCATCATCACCAAGGATGGCGTTTCCGTTGCTAAGGAAATCGACCTCGAAGATCCCTTCGAGCGCATCGGCGCCGAACTGGTGAAGGAAGTTGCGAAGAAGACTGATGACGTCGCAGGTGACGGCACCACCACCGCAACTGTCCTCGCTCAGGCTCTGGTTCGCGAAGGCCTGCGTAACGTTGCAGCCGGCTCGAACCCCATCGCCCTCAAGCGTGGCATCGACGCAGCTGTCGAGGCTATCGTCGCCCAGCTGCACAAGGACTCCAAGCCCGTTGAGACCACCGAGCAGATCGCAGCGACCGCATCGATCTCTGCAAACGATCCCGAAATCGGCAAGCTCATTGCTCAGGCATTCGAGAAGGTCGGCTCCGAAGGCGTCGTGACCGTTGAAGAGACCAACTCTTTCGACACCACCCTTGAGACCACCGAAGGCATGCGCTTCGAGCGCGGCTTCCTCTCCGCATACTTCGTCAACGATGCAGAGCGCCAAGAGGCCGTCCTCGAGGATCCCTACGTCCTCCTGGTCGACACCAAGGTCACCAACGCCAAGGAACTGCTGCCCGTCCTCGAGAAGGTCATGCAGACCGGCAAGCCCCTCTTCATTATCGCTGAAGACGTCGAGGGCGAAGCACTGGCAACCCTGGTTGTCAACAACATTCGTGGCACCTTCAAGTCCGTCGCCATCAAGGCCCCCGGCTTCGGTGACCGTCGCAAGGCAATCCTCAAGGATGTTGCAATCCTGACCGCGGGTGAAGTTGTCTCCGAGACCGTTGGCCTCTCCCTCGAGAACGCCACCCTCGAAGACCTCGGCCGCGCACGCAAGGTCATCGTCTCCAAGGACGAGACCACCATCGTTGACGGTCTTGGTGCAAAGGAAGATATCCAGGCTCGCATTCGCCAGCTGCGCAAGGAAATCGAAACCACCGATTCCGACTACGACCGCGAGAAGCTCCAGGAACGCCTGGCAAAGCTCTCCGGCGGCGTTGCCGTCATCAAGTCCGGCGCCGCAACCGAGGTTGAGCTCAAGGAACGTAAGCACCGCATCGAAGATGCTATCCGTAACGCCCGCGCAGCCTCCGAAGAGGGCCTGGTCGCAGGTGGCGGTGTTGCACTGATCCAGGCTGCTTCCTCCGCTCTGGGCTCGCTGGACTTCTCCGGCGACGAAGCAACCGGTGTCAACATCGTTCGCGAAGCAATCTCCGCACCTCTCAAGCAGATCGCAGAGAACGCTGGCCTTGAAGGTGGCGTTGTCGCCGACCGCGTTGCTCAGATGGAGCCCGGATTCGGCCTGAACGCTGCAACCGGCGAGTACGGCGACCTCATGACCCAGGGCATTTCTGATCCGGTCAAGGTCACCCGCTCTGCTCTGCAGAACGCAGCCTCGATCGCCGGAATGTTCCTGACCACCGAAGCTGTCGTTGCTGACAAGCCTGAGCCTCCGGCACCGGTTGCAGCACTGCTGACGGCGGAATGGGCGGAATGTACTGATCCGCTAAGGATTCAGACACCATTTCTGGTTAAGTCCCGTTGGGGGGCGCGCCATGCGGCGCGCCCCCCAACGGCTTTTAATGTGCAAAGAGCCCCATACTTTGCGCTTCGGCATCCGCATAGACTTGTGCGGCATGCGAAAGCGAGGTCGATATTTGATCCAAGGATGTTTCGACCTGTGCTTGGGTGGTTTGCCATGACGAGACAGACTCTGAGAACTGCGCTGAGGCAGCTCCTTGCCACGAGTCTTTCAGGGCAAGGAGTTCATGCATCAAAGCAGAAACCTCCCCGCGAATACTGTCGCAGGTCACCTGGATACGAGAGGCACAGGATGCGACCTGGCCAGAGTCAACCGAATAGACGGTCATAATTCCTCCTAGCGTGAGAAAAATAGTGCTCACAGCCTAGGAAAGCTCAGTGCTTCGCCACCGATCACATACTGCAAACTGTGGATAAAAGGATTAATCCGCACACTGTGGACAAATACAAGGATTCAGAGCCCTAAATCCAATTCGCTAGATGCAGAATAAGAAAACGCTCAGGACAACGGCGGGGGTGCAGGAATATCGAGGTCCTCAATAGCGGATTCCAAAGAAGAAGTATCATCCTCGTCCGCTACGCTCTTCTGAGCCCTCTCAGAGCCCGTTGATGGAGGCGTCGACACCAAGGGCCGTTCCACTGTGGGAACCCCGGCAAGAGGCGTTGCGCTTGCTTCAGGGGCGTCATCTTGTGTGCTGCTGACGGCCGCGGAGCTGACAACCGCATCGCCCGCAAGTGTGGTATCCGTCGGCGTAACGGCCGCAGGAGAGTATCCGCAGGAGTATCACTCAGTGGAGAAACACCACCAAGCTCACTGCTCGAGCTGCACCTGAGGATTTTTCCCTGCGAGGGGGCCTCGTCAGTGGAAAGATCCTCAGAGGTCAGGGCAATCTTTGACTCCGGCAACTCAACAACTGCGTAAGGCAGACTAGGAGCGGAAAGCCCCTCATCAACGCGGTCAAAAGGCTGAGTGTGGTTCTTGATATTGAGGTGGCGGCGCCTAATGATCATCGTCCCCGAGGCGGGAGTGTCAAGGGAAGTCTCCTGCGGGCCGTCCTCGACGTCGAAGTCGTCGTCGCTATCGGTGATCTCACCGGCGGCCTCGGCGTCCTTCAGAAGGCGCGTCAGCTTCGTGCTTTCAGCCTCAAGATTGGCGCGCGCCGTTTCTTCCCAGCCGGTGGCCAGAGGGGAGGGAAAATTTGCTCGCGCTTCAAGATCTTACGAATTGCTAACCGGCGCGCACGGAAGAACTCAAGATCGCACAAGTCTGTACATTCTTGGCGCAAGGCCTCGCGGAAACGCTTGAAATCCTGCGGGCTTGCGGCAAGCATTCCCAAATCCGCATCGATAAGGACTTGAGCGTCCATATCGGAAGGATCCGCGCGATGAGTGAACAGGGCCATCATGAGCTCTTGGATACGCGAGATCACATCCTCGCTCACTCCCAGAGTCTCCATGCGCGAACGCGCGTGATACAGCGACGCAAACTCTTGCTCGTCGCCCGTTTCGCCGCGGCGGAAGATGTCAAAACTACGATTGAGTACTGCCCCCCTGGTACCACAGAGCAACTCGAAGTACGTCGGGATCGTGCGCGGTTGAAGCGATCTCGTCAATACGCGACAGGGTCTTCAGCAGGTGACGGGTGTTGTGAAGAAAACGTCCTTGGGCATTCCACCGAGAAATTAAGTCACGCGCTTCAGCCTCAAGAACAGGAATCGGGGCGCTCGCCCCGATGTCTTGCATCGCGTCCACAAAGGAACTAAAAAGCCACTGAGGTGCATCGGCACCCATGAGCGTTCACTCCTAGTCTGACAATGTTACTTTGCCATGCTAGCCACTTTCGTGGCACTTGGCACGGCCGTGATCTTAACGCGAGAAAACTCGCAGAGGCAACACAGCGCCCGCCCGGTTATCTCCCAGCACTTTTATGCATCGGGCTGTGTGTTAATGCGGTCCTTGGATTGCACAATCGGCATAGTAATGCGGACGGTTAGTCCTCCGCCTGGCGTCTTAGCAAGTTCGGCGTGCCCGCCGTGGGCTGAGACAATCGAGGAGACGATCGACAAGCCAAGACCCGAACCACCGAGGGATCGTGCGCGGGAATTCTCAGTTCGGTAGAAGCGCTGGAAGACCTTTTCGAAGTCTTCCTTTGCGATACCCGGACCGTGATCTCTGAACTCGATGAGAACGTTGGAGGGGCGCTGCGCGACGGCAATCTCAACCGGGGAAGAACGAGGCGTGTAGCGCACGATATTGCCGATAACGTTGGTCAGTACCTGCTGAAGTCGATCGCGATCGGCTTGAATCCACACGGATTGAGGGAGGCCTTGCGAGTCAAAGCCCTCAATCTCAACCTGACGGGTGGGGTCAAGAGCCGTCAAATCGAAACGAGCATTGCGCAGCATGGCGATCACGTCGACGTCAACGATTTCCAGTGGACGTCCCTCATCGAGGCGCGCCAAAGTTAAGAGGTCCTCGACCAAGGAACTCATACGCGTTGACTCGGAGCGAATGCGCCCCATGACTTCACCCGTGCGTTCGCTGGGGACTCCACCCATCGAGTACAGCTCGCAGTAGCCGGAGATCGCGGCAAGGGGAGTGCGCAATTCGTGCGAGGCATCGGAGACGAAGCGTCTGATCTTCCGTTCCGATTCTTCGCGTGCGGCGAAAGATTGCTCAAGCTGGGAGAGCATGGAGTTCAAGGACTTGGAGAGTGATCCGACTTCGGTAGAGGGAGGCGCGAAAGGAACGCGCTGGGTGAGGTCTCCAGCGGCGATCTCACCCGCTGTCGTCTCAATACCGCGCAGTGGAGATAGTGCTCGCCTCACAAGATAGGTTGCCAATCCCGTTCCAATCGCAATGATCGCAATCGCCGTTGTGGCAACGTATCCCGCCATATTTTGGATCGTGAACTGGACATCGTTGAGTGGCAGAGCGACGGTGAGCGTTCCCGATGGGGTGGTTTCTCCCTTGCGCGTGATGGGAACGATGACGGCTCGCCACATCGAGCCCCTTCTTTGTCGATTCGACGGTGATGGGGTCGGTCCATCCGCTAGCTGTATTCGCGGTTTCCCCGGGCTCGAGAAGGTCGGGGACCAACGGCTTACCCGCGTGGTCGCGCGTCGAGGCCGAGAGTAAGGTGACATCCTCTTCCGAGTCCCGGTGGATGTTCAAGTAGTAGAGAGTCGGAAGACTGGGCTCTTTCGCGAGTTCCTCCGGTGTTTCGATGACTTTCGAGGACAGTGATAGAACTGTTGACGAGAGTTCATCGTCAACCTGTGCAACTAGATGGCGTTGCAAAAGCCCGATCATCACCGTTGCAGAAAGGGAAAGACCAAGCGTTAAAAGAAGCGCGGTAAGCGCAACAATTCTGGCCGTCAACGAACGTGACGACCAGAATTTGTATACGACTCCGCGAGAATACATCTCTTAGTTTTCGTCTCGTAGGATGTATCCAACGCCTCGCTTGGTGTGAATCAGCTCGCCGCTTGCGCCTTCGACGGCAAGCTTGCGACGCAGGTAGGAGATGTAGGATTCGACGATCGCAACTTCGCCGTCCCAGTCGTATTCCCACACGTGATCGAGGATCTGCATCTTGAAACGACGCGTCCCTGATTGATCATCAGGTAGCGCAAAAAGCTTGAACTCGGTGGGGAGAGATCGATCGGCACACCGGCGCGGGTCACTTCGTGAGCGTCCTCATCGATGACGAGGTCTGCGACGCGGAGCTTGCCATCATCGCCGCTTTCGCCGAGGGTGCGGCGCAGAATTGCGCGAATGCGCGCAACAACTTCTTCGAGGCCGAAGGGCTTGGTGACGTAGTCGTCGCCGCCGACCGTGAGGCCCTGGATCTTGTCACGCATATCGTCGCGAGCAGTCAGGAACAAAAACAGGGATGGTGATTCCAGCGTCGCGCAGGCGGCGGGTCACGGTGAAACCGTCCATGTCGGGAAGCATGACGTCCAAGACGATCAGGTCAGGGCGTTCTTCCTGCGCCTGATGGTATGCCGAGGCGCCGTCTTCTGCCGTAATGACATCGAAACCTGCAAATCGCAGAGACGAGGCCAGAAGATCTCGGATATTGGGTTCATCGTCAACGACGAGAAGTCGTGCTTCTCCATTGTTCTCAAATTCCGTCATAGTGAACATTTTTGAGTGAATTTTTCTGGACAAAGCCTGAATGTCCACTGTGTGAAATTTTTATTTGTGAGATTGCCGGAGACGACGGAGTCTTCTCGTATTATTTCTGTATGAGCAAAAACTCCTCCCGTGCCCTCTTTGAACCGCAGGGCGTGATCTTTAACCCCGTCAAACGCGCGCTGGCAACCGTTCGTCGGATTTCCCTGACGATTCTCTTCCTCATCGTTGCGGCCCCCCTTATTGTCATGACACAGATCTTGGAGGACTTCCCGCAGCCACTGCTTTATGCAGCACTTGCTTGCGTCGGCCTCGTCTGGCTCTATTTCCTGTGGCTGATTGGACGCCAAGTTCGCAACCTCGCATGGGCGCAAGCAGAACACGACTTCCTCATTCGCCGAGGCGCGTTCTTCCGATCAATGACGATTGTCCCGTATGGCCGCATCCAGTATGTCGACATCTCGGAGGGCCCGATTGCGCGTATGTTCGGAATTTCCTCGATCGTGATTCACACGGCATCGACCCAGACATCCGCTCACCTCCACGGCATTCCTTCCGAACAAGCCGCCCAACTCCGAGACCACCTTTGCGCAGCGCGGGAGCGCTGAGATGGCGGGGCTGTGATCATGAATTCTGCGCAGCGAACGTTTGCAGCAGATCAAGGAGTGGACCCCTCACTGTGGAGACGTGTCCACATCATCACTCCTCTTCTCGAGGTGTGGCAGATCATTGTTGCCCTTATTGCCTTCGCTACCCTGCGAAACCTCAACGAACTCCAAGAGGCGATGAGTGCCGGGCTTGGAAACGCCATTATGGACAGGCTTTTCCTTGTCGCGCTGGTGTCTGTTCTTGTCATCGCGTTTCTTTTTCTCTACACCTTCCTTCAATGGCGAGTGACGGCCTACGCGCTCACCGATTCAGCTCTGTGGTTCCGCAAAGGAATCCTGAACCGGAATCAACGTCACGCCCGGCTTGATCGCATCCAAGCGGTGGACATTACTCAGCCGGTCCTCGCGCGCCTTGTCGGACTGGGGAAACTCGACGTTGAGGTTGCTGGTGGCGCGGATTCGAATATCACCATCGGCTTCCTCAAGGTCTCTGAATTAGAAGCCTTGCGCGGTGAAATTCTTGCTCGCGCGGCAGGACTGAAGATGAGCGGGCAAAGCCCGGCCCAGGCCTCGGCAATGGGAGGTCAAGGGTACGCGGCACCGTATGGAGCGCCCCAGGCTACATCCCCCTACGCTCCCGTTCCGCAAGGTCAATACCCGCAAGCCCCGGCAATGCCCACGCAACCGGGCGCGATGCCTCAGCCCGCAAACTTCAGCTACACGGGTGAAGTCTTTGCACCATCCACAATCCCGGTTGCGCCCGAACGTGAACTGTATCAAGTGCCAATGGGGCGTCTCCTAGCCTCGCAGCTTCTGTCGATGAGCGCGCTCTTCTCTGTTCTGGCATTGATCGTGATCATTGTTATCGGCGCCGCAAGTATTCCCTATACCGGCCTAGCGGGAATCACCGCTTCGCTCAGTGGTGTGGCAATGGTGGGTCTGTCCGTGGCGAGCTTCCATTGGAATCGCTTTGCTTCCGAGGCCAACTTCCGCCTTGCGATTTCCCCGGACGGACTTCGCCTGCGTCGCGGGCTCTTGAGTACACGTTCGCAGACCATTCCCCCCAGGCGAATTCACGCGATTGAGATCCAGCAGCCTCTCCTGTGGCGTTTCTTCGGGTGGTATCGCGTGCTGATTTTGCAGGCAGGCTACGGGGCAAAGGACACGGAGCAAAATAAACAACAGAGCTCTCATGTCCTTATTCCCGTGGGAACACGCCAAGACGTCAACTTTGCGCTGTGGGCGGTCATCGAGGACCTCGGGGTCGATGACATCCCCGCTTTCGTTGACGCTGCGCTCTACGGAACAGGCAGCGGCAACGGTTTTGTCCGCATGTCCGCGCGCGCCTTCATTCTGGATCCATTCCTCTTCAAGCGTCGTGCCCTGCGCAATTACTCGGACAACTTTCGTTGTCCGAGACGGGTGGCTTACTCGCAAGAGCTTCTGGGCGCCTATCGCCCGCCTGCAGTCCGTCAGTGCGCAGGCCGGTCCTCTGGAACGCGCGCTGGGCGTTGCAACCCTTCACATGCACTTGGTTCCCGGGCCCTTCTCCATGAAAGCAGAACATCAGGACGCCACGCAGGTGAGTGCGGACCTCGAAACCCTGCTCCGCCTCGGGCATGTCACGCGAGCAAGCGAGCCTCCCGAAAAGTGGATGCTCCGCATGGAAAATGGTGTGCGATCAGGCTTTGAGACATCACCAATGACACAGTAAGGCTCAACATGCGTGGTGGACGCCTAGATATCGGCATTATCGGCATGGGGCACGTTGGCCCGGTCCTCGGATCGGCCCTACGTGCAGTTGGACATAAGCTCGTGGGGGTCAGTGCTTCCTCTGAAGAGTCGAAAGAACGCGCCGATGCGCTACTCCCGGGAATCCCCGTCCTGCCCGTAGAAGAGATCGTTCACAGCTGCGAAATGGTTCTCCTGACTGTTCCGGACGATCAACTCGCGGGATTGGTGTCCGGCCTTGGGGAACTTGGCGCGTGGAGGGCCTCGCAGCTGGTCGTTCACACCTCGGGAGCGCACGGGATTGAGGTCCTTGAACCCGCAACCCGTGCGGGTGCAATTCCGCTGGCAATTCACCCCGCGATGACCTTCACGGGCACGTCCGTGGATATTCCTCGCCTGATCGGCACTCCCTTTGCTGTGACTGCTCCGGCCATCGCGCTTCCTATTGCGCAGGCGCTTGTCGTTGAGATGGGCGGGGAACCCTTTGAAGTTGCCGAAGAAGACCGCGGCGTTTACCACGCTGCCTTGAACCACGGGGCAAATTTCCTTGCCACTGTAGTCGCGCAGTCTCAAGCAGATCCTCTCCACCGTTGGAATTGAGGATCCGGGAACTTTCTTGCGTCCCCTGTGCGAGGCCGCACTAGATCGCGCGCTGCGAGCGGGAGACCGCGGGGTTTCTGGCCCCATCCCGCGGGGCGATGTCGGAACAATTCGTGAGCACCTGAGCGTTCTAGAAATCAAAGCCAAGGAAGAAAACTTGGCGGGGGAGGGCCAGTGGGCACACCGCCTCGAGGATGCACGCTCGACCTACGCGGCAATGACTCTTCACACTGTCGACCTGCTGGAATTTGAGGGACGAATCAGCTCTCAGGTGGCCTCGGAAAATACGCGCAGCCGTGCGCGAAATGGGTGAAAAAGTGATCCGTTAGACCCCCCACGAAATGGCGCTTCGGGGGCCTTTCGAGCGAAAAATAAGTCATATGAACTCTACGCCCTCAGTTGACGCATACCCGAGAAGAACTTGCGCAAGCACTATCCCAACTTGAGGGGACGCGCGCGCTGGTCATGACAATGGGAGCGCTCCACCGAGGACACCTCGAGCTTGTCCGGCAGGCACAGGAGCTTGCCGATCATGTCATCGTCACAATCTTCGTGAACCCCACCCAGTTTGCTCCGGGCGAGGACTACGATGCCTACCCGCGCACATTGGATGCCGATATGGAGGCACTGTCAACGGTGGGTGCTGATCTTGTATGGGCTCCTTCCGTTACCGATGCTTACCCAACTCCTGCAACTACCCGTATGGACGCTGGTCCGGTTGCTCACATACTTGAAGGTGCAACCCGCCCGACGCACTTTGCCGGCGTTGCTTTGGTCGTCTCAAAGGCAATGAATCTGATCCGTCCTGATGTTGCGCTCTTTGGTCAAAAAGATGCCCAACAGCTGGCAGTTATTCGCACTTTTGTTCGTGACTTGGATATGCCCGTACGCATTCAGGCCGTTGAGATTGTTCGCGATAGCGATGGTGTTGCGCTCTCTTCGCGTAATCAGTACCTCAGTGAGGAAGAACGCGTGCACGCGCGTTCCCTGTCGCGTGCGATTGACGAGGCCCGCGCTGCAGCGGCTTGGGTGTTCCTCTTGACGAGGTTTTGCGTGCTGCATCCTCCGTTCTCGAGGCCGAAGAGGGAGTCGTTCCCGATTACGTTGCGATCGTGGATGATGACGATTTCACCCTGCTTGCGGGGACGGGAAGCGCTGCAGAGCAAGTGGATAAGGATAGCCGTGAAAATGCGCTGGAAGCTGCAGCAACGCAGGGGAGCCTGCGCGCTCGAATTCTTCTTGCTGCGCGGGTCGGAGTGACTCGCTTGATCGATAACGCGGATGTCGTTATTTCTGCTGCCGGAGGCGCACGTCATGAGTGAAATGACTCGGACCATGGTGATTGGAAAGATTCACCGTGCACGAGTAACTGGAGCCGATTTGCATTATGTTGGCTCGATTACCATCGACGAAGACCTCTTGGATGCGGCCAATATTGTTCCGGGCCAAAAAGTAGATATTGCGGATGTGAACAACGGATCACGCCTATCGACGTACACAATCGCTGGTCAGCGCGGAAGTGGTGTCATTCAGCTCAATGGAGCCGCGGCGCATCTGGTGAACCTGGATGATTTGGTCATCATCATGGCCTATGCCCAGGTCCCCGAATCCCAGGTTCGCTCTGTAACGCCCAGTGTCGTTTTCGTTGATGCGCAGAATCGAATTATCGAAGAGGGGAGTGCTCTGGGACAGGTCCCTGAGTCTTCGCCCCACGCCCAAAGCTTGGGCTTGAAAAAGTTCGGGTGTGAATTTCAATCCGCTCATACGCGCGGGCGTGACTAATCGCTGACTTTCGCTACCATTGAAGTCATGACTGATTCGCCTGTTGACGATACCCCTGAACAAGTACAAATTCGCGCTGCCAAGCGTGCACGCCTCATGGAGGCAGGGATTCCCGCCTACCCTGTGAAGCTTCCTATCACCACGACCATCGCAAAGGTCCGTGAAAAGTACAGCCATCTGGAAGCTGGTGAAGAGACCGACGATATCGTTGCTCTCTCTGGCCGTGTGGTTTTGGCACGTAACGGTGGAAAGCTCTGCTTTGCAACCCTCATGGATGGCGCGGGCAACAAGATCCAAGTGATGCTCTCTGCCGCCTCGGTTGGTGTAGAGTCGCTGGCTCAGTACAAAAACGACGTTGACTTGGGTGACTTCCTTTATGTTCACGGTCGCGTGATTTCTTCCAAGCGCGGCGAACTGTCAATCTTCGCTACCCCGGCTGAAGTGACTCCCGAGGCCCAAGCTGCTTACGACGCGGCCCCGACTGCACTTCCCGCTCCTGACGCCTCGTGGGCGATTGCCTCAAAGGCCCTACGTCCTTTGCCGAAGACATGGACGACCGCGGAGGGTGAAGAAGTTACTCTTTCGGAAGACCAGCGAATCCGTCGCCGCGAGCTCGACCTGATCACCCGTCCTGCTGCGCGCAATATGATCCGTATCCGCGCTGCGGTGAACCGTTCCATTCGTGAGAACTTCTTCCGCCGTGAATACATTGAGCTCGAGACTCCGATGCTCCAAGTCATCCACGGTGGCGCTTCGGCACGTCCCTTCATCACGCATATGAATGCGCTGGATATGGACCTCTATCTGCGTATTGCAACCGAGATCTACCTCAAGCGCGCAGTCGTCGGTGGCGTGGATCGCGTCTTCGAGATGAACCGTAACTTCCGTAACGAAGGCATGGATTCCTCTCACAGCCCCGAATTCACCTCGCTGGAGGCCTACGAGGCCTATTCCGACTACAACGGAATGGCTGCTCTGACCCGAAACCTTATCCAGCAGGCTGCTCGTGATGCCTTTGATCTTCCCGAAGGTCAGGAAATTGTCACTCTTGCTGATGGCACCGAGTATGACCTTTCGGGCGATTGGGACCACATCGACCTGTATGGCTCGACCTCAGAAGCTTTGGGTGAAGAGATCACGGTGGATACGCCTCGTGAGAAGCTGCTTAAGTACGCCGATCAGATCGGTATTGAGGTTGATGATTACGCAGTCAACGGCAAGATCGTCGAGGATATCTTCGAAGAGCTCGTTGCCTCGAAGCTGTGGGCACCGACCTTCGTCTACGACTTCCCCGAGGATACTTCTCCGCTGACCCGTTACCACCGTTCGCGTCCGGGGTTGACTGAGAAGTGGGACCTGTATGTTCGTGGTTTTGAGACCGCAACGGCATACTCCGAGCTCGCTGATCCCGTCGTTCAGCGTCAGCGTTTTGAAGCGCAGGCTCTGGCAGCTGCCAATGGTGATCCCGAAGCCATGGTTTTGGATGAGGACTTCCTTATTGCCATGGAGCAGGGCTTCCCGCCCTGCGGTGGCATGGGCATGGGAATTGACCGCCTGCTGATGGTGCTGACCGGACAGGGAATCCGTGAAACGATCCCCTTCCCCTTGGTGAAGCGCTTGGGCTGAGTACGTAAAGGCGGCCGGCTTTCGTCAATTGACGAGGCCGGCCGCCTTTGTATGTAGAGAGTGCACCTAAGCGCTGGTGGGTACTATCTGAAGACGCAGCGATAAAGCGTCACGGGTGCGGCTTAGGCGTGCATGCGGTGGCGGATCAGGTCAAGAAGCTCTCGCGCAGCGCCGTCATCCAAGACAAGATCGGTGATGACTCCCGCGCGTAGAGCTCCCAGAAGTGGGAGAGCCTTCGAAGCGCCCGCAACGACGGCAAGACGCCTCGGAATCTTCTTCAAGGTTTCAGGAAAGGACCCGAAGCACGACGGTTTAAGTCCATATCGGTTGAACCGTCCTCGCGAATGAGGACCGTGCACACGTCGCCCACGACGCCATCTTCTTGCGCCTGAGCGATTTCATCAGCATCAAGGAATCCGCCGGAGTACACGCGGGAAGGGAGACGCGCGGAAAGAGAACCGACACCGAAGAGAGCGACATTTGCCGAATCGATCGTTGCAAGTACGGAGGTAATCGAGCGTTCTTCCACAATGCTTCTTTAGTTTCTGGGAAATCAAAGAATGCGGGAACAGGGAAGTGAACCATGCGTGCGCCAGTGCGGTCGCAGCGCGTGAAATAATTGCGTCGGCGTAGGGAACGCCGGATTCTGTTGCTGTTGCTGCGCCGTTGAGCTGGACAACCGTAGACCCCGGAAGGTTGACTCGAGGTAGACACCGTGTGACCTCGGATGTCGTGTTACCCCAGGCGATTCCTAAAGTGTCACCGGGCTTTAAGAGATCAACTAGTCGTTCTGCAGCGACGCGAGCAACGTTGTGGAGGCGATTGACTTCGGTGTGAATATCGTGGACGGGAACAACCGAAGTGTGGACTCCGAAAACCTCGTTGATCTGCCCTGATAGCGAACCCCGGTTCCCGGGAGTCGCGGCGACAGAAATACGGACCAAGCCCGAATTGCGTGCGTAGGTCAGTAAGCGGGAGACGGATGAACGTGACACACCGAGGTGGCGGGCGATGGTTTCCATCGTCTGCCCCTGGAGGTAGTACATCGAGGCTGCTTCATGCGCCTGTTCGTCACGTATCGTCACATTTCCTAGTATGCCATGCACAAGCGTGCAGCGGGATATATTTCATGAATCGCGTGTTTACGCCAAAAGTGAGCATGTGAACCTCGTCAATTCGTGAATGGGGGATCCTCAGGCCTGAACAAACGTTCATTGAAATTATGGTGCGTAGGCAATGAATGAGATACTAGAAGGATTCTTGGATCGCGCTTCGTTGCGCGGTGTTCCTCGTGTTTGGGGCACATCGTCATCGCTGCCGCAATCTACTTTCTCGCTTGCGCCCGAGTAGTGCACAACGACGTGACAACAATTCTGAAAGGACATTCATGACTACCGAAAAATTTGTCATGGCGATCGACCAAGGAACAACCTCCACACGAGCGATCATCTTCAATCACTCCGGTGAGATTGTCTCCGTTGGGCAGAAGGAATTCACTCAGATTTTCCCCAATCCAGGATGGGTAGAGCACGACCCGATGGAAATTTGGGGTTCTGTGCGAACAGTTGTTGCCGAAGCCTTGCAAAAGGCAGAAATTAACCGTCACTCTCTTGCGGCTGTTGGAATTACAAACCAGCGAGAGACCACCGTGGTGTGGGATAAGAACACCGGAGAGCCGGTCTACAACGCAATCGTCTGGCAAGACATGCGGACCTCCGACATCGTAAAAGAACTCGAGGGGGAGGAAGGACCTGATCGCTTCCGCCAGATCTGCGGCCTCGGGCTCTCACCCTATTTCTCAGGCTCAAAGATTAAGTGGATTCTCGACAACGTCGAGGGAGCACGTCAGCGTGCCGAGGCCGGGGACCTCCTCTTCGGCAACACCGACTGCTGGGTATTGTGGAATCTGACGGGCGGGGTCAATGGCGGTGTGCACTGCACCGATGTCACCAACGCCTCGCGCACGATGCTTATGGATATCCGTACGCTTCAGTGGCGTCAGGACGTCTGTGAGATCTTCGGGATCCCCATGTCGATGCTCCCCGAAATCAAGTCGTCTTCTGAGATCTACGGTTATGGACGGAAAAATGGCTTGCTCATCGATACCCCGATCTCGGGCATCCTCGGTGATCAGCAAGCTGCAACCTTCGGCCAGGCCTGCTTTGAAAAGGGCATGGCGAAGAACACCTACGGAACCGGCTGCTTCATGCTGATGAATACCGGAACTGAACCGGTCTTTTCTGAAAACGGTCTACTCACAACAGTCGCTTACAAGATCGGCGACCAGGATCCGGTCTACGCCCTTGAAGGCTCGATCGCCATTGCCGGTTCGCTCACCCAATGGATGCGCGACAACCTGGGACTCATTGAAGAATCGAAGGATATTCAGGCACTTGCTCAGACCGTTGACGATAACGGGGGAGTCTACTTCGTCCCGGCATTCTCAGGACTCTTCGCCCCCTACTGGCGTTCGGATGCGCGCGGGGCAATTGTGGGACTGACACGCTATGTCACCAAGGGACACATCGCCCGCGCCGTCGAAGAGTCGACGGCGTTCCAAAGCGCCGAAGTCCTCGACGCAATGAACGCGGATGCGGGAGTGCCACTCAAGGAACTTAAAGTTGACGGTGGAATGACGCATGACAACCTCGTCATGCAGTTCCAAGCCGACCCTATGCGGTGTAGACGTTGTTCGCCCGAAAGTCATTGAAACGACTGCGCTGGGCGCGGCCTACGCGGCTGGAATTGCTGTTGGTTACTGGTCAGGAACCGAAGACATCGTGGCCAACTGGCAGGAAGGAAAACACTGGACTCCCACGATGGATGCCGCCGAGCGTGATCGCACCTACCGTCTGTGGAAGAAGGCCGTGACCAGAACTTTTGATTGGGTCGAAGAAGACTAGGTGACGGGGCGCGCGTAAAAACACTCAACGGGATCCTAAGGGCCATATAGGATTGCTCTATGGATCCCGTTGACGTCGAAGAGACCTACCTCCTGATCGATGGCGAAAATATTGACGCCACCCTTGGCCTATCCGTTTTAGAGCGCCGCCCCACTCCCGAAGAACGACCCCGTTGGGATCGTATTCGCGAGGCGACTGAACAGCTCTGGAACCAGCACGTGCGCGGCCTGTTCTTCCTGAACGGGAGTTCTGGCTACTTGCCCATGGGCTTCATTCAGGCTCTACATGCGATGGGCTATCGTGCGCTGCCCTTGGCAGGTCCCGAGGATATGAAAGTTGTTGACGTTGGTATCCAACGCACTCTCGAGGCGATCGCCCACAAGGGCGTGGGGTCAGTCATTTTGGCCTCACACGATGCGGATTTCCTTCCCCAAATTCAAGAACTCCTTGAGAATGGGCATCGCGTCGGGATCATGTGCTTCAAGGAATTCCTTTCGAGCCAATTCCATGAACTTGAGGACATGGGACTCGAAATTATCGACCTCGAATACGACGCGCATGCCTTCCAAGTTCAGCTTCCGCGCATTCACATCATCGACATTGACGCCTTCGATCCCTTCGATTACATCTAAAACGCAAAAGTGTGGGCCCTGGAATCCAGGACCCACACTTTTTATGTGATGAATCAGTTCTGCTGCTTCAGCGCTGCAAGACGAGCTTCAATTTCGACCTGCGAAGCATCGGTCTCGAGCTCGGCAAACTGAGCGTCCAGCGAAGATGCGGCGACCTCTGCCTTGCCCTGTGCGAGTGCCTCGGTGTGACGAACCTTGTCTTCGAAGCGAGAGAGTTCGGAGGAAGGATCGAGGATATTGATCGAGGAAACAGCATCGGTAACCTGTGCCTGAGCCTCGGCTGCCTTCTGGCGGGCAACAAGCTGATCGCGCTTGATCTTGAGCTCTCCGAGCTTGTCCTTCATCTGCGTCAGACCGGTCTTGAGCTTCTCGACAACTTCGCGCTGCGAGGCGATGATCGGCTCAGCGGTCTTTGCTTCGCCTTCGAACTGGATCTGCTTGCCGATGGCGACGCGTGCGAGGTCGTCCCACTTCTGTGCGCCAGCCTGATCACCGGCCGCGCGCAGTTCCTCAGCCTTTGCCGAGGCCGCGGCTGCCTTGCGTCCCCAGTCTGCAGCGACTGCGACGTCTTCTTCGTAATCCTTTTCAGCCAAGCGGAGGTTGCCGACAGTCTGTGCGACTGCGGTTTCTGCCTCTGCAATGGAGTTCGTGTAGTCACGAATGAGCTGGTCGAGCATCTTCTGCGGGTCTTCAGCGCGGTCGAGGAGCGCGTTGATGTTGGCCTTGGCCAGCTGAGAGATGCGTCCGAGAATGGTCTGCTTTTCCGCCATTGTTTTCTCCTTGGGATGCGGGAAAGGGATGTTGGTTGAACTATACCTTAATTAGAACGAATCGGTGTGACCTGATCCACTGGAGCCGCCAAAGCCTCCTGAGGATCCGCCAAAACCACCGAAACTGCCACTATTGCTGGAGCCTCCGCCACCCCAGCTTGATCCGCCCCAATCGCTATCCCACGAACGGCGGTGTGAGCCGCCCGAGGAAAGAATGCTATCGAGAACCGACCAGACCAGGGCTCCGGTGAGGCCATCCGCAATACGGCTTCCGGATGACTGCTGGGGAGTAGTGAGCGGGGCTGTGATCGCTGCCTGTGCGTAGGTAATTGCTGTGCGCGCCTGGGTTGCAGCACTCTCGTCGTTGCCCTGGTTGTGGAATGAGTGCGCATTTTGGAGTGCGGAGCGAGCAAAAGAGAGTTGGGAACGCGCATCGAATCCGACCAAGGATCCGTGGCTTGTGATGTGCTGGTTCGCGCGTGCAACCTCAGAATCTGCCTGCGAAAGGAGCGCGTCGATTCCTGACTGAGCACGCTGGGCGCGTTCTTCGGCGCTACGCAGGGGAGCCAAGGCCTCGTCAAGCGAAGCCTCCGCAAGACGCAAGGATTCAAGGGCAGCAAGGGGATCGCCCTGGCCGTTTTGGGCTGCGTGGCCGCCGCTAATGGCAGCCTGAGCTGAATCCACCAAGGGCTTGAAGGCGACCGGATCGGCCTTCAATCGAGTGACATCAGAAATATCGGAAGTGATCGAACCGATCGCAGCGGTCAGAAGCTCGGAAGAACGAGCAAGCTGGTCGGGTGCTTGGGTAATCGATTTAAGCTGGTGGCGAGCAAGAGCCAGAGCACGGCGTGCAACTTCTAAAGTCTCGTAGGCATTTTGTCCGGACTGCTGAGCTGCGAGGGCTTCCTTTGCGCTTGTCTCAGCTTGATCAAGGAGCGCGCGGGCTTGGTCAGGGCGACCGATTAAGGAAGCGATGGCCTCGGCAGAATACGCAAGCTTGAGGGTCTGCAGATCCATCTGCGCCTGCGAAATCTGGTTGCGGGTCTGCGCAATCGACTCGAGAAGATCACTGACCTGCTGGCCGATATTTGCTTCCTTATTACGGCGCTCAGTGAAGGTTTGCTTTTCTTGAACGAGCTGGTTCATTGCCGCGTTGAGGCGGTTGATGAAGTCATTCATTTCCTGGGTAGAAACGGGATTCGATCCGTCCTCATTTCCGCGTTGCAGGGCGAATCCACGGCTGACCAGGGCTCGCGCGTTGTCAATTGCACTGGAGAAGGAAGCAACGGCATCGGGGCCGAATTGAGCGCGAGCAAATTCGATCTCGTCCTCGGCTGCGCGCACGACATCGTCGGCGTCAAGAAGCATGCGTGCAAGGTCCAGGGTCGACTGGACCCTTTGCTGTTCCTGCGTGCCGACAACGGTCTTTCGTGTCTTGCGCTGCGAACGCGCGATGGCGGTGATGAGGATAATTGGCAGGAGGATCAAGAAGAAGACAAAGAGAATAATGGAACTTAGGGGGAAGGCTGAACTACCGCTTGTGCTGGTAGTCGAACGCGTAGCTGCACTTGTTGCCCTTGTCTTTATTGTTGTGGATCCGCTGGACTGGGCGGCCTTCAAGCTCGAAGAGTAGGCCTGAATTGCCGAAACGACAGTGTCTGCATCAAGCGGATTTGCTTTCCCAAGCTCCGTCTTCGCGGCAGCGAAGGCGCTGACCACCGCGGAGTCAGCGATTCCCTTCTGATCGGTGTTTCCGCAGGTCGCGGCAACGCGCTGCTCTGTGGCGATGACAAGGACAAGAGAAGAATTCGACAAACCGGATTTGGTTCCCGCGGCCTCGCACCACTTCACCGGCGCCTGATCCGAAAAGTCAGTAACCAAGACGACGTAGGCGTCGAGGCCACCCTGACTTAAGCTTGCTGAGGCTTTGGCTGGCAGACTGTGCCTGAGAATCAGATAGGAAAGAATGCGGGTCTGTGACAGTCGAGGTGATGGTCACGGGCGAATCGGCGTACGCCATGCCAATTGGCATGCATACGAACGCAATCGCAGTAAAGAGCGCAATACACCGGGAGCGAAAACCGTGGTAAAACATAGCCACTAGCTTACGACGATGCGGCGGCTGAGTGGAGAGCCATCTATGATGGTGGTTACGTCGTAAACCAAATGACAAAGGAAGGAGTGCGGAAATGCCCACTGGTAAGGTGAAGTTTTTTGATGCCGAGCGCGGTTTTGGCTTCATTACAGGAGAAGACGGTGAACAGGTTTTTCTGCACTCGTCAGCTCTTCCTGAAGGAGTGATTCCTCGTCCCGGGACTCGTGTCGAGTACGGAATCGCTGACGGACGCAAAGGTCCTCAGGCTCTATCTGTTCGTGTAATCGCTGCGCCGCACTCTGTTGCGCGTGCACAGCGTCGCAAGCCTGAAGCAATGGTTTCCGTCGTCGAAGACTTGATTAAGCTGCTCGATGCCTCTTCGGAGTCTTTGCGCCGTGGCCACTACCCGGAAAACGCTGCGAAGATCGCGAAGGTCATGCGAGCCGTTGCAGAGGATTTTGATGCCTGAAAAGAACACTTCCGCTCATAACCGCGTGGATGCTCAACTAGCCCAAGCGGTTGATTTCGCGCGCGAAAACGCCCTCGAAATAGCGGGAGAATCTTCACTCGGTGAATATCTATCGTTTGAGATGAACGCAGAACGTCTGGGTACGCACTACTTTGCGTGTACGGACGCGGGTTACGTGGGGTGGCGCTGGGCCGTGACCGTGACGCGAGTTCCTCGCTCGCGTAAGATCACCGTTTGTGAAGTCGATCTGGTTCCTGGCGAGGGATCGCTTTTGGCCCCCGAATGGGTTCCCTGGGAAGAACGCCTTCAGCCCGGTGACGTGAGTCGCGATGATGTCTTGCCCTATCGTGATGATGACGATCGTTTGGAATCGGGTTTGGAAGACAGTGGTGAGTATCCGGATCTTCCCACCGATCGTGAACTCGGTTTAGGGCGCGTTCGCGTGCTTTCTGCAAAAGGACACGATCAGGCCGCCCAGCGCTGGTACGAATCAGAGCGAGGCCCCAAGCGTGGGCGTCGTCCGAAGCAGACCTGCTCGACCTGCGGCTTCTTGATGAAGATGGCCGGTTCCATGCGCCTGGCCTTCGGAGTATGTGCAAATGAATGGGCTCCGGATGATGGCTGCGTCGTCAGTTTGGATCACGCCTGCGGTGCGCACTCGGAAACGGATGTCCCCAATAACGGGACAGATTGGCCGGTTCGGCCCTCACGCGTCAACGACTTCCTTGTCGAGTCTGAACGCATTGACGCTTAAACAACCTGAACTGGTTCTAAACAAGAACTATAAGCAGGTCAGAGCTTCAAATCAAAACTGGTCTCGCCAGGTGAAGAACGCTTCACTTTGAGGGTTTTTTCAGCGAAAATTTGGGGAGTGAGCACACAAGAAAAAGCGCCCACGAGCGCGAAGCCACTAAATTCCCTTGACGCTTTCTTCCACATTTCCGAACGTGGATCCACTGTTGGCCGTGAAATTCGAGGTGGCGTGGTCACCTTCTTCGCAATGGCCTACATCCTTGTTGTTAACCCTCTGATTCTTTCTGCTGCCCTGCCCGAGGGTAGCTCCATCACTGCCCCTGGAATTGCTGCCGGCACCGCTTTGGTTGCCGGCATCATGACTATTCTCATGGGTCTGGTCGCAAACTACCCGCTGGCTCTGGCCGCAGGCATGGGCTTGAACGCCATCGTTGCTTTCACACTTGTTCTGGGAGCAAAACTCACCTTCCAAGAGGCCATGGGCCTGATTTTCTGGGAAGGCATTCTCATTACGGTCTTGGTTCTGACAGGATTCCGCGAGGCCGTTTTCCGCGCGGTTCCCTACCAGCTCAAGACCGCGATCTCCGTTGGTATCGGCCTCTTCGTGTCCTTGGTTGGTCTGATTAACGCGGGCATTATTCGCGCAGGTTCAACCCCGGTTCAGCTCGGCATCAATGGCTCTCTCGATGGCTGGCCAACTCTGGTCTTCGTTTTCGGCTTGGTTGTCACCATCATCTTGTATGTCCGCAAGGTAAAGGGCGCAATGCTGATCGGCCTGCTCTCCTCGACCGTCTTGGCCGTCATCTTGCAGGCAATCCTCCACCTTCCCGCGAAGAGCGAGACCACGCCTACCGGCTGGGGACAAACTATTCCCTCCCTGAGCGGTTCGCCCATCTCGATTCCTTCCTTCAACTCCCTGTTCCAGATTGACTTCATTGGGGCTTTTGGCAAGCTCGGCGCCGTCTCGGTGGTCCTGCTGATCTTCTCCCTGATGCTCGCGGACTTCTTCGACACCATGGGAACCATGGTTGCCGTGGGTGCTGAAGGCGACCTCTTGGATAAGGGTGGAAACCCCCCTCACTCCAGCCGCATCCTCCTCATCGACTCTCTGGCTGCCGCTGCCGGTGGCTTGGGAGGTGTTTCCTCAAACACTTCCTACATTGAGTCGACCTCAGGTGTGGGTGAAGGTGCGCGTACGGGTTTGGCCTCGGTTGTCACCGGTGTCCTCTTCCTGCTGTCGACCTTCCTTTCGCCTCTCGTTCAGCTCGTCCCGACTGAGGCCGCTTCGACCGCTTTGGTCTTCGTTGGCTTCTTGATGATGGCTCAGGTTCTGGAAGTCGATTGGAAGGATCCGGAGTTCGCAATTCCCGGATTCCTCACCATCGCTTTCATGCCTTTCGCCTACTCGATCTCGGCGGGTATCGGTGTTGGCTTCATTGCCTACACGGTCATCCAGATTGCCGTTGGTAAGGCGCGCAATATTCATCCGCTGATGTGGCTGGCGTCGATTCTCTTCGTCATCTACTTCCTCTTGGGTCCGATCCAAGCGGCCCTGGGAGCCTGATCCTGATCCTTCCTCGCGTGGGGGTGAGATACGAGTGATCGTATCTTGCCCCCACATGTTTATTCCAAGAGATTTCTCCCTTGTGGCGTATTCTCAAATGAAGACGAAACGAAAGTAGGGGAGTTCGTGTCAACGACGTTTCAATCCATGCAATACCGAAGCTTTCGGCATTGGTTCATTGCCAATACCCTTGCGGCTTCGGCTCAGTGGATGCAACGCGTTGCCCAGGACTGGCTGGTTCTCACGGTCCTGACCCATAATTCGTCGTTTCAAGTCGGTATCGTTACGGCCTTGCAGTTTCTGCCGCTCTTACTCTTCAGCCCGTACGCGGGCGTTGTCGTTGATCGCGTGGACCGTAAGACAATCATCCAGATCACTCAATGTTCTTTGGAGTTTTCGGTCTTTTGCTGGGGGTCATGGTCTTCACAGGCCATGCGAGCTTGTGGCTGGTCTACCTTCTTGCGTTTGGCGGGGGACTTGCGGCGGCTTTCGATTCACCGGCTCGCCAGGCTTTTGTTTCGGAGCTTGTCCCTGCAAGGTCGATCACCAACGCAGTCGCGCTGAACTCTGTTGCCTTTAACTTCGCTCGCCTGATTGGCCCGGCGATCTCGGGTTTGATGATTGATTGGGTTGGCGAGGCCTGGGTCTTTTTCGTGAACACCGGGATCTTCCTTGTTGCGGCGATGTTTACGACCTCGATCCGTCATCGCGATCTGGTTCCGCGTCGGCCGGTTCCTCGCAAGAAAGGGCAGTTGCGTGAGGGCTTGGTCTATCTGCGAGGCCGCCCTGACCTTTTGTTGATCATCCTTGTCGTTGGCGTTGCCTCGGCTCTGACACTCAACCAGCAATTAACGACCGCCGTCATGGCGACAAGCGTGTTCCACAAGGGCGCGGGACAATACGGTATTTGGGAACGCTGATCGCGGTTGGTTCTTTGTCTGGTGCTCTCTTTGCTGCTAGGCGTAAGCTGCCTCGTTTGCGTTTGGTTATGGGATCGACGATCGCTCTCAGCATTGTCTCAACGATTCTGGCATTTATGCCAACCTACGAAACCTATGCGCTGATGTGTATTCCGAATGGCTTTGCCATGATCACGATGCTGACCGCTGCGAATGCCACAGTGCAGACAACCACTATCGAAGAAATGCGTGGACGTGTCTTGGCCCTCTACGGCATGGTTGTTATGGGGTCGACCCCCATCGGTTCGCCTTTCGTCGGATGGATTGGTGAAGTGATCGATGCTCGTGCTTCGATCTGGGTCGGTTCGGTTGTTACTTTGATTGTTGCTGTTATTGCGACGGCCTGGAGCATGAAACGGTGGAATGTAAGCGTTCATCTTCACGCCAGCGCGCATCCCATTAAGATCGACAACCCGCATGCTCACCATGGTGAAGGCGAAGGGAATTGATAACACTCGCCTATCCCAATTAGGGGTTTGAGTGGTACCCATGACACCCTTTAAACACGCGGTTTTGTGCGCTTGAACACGCGTAGCCGGTAGAAGTATGTACCCTTGGGGGCAGTACCTAGCCATGGAGGAAACCGTGAGCGACCTGATCGATACCACCGAAATGTATCTCAAGACAATCTTCGAGCTCGAAGAAGATGGAGTGACGCCTCTGCGTGCCCGCATTGTTGAGCGCTTGGGGCACTCTGGCCCCACGGTCTCGCAGACGGTGGGACGAATGGAACGCGACGGCCTCGTCCATGTGATGGGGGATCGAAGGCTGGAACTGACAGACTTGGGACGCGAAAAAGGCAGTCGAGGTGGTTCGCAAGCACCGCCTCGCAGAGCGCTGCTAACCGACGTCATTGGTTTGGACTGGGCGTGCACGCACGAGGAGGCCTGCCGCTGGGAACATGTCATGTCGGACCAGGTTGAAAAGCGCCTCGGCGAAATTCTCAATAACCCGACGACGGATCCCTACGGAAACCCCATTCCTGGTACTGATGCCACGTCTACGGGTATTTCAATGGAGCTCGCACTGCGGATGGGTGGTGCAAATTCTGCGGTCGTTACCCGAATTGGGGAGCCCATTCAAGCAGATACCGAGCTCTTGGCTGACTTTGCCCGTCTCGGGGTTGTTCCGGGGGCGGAAATTGCCTTTGAAGCGGATGCTCGCCAAGTTCTTCTTGAGGTCACTCGCGCTGCGGATGGGAGTTCGGTAACACAAACCGGTGCGGTTCAGCTTCCGCTCGCACTTTCTCCGCATTTGTTCGTCGATCTGAATTGACCCCCTGATCAGCGTTTCTGGAAACTGCCTGTAAAACCTTAAGAAAACCTGTAATATGTTCGTCATCCTTTCGTTACATTCGCGTGACATTTCGAGGATGCTACGCTAGACTGAAACAAGGCGAAAAAGCCGACCGCTCTTCGTTCACCGAGGTTGAACCGCGAAGAGATTGGGAAACTGAGGTTCAACGCGGGGAAACCAATTCCGACCCTTGGGGGTCTTGGGGTGAAGCTTGGGAAACCAAGCCGGGCACTCCCGCCCGAACCCGACAGCTCACCTCGCAGGTCTAAGAGGAGAAAATTGTGACAACAGTAAAGCCTGCCCCGCGGCACCGCAAGGCCCGCCGCCCGATGGCCCCTGTTTTCGACCTGGCTGACACTCTCACGTCGTTCAAGACTCCGCTTCGTGGCACTGCCGTTGCGTCAGCTGCTGGACTTGCACTGACTGCTGTCGTCGGTGGAGCTGCAACTGCAGCCCCTACCGCTCATGAAGCTGCGGTCGATACTTCCACAAACACCGCGACCGTTCTGCCTACGACTGTTTCGGTCCCGGATATCGCCTGGTCTGCTAGTGACGAAGTTTCCGCTTCGGCTGAAGCCCCGGCCGCTGTTGCAACGACGAATGCTGCTTCGCGTGATTACACTCGCGCGGATCTTGGCGCTTCTGCCACTTCGTCTGCTGCAGTGAACCCTTCGGGCTCTGACATCGTCTCGATCGCGATGTCTCTTACTGGCATTCCTTACGTTTACGGTGGCTCAACCCCCGCGGGCTTCGACTGCTCGGGCTTCACCCAGTACGTCTACGCCCGGGCTGGTATCTCCATTCCCCGTACTTCCGGCGCACAGGGTGCAGCAGGCACCTTTGTCTCGGCTTCCGAGGCTCGCCCCGGTGACTTGGTGTGGCACGCCTACGGACACGTGGGCATCTACGCCGGTAACGGAATGGTTATCGAAGCAACGACTCCCGGCTCTGTGACGAAGATCCAGCCGCTGTGGGGCAACTACAGCTTCGTGCGCTACTGAGTTTTCCTGTGTAAGTGAAGGGGTCGCTTCTGCGGCCCCTTCACTATTTCTCTGGGGATATCCTGAACCCCTGACATTTCACCGTGAAATAGGGCAAAATAGAGGTGACGGCAATCACGAGGAGGTAGTCATGGGGACATCAGAAGTGATTTTGGTCGGAGTCGATGGCTCAAAGGAGAGCTACGCAGCAGTTAAGTGGGCAGCTGAGCGTTCAAAGGTACGTGACTGCCGCCTTCACATCATTTGTACCTACGCGGTCGCGTCCTATGCAGCAGCAACTCTCGATGGGGGTTATGCAGTTCTTGATGATGCGGCTCTTAAGGAAGGTGCATCGCAAATCGTTCAGCAAGGCGTCGATCTTGCGCGTGAAATCGGTGCAACGAGCGTGCATGGAGTTGTCGAGGCCGGAGATCCCGCGGGTATCCTCATCGACATGTCCAAGGAAGTCGACCTGATTGTCGTGGGATCGCGCGGCGGGGAGGTTTCGCGGACCGTCTGCTGGGAACGGTCTCCTCTGCTCTTCCTGCACACGCGAAGTGTCCGGTTGTTATCGTTCCGCGTCATACCTCCGGTAAGGGATTCACACCGGTTGAGAGAATCGTTGTTGGTTCCGATGGCTCGGAGGGTGCAACCTCTGCTCTGAAGCGGGCAATCGACGAGGCCGAGCTATGGGATGCTCGCCTGACGGCGGTCGCAGCAGTGCCGATGGCAACGGGGACGGCCATGATGGCGTGGCTTCCCGCAAATATTGACCGCGATGCCATGCTGAAGGACGTCAAGGAAGGCCTTGACGCGGCTGTTGATCAAGCTCTGGACGGACGCTTGCGCAAGGTCGCGCGACATGCGCTTGATGGGTCTCCCTCGTCACTGCTCATCGAGTTCTCGACCGCAGTTGATCTTGTTGTCGTGGGGACCCGAGGCCGTGGCGGCTTTGCCGGGATTTTGTTGGGATCAACCTCGCAGACGGTGATCGCGCATTCGACCTGCCCAGTCATGGTTGTTCCTTCGAAGCATCACGACGTGCTGCCTGATCCCGCACAAGAGTGGACAAGGCGCTAAACACTCCCGAGCCTTGGCGTTTCGGTCGCCTCTGAGAAAGAGCTGCGCGAAATGGTAGTCTATGGGGGTGCGCCCTCGTAGCTCAGGGGATAGAGCACCGCTCTCCTAAAGCGGGTGTCGGACGTTCGAATCGTCTCGGGGGCACAGAAAATACAAAAACGGCTTGTTTTCACGCCGTTTTTGTATTTTCTATTCGGAGAGGACTCCCCAGATTTGCGCGGTTGCACCATCGGGGTAGTGAAGAAATAACGCAAAGCAGCATGGGGGAGAAGTGAACAGGGCGATTGGGCGGTTGCTGAGCCATCCTCTCACGCGAAACTCCGCTTTCATGCACCTGTGGGCCGGCCAGACCGCAGCCGAGTTCGGTTTCCAGGTAGCCACTCTTGCAACCTCTGCAATCGCTATCTCTCTATTGCACGCCACGGAGTCTGAAATCGGTGTTCTCACCGGTTTGCAGACACTCGCATTTCTCCTGATCGGCCTCCCCGCGGGTGCGTGGGTTGATCGCTGGCGTAAACGCCGGGTCATGATTGTTTCTGATCTTGCGCGGGTTTTTGCACTCATTTCGATTCCGATCGCCTATGAGTGGTTTACGCTTACACTCACGCACCTGATGATCGTTGCTACGCTCTTAGGGCTTGCGACAGTCTTCTTCGATGTTGCCTATCAGTCCTACGTTCCGGCAATCGCATCCACACGGTATATCGCAGCTGCGAATGGGCGGCTCGAGGCCTCGTACCAGGTTGGTGCTGCGGGTGGCCCTGGTTTAGGTGGCTGGCTTTTGGGGGTCTTTGCGCCCCCCTTGGCCTACGTATTTACCGCAGCAACTTACGTGTTTTCGACGGTGGCGATTTGGCGAATTCGAACACCTGAGCCTAAACCCGAGCGCCCTAGTGCTTCGTTGTTTGCGCAAATCCGCGAGGGGTTGAGCTTCGTTCGACACGAGCGTCTGCTTTTTCCCCTGTTCTTGTGTATCTCCTTTGCTGCTTTTACGGGTTCAGGGTTGCGAGTTCTCTTGCCGATTTTGGTGCTTCGACCACTGGGCATGAATGCGACGCAACTAGGGGTACTTCTGAGTGCGGGAGCGATTGGCGGCATTTTTGGCGCGATGACTCGTTCCCTGTGGCTTGGGCGCCTAGGGATCGGGCGTTGCATTGTGATCACTTACGTCATTGGAGTCTCGATCCTTGTCTTGCAGCCGGTAGCGCTTCACGTGCCCGAGATCGCTGGCTGGGTGATTGCCGGTGCGGGAGTGGTTTACTCGTACTTCATTACCATCTACAACGTGACGCAGATGAGTTTGCGGCAGGAAATCTGTCCCAAGTGGATGCTTGGGCGCATGAATGCGACCTTCCGTTTCGCGGTGTGGGGAGTGATGCCCCTGGGATCGGTCGCTGCTGGTCTTCTTGCGTCTGTTGTGGGTGTCGAAGCTGCAATGTATGTCTTTGTCGCTCTATCGGTTCTGGCTGGGATTGCGATGAGCTTTACTCCCGCCGCTCGCATTCGCGGGGTCAGTGCTGCTGAAGACCTCTCCTGAACCCGTGGGGTTTCGCATAGTGGGATTTTCTTCTAGAGATTTCAAGCTGAATTTTAACTGGAAGTAGTTTTGGGACTATCGAGTCAAAAACCTGTGAGTGGGTCGAATAAGTTCGGCTATATCGGGGCAATAATGATGTTTCACTCAAGAAAAGCTGGGTTGCGGCTGATTGTTGCAGTGATAGCATTCAGATAACTGTCGCTCAATGACACCTCCTGAAGAAAGCTGTTGCCATCATGGATCTTGACGTTATGAGCGTGAGGACGCGCCGTGTCCCGCTTGCGACTGTAGTTGCCTGCTCGCTTGTGGGGGTAGGTGCGCTGACAGGGATTGCTTCTCTTGCTGCGCCCGCGCAAGCTGCAGAGATCAATGCCATCACGAACGCGACGATTCGAAATAGGTCCACGCCCGCTGGCCCGAACTATGTCTATGACAATTACAATCTGACTTTCGCCTTTGATACGACTGGTAAGACTGTCGCTGAAAATGACACTTTGAGCATTCAGCTGCCCAGTGAGCTTCGCACTCGAGCCGCATCTTTCAATGTGACAGATCGGGACACTGGGGGGAGTGGCGCTCACATGTTCGATTCCAGCAGGTGAGGGTCAAGTCTTAAGCTGTGCCTTCACTGACTATGTGACGACGCACGACAATGCCAGGGGTGATATTCACGTTGTGGCAGATATGGTTCGTCAAACGACTACTGATACTTTCAGCTTCACGATTAACCACAGTGTTGAGATTGATGCGACCGTTCCAAACGGAAATATCGTCAAGAATCCGAATGGCTACGCTCCTGAGACCGCGTACAAAAATGGATGGCAATTGCATGAAGGTCACACAGAGCGTTTTACGTGGGAAGTCTCTATTCCTGAGCGTCAGATCCAATCGGACACCATCAGCGTCACTGACACCTTTGATACTGCCCATGGCGGCTACAAACTATTCAATGAGCCCGGAGCAAATGCCTGGCAGCGGACGCGTCTGTATAAGTGGAATTCTCTTGATGACTTTAAAGCTGATCCCGAGCATCAGAACTATGCCGAAAGCATTAAAGTCAATGGCTCGGTTAATGGCGGTACATTCACTCTGACTGAAACTTCTGAAGGATTCGTAGCCTCATTCCCGAACTCAAAGAACGATGCGTACTACCTGCTCAAGTACTACACAGAACTGAATGTTCCCGCTAACGCAACAATCGGAAGTACCTTCAAGAACACTGCAGTCGTGAACGGGCAGGTTACCGAAAAGACGATTGCGATTGAAACAGTTGGGTGGGGAGACGTTGATGGAGAGCTGAAGGCTACGCCAACGCCTACCCCGACGCCTACCCCTACACCGACACCGACGACGAGTACACCGTCGCCGACGACGAGTACACCGTCGCCGACTCCGAGTGTGACAACCTCTACGCCGGCCCCTTCGCCAAGCACTTCTAGCCCGACCCCATCGGTGAGTACCTCTACTCCGACCCCGTCAGCGACGACTCCGCAAACGAGCTCGCCAACCCCCTCGCCTTCGACCACTATGGCTACACCTGCTCCTCGCCTCAGCACTCCGCCTCGTCCGCAGGAAGCGCTTGCGCATACCGGAGTCAACTCTGGGATGCTGCTGGGCAGTGTAGCGTTGCTGCTGGTGTTTGGAATGTCTCTGCGTCAAGGTCGCAGCAGGCTCTAAGTCAAGACGCTTAGTCTGCCCTTGGAGACTCATTTGTGGAGCTGTGTCACTCTCCTCGATGGGGCTCGAGTTTTACGGTGAACAATTTGCGAAAAGTTAAAACTGGGATTTCCCTATGAGCATTTACACATGAATTGCGTATTGTTCCCGAAAACTCGGCAGAATGCTCGCGTCTTGGCCCTGAATAATTATTGTTTCCGCAATTTAGTCTGGGGTAATGCTGAAGGCTAGCGTGCTAACCTGTTGATATCTGGTCACGTGAGTGACGCTTCTTGAGAAAGATTTAAGTTCATGATTTTCAATGCTTCAGGCGCGCGTCTCCGCCGTGCCTCGGTGGCAGGTGCGCTGATCTGCGCACTCTCCGGTGCTGGTGCGATGACGGTGATGACCGCGTCTCCATCTCGCGCGGATCACGTGCCCGTCGAGGTCAACCATGTCGTCAAGAACGTCGTAATGAAGAACCGTTCAACTCCGAATGGCCCCAACTATGTGTGGGATAACTTCACGATGGACTTCAGCTTCGATACGACTGGTACGGATGTTTCCGAAACGGATACTGTCACCATCCAGTTGCCCAGCGAGCTGCGCACCCGCGAAGCCTACTTTGATGTCACCGACAAGAACACCGGTGGTGTCGCAATGAAGTGCGTGATCCCGGCCGGCGTCGGCCAGACCCTCCACTGTGCGTTCACTGATTACGCCGATGAGCATGTCAATATGAAGGGCGACATTCACGTCCTCGCCGATATGACTCGCGCGACCACCTCAACGCACTTTGAGTTCAAGATCGGCCATGACATCGTCCTGCCTGCGGACATTGAAAACGGGAATGTCATTCCGAACGCGAACGGCTACGCGCCCGATACTCCGTGGAAGTATGGCTGGCAGCTGCACGAGGGACACAAAGAACGTTTCACCTGGGAGGTCTACATCCCAGAACGCAACATTCACTCGGGCACCATTTCAGTGACTGACACCTTCAACACTGCCAATGGCGGTTACAAGCTGTTCAATGACCCCTCAACGGATCCGAATGCCTGGCAGCGAACGCGCTTGCTCAAGTGGAACTCTCTTGACGACTTCAAGGCTGACCCGAGTCACCAGAACTACGTTGAGAGTATTCCCGTTGGCGGAGCGGTCAATGGTGGCACCTTCACCATGACCGAGACTTCGACCGGCTTCGTTGCTTCTTTCCCGAACTCCAACAGCGACGCGTACTACATGATCAAGTACTACACCGTGCTGAATATTCCCGAGAATGCAAAGCCTGGAAACGTCTTCAATAACAAGGCCGATGTCAACGGCATGACTGCTGAGCGCAACATCGCGATTGAAACAGTTGGCTGGGGTGACCTCGAGTCTGATCGTCGTCCCACCCCTCCGACGTCCACAACCTCGACACCTCCGGCAACCACGGTGACCCCCTCGCCTTCTGAGTCCACTACCGAGGCCACACCCTCCCCGAGCACATCGACTAACCCTTCGCCAAAGACCTCCCTGGCCCACACCGGTGCTATGACCGCTCCCGCAATTGGGGTTGGAGCAGTGGGACTGGCCCTGGGCGTCGCGCTCACGCGTCGTCGCGAGCAAGCCTCGGCCTCAGGCGAGTAAGCATCTTCGTGTAGAAACGAAAGTATGATCATGGGCCCCATCCGAAAGGATGGGGCTCATGGTTTCTACCGAAAATGAGCGGTGATCAGGGGCTATTTGTCTGAATATGTGCTGTTGGTCAGTTCAAGCTCCTTGAAAGCTGAGGGTTCAAGCAGTCTCGCTTCTGTCAAGATGTTAATTTTTTACGCTCTGTCAGAAACTGAGACTTCTTGAAGAATATTCAGGAATGTACCGGGGAGGATTTTTCGGTTTGGCTGCAAAGAACGTTGGAATTACGCGGATTTAGGGGGTAAAAAAATTGTTGTTTAGGCAATGGAGGCTGAATTGAAGCTGAATGTGGCCGTGTTAGCCTGAGGATGTCGAGTCACGTAAGTGACATCCCTCCAGAAAGACAAGAATGTGATGAATAACGATGCTACGCGTGCACAGATGCTGCGTGCTTCAATCGCTGGCACAATTGCCTGTGCATTTGTGGGAGCGGGAGCTCTCACTGTGTTCTCTCCGACGTTACCCGCTGCTCAGGCAGTAGAGGTTGATGTTGTGACTGGCATGACGATGACGAATAGCTCGCATCCGCATGGGCCAAACTACGTCTGGGATAACTACGTCATGGATTTCTCTTTCGATACAAGCGCTAAGGCTGTGACCGAAGGGGATACGATTACTATTCAGCTGCCTAGTGAACTGCGTACTCGCGCTACCCGCTTTAATGTTGATGATAAGAATGGCGGTGGAACTGCGCTTAATTGTGCAATTCCGGCAGGCGAGGGGCAATCGCTTAGCTGTGTCTTTACCGACTATGCAAAGCGACATGTGAATATGAAGGGCGATATTCATGTTCTTGCGGATATGACTCGCGAATCAGCTTCTGATTCCTTTAGCTTCACAATTAATCACACTGTTACGCTGACGACGACTGTGCCCAATGGCAATATCGTGAGGAATACAACCGGGTATGCACCTGTTGATCCCTACAAGTACGGTTGGCAGCTGCATGATGGCCACAACGATCGTTTTACATGGGAGATTTACCTCCCCGAACGTAATATCACTTCGAATACCATCAACATTACTGATACTTTGACACCTCCCACGGTGGCTACAAGCTATTTAACGATCCTGCGCCTAATGCTTGGCAGCAAACGCGCTTGTACAAGTGGAATTCATTGGCTGATTTCAAGGCTGATGTGAACCATCAACATCCCGCACAAAGCGTCAAAGTCGGCGGCGCTGTCAATGGTGGAACCTTCACTTTGACTGAGACTGCGGATGGCTTTGTTGCTTCTTTCCCGAACTCAAATAGCGATGCCTACTACTTGCTCAAGTACTACACAGAGCTCAAGATTCCCGGTTCGGCAACCGTTGGCACCAGCTTCAAGAACACTGCAGTAGTTAACGGGAAATCAACCGAACGCACTATTGCTATCGAAACTGTTGGATGGGGGGGAGCTTGAGGGACAGTTGAAGACAACTCCTCCGACGCCCTCTGTGACTACTCCTCCCACGACTGTGCCTTCTCCTTCTGAGTCAACGACTGTTCCCTCGCCGAGCGTGAGCACGACGGTTCCTCCGAAAAAGAGTCTTGCGCACACTGGTGTGAATGCTGCTCCGGTGATCGGTCTGGGTGCTCTCGGCCTTGCTCTTGGTGTGGCCTTGATGCGTCGACGTCAGCAGGCGTGAGCGTTCTTATTGCTCTGGCCTCGTGCTTCCTGCGCTGACTGAAGCAGTTGAGTTTCTGGGGTATCTGAGCCTCTAAAATAGAGCGGAAACTGTGGCCCCCACCCAAAGGTGGGGGCCACTCAGTACATATTAGTGTTGTTTTTGCAGTTCAGAGCGGGTGTTAGTTGGTGAATATTCCCGTGTGGTCAGTTGGCGTTCCGCGAAAACTGATTAATTTTTGCTGTGTGTGGATTCTTCATTGATACCAATTCTTTACGTGTAGTCAGAAACTGGGACTTTGCTAAGAAAAATTTACACGTAAATTACGTGTTTTAATATAAAAAAACTTGGGTATTTCGTCGAAAACTCACGGTTTTCTCGTTGGGAATATTCGCATTTTTGCGCAGAAAAGCTGAAATCAGACTGGAAAATAACGTGCTAGCCTCTTGGTGTCACGTCACGGAAGTGACCACCCTCCAGAAAGACGGAATGTCATGAATATCGATGCAACGCGCGAAGGACTGAGTCGTGCTTCGCTCGTTACTGCCCTTACATGTGCACTTGTCGGTGCGGGCGCACTGAGTACTTTTTGGACCAGGCGTTCCCACGGCCTCGGCAGTGGAAGTCAACAACGTTGTCACCGGCGTAACGATGACAAATGAATCCAGTCCCAACGGTCCCAATACGATTTGGGATGAGTTTTCAGCGGATCTCACTTTTGATACGACGGGAAAGAATGTCTCTGAAGGCGACACTCTGACAATCCAGCTTCCGCAAGAACTACGTACTCGTAATGCTGATTTCGATGTGATCGATAAGAACGGTGGCGGTGTTGCGTTGAAATGCTCCCTACCGTTCGGTACTGGACAGACCGTAAGCTGTGTCTTCACCAGCTACGTGAATACGCATGTCAACGCTAAGGGCGATATCCACGTGCGAGCCGACATGGCCACAACCACGGCGACAAATCGCTTTAGCTTTACCATCGGCCACTCGGTGACCCTCGAAGCTGAGATCGATCATGGCAACGTGATCTCAAATCAGTACAGCTGGGTTCCTCAGCAGCCATGGAAGTACGGGTGGCAACTTCATGAGGGGCATAACGAACGCTTTACTTGGGAAATCCATATTCCTGCGCAATCGATTCAATCGCCGGTTATTTCCATTACTGATACCTTCGACACCTCCAATGGGGGCTACAAACTTTTCAATGATGGAGTGAGGAACCAGCAGGCGCGCCTGCTCAAGTGGAATACGACTGCGGCCTATCGGAACGATCCTTACCACCAGCATCCGAGCGAACTCGTATGGGTTGGCGATTCCATTAACGGTGGTACCTTCACGATGACCGAAACTGCTGATGGTTTTGTTGCTTCTTTCCCGAACTCGAATGACGATGCGATCTACGAGCTCAAGTACTACACCGAACTCAAGAGTCCCGAGGGCCTGAAGGTCGGCAACGTTTTCAATAACACCGCAAATGTCAACGGCCAGACCGCGACTAAGACCGTCGCCATCGAAACCGTCGGTTGGGGAAATGTTGAAAGCCAGTTGCGCACGACCCCTCCGACGCCCTCTGTGACTACTCCTCCCACGACTGTGCCTTCTCCTTCTGAGTCAACGACTGTTCCCTCGCCAAGTGTGAGCACGACGGTTCCTCCGAAGAAGAGTCTTGCGCACACTGGTGTGAATGCTGCTCCGGCGATCGGTCTGGGTGCTCTCGGCCTTGCTCTTGGTGTGGCCTTGATGCGTCGACGTCAGCAGGCGTGAGTGTTCCGTTTGCCTCGACCTCGAGCTTAGGTTCGAGCGCGTGAGGTAGCAGAGTTTCTGAGGTAACCGAAGCTCCGAGAAAGAGGAATTCTCGAGGAATAGGCTCTCGCGAAATATACAGGTGGGTCCCGTCCATTTGGATGGGACCAACCTGCGTTTGTGTTTGAAGTGCTGCTGGGTTTCTTATCTCGTACCGCGGTCGTTTGCGCTCTTGCCGCTTGCCGATTGCGCGCTCGCCACGTGCCGTTTGTACCTGTCGATCGGGGTTTCTGCCGTGCCCGCTGTGTGCTGCGTTAGCCGTGCCAAGCCCTCACTATTGACACACGAAGTCGCGGAAAAGCGCAGGTTATAGCCTGTGTCATTTGCCGGCTTCGTGTGTTGGGTAGCAGTGGCCTACCCGTTGCCTTGGAGGTAGTGCGGCCTCGCCTTAATTCCTTAGCTCTCCCACACGAAGTCAGGGAATGTCACAGCTTATTTCATATGTCATTTACCGACTTCGTGTGGAGCAGAAGAGCGGATTGGGCGGCTGGCCGCTCAGCGTTTAGGCCTGCTTCGACGCGTTGTTCCCGTCCCTTAGCCTCCACAGGAAGTTTGGGAATGCCACAGCTTATATCGTGTGTCTTTCGCCGACTTCGTGTGTCTTATCGCGGTCGGAGAGTGATTCGCGTGTCGGGGCGTGGGGCTTCGCGTGTCGGGGCGTGGGGCTTCGCGTGTCGGGGGCGTGGGGCTTCGCGTGTGGTGGATGAGTGGAACAGTAAAACCGTGACGAGGCCGTGGCGGGGTTGTGCGAAGAAGTGCACGGTACCCAGCCACGGCCTCGGCAGGAAAAGAAGGGCGCTTTGAGGGAACTCAGGAAGCGCCTCTCAGACCTACAAGCGAGGGATGTTGCGCATATTCGACGTTGCCATCGAAACGACCTCGCCAGCGCCACGGTTCAAGACGATCTTGCTCATCGCAGTTGCGAAACCAATCACCTGGCCCGAACGGATCTCAGGAGGAAGCGAAAGCGCATTCGGATCGGTCATGACTTCAACCAGGGCCGGGCCGTCGAAAGCGAAGGCTTCCTCGAGAGCCGCGCGCAGACGCGTTGGCTCCGTGACGCGCTCGCCGTGGAAGCCGACCGCAGAAGCAACATCAGCGTAGTTGACATCGTGGACATCGGTGCCGTAATCGGGAAGACCGTTGACCAGCATCTCCAGCTTGACCATGCCCAGCGTCGAGTTATTGAAGACAACAACCTTGATGGGCAAATCATGCATGCGCGCGGTGACCAATTCGCCCAAGAGCATTGCGAGGCCACCGTCACCCGAGACCGAGACAACCTGACGATTCGGGTATGCGACCTGGGCGCCAATAGCCATCGGGAGAGCATTCGCCATCGAACCGTGGAGCAACGAGCCAATCAGGCGACGGCTCCCAAGGGGATCGATGTAACGCGCAGTCCACACGTTACACATACCGGTGTCGGCAGTGAAGACTGCATCCTTTGCAGCAACCTCGTTGAGGATGTGTGCCGCATACTCGGGATGGATCGGCTTCATGTGCTCCGCATTGCGCGTGTAAGCGCCGACGGGGGGAGTGCATGATCTTCGAGTGCTTCTTCACCTTTGCCTTGAGGAAAGCATCCGAACGATCGCGATCAAGCAACGGCAAGAGCGCTGCGATCAGGGGTTTGACATCACTGTGAATGGGAAGCGAAACATCGGTACGACGGCCCAGCTTTTCGGGACGGTTCTCAACCTGAACGGTGAACGTATTGGGCAGGAACTGATCGTAGGGGAAGTCGGTACCCAGCATGATCAGAACATCGGCATCGTTCATGCCTTCAGCAGCGGCACCATAACCCAGCAGGCCGGTCATACCGACATCAAAGGGGTTGTTGTACTGGATAAAATCCTTACCGCGCAAAGTATGGCCGATTGGGGCCTTCAAAACATCAGCGAGTTCGATGACCTCATCGTGTGCGCCCTCAACACCGGCACCGGCAAAGATTGCAACCTTCTTTGCACGGTTGAGGACGTCTGCGAGCTGGCGGACATCCTCCTCATTCGGGGTGAGCACGGGACGGCGGGAGGGAACGTACTTCGGTGAAGGCGAGCTTGCCTTGAGATCAGAGACATCGCCAGGAAGACTGATGACCGAGACTCCAGAAAGCTCAACGGCATGGCGGATCGCGGCGTTGACGACGCGGGGTGCCTGCTCGGCGCTGGAAATCATCTCGTTGTATACCGAGCATTCATTAAACAAGCGATCGGGGTGGGTCTCCTGGAAGTACATCTGACCGATCTGGACGCTGGGGATGTGTGAGGCGATAGCCAAGACGGGTGCGCCTGAGCGCTGTGCGTCGTACAGGCCGTTGATGAGGTGGAGGTTTCCCGGGCCGCATGAACCTGCGCAGACAGCGAGCTTGCCGGTGAGCTGAGCTTCGGCTGCTGCGGCGAAGGCAGCGGCTTCCTCGTGGCGGACGTGAATCCAATCGATTCCGCCCTTCTTGCTGCCGCCAGACTTGCGGATTGCGTCGACAACGGGGTTGAGTGAATCTCCAACGATGCCATAGACGCGGTGGACGCCGGCGTCGATGAGTTGGGCAACAAGCTGCTCTGCAACGTTCATAGTCGCTCCTTGGTTAAAGTGTGCACGCCCCGCAAGGTATCAATCATCAAGCGAATACTTACGGTTCGCGCCGAACAAAACTAGTGTAATGCGACGAAAGTCCTAGTGATTCGTTAGCGTGAGGCAAGGAACGTTTGCACGAGCGATTCCGCTTGCTTAGCCTTCCTCGCCGTTTAGCTGCTTCTCGATATCGCGAGCAAGAGCGCGAAGTTTGCTCCCGCTGGAGTGAGCCTTCTTCGCAGTCTCGTTGATCTCAGTGACCAGGTCACGCAGTGCATCCGTATCGCCAAGTTGGGTGTAGCAGTCGGCCAATGCAGAAAGTGGGAAGGGGTAGTTCTGGCTATCCTTAATCTCTTTTTGCATCTCGTGGGACTGCCTCAAAATCGGGATGGCGGTCTCAGGCTCGTTCCGCTTCATATAGACCCATCCCCGGATGTACTCGATACCCGCCCGAAGGAAAATAAGCTCCTCGGAATCGATGGTTTCGCTATGAGAATCCAGCCACGAAACGCCAGCTTCTGCTGCCCGCAGTGCCTGATCTTTATCATCGTCCGAAGGAGCACCAGAAGGAACGCTCAGGTAGACATTCGCCTGCATGCGACGTAGGGCAATGACGGAAGAATGATCGTTCATACGCTCGGCAACGTTGAGCGCGTTTGTGATGGCCGTTAGGCGAAGCGAACGATCGCCCAGTTCCTCTGCTGCTTTATTCGCAATCTCGCCTGCGCGCGAGGCAGTGGGGAAGCAACCGCATTCGATCAGTCCCGGAATTGCCGCTGTTGCCGTATCAAAGGCTTCCTGATCGTTGTCAATGTTCAGGTAATACTCTGCTAGCGCTGTGCGCAACAAGGCGGCCATCGTTTGGCCAAACCAAGATCCCGTGCAGGACAGAATCGCCTGCTCAAGGATTTCGATTGCTTCCTCGCGTCGCCTCACCGCGACAAAAGCATCCGTGATGAACTTGGTTGAGGACAGTCCAAGAGAACGCAGAGGTGTACGCGAAATGATCTCGTTCATTCGCGTTGCCTGGGAAGCTGCCTCGGCTGATTCACCGGCCTTCAGACTTGCGACACAAATGATCAAGCGCGCGATGAAAGCCGTGTAGGGGTCCTGCGTCGTCGAGCGTAGGACTTGGTCAGCTGTCTGGGCTGCGTGTCGAAAATCCTGTGCCTCAAGAGCAAGTTCGGCGCGTTCCAAAAGGATTGTGCGTTCGAAGGCTACTGACTTGGTACCGCTGTGCAGGCAAGCGGGCTTCAGGGATTCGAAGATATCAAGGCTATGCATTGCCTTCTCAATATCGCCGCATTCGAGATAGTTTTCGCCGCAGGTCGAGAGGCTATCCTCGATGGTGGACAGATCGAATGCGCTGATCTTTCCGCGGTTGATCGTCGGCACCATTTGGGCAATCTGACTCGTGAAGCGATCAAGGAATTCACGTACGCTTGTGCGGAAATCGGCAGAGACTTCTTCACCTTGCCACGACAAACGACTGAACTCGCAGGAATGCTTGAGGAGCTCAAGCTGCGAGCTAAACAATTCCTTGCGGCTCATGATTGTGTCGGCTCGCCCGAAAACCTTTGCAAAGAAACCGGGAATAGCTACTGGGGCATCATCGCTCATTGAGGCGATCACCGGTGCGACGCGCGCATAGATACCTTCGAAAGCGCTGTATTGTTTGCCCAATGTCATGAGCGTCTTTGCGAAGTTAGCAAAGAGCAGGGCCTCTTCAGGATTGCTGGTATCGAAGTCCAGGTCTGCGATGTTTTCGGATGAAGCTAAGGCCCAGTCGGTTAGAACATTGCTTTCAACACTGTAACCAATGGCATCGCCAATTGCGATATAGCGCTCAAAAGCTTCGCGCATCGAAGTCGGAGGTTTCGGAACGCTGTAATCAACGGTCGGATAGGGGTCCGTCTCATCAATCGTTTCGCTCTTGCCGCGGGAAGAGCGCGAGGGAGGAATCGGGCGGGCGTCTTGTCCCTCAACTGTCGAAATTGGCTCCGGCATACTCTCGCGTTCGCCAACGAGTTCAAAGCGCCACTCACTATTCGCGCGCTTTTCGGCCTCGTCGTCGATGGTGCCAGCTTCAATAATTTCACGAGTAAGCACAGTGCAGTAGTCGTTCCCGTTGCGCTTATCGAAGAGCGCAGCAACATCAAGGGCCCACCCGCTCAGTCGATCGGCAACCTCAGACAGAGGCGTATTGGCGTCAAGTCGTGGGCCTTCGCACCACTGGGAGTGCCCCGTGCACAGCGCTCCCAAGGGATCCTCTCCCTTACCGCGCCTAGCGGCCTCGCGCGCGGTCAGTGCAGCGCTTCGAAGATAATCCATGAGCAGCGAGGCGTTCTCCGCCTGAGAAGTCAAAGCGATGCTGTCGCGCAAGATATCGAGCGCGCGTTGCCACCTACCTGAGCGCACAAGAAACTCCATGTGCGTGCCCAGAAGATCCATTGCGTTAGCAGAGCCTCGGTGGTGGTTGTACGAACGCACGTGTGCTTCCCAAGCGGTGTCGGGACGACCAGACATCAGGAGGGGAATCATTGCATGAGCGCGAATACTGTAAGGCTGAGCGGCGCACGCCCCCTCCTCGTCGAAGAGTGGCATGGCTGTGGCAACCGCACGCTCCCAGTCCTTGCGGGCCGTGGCCTCGGCAATCTGCTTCTCAGGATCGCAGCCAGCGCAGTCACAGATCTCATCGCGAGGGGTTGCGCGCCACAAGGTCAGCGCCTCCCGGGCCTCGTCAAGGTCCCCCTTGCGCAGGGCAAGCATGACGCGCACCCCGTGGACAACATGCATGGAAAAGCCCTGTTCAGAGACAAATTGCGCCAAACCGGTCGTCAGTTCCTCGAGCTGCTCGCGGGAAACAGCGGGGTTGCGCCCCGCGGCCGACACGGTCCCCTTGTAGAGCCAAGCGAGTTCTTCGATCTGCTCGGCATCAAAATCTGTCGGATTCTTCTCAAACATGTTCAGGAGGGTTGACAGAGGCGCCAAAGCCTTCCACTCTTCATTTCCCTGCTGATAGGACATGGTGAGTTCGAGGTAGGCATCGATCTTCAGATCGGTTTCGCCCTCGAGGGCGTCTGCCCACATCGCTGCTTGCGCGATCTGCGCGCTTCGAGAGGGAGCCCAGGGGAGCTGTGAGGCGTACTCGAGGAGGTCACGGACTTCTTGTGCGTTTGGCATGGCTGGAGGGTCCTTTGAAGAGGAGGGGTCGATCAGTTGGAGGTGTCGTCGAGTGCGGAATCAAGCAGGGAACCAAGGAGCTGCGCAGCCCATGCGCGTTCCTTGGGTCCCAAAGTTTGGCGTCCCGCCAAGAGGCTCTGGACGTAGAGTCCGCGCAGAACATTCGAGGCCGTCTGCGGGACACTGCTTGCGTGGATCAGTCGCGTGATCAGCGAATTTGAACGGTTCAGTACCAAGCGGGGTGGCTTAGAATTCGCGAAAGGATCGCTGACCCCCATGATCCCCGCCCACATCTTCGAGGCCTGCGCCTGAGAATTGCGCTGGACGTGGCGTCCCGCGAAATCTGGGTCTGGCAGATAGAGCGCGGGAAGAGTCAGAGGGGTAAAGCGGCGAAGGACAACTTCGCAATCCGAGGGGTCAATCGCCTGGGCGGCAATAAGCATGAGGTCCATGGCCTCGGCTTGCTCGGACAAGGTGCATTCTTCGAAAGCGTCAAGAAGCTCAGAGGGATCGACCAAGCGAATCTTCTGAGCGATCGAAGAATAGCGCGGATCGGTGAGCAGTGCGTTAATGAGTTCTTCGTCGTAGGCATAGCCCGCGTTGACAAGGACCATTGATTGCGATGCTGCAACATCTGCCAAGGCGCGATACTGGTCGACCGTGCGCGTGTAACGAATCGACTCGTGCGAAGCCAGCAGATCGAGGAGCGGGAATGAACCCACAGTGCTCTCGAGGGGAACGTAGCGCGCGGTGAGGTCAAGCATGTAAGGATCACGAACGGCGACCGCGCGCAGACCCATCGCGTGGATCGAAATAAAGTCATTGAAACGACTGGGGGAGTGCTCCGCCATATCTTCAAGCCACTGACGAATTGACGAACCAATTGCTTGGCGAGTGTTCTCCAAAAGTTCATCATCGCTGAGCTGCTCGCGCGAAGCGGTCAGGCGCAGGTAGTTCGAATTTCCAATGAAGCGAACGAAATATGCCCACTGGGGGACGATCCCTTCGCATGCGCGTGAGACCAACATCTTCTTTGCGTAGACCGTGTGGTGATCGGAAGAAAGTGCGTTGGGGCGCTGGGAAACGATCGCGATGCCCTTCACTCCTGCTGCGGGGACGTCGATCGGAATGATGTCCATTCCCGCTGAGCCCAAGTGCTCGTCGCACCACTGTTGTTGTGCGGCAGGCTCGAGTTCCCACACGGGCGTTTCATTGCCGTGGAAAGTTGCGGCCGAATCGGAGCGGACTTCGATGGAAATCGGAAGAAGCGAGGCGAATTCGTCGACGAGTGCGCGGACTGTATCGGGGTCAATCCATGGCTCCCCGGGGTGAGCCTCCAAGACGACCTCGGTTCCGGGTTCACCCAAATTATGGGGATCGCCGGGGCTGAGCGGCTGAGTCGTGTAGGTGCCCTCCGTTTTTCCTTCCCAAATGACGGTGGGGGAATTGGCGGACTTTGCCGAGCGCGAGTAGACGGTGATCGAATCGGAGATCATGAAGCAGGAGAGCATACCGATGCCGAATTGGCCGAGGAAGTCACTGCGAGCCATTCCAAGTTCGTCGCGCTTGGAGGAAGCGCCGATTGTCGAGAGGAGGCCGGCGGCTTCTTCTTCGGTGAGGCCAACTCCGCTGTCACGGCACTTGAGGGTGCGCCCTTCGATGGTGATAGTGACGCGGCGGGGACACCCGGGGTCGAGTGCGCTGCGGGCTTCGATGGCGTCGAGGCCGTTTTGGAGAAGTTCACGGATGTAGACGCGTGGGCCGGAGTACAGATTGCGAGAGAGAAGATCGACCATTCCTCTCAGGTCCACTTGGAAAGTTGACATCCCTGTCCCTTCTTAATGACGGCCGGAACGCTGGCGAAGACGCTTGCGCTCGTGGTTGTTTGATCGCTTCAAAGAAATAAGATCTTTGAGACTGACAATGATAACGCCCGCAAGGATGAGGGCCATTCCTGAAATGTCGAGCAGCGTGAAGTGCGTACCGACAAGGAGGAAAGAGAAGAAAGCTGCCGAGATTGGTTGAAGGCAGGAGATCAGGCTTGCGCGGACCGGACCGATATCGCCGACTCCTTGCAAGAACAAGCTGAAGGCGAAGGTTGTCCCGATGATGACCAATCCGGCCATGGCAAGGATCGACATGAAGTCCCAGGTGATGGAGAAATTCCATACCCGTACGATGAGTCCCAAGATGATGCCGCCGATGATGAATCCGTAAGCAACGACTAATTCGCTCCCGTAACGGCGAATGAGCTTGACGGGAATAAGGGTGTACAAGGCGAAACCAATCGCACTTGCGAGGCCCCAATTCAGGGCTTGAGTTGAAATCACCAAGGAATCGATCTTGCCGTGCGTTGCCAAGATAAATGTTCCGAAGAGGGCAAAGAAAATTGAAAAAAGTTCGGTGTATTTGGGGAGCCTGCGCGCAGTAATGCAGACGAAGAGAACGATGAGGATAGGGCCGAGGAACTCGATGACTGTTGCCGTACCCGCATTGGAATAGCCAATGGCTACCACGTAAGTCAGTTGGCTGGCTGCAAGCCCGAAGACGGAATAGATAACCATGGGAAGATAGCTCCTGCGGTTGTGGAGCAGCTTCTTGTGGAGCTCAGAGATTCCACGGTCTTTGATCAGGAGAAAGACCATTGTCGTTGGTGCAGCAAGGAGCATGCGGATGGCCGTGAGCCAATAGGGATCGGCCTGGTACTCCTTCATGAGGAACTCGCTACAGACCCCTGAGAAGCCCCATGCGATCGAGGCAAAAATAGTAATAACGTACCCGCGGGCTCGCTTGTTCATGGTCTTCCTCAACGTACAGTGCCAGCCACATCAGTCTAGTGTGTTTTTGATACATCTGTACCACGAAGGGCGATGCGGACAGGGGGCCAGTACGTGAAAGTACTGGCCCCCGTATTGCGTTTTCCGCTTATTAGCCTTCTGAATCCTCGCGAGGTTCTTCGGCATCGATCATTTCCTGAATAGTGCGGATCAAAGAGCGAAGCCTTGTTCCTTTGATCGTTGCAAGCTTGTTGACTTCGGTGGTTTCTGCGATGCACTCGCGTAATCCGTCAAAGTTTCCCATTGTGAGATAGCACTGAGCCAAGGCGTGCATGGGGTACCCAAAACCGTCGTACTCTCCGAGTTCTCGGTATTCGTCAAGAGCCAATCGCAGGTGTTCGATAGCGCCAACTGGATCGCCGCAGTTCAAGGTGACCCATCCTTGCGTGTAGTTCACATCAGCCCTGAGAACTCTCAGCCGACGAGTGATGTCCTCGCCGGGAGCTGGTGCAATGAGTTCTCGAGCGCGATCCAAAACCTGGTTTGCGCGTCTTTCGTCGTCCTCGCTGACGCGGCCAGGCGTTCCAACGATTACGGCAGCTTCTTGGCGGAGCCAGCGGCACTCCTCGTCGACGTCTTCTAAGTCATGGCAGATCTCAGCGGCCATATGCGCGGCAGTGGCTTTTGCCAAACGGTCATCCATTTCTCGGGCCGCATGGAAGGCCGTTTCAGTCAGGCTCAGTGCGAACAGAGGATAGTCGCGCTCGCGCAAGGATCGTGCCTCTGTGACTGCCAGATCGTAGGCGTCTTGGAATTCGTTGAGACGCCAGTAGATCTGTGCCAATGACGGAGCCAGTTCACCCCGTCGTGCTTGGAAATAAGGCGAATCTTCGAGCGCGCCCATGGCTTCTTCAAAGATTTCGACAGCCTCTGAGATGCGGTCCTTGTGAACAAGGGCATTGGCGAATATGGGGCCAGCAAGAGGGATATACACCCGGGTTGGGAAAGAATGAACAATCTCGCTCAATCGTCGTCCCTGCGCAAGTGCCTCGTCATAGTGCCCTGCGGCGATAGACCCGGCACAAATGATCGCGCGACCGATGATGGCAGTGTAGGGATCGCACATTGGGCTCACCCGCATGGCCTTATCGGCATATTGACATGCCTTCATGTACTCATCTCGTTCGCGCTCCATCTGTGCCCGTTCTAGGAGCACATTGATGGTGACGCGGTCAGGAGAAGTTGCATGGCGGTTGAAAGCGCGTTCGAGACTTTCGTACAGATCGTAACCGGCGGTTGCTTCCTCGTACTCCCTGCAGCTACTGCACATCGTCGCTGCGGTTGCGATCGATGAACTGATGATGTCAAGGTCGCGGGCCTGGCCAGCACCTCTATTCAGCTGGTTCACTACTCCTGAAATGAGGAGCCGATGCTTGCGGGCAGCCTCAACGGCGCGTGTCTTGATGTCGTCCGGGACCGCTTGGTTGCGAATGTAGTAGTAGTCGACCTCGATGTAGCAGCGTCTGATTTCGAGCAGGCTCTCGTAAAGTTGCTTGCGTCCAAGCGACGCGTTCTTTCCCGTGAGCTTGGAGAAGAATCCGGGGGAAACAATGTCGGGATCATCGGGAAGCTGCGAAATGATTTCTGATACCCGAGAGACGATTTTCTTTGCATTGTCGTACTCGCGGCGCATGATCAAAAGCAGCGCAGGCGAACTGGCTGAAGAATATCGCATCCTCATCTGCGTACTGGATATCCATCACCGACTCATCCATGCAGATGACGCGGTCAATAATGAACTGGCGCTCGACATCGAAACCAGTTACTCCGCAGCGCTTGAGGAAACGATCGTAGCCTTCTTGCACTGTTGCTGGAACAGGGAAAGGCGTGAAATCGACGGGTGGATAGGGATCCGTATCGTCGGTGGTGCGAACCTTGTCTTGACGAATGAGATGGGTTGCGTACTTTCTGGGTTTATCAACATCGCTCGTCGAAATTCCTTCGGGAAGAGCCTCTCGTTCCCCGGCAATTTCGAAGGTCCAGGTCTTCGTCGCGAGTTCTTCCGCCTCATCATCGAAAGTATGCGCATCAAGAACTTCTTTCGCGCTGGCGGCGAAGAAGTCATTCCCGTTGCGCGTGTCAAAAAGCTTGGCGACCGCTAGAAGCCAATCAGCGAGCTTTTCAGCAACCTCGGATAGGGGAGTATTTGCATCGAGGCGTGGCCCCTCGCACCACTGAGACTGGCCTGTGCACAGTGCGCGGAAGGATTCTTGTCCCGCGGCCGCGATCACTGGCCTCGCGAGCAGCCAAAGCTGCCCCCTTAAGGTAATCAAACAAAAGTGCGCAGCTTTCGGCCTGCGAAGTCAAGGCAATGGAATCGCGCAAGATTTCAAGGGCACGCTGCCAGCGTCCCGAACGCACGAGAAACTCCATGTGCGTTCCCAAAATGTCCATGTACATGGCCGAGCGTCGGTGATGACGATAGGAACGCACGTGTGATTCCCACGCGGCGGCAGGGCGCCCGGACATGAGGAGGGGAATCATCGAAGCAGCTTGGATTCCCGCAGGCTGATTCCCGCAGCCTTCAGTGGTATCAAGCAAAGGAACCGCAGTGGCAACTGCACGTTCCCAATCTTTCGTCACCGTGGCCTCGGTAATCTGGCGTTCGGGATCGCACAGCGCGCAATCGGAGACGGAATCACGCGGGGTGGCGCGCCATTGAACGAGCTCTTCGTGTGCTTTTTCCGGATCGCCCATGCCCAGTGCCAGGGTAAAGCGGCTTCCATGCACAGAATGCATAGAAAAACCCTGATCTTGGAAGAAACGTCCCAGGCCTTCGGAGAGTTCAAGAGCCTGCTCGCGCGAAACTGCGGGATTTCGGCCGGCAGCGGTGACGGCGTTCTTGTAGAGCCATGCGAGGTCATGGACTTGGTCAGCGTCGAAAGCTGCGGGGTTTTCTTCGAATCTTGTCAGGCACCAGGCAGTAGGTGCGAGTGCTTTCCACTCTTCGTTCCCCTGCTGGTAGCACAGCGCAAGTTCAAGATAGACCTCGAGCTGCAAGGCATCTTCGCCTTCGAGGGCATCTGCCAGAACGGCAGCCTGTGCAACTTCCGCACTTCGGGTTGGCCCCCAGGGCATGCTTGAGGTGCGTTTCAGGATATCTTTGACTTCTTGAATACTCATGGCCGTATCGGTTCCTAACCGTTGACGAAAAGATCAGGGCGCGCAGTGCGACTTGGAGTCAATACTAGCTGGGAGTTGTCAGAAGGCTAAAAGTGCTCTCTTTGGATATTGTGAAGCGATTGTGCGGAAGTTAGTCGCGCAATAAGCGCGCAATTTTTGTTTGCAGGACAAAGGTGTCACTTGCGTGGGTAACGCTTGCCTAACCTTGGTATATGCAACTATCACAATTCCCTTTGCGGACTCGGGCGCGTCTGGGAAATATGGACGTTCCGTCAGAACACCGACTCCGCCTATATGAACTTGGAGTTCGCCCCGGAAGCGAATTCTTCATCGTGAACAAGGCTGCTTTCGGTGGCCTCGTCGTCAATATTGCTGGCGCGCGCGTCGCAGTTGATCGTCGCAGCGCCCGAGCGATCGAAGTGGAGGAAATCGCATGAGTTGCCCACACTGCTCGCCTGCAGCCGAGGTCGCAGTACTTGATACTCCGACCTCAAGTGGCGGGGAAACAACGATCGTCCTAGTCGGAAATCCGAACGTTGGAAAATCGACTCTTTTCAACGCGATTACCGGTGCGCGCCAGCACGTTGTCAACGCCCCCGGCACTACCGTTGAAATGAAGCGCGGAGTCTGGAAAGCCCTTGGCGCCAACCTTATTGACCTGCCCGGAACATACTCCTTGATTGCTTCTTCGCCCGACGAGCAGGTCGTGACCGATACTCTCAGCGGCGCACCGGGGTCCTTCACTGATCCTCGGACCGGACGCAAGGTCGATCTTGCCGTTGTTTTGCTTGATGCAAGCGCAATGACGCGTTCGCTGTACCTGCTGGGGCAGGTCGCTCAAGCAGGGCACCCCGTTGTCGCACTTGCAACCATGGTTGATGTCTCTGAAAAGGACGGCCAGAAGTACCCCGTTGACAAGCTCGCAGAGGAATTGGGAATCCCCGTTCTGGCCGTAGACCCGCGCCACTTGGATAACTCCGATCTCATCGAGGGTGTGATCCGCAATTCCTTGGCTCATCCGGCACGTCCGAAGGGGCTGCCTGTCAACGCTGCAGATGGAAGCTGTACCTGCGGATGCGGTGGACTGACCCAAGCAGATGAACTCTTCGCGTGGGTTGATCGCGTCGAAACTGCAGTGGTCGGAAAAGCTGAAGGCGACCCCATCCTCTCGATCTCTGACAAGATCGACCGGGTCCTGCTCAACCCCTGGATCGGCATCCCGATCTTCTTCGTCCTCATGTGGTTCCTTTTCAAAATCGCAGGAGAGTGGGTTAGCCCCGTCCAGGACTTCTTCGACCACATCTTCTCTTCAACGGATGAAGGCTTCCCCTCTCTGGCGAATGGAATTACCTACCTCCTCACGCTCGGTGGACTTCAAGACGGTTGGCTTCACAGTTTCCTCATTGGTGGTGTATGCACCGGTTTGGGTGTGGTTTCTTCCTTCATTCCCCTGATGTTCATCATCTTCTTGATGATTTCCATCCTGGAAGACTCCGGTTACATGGCACGCGCGGCCTTCCTTGGTGACCGCGTGATGCGTGCGATCGGCCTGGATGGCCGCGTGATCTTGCCGCTCATCATGGGATTTGGCTGCAATCTGCCGTCTCTGGCGGCTACGCGTACGCTTCCCAATACCGCCCAGCGAATCGTCACGACCATCATTACGCCCTACACCTCGTGTGCAGCGCGATTGACCATCTACCTGATGATCGCCAGGATCTTCTTCCCCGATAACGCTGGAACAGTGATCTTCTCTCTCTATGTTCTCTCGCTCATCATGGTGATCTTGGGTGCGCTTGTTCTCAAGCCGTTCTTCACGAAGAAGACTACGGACTCTCCACTGTTCCTCGTGCTTCCCGCGTACCAGGTTCCGCGTGTTTTCGTGATCTTGCGGACTACGTGGCTGCGTGCGTGGGCCTTCGTGAAGGGCGCCGGCAAGATTATCTTGGCGATGACCTTTGTTGTGTGGCTCATGGGTGCAATTCCCATGGCGGGGAACTACTCTTTCGCGGATTCCGAGCTGCCTATGGAAGATTCTCTCTACGGACGCACCGCCCAGGTGCTTGAGCCTGTCTTCAAGCCTGCTGGTTTTGGTGAGTGGCACATGACCGGTGCTCTCATGACCGGCTTCGTTGCGAAGGAAACGGTGATTTCCTCGATCGTCACTTCCTACAATATGGATCCCGAAACAGAAGGTGGAGATGCCGAGGACGGTGGCGATGATCTTGGTTCGCTGCCCCAGCTGGTTACTGAATCTTTCGAAAAGTCCGCGGGAGATGCAGCACCGGTTGCCGCCTACGCCTTCTTGGTCTTCGTCCTCACCTACACCCCGTGTATGGCAACGGTCGCCGAGCAAGCGCGCCAGATTGGCGGCAAGCTCACTGCAGCGGCGGTTGGTGTCCAACTCGTGAGTGCATGGATCCTTGCTGTAGCCGTCTTCCAGATCGGACGCCTGATCCTGTGACTGCGTCATTTGTCTCCCCAACCCAGCGTCTCAAAGAGGCGCTGGCGCGGGGCTGCACTCTCGAGGCCGCCGCTCAGCGTGCGAGAGTATCGCTCGCTTTTGCGACCGTGGTCGTCGAAGATATGCAGCGCCGAGGCCAAGCGGCCAGCGCGCAATCGCTGTGTGCTTCCGGGCTGGGGGCGTGCCACGGGAATAAGGCTCCCGAGGTGATGCTTCACTGTTCGGGATGCCCTCTGGTCATCTAGTATCCGCCCGAGCTCAATCAACAAGAAGGCTCCCTGTCGACCTGCATGAAGCAGTGATCGACAGGGAGCCTTCTGATCAGCTGTTTTAGGCTTACTTCACCCCGGTGATTTCACCGTCAGCGGTCAGTTCGATGCGCTCTGCTGCGGGGTGAGCAGACAGCCCCGGCATGGTCGACAAGGTTCCCGAGATCGCGTAGACGTAACCCGCACCCGCTGCAAGACGGACTTCACGGATTGGAAGCGTCCACCCGGTAGGAGCGCCCTTTGCTTGAGGATCGGCGCTGAGCGACATTGGAGTCTTAGCAACGACGACCTTCAAGTTCCCATAGCCCGCCTCTTGATATTCCTTGAGGCGCTTGGCTGCCGCAGGCGTGTAATCAACACCCGCAGCGCCGTACATCGCAGCAACCTTCGCGATCTTTTCCTTCAAGGAATCCTCATCCTCATAGAGGGGGTGGACTGCCGAAGGGTCGGATTCTTCACAGGCTACTTGGACTTCGCGTGCCAAGGCGCGGGCGCCTTCCCCGCCTTCGACAACGCCCAAGGAACGCGCCACGCGCACCCCGGCCTCGGAGCAGATCGCCTCGATCTCAGCCAACTCGGCCTCGTGATCGGTGGGGAAGACATTGATGGCAATCACGGGGTTGAGCCCAAAACCGCGAACGATTTCGATGTGCTTGAGAAGGTTTGCGCTTCCCACGCGTACTTCCTCAACGTTTTCTTCCAGCATTGCCTCGGGAAGAGCCTTCCCCGGGGCAAGCTTATAGTGACCCGAGTGAGACTTGAGCGCGCGAACCGTCGTGACAATCACTGCACAATCGGGACGCAAGCCACCGAGTGGGCACTTGATGTTGAAGAAACGTTCAGCGCCCATATCTGCGCCAAATCCTGCTTCAGTCACAACGAAGTCGCTGTGCTGGCCGGCAAGAAGGTCTGCGATCACCGAGGAACAGCCCGTCGCAATATTTCCAAACGGACCGGTGTGCACCAAAACGGGGCTCCCCTCGGTGGTGCGCAAAAGATTCGGGCTCAGCGCATCACGCAGAAGTGCCGCCATCGCGCCCGCGGCCTTGAGGTCCTCTGCGGTGATGTATTCGCCGGCCTCGTTTTTGGCCAATAACGATGCGGCCAAGGCGCTCACGCAGGTCACGATAAGAGGTCGCCAAGGACATGATGACCATGACTTCGCTGGCTGCAGTGATATCGAAAGAAGCTTGGCGAGTCACACCGTCGATCGCACCACCCAAGCCGGTTACGACGTGGCGAAGAGATCGATCATTGACATCAAGGACACGGGGCCATGTGATTGAACGCTCCTTGAGATGCAATTCGTTTCCTTGGTGGAGGTGATTGTCAATCATTGCGGACAGTAGATTGTGTGCCGCGGTGATTGCGTGGAAATCTCCAGTTAGGTGTAGGTTCATCCGTTCGAAGGGAAGAACCTGGCTCTTACCACTGCCGGCTGCTCCTCCCTTGACACCGAAAGTTGGGCCCATTGAGGGCTGGCGAATAGTCAGGGTTGCCGAGGCCCCTTCTAGGGCAAGACCCTGAACCAAGCCGATTGCAGTCGTCGTCTTCCCCTCACCATAGGGGGTCGGGGAGGTAGCAGTGACGACAACATAGTGGGCACGCTGAGGAGCAGAAGTGTCGAGTGCCTCGAGATCGACCTTCGCAAGGTCAAAACCGTAGGGACGCAGGTGCTCGCTGGGGATCCCAGCTCGTTCGCCCAGCTCCACCAGTGGAGCTAATTTGGACGCAAAATCAGTTGCAACAGTGCTCATGGGGATAGCTTAAAGCACCGACTCTCTTGGGACCGGACAGCCCAAGTGCTGGGAAAATGTTCCCTTACGGCGCTTTGTCCCCGGCGAGCTCAGCCTTTTCTATTACGGTGGTTTTGTGGCCGTAAATTTCTTTTCTCGATCGACGCAAGATTCCCCGCGGGAGCAGGTGCAGACCTCTTCCGAAATGCCGAGTGCACCCAGCGACCATGTTGTCCAAGAATGGCGTGCACAATTGCGTCAAATTACCTCAGAAGAAGGCGGAAACACCTTCCCGCGATTGACCGTATCTGAGGCTCATCCTGGCGGTTTGGCTCAACTGTATGCGGGGCGGCCCACGAAACTCTCCAGCCTCATCCGAGAAAGTGCTGCGCACAAGCGCGCCTTGGAACGCGCGCGTTCCCTGGTTTCCTTCGCCCACGAAATGGCGATGCGTCACGGAGTAGCTCCCGTCCACATCGCGATCGGGCACGCGCAGTGGGGGAAGACGAGGCCCGGACCAGCGCACCGGTTTTCTTGCGTCCCCTGCGCCTGAGTCTTGAAGGCGACGATGTCGTCATCACCTTGCGTCACGGGATGGAACTATCGGCCGCATTCGAAGACGCACTCGCGGAAAAAGAATGTCCACATTGACATGGACGAGGTCGCGCACCTGTCCACCCAGACCCACGGTTTCTCGGCCTCGGTTGTCTTGGACCACGCGCGTCAAGCTGCCTCGGTTCTGGACAACTTTGATGTGCGTGAAGAACTGACCATCGGTATTTTTGAGCACCCGGCTGCTCTTCTGCTTCGTGAGCTCGATCGTCCCGCTCACTTGATGAAGAACCGTATTATTCGCGCTCTGGCTGGGGATGCGGCTGCGCGCAGCGCCATTTCGGGGTCCCTTCCCGAATCGAACCCCAGTGATCGCGACCCCGATGAGGAACGCGGTGTGGGTGACCTAACCCCGAAGCAACAAGATGTTGTTGAGGCCGTTGCGGGTGGTTATTCCTTCATCGTTGACGCGCCCTCGGGGGCAGACGACGCTTCTTTGATCGCGGCGATTATTGCCGATAGCGCCGCGAATGGCCGCAGTGTGGTCCACATTGCTGGTTCCCCCTCACGCACCTTGGCCGTGCACGGTCGCCTTCGTGATTTGGGCGTGGACGAGGCCGCGGTTCGTATTGACGGTTCTAACGCCTCTGATGCGACGCTGGGTCTTCAGCTCATTCATGCTTCGCAAGATCTGACCTCGGTTGAGGACAGTGCAGAGGTTGCGAAGATGCGCGCTCGTTTGCGTAGCGTTCGCCAGACGCTTTCGTCCTACACGACCTACTTGCACCGTCCCTTCAAGCAGTTTGGGGTCAGCGCATTCGATGCCCTCCAGGTCCTCACGGACCTGACGGCGACCAAGCCGGCGCCGCGTACTCGTGTGCGTTTGAGCGAAGAGATCCTCATTGAGATCGCTTCTGACCAAGGAGCGCGTGCCCGCGAGCTCCTCCACGAGGCCTCGTCCTTGGGAGTGTTCTCGCGCAATGCCCAGGTGGGTCCGTGGAAGGGATCGTCATCGGTTCCCAGGAACAGGTTCCCGACGTTCTTGAGCGCGTGAATCGTCTTGCGAAGGAAACTTTGCCCGAGCTTCGCGTACTGATTGCATCTGTTGCCGGAGAGACTGGGATTTCCTCGGCGGTCAATATGCGCCAGTGGTACGACCAACTTGCTATGTTCGAGGGGGTTCGTGAGGTTCTCGACGTTTTCCAACCGCGGGTCTTTGAGCGTTCCGCAGCCGATATGGTCATTGCGACGGCCTCGAAGAAGTGGCGTCAAGAGCACGGTATTTCCATGCCCCGCTCACAGCGTGTCCGATTGGTCAAGCAGGCGCAGGACATGCTGCGTCCGGGAAGCCATGTTGAGGATTTGCACCGTGCGCTCTTGACTGTTCAGGAACGTCGCGATGTGTGGCGTCAGCATTGCGATAGCGACGGCTGGCCGAAGCTGCCATCGAACTTGGCCCAGGCCGCTGCTCTCACTCACGAGGTTGCGGATGATCTCGAGCACCTGAACCCCATGTTTGTTACTGCTCATGGCGATCTGGACATGATGCCAATCGTTGATTTGGCCAAGCTCTGCGAGCGCCTGAACGCTGATCCTGAGGGTGGCTATGAATTGCCGCGTCGCGTCGCGGTTTTGAAAGAACTGGCCGAGTTGGGGTTGGAGCCCTTGACGCGTGATCTTCGTGGCCGCCACGTTGATGACGACCAGCTGGACGCTGAACTCGATCTTGCATGGTGGGCTTCCATCCTTGGCCTCATGCTGGCGACGGATTCTCGTTTGGGTGGTTTTTGATCCCGCGGTTCTTGAGCAGGCTCTGACTGAAGGGCGCGAGCTGGATCGCCAGCAGGTCGCCTCCTTGGTTCCGCAAGTGATTTCACGCCTTCGCCGAGGCCGAACCCAAGCCGTTGCGAATGATCCTCAAGCTTTGAGCGCGCTTGAATTGGCTGTCAATGACCAGCATGCGCTGACCTCGTTGTACGCGCAGTTCCCCTTGGCGTGGGACTTGATTCCGGCGGTCTTGACGGTTCCGACTCTTGTCCCGCAGATCTTGCCGGAGGGCCATCAGGTCGATGTTGTCATCTTGGATGACGTTGATGCGCTGCCTTTGGCGGAGCTTGTTCCGATCATTTCTCGTGCTTCTCAGGTCGTTCTTTTCGCTGATCTTGCCCAAGAACACGTTGATGATTCTGTCGCGGCGCTCGCTGAGGTTCTTCCTCACCTGCGCATGGAAGTGCGTCCGACTCGTTTGAACGATCAGATGGCGCTTCTTCTTGCGCGTTACCGCGTTGATCATACGGGCGTTCCGGTTCCGTGGACCTCGGCCAGCGCTCCCGTAACAGCGATTTGGACCGAGGGAACGGGTATGCCGACCCCCGGTAGTGAGGCTGTTGAATCGACCGCGGTGGAAGTGGACGCCGTCGTTGAAGCTGTTCTCGAACATGCGACAACTACTCCTGAGCGTTCCCTCGCAGTGGTCGCCCTGAATTCGCAGCACGCTGAGAGGATCCGCAGCCAGCTTATGCGGACGATTGGCGCAGAGCCCGGCTTGGCCTCGTTCTTCGATCCCGCACGCGTGGAGCCCTTCGTGGTTGTCGACCCCGATGGTGCACGAGGCCTGGGCCGCGACCACATTATTATTGCTGTTGGTTTTGCGAAGACCCCGCACGGTCGCGTGATCCACCACTTCGGTGTCTTTTCTTCCCCCGCGGGAGCGGGCGCGATGGCCGATGTCTTGCGTTCTGTGCGCGGAGACCTCACCGTCGTGTCCTCGATTCGCCCCGAAGAAATCGATACGTCCCGCCTGTCCCAGCGTGGTGCGCTGATGCTCGTCGATCTCCTTGAGATTGCCCGAGGCCAATCCGGGGTTGGTATTGATTCGTGGCCTACTTTGGATATTGAACCCGATCGGCTGCTCATTGATCTTGCGGATCGACTCTACGGCCTAGGCCTTGAAGTCGTGGCAAACATTGGGATTCCAGGTGGATTGCGGATTCCGCTGGCGATCGGGCATCCCGAGGTGCCGGGGCGTCTGCTCCTTGCAGTGCTCACCGATGATGACGAATACGTCGCGCAGCCCTCGCTGCGTGTACGCGATCGGCTGTGGCCCGCAATGCTTGAAGCACAGGGCTGGAAGGTCCACATTGCCTTGTCGATGGCGGTGTTTATCGATCCAGCGAAGGAAACAGATCGAATCGTCCAGCTGGTTTTGGATGCCGTCGACGAGATCAACGGTCCCGCTGTTCCCGTGATGGAGCTTCCTGAGAATCCGGATGCTGAGTTCGGCGCGAGTGCTTTCGAGGATGCTGATCTAGCGCCTATGTCTGAAGAAGATGCAGCAGATGATCATGCTGGCGAGGCGCGTCAGCGTCGCGATGAGTGGGTTGAAGATACTCAGGGTGGGGAGGGCGACCTTCTTGCAAGCGATATCGAGGCCGAGAGTGCACGCGGCGAGCGTCCTGCGATTGCTCGTGGGCTTCCCCTTGCTGCCTACAGCGATGATCAATTGGATGAGATCGCGCAGTGGGTTGCCTCTGATGGAGTAGAACGCAGCGAGGAAGAATCGGTCGATGAGCTTTGGCACGCTCTCGGTCTGACGCGCCGTGGTGCCCAAACTGATGCTGTCTTGCGTCACGTTGTTCGTAGGAATACGAGCGCAAAGTAATAGGGCAGCTGAAGAATGAGTGAAACCGGTCAGGGGAGTGCGCGGCGGCGAGTACGCAGGCGTGTGCTCTACGTCAACGAGGTGGATGTGCGCTTGAGCGACCAGGGGATCCCCACTTCTCTTGAGGAGCGGGTGAGTGATCAGGAGCGGCAAGACGCTGCCGATAAGGCTCATCTTGTTGGCGAAGCTGATCAGTCGAATACTCAGCGTTTGAAAGAGAATGTGCCTCCGCACGCGCAAGCACGGATTTAAACGCTGCCTTTGGGCATAAAAACGGTGGTGGCAACCAAATGGTTGCCACCACCGTGATGTTTTCAGGCGAACAATCAGTTGTTGTTCTGAGCCTTAAGCAGGTCGCGGATCTCCGAGAGCAGCTGAACATCTTCGCTGACCTCGGGGGTCTCCGCAGCTTCTTCCTTCTTGCGGCGAGCTGCCAGCGCGTTCATCGGCAAGACGATGAAGAAGTACAGAGCGAAGGCAACGAGCAGGAAGTTCACGAGCGCAGTGATGACGGTACCGGGCTTAACGGTTGCTGTGCCAACGGCGAACTTGAAGACATCATCGAAGTTCTGCTCGCCAAAAAGACCACCGATGAGGGGGTTGATGACGTTGGTGACCAGTGCGGTGACGACTGCGGTGAAGGCAGCACCGATCACCATACCGACGGCAAGATCAATGGCGTTTCCGCGGGAAATGAATTCCTTGAAGCCCTTAAGCATGGATTTCTCCTTGAGTTGTATTTTCAGCTCTGAGTCCAGCAGGTTTCACCGAACTCGCACGTGTTGCGTGACGCGTATGCGTCAACCAAGGGAAAAGCCTAGCGAGAAAAAGAACGCCGAGGGAAGCCCCTAAACAAGCAGTTTTCCTCACAAAATGCGGCACTGTTTTTGCAGGAGTTACTCATTGCGCTTTCAGATTAATAAAACGCGTGGGCGTGAGAACCCCATCGACGGCCTTATCGTGTGCTTCATGGGGAAGTAGCTCCTCCGTGTATTCCCCAGTCAAAAACGCAAGCAATTACAGGAGTCTTAGCGGATATGAACTGCAGAGCACGGTCGTACCACCCGCCCCCTTGTCCCAGTCGAGTCCCCGCGCGGTCGACTGCAAGCCCGGCGATCAAAACGACGGATGCTAGAGCAAGGGCCTCGGGTCCGCGAAGCTCTGCGGAACTTTGCGCAGGAAAACGAGGATTCGGGCGAATGAGCGAATCCTCTTCTGTGTGGAGCGACCACGCCACTTCTTTCAGAAGGCGCCCATCGCTCTGGCATAAAACAGGCAGGAGGATCGGGTTGTGCGCGCCCACAATGCCGGTGACATCCGGTTCTTTCTCCATGGGGTAGAAAGCTGCAACTGGGTGTTGGGGACTTGGGTGAAGATCGAATTCAGTCAGTGCCCGTTGCCAATTACGCAACAAATGTTCACCTTCGTGCGCGCGGCCTCGCTGATCACAATACGCGTCGCGGCGGGCGCGAATCTTGCGGCGAATTGAGTCTTTATGCACGGTAATGTCGCTCATGCGCCCTTTCCTCCGCTACTGTGGTCATCATGACAGATCGAAATGTACCTGTGCGTCACGCGGTCGTCCCGGCCGCCGGACGCGGCACCCGTTTCCTGCCGATCACAAAGTCTGTGCCCAAGGAAATGCTGCCTGTTGTTGACCGCCCTTCAATTGAATATATCGCTCGTGAGGCAACGGATGCCGGCATCGAGGATATGCTCTTCGTTACTCGAACCGGTAAGGAATCCATCGAAGCCTACTTCGATGCCGATCCCGGCCTCGAGCATGAACTGGAGAAGGCAGGCAAGGATGAACTTCTTGCCCTCTCTCGTGAATACCTCCAGCTTGCGCGCATGCACTCCGTGCGTCAGGGACACCCCCTGGGATTGGGACATGCAGTTTTGCAGGCTCGCCAGCATGTCGGTGATGCTCCCTTCGCTGTGATGCTTCCCGATGACCTCATGCACCCCAACTCCACCTTGCTCAAGCACACGATCGATGTGCGCCACGCTCTGGGTGGTTCGGTTGTTGCCCTCCTTCGTGTGACTCCCGAGCAGGCGACGGCATACGCCTCGACCTCGGTCACCCCCCTGGCAATCCCCGAGGGCGTCTCCCTCAACGAGGGTGAGCTCATGCGCATCGACCGCGTTGTCGAGAAGCCCCCGCTCGAAGAAGTCATGAGCGAATACGCAGTTGTCGGCCGCTACGTCTTCGACCCCGCAATCTTCGAAGAGCTCACAAAGATTGAGCCCGGTCGCGGCGGCGAATACCAGTTGACCGACGGTTTTGCCCGACTGATCGATCGCGATCCGGCAGATGGCGGCGGGCTGTACGGCGTTGTCGTCAACGATCGCCGCTTCGACACTGGCGACAAGCTGGGCTACCTCGAGGCCAACATTGCCTTGGCTTTGGAAGATCCTAAGCTTGGCCCGCAGCTCTCGGACTTCCTTGTCCACGAGGCTGGATCGCAGATTAAGGATCGCCTCGCGAAGGTTCTGGGTCTGTAATGCGCTCGGTCGCTGACTTCTATCAAGACTGTATTTCCGCTGTCGGGCAGCAACCCCCTCTGGATGTTCAACTCCCTGATGCGGTGGGTTGCGTCCTAGCAGAGGACGTCCAAGCTCCTTTCAACCTCCCGGTTGCAGATCTTGCCGCATGCGATGGCTATGCGGTTGCTGCTGCCGATCTCGAAGGTGCTCGCCCGGACGCCCCGGTTGTTTTACCGGTAACGGAAGAAATCCGCGCGGGAGATATTCACCCGGCAGCCCTCATTCGCGGTCGCGCAATCCGAATCGCTTCGGGTGCGCCCATGCCGCAGGGCGCGGATGCAGTTCTTGCTCTGGAATTCAGCGACCACGGTGTCGCTAAGGTTTCCGCAAAGACTCAGCCTGCGGTGGGCGAAAATATCCGCCGCAAAGCTGAGGACGTGGAAGAAGGAACCGTTGTTCTCCGTTCGGGAACCCGCGTGGGAGCACGTCAGGTTGCTCTCCTTGCCGGTGTCGGTCGTTCGCGAGTGCTGGTCCACCCGCGTCCTCGAGTCGTGATCTTGTCGATCGGTGATGAAATCGTTGAACCGGGACGCGAGGCGCGTCCGGGAACGGTTTTTGACGCCAATGGTCACGCGCTCTCAACGGCTATTGCTGACGCGGGAGCCCAGACTTTCCGCGTGTCTGCGGTCCCCGACGAGCGCTCGGTCCTGCGTGAAACGATCGAAGACCAGCTGGTGCGTGCTGACCTGATTTTGACGACCGGAGGTATTTCTTACGGCAGTGGCGATACTGTGCGCGAAGTTCTCTCCGCACTGGGCACGGTTCGCTTTGATTCCGTTGCGGCTTGGCCCGGGCACATCCTCGGTGTTGGTACCGTTGGTGGAGATGACCAGGGGCGTGCCGGAACGCCTATTTTCTGCCTCCCTGGTGACCCGGTTTCTGCCCAGGTATGTTTCGAGGTCTATGTGCGTCCCGCTCTGCGTCACATGCAGGGCTGGACTGTACTCAATCGTCCCAGCGTTCAAGCTCGAGTGGACCGCTCGTGGTACTCGCCTCGCGGACGCCGTGAATTTGTGCGCGTGCGCCTGGTGGGTGACCCCCACAGTGGCTATCAGGCGAAGGTTATGGGAGCCCCGGCCTCGTTGCTGCTGTCTGCATTGGCCGACTCCAACGCTCTCGCGGTTGTCCCCGAAGACGTGACGAATGTGCGCGTTGGGGATACCTTGCGCTGCATGGTTTTTGGACTAATAGGGACCGCAGATGAATCTGCGTTCGCTTTTTACGCCGACTCAGGTGTGGGGCCGCGACCCTTCATTTTTCAGCGTCCAGATTTCGGATCCGGTCGAAGAGGGCTTTCTCCATGAGAATCCTGACGCGCCCAACCGACCAAAAATTGCGACGATCCGCCCACTTTTGGGTCATGATCATTCACGCGTCGATACTGTGCGCCGGGCCAACGCTCCGTGGCTAACCCCGTGGGATGCGACCTTGCCTGCGGGCGCCCGGGAAGAATTGCCGACACTGTGGGAGTACATGCGTCGCGCGGACCGAGACCAGCGCGAGGGGCATTCTTTGATTTTGATGCCCGAATTCGATGGGCGCCCGGTTGGTCAATTCACGCTTTCTCAAGTTCAGTGGGGCGCGATGAGTCAGGGGGTCCTGGGGTACTGGGTTGCTCAGGAAGCATCGCGTATGGGTCTTGCGTCTTTGGTTGTCTCCTACATGATGGACCTCGTGATCGGTGAACTGGGATTGCACCGCATTGAGGTCAATGTGCGCCCTGAAAATGAGCGTTCTTTGGGCTTGTGCCGCAAATTAGGTTTGCGCGAAGAGGGCTATCGCGAGCGCTATATGAATATCGCGGGTGTGTGGGCCGACCACGTGAGTTTTGCAATGGATGCTGAATCTCTTCCCGAGGGTGGCATGCTTCTGTCCTTATATGGCAAGGGTCTTCGCTAGCTGACACTGGGGCAGGTGTGACAACTGTGAATAGTGTTGTGATCTTCAGGATTTCTTCTGCTATCGATTAAAGACACGCGCCCGCTCTAGCTGCTGATTGTAGCCTCGACGTTTTAGCGTGGGGGAGTGGTGTATGGCGGAGTTTTAGTTGCGATAGCAGTCCTTGTGAGCGTAGCGACCCTTCCATACCTCATTGCTCGTCGAAGCGCGATGATGCAGTCCCGAGAGAACGATCGCTTCTCTCCCAGCTTGCGTCTTGTCGAATCGACTAGCGTCACTTCTATCGATCATTGCGCCTCCGAGTCGCCCAGACTTCTCAGTGGCACACGTCCCGTTCAACGAAGGAGCTCACCAGTGGCACACAATGCTCCAGTCATTTCCGTCGAGGCCGCCCGTGCACGCAGCCGCGGAGTGCGTGAGATTTCTGCGTTGCGTGCGCGTCGTGCCGCTCGCTTGAGTGCCGAGGCCGCAGCCGCCAGGCGCCGAATGCTTCTTGTTGCGGTGGCGGGGCTAGCGACCTTGATTCTTGCGGGTTCAGCCGCTGCGACTTCGCTGTCGTGGATCTGGCCAGTTGTTCCTTTTACTCTGGGGTTTGCCACGATTGCTTTCTCGCGCGCATGTGCTGTGCGTTCGCAGCGGATGGGTGAAGAAGAAGTTGCCCAGCTCCACCGCCTGCGCGATCAGCTCTCACGTTCGACGAGCGAACCCAAGGTAAGCGTTCAGGTCGAGGCCGCGGAAGCCAAGCAAGACGCCGAGGCTGAGGCTACCGATTTTCTTGAGTGCGAGGAACCCGCTGCAGAGGTTTCTGTGGAGGCTCCCGCAGAGGAAAGCACTGAGTCTCAGGTGAGTGTTGCCTCGGAAATTCAAGAAGAGGTTCCCGCGCCGGTTGAGCGTCGCACGTGGACCCCGGCTGCGATCCCCGCTCCGACCTATGCAATGCGCGCTCGTTTGAGCGGCCGGATTGTCCACCCCGATACGGATATCCGCGGAATTCCACGAGTAGACGCTCGTATCCCTGCTCGTCCGATTGCAGCTGGTCCTGTGGCGCAGGATGCACGCTCGACTGAAGAAGTTGTCGCCTTCGAGTCGGTCGTGCTGGACGTCGAGGCTGCACTGGATTCTCGCATCGCGCAGTAGTCGCGCCCTGGGGCTTTTCGTGGGCTCCGTTTGGCCAAATAGACTTCTCCCGCTATGATGGTGAGATCCTTGGGGCTATGGCGCAGTTGGTAGCGCGTCTCGTTCGCAATGAGAAGGTCAGGGGTTCGAATCCCCTTAGCTCCACAAGTTGGGCCGGGTTTTAAACCCGGCCCTTTTTGTATGTGCCGTGAAGCGTGTTCAGCTGTGATGATCAAGATGGTGTCCGGCTTGCTTCGTACTGACAAAAAGTCTCGGCCGCCTCCTGAGGAAGCGGCCGAGACCCTGACTAATTTCGAGAGCGTGGAATCAGTCCTGCCAGTAATCCAGTTTCTGGGTGATTCCAATGGTGGAGGCCCGGAAGCTGGGGTTAAGTCCCTGCTTGCGCTGTATCTGGTAGTCCTTTGCGCATCGAATTGCCTTATCGCCCAAGATCACGATGACGGGCAGGTTGATGAGTGCCATCAACCCCATGAGGATGTCGCCGATGTTCCATGCGACCGAGAACTCCAAGAGTGCGCCAGCAAAAACCAGCAACGAGGCCACCGCGCGGAAGATCGTGAGCACCCAGTGCGGGGTGGGCTTGTCGCCGAAGAGGAAGCGCAAGTTGACCTCGGCGTAGTAGAAGTTGCCGACCAGGGTGGTGAAGCCGAAGAGCAAGAGGGCGAAGGTCGTGAAGGGGCCTGCGAAGGAACCGATTGTCGTCGCCATTGCGTTTTTGGACCAGCGGTGCGCCCTTCAGGTCACCCGTAATCTCAATGTTCGACGAAAGAATCACGAAAGCAGTGATCGTGCAGATCACCATGGTGTCGATGAAGACCGAGAGCATCTGGACGAGGCCTGCTTTGTCGGGTGAGAAACCGAAGCGGAAGCCGCAGCGTTCGGGGCAGAACCGACACCGGCCTCGTTCGAGTACAAACCACGCTTAATACCGAGCATGATGGCGGAGCCAGCGAAGCCGGAGAAGATTGCCTTGAAGTCGAAGGCGCTAGCGAAGATCGACTCGAACATCGCGGGGATGTTGCGCCAATTCAACGCGATGACGACGATGCCGACGGCCAGATAGATGATTGCCATGATCGGCACGAGGACGCCGGTGATATCAGAGAGGCGACGAGTTCCGCCGAAAATTGAGCCGGCCATGGCCAGGCCGAGCAGGCCACCAATGATGTAGGGCGTGTAGCTGGCGTCGTACCAGCTGTATGCGCTGAAAGCCTGATTCACGTTGAAGGAAGCGAGGAGGTTGAATCCCCCCATGTAGGTGACGATCAATGCGACGGCGAAAATGATAGCGAGGGTCTTGCTGCGAAGCGCATCCTTGATGTAGTACGCGGGGCCACCGAAAGAGTGGCCGTGCGGGGAGCGGTGCTTATAAATCTGTGCAAGCGTTGATTCAATAAATGCGGATGCGGCGCCCACCGTTGCGATAACCCACATCCAGAAGACCGCGCCTGCACCGCCCAGTGCGATTGCGGTTGCGACACCGGCGATGTTGCCGACGCCCACTCGCGAGGCCGTGGAGACCATGAGTGCGCGGAATGAAGAGAAGTCGCTTCCCTTCTCAGGCTTCTCCATGACGACGCGAATGGATTCGCCGAACATGCGCAGGGGGAGTGCCTTGGTGCGGATAAAGAAGTACAAGCCAACACCGATCAGAAGAATGATCAGGATGTAGCTATACAGCGCAGTAGATATAGCATCCAAAATCGCCGACATGAAAGCTCCTCAAACTAGCTAAAAGCGCAGTACCAAGCCGTTTTCTGGCCTTATGCAGGCGCTGCGAAGTGAATGAGATAAGGGTATAGCAAAGGTAAAGAAATAGCAATGCCAGTAAAACTTCGTTCAATAAAACTGAGATGTGTGCTGGTTCACGTGGTTTTGGTTTGACGTGGGGGGTGGTGGGTGTGTAGATTTTTCTCTTGTCGCCGCGGCCTTGTGGTTGTGGTGGTGGCCTTCTTTCTTGGCTTTTCCTGCTGGTTTTGGTGGGTTTGGTTGGGATTGTGGGGGTGTTGTTTGTGAACTCGATAGTGTGTTTGTTTTTTTGTTTTTATGCCTGTTTTTTTGTTTTTTTGAGTATTTTTGGTTGGGATTGCTTGCCACGGTTTTTTTGTGGTGGGTTTTCCGGGCTTATTGTTTTTACAGTTTTGTTCGGAGAGTTTGATCCTGGCTCAGGACGAACGCTGGCGGCGTGCTTAACACATGCAAGTCGAACGCTGAAGGCTCAGCTTGCTGGGCTGGATGAGTGGCGAACGGGTGAGTAACACGTGAGTAACCTGCCCTCTTCTTTGGGATAACGGTCGGAAACGGCTGCTAATACCGGGTATTCACTGTCCTTCGCATGGGGGGTGGTGGAAAGGTTTTTTCTGGTGGGGGATGGGCTCGCGGCCTATCAGCTTGTTGGTGGGGTGATGGCTTACCAAGGCTTTGACGGGTAACCGGCCTGAGAGGGTGACCGGTCACATTGGGACTGAGATACGGCCCAGACTCCTACGGGAGGCAGCAGTGGGGAATATTGCACAATGGGCGAAAGCCTGATGCAGCGACGCCGCGTGAGGGATGAAGGCCTTCGGGTTGTAAACCTCTTTCGCTCATGGTCAAGCCGCAACTTAAGGTTGTGGTGAGGGTAGTGGGTAAAGAAGCACCGGCTAACTACGTGCCAGCAGCCGCGGTAATACGTAGGGTGCGAGCGTTGTCCGGAATTATTGGGCGTAAAGGGCTTGTAGGCGGTTTGTCGCGTCTGCCGTGAAATCCTCTGGCTTAACTGGGGGCGTGCGGTGGGTACGGGCAGACTTGAGTGCGGTAGGGGAGACTGGAACTCCTGGTGTAGCGGTGGAATGCGCAGATATCAGGAAGAACACCGGTGGCGAAGGCGGGTCTCTGGGCCGTTACTGACGCTGAGGAGCGAAAGCGTGGGGAGCGAACAGGATTAGATACCCTGGTAGTCCACGCTGTAAACGTTGGGCACTAGGTGTGGGGGCCACCCGTGGTTTCTGCGCCGTAGCTAACGCTTTAAGTGCCCCGCCTGGGGAGTACGGCCGCAAGGCTAAAACTCAAAAGGAATTGACGGGGGCCCGCACAAGCGGCGGAGCATGCGGATTAATTCGATGCAACGCGAAGAACCTTACCAAGGCTTGACATGCACGGCGGCACTGCAGAGATGTGGTGGCATTTAGTTGGTCGTGTGCAGGTGGTGCATGGTTGTCGTCAGCTCGTGTCGTGAGATGTTGGGTTAAGTCCCGCAACGAGCGCAACCCTTGCCCCTATGTTGCCAGCACGTTATGGTGGGGACTCGTGGGGGACTGCCGGGGTTAACTCGGAGGAAGGTGGGGATGACGTCAAATCATCATGCCCCTTATGTCTTGGGCTTCACGCATGCTACAATGGCTGGTACAGAGGGTTGCGATACTGTGAGGTGGAGCGAATCCCTTAAAGCCGGTCTCAGTTCGGATTGGGGTCTGCAACTCGACCCCATGAAGGTGGAGTCGCTAGTAATCGCAGATCAGCAACGCTGCGGTGAATACGTTCTCGGGCCTTGTACACACCGCCCGTCACGTCACGAAAGTTGGTAACACCCGAAGCCCATGGCCTAACCGTTTGGGGGGAGTGGTCGAAGGTGGGATTGGCGATTGGGACGAAGTCGTAACAAGGTAGCCGTACCGGAAGGTGCGGCTGGATCACCTCCTTTCTAGGGAGCCCATTTTAGGGGATGCGCACTTAGCTTTTGCGGTTGGGTGTGTGTTTCTTGTGCCTGCATTAGGACGCTGCCTGTCTGGGTGGTGGGTGTGGGTGCGTTTTTGGGTTGGGCATAAATTGTTGTGCAAGAGGCAAGCATGCTGTCGGGTTCACGTTCAACACCTGTTGGGCGAGTAGCCCACGACTGTTGGCACCGGGTTTTTTGGTGTTGGTGGTTGTGTGGTGTGTTGTTTGTGATCTGTATAGTGGTTGATGAGCATCTTTATTGCAATTGAAACCTATTTTTCTCTGTTTAGAGTTTTTTGTGTTTTATTGTTTTTTGTGTCTGTGGTTTTGTTTAGTTTTTGTGGGCATTCGGTGGATGCCTTGGCACTCAGAGCTGATGAAGGACGTGGCGGTCTGCGATATGCCTTAGGGAGTTGACGAGCGAGCGTTGATCTAAGGATTTCCGAATGGGGGAACCTAGCTGGTGTTATGGCCAGTTACCATCACTTGAATGAAATAGGGTGGTGGGGGGAACGCGGGGAAGTGAAACATCTCAGTACCCGTAGGAGAAGATATTCCGTGAGTAGTGGCGAGCGAAAGCGGAGGAGGCTAAACCTTGTGCGTGTGATAGGCGGCGGCCGTTGCGCATTAGGTGTTGTGGGGCATGATCGTTCGCCTTCTGCCGGGGGTGGGCATGGTGTGTTGTTGGTGGTTGAACCTCTTGGGATGGGGGACCGTAGTGCGTGATAGTCGCGTAGGCCAGCCGGTGGCATGTTGTGTGGGTTGTGTTCCCGAGTAGTGCGGGACTCGTGAAATCTCGTGTGAATCTGCCAGGACCACCTGGTAAGCCTAAATACTACTGAGTGACCGATAGTGCATAGTACCGTGAGGGAATGGTGAAAAGTACCCCGGGAGGGAGTGAAATAGTACCTGAAACCGGATGCTTTTTAAGCCGTCAGAGCCTTGTGGGGTGATGGCGTGCCTTTTTGAAGAATGAGCCTGCGAGTCAGTGGCATGTGGCGTGCTTAACCCGTGTGGGGTATGCGTAGCGAAAGCGAGTCTGAAATATGGCGTTTGTCGCGTGTTCTGGACCCGAAGCGGGGTGATCTACCCATGGCCAGGTTGAAGCAAGGGTAAGACTTTGTGGAGGACCGAACCCACCAGGGTTGAAAACCTGGGGGATGAGCTGTGGGTAGGGGTGAAAGGCCAATCAAACTCCGTGATAGCTGGTTCTCCCCGAAATGCATTTAGGTGCAGCGTTGTGTGGTTCCTGTTGGAGGTAGAGCTACTGGATGGCCGATGGGCCCTGTGGGTTACTGACGTCAGCCAAACTCCGAATGCCAATAGGGTTGAGCATGGCAGTGAGACTGCGGGGGATAAGCTTCGTAGTCGAGAGGGAAACAGCCCAGATCATCAGCTAAGGCCCCTAAGTGTGCGCTAAGTGGGAAAGGATGTGGAGTCGCGGTGACAACCAGGAGGTTGGCTTAGAAGCAGCCATCCTTGAAAGAGTGCGTAATAGCTCACTGGTCAAGTGATTTCGCGCCGACAATGTAGCGGGGCTTAAGCGTACCGCCGAAGCTGTGGCAGCAACACGTATAGCTGGCGTCATTGAATGATTGTTGGTGTGTTGTTGGGTAGGGGAGCGTCCTGCATGAGGTGAAGCCTGGGGGGAACCTCTGGTGGATTGTGTGGGAGTGAGAATGCAGGCATGAGTAGCGAATCTGCGGTGAGAATCCGCAGCGCCGATTGACTAAGGGTTCCAGGGCTAGGTTTATCCGCCCTGGGTTAGTCGGGTCCTAAGGCGAGGCCGACAGGCGTAGTCGATGGATAACCAGTTGATATTCTGGTACCGCCTAGCAACCGTCCAATACCGAGATCATCATGCTAACCAATTTTGCCGGCCAATACTCGTATCCTTCGGGATGTGGGTGGCGGTTGGTCTTGGGACCCGGTGGTGGAGGTAAGCGTATTAACAGGGGTGACGCAGAAAGGTAGCTGCAGTGCGCCGGTGGTTTGGCGTATTTAAGGTTGTGGCCCGTCTTCTAGGTAAATCCGGGAGACACTGTGGGTGAGAACTGATGAGGGACGCACATATGTGTGGACTTGTGGTGATCCTATGCTGCCGAGAAAAGCCTCGACGCGAGGGGGCAAGGCGCCCGTACCCTAAACCGACTCAGGTGGTCAGGTAGAGTATACCGAGGCGTTCGAGTGAATCATGGTCAAGGAACTCGGCAAAAATTCCTCCGTAACTTCGGGAGAAGGAGGACCCTTTAGCTTCCCTGACGCCGCGCGTGCGGGTGGGGCCGGGGGTCGCAGAGAATAGGGAGAAGCGACTGTTTATCAAAAACACAGGTGCGTGCGAAGCCGTAAGGCGATGTATACGCACTGACGCCTGCCCGGTGCTGGAAGGTTAAGAGGAACCGTCAACGCCCCTTGGGGTGTGAAGCGGTGAATTTAAGCCCCAGTAAACGGCGGTGGTAACTATAACCATCCTAAGGTAGCGAAATTCCTTGTCGGGTAAGTTCCGACCTGCACGAATGGCGTAACGACTTCTCCGCTGTCTCGACCGTGAACTCGGCGAAATTGCAGTACGAGTAAAGATGCTCGTTTCGCGCAGAAGGACGGAAAGACCCCGGGACCTTTACTATAGCTTGGTATTGGTGTTCGCTTGTGCTTGTGTAGGATAGGTGGGAGACTGTGAAGCTGCGGCGCCAGCCGTGGTGGAGTCGTCGTTGAAATACCATTCTGGTTCAAGCGGTCACCTCAACCTTGGCCCGTGATCCGGGTTGGGGACAGTGCCTGGTGGGTAGTTTAACTGGGGCGGTTGCCTCCTAAAATGTAACGGAGGCGCTCAAAGGTTCCCTCAGCCTGGTTGGTAATCAGGTGGCGAGTGCAAGTGTACAAGGGAGCTTGACTGTGAGACCGACGGGTCGAGCAGGTGCGAAAGCAGGAACTAGTGATCCGGCCATGGCACGTGGGTGCGTGGTCGCTCAACGGATAAAAGGTACCCCGGGGATAACAGGCTGATCTTGCCCAAGAGTCCATATCGACGGCATGGTTTGGCACCTCGATGTCGGCTCGTCGCATCCTGGGGCTGGAGTTGGTCCCAAGGGTTGGGCTGTTCGCCCATTAAAGCGGTACGCGAGCTGGGTTCAGAACGTCGTGAGACAGTTCGGTCCCTATCCTCTGTGCGCGTAGGAAACTTGAAAAGGGCCGTCCCTAGTACGAGAGGACCGGGATGGACGAACCTCTGGTGTGCCAGTTGTACCGCCAGGTGCATGGCTGGTTGGCTACGTTCGGGAAAGATAACCGCTGAAAGCATCTAAGCGGGAAACTTGCTTTGAGATGAGGTTTCCGCACCCCCAGTGGGTGGAAGGCCCCCGGCAGACTACCGGGTTGATAGGCCAGAGGTGGAAGCACCGCGAGGTGCTCGTGAGCCGACTGGTACTAATGGGCCGACACTAAACACACACATCAACCACAAAAGGTTGACAGACATCCAAGGATGCTCGTCGCCACTATACGGATCACAACCAACACAAACCCCCAGCCGCACGCTTTACGCGCGGCACACACACTGGGGGCATTCAAGAGAATATGGTTGAACCATCTTGTGGTGGTCATAGCCGCGGGGAAACGCCCAGCATCCATTCCGAACCTGGAAGCTAAGCCCGCAAGCGCCGATGGTACTGCACCTGGGAGGGTGTGGGAGAGTAGGACACCGCCACAACACACGTAACACGTTGTGCCCCGGAACCCACACGGTCCCGGGGCCAAACCTCTAGCGGTGGGGTCTTGGAACACAGTCTTCCAAGACCCCACCGCTTTGTCATACCCACAACACGACACCGGCCGTGCTACCGCTAGCCGCCCGCGGCTATTCAACTGATCGCAGCCGCTTAAACGGGGACGCGTAGGCAAGGTTCTCGCAAGAAAGAGCGAAGCGCACCGTCTTCCCAGGCAATATTATTAACACCTGAGAACCCCAAGAATGACTTTTGCCGGGCAGTTTGAGAAGCGATGTACGCATGAGCGCAGGTATACGTTTCGTATCTACAAAGACGTAGGCACTGCAAGCGGCACTGAGTCGCTGAGCTAGTTTGTGCCTTCGGGTCGAGCAGACGATGTGTGCTGGCCAAATACATGCCGTGATGCGCTTTCAGCGATGGAATGAGAAGTGCCCGCGAACGGAAGTTCGCGGGCACGATGGCATCTACCAATGCCGACAGATCACGTTAGATCCACGTTGGGAACCACATGTGGAAGTGCCAGAAGTTGTACGAGATGAGATCTCCTCGCCAGAGAGGCATGAAGAACACCGCGGAAGCGGTGATAAGTGCGGTCAACACCAGAGCTCCTAGCGCCCAGCGTTGACGAATGCGGACATCGGCGCCCATCCAGCGGTAATCGCCGGGCTCAAGCGACTCAGAGTCATACATGCGGTCTGGATCAACCCAGGTGCGCGTCTGATCCAACATATAACCGAGTAGCCAGGCAACGCTCAAACACACGAAGGGGACGAATGCGATCGTATAGAAGTTGAAAATCGTGCGATTCGCATTGAGATACCACGGGAAGTAGAGCGCCAGGTAACCGCAGACAACGAATCCAGTGCGCCAGTTGCGATCTCGCAGTGTTACAAAGAGAAGGATAAAGAAGGCGACGGCCCCGACCCACCATAGGAGTGGATTACCCAAAGCTAAAACCGCGTGGACGCAGTCTGACTTGTCACAGGCACCAGATGCGACCTTGTCCCACGCAAAAGACGTCGGACGTGCCTGAACGAACCACTGCGCCGGGTGCGCCTGATAGGTGTGAGGCGTCGTCAGCCCAGTGTGGAACTTGAACATTCCCACGTGGTAATCCCACAAGTCCTGGAAGGCTCCAGCAATGCCGTGATTGCGGTGACCATACGCATTCCAATGAGTAAACCAGCCGAACCACGAGGCGATATAGGTGATGATTGCCGGGGAACCATTGCCAAAAAAATGCGACTGAAGTGTCGTTGATGAGCGTTGCCGAAAAAGCGCGAGGATGACCCACTCGCCTGCGAGTCATCCAGTCGCGGACGGCAACAAACAAACCGAGAACAGCCAGGACATAGAGGCCCGACCACTTCACCGACATCGCCAAGCCGCTCAAAATACCGGCTGCAAGGAGCCACCAACGAGAGCCTGCGTGAGGTCCAATTCTCTTGGGGTCATCGGGATCGGGCGTCCAATCGGAGAGCCGAGAGACCAAGCGCGGATGCGTAATCTCTTGGTCTTTGAGTACCGCCAGGAAAGCTGCTGCGGCGAACATCGCCAAAAAGACATCCAGCAGGCCCGTTCGTGACAAAACAATCGCAATACCATCGGTTGCCATGAAGAACCCAGCAAGCGCAGTAATCGCCGGGGAACGGAACAGGTGCTGTGCAATACGGGCAGTCAAGAAGACCAAAATGATACCTGCGATCGCCGCGCTGATGCGCCAACCGACAGGATTCGTCGGACCGAATACGCGCATCCCCAGTCCGATCAGCCACTTTCCAACCGAAGGGTGAACGACGTAACCCCCTCGGCAGAAAGCCCTGAAAAAAATCGCCTGAAATAAACGCGGGATCGGTATCTTTCGCCCAACTTCCCTCATATCCCAAAGCGATTTGAGAGTACGCATCTTTGACGTAGTAGGTCTCGTCGAAAATGAGCGTTCGGATAGTTCCAAGTCCCGGAAGACGAATAAAAGCGGCAAGAATCGTCATCACCCACGTAGCGATCCAACCCGCACGCGCAGACATGGGCAGCTGTGCCCAGCGGGGGATCGGGACGGGCGTCCACCTGCGCGCCTCCGCCTCGCTCACTTCTTTCGAAGACTCAACCTCTGCAGATTCTTCCCCGCTGTCCGAGGCCGACTCCTCGTCGTCTCCATCAACCGTCGTACCGGCATCCGCAGCTCGCGCATCAGTGCCGGATTCGGGCCCTTCCTGAGCCACGGCCTTGGGAGGAGCGCAGACGCCATCTTCACGCTGCGCGAGATCTTCCGTGTGCGCATCGCCAGCCGTCGCCTCGGCTTCAGGGATATCTGAATTGGAAAGAGTTTCGTCGTTCACCACATCAGTTTACCGATGCCCACCCTCAACTGGAGTACTACACCCAAAGGTGGGACGATTGGTCCGTGAGTGAAGACCAGGATTTTATTCAGGCCCCCGCCTCGATTCTTCTTGCAGCAACCCCCATCGGCGACGTACGCGATGCCTCTTCGCGTCTGGCCCCAGCGCTCGAGCAAGCCGACATCATCGCCGCAGAAGACACGCGCCGCCTCCTTGCCCTGGCCTCGAGAATGGGAATCCATCTGAGCGCGAAACTCATCAGCCTCCACGACCACAATGAATCCGCCAAGGCCTCGGCAGTCGTCGAACAAGCGCGGGCAGGTGCGCGTGTCGTCATGGTCTCCGATGCGGGAATGCCCACCGTCTCCGACCCCGGGTTCCGCCTCGTTCACGAGGCCACTGCCGCTGGGGTTCACGTCAGCGCGCTCCCCGGTCCCTCCGCGCCGGTCACTGCGCTCGCGGTTTCAGGACTGCCCTCCGACCGCTTTGCTTTTTGAAGGTTTCCTCCCGCGCAAGACGGGGGAAGCGACGCGCTACCTGAAGGCGCTCGCCGCCGACCCGCATACCCTGATCTTTTTCGAATCCCCGAAGCGGGTTCACGAGACGCTCATTCTTATGGCTGAAGTTTTCGGCGCAGACCGCGAGGCCGCGCTATGCCGGGAGCTCACGAAGACCTACGAAGAAGTGATCCGCGGGAGCCTCGCGGAATTGATCGAAGCCACCGAAGGAGAGGTTCTCGGGGAGATCACCCTGGTCGTTGCCCCCGGACATGCCCAGGGCAATGCGGATGACCATGTCGAGGCCGTGCTTGCCTTGGCAGCAGAGGGGATGCGTTTGAAGGATGCCGCCGCAGAAGTCGCCGAGGCCACGGGGCTACGCAAGAACGAGCTCTACCGGGCCGCACTTACGCGCACAAGCTAGGGGAGTGCGCACAAACTAGGAGAGCGCTCCGGATAAAGCGAGCGGTGCGAATCAGGCGCGTGGGTGCGAATCAGGCCTGCGAGGGGACGAGCTCAACTCCGGCCTCGGCCATGCGATGGGCCGCGAGCTCACCCAACTCGGGGCTGACGGGCTCGGTGAGATCGGTGAAAACCCGCACTTTAAAAACCGTCCTTTACGCCGTCCAGCGCGGTTTCACACACGCAGTGGGATTGAGCAAGGCCAACGACATCCAGCGAATCAATACCTTTGTCGCGAAGGAGCTCAAGCAAGGGGCGTTTCGTTGCTACATCCTCGCCATCGAAGGCAGAGTAGGCGGCCTCGTACATGCCCTTGTGGATGGTGACATCCGCGTGGAGGTCGGCAAGAGCGGGGTGAAGCTCAGCCTCGGCGGTACCCGCAACGCCGTGCGGGGGCCACGTGTCAACGAAATCGGGATTGTCAGAGAAATGCGAACCCGGATCGATGTGCCAATCCTGCGAGGTCACAATGCAGTCGTAATCCGCTGCGTGAGCGGCAACGAAATCAGCGACGCGCTGAGCGCAGGCATTCCCACCTTCAACAGGAAGAGCACCGCCCTCGCAAAAAGTAGGTTGAACATCGACAATGACAAGCGCGCGGGGCATTGGACCCTCCCGAAAATATAGCGGCAGATATCTTGAGAATAGGGCAGAGACGACTCGAGCGCCAATAGGCACTAGACTAGGGGACCATGAGTCGTATTTTGTCTGCCGTTGCATGGCCCTATGCCAACGGCCCTCGCCACATTGGTCACGTTGCCGGTTTCGGAGTTCCCTCCGATGTTTTCTCTCGCTACATGCGAATGGCCGGGCACGACGTGCTGATGGTGTCCGGAACCGATGAACACGGAACTCCCATTCTGGTTGCCGCCGATGGCGCAGGAATCAGTGCTCGCGAGCTGGCCGACCAGAATAATCGACTCATCGTCGAAGACTTGGTCCAGCTGGGCCTGTCCTACGACCTTTTCACACGCACGACCGCTGGAAATCACTACCGCGTTGTCCAAGACATGTTCCGGACCGTCCGCGATAACGGTTACATGATCGAACAGGTCACCCGCGCGGCGATCTCGCCTTCGACCGGACGCACTCTTCCCGACCGTTACATCGAAGGTACCTGTCCGATTTGCGGTGCCGAAGGCGCTCGCGGTGATCAGTGCGATAACTGTGGTAACCAGCTTGATCCCACTGATCTGATCAATCCTCATTCGCGAATCAACGGTGAGACCCCCGAATTCGTGGAGTCCACGCATTACTTCTTGGATCTGCCCGCACTGGCCGACGCGCTTTCCGCGTGGCTGGATGACCGCGACCGCTCGGGCACATGGCGTCCCAACGTCATCAAGTTCTCGAAGAACTTCCCTGAGGACATTCGCCCGCGTGCAATGACACGCGATATTGACTGGGGCATCCCGGTCCCCGGTTGGGAAGACCAGCCCGGTAAGCGCCTCTACGTCTGGTTCGACGCGGTGATTGGCTACCTGAGCGCTTCAATTGAATGGGCGCGCCGCACGGGGGATCCCGAAGCGTGGCGCCAGTGGTGGAATGATCCGGAAGCCCTGACCTACTACTTCATGGGAAAGGACAACATCGTCTTCCACTCGCAGATCTGGCCTGCTGAGCTGCTGGGTTATAACGGTCAAGGAGCAAAGGGCGGTCAGCCCGGTGACCTTGGCGTTCTTAACCCTGCCCACCGAGGTTGTCTCTTCAGAGTTCCTCACCATGGAGGGCAAGAAGTTCTCTTCTTCGCACGGCATCGTCATCTACGTGCGTGACATGCTCAGCCGCTATCAGGCCGATGCACTGCGTTACTTTATTTCTGCGGCTGGTCCTGAGTCCTCTGATGCGGACTTTACCTGGGCAGAATTCGTGCGCCGCACGAACGGCGAGTTGGTGGCAGGTTGGGGCAACCTGGTCAATCGCACCGCCTCGATGATCCACAAGAAGTTCGGCGAAATTCCGGCGCCGGGCGAACTCCAAGAGATTGATCGTGCGCTGCTGGATGCCATCGCCGCGGGCTTCGACGAGGTCGGGGACCTGATCCGTCACCACCGCCAGAAAGCTGCTCTTGCCGCTGCGATGCGTCTGGTTGGCGAGGCTAACAAGTACGTTGCAGATACCGAGCCCTTCAAGCTCAAGGCCCCCGAAGAACGTGAGCGTTTGGCGACCGTGTTGTGGACGCTTGCACAAGCTGTGGCTGACCTCAACCTCATGCTTTCGCCCTTCCCTGCCCCACGCAGCAAATGATGTGGATCGCGTCATGGGTGGCGCGGGCGAGATCGCTCCCATGCCCCTACATCAAGGAAGTTGAGGAGCTGGACCCCGAGGTTCTTCCCGCAGACTTCGAAGGCCGTACGGGATACCCGGTTATTACCGGCGACTACACGAATGTTCCCACCTGGGAGCGTCACGATATCGTCGTTGGTACTCCGATCGAGAAGCCGACCCCGGTCTTCCAGAAGCTCGACGAGGCCATTGTCGAGGAAGAACTTGCGCGCTACGCGGAGTCTCGCCCTGATGATGTGACAGGAGCGTGACTTAAGGCTTCGTTCAGTCACTGATCTGGCTAAGAGTTGGCGCCAAGCAGACGGTGTATTCCGCCGCTTGGCGCCAACTCTTTGCGTCGAGAAGTCCTTGAAGGCATTCGTCCTTACTTGCTTGACCCCTTCTTTCGCGATGTAAACGAACTAATTCCCGCAATTGTCATGAGTAGAACGCCCAAGACAGCCAGGGTGGAGATCGCAATCAGAGCGAAGTCCATCATTCGCGCAAAGGCCAGTGCGATGAGGACAACGCCTGTGAAAATGACGATGCATGCCCACACCAGCTGCCCGATGCGTACTCCGCGATAGGGCGCTTCCTTGAGTTCCTCCGCAGACCAGACTCGGGTGGGAGGAATAACACCTGAGTGAGGCGTTGAGTGTGGTGTCTGTGTTTGGTCCGTGCTTGTTGCCCATGCCGCAGCTTGCGGGGTAGCGTGCGCCGAAGTCTCGCCTGAAGATGCGTGAGGCGCGCTCTCAGTTGGCGGAACAGCAGGGGCGCCAGACACTTCAGTGTCGGCCTCGGATTGTTCAGCGGAAGAGGGGTCCGCGTCCTCGGTCACTGGAAGTTCCCGTGTTTCGGGGACAAGGCCGGAGGGAAGCGTTGCGGTCTCATCCGAGGCGCTGGCGGGCTGGGGGACCTCGGGAGCATCATTTCCCACGGGAAGCGGGGTCGTTTCTTCCCCGTTCGTGGGCAGGGGAACGGTCTGATCAAAGTCGTTGACACTCATGTCGGATCCTTCAGTGCGCGCCTGCGGCGGACTCAGAGGCGTTAGGGGAAGCGGAAGGCGTTGGGCTTGCCTCTTGCCCAGCTGATGCGCTTGGTGAAGGCGTCGCTGGTGAAGGTGAAGGCGTTCCAGATGGCCAGGGATCGCGATTGGCGGACCTCCCCGTTTCCTCAACGTTCACGTTGAGGATCTGTGGGGCATCGAGGTAAACCGTGATTCCTTCGCCTTCTTTCCAGGTCGGAGACTTGAGAATTGTGGGCGTGGAATCATTGAATCCTTGCCAATCCGCATCTCCATTCATGTCCAGAGTGACGCTCAGGGGACGATTCTGTGCGACCACCCGTACCGGCTGGTCTTGACGCGCTTGGATATTCGCAGAGGGGATGAGATTTCCGCGGACGTGGATATCCTTCGTCAGTCCATCAGGCGCATGGGTGAGATCCAAGTCAAGAACGACGACCTGAGAACCGTTTTGGCCAGCGATCTCGTCAGACTTCCACGTTGCATCGTAACTGGACGTTGAAACATTTCCCCCAGTGCCAGCCGTCTGTAGTGGTGACGGCCGCGTAGCCAATTCCGCCCAGACCTGCGGGGATAGCTAAGAAGATACCGATGGTTGATAGAGCGCTGAGTGCTGCGGAGGAGCGGTCGCGAATCGCTGCAACCAGGTGAGCAAAACCGACGATGAGAAGGCAGATGCCACCGCCAATTAATCCGATTTGCACCCAACTGTCAGCCGCACTTGTTGTCTTTAGGCCATTGCGGTACATGAGCCAGAAGGTTCCAGCGAGCACCAACATGACCAGCCCGTAGATGCTCAAGACCGCTGCGCGTGAAAGACGGCGAGGAAGGAGCGGGGCTTGGGTGGGGAAGGGAGTAAAACGCGTTCCGGCACTTTGCGGAACTGTGTGTCCCTGAGGACGCGTTCGAGGCATTCCATTGTTGCCTCCATTGATCCCCCTGCATCTGGGGGCCAGGAGCATCTGAGGCAGGAGGAGGATAGGTGCCCGCAGATGAGGCGCTAAAAGGGGAGGACGTGGTGGAGGCTGCCTCTGGCGAAGGCTGGGATCCCGGGAATTGCTCAGGGCCCCCTTGAGTTCGCCAGTCGGGAGTTGATTGAGGCATGGTGTTTCCTTGGAAAGTCCAATTTGATTTCGATAGCAAGATGGCGATGATGACGATGGCCGCGGGGAGCATGAGGAAGAAAGGCACCCTGAAGAAGACCGTCGTGATACCCAAAGCACCGCCGCCGAAGATCGCCATGAAGGCAGCGCCGACGATCGCCATATCGAAACGCCCCTTGAGCATTTCATCGACATGGATTCGACCATCGCGAGCCTCAGGCAAGAAGACCCATGCGAATGCATAGAAAATGCACACAACAGGGAAAAGGAAGGCGAGGACAACGATGAGGATCCGCACCGAGTTCACGTCCCATCCGTAGCGTTGTGCCAGACCTTGACACACGCCGCCGATGACGCGAGGCTCACCACGGAAGAAACCGGAGTATCGCAATGTGTTCATGAATCCTTTATCCATGCTTCAACTCTGCCCAAAGATGCACGAAGAAGATATAGGGGGATGCCCTGATCTATCCCCGATTTGTCGCTTTCTCTTTCCCCGAATCGCAGAAAACGTGTGAAGATAAACGGGTGAGTCACGTGCAGGACAATACCGATACGCCTCAAGGCAGGCAGACGGGGTACGAGTGGACCCCGCCTCAAATCGTGCCGCCTCAGCGCGCACTGCGACGCTCCTGCGCACACTCGACGGATATGCCTCTTCCCTGGATCGGGGGCGTGTGCGCGGGAATCTCCTCGATGCTCGGTATCTCAGTGCGCGTCGTACGTTTCGCCTTCCTCATCGCACTCCCCGCCTACGGGCTCTCTCTCATCGTCTACCTCTGGCTCTGGCTCACTGTTCCCGAGGACTCAGGTGGCGAACAAAGCGGGACTGGTCGCCTGCACTCGCCCCTGGCCTCGGCAGACGAAATCGCCAGACGTGAAAGCCAACAGCGCAATCTGCGCATGCTCTTGGTGGGCCTCGGTTCACTCGGCCTCGCTCTAGCGATCGCCTACCCTGCTCTTTGCGGGGATTGCGGGCCTGCGCGACATCGCCTCCGCGATTTTGGTCATCGGCGGAATCTCCGCGGTGTGGACCCAAAGCACGCGCGCACACAGCTGGAAGAGTCCTCTGTTTATCCTCATCACTTTCGCGGGGATGCTCTTGGTCGCCGCGGGCTTGGCCTTGGCCTTCTTCCGCGGGCAATCGCCCTGGGATCTTGCCCGAGGTGCGATCTTGGGTGCCTCCCTGATCCTTGCCTTGGGAGTGGCCATTATCCCCTTGTGGGTGCGCACCTCCCAAGACAGTGCGCGCAGCAAGGAACGTGAAAAGCGCGAGGCCGAGCGTGCGGATATGGCCGCGCACCTGCACGATTCCGTTCTTCAGACCCTCACATTGATCCGCAACAACGCTGACAATCCAACGTCAGTGCGCGCTCTGGCGCTTGGGCAAGAGCGCGAGTTGCGCTCGTGGCTGTACACCGGACGCGAAGAAGCCGCGGACTCTCTTGCCGAGGCCCTGCGCGAAGCCGTCTCAGCCTTGGAAACCACCTTTGGTGTGGAAGTGGGCGTCGTGACCGTTTCTGATACGCGTCCAGGTCCCGGCGAACTCGCGATGGTCGCTGCCGCATCGGAAGCAGTATCAAACGCGATTCGCCACGCGAAGCCGCCCCTGAGTGTCTACCTGGAAGTCGGGCCGGGCGGGTCCGATATCTACGTCAAAGACTGTGGCGACGGCTTTGATCTCTCGCAAATTCCCGAAGATCGGCACGGGGTTCGTAACTCGATCATTGGCCGCATGGAACGCGCAGGTGGGAAAGCCTCGATCCGCCATCTTCCCAGTGGAACAGAAGTTCACCTCTCCATGCCCGCAGCTACACTGGAATAAGCGCACTTCACGAAGGAGAACACCGTCATGACGATCCGGATTCTGGTCATTGATGATCACGCACTCGTGCGCGCAGGAGTGCGTAGTGAATTGGAATCCAGCGGCGCCGACCTCGAAATCGTTGGCGAGGCCAGTGACGTCGAAGGCGCAATCGCGGCCTGCCACGCGCTCCACCCCGATGTTGCACTCCTCGACGTTCACCTCCCGGGAGGAATGGGTGGAGGCGGCGCTGAAGTTGCGGCCTCGTGCGCGGATGTTGAAGGACTCCGTTTCCTTGCGCTCTCCGTTTCGGATTCCCCCGAGGACGTCGTCTCGGTCATCCGCGCGGGTGCTCGCGGCTACGTCACCAAGTCAATTTCGACCCCCGAATTGGTCGAGGCCATCCAGCGCGTTGCAGCGGGGGGATGCGGCTTTCTCGCCGCGCCTAGCGGGTTTCGTGCTTGATGCTTTCGGTGGTGGGAATGCCCCGATTGCTGCCCACGACGATGAACTGGACCTTTTGTCCGCGCGCGAGCAAGAAGTGATGCGTTTGATCGCTCGCGGTTACCCCTACAAAGAGGTCGCATCCGAGCTCTTTATTTCGATTAAAACCGTTGAAACGCACGTGTCTGCGGTGCTTCGCAAGCTCCAGCTTTCCAATCGAAACGAACTCACGCACTGGGCCATGCAGAGGCACATTATCTAGGGTTGCGGTGCAATTCACCTCGGCTCTGGCGCGCTCCAGTGGGAGTTGAGTGTCAACGGCGATACCATGAGAAGTCCCCAGAACTCGATGCCCAGGGAGTGGCGTTCATGCACAAGATTGGTTTCAATCGCGATCAGTATCTGGCCCTTCAATCCGAGCATATTGCGCAGCGCCGTCAGCAGTTCGGAGGAACCCTTTACCTAGAGTTCGGCGGGAAACTCGTCGACGATATGCACGCTTCCCGCGTGCTCCCCGGTTTCACTCCCGACAACAAGATCGTCATGCTGGCCGAGCTTGCTGAAGAGGCCGAAATTGTCGTCGCCGTTAACGCACTGGACTTCCAGCGCCGCAAGATGCGTGAAGACCTGGGAATCACCTACGAAGACGACGTCTTCCGCCACATCGATATGTTCCGCGAATACGGGCTCTACGTCGGCAACGTTGTGATCACCCGTTGGAGCGACTCTAATGAGCAGGCACACGCCTTCAAACGCAAGCTTGAAGCCCGTGGAATCAACGTCGCACGCCACTATCCCATCGAGGGCTACCCGAACAATATTGACCTCATTGTCTCCGATCAGGGGCTGGGCCGTAACGAATACGTCCATACAACTCGCCCGCTGGTGATTGTCACCGCTCCCGGACCTGGATCCGGCAAGCTCGCAACCTGCCTCTCTCAGCTCTACCATGATCACAAGCGCGGACTGACCTCGGGATACGCGAAGTTCGAAACCTTCCCGATCTGGAACCTCCCCCCTGGATCACCCGGTGAACGTCGCCTACGAGGCGGCAACCGTGGACCTGGACGATGTCAATATGATCGATCACTTCCACTTGAAGGCTCACGGCGAAACCACGGTCAACTACAACCGCGATATCGAGGCCTTCCCGGTCCTTCGTCGACTCCTCGAGAAGATCATGGGGACTTCCCCCTACCAGTCGCCCACCGACATGGGCGTCAATATGGCCGGTTTTTGCATTAGCGATGACGAGGCCTGCCGCGAAGCCTCCAAGCAGGAGATCATTCGCCGCTGGTACAAGGCTTTGGCCCTGGAAGCGCGAGAAGATCTTCCTCCCGTTCAGTCTGAGCGTGCCGCGCGCCTGATGACGGCAATGAACCTGACCAGCGAGGACCGCCCCGTTGTCGCGCCCGCCCTGAAGCGCGCGCAAGAGACCGGCTACCCAGCGGCCGCAATGGAACTGGCCGACGGGCGAATTGTCACCGGAAAGACCTCGGACCTGCTGGGTCCCTGCTCTGCGATGCTCTTGAACGCGATGAAGCTTCTTGCAGGTATTGACGATGATGAGAAGCTCCTTGCCCCCGAACAGATTGAGCCCATCCAAAAGCTCAAGACCGAGCACCTGGGCAGCCGCAATCCTCGTCTCCACACTGACGAGGTCCTGATCGCTCTTGCAGGTTCCGCGCGCTCCAATGAACGCGCCGCTCTGGCTCTGAAGCAACTGTCGCAGCTGGCTGGCTGCGATGTTCACTCTTCGGTTCTGCTGGGCAGCGTTGATGAGGGGATTTTGCGCCAACTCGGCATGAATGTCACTGCTGAGCCCGTTCACGCGACCAAGGGCGTCTACCACAAGCACTGAAAATGGATCAGGAACACTCACTTCCCAATCTCGGTTCTTTCCTCGATTTCGGCAGCGATTCCCAGGAAGACCTGCCCCTTTACGACCCAACCTCGCAGGCGGCGGGAAACTGGGGTTCAGTCGCCGATAGCCGAGGCCTCGGCAGGGATAGCGATCCCCTGAGCACCGGCGCACCGTGGGCAGCGGCCTCGTCGCCGCAGAAAGACCCCGAAAGCTTGCTTGCGGGACTCAACGATCAACAGCGTGCGGCGGTCGAGCATCGCGGAGTACCGCTGCTGATCATGGCCGGTGCGGGCTCGGGAAAGACTCGCGTCCTCACGCATCGAATCGCTTACCTTTTGGCGACCGGCCAGGCCCGCGCGGGTGAAATCTTGGCGATCACCTTCACCAATAAGGCGGCTGCCGAAATGCGTGAGCGCGTCGAGGCCCTGGTGGGCGGGGGAGCGGCGCGCAGAATGTGGGTGTCGACTTTCCACTCGGCGTGTGTGCGATTGCTGCGTGCGGAATACCGCGCAGCAGGTTTGCGATCGACCTTCAGTATTTATGATTCGCAGGATTCTCAGCGCCTCATCCAGATGGTGTTGAAAGCGGCGGACGTGGATATTAAACGATTCACTCCGAAGCTTGTGGCCGCGCGTATTTCGGACCTGAAGAATGAACTCGTCACCTGGCAGGAATACCGAGATGTCGCGCCGAATGACCCGATTTCGCGGGTCGTTGCCTCGGCCTATGAGGAATACGAAAAGCGCCTTGCGCAGGCCAACGCCCCTAGACTTCGACGACCCTCATTGCTCGCACGGTTCGACTGCTCAAAGACAATCCGGCGATCGCCGAGCACTACCACCGGCGCTTCCGCCACATCCTGGTCGATGAGTATCAAGACACGAACCATGCACAGTACGTGTTGGTCCGCGAATTGGTAGGCACTGGGGACGACGGAGTAGAGCCCGGTCAACTCACGGTTGTGGGCGACTCGGATCAATCGATCTATGCATTCCGCGGTGCGACGATTCGCAATATCGAAGAATTTGAGCGAGATTTTTCCGGGTGCGCGAACCATTTTGCTCGAGCAGAACTATCGTTCGACCCAGAACATTTTTGTCCGCAGCAAATGCTGTGATTGCCCGAAATGAGGGTCGCCGCGCAAAGAATTTGTGGACGGCATCGGGGGATGGCGCGCTGATCACTGTCGACGCCGCAGACTCGGATCGCGACGAGGCACGTTTCATCGTTTCAGAGATGGAAAAGCTGTCGGCAGCCGGGACCCGCTGGGCTGATATCGCGGTCTTCTACCGGACAAACTCGCAATCACGAGCAATCGAAGAACTTCTGGTCCGCCAAGGCATTCCCTACCGAGTCGTTGGAGGCACTCGCTTCTACGAGCGTGCGGAAATCAAAGACGCCTTGGCTTACCTTCAAGTGATCTCGAACCCCGACGATACTGTCGCATTGCGTCGCGTCCTGAACACTCCCCGCCGCGGAATCGGCCCGAAAGCTGAAGCTGACCTCATTGCCCACAGCGATCGCTATGGGATTTCTATGGGCGCGGCCGCTAGGGATTGCTGGATTTCTCAGGGCCGAGGCCTCGGGGAAGCAGAGGGCACTGGCCTGACTCTCGCGGAGCTTCCCACGGAAGAAACTGAGGACGCGCGAGGTGGGGTGGCTGGGCTCAGCCCGCGCGCGGCCTCGGCAATCGGTGATTTTTGGGGATTGATCGAGGCCATGCGCTGCGCGGAACAAGCAGGTGCGAATGCCGCGGAGATCCTCGAAGAAGTTCTTGACCGCACGGGATACTTGGCGACTCTGCGACGCTCCCAAGACCCGCAGGATGCCTCGCGAGTGGAAAACCTTGCCGAATTGCACGCGGTCGCACTTGACTTCGCAACGACCAGCGGCGAGGTCGGACTCGCGGGATTCCTCGAGCGCGTTGCCTTGGTCGCGGACTCCGACCAGCTTCCCGAAGAAGAAAGCGGAAGCGGCCAGGTGACCCTCATGACGGTTCACACCGCGAAGGGCCTGGAATTCCCGGTCGTCTTTGTCACCGGCATGGAAGATGGAACCTTCCCGCACCAGCGCTCGCTGGGTGAGCCTGAGGAACTCGCGGAAGAACGACGCCTTGCCTACGTCGCCATCACGCGTGCTCGCAAGCAGCTGTACTTGACGCGCGCCGCTGTTCGAAGCGCGTGGGGAGCGCCCCAGGAAATGCCTCCCTCACGATTTTTGGATGATATTCCCGCGGAATTGCTTGACGTGCGTCGCTCAAGTACTTCCATGGAACGCCTGCGCGGCGGCTATGGCGCGGGATCGGGGTACGGCTCGGGTTATGGCAGCTACTCGGGTGGTTCCGGGTACGGAAGCGACTACGGATACTCGCGACGGCGAGACGATGACGGTGGTTACGTTTTTCGGCGGCGGTTCCGGCGCGGGTAGCGACGGCGGTCCGCTTGCGGGCCGAGGCCTCGGCGGCTCGCGCGGCACACCAGCCCCGCGCACGACAGTTTCGCGTCCGACCGGTGCAAGCACACCCAAGCAGACCCTCAAGCCTGAGGAAACTCGGGTTGGGGATCGCGTCCGTCACGCGACCCTCGGGGAAGGCGTGATTATCGGCTTGGAAGGAGCCGGTGAGCGAACCATCGCGGAAGTTGCCTTCGCGTCAGCTAAAAAACGCCTGTTGTTGCGGATGGCCCCCATGGAAAAGATCTAAGGCACTGTAGGCTTAAGACAGTAGCGCGCGAACGAGTTGCCGCGCGTACAAACGCCCCTCGGGCACAAAGTGAAGGGACACAATGGATCTCTACGAATACCAAGCACGGGAGTTGTTCGCTGCTCACGGCGTCCCCGTGCTCGCGGGAATCGTTGCAAGCACGCCAGACGAGGCTTTCGAAGCTGCACAGAAGCTGCTTGGTGAAAATGACCTCCTTGTCGTCAAGGCGCAGGTCAAGATCGGCGGACGCGGGAAGGCCGGCGGAGTGAAGCTCGCTCGCACCGCTGAAGAAGCGCGCGAGAAGGCCCAGGAAATCCTTGGAATGGACATCAAGGGACACACAGTCCACAAGGTTCTCATCGCTGCGGGCGCCGATATCGCCGAAGAGTATTACTTCTCAATCCTCTTGGACCGCTCGGGACGCCGCGAGCTGGCAATGTGCTCTGCTCAGGGCGGTATGGACATTGAAACCCTGGCCCGCGAACACCCTGAGGCCCTGGCCCGCGTGGGGCTGGACCCGAAGGTTGGAATTGACGAGGACGTTGCAGCACAGATCCTGGGGCAGGCTGGTTTCTCGCGCTCCATGATTGACAAGATTTCCCCGGTGCTCATCGGGCTTTGGGATACCTACCGAGGCGAAGACGCCACCCTGGTTGAGGTGAACCCCTTGGTCCTGACCGAGCAAGGTGATGTTTTGGCGCTGGATGGCAAGGTGTCGTTGGATAACAATGCCGCTTTCCGTCACCCCGAACACGCGGCCTTTGCCGATAAGTCCGCGCAGGATCCGCGCGAGGCCATGGCGAAGGAAGCCGGACTGAACTACGTACGCTTGGAGGGTCAAGTGGGCGTCATCGGTAACGGCGCCGGCTTGGTCATGTCGACCTTGGACGTTGTGGCCCTGGCGGGTGAAGAGTGGGGCGTCAAGCCCGCGAACTTCCTGGACATCGGTGGCGGCGCATCGGCAGAGGTTATGGCCAAGGGACTAGACGTCATCTTGGGAGACGAGCAGGTTCGCTCCGTGTTCGTCAATGTTTTCGGCGGAATCACCGCATGCGACCAGGTCGCTCGCGGCATCGTCGGCGCACTGGAAACCCTGGGAGATGCAGCCTCTAAGCCGCTGGTCGTGCGCTTGGATGGCAACAAGGTTGAAGAAGGCCGCGCAATCTTGCGCGAGGCCGCACACCCCTGGTGCACATGGAAGAAACAATGGACGGCGCTGCTCGCCGCGCAGCCGAGCTGGCCGCGAACGCCTGAGACGGGACGGGACTCATCATGACAATTTTTATTGATTCCACTTCGCGCGTCATCGTTCAGGGAATGACCGGTTCCGAGGGGCAGAAGCACACCGCTCGCATGCTCGCTGCTGGTACGAAGATCGTTGGCGGCGTGAACCCTCGTAAGGCTGGAACCACCGTTACTTTCAACGTTGATCCCTACGGGCCTGGCGCTGAGGACCGCGCTGCCGGTGAGGTGGAGGTCCCCGTTTTCGGCTCGGTTGCACACGCTCGCGAAGAAACCGGCGCGAATGTCTCGGTCATCTTCGTGCCCCCGGCATACGCCAAGGACGCGGCAATTGAGGCAATCGACGCGGGGATTGAAACCCTGGTCGTCATCACCGAAGGCATTCCCGTTCAGGATTCAACCGCTTTCGTTGATTACGCGCTTGAGCGCGGCGTGCGCCTGATTGGCCCGAATTGCCCCGGAATTATCAGCCCCGGACAGTGCAATGTCGGCATTACTCCGGCCGATATCACTGGTCCTGGCCGCCTGGGCTTAGTGTCTAAGTCGGGTACTCTCACCCTACCAGCTCATGTACGAGCTGCGCGACCTGGGATTTACCACCTGCATTGGTATTGGTGGCGACCCGGTTGTGGGAACCACTCACATCGATGCCTTGGAAGCTTTCGAAAACGACCCCGATACCGACCTCGTCGTCATGATCGGTGAGATTGGCGGCGACGCCGAAGAACGCGCCGCAGCCTGGATCAGCGAGCACATGACCAAGCCGGTCGTCGCCTACATTGCGGGCTTCACCGCCCCCGAAGGCAAGACCATGGGCCACGCGGGCGCGATCGTATCGGGTAGCTCTGGCACGGCCTCGGCAAAGGCGAAGGCACTGGAAGCGGTTGGCGTGAAGGTCGGTCGCACTCCCTCGCAGACTGCGCTTCTTGCGCGTGAGGCGCTGGCTGCTCGATGAGCGAAGACACCACCGCAGCAGAGCGGACCACGGTCACAACGGTCTCGGCTCGCCCAACGATCCGCGTTGCCCTCCCGCAGGGGTGGGCGCGCGCAGTGCTCTCGGGAATCGAGGCCGCACTGCTCGGGTGGGCACTGGTCGTTGTCCCCACCTTGATCGCCTATGCTGCGGTGGCGTCGAACCAATGGCTGGTATCGACGACTTGGGAGGACGCCTTCCACTTTGCCTCGGATTTGTGGGGCGCGGCTCTTGGCGCGCAGGTGGTTTCCGGCGAGGTTTCCTATCGCGCAGTGCCTCTGCTGTTTGTACTGGTCCTGATTGGTCTGACCAAGTTGCTTCTGCTGCAGGGACGGCGTTTTCCTGCGGCAGCGCAGTGGATGGCGATTCCTGGTTTCACCGTGACCGCGCTGCTTTTGGCCGGTGGTATTGGGACGCACGTGCGCGTTTTGGGTGCATTCCCGCTGGCTATCGCGATCCCGCTCATTGCGGCCGCATGGGAGGTTGCGCTGGCTCCTCACAGCCTGGAATTGCGGCTCGAAATGCCGCGGTGGTTGAGTTCGGGTGTGCGCACAGGCTGGCGCGCCTCGTGGGTTTTGGCCGCTTATGGCGGACTTTTCCTGTTAATTTCGGTGACCCAGTCCTGGTCGCGGATTCGTGGAATTCACGAGCTTTTGCTGCCGACATCGACGGTTGATTCGACAATGATCACGCTCGCGCAGGTCCTTTTTCATTCCCAACGCGATTGTGTGGGCGCTGTCGTGGCTTGCCGGGCCTGGTTTCTTCATGGGGAGCGATGCTCTGCATTCGCCGGCCTCCGCGCCGACCATGCCGATCCCCGCGATCCCGCTTTTTGGAGCGACTCCTGTGAGTGCTCCCGGGACCTGGGTGATTCTTGCGCTTGTTCTTTTCGGCGTGGGAGTGGGCGTGTACCTACGCCTACGCAAGGGCAGTGAATCGCTTCTCGATGACCTGTACCAAGGCGGTATCGCTGCTGTGGTGGTTGCAGCCGTTTACTTGGTGACTTCCTTGGGTTCGGCCGTGGTTTTGGGAAATGGACGCTTGGCCTTCCTTGGGCCCCGAATGTCGCTTTCTGCGCTGTGTCTTTTTGCGGAGGTGACGCTGGGGATCGTGCTGACCGTGGCGCTTTCGCACCCGGTGAGCGTGGCGTGGGCGCGTGAGCTTGTGGGCGCTGGGAAAGCGCGTGTCCATGAGCATCGCCATCACGAGGCCGCAGCTGGGGAAGTAGCGCCCGTGGAACTTGTGCCTGAGGTTCCTAGTGAAGACGTGGCCGATGAGGAAACTGCTGGCGATTCGCTCGAAGTTACCGACGAAACTCAGGTCGCGGAGAACCTAGGAGATGACGCTGAGGCGGCTCAGGCCTCGGAAGAAGAGGACGCAACCAGCAACTAAACCAACCCAGGTGTGGGGGAGCGCTCGCGACTTGGCCTCGTCGAAGAGGCTAGGAAGCAGGTAGCATGGTGGGGTGACTTCAGCTGATCTTCATCCCGTCCTTGTTGTCGATTTTTGGCGCGCAGTACGCTCAGCTCATTGCTCGTCGCGTGCGCGAAGCCAGCGTCTATTCGGAAATCGTCCCGCACACCATGCCGGTCGCCGAAATGCTCGCGAAGGAACCCGCAGCAATTATTCTTTCCGGCGGCCCCTCATCTGTGTATGAAGAGGGTGCTCCTTCCATTGATCCCGCGATTTTCGCCGCGGGCGTGCCGGTTCTGGGAATCTGCTACGGCTTCCAGACCATGGCCCACGCGCTGGGCGGAACCGTGGGACGCACGGGAACCCGCGAATACGGACACACCGACGCCTCTGTTTCTGAGCAATCCTGCCTGTTTGACGGGACTCCCGAAGGCCAGGTCGTGTGGATGAGCCACGGCGACGCCGTTCAGGGCGCGCCCGAAGGCTTCACCGTCACCGCATCGACTGCAGAAACCCCGGTCGCAGCTTTCGAATGCAGCGAGCGTCGCCTCTACGGCCTGCAGTGGCACCCCGAGGTTGGGCACTCACAGTTCGGCCAGGATGCTCTGAAGAACTTCCTCTACAAGGGCGCGGGAATTGAGCCCACGTGGACGCCGGGCTCGATTGTTGACGAGCAGGTCGCAAAGATCCGCGAGCAGATCGGTGACGCGCAGGTGATTTGTGCGCTCTCCGGTGGCGTGGATTCCTCCGTGGCCGCGGCGCTTGTTCACAAGGCTGTTGGCGATCAGCTCACCTGCTTCTTCATCGACCATGGCCTGCTGCGTGCGGGCGAGCGCGAGCAGGTCGAAAACGACTATGCACGTGGCATGGGCATCCGCGTCATCACCTGCGATGAGTCCGAGCGATTCTTGTCTGCTTTGGCGGGCGTTACCGATCCCTGAAACCAAGCGCAAGATCATTGGTCGCGAATTCATTCGCTCTTTCGAGGCCGCCCAGAAGCAGGTCATTGAAGAGGTTGGCACCGCCGGCGGCGAAGTGAAGTTCTTGGTCCAGGGCACCTTGTACCCCGACGTCGTTGAGTCCGGCGGCGGCGAGGGCGCTGCGAACATCAAGAGCCACCACAATGTGGGCGGCCTGCCCGAGGACATGACTTTCGAGCTGGTTGAGCCTCTGCGCACCCTGTTCAAGGATGAGGTGCGTGCGGTTGGTCGCGAGCTGGGCTTGCCCGATTACCTGGTGAACCGCCAGCCCTTCCCGGGTCCTGGCCTGGGTATCCGTATCATCGGCGAGGTGACGCGTGAGCGCCTGGATATCCTGCGCGCCGCGGACCTGATTGCTCGCGAGGAATTGACCGCTGCTGGCTTGGATCAAGAGATCTGGCAGTGCCCGGTTGTCCTGCTTGCCGACGTTCGCTCCGTGGGCGTTCAGGGCGATGGCCGCACCTATGGCCACCCGATCGTGCTGCGTCCTGTGTCTTCTGAGGACGCGATGACGGCCGATTGGACGCGCCTGCCGTACGATGTTCTGGCTCGAATCTCTACGCGCATTACGAACTCTGTTGCCGAGGTCAACCGCGTGGTTTTTGGATGTGACGTCCAAGCCGCCGGCAACCATTGAGTGGGAGTAGGACGACAGGGTTCTGACCTGCGATTTTTGAGTGCCGCACTATGCCGCTGAGTTTCGTTTCGTACGAGAGTCATGACAAAGCCACCAGCGACGGAGATGAGTAAAAGCGATTAAAGAGCCTCCGTTCCCTGCGTTGGGACGGAGGCTCTTTCTTTGCTCGTTTTACTCCCTTGTCTCCGTTCGGGGATTATTTCTTGCTCATTTAGGGCTATTCGCGCTGAAAGATTTTGACTAGCTTGGTGTCCTTTATTTCGTAGACAATGTCTGCGACGTTCTCGACCAGCCTCTTATCGTGGGAGACGAACACTATCGTTCCGGCATAGGCGCTCATCATCTGCTCGAGGGCTTCGGCGCTCTTGATGTCCAGGTAATTTCAGGCTCGTCCATGAGCAAGATGTTGTATCTGCCCAGCAGCATCTTCGCGAGTAGCAGCTTGATGACTTCGCCTCCCGAGAGAACGCCAACGTCCTTTGTCAGGTCGCGCGGTCCGATTCCCATAGAGGCGAGGATGCCTCGAATTTCGGTCATGCTGTACTCGCAACCATCCTGCATGAACGAGATCGCAGACTGACGGGCGTCGAACTTGTAGCCTGTTTGCTCGAAGTAACCGATCTCTGCCTTGGGAGAGATGTTGATACCGTCGGCGCGTCGAGCGATTGCCTTCAGCAGGCTGGTCTTTCCTGTACCGTTGCCACCGGTGATGGCCACTTTGGCACCGAGCGGTATCTCGAATGTCGCGTGGTCATAGAGCATGCAGTTGCCGAAGCTCAAGCTGAAATCGTCTGCCGAGATGGGAAATTTACTATGCAGTTCCAGGGCCTTGCTCTGGCGGAACCGCACGGCGCGAATGCTATCTGGGGCCTCAATCCCTTCGAGCGCTTCGAGGCGCTTCTCCATGTCCTTAGCCGCCTGGTACATCCTCTTCTGTTTGGTGCCGGTTGCTTTCTGATGCCCCAATCGACCTGCATACTCTTTGCTTTTTTTCGCAGCCTTCCGCTTGGCGTCGACCTGCCGTGCTTTTTTCCGTTGTTTTTCGATGGCGGCTTCGAGGCGATCGCGCTCGCGCATCGCCTCTTCGTATCGAGTCGCCTGAGCTTTGCGCTCTTCTTCTTTCTGTCGCAGATAGTCGGAGTAGTCACCCCAGAATTCGGAAATACCGCCGTCTTTGAGCTCCCAGATCTTGTCTACCACCTGGTCGAGAAAATGACGGTCATGGCTCACGATGAGCAGAGCCCCATCAAATGCCTTGAGTTGTCCGACGAGAAGGCGGATGCCGTCTTGGTCGAGGTGGCTCGTAGGCTCGTCGGCGAAGATCGCGCTTGCATGCTGGGAGAGTGCAGAGGCAATCTTGGCGCGTGTTTCCTCCCCGCCGCTCATCGTCTCCTGCGCCACTCCGGCGACGTTGAGACGGGAGAGCATCTCACCACTGTCCTGAGCCGCATCAAGGTCGAGTTCATCGAGTTGGCCGATGAGGGCAATGCTGCCGAAGCGCCTGACGTCGGCGTCCGCAATGGTAAGATTGCCGCTCAGAATTTTTAAGCAGGCTGGTTTTTGCCTGCGCCATTGTCTCCCACCAAGCCGATGCGATCGTAGGAGTAGATTTCCAACTCTTCGATATCCAGGATATCGCGGCCGGCATATTCCAAAAAGATGTCTTTAGCTTTGACTATGAGTTCCATAGGTTGAACCGCCTTTTGTGTATTAGCCTTTTACTGGAAGCGCAGCCATGCCAAAAAAGATTGCTCACGTCGATTTTTCGCCTTTGCCCAATTGCCGGCGCGAGCGTTTTGACCTTGCGCAAGCCGGCAAATCCGAAAATGATAGTTGGCGACGAATAAGGAGCGCGATGTGGGATGTCGGCGCAATACCTCGTCGTCGCAAGGGCTTGAAGGCTGACGCGTGAACCGATGGCTGCCGCCTCTTTTTTTCGAATACTTGGGCTATTGAATCCGCCCGGTATCTCTTTTCCCCACGTTTCGGACGCTCGGAGCAAGCAGCATAGCCATCGCAAGCAGTACCATGGTCGCTCCAGAGCCGACGAACCATAACGGAGCTCCAAGCAGATCCGCAAAAACGGAGGGGGCCGCGAGGCCCATGGGCATGGCCCACGCCATGATGGTTCCGTAGAGGCCGAAAACGCGGCCTAGGTACTCAGGAGGTATCTGCTCCCTGCATAAGGGCAGTCTGGGTTCCCGCGTACAACGGGGAGCATGCGCCCATAAGAAAGCTCGCCGGTAGGAAAACGGCGAACAGCGACGGGCCGATCAATCCGGATGCGATTGCGACGACGCCGAAGCCGGCGATCGCGGCGACCATGGTGAGCGACCTATTGCGGAACCCTCCCGTGGCCGCCAAAATGCCGGACCCAGCCAGCATGCCTGCGGAGAAAAAGGACCTCCACCAAAGCAGCATCCCCCGTGCTACCGCCAAAATGTCCCAAGGTCATTATTGGGAACAATGCCGCGAGTGGGGAGAACGCGAAAGCGAAGACGAACCCGCACCAAAGAAGGGCGAACAGCCCCCTGTATCCCCTGATCAGCTTGTAGCCGTCCGAAATCTCAGAGAAAAGTTCTCGAACTTTATTGGAAAAGGACGAGCTGCGGTCGGCTTCGTCGAGTCCTCCTGCGTCTATCTGAGCGGCGAGGACAGCTAGAGAAGCGAAAAAGCGCCCCCAGCACGTCGAGGGCAATCATGGCGGTAATGCCCGCCACAGGATAAATCACTGCCGCGAGCGCGGCGCCAAGAATGTATCCGGCGGACTGAATCGCCTGCATCACTCCCGATAGGCGAACGAGATGCTCTGGCGGGGCGAGATGGGGCGTGAGGGATTGGGAGGCCGGCGTGTAGAACGAAGTGCCAGCTGCGCGGAGAAACAGGGCGATGAGTATTGACCACGCAGGTAAGCTGCCGGCCAACGAGGCAATCGCCAAGGCGGCGCCCACCGCGGCAACGAAGAGGTCGGCGCCGATGAGAACACGTTTCAAAGGCAGCCTGTCGACAACGGCGCCCGCAAGGACTCCGAACAAAGCAATCGGCAGAAAGCCTGCTAACGATGCCAGGGAGAGGAGGGAAGATGATTCTGTCGTGAGGGCGATATGCCAAATGAGACCCATTTGGAGAATCAAGCTCGTCAATGTCGACACGAGCTCCCCGCCCCATACGAAACAAATCTTAAATTGCCATGAATGGCACAGCGAAACAGACCTGCGCCGAGAGGTTTCAAATATCATGGTTATGTCCAATCGTGAAATGGCGTGCAGAAAAAAACAACGCGACGCCACAACAGCGCCGCTTTCTAGGCGCTCATCCACGTGCGGAAAAAGACCAACCACGACACCCCTCCTTTGTTAATTCGGTCTGGCAAACCATGTAATATTAACGAGGCTTGAGTTTGCCTGTCAAGAATCGACCATCGGAAAGGGCAATCCTCTCTGGCCATTCGATTCCTTTTGTATCTTTGGTTGCATAGGTGACCCGCCAGGGCTATTACGCGTGGAAGAGGCGCCTGCCGAGCTGGCCGATGAGGCGCTGAAGATGGCCCTGGTCAGGCGAAACGATCCCAAGGGATGCGTACATCATTCGGATAGTAAGAATGTTGCCAGCAGGTTTTGCGGCAACCGCAAAGGAGCCGTATCCTGCAGCTGGAATCACGTTGCAGCATCCTGACCCGCATTCCGATTGGCGGACGGCCCGCTTCGGCATCCTGACCAGCACAGCGATCGAGCCTTGTCATTCCTTGGATATGCCGGTTGCTCGGGGCGGTCCCGACGGAGGCCCTCGCCTCCCCGGTCCGTGACCCAAGAAGGGCAAGCATGCTGATCTGCATGGCTGGTTCCTCCTTTATGTAGACGACCATGCAAAGAAGGGACAACCGAGGAGGCAGGTTACTGATGCGGGCTCCCCGCACGCCCATGACTACCCGACGGGCTGTTTTTTTCATCTCCGATGCCCGCATTGCAGCATGAACGAATGTGCCTCGACATCTCTGCTGGCATGGTACGACTGGGATCGCACCTCGACGCATCCTTGCGCATACTGCCTTCCAAGTTTCGAAACCGGGAAGGAAAGTGTATGTGAGCGACGATATCGGCGCCGATTCGACGCTCGAGAGGGAGATTGCGCCGATTCTATCCATCGGGGATGCATTCCCGAAGATTCTCATCACTCGCACGAGGCATGAGCCCCATACCCGGGAGGGCGTGCTCGTGCTGAATTTCGCGAGGTGGCTGCTTGGCGGGTAGGGGTTCTGAACGTCGCATTGGGATATCGCGCGACAGGGCACGCAGGGCTGTTTGTGCCCGCACGGGAAACGCCGTCGCCATGCGGGCGGCCTGTCGTGTCCGATTAGCCTTTTGCTAAACAGGCTTACGCCAACTCATGGGCAAGCCACCTGAGACTATTCACTTTGCTTATCGTTGACAAAGACCTGTGGCCTGCGGTTTTGTGAACGGCTCGTAAGCCACCCGCGTCGACTCACTTACTGTTGAAGCTGGTGGTTTGCAGGCTCAAAAGGCGGTTGAGTTTCAAAACGGGCGTTTTTTTCGGCGATATCGAGCTCCAAAGGCGGCTCTCCGTGCCCCTTGGGACAAAAATAAAAACTCAATACTCTGAGTTTGAAAAATGGTTTTTGAAGTTGTCCCAGCTTTTTGTCCCCGAAGCCGATGAAACGCGACGTCGCGTCATTCAGCGGCACTCACTTCGAGATGCCGCCGAAAACTGGGTGCAACTGGAGTGACGAGACGGCAAAAACTATAACCACCGAGTGGGAGTAATACTTTCCGCGTTGGTTTAAACGCGTGGGTCCGGGAGCACTCTGTGAGCGTTCTCGGGCCCAATTCTCTTCTTCAAGCTCTTTTGTGCAAGTTTATTGCTCAATCATCGAAAAGTGTACATCTATGCTTAATATGCAGTAATATTCAGCACAGATGTACGAGCAAAGAAGAGGCGATTATGACCTTAATTGAGATTGCGAAAGTGCAGAACGGCTACGTGTCCGCATCGCAGGCAACTGCAGCTGGCATTCCCAGAAGGAAGCTCACCGAGGCAGTTGATAAGGGAGAGCTTGTTCAAGCTGGACGCGGCCTCTACGCTCTTCCGGAGACATGGGAGGACCCATACTTTGTTGCCCAGCACCGATTCTCGCGCGGTGTATTTTCCGATGAAACGGCGCTCTTCCTGCATGGTATGACCGATCGTGCCCCCTTTTCTCTCACCATGACCTTTCCTAGAACCTACAATGCCACACCCGCCAGAGAGTCGGGGATAGTCTGCCGTTCCTGTGCCGATGAGGTACTCGAGCTTGGGTTGGCAGAAGTGACTACCCAGCACGGCAACGTAGTCAGAGCGTATGACCTAGAGAGAACACTTTGTGACCTGGTTAGGGGACAGCGTATGGTCGACGCGCAGATAGTTACCCCGGCGATGCAGACTTATGTCAGAAGCTCAAAGAGAGATTTTGTGAAGCTCATCGAGTATGCACGCAAGCTCGGCGTCGAGAGGAAGATCCGGAACTACTTGGAGGTGCTGCTGTGAAGACAAAGAATACAACGCAGCTTAAGGCGCGCGTGAATAGCATGGCCAAGGAGGCGGGTATCCCTGCGCAAGCGCTCATGCAGAGCTACCTCCTCGAGAGGTTGCTCGAGCGCCTCTCGAGATCGAAGTGGAGGAATAACGTCATCATCAAGGGAGGCGTGCTCATCTCCTCCCTTGTCGGCGTCAGGTCAAGGACCACAATGGACCTGGATACGACGGTCAGAGGGTTCGCCCTTACTCACGAATCCGCAGAAAGAGCATTCCGTGACATTGTGACGGTGCAAGCAGACGATGACTGGAAGTTCGAGTTTGACAGGACAGAGGACATTCGAGAGAGCGATGAGTACACGGGTATTCGTGTGCACCTGAAGGGGATCTACGCGCCCATGGTGGTCCCACTGACAGTGGACGTTACCACTGGTGACCGGATTACACCGGACGCGGTGGAATATAGCTACCCGCTCCTCTTTGATGAGGGTGATATCAGCCTCATGGCCTACCCGATTGAGACGGTGCTTGCTGAGAAACTTGAGACCGTGGTATCCCGTGGCGTTGCCAACACCCGTCCGCGAGACTTCTATGACATCCATGTCCTGCTGGGAGTCAAAAGAAGTGATATCGATATGGGAATGTTGAGAAACGCCTTGGCGTCGACGTGCGAGAAAAGGAATAGTCAAGCCGCCATTGAACGCTGGGCAGAGGTGCTTGACGATGTTGCCGGCGACGCAGTCATGCAAGCGCAGTGGGTGAAGTATGTGAGGAAGAATCCGTTCGCAAAAGGAATTTCGCTTCAAGAGTGCTGCAAGACAGCAAAGGCCGTTCTCGAAGAGTTGACCAATATTGGCAGTTAAGCTCTACGGGCAAATAGTAGAAGAACTGAAATGGCAAGGTGTTTGACTTAGCGTTCGTCTGGGTTATGCTGCGGCGCGTTGTGTTCCAAGGGGCAAATGTGAATGGCAATGAAATTAAGAATGAGGCGTCGGCCGGAATGAAACAGCTGGCTGAAGAAATTAACGAGTGCATCGAATCTATTCGAAGATACATTCAAATTGATCGACAAGAGATATTGCTAATGGCCGTTAGCGATATCGCGACTTTCAGCAATCCTATCCCTGAAGGTGATGTCCTCTTCTACAGGCAAGATGATGTGCCATCCCGCCCCGTCGAATACCTGCAAAGTCTCATCGCTGCAACGGATAACACAATCTGCACCCATGTCTCTGATGAAGATATTGGCCGACTAGCGCATAGGTATGTTTATGACCAAAAGATACTGTTTTTGAAGTCGCTAAAATACTTGTTTTACCGATACCGGGAGCTCGGAGATGACAGTGAAACAAGTCAGCTGGCCTTCGAAGCTCAATTAATGCATATGGTTAGAGGGAATAGATATCGCTTCCTTCAGATCGATTATCTTCGGCCACTTGTGCTCGCTCACGATGATGAATTTCAAAAATTGTTCGATGTGACGGCAAATGAAGTGGTCGCTGGATATGAAAAAATTGAAATAGCGTTGTTAAACGGCCGACTTGAAGGCTTGGATGCTTTGAGGAAGCTTTGTGACAAGGCAAGATTGGCTGACGACTTCGATATTTCGAGTATTCCTGACGAGGATGTGAAAGCAGTTGAAGACGCGTTCTCCGTGAGCCTTTTCAATGTCACTAGGATTACTGGTTGGCCCGAGGCTTTTGTCGATGCCCTGTCGTTTGCTCCGGGTGAGGCTTGTTTCTTCGAAGAAGGAGAAATGCAGTATTGGCCGATAGTTACGCTTCCGATCGTAGAACGGCCATTCATCAAGATAGGCGGAGACAGCTACTGCTTCGACTACTACGCGCTTACCGATAATTTCTATAGGGCAATCCAGAAATTAATTCTGCGTACCGATTTCGACTATTCGGAGCGATGGCAGCAAAGGCAAAAAGAGGCTAGTGAAAGAATGGTCGAATCGGTTTTCAAGGAGATGCTTCCAGGGTGCTCCACACATAGGGATAACTATTACGGAAGTAAGAAGCATCGAAGTGAAAACGACCTTCTGATTAGGTATAGAGATGCGTTGTTGGTGATCGAAGTTAAAGCTGGCAGCTTTACTGATGCTCCGCCGGTGTCAGGTTATGCTTCGCACGTCAATCGCTATAAAGAGCTGATAGGAAAAGCGAATAGTCAATGTGCTCAGATGAGAGACTATATTCGCCGCTCCAACACTAACTTGGTCCTCTACGACGAGCACATGCAGCCGAAGGAAGTACTTGATATCTCGGATATCAAGAGCATCTTCTGCCTCTCGGTAACGGTAGACAACATTAACACTTATGCGGCTTGTGCCGAGAAACTTGGTTTTTTTAGACCTTGAAGAAGGCGTGTCTTGTCTCGCAATTGATGACCTCATGACTTACAGGGAATACTTCGATAATCCGCTAGAATTCCTCCACTTCCTCAAACAAAGAGAAATTGCGGCCCTCAATGAGAGGCTCATCCTCAAAGACGAACTCGACCACCTTGGCATGTACATTGCGCATAATTGCTATTCCCTAGAAGTCGACAGCATCGCGAAAGATAAGACCATTTATGTGTCAGGTTACAGAGAGGAATTGGACGAGTATTTCGAGCGGCTTGGCACTCCTTCACCCCAGCTTCAGAAGCCTCGGCAAAGTATGCCTAAGCGCTTTCGTGAAATAATTGACGTGTTGCTCAGCTCTGGCAATCCTCAAGCTGTTCACGTTTCCTCATACCTGCTTGATTTCTCCAGCGAAGCACGTGAGCAACTATCTGACGGCATTGAAATGTCTCTGGAGAGACAAGCCGCAACTGGCAGACAGGTCGTTCTTTCGTTCTCAGGCACCGGGAATTCACTTCGTCTGACGTGTTTCGTGTTTCAAGATGAATTGTCTGACGTCATGTCTGATCAAGAAATGTTCGACTATGTTGCAACCATCCTTCTTGCGAACAAAGAAGACGAACGCATGTTGTTGTCGTTTAGATTCGATACGAGCCGAGCCCTCCAAACGGTTGATATGCGAACAATCACCCTTTCTCAGATCCCTTCATCTCGGTTTGATGAACTGAGAAAACGCGGCGAGCGAATGGGTGATTTTCGAGTCGCCAAGTATGTAGAACAGTATGGAAGAATCGCGAGGAATCAGCCCTGTCCATGCGGAAGCGGAATGAAGTACGGGAGATGCCATGGGCGAGGCAAATAGTTAGCGCTCGGAAGCGGGTGCTTCGTTGTCAGAGAATCTACAATTGACTGCCAAGTGCCACAATGAACCAACAGATCTGTGCGTAGATCAAAGCGCGTGTTGAGCTCGCGGATCCTTGAGTAGAGTAGCGTTCGTTGTAATGTACCCGCTTGGCCGTTCAAGGAGGAACCCTCATGAATTTACTGAGTACATGCGTGCGAAAGACCGCATGACACAGGCGGAATGGGAGTGTACTTTTCAGGACGACGAACGCGAGATTCTTGTTGTCCTTGCTGAGGGACAGGGAGCCAACAAGAGGAACGGATTTTGGGAAGTTTCCGTTGATTTTCTTGCGCACGTAGAGTGCGAGACCGGTACTTTGTTCCCAAATGAAGGGCGCTTGGTCTATCCCGCCACTGATGAGGACCATGATACGGGAGATATATTTTCTCGCTTTAAAGAGCGGACGATTTATCGCGTGAAGGTACGCAAGAAGATCCCCGAAGAAGTACCTGAGATTGTTACTGCTTCCTCGCAGAATCAGTTTCGAGTTGTCGAGGTTTGTGAAGAGAACCCGCCGTGTCCAGAGTTGGAAGAGATTCTGGCTGAATATTGCAGGCCAATCATCTTGAATGACGAGGTCCTAGGAGAGCTAACCCTGGATAAGACCCTGGGGGTCTTTGAGGGGAAAGCTCAGTGGCGCCGCGCGTCAATCGACATTTCGTTGGAGGTTAACCCGGCTCAAAAGGCGAGCTGGACGAAAGCCAGGAAAGCGATGAAGAGCCTGCTCGAAGGTCAAGAACAATGGGACCGCGACATGCGTGCTTGCGCGGCGCGCTCATTGACCGCGAGCGCTCGTGATTGGCAGGAATCTGGGGACGACGAGGCTCCAGAAATTACACAAGAGAGTTTTGCTCAGCGAATTGAGCTCAGCAGCATCTCAGTGAGCGCAGGCGGCTCATTCACCGCCTATTTCGACGATGATCAGATGTTCTTCGGACACTGCATCATGGTGCGAGGAACCCTAAAGAAAGGCGCCGTGTCGGCACATATGGGTGGGTGAGTACCGACTGCGCACTCTCAGTTTTTGTGTGCGGTGATCGCAAACTGAAGGGGCAGGCGCTCGGGGTGCTCTCGAAGATGCCAGCCTCCAGTGGAATCTTGTTCCATGAGTTCGGGCCACGGGCACCATGCGGCGCGCGGGGTCTCCTCAAGCTCATCGATCACCAGCCCCGCGTTGATAAGGGCCGTGACGATCTGTCCGAGGGAATGATTCCACTGGTGGTTCGTCGTGTGAGTAATCCGCGGTGCGCCGGGGGAATCCACGTAGCTTGAATCGTCATCCCACGTCATTGGAGCATCCTGCTCGAAGTATGGCTGTTCAATCTTGAGCCCGTCGGAAATGTCCTCCCCGATTGTCATGAACATCGGGTGATCGTCGCGGATGAAGAAAGTGCCGCCCGGTTTGAGCAGGGAAGCGACGACCCGTGCCCACTGGGCGATATCGGGCAGCCAACACAGAACACCAATCGAGGTGTACACCAGATCGAAGTCGCCGGAGACTACTTCGCGAGCGTCGTACACGTTCGCGTGAATGAACTCGACGTTAGCGCCCGCGCGCTCGGCGATGCTGCGCGCGTGGGCAAGCGAGGCCTCGGACAGATCGAGGCCAATGACGCGCGAGGCCCCGCGGCGCGCAAACCCGATCGTGTCGGTTCCGACGTGGCACTGCAAGTGGATGACCTCTTTGCCAGTGAGGTCGCCGAATCTTTCGATATCTTGGGCCAGTTCGGCACTGATGGCCGTTGGGTCCTCGAGAAGGCGCTGGTAGTCGCAGTAGTTGCCAGCCATGTGCAGCTCGGCGCGGTCGTCCCAGTTGCGTTCGTTATCGGAAAACCATTGCGCTCGTCTGCTTGTTTCAGTCATTGGGTCATTGTACGTCGGCGGGATGTCGGGGCGGGGCGGCTGCCGAGGCCTCGGCACTGGCTTGGCGCGCCTTGTCCGCTCTGCGCAGCTGCAGGTAGAGGACAGCGGCGGAAAAGAAGTCTGCGACGGCGAAGAAGTGCAGTGCTATGTGGATCGCCGCGAGGGAGCTGGGGAGTAGACCGCGTTTTGCAGCGCGAAGCGAGGCCGCGAAACCGTAGGAGGACGTCGCGAGCATGAGGAGGTAGGACATTGCGAGCAAGGGAACCACAACGAAAGGCGCTGCAAGAAAAAGCCCGGGGATGACAAACATGATCGTCGCGATGCCCGTGGCGTAAAGGAAGATCAGTGTGTAGAAGGGGATCATGCAGAGCTTGAGGGCCAGATCCCAAAACGCAAGTCTGCGGGGGCTTCTGTAGCCGCGGTCGATGCACGCGCAGAGGATATTTGCGATCCCTGCAATTAGTAGGAGAGTGCCCCAGGTGGGCCAGTTGGTGCCCCAGCCGAAGATGTCATAAAAGGGTCCGCCGCTGTAGACCGCAACGATGAAAAGAAGCGGCAAGGCGGTGCGCACGACTTTGTACACGGCGAGCTCTCTTTCTGGTGAAAACTTGCACTACTGGCGAGGATATCACCGTGAAAAGTGCTCCTCTACAATCCCATCGAGTTGTGCGCGGATCTCCTGAAAAGGCCTGTTGAGATCGAGCGTCCTCACAGTTATCGCATTCCCGCTCATCTGATACACGCCATCGGGGTAGACCTCTTCATCGGTCTTCGCATACAAGAGCATTCCTGATACCCTGTGTGCCTCACCGCTATGCGCGGCCTCCATATTCTTCACATACGTGAAGATCTGATAGAGGTTCCCCGAATGCAGGCTCCGCGTGCCAAACCGCTCCTGCGTGGCGTGTGCATAGTACTTCGCGTCAATAATGAGCACCGTGTCCCCGCGCCGCAGCGTCACATCGGATCGCATCGTCGGCAGCATGTCATCGAAACCATCATCAAGCGCCCACGCAATATGCGGCGCACTCGCCTGAATCTCTGGATGCTCCTGGCGGTAGTACTCCAAAATAAACTTCTCGTACAAGCGACACATGTTCTGCTCGTCCAGGAACTCGGCGAGCCGAGTCTCTCCGCCTTCATTGGTGTGCAAAAGCCCCGAGTAAATCAGCCAACAGACATTGAGCAACATACGATAGGTCTGATTATTGCGATCAAAACGCATACGCCAGTTCGCCGCACCGAGCTCGATATCCGACACCTCCGCGAAGAAGGGGAGCAGCCTGCGCAGTTCTTTCTTCCGAGGCCTCGAGATCCGTGAGCGAAGCAAGGCCGTGCACGTTGCCTTGATGATCTGGTTCACCTGCGTGTCGAGTGAAAACTCGTCGTAACTGCACACCAACTGCCGACGCAGAATTGAGCGCGTTTTGAGGGACTCCGTAACCTCGATTTTTCCGCGCAGAGACGACAGTGGCTCTGTAACGTCGACATAGGAGCGTCCGAGGCCTCGCTTGAGTTGGGAGCGCACGCCACGGATCAGGATCTCCGCCAAGAGCTCCGCAGTGGAAGCAAATTCCTCGGTCGCTATCTCGCGATACCCCTGCTGGCGTAGCACCTGGAAGGCGTACGCGAGCATGTAATAGGTGTTACGAATCGGAATCATTGAATCGAGCGGCGAAGAGCCTCACTCCAGAGGCGGACCTTCTCCTGGTCGTCGAACCAGTACTCGCCAAGCATGGGAATGAGCTCGTATTCAACGATCGCTGAAAGGCTGGCGTGATTGGCTGTTCCTCCGACAAATCCACAGAAGTAGCTGTGTCCGATCATGAAGCCTTCACCAAGAGACTCGTCGCTCGCGATCTCGGTGTTCAGCCTGGCCACGCACGAAACCAAATTGTCGAAAGCAGCACTGCCCGCGGCCTCGCGATAGCGCGTGAAACCAGCGGAAGAAAAGCCCGGGTTGAGGGTGAAGAATGCAAATCGGCGACGCAGTGCATAGTCCAGCAGAGCAAGGGAACGATCCGCAGTGTTCATCAATCCGATCAGGTACACATTGTTTGGCACACAGAAACGCTCGCGCGAATAGAGCAGCTGGAGTTTGTTCTTCTCACCGCGCTTATCGTTCTCGATAAGCATGAAGAGCTCACCGAAGATCTTTGAAAGATTTCCGCGGTTGATCTCGTCGATGATGAAGAAATAATCGCGCTCATTGTCCTCGGCTGCCTGCTTGCAGAATGTGTAGAACGCGCCTTTGGAAAGCTCGAAACCTTCCGCGCTGGGGCGGTAGCCCTCGATGAAGTCTTCGTAGGAGTAGCTTTGGTGGAATTGCACCATCATGACGCGTTTGGCGTCTTTCACGCCCATCATCGAATACGCGAGTCGTTTGGCCGCAAAAGTCTTACCGACGCCGGGTGCGCCTTGCAAAATGACGTTCTTCTTCGCGCGGAGTAGCCCGGTGAGAGTGTCGTATTGCTGTTCGGACATAAAAACTTCCGAGAGGAAATCTTCCTTGTCATATGCGGGGTATTCGATCGCAGGCTGGTCGTCGATGACCTCATCGGCCTCGACCTCGAAAAGAGTTTCAATGGCTGCGACAAGCGTTGTGTCATCCGTGATGTCAGTCAGCGTTTTCGTTGGGAGTATGCGATCAGCTGCCCACTCGCCCTTGTGTGTCCACTCAACGCTGCGGAGGTTGGGGAAGTGTCCCTGGGCCTCGTCGTATTCGTAGTCTCCGGTGACGAGGCCGCGCCCGAGGATCTTCCCTCGGCCTCCCTTTACGAAACGACGTCGCCGGGCTTGAGGTCGTTGGCGAACTGCCAGAGCGCGTAGGCGTCGTTGCGAGGGTTGGTCGTTCCGCTGCTTGAGTCGACCAGCGCGAGGCGGATCGCTTCTTTGCTTGCGTACGCGGAAAGGTCGCCAGCTTCTTCCCAGGCAAGTCCCATCACTCCCTGGCTATAGAAGTCCTCCCACATGCTCGCGCCCTTGCCTGGAGCATAGAGCCAGTAGTGAGTCGTTTCAACATCAGCGTCGCCGAGGGAGTTGTCGGAGGGCTCGGCCTCCTGAAGTGTCTTTTGTTCTTTACGCTCTGCATTCACTTTTTTAGCGTCAGTAAATGCTGCATGGGCGATCTCAGGGAATGAAGTGAATGGATATTTTGCGCTTTCGCATGTGGAAGCAACTAGATCGCGGATCTTTAAGTATGTAGCGCCTGTAATGAGTTCTTTTTCTTTCTCGGGAGGAACAAGGTTTGCGACCTCTGTCCCGCAGGCTCCTTGGGAGTGCAGAAACCAACGGTTACGGCTGTCCAGATTGATGAAGAACCGTGGTCGAATCCAATACAGTCCTGTCGTGAGTTTCTGTCCTAAACCACGCTGGCCCAGTGTCGCGTCAAAAGCGACCGTAAAATCAGCGCGATTATCCGGAGAATCGTTGTCGGCGAGCGCGATCCCGGCTTTAAAGACGCGCCAGAGGTTTTCGATATCCTGCGTGCGAGTTTCGCTATCGAAGGCGTTAAATGCTGCCGCGAGGTTGTTGATTCCGGGGACTCCGTTGAATGTGACCGGCCGTGTTGCAGTGATGCCAAATTCCTGTGCCAATGCGTCAAGAACTACGACGCGTTTTTCGTTGGTGATTCCTCGTGTAAAGAGGCCGAACACTGTGAATGGGTCGATGTCCTCGGGAGTACTTGTGCGGTCGATCGTCGGTAAGGGAATCCCTGCTTGGGAATATGCATGCGACAGATGCCTGAGTAGTGCCTGTCGATTGTTCGCGTATCCGAGCAGGGTGTCGGCGAGTTCCTCATAGAACTCAACCCAAGCGAATTGACCCATGTCGATAGCGTCCTTCCTTGAACGCGCTTGTATACCTGGGTCTAATGCTAGTTTGCGTTGGGGCGTTATTGGCGCAAGCGCTTGGCCTCGGCTCCAAAGATCAGTAGCCCTGCGACAATAGACGTCCCGATCGCGCTTGCGAAGGCGACATTCGAGTCGAGCTTGAGCGCCGGAATTCCCATGAGCATCCCGCATACGTAGGGCACGAGCCACACCAGCCACACGCCAATGCTCAGGCGGTGGAAGCGTGAAAGCGTTTCGGGGTTCTTCTTCGCGTAGGCGATGGTTGCCCACGCGGCATGGATGATCATGAGGATGATCGCGAGCAATCCGGTGGTGGCGTGCGCAAGATTCGCCGAGTTGCCTCGCGCGATTACAGACATGACAGCAGTTCCAGCGGTGTCAAAGACCAGGCCCATGTAGAAGAAGATGATGTGTCCGAGCTTGAGCGTGCCCGCGCGGCGCTCGGCAAAGACGCCGATCGTGTAGAAAACAAGTGCCAGAGTGATAGCCGTCGAGGCGATTGCGATCATGATTGTCCCGTTCCGTTGATTGATGGATCTGCAATCCATGCTAGGAACGCATGCGTGAACAACAATCCCCTTGTGTTCACGCGAGGCTTTTACTTCGCGTCGTAGAGTCCTCGCTCGAGGAAAGCCAGCAAAAGCTCGCAGTCTTCGTCCCCCTTCTCAAGGGAGGTGAGCAGTGATCGCATGGTGAATTCTGCGATTGCCGAGGCTGCAGTTCCTTGGGGGAGTAGCGCCCAGTTAATGCGCGTGTCCTGCTCGAGGACGCTTTCGAGCTGAGCGCGCGCGTGTGCGAGGACGGACCCCATGACCTCGTGCGCGGCTAAAAGGTCCTGTTTGGGCAGCTCTTCGTGGTCGCGGAGCCACTCGCGGTGGAAGGACGCAAAGGCTCCTTTCGTCTGGTCCCAGAGTCTGCGGCAAAACTGCACGAAGGACTCATTGCTCTCGATTCGGCACAGTTCTTGCGAGAGTGAGAACTCAAAGTAGCGTCGCGCGGCGGCGACCATGATGTCGGTCTTGGAGGGGAAGACTTTGTAGAGGTATCCGACGGAAACTCCCGCGTCCTCGGCGACCGCTCGGGCGGAGATCGCGGCAAGGCCGCCCCTGGCGCCGATTGTGTAGGCGGCTTGGATGATGCGCTCTTTGTGGTCGAGAGTACTCACTTGTGGGTTCCTCGCCTGACGTGTTGGGGATGGGATGTGTCTATACTGAACACTGTTCATTATAGGGTGAAACCGGCGAGAGGAGGAGTTTCGTGCCCAAGCAGGTCATCGACAAAGACAAACTCATCGACCAAGCGTATTCGATTGCCGCGCGCGAAGGAATCTCCGCCCTCTCCGTGCGAAAACTGGCCGCGGCATGCGGAATCGCCGTCGGCTCGGTCTACATGTACTTCCCGACAAAAGCGGACCTAACGGCCGCAGTATTCACGCGGTTCTTTGGCCAGGCGCTCTTCGAGGAATGCTGCCGAGTTGACGGGCGTGAGAGTTTCGCTGACTACGTCCGGAAATTGCGTGGTGCTTTGGGCGCGGCTTTGGCGCAGATGGACGTTGATTGGTTTGCCGAGATGCGCCGCCTTCCCCGCAGTGAGCACGAGGCCTTGGAGGCTGCGCGCGGACCGATGTTGGCTCACATGGAACAGGGACTCCAGCATGTGTTGGATGCGGATTCAGCGGTCGTGCGCTCAAGGCTGGTTGGCGCCCTGAGCCCCGAGAAACTATGTCCTTTTGTTCTGGCAACTATTTTTACTTCCCTCATGGAGGGCTCTGATTGTGAGGCCCTTTTCGCTCTTCTTGATACCAGCTTGTACGAGGCCGTGGCTGAGAGTCGTGCTTCAGAAAGCGTTGCCGCGGCCCCGATTGAAAAGAAAGATTGTTGATGACACTGTTTAAAATGAAAAAAGAAAACCTGATTACCGTGGCCGGAGTTGTTTGGCTGCTGGCGGGTATGAACGTCGCGCTGATTGGTGTGCGTTCGGCCGTTGAGATGAGCGGTGCGGCTGTCGGTGTTGTCGTTGCTTTGGTTGTTGGTGCTGTTGCTGCTTTCTTTGCCTTCCACGCAATGTTCGGCAAGATCGTCCTGAAGAATGCTCAGAGGATCCGAGGCCTAGACGCAGAACGTCTGAACTTCCTGCGTTTCTTGGACCTCAAGGGCTACCTGATCATGGCCTTCATGATGTCCTTCGGCTTCGGGCTGCGCCTAAGCGGCCTCATCCCTACCTGGTTCTTCGCATTCTTCTACACGGGACTGGGATGTGCTCTGACCTTGGCGGGGGCTAGCTTCCTGCTGCACAGGGCGTTTGGTGAAGGCTGGACTTTTCATTCCCCGAAGGTGGACAGGGATGCTGTTTGTCGCGAGGAGAGGATTTCTTAGCGTTGCTAGCCTCGGATGGCTAATGGAGGCTTTAAAGGGGAATATGTTCTTGACCGGTTGCAAGCCGGTGAATTCGTTTGCCGAGCTTGTTACTGGCGTGCGTGGGCGAAGGGAGCCCACGCCATGTCGGGCTGTTCCGATCAGCCCGTGGATATATCTACCGTCAAGAAGAACGCCGAGGTTCATGGCTACACATATCTGAGGCCACTGACGAATCCCAGCTTGAAGGATGATCCTCACGCCACGCGCGAGGGTGGCGCGCACGATCTCGTAAATCTCGTACCAATACACATTCGCCTGCTTCCCGAAACTCTGGGACATGGCGACAAACGGGCTGGCGATGGCGGCACCGGTGGTGGGGTGTTTGCCGAGTAGGCCGAACTTGGAGATCGCCTGCTCGCACTGCACATACCGGGCAAACGCCTGCGCATACACCTCAATCAGGCGAGGCGCCACGAATTGGGAACAGCCACGTTGATCGAGCCGCTGCCACGTCTCCCGATAGACGAGGTCAGCGCCAAGCGGTTTGCCGTCACGCTGAATCTCCGACAGATAGTCCGATGGTTCGGGCATCGTCTCCCCGGCAAGCATCGCACCGTCGCAATTGTCATTACCTGCGAAGTCGAAGGGTTCATTGAGCGGGTCTTCCAGGCGGGTGGCGGGGCGTCCGGCGACGAGTTTCTCGCCCAGCGGGCCGGGCTTCGCGCCTGCACGCACGCGGCGTCCGCCCCCTGTTGGTGCCGTCTTTGGCCATGGGTCGCCTCCCCGCCGTAGAATCGTCATGGTTTCGGTGCTGAAGTCCATGGGAGGTGTGAGTGGTTGAGTCTTTAAAACTATTCGTTCGGACCTACGTGTATTGGGTAGGGCTCATCCTCGGCTTCGCGATAGTGCCCGGTTCTCTGCTCTTCACTGCTGAAGTCGCCCCGGTGAACACTCCATTGTGGCTTGCACCTTTCGCCGGGCTGCTGCTTTTTGTCATTGATCGGCCATCAACATGGGAGCCGCCGCTCTGGCGAGCATTACTGATCCGAGTATTGGGTGCAGGATTTGCAGCCACCATGCTCATCGCGTTTGATGCAGTTGCTTCCACCCACTATGGATCTCAACACTGGAGTGAGACGCTCCTATCTTTCGGTCTCGGTTGGATTGTCTTCACGGTAGTGGCAGGACACATGCTCATGAGCAGCTCCGCCCGATTTGGCGCACCTGCTCACACGATCAGGGACGCGATCCGTACCTACACGACATGGATAGGAATCTGCTTCGGGATTTTCTATATCCCCGCCGCAGGACTCTCCGCAGCTGACACTCTTTTGATGGTTCTTCCGCTTTATGGAACGTTCCTTACCGGCCTGGTTCTTTTGATAGTTGACCCGCCACGACGATGGCCGCAACCGCGAGTGAAGGCACTGTGGATACGACTCTTGTCAAGCGGGGCAGCAGCATTACTACTTGTTGTCACGAACTCGTTCTATCGCAGTACTCGCACACACGAGATTTTCGTCGGGGACTGGCAGGAAAACCTGGTCTTCTTCGTGGGTGCTTGGGCACTTTATGCCGCAGTGGCTGGGGCCAGGTATCTTACGCCTGGCCACAGCCACGAAGCGGATGACAAACTCAGTAGATGAATTCAGCTAGAGCTTGACATGCTGTCCTCTTGGTTTCTTCGCTAGGGCTCAACGCCCGAGTGGCCGTATGCCCCAGCCGCATTTTTCCCAATTCACGCCATCACTCCCGTGCCACCAGTTCAAGGGATACGACAGGCTCTGCCTCAGGTCACCGGTGTCGCGTTCCAGTGGAGGAGTGAATGAACGCAGAAAACCGGGATGCCCTGGTGTCTCGAGAATCCCGCAGATCCCCAGAGTCTCAACGATCCCAACGGCCTCGGCCTGGTTGCAGGGAAGCAACTTCGCGGTACGGATCGCGGTCGCCAAGGCTGTACCGCTGGCCTCGTCGTCTATGGAATCAGCCAGCTCCAAGATCGACCTCAAAATCTCCACATCAGCATCGCTCGCTGCCCGACGCTCCATTGATACGAACTGCTCCAAGTAAAAGATCGGCTTCCCGATTGTTCCCCAAATGCCGCCGCCCTTATGTTTCACCCAGTTAAAGAAGGTGCCCGTTAGCTTCTGCGGAACCTCCTGAGTCTGGCCTCGGTCAAAAGAAAACCAACTGCGCGCATACACGTAGGACGCCAAATATAGCGGTAATCCACATCGCGTGAGGACAAACTATATAAGAACGCCTGCGCCGCATCCTCTAAAGACACAGCCTCAAAGACCCGCTTCAAGAGATCAAGCGACTGATCGAGAGTAATAGGCCGGTCCTCAACAACGACGCCCATCTTCCGGGCATAAGCAAGCTCCTCAGCGCTCACTGATTGCTTCTTCTGATCGTCCATCAAACGATTCAGAATCTGAACAGCCTTCTTCTCCACGCTTACCCGCCCTTCGAAGTACCTGGAGTGCTAAAACCTCAGAACCCCAGCAGCCTGCGATAAATCGCCTCGTCCTCATCCGAGAACACATCAAACACAACGATCATGGGGGACTGAGTCGCCGTCAGCCACTGATTGACCACATCCACCGCGACCTCAGCAGCGTCCTGCTTCGGGTAGCCAAAAACGCCCGTCGAAATACAGCAGAACGCAAGCGAAGCCATCCCGCTCTCCTGCGCCAAATCCAGGCAATTCAGGTACGAGCTCATCAACTCGAAACGGTACATGTCAGCGCTCTCGCCAGTCGGCACAATCGGCCCGACCGTGTGAATCACGCGCTGCGAAGGCAAGTTATAGGCACCCGTAATCTTCGCCCTACCCGTCGGCTCCTCGTGGCCCTGCTCCTCCATGAGCTGCGCGCACTCCAAGCGCAACTGGACGCCCGCAAACGTATGAATCGCGTTATCAATACACGAGTGCCCGGGCTCCCAGCACCCCAGCATCTGCGAGTTCGCCGCGTTCACAATCGCATCCGCCGCGAGCCTCGTAATGTCACCGCGCCACAAGCGAATATTCGGGTGCAGGGGCGCGACCTCGGCCTCGTCAATGGAAACAACGCCATCCCCGGCAATCAACTCACTGAGCAGCTGATCCTGCAAAGCCAGCCACTGCGGCGAGGCGGGCATGGGCGGGCGCGTATTGACCAACGCGCGGAACTGCTTCCACATCTCATCGACCCCGGTCGGCGCGGGCACTGGTATACCGCGCTCCTCGCACAGCCCCGCAATCAGTGGGGTTAACAACTCAAGCATCCGGCTGGGCCACATAAGCATTCCTTTCCCAAAAGACGAGGGGTGACAACAGTGTAAATCCACGTCGTTGATAGGCTAACGCTGTTTCAGCAGCATGTACATAAACCCGGAAAGCGCATGGGTTTTACGCTCTGGCAGCCATCAGTACCGCCCGATTACCGCCAGTGGCGGTATAAATTGGCGGTAATCAGTCAGCGGAGGGCGCCCAGCTTCTCACTGACTCGTTCGTGCGTGTTACTTGTGCGTTCCTATTGCTACATTGAGCGATGAGAATTGGGGCTGAATTCCAGGCAGACAAGGAGTCTGACAATGAGGTACGCCAAGACGGTGATGTTGGAGGGCGGGGTGGAACTCCTCGTGAGGAACGCCGTCGCCTCGGACGCCCGCGCGCTGCGGGAAACTACGCAACGCACCCATGCGGAGACCGACTACCTGCTGTCCTACCCGGATGAGCAGAACATCGACGACGAGCAAGAAGCTCGTTCCCTAGAAGAAACAGAACGCAGCGGCAATGAGGTCGAGCTCGTCGCCGTCATCGATGGGCAGATCGTTGGAAGCGCAGGAGTCTCAGCAGTGCGCAGTCGGCGCAAGGTCGCGCACCGGGCGCGTTTCGGGATCAGTATCCTCAAGGAGTTCTGGGGGATGGGGATCGGTCGGGTGCTGATGGACGCGAGCATTGACTGTGCTCGGCGGGCGGGCTACACCCAGCTCGAACTCGAAGTGGTGGCGGATAACGAGCGGGCAGTGTCTCTGTATCGGCGCGCGGGATTCGAAGAGTATGGACGCAATCCCCGGGCTACCGGTCCGCGTCTGCGGGATACCAGGAGCTCGTGTATATGAGGCTGGAACTGTAGATTTTTAGATGTGGTGACCTACCGGTCCGACAATGCTTGATCGGGTCTAACTTCAAACGATGAATCTGTGCGCCACGGAGGAGGCGCGCTCCGGCCTGTCCTCGAGACCATTAGGCTCTTGGGCTAGAACACTAAACAGTTAGTTGTCGCACAGCTAACGATGGAGTTTAGAACCGTAACCATTATCCGATTGAATGTTCTTGAGGCGAGGTAAAACAAAGCTGGCCGGCTAATTCTTCAAAAAAGAAGCTCAAGAATGAGTGGGAATTTTGACAAAATCTCTAATTTTGAGAGTAGAATCCTAGTCTGTTGGCAATAATACAGCGATCTCTCAGGGTAAAAGCAGGAATAAAGTTGTTCTAGGTCGCACGCTATTCGTTGGTGAATAGAGGGGCGGTCGCGCTTTCCTGAAATGAGGGCTGGTTATTTGTTGTCTGCGTTTTTATTGGAGAAGTTCATAGTTGAACGATGAGACTCAAGGAAGAGTGCCAATGGTCCCTCAGAGTGATTCTGAAGAAGCAACAAACAAAGAAACAGTGAAGCCTCTGACGCGGCGGCTGGTTTATATCGCGATCGCCGTCCTCGTTGTAATCGTGTTTTCTGGCTACCTGTTTATCGTTGCGCCTCATAATCGAGCAATGCGTGAGTTTCAGGATGCTGCTTCTGTTGTCCAACAGGAGAATGCTGAACTGCAGGAGAAGATTGAAGCAGGCCAGCAGGCATTGGATACAGGAGAAACGCCCTTTGATATTGCGACAAAAGATAGTCTTACGGTTCTGATTGCGAACTCGAAACAAGAGTTGCGCCAAATTCCTAGTGATTTGCCATATATGGCAAGCGAAATTGACAAGAAGACAGAAGAACTTCGACAGCCACTTGACTTCGCTCAGGATATTCAAACTTCAGGAAGCAAAAGAAGGATTTGAGAAGAGCGTTCGCCAACTGAAACAAGTTACTGCACCGACTCAAGACTTCGTCGTATCGCGTCTAGGTCAAGTTGCCGACGTCTCGGATCTTGCGCCAGTGACTGAAGAGAATGATCCTAATCATCATCTCAATAAACCTCGTGGTTATACCGCTGCTATTTTCTTTAGCTACAGCAAGGTCAAGGATCAGTATGGTCAGTATGCGGGGAAAAACTCAATCGAAAAAGGTACGGCTGGTGGCGGCTGTATTGAAGTGTTTGCAAATGCTGAAGACGCGAATGCACGAAACGATTATCTGTCCTCGTTTGATGGCAACGGATTTTTCGATTCTGGTTCGCATGAAGTCGTTGGTACCGTACTGATTCGAACTTCGCATAATCTGACGGGAACTCAACAAAAAGAGCTGACTGCAGAGATTAAATCAGCGCTAACCACAGTCCAATAAGATCGCGGAATGACCCATCGGTAATTGGCCGGATCTGATCTCTAAGAGAATGGATCCGGCCAATTGGTGCATTGTCTAATGGAGAGCCATCGTGGGAGTGATCGGTAGTCTTCCGTCCAGAGGGTACCCTTAAACCGTGAAAATCCTTGTCGTCCCCATGCTGGCCCGCTCGCAGATGGGCGGTCCGTGGTCGCGGGCGCAGCAGATCGCCCGCGCGTTCCTCAGTCGCGGCCACGAGGTCACGCTCGGGCGGGGAGATGACGGCAACTGTGTCGATCCGGTCGCCCCGACATTTGAAATTCCCGTTCCCTCGCCCCTTGGCCTTCCCGAGGCGATTGCCCGTCACACCTTTCCGCTGGCGTCGCGCTTGGGGCTGATGGGTCGCAAGCCCGTCCATAGTTTCGAAGAAGTGCTGTGGTTAACAGGCTCTTTGGATTATCGCTACAGCTGCGCGGTAGTCGAGAAGCTCTGTGAATTCATACGGACATGGCGCCCCGACGTTGTCTACTCGGAATTCAACCTCGCCGCCGTCATCGCCGCCCGCGCCGAGGGCATCCCCTGCGTGGGCAGCGGTTCGCAGCCGACGACCGCCTCCTACGCTTCCAACCCGCGCAAATCCGCAGGAATTCGACGCCTGCTGCACGAGATGGGAATGCCCGCCCCGGCCTCGTCGCTCACCATCCTTGAGGGGATGAAACGCCGCTTCATCCCCAGCTGCCCCTCGCTAGAACCGGATGCCGGGAAACAGGCGATCTACTGCGGTTTTCTTGGCGAGATGTCGACGGTGGATAGTCGCAGCACCGATCGCGATTGCGCGGTGGTCTACCTCGGCTCAGGCAGTGTCCCCGCGGGAGTTGCCGTGCGAGTTGGCCGGAAGATCTCGAGCGCGCTTGGCTGCGATGTGTACGTCGCAGGTGTGCCCGAAGCGGTATACGCCGCAGCTGGCCACAAAGTGCACTGCGCGCCTCGCTTAAACTTTGCCGAGCTCATCCCTCGCGCCCGCGTCATGGTCCACCATGGCGGGCAAAACTCGATGATGGACGCGCTGGTTTACCAGGCGCCACAAGTTGTCGTACCCGGTCGGGTTTTCGAGCGTCAATTCAACGCCGATGCCGTCGAGCGTACGCGCTGCGGCCTGAGCGTGCGCGCACCCAAGCCCGCTCTTATTGCCGAGGCTGCGCTACGCCTCGTCAATGAAACTTCCCTGAGCGCTGGGCTTCCAAAGCTGCGCGACGAACTGTCGTCACTGGGTGGAACTGAGCGGATTGTCCGTGAGGTTGAGGAGACTCGCTACTTGTAGGATCTGCCCCGTGGCCGATGCTGGAGCCTAGTGGGCCTGAGTGGAAGCTTTCTTGCTTGAACTGCGCTATTCCCTAGACTCATTGGCGCCGTTTGGAGGCATTGACACCAGTTGGAGCTTTGAATGAGTGGTTTTTGGGGTATGCGATGCCGCCAAGTGGTGCCAATCGCGCCGAGTAGTGTCGATCCGACCTAGCGGTGTCGATCCCAGCCAAAGCAGTGATGCGAGATAGCAGTGATCTGGCCTAAGAGTGTCAATCCCACGTAGTAGCGCCGGGTGAGTAGCCCCGGCCAGGCCGTCTAAACCGACGCTGCGACAGGAGGTCCCCGCAGGCGCTTTCAGTTCCACCCGCGCAGGATTGCCTCGAGGCCTCGCTCAAACTGGGTGACGAAATCGTAGCGATCCTCAAGGAGATCCTGGATAAGTGGTCGCAGCGCCTGTGCATCTTCCGGGCTCAATGCGGCGCTCGCGGCCTGCAAATCGACGGGCTGCTCAGTGGTGCCGCCCACGGGCGGAACGACCTCGGCAGCAACGAAAGCCGTTGTGTAGATCGACACGGCGTTGACCAATCCGAGCATGTCCGCGTTCGGAGTGAAACCTCGCCGGGCGAGTGCCACGAACACGCGCGCGAGCTGAGAAAGCTGCTCGGGAGTCGACATCGGGTGAGTGAGCAGCAACATGACCGTGCCCGGGTGCGCGCGAAGTGTGGCGGCCAGGCAGTGCGCGTACTCGCGCATGTAGGCCAGCAGTGGCGAGGCCGAGGCAGCCTGGGGTGCTCCTGGCGCGGCGGGCGTCGCCTCGGACGAAGCTGCGGACTCAGAGCGTCCCGGTAGGTCCACTTTCCCGCCCTCAACTCGAGCCAAGAATGAGTCGAAAGTCAGGCGCCAAACCTGTTCCGAAATGCCCTCCAACAGAGCAGCTTTGTCGGGAATATGGCGATAAAACGCGGCCTGGGAGACGCCTAAGCGCTTTCCCAAAGACCGCAGAGATAGGGCGGAGAGCCCCTCCTCATCAACCAATTCGAGCGCAGTAGACAAGATAATGTCTCGCGATAGCGCGCGTGGCTTTGATGATGGCATGGACTCTCCGCTCAGGTGGATTACTCCTTGTGATAACGAAACTTTATCAGTGCAAGTGCGGCGAACGCGGCGAAGAATCCCAACAGTGCGCCGATTTGTGGGGCGATATCAGCGAATCCAAGTCCGTCCAAGCTCACCTTGTTGATTGCGGCGTTGGCCCAGTAAGCAGGGGAGAGGCGTGCGGCGTGCTGCGCCCAGTCGGGGAAAGAAGAGACTGTGCAGAATGCTCCACCGATTCCGGCTGCGAGCATGCCCACGATGTTCGACATGGACAGTGCGGCATCTCGGCTGTGTGACCACAGGGCAATTGCAACACCCAGGGCCGATAGGACCGCCGAAAAACTCAGCAATACCGCCATCAGTGCAAGTAAAGAGCCCTTCGGACGATACCCGAAAATCGTTGCACCGAGCACAAGTACGACCGTGATCTGCACGGTCTGCATGATGTAGGCAACCAACGCTTTGCCGGTCAGGATGGATGCGCGTGAGGTCGGAGATGCCTCGAGGCGCTCCCATGTTCCCCAGGAATGCTCGTTGAAAAAAGAGCCAATGATGTTCTGGACGGCGAGGAAAGAAAACAAAATCGCCATCGAGGGAACCGCCTGTTCAGCGCCGGTGGCTCCCGTGTATCCATCGGCCAAGAGCATTGACTTGAACGCTGGCATCATGAAAGGAATCAAGACAAGCGGGATCACCGTCAGGATGAGCGTCGGTGCCGGGTCGGTGAGTTGGAGGCGGATATTCAAGCGGGTCATTGCCCACAGCTGCTTAAGCTGCGACATGGTCACTCTCCTCGATGATGTGCAGGTATGCGTTATGCAGGCTCGGTTGGTCGATCTTCACATCGACGAGGCGTACTCCCGCCAGGGCTGGCGAGGCCAAAACTTCGCCGATACGCGAGCCCGGGTCGGCCTCGTCCCCGCTGTGGCGCAGTACGTTACCGTCGGCGCTCCACCCCTCGAGTGGGGGAACGGTGCGGTCGAAGGTGAGCGTGACCTCGGCGCTGCCGTGGGCGGAAATGATCTCCTCAAGGCTTCCGCGGGCAACGATTCGCCCCTCGCTCAGGATTGCGATGTCAGAGCCAAGCTCCTCGAACTCCGCGAGGTAGTGCGAGGTGTAGACGACGGCTGCGCCCTCTTCGGCCAGTTGATGGACCGCGCTCAGGATCTGGCTGCGCGCTTCAACATCCGCCCCAACTGTGGGCTCGTCCATGAAGATCAGTCGAGGCTTGTGCATGATCGCCATGCCCGCGTGGAGTCTGCGCTGCTGGCCACCCGAGAGATGCGAGGCGCGTTGGTCGCGTTTTTCACTCAGGCCAAGCAGGTCCATGACCTCGCCGGCGCGCACGACGGCTTCGCGGCGGCCAAGGCCGTGTAGCTCTCCGAAAGCGGTGAGATTCTGGGCGACGCTCAGGTCTGGGTAGATGCCGAGTTCCTGTGGCGCATATCCGAGCAGCTGGCCGATGTTGTGCGTTGCAGGATTCTTTCCGCAGATGCGAACGCTGTCGGCGTCTGCTCGCTTTAGCCCGCACAAAATAGTGATGAGCGTCGATTTTCCGGCGCCATTTCGTCCGAGCAGTCCAAGGATTTGTCCTGGTTCGACGCGAAGGTCGACTCCGCGCAGAACTTTGTGGGTGCCGTAGCTCTTGTAGATTCCCTGAGCTTCTAGGGCGGGTGAGTGTGGTTGTGACACGGTCATTCTCCCATCGGTTAACAGTGTTAACTTTGTGTCGAGATAGAGGTTAACACTGTTAACTTACGGGCGCAATGCGATCCGAAAAGTAAAGGGAGAGGATTAGTGGCGCGGGAAAAACAAAACGTAGTTAGCAATAAAGCGGATACGCGGAAGGGCCCTATTTCCCAGGGAAAAGCAACGGCAGTGCGTGGCTGAGCTGGCGCGAAACCGAGGCTAGGGAATGTGTCCCGTCCTCATCGATCCACACCTGTAAGCTCTGGGGTGTCATCAGCATCGGATATTTGCGGTAAAACTCGCCGAGCTGCGGATTCATGTCGTCTAATGCTGGATCGTCTGAACCGACGCTGGCGATAATGCGGAAATCCTGTGGCCGCATGTTGCGGCTGCGCACACCCAAAGTCACTTCGTCAGCAATCTGGGGTAGCGGTGCGTCATGATCGCGGCCAATCCACGACTCCCCGGCCATTGGCAAATAGCCGTAGAAATAGTCCGGGTTCAGGGCGAAAACATCCCAGGTCGTAATCCCGCCCATGGAAAAACCGCCGAACACGCGGTGCATACGGCTAGCTTTTAAGGATTCATCCGTGGTGTCGCCGCCCGCGTAGGTTGAGTAGCGCGACTCGACTGTGTCAATAAGAGTGTTGATCTCGCTGGTCGCAAAGAAGCGGTTGAGCTGATAATCCGTTTCAAAATCATCATTCACGAAGGAGCGATCAGGGTAATACGTCGCAAAAACGACGATTGTTGGGGAGACGCTGCCGCTGCGCTCCAGGTCATCAATCGCCGGCGAGACCTCGTCCGCCATCTCCTCCGCGCTGCTCATCCACCCGTGAGTTAGGTACGCGATATTGGCCGGTGTCCCCTGTACGTATGTTGCCGGAAGGTAGACCAGAGCCTGCTTCTTATAGACCACTCCCTGATATTCCTGTTGATAATCCACGGTGTCGATCCGCCCGTGCAAGGGAATCGGATCCTCCGAGGCCGCAGGAATGATTACAGTTGTTCCGTCCGCCTTCTCGTGGTGAGTAACTGCGGGGGAGGGGGTGGAGGCGTGATAGACCTCGTATCCTGCTGTGCTGACTAAGCCAGTTGCTGCCACTAGCGTGCCCACGGCAAGCGCGATCGTCCCCTTGCGGTCACGAGGCCGCGGCTGGCGCACCGGCACTTCCGCGGTTTCGGGCACGGGTGAGGTCGGAGTACTCATCGGTAAAGTTCCGTGTAGTTCGTGTGCGTTGACCTCATATGGTCGATTTTAGGTCCGTGGGTGTGGCGGTGCGAATGCGCCTAAGCTGCTAGCGGAGCTGACAACGGAATGCTCGCAGCAATCGCCACGAGCACCGCCGTTGAGGTGTGAGCGTATTTATTAAGTAAATCCCCGCACTTCAGGCGCCGTTTCGCGGTTCGAGGTGTGGGGATAATTCTTGCTACTTCCTTGATTTACCCTTGGGGAACTCTGTAAAATCGCACAGTATTCAATCCTGTATCAACAAGCAATGGTGGTTGTGTCATGGCGAAACTTCGCGGTTTAGTTCGAGTGCTGGGTGCTCTTGTCGTTATTGCCCTGGTCTTCCTCGGCGGAATGAAAATGGCCCCCTACCTGGGATTCTTGGGATTCAACTCCAAGAAGGTCACGACCGACACCACGACCATCACCAACTCTTTCTCTGATATCGCGGAGCTTGCGACTGAGTCCTACATCTTCACTGAGGTTGGCAAATACTCCGAACAGGGGACGCAGATTTTTGGCCTGGAGGTTCCCGGAACAGGAGCGTCATTCCTCATCACCTACTCGGGTGAAGTCAAAGCCGGCATCACCGATATCAGCGCGATCAAGGTTGAACGGGATGAGAGCAAGAAGACCATTAAGGTCACTGTTCCGGCGGCCCAGGTGATCTCGACCAAAATCGATCCCTCGTCAGTCAAGACCTACGACCAGACCTTTAGCTTGGCGAACCGCCTCGAAGTCAATGAAGTGACTGGTTTCCTTGCAAACGAGGAGAAGCGCGCATCCGAGGACGCTGTGAAGCGTGGCCTGCTTGAAAAGGCACAAAAGCGTCTAGACGAGATCATCACCGGCCACGTCAAGGCAGTCTTGGGTGACGAGGCCAAAGACTATGAGGTGAGCGTAAGCGTCGCCGAGGCGAAGAACTGATTGCCGAGGCCGGGGCTAGCTTTCGGGAGAAGAACTCCGGTCTGCATCTGCCTCAGGCAGAGCCGGGAGGGGATCGGTATCGGCAGTGAGTGCCGCGCAGGTCGTCTTAAGTAGCGACGCCAGTTCTTGCGCAGCTTCGCGCCCAACGCTAGGGAAGCACCACTCAAAGTGACACTGTTCATGAGTGACATGCAGCTGCGCAAGAGAATCCTGCTCGTTGAGAAAATCCCACGTGAGTTCTTCAAGCGGGTAACTGCCCGTGACTGTGCCCTTCTGAATGAAATCCTGAGGGGAAGCGGTAATCACTCGTCGATTTGTTACGGCCACCATTTCCGGTGCAACAACAACTGAACGTTGAGCTGCCCGTCGGAGGAATCCCGCGGCTTGTCCGGGCTTACGAATGCCAGGCGCCTTTGTGTCTTCACGTTGGGGCAAGCCTGCCCAAGCGATTTCTATCGCCTCGGCAAAAGGAGAAGAAGCTTTTGCAAGAAGCCGGTGCGACAGGCGATCAACGGGGAATGCCAACGCGTGCAATTCTTCGCCTTCGTCGAGGAACCATCGGAGAGTGTCGGTGTATGCGCTCGTATCGTAATCTTCAGGAGCGCATGTAACTGTGGGCTCTGGTTGCGGGTTCTCGCGGATGCCGAGCTGGCGGGCAAGGCCGTCAAGTGCCTCGAGCAGCTTTCGCGCGGTCTCCTGTGAGATCTTTGAATCTCCACGTTTCTGCGTCAGTGGAATGGTCCATTTCCCAGCTGTATCGGCGGTGACATGAAGTTCATGAATGAGCGCATACAGTAGTTCACGCTGAGTTTGAAGATCCGTTTCAATTTCCTGTTGGATCTCAGGAAGATCGCGGGTTAACGGTTCGCCGTTTGCCAGTTCATGACTGCGCTTGAGAATTGAGAGGCAAACCCATGCTTGTAACGTTTCGAAAGCCGCGCATGCATCGATAATGATGTTCTGTGCATTGACCCGCAGATAGTTCCGTCTTGCACTGACATCGCTTTGGGCTTTTCGCAGTGAATCGGTGTGTTCGTGAATTCGCTCCTTATAGTGATTCCGGTGCGATCTCAGTTCGTGGAAGAGCCCACTGACTGTATCCCAATTCGAGTCCGAAACTTTGCCTTGTTTGACGCTGAAGCGGTAGACCTCGGTGATTGTTTCACAGACGCCCTGGTAGTCAGCTTTTCGTGAGCTTGTAAGAATTTGGAGCGTTTCCTCAGAGAGCTGTTGGACGCTGCGTATTTGCTTTGAAATATTACTGAGCTGCATCTGAAGTGCAATTGTTGCAATTGCGGGTCCGATGGCAGCAAGAACGCCGGAGAGCCGAGCGCCAGAAACTGAAAGTAGACGTGCATTTCGAACAAACTGTCCATTTGAACCGCGGATTACTCCAAGTACGCCGCCTCCAGCCGTTTGTGTGAGTGTTGCGCCATTAGCGAGGAGAGCCTGTGAGGCAGCATCGAGCCTGTAGAGGCCAGAAGCTTGAATGAACGCGTTCGCTGCGGAAGCCGCACCGCCACCCACTGCCGCGATCTCACCGACTGAAGCAACAAGATCGTTGAGGGAATTGCCAAGAACAAGCTGGTCGGTAATCTTTTCAAGTCCTTCGGTGTGAGGGCCGATCACGATCGCAAGATTGTCTTCCAAGGGGATGAGAAGGGTTTCTCCGTCTTCTGGCGAATATTGCAATTGCGTGTTCTGAGTTGCGTCGTCCATGACTCCACCCTGTTTATTGCTGTTCTCCCCACCCTGGGAAATAGGACGAGGTGAATTTTATGCTATCACGCAGCTTAGGTTCAGTTTTTGCTTCCCCCGCGTCTCCACTGAACGTAGTCGTGGTGGATGTACTTGTGTGCCCATGCGGGATCAACGGGCGTGAACTCGCTGAGGTGGCCACACCCCGTCGATAGGTCATCGGCAATTTCAACAATGGCCTCGTGCAATTCAAGAGGCTCAACAAAACGACGCGGAATCGCTTCGTAACCAATCTGCGCGCCGACGATCGTGCCCGCGAGCGCGGCCGTTGAATCGCTATCGCCGTTGTGGTTCGAGGCCGCGGCGATTGCCCCCGCGAAATCTTCCTGATGGCGCAGCGCACACAAGACCCCAATCGCCAAGGTCTCTTCTGCAACCCAGCCCTCGCCAAGCTCATGAATCGCGTCCAGGTCACTGAGCCCAGAAGAAGCCAGCGAAACCGCGCGCTCCATGATTTCTTGCAAAGCGCCGACCATCCGTGCTTCGGGGAATGCCTCGGGAAGGGTTGCGCTCGCGGCGGCGATGGCCTCGGGAAGGGGAGAATCCTCGTGGACGATCATCGATACGATCTGTGCGAAGGCTCCGGCGGGAAGCCAACCCAGCTCGTGCCCATGGGTGAGGGCCGCAATTTCCGCGCCCTGGAGCTGGATATCGGCGTAGGTCATGTGGCGAGTCATGTTTGAAAAACTCTTTGAGTAAAAGAGGCCGACCGGTGCAACGCGCATGATCCCACCGCAGCCCTTTGAATCGTTGATCGGGGACTCGAGAGTTCCGTTAGCTCCCGCGGCGCATGCCGTCATGCAGGTCGTGCCGGGTGCGCGACGTGCGAAAAGCTCGGGGAATCCACTGACCCAAGCGCAGCGCCTGCGTTCGCTAAATTCCTTGGTTTGCGTCCGATACCAGTCCTGATACATGAAGGACATGTAGTAGCTGATCGACGCCATAATGCCGCGCAAGGCCCCTCGGGTATGTGCAAGAAGCAAACCTTCCGCGGTGTAGAGGGTCATCTGCGTGTCATCAGAAAAACGCGCAACGCTCTGCTCATCAAGGACGTAATCAGTAATTCCAGCCGGGCCAAAGCGCTGGAAAATCTGGGGTTCGCGGAGGAACTCAACGGTATAGCCCAATGCGTCTCCGGCTGCCTCGCCAATGAGCGCGCCGCGGTAGCGATCGCGAATGTCCATGAATCCTCCAAAAGTAGGTGGTTATTCAATATTCTATGCATCAATGGGCGCGAGCTTTCTGCTAATCATGCCTGCGCCTGACAAACACCAAGACGAACTAACTGCACTGCTCGAGGAGGTGACCGTGACTCTTCCCGAAGGCCTCGTTTCCTGCGAAGACGGCCTTGTCCGCCCGACCTGGGCTGCGACTGACCTGCTCTTACGCGACTACTACGACACCGAGTGGGGAAGTCCGGTCACCTCCGAGCAGGGCGTTTTCGAACGCCTTGTCCTTGAGAGCTTCCAATCCGGCCTCTCGTGGTCAACGATCCTCAAGAAACGCGAAGCCTTCCGCTGCGCTTTTGCTTCTTTTATTCCCGAGGCCGTCGCCGCGTTCACCGATAAAGACCGTGAGCGTTTAATGCAGGACGCGGGCATCGTGCGGAATAAGCGGAAGATCGACGCGGCCATCACCAACGCGCGTGCAGTCATCGCGCTTCGCGGTGCTCTAGCTGCCGAAGCGGACGCACACCGCACCGGGCGGATGGAGGCGCCGCTTAGGCACCTGCTACGGCCTCGACAATCCTACCCACGCCACTTGGGTGAGCTCGCCTGGCTCTACCAACCCAGCCACCAACCTCGGCCAAGGTGTGCACAGGAAGTGCCCGCGCAGACCGAAGAATCCCGCGCCCTTTCGCTCGAGCTCAAACGCCGAGGCTTCGTCTTCGTTGGCCCGGTCACCGCATTGGCCCTGATGAGCGCGATTGGCATTACGAACACCGACATTATTGGCACATGGAAGCGGCCGCTGACTGAATCAACCAAGCTTCCTTGAGGTCGCTGCGGTCAAATAGGAACGGGTCTAGAGTGGGAATATGACTCCAGAGATTACTGATCCGAGGTTTAAAGCAATCGCAGAGGAAATCCGGAAGGACCCGGAAAATGCCTCGTTCACAAAGCGTGGGATCGACCCGCTCTTCTTCGCAGGGCCCGAATGTCGGATCATGATCGTCGGCCAAGCTCCTGGCCGCGTCGCCGAGGAAAGCGGCATCGTCTGGAACGACCGTAGTGGTGACCGTCTGCGCGATTGGATGGGAATCGACCGCGATACCTTCTACAACTCTGGGAAACTAGCCATTGTCCCCATGGACTTCTACTTCCCGGGCACCGGAAAGAGCGGTGACCTTCCCCCGCGCAAAGACTTCGCGGACAAGTGGCACCCGCGTCTGCTTGAGCTCATGCCCGATCTGAAGCTCACTATTCTGGTGGGCTCCTACGCGACAAAGCGCTATCTGCAGCTCAAATCTTCGGCCTCTCTCACGCAGGTCGTCAAGGACTACCGCGACTACCTACCCGAGTTTTTCCCGCTGGTGCACCCATCGCCTCGTAACCAAATTTGGATGAAGAAGAACCCCTGGTTTGACCAGACTGTCATTCCGGATCTGCAAGAGCTCGTCGCTCAGGTCATGAGGTAAGTTCCGCGAGTTTTGTTTCCCCGAAGGCAGGCACGTCTTCGGGGAAATCTCTATTCCCGCTTGTTACTCCCACTCGCTTCCGTCAGTGCGCCAGCCAATGAAGGTCCAGACAACGGGGAGCGGGTAATTCAAAACCCACTGTGTCTGAGGCGAATCGCTGTGATCGTTAGAAAGACCGTTCGCAGGCTGCACCGCTGGAACCTCAATGAAATGATCGCGTGCATAGGCATCGAACAAACGTTGTTCACGCGCAGTGAAAGGCTCGGGGCGTGCCAAGCGACGCAAATCAGCCCTGGCCTCGTCAAAGGAATTGAAGCGCATCGGCCGATAGGTGTTCGTCGTTGCAGTGACTGGAATGCGGCCGAGGTAACGCAGCGCGCGCAAGACCTCGGGGACGGTACTGGGGCGCTTCGCTTTGCGACCCAGGTAGGTCAAGAGCCTGGGATCCGACGATGGCGGAAGGCTATTCGGGACGACTACTGCGGCTTTGACTCTCGCTGTGGCGTCAAGCTTTGAGATGCGGCTGAGAGTGTGATCGCTCATCAGGGAGCGTGAGGCGAAAGCGCAGTCGACGCTGTTCTCTCCCAAACCGGCCCGACTCCAGTCCTCATCCCAAGCAAGCAGATGTGAGGTAATAGGAAGATTCTCGGCGGCGGCGCGCTGATCGAGGATAGCCAGCATGGCCTCGGCAAAGTCGCAGGCGTGGACGTGGTGGCCGGCCCTCGCAAGGGGAAGCGCAAGTGTGCCCGTCGCACAGCCCATGTCCAAGATCGTCTCGCCCTTCGCGGGGAGAGTAAGTCCATGAGCCAGAGTTCGTAGTCCTCGGTCGCGTAACGGGTAAAAGTCGCCGCGCGTTTGTTCCAGTAGTCTTTGGAATCTCGGTTGATCGAAGCGGGATGCGGACTGTTGTCATGTGGCATGATTAGTGTCCTTTAGCGGTCTGGCGGCATCATTACCTTTTCACCATGATAGGTGTGGTGTGTGCTCGGCGTGTTATTTCCAAAGTAAAAAGCGTGCCATAATTGTGCAATGACTAATCCAGCTGTAATCCCGAATTTCTCCAGTGACTATCAAGAGGGTGCGCGTCAAGAGGTCATCGATGCCCTGGTCGCCACCAACATGGAGCAAACAAGCGGTTACGGTACCGACGAGCACTGCGAGCGTGCGCGCGATCTGATCCGAAAGGCCTGCGACGCTCCTAATGCGGACGTTCACTTTCTAGTCGGCGGAACCCAAACAAACGCCACCGTCATTGACGCGATCTTGCTGCCGTGGCAGGGCGTGATTGCGCCTCACACCGGACACATCAATATGCACGAGGCAGGCATCGTTGAACGCGGCGGTCACAAGATCCTCGACATTCCCGCGAAAGAAGGCAAGATCACGGCCGCAAACGTCATTCGTGTGTGCGACGCATGGGAAGGCGATGGCGCGCGCGACCATATGATCGCCCCGGCGCTGGTCTACATTTCCCAGCCCACTGAGTACGGGACCCTGTACTCGCTTCAAGAGCTCGAGGACATTTCCGCCGCTTGTCGCGAGCGTGGCTTGAAGCTTTTCGTTGACGGCGCCCGTTTAGCGTATTCCTAGCCTCTCCGGCAAATGACGTCTCGCTCGCGGACCTTGCGCGTCTGTCGGACGTGTTCTACATCGGCGGCACCAAGTGCGGCACCCTTTTCGGTGAGGCTGTCGTCATCCCCGACGGTGGGTCGATTCGCCAATTCGTCACGCAGATGAAGCAGCACGGTGCGCTGCTTGCGAAGGGGCGTCTCTTGGGCGTCCAGTTCGAGGCCTTGTTTGAGGATGACCTCTACCTGACTTTGGGTGCTCCCGGCGTTGCTGCCACTAAGCGAATCCGCGAGGCTCTGATCCGCGCTGGATATGTCGTCACGATGGACTCGCCGACGAATCTGACCTTTGTTGCTTTGGATCAGGCCGGACACGAGCGTCTCTCGCGCAAGGTGCAATACGGCATTTGGGAGACCCTGCCTGATGGTCGCCTCTTGGCGCGCTTCTGCACTTCGTGGGGAACCCCCCGAAGAGGACATCAAGGCTTTCGAGGCCGCGCTAGCCTAAGCGCTCCCTCTACATGAAGCTGCGCTCGGCACGAAGCTGCGCTCGGCACCGCTCCCTCCACTTGAAGTCGGTAAATGTCATGCGTTATAGCGTGTGTCTTTTCGTGACTTCGTGTGTTAGGCGGGATGAGGTTGCCCAGCTGATCTGACTGCCGGCTCGTTTCCACTCCCTCCACATGCAGTTTGGCCCTGTGCCATGCCTGTTGTGCTTCCCCCACATGAAGTCGGTAAATGTCATGGCTTATAACGCATGTCTTTTCACGACTTCGTGTGACAAAAGGGCTGGGAATGCGCGCGGAGCATCGGCTGGACGGAGCTCCCATCGAGACAGGCAGCAAACGGAACGAACTCGCATCGAAACAGGCTCCAACTGACACAAGCACGCTACGCTTGAACAGTGACAACCGACGCTACCAATTTCACTGCCCCTGACTTCTCCGCGCTCGCGGCCTCGCGCCGCTCAATCCGCGCATACACGGATCAGCAGATTCCGCAGGACATCTTGGACGCGATCCTCAAGGACGCGACAACAGCCCCCAGCTGGTCCAACACTCGTGCCTTCCGCGTTGCATTGGCAACAGGGGAGCGCGCCGATCGCCTGCGCAAAGAATATGTGCGACGTTTCGACCAGACCCTGGATATCCAGCACCACAAACGCTTTGCAACGATCAAAACTGCACTCAAGCGCGAACTTCCCGATGGCGATTTCCCCGTCTGGAAGCCCTATCCGAAGGAGCTTCGAGCCCCTCAGGTCGAGGTCGCGAAAATGGTCTACGGAGCATACGGCGTTGAGCGCCGCGACTACGAGGGGCGTGACAACGCGAACCGCCGCAACGTCTCCGCTTTCAACGCCCCCGTCATGGGCTTCGTTTTTGTTCACGAAAACATGCTCCCGTGGAGCGCAATGGACGCCGGTCTCATGCTGCAAACACTCTTTCTTTTCAGCGAAAGCTCACGGCATCGACTCGTGTGCAATCGGTGTGCTCTCGGCTTTGGCGCGGCCCGGTCGAGCAGGAATTTGAGATTCCCCAGCACTACAAACTGATCACCGGTTTCTGCTTGGGCTACGCAGATAGCGAGGCCCCGATCAACCACGTGAACGCGCCCCGCCCGCCGATCCAGCTCCTCGAAGGGAAGTAAGCATGCCCAAACAGTACCTCTCGGTGGCTTTTGCATATGTGGGAGTGATAGTCGGCGCAGGTTTGGCCAGCGGCCAAGATCTCCTGCAATATTTCCTTGCTTTTGGCGCCAAGGGTTTGATCGGAATCGTAGCCTTGGGTGTGCTGAACGTGATTTTCGGCGTCGTTGCCCTGCAGCTTGGCTCGTACTTTCGCTCAGACAATCACGACGAGGTCTTCGAACGCATCACTCATCCCGTTTTGCGTCGCGTCATTGATGTGGTGCTGATTTTCTCTGCCTTCACTACGGGCTTCGTGATGCTGGCAGGGGCCGGTGCGAACCTCCAGCAGCAATTCGGAGTGCCTACTTGGGCGGGCAGCTTACTGTGTGCCCTGCTTGTCATTCTTACGGCTTTCCTGGACTTCGACCGGATTATGAATGTGATCGGGGTGTTCACGCCCATCATTATGATTGCGATTGCCGTTTTGACCATTTATTCATTGGTGACTCCGCATGCGGGCATTGCTGAACTTGACGCTGCCGCGCGTAATGTCACTCCCGCACTGCCGAATCTGTGGCTGGCGACGATTAACTATTTCGCGCTGTGTGTTGTCTGTGGTATTGCAATGGCCTTCGTCCTCGGTGGCTCAATCTTGCGCATTGGTGAGGCGCGTCGTGCCGGTCGTATCGGTGGCTTGCTGATCGCCCTTGTCCTCGGTGCGGATGCGCTTGCTCTGTATCTGAACGTGGATCGTATCTGGGATGTAAACGTCCCGGCTCTTGAGATAGCACGCTCGATTCATCCGCTATTCGCTTTCGGATATACCCTTGTGATTTTTGCGCTGATCTACAACACCGCATTCTCCCTGTTCTATTCGACAGCTCGTCGTTTTTCTGGCGGGTCGACCTCACGAATGCGTCTGGTGCTCATCGGAGTAGTAGCAGCGGGCTACGCGGCTTCGTTCATGGGATTCAAGAAGCTGATCGGGATTATGTATCCGGTCATCGGTTGGTTGGGTGTTGTTCTGCTAATTATTTTGGCAGTCGGCTGGCTGCGCGAGCGTTCTGCAGTCCTGCGCGAGGAAAACCTGCGCCGCAAGCTTATTCGCCTTCTTGTCCGAAAGCATGCTGATGATCTCGAGTTCACGGACGAGGACCGGTTAGAGGCCCGTACGCTTGCGCGCGCTTCCGTCGTTGACGGTGTCGAATTGCGCCGTGATGCCAGTTCGGCTGCTGAGGAAATTGTCGATGCCCAAGATGATGCCGCCGCCTATGCGCGCACTCAGCTTCCCGTCGACGAGGACTTGGTTGCGCAGCAGATTGCCGAGGCCTTACCGGACTCTACCGAGAACAAGTAGTTTCGTCTTGGGCTGGCTTTAGATGTGCTAGTCGCGGGCTTGGTGAGCGTCGCTCAGTGCCCGCGCGCCTTCCTGAGCCTCCTGTGTGGAAGTAATTGTCCCCAAGGCGGCCTCGGCCTCCTCAAAGTTCCCTATGGCGGCTAGCCAACGCACCAGAGTGAGCCGGCTTTGGGGGATTGGAGTTCCTGGTCAAGACGTTCCGCGCGGGCGACCCATTCGATGATGTCTTTGAGGGAAGAAGATCTGCCCCTTTCGCGGCTTTTTTGCAAGGAGATTCAGGCGTGCCGAGGAAATCCCCTCCACATCACACACTTTGATTTCGATCGCCTCGCGCGCGGTGCTGGGGAGTGCCATCATCGGCTCCGCGTCCCCCTGTGCAGCCGATGCGAGTGCATCTTCGACCGCCCCAAGCAATTCAAACGAGGAAGAGGCGGTCAGTCCTTCGGTGCCAAACCATGTCTCAAGGAAAATCACGATGCGAGGCAATAAAAGCGTGTCCGAATCCTTGAGCTGAAGAATGATCCGGGTAAGAGGGTCTACGAAGTCGTAGTAGCTACGGCGCTGGTCAAGTAGATCCGTGAAAACAGTAGAAACGGTTTTCGTCCACCCTCGTTCGCTGAGGTCGCTCACCGCTTTAGCCACAGAGCGCTGTTCTGCACCCACACGCTCAGCAAGATCTTTAACTGGGAGCGGACGGTTGGCTGCGGCAAGCTCAGCGATCACGAGGCGCTGTAACGGAGAGAGCTGAGCCAGTTGCTCGTAGTAATAGGGTGTGAAGCTGTCAAGACATGTAAGAAGTAAAGTTTTCCGATCGGTAAAACCTGCGGTGTTCAGCGCATTTCCCAGCACTGCCCACACTCGAGGCGTGCCGCCCGTGAGGTGTGTGATTGCGTGGATGCTAGCCATTGCTTCAGTGGATGAAAGATGATCGGCTAGTTCCGAATTGTCTGATTCTCGCGCCAAAGAAGTGAGCATTTCGCGCGCGTCTTCAGGGGAGAAGGGTGCGAGCCGAATCGTGTCGAAGAATCCGAAGAAAGGTGAAGCGGACTCAGAAAGACTGCGATCGAGACGAGCGACGCTTCCAATGATGAGGATTCTCGTCTCGGTTTGAAGAAAGCTTCGCAGTTTTTGCTGTCCATCTTCTCCAAGAGCAACAAAGATATGGTCAACGTTTTCAGCGAAGACCACAATAGGTCCGTAGGTTCGCAGGGCGTCGCGAAGCTGTGCTTCTAGGGTTGACTCATCCGTGTTTCTCGTAGCGGCGGGGGAAACCCGATCGAGAATCGCAGCAAGAAAGCGCCCATATGACGTGATCGTCCATGGGGCCTCGGGAAGGCGAGCGATACGGACAGAAGGATCATTTTGGCTGGCAATGAGCCGTGTGCAGCGGTGATAAGCCAAGGAAATGACGTGCGTTTTGCCCACTCCGTGAGGGCCAACGAGAAGAGTGTGGTTGGGGCTCGGTGTGTGTCCAAGCTTTTTCACGCGCTTCTCGAGGGTCTTGAGAACCGGTTCACGTGCGACACACACGCGCTCGAGAACCTCCTCAGGCATGAGTGAGGGAGTAAAGCAGGCAAGCGGAACGGTACTCATCGGCGGTCCCATACCCCCTTCTTACGCGCCCAAATGTATTGGAGTGCGGGATAACGCCAACGAACTGAGCGGCCTCGGCGCTCCAAATAGTGATCCTTGATGAGATCTTCAATGACGTCGGCTACCTCCTCACCTGGAGTCAAAGAATCGATGGGGACCCACTCATTCGTCTCAGACAGAGTCTCTTGCAGAATCTGATCCGCGATGCGTGCTCGCTCACCGTAATGCGGTGCGACGCGAGTGAGATAGTGCTCGAACCAACGGAATTCGTCGGGGTCATCAATGAAATCTTCGAAGCATACGCGGACATCGCTGGGCGTAAATGTGGCATAGCGACCGTGCGCGAGCGCTCCCACGAGCTTATGTAGGAGGAATGGAATTCCTCCGCTTACCGCGACGAGCTCATTAACGACATCATCGAGGGGCTCATGTCCAACTCCTAGGAGCAGGCGGCGTGCAAGTTCGTCGGCCTCGTCATGGGTGAGCGGACCCAGTGGTAATGATTCAAGATCGTTCAAGACTCCCTGGGTCATGTTGGCTTTACTGAGGACGTGATGGAAGCCGATCGATCCTGTGACAATCCATCGGACTCGTGTGGTCTTTTGACGAAGTGCGCGCAGGGTTTGGAGGATTTCTTCGGCAGCTCCTACTCCTTCGCGCTCGGCAATGTTATTCACCGCCATGGGGACTTCATCCATCATGACCAGTGGAATAATGTCGTTTTCTTCCCCGTCGAGGGTACTGAGAATGTCGGTGAGTAGGACGTGTGGAGATGTTTGACGGTGATAGCTCTTAATGGTGATGGGGCTTGAGATCTCGATATCGCAGTTATCGAAGATGGTTTTAAGTTTTTGGAATGCCCGTGAGGGAAGCTTTCCGCCCTGAATGAGTGCATCGGCGGTGCGGATCAGGAAGTCGTTGACCGTGAATACGCCTTCGTAGTCGATGAAGTAGCAGTGGAAGCGCTTTTTCTTGTGCGGCGAAAGCGTGCATCCAGAAGGTCTTGCCCATGCGCCTTGGGTCTGTGAGGAGGAGGTTTGCTCCTACTTGGAGGCGTTGGCGCGCTCGGGTACTCACCTCGTGACGGCCGACGAAGTTGGCCGGGTCTCGGTCGCTGCCGGGCTGTGGTTCGATAGGCTCGAGCGCCATGACACCCTCCAAAGTACGTGAAATCTTACGTGTAATTATACGTAGATTCTTACGTACGTCAATGATGGCTGTTTAATATACCTCCGCCCGACTCCAGTGAGAGCAAGTAAAGCTTGCGCGCCGGTCCTCCTCCGTAGTGGACCTGGCCCGAGGCCGAGGCCACGCGGTGACAGGGGACGATGAGCGAGAGTGGGTTGTGCCCAACCGCGCTCCCAACCGCCTGGTACGCGCGCGGTGAGCCGACCTTTCGCGCGAGATCCGCGTAGGTGACGCACTCTCCGTAGGGGATATCCAGAAGTGCATTCCACACACGCAGTTGGAAGTCCGTTCCGTAGGTGGCCAAGAGAATCGCAGAATGATCGGGGTTCATGCCCGCGAGAAAGTCCTGCGTCCACTGATAAGCCTGTTCCAAGACGGACGCGTTCTGATCGCTCACTGTGCTCTCGTTTGGGTCCACGCGTGCAAGGCGGCCGCGGAGGAAAGGTGAGCGGGGGAGGAGGCCTCGGCCTCGGAAATCCCAAAAGGATAACCAAAGAAGCGCTGCCCACTCATCCATAGTGCACTCAGGGCCCCATTGGAAGCGGCGCAGGTGATGATCCCCAACTCGCTGGCAAACGAACACAGAGCCAGCGTGGAGTCCTTCGGGATGCTCGCGATACGCATAGGTTCAGATTGGCATAGCGATGATGAATATGCACGCCCCAGACATATGCATGCGTCCCCCGTAAACTATATGTATGGAACCGTTGATGATCGCGCTGTTGGGGATGCTCATTATTGTGGCCTCGCAGTTTATTGCCCCCAAAGTTGGCGTCGCATCACCACTGATCCTGCTCGGCGTTGGACTTGCAATCGGTTTCCTCCCACAGGTTGGTGCAATCGAAATTGCGCCGCACATCATCTTAGAGATCGTGCTTCCGCCGCTGCTGTTTTCAGCGGCTGTGCGTATGCCAACGATGGATTTCCGCCGAGAAATGCAAGCCGTGGCAATGCTTGCTATTCCGCTGGTGTTTATCTCCTCATTCGCCATTGGTTTCCTCATCAACTGGATGGTTCCGCAGATTTCACTGGCGTGGGGCGTGGCGCTGGGAGCTGTTTTATCTCCCACCGACGCGGTCGCCATCACCATTGCCAAGCGCAGCGGCGTCTCGCACCGCATCATTACAGTGCTTGAAGGCGAAGGCCTTTTCAATGACGCCACTTCACTGGTGCTTCTTGCTGCGGCGATGAACGCTGGGCTTGCCGCCGATAACGGTGCCCTCAATCCCGCACTGCTCACGGGTCGTGTCCTCATTGCTCTTGGAATCGCCATTGTGGTCGGCTTAATCGTCGGTGAAGTGGGGGTTCGGATTCGTTCGATCATCAAAGATCCGTCGACGGATACGGTCTTTTCCTTTGCAATGCCTTTCATTGCTTCGATCCCCTGCCGAGCATGTGGGTGGCTCGGGATTGGTTGCTGCGGTCGTTGCCGGTCTTGTTGTTTCTGGCCGTCGCGCAGGCATGATTTCCGCGCAAAATAGGCGTTTTTCGCAGCAAAATTGGTCAACCATGACTCTCATACTTGAGAGTGGGATCTTCTTGGCTATGGGACTTCAAGCTTTTGGCATCGTCGAAGACGCCGATGGAGATGGCGGCGGATTGGCGCGAGCCGCCGTGATTGCCGTCATTGCGGGCAGTCTCATTATGCTGATCCGTGCACTTTTCATCGCACTCATGCTCACTTGGCTCGACCACCGCAGCAAGCACCGTAAGAGGCGCTACGAGGCCGAGGCTGGGCGCCTCGAAGCCTTCGAGCAGCGAATGGCGCAGGCCTGCACCGTGGACAGCGAGGTTCTGGCATGCCGAAACTCAGTGAAGAACAGTGGATCAAAACCATTGCCCGCTGGCGGCGCCGCCTCAAAATTGCCGAGCGGCAACACGCAGTGCGCCGATCCGACATCGATTACTTTGAAAAAGAGCCGCTTGGGCCGCGTGAAGCCAGTGTCATTATCTGGTCCGGAATGCGCGGAGCCATCACTCTTGCGGCGGCACAAACAATTTCCGCCGCAGCGCCCATGCGTTCCTTCCTTCTGACGATCGCTCTCTTCATCGCATCTGGTGCGCTTGTTATTCAAGGGCTTTCGCTGCCGTGGCTAATCCGCTTGATCAAGCCCAAGATGGCCTCAGCCGATATCAGTGAAGAAGAACGCGAAGAACTTCGACAGGTCATGAGTTCCGCACTCGTGGATACGGCTCTGGCCCAGGCAATCAAGGAAGTTGATGCTCAGACACTATTGTCTGCTGGAGTTTCGCGAACCCTGTCACGCCTGGGCAATGTTGTCGACCTGCAATCTTCTCCTTCTTCGGGGGCCGTGAGCGAGCCTCTCCCAGACATCGACGGGGAAAACGAGGCCACTCCCGTGGAAATGAGCGAAGAGGAAGTTGAGCGCTCCTTCACTCGCGATCAGATTCGCGAGCTGGCACTCGAGGCCATTCACGCTCAGCGTGATGCTCTTCTTCAGGCTCGCGACGAAGGGATCTTCTCTTCCGCGGCCCTCGAGGGCGCTCTTGCCCGCCTCGATAATGAAGAGATCCTCTTGGTTTCGGGTAAGCCCAGCGACCACTAGCCCCGAGTTTCCCTTACGGTCAACCAGGGGAATCCCCGATGTCGCCCCAGCAGTGATTTTTGTTAGCCTTAAAAAGGTCAGCAACTAACGGTCGAAGGAATCCCAGTGCTTGAGCTGCGAAATATCGTCAAGATCTACGAAACCGCAAACCTGCGCCAGGTTGCGCTCAATGACGTTTCGGTTGCCTTCCGAGATAGCGAATTCGTCGCAGTTCTGGGCCAGTCGGGTTCGGGTAAAACGACAATGCTCAACGTCGTTGGCGGCCTGGATCGCTTCCAGAGCGGCGACCTGGTCATCGACGGAATCTCGACGCAGGACTACAAAGCGCGCGATTGGGACGCCTACCGCAACAACCGCATTGGCTTCGTTTTCCAGTCCTACAACCTGATCCCGCACCAGACCATCTTGTCCAACGTCGAGTTGGCACTGACCCTCTCCGGTGTCTCTCGAGGCGAACGCCGCAAGCGGGCGATGGAAGCCTTGGAACACGTCGGGCTTGCCGAGCACGTCGGGAAGAAACCCTCACAGCTTTCTGGTGGCCAGATGCAGCGCGTCGCTATTGCTCGAGCGCTCATCAACGATCCTGAAATTCTCTTGGCCGATGAACCGACCGGCGCTCTTGACTCCAAGACCAGTGTCCAGGTCATGGACCTCCTCCGCGATGTCGCCCAGGACCGTTTGGTCATTATGGTGACCCACAACCCGGAGCTTGCGCACCAATACGCGACCCGCATTGTCGAGCTCGCGGATGGTGAAGTGATCGCCGACTCGCGTCCTTTCATCCCGGGTACCGAAGAAGTTCGCGAGGCCAAGCCGGTGCGCCGCACCTCGATGGGATTCCTGACCGCGCTTTCCCTGTCCTTCAATAACTTGATGACGAAAAAGGGCCGTACCCTGATGACCTCTTTCGCGGGGTCTATTGGAATCATTGGTATCGCCGCGATCTTGGCCCTTGCGAACGGCACGAACGCATACATCGCCCAAACAGAAGAAGAAACCTTGGGCGCATACCCGCTGACCATTCAAAAGAGCGGGATGGACATGTCCAGTGCCCTGTCTGCGCAAGTGGAAGCCGCTAGCAGTGAGAAGCCAAGCGACGGCAAAGTCGGTGTCTCCAAACTGAGGACCCTTGCAGACAATATTCGCGACGCGAAGACGAATGACTTGGCCTCGCTGAAGGCTTTCCTCGATGGGAACGGCGGGAATGTCAACTCTTTCGTCAATGCCATCGAATACGACTACGATGTGACGCCACAGATATTCCAGGCAGACACCTCAAAGGACAATATTCAGGTCAGCCCTGACCAAGCGATGAGTCGAATGGAAACGGGCATGCGCGGAAGTCCTATGTCCTCGATGATGGCCACCAACGCCTTCTATCAAATGCCGCAGGAGTCCTCGCTTTACACCTCCTCCTACGATGTTCTTGCTGGCCACTGGCCAACTTCCGCGTCTGAAGTCGTCCTTGTTATTGATGAAGACGGCAATATGTCGAACCTGATGGAATATGTCCTCGGGCTGAAGGATCACAAAGAATTCGACGAACTGATGCGTCAGTACTACTCGGGGACCATCGGCGAGAAGAACTCAGCCACCCCGACTCCCTCGCCTTCTGCGAGCGACGCGCCCGCGGCCTCGTACGATTACGACAAGATTTTGGGGATTAAGTACAAGCGCATCAACGCCGCCGCAAAGTACACATGGGACGAAAACTACAAGGTCTGGTCGGATCACTCTTCCGATAAAGAATTCATGAAGAAACTGATCGACCAGGGCCAAGAGCTGCGCATTAGCGCAATCGTGAAGCCAAATTCTTCGCATGGGGGAGCGCTGCGCCAGGGTCTTGCCTACACCCCTGAGCTGACCCGCCAGATCATTCGCGAGGCCGAGGATAGTCAGATCGTCAAGGATCAGCGGGCGAACCCGAAGACCGACGTGTTCACGGGTAAGACTTTCCAAGAACTTGCGGATTCCTCGAAGGACCGTTCCAGTGGTTTTGATATGTCCAGCTTGTTTACGGTCGATCAAAACAAGCTTTCTGCGGCTTTCTCTATCGACCCCTCGGCCATGCAAATGGACCTCTCGGGCCCTAGATTTCAGTGGAATGGATCTGTCCAGCCTTGACTTCTCAAACCTTGATCTGTCGGGCATGGACCTGTCGAATATTGATCTTTCGAAGCTTGTTCCTGCCGACGGTTCGGCTGTACAGATCGATCCGTCAAAGCTCAACCTGGGCGAGCTCAGCAAGAGCGTTCCTCAGCTGCAAAATGTTGACTTCCCTGCGATTATCCGTAAGACGCTGGCAGACGGCGCTGTGAAGGACACGGCAGGAACGTACTTAAGTTCGCAGGCGAGCCAGATCCTTCAGGGCTTCCAGGACTACGCACAAAACCAGATTGCTGCGGGTGGCTCCACGGACTTTTCCACGCTGGTCTCTGAGTACTTCTCTCAGCCCTCGGTCATTCAACAGATCAATACCGCCGTCTCTTCTGACCAGGTCGTTGATCGCGACAAGCTGATGTCGAACTTGCAAGCGGCACTTGGGGATGACCCGGCGCTCGCCTCTGTTGCCTCTCAAGTGTCAACGGAACTTGCGAACCAGATTTCGGCTCAGATCGCCGCGCAGCTCGGTGGCAATCTGATGCGCGGAGTATCTGCGGCGATCGGCCAGGTCTTGCAAGAGACCATGGCGACTGCCATGACCCAGATGATGACTCAGCTTTCGGAGACAATTGGCCAGCAGATCAGTGCGACAATGAGCCAATTCGCAACGAATATGAGCAGTGCCTTCCACTTCGATCCCGAGGCCATGGCATCGGCGTTCTCGTCGAATCTTGATGAGAAGTCCCTCGCCGCGTTGATGGCGACGATGTTCTCAACGAACGTCCCCACGCTTGAGACCAACCTGCGCGATCTGGGGTGGGCTGACCTGAAGTCCCCCAGCAGCATCTCGATTTACCCGAAGTCCTTCAAGGATAAGGATTCCGTTAAGGCTGTCTTGGACCAGTACAACACTGACAAGGAGAGTGCGGGCAAGTCTGATCAGGTCATCACCTACACCGATATCATGGGCGTACTCATGAGCTCAGTGACGAAGATCGTCAACGTGATCTCGTGGCTCCTCATCGCCTTCGTGTCGATTTCGCTCGTTGTGTCCTCGATCATGATCGCGATCATCACCTATATTTCAGTTCTTGAACGCAAGAAAGAAATCGGTATCCTTCGATCGATCGGCGCTTCAAAGGGCAATGTTTCTGCGGTGTTCAACGCGGAAACCTTTATCGAAGGCCTGATCGCAGGCATCATCGGTGTTGCTGTCACCTACGGGATCTGTGGCCTGGTCAATGCGATCGCCGAGCAGGGGTTCCAGGTGAGCAATATTGCTCAGCTATCCCCGCTTACCGCGGCAATCTTGATTGCGATCTCGGTCGGTTTGACCGTTATCGCTGGCTTGATTCCGGCCTCGAGGGCATCTCGCCAAGACCCTGTCGAAGCCCTGCGCTCAGAGTAGCCGGACTGCGCCGGCGTGCGTCTGCGTTACCCTGAAGGTATGCAGTGCGCGTGCCGCGCGTCAGGCTGCCCATCTGAGGAGGACTTATGCCAACGCCTACCACCCTTTCGACCACCGACACTGTCGCCGTTCTACTGGCGACCGGATTCGAGGAAGTCGAAGCCCTTGCGGTTGTCGATGCTCTCTATCGTGCGGGGATTCGGGCGGACCTCATTTCAATTGAAAACGAGCGTCACGTCGCAAGCTCGCATGGTATCAAGCTCGTCGCAGATCTCATGCTCGACGACGCAGATTTGGCATCGTACACGGTGGTCTTCCTGCCCGGTGGAATGCCGGGAACCTTGAGGCTCAAAGAGAATGCGCAGGTACGCGCCGAGGTAGTCCGCCGCGCCGAGGCCTCGCTCAAGCTTGCCGCGATCTGTGCAGCTCCCTCGATTCTGGCTGAACTTGGAGTGCTTGAAGGACGTCGCGCAACGGCGAACCCCGGTTTCATGGATGCCCTGAGCGCGGGAGGTGCACAGGCTCAGTCTGAGTGCGTCGTCGTTGATGGGAACATCGTGACCAGCAGGGGAGCGGGAACTGCTCTGGAACTTGGCCTCGAGCTGGTTCGTCAGCTTCTGGGTGACGAGGCGGCGCAGCAGGTCCGCGAATCCATCGTGTGGCAGCACTGAGGAGGCACCGTGGGTAAGCGAAAGCCACGTCCTTGGCCGGATACTCCCGAGCCTTTGGCCTCGTCGGTTATCGATAACCACACGCATCTTCCCGTCCACGAGGGAGAGATCCCCCGCGCAGACGGTGTGAAGATGCCTCTTGAGGAGCAATTGGAGCGCGCGCGTCAGGTAGGCGTGACGCGGATGATTTCCAGCGCCTGCGAACTGCCCTATTTCGATCCGATGCTTGAGCTTGCCCGGGCGCATGAGGGAGTGCGCGTTGCCCTTGCGATCCACCCGAACGAGGCCGCGCTGCACGCTGGGTGCGCTGATCCGTCCCCCGATGGGCTGACTCCGCAGCTGCGCGAGCATCACATTCCCCTTGACGAGGCCTTGTCCGCTGTGGAGGAGCGCCTGGGTGACCCTGATGGTGGTCGCAGTGGGGAGAGTGGCTTGGATTATTTCCGTACTGCTGATCCCGGTCGCGAGGCCCAGAAGGAATCTTTCCGCGCGCATATCGAAATGGCTGCTCGCCATGATTTGCCGCTGCAGATTCATGATCGTGAGGCACACGAGGACTCCATCGAGCTTTTGCGTGAGTGTGCGCTTCCGGATCAGCGCATTGTTTTCCATTGTTTTTCAGGGGATGCGGCAATGGCATCTGTTTTGGTTGAACATGGGTGGTATGCGTCTTTTGCCGGTCCTATCAGCTATCCAGCGAACGAGGACCTTCGTCAAGCCTTTGCGGTTCTTCCCCCCGAACTGATCTTGGTTGAAACAGATGCGCCCTATTTGACTCCGCTGCCGTGGCGAGGCTGCCCGAATGCCTCCTACGTGATGGCGCATACTGTTCGCTTTATCGCTGATCTGTGGGGTGTTTCGGAAGAGGACGCGTGCACGCAGCTTCGTGAGAACACTGAAAGGGTCTACGGGAGCTGGTAAACAGTCGAGGTAACGGGAGAGTGTGCGTGAATGCTCGCGCACATGCCGTGAATGCTTGCGTTTAGGTTGAAACACAGTGGTGGGGCCTCCCTGTCGGGAGGCCCCACCAGTCATATGTAGACCTGATCTCCTTAGAGGATCTTCTTCAGTGCAGGATCCTTCCAGGTACGCTGCTTAGTGAGGAGCGGGGAGTTGTTATCGATCATCAGGTAGCGAGTTTCAATCGCTTCTTGACGAGAGTCTCCTCCGTCATTCCAGGTAACGTCCACCGTCTTCCAGGTGCCGTTGATCTTGACCTGGTTCCACGCATGTCCGATGCTACTGCCATCGGAATAAGTAACATCACCAGTGACCACTACTGAGGTAACACCCGACTTGGTCGCGAGAAGTTGGAATGTGTTTGCGTAGCCCTCGCACACGGTCGTTCCCTTGAAGAAAATACCACCTGAATCGTGGTCGGGGAAAAGATCGTGAGTTAAGCGGTGCTTCTTCCGGTCAGGATCTTTCCACAACTCTACCATCTTATCCAATCCGGCATAGTTGTAGGTTGTGTGCTCGATCATCCACGAGTTGATTGCTCGTACCTTGGCTGCATCATCCATGCCCGGCTTGATGATGTCGGCAACAACCTTGTCCGCTGCCGAGTTGATTTGAGAGGTGTAGTCCTTGGGGGAAAGATGCTGCTCAATGGCATCCTCGGTGCCGTATTCGACATGGAGGATCTTTCCATCTTCAGAAAGAGAAGGGTAACCCCAAGGCACGAGACCATTTTGATTCTTCGCTTCCCAGAATGCCGTCTGGATTTGAGTGGTCGTTGCCGCGTCATCCTTGAACTGTGAGATATCGATGTCTGCTGCGCCGTTCATCATATTGGCAGCAAGGTACTTTGACAGTGCAGTTGTGCCAAGGACCTGCATAGGAGTATCCGGGAAGGTGCGTGCAATCTTATCATCAGGTGCTGTGGACTTTGTCGTTGTCTGCTTGGAGTAAGTCAGATCGGGGGCAATGTAGCCGGTCTGTGTCTTCTCTTGCTCTTCCTTCATCTTTGTCAGATCGTTGAGATACGTCGAAGGATCGAAATTGTGGACGATGAAAGTATCCGTGAAACGGCTGTGTCCGACGTGATAGGACACGTGCAAGCTCGCCTGCGGATTTTGCGTAGTGCGGGGGTTGCTCGTTTCGATCCAACTGCGCTCAGGGTCGACAATGATCGGAAGAACGCGGGTGTGTCCATCCGCCATGACCATAGGAATCTGGGTTGGTATTTCGCTCAGACTTTGGAAAACCGAGTTGTTCGGATTCAACTGGAGCCACGCGTTCGATGCGATCTTGATGGGGGTGTTTCCCATCGTTCCTTCGATGTCGAGCAAATCGGACATCTTGGAAACCTTCACGCCCTTCTTGGCGATGACAGCGATCTGATCGCCTTTGCCATTGAGCATGGCATCGAGCTGTTCATCGGTGAAACCACCGGATGATTCCAATCCTTTGAAGTCTTCTTCGGTGAAGAAATCTTTGAGCGCGGTGTTGAGCTGCCTGTCAAGCTTGCGTTCCCCTTCCTCGCGCTGATCGGAGTTCCATGAAGTGGCTGCAGTTTCCGCCATTAACTTGGGATTGAGGCGAGTAACTCCCTTGTCATCTGTGCTATTGAGATGAACCAGGTAGTAGCTCTCGGCACCTTCGACCGGGTCCCACGACACGGTAAAGTTCCGTTGTTTTCCTCATCGACGTCCACATTTTGGGGACGCGGGAGGAAACCTTCGTCACTGACGCGGATACGACGAACAATCGGGCGTTCTAGAAGTTTGCCTGTGTCAAGGTCGTTGTATTGGACCAGGTAGTACATGGGGAGAAGTCCCCAGCCGGAGTTTCCGGTGATATCCGCCAAAGGGCTGGCCTGGGAGCGGGTCATGAGGGGGATCGGGTTAGGAGCGATTGCCAAGCCCTGAGAGCCATAGCTCGCTACGCTGAAACCCAGATCGACGGTGAGTGTTGCATCGGAATAAACAGAGAAAGGTGGAGTGTATTGCGCACCTTGTCCTGAGGGGGCAATATCCTTACGGATCTCAAAGTTTTTGAGCGACACCTGGGTCGGGACGATCAATCTATCGCCCTGATTGACCTCTTGAACTCCCTCGGCCCACTCGTAAGCTGAAGGATTGGTCTTCTTGAGTTGGTCAACGCTGTCGTCCGCATGAGCTGCGGCGGGAATGACAAAAGAAACCACCGTAACAATGCCAAGCGCAGCAATGGCGCGACTGAATGTATGTGCGAGTCTCATTGAAGCGATCCTTCCAGCGGTTGCTCGACACGGCAGTAAATATCTGCGGTCAGGCCCTTCCCATTTGTGCATGCCACAAAGTTCAAACTCACTGAACTGAGGTCACTCGGGGCAAGGAAGAGGGAAGAATATACGGTTTGTTGTTCTTCTCTCGAGAGGTCGTAGTAGTTCCCGACAGGCTCGCCTGCAGCCTTCACCTGAGCGTCATCGGAGGTGAATTGGCTGGTGTCGGGAGCTTTCAGTAGCTGTGATTCGACGTCAGTGAGCTTAAAAATCGTCAACTGATCTGGATCATCGATGGTGTGGGCAGCGTATTGCTTGGCAATGTCAGTGCCCGGAAGCGGAGAAGAAGCCATATAGAACACCCAACGCAGGGCATTATCGGGAGTCTCTTTCTTCTGCGAATTGTTCTGCATGGTGTAATCAACCTTGATGATCTTGTGACCATCTTGAGTTGTCTGCGGCAATACCGTTACGCCTTTAAAAGTGAATGTGAAGGAACCGCGATCGGTCGTTGCCCACAGCGTGTGGCTGTCTTTGTTGTAGCGCAGCTGGTAGCGGTTGAGGAAGAGTTTTGAATCTTCGGGGCTGAATGTTTCCTTGCCTTCCGGCTGAGGAGAGACAGAACTCAAATCGCTGAGATCTTGGTTCGGTTCTGTTGAGAAGAAGACCGTTTTTTTATAACCAGGTTCTGAGCCGTCCCCCTGGATATATCCGTTGGACGAGGATCCACATGCCGCCATGGACACTCCCAAGGCGATGCACGTTACAAGTGCGTAGATCCCGCGTTGGCGTGACTTCATTATTCACGGTCCCTTCTTTGCAGCGGTGACAATCTGCCCCCATCCCTAGTGTTCGTCCCTGAATAAATGCCAATTTGACTTATCAATCTCTCATTCAGCTGCTGTTACAGGTGTGACAACTGTGATTTATGTGGCTTATGTGTATGTTCCGTATCACTATCGCTCGCCTGGACTTCAATTTCCCCGTAGCGTGTGAAGTGTCCGTTCGCCGCAGGCTCGCATGCGAGCCGCATTTCTTCGTGAAACTGCCAGGGCGAAACCTCCGAAGTTTGGAGCTATATGAACATTCAACACCCCTCGCGCAAGGCTGTTATCGCTAGCGCTGCAGTTGCTGCCATGACCGTCACCGGAATCGCCGGTACTGCCGTCGCCTCGTCCTTCCATGATGTCACTCTGGAAGTTGATGGCGTATCTATCCCCGTTTCAGGGTTTATGGGCAAGGTCTCAGACGTTTTAGCAACCGCGGGTGTTGAAGTTTCTTCGCACGACCTTGTCGCGCCTTCACTCCATGAACGAGTGAGTAACGGACAGACCATCCTTGTCCGCCGCGCTCAGCAGTACATGGTCGATATCGATGGCGTCTCCACTCCCACGTGGTCGACCGCAACCGACATTGATGACTTGCTGGGACAAGTCGGCACGAAGGGCGCCATTATCGCCGCTGATCGTTCAACCTCTCGCGCAGAGCTTCCCGCCCTAACAGCGAGCGGTTCTATCCGCGTCGTTGCGGACGGACAGACCCACACGGTTGACGCGCGCCAAGGTGCAAGTGCCGCCGATCTTCTTTCCCAAGCCGGTGTTGACGTTTCCTTCCTCGATCGCGTCGTCTTCACCAGCGATGAGCAGGGAAGCTTCCTTCGAGTGATCCGTGTTCAGCGCGGCGTTGAAGAACGTGAAGAAACTTTGACGAAGGAAGTCGAAGAACAAGAAGACTCCACCTTGGCAAAGGGAACCCGCAAGGTTGCTCAAGAGGGCTCCGATGGGTCCATCAAGAGGAGCGTCTACGTTGAGCGTCGCGATGGTCAAGAAATCGTCAGCCAGGTAGTGTCCGAGAACCGCACCGAACCGGTCAAGCAGATCGTCAAGATCGGAACGAAAGAAGCGGCGGCGGCCTCGTCATCTTCTGCCGCATCGGCCTCATCGGGCTCGTCTGCAACCGTGACAGGCAACGACGTCTGGGCCGCTCTCGCACGCTGCGAATCCGGCGGTAACCCTGCAACGAATACCGGTAACGGCTACTACGGTCTCTACCAGTTCTCTGCTTCTACGTGGCGCGCAATGGGCGGTACCGGACTGCCTTCCGAGGCCTCGGCAGCTGAGCAGACCCAGCGCGCCCAGGCTCTCCAGGCCCGCTCCGGATGGGGGCAGTGGCCGGCCTGCGCTCGATCGCTAGGACTTCTGTGACCACATCCGCACGCCACTCCCGTCCCCGCGCCCACTCTTGGGAACCATCGAAGCAAGCTGTCCTCGTCACTGCGAGCGCAGCTGGCTTCGTGCTGTGCGGGATCGCGGGGATTGGCATCGCCCACGAGCACTCGACGGTCAATATCGAAGTTGACGGAGTGATCCGCCCCGTTTCGACGTGGGCGCACTCGGTTTCCGGCGTCTTGAACGAGGCCGGAGTTGAGGTGGCAGAACACGACCTCGTCCAGCCGTCAATTCACCAACAGGTCAGTGACGGGCAAACCATCGTTGTGCGTACTGCGAAGCCCTACACGCTCAGTATTGACGGCTCGCGCAAAACGCTGTGGTCCACAGCTCCTTCTGCAGAAGGAGTACTGGCAGATATGGGAGTGGATTCCGGGAAAGCAGTTCTTGCAGTTGATCGTTCCCAGTCGCGTTCGAGCCTGACCCCGCTGGTTTCGCAGACCCGACAAGTCAAGGTCATCGTTGACGGAAATACGCGAACGATTACCGCGCGAGAAGGCATGGATACCCGTTCGATCCTGGAAAAAGAGGGAATCACCCTCAGTCCCCTTGACCGAGTCGAGGTGAAGTCCACTGCCGAGGGACTCTCGATCGATATTCACAAGGTGACGCGCTCACTTGCTCCTCGCAAGGTCGCCATTCCCTTTGAAGAACACCGCCAAGATTCCGACCAGCTTTTCGCCGGCGAAGAACAGGTGACGACCAAGGGTGTTGAAGGCGAAGCCGAAGAGATGACCTGGAGCGAAAACGTTGACGGCGGTGAACGCTTCGAGGCGCCGCTCAACTCAAAGGTGGTTCGCGAGCCCAGTGCGCAAATCCGCTCGATCGGAACCAAAGAGGTCACCCCGAAGGCTCTGATCGAGGCCGGACTTGACCCCAAGGCAACTCTTGAAGAGAAGACCGAAGAGGATGGCACCCGCTCCATTCGCTACCGTGCAAAGCTCGGCACCCTCTCAAGTGCAGCCGAAATTACCGCTGCTGGTGGTAACTCCGCCGAAGTGGCACAGGCCATGGTCGCGGCCAATATTCCGCTGACCTATTCGGGTGAAGACCCGCGGAGCTCGCCAAACCTTTGGTTGCTGCCCGAGGCTGGGGAGATTCCGAGTTCCAGTGCCTCGTTGCCCTGTGGAACCGCGAATCGCATTGGAATCCCTACGCGAAGAATGCCTCCTCCGGTGCCTACGGTATTCCGCAGGCTCTCCCGGGAAGCAAGATGGCCTCGGCTGGGGCGGATTGGCAGACCAACCCCGTCACTCAGATCAACTGGGGTCTGGGCTACATTGCGGGTCGCTACGGCAGGCCGTGTTCGGCGCTCGCGCATTCAAACTCCGTCGGTTGGTACTGATCAATTAGGATGGGTGCGTGAGTTCAACCCGTCGTTATTCCACCCCGCGTCTGCCCAATGACGCGCAGCCCAGTGAGAGCGGGCTCCTTGGACCCATCGAAGTGCATGCAATCTGTGAAGCACTGGGAGTTCGCCCCACGAAAACCCTGGGACAGAACTTCGTTCATGATGCCGGAACCGTCCGCCGTATCGTTCGAGATGCGGGGATCGGTGAGGGAACTCAGGTGGTTGAGGTTGGGCCGGGCCTCGGTTCCTTAACTCTTGGACTTCTCGAGGCCGGTGCGTGGGTTCGGGCGATCGAAATTGACCCCGTTTTAGCTCGCGCCCTGCCCGTGACCGTTGCTCAGCGCATGCCTGATGCAGCCCAGCGCCTCCACGTTGTTAATCGTGACGCCGTGCAAATCGAAGGCTTGGCGGACTTTGGGGTTGACTGGGATGCGCCAACGCACTTGGTCGCAAATCTTCCCTATAACGTTGCGGTGCCTTTGCTGCTGTCGATGATGGAGTCTTTCCCTTCGCTTGACTATGCCCTGGTCATGGTTCAAGCCGAGGTCGCAGATCGTTTGGCTGCAGAGCCGGGTTCGCGAACCTATGGCGTTCCCTCGGTCAAGGCTGCCTGGTACGGGAATACGAACCGCGCCGGAACCATCGGACGTTCCGTGTTTTGGCCCATTCCCAACGTCGATTCCGCGCTGGTATCCCTGCGTCGCTTGGAGACCCCGCGCGGAGACACCGCCTTGCGTCTTGCGACTTTCGAGGCCTGCGACACCGCCTTCTCGCAACGGCGCAAGACCCTGCGCGCCGCCTTGAAGAATTGGGCGGGAGGCGCAGACACCGCCCAAGAGCTGTGCGATCGCGCCCAGGTGGATTCTTCTATTCGAGGCGAAAAGCTCGGGATTGAGGACTATGTGCGGCTCGGTCATGCTCTCCTTGAAATGAGAGCCGAAGGAACAATTCCACTACCTGCTCAAGATCGTTACGCGAAGGAACGCCAGGCGGAGTCGCCCAGTGCGTGAGGTACATGCATCCGCACCGGGGAAAGTGAACCTGATCCTGCGCGTTGGTCAGCCGGATGCGCAGGGCTACCACGGCCTCGTCACTGTATTCGAATGCTTGAATATCCGCGAGCACGTCAGCGTGCGCACGGCCAAGTCGCCGGGGATTCACATCGAAACCCATGCATACGCAGCAGACGGAAGCATTGACCAGGGGGCGACCCAGCTCATGACCGAGCTAGATCCCACATCGCACCTGGCTTACCGCTCGGCGAAAGTCCTTCAAAAGCTCGCAGCCACGGGCCCCTGGGCGCAAACCAGCGCGGGAGTGTCAATCCGCGTGGACAAACACATTCCCATCGCTGGAGGAATGGCCGGGGGATCGGCAGATGCAGCAGCTGCATTGGTTGCATGCAACCGTTTATGGGAGCTGGGACTGAGCCTCGAGCAGTTGTGCCAGATCGGGCGCGGGCTTGGTGCAGATGTTCCCGCCTGCATCATGGGTGGCATGAGCGTAGGGGAGGGACGCGGAGACCTTCTGACCCCATTACTTGGCTCTGATGTCTCGACGTGGCCGCACCATCACTGGGTCATGGTCCGCGCGCACCGGGGACTCTCGACTCCCGAGGTCTTTAAAACACTGGATGCTTTGAGAGAAGCGGAAAATAACGCTACAGGAATAGAACCTGCGCCTTTGAGTCAAGAAGATCAGAGTGCGTTGCTGGGGATGCAACAAGCATGGCACCGGCGTTGAGTAATGACTTAACCGCGCCCGCGCTCCATCTGTATCCCGAGCTTGCCGAAACGATTCGCGATGCACGGGCAGCTGGTGCCTGCGCGGCGATACTATCCGGCTCTGGACCAACGATTGCAGTGCTCGCCCGCGACAAGAACCACTCCGACGAGCTTGCGGAGACCTTGGCACACAGCCCCGAAGTGAGTGCAACCCTGCCCACCTCGGGTCCCGTGCGCGGCGCGATTGTCGAAGAAGAGGAAAGCTAGGTGGCACATCTACTAGGCACACAATCTCTGGGAGCACTCGCGGGTTCGCGTCAGCTCTTGGCCGATGTTGATATTAGCGTTGAAGATACGTCGCGAATCGGAATCTTGGGGCCCAACGGTGCCGGAAAATCCACGCTTTTGCGCCTTGTTGCAGGGATACAGCAACCCGACGACGGGCAAGTGATCACTCGCGATGGTTTGCGTGTGGTCATGCTCGAGCAGGCAGATCACCTTGATGACAATGCCCGAGTGATGGATGCTGTTCACCCGGGACTCGAAGAATACGAGTGGGCTTCGCAGAGTTCAATCCGCGATATTCACGCGGGTCTCTTGGCTGATATCGACCTGCATGCTCTGGTTGGAACGCTCTCTGGTGGGCAGCGTCGCCGCGTTGACCTTGCACGGGTGCTTGCGCTTCCCTCTGATGTCGTTTGCTTGGATGAACCAACGAACCACCTTGATGTGGAAGGCGTGGCGTGGCTCGCTCGCCACTTGAACGCGCGTTTTGCGCGCCCAGGTGCAAGTGGTGCACTGATTGCTGTCACCCACGATCGTTGGTTCTTGGACGCAGTGTGCGAGACCATTTGGGAAGTCGTTCCCGGATCGACCCGGGCGGTTCTCGTCCTCAGATTCCAGGCCGCGTAGAAATCTATGATGGCTCCTACGCTGCGTACACTTTGGCGCGAGCCGAGCGTGTTCGCCAGGCCGATGTCGCCGCTAAGAAGCGCGCGAATCTCTTGACGAAAGAACTCGCCTGGCTTCGTCGTGGAGCCCTGCGCGCACATCGAAGCCGAAGTTCCACATCGCTGCGGCCGAGGCCTTGATCGCTGACGTTCCCCCGCCCAGGGATAGCGTCGAATTGGTCAAGATGGCGACCGCACGCCTCGGGAAAGACGTTGTTGATCTTGAAGAGGTGAGCGTTTCTTTCGATACTCCTAACGGTGGTCGGCGCACGATCCTTGACCACGTGACGTGGCGCTTGGCTCCGGGGAGCGAGTGGGAATCGTCGGCGTGAACGGAGCAGGTAAAACGACGATCCTTAATCTTCTTCGTGGTGATCTGGAGCCAACAAGCGGCCGGGTGAAGCGCGGAAAGACCGTTCAGATTGCAACCCTTTCGCAGGATACTCACGAGCTTGACGAGCTCAGTGATCTTCGCGTTGTCGAGGCCGTGGACGCCGTCGCCCACAGCGTGATCGTTGACGGTAAGGAAGTTTCCGCTTCGCAGATGACGGAGAGAATGGGGTTTACTCGCGAGCGCGCGTGGACGCGGGTTAGTGAGATCTCCGGCGGTGAGCGGCGTCGGCTTCAGCTTATGCGCCTGCTCATGGCCGAGCCTAATGTTCTTCTTCTCGATGAGCCGACGAACGATCTTGACACGGATACCCTAGCTGCAATGGAAGACCTCCTTGATGCCTTCCCGGGAACCTTGGTTGTTGTCAGTCACGATCGCTATCTTCTTGAACGCGCGACCGATCACCAGGTTGCGCTCTTGGGGGATGGAAGCCTTCGCGCCCTTCCCGGGGGAGTCGAAGAGTACTTGAGTATTCGCGAGGCCAGTGGTGCCCAATCTCCTGATGCTCGCGAAAGCGCGGCAGGGCCTCGTCAATCTGGAAATGCGGCGGGGAGGAATCTTTCGCAGGTGCCACAGGCTCGGGGATGACGGATTCTGCTGCACGTCGAGCAGCGAAGAAAGAAAGCGCAAGGCTTGAGCGAAAGATCGATACCTTGCGCACGCGCCTTGAGAAGGTCGAAGAAAAACTCGCTGAATGTGCTGCGCGTATTGCTGAGGATCAAAGTGCCTTGGAAGAGATGACGGATTTGTCTGCGCAGTCAACTCAGATTCGCCAGGAAATTGACGAGTTGGAAGAAGCTTGGCTCCTGAACGCGGAGCTTCTTGACGAGTAGAACTCGCAGTGCCATACCTTGTGTAGCGCAGCCTAACCCTGAGGCAAATAGCCGGTTGGACTTTATCGAAAATACGTGAACAATCTTCGGAAGTGACACTCAGTTTTCATTGATATTCCGCGGAAATGAAGCCGCTATACGTTTTTCGAAATAAAACATGCATTCTTGAGGGGTCTTAACAATTTGTGTCGACTCTTCAAGGAGAACATCATGACGACCATCGACCTTCCCCTGGTCCAGGACTGCTCCGTTTCGGAGTGTTCGTACAACAACAACGGCTGCGCTGCTGGTGCCGTAACCATCGGCTACGGACGTACCTGCGCCACCTTCGTTCCGCTCTCGGTTCGTGGTGGCCTCGAGCGCAAGAGTCCGGTTGTTGGCGCCTGCCAGAAGGCAGACTGCTCCTTCAACACCGGTCTGGAGTGCACCGCTTCGGCGATTCGCGTGGGATCTGCCGGCGCTGACTGCCTGACCTACCAGGCTCGCTGAACATATCGCGTCTATGGTTGTGGCCCGCAGGAATTCCTGCGGGCCACAACCATATGTAAGACGGTGGAAAACGAGGCTTCTAGTTTCCCGCCCATGACTTCATTGTTGTCAGCATCTCGACCTTGTAGCGGTCCCACAAGCGTCCGCCCCACACCACTGAAACTGCGATGACGGCCACGCTCCAAGCCAAAGACACGACCACAGCGATAATGAAGGGGATTCCTGTGCCAGTGGTAAAGATCAAGGCAAGCCAGCCGGGCAAAGCGACCAACAAACCGCCCAGCATGGCAGCAGAGGTCGCCCACATCGCCACCATTCCAGCCCCTGCGCCTCGCGTCGACAGAGGCGATGCGCCAGGTTGCTGAACGGGGTAGACCCAGCGGCTTCCGACAACCGTTGCGATTCCTGATGAAGCAGTGAGGAAGAGAATGCACAAGCACAGTGTGTAGACGATATCAAGCACGCTCTTGCCCATAACGACGCATGCCGCTCCCGAGGCGACAAGGATAACCGGGGTAACAATAGCGAGTGACCCCAAGAGGCGGCCTAAACGATCTTCGCGCCCGCTCATTCCGGCAGCAATCGGCACCCATGCGCCTGTGGAGTCGTATTGCATATTTGCACCGATATTTGCGCCGATGACGATCGGAGCAAGGTATAGGAAAAAGCCGAAAGTGAAAGGCATGAATTCACGCACGTCACTGTCAATCATGTAGTCCATGAGAACGGCCATCACCGGGAAGAGGATCGTCGAACCCAAGGAAACCGACAGTCGAGAATCGTGAAGCCAGTAGTAAGCCGTCTTCGTCGCCATCGCAGCCGAGCGGCCCGAAAGCCCGAGCACCTGCCAGCGTTGAACGCGCTTGAGTCCTGCTGAACGTGAATCCGAGCGCTGTTTTGTCAATTCAGCCTCGGCGCGTGCCTCATCAACGTGATAGCGGCCAGCCTCAATGGCCTCACGCGCTTTGGCAGAAACACGGTTTGCGCTGCCGTACATCGACGGCTTTAATACGCGGATCCAGAGGACCCAACCTAGTGCGAGAGTCACAAGACCGATTGCACAGCGAATTCCCGCAAGGAGGTAGTCCCCTTGCCTCAAGGATTCAAGTACCCCGAAAAAAGCACCAAAAGGTGTCGTGTAGACCTTGGAAGCGAAGGCAAGAACTGCGTCGTAGGAAAAATTGCGAATAAGAAACTGCATCCAGATTCCCATCGGCGCGAAAAACTGCAACGAAAATCATCGAACCGATAAAAGACGCAAAAATTCTTGCGCTGCGAGTTTGTCAAAACTTGGTTTCCCGCCCACGTGGTTACGGACTTTGCCCAAATGACCGCAGTGAGGAGGGTGAGAACAGCAGCGCAAGTTGCGCCAAGTGAGAGCAGTAATTCACCGCGAGTGAGGAAAAACCACGCGGGTACAAGGAAGAGAAGTAATGAAAAAAATCCCGCCAATTCCAAGCGCTGAGGCCGCCACAAGAGCAAAGGCAAGCTTGGGTGAGGGCGCAATGAAAGGGAGAGGCGGCGTGGTTCCAGGGTGTTATCCATCGTCGAGAACAACAATGGCAGGATCAGCCACCCGAGGAAAACCAAGGGGCCGATGAGCATGATGAACTCCGGCGGGATAGATTCGCTTAAAGCCCCGACGCCAACGTACAGAGCGCCAACCATTGCCAAACCATACAGAAGCGCCATGAGTGACAGGAGCAGGACGACGACTTTGTTTGCACATCACGTTCCACATGATGCGCAGCTTCAAACGAATCAGTTGGCCAACCATGACAGCCCTTCGCTCGTGTGCAAGCCGCCCACCAACTGAGCAAAACGCTCGTCCAAGGACATGTCGCCCGCCACTTCTGCAGTCGTTCCAGAAGCCAAAACCTGTCCGTGATTAATCACAGCAACGTGGGTGCACAGCTGCTGGACGGTTGCCATGACGTGGCTGGACAAAATGACCGTTCCGCCCCGGTGAGTGAAATCGATGAGGATCTGGCGGATATTCGCTGCCGAAACCGGGTCGACCGCTTCGAAGGGCTCATCAAGGACCAAGACCGAGGGAGCATGGATGAGGGCTGCAGCAAGGGAGATCTTCTTCGTCATACCCGCCGAGTAGTCGGAGATGAGCTTCTTACCTGCATCCACGAGGTCCAAAGTCGCCAGCAACTGCTGCGCGCGCTCGCGAGCCGTTTCGCGAGGTAAACCGCGCAGCATTCCGACGTGAACCAAGAAATCAGGGCCGGAAAGGCGGTCGAGCAGACGCATCCCATCGGGCATGACGCCAAGCTGTGCGCGGGCAGCAAGATTATCGGCCCACACATCGATTCCGTTGACGAAAGCAGTTCCAGAATCCGGGGTAAGTAAACCGGTCGCCATGTTGAGGGTCGTTGACTTGCCTGCACCGTTGGGGCCGACGAAGCCGTAGAAGGATCCCTTGGGGATGTCCAGGTTGAGGTTTGCCACCGCAACCAAGTTTCCGAAGATCTTCACGAGGCCGCGCATCGCGAGTGCGCATTCGCCGGGTTCGCCCAGAGGCTGGGTGGGCATAAAAGCAGGGAACGTGGCTGCGGGAGGTTGTTGGGCCGCTGGGCCCGCTTGGAACTGCTGAGCGCTTGCGGGTCCGGGCTGGAACTGTTGAGGATTTACCGGAGCCTGTTGGAAACCGGGGGCTTGCTGGTATTGCTGCGCAACGAAAGCGGCTTGCCCGTACTGCTGTCCAGGTTCGGGTGGTGGAGGAACGATCGATCGCCTCTTTGGTTGAGACTGCTCCGGCTGCCCGGGAGTCACTGCCGGCTGCCCCGGCTGGAAAGGCTGTCCGGGAGGCGGAACTGGAGGAGTCGGAGGGAGCGGGGGTTGAGACATCGTCGATATTCCTTCCTGAAATGTCCTAATGGGTCCAGATTAGTCGCTGCGGACTTGTTGAGTCGAAGCTTCTCACGTGAGACCGTGCGAGGGGAGAAAAAGCACTTATATCGTGCGAAAACTGTAAACTCAGCTGTGGGTTTGCTGATGATTTTCGGGAGTGATTCTGGGATATTCGAAAATCGTACTTTTGTGTCCTTTGAGCTTGCTACCCCTTTTGAGTGACTGAGGTTACAGCTCGGAGGGTGCTCCAGCTGGCCCCGGGTGCCGCGATTGTCGCGGTGCCCGTGCATTTTGATCGTGCACCTTGAGAGGAAGCTGCACATGCTGCGTGTGAAGAAGCGAACTGTGATCGGTGCTCTGGCAGCCTTTTCCCTTTTTGGAATGCCGCTAGCTGCCTACGCAGATCCCAGCGAAGACCCGACATCGGGAAACGAAACTCAGGCCTCGACGCCCACACCCAGCGTCGAGGCCTCGGCACATGTTCGGCAGACACGCGCGGTGAGTGCGCTGGTCTCGATCCCGGATATTCAGACCACGGGCGATGGCGATGACTCCCAGCTGATCAATCAGACGGTCGAAACCAAAGGCGTTGTGACCGCGGCTTACCCCAAGGGAGAGAACGCAAACCTCAAGGGCCTTGAGGGCTTTTACCATCCAAACCCCCGGAACAGGCGGAACCTGGGATCCTTCGCGAACCGCCTCTGATGGCCTCTTCGTCTTCATGGGGAAATCTTCTGCGATGATGCCTTCCATTGGTGAGTGCGTTGTCGTCAAAGGCAAGGTGGCTGAGTATTCAGGCGTGAAAAATGCAACCGCCGCAACGCAGAGCCTGACCCAATTGCTCCCGCAAAGTATTACCGCTGCCAATGATTGTGATCCCGTCAAGCCAACGGAACTGAGCGGTGTGCCCACTCAAGACCAGATGGAAGCACTTGAGTCCATGCTGGTCCCTGCCCAAGGACACGTGGACGATCACCGATAACTACAAGACCAACCGCTACGGGACACTTTCGCTCACTCCCGGAACCGAGGTTTTGCGGACCGCGACCGACGTTGTCGCCCCCTGGCGCTGCAGCCCAAGCCTACGAGGCTAAAAAAACGCTGCCAAGACCATCGACCTGGACGATGCCTCGACCACGGACCCTAACGAACTTCAAGCAAAACGGGCACAAAGAACGCTACGCCTACCTGGCCAACGGAGCCCCTGCTCGCGTGGGCTACCACGTGACCTTCACGAAACCCGTTGTCTTGGAATCACGCTTCGGGAGCTTTGTTTTCCAACCCACGCAGATGACCGCTGGAAATCCTGATCGCTCGCCGGTGACCATCACGGGGGAGCGGCCCGCTGCTCCTACAGTCAGTGGCGATACGAAGGTTGCAACCTTCAACGTCCTCAACTACTTCTCTGACCTGGGCGAAAAATGAACCCGGATGCAAGGGATACGAGGACCGCGACCACAAGTATGTGACCGATAAGAACTGCAAGCTCCGCGGCGCTTGGTCCTCACAGGCTTTTCGCGAACCAGCAGACCAAGATCGTTCAGGCGATTAATACGATTGATGCCGACGTCGTGGCATTGGAAGAAATCGAAAACCCTGTGGCCTCCGGTGTCAGCAGTGACCGTGACGGTGCGCTCAAGAGCCTCGTCAATGCGCTCAATGCAGCTGCAGGATCCGAGGTCTGGGCCTATGTCCCCAGTCCCTCAACCGTTCCCGCAAACGAGGACGTCATCCGCATCGCTTTCATCTACAAGAAGGCAACAATTACCCCGGTCGGTGACTCTGTCATTTACGATGATCCGGCGTACACGGGCCTTGCGCGTCAGCCGCTGGCTCAAGAATTCAAGCCGATTACTGATGCAAACCACGAAGGCAAGAACTTCGTTGTCATTGCCAACCACTTCAAGTCCAAGGGATCTGCACCCAAGAACTTGTCCGGCGCGGAAGCAGCAGCAAACACTGACAACGGTGATGGTCAGGGGAACTCCAATGGAGTCCGCGTCAAGCAAGCCCGCGCACTTGCCACCTTCGCACAGCGTTTCAACGGAACCCCGACACTGCTTGTTGGTGACTTCAACGCCTACACGATGGAAGACCCTCTGAAAGTCCTGACCGATGCGGGCTGGGCCCACGAGTCGGGCCACGGTGATTCCTCCTACGTGTATGGCGGTCGCTCGGGATCGATGGACCACGTCTTCGCGAACTCTGCAGCGCACCCGCTGATTACCGAGGTGAAGTCGTGGGCGGTGAACGCTCAAGAAAGCATCGCCTTCGAATACTCGCGCGCAAACTACAACGCTTACCTGGCTTTCGAGGCTGACAACCCCTACCGCGCCTCTGACCACAATCCTGAGATCATCGGACTGAATCTCATCACCCCGATCGCCCAGCCGCCGGTTGGCCCCTCGGCCCAGCCTTCGACTAACCCCGGCGCCCCCGCAGGTACCCCCGAACAGTCTGCCTCGGCAACAAAAGCCAAGCACAAGCGCACTAAGCTGGCCTCGACCGGCGTGAACGAAACCATTCCACTGGCCCTGGGAGCCCTGGTGCTGGGCGTGGCAGCCTGCGCCATGCGCCGCCGGACCCTCTGACCTTCACCCAACCATCATGAGAGGAAACAATATGCTCACTCGAACCCGAAGGGCGGTGATTGCGACCGGTGCAGCCCTCGCGCTCTTCGCAACGCCTCTTGCCGCCTTCGCAGACCCCGCTGGCGAGGCAACTCCGACGACGGAGGCGAGCCCCGAGGCTACCGCAGCTGCCCCCGCCGCCGAAGCCACGGCCTCGGCAAACCAGACGACTCCCGCCCCGGCCCCTGCAGTGGGCACGGATCGCGGCGCATCCGATATCGTCACCCTGGACCTGTACAACCTCACCGATGTGCACGGCCACATCGAGATGCAAAAGGACCGCAAGAGCCGCAAGGTCGTCGAGGCGGGTCTTCCTGCGATGAATTGCTACCTCAAGCGAGCAAGCGCAACGAACCCGAACTCAAGCTTCACCCTGCTCGGCGACAACATTGGCGCCTCTCCCTACACCTCGGGTGCGCTCAAGGACAATCCGACCATTGAAGCGCTCAATACGATGCATCCCCTGGGTTCGACCATGGGCAACCACGAGTTGGATATGGGCCAAGCCGTCTTCAAGCAGCGCGTCGATGGCTCAAACCCCTCCGAATTTGTTCAAACGAACTTCCCCTACCTTGCAGCAAACGTTGAAGGAATGGGAACGTGGGGAGCGGGCACTCCTTACCTGGGAGAGTACAAGCTGTGGACCTCTCCTTCGGGAGTGACGGTCGCGTTTATCGGTGCGATTGCCGAGGACGTTCCCTACAAGCTCAGCCCCGGAACCACTCAAGGCCTGACTTTCAAGGATCCAATCGCCAAGATCAACACCCTGGCGAAGCAGCTCAAGCAGGATGGAACCGCGCAGATCGTCATCGCCATGCTTGATGATGACGTGAAGAACAACTACCCGAAGATGGGTCCTGATGTTGACGGCCTCATGGGTGGCGACACGCACGTTCCTTACGAGTTTGACCACGTCGATTCGGCGGTCGAACTCACCTCTCAGAACCCCCTTCTGGCGGGTGTTGCCTCCGGTTCTTACACGGATAACCTGGGCCTGATTCAGATCTCCTACGATACGGCGACCGGAAAGGTCGTTAAAGCTGACACTAAGCTGATCCCCGCTGCGACCGTTTACGAGTGTGGTGAAGATCCCCAGACGAAGGCAGTTGTTACCCGCGCACAGCAGGCCTCGGCCGTTGCCGGTGCCCAAGTTGTGGCACGGGGATACACCGAGAGCTTCCACCGTGGCATTTTTTTGAGGCGCCCGATGGAAGCATCGAAAAGGGCGGTAACCGCGGTATCGAGTCGACCCTGGGCAACCTGGCTGCTGACGCGATGCGCGAAACGATCCGTACACCCGATGGGAACCCCGTTGATATCGGCATGATCAATGCTGGCGGTCTGCGTGCAGATCTTGAACCCGGTAGCGATGGCACCATCACCTACAAGCAGAGCTACGACGTCATGCCCTTCTCGAACGAGCTGGGATACGTGACCATCAAGGGCTCTGATGTGAAGGACGCTCTGGAAGAACAGTGGAAGACGAACCTGAACTCTCAGAACTCGCGCCCGCTGCTCAAGCTTGGTCTGTCAAAGAATGTCCAGTACACCTACGATCCTTCCAAGCCCTACGGTGAGCGCATTACCTCACTGCTCGTCAATGGTGCGCCCATCGATATGAACAAGGAATACACGGTTGGGTCGGTGACCTTCCTCCTTGCTGGAGGCGACACCTTCCCGGCACTCACCCGTGGAACGAAGACGGTTCTGGGCAACCTCGACCGCGATAAGTTCAACGAGTATCTGGCTGCACACAATGGCATCAAGGCTGCGACTCTCAAGCAGGCAATTGGTGTGACGCTCCCGAGCGATCCGGTGACTCCCGATCAGGAATTCACCGTGCCTTTGCGCGGCCTGTCCTTCTCTGAGGGCCCCGGCAAGACCCAGAATGTCAAGGTCTCCTTCGGATCGGTAGCTGTCAATGCAAGCGTCAATAACTCGCTGCGCGAAGAGCACGCATCCGATGAGGCCTCGATTATCACAACCGACGGCGCTGGCCAGGCAACTCTGAAGGCCCTCGCTGCCGATGTCGGTGTGCGCTGCCAAGCCCGAAGGGGAGTGCTCGCTTCCCGTCACCGTTGAGACCGACTTTGGCACCGTCGTTCCCGAGGCCTCGGGACTGACTGTTCAGGTCACCTGCCCGGTTGCGGCACAACAGCCCGGTGCTGCAGCAACGAACGCAAAGGGCGTCGCGGGCAAGAAGCTGGCACGTACCGGTTCCGAGGCCGCGCTGGTCGCTTTGGCCGCTCTCGGTATGGGTGGACTCGGCTTGGTGATGCGTCGCAAGTTTGCATGATAGGAACTCGGTATTCGCCGGGATATGCCGGTGGAAAGCCCGAGTGACCTGCGCCTGTGGGCGGTGGGATGAAGAAATCCTGCCGCCCACAGGCGTATGCATGGACGGAAAATATAACTTTTATCGATTCGTTATCGCGCTGAGGCCGATTCGCCTTGACGCGTCCGAACGTGATGGGAGAAACTCTAAAAGGGCGTCAACGCAGCACACGTATGCGTTCTCGCAAGCGGTGGTGCGCGTGTCTTCCAAGTGGTTGATTCGCGCTGTCGCAACCAACCTACTGTGTATCAACACAATCTACTTGGAGGAATAACGGCATGAAGACCCTCACAAGAATCGTTGCAGTCGCTGGCGTTGCTACGCTCGCACTGACCGCGTGCTCGTCCGGTTCGAAGCCCTCTTCGGATTCCGGCTCGACCTCGAGCGCATCTTCCAATGGCGCAAGCTTCAAGGCTTGCGCCGTTTCTGATGCTGGCGGTTGGGACGACAAGTCCTTCAACGAATCCGCATACAACGGCCTGAAGGCCGCACAGTCGAAGCTCGGCATTCAGATCAACACGGCAGAGTCCTCCTCTTCGTCGGACTTCGTACCCAACACTGAATCAATGGTCTCCGACGGCTGCAACCTGATCATCGGCGTTGGCTTCAACTTGGAGAAGGCACTGCACGCCTCTGCAAACGACAACAAGGACGTCCACTACGCACTTGTTGACTCTTCCTTCTCGGACGACTCCAACAAGACCGTAACCGTTGAGAACGCACGTCCTCTGCTCTTCAACACCGCTGAAGCTGCTTACCTGGCTGGTTACGCCGCAGCGGGAATGAGCAAGACCGGCAAGGTCGCCACCTTCGGTGGCATCCAGATTCCTTCGGTTACCGTCTTCATGGACGGCTTCGCCGATGGTGTCGCAGCCTACAACAAGGCAAAGGGCACGAACGTCCAGGTTCTCGGCTGGGACAAGGCAACCCAGAACGGCTCCTTCACCCAGTCCTTCGATGACCAGGCACTGGGCAAGCAGCAGGCACAGCAGTTCATCGACCAGGGCGCTGACATCATCATGCCCGTCGCTGGTCCTGTGGGCCTGGGCGCAGCTGCTGCTGCAAAGGCCGATGGCAAGACCTACATCATTGGTGTTGACTCCGACTGGTACGAATCTGCCCCCGACTACAAGTCGATCATTCTGACCTCGGTCATGAAGGAAATCGGTGCTTCGGTTGAGCAGGCCATCACGGACTCTGTGAATGGCAAGTTCAGTGCGACTCCTTACGTGGGTACTCTGGAAAACGGTGGTGTCTCCATCGCTCCCTTCCACGAATTCGATTCCAAGGTTCCTCAGGATCTGAAGGATGAGCTCACCAAACTCACCGATCAGATCAAGAAGGGCGAACTGAAGGTTGAGTCCACGAACTCCCCGAAGTGATTCGTGAACACTAAAGTGAAGGCGCGGTGGTCTCTCCACCGCGCCTTCGCTGTATCAGCTATCCTGAAACCGAAACTCAACCGCGCAGAAGGGCGGAGTTACAGTGAAGTTGGAACTCAAGGGGATCACCAAACGTTTCGGTCCTCTGGTCGCAAATAATGACATCAACCTCACCATCGAAGAAGGGCATATTCACGCGCTTCTTGGTGAAAAACGGAGCCGGTAAATCAACGCTGATGAATGTGCTTTACGGCCTTCACCAGCCCGATGAAGGAGAAATCCTCATCGATGGGAAGCCGGTCCGCTTCAACGGCCCCGGTGATGCGGTTGCCGCGGGATTGGAATGGTGCACCAGCACTTTATGCTGATCCCGGTCTTTACCGTCGCAGAATCGATCGCCCTCGGTTTTGAACCGACAAAAAGCAAGCGGGTTGATTGATCTTGCGCAGGCGCGACGCACTGTTGAAGAAGTCTCTGCGCGCTTTGGTTTCGATCTTGATCCCGATGCCCTCATCGAAGACCTTTCTGTTGGTGCCCAGCAGCGAGTCGAAATCGTTAAGGCCCTCTCGCGTCAAGCAAAGGTCCTTATCCTTGATGAGCCAACGGCAGTTTTGACTCCCCAGGAAACCGATGAACTCATGGCGATCATGCGTCAACTTGCTGATGCGGGAACGTCCATCGTCTTCATTACCCACAAACTGCGCGAGGTCCGCGCCGTCGCAGATGAAATCACCGTCATTCGACGCGGAACCGTCGTCGGTGAGGCATCTCCGCAGGACTCCGAATCCGAGCTGGCCAATAAGATGGTCGGCCGGTCGGTCATGATGCGCGTTGACAAAGCTGATGCACATCCAAAGGGTGGGGGATTGGAGTTCAAGGAGATCTCCATGCTCTCTCCTACGGGCTTGCCTCTCCTCGACCACGTATCTTTCGCTGTTGAACGCGGTGAAATTGTTGCGGTTGCTGGTGTTCAAGGTAACGGTCAGACCGAACTTGCGCAGACCATTTTGGGCCTAGCAACCCCGAATTCCGGTGAGATCCTCCTTGAAGGAATTGACATTACACACGCTGGCCCCCGCAAGTCTTTGGACGCGGGAATCGGCTTCATTCCCGAGGACCGTTCGACCGATGGCATTATTTCCTCTTTCTCGATCGCTGAAAACCTGGTCCTGGACCAGTACAAGGACTCGCGTTTCGCGGCTGGTCCCATGCTTAAGCTCGGAATCATCGCTCAAAATGCGCGGGCTAAGGAGGAAGAGTTCGACATTCGCCTGACCTCGATCAGTGATCCGATTTCCTCTCTTTCGGGCGGAAATCAGCAAAAGGTCGTTGTCGCGCGCGAAATGTCGAAGGACCTCAACCTGCTTGTTGCGAACCAGCCAACTCGTGGCGTGGACGTGGGCTCGATCGAGTTCATCCACAAGCGCATCGTCGAGGTTCGCGACCAGAACATTCCCGTTCTGTTGATTTCATCAGAGTTGGATGAAGTGATTTCGCTGGCCGATCGCATCGTCGTGATGTATCGAGGCCGTGTGATGGGTATCGTTCCTGCAAATACCCCGCGTGATGTGCTCGGTTTGATGATGGCCGGCGTTCCCTATGACGAGGCTGTGGCGGGCGAGCAGGAAAAACGCTGAGGTTTCGGATTCACACGAGGAGGAGAAGTGATGACCCAGGCAAAACGTCCTTCGAAGACACTGGTTGTGTGTCGTCACATCTTGGGATCGCGGTGGTTCGTTTCCATCCTCGCGGTTCTCATTGCCTTTGCTCTAGGTGCGATTTTGATCGCGATGACCGGCGCATCGGTACTCGATGCCTATTACGCGATGTTCCGCGGGGCAATCTTTGACCCCAGCGCACGCAGCTTCCAACGTCAGATCAAGCCGCTGACAGATTCTCTGTTCTTCTCAATCCCCCTGGTACTGGGCGGTTTGGGTCTTGCTCTGGGTTTCCGCGCAGGGTTGTTCAACATCGGCGGTAAAGGCCAGATTATTTTCGGTGCTCTTGCCGCTGTGTGGGTTGGCTTCGCAATGAACTTGCCTCCCGTTATTCACACCCTTGTTGCTCTTCTTGCCGCGATGGTCGCCGGTGCTTTTTACGCCGGAATCGCCGGTGTGCTCAAAGCAAAGACCGGAGCTAACGAAGTCATCGTTACCATCATGTTGAACTCGATTGCCACCCTGGCGCTGGGCTACATCCTTTCGAAGCAATCGTGGCAGGTCCCGGGTTCTAATCAGCCTCAAACTCCGAAGGTTTCGGATTCAGCCGCTTTCGCTCGCATCCTCGATGCGCCCTTCAAGATTCACATGGGTGTTTTCGTCGCGCTCCTTGCGGTCATCGTTTTCTGGTGGCTCATTGAGCGTTCGACCTTGGGCTTTGAAATCCGAGCTGTTGGCGCCAATCCCGAGGCCGCCCGTACCGCCGGAATTTCGGTTGGGAAGATTACCACAATCACCATGGCCATCTCAGGTGCCTTCCTCGGCCTTGCGGGTGCAAACGAGGCCTTGGGCACCGTTGGTTATGTCTCGCGCGATATCACTGGCACCATCGGCTTTGATGCCATCACGGTTGCTCTTTTGGGGCGGAACAAGCCACTGGGCACTCTGGGCGCAGGTATTCTCTTTGGTGCGTTTAAAGCAGGTGGCTACACCATGCAGGCGAAGGGCGTCCCAATCGATATGATCTTGATTCTCCAGTCAGTGATCGTCCTGCTCATTGCAGCCCCCATGCTTGTTCGCTGGCTCTTCCACCTGCCCAAGGAAACCAAGAAGAGCTTGCGCGCTGAGCTCGCTGAACTCAGCGATGAACCCGCTGAAGAGGACGGGAAGAGCCCGGCCGCGGCCTCGGCAGTGAAGGAAAACATAGCGTCTGAGGGCGGCGATGCCGTCGTCGATGGCGCCTCCACCGATTCGGAAGGAGAGGCACGATGAGCCAGACGCAAGCAATGAATGACGTTCAGCTCAAGCGTTCATGGAAGATGCCAGTCGTCTACGTTCTGGCAGCGCTCCTGCAAATTCTTTTCACGATCAAGGTCAGCGGCGACGTCACCATCCGCCTCAATGACAAGTCCCAGAGCCTCAATATCGACGATATCGTCACCCCCGGGCGTCCCATCCTCCTGGTACTGACAGCGCTGACTCTTGTGGTGGCCGTGTGGTCGATCTACTCGGTGTGGGCACGTCGGCAGGACCCGCGCTGGTTCAACGTCACCATGATGATCACAGCCGGAGTCGCAACGGTCTTCGGATTCCTGATCTATGCAGGTTCGGGTTCGAGCGGTGTCGTGACACTCACCTCGACCCTGTATTCGACCGTCGCAATTTCAACGCCTCTGATCTTCGGTTCGCTTTCGGGCGTTGTTTCGGAACGTGTTGGCGTTGTCAATATCGCCATTGAAGGTGACCTTCTCCTGGGAGCTTTCGCGGGCGTCATGGCTGCCTCGTACTTCCAGACTTCATGGGCCGGCCTGATCGCAGCGCCGATCGCGGGCGCCTTCCTTGGCTGCCTCTTGGCGCTCTTCTCGGTCAAGTACGGCGTGGATCAGATCATCGTCGGTGTGGTCTTGAACGTCTTGGCAGCGGGTCTGACGACTTTCTTCTACGGAACGTGGATGACGAAGAAGGCAGAACTCTTCAATACGAATAGGTTCTCGCTCTCTGATATCAAGATTCCGATCCTGGGAGAAATCCCGGTTATTGGCCCGATGCTCTTCAACCACAACATCTTGGTCTACTTGATGTACGCCACGGTGATTTTCTTGGCGATCTACCTGTACCGTTCGCGTTGGGGCTTGCGTCTTCGCGCCTGTGGTGAGCACCCGCGAGCAGCCGATACCGTTGGCATTAACGTCAATCGCACGCGAACCCTCAACGCCATCCTCGCTTCTAGTTTTGCGGGATTGGGCGGTGCATTCTTCACCATCGGTTCGGGACTGTCCTTCACTGACAATATCTCCGCGGGCAATGGCTACATCGCCTTGGCTGCAATGATCTTGGGTAAGTGGCACCCGATCGGCGCCATGGGTGCTGCACTGATGTTCGGTTTTGCTCAGGCGCTCGCGCGCCTGCTGCCGAACCTGGAGCAGTCCATTCCTTCAGACCTGATCTCGATGATCCCCTACATCGTGACCATCATCGCGGTCGCCGGATTCGTCGGGAAGTCGCGTCCGCCGGCAGCTGAGAACATTCCCTACACGAAGTGATCGACTGCTAGGAAGAAGGAACGCCTCATGGACATCAACTGGGAAGATCTTCAGGATCTTGCTATCTCGGCAATGGAACAGGCCTACTGCCCATACAGCGGATTTCCCGTTGGCGCAGCTGGACTGACGACAGACGGGCAAACCTATTCGGGATGCAACGTAGAGAATGCCGGTTACGGTGTCACACTGTGCGCTGAATGCGGAATGGTTTCGCAGATGGTGCGCTCCGGTGGCGGTCGCCTCGCGGCGGTCGTTGCGGTGAACGGGAATTGTGAGCCGGTTGCTCCCTGTGGTCGTTGCCGTCAGCTCATTTTTGAGCACGGCGGCAATGACTGCTTGGTTTTGATGCCCGAGGGCGTCATGACCATGAAAACAGGTGCTACCGGGAGCTTTTTGGCCCCCACGACCTGACCGAAGTGCCTTCAGCACGATTCAACGAAGACTAATGACTATGGCGGGCGTGCGCGTGAACTGATCGTGCGCGCCCGCCAGACATTGTCCGAAACAACACCCAGGAAGGACATCATGAAACAGTTTGATGCCGTCGACGTCATTCGCGTGAAGCGTGATGGCGGGAAACTGTCCACTGAAGAGATTCAATGGACCATTGATGCCTACACGCGCGGGGTGATGAAAGACGAGCAAATGGCCGCCCTGGCCATGGCTGTTTTCCTGCGCGGAATGGACCGTGAAGAAATCGTGACGTGGACTCAGGCCATGATTGATTCCGGCGAGCGCATGGATTTCGCACGTATTTCCCGCGTAACCGCTGATAAGCATTCGACCGGTGGCGTGGGCGATAAGATCACCCTTCCGCTTGCCCCACTTGTTGCTGTCTTCGGAGTTGCAGTCCCGCAGCTTTCCGGTCGAGGCCTCGGTCACACGGGCGGAACCCTCGACAAACTCGAGGCCATTCCCGGCTGGCGTGCATCTTTGTCCAACGACGAGATCTACCACCAATTGGGCGAGGGATGCGGAGCGGTGATTTGCGCCGCTGGAGCGGGCTTGGCTCCTGCAGATAAGAAGCTGTATGCGCTGCGTGACATCACTTCGACCGTGGATTGCATTCCCCTCATTGCTTCTTCGATCATGTCGAAGAAAATCGCCGAGGGAACCGACTCCTTGGTTCTGGACGTCAAGGTTGGCAGCGGTGCTTTCATGAAGGACATTGATCACGCTCGCGAGCTGGCGCGCACCATGGTGGACCTGGGCCGCGATGCCGGTGTAAAGACTCAGGCGCTTCTCACCGATATGTCCACTCCGCTGGGACTCAAGGTCGGTAACGCCCTTGAAGTTGAAGAATCCGTTGAGGTTCTTGCCGGTGGTGGTCCCGCGGACGTCGTCGAATTGACCGTTGAACTTGCTCGCGCCATGCTCACCATGGCAGGACGCCCCGATGCCGATGTGGAAGCAGCGCTGAAGGACGGTCGCGCCATGGATGTGTGGCGCGCGATGATCCGTGAACAGGTGGAGACCCCGACGCAGCTTTGCCGACCTCCGCGCTAACCCACACGGTCACTGCCGAGGCCGATGGCTTTATTTCCGAAATGGATGCACTCAGCGTGGGCGTGGCCTCGTGGAGGCTGGGCGCGGGCCGTGCAGTCAAAGACGATCCGGTGCAGGCGGGAGCGGGAATTGAAATTCACGCCAAGCCGGGGGAACTCGTGCGCAAGGGAGACGCGCTCTTCACCCTGCACACCGACGATGAGTGGCGTATTCCTCGTGCTCTCGAAGCACTGGATGGGGGGAGTGCGCATCAGCGATACTGCCCCGGCTGCTCGCAGCATCATTTTGGACCGCGTGGGCTAAGAAGACAGACACCTAGAAGTGCCTCTGCGAGGCAATGACCGACTGACAGAACAACAACCGCATTGGAGTGGACAACCATGAAATCAACGCCGCACATTGACCCGAAGGCTCCTATCGCCCCGACTATCTTGCTGCCCGGAGATCCGCTCCGCGCCAAGTTCATCGCGGAAACCTACCTAGAGGATGCGCAGCAGTTTAACTCGGTGCGTAACATGCTGGGCTTCACCGGCACCTACCAGGGCACTCCCGTGTCCGTCATGGGTTCGGGAATGGGCATTCCCTCAATCTCGCTGTACGCCTGGGAGCTCATCCACGTCTTTGGCTGCACGAAGCTCATCCGAGTCGGTACCTGTGGTGCACTGCAAGAAGGCATCAACCTCTACGACGTTGTCATCGCTCAGGGCGCATGCACGAACTCGAACTTCCTCGATCAGTACAACGTGCCCGGAACCTACGCTCCGATCGGTTCCTACCGCCTGATTGAGGCAGTCCGCCAGAATGCTAAGGAACTGGGAGTGACCACACACGTTGGTAACATCCTTTCTTCTGACACCTTCTACAACGCAGATCCGACTTTCAATGATCGTTGGAAGAAGATGGGAATCATGGCCATCGAGATGGAAACTGCTGGCCTGTACGCGACCGCTGCCGAGGCCGGGGTGGAAGCGCTGGGTCTCTTCACTGTTTCTGACTCCATCGTGACCGGCGAAGAAACGACCGCGGAAGAACGCCAGACTGCCTTTACTCAAATGATGGAGATCGCGCTTCCTCTGGCCCAGATCTGAGGAAAGACGAGGAATCAATATGAAGAAAACTGACGTTGCACGGATCATTGATCACACGATCCTCAAGCCCGAGGCAACTCACCAAGACGTCGCGCGAATCGTTGAAGAAGGCGCACGTTTTGGCACCCTACTCGGTGTGCGTGTCTCCTTCCATGCTTCCCCTTGACGTTCCTGAGAGACTGAAAGTGGCGTGCGTGGTGGGATTCCCCTCGGGTGCGGTGAAGGCGAATGTGAAGGCTTTCGAGGCCAAGCAAGCGATCGCTGACGGCGCCGACGAGATCGATGTGGTCATCAATATTGCCCTCGCAAAGGAAGCAAAATTCGATCAAGTCGAAGATGAGATCCGCGCAGTTCGCGCTGAGATTCCCTGCTGGCAAGATCTTGAAGGTCATCATCGAATCTGCGGCGCTCACCGATGAAGAGATCGTTGCCGTGTGCCGCGCGGCCGTTGCTGCGGGTGCTGATTTCGTCAAGACCTCGACCGGTTTCCACCCGCGGGTGGGGCCTCGGTTCACGCCGTTGAACTGATGCGTCAAACCGTGGGGAGAACGTGGGAGTTAAGGCGTCTGGCGGCATTCGCGACGCCCAAACGGCTATCGCAATGATCGAGGCGGGCGCGAATCGTCTGGGCGTTTCTGCAACCGCGGCGATTCTTGCTGGTCTTGAAGACTAATTCAGGGGGAAAAAAATGAACGTTATTGAACGAGCTCAACAGTGGGTGGACCACGATCCGGATCCGGCAACCGCGGCTGAACTCGCCTCTGCCGTTGAAGCGGCGCGCGCAGGAGACGAGAGCGCGCTTGCCGAACTGGACCGCGCCATGAATGGCCCCTGCAGTTCGGTACTGCAGGCCTCCGCGGTGAAATTGGCCCGGGCGAATCCCGAATGAATCTCTCGGTCGTCATCCGTGCAACCGCCGGCTTGTGCGCGGTTCTCCTCAAGCATGCAACGCGCGCTCCGCGCGTTGTCATCGGCTGCGACGCCCGCTACGGATCAGTTGATTTTTGCTCACGCAGCTGCACGCGTGGCCTCGGCAGCAGGATGCGAAGTGCTCTTGCTCCCGCTGAAGAACCCCACCCCGCTCACTGCATTTTCGGTGCGCGAGCTGGATGCCGATGCGGGCATCATGGTCACCGCATCGCACAACCCGCCTCGCGATAATGGCTACAAGGTCTACCTGGGTGGAACCGTCGTGACCGGTGCCGGTCAGGGCGTCCAGATCGTTTCTCCCTTCGATGCCGAGATCGCTTCTGCGATTGCTTCGGCTCCTTTCGCTGATCAGATCGCCCAGAACGACGAACTGATCGTCAATGTGGATCCTCGCGAGGACTACATTGCTCGTGCTTCTTCGCTGGCGCAGGAAGCCCGGAAATCAAGGAAGATCTGGCCATCACCTTGACCGCTATGCACGGTGTGGGCGCAGCCCCTGACCCAGCAGGTGCTCAACGAGGCCGGCTTTAGCAAGGTCAGCCTCGTTGCAGAGCAAGTGGAACCGGACCCTGACTTCCCGACGGTGTCCTTCCCGAACCCCGAGGAGCCCGGCGCTCTGGATCTGGCAATCGCACACGCGCGTGCAAATGGTTCAGACCTCATCATCGCGGTTGACCCAGATGCTGACCGCTGTGCGCTCGCGGTTCCCGATGAGGCCTCGTCGACCGGTTGGCGTCAGCTTTCCGGTGATGAAACGGGCTCGCTGCTGGGCGAGTTCCTTGCGGGAAGCGCCCCCGAGGATGCGGTTTTCGCGAACTCGATCGTTTCCTCGCGTTTGCTGGGCAAGATTGCTCAGGGACACGGCCTAAAGTACCAGCACACACTCACCGGCTTCAAGTGGATCGCACGCGTCCCGGGTCTCTACTTCGGCTATGAAGAAGCCATCGGTTTTTGCCCCGATCCCACGCGTGTGCGCGATAAGGACGGCATCGCCACCTCGGTTGTTGCCGCTTCCTTGTTCGCCATGCTCAAGAGCCAAGGACGCACGGCAAAGGACGAACTCGAGCGCATGGCAAGGCTCTATGGCCTGCATGTGACCGCTCCGCTGACCTTCCGCGTCGATCGCCTCGAGTTGATCGCAGAGGGCATGCAGCGCCTGCGTTCTCAGCCCCCGACAACTCTTGCCGGCGCTGAGGTTGAAGGAGTCGTGGACCTGTCGAAGGGATGGGATGGCCTGCCGGGGACGGATGCACTCATGGTCACCACTACTGCCGGTGACCGCGTGATTGCTCGTCCGTCTGGCACAGAACCCAAGCTCAAGTGCTACCTCGAAGTCGTAATCCCCGTGGAAGATGGCGCAGAGGTCCCCTGGGCGCAGGCTCGCGAGCGCTTGGAGACGATTAAGTCCGAATTCGGCGCCGCGATTGGGATCTGAGTGATTCCCGAGGCCTCGCATGCTGTGGAATGCATACAGTAGTCGCGGCCTGGAACTTCTGGTGGGTGTCTCCTTCGGGTGACACCCACCAGCTGCATCCGACTCCTCCCATGGGGCTACTCACTCTGTGGCGCACCATCATGTGCTTCTCTATGAAGAGCTACGCGTGGTTGACTCGCGGCAATCTATCGAGGCTGGCAGGATAAAAGAGTGAGCGAAGAACACACCTCATCCAATACACAGCCTCAAGATTTTCACGATCATCTGCTTTTACAGGCATTCGCGTGGGATTTGCCCGCTGATCAGAGCTTGTGGAGGACGATTGCTGCTACGGCGCACGACCTTGCGGATCTGGGGATTGAAGGCGTCTGGCTTCCACCCGCGTACAAGGGCTATAAGGGATCTGAGGATGTTGGATACGGCGTCTACGACATGTATGACCTGGGCGAGTTCGATCAAAAAGGAAGCATCGCCACAAAGTACGGCACGAAGGATGAATACCTCGCGGCTATCGATGCGCTCCACGAGGCCGGGATTCACGTCATCGCCGATATCGTCTTGAACCATCGTCTTGGCGGTGATGAGACTGAGGAAGTTCGAGCGCGCAGGGTTGATCCGGGGAACCGAATGCAGGTGATCTCCGACGAAGAAACAATCCGTGCGTGGACCCGTTTCACCTTCCCAGGCCGGGCAGGAACCTACTCCGATTTCCAGTGGAATTCGCAGTGTTTCAAAGGTATCGACTGGGATGAAAACACCAAGACCAATGCCGTGTGGCTTTTTTTGATGGCAAAGAATGGGATCCAACAGCGGGCGAGGAGCTGGGCAACTACGACTATCTCATGGGTTGTGATGTCGACGTATCCTCCCCGCAGGTTAATGAAGAATTGGACCGTTGGGGTCGCTGGTACGTTGAGACCACGGGAGTCGATGCCCTGCGCTTGGATGCCGTCAAACACATCGGTTCAGATTTCTTCCTGCGTTGGCTGAAAGATCTTCGCGCCGCAACAGGGAAGTCTCTACCGGTTGTTGGCGAATACTGGAGTTATGACGTGGGACAGCTGTGTTCCTACCTTGATCGAGTGCCTCAAATTGGCTTATTCGACGTCCCCTTGCACTTCCACTTTCACGAGGCCTCCGTCTCAGATGGCAACTTTGATCTTTCACAGCTCTACGCGAATACCTTGGTTGCTGTGCGTCCCCAAAATGCGGTGACTTTCGTTGAAAACCATGACACTCAACCGGGACAATCACTGGAATCGACCGTTGCACCCTGGTTCAAGCTCTCTGCTTATGCTTTGATTCTTTTCCGCGATAGCGGGGTTCCCTGCGTTTTCTGGGGAGATCTTTTGGGCAGTGGGGATAGGCTCCCCGCAGTGCGCGAGCTTCCCTTCCTCATGCAAGCCCGAAAGACCGCGGCTCAAGGCCCGCAATTTGATGCTTTCGATAATCCCGACGTGGTTGGTTTTGCTCGACAGGGCATTGAAGGGGACCCCTCGACAGGCTGTGCAGTTGTTCTATCGGATCGTCTTGCTGGTGAGAAACGTTTGTTCCTTGGAAAGTGGCGCGCCGGCGAAAACTGGGTGTGCGCGGTCGGTGAACACCCCTTCGTTGTCATCGACGAGGACGGGTGGGCAACCTTCCCCGTCTCCGATGGAGGCCTTTCTGTCTACTTTCCCGAGGCCGCGCATCTTTAGCCTCCCAGCCCGCCACCCGGGTAGAGGAGAAAACAAGGAGAACCTACTTGGCCTCGTCAGCGGAGGTGAGGAGGACGGGGGAGGGACGCAGGTTCCGCATCCCATTCCACACGAGGTTGACGACGTGAGAAGCGACGTCTTCCTTACTCATCCGGCGCTCATCAAGCCACCATTGGCCCACTTGCGCTATCAACCCCACGAGCATCTGCGCATACAAGGGAGCCCATTTGGGATTCATATTCGCCTGAGAAAACTGGTTGGCAAGCAGGTGCTCGACCTTGATCGCGATGTCACCCATGAGGGATGAAAACGATCCAGAAGTGGAATTTTTGTGGTGCATCGCGCACAAGAATTCGAAAACCATCCGAATTCGATTCGATGTAGGTCAGTAGTGCAAGTGCGGAGTCTTCGAGGATCATCCGCGGTCGTTTCGAGGAGTCAAGAGCGGCTTCAAGGGCACTCATGAGGGCATGAACCTCGCGGTCGACAATGACGGCGTACAGGCCTTCTTTTCCGCCGAAATGCTCATAAATAACGGGCTTGGAGATCTTCGCTTGAGAGGCAATTTCTTCGACGCTTGTCCCGTCGAATCCCTTTGATGCAAAGGTCTTTCGCCCGACAGTAACAAGTTGCCTCGGCGCGCAAAACCGCTCATGCGCATTCGTTTCTCGGCCATGTCTTAACCGTACACGCTCGAGTCGCCCGGGGTTCTAGATGCCAAGACGGGTGTGTTTATGGCACAATCTATGTGTCCTTCCGCCTTGGTGTAACGGCAGCACAGAGGTTTTTGGTGCCTTTAGTCTAGGTTCGAATCCTAGGGGCGGAGCTCAATGTGAGCGCGCGTGAAAGGGCGACATGACTACTCCCACTGCAGTGATTGTTCTAGCCGCAGGCGCTGGGACACGCATGAAGTCCTCTCTTCCCAAAGTTGTTCACCCCGTCATGGGACTGTCGATGATTGGTCACGCCCTCCGTGCAGGAGCTGGCACGCACCCCGATCACCTGGTTGCAGTCGTTCGCCACCAGCGCGACCTCGTTGCTGATGAAATCCTGCGTAATAACCCCGATGCCATCATTGCGGATCAAGATGAGATTCCTGGAACCGGGCGTGCAGTTCAATGCGCATTGGATGAACTTCTGAGGCGCGGCCACAGTCTCAAGGGGACGGTTCTTGTCACATATGGCGATGTTCCCATGCTTGATGCGGCCACGCTCAATGACCTCGTTGCCTCCCATGATGAACGCGGCGCAACTGTTTCTGTGCTCACGACGATTGTCGAAGATCCGACTGGCTATGGCCGCATTGTACGAGACGACGCAAGCGGTGATGTCTGCCGCATCGTCGAGCAAAAAGATGCCACAGACGAAGAACGTGCCATCCATGAGATCAATGCGGGAATTTATGCTTTCGATGGTGAATTCCTACGCGATGCCCTCATGCACGTGGGGACGAATAACAAGCAAGGCGAGGTCTATCTTACCGATGTTCTTGCACAGGCCTACCAGGCTGATTGCACGACAAACGGCGTTGTTCTTGACGACCAATGGATGGCGCAGGGCTGCAATGACCGTGTTCAGCTTGCGGAATTGGCTGCGGAGATGAACCGCCGAATTTGTCGCGAGCACATGCGTGCGGGAGTATCCATCGTGGATCCCGCCTCGACATGGATCGAATGCGATGTCCGCATTGAAGCGGATACAACGATCTACCCACATACTGTTCTTCGCGGTCAGACAACGATCGCGTCGGGCTGTGAAATCGGCCCGGGAACAACGCTGACAAATGCGCAGGTCGGTCCGGGCTGCCGGGTCCCTTCGTCATGGGTCAGTGACACACGCCTTGAAGGGGATACCATAGTAACGCCTTTCACTTTGATCGAACGGTGAACAGGAAACTGCTCGACGAGTGAGGTCCGTATAAACGGGGAGGACAAACCGCATGACGGGGCTGGTGACCAGCGGAGAAAAGCGTCTGGTTCTTGTATCAGGTCGAGCACTCATGGAGCTCGCTCAACAAGTTGGCGAAGAATTGCACTGCGGAGTTTCTCCAACGACCGCGTATGACTTTGCCAGCGGTGAAACCTACGTTCGGTTCAACGAATCGGTGCGCGGTGCGGATGTTTTCGTCTTGCAGTCACACACCGGTGAAGTCAATAAGTGGCTGATGGAACAGCTTTTGATGATCGATGCAGCCAAGCGAGCATCAGCAAAGCGTATTACTGCAGTTGCTCCCTATTACCCCTACGCGCGCCAGGATAAGAAACACCTGGGGCGCGAACCTATTTCTGCACGCTTGATCGCAGACCTCTTCAAGACCGCCGGTGCAGACCGTGTGATGAGCGTCGACCCTACACGCCTCGCAGGAGCAGGGCTTCTTTGACGGCCCCGTCGACCACCTGTGGGCAATGCCCGTGTTGGTTGAGTACGTGCGTTCCCGCGTTGACCTGAGCAATGTCTGTATGGTCTCCCCGGATGCTGGTCGAATTCGCGTTGCTGAGAAATGGTCTGCGAAGCTGGGCGGTTGCCCGCTGGCCTTTGTCCACAAGACTCGTGACACCACCCGCCCCAATGTTGCCGTCGCTAACCGCGTCGTTGGCGATGTTGCGGGTAAGCAGTGCGTGATGGTCGACGACATGATCGACACGGCGGGCACCATTTCCGAGGCCGTCAAGGTCGTCATGAATGCGGGGGCTTCTTCCGTCATTGTTGCTGCAACGCACGGTATTTTGTCCGATCCGGCCGCACAGCGTCTCTCCGAGTGTGGTGCGAGCGAAGTGATCGTCACCGATACTTTGCCGATTGCTCCGGAAAAGCGTTTCGATAAGTTGACCATTTTGCCCATTGCTCCGCTTCTTGCGCGTGCAATTCGCGAAGTTTTCGACGACGGATCGGTCACATCTTTGTTCGACGGGGTCGCCTGAAACCGTTAAACGCGCTATCCTGACTAGGTTGCTCCGGCGAGGGCGTGAAAGCGCCGTTATCGACAGGGCTTTCTGTAGGATTCCTCCTTCAGATTCCTAGCGCCGGTGCGTGGAATGAACTATTTGAAGGAGGCTCTCATGAGCAACCCCACGCTGGTCGCACAGACCCGTAGCGAATTTGGTAAGGGTGCAGCACGTCGCGCACGTCGCGCTGGCTTGGTTCCCGGTGTTCTTTACGGACACGGCGATGCCCCCTTCACGTTGATCTCCCCGGTCACGAGCTCTTCCTGGCCGTCCGTGGCCAGAAGAACGCTCTGGTCGAGCTGGTCATCGAAGGCAAGAAGCACCTTGCTCTGGTGAAGGAAGTTCAGCGTCACCCCGTTTCCCGCAACCTGCTCCACGCAGACTTCCTGGCCGTTAAGGCTGGCGAGCTCGTCGACGTCGAGGTTCCGGTTTCCATCATTGGCGAGTCCGCCCCCGGCACCCAGCACACTCAGGAAGAGTTCGCTCTGCTGGTCAAGGCTCCCGCCACCTCCATCCCCGAGTCCATCGAGGTCGACATCACCGGTGTCGAGGCCGGTACCGCAGTTCGCGTTGCAGACGTGACCTTCCCCAAGGGCGTCGTCTCCGAGCTCGATCCCGAGACCGTCGTTGTCACGGTCAGCGAAGAGGTTGTCGAAGAGGAAGAGGAAGCTCCCGCCGAGGAAGCAGCCGAATCTGCCGAGTGATCTCACTGTGATTTCGGGAGGCTCGCCCCTAGGGGCGAGCCTCCCGTTTATTACACTGAATGGTATGAAGCGCGTGCACGTTATTATTCCCGCGGGTGGAGTGGGCTCTAGGCTGTGGCCCCTCTCGCGTAAAGACCGACCGAAGTTCCTTCTTGACCTTCGAATGAGCGGGAAGAGCCTCCTGCAAGAAACTATTGATCGCCTCGATCCTGTGGCGCAGTCTTTTACGATCGTCACTGGTAAGGCGCACGAAGAAGCAGTACGCTCTCAGATTCCCCAGGGACGTGATGTCACTGTCTTGGTTGAGCCCCAAGGGCGAGATTCCATGCCCGCCATTGGCTTTGCTGCCTACATTATTCGCCAGCGTTTTGGTGATGACGCTCCTATTGCTTCCTTTGCGGCCGACCATGCGATCACTCATCCCGATGTTCTTCTCGCCTGTGTGAGGCGCGCCCTCGATTGTGCTGAGCGTGGTTACGTTGTCACTGTTGGTCTTTCTCCCTCTAGCCCCTCAACAGCCTACGGTTACATAGCTCCCGGCGATCCTTTCGATCAGGATCAACCAGAAAACGGAGCTATTGTCGGTTCTTTCGTCGAAAAGCCCGATGAGCGAACCGCTCGCGCCTACGTTGAAGCGGGGTACCTGTGGAATGCGGGAATGTTCATCACGACTGCCGGGACTCTTGCATGTCGTCTCGCTCAGTTCCATCCGGATATGGACCTCCGCCTCAGCAAGATTGCCGAGGCGTGGGGGAGTGCGGACTTTGACGCGACTTTGGATGAGCACTGGCCACTGCTGACGAAAATCGCCATCGATCATGCGATTGCCGAGCCTTTATCGCTCGAGGGGGGCGTTGCCGTTGTTCCAGCTCTCGACATGGGCTGGACAGACGTCGGTGATTTTTGATGCCCTCGCCGATATCAGTCCCCAGGGTGAGGCTCTGCGTATTGATTCTCCTCAGACCTTTGTTCGCTCTTTGACCGGACAAAAAGATCGTTCTGGTTGGTGCTGAGAATCTTGCCGTGATTGCAACGCAGGATGCGATCCTTGTCGTTGACCGAGATTGCGCTCAGGACGTGAAGAAAGCTGTCGATTTCTTGGCGGGCAGTGGGGAAGTTAATCTCCTTTAAGATGAAAGACATGACCAGATACTCCTCAGCGCGTCTCCTGGCCGCGACCACTGTGGTTCTTCTTCTTGGAGCCTGCTCGGCGCAGTCCACCCCCTCATCGGCTTCGCCGAAGATCTGCGGGATCTCTGATGCTCCCGGCTGGGACTCTCACGCCTCGCAAACTCCCGCTAAGCGGGCAATCGCACAGGCGGCCTCGGAAATCGGAGGAGAAACGAAACTGGCGACGGGCGTGGGGGAACTGAAAGGACTCCTTGAGGACGGCTGCACGATCATCGTTTCAGAGGGCCAAGGGGTTGCCGAGGCCACGACTCAGGCTGCGCGCAAGTACTCGAAAGTGCGCTTCATTACCGTCGATTCGGACTTCGTAGCTGGCGGGAAAAGCGCAGAAGTGAGCAATGGTAAGGTTGTTGCCTCGAAAGCAACACAGGGGCCTATCTTGCGGGCTACGCGACGGCTGGAATGACGACAACGGGAACGATTGCCGGCTTTGGTGGAGTCGAAACCAGTGAGCGTCAAGCACTGATGGATGCTTTCATGCAGGGAATCGACGCCTACAACCAGGCGTATGGAACCTCAATTCGCTTTCTCGGATGGGATCCAACGCGCCTGAAAGGGACATTCACTGGAAGCGATGAGGAATCCAGCATCAAAGATGCGGCCACGAAAGCCTTGAGTGGCGGCGCGGATATTCTTGTTCCTTTTTGCCGACGCAGGGAATCAAGGGGCTCTTCGCGCTCTTGAGGAGGCGGGAAATAACTCTGCCCAAAGGCTTGTCTGGATGGGGGATGGGGCTCCAACGAATTCAGCCCAGATCATCACCGCTGTGTCGACGCTGACCAAGGACCACCTGAGCGAGGCAATTACGGCCGCACGCGGAAGCGAATTTTCCTCTCAGACGGTCATTGATTCTCTTGATAATAACGGGGTTGTTCTGGCGCCATTTGCTGCCCACGAGGCGCTCATGACTCCAGAACTGAAGGACGCTCTTGCTACCATGCGCCAGCAGCTGATCACTGGCGAGCTTGTCGTTTCCACTCCTTTCGATCCACTTATTTTCGCCCAGAAAAAGTAGAGGACACTATGGATACTCCTAGTTCGCAGACTTCCTATCGCCGAGGCCCCGTGATCCTTCGCGGAGGAAAGATCCCTCATGAAACATCCGATGCCGGGCTTTTGCGGAGCCAATCTTCCGCGGATTGGCTGCACGAAGACCCGTGGCGGGTTCTGCGTATCCAATCTGAGTTCGTCGAAGGCTTTGGGGCGCTTGCTGATTTAGGTCCAGCGGTGTCGGTTTTCGGATCGGCTCGCACCCCCGCGGACAGTGGAGATTGGGAGAAGGCACGCACCATTGGTTCGCTCCTCGTTCGCTCTGGCTACGCGGTCATTACAGGTGGCGGCCCGGGGATCATGGAGGCCGCAAACCGTGGAGCTTGGGAAGCTGGCGGAAGCTCTGTGGGCCTTGGAATTGAGCTTCCTCATGAGCAGGGAATGAACGAATGGGTCAATATCGGCGTGAACTTCCGATATTTCTTCGCCCGCAAGACCATGTTCATGAAGTACTCGTTGGGCTTCATCGTCATGCCCGGAGGCTTTGGAACAATGGATGAGCTTTTCGAAGCCGCGACCCTGGTACAGACGGGAAAGGTCAAGTCCTTCCCGATTGTTTTGGTCGGTCGAGACTACTGGGGCGGGCTGGTTGAATGGATTAATTCAACGATGCGTGCGTCGGGAATGCTCTCCGATGAAGACCCAGAACTGCTCCACGTCGTAGATAGCGCCGAAGAAGCAGTGGAAAGAGTAGTTGGACACGAGTAGTTCACATCCCTACTAAAATAGGTCGTCACCGGTAGAATATAAGTGTTTAAATACCGATCCTTCGGAAGGGAAACGGACATGGCAGCTATGAAGCCGCGAACCGGCGACGGTCCTTTAGAGGCAGAAAAAGAAGGTCGTGGGATTGTCATGCGTATTCCCAGCGAAGGCGGCGGACGCCTCGTGATTGAACTCAGTGCAGATGAAGCGAAGGAACTCGCCGAAGCCCTAGCAAACGCTCTGTGAGACCTCCAGGGCCTGCGCCAAACTTAAACTTCCCACATACAGTGCTTTTCCAACGATTGCGCCCTCGACATAGCCCTCGCGTGTGAGGGTACGGATATCGTCTAAGTGGCGGATTCCGCCCGAAGCAACAAGATCAGCACGTGTTCTCGCCCGTAGATCTCTCAGGAGTTCTACGGGCGGTCCCATAAGCGCTCCATCCCTTTTCTTCTCAGTAACGATGTAGCGCCTTGCTCCGGCGCGCTCAAGGCGGGCGCACACACTCCACACGTCTCCCACATCGCCTTCGCAAGCGCGCGGACGAATACGCCCCTCTTCGACGTCGATGCAGATGTTGAGACGCTCCCCAAAGTGAGCGATGAGCGTGGCAACTTCATCAAGATCGGCCAGGGCCTGCGAGGCCAGATTGACTCGATCGGCTCCTGCGCTTAGCGCACTTTCGATATCCTCCCCGTCTTTAACTCCACCAGACCATTCAATACAGCACGGATTTTGGGCGCTCCACCGCTGAACCTGTGCAATGAGATCGCCCAGTACCTCAGCATTATTTCCGCGCCCGAAAGCCGCATCAATATCAACGAGGTGGATCCAGCGCGCCCCGCAATCGATGAACTCGCGGGCGATACAAATTGGATCTACACCGGCCGCCCCCTCACGTCCATCCGCATTGCGGTGAGTGAGGACGAGGCCGGATGCAATATCCAGGGCGGGAAGGATATCCATGACTAGCGCACGCCCCCGCGTGCGGTCGCTTCACGCATGGGCGCAAAGAAATCACGAAGCTCTGAAAGGAGAGCATTCATCGCGGGAGAAGAGTCTTGACCTTCCTGCGCGATGACCTCGGTCGCATGCTGGGCAATAATGCGAACGATCGCGGAACCAGAAATCGCTCCATCGGCTCCCGCTTCAATTGCGGCGCGCACGTGTGCGGGGCGGGAAATCCCAAATCCTAGCAGCACCGGCGCTGCGGCCTGTTCGCGCAAGGTCGCTACGGCCTCGTGGAGGCCGACGGTCGAGGCCTCATGATCAGCGCCGGTTACTCCCACGCGCGAAACCGCATACACATACCCGCGGGCCGAACGCGCGACATCGCTGAGGGTACGTGAGGAGGCCGAAGGCGGCGCAATGTAGACGCTATCGACGCCGCAGGCAAAGGCCGCCTTGCTGAAAGGATCACCCTCGCGGATTGGCACATCGGGGATGAGGACCGAATCCACTCCGACCTCGGCGCAGCGTGCATAGAAACGCTCAATACCGATGGAGAAAGGAACATTCGCGTAGACGAGCAAGCCGATAGGAAGCTCGGGGTGAGCTGCGCGAATACGGCCCAAGATCGCGAAAGACTCCTCGAAGCCGATTCCGGCATTGAGAGCACGCAGGTGAGCTTCCTGGATGACGACACCATCAGCGACCGGATCGGAGAAAGGAATACCTAATTCCAAAGCGTCCGCGCCATCGGCAATGAGGGCCTCGATAATTGCTTCGCAGGCGCTAGCCGTGGGATCTCCCAGCATCACGAAGGGGACGATGGCCCCGCGCCCCTCAGCCGCGCAGCGCTCGAACATGGATTCGTAGCGGGTCATCGCTCCTCCTTGGGGGTCGAAAGGTCGTAGGAATGAGTCCTGTGGGTTCCCGAGCCTGCTCGCGCCTGCGCGACCAATTCAGCGGCGCGTGCAACCGCGCCATCGCGCGAGAAAGAACCACCAAGGCGCTCGCGCACCTGATCGAGGTCCTTATCGCCGCGACCAGATAGGCACACGAGAAGCCGCGGAGTGTGGCCCTTGGGGACATCCAGTCCAGCAGTTGTCCCCTTGGCTTCAAGGTCTGCAGCCATCTTCAAGGCGTAAGCCAGAGCGTGCGAGGACTCCATTGCTGGGATAATTCCCTCGTGGCGCGACAAAGCAATGAAAGCTTCGACCGCTTCCTCATCGGTAATCCCCACGTAGTTCGCGCGTCCGCTTGCCGACAGGTAAGCATGTTGGGGACCAACTCCCGGGTAATCGAGGCCTGCCGAAATTGAGTAGGACTCTTCGACTTGGCCCTCATCGGTACGCATGAGGTAGGAACGCGCACCGTGGAGGACGCCAACCTTACCTTCGTGGATTGCTGCCCCGTGGTGGCCGCTATCCAGTCCCTCACCCGCGGGTTCGACACCGTAGAGGGCAACGGAGGGATCATCGATGAAATCGGCGAACATTCCGATCGCATTGGAACCACCGCCGACGCAGGCGATGACGGCGTCGGGAAGCCCACCGGTCATGGCGAGCATCTGCGCGCGCGCCTCGGTGGAAATAATGCGGTGGAATTCGCGAACGATTGTGGGGAAGGGGTGCGGGCCGGCCGCGGTTCCCAAGAGATAGTGGGAGGTCGCAAAAGTCGCTGTCCAGTCGCGCAGGGCCTCGTTGACGGCGTCCTTGAGGGTGCCGCTGCCGGCAGTGACCGGGACGACGGTGGCGCCCATGAGTTCCATTCGTTCAACATTGGGTGCTTGTCGAACAACGTCAACCGCGCCCATGTAGATCGTGCATTCCAGGCCGAGGAGCGCGCAGACCATTGCGGTTGCGGTGCCGTGCTGGCCAGCACCTGTCTCGGCGATGATGCGTGTCTTTCCCATGCGCTTGGCAAGCAACGCCTGGCCGAGGACCTGGTTGCCCTTGTGTGCGCCGCCGTGGACGAGGTCTTCTCGCTTGAGGAAGATCCGTGCTGCTCCGCCGGAGAGGTTACGCAGTTCCGTGACCGGAGTGGGGCGGCCAAGGAAGTGACGCAACAGAGTGTTGATCTCTTTGATGAAGCTCGGATCATCGATTGCTTCGATGAAGGCTTCTTCGAGTTGGTCAAGAGCTGGGATGAGGAGCTCGGGGACGTACTGTCCGCCGAAATCTCCGAAGTAGGGGGAAAGCTTGGTTGGGTGCTCTCCGAGGCCGTGGCCGCGCCTTCGCCAGCGCCGAGGCGTTCGCTTGAGTACGGTTCCCATGACGTTGAGCGTGCCTGGGCTTCGTAGTATGCCTGGCCAGCGCTTGGAACGCCGTCCGTGATCTCCCACGCCGCGTGAGCGGGATCGTCAGAACCAGAAAGGTGAGAACCAACCAGCAGGGCATCAACGTAAGGGGGCAAGATCGTCAACATCACTGCGAGAGCTCACACCCGACTCGCCAACAACGACCGCCCCAGCGGGAGCGAGGGGAGCAAGCGCGCGAGTACGAGCCTTATCAATAGTGAGGGTGCGCAGATCCCGATTGTTGATACCGATAATTCGCGCTCCCAATAGCTGGGCGCGACGCATATCGTCTTCGGTGTCGACCTCGGTGAGTACATCCATTCCCAAGCGAAGCGCGGCCAAAGAAAGCTCGCGATAGGCCTCGTCATCAAGAACGCTCAGCATGAGCAAGATGGCGTCCGCGCCGTGCACGCGTGCCGCAGTGATCTGGATGGGATCGATGACGAAGTCCTTGCACAAGACCGGCTGAGTGGCCTCGGCGCGCACCTCGTCGATGTCCTCGAAGCGACCGTTGAAACGATCGGGCTCGGTCAGCACGCTGATCGCCGCAGCGTAGGGAGCATAGGCGCGAGCCAGGAGGCGCGGAGAATATGTCCCCTCGATGATTGTCCCCAGGGTCGGGGAAGCAGACTTGCACTCCATGATGATTGCGGGACCGGTGGCGCGCGACTCGATGCCGTTTTCACCCGGGGTACGGGTGCGCAGGGCATCTTCGAAAGAGCGCTCGGATCGAGGCAGAGTCAGGGGATCAATGTCCCCGTAGGCCTCGTAGAGTTCGGGAAGGCGCGTGCGTCGCGCTGCAACCAAGGAATCAAGGACTGTTCCCGTGGCGCGCAGGCGCTGTGACATCGGGGAGAAAGTGTGCTGGCTCATTGTTGCTCCTGCGTCTTCAATTCTTGTGCGGTTGAAGCAATTGTCTGAAGGTGCTCGGCAACTGCGCCGCTGGCGAGCTGGGCGAGCGCAGCGGTGGTTCCTTCAACCAAGGAGGGAGCCTTTCCGGCCAGATAGAGCATGGCTCCCGTCGTTGCGGCAATCGCGTCGCGCTGAGCAGCAACGCCCGAACCGTTGAAAACATCAGTGATGAGGCGAAGATTATCGCTCGCATCTCCACCAATCAGATCCGACAAGGGCGCCGGAGTGATCCCCAGTTCTTCGGGGGTGCAAGTGAAGGCGGAGATCCCTTCACGAGTGATTTCACGGACTTCAGTTTGCCCGTGGACGGCGAACTCGTCGGTCCCACTTCCATGGACAACCAGAGCATGTTCGAGTCCAAGGGAAGCCAGAGCCTGCGCGACATCGTCGAGGAGTTCGTGCTTGCCCACGCCCAGAACCCTGATAGGACAGGTGGGCGGGGTTCACCAAGGGGCCGATGAGATTAAAGATCGTCGGGTTCTTGAGCGCTGCACGCACCGGGGCGACGAAACGCATTGCCGGGTGGTACTTCTGTGCGAAGAGGAAACAAAAAGCCTGTGCGCTCAAGGAGCTGGGCAGAAGATACGGGGGAGAGGTCCAGGGGAATTCCCGCAGCCTCGATGAGGTCGGCTGCTCCCGCCTTCGAGGACACTGCACGGTTGCCGTGCTTGGCGACCTTCAAACCCATGGATGCTGCGACGAAGGCCGAGGCCGTGGAGACGTTGATCGTACCCACGCCGTCACCGCCCGTGCCCACCACGTCGATGATGCCGGTGGCGTCGGTGGTCAAAGCTTTGCGCTGCTTGTCGGAAGGCCTCGGCGGCACCCGCGATTTCGCTGGGCTGCTCGCCACGGGCGTGAAGCGCCCCCAAGAACGCTGCGATTTCAATATCACTGAGCTCGCCGCGTGACATCTGCTCGAATACGCTTCGAGCCTGTTCTTGGTCCAAAACAGCACCATTGAGCGCGTGGTGCAGGTAAGACTCACTCATGAGAACTCCTTGAAATCGAGGGGGAAAGTGTCAAATCAGCCGAAAGTCCGCGCAAAAGGATCGGTCCGGCGGGGGTCAGAATAGATTCGGGATGAAATTGCAGGCCGATGCACGGAGCGCTGCGGTGGCGCGCGGCCATGACGATTCCATCGTGGGTATGAGCCAGTGAAATCAAAGATTCGGGAAGGCTCCTGGTTCCCAGCGAGTGATAGCGGGCAATCGAGATGTAGCCGTGCGTGGCCTCGTCTCCGGGGCGGGGCGCTTCAGCGATAGCAGAAAATGACGGATCTTCGATCCCGGCCTCGGTGAGTTCAACGCGGTCAGTGCGCCCGTGGGTTGCGCCGACCGGAGCGACGACTCCGCCACAGGCTTCGACCATTGCCTGGAAGCCCAAGCAAATGCCCAAGGTTGGGATTTTTCTCTTGCAGAGCCACGTTAAGGATTTCCATCATGTGTCCGGCCTGGCGCGGGTGTCCCGGTCCGGGGAGAGGATCAAGAGCGGGCGTTCGCCCGCAGCGCGTTCTGCGGATGTCGGTTCAAGAGCATCACGCAGCGTGGCTACAGGAGTTGTATTGCGGAAGACCTGTACTCCGGCCTCGCGAGCCGTCAGGTCAACCAAGTTGTAGACGAAAGAATCTCGGTTATCGACGAAAATGACGCGCACTTTAGAACTCACCTTCTTCTGCGCTCGCTGCAATCACCAGCGGACGGTGTGCCGAGGCAGCTAGGGCGCGCAAAACTGCGCTTGCCTTGTGGACGGTTTCTTCGGCCTCGCGAGCCGGGACGGAATCTGCAACAACGCCGGCGCCGGCCTGAACGATCGCGTGTCCGTCTTTGACGAAAGCCGAACGGATGACGATGCAGGTATCGAGTTCGCCGTCGCCGCGAAGATACCCGACTGCCCCGCCGTAAGAACCTCGCCTCAGTCCTTCGTAGGTGCGAATAAGCTCAGCAGCGCGAAGCTTGGGGGCACCGGTTAGCGTTCCCATGGTCATGGACGCACGGAAAGCATCGAGGGGATGAAGATCCTCGGCCAAGGTGCCGCTCACTTCGGAAACCAAATGCATGACGCGCGAGTATCGATCCACGCGCAGAAGCTGTTCAACCCTACGGCTCCCGCGCTTGGAAACTCGGGCAACGTCATTTCGTGCAAGATCGACCAACATGACGTGCTCTGCAACTTCTTTTCGCATCCGATCGAAGCTCAAGTTCCAGTCGGATATCGAGTTCGTGATCGATGCTGCCATCGGGAGCAAACCCACGCGGACGTGTGCCTGCGATTGGGCGAATGGCGACGGTGTGGGTCTTTGCCGAATGCAGGAGCGAAGACTCGGGGAAGCTCCGAAAAGTTCGAAGTCTTCAGTCCCGATATAGAACATGTAGGGACTGGGGTTCTCATCGCGTAAGAAACGATAGCTGGTCAGTGCGTCGGAGCATTCAGCGATGAAACCGCGCGAGGGAACAACCTGATAGATATCGCCTGCGGCAATGTGTTCTTGCATGACGGTGACGAGCTCGGCGAAGTCGCTATCGGAGATCGTTGGGCGGGCAATGAGGGGCTCTGCGCCTTCTTCTTCCCCAATTTCCGAGGCCGTGGATTCCATCGCGCTTTCGGGTGCGGCGTCGATCGCCTCGGCAAGCGCGTTCATGCGCTGCTCAAGGGAAATGGAATCGAGGGAAGCGCCAACTAACTGGGCACTTTGAGAGGGGTGATCAACCACCAAAATGATGCGTGATAAGTAGAAGAGATAGTCGGGGCAGGAGTTGAAACCGTGGGCGACCTCGGGCAAGGACTCATAGGTTGCCAGGTAATCAAAGGCGACAGCCCCCGCGACCAAAGGAAGGTGCGGATGATCGATGGGAGTATCGGTCAGGATACGCAAGGGTTCCATGGTTGCGCGCTGCTTGAGGCGGGTCTCCTCGTCGGCCTCGTCTTCACGAAGAGAAGGCAAGCTCAACAAGGTGTCGGTCTCAGTGCGCTCGAGAAGCGCGTGGGGGAGAGCCTCGCATACGCTTTGGATTGCAGCGGGGCCGTCGACAGGATGCATAGAGGTCACGCGGACCTGATCGCCATCGCATTGGATAGACGCGCTGGCTTCAAGTAGAGCAATCGTTGTCAAGTGCTGCTTGGAGGCGATGTCAGCACTGTCGAGTAAGACAACCTTCGTCGGGTGCCCCGAGGCTGCGCGAGGAAGCAAGCCCTGGTTGCATAGATCAGCAAGAAGCTTGCCGCCGTCGCTGTGATAGCGCACCTCACGTGTGATCACGTGTGGCGTGTCCGCGTGTGTCATTTCCGTCCTTATCTTTTGCCCCCGGTGGGCCCACAAGACAAAGAAAAAGGCCCGCCGCATGGGCGAGCCTGATGAGTTTTAAGGTACATCAACGGAGGCCCACCCTTAGGAGAGCCACCACCACATCTGGTTTGCTGAAGTACCGAACATGTTTTTCATACTAGCGTTACAACCCGCATATGCGCGAAAGATGTCACCCAATGAGACTTAGCGAGTAAGACTCAGATGCGCTTAACTGCTGCAAGCAGTCCATCGCCGACGGGAAGCATTGCCGGAACAAACTGCTCCGAAGACGCAAGAACCTTTGCCAGCTCCCGCATCATGACCGTCTGTTCATCGCGCTGGGCAGGGTCCGCAACTTGGTCGTGCCACAGAGCATGAACGATCACAATGAGTCCGCCGGGGCGCAGGACTCGGAGTGCATGATCGAGGTAGTCCGGAATTTCATCTGCAGGAGCATCGATCACCATCATGTCATAGCCGCGTGCGGCCATGCGGGGAAGAACATCCAAAGCTCGACCCGCGATGAGGCGGGTGCGTTGGGAGGGAATGCCTGCTGCTGTGAATGCGCGACGTGCGTACTTGTGGAACTCGACCTCGTGGTCGATCGTGGTCAAGACACCGTCGGCCGACATTCCCTGGAGGAGCCACAGGCCAGATACTCCCGCTCCGGTTCCGATTTCAAGGACGGCTTTTGCCCCGCAGGTTGCGGCAAGGAGACGGAGGGTAGCGCCGACTCCGGTCGAAACGGGCTCAGCACCTAAATCGGTGGCAGTCTCGCGAGCTTGGGCGAGGATGTCGTTTTCCTCGACAAACTCTTCTGCAAATACCCAGCTCAGAGCCTTATCTGATGCCATTATGTCCTCCGCGGTAGTAAACCTTTGCTTCAAGGTTACGCAAAAACCCCGCCACTGGGGCGACTACGCGCCCAATGACGGGGTTTTATTCGCTGAATTAGATGGTCTTATTCAGGGGAGCGACACCCAGGGGACGCCCGGCGAGGCCTCGCGAGGCGTGAGAGAGCGTGCGGGCAAGTTCCTGGAGAACTTGAGCGGCCTCTCCTTCGTGCACGGAAACAGGATCTCCTGCGTCTCCGCCTTCGCGCAGGGCAATATCCAAAGGAACTTGGGCGAGGAGTGGAACATCGTAGCCAAGCTGAGTGCTCAGGCGATCTGAGACAGATTGCCCGCCGCCGCTGCCGAAAATCTCAAGCTTCGAGCCATCCTCCTGAGGCAGGTAGGACATGTTCTCGATGACGCCGATGACCTTCTGGTTGGTCTGCGACGCGATCGAACCTGCACGCTCAGCGACTTCGGCTGCAGCAACCTGCGGGGTTGTCACGACAAGAATTTCAGCGTTGGGGAGGAGCTGAGAAATTGAGATTGCAACGTCTCCGGTTCCGGGAGGCATATCGATGAGCAGAACGTCCAAATCTCCCCAGAAAACATCTGCCAAGAACTGCTGAAGTGCACGGTGGAGCATCGGGCCTCGCCAAATCACGGGCTGACCGTCGGGAACGAACATGCCAATGGAGACGACTTTGACGCCCTGGGCGCCAAGCGGGGGGAATGATCATTCCGTCAATCACCTGGGGGTCGTGGGCGACACCCAGCATGCGGGGAATCGAGAAGCCGTAAATGTCCGCGTCCATGACGCCGACCTTCAGGCCCGAACGAGCCAGCGCGGCTGCAAGATTCGCCGTCATTGAAGATTTGCCGACACCGCCCTTACCGGAGGTCACCGCAATAACGCGCGTCAGGGAATCGGGGCGTGCGAAGAGAATTTCGCGCTCGGGGCGTCCACCGTTGAGCTTTTCGCGCAGGGCCTTCTTCTGCTCGTCATTCATGACATCCATGGTCACCTTGACATCGGTGACGCCATCGAGTGCGCGAAGGACCTTGTGAACGTCCTCGGAAATTGTGTTTCGCAGCGGACATCCTGCAGTCGTCAGAAGGATTGTTACCGAGACGGTAGAGCCATCGATCACGACCTCATCAACCATATTGAGATCGGTGATCGGACGACGAATTTCCGGATCGATAACGGCCGACAGGGCATCAAGAACGTTCTGCGAAGTCAAAGTCATGGTGTCAATCCTATGACCCTAGCCGCTCTTGTGCGCAGCGGTTTAGCTCTCAGTGGTGCGAGGAGTTGAAAGATCTGCGGGATTGTCGTTGTCGATCGGCTCTGCTTTCTTCGCGAGCATCGAGTTCCTCGCGAAGGTCAGCCATCATGTCGCGCAGTTCCGATCGAACGAAGTCTCGGGTTGCCACGTCTTGAAGAGCAATACGCAAAGCTGCAATTTCGCGGGTTAAATACTCGGTGTCAGCGAGGTTGCGTTCAGCGCGCTGACGGTCTTGTTCTGCTTGCACGCGGTCGCGGTCATCTTGACGATTCTGTGCAAGAAGAATGAGAGGTGCAGAGTAGGACGCCTGCGTGGAGAAAGCCAGGTTGAGCAGGATGAAGGGGTAGGGGTCCCAGGCGTACTTCTCTGAAACCTTGTACAGAATGACGTTTGCAGCGATCCATGTCACGACGAAGATCGTCATGTACAAGATGAACTTCGGCGAACCCATAAAACGGGCCGTGGCCTCGGCGAACTGGCCGAAACCATCACCGGAGGAACGGCGACGGAAAAGCTTAAACTTCCGCTCGCTTGGGGTATCAAGACGATCAGCCATCAATACTCCTTGCCATTACTCGGTCGGTGACATCGTCATCCCAGTCGCGCCAGTCGCGGGGGGAGAAGCTCATCCAAGACGTCGTCAACAGACACGGCGCCCAAGAGGTGCCCATCTTCGTCAACAACGGGAAGAACGGTCAGATTGTACGTTGCGAGCAGACGCGTCACGGTCGCAACGTGCGCATTCGGAGAGAGCTTGTCCAAATCCGTATCCATGATGGTTCCCAAGAGAGTATTGGGAGGTTCGCGAAGAGCGCGTTGGAAATGGACAGCACCAAGATATTGCCCGGTTGGGGTCTCTAAGGGAGGGCGCGCAATGAAGGTTGCTGCAGCCAAAGAAACAGGGAGGTCAGATCGTCGAATCGAGGCCAGCATTTGAGCCACGGTCGCGTCGGGTCCGAGAATCACCGGTTCGGTTGTCATCAGCGAACCCGCCGTTGATTCCTTGTACGCCATCAATCGGCGAACGTCCGCGGCCTCATCCGGTTCCATCAAGGACAGAAGGGATTGAGCCGTTTCAACCGGGAGCTCGGCGACAAGGTCGGCTGCGTCGTCAGGCTGCATGACGTCCAAAAACATCGGCGGCTCGACTTGCTTCCAACTGAGACAGGATCGACACTCGGTCGTCATCGCCCAGTTCCTCAAGGACGTCGGCTAGACGTGAGTCGGGGAGTTCGGCGGCGACTGCCAGCTGGCGATCAGCGGGAAGATCGTGGATGAAGTCCGCAAGGTCCGCGGGCTTCATGTCTTCGGTTTGCTGAATAAGCGCTGTTGCGGCCTGGTTTGAGTCGGTCTTGAGGAGCGAAGAAACTTCATCCACTCCAACAGTCATGGTGGTTCCGCCGCGCTTGAAGCCCAAAGCGGTCGTGCGGATACGTTGGACGTGGAGGGTAGAGATGATCCAGTCACGAGGCCTGCGCTGCTGCATTGCGACATCAAGGATCTTGACAGTGCCGCTTCCGTCATTCATGGTCACTTCGCGGTCGAAGAGCTCTGTAATCACCAGGGTTTCGACGGGGCGCTGGGTGAAGGAACGAATATTGAGCAAGCCGGTGGTGATCACCGAGCCTGCTTCGATTGCAGTGACTCGCGTAAAGGGAAGGAATACGCGCTTTCGGGGGCCGACCTCGACAACGAAGCCAATGACATTCGCGGTTGAGTGCAATCGGAAAGTCACCACGACGTCATGAATGACTCCCACTTTTTCGCCCAGGGGGTCAAAGACGCTCGTTCCGGCAAGTTTGCCGATAAAGATACGACGTCCTGCTGTTCCGACGTTTAAAGGTGCACTGCTCACTGGGCCAGTTTATCCCCACAGCGAACTTCTTACCCGCTCATCCATCTTGAGTTCTCGCTACGATGGCAGCACGAGGAAAGGGAAAACATGAGCGTACCTGTCAATGGAGTTGTACGGAGAAACGGTGGCGGACGGCTACCCGATGGCACGGAGGTTGCCTCCTACGGCTCATATGAAGAAGCCCTTGCTGCGCTTGAGGTTCTTGCCAGCAACGATTTCGAAGTCGAACAGGTCAGCGTCGTTGGAACCGACTTGTATTCGGTAGAACGAATCATGGGACGCGTCACCTGGGCGCGTGCAGTCTCTTCCGCAGTGATGAATGGTGCACTCTGGGGTGCAATGATCGGCATCGTGCTCTCAATCAACCAGGGAAACACCATGGTGTGGGTGGGGGCGTGCATGCTTGCCGGTGCCTGCATGACCGCGTGCCTGAGCACTTCCCTTTTTCTTCATGCGCAGGCGCCGACGCGATTTTTTACTCTCAATCCCAAGTGGTTGCTGGGCGTTACGCAGTCATCATCGCTAAGGCTGCGGGTGCGGATCGCATTCGTGAGGCCTTTGAGCTATTGCAAAAGACTCAAGGCAATCAGATGCGTCCGCGTCGGGCGCGCGCGACCCTTGAAAGCAGCGGTCCCTACAGAGTATGGATCGCGCCCAGATGAACAGCCGCGCTTTGGGGTGCGTCTTTCTCAAGCTGTGGATGCTCCGCAGGAGCAGGCACAGCCCACGGCCTCGTCAGACCACAGCAAAGCAGAGGGTGCTCCCTCAGATTCCTCTGAAGAAGCACCCCGGCCGGATTCTCAGGACTGAAAGCTAGGCGCGCTGCTGTGCCTGGCGAATCCACTCCTCAACATCGGCAATCTTTCGAGGAATATCCTCTGACATCCGGGTGACACTTCCATCGGCGTTGACCAGAACATCGTCTTCAATGCGCACGCCGATTCCGCGGAATTCCTCGGGGATGGCCATGTCGTCGGCGCGGAAGTACAGGCCGGGCTCAATCGTGAAGCACATTCCCGGCTGCAAGAACGCATCCTGGTACATTTCGCGGCGTGCCTGAGCGCAGTCGTGAACGTCCAATCCCAGGTGGTGGCTGGTGCCGTGGGGCATCCAACGACGGTGCTGTTGGCCTTCGGGGGAGAGAGATTCTTCAGCGCTCACAGGCAGAAGTCCCCACTCCTCAAGGCGTCCGGCAATGACCTTCATTGCGGCATCGTGAACATCGCGGAAGCGCGTTCCCGGCTGGTTCGCGCGTTCGAGTGCGGCCTCGCAGGCATCCAGAACCGCCTGATAGACCTTTGCCTGAGTGGGGGAGAAGCTTCCATTGACGGGGAGCGTGCGGGTGATATCTGCGGTGTAAAGAGAATCGACCTCGACGCCAGCATCGACCAGAACCAAGTCGCCTTCGTTCACTGGGCCGTCGTTATCGATCCAGTGGAGTGTATTCGCGTGGTTTCCCGAGGCCGCAATGGTGTCGTAGCCCAGACCGTTGCCTTCTTCGCGCGCGACCGCTCCGAAAGCACCTTCGATCACGCGCTCGCCGCGATGGTGTCCCACGGCGCGGGGGAGGGCCCGCAAGATGTCTTCAAAACCGGCCTTCGTGATCTCGATTGCGCGACGAAGTTCAGAAATTTCGAACTCATCCTTGCACAAGCGAATCTCGGAGAGGCGTTCCTCAAGTGCATCATCGCTTTCAGCTGCATCTCCGCCGAAGGGGAGGCCTGCCTGGAGGCGCACTTCGTTGACCATCGCTTCGACGGCCTCGTCAACGTTACGGACCACGCGAAGACGAACGCTTCCCGCATCCTTAGCCAGCGCATCACGAAGGGTGTCGATGTGCTCGCAGCGCAGACCGGTTTCGGTTGCGACTTCCTCAAGCGAGGGGCGCGCGCCCACCCAGAACTCGCCGTAGCGCGAGTCAGAGTAGAACTCCTGTGAGGAACGTGAGGTGCGGGGTTTGAAGAAGAGCACTGCTTCGTGGCCGCCGGAGGGGAGGGGTTCCAAAACGATCACGGAATCGGGTTCACGTTCTTGGCCCAGACCCGACAGGTGCGCGAAAGCAGAGTACGCGCGGAAACGATAGGTGCAGTCGTTCGAGCGGACCTTGTAGGTGCCCGCGGGGATGACGAGGCGTTCGCCGGGGAAAGGCTCTCCCGCTGCTACAGCGCGCGCGGGAAGATAGTCGGCGACGGGTGCTCGCGTGATCCCTGCGTCGGGACGCGGACCCCAGTTTGAGCCCATGAACTCGCGGAAAGCGTCCGATGAAGGACGGCGTGAACGATTGTTCACGCGCTCGGCCAAGGTGTCGGCCGATTCTTGGTTAGAAGTGGTATCACTCGTATTCATGGTGCCATGGTCTCACTTTCACAGCGGGACGTGCTAGGGGGACCGTATCCTAAAAGCATGAGCAGGATCGATCTTCACACGCATAGTGCATATTCGGATGGAACCGATAGCCCGGAAGAACTGATGCACAAGGCCCGCGAGGCGGGCTTGGACGTTGTCGGTCTGACCGATCACGATACCTACGCGGGCTGGGACGAGGCCGCCGCTTGCGTTGAATCCACTGGGGTTGCGTTGGTTCGAGGCGTCGAATTGTCGTGCGCGCGCGAGGGAATCACTGTCCACCTCTTGGGCTACCTTCCCGATCCTACGAACGAGGCCTTGCTTGCCGTCCAGCGCCGCGCTACTGAGTCGCGCCTGACACGCGCGCAAAGAATGGTCGAGAGAATTTCGAAAGACTACCCGATCACCTGGGAACAAGTTCAGGCTTTGGCGCCGGATGGGGGGCCGGTTGGACGTCCACACATTGCTGATGCCCTTGTCGCCATCGGTGCTTTCCCCGATCGTAGTGCAGTTTTTGTCAAGGCCCTGCATCCTTCCAGCCCCTATTTCGTCATGCATTGGGCTCCCGATCCGGTTGACGCGGTTGAACTGGTGCGCGCTGCTGGAGGCGTTCCGGTTTTTGGCTCATCCTCGAGCCCGGGCACGCCAGCGACTCTTGCCCGAAGAAGTCATTGACATGATGAAAGAAACGGGCCTGTTCGGTATTGAACGTGATCACCGAGATCACGGGGATGAGGATCGTGCAGATGTCGATAGAATTGCCCATCGTTTGAAGCTGGAAGTCTTCGGCTCATCTGACTACCATGGGCGAGGCAAACCGAATCGGCTAGGAGAAAACCTTACGGATCAGTCGGTTCTGAACAAACTCGAAGAGGAAGCATTTTTAGAGGTCTTGCGCCCATGAATATTGGCTCTGTTGTGGACGTTACGGTACTGCTGACGACTTTTTGCGACCCTGATTGTCATTTTTGGACCCCATGGGCTTGATGCCCGTGTTCTTGGCATTGACGTCAAAGTTCTCCCCTAAAGCGCAGCGTAAGGCAGCTATCCAGGCATCCCTGGTGTCTTTCGGCGTGATTTTGGCTTTTTGCTTTCTTGGGGCAGCAGATTCTTCGAGCCCTGCAGATCTCGATGGAGTCCTTGAAACTCTCCGGAGGTGTGCTCCTCTTCTTGGTCGCAATGGAACTGTTGACCTCGAGCGATATGGACCAGCCGGACACTGGCGATGACGCTGTGAACGTGGCTCTTGTTCCCCTAGGCATTCCTCTGCTTGCTGGCCCCGGTGCGATCGTCGCCGTCATGGTGTCCATGGCTCAGGCACATACGACGGGATCCATTGTTGCTGTGGTTCTGGCAGTGGTTGCAACCCACGTCGTCATCTGGGCATCGATGCGCTTCTCCCTTGAGCTTTCTCGTCTTCTGAGAACCGGTGGAATCCTCTTGTTGACCAAGATCTCCGGTGTGCTTCTTGCCGCAATCGCAACCGAACTGGTCATGGGTGGAGTCTTCGACTTCATTAAGAATGCTGGGATTGTCAAGTAGAGGCGGTTGACACTCACCAGAGGACTTTAATCTCGCTACCACGCGAAAGCCTGCAGTAGGCTTAACTCAGTGCTACCGGTAGTACTGAGTCAATCGCAAGGAGAGATTTTATGAGCCGGTCCCTAGAGGAACAGCTAAAGTCGCAGGTTCGAGCGGTCTCTGGACGCCCTGAACGCGTCTCAACCGAGATGGAAGCATGGCAGGGCCTATCTGCAGCGATCATCGATCGCATCGCTGACCGCTGGCATGCAACAGAGCGCACCTACGCAGTGGGGCGCATGGAACACTACTTTTCAGCAGAATTCCTGATGGGCCGGGCGCTCTTAAATAATCTTTCCAACCTTGGAATGGTTGACGAGGCCCGTGAGGCCTTGGCAGCACTGGGCAAGGACCTGTCCGTGGTCTTGGAAGAAGAGCCCGATGCAGCACTGGGGAACGGTGGCCTTGGTCGACTGGCTGCGTGCTTCCTGGATTCGTGCGCAACCTTGGATCTGCCGGTTGCTGGCTACGGTATTTTGTACCGCTACGGTCTGTTCAAGCAGCTTTTCGATAACGGCTTCCAGACTGAGCATCCCGACCCCTGGATGGAAGAGGGTTACCCCTTCGTCATTCGCCGCGAGGAAGAACAGCGCATTGTTCGCTACGCGGATCTGACTGTCCGCGCCGTTCCTTATGACATGCCGATTACCGGCTACGGCACGAAGAACGTCAATACGCTGCGCCTGTGGAAGGCTGAACCCATGGAGGACTTCGACTACGATGCCTTCAACTCTCAGCGCTTCACCGACGCGATCGTTGATCGCGAACGCACCATGGATATTTCCCGCGTGCTGTACCCCAACGATACGACCTTCGAAGGTAAGGTTCTGCGCGTGCGCCAGCAGTACTTCTTCTGCTCGGCTTCTCTGCAGGCAATCGTTGATAACTACGTCGCAGAACACGGCGATGATCTGCGCGGCTTTGCGCAGTTCAATGCCGTTCAGCTCAATGACACGCACCCGGTTTTGGCTATCCCGGAACTCATGCGCATCCTCATGGATGAGCACGGCCTCGGCTGGGAAGAAGCATGGGAAGTTGTCTCACATACTTTCGCGTACACGAACCACACGGTCTTGGCTGAGGCTCTAGAGACCTGGGACATCCACATCTTTGATCGTCTCTTCCCCCGTATTTCTGAAATCGTTCGAGAGATCGATCGTCGTTTCCGCCTGGACATGTCCGAGCGCGGCGTTGATGGCGCAACCATCGACTACATGGCTCCCGTCTCGGGTAACACTGTCCGTATGGCGTGGATTGCCTGCTACGCCTCGTACTCGATCAACGGCGTGGCTGCACTGCACACTGAAATTATCAAGCGTGAGACGCTCAAAGAGTGGTATGCGATTTGGCCCGAGCGCTTTAATAACAAGACCAATGGCGTGACTCCGCGTCGTTGGCTCAAGCAGTGCAACCCGCGTTTGGCGGCCCTCCTTGACGAGGTCACCGGATCGGATCGCTGGGTGACCGATCTTGATGAGCTTGCGAAGTTCACAGATGCCGGAAATTCTGATCTGTATGCGCGTTTGTCTCAGATCAAGCATGCGAACAAGGTTGATTTTGCCGCCTGGGTGAAGGCTCGCGAGGGTGTCGAGATTGATCCCGATGCGATCTTCGATGTTCAGATCAAGCGTCTGCACGAGTACAAGCGTCAGCTGCTTAACGCGTTCTACGTCTTGGATCTGTACTTCCGCATCAAGGACAACCCTGCTCTGGATGTTCCCAAGCGCGTATTCGTTTTCGGTGCGAAGGCTGCCCCCGGCTACATTCGCGCGAAGGCGATTATCAAGCTGATTAACACCATTGCTGACCTGGTCAATAACGATCCGGACATCAATGGCCGCATCAAGGTCGTTTTTGTTCACAACTACAATGTCTCGCCCGCAGAGCACATCATTCCTGCTGCGGATGTTTCCGAGCAGATCTCGATGGCCGGAAAGGAAGCCTCGGGCACGTCCAACATGAAGTTCATGATGAACGGTGCGCTGACCTTGGGAACCTTGGATGGTGCGAACGTTGAGATTCTCGAGGCCGTGGGAGAAGAGAACGCGTACATCTTCGGTGCAACCGATGATGAGCTTCCCGAGCTTCGTCGCCATTACGATCCTCGCTGGCACTACGAGAACGTGCCTGGCTTGAAGCGCGTGATCGATGCTTTGACCGATGGAACCTTGAATGATTCCAACTCCGGTTGGTTCCATGATCTGCGTTGGTCGCTTCTGGAATCGGGATATGAGCCTGCTGACGTCTACTACGTCTTGGGTGACTTCGCTTCCTACCGTGAGACGAAGGACCGTATGGCACAGGATTACCGTGACCAAGAGGCTTGGGCGCGCAAGGCTTGGGTCAATATCACGCGTTCCGGTCGTTTCTCCTCTGACCGAACCATCAGCGATTACGCTCGCGAGGTTTGGCACATCAGCGCCGAGCCGATTGCGTGAATGCGTAACATGCGGCCTTTTTGAGGCTAAGTGCACGGCTTAATGCCGTAACGCCCCGTTGGGATTTTCCCAACGGGGCGTTACTTGTCGTACGTTTTCAGATCAAACTGTATTACTGTGTTGACACAGTTTCGATAGTGTGGCACTGTATTAGTGTATTAATACAGATAGACAGGAGGGATACATCGATGCGCATCGATGACACCCGTCCAATCTGGATCCAATTAGCTGATTCATTCCGCGGTCGTATTACCGACGGTACGTGGAAACCTGGCGAAAAGATCCCCTCCGTGCGTGATCTCGCGATCGAGGCAGGCACCAATCCCAATACCGTTCAGCGAGCCCTGAGTGCACTTGACGAAGAAGGGCTGACGGTCCCGAAGCGGACCGCAGGACGCTTCGTCGCAACTGATGAGCGCGCTCTGCATGCTCTGCGAAAGAATGACGCGCATCTTGCGGCAGATGCCTACATTCGCGCATGTCGTTCACTGGGAATCGACCTGGAAGGTGCTCGGGCTCTGATTGATCAACGTTGGGATGTCACGGAGAAGTAGCCAAGGAGGCAAACTCATGACCACACAAACTGAGCGGTCAAGGTGTGCGGGGCACGGCCTCGTCCACGTGGACCACCTCACGAAGCATTACCGGAAAACGCCGGCACTACGGGACTACTCGCTCTCACTGGATGCCGGACACATCGTCGGTCTTATGGGTCCCAATGGGTGTGGGAAAACGACGCTCCTGAAAATCCTTGCAGGCGTATTGAATGATTACCAAGGGCAGGTGAGTATCGATGGGCACAAACCTGGAATCGATACAAAAGCCATCGTGTCCTACTTGCCTTCGGAAGCATTCCTCAACGGTGAATGGACCGTGGAGCGTGCCATCAATATCTACTCGCGTTTCTTTGCTGATTTCGAGCCAGAAAGAGCGCGAACCATGGTTGATTTCTTTAAACTCCCCGAGGGGCGGCCGCTCAGTGAGATGAGTAAGGGAATGGGGGAGAAGCTTCAAATCAGCCTGATCATGGCGCGCAAAGCCAAGGTTTTCTTGTTGGATGAGCCGATCAGTGGGGTAGATCCGGCAACACGCGACATTATCCTCGAGGGTATTTTGCGTGAGTTTGATCCCGAGTCGCTGCTCATTATGTCAACCCACCTGATTTCGGATATCGAGCATTTCGTTGACTATGCGCTCTTCATGAAGGAAGGACAAGTTCTCCTGCAAGGCGACGCCGATGACCTGCGCGCTACGCACGGTGATTCGCTCGACGCTATCTTCCGGAAGGAGTACCGCTGATGTTTGGGAAAATGCTGTCTTATGAAATCGGTAGTCGCATGCGCGCTGATCTTCGCGAAATGGGGACTGTGCTTGCGATCCTCGTTGTGACGATCGGTGTCGTTGCAAGCGGAGTCCCCGGGCTGAGCGGGACAATGACTATGTTTGGCTACCTGATGTGCGTAGCGATTCCTGTGGGTATAGCGATCAGTGGAATGAGTGATTACTGGAAGACTCTGTATGGACAACAGGGGTACTTCACCATGACTCTGCCCGTGTCAGGCGCCGTGATCTACTGGGCAAAGGTCAGTCGAATGATCATCGAATTCCTCGTCGCACTTGCCTTAGCCATCGGCGGAGGCATTGCAGTTGCGTGGGCGGCGGCATGGAGTCAGGGCATCACTCTCGCCGACTACACTGCTGGTCCGCGTTCGCTATTTGCGCCTTTTTCGACTCTGGTGCTTGTGGTTTTGTTTATTACCTGGATCGTTTCGTGTATTGCGCTGATTCCTCAGGTCTGTGCGGTCATGACTCTTGCAGCCGAAGGGCGCTTCAACCACATGGGCTTCGGTGCGGTGGCTATCGGATTGGTCCTGCTCTACATCGTTGACCAGGTTTTGAGCGGAGTTGGAACCTTCTTCATGCCCTTCTCAATGACTCCCGACGGCCATTTCAGTACCGAGGTCATGTGGACGTCATATCGCGCGACTTTAGGCACCGATGGCCACCCCAATGTTTGGGGAATGGGCGCATGCATTTTGGTCCCTCTCTTTGCACTATTCCTAGCAGCCTGGGCTTCGCGCTCGATTGAAAAACACACATCGTTGCGATGAACTGATCGCGCGTCCTGCCCTTCCCATGGGGTGTCACATCTGATTATTCGGAGCTGTATCCGCATCCAAGCGGTACAGCGCTCGCGAAATGGGTGTGGCACCCCTTTGCGTATGAGGACGGCTAAGCGCGATGGGTGGCCTGTATCCTTGAAAGCAGACTGCGCGCGATTGTTGGAGGCTGCGATGATATTCACGACTGTTATCTCGTCTTTTGTTCAGCTCTCACTCGCACTTGTTATTCCGGTTGCATGGTGGGCTGTCACAACGCGCAGGCGTGTCGAGTTCGCAACGTGGATTGGCCTCGTCGTGCCCGAGTGGAAAGCAGCGCGCCAGCGTCTTGTGCTTGCGCTCATGGTATGGGCCGCTGTCGCCGTGCTTTCAGTCGCGCTTCTTTCCTCGACTGCTGGCGGGACCGCATCCTCACGCTTCGCAGGCAGTGGGATCTATGGAGCGATAGCGGTCCTCTTCTACGCCTTCATTCAGACCGGCCTATCGGAAGAGATTCTCTTTCGAGGATTCCTTGGAAAGAAGCTGAGCGAAAAGTTCGGATTCAGAGTTGGAAACACTGTGCAGGCCGTGGTCTTCGGTCTTGTACATGTGGTTCTGCTTTCCTCAGCGTTCACCCTGCTCCCACTTATTGGCGTGGGAGTGCTAACTGCGGTCAGTGGCTGGATTATGGGCTGGGTGAACGAAGAGGCGGCAGGTGGTTCCATTCTTCCCAGTTGGATGATGCATTCCCTTGCCAACCTCCTCGTTGGTTGGGGAGCGGTCTTCGGGTTTCTTGCCTAAGGGATAATTCTGTGGATACCGCTGCGCTTTTCCGCGGGCGACTGGGTACCGTTAAACCTAGATGACACTCCTTCTATCGCCGCGAGGTGCAGGCGAAATGCTCAAAGGAAGCCGAATGATCGTTGACATGAATACGGGGCAGCCGAACTTCTCCGCGACTCCTCAAAACCCTGATTTGCTCAGATGGGTTGGGATTCAAGTCGCAGTTGTCGTGCTTGCCTGGCTCATTGGCATGATTGTTCGCCGTTTCCTTGCTTCGCGAATGACGATGTCCACTGCCTCAGCAACCTTGACCGGCATGCTTGGTATATGGACAGGCCTTCTCTTTGCCGGCTGGATTTTCTCAAGCTCTGATATGTGGCGCCCGGCCATGATTGCCGTCGCGGCCGTGGTTTCCCTCCTTGTCGTCACTGTCTGCGCTCTCATCGTCGCCTATCTGCACCCGCGTCCCGGCCTTGATCCGATTGCTGACGTTGCCGCGCGAGGCGAATCCGATACGCGCGAATTCAAGTCCAGCGCACGCTGGAATATGCGTACCCAGCAACGGGATGATGCGATGGAGACCGTCATTGCCAAGACTGTTGCTGCCTTCATGAATTCCGGCGGAGGAACGCTCCTCATCGGTGTTGATGATGATGGAAAGCTCATCGGTTTAGGCCCGGACTATGCGACATTGAAGAGTCCTGACGCTGATCGTTTTGAACTGTGGATTCGCGACCTGTGGGGGCAACGCCTCGGAACTAACGCGGCTGCGCTGCCAAGCATCGATTTCGCTCCAGCCACGGATCCCCAAGAAGGCTACGAGGCCCAGGAAGTCTGCCGCGTGACCGTTCCTCCCAGCCCGAGGCCGGTGTACCTCCTCGGCCCGAAGGGAAAGGGCGCGCCGGAGCTGTGGGTTCGCGTGGGTAACTCAACGCGGCGCCTCGAGGTTTCCGACGCGGTTGAGTACATTACCCATCGTTGGCCTTCCAGCGTGCGCACGACCTTGTGGGGGCGTATTCGCATGTTCTTCTTCACTAGGGGAGGGCGCCGTGAGCGTCCCGCCGCTCTTCCGCGTTTTGTCCAGCGTGTGTTGACGGATTCGGAGGAGTAAGACTCCTCAAAGGGCAGCTTTAATAAAAACGTATAGACTATGTTTTATTAGAAGCCGTTGCTCAGGCGTTAATGACACTCGCCGAGGCCCGACGAGAGGAAACTCATGATCGAACCCAATTCTGACCTGCCCGAATTTGACCTCCGCGATGTTTCCGCCGAAAAGGCGCAGGAGCCTGCTCAGAACTCCGGTGGATGCGGTTGCGGTTGTGATCACGGTGCTCAGCTTCCGCGATTGGATGCACGTCCCTTCCCACCTCGCCTGCGTCACCCCGCAATCCTAGGGTGCGGTGTCTTCTTTGAACGTTGGCGAGGCCATGGAGCTGGTTGCGCCTCACGTGCCAACGCCCCTACTCAACCAGATTGACATGATGCTGGAAGGCGAGTTTGCCTACGAGCTGCTTGCCGTTAGCGATGAAGGTGCGATCGTTAAGATCACCCGCGTTGGCTGAGCAGAATATATAAACTACTCGCCCCGATGGCCTGCGTTTATTCCTCAGTGCGGATCGCGCAGGCCTGTCAGGGGAGAGGGGTCCTTCAAGACGCTATTCTTGAAGAATAACGTTCACTTGGAGGTCCGAATGCGCAAAACTCTCCCCAACGACATCAAAGAAATCCTCGCAAGCGGGGACGTTGAGGCCGTGGCTGAGGCAGTGAAAAACTGCGAGATTGGCGCATACCTGCGGAGCGAATACGGAAAGCCCAAGCTCTTGCACCTCCTCTGCTCGCAAGAGATCGTCGAGTTCTTGGTCGCTCGAGGCGAGGACATCAACTGTCGCAACGAACGAGGACAAACCCCCATTCACTGCCGAGTCAAGCAACGTCGACCCGATCTGATCCCCGGTCTCATTGCCCTTGGTGGCGATATCAATGCCCGAGATAACACGGACCAAACTCCGTTGTTCGGCGCTGTCGAACGCCCTAGACGCGCCCGAGGTGGAACAGATGATCCAATGGGGCGCTGACCCTACTCTTGATGCGCATTCAAAAATCTATGGGGACTACACGCTGACGAAGTACGCGCTCAGTTGGTACAACTTGTTTGATTCCCCCAGAATCTTGCGTGTTTTCAAGGTTTTACGTGCTCATGGCGCACACCCAAGCGGCGAGGAATACAAAGCTCTTCAAGCCATGGATAAAGATCGTTGCTCGATGATCGCCCACAACCCTGAAGATGCCAGCAACCCCCGCTTCCAAGAAGCCGCGGAAGCCTTGCGGCAGCTGTGCGAAATGTTCGGCGTCGCTCAGCAAGTTGCGCGTCCCGCCCCAAGCGTTGGAGAAAAGCTCGAGCTCGATCCTTCAAAGAGCTGGAAGAAGCTTTCGGGCGAACTTTGGGACTTGCTCGTTCCACTTGATAATCAGGCCGAGACACTCCAAGGCGAAGCCATCCGGATCACGGGCAAGGTTGCCTACGAGGTCTACGACAACGGCGGCATTAACTGGGAACCGACTTTTAACGCGCTCCTCAAGCAATTCCTCGAGATCATTTCCTCTCAGGTCCCCCTCAGTGCAGACGAGCTTGCGCGCGCCAAGAAAGCAGTGGGGGATCTTCGCGGTGGAAAATCAACCGAGGCCAGTGACGTTTTACGCGAAGCCGCTGTTCACTGGGTGCTTGCCAATCCTGTCTTGCGCGCAAACACCTTGCCTTTCCTCGGCCGGTAAACGCGCGCCTTACTCCTCGCTGCCCTTACGGCGACGCACCCGCTTACGCGGTGCAGGCGAGTGCTCACCGCGACCACGGCCCTTCGTACCGCGGTCGGAGCGCCCCTGCTTTCCAGGATTCATCGTCTGATCGCCATCCTTACGGCCGCGGCGCCTACTTCGGCTACCTTCGCCAGAGCGGGAGGATGCGCGAGTGCCTGGGCGGCCTCGGCCTCGTCCACGGCGGGAAGGCGCCCCCAAATCCTCAAGCTTTCGGCGCCAAGTCCCTCGCGCGTACGCTTCGCACGAGGCAGACGCCCGGTGACGTCCTCGGGAATATCCAAGTCCGTGTACAGGTGCGGCGAGGTGTGGTAGGTCTCCAGAGGTTCGGGAACTCCCAAGCCCAGCGCCTTCGAAATCAATGACCAGCGCGGGACATCGTCCCAATCCACGAAGGTTACGGCTGTGCCAGAATTCCCCGCGCGACCGGTGCGACCAATGCGGTGGATGTAGACCTTCTCGTCCTCGGGGCACTGGTAGTTGATGACGTGGGTGACATCGTCAACGTCGATGCCACGCGCGGCAACATCGGTTGCAACCAAAACATCGACCTTGCCATTACGGAAAGCGCGCAGAGCCTGCTCACGCGCACCCTGACCGAGGTCGCCGTGAAGGGCAGCAACCGCGAAACCGCGCTCGCTAAGCTCGTCGGCAACGCGCGCAGCCGCACGCTTAGTACGACAGAAAATCACAGCGCGACCGCGGCCTCGTGCCTGCAAGATACGCGCAACGATCTCAGTCTTGTTCATGGCGTGAGCGCGGTAGATCACCTGCTGGACCGTGTTGACGGTCTGTCCCTGATCGTCAGGATCTTGCGCGCGGATGTGGGTCGGCTGGGTCATAAACTTACGAGCCAGCGTGATCACCGGGCCGGGCATGGTTGCCGAGAAAAAGCATCATGTGACGGTCCGCGGGAATGCGCGAAAGCAGGGTTTCCACGTCCGGGAGGAAGCCAAGGTCAAGCATCTCGTCGGCCTCGTCAAGGACAACGTTCTCCACGCCGTTGAGGTGCAGCACGCCTTGACGGAGCAAATCGATCAAGCGGCCGGGGGTGCCGACGACGATATCCGCGCCTCGCTTGAGTGCCTCAATCTGGGGTTCAAACGCGACACCACCGTAGATGTCAACGATGCGCGTCGATAGGTGCGAGGCGGCTGCCCGGAGGTCCTCGGCCACCTGCTTGGTGAGCTCGCGGGTCGGCAAAATGATGAGTGCCTGCGGCATATTCGGGTTGAGAAGGTCCTCGTAGCCCCTCTTCATCCGGGGCGATGACGTCTTCCAGTACGGGGATGCCGAATCCCAGAGTCTTACCGGTACCGGTCTTGGCTTGACCAATGATGTCGTGGCGATCCAGTGCGACGGGAAGAGTCAGGGCCTGGATGGGGAAGGGGTGGGTGATGCCGCGTTCTTCGAGCGCATCAACGATGGGGTCACTGACCCCGAAATCAGCGAAAGATTTCGCTTCGAAAGTTTCATTTCCCGAGTTTGTAATGTCGGGGGTGGTCTCTTCTTCAGTGGAGGGGTGGCAATCGCGCCAAGGCGAACAACGCCGGCGGAGTACTCAGAAGGTGAAGTCACAATCAACCTGTCCTGGGGAAAACCCCGTTGAGAATTGCAGCCGATCGCGGTCTTCTTGTGGGCGCAGGCCCGGGAACTTTTCTCGCGTGCGATCGGTCAGCACTGTCTTTTTTTCATTGTACGAGGTTGACAAGGTTTGTCCGAAGAGGAACCCGTCACGTTTGTGTGATGTAGTGTTATGCCATGGAACGCACCTATGAACCTGTGGCGGACAGCGACGCGGAAGTCGTCGGTCTGATCGCGTATTCGATTTTGGCTGCAATGACTCGCCTGGCAAAGGATAGTGACCAGGCTCCGACCTTCGAGGCGAAGGTTGAGCATGCGCGTATGGCGACGCGTGTTTTCGAGACTTTTACTCAGGTTGAGACGTGGTGTACTCACCGTGGTATGGATTTGTCTGCGTATGCGCGAGCCTATGACGGGCTCTATGACGACCTCGATGCCCGCACGCGTCCGACGACGTGGTACGAGCGTTCCATTAAAACCTATGTGACTTTGGGCGTCCTCGGTGGTTTCTTGCGCGAGATCGCTTCGCGGAAGAGCCTTTTCCCCGGTGCGAATTGGGATCTTGAGCAGGGGGAGTGGGTGCGCGAGAACCTTGCCCCCATTTTCGAGGCCGACGAGCAGCTTGCCGCGAGGCTGTCCTTGTGGGCACGCCGAGTTGCCGGAGAAGTCTTGGGTTTGGTGCGTTCGACGATGTTTATGCACCCGGACTTATCGCTGTCCCCCGAAGACTCGGACGCCATTGCTGAAGTGCTCAGTAGTGAACACGCTGAGCGAATGAAGGAAATCCACCTGCGCGGCTAGCGCAACAGGTGGACTTGTGAATGATCCGCGCTGTGCGCGCGGCTTCTCAGTGGATGGCGAAGCCGACGCGGTGGCTCTGTTGCGCCGTGACGCGCACGAAGGAAATCGCCTGCGCGGGGATGAGTGTCTTCTCTCCCTTAGTGTCGGTGAGAAGCAGCGGCGTTTGAGCGCGGAGGGCTTCGCTTACTTGAGCGAAGAACTCATCTTCGCTGAGGTTTACCTCTAGGGTCGAGCTCGCGCGGGCTTGCCTTGATACCGATCGTAATGTTCACTGCGACTCCCAGATGTCATGGATCGAATGGTCTTCTGTGTCCTCATAGTACGTGCAGCCGAGGGAGCGGGCCTGCTATTTCTGCAAGAGCGTAATTGTGGGGTCGGTCGAAGCGTTGTCGCGGTTTAGTATCTAAGTGGTTAGTATGTGGGGTTGTGTTGAAAATAGTGCGAGAAGCGGCAGCTATCGGGTTGTGTTGACGAGTTGTTTTTGTGTTCTGGCGGTAAAGCTTAAAGTTGAATCTACTCGAAAGGTGAACGATGTCTTTTCCTCCTTATCCTCAGGAAATGCCCGTTGAGGGGGTTTATTCGACTGTCCCTCCTCAAGGACAATTTGGAGTAGCAACTGTAGTTAAACCCTTATCTCCCCTTGCTATCACCGCACTCGTGTTGGGAATTATTTCTCTTCTCCTGTTCTGGGTTCCGGCTCTTCATAATCTAATTCTTATTCTGGCCCTTATTGCTACAGTCGTGGCGATTTTCGCTGTCGTTCAGACACGCCCGGATACGACTCACCGTGGCTCCGGTATGGCGATCACCTCACTGGTGATTTCGACTCTCACTATTGTTGCTGTTTTGGGAGGCCAAGCTATGTATTCGAAGGTTAATGGTGAGGCCTTCGGGGCAGCTTCTGTATCGCCTCAAGCTTCCAAAGGTGCGGCGACCTCGGATGTTGTTCAGCTGGAGAACGGTAAAGTCACGATTGAGGTGAAGAAGGTCGAGGAGTCGGTAGATGATCGGGAAGGTCAGCCAACGGTCGCTGTGACATTAAAGATCACAAATAATGACACAAGTAGTTTGAATCCTTTTGCATACTATGTTGAGGTATCCCAAAACAAGGCTGAGCTCGATAGTGCAATTTATTCCGATGATCTAATGCCTGAAGGATACGAGCCTTTCGCGGACTTGGAAGAGGTCCCAGCTGGTAAAAGCATGACCCTTGTGGAAGGGTATGTTCTTCGCGATGCAGCTGCTCCAGTTACGCTGATGATTGACAGCACTATCTCTTCAACAAAGGCATTCAAAAAGGAATATTCACTTCAGTAAAGGGTTAAGCCCCCACCTTGAGTAGGACTGCCAGAATGTACCCCCGAAGCAGCAGCTTCGGGGGCACACTTTTCTCAATTTCGCTTCGAAGCCAAAAGTTGACTCCAAATGCACATGGCCTCTGTCAGAATCACTATATGGGTAACAAACAGGTACGGATAGAGATTGGCTCCGGATTTGCGGGCCTTCCTCACCTCGATGATCATCAGCGTGCACTCCTCCAACGCATGATGACTTCCGACGCTGTACTTCGCGGTGCCCCTGGAAGCGGAAAGACCACACTCCTGCTCAGCGCAGTCGCAGAGCTCGTTCGACAGGGACGCAGCTTTCTTGTACTTACTCCTGACCGTTCGCGGGCCGACGCACTGATGCCAGCTGTCCAAAGTATGGCTCCCGATGCTGTTCGTCCTGTACGCACGCCCACAGCTTGGGCGTATTCCATCGTTTCTCAGTGGCGCAATACGCGTGACGAACCTCTGGGGGACGTTGAACTGCTCACCGGTGCAAGCACCGATCGTCTGATCACGCAGCTTCTTGAGACAACGACCCCCAACTGGCCAGAAGATCTTTCTCAAACTATTCAAGCGCTGCCCGCTTTTAAAATGGAGCTGCGCTATCTCATCGATCTTGCTGCCGAGGTAGGGCTTGCCCCCGACCGCCTTTCAGAACTTGCAAATATCCATTCAATCCCGCAATGGGAGACTGTCGCATTCCTCCTGCGCAAATGGCAAGAGATCCCCGAACTTGCAGTCGAATACCGTGGAACAATGCAAGCTCACGGTGCTGCCCTTGGTCGCAGTGCAGCGCGACTGCTTTTTGCGCTGGGATCAAGACATTGAAACTTTACGGCTCCGCAGCGAAATACCACTACCGCAGTGCATCCTCATTGATGATCTGCAGGATTGCACGCCTTCGCTTCTCCCACTGCTTCAAAGCGCACGCCAATACGGCACCCAGATCATTGCTTTTTTTCCAATCCGGACGTATCTGTGACCTCGTATAAGCGCGGTTACGCAAACCTCGACCTCGACCTCGCCAAAGTTCTGGGCGTCGACATTGACGATTGCGGCGGAAGTTATCATTCAACTCCGCAACTGCACGAATTGAATCTCCAGATCAGTTCGCATATCACCCAATCCGGTCCAATTTCTCGGCGTTTGGCCCCCATTCCTCGGAAGAACAACAGATACAGAAACTCCGGTACGAATCCACTCGTGCGCAAGTTCAGCACAGATGGGGGCGGCAATCGGCTACGCCCTGCGATCCCACCATCTTCACGACGATATTCCCTGGTCCCGCCAACTTGTTCTTGTCCGCTCTCAGTCCCTCATTCAGCAGGCGCGAAGAGCCCTCAAGCGGAGCTATATTCCTCTCGCCGGAGGACAACAAGCCTTCAATTTTGCCGCCAACTCGATGACATCGGCACTACTGACAGCGCTCATTCCGCACAGTGATAGCGCGGCTCAGCTCATCGACCTGTGGCTTCGCTCCGACCTGATTTCAATCGATACGCTTCACGTCAGATCAGCAATTCAGAACTACGTGTGGGCGCACAGTGAAACTGTCCGCGATGGAGCTCTCTCGCAGCATTTAACAACAGAGATGCTTTCTCGAATCCTCGCGGATTCCGATTCTTTACCACAACATGTCGAAACAGAGCTACGCAAACTACTTACGGCCTCGTCCCTGTGGAAAGAAAGCACAGGACTGAGCGCAGAAGAAGGCCTATGGAAGGCATGGGAGACGGCAGATGTCGCCCAAACCTTGAGCGATCGAGCGCTCGCCCAAGACGCCGATTCCGACTATTACGACGACGTGCTTGACGCGGTGATTGCGCTTTTTCCGTGTCGCAGACATCTGGCAGCAGCGCAATCCTCAAGGAAATGCTGCAGACTTCGCAGCCGAGCTGCTCCAATCGGACGTTCCCATCGACACAATCGCACGAACAGCACTTCGCCGTGAAGGTGTTCACGTGCTGACCCCAGAACAAGCAATGGGGAAACACTGGGACACTGTTGTAATCTACGGACTCCAAGATGGCTCATGGCCGGATCTACGCCTCGGGCACCGGCTGTTGCGGGGTGACCTCCTCACGGACATTCTCCGCCTCGAGTCGCAGGGGAGTGACTGCACCCCAAGCGAAACAACACCTCTTGATGATCCACGCATTCAACGTCGAGCCATTCTGGACAACGAACTGCGCCGCTTGCTTGCCGCAACATCACGGGCAACGCGCTTCCTCCACATCGGCGTCGTCTCGAATGAGGACCAAGCTCCTTCACAATTCATCGAGCTCATCGCGAAAGCAAGTGGAATCGAGATCCCTGAAGAAGGATTTGCGCCCGAGGAAGTTCCTCCGTCTCTAGACCTATCGGGCCACGTTGCGCGACTGCGATTCCTTGCAACTCAAGAAGACGACCAAACTCGTGAACTCGCGGCCAATCTTCTTGCTCTACTCGCCCAGCGCGGCGTTCACAGCGCTCAGCCGGACAAATGGATCGGTGCAGGGGGAATCAGCTCCGATAGCGCAATTTATGGACACCAGAACGTCTCCATCAGCCCCTCCAGCTTCGACACTGCGCGTGCGTGTATTTTGCGTTGGTTCTTCTCGGCAAACAGTGGCTCATCTGTGCCCACACAAAGCGCTGCCGATGGGACACTCATCCACAGCCTCGCCGAGCGGTTCCCGCACGGACCCAAACAAGCCGTTGTCCAGGCTCTCGAAGAAGAAATCCAGGCGATGGATCTGGATGAAGAACCTGCAGCAACCAAGATTCATCTCAACCATCTCCGTGACATGGCTTCAGCGCTGGGGGAGTACCTAGAAGGGAACACAGACGAAGTACGCGTGGAAGTCCCCTTCGACGTTCCCGTATCAAGCGTGAACATACGTGGCCGGATGGACCGACTAGAAGTCAGCGGTGAAAGCGTGCGGATCATCGACTTCAAGACCGGGAAAAAGGGCGCAAAAGGCAAAATCAAAACCGATCCCGACCACCCGCAACTGGCTCTATATCAATTGGCCGCAGAAGAACTCGGCTACACGGTCATCGACGCTGAACTGAAATACCTCGGATACGGAGATGTTCGGACAATCCTCCAAGAGCCACTCGATGACGACACTAAAAATGACTGGATCAGCCAGCTCGACGAGGTCGCTTTCGCGGATGCGAGGCCCGCACTTTATAGCCACACCATCTGACGAAGCATGCAGATACTGTGAATTCACCAGATCTTGCCCGGCGAAGGATCAAGGCAAAAAGGAGCGTTGAGTAAAAATGGACCTCAGCAAACTGGACGTCGACGAGATTCTTCGCATGGCGACTCCTCGCTCCAAGCCCTTCCTTGCACCCACGGAAGAACAACGCGCGGTTATTCAAGCCCCTCTTGAGCCACTTCTTGTCGTTGCAGGGGCAGGAGCCGGAAAAACAACCACGATGTCGCAGCGCGTACTCTACATGGTCGCCCACCACGGCATCGATCCCGAGCGCATCCTTGGCTTGACCTTCACGCGAAAAGCCGCCGGTGAGCTCGGGCTGAAAATGCGCCAAGACCTCGCCACCCTTGCCTCGAACAGCGGGCAGGAATTTGTTGGAGAGCCGACCGCTCTCACCTACAACTCTTTTGCCGCGCGGATCCTCGGAGAATACGGCGCAACAATCGGCGTTGATCCAAACTCTCGACTCATCGGACAGGCGCAACAAGTCCAAGTGCTCAGTGCCATCGTCGAACACTGGAGGGGCGAATACCCCCAAAGCGATGAGCAATACAAGCCGACCGCTACCATCGTTGCTGCCGTCCTCTCTTTGTCTGGGCATATCGCCGAGCAGAATATGACGCTGGACGAAGGGCGAATAGCTCTGAGTGCATTTCAAAAAGAACTTGAAGAAGTCGCTGCAATCTCCGGAAAAGATCCGACGGGGAATCTTAAGAAAATGATTGAGGCGAATCGTAATCGCCTGCTCCTTCTTGATATCGCAGAAGCCTTCGAAAGCTATAAGCGTGCCCACGGTCTCATCGATTTTTCTGATCAACTTCTCCTGGCCACACAAATCGTTACCTCAAACAAAGACGTCGTGCGCCAAGTTCGAAGCGACTATCAGGCCGTTCTTCTTGACGAATTTCAAGACACCTCGGTCATCCAGATGGTCTTCTTGTCTGCTCTCTTTGCAGACCACCCAACTACCGCTGTCGGCGACCCCAGTCAGGCAATCTATGGTTGGCGCGGAGCCTCGGCCTCTGCCCTCAGTGATTTCCTCACTCGCTTTTCTCCGCGCTACGACGCGGCGCAATTGGTTCTCTCAACAGCTTGGCGAAATGACCAGACAATCCTTGATGCCGCAAATGCGATCGCTCAGCCCCTGCGGGGACAGGCGCGCATTGGCAATGCCGGCAACGCCCCTACTCGCGAATCACAACCACAACGAATTACAGTGCCAGTTCTTGCTCCACGTCCAAACGCTGGTCCGGGACAAGTTCGCACCGCCTATCCCCTTACCTACGATGAACAACTCCAAGCGGTCGTAGATTTCGCTCGACAACATCGAGTCCAAGACGAACGCGGGAAGTGGAATACCCTGTGCAGTACTCTCCCGGCGGCGCTCGGACTTTCCCGCTATAGAACGAGCGCTTAAAGACGCTGATATTCCCGTGCAAGTCGTCGGACTCGGCGGACTTCTCGACCAAGCAGCGGTCAGTGATGTTCGAGCCGCACTCGATCTTGCAGCAGACCCCGCGAATGCCCCCGCTCTCATGCGCCTCGTCACTGCTATGGACATTGGCGCATCCGATCTGTTGGTTCTTAATCAGTACGCAAAACAACAGGCACATCAAAAAACGCACGGCCTTGTCGCGCATCCAGAGTTCAGTTTGATCGAGGCAATTGACCAGCTTCCCCCAATTGGTTGGCACTCCTCGTCAGGAGGACCAGAATTTAGCGAGGTCGCCCATCAACGTCTGTCTCTCCTTGCCAGGCGCCTTCAAGTCATACGACAAGGGATGGGGCGCGCGCTCGATGAACAAGCTGAACGCGCCATATCCATCCTGGGACTTCGCGAGGCAATCATGGCTGATCCCCTTGGAGATCAGGGCATGGAGATGCTCGATGCATTTGTCGACATCGCAGCGGAGTATGAAGCGCAAGTATCTGGCGCAGACCTGCCTGGATTCCTCGCATGGCTCCAAGTCGCTGAAGACGAAGAAAAAGGCCTCGCAATCCCCGTGAGCGCGACTCGACCTGACGCCGTTCAACTGCTGACCATCCACTCGGCAAAAAGGACTGGAATGGGATTCAGTCGTTGTTTTTGGCCTGCAAGATTCAGTCTTTCCCGATCACAAGTCAAAGCCACGAGACTGGAAGCAAGATTCGCCGGGAACAACAGAATGGTTCTCCGCGATCGAAGAACTCCCGTATCCCGTGCGGAGAGACTATGCCGACCTGCCGCAGATGGTTCCTGAAGAATACGGATCTATGGGAATTGTCGATTACTTTGATCTTCTCGCCCAAGAAGCAGAGAGAAAAACGACTACTCCCATGAGCATCTTCAACAAGCATGTTGCCTCAAGTAAAGATGCGAGTCAGACAGTGGATACCGTCCACAGTCGGCAGGGAATTCACCATGAACTCGAAGAACGACGCCTTGCCTATGTTGCATGGACGCGTGCCCGTCACGACCTGCTGTTACTTGGATCATGGATCGGGGCAACCAGTGTGACTCCACGCGACCCTTCGCGTTACCTCATGGAAACCGTGAATGCTCTTGGTCTTGATGAAGACACTATCGCAGCTCGTCCTGAGGAAGATATTGCGGATCAATCCCTGGTAGAGATCGACCCCAGACTTCGGCAATATCCGATTCTTCCTGGGCGCTCGCGTCAGCTCGTCAACGCAAGTGCAACGCGCGTTCAAGAGCTTATCGATACCCCGACACCGCTCCTTGAAGAAACACTGAAAACCCAGCTCGATAACCCTCTTGTCCGCGATACTTTCTTGCTCATTGCAGAGCGCGAACGTGCGCGCCAAGACGCGACTGAGATTCGAATTGACCGTGTTCCCGCAACCAGTATTTCAACCCTGATTGATGACGGTGACTCCTGGGTGCGTCGTCTCAGGCGCCCGTTGCCGACCCCACCCCAGCGCAGCTCCCTCCTAGGCACTATTTTCCACATGTGGGTTGAAAAACAACTCCACCTGACAACCGGTGAGCTCTGGGATGATCCCGTCGTCGGTCTTGAATCCCTCAGCACAAGGGAACAGGAAAGACTTTCCCTCATGCAAGAGAACTTCCGCTCTCTCGATTTGAGTTCTCTTGTTCCTGTTGCCATCGAAGAACCCTTCGCTCTGAACTATTCAGGAGTATCCGTTCAAGGTCGTATTGACGCTGTCTTTCGTGACTCGGATGGCAACGACATTGTCATCGATTGGAAGACATCCCAAGTGCCCGGCCCCACCACCAGCATCGAGAAATGGGAATACTACGCACGCCAGCTCCAGCTCTATCGGGTTGCATGGGCGAATAAACGCGGTGTTGCGCCAGAACAGGTGCAGGCACGTGTCTACTTCATTGGCGGGCCCGTGGACTTCTCTCTCGAAGACATCGCGAAAATTACCAGCAAACCAGTCGATCGACTGGAAAGCGACCTCGCCCGCGCACTGAGTGAACTCGTTGTGAATAACCCAAAGATCTAAACAAAAAGAGGTGGTCCCGCAAAGCGCGGGACCACCAATAGGCCTACTCGTGCGTCGGCAAAATAACACTCATATCAAGGTGCTCTGTTGATCCCTCGATCGCATCCGTGTGCCCCGCCTCGATCTCAACCTCACCAGAAGGAGGAAGCTCTGCTTCGGCGTGCGCATCCTGAACTGGGTGCGCGGCCTGAGCCGCGCGCACGTTCTGGGCTGTACGAGCGGCCTCGGGCGATTCCGAATGCGCCGGCGCAACAGCCGCTTCCTCGTGGCGCTTTGCGGAAGGCGCCTCGCCGATGCTCGCCGACAAATCGGCCAGCATCGCCCGGGCCTCGTCAACGATTTCTGAATCATCACTATGCAGGCCATGGACCAGCCAACGCACCACAGCGAGCTCGGACAAAAGCTCCGCGCGCTCAAGCAGATGCAAGTCCTTCTCGGAACGCGTCTGCTGGTAGGCCTCGTGGAATCGCTCCAAAAACTCATCGGAAGCGCGAGCAAAAACCCACGCAATATCAACAGCTGGATCTCCCACGTGTGCGGAAGAAAAACCAGTCAGCGCGCAGACTCGACCGTGATCGACATGGATCGATGTCTCGGACAGATCACCGTGGATAGGGGAGGGAGGAAGCGCCACAGGGACAAATTCTCCAAGGACTCTTCCCAGCGGTCCCACAAGTTCGCAGGAATAACGACTTCCTGCGCGGCCTCGTCCAAGACCGCCTGATGGCGATCGCGACACTCGATAGCTGAATACGCGGGGAGATTAACCCCCGTGTAGATGAGCTCAGGAAGATTGTGCAGGGCTGCCAGCGCGTTCCCCAAAGACGCGGGAAGCAAATGAGGATCGTCGAAATCCGAGGTTTCCATGACTCGACCGCCAAGATCGCGGTGAACCATGACTCGATCGCCCTCTGGGGTGCGGGTAAAACCAGCCGGACGCGGAATTTCAAAAGGGATCTTTGAAAAAAATCGTGAGCTTTTTCCAAGGCGCTCTAAGACGGCGTTTTGGGCCTCCATGTCCAAACCGCCAACCGTGTCATGTGGACATACGACCATCCAGCGGTCGCCCGAAGTGTCGATGAGACCGGTGACCGAGAGGACTTCATCGCTGAACTGCGGGGGACGCAGTCCGGCAACTTCAAGGCGGGGGACCGCCACTGTCGCAAGGGCAGCAAGTTCGTAGGGGGTCTTTGATCGAGTCACATTCTTGACCTTAGCGGCAGCATTCGCGCCAATACAGCAGGCGCAGCGATCATCAGTAAATTCATAACGTGATGAGGATCTAAGCAATGGGGGGTCCATATGTTGGAAAAGAGAGAGTAAATGAAAACCAACGGTGGAATGATCGAGACATGAGCGAAAAGTTTGATACATCTCGACTTCCCCGCGAGCTCTCCTCTGTTTTTGAGGAATTGGTTGCTCGCGATCCGTACCAGCTTGAGTTCCATCAGGCTGTTTATGAGGTTCTCATGACCCTCACGCCTCTGGTTACACGCAAGCCTGAATACCAAGATCTGGCTATTTTTGAACGAATTACAGAACCTGAGCGCCAAGTGATGTTCCGTGTGCCTTGGAGCGATGATCAAGGACAGATCCACGTCAACCGCGGATTCCGTGTTCAATTCAATTCGGCTCTCGGCCCCTACAAGGGCGGTCTGCGCTTCCACCCTTCGGTGAACCTATCCATTATTAAGTTCTTGGGTTTTGAGCAGATCTTTAAGAACTCTTTGACCGGCCTGCCCATGGGTGGCGCAAAGGGCGGTGCGAACTTCAACCCCAAGGGCAAGTCTGACGCTGAAATCATGCGTTTTTGCCAGTCCTTCATGACCGAGCTCCAGCGTCACATTGGTCCCGATACTGACGTTCCTGCGGGCGATATTGGTGTTGGCGGCCGCGAGATCGGTTACCTTTTCGGTCAGTATCGTCGTCTGCGCAACAGCTTCGATGCCGGTGTCCCTCACTGGCAAAGGGCTGACCTGGGAGGTTCCTTCGCGCGAACCGAGGCAACCGGTTACGGCCTCGTCTACTTTGCCGAGGAAATGCTCCGCGCTCGCGGCACTTCTTTTGATGGCAAGCGCGTCGTTGTTTCCGGTTCCGGAAACGTTGCAATCTACGCGACTGAAAAGGCTCAAGAACTCGGCGCAACGGTTGTTGCAGTCTCTGACTCCTCCGGTTTCGTTGTTGACGAGGCAGGCATTGATGTTGAACTGCTCAAGGACGTGAAGGAACGCCGTCGTGGACGCGTTAGTGACTACGCAAACCAGCGTTCAAGCGCTCGCTTCAGTGCTGAGGGCTCGATCTGGGAAGTTCCCTGTGACGTCGCACTTCCGTGTGCAACTCAAAATGAGCTCCCCCTTGAGGGCGTCCAGGCTTTGATCCGTAACGGCGTGCAGATGGTTGCGGAGGGCGCAAACATGCCCACCACTCCCGAGGCCATTGATGAGCTGCGTAGTGCCGGTGTCCTTTACGCGCCGGGTAAGGCATCCAATGCTGGCGGTGTTGCGACTTCCGGTCTTGAGATGCAGCAGAACTCGGGTCGAACCCAGTGGCCTTTCGAGGAAACTGACGCGAAGCTGCACCAGATCATGGTGGGAATCCATGAGAACTGCTTGGCTACCGCGGACGAATATGGGGTGCCCGGAGACTATGTCGCCGGCGCAAACCTTGCTGGTTTCATCAAGGTTGCAGATGCAATGGTCGCTCAGGGCCTGATCTAATTCGCAGGCTGTTTCAGGGGGCTTCACGCCGGTGGGCGTGGAGCCCCCTTTCCTGTACAAGGCGGGGGAGTGCGCTCAATGAAACAGAGGGACTTCCTTTGGGGCTAGTGCGAAATGCAGGGCGCGCGTAGCATTTTCGATATCGCAATGATGCGGGCAATGGACACGCGGAGGTTCAGTGATGTTCTGGGATCGGGTTGCGCCCCTTTATGACTTCTTCGAAAACACATTTAATCGCGGCGTGTATGGCGGAACAGGCGTCGCTGTCGCTCAGCTGGTTGGCCTCGAAGACGAGGTCCTTGAATGCGCCTGCGGAACCGGTGCAATCAGCACCTTCCTTGCGCCGATGTGCAAGAAGCTGGTTGCTACCGACTTTTCTGAGGGAATGCTCAAACAAGCACGGAAGAAACTTGCGAAATATCGCAATGTTACGGTCGAAAGAGCTGACATCACAAAGTTGCATTACGCGGACGATTCCTTCGACATCGTCATCGCAGGTAATGTCATCCATCTGCTTCCAGATCCTGGTGCTGTCATGAGGGAACTTGAACGAGTCGTCCGCGCCGGAGGCACTATCGTCGTCCCGACTTACGTCAAGCGTCGGCCAAGCAAACAAGGAATAATCCCGAAGATCCTTGCGAAGCTCGGCGCTGACTTCAAGGAACAATTCGATGTGGATTCCTATCAAGCTTTCTTTGAACAGTTGGGATATCGCGACGTTACCTACACCGTTATTGACGGCCGTATTCCTTGTGTGATCGCTTCCCTTACCTGTGACAAAGAGTCTCGTTAGCGGTTAGCTAATAAGTGCTGAGGCTTGAGCAAGTTAGGTGTCTTTGCAGCCTTTTCGCTCGCCTTTCTTGACGGTGTGGGCATAATGGTGAGAGCGCGATGGGGAGGTGAAGAAACCGATGTGGATAGTGGCCGTAGTGGTGCTGGTCGTCTCGTGGAGCTTGGCTTTTCTCATGCTTGCCCTGCTTGTGCGTGCTCAGCATGAGCTCAAACGAGTTCTTGCAGAAAAAGAACAATTGCGTCAAATGCATCAGGACTACATTGCCGGTCCCGCGGTTCTTTCACACGAATTGCGCACCCCTTTGACTGTTGTTCGTGGAGCAGCTGAATTACTCGCTGATGGTTCTGCTGGTCCCATGAACGAGATGCAATTGAAATTCGCCAAGACGATCGCCGAGAACTCCAACCAAGTCATCGAGATGGCGGAGGACATGCTTGCAGAAATCCGTATGGAATCGGATCTGTTTAATCTTCGCTTGAAACGGGTTGAAATGCGTGAACTTGTTCGACACAATGTTGCGCAACTTCGTCGCTTCCATTCGGCACCGATCCGCCTTGAAAATCATGGGGCTCCCATCCACATGTCCGTTGACCCGCGTTTGATGGGGCAGGCGATTGCTAATGTCATTAACAACGCTGCGCGTCACGCGGGCGATGGCGTCTCGATCCTCGTGAGCGTCCAAGACTCCGATGAAGATGTGACAATCGCAGTTGTTGATGATGGGCGTGGAATGACACCTGAAGAAAAAGAGCGCCTCTTCATTCCCTTCGATACCGGAGGATCCTTGCGTCCTGGAACGGGACTTGGAATGATGCTCACGCAAAAGATCCTGAGGTTGCACGGGGGGACAATCCTTGTCGATACGATTGCTTCTAAAGGAACGACGTTTTATCTGACGATCCCGCGATCGCAGCGCAGCGCAACGGTGCCAAAGGAGGGGCAATGACGACAACCGCTTTAGTTGTTGATGATGAACCTCAGATTTTGATGATCATCAAGTTTGCCCTTGAAACCGCGGGTATTACCGTAGAGACCGCCAGTGATGGTGGGCGTGCATGGGATAAATTCACGAAGAAGTACTACGACCTCGTCGTGCTCGACTTAATGATTCCCGTGATCTCTGGAATCTCGCTTGCTCAACGAATCCGTGCAATGAGTGACGTTCCGATCATCATGATTACTGCTTTGTCAGAAGAACATGACCGGATCAAAGGGCTCGAAAGCGGTGCGGACGACTACATCACCAAACCGTTTAGTCCCAAAGAGTTGACCTTGCGCGCGCAATCTCTTCTGCGTCGTTCAAAGGGGCTGACATCTGAGGTAGTGACGAACGGTCCTTTGCGTGTTGATATGCGTCAGCACAAGGCGTTTGTTTTTGGTGTCCCCGTTGTCCTCTCAAGCATCGAGAGGCGTTTCCTCGAAGTGCTTGTGCAAAATCTTGGCGAGCCCGTCACCTATCGCGAACTGCTGAATTCCGTATGGGAAACGCAGGATGAGTCTGGCGGAAAAGACATGATCAAGATGACGGCGTATCGTCTGCGGGGATCATTAGGCCCAGAAGGGGCCGCCCTCGTTCAATCGGTTCGCTCCGTCGGCTACATGATGCCCGAACTTTAGTAACACCTTAGTTACCAGCCGTTACCGCAGTGCCGCTATCGGGTGCATTCGACAGGCCACAATGGACCTGAGAGAGCACGCCTGCGAAGTCGATGCTCCTTACAGATTCCTCGATTCAAAGGAGAATCCCGATGAAGAAGAACTTCATCTCCCTGATTGCACTCGGCGCAGTCGGAGCCTTCACCCTGTCCGGATGCATCGTCAACGAGCAGGGCAGTGACAACAACGGCGGAAACGGATCCGAGCAGTCTTTGACCATCGCGTGTGGCGCAATGGAAGATCTCTGCCAGAAGTGGACCGAGACTTTCACCGCGCAGACCGGAATCAAGACGAGCTACGTTCGCCTGTCTTCGGGTGAAACCGTCGCACGTCTGGACTCGGCCAAGGACAACCCCGAATTCGACGTCTGGCACGGCGGCCCCGTGGACGGCTATGGTGCAGCAGTCGAAAAGGGCCTGATCGAGGCCTACGATTCCCCGACCGCAAAGGAAATCCCGGACAAGTACAAGGACCCGAACCACAACTGGACCGGTGTCTACGTGGGTGTTCTGGGCTTCTGCTCGAACAAGAAGGTCCTGGACGAAAAGGGCTTGGCCGTTCCCGAATCGTGGAGCGACCTCCTCAAGCCTGAGCTCAAGGCCAGGTCTCGACCGCACACCCCTCGACCTCGGGTACTGCGTTCACGACACTGTGGACCCAGGTTGTTCTTGGTGGCAGCGAGAATGCCGGCATCGACTACATGAAGAAGATGCACGCAAACGTCTTGCAGTACACCAAGTCCGGTACTGCCCCCGGCCAGATCGCCGGTCGCGGTGAGGTCGCAGTTGGCCTCGTCTTCTCGCACGACTGCGTGAAGTACCATGACGAGGGCATGAAGGATCTCGTTGTCTCCTTCCCGAAGGAAGGCACCGGCTACGAGATCGGTGGAGTTGCTCTGATTAAGAACTCGAAGCACTCCGAAGCCGCGAAGAAGTACATCGACTGGGCAATTTCTGCTGACGCTCAGAACATCGGTCAGACGGTTGGATCGAACCAGATTCTCACCAACCCGAATGCTAAGACCAATGACAAGATGGCCAAGCTCGACGAAATCAACTTGATCGACTACGACTTTGCTGCCGCCGCGGCTGCAAAGCCTGAACTGACCAAGCGCTTCGACGAAGAGGTTGCCGCTAAGCCGCGCGAGTAATTCGCGCTTCAGCGGGAGGGGGCAGCGCTCACCATGTCCCTGCGTTGTCCCCTCCCTTCTCTCTTTCTTGATCTGTGCGCCCGCTGACGGGTGCGCCCAATGCAGGGAAAATCCGCCTCAAAGATGTGTGGATATCCCGTAAAGATTGGATTTTTAATGTCTGTGGAGACAAGTGCACCACCGAGCGTTGACGCGCGGGGGAGGAAAAACCCTGAAAAGCGCGCAGTGGCCTCGGGAAAGAAAAAAACGAACAAAGGTTCGTCGTGATCCGGTGACTGTCGCGATCGTTGCGATCATTTCGGCGGTGTTAGTACTGCTGGTGCTGTTGCCTCTGGTCACGATTTTGGCTCGCGCATTTTCTGGCGAAGGAATGAAGGTTCTGACCTCCTTCGTCTCCTCGAAGACCAACCGTACGATCGCCCTGAACACGATTGTCTTGGGCTTGGTTGTCGGTCTTGTCGGAACTCTGGTTGGTTTCTTCTTCGCTTACATTCAGGCTCGCGTGAAGATCCCCGGCAAGAAGATCCTGCACCTCATCTGCCTGATCCCGATCGTTTCCCCGCCCTTCGCTGTGGCAACGTCCGCGATCACTCTGTTTGGACGCAACGGAATTATTTCCACTCAGCTGCTTGGTCAGCAGTGGAACATCTACGGTCTGTCTGGCCTGACTCTGGTTCTTTCTCTCTCCTTCTTCCCTGTTGCGTACATGAACATGCTCGGCATGCTCAAGAATCTGGATCCCGCAATGGAAGAGGCCGCGGCCTCCCTGGGTGCATCCTCGTGGAAGATTTTCCGCACGGTTACCCTCCCCATGCTGATCCCCGGCTTCGCAGCCTCTTTCCTCCTCCTCTTCGTTGAGGCGATCGCTGACCTCGCGAACCCCCTGGTCATCGGCGGTGACTTCACGGTCTTGGCCTCGCGCGCATACATCGCGGTCAACGGTGAGTACAACACTGCTGCCGGTTCGGCTTACTCGCTGATTCTCTTGGTTCCGGCGCTCTTGGTCTTTCTTCTGCAGCGCTACTGGTCGGGTCGTTCTTCAGCGGTGACCGTGACCGGTAAGCCCGCGGGTCGCATGCGCATGGTGACTTCTCTGGCTGCTCGTATTCCTTTGGGCGCAGCGACCGCCGCTTTGGCGCTTTTCGTTGTGACGATTTACGCGACGGTTATTGTGGGTGCCTTTGTCTCGATCTTGGGCGTTGACAATACCTTCACTCTCAAGAACTTCAAGTACGTGCTCTCGGGTATCGGTAACGATGCGATGGTGGATACGACCATCCTGGCACTGATTGCTACGCCTATTGCTGGCGTGCTCGGCATGATCGTTGCCTGGTTGGTTGTCGTACGTTTGAAGGCTTCCTCGGGCTTCATGGACTTCCTCGGTATGCTCGGCCTATCTGTGCCCGGTACCGTTTTGGGTATTGGTTACCTCATCACCTACAACAAGCCGATCATCATCTTTGGGAAGCTCCAGCTGATGCCTGCGCTCGCGGGTGGTTCTGCGGTCTTCGGCGGCGCGCTGGCGATCATCATGGTGTATATCGCGCGTTCGATGCCCTCTGGTCAGCGTTCGGGTATTGCTTCCCTCCACCAGATCGATCATTCGATTGACGAGGCCTCAACCTCCTTGGGTGCTTCGGGCTTGGTGACTTTCATGAAGGTGACGCTTCCCCTGATTCGTCCTGCGTTCATCGCTGGTTTGACCTACGCCTTCGCGCGTTCGATGACCACGCTGTCGCCAATCATTTTCATCACGACTCCTAAGACCAAGATCATGACCTCGCAGATTCTGTCTGAGGTTGATGCGGGGCGTTTCGGTAATGCTTTCGCCTTCTGCACGATCTTGATCGTCATTGTCATGGCTGTTATCGGCCTGACGAATGTCCTCGTGCGAGATAAATCTGTCACCGCCTCCAATGGCGCGGGCATGTAATTGTTGACAAAGGAAAGCCCTCATGTCGAATACAAATGACACTAATGCTCCCGGCCGCCTGTCCTTGGTGGAACTGACGAAGACCTTCTCCAATACGGTCTCTGATGTGACTGCGGTCGACCACATCAATCTGGATATTCGCCCCGGTGAGTTCATCACCTTGCTTGGTCCCTCTGGATGCGGCAAGACCACGACCCTGCGCATGATCGCAGGTTTCGAGGATGCCACTTCGGGCCAGGTCATGCTGGATGGCGAGAACATGGTTGTTGTCCCGCCGAACAAGCGCCCCATGTCGATGGTGTTCCAGTCCTATGCTCTTTTCCCGCACTTGAGCGTGCGCGAAAAACGTTGCCTATGGCTTGCGTCTGCGCAAGAAGAGTGCAGAGGAAATCAAGGAAGAAGTCGACATTGCTCTTGCTGCGATGAACCTGACTGCGATGGCCGATCGTGCGCCGTCTCAGCTCTCGGGTGGTCAGCAGCAGCGTGTGGCACTGGCACGCGCGATGGTTGTGCGCCCCAAGGTTTTTGCTCTTCGATGAGCCCTTGTCGAACCTGGATGCGAAGCTACGCGTCAAGATGCGCGTGGAGATCCGCCGGATGCAAAAAGCGTCTGGGTATCTCTTCCGTTTACGTCACCCACGATCAGTCCGAAGCTATGGCGATGTCGGACCGGATTGTCGTCATGAACTCCGGTCGCATTGAGCAGGTTGATACTCCCGAGGAGATCTACCTTCACCCCGCCAGCGTTTTTCGTTGCGGACTTCGTGGGACGCGCGAACTTTGTGCCTGCTCAGGCGCAGGAAGTCGGCGAAGATGGCATGGTCGAGATTGAGGCCTTGGGCCAGAAGATTCGCGTTCACTCTTCTGAGGGTGCGAAGGAAGCTGTGCGTGAGGGTAAGGAAACCGTGGTCTTGGTTCGCCCCGAGTCCATGAGGATCCAGCCGACCGACGAGAAGCCCGCAACACTGACGGGTTCTTTGGGTCAGGTCGTTACCTCGATCTTCTACGGCGAAACGGTCGAATACGAAATCGAGACCGAGTTCGGTTCGCTCGTCTGTGTCGTTTCTGATCCGCGTGCCGAGGACCTCCTTGAAGAAGGTCAATACGTTCGCCTGGGTATCGAGGCCGAGAAGGCGTGGCTCTTGCCTTCGGGGCAGCTCGCATCGGCGTAACTGTTGTGTGGGTCTTGAGTGAGTGATCAGGGCCGCCGGTCGGGGCCGGGAGAGGGGAGTGATTATCCCTCTCGGCCCCGACCTCGTCAATAGGCAAATGAATCCGCTACTCTGGTGACGTGGCCATTGAGTTTTCTGAAGAGATCCAGTCCTTGCGCACAACCATGGAGAATATCTCCGCAGTTGTGCAGCCCGAGCGTCTTCGCGCGCAGATCGAGGAGTTGTCGCAGCAGGCGGCTGCTCCGGACCTGTGGGATGACCCCTCGCACGCTCAGGAAGTAACCTCGCAGCTGTCTCACCGTCAGAGCGAGCTCGATCGCGTGCTGGCCATGGAAGAACGCATTGATGATCTCGAGGCCATTGTCGATATGGCGCGCGAAACTGCGGAAAGCGATCCCTCGGAGGCTGAAGTTATTTTCGCCGAGGCCGAAGCTGATTTGGGTGCTCTCAAGGACGACATGTCTGCTCTTGAGATCCGTACCCTTCTTGATGGTGAATACGATGAGCGCAACGCGGTTATTACTATTCGAAGCGGTGCCGGCGGCGTGGATGCTGCTGATTTTTGCTGAGATCCTCTTGCGCATGTACCTGCGTTGGGCCGAGCGTCATGGTTATCCGACGAAGGTCATGGATACGTCCTACGCGGAAGAAGCTGGTCTGAAGTCGGCAACTTTCGAGGTTCAGGCGCCCTACGCCTATGGCACTCTTTCGGTCGAGGCCGGTACCCACCGCCTCGTGCGCATTAGTCCCTTCGATAACCAGGGACGCCGCCAGACTTCTTTCGCGGCCGTTGAGGTTATTCCTCTGATTGAATCGACGGACCATATTGAGATTCCCGAATCCGAACTCAAGGTTGATGTCTTCCGTTCCTCGGGTCCCGGTGGGCAGTCGGTGAACACGACGGACTCTGCGGTTCGTATGACCCACATTCCCACGGGCATTGTTGTCTCGATGCAGGATGAGAAGTCCCAGATTCAAAACCGTGCGGCTGCCCTGCGAGTTCTGCAGTCTCGCCTCTTGGTTCTTCGTCATGAGGAAGAGCAGGCCAAGAAGAAGGAGCTTGCTGGGGACGTGAAGGCCTCGTGGGGCGACCAGATGCGCTCGTATGTTCTTCAGCCCCTACCAGATGGTGAAGGACCTGCGAACCGAGTACGAGTCTGGGAATCCGCAAAACGTTTTTCGATGGCGACATCGATGGCTTTATCAATGCGGGAATCCGTTGGCGTAAGAACCAGCAGAACGCTGAGTAAAGTGAAAAGCCCGGGCGAAGGCCCGGGCTTTTGCGCGTGTCGCCGGTGCAGCGAGCCGCTGAATGCATAGGGTAAAAGGGACCATAACCCCGATCAGAGACGGCTCATGATTCGATTTGATCACGTGACCATGGTGTATCAGCCTGGTGCACGTCCGGCATTAGACGATGTTTCCCTCGAAGTGAAGCGCGGAGAGTTCGTCTTCCTCGTAGGTAAATCCGGCTCAGGTAAGTCCACGTTCCTCCAGCTCACTATGCGGGAGATTCGCGCGACTTCGGGAACCGTGTGGGTTCTCGGCCACGACGTAGGCAAGCTTTCTCGCTGGTCGGTTCCAAAACTCCGTCGCCAGGTGGGAACCGTCTTCCAGGATTTCCGCCTGCTGCCCTCGAAGAGCGTTTACGAAAAACGTTGCGCTGGCTATGCAAGTGATCGGTAAGCCTCGTCACGCGATTGAAACCCAAGTTCCCGAGGTGCTGGAACTGGTGGGCTTGGCTGGCAAGGAAAAGCGCTTGCCCCACGAGCTCTCCGGCGGTGAAGAACAGCGCGTTGCTATCGCCAGAGCGATGGTGAACCGCCCCGAATTGCTGTTGGCCGATGAGCCGACTGGAAACTTGGACCCGGATACGTCCTTGGGAATTATGCGTCTTTTGGACCGTATTAACCGCAATGGGACGACGGTCGTTATGGCTACTCACGATGCAGCAATCGTGAATCAGATGCGTATGCGCGTGATCGAATTGCACGATGGAACAGTTGCGCGTGATCAGGACAGCGGCGTGTATGGGGCGGTGAAGTAATGAAGTTACGTTTTATTCTTTCCGAGGTTGGTAAGGGGCTGTCGCGCAACCGTGCGATGTCCGTTGCCGTTGTTATCGTGACCTTTGTGTCCCTTCTTTTCGTTGGTATTGCCGGGCTTTCTCAGATGCAGGTTTCGCGTATGAAGAGCCAGTGGTACGACAAGATCGAAGTGTCGGTCTACATGTGCGCCACCAATGATCAGACGCCGAGCTGCAATAACGAAGAAGCAACCGAGGCTCAGATTGGAGCTGTTCGCGACAAGCTTGCCTCTGCTGAGCTTGCTCCCTATGTGAAGGAAGTTTTCGAGGAATCGAAGGCGGAAGCCTATAAGAACTTCATTCAGATTTACGGGAATTCTTCGCTGGGACAGTGGACGACCGAAGACATGATGCAAGTCTCCTTCCGCGTCAAGCTGGTCAATCCCGAGCAATTCAGCATTATTCGCGACGAACTCACGGGATCTCCCGGTGTATCCGTGGTGAAGGACCAGCGCGAGATCGTCGAGCCCTTGTTCCAGGTTCTTGGCAAGGCCCGAGGCCTGTCGCTGGGCTTGGCGGGCGTCATGATCATCGCCGCGGTCCTGCTCATTACGACCACTATTCGCCTGTCCGCAATGAGTCGTGAACGTGAAACCTCCATCATGCGTCTGGTGGGTGCGTCGAACTTGTTCATCCAGGCTCCCTTCATGATTGAGGGTGCGATCGCCGCCGTGGTGGGCGCACTCCTTGCTGTTGGAACGCTCTTTGTGGGCGTGCATGTTCTGGTCAACCAGTGGCTTGCACAGGCTTTCCGCTGGACGAACTTTATCGGCATGCGTGAGGTTTGGATCATGTCTCCCATACTCATCATCGCGGCTGTTCTCCTGGCGCTGTCCGCCTCTGCTTTCTCCTTAGCGAAGTACACAAAGATCTGATCCTATGAAGCTCCCACGTTTTCACGGTCTGTCCAAGCGAATGACCAGTGCTGCGGCACTGCTCATTGTTCTTGCCCCCATCAGCTTTGCGCCCCCGGCCTTGGCTGATGAGGACCGTGATCGCGTAGCCGAGGCGCAGCGTCAGTCCGCGCAACACGTTCAAGAACTGCGCAACAACCTTGAGGGCTTAGATTCGTCTCTTGCTCAGGTCTATGTGGATCTTGAAACCGCGAACGCACAAATTCCCCGTCGCCCAGGCTGAACTCGATACGGCGAATGAACGATATGAGGGGGCAAAGCGGGAACACGATGTTGCCCAGGCGCAATTGGATGCCGCTCAAGCGGAAGCGAACCGTCTGAGTGAAGAAATGACAAAGGCACGCAAGCAACAGGAGGCTGCAGAAAAAAAGCAGTGGGTTCACTTGCGCGCGAGATGTATCAGTCGGGGGGAACCAGTTCTCCCTTGCTCATTGCTTTGTCCTCTTCCGGGACCGAAGAGATTGCTGATCGCGCAGCCGCGGCTGATGCTCTCACTCGCGCCCAGGACAGCGCCTTGAGTCAAGCACAAGGGGTTCAGGCTTCCACTCGCAATCAGCAAAGTCGACAGAGCGCTGTAACCGCGCGTATCTCTGCGCTTGAGGAAAAAGCGCGCAAGGCCTCGGAAGAAGCAGAAAGTGCAAAGAACACTGCGGAAACGAAGCTTCGCGAGCTCGACGAACTGAAGAGGACCTCGGAAGAAAAGCGCGCCCAGTGGGATGCACAGAAAGCCCAGGCTGAAGAACAGCTCGGTCAGTGGCAGCGTGAATACCAGGAGGCAACATCGAAGCTCGCTGCGATTGATGAAGAAAATCGCCGCCAGAATAGGCGCTATACCTCGTCCTCGAACTTCTCCAGTCCTCTTCCGGTTCCGCTGGTCGTGACCTCTCCCTTCGGGTGGCGCGTCCACCCCGTTCTTGGGATTTCGCGCTATCACAATGGAACAGACTTCGCGGCGAACTGCGGTACTGAAATTTATCCGGTTGCCGAAGGCGTTGTCACCGCTGTGACCGTTGAAACTGCTGGCGGAAATGTTGTGTACGTGAACCACGGCATGATGAATGGCGCCTCGATGTCGACCGCCTACGTCCACATGCAATCAACGAATGTTCATGTGGGCCAGCAGGTTGGGCGCGACACTGTTTTGGGTTGGGTTGGAGCGACCGGCTATGCCACTGGCTGCCACCTCCACCTATCTGTCATGCGCAATGGCGCTGATGTTGAACCTCTTGATTACTTGTAGGACAATAGATCTTCCGTAATTACTGGCCGAGGGAGGTGTTTTATGCCAAAGGAATGGAAAAAGCCAAAGCCTACCGAATCCGAGAGGCGTAAGGCCGCCTCGGACGCGAAGAAGACAATTGCGCGCAATAAGAAGGCTCGCCACGACTATCTCATCGAAGATACGTGGGAGGCTGGCATGGTGCTTTCGGGTACCGAAGTGAAAGCCCTGCGTATGGGGCGCGCGTCGCTTGTTGATGCGTGGGTAGAGATTAAGAACGGCGAGGCTTGGCTGTATGGGGCGAATATCCCCATGTATGCCCAGGGCTCGTGGACGAACCATGCTCCTACGCGCAAGAGGAAGCTCTTACTGCATAGCAGCGAGATTTCCACTCTGGCCGATAGGTCTTCTGTCAAGGGTTACACCATTGTTCCCCTTGAGCTGTACTTCATTGGTGGTCGCGCGAAGGTAGAGATTGCCCTTGCTCGCGGTAAACAAGAGTGGGATAAACGTCAGGCCCTGCGCGAAAAACAGGACCAGCGTGAGGCAGAGCGCGCGATGCGTCGCTATGTCAAACAAGCACGTCGCTGATCGGTGGCGTGTTCACGAGGAAGTGCTGTGTACCCTCCATACGGAAGGTACACAGCCTGTTCTGTTTGAGGAGCGTTTATGAGGCCCGTTGTGCGATCACTCAAGCGGGATATTCGGCGCATGGTGACTGTGCCCGCCGCGTGGATTGTCATCATCGGCCTTCTATTTGTCCCAGCACTGTATGCCTGGTTTAACATCGTCGGCTTTTGGGATCCCTATTCGAATACCTCGAAGATCCGCGTCGCAGTTGCCAATGAAGACCAGGGGGCGACGAAAGATGCAATCGGTTTCGTCAACGTCGGCACTATGTTGGAGTCGAAGCTGCGCGAAAACGATCAACTCGGATGGCATTTCGTCTCAGCAGAGCAGGCAAAGAAAGAAGTTGAACGCGGGGAATCCTATGCCGCTTTCATCATTCCGTCCGATTTCTCCACGCGCCTCACAGGTATTGTCGACGGCACCTATACCAAGCCCGATGTTCAGTACTACGTCAATGAGAAGAACAATGCCGTCGCTCCGAAAATCACCGGAGCAGGCGCGTCTTCCTTAGACCAGCAGATTAACTCGGCTTTCGTCTCGACCGTCGCGCAGACTCTTTCGGAGAAGATCACGGCCACGGGAAAGTCGATCTCTGAAGTTCTCCAAAACGGACGCTCAGACATCAGCGAGAAAGTAAAAGCTGCAAGCGAGCAATTGGGGCAGGCCGAAGAGTCCCTCAATGCAATGGGGGAGAAGCTCGATTCAGCCAAGGATAAGGTCAGCGGCGCGCGACGCTCAATGACGAGCGCCGACTCAGCGTTAAGTGATCTCAACGAGGCCTTGTCCCAAGCAGATCAACTTGTCTCCAATACCCGCTCTAGCATCTCGCAGTTCAGTGCGAATATGTCGACTTCTCTGGACGGGCTTTCGACACACGCCTCCTCAGCAGTAGCCAAAGCCTCAAGCGCTGGGGGAACTCTCAACGGGGGCGTGCAGGGGGCAACGACTTCAATCGGTGGCGTACTCACCGAGGGACAATCCATCAACCAAGCCAACGGTGAGATCCTTCGCGGTCTACAGGGTCTTGGGATCGCGAATCTGCCCACGGCCTCGCAAGCACTACAGGACTTGAGCACGCAAAATGCGCAGGTCGGGCAGACTCTGACGAATCTATCGGCGCTCAATGGGAATCTTTCCTCAACCTCAGCGTCGATCGCTCAGGCGCTCAACTCACTGAACTCCGCCAGCCAATCTCTGAGTGATGCTGCCGCGCAGGCGCGCTCAGGCGTGACAAATCAGCTTCCGCTCATCGCCGGCGCCTTGGACCAAATGTCCTCTGCCTCAGCGGATCTTCGCTCCGCGATCGGCGTCCTCCAAGGGCAACGTGAGCAGATTTCGGGCCTTCTGGACCAGCTCGATACCTTGCTTGATTCAACGAAGACAACGCTTGCACAGTCTACGGCGAATATTGCCTCTCTCAAGTCCGATCTAGACAGCGCCAAGGGTGATATTCAGGCGATTTCCTCGTCCAATGCACTCCAGTCACTTGCGGGCTCGATGAATCTCAACCCTGAGAAAATCGCAGAATTCATGGCTGCCCCGACATCGATTACAACCCAGACTGTTTTCCCGGTTGCTACATATGGTTCCGCAATGGCACCGCTCTTCACGAACCTTTCTCTGTGGATTGGTGCCTTCGCTCTCGTGATCATTCTCAAACTTGAGGTCGATGAAGAGGGCGTCGGTTCCATGACCTCGGCGCAAAAGTACACGTCACGTTGGATGCTCTTGGCTCTATTCGCGATTGGGCAAGCTCTGGTCGTCTCCATCGGTGATCTGGTGATCGGGGTCCAAACGGTCTCGAAACTGGCCTTTGTGGGGACTGCTGTCCTTGTTTCTTTGGTGTTCCTTTCCGTGATCTACATGTTGGCGACCTGCTTCCAACATATCGGTAAGGGCCTGTGTGTCATCATTGTGGTCCTTCAGATCCCCGGAGCGGCGGGCTTGTATCCCATCGAGATGATGCCCTCCTTCTTCCGTTTCCTCCATCCGCTTTTTCCCCTTTACTTATGGGATTAACGCGATGCGTGAGACCGTTGGCGGCTTCTACGGGCACGCGTACCTGAGAGCGATTGCAGTTTTGGGTATTCACGTGGTTATCGCTTTTGCCGTGGGCTTGTTGGTACGGCCTTTCTTGGTCAACCTCAATGCGATGGTGAGCCGAGATCTGTCTCGTTCGGGATTGTTCCTTGCCGAGGCCACGCATCTTCCGTCCTCGCGTTACCGTCTTTCTCAGATCGTTGCCGTCCTTGCCGATCACGATGGGTATTCGCGTTCGGTGACCCGTCGTGCGCGTAATTTTGAACGGCGCTATCCGAAGATTCGCCGGGCGGCTCTAGTTGTGGGAATCGTGATTCCTGCGGTCCTTGCAGTTCTCTCCGTTGCGAGCGTTGCCGAAGTCCCACTCCTTCTGGGGCTTTGGATTATCTGGATTCTTGTGATTATCACTTTCCTTATTGCCCTGGAATACATTCGTGAGTCGTTGGCGCGTCAGCAGCTGCTCACCTCGATGGAAGATTCCGATGTGCGCTCTTTGTTGCGTCGCAGACTCCACGGAGTGAGGGCTTCCGCTGCACAGCTGGGGAAGCACCGCCTCGGCAATGAGGAGGATACGGAAGAAGGGGCGAAAAGTGAAAGCTGTGTGGCGGATTTTTCCGGGCCGATCTCCATCGTGCTCATCGCTCGATCATCTCCATGGTTGTTGTCTTGGGCTTGATCGTTCTTCCGTCGATTTTTGCGTGGTTCAACATTGCGGCCTCGTGGGCTCCTTTCGCGAATACGAAGAATCTTCGAATCGCAATTGCCAATAGCGATGAGGGGTATAAGTCGGATCTGGTGCCTTTGAAGATCAATATTGGTGATCAGGTTGTTGCAGCGTTGCGTGCGAATGAGGATTTCGACTGGGTTGTTGATAGTGAAGCGCAGGCAGTTGAGAGGACGCGGTCGGGCGAGTATTACGCGGCGGTCGTGATTCCTCAGGATTTTTCGCGCGAAATGATGACTTTCTTTTCCTCGGATGCGCACAGCACCCCGCTGACCTACTACATCAACGAGAAGAAGAACGGTTTGAGTCCGAAGATTGCGGGGCAGGGAGCCGAGCACGTTTCCACACAGATCAATCAGGCTTTTGCTCAGACTTTGGCTGAGATCGCTGTCGATACTGCCTCCTCGCTTTCCGATTCGCTTTCCGACCCCAGTAACCTTCGGGGATTCAGGCGCTCAATTCGCGTCTGGAGACGACCTCGACACGTCTTGCGAATGCGGCAGCGAGCGCGGATGCCTATGCGGGGCTTATCGGCTCGTCCATTCAGCTTGTGGATTCCACGCAGACGATGATTAATAATGCCGCGCAGGCGAAAGATCCGCTTTCAATGCAGGAAACACGGCTTCTTCTTCGATTGCGCAGATTTCTTCTGGTGCCTCGCAGGCTGCTTCAGCTCTTTCTTCAGCGGTGAGCGCGTCGGCTGGTTCCTTGGACGCCTTGGCTTCGTCGATTGATGCTGTTTATTCCCGAGGCGGGAGCAGCGTGAGTTCGGCGGTGGCGACCTTGCGCTCTCAGGCCGAGGCGGTGGGGAACCAGGCGGTTCAGTATCTTCACGTGAAAGAGACTCTTTCGCAGCTTCCGGGTTCTCCCATTTCTCAAGATGTGTTGAATCGTCTGCAGGCTTCTGCTGATCGCCTGAGTGCACTTCAAAGCGCGATCAATGCGGCTGCGGATGACTTGGAAAAAGAATGGGGCAGCGGCAGCCGCGAATCATCAAGACGTGAAGAGCCTCATCGAACAGGCGAAAACGGCCGTTGGAACCCTCAAGTCTGATGTTGAATCGACGTTGCGCCCACAGTTGGAGCAGCTTTCACAAACGATGAATTCTGCGACCTCATCGATGGCCTCGCTTCGCAATCAGCTTTCCGCAGCGAGCTCTCAAGTCGGTGACGGTTCAACGGGAGTGCGCGAGGGACTGACAAAACTTCAATCCACCTTCAGCAATATCGGGACCAACCTGCGCGAGGCCTCGGAAAAGCTGTCGACGATCCACACCAAGCTCACAGACGCGCTCAACGGTGGGAATCTTGCCCAGGTGCGAACGATCATCGGTTCGGATCCCCAAGCGCTTGCAATAGCGCTAGCAGCGCCGGTGGGGATCGAGACAATTCCGGTGTATCCGGTGGAGAACTTTGGCTCGCAGATGGCGCCTTTGTACACCGCGTTGGCGCTGTGGGTCGGCTCGGTGCTGATGATTGTTGCTCTGCGCAGTGACGTCACTGCCGAGAATGTTGCAGACGGGCTTGAAGAGACGCACCCGACGGCGCTCTATTTCAAGGGCCGTGAGGTGAAGCTGTGGGAAGGTTTCCTAGGACGCTACCTTATTTTTGGGCTAATCGCGCTTATCCAAGCAACGATTTTGTGCCTAGGTGAGCTGTTCTTCCTGAAAGTTCAACACACTCACCCGTGGGAGTTCATGTGTGCGGGATGGCTCATGGCTTTCGTGTTCTCCTTCCTTCTCTATACCTTCATTGCGACTTTCGGGAACGCGGGAAAGGCACTGGGCGTGCTGTTTTTAGTGCTCCAGATTTCGGCTTCCGGTGGTGCGTTCCCTCTGGATATCCTGCCGAGTTTCTTCCGGTCGATTTCGCCGTATCTTCCCGCAACGCATGGGATCACGGCGCTGCGCGCTTCGATTGCGGGGTATTCGGGTCATGAATATCTTGACGCAATGCTGTTACTGGGTGCCTTTGCCCTGTTTGCGGCGGTCTTGGGATTGGGGCTTCGTCCCTTTCTCATCAAGAAGAACCGACTCTTGGTTGAGAAGCTGGAGTCCACAAAGCTCATGTAGAGCCTCCATGGGTTTCTCTTGCCAGGTCTGCTGCGGGGACGTATGATTTCAAGTCCGGTGTTCGTGCTGCTGCTGTGGTTGCGGGCGCCGGTGAGTGAAGAACTCAATAGGGGATGATCGGTTTCGACAGCGGTCGTCGATCGAGGGGAAGCGAGCCGAGGAGGCATGCTCTACTCGTTAACGATGTGTGCAAACAAATAGGTGCCGAACAGAATCGCACCGACTACGTTCTCGCCGCCTGATTGCCGCGTGAACCTTTAGTCCGTCAGCCCGGAAGGTGCTTCCGGTCCGGTGTCTGGCGTCGTCTAGGAAGCCACTGGGTGCCGTTCGTGTTGGTAGGACGGCTCCGACACTTAATCAACTGAGCCTATCTGGTAGCAGGTCTGCATGATGCCAGGGGCTGAGAAATAACTCGCAGACTGCGCTCGGAGAAGACCTCGGGGTCGGCTGTTGGACGGGGGTTCGATTCCCCCCATCTCCACAAGTAGCCTCGGAACTTCGTTGAAGTTCCGGGGTTTTTCCTTTGTTTCCAACGGTTTCGCGGGATTGGTGTTGAGTGCAGGAGTGAGCAGGAGTTAGCATAAGTGAGCACGAAAAAGCCCCCCAATACGCCCCCCACCAACGCCCCCCACCAACGCCCCCCACCCAAGGAGACCCGATGGCGAAAAAAACTACCCGCTGGAATCGAATGGGACTCGACTCGATCAAAATACAGAGTCACGGTCTATGTGAACGGCAAGCGATATCGTCTAGGCCGTTTCGATACTTTGACGGACGCGAAAGCCGCTGTGACGATCGCGAAGGCTGACATCGCTCGAGGAATCTTTATCCCGCCTTCTCAGCGTAGGGCTGACGCGAAGCTGCAGGCCGTCGAGACAGGCAAAGACCTAATCACTGTCTCTCAGCTCGCCGATGACTGGATGAGGGATCTAGCCGAGCAGGTAGAGTCCGGGATGAGGAAGCAATCGACGCTGCGAGAATATAAGAGCGTCCTCGATCTCCACGTCCTCCCTGCGCTTGGTTCGCGTCGCGTCCGCGACCTCACGCCCCAAGACGTACAGGCCCTCGCGGACAAAGCGCGCACGCCTGCGGTTAGGACGAAGATTATTGCGAATCTTCGGCGCTTGTCTAATCTTGCGATCGAGCGTGAGATTATCGCTGTCTCGCCTGTCAAGCTCAAGCAGTCTAAGCCAAAGCCGTCGGCGCTTGGGGTAGGGCAGATTGCGTCGCCTCAGCAGGTCGCTGCCCTGGCAGAAGCGATGCCAGTGCAGCTCCGTCTTTCCGTGCTTTTAGCGGCTTGGTGCTCTTTGCGACAGGGGGAGACTCTTGGTCTCCAGCGAGGAGACTTCATAGACCTCGAGGGGAAGAATCCTCGTCTTCGTGTGGCGAGGCAGTGGAACCAGAAGACCACGCCTCCCGGATACACGTCCCCGAAGAATGGGCAAGCACGCATGGTCGCTCTGCCTCATGCTTTGATCCCCGCGATCCGCGAGCATCTCGATATGTATGTGGGGAAGAAAGCGTCCGCACCTGTCTTCCCCTCTCCCTACGATCCGGGAAAGCCTCTCTCTCAGACGAATCATAATCTCGTCTGGCACCGCGCCCGCGAAGCCGTGGGCCTGCCGAATTTCCGCTTTCACGACCTACGGCACACCGGCCTCACGCTGTACGCCCAGCAGGGAGCGACCCTCGCCGAGATCATGGAGCGCGGCGGGCACAGCGACGTCGAGGTAGCTATGCGCTACCAACATGCAGCCTCTGAGCGTGCTCGAGCGCTCGCAGACGCGCTTCCCGTGCAGGTGTAGATTGCGCACGGGAAGCCGCTAGGCGTGCGAAAAAGGCTTTGGCTGAGAGTGGCATATTCCATGCAAAAGGAGGAAAAATCCTCGAAATATCCCTAAAAGCGATATACTATAGATGTGTAGGTGTAGTTGAGCTTTGTGGAGGATGAAGATGTTCCCACTAAACCTCACTTCCAAGCTGACGGGTGTAACCCCTTCCCAGCTCCGCTCATGGAGCAGGTCTGGTCTTCTTGTGCCCGAAATCAGAGCCAAGCGTCCCCCATATATTCTTTCCGCGATCTGGTAGCTCTGCGCTCCATTGCTTTTTCTGCGTTCTGAAACCTCGCTACAAAAAAATCCACAAAGCGTTTGGCACTCTGAACGTTCTGCACATGGTCGAACACCCCTCTGAGTACTCCTTCGGCACTGACGGAAAGACTATTTTCGTACAAGGACCATACGATGAAGCAATCGACCTGGTGGGATCTCCTGGCGCACGTACCCTGTTCACTTTTGAGGAAATGAACGAGGCTTTCATCAACTTCCGAAAGCAAGAAGTCCCTTCATTCACTGCGCCAGCTCCACACATTTGCGTTGACCCCGCGCGCATCGGCGGCTGGCCTGCAATTGAGGGAACGCGTATCGGCTACGACGTCATTGCCGATCTTGCCGGAACGCAAGATCCTGATGTGGATTACGTCCGTGAATACTACCCATACCTCACTACATCAGCTGTTGAAAGCGCTATCGAATTCAACAGGCAAGTCGAAGCTATTGCCTGACCAATGTCCCGTAACTCCGACTCCCGCTGCTTTTGCGTTGATGAAAACATCAGCCATGTTATCGCGAAAGCTCTCGATAAGATATATAAGCAGCATAGAATAACAAGCGTGGTCGCATTGGAGCTTAACGGGGCAAAAGACACAGAACTCATCCCCGAGCTCGCGCAGCGCGGCGTACATGTTCTCATCACGCAGGATCGGCGGCAGCTCTTAAATAAAGAGGAGACGCAAGCTCTTATCGATCATGGAATCCATTGGGCAGGCTTCCCTCTTCCCGATGATCCCCCAAAGGGGACAGTACCTGCCTATCAGGCAGAATGTGCTTACGCTCATCCCTTACATCATCCACCACTGGGAAAAATCTTCCCAGTGCTTATCTCTATGTTCCACAGAAGAAAAAAACAAATAACCGTAGCCGCCCTGGGTTCCCAGGGCGGCTGGTAGATGCAGGCTCCCTATGAGGGAGAGTTTTTTTAAGCGCTCCGCTCTCGAAGCGTAGGGCAGACAGCAAGGAAGGGCACCGGTGGGAATTGCCGCCGGTGCCCCTCATCACGTCTGTGTGTCTATTTGTGGGGCACGCGGTCGCAGGCATCGAGACCCCACGACGCCAAATCGACATCCGCACCTAAAATGTCAGCTAGCTCGCTCAAAGATGAGCAGCACGCGCGCTCGCGGCTGATAGTGTCGGGGTCAAGAAGCAGGCGTGCAGCCAATCGGTTAGCGCGCAGCTCTCCACGTGCGTCTTGACAGGGATGTATGGCCGAGCAGGATGTGGGCTAACTCGTGAGCGAGCGTCGATCTTTCGACCGAAGGCCTCAGTCCGGCTCTGATCCAGATATGCCTCCCGTCGGTCGCTCCCAGTGCTCCAGTAAGGTCTCTCGTATAGGACACAGGGGTCCCTATAGTCTCGGCGAGCAGGTAGGGATCTACGGGGCCTTGTAGATTCTTCGCGCCCGCCTCAAGCGCGTTCCTCCACTCCTCTTCATTGAATCGTTTCAGCACACGTTGAGGATAAGCTCAGGCAAGGTCGTTTCCAGAAAGATTCCTGAACAACAAACGTGGTGTCACCCACACGCTGTGCCTACTCCTGAGCCTCCTCGCCAAGAGAATCAAGAAAAGCGTCTTCTCGCGCCTCCGGAGAATTCTCTACGCGACGCGCTGCGAGAGTGATCTCCCAATCGTCAGGCAAAGGGACGCTCACATCTGAGTCTGCAGCTGCGCGCGCCTCAGCCTCGGCAGCCAACCGACGCCCCGCCAAGCGCTCCGCGAGCGCAGCATCCGCCTCTTCGTAGGGGCGACCTGTCTGTATTGCAAAAAAAGACCTTCCAGCTTTCCAGCCCGAGTGCAGACGAAATACGCTCGATGTCCGTGACTGTAATCGATGTCTCACCGCGCAGTATGCGGTCGAGACGAGATCGCGAGACTCCTGATGTGTCCGCTAAAGATCGGACAGTACCGCCGCGCGCGCGGTTCTTTGCGGTAATAAGTTTTGCGAATTGGGCCTCAAAAGTGCCTATTTCCAGCGGTTTTTTTGTCCCATGTCCTGAATCTTATGTCCTTATTTAGCGACACGTCTAGTTTCCAACGCTTGCATTTGTCCCGTATTGGGGACATACTTGCTTCTGTCCCCAATACGGGACATGGAAGAAAGTGAGAAAACGGTGGAAACCATCGGTGAAATCATCCGCGAGGCAATGGCGGATCGCGGGTTTTCCATAGCTGAAGTCGCCAGTCGAATCGGAATTGGTCGGCAAACCTTCTCCAGGAAGCTGAACGGGCATGTGGATTTTTCGGCGTCTGAAATCACGTCTCTAGGTGAGGTCATAGGTGTCCCCGAGTGGGAGCTGTTATACCGAGCCCGCGTAAGAGCAGAAGAACACGCGCTCGCGGCTTCTGAGGGCGAGGTGGAGTGATGCGTATCTTCGATGGTGAACGCTTTATCTACAGAGTGCGAGGATCTAGTCACTTTAGCGGCACTACGACAGGAGATGACACCCCTCGTACACGCAGCCTCACTTCATCTCTGGGGAACCCCCAGGCCCCCGCCAAATACACGCGAAGCGAAGCGCTAGGGGCGAGAGGGACGGGGAGGTCAGGTTCGACACCTAAAAGTAGGTCGGGGTTAGCGAAGGTGACGGCTTCCACTACGCACGCTTCGGATGCATGGTTCCGTAAAACAAATAGCGCACCGCCTTCTTGGGTGGCTCGAATGTCAATCCTCGGGCTGGCGATCTCGTCGATGACGTGGATACTTAGGTCTTCTGTAGCCCTGGTATCCGCCGCGTCACCGTCACGGATAGCGTTAGCCGCTAACGTGGTATCGGCTTTTGCGGCGATCTCGTGGGTGTCTTTAGCATCCGTCTTGATCGTGCGGCGCTTCCTCAGCCAGATAACGGCAGAACCTACTCCGGCAAAAACAGGTACGAGTGCTTGTATCCAGGCGGGTATGCCTGAAATCAGCCATTCCTTCAATTCATCCTCCCCGTTAGGGTGACGGCGGTTCAGCTACGCCGGCTGGTGACTGTGGTGGGTCTCAGCCTACCGGGGAGGAGCCTACCTCCGAAGAAGCCATGCTCACTGGCGAAAACGAGGGGGCGTGATGGGCGTGAACAAGGTGACCAATACGCATGCGTCAGATCTTCGCGACGAAGTCCCCAAGATCATCGAGACCGACAGCCCGCGCGATCTCATCGAGGCGTCCCTCGCGATGTGCATCCAGCACGTGACAGTGACCATCGGCCTGTTGGGATCCCCCGTCGCGGTGATGACACTGCCCTCCACTCTTATCCAATCCACACAGAAACAGCTTCTCGAAGCCCAACTCGCGCTAGTCGCCGAACTGCAAAACCTCACGCAGCGCGCAGCAAACGGACTGACCACACGCAGCGACAACTCCAAGGGAGCCTCAAAATGACCTCCAAATACGTCTCACCGCAGCAAGCCGCCGAACTGACATCGCTGTCAGTCTGGACCATCCGTCGCCGCATTGCAGATGGCCAGATCCGCAACTGCCGCCGAAGCGGCAACCGCATCCTCATCCCCATCGACCAACTCGAACGTATCGGACGCCCAATGGCGACGGCACAATCCCTGAGAGGAGCCACAGCATGACCCTCCCAATCCCCAACTGCGAAACCGCCAACCTCGACACACAAGACCTCGGCGACGACTACGCGATCCAAGACACAGACAGCGGCGTCATCATCCTCATGGCCTCCCACGTAGATCTGGAGAAGTGACCTCATGAAACCACAGCTCTCACAATTCGCGCAGCACATGCGCCTCTCCTTTGCGATCGTGCTCCTCATAATCTCACTCCTCCTATCCCTCGCACTCTGGGCACCAGACCACCAAGACGGCATCTCCCTGTGGTGGGCGCTCGGGGCCCTTGCGTCGGCTGTGCAGGCATCGCTCATGCTGCGTGCTCATTTTGTCGAGACGGATATTCGAGGAGGTCGCCGATGACCCCTCAAGAAGTTCTTTCGATTCTTGTCCGCGATTGGATGAAGCGTCAGAAGCTCAGCACGCGAGCCGCTGCGAAGCGCCTCGGAATGGCCGAGATGAGTCTGTGGCGTCGCATCCACGGTCACCGCCAGTGGCGTGCAGACGAGCTGATAAGGCTCAGTGATGAGGGGATCCGCGTCTCTAGCGAGCTTTTCCACGCTCTCGTCGACGAGGAGGAGATCTCAGCATGAGCGAGCAGACGAGCGTCGGGGAGTGGCGAGAAGACGCGCTCTGCAGGCGTCTCGGCCTGCCGACGGACATTTTTTTCGAGGGGCCGATGTACGAGCCGATCACTGCAATGCAGGCGTGCAGGAATTGCCCTGTCCGTCGCGAGTGCCTCGAGGACCAGCTTAGGTATGAGGCGCGCGGTACTGCGCAGACTGCGGGGATTTTCGGAGGCCTGACAGCTGTCCAGCGAGGCCCGCTGCGTAAGCAGCTTCGGAAAGCAATGAAAGACGCCAGAAAGGAAAAGCGCTCATGAGCCGCGGGAAAGTCTACATCTCAGGACCTATCACAGGGGTCGATTTCGGGAATCGATTTGCTTTCTCGTGCGCACGAAGCGCGCTGGAGCTGTGTGGATACGATGCCGTCGACCCTAGCGAGGTCCAGCTCGATGATGCAGCGACGTGGGCTGATTACATGCGTGCGGATCTGAAGTTGCTTCTCGACTGCGACTTTATCTACATGCTCGAGGGCTGGGAAGACTCCAGGGCGCGCGCCTCGAGCGCGAGCTCGCAGAGAATCTCGGGATCAAGGAAATTGACCTCGACCAAGAGTGTGAGCGCGCCAAGCAGCGCGCGGGTGAAGACCTCGACGTCGATGAGTATTACGACCTGCAGATCACGATGGGATTCGCCGATGTCGCGAAGCGCCTCGCTGCAGCAATCTCTCGCCTTGAGGAGGGGGAAGCCCGATGAGCGGAGAAACCGTCATCACAATCGTCGGCAATTTGACCGCCGATCCGGAACTGCGTTGGACGCAGAGCGGAAGCCCAGTTGCGTCATTCACGATCGCGTCTACACCGCGTTCTTTCGACCGCCAGTCGGGCGAATGGAAGGACGGGAGACCCTGTTCATGCGCTGCACCGCATGGCGCGAGATGGCCGAAAACATCGCCGAAAGCCTGCGGAAAGGCTCTCGCACTATGGTCCGTGGACGCCTCGTTCAGCGCTCTTTCGAGACTCGCGAGGGCGATCGTCGCACTGTCGTCGAGCTGCAGGCCGACGAGGTGGGCGTCTCGCTGCGTCATGCGCGGGCACAGGTCACGCGCACAGGCGGTCAAGGCCAACAGGGACAGTCCGCAGCTGGATCGGCCTTCGCTACCGCGTCTGCTCCTGCGGGAAGGAATCGTCTACCGGCTCGGATCCGTGGGCAGACACTCTCATGCCCTCTGACCCTCCTTTCTAAGCGCGAAGGAGCGCACGAAATGATTGAGACCCTTTATCTAGTGATCCCTAAATCTCAGTGGATTACCGCGAATCTCCGGCTTCATCCGATGGCTCGGGCGAAGCGCGTGCGCGCGCTGCGCCGCCGTACAGCGATCGAAGCGCAGAAAGCAGCGATCTTCTCTTTCAAAGGAAAAGTCCGGATCACGGCGAAGATCTACGCGCGGTCCTCGCGTCGATTCGACCCCAATAACGCTGCGGATACAACCAAAGCGATGGTCGACGGTCTGCGCGATGCGGGCGTCCTCGTCGATGACGATCACACTCACGTGATCGGGCCGGATCACCGCTGGGCGGGAGTCGATCGTGATCTCCCTGTCGGTGCTCATGCTGTCGAGCTGATTATCACCGAGGCAGGCACCGATGACTAGCAAGACCGGGAGGACCTGCCCGGAGTGCGGAGAAAAGGTCGGCGCGGGGATCGTCCGGCACCAACGGTGCTTCCAAGAAGCGCTGGAGAAGCGCCTCGGGCCTGCTCCTAAAGCGAAGCTCGTCCCCGGGCAGATGTACCTGCTGAACGGCGGGAGGAGGTGAAGACATGGAAGTCAAGCGCGATCCCCACGCTCCCAAGATCTGTGAATCGTGCGGAGGCGTGATCAATCCAGCGACAGGCGAATGCCGATGCAGCGACTAGAAGACAGACCCAAAAAAGAAAGGAGGAGGCCAGATGTCATGGGTACGAGTCAGCGACGACGCGATGTCTCATCCGCGTCTTATCGACGTGTATGAGGTAGAGGAAGCGTCGCAGACGAATCGACTTGAGATCTTTGGCTTCCTCATGGGTCTAGCGACGTACTCTGCGAAGCAGTTGACCGACGGGATCGTCGGTAGGGGCGTGGCCTACAGCCTCGCTTCTCCCGACCGCGCCGATCTGCTCCTGCGCGTCTGTGAGGCCCTCGATCTGATCGAGTGGGTAGAGATCGGCGGGCAGAAGAAGATCAAGATCTTCACCTCCGAAGATTTCATCCACCTACTGTCTAAAGCCGAGGTGGAAGCTCGTCGCAATCGCAGTCGTGAGAATCGCGATCCGAAGCTCAAGAGCGCGGTCATCTTCCGCGACGGCGACCTTTGCCGTTACTGCGGCGTTCCAGTCCGCTGGACAGGGCCGATCGGCTTCAGCTCCGGCACTCTCGATCACGTCGACCCGACGTCAGTCGGCTCTGCCACCGTCGACAAGCTCGTCGTTGCCTGCCATCAGTGCAATAGCTCGAGGCAGGACGCGCGAGCCGAATTCGACGAAGCTCATCCGCTTCGCGATGTCCCCGCCGATCCCTATTACAGTCAGTGGTCGGCAGAGTTCCTCAATCGCAACGGCTATGAGGTCCAGTCTTCCTTGGAACCGCCGAAGCAAGTCTCCTCAGATGCGCAGACGACCTGCGTTGTCCCGGGAGAAGCTTCGAGCGTTGATCCGGAAGACCATGAGCGCGCACAAGCAAAGCGCAAGGGTCGATCCCGGCGAGACTGATCATCTCGCGTCCGCGGATCCTCACGCCAAGCTATGCAGCGCTCCCTCAGCCGCCGAGGTAGATCCCGGCGAGATCGATCATCTCGCGTCCGCGGATCCCTCACGCGAACCAAGGAAGATTCTGCCACCACCGACTGCGAGTCGAACCGAGTCCGGACTCAGTCCGAACTCAGTCCGAACTCTAGTTCAACCGTGAGGGGTATCAAAGCGAATTCTCTCGGGTCGGGTCGGGTCGGGTCGGATAGAGGTCGGGTAGAGGCCGGGCAGGGAACCGGGCAGGAACCGGGCAGGAGCAGGGCCGGGCAGAGACCGGGTAGGGGAAGCCCAGCCTTCTCCACAGGGCAAGTCAAGACGCAGACGTAAGAGGAAGTGACCTCATGGGTGAATTCTGCCCAATTACAGGAGAGCCTCTGCAGCCAGGGCAATCGGTTAGCAGGGGAGCAGTCCGGAAATTCCACACATACATCAAGACACTCCCTTCCCTTATGGCTGACGTTGATTACGCGATCTCAGCAGCCCGAGGAGACGGAGGAGGAATACAGGCATGCATGCCCAAAGCGCCGATTAATCTCGCTCTTCTCGACGAAGCAGCAGAGATGACCGACGCGATCAACACATGGGCAGTTGAATGGCTGACACACCTGTCGGGGGAGGCTCCTCGGATCTTCATCGCAGGGGATTGGACCTTCATCTCGAGGATCTTCTCCTGCCAAGAAGGGAAGTTCTCACGCTGGGATGACGCTCCTGCCTGTATCGACGAGATTATCTACGTCCTCGATCGTCTCGAGTACTTGATCTCGAAGCCTTCGCCGACAGAGAAGATCATGATCCGCTGCGGAGCCTGCCAGCTCTTCTACTCCGTACCGACGTCGAAGCTCGCGAGCCGATGCCCATCCTGCGGGACGCAAGTAGATACAGAGGAAGGTCGTGATCGCTGTCTCGAAGCCCTCTACGACGTCCCCGTATCTCTCGGAGAAGCGGTACTCGCATGCCGCTTGTACGGGGTCTTCCTGAAAATCGAGACTGTCCGTTCATGGGTCAAGCGAGGGCACCTAGCCGCGAGCGCGGAGATTTCCTCGGCAAAGTAGACGAGGCCGTGACCGGCAGGGGGTTGTTTACTCCGCGTTCGGTTGTCGAGGCTTCTTTGGTGCGGGGTCGTTGAAATGGAGCATGGGGAGCGTGATCTTCTGCAGGAGCAGGGGCCGATTATTCCTTTGCGTTTTTCTTATGCGGTGGAGCATCCGGGCGGGGATGTGGTCGAGTGGTTTTGGGAGGGCCGATGGTTCATGGGCGCGAATTTGATCTCTTGGATCAGCTCTGGGCGTTTGAGATGGCTGTCAGGTATGAGGCTCGGCGGGTTGCTTCGGTGGAGCCGCGCGAGTTTAAGAGATTCCAGAAGGTTGTGAAGACATGGTAGATATGATGGCTTGGGCTGAGCTTCGTGAGTCTCTTCGTGAGGCTTTGGATGCTTTGGAGAATTCTAAGGAGCTGATCCCTTGGGAGGACGCGCACCTTTGCCCGGAGAGGGTATCGCTGCGTTTGCGCAGCGCGTCGGGGCAAGTACGAGAAGCGTTCGCGCTCGTTGGGGATGCTCTGAGGGGAGGCGATGAGGTGAGTCCAGATGCCGAACAGTTTGCTGGCCCGGGCGGCTGGGTCAAGTTTTTAGAGTCTTTGGTTGGCCGGGATGGGGAGCCGCTGTTTCATATTCTCGTGCCTCCGAAGAAGAGAGCTGAGGAGGGGTCTTCTAATCTGCGCGGAACGGATCTGTCCCTTGAGTCGGTTTGTGAGGTAGGTGAGCTGGGTTGAAGGCTAATTTCAAGGTCTTTATGCGGATGGGCAGGGCGTTCGCGGAGGCGTGGTTCCGCTTTTGGGATCGTATGGATGATCTCATTGATCTCGTCGCTGACGTTTGCGACGCGGGGCTGGAGAGGATCCGCGACGGTATTGATGCGATGACTGATGCGATCGCTCAGGCAGGTTTAGCGGTTGGGGCGCTCAGTGTGGATTTAGCGCGAGCAGCGTGGAAATTGGCGCGTTTAAGGATTGACAAACCTGATGCACCGCGCTAGTTTGATAGGGTAGCGTTACAGCTGTGGAAGGGTCGTCTCGAGAGATAACGAGACGACCTTTTCTCATACCCTCCGGGGGTCCCTCCATATATGGGGGAGGGTCTTTGGGTAGGGGTCTTAGAAACAATACCCCGGGGGGTGACGCTGCGTTAGACGCCCGCCGACGCGCGGGCTCGCAAAGCTCACGCAATCGAAGCCAAGCCTTCCGACAAGCGACAGGGAGGGCCGGGGATGTCGCGCACGGGGACAGCTCAATACTTCCACTGGCGGAAGCGGGTCCTTACCGAGGCGAAGAATCGCGGAGTCACGCACTGTCCGTTCTGTCATTGCCTTCTGGATTACGAGCGGACGCGGCTTCCGAATTCCGCTGAGCCTGATCACATTCTCCCGGTGCGTTGGGGCGGTAAAAATACTCTCGATAATGGCCGCGTGATCTGCCGCAGGTGCAACCAGTCGCGCGGATCTAACGTTTCGCCGAAGCTTTCTGCGCCTCGGCGATCGTCGGTTGATGTCGATTGGTAGTCGATTTTGAGGCTTTTTAGGGCTTTTCGCCGAAAACGGCCTTGTTGGAAACGTTGGAATTTCGCGGTTTTGGGGGCACCACCCCCTTCCCCCACCTCGGACTAGCGCCCACGAGGTATGGCGAGATACCCCCGTTATTTCGGGCCTTGACCTCGAAAACCGCTCGAGGGGTCTGAACGGTCGGGACGTGGTCGCGTGGGGCGTCTGCGGGGTATCTCAGGTTAGCGCTCGCGGCCTTTTGGCTTATTTATTGGGTTTTGGGGGTGTTTGGCGTTGGCGAAGAAGAAAAAGACTGAAGACTCTAAGCCAGCTTTCGACCCTCAAGAGGCGCGCCTTCGCCTCCTCGAAACAACCCTCGTATCGATCGAGTATGCCGACGCGGGCCAGCGTGCGCCTTTGGTTCGTGAGGCCAGGGCGCTCATCACCGACATTGCTGGAGTGCAGAAACCAAAGGTAGAGGCGGAAGCAGTGGAGGGGGGCAGCGCTGTTGTCAACTTCCAAGAACGATTGGCGAAACAGCGATCAGGATCCGCGTCTCCGCGTCGCCGCCGATCGTCGGGCTAAAAGCTTCGGGCAACTCGCGGGGGATTTCGCCTCGCAATTCGGATTGACGCCTGATGTGTGGCAGGGATCTCGTCCTCGAGGATTGGCTCGCAGCCAATGGCCGAGACGAATGGAAACATCCGATCGCTGGCCTGTCGCTGTCTCGTCAAAACAGGGAAGAACGCGCTCCTTGAGATGCGCGAATTGTTCGGCCTCGTCTTGCTCGGCGAAAATATCCTCCACTCGGCTCACGAGGTCAAGACAGCTCAAGCCCACTACCGGCGCTTCAAAGAATTTTTCGGCGTCAAAGCCAACGATGAGAATGCCCGGTATCCCGAGTTGAACGCGATGGTTGAGCAGGTGCGCAACGTCAACGGGCAAGAAGCGATCATCTTGAAGAATGATCCGGAGAAGGGCTGGCACGGGGGAAGCCTCCGAGTCATTGCCCGGTCCAAGTCGTCTGGTCGTGGTTTTACAGCCGACCTCATCGTCCTTGACGAGGCGCAGGAGCTGACGGAAGACGCGCTAGAAGCTTTGACGTCGACCGGCTCTGCCGGTCACCTTGGAAATTCGCAGGTCATCTACACAGGTACTGTCCCCGGACCTAATGCGAATGGTGCGATTTTCGCGCGCATCCGCGACCAAGCTTTGTCGGATCATCCCGGCGCGATGTGCTGGCATGAATGGAGTCCCGACCCGGATGCTCCGGTGAATCTGGACGATGTCGAGCTGTGGAAGGCCACGAATCCCGGCTTCGTCGCAGGCCGCATCAAGAAGGCTTTCATCGAGCTTGAACGCCAGACCCTAAGCGATGAGGGCTTTGCTCGCGAGCGTTTGGGCATGTGGCCTGCGCATGCTGGCGCGTCGCGGGCGATCGACCCGACGACGTGGACAGCGTCCACAGCTGACGCTCCGGCAGATGGCATCCGCAGTTTCGCTGTGGCTTTCAGCGCGGACGGTAAGCGACAGGCCCTCGCAGGAGCACTCAAAACCGGCAAGGGCCTCGACACAAAAATTCCATATCAACGTGATCGATACGTTTACCGGGGCAACAGATGACGGCGTATCAGCTGTGGCCTCGTGGCTCGCCGATCGTAAGGATCGGGCGGCGCAAATCAACATTGTCGGCGGCTCCGGAGCGCTTGCCTTGGCGGATGCTTTGGAGGCTCGAGGCGTCTCGAAACGCCTCGTCCACATCATGACAACCAAAGAGTATTTCCAGTCTTGCTCGCTGCTTTTCGAGGGGCTGCGGGATGGTCGGATTACTCATCCCGAGGGCGACCCAGAAGACGCTCTCAGCAGCTCAGTGGCCGTGTGCGATAAGAAGATTCGTTCGCGCGATGGCTCGTGGGGATGGGAAGCATCCACTCCAGACGGCGACGACACACCTCTCGAGGCAGCATCTGCAGCCGTTCTAGCAGCAAAGACAACCAAGCGTCGACCCGGTAAGAAAGCGAGGGCACTTTGACCGCGAAGAAATTCATGATCGCGACTCCCGTCGCTTTCCCCACACCGAACGTGCTAGGGCTCACGGGACCGGAACTCGAAGCTCTCGGACAGCTGATCGAGCTTTGGCGCGTGAAGCAACCTCGAAACCGGCTCCGGCAGGCGTATTTGGACGGGATCGTGCGTCCGGACAATCTGAATATTGCTGTGCCCGACGACATGGTCGAGCAGCTCGGCGCTGTCATCGGATGGCCGCGGAAAGTCGTCTTCGGTCTCTCTGACCTCCTCATCTGGGACGGAGTCACCGCTGCAGGCGGCGAGGAGAATCCTTTCGGGATCAATGATCTACTCGCGGAGACGAGCTTCGACCTGGAAATCGCGCAGACGATCCCCTCGAGCCTCACGCACTCCGTCGCTTTCCTCACGCTGCGCCAGGGCGTAGGACCGGGAGAGCCTCCTGTGATCATTCAGGGGCACTCGGCAGACTGGGCGACGGGTCTCTGGGATCGGGTACGTCGACGTCTCTCCTACGGTCTGACGATTGATGATGTCGATGATGCGGGCCGACCAACGCGCATGACGCTTTATACGGTTGATTCGACCTACGTCATCGTGCCCTTCCCTGCGGGTCATTGGGAGGTTGTACACGCCGAGCTTCATGGCATCGGCGCGCCAATGATGGAGGCTCTGCCTTTCGAGCCGTCCCTCGATCGACCTCTTGGGCGCTCGCGGATCTCCCGCGACGTTATGAGTATTACGCAGCGGGCGATGCGCACTGTTCTGCGTGAGGAGTTGGCGACGGAGCTTTTCACGGCTCCCGGAATCCTCCTCTCCGGCGTCGACTCCGATCTCATCGACGATTTGCGATCGTGGGACTGGAAGCTCGGAACCGTCAAGACCATCTCCAACGGCGAGGAACCCGAGGGGCCGAAGGTCACTGTGCTTCCGCAGCAGTCGTCGCAGCCTTTCACCGAGCAAATGCGCGCGCTGGCGACTGAACTCGCGGGCGTCTCCTGCCTCCCGGTGTCGTCTCTTGGCGTCGTCCAAGACAATCCCTCCTCAGCCGAGGCTTTGTACGCAGCTAAAGAAGAGCTGGTCATCAAAGCGAAGAATGCGCAGCGTGTGTATGACGGAGCTTTGAGCCGTATTTATATGCACGCAGTGATGCTCCGTGACGGCCTCGACGAGGCACCCGACGGCATCCGCACTTTGGCGACGCGCTGGGGGGATCCGGCGCATCCGTCGATCGTCTCCCAATCCGACGCGATCGTGAAGCAAGTGGCCGCGATGCCCTGGCTCGCCTCCTCGCCAGTAATCCTCGAGGAGCTGGGATACAGCTCATCTCAGATCGCGCGCCTCATGTCGGACAAGCGTCGGGCTGAGGCCTCGGGCCTGCTCGAGCGCCTCCAAAGCTCGCGGCCTGTGCAAGCGACCGAAGCGCCTGCTCCTGCGGTCGAGGCTCCTGCTCCAGTCTCGGGGGGGGCACTAACCACCGAGCAGGCTAAATCCGCTTTCGACGCTCTCGGCGTCGCGGTGCGCGCTGGCGTCGATCCGAATTCCGCTCTCGAGGTCCTCGGAATCCCCGGCGTCAAGCTCACCGGAGCAGTGCCTGTATCTCTGCGTCTTCCCGAGGCGGATACGAAGAATCTCGAAGACAAGTAAAAGAGGAGTGAGGCGCTGTGGATTTCCTCGACGTCCAGAAACTAGCCGACGCGAACCGCAGCGCCTCGCGCCTCGCTTCCAGTCGCGTCGCAGAGCTGTGGGAAAGTCTCGACGGCCTCGACGAGGACATGCTGCGCGACGTCCTAGACGAGCTTTTCCCGCGGCTCGTCGAAGAACAAGCCCAACTCGCGGCCTCAGCGACGCTTGAGTGGTATGAGGACGCGCGATCGGCTGCAGGCATCAAGGAAGCTTACTCTCCGGAGATGCCCGCAGAGCTAATCGATTACTCGAGGACTAGCAAGGTCGTCGAGGAGGCAGTCTCGGCGATCGCGCAGCGCGGACGCCTCGCAGCGGTCGGCATCCTGCAGCGGCGAGCCAAGCAGCTCGTCAGCTCCGCAGCGCGCGAAACCGGACTGCACGCAGCGCGCCACGACCCAGCGAAACCTCGATATGCCCGCGTCCCAGCGGGAGCGACAACCTGCGCATGGTGTCTCATGTGGGCGGGGCGTGGCTTCGTCTACAAGAGCGAAGAGACAGCGCAATTCACGCGCTCCCACGCCGACTGCGACTGCCAAATCGTCCCCGCATGGTCCAATAAACCAATCATCCACGGATACGACCCGAGCGAATTTGAGGCCATGTACAAGGCCGCCCGCGATGAACTAATCGATCAAGGCTTTGCTGCCCTCACAGATGATGTGCACTCTCTTACCGCTGCTATTCGCCTTCTTTACGGCGATAGCGTTAGCGATGGCTATAAGAAGCCATGTATTAGCGAAAACGGGTTCTATCGCCTCGCAGACGGAAGCGAGCTGAAGCTTGGTCCACGAGACGTGAGAACAACGCAGGCGGTGATTGATCACATTCTCCAAGGGACAACAAAAGCAAATGGGAAGCGCACGGGCGGACACTCATACAGGCAGGTCAAGCGCGAAATGAGGCCAGGACAAATCGCCTTCCCAAGAACCTGGAGCGACACAGACATTATCAGGGCCGCGTTTCTAACAATTACCAATCCGACGTCTCTTAGGGTCACGCAACAAGGGCGCCGAATTTACGCATACAGCACAGTTAATGGAGTGCAAGTGGCTACGCAGATAAGCGTGAAAGGCAAACACGCGACAAAAAGGTGCAATAATTACTACACATCCAATTAGAGGCGTAGGCGTACTTCGCGCGTCAAATGGTAAGCTGACACCAGTTGAGTGAGGGGAGTGATCATGACTGAGGCAATGTATACGGTCGAAGACCTTATCAAATATGCAGACAGCATCCTTCCTGCTCCCGTCCTCGAAGATGAGGAGAGTAAGTTCCTTCTTGAAATAGGCGAGGACGAATCGCTCACGATGAAAATCATCGGAGACCTCACTATTTATGGAGCAGACATCCCGGAAAATCTAATCGACGGCCTTGTAAAGGGGTACGACGAAGAACTGATCCGGGAGTACTGGGAGGACTGCCTGTACGACAGGCAGCACGCTTAATTCTCTCTTCCCCCTAGACTAAAACCCCACCGTAACTTACGAGTGGGGTTTTCTCATGCCACCCGCACCTGCATAGGAGCGGGTTTTCTTATACCCATCCGCATGGAAGGAAAGCAAAATGTTCGTAGGAACCACAGCCCAAGGGCCTGCAGATGAAAAGACTGTCGAAGCTGCGCAGGCAGCTGCCGACACCGAATCTACGCAGGCCGCAGACTCCTCGGAAACCGATGCGAAGGCTGAAGCCTCGGCCTCGGCAGAAGCACCGGCAGACGATGCCGAAGCTCCCGAAGAAGGCTGGAAGGCTCACTCCCGACAGTGGGAGCGACGAGCTAAGGCAGATCGCAAGCAAGTCGAATCGTTGACCGATGCGATCAACGGCAAGGATGTAACGATCGAGGATTTGCGCGCGCAGGTCGCGGATCTCCAGCGTGCTGCCGAGCGCGCCGAGAAGATCGCAGCAGCCTCCGCTGAATATGGAGTCCCTGCTGATTTGATCCGCGGGGATACGGACGAGGAGATCGCGGAGTATGCGAAGCGCCTCGCCGAGTGGCGCGGGGAATCAGCCGCGCCTGTGGTTCCGAAGCTTTCAGACTCCGGCGCAGGGCTTTCCCCGCGCGCCCGGCGAATCTCTCGATCGATGATCAGATTCTTGCCGCGCAGCAGACCGGAGATTTCAAGCTGTCGTCCCGCTTGAAGGCAATCAAGCTCGCTCAACTGGGACGCGGTTAACCACCCACCAACACGCACTCTCTTCTCTTTTAAGGAGTTCCTTTCATGGCAACCATCACTGGAATTGCAACCACATACAATTGCCCGAACTACGTTGGCGAATTGTTCGCGGCTTCCCCCGAGGACACGCCTTTCCTGTCCGCGATCGGCGGTCTGACCGGCGGAGAATCCGTCGGCTCCTCCGTCATCCAGTGGGAAGGCTACGACCTGCGAGACGCCGATGACTCCCGTCAGCGCACCGAAGGTGCAGACGCAACCGCTCTCGAAGCCCGCGCTCGCTTCTCAGCCTCCAACGTCCTCGAGATCCATCAGGAAGCCGTCGCGGTCTCCTACACCAAGCTTGGCGCGACCCGTCAGGTAGGATCCGGCACCGGCGCAACGCAGGTGACCGCAGATACCGTGCCCGCAGACGAGCTGGCATGGCAGGTCGAGCAGAAGCTCAAGGAAGTCGCCCGAGACATCGAGAAGGCCTTCCTCACCGGCGTCTTCTCACAGCCCACCACCAACGCCACGCCTCGCAAGACCCGCGGCCTCATCAACGCGATCACCACCAACACGGCGACCACGACTCACAAGGCAGGCGAGCTGACCGAGGACGAAAATCCTCGACCTCATGCAAAAGGTCTGGACCGCGGGCGGAATGCGCGAATCCGAGACCCGCACCATCATCGTCAACGCCACGCTCAAGCGCGCGCTCTCCCGCATCTTCCTCAAGGACGCAGGCTACCGTCACACAGATCGCAATGTCGGTGGCGTCAACCTCCAGACAATCGAGACCGATTTCGGAACCTGCAACATCATGCTCAGCGGCTTGATGCCGGTCGACAAGCTCGTCGTCGCATCCCTCGAGCAGATCAAGCCTGCCTTCCTCGAGGTCCCCGGCAAGGGTCACCTTTTCGCCGAGCCTCTCTCCAAGACCGGCGCAGCCGAAAAGGTCCAGCTCTACTGCGAGACGGGTCTGATCTACGGAAACGAAAAGGCACACGGCGTCTTGACCGTTGCCAAGGGCTGAGAAAGGAACCAACCACATGGCTAAGAAGGCACCAATGACCACACTCACCTGTGAAGCTCATCCCGAGCTGCTCGTCACCTACCCGCGCGTCGAGATTCCACGACGGCCTCGCCGAAACCGACGAGGCAACCGCCCAAACCGTCATCGACGAACTCGGCGACGACTACGGAATCGCGCTCGCGGCTGAGGCTCCGGCTGAAGGCTAGTAGATAGGAGGGAGGCAAATTGCCCTAGTCCAGAAAATCAATCTGTGGAGGCGTTTGCCTCCCTCACCGACTACGAGGCCATGTACGGGCAGGTGCCTGCATCGGATCGTCAGACAATCACCGCGCAGCTCCAACGCGCCTCGCGGATCGTCCGCGACGAGCTGGCATATGCCGGTATCGACGTCTACGTCGAGCGCGCTGCTGGGAAAATCCGCGCCGACACGCTGACCGATGTGGTCTGCGACATGGTGAATTACTCGGCGCGTCAGCAGGCAGGCGGCGTCATCCCTGGCGTCACGCAGGCGACCATGACCGGCGGTCCATACTCGCAGTCGTACACGCTCTCCAGCCCGGCTGGAAGCCTGTCTTTCACCCGGCTTCATCGAAAACGACTCGGCATCCATTCGAGTCGCTTCGTCTCGGTCGACACGATCGGCGGGAAGCGATGATCCACGGCGAGCGAGTAACGATTTTCGCGCAGGTCAAAGGATCTGAGGACTCATACGGAGTACCGAGCGTCGAATACCGCGCACAGCGCGCCATCGAAAACGTTCTAGTCGCTCCGTCTGGGACTACAGACCTCGAGCCGGGCATGCGCGCGGATGGCGATTCGGTCACTCTGACTCTTCATTTCCCGAAGACGTTTACAGGGCTCTCTGCGATCGGCCCGCCTAACTGTCCGCGGAGTGATGTATGAGGGTCGTCGGTGACCCGCAACCGTACACCGAGCAGAACATTCCCGGGCCGTGGAATCGCCCGGTGACTGTCCGTCTCGTAGAGGGGTGACGCTGTGGGTAATCAGGTGAAGATCGAGCTGAATAACGCCGCTTTGCGTGAGCTCGCGACTCCCGCAGTCGTCCGCGCAGGCGAGGCGATCGCCAGGGCAGCAGGCCCGGGCTTTGAATTCGACCTCAAGCAAGGCAAGCGGCGACCTCACGGGGTCGTCAAGGCTAAGACTTTCGAGGCACGACGACGCAACCGGAAAGAGAACACTCTCTTGAAGGCTGTCGGAGCAGGGAGGCTGTGACAAATGGACTCCACTGCTCTCCTGCGGGAGATGCTGGACGCATCTCTCTACCCAGTGAAAAGCGTTCGTACAGGTCCCGGCCTCGCGGCCTGAAAAAAATTCGTGACCATCGAGCGCACCGGCGGCAAGATCGACGCTTTCTCTGACTCTCCGACGTTCGCTGTGCAAGCGTGGGCACCGACTAAGGCTGAAGCTGCGGCCCTCGCCACCCAGGCTGCGATCGCAATCGACAGCTGGCCGAAGACAGCTCCAGAGGTCGCCGACGCGACTGTCGAATCGATGTATGACTTCGCGGATCCCGACAGCCGGAGTCAGCGATTCCAGCTCACCGTGCATGTCGTCATTTTCAATACGGCACAGTCGTCGGCTGCGCCTCCTCCTCCTATTCCGGAGGGATGGGATGAACTCTGATCCCCATCTCTCACACAGTTTTTCCCCTTTTAGAAAGGAACCCATCACATGGCACAGTCAACTCCAGGTCTCGTCACTACTGCGAAGCCTCAGAAGGGCGGGGCGGTATCGTCTGCTCCTCTCGGCACTGCGATCCCTGCTGACGCGGCAGCAACGCTGAATGCAGCTTTCGTCAAGCTCGGATACGTCTCAGAAGACGGCCTCACGAACGGCAACGAAAAAGGACTCCGAGGATATTAAGGAATGGGGCGGAGACACCGTCCTCACAGTCGGCACTGGCCGCAAGGAAACCTTCCAGCTGACCTTCATCCAGTCTCTTGATCCTGACGTCCTCAAGGAGGTCTACGGACAGGAGAACGTCAAGATCGCGTCCGGTAACAAGCTCGTCACCGTCGATCACAACGCGAAGGATATGCCTCACCGTGTCTTCGTGATCGAGATGATCATGGCAGGCGGTTACATCAAGCGCATCGTCATCCCCGACGGTCAGGTCACTGAAGTCGGTGACGTCGTCTACAAGGCAGGCGAGGCCGTCGGATACGAGACCACGATCACCGCGTATCCGTCGGCTGCGATCGACGGATCCACTGCGCGCGAGTACATCGCGTCGGTCTCCGGCGGCGTTCTTCCGGCCTGATCCAGCACACATCATTTCTGATTAATCCCCCGCACACAGAAAGACGTACACACAATGGCAGTACACACGATCAAGGGCGTCAAGCTCAATCTCGGTCCTCAGCAATTCGACGACATGGAGCTTCTCGAGCAGCTCAGCGAGATCCAAGACGGGAATCCGCTCGTCTTCCCGAAGGTCATGCTCCGGCTGGCCGGAGGCTCTAAGAAGAAGCGCGACGAGATCTATGACGCCCTGCGAAATAAAGATGGTCGAGTCTCAATCGAGGCAGCGCAAGAATTCTTCATGAAGGCGATGCAGGCTGTTGCCCCAAAATCGCAGTCTTCGCAGGACTAGTCCTCAACTATCCGGATGAGCTGGAGGCGGATTTCATCCGCTATTTCCAGAAGTCTTGGAGGGCTTTCGACTATGAGACTGCGGTCAGGCTGGCGAGTGTAATTGCTCGCCAGCCTGAATCGTGGACACACCGCGCGGCCAATCCAGATTGGGAGTGGGGCGTCTCAGAGCACCTCGAGGCACACCAAGCCGACGTGCTTATGACTCTTCTTTGGTCGAAGACGAAGGACGCGGCCACGGGACGGAATGCTCCGAAACCGATTCCGCGCCCGCACGTCGGCGAGCGTGAAATATCTGAGGCTGTCGAGGAGGTCTCTCCGGAGGCCATCGACGCCTCATCTGTCTCTCCCACGCACCGCGGTCGACCCGGAAGAGACGAACGTGAAAATCTAAATACAGAGAGGTGGATCCCAGTGGCAGAAGCCGGAGCCGATCTCGGAAGCGCATGGCTAAACGTCGTACCTTCATTCAACGGAATGAAACGCGAAATCGCCAAAGAGCTAGGGCGGCGTCGACGTCACTGGATCCACCTCTTCGTGGGGCTCGCGCCTCGGCGAATCCCTCACTCGCGGGGTCGGCGGTGCTCTGGAGACGATCAGGGAAGATCGGCCTCGGCGCGACAGCTGCAGCCGTCGGCGGAATCGGCGCTGCCCTTGGAGCCTACATTCCGGAGGCTATCAAGGCCTCGGACGCTACCGATAAATTCCAGAACACGCTGCGATTTGCTGGCGTGGATCCGGGGAAGATTAAGGATCTGACTGCTGCAGCGCAGACCTACGCAGATAAGACGATCTATGATCTGCAGGATATCCAGTCGATGACGTCGAAGCTGGCCGCGAACGGCGTAAAAGGCTTCGATAAATTGGCCGAGGCTGCGGGTAACCTCACCGCGGCAGCGGGCGGCGGCAAGAACGAATTCGCGGCCTTCGGTTACGCGATGGTTCAGGTCAACGCTGCCGGGCGTCTGATGACGCAGGACTGGAATCAAATCGCGAACGCCATCCCCGGTGGCGCGGGCAAGATCATGCAAGCCCTCAAAGATATGGGCGCATATACAGGTGATTTCCGCGACGCGATGGCTAAAGGGAAGATCTCTGCCGAGGATTTCAACAAGGCGATCACTCAGCTCGGCTTTGACGAGGTTGCTATTCAGGCGGCTCAGTCGGCAACGACTTTCGAGGGCGCGTGGGGCAACCTAGAAGCCTCCCTCAATAAGGAATTGACTGGCTCGCTTCGCGAGGTCAGAAGCCGATGACCGAGCTAATCAACGCGGTCGCCGATGGTCTCGTCCCTCAGCTGGGGGAGAAGTTGGCTCCTGCAGCGCAGAGCGCTGCGGGCTGGATCCAGCGTCTCGCGGACTCGGTCAAGAGCGGCGAGACCAACATTAAGAGCCTTAAGGGTCAGCTCGAGGCCGTCACTGGTGGCTTCGGTGCGATGCTCGCTGCTGGCGCGGGCTTGAAGAATTTCCAGCAGATCGCGGGCTTCTTCGGAGGCCTTGATGGTGCCCTGGGTAAGGCCTCCGGGTCTGTGGTCGATTTCGCAAAGGGGATGCCCGAAGCAGGCAAGTCTCTCGCCTCGCTGAAGAATCTTCCCGGTGAGGTGACTGGTGCTTTCGGACAGATGTCCAAGCGGGTCTCGGCGGCTCGCTTTGAGCTGACCGGCGTATCCGACGGATTCTTTGACACTCTGTTTGGGGGCACGCGCCTCGGCAGCGCACTCTCCGCGGCTAATGGGAAGCTCAGCTCCGGCATGGGCGTGCTTAAAGGCACTGTCTCGCAGTCCGCGTCTTTCGTGGGCCGTGGCTTTGAGGGCATCGCCGAGCGGATGGCACCTGCGGTCTCCCGGATCGGTGGGGTCGCGTCGTCAATCGGCGGGAAGATTACCGGCCCGCTCGCGCCGATCGGCGCGCGTGCATGGAGCTTTCGCGCCTCTTGGCGCTGCTTTTGACGGATTCGGAGAGAAGCTGTCGGGCCTCGCGCCGAAGGCCAGCCAGTCGCTCGGCAAGCTCGGCGGGCTTTTTCGCTCCCGGTCGAATGTTGAAATTCCTGTCGTTCGGTGGCCTCGCTGCCGCTGCGTTTGCTGGTATCGGTGCGATCGTCCAGCAGGGCGGAGTCGAGCTGATCGGCCAGATCAGCCAGACATTACAAGCTCTGCCAGGGCAAATCGCGCTCTACGGAGAAAAGATCGCGCAGGCCCTCCCCGAAGCACTTGCCACGGGTACGAATGTCGTCACGATGGTGATCAACGCTGTGACGCAGTCGATGCCTCAGCTCTCGAATGCTTTCGGCAAGATCGTTCCGGCCCTCGTCAAGGGGCTGTCTGACGCGCTGCCGGTTCTTCTGCCTGCTGTGGCTCAGATGCTCACAGCGATCACGACAGCTCTCGTAGAGAATGCGCCGATGCTCATCGAGTCCGGCCTCCAGCTCCTGCAGGGCCTCGTCGACGGCATCTTCGCAGCCCTCCCCGTACTGATCTCGGCGCTCCCGCAGATCATCCAAACCTTCATGAATGGTCTCTTGCAGGGGCTACCGCGCATCCTTGAGATGGGCACGAAGCTGCTCCAGTCAATCATCGACGGTATCCTGCAGACGCTGCCTGCTCTGATCGCGATGCTACCCCAGATCATCACGACCATCATCAATGGCTTGGTGCAGGCACTCCCGCAGATCATCCAGGCAGGCGTCGGCATGCTCAACGCCCTGATCAATGGGCTGATCCAAGCAATCCCGATGCTCATCGAAGCACTCCCGACGATCATCACGACGATCGTGGACACGCTCCTCGCTAATCTCCCGATGATTATCGAGGCAGGCATCCAGCTCCTCATCGGCGTCATCACCGGTATCGTGCAAGCCATCCCGCAGCTGATCGCAATGCTCCCGCAGATCATCGTCACGATCGTCACGACCCTCGTGCAGAACATCCCGAAGATCATCTCCGCGGGCATCCAAATCCTCGTCGGACTCGTCACGGGCATCGTGCAAGCGATACCGCAGATCGGCGGAGCCATCGCACAGGTCGGCTCGAGCATCATGAGGCGCTGTCGCGGGCTTCCCGCGCATGCTTTTCGAGTCAGGCAAGAAGATCATCGGAGGCCTCATCGACGGCATCGAGAGCATGTTCGCAAGCGCGAAAAACGCTGTCAGCGGCTTGCTCTCCGGTATCCGTAACCTCCTGCCCTTCTCACCTGCAAAAGAGGGGCCTTTCTCCGGAAAGGGCTGGACGCTCTACTCAGGCCAATCCATCGTCGAAGCGCTCGCGGATGGCGCACTCCAAAAAGCAGCACCTTTTTTTAAGGCAGCGATCGCGGAGACGATGGCTGCGGGGCAGGCGCAGATTCGGGATCTCGAGGCCGGACAGGTCAACGCTCTCGGCGCTTACAGCCGCGCTTCGATGATGTCGGATTGGACTCTCGGCAAGACGCAGTCGGCTCGCGAGCTGGTCGTCCGTGACGTCAATGATCAGCTAGTCGGTCGGATGCGCGTAGAAGCATACGGAGTCACGGGGGATGCTCTCGGCAGCGTCTCTCGTGGATCGCTTCGTGAGCGTATCGGAGTCAGCCGCTAATCCCCGAACAACTTATACCTATATATAAGGAGTAAATCGCTATGACGTGGTGGTCCGGATCTTCTGGCTATCTGATGGTCGGAATCGATATCTATCAGCACGGGGATCCGAATTCTGGATCGATCGAGCTGGAGATTGTCTACCGCGTCAAGGCTGATGGCTACGGCCATAACTGGAGCAACGTGCTCCATCGCTGGGGCGAGGTCTCCGGCGACGTAGGTTTCTCCTTCTCGTCGGGTCGCGGGGGGATACGACGAGAAGGAGATCTCACGAGAGCGACGCACCTACACAACCGAATACGGCCACGGGCGGCACGTGGAATTCTCTGCGTCGATCGGCCCGATTTGGAATGGTGGCGCTCCGCAGCTGACTGTCGGTTGGGACATTCCCGCGAAATCGTGGGGGGAACCCACCGACACCGAGTAATTTCACCGCGTCTTCTCGCGCGGATGGCACTGTCCTCGTCACGTGGGATATGGCGAATGATCCGAATGCTCCGGCTGATTGGCTCGGGGTCGATCGCTGGGATGCCTCTTCTGCGCAGTATCGTCGGCTCGCTAATCTGCCTGCGTCGGCTCGTAGCTGGGTCGATAAGAATGTGCCTGCGAATGATCAGTATCGCTGGCGCATACACGCTTGGCGTAATGACGGCTCCGAGTCTGGATGGGTCGAGAATAAAGCCGGGTCAGCGAATACGACCGTGCCCGGCGATCTCTACTCGACGCCCGGAGCGCCGAAAGACGTCAAAGCATCGAAGATTACCGGCGGCGCGATCCGCATCACGTGGACCAAGACGACTCCGTATCGTGATCGGTGGGGCGTCGAAATCTGGGACGGAGACACCAAAGTCGGAACCGCGCCCGCAGGCGCGACGTCTTGGACTCACTCGTCTTTCAACCCATCCGTTACCCATCAGTATCGCGTCCGTCAGCTAGGCCCGGGAGGTCTCGTCTCCCCATACAGCGAGACGTCTAATAGCGTCTACGTCCTCTCCGTACCGGGCACTCCGGGTGGCCTCAAGCCTCAAGGGTCGACGATCCCGATGGGCGAGGGCCTCCTCGAGTGGATCCACGCAACCCAAGACACGACCGCCCAGACCAAGGCTCAAATCCGGCTCCGCGCTCGCGGCGCTTCTGACTGGTCTACCTATACGGTCACCGGCGACTCGCAGCAATACAGTCTCGCGGCCTTCGGCGAAGGCACCTACGAGTGGCAGGTGCGCACATGGGGCATGTACAAGCCCACCGAGGAGGCGGGCGCATCTCCGTGGAGCGCGGTCTCGAGCTTCCTGATCTCCTCGCGTCCAGTCGTCGGAATCCTCACACCTCAAACGACGATCGACACGAGCGCGCTCTCTGTCTCATGGTCCTATAGTCAGCAGGGCGGGGCGAAGCAGGTCTTAGCGCGAGTTCGAGTCACAGACGCGACAGAGAATCGCGTCGTCGCCGACGAGACGATCCAGGGCACAACAACCTCATATAAAGTCGCCGAGCGCGCAGCAAACGGCCACGAATACATCGTCGTGGTCTCCGCGCTATCAGACGAGGGCCTCAGCTCCACCGAAGCCACACGCCGAGCAAAAGTCCGATACGCACCGCCCGAGGCACCGAAGGTCACGACTCAGTGGGATGACTCCACCGGCGTCGTCTCCATCGGCATCACCAATCCTCCCCCCAAAGCGGGAAAGACAGTCGCAGCCATCTCCAACCAAGTCGACCGATCACAAGACGACGGGCAGACATGGGAAACGATCGCGTCTTATCTCCCGATCGACGTGACCTTCCAAGACCGCGAAGCACCATCCGGCGGAAAGGTCCTCTACCGGGTCACGGCCTCCAGCGTCACTCCCTCATCCGAGTCGACGACAGTCACCATTACCGCTGCCAGTCGCCAAGTCTGGATCAGCGGAGGCCCGGGATACCGGACCTGCGTCGGCTTCAAGTACGAGCCAGAAGTCACCGTCACACCCAGCCTCCTACACCGAGAGGTCAAACATTTCGCGGGGCGCGCTCGCGGCGTTGAAGTGACAGGTACGGCTGTGCAGCGCTCGATCGCGATTAGCGCTGTCCTCACCGACGCCGAATACGAATCCCACGTGCGTCAGCTCGAGCAACTCGCGGTCCTCCCGGCTCCTTTCTTGTATCGCGACCCTCTAGGGCGTCGAATCTACTGCAGCTTGTCGTCGATTTCGGCTCCGCGGAGCGTCGGTGGCATCTGGAAAGTCTCGCTGGAGCTTGAGGAGGTGGAGGCGTGAGCCTGACAGGTCATCGGCAGGCGTCTATCGAGGTGATTCTTCTCGACTCTAATGAGCGTGAGAAGGGGCGTCTCGATGGGGTCGAGGGAGGCGAGGTGTCGATGAGCGCGGGCTCGCGTCTGCGCACCTCGGGGACACTGAATCTGACCGATCGCGGTCAGGAGATTGATTGGGCTAAAGACCGAGTGAAGATCGTCTACAAGCTCGCGTCCGGCGAGTCGTGGCCTCTCGGTGTCTTTCTTTTCGCCTCGCCGAAGCTCTCGTACAGCGAGGGAGGATCTAGTCTGCAGGTCGAGCTGATCTCGAAACTGTCGCTCTTGGACGGAGACGCTTTCGTCGCGGCGTATCAGACGGTCCCGTCTAACCATCCTCTTGCTCACGTCCGGCACCTCCTAACAGACGTGTCCCCGGTGAATATCAGCGACGGCGGGCCGATGCTTTCGTCGTCGATGGTATGGGACGCGGGCACTCCGAAACTGACCGCGATTAATGACATTCTCCAAGCGATTGGATTCTGGTCGCTGACGGTCGGCGCCTCTGGCGCTTTCGAGGCCTCCCCATACGTCGAGCCGCTTCGGCGCGCGAAAGTCTGGGATTTCGTCGAGGGCGAGAACGCGATTCACCTCGCGGACTTCACACGCGAGCAAGACCTAGCAGCTATTCCAAATCGTTATATCTGCGTGTCCCAGGGCAGCGGGGACAAAGCCGGATTTGTTGGATACGCCGAGAATCGCGATCCTGCGTCGCCCGCGTCCTATCAGGCTCGAGGACGCTGGGTCTCGAAAGTGGAGACAGGGGTCGAAGCCGCGAATCAGCAGGTCATCACTGATCTTGCTAAGCGTCGCCTTGCGGCAGCTTCTGGAGCGGTCGGGAAGATTGAGATTCAGCATCTGCCTTTGCCTCTGGCTCCTAATGATTTGGTCGGGTATCGGTCGGGTGGCGTGAGCGTGCTTGCGACTGTGCAGGAGACGCGGATTCAGCTTGAGCCGACAGCGCTGCAGACGACGACCTTGAAGGAGGTAGGGCGTTGGTAGAGGACCTCACAGCGTTTCTAGCTGAGCAGCTTGAGGCTGTCGCGGGGATCGCAGGCGAAAAGGTCTCTCTCCGGTGGGGGACGATCTCGGCTGTCAATCCTGTCTCGGTGATCCTCGATGGACAGTCTGCAGCGCTGACGAGTATTGACGTTGTCGGCTCTCCGGTGCAGGGGCAGCGCGTTCCGGTGCTTCTGGCTGCGCGTCGTGCTCTAGTCCTTGCATCCGGCAGCGCGGCAGCAGTGCAGACGAGTCCAGCAGTCCCCGTGGGCACTGTTATTGATTTCGCTGGCTCCAGCGCTCCGGAGGATTACCTTCTCTGCGATGGGGCGACGTATCCAGTCGTGCAGTATCCGCAGCTCGCGCAAGTCCTCGGCGGTCGCTTCCGCTTCGGCGATATGTTCCGAGTCCCGGATCTGCGAGGCCGCGTTGCTGTCATGGCCGATGGCTCCGGGGAATTCTCCTCGATCGGCCAGACCGGAGGCGAAAAGCGTCATCAGATCACGATCGGTGAAATGCCAGCGCACCGGCACGCGGGCAACGATCGCGGCTGGCACGATCGCCAGAAACGCAACGCGGGCCGTCAGTCTTTTATCTCGCTGAATCAAAACGGCGGCTCGTGGATCGGCACGATGGCTAACGATGGCTTGACCCCGGGGGATACCGAGACGGGGCAGACAGGTGGAAGCCAGTCGATGAGTCTTCTCCAGCCTTACTACACAGTGCAGAAGATTATCCGCGCCAAATAAAGGAGAAGTGCCTAGATGGCTAATTTCACGGACTCAATAACCAAGGCAACGATCGACCTTGCGACCCTCACGGATCGTGATCTCGCTGAGCTGCAGACGATGGCTGAGTGGGAGATTCACCGTCGATCTGTGATCGCTGAGTCTCCCGAAAAGCTCAAGAGCCTTTTCGAGGAATACGAAGCCGCAGGAGGCACTCGCGGTCTCCTGCTCGATCGCGTGGATCCGTCGCTTCGCGCTCCCGATCCGTCGACGCTCCCTCCTGCGGTTGACGAGCCTCTCTGATCCCCTCCCGATCCCGCATCATCCCATCCGATTACTTTCTATCCCATCGAAAGAAGGAAATTCACAGTGCTAGATCACGACAACGAAGAGGCGCGCGTCCGTCAAATGCCCGAATTCGGCGACGGACCTGCAGACCCGAACACCGGAAACGAGGAGGCCTGACCAATGGCAGACGCACAGCAAGTTTTGGACATTGCAGGATCCCAGGTCGGCTACACCCGCTGGGATGACCCGGAAGAAGGCAGCAAATATGGCCGCTGGTACGCTGGAAAGACTGGCTCAGGGTATTTCGGCGCTTCGGGCGTGCCTTTCTGCGCTATGGGCGTGTCATGGGTCCTCGATCAGGCAGGCACGAGCCTTCTCGGAGATGGACGCTTGTACGCTTATGTGCCTTGGATGGTCCGCGACGCTTCACAAGTCGGTCGTCTAGTCGGCTTCTACGACATTCAGCCGGGCGACGTGCTCTGCTTCGACTGGGACGGCGACGGCCTCGCAGATCACACCGGCTTCGCCGACTACCGCTCCGGTGAATACGTCCACACGGTCGAATTCAATACCTCGAATGGTGCGGGCTCGCAGTCCAACGGAGGCGGAGTCTACCGCCGAGTACGTGCCCACGACGATATCTGCGCTGTCATCCGACCCGCATACGCTCCAGCTCCTGCCGGTGACGGCACTCTTACCGTCGATGGCTACTGGGGCGCCGATACGACACGGAAGCTCCAAGAGATCCTCGGAACGACCGTCGACGGCATCGTCTCCAGTCAAGACGAGGATTACGAGGATGACAATCCCGGCCTCACAACCGGCTGGGAATGGGTCGCGACGCCCGAGGGTAGTGCAGTGATCGAAGCGCTGCAGGCCACTCTCGGTGTCGAGCAGGACGGCATCTTCGGACCCGAGACAATCCACGCTCTCGAAGCTCATTACGGATTCGAGCCGGACGAGGGACTCGACGCTCCGTCTAACACCATCCGTGCCCTTCAGCAGGCCCTCAACAACGACGCAATCTAGGAGCTTAAGATGACACCCGAAATCGTAACAATCGCATCAATCCCAGCCATCCTCGCACTCACCAACCTCGCCAAGGCCCTCGGCCTGTCGGGTAAGGTCTCGGCCCTCCTCGCTGTCGTCCTCGGCGTTGCGCTCGCGGTCGGCCAGTATGAACTCGCGGGCTTTGGCTGGTATCAGGCAGCTGCTCAGGGCATGATTCTCGGTCTGTCTGCCGCGGGCCTTTATGACGTGTCAAAGCCGCGAGTTACCGGCTCGGATTCTTACGAGCCTATGCATAGTGCGGAATCGCGGTGAGGCTGGTTGCTTCCTTCTGCGATTACTGACTTTTTCAGTGCGGATCTTGTCGCTGCGATCTCCTCCCTCCTAGTGATGGGGATTGGCGTCGTGATCGCGTATCTGAAGGTCGTCCAAAGTAAGATCAACGCGCAATTGAAAGACCTTCATCGAGGCGTTAGCGAGGTCGGCACTGTCGTTGAGTCTGTGAAAGATCAGACTCATAATGATCACTCGACGAATCTTCGCGATGATATCGACGCTCTCGGCGGGAAGCTGGACGATGTCAGCGAGCTTCTCGCCGACGTTGCGCAAACCCAGCAGCTGCAGGGTCAAGAGATTAGTGCTCACGGTAAAGTCCTCGCGCAGCTTCAAGCTGCACAGCAGCAGGATCGCGCCGAGCGCATGGCGCTCGACTCGCACGCTCACGATGAGCACGAGCGGATCTGGCAGGAGCTGGATCGGATCAAGAAAAAGCTCTGAGCGGGAAACAGCCCTCTATCTCCGAGAAATCGGGGGTAGAGGGCGTTTTTTCGTACGCTCAGGAGAAAATATTCTGTGAGCGGTCTATTCTCGATAAAAAATATCGATTTCGAGACACTCAGCAGTTCGCGGCATCCGCGAGTGCTGAGGCGCCCCCATTGCGCCCCCAAGTTTTTATCTGAGTGTGTTTGTGCAGGTCAGAGCTGGTTGTTTATTGTTTCCCCCCATCTCCACCTGAGGGGGGAAGTGTCGAACTCTCGCTTTCGAGCGTAGGTTCGCACCTCCCCCGCTCTGTGTCCGCTGGTGAGCGCTTCTTCTAGCTCCTCGAACTCGATGGGCGCTGCGCTGTCATGGAAATAGGACGCGATGATGATCTGCTCGCGCCCGATGAATACCTTATCCACGAAGTACTCGAAGAGCTGGTCGCGGGTCTCGGGTGTGTCAATGGTGGCCTCTGCCCCGGGAGTGGGGGTCACGGCCTCGGCTATCGCCGTCGATATCACGACCTTCCTGGCCGCTGCGACGCGCCTCGTTGCACACACGGCCGCTTACTACGGCTACGACTCGGAGGACCCCACGGAGCGACTCTTCTCCACGATGGTGCTCTCGCAGGCGATCGACCCGACGGGCAGCGGCCACGATTTCGTCGTCGAAAAGCAGACGACGATGCTGGCCTTCAACAAGGTGATGCGTGGCCTTGCCCGGCGCGGTTCGCTCGACGGCCTCGGCGGCAACGTGGTCGTGAGCGCGATGAACTCCCCTCTTCAGCGCAATGGGCGTACGTCTGGCGTCTCGCAAGCTCGCGCAGATCGTCCCTGTCGCGGGAGTCGTCGTGAGCGCCGGGCTCAATGCCGCCCTCATGCGCACCATCGGCGAGACCGCCGATCACCTGTACCGCGAGCGCTTCCTCGCCGAACGCTACGGTCGCGTGGAGACCTCCGATGGCGCCTCGACGGACCTGGCGAGGTCTGCCGACAGCCAGGAGCTGAGCGCAGACATCGCGCGCTACGTGGAGATCGCGGAGGCCGAGAGTCGCCCGTAGGAGAGCGGCAATCCCGCTCGCTCTGTGGTGTGGGCCGCTTTATCTTGGCCGGGTAGGCTTGGGGTATGACAGATCAGCCGGTGGAAGAGAACAACGCACGCGACGATATTCGGCAGCGCATGACCGACGACGATCGTGCGCAGTGGGATGCGATCCAGGAATGGAAGGCCGCTCAGGTCAACCCTCGCAGTCCTCGCGTCATCACTCAGCGCATCCGTTCGTACGTGCTCACCCCTTTGAAAAAAGTGGTTGGCCTCGCGGGCAAGATGCCCGGCGTCGCTGCGGTTGCCGGCTGGATCTCATCGGCTGTCCTGGGGCTCGTCGAGAAGGCGACATCAGCCGCCGAATCATCGGTTCGACGCGAACGAATCGTGAAGGCGTATCGCAGGGCAGGCAACGACGTGGAGTGTCTCGAAGACATCCGAAACCTGAACCTGGCAGAGATCCAATTGGTCAGGCCCCACCTGAAGGTGGGATATGCCGTCGTTACCGCGACGGAAGGAGCGGTGAGCAGCATATTCGCGACGGGAGGGGCGGTTGCGGCTCTCCTTGGCCTGGGCATCGCTTCGGCACCCGGTATCGGCGTGATCATGGGGGCAATCGGCCTCGATATCGCGACGTTCTTGGCCTCCTCTGCGCGCCTCGTGTCGCACACGGCTGCGTACTACGGGTATGACACGGAGGATCCAGCGGAAAAGCTGTTCTCCACGATGGTTTTATCCCAGGCGATCGCCCCGCGAAGCAAGGCTGATGACCATGCCGTCGAGAAGGCGACCTCGATGCGTGTGTTTAACAAGGTGGTGCGCAAGCTCACCAAACGCGGATCGATGGAGAGCGTCGGGACCAACGCGCTGACCGCATCCGTGAACTCCTTGTTCGCGGCCCTGGGAACGCGTCTCGTCGGCATGAAGATGGCGCAGATCCCTGCCGATTATCGGCATCATCGTCGGCATGGCCCTCAACGTGTCCCTCATCCGTACCATCGGGGTGACAGCGGACAACCTCTACCGAGAGCGCCTCCTGTTGGAACGCTACGGGCAGGAGGAATCAGACGCAGAGGCTGAGGCTCGGTCCGACGGGACGGATGATGTGGACGATCTGGACGAGGAGCTCGCGCGCTACGTCGAGCTTGCTGAGGCCGAGAGTCGCCTGTAGGCGCACCCCGGCGCTCGCTTAGCTGCGCGAGTTCCTTCGTCCGCAGATCAAAGATCCCGTTTGCCAGAGCCACGGCATCACCGTCCTCCGAGGGCTCCAGCATCGGCACCGAGTCCTCCAGACGACGCAGCACCTCGTCGAGATCACGGCTAGTCGCGCTGACGTTGTACGCGACTGCCGCCTGTCGAATGAGGAACTCGGCGGGGACGTACAACCCCTCGTCCGGGCCTTGCTCGCTGTACGGATAGAGCCTCGCCGTTTCGCGCGATTCACCGATCAGACCCAGATGAGAGTGGTCCCGCTCCAGGACGCACGCGGCGATGACGAACGGTGGGAGGACCTTGAGCGAGCGATAGGCCAGCGCCCCCTTGAGGCCGCCCTGGGCGTTCTTGGTGAGGATCCGCGTGTTGATGGCGTGAAGCAGCTTCGACTCCACCTGCTCGGGCGTGTACCTCGTCTGATCGGCCCTGAAGAAGAGCTCCACCTCGTCGGAGATGAGCTGGTTGATCGGCGGAACGTTCGGGTAGTGCCTCACGGGAGAGTTTGCAGTAGACTGACTTTCACGAACAACAGTTGCCTCGGTGCCCTCAGCGGTTCCGGGGCGATTTCTTTGAGTGCTCATCGTGCCTCACCTCCGGTGGAGATGGGCTCGCCGATGTATCGGGCAAGAGCCTCGGCAGTGACTTTCAGACGGCCTCCGACGCGGACGGCATCTAGACGTCCCTCGCGAATAGCGCGGCGGAGCGTAGCAATTGAGCCGTATCCGGCTTCAGACAGTGTTCTCAGCGAATACAGCTGAGGTAGGGCAGTTTTGGCAATCGCAGCCATTTTGAACCTCACAGAGTGGTGGCATCGTTGCCCACCACTTGCATCAGGTGAGACCCGTCCTGATGTCTCCGGGGTACATCTCCCCGATAAGGTCCCTCACGTCCGGTCCTCATCTCGCTCAGGCGAGATCGGCGGCTGCGCCTCCCCGCGTGGGCTCCATGCGGGGCACTTTTATTTTATCGCGAATCCAGTGATTTAACCACATTTACACGGGGCTTTCTGGTTCTGCTCGTGTATGAGCGGAAATGAGCGCTCCTCACGCTGCCATGGCCACCAACAAAAAGGTGATCGCGAGTCTGGACGAGTTCGACATGTGCCCCCTGAGCTCCACTTATGCCTCGGGATTCCTATGGAATCCCGAGGTTTTCCTTTGTTATCAAGGCTTTTGTGGGAATATCGCTTGAGTGTAAGAGTGGCTAGAAAGAGTGAATGTGAGTGTTTTCGCCCCTCAATACGCCCCCAGCGGCGCCCCCACGGCCTCGGGAAAAGAAATCCATTGCGCCTTCTTTCAGAAAAATTTTCGATCAATGCGCAATAGTGGTAATAAAATCCAACAGAACATATAGCAAGAGCGTGTGAAGCTCTCATTTTATAAGGCTTATGAGCCTTGGAATCCTGCGCTTTGATGCGCATGTGTGTGCGAAATAAAACCGCTCGCGATGCGCATCAAAATGTATAAGAAAGCTACAAGAATAGTCGCAGAAATCTTGTAGCTGATGAATAGCTTCGTTAAAGAATCTTTTATTTATGTTCACACCTTGAGTTTTTAGTGTTGAGGATCAATAGGCCACTCCCTTCCGATCAGCGAAAACATTGTGGGTCTGGCCTATCTCACGTACTGACAAGGAAGATCCTCCGCTATGAAACGCAGATACCTCGTGGGAAGCGTCGGCGCCGCTGCGGCAATCGTGCTCCTTCCCTCCCTGAGCACCACCCATACCGCCATCGCTGCCGATGGCGACACGACCTATGGTGCCTCTTTTCCCTACACGCGTTACGAGGCCGAGCGGGGCCGACTTGACCGCGCACACGTCGTCTCGCTCGACGAGAGCCTGACTGTTGACAAAATGCTCGACTCGACGGCGATTGAAGCCGGAGAACAGTCCTACGTTGAACTCGAAGGCAAGGGATCTTCCGTGAGCTTCACTGCTGAAGTTCCCGGGAATGCAATTGATCTTCGATTCACTCTTCCTGACCACAGAGCTGGAAGCGTTGATATTCGTATTAACGGAGAAAAGGCCGCTACTTTTAATCTCTCGTCAGAAACTGCGTATCAGTATGTTCAAAAGAGCAAGGTCTTTGACGAAAAGAAAGACAAGTTTGCAGGCGAAGGGCCTGCGCATGCGCGCTTCCAATTTGATGAGGTCCATACTCTGCTCAATCGCCAAGTAAACCCGGGAGACACGGTCAGTGTCGTTCGAACGGGGAGTGAAGGTTATACCTATGGCATTGACTTTATTGAACTTGAACAGGCCCTTCCTGAGATTCCGCGCCCCGATAATTCGGTGAGCATTACCGATGATGACTTGACGGTTACGGAAGAAGTGAAACCGGGAGAATTCCAGACTCGTCCGGTTCACGCATGGGCCAATGACGGAAAGGATGACTCCGAAGCTTTCCTCGCAGCCCTTAAGCGCGCATCGGATGAGAAGAAGACCCTGTACATTCCGCGTGGAACCTTCGAGTTTGACAGCCAGCTTGTGGTTCGGCATTCTCCGGATGATAACCACCAGCTGATGATCCAAGGTGCAGGTATCTGGTACTCGAATCTCTTCTTCCGTAACCCGAACAAGGCCAGTGGTGGAATTGTTCTTGAACATACCAGCCATGACCTGCAGTTCCGTGACTTCTACATGTCGACTAATCTCAAGTCCCGTTACGACGAAGGGGCAAACTATAAGGGATTCCAAGGCGTCACCAAGAATTCACAGTTTGTGAACCTGTGGATCGAACACTTCGAGTGTGGCTTCTGGATGGGTGACTATGTCAATCAAATAGACATGCAGTACACCGAAAATATGCTGGTCGATCACTCCCGTATTCGCAATAACTTTGCTGATGGCCTGAACTATTCGCAGGGCAGCCGGGATTCGGCCGTTCGCAATTCCAATGTTCGTGGAAACGGCGATGATGGTCTTGCCTCCTGGTCAAGCCACGCAGAGTCAAAAGCCGGGCGATCCCGTTCAATACGTATCGAATGCTCGTCACACCGACAATATTGAGTTCACGCACAACACGATCGAGCTCGGATGGCGCGCAGGTGGAATCGGTTTCTTTGGTGGATCCGGGCAAAAAGCAGAGAACAACCTCATCACGGGGAATTTTGAAGGCGCAGGTATCCGTCTCAATACGGTGTTTGGTGGCCACAACTTCGATTGGAACTTGACCTTGAACAAGAGGGCCAGCATTCAGCGTAACAAGATTGTTCGTAGTGGCACTCAAGATGACTACTATGGCGGCTCCCGTGGTGCGATTGACTTCCAGGAGATGTTCGGCCGCATTGCTGGCGTTGATCTTTACGACAACATCATCGTGCGACCTTTTGCAGAGGACATTCGTTCGGACTTCGCCTTCACTGACAAAGAGAAGAAGCTTCGCGGCATGAGCATTGGTGACAACCCGCGCAGAGACTGGGATGGTTACGAGCCTCAGCATCTGGTAGTGAACTACGCTCGAGTCAATGGCAAGGTTGACCGCGGTATCCCTGAAGACGCGAACTACAGCCTCTACTGGTGGGACGGAGATCGGGTGAATCCGGTTGACGGCAAGACCCATCGTTACTGGATCCCCAAGGCTGATGGTGTCCAGATCGATGATGGTATGGAATTCTCGTGGGAAGGCAACAAGAAGGTCTACAACTTCACCCTTGCCGATAATCCTCAGTACCTGCCCATATCTTCCACTCGCTTCTTCGATGACTACAGCTACCAAGGCGAGATGGCTCGTTCCTTCCAGGATCTCAACCAGCCTCAAACAGTCATTCGTTTCTGGTCGCATCGATAAAACCAGCGGCTGCCGCCGCAAATGGTGAAAACTCCGGTGCCCGCGCTGCCCCCAGCGCGGGCACCTTCCGTTCTTCCTGCCCTCTTTCGAGGGCACTTCCCGCTCAAGCACTGACTGTTGTTTGAGCACAAAAAGTTATCCACAGCGTCGAGGGAATCGCGAGTTATCCACAGAATAGGCGCCCTCAAACACTTCTTCTCGTTCCCGCTCTTACTCTCGCTTCAAGCGGAGAAGAATTCTCCGGAGACTGTGAAAGGAAGAACCATGATCGGGAGGCAAGGATATACGCCTGCTGCAAGAAGGGTGGGGCTTGGAAAAAAATGACGCGGCTCCTCGTCTATATGGCGGGGGTCGCAACGGTGAGTGCACTCGCAATGAGCCCGCAACCAGCACATGCGCTATTCGAGGGCAACGGTCTCTACGTCAAAGGCGTCGGAGCGCAATCAGTCGGCGGATTTTGGCTGGGGGCGTACACGGCGCCTCACAACGTTGAAACTCGCTACCCCGTCTGGTGCACGCACATGTGGCGAGCAAATCCGAAACCTCAAGACACCGCCTCAATCAGCGACCTCGGAGAATCAAAACGCTGGGGGCCAGATGAAATTGACCTCTCCACTGCGCAAATGGCGTGGCTCCTTGATCGCTATCAAGGAGACCGTCACCCAGAAAAATCGTGCAGCACTTTCCTTCCTCATCCACGCAAATTTTTGAGGGTGATCAAGCGGGGAAGAACACTCAGGATTCAGTCAACACACTGGTCGATCGCGTTCGCGAGCAACTCCCTCAGGTCTACGAGAAGGCAAAAGACTACGTGCGTCAGGCGCAAAAGGCAGCTGTGACGACCTATGAGAACGGAAGTGTCGAGTCACGCACGCCTCGCAATGGTTTGCTCAAAGACCTGGGTGTGAAGAATGAGAAAGGGGAGTGGATCTCGGGCCTCAAACTGAAATTGATGCTCATTGGGCCTGCGCGCTTCACATCGACGGGTACCTCCCAATGGGAAGGGACCACAAAAGAGACCGGAGTGAGCCTGGAGTGGGAAGCAACAGGAAACGGAAGCGTGAAATGGGAAGGGACATACGTCAACCCCGTTCGAACGACGCTCACGCGCTACGGTGTTCGCGCCGCAACGCAAGACACGGCCTCGTACGGGAATAGGCCCGAGGGTGACAAGGAAGAAAAAGCGTCTTAAGGGGGAGAGTGGAAAGTCCTCATGGATTTTCAACCGATGCTCCGCTCGAAGGTCGAAGAATCGAGTATTACCGGTCACCATCTTGCTGACACGATCACTGCTTTTGCAGACCCGAACTATGGGGACGGAAGTTGGCTTCATGACGAGCACGGGCCTATTCCCGTAACTTTTTGATGGAATCGCCTATGACTTAGGAGAAGAGCCTCCGCCGTCGCCAGTTGATGGACGTTTGATCCCGCAAGACGCTCCGGTTATCGGGTACGCTTCAGCGGTTTTCACTGGGGAAGGAACACAAACTGTAACAATCGATGTTCCTGAATCGGTGCATAAGCCCGGTTTCGTTTCCTGGGTGTGGAAAGTACGAAAGGATCATCAGGGGCAGTACGCTCCGTTGATCCATTCAGACTGGTCGGACCAGCTTGCCTTATCAACGGAAACCAGCGTCACTCCATGGAAAGTTCAGATCTACTCTGCAGCTCAGGTCAAAGAAACCCGTGGTGGAACGTATCTCATCGATGACCTGTGGGTGAGCGGTTTTCCGCAGTCTCATCCAGGTTGGGTGGGGCGAGAGCCTTTCGGAGCAGACGCGCCACGAATGCGCCACCGTCTTCTCTTCTTCCCTCAAGGACTTGAGGTCGCAGAAGAAAATCGCGATAGAGCAGAGGAAATCGGAAGCGTTGAGATTCCAGCGCGAAACGGCTACTTCCCTTCGCTAGGCGACCTCACCTTCCGCGTGCAGCCAGAGCGAGTGGGGACCTACGTGTTTACTACCGAGTTTGATGGGGACAGTAGGGTAGCGGCGTATCGCTCTCCGGTTGATGACCCGAATGAACAGTACACGCGCAAGGAAGGCCAGCCGATTGCGATCTCGACGCATGCGCGCGATGGCGCGGATTCAGACCAGATCGTTGCGGGCAGCGGTCCAGTGAGCATCGTCGATAGCGTGTGCTACGAAGGCGTCGAGGCCGGGCGTGAATACGCCCTCAACGCAACCCTTGTTGATCGCGAAACCGGCGTGCCCTTGTCGGACGAACACGGACTGGTTAGCGCGCGTACGGAGTTTCGTGCTGACTCCTCAAAAGGGGTGCGCTGAGGTTGTCTTCCATACGCAAGGAGAACAGCTTCGAGGAAAACAACTTGTTGTCTTTGAAGATTTCTATCAAGGAAATGAAAGAGTCGCTTTTCATCGAGATATCAATTCGCGTGATCAAAGCGTGAAGGGGGAAGAACCGAAGAAACCTCGTGTGGCACGAACCGGGGTAGTCAGTAACTCGCTTGCGGCGATGGGTCTCCTCTTAGCTGGAATGGGGCTGGCCGTGCGCCGGGTATCGCGACGCTGCGACTCGTAGGGGCAGGGAATTCTTCTTCAATAAGCGCCCGCAAGGCAATACAAATGGGTGGTGGCGAAAACTTGAGTTTTCGCCACCACCCATTGATGTAGGCAAAGATCAGGACATGCGACGTGCGCGAGCCGCGCGGCGCTTGAGGGAGCGACGCTCTTCTTCACTCATTCCGCCCCACACTCCGGAATCCTGATTGTTCTCTAGGGCCCACTGCAGGCAGATCGCTTGAACTTCACACTCGCGACACACTGCCTTGGCTTCGGCCGCCTGTGCGATGGCTGGCCCCGTATTCCCAATAGGGAAGAAGAGCTCTGGGTCAACGCTGAGGCACGCGGCTTTACTCCGCCAATCCATTATGGGTACTCCTTTAAGAGCGTAAGCGCGGGCATTGAATGCCCGCGCCGAACAAAAACAACAGTCTTTAGTTTCGGGGATTCAAAGTTGTATATCAAGAGTTACGAGACGATTAAATGGCAGAATGGATGTGCAAGGGATCACTCTATTTAAAACTCAGGACGAAACGCCTAGTGGCGCCACGATGAATAATTACCCCCGAATAAGAATTCCAAGAATGCGCATATAAGGAACTGGGAAACTCCTGGCAACTTTGGGCAATGAAGCGCAGTGCATCGCCGGAAGGATTTGGGAAGAACAATAAATCGTGAGGCGTGCTCAGCGCCTTTAACCAGTATGTTTGCTCAAAGTAATCAATAGAGCAACTCGGATTTATTTCCCTCAGAACGCTTGCGAGAATAGAATTCTCCTCTCCGATTAATATGCATTTGCGCTCTGAAAATAGAAATCGTTTTAAGTGCGATCCATAACGAATTTCAATGCCCGAAATATGCATGTCAACGTCGATTCTCCTGTGAGATGCATCCGTCGTTTTCTTACTGAGCGGCGTCCTGGGGAAACTCTGAATATATGGAGAGGAGAGCCCTCTCCTCGTCGTCATGCTTGAGTCTGGCCTTAGAGGCGTACCTATCGTAGTCGCTCCGGAAATTTCGATGCTGCGCTGCAGCATCGTGTCCCACGAGCGCAGGTGCATGATGAGTTTCGGTTCGGAGTGCTCCACAGGCAGAGCCATCATTGTCTCTTGGGCAGAGTTCCACAAATGCCCCGGTTGATTCGTTAGTTGAGCCTGCCCGATAAGCCCAGAATTGGAAGCAATGTCGCGAGAAGGAATGTCGTACCAATTGTGTTCGAAAGAACCGTAGCGCGAGCGATGGGCAAAAGTCCCTGAACCCTCGCTTGCTACCAAAATGACCTCAGTTCCATCGCACGCGCGTGTGAATTGCCCCCACATCTGATGAGCACGTAAAACTCCGAAGCACTCTTCCATCGAGTGAAGAACGTTGTCGATGTTCTCAATCCATAGAACGCAAGGGGAGTAGTCCGTGATTGCTTCGCAGAAAACGCCGCAATCAAGGACATTTCGGATGAGGAATGGATAAGACTTGCTTCTCGGTCCGCTTGGTTGCGTTCCAGCGCTTTCCGCTTCCAAGGACATTCCGTATACGGGCAATCCAAGCACATCACTGAGTGCAAAGGCGCATGAACGTGCAATGCGTCCAAGCTTGAGGCGAGAGCTTCCCACGCCACTGAGCAAAATATTTCCGTGTTTCCATACAAGTGGACTATGCATGCCCGTATCGATTCCATCTCGCAGCCCAAGAACGACACCTTCACACCCAGCTGTATTCATGTCCTTCAACTGAGTAGGGGGAATATGCGAGGGAAGCGGAGGGCACCACAGGGGAGTGCGCCGCCTCGTCAAATTCCCGCACTCATCCGCGAAGCTGTGATCCCTGATTTCCCCAATGGCGTCTTCAACATCGTGGCAGTATGCAAATTGCACTTCGTGGCCAGATCCGATGAATGCGCGTCCGGGAATTCGAGGAATACGTGCTGCAGCGCCGCTACCGATAATGTCCAGTGATTCGGCCTCGGTAATGGTTCTTAAAGCGATTCGCAGCTCGGTGTTGGCACGCATTGTCGTATTGACTGCGCCACTGGGGTGCTGGGTTGCATAAAGGAGATGGAGTCCCAAGGAACGACCTTGGGATGCAAGGCGAGAGAATATCTCCAGAGTCGTGGGATGAAGGTCTGCAAGTACACGAAACTCATCGACAACGATCAGGATCCGGGGAGGGGGAAGTGGCGCTTTGCCCTGGCGATAGTGCTCGTACCACTGCTGGAGATCTTTGACCTGCACTTGGGCGAAATCAGCCTCCCGCTGAGCCAAACAAGAAGCTAAACCACGTAGCGCGCGAGCGGAGTGCCCGGGATCAAGATCAGTGAGGACCGCCTCGGTGTGAGGGAGGCGAGCTAAGGGTGCAAGAGCCGAACCTCCTTTATAGTCAACCAAAACAAGACGGAGGCGAGCCGGTGAGTAGCGAGCGCATAAACCAAGAAGCCACGTGCGAAGTGCTTCTGATTTTCCGCTTCCCGTCGTCCCTGCAATAAGCGCGTGTGGCCCTTCGCTCACCAGATCGATGCTGACTTCTCCGGCGGAGTCCTGACCAATGGAAGTCCTTAGTGAGTCATTCGTATCGATTCCATCCCAGGAAAGCTCTGTGAAATCGCAGTCGTGTGGAATGCTCGCGCACGAGCGGGCATGTGTGATCATCTGCCACCATGCCAGTGAAACCGGTGTTTGGTCTGCTGGTATTACGGCTTCGCACCAGGTGGGGAGCTGCGCGTAGCTGTATGCCCACGCGAGGTGAATTTCTTCCTTGACGCGCTTAGTTTCCGCGTCATGCGCTTGCCCCCTGTGGTTTCCATTCATCTCCGAGGCCGTGGAGAAAAAAATGTGCACCGAGTCGGCTCCCGCTGTGCCAAGAATGAGGGGTGGAGAGCCAGCGAAGTGAAGATGAGCACCTCCTGCTTGCGTTGCGATTTGCGACGCAAACCAAAAGGCCATGAGCTGGGATTGCGAGCCGAGTGCTGCGTAATAGTGGTGCGATAAGGGCTCTTCTGTAAACGGATGTAGCCTGCCTGTTGCGGATTGAGAAGGAGTGGCCTCGGGGGCATCTGAAGGCTCAAGAAGCCAGGGTTTTCCACGTCCAACTAAAGAGGGATAAAGAGCGAATGGTCGAGAAGATCTGGCCGCGGATACGCGAAGGACTAAAGCCACGGCTGCGGCGTCGAGGCGTTTCACTTGAGAGCCTTGGTGAAAATGCCGAAGCCCAAAGGAGAACAGAATAACGGCCAGGGGAAGCGCAGCAAGAATGAGATAACTCCCGTTTCCCGCTCCCATCGCGCTTATACGCAGTCCCATGAACACGGCGATCGGAAGAAACCCGATGAAAGACGCCGCCGGAAGAACGAAGCCTCTTCGCTGCGCAGCACGAGGGAAAGAGAGGACGCTCGGGCGAGTGCGATACGCGTAGTAGTCTCTCGAGCGTGAAAATTTGACTCTAACTTTCAGCGCTGGACCGACGCGATAGGTGCGGGTGGGGCAGACATGTCTCCAGATCCCTAATCGCCATGCTTTCACTGAAATATGGCTCGATTCATCGCGAGGTATGAGCCGTATCCGTTGGCCGCGTGAGGAATCGCTGAGAGTTTCGCACTCGGCTGGGAATTGAGGAGGTGTATTTCCTGGCAGGGCAACGATGCCTTGATGGGGACCTCGAATGCATGCAAGATGCCATGGGGCACGCAGCGCAGCTTCTGGAAGAGAAGCAAGCTGTTCAGAATCGGATTGTGAACCAGACACTCTCGCTCAACTCTCTTTCCCAGGACCCTTCTGCTTCTCATCGCAGCATCTCAGGTGATCTGCGTGTTGTCGCAAATTGCCCTTGTTCTGTGGAAAACGCCGATACCGCGTCCGATCTGTGGAAAGTGGGCGCGCGCATTTGAAACGGGGAAATGACACAATGGCGTCTATGAGCGAAGAGGAACGTCAGGTCTTAGATCACTACCGTCAACTCATTGCAGCCGTCGAAGATGCTCGAGCCGCATATTACGATCGCGATGCGCCGGTGCTCTCGGATGCGGACTATGACCAGCTCTACCGTCAGCTCGAAGAATTTGAAGCGAAATATCCGCAGTACCGCAGCTCTGACTCTCCGACGACACGTGTGGGAGGAGCAGCCTCGATGCTTTTTGCCCCCGTTCGTCACCTCCAGCAGATGACAAGTTTGGACGATGTTTTCTCCCTTGAAGAACTTGCCGCGTGGGAATTGCGCATGGCGAATGACACTGGCAGAGATGACTTGGACATGCTCACCGAGGTCAAGATCGACGGTCTTGCAGTGAATCTGCTCTACGAAAATGGCGTGCTGGTGCGCGCTGCAACTCGTGGAGACGGATGGGTTGGTGAAGATGTCACCGCGAACGTTCTGACGATTTCTTCTATCCCGCACCGCCTCAGTGGCCTCGTTCCTGCGCGCGTGGAAATTCGCGGAGAGGTCTATTTCCCGACAAAGGATTTTGAAGCCTTCAACGCGGAACGCGTGCGCGCTGGCGAGCCTCCCTTCGTCAATGCTCGCAACGCTGCTGCCGGGTCCTTGCGTCAGAAAGACCCACGAAAGACGGCCGAACGCCCTCTTGCCATGCTTGCCCACGGAATCGGAGCTGTCGAGGTTGGAGATACTTCTTTCGAGGCGCCCGAGACTCTTTCAGGATGGTTCTCCTGTCTGAAGGAATGGGGAATGCCTGTTTCCCCCTACACCAAACTTCTGCGCGGACGCACCGCGATCGAGCAGCGAATCGCTGAGCTAGGAGCGCAGCGTCATTCTCTTGAACACGAAATCGATGGCGTCGTCGTCAAAATTAACGATCGCGCTATTCAGGCCTCCCTGGGCACAACCTCGCGTACTCCTCGCTGGGCCGCGGCCTATAAATTCCCTCCCGAAGAAGTCAACACGCGCCTCCTTGATATCCGAGTCCAAGTCGGACGCACCGGACGCGTCACCCCCTACGGCGTCATGGAGCGAATTCTTGTTGCCGGATCACACGTTTCTCGGGCGACCTTGCACAATGCAAGCGAAGTCGAACGCAAGGGCGTTCTCATTGGTGACCTTGTCGTCTTGCGTAAAGCCGGCGATGTGATCCCTGAGATCGTCGCTCCGGTTGTTGCCGCACGTGATGGGAGTGAGTATCCCTTCGTGATGCCTGAGGTGTGTCCTTCGTGTGGGACTTTGCTCGCTCCGCAAAAAGAGGGTGATGTGGACTTGCGTTGTCCCAACCAAGCGGGTTGTCCGGCACAAATTACCGAGAGAATTGCGCACTTGGGTGCGCGTTCGGCCTTGGATATTGAGGGGCTGGGCGACGAGGCCGCGCTTGCCCTCACCCAGCCGGAAAACAACCGCGACGAGGTCGCTGCTGCGCTCGCGGGTGGTGACATGGTCCTCCCTTGAAGACGGAACACAATTGCGTCTTGCAGGGAGTAGAGCACCTCACTCATGCAGAGCTCATCGCCGACGCTGAGGCCCTCCTTCCCGCCCCTCAAACCCCGGTTCTTTCCTCTGAGAGCCAGGTGTTCAATCTTGACGCAGAACAACTTCGTGACGTCATGGTCTGGAAACCTGTCACTTCGGAAGGCGAAGCGACAGGGGAGTGGATGCAAGTGCGCTACTTCTGGACAAAAAGCAGTGGGGCGAAAAGCATCTGTTCCGTCAAAGAATACGATGATGATGCTCGATCAAATCGAGCAGGCAAAACAACGACCCTTGGCGCGAATCCTGGTCGCTCTGTCAATTCGTCACGTTGGCCCCACAGCTGCTGCGGCGCTTGCTGCCACCTTCCCCTCAATGGAGTTGCTCTCCAAGGCCTCGGTAGAAGAACTTGCCGAAGTTGAGGGTGTTGGCGCTGTTATCGCTCAGTCGCTCGTTGACTGGCTGGCGGTTCCTTGGCACCAAGATATTGTCCGCGCATGGGCGCAGGCGGGTGTGCGCATGGAAGATGAGAAACGCGATGACGTTGAGCAGGTTCTCGAGGGGCTGACCATTGTCGTTTCCGGTTCAATGCCCGGATACACGCGAGAAGGTGCAAAGGAAGCAATTGTCGCCCGCGGAGGTAGGGCCTCGGGATCAGTATCCAAAAAGACGTCGCTGGTGATTGCAGGACCCGGATCGGGTTCCAAGGTTGCCAAAGCTGAGTCCCTGGGGGTTCCAGTGGTTGATGAAAGCTATTTCGAACGGGTTCTGAGCGACGGTCTTGCCGCGCTCGACGACTAGGCGCCGCAGGGAGAAACTCTCAGACGAGGAATTCAAAAGGATGCAGGAGACGCTCCAGCACTTTGGTGAGCAGTGAGCGTTCCTCCCATTCCTCAAAAGAGAGACGACGTGCATTCGTCAGATCAAGTTCGAAGATCTTGTCCATTGTCTGCGCGAACTTATTCGAGCGGAATTGAACATTGACCTCGTAGTTTCCCTGGAGAGACAAGCGGTCAATATTTGCCGTTCCAACGGTTGACCATGCTCCATCGATCGTCATGGTCTTCGAATGGATCATGGCGTCCTCGTAGAGCCAGATTTCAACACCTTCTTTAAGAAGCGGACCGTGGTAGGGGCGAGCAACCCAGTCGGCAAGAATGTGGTTAGAGTACTCGGGAATCAGAATCTGGACGCGAACCCCGCGCCGCGCAGCGTGAACCAAGGCCTCGAAAATCTCACGATCGGGGATGAAATAGGCGCTGGTAATACGGATTGACGAACGCGCGCGATCGATTGCGTCAATGTAGAGGCCGCGGACGGGGTAAAGCAGACGAGAAGGCTGATTGAAAGCGAGGGAGACCTCGGAATCCCAACGCGGAGCCCGGGTACGCGCAATCGAGGGCTGGCCGTGCCGCTTGAAGTGGTTCCAGAAATCAATGAAGCCGTATTTGAGCTCTGATACGGCGTCTCCCGTGACGCGTACATGAGTGTCGCGCCATTCCAGAGCGAAGGGATCGCCAATGTTGTAACCACCGACGAAAGCGACCTTGTCGTCAACGACGAGGATCTTTCGGTGATCGCGTCCGGTTTTGCGCAGGTTCATCGTGAACATTCCCGAACGGATTTCGGGGAAACGACGAATATATAGATGCGGTGTCTTGGGGAAAACGTAGAAGAAGGGATCTTGATTGAGAACGGCGAAACCGTCGTAAACGATATGGACGTCGACTCCACGTTTCGCGGCGCTGAGCAAAAGCCGATTTGAAGCGTTTCCCCACGCATCCGCACGCCAGATATACGATTCAAAGAAAACGTAGTCTTTCGCCGAGGTAATCGCCTCGAGCATGTCCTCGTACAGGGACGTTCCCTCCGTGTACGTGCGAACCTCAGTTCCCTCAACCTGGGTGTCAAGAGGAGGGAAAGTGGGGAAACCACCCGCGACGTGAGGGACGCGTTCTTTGCGGAGCTTGTCGACGATATGAACTCCGACAAGCGCTGCCGCCTGCGCTCCGAGCACAGTTAAGCCAGCGATCTTGAGTGCCCTGATGGTTTGCGACGAAAAAGACGGACGGCGATGAGACATAGTTTAAGGGTACTCAAAACTACGCCGAGCTGGGCACAGTATGAGAGGCGCGGCCCATACGGGTATCATCCTTTTTATGGCAAGGATCAGTACTGACGAGGTCGCCCGCGTCGCGGGCTTGGCTCGAATCGCACTTACACCCGAAGAAATCACCAGAATCGCTGGTGAACTTGATGTTATTACCGAGGCCGTTGCAAAGGTTTCCGAGGTCGCTACCCCGGACGTGCCTGCGACTTCCCACCCCATTCCGTTGTCGAACGTATGGCGGGAAGATGAAGTTGGTCCGACGTTGGACCGCGATGAGGTCCTGGCGCAGGCCCCCGCACAGCAGGACGGAATGTTCTTGGTTCCGCAGATTTTGGAGGAGGACTGATGAATCCTTTGCTGAAGAAATCAGCATGCGAGCTTGCTGAGCTGCTGCGAAGCGGAGAGATCACCTCGGTTGAACTCACTCAAGCATGCCTCGACCGTATTGATGCGATCGATTCCAAGGTCCACGCTTTTCTCTACGTTGATCGTGAAGGCGCACTTGCGACTGCAGCCGAGGTCGATGCTCGTCGAGCAGCGGGTGAAGAACTCCCGCGCCTGGCCGGCGTTCCGATTGCCGTTAAGGACAATATGGTGACCCGAGGCCTGCCGACGACCCTGTGCATCGAAGATCCTTGAAGGTTGGTTGCCTCCCTACGACGCAACCGTTGTGGAGCGTCTGCACCAGGCAGGGATGCCCATTGTCGGTAAGACGAACATGGATGAGTTCGCGATGGGTTCCTCGACCGAACACTCTGCTTTCGGTCGCACGGGTAACCCTTAGGGATTTGGACCGCATCCCAGGTGGCTCGGGCGGCGGTTCTGCGGCAGCAGTTGGCGCTTACATGGTGCCTCTCGCCCTTGGCTCTGACACCGGTGGTTCTATTCGCCAGCCCGGAGCGGTCACGGGAACCGTTGGCGCCAAGCCCACGTACGGCGCAGTGTCACGTTACGGATTGATCGCCATGGCCTCGTCGCTGGACCAGATTGGTCCCGTGACCCGCACTGTGGCCGACGCGGCCGCACTGACCGAGGTCATCGGTGGCTTCGATCCCCACGATTCCACCTCGCTCAACGAGCCGGTTCCCGCACTGAGCGCGGGAGTGGAGTCCGTCGCGCGCGCAGGAAAGATCGAGGGACTTCGCGTTGGTGTCGTCCGTGAGCTTTCCGGCGAGGGCTACCAGGAAGACGTGAGCGCAGCGTTCAACGCTACTGTTGACAAACTGCGTGATGCAGGCGCTGAAATTGTCGAGGTTTCCTGCCCGAGTTTTGAATATGCGCTTGCTGCCTACTACCTGATCATGCCCGCTGAGGTTTCCTCGAACCTCGCACGTTTTGACGGAATGCGTTATGGCATCCGCGTTGAGCCCAGCGAGGGCCCCGTCACCGCCGAACGCGTGATGGCAGCGACCCGCGAGGCCGGTTTCGGCGACGAAGTGAAGCGCCGCATTATTTTGGGTACTCATGTTTTGTCCGCGGGCTTCTTCGACGCCTACTACGGAAATGCGCAGAAGGTTCGAACCCTCATCCAGCGCGACTTTGCTCGTGTCTTCGATGAGGTCGACGTTCTGGTATCACCCACCTGCCCCACGACGGCCTTCCGTTTCGGGGAAAAGATGGATGATCCCATGGCGATGTACCTCAACGACATTGCGACGATTCCGGCGAATCTTGCAGGAATCCCCGCAATGAACGTTCCCCAATGCGGTGAGCTCTGAGGGGCTTCCCGTCGGATTCCAGATTCTCGCCCCGGCTCACCACGACCTGAAGATGTACGAGGTCGCAAGCTTGGTTGAGCAGCTTAGCGGCGATATTGCGGGCAACTGCCCGGCAGCGCAGTGGGAGGAAAAGTGATGAGTGAACTGATGGACTACCAGGAAGCAACAGCTTCCTTCGATCCGGTTCTCGGAATCGAAGTACACGTCGAATTGGGTACCGCCACAAAGATGTTCGATGTTGCTCCCAACGCCTTTGGCGGGGACCCGAACACCTACGTGACGCCTGTGTCCTTGGGACTGCCCGGCTCCTTGCCAGTGGTTAATCACAAGGCAGTGGAGTATGCCATCAAGATTGGTCTGGCACTGAACTGCTCGATCGCGAAGAGCTGCCGCTTTGCACGTAAGAACTACTTCTACCCGGACCTCACGAAGGCTTTCCAGACCTCACAGTCCGATGAGCCCATCGCTTATGACGGTTATGTTGACGTCGAGCTGGAAGATGGAACCATGTTCCGCGTTCAGATTGAGCGCGCACACATGGAAGAGGACGCCGGTAAGAACACCCACATCGGTGGCGCTGACGGACGAATTCAGGGCGCAGACCACTCGTTGGTTGACTACAACCGTGCGGGCGTTCCCTTGGTTGAGATCGTGACGCGCCCCATCGAGGGTGCGGGGGAGCGAGCCCCCGAGGTTGCTGCTGCCTACGTCCAGGCTCTTCGCGATATCTTCCGCACTTTGGGAGTATCTGAGGCGCGTATGGAGCGCGGAAATGTGCGAGCAGACATCAACGTTTCACTGCGCCCCACTCCGACTTCTCCTTTGGGAACTCGCACCGAAACCAAGAACGTCAACTCCTTCAGGGGGATTGCAAACGCGGTTCGCTATGAGATCCAGCGTCAGGCTCAGATCCTGAGCGAAGGCGGAAGTATTCTGCAGGAAACCCGTCACTTCCACGAAGAAGACGGTTCTACTTCCTCGGGTCGTGAAAAGTCCGATGCAGAAGATTACCGTTACTTCCCTGAGCCGGACCTTGTCCCGGTCGTTCCCTCTGAGGAATGGGTGGAATCCCTGCGTGCGAGCCTTCCCGAGCTTCCCGTTGCTAAGAGGCGCCGCTTGCGCGAGCAGTGGGAGCTTCGCCGATAAGGAAATGCGCGACGTGATCAATGCCGGCGCACTTGAACTCATCGAGGCGACGGTTCTCGCGGGAACCGATCCCAACGCTGCCCGAAAGTGGTGGATGGGCGAATTGGCGCGCTACGCCAAGGACAATCAGCTTCCCCTGGAGGAATTGCCCGTTACTCCCGCTCAGATCGCTCAGCTTCAGGCCCTGGTCGATGACGGTCGCCTGACGGATAAACTGGCCCGCCAAGTCCTCGAAGGAGTTCTTGCCGGCGAAGGTGATCCCGAGCAGGTGGTCGCTGCGCGTGGCCTCGAGGTCGTCTCCGATGAAGGCGCGCTCACCGCTGCAGTCCAGGAAGCACTGGACGCAAACCCTGATGTCGTCGAAAAGATTAAGGGCGGCAGGTCCAAGCCGCCGGCGCTTTGGTCGGTGCCGTCATGAAGGCCACTCGCGGTCAAGCCGATGCTGCACGTGTTCGCGAACTCATTATGGAAATGGTTGGCGCCTGAGCTCGTTTTGAGTTCACGCCCGGGGCCCGGTCCTGAAGGACCGGGCCCCTTCCGTATGTAAGGACACTGGGGGAGTATTCCTGTGCGTCAAATGCCTTGTTGCAACGTCAATTTTGCGTAATGTGGGACAATACTGCACCCCTGCAGTTACGCGGCTACGATGAGGTCAGAGCCCGGTGGGCTCGCCCCGTAAAATTCGGAAATGCAAAGGTGACCAATGCGTACTTCTCCGTCATACACCGCGTCCTACCGTCTGGAGATCGATGAGTCGACTCTCTCGATCGCGCAGATTGTGGATGCTGTATCTTCTACTGGCGCACAGATCAAGGGCCTTGACGTCGCCGATTCTGATCGTGGACATATCGTCATTGACCTCACCTGCGACATGCGTGATTCTGACCATCGTCGTGAGGTGCGCCAGATTCTGGATGGTATTGAAGGCGTGCATACCTCCTCTGTTGCAGACCAGACCTTCATGGCTCACGTCGGTGGCAAGATTGAAGTGCATCCTAAGGTTCCGCTTCGTAACCGCGATGATCTCTCTCGCGCATACACTCCGGGTGTTGCCCGCGTGTGCACCGCAATCCATGACATGCCCGAGAAGGCTCACCTGCTGACGATGAAGGCCAACTCGGTTGCGGTTGTTTCTGATGGTACTGCTGTTTTGGGCCTGGGCGACATTGGCCCCGAGGCCGCTCTTCCCGTTATGGAAGGTAAGGCTGTTCTCTTCAAGCAGTTCGGTGATGTTGATGCGTGGCCGGTTGTCTTGGATACGAAGGACACTGAAGAGATCATCTCTATTGTGAAGGCGATTGCCCCCGCATACGGCGGCATTAACCTTGAAGACATCTCCGCACCTCGCTGCTTCGAAATCGAAGAGCGACTGCGTGCCGAACTCGATATTCCCGTCTTCCACGATGACCAGCACGGCACCGCAATCGTGGTTCTGGCCGCGCTGATCAATGCCCTCAAGCTGGTGAACAAGAAGATTGAGGATGTTCGCATCGTTGTTTCCGGTGTGGGTGCTGCGGGTTCCGCGATCATCAAGCTTCTGTTGGCACAGGGTGCGCGCGACATCGTTGGCTATGGTCGTACGGGTGCGCTGGCAGGAGACGACGTCGAGGGCATGCACCCTCGCGTGCATGGCTGGCTCAAAACACCAACCCGCGCATGGTTCACGGTTCCCTCAAGGAAGGCATTGCCGATGCTGACGTCTTCATTGGCGTCTCTCACGGCAATATTTTTGGAGCCTTCGGACATTGCAAAAGATGGCTCCCGGTGCAATTGTTTTCGCCCTCGCGAACCCGACTCCCGAGGTTGATCCCATCGCTGCTGCAGAGTACGCAGCAATTGTGGCAACCGGCCGTAGCGACTACCCGAACCAGATCAACAATGTTCTGGCCTTCCCGGGTTTGTTCCGCGGTCTGCTGGATGCGAAGGTCAAGGAAATCACGACCGAGGTGCTGCGCGTTGCTGCAAACGCAATTGCCAATGTGATCTCTGAAGATGAACTCTCTCCGAACTACATCATTCCAGGTGTCTTTAATGAGGCAGTTCCCGGTGCCGTGTCGAAGGCTGTTCGCCATGCGGTCCATGATCTGCCGACGATTAATATCCCGGTTCAAGAAGACATGGATCTTCACTGATTCGAGCGTGCCTAGCGTCGTTCTTTTGCGGGACCTGCTTCCTTGTGAGGCAGGGTCCCGCTTTAGTTGATTTGCGCGAATAAATTGGTGCTATTCTGCGGAAAAGTCACTCCTCTTCTCCATTCAGATTGCCGAGGCCGCACCGATTTTGCCGCTTTGTGTGCTGGTTCACGTGGTTTTGGTTTGACGTGGGGGGTGGTGGGTGTGTAGATTTTTCTCTTGTCGCCGCGGCCTTGTGGTTGTGGTGGTGGCCTTCTTTCTTGGCTTTTTTCCTGCTGGTTTTGGTGGGTTTGGTTGGGATTGTGGGGGTGTTGTTTGTGAACTCGATAGTGTGTTTGTTTTTTGTTTTTATGCCTGTTTTTTGTTTTTGAGTATTTTTTTGGTTGGGATTGCTTGCCACGGTTTTTTTGTGGTGGGTTTTTCCGGGCTTATTGTTTTTACAGTTTTGTTCGGAGAGTTTGATCCTGGCTCAGGACGAACGCTGGCGGCGTGCTTAACACATGCAAGTCGAACGCTGAAGGCTCAGCTTGCTGGGCTGGATGAGTGGCGAACGGGTGAGTAACACGTGAGTAACCTGCCCTCTTCTTTGGGATAACGGTCGGAAACGGCTGCTAATACCGGGTATTCACTGTCCTTCGCATGGGGGGGTGGTGGAAAGGTTTTTTTCTGGTGGGGGATGGGCTCGCGGCCTATCAGCTTGTTGGTGGGGTGATGGCTTACCAAGGCTTTTGACGGGTAACCGGCCTGAGAGGGTGACCGGTCACATTGGGACTGAGATACGGCCCAGACTCCTACGGGAGGCAGCAGTGGGGAATATTGCACAATGGGCGAAAGCCTGATGCAGCGACGCCGCGTGAGGGATGAAGGCCTTCGGGTTGTAAAACCTCTTTCGCTCATGGTCAAGCCGCAACTCAAGGTTGTGGTGAGGGTAGTGGGTAAAGAAGCACCGGCTAACTACGTGCCAGCAGCCGCGGTAATACGTAGGGTGCGAGCGTTGTCCGGAATTATTGGGCGTAAAAGGGCTTGTAGGCGGTTTGTCGCGTCTGCCGTGAAATCCTCTGAGCTTAACTGGGGGCGTGCGGTGGGTACGGGCAGACTTGAGTGCGGTAGGGGAGACTGGAACTCCTGGTGTAGCGGTGGAATGCGCAGATATCAGGAAGAACACCGGTGGCGAAGGCGGGTCTCTGGGCCGTTACTGACGCTGAGGAGCGAAAGCGTGGGGAGCGAACAGGATTAGATACCCTGGTAGTCCACGCTGTAAACGTTGGGCACTAGGTGTGGGGGCCACCCGTGGTTTCTGCGCCGTAGCTAACGCTTTTAAGTGCCCCGCCTGGGGAGTACGGCCGCAAGGCTAAAAACTCAAAGGAATTGACGGGGGCCCGCACAAGCGGCGGAGCATGCGGATTAATTCGATGCAACGCGAAGAACCTTACCAAGGCTTGACATGCACGGCGGCACTGCAGAGATGTGGTGGCATTTAGTTGGTCGTGTGCAGGTGGTGCATGGTTGTCGTCAGCTCGTGTCGTGAGATGTTGGGTTAAGTCCCGCAACGAGCGCAACCCTTGCCCTATGTTGCCAGCACGTTATGGTGGGGACTCGTGGGGGACTGCCGGGGTTAACTCGGAGGAAGGTGGGGATGACGTCAAATCATCATGCCCCTTATGTCTTGGGCTTCACGCATGCTACAATGGCTGGTACAGAGGGTTGCGATACTGTGAGGTGGAGCGAATCCCTTAAAGCCGGTCTCAGTTCGGATTGGGGTCTGCAACTCGACCCCATGAAGGTGGAGTCGCTAGTAATCGCAGATCAGCAACGCTGCGGTGAATACGTTCTCGGGCCTTGTACACACCGCCCGTCACGTCACGAAAGTTGGTAACACCCGAAGCCCATGGCCTAACCGTTTTGGGGGGAGTGGTCGAAGGTGGGATTGGCGATTGGGACGAAGTCGTAACAAAGGTAGCCGTACCGGAAGGTGCGGCTGGATCACCCTCCTTTCTAGGGAGCCCATTTTTAGGGGATGCGCACTTAGCTTTTTGCGGTTGGGTGTGTGTTTCTTGTGCCTGCATTAAGTCACTGCCCACCTGGGTGGTGGGTGTGGGTGCGTTTTTGGGTTGGGCATAAATGTTATGCAAGAGGCAAGCATGCTGTCGGGTTCACGTTCAACACCTGTTGGGCGAGTAGCCCATGACTGTTGGCACCGGGTTTTTTGGTGTTGGTGGTTGTGTGGTGTGTTGTTTGTGATCTGTATAGTGGTTGATGAGCATCTTTATTGCAATTGAAACCTGTTCTCTAAAATTTTTTTTGTTTTAGGGTTTTGTTTCTTTTTTGTTTTTTGTGTCTGTGGTTTTGTTTAGTTTTTGTGGGCATTCGGTGGATGCCTTGGCACTCAGAGCTGATGAAGGACGTGGCGGTCTGCGATATGCCTTAGGGAGTTGACGAGCGAGCGTTGATCTAAGGATTTCCGAATGGGGGAACCTAGCTGGTGTTATGGCCAGTTACCATCACTTGAATGAAATAGGGTGGTGGGGGGAACGCGGGGAAGTGAAACATCTCAGTACCCGTAGGAGAAGATATTCCGTGAGTAGTGGCGAGCGAAAGCGGAGGAGGCTAAACCTTGTGCGTGTGATAGGCGGCGGCCGTTGCGCATGGGGTGTTGTGGGGCATGATCGTTCGCCTTCTGCCGGGGGTGGGCATGGTGTGTTGTTGGTGGTTGAACCTCTTGGGATGGGGGACCGTAGTGCGTGATAGTCGCGTAGGCCAGCCGGTGGCGCATTGTGTGGGTTGTGTTCCCGAGTAGTGCGGGACTCGTGAAATCTCGTGTGAATCTGCCAGGACCACCTGGTAAGCCTAAATACTACTGAGTGACCGATAGTGCATAGTACCGTGAGGGAATGGTGAAAAGTACCCCGGGAGGGGAGTGAAATAGTACCTGAAACCGGATGCTTTTAAGCCGTCAGAGCCTTGTGGGGTGATGGCGTGCCTTTTGAAGAATGAGCCTGCGAGTCAGTGGCATGTGGCGTGCTTAACCCGTGTGGGGTATGCGTAGCGAAAGCGAGTCTGAAATATGGCGTTTGTCGCGTGTTCTGGACCCGAAGCGGGGTGATCTACCCATGGCCAGGTTGAAGCAAGGGTAAGACTTTGTGGAGGACCGAACCCACCAGGGTTGAAAACCTGGGGGATGAGCTGTGGGTAGGGGTGAAAGGCCAATCAAACTCCGTGATAGCTGGTTCTCCCCGAAATGCATTTAGGTGCAGCGTTGTGTGGTTCCTGTTGGAGGTAGAGCTACTGGATGGCCGATGGGCCCTGTGGGTTACTGACGTCAGCCAAACTCCGAATGCCAATAGGGTTGAGCATGGCAGTGAGACTGCGGGGGATAAGCTTCGTAGTCGAGAGGAAACAGCCCAGATCATCAGCTAAGGCCCCTAAGTGTGCGCTAAGTGGGAAAGGATGTGGAGTCGCGGTGACAACCAGGAGGTTGGCTTAGAAGCAGCCATCCTTGAAAAGAGTGCGTAATAGCTCACTGGTCAAGTGATTTCGCGCCGACAATGTAGCGGGGCTTAAGCGTACCGCCGAAGCTGTGGCAGCAACACATATAGCTGGCGTCATTGAATGATTGTTGGTGTGTTGTTGGGTAGGGGAGCGTCCTGCATGAGGTGAAGCCTGGGGGAACCTCTGGTGGATTGTGTGGGAGTGAGAATGCAGGCATGAGTAGCAGAATCTGCGGTGAGAATCCGCAGCGCCGATTGACTAAGGGTTCCAGGGCTAGGTTTATCCGCCCTGGGTTAGTCGGGTCCTAAGGCGAGGCCGACAGGCGTAGTCGATGGATAACCAGTTGATATTCTGGTACCGCCTAGCAACCGTCCAATACCGAGATCATCATGCTAACCAATTTTGCCGGCCAATACTCGTATCCTTCGGGGTATGTTTTGCGGTTGGTCTTGGGACCCGGTGGTGGAGGTAAGCGTATTAACAGGGGTGACGCAGAAAGGTAGCTGCAGTGCGCCGGTGGTTTGGCGTATTTAAGGTTGCGGCCCGTCTTCTAGGTAAATCCGGGAGACACTGTGGGTGAGAACTGATGAGGGACGCACGTGTGTGTGGACTTGTGGTGATCCTATGCTGCCGAGAAAAGCCTCGACGCGAGGGGGCAAGGCGCCCGTACCCTAAACCGACTCAGGTGGTCAGGTAGAGTATACCGAGGCGTTCGAGTGAATCATGGTCAAGGAACTCGGCAAAATTCCTCCGTAACTTCGGGAGAAGGAGGACCCTTTAGCTTCCCTGCGCCGCGCGTGCGGGTGGGGCCGGGGGGTCGCAGAGAATAGGGAGAAGCGACTGTTTATCAAAAACACAGGTGCGTGCGAAGCCGTAAGGCGATGTATACGCACTGACGCCTGCCCGGTGCTGGAAGGTTAAGAGGAACCGTCAACGCCCTTCGGGTGTGAAGCGGTGAATTTAAGCCCCAGTAAACGGCGGTGGTAACTATAACCATCCTAAGGTAGCGAAATTCCTTGTCGGGTAAGTTCCGACCTGCACGAATGGCGTAACGACTTCTCCGCTGTCTCGACCGTGAACTCGGCGAAATTGCAGTACGAGTAAAGATGCTCGTTTCGCGCAGAAGGACGGAAAGACCCCGGGACCTTTACTATAGCTTGGTATTGGTGTTCGCTTGTGCTTGTGTAGGATAGGGTGGGAGACTGTGAAGCTGCGGCGCCAGCCGTGGTGGAGTCGTCGTTGAAATACCATTCTGGTTCAAGCGGTCACCTCAACCTTGGCCCGTGATCCGGGTTGGGGACAGTGCCTGGTGGGTAGTTTAACTGGGGCGGTTGCCTCCTAAAATGTAACGGAGGCGCTCAAAGGTTCCCTCAGCCTGGTTGGTAATCAGGTGGCGAGTGCAAGTGTACAAGGGAGCTTGACTGTGAGACCGACGGGTCGAGCAGGTGCGAAAGCAGGAACTAGTGATCCGGCCATGGCACGTGGGTGCGTGGTCGCTCAACGGATAAAAGGTACCCCGGGGATAACAGGCTGATCTTGCCCAAGAGTCCATATCGACGGCATGGTTTGGCACCTCGATGTCGGCTCGTCGCATCCTGGGGCTGGAGTTGGTCCCCAAAGGGTTGGGCTGTTCGCCCATTAAAGCGGTACGCGAGCTGGGTTCAGAACGTCGTGAGACAGTTCGGTCCCTATCCTCTGTGCGCGTAGGAAACTTGAAAAGGGCCGTCCCTAGTACGAGAGGACCGGGATGGACGAACCTCTGGTGTGCCAGTTGTACCGCCAGGTGCATGGCTGGTTGGCTACGTTCGGGAAAGATAACCGCTGAAAGCATCTAAGCGGGAAACTTGCTTTGAGATGAGGTTTCCACACCCCCCTGTGGGTGGAAGGCCCCCGGCAGACTACCGGGTTGATAGGCCAGAGGTGGAAGCACCGCGAGGTGCTCGTGAGCCGACTGGTACTAATGGGCCGACACTAAACACACACATCAACCACAACCGGTTGACAGACATCCAAGGATGCTCGTCGCCACTATGCGGATCACAACCAACACAAACCCCCCACCCGCACACACACGCGCGGCACACACACTGGGGGCATTCAAGAGAATATGGTTGATTATCTTGTGGTGGTCATAGCCGCGGGGAAACGCCCAGCATCCATTCCGAACCTGGAAGCTAAGCCCGCAAGCGCCGATGGTACTGCACCTGGGAGGGTGTGGGAGAGTAGGACACCGCCACAACACACCTCGCGGTGGGGTCTTGGAACACGGTTCCAAGACCCCACCGCATTGTCATACCCACAACACACCGCGCCCCACGCAAGCACGACTTGCTCTCTCAGCAGCATTTCTGCTCCAGCGTTAAAGTCGAGGTATGAGTGAAGTTTCGGAATCCTTAAGCGCTATGTCGCAGTTCCGTGATGAGTTGAATGCGCGCGAAGTTCTCGCTGAACTTTTCACTGACGCGCACACCGCATACACCTTTACTGATGAACCGGTTACGGATGAGCAGCTTCGTGCCGCTTACGATTTGGCTAAGTGGGCACCGACTGGAGTGAACGGCCAGCCGCTTCGCGTCGCAATCGTTCGTGCTGGAGCAGCGAAACAACATCTGCTCAATGCTCTTCCCCGCGGGAACAAGGAGCAAGCTTGTGGTGCGCCTTTGGTATTGGTGTGCGGTGCAAAAATGGATTTCTATCACGATCTTCCCGCACTGCATCCACGTGGTAAACACTATGAAAAGCTCTTGATGGCCAATGAGAAGATGCGCACGCTTATGGCCCATACATCAGCCACGATTCAAGTTGCTTATTTGATTCTGGCTCTTCGGGCACAGGGCTTGGAAACCGGCCCCATGAACCCAGATGACGCGCAACTTCTTCATGACTACTTCTTCCCCGGAGAGGATATCAAGCCTATTTTGGTGATTAATGTGGGCCACGCGGGTGCGAATGCATACCAGGAACGCGGGCCACGGGTGGGGTACGATGAGGTGTTTCGCGAACCGTAGGTTAACGCCCGAAGCCACGAGGAGGACGCCATGGCTGATGAAGCACGAGTTCGAAAAGTTCAAGATCGCATCCAAGAGACAGTCGCTTCCCTTTTGGGGCGTAGGATCAAGGATCCACGTCTAGGCTTTGTCACGATCACTGACGTTCGCGTGACCGGAGATCTCCAACACGCCTCGATTTTCTACACGGTGCTGGGAAATGAAGACGATCGTGCGGGTACTGCTCGCGCTTTCGAATCTGCAAAAGGCCTTATTCGTAGCGAGGTCGGCAAGGCTCTCGGTATTCGGCTCACTCCTAGCCTGGAGTTTATTCCGGATGCTTTGCCAGAGACGGTGGCCTCGCTCGAGACCGCACTCGCATCAGCGCGTGCACACGATGAAGAGGTTTCGCGTCTTGCTGTCGGTGCAAGCTATGCTGGCGATGAGGACCCCTATCGCAAGGCTGATGACGAAGAAGACGAGCAGGACGAGCTTTAATGTCTGCTCCTTCGGTGAGCTCGGGGCTTTTGATCGTTGATAAACCCCAGGGAATCACGAGTCATGATGTCGTCTCGCGCGTTCGACGCCTCGCGCATACGCGCCGTGTTGGTCACGCTGGAACACTTGACCCAATGGCAACCGGCGTCTTAGTTCTTGGAATTAACAAAGCAACCCGGCTTCTCACGTGGATCACTGACCATTCAAAGCGTTACGAAGCCCGCTTGCGCCTCGGGGTTGAGACGACAACTGAGGACGCGGAAGGGGAAGTGACGCTCGCGCGAGGTGCACCTGCCTCGATAGTGAAGAATTTGCGCGCACGCTGGAGCACTTTCGCGGGGTAATCTCGCAAGTCCCCTCAGCAGTCAGTGCGATTAAAGTTGACGGAAAGAGGGCTTACGCGCGTGTTCGCGCCGGAGAAGAAGTGAAGCTCAAGCCTCGGCAGGTGCAAATTTCCCTACTCGAGGTCAAGGGCGAAGCACACCCTCACAGCGTTGCTTACGATGTTGAAGGGGAAGAACGCCTTATCCCCTGCGTGGATGTTGACCTTGTTGTTGAATGTTCGGCTGGAACGTATATTCGCGCTCTCGCCCGCGATATCGGTCATGCGCTTGGCTGCGGCGCGCATTTGGTTGCGCTGCGGCGCACTCGAGTCGGTGATTTTTCCCTTGACGGCGCGCATACTCTTGATTCTCTTTTCGAGGCCGCACAGTGCGATGCGGGCGAGCAGACGGACACCGACGCACCTTCGCTTCCGTTGACATCGCTCAGCCAGGCAGCACGTGCAATGTTTCCCGCGCTGGAACTGACTCAAGCCGAGGCCGGCGCTTTCGCTCATGGGCAGGCGCCTCGCCGCCCTGCCCGTGAAGTTGGCGATTTCGCTGAACAATGCGGGGAAAGGGAAAGTGCTTCGACCTGCGGTCCCATTGCCGCCATTAATGGTGAAGGGGAAGTAGTCGGGCTTCTTGAGATTCGTGATTCTCGTTTGAAGACAATACTTGTTTTTTTAGAAAGTGACCACTGTGAAGATTTGGCGTTCGATTGAAGAAATCCCGAACGAGATGACGTCGGTGGTGACAATCGGCAATTTCGATGGGATGCACGAGGGACATCGTCAGGTGATTGCGACGGCTGTCGCTCGGGCAAGAAGCAGGGGAGTGAAGGCTGTTGCTTGTACTTTTGATCCCCATCCACGCATCGTTCATAATCCCGACACTGCACTCAAACTCATATCTCCACTGCGTGATCGTTTAGACGCGATGGCCGCAACCGGTTTGGACGCGACTTTTGTTATTCACTACGACGCTTCGGTCTATTCGCTTACCCCTCGAGAGTTCGTTGAGAAATACCTCGTTCAGGCGCTGGGAGCAGTTGAAGTTGTCGTCGGTAAAGACTTCCGTTTTTGGCCGTGAGAATTCCGGCGATCTTGCGACTTTGAGGCAGCTGGGCCAAGAATTTGGTTTTACTGTCGAGTCGGTTGAGGACGTTGAAGCTCCTGAAGGGCGACGCTGGTCTTCATCTTGGGTGCGAGAACTCCTTGAAGAAGGCGACGTTTCTGGTGCGGCGCGTGTGCTTGGCCATCTTCACCGTATCCGCGGCACGGTCGAGCATGGGTATAAACGAGGCCGTGAGCTGGGTTTCCCCACCGCGAACCTGTGCAATGACATTGAAGGCGTTGTTCCAGGAGATGGTGTCTACGCTGGATGGCTTGTCAGGCACGTTGGGGACAGTGGCGCGGCAGAGTTTCTTCCCGCTGCAATTTCTGTGGGGACGAATCCTCAATTTGAGGGTGAAGTGCGTACTGTTGAAGCGCATGTTCTGGGCAGGAGCGACCTGAATCTCTACGGAGAGAATGTATCGATTATGTTCGTGAGTCGCATTCGAGCGATGGAATCTTTTGATTCCTTGGATGCTCTGCTGTGTCGTATGGATGAGGACCTTCGGGTTACTGCGTATGTTCTCGGTGTTGGTGTGCCAACGCGTGTTGATCCGCAGGCAGTGACTGCGCGTTGAATTGTGCCATAGGCCCTGATCTCGGTTGACGCTCGTGCTACAGATCACGACAAAAGCTTTGAGATGAGATGCTAAACTTACCTATGCCGTCATGTCGGCCACGGATAGTATGCGCAGGGGATGGCCCTGTGGCTCCGTGCAACAAGTATGAAGGAGAAGCCTGTGCCACTGAGCAAGGACGTCAAGGATCAGATCATCGCCGAGTACGCTACCCACGAGGGTGACACCGGCTCCCCCGAGGTTCAGATTGCGCTGCTGACCCAGCGAATCAAGGATCTGACCGAGCACTTCAAGACCCACAAGCACGATCACCACTCACGTCGTGGTCTGCTGCTGCTGGTTGGTCGTCGTCGTCGCCTCCTCGGCTACCTCGCTGAGATCGACATTGAGCGTTACCGCTCGCTGATCGAACGACTGGGCCTGCGTCGCTGATTGTCATCCGGCTCGATTCCCCCGTTGGAATCGAGCCGGATCACTACGTGTGGGCAAGGTGCTCGCGCAATAACTCAATAGTTTGATAGGGCGTGAACGTGCGCGGTTTTCGACAGTGGTTTACGGCTTCTCTGGCGCCCAAAGCGATATGGGAAGAGCCGGATCAAAGCCGTGGACTTCGATCGAAGGCCGATACGAACGCCCAAGTAGTGTGAAACACGTAAATTCAAGGAGAACACACATATGATGGAAGGCGAAGATATCGTCTCTGCAGAGGCGATCATCGACAATGGTCGTTTCGGTAAGCGCGTTGTCCGCTTTGAAACTGGCCGCCTCGCCAAGCAGGCCGCAGGTGCGGCCATGGCCTATCTTGATGACGAAACTGCGATTCTTTCCGCAACCACCGCGGGCAAGCAGCCCAAGGACCAGTTCGACTTTTTCCCGCTGACCGTTGACGTTGAGGAACGTTCCTACGCTGCGGGTCGTATCCCCGGATCCTTCTTCCGCCGTGAAGGTCGTCCCGGAACCGAAGCAATTCTTGCGGCTCGTCTGATCGACCGCCCGCTGCGCCCCGGATTCAAGAAGGGCCTGCGCAACGAGGTCCAGGTTGTCGCAACCGTCCTGGCTGCACACCCGAACGACGCCTACGACGTGCTGGCGATCAACGCGGCCTCCATGTCGACCCAGATTGCTGGTCTGCCCTTCTCCGGCCCCATCGCCGGTACCCGTCTAGCTCTCATCGACGGTCAGTGGGTGGCATTCCCGCGCTGGTCGGAGATGGAGCGCTCTGTCTTCAACATTGTTGTCGCAGGCCGTATCGTTACCACTGAAGATGGTGGCGAAGACGTTGCGATCATGATGGTCGAAGCCGGCGGCGGCGAAAATGAATGGGACCTGATTCAGGCAGGCGCCGTTGCTCCTACCGAAGATGTGGTCGCCGACGGCCCTCGAAGCTGCTAAGCCCTTCATTCGTGCGCTGTGCGAAGCCCAGATGAGGGTCGCTGCTGTCGCTTCGAAGGAAACCACTGAATTCCCGATCTTCCTCGACTACACGGATGAGCAGTACGCCGCTGTCGAGCAGTGGGTTGGCGACAAGCTCGCCAAGGCACTTCTTACCGAGGGCAAGCTTGCTCGCGAAGAAGCTGTGGACGCTGTCAAGGCTGAGATGCTTGAAGCTTTGGCAGAAGACTGGCCCGAAGCTGAGAAGGAACTCAAGGCAGCTTTCCGCTCCCTCGAGAAGCAGACCATTCGTAACCGCACTCTGCGCGAAGAAATCCGCATGGACGGTCGCTCGCTGCGCACCATCCGTTCTCTGAGCGCAGAGGTTGAGGTTCTGCCTCGCGTTCACGGCTCTGCCCTCTTCCAGCGCGGTGAAACCCAGATCCTGGGCGTGACGACGCTGGCCATGCTCCGCATGGAACAGCAGCTCGATAACCTTTCGCCCATCACGGCGAAGCGTTACATGCACCAGTACAACTTCCCGCCTTACTCGACCGGCGAAACCGGCCGCGTGGGTTCGCCCAAGCGCCGCGAAATTGGCCACGGTGACCTTGCGGAGCGCGCTCTCAAGCCCGTGATTCCTTCGCGCGAAGAGTTCCCCTACGCAATCCGTCAGGTCTCTGAGACCATGGGATCCAACGGCTCTTCTTCGATGGGTTCTGTGTGTGCATCGACCCTGTCGCTGCTCCAGGCTGGCGTGCCGCTGCGCTCCCCGTCGCCGGCATCGCAATGGGTCTCATGACCGGTGAAGTTGATGGCAAGCAGAAGGCCGTCACCCTGACCGATATCCTCGGCGCTGAAGACGGCTTCGGTGACATGGACTTCAAGGTCGCCGGTACCCGCGAGTTCATTACCGCATTGCAGCTGGATACCAAGCTCGATGGCATTGATTCTCAGGTTCTGCGTGGCGCGCTGGCACAAGCCCGCGATGCGCGCCTGCAGATCCTTGACCTGATGGAACAGGCAATCGACGCTCCCGATGAGATGAGCCCCTACGCTCCTCGCATCATCACCGTCCAGGTTCCTGTCGACAAGATTGGCGAGGTCATTGGCCCCAAGGGCAAGATGATCAACCAGATCCAGGAAGATACTGGCGCGGAACTCACCATTGAAGACGATGGAACCGTTTACATCGGTGCATCGACCGGTGAGGCTGCAGAAGCTGCACGTGCAATGGTCAACCAGATCGCTAATCCGCAGATGCCTGAGGTGGGGGAGCGCTTCGTGGGAACCGTCGTCAAGACGACCTCCTTCGGCGCCTTTGTTTCCCTGACCCCCGGCAAGGATGGTCTCCTGCACATCTCGCAGGTCCGTCGCTTGGTCGGCGGCAAGCGCATTGATTCGGTTGAAGACGTGCTTCAAGTCGGCCAGCAAGTCGAGGTCGAGATTCACGAGATCGGTGACCGCGGTAAGCTCAGCCTGTACGCCGTCGTTGATGGCGAAACCGGTGAGCTCGAGGCCAGCGATGAGCAGCCTCGTCGCCGCGAGCGTTCAGAGCGTCCCGAGCGCCGTGAGCGTCGCGAGCGTCGTCCGCGCACCCGCACCCGTCGTCGCCGCGAAGATGACGAGGCCGCAGCAGAAGGCTCCGACGAGGAGTGAGACTGCTGTGAGGGCGCTGTCCTAGGACGCGTTGACGAAACCTTAAACCTTGTGTGGGGCGAAGGAATTCCTTCGCCCCACACGGCATATTTCAAGGTGTCATCCCAGCTATCTGAAAAAGCAGTAATTATCGACGAATACCGTCGGAAAAAATTAAATTCTTTGGGCCTAAAGACCCCTCGTTTTCATGTGAAGCCATTGATAGCGTTGAGGACGTGGCAGCGAGTATTGCCTGCGACATATCGTGTTCTGACACTGATCTGTGCTCGCAGAAATTCACCGTCCCCAGTGGCGGGATGCTGCACGAACAAGCCGCAATTATGGACGAATGTAGTCCAGGATATGCGCGATCTCACCCTAGTCCGATGAACTCTATTCTTCAGTGATCGAAAGGTCTGTCACATGTTGGGTTCTGCAGAGAGGAAAGCGAGCGACCTGAGCGCGGGTCACCGCATCTTCCTTCTGATCTTGGTCTCGATCGGTAGCTCGATCATTTACACTCCCGCCTATCTTCAGTACGTCTTCGAAGAACCGCTGGGTAAGGCCCTCATCGCCTCGGGTGGTGCTACGCCCGAAAACGTTGCCACCACGCTGGGTACGCTTCTGAGCGCATACGCTATGACCGCGCTTGTGTGCTATCTGCCCTCCGGTATTGTGGCGGATATTGTTCGCGTTCGTACCCTTTCGTGGGTCGGTTTCGGTCTGACTGCATTGCTCACCTTCTGGTACGCAATGTTCCCCTCGATGACCACGATTCGCTTCCTTTTTGTCGCGATGGGCGTTACAACAATCCTCATTTGGTGGGGTATTCGTTACAAGCTTGTGCGCCTGATCTCTGATGAAAATGGCTACTCGCGAAACATTGGTCTTTCTTATGCCTTCTATGGCCTCGCCGGTCTAATCCTGGGCTTCTTCAACTCATGGCTGGTTGCCCACCTCGCATCGCGTGGTGACATCATTCCCATGCGTACCCTGCTCTTCATCCTGGGTGGCCTGATCATGGTTCTTGCCGTTCTTTCCTTCTTCTTCATCCCGAAGTTCGAAGGTGAAATCGGCTCCACTGAAGGCGGTTTCTCGGTGAAGCAAATCGGACAGGTTTTGGCGAACCCGGTCGTCTGGCTGGCAGCTGCCACCTTGTTCTTCGTCTACTTCTTCTACACCGGCGTAAACCAGACCACCGGCTACATGAACAAGGTCATGATGCTTGCTCCCGCAGTGGTCACCATGGTCGCAACCGTTCGTACCTACGGTATTTCGCTGGTCTCGGCTCCCTTCTTCGGATGGGTTGCTGAGAAGGTCGGCTCTCCTTCGCGTGTCATTGCAGCTGCTTCACTGTTGGTTGCAGTGCTCTTCGCTGGATTCGCCGTCCTGCCCTCGGGTGCAAACGCTATCCTCACTGCTGGATTGGTGATCCTCTTGGCGTTTATTGCCAACGGCGTCTTCGGCATTGTTTCCTCGCAGCTCACTGAAGGTAAGGTCGCTCCCGCGGTCTTTGGTACAGCATCGGGTCTGCTCTCGGTCATCGGCTTCCTTCCCGATACCTTCTCCTACACCTGGTTTGGTTCAATTCGTGATGCCGCAGGTGACGCACAAGAATCTGCGTTCCATCAGATCTTCATGATCCTTGGCGGCGCAGCCCTTCTGGCAGCAGTTTGTGCGATCGCGCTGGTTCTCGTGATTCGTATTCGCGAGAAGAAGAACGTCCAGGCCTGAAAACCACGTACTGAGGAAGGAGGACGTAGTGGCACATAAGCTTGATGTTCCCAGCATGTGGAGCGAACAGATGGGCGCCGTCGTTGCCAAGCAAAACGAGCTGGCAAAAGACGCGTACTCGACCGATCAGAGCATTGAAGAGATGCGACAGGCCTATCGCAGTGAACGCCGTTTCTGGAACGAGGGCGGTCCGCATGTGGAAAGCGCGGAAGACCGAATGGTCCCAACGCGCCACGGGAGTATCCCGGTGCGCCGCTACGTCCCCCAGGCCTCGGAAGAAGAAAACAACGAATCTGCTCGTCCCCTGATTGTTTATATTCACGGTGGCGGCTGGTTGATCGGCGATGTCAATACCCACGATCGCATCACGCGCACAATTGCCTCGCTCACGGGAGCCATCGTCGTTTCGGTGGGCTATACGCTTTCTCCGGAAGCACAATACCCGCAGCCGATCGAAGAAATTTCCGACGTCACCGACTACATCGTCCAGCACGCTCAGGGTGGGGAATTGATCCTCAGGATGTCTCCTTCTCGGGGGACAGCGCAGGTGCAAATATGGCATTCGGTGCGCTGCTCTACCTTCGTGATCACGACAAAGCTGTGAACGCGCGGAGCATGCTGCTCTTCTACGGAGCATACGGGTTGCGTGACTCTCGATCGATGCGACTGCTGGGCGGTCCTTGGGATGGTCTCACCGAAGCCGATTACGAGTACTATCTCAAGGCCTACCTTGGAGATCTTGAAAAGATTCGCGAACCATACGTGAATATTTTGGATAACGATCTGTCTTCGGCAGTCCCTCCCTGTTTCATCGTGGCCGCAGGCTTGGATCCCCTCAAAGATGATTCCGAGGCGCTCCACGAACTGCTTGATATCGCGGGAGTGGATAACGAATTCGTTGTCTATCCGAAGGTTATCCATGCATTCCTTCATCACTCTCGGATGTTGGATGACACGATGGATGCAATGCGGCGGGCAGCTGACTTCTTCCACAACCACAAAATCTAAGAAACCCACAGATTTCATATCACCGACGATAGGAAGTAAAAATGGACTTTTCACTGAGCGAAGACCAGCAATTGATGGTCGATGGGTTCACCGAATTGATGGAGTCGCGTAACTGGGAGAAATACTTCCAGGAATGCGATGAACGCTCGAATACCCTCAGGAATGGGTTTCGGCAATTTGCGAGCTCGGCTTTGACCAGATCCTCCTTCCTGAGGAGAATGGCGGTCTGGGTGCCGATTGGGTGACGCTTACCGCCGCTTACGAGGCCCTGGGTCGCGCCGGTGGCCCCACCTACGTTCTCTACCAGCTTCCCTGCTGGGATACCGTTCTGCGTGAGGGCACCGAGGAACAGAAGGAAAAGATCCTTTCCTTCGTGGGCACCGGTAAGCAAATGCTCAACTACGCAATGACCGAGCCGAGTGCAGGATCCTCATGGGATGATATGCGCACGACCTACACCCGTAAGGACGGCAAGGTCTACCTGAACGGTCACAAGACCTTTATTACTTCTTCTAAGTACGTGCCCTACCTAGTTGTTATGGCTCGAGATAGCGACAATATGGACACCTACACCGAGTGGTTTGTCGATATGTCCCTGCCGGGTATTACCAAGGAACCCCTGCACAAGCTGGGACTGCGCATGGACTCCTGCTGCGATATCTACTTCGATAACGTTGAACTTCGTGAAGAAGACCTCTTCGGAACCGAAGGAAATGGATTCCGCCGCGGAGTTGCCGACTTCGATCTCGAGCGTTTCCTTGTTGCTCTGACCAACTACGGCCAGGCTTACTGCGCCTTCGAAGACGCCGCGCGCTACGCCAACCAGCGTGTCCAGGGTGGACAGGCAATTGCCCGTCACCAGCTCATCCAGCTCAAGTTTGCGGACATGAAGGTTGCGCTCACCAATATGCGCAACATGCTCTACGAAATCGCGTGGAAGCACGATAACGGTCTGCTTGGCCGTGGTGATTGCTCCATGGCGAAGTACTACTGCGCACACGCAGCATTTGAGGTCGTCGACAATGCCCTGCAGGTTCTGGCAGGCGTCGGTATTACCGGTGAACACCGTGTCCAGCGTATGTTCCGCGACCTGCGTGTTGACCGCGTCAGCGGTGGTACTGACGAAATGATGATCCTCACCGCAGGCCGTGCAGCTCTGAAGGAATACCGCTGATCGGCGGGAGGTTTATCTGATGTCATTACCCGTTGATAAGCCGTCCTACGGCAACCTTGACGGCCTGAAAGTCGTTTACTCAGCAGTGGAAATTGCTGTTCCTACCGCATGCGAAATCATGTCGGAGTGGGGTGCCGATATCACCTGGATTGAGAACACCTACAGTGGCGACTCTGTGCGTGATACCGAGTTCGTCAAGGAAATGGAACGACGCAATCAGCGCTCCATCTCGATGAATCCTTTCACGGATGAAGGAAAAGAGATTATCCGCGCGCTCGTCAAGGATGCGGATATCTTCATTGAGTCCTCGAAGGGCCCTGTGTGGGCACGAAAGGGAATCACCGATGAGTTCCTGTGGGAGGTCAACCCCCGTCTGGTCATTGTGCACGTTTCTGGTTTCGGCCACGTTGGTGATCCCAAGCGTGTTCACTCCGCGGCATATGACCTGACCGTCCAGGATTATTCGGGTTACGTGTACCAAAACGGTACCCCTGAAGAAGCAATGACGGCAGCTCCCTACACAGGCGACTACTTCAACTCGCTCATGGTGATTTCTTCTGCCTTGGCTGCGGTCTTCCGCGCCCAGCGCACCGGAGAAGGTGAGTCGATCGACGTCGCAATGTATGAAACGATGCTGCGCGTCGGCGCCTACTACATGATCGACTACATGAATAAGGGCGTGCTCTACCCGCGTGCGGGCGCACGCCATCAGAACCTGTGCGCGATCGGCCAGTACAAGACCAAGGATGGAATCCTGGGCCTGTGCTGCTACGGCGTTCCTCAGAACAAGTACCTGCTCGAGGTGATTGGTCTGGGGGATCTGTGGGGAACAGAAGAATATCCCGAGGACACCTCAGCGCTGTGGCTTGACGGCCCCAAGGCCTCGTTAATCGAACAAAAACTGGAAGAGTACCTGCTCACCCAGAATGTTGACGATGTCGAGGCAGATTTTGTTGCCCACAAGATCGCGGCTCAGAAGTGCTTGGATTTCGACGACCTCTTGGCCGAAGAACACACTAAACTGCGTGGAAACTTCATGGAGTGGGAGAACCGCGAAGGGGAGACGATCAAGGGCCTGAATACGGTTCCTCGTTTTGCGCATCGCCCCGGTGGTTTCTGGCGTCCGATGCCCGCATTGGGTGAAGACACTCGAGATGTCCTCCAGCGCAGTGGTTTCTCGGATGAGGATATCGAGCGTTTCAAGGCATCCGGTTCCATCAAGTTCGCCGAAGAGGACTGATTCGTGACCATTCGGGATGAGATTCACTCGCGCACTAATCTGCGCGTCATCTGGGAGGATGCAGTTAATGCAGCCCCAGAACGCAGCTTCCTCATTTTTGAGGATGTGTGCGCTGGTGTGCGTGTGGAACGCTCCTACCGTCAGACAGATGAACAAGTGAATCGATATGCGAATGCCCTTCTTAAGCTGGGCTTTCGCAGCGGTGACCGCATCGCACTTTACCTGCCAAATAGCATCGAGTTCATCAGAATGCTTTTTGGCGATTGCGAGATCGGTGCGGTCATCGTTCCCTTGGACACGAAGGGGACTTCTTTTGAGCTTGCGGGGCTGATTGATGCCAGTGGTGCTCGCGCGGTGATTTGTACGCGAGGGTGCTCGCTGACCCTCGACGAGGCCGTGTTGGCCTCGGAAGCTCAGGTGCTCTTGGTAGGCAGTGATGCAGGTGAGGGGGAGTCTTCTCTATCTGCTCTCAGTCGGACCTGCTCACCGCAGCTGGATTATGATCCGCACCTTGAAGCGCTGAGTCTTCTGGAAATTATGTTCACCTCCGGGACGACCTCGTCTCCTAAAGGTGTCATGATCACTCATGCTAACGCCGTGTTTTCAGGAAAATATGTCAACTGGGAACTGGCGATGACCAGTGATGATCGCTATGCGACATCCATGGTCGCCAGTCACGTGAACTTCCAGCTCTCGGCTTTCATTCCAGTCATTACCGCCGGCGCAACTCTGATTCTTCTGAGTCGTTACAGTGCGCATCGTTTCTGGAAATCGGTGTGTCAGACCCGAGCGACTTTGGTTCAGGGGATGGCATTGATTGTCATGACCTTGCTTGCTCAACCCGTGGATCCAGAAGAACAGAACCACTGCGTGCGTCAGATGCACTATTTCCTCATCTTGTCTGATGAAGATAAAGAACGCTTTGAAAAGCGTTTTGCCGTTCCACTACTCAATAACTATGGGTCGACTGAGACCTTGGTTGGAGTTGTCACCGATCCCCCCGTGGGGGAGAGGCGCTGGCCTTCGGTGGGACAGGTTGGTCCGGACTACGAGCTCAAGATTTGTGATCAGTCTGGAGCAGAAGTACCGCAGGGACGCAATGGTGAAATCTGCATTCGTGGCGAGAAGGGAATCTCGCTCATGCAGGGGTACTGGAAGCGCCCCGATGCGACTGGGGAGGCAGTAATCGATGGGTGGTATCACACCGGTGACTGGGGATACATTGACCCTGATGGATGGCTTTTCTTCGTCGATCGGCGGCACGACCTCATCAAGCGCAACGGTGAGTCGGTGACCTCGGGAGAAATCGAAAACCTTCTACGTCAAATCCCCGAAGTCAGCGACGCGGCGGTCGTTGGAGTTCGCAACCCCATTCGCGGGCAAGATATTCATGCCTTCCTTACCCTCCACCCGGGTAAGAGCCTGAGCCCTGACAGTGTGTTGGAGTTTTGCCGCCAACGACTGTCCTCCTTCAAAGTTCCCAACGAGGTACGAATCATTGATGAGCTGCCTCGCGGTGAATACGGCAAAGTCAATAAAGAATTACTCAAAACCCTGTGAAAGGAACAGGCATGGCAATCAATACGGATATGGTCGGACAGACCTTCGGTCCTTTCGTCCGTGACTACACTTTCCGTGATCTTGAGCTGTTTGCTCTTGGCTGCGGTGCAGGTATCGATGGCAAGGATGGCCTCGAATACCTCAACGAGCACGATGAACGTAATCCTCAGCTCAAGGTTCTGCCCATGTTTGGTGCGATGCTCATCGTGGATTCCGAGGTCACTCGTACCATCGACTACGGCTACAACTATGCGGGCTCCCTGCACTGGGGCTTCGATATCCGCTTCCATCAGCCGATCACCAAGATGAGCGATCACTTGGAGACCATGGTTCGCCTTGAAGGCCTCTATGACCGTGGTGAGGGTCGTGGCCTGCTCGCTCAGCATATTGGTGACACCTACGATTCGGACGGCAACCTGCTTTTCACGAATGAATCCTGGGACTGCCTGATTTACGACGGCGGTTGGGGTGGGCCCAAGCCTCCCAAGGACATCGTTGAAATGCCGGAGCGCGAGGCTGACGTCGAGGTTGTTGAGCGTATTCCTGAGAACCAGGCCTTGATCTACCGTCTGTCAGGCGACTATCACCCGCAGCACATCGACTGGGATTATGCAGCTGAGAACGGTGAGCCTCGTCCCATTCTTCACGCGATCTCTTACGCGGGTGTTGTTATGCGTCATGCAATCAACGCTTTTGTTCCCGGAGAACCCGAACGCATCACCCGTTTCAAGACCCGCATTACTTCGCCGGTTCTGCCTGGTAGCACTCTGAAGACGAAGCTGTGGAAGGTCGGAGAAGGCGAGCTCCGTTTCCAGCTGGTAGACGAAGATGCCGATGTCACCGGTGCAAAGCCTCATCTGAACTGGGGGATTATCGAATACCGCTGAAGTAACCTTGAAAGCATTGATGCGTGATTACACGATGATCCGCAGCTTTGCTATCGAGGCGTTAGAGGAGATACACGCAGTGAAAAAGAAGTAACAGATCTCGAAGATCTGGATATGTCAGGTGTGCTCTGGCGCATCATCGCATTTTCCAGTGGCGGTCCATTCCTTGAAGGCTATGTTCTAGGAATTATCGGCGTGGCGCTTTCACGTCTGGGTACCGATATCGAGATCAGTAATTCCATGTCGGGCTTGCTGGGAATCGCCGCATTGGTCGGTCTTTTCTTGGGAGCCGCAGTCGGAGGATGGCTGACCGATCTCATTGGTCGTCACAAGATGTTCATTCTCGACCTGATCGTCATTGTCGTTTTGTCGGCACTGTGTGCCGTCGTTACGTCTCCTCTGCAATTAGTGGCTCTGCGCTTCCTCATCGGTGTGGCAATCGGCGCCGATTATCCGATTGCCACATCGATGATCGCGGAGTTTTCACCCCGCAAACATCGTGCGATGTCGATGGGCATGATCGCTGCCGCATGGTACCTTGGCGCCAATGTCGCGGCTCTTGTGGGCTACGCTCTTTACGAGACTCCTCACGGCTGGCGCTGGATGCTGGCATCGTCTGCGATTCCGGCAGTGCTGATTCTTATCGGACGTTGGGATATCCCCGAATCTCCCAGGTGGTTGGCATCGAAGGGCCGTCAAGAAGAGGCCGATCGCGTTGTCATGAAACTCTTCGGTGAAAATGTCCGCCTTCCTGCGCAAGAGATTGCTGAAAAAACAGAGTTTAAGAAGATCTTCAGCGGTGTTTATCTGCGTCGCGTGGTCTTCGTTGGTGTGATTTGGCTCTGCCAGGCAATTCCGATGTTTGCGCTCTACACCCTATGGCCCCACAATCGTTGGTTCCATTGGCCTCGGAGAGGGGCGCAATTCGCTGATCGGCGAACTTGTTATCGGCACCTTCTTCATGCTCGGTACATTCCCCGCAATGTACTTGGCTGAACGCGTGGGGCGTCGCCCGCTCATCATCTGGTGTTTCTTCGGCATGACGATTGCACTTGGCCTGATTGGTTTCTTCCCGCAGGGGGAATCGTCCTGATTTCCATCTGCTTCATCGCCTACGCACTTCTTGCTGGCGGTCCGGGCAATCTCGAGTGGCTCTATCCCAACGAGCTCTTCCCAACCTCAATTCGCGCCTCGGCAATGGGCGTTGCTATGGCTCTGAGCCGAATTGGCACCGTCTACTCAATGTTCGTCCTTCCGGCATTTATCGCCGATTACGGGATCTCTGCGACCATGCTTGCCGGTGCCCTCATTTCAGCTCTTGGATTTGGTGTTTCCTTCGTTTGGGCCCCCGAAACCAAGGGCCTGAGCTTGGACGTTACAGGATCAGCGGACTTCAAGGGGCGCTAAACGATGTATCGCATTGATTCAGTGGTTGTGAGCGCGTACCGCACGAATTGTTACGCGCTAACGAATGAAGGCGGGACGATTATTGTCGACCCGGGCGACCAGGCGAGCTTCCTTCAGCAATGGACGCAGGACCTGGACGTCATCGGTATCGTGCTCACCCACTGTCATTGCGACCACATCGGGGCAGTCAATGAGCTTGTCGCTCAACACGGGTGCTGGGTTGCCTGTGGAGCTGCAGATGTCGCTGGAACGCGAGACTTACACCTGTCTGGATTCGACGCCGAAGGCATCGACTATGTCGTGGATCATGTTGATCGGTCTTTGAAGGAAGGCGATGTCATTGAGTGGGGGAGCGACCGCCTTGAGGTGATTGATACCCCGGGACACACTCAGGGACATATCTGCCTGATTGATTGCGCCAACTCGATCCTGTTCAGTGGTGACATGCTATTTGCTGGAACCATTGGGCGGACTGATTTCCCGGGGGGAGACCAGGCACTGATGGCCTCTTCCTGCGCGAAGCTCGCAGAGGTTACTCAGGATCTTCGCGTGCTTCCCGGGCACGGTCCAGCCACCACTTTGGCAGCAGAAAAGTCGCAGCTCAGGCACTGGGCACGCGTTCTTTGCCCGCGTGAATTGGCTCAGGATACTGCGCGTAATGACGAATTGAGATTGCCATGAAGCTGATCGTCAATCAAAGCTTCAAGGTAACGCGGAACCTTCAGCATGAAGCAGTCGATGTAGTCATCGGGCAGGCAGAAGGTACGCATCAGAACCGAGCCTTCAACCGCGTCAAGCAGGCGGGTAACCGACAGGGTGTCCTTAATCTGCCCCGCGCTCTTGAACTCCCACAAGCGCGTGCGAATCGCACCCAAAGGGGTAATGAAGATCTGGTTGTGAATCAGCGCGATCGTCGGATCGTTTGTTTCACCGGCCTCGACGAACAGGCGACGAACTGCCCGACGATTCGGGCCAAGGTACTCGCGAAGGCGGAACTCGGCCTCGTTCATCAAAACTTCCCGCGCGCTATTCCCGCGTGGGCCAGAGCAACGAACCAATCGCGCGAAGGCGTCCTTCAGGAGGTCATCGCGGGTTTCCCAGCGTGTGTAAATGCTGGATTTGCCCACTCCGGCAGCGCTGGCGACCTTGGTCAGGTTGAAAGCGGCCCAGCCGACCTCTCCGTAGAGTGTCAGGGCACTTTTCGATGATCTTGGTTTCGACCACTTCATCGCGCGGTCGACCAACTTTGGGCGCGTCTTGTCGAGGATTCGGCACGACTTGCACCTTTCTTTCATAGCTGCTGGTAAGCGCCATATTACTCGCACCTTGCGGGTTAATGCGTGCGCTTTTCGGGAGCTGAGGAAAATTGGGGAGTCTTCCCTGTATCTATCCGAAAACAACACTCAAGAGAGAAGGACACGATGAGTATCGTTGTCGCGTATAAGTACGCTGCGAACCCGCAGGATACAACCGTGGGTTCTGATGGTGTCGTTGACTGGTCGCGTGCGAAGGCCACGGTGAGTGAATACGACCCGGTTGCCATTCAGGTGGCACGCGCTGTCGCAGATGCTAAGGGCGAAGAGCTCGTTGGCATTTCCGTAGGAGACGCACAGGTGTCCTCCTCAATGGCAAAAAAGGCTGCTCTTTCGCGCGGATTCGACCGTGCGTTGGTCGTCGCCGATGATGCCGTTCGTGATCTGAACGCCACTGCAGTTGCAGGAGCGCTTGCCAATCTGGTTCACAAGGTCGAAGGCGCGAATATCCTCTTGACGGGTGATTCTTCGATTGACGAGTCCGCCAAGATGATGTCTGCTCTGGTCGCCGGTTACCTGGGATGGCCCTGCTTCCAGGAGGTTTCCGCGGTCGAGGCCAACGGAGATGGGTGGACCATCACGCAGGCTACCGCCTCTGGAACTCGAACGATTAATGTCGATGGCCCCGTCGTCGTTGCCGTGACGACAGATGCTGCGACCGTCAAGGTTCCCGGCATGAAGGATGTTCTGCAGGCTGGAAAGAAGCCGATGGACACCGTTGCTCTTGCTGATCTGGGTGTCGAGCCGATTTCCGTTGAGGTCACCGGCCGTCTGCGCCCGGTTGCTCAGGAACGTAAGAAGGAAATTCTCAGTGGTGACGACGCCGCTGTGAAGCTGGTTGAGGCGCTTCGTAGCGCTGGTGTGCTCTGAGAAAGGACTTGGACAATGACTAACGCATGGATCATTACGACATCGAATCAGATTGCGTCCCTCGTCGAGGCCGCACGCGCAATCGGTCCCGTTACCGTCATCGCTCTTGGCGATGAGGCCACCGGCATCGCTGGTGTTGACCGCGTTGTGACCATCGGTCGTGGAAGCAATGCGCCTCTTGAGGCTTTTGCCCCCGCGGTGAACGCTGTGTTGGAAGCCGCTGGCGCAGATATCATCTTTGCCGCGAACCGTCCCGTTGAGCGCGTCCTTGCCGGTGCTGTCGCCGCTCGCCTTGGCCTTCCCCTCATCAACGGTGCGCTGCGCGTTTCCGCTGGCGAAGCCGAGGTGTCGCGCTTTGGTGGTCTGACGCAGGAAAGCATTTCCTTCCCCGGTGGTGCTGTTGTCGTCCTCGAAGGTGGAGCCCCCGTCGAGGGTGCAGAAGTTGCGCCCGAGGCCGGTTCGGAAGAACACTACGGGGCAAGCGTGAGCGCTGTGGAGCCCGCTGGTTCGGGCCCCGCCAACCTTGCTGCCGCGCGTCGTATCGTCGCAGCCGGTCGTGGCTTCAAGGCCGAGGAAGATCTGCAGATCGCCCGCAACCTAGCCGCAGCACTGGGCGCCGAGCTTGCTTGCTCCCGTCCTCTTGCTGAAGGAACCGCGTGGCTGTCCAAGGATCGCTATGTTGGTGTTTCCGGCATGCACGTTGCTCCGGATCTTTACCTTGCTGCTGGTATCTCCGGTCAGGTTCAGCACACCTCGGGCATGTCCGAATCGAAGATCATTGTTGCCGTCAATAGTGATGCCAATGCCCCGATCTTTGAGGTTGCTGACTACGGAATCGTGGGCGACCTCTATGATGTTCTGCCTGCGATCACCGCAGCACTTTCCTGAGGAAGAGTATGTCTGAAGAAGTAGAGGTTGATTTCGAGGTCATTGTCATCGGTGGAGGTGTAGCCGGTTGTGTTGCCGCCTACACTCTTGCCGGACAAGGACACGAGGTCCTTCTCATTGAGCGTGCGATGGAACCCGGTTCCAAGAATCTCTCGGGTGGTGTTTTCTACTGCCGAGTAATGGAACAGGTCTTCCCGGACTTTGTAAATGAAGCTCCTGTAGAACGTCGAATCACGCGTAACATCGTCAGCCTGCTCAATGAAAAGTCAGCGGTCAACATTGACTACTGGGATCAGCGTCTTGCTGAGCCCGCCAATGCAGTCACAGTGTTGCGTGCAAAGCTTGATTTGTGGCTGAGCGAGAAGTGTGAGGAAGCCGGTGTCACCGTGATGCCGGGTGTGAAGGTTGACTCCCTCATCATCGAAAAACGGACAGGTTGTTGGTGTTCGTGCTGAGAAGATGAGCTGCGCTCCCACGTTGTGGTTGCCGCAGATGGGGTGAACTCTTTCATTGCCCAGCAGGCGGGGATCCGCGCTAAAGAGCCGAAGAAACACCTTGCAGTGGGTGTAAAGTCTGTGATCGCTCTTCCCGAGAAGGTCCTTGAAGATCGCTTCAATGTGCGTGATAACTGCGGTGCAGCCTACGCCATGGTTGGGGATGCGACGCAGGGCGTTGCAGGTGGAGCTTTCATGTACACCAATAAAGATTCCGTCTCTATCGGTGTTGTCATGCGTCTTGATGATTTGGAAGCATCGGGCTTGTCTTCTTCGGATGTCCATGATCACCTGCTCACTCATCCGGCAATTGCTCCTCTTCTTGAAGACGGCGAATTGCTTGAGTACGGGTGCCACCTGACCATTGAAGATGGGCCTCAGATGGTGACCCACGATCTCACCCGTCCGGGGTTGGTGATTATTGGCGATGCAGCTGGATTCACTCTTAACACTGGTTTGACCATTCGAGGGATGGATCTTGCTGCGGGTTCTGCGCTAGCGGCTTCAACGGCGGTTCATGCTGCCCTTGAATCCGGCGATTTCTCTCAGGCAGCGATGGATCGCTACCTCAGTGAGTTGAAATCTTCCTTCGTCGGGCAGGGACATGCAGACCTACGCGAAGGCCCCTGCTTTCCTTGAGCGTCCTCGTATGTACAAGGACTATGGACGCCTTGCTGCAGAGGTTTTTCACGGAGTCTTCAACCATGATCTTCGCCCGCGTCGCCACATCATGAAGGTCGCGATGGATGCGTTCAAGGCTTCTGGCTTGCGTTTGCGTGATCTCATCAGTGACGGCTTGGCCGGTATCAAGGCACTGTGAGGCAGGAGGAACAATGAGCACATTAAAAAAATTGAGAGTGTTCCCGCGCGTCTTTCGCGTAACACTTACAACCTTGACGAGGAAGAATCTCATATCGAGGTCGACCAGGAGCGGGCTCGTGCCACCGGCGCTGGCAAGCTTTTGGAGCGAATCTGCCCTGCACATGTCTACTCGGTAGAAGAGGACGGGACCGTTGGAGTGGAATATGCCGCATGTTTAGAATGCGGTACCTGCTTGGCCATTGCCCCTAAAGGTGTCCTGAAGTGGCACTATCCCAGGAGCGGTTTCGGGATCATGTTCCGAGAAGGCTAAGGGCTTCTCCGTTTGTAGTGGTGGGTTGAAAGCGTCTGCTTTCAACCCACCACTCTTGTTGTGTCCCTTGAATCCATAATCGCCGCAATACAATCGGCGATATTCCCGCGGGTGAGGGAATGGCCCTCTGCAGAATCACTGCCTACGCGTAGTGGGCGCCATTCAAGTGATGCAGACCTTTTCTCTCCACGGGGTCCTTGGGTGCCATGAGCATTTAGATGAACCTCGAATATGGGAAGAGCCCGAGTCCCTGAGATGCTTTGACCTATCGGAAAGAATCGCTGCTTATCCGTCCCCGCCACGTATGCTTCAGCGTTGATAGATGGACACGAGGAAAATTCAGTGTCGAGACATATGAGGAGCGAATGCAAGTGCGATCGTTTCGCGCGCATGACAAGCTCTGTGAAGTCTTCCAAGCACAAGTCTTTGACGGGAGAATGAGTGGGGGAGAGGACCAGCGCTTCCATGCCGTATCGTCGGATTTCCCGGGCAAAAGGGAGAAGGAAAGTGCAGGCGGCCTGTTCCACTTCTTTGCGTGCGCCTAAAAGCCCGACACCAACGATGTTTTGATAGCCCATGCGCAGTGCTTGGGCGGATGGATCAACGCTGTATCCCAAAGTTTCTGCTGCCTCGTGAACGCGCTGGGTGAGCGCGTCGCTGACGTGAACGCTTCCGCGCAGAACATGCGAGACGGTTCCCACCGATACTCCAGCAAGAAGAGCAACGTCGGACATTGTTGGTGTTTTGTCCATGAGAGCCACCTTTCTTTGGCCAATACTGTGCCGTAATCGCACGCCTGCCGGGTGCAGAGCCAATAACTTGTGGAAACACGCCGATGGGGCAATTCCCTGTGCATAGGGAGACTGCACCTTGCACGCGTGCATATTAAGCTGGTCATCAGGCGACAGAAGGAGGAGAAATGCTGCGGCGCCTGACGGACACGATTGTTTGCGGAGTACTGATGATCTTCGACGTACTTGCGTGGCTCATCGTCGGTACTTTCTCGGGTTTTGATCGTTCAGAACCAGGAAAGATCGCTTCAGTATCCTTGAGCGCACTCATCATTGTTGCCGTACCCGCGCTTGCAACGTGCATGATCGCAGCACTCGCTCGCATGATCACCAAGACTTCCGCACGTTGTTTCTACGCGTGGGCACTCTTCCTGAGCGCTGTGGCGGGAGGATTTTGCTACCTGAGCGCAATGGTTTCTTCCTTCCAAGGAATGGAAGTCGGACTGCGCTGGATGGCGTGCTATTTCGCGATACAAGCGATCGTCTCCCTGGTTCTTTTGATCGTTGGTCTTACCGGAGGAATCCCGCGAACCGCTGAAGACGCGCACGCCTTGAACCAGGCCGCGTTGAAGAGGGCATCTTCTACCGCGAAGCCTTCCCCTGCCGAGGCCTCGGCCCCAACCGCGCGCCCCTCCGCTTCCGCTGTCCCTCCTGTCCCCTCAGCTAGCTCGAAGCTACAGCCGGCCCCTCGCGCAAACGCAGAAGAGGCCTCGTCAGAAGAGAAAAAGGAACGTTTATGACCAACGATGAATTCCGGGTGCTTCCGCTGGAATCAACCGGCGACGGCGGGCAACAGTGGGAGGATTCGGGATCGACGGTGACTCGAAGCGTCCTCGACAACGGACTCCGCATTATCACTCAAAAGATCCCGGCGACTCGTTCTCTAGCACTGAGTTGGTGGGTTGGCGCGGGTTCGCGCGATGAAGACCAGGACAGTGCAGGTTCGACGCACTTTCTTGAACATCTCCTCTTTAAAGGCACCGCTCGGCGCAGCGCTTTTGATATCGCGCAGGCATTCGATGCCGTCGGGGGTGAGTCGAACGCTGAAACCGGAAAAGAACATACAAACTACTGGGCTCGAGTCCTCAGTGATGACACGGCGATGGCCATTGATGTCCTCGGTGACATGATCTCAGGCTCGCTCATTGATCCCGTTGAATTTGAAACCGAACGCGGCGTCATTTTGGACGAACTCGCGATGTCAGAGGACAACCCTCCCGAGGTTGTTCACGAGGCATACCAACTGGCAGTTTTTGGTGATAACTCACTGGGGCGGCCAGTGGGGGAAGCCAAGAGACCATGAGGAGCGTTAGACGGGATGATGTCTGGGACTACTACCAGCGTATTTACGCTCCTTCCTCGCTGATCATTGCAGCAGCGGGGGACGTCAATCACGACGAAATTGTCGAGAAGGTTTGCCACTCTCTGAGCGGTGCTTGGTCTGAAGAGCTTTCACGGGCTCAAAGCCCCAGGCCACGACGTTCAACGCAGATGACTGAAAGCAATGAATATCAGCCCGAACGCGTGACTCGTTACCGTCATATTGAACAGGCACACGTCATCGTCGGCGGGCCATCCATGCGTGCTGGAGATGATCGTCGTCCCGTCATGTCGGTTTTACTATCGATCTTGGGCGGTTCAATGTCCTCCCGTCTCTTCCAAGAAATTCGTGAGAAGCGTGGTCTTGCCTATTCGACCTATGCATTTGACTCCGCCTATTCGAACGCGGGTGCATGGGGAATGTATGCGGGGACTTCACCTGAACGCATTACTGAAGTAGAAAAAAACTCATGCTTGGAGAGTTGGAGAAACTCGCAATTTACGGTCCAAGCGAGGAAGAACTCATTCGCGTGCGTGGGCAGCTTCGAGGTGGAATGGCTCTGGGCTTGGAGGATACTCTCTCGCGAATGTCGCGACTGGGACGCTCCGAACTCAATGGTCGTTATTTCACGGTTGATGCCGCTCTCGCTCGTATTGAAAGAGTTCAAGCTGAGGAGGTTCGCGCGCTAGCGGAAGAACTCGCTGGGCGAAGTGTCTTCACCGCCGAAGTCTTGCCGGGGGAGCGTCAGTGACGAAGCGAAGTGTTCGTCCTGCGCGCCTGAGCGATGTGAACGCGATTGCTGCTCTTGCGCAAGAGTCTTTCACGGAGATCTTTAACGCGTGTTCCCTTCCTGTTGACCATCCGCTTCGAGGCCACGTGCTGGGAAATACTCGCGAGCTGTGGGAACGTACCCTTTCCACGCAGGGCGAGAACGCGGATTTAGGGCACACTTTCGTTGCCCTCGAAGGGGAAAGCTCCGTTGGTTTGATCTCGACCATCTCTGCGCCGCTTCAGTCTCTTGAACTTGGGCAGACAAAGGAAATCCCAGCTGGGGTAGAAATGACAACGCTCTATGTTCATCGCAGCTTCCGTCGAAGCGGCCACGGATCGCGTTTGCTTGCAGCGATTGTAGATACCCTCCAACCCGCCTCCCTTCGAATGTGGGTGGCACCCGAAGATACGCTGATGCTCCGTTTCCTTCAAGGAAGTGGTTTTTTGCCGGCAGGACTCAAGCGCTCGTTCATGTTGGATCAGACGCTGCAGGTCCAGCGTGATGAGCACTTGTGGTGGGCACTTCGCTCCTAGCTTGTGTTCCGAGTGGGCCGGGAAAGTCTAGACGTGGCACACTTATTGCATGATGCCTCTGTACGACAACTTGCCCGAACCTGCCCCCTTGGAAAAGGGAAGCCTCCGGATTGTCCCCTTGGGCGGCTTGGGAGAAGTCGGACGAAACATGAACGTGTTGGAGTTTGACGGCAAACTCCTCGTCGTTGATTGTGGAGTGCTTTTCCCGGAAGAATCCCAGCCTGGTGTCGATCTGATTTTGCCTGATTTCTCTTGGCTTGAAGATCGTTTGGACGACATCGTTGGTATGGTGCTCACCCATGGTCATGAAGACCACATTGGCGCGGTTCCCTATCTGCTCAAGTTGCGCGAAGATATTCCGATTTACGGTTCAGATTTGACTCTGGCTTTCGTTGAACCCAAGCTTCGCGAGCATCGTCTCTGCGCCGATAACCTGCGCGTTGTCGCCGAAGGGGATCGTCAGGCGATCGGTCCTTTCGACTGTGAATTCGTCGCCGTCACGCACTCGATTCCTGACGCTCTTGCACTCTTCGTGCGCACTCCCGCCGGAAAAGTCCTGATCACCGGCGATTTCAAGATGGACCAGCTTCCCTTGGACCATCGCCTCACGGACTTGCGTTCTTTCGCCCGCTTCGGTGAAGAAGGCGTCGATCTGTTCATGGTGGACTCGACCAACGCGGAAGTTCCGGGCTTCGTTACCCCTGAGCGTGAGATCGGTCCTGTTCTCGATCAGGTTTTTGCCGAGGCCACGGGGCAGATTGTCGTCGCATCTTTCGCTTCCCACGTTCACCGCGTTCAGCAGGTCTTCAATGCAGCCGCTCGTCACGGGCGCCGCGTTGCTCTTGTTGGGCGCTCGATGGAACGCAATATGCGTATTGCTCAGGAAAAAGGCTACCTTGCCATTCCTGATGGCTTGATCGTGGACTCCAACGAAATTTCTCTTCTTCCTGCAAACCAGCGCGTATTTATGGCCACCGGTTCCCAGGGTGAACCGATGGCTGCGCTTTCACGGATCTCTCAAGGATCACACCGGTTTGTCAGTGTAGATCCAGGGGATACAGTCATTTTTGCCTCTTCGTTGATTCCCGGGAATGAAAATTCTGTGTATCGGGTGATCAATGACCTGACTCGCTTGGGTGCAAAGGTCGTTCACCAGGCCAATGCGAAGGTCCACGTGTCCGGTCACGCTGCTGCCGGTGAATTGATCTACTGCTACAACATCGTTCAGCCTGCAAATGTCATGCCTATTCACGGGGAGATTCGCCACCTTGTTGCTAATGGCCAATTGGCTGTTCTCACTGGTGTGAAGCCCGAGAATGTTGTTCTTGCAGAAGATGGCGTTGTCGTTGATCTGTGCGATGGGCATGCCCGAGTGGTCGGTGCAGTTCCCTGCGAGTACATCTACGTCGATGGTTCTTCCATTGGGGAGATTTCCGAAGACGAATTGGCGACTCGACGTACATTGGGATCGGAAGGCTTCGTCAGCGTGTACGCCGTTGTCGAGCGTGAATCTGGAATGGTTTTGGCATCGCCGACGATTCGCGCGATCGGCATGGCCGAAGATTCCTCGGTATTCGATGAGATTCTTCCCGATGTAACGGCAGCCCTGGAAGAAGCGGCTGCTGGCGGAAATGTCGATCCTCATATTCTGCAACAGGCAATGCGCCGGGTCATTGGGCGCTGGGTTGGTCGTCACCTGCGCCGTCGTCCGATGATTGTCCCGGTTGTTGTCGAACAGTAGATTTTTGGTGTGAGTGAGCTCAGACAATCTGGAATTAAAGGTAGGGTAGAACTATGAGCGGTCGTTTCATCTCGACGCATTCGGTTGTTCTCTCGCTTCCAATGCGCATCTCCAAATTGCCTGAGCGCGGCGGTTCCATCCATGCGGCGACGGCGACCTCTCTTCCTGCCGGCGGATTCACGACTTTGTGCGCAGCAGCGAAGCTTGGGGTTCCCACCGCAACCGCGTCTCCGCTGGGGACGGGGCCGAATTCCTTCATGGTTCGTCAACTTCTTGCCGAGGCCGGAGTCAAGATCCTGATTCCGGAGCTCGTCGGTGATATCGGGGTTGCGATTCAACTGATTGAAGATGATGGCTCGATGACCTCAATCGTGACGACAGGGGTTGAATCGGAGCCTTCTCGTGAATCTCTCGATCAGTTGGATCTTCACGATGGGGATCTCGTGCACATCTCGGGTTCTGACCTCGTTAGTGAGATGAGCGCTGAAGTTCTTGTAGGGTGGGCGGAAAATCTTCCAAAGGGAATTACCCTGGTCGTTTCTGCCTCACCCTCCGTTGCTCAGGTCCCAGCTTCAGTGTGGTTGCGTATCCTGAGGCGCGCGGACATTATTTCGCGCAATATTCGCGAAGCAGGAACTCTTTCGGACATTCTTGGCGGCTATGAACCTGGAATGAGTCTGCAAGATGCTACGCGGGAGGATGCAGTCATCGTCCGTCGCCTCGGCGTCATGGGATGCGAAGTCTTTCTCAAGGAAACCGGCAAAAAAATCAGCCTGCCTGCTTATGAAGCAAATACGGTCGATACTGCGGGGGTTGGAGATACACACATTGCAACAATGTGTGCAGCATTGCTCCTTGGTCATGATCACGTTGAAGCTGCTCGAATGGCTAACGCAGCTGCGGCAATTACTATCGCACACGAATCGGCACTTCCTGTTCCCACCTGGGAACAGATTGATGCAGTGATGAAACACGGTGATGTGACGCATTAGGAACGCTGAATTTCGGCGTGCCTTCAGGGTTTTGTTCCTCTCCAGCGGTAGCGTTTTTCCTACCATGGCACGAAAATCCCCATCTTCAGCATCTTCGAAAATCTTCTTCGCGATCCGGGAAGTCCACCACGACCCCAGGGCTTCTTGCTCGTATCTTTTCTGGAATTGGTCGCGGCTTTCTTGCAATGATTCGCGCATGGCGCGCAACTGATGCCCAGGTAAAGCGCGATGCCTTGGCTTTTGTTGTGATGGCCGCAGCTGTTCTTGTTGCTTTACGTGAGTGGTTTGGTATTTCAGGGCAAGCCGGTGATTTTATCCATCACGCGGCCGCTGGGTTTGTCGGGATTTTCTCAGTTGTACTGCCAATCATTCTTGTTGCCTTTTTCTGTCGAACTCGTTCGAGTACGCGCGGGAAATTCAGCTCTTCCTCACCGAGTCGCGGGTTGCCTGGGGATCGTTTTTCTCCCTCACGGGACTTGTCCACGTCAGTAAAGGGAAACCCCACGTTTGATTCTGCCCAGTCCATTGAAACGGCTGGTGGAATTCTCGGATGGTTTATTGCCCGCCCACTGGTTTTGATGCTCTCGTCATGGGGAGCCGCAGCGATCCTTCTGTTGCTCTTTGCCTACTCGATTTTGCTTGCAACGCGGACCCAGGTTGCCCAGGTCCCAGGGGTTGATCCGAGATCTCATCAACCGCCTCGCAAAGAAAACGAAGCCGGAAGACGAGGCTGATCCGGTTGCTCGCGCGCGTGAAGAGGCGCGTCGTTCTCTGGCTGCAGGAGATGATCCCTTCCTCGATTCCTATGATGGGGACGAGGAATTCCGCCGCGCGGTTGAACCCTCTACCGAGGAGGACGCACCCAAGCGCGTGGATGCCGAGCGCACCAGGCTTATGCCGTCGGCCTCGGAGCAGGAAGGGACTGCGCAGAAGGCAAGGCCTGCGCCAATGGATGCGCCGACTGAAGCTATGCAGGTTCCTGCGCTCTCTGTTACCGAAAACATCGAAGAACACTCTGATCCTGAACCTCCTGCGCACACGGAAGAACCTGCCGGAGGATTCCAGGCAGAGCTGGATGAAACACTGTCCTATACCTTACCTTCGAGTGAGCTTTTGGTTCGAGGAGCTCCACACAAGACTCGTTCGGCAGTGAATGACCAGGTCGTTCAGTCTCTGCGACAAGTCTTTGCTGAATTTAACGTGGATGCGCAGGTTACGGGCTTTTCTCGAGGCCCGACAGTTACTCGTTACGAAGTGACGCTTGGTCCGGGTGTGAAGGTTGATCGCCTGACAAATCTTTCAAAGAATATTGCCTATGCCGTCGCCTCGGCAGATGTACGTATTCTGGCGCCGATTCCTGGAAAGTCAGCAATCGGTATTGAGATTCCGAACTCTGACCGCGAAACCGTCGCGCTCGGGGACGTCTTACGTTCTGGAGCGGCGCAACGTAACCAGCACCCGCTGGTTGTCGGTGTCGGTAAAGACGTTGAAGGTGGCTACGTTGTCACCAACCTGGCGAAGACCCCGCACCTCTTGGTTGCCGGCCAGACCGGTTCTGGTAAGTCTTCCTTCGTCAATTCAATGATCACTTCGATCATGATGCGTGCGACCCCTCAACAAGTGCGGATGATCCTTGTTGACCCCAAGCGTGTGGAATTGACGATTTATGAGGGTATCCCGCACCTGATTTCCCCGATCATTACTGATCCGAAGAAGGCAGCAGAGGCTCTGGAATGGGTCGTCAAGGAGATGGACGCACGCTACGACGATCTTGCGACCTACGGCTTCAAGCACATTGACGATTTCAATAAGGCTGTCTCCGCCGGTCAAGTTAAGGCATTGCCGGGCCTGAACCGCGAATTGCGCCCCTACCCCTATCTCCTTGTTGTCGTCGATGAGCTCGCGGATTTGATGATGGTCGCTCCGCGAGACGTGGAAGCTTCGGTTCAGCGTATTACCCAGTTGGCGCGTGCTGCCGGTATTCACTTGGTGCTGGCGACCCAGCGTCCCTCAGTTGACGTTGTGACCGGTTTGATTAAGGCAAATGTTCCCTCACGTTTGGCCTTTGCGACTTCCTCTCTAGCAGACTCTCGAGTGATCTTGGACCAGCCGGGTGCGGAGAAACTGATCGGTCAGGGCGATGCTCTTTACCTGCCTTCGGGAGCGAGCAAGCCGATGCGTGTCCAGGGTGCGTGGGTGACCGAATCTGAGATTCATGCCGTTGTCTCTCACGTCAAGGAACAGATGCAGGCTCAGTACAGGCCTGATGTTCTCGCTCCCGCAAAGACCGCGAAGGTCGCTGAGGATATTGGCGATGATCTTGATGATCTTCTCGCAGCAGCAGAGCTCGTCATTTCTACGCAGCTCGGCTCGACGTCGATGCTTCAACGAAAGCTTCGCGTTGGTTTTGCGCGAGCAGGCCGCTTGATGGATTTACTGGAATCGCGTGAAATTGTCGGTCCTTCTGAGGGATCAAAGGCGCGCCAGGTTCTTGTTTCTCCCGAGCAACTTCCCGAAGTTTTTAGCAATGCTGCGAGGTGAAACCTCCCCGAAACTCCTTCGCAAACCCCCGCGGTTCAAGAAGAAGTTACACAGATTTTTACTGAACAGTCGTCTAACGGGCCTCAGGACGAGTACGATGGAAGCACGTCTCCTTCAGATCCCTACTTGGGGCACGACTTCGGTGGTAGGACTGACTGGGTTGACGAAGAGCCTGAAGACAACGAAGACGCCTGGCAACTGACAGGACGATAGACAGCAAAGGGGCATAATCGGTGGCTACTCACGTGTCGCGTGTCGAGCGTCATGCGAAGGTCTCTGCGATCAATCTGCCGAATGCACTTACCGTTTTTGCGTTTGATCCTGGTACCGGTTTTTATCTACCTCAAGTTTCAGGATCTGTGGAGTGCGCAGTGGTGGGCGCTTGTGGTCTTTTGTGTCGCCGCAGGTACTGACCAACTTGATGGAAAGATTGCGCGTGCCTACGGCCTTGTGACTGACTTCGGGCGCGTCGCGGACCCCATTGCGGATAAAGCCTTGACTCTGAGCGCTTTTGTCATCCTGAGTATTCAGGGAGTCTTACCGTGGTGGTTCACGATTCTGGTAGCCATTCGCGAGCTTGGGATTACGGTCATGCGCGCCTTCTTCTTGAAGCGCGGAATTGTTGTTGCGGCTTCGCAATCAGGGAAGATTAAGACTTTCCTTCAGGTGCTGGCTATTTCTTGCTGTTGATTCCGTGGGACTACTTCTTGGCGCTTAATATGGCAAATAAGCCATGGGCCTCGTTTGGCCTGATGACCGCGCTGTGTGTCGCTGGTGCAGCTCTTGCCGCAACTCTATGGTCCGGTGTTGCCTACGTTCGCGAAGGGATGCGTCTTGCTCGCGATAACGAGGAGAACCCGGTCGAAGATGCTGAATAGGGGAGCTGATCCCCGCCATCAAAGTTGAGTGCGACTGGCGCAACTTTGTTATTTGTCGTGTATGGTGGGAATACAACACGATGAGATGACGTTAGGATGGACATGATGAAGAAGCAGAAGAACACTGTGCCGATGTCTGCGCGTCCATTGAATGAATCGACGATGCATAAGGTTGCCCAGACGGGCTATCGTCAATCTATGACGCTTTCTCAGACGGCACCGGTTGCGCCCCTCTTGCGCACAGAAATTGGTGATGTGCTGCGCGAAATCCGCCGCAAGCAGGTCGTACCCTTCGTGAGGTCTCTTCGGATGCGCAGGTGTCGTTGGGTTATCTCTCCGAGGTTGAGCGCGGTCAGAAAGAAGCCTCTTCGGAACTTCTTGAAGCAATTAGCGTAGCTCTCGGTGTTCCTTTGTGGTACATCCTCCGTGAGGTCTCAGAGCGTATGGCCATCCTTGATGGAACTGTTGTTCCTGATACTGTGCCCGATGACTTGCTTCCGGTGGCTTTGATCTCGTGACACTGTCAGAGTTCTGGGATGCCGTCGACGAGGTCTTTGGGGCAACTCTTGGGCACTCGTTGACGGCAGACCTATATCTGCCTGCGCTACGTGCGACCTGTGTCGAGGCGCTGGAGCAGGGCATTTCCCCGGACGAGGTGTGGGGGGAGCTCGTGCGTGAGAGAGTGGCAGTGACGAGGCCGTGCGCTGGGTGCATCGCATGAATTCGAAAGATCGCGAAAAGCTGCGTCGGGCGATTCGTCGTTAGTGGCGTGTCGACGTGCGTCGAACATCTGTTCCATTTATTCTGTGGAAGCAGTGAAATGTGGGCAAGTTTTCCACAGAAGAAGAAAACTGTTCGCAAATGCCAGTGGTCGAGCATAACTTCACTGAGTAGGCCTCGGAGAGGGGATCTACTGCATAGACCAGGACAGTAATGGCCGGAGAGGCTTCGACGAAAGGTACCACCATGGCAGCACCACGTAAGGGTTCCTCATCATCAGCTAATGGGGATCGCAATAAGGCTTTGGAACTTGCCCTGTCGCAAATTGACAAACAGTTTGGCAAAGGGTCCGTCATGCGACTGGGGGACGACTCGCGTCCGCCCGTTCAGGTGATTCCTACCGGTTCTTTAGCGTTGGACGTTGCGCTGGGAATTGGTGGTTTGCCACGTGGTCGAGTCATCGAAATCTACGGTCCAGAATCCTCTGGTAAGACCACTGTCGCCTTGCATGCTGTTGCCAGTGCACAAAAGGCTGGAGGTAATGCAGCCTTCATCGATGCCGAACACGCACTGGATCCGGTTTACGCGCGCGCCCTCGGTGTCGATACGGATAATCTTCTCGTCTCTCAGCCTGATACCGGCGAGCAAGCTCTTGAAATTGCTGACATGCTCATCCGCTCCGGAGGCATCGACATCATTGTCATTGACTCGGTTGCAGCGCTTGTTCCCAAAGCTGAAATTGAAGGCGAAATGGGGGATTCACACGTTGGCTTGCAGGCGCGTTTGATGAGCCAGGCTCTGCGTAAGATTACCGGCGCTCTCTCAGCCACAGGAACGACTGCCATTTTCATCAACCAGCTGCGTGAAAAGATCGGTGTTTTCTTCGGTAACCCGGAAACAACAACCGGCGGTAAGGCGCTGAAGTTCTACGCTTCCGTCCGCATCGACGTTCGTAGGATTGAAACGCTCAAGGAAGCAGGCGCACCGGTTGGAAACCGGACACGCGCAAAAGATCGTCAAGAACAAGATGGCTCCGCCTTTCAAACAGGCTGAGTTCGACATTGTCTACGGCAAGGGCATTTCACGAGAAGGCTCCATCATTGATATGGGCGTCGAGACTGGAATTATTCGTAAATCCGGTTCATGGTTCACCTATGGGGATGACCAGCTTGGACAGGGCAAGGAAAAATGTACGCCAGTTCTTGTCTGATAATCCTGAGCTTGCAGATGAAATTGAACAGAAGATTCTGGTCTCTCTAGGAATTGGTCTTCAGGACCAGCCTCAAGATGACGTCGCTGCTGTTGAAATGGATTCCTCGATCGAGGACGCCGGCTTCTAGTCAATGGTTCGCTACTACGACCCGGAAACAACATCTGAAGAAGATGCGCGTCCGCGCGAGCGCACTCGTAGCCCCGCCCAGCGCCAGGCTCTTATGCGCGAACGCAATGCTGCCCTAGAAGGTAAAGCAGCATTTGACGCTGCAAAAGAAGTTGCGCTTCGTCAACTTGATGTGCGCGCTCGCTCACGACACGAGCTCGAAAGTGCAATAACTTCGCGGGGGTTTTCCACTGAGACCGCCGACAAGGTGATTGAACGCTTGGTAGAGCTTGGTCTTGTTGATGACCTTGCGTTTGCTCGCGCTTTTGCTCGGGGACGTTTTGAAGCCGGAGGCAAAACTGGATCTGCACTCAAGATGGATCTTTCCCGTAAGGGACTTTCCTCGCAGATTATCGCCCAAGTACTCTCAGAAATTGATGTCGAAGAGGAGTATTCTCGGGCGTGTGCATTGGCAGAAAAGAAGATACGCTCACTGACAATGCGTGATCGACAGGTGATTCGTCGGCGCATCTTTTCAATGCTTGCTCGAAAGGGGTACCCGCCTCACGTGTGTATTCGCGTGATTGAAGAGCTTCTTGAAAGTGAGGACTACGGTGAGCTGTGAAGAAGTCTCCTGCGCGGAACTGCTGCGTTTGCTGGCGGCGCACAAGAAAACTGTCGCCGTTGCTGAATCTCTAACGGGTGGCTTACTTGCAGCCGCATTCGTTGAAGTGCCGGGTGCCTCTCAGGTATTTCGCGGGGGAGTATGCACCTATGCAACAGATACGAAGCACTCCGTGTTGGAAGTCAGTGAGCGGAGGCTAGCAGCTACCGGGCCGGTTGATCCGGAAGTTGCGAAGCAGATGGCCATCGGGGTTCGCGCACTCATGGATTCAGATTTCGCGCTCTCAACGACCGGAGTTGCCGGCCCCGGGCCCTCGGACGGGCACCCGGCCGGTACTGTTTTCGTCGGCTGCGCATGGAACGGAGGAAGTACTTCACGGCAGCTGAATCTGTCAGGGGAACGCGATCAGGTGCGAGCAGGTGCGGTGTGTGGCGCACTTGCACTTCTCAATGATCTTCTCAAGACGGAACTTTTGGCCTCGGCACGTTAGAATTTCCGACGATGAGTGTTGAAATGATGGACTTCCCGCGGACATATGCGGTGCGCACCCTTGGGTGCCAGATGAATGAGCATGACTCTGAACGTATTTCAGGGCTTTAGAGAAAGCAGGTCTGGTTCCTGTCGAACGCGTGCCCGCCGCCGCCGCGCGAGCAACAGACGCGGGAGATATGGGCGCGGACGTTATCGTCATCAACACGTGCTCCGTTCGTGAAAATGCCGCCACACGTCTTTTCGGCAATCTAGGACAGCTAGCGGCAGTCAAACGCGAACGTCCTGGAATGCAGATCGCTGTCGGAGGATGTCTTGCTCAGCAAATGCGCGATGGCATCATCGAAAAGGCCCCTTGGGTTGACGCGGTATTCGGCACTCACAATATCGATGTCCTCCCTGCTCTATTGCGTCGAGCCGAGCACAACCGCCAGGCCGCAGTCGAGATTGAGGAATCACTGAAGGTTTTCCCCTCAACACTTCCTACTCATCGTGAAAGCGCGTATGCGGCATGGGTTTCGATTTCAGTCGGTTGCAATAACACGTGCACCTTCTGCATCGTTCCCCATCTGCGAGGAAAAGAAAGAGACCGCCGTCCGGGTGAGATTCTTGAAGAAGTCCAGGCCGTCGTTGACGAAGGCGCCATCGAAGTTACTCTCTTGGGACAAAACGTCAATTCGTATGGCGTGAGCTTCGGACAACGAGGCGCCTTCTCTGACCTCTTGCGGGCAGTAGGGCAGATCGAGGGCCTCGAACGTGTGCGCTTCACCAGTCCACATCCCGCAGCATTTACTGATGACGTAATCGAAGCGATGGCACAGACCCCAACGGTCATGCCTTCCTTGCACATGCCCCTGCAATCAGGGTCGGATGCAATTTTGAGACAGATGCGACGTTCCTACCGTCGCGAACGCTTCATGGGTATTTTGTCACGCGTGCGCGCAGCAATCCCAGACGCTGCCATTACGACCGACATCATCGTTGGATTCCCCGGTGAAACAGAGGAGGACTTCCAACAGACTCTGGAAGTTGTTGAAGAAGCTCGCTTCACCTCAGCCTTTACATTCCTCTATTCGCCGCGTCCCGGAACTCCGGCTGCTGACCGTGACGATCAAGTGCCCCAAGACATCGCACTCGAAAGATACAAGCGCCTCCTTGCGCTTCAAGAACGGATCTGCGCAGAAGACAATGCGGCCTTGGCCGGACAGGAAGTCGAAGTTCTCGTCGCGGCGGGTGAAGGCCGAAAGGATGGAAGCACACACCGCATTTCTGGGCGTGCACGCGACAATCGTTTGGTCCACGTCGCTCTTCCTCTTGGCATGAGTGAAGCCGATCGGCCTCGACCCGGGGATATGCTCCGCGCGCGCGTCACTTATGGCGCTCCCCATCACCTCATCGCAGACTCTGCCTTAGAAGAGGGCGGTCTCTTCGAATTACGACGTACACGCGCAGGCGACGCTTGGCAGGCACGTCAAGCCCATGAGGAAGACTCGAAGATTTCTCTGGGAATTCCACGGATCCGCATCGGTTCCTCAGAGACACAATGATCGAGTGCGAAACCGCACGTACGCGGCTCGGAGAACAGCGCAACTTAATCGTTGCGGTCGTCGGACCGACGGCCTCGGGAAAGAGCGATCTTGCGCTAGACCTTGCACAACTACTCCCGCAGGAGATGGGAGCTAAGCAGGGGGAACTCGTATCAGCCGACGCGCTTCAGTTGTATCGCGGAATGGATATCGGTACCGCGAAAACTCCGTTTAACGAACGGCGAGGAATTCCGCACCATCAGATTGATGTCCTTGATATCAGTGACGAGGCCTCGGTTGCCGCATATCAAAAATATGCACGAGAGGACATTGCGCGGATTCACGCGCGTTCAAATCTGGCTGTTGTTGCCGGTGGTTCTGGACTATACCAGCGCGCTCTTTTAGACCATTTAGATTTCCCCGGTACCGATACGGAGCTGCGCAGCAGGCTCGAGGAAGAATCACGAACTCCTGGGGGAGTGGAGCATCTCTTTGCTCGCCTTGAAGAACTGGACCCTCTTTCTGCTTCGCGTATCGATGCGCATAACGCTCGGCGGATTATTCGTGCACTTGAAGTAATCGAGCTGACTGGGAAGCCCTACTCCTCGTCGATGCCGCAGTATATGTATGCGGCACCGGCAGTGATGGTTGCTCTACGCTGGCCGCTAGAAGAGCTCGATCAGCGGATTTGGCTGCGTACACAGGTAATGTTTGAGCAAGGGCTTGTCGAGGAAACGCGAGAACTGGACAAACAAGGTTTGAGGGCAGCGAAAACTGCCGCAAAAGCAACTGGCTATGCCCAAGCGCTCGCGGTTATTGATGGGGAACTCACAACTGAGCAGGCCATTGACTCTGTTGCCCTAGCCACCAGACAGCTTGCGCGCAGACAGATCAAGTGGTTGCGTCGTGACCCGCGCATAGTGTGGATTGATCGTTCCTCGCGAGAAACTTCCATGTCTGCCGAGGCCGCGCTTAGCCTTGCGCGAGAAACCGCCCTTCGCTCCTGCGCTCTTTTTGATATCGCTTAGGTTCGCAGCTTCAGGAGGGGACTTCGCTGTTTTTAGGCCTGAGCGTGAACCTCGATGATCCGGAAGCCCTTCTTTGATGCAATCTTTTCGGAAGGGAACCCCTGATCGCGAAGCCACGCGGTCAAAGAATCCGCACCAAGGTTCTTTTGGACAACAAGGTAGGCGACGCCGTCGTGGCTCAAAAGGGAAAGCCAGGTGGTCAGTAACTCATGGAGAGCTTTCTTACCAATGCGGATCGGCGGGTTTGACCAAATGACATCAAAGGTTACTTCCTGAGCCGCAACGATCTTTAAAGCTTCCTCGGCGTGGAGTGCTTGAACATTATCTGCCTCATTGCGAGAGGCATTGCGTGCAGTCAGATCGACTGCACGAGAGTTAACGTCAACTGCCCACACACTCGCCTCGGGAGACTCCAGAGCCATCGTGACTGCAAGGGGGCCCCAGCCGCATCCCAAATCAAGGAAGGTTCCACGCGGGGGAAGAGCAGGGGCCTCGGCAATGAGCTGGCGCGTTCCCAAGTCAATGCGCCCACTGGAAAATACGCGATCGCTCACCCACATTTCGAGGTCGAATCCTCGAACGTGGTCGCGAAGAAGATGGAGCTCATCGGCGGAGGCTGGTTGCGAATCGGTGAAGTACTGTTCATCCACGTTGTTAAGACTACTTGACGTGGAGCGGGAGCAGCGAAACAAGGCGACTTGTCCACAAGGAAGCCCGAGAAGACGACAAACATGGGAAAATAGAAAACACCACTTTCACGACTTTTTGGAGACGATTGATGTCAGAAGATTCCACCGAGCGGGCACGAGGCGTTGTTGCGCGAATTCTTGCGCGTACCGGAACCGCATTGGAATCGACAGCAGGGCAAGAACACTACTCGCAAGCGGGTGAACTCGAGCGCGAAGCGCGAGCAGGGAACCAGGCGTATCCAAGGCTTATCGACGGAACTTGAGGAAATCTCAGAGGTCGAGTACCGACAAATTCGCCTTGAAAAAGTTGTTCTTGTCGGCCTGCGGACAAGCGGGAGTGAAGAAGAAGCAGAAAATTCTCTGCGTGAGCTCGCTGCTTTGGCGCAGACAGCAGGATCCCAAGTTCTCGATGGTGTGATCCAGAAACGGAGTCATCCTGATCCAGCAACCTATTTGGGGTCGGGAAAAGCGCGTGAGCTTGCCGAACTCGTTTTGGCAGACGGGGCTGATACGGTGATTGTCGATGGAGATTTGGCTCCTTCGCAACGCCGCGGTCTTGAAGACGTCGTCAAAGTTAAGGTTGTTGATCGCACTGCGTTGATCTTGGATATTTTTTTGCGCAGCACGCAAAATCGCGTGAAGGCAAGGCTCAAGTTGAACTGGCACAACTTGAGTATTTGCTTCCTCGACTGCGCGGTTGGGGCGACTCAATGTCTCGCCAAGCTGGTGGACGAGTCGCTTCGGGTGAAGGTATCGGTTCACGTGGTCCGGGCGAGACAAAGATCGAATTGGATCGTCGTCGTATTCGTACTCGAATGGCGAAGCTGCGCGAGCAGATCCGTCGGATGGAACCGGCGCGCCGCGCTCAGCGCGCCAATCGAGAGCGTTCCAAGATTCCAGCGGTAGCAATTGCCGGTTATACGAATGCTGGGAAATCAACACTACTCAATGCTTTAACCGGGGCCGGAGTATTGGTTGAAGATGCTCTGTTTGCGACCTTGGATCCCACTGTTCGGCGGACTCAGACTGAAGACGGACGCGCGTACACGCTTTCCGACACCGTCGGTTTTGTCTCGCGTCTTCCCACTCAGCTTGTCGAGGCTTTTCGCTCGACTTTGGAAGAAGTGGGACAAGCTGACGTTATCGTCCACGTTGTTGACGGCGCACACCCTGATCCCGTCGGGCAGATTCAAGCGGTACATTCCGTTTTTTTGAGACGATTGACGGAGCGCGGGATATCCCAGAACTGATTGTCTTCAACAAGGTTGACCTCGCTTCCTCAGAACAGCGGGCGTTCGTGCGTTCTTTGGTTCCCCAAGCCGTGCTTGTCAGTGCAGCAACGGGGGAAGGCATCACTGATCTTCAGCGTGCGATCGCCGATATGCTCCCACGGCCAACTGAGATCATTGATTGCGTCGTTCCTTACGCTTATGGTGCTTTGATCCATCGAGTGCACGAAGAAGGAGAACTCCTCTTCGAAGACTATCTCGAACAAGGACAACGCATTCGGGCACGCGTTGGGGGAGCTTTAGCTGCAGCAGTACGCGCTGTTTCCTACTTTGAAGGCTCGATAGGTGAAGACGCGAGCGATGCCGAAGAGGATCAGTCGTGAGTCGCGAGTCCTCGCTCAAAGCACTCAATCGAGCTCTCGCTGATATTGGTGGCTCCCCGCGGCTGGGGCAAGAAACCATGGTAAGTGCAATCTGCGATGCGCTTGACGCTCCAGAGAACCTGCTTGTTCAGGCGGGGACTGGAACAGGTAAATCCCTGGGGTATTTGATTCCTCTCATGGACTTTGCGATGAATCGAGACGAGCGTGTCCTTGTCTCGACTGCGACAAAGAACCTCCAGCACCAGATCCTCACGAAAGATGCGCCGGTAGCAGCCGATGCCATTGAAGCGACAAGTGGTAGGCGGCCCCGTGTTGCTCTCCTGAAAGGCTGGAATAACTACCTGTGTAACTATCGCCTTGGCGGGGGATATCCGCTCGAAGGAACCCTTTTCGACATGGGGCCTGAGCAAGACGAAGAGGGGACCCATACCACCGAAATGGGAGCACAGATCCTTCGTCTTCGATCGTGGGCTGGAGAAACGGAAACAGGGGACCGCGATGAGCTTGACCCTGGGGTGGATGACCGCGCGTGGTCACAGGTGTCAGTATCAAGCCTGGAATGCCTTGGGAAGCAATGTCCAATGATTGACAACTGTTTTCCTCAAATGGCGCGCGAGCTGGCCCAAGATGCCGATGTCGTCGTAACCAACCATTCCCTTCTTGGAATCAACGCCTTGGGAGAGGGGGACCTTTTTGGTCCGATCGCTGCACTCGCGGTCGATGAAGCCCACGAACTCGCCGACAGGGTGCGCGAACAAGCCTCAGTGTCGCTGTCTGTGAAGATGCTTGCAAGGATCTCAAGGCGCTTGCGTTCTTTGGCGTCAATGGACACCTCGGCTCTGGAAAGTGTGGGTGCCCAGCTCGATTCGGTGATTCGTACTCTTCCAAGCGGGCTTCTTGATGACCGTGCACCGCTATCGGGGATTCTTTCTTCCTTTGATTCAGCTTGCCGTGATTTGGAGACACAGTCCAGCGCGCAGCAGTTAGAGGCAACAGCAAAAGTCATGGTGAAATCCCTCCTTGACCAGCTTGCGCAGGTGGGAGTTGCGTGGGGGAGAGACCCCGAAAAGAGCGTGACGTGGATTGAGCAAGACGATGATCGAGGCCTCAGTGAACTTGTGATCGCACCTCTTCACGTTGCCCCCGCCCTTGCCGCGCATGCATTTGGGGAAAAACCGACGATTCTGACTTCGGCAACCTTACGCTTGGGAGATAGCTTCGAGCCTCTCGCCTACAAGACGGGGGTCATGATGGCGCCTCTGCCGTGGAAGGGGATCGACGTAGGCTCTCCTTTCGATGCGGCCAAACAGGGAATCCTCTATATTGCTGCTTCGCTTGCTGCTCCTCGTCCAGAAGGTCCCAGCGTTGAATCTTTAGAACACATGAGTCGCCTCGTACGCGCTAGTGGCGGCGGAGCTCTTGTGCTTTTTTCCTCGTGGAAAGGTGCACGCGCGGGCGCTGAGCAACTTCGAGCTGACGGGATGAAGGACGTCATGCTCCAAGGTGAGGACTCGCTGAGCACTCTGATCAAGCGTTTCCGTCGCGAACGTGATTCGGTTCTTGTAGGAACGATGTCTTTGTGGCAAGGCGTTGATGTGGTTGGAGATGCGTGTCGCCTTGTGGTCATTGACAAAATTCCATTCCCGCATCCACACAATCCCATGGTCAAAGCCCTGACGCGTGACGCTGATCGGCAGAAACAGAGCGGTTTTTGGCAAGTGAGTGTCAATCACGCGGCCCTCATGATGGCGCAGGGAGCCGGACGTTTACTTCGATCACACGAAGATCGTGGAGTCGTTGCAGTTTTGGATTCGCGCCTCGCCACAAGGAATTACGGCGCGTATATCCGTGCGTCCATGCCTAAGCTCTGGCCGACACACGACATTGATGTTGCCTGCTCTGCCCTTGAGCGTTTACAGGCGGATTTGCCAGAAAAATAAAGCGGTACAACTCACCGCTAAGTGGGAGTTTAGCCCTGTCATCCGCTTGAGTGATCTGCAACAATAGACGTGCTCAGTCGTTTAGGAGGTCATTCATGCCCACCCATGCTCAAAGTCTGTATCCCGGATCTTCAGGCCGTCCTTCGAAGATCGCAATTGTTGGTGCCGGTGCGGTCGGTACTGCTGTCGCTTATGCCTGTTTGATGCGCGGGGATGCTCGTGACATCGTCCTTCATGACATCAATAAGCCCAAGGTGGAAGCTGAAGCCTTGGATATGGCGCACGGTATCCAATTCACGCCCTCCGGTTCCGTAGAGGGATCCGATGACGTAGAGATCGTTCGCGGCGCTGACCTGGTGATCGTCACTGCCGGAGCGAAGCAGAAGCCCGGGCAGTCTCGTCTGGAATTGGCCGGATCCACCGTTGACTTGATGCGTAAGATTTTGCCCAACCTTCTCAACGTCGCTCCCGAAGCGCGCTATATGTTCATCACGAACCCGGTTGACGTTGTCACCTACGCCGCGCTCAAGATTACGGGCCTCCCTCGTAACCAGGTTTTTTTGGTTCGGGTACCGTTTTGGACACTTCACGCCTGCGCTACTTAGTCTCTTTGGAAACCGGAGTCGCAACGCAGAATATTCACGCCTATGTCGCTGGTGAACACGGCGATTCCGAGGTGGCACTGTGGTCCTCTGCTGAGATTGGCAACGTGCCCTTGCGTCACTGGGGACCGACCCTGTCTGGCAAGCTTTTTGACGCTGAGCTGCGTCAGCAAATCGCACTGGACGTTGTGAACTCCGCTTACAAGATTATTGAAGGCAAGGGTGCAACGAACTACGCAATTGGCTTGGCTGCTTCGAACATTGCTCGCGCGGTGCTTCGCGATGAAAACCGGGTCCTGACGATTTCGACCCTCTTGGAAGATTGGGAAGGAATCTCGGATGTCTGCATGGCTGCGCCGACACTGGTTGGGCGAGAAGGCGCTGGGCGCGTGTTGAATCCGCCTTTGACGCTGGCTGAGCGTGACGGTTTGACCGAATCTGCAACGCGTCTGCGTCAGGTTGCTCGCGATCTGGGCTTCTGAGCGCTCCGCTGTTCACTGAAAGGTTTGTGGCCAAGGCATAGGATGCCTTGGCCACAACTATTATGTTTTAGAGCGAACGAATAACGGTAACTACTCTTCCCATAATTGTCGATTCATCGCCCGGGATGGGGGCGTAGTTTTCGTTGTGGGGGAGCAGCCAGACGTGGCCCTGAGTGCGTGAAAACTCCTTCACGGTTGCTTCCCCGTCGATCATTGCCGCGACGAATTGCCCGTTGAGAGCTGTTGACTGGCTGCGGATGACGACGAAATCTCCGTCGAGGATACCGGCATCGACCATAGAGTCTCCGTGTACTTCAAGCATGAAGAGTTCCCCGTGGCCTGTGAGGCGGGTGGGGAGTTCAAAGATGTCTTCGATTGCTTGTTCCGCTGTAATGGGTGCGCCCGCTGCAATTCTTCCGACAAGAGGAATTGCTGATGCTTCTTCGTCAACGTGAGCAGTGGGAATTTCAACCGTGACGACTTTTGTGGAGTCTGGATTCTTCGGTTCTTTTTTTCTTCCCCTAAAACGGATTTGCCAAGTTCTGAGACTTCAAGTGCACGAGGAAGTCCGGGCACTTTCTGGAGGAAGCCCAAACGCTCGAGAGTGTCGAGGTGATGCTTGACGGTTGATGGGGAAGACAATCCAACGACCTGCGCGATTTCTCGCACCGATGGAGGGAAACCGCGAGTGCGTACTTCGGTGTTAATCAGGCGCAGAATCTCGATTTGCCGCTCGGTCAATTCTGTGTCGCTGCTCACGATAATTCCTTCGAGGCTCAAAAGTGGATGGAAGTGAAAGTGTCCCGTGGTCCACTCTCACCGTTAAGAATACGGGAGAAATCAGCTAAATCAAACATATGTTCGAAAATGGCTCGACATTTCTCGAAAGAATTGCTATCGTACAAGTGTTCGACGAACATGTGTACGACCGAAAGGGGAACATTGTGAGCACACTGACTGTTTCTGCCACTCAAGAGGCAAGCCGTCGTCCGCACCTTGAAATCGTTCGTGATGAACCTCTTGCACGTGTCTATGACATTCAAAACGCACCTTCTGTCCGTCGCCGTCGACAGGTTCTTCGCGCGGACGATCCCTCGATGCGGCGTCATCCCGTCTTGGTGCAGCGCACCCAGATCAATCTGCGCCGCGCGCTCAGCTCAGGTCTTGCATTTGTTGCCGCGGTAGGGATTGCGATCGGCGCAGGTCTTGCTCTGCAGACTTCCCCATATGATGGTCCAACGCGGGTTGTCTCCGTTTCCAGAGGGGACAGCGTGTGGAGCTTGGCTCAAGGTGTTGATACTTCTCGTCCCTTGCAGGACGTCGTGACAGACATCGAACAGCTCAATGATATTCAGGGAGCTCTTCAGGTTGGGCAGGAAGTGCGCATTCCGACTCGCTAATGCTTCGTGAACTATCGCTTTGCTCCACGTGTCATAGTTGCGAATCATCACGATCAACCGTAGCGTTAGAGGGTGCATTGCCCCTTCTGTCACAACCCCGATTCGCGTGTGGTCGATACGCGTATTGCGGATGATGGCGCCTCGATCCGGAGGCGAAGGGAATGCACGTCGTGCAAAAAACGATTCACCACGCTTGAGACTTCATCCTTCCAAGTCGTTAAACGCTCGGGTGTGATTGAGCCTTTCTCGCGTAATAAAGTCGTTGCTGGCGTGCGGAAAGCGTGCCAGGGGCGTCCCGTCAGTGATGACGAATTGGCTCTTCTTGCACAGCAGGTTGAAGAGCATCTTCGCACCTCCGGGGTTTCCTCAGTGTCTAGTGATGAAGTGGGGAAGGCGATTTTGCCCTTCTTGCAGGATCTCGACGAAATTGCTTACTTGCGTTTCGCTTCGGTCTACCACGCCTTCAACTCGCTTGATGACTTTGCGCGGGCTATTGACACCCTGCGCCAACGCTCGCAAGAAAAGGCTCAGGCCAGCAAAGCACGCGGCTAAAATCACGGGGTTACTCGTCCCAGTCTTCCATGCCGCGGGGAAACTCGTGGCATGTGAGCGCGTGTAGATCGTGGGTCGCGCGCGTGAGAGCAACGAAGAGATCTCCGCTTCCCTGTTCCAAAATTTCCTGAGGCTCAACGACCACGACGGAGTCGAACTCCAAACCTTTGGCACCAGCTGCAGTCAGGTAGCTCACTCGTTGATCAAGTGCCGCGGCTCCCGATTCATCCGCATGCCACTGGCGAGCTTGGGAATCGGGTACGATGACGCACACGCGGCCATTGCCCTCGCCTTGCTCAAGATTCAAGCGTTCTTCCATTGCGCTTACCGCACCTTGTACGCGAATCCGTAAATCGGCCTCGTCGCGAGCGCGGGAGGCACGGTAACAATGAGGAACATCGCGGACAGCCTCCATGGGATAGAGCACGGGGGAGCCCTGCAATGCCATAACAGACTGCGCGATACGAGTGAGCGTTCGAGGAGTTCGATAGGAGATTGAAAGAACAAACTCCTCGCTGAACGCGCGAGCGGCAGGTCCAAGTGCTTGCTTCCATGAAATCGGACGACGGTGCCCACGTTTTTGATCAAGGTCGCCAACAACTGTCATCGAACGAGTTGGACAGCGTCGAAGAAGACACCGCCACGCCATGGGGGAGAGGTCCTGGGCCTCGTCAATGACGATGTGCCCATAGGTCCACGCGCGGTCGGCGCGCGCCCGCTCGGCCAAAGGAACAACTGCGCGGACCTCTTGGGTCTGACGCATAAGCATCTCAGCAGTCACGATACCTCCGCCTAGGCCCGTTGCCTGCAAGGCGTCGTTTGCGCGTTCGCGTTCTTCCTTTTCACGCTGTTTCTCGGCTCGCGCGCTCTGAGCTGAGGTGACCTCAAGGGTTCCCAGAAGCTCCTCGAGCTCGTCAATGAGCGGAATATCAGCAGTGGTGAAGGGCTTGTCGCCGCTGCGCTTGAGGATCGCGAGTTCTTCAACGGACAGAGGGGATCCTGCGTGACGATTAGCTGCTGCTAAGAGAACGGGACGAGACCATAGTTTGCGCAGGAATGCTGGAGCTTGGGTCGGCATCCACGCGAGGTTGATGGCGCGCCTGGCATCGATTGAATCGCGAATCTCGGCCATCCATGAATTGAGGTCGTCAGGATCGATATCGGCTGCGCTGTGAGCATCTCCCGCTTCGATGATGAGTTTGTTCGCGAGGAGTTCCATGAGTCCCAATGCGAAAGACTCGCGGACAGCATTGTGGGGACGTCCGCTGCGGCGTGCGCGTGAAATTGCAGCGCGCACCTCTTCAGTGGTCAAGGTGACGCGTCGGTTCCAGACTTGAAGGACCTGATCGTGCTGAGGATTACGCGGGATGAGGCGCACGGCCTCGCGAAGAATGCGGGCGAAGGCAGCGCGCCCCTTGATTTCGGCGCACTCGGGTGAATCTTCACCGCTGCTCGACACTCCCGGGACGATGTCACCGATCGTCATCTGGACAACTCCGGACTCTCCAAGGGAGGGGAGAACCTGCTCGATATAACGCAAGAAGGTCCGCGACGGTCCAATGATCAGTACCCCGGAACGCTCAAGGCGTTCGCGCTGGGTATAGAGCAAGTAGGCTGCGCGGTGAAGAGCAACGGCTGTCTTCCCGGTTCCCGGTCCTCCCTGGACGACAAGGATCCCGCGGTCACTTGCTCGAATCACTCGGTCCTGCTCGCCTTGAATCGTTGCGACGATATCGCCCATTCGTCCGCTTCGTGCCGAAGACAGAGCAGACATCAGTGCTCCTTCGCCCTGCAGGGTTAAACCATGCGTGTGGGCCTGCTCGGCATCCAAAAGCTCGTCTTCCACGGAGGTGACGGTGCGTGCGCGGGTCGCAATGTGTCGCCTGCGAACAACGCCTTGTGGGTCTTGGGCCGTTGCTTGGTAGAAAGGCGCGGAGATCGGGGCCCTCCAGTCAACAAGAAGGGGAATAGAGTGCTCATCAAGCAAAGAAACACGGCCGATATAGTGCCGAGATTGGTCGCTCATGTCGAGGCGTCCAAATACCAAACGTTCTTCAACGTTATCGAGGCGTGTCGACAGCTCCGCAAAGTGTGAGGCCAAGGCGTCGCGCTCGGTCCATCCCTGCGCATTTCCCACACCGTGATTTGCATCGATCTTTTGGCGCTGCTCGCGGTACTGAGCGCGCAGTTTATCAAGGCGCAAATATGCGCGATCAACGAAGCTTTGTTCTTCGCTCAAGTGATCTGCGGTGCGAGCTGAGTCAGACATCGGGACCTCTCGGTAGAAAAAGTCTGGCGTTCTATTTTGCCGTATCTGGACCTCGAATTCCTGTGATATGCCCTTGGCGCAATTGTGGGATTAGCCGCGCTGGGAGGATGTAAACAATGTAGTTTTACTATGAGTAGTGCCCACTGGGGGCGAGCTTGACACCGAAGGAGGGGAACGTGACCGAAACCCAGACTCGCGGGGATAATCACCAGGCTCCCCATACTCGTGCGCGAATTCTGGTGACGTATTTCGACGGCGCGATGGATGCAGGCGCTTCCGGCCGCATGGCTGTCGAACAGATGCTTCGCGCCCTTCCCGCCACGCACGTTGCAGACTTTGATGCTGAAGACTTCATTAACTACCGTTCACATCGCCCGGTCATTACCGTGAAAAGCTGGGTGACTGAAGAGGTTGAAACTCCGAAGATCTCTCTTGACCTTTTGCGTGATGACCGCGGAGAGTCTTTCCTGCTCCTCCATGGGCCTGAACCCGATTACCGCTGGCAGACTTTCGCTTCCCGCGTTCGAGAAATCATTACCGAGGCCGGGGTTGAGGTGGTCTTCGGGATGACCGGGATCCCTTCCGGTGTCCCTCACACGAGACCGACTCCCGTCCACGTCCACACGACCGATCCTTCGCTTGTTCCCGCGCAGCCACATATGTCGGCGCGAATCCAATACCCTGGGTCGATGGTGTCTTTCCTTCAATGGCACCTGAAGAAAGCGGGGATCGATGGGATGACTCTTCTCGCGATTGTTCCCTATTACATGTCGGAATCGGCCTATCCTGCTGCTTCTTCTGCTCTGCTGCGTAAGCTCTCCGAGTTTTCTGGTCTCTCGCTTCCCGTGGGAGATCTTGAACAGGGAGCAGCCGAAGACTTTGATGCTTTTGCTGCTCTTGTGGATGCAAATCCTGAGGTTCAGCACACCGTTCGTGCCCTTGAAGAGCACTATGATTCCTTCTCCGGAGATGGCTTAGGTATCCCCCTTAATGCGGTGCCCTCAGCATTTACGGTTGCAGTAGGGGCTGAAAAAGAAACTGAGATAACGGGGATCTCTGATGCGATCGAGGCCTATCTTGCCTCAGTGACCGAAGGCGCAGTGGGAAACACACAGCCGTCTGAAGACGACGAGAAGGTTATTGAAGAAAAAGCCCTCTGTTGACGACCTTCTTGCCGAGGCCCTCAAACGCGTTGCCGAGCGCAAAGAAGGCTCCGATTCGGCCGGGGGTGCACACGCGCCTCGCCACCGTGGCAGTGCTTCCGCTGCGGAGGAAAGTCCGGAACGCGCCGAAGGATCTGCGCAACAAAGCCACGAGGGCTCTGCCGAATAAACACAAACAAGGTGCCTGCCAACTCGCGGAGCCTATGGGAAGCTCTGCGCGGTTTAGGCCTTGTCTGATCCCCAACCGATTTCTGCGTCGCTCATGGCCCGCGCTCCAGCTTGCCATTTTGATAGGTCTTTGCCGCGAAGGGGACGGGCGGGAAGAGGGAGCTTTGCGGAGAAGACGGTCGAGTTCGGCCTCGTTGACGGATTGCGGCGAATACTGGGCGAGGAAGACGATATTTCCTCGTCGTGCACCACGCCCGACTTTGGGGTCGCACAGGGCTTGGACATTTGCGAAGTTCTCCCGCATGCCTGCCAGATCAATGCGCGCGTTGTCACTACCTCCGTGCGCGCTATTGGCCAGCAGAAGACCGCCTTTGCGGAGAACACGATGGCACTGGGAAGTGAACTCGAGGGTTCGTAGCTGAGAGGGGACAGATTCCCCGGCGAATGCGTCGCGAACAATGACGTCAAAGGAAGAGTCTCGAAGCGAATCAATGACCGCGCGCGCCTCGCCGATTCGTATTTTGAGGATAGGTGAGCGTGGAAGATCGAAGGTTTCGCGCGCAAAGCTTGCGATCTTTGGAGAAATCTCAACGACCGTATGACGCGATGAGGGAAAGAGAATCGACCATGCCCAGGGGAGCGCGCAGGCTGCGCCTCCCAAATGAAGAACGCGAAGCGGCGCGGACGAAGGAAATGTTGCTTGGAGCGCACAAGTTGCGTGCTGCATGTACTCAAAATCGAGATAACTGGGGTCCGACGTGTCGATGCACGAGGACTCAGCGCCATCGACAAGAAGCGTTGCGCGCGGACCGTCCCACCGCACCTCAATTGACGGGGAGTCTAGAGTACTCATAGAACAACTCTAAGCGGGAAGGGGGATCCGATGTCGAACGCTCCGCGCGATAAGCGTCGCAAACGCTTTTGGGGAGACGATGATTCTCAAACGAATATCTTGCACATTGACATGGATTCTTTCTTCGCGCAGGTTGAGATTCGTCAGGACCCATCGCTTGTCGGTAAGGCAGTCATCGTGGGGGAAGTGGGAATCGCGGGGTTGTCACTTCTGCGACCTACGAGGCCAGGGGCTTGGGCGTGCGCGCCGGCATGCCTATTGCTCGTGCACGCGCACTGTGTCCAACAGCAGTATTCATCCCTGGGCACTTTGAGCTCTACCGCATGTATTCGTGCAAAGTTATGGAGATTATCGGGCGCTTCAGTCCACTTGTTGAGCAAGTGAGCGTCGACGAGGCTTTTGTTGACGTTAAGGGGTCGAGGCTCCGTTTCGGAACCCCCACTCAGATCGCTCGGGATATCCGTACTCAGATTCGAGGGGACCTTGGCTTGCCGGCGTCGGTGGGGATTGCCTCGACGAAGTCGGTGGCCAAAATTGCCTCTTCGAATGCCAAACCTGACGGTCTCTTGTTGATCCCCGCCGAGGCCACGATTGAATTCCTTCACGGACTTCCAGTTGGCGCCTTGTGGGGAGTGGGGGCCAAAAGCGGGCAGATCCTTGAACGTGAGGGGATCCAAACGATTGGGCAGCTTGCTGAGCATCCTGTGCAGCGTTTGGCTCGTCTTCTTGGGGCCGCGGCTGCACACCAGCTTCATGACCTTGCGTGGGGAATTGACCCGAGGCCAGTGTGCGTCTCTCGTGAAGAAAAGTCGGTTGGTATGGAGAGAACCTTCGAGGTTGATATTCGTGATCGGGGGCTGCTCGAGCAATTTATTACCAAGGCCGCGCATGAATGTGCTCGCCGATTGCGCGAGGGCGGATGGGTATGTCGTCAAGTTGCGATCAAAATGCGCGGTGCGGATTTTTTTCAACGATCACTCGTCAGCAGCGCCTGGCTGCTCCTACTGACTTGGGAAGAGAGATCTCGAGGATTGCACGCGAACTATTTGCTCGTGAGACTCTTCCGAGCGGGGGAGTGAGACTTTTTGGAGTGCGAGCAGAGGGGCTTATTGCTCGAGAAAAAGGCTTTGAAGTCATGCTTGATCAGGACGAACGCCCTGAAGCTGCCGAGCGTGCCATGGATCAAATTCGTGGAAAGTACGGGGCAGGGGCAATCTCGATTGCATCTTTGCTTGAAGAAAACAAGTAGAATGACCTCATGGCACTTTCTGATTACGAGAAGCAAGTTCTTGAGGAGATGGAAGCACAGTTCGACCATCAGCCTTCCTCCTTCCGTGATCACGTGCGCGAAGGCGCTGATGTGCCGCGTTCTTCTTCAAAACTTTCACCTAAGCGGGTTGCTGCTGGCTCGTTGATGATTGTCGCGGGTTTGTTAATTTTGGTTGCCGCTGTCTCTCTGGGGTACTCGGTGATTTCTTTGATCGTTGGGGTCGCGGGCTTTCTTTTCATGCTTGGCGGCGCTTGGTACGCCTTGCAGACTCCGCGGGTTGCGCGCTCGGGCGGGAAGAGGGGTTCTTTTATGCAGCGTCAAGAAGAGCGTTGGGATCGCCGATCTGCAGATGAATAACTGACTTTTTGGATGGATGCCTGGTGAGCGTGCTCGCCAGGCATCCATTTTTATCTCTGGACGGACCTTTCTGTGTCTTTCGGCGAGTCTCCCCACTTCCCTCCACCTCTAGTTGCTTGAGCATATTTTTGCTGGTCAGAAGCGATTCCTGAGTTTTTTGACGAGAAACGCTGAAAATTTTCCCCACTTTCCTCCACTCTTATTTTTCCTTGATATTCCGCGGATATGTGTAGTGAATCTATCGGATTAGTGTGATAAAGCATCCCAAAATGGCAAAACGTGGAGTAAAGTGGGGGAAGATGTCACGGAGGGGAAGGCGGTGAATGATGTTCCTTGGCACTTACGAGCCCAAGCTCGACGACAAGGGACGCGTGATTCTGCCTGCCCGATTCCGGGAGGACATGGAAGGTGGCATTGTTCTGACTCGAGGTCAAGAACACTGCATCTACGCCTTTCCAGCCCAAGAGTTTGAGCAAATGACGGTGGAACTTCGACGAGCGCCACTGTCATCCAAACAAGCACGTGACTATGTCCGCGTGCTGCTCTCGGGGGCGTACAAGGAGGTTCCGGATAAGCAAGGAAGAATCACTCTTCCTCCGGATCTTCGCAAATACGCCGGTCTTGACCGCGAACTGACCGTCATTGGTGCCGGCTCGCGTGCAGAGATCTGGAACTCGCAGGCGTGGAACGATTACCCTGTCCGTCCAGGAAGACGTGTTCTCACAAACTGAAAACGAAATTATCCCAGGAATGTTCTAGTCCGTCATTCCAGGTCTCCTCCCGATGTTCTGACGTCACTTCCCCGATGGCAGAGCACGGTGGGGGACCTGGAACGACGGATACCCATCACACAGAAGGAGGACAGAAGTGTCTGCTGACCGCGATGCCTCGCGCTTGCATGTTCCTGTCCTCCTCAACGAGTGCTTGGACATGCTCGCTCCCGCTATTGAAGCTCCCGGAGCGATTCTGATTGATGCGACCTTGGGGATGGGCGGTCACACCGAAGCGGCACTCAAGCGTTTCCCCCAACTCACGGTCTTTGGTATCGACCGCGACCCCGCAGCAATTGAGCTTGCATCAGCTAGGCTTGCACCCTTTGGCTCTCGATTCCGTGCTTTCCATACGACTTACGACAATATGGCCGCAGTCGCCGACGAGGCGCCAGGAGCAATGGTCGATGGCATTCTCATGGACCTCGGTGTTTCCTCTCTTCAGCTCGACGAAGAAGAACGTGGCTTCTCGTATGCGCACGACGCACCGCTTGACATGCGAATGAACCCCACCGTCGGAGTGAGCGCTGCCCAGCTCTTGGCCTCGGCCTCGAAAGAAGAAATCGCGCGGATCCTGCGGGTTTACGGAGAAGAAAAGTTCGCCTCGAAGATCGCTGCGCGCATCGTTCGTGACCGGGAAACTCAGCCGCTCACGCGAACCTCACAATTGGCGCAGATCGTTCGAGACTCGATCCCGGCCGCCGCGCGACGCACCGGAGGAAACCCCGCCAAGAGGACCTTCCAGGCCTTACGAATTGCGGTCAACGATGAGCTCACGATTCTCGAGGCCGCACTTCCCGCAGCCCTCGAACGACTTCGCGTGGGCGGAAGGATCGTCATCGAGTCCTATCAATCTTTGGAAGACCGCCTGGTTGAGGACATCTTCCGACGTGGAGCAACGGACCAAGCCCCCGCGGGGATTCCCCTCATCCCCGAAGAACTTCAAGCTCGCTTGCAACTCCTCACTCGAGGAGCGCAGCTGGCTGATGACACAGAAAAATCCCATAATCCGCGTTCCGCATCTGTGCGGTTGCGCGGCGCACAGATGATACGTCCCTGGAAGGAAAGACCATGAGCGGAGCCACCAGCGCGCACGCGCGACCTCTCGTCCGGCCTACGTAGGTGAGGAAATTCGACCACTTTTGACAGTGGTCGACTCTTCGCGTCCTCGTCGCTCAGTCATTCCCATGACGATCATCGTGCTGGTCATGATCGCAATCGCTATTGTGGTTCCCATGGTGATTAACACCCACATGGCCCAGACCTCGTACGAGATTCGCGAGTACCAGATTCAGCTCAATGAACTTGAAGCGCAATCATGGACTCTGCAGACTCAACTTCAAGAAAAGGCTTCTCCTGTTGAACTGGAGAAGGCCGCGAAGGCACAGGGAATGGTGCACGCCGGTAAGCTCGGTACCATTCGTCTATCGGATGGCACAGTTGAGGGCGGTGTCGCCGCGCGATGAGGTTGTGGCAGCGCACACGCAAAGCGAGTGATACCACTGCGAATCGCGCCCGTGGAATCGGGAGGATGTTTACCCTCCTCTTTGCGTTATGCGTTCTCCAGCTTTTCGTCATCCAAGTTTTTTTCCAAAGCGCGACTCTTTCATCGGAAGGAGAAAGAGTTCGCACAGCTGTCAGTGAAATTGGTGCGAAACGCGGCAACATCCTCGATGTGAATGGCGTTGTCTTAGCAGATTCAGTTCAGGCCTATCACATTGCGGTCAACCAGCGAGCAATCACGACCTACGAACACAAAGACGACGACGGCAAAGTAGTTGGTCGAGGCCCAGCGGAAGCAGCCAAGCAACTCGCCCCGCTCTTAGGGATGAGTCGTGCCGAATTGGGCGGCATGATGCTGGGGGATTCCACGTATGTCTACCTCAAGAAAAAAATGTCGATGCGGTGACGTACCGTGAGATCCGCAAGCTTGATATCACTGGAATTGAATGGGAGTCGGTCTTCGACCGCGTCTACCCGAACGGGAATACTGCGGCTCCGATCGTTGGTGCGGTGAATGCACAAAGCGACGGCGTTTCAGGACTTGAAGCGTATTTCAACAATTTCCTCCAGGGAACAGCAGGAGAAGAAGCTTACGAGATCTCGCCCAACGGTGCGATTATGCCCGGTGGAAAGCGCACGACCAAAAGAGCCTCAAGATGGCGGTTCAGTACGGACAACTCTCCACGCTGACCTCCAACACCTCGTTCAAGATCGTCTTGATGAACGCGTGCGTAAGCACAATGCGGACTGGGGAGTCGTCGTCATTTCTGATGTGTCGACGGGACGTATTCTTGTTCTTGCCGATTCGGGGTCCACGACGCCGGATGCCGCAAAGCCTCAATCTGTCATGGGGGTGCAGGCTCCCTACGAACCGGGTTCGGTGGGCAAGCTGTTAACTGTGGCCTCGGCCCTGGAAAAGGGAACAACTACGCCAACGAGTCAATACAGCGTCCCGTATAGCATTAACCCTCCTGATGCTGGCGGCCCGATCAAGGACTACCACGAGCACGGAACCGAGACTTTGACGTCGACCGGTATCCTCGCGGAGTCCTCAAACGTTGGAACGATTGAGATTGGCGAGCAGGTAGGCGATCGTGATCGCTACGACTTCATGACGAAGATGGGACTCAACCAACTCACGGGGATTGAGTTAGCTGGTGAATCTCAAGGCATCATGCGTGATTTCGACAATATCCAAGGCCGAGATCGCTACACGATGATGTTCGGACAGTCCTACGCCATCACCGCCGTCCAGCAGAATCAACTCATTCAGGCAATCGGAAACCGCGGAGTGATGATTGCGCCACGAATTATTGACTCAACGATCGATTCGCAGGGGCGTGCCGAGAAAGCCACGGCTCCTCAACCTCAGCAGGTCATGTCGGCGGATCGCTCAAAAGAACTCATCACCATGATGGAGTCTGTTGTCACTGATGAACTGGGTACTGGCCAGACAGCAAAGGTGGAGGGCTACCGCATTGCTGTGAAGACGGGTACCGCAGACATTAAGGTCAACGGAGCTGATGCGGTCGTATCAAACACTGCCGGTTTGATTCCGGCGGAATCTCCGCGTTTGGCGATTTCGGTTGTTCTGTACAACCCGCGTGTGGGCGGCTTGTCTTCGGACTCTGCGGCTCCGCTGTGGGGAGAAGTCGCAACTGAAGCAGTGCGAAACCTGGGGATTCCGGCATCTACAGAAACTGCCCAGCTGTATCCCACGAGGCCCTAGTACGCTAGTGTGCAGTAAATGGGTGAAACCCTAAGGAGAAGCATGCATAGGTCCAGCAAGTGGATCGCTCAAGCATTGGGCGCACAGCTCCACGGCACCGATGTCGAAGTGACCGCGACAGTTGAAACGGATTCTCGAGAAATCACTCCGGGTTCTCTTTTCGTTGCACGTCGCGGTGAGACAAGCGATGGGCACCAGTATCTCGAAGCGGCGGCTGCACGTGGTGCAGTGGCTGCAATCGTTGAACATGTCTGTGATTCGCCTCTTCCCCAGATCGTTGTTTCAGACTCAACCTTCGCCTTGGGAGAACTCGCTCGCGCCTATCTCAGTGAACTGCGTCAATCGCAGCAACTGGACGTGATCGCAGTGACGGGGTCGGCTGGCAAAACGACGACAAAGGATCTTCTCGCCGCGATCATGAGCGAGGATGCTCCAACCGTTGCTCCGCAATTGTCTTTCAATAACGAGGTCGGTCTTCCCCTGACAGTTTTGCGTGCCGATGAGTCGACGCGTCACCTGGTTCTTGAAATGGGAGCATCGGGGCCCGGGCATATTGATTACCTCACGCGGATCGCGCCACCTGACGTAGCCATTGAGCTCATGGTGGGACACGCGCACTTGGGCGGCTTTGGTTCTGTTGAGGGCGTTCGCGATGCAAAAGCAGAATTGATTCGGGGTCTCGTTCCTTCTGGGGTGAGCATTCTCAATCGCGATGACTCGCATGTGATGGAGATGGCTCCACAGGCTCCGGGGCGTATCATCACCTTCTCTGCCGCTGGAAATACAGAGGCTGACCTGTGGGCTGAAGACCTTCACCTTGATGAGCAGGGGAGGGCTGTCTTTAATCTTCATCTCGACGGCTTGACTTTCCCGATGCATCTTGGCTTGGTCGGTATCCATCACGTCTCAAATGCTTGTGCGGCAATCGCGGGTGCATGGGTTTTGGGTATCGCACCGGAAAAGGCGTGCGCGGCTGTTAACGGCCAAGCAGCCTCGAGTCCTCATCGCATGAGCATTCACGAACTCGAGTTTGACGGTCAGCACATCACCCTCATCGACGATTCCTACAACGCGAACTTGGATTCCTTCCGAGCGGGATGCCGTGCTGCTGCGGATCTTGCAGCAGGACGCCCCCTGGTCATTGTTGCTGGTGGCATTCTTGAACTTGGCGAAGCATCGGAAGAAACGCATCGCGAAGTTGCGCGTTTCTTTGAAGACGCAGGTGCGCGCTGCGTGCTTGCCCTCGGTGAAGAATCGCAGTTCTACTTCAGTGAGCGAGGCGAGGACCACACTCATCGTCGCTTCCGGAATGTTGACGAGGTAATCGATGCTCTGCGCGGCATACTGGAAGACAATGCCGTCGTGTTCGTTAAGGGATCCAACGGCTCTGGTGCATGGAAAGTTGCCGATCGCCTAGTGGAGGAGGGCACTTTATGATTGGGCTCATTATTGCCTTTGCAGTTGCTTTAGTCCTGTCGATTTCCCTCACCCCGGTCCTGATCCACTATCTGATCCGGCACCAATTCGGGCAATTTATCCGCCAAGACGGGCCGACCGCGCACATGACAAAGCGCGGGACCCCCACAATGGGTGGCCTGGTTATTATCTTGGCGACGGTCATCGCGTGGCTGGCTGGAAACCTGATTAATGGCCATTCGCCTTCTTGGTCGGGGTGGCTTCTTGTCTTCCTTTGTTGGTATCGGGTTCATCGGCCTTCTTGATGATGCGCTCAAGATCATGCACCAACGCTCTCTGGGGCTGCATGCATGGGCAAAGATCGTTGGCCAGGTTGCGATTGCCTCACTCTTCACGTGGGGAATCTTGGTCAGGCCGAATGTTCATCGTCGTACTCCTGGAATCTTCGATATCTCAATGGCGCGCCCCCCTGGGATTGACCTTCACGCAATGGGGGATCCTCGCCGCCGTGGTTCTCATCGTCATCTGGGTGAACTTTATCGTCGCAGCGTGGTCGAACGCAGTGAACCTGACAGACGGCTTGGATGGCCTTGCTGCTGGTGCGGGGATCTTTGTTTTCGTCTCCTACACCTTCATCTCTTATTTCCAGCTGCTCCAATCCTGTTGGGGCGATACGGTCAATATTTCCGCTTGCTACACCACACGCGATCCGCTTTCGATCGCAATCTTCTGCTCTTCCTTGGTTGGTGCTCTTGCCGGGTTCTTGTGGTGGAATGCGTCTCCTGCTCAAATCTTCATGGGAGATACCGGCTCGCAAGCAATTGGTGCGGCGCTCGCCGGAGTGTCGATTCTGACCGACACCGAGTTCCTCGCCGTACTGATCGGCGGCCTCTATGTTCTGACAACGCTCTCCGACGTTATCCAGATCAGCGTCTTTAAGATGACCCACAAACGAGTCTTCCGTATGGCTCCTTTGCACCATCACTTTGAGCTCAAGGGCTGGAAAGAAATCACGATCGTTATTCGTTTCTGGCTCATTGCCGCGCTCTTTGCGGTAATGGGTGCCGGTTTGTTCTATGCAGAATGGGTGTCTCGACTGTGAATTGGCAGGGCCGCTTCGCAATCCTAGGGTGGGGAGTATCAGGAAAGGCATCTGCTCGCGCGCTGCGTGCACGTGGTGCGCAGCTGCGTGCGTTTGACGGGCGTAGCCCCGATACCTCCTCACAAGGCAAAGCACAGGGCTCCCCGCTCCGCCAGACGAACTCGCTGATGTTGAGGTTGTTTACGACGCGGATGCTCAGGCCCTCTCACGCGAGGCAATCGCATGGAACCCTGACTGTATTGTTGTCTCGCCAGGAATTCCCGCACACCACCCGATTTTTTCTGCCTCTCAAGATGCAGGTATCCCCGTCATCGGTGAAGTTGAACTTGCGTGGCGACTACAAGAAGATTCGTCTCATGCGGGACGGCCATGGCTGTGCGTGACGGGGACGAACGGCAAGACTACGACCGTTGGAATGCTGGGATCTATTTTGCGTGCCTCCGGAGCTAGTGTCGCTGAAGTTGGCAACATTGGTTTGCCGATTTGCGAGGCCGTTGATACCGACGCGGAGGTTTTCGCCGTCGAGCTTTCCTCCTTCCAGTTGCACACGGTTTCTACGGTTTCTCCTTTGGCCTCGGTCTGCCTCAATGTCGACGCTGATCACCTTGATTGGCACGGTAGTGCAGAAGCCTACGCAGCGGACAAAGCTAAGGTTTACCACGCAACGCAAGTTGCCTGCTTCTATCCCTCTTCTGATATCGAGATCGAGCACATGGTTGCCGAGGCAGACGTCATTGAAGGTGCTCGAGCTATTGGTCTGACCCTCGGAATTCCGTCGATTTCTCAAGTTGGATGGGTTGAAGACGCGCTGGTTGAACGCGCTTTCGTGGAGAGGCGCCATATGCAGGCGCAATTCCTCGCCGAAGTTGATGACCTGCGCATTGCTTATCACGATGGGGTTACCGATGCTGCGCGCATGGATGCCACTGCCGCCGCGGGCCTCGCTCGAGCTTATGGAGTGGATCCGGAGGCAGTTGCACAGGGTCTGCGTGACTTCCATCCTGCCGATCATCGACGTGCGGTGATCTCTCACGCCGCGGACGTTACGTGGATTGATGATTCCAAGGCAACAAATGCTCATGCTGCTGCGGCCTCGCTGCGTGGAATTGCTCCAGGAACAGCTATCTGGATTGCCGGGGGAGATACGAAGGGCCAAGAATTCGGCGAGCTAGTCGCAAAAATTGCCCCTCAGCTGCGCGGAGTCGTTGTCATTGGGGAAGACCGCAGCGCGATTCTTCGTGCGCTCGCGCAATATGCGCCGACAGTTCCCTTTGTTGAAGTTGACGGACACGAAGACTGGATGTTCTCCGTTGTGAACGAGGCCGTTGCTCTCTCGCGCCCCGGAGATACTGTTGTGCTTGCACCGGCCTGCGCGTCGTGGGATCAATTCCGTTCTTACGCCCAGCGCGGGGAGGTTTTCCGCGAGGCAGTTGCGCGCCTTGAAGCTCATTGGGCTGCGCAATGACCTCTCTTCTTGAACGCCTCCACATTCCTCGCTTCGAATTTGCGCGGCGAAATGAGGAAGATAAGGTCTACTCGCCTGTTGCGACCTACTACCTCATTGCTCTGCCTGCACTGATTTTGACGCTATTCGGCTTGGTGATGGGTTTTTCTGCATCAGCGGTTACGACGATCTCGCAAGGCGGTAGCCCCTACAGCTCCTTCGCTCGTCAGCTCGCAATTACCGGAATCTCCTTCTTAGTCGCAGCGATCATCATTCAACGTATTCCCTCATCGCTGTGGTACCGCGCGGCACCTCTCGTTTTTCTCCTTGCACTCGGTTTTCAAGGCCTTGTCTTGACTCCCTTGGCTGCTTCACAAGGTGGCAATACCAACTGGGTGTCTCTCCCAGGGCTGGGAACCTTCCAGCCGTCTGAGTTCCTCAAGCTTGCTTTGATCATTGCCCTTGGAAGGGTACTGACTCGAGAAGGCGCGCGGCGCCAAGACTGGAAGCAGATGGCGGTCACGGTGGGTGGCATCGCATTTCTCGCTCTTGTTGACGTCATGCTGGGCAAGGATATGGGAACCGCAATGGTCATGGCAGCAGGAGCTGCCGGAGCAGTGTGGGTTGCAGGCCTGCCGAAGCGCTGGTTCCTCACCATCGCAGCAGCTGTGATTCCTTTGGGAGTATTCCTTGTCTTCCAAACCCAACGCGTTTGAAGCGTATTCTTGCGGTCATGCCGTGGAACCGTCCCGCACGGAACCTGTCTGCTCCCGAACAGATTGACCATGCGCTGTGGGCATTGGGATCGGGCGGCCTGACCGGTCTTGGACCGGGGGCATCGCGCGAGAAATGGAATTACCTCCAGGCCGCGCACACAGACTTTATCTTGGCGATTATCGGCGAAGAGTTTGGCCTTTTGGGGTCCCTCACCGTTATTACGTGCCTGTGCCTGATGATTTGGGGAATGCTGCGGCTCATTCGCACCACGAATTCATTCTTTGCCGCCATCATCACCGGTGGCGTTGCAACGTGGATTGGGATCCAGGCCTTCATTAATATCGCTTCTGTGACAGGGATGGGTCCCGTTATTGGTGTTCCTCTTCCCCTTGTTTCATATGGCGGATCCTCATATCTCTTTACGGTCTCTGCGATTGCCGTCGTTGCTGCCTGCGCGCGCGAGAATGCAGGAATGACAATGGGCCTGAAATTCTCGAGTTTGCGTGACCCCCGCGTCTCGTCGCGGCGTCGTCATCCTGGAAAGAAACGTCAAAGCTCCACGGAAGGAACACGATGAGTGAGAAGATCGTTCTTGCTGGCGGAGGAACAGCGGGGCATGTGAACCCCCTGCTCGCAACGGCCCTTGAACTGCGTTCACGCGGGTACGAGGTCGTCGCGCTTGGAACGAAACAGGGCTTGGGAAACGACCCTTGTTCCGGCAGCGGGGATCGAACTTGTGACAATTGAACGCGTTCCGCTTCCCCGGAAGCCTTCCCTGCAGTTCTTCTCATTGCCGCGTCGCATGAAGCAAGCCATTGCTCAGTGTCGTTCGGTCCTCCAGGGAGCACAGGCACTTGTTGGTTTTGGCGGATATGTGTCCACGCCTGCTTATCTTGCCGCCCGTAAAATGGGTATTCCGATCATCATCCACGAGCAAAATGCGCGGCCGGGTCTGGCTAATCGCTTAGGAGCTCGCTGGGCCTCGGCTTTGGGACTGACTTTCCCCTCGACACCGCTGATTGCCAAGCAAGGAATTACGGAAGTGACGGGCTTGCCGCTTCGCCCTGCCATCCAAGAGCTGGCCGCCACTCGCTCCAGTGAGGAAGGATGCCTCGTTGCACGCGAGCAGGCGGCCTCGAGGCTGGGAATTGATCCGAAGACGGAGACTCTCCTCATCACCGGAGGGTCTCTTGGCGCTCTCAACGTTAATCGTGCGATGATTGCCGCTGCCGCGCAGCTTCCTCCAAACGTGCAAGTGCTTCACTTGACTGGGAAGGGCAAAGACCAGGAAGTTTCTCAGGCGGTGTCTGCAGCTGGCGTTGCGCAACGCTGGCACGTGATTGATTACCTCTCGACAATGGAGGATGCGCTAGCTGTCGCTGACCTCGTTGTCTGCCGTTCAGGAGCAGGTACTGTTGCCGAAATGACCGCACTTGGATTGCCGTGCGTGTATGTTCCGCTTCCTATCGGTAATGGAGAGCAGAAGCTTAATGCCACTGACCACGTTGCTCACGGTGGTGCTCTTCTCGTGGCGGACTCGGATCTGAATGCCCACTACGTTTGTGAGAAGATCTTCCCCCTGCTCGGAAGCGAAGAATTGCAGCAGATGGCGCAGGCATCGCGAGCTCTGGCTCAGCCCGATGGTGCGCTTAAACTTGCCGACCTGATCGAATCGACTCTTCATGGGAAGAAGGCTGAAAAGTGAGTACCTCACATCGCTTCCACCTGATCGGTATCGGCGGCGCTGGGATGTCAGTGGTCGCAGAGCTTTTTGAAAGATCGAGGCCTTGAGGTCTCGGGATCCGATCAAAAGGATTCACCTGTCTTGGACCACCTACGCAGCGTGGGTGTGAAGGTTTTCGTCGGCCACGATGCTGCGCATGTTCCCGAAGATAGTGTTGTTGTCGTTTCAACCGCTGTCCGAGAGACAAATCCAGAACTTGCTTATGCCCGCAAAGAAGGGCTGACGGTTATCCATCGATCTCAAGCTCTTGCTCTGGCCGCTAGCGGGATGCGTTTCGTTGCGGTTGCAGGCGCTCATGGAAAAACGACGACCTCGGGAATACTCTCAATGGCCCTGCGTCAGGTGGGCGCAGATCCTTCGATTGCGGTCGGGTCTGTCATTCCTGAACTTGGTTCGGGAGCTCACTTGGGCAGTGGAGATATTTTCGTTGCCGAGGCCGATGAATCCGATGGTTCTTTCCTGAACTACACGCCGTGGATCGAGATCGTCACCAACGTTGAACCCGATCACTTGGACCGCTATGGAAGTCGCGAGGCCTTCGAACAAGTTTTCGTTGACTTTGTCGGGTGTCTTCGCGAGGGCGGAACACTGGTGTGCTGTGGCGAGGACGCGGGGAGTGCCCGCCTTGCTCGTTACGCGAAAGAACACGGTATTGATACCGTGACCTATGGGCGTGAAGGGCAGGAAAGCCATGAACTGGGCGCGCCCTGCGACGTCGTCATCAAAGACGCGACAACCGATGGACACGTCGCATCGGCTCACGTTGTTTGGAACACCGAAACGGTTGAGATTAATCTGCGCGTCCCGGGCCTGCACAACATTGTGAATGCTGTGGCCGCGTGGATTGCTGGTGTGCGCTTGGGTATCGAAGCAGGTCTCATGGCTTCCTCACTCTCTGCGTTTAGCGGGACTTCTCGCCGTTTCGAATTCAAGGGGGAAAACGGCGGTCGTCGGCTCTTTGATGACTATGCGCATCACCCCACGGAGGTCGCAGCAGCCATCACCCAGGCCCGCAGCGCAGCTGGGAATGGGGACGTAAGCGTTGTCTTCCAGCCTCACTTGTATTCGCGGACCCAGTCTTTCGCGGAGCGTTTTGCCGATGCGCTTTCTCATGCGGATCATGTCTATGTCTGTGATATCTACGGAGCGCGTGAAGACCCCGTTCCGGGAGTTGACTCGACTCTGATCACCTCGCATCTGCCAAAAGCGCGCTATGTCCCTGACATGCATGAGGCCGCTCGTCTAGCTGCTCGCGAGGTCAGCGAAGGCGGGATTCTCCTGACCATGGGTGCAGGATCAATTACCCAATGCGATCACGACGTGCTCGATGAGTGGGAACACGAGGGCGTGGGGAGCGCTCAGTGAAACAACCCCCTCGTCCTCGTCGCAGCCGAGCTCTTCCTCCTCAAGAACCGGCGAGCGCCCCTGAACCCGCCCCCGAAGACGATCGCCGAGGCGCAGCTGAGGTGGTCGAGGCCCCGCAGGCCTCGGCGGAAAGCGAATCGCGTGTTGCTTCGGCCTCGACGCAGGGCGAAGAAAGTGGGAGTGCGCGCGAGGCTCGCTTTTTCGGCGGGTGCACGTGCCGCGCGGATCCGCCGGGGGAGCGAAGCAGGTGATGAGCGTGCCGCGAGACGTGAACGCAATCGCGAGTTGCGTCGTTCACGACGCGAAGCAGCAGCTCGTCCATCCAGTGGGGAAATTCTTCGCCGCCCTATCGGGCAGTCGGATGCGGCGACAGTTTTAGGTTCGAGCGAAGAGAGCGCGACTGCTGACCTCAATGAGCGTCGAAAAAGAACGCCAGCAGGCGCAGCGGCGACTAGTGATCACTCGGATTGCGACGGTATCTGCGGCGTGTGTCGTGGCTATTGCACTCGTGTGGGGGATCTTCTTTTCTCCTCTATTCGCGCTGGACATGTCCAAAGTGTCGATCGAAGGCTTGGGAGACGATAGCGCCACAACCTCTGAGGTACAAGCTGCTGTTGAACCGTTTGCTTCTACTCCACTCCCACGCCTATCGACCTCAAAAAGTGAGCGCCGCTGTTGGTGAAGTGCGCTTAGTTCGCGAGGCTCAAGTTGCGCGCACGTGGCCCCGAGGCCTAAGGGTTACTGTGCGCCCGCGTCAGGCGGTTCTTGCGGTAAAGGAGGGGCTGCTTGGTCCTTGGTGGACGATCAAGGCGTGAGTTTGTCGTCCTCTCCTTCCATGCCCGAAGGAATGGCGCCGACAACTCTGCCTGATGGAGACGAGCGTTCGCGTGCTGCCGGTGAGGTTGCTGCAATTTGGGCGGCAATGGGAGACGAATTACGTTCTCAAATCACGATGATCACTCATGACGGCCAGACCGTATCGATGACCTTGTCGAACTCGCGGACACTGAATTGGGGAGTCGTTAGCGAAAATGATCTAAAAGCGAAAGTGGCTCAGGTTTTGATCTCGCAGCGTCAGGCGCGCACCTACGACGTGTCTTCTCCCGTGCATCCTGTCACTTCTTAAATACGAGAAGCGACACGCCCACGAATGACCTTGAAGAAGAGGTGTCCTACCCCTACCGTCTTTCCGTCTAAATGCAGGTCAAACATCAACCTTCCACTTGAGGTTTAAGGTTGGTGCGCAGAAAGAGGGCAGGGTTATGGTCGCACCGCAGAATCATCTGGCGGTTATTAAGGTCGTCGGAGTCGGTGGTGGCGGTGTGAACGCCGTCAATCGAATGATTGAAGTGGGCTTGAAGGGCGTTGAATTTATCGCCGTGAACACGGACGCGCAGGCTCTGCTCATGTCCGATGCAGAAACCAAGCTTGATATCGGTCGCGATCTCACGCACGGCCTCGGCGCTGGCGCAGATCCCGCGGTCGGTCGCCAGGCTGCCGAAGATCACATCGACGAAATCACCGAAGCCCTCGAAGGCGCAGATATGGTCTTCGTGACCGCTGGTGAAGGCGGCGGTACCGGTACCGGCGCTGCCCCCGTCGTTGCAAAGATTGCACGCACCGCGGGTGCACTGACCGTCGGTGTTGTCACTCGTCCCTTCTCCTTCGAGGGAAACCGCCGTGCATCTCAGGCCGATGCTGGCGTGGAAAAGCTGCGCGAAGAAGTTGACACCCTCATCGTGATCCCCAACGATCGCCTCCTGCAGATTTCTGATGCGAATATTTCGGTTCTCGAAGCTTTCCGCGCTGCTGACCAGGTCCTCCTTTCAGGCGTCCAGGGCATCACCGAACTGATCACGACCCCGGGCCTGATCAACGTTGACTTCAACGACGTTAAGTCCGTGATGAAGGACGCCGGTTCTGCCCTTATGGGTATCGGTTCTGCAACCGGCGAAGATCGCGCTCTGCGTGCGGTCGAGTCGGCAATTTCTTCGCCCCTTCTCGAGGCCTCCATCGATGGCGCCCACGGCGTCCTCATGTTCTTCCAGGGTGGATCCGACCTTGGTCTGCAGGAGATCTACCAGTCCTCGCTCCTCGTTCGCGAGGCCGCGCACCCCGAGGCGAATATCATCTTCGGTTCGGTTATCGACGATTCGCTGGGCGACGAAATCCGCGTGACAGTTATCGCTGCGGGTTTTGATGAGGTCGCGACGCAGGCGGGACCGGTCAGCGAGCCCGTCATTGCGCCTCGCCCCGTCCAAGCTCGCCAGGAAAAAGAGCGAGCAGCAGTCAGCTCCGCAGCGCCGCCTCGGTGAAGTTGCCTCGGCTCATACCGCTGCACACCGCGCGGATCCGGAACTGCCGACTCGTACCAATCAGATTCCGATCGCGCGTCCGACCGAAGAAGATGGATCGAAGGAGGTTCCTTCGTCTCTCGAAGTTCCTCGCGTCTTCGAAGAGGAACAGCATTCGGATGTCTTGGATATTCCGGACTTCCTGCGCTGATGAAGCATACTGACCTGCCCGGTGCCCGCGTCTTCTTCACTGAAGTTGGCGCGGGCACCGACCCATACCGGGACAACTATGGCGCACACGTTCCCGATGACCCTCGACTTGTTGAAGAGCGGCGTTTCGGACTATTTACGGAGATCGGAGCGCCAATCGTCTGGATGAACCAGACGCATTCGGCCACTGTTGAGCTTCTTGATCCCGCAAAGATTTCTCAGTATGAGTCTGGGCGTGTGGGGGGAGTGGGGCCCCATTGAGTCAGACGGAATCGTCGTCGATTCTCGCCAATGGGAAGCCCCGCCAGCTCTTGCGGTAATGACTGCGGACTGTATGCCGGTGTTGTTGAGTTCGCGCCAGGGAGTCATCGGCGCGGTCCACGCTGGTCGGGTCGGCTTCCTTCACGGAATCTTGTCCCATGCCCTTGACGCTTTTCATTGCCAAGGCGTGCAAAATAAAGAAATCTCTATGCTTGTCGGTCCGTGCATCTGCGGTAAATGTTATGAAGTTTCTCCGCAGATGAGATCAGAGAGCGCCGCCAGCTGCTCAGCTATTGCCTCGCAAACATCGTGGGGGACCGAGGCCTTAGATTTGCCGGGTGCTGCCTTGCAGTGGGCTCGCGAATGTGGGCTTAGTGCTTCTTGGGTGGGTGAGTGTACTCTCGAGAACCCGGCTTACCATTCCTACCGTCGTTCCCCTGAATGTGGGCGTTTTGCGTCGGTAATTGCGACATGCCGACACTCTTAAGCTGAAGCGATGCTCTGGGGCATTACCTTGTGCACAGGTCCCATTATTTCAAGGAGAGCATGATGTCAGGCTTCGGAGCGAAAGCACGCCAATTCATGGGTTGGTACACCCCGGAAGAGGTCGATGAGAGCACTTTGGACTTCCTTCCCGAAGAGTTTGAGGAGACAGAGGTGGCTCACATTACGCCCACTCCCGCATCGAATGTCACTCCGATTCACCGCGAGGAGCGTCGTAGCTCTCAGCAGGCCGATCTTTCTCGGATTGTGACAGTTCGCCCGCTGAACTACAACGATGCTCCCGCAATTGCTGAACCCTATCGTGACGGCATTCCGGTGATTATGAACCTCTCGGAGGTTTCCGATAAAGATGCGCAGCGCTTCATTGATTTCGCTGTCGGTCTGACCTACGGACTCCAGGGTGTTTTTGAGCGCGTGACCGATCGTGTCTTCCTCCTGTCACCCCACAGCGTCGAAGTTACTGGCGACGTCACCGGCTCCAATCGTTCGGCTACTGCACTCTTCGGGCGCTGACAATGGTATTCCTGTGGCTGGGAGGGGCGATTGCTCTTCTTGCCGGTCTTTACATGCTCGTGCTGATCGCACGCATGATCTTTGACTGGATCCGCCTCCTCTCGCCGTTATGGCGCCCACAGGGAATCATTCTGCTGATCGCAAATGTGATCTACTTTTTCACAGACCCTCCACTAAAATTTCTGCGCAAGATGATCCCACCGGTTCGTTTGGGAGGAAACGTCGCTATCGACACGGCCTTCCTGATCGTCTTCTTGGTGACGATCCTGTGTAAAAACCTTGGTGTTTTCATTCGGAGCTTCGGTGTTTGATCTGTGCAGCTGACGCGCGCTCTCGATCCCGTCGCACTTGCGTGTCGCCCGAGTAATAAGTGAAATATGGGGAAATTGGTGTTATTGTGACGCTAGTTCCGCTATTATTCCAGTGTGTAGTTCGGGTCATCCTCATCGGTGATCCGGTGGTGTGAGTGCACTTGCACCACGTAACAAGTACCGAGAGGTAAACAAATGGCTCTGCTCACAACCGAAGATGTTTTGAACAAAACCTTCAACATCGTTAAGTTCCGTGAAGGATACGACCAGGTCGAGGTCGACGATTTCCTTGATGAAGTTGTTTCCACGATCTACACCCTCCAGGCTGAGAATCAGAACCTGCGCGAAGAGCTCGAAGCAGCTGAACGTCGCGTAGCCGAGCTGTCGAACGGCCAAGCCACCACCTTCACGGCACCCGAAGAACCCGAACCCGTCGTCGAAGAGGCACCTGCCCCCGCAGCGTCTGTCACCGAGACTGTCGTTGCCGCTCCTGTCGCCCCCGCGACCCCGGAGAGCGCAGAGTCTGCAACCTCGATGCTCGCTTTGGCTCAGCGTGTCCACGACGAATACGTGCGCGATGGTCGCGAAGAGTCCGATCGAATCATTGCTGACGCCAACGCTAAGCGCGATGAGATCATCGCGGATGCTCAGAACCAGCACCAGAACATCCTTTCTCAGCTGGATCAGGAGCGTTCGCTGCTCGAAGGAAAGATCAACGAGCTTCGTTCCTTCGAAGCCGAATACCGTGCAAACCTGCGTGACCACCTCGAGGGCCTGCTCAAGGAAGTGAACGCCGGTACGCAGAACTGATTGTCTTTTAGACATCCGTTATCTTTCTCTATGACGGTGGCGCCTGAGCGGCGTCACCGTCATAATCTTTATGTGAAGAAAAATAACCGCGCGATACTCATCTGGGCATACGTCATTGCAATCCTTGCGCTCGCACTTGATCAAGCCTCGAAGTTTTGGGCACTGAAGAATCTAGGAGACGGCACTGTTCGTCCGCTTCTTGGATCTTTTCTCCGCCTTGAACTGACCGCCAATCCGGGCGCTGCGTTTTCACTGGGATCTCACACGACGATCATCTTCACATGCATTGCCTGCGTCGTCGTTACTGCAATCATCATGTATCTTCCCCGGGTTCGCTCGCGCTTCCTTGCCTTCGGTTGCGCTCTTCTTCTGGGTGGGGCAGCGGGTAACCTTGTCGACCGATTTATCCAAAACCCAGGCTGGGGTAACGGACACGTTGTTGATTTCATTGGTTACGGGAACTGGTTTATTGGAAACGTTGCCGATATCTGGATTGTCTGTGCTGTCATCCTTCTCTTTATCGGTAGCTTTATCGGCCCCAAACGTGGCGCTCACTGATCATGCCTGAAACTCGCCTCATGCCTGTTCCTGACGCTCTCGTGGGAGAGCGTATTGACGCAGCTCTTTCTCGAATTCTTGGACTCTCACGCTCGCGATGCAGTGACCTGATCCTTGAAGGACATATTCGAGTCAATGGAAATGCCGCCTCGAAATCGCTCAAGCTCGGCGAAAACGACCTCCTCGAAATCACCATCCCAGATCCGGAAGTTCCTGTCACTCCCGTTGTTGGCATGGATATTCTCACGACGATGACGACATTGTTGTTGTGAATAAACCTGTTGGGGTCGCCGCTCATTCTGGTCCCGGATGGACGGGTCCGACGGTTGTTGGCAATCTTGCAGCAGCTGGGTATCGCATTACGACACACGGCCCGGTTGAACGTCAGGGGATCGTTCACCGCCTCGACGTGGGAACCTCCGGCGCGATGATGGTTGCCAAATCAGAACTTGCCTACTCGGTTATGAAGCGCGCATTCAAAGAGCGCACAGTCCGTAAGATCTACCACGCGGTCGTTGCGGGGCATCCCGATCCGGCCTCGGGAACGATCGACGCACCCATTGGTCGTCACCCTTCTCGCGAGTGGCGGATGGCCGTGATCGACGGGGGAAAACACGCGGTGACGCATTATGACACCCTCGAGTTGATGGCGGGTGCGGCGCTGCTCGAAGTCCACTTGGAGACCGGGCGTACGCATCAGATTCGCGTTCACATGGCGGCTGTCGGACATCCTTGCGTCGGAGATGTCTTTTACGGGGCGGATCCGACGAAGGCGGAGGAACTGGGCTTGGAACGTCAATGGCTTCACGCCGTTGAACTCGGCTTCACCCATCCGCGCACTCAACTTCCTGTAACTGTTCGCGCGCCTTACCCGGATGACCTTCAAAGAGCTCTCGAGACTTTGCGTGAAGCTTAAGGCTTGATCTTTCGATTCAATCAGTACGGCCTGAAGAGAAACACTAGACTGGAAGCATGGCACCTGTGGACTCGTTCGTGCACCTGCACAATCACTCGGAATACTCGATGCTCGATGGGGCTGCGCGAATCAAGCCGATGGTGGCAGAGGCCCAACGTCTAGGGCAGCCCGCAATTGGTTTGACCGACCACGGATACCTTTTTGGTGCCTATGAGTTCTACGATGCAGCAACGAAAGCCGGCATTAAGCCCATCATCGGACTCGAAGCCTATGTGACCCCTGGGACTTCTCGTTTTGATCGCCAAAAGGTCACCTGGGGTGAGCCCTGGCAGCGTTCCGACGATGTTTCGGCCTCGGGGTCCTACAATCACCTCACATTGATCGCCTACTCAACCGAGGGAATGCACAACCTTTTCCGCTTGGGATCCTACGCCTCGGTAGACGGACAATTTGGTAAGTGGCCGCGCGCAGATAAAGAACTTCTCGAGCGCTTCCATAAAGGACTGATTGTCTTCACCGGTTGCCCCTCAGGGGCGGTGCAGACCCGCATGCGTTTGGGGCAGTGGGACGAGGCCGTGGCGGAGGCTGCGGAATTACGCGATATTTTCGGGCCCGAAAACTTCTATGTCGAAGTGATGGATCACGGGATTGAGTTTGAGCGTCGTACCCAAAAGCAGCTCCTCGAACTAGCCAAGCTCATGGATGCCCCGCTGGTAGCGACCAACGATGCGCATTACGTGAAAAAAAAGAAGATCGCGGGATCCAAGACGCGCTCTTGTGTATCAACTCGGGGTCGCGAATTTCCGACCCTGATCGCTTTAAATTTGACGGCGATGGCTACTACATCCGTCCCTCCGAAGAAATGCGCTCGATCTGGAAAGAGCTGCCCCAGGCCCTGTGATTCGACGCTTGAGATTGCCGAAAGATGCGAGGTCCACTTCCACACGACTGCGGAAGGCGCCTCGTATATGCCGGACTTTCCGGTGCCCGAAGGGGAAGATAAGACCTCTTGGTTCATCAAGGAAGTCGAAAAGGGTCTTCAGGAGCGATTCCCGAAGGGGATTCCGGATGCTGTGCGTAAGCAAGCAGAATACGAGGAAGACGTCATCATCAAGATGGGTTTCCCCGGCTACTTCCTGACGGTTGCGGACTACATCAACTGGGCGAAGAGCCAAGGAATCCGCGTCGGGCCGGGCCGTGGTTCCGGTGCTGGATCCATGGTCGCCTATGCGATGAAGATTACCGAGCTTAACCCGCTCAACCACGGGCTGATCTTCGAACGCTTCTTGAACCCCGAACGTATTTCGATGCCTGACTTCGACGTTGACTTCGACGAACGTCGTCGCGATGAAGTCATCGAGTACGTCAAGCAAAAGTATGGTGAGGACCGTATTTCTCAGGTCGTTACCTATGGTCGAATCAAGACGAAGCAGGCTCTGAAGGACTCCGCGCGTATTTTGGGGCGCGATTTCAAGGTAGGGGAGCAGCTGACGAAGGCCTTGCCGCCATCGGTCATGGGCAAGGACATTTCTGTTGCGGGTATCTTCGACGAGAATGATAAGCGCTACGCCGAGGCGGCGGAGTTCCGCAAGTATTACGAAGAGAACCCGGACATTCACGAGGTCGTTCAATATGCTCTGGGCCTTGAAGGACTGACGCGTCAGTGGGGTGTACACGCCTGTGCAGTGATTATGTCTTCACATACGCTGACGGACATCATCCCGATCATGAAACGTCCGCAAGACGGCGCAATCATTACGCAGTTTGACTATCCGACCTGCGAAGGATTGGGCCTGCTCAAGATGGACTTCTTGGGCTTGCGAAACCTCACCGTCATCTCCGATGCTTTAGAGAACATCAAGCTCAACGGGAAAGAAGATCCAGATCTAGACCATGTGGCGTTGGACGACCCGGCAACCTACGAGCTGCTGGGGCGCGGAGATACTCTGGGTGTCTTCCAGCTGGATGGTGGCGGTATGCGCGATCTTCTCAAGCTCATGAAACCCGACAACTTCGAAGATATCTCGGCTGTGGGTGCGCTATATCGCCCGGGGCCCATGGGTGCAAATTCCCACACGAACTACGCGTTGCGTAAGAACGGGCGTCAAGAGATCACTCCTATTCACCCTGAGCTTGCGGAGCCACTTGAAGACATTCTTGGAACGACTTTCGGTCTGATCGTCTACCAGGAACAGGTCATGCAGATCGCCCAGAAGCTGGCGGGCTACTCCCTGGGCCAGGCAGATATTCTGCGCAAGGCCATGGGTAAGAAGAAGAAGGAAGTTCTGGACCAGCAGTTCAAGGGCTTCCGCCAGGGCATGATCGATAACGGATACTCCGAAGAATCGATTCAAGCTCTGTGGGACGTCGTCGTTCCCTTCTCTGCCTACGCCTTTAACAAGGCGCACTCTGCAGCTTACGGTTTGGTGTCCTACTGGACTGCTTATCTGAAAGCGAATTACCCAACGGAATACATGGCAGCCCTGCTGACTTCAACGAAGGACAACAAGGACCGCCGTGCGCTCTATCTGGCGGAATGTCGTCACATGGGAATTACGGTTCTTCCTCCCGATGTTAATCATTCGATGGGAACCTTTGCTCCTGATGGTCAGGATATTCGTTTCGGTTTGAACGCGATTCAAAACGTTGGAACTAACGTCGTTGATGCCATCGTGGAGACCCGAAGGGAAAAGGGAAAGTTTACAAACTTCCAAGATTTCCTCGACAAGGTTCCCCAGGTTGTGTGCAATAAGCGCACCATTCAGTCCTTGATTCGCGCGGGAGCTTTCGACTCGCTTGGCTATACCCGTCGTTCGCTTCTCGCCCGCTGCGACGAGGCCGTGGATGCGGTGATCGACCTGAAGCGCAACGAGGCAATCGGGCAGTTTGATCTTTTTGGCGGCATGGGGATGGGAGATGAACCGGGCTCTTCACTGGCCATCGAAATCCCGAATCTGCCTGAGTTTGACCGTCGCCAAAAGCTCGCCGAAGAACGCGAGATGCTGGGATTGTACGTTTCAGACCACCCGCTGCGAGGCCTCGAAGGAGCGCTGGAGAGACACCAAGACGTCGAAATCGCGCAGATCGTTGGCGGCGAAGAGTCCATGGTTGATCGAACCGTGAAGATCGCGGGATTGGTTTCCGCGGTCCAAACAAAGGTCACGAAACAGGGCAATCCCTGGGCAATCGCGACGATTGAAGACCTGAGCGGCTCGGTGGAAGTGCTCTTCTTCCCTCGTGCCTATGAGACTGTCCAGACTTTCCTTGCTCCCGACTTAGTCGTTCAGATTGAGGGCCGCGTCAATACGCGCGACGAACAGGTATCGATCTACGGGCAGTCCATGAACATTCTGGAATTGCGCGAGGACGGTAATGTGCCCCTCGACCTGGAATTGGCAGCATCGCGCTGTACGCCCGAGCTTTTGCGTGAACTCAAGGAAGTCCTCGAGACTTTCCCAGGGTCCTCACCCGTACGACTACACCTGCGTGAACCCGGACGCGTGACCATTGTCGAGCTTGACTCTTCGCTTCGAGTGACGCAATCGGGTCCCTTCTTCAGTCACGTGAAAGCGGTTGTCGGAGCAGACGGTGTGCTGACCTCGCACTGATCGCGCGAAACCCGGTTGAAAATGCCGCCCGCGGGGGAGGGCGGTATCTGCGCGTGGTGGCCGGTGGCCTCGTCGCTTAGTTGACGACGCTCACGCGCGCCGCGTAGGTCCCTGTGGCAGTGTGAAGCTCGACGAGCTCGCCATCCTCGAGGGCGTGTCCGCGCCGGGTCTCTACCTGGCCATTGACGCAAACGTCGCCACTTTGGATGAGTTCGCGTGCCTCGGCCCCATCTTCAACAAGGCCAGAAAGTTTAAGGAACTGTCCAAGGCGGATAGCCCCGCGAACCTCGATTGTGGGTACCGATGACATATGCACTCCTGCGCTTCCAAAGTCTTCTCTTTGCTTTGTATTATCACACGCGCCGCGCACGCGATACGATAGGCCAAGTAATCAACATGAAGTGGGAGGGCCCTGTGTCTGAAGACCAGAATCGGGACCTTGATGCGCAATTTCGCGATCTAGTCGCAGGCATGGAAACCGATTTGGAAGCGGGTGGTGTGCCCGAAGAAGCGGCGGCCAGCCAGAGTCCAGCCGCTGACGACCTTGACACTCCCGTTGATGAGTCTCTTCACCTTGAAGGGGGAAAGCTCTCCGTCGCCTTGATCCTCGCGCCGATTCCTTCTGCCGAGGCCTTGCATTCCCTTCTTGCTCTTTCTGGAATCCACGAGGCCGTGGTTCGCCTGAAACCGTGGACGGGGGTTTGGCTTCGCGTGCAGACCCAGACGACGCAAGAAGACGAACTGAACGTGCTGCTCACCGGGCGTCGAGAGATGCCCGCCGAGGTTGACAAGGTTGCTTCTGTAATCTCTCGACTCTCAAAGTACGGAGCAGTTGCGATCATGTCCTGGCTCGTCGAGGGCGACGGAATCGAACCGGGAGTTTCGGGGCAAATTACCGCTCAACGCTACGTCAATGGCCATAGTGAAGACGATATTCCAGCGGGGCTTTTGCTTGGAGCAATGCCTCAGGCAACCGAGGATTTACTTCTTGGGCGTACGGTTCCCGCAGACTATCCCGATTCGATTCAAGCCGATGGCAAAGGCGGCAAACGAGGCCGTTTCATGTGGTTCAGGAAGCGTTGATGGTGGATATCGGAGAGGCGCAGAAGAACCGTTTGGCTCAGCGCTTAGCGATGGCTTCTCACAATCGTGAGGATTCGGGTCAGCTCTTGGAAGCAACCGCGCGGGCTCTTCAAAGTGGTGAAGACGGCAGTGCGTCGCAGCTTGAGGCACTGGTTCATGCCTTCGAAAACGAACGCATGATTGTCCCAATCCGCGTTGAAGAAGATCCTCGGGTGACGGGGATTCACGCGGGGGAGGCCGGGCATGATCCCGTCGGCTTTATTCGCGTTGAAACGGTAGCAGGGCCGGCGATTGCTGCCTTTACCTCAGCGCAGTCACTGAGTGCGTATGACCCGAATGCTCGTCCCATGGCCCTGAGCTTTCGTCGCCTCGCATTGGCTGCATTAGTTGAGAGCGCAGGCAAAGTAATCGTGGACCCTGGCAGCCGCGATATTCTCATCCCGCGCAGCGCGACGAGCGCGCTTGCTCAGGGAGATCACTGGCTCCCAGCTTGGAAAGATCATGAACTACGGGACCTCCTTGCCCGGCAGGCACAGGATGAATGCTCATCGATTACGGATCTGAGCGTCGAGTATGCGGGAATGGGTGTATGCAGGGTGAGCCTCTTCATTGATCCGCAAGGAGTGGAAGAAGCGGATCGTGCGCAGTTGCGTGAAAAGGTCTTGCATACGATTGACGTTTTGAATTCGAATAAGCGTCTGAGAGCCGTTGCTGATGATATTCAGTGGGTTCCGCGCTGGGGGACAATAGCCGGATAGGGGTACTACAGGGCGAGCATGTGAGAGATTCCATCGCTGTGGCCGCTGAAGGCCTTCGCGTTGAATGGAATTTTTTGCTAAGATTGTTTCGACCAATCGGGGATTTCGCCCCGATCGTGCAAGCGGAGTTTCTCCCACCTTGATTCCCGCCCGGGTTGCCGGGTTGCCCACGTAGAGCCAGGGGATCGGGTTAAACGGTAGCATCCGGACGGATGTTGTTGCCGGGATAAGCCTTCGTGCGCACAGTGGCACGGAGGCATTTTTCGTGTCACGGATACGACTGTGGAAGGAGCCACTCATTAGCGAGCCTCGCATCAATGAGCGGATTCGAGTTCCCGAGGTACGTCTCGTGGGACCCGGAGGAGAACAGGTTGGTGTTGTCCGCGTGGAAGACGCACTGCGTCTTGCTGAAGAAGCGGGCCTCGACCTGGTCGAGGTTGCACCCGACGCCAAGCCGCCGGTTGCAAAACTCATGGACTACGGAAAGTACAAGTACGAAGCGGCCCAGAAGGCCCGTGATGCTCGCCGTAACCAGGCGAACACCCAGCTGAAGGAAATCCGTTTTCGACTGAAGATTGATGACCATGATTTCTCGGTGAAGAAGGGACACGTTGAACGTTTCCTTTCTGCCGGCGACAAGGTCAAGGTCATGATCATGTTCCGCGGTCGTGAGCAGTCACGGCCCGAAGCGGGCGTCCGACTCTTGCAGCGTCTGGCTGAAGAAGTGGGAGAACTCGCCACCGTCGAATCTATGCCTCGTCAAGATGGCCGCAACATGACCATGGTTCTTGCGCCTACGAAGCGCAAGTCCGATGCGGTGAACGAGCAGCGTAAGCGTCGCGAAGCCGAGCGTGAAGAACGCCGCGGTAAGCGCGCCGAACGCGCCAGTAAGGACCAAGCTCGTGCGGCCTCGCAAGAGGCTGATGCACAGAAGTAGTGAAGGCAGGGGCTCAGCCCCCGTCCGGAAGAAGAAGGATCAAAATAATGCCGAAGAATAAGACGCATTCCGGTGCAAAGAAGCGTTTCCGCTTGACCGGAAAGGGCAAGATCATGCGCGAGCAGGCAGGCGCACGCCACCTCCTCGAGCACAAGTCCTCCCGCAAGACTCGTCGTCTGGCCACCGATCAGGTTCTGGCCACCGCCGATGTCAAGCGCGTCCGTTCCATGCTGGGCAAGTGACCCGCACCTTCGACAAGGAGATTTAGAAAATGGCACGTGTTAAGCGTTCTGTTAACGCCAAGAAGAAGCGTCGCACCGTACTTGATCAGGCATCCGGCTACCGTGGCCAGCGTTCGCGCATGTACCGCAAGGCCAAGGAACAGGTCACGCACTCATTCGTGTACTCGTACCGTGACCGCAAGGCCAAGAAGGGCGATTTCCGTCGCCTGTGGATCCAGCGCATCAACGCTGCTTCCCGCGCACAGGGCATGACCTACAACCGTTTCATCCAGGGCCTGAACCTGGCAGGTGTTGAGGTCGATCGTCGCATGCTGGCCGAACTGGCTGTCAACGACATTGCCACCTTCAACGCTCTCGTTGAGGTTGCCAAGAAGGCTCTGCCGGCAGACGTGAACGCCCCCAAGGCCTGAGCTTTTGGTGAATAACTTTTCTGAACGCCCGTCCATCCTCGATAATCCTCATGCTGAACGCGTGAAGAAAGTCGCGGCTCTGGCCGGGCGTTCGGCGCGTTTTAAGCACGGAAAAATCCTGGTTGAGGGGCCGCAGGCTGTTCGTGAACTGATCCGACATCGTTCCTCTTTCGTTGAGGACGTGTATTACTCTGCATCTGCAGCGCGGCTACACAGCGAGCTTATTTCTGAGGCAACGCAGGCTTGCCGCTGGGTTCATGAAGTCAGTGACGAGGTCTCTGAAGCGCTGAGCCGTGATAGCCAAAGGGATTTGCGCAGTTGCTCGAAGTGGTGCGATCGCGAGCGAACTTCCTGAAATTTATCCCGGCGACTGCATTGTTGTTCTTGCGCAGAGCAGGGACCCGGGCAATGCAGGAACGATTATGCGTACTGCAGACGCGATGGGTGCGCGTGCAATCGTTAGCGTTAAGGGGAGTGTCGAGGCATCAAGCCCCAAGGTCATTCGTTCCTCCGCCGGCTCCGTTTTCCATCTTCCCATTGTTCCTGCAGACTCTTTTGACGAGGCCTGCCAGGCTTTGCGCGGCATTAATGCCGTGATCTTGGGGACATCCGGTGCGCAAGGTGCCTACAGCCTGACCTCATTAATGTCGTATGCCGCCTGGGAAAGACGCGGCTGGCTTGCTCAAACCCATGCGTGGGTCTTTGGGAACGAAGCGCAGGGAATGAGTCAGGCCGAAATGAGTGCCTGTGATGCTCTGGTGATGATTCCGATGAGCGGCCAGGCAGAGTCCCTCAACGTTGCAAGCGCCGCTGCGATGTGCCTCTTTGCGTCGCAGAGCGCGCGCGCCTAGACTAGGTCTTCTGTACTAGCAATCGCTCATAAAGGTGCCCGGTGTTTCTTTGAAACACCGGGCACCCCACTATGTGAATAAGAAACTCACTTCACCTTCTTGATGCGCATGATGAGCCATGCAGCGACCAAAACGACGATGATCGCGACGATGAAAACAACCGTGTAGGCCGAGCTCGGTGTTGTTTCGGAGTGTGTCACTCCCTTGACAATCAGGACAATTGCGGAGGTCATGAGCGAACCCAGAACCATGGAAAGAGTATTCGCGAGGTTCAAGATGCCCAGGTCCTTTCCTGCCTGATCGGGATTGGGGAGAACAGAGACATTCAGCGCCTGATCGATCGCGTTGTAAACGCCGTAACCGAGCCCTGCGATGCCTGCGAAGAGGTACATGCCCATCTGGGTATGGAAGATCAGCGGCATTGCAGAGCCAATCGCAAAGAGGACACTCGCGAGTGCTACGGGGAGCTTGCGGCGACCAATGAAGTCGGTAATGGGACCAGCACCAAGAGCTGCTACCAAAGACACTGCCAAAGTGATGACTGCCATCGATGCAATCAAGTCCGCTGCAAGGTTATTTGCGTCCGCGTTGCCCGCGAAGATGTAGTCCTTAGCGATGTAGAGCAGGTAGGTGTTGATCATCCAGTAGCCGCCCATCATCAAGGTGCGGCCAACAAGTGCGTAGTAGAAATCAGGAGCATTCTTAGGTGGACGGAAGGACTCCATCAACATCTTGAAGGAGAACTTCTGGTTCGATTCACCCCTGTTATCGCCTTCGCGAGGCCAGATAATGACGGTGACAATACCGATAGCGGCGAAGACGGCTGCGCCGAGGAGCCATCCGTGTGTCAGCCCGTTATCGACCTTAAGCAAGCGCGCGCCAACAAGGTTACCGATGGTTTGTCCAGCTGCGATGCCTGCACCGTAGAGGCCAGAGATCGTGCCTCGAACCTCATCGGGGATGCGGTCCGACATCGTCGCGACGAAGGGTGCCAGCATGACGTTGTAACCCAGCTGAGCCATGCACCATAGGACAAGGATCATCGGGAAGGAATTCTGGTTGAGAGCGAGCAGCGCCATCGCGCCGCCAGCAATCAAACCACCCAGAATGATCCACGGGGTGCGCTTGCCGAAACGAGAACGCGTCAAGTCAGAGAAAGTACCGAAGACGACGTTAGCGATCAGGGCGACAACCGAGCCTGCGGCGTTGATCGTGCCGAGCATCGATTCTTTGCCGCTGGCACTGATGTTTTCTAGCACCGCGGGCAAGATCACGGAGGTCAAGGCAACCCAAGGGATCGCGCAGGCAACCGCGCTCAAGGTAAAACCAATGCTCAAGCGAATGAGCTTGATTCGCTTCGTCCTCGATTGAGGAGTGCTTGTAGCCATGATGAGTTCCTTCAGGGATGATTAGTTGGCGACGGGCGGGTTGGCAAGAAGGTCGTCTGTCGTGTGCTCGCCCTGACCATCAGTCCACGACAGTGAAGCGATAGAACCAGTTCCCGACGGGGCGGCCGGATTGAAGGTGAGTCGCGCGCTCGTGCCTGCGCCTTCCCATGCCAGCGTCAGCACTTCGCCGTCTCGCTGGTAGGAGAAGGTTCCGTCAAAGGCTGGAAGAGTGTTACGGAACGTGCACAGAGCGTTGAGCGCCTGAACGACTGGGCGCTTGAGGTTCTCTTCAACTTCTTGTGCCGTGTAGTAGTGACGGTTGATATCGCGCCCGACATTGGTGCGCTTGAGCAGTTCCATGTCATTGGCGCCGGCCATTGCACCCACGTAGTAGACCTGGGGGATTCCCGGCAGGAAGAACTGAACCGCGCGAGTTGCCAGGTAATGCTGGTCATTGCAGCCCAATGCCGAGTAGTAGGTCGAGTTGACCTGGTACAGATCCAGGTTCGAGGCCGCCGCCCCCGTTGCTTCGCGAGATTCTCCTTGGGTATTCGCGTGGATCGTTTCGACGAGGCGGTCAACATCGGGATCGGGAACCAGACCCTTGAGGGAGCGATCCAGCTGGTCTGAGCCAATGTCGATGACGCCGATTCCGTCATGGGTATCCAAAACAGTCACGGCATTGTTGGGGCGCACGTTGATCCAGTGCTCAAGAGCGTCGACGCTGCCCGAGAAAATTGAGTGGAGCAGGAGTGGGGGGAGAGCGAAGTCATAGACGCGGTCCACCTTGCTGGCAATGTCGATCTGCTTCTTGTAGTAGGAGTGGACTTCGATAAGTGTTTCGAGGCCCCTCTTTGCGCCCTCTTCCTTGATCCGTTCGATCAGTCTGAAGGTCTTTGGAATCATGAAGCAGGATGTGCGAGCTTCCTTTGCTCCGTATCCGACAGCGTCGAGGCGGATTGAAGAGACGTGGCTCGCACCGAGCTGATCGAGGATTGACATCAGGTATCCCCAGCCCTGGTCAGAATCGGTATCAATGTCGACCTGCTGCGGAGTGAAAGTCGTCCAAACCAGTCGTGTCTTGTTGCCCCATGTGTAGTGGGTGAGGGGAAGACCTGGACGAGGACGGTAGATGCCAGCGAGTTCTTCTTCGGTCACGCCTTCTGGGAAAACACTCGACAAGGTCAGGAACATTGGGGCGAAGGGGCTGTCTTCGCCATTTTTCATGACATCTTGGAACTGCTCTGATTCCCAGGAAACATGATTGACAATGGTGTCAACCATGATTTCGTGGCTCTTTGACAGCTCTGCAACGTCATCCCAGGATCCAAGCCTCGGGTCGACCTTGGTGTGATCAACGGGGTCAAATCCTGCATCGGCGCCATCAAAGGGAGTGAAGAAGGGAAGAATATGAACGCCTTCGTACACACCCGAAAAATGCCGACGCAGTGTTTCCGTCAGCGAGGAAATCGTGTCGCCACCGAAACGGTCGGCATAGGTGATGAGCTGAACCTTATTTTGCATGGTTTCCCCTATTCTGGTGGTGTGCGATCAGTGCACATGCCCCCTCAAAATGGTGTTCCCAAACACATAACATCTGTGAACGTTTAGAATAGCGGTTAGTTAACTAAATGCTTCGTGGAGTCCACGATCTGTAGCAAGCAAATAAATGCATTTTTGCTGGAAAACTTCTGGGAAGAGCGTCTCTTCATCTCTCAAACCGTCTTTGACCTGTACTTTCAGGGAATGGGGTTGCTTAGGTTGCTTCTATGAGGGGTGGGACCAAAGGCGGAACGGTCGCGGGATAGGTAAAGAAAAAGGCCGAACTCGCATTGCGAGTTCGGCCCCTCTGTGTCTGAATCAGGCAGCGCGAACGACTCGATCAGACTTCAGGCACTTGGTGCACACGTTCAGGCGCTTGGGCGTCCCATCGACCAGGGCGCGAACGCGCTGAATGTTCGGATTCCACCGGCGGTTGGTACGAACGTGCGAGTGCGACACGCTCTTGCCGAAGCCGGGTCCCTTACCGCACACGTCACAAACGGCAGCCACGATGTTCTCCTCGGTTTTTCTTACACGATTAGTTGTCTTGACCATGAAGATCAAGAGGCCATTGGTGACAGGTCACCGCAGGCAACTATGACACCTTATCTGATTTCGCCTCAAATAACCAAGTCCACGGGGAAAATATGCGTGTCAGGTGGCACACATGTATGTGGGCGCGAAACAATGTCACTATCCCTTCAACCCACAGCGGTAGGCCACAACACGTCGTTCAAAGGATAAATGGTGTCTTTAGACTCTGGAGTGCTCGCACGCAGCTTCCTCATTGCAGCAGACGAGATGACAAAGCTTGCGCCTTTTATCGATGACCTCGATGGTGTCGGTGGTGGCGATTGTGATACGGGAACAAACGCACGAGTCACTTTCGAAGCCCTCGCCCATTCCCTCAGTGGAATTCCCGAAGACGATGCTTTGTCCATTGGGCTGGATGTCGCAATCCAAGCCGGAGTACGTGCTTGCGTGGGGCACTGCGGAATATTGATCGTCTCGATTTTGCAGTCTTGGCGTGTGGCTCTTGGAGAACAAGAACTCACCCCCATTCGCCTGCGGCGTATGCTCGTCGCAACCGCATCTGCCTCCTCAACTATCAACGGTCACACCGCGGCCTTCGATGCGATGATCGCTGAAGCTTCCTCAGAGCTCATGGGACTTGGAGATACTCTGCCAGAAGTTCCCGAAGAACTCTCCGCCTTCTGCGCCGCTGCACAATTTGGTCTGGTCGAGGCCACCAGCGCCTCGACGGGAACAATCGATGCAGGAGCTGCTGTCGTCGCACTCATGCTCAGTGCACTTGACGCAGCATGCCGAGATGATCTTGGAATGCTCGAATCTCTTACTGCGATGCTTGCCGAGCTTGCCGAACGAACTGCGAGCCGCGTGCGTCCGAGCGCTCCCGCTCCCGATCGTGCCTTCACCGTCGACCTGATTCTTCAGGGAACTCAAGACGATTGCGAGGCGCACCGCCATCATCTCGATACCTTAAACGCCCGCTACTCGTGGATCGGCCAGTCTGACCTTTTCGGGCTGGGAGAGTGGCGCTTCCATATCGATACTGCGGCGCCCCTTTCCGTTCGCCCACACCGAGGACGAACTCTGCGTTTCCACGTCGCCGATGCGCGACCCGACGAAACGATTGGTATTGACACTGGCCGACGGTGTCACGCACCGAGGGATCCGGCTCTTGGAACGTCAACCGATTCGCCGAGTCGAACGCGCTGTGGTAGTGGCATGCACTCGCATCCCCGGAATGGTTGAAGACCTTGCGCTGTGCGGTGCTCACGTGTTCCTCAACCCCCAACTTGAAGATCTCGAAGCCCTGGTCCAACCCGCTCGCTGCGCCTCCAGTGGCGTGGAATTGATCGTTCCAAGTGATCGTGACTGTTTTGCTCTGGCGCAGAGGATTAGCGTGTCTTATGAGCGTTTGGGTGCAGAATCGGAACTCAGTGTACTCATCGCCTCGTCACACAATGAATTGGGAGGCGCTCGCGGTCAGTCGCGCCTGCGCACCCCTTTTCGTTCCCCAACCGGGGGGACGGCAAGTAGCTCCAAGGCTGCGCGCACTTGTCGAAGAAAACGCACAAAGCGCATTGCTCGCCCAACATTCCAGGCCGATCGAAGCGGATTGGCAAGTTGAGGACATCTCACGTGCTGTTCAAGAACTCATTTCCTATGACCCTTCTCGGTGGGCTCTCCTCGCCGGTAGTGAAGACCCAGGCACTCTTATCGCTGTGCTGCGTCAGCTCTTGGATGGATTAAACCTGGAAGTGAGCGGTGCAGACCTTGAGGTCATTGACGCTTCCCCCCAGGCGCATTCTCTTGTTCAGGCCCTGTCGTGAATCCGCTTGATACTCCGCTTAATCTGCGCCTTCCTGCCAAACTTGCGAAGAAACTTGAGAAGGCGGGGATCAGTACTGTCGGAGACCTGCTTCTTTGAAGCACCGAGGCGTTATTACCACTGGGGCGCGCTGACCCCCATGCATATTTTGCGCAGCGGTGAAGACGTCACGATCTTGGCGGAAGTCGTCAGTACTCGCCTGATCCCGAATCGCTCACGGGCAGGAGTGCGCCTCGAAGTGCTCCTCACGGACGGTACAAGCCAGATGAGTGCCACCTTCTTTGCTGCAAATCCCTACAAGCTCAGTGTTCATGAACGCCTGCTTCAACCGGGAGAACACTTTCTTTTCGCCGGAAAGGTCGGATCATATCGCGGGAATCTGCAGCTGGTGCATCCCGAGTTTGAAGGAGTCGAAGATGATCAAGATGATCGTTCCCTTCGCGAGAGATCGCATCGCCCGATCCCCATTTATTCCTCTAAAGGTGGTATCACCTCGTGGGTGATCGCCCGAGCGATTGCTGTTCTCCTTGAATCGATTGAGCTCGATTCAATCCCAGACCCTATTCCGGACAGTATCCGCACGCGCTACGATATCGATCCCCTTGGCCGTTCACTCCTCCTTCTTCACCAAGGAACAAGTGACGAAGAAGTCGCCCGAGCGAAGAAGAACTTGCGGTGGAGGGAAGCCTTTATCCTCCAGGCTTTCCTTGCGCACAGACGTCTAGGCAACAACGCGATACAGGCTTGCGTCTCGCCGCACTCGTCGCCTGAATTGACTGCCTTCTTGTCCTCTCTTCCCTTTACTTTGACCGATTCCCAAAAGCATGCGATTGAGCAGATCAGTGCGGGGTTGGCAGATTCTCACCCCATGCAGCGCCTTCTTGAAGGAGACGTCGGTTCTGGGAAAACTGTCGTCGCGCTGGCTGCCCTCATCCAAGTCGTCGCCGCCGGGCATCAGGGGGCTCTCCTTGCTCCCACCGAAGTTCTAGCGAAGCAGCACGTGGATTCTTTGCGTGCCTTGCTTGCACCTCTTGAAAAAGGCAGGTTTTTCAATTGACCTGCGCCTTCTGACATCCTCGACACCTGCTCCGGCTAGACGCGAAATTGAACGCGTACTTGCCTCTGGGACTCCGCTCATTGTCGTCGGTACCCACGCCTTGCTTTTTGCTCGTAATCTCTTTGCGGACCTAGCCCTTGCAGTGATTGATGAACAGCATCGTTTTTGGTGTGCGCCAACGCGATGCACTTCGAGACAGCCGAAATGATGGGCTCCTGGTCCATCAGCTAGTCATGACTGCTACTCCGATCCCAAGAAGCGTCGCCATGACGATTTTCGGCGATCTAGATGTGACCGTCATGAAGGAACTGCCCAAGGGCCGTCAGCCTGTAGCCACCTACGTTGTTGACGCGGGAAATGAAACGTGGATGAGACGAATGTGGCAGCGCGCTCGTGAGGAGATCGACGGAGGCGGACGTGTATATATCGTCTGTCCCCGCATTGATGACACCGATACGAGCGATGCGCTGCTCAATTCTGAGTCTTCTGTTCCCCTTGCCTCAGTTTCCCAAACCTTGCTCTCCCTCTCCACGAACGATGCCCTGCGCGGGATTGGTACGGCAACTTTGACAGGGCGCGACAGTAGCGAGGATAAAGAAGCCATCATGAGTGCCTTCGCAAGTGGCGAGCGTCCGATTCTTGTGGCTACTACCGTCATCGAGGTCGGAGTCGACGTTCCGGAGGCGACCATGATGATCATTTTGGATGCGCAACAGTTCGGCCTTTCTCAGCTCCATCAATTGCGCGGGCGCGTTGGGCGCTCCGCTCGAGCAAGTGTGTGCATGGCAGTTCACCCCAGTGCGATCACCGATACTTCTGCCAAGCGCCTCGATGCCTTCGCTTCAACGACAGATGGCTTTGTCCTTGCCGAGGCCGATCTTGCGCTGCGTAGGGAAGGGGATGTTTTGGGATCGGCTCAGTCTGGAAAATCTTCTCGCCTGCGTTTCTTAAGCGTCGTTCGCGACGGAGAGATTATTGAGGAGGCACGTTCGTGTGCGCAGGAGCTTCTTGCCGCTGATCCCGAGCTGAGTGAACACGCCGCGTTGCGACAAGCTCTCAATGACGCTTCAAGCGAAGAGCTCGTGTGGATGGAGCGTAGCTAACGTAGTCTTAAACCATGACTCGAATTATTGCTGGCACTTTGAAAGGACGAATCCTCCAGGTTCCTCCTTCAGGGACTCGGCCGACCTCCGAACGTGTGCGTGAGGCAATTTTTTCGCGTCTCGAGCACATGGGTGTCATTGAAGATGCAAGAGTCCTTGATCTGTATGCGGGAAGCGGCGCTTTGGGTTTCGAGGCCATCTCGCGGGGAGCAGCGTCCCTAACCTTAGTGGACTCATCTGCGGCAGCAATTCGCACTTTAAAGAAGAACCTTCCACTTGCGCCCGAAGCGCTGATCATTGGCGCAGATGCTCTTTCTGCGGTCTCCAATCGCCTGAGCGGTTCATTTGACCTAGTCTTTATCGATCCACCCTATGACGAGGCAAGCCAGGACGTCACTGAACTCCTCAAAGCCCTGCTTCCTTTGTGTTCTCCAGATGCCTCTATTGTTGTCGAACGATCGACGCGGTCTCCCGAAGTTGAGATTCCAGAGGGATTGATGTGCGAAGACCGCAGAGACTGGGGAGAAACTCGAGTCTTTTTCCTTGCGCCTCCACTTGATGAACAGGACCACGAGAGCGAATGAAAGCCGTTATTCCAGGGAGTTTTGACCCTCTTACGCTGGGGCACCTCGACATCATTACGCGCGCTTCATACATCGCGGATCACTTGATCGTTGCGGTCGGGGTGAACCCGGCTAAGGCCTCGGCAAGCGATATGAAATGTCGGCTTGAAAGCGCTGGTGCGGGGGTTGCTCATCTGCCCAATGTTGAGATCCTCCCGATGCGCGGATTGCTTGTCGATTTTTTTGTGCAGAAAATGATGTCGACGTGGTCGTGAAGGGATTCGCACCAGCGCGGATATGGACTCTGAGATGGCTCAGGCCGTAACGAATAGGGAAATCGGTGGGGTAGAAACGCTGTGGATTCCTACCGATCCTCGCTACCAACATGTCTCATCGTCATTAGTGCGTGAACTTTTTGGCTGGGGAATGGATGTTTCTCGGTATGTTCCTTCCGCAGTTTTGGCTCTGTGGGGAGAAAATAGGGCTGTAGTGTACGCGCACCGAGCAACAGGAGGACACAATGACTGAGACCCACGACGAGCAGGCGGATTCGGCGCAGCAGTGGGAGGACCAGACAGTCTATGGTCCCTCGACCGTCATTGCTGCCTTGGATCGAATCGAAGATCTCCTTGAAGCTGCGCGTTCAGTTCCGCTTTCGGCATCCGTCATGGTGAACCGAGCCGAGCTATTGGATCTTCTTGACCAAGCGCGTGAAGCTCTTCCGGATGATTTGAAGGCTGCGGATGCGGTTGTGGCCGATGCTGACGCTGTGCTGGTGCGCGCTGACTCAGCTGCAGAAACAACGATCGCCGAGGCAAACGCGCGTGCTCGTTCGACGATTGACGAGGCCCGTGAGAAGGCGGACCAGCTGGTTGCCGAGGCTGAAGAGCAAGCACAGCGTACCCGTGAAAAGGCCGAAGAAGAAGCAGCTCGAGTTCGCGCGCAGGCACAATCGGATGCAGAAAATACGCTGGCTGATGCAAATGCCCAAGCGGAGCGCTTGATCTCAAGCGAGAACATCAAGCAGATGGCCGAAGAACGTGCGCGTGAGATTGTTTCGCAGGCTCGTGCTCAAGAAAAGCAGATGCGTACCGGTGCAGATGACTACGCCTCGGCTTCACTCAGTGAGTTGTCCTCGCTGCTCCAAGAACTCCAACGCCGCACCGATGCCGGTCGGCGCGCCATTGCCGAGCGCAATGGCCGTGATTTGACGAATGTGACTTTAGAACATGAGTGAACGTCCTCTGGAAATTTCCCTTCGCGATCTTTCACGCTCGCCGGGATCGATGCGCGACTATGAGCTGATGTGGGAAGTCCCCGAGGATCTGGGGACCTCCATCATGCGTGTCGCTCCGGGCAGTGAACTTCCTATCGATGTCGCAATCACCTCGGTTGATGATGGTGTTTTGGTACGTGTACACGCAGACGTCGACCTTGAAGGTGAATGCGTCCGTTGCCTTGACGAGGTGCATCGTCACCACAGCGTCGATATAGATGAGCTGTTCTTTGAACCCAAAGCTGCTCAGCGCCTTCGCCGGGAAAACGATGAAGAAGCCGATGACTTCCTGACGATCTCGGCAAAAGATACGATCGATATTGAGTCGATTGTGCGCGATGGGATCGTTACTTTGATGGAAGACCGACCACTGTGCAAGCCTGATTGCCAGGGATTGTGCCCGGGGTGTGGAGAAAAATGGGAGGATCTGCCCGAAGACCACGAGCACGTCGTGATTGATCCGCGCCTTGCAGGGCTCGCGGGGCTTTTTGATCAGCTCTCGCACCAGGATGAGAACTGATGGCTCGCCGATCGAAACTCCCGGTTCCGCCGCGCCCTCAAACCGATACCCTGCTTGAAGCATGGGGGACCCCGGTACGCCAAGATCTCTTGGACCTTGCGCTTATCCACCGTTCCTATGCAAACGAGGCAGGGGGCATCGCGCATAACGAGCGTTTGGAGTTCTTGGGAGACTCTGTTCTTTCCATCGTTATTGCCGATGAACTCTTCCATCGCCACGTCGACGTACCTGAATCTGAGCTGTCACGGATGCGTGCCGCAACCGTGTCTCAGGAGCCTCTTGCGCAAGCTGCAAGGCACGTCGAATTGGGGGAGTACATTTATCTTGGCCGTGGGGAAAGCACGCACGGAGGACGCGACAAGGACTCGATTCTTTCCGATACCTTTGAGGCTCTCGTTGGAGCAACCTATTTAAGTGTTGGGCTTGAAGGTGCCAGAGAGACGATTTTGCGTCACCTTGGTTTCCTTCTTGTACACGCGGTCGAACGCGCTGCAGAGCAGGATTGGAAGACGACTCTCACAGAGTTTGCTTTCACCCATGATATGGGGGCAGTGACCTACGAGGTCGAGGGCGAAGGCCCCGACCACCAGAGGGTGTTTACCGCGCATGCGCACGTCGCCTCGAGAACTGAGCAGGTTGGCCAGGGCGTCGGATCCTCAAAGAAACATGCTGAAAATGCTGCTGCTGCGGACGCTGTTGCCCGTCTGACCAGGCAGCGCTCGCGGAAGAAAACAGAAGGAGAAGCCCGTGGCTGAAACAGAAGAAGCATTTGAAACTCCCATCCGCGTCATGATCGTCGATGATCATGAGATTGTCCGCCGAGGTATCGCGGAAATTGTCGATCGTGCAGATGACCTTGAAGTCGTTGCAGAAGCTGGAACGGTCCAAGACGCCTTGCGTCGAGCGCAATTGGTCAGTCCTGATGTCATCCTTGTTGACCTTCAACTCCCCGACGGGACTGGGATCGACATCATGGAATCCCTCGGGCAGACAAACCCCGAGATCCGTCCGATCGTTCTGACTTCCTTTGATGATGACGAGGCCTTGGCTGAATCCCTTGCCAAGGGGGCACGTGCCTACGTCCTGAAGACCGTTCGAGGTGCGGAAATCACCGATGTCATTAAGGCCGTGGCACAGGGGCGTATTCTTCTGGATGAGCGCACGCTGACGCGTCGGCGCGCAGATCACGACGATCCGACGGCTGATCTGACTCCTTCGGAACGCAAAGTTTTGGAACTGATCGGGGACGGACTGTCGAACCGAGAGATCGGCGCAAAGCTTGGCGTCGCTGAAAAGACCGTCAAGAACCACATCACGTCGCTGCTCTCGAAGATGGGGTTGCAACGCCGAACCCAAGTAGCAGCGTGGGTTGCCGGCCAGCGCGCCGCCGCTTGGCGTAACTGAAAGCCTTGTTTAGGACAGGGGGACGCGCCAGGTGATCCTGGTGCCTTTTCCCTCTAAACCTGTCCCCAAAGTGAATGTTCCACCGTTCAGACGCGCGCGTTCTGCCATGTTCGCAAGCCCTGAATTTCGCGTGTGTTCGGGGTCGATTCCAACCCCGTCGTCTGCGATGGATACCGTGAGGCTACCTGAGTTCGTGTCTCCGTGAAGGTCAACACTGACGGCGCCAGCCGTTGCGTGAGCATGACGGGCAATGTTTGACAGTCCCTCTCGAACGACGGCGACCGCGTCATCGCTTCGTGAGTCATCGACCCTGGAATCCACCAATTCCACGAGGCAGTCTTCGCTCTCTGCTTGCTCGTTGACGGCTTGACCATCAACGGATATCAACAGCGAGGGGGCAAAACCCAAGAAAGAACGCGAGAGCGAGGACTCTCGACGAATACGCTCCACTAGACCCACATTGGAATCTGGTTCACGCAGGTTGTGGACGATCGCGCGGATCTGGCGCACGGCCTCGTCAATGGAAGCCAAGGAGAGGTCAAGGGCGTGAATGACTTCGCTGACCTCAAGCTGCTCTTCGCTGACTTTTTGCTTAGTGGCGTCCAACTGCATTCCCGCAGCAAAGAGCTGCTGAATTGCGAAATCGTGAAGATCCCGACCGATACGGTCACGCTCATCCAACAGTGAGGCGACGTCTTCTGCGTGACGAGCTGAAGCAAGTTCCAAAGCGAGAGCAGCTTGAGCAGCGAGGGACTCAGCGAGGTCAAGTTCGGAGTAGTCGAACTCTGGTTTGCCGGGGAGACGGAGCAAAATGAGGACTCCCGCAGGCTTTCCCTCCCGCGTAGAGGAGCATAAAGCGCAGGTCCGAATTCGGTGAACTCAGGGATACGCATGGTCTGAGCGCGCGCAAGGGAGTCAACGATCATGCCGGTTCCCTCATTGAGCACCGACATTGCGCGGCCCTCGGGTGGGAACATCACGCCGAGAAGACGATCCGCGTGATGCCCATCGGTGATTTCCGCAGCCCACGTGTCTTTAACCGAAGGCAGAACGATGATTGCCGTATCTGCTTGAGAGACCTCGCGAACGGTCTGGGCGATCAGAGTAAGGCCTTCTTCTTCATCCGCGCCTTCAAGCATCGACGTCGTAAGCTGTTGGGAAGCGCGGATCCACCTGGCGCGGCGTCGGGCATCCGCATACAGGTGAGCGTTTTCAACAGCAATTCCCGCAGCCGAGGCGAGCGTCTGGACAATGCGTAGCGCGCTGAGTCCAAATCCTCCCATGCGATTGACCAGATACAGGCGGGCATAGACTTGGCCTTGGAAGGTTACCGAAACGCCGAGGAAATTCTCGAAACCAGGCAGGTTTTCAAGCAGGCTCGGATCGTTCAAAATAACGTAGCCCCTCGTCGGTAATACGCTCGACGAGCTCACCGGGAAGCTGGTCCGGTGAAGCGTTTCCTGCGGGAGCATCGCCGAATTCGACGGACATTGTCGTATCGCCCCACGTGTCGAGAACCGACAATCCTGCGTAGCGCGCACCGGTTAATGCGCATGCGCGTTCGACGAAGTTTTCCAGAATTCGCTGGAGATCGAGGCTTGAGGTGACATCGAGTGCAGCCTCGAGAAGTCGAGAGTCGGTCCTCTCCGGGCTCATTGGTCCTCCTGAGTCAGTGCCCAACGGAAGTGCTCGTTGTTTTGGGCGAGCTGCTCGAAAGTTCCTCGCGCAATGATCTGCGCTGGGCGCTTGCGAGGATCTCCATTGGGATACCCCATCAGGATAATCTCATCGGCCAGTCGAAGAGCGCTCAAGCGGTGCGTGACAATGAGCAAGCCGCGCTGGTGGGCGCGCTGCGCCAAAGCGCGCATGAGGGCGTCTGCCGATTGGGGGTCCAAATGTTCACTGGCCTCGTCAAGGAGCATGAAAGGCGCGGGGGAAGCAAGAGCTCGTGCGACCAAGAGTCTGCGGCGCTCTCCACCGGAAACTCCAGTCGCGCCGGCGCCGATGAGGGTATCGATTCCTTCAGGTAAAGAAGCACACCACTGCTCGAGGCCGACTGCGCTGAGTAAGTCGAGGGCCTGTTGTTTGTCCAGATCCGGGTTTGCGACGCGGAGGTTCTCAAAAATGCTTGTTGCAAAAATATGAGCATCTTCAGCGGTTACTTGGAGAACTGATGAGCTCTCCTCGTGGGGAATGTCCGTGAGACTGACATCGTTGAGGGTAAGGCTTCCCTCTCGCGGTGGAATGAGACCCGCAAGAGTGTAGAGAAGTGTTGTTTTTCCCGATTCCCGAGGGGCCGACAATTGCGATGGATTGTCCACGCTCGACTTCGAGGTCGAGTCCTTCAACAAGTTCGGGGCTATTCGGCCACGCGATCGAGAGGTTTTTTAGCACGCAGAAGCGGCGAGCTCACCATTTCTGGCGTGATCGCTTCCTTGTGCTTTTCCGAGGCCGCGTGGGCGCCTTGCGTGGAGCCAGCTGTTTCTTGGCCAGCATTCTTTGCAGATAGAAGAGCCCTGGGCCCGATGAGTTCATCAATGCGCGCCGCTGCCTGCGCAGAACGCACGAGCTGGGCGACAGCAGAATTCATCTGAGAGGAGGCTTCGAAAGAAGACAGGGAGTGAGCGCAATAACGGCCAAAGCCACCGCGCTGAGGATCTGAGCGTTGACGCTGGGGATCCCAACGAGCAAGGCTCCGATAACCGCGAAACCCATTGCTGCTCGATCAATGAACTGAGCCCAAGCGGAGGCACGTGCTGCGCCCCTTCGTGAGGACTCAATACGGTCCTCAGCACGTTCGAGCTCTGCCTGCGCGCGGCCGGCCAAGCCATTGATCGCCAACTCGTCGTATCCGTCAATAACTGTCACAAGGGCAGTGCTCAAGGACGTACGTGCCTCAATACCTTCGACTTGAGCAGCTCGTTGTGCTCGAGCGGTGACAAGCGGAGCGAGGATACCCGAAGCGATAAGACACAGTGCCAAGATCGCTGCCGCTCCCGGTGACAAAAGCGCCAAGGCGCTGACGGTCCCACAGCCGACAATGGCTGCGACCCCGGCGGGAAGAGCAGACTTGACGATGAAGTCACCGACTTCGTCAACATCGGAACCGATGCGTGCAAGAAGGTCTCCGCGGCGCAGCGAAGTGACGTGACTCAGATCTGCCTGCGCAATTTGGTCATAGAGGTGCAGGCGAAGGTGGTCCATTCCCTCAAGGGCGACTCGATGGGAGACAAGGCGTTGAATGTAACGCAGGACTGCGCGCGAGACACCGAAGAGGCGCACCGATGTAGCGGCAACGGAAAGGACCAGAACAGGGGGCATCTGGGAAGCACGCGCAATAAGCCAAGCAGAAGTGGCACCAAGTGCAATCGAGGACCCGATGCCCAGACTTGCAAGAAGGAGAGCAGAGACAAAACGCCATTTGTCAACGCGCAGCAAAGAAATAGCCCAGCGCAGGGAGGAACGTTCTTGAGGAGTGAGGATCCGCATAACTACTTGCCTCCTTCCACTTCTTCGAGTTCTTCTTCGTTCATCTGCATGCTGTGGATCTGAATAATCTGATCTGCTGCCTCGATTAACGCCTGCCTGTGTGCGATAGCGATCACCGTTCGGCCTTGCCCGCGCAGGGTTTCAAGCGCGCGGAGAACAACTTCTTCACTGGCGGCATCGAGGTGCGCGGTTGGCTCATCCAAAATCACGATGGGCGTGGTGGCCACAAGCGCGCGAGTCAGGGCAAAACGTTGTCTTTGCCCAACGGATAGGCCAATACCTCCCTGGCCAATAGGGGTATCCCACCGAAGAGGAAGCGAATCGAGAACGTCGCTGAAAGCACACAGGGAGGCTGCGGCCTCGAGATCATCATTCGAGGCCGGGGGAAGCTGCTCGCGCAAAGTTCCCGGAATCAAAGTGGGGTGCTGCGGAACCCAGGTGATGGTCTTCCACCATTGCTCGCGACTAAGAGCACGCACATTGATATCTGAGTTTGAGGCCTGAGTGCGTAAACAAATCTCGCCGTGATCTGGATCGATGAGCTGCATCAGTGCATAGATCGTGCTGGTCTTTCCTGCGCCCGAAGGCCCAACGAGAACATTGAGCTTACCCGGAAGGACCACGGCATTGGCACAGGCAGGTGCCCACACGCCGCGAGCAGCAATCGAAAGATCGCGGATGACGATCTGTGTCCTCGACCAGTCAATTGAGTCGAGAGTAGAGGGAGACAGTGAATCTTCGTCAGTGACTGCGGACGTTTCGAGGATGTCAAAGGCTCGCTCGGCTGCTGCGACACCGTTCGCGGATGCATGAAATTGCGCACCAACCTGGCGAAGAGGTTCAAATACCTCAGGGGCTAGCATGATGACCGCGAGGCCCGTGAAGAGATCGACGTTCCCGAAAACCATGCGCATACCGACTTCAACGGCGACCAGCGCGACGCACAAGGTGGAGAGGAATTCAAGAACAGCGCCCGAGAGGAAAGCAACGCGCAAAGTCCCCATAGTTGCTCGCGTGTTCGAGGCGGACAGTGCGGCAAGATGCTTTCGAGGGGCACCTTCGCGACCGAGTGCTCGAAGGGTGGGTAATCCGGCAATGAGATCAAGCATCTGTGCACCGAGCTGTTGCATTGATTCAAGCTTTGCTGAGGATGCATCCTGCGTGAAACGGCCGATTAGCGCCATGAAAATGGGAATTAAAGGAACGACGATCGCTGCGATGAATGCCGACCAAAAATCCAGATAGAGAATCGTGGCCAAAGCGAGGGGAGTGACGGTCGCAGTAAGGACGAGCTGGGGTAGGTAATCGACGAAGTAGGGAGAGAGATCACTTAAGCCCCGCGTGAGAAGTGTCGAGGCCTCGCTGCCGTTTGTTGCTCGCCAACGTGGACCCTAATTGCGCGATGTGGTCGATGACGCGTGCACGTAACTCGCGGATCGTTCGGTCTGCAGCGCGGTGGCCTAGGGCCTCGCGAATCCCGATGAGGGCTGCCCGGAGAGCAACTATTACGGCGAGGATGCACAAGGGCATGCGCAGTTGTGCAAGAGTTGCCCCAGAAGTGACCGCGGGGGATAGGGCTGCAGAAAGCGCAAGAGTTTGTGCGATCACCAGAAGCGCCGTCAAAATGCCAAGAATCGAAATGACGATGATGTGGCGACGGGCGCTTCGTGCGTATTTGAGCAGTCGAGGGTCCAGGGGGCGCATTCTTCTATTTTCTTTCCTTTGAGGGGGAGATGCTCGCTGAAAAAACTGGTGGCCCCGGTTTCCCGAGGCCACCAGCTCTGCGGGGATCAGCCCGCGAGGAAATTCTGATCCAGTCTGATCTTGTCGAAGATCAAGCCGGTGTCCGTTGACACGTCCTTTGTCGAAACGCGAGAACGGAACTTCCAGTAGGACCACACAGTGTAGGCGAGGACCACGGGAACGAGGCACAAGGCCACGATCGACATGACGATCAGCGTTCCCTGGGTCGAGGATGCCTGCTCAATGGTCAGTGAGTAAGCGGGGTTGATACTCGACTTCATCACTGCGGGAGCCATCGCGGAGAAGATCCATGCGACAGCGCCTGCCATTGCGATGCAGGAGAAGAGGAATGCCAATCCTTCACGACGCAGAGCCTTCTGGGAGAAGGCTGCCTGGGCGATCAAGCACAGGGCTGCAACGAGCAACAGGGAGCCACGCGAAGACATTCGTCGAGTATGCGAATTGTCCCCAGATCACCCAGATTGCTGCCAGAGCAGTGGCCGCGACAGAAGCGGGAGCAGCAAATGTATTTGCTCGCTCGCGCAAGTCGCCCTCGGTCTTGAGCGCGAGGAACTGTGCACCGTGTGCCAAGCACAGGGCAACCAGGACGACTCCGCCAAGGAGCGTGTAGGGGGTGAGAAGAGAGAAGAACCCGCCGGTGAGCTGGTGAACAGCCGTTGCCAAAGATGCGGGAACATCCTCGGGGGCAACCACCGTATTGGTGCCGTGGGTGACAACTTCGATCTTCATTCCCTGCACCAGGTTGGCGAAGGCAACACCGAAGAGGAGCGGAACGAGGAGAGCCGATACAGCGTGGGTGCGATCCCAGATGCTGCGCCACTTCTCGGACTTGATCTTCGAACGCCATTCAACTGCGCACACGCGCACGATCAGGGCGAGGAGGATCAGGAAGAGTGCCAAGTACATTCCGGAGAACATCGTGGCGTACCACTCGGGGAATGCTGCGAAGGTCGCTCCACCGGCGGTGAGAAGCCACACTTCATTGCCATCCCAGTGGGGGCCGATGGTGCGCAGCGCCTGAGTGCGCTCGCGATCGTCGCGGGCGAGGAATCCTTGGAGCATTCCAACGCCATAGTCGAAGCCCTCGAGAACCAGGTACATGGTCCACAGGACGGCGATGAGGATAAACCACAAAATACTTAGTGTCATGGGTCTTCCTTTCCTCAGTACCCGAAGGAGAGTGCGCCAGCGGTCGCTTCCTCATCGGATGCGTCCTTGGAGCGGGAGTGGAGGCCTTCGGCGGCGTAGCGCTTCATGAGGATGAACCAAATGACGCCGAGGACTGCGTAAACGATCGTGAAGATAACCATCGAGAAGAGAACCTGCCAAGCAGGGACAGCGCTGGAGATACCAGCGGAAGTCATCATCATGACCGAGCCGATGGGATCGCCGCTTTCAAGTCCTGCGAGGTTAGGAACAACAACCCAAGGCTGACGTCCCATTTCAGTGAAGATCCAACCGAAGGACGCAGCTAGGAAGGGCATCGGGATGGAGACAAGCGCGAAAGTTCCCAACGCCTTCGATGCAGAAACCTGTCCCTTGCGCGTTGCCCACAGGCCCCACAGCGCCAAGAGAGCAGAGAAGGCACCCAGGCCGATCATGATTCGGAAGGACCAGAAGGTCACCATCTGCGGGGACGGAAATCATATTGGGATGCATCGCCATAGGTCTTGACGAAGTCTGCATTCGAGTTCAGGAGTTCGACCATGCGCTTTTGCTCGTCGGCAACGCCCTTGACGTTGGCCGAGAAAGAATTGTGCGACATGAAGGCGGCAACGCCGGGAACTTCGATGAACTTGGTGGGCTGAGCACCATCCTCACCCAGCGGGCATTCGCCGAACTGTGCAACGGTGAATGCTGCGCCCTGAGTATCGACACAGACACCTTCTGCAGCTGCCATCTTCATGGGCTGAATCTCGACCAGCTCCTGGCCTTGGAAGTGGCCGGTTGCTGCAGTTCCGATTCCACCGATCAGGATGACGGCGAGGCCGAAGCGCGCGATCGGGCGCCACATGCGTGCGGCTTCCTTTGCGCCTTCTTCACCGCCGAGGCGCTTCGCCCGAGTCATCCACCACACGGAAAGACCAGCAACGAAAGTGCCGGCAACGAGCCATGCGGAGGTAATAACGTGGGTGTACTCCCACACAAGAACCGGGTTGGCGACAACTTTGAGGAAGCCCGCGGCTCCATCCAGTTCTGCACGTCCGGTTTCGGGGTTGAATCGTGCACCCACGGGGTGTTGCATCCAGGAGTTTGCTCCGAGGATCCACAGGGCGGAGACCATGGTTCCGATCGAGGCCAACCAAATGCAGGCAAGGTGCCAGCCCTTGGAGAGGCGTCCCCAACCGAAGATCCACAGTCCCAGGAAGGTTGATTCAAGGAAGAAGGCCAAAAGGGCCTCGACAGCGAGCGGAGCGCCGAAGATGTCGCCAACGTAGCGGGAGTACTCCGACCAGTTCATGCCGAATTGGAATTCCTGCACGATACCGGTGGCAACACCGAGGGCGAAGTTGATCAAGAGCAACTTGCCGAAGAAACGGGTTGCCTGAAGCCATTCCTCTTTACCTGTCTTGTGCCACACGGTCTGCATAATTGCGACCAGGAGCGACAGACCGATGGTGAGAGGAACCAAGACGAAGTGGTAAACGGTCAGGATACCGAATTGCCATCGTCCCAGTGTCAGCGCATCGAGTGCAGCTGGAGCAAAGGTCATGGTCATAATCCTGTCTCAGGGAAATTGTGTTCAGGGTGTGTCATAAGTTCGTCACAGATGTGGCAAAACTTTAACGACGTTGTGTCAACAAATATAGAACGCAACCGTCTAAAATGCTGCTTTTCTGAATAATCAGGGCACTGTGTCGTTTTCTTCAGCGGCTCCATGGGTGACGCATTGAGCTCGGCGCGAACCGCCGAATGGCAGCTCAAGCATGCCTGCGCACCCTATGAGACAATAGGGAAGACGAAATGGTTGGAGCGCACTCTCTGATCATCACAGCGCATGTTTCTATGAGAACGCGCATGCCTGTGGTCGCCTCATGCGACTTCGAAGAGACTTCCGCTTAAACGCGTGTAAATTCAGACCCAGCAGTGCGAGCTCGGTCAACATACTGACATTGTGAAAGAAGAGGCCATGCCTGAAACGCCAGCAGCAACCCTGCTTTTCCAGGCTCCGACATTCCAGGAACCGACTTTTTCTGCACCGCCAAGTGTGCCCCAGCAAGAAAGTGAAGAAAAACCTCAGCGTCGTTCGCGCACCCGTGCTGCGCGAAGCGAAGAAAGCACTGAGGAAACGACGCCGAAGAAGCGTACTCGTACGCGCAAGAAGGTAACCGAGGAAGAAGCTTCCGCCGAACCCGCGCAGACGAAGCGTCGTCGTACCAAGCGTAAGGAAACGGAAGAAGAAGCTCCGGCCTCGGAAAAAGAAGCGGTAACGCAGGACGCTCAATCTTCGGAAAGCGAAGAAAATGCAGAAGGCGGCGAAGAAACAAGCCGTCGTCGCCGTCGTCGCCGCGTACGCGCATCCGAAGCTCAAGACGTTAACGATGAAGTTCAAGCCCTTAAGGGCTCGACGCGTCTGGAAGCAAAGAAGCAGCGCCGTAAAGAAGGGCGCCGCGAAGGGCGTCGTCATCATCGCATCACCGAGTCCGAGTTTTTTTGGCTCGACGCGAGTCCGTGAACCGCAAGATGGTCATTCGTGACCAAGGTGGACTCGATCAGATCGCAATCATCGAAGACGACCTCTTGGTTGAACACTATGTTGCGCGCCGTACCCAAAAGACTGCCGTCGGCAATATCTATATGGGACGCGTTCAAAACGTTCTTCCCTCAATGGAAGCTGCCTTCGTTGATATTGGCAAGGGGCGCAATGCGGTCCTGTATGCAGGCGAAGTCAACTGGGATGCTGTCGGCTTGGAAGGAAAGCCTCGCCGCATTGAATCTGCTCTTAAACCGGGCGATCCTGTCCTTGTTCAGGTGACGAAGGATCCCATCGGGCACAAGGGTGCGCGCCTGACCAGTCAGATCACTTTGGCGGGACGCTACCTGGTTTTGATCCCCGGTGGTTCCATGATGGGTATTTCCCGCAAGCTCCCCGAACGTGAGCGCATTCGCTTGAAGAAGATCCTCAAGCAGGTCGTCCCTGACTCTGCGGGCGTGATTGTGCGAACGGCTGCCGAAGGTGCAAGTGAAGACCAGATCCGCGATGACGTTCGTCGTCTGAGCAAGCAGTGGGACGATATTGAGTCCAAGCTTTCCTCGACGAAGAACGCGCCGGTCCTCCTGCGCGGCGAACCGGAGCTTGCTGTCCGCGTTGTTCGTGACATCTTCAATGAGGACTTCTCCGAACTCATTATTGAAGGTCATGAGACCTATGAGACGGTGAAATCTTACGTTGATGAGCTTTCGCCCGAGCTTTCTGACCGAGTTCACAAGTGGGTCGGAACCGAGGACGCTTTCCATGCCTACCGTGTGGACGAGCAACTTGCCAAGGGAATGGATCGCAAGGTGTGGCTGCCCAGTGGTGGCACCTTGATCATTGATCGAACCGAAGCAATGACGGTTATCGATGTCAATACCGGTAAGTTCATTGGTGCTGGCGGAACTTTGGAAGAAACCGTTACGCGCAACAATCTCGAGGCCGCGGAAGAGATCGTCCGTCAGCTGCGGCTGCGCGATATCGGTGGCATCGTCATCATCGACTTCGTTGATATGGTCTTGGAGTCGAACCGAGATTTGGTTCTGCGTCGCTTGGTTGAATGCTTGGGACGTGATCGAACTCGTCACCAGGTCACCGAGATTACTTCTCTTGGTTTGGTGCAGATGACGCGTAAGCGTGTGGGGAGGGGCTCGTTGAAGCCTTCTCGACCACCTGCGAGGCGTGTGAAGGTCGTGGCTTCATTGTTCACCAGCACCCCGTTGAAATCCAAGGTGCCGCCGAAGAGACGCCGAAGCGCTCGAAGAAAGCGCAAGCCCGCGCCCGTGTCGAGGAGTCTCCCGAGCACGAACGCGCTCGAGAAGCACTCAGCGCGATTGCTGCGGCGACTGTGCGCGATGATTCCTCGTCTCACGGGGAAATGAGCGATCACAATGAACAGCCTTCAGCAAAGGACTCTGATTCCAGCGTTCACGAGGCTGAAGAATCCACGCCGAAGGCGGACTCTTCAGCGGATGAGCAGTCTGGGGTAAACGCCGCGTCGGCAAAGCGCCCACGCCGCTCTCGCCGGGCAACGCGTACTCAAACGGAAGAAAGTGCCGAGGTCTCTACGCCTGAAGAAAAGCCTGAGGTGGCACCTGTAGCGCAGAATACTCCCGACCAGTTCGCAAGCGACTCCGAGCGCACGGAAGAAAGCGGAAGTGTGCAGCCGCCGACTGCCTCGTCGCAGACTAGGGAAAAACCAGCACGTCCGGGGCGAAGCCGCAGGCGTCGTGCAGTGATCGAGGCAAGTGAACCAGTCACGGTTCATCTTGATCTTCCTGAGCCGGCTGCCCCTGTTGCTGCAGTCCACAGTGTCCAAGACATTGTGATCGATGTACCTGCACGCTCCGAAGACAGCGCCCCCATCAAGCGCTATCGGCGGCGTCGGGTCGCTGTCAGTGCACCCGCTGCGCCGGGCGAAGAACAGTAACAGTGCCCAAGCACACACCCAAATTCTGAAAGTTTTCGCTCTAGCGGTTTGCTTGAGAGTCGATTTTCAGCTAAATTTGATCGTCGGCGCAACGAGCGCCAACGGGCTTAGTGTTTCTTGAAGAGGAACGTTGTTCGAACGTGGAAGCCAAGTCCGTCCAAGTTTTCGAGAAGAGATGAGCTTCAACGTGGTCTACGCGATCGTCAAGGCCGGCGGCCGGCAGGAAAAAGGTGTCCGTCGGTGACGTCGTCGTCGTCGACAAGCTGGCAGATGAAATTGGTGCCAGCATCGAACTCCAGCCTTTGATGCTGGTCGATGGCGATGCAATCACCGTCGAGCCCAGCGCACTGGAGAAGGTCACGGTCAAGGCAGAGGTTGTTGACTCTGCTAAGGGCCCGAAGATCTCCATTATTAAGTACAAGAACAAGACCGGTTACCGTAAGCGTCAGGGCCACCGCCAGAAGCTCTCGGTTATTAAGATCACTGAGATCGCCTGAACCGTTCGATATAGAAAGTAGACGTCGAGATGGCACATAAGAAGGGCCTTGGCTCCTCCCGCAACGGTCGCGACTCGAACGCCCAGCGACTGGGCGTCAAGCGTTACGGCGGCCAGCTGGTCAACGCCGGCGAAATCATCGTTCGTCAGCGCGGCACCCACTTCCACCCCGGTGAGGGCGTTGGTCGTGGCAAGGACGACACCCTCTTCGCGCTGCGCGCGGGTGCGGTTGAGTTCGCAACCCGTCGTGACCGTAGGGTTGTCAACATCGTTGAGCCGGTCTCTGCCTGAGACCGACCGCTGATTGGGGGCGTCCGGCACAAGGCCGGATGCCCCTTTTCACTATCCTGATTCGCGCTGGTGCGCACTGGTCAAGACGGGGGACACCACAGTGGCAAGCTTTGTCGATCGAGTAACGATTTTTCGCCCAAGGAGGCAACGGCGGCCACGGTGTCGCCTCGGTTAAGCGCGAGAAATTTAAGCCCCTGGGCGGCCCTGATGGCGGTAACGGCGGTAACGGCGGTTCCGTCATCCTCGAAGTAGACCCACAGGTGACCACTCTTCTGACCTATCACCGTAATCCCCACCAGAGAGCGGAAAACGGCACTCAAGGCATGGGAGACTTCCGCCAAGGAAGGAACGGCGCGGACACAATCCTCCCGGTTCCAGACGGCACTGTCGTCAAGTCAAAGCGCGGTGAGCTGCTTGCTGACCTCACCGGCGCGGGAAGTCGATTCGTTATTGCCGAAGGAGGCCGAGGAGGCCTAGGCAACGCGGCGCTCGCCTCGAAAAAAAGCGTAAGGCTCCGGGTTTTGCTCTCCTTGGAGAGCCCGGGGAAGAACACAATGTTGTTCTTGAACTCAAGTCTGTTGCCGATGTCGCTCTTGTCGGCTACCCCTCGGCGGGTAAATCCTCACTGATTGCGGCGATGTCTGCCGCGCGCCCCAAGATTGCCGACTATCCTTTCACGACGCTTGTGCCCAATCTTGGGGTTGTCCAAGCAGGGGATTCTCGCTACACCGTTGCCGATGTTCCAGGACTCATTCCCGGGGCTTCCAGCGGTAAGGGACTGGGATTGGACTTCTTGCGTCATATCGAACGCTGCGCTGTCATTGTGCACATTCTCGATACCGCAACTTTCGAAGTTGATCGTGATCCCGTTTCTGACCTGCGCACAATCGAAGCTGAATTGGCTGCATATGAGGGCGATCTGGGCGAAATTGAAGGCTATGTTCCCCTTATGCAGCGCCCCCGCGTCATTGTCCTCAACAAGATCGATATTCCCGATGGTCGCGATCTTGTCGATATCGTTCGCCCGGATCTCGAAGTTTTCGGCTGGCCGATTTTCGCAGTTTCTGCAGTGACCCACGAGGGCCTTAAAGAGCTTTCTTTTGCGCTCGCATCCCTTGTTGACGAGCACCGCTCCAAGCTACCCCAGGTTGAATCCGCACGTCAGGTTCTGCGGCCTCGTCCAGTGGGAAGCAAGGACGAAATCACGGTGCGCGCGGTCGAACATGCCGGTGAGCTTGTTTACCAGATTCGTGGAACCAAGCCTGAACGCTGGGTGTTGCAAAACCGACTTCTCCAACGACGAGGCCGTGGGCTACCTTGCCGATCGCCTTGCGGGAGCAGGGGTTGAAGATCAGCTGATGAAGGCGGGTGCTCACGCCGGCGATACCGTCGTCATCGGTCGCCCTCGACGGGGAGTGATCTTTGATTGGGAGCCCACGCTGACGACTGGACCGGAACTACTCGGACAGCGCGGCACTGATCTCAGGCTTGATCGCAACGAGCGCCGCACGACCGCCCAGCGTCGTGAGCGTTATCGCGAAATGATGGACGCGAAGTCTGCGGCACGAGAAGAACTGTGGACCGAGCGTTCGACTGGTGTATGGACTGATCCGGAGGATGAGCGCTAAATGACTCCAAGGCACATCGCGGTGCAGCAGGCGCGCCGAATTGTTGTCAAAATCGGTTCTTCTTCGCTGACCCGTGAGGATGGCGGACTTGACCTCAATCGAATCGATTCTGTCGCCAGACTCGTTTCTGCCAAAGCGCGGCGAGGCTGCGAGATCCTGATCGTCTCTTCGGGCGCCGTTGCAGCGGGCCTTGAGCCTCTTGGACTCTCCTCGCGTCCTAAGGATTTAGCAAGCGTCCAGGCAGCCGCGGCAATGGGCCAGGGTTATCTTATGGCGCGTTGGTCATCTGCTTTCCAAGCTCACCACCTCCACGTCGCGCAGATTTTGCTCACCGCAGCCGACGTCATGCAGCGCGAGCACTATACGAATGCAATGTCTGCGCTCGATAAACTCCTTGCTTTTGGGGTCGTACCGATCATCAATGAAAATGACGCGGTGACGACTCGGGAAGTGCGTTTTGGTGATAATGACCGGCTTGCGGCATACGTTGCACAGATGGTTGGCGCGGATGTCTTGGTCTTGCTGACAGACGTTGATGGGCTGTATACGGCGCCTCCCTCGCAGCCCGGGGCTCGTTTGATCACCGAGGTTAATGCAACCGATGAACTTGGTGGAATCGACGTGCGCGGAGCTGGTTCCAGCGTGGGGACAGGCGGAATGGCGACAAAGCTCCATGCAGCCTCCATGGCCCAGCACGGGGGAATCGGCGTGATCCTCACCAGTGCAGATCGTTTGGACGAGGTTCTTGATGGACAAGCGGTCGGAACCTGGTTTGAACCCACGAGAAACCGACCGGCCTCGCGAACCTTATGGATCGCCCACGTTGCTCCCTCAGCGGGACAGATACTCATTGATGCCGGCGCACGCCGCGCGATTACTCGGGGAAAGAAGTCTCTTCTTCCTGCGGGTATTACTGACGTCCTCGGGGTCTTTTCGGCGGGAGAAGTCATCGATATTGTGGATGACAGTGGATTGATTGCTCGAGGGATCTCCCGCTACGACTCAGATAGCTTGGCCAAGCTCATGGGCCATAAGCAGGAAGAGAAACAGAAGGAACATATGCGTCCGGCTGTTCACCGCGACGATCTTGCCGTTCTTGTTCAGGAGTAAACGTGAGTACCGAACTGGATATTTTTGAGCTGACCGACAATGCGCGCCGCGCGCAGCGTAAACTTGCCACTTCTTCGAGTGCGCAGCGTAACGCTGTATTGCGTGCAATTTCTGCCGCTCTGGTCGCTGATTCAGAAGAGATCCTTGAATCGAATGGACGCGATTGTGAGCGCGCACTCGACAAGGGGATGGCTGCTGGCCTCGTCGATCGTCTGCGTCTTGATGACTGCCGCGTGCGCTCCATCGCGCAGTCCGTTCTCGACGTGGTTGGCCTTGAAGATCCGGTTGGAACAATTATTCGTGGGGGATGCACCGAAGATGGTTTGCGTGTTTCCCAGATCCGCGTTCCGATGGGCGTTGTCGGCATGATCTACGAGGCGCGTCCCAACGTGACTGTCGATGCTTCTATCCTTGCTCTTAAATCGGGTAATGCTGTGATTCTTCGCGGTGGAAGCGCCGCTCTTTCGACAAATGAGACCCTTGTCAAGGTCATTCGTCGCGCGATTGAATCGTGTGGATTCTCGGCCGACTTGGTCCAGACTGTTGATTCCTGGGGACGTGAGGGTGCACGTGCGATGATGCGCGCACGCGGTGGCATCGACGTTCTTATTCCCCGAGGCGGCGCGGGCCTGATCCGCGCGGTTGTCGAAGAATCCACCGTCCCCGTCATTGAAACAGGAACTGGCAACTGCCACGTCTATGTTGATAGCGGCGCTGACGTTCAAGCTGCGCTGGCCATCATCATGAACGCGAAGACCCAACGAGTCGGCGTCTGTAACGCTGCAGAAACACTTCTGGTGCACCGTGATATGGTCGCTTCGTTCCTCCCTCTTGCTCTTGAAGAACTCACTGCTGCGGGCGTCACGATTCACGCTGATGAAGCAACCCGTGAGTGCGCTGCTGTGGGCGATTTACTGAGCTCACAGCTGATCTGCGCTGCAACGGAAGAAGACTGGGCAACAGAGTACCTTTCGATGGATTTGGCCGTGCGCGTTGTTGATTCGATCGAAGAAGCAGTTGAGCATATCCGCACATACTCTTCCGGTCATACCGAGGCGATCTGCACTCCTTCCCTGAAGGCAGCGCACTTCTTCCGTTCCAACGTTGATAGTGCGGCTGTTGCGATCAATGCCTCGACACGTTTCACCGATGGCGGCCAGCTGGGATTGGGCGCCGAGATCGGCATCTCCACCCAAAAGCTTCACGCGCGAGGCCCGATGGGATTGGCTGAACTGACAACCAGCCAGTGGATTATCGAAGGCGACGGCGCGGTACGAAAGTAAGGGAGGGGAACATGCCAACTCTGGACGCGGCCTCGGGAAGAATCCGACGTTCAATCGGGATCATGGGCGGCACCTTTGACCCGATCCACCACGGGCACCTCGTGGCTGCATCCGAGGTTATGGATGTCTTCCAACTCGATGAGGTTATTTTCGTTCCGACCGCGATGCAGCCCTTCAAAGCGGGTAGGAGGGTGACACCTGCCGAACATCGCTATTTGATGACGGTGATTGCAACCGCATCGAACCCGCGTTTCTCGGTCTCCCGGGTCGATATCGACCGCGGTGGAACGACCTACACGATCGATACTCTGCGTGATCTCAAAGGCATCTATCCGGATGCAGATTTTTTTACTTCATTACGGGAGCCGATGCTCTGACACAGATCGTTCAGTGGAAGGACGTTGATTCCCTCTTCGAAATGGCCCATTTCATTGGTGTGACGCGACCGGGGCACGTCCTTGATGCGAAGAAACTCCCCGCATCCTCCGTGTCTTTGCTGGAAGTGCCGGCAATGGCAATCTCCTCAACGGATTGCAGAAGGCGCGTCGAGCGGAATAAACCGGTGTGGTACCTCGTACCCGATGGCGTCGTTCAATACATCAATAAATACCGTCTGTATCGCGCCGATCGCTAAAACGCGATGTGCCCCGCCCGCCTGTCGGCACTCTCGGTGGCTCGCGGGACCAGATAATGGCAGACTGAAAGAAACGAAAGGATAACTGTGGACGTTCAAAGCGACGATCTCATCACAAGTGCGCTTCGAGGCGCTGCCAATAAGCTTGCCCAGGATCCTGTGTTGATTGATGTCTCTCAGCGTCTCGGGATCGCAGAGTCGTTCTTGGTGGTCTCTGCTCCTTCATCGCGTCAAGTTCGCGCGATTGCTGAAGAAATCATGGATGAGATCGGGCGCGACTGGCACGTCGTTCCCAAACGTATTGAAGGACGCAGCGAGGGAACGTGGGTTCTGGCCGATTATGGCGATGTTGTGATCCACGTGATGAGCCAAGAAGATCGGGAGTTCTACGCCCTTGAGAGGCTGTGGGCGGATCAAACCATCACTCGTCTTGAACTTCCCGATGTGGCTCCCGGGGCAGTGCGGCCGCTCATGACTCCCCGCACAAGTGATTGAGGGGATTGAAGAGTGAGCACCAAGGAAACTGAAGTTTCTGCCGAGGCCGTGGCCGGCTATTCGCACATCACTGGTGCCCGTCGGATCGTCTTCCTTCGTCACGGACAAACCGATTACAACGTCGAGCACCGATTTCAGGGGATCATTGATATCCCGCTCAATAGTGTTGGGCATGAGCAGGCGCTCGAAGGTGGGCGAGTTTTGGCAAGGCGCCTCGCTGGAGGCGGTCGTATCGGTGGTTTGAACGCCGATTATGTGTCGGCCTCGGAAGTAAGGATTGTGTCCTCTCCCTTGGAACGCGCGTTGAATACCGCTCAAGCCTTGGCACGCGAACTTGATGCTCTCGGTGTTGAGGTGGGGGAGATCGCGATCGATAAGCGGCTTCTTGAGCGCTCCTACGGTGTTTTCGAAGGACTAGATTTCGACCAGATTGCAGAGCAATACCCGCAGTGGCTGCTTGAATGGCGCCAGACGGGGGAGAGCGCGGGCGCTGGGGTTGAACCCGGCGGCGTCGTGGGAGATCGCGTTCGTGAGGCCGTGCTTGAACACGCGGCCTCTGTTCCTCAAGGCGGTACTTTGGTTGCGGTTTCTCACGGTGCGGCTATTGCCCGTGGTGTGATGTCCACGATCGGTTTGGATCCTCGAGACTTCGACTGTATTCGCGGTGTCGATAATGTGCACTGGTCTGAACTTGTCCTTGCTGGAGGAGGCGGTTCGGGGGCATCGGGTGCTGCACGTTGGCGCCTGGCATCGCACAACGTCGGGGCTGCCCCGGAGGTCTTTGGAGCTTAACTGAACGGGACAAATGTGTCAGCTCGCACAGCTTCTTAATTTTGCCTCAAGCGACTTCGTCCGCTATTCTTAACAGGTCCGAGCGAGAGATCGCAACGACCTTGGGGCTATGGCGCAGTTGGTAGCGCGCTTCCATGGCATGGAAGAGGTCAGGGGTTCGAATCCCCTTAGCTCCACAATCTCCGCCACAATCCTGAGGATCTCAGTGATTGTGGCGCTTTTCTTTTGTTGCCGCAATGTGCGTGTGAATACGCGCGTGAATATACGCGTCCTGAATGAATCCAGAGTTCTTCGGAAAAGGGCATCAGAAAATCTGCTTCCCGTATGAAAACGTATGCAGATTACGATTTGGTGAAGCTTTGGGGGACAAGTCCCTATTTGTTGACGAAATTGCCGCAAATGCTCTACTATCTCCGGTGTGGAAACGTATCCACAACTCCGAACTGTGCATAGACAACAATTGCAACGGAAGGCTCAATGATGCGCGCACGCTACGCTGCTCTCCCCGCCGCACTCCTGGCACTCTCTCTCGCCGCCTGCTCTGCCCCCGAAGGCCAGAGCACCCAGGGAGGCTCCGCCTCGGCAGATACCCTGAACATTGCCTGCTCCCAGCAGGAAGATTTCTGCCAGGCGATCGTCGCCGCCTACACCAGGGAAACCGGTCAGAAGGCCACCTACGTTCGCCTGGGTGCCGGCGAAGTCCTCGCCCGCCTCGAAACCAACCCCGGTGAATTCGACGTCTGGTCCGGCGGCCAGGCCGAAAACCACCTCGTCGCCAACGACAAGGGCAAGATCGAAAAGTACGTCTCAAAGAACGCCTCTGCACTGCCCTCGCAGTACAACAACGCCGAAGGCATCTGGTCCGGCTTCTATACCGACTCCATTGCGTTCTGCTCCAACAAGAAGGAACTCGAACGCATCGGCGCACAGGCTCCCACCTCCTGGCAGGACCTGCTCAAGCCCGAATTCAAGGGGCGCATTGCCATGCCGCACCCTGCCACCGCAGGCGTTGGCTACATGGCCATGTACACTGTCGCCACCCTGAATAACGGCGACCAGGAGAAGACCGTTTCCTACTTCAAGGAACTGGTTCCCAACATCATGCAGTTCTCCAAGTCCGCAGCAACCGGTACCGAACAGGCCGGACGCGGTGAGGTGGCCGTTGCCATCGCCCCTCGACTCCGACTGCGAAAAGGCCAACAAGGCCGGATATTCCGACCTGGTCACCACCTACCCCTCGGAAGGCACCGGCTACGAAGTGGGCGCAGTCTCCGTCCTCGCGGGTGCACGCAACCCCGAAGGCGCCAAGGCCTACATGGACTGGTTGCTGACCACCAAGGCTCAGGATCTCTACGCGGACGTCCCTCCTTCGCAGCACCCACCCTGCCCGACGCCAAGGTCGGTCCGAACGTCCCCAAGCAGGACGTCGTGAAGCACGTGGACTGGGATGTACGCAAGGCAGCTGACTCTCGCGCCAACTACATCGGCATCTTCGAAAGCCAGATCGCCGGAGCAAGCTCCGCCAAGTGAGACCACAGGGTGCGCGAGAACCCACTGAGGAACTCGCGCACCCTGTGTGCGTCTCTCCTGCCGTTTTCATTGGAGACAAGCTATGAGCATTCCACAGCTGCGTAAAGGTCGGCAGCTCGACATCCCCGTCGCCCTCATCACCACGGTGACCGTTATCGGGCTGATTCTCCTCCTGGGAATCCCCGTTGCCAAACTCATCGGTATCGGCGTGTCCGCACGCGGGCTGGCAGCTATCACCCAATCCTTCGGCGCCAACGTCGACACTCTGGTGAACACCCTGGTGCTGGGACTGTGCGTCGGAATTGTCGGAACCTTCATCGGATTCGTCACCGCATTCGCCCAAGTGTTCCTCACCTTCCCCGGGAAGAAGCTCCTGCACTGGGTGACCCTCCTGCCCACGATTTCCCCGCCCTTTGCGACGGCCACCGCCATCATCACCCTGTTCGGTAAGCGCGGCATCATCACCTACGGAATCTTCGGCATCGAGAACAACATCTACGGCCTGGTGGGTCTGGTCATCGTGCTCTCCCTGACCTTCGCGCCCGTGGCCTACCTTAATATCCGCGGCATGATGGAAAACTTCGACAACTCCCTGTTCGAAGCATCCGCCACCCTCGGAGCGAAGCCGCTGAGTACGCTGGTGAAAGTCACCATCCCCATGGTGGTTCCCGCAATGCTGGCCTCCTTCCTTGTGCTTTTCGTTGAAGGCATCGCTGACCTGGCGAACCCCCTGGTACTGGGCGGTGACTTCCGAGTGCTGGCCAGTCAGATTTACTTTGCCGTCGCAGGAAGCGGTGACATCGCAAGTGCCGCAGGAATTGCCCTGGTGCTGCTCCTGCCCGCACTCACGGTGTTCGCCGTTCAGAAATACTGGTCGAACCGTAAGTCTGTGATCACCGTGACCGGTAAGCCCGTGGGCTCCCTCAAAGAGGTCACTGCGTCCAGCGTCAAGATCCCCATGCTCATCCCCGTCTACGGGTGGATCGTCTTCGTCATCGTCGTCTACATGACGCTCTTCGTGGGAAGCTTCGTCAAGATCCTTGGCGTTGACAACACCTTCACGATGGAACACTTCTGGTACGTCCAGCGCCTGGGATCCTCCGCAATTGTCACAACGCTGTCGATGACCCTGGTCGCCGCTCCGATCGCAGCCGTCATGGCGCTGATTATTGCGTGGTTGGTCGTCCGCAAGTTCCCGAAGATCGGTAAAATCTTGGATTTCTGGGGCATGCTCGGTATAGCAATCCCCGGCACCGTCCTCGGTCTGGGATTCGCCCTGGCCTACTCCAACCCCACGTGGCTGTTCGGCAAACAGATTCTGCCCACTCTGGCAGGTGGCTTGGCCGTCGGAAGCGGCGCCATCGCCATCATCCTGGTCTACATTGCGCGCGCCATCCCCACCGGCCAGCAGGCCTGTATTTCCGCGCTCAAACAGATCAACCCGCAGGTGGAAGAAGCCGCGCGATCCCTGGGAGCCAGCCAGGTGTCCACCCTGGTGAAAGTGACACTTCCGCTGGTGCGTTCCGGCATCGTCACCGCCGTCACCTACGGCATCACCAAGTCCATGACCATGATCACCGCGATCATCTTCATTACGACGCCTCAAACCAAGGTGATGACCTCCCAGATCTTGGACGAGGTTGATGCCGGGCGTTTCGGCCACGCCTTCGCCTACTGCACCCTCCTCATCGGCCTCGTACTCATCATCTTGATGATCGCCAACCTTCTTGTTAACCGACTGAATCGCTCCACCAGGACGGTAGTGAAATGACGACTGAACACCACACGCAGGCAGGCGCACTCCAGCTGCGCTCTGTCACCAAAATCTACGATGCCAAGCAGGGGCAGCACCGAGCTGTTGACAGCATCAACCTCGACATTGAGGCCGGAAAATTCGTGACCTTCCTGGGACCGTCCGGCTGTGGGAAGACCACGACCCTGCGTATGATCGCCGGATTTGAGGACGTTACGGAAGGCGAAATCACCCTGGACGGCCAGTCCCTGGTGTCTGTCCCGCCCGAAAAGCGCCCCATGTCGATGGTGTTCCAGTCCTACGCGCTCTTCCCACACCTGACGGTGAAAGACAACGTGGGATTCGGTCTGAACTACCAGAAGCTCCCCGCCGCAGAACGTGAGCAGCGGATCGCTGACGGTCTGGCGCTCATGGGGATCGAACAGTACGCTCACCGCTACCCGCATCAGCTGTCCGGAGGCCAGCAGCAGCGCGTTGCCCTGGCGCGAGCACTCGTCATGGAACCGAAGATCATCCTCTTCGACGAACCCCTCTCGAACCTGGATGCGCGCCTGCGTCTGCGCATGCGCAGCGAAATCCGTGCACTCCAACAGCGTCTGGGACTTACCGCGATCTTCGTGACCCACGACCAGTCCGAGGCTCTCACCATGTCCGACATGATCGTGGTGATGAGCGCGGGCACCATCGAGCAGGTCGGGGAGCCGCGTGAAATCTACCATCGCCCGGTGAACCGCTTCGTGGCCTCCTTCATGGGAACTGCATCCTTCGTGGCCGGCACGGTTAGTGAGGTACGAGGCGACCGCTACCTGGTGGCCACCCCGCTGGGTGATCTGGACACCGCGGGAGTCCCCGGACTTGGTGTTGGCGATCACGTGGAGTTGGTCGTCCGAGCAGAAAACACCGAGGTCGGCCTGGATGCACCCGGGAACGAGCAGGCAGGGGAGGGCAGCGACGTGGCTCTGGAAGCCACAGTGCGCTCCGCAGCCTTCGACGGCTCGGTCAACACCTACGTCCTGGACACCGCGGCGGGCACCCTCGAAGGCCGTTCTCACGGCATGAATGAACTTCATACTGCCGGAGAGAAGGTCACCTGTGTGATCTCGCGCGAGTCCCTGTGGGTGATTCCCGCGGATTCCTCGGAGAAATAAAGGTCGGAACCATGCGTCGCTTTTTTGATCGTGAGGATACGCGGTGGCGCCGAGGAAATGGTGCGCTCCACTTCTACCTCGCGCCCCCCGAGGATTCCCCCTGTGGGACTTGGTGCGCGAGGCGGAAAAACCCCTGTCAGCGCTCCCACAGATCGGTATCCAACCGCCGGAGTGCATCCACGTGACGGTGCAACGCCTCGATCTGTATCGAGACGAGATCAGTGACGCCCAATGGGAGAAACTGCGCTCGCAGATGGATCGTCGCATGGCGCAGATCGCCCCCTTCACGTTGACCTTCGCTCCGCCGGCCGTCCAGGAACGGGCAGTGGAAGTGATTTCCCCAGAGAACCCCTCATTTACGAGGCTGATCGACGCTGTGCGTGACAGCATCGTTGACGCGGGGCTGGGGGAGGCGCTCACGGATCCGCCGTTTGGCCCCCATTTCAGCCTGGCCTATGCGGTTGCGGGGACGAGTAGCGAAGAGGATCGGGCGCTTGCTGATGCTCTTCATGCTCTGAAAAACCGACAATTCGATGGAGTGCTCACAGATCGCTCTTGTCGAAGTCGATCAAGACCAAGAGGCCGGTGTTTTTTCCTTCCGTCCTCTATATACTTGGACGGTCGGAACCCCGCGCTGACGTCGGGGAATACCCCACCACTCACTGAAAGACGGATGTTCGAGGATGCCCAGAAAGAAACGAGCCAGCATCATTGATGTGGCTCAAGCAGCGGGAGTGTCGCAGGCGACTGCCAGCCGCGCACTTTCTGGGCATCCCGCCGTCAGTTCCCAAGCGCGCGTCGCTGTGCGCCAAGCTGCCGCCCGCCTCGGATATGTGCGAAACCTCGGTGCTGCTGGGATCGCCAGTTCCAGCACCACCACTGTCGGCCTTTTGGTGCGCAACGTTGGACACAGCTTCTATGGGAAAGTTGCAGAAGAACTCCAAGCGCACACCGACGAACTCGGGTTAGAACTGCTGATTACCGCCGGAGGTGACAGCGAAGAAGGCCAGATGCAGGCCATTAACAACCTCGTGGGACACGGGGTGGGCGTGGTTATCGTTGCTTCTGGTCGAGTATCGAACGAGGCCATGCAGTATGCGGCTTCCTTCGTCCCGCTCATTACTATCGGCTGTGGGGAAACCCGCCCTGAATTTGATTCCGTGCGCATCGATCCCGCGTATGAAGCGATGCTGGCGCAAAAGGTTGTGGCCTGTGGACACCGGAAAGTTGCTGTCACCGCCACCAGCCACCCCCTCGCGGCCACCCCTGCATGCCCGTACCGCAACCTTCATTACCCAGCTGGTTGTCGACGGCGTCCAGCCACATATCGTGACGTCTCACAGCGACTACGGTGAGGATCTTTTCGATGGCATTGACCGGGCGATTGATGCCGGGTGTACTGCGGTCATTGCGGGAAGTGATCTGATTGCGGTGAAAATTTTGGAACACTTGGCGTCGCGAGGGATTGCCTGCCCGGAGCAGGTGTCGGTGACGGGCTTTGACGCGACCGGTCCGTATTCTTCACCGCTTTTGAACCTGACGACGGTTGCACAACCGGTGCGTGAATTGGCGAGGCAGACCGTGCTGCTCGCGCAGGAACGCCTAGCCGGTTCCGAGGCGCGCAACGCCTCGATCCTGGTGCCCGGAGAGTTCATCGAAGGAGGAACTCTGGGGAGCCCTCCTGAGGTCAAATAGGGATCTTTTCTCGTGAAAACGGACTGTGGGTGGAGGGGATCTATAGCTTTCTCCTCCACCCACAGACGTCGCTAGCGAACAATCACTCGATCAATATCAGGAGCCCATGGGGTGTTCCCTGAGATGGTCACAGTATTTGTACCGGAGTGGAGTTCGACTGGGATATCAACGGTTCGGACGATTTCCCATCCGCTGGGCTGCCCGTCATTTCCTTTTCCGGAACGTGGAGGTGTCACCACAATATTGCGGTCGTTGACGCGTAGCAGGAAAGAGCGAGGATCTTCAGAGAGGTATCCGACTGACAGTGTGTAAATTCCTGCCGGGTCTACCGAGATATTCGGAAAAGTGATTGCGCCGTTACTTCCCAGATTTCCTACTTTGCGACCGCCTGAACAGCCAGGGCACGGGGAGATCGATGCCTGCCCAGACGTATGAGACAACTCGGCTTCAAATAACGCTCCCGTGTGATCTTCGCAGGGGAGAGGAGTGCGGGAAATATGAATGCTGATACCGCCATGACGAAGCATGCGCAGATCAAGTGAGTCCCGTGAGGTTACTCGCTGGATGTTTGATCATCCAGCGGATTTTTGTATATAGGAAGGGAACTTGAACACGCGCAGGTGATGATAAGAAGTCATCTTAGGCAGTAGCGTGTTCGGATAGAGCCGAGGGGAGCCGGATTCGATCCGGCTCCCCTCCAACTTTAGGCTAAGCGATGCTTAGTGCACGTCGAGTGCTTCCTCAGCTGCTGCCTCGTCAGTGGCAGGAGCACTATCTGTACGCGAAACCATGCCGCTTGTCCAACGGTACAGCGCAAAGATTGAACCGAAGAAGAAGACCGCACCAATGAAGGTCGCTGGCGTTGCGAAGGAATCGCCCACAACGGCAAGCGGTTCTTCGCTTCCTGTGGCGCCAACAATGCCTGCGTAGATCACGCCAAAGAGGCTTTCGCCGACGATCAGACCGGTCGCCAAGAGCGTACCCATTCGACGTGCGCGCTCGGGATCCTTGCGCTTTGCGGACCAACGGTCGTAGAAGAAACCGATGACGCCGCCAACGGGGATCATAATCGTCAAAGAAGCGGGGAGGTACATGCCCATGCCGACCGCGAGAGGCGGAAGAGCAAAGCGGCCCTTCGAGCTCAGCTTGAGAAGCTCATCGACGATGATGATACCCACGCCGATGATTGCACCCAGACCCAAGAGGCTCCAGTCTTGAGTGCCTCCCACGACGCCTTGAGCCAGCGAAGAAATCAGAGAGGCCTGCGGGGCTGCAAGTGCATCTTGACCTGCTCCAGGAGCTCCCTGGAAACCGAAAGCGTTCTGCATGAGGTTCAAGACCGGGGGAATGATGAGAGCACCGAAAACAACACCGATGACCAGCGCGACCTGCTGCTTCCAGGGGGTTGCACCCACGAGCTGACCGGTCTTGAGGTCCTGCAGGTTATCATTCGAGATCGTCGCAATACAGAAGACAATCGCGGCGGTAAAGAGGGTGTAGGCGATGAGGGCAGTGGTTTCCGCGCTGGAAGAACCGTGTCCGTGAACGGCAACGATTGCCAGAGCGGTCAAGACTACGACCAAAATACCCACGCCTGAAACGGGGCTATTTGACGAGCCGATGAGGCCGGCCATGTAACCGCACACTGCGGCGACCAAGAGTCCTGCGAGCAGAGTGAAGATCACAGAAACAGCGATGAGCATCGCTGTATTGTGAGCAATCTCGGTGCCGTGGGTGAAGATCCACAGCAAACCGCCCACGGGAATCATCGACACAACAATCACCAGCGCGACGATCGTAATCGGAATATCGCGTTCAGTCTGGTCGAGTTCGCCGCCCGCGTGACGGGTGCGAGAAGAACGCATGGCGTCACGGATTCCCTTGATGATGGGGGAGATGATCTTGACCAGGGTCCAGATTGCGGCAACAGCCATAACGCCGGCACCGATGTAACGCACTTGGCTGGAAAAGACTGTACCGACGACGTCAGACAGTGGTGAACCGTCAAGCTGCCCGACACTGAAGTAGGGGATCAAGATGAAGAAACTGACGAACATGCCGATGAGCATGGCAATGCCGACAGTCAATCCCACCAGGTGACCGACGCCGATCAGTGCCAGCGAGAGCGAGGTACCAATCGAGGTTGCACCTGCACCCACACGGAAGGTTGCTGATAGTGATGAGGCCGCAACCTTCATGTAGGACAGCAAGGACATTGCGGCAGAGCAGATTGCCCCCCAAATAATTGCGCGCAAACCAAGGCTGTTGTCGGCTGACTTCTCGTGGGAGTCGCCAACCTTGAGGATCTCTGCTCCGGCAACACCTTCGGGGTAGGGAAGGTCCGAACCTGTAACCAATGCGCGGCGCAAGGGGATCGAGTACATAACACCCAAGATGCCGCCGACCGCGCAGACGGCCATTGTCGTCCAGTAGGGGAATCCGCTCCACCAGCCGACAATCACCAGACCGGGGAGGATGAAGATTACTGCGGAAAGCGTTCCGGCAGCGGAAGCAATTGTTTGGACAATGTTGTTTTTCTTGGATAGTGTGATCCGAGAAAAATCGTAGAATTGCCATGGAAATGACGGCTGCCGGGATGGAGGTTGCGAAAGTCAATCCAACTTTCAATCCCAGGTAGACGTTCGCGGCGGTGAAAACCAAAGTAATAATTCCACCGATGACAATTCCTCGGAAGGTCAATTCCTTAAGTGACGAGCGTGAGCTCGTTGCGGGCGTAGACACGTGAATCCTTTCCGTGTGCTGACGCATCGGCCGCACCCTGCGGTCATATGTGTCGGTCCTTGTAGTGATTGACAGTCTAAGCGCCTTATGAAAATCCCGTTCAATGTATGGTCGCAATTTGGGAAAATCTGCTGACCAGAGTCGAAAATGAAGTGAAGAACACAGGAAAATAATGACAGCGCAGCAAAAATCATATTCGCGTGCCGCGGTTTCAACTTCCCTGGCATTCGTCGGCATCCTTGCCATGAGTTTAACTATGCGCTCTGGAGCGACCTCGACCGGGCCGCTTCTGTCTACGATCTCTCAGGCCTATTCGGCTCGAGAGGGGGCCTTGGAGTCCTCTCTGCTCTTCCCTGCCTTGTCTTCGCTGGTGTTGGACTTCTCGCTGTTCCCCTCTCAAAGCGTTGGGGGATGAGCGCTGTGCTGACTACGGGTACTGCACTCAGTGGCCTCGGCTTGCTTGTGCGTCCCTGGGCGGGCAACTTTACGCTCTTTTTGTCTTCTGAGCGTCATTGCGCTCATCGGCCCAGCCCTTGCGAACGTCCTTGTCCCTGCATGGATTAAATTCCACGAGGCCGGACGACGAACGCTACTCATCACCACATACGGAACGGTCCTGCTGATCGGAGGAGCGGCAGGTTCTGCGTTCGCCGTGCCGCTTTCTGGTCATGATGGCCAGCTCTGGCGGTCTTCACTGGCGAGTTGGGCGATTTTTGCTGTTATCGCAGGGGCAATTTGGATCAAGATCAGCGGTCTTGTTCGTCGAGATTCTCCCGATGGAGGCACCCGAAGTACGGAAACTTCCTCCTCTCAAGCGACCAAGCGGCGCCCGATCTATCACTCGAGGACTGCAATTGCCTTGGTCCTCGGATTCGGACTTCAAGCATTGAATGCTTATGTTCAATTTGCATTTCTCCCGCAAATTTTGATGAATGCCGGCTACTCTGCTGGATTTGCGTCCATCATGACAGCTCTTGTGAATTTGTGGGCAGTCCTTGGTGGCCTGGTCATTCCCTTCATGATTGACCACATGGGGACGCATATCCCATGGCTTTCCATTATTTTTCGGTCTGCTGACATTCGTCGGCTGGATCGGTTTGGTGCTGGTGCCCGGGTCTTTCGCATTTCTCTGGGTGTCCTTGTTGGCAATCGGGGATTCACCTTTTCCCTCATCATCGCCCCTCATTCCCTGCCCGGTCTCGCGACGCAGCTGTGACGGCCGAACTTTCAGCCTTGGTGCAACCCATTGGCTACGTGATTGCTGCCCTTGGCCCTATCGGTTTCGGTATTCTCCTCCAATCCCTCGGAAGTGAGACTATTCCCTTTGGTGGCGATGGCGCTCACGGGCCTACTCATGGGAGTGACGACCCTACGTCGGATCTGGAACGGGAATAATCGATGATGAACTTGCCGTAGTCGGCGAGTAGATTCACTTCACGAAGAAAGAGTGGGCGTCGTCGTCGCCTGTGAATACAAAAATTGGGGGCTGCCGAGTGGCAGCCCCCAATCGATGAATCCTGTATCAGGCGTCAGCCGCCTGGGCGCCGAGCATGCGCTCCGTGGTTGAAATCTGCTCACGCAGGAGTCGAATCAAAGCAGCGGATGCATCCTGGTGCGACTGAATCCAACGCGTTCCCTGTGCAACCAGATCAAGGCCGTCCACGTAGCCGGCGAGGGCTTTCGGGAACATCAAGGTCACGATGTCTTCCGCAATGTGGAAGGTGTGGTCGCTCCAGATCTGCTGGAGGGAATCGAGTAATCGGCAACGACAGGAACGTACATTTCGGGAGCCGTACGAGCCTGTGCCCAGAATCCGGAGACCATTGCCCAACGGGTATCGTTCGGGATTGAGGTGTCTCGAAGAACCGCGTCCCAGACCTGCTGCTTGACAGAAACGTCGCCGACCGCGGCACGCGCAGCCGCCGCCTTTTGATGACCGGTCATCGTGTCGTCTTCCGCTTCAAGGGCTGCAATCTCTGCCTCGCCGGCAAAACCACCCCGGACAAGCGCGGTGAGCAGTGTCCAACGCAAGTCGACGTCGAGGTCGAGTCCCATGAGGGTTTCGGTACCCTCGTACAGGCCGCGCACTGCCGCGAAGTGCTCGGGGAGAATTGCGCAGTGCGCGAGCTCGCGGACGAAGAGCTGTTGCTCGTCGGAGTGGGCACTGGCGGTGCGCGCCATGATCAGCAGCGCCGAGGCAACGCGCTCTTGCAGTGCACGACGACGCGCGGGTGCAACGTAGGTTTCGAGTGCCTGGTCGAGGTGACGCAGGTACAGTCGCAGCATGGTTGCGTTGCGCTCTGCGGGCAGCGCACTGAGCAGGAGCATCAGGTAGTCGCGCGCGGGCATTTCACCATCGCGGGTCATATCCCACGCTGACGCCAAGATCACGCCTCGCGTCAAAGAATCTTCGAAGCGAGCGATGTTGCGGATTGCAAAGTCCAAGGACTGCGCATCCAGACGAACCTTCGCGTATGCCAGGTCCTGATCGTTAATCAGAATGAGATCGGGGCGTGCGATGCCAGTTGCCTCGGAGACAACGGTCGAGGAACCATCGACGTCGAGTTCTTGGCTGAAGACGCGCTCGATCGATCCATCCTCTGCCTGGCTGTATCCCGAAACAATGAGGCGGTGGGGGCGCAGTGACGAACCCTCGGAGAAGGGCTCCTGAATGACCTTGAGCTGGGTGATGGCGCCGTTGTCATAGACGTCGATCTGCGGACGCAGCGAGGTGATGCCGGCTTCTTCAAGCCACACGCGCGACCACTGCTTG